>Ga0116143_10000001_pt1 | contig 1661297 bp, 1496 predicted proteins | sample AD_UKC034_MetaG_FD_89745 | JGI IMG/M metagenome (GOLD analysis project Ga0116143, IMG submission 89745) | Active sludge microbial communities of municipal wastewater-treating anaerobic digesters from USA - AD_UKC034_MetaG | ecosystem: Engineered > Bioreactor > Anaerobic > Digestate | place... | reverse complement strand
CGAAGCGCGCGTAGAAGGAGATATTGTTCCCGTTGTGCGTGTCCAGGGCGCACGGGAGAGCGCCGGTGTCGATCTCGTCGAGCATGCCGCGAACGAGCGCGGACGCGGCGCCGGTCCCGCGCGCCGAAGGAAGCGCGCCCAGCGTTGAAAGGTACCAGCGGTGTGCGGGGAGGAAGCGCTCGTGGATCGCGTGCATGAAGTCGGACGCGCGCATCTGGCGCACGATCGACCGCGGGTGCTGGCGGACGAGCATTCGCAGCGCCCCATATCTGATCTGGTCTGCAAGGCCGCGCTCGGAAATGCCGGGCGGAAGCCACACGGCCGCCGCATCGCGTCGCGGCGAGAGATACACGCGCCCCCGGCCGACGGCATGGCTCACGATGAAGCGGAAGGTGTGGACCGCGCGATCACGCCGTCGGGACGCGTCGGGGAAGAAATGCGCGAAGAGCGGATCGTCCCGAAAGGCCTCGGCGAGGACGGATGCGGCGGCGCGAATGTCGGCGCGTTCGGTTATGCGGATCATCGGTTGGAGTCCTGTCAAATTGGTGGTATGGGCGCGCTCGGCGCCGTCGTCAGGTCGTGATGAGCACTGTGATCGCGGTCGCGGTAATGTTCGCGCTCGCCTCGACCGTTCCCACGATGGCCGCCTCCGCGCCTGCCGCCACGGGCATGCGGCCGATGGGGACGACGGCCAGGAAGCGGCACTCCCCGCCGGTGCGGGAAAAACGCGTGCCGTGCATGACGCCGGTGAACGCGATTACGTCGGGCGGCGCGAGGCGGCCGATCCCCAGGCGCACGCTGCGCGGTGGACCGGTCGGTTCGCCCATGTCGATCCGTACCGCGAGCCCGAAGGCGCGTTCGTCGTCGATCCCATCCGCGCCCTCCAGGCGATAGGCGATCTCGCAGGCCAGAAAGGCCCGCAGGACCGATGCGCGCGACGCGCGGTGCGTGAGCGAGAACGGCGCTCCGGGCGTCACGGCGCATTCCGCGAGCGCTGCGCCCGGGCCCCGGACGCCGGCGAGCGCCTCCCATGCCTCGCGCGGGGATTTGTTCCGCACCAGGCCGTAGACGACATATGCGATCGCGGCCCCAACGACGAGAACGGCGAACAGATACGGTTGATCCGCCATAGGCGCATTGGAGCGGAAAGCGTCCGGCCTGTCAATCCGCTTATCGCGTCCGCGGCGGGCCGTGTCGCGTGCGGCGCGGGATATCGTTGACAGCGCGCATGCGGCGTGATCCGCTCGGAGCGATGCGCCGGAGCGTGCGATGATCGACTTCATCACCGACAGGGAAATCTACGAGCGGGTGATCCTCGGCGCGGCGCCGAGCGCCGAGCGCTTTCTCTGGATCGCCACCGCCGACCTCAAAGACCTCTACGTGTCGCAGGGGACGCGCATGGTGCCGTTCCTTGCGGTCCTCTCCGGGCTCATTGACCGCGGCGTGTCGGTGCGCCTGCTCCACGCGAAGGAGGTTGGGCCGCATTTCCGCGACGATTTCGACCGCCATCCCAACCTCATCGACGGGTTGGAGCGCATCCAGTGCCCGCGCGTGCACTTCAAGGCCGTGATCGTCGACGGCCGCTTCGCCTACACCGGCAGCGCGAACCTCACCGGCGCCGGGATGGGCGCGAAGAGCGACGCGCGGCGCAACTTCGAGGCGGGCGTGGTCACCGACGAGCGCGCGCTGGTGAAGCGGATCATGGCGCAGTTCGACGAGGTCTGGATGGGGGCGCGCTGCGTCGAATGCCAGCGGAAGGAATACTGCACGGATTACCCCGACCTGCTCGCCGGCCGATAGGAAACCGCGTCGTCTGCGCGTTATGCGCCGTACGGAACGCGCACCGTGAACACGGTCCGTCCGTCGATCCGCTCGAACGACACGCTCCCATCGAGCTGCCGGGCCAGCATGGTCACGATCGACATGCCCGTCCCGGTGCCGCCGGAGAGTGAAAATCCGGGCGGGGGGCCGATCCCGGTGTCGCTCATCATCAGCACAATGTCGATCCCGTCCCGGCGGAGGGTTGCGTTGACCGCGCCGGCCCGGCCGTCGGGGAAGGCGTACTTGACGGCATTGGTCGCCAGTTCGTTCGCGATGAGTCCCAGCGTCGTCGCGCGGTCGGCGTCGATGGATATCTCGTCGCCGGTCGCGGTTATCACGATGCGGGAGGAGTCGTGCAGGATGGAGCGGGCGAACGCGTCGATGATGCGGCGCAGGTACAGGTCCAGCCGTATCTCGCCGGCCGCGGACAGCGGGAGCATGTCGTAGAGCTCCGCGAGCGAACGGATACGTCCGCCCATCGACAGCAGGGCCGCCCGCACCGCCGCGCTCTCGGTCGCGCGGCCCTCCATGCCCGCCAGCGAGCCGATGATCGACAGGCTGTTCTTCACGCGATGTCGGAGCTCGCGCAGCAGGGTCTCCTGCGCGGCCAGCGAGCGGGCGAGCTCGTCCTCGATGCGCTTTCGCTCGGTGATGTCCACCTCGATGCCGTCCCAGCGCGTGGTCCCGTCGGGCAGCAGCGCGGGCGTCGAAACGAAGTGCGACCAGCGCGGGGCTCCCGACGGATCGATCATGCGCACCTCGATGTCGAGACGCGACAATGATCGGTTCGCCTCCTCCTCGGCCTCGAAGAGCCGGGCCGTGTCCTCGTCGGCGACGCGCCCGTAGATGCGCGTCGGGTCGGCGATGGCCTCCTCGGGCGAGCAGCCGTAAAACCGCCGCACCGTATCGCTGAGGTGGGTGATGACGCGCGTCCCATCGGGGCGGCGGTCGATTTGGTAGATCATGGCCCCCGGGAGGTTGTCGCTGATGGCCGTGATGAGCGCCTCGCGGTGCTGCAGCGTCTCACGCATCGCCCGCTCGTCGCTGAGGTCCTTGGTGGCGGCGATGATGTAGCGCTCGCCGTCGATGGTGATCACCGACGCCGATTGCTGCGAATCGTAGAGGCTGCCGTCCTTACGACGAAAGGTGATCTCGCGGTCCCGAAACGAGCCGTTCTTCGCGAGTATCCGCTTCACCGTATCGCGGTCCCCAGGGTGCGGCCAGAAATTCAGTTCGAGTGACGTTTTCCCGATGATCTCGTCGAGGCGATATCCCGTCATGGCGCAGTAGCGATCGTTCGCCTGCACGATCCGTCCGTCCTCGAAGCGGGTGAGGGCGATCGCGATGGGCGAGAGCCGGAAGATCGCCTCGAACATCATCTCAATCTTCCGCCGCTCGGTAATGTCGATCAGCGTGAGGTATCCGGCGATGATCTCCCCCCGCTCGTTCACGATGGGCATGGCGTTCACCAGCTCGCGGCGGGTTGTGCCGTCTTTCCGCACGATGATCCGCTCCTCGTTGACGGTCCGCTCTCCGCGCAGCGACCGGGCGAGGGGCAGATCGCCCACCGCGCCCAGTGCGCCGCTCATGTCGCGGTCCTCGAAGGTGGGGCGGAAGTCCGGAAGCGAGGTCCCCACCGGAGAGGGCTCGTCCAGGATGCCCAGGAATTCGCGGCAGGCGCGGTTTGCGATGCGGATCGTGACGTCGGGCATGCTCACCAGCGCCATCGGAACGGGCGACTGCTCGAACACCTGTTCCAGGAGCGTCGTGAGCTGCAGCAGCTCTTCCTGCGAGCGCGCGAGTTCCTCGTTGGTCGATTCGAGCTCCTCGATCGTCGCGCCGAGCTCCTCGTTGGCGGCCTCGGCCTCGTCGCTTTTTTCCGTGAGCGCCGTGCGCGCCGCGAACAGCCGGAAGGCCATTTTGATGGAGGCCAGAAGCACCGTCTCGCCGCTGTCCTTGACCACGTAACCGTACGAGGTGATGCCCTCGGTGCGCTCCACGACCTCCGGCTCGGTGTGGCTGGAGAGGAAGACGATGGGGACCTCGCGGTGTGCGAGGATCCGCTCGGCCGCCGCGGTCCCGTCGACGCCCGCGCCGAGGTCGATGTCCATGAGGACGAGGTCGATGTGAGGATTCCGGAGAACGGCGTCAACCGCGGCGCCCCCCGAGGAGGCGACGATGACGGCGAATCCGCGCCGCTCCAGGAGCGCCGCCTCGTCCATCGCGATGATCGCCTCGTCCTCGACCAGAAGGATCGTTTTGCCATTGAGCATATCGGACATTGCCGTCTCCTGCGCGTGATGATCGAGGTGCGTCGTCAGTCGGGAATGGGCACGCACCGCGAGGTGAACGAGATCCCCTGCTGACCGTGGGTGCCGATCATGATCGACTCCACCAGCGGAGCGCCCGCGCCGGATGCCGCCCGCCAGCGCACGATGAAGTTCGCGCCGGTCCCGCCGCTCGTGTCCGATTCCCTGACATAGTACTGCACCGTCTCCAGCGGGTTGAGCGCGCGGGGCGTCGCGAGGTAGCTTTTCAATTTACGCCCCGCCGTATCGTAGAAGTCCACGGCGGTTATCATGATGGCGTTTCGCAGGTCCGTGTTGTGGATGGCCAGGGTCACCGCGAGGTTCATCGCATGCTGCCGGTCGCCGTAGTGGACGGCGGAGTAGACCGGGACGTAGCATGCGGACGGCCGGGGGGCGGTCCCCCTCTGTTTCGGCGCGGCCGCGCCCGCGGTCAGGAGCAATGCCGCAACGCCGATCGATACGATGCACAATAACGCTTTCATGTGCCTGCCTCCGTATGGGGTTGATTCCCGGCCTCGCCGGGTGCGACGAGCGATTCGAACGCCTTCTTTCCCGCCGGCGTCCCGATGATGGCCACGTGGTCGTTCTCGCGAAGGGAAAAATCGGCGTCCGGGTTCGGGGTGAAAAGGCCGTCGCGGAAGACGCCCACGACGGACACGCCGGTGCGCGATCGGACGGCGAGGTCCTTGATGGAGCGCTCCGCGGCCGGGCTCTCCGGGGCGATGTCGATCCAGGCGAGCTCCAGGAGGTGCGCGGCGCTGCGCAGCCCCGCGAGGAGCGAGTAGTCGGCGTTGGCGCGTAGCAGCGGCGAGGAGCGCGACCGGCGGACGTCGTCGGTGTACTGCTGGATCGCCGCGGCCGGATAATCCAGCGCCAGAAGCGATTGCCGTATGATCTCCAGGCCGGCCTCGAACTCGGGGCGCACCACCTCGCGGACGCGCATGGCGTAGAGCTCGTCCGCCTGCTCGTCGCTGTCGCCCCGCGCGATCACGGCGATCCCGGGCGCGAGCGAGAGCGCGGTCGCGATGATCGTGCGCGCCGACTGTATCGACGGCACCGTCATGATCAGCAGCCGCGCACGCATGACGCCCGCGGCGGCCAGGACCGGCTCCTGGGTTGCGTCGCCGAAGACGGTGGTGCAGCCGATGCCGCGCGCCTGCTCGAAGCGGCGGAAGTCCTGGTCGATCACCGCGCAGGCGACCCCTAGGTGGTGGAGGATGCCCGCGATGGTGGCGCCCACGCGGCCGCCGCCGGCGATCACCACGTGGTCGGTAAGGCCGCCCGCCGGCAGGTTCACGGTCTGATAGCGCTCCGTGCGGAAGTAGCGGTTGCGCAGGGAATAGAGCGGGCCGGCCAGCATCGCCAGGAACGGCGTCACGATCATGGTGATGACGGCCGTCGCCAGGATGAGGGCGTAGAGCCCGCGGTCGATCACGTTGTTCTGCAGGCCCGTGCGCGCGAGCACGAACGAGAACTCGCCGATCTGCGCCAGGGAGAGACCCGCCGCGAGCGGGACGATGTTCCGGTACCGGAAGGCCCGCGTGATCGCGAAGAATATGATGAACTTCGCGCCGATGACCGCGGGTACGAGCATCGCCACCGTCGAGAGGTTGGCCAGCAGAAACGCCGGGTCCAGCAGCATGCCGATGGAGGTGAAGAAGAACAGGCCGAAGATGTCCCGCAGGGGGATGATGTCGCTCAGGGCCTGATGGCTGTACTCCGACTGGTTTATCACCATGCCCGCCACGAACGCCCCGAAGGCCAGCGACAGCCCGAAGAGGTGCGTGCAAAATCCCACGCCCAGCCCGATGGCCGTGACCGTGATGAGGAAGAGCTCCCGCGACTCAAGCCGCGCGACCGTCTTGAGCACCAGCGGCAGCACGCGCATGCCCACCATGACGATCGCCCCCAGCAGGACGGCCGCCTTGAGGATCACCAGCCCCAGGGACGCGAGGTCGCCCGTGGACACGAGGTGCGGGATGAAGATCATGAGCGGGATGGCCGCCAGGTCCTGCACGATGAGCATCCCCACCATCACCCGGCTGGAAAGCGTCCCCATGAGCCCGCGGTTCATGAGCGTTTTGAGCACCACCATCGTGCTCGATAGCGACAGCGTCATCCCCAGGACGACGGACGCCGGCGCGGGCAGTCCCATGAGGCGCCCCATGCCGAATCCGAACAGCGCGGTGAGCGCGATCTGGACCGTCGTGCCGATGAGCGCGACGGCGCGCACGGAGCGGATTTCCTTAAAGGACAGGTCCAGGCCGATGGAGAACAGCAGCAGCGCCACGCCGATCTCCGCCAGGAGCTCGATGCGCGGCACGTCGGATACGGTGATGCCGCCGGTGTGCGGCCCGATGATGATCCCGCCGATGATGTAGCCCACGATGGGAGGGATCCCCAGGCGGTTCGCGACCAGCCCCGTCGCCAACCCGGCGATGATGATGTAGATGATGTCTTCCGCGAGTCCCATAATCGATCATGTGGTCCACGGTGAAGGCCGCTGGGGCGTATCCCTGAGAAAACGACCGTTCCCACGGATCGATTAATGACGATGATAGTTCTTGCGGCAAGTACAATTCTGTTTCATCGAAACGGCATTTTCGCCGAAAAATCGCAACCGTTTGTCGGACAATGCTGTCGCTATCGGAGGAAAGAAAAAGGCCGGTTCGCGAAATAAAGGTTTGTTTATATAGCGTGCTTTATGTACGTTGATCGCGCAATCGGTTATCGATTGTGGGTGCTATTGCAGAACCGGAACATGGCCTCTTGCATCATGCGATGATGCGCCGGTATCGCCAACCGCACGTATCGTTACGGGATGCCGCGATCACGCGGCCTCGCCGCATCGGTCCCACCGTCATAGTCGTCCTTTGTGTCGTCGGAACAAAACTGTATTCTCGAGGAGTGTACGCCATGTCCACCATAGCCCTGGTCGAAGCCAGCGCGGACTCGACCCATTACTACAGCAGTACCTATCTTCCCCGCATGGGCATGCCCACGCTGGGCGCGGTGCTCGCGCGCGCGGGCCATGCGTGCGACATCTGGTTTCAGGCCATGCCGGGCTTCGACGAGGAGCGGCTGTTCGAGTACGATATCGTGTGCATCAGCTCGCTGTCCAATACCATCGACGAGGCCTATCGCCTGGCCGACGCGCTCACGGCGGCCGGCCGCACCGTGATCATGGGAGGCGCCCACGTGTCGTTCCTTCCCGATGAGGCGCTGGACCATTGCCCCTATGTCGTCATCGGGGAGGGCGAGGACGTCCTGCCGGCGCTCGTCGACGCCCTCGCGCGGGGAGGACCGTTGGATGAAATACGAGGACTGGCCTACCGCAGCCCGGACGGACGCGCGCGCATTTCGGCCACCGCCGGCCTGGTCGACTTCGAGCGCCTGCCGTCGCCGGATTTTTCGCTCTCGCCGCAGGTCGCGCCGGGCAACACGCCGCCCATCGTGACCACCTCGCGCGGCTGCCCGCACGACTGCAGCTTTTGCAGCGTGACCAGCATGTTCGGCCGGAAATATCGCTTTAAATCGTCGGCGCAGGTGATCGAGGAGCTGCGGCCCCTGAAGCACCGTAGCGTCTTCTTCGGCGACGACAATATCTACGCCAGCCCTCGCCGCGCCAAGGCGCTCCTTCGCGATCTGATCGCCGCGGACGCGCTGCCGCTGCGCTGGTCGGGGCAGATGACGGTGAAGGCGGCGCTCGACGAGGAGTTCCTCGGGCTTCTGCGGGAGACGCGCTGCCGGATCATGTACATCGGCATCGAATCGGTCGACCCGGAGACCCTGAAGGGTTACGGGAAGGCGCACCAGGCCGACGCCATCGCGCACTGCATCGAAAATATGCACCGCTACGGCATCGGCGTGCACGGCATGTTCGTCGTGAACGCCGACGACGGCCCGGACGCGGTGAAAAAGATCGTCGATTACGCCATCGCGACCGACATCGACACCATACAGATTTGCGCGCTCACGCCCTTCCCGGGGACCGCGGCCTACGATGAATTCAAGGGCCGCTTGCTGCACACGGAATGGAAATACTTCGACGGGATGCACGTGGTGGTCGACCCCTCCGCCTGCACGGCCTATGAATTGCAGATGACCATCGTGCGCGAGCTCAAGCGCTTCTACAGCCTCACGCGCGTATTGGGCGCGTATCGACGGGGACGCGCCTGGCGGTTAAAGTACCGCGCGGGCGGCTATTACATCGCCCGGCGTTGGGTGCGCGAAAACCGGGAATATCTCTCCCAGCTCCGCGACGAATTGTGCCCGCGCACCCGGACATGGCGTGCGGGCGAACCGATCGTCGCGCCGGAGCCCGTACCCGGCGGGGTGTCGCGCTGATGACCGGCTGACGCGAATACTCCCGCGCGATCCGCCCGGCGGCGGTCAGTCCTTTTTCTTGGGCGGAATGCTCAGGGCGCCGTCGCCCGCTCCATCGGCAACGCTCAGGGCCCCGTCCGCGCCGCCCAGCGGCGCCGGGGAGAGCCAACCGCGCTCCGCGGTCCCCAGGCGCGACTGTATCCGCTCGATCGCCTTCGCCGCCGCCGACCGGACAAACGGATTGAGCGAACCCGACGACACCCGGTAGAGCGGCTCCACGGCCGCGACGCTTCCGCACTGCCCCAGCGCCTCGACGATGGGCACGCGCAGGTCGCCGCCGTCGCGCGCGAGCTCCGCGAGCAGGAACGGCCCGGCCGCCGGATCGGCGTTATGCGAAATTACGCCGAGGATCGCCTCCCGGACCTCCTCGGACTCGCGGCGTTCGTACGCCCGCACGAGCTCGTCGGTCCCGCCGCGCTGGCCCTGTTCCCGTTCTTGAAGGATTCCCAGGATGCGCAGGGCCGCGCCGTCGTGAACGGTGTCCGCCAACGCCAGCATGCCCAGCAGGTGCGCGAGTCCCCGAGCGCCCAGATGCCGCGCGGCTTCGATCTGCATGTCGATGTCCGGGTCCGCGAGGAGCTCGGCGAGCAGCTTCGCGACGTGCGGATCGTTTCGAAATCGGTCCACAAGCAGGGCGAGGTAGTGCATGCGGTCGAGGCCGTCGCGGTCCCTGACCGAATCGATGAGTTCTTTTCGTGTCGACTCCGTGTCGGTGGGGCCTGTTCGACGAATAAAACCACGGTGGGCGATGATGTAGACGATGAATGCGAGAAAGCATATCATCATGATCAGGGCGAAGTACATTCCCGCCGACGAGTCCTTGCTGTTGATCGCCGCAATCAGTAGTAGGAGAATGCTCGCAATCGCGATCTTTTCAATGATTCCCATCGGAGCCTCCCATGTCACCCTCGCTCGATGCGATGGGCGCCGGACGTGCTGTGACGCTCGATGATAGTGCGTGCACGGCAGTAACGACGACATTTCATCAACTCGAATGATTCACACGCGCATGCGGTATGTGTACGCATGGATCCGCATCCCGATCAAGGATTTTTTCATGTTCGCCGAGATCGCATGCATTCCGCTACGGCAGCACGAGAATTCCGCTTGTTTTTTTCTCCGCGATTGTGTATGCTTACCATGATGATTGCGATCGCATGCGTATCGCTGCGAGCAGGGGAGGGTCGCTATGGAGGGCATTCGATATATGATGTGGGCGCGGTGCGTCGCGCTCGTGTGCGCGTTGTGGGTGGTCGCGGTGCCGGCGTCGGCGAAGCGCGAATCCTCGGAGCGCGCCGTATCGTCGAAGATCGACCGGGTGATGGTCTATTACGACCGCGCGCTGGTGACCCGCGTCGCGCGGATCGACGCGATCCCCGCGGGGGTGTCCGACATCATCATCCCCAATCTGCCGCCGCTGTTGCAGGACGATTCCGTGCGCGCCCGGATCGTCGAGGGGGCCGAGGTGAAGATCCTCGACGTCGAGGTGAAGTTGGTCCGTCTGGAGAAGGCGCCCGAGGAGAAGGTGCGCGACCTGCAGGAGCGTCTCCAGGAGCTTGGCGACGAGCGGACGCGGAACCAGAACCGCCTCAAGGTGCTCGAGCGCGAGCGGGAATATCTCGCCAAGGCGCGCGACAGCTTTCTGGGCGTGAACCGCCCGCCGCGCCCGGCCGGGACCGCGGACGCGCAGGACCCGGTGCGGCTGCGGATCAAGGACTATGATGCGATGCTGTCGTACCTGAAGGACAAGTATGCGGCGAACGCCGACGCGGTCCTGCGCGCGGAGCAGAAGGGGCGCGCGATCGCCACGAGCATCGACCTCGTGAAGGGGGAGCTCGCGAAACTCAACGTGGGGCAATCCGCCATACAGAGCAAGAAGCTGGTGCGGGTGACCGTGGACGCGCATCGCGGCGGTTCGTGCGCGCTCGAGATATCGTACATCAATTACAAGATCAAGTGGCGTCCGGCCTACGATATCCGCGTGGCGTTGGACGATAAGAAGATGGATTTTACCGGATACGGCATCGTCGACCAGTCGAGCGGCGAGGACTGGATCGACGCGAAATTATCATATTCCACCGCGCAGCCGTCGGTGCGCGGCAGCCTGCCGGACCTCCTGCCGCTCTATGCGACCGATGCGGGCAAGGTGCGCGCGTCCAGCGGGAAGCAGTCGCGGGGTTTTGCGAGCCAGAGCCTGATGAACAAGGCGGTCCTCTCCGGCGACCTGGGCGGCGCGCGGGAGGGGCGGGCCTCCGACGAGCCGGTCTCCGAATCGGCCGCCGACGCCTCCGCCGACCGGAGCGCGGGGTCGCTCGTGTTTTCGGTTCCGCGCCGCTCGAACGTCCCGAGCGACGGATCGCCGCACCGCACGGTGATCGGCCGCTATTCCTTCCCGGTGAAATTCGAGTACCTGAGCGTGCCGCGTCTCTCTCCCTACGCCTATCTGCAGGCGGTGGGGACCAATGGGATGAAGGAGCCCGTCTTGCGAGGCGATCTCAACATCTTCATGGGCAACGACTTCGTGGGCTCGGCGTACACGGACACCATCCTTCCCGGGCAGGATTTCGAGCTCTCGCTGAGCGTGAACGAGAATGTCCGCGTGACCCGCTCCCTCGAGGAGAAGGAGGAGAAGAAGGCGAGCTTCATCACCGGCGCGCAGAGGACCACCTACGCCTTCCGGATCAAGGTCGAAAACTACAGCGGCGGCGATATCGTGATGAACGTGATCGACCAGATCCCGGTGAGCGAAACGCAGGAGATCGAGATCGACGAGGTCCGCTTCTCGCCGGAGCCGACGGTCCGCAGCAAAAAGGGCATCCTCAAGTGGCAACTGCCGGTGCGGTCGCGCGAGACGCGTGAAATATCCTTTTCGTTCTCGGTGAACGTCCCCAAGGGCAAAGAGGCGGCCTTTTTCCGCACCGGGCTCTCGCCCGCGCAGTATCTGCAGAACCTCTCGCGGCAGAACGTCGACTACTACCAGGAGAACATGGATCAGCCGTCGTCGCCGCGGAAGAAATCCCCGGCGATGCGCCAGATGCTGAAATAAACGGAGGTGTCCGCACATGGACCTGAGCGCCATAAAACGTCTGGATGTGATCTTGCTGTGCGGCGTGTACGGCGCCGGAAAAACGGAGTTCGCGCAACGGTTTCTCAAGCAGCCCGACCGCAGCCGGGTGAGCCGCAACGAAATTCGCAAGATGATGTTCGAGATGACCCGCTTCGGGCAGAAATGGACGGCCGCGGATTTCACCGAGGAGGACGACATTCTGGTGAAACACATCGAGCGGAAGGTGCTGGAGCACTTCCTGTTCAACAAGCGCCGGGTGCTGGTCATCAACACCTTCGCCACCAAGCGTTCGCGCCAGGGCATCGTGGGGATCGCGAAGCAGATGAACAAGACCATCGGGGCGGTGTTTCTCAATATCCCCCTTGAGAAATGCCTGCTGCGCTACAAGGAGCACAACCCCACGCTCCCCGAGCGCGTGATCACGTCCATGTTCAACAAGATCGAGCTCCCGGACCGTCGCGAGGGTTTTACCGACGTGCTGGTGGTAACGGACTTCTAGCCGCGGGTGCGCGCCTACTGGACCCCGCGCTCGTTGAAGAACCCCCGATAGGCCATGTCGCTTCCCAGGATGTGATTGGTGAGCCAGTCGCGAAGGAAGGTCATGAGCTCGAGCGAGAAGGTCGTCTTTCCCGCGACGAACCGCTCGTGGAAATCGGCCACCTGGGCCTTGAGCGCCTCGTGCTCCGCGCGGTGTTTTTCGAGGGCGGGGTAGCCGTGGAGCGCCATGTAGTCCTCTTCGTGCTTGAAATGTATGATGGTGTACCGGATGAGGCTTGAGAGGATCTCCTCCATCGTCTTCTTCGCGCTCCCGATGGTGAGGGCGTTGTTGAGCCGGTTGACGAAGCCGACCAGGTTTTTGTGCTCTTCGTCGAAAACCTGCACGCCGACGCTCAAGTTGTCGCTCCACTGTATGTAGTCCATGGCGTTCTCCGCGAGTGGTGTATGTAAATACGTAGCACGGATGCCGTCCTGCGGCAATAATTTTGTCGGTGCGATGGGACGTTTTTTTACGGCGCGCGACGGTGGCGATAGGTCAATCGCGATGATGTCGTCTTGAGGATCGCATTCGCTACAACCTCTCGGCATCAAGAAGCCGCCGCGCTTTGAACGCGCCCACCTCGATGTGCGCCACCCGCGTTGGCGTGGGCACGCGATACGACGACACGCAGCTCATCATGAAATCGGCCGCCTCGTCCACGCCGATGCGGTGGCCCGGCGACACGAACACGGGCCGCACGCCCGTCCGCGTTCGAAGCGTCACGCCGATGGGCGCGCCGGAGGGATCGACAAGGTAGGTCCGCGCGCCACGCTCGGCCGGGGGTTCGGTGCAGGCGCCGTACAGGCGCGATTTCGCGCACCCGATGGACGGGATGCCCGTCACCAGTCCCAGGTGCGCGGCGATGCCCAACCGACGCGGATGGGCGATCCCCTGGCCGTCGAACACCAGGAGGTCGGGCCGGATGGCGAGCTGCGCAAGGGCCGCAAGGATGAGCGGTCCCTCGCGAAACGAGAGGAGGCCGGGCACGTACGGAAAGCCGATGGCCCCCTCCGCGAATGCGCGGTCCACAATGACGAGCTCGGGATACGAGAAGGCGATGATGCCGCAATACCCGCGCGCATCGGCGCGCCCGAGCGCGATGTCGATTCCGGCGACGGTGCGGACCGGATCGGGCATCCCGCCGATGACGACGCTTTCGGCAAGCTCGCGCTGGACCCGGACGGCCTCGGCCGGCGTGACGTCCCAGGGGTGCGATATCATGGCGTCCTCGAGTTTGGAAAAATGTTGATGCTTTTTTTACGCCATCGGCCCAAATTGGGCAAGTACAATCGGCGGAAAACACATGGGAAAGATTCTATCATATATCCCGATCGCGCTTGCGCTCGTTTCATTCGCAGTATTCCTGCGCCCGGCGCCGTCCCTCTGCGCCGAGGAGCGCCTGTCGACGGTCGTCGTCGAGTTCGAGGAGAAGGAGAACACCGGGATCGAGCTGGTCTCGCGCCAGGTGAGCGAGCGGCTCGTCCTGTATTTGCAGGCGTCGGGGCTGTATGCGGTGGCCGAGCGGCCGCTGGCGTGGACCTATGTCCGGGCGAAGCGGCCGGACCTGCCCGCGCTGGCCGTGCGCGATACGACGGTCGCCATCGGGCAGGTGTTCGGGTATCGGGTCGTGGTCATCGGCTCGATCACGAAGATCGACAATCGCGTGATCATCATCGCCGAGGCGGTGAACGTGGACAAGCGGACCACCGTGGCCCACGCCAAGGTCGAGTTTTTCGAGACGCGCGATATGGACGATCGTGTCCACGATCTCGCCGGGCAGATCATACGCGGGGAGCGGCGCGCGGGCCGGAAAACCGCCGAACGCCCGGCGGACCTCATGCTGCGGCATCGGATCGGGTTCCGGCTGGGGACGGGCTACCTGTTCAATGACACCCGGACAGACGACAGCAAGGGATTTGCGCCGCTCGCCGTGGGCGCCTTTTATAACGGGCCGTTTCTCGACGTCGAGCTCTTCGGCATCACGCCCCCCACGAACGCGGCGCTCTTGTCCGGCGCCATCAACGCCTATCCCACGCAGGTCTTTGGGGTGGGGCTGGGCTATTTCTGGATATACGATCATCTCGAGCTGGCCCGTCGTGACCGGCTGCTCAAGGAGTATCACAAGGGCGAATACCAGTCGGCGGTCGCGGGCGTCGTGGTGCGCGCGCCCTTCGGGCTCAAGGTGTCCTTCTACGTCGGGTTTCCGGTGTCGGGCACCATCGATTATCAGGACGAGGACAATGCGTGGTATCGGTACGACATCCGCGAGCGCTATCAGATGGCGCCGCCGTCGCTCATGGGCTTCGTCGAGTACCGGTTCAACGAGTATATCTCGGTCCGCGCATCGTATCATCAGGGCGGCGGCGGAGCCGAGATCAGATCGAAGCCGGAGGGGAGCGATCCCTTCCCGACAATGCATATGGACACCAAGATCATCACCGTTTCCGTCGGGTATGGCGTCGATCTGTAGCGGAAATCGTTAAAATATTGACAGACCTGTACGATATATATATAAAGAGTCCCATATATGCCGGACGGGCAGGAGGGTGCCGATGTATTGCCATAATTGCGGGAAGGACGTCATCGAGGGTGGCGTATACTGTTCGTTCTGCGGCTCCACGCTCGACCATCCCCGGGACGATGCCGGCGGGCGGCCGCTCTACCTGCTCAAGCCGGTGTTCCTGAGCATCAAGATGCTCGCCGCGACGGTCGCCTGGCAGATCTTCCTCACGCTGTGGGCCATGGTCATCTTCGGCATCGTCGGCGTTCTCATGATAAGCCATTTCGGCTGGGACACCTCGCACTGGTATTTCGTGATCACCGCCGGCGCGGTCTTCTTTATCATGACTCCGGTGGCCTACATCATCATCATGCTCAACCGCTACACGCGCACGGAGTACCGGTTTTACAAGGACCGCCTGGAGTATTGGGAGGGGTATTTCCGGCTTCGGAAAAAACAGCTTCGGTACGCTGACATGATCGAGATCAACCTGAAGCGCGGGATCCTGCAGCGCCTCTCGCAGCTGGGGGACATCGTGATATCCTCGTCGGCGACCAGCGCATCGGACGGGATCGCGGAAAGCGGCATCCGCATTTTCGACATCTACGAGCCGGACCCGGTGTTCAATTATCTCAAGAAAAACGTGCGCAGCGGCGCGGCCTCGTAATAACGGATAGAGGCGGGTCGGTGACCCGCCTCTACGTGTGCGCGGACAAACGCGTATGATCGTTACTTGATGGAAATCTTTACGCTGAAGGTTCTCGCCGGCTTCGCCTTCTTTTCCCACGGGCGGGCATAGGCCAGGTCGATCGCGCCGTCCCCCTCCTTCGCGGCCGTGAAGGTGAACACCTGGTGATCGACGCCGCCCACGATCTTCTCGGCTCGTTTTTCCACCTCGACCTCCGGTTTTCCTTGAAGCGAAACGATCTGCGGCGACTTCGTGACCTGCCAGCTAAAGCCGGTGCTCATCTGCGACTTCAGCCGTATGCGGAACGACTCGCCCTTCGCCAGGGACACCGTAGTTCCGTTGTCGGCGTCGGCGATGGTCTTCATGTCAGCCTTGTTTTTCTCACAGCCCGCGCACAACACGAAGGTGGTCGTAAGCAGCGCGGTGAACAGCAATAACTGCAGTTTCTGTAGCATGACAACTCTCCATAGTTAGAACTTTTCGCTCGTCGGGACCATCCAGGCCGATCCGTAGCCGATATTGTTGCACCCGTACTCGATCCACATGTATCCCTTTTCGCCCCACTGCGTGCCCCAGGAGTTCTTGATGAGATACGATTTCTTGCTGTCGTCCCAACCCACGATCACGATCCCGTGATTGACGTCGCGCGGGCCGATGGTCGAGATGTGCTCGTCGAAGATGCCGCCGGCAAAGGCCTGGAAGGCCGGGGTGACCTTCACGGTCGATGCGATGGGGCCGTACTTGCACAGGGCGCGCTTCATTTCGGCCACGGAGGGGATCCCCGCATCCTGCTTCACGTATCCCCAGGCGGCCACCTTGTAGGTGGTGCGCGGGAAGGCGGTGCAGGAGCCGTCGGCGTTCCGGTACGGCACGCTTGTCGTGAGGACGGCGCCGGTCCTCGTCCAGTACTCGAACACCTTGCCGTACCAGCCGCCCTCGCAGGTCCCGGCCTTGCTGCCGCGATTGTCTGCGGCGCAGTTGACCAGCTGCTGCTCCGAGAGGTTGAGCGACACGCGGTTTGCGGTGAGATAGATCGCCTCGTACACGGCGCAGGCGGTGAAGGCCCAGCAGCTCCCGCAGGTGAGCTGGTGCTTCACGGGCGTCATTTTGCCGGCGTCGCGCCAGTTGAAGGCGGGCGCATTGGGGTCGGCCACCATGCCCAGGTGCGACGAATCGTCCGGCTTCGCGCGGTCCGCATCGTCGGTGCGGGTATCGTCGGCCCGACGGTCGTCTCCGGGCGCCTCGTCCTTTCGGGAATCGTCGCGATACTCATCGCGCTTGGTCTCTTCCCGGTACTCCTCGCGCTTGGTTTCCTCGCGCCGTTCGGGGCGCTTTTTCCCGCCTCCCCGCTGTTTCTTTTCGTTGTACTCGGCGAGCTTCTTTAAAAATTCGAGGAAGAGTTTCTCTCCGGCCTGGCTTTGGATTTTCGCCTCGCGGTTCAGATTGCTGGGCGATTTCGCGCCCGTGATCTCCTCGATGCGGTATTTGAGCGCCTCGGTCATCTCGGCCTTGAACTTCCAGTGGTTCTCCTTGATTTGCTGCCGGATGGCCTCGACCTGCTGGCGCACCTCGGCGAGGTCCTTCTGCTGTACCTCGCGCTGGCGCTGCACCGCCTCCTTGTACTTCTTGCCGTACTGCGAAAACGAAACGTTCGTATCGCCCGTGATGAACGCAACAGCGAGCGCGCTCACGCATAGGATCCTGAGGGCTCTATTCATGGTGACCTCTCTGTGTCCGTTATTGCCCGCACTGTGGCGTCGAAGCGCCATCGATGTCCGTTCCATACTAGACGACGGTCGTTCGGGCATGTGCAATTATTTTTATTGATAAGCAGGCATCGGGTAAAATTCAAATTCTTTTTTTAAAAGAGGGGTGATATTTCTTATATGCGCAAATATCAACTAATGTCAATAATGCAATCGCCCGGTAAAACAATACGAGGCCCCCTTCGCATGCTGGCCGATACTTCTAGCATGGGGCGAAAAAAGCGATGAAGGTGCTACTCACCGGTTCGGCCGGGTTTATCGGGCATCATGTCGCCCGGCGGCTTTCGGCGTTGGGATGCGAGGTCGTGGGGCTCGATAGCATAAACGACTACTACGATCCGGCGCTCAAGATGGCGCGACTGCGAGCGTCCGGGATCGATGACAACGCGATCTCGTATGGCGCACTCGCGAGAAGCAGCGCGCTGCCGGGGAACCGATTCATCTGGCTCGATCTGTGCGATGGCGACCGTCTGAGAACGCTCTTCGAGGACGAGCGGTTCGACGCGGTGTGCCATCTGGCCGCGCAGCCGGGCGTGCGCCATTCGCTGATCCGGCCCGCATCGTGCGTCGAGAGCAATATCAACGGGTTTGCCGTTATGCTCGAGGCATGCCGCGCGGCGCCCGTGCGCCATCTCGTGTTCGCCAGCAGCTCGTCGGTGTACGGGCTCGGGGGGCGCGCCCCGTACTCGCCGCACGGTCCCGCCGATCACCCCATCAGTCTCTACGCCGCGACCAAGCGCGCGAACGAGCTCATGGCGCACGCCTACAGCCATCTCTACGGCATCCCGACGACGGGCCTGCGCTTCTTTTCCGTCTACGGCCCCTGGGGGCGGCCGGACATGGCGTATTTTTCGTTTACGAAGCGCATCATCGACGGCGATGCGATCGAGCTCTTCGGGGACGGGGGCCTGCGGCGCGATTTCGTGTACATCGACGATGTGGTCGATGCGGTTGTTGCCGTGCTTGAGCGACCGCCCCTGCCGGACGGGGCGTGGGACGGTGCCGATCCGGCCTCGTCGGCCGCGCCGTATCGTATCTACAACGTGGGAAGCGGGGCGTCCGTGTCAATCGAGGAGTTCGTGCGCGCCATAGAGCACGCGCTGGGCGCAACGGCGACCGTCATCGCGACGCCCCGCCAGCCGGGCGATATGCTCGCGACCCGCGCGGACATCGCCGACCTCGCGCGCGAGTTCGGCTATCGCCCGCGCGTGCCCTTTGCCGAGGGGCTTGCGCGTTTCGTGGCGTGGTATCGGGAATACTATCGCGCGTAGCGCCTAGTCGCAGGGGTGCGATACGGCGATGCCGTACTTCTTGCTGAGGTAGCAGTCGACGGCGAACCCGTCGGTTTCGCTGAGGGCGTTGTTATACACGATTATCTCTGCGATGTCGCCCTGATAATACATGACGCCGTTTTGGCTCCCAATACTCGGAGCGCTCGGGCCATTGAACCATGTTGTCGATGAGTCGTAGGCCAAGTTCAATGTTCCACCGGATGAAGCGCCGTTAAGAAATAGCGAGGCGTTCTGTCCATTTAGCACAAAAACAGCGATATGGGGCGTTGTGGGCGTTAAGGGACTTGTGATGGATAGAAACTCCGGGGTTGCCTGTGAGTCGCCAACGGTTCCGGTAATTGAAACCGTGCTAATGTGCAATCCGATAAACGGTGTCGAACCCGCCGTCACCCCTTGGTCATAGATGATATGCCGTCCGCCTCCCGGTCCAGTGTACGCACCGACATAGAAAATGGTAAAAGACGAAAAGTTCATGAACTCGGAAGCGAGAATATATGAACTACCGTCAAATCGCACTGCGGGCATTCCGTTAAAGGCGGTATGGAAATATCGCGGGTTTGAAAAAACCACAGTGGTGATTCCATTCCCCGAAGCATCGGGCCAGTCGCTTATAACGGTCCCATCGGGCAGGGGAGTTATCCCGTCAGCCTTCAGCCACAGCGCAAGACCGGCGACGTCCGAGGGAAGACGCCCGCTTGTTTTCAAATCCTGTGCTTTCGATGTCAAATCGAACAGGTCTTGTTGATTGCAGCCTGCCGCAATCAACACCACTGACAGAATTATGGCCGAGAGAACCCGTTTCATCGTTTCACCGTGCCGAAGGATGTAATGAGCGTCAGCTTCACACTTGAAGATACGGAAAAAACGAGGATCCGTCAAGCGGCGCGTCAGAACTCGAACAAAATCATCGTCACATCGTCCTCGAACTGGTCGGTGCCGCTAAAGGCGACGAGGTCATCCAGCAGACGGTCCAACGTGTTGGTCTCGCCGGCGAGGATGAGCTCGCGGACCTTCTCCGTCATGCGCTTCTTCGAGTACATCTCGTGGGAGCCGTTCATCTGCTCGATGATCCCGTCGGTAAAGAAGAGCACCTTGTCGCCGGGCTCGATGTCCTGCTCCACGACCCCGAAGCGCGCATTGGGCATGAGTCCCAGCCCCGTCCCCGGGCACTCGATGGGCGTGAAGTCGTTCAGGCGCGCTTTCCAGACGAGCGGGTGGTGGTGCCCGGCCTTGGCCAGGACGATCCGGCGCTCTTCGGTGTGGATCACCGCATAGTAGCAGGTCGCGTAGAGCTGCGCGATCACCTTGTGGAAATGGTCGTTGAGGAAGGACATGAGCTCGATGGGCTTTTCGCCCAGGTCCGCAAGCACGATGGAGAGCGCGCTCTTGAGCACGCCCGTCGCGAGCGCCGCGGTGATGCCGTGGCCCTCGAAGTCCGCGATGATCATCCCCACCACGCCGTCACGGAGCTGGAAGACGTTCAGGAAGTCGCCCCCGATCGCGATGGACGGCTTGTAGATATAGGAGTGCCGCACGCCGTTGTCCGCGGTGTGCTCGGTGCGCAGGTAGTCGGTGTTGATGAAATAGCGCTGGAGCTTCTTGGCCAGCGACAGGTCGCGGTTGATCTCGTCGAGCGCCTCGCGCTTCTCGCGCAGGTCGTGCTGCGCGAAGGTGAAATTGGAGATGATGTTCCGGAACCGCGAGAAGGTCTCCTTGAGGCAGTTCTGGTGGAAGGCCGCCTTGATTACTATGTTGGCAGCGAGCAGCCGGTCGAAGTCGCCCCGGTTGAGCGTGAAGATCTCCGTGGCCTCCTCGGTGACCACGTTCGCCGAGCGCGGCAGGTTGTCGATGAGCGAGAACTCCCCGAAGTACTGCCCCTTGTAGAGGTGGCTGATGAGCACCTCGGACCCGTTCTCCTCGGTCTTGGTGACGCGCACCGTCCCCGACTTGATGATGAACATCGAGTCCCCGATGTCGCCCTCCTTTACGACCAGGCTCTCGGCCGGGAGCTCGTGTGTCGACAGGATCGGCACGATGAGCGCGAGGTCCTCGCGGCTGAGCCCCTGAAAGATGGGAATCTCCGAAAGTATTTGTATGATATGTTCCATGGCGAATCGCTTCCTCGTGGTGGTTGTATGCGCGTCGGTCCCGTGCGGGCCCTGCGCCCGCGTTTTCCTCACTTATTTCTATCGGCACATGAGCGTGCGAAGATACGAACTTTTAAGGGCATCGGTCCAAGCGCCGGGAGGGGCCGACCGCCGGGCTTCGCGCCGCGCTGCGCCGGGATAATTAATTTGACATTTTCCTTGGCCGAAACATTCGTGATTACATTGCAGGCCGGCTCCTACATATTTGTATAGCGCTGCGGGGCCGGCGGCGAAAACAAAGCGCGGAGGCGCACATGCATAGCCTGGGAATCAACATAGGGTCGTCGAGCGTGAAGGTGGCCATGCTGGAGGGAAACGGGATCCTCTGGAGCGAGGTCGTTGCGCACGAGGGCAATATCTTCGATACGCTGAGAAAAGTCATGCAGGGCAAGGACTTCCCCGCCGACCTGAAGACGCTGGTGACGGGCACCGAGGGCCGGCACCTGCTCACCGTGAACAGCGTGATCGAGCCGCTGTGCGTCGAGGAGGCGCTCGCGCGCGTGAACACGAAGGTCGACGCCGTCGTGTCCATGGGCGGGGAGGATCTCGTCGTCTACACCATCGACGCGAACGGGAAAATCGTCAACAGCTTCTCCGGCAACAAGTGCGCTTCCGGGACGGGCGAGTTCTTCAAGCAGCAGCTCGGGCGAATGGACATGCGCCTGGACGACATCAACGGCATCCCCGAGGGGTGCACGGTGCACAAGCTCTCGTCGCGCTGCTCGGTGTTCATGAAGAGCGACTGCACCCACCGCCTCAACAAGAAGGAGGCATCCAAGGGCGACATCGTCCTCTCGCTCTCCGACGTGATGGCCACCAAGGTGGTGGACTTCCTCAAGCGCGCGCGGATCGGCGGCGGCGCCGTGCTCCTTGCGGGCGGCGTTACGCGAAATAAATACATCGTGGACTATATCCGCCGGCGCCTGCCCGAGCTGACCTTCGTGGTGCCCGACAACGCCGCCTACTTCGAGGCCTATGGGGCGGGGCTCCTCGCGCGCTCCATCGGCACCGTGCTGCCGCCGCTCAAAAAACTCTTCAGGGAGAACCGCGTCGTCTTCGAGCGCTTCAAGAGCCTCAAGACCGCCGAGGGGAAGGTGACCTACATCCCCTCCAAGATGACAAAGGTGCGGCCGAATCGCGAGTACGTCCTGGGCGTGGACGGCGGCTCCACCACCACGAAGGCCTGCCTCATCGACATCGAGACCAACGAGATCACCGCGAACTTCTACGGCCGCACCCACGGCGATCCCGTACAGGCGCTCAAGGAGTGCCTCGTCGAGATGAAGAAGCAGATTAAGGAAGACATCGGCGACGCCCCCATCTCCATCAGCCTCGCGGCCACCACGGGCTCGTCGCGGGAGATCCTCGGGGTGTTTCTCGAGACGCCGGGCGTCTATAACGAGATCATCGCCCATTCAGTGGGAACCACCTTTTACGCGAACGACATCGACACGCTCTTCGAGATTGGTGGGCAGGACGCGAAATACGTGCTGCTCAAGAACGGCGTTCCCATCGACTACGCGATGAACGAGGCCTGCTCGGCGGGAACCGGCTCCTTCCTCGAGGAGTCGGCGCAGGGCGATCTCTCCATCGAGCACGCCTGGGAGATCGGCGATATCGCCATCATGGCCGACGAGCCGCTCAAGTTCGGCGAGCACTGTTCGGCCTTCATCAACTCCGACATTCGCAAGGCGATCCAGCAGGGCGCCACGCGCGAGGACATCACCGCGGGCCTGGTCACCTCCATCGTGTCCAACTACCTCAACCGGGTGGTGGGCAACCGGACCATCGGCAACAAGATCGTGCTGCAGGGCGGCGTCGCGAAGAACAAGGCCATCCCGCTGGCCTTCGCGCTCCTTCTGAACAAGCCCATCATCGTGCCGCCGGACCCGGAGCTCATGGGCTGCTTTGGCGTGGGATTGCTCGCGAAACAGAAGCTCGCCGACGGGTTCCTCGAGAAGACGACGTACGACATCGACGAGATCCTGGCCACCGAGATCGTCTACGAGCGCGAATTCAAGTGCCAGGCCTGCGAGAATTACTGTCCCATCCGCGTGCTCAAGGTGAACGAGCACCGGTACATGTTCGGGGGGCGCTGCAACAAGTATGCGAACATTCGGAAGAAAAAGGCCTTCGACGAGGCCGAGGTGTTCAATTATATCGACGCGCGCAACGATGTGCTGTTCGTCGAGTGCGCGCCCGACCCGGCGACCTTCGTGAAGAAGCGTGACGTCACGGTGGGCGTGCCGCGGTGCTTTTCCGTGTACACGATGTGGCCGTTCTACTCGTGGTTTTTCCATTCGTTGGGCATCGAGGCGGTCCTCTCGAAGAACATCTCCCACGAGGGGGTCGCGCGCGTGGAGAGCGCCTACTGTTTCCCCGCCGAGATCGCGCACGGCGCGGTGCAGGACATCGTGGACCGCGGTACGGACTATATCTTCGTCCCGCACTTCCGCGACCTTGAGGGCTACGAGGAGGGGCTCATCGCCAATTTCTGCCCCATCACCCAGAGCCTGCCGTACTATATCGCCAAGGCCTTCCCCGACGTGCCCGAGTCGAAGTTCCTGAAGCCGGTGATCACCTTTCACTACGGCCTCGACAAGGCCATCGAGTCCTTTCTCGAGTTGGGCGACAGTCTCGGCGTGCCGCGCGGCGATGTGCGTAAGGCCTTCGAGACGGCCTACGAGAAGCAGATCGAGTTCATCCACAAGATCCGCGATCTCGGCAAGCGGGCGATCGAGGAGGCGCGCATCGCGAAGCGGCCGGTGATCGCGGTCCTCGGCCGGCCCTATAACGCCTTCACCCCGGACGCGAACATGGGCATTCCCAAGAAGTTCACCACGCGCGGCTACTCGGTGGTCCCGTTCGACATCCTGCCCTTCGAGAATGAGCTCATCTTCAAGAACATGTACTGGTTCTACGGGCAGCAGGACATGAAGGCGGCGAATTTCCTCAAGAAGGAAGACAATATCTTCGTGACCTATATCTCCAACTTCTCGTGCGCGCCGGATTCGTTCATGCTGCATTATCTCAAGTGGATCATGGGCGTGAAGCCGTTCCTGATCCTGGAGCTCGATTCGCACACCGCCGACGCGGGCGTGGACACGCGGGTGGAGGCGTTCCTGGATATCATCGAGGGCTACCGCTCCAAGCTCGGCGATATCGCGGCGGAGCGCTACGACAACGGCCTGCGCTTCATAAACGAGCGCGGCAAGGATTTCTATATCAAGAACGCCGTCACCAATGAGATTATTCCGATCAAGGACAATCCGCGGGTGAAGCTCCTGCTGGCGAACATGGGCCGGCTGGGCGTGGAGTTATTAGCGGCCTCGGTCCGCTCGGCCGGGATCAACGCATCGGCCATGCCGGTGCCGGACATCCACACGCTGCAGCTGGCGCGCAACCACGCCTCGGGCAAGGAATGCCTGCCGTCGCTTCTGGTGCTGGGGAGCGCCCTGAAGTTCCTCGCCTCCGACAAGTATCGCAAGGACGAGGTGTATCTCCTGTTCGTTCCCACGACCACCGGCCCCTGCCGCACGGGGCAGTATTTCGTCTTTTACGAGAACCTCTTCCGAGACTTGCGCATCGAGAACGTGTTGATGATCACGCTGGATTCGGACAATTCCTACACCGAGCTCGGTCCCAATTTCTCGAAGTTCGCCTGGTGGGGCGTCATCATCAGCGACTACATGAAGGACATCGAGACCTCGCTGCGCTCCTGCGCGGAGAACCCGGTGGCCGCGATGGACCGCTACGACGCGCTGTGGCACAAGATGATCGGCGTGGCCGAGGGCGACGTGACCAAGATCGTGCCGCACCTCCAGGAGTTCGCGCGCGAGATCCGGAAGATCCCGCTCAAGCGGAAACAGGAGGAGTGCCCGCGCGTGCTCATCGTGGGCGAGATCTACGTGCGCCGCGACGATTTCGCCGTGGACGAGATGGTGCGCCGCTTCAGCGAGAAGGGCATCATCGGCAAGGTGTCCGGCGTGTCCGAATGGATCTACTACTGCGACTACACGCGCCATTTCGAGCTGAAGAAACGCCTCTCGCTCATTCCCTTCTATCGGCGCTATTTCTCGAAGGACTTCCGCGATCTGATCAACTGGCACGTCGAGCAGTGGTACAAGCACCGGGTGGAGCACACTGTCAAGAAGGCGCTTGCGGCCACGGGCCTCATCCCGGAGACCCCGCACGACATGAAGAAGATCATGAAGAACGCGAACACGATCTTCGTGACCCCCGAGCTCTACTCGGAGATCTCCATTTCGAGCGGGGTGGCGTCGGCGGCGATGCAGGACGGCTATTCCGGCGTCGTCAACATCTCGCCCTTCGCCTGCCTCATCGGGCGCGTCATCGAGGGGCTGATCACGCCGTGGGCGCGTGAGCGGAAGTATCCGGTGATGTCCATCGAGATCGACGGCAATCTGTTACCGCCGAACGTCATCAACCGGATGGAAATCTTCATGCTGAACGTCCAACGCTTCAAGGAGAACCCCGGTGCCGCCGCTTTCGTGGAATATCACGATAGCGACCGCGTTTCGGTTGACAGGAAGATTATCCGGGAATAAAAAGTCCCGTCGTCCGGATTTATTCGTAGAGCTGCCACGTCATGTTCTTAGGGGGCGTTGGCGATGCCGCGCCGAATGGCGCGGTAGCTCCGCCTGTCCCGCTGGATGGCGCAGCAATCCAGCGATGAAACGATCATGAATTGGCTCCGATCCCACATCGTCCTCGTCGTCGCTATCGGTGTTGCGCTCGCGTACTTATCGGGCGCCGTGCTCAGCTATGAGTTTTTCATCAAATACCTTCTCGCGACCAGCGGATTGTCCTGGCGGGGCGATTTCCTCATCCTGGTCCATCTTGCGATCTCGTGCGTTTTTATCGGGTTTGGCGCGTTCCTCGACCGCCAGTATATCCGCAACCGGGCGGTGGCCCAGGCGGCGCGGTTGCACTCGCTGGCCGTTCGTTACAGCAGCGACGGCATCGCCGTGATCGGGCGGGACGGCGTCTTGCGGTACGCCAGTCCCGGAATTGAGCGCATCTTCGGATACACCGCGGCGGACTTCGGGAACCTCGCGGAGATCATCGATCGCGTGGTGCCCGACCCCGAGGTCCGGCAAACCGTGGTCGCCAACTGGCTTTACGATCGCGATGCCGACAACTCGCCGGACCGCATCTATCCCATCGTGACGGGGAGCGGGGACGCGCGCTGGTGCCGCATCAGGTGCACCAGGATGAACGCGGACGAGCTGGTGGTGAACGCGCTCGATGTCACCGATCTCGTCCGTGCCGAGGAGGCGATCAAGGCGAGCGAGGAGAAGTATCGCGACCTGTTTACGAACGCGCAGGTGGGCCTGTACCGCACCCGTATCGACGACGGCTGCGTGATTGAATGCAACGATCGCTTCGCCCGGCTGCTCGGGTATGAACGCCGCGAGTCCTGCATCGGGACCTGCGTTGTCCTCGATCATTATGTGAACCCTAACCGTCGTGATGATATGCTGCGCGAATTGCGCTCCAGCGGGACCGTGCGGGATTTCGAGTCCGAGTATCGCGCGAAGGACGGGGCGCTGCGGTGGCTTTCGGTAACCGCGCGACTGTTCGGCGATGCGGGCTATATCGAGGGCGCCGCGATCGACATCACCGAGCGGCGGCGCGTGGAGCGCGCCTTCCAGCTCTCGGAGGAGCGCTATCGGCTCGTCGTGGAGAACGCCAACGAGGGCATCATCGTGGTGCAGGACGGTTTTATACGGTTCTCCAACCCCAAGGCGTGCGAGATCACCGGCTACACGGAACGGGAGATCTCCGCGATACCCGTGATGGACTTGATTCATCCGGACGACCGGACCCCGGTCGGCGACCGGTATCTCAAGTACACCCGGCGGAACAAGCCGGCGCACCAGTACGAGTTCCGCATTATCGAGAAGGGCGGGGCGATCAAGTGGCTGTTCGTAAACGTGGTGGCGGTGGATTGGGAGCAGGGACGCGCGGCGCTGCTTTTCTTCAGCGACATCAACCGGCGGAAGAAGGCGGAGAACGCCGTGCGCGAGGAGCGCGACCGGGCGCAGCGCTATCTCGACATTGCGGGCGTGATCATCGTCGCGATCGACGGCTCCCGGCGCGTCACCCTCATCAACAAGCGCGGCTGCGATATTCTGGGATACGCCGAGGACGAGATTGTGGGCCGGGAGTGGTTCGCCGATTTCATCCATCCGGAGGACGCCGGCTGGCTTGCCGAGCAGTATGAGGCCATGATGACGCAGGGGCGCCTGTACAGCGACTGGTACCAGGTCGCGCGCATCGTGACGCGCGAGGGCCAGGACCGGATCATCGCCTGGCACAACACCGTGCTCACCGATGACTTCGGCGTCCCCAGCGGCATCCTGAGCTCGGGCGAGGACATCTCAGAGCAGCGGCGCGCCGAGGCGGAGCGCGCCAAGATGCAGGCCCAGCTTTTACACTCGCAGAAACTCGAGGCGATCGGGACGCTGGCCGGCGGCATCGCGCACGACTTCAACAATCTGCTCACCGCCATCAAGGGCTCGGTGGACCTGGCGCTCTTCGAGGTCGACGAGGGCCATCCGATCCATCCGAACCTGAAGCAGATCCAGCACGCGGCTGTGCGCGCGGCGGACCTCACCCGCCAGATGCTCGTCTTCAGCCGGCGGCAGATGATGGAATCGGCGCCCCTGAACATCAACCGCACCATCGAAAACCTCTTGAAAATGCTCAAGCGCCTCATCGGCGAGGACGTCGCCATCACCACCCACCTCGCGCACGACCTTCGGGACGTGTACCTCGACGAGGGGGCGATCGAACAGGTCGTGGTGAATCTGAGCGTGAACGCCCGTGATGCGATGCCCAATGGCGGGCAGTTGATCATTGCCACGCACAACCGGTCTTTCGATGCCGATGAATCCAGCGACATGCCGGAGGCGCGACCGGGCGAGTTCGTGTGCCTTACCATCACCGACACCGGGATCGGGATGGCGCCGGAGGTCGTTGGTCGGATCTTCGAGCCGTTCTTCAGCACCAAAGAGGTGGGCAAGGGGACCGGCCTGGGGCTTTCGGTGGTGTACGGCATCATCAAGCAGCACAAGGGGTGGATCCACGTGGAGAGCGATCCCGGGAAGGGGACCGCCTTCAGCATTTTCATTCCAGCGGTGTCGAGCGCGGTGGCGGCTGAGCCGGCCGGCGAGGTGCCCCCGACGCCGCAGGGGCGGGACGAGGGCGTCCTGGTGGTCGAGGACCAGAACGAGGTCCGCCACATGGCCGTGAAGATGCTGCGGCTCGGCGGGTATCAGGTCTTCGAGGCCGAGACGGCGTCCGAGGCGCTCGCGGTGTTCGAGCGGGAGCGCGACCGCATCGGCGCCATCTTCTGCGACGTGGTGCTTCCCGACATGAGCGGGCCGCTCCTCGTGGAGCGTCTCTGCGAGATGTCCCCGAACTGCCGCGTGCTCTTCAGCAGCGGTTATTCCGATGAACGCTCGCAGTGGGACATCATCCGGGGGCGCGGGTACAACTTCATCCAGAAACCCTATTCGCTCGACGAGCTCCTCAAGGCGGTGCGAAAAACGATAGACGGCGAGCGGGATACGGCGCCGGCGCGGTGAGTCGATCCTGTCCGGACAGTTTCGCGGTAAGCCCTATTTCACCGATTTCATGAAAGCCTCGTTGCATTTCTGCACACAGGCGGATTGGTCTTTCATCGCCGCGAACTGGCAGTTCGCCTTCGCCTGTTCATTCCCCTGCGCGCCGCAGTTTTGCACGGCCAGCTCGAACTGCTCCTTGCATTGTCCGGTGCAGGAGTTCTGTTCCGACTCTCTCGCCCTTTTGCATGACATGGAAAAGATCGATACGCAAACCGCCGCAAGTGTGCACGCGATAATTGCTTGTCTCATGGTCCCTCCGTTATGCCGGAATATGACATCATATAATCGTATTAAAAAACACCTATGGTCGATCTGTCAATGACAATCGAAACGCCACGAGCGCTCGTTTCGCGCAGTGAAAAGATGGGGGGATCGCGATGGGGCGCTTCGGTCATCACCCCCATCGTTTGGAGGCGATGCCCGAAGCGCGGCTCCGTCTACGTTCGCTTGAAAATCGACCTGATGCTCTGCCGCTTCCAGACGATCGCCGCGATGATCGCGATGAACGGCAGCAGGTAGATCGTCACATAGACCAGGCGCAGCAGCAGGTTCGCCAGCCCCACGAAGGCGTTCCGGTACGGGGGCACGTCGATGTAGTCGGGCGCGACCGGGCCGCGGAGGTTGATATGCACCTGCGCCCAGGCGACGCGGTCGCGGATCTGCCAGCGCGCATGCTCGGCGGCGTCCAGGGCGTTTTCGCTGCGCTCGAGCGACGCCTCGCGCTCGGCCCAGTTGTAATTCGCGGGGGCCACCTGTCCCATGCTCTGGTTCTTGCGCGCCGTGCGAAGCTGCTCGCGTTTCATGGTCCGTTCCTGGCGCACCATGCCCTCGGTGTGGTCGGTCGCCGTGATCGATTCGTTCAGGAGGATCCCGAGCCGTTCGAAGTCGCGAAGCGCGTCGTAGAGCAGGGCCTCCTTGACGGAGAGGTCCGCGTCCAGCGACGGGTTGCGCGTCTCGGTGGTGGCCGAGCTCGAACGGATGTAGCCGTATTTCGCGATGATCCCGAGAAGCTCCTGACGCGCGCGATTGAGGTCTTTGCACTCGTAGGTGAGGGTGATGCGGTATTCCAGCAAGCGCTCCTTCGCCAGGTCCATGGGGGCGATCATGAAGGACTGCAGCCCGCGATCAGCATCGTCGCGCTTGTTCGCAGCGCTTTCATCCGAGCTTTGCCGAACCTTCCCCGGCGCAGCAGGAGCCGCGGCCTTGCTCTTCTCGGCCTTCGTCGCAAGCGTTGCGTCTTCCATTTCCGCACCGGCGGGCGCCTGCTTCTCCGCCTGATCGCTTTTCGCGCAGTGCGCTGCGAGAACAGCGCAGAGAACGATGATCCAGAGTGCGACTCGTCGTTGTGGTGATGTCACGATCGGTTCCTCCCTGTGTGGTGTCCGTGCGCGGCGACCGATGGCGCCGCCGTCGCGCGCCTGTCCATGAGACCGCGCCCCCGCCGCCGCGGTTCCCAGGATCGCTGAAAAATATGGGCGTGTCAACCGTAATCCGGCCAATCTTCTGGTTGACAAAATCGCATCTGCGGGGGTCACATCGTGCGATGGCGGGGATACGGACAAAGGCGGCAACGCGCGAGCTCTTCGGGTGGGCGATGTTCGATTTCGCGAACTCGTCCTATACCACCGTCATCATCACCGTGGTGTACAGCGTTATCTTCCCGCGGATCATCGTCGGCGACGCCCCCACGTTCCCGTATGGCAACTTCCTCTGGAGCGTCGCGCTTGCCGTGAGCAATTGCGTCGTGTTGATGTGCGCGCCCGTGCTGGGGGCGGTCATGGACTACTCCGCGGCCAAGAAACGATTTCTGCTCGTGAGTGCGGCGATCACGGTGCTCGCGACAGCCGCCTTGTTCTGCGTGCGTCCCGGCGATGTGTGGCTGGGCATCGCGCTCATCGTCTGTTCTAATATCGGGTTCATGCTGGGAGAGTCGTTCATCGCCAGCTTTCTTCCCGCGCTGGGGCCGCCGGAGCGGCTCGGGGCGATATCCGGCTACGCTTGGGGGCTGGGCTACTTTGGCGGTCTTGCCTCGACGGCAATCGTTCTCTTCGGGCTCGGCGCGCTCGAAGCGGAAAACTTTTCGAATCTGCGATACGTGGGCCCCGTTACGGCGGTGTTTTTTGCCATCGCCGCCATTCCCACATTTATATGGCTTCGCGAGCCGGGCGTTCCGCGGACCCTGCCCGGGATTGCCGCATATGCCCGTGTCGGATTCCAGCGACTCAGGGCGACGCTTGGCGCGCTGGGCGATTTTCGCGATCTCGCGGTGCTGCTCCTGTCCTACCTGTTCGCTTATGCCGGGCTCTCGGTGGTCATCAGCTTCGCGTTCATCTACGGCGACCAGGTGGTGCGCTGGAGCCCGATGGTCCAGATGTCGATGTTCATCGTCACCCAGGTGACGGCGGCCTGCGGCGCGCTTGCATTCGGCCATATCCAGGACCGGGCGGGCCCCAAGCCCGCCTATGCGGCGACATTGCTGTTGTGGATCACGGCCGTCGTGCTCATTTTTTTCGTGGACGATATCACCGCAGCCGCAAACCGGCTCGGCGGCGAATGGCAGGTGCAGCACCTCTTTCTCGTCATCGGTTCGGTGGCCGGCCTGGGGCTCGGGGCCACGCAATCGTCGTGCCGGGCGATGGTGGGCGTTCTCTCGCCGCTGTCGAAATCGGGGGAGTTTTTCGGGTTGTGGGGGATGGCCAATCGACTTGCCGCCGTGTGCGGGCTCATGGCGCTGGGTTTTCTCCAGGCCGCCTTCGGGCTCAGGAATGCGTTTCTCATCTGCATCGCGTTCTTCGCCGCGGCGCTTGCGATCGGGCTCATGGTGAACGTGGATCGCGGGCGTGCGGCGGCGCGATCGCATGAAGGGGAGTGAGATGCCGAATATGGATTCGTTTCTTGTCATTGGACATCGGGGCGCATGCGGATACGAGCCGGAGAACACGCTCCGCTCGTTCGAAAAGGCGATTGCGCTGGGCGCGCACATGGTGGAGCTCGATGTGCACCGCTGCCGCACGGGCGAACTCGTGGTGATCCACGACAACCGACTGGAACGCACGACAAACGGCAGCGGATACGTGGCCGAGAAAACCCTCGACGAGCTCAGGGCGCTCGATGCCGGGGGCGGCGAGCGGATCCCCCTTCTTCGGGAGGTCGTCGAGCGTGTCGGCGTGCGCGCCGCGATCAACATCGAGCTCAAGGGCGCGGGAACGGCCGGGCCGGTGAGCGAGCTCATCGAACGGACGGTCGGGTCCGGCGGGTACGACACGGGCCACTTTTTGGTTTCGTCGTTCGATCACCGAGAGCTTGCGCGCTTTGCCGAGATAAACCGCCGGGTGCGGATCGGCGCGCTGGTGGAGGGCGTGCCGCTGGGCCTTGCGGCCTTTGCGCAGGAGCTCGGCGCTTTCGCGGTCAATGCCGGGCTCGATTTCGTCACCGATGAGTTCGTTGCGGACGCCCACCGCCGGGGCATGCGCTTCTTCGTATACACGGTGAACCACCCGGAGGACATCGACCGGATGCGGCGCATGGGCGTCGATGGGATCTTTACGAATTATCCCGACCGGGCGTCGCCGTGAGGTCGCGCGAAGCGGATCATACTGGAACAGCGGCGTAGTGCCGACGCGGGTAAAATGCGAAAGGCGAGGTTGATGTCCTCGCCTTTCGTGTTCGGTGCGGCTGAATGCGGCCGCGCGTATGTGTCGTTGCGCGCTACTTCATCTTCCACTTGCGGTCGTTCATGTATCGCCCGGAGTTTTCCTCGTCAACCGAGCCGTCCTGGAGATAGAACTTCCACTCGCCGTTTTTCTTGTTGGTCATGTACTCGCCCTCGGCCTTGATCTTGCCGGTGGGATAATACTCCTTGTACTCGCCGTTGAGCTTGTTAAGCATGTAATTCGCTTCGATCTTCTTGGTGGTGCCGTCCGGAAAGTATTCCGTCCACTGGCCGTTCTTCGCCGGCATGATCCACTTGCCCGACCAGGTCTTGCACTCGGTGCAGTCGTCGCACTTCTCCACGCATTGCGGCTTGGGTATCGATTGCTTGAGCTGCCCCTCGCCGAGCTTCTTGCCGTTTTTGTAGACGATGCAGTTTCCGGTGATCATCCCGCCGGTGATGGTGGCGTCCATGAACTTCGATTTCCCGCCGACATATTCGTAGAAGGCCCAGTAGCCTTCCTCCCGGCCCTCCTTGTACAGGCCTTCCTTCATGACCCGATTGTCGCGGGCGAAAAACTTCCACATGCCGCTTTGCTTGTTCTGTTCGAATTGTCCGGTGATGCTGGCGGGGCCGTTGTCGTAGTAGGCGTCGTACTTGCCCTGGCGCTTGCCGGCGGCGTAGAACGATTCCTCCGAGCGGCGCCCGTTGGGATGGAACTTGTTCACCTTGCCGTCGTATTCATTATCGCGATACTGCGAAAATTCCTTCGGCTTGCCGTCCTCGTAGTATTCCCGGGTGATCCCGTTCTTGAGGCCCTTCTTGTACTCCTCTTCGCTCTTGACCTTGCCGGAGAGGAAAAAGGTTTTCTTGATGCCCTCGATTCCGCCGACCCGGGAGGTGATGCCCTCCACCGTCACGTCGCTGACCACATACGCGGCCTTGGTGAACATCTGCCCGGTCTCGTAAAACTCGACCCACTCGCCGGTCTTCTGGCCGGCGTCGAAGGAGCCCTCGGCCATCTTGGGTCCTTTTTTGTGAAAGTAGATCCATGGGCCGTGCTGTTCATCGTCTTTATAGTCGCCCTCGCCCTGCTTTTCGCCGGTCATCTGGTAGTAGAGGGTCCATTTGCCGTTTTTCTTGTAGTCCTTGTATTGTCCCACGCCCCGCAGAGAGCCGTCCTTCCAGTACATCTTTCCTTCGCCCTCTTTGACCTTGTCTTCCTTGGGGCCGTCCTTCTTCCCGGCCGAGGAGCAGGAAAACAGCAGTGCGGCTGCAGCGAACACCGCGATTATCTTGATGCGTTTCATATGGTTACTCCTTACTTGGTTGATATGGCTGGTGTATGGGCGGTGCGTCTCTCGCACCGACGATAGCCTATTTTAGGCGCAGTTATACTTCAAGTATAAAATTTAACGCGCGTGTAACTTTTTAAGGCCCGGATTGCGCCCGATAATCGTCATTTTTATTGTGTTTGACCGCTGCATGTGCACCATGCACAGGGGATGTACGGGGCGCACGATTCCGATACGACACATATGTTCCATAAAGTTTACAAGTACGTAATATGAAATCCGGGTTTGTTAATTGAAAAAAACCGGGGTGCGAACTATGTTGCATTCAACACGATAACGAGAATCTTTTTGTGGAGGCATTATGATACGGGAGAAAAAAGTTATTGCCGCCGAGCGCGAGTACGAGGCGGTCAAGGAAAAGGACATCCCGATATCCCACTACTTCGGTGAGGATACCTTTAATTCGCGGGTGCAGCAGATGAAGCTGCCGCAGAGCATGTACAAGCGTTTGCAGGCGATCATCAACGAAGGCAGCCAGTTGGATATCGAGACCGCGAACGCGGTCGCCCACGCCATGAAGGAATGGGCGATCGAAAAGGGGGCGACCCATTACAGCCACTGGTTCCAGCCCATGACCGGCGCGACTGCCGAGAAGCACGATTCGTTCATCGAGATGGTTTCGGCCGATGAGGTGATCGAGAAATTTTCCGGCAAACAGCTCGTGCAGGGCGAGCCCGACGCGTCGAGCTTCCCGAGCGGGGGATTGCGCACCACCTTCGAGGCGCGCGGGTACACCGCATGGGACATCTCGAGTCCCGCGTTCATCCTGCGCAGCGGCATCGGCACCACGCTGTGCATCCCCACGGTATTCATATCGTATTCCGGCGAGGCGCTCGATAAAAAGACCCCGCTCATGCGCTCCAACCGTGCGGTGAACGAGAGCGCGCTCCGGCTCATGAAGCTGCTGGGCGATACCGGCGCGAAGCGGGTCTTCTCGACGCTGGGACCCGAGCAGGAATACTTTCTCATCGACAAGGACTACTACTTCAAGCGGCAGGACCTGGTGCTGGCCAATCGCGTGCTCACCGGCGCCGCGCCGCCCAAGGGACAGCAGCTCGAAGACCAGTACTTCGGGAGCGTGAAGGAGCGCATCCTTTCCTTTATGCACGATGTCGAAGAGGAGCTCTATAAGCTGGGCATCCCGGCGAAGACGCGCCATAACGAGGTCGCTCCGAGCCAGTTCGAGATCGCGCCCATCTTCGAGGAGGCGAACCTGGCGGCGGACCATAATCAGCTGGTCATGGAGATGCTGCGCAAGGTCGCCAAGAAGCACAACCTCGCGGCGCTCTTGCACGAAAAGCCGTTCGCGGGTATCAACGGCTCCGGCAAGCACCTCAACTGGTCGCTCTCCGACGATCGCGGGAATAACCTGCTCAATCCCGGCAAAAACCCGCACGAGAACCTGCAGTTCCTGGTGATCCTTGTCGCGACGATCCGCGCGGTCTATCTGCATGCGGACATCCTGCGCGCATCGGTGGCCTCGTCGGGCAACGATCACCGTTTGGGCGCAAACGAGGCGCCGCCCGCGATCATCTCGGTGTTCCTGGGCGAGCAGCTCACGAAAATCCTGGAGGACATCGAGAAGGGCGCCGCCGCGAAAGCAACCGACGAGGCCATCATCGACCTCGGCATCTCGTCGCTGCCGGCGGTGAGCAAGGACAACACCGACCGCAACCGGACCTCGCCGTTCGCCTTCACCGGCAACAAGTTCGAGTTCCGCGCGGTGGGATCGTCGCAGTCCATCTCGTTCCCGGCGACCGTGCTCAATACGATCGTCGCCGAGAGCCTGGATTGCGTTGCCGACGCCATCGCCGCGAAGGGCGGGAGCCCCGCGCAGGCCGCAATGGACGTGATCCGCGAGGAGCTCACGAAGATCAAGTCGGTCCTTTTCATGGGCGACAACTATACGAAGGAGTGGGAGGTCGAGGCCGGGAAGCGGGGCCTTCCGAACCTGAAAACGACCCCCGAGGCGCTGAGCGGGATGACAACCGACAAGGCGCGCGGGCTGTTCAAGAAGTACCGGGTGCTCAGCGAGGTCGAGCTCATGTCCCGCTATCACATTCGGGTCGAGCGCTACGTCAAGGAGCTCGATATCGAGGCGATGACGCTGGCGAACATGGTCTCCTCGCAGATAATTCCGGCGGCGATCGGCTATCAGGGCGTGCTGGCCGCGTCGGTGACCGGAGCGGCGGGCGTGCTCGGGAAGGACGCCGATCTCGCGCCGCAGAAGGAGCTGCTCAAAGAGGTGGCGACCCTCATCGGTCGGATGCAAAGCGGGGTGCGCGATCTGGTCGCCAAGCGCGAGAAGGCGCACTCCTTCGAGGATGAGCACAAGAAGGCCGAGTTCTTCTGCTCCGAGGTGAAGGCCGTGATGATGTCGCTCCGGGAGGACGTGGACGCCATCGAGCCGATCATCGACGACGCGCGCTGGCCCATCCCCAAACTATGGGAGATGCTGTTCATCGGGTAGTCGGGCATCGAACAGTCGCCAACGAGAAACGCCCCCGGCTTGCCGGGGGCGTTTTCATCAGGACCTATGCGATGCCTCGGATCAGCGATAGCGGCACAGGTATGATGCGTCGGCGGCGACCTTCAGCTGGAACTTCCGGCCGGCCTCGACGGTGAACGATTCGTTCTCTCCGAATCGCCGCCACTCGTCGCTGCCGGGGAGCTTGACGGTGAGGCTCCCGCTGGTGACGGTCATGATCTCGCGCGACGAGGTGCCGAATTCGTATTCGCCGGGCGCCATCACCCCGATGGTCGCCGGGCCGTCCGCCATGGTGAAGCCCAGGGATTTCACTTTGCCGTCGAAGTATTCATTAACCGTGAACATGGATTGCTCCTTTGTATGATGGGGGATGGTTAATTAGTAGGGACAGGGCAATGCCCTGTCCCTACTAATTAACGGTTATACGATACCCGAGATATTCCCCTCGTCGTCGATGTCGATGTTGAAGGCGGCGGGCACCTTCGCCAGGCCCGGCATCCGCATGATCTCGCCGGTGATGGGGATGATGAAGCCCGCGCCGGAGGCGATCTTGATCTCGCGGACCGTGACCACGAAGTCCTTGGGCAGTCCCAGCAGGCTCGGGTTGTCCGAGAGCGACTGCTGGGTTTTGGCGATGCAGACGGGCAGCTTGTCGAAGCCGTTCTTCTTGATGAGCTCGAGATCGCGTTTGGCCTGCGGCTGATAGTCGATGGAAACCGCACCGTAGATCTCGCTGGCCACCTTGAAAATCTTGTCCTCGACCGGCAGCTCCCAGCGATATAGCGGTTGCGACCGTCCGGTGTTCGCCGCCATGACCTCGACGACCTTCCGGGCGAGCTCGAGGCCGCCCTCGCCGCCGCGACGGAAGATGTCCGCCGGCGCGATGTTCATTCCCTCGTTCTCGGCGGCCTCGACAAGCGTCCGGATCTCCTCCGGGCTGTCGCCGTCGAAGACGTTGAGCGCGATCACGCACGGGGCGCCGAACTTCGCGATGTTGTTGTAGTGGGTGCGCAGGTTGGGCAGGCCCCGGATCACCGCGCGCGGGTCGGGCGTCGCGAGCTCGCTGCGGTCCACGCCGCCGTGGAACTTGAGCGCGCGAATGGTCGCGACGAGCACCACGATGCGCGGGGAAAAGCCGCCGTAGGGCGCCACGATGTCGAAGAACTTCTCCGCGCCGAGGTCGAACCCGAAGCCCGCCTCGGTGACCACGTAGTCCGCCAGGCGCAGCGCCAGGTCGGTGGCCATGATGCTGTTCGCGCCCTGCGCGATGTTCGCGAACGGCCCGCCGTGGAGGATCACCGGGACACCCTCGGAGGTCTGCACCAGGTTGGGTAAAAGCGCGTGTTTGAGCAGCGCCGTCACCGCGCCCTCGATCTTCAGGTCGCGCGCGAAGACGGGCTTGTTCTCGTAGGTGAACCCCACCAGAATGTTTCCGATTTTTTCCTTGAGCTCGCGATACGAGCGCGAAAGGCACAGGATGGCCATGATCTCGCTGGAGGGAACGATATCGAACCCGCTCTCGCGCGGGAAGCCGTTGGCCGTTCCGCCGAGGCCGATGACGATGTTGCGCAGCGACCGGTCGTTCATGTCCAGCACGCGGCGCCAGGCGACGCGGCGCGGGTCGATGTTGTACGGGTTGCCATGGAATACATAATTGTCGATGAGCGCGGCCAGCAAATTGTGCGCGCTCTCGATGGCCGGGAAGTCGTTGGTGAAGTGGAGGTTGATCTCGTCGGCGGGATGCACGCGCGACATGCCCCCGCCGGTCGCGCCGCCCTTGATGCCGAAGACGGGCCCCAGGGAGGGCTCGCGCAGCGCGGCGATCACGTTCTTCCCGAGCTTGGCGATGGCCTGCGCGAGGCCGATGGAGACCGTGGTCTTGCCCTCGCCGGCGGGCGTGGGCGTCATGGCCGATACGAGGATGAGGTTCTCGTCGTCCCGGCGCTTCACGCGGTCCAGGATCTCCAGGCGCACCTTCGCCTTGTAGCGGCCGTAGGGCTCGAGCTCGTCCTCGCGGATGCCGGCCCGGGCGGCGATGTCGACGATGGGAGCGAGCGCCGGCGGTTTCATTTGCTCACGACCGCGTCGAAGCGGATATCGATGTTGAACTGGTCGCTGATCCGGAGGAGGTCGGAGCGCAGGTCCACGATCTTGACCGTCGGCGGCAGCGAGAAGTGGCAGATCATGTGGAAGATGTTCGCGCCGGTGAACGGATTGTAGTCGACGTTGCTCTCCATGTCGTCGATGTTGATGGCGCGCTCGCGCAGCACCTTGCAGATCTGGTGGACGATGCCGGGGTGGTCGATGGAGGTCGCCACCAGGCGGTAGGGGATGGACGGCTGCGACTCCCGCTGCGCCGGGGCCTTGGTGCGTCGCACGTGGATGTCCAGGCCGGTGGAGGCGCGCAGCGAATCCAGATCGCCGATGAGCGAGTCGATCGAATCGGTCTTGCCCGAGGTGAGGATGATCATGCCGAACTCATTGCCCAGCACGCTTCCCCGGGAGCGCTCGATGTTGATGCCGCGCGCGGTGAAAAATTCCGCGATGGCGTCGGCGAGGCCGGGCCGGTCGGGGCCCATCGAAGAAAATACGAGATATGACCGCATCGAGTCCTCCCCGCGGCGAGATGTCGCCGGTCCGTTCAGTATGATTTCGCGCGCGATCCCCGCGCGCGATGACGGCGAATGTCGCCGGACGCAGGGAAAAAGTCAAGACAAAGGCGTCATTTATCTTTTTTGCCTTGACGCGATTTAGCGACGGAAAACCCTGTTAAAACCCCATCACGCCATCAAGGAGCCAGCAATGGAAAAACCGCTTCTGTTTGAGGTCGAAAACGGCGTCGCCGTCATCACCCTGAACCGCCCCGAGCGGCGCAATGCCTTCAACCAGGCGCTTCTGGCGGCGATCTACGACGCGATCGACGAGGTGTCGCGCAATGGCGACATACAGGCGGCCGTCGTCACCGGCGCCGGCACGGCCTTTTGCTCGGGGATCGATCTCGCGGTCATCGGGACCGACAACCTATTCGACCCGCGCGGCGACGGGAGCGACATGCCCGACGTGATGGGGGCGTGCGCGAAGCCCATCATCGGCGCGGTGAACGGGCCCGCTATCACCGGCGGTTTCGAGCTTGCGCTCAACTGCGACTTCCTCATCGCCTCGGAGCAGGCGCAGTTCGCCGACACGCACGCGCGGGTCGGGATCCATCCCGGCTGGGGCATGACGCAGCTCCTGCAGCAGGCGGTGGGCGTGCGCATGGCCCGGCAGATGTCGTTTGCCTGCCAGCGTATCGACGCGCAGACGGCGCTCCGGATCGGCCTGGTGAACGAGGTCCTTCCGCCCGAACGGCTCCTGCCGCGGGCGAAAGAGATCGCCGCCCAGATCTCCGAGGCGAACCGGGAGATGCTTTCCACGATTAAAAGCCTCATCGAATACCGGCACGCGACCGCCCATGACGCGGCGTATGCGCACGAGCGGGCCGAGTTCCGCGCGTTCGTCGCGAGGGTGTTTGCGAAATAGCTGTTGACAAAAAAAAGTCAGATTTTAGTTAGTTAAACAGACGCATGTAGTAACATTGTCTTTCAGTTCTATATACACCGTATAGTTTTAATCACCTTATTTAAAATACTTCAGGAGGCAGCAATGGCTTTAAATAAATTGGTCGATTCGAGGGACGTTCGCTTCGTGCTCTTCGAAATGCTCGAGGTCGACAAGCTCAATAAGTACGCCAAGTACGCCGACATGGACCGGGACACCCTCGAAGCGACGCTCGACCTGGCCGAGCAGATCGCCATGGAGCAGGTGTATCCCGCAAACGCCCCCGGCGACAAGGAGGGCAGCAAGTATCTTCCCGACACCAAGGGCGTGAAGGTGCCCGAGGTCTACAAGCCCGCAATGAAGGCCTACAATGAGGCCGGTTTTATCGCGCTCGCCACCGAGACCGAATGGGGCGGCATGGGGCTTCCCGAGGTCCTGTTCCAGTCTTGCACCGAGTATTTCAGCGCCGCGTGCCTGGCCTTCACCATGTATCCCATGCTCACTATCGGCTGCGCGAACCTCATCAAGAACTTCGGCACCGACGAACTCAAGAAGATCTATCTCGAGAAGATGTATTCCGGCCAGTGGGGCGGCACCATGTGCCTCACCGAGCCCGACGCCGGCTCCGACGTGGGCGCGCTCAAGACCAAGGCCGTGAAGCAGGCCGACGGCACGTATCTCATCACCGGCACGAAGATCTTCATCTCCTCCGGCGACAACGATCTCTATGAAAACATGGTCCATCCGGTGCTCGCCCGCATTGAAGGCGATCCGGCCGGCACCAAGGGAATCTCCATCTTCGTCGTTCCCAAGTTCTTCCCGAATCCGGACGGCTCGCTGGGCAAGCAGAACGACGTCGTGTGCGCGGGCATCGAGCACAAGATGGGCATCAAGGGTTCCGCGACCTGCACGCTCTCCTTCGGCGACAACGGCAAGTGCGTCGGCTGGCTCCTGGGCGAGGAGCGCAAGGGCATGAAGATCATGTTCCAGATGATGAACGAGGCGCGCCTCTTCGTGGGCAACCAGGGCCTCTCGGTCTCCAGCGCCGCGTACATGCACGCGATCACCTATGCGAAAAACCGCATCCAGGGCGCGCACGTGACCCAGATGCTCAACCCCGACGCCAAGGGCGTCCAGATCGTCCAGCACCCCGATGTCCGCCGCATGCTGCTGTGGATGAAGTCCAACGTCGAGGCGATGCGGATGCTGTCGTATCTGGCCGGTTACAGCCTCGATTTCGCGCACGCGGCCGACGGCGAGGCCAAGAAGGAGGCGCAGGCGCTGGTCGAGTTCCTCATTCCGATCACCAAGGCCGGCAACACCGATCTCTCGTGGCTGGTGACCGCCGAGGCCTGCCAGGTATACGGCGGTTACGGCTTCTGCGGGGACTATCCGGTCGAGCAGTTCGCGCGCGACTCGAAGATCCTTTCGATCTACGAGGGGACCAACGGCATCCAGTCGATGGACCTCGCGATGCGCAAGCTCCTCATGAACCCGGAGCAGTACAACTATAGCATTTACAAGAAGCGCATCAAGGAAACCTGCGCCAAGGCGAAGGGCGTTGTGGACGACAAGTACATCGCGATGGTCGAGAAGGGCGTCGCGAAGATGGACGAGGTCGTCAACAAGATGAAGGAGCAGATGGCGGGCGGCAAGTTCCTCAACCTGTTCGCCACGGCGACACCGCTCCAGGTCGCCTTCCGCTTCCTCACCCATGCGTGGCTCCACCTGTGGTCGCTCACGCTGGCCACGCCGCAGATGAAGAAGCTCGTGGGCGACGCCAAGGGCGCCGACCGCGACGCGATCCTCAAGGACAACGCCGAGGCCGCGTACTATGCCGGCAAGGTCCTCTCGGCCCAGTTCTACATCGGCGCCGAGTTCCACCGGTACTTCGGCCAGATCGATTACCTCCTCTCGGACGAGAGCGCCGTCATCAAGACCTCCGACGAGATCTATACGGGGGCGCCGGCCGAATAGGCGCACGAAGCAGATTTGACCGACGGCGGCGGCGGTGGGGTTTCCTACCGCCGCCGTTTCATTTATTGGGCCTGGTGATGTTCGCGGCGCTCGATATCAGGGTATTGCGGAAAGTATTTCTGTCGGGACCAGCAGGGTCGGCGACGGGCCGCGATGGAGGTCTCCGTACAGAATGTACAGGAAGTACACCGTCACACGCCCGCGCGATTTCAGGTGTTGAAGGAATGCGGCGCTGGTGTTGTCGTGCCGGTCGAAGCGGAGCGGGATGGGCGTGGGCGATCCGTTGTCCGGCAGGAGGAGTGTGATGACGGTGTAGCGCTCGTCGCTCTCGATGTGCCAGCCGGGATTGTCGAGCACGCTTTCGGCGATCACTTCCTCGAAGGTGAGATAGATGAGCGCGAGGTCCCCGTCCGAGACGCATGCGCGGAACTCGCCCACGTCTTGCAGCGCGTGGTATAGGTCCGCGAGCGCGCCCTCGCGCGGAAGCGGGGTGTCGGGTGTGATGCCCTCGAGGGCGCGGCGCAATTCGTCGAAGCTGTCCATGTGCGTAGTGCGCGCCGGTCAGCCTGCGGACGCCGCGTTCGCGAGCTCGGCGTCGATGCCGTTTTCCTCGAGCCAGTCGAGCGAGCGCCGCGTGAGCTCGCCATCGTGAAACGCGCGCCACTTTTCGCGTATTTCGGGATAATTGTTGATGGCGTCGTTGAAGGTGCGGAACGGTTTTTTCTTCATGAGCGGCGTTTTGAGCTGCTCCTTGAGTCTCGCGTCCTGGATGTGGTCCACAAATTGCTCGATGATGGCGTATCGCTCCGCCGAGCCCATCGGGGTGATCGCCAGATAGCGATAGGGCTCCTGCTCGATCATACTGTGGATCTGGTCGGTATCCTCGATGGACTCGCTGAAGCGGTCCGCGACGGTGCGGATGACGGTACCGGTCTTGAGGTCCAGGTAGTGAGCGTGTTCGTTGGAATTGTTCTCGAGCGCCGCAACCAGGTCGCCGAATTCGATCGTGATCTTCGACATAGCCGTTATACGTTTTTCGCGATTGTTCTCGATACGGTGTTGCATACTGGTCCCGGCGTTTCGGTGCTGTCAAGGATTTTCTGGATTGGCATTCGGCGCGCCGGCGAAATCCATCGCGAATGGGTGCGAAAAATGATTGCCAGCGTGATCCGGCGCCGATCGTATCAGCATGCGGCCGTGATGGAGAATGAGACCGCACCAGAGAGATTGTGCGACAATGGCAGGGGGCCATCATGAAAGGACCGCTCGCGCCGAGCACGGCCATATCATTCCCGCTCACCATATCCGCCTGGAGGCGAACGGCGGGCACGATAGCCCTCGGCGCGTTCGTCGCGCTTTCCGTGTATCTGTTCGCGAAAATCAGCGATCTGGGCATCGTGTTGTTCTTGTTTAAGTTCGGCCTGCTCGTGGCGGTGCCGCTCATCTTTGTCTTCTATGAGATCGGCGTTCATTCGTATGTCTTCTCTGCGGAGGGGGTCGTCATCCGGTTCATCTATGGCCGAAAAAAGACGATCCTACCGGAGAATATTGTCCGCATGGCGCTCGACGACGAGTATCGCACGGACCTTGTCGTCAACTGGAAGAAAAGCCGCCGCCATGCGACGCGGACGATCCGGATTTCCGGGAAGCTGTGCGCGCCATACGGCTTTTCGGCAACGGGATTGCTCGACGCGCTTACGCGCCTCTATGGCGGAGCGGCGGCGCCGGATCGGTCGGTTTCGTAAGGCGCGCGCCGTGCCCGTCATCATTAACGGCGACGATTTTGGCCTTAGGCCATCAATTCACGAAAGTATCGCAGTGCTGATCCGGCGCGGCGCGATGACCAGCGCGAGCATTCTGGTCCTGCGCGATCCCGCCTCCTTCCACGCCGCCGCGCGCGCCTGCCGCGATAATGCCGACCGCGCGGGTTTCGGCCTTCATCTCGATCTGGACCACTGGTTCCGCTTCGACGAGACGCGCCACTTCGGGACCGACGAGAGCGACATCGACGCGGGCTACGGCGAGCTCGTCCGCGAGCGTCGCCGCGCGCTCCACGACGACATCGTGTCGCAGATTCGCACGCTCCAGGACGCCTCCGTGCCGGTGACCCACCTCGACGGCCATCACCACGCGCATCTGTTTCCCGGCGTGCTCGAGGTCGTCGTCGAGGCGATGCTCGAATGCGGCCTGTCGCGCATGCGCTTCAATCGCGCGTTCTACCGGAGCGCGGAGTCCCTCGGGCGGGCGCGGGAGTGTGTTGCGAAAAACGGAATCAGGATTCCGGACGGCTTCGTCGATCTCGCGGATATAATGCGCGGCGACGCGATGCCGTGTGACGACGACCGCATCATCGAGGTCATGGCGCATACCGACACGACGGACAACGAGTACGGCAGGCGCGATCAGCACCACTATTTGCTTGCACATGGCGCGTGCGGCCGAGCGCTCGTGACATTTGGGGAGCTCTGACCCCCTCCCGGGCCGAGCATTTTTTGGACATCCTGTCCATGCTCGGCATTGCAACATCCTGTTGGGAACCTCCCCCTTCGTTCGGGGGAGGGGATGTTCGCGGTTCTGCGTGATATCCCATGATTGTCAGATATCGATGCGAAACACGTAATGATCACGTGTTTTCTCGTGGAAATTTTCATTGACGATTTCCATCGATGAAGCACCATGCCCGCAACGATTACAGGTTCTCCAAATACGGAGACAAAAGGGAAACCCGTGCAAGCCGGGTGCGGACCCGCCGCTGTAATCCCGCCCTCGAAATTTGAGGGAACTCTTTCGGCCCAGTGAGCCACTGTCGCATGTGCGATGGGAAGGCCGCCGAAAGAGCGGGAGAGCCAGAAGACCTGCCTGTAGCTTTGGACCGATCCTCCCCGGAGATGGGCTGGATGGGCGTTCAGGTAACTGTGGATGAAAATGGGAATCCCCGGGCCAGCAATGGTCCGGGGATTTTTTCGTTATATGGGATTCTCCACGGTGCGGCGGGATTCCGCAGCCGTCCGCATGCGGTTTCGGAAAGGAGATGGATGACATGAACAGAGTATCTCGTTTTGTATTGATTTTAACGATAGCTGCCAGTGGCTTGCTTGTTTCACAAAGGGGTCAGAGTCAGGATCCCGGGGTCAGAGCCCCTGACGGGGTCAGAGCCTCGGAGGATGGGAAAGGGAAATCAGGAGATCAAGGGGTCAGAGCCCCCGGGGAGAGCTCGGAGAAGGGGAATGATGCCTCCACCAGGAAGCCCGCGAGCGGCGCCGGCGAAGGAAAATCGAAAACGCCGCACCTCGACGAGATCGTGGTGACCGCCACGCGCACCGACGAGCGCCTCAGGAATGTTCCGGTGAACGTGGAGGTGATCAAGGCCCGCGATATCGAGGAGACGGGCGATGTCTCGCTCGCGGACGTGCTGGGGAAGCGTGTCACGGGCAACTACATGAAGTACCAGGGCGGCCTGAGCGTGAATGGGATGCGGGGCTTCAATAACGATGTGTTCGGCGACGAGCTGAAGGGACATGTTCTGGTTCTCATCGACGGGCACCGGCTGGGAAGCGCCAATCTCGCGAAGATCCCGCCGGAGATGATCGAGCGTATCGAGGTCATCAAGGGGCCCGCCTCGTCGCTCTATGGCGCGCTGGCGATGGGCGGCGTCATCAACATCATCACCAAAAAAGGGAAGGGGCCGCTCTATGCGGGCGTGAAGGGCGAGGCGGGGAGCTTTAACTATCTGAAGGGGGCCGGCTGGGCCGGCGGCATGATCTCGGATTGGGCCAGCTTTCATGTGTTTGGGAGCCGGATGGCCATGGGGGACTATCGCACGGACGATTACGGCACGGTGCACAATTCCTGGCAGCGGGACTGGCATACGGGCGGCAACCTGACCTTCTACATCGGCCAGAAGCAGACCCTGCGCTTTGGATTTTCCTATTCCGACATGACCAGCGGTTTCCCCGAATGGCGGTATACCCGCGGGGTGTACGACAAGGAGAAGTATGATCACTACGTCCAGGATGAAACGTTCGTGTATCTGGAATACGATCAGAACAACCGCCAATACAATCACCGTGAGCGTGCCCACGCCGATGCGGAATACAACCTCAAGGCGCTGAATGACAAGATCCAGTGGCGGTCGATGGTGTATTATCTGCGCGATTTCAATAAAACGAACTATGGCGACATCTATCTTAACCAGAAGCCGGAGGACTACGCCTACAGCTCCGACGATCAGACCTGGGGGACCGACCAGCAGTTCACGTTCGTGGTGCCGTATAACAAGATCGTCGTGGGCTATACCGGCGAGCACCTGAAGCGGATCACCCGCAATAAGGAGGCCGGAAAGTCGGCCACGCCCTTTGTCCCGAGCATGGAGTCCCGTACTAACAGCGGCTATGCGGAGGACATGGTGTCGCTGTTCGACGAGCGGTTGATCTTCGTTATCGGCGGTCGCTATGATTCCTACGAAGTGAACCTGCTCAAACCGGCGACCGGCAGTTACGCTTCGTTTAGCAGGACAAAGCGCACCTTCCAGAATTTTTCACCGCGGGGAGGCGTGGTGGTGCGGCCGCTGGAGTGGTTTCGGTTGCGTGGCAATATTGGCGCATCGTTCCGTCCTCCCACGCCCGAGGAGCTGGCCGCCGAGTACGAACTCGCATGGGACCGGTGGTTGGGCAACAAAGACCTCAAGCCCGAGTCGGGCTACACGCGCGAGACGGGATTCGACATCAGCCTCCGGTCGTTTACCTTCGGGGCGACGTATTTCTTCACCTATGCGAAGAACATGATTCAGAAGTCGGGGGATAAAACCGAGTATCAGGGAAAACAGTGGACCACGTGGGAGAACGTGGGGGCGGTTGAGATCGAGGGCTACGACGTCTTCGCCTCGATCGCTGCGGGAAAACTGCTGGAGCTTCCCGTCGATCTCGATCTGTCGTCGAGCGCGACCTTCAACCGCCGCTATCGAAACATGATCACGAACGCCGATCTCATGTTTGTCGCCGACCAGGAGGTGAAGTCCAGCCTGCGCGTGGGATACAAGCAGGCGTCGGTCACGCTCTTCCATGTGTATGTGGGAACGCAGAACGTGTACAACTGGGATGACCCCTACAACTCGTGCGTCGAGATCAAGGATCCGTTTTATTACTTCGATCTCACCTTCCAGTGGCACATCAGCAAGCATGTGAAGATCGACGGCGGCATCTTTAATCTCACGAATCGCGATTACGAGTGGGTGCGCACGTATCCCATGCCCGAGCGCAACTACAAGCTCGGCGTCACGGGGACTCTATAGCACTATGTTCTATTTCACCACCTCCCCCTAACGAAGGGGGAGGTTCCCAATAGGATGTCGCAATGCCGAGCATGGACAGGATGTCCAAAAAATGCTCGGCGCGGGAGGGGGTAGGAGGGTCAATGAAACTCATCGCATCATGGAGCGGCGGCAAGGACAGCTGCCTGGCGCTGCATCGCGCCCTTCAAGCCGGGCACGAAATCGCCTGCCTGCTCAACTTCGTGACCGAGGGGGAGGACCGCTGCGCATTTCACGGTATCCCGTCGCGGCTCCTGCTCCTGCAGGCGGAGGCGATGGGGATCCCTATCGTCCAGACGGAGATGCCGCGTGACATGGCCGGATACGAATCGGCCTTCACGCGATGCGTGGCGGAGCTCGCCCGGAGCCTCGGCGCCGGGGGGATGGTGTTTGGCGATATCTATCTCGATGAGCACCGGGAATGGGTGGAGCGCGTATGCGGTGACATCGGCATCATCGCGCTCGAACCGCTCTGGGGCGGCGAACCGATAACTATCGCCCGGGAGTTCATCGATGCTGGGTTCCGGACGACCGTGGTGAGCGCGAAGGCCGACCTCTTCACGGCGGACGATGTGGGCCGCGATTATGATATGGGATTCGTCGAAACGCTTGTCCGTCGTGGGGTCTGTCCCTGCGGAGAAAACGGCGAATTCCATACTTTTGTATATGATGGACCGCTTTTCCGTAATAGAATTGTAATCAACAAAACACAAAAAACGCTGGTCGATGGATTCTGGGAGCACTGGGAACTTGATATTCAAGGCTTTTCTTTGAGCAATAATGATTGAGTGTTAAGAAGCATGGGGGTCAGAGCCCATTAAATGGGAAGCGACACTATGCTCCATCTTTTTCCCGAGCTCAAATGAAGCTCGGATAACAGGATGGAAGCACTATCGAATAAAAAAAGGGGTCAGAGCCCCCTTGTACCCCCATTTCTAGTGTGTCCACGAAAGACCAGGGTAGCCAAAAGAATGCGTTAACGGATCGAGTCGGTGCCGCCCCGCTCGTCGAGGCCGGAGCGCCTGAAGACGATGGTGTAGGCCGTACCGCCGTCGCGGGAGAGCGAGAGCGTCCCCTCGATTTGCTCGGCGAGGATGACTACCAGGCGCAATCCCAGGGTGTCGATATTTGCGATATCGACGGAGTCGGGTAGGCCAACGCCATCGTCGGCGACGGTGAGGCGATAGCCGCCGCCCTCATCGGGCCGAAGGACCACGGTGATTGCGCCGCGGCGGCCGTCGGGAAAGGCGTACTTGAGGGCGTTCGAGATCAGCTCGTTGAGGATGAGCCCGCACGGGATGGCCGCATCGACACCCAGCGGCACGTCGGCGGCGTCGATGGCGAGTTTAACGCGCGTTTCGTCCATCTGGTATGAGCGGAAGAGCGCGGCGCCCAGGTTGCGGGCGTAGTCGCCGAAGTTCACCGAGGTGAAACTCCCCGACTGGTAGAGCTTCTCGTGGATCATCGCCATGGAGCGGATGCGTCCCTGCAGGTCGCGGCTGATGTCGCCCGGGGTGAGGCGCGCGAGGGTTTTCTCGAAATCGCGGAACTGCAGGTTGATCATGCTCGCGATCACCTGCATGTTGTTCTTGACGCGGTGATGCACCTCCTTGAGGAGGACCTCCTTCTCGCGGAGCGAGGAGCGGATCCGCTCGTCCGAGCGCGTGCGCTGCACCACCTTCCACATGCCGTCCATGAGGAGCTCCAGCTGGAGCGCGTCGGATTCGTCGTACGGCTCCGCCTTGTTGCCCACGCCGGCGACCAGGACCACCCGGTCGCCATCGAGGACGGGCACGCTCATGTGGCGCGTAACGGGGAAGTGCCCCTCGGGATAGCCCTTGCGGTCCGGATGGTTCGGGTAGTCGTTGTGGAAGACGACCCGTTTGGTGCGCAGGGAGTCCGCCCAGATGCCCGCGGACTCGACGGGGTAGTGTCGCATCTTCTCCGCGGTGCAGCGCTCCAGGGCCGCGCGCGACCAGGTGAAGAGCTCCAGGCTGATCTGGTCGTCCTCGATGAAGTGCGCGTAACCCACCTCGCTCCCGGTGAGCCGCACGCCCTCCTCGAGCGCGAAATCGATAATGTCCTTTTCGCTCGTGTTCTGCATTCGCCCAAGTTCGTAGAGCGCGCTAAAGCGCATCTCGTCGAGCCGGAGCTGATCCTCCGCCCGCTTGCGCTGGGTGATGTCGATCATATGCGCAATGCAGTAGCTGTCCTGCGGGTCCGGCGTTTTCACCAGTGCGGCGCTCAGGAGCACCCATATGACGGCACCGCTCTTGTGCAGATAGCGTTTCTCGAATATTGCGGAATCGATCGTCCCCGCGATCACCCGAAGAAGCTGCTCCCTGCTGATGTCGCGATCGTCGGGATGAGTGATGTCGTTGAACGGGATGCCGGCGAGCTCCTCCCGCGTATAGCCAAGCATTGCGCAGAAGGCGGTATTGCAATCGATGAAACGCCCATCCGTCCCGGTTATGGTCATGCCGGTTGGCGCATACTCGAAGGCCGTTTGGAAGCGCTCGGTCGCCTTCTGGAGGTTCGATTCGGATTCCTTCAACGCGGTTACATCAGTGATAAAGCCCTCCAGGAATAACAGCTCGCCCGAGTCCGCGAACACGCCCCGCCCCCGTTCCCACACCCATCGGTATAGGCCGCTTTTAGTGATGATGCGATAGGAATCCTCGAACTCCTCGCGCGCCGCAAGCGCGTCCTGCCATTTGCTCCAGAGCTCGTCGCGGCGCTCGTGCTCGACGATATCGTTGAAGGCGATCGTCCGGTTGTCGATGAAGTCTTCCGGCGTATAGCCGGTGATGGCGTAGCAGCCGTCGCTGATGAAGGCCATGGTCCATTTGCGGTCGTTCCGGCAGCGGTAGACGAAGCCCGGCAGGCTGGACACGAGCGTAGCGTACATGCGTTGGCTCTCCCAGAGCGCGTTCTCGATCCGCTTGCGCTCGGAGATGTCGCGAATGATCGCCTGGTAAAATCGTTTCTCGAGTACCTCGATGAGGCGCGCGCTCACCTCGACGGGGAAGGTTGAGCCGTCCTTGCGGCGGTGGACGGTCTCGTATACGCTGCCGCCGTCGCGTGTTACCGCGGCGACTTGGTCCTCAAGCCCGGTGGCGCTCTCCGGGGCGCGCAGGGCGTGCACGTCCATCTCGAAGAGCTCCTTGCGCGAATACCCGTAGACCTCCACGGCGCGGTCGTTCGCCTCGATGATCCGCAGGTTCTCGTCGCCCAGCACGATGATGTCGTTGGCGTAGCGGGTGAGGTATTCGTAGTGGAAGCGCAATGCGCGGAGTCGCACCTCGGCCTCGTACTGCCTGCGGAAGTAGTTCGCCGAGCGGCGTTTCCACCAGTACCCCGCGATTGAGAGGGTGCCCGCGATGACGAGGGTTCCGATGACGAGTATCATCCAGAATAGGACGCGTACCGATCGGTACACCTCCGATATGTCGACCTTCGAGACGAGGTGCCATGGCGTCCCGTCGATGCCGCGCAGGTCCGCCAGCACCTCGACCCCGCGGTAGTCCATGCCCTCGACGATGCCCGTGACGCCCCGCACCGCCATCGCGGTGGGGAGCGCAGGCCTGTTGATTGGGTTTCGCAGGGAGAGGGCCGTGACCTTCCGATGCCGGAGCTCGTTCAGGTACAGAACGTCATCGCCATCGCGCCGCACCAGGAGCGTCTCGGCCGTCTCGCTGGGCGTGGGCCATTCCTGGATGAGCGGAAAGAGGAACGCGCGCGGGTCGACGCGGATCACCGCGCAGGTCGATACGGGCCCCGGTGCGGCGATGGCCCCGGAAAGCGGGACGATGAAGTCGCAAAAGATGTCCCCGTCGTCCGGGCAGCGATAGATGTCGGAGAAGAGAACGGTGTTCTCGCGCACGGCCCTTGCGATGAGCGTACGGACGTATGAGCTAATATGCGGGATCGGGTCGTCGACGCCGAAGAGGACGGTCCCGGCGGCGTCGGTGATGATGATGTCGGCATAGCCATAGTGCCGCACGATGTCGCGCATGTGCTCGCGCAGGTGAGACATCTCGGCGCCGCTGCGGGTCGCCAGGTACGCGCGGGAGCTGTCGCGCCAGTGCGCGGTATGGCTCAACAGCATCGCGTCGCCCATGCGTTCTGCGTACCAGGTGGCGATGTGCGCCGCCTTGAGGCGGGAGATGGCCGCAAGGTCCTCCGACCGACCCGAGCGGATCCGTTCCTTCTGGGACTGGAAGACGAGGATGGCCGCAACGATGATGAGTCCGACGAACGACGCGACGATGACGGGCAGACGGGGAGGGATCTCCCCGCTCGCCAGTGCCGTGCGCAGCTTTTCGATTTGTTTCGGGATCATACACGGTTCTCGCGACGCGCTCGGCCGGAGGCAGCCTGGGGCGGCCGCGAACCGGGCATCGTCACGCTGCCGGAAGCATGGCGGATCGGGCCCGTAAAAGCAATAACAAAATGCCCGTTACACCGCTAGGTCCGGACGTACTCGCGGTCGCGGCGGTTGATGAGGACGATATGCGCATAGTCCTTCCCCTTCTTCTTCTTGCCCTCGTGGACGATGCGCAGTCCCTCGTCGCGGCAGCGATCGCACGCCCCGATGGGTATCTCCACGCACAGCGAAAGCGGATTCGCGGACGATGAGGTTTCGATCTTCAAGGTCCCCGCGCACTCGTCGCAGATCATGATCGATTCCACCTGCTCCTCGCGGATCATGTCGGTGTCGTAGAAGACGCCCTTTCTGCGCACGTCGTAGTTGCCGGGCATCCCCCGCTCGCCCGACGGATTGAAATACGCGGCCAGGACCTCATCGGCCACCTTCTTTATGAAAGGCATGATGTTCCTCGGCTGCTCGATGCACGCAGCATCGTAGGTGGGCTCCCGCACGGCCGTGTAATCAACCCCGGCCATCGCGAGCACGATCCCCAGGTTCACGTACGGCAGCGCGCCCTGGATGGAGTAGCCGCCCTCGAGCACGGCGATGTCGGCGTTCAAGAGCTCGGAGAGGCGCGCATAGCCCTGCGCCGAGAAGTTCATGTTGGTGATGGGGTCGGAGTAGTGGTTGTCCTGCCCGGCGGAGTTCACCACTAGGTCGGGCTTGAAGTCCGTGAGGATGGGCAGCACCATGCGCTCGATCGCGTACAGGAACCCCTCGTCGGAGGTCTCCGGGGGGAGGGGGATGTTGATGGTGCGCCCGCGCGCATTGGGCCCGCCGTCCTCGAAGGTGAACCCCGAGCCCGGATACAGCGTGCGGCCGTCCTGGTGGATGGAGATGTAGAGCGTGTTCGGATCGTGCCAGTAAATGTCTTGGGTGCCGTCGCCGTGATGGCAGTCGGTGTCCACGATCGCGACGCGCAGCGGTCCGTAGCGCTCGCGCAGGCGCTCCACCATCACCGCCTCGATGTTGATGTTGCAGAAGCCGCGGTTGCCGTGCACCACCTTCATGGCGTGGTGCCCGGGCGGACGCACCAGGGCGAAGGCCTTCTGCTCGGTCTTGTCCATCACCAGCTCGCCGGCCTTGATGGCCCCGCCTGCCGAGATGAGGTGCGACTCGGTGATCACGCTCGCGACGTCCGGCAGGCAGAAGTGGACGCGCGCGACGTCCTCCTCGCTCGCGACGAGCGGCTTGTACTCCGTGACGCCCGCGATGTCGAAGACGCCCTCCTCGCGAAGCTGGTCCTGCGTATACAGTAGCCGCTCCTCGCGCTCCGGGTGCGTGGGGCTGATGGCCCAGTCGAACGCCGGGAAGAAGATGAGGCCGAGTTTGTTCTGTGCGGTTATCATTGCTGTTTCCGTCTGCTGCGAACGCGTGGTGATGGTTTCGCGCGGGTAAACTCAGCAATAGATTTTTTAAACTCCCTGGAACGCTTCTCGGTGTTGGTTATTTCAGTGAAGCCTTCCTTTCTAAGGAGTTCTTCGACCGCCTGAACTTCCGTTTTTTCGCGTTTAATCCTCATTGAGAAATCTCCAGGTGAAGAAAATATAGTTTTCCTTGAAATCTTTTATCGCGAAGTTCAATCCGGACTTTGTGTCGACTAAGTCGTATGTGACTACTCGTTTCTTCTTACCCTTTTTATTTAAAATATCCTTATGAATGCTGCTATGATGACAGTCAAATCGTTCAACCTCGGACCACTCATTATTGTAATAGTACTCAAGTTTTACGACAAATTTTAGTATTTTATTTCCATCGGATGAAAAATATACGATAATCCGTGTTACCTGATTCAAATAAATTTTATAGTTCTTATCTGGCATATGAAAGAACCGTGTGCCTGTTGTGGTATGATGATGACATCCGACCCCCTCACCCCACTCGATATCCCTTCACGATGCCCGGCTTCACCTGGCACTTCACGCGGATGTTCCGTCCGGTGGTGGACCAGCCGCCCACCATGTTGAAGGAGGCGGCCTCGATGATCTCGGAGGCGCACTCCGCGGATTTGACGCCCAGCCCGGCGAGATGGTCCGCCAGTCGCGCCTGCGCGTCCTTCTTCGCGTGCTCCAGGGTGTAGGAGCCGGAGACGCGCTCGTTCACGTTGAGGAAGGGGATGAGCATCACGCCCCGCTCCGTGTCGGCGAAGAGCTCGATGTCCATGGTCGCGCGCGTGAGCGCGGCGCCGACGGCATTGGCCACCGCGTACTGCTCGGGCACGGTGATCGGCAGGCCGAAGCGTTTCGCGAGGGCGTCGGAGAAGGCGCGCGCGGGCCCTCCCATCACATAGAGGCGTTTCGGGACGATCGTCTTTCCCTCGAGCACCTCGTGGACGGTGTAGACGGGCTTCTCGTTGATCGAGCGCACCATGGCGTCGCTCGCCTCCTTGATCGCACGCATGGCGTAGTCGATGGCGGCGCCGGCCAGATCCTCCGGGGAGCGGCCGCTCTTCTTTGCGAGCGCGCGGACGCCCTTCTCGGAGGCCGCGGTGTCGCCGTAGGCGGCGAGCTTCTTCACGTTGAAGGCGTCGATGAGCGTGGGAGCGGAACCGCCATCGGCCATGGAGGGGCCGCGCCGCTCGGGTCCCGCGGTGACGGACGTGCCGCTCACGGCGAGAATCGAGTCGCCGCCGATGCCGATGGAGCGCGTTTTAAGCGCGCGCACCAGCGTCGCCCGTTCGTCGAGCTCGATGCCGTCCTCGACGAGGGGCGCGCCGTCGGCGAAGATCGCGATGTCGGTGGTGGTGCCGCCGATGTCCAGGACGACGGCGTCCTCGACGATGTCGCACAACGCCACGATGCCCATCACGCTCGCGGCCGGGCCGGAGAGGATCGATTCCACCGGGATGCGCCGCGCGACCGCAAGTGGCATGGTGCCGCCGTCGGCCTTCAGGATGTTGATGGCGGGGGCGATGCCGTGGGCGGCCACGCCGGATTCGATCGCGTCGGCGAAGCGGTTGAAGATGCGCCAGACGGCCGAGTTGAAGTAGGCCGTGCTCACGCGGCGCGGGAAGTTGAGCGCGCCCGAGAGCTCATGGCCCACCGTGGTGAAATCGGCGTTTCCCTGGATGATGTCGCGGATGCGGTTTTCGTGCGCGGGATTGCGCGTGGAGAACTTGGATACGGCGGCGAACACCTTCACGCCGTTCTTGAGGCAGTGGCGCACGGCCTTCTGGATCTCGCCCTCGGCGGGCGGCAGCACCTCGGTCCCGCGATGGTCGATGGAGCCCGCGATGGCGTAATAGCGGTTCCCGACGGCGTGCGCCTGCGGATCGACGCCGGGACCGGCCGAGACGATGACGCCCACCTCCTCGGTTGTGCGCTCCACGATCGCGTTGGTCGAGAGCGTGGTGGAGAGGTTGATGCGGTCCACGGCCGCGACGTCGATTGCCGAAAACACGCGCTCGAGCGCGCCGGTGACGGAGGCGAGCAGATCGTCGTGGTTGGTCACGACCTTCGCCGAGGCGGCGATCCCGTCCTTCCCGATGGCCACAACGTCCGTGTGTGTGCCGCCGATGTCCAGGCCAAGAAGCATGGGCCACCTCCCGGAGTGTATGATGACGCCCGTGTTGACGCGGGTCCGCAGCCTGAGGACCGAGTCGTGCCGCGAGCATACTATCGACGCGCTTCCTGTCAAGACGATAAAATGAATCCATCGCGCGGGATCATCGGGCCGCGGCAATGCGTATTTCGTGGGAACGGGAGCCATGCCAGGTAAACAAAAAGTAAAATATGGCCCAGTGGGGCGAGGGTCGATTCGCAGACGCTTTTTTTATTGATTTGACGGGGGTGTTCGCATATCATACCACCGAGGTCGTGAAAGAGGAGCGTTCGCGAATGAGCCGAAAGAGGATCCTCCTGGCGGAGGATGAATCGATAATATCGCTCGACATCGCCTCCATTCTCAAGGGGCTGGGCTACGAGATGGCGGGCATTGTCGCGACCGGAGAGGCGGCGATCGCGGAAGCCGAGTCGTCCCGACCGGACCTGGTGCTCATGGACATCGTACTCAAGGGCGGCATGGATGGCATCGCGGCGGCGGAGGCGATCCAGACTCGTCTGGGGATCCCCGTGATCTATCTGACCGGCAATGCGGACATGGGCACGGTGTCGCGCGCGCGCCAAACGAACCCGTATGGCTATATCCTCAAGCCCGTGAGCGCGCAGGACGTGTTCACCACCATCGACACGGCGCTCCACCGGCATGAGCTCGAGCGTGCGGTACGGGAAAAGAACGCCGAGCTCGCGGCGCTCAACGAGGAGCTGGGCCAGGCGCTGGAGGAGCTCGAATCGACGAACGAGCAGCTGCGCGTCTCGAATGAAAGCCTGGAGCGCGAGGCCGCGGAGCGGGCGAGCGTCGAGCTCGAACGCGACGAGCGGGAGCGGGAGGTGGAATTGTTCTTCCGCAGCGGTCTCGATCTTTTCTGCATCGCGGACACCGACGGGTATTTTCGCCGCCTCAACCCCGAGTGGGAGCGAGCGCTGGGATATTCCATCGACGAACTCGAGGGAAAGCGCTTTCTGGACCTGGTGCACCCCGATGATGTCGAGGCCACGATGAACGCCGTCGGGGAGCTTGCCGGGCAGCGCGAGGTGCACAACTTTACCAACCGGTATCTCTGCAAGGACGGAACGTACCGATGGATGGAGTGGCGCTCGCTGCCGGCGGGGAAGCTCATCTACGCCGCCGCGCGGGACGTCACCGAACAGCGCGCCGCCATGGAGTCGCTCGCGGAGAGCGAGGCGCGCTTCAGCACCCTGTTTAACACGACCACGCTGGGGATCGTGTACCAGGCGGCCGACGGCCGGATCGAACTGGCGAACCAGGCCGCGCTTGACGCCCTGGGCCTCACGCTCGACCAGATGCAGGGCCGAACCTCGTTCGATCCGCGCTGGCGCGCGATCTACGAGGACGGCGCGGACTGCCCCGGAGACGAGCATCCCGCCATGGTGGCCCTGCGCACCGGCGAAACGGTGCGCGGCAGGGTGATGGGCGTGTACCGGCCGAGCGACGACTCGTACCGCTGGCTGCTGATCGATGCGGTGCCGGATTTCCGTCCGGGCGAAGCGCGCCCGTATCGGGTCTTCGCGACCTTTCTCGATATCACCGAACGGCGAAGCATTGCGGACGCGTTACGCGAAAGCGAGGGGCGGTACCGGGAGCTCTTCGATAATATCATGGTTGGTGTCGCCGTGTACGAGGTGGTCGACAATGGCCGTGATTTTATCTTTAAGGATTTTAACCGTGCGGCGGAATTATTTGACAATCAGCGTCGCGAGGATCTCATCGGTCGAAGCATCTTCGAGGCACGGCCGGGCGTGGAGCGGTTCGGGCTTATCGACGCATTTAGGCAGGTTGTCGCAACGGGGGTTTCGCAGCATTATCCGGTAGCCTTGTACGAGGACAACCGCCTCACGGCCTGGTATTCAAACTTTATCTATCTCCTCCCGTCCGGCGAACTGGTTGCGGTGTTTACGGATGTAACGAAAGACAAGCAGGCTGAGGCGAAAATCCAGGCCTCGCTTCGCGAGAAGGAGACGCTGCTCAAGGAGATCCATCATCGGGTGAAGAACAACTTCCAGCTGGTGACCAGCCTGCTGTCGCTGCAGTCGATGAGCGTGAACGACGAGCACCTGGAGCGCGAGTTCTCCGAGGCGCAGGGGCGCGTGCGCTCGATGGCGCTGGTGCACGAGAAGCTGTACCAGTCCGCCGACCTGGGGAGCATCGATTTCGCCGAGTATGCGCGCGAGATGTCGCAATCGCTCTCGCGGTCCTTCGCCGGCGGACGGCGCGCGCCCAACATCGCGGTGAACGCCGTCGAGGTCAGGCTCGGGGTGGACAAGGCGATCCCCTGCGGACTCATCCTCAACGAGCTTGTCACCAACAGCTGCAAACACGCCTTCCCGGAATCCTGGCGGGGAGATCCGGCAATCGCGGTCGATCTTTCGGAGGAGGGCGGGGCGGTCACGCTTCGTGTGTCGGACAACGGCGTCGGGATTGCCGACGCCGTGGCCCTCGAGCAGCCCGCGACCTTCGGGCTCTCGCTGGTGTCGCTCCTCGCGCGGCAGCTTCGCGGAACGATTCGCGTTGCGCGCGACGGCGGGACCGCGGTCACGGTCGAGTTTCCGGGGGAGTGAGACGTAATATCAAGGAGATGGCCGTGGGATCCGATCAGAGCTTTGTCGATTTCGTTCTGGACAACATCGAACAGGCCGGGGAACTGTCCGCCCGTAAAATGTTCGGCGAGTACGCGATCTATTGCGACGGAAAGGTCGTCGCGCTCGTATGCGACAACCGGCTCTTCGTGAAACCCACGCCGGGCGGGCGCGCGCATATCGGTGATCCGGCGGAGGCCCCGGCCTATCCGGGCGCCAAGCCCTCGTTTCTCGTCGAGGACCGGATCGAGGACCGGGAGTGGTTGAGCGAGCTCATCCGCATAACCGCGCGCGAGCTCCCCGCGCCCAAACCGAAAAAACCGAAGAAGACGAAGAAAACAGGCGAATCGCGGGGGGCCCGGTGAGCGCGATGTTCGATTTTGGTTTGATTCCGGCGGCGCCGCAATGAGCGTTCTCGACCTGCGTACGGTATTCCTGACCGGCGTTATCATCAACGCGATCTGCACGCTGGTGGCCGTGCTCCTGTGGCGTAGCAGCCGCGACCGGTTCGACGGGACGGGCCTGTGGGCCGCCGACTTCGCCGCGCAAACAGCGGCCTTTTTCCTGATTGGGCTCCGTGGCGTCCTGCCCGATGTCGTCTCGATTTCGATCGGGAACGCGCTCTCTGTACTCGGAGCGCTGGTGGGGCTCCTCGGATTGGGACGCTTTTGGGGCAAGCCGGTTTTTACCGGCGTTCAGTGGGGCATCTTCGCGGTCTATCTTGCATTGCATAATTACTATACGTATTTCGAGCCGAGCCTCGCGGCGCGAAACCTGCTCTTTTCAGCCTCGCTTCTTGCGCTGTGCGGGCAGTGCGCCTGGCTTCTGTTGTACCGGGTCTCGTCGGCCGTGCGCTCGATGTCGTTGATCGCGGGCATCGCGATGACGGGTTTAACCGTGGTGAGCGCCGTTCGAATCGTCATCGAGGTTTTTGTACCGATACAGACGCAGGATTACATGCACTCTGGCACCGCCAATGCCATGTATATTGTCCTCTACCTGGCGCTCATCGTATTCCTTGCCTACGCTCTGGCGCTCATGGTGAATCGCCGCCTGCTCGCCGATCTTGGCTCGCAGGAGCAGAAGTTCTCCAAGGCGTTTCACTCCTCGCCGGACGCGGTGATTCTTACGCGCCTTGCCGACGGCTCCATCTACGAGGTGAACGACACCTTTACGCGCATGACCGGATTTACCGCCGCCGAGGTGATCGGAAAAACGACCGTGGATCTCGGCCTCTGGGCGGATGCGAGCGACCGCGAGATCTTCATCGGCCGCCTTCGCGAGCACGGGTCGGTTTTCGGTCTCGAGTTTACGTTCCGGATAAAATCGGGCGAGCTCCTCGTGGGACAGCTTTTTTCTGATGTCCTCGTCATCAACGAGGTGCCCACGATCGTCGCGAGCATCAGCGATATCACGGAGCGCAAGCGCGCGGAGGAGCGCCTCATCGTGGCGATGCAGGAATCGGACATGCTTCGGGAGCGGGCGGAGCGACTGGGCGCCGAAAAGGAGATCATCCTGCGCGAGGTGCACCATCGCATCAAGAACAACCTGAGCACGGTGCACGGCCTATTGTCGCTGCAGGCCAACAGGCTGTCCGATCCGCAGGCCGCGAAATCGCTTCGCGATGCGGTGGGGCGCGTGCGCAGCATGGGGCTTTTGTACGACAAGCTGTACCGCGCGGAATCCATCGGGCGCATGTCAATGAAGACGTTTCTCGAGCGGCTCGTCGCCGAGATCGCCGAACTCTATCCCGCGCCGGTGCCCGTCGCCGTGTCCGCCGACATCGAAGAGGCGACGCTGGACGCGAAAATCCTCTCGCCCCTGGGCATCATGATGAACGAGCTCGTGACCAATGCCATGAAGTACGCCTTTACCGGTCGCGCGTCCGGGCGTCTTGACGTGCGCTCCCGCATCGAGGATCGAGGCATCACGATTATTGTCGAGGACAACGGCATCGGCCTCCCGGACGGGATCGACATCGATCGTTCAACCGGTTTCGGAATGCAGCTGGTGGGCTTGCTCGCCAAGCAGATCGGCGCGACCATCCGCGTCGAGCGGGGCGAGGGGACGCGATTCGTCATCGAGTTTACCGCGCAGTCGCCCGAACGGACGGTGTGACAATCGCCGAGCCCCCGTGGCGATTTTCGCGATATCGACCGGGGGCGATGGCGCTTAAAGACATCAATCAAACGGTGCGCGAACGGCAGGCCGGTCCTGCCGGCGCGTGAGGAGGGACGCATGAAGAACATCATATCGATACGCGATTCGTCCGCGATCCGCACGAACTTCCGGCATGCCATCAGAAAAACACGCAGGGTGTTCGGAGCGTTCGCGTTACTGATCTTTCAGGCGCTCGCGCTCGCAGCGTGTATATGCGCGGCGGCCGTTCCGGTTCAGGCGCAGTATGATCCGACCGACACCGCGAAACGGCCCGCGGAGTCGGTCGCGGACCCCGGAAAGAAAGAGGACAAAGGCGCGGGCGTAACGGCTGGAGTGGACTACTGGACGCTCTACTTCTGGCGCGGAGACCTGCTCTATGGCGACAACGGCGATGTGTTCTTTCCCTTCGTGAAGTGGGCGATCTTCGACACCGGGTTCACGCTCACCTGGATGGGCGAGTACGCGCGCAACAGCCGCGACGTCGCGCTCAAGGAAAAGAACGCGGCCGACTTCGGGCTCAACTACGACGCCAAGGTGTGGAAGGAGCGCATCACCTGCGGCGCGGGCGTATGGTACTGGTGGTTCTACAACTCGGGCGCCTATAGCGAGGAGTATCCCGATCGATTCGTCGATCCCGAGACCAACGCGCTCGATCGCAACGCGGATCCCTACTATAACGCCCGTTACGACGCCAGCTTCTGGAGCGGCTCGGCATATGTGGGACTCAATGTCCCGCTCAATCCGACCGTGACCTATACCCACGACTATTATTCAAACAACCAGGAGCGGACGCGCCGCGTCTCGTACGATTGGGCCGTTCAGCTCAAGACGAGCCAGGAGTTCGAGGTGACCCGGCACGCGAAGCTGCTGTTCGCGGTCTCCGCCACGTACTATCGCACGCGCTATGCCGACGACCGCACCAGTTGGCGCGACGAGACGCGCGACGGATGGTGCGATGTGACCGGCACCGCCACGCTCACGGTGAGCCTTGCCGGCGCGTCACTCTGGGTGAGCGGCAACTGGGCCAATCGCCCGGACCGCGATTGGTATCGCGTGACCGAGCCCGACGGGCGCGTGTTCAACGTGCACAATGTGCAATGGTGCACCGCCGGAGGTTCCTATACGTTTTAACCGTGCACCGGAATTGATCCGGTCGTGCCGAATAAAAAAGGCCTTCCCGATTCCAGGTAGGCCTTTTGCGTTATTCGCATTGCGTGATTCTGCTTACAATGGAATGAACCCCGCTTCCTTTACAAGCTTTTGTCCCTCGGCGCCAAGCAGGTAGTCGAGGAAGGCCTGCGTTTGCGGCGTGATCCGTTTCTCGTTCACGTACATGTACAGCTTGCGCGATACGGGATACTTCCCGGACTTGCCGTTCTCGATGGTGCCCTCGACCTTGTTCACGGTGACGGTTCTCACGGTGTCATTGAGGTAGCCGAAGCCGATGTAGCCGATGGCCTTCGGGTTGGTGGACACCGACGAGATGATGGCGCCGTTGGAGGCCTGCAGGAGCGCGTCCTTGCGTACGTCCTTCTTCTTGAGCACCTTCTCGTGCCAGATCTCGTAGGTCCCGGAGCTCGTGTCGCGCGAGATGACCACGATGGCGCCGGGCGTCCCGCCCACCGTGCTCCAGTCGTTGATGGAGCCGTCATAGATGCCCTTGAGCTGGTCCATCGTGAGGTCCTTGACCGGGTTTTTGGGGTGGACGATGGGGACGATCATGTCGTAGGCCGCCACGATCTCCTTCGGGGTCACGCCCTTCTTCTTCGCCTCCTCGATCTCGTTGCCCTTCATTTCGCGCGACGAGTTTCCGATGTCGCAGGTGCCGTCGATGACCGCCTTGATCCCGTTGCCCGAGCCGCTGCCCTCGACCGAGATGGCCACCTTGTTCGTCTTCCGGAATGCCTCGGCCACCTTCTGGGTGATGGGGAGCACGGTGGTGGATCCCTTGATGACGATCTTGTTGCCGGTGTCGCGCGAACAGCCGATCGCGGCGAACGCCGTACCGGCGATAATGAGCGCCGATATAATTCCGGTAATTCTTCTTGCCATTGTTGCCTCCTTGGGTGCTGTATGATGTACCGATACCGGGACCGTGTTAAGATTTTATTAAGAAACGCTTTAAAAACCGTGAAGCCATGAAGAAATCCGAAATTAACAAAATCTTTACAAAACCATCACGGAATATTTAACACCGGGTTTTATTGTGTTTTCAATTGATTACGTGTATTGTAGTAAGGGCAAGGCGCTGCCTTGACCCTACTACCGGGAAAACGCATGGATAAAATAACATCGGTAAACCTCACCTTCTCGTATGGCGGCGTTCCGGCCATCAAGAACATCAATCTCACGGTCGAGCCCAATACCGTGATGGCGCTCATCGGGCCGTCGGGCTGCGGGAAGTCCACCTTCCTGCGGTGCATCAACCGCATGAACGACATCATCCCGAACATCGGCATCGACGGCGACATCCTCATCGACAACGAATCGATCTACCACCGCGATTTCGACGTGACGGGCCTGCGGCGCCGGGTGGGGATGGTGTTCCAGAAGTCGAACCCGTTTCCCAAGTCCATCTTCGAGAACATCGCCTACGGGCTTCGCATCAACGGCATCAAGAACACGTACGAGATCGAGCGGACGGTGGAGCAGTCGCTCAAGCGCACGGCCCTCTGGGACGAGGTGAAGGACCGCTTGGACCAGTCGGCGCTGGGGCTCTCCGGCGGCCAGCAGCAGCGGCTCTGCATCGCGCGCACCATCGCGGTCGCGCCCGAGATCATCCTCATGGACGAGCCCGCCTCGGCGCTCGATCCCCTCTCCACGCAGAAGATCGAGGAGCTCATCCAGGACCTCAAGCAGAACTACACCATCATTATCGTGACGCATAACATGCAGCAGGCGGCGCGCGTGAGCGACCATACCGCCTTCTTCTATCTGGGCGAGCTCATCGAGGTGAACCGCACCGACATGATCTTCACCAAGCCCGACAATGAGATGACGGAAAACTATATCACCGGAAAATTCGGCTAAGGAGCGCGCATGATTACCCATCTGGAACAGGAACTGGAGGCGGTCAAGACCCGCATCTTCGAGATGTCGGACCTCGCGATGGAGGCGATCGCCCGCTCGGTGGAATCGCTCAAGAAGGGCGACGTGCGCCTGGCCGAGCGCGTGATACAGGGCGACTCCGAACTCGACCGGCTCGAGATCGCCATCGACGAGGAGTGCGTCCGCATCCTCGTGACCAAGCAGCCCGCCGCGAAGGACCTGCGGCTGGTGACGGCCTTTCTCAAGATCAACACCGACCTGGAGCGCATCGGCGACCTGGCGACGGTGCTCGCCAAGGAGACCATCCGCATGGCCGGCAAGCCGCCGGTGAAACCGCTGGTGGACATCCCGCGCATGGCCGTCCTGTGCGCGGAGATGATCAAAGAGTCGTTCCTGGCCATCGCCGAGCGCGACGCCGCGCGGGCGCGCGGCGTGATCGGTCGCGACCGCGAGATCGACGAGCTCAACATGCAGATCTATCGCGAGCTCTTCTCGTACATGGCGGAGAACCCGCACAGCATCTCACCGGCGCTGTCGCTCATCATGGCGTCGAAGGCGCTCGAGCGCATCGGGGACCATGCGACCAATATCGCCGAGCGCGCCATTTACTACATCGAGGGCGTGGACGTGCGGCACGGCGCCCACGAGGGGTCCGAGGGCGAGTAGCCCGGAACGCGCGGACGCATTCGCGCGTGCGCAGATGACGGAAGGGGCCAGATGAAATCCGCAAAGAAAAACATCTTCGTCGTGGACGACGAGGCCGACATCCTGGAGATCCTGAAGATCAACCTCACCGAGGCGGGGTTCATCGTGCATACCTTCTCGTCGGGTGAGACGGCGATGAGCGCGCTCAAGAAGATCATCCCCGACCTCATTATCCTGGACGTGATGATGAGCGGCATGGACGGCTACGATTTCTGCAAGACGGTCCGGGGGATCCCGGACTTTCACGCCGTGCCCATCATCTTCCTTTCCGCGAAGTCCGAGGAGTTCGACAAGGTGCTGGGGCTCGAGCTCGGGGGCGACGATTTCATCACCAAGCCCTTCGGGATCAAGGAACTCATCTCGCGCATCAAGGCGGTGTTGCGCCGGGCGGAGAAGCAGCTGCGCGCCGCCGAGCACGAGGCGCTGCGCTTCAAGGGCGTGGAGCTCCATCCCGACAAGTACATCGTCACGGTGGACGGCGAGGAGGCCAAGCTCACCAAGACCGAGTTCGAGATTCTGCACCTGTTCATGAGGTACCGCGGGAAGATCTTCACGCGCGATAATATCATTGACAGCATCCGCGGAAACGACGTATACGTGGTGGACCGCACCATCGACGTGCACGTGATGAACCTTCGCAAGAAGCTCGGGCCCTACGGCGAGTCCATCAAGACCTTTTCCGGCGTCGGGTACGGCATCAAGGAATAGCCCGCGCCGTTCGGCGGCCCGTCCGTCCGGGAGGGAGCGCGATCATGTTCAACACCATCGGCAACAAGATCATCGTCTCCGTGGCCGTGTTGATTGCTGCGCTGATCGGCGCGCTGTCGCTGTATGTCGACGCCCGCGCTCGCGACAATCACCTGCACATGGTCCGACGCGTCATGGCCGAGAAGGCGGACCTCCTCGGGCTCTTTCTGTCCGACGGGCGGCTCAATCGCTCGGCCTTGTCCCGCGCCGACGCCGCGCTCATGGCCGATATCGCGCGGATCGGGGACATGCGGATCACCGTGATCGCGCGCGACGGGCGGGTGCTCGCCGACACCGAGGTGGCGGACCTCTCGACGCTGGACAATCACCGCTATCGCGCCGAGGTGATGGGGGCGCTCGAAACGGGGTCCGGCGAGAGCGTCCGGTACAGCGACACCCTGAAGGCGAACATCATGTACTATGCCGAACTCCACCACGATCTCGTGGTGCGGGTCGCGAAGCCCCTGGCCGATGCCGAGGCGAGCCTGGCGCGCCTGCGCCGCGCAATAGTGGTTGCAGGGCTCTCGGCGATCCTTCTCACCGTGGCGGGGGCCTTCGTCCTAGTCCGGCGCGTCACGCGCCCGGTCCGCGAGACCATCGCCTTCGCCGAACGCTTTTCCGCAGGCGACTTCTCACACCGCATCCTCAACTACAACGACGACGAGATCGGCACGCTGCAAAAGGCCCTCAATCGCATGGCCGACACCATCATCGAGAAGATGAACGGGCTCATCCTGGAGCAGAAGAAGCTCCAGGTGACCATCGAGAGCATCACCGACGGGATCGCGGTGATCGACCATTCGAAGCGGGTGCTCATCGCCAATCGCGCCTTCCTCTCCCTCCTGGACATCCGCGCCGCGGTGTTCGGCCGCGCGTATTACGAGGTGGTGCGGGGAAGCTCGTTTAACGCGAAGATCGAGTACTCCCTTGCGCGGGGCGTGGAGGCGCGTTTCATGGAGGCGCTCGCGAGCGGCCGCTATTGCGAGGTGTTCATTTCGCCCATCACCGAGGAGAAGGCGGTGCAGGGAATCCTCATCGTGCTGCACGACATCACGGAAAAGCGGCACCTCGAGGAGCTCAAGACCGACCTCGTGGGCAACCTCTCGCACGAGCTCAAGACCCCCATCGCCATCCTGCGGGGTTACCTGGAGACGGTGAGCGAACACCTGAACAATCCCGCGTTGTGCCGCGAGCTCGTGGACAAGGCGCTCACGAACGTGGACCGGCAATCGTCCATCGTGAGCGACATGGTCAAGCTCAACATGATCGAGACGCTGCCCGAGCTTCCCATGGAGGAGGTCAATCCGGCGCGAATCATCGAGGGTTGCGTCGAGATCCTCCAGCCCAAGGCGGGCGACCGGAACATCGCCCTGGCGCGCAGCCTCGCCGACGTCGACGTCACGGTGCGGGGAAACCGCTTCCTGGCCGAGGAGGTCTTCTTTAATATCATCGACAATGCGATCAACTACAATGTTTCGGACGGGACGGTGCGCATCCTGGGGCTCCGCGACCAAGCGGGGCTCGTCGTCACCGTCGCCGACACCGGGATCGGCATCCCCGCCGAGTCGCTGCCGCGCCTCTTCGAGCGCTTCTACCGCGTGGACAAAAGCCGATCGCGCGCAACGGGCGGGACGGGGCTCGGGCTGTCCATCGTGAAGCACGCCGCGGAGATCATGGGCTGGCGCGTCGAGGCGAGCTCGGACGGGACGGGCACCACGTTCACCGTCAGGATCGCGTAGGCGTTCGCGCGCGTATCTCCCCGTTCATCGTCGTCCATCGGGTTTTCGATTTCCGACATCCGGCCGGCGGCGGGACGAATAGCGTTATGCGGTATGCTTAAACGCGCGGGGCCGTTCGACGGGAACGGCGCGCGGAACTACCCCTTGAGGCGCTTGCGGAAGCGGTAGCGCAGGATGAGCCCGGTCATGTTGAGCGCGAGCACCAGCGCGATCAGCACGATGGCCGTGCCGTACTGGAGGTGCCGTGTCGCCTGGATGTGCGTCCCCGCCGTGGCCATCACGTAGATGTGGTAGGGGAGCGCCATGATCTCGTTGAAGATCGAGGTGGGGAGCTCCGGCGTGTAGTAGGCCGCCGCCGTGAACATGATGGGCGCGGTCTCGCCGGCCGCGCGGCCCAGCGAGAGCATGACTCCCGTGAGGATCCCCGGGAGGGCGTTCGGGAGAATGATCTTGTAGATGGTTTGCCAGCGCGTGGCGCCCAGGGAGAGCGACGCCTCGCGGTAGGTCCCCGGCACCACCAGGAGGGCCTCCTCGGTGGAGCGGATGATCACCGGGAGGTTGAGCACGCCCAGCGTGAGCGAGCCCGCGAGGATCGACGTGCCGAAGCCGAGGAACACCACGAACAGCGACAGGCCGAAGAGGCCGAAGACCACCGAGGGGACGCCGGCGAGGTTGTTGATGCCCAGCCGGATGACCTTCACGATGCGCGGGCTCTTCGCGTATTCGGTCAGATAGATCGCCGTGATGATGCCGATCGGGATGGCGATGATCGACGAGCCGACCATGAGATAGAACGTGCCCAGGATGGCCGGGAGGATGCCGCCCTGGGTCATCTCGTTTCGCGGCATCTCCGTGAAAAACCCGAGGTCGATGGCCGAGGCGCCGCTTTTGATGATATAGCCGATCATGAACACCAGAAATGCGATGATGACGAACGACGAGACGCGGATGAGCGCGAACATGATCTTTTCGGTGACGGCGGCGGAGGCTTTCATCAGTTCTCCTTGAACTTGTACTTGTTCGAGAGGTAATCGGCGACGATGTTGAAGAAAAAGGTGATGATGAACAGGATGATCCCGATCGCGAAGAGCGCGTGATAGTGCTCGCCCCCGACCGGGGCCTCGGCCATCTCGGCCGCGATGTTCGAGGTAAGCGGGCGGACCGGCGAGAAGATCGAACCCGGCAGCACCGCCGCGCCGCCGGCGACCATGAGCACCACCATCGTCTCGCCGATCACCCGCGAGATCCCCAGGATGATCGCCGTCCAGATCCCGGAGAGCGCCGCCGGCACGATGATGTGGAATATCGTCTGCCAGCGGTTCGCCCCGAGCGCGTACGAGGCCTCCTTGAGCGACACCGGCACCGAGGAGATCGCGTCCTCGGAGATGCTCGCGATGGTGGGGATGGCCATGAAGGCGAGCATCACGGCGGCGTTAAACAGGTTGAGGCCCGTGTCGATATCGAAGTGTTCTTGTAGGAGGGGCGCTATCACCACCATGCCGAAGAATCCGATGATGACCGAGGGGATGGATGCGATGATCTCGATGGTCGGTTTCACGACCTCGCGCACCGTGGGGCGGGCGAGCTCAGAGAGATAGATCGCAATGGCCAGGCTGAACGGCACCGCGATCACGGAGGCCAGCAGCGTGACGGCGATCGACGCGACGATGAGCGGGAACACGCCGAAGCGCGGCACCTCGCTCGTGGGATACCAGCTGTCGCCAAGAATGAAATCGAATACGCCAACGGTCTTGAAGATCGGGATCCCCTCCCGGAACAAGAAGAACATTATAAGGAAAAGGAAGAAGAGGCACACGAGGCCGATCACCAGGAAGGTGTTTTCTATGATTGTGTCGTAGATGACGCTTTTATGGCGCATGATGTTGTCCGTGACGAAACATTGGGATGTAGGGAATGTCCGGCGGCGCGGTTAAGATTTTGTTAAGAAAATATCAATAATCCGCAAATGTGTAAGCCGCTTGACTGCGGGCTCTGACCCCCCTTCTCCCATGTCTTCATACGGACATCCAGAGTCTTTTACGGTACATCTCCTCGAATGTAATAAACTTCTCCAGTCGATCGGTACATCGATTCCCGAGTCCCATGAAGTATCGATGTATTGAAATCTTCAGTTTTCCCTTGTACGTGCCATCGAGGTAGTAATTGATGCTTCCGTAGAGATACTCTCTTGGGTCGTCGACCTTGGCTTTTCGAACCGCGTTATAGGCAAGATACCACAGCAGCCACATAAGATAGAAAACCGGGTTGGGTTGGGACTCGACGATGACATCGCCAAATCGCTCATTCCAAAACGGGCCAGTTCTGCCGTTCTTCCTATTGTAGGTTTCCGCGAAACGGGCTTTAATGTATTGCATAATGCGGGATATCGTCGCCTCGCCTTTGCAGGTTTTGATGACCAAATGTACATGATTATCGAGTATTTGGTAAAATGCGAGTTCGAAAACGTATTTTTCCTGAGTTTTTTCAATGGTGTTGATCATGATCTCCTTGTAGGAGTCGTTCAGCATGAGATTTCGGCGGTCGATACAGCGTGAAAAAACGTGATAGGTTGCTTCTTCGATACAGATCCTGTGTGGGCGTGGCATGGCTGTTTCCTCACTTGGTCCGTGGTTTAATGATGTCATTAATATTACGGACGTATGGCATGGAGTATAAATTTTTTTGGAAAAAATAATTGGGGTCAGAGCCTTCATCTGTTCAGTAATGATGCTCTGACCCTTTAGCGCTCCCTTAATGGCTCTGACCCTACGAGGGACCCAGCGAAGCTATAACGGAGGGTAATCTGTCCACTACTTCAATCAGCACTCATGTGCCGGAGAAGAAGGGTCAGAGCCCCCCGTCCCGCAGCCTCATCGCAGACAAAGGTGACATCAGCAAACAACCATCCCGCTTCGACGAAGCAAAGCTTAGCGATCCGTCAGGCGAGGAGTTCGGCTCGCTGCGCTTTTTGAAGCTCATCAGGGAAAAAAGGGATGACACGCTCGTCGAGATACGGGACGCTCTGTTCGCCGAGATCAAGACGTTTCGGAAGGGACAGCCGCAGGGGGACGACATGACCGTGGTTCTGTTGCGCTATATTGGGGAGGGGCGGGAATGAAGAACCTGGACATACTGGCGGCGCTCGTGCGCAACCGCAACAGCCGAGCGCTCAACCGGTCGCTTGTCGGATTCGCGATGCCGGATTTCGACGTGACCATCGCGCATCGGGACATCGCCGCCTACGCGAAGGCGACGGGCGACGCCAATCCCGCCTATGCCGCGCCCGACGGCCCCGTGCCGCCCTTCTTCCTTTCGCGGCTCATCTTCGATAACGTGAAACAATTGCTCATACACCGCGACCTGGGAATGAACCTCATGCGCATGGTGCACGGCGAGCTCGACGCCGCCTGGCACCGTTCGCTGCGCGCGGGGGACCGGGTGCGCGTCCGCGTCTACATCAAGGAAATCAGCGACACGGCCGCGGGCGAGCTCCTGGTGCTTGCCGGGGAGGGATTCATGGACGGCCAGCGCGCGCTCGAGGCGTCGCTCGGTTTTATCATGCGCAAGGCCGGCGGCTCGGGGCGGAAGCACGACGCCGACGAGGCCGCCGCGCCGAAGGAGATCTTCCGTCGCGAGGTCCGCACCTGGGACGGGCAGGAGCGCGAATACGCGCGCGTCTCGGGCGACACGATGCCCATTCACACGAGCACGCTGGTGGCGAAACTCGCCGGGCTCCCGCGCACCATCCTCCACGGCGTGTGCCAGATGGCGATGTGCACCGCTGCCTTCGCCGACGAGCGCCTCTCCGGCGATATCGCGCGCCTAGCGTCGGTGCGCGGCCGCTTCGCCGGGATCGTCATCCCGGGGTGGACGCTCACGCTGGTCGGATTCGCATCCGACGAGCCCAACACGGTACCCTTCACGGTGCTCGACCCGAAGGGGCGCGCGGTCATCAAGAACGGTTTGTTCCGTCACCGCTAGCGATTCGTTCCGATTCGTGCGCACTGGCGCGCATGATGCGCCGGCGTACGGGAAGTCGCATATCGCGCATCGCCGTTTCACGCGACAGCGGCGCAGTATGATCCGCACTTCGTGCGCGGTCGGATCATGCCTGTTCCGTCGTTTATCTGTATGATAAGGCGGCGCACTCGACAATATCGCGCGAGTTGCGAGGCGATCGTTGCGAGACTGCCGGCAGTACGTGAATATGGGACCGTGCATGCGCATATTTTGCGATGAGCGCCTCGGGTCGCTGCACCGTTATCGTCCCGTGCCGTAATGGGAAATCACGCATCGCGGCAGATCCATTCGAGTTTCCCGAAGCTAAAAATTACTTGCAATATTCAAACCCGCTGTTATTCTACCGACCACAATTCCAACGGCACACATACAATCGCCAATCGGGAGAAAGCCATGAAAAAAGCACTCTGCACGCTCGTGACGCTCGCATGCCTCGTTTCGCTCTTCGGCGGCTGCGCGGCCCAGAAGGAGTATCCGATCGCCTGGTCGCACTACACCGGATGGGAGCCGTGGGACTATGCCGATGCCGCGGGCATCCTCAAGAAGTGGGGCGACAAGTACAAGATCAAGATCAAGCTCGTCCGCGTGAACGATTACGTGGAGTCGATCAATCTCTTCACCGCGAAAAAATACTACGGGTGCGCCATGACGAACATGGACGCGCTCACCATCCCGGCGCTGGGCGGCGTGGACTCCACGGCCCTCATCATCGGCGATTTCTCCAACGGAAACGACGGCATCGTCACGAAGAACGAGACGATGGTGATGGGGCTCAAGGGGAAAAAAGTGAAGCTGGTCCAGCTCTCGGTGTCGCACTACCTACTCTCGCGCGCGCTGTCGATGAACGGCATGACCGAGAAGGACCTGACGCTGGTGAACACCAGCGACGCCGATATCGGCTCCGTGTTCCTCTCGGACCCCGCGGGCATTGCCGTTACCTGGAATCCCATTCTCATGAACGTCGCTCAGTCGAAGGGCGTGAACCTCATCTTCGACTCGTCGAAAATTCCGGGCGAGATCATCGACCTGATGGTGGTGCACTCCGACGCGCCGGATGAGCTCAAGAAGGCGCTCGTCGGCGCGTGGTACGAGACCATGGCGGTGATGAACGGCGGCGCGAAGGCCGGCGAGGCGCTCGCGCACATGGCGAAGTCGGCGGGAACGACGGTCGACGGGTTCAAGGCGCAGCTCGCGACAACCGCGATGTTCTACAAGCCCGGCGAGGCGGCGAAGTTCGCGCGCGACAAAAAGCTCGCGACCACCATGGAATACGTCCGCACCTTCTCCTTCGAGAAAGGCCTGTACGGGCAGGGAAAGAAGACCAAGGACTTCGTGGGCATCAGCTTTCCCGACGGCTCGGTGCTGGGCGACAGGAACAATGTCAAGCTCCGCTTCGACGACCGCTACATGCAGATGGCGGCCGACGGGAAGCTGTAGCCGGCTCGTGTATTCCGCATGACTTGGAGGAACCCGCACTTCCTGGGTTTTGCCGCGCGGCCGTCGAAGCCGCTGCGGGTGGCGTTGGGATCGGCGCTGTTCGTGCTGTGCCTGGCGCTGTATCTCACGGCCTCGCACCTGCGGCACCGGGATAATCCGCAGGACAAGATCCTCCCGTCGTTCGGCCAGATGGCGACGGCCGTCTACCAGATGGGGTTTGAGCGCGACACGAGGACCGGCGAGTATCTCATGCTCGTGGACACGGCCTCGAGCCTCCGGCGGCTGTTCATCGGCGTGCTCCTGGCCGCGGCGCTGGGGCTTGTCCTGGGTCTCAATATGGGGCTCTTCCCCGGCGTGGAGGCGCTCACCGCGGTCTTCGTCACCGTGGTGTCCATCATCCCGCCGCTTGCGGTGCTGCCCATTCTCTTTATCGCCTTCGGGGTGGACGAGTTCGCGAAAATCATGCTCATCCTCATCGGCACCTTTCCGCTCATCTGCCGCGACATCTATCTGTATACGAAGAAGCTGCCCTATGAGCAGGTGATCAAGTCGCTCACCCTCGGGGCGGGGGCGTTCACGACCGCCTACCGGATCGTGCTGCCCCAGGTGATGCCGCGGCTGCTCGAGGCCATGCGCCTCTCCTTCGGCGCCGCGTGGCTCTTCCTCATCGCCGCCGAAGCGATCGCCTCGACCGACGGGCTGGGCTACCGGATCTTCCTCATGCGGCGTTATCTGGCGATGGACGTCATCATCCCGTATGTATTTCTCATAACGGCGCTGGGCTTTGCGATGGACGTGTCGCTCAAGCGCTTCGTGCTCTGGAGGTTCCGATGGTATTCGGGACGATAGGCGGCCGCGCATGAGCCATCACGATCGCTTTCTGGCGCTCGAGAACGTCTACAAGGCCTACGACGCGAAGGTGGTGCTGGACGATATCGACCTCGCCGTGAGCCGCGGCGAGTTTTGCACGCTCGTGGGCCCCAGCGGCTGCGGGAAATCGACGCTCCTGCGGCTGCTCCTCGGCCAGGAGGCGCCCACCGCCGGCGCCATCATGCTGGACGGCGCGCCGCTCGGATACGCCGACACCCGGCGCGGGGTGGTGTACCAGAAGTATTCGCTCTTCCCGCACCTCACGGTGCTGGACAATGTGCTCTTGGGCAAGCGGATCACCGCGGGCGCGCTCGCGTCGCGGGCCGTGCGCAGCGCCATGCGCGACGAGGCCGTGGAGTATCTGCGCCGCATGGGCATGGCCGATCACGCCGGAAAGTATCCGCACGAGCTCTCCGGCGGCATGCAGCAGCGCGTCGCGATCGCGCAGGCGCTCATCATGAAGCCGCAGGTGCTGCTCATGGACGAGCCCTTCGGCGCGCTGGACCCCGGCACGCGCGAGAACATGCAGGTGTTCATTCTCGAGCTCTGGGAGGAGGCGGGGATGACGGTCTTTTTCGTGACGCACGATCTCGAGGAGGCGGTGTTTTTGGGCACGCGCCTTCTGGTGCTGTCGCAATACTACACCGACGGCCGTGGCGATGGCGTGCAACGCGGGGCGCGCATCGTGGCCGACTACCAGATCAAGGTCGCCTCCACCCGCTCCAAGGAGACGGCCGACTTCGGGGCGTTTATCGCGCAGATCCGCCGCGAGGGCTTCGATCCCGAATGCCGGCGGCATGTTGCGGACTTCAACCTCCGGCATCCGGATTCGTTTCATACGGTATCCGCCGCCGAGCTGCAGCGGTGAGCGGCGCGGCGGATGGCGCCCGCGGGGGCGCGATCGACATCAGTGAGCAAGGAAGGAATCGAATGAACCGATCAATGCGAAACACGCTGCTGGCCGCGGGCGTACTTGCGGCGCTCATGCTGGCCGTCACCTTCTGCGGGAAAAAGGAGGAGGCGAAGGACGCGGTGACGCCCGGCGAATACGCCTCGGGGAAGATCATGCGCGTGCCGCTCATCGCCTGGGGCGCCGACCTGGTGGCCATCAATGCGAACGGTCGGAGCGCGCGCACGCTCAAGGGGTCGTACTTCGAGCGGGAGGGGATCAACGTGGAGCTGTTCCGCGAGGACAACTTCATGAAGCAGGTCGATCTCTTCATCAAGGGCGACATCGTGTACCTGCGCGGGACGATGGGGATGATGAACATGGCCGTCGAACGCCTCAGCGCCTCGCCTGCGACGCGCCCGGTTCTCGTGTTCCAGCATTCGTGGTCCGCCGGGGGCGACGCGCTGGTGGTGAAGCCGGGCATCGCCTCGGTCGCGCAGCTCAAGGGCAAGACCGTCGCGATCCAGAAGAACGGCCCGCACGTCGATTATTACCTGAAGCTCCTCAAGGACGCCGGGCTCTCCTTCGACGAGGTGAAGACCGTGTGGACCAAGGACCTCGTGGGCCCGCAGGGCGACACGCCCATGGCGAAGCTCGCGCGGCCCGACGTTGACGCCGCCTTCGTGATCATCCCCGACGCGCTCTCGCTCACCTCGCAGGGCAAGGTGGGCACCGGCGCGGAGGACTCGGTGAAGGGGGCGCGGATCCTCCTGTCCACGAAGACGGCGAGCAAGATCATCAGCGACGTGTACGCCGTGCGCAAGGACTACTTCGACAAGAACAAGGAGCAGGTGCGCAAGTTCGTGAAGGCGCTCATGGCCTCGGAGGAGGAGGTGCGCGATCTCTTCCGAACGAAAAGCGCGAACGAATATAAGGAGCTCTTGAAGATCGGGGGCAAGCTCCTTCTGGACGATCCGAACGCGACGACCGGCGTCGAAGGAATGTACTACGACGCGGAGATCGCCGGCTACAACGGGAACGTGCGGTTTTTCGCGGAGCCCAACTATCCGCGCAACTACCAGGTGCTCACGCGCGAGATCCAGGACTCGCTCATCGGCGCGGGGATCATGACCCGACGCATCGACCTCCTGACCGCGGGATGGAACTATGCCGAGCTCAAGGCGGGCCTACGCTACGGCGACGCCGTCCCCGGCGAGCGGTTTGATCCGGCGAAGGCGGTGTCCGTCGCCGAGCGGCTCGGCGGCGACCGGACGCTGTTCATGTTCGAGATCTACTTCAAGCCGAACCAGGACGCCTTCCCGGTGGCGCAGTACAAGCGCGAGTTCGACCGCGTGATCAATTTCGCCTCCACCTACGGCGGGGCGCTCATCACCGTGGAGGGGCACGCCGATCCCATGAGCTTCCTGCGCAAGCAGAGCGAGGGCGCGGGCGAGGTGGTGCTCAAGCGGATCAAGCAGTCGGCGAAGAACCTGAGCTACAGCCGGGCGCAGGCGGTGCGCGACCAGATCGTCCGGTACGCGAAGGAGAAGGGGATCGCGCTCGACGCGACGCAGTTCACCATCCTGGGCCACGGCATCGCCGCGCCCAAGTTCAGCGTCCCCAAGACGAGCGAGGAATGGCAGCAGAACATGCGCGTGCAATTCCGGATCATGCAGGTCGAGGCGGAGGAAGAGGTCTTCCGCCCGCTCAAATAGGTGCCGGTATGCGAAATGATATGATGGCGTACGCGATCCGGTCCGTCTGCGTGGCGGCCGTACTGTGCGCGATGCTCGCCTCCTGCGCGAAGCGGGAGGATCCGGCCGCTTCGTCCGGGGAGGTCGCGCGTCCGGAAACGATCCGGGAGGACCCGTGGCCGCCGCGGCTCGCGGACGTTCCGGTCGACCTCGGGCAGATATCCCGCAAGAATTACATCATCATCTTCGACGGGTCCGGCAGCATGACCGGCCACAAGATCGCCACGGCAAAGGCCGCGCTCAAGCGGTTCATCATGACGATCCCGCGCGACGCCAACGTGGGACTGGTCGCCTTCGACCGGAGCGGCTGCACCGAGCGCGCGTCGCTGGGGACGCCCCGGGAGAAGATCGTCGCGATCGTCGACGGGATCACCGCGGGCGGGTATACGCCGCTGGGCGGCGCTTTCACGATCGCCTACGACCGGCTGGTCCGTCAGGCGAATCGCCAGTCCGGGTACGGCGAGTACCACATCGTCGTGCTCACCGACGGACGCGCGACCGACGGGAGGATCATGCCGCAGAAGGTGGCGGCCATCCTGGCCGAGAGCCCGGTGGTCATCCACACGATCGGTTTCCAGATCGGGTCCGGGCACGCGCTCAACCAGCCGGGGCGGACCTACTATACCGTCGCGGACAATTTCGAGGAGCTGTCCCGGGGGCTCGTCGCCGTTTTGGCGGAGCTCGAGACCTTCACCGTGACGACGTTTAAATGACATGAGCGCCTTCTCGACATCGGTCAGTCGTATCGCCGGGGCGGTCATCCTCGCCGCCGTGGCCGGGTGGGGCGTGTACACCTTTCTTCTGAAATCGAAGGAAGAGAGCGTCATTACCTACAGCACCAGCGATGCGCGCAATCTCAAGGGCGAGTTCACCATCGCGCTGGACAGCTGGATCGGCTATTTCCCGTTCACCTCGCCCGTCTTCGGGCAGCTCATGCGCGACGACGGATACCGCGTCAAGATCATCGACGACAAGGCCGATTACCCGGGACGGATGAAGCGCCTCCGCGCGGGCGATGTCGATTTCGCCGTGTGCACGGTCGATTCCTATCTGCTCAACGGCGCATCGCAGAAGTTCCCCGGCGCGATCGTGGCGGTCATCGACGAGTCAAGGGCGGCGACGCGCTGGTCGCGTGGAAGGACCGCATCGCGAACATCGACGAGCTCAAGCGGAAGGCCGAGTACGCCATCGCCTTCACGCCGGCCTCCCCGAGCGAGCACCTGCTTCGGGCCGTGCGCGCGCATTTCGACGCGCCGGCGCTCCTTGAGAAGCGGCACCGCGTGGAGGTGGACGGCGCGGAGGAGGCGTTCAAGCGCCTGATGGCAAAAAAGGTGGACGCCGCCGCGCTCTGGGAGCCGCACGTGAGCGAGGCGCTGGCCGCGCCCGGGATCGTGAAGCTCATCGGCTCGGACGACATGGAGCGGCTCATCGTGGACATTCTTCTGGTGAACCGCCGCTTCGCCGAGAACAATCCGGACATGGTGAAGCTTTTTCTGAAGAACTACTTCGAGACGCTGCGGATCTATCAGGCCGCGCCGGGCAAGCTTTCGGAGAACATCACCGGGCAGCTCAAGCTTTCCGCCGCGCAGGTGGCGGCCATGCTTCGCGGGGTGCGCTGGATCAACTACGCGGGCAATGCGCAGTGGTTCGGAATCGGGGCACGCGAGACGCACCGGCGCCCGGAGCTGGTGGAGTCGATCCACGCGACGGTGGGCATCCTCACGCACAGCGGCGACATCGCGTCCGATCCGCTTCCGGACCGCGATCCGTACACCATCATCAATTCCGCCTTTCTCCGCGACCTGCCGTCGTTCTCCCCGTCGCTCGCCGCGGTGCGCTACGAGGAGCGCGGGAACACGCTCATTCGGAAATTCAGCCGCCTCTCGCAGGGCGACTGGAACTCGCTGGGCACCGTGGGTTCGCTCAAGCTCCGGCCGGTGTCCTTTCGCAGCGGCACCGAGGAGATCGACGAAAGCGGCCGGGAGGAGGTGGGGCAGATCGTCGAGAGCATCCGGCACTATCCCAACTTTCGCATCCTCATCAAGGGGCATTCGGGGCGCCGGGGCGATCCCGAGGCCAACCGGGAGCTTTCGCTGAGGCGCGCGAAGGCGGTGATGGACGAGCTGGTGGACTCCTATCACATCGACCCCAACCGGATTCGCATCGCCGGCGCGGGCTCCGCAGAGCCGCTGCCGCGGCAGGACGGCGAAAGCGATGCGAGCTATGACGCCCGTCTTAAGCGCGTGGAGATCGTGTTCCTGTCGAAGAAGTAGGTGCGGGTGGCGCGGAGGTGTTTGGTTTTATGATTGCTCCGTCGCGATTGCGCCTCGTATTTACGTGAAACCCTGTTTCGTGCCATCTCAAGCGGTTGTATCATTGGAACCATGATGAAACTACTGAAACGACTTCTCCCCGCAATCGCGCTCGGCGCCGCCGCCTTCATCGCCTTTTTCTGGCTGTTCGAGGCGGGCGCGCTGGTGTCGCTCCTCTTTGGCGTCGGCGGTTTTTTCGGCGGCTATCTGTTGTTGGCGCCGCGCACCATCGATCCCGAGTTCGCCGAGCTCGAGCGCGTCTACGGCATCACCCCCTCGATGATCAAGAAGACCGTCGCGGAGGGGAGCACAAAGGTCAAGAAGATGCGCGCCCTGCTCGAGAAGGTGGACGACGCCGATGTCCGGGGGACGATCGGCGCGATCATCGAGCACACCGAGCACATCTTCCTGGACCTCAAGAAGGACCCCAAGGACATCAAGGCGGCGCGGCAGTTTCTCGCGTATTATCTCGACGCGACCATCAACATCATCGAGAAGTACATCGCCCTCTCGCACATGCGCTCCAGCGGCGATCGCGAGAAGACCATCGGCAAGGTGCGCGATCTTCTGCAGTCGGTCGAGGCGGCCTTCCGCAAGCAGCTCGACCAGCTCTATAACGACGACTTCCTCGATCTCGACGCGGAGATCACCGTCCTGGAGAACGTGATCCGGCAGGACGGGCTCGCCGATCCGAAGCGGACGTCGGCGGGCGGGACGAAATAGGGAGCATCGACATTGGGTGCGCGACATCGACCGGGGCCTGTCATATGAACACGACCGAGTATTCGGCGCGCGAGCTTCTAGAGATCCGCGGGAGCGTGTATTATACGCTCATCTCGCTTGCGATCGGCGTTATCTCCATATCGTTTCAGCTCTCCGCGCAGGTGCCGTTGCGCAATACCATCATGACTATTGCCCTTTCGATGTGTATCATTACGATGGGCCTGCTGATACGGCGCGGATTGCGCAAACGTACTCGGGTCATCCATTATAAATGGATAGCGGCCACCGTCAGCATCACCGGGACCATGGGGACCAAATTCACCTATGCGCAGAACATGGACTGGACCTTCGCGGCGCAATCGTATCATCTCGTGGGAATCACCATCGCGTTGCTCATCCTCTTGCAGTTTTTATACGATCGGAACATCTATCGTGTGTTTTCCGTCGCGGTGTTCGTCTCCTGGATCGTTTTTCTGCTCATGGCGTCGCACAATGGCGTCGTGTTTCATCCCCGGGTCGTGGGGCCCGACGGCGGTTTTCTGCACACCGACATGCAGCTGCACCGGGAGGTCTATTTTTTCATGATGATGCTCGCAGTGGCGTTCATCTCGTATCAGAATATACCGAACCTCGAACTCATGGTGCGCATTCGGACAGCCGAACTGCAAAAAGCGCGGGACATGCTCTGGGGTGAGATGCAGCTCGCAAAGAAGATCCAAACCACCCTGTTGCCGGAACGACCCGAGCTCAGCGGGTATGAGATCACCGCATATATGGAGCCGGCCGCGGAGGTTGGCGGGGATTACTACGACGTCATCAGTGTCGGCGGAAACGACTGGATCGTTATCGGCGATGTTTCGGGGCATGGGGTTCCGGCGGGCCTCATTATGATGATGGTGCAGACCTCGATTCACGTGGCGCTTGACCAGAACCGGGACCTCGATCCCTCCGGGTTGTTGACGGTGATTAATCGGACCATAACGGAAAACGTCAGGAAGCTCAATGACGACAAGTACATGACCATAACCGTGCTCGCCGCGCACAAGGACGGGCGCTTCGTGTTCGCCGGATTGCATCAGGACATTCTGGTATATCGCGCCTCGTCGGCCGCGGTGGAGGTCATTGAAACAGACGGGGTCTGGATCGGGCTCATGGAGGATATCAGCGGAATGATCGGCAACAAATCGTTCACGCTTGATTCCGGCGATGTGTTGCTGGTGTATACCGACGGCATCACCGAGGCATGGAGCCGAGGGAGCCGTCCCGGGACCCGCACGCCGGAGCGTGACATGTTCGGGGCCCACCGGCTCAGCGAAACGCTCGCCGCGCTGGGTGCACGCCCGACCGAGGAGATCCGCGACGGCATCCTCCAGTCGCTCCGTCAATTCGAATGCATGGATGATGTGACCATGGTTGTCATTCGTCGAGTGTAGCCGTATTACGCCCCTGATCCCCTGACGCGAAACGGCCGCGATCTCCCGCGGCCGAATCATACATGATGCTGTGATTGTGCCGTGACTACGAGACGCTTGTTTTCGTCTCCATTCGCGCGTCCACGTAGCCCTGGTTGACCGCCTCGAAGTCCAGCACGGTGAAGAAATCCGCGCACTTGAAAGACATGTCCAGCGCCGGCTCCCCGCCGATCTTCGCGCCGGCGAGCAGATACGATGTGATGAGCGCCGGGACCTTCTTCTTCGCGATCTCGTCGTTTGAGAGGTCGGCCGAGCGCTCCACCTGCGCGAGGTATTCCTCCAGGCGTTTGATGCGGTACTTGCGCAGCGGCTGTACGCGCAGGTCCGGCGCCACCGCATGATACCTGTTCAGGTAGCGGTGCAGCATGGCGATCTCCAGCGGGTCGGTCGTACTCACGCTCGAGCAGCCGAAGAGATAGCGCGCCTTGGTCGCGTTGATGTATTCGCCCAGCCCCATCCACAGGTTGGCGATCATGTTCGAGTTCCGGTAGGCCTTCTGAATGCAGGCGCGCCCCAGCTCGAGCTTCGATCCGTCGCGCCGGAGGAGTCCGCTGATGTTGAATTCATTCTGAGAGTAGAACTTATCGGCGTACACCGATGAGATGAGCCGGTAGGTCCCCACGATGCTGTTGATGTTCGTGTCGATGAGAATGAGGTGGTCGGCCAGGGAATCGTACCGGTCGATGTCGATCCCGAAAATGCTTCGCCTGCCCAGCATCTCCTTCTGGAAGACCTCGTAGCGCAGCCGCAGCGCTTCGTTCACCTCGTCGCTGTTCTCGGCGGTCTTGATGATGAAATTGTCCTTTTCGAGATATACCGCGACCTTGCGCCGGAAGTCGGACATGAGCCGGAGGTTCGTGAAGAAATCGATTTTCCCCGGAATGAACCGCTCCCCGGGTTGGGTGCTGGTCGTTGTGGTCATGGCGTGTTCTCCTTGTTGTTATCGCTGTTTCTTGATTACAGGGAACACGGGGGTCATGAAAATAGTATAAACGGCGCGTAAATTTATTGTTTACGGGGTGATGGCGCCGCGTCGCCTACATGACATACTCCAGCACCACCTCGAGACCGATGCGCAGGCTGAACGCAAGGCTGTCGACCGAGATCCGCTCATTGTGCCCGTGGATGAGGCCGATGTTCTCGCCCGGCAGGAGCGGAGAGAACCCGTAGACCGCGATCCCCTTGCGGCGCAGGTAGCTCCCGTCGGAGGCGGCCGGCAGGAGCAGGGGGAGGGTGTTCGCGCCGGGGTGATGCCGCTCGATGACGCGCCGGATCGCGCGGACCAGCTCGTGGTCGACGGGCGATTCGGAGGCGAACTGCAGGTCCAGGATGTCGTATGACGTGTCGGGCCCGAGGGCCCGCCGGATACGCGCGAAGACGTCGTTGATGTCGTGACCCGGCAGGACGCGGATGTCGATCTCGAGCGACGCCTCCGACGGGATCACGTTCACCTTCCGGCCGCCGCGCAGCACGGTGGGGCACACGGTGGTGCGCAGGATGGAGCGGATGGTGTTCGCCTTTTCGTCGTCGGCGATGCCGCGGCGGATGAGGAGCTCCGAGAGGGGCGGGAAGGCGAGCAGCCGGACCGCGAGGCTCTGCGGGAAGCGCTGCGTGGTGGCGATGGCGCGCAGCATCTCGCGCGTGGTGGCGGTCGCGCGCACGGGAAAGCGGACCCGCATGATCCGCTCGAGGAGCTTGCCGACGCGCATCACGGGGTTGTCGCCCCGCGGCACCGACCCGTGCCCGGGCGTTCCGGTGCGCGTGAACCGCAGCCAGATGTTGCCCTTCTCGCCGCTCTGGTAGGTGTAGAAGGTCCTGCCCAGGAATCCGATCGCCGGCCCGCCGCCCTCGTTAAGGCAGGCCTCGGCGTCGATGAGTTCGAAGGCGTTCTCCACGATCCAGCCCGCGCCCAGCCGTCCCCCCTCCTCCTCGTCGGCGGCCGCGAGGAAGATCACGTCGCGTGCGGGACGTACGCCCGCGCGTTTGAGCGCGATCATCACCGTGAGCCAGAGGACCACGGTGTTCTTGCAGTCCAGCGCGCCGCGACCCCAGACGACGCCGTCCTCGAGGTGCGCCGCGAAGGGCGGGTGCTCCCAATGCTCGGCCTCGGCGCACACCACGTCGAGGTGCGCCATCAGGAGCAGCGGGCGCTTGCTCCGGTCGCCGTAGATGCGGGCGATCAGGCTCCCGCGGCCGGGCTCCGGCTCGATGACCGTGTGGTCGATCCCCTCCTGGCGCAGCAAGTGCGCGATGTAGTGCGCCGCCGTGCTCTCGTTGCCGGGCGGATTGGTCGTGTCGATGCGCAGGAGGTTGCGGAAATGATGGAGCATCTCCTCGGTGAGGCGCGTGAGCTCGTCGTGGGTCGGGTATCCGGTCATCTTCTGGATCGTATCGTTTGTCTGGCGTGTGCGCTCGCGTGTCGATCCGAGCATGGGGCATGGTAGTGTTCCCTCGATCGTTGGCGCAAACAGAAAGCGAAGCGTCGATGAAAAAAAAGTGCGCGCATCGGCGTTTCCATCTTCACAATATCTTTATGAAAGCATTATCGCCGCTTCATTCCCGGCCCGTTTTTTCTTTTTAATACCGAATCGCCAATCCGGGGGATGTATATGCAGGCGGCTCTCAAATCCATTCGCTTTATCGCGCAGTGCCAGTTCGAGCGCGGTCACCAGGAGACGGGACGGGACATCGAGCTTTCGGTGCGCGGAAAGCCCGTCGAGGCGCTCGTGTTCGATCCGCGCAACCGGCTTCGGCCGGGAAAGGTCCGCAAGACCATCATGGCGATCCACGGCATGTCGCTGCACGGACACCGCGACGAGCGCATGCTCACGGTCTGCCGCGCGCTCGCGGGGTGCGGCTATATCGTCGTGAATCCGGCGTTCGGCGACATCAAGCGGCTCAAGATCACGCCGCGCACCATCGACCGCATCGCGGACGTCATCGCGGCGGTGAGCGCCGATCCCGCGCTGTGCCCCTCGGGGACGCTGTCGCTCTTCTCGCCGTCGTTCTCCGCGGGCATGTGCCTGCGCGCGGCGGCCTATCCCGAGATCGCCGAGCGGATCCGTTCGATCTGCACCATCGGCACATTCGGCGACGTGGATTCCACCATCCGGCACCTTCTGGAGCGGCAGGACAATGACGAGTACGGCCGCTTCATCATCCTGAAAAACTTTCTCCATTACTCCATCGGCAGGCGTCGCAGCCTCGAGCGGGCGCTGGAGATCGCGCTCCACGACAATGGCCTCAAGCGCGCGCAGCCGGAATTGCCGCTGGCGCTGGAGCGGCTCGCACCGGCCGAGCAGGAGCTGTTCAATAAGCTCAAGAACGAGCCGCACTACCGGCTCTACCACTGGCGGCGCGTGACGGATCGGGCGACGGTCCGTCAGGCGATATCCAGGCTTTCGCTCGACTCCGCGGGGAACCTGCGCGCCAAGGTCTCCCTCATCCACGGCGAGGGCGATACGGTGATCCCGCCGACGGAGTCGGTGCGGCTGCACGAGCGTTTCAAGCGGATGAACGTGCCCTCGAAGCTGGTGCTCACCCCGCTGATCAGCCACGGCGATTCGCGCCTTCGCCTGGGTCTCCTGCCCGCCGTCTTCCGCCTGATGAGCGGGTTCTCGTATTTTTTCAAGCATTCATAGAGCGGCGCCATGAACGTGTTCGACCGGCCGGAAAAGAGAAGTAGGATCGTCTTCGACGCGAATCAGATGCTGGTGGCGGGGCTCGCCGCGCTCATCGTCGTGTTCGTCATCGGCGGGGCCCTCGGGCTTCTGTCGCTCAAGTCGTCGTTCGACGACACGCGGCGGTTCATCGAGGCCGTCGACGCCGCGCGGGCCTCGCAGGTGGATTTCCAGAAACAGTTCTATCTCTGGAAGTCGATGGTGCTGTCGCATGGGGACGAATCGGCGTACCGAAGCAACGCCTTTCTCTTTTCCTTCCAGGCCGACCGCGTGCGCGACCGGCTCTTCAATCTCAAAATCGTATGCGCCGATTTCCCGGGAATCGCCGAAAAAATCGAGGCGTTACGCCGGGACCACGCGTCGCTCACCGCCGCGAATTATGCGCTCTCCGAGGCGATGAAGGGCATGCCGGGCGTCCGCCGTACGGAGGAGATCGCGACATCGGGCCGGGGCGACGACGCGCTCTTGCGCCGCATGGACGAGGTGGTGCTGGACGTTGAGCGCCACGCCGACGAGGAGATCGCCCGCATCGGCCGGTCGTCCTTTTTCGCGGCCATGGTCTCGCTGGGGTGCATCGCGATCATCGCGGCGGCCCTGAGCGTCATGATCGCGCGGCGGCTCATGCGCGCGCACGACACGCTCGACGGCCTGGTGCGCGAACGGACGCGCGACCTGGAGGAGGCGAACGAGCTTCTGCGCGGCGAGATCGAGGAGCGCAGAAAGACCGGGGAGAGGCTCATGCGGGCCACGCGCGAGGCGGAGGATTCCCGGCGGCAGATCGCGATCTCGGAGCAAAAGTACCGCCATCTCGTGGAGGATTCCCGGGACATCATCTTTTCGCTGGACGCCGGTCATCGCGTCACCAGCGTGAACCGCGCCGTGGCCGACCATCTCGGCGTGCGGCCGGGCGATGTCGTGGGCGCGTCCTTCGCCGATGTCCTCTGGGCCGATGGCCGAAACGCCACGCTCTCGCGCGATCTCATCCTGCGGCGCCTCGCGAGCGGACGGCCGGACGACTGGCCGCTTCAGTTCACGGCGGAGTTTCGCAGCCCGCGCTACGGCGAATCGAAGGTGATGAACGTGAGGCTCGAGCGCGTGGACCGCGGCGGTGCGTGGGAGGTGCTGGGCAAGATGTCCGCCCCGCCGGAGGACGAGCTCGCGCGCTCGCTGGTCTTTGAGCGCCAGAAGTACGTGATCGGAAACTCGCTCATGAAGATCGAGGAGCTCTCGTTTCGGCTCACGAGAAACCTCTCGGGTTTTCTCGCGGCCGAGGAGATCACGATGGTCCGCTTCGCGCTCCGTGAGATGATGATCAACGCCATCGAGCACGGAAACCTCAATATCTCGTACGCGGAAAAGACGGCGGCGAGCGCGGGGAGCGATTACCTCGATTTCGTGATGCGCCGCCGCCGCGACGAGCGCTATGCGGGGCGGCGCGTGCTCATCGAATATGCGGTCAGCCGCGCGCGCGTCATGTACCGCATCACCGACGATGGCGACGGCTTCGATTATGCCGGATTTCTCGCGGGCGATCCGAATGCGGCAAATGACAACATGCTCGCGCATGGCCGGGGCATTTCGATTGCGCGGCAGATCTTCGACGATCTGCGCTACGAGGGCAGGGGCAACCGCGTGGTGATGGTCAAGCGCCTTGCGGGCGAGTCGGAGGAGGGTGATCGCGATCGAACCGTCGGCGTTGTGCGCGAGGGCGTGTTTGTGAAGTGAGCCATCAGGTGACGGCGCTCATACGATGGGCGGGCGCGGTCCGGCCGAAACCCGCCGAATTGTTTTCATCTGAACATTATTTTTACAAAATCTTAATGATGGGCCCGTATGCTTCTTCCGGAAGCAGTGATGACGCACCGGAGGTTCCAATATGCGCGAACGGGCCTTTTACCGCCAGATCCGCGACTCCCTTGACGCCTTTCTCGCCGAGCAGGACCGTCGATGCGCCGCCGCCGACTATCTCACGATTGACCTGCATTGCCACGACCACAACAGCGATGTCCCGGACGAGATCCTGGGGCGGATCCTGGGCGTTCCCGAGACCTGGCTTCCCACCGATGACCTGATGGGCGCTCTTGCGGCGCATGGCTGCGACGCCTTCACCATCACCAATCACAACAATGCGCGGTCATGTTACGAGCTGCAGGATCGCGGGATCGACGTCCTGACGGGCGCCGAGTTTAGCTGTATGGTGCCCGATTTCAAGGTCGGGATTCACGTGCTGGCATACGGCTTTACGCCCGAGCAGGAGAAGAAGCTCGACAAGCGCCGAGGCGACGTCTACCGCCTTCTTGAATACGCGCGCGAACACGACATCCCCACGGTGTGGGCGCATCCGCTCTATCACTATCGCGTGCAGAACGGCCCGCCGATGGAGTTCTTCGACAAGATGGCGCTCGTCTTCGAGCGATTCGAGGCGATGAACGGCCAGCGCGACACCTGGCAGAACATGCTGGTGAAAACCTGGATCGAGCGGCTCACGCCCGAGTCGATCGAGGGGTACGCGAAACAATTCGGGATACCCGCCGACCGCTACTGCCGCGATCCGTACCGAAAGGCCATGGCGGGCGGATCGGACAGCCACATGGGGATATTCGCCGGGCTCACCGGGACGCGGCTCATCGTGCCGAACCTTGCAGAGCGCCTGAAGACGCAATCGCGTTCGTCCATCGCGCTTGACGCCATTCGTATGGGGGCGATGGCGCCGTTCGGCTCGCACAACGATGGCGAGAAGATGACGGTCTCGTTCCTCGACTACTTCTGCCAGATCGCCATGAACATGAAGGACCCCGGGCTGGTGCGGATGATGCTGCACAAGGGCGAGCCGCGCGACAAGATGCTGGCGATGCTCATCGCCAACGCCTTTCAGGAGCTGCGCCTTCACCGCGTGACCATGAAGTTTCTGGACCTGTTCCACCAGTGCCTCTCGGGCACCGTCCCGCGCGCCGCGCGACGGTTCCTGGTGCCGCGGGCCTACCGGGCGATCTTCCAGGAGGCGTCATCGATGGCCGTGGTGCGGCGCGACCGGCCGGAGGAGATCGTGGCGCGATCGCGCGACACGGTGCGTTTCATCTTCGAAGAGCTCAGCCGGCTGCTGTTCGACCGGCTGCGTGACAAGCTCGGGCGGATGGAGATCGACCGCGATCTGCGCGGGATGGACCTCGGCGCGCTTGTCGAGTCGATGGAGCTTCCCAGCGGGGTGCGGAGCTATCTGACCGGCGAGCGGCGGCGACCGCGCGGTCGGCGGTCCGTTCGCATTGCGGATTTTCTGGACGGCCTCTCGTTCCCCTTTCTCGGATCGGCGGTTATCCTGAGCGCATGGTTCGTGAGCGCGCGCGTCCTGTACAAGTCGCGCGATCTCCTGGGCGCCTTCGCCGAGCGGCTCAACGCCTTCCGGCACCCGAAGCGCGCGCTCTGGCTCACCGATACGTTCGAGGACAATAACGGCGTCGCGATGGTGCTGCAGTCCCTGCTCACGGAGATCCGCAGGCGCGACCTGCCCATCGACATACTCGCCTGCAGCAACCGCCTCAAGAGCGGCGACCATCTCATCGTGCTCAAGCCCCAGGCGGAGTACACCATGCCCTTCTATGAGCAGCAGCCCGTCCGCATTCCGCCGGTGCTCGAGATCCACCGCATCTTTCAAGAGGGGGAGTACGATAGAATCGTCTGTTCCACCGAGGGACCCATGGGGTGTATCGGGCTCTACCTGAAGGCCGCCTACAGCGTGCCCGCCCACTTCTTCGTCCACACCGATTGGATGATGTTCGCCCGGCAGGTGCTCAACTTCGACCAGCGCAACCGCGACCGGCTGCGGCGGATGATCCGCGCCTTCTACCGCGGCTTCGACGGCCTGTTCGTCCTCAACGCCGACCAGCGCAAGTGGCTCACCGGTCGCGACATGGGCTTCGCGCCGGAGCGGGTCTTCGCGACCGCCCACTGGGCCGATGAGGGCTTCTCCCCCCGCGCGATAGACCGCATGTCGGTGATTGGCGTGAACGGGAAAACGCCGGTGCTCCTCTTCGCGGGGCGCGTGAGCGAGGAGAAGGGCGTGCGCGAACTGCCCGCCATCTACAAGCGCGTGCGCGCATCGGTCCCGGACGCGGTCATGGTGATCGCGGGCACGGGGCCCGCCGAGGCGGCCCTCCGGGACGAGTTGCCGGAGGCGCGCTTCCTGGGTTGGGTGGACCATGCGCGCCTTGCCGAGGTCTATTCCGCCGCGGACGTACTGCTCCTGCCGTCGAAGTTCGACACCTTCGGCTGCGTGGTGCTCGAGGCCCTGAGTTGCGGGCTGCCGGTGATCGCCTACAACACCAAGGGCCCCAAGGACATCATCCGCGACGGCGAGTGCGGCTATCTCTGCGCCTCGCGCGCCGACATGGCCGACGCCGTGGTGCGGCTCATCGGAGATCGCGAGCGGCTGGACGCGTTCCGCGACGCCGCCCTCGCGCGCGCTCGGGAATACGACGCGGACGTCATCATCGGGCGGCTCATGGCCGATCTCGGGCTGCCGATTGCGGACTGAGCGCTGGGATCGCGCCATGGATGAAACCTGGGTGTGGTGGAAGCACGGGGTCATCTACCAGATCTATCCCCGCAGCTTTTACGATTCCAACGGCGACGGCGTCGGCGACATCCCTGGGATCATCGCGAAGCTCGACTACCTGGCGCGCCTCGGCGTCGACGGCGTGTGGCTCTCGCCGGTGTATCCCTCGCCGATGCGCGACTTCGGCTACGACGTGAGCGACTATCGCGGCATCGACCCCGTCTTCGGTACGCTGGAGGACTTCGACCGGCTGCTCGCGGAGGCCCACCGGCGCGGCATCCGGATCATCATGGACATGGTCCTCAATCACACCTCCGATGCGCATCCGTGGTTTGCGGCCTCGCGCTCGTCGCGGGACGACCCCCGGCGGGACTGGTACATCTGGCGCGACGGGCGGAAGGACGGGCCGCCGAATAACTGGCTCTCGGCGTTCGGTGGAAGCGCCTGGGAATGGGACGGGGCGACCGGGCAGTATTACCTTCATTCATTCCTGCCCGAACAGCCCGACCTCAACTGGCGCTCGCCCGCGCTCAAGGAGGCGATGTTCAATGAACTGCGCTTCTGGCTCGAGCGCGGCGTGGACGGCTTCCGGCTCGACGTGATCAACTGGATCGTGAAAGACGATCGATTCCGCGACAATCCGCGATCGTTGTTCTCCCTCGATCTGCAGCGGCACCGGTACGATCGGAATCGTCCGGAGGCGTACGATATCGCCAGGGAGCTGAGACGCCTCGTCGATTCATACGGCGATCGGATGCTGGTTGGCGAGGTATTCGCGCTCCCGCCGGGAAGTCCCGTCCGGTCCGCGCGATTCCTCTGCGACGGCGAGGGGCTGCACCTTGCGTTCGATTTCAACCTGTTGTATCAGCCGTGGAGCGCGCGCCGGTGGTACCGGTCGGTGCGGCGCTGGCTGTCGCTGGTTCCCCGCGCGGGATGGGCGTGCCACGTGCTGTCCAATCATGACCAGCCGCGCGCCATCAGCCGCTTTGAAAAGCGTGGGGAAACGGATCGCCGGGCGCGCGTTGCCGCGGCCTTTCTGCTCACGGTGCCGGGTGCGCCCTTCCTGTATTATGGTGAGGAGATCGGTATGCGCGGGCGGCGGATATCGCGCGCGGAACTGCAGGACCCGTTGGGAAAGCGGTACTGGCCGCTCTATGCCGGCCGCGACCCGTCACGCACGCCCATGCAATGGTCGGCGGGCGCAAACGCAGGATTCACGACCGGTACGAGCTGGCTCCCCCCGGGGCCCGATCTCGCCGAGGCCAATGTGTCGGACCAGATCGACGACCGCTATTCGCTTCTCAACTTCTATCGCGCGCTCATCGCGCTGCGCCGAAGGAAGCCGGCGCTGCACGGCGGGAACTGGGTCCCGCTGGCGCACGGCTTCCGCGGCGTGATCGCCTATTACCGCGAGTGCGGGGCCGAGGTCGCGTGCGTGGTCCTCAACTTCTCGAGCCGCCGCCGGCGGATCTCGCTTCACGGGCGGGCGCATTGGAAGGTGCTCCTCTCGACGCATCGGCCGCGCTATGAACATTTCCTCGAGCTCCGCATGGAGCTTGCCCCCTGTGAGGCGACCATTCTCGAGATGATCGGCGGCGCGCGGACGAAAAAAAGGAAGGGCGCACGGCCCTTCCATGGTGATGAGAGTAGAATGCGTGGAAATTGATCAGAGCGGAATGTATCCCGCGGACTTCACTAGCTCCTGTCCCTTTTTGCCCAGCAGGAATTTCACAAACGCCTTCGCCTGCGGGGTATATTTGTTTTCGTTCACGTACATGTACAGCTCGCGGGCGATCGGGTAGCGGTTCTTCTTCGCCTTCGCGTTTTTCAGCGTGGGCTCGATCCCGTTCACCTTCACCGCTTTAATGCTGCTATTGAGATAGCCAAACCCGATATAGCCGATGGCCTTCTCATTGTTGGCCACGGTGGCGACCACCGCGCCGTTCGACGCCTGCAGAAGCGCGTCCTTGCGGACATTGGTTTTCTTGAGCACGTCCTCGTACCAGAACTCGTAGGTGCCGGAGCTCGTATCGCGCGAAATGACCACGATGCGTATGTCCGGGCCCCCAACCTCCTTCCAGTTTTTGATGGTGCCTTCGTAGATGCCCTTGAGCTGGTCCTTGGTGAGGCTCGCGACCGGGTTCTTCGGGTGCACGACCGGGACGATCATGTCCCAGGCGACCACGATCTCCTTGATGCGGAGCTTCTTTTCCTTCGCCTTGGCGAGCTCTTCCTTCTTCATTGCGCGCGACGAGTTCGCGATGTCGCAGGTGCCGTCCATGATCGCCTTGATGCCGTTCCCGGATCCGCTGCCGTCCACCGAGATGGCGACCTTCTTCGCGACCGACTCCGGATACGCCTCGATCGCCTTTTGGGTGATCGGGAGCACGGTGGTGGAGCCTTTAATGATGATCTTCGCGCTGTCGGCGCTCACGATCGACGAGTACGTCATGGCTGCCGCGAGTGTCGCGATCGCGGCGATGCTGCTGAGTAAAAAGCTTTTACGCATGGGTTGTATGCCTCCTGAGTGATGATGAATCAAATGTGCTTGGTCGGAAAATGGAAGCCGCCGGTGAATGAACGATAATGGTTTTGTAAATATTTTGTTAACCTGGGTGGTTTTTTTATCGGGACGCTCCGTGTCGCGCCAAGAAATAATTAACGGAAAATAAACATTTCACTGATGATTACTTAATCCTCGCCGCGCTTATTGATTTTGAAAAATAACGGCGGATCGGAGTGAAGCGATTCCATTCGTTCGTTATTCATCAATCATTAAACAAGGAGACAAGTAGAATGATGAAACGCAAGTCGCTCTTTTTTTCGGCTGTGCTTCTGTTGTCCGCCATCGTGGGCGTCATGTCGGTGACAGACGCCTTCGCAGTCGTGCGCAAGCAGAACCAGCGCACCATGGAAAAGTTGTCGCTCAACGTAGTCCCCGCCAAGGACGTGACGCTCTTTCTCAAGGGAGCCAATCGGTACGAGCACTGGAACCGCGCGGACACCGAATGGAACAAGGGGGAAAATGCCTACAAGAACCAGGCCGGCGGAACGGTCGAGTGGGAGTACGAGGTCGGCGGAAGCTACAACTTGAAGCTGTCCGATGATTTCTCGCTGGGCCTTGGTGCGTATTGGTATCAGGAAGTCTATCCCAGTGATCAGTATAGCGGGCCCGCGTCCGACAAGCTGGGTAATAAAGCCGGCGATCCGCCGTATCTGGATTCAATCAATTTTGACATCGCGCCCAAGTATAAACTTGGTGATGCGAGTATCTATGGGAGAGTTCGTTTCGTGAACGAAGTCTTCTGGGGTAATACTGAGGTGTGGACTAAAAGAAGTTATGCTACTTCAGCGGTAAATGACCTGAGGGGTAAGCGTGTCGGGTACGACAAGAGCGAGGAGTATGGCTGGGCCATGACGACCCGGATCCTTCTTGGCGCGGATTACAAGGTCACCAAGAAGTTCACGGTCTTCGGCGATTTCGAGGTCCGCTACGGGACCATCGAAGACAATGAGACCAAGTTCGTTCCCGGACTCGACGAGAAGGTCATCCGTACCGGACGGGGCGCCGGGTATAATCCGAAGGGCCCGGACGGAAACAGCGATACCGACCCCGACGTTTCCACCGGCATTGCGCACGGGAAGTATTTCAAGACGCACGGCCTCTGGCGCTACACCTGGCAGGTCGGCATGAAGCTGCAGCTGACCGACGCGCTCGGCATGACGCTCTCGTACTTCCAGGAGACGAACCTTAATCCGTATCACAATCCGAACGACCCGGTTGTTCAAAACAAAAAGACCGGCGCGATTAGCGATTATCGATACACGTGGAACGGCGTCCCGAACACGCAGCAGATCGTAGGACAGAACAATTATCTCTATCTCGAGCTTGCCTATAAGCTCGATCTCACCAAGTAGCCGAAAACTTTCGTTGTTTCTTCATGTGCATGGGCTCCCGTATGGGGGCCCGTTTTTTCACACATGAAAAGTGTGAACTCTTCGCAAGGCATTCATTCAGTGCGGTGTTGCATCAGATTGCTTCGCTTCGCTCGCAATGACGGTGAGATTGGCATCGGGACGGTTGAATTCAATGCGAAGCCTGTCGTTCGACCGTCGTCAGGAGCGCTCGCAATACGCCTATACGATCCGACCTGGGAGGGTGTTTTTGAATTGCGGAAACCGGGAGCTGGGTGTCGCTTACCGGGCCGGTTCGTAGCTTCCGATGGCCAGGCTGCCGTCGTTCATCTCCATGATGCCGAACTTATGCTTGCTGCGCTTGCCCGTGCGCTCGGCGAACACCGTTAGGAAAATGAAGGGCGAACCCTGCTCGATCCCGAAATAGGTCACGGTGGTCTTCGCCAGTTCCGGCCGCACCTCGTCGAGGAACACCTTCGCCTGGGAGGTGAGTCCCGGCGACTCCTTGACGGGGCGCTGATATGAACCGGCATGATAGAACGCAAGGTATTTCCAGCAGGCCTGATCGCCCTGGGGCAGCGCGGCGATGAAGTCCTTCACCAGCGCCATGTAGGGTTTCGCGTCAGCCGGGATGTTGCGGTTTTTCGATCCCGCAGACGTGATAATCGCGTTCTGGAGCTCGCGACTGACCTTCCGGATCTGATAATCGCGCGCGCTCGACAGGTCCACCGTCATGTTGAAGACCTCGCCCGTCGTGTTTACGTCCACCGCCTTGACCGTGAGGCTGTTGCCCGCCAGGCTGCCGGTGATGATGAACTCCGCGACGCGGAGCTTCGAGATGTCGTGATACGCCGTGCCCGAGGCCATTGCCTGTTCATGGATCTTGACGATGTCCTTCATCATGGAGTCAGCCACCACCACGACGCCCTTGGTTTTCACGAGGAGCTCGCGGACCTTCGCCTCCAGGGCCCTCGGATCGCCGCCCTCGCCCTTGAAGGGGATAACGCCCACGGCGACCTGCGCGGAGAGCAGGGAGGGGGCCGCCATGAGGAAAAACAGAATGGCGGGCAGCGTTCGTCGTATCGTTTGTTTCATGGGGGGCCTCCGTCGGTAAATCCGAGCTAACGAAATCTTCTCCCGGCAGTGTGCGGGCGGTTGTGAAATGTCCGCAACTCTTTTTCGAGGGTTGATGGCGAAAACGGGCAAACGGACCTGTTTCGCTGAAATTGACTTGCATTTTTCCGCCGTCCAGCATGGAATGAGAGCGTATGCAACCGGCTTTCGCGAGGGGCCGGTTGTTTGTTGCCCGCTCCATCGCCGTGGCGTGCCGCGCGGGACTATCACCACATTACGAGAGATAATGAAAGGAAACCACAATGCTCAAGGACAATGACGCCGTAATCGTGAGCGCCGTGCGCACGCCGCTCGGATCGTACAATGGGAGCCTGGCGGGGATCGGGGCCACCGATCTCGGCGGTATCGTGATCGCCGAGGCCGTGAAGCGCGCCGGGATCGACATGGCGCTGGTGCAGGAGATCTTTATGGGCATCGTGCTTCCGTGCGGGTACGGGCAGAACCCCGCCCGGCAGGCCGCCATCAAGGCGGGCGTTCCCATGCAATCGGCGGCGCTCAGCATAAACAAGGTGTGCGGATCGGCGCTCATGGCGGTCGTGCTCGCCTCGGAGTTGGTCAAGTCGGGATATGCAGACATCTGCGTCGCCGGCGGGATGGAGAACATGAGCGCCGCGCCGTATTTCATGCCCAAGGCCCGCTGGGGCGTTCGCATGGGTAATGCGCCCCTGATGGACCACATGGTGTACGATGGCCTGTGGGACGTCGTGAACGATCGCCACATGGGCGGATGCAATGACTTCATCTCCCGCGAGTGGAGCGTGAGCCGCGAGGACCAGGACCGCTATGCCCTGAGCTCCTACGAGCGCGCCCTGGCCGCAATCGCGAGCGGACAGTTTTCCGACGAGATCGTGCCGGTGCCCCTGAAGGACCGAAAGGGCAACACCGTCCCCTTTGCCGTCGACGAGTGCCCGCGTCCGACCGACTACGATGCGCTGTCGAAAATGCGCCCGGCATTCAATAAAGACGGTTTCGCGACGGCGGGCAACTCCTCGGTGATCAGCGACGGCGCGGCGGCGGTCGTGGTGATGAGCTACGCAAAGGCGAAGGAGCTCGGGGCGAAGCCGATGGTGAAAATCGTCGCTTCGGGCACGGCCGGCGCGGAGCTCGATTTCGTGCTTATCGCGCCGATATTTTCCATCCCGAAGGTGTGCGCCAAGGCGGGCATCGATGTCGCGAGAATCGACCTCCACGAGATCAACGAGGCCTTCGCGGGCTCAATGATCTCGGTGATGCGCAAGCTGGACCTCGACCGCGAGCGGGTCAACGTGCACGGCGGCGGGATCGCGCTGGGGCACCCGATCGGCGCTTCCGGCGCGCGGGTGCTCACGACGCTTGTTCACGAGATGAAGCGGCGCGGTTCGGCGCTCGGTCAGGCGTCGCTGTGCCTGGGCGGCGCGGAGGCCGTCACGATGATCGTGGAGAATATCTGATCAGCTCGACGCCCGCCTCGTCGATCATCTCCGCCGCGAGCGCATCGGCGTAGGCCTCGCGAAAGACGATCGTGCGGATGCCGCTGTTGATGAGCATCTTGGTGCAGATGGAGCACGGCTGGTGCGTTACGTAGATCGTCGCGCCGTTGATGGACACGCCGTGCAGCGCCGCCTGGATGATGGCGTTCTGCTCGGCGTGGAGCCCCCGGCACAGCTCGTGGCGCTCGCCCGAGGGGACCTTCAGCCGCTCGCGCACGCAGGTCTTGTGCGTGCAGTGCGAGATTCCCGCAGGCGGCCCGTTGTATCCGGTGGTGAGAATGCGCTTGTCCTTCACGACCACCGCGCCCACGCCGCGCCGCACGCAGGTGGTCCGCGTCGCTACGTCGTCGGCGATCTTCATGAAATAATCTTCCCAGCTCGGTCGTCTGTTCACGGCCTTCGCTCCATTTCACGCCTGATGATTGCCGCCCGACGCGGCGGTCCCGGCATGCTGGCATCAGCGCGACGCATTTGGCAAGGACTATTCGCGGTGGCGCGCTGGAAAAAATATGCTTGATTCTTAGAAAAACTATGAATACGCTGCACGTAAGAAACTGCGAAGGGAGCGGCCACATGACCATCATCACCGACGTCCACGCACGCGAGATCCTCGATTCGCGCGGCAATCCCACCATCGAGGTCGAGGTGCAGCTTTCGTCCGGCGTTGTCGGACGGGCCGCGGTCCCCTCCGGCGCCTCGACCGGCGAGCATGAGGCCGTTGAGCTCCGCGACGGCGACACGGCGCGCTACGGCGGGAAGGGGGTACTCAAAGCGGTCGAGAACGTGAACGACGCCATCGCGCAGGCCGTCGTCGAGATGGACGCGCTCAACCAGGTCGAGATCGACCGGATCATGATTGAGCTGGACGGGACCCCCAACAAGGCGAAGCTCGGTGCGAACGCCATCCTGGGCGTTTCCATGGCCTGCGCCCGCGCGGTCGCCGAGACCTACGGCATGCCGCTGTACCGGTATCTTGGCGGCGTGGGCGCCTGCGAGCTCCCGGTGCCCATGGCCAATATCATGAACGGCGGCGCGCATTCCGATGCGCCCATCGACCTACAGGAATACATGGTGATGCCCGTCGGCGCGACCAACTTTCATGACGGCATTCGCTGGGTGGCCGAGATATTCCAGGCGCTCAAGGGCATCCTCAAGGGCAGGGGCCTCAATACCGCCGTGGGCGACGAGGGCGGGTTCGCGCCGAATCTGTCCGACAACGAGGAGCCGCTCAAGGTGATCGTTCAGGCCATCGAGAAGGCGGGCTACCAGCCCGGCGCACAGGTGATGATCGCGCTCGATCCGGCGGCGAGCGAGTTCTACGATTCGTCCAAGGGCAAGTACGTATTCAAGAAATCCGACAAGCGGGAACTGTCCCCCGCGCAGATGGTCGATTTCTACGCCGATCTCGTCTCGAAGTATCCGATCATCTCGATCGAGGACGGCATGGCGGAGGACGATTGGGACGGCTGGAAGCTCATGACCGAGAAGTGCGGCGACCGCATCCAGGTCGTGGGCGACGATCTCTTCGTGACCAATACCCAGCGGCTGGCGATGGGCATCGAAAAGGGTATTGCGAACTCCATCCTCATCAAGGTGAACCAGATCGGGACGCTCACCGAGACCGTCGAGGCGATCGAGATGGCGAAGCGCGCCGGGTACACCGCCGTGGTGTCGCACCGATCGGGCGAGACCGAGGACACCTTCATCGCCGACCTCGTGGTGGGGATGAATACCGGGCAGATCAAGACCGGATCGGCGTCGCGCACCGACCGCGTGGCCAAGTACAACCAGCTCATCCGCATCGAGGAGGAGCTGGGAATGATGGCGCGGTATTCTGGGAACGGGGTCTTTTACAGCATTGGAAGGTCAAAGAAATAGGACGACGCTGATTGTGGTCGCGGGCGTGCTCTTCGCGATCTATTGCCTGGTCTTCGGCGACAGCGGCATCATCACCCGCGCGCGGCTTGCCGGACGGAAGGCCGCGCTGCAGGACCGCATCGCCCGCCAGGAGGGCGAGGGGGCGCGGCTGCAGGAGCTTCTCGCGAAGTATCGACGGGGCGAGTCGCTGCGCGACGAGGCGTACCGCGCGGGCTTTATCGAGCCCGGAAGCGCGGTCCTGTTCTTCGGCGGCGCGCTGGACCGGGAGGCCCCGGAGCGCATGGCCGAGGACGCGGGGCGGAAGGAAGCGCCGGTTGACATTACGCACCTGCGGGTCTTGTGGGCCGTTATCTCGGCCGTCGTCATCATGCTTATTGTCGTAAAACAGAAAAACGAGTCCCGAACCGAGTAGTCCGTTCATTGCGTCAATGCATATAACACTCCAACAGACAGGCGCGTCCGATATTGCCGTCGTCAAGTGGCAGCTGGGAAGCGATTCCGTTTCCATACGCGCCATAATCGAACGCTGCGAATACGGCCATCCGCGCATCGTGCTGCTCGATCCGCTCGGCGGGGCGGGCCCCGACGCGTTCAACTATGAATCGGTCGCCAACGTTATGTGGCTCACCTGTCCCTATCTCAACGAGCGCATCCACGCCATCGAGTCCGACGGGATGGTCTCCAAGGTGGCCGAATTCATCAACCAGGACCGCGCGCTGGTGACCAGCATGTCGGGCGCGCACGCCCACTTCTATTTTTTCCGAAAGAACCTTTTCGAGAGCCTGTTTCACGGATCGATCCCCAGCGACCGCCTTGAGCTGTTCGATGCGGGCATCGGCGGGATCCGCGACACGGACCACATCAAGTGCCTGCACATGCACTTCGCGCACTATCGCATCTGCGAGCGCAATATCGCCGGATACGTGACCAACCGGCTCCTGGGCGGAAAAATCAATTGCGATGGGGAAGACTGCCGGCATGCCACGGACCGCTGAGCCGAAGATCATCAGGGCGAAAAAGCTCAAGAAGGACGGTTCGCTCGACGGAAAGGTCGTCAGGCGCATCGCCGCGGCGTTGCGCAACGGCGAGACGGTCCTGCTTCCCGTGGACGGGGTGTACACGCTCGCCTGCGCCTCGCGCGCGGAGCTCGAGAAGCGGCACGCCCCCGCGCGTTCCGGCGGCGTCGTCTATCTCGTCTCGTCGTTCAAGATGCTCGCCGACATCGCCAGCTTCTCGAAGGCCGATTACGACTTCCTGAACCGTATCTGGCCGGGCGAGGTGAACGTGACGGTGCGGCCCTGTGGGGACGTGTCGGGCGCGTCATCCTGCGCGGCGCGCTTCCCCCATAATCGATTCATCGTCCAGGTCGTCGAGCTTGCCGAATGCCCGATCGCGTCGCTGTGCGCGCCGGGCGAGCGCGAGTCGGTCCTGTTCCACGAGCAGGATCTTCTGGCCGAGTATCGGCGCAGCGCCGATCTCGTCGTCATCGTGGAGGAGCTGTGCAAGCGCCATCCGATGCCCACCGTCATCGACATTTGCAACGGGGAGCTGCGCATCGTCACCGAGGGCAAGGTCCCGGTCGACGAGATCAAGTCGCTGTACTTCCTGGGCAAGGACGACGAGGCGGTCTACTGACGCGCGCGGGACGCATCCCGCTCAAACCGGAAAGTGTTTCCTGCCGAAAATGCGGACATACCGCGGGGAGCGCGGCGCGTCGGTCAACGGCGTAAGGCGGGGGCTGATGATATCGCGTCGCGCGAGGATGCGCTTGCCAGCCGCGTCGGCGGCCAGGCAGCGCTCCGACCCGTTGTGCGAAATGACCAGAAAGAAGCGTGGGATCGTCTCGTCCAGAGGCGGGGCCGGCGCGGCGTTGTCCGTTATGAGGGACGTGTCGGTGTCCAGGAGCGCGCGATAGCGGCTCCCGGCGCGCTCGACGCCGGCGAGTTTCCGGGCCGCCAGCACCCGCACCTCGTCGAACCGCGCGATGTACCACGTGAGCCCGTGCTCGAAGGTGATCCACCGATACGGGTAGGTCGCGATGTCGCGCGCCGGCGCGGACGGGGCCGGCGGCGGAAGGGCGGCCTCCGGCTCGTGCGCGATGGCCGGAAAGCTCTCGAACTGCCGGTTTTTCAGCTCGATGATGCGCGCGTGAAGGAAGTGGATCGCGTTGAAATCCACGCCCTCGAGCGCATATCGCTTCTCGTAGTCGCGCATGAGGGCCTTGAGGCGCAGCAGGTATTCCCGTCCCGGGAGACTGTTGTAGTTTGAATAGATGGCGGCGAGCGTGTCGATCCGCGCGATGATCTCGTCGTAGACCTCCTGGAAGTCGGCGTATTGCCGCTCGAGCCGCGCGAGCCCCTTCTCGATGAATTGGTTTATCTCGTCGATCTTGTCGATGTTGTGGTGCCAGAATTCGGCGTAATCGGTAAACGCGGTTTCTTCTGTTTTGCTGCGCGCTGTCATGTCGGTGCCATGCGGGAGGCGTGTCGCTCTGGGTATAGTATCGGCGCGGGTGGGCCAATTCAATCATATTTCGCCGGATCAACCGTGAATTTTCCGCCTGATCGGTCCGGACGCCACGATCACCCGCGAAGGACCATGCCCGGCGGCGGAATCGGCGCCGCAATAAATGGCTGGACTTTCGACGGACCCGATGATGTAATGCCGTAGCGTGCGCGCCCTGCGCTGGCGAAAGCGTTCAGGTGGGCGGGCCCCGGAGGGCGATCAAACTTAAGAAGGTGCCGATAGTGAAGGATGCCATACTGCGATATGACGGGCGGGAGTATGCCCTGCCCGTCGTCGAGGGCTCGGAGGGTGAACGCGCGGTTGACATTGCCAACCTCCGGAACGATTCGGGCCTGATCACCCTTGATGTCGGCTACCAGAACACGGGGTCGTGCAAGAGCGCCATTACCTTCATCGACGGCGATCGCGGCATTCTCCGTTATCGCGGCTATCCCATCGAGGAGCTCGCCGAGCTCTCGACGTTCCCGGAAACCGCATTCCTTCTTATTTACGGTCATCTGCCCTCCCGCGAGGAGCGCGCGGTGTTCTCACAGCGTCTCACGGAAAACTCGATGATCCACGAGGAAATGCTGCGCTTCTTCGACGGCTTTCCGCTCACGGCGCACCCCATGGCCATCCTCTCGACCATGGTCAATGCGCTTGCCGTGTACTATCCCCGCTATTTTACCGACGATTGGGAGGTGGCGACGTTCGATCTCATGGCGGCGCGCCTCATCTCGAAGATTCGGACCATCGCCGCCTATTCGTACAAGCATTCCATCGGCGAGCCGGTCGTCTACCCGCGTCACGACTTGAATTATTGCGCGAACTTTCTCTATATGATGTTCAATAGCCCGGTCAAGCCCTACGATATGGACGAGGACATCGTGAAGGCGCTCAATGCCCTGCTTATCCTGCATGCCGATCACGAGCAGAACTGCAGCACGTCCACCGTCCGCCTGGTGGGCAGCAGCATGGTGAACCTCTATTCCTCCATCTGCGCAGGCATCTGCGCCCTGTGGGGCCCTCTCCATGGCGGCGCGAACCAGCAGGTCATAGACATGCTCGAAGGCATTCGCGACCAGGGTCTCTCCGTGCGGAAATGCATCGAGCAGGCCAAGGACAAGAACAGCCGGTTCCGGCTCTTCGGCTTCGGCCATCGCGTGTACAAGAATTATGATCCGCGTGCGCGCATCTTAAAAGACAAGCTGGACCTGCTCGTGCGCAAATTCAACGTGAAAGAGCCGCTTGTCGACATCGCGCTCGAGCTCGAGCAGGCGGCCCTCACGGATGACTACTTCATCGAGCGCAAGCTCTACCCGAACGTCGATTTCTACAGCGGAATACTCTACCGCATCATGGGCATCCCGTCGGACATGTACACGGTTCTCTTCGCGATCGGCCGGCTCCCCAGCTGGATCGCCCAGTGGAAAGAGATGCACGATACGCTGCCGTTTCGAATCGGCCGGCCGCGGCAGGTCTATACCGGCGAGACCCTCCGTTCCTATGTGCCAATCGACGCGCGGTAGGCCGGTTGGCGCTATCGGCGTTTTGGTGGATATCGAAATTGACATTTTTGGGCCTATTTGGAAGAGTGCTTCTTGTCGTGAAAACTTTTGATGTGTTTTCGCTTTACCCATGAATCATCACTGAATGCGGGACTCGTTGGATTCGCGTTCCGCAGCGGCAGGTTTAAGCCCCGGGTGATCGACACGGGGATCTGTTCTGAACTGTGCGCGTGTCTCATGGCCGACGGTGGGGTGTATCGGATACCCCTTTCCGGCGGTTGTGCGGACAGTCGAATTTCAAGGGCGTAAAATATTCATAACACAGCGAGGGAGTCCGTATGCGGGAAATTCGTTTTCACGGAAGAGGCGGCCAGGGGGCGGTGACGTCGGCGGAGCTTATCGCCATTTCGGCGATCAACAAGGGCGGGTTCGCGCAGGCCTTTCCGAGCTTTGGCCCGGAGCGGCGGGGCGCGCCGGTCGTCGCATTCTGCAGGGTCGATGATAAAAAGATTCACATCCGGGCGAAGGTATACAATCCCGATGTGGTCGTGGTGCTCGATCCCGGCCTGGTGGATCTTCTCGACCCCACTGAAGGCATGAAAGAAGGCGACATGCTCATCATCAATACGAAAAAAACGGCCGACCAGATCAAGGGACTGAAGAACACCTCGATAAAAATTGCGACGGTGGACGCGAACAAGATCGCGCAGGAAGAGCTTGGGCGGGTGATTGTCAACACCACCATGATCGGGGCCTTCATAAAGGCGACCGGGATCATTTCGATTGATGATATCACCGAACCGATGATGGAGCGTTTCGGCGCGAAGCTCGGCGAGCGTAACATGAAGGCGCTCAAGCGCGCATATCAAGAAGTCACGATAAAGGGATAATGCTATGGCGAAACCGATTGACGAAATCACCTGGCAGGAATTGGGGATCGGTGCGGTTGTCACCGAAATAGGGAATTCCGTTCAGTATAAAACGGGCTCCTGGCGTTCGGAGCGCCCGGTGGTCAAGAAAGAGCATTGCATCAAATGCGGCGTATGCTGGCTGTTCTGCCCCGACATGAGCATCGTCCAAACGCCCGAGGGGCATTTTACGGCGAACCTGGAGTTTTGCAAAGGGTGCGGGATCTGCGCGAAGGAATGCCCGGTGGGATGCATCACGATGCAAGGGGAGGAGGCCTGAGATGAGCGAAATAGGCAAAGGAAGAAAAGGGATCGAGGTGTCCATCGCAATGGCCGATGCGGTGGCGCAGGCCGATGTCGATGTCATCGCCGCATATCCGATCACTCCCCAGACGCACATCGTCGAACATCTGGCCGATATCGTGGCCAACGGCGAGCTCGATGCCGAATTTGTCCCCGTGGAGAGCGAGCATTCCGCGATGAGCGTGTGCTGCGGTTCGGCCGCGGTCGGTGCGCGCACGTTTACCTCGACCAGCTCGCAGGGCCTGGCCTTGATGAGCGAAATATTCATTATCGCCGCGGCCATGCGGCTCCCGATGGTGATGGCGCTAGCGAACCGGTCGCTTTCCAGCCCGCTTTCAATCTGGAACGACCATACCGACGTGATGATGGTGCGCGATGCGGGTTGGATACACTTCTTCGTTGAAAACGGCCAGGAGGCCTACGACGGCATTTTCAACGCATTCCGGATGTCGGAAGACCCCGGGGTGATGCTTCCGGTCGCGGTGAACCTCGACGGGTTCATCATGACGCACATGGTCGAACCGGTGGAATATGTTGATGGCGAACTCATCAAGAAGTATCTGCCTGAATTCAAAATGAAAAACGCCCTGCATCCCGACAACCCGGTGTCGATGGGCTGTTTCGCGATGCCGGAAATCTACACCGAGGCGCAGATGTCGCGCGAGGTCGGCATCAAAGACGCGTACCCGACCATCGTGAAGGCGTGGGACGAATGGGGCGCGCTCACGGGCCGGCACTACAAGCCGATTGAGACATACCGCACCGATGATGCCGACTACTGCATCATCACGATGGGGTCGTTCGGCGAAACCGCCATGGAAGTGGCCGATATGCTTCGCGAGGAAGGGGAGAAGGTCGGCGTGGTGAAGATACGCCTCTGGCGGCCGTTCCCGATGGAGGAGTTCCGGAAATCGGTTCTCGGGAAGAAGTACCTCATTGTCCTCGACCGCGCAATCAGCTTCGGCTCGCAGGGCGGGCCGGTGGCGATGGAGCTGCGTTCCGCGCTCTACGGGCAAAAGGACGCCCCCGTCGTGGTGAACTACGTCGCCGGCCTTGCGGGCAGGGACGTGTCGCGGAAGGATTTTAGAAACATCATTTTAGAGGGCAAAAAGAAGGCGGCATCGGGTCACACCGACGGCTTCACCCTGTACGGCTTGAGAGGATAAGGAGAACCATATGGATAAATATTCTGTTTATTCCGCCCGGCTTGTCGATCAAACCGAATATATGGCGCCCGGGCACCGGGCGTGCCAGGGGTGCGCCGAGGTGTTGGCGGTGCGGTTGATTCTCAAGGCGCTCGGCCGTGATACCATCATGGCGATGTCAACCGGTTGCATGGAAATCATTTCATCGCCGCTGCCGTTGACATCATGGCGAATTCCGTGGATACACAACGCGTTCGAAAACTCATCCGCGGTCGTATCCGGCTGTGAATCAGGGATGAAGGCGATGATGCGCAAGGGCCGAATCCCCCAGAAGAAGATTAATTTCGTGGCGATGGGCGGTGATGGCGCGACCGCCGATATCGGGATGGGGCCGTTATCCGGGGCGCTCGAGCGCGGTCATGATTTTCTGTATGTCTGTTTGGATAATGAAGCGTACATGAACACCGGGATCCAGCGCTCGAGTTCCACGCCGTACGGGGCAAGCACCACCACGAGCCCTGCGGGAAAGAAAAGCATCGGCCAGCATACGCAGAAGAAGAACATGGCGCAGATCGCCGTTGCCCACAACATACCGTATGTCGCGACGGCGTGCACGAGCTATCCGTTCGACCTGATGGAGAAGGCGAAGCGGGCGGCCGAAATGAACGGCGCGGCCTATCTGCACGTGTTGTCGGTCTGCCCGACCGGCTGGCGGATTCCTCCGGAAGAAGCGATCAAATACGGGCGCCTGGCGGTTGAATCGGGGATGTTTCCCCTCTATGAAGTGGTGAATGGCAAATACAGCCTTTCGTACAAGCCTCCGGTGATGATCCCCGTAAAGGAATACCTCGCCGCGCAGGGACGGTACCGCCACCTCACCGATACGGATCTTCAAAAAATCGAAGAAATGGCGATGCAGGAGTATCAGAGAATCGTCAGATTGAGCGAAGGAGACTGATCATGGATGTGACAATCGCAAAAGTCGATGAAATCATCGGACGATACGGAAAAACGGAAGAATCCATCCTTGCGGTTCTGCAGGATTTTCAGCGCGAGTTCCGCTATGTTCCCGAAGAAGGGATGAAGCGCCTCGCCGGAGTGCTCGATGTCCCCGAAAGCCGCATTTATGCCATGGGCACCTTCTACAAGGCGCTGTCGCTGGAACCTCGCGGCAAGCATACCGTGAAGGTGTGCATGGGGACCGCATGCCATCTCAAGGGCGCGAACCAGATTTTAGAGGCGATTGAGCGCGGGTTTAGCGTCAAACGGAACCATACCACAAAAGATAAGAATTTCACCGTTGAGAGCGTCAACTGCGTTGGTGCGTGCGCGATGGCGCCGGTGATCGTCGTGGACGAGGATTATCACGGCCATGCTCGATCGTCGAAGGTCGTCGACATACTCAAGAAATACAATTAGGGGTACGGCAGATGGCGACAATTCAATCAGCAGATCAGCTAGAAAAAGTACGAGAGACGCTCAGGGCCGGCGTGAAGCACGATCTTCCATCGGTATTGGTGTGCTTTGGGACCGGCTGTCAGGCGAACGGAGCGCGTGACGTGGCCTCGGCCCTGGAGGAAGAAATAAAGAAACAGGGGCTTGCCGTCAATGTTTCCATCGGTCTCAAGACGACCGGTTGTCACGGGTACTGCGAGAACGGGCCGCTGGTGGTGCTTCGCCCGCAGGACGTATTGTATTTGAAGGTGAAACCTAAGGACGTGCCGGAAATCGTCGAGAAGTCGATCAAGGAAGGGGCGATTATCGACCGACTCGTGTACAAGGACGTGAATACGAAAGCGGCGATCGCGAAATATCACGAGATCCCTTTTTACGCCTATCAGAAGCGCATCGCGCTTCGCAATATCGGAACCGTCGATCCCTGCGTGATCGACGATTATCTCATCAATGACGGATACAAGGCGCTGGCCAAGACGCTCACCATGGACCCGGAAGCGGTTATTAAAGAAATCGAGGAATCGGGCCTCCGGGGCCGGGGCGGCGGGGGATTTCCCGCGGGAAGAAAGTGGCGCTCATGCCGAGCAGTCGAATCCGACGTGCGCTATGTGATGTGCAATGGCGACGAAGGCGATCCCGGCGCATTTATGGACCGCTCCATCATGGAGGGGGACCCGCATTCGGTGATTGAAGGAATGATCATTGGCGGATACGCGGTCGGGGCCCGCCAGGGCTACGTCTACGTGCGCGATGAATATCCGCTCGCCGTAAAAAACCTCGAAATCGCAATCGACGCAGCCCGGGAGAAGGGTTTGTTGGGGAAAAACATTCTCGGTTCGGGGTTCGATTTCGACATTAAAATCAGCCGTGGCGGCGGCGCCTTCGTGTGCGGGGAGTCATCGGCGCTCATGCGCTCCCTCGAGGGAAAAGTCGGCGAACCGCGCGCAAAATACATCCGCTCTGTCGAAAAGGGCCTGTACGACAAGCCGTCGGTCCTTAACAATGTAGAGACGTGGAACAACGTTCCGGTCATTATGTTAAACGGCGCCGCATGGTACGCCGCAATGGGCACCGAGGGATCGAAAGGCACCAAGGTCTTTTCCCTGGTGGGCAAGGTGAACAACACCGGTCTCGTGGAAGTGCCGATGGGGATCACCATCAAGGAGCTGGTGGAGAAAATCGGCGGTGGCGTACTTGGCGGAAAGGCCTTCAAGGCGGTGCAGACGGGAGGGCCGTCCGGCGGCTGTATCCCGAAAGAGCTTGCCGATCTTCCCATCGATTTCGACAGCCTCACCAAGGTCGGTTCCATGATGGGGTCCGGCGGCATCATCGTCATGGATGAAAACACCTGCATGGTCGATGTGGCGCGGTATTTTGTCGACTTCCTGGTGCAGGAATCGTGCGGGAAATGCGCTCCCTGTCGGGACGGCCTTCCCCGCATGCTCGGCATTCTCAACGGCATTACCGAGGGGAAGGGCACCGAGGAGGATATCGACACGCTCAACGAGCTGTGCGATGTCCTCACGTGGGGCGCGCTGTGCGGGCTCGGGACCTCCGCGGCAAACCCGGTGCTGTCGACGTTGAAGTATTTCAAAGACGAATATTTGGCCCACATCCGCGACAAGAAATGCCCGGCTGGCGTGTGCAAGGCGCTCATCACCTACCGGATCATTGCGGAGAAGTGCACCGGCTGCATGCTCTGTGCGAAAAACTGTCCGCAGAAATGCATCACCGGGGAGAAGAAGATGCCGCACGTGATTGACGAATCGAAATGCATTAAGTGCGGGATCTGCTATGATGTGTGCAAATTCGATGCCGTGATGATACAATAGGGATACCGCCATGAAAAAAGTGAAGATAGTCATAAACGGAAAAACGGTAGAGGGAGTTCAGGACCAAAGCGTTCTGTCGCTTGCGCGGGAAAATGGCATGTACATCCCTTCGCTCTGCTATAACGCCGAAGTGCAATCGAGCGGCGGCTCATGCCGCGTCTGCCTGGTTGAGGTGCACCAGGGCAAGAGCATGCGCGTAGTGACCTCGTGCAACTATCCCGTGCGGGAAGGGATCGAGGTGAAAACCGACACGGAGTTCGTCCGAAAAATTCGAAAGGGCGTGCTTGAGCTCCTGCTCTGCCGGGCTCCCGAATCCTCCGAGATCAAGGAACTCGCCGCCCGGGACGGTATCACCGAGCCGAGGTTTTTCACCGACGGTCCGGACGTTCACCTGAAAAATTGCATAGCCTGCAGCCTCTGTACGCAAGTCTGCGAGGATGTGGTCGGCGTCTCGGCCATCTCCATGGTGAACCGCGGGAGGGAAAAACAGCCTGCCGCTCCGTTTATGAAGGCGAGCAACGCCTGCATCGGGTGCGGGGCGTGCGCCTATGCATGTCCCACGGGGGCGATTGAAATGAACGACACGCCTGACGCGAGAACCATCTGGGGGAAGACGTTTGTAATGCAGAAATGCAGCGTCTGCAGCACGCCGTTTATCCCGAAGGAGCAGGCCGAATGGATCATCAAAACGACGGGGAAAGACCGTGCGTTTTTCGAGAAGTGCCCGACGCACCGATAGGGTGCGGACGATGGCGGGTGTGATTGAAAGCCACTACCTGGCGTGGAATTGATTTTAAACACTCCACTGTGTGGGTGGTTATTTTCCAGCATGACGAAGGTGAACAATGAAAGCGAACGAACGGCTAAACGCTCTTGAAGTGGCGCTTAACAATGAAATGAACGAACGCCAGTTTTATCTTAATAATGCGGAACGGACGCGTAATCCCGTTGGAAAAGCGATGTTCGCCCGCATTGCGGATGACGAGCTGGAGCATTATGAGATGCTGAAAAAGCTGCATGCGGAATGGACGGCGAACGGGAAATGGCCGGACACCGTTCCGCTGACCGTTAACAAGACAAGCGTTAAAACGATTTTACAGAGGATGGTCGACGAATCGAAAGATGCGCCTGCGTCGGACAGCGACGATCTTGCCGCGGTCCAAGCCGCTGCGCAATTTGAATCAAAGGGCGTTGATCTGTATCGCGAACTCGCCGAGGCCTCAACAGACAAAAAGGAAAAAGAGTTTTTCATGCTCCTTTCCGGGATTGAGCGCGAGCATTTCCTTTCGTTGAAGGACATGGAGGAGTTTATTCGAAATCCGTCCGCATGGTACACGGCGAAAGAACGCCACGGTATGGACGGCGCGTAAACGTCATACTCCCTTCCAGAAGTGACTCCGGGGCGAGGCGAGCGGCTCCCCCGGTGTTCCAATCATAGTTGAGCGATTAATAGTATTTCCATGGAGCAGCAGGCGCGGCGTGCCCGAGGGCTGCGTTGTGTTTTCGCGCGCATGGGCAGAATGGCGCTGTCGGAAGTCTTCGTGGGTTGAGATAGTGCAACCGAGTCAGCCCGGCCCTTCTGAAATCCCAATACCTCGAATGACCTCTGCCGGATAATAAACCCGGGGTGCCGTGTAGAAACGAATTTTGAACCTGATTAACAGGTGGGCGCCCTCACGATGGGTTCAACCTTCTTCTCGAGGAAGCATGATTTTGGCCATCAAATATTGGGTTCCCTTCGTGGTAAGTATTGGTTCAAAATTTACCTAAATCTAATCGCGAGCACCCCAGGCGGTACGACCGTACAAAACCCGTGCTGTTTAATTCAATAAAAAAACACCTTCAGGTAAAAAAATAAACGAGCGGGAAAGCCCTCAGCTTTTCATTCATGCGGGCCGATTTTAAGAAGAGGGAGCCGTCTCTGCTCGTGCGGTTTCGGCGCGCCCAAAAACAATATGATAACGGCCGGAAGGACATGTCGACGTGCAGTGTCGCTATTCGTATGGGCGGCGCTCGCCTGCGCCATCGTCTGCGCGCTCTGCGGCACGGCGCATTCGTTCGGGAAGAACAAGGTGAACCGCGAGGTTTTCGACTGGGAGATGTTGCGGACTATCCATTTCGACGTGTACTATCCCCGCGGCATGGACGCGCTCGGCGCGCACGCCGGCCGGCTCTGCGAAGAGGGCTATGTCCACATCGCCAACTATCTTCGGCACGAACTCACCGACCCGGTGCCGGTGATCATCTATCCGTCGCATATCGCATTTCAGGAGAACAACATTATCCCGAACATCCTCGGCGAGGGGACGGGCGGTTTTACCGAATCGTTCAAGACGCGCGTGGTGGTGCCGTTCAACGGATCGTATGCGGACCTTCGCCATGTGCTTACGCACGAACTCGTGCACGCCTTTCAGTACAATATCCTTTTCAATGACACCACGGGCGCGCTCCTGTCGCGATTCGGACGACGGGGATTGCCCCTGTGGATCATGGAGGGGATGGCCGAGTACCTCTCGATCGGGTACGATGAAACGGCCGACATGGTGATGCGCGACATCATCTTCAATGACAAATACGCGACCCTCGCGGACCTCACGAAATACAATATCCACAGCGGGTACTTGCTTTATAAGCAGGGGCAGTCCTTTTATTATTACCTGGAGGAGACCTACGGCCGCCGGGCCATCGGCGAGTTCTTTCGCGACGTGCGCGACGTGGGGGACCTCGACACCGTTTTTCTCGCGCTCACGGGCAAAACCATGGAGGAGGTGAGCCTCGACTATATCCGCTATTTCAAGCGTCGGTACTATCCCATCATCGACGGCAAGAAATTCGAGGAGGAGGAGGGCGAACAGATCACGCACCACCTGAAGACGCGCTCCTCGTTCAACATCTGCCCGGCGGTTTCGCCCGACGGTGCGCGTATCGCGTTTCTCTCGAACACGGACGTGTACTCGAACGTGGTGATTGTCGATATCACGAAGAAAAAGAAGGAGCGCACGATCACCACCCTGGTCGAAGGGGAGACCAGCTCGAGGTTCGAGGGCATGCACCTGTTGAGCAACAACCTGAGCTGGAGCCGCGACGGGAAGCGGCTTGCCTTCGTGGCGCAATCGCACGGGCGCGACGCGGTGTTCATCGTCGATCCAGCGAACGGTCGGGTGCTGGACCGCATCGAGCTCGATTTCCGCGCGGTGCTGGACCCCGCGCTCTCGCCGGACGGGGGCTCGATCGCATTCATCGGGCAGGGTGATGGCGCCGCGGACCTGTATCTCTACCGGATCGCGGAGAAAAAACTTTCGCGGATCACGAACGACCGTTTTTCGGAGCGACATCCGCGCATCTCCGCAAAGGGCGATTTTCTCGTCTATTCCTCGAACTGGAACGAAGCGGGCGATGTCGAACGCGGCGCGTACAATATCTATCGCCACGACATCGCGACCGGGAAGCGCACGACGCTGGTGGCCTCTCCCGGCAACGATTTGCAGGCGGACCTCTCGCACGACGACTCCCGGATCGTTTTCATCTCCAACCGGAAAGGGATATACAACGCCTATGTCCGCGATCTGTCGAGCGGGGAGGAGTCGCGCCTCACGAACGTGCTCTGCGGCGTGTTCTATCCGCGCTGGTTCCCCGATGGGACGCGAATCGCCTATGTGGGCTACCAGAACCTGGGGTACGACATTTTCACGCGCGAGGCCAAGGGCGCGGGAGGCGGTACGGATGATTCGCGCGAGACGCCGCTGAAGCGGGTCGGGTTTCCCGCCGCCTATTTTGACATGAAAAACGCTGCACAGATGCCCTACGCGGCGCGGATCACCAACGATTTTATCGCATTTGGCGTGGCGGCGACCACCGGCTACGGCCTGGCGGGGATCGCCCAGGCGGGGTTTTCCGACTTCATGGGCGATCATCGCGTGATATTCACCGCGAACTATTTCCAGTACAACGAAAATGGCGTGCTCAATTTCGATGCGGTGTATTTTTACCTGAAGCACCGCTGGGATTTCGGCGCGGGCGTGTTTCGCAAGGAAAACCCCTTCGGCGTCTTCTCGCTGGAGACCATCAACGAGCTGATCCACAACGTCTATTGGGACACGGAGCGCATGTATCACTACGGGGCCTATGGAATCGCCCGATACCCCTTCACGCGCTTTGCGCGGTTGAATCTGCGCGCCACGACGAGCCGATATGAAGTGGACTATACGGAGTACAGCCCCCGCAGGGACGTGGCGGGGAATTTGCACCAGGTGTCGGCGTCCCTGAGCTACGACAATGTGATCTGGGGGTACCTCGGTCCATTGGACGGGATTCGCGGTCAGGCGGAAGTCGAGGAGGCGATCCCCGCAGGCGCGGACTCCTTCGATTACGGCACCGTGAGCGTCGATATACGGAAGTACTTCCTCATCCGAAAGCGGTACGTCCTCGCGCTGCGCGGCAGCGCGGGCCACGTCTTTGGTCGCGACAGCCAGCAGTTCAAGTACTATCTCGGCGGGTTTACCAATTTACGCGGGTATCCGTTTTTCGAGTTCAGCGGGGAAAACGTCTTTTTCACGCGGGCGGAGTTCCGGTTTATCCTTGTCGAGCACCTCAAGTTCGGCTGGCCGCTCTTCTTTCGGATGGTCCCCATCGGCGGCGTGCTCTTCGCCGATGCCGGTTCGGTCTGGAATAGGAACGTGTATCGCTTCAACGACCCGGAAACCGGGAAGTTCGACGATTTCAAGGTCGATTTCGGCTTCGGTTTCCGCATCACGCTGTTTCCCATCATTTTTAAGCTTGACTACGCCTGGCCGTATAATAATAAAACGTTTGATTCCATGCGGGTGCTGTTCAGTATCGGCATGGTGTACTGGGATTGATTCGTCGCTCGGGCTCCGTTCACCGACATGGCGCGATAAAAATATCAATGACTACAGCCATACGCAAAGCCGAGATTAAGCGAAAAACGAAAGAGACCGATATCGGCCTCGCGCTCGAGCTCGACTCGACCGGTGAATCGCATATCCAGTCGGGCGTACCGTTCTTGGACCACATGCTCACGCTCATGGCCAAGCACGGACGATTCCAACTCGCGCTCACCTGCGACGGCGACGTGGAGATCGACGATCACCATTCGGTCGAGGACATCGGTATTTGCATGGGCAAGGCGCTTCGCCGCTGCCTGGGGTCCAAAGCGGGGATCGCGCGGTTCGGCCATGCGATCATTCCCATGGACGATTCGCTCGCGAGTGCGGCCGTCGATCTGTCGGGACGGTCGTATTTCAAGATCGGCGGGATCGAGCTTGCCGGAACGGTGGGCGGATACCACGAGGAGCTCACGGCGGAATTCTTCCGGTCGCTTGCGGCCAACGCCGAGCTCAATCTGCACATCATTGTCCACTACGGCGAGAACCGCCACCACATTCACGAGGCGATCTTCAAGGCGTGCGGCGTGGCCCTGCGCGCGGCCTGCGCGATCGACGGCACCATCGCGGGCATCATCCCGTCCACGAAAGGGACCATGTAGGCGGCCGCATGATTACGATCATCGACTACGGCATGGGGAACCTGCGCTCCGTGGAAAAGGCCATGGAACTGTACACCGACGCTGTGCGCATTTCGGCCGACCCGAAATCGATCGAAAGCTCGAGCGCGCTCGTGTTGCCGGGCGACGGCGCTTTCGGTCGCGCGATGGAGAACCTTGCGCGACAGGGATGGATCGAGCCGCTCATGCGCTTCATCGAAGCGGGCGGCGTTTTCATGGGAATTTGCCTAGGCTTCCAGCTCCTCTTTTCCACCAGCGAGGAGTTCGGCGCGCACCGGGGGTTGGATCTGATACCGGGCGACGTGATTCGTTTCCGCGCCAATGGCCTGAAGGTTCCGCACATGGGCTGGAATCGTGTCGCACTGGCGGGCGCGTCAAAATTCCTTGACGGGATTGTCCAGGAATCGTTTTTTTACTTCATACATTCATATCACCCGGTTACCGCGGCGCGTGAATGGGTCCTGGGCGAGGCGGAGTACGGCGTCCGGTTTCCCTGCATTGTGGGACGGGGAAACGTGATCGCGACGCAGTTCCATCCGGAAAAAAGCCATCGCGTGGGATTAAAAATTGTTGAAAATTTCGTGAGAGCGGCATGTTAGTAATACCGGCGATAGACCTGAAAAACGGTCGGTGCGTGCGGCTGGTCCAGGGCGATCCCGATCGCGAGACCGTGTATTCGGACGATCCCGTAAGCGTCGCGCGGCGTTTCGTCGATGCCGGCGCGCGGCTCATCCACGTGGTCGATCTCGACGGCGCGTTCCAGGGCGTTCCGGTGAATGCGGGCATCGTTGAGGAGATCGCACGCGCGGTTCCAATTCCCATCGAGATCGGGGGCGGCATCCGCAGCGCGCAGACGATCGAGCGATACCTCAAGGCCGGCATCGGCCGGGTGATACTCGGGACCGCGGTCATCGAGGGCGATTTCGACGCCATGCTCGCCGCGTATGGTGACGCGATCATCGTCGGGCTCGATGCGCGCGACGGCATGGTCGCCACGCGCGGGTGGAAGGCGGTCTCGTCGCTCCCGGTCGCCGATTGCATCGATCGGCTTAAAGAAAAAGGAATAAAAGAGATCATTTTTACCGATATTTCTACCGACGGCATGTTGAGCGGGCCGAACTATACATCTCTTGAAAATGTATTGTCGCGGGCGGGCGCGATCGCCGTAATCGCATCAGGCGGGATATCCGCGCTCGACGACATCCGACGCCTTGCCGCGTACCGCGATCCGGCCGTCAAGGGATGCATCGTCGGGAAATCGATATACGATGGTCGGATCGATCTCGCCGATGCGATTGAAGCGGCGCGGTAGCGGGACGGGACCGATGAAACCTTTTGCCGTAAGCGGAGTCATACTGGTGCAACCATGAACAGCGATCAGCACGGAAAAGGACTGGAGATCAAGCTCCCCATCGAGATCGAGCAATACGAACGCAAGATCTACGACCTCAAGCAGCTCATCGAGATCAGCAAGGGGCTCAATTCCACGCTCGACTACAATATCCTCATCGACTCCATTCTGCTCACCTGCATGGGGCAGATGCAGCTCTTGAAGGCGGGGATCTTCACCAAGAAGGAGATCAGCCACGACCTGTTCGTGCTCCACCGCAACTACAAGGGGTTCGAGATAGACCATTCGTTAGAGTACGGCATCCCCGTCGATTCGGCGCTAGTCCGCTTCCTGGAAAGCGGGGGCCGCTGCTACGAGATGAGCGAGATCCTCAAGATGATGGGCGACGACCCTTCGCTCGAGACGTTCAAGATCATCGACCCATGTCTCATCGTTCCGCTCAAGGGCAAGGGGCGGCTCAACGGCATCATCATCCTCGGGGAGCGCATCAATACCAGCAAGTTCCTCGAGTCCGAGAAGGAGTTCCTGCTCAACATCGCATCGCTCGCGGGTATCGCCATCCAGAACGCGTATCTCTTCGAGCTGGCCACCACCGACATGATGACCGGCCTCAAGATCCATCACTTCTTCCAGAACTCGCTCATGGAGGAGCGCGAACGGGCGCTGGCGAACAAGACGCCGCTTTCGCTCATCATGATGGACATCGACCACTTCAAGAACTTCAACGACTCCTACGGGCACCTCTGCGGGGACCAGGTGCTCATCAACGTGGCCCGACTTACCATGGACAATATCCGCCAGCTCGATCTCGCGGCGCGCTATGGCGGCGAGGAGTTCATCATCCTGCTGCCCAATACCGAGATCACCGAGGCGCGCGCCGTCGCGGAGCGCATCCGTAAGAGCATCGAGGGAGCCCGGGTCGAGTGCGGACAGAATGCCCTCGGCGTCACGGTATCGCTGGGCGTGGCGCAGTTTGATCCCGAGCGCGACATGTCGAACCTCAACCTCATCGAGCGCGCCGACAAGGCGATGTATCTCTCCAAGGAGGGCGGCCGAAACCGCATCTCGGTTTTGACCTGATCGATCCAATGGCATCCGCGAAACCGCGTACCGGATCAACCCGACCGAAACGACTCATTCGTTCGATGGCGTTCCTGCTTGCCGCCGTGCTGGTGTTCAATACCGGCGCGGTGCCCGCCGTATTCGCCGTCACGGTTGAGGAGGAGGCCGGTCGGAAGGGGAAGGCCCCCCGCCGCGACTACGAGTACGATTCGGACTTCAGGCGCAAGGTGCCGGAGCGGCGCGAGCGCGAATACGAGCGTGGCGAGAAGGACCCGCGCCTGGCCTGCCTGCTGTCGATCATCGTGCCCGGCGGCGGCCATGTGTACCTGAACCGCGAGTTCAAAGGGGTCGCCTTCTGCCTAACGACGGTATCGTTCTACGGGGCGGCCGTTTACTTCTACCTGCGTTCCACCAACAGCGACCTTTCGGAAACGGAGTCCCGGTCGAATGCCGTCATCGCCGGCGTCCTTCTGGTGATTGCCGCCATATTCCACACGGTGGGCATCGTTGAGGCGTACAACGACGCGATCGACGTGAACGAAAAGCGCTATTACTACGGTCCGCGTCGTTCTCGCAATCCCTATGTGGGCGATATCGAGAAAGAGTGACATTTTTCGATATTTCCTTGACAATTTCCACCCCCATCCTTCTAGTTGGTATGCTTTAAAACGGGCCCATAGCTCAGTCGGTTAGAGCGGCTGACTCATAATCAGTAGGTCCATGGTTCAATTCCATGTGGGCCCACACTGTTCGCATGTGCTCACGGGAACGCGCGAAACATCAATCGGATAAGGGACGAAACGCATGTATGCAATAGTGGAGATCAGCGGCAAGCAATATAGGGTCGAGAAGGACAAGACCATTGAGGTGGACCGGCTTGATGTAGGCGCCGATACGATGACCATCGACAAGGTGCTCCTGTGCGCCAACGGCGACACCGTCATGGTGGGTCAGCCGTATCTCAGTAATGTGAAGATCAGCGCCACGGTGCTTGGCGGGATCAAGGGCAAGAAGGTCGTCGGGGTGAAGTTCAAGAAGCGCAAAAACTACACCCGCACCAAGGGCGAGCGGGCCGAGCTTACGAGGCTCAAGATCGGCGAGATCGCCGTTCAGTAAGGCGTGGTCGCAGTCCATTTCCGCAACATGACCCCCGAGGGCGGGGTGCGCGGGGGCGGATCGGACGTCGGCTTCAGCGTGCAGGGGCATGCGGGCCGAGCGGCGAAGGGGAGCGATGTCGTCTGCGCGGCGATATCGGCCATCGCGCAAACGGCGGTGGCGGCGATCACCAGGGTCGCCGGCGTCAGCCAGGACGTGACGCAGCGCGAGGGGGTTCTGGAGACGAGCGTGCATGTCGCGGGCCTTGGCCCGGAAGCGCTCAGGGACCTTCAGGTCATTGTACGAACGATGATGATCGGACTGGATGAGGTCAGGCGGCTTCATCCGGAGAGCATAACGATAGATTTCGACTGCGAGGTGTAATCATGGCACATAAAAAAGGCGGCGGTTCAACACGGAACGGGCGCGATTCGAATTCGCAACGGCTGGGCGTGAAGCGCTTCGGCGGCGAGCGCGTCAAGGGCGGCACGGTGCTGGTGCGCCAGCGCGGAACCCGCATTCATCCGGGCACCAACGTCGGTCTCGGAAAGGACGATACGCTTTTTGCGAAAATCGATGGGATCGTGACCTTCGAGCGCTTGGATAAAACGCGAAAGAAGGTGTCGGTGTATCCTGTGGCGCCGTAAGACCCCCACCCGACCGTCCACACCGAAAAATCGCGCCTGGACAAATCCGGACGCGATTTTTTGTTTCCCGCGCGGGATGCGCGATGGACGTCCGGAGCGGTCGACAATACACGAATATCATGCCAAAATTCACCGATACAATCGTCATACGCGTAAAGGCCGGGGACGGCGGGCCGGGCTCGGTTTCGTTCTTCAGGGAGAAGTATGTTCCCAACGGCGGGCCCGACGGCGGCGATGGCGGGAAGGGCGGCGACGTGTATCTCGAGGCGTCGAGCAATCATCACAATCTCTCGCATCTATTCAAGGACCGCGCCTACGAGGCCGAGCGCGGCCAGTTCGGAATGGGGCTCAATCGGCATGGGCGCAACGGCAAGGACCTTGTGGTAAAGGTCCCCGTGGGGACCGAGGTGATGGACGAGGAAAGCGGCGAGCTGGTATGCGATCTCACCGAAACGGGGCAGCGCTTTCTGGTCGCCGCGGGAGGGATCGGCGGGCGGGGAAACGCCTTCTTTAAATCGTCGACCCATCAATCCCCCCGCTTCGCGCAACCGGGCATGCCGGGCGAGGACAAGCGCCTGCTGCTAAACCTGAAGCTCATCGCTGACGTGGGCCTGGTTGGCCTGCCCAATGCCGGGAAGTCGACCCTGCTGTCCCAGCTTACCAACGCGAAGCCGAAGATCGCCGATTACCCGTTCACGACGCTCATCCCCAATCTCGGCGTGGTCGCCCGTGAGGAAGGCCGCGCCTACAAGATTGCGGACATCCCCGGCATCATCGAGGGCGCCCATCGCGGGATGGGGCTGGGCCTGTCGTTTCTCATGCATATCGAGCGCGTCCGCGCCATTCTGTATCTCATCGAGGCGACCGAGGCCGATCCGGCCTACAACCTCGAGCTATTGCGGCACGAACTCACCGCGTACAGCCCGCGGATGATCGACAAGCCGTACTACGTCGTCATCACCAAGACGGACCTGGTCGATGCGGACGCGCTCCGGGAATGTATTGACAAAATCGGGGACGATCGGGTGATATCGATATCGTCAGTGACCCGGCACAATCTCGACGAGCTCTACCGGGTGATAGATTCATTGCTGGAGACCGGTGGTGCCCCGCAGGGAGCTGCTTAAAGACGTACGCCGCATAGTCGTCAAGGTGGGGACCTCGTCCCTGACCGAGGGGGAGGTGCTGTCGCCCGAGAAAATCGCGCGGCTGGCCAACGACATCGTCGGGGTCGTCCGCCGGGGGTACCAGGTGGTGCTCGTCTCCTCCGGCGCCATTAGCGCCGGCGCGGGGCTGATGAGTCGGCGGCGCGATTTCGTGACCATTCCCGAGAAACAGGCGCTCGCCGCCGTCGGCCAGATCCTCCTCATGGACCAGTACCGCGCCTGCTTCAACGCCGCCGGCCTCGAGATCGGCCAGATTCTGCTGACCGAGGACGACGTGAAAAACCGCCGTCGCTACCTCAACGCGCGCCACACCTTCAACGCCCTTCTCGAGTTCGGCGTGGTCCCCATCGTCAACGAGAACGATTCCGTGGTCATCAAGGAGATCAAGATCGGCGAGAACGACACCCTCTCGGCGTATGTGGCCAATATCATCGAGGCCGAGCTCTTGGTGCTGCTGTCCGACGTGGACGGTTTTTACCGCGATCTTGCGGACCCGGAGCCGATCGAAGAGGTGTTCGATATCACCGACGAGATCCGCGATCTCGCCGGCGGGGCGGGGAGCGCGCACGGGAGCGGCGGCATGTCCACCAAGATCCGCGCGGCGGAGATCGTCATCGGCTCCGGCGAGATGATGATCATCGCCAACGGCGCCGTCGAGGGCGTGCTCGGCAGGATCATGAACGGCGAGAAGATCGGCACCATCTTCGTGGGACGGGACCGCGCGCTTTCCAGCCGCAAGCGCTGGATCGCCTACAGCGTGAAGGCTGCGGGGACCGTGATCATCGACGACGGCGCCGTGCGCGCGCTTCGCGAGCGGAAGAAGTCCCTTCTCGCGCGCGGCATCACCGGCGTGCAGGGCGATTTCGACCTCGGCGACGCGGTGGACATCGTGGACGCGCGCGGCGAGCGGATCGGCAAGGGGATCGTCAACTACAATGCGAAGGAGCTCCAGCTCATCAAGGGGAAAAAAACGGACGAGATCCGCGACATGCTGGAGAGCAATTATTTCGACGAGGTCGTCAATCGCGACGATCTCATCATCTACTGATCCGCACCGCCAGAGCGCACCTCGCACCCGATGAGGACCATGTCGTCCTCCTGCGCAAGCCCTCCCCGGAACCGGCCGACCGTTTGGATGATGGCCTCCAGCGAATCGTCGAGATTGGCGTTGGCCGTGTATTCGATGATGGACGGAAGTCGGTCGAATCCGAGGTATTCGTTGCGCGCATTGCGGCTTTCGGGTATGCCGTCGGTATAGAAGAACACCCGGTCCCCCGGCCGCAGGTCAATTTTCATGTTCTGGAAGACGGCGTTCGGGAACTTTCCGATCACCGGTCCGTGGCTATCGAGGGTCTCAATGATCCCCGAGTCCCGGTGGTGGATGATGGGATTCGGGTGGCCGCCGTTGGCGAAGCTGAGTTCGATGCGTCCCGTGTCCGGATTGACGTAAAAGCGTCCGTAGATCGCGGTCACGAAATGGTGAGGCATGCTGGGAATCAGGTTCGCATTGAGCCGTTCGATGAAATCATGCGGCTTGAGCCCGTGCGCGCGGCAGACATGGTCGGTCTCGGCCTTGAGGAGCGAAAGAAACAGCGCCGCCGAAACCCCGTGTCCGGAAACGTCCCCGATGAACACCCCCATGCCCCCCTCCTGGAGGTGCGTGAACGAGAAGAAATCTCCGCCGATCTTGTCGAGGGGGCGATACCGGTAGGCGATCGCCAGTCGGTCCCATGCGGGCGCCGATTCCGGCAGCATCGCCCGCTGGATGATTTGCGCGTTCGAGAGATCCCGCTCGATGATCTCGGTGCGCTTCCGAAGCTGGTCCTCGATTCGCTTGCGCTCGGTGATGTCCCGCGCGATCCCCTGGAAGCCCTGGACGCGATTGTTACCGTCGGCGACAAGCTGGACGTTCTGTCCGAACCATACGATCGATCCGTCTCGGGAAACCACCGGAACCTCATGGTAGGTCGTGGTCGTTCTCGAGAGGAACTGGGCGCGGTAGTGCTCTGCGACGGCGCTACGATGTTCCGCGGGGATGACGTCGAGGAAGTGACGTCCGATCATGTCCGCGTTCGCATATCCCAGAATTCGCTCCGTTGTGGGGTTCACATAGGTGGTGATGCCGTTGATATCGCAGTGGTAGATGATGTCGTTCGCGTGTTCCACCAGGTCGCGGTATTTTTCCTCGCTGTGCCGCAGGCGCTCCTCCGCGAGGCGGCGCGACGATATGTCGCGCGAAATGCCGATGAGCCCAACCGGTGCGCCGCCCCTGCGGATGAATTTGGCGTGCACCTCGGCCCAGAAGGTCGTCCCGTCCTTGCGAATGTACTCCACGTCCATTCTGATGCTTCGCGTGGGATCGCTTCCGGACCGCGAGTCGTTTGTCAGTTCGCTCGCAAGCAGGGAGGCGCATTTCGCGAAGCTCTCGGGGGTGATATAGGCGTTGAGCAGGAGCCCCCGCATCTCCTCCGGGGTGTAGCCCAGGAGGTGCAGGCATGATGAGCTCGTGAAGGTGATGCGCAAATCGAGGTTCATGGTCCAGACGATGTCCATGAAATTCTCCATGAGCATCTGATGGCGATCGATGGAGGCGAGGAATTGCCGGTTGACCACGGCCGGTGTGATGTCGAGGACCTGGTGGCGCGATATGGCCAGCCAGATCCAGGCGATCCATACCGAGATGAGGACCGGCGCGAGCGGCGGTACGATGATGAGCTTCATGAGCGGCAGCAGGCCGTCCGTCACCGTCCCCACGGCGAGCACCGGCAGGCCCACGGCGAGGAAGCTGCCGGCGACACGTTTTTCCTCGCCGGGTAAGCTCCGCAGGAACCAGTAAAAGATCATCCCGAGGCTTGCCGAGAAGTAGACGAAGCTGGTGGCCACGAATGCGGCGAACCAGGGAGACGGAACGCCGGCGGCGTCCGGCCCGCCGAACGCGAACACGATATGGCCGAGCACGATCGTATCGGAAGCGGCGTCCGCGATGAGATATACGCACGCGGGCAGGTACATGAGCGGATAGATCCACCAGTGAAGCCCAATCTGGTCGCGCTTGATAAGGAAAAATGTCGCGTGCAGTGTGGTTCCCGGCACCAGAAACCAGCCGATCGAGGCGATCCGAACCCAGACGGGCACATGCGCCATCGAGATGGGATTGTACAGGAAGCTGTACGAGAACGCGATCACGACCCAGCTCATGGTCATCGCGAAAAAGCCGCGATTGATGTACGCGTGCGGGTTCGTACGAAGAACGCTAACGCTAAAATACAGAAGCGTGAGAAACGAGGTGAATGAGATGAGCGAGAGAACGTGTGCCATTGGCGTTCGCAACGCATGTTCATGCGTGTGGTCATGGAAGGGCACAGAACGTGTTCTGTAAATCATATTTTATGCTCAAAAAATAGTATTTGTTTGAGCCTGTGCCGCTTCGTTTCCCGAAGGGCCCATGAGAAAATGGTTGCCATTGTTTGTATGATGGAGTACTCTTCCGAAGCGTCGTGAGGTTGTATGGCGTGGCGAACACGCAGGTGTGCGATGGAACGTTTTTATAAAACCCTTCTGTTTAATCTTCCCGATGTGGTGTATCAGATAAACGCCATGGGAGAGTTCGTGTATGTGAACGACTCCATCGCCGAACTCGGGTATGATCCGCGCGAACTTATCGGAAAGCATTTCGACACCATCATTCAGCCGGAGGACCGGGATACGATCGACCGCATGATCTATTTCGGCGGCGATACCGTCGGGAAACCCGCGCGGCAGCCGAAGTTTTTCAACGAGCGGCGGACAAACGAGCGGATCACGCGGAATCTCAGGGTGCGGCTGCGTCCCCGGTCGCCGGCTGCGAACCGGGAGCCGATCCTGGGCGAGGTCTTCGCGAGCGGCCTGTACAAGCCGGGGACGGAGCGCGGGAAGAAATTTATCGGCACCGTGGGCATTATCCGCTATGTCAATGAGTCGCTTCGAAACGCAAAAACCCTCAGCAAGACGGAGCAGTACTACCGGCTCCTCATCGAAAATTCCTTCGAGATCATCATGATCACCGCGCACGACGGCACCGTGCTCTACGCCAGTTCGTCGGTCGAGCGGGTGCTGGGGCGCGCCAGCTTCGGGCTCATCGGCGAGAGCATCCGCGATATCGTGCATCCCGACGATGTGCGGGCCGTCGAGGCGGCGATCGGCGGCCGGCGGGCGGGGCAGCGGCCGCGGCGTCGGATGGAGTTTCGTCTCGTGGACGGCGCGGGGGGCGTGAAGCACTTCGAGGCCGCGATCACCATGATCGCGGACGAATGCCACGGCGCCGCCATGTGCTATGTCTTTCACGCGATCGACATCACGGCGCGCAAGGAGATCGAGAGCGCGATGGAGAAGCGCGAGCGCATCTACAAGATCCTCCTGCGGACCTCTCCCGATGCGATCGTCCTCTTCGACGCCGATGGGGACATCATCATGGCCAACGACCGCGCGAGCGAGCTTCTGGGGCAGCGGCGCGAGGAGCTCATCGGGCGTCACTTCATGTCGTTCCTGTTCGAGAAGGAAAAGGCGCGCGCGTCGAACCTGCGGCGCCGGATGGTGCTCGCGCGGGTCATGCAGAGCTACTTCCTGAACAATGTCTTCACCCTCCGGCGGGACGACGGCGGCGAGTTGCCGGTCGAGGTGAGCTTTTCGGCCATCAATGATCCGGGCGGGATCGTGGAGGGGTATCTCGCGGTCATTCGCGACATCACCGAACGGCGGCGCGCCGAAGAGGACAAGCGGCGGCTCGAGGAGGAGCTTCTGCGGATCGTGACCAGCCGGCTCTCCGGCCGCGAGATCGAACTGTTGAAATATATTCACGACGGCCTGTCCTGGCCGGCGCACAAGCGGGAGATCGGCAAGGCGATGGACGTGATCCCCGGCACCCTCGATAAATTCGTCTCGCGCATCAAACAGAAGATGGGCGCCGCCGACATGGATGAAATCGTGAACATCGCCGCCCTTCGATTCAAGTGGTTTCGATAGATTATAAAGAACAACAAAATTCGAAATATGTAAATGACAAAAATTGTCAGTAAAAAAAATATGTCTAGTTGTTGACAAGCGTCGAATTATTGGCGAATGTCGCCGAAAATGATTTATGTCGCACGAGATCAAAACAATAGACAGAGATACATAAGCGGAACGACATGAGTGTGCCTGAACTTGATTCGGGAGTATTTATGGGTAGATTCGTCACGATGCGCGACTCGGGGGACGTCCTCGAGGTGGAGATATGCTCGGAGTATCTCGACTTTTCGAACGCTTCGATCATCTGTAACCAAGTTGTAAAGATTCTCGCACGACACGGCTATCCTAACTCCGTAATCGATATATCGCATGTTCAGGAGATGAGCTCCGCCGGGGTGGGGTTCCTGATGCATGTGAAAGATCTACTCGTGCGGAATGGAAGCTGGATGAAGCTTCGCTGCGAAAATCACGCCCTGTTCGATTTCATGTGCTTTCTGCACGTTAACCCGCTGTTCGAGATCCTTCCCTCTGAAGCGCTGGCGCCGTCCGCGCTGTAGCGCCATCCCCGCTGCCGCTGCGATTGCTCGGGGATATGTGCGCCCCCTCCCGAAGCCTCCGCGTGAATGACAAAAATCGTGGATTATCCCTTGACAAAAACGGTTTGCTCCCCAAGCTTGCCAGTTAACGTTAACTGGATTACGAAGTATGCATCGTACAGTTCTATTTCAAATCAGTGCAGGGGGAGGCATATGTCGGAGTTTGTAAAAATCAGCATTGGCGACCTGGCGCGTCAGACCGCCGGAAAATTTCCCAACAATGAGGCGCTCATCTGCCCCGAATTCGGGGTGCGTGAGACATACGCGCAGTTCCTGGACAACTGCGTCAGGACCGCGAAGGGCTTCATGGCGCTTGGCATCCAGCGCGGCGAGCGCGTCTCAGTGTGGACAACGAACCTTCCGGAGTGGGTGTACCTGCAGTTCGGTCTCAGCATGATTGGCGCGGTCCTGGTGACGGTGAACACCAATTACAAGTCGCACGAGCTCGAGTATATCCTGAAGCAGTCGGACTCGACGACCCTGGTGCTCATGGACTCGCATCGCGACACCAATTACTACGATATCGCGCGCGAGGTGGTCCGCAACCTTGAGAACACCGCGCCGGGACAGACGAAATCGGACAACCTGCCGCTCGTGAAAAATGTCGTCTATATCGGAAAGCGCGAATCGGTCCCCGGCATGTACCGATTCTCCGAGGTGCTCGCGCTTGGCGAGTCGGTCTCAGACGCGGACCTTGCGGCGCGCGAGCGCTCGATCGACGTGCACGACACCATCAACATGCAATATACCTCGGGCACCACCGGATTTCCCAAGGGGGTCGAGCTTACCCATTATAATATCGTGAACAACGCCCGGATGGTGGGCGACGTGATGGGCATGACGGAGAAGGACAAGTTGCTTATCCAAGTCCCGCTCTTTCACTGCTTCGGCTGCGTGATGAGCACGCTCAACTCCGTGTATCACGGGTCCACCATGGTGGTGCTGGAGGCGTTCGATCCCGCGAAGGCGGCGAAAGCGATCCAGGACGAGCGATGCACGGCCATTAACGGCGTGCCCACGATGTTCATCGCCATCATGAGCCATCCCGATTTCGCGAAGTACGATGTGAAGTCGCTGCGTACGGGCATCATGGCCGGCGCGCCCTGCCCGGTGGAAGCGATGAACGACGTGCGCACAAAGATGCACTGCTCCGAGGTGGTGATCGCCTTCGGCCAGACCGAGTGCTCGCCCGTGATGACGATGACGCGGCGCGACGATCCGGTGGAGCTGCGGGTTTCCACCGTGGGCCGCCTGTTGCCCGACATCGAGGGGAAGATCGTCGATCCCGAGACCGGCGAGGACATGCCGCCGAAGACGCAGGGCGAGATCGTGACGCGCAGCGAGTGCGTCATGAAGGGCTACTACAAGATGCCCGAGGCCACCGAAAAGGCGATCGATCGCGACGGGTGGTTGCACACGGGGGACCTTGGCGAGGTCGACGAGAACGGGTACTTCAAGGTGACCGGCCGCATCAAGGACATGATCATCCGCGGCGGCGAGAACATCTACCCGCGCGAGATCGAGGAGTTCCTCTTTAAACACGCGAAGGTGCAGGACGTGCATGTCGTGGGCATCCCCGACAAGAAGTACGGCGAGCAGGTCCTGGCGGCCATCATGCTCAAGGCCGGGCAGCAGGCGACGGCCGAGGAGTTCGTGGAGTTTTGCACCGGAAAGATCGCTCGGCATAAAATCCCCAAGTACTGGGAATTCGTGACCGGTTATCCGATGACGGCAAGCGGCAAGGTGCAAAAGTACAAGCTGCGCGAGGAGTTCGCGAAGAAGTATTCCTCCTAGGGACGGCATGCCCAACCGCCCGGCCCGGATGCTACCTGCGGTCGGGCGGTCCCATCCCATTCCCGCGGCGCGATGGCGCCCGGGAGCGGGCGGGGCGGGGCTATCGAATGGCCATGACAATGGACGCTGACAGTCGACTCCAGATCGGCGATGTCGCGCGGCTCGTGGGAATGAGCCAGCGCACCATCCGCTATTACGAGGAGATCGGCCTCATGAACTCGGTGCGCCGTCTCGAGGGCGGCAAGCGCGTATACACCGACGACGACGTGCGGCGCCTCAAGCTCATCAAGCGGCTCAAGGTGCTGGGGCTCACGCTTGCCGACATGCACGAGCTAGAGGCGATCTGGTCGATCCACCGCTCCAACGACCGCGTGCTCGGGCGTCTGCAGGAGATCCTCACGGGGCACCTCGATCGCCTCGACGGTCGGATCGCCGATCTGCAGCTCCTCCGAAACGAGATCGTCGAATATGAAGAACGAATAAAGAGCAAGCTCGCCCGTTCGTGAGCGGGTCCCGCGCCCCGGGCCTCCCGCATTATTTTTCTTGAAAAAAAAGTCCGCATTCTCCCCTATGAGTCAATTCTCCGCGGGGCGCACCATGCGCGTCCGCGACGGACAATCCCTCTTTCGCAAAGGAAACAGCAATGGTCGACAAGATCCTGAGCTTGTTCTTCGGGACAAAGCACGAACGGGACATCAAACGGCTCACGCCGCTGGTGCAGCGGATCAACGCGCTGGAGCCCGACATGAAAAAGCTCTCGCTCGATGAGATGCGGTCGAAGACCGCCGAGTTCCGGCGACGCCTGGAGCGGGGCGAGACGCTCGACGATCTGCTTCCCGAGGCGTTCGCGCTCGCGCGCGAGGCCTCGCTGCGGACCCTGGGGATGCGCCCCTTCGACGTGCAGCTCATGGGCGGCGTGGTCCTTCACGAGGGAAAGATATCCGAGATGAAAACGGGGGAGGGGAAAACCCTCGTGGCCACCATGCCCGTCTACCTCAACGCGCTCTCCGGAAAGGGGTCGCACGTGGTGACGGTGAACGACTATCTCGCGCGACGCGACGCCGAGTGGATGAGCCCCATCTACACGGGCCTCGGGCTCACGGTGGGCATCATCCAGCACGACATGGATCCCTATGCGCGCCAGGAGGCGTACGCCTGCGACATCACTTACGGGACCAACAATGAGTTCGGGTTCGATTATCTGCGCGACAACATGGTCGAGCACAAGAGCCTGCGGGTGCAGCGCCCGTTGAATTACGCGATCGTTGACGAGGTTGACTCGATCCTCATCGACGAGGCGCGGACGCCGCTGATCATCTCGGGCTCCACCGACGAATCGACGAAGAAATACTATCTGGTCAACCGCATCATTCCAAGCCTCATCGAGAAGCAGGACTTCGAGGTGAACGAGAAGGACCGGACGGCGCTCTTGACCGAGGCGGGCGTGAAGCACGTGGAGCGATTGCTCAAGCTCGAGAACATGTACGACCCGCAGAACATCGAGCTCGTTCACCACGTGAACCAGGCGCTCAAGGCGCACACCCTCTTCAAGCGCGATGTCGATTACATCGTGAAGGAGGGCGAGGTGGTGATCGTTGACGAATTCACCGGGCGACTCATGCCCGGGCGTCGCTATTCCGACGGGCTCCACCAAGCGCTCGAGGCGAAGGAGAACGTGACCATCGCGCGCGAGAGCCAGACGCTGGCGACCATCACCTTCCAGAACTTCTTCCGCATGTACACAAAGCTCGCCGGGATGACCGGGACCGCCGACACCGAGGCGATGGAGTTCAAGAAGATCTACGGCCTCGACGTGGTGGTGGTCCCCACGAACGAACCGATGGTCCGAAAGGACTACCCCGACCGGATCTACCGGACCGAGCGGGAGAAGTTCAACGCGATCGTGGACGAGATCGAGACCTTGAGCCGGAAGGGACAGCCGGTGCTGGTGGGGACCATCTCGATCGAGCGATCGGAGAAGCTCGCGCGGATCCTGAAGGCGAAGGGAGTGCCGCATAACGTCCTCAACGCGAAGTTCCACGAGCGGGAGGCCGCGATCGTCGCGGAGGCGGGGCGGCCGGGCGCGGTCACCATCGCCACCAACATGGCCGGCCGGGGGACCGACATCGTCCTGGGCGGACGCAAGACCTACCTCGACGAGCTCGAGTCGCACGCGGCGGTGCACGACGCCGGGATGTGGGGCGAGTTTCGGAACGCGGTGCTGGGCGGCGATTTCGACCGAAGCGCCGCGCACGCCGAATCGATGCTGGGGCAGGACAAGCACAAGGCGCAGGAGATCGCGCGCAAGGGGCGCGAATGGACGCAGAACAATAAAACGGTGGTGTCGGCCGGCGGCCTGCACATCCTGGGGACGGAGCGGCACGAGGCGCGCCGGATCGACAATCAGCTCCGCGGCCGATCCGGCCGGCAGGGCGATCCCGGATCATCCCGCTTCTACCTCTCGCTCGAGGACGACCTCATGCGCGTGTTCGGCTCCGACCGCATCTCGAACGTGATGCAGCGGCTGGGCATGGAGGAGGGCCAGGAGATCGAGAGCCGGATGGTGAGCCGGGCGATCGAGAACGCGCAGAAGCGGGTCGAGGGGCGCAACTTCGAGATCCGCAAACACCTGCTGGAATACGACGACGTGATGAACACGCAGCGGGAATATATCTACCGGGAGAGAAACGAGATCCTCGAGGGAGAGGACATCTCGGCGAAGATCCTCGGATATATCGCGGAGGTGTGCCGCGAGGAGATCGAGTTTATTGTCGGGAACGCGGAGAAGGACGACAACGGCGTAGAGACCGTCGTGGCCTGGCTCCGGTCGAAGTTCCTGCTGGAGATCGATCCCGGGCTCTTTGGCGCGCAGCGCCTGCCGGCGGACGAGATCGTGCGCATCGTCGAGGAGCGGCTTGTCGAGCGCTATCGAGAAAAGGAGCGCGAGCTCGAGCCCGAGAACATGCGCACGCTCGAACGGATGATATCGCTGCAGGTGATCGACTCGAAATGGCGCGAGCACCTGCTGGGAATGGACGAGCTCCGCGAGGGGATCTGGACGGTGGGATACGGCGAGCGCAATCCGCTGGTGGAATACAAGATCCAGGGCTCGCAGATCTTTGGCGTGACGATGAATTCGATCAAGCAGGACATCATCGAGTTTCTCTTCAAGGTGCAGGTGGAGCGCATCGTCGAGGAGCAGCCGCGCGCCTTCCGTTCGATCGGGCAGGAGTTTCATCCCGAGCTCGAGCAATTCGGCGCCGGGGGCGGGATCATGGACGTGGTTGGCGGCGAGGACCCGCGCGCGGCGCAGCGCCATCTGGCGCGGCACGAGGAGGTCGAGACCGTGGGCGGCGTGAAGCGGAAAAAGACCAGGCGGAACAGGAGGCGGTAACATGAGCGCGCCCTTGATGAAAAGCGTTTCGGGGATCCGCGGGATCGTTGGCGAGTCGCTCACCCCGGAGCTCGTCACCAGCGTCGCAGCGGCCTTCGCGGCCTATGCGAACGGCGGCACGGTCGTCGTCGGTCGCGACAGCCGCTGCACGGGCGGCGCGATCGCACAGTGCGTATCCTCCGTGCTCGCGCTCGCCGGATGCGACGTGGTGGACATCGGCATTGTTCCCACGCCGACGGTACAGGTGATGGTGGAGCACCTCAAGGCGGCCGGGGGGATCATCATATCCGCGTCGCACAATCCGATTGAATGGAACGCCTTTAAGCTGGTCAATAAAACGGGCACCTTCTTGAACGCTGAAGAGATCGCCTCCTTTTTTGAGCGCATGGAGCGTGCGGGGGCATACCGTCGCTGGGACGCAGTCGGCTCCATGACCTGTCGTGACGACGCCGGCGATATCCACATGGCGCGCGTGCGCGAGGTGATCAACGAGCGAATCATCAAACGGAAAAAATTCTCGATCGCGCTCGATTCCGTAAACGGTGCGGGGTCGATCATCACGCAAACGTTTCTGAAAAAACTCGGGTGCGCGGTGCATCCGGTCCATTGCACGATCACCGGGACCTTTCCCCGCGGAGCCGAGCCGCTCCCTGAAAACCTGAAGGACCTTTCCCGCGCCGTGAAGCGAACGAAGGCGCACATCGGGTTCGCCCAGGACCCCGACGCCGACCGACTCGCGATCGTCGACGAGCGCGGCCGTCCCATCGGGGAGGAGAACACCATTGCGCTGGTCGTGGAGCACCTCCTCTCGCGGAAGAAGGGGCGGGTGGTGGTCAATCTCTCGACGACCAAGGCGGTCGATGACGTGGCCGCGCGCTACGGCGCTCCGGTCGTCAGGACGCGCGTGGGCGAGATCAACGTGGTGGACGAGATGCGTCGGGGCGGCGCGCGGATCGGCGGCGAGGGAAACGGTGGCGTCATTTCCCCGGAGGTGCATCTGGGCCGGGACAGCCTCGTCGGTATCGGCTATATCCTCGAGATGATGGCCGAGCGCGGGAAAACGATATCGGAACTGGTCGCGGACCTGCCCCGCTACACGATGATCAAGGGCAAGGTGGAGTTTCGGCCGGGTGCGATTGGCGCTTCGTTTTTCGATCAGCTCGCGGAGCGGTACCGGGGCGAGCGAATTACGGACATTGACGGCGTGCGGATCGATTTCGAGCGGGACGAGGCCTTTCGCGGGGGGTGGGTGCACCTGCGCGCATCGAACACCGAGCCGATCTTCAGGATCATCGCGGAGGGGCGCACCAAGGCGCAGGCGGAGGGCTTGTACGCGCATTTCGCGGCGATGGTCGAGTAGCGCCCGCGCCGCATGTCGCCGCAGCGACGGCTATATCAGCGTTACAATTTTTTCTTCTTTCGCGCACTTGATGCAATACCGGAGTCCCTGGCTGCTTTCCCCCGATGGGATATAGTAGTGGTTGAGCTTGTGTATCTCGGTTCCGCAACGAGAGCATTTCATGGCGCACTCCTGGGTATATACGGATTTCGTTGGTTATAGTATCGGAAGAACGCCCGGTATTTTTTACTCTATTGTGTGCGTTGGCATGATTTTCTTCCGGTGGCCTCCGCTCGTGGTCGCATGTCGGTACATCCCGTGAAAACGAATCAGTTATCAGCGAATAACGGCGTAAGGATGATGGCGATGGCACGGCGCATCGCCACGCTCGTCCTCGTGTTCCTGGGCGCCGTCCTGGTGGTGCACACCCTGGTCTATGTCATCCCCGGCGATCCCGCGATCGTGATCGCCGGGGAATACGCCGATGCGCGCGACATCGAGCGGATCAGGCAGGAGCTGCGCCTCGACGACCCCTTCCTGGTCCGGTATGCGGTGTATGTGAAGCGTCTGATGCAGTTGGACCTCGGGAACTCCATCTATTCGGGCGCGCCGGTGGCCGATATCATCCTGCAGCGCTTCCCGGCGACGCTGATGCTCGCGCTCGTCTCCATGGCCATCGCGACCCTTGTCGGTGTCGCGGCCGGTATGGGGGCGGCCTATTACCGGGACTCGATCTTCGATCGGGCTGCCCTGTGGCTCTCGTCCCTGTGCGTTTCCACGCCCATCTTCGTGACCTGCTTCATCCTGTCGCTTGTGTTCTCCTATTGGCTCCGGCTGCTCCCGCCCTCGGGCAAGGAGGGACTCGATCCCTCGTACCTCATACTGCCGGCGCTGGCGCTCGCCTCGCGCTCCATCGCGCTCATCCTGCGGGTCGTGCGCAATGAGCTCATCGGGGTGCTGCGGCAGCACTACATTCGGACCGCGCGCGCATTCGGGTTCTCCGAGCTGCGCGTGGTCGCCGCGTTCGCGTTTCGTAACATCATCACGCCGGTGGCCGTAATCGTGCTGCTCGATTTCGGCGCCTATCTCGGCGGCGCGGTTGTCACCGAATCGGTGTTCGCGTGGCCGGGAGTTGGGCGGGCGCTGGTCACGGCGCTCGCCAAGCGCGACATACCCGTCATGCAGGGGATCATCCTGTTCGGGACCGTCCTCTTTCTCGCGATCGGCGTGGTGATCGATCTTCTGCAGCGCGCGACCATGCGGGGGAAGTCGTGACGCGTCTGGCCCCGCGCACAGCGTCCCGGCTGCGATGGGCGTACGCGGCGATCATCGCCGGTGTGATACTCGCGTCGTTCGTTCCCCAGCTTCTGTCGGGGCATTCACCGTTTTCGATGGATGATGCCGGCGCGTGCGCGCCGGGGTCGCGGCATCTGCTCGGCGCCGATTATCTCGGCCGAGACGTTATGAGCCGCACGCTGGCCGCGGGGAGGATTTCCGTGGTCATCGGCGTCGGCGCCCGGCTGGGGAGCGTCATCATCGGTCTTGCGGCCGGACTGCTGATCGGAATGAGCGGCGGCGCGTCGCGATCGCTTCTCAACGGCACCGTCGAGGTGTTCCTGGCGATCCCCGCGCTTCTGCTCGCGATGGCGCTCGCCGCCGTTCTCGGCGAGGGCGTGTGGGCGGTGATGACCGCGATCGTCGCCGGCACCTGGGCGCCCGTTGCGCGATTCACCGCCGCGCGCGTGGGCGACATTCTCTCGCTCGACTACGTGACGGCGGCCCGTGCGCTCGGCGCGGGGCGCGTGCGGATCATGACGCGCCATCTCGTTCCCGCGTTGCTCCCGTCGCTGGTTCCCCTGCTCACCACCGGGATCGCGACGAGCATCATGATGGAGGCGACGCTCACGTTTCTCGGGCTCGGCGGAAGCGCGTCCGTCACCGCGATACCGACGTGGGGGCAGCTCATACAGGAGGGCTCGAAGTTTCTTTTCGACGCGCCGTGGATCATCGTGCCGCCGTCCGTGGTGTTGATGATTGTGATCCTGTGCTTCAACCAGATCGGCGATTCAATAGCCGCGGATTAAAAAAATCACACTCAAAAAAAAATATGTTTACAATAGGAGGGGGCGTCACTACCATCGCCGATCATTGCATGATGGAGATGGCTGAATGACTTCCAGAGGAAAGTCGACCGAAAAAGCGAAACGTTCGTCGAAGAAAAAAACGAACCTGCTCCGCCTGTATTCGGAGATGAACAAGTACGTCATTGACGCGGTCGATCGCGAAGTAGTGCGACGCCTGAAGATTCTCGCCGACGCGTCCGAGGAAGACATCACGAAGTCGAGCCTCACCGCCGTGTTGCGCGACCCCGGAGGCATCGAGCTGAGCGCCTTCTCGGAGGGATTGCAGCCCTACGTGAAGCACTATGTGTTCATGGTCAAGCGCGGAAAACGGAAGGCATAGCGGCCGGTGCGCCGCGAGACGTCGGCAATGCTGATTCGCGCCATCATCTGTTCGTTCCCGTGTTTTTTTATCCTCATACCGTTGTCGTGTACCCGGAAATCAGCGTCCGCACGGAGCGATCCGGGTCATGCGCCCCGCGCGGGCGCCGTGGCGCCCGCCAAGCCGGTTGTCGTCGATCCGACGCGGCTCATTGCAAACATCAATAGCGCATCATCGTCGGTCGCGCTCAAAGCCATCGGGACCGTCGCATCCGGCGCGCTCAAAGATCCGGCCGATGTCATGCGCGCGCGCATCTCGCTCTTGCGCGCGGTGCGAAATCGTCGGCGCCCGACGCCCGTGCGCATCGCGGCCATCGAGGCGATTGCGGCGCTCAACGACCGGGCATCGGTCCCGGTCCTGGTCGACCAGTTGGAACATGAAACGACTCCCGCCGTGAAGCGAGCGCTCGAAAACGCGCTTCAGGTTCTTTCGACGGTTCCGGGCCCGAATGCCCCGGTCGAGAAACCGACGAGGCGCGGTACGGAGAAGATCAAATGAACGTTTCGATAAAGACATTCGCGTCGGTGCGTGATGCGCTCGGATATGACGAGCGCACCGTATCTGTTCGCGACGGAAGCAGCGTCGCGGAGCTTCTCCGCGAGGTGCTTGGCGGCGCCCCCGGACTCATGGAGCGCGCGGAATCGCTCCTGGTCGCGGTGAACGAGGAGTATGCCGCGGGTGACCGGATCGTGCGGGAAAACGACGTCGTGGCGATATTCCCGATGGTGAGCGGGGGCTAGGATGTCCGAACGAAAACCCCGCATTCACATCGACATTCAGGACGGGCCGATCGATATCGCCGCGTTGTGTGAACGTGCGGGCACGGACGCCGACGGCGCCGCGCTCCTGTTCGTGGGCCGCGCGCGCAATCATTCGAACGGCAAGGCGGTCACGCACTTGGACTATGAGGCGTATCGCAGCATGGCCGTGCGCGAGCTCGAGAAGATTGCGCAGGATGCGTGCGGCAGATGGGACGTGGGCGCCTGCGCCATCGTCCATCGCGTGGGGCGGGTCGCCATCGGCGAGGCGAGCATCTGCATCGCGGTCTCCTCGCCGCACCGCGACGATGCGTACCGGGCGTCGCGCTTCATCATCGACACCATAAAAAAGACGGTTCCCATCTGGAAAAAAGAGTACTACGAAGACGGCTCGATGTGGATTAGCGAGCGGGGCTAGCGACCGTTCGCTTCACTTCCGCCAGGATCTGTTCGGCGTTTCGGTACAGCCGATCGGCCTCCTCGCGGCCGATCTTGATTCCCGGGGTTTTCTCTATGGAGTCCTTGAATTTCTTCGATTCCTTGAGCACCGCGATTACGTCAATCGATTCCCACCCGGCCGGCTCGAAGTATTGCTCTGCCAGCTTCATGATGCGCTCCTCGTCGTCCGAATCGGTTTCGTGATTGATGAGCAGAACGCGAATCGCGTAAAACATCGAAAGGTATGAATAGAGCAGGGCGTCGTTGTAGAGGCCCTTTTGCAGCATGAGGTCGGATTGCACGAGCTTCTCCTGGCTTTTTTCCAGGCGGAAATGGATGGTTTTTTCTGTTGAGGCTTCCATAGGAGTTCCGTCCGGCGCACCCCGCAATCAGTGATCTCCGAACCGTACATAACATACCCATTCAGACTGATATCATCAAGCATTTTTTTCGTCATGCTCGTTATTTTGCCGGCGGGCTCGGCGGCGCTTCAGCAAAAGCTATTGACATAATTCGGTCGGTTGCGCGTGATATATATCGCTTCGAGGGCGCCGCATCGAACGGGGGAGGGTGGCCATCAATCGCGTAATCGCGCTCATAACGGACTTCGGGGCCGGTGATTTTTTTGTCGGTGCGGTCAAGGGCGCGATAAAATCCATTCATCCCGCCGCCGAGATCATCGACGTCTCCCATGGGGTGGCCCCGTACTCGGTGCTCAATGCGCAATTTGTCCTGCGTTCCGTTCATGGGTACTTCCCGGCGGGGACCGTGTTCATGGTCGTGGTGGATCCCGGGGTGGGCACCGGCCGCCGGGGCCTGGTGGCGCGGGACGGATCGTGCTGGTATGTGCTTCCGGACAACGGCATTCTCTCCGCCGTCGCTTCGGACGAGCTCGAGGTCTTCTCCATTCGCATGGAGCAGTATCCCGATGCGGCGGCGACCTTCCATGGACGGGACGTGTTCGGCCCGGTGGCGGCAAATATCGCCCGCGGCCACGCGCCGGCCCTCTTCGCGGACCGCGTGACGTCGTTTATTCGCCTGCCCTTCCCGAACTTCGATCGGCATGAACAGGCGATCGACGCGTCGGTCGCGCATGTCGATCGCTTTGGAAATGTCGCGCTCGCAATACCGAACGCGGTCCTTTCGGAAATCGACGGCGCGGCGTGGGAGATCATCCTCGGCGACGAGGGCGTTCCGGCGGAACCGGTGCGGACCTATGCGGACATTCCCGAACACGGGATAGGGATTCTCCCGGGGAGCTCGGGTTTCGTCGAGATTGCGATGCGCGAGGAGTCCCTCGCCGAAACATTTGGCGTAAACATTGAAGACAGGATACGGATACGCTATGAGTAGCAACCGCAAGATCGCGGTCCTCATCGGCGACGGCATGGCCGATGAGCCCATCGCGGCGCTGGGCGGAAAAACCCCGCTCGAGGCCGCCCGGACGCCAAACATGGACTCGCTGGCGCGGCGGGGCACCTTTGGCCTCGCGCGCACCATACCGCCGGGGATGGACCCGGGGAGCGACACGGCGAACCTGTCCATCATGGGCTACGACCCGCGGGTGTACTTTACCGGGCGGGCGCCGCTCGAGGCGCTCAATATGGGCATCGAACTCGGGCGCGACGATGTGGCCTTCCGCTGCAATATCGTACGGATCGACGAGAGCGGGACCATGGTCGATTTCAGCGGCGGGCACATCGAGTCCGATTTCGGCAAGGTGGTGATTGACGAGCTCCGCGCCGCGCGTGCGTTTCCCGGGATCGAGCTCTATTCGGGCGTTTCGTATCGGCACCTGCTGGTGTGGCGCGGCTATCCGCATTCGTCGCTGCCCGCGACGACGCCGCCGCACGATATCCAGGGCAAGGACAGCGCGCCGTATCTTCCCGCCGGCGACGGGGCGGGGCTCCTACGGGAGATCATGGACCTCTCGCGCGGAGTGATCGCATCGTCGAAACGGATCGCCGATGCCGCCGCGCGCATGCGGGGCGCGCCCACGTCCGTGTGGCTCTGGGGCGGCGGGCGCAAGCCGTCCATGCCCACGCTCGCCGAGCGCTTCGGCATCACGGGCCGCACCATATCGGCGGTGGACCTCATCCACGGGCTGGGACGCGCGGCCGGGCTTACGCCGCTGCGCGTGCCGGGGGCCACCGGCTATATCGACACGAATTACGAGGGGAAGGCCGATGCCCTCATCGCCGCGTTTGAGACGGACGATTTCGTGTTCCTGCACGTGGAGTCGCCCGACGAGTCCGGCCACGAGGGCAATCTGGAGCACAAGCTGCGCGCCATCGAGGATTTCGACGCGCGCGTGGTGGGCCGCGTCCTCGCGGGCATGGCGCGATACGACGATTACGCCGTCCTGGTGATGCCCGACCATCCCACGCCGATCGCCATCCGGACGCACTCGGCCGCGCCGGTGCCGTTTTGCATCTTCGACGCGAAACGCGATGGCGCATCACGCGACGGTGTGCGCGGCTTCTCCGAGCCTGAGGCGGCGCGCACCGGTATCGTGGTGGAGGACGGGCACCGGCTCATCGAGCATCTCATCGCGGGGCATATTGGGTAACACGGAGGATCGGACATGAAACTCGCAGTAAAGGCGGCCATCGCGGTCGTGATTGCGCTGGCGCTGGTGGCCGTAGGGATCAAACTGTTCAAGGGGAAGTCCGTCGATACCGCCATCGGGTATTACGAGGACGGCGATTACGACGACGCCATCCGCCTGCTCAACCGGCTCGTCGGGACCCTCGATTACGAACAGGCCGAGAAGGCGTACTATTACCGCTGCCGCTCCATCAACCGCTATGCCGAGAAGCTCGAGCGCAAATACGATGACGAACTGTCGGTCCTGGGCGAGCAGGCGGGCGACGCGAAGCCGGAGCGCATCAGGGACTACCGCGAGAAGCTCACGCGCAAGCTGGCGTCGATCAACGAGTCGATAGACGGCGATCTCACGCTTGCCGCCGGTCGCTCGCGCGGGCGCATCGTCTCCGGCGGAAAGTTCTATAACCAGTTTCTGGCGAAGTACAAGGGCAGCCGTTTTCTCGAGGACCTCGACTTCGAGGAGCTCCAGAAGATCGAGCGGACCGAGGGGCATCGTCTCCTTCGCTCGATCGCGAACTTTCACGCCCGCTATCCCTCCACGACCTATCTGGCGCAGGTGGTGAAGATGCTCTTCGACGCCCTGAAGCGCGGCGAGGTGCAGATCAAGGAAAAGGACGATTTTCTCGCGAACCTCATCATCCAGTTCGGGCGGAAATATCCGACGAGCTCCGAGTTCAGCCGCCTCTTCGTGTGCAACTCGGAGAGCGTGAACATGCGCAATTCGCCGGACACGCGGGGGGCGCTGGTGGCGAAGATCGACAAGGGGGAGATACTCATCCAGCTTGAAAAATCGATGGACACCTTCCAGGTCGGGGACGTGCGCGATTACTGGTACCGCGTCGCGACGCTGCGCGGCCACGCCGGATGGATCTTCGGGAAGTTCCTCGCGCCCATCGACATGTCCCGCTTCAAGGACGTGGAGACGGAGGAGCGCTGGTCGCTCGACGAGCGGTTCGCCGATTGGACCGACTCGCATACGCCGAAAAACTGGATGCACGTGGACGAGCGCGGTTCCGGCGCGGTCAGTTTTTCCTCCCGGGAGGGCGCCAACCGGCTGGTCTTCAACGCCTCGCACGCGGGCGGCGCGCCGGCGGGACTGTACCGCAAGGCGCCGGCGGGGCGATCGTTCGTCATCCTCGCCCGGGCCCGGTTCGCCGGCGGATCGCCGGTCACCCTGTTCGCCAACAGCATGCCGGGCGAGAAGGTCTTCGCCGTGGTCATCGGCGACGAGGAGGTCGAGGTGTCCGGCCGGCGCATTCCGCTGCGCACCGGGGAATGGCACGAGTACCGTCTCGAGAGCGAGGACGGCGCATTCGCGCGCCTCATCGTCGACGGCGAGGTGATATCCAGCCGTATCAATCCGGTCCGCAACGCCGCGTACCGGTCAACCGGGATCTATTGCCTCTTCGCGCCGGCGGGCGTCATCGGCGCCGCGGAGATGGAGTATATCAAGCTGCGCAATTAGGGATCGATTCGGGCGCGCACCCGATTGCCGCCTCATTCGGACGCCATGAGCCGGGTGACGAGTGGTATTGGCCCTCGGGAAGGCGTCGTTGCCGTATTTGTTGATGCGCAATACGGCCATGTGAGGGAATTGCGCCTGGCCTGGAAAACACGAACGGCGGGTCATGGTGACCCGCCGTTTTTCGCGGCACGGGTGATCGGTTTCGCCTACCACTCGTCGCTTTGCTTGTCGATGTACTTTTCGCGAACGCTGGCGCTGATGTCGTCAAGATAGAAATAGTTCCAGATCGGCAGCGACGTGGTGTTCCCGGGCGCGTAGATGATCTGGGTGATCTCCAGGAAGCGCTTCTGCGAGAGGTACTTGTCCTCTTGCGGGATGCGGTCGGTAATTTTCACGCTCATCTTTTTCCAGCCCTGGAAGTTGAGCTTCCCGAACACCAGGCGGTGGTTCTGGCCGGTGCCGTCGCGGAGCAACATGGAAAGCTCGCCGGAGAAGTTCTTCCCGTATACCCATACCGACAGGCTCCGGCAGTATTTTTCGATAATGAGCTTTTTCGCGGGATAGATGGTGAGGACATCGCCGCGCTTCGAGTAGAATTTCACGCCGAGGTATTTCTTCGAGCCCGGGGTCGGCGCGGGAAACTGGTCGCGAACGGCCACGCCCGCCTTCTGGTCCTTGGTCACGCGGAACGAGATGCTTTTATCGGTGTAGGAGGTCGTTTCGAAGTCCTCAAGCACCATCTCGGCATAGCCGCCGCGATCGACATCCTTCGCCTCTTTGGTGTCGGTTGCGGACTTATCGTCCTTTTTCGCGTCGGGGGCCTTCTTGTCCTGCGCGAAGAGGGGCCCGGCGCACAACAGAAGCGCGATCACGATCAATGCCGTCTTTTTCATACAACAACCTCCGTTTGTGATAATCATTACATGTATAATGGGCATATATCGACATGTCAAATATAAATAATTATGAAAATACCATAAAAAGCCGTTGGGAGTATCGTCCCATGCCGGCGGCGAATCCGCCCGGGGGAATGCGTTCCGCGGGAAATTATTCTTGACGCGTGATTTTTCCACACGCCTACTCTCGTCGATGCTGAATAATTCTCGACGGTGCCTCCGGTGTCACGAACGCCAGTAACGCTCATCAGGTCGCTTATCTTCATAGCGGTCGCCATCGTGTCGCTGCGTTCCGGCGCGTTCGGCGCGCAATCCTATGACTGGTGGTGGGTCTTCTACGAGCACGAATCGACGAAGCGTTTCGTGAGCGATACCGTGCGGCCGTTTTTCCTGCGCAACACCTATGGGGACCGGGTGTTCGAGGCGTCGCTGATGCCGATCGTCTACTGGAAATACAAGACCCCTCGCACCACGGAGTGGAAATCGCTGTTCGGGCTGGTCGATTCGGTGGACCATCGACATCGCAGCGGTCTCCACGATTACGATTTCGCCTTCTTTCTCTTCCTGTACTGGGGGCATTCCTCGGACCAGAAGGAGAACTATTTCATGTTCTGGCCCTTCGGCGGGCGGGTGTACAACAAGCTCGGGCAGGACCGCATCGATACGGTGCTGTTTCCGGGATTCGCGCTCTTTTTCCTCTACCCGCCGACCTGGCCGGTGTCGTGGACGACGCTGGGGATACTCGTGCTGTCGTTTATCCCGCTGTACGTCGACTATGAGAACCGGCAGTACCAGGCCTGGGGGATCCTGTGGCCGCTCATCCAGCGGGGCGCAAATCCCAAGCGCGACGACGTGCGCGTTCTTCCGTTTTACGCGCACAGCTACAAAAAGGACCGGTACGATGCGTACAACGTACTCCTTCTTTTCAACTATACGAAGGTGTACCTGCGTGATGACGTGCAGAAGACCCTCTTCGTGCTTCCGTTTTATGGCCGGCGGTGGAACGAGTCCGACAAGGTCAATTCGAGCACGCTCCTGTGGCCGTTCTTCTCGTGGGGGTACGATCGCGGCAGCGGCGCCTTCGAGGTCAATTTCCCATGGCCCCTGGTTCAATACCACGACTCCCTGAGTCCCTTCGTGAAGAAGCGGATATTTTTCCCCTTCTATGGGCTCTATGCGCGGGAGCATCAGCGAACGCGCTTCATCACGCCGCTTTACATTTCGCTTCAGAAATTCAATCGGCGGCTCGAGTCCGAATACAACTTCTACGCATTGATCTTCTGGCATTTCAAGCGGGACTACAAGCTCGCGTCCAGTCCGGTGTATGGCAAATCATGGCGATACTGGAAGCTGTGGCCGCTGTTCCAGTACGAGTACGACGATCGCGGCAACGTCGCCTTCAACATGCTCTCCATCCTGCCATTTCGGGACCCGGACGGCTACGAGCGGCTCTATCAGCCGTTCTGGACGCTCTTCGAATACCGTCGCCTCGCCGACGGCGAGAAGCGTCTGGGATTGCTGTTGCGTCTGTACTATCAGCGATGGGGTGATGATTTCCTCTACATCAAGGTGCCCTTCCTGATCTCATACGGCCGCGCACACGGGAGGATCACCGAGCTGTCCGTTCTCCTGTCGATGTTCGCGTATGTAAACGACGAGCGCGGGCGGTACGTGCGGCTGTTTTGGATTCCCGTGGGCCTGGGAGGCGCGGCGATCGCCGTCGATGGGGCCGCGAATACACCGACGCTCGGCGCGACGGCCTGGGCGCCCGGCGGCGGTTTCGATGACGATATCGTCTTCCACCGCGGCGTTGACGGTTTCGATGCGCTGTCGCGTGACCGCGCGAACCTGTACGGCTATCGGCATGCCGTTTTTTAACTTGCAAATAACCGTGCGGATGATACGAATATCATACCGGTTCGTCCGGACGCGGATCGGATGCGCATTTGACCACAATATTTATCATTCTTTTATGATATGTCAACATGCACCCGGCGTCGATGAAATGTAACGCGGAATGAGCATCAAGTTTATACACAGCTTTTTCGGGCTATTCGGCTATGTGGGGCAGCGGATCGTCGATACGATCGAGCTGACGGGCTACACGCTCGTCCTCCTGCTTCAGGCGGGATTTTACACGAAGAACGTCTTCAGCAAGCGCCGCGAGATACTCAAGCAGATGTATATCGCGGCCGTGAAGACGTTCTTCGTGGTGTCCGTCGTGGCCCTCTTCACGGGGATGATCGTGGCGCTGCAGACCGGCATCGAGATGAAGGCCTTCAAGCAGGAGGCGCTCATCGGCAACGTGATCATCGCCACCATGACGCGCGAGATGGGGCCCTTCATGACCGCGATCATCCTCACGGCGTCGGTGGGATCGGCCATGGCGGCGGAGATCGGCACCATGACGGTGTCGGAGGAGGTGGACGCGCTGCAGATGATGTCGATCAGCCCCGTGAAGTTTCTGGTGATGCCGCGGGTGGTCGCCATGGCGATCATGGTGCCGATCATGACGGTGTACACCAATGCGCTGGGCACCCTGGGCGGCGGGGTGGTGGCGAACTACCAGCTCCAGGTCTCCTGGGAGGTGTACTATTCGCACGTGCTCGAATCGCTGCATTTCAAGGCGGTCTACACGGGGCTCCTCAAGTCCTTCATCTTCGGGCTCATCATATCGGGAGTGAGCTGCGCGCAGGGACTGCGGGCGACCAACGGCGCGTTGGGCGTGGGCAAGGCGACGCGCGAGGCGGTGGTCATCTCGTTTCTCATGGTGCTCATCATCGGCTACTTTATCACCGCGGTGTTCTACGGAAAGGAGTGATGATAGAGTTTGTCGACGTCTACAAGTACTACAATACGCGCGCGGTCCTCAAGGGCGTGTCGATGCGCATCGAGCGCGGCGAGACCTTCGTCATCATCGGCCAGTCGGGGACGGGGAAAACGGTTTCGCTGCGGCACATCGCGGGCCTGGTGGACCCCGACGGCGGGGACGTGATCATCGACGGCGTGAAGATGAACGGCGCGAAGCGACGGGTCAAGACCGCGCTCAGGGAGAAGATGGGGGTGCTCTTCCAGTCGGGCGCGCTCATCAACTGGATGACGGTGGGCGACAATATCGCGCTGCCCCTGGTGGAGCACCGGCTCCATCCGCCCGACGAAATCGAAAAAATTGTTGCTGAAAAGCTTCACATGCTGCAATTGACGGATGCCCGCGATAAGATGCCCGCCGACATCAGCGGCGGCATGCGCAAGCGCGCCGGGCTCGCGCGGTCGCTGGTGCGCAACCCGGAGATCATCCTGTACGACGAGCCGTCGTCGGGGCTCGATCCGGTGATGACCAGCGTGATCGACCAGCTCATTCGGCGCATGCAGCGCGAGTACAACATCACCTCGGTGGTGGTGACGCACGACATGGGGAGCGCCTATGCGATCGCCGACCGGATCGCGATGCTCTACCAGGGCGAGATCATCCAGTGCGGGACGCCGGACGAGATTCGCAACACGGAGAATCCGATAGTGCGGCAATTCATAACCGGGAGCCTCGCCGGGCCCATCCCGGTGGTGTAGCGCGGCGGGAAAGGAGCGACGAATCGGGCAATGAACCTGAAAACCGAAATCTCCGTTGGGCTCATCTTCTTCGTCGCGCTCGCGGTGCTGGGGTATTACACCATCCTCATGAGCGAGAAGATCTTCGACAACCGAAAGGACTACTACTATATCACGGTGCTCTTTCCCGACGTGGAGGGGCTCAATCGCGACGACAAGGTGAAGATCAACGGGGTGATGTCCGGCAAGGTGGACGACATCCAGCTGCGCAGCACCAACATGGTGTGGGTGAAGCTCAAGATGTTCAACACCTTCACCCTCTACTCGAACTACAAGATAAAGATAAAAAGCGAGAGCGCGCTCGGCGGCAAGTACGTGGCGATCTCGCCCGGGGTGGGTTTCGAGAAGGGGCGCGAGTACGCGGTCGTGACCACACGGGAGAGCCTCGAGGGGGCGGCGCTGGGTGATCCCTTTGGGCTCATCTCGGAGTTCGTCGAGGAGAACCGGCACGATATCCGCGAGGCGATCAGCAACCTCCGCATGATCACCGAAAAGATCAACACCGGGCAGGGGACGCTCGGCAAGCTCGTCTCGCGCGACACCATGCATGACAATGCCGAGGACCTCATCAAGGAAATCCGCGAGACGATCGAGGACAGCCGCGAGCAGGCCCCGGTCACCAGCTTCATCCGCGCCGCGCTCACCGCGTTCTAGGTTTGTTACGCGCATGTAACATTTCCCATTAGTCGCACTATACATACGATAATTCGCCGTTTCGTCATTGACAGCTTTCCGAGGCATGGTCACCATCGCACAATTTGCCGCTTCCCCGCGAGGTTTGAATGCCCAAGGACACCAGCATCCGTAAGATCCTCATCATCGGCTCCGGCCCCATCGTGATTGGACAGGCGTGCGAGTTCGATTATTCCGGATCGCAGGCATGCAAGGCGCTGCGCGAGGAGGGCTATGAGGTGGTCCTGGTGAACTCCAATCCCGCGACCATCATGACCGATCCGGACCTCGCCGACCGAACCTATATTGAGCCCATTACCCCCGACGTCGTGGAGAAGATCATCGAGCGCGAGCGCCCCGATGCGGTGCTGCCCACGGTGGGCGGTCAAACGGCGCTCAATGTCGCGCTCGCGCTTGCGGAGTCGGGCGTCTTCGAGAAGTACGGCGTCCGGCTGATCGGCGCGGGGATCGAATCGATCAAAAAGGCCGAGGACCGCGAGCTCTTCAAGAAGGCGATGGTGAAGCTGGACCTCTACGTCCCGGAGTCGGGACTCGCCTCGACGGTGGACGAGGCGCTCGCGGTGCTCGAGCGCATCAAGCTGCCGCTCATCATACGGCCTGCGTTCACGCTGGGCGGCACCGGCGGCAATATCGTGTACAACCGCGAGGAGTTCGTGGAGCTCGTGCGGAAGGGGCTGGATGAATCGCCCATCTCGCAGGTGCTTCTCGAGGAGTCGGTGATTGGCTGGAAGGAATACGAGCTCGAGGTGATGCGCGACAAGAAGGACAACGTGGTCATCATCTGCTCCATCGAGAACTTCGATCCCATGGGGGTGCATACCGGCGATTCCATCACCGTGGCGCCCCAGCAGACGCTCACCGACCGCGAGTATCAGGCCATGCGCGACGCCGCGATCCGGATCATCCGCGAGATCGGCGTGGACACCGGCGGCTCCAATATCCAGTTCGCCGTGGACCCCGCCGACGGGCGGATGATGGTGATCGAGATGAACCCGCGGGTGAGCCGCAGCTCCGCGCTCGCCTCCAAGGCTACGGGCTTCCCGATCGCGAAGATCGCCGCGAAGCTCGCGATCGGCCTGACGCTCGACGAGATCCCCAACGATATCACCCGCGAAACGCCCGCGTCGTTCGAGCCGACGATCGACTACGTGGTGGTGAAGGTCCCGCGCTGGGCCTTCGAGAAGTTCGAGGGCGCCGATCCGCGCCTGGGTCCCCAGATGAAGTCCGTGGGGGAGGCGATGGCGATCGGGCGCACGTTCAAGGAGTCGCTGCAAAAGGCGCTGCGTTCGCTCGAGAACGACCGGTACGGTCTCGGCGCCGACGGCCGAAAGGACCTCGCCGCGCTATGTGCCGGGATGGACGAGGGCAAGCGGCGCGATGTCATTGAAAAGAACCTCGTGAATCCCATGGAGGGGCGCATCTTCTACATCAAGTACGCCCTTTCGCTCGGATGGAGCGTGGCGCGGATCAACGAGCTCACGGGGATCGACCCCTGGTTCCTCGAGCAGCTGCGCGAGATCGTTCTCGCCGAGGAGGCGTTCGTGGGCGACTTCCGGGCAAACGGCCTTTCGCGGGAGAACGTCACGGCCATGAAGCGCCTGGGGTTCTCCGATGTCCAGCTCGGCTATCTGACGAGCGCGGACGCGCTTGCGGAGATCGACGCGAAGGGGCCGTCGCACCAGCGAGAGTATTCGCTCACACTCAAGCGCCGGGAGTCGGACGTGCGCGCGTTTCGCTTCGAAAACGGCATCGTTCCCGGCTACCGCCTCGTGGACACCTGCGGCGGCGAGTTCGAGGCCCGCACGCCGTACTACTACTCGTCCTACGACGATCAGGACGAGGCCCGGGACTCCGGCCGGCGGACGGTTATGATCCTGGGCGGCGGACCCAACCGGATCGGGCAGGGGATCGAATTCGATTACTGCTGCTGTCACGCCTCCTTCGCGTTGCGTGACATGGGAATCGAGTCCATCATGGTCAACTCCAATCCCGAGACGGTGTCCACGGACTACGACACGTCCGACCGGCTCTACTTCGAGCCGCTCACCCTGGAGGACATCCTGCACATCTACCGCCGCGAAAAGCCGGAGGGGGTGATCGTGCAGTTCGGCGGTCAGACGCCGCTGCGCCTTGCGAAGAGCCTCATGGAGAACGGCGTGCGCATACTGGGGACCTCGCCCGATTCGATCGACCGCGCGGAGGACCGGGAGCGCTTCGCCGACGTGGTCCGGAAGCTGGACCTCCTGCAGCCCGACAACGGCATCGCCTTCGCGCAGGACGAGGCGATCGCGGTCGCCGAGCGGATCGGCTACCCGGTCCTCGTGCGCCCGTCGTACGTGCTGGGCGGCCGCGCCATGTCCATCATCTACGATAAGTCCAGCCTCATCGAATACATCAACACCGCCGTGCAGCTCTCGCCCGAGCACCCCATCCTGGTTGACCGCTTCCTCGACGACGCGACCGAGGTCGACGTGGACGCGATCTGCGACGGCGAGAGCGTCTACGTCGGGGCCATCATGGAGCACGTGGAGCTCGCCGGCGTGCACTCGGGCGACTCCGCCTGCGTGATCCCGCCGCTTACCATCGACAAGCCCATGCGCGACCGCATCGCGGAAACCACCGAGGCGCTAGCCTTCGAGCTCGGCGTGGTGGGCCTCATCAACATTCAGTTCGCGATCAAGGACGACGACCTTTACGTTCTCGAAGTGAACCCGCGCGCCTCGCGCACCGTCCCATTCGTCTCCAAGACGAAGGGGGTGCCGCTGGCGAAGATCGCGGTGCGCGTGATGCTGGGGGAGAAGCTTCGCGATTTCGGCCTGGGCAGGATCAAATCGATCCCATACATCAGCGTGAAGGAGGCGGTGCTTCCCTTCAATAAGTTCCCCGGGGTGGACACGATCCTCTCGCCCGAGATGAAATCGACCGGCGAGGTGATGGGCGTGTCGCGCTTCTTCGGCGAGGCCTTCTACAAGGCGGAGCTCGCCGCCGGCGACCGGCTGCCGGTGGCCGGGACGGTCCTTTTGTCCATCAACCGGAAATCCCAGCCCGAGATATTAAGCGAGGTGCGCCTCCTGTTCGAGAGCGGCTTCCGGCTCGTGGCCACCGAGGGGACGGCGCAGTATTACGCGGACCACGGCATCACCTGCGAGCGCGTCCGCAAGGTGAGCGAGGGGCGGCCGAACATCCTGGATCTGGTGAAAAACGGGGAGCTCGATCTCATTATCAATATCCCGGCCGGCAAGGAGCCCAAGAGCGACGCGTATATCATCCGGCAGTCGGCGGTCCGGTATCACATCCCCATCGTCACCTCGGAATCCGCCGCCCGGGCGGCGATCCACGGCATGATCGTGGTGGGGCGCACGGGAGTCCTGTCGGTGCGCTCGATCCAGGAGTACCACGAGGACGTGAAAAACAGTCAATAGTTCCCCGCACCGCTGCCGACAATACACCTATACGAGCGGCGCCCGAACGGGGCCGGCGGGGACTGTCGGTTTCCGCGGGGGCGGGGCGCTTGCCGGACAACAATCATGAGCGAACAGATCATTTTAACCGGACGCGACATCGAGCGGATCATCGCCGACACCGCCGCGCGCGTTTGCGCCGATATCGGCGAGGATGCCGACTCGTTCGGGATCGTCGGCATACAGACGCGCGGGGTGGAGCTCGCCGACCGCATCCGCGCGCTCATCGAACGCGATTCCGGAAAGCGGATCAAGAGCGGCACGCTCGATATCACCTTTTACCGCGACGATCTCTCAACGCGGGGGGTGCTGCCGGTCATCAAGGAGACGCGCATCGAGTTCGATATTACCGATATGACGATCCTGCTGGTGGACGACGTGATCTTCTCCGGGCGCACCACCAAGGCGGCGCTGGAGACGCTGATGAGCTTCGGACGCCCGCGGGCCATCAGGTTTTTCGTGCTCATCGACCGCGGGAACCGTGAGCTTCCCATCCAGCCCGATTACTGCGGCTACAAGATCGAAACGGGGCCAACGGACCAGGTCCGGGTGCTTCTCGCCCAGACGGACGGGACGGGGGACTCGGTGGTGCTCCAGCCGAACGGCGCGTAATTCTCCGACGTTATCGCTTACTCTTTTTTCCTCGCGCGCCGGCCGGCCGTTCGACAAACGCGAGGAAGTCCCGCATGCGTTTCTTCCCCCCGACGGATTCGTTCCAGATTTCGACGCGCGCATAGTACCGGTCGTCTTCGCGGTCCTCGGCGCGGCTGTCGCGGACGAGTTTCGTCAGGGGCGAATCGTCCACGCGGCGCCGGCGGCATTTCACGATGGGGTTCATCGTCACGCGCCGGAGCGCGCCGCTCTCGTCGAGATCGGCCTGGTAGGGGAAGGTGCGGCAGGTGCGCGGGCGGTGCTGATATATCGTGCAACGCATGTCGTCGTCCAGGAACAGGCAGCGATTCTTTCGGCGTCGGAGCCCCATGGCGCGCACGCCGGCCGGGAAGCGGATCCACACGCCGGACTCGGCGGCGAAATCCATGTCGTCGTCGGAGTAAAAGCGGACGAACGATTCGGGCGCACGGCCCGTGGCGCGCGCGATGCGGCGGACGTCGCTGTCGGTGACGGGCACGATGGGCTCGCTGCAGCAGGTCCCGCAGCCGCTGCATGCGATCGTTTTAAAGAGCCGTTTCCGGCGGTCCCGCTTCCGGGGGGTCTGTCGTGCGTTCACGATGCTCGCCCGGTCGCTTACTGGGGTTTGGGCCGGGGGACCAGCGCGCGCTGGCGCTTGAGTTTCGAATAGCTGTACCAGGCGTAGAGAAAGCCGATCAGGAGGAGAAACAGGTCGTCGGCGAGTCCCAGCGGGCCCACGAGGGCCTCGGGGATGAGGTCGATGGGCGAGATGGTGTAGACGATGGCCAAAATGAGCACCACGAGGGCGCGTATGAATCGGTTGCGGGCGGTGGTGTATTCGTCCGTTACATGTGTTCCGTCGCCGTCCCGCGGTACGGGCTTGTCGACGGCGCGCGTTTCATGGGGAATCTGTGGCATGGCGTGCTCCTTTCCGGGGAATCCCGCCGGCGGCCCGGCGGGGGCCGTCGCATGACGACCCCTTTCGCACGGGCGGGGTTACTTTTCAACCGTTATTTCGATTTTTCGCGGTTTCGCCTTCTCGCTCTTGGGTAGGGTGATGACGAGAACGCCGTTGTCGAGTTTCGCGGTGATCCCGCCGGCGTTCACGGCGTCATCGACCTGGAAGACGCGATGAAAGTTGTAGAGGGTATACTCGCGGTATTTCAGGTCCTCCGCGCTCAGATAGGCCGGGGAAACCTTTCCATCGACCGTGAGGGTGTTGTCCTTCATGGTGATTTCCAGGTCTTCCCGCGCGACGCCCGGCATGTCGGCTGTGAGAACGAACTCGTTCGCGTCCTCGTAGATGTCGATGGCGGGGACGATCACGCATTCATTGCAGTGGTATGCGTCGGTTTTCAGTTTTTTCACCTCGGTGGTCATGACGGTTCCTCCCTTCGCTATTTGATCTCGATCTTGCGGGGCAGCGCCTCCGGGCTCTTCTGAAGCGTTACGATAAGCACCCCGTCCCTGCGCGCTGCCGTCACGGTTTCTCGGTTCACGGCGTAGGGCAGCCGGATTGATTTCTTGAATTTCCCGAAGCTGCGTTCGCGGCGGATATACGGCTTGTCGGCGTAATCGGGCTTCCGCTCCCCTTCTATGATGAGGCTGTTGTCGACGAGCTGGATAGAAATCGCATCGTTCGCGACCCCTGGCATGAGCGCGTGGATCGTGATGGCATTGTCCTTCTCGTACAGGTTGATGTGCGGATAATCGATCGCGCGTTCACGCGGAGCGAGGTTCGAGAAATAGCCGTCGATGGTGTTTCGCAGTCCGAGCATGTCATCAAAGATGTCGTAGTTGGTATACATGGGATTCCTCCTTCGTGTGATGTCGCCTCTCCGCGTATTGCGCGGAGAGGCGTTTCAGGTTCAATGGACGTCGATCGTGATCTTCTTCGGTTGCGCCGTCTCGTCCTTCGGTATGTCGATGGCGAGCACGCCGTTCTTGAATTTCGCGGAAATCTTGTCGCTCTTGATGTTCTCGGGAAGCTGAATGCTCCGGTGGAACGAGCCGAATCGCCGCTCGGAGACGACATACCGCTTGTCCGTGCCTTCCTCCTTTCGCTCCTCGTTTTTTTCGCCGCTGATGATCAGCATGTTGTTCTCGATGGAAACCGACAGGTTCTTCTCCTCAATTCCGGGGACCTCGGCCTTGATGTGTATCGCCGTATCGCTTTCCTCGATGTCAATCGAGGGGGCCCAGGCTGCGTCAAAGAGGGATGACGGCCCTACAGTAAAGAAATCATCGAATAGATTCTGAATTTCTCTCCTGAAGCTGTCGATTCCTTGATTTTGTTTATTTTCTCGTTTTGACAATCCCCATTTCATAACACACCTCCGATTGTGTTATTTTAACTACTAGCACTCTAGTTAAACGAGTGCTTATTTTTTGCACTTAAAATATACCTATCAAAAAGTTGAACGTCAATAGGGGGATGCTCGTTTTTTGAAAAAAAATGTTGGGAGTATTTTTGCTTGAATTATAAACCCAATGTTACTATTTTAATATCAGCGCAATGCAACCATGGAGGGTGTATGGATATTAGCGGCATTCAACAGAGCATATCCGGTCAGCGACTCTATCAGAAAGGGTCCATCGAAACGACCAATGAGTACATGAAGTCCTCATCGGCGTTGGGATCGGAGGGGGGCAATGGGCAGGCCTCCGTTCAGAAGAGCGTGATTAGCACGGCCAACGAGTTCACCAGGAAGGGTACGGTGCTCGACACTACGGCGTAGCTTTTACGTCTCCGTCGAACTCGAAATCTATCGAGATGCCCGACATCGCCTTGACGGGGCAGGCGGTCTTGCACAGGCCGCAGGCAACGCAGCGCTCGGGATAAAATCGGACCTCCATCGTCACGCGGTCGATTGTGAGCGCGTCGACGCGGCAGACGGCCGTACATGCGCCGCAGTGTACGCACGCGCGCTCGTCCCGGTAGATCTTGTCCGCGAGCACCTCAACCTGGACCTCTTCGCGCTTCAGGTAGTCGATGCAGTCGTCGAGCTCGCGTCGTCCTCCGGAGAGCTCAAGGATAAGCCTGCCCTCCTGCTTCGGCAGGATCTTCGCCTCAAGGACGTTGAACACGACATTGTATTCGGTGGCCAGCCGGAAGATGATCGGTTTATACATGATCTGCTGCTTGAAGATGAGCAGGACGTTGATCGATTCCATGGGTTTCTCCTCGAGTACAGGAATTGGCCGCGGGGCGTCAACGCAAGAATAAAATCAGTTCCGGAGGGTTTTTTCCGTCGATCGATTTCTGTCTTGCTAGAATACCCATGCAGGCGTAGCGGCAGGTTGGGACGGTAGTGCTGATATGAACAACGAACACACGATACTGGTTGCGGAATTCGGAGAAACCGTCGATTCGCAGCTTGCAGATCTGCTTGCCGGATTGGGCTATCGGATCATGGCGCCATCCGCTGCAACGGACGATTTCGTCGCGCGATTGGAAGCGGAACGTCCCGATATCGTTATACTCAATCTGTCGGTGGGTGTCGATGGGGACGCGCTCGCATCGGCAATCCGGGATCTGGCCCGCAAAGATCGTTCGGCGGTGCTGACGATATCTCGCGAGAGCGGCATTTCGCACGATGATCTTGGTGAGCGTGATCGAGCGGTGTGCCTCCTGCGCCCCTTCAGGGGATCCGATCATCGGGAGGCCGTACGGGACGCCCTACTGCGCGCGATTACCCGTGAGGCCTCGCACGGGATGCGTCGTTTTCAGGCTCTTGCCGAATCGGCCCCGTATCCAATAGTTATATTCGATGCGGGCGAACGAATCGTTTATGCCAACCGAAAATCATCAGAATTATTTCAAGTGAACGTGGCGGAACTTGCCGGAAAAGGGATCGATGACTTGTTTCCCCACGATACGGTTGACATAGCGAACCGGCTCACGGACGCCTTGCGCGAGGCCATGCGTACGGGCGCCTGGACCACTGTGAGCGATTGTAAAATGGAATACTCCGACGGGGCGCGCTGGTTCAGTTTCATTTTCGCGCCGCTTGACGGCGATGCAGGCTCAGACAACGGGGCGGTATGCATGGCCCGTGACAATACCGACACCGTGGCCATGCTGGACAACCTCGAATGGAACGCCGAGGTGAACGCGGTCGTCGCCGAGCTCTACGGCATGATCCTCCAGTCCTCGTCGATTGAGGAGCTGTCCGACATCATTCTCGATCACGCGAAGCGGCTCACCGACAGTGTGTTCGGTTTCGTGGGATATATCGACCCCTATTCCGGAAATCTCGTTTCGTGCACCATGACCAAAGACGTCTGGGAGACGTGCAACATTCCCGATAAGCGGATCGTCTTCGAGAAGTTTTGCGGCCTCTGGGGGTGGGTGCTCGAAAACAGCCAGCCGATGCTCTGCAACGACGTGTCTGCGGATCCGCGCTCGACCGGGGTCCCCCGGGGGCATATCCCCATCGACCGCTTTCTGTCCGTGCCGTCGTTGTTCGGCCAGAAGCTCGTGGGCATGATCGCGCTCGCAAACGCGAGAGATCCCTACACGCAACGCGATCTCGATCTTGTATCCCGGCTCGGTTCGATTTACGCCATCGCCGTCAACCATCACTTTTTGCGGCAGGACCTCATCGAGGCGAAGGAGGCGGCGGAGTATGCGAATCGAGCGAAGAACGAGTTTCTCGCCAATGTGAGCCATGAGCTGCGGACGCCGCTCAACGCCATCCTGGGATTTGGCCAGATATTGGAGATGCAGAAAGAGGGAAGGCTTTCGATGCCGCAGCGTGAGTATTTGCGTCATATCCTTAAAAACGGGCATTATTTGCTTCATCTGGTAAACGACATCCTCGATGTAAGCGCCATCGAAGCGGGCAGGTTGGCGCTCGTGCAACGGTCGTTCGATCTCGGGGCGCTGATCCGCGACCTGCTTCCCGAGCATCGGCTGCTTGCCGAAAAAAAGCGAATCCCCATTCTCGATGATGTGGCCGGAGACCTGAACGGCTTTTTCGCCGATCCAGTCCGCGTGCGTCAGATCGTGAACAATCTTCTCTCGAATGCGATTAAGTATACCGACCCGGGGCGGCGTGTTGGCCTTACGGTGCGTCGGGAAAATGCCCGGGTGGTCATCGAGGTGTGGGACGAGGGACGCGGTATTTCCGCCGACGTGTATGATGCGATTTTCCAGCCGTTCGTACAGGTGCGCGATTTCAATGCATCGAAGCCCATGGGGACGGGGCTGGGTCTTTCCATCACCAAGCGCCTCGTGGAGCTTCATGGCGGCACAATAAAAGTCCAGAGTGCGATAGGCCAGGGGAGTCGTTTCACCATTATCATGCCCGACGTTCCCTCTGCGCAGGAGAGAAGCGCCGAGTCGCCGGTGCGGGGATCTCTCAACGACGCGCAGGATCGATTTGCCGGTGCATCGGTGCTCGTAGTCGAGGACAATGAACTCAATAGCATCCTCATGCGTACGCTCCTTGAGGAGTTCGGGATTTCCGTCCAGTGCGTGCCAACGGGCGAGGATGCCGTATCGCTCCTCGGCGAACATCGCGTTGATTTAGTGTTCATGGACATCGATCTTCCCGGCATGAGCGGCGTGGAAGCGGCCCACCGCTTGCGCGAACAGAACGCGGACTGCCCGCCGATTGTCGCGCTCACGGCCTACTCGATGAAGGGCGACCGTGAACGATACCTGGCGGAGGGCATGGACGGATATATCTCCAAACCGATCGAGATCGCCGGGATCATTGCGGTCCTTGACCAGTTTTTACGCCGTGAGGGAGCCCGGGAAGATGTCACGCGCGTCGACGGCGCACCGCCCATGCGGTACGATTTCGGTGCGGTCGCGCGTGAGATCGGCATCGACACCGCGGTGTTCAAGGGTATCGTGAAAAAGTTTTTCGATTCGGTCTCGGACGAGTATCTTCGCGATTTGCGCGAAGCTGTGGCGCGCGGCGACCATGATCGCATCCACCGGGCCGCGCATCGGTTCAAGGGGTCGGCGGCCAATCTGCGATTTGGAACTCTTGTTGAAATTTTGCGCACGATTGACGAGCATGCCCGGCGGGCGGACGATGTCGATTACGCGTCGCTGTGCGACCGCGTTGACGACGAACTCGAAGTACTGCGCAGTAATGTGCATGGAGGGTTGTTATGATCGAAAAGCGAATACTGGTTGCCGAGGACGAAACGGCGAGCGCCGACCTCATTCGCGAGATGCTCGCCGCCAGCGGCTATGCGGTGACCCTGTGCGAACACGGGGCGGCCGCACTCGAGGCCTATCGCGAGCGTCCCTTCCCGGTGGTCGTGACCGATATCGAGATGCCGGTGATGGACGGTAATGAGCTGGTCACCCGCCTCAAGAAGATCGACGAGGACCAGATCGTGATCGTGCTCACCGTTCACAGCGAGCCCGATGTTATCATCGACATTATGCGCAAGGGCGTGTACGATTACGTCATCAAGCCGGCGCGATCCGCCGAGATGCTCTACAAGCTGGAGCGGGCCTTCGAGGCGGCCGAAAGCAGGCGTATGCGGCGCACGATCGAGCGCGAGAAGGTGGTGCGGCTCGAGAACCAGCTCGAGTGGTTCAAGTGGAGCGACAAGATCATCCAGCGCGATTACGACCGGGTGGACCGCACCCTCTTCGCCAGCCTCCACATGAGCTTCAACCAGGGGGCGGGATTCGGCGCGCTCCTCACGCTCATCAGCCTGATATCGTCATCGGCAAAGAGGGAGGGGGACACCTACAGCATCGACGCGAACCTGTTTAGTCTCATCAACGAAAACGCGAAGATGGCGGAGCGCGCCCTCAACGTGTTTTCCGACATCAACAACATCATCTGCAACGAGCTGAAACGGGAGGCCGTTTCGCTCGCGGATCTGTACGCCTTCATTCAGCTCGTCATCAGAGAGCGCGGGGAGGCCGCCGCGATCAAGGGCCACACGATCCGGCTCAGCGAAATGAAATCGTGGTCGGGAAGCGACACGGTGCTCATCGACAGCGGCAATTTGTACAAGGCGATCGCCGAGCTGCTGGTCAATGCGCTCAAGTTCTCCGAGCCGCGATCGGACATCTTCGTTATTCTTGATTATCACCGCACGGAGTCCGTGACCATCTCCATCATCAACCGTCCCGGAGCGAACGAGCGGGGTATCGAAGGCATCCCCGCGGAATACGAGAACCTCGTGTTCGAGCCCTTCTTCCGTCTAGTGAGCTCGACCTATGAACAGTACAATACGCTGGATTACGGGCTTGGCCTCACGCTGGTCGAAAAGATACTGAAGCGGCATGATGGGTCCGTGACCGTTTCTAATATTATGGACCACACCGACATCACGCGCGATCCGGTCGTCAAAGTGAATTTCACCATAGCATTGCCGATCGCGCGCTAGCGCGCGCCGTCATCCGACGGGTCGACGAGCTCGATGTCGCCCCGCACGGCGAGGGTGTCGCGGATGACGACGAGCGCGCCAATGACGCCGGGTACGCCGAGCGCGTACTCCAGCGCGGCTCCGGCGTCTTCGGGTCGACGCGCGCGGTTGCCGGTCTCGGTCGCCACGGCGTCGGCCAGTGCGGCGTCAGTCGCGAGGACCGTCGCGGCGTCGGCGCGGCCGAAGCTGAGCGAGGGGCCCACTCTTCCCGATGAGGTGCAAATCCCAAGCGGCGTTTTCGCAGGATCGATCCGAAGCGCGAGGCGCCCCGCGAAGGGGGTTCCCGGGGCGTAGACATCAACCAGCGCGGGCGAGGCGAGCCGAAGCCAGATGTCGCCGCCGTTTTCTACGATCACCTCGTTCGAGTCCGCCGCGAGATCGCTCCCCACCGCGGCGGCGATGGCGCCCGCGACGGCGGCCATCGGCCCCACCCCGGCGGCCTCCGACGCATCAAGCATTGAATTCACAATATGAGAGGCGGTGTCGATGCGCGCGATCGGCGCAAGGGCGGTCAGGAAGTCGCGATGCTGCGCGATATGCGCGAGTATCTCCCCGCGAAGACGCGAGACAAGATCGCGTACGCGCGAAGAGTAATCGGCGGCCGCGCGGATGTAGAGATCGGTCGTTTCCACGCGTACGTGAAAGGCCCTCCAGCGGTCCGAATCGGAGAAGTCCCGATAGGCGCGCTCGGTGTGGCGCATCACTTCATGTCGTTCGGGCAGGTCGGCAGGGGAATCTGCGGCACGCCCAGGGTGAACTGGCCGCTCTTGATCCAGTCGCGGAGGATTCCGGCGATGCGCTTCGCGAGCGGATAGCTCGACAGCGGCGCCGCGGGGATTTCCTTGCCGTGTACGGTCACGCGGCCGGTCTTCAGCTCGGCGTAGCTCACCTCGGCGATGCTCTTCGGGTTTCCAGACGGATAGTCCACGCCGTAGTCGATCACCTGGCAGAAGATCTCATCATCCCCCACGCCGGTGAAGCGCGCGAGGTCCTCGTTGAGTATCGGAATGGGCACGCCGAGCCCCACCATGAGCGAACAGCCGTACCCGGTGAGCGAAGCCCCGCGAATGAATTCCGCGTTCATCTCCTTCATGTCGCCGGTGACGGCGATGGTCCCCGCGCCCTCGCGTGGGACGCTGTTGTCCCCGCGCAGGCAGTCCGGCGCGTGCTGGGTGCCCCGCCAGGCGATCGCGCCCACGGCGCCGCCGAGGAAGATCTTGGTCCCGGTGCCCAGCGTCCAGTAGAACGGGTCCTTGAGCAGCGGCGAGAGCTCCCCGGCGCTCGAGTAGGTGGCGTTTCCCATGTTGGGACGGAGGATTCCCATGTAGGTGTAGATGGTCCGCCGGGAGAGGTTTACGGCGCAGTTGTAGTTCTGATAGGCGTTGCGCGGATTGTACAGAATGGCGTCGCGCAGGGCGTCGATGGTGATGGCGGTCTCGTACTCCTTGAGCGGATAGCAGTCCGTTCCGTAGCCCTTGGCCCGCAGCTTCACCGTCCGCCCGGCGATGAGGTCCTCGATCACGTGTCCGCCGCCATAGTGAAACGAGCCGGGATATACCTTGTTGAGCGGGTCGTCGTCCTGCACCTGGGTCGCGCCGATGTAGCAGTCGACCGCCGCGATGCCGCCGTACGCCTCCACTTCGTTGAGCCACACCTTCGAGGCCTTCATGCGCGGCTTGGTGTGCCCGAAGTTGAGAAAGGCGCCGGAGGAGCACATGGTCCCGAACGTGCCGGTGGTGACCACGTCCACCGTGTTGAATGCGCTCTTCGCGCCGTCGCGCTTCACGATCCCCACCATCTCGTCGGCGGTGACAACGACGGCCGTGCCCTGCCTGATCTTCGCGTTTATCTCTTCGTAGCTTTTCTTGATCTCGACGCTCATGGCGCGCTCCCTAATCTCTGCTGCGTCCCTCCGCACACGGCGTACGGAGGTGTGATGATGAAGATGTATCGGCGGTATTCCGTCAATTTGATTTTATAGTATTTGCAAAAAACAGCGTCGCGGCATAGCGTGGCCGCGACGGTCTCACGGATCGTACGCGGCGCGTGAAGGGAGGTGACATGTTTCCGGGAATGCCCGAACTGATTCTTATTGTCGTCATCATCGGCGGCTGTATTGCCGTCGCGGTTATCATGACGCGTCGTGACACGCGCGCCAAGAAATAATCCCGCCTGGAGGATGAGGCCCTGCCCGCCATGACAACCGCACGCCTTCCGATGGATCTGAAAACCTCCGGAAAGGTTTCTCTGGTCCTCTTTATCATCTTGTTGATCGAGGGCCTGTTCGTGAACCTGTTTGTCGGCAGTGAGGCGGCGAATGATCCGACCATGGAACGATGTATTTCCGCCGTTCGCTACGCCATGCCCGCGCTCTCGGCATTCGGGATTGCGATGGCCCTCGGTCTTGTCATGGGGCGTCCGTGGGCGCGTCGGGGCATGATCGCCGTGTGTGCCGGCTGGATCACGTTCATCGGCGTCATGGGGCTCGCGATGGGCCGGGCCGTCCTGTCGGCGCGGCCGGACCGGTTCGCGCCGGGAACGGGCCGGGACGAGGCGCTCGTCGTGCTCCTGTTCGCCGTGGGCGCGTTCACGTTCCTCATCGCGCTCGCCATCCGCCATTTCCTGAGGGCCGGCCGCGCATCGTGATCGATGAAACCACCCTGACATCGCGCATAACGCAGCAGTACGCCGGGCGATCGCTCATCGATTTCCTGAGCGGCCGGTTCCGCTACCGCGGTCGCGAGGAGTGGGCGGCGCTCATCGCCGCCGGAAAGGTAGTGGTGAACGGGAGCGCGTCGGACGCGGACCATCCCCTGGCCAAGGGCGATCTCGTCGCGTATACCATCGTCCTCGAGGAGCCGCCGGTGGACGGGAATATCGCGATCCTCCACGACGAGGAGTCGTTCCTCGTCGCCGGCAAGCCCGGCAATCTCCCGTCGCACGCCGACGGCCGCTTCATCAAGAACACCTTCATCTGGATGATCCGCGAGCGATATGCCGCCCAGGGTTTCGCGGGCAAGCTCAATCTGGTGCACCGGTTGGACCGCGAGACGAGCGGCGTCATGCTCGTGTCGAAAATTGATTCGGCCCATCGAGGGCTCATGCGGCAGTTCGGCGCCGGGACGGTGGAAAAGGAGTATCGCGCGATCGTGCGCGGCGTTGTGGCGGCCGATGCCTTCGAGGTGGGGGGCTATATCGTCCCCGACCGCGCGAGCGGCATCAGCATAAAGAAGAGGGTGGTTGATGACGAGGAGCCAGGCGCGAAGCGCGCGGTGACGCGCTTCGAGGTGATCGAGCGCCTGGAGCGTTTCACGCTTCTTCGCTGCGTGCCGCTCACCGGGCGCACCAACCAGATCCGCGTGCACCTCGCGCACGCCGGATACCCGATCGCGGGCGACAAGCTCTACGGGCGCACCGACGAGGAGTTCCTTGCCTACGTGCATGCCGTCAAGGCGGGCGAGTATGATCCGCGGCCGTGGCTCGAGGCGCCGCGCCATCTGCTGCATGCCGCGCGGCTTTCCTTCGATCATCCGGTGACGCGGGAGCGCCTGTGCTTCGAGGCGCCGGTGCCGGAGGACATGCGCCGGTTCATTTACGAAGCTGGATCATCGGCATCATCCGCTGCGAGACCCTGACGCGCCGTCCCGGAATTTCCCGGCCCTGTCCATCCGTCGCGAATGGTCCCGCAGGATCCCCAGCAGTTTGAAGATGTGCTCGAAGTTGGGAATCACCGGGATGCTGTGTTTCATTGCGAACGACATGTTCTCGTTGATGGACTGGCCGCCGAAGAAGTGGGCGATGATGGGGATCTCGGGATGCTGTCGCTGCACGGCGCCGATGTGTTGCCAGTCGAACGCCGCGAAGGCCGAGCTGATGGTCATCATCAGGATGCAGTCGAAGCGGCCCGATTCGATGAAGATGTCGAGGATGCGGCTGAAGCTTTCCTCGGGGCCCACCTTCTCGACCGAGGCCCAGGTGTCGATGGGGTTGTGGATGGGGGCCCAGTCGGGGAAGAGCGGGCGCAACCGCGCGACGGTCGCCTCGTCGAGCTCCGGCAGCTCGATGCCGTACTTCTCGGCGAAATCGGACGAGAGGACGCAGCCCGATCCCGAGACCGAGATCACGCCGACGCGCCCGCCCCGCATGCGCGGGAACTGGCACACGACGGACAGCATCTCGAAGAGCTCCTCGTAGGTCTCCACGAGCATCATGCCGTACTGTTTCGCGATCGCCTCGACCACGGCGTAGCTACCCGCGAGCGATCCGGTGTGCGACGAGACGGCCTGCTTCCCTTTCTCGCTCTTGCCGGCCTTGAGGAGGACGATGGGCTTTTGTCTCCCGGCGCGGTTATCCCGGAGGATGTCCGCGAAGCGCGCGCCGTCGCGGATGTCTTCGAGGTACATGCCCACGGCGTGCGTCTTCGCGTCGGCGAGATAGTATTCCAGCAGGTCGCACTCGTTCACGTCCAGCTTGTTTCCGATGGCCGCGATGTTCGACACGCCGAAGGGCTGGCCGTGGCCCGCCGCATCGAAGAACCATTCCACGAAGCCCGTCACGAACAGTCCCGACTGGCCCACGATGGAGACATTGCGCTCGCGCGATTCCAGGAACTGGCTGTAGTACTTGATGGGCGTGCAGTAGCGAAGGTCCGGTACGTTGAAGCCGATGGAGTTGGGCCCCACGATCCGGATGTCGCGTCCGCGAATGAGCGCGCGAAGCTCCGCGGCGAAGCGGGCGGCCTCGTCGGCGTCGTTCGAGAGGTTGCCGGATTCGATGAGGATGCCGCGGACCTCGCGCGCGACGCAGGCGCGGACGGCCGCCATCACCTCGGGGACCGGGAGCACGATCACCGCGAGGTCCAGGCGGGTGTCGCCGTTCGCGTTGCGCGGGAGCTCGTCGAGGGAGCGATAGCAGGCAACGCCATTGATGCACGAGGCGCGCGGGTGTACGATGAAGAGGTCCGGGTAGCCGTTTCGGGCCATGTACTGCCGGAAGTTCTGCAGCACCTGGTTCCCGCCCTTGCCGGGATTTTCGCTCGCGCCAAAGAGCACGATCGAGCGGGGATGAAAGAACCGTTCCATGTCGGGTGATGATCTCCTTCGGGGGTCGCCTTCGACGGCGCGCAAGCATCCGATGTGCGTCGGAAAATTTCAATTGCTTTTTTCCCGCGCGTTTTTCTAATCATCCACTGTGCGGGACAATGCCGTCGGGGCGAAGTGCGTCGCGGCGAGGAGGGGACATGGCGGGCCGCGTTCTGCAGTATACAAATACCGAGCGGATCATCGAAAGCGGAAAGACCGAGCAGCGGATGTTCATCATCCTCGAGGGCGAGGTGGAGATTAGCCTCACGGACGGCAAGAGCCGCTTTGCCGTGGCAACGCTCAAGAAGGGCGATTTCTTCGGCGAGATATCGCTGTTTACCAACACGCCGCGCAGCGCGAACGCCCACGCGGTGGGCAACGTGCAGCTTGCCTACATCGACAACCTTGCGCAGCTCAAGGCGTTTCTGCTGAAAAACCCCAGCTTCGCCGCGAAGATGGTCACCATCCTGGCGCAGCGCCTGGCGAAGACCGACGAGATCCTCATCGGCAAGATCAGCGAACTCAACCGCCTTCAGATCACCGGCGAGGTATAGGGGAAACGATGAAATACCTGTTCGGTCCGGTGAATTCGCGGCGGCTGGGACGCTCGTTGGGCGTGGACCTGGTCCCGATCAAGACCTGCTCGCTCAACTGCATCTATTGCGAGTGCGGAGAAACCACGAACTGCACCGACGCCATCGCGGAATACGTGCCCACCGCGGAGGTGGTCGACGAGCTGCGTGAATGCCTGCAGGCGTGTCCGCTCCTCGACGTGATCACCTTCTCGGGGTTCGGCGAGCCCACGCTCCACAGCGGTCTGGGCGAGATCGTCGCCTTCCTGCGGCGCGAGTTTCCTGAGTACCGCGTGGCGCTGCTCACCAACGCGACGCGCTTCGACGATCCCGACGTGCGGCGCGCCGTGCTCGCGATCGACGTCATCATCCCGTCCCTCGATGCGGCCGGCGAGGACGCCTTCCGGAAGATTGCGCGCCCGGCGCCCGGGATCACCGCGAAGCGGATCATCCGCGGCCTCGTCGAGCTTCGGCGCGAATACCGCGGGGAGATGATTCTCGAACTGTTCATCGTGTCGGGCATCAACGACACCGAGGACGAGCTTAAAAAACTCAAAGAGGCGATTGCGATGATCGGCCCGGACCGCGTGCATCTCAATACGCTCGACCGGCCCGGCGCGGTCGAATGGATCCAGCCGGCCCCGATGGACCGGCTCCGCTTCGTGGCCGACTTTCTCGCGCCGTACCCGGTCGAGATCGTCGGCAAGCCGGCCCACGCCGGTCCCGTACGGCCCGCGGGAGGCGATGTCGCGAACACCATCGTCGCAACCGTCGCCCGTCGCCCCTCGACCCTCGAGGACCTCTCGAGCGCGCTGGGGCTCCCGGCCGCAGACGTGAACCGCACCGTTACGCGCCTCATGAACGACGGCGTGCTGGAAAAACGCCAGTCGGGTCGCGGGAACTTCTACTGCCTGCGCGAGCGGACGTGACGCGAATCATGCCGCCGCCGATCGATGGCGGTAATTTCCTTGACAAAAAAGACTCCTGTACCTACCAAAGGCGCAGCGTGCCGGCCGCACGCGCGTAGCGGAATCACCACACACACAAGGAATGGCAGATGGCGAAGAAAAACCTTGAGCGCGAGGAGCGCCGCAAGATCCAGATCGTTCAGGCCGCATACGAGGTCATCGCGACGAAGGGCTACAACAACTTCACCATCGAGGACATCGCGAACCAGGCCGGCCTGTCGAAGGGCGGGGTGCTGCACTATTTTAAAACCAAGGAAGACATTCTCATCCATCTGCTCGAGCAGATCTACATGATCATCGAGAAGACGATCCGGAAGCGGGCGGAGAAGTACCAGAGCCCGGAGCGGAAGATCAAGGCCATCATCATCGGGTATGTGACCATCGCGAAGAAGCAGCCCGCGTTTTACCGCGTGATGGCCGACTTCTGGGCGCAGATCACCATCAACGAGCGCATCCGCGACATCAACACGAAGATCTTCGAGAAGATGAGCAACGAATTCAAGAAGGTGATCGACATGGGGAAGGAGCAGGCCCTCTTCGGCAAGGTCGATTCCTCGGGGATCGCCTACGCGATCACCGCGATGCTCATCAACACCGCCATGCAGTGGACCTTCAACAGCGCCATATACAATATCGACCATGTCGGGCGGCAGTGCATCCGGATGGTGATGTCGTATCTGACGCGCCCGTGAAAGGGGTGCGGGTCAGGCGAGCGGGACGGTGATGCGCGCGTAGGTCTTGTCCTTCCCGTTGGTTGAAACCGTGAAGTTCCGCCAGTCGATGTCGATGCTCTTGATGAGCACGACCACCATCGACAGTCCCAGCCCCATCCCCTCGGCGATGGGGTCCGGGTTTTCCATGTAAAACTCCGCGATGCTGTCGTACTTCGAGGATTTCTCGATGCGCTCCAGGATGCGCTTGAGGTCCTTGCCGTCCAGCGGCACGTTGTTGATGACCTCGATGACGAAGCGCTCGGGCTCGGCCTTGAAGTACACCCGCGTGGAGAGCCGGTGCTCCTTCGCCTTGATGCCATACTCGAGGAGCGACTTCTCGTTGAGGACGGAGCGGATCATCTTGACCACCTCGATCGGGTCGTCGGGATCGGTGATGACGCCCTCGTCGATGAGCAGGCGCTTCGCGTTGGCCTTGACGGCGTTGGCGATGAGCTCCTTGGTGCAGGAATACAACGGCGTGAACAGGTCGGCCCGGGCGCGGCGGTCGAGGATCTGCGCGAGGGCGTACTTGATTTTCTCCTCGGTGTCGTCCAGGATGGAGTAGAGGACGAAGACGATCTCTTTGTCCGCCTCGACGGCGTGGAGTATGTCGGCCTGAAAGGCTTCGTTGCGTATGGTCGAATCGGGCATCCGGGGGCCTGCCTTTGGTGTATCGTACACGGCTATCACGGGGCCGTGAGCGCGCAAGAACAATCCGCTCTCTTATGACTTCGGCACCCCGGCGGGCAAATATTAATTATTTTGTTGCCGGACCTGCGTTTCCGTGGCACCCTGGCGCATACGTTCGCAAAGGGGTGCCCACATGAAATCCATCACCACCATGACCGGCATCGAGAAGGCGGCGGCCCTGCTTATCTCCCTGGGGCCCGATGTCGCCTCCGAGATCCTGCGCCATCTCGACGGTGAGAGCATCCGGCGTATCAGCGAACAGATCGCGATGATCGACTCGATCACCTCCGGGGACAAGGAGGAGCTCATCGGCGAGTTCCTCCTGGACCTGAAAAAACGACGAGGGAGCCTGTACGGCGGGGAAAATGTCGCCAAGGAAATCCTCGTGGGGGCGTTGGGTGACGAGAAGGCGCATGACGTGCTCTCCAAGCTCAATCGACAGGACCTCGAGCGCGGGTTCGATTTCCTCAAGGATATCGAGACCGACGTGCTCGTTTCGTTTTTGCAGAACGAGCACCCGCAAACGGTCGCGGTCACGCTCGCCTATCTGCCGCCCGCGAAGTCGGCCGAGATACTGAAGCTCATGGATTCCGGGGTCGCGCGCGAGGTGGCCAAGCGCCTGGCCAAGATGGAAAAAACGTCGCCCGAGGCGGTTCTGGAGATCGCGCGGGTGATCCGCAAGCGCTATGAGGAGTCGAAGGCGGCCGGACGCCAGCACGAGGTCGTCGGCGGCGTCGATACCCTGGTGTCGATCATGAATCACATGAGCGGCGACCAGGAGAAGGGGCTCATGGAGTTTTTCGATTCGGCCATGCCGTCGGTCGCGCGCGACATCCGCGAGAAGCTGTTCGTCTTCGAAAATGTCCTCAATCTCACCAACCAGGAGATCCGCGTCCTCATCGACGAGATCAACGACGACGAGCTCATCGCCCGCGCGCTCAAGGGGGCCGGCGACGAGGTCCGCTTCAAGCTGCTGCGCAATATGAGCCAGAATCGCGCGAGCGACATCATCAAGGACATGGAGCGCATGGGCCCCACCCGCCTCTCGGACATCCAGAGCGCGCGCGACGAGATCGTCGGGATCATGCGCGCCCTCAACGACAACGGGGTGATCGATCTTCGCAAGCAGATGGACCAGTACGTGGAGTGAGGGTACGAAAGCGGGGAGGGTGTCTCCCTCCCCGCCGCTGGCGTTTCGTTTTTTTTCGTCGGTTACTTTCCGCTGTCCATCGCGCCCGGGGCTTCCTTGGACAGGTCGCCGCCGAGGTCCTTCGTGACGCCTTCCTTCGGCTGGTCCTCGTCCTTGGGGGCCGAGAGCTCGGCAAGCTTCTTGCCGGCGAGTTCCGCGAAAAAGCTGCTGGTCTTCGAGAGCTGCTCCAGCTTTTCCTTTGCGTCCTTTTCCTTCTCCGGTTTCTTCTCGCGCAGCAGGCTCAGGATCACCTCGTAGTCTTTCGCGTCCTGTATCACCTTTTCGTCGGCCGTATAGCCGCCGTTCACCCATTTGTCAACCACCCAGAGCTTGGGCTTCACCTCGCCCGCGTACACCTGGACCCAGTTGCCCTTTTCGCCGGTAATGAAGGCGATCGACCCCTTCTCCAGTGTCGCGTGGACGCGGCTGCCGGTCGTGGGCCGGTCGAGCGCCTTGGTGTCCTCGGAGAAAACGATCGGCTTGTCGGCCAGGTGCTTGTTGTCGATGTAGCCGACCTTGTCGTCGGCCAGTTTCACCTTCTGGACCGCATAGGTGAGCTCCCCGCGCTTCTCCTTCACGGTGACCTTCTCCTCTCCCAGGAGGTCGACGCTCTCGGCCTTCTCAAGCGTGGCGAGCCAGGTCTTGAGTTCCTTTTCCTTGTGGACGATCACCCGGTAGCGCGCGTATTTCTTCGCGACGGGCGCGTCTTTCTTCTCCTCTTCTTTTTTCTTGCAGCCGAATGCGAATGCCAGCGCAATCGCAAGCGAGCAGGCGATCAGCTTCTTCATGGTTCCTCCTGTGTGCGGTAGCGGAGGATGCGATCCTCCGGCATTGGAAATTTGGTTTGTAGATGACGCCGGAATGTGCCATGCAGGGGGACGCATGTCAAGAGATAAATTACCCCTATCCCCGGCCCTTTCCCCTTCGGCAGGGGATAGTGAGTATGAAAAATTCATTTTCAGTGCAACAGGTTTATGCTGCTTGCTCCCCCTAGCGAAGGGGGAGCTGGCCGGCAGGCCTGAGGGGGTCAGTTGTATATGACGATCGTCCCGTCCTTCGCGATCCGTTGATAGAGCCCCCGCACCTTCCGCTCGATGGAGGCGTCGCCGGTGCCGTTGTAGTAGTTCATGATGCGCTTCACGTAGGCGATGGTCGACTTGATGGGCGGGACCTGCATCCGCTTGCGCACCCGTCCCGCGCCGGCATGATAGGCCGCGAGCGCCAGGGGGATGTCGTCCTTGAAGGTTTTCATGAGCGACTTGAAATGCCGGATGCCCGCGTTCAGGTTCTCCTCGGGGTCCAGCGGGTCCTTCACGTTGTAGTAGCGCGCGATGTCCTGCATGATCTGCATGAGGCCCATCGCCCCGGCAACCGAGATCGCATCCGGCTTGAAGTTCGACTCCACCTTGATGATGCACTTGACGAGCCGCGGGTCCAGCCCCTCGCGCGCCGAAAGCTCTTCGATGCGCCGGCTATACGGGCTCTCGAGATTAACGGGGCCCGCCTGTTTTTCGTGTCGATGCTGCCGGTTGTGGAACTCGATAGTTCCGTCGGGATGGTGTTTCTTGTTGACTTGGGCGGAACCGATTGCGCTTGGTAGAATGAAAAATGCGATAATTGCGATTTTATAATTTTTACACAATAAAAAGTTGGTAAAAAACTTGCTGCTGAAATGGGATTTGTCAACTGAGGTATCGTGCGCACGAATCGAGTGCAGGGCCATTATAATATTTCGCATGGTGTTGAGGTGATTCTTTCAATATCATTTTTTCAGTTTTAGTTGTATGAGTGTTGTGGGTATTATTCGCGTAGTATATTGTTTGGCGGTTCTTAACTGCGTATCATGCGAAGCGATCATTGATGAAACTGACGAAAGGTGACATGTTGACTTCAATTCGTTGGTCTGCTTTAATGGTGTCACTTATCGCACGTACGTGGTAATTAATCGTGCGGCAGTTTTTCTACAGAGTTGTAAGCACGGCAATTACCTGGAATGCGGATCCATCAAAGTCGCCTTGGACGTTATAACCGCCATCAGCGGTAGAAGTGATGGATGTAATATTGCAGGTTCCAGTTGATGGCGGCATTCTGCCCCCTCCAGAAATTCTTACCATTGTTGCGTTTGGAAAAGCCCCTGTTGAGAACCCGCCCTGATAGTAAATTTTTACCATGTTTTGGGTGGGAGTTATTTTATATGTGTTCACATCCCCGATGTCGTCGCTAAAAGCGATTCCTGTTTGTTGCGTATTATTTACCGTCCCCGAGAAAACAATCGCATAGCATGGTGGTGTTGAAGAGTTGCAACCGGCAACATGTCCCATGCCGTTGATTACTTGCATGTTTACCAGCCCCATCGCCGTAACCGATTGCGAAGAATAAATAAAATTCTCCCCGCTTTTATCGTCGCTCGGCTTGCTGTCGCAGGAGGCGAGCGCCACCAGCAGAATTACCATCAGAGTTACTATCTTCATTCCATTACCGTTTTCCCGATAGGTGGTGTTACTATTTGGATTTCACACATGAAAAATGTTACAATTCGGAGTCATTACCCAGAAATGACAGCACAACAATCGACGGGGAGGTTTGTCAATAAAATACTATAGATGTTGTAATTCCAACCGGGGCCCTGTAGAGGGGCCCCGGTTGGCTTGGATATGGCTATTCCGTTTCCTTGCCCTTCTTTCTCTCGTCCAGAGAGCAGCTTTGCGACATTCACGTCGGCACCCCGAGCTTCGGGAGCACCCACCTGTTGAGAACAAGCCAGCCCACAAATACGAGTATAATCCAGATCCAGGAGTCCATCATTTCCTCCTAGCAGGCCGATCCGCTGTCGATCATGAAGCCGGAACCGTACTGCGTGTCCATGAAGTCGATCTTCACGGCCGAACCCTGGCGCAGATAGCGGGTAAGCTCGGTGTCGACGATTATATCGATCGTATTGTCCGTGATCCGCGTTTCGTCGGTCTTCGATGACTCATCCAGAGTCAGCCCCAGCCGGGGCCCGCCTCAACCGACTCCTGCGACGACAAGTCGCAATGCTGGATGGGGCAGTTCGCTTGACGCTATTATCTCCTTGAGCTTGTCTCTGGCGCTATCGGTGATTGATATTTTCATAGCAGTATCTCCATGAGTGTTTAATATTAAATAAAATACTAAAATACAATAGAATCGTCAACTTCTTTTTTGTATTTTTTTGAATTTTAAATTCCCCAATGGAATAGGCTCATAGTGTTTATTCCAGCAGGCTCTTTCGGTTCCCTTCTTAAATCGGTTCTCAGTAGACGATTTTCAGCACATCGTCGAAGTAGTTCACGAAGCGCGCATCGACACCCTTGCGGATGTGGTCGGGCAGCTCGTCGAAGTCCCGCTTGTTCTCTTTCGGGTAGATGATCGTCTTCACCTTGGCGCGTTTGGCCGCGAGCGTCTTTTCCTTCACGCCGCCGATGGGCAGCACCTTGCCGGTCACGGTGAGCTCGCCCGTCATCGCGATGTTCTTCTTGATAGGCTTGCCCTTCGCCAGCGAGTAGAGCGCCGTGGCCATGGTGATCCCGGCCGAGGGCCCGTCCTTGGGCGTCGCGCCGGCGGGGACGTGCAGATGGATCGCGCGCGTATCGAAAAAATCTTCCGGAATCCCGAATTCCTTCACCTTGGAACTCACGTAGGTGTAGGCGATCTCGGTGGATTCCTTCATCACATCGCCCAGCTGCCCGGTCTGCTTGAAGCCGCGCGCTTTCGACGGGATCGCGGTCGCCTCTACGTACAGCGTCGCGCCGCCCATGCTCGTCCACGCGAGCCCCATCACCACGCCGGGGATGCGCTTGTCGTAGAGCTCCTCGTCGGTAAAGACGGGCTTGCCGAGAAAATCGGACAGGTTTTTCTCGGTGATGGCGACGGCCGTCGCTTCTCCCTCGGCGATCTTCTTGGCGGCCTTCCGCATGATCTTCTTGATGTTGTTCTCGGTGCTGCGGACGCCGGCCTCGCGCGCATAGCCCTCGATGATCCGCTTGAGCGCGGCCATGTCGATGCTCGCCATCGCCTTCGTGAGGCCGTGCTCCTTGAGCTGCTTGGGGATGAGGTATTTCTTCGCGATTTGCATCTTCTCCTCGAGGATGTAGCCGGAGAGCTTCATGATCTCCATGCGGTCCAAGAGGGGCAGGGGAATGGTGTCCATCTGGTTGGCGGTCGCGATGAAGAGGATGTTCGACAGGTCGAAGCGGACGTCGATGTAGTGGTCCAGGAACTGCGAATTCTGCTCGGGGTCCAGCACCTCAAGGAGCGCGGAGGCCGGATCGCCCTGGAAGCTGATGCCGATCTTGTCGATCTCGTCGAGCATGATGACGGGGTTGGCGGTGCCAACGGTCTTGAGGCTCTGGATGATCTTTCCCGGCATCGCGCCGATGTAGGTGCGCCGGTGTCCCTTGATCTCGGCCTCGTCGCGCATGCCGCCCAGCGAGAAGCGGAAGAACTTGCGTCCCAACGCCTCCGCGACCGATTTTCCGATGGAGGTCTTACCCACGCCGGGAGGCCCCACGAAGCAGATGATGGAGCCGGTGATGTTTCCCTTCATTTTCCCGGTGCTGATGAACTCCAGGATGCGCTCCTTGATGTCCTTGAGCCCGTAGTGGTCGCGGTCGAGGACCGAGCGTGCCTTGGCGATGTCGTAGTTGTCCGCCGAGTGCACGCCCCACGGCAACGTGGTGAGCCATTCCAGGTAGTTGCGGCTCACGCCGTACTCCGCCGAGTGCGGTTCGAGAACTTTAATCTTCTCGATCTCCTCGCGGACCTTCGTGGCGGCCTCGTCGGTGAGCTTTAGGTTCTTGATGCGCTCCTCGAACTTCTCGATCTCGGTGGACTTCTCGTCCTTCTCGAGCCCCAGCTCCTTCTTGATCTCCTTGAGCTGCTCCTTGAGGAAGAATTCCTTCTGGTGCGTCGCGATGCGCTCCTCGATCTGCTTGGTGATTTTCTTCTGGAGCTTGGAGAGCTCGAGCTCCTTCTTGAGCAACACCAGGACCTTTTCGATGCGGGGCTTCACCTCGAAGGTCTCGAGGATGTCCTGGATCGCGGCGGCGTCGGCCGTGGTCATCGAGGCCACGAAGTCGGCCAGCCGGCTCGGGTCCTCAACGGTGAAGCGATTGAGGAAGAGCTTGAGCTCCTCCTGGAACAGCGAGTTCGACTTGATGAGCTCCTTGACCATGGTCAGGATCGACAGCGAATAGGCCTTGAGCTCCTCGGTGATGCGCACGTCGCCCTCGAAAAAATGCGACACGCGCCACGCGATCACCGGGTCCTCCTGGATCACGTCCGCCCGCGTGAAGCGCTTGAGGGCGGTGACCATGACCTGGATCGTTTTCTCGTCGATCGGCGCCACCTTGAGGACCTTGATGGAGCACCCGACGGAGTAGAGGTCGTCGGAGGCGACCAGCCCGTCCTGCGGGTTTTTGATGAGAACGACGCCGCCCACCTTCGCGTCGGTTTCGAAGATGCGCTCGGCCGTCGTGATCATCTTGGGGCCGGTGAGCACGAGCGGGATGAGCATGCCGGGAAAGAGCGGACGCTGCGATATGGGAATGATCGGCAGAATGTCCGGAAGGTGCTCGCCGGGAATGATGAGATTGTTTTCTGTGGTGTGTTCCTGGTCGCTCATGTCGATTCCGTCCTTTCAAGCGATGATCATCGAATGAACTGCGCGTATGTCCCGATGCCCGATACACTATCGCGCTCGAGGCGATTTTTTTCAAGTGAAATATGACCGCGTGTTTCTCGCACGGCTACGGGCCGTCAGGGGGATGATGGAGATATCATCATAATAAAACGGGACGCCTGTTGGAGGCGTCCCGTCGCGTGCGGCATAACGATGCCGGTGCTTACTTCTTTACGTCGGCCGGCTTGTTTTCCGCTGCGGCCGGTTTTTTCTGCAGTTCGTCGAGGACCTTGAGGTTCTTCTCGACCTTCTTTGCGTCGCGAAGATTGTTGACGAGCTCGACGAGCTTCTGCTGCATCTTCATGGACGCGACATACTGGCGGATCTGCTTCTCGGCCTGGTCGACCGGAACGCCGCGGAAGCGTTTGTCCTTTTCCTGACGGTAGATGTCCTCGACCTCTTTGTCCGAGATCTTGACCTCGTCCTTGAACTTTTCCTTTACGTACGACTGGACCACGGCGCCCTCTTTCGCGATCTGAATGACGGCCTTGACCTCTTTATTGCTGTCGATGCCGTCCTTCATCGCCTGTTGGTAGATCAGCCGCTGCTTGATGAGCTCCTCGAGAAATATCTTCTTGTCCAGCGTGGGGACGCGTTTGAGGATTTCAGGATCGTTCGCGTACTTGTCGATGTCCTCCTTGGAGAGGTTCAGGAGGTGCTTGTGTTGCGCATAGTACAGGGTGTTGAGCTCGTCGAGGGTGATCTTGTCGCCGTCGACATCGGCCACCCACTGGCCGCCGCAGGATACGAGCGCAAGGGCGACAGCCATCAGAAGAGCCAATACGGACAAAGTGCTTTTCATGGTATTAATCCTTACTTACATTTAAAGTGGTGTTCGGTGAGGCTGCTGTGTTTGTGTGCACTTAATGACTCAGGATATTTGTTGCAACCATTTTTTTAGGTGCGCCAGCTTTTTTTCCACCGACATGTCCGAGAGGTCCAGGTGCAGGACATCCGGATTGCGCGGATCGATCGTGAGACGCTCGTCGGAGGTAATCGACTCGACCAGCTTCTGCCGATCGGCCCGCGCGGCCTCCGAGATCGTGATCTTGATCGCGCGCGACTCTTCAAGTATCTCGTCGATCTCCAGCGCCGAGGCGATGGTGCGGATTTCCTCGAGGTCGATGAGCGTACGCACCTCGGCGGGCGGCCGTCCGAACCGGTCCATCATCTCGCGCTCAACCGCCGCCACCTCCTCGAGCGTTTCGCACGACTCGAATTTTTTATAGAACTCGATCTTCTGGCGCTCGTCGGCCATGTAGGTTTCAGGAATAAAGAACGTCGTGTTGATGAAGACCGGCGTGCGGTAGATCCGCACCGGCTTCTGTCCCTTCATCTTCCGCACGGCGTCCTCGAGCATCTGGCAGTAGAGATCGAACCCCACGTCCATGATATTGCCCGACTGCTCGCGGCCCAGGATGTTTCCCGAGCCGCGGATCTCCAGGTCCTTCATGGCGATCTTGAAGCCGCTTCCCAGCTCGGCGTATTCGGAGATCACCTGGAGGCGCTTTTGCGCGATCTCGCTTAATGACGCGTGCCGCGGATAGAACAGGTACGCATACGCCTTGGCGGCCGAACGCCCCACGCGCCCCTTGAGCTGATACAGCTGCGAGAGGCCGAAGGTGTCGGCCCGGTTGATGATGATGGTGTTCACGTGCGGCATGTCCAGCCCGGACTCGATGATGGTGGTGCTGACGAGAACGTCGAACCGGTTGTCCAGGAAGTCGATGATCACCCGCTCGAGCTCATGCTCCTCCATCTGCCCGTGCGCCACGCAGAAGGTCGCCTCGGGGACGAGCGTTTCGAGGATGTTCTTCTGCGCGGTGATCGTCTCCACGCGGTTGTGGACGTAGAAGACCTGTCCCCCGCGCCCGATCTCGCGCAGGATCGCGTCGCGCACGATGTCGGGGTTCTCCTCGATCACGTAGGTGTCGATCGCCTGGCGGTTCTCCGGCGGCGTGGCGATGATGGTGAGGTCGCGGATGCCGGCGACGGCCATGTGGAGCGTGCGCGGGATCGGCGTGGCGGACAGCGTGAGGACGTCCACCAGCGACCGGAGTTTCTTCAGCCGCTCCTTGTGCTTCACGCCGAAGCGCTGCTCTTCGTCCACCACCAGGAGCCCCAGGTTCTTGAAGGCCACGTCCGCGCCCAGGAGGGCGTGCGTGCCAATCACGATGTCGAGCGCGCCCTCCGTGAGCCGCCGCTTGATGTCGCCCGCCTCGCTTGCGGAGCGAAAGCGCGAGATCATGTCCACGCTGATGGGGTATTCGGCGAAGCGCTTCGTGAAGGTGTTGAAGTGCTGCATCGCGAGCACTGTCGTAGGCACGAGCACGGCCACCTGCTTGCCCGCCATCACCGACTTGAAGGCCGCGCGAATGGCCACCTCGGTTTTTCCAAAGCCCACGTCACCGCAGACGAGCCGGTCCATCGGTCGCGGCGATTCCATGTCGTCCTTGACGTCCTCGATCGCGGTGATCTGGTCCGGCGTCTCCTCGTACTCGAACTTGGACTCGAACTCCTCCTGCCACTGGGTGTCCGGCGGGAAGGGGAAGCCCTTGAGCGCCATGCGTTGGGAGTATATCTGGATGAGGTCGTTGGCAAGCTCCTCGATGGCCTTCTGCACCTTCTCCTTGATGCGGTTCCACGCGGACTTCTTGCCGAGCAGGTCCACGCGCGGCGGCTTGCCCTCGAGCCCCACGTAGCGCTGCACCATGGTGATCTGGTCCAGCGTCACGTAGAGCTTGTCGCCCTCGGCGTATTCGATCAGGAGGAAGTCGCGCTCGACGCCGCTCGCGGTCATGCGCTCCAGGCCCTTGAAGATCCCGATGCCGTGGTTGATGTGTACGACGTAATCGCCCTCGCGCAGATCGAGGAAAGAGTCGATGGGGCGCGATTTCTTCTTCTTGAACTGGCTCTTGCGCTTGTAGGTCTTGCCGAATATCTCGTGGTCGGTGATCACGATCGTCCTGTCGTCGACGATCTCGACGCCCTCGCGAAGCGGGGTGATGACGATGTTGAGCGGAGACGCGTCGTCGATGGCCTCGAAATCGCCCGAGGGCGAGAGGTCCGCGAAGAGATCGTACAGACGGCGCGCCTGTCCCTCGAAGGCGGTGCAGATGACGGCGCGCCAGCCGTTTTCGATGCGCTCGGCGAGCTCGCCGCGCACCGTCTTGATCTTCCCCTGGAAGCTGGTCACGCTTCGCAGGCGTGCGCTCACGGCGTCGATGCCGGTCGAGAAGGTGTTGAGCGCGAGCGCCCGTGCGCGAACGGCGTCGAAGGCGTCCGTCCGCAGGAGCGTTTCGGGCGGCAGGCACAGGGCGTGTGCGTTCCGGCGCTCGTATAATTCGGCGAAGGAGCGCATCAGGCTGTCGCGCTGGGACATCGTCTCGAGGGTGTCGGCGATGACGAACTCGGCGTCCGGGCGCAGGAAGGCGTCGATGGTGCTCGCGTCGATCGCGAGCGGGAAGAGCTCCTCGATGCCCTCGACGGCATGGGACCCGTCCACAGGGAGACCATCGGCATCATCGATGACGGGCGTTTCGAGACCGCGTCCCGCCGCCTCGCGGATCTTCCCGTCCAGCGCCTCGCGCTCGGCCTTCGAGAGGATGATCTCGCGACGCGGGTACACGGTGATCTCCTCGACCTCGTCGAGAGAGACCTGGCTGTCGATGTCGAACTCGCGGATGGACTCAAGCGTGTCGCCGAAGAAATCCAGGCGCACGGGGTTCGCCTCGGAGGGAAGAAAGATGTCCAGGATGCCGCCCTTGACGGCGAACTGGCCGAAGGCCTCCACGCGCTGCTCGCGCCGATAGCCGTACTCCACGAGCGCCGCGAGGATGTCCTCGAACGGGTAGTCCTCGCCGATGGTGAGCGTGATCCCTTTTTTCGTGAAGAAGGATTGCGCGGGGATGGCGCGCATGAGCGACTCGACGGTCGCGATGACGACGACGGGATCGCCGCGCATGATGCGATAGATGGTGGTGATCCGCTCGCGCTCGATGGATTCCGACGGCGAGACGAATTCGTAGGGCAGCGTTTCCCACGGCGGGAACGTGCACACGCGCCGCTCGTCGAGGAAGGAGGCGCAATCGCCCGCGAGCTCCTCCATGCGCTGGTAGTTCTTGGCGATTACCAGGATTTGCGTGGGGGCATGGTGATGGAGCGCGGCGATGACCAGCGGGAACGAGGACGGCGCGATCCCCTCGAGCGAGCGGGCGCCGGATGCACGCGCGTCGAGAAGGGTGCGGAATTCCGCCGAGGCGGCGTAGCGCTCGGCCAGGCGTATCAGTCTCATGGGGCCGGTTAAAAGGACAGCTGGATGCCGGCGGCGATATCGTCGGGGCCGGTGCCACCCATCAGCGACATCCGGGGGCCGAGGTCAATGATTTTTTTGAGCGCTCGCCGCGTGGAAACGTACTGGTAGGTGTAGTAACCGGACGCCGTGTAGCCCGCGGCGGCCGAGCCGAAGCAGATTCCGGCGAGGATCATCCAGACGAGGCTGCGGTCCGTGCCGAACCAGATGAGCGCCCCCAATCCGGCGGACACGGTGGCTGCGCCGGAGTAGAAGAGGATGTTGTATCCGTTGACCGAATTGGCGCGCGCGAGTTCCACGTAGTCGATGAGCCGTTCCGGCGGGAGCGCGTCGGTCGGCTGCGGCGAGCGCGTGTCCAGGACGAAGGTTTCCCGGATGGGATACTTGCGGTAATTGTAGTGCCGCGAGGTCACGGCCTCGCCGTCGATGAGGCGCTCGATGGAAAAATCGTAGGCGCCCTCGTCGAGCGTCCGCGGGAGCTGGTAGCCGAAGAAGAACTTCTTGTACAGCTGCGGGGCCGCGAGGAACGTCTCCGGGACGGGCGTCTGGCCGCCGGGAAGCGACTTTCGCGTAACGGTGATGCGGTAGCGCACATTCTTCTCCCGGTCGCGCTCGTTGTACTTGTCGATCCAGAGGATGTGCGGCTGCCGGTTGCCGATGGTCCCGAAGGGGTAGACGAACGGGTCGTTGAGCCCGAGCGGGAGCGCGACCGACTGCGCGAGCAGCAGAAAGGCGATGATGAGCGCGATCGTCCGCGGCATGTCAGCGCGCCCCGTACGTCTCGTCGATCCTGCCCATGGCGCGGTCGCGACGGAAATCGATGATGGAGGTCGCGGTCTTGACGACGAACATGCTGGTGAAGACGAACACGAAGAGCGTCAGGGCCACGAGGAGCGCGTCGGTCGAACCGAGAACTCGCTCGGCCCGTTCGGCCCGCTCCGATCCGATGATGGGGCGCAGCAGATCGGTGTACTCGGAGGCGCCGGTCACGAACGTGAAGGCGAAGCCGATCGCAATACCGAGGACGATCTGCGCCTTGGAGAGGGCCATGCGGACCTTCACGATCTTCGCGTCGCTCGCGGGGGAGAAGCGATCCGCGGCATCGCGTGTCCGGAGCCGCTTCGCGAGGGGCGCCATCCAGCGCGGGTACTCGTTCGCGGTAATGATGCCGCGCGCCATGATGTACATGTGTGCAAGAAAGAAGAATGCGCACCCGGCGATGAAATACGCGAGCGCCGCGAAGATGGGCGCGCGATGACTGATGAAAAGCCCGATGGCGCCGGCCATCATCATCCCCACTACGATGAGAACGAACATCGATACGCCGATCGCGAAGATGAGCACGAAGCCCGACACGGACGGCGCGAGCCGGTCGCGGATGTCGTGCTCGCGCGGGGAGAGGAGCAGCCCGAAAATGAGGACGAAGAAGGAACACAATGTTCCGATGAAGCACGCGCCGCCCGCGTACATGAGCGCGGACCCCGCCATCGACAATGCCGGGTGCGTGAAGATGCCCAGGATCGAGCCCAGGGGCAGGAGGACCATGGCCCCCATGAGGCCGCAGATGAAGCCGTAGAGCCCCGCGCGCGCGATGCGGACCTTGCGCTCGACGGCGGCGTCGATGTTGAATGGCGTGCTCATGATTGTCCCGGTGACGATGCGCACCATACCGATGCGGGCGGCGTTGTCAATCACGAATCATCGACAGCGAGCGCGCGGTATTAACGAACAAAATCATGTTGACTTTTCCGGGGAATGCGGTAGTGGTGAGAGTGGGACGCCGGGACATAAAAAAACATTGAGGTTTCCCCATGACCGACATAATGCCCCAGGACGAAATCGACGCATTGCTGGCTGAGGTGTCCGGTGAGACGGTGAATTCAACAGCCTGCCGCATCGACGGGAACGATAATCCAGATATGCGCCCGAAGCTGTACGACTTTCGCAGGCCGCAGTTCATGACAAAATCCGCCGAGTCCCGGCTGCGCGATATCTTCGCGACCGCCTGCGATGGGATCGAGGCCGCGCTCGGAGAAAGCGCCGGGATCGCGTGCGACCGCGGATCGATCACCGTCGACCAGCTCACCTGCGGAGAGTATGTCCGGTCGCTCATGAGCCCCACGCTCTTCTCGATGATAAGAGTTGAACCGCTGCCGGGATATGTCGCCATTGAGGTGATGCCGTCACTCGCGTGCGCTCTCATTGACGCAATGGCGGGTCGCGACATCCGGGACGTGTCTCTCAATCTTGGTTTTACTGCGGACGAGGCGCGCGAGGCCGCAGCGCCTCTTGGCGATATCGCCGAATCCATTTGTTGCGCCTTCGGCGAGAGTGCCGAACTCCGCTCCCGTGTGAAGGCGATCTATTCCAATCCCCGTGACGCTGAGTTTTTCGGAGATGACGAGATGGGTGTCTGCGTTACGTGTGCGGCGAAAATCGATTACGTTGAGGGCCTCTTCAGCGTCTTTTTGCCGAGAATTTCCTTCGGGCCGGTCCTGTCCATGCTGGAGGAAAACGTTCCGGCCGCCGATGTTCCCGGTAACAGAGTCATCGATGTCCCGCTCAAAACGCGCGTCGCCACGCTCGACCAGGTGAGGAAACTGGACGCCGGTCGCAAGCTTGAGATCGATCCCGCGGCAAATCCGACAGCTGCGATGCGCGCGCCGATGGAGGAATAGGTCTCATGAATTCCGATTCCCTGAAAAAACTGAAACTTCCACTGCGCCTCAGGCTCCCGCTCGACCTAACCATCGGTGATACGGGTTCTCTCGTTGTCCGTCGCGATCTCTCCGAATATCAGGGGAACGAGGGCGCGCTGTATCTTGGCGGTATGAACGTCGCGGAAGCCGTGCTCAGGCATCATGCGGGCAAGGATGTGTATTATATCGAGATTGTTGCCCCTCGAGAGAATGTCGATGATGACCGGCTGCTCGCCTCGACGGTTCGTTTGGAGCTGGTCTTCGGTATTGCCGAACAGCCGGAGAACATGCCGCTCGAGCTTGCGCATGGAGCGACAGTTCCTTTGCGCCCCCTGTATCCCATAAAAGAAATAATGAAGAATGATGCGGCGGGCGTTGCGGAGCATGAATCCTCATCGGAACCGGCACCGGATCCGTCCGAGCCAACAGAATCATCGGCAAAAAAAGGCCCCATGTCCATGGAGGAGATCGACGATCTCCTCGCCGCGATTTCAAAAGGCGATGCGGGGGCCTCCCCGTCGTCCGCACATGCCGGTGTCGCGCTTTCGCTTGACGGTCTCATTGTCGCGAAGGGCGAGACCGTGCTCGTTGACGACCGTTTCGGCATCCGCATTATCGAAGCGGTGGAGGGGGACGATCGCTTCGCGCTGATGGAGCGGCCCGACGCGGGGCTCATTCGGGGCGTTGCGGTGCTTGCATCGCGATCCATCGCACTCGCCGATCTTCCCGATCTCACCGAGGGTTCCGTCATCACCATGGATGCGACCGCACTCGGTCCGTCGGTGTTGCGGTTCGATAACGGTATCGTTCATGCGGGTGAGATCCTTTTCGGCGATGCCCATGATGCCGGATGGGCCTTCCGCAGGCTTTACTCGTTGGAGGAAATAACGCGGAGTCTGATGCAGGACAGAATGCGGGCTGCGGCGTTCGCTTCCGATGACGGGGAGGGCGATATTGCGGATGGTGCCACCGATGTCGATGAGGTGGCGGTGTTTATCGATTCGCCTATGGATGCCGCAGGTGCCACTATGGGCAACGAGGATATGAGCGCTGAGGACGCGAACGCCCGGCGTTGGGCGGCGCTGGAGGCGGCGGAAGCGGAAATGACGGACGAGCACGAATCGACTCCCGAGGAACTGTTCCCTGATGAAATTCGGCAGCAGTTGCTCGAGCATGCCCAGTCGATCGATTTCATGGACGCGCCCTCCTTCACGAAGGAAAACCTGCTAACGTTGTCCCGGATTATAAAGAACATGTGCCTCTCGATGGGCAGCGCCATTGACGATCTTCTCTCGCTTGAGCGCTCCGTGCACCTGCGCCTGAAGCGCGCCCGCGTGGCGCCGTTCTCCGAATTCCATGTCGACGACGGGTTGGACAGCATGCCGTGGAGCATCGAGCTCGATCCCAATCTGGGCTTCGTCTTCGTCAAGCCGGGTCGCGGCCCCCTGGTGTCCCCGGAGGGTGTCGACAAAGTTCTGGAGCTAATGGGAGAGACAAGCGCTGATTCATCCTCGAACATATCCATAGAGACGTGGGTGCATATGTACCTGACCCTCACGATCTGCGATCAGTTGATAAGGGCCTTCGAGCCGCTGGTCGCCATCCAGACCCGCACGCAGTCATTTGATGAGAACGCGGAAACGGGCGCCGGGTTCGTCTCGCCCGTAACGGCGGTGCCCGCCGACGCGCGCTCGGCGCTCTTCGAGATCGCCATCGAAAACGGCGACGTGCGAAACGCGATCACGCTGGCGATGCCGCTCGCGGGCCTCGCGCCGATCGTCCCGATACTGGAGAAAGAGTATCTGGACGGCACGATGGAGGTTCCCGGGGAGATCCGGAGCCTCTTCGCGGGACGGGATGATGATGTCGCCGATGAACAAGACCCGAGCGAGTGCGACACCTATCCTGAGGACATGCCGTGGGAGCGGCGCCTTCCCATCGCCTGTTATCTCATGGATCATGCCGCCGTACGCGAATTCCTCGACCAGGGCGGCGATCCGAATATCCAAGACGAGGACGGCGAGACGCCCCTCGAAACGCTCGCCGCGAACTGGTTCGACGCCGATCCGGGCGTGGAGCTGACCCGGGTGAAGGAGATGCACGGGATCCGCATGGAGCGCATCGTAGGACCCGACGATGCGCGGGAGTGCGCCTATCTTCTCCTCGACGCCGGCGCGCGCGTGACGAAGCTCGCAGGGGAGCGCGCGAAGGAAGGCTCGTCGATCGATGGGGCGCCCAAGCGCGAGCTTATTCGACTGCTTCGAGAGTGCCTCATCGCACGTAAAGACGGCACGCCGTTCGAGCGCTGGTGGGAGATTCCTGCACGCACCGATTCAAGGGAAGCAAGCGAAACGAAGGTTATGTCGGAGGACCAGATCGACGATCTCCTCGCATCGATCTCCTCCGAATCGACCGGCCCGTTTGCGCATGCCGAGGAGCTCTTTGCCGAGGGGGAGTACCTGGAGGCAATTGACGCCTATTTGCAGGCGATGAAGGAGGCCGGGGAGAATGCGGCGGCCCACAACAATATCGGCCTGTCCTACCTGAATCTTGGGGAATACGAAAAGGCACTGAAGTACTTCAAGAAATCGCTCCAGGTCGATCCGGATTACGCGACCGCGCTTGCAAACCAGGCCTGCGCGTACAAGCGTATGGGCGATATCGACCGTGCGATCGCGGTTTCCACGGAGGCGCTCGCCCGCGGGGAAACCGGCGATATCCTGTACAATCTCGCGTGCTATACCGCCATCAACGGGGACGCGAAAACGGCGATGGCGTATTTGAAGCGCGCCATCGATCACGATGAACGCTTTCGCGAGATGGCGGCCGATGACGATGATTTCGCCGCTCTCGAGGACTCAAAGGATTTTCGGAAGCTAGTGGGATGATCCAACCATGAGTGCGGTGCGCCGGGAGGATGTGATGAAAACGTTTATCGCAATCGTGGCAATGGCGTTGTGTGCGTCGACGGCATTCGCCGCGCCCGGCGTCATCATCGCCGACGGGGCGCGCCTGCGGAGAACGCCGTCGCTCAAGGGCGCCGAACTCGCGCAGATGAAGCGCGGCGATCTCGTCGAGGTAGCCGCCGAATCGAAGTCCGAGGAGGTGATCGACGGTATGCGCTATCCATGGGTTTCGATCACGAGCAATGGCAAGACGGGCTGGGTGTATGGCGCGTACATCGTCCATGGCGGGCCGCTGTATTACGATGCGAAGGACGGGACGCTTGCGTGGATGGATACGCGCTATCTGTATTCCAACACATATAAACCGCAATTCAACGTTATCAACAAAAAGAAGAAGGTCGATATCCGCTTCGACCTGGAGCCGCAGGACTACACCACGGGTTATGCGCTCTCGACGGGACTCAAGTATGTCGCGATCGACGCCGGCACTGACGTTATCGGGAGTATCGTTATATATTCAATACCCGCACGTCGCTTGGTACACCGGGCTTCCTATACACGCCATCGCTTCGAGTGGGTGGGGCAACGCCTTTCCTACCAATGCATCACCTATACCGGGGACGGCTGTTTGCTCTGGGAGGAGGAGGTCTTCGACGACGGCGCGGTGAAAAAAACCGGGAAGAAGGGGAAGGGCGAGTATCACGGATCGGGGAAAGGCGTGGATCCGAGGTGTCGGTAGACTAAATCGGGAGTTGTTGTTAATGAAGAAGAAGTCTGAGATCGGACAAAATGATTGTATCCACAAGGCTGCCCAGGACCACCATCATGAGGAGCTTATGGCGCGAGAACGGATCCGCGCTTCACGAATGCGAACAGCAGCTCGATCACTGGTAATTATTCGAATATCGTGCTTTGCCATTGCTGTTGTTTGCCTGGCCGCAGGCATGTATCATCTTGTCGATACCGTCGTCTTTTTGAGTAATTCGGCAGATACTACAGGAATCGTTTCCGGGTACCGGGAGAGCCGGGCGCGTTACCGTGACGAATACGAGCCAATTGTCGAGTATCGAATCGTATCAGATAACCTGTATTCGTCGAATGATTCACGGGGTTCTGAAAAACGGGTCCTTGAAAGAATCGGGTATAGTCCGAAAAAGCCGTACGAAGTCGGCAGTCGGCTCGATGTCATATATGATCGGCATAATCCAGGAAACGCGCGCCTGAAGGATTTTTGGAATCTATGGAGGGCTGTGATCGGGGGTTTTGCGAGCGGCGCGTTTCTACTGGCGCTCGGTTTATGCCTGAAACGAATTGTATCGGCATCATAACAGTCGGTGTCATTCAATAATTCTCTATCACGATCGTTCGTTTCAACTCACCGGCGGCCTCGAGCTCGCGCGCCTTTCCCGCAAGATAATCGCGCTCCTTTGTTGCCTTCAGTACTGCCGCATCGATAATTGCAGCGGCATTGCCCGATGGCGCCGTGAGATCGATCGCGTTTCGCCATTGTTTGTCGCGCAGCCCCAGCGAGCGGGCATGGATGGTGTTGATGTACACGCGCTCCCGGCGCTTTTCGTCGCCGCCCGTAACGAACCACAGCGAGGCGGTCCACCCGCGCGCCCCCGGTCCCGCAAAAGTCCCCGTTAGCAATTTCATACGGTTGTACTCCGTCTGCGAGGCAACGCGGTCGACCTCGTCGATGAGCTGCGACACCTCGATCTGAAGGTGGAGTCGCATCTCCGGTTTTTTCGCGACGGCCAGCCGCGCGAGTTCGCGCATCCGATCAAGTATTTTCAGATCTTCAGCCAGACCGGACATCGCGGTTCGGACGAGCTCGGACTGGTGCGTGCGAACATCGTATTCAAGTGAAAGCTTCTCGAAGGCGGCGGCCGGCTGATCGGAAAGCGCGCCCGTGGCGAGCGACAGGCGGTTTTCGTAGGCCTGGATGTCGGCGCGGCACTTCGCGATCTTGGCGCGGGCCCCGGCGAGCTCCTCGACGCGCGTGGGCTGGCCCTCCGAGCCGCCGCGGAGGTTGAGTCCCTTCGATGTCATCGTCGCGATGAAGATGCGTTTTCGCGAATGTATTCGGGGCGTGACGCAGAGCCACATCGATGCGCGCGGGTTCCATTTCGCATAGCGTCCGTCCAGGATCGGGGATCCGTTGTGGGCGCAGCGCACCGCCGTGCGGTCCATTTCGTCAAGGATCGCGTCGATTATCTTCCGGGTGGATGACCGTTTCTGCAGTGCGGTTTCTATGGCCGCAAGATGTTCCTCCTGCCGGGCCAGCGCGGCCCTGATGCGCGCGAAGAGCTGCGACACTGCGCGGAACTCATTCGCGACGGTCTCCCGGCGCGGCGCGTCCGTTACGGCGAAGGGATTGACGCGGATCTTCATTTGCCGAGGGCCTCCCGGAGTTTCGCGCGATCGCGGCGCACGATGGCGAGCGCGTCGTCGATCCGTTTCACGGCGTGTCCCGCTCCCTGCGGCGTGCTGATGGCGAAGGACCGCTTGCCGGACGTGTCGGCGAGGCCCAGCGCGGCGATGGTAAGGGCCGGGATGGCGATGCGCGCCGTTTTCTTCGCACCCGCTTTCGGCGACGGCGAAACGGCGAATGACCCGCCGAAGATGGGCCGTTTCGCGAAGGTCGGACGCGCGGCGATGTCGGCGGTCGCGTCCACCAGGCACGAGCATTCGGCCATGAAATGCTGGCGGTCCTCATTGGTGAAAATCCCGGACTGCGATTGCCGCGCAAGGACGCGCATCCGGAGGAGCGAGAGTTCGGCGTACAGATGCGCAAGGGTGGCCTTGCCCGCGAGGCGGAGTTTCCCGGACGCGATCACGCCGGATGGCGAAATCGCTTCCCGCCCATTCGGGACGGCGGCATAATCCCGCTCGAACGACTCGAGGAGCGCGTATCGAGCGAAGATGGCCTTCCATCGATACCGAGCGGCGCGAACGGCATACGCGCAATAATCGATAAGACCGATGGCGTGGTCGCCGAAGGCGGGCGATCGGAAGTCCGTCCGGCAGCGCTCAAGATGGTATAGCGGTACAACGATGTTGTGATAGGTTCGCGCGTACCGACGTGTCGCATGGACCGTGACGCGGCGGTCCCGGTCCATGTCGTTTGGCGCAAGCGCCGCGGCGTCGAGGCCGGGAAGCGACATGCGTTTCGCGACAAGGCGCAGTGCCCCGAGAATGTCGCCTATATCACCCCCGATCCGCCGCTCGTCCGCGGTGGAGAGATTGTTCCAGGCGGCCCTGGCCGTCGCCTCGAACATGGCGTTTCCGAACATGGTGATGAGGCGGTTGATGAGCGCCAGGTGCGCCTCCGCGTGGCGGGCAAAAGCGACGCCGCGATATGATCCGTTTCGTTCCGGTTTGGCCGGATTCGCGCGGCGCGCGGCGGCACAGTAGCGGGTTGCGAACGAATCCAGCGTCATCCCGTCGGCGAAGAGCGCGGAGGCGGCGCGAACGTGGTCGGTGTCGGTCCCGAAGCGGTCGATCTCCGCGAAGAGCGCGGTAAGCGCGGCCGCGTTCACGAAGGCGAGATCGGTCTTCACGCTGTACAACGGGCGCTCCTCGGCGAAGGCCCCCGCGCCGACGTCGATGATCCGCTCCGCGCCGTAGAGCGCCGCCGCGGCAGCGGCGGTTCGGGCAAGAAATTGTCTGCGGGATATGACGTTCATGGTGCTGTGGTATTGTTCGAATGCATACGTATCTAATACGCATGGTACGCGCGTGTCAACTCGATTATTGCTTGCGGAATTGCTGCGAGACGGATACCATCATCCACGGAACAGATGGTGTGCCCATGCCATTGTGTCGCGTGTGCGGTGTGGACGGCGCGTATGTGAATATGAACACTCGCGATGCCCTGGCGTTGGTCCCGAGTCGGGCGTCCGGTTCCGGAGCGGATACTACTACGAGAGGTGGCGTCATGAAATGCACCTGTCCCGAATGCGCACGGTCCTTCAGCTTCGATGAAACGAAATACAATAAGCCGACGGTCGCCTTCAAGTGCCCCGGCTGCGGCGGGCGCATCGTCGTCGAGCTCGCACCGCCCGGTCCGCTTCAAACAGCGGCGGCGGTTGATGATGCCGACGGCCGAAAGGGATCGCTGCCCGCTGAGGACGTACAGGCGCTGAAGAACTTGCACCGCGATGCGGAATCGGCCGCGATCGCCGATGCCATCAAGGCGGTGCTGTTCCTTCAAGACGGCATGAGCCCGGAGCAGGCCGCGCGCCTGCTCATGATGAAGCCGGACGATGTGAAGGCGGCATGGCGCACTTATCGCGCGAAAGGAATCGATTGCTTCGCCCCGCGCTTCTCCGCCGCATCGGAGGTTTCGGCCGACGATGAGCGCGAACTCCTCGGCAGGGCCGCGGTCGACGCCGTTCGCCTGGAGATCGGGTACGAGCTGGTCCCGATGCTCGATCAAGCGCAGGGTGGGACGCTTCTCGAGAGAATCGGCCGCATCAGAACGGATATCGCATCGACCTACGGCTGGACGCTGGGGCCGGTGCGGGTGATCGACAACATGCGGCTGGGCGCGCGCGAGTACCGCATCCTGGTGAACGGCGTGCGTGCCGCCTCGGGCGAGGTGCAGCCGGGCAAGGTGATCGCGCTGCAAACCGATGCTGTGAAAAAGCCGATAGACGCGCCGCACGCGCCGGAGCCGGTCTTCGGGCTGCCGTCGCTATGGCTGCCCGCGGACAAGCACGCCGCGGCGGAGGGGCGCGGCTACACGGTGTCCGATCCGGACACGGTGATCGCCACGCATCTCACGGAGGTCGTCGTCGGCCGGGCGGGCGAGATCGTGGGATTGCGCGAGGTGAACGCGCTGCTCGCGTCCCTCCGCGAGCGCAATCCGGACGCGGTCGCGGCGGCGGAGTCGGCGCCGGGGTTCTCGCCGCTCGCCCTGCTCGGCGTTGTGCGCGATTTGCTGAGCGAGCGCGTGGGCGTGGGCAATCTGGACGTCATCCTTGAAGCGCTGGCGGCGAGCCTTCCGGAGACGACGGAGGCACGGGAGCTCACGCGCCGGGTGCGCATCGTCCTCGGACGGCAGATCGTCGAGCCGCTCCTTGCGGACGGCGTTTTGCGTGTGTGCATCCTGCCGAACGAGATCGAGGATGAGATCGGGAAGGTCGTTGCTGAGATTCGCGACGAGCGGGAGCTGACCGCGCACACGCGCGATACGCTGGTGAATTCGCTTCAGGGCATGGAATGGGCGCATCCCGTGGTGATGACCTTCGGCGACCGGCGCCGCCTGCTGCGCCTGCTGCTGGGCGTCGCGTACCCGCACAGGATCTTCACCGTGATCGCGGAGGAGGAGGTGCCGTACGGAATAAAGGTGCGGCAAGATACGCCGTTCGTGTTCGAGGATGTCCTTCTGCTCGATGACGCTTCGATCAAAAAGATCATCGACCTGATCGACCGCAACGAGCTTGCGATGGCGCTCAAGGGCTGCGAAACGGAGGTCATGGAGAAATTCTTTCGCAATTTCGACGAGGATGACTGCGCGGAGTTCAAGGAGGAGATGGATTTCATGGGGCCGGTGCGGCTTCGCGAGGTCGAGGCGGCGCAGCGCGCGATCGTCAAAGCGGTGCTGCAGTTGAAAGCGAGCGGTGATATCGTTGAATACGGCTCGGGCGACGATGAGCTCGTGGTGTGAGGAGAGGTGAGGTGGGGTGTGGATTGTGATTCTCGGGAATGGGTCTTCTTTGTAATCAATCCATAAGGTTTAGAATTGCGAAAAATAGTTGACGATAGTTTAATATTGGCGTAATATTGATAATAATATATCAAAATTACGCCAATATTGAGTATGAAAAGTAGATTACTCGCAAAAAACATCATCGAGAGAATGGGTAAAGGAAGGCCACGAGTGTTGGTGCTTACCGGTGCGCGTCAAACCGGCAAGACGACACTTGTGAAAAGGGCGTTTCCAGATATGCCGTATCTCAGCATGGATGATCCCGTCGTCCGGCCCACATTCTCGCGCATGTCGGCGGCGGACTGGGTCGAGCGCTACCCGCGCGCCATCATCGACGAGGCCCAAAAGGTTCCGTCGCTCATTGAGACCATAAAGGCGGCCCATGATCTGGATCCGCGGGTGCTGTACCTGCTTCTCGGGAGCAGCCAGATACTCCTGCTTTCGAAGGTCAAGGAAAGCCTTGCGGGGCGGGTCGGCATACTGGAATTGTGGCCCCTGACCCTTCCCGAGCTGGCCACGGACTCCTGGGAAAGCGAACTGCGGGAATCTCGCCTCATCGCCTGGCTCAGGGACATGAAAGCCGAGCAGGCGATTTTTTCCGGCATTCCGGCGTCCGACCGCTCCTATGCCCGTCACCTGCCGCTCTTCGAATCGTATGTAACCTGGGGCGGCATGCCGGCTCTCACAATGGCGGGCATGGACGATGACGACAAAGAAGCGTGGTTGCGTGATTATCGACGGACCTATCTTGAGCGCGACGTTGCCGATCTCGCGAGCCTGCGCGACCTGGAACCGTTCGTCGCGGCGCAAAAGGCGATCGCCGTACGGAGCGCGAAGCAGGTGAATTTCTCCGATCTTGCGCGCGTCGCGCATATCGCGCCCGCGACGGCCCGGCGGTTTATGCGCTATCTCGAGCTGAGCTATCAGGTCCTGGTTCTTCCGCCCTATTCCCGCAACCGCGACAAGCGTATCGCGAAGATGCCCGTGGTCCATTCTCTTGATCCGGGAATTCATCGGGCGGTGGTCAATCGTCGCGGTGATCCGACCGGCGAGGAGTTCGAGTCCGCCGTTGTCGCAGAGATCTACAAGCAGGTCCGGAGCGCGAACATTGCGGCGGATTTTCATCACCTGCGCACCTACGACGGGAGGGAAGTCGATCTGCTCATCGAACTTGCGGACGGCTTTGTCGCGATCGAGATCAAAATGGGTGATCGAGTGTCGGCTGTCGATGGCCGCCACCTCAGAGACCTGCACGGAATGCTCGACAAGCCCCTGCTCGGGTCGCTGGTGCTGTCTATGGATCCTGCTATCAACCGTCTCGCGAAGGGCATCCACGCCGTTCCGATTGCGTATGCGCTCTCGGCCGGCTGACCTCCCTCACTCCACGTCGAGGACGATCATCGTGAGGTCGTCCTGGAACGCCTCGGACGACGAGAACGCGCGCAGAAGGTCGAGCACGCGCTCGGAGAAGGCGGCCGGCGGGAGCGCATGGTGCTCGCGTATGCACTCCATCAGGCGCTCCTCGCCGAAGAGCTCGCGCTCAGAATTCATGCATTCCGTGATTCCGTCCGTATAGAGCACGATGCGGTCGCCGGGGCGAAGTTCGATCTCCCGCTCCTCGTGCTCGATGCCGATCTGCAAACCCAGCGGGGTCCCCTTCGCCTGCAGGAGAATGAACGTGTCCTCGTGCGGGCGATAGAGAATCGGCGGGAAGTGGCCGGCCCGGCAGTAGCGCATGGTGTTTCGCGTCGTGTCGATGTGTCCCAGGAAGGTGGTCACATAGTGGCTCTTGACCATGAACCGGCGCACTACTTCGTCGATGGCGCCCAGCACGTCGCGCACCGACGTGCCGCCGTCGATGCTCTCCAGCGCCATTTTCGTGATGAGCGCGATGAACGCGCCCGGGAGGCCGTGTCCCGACACGTCCGCGATGAACACCTCCAGGGTCCCGTCCTCCGGACGAAACCGTACATCGTAGAAGTCGCCGCCGACCTTGTCCATCGGCAGGTAGGTGATGTGCGAACGGTACCCCGGGACCGTGGGGACATCGCCGGGCAGCAGGCGCTCCATGATGAGCCGCGCGACCTCCAGGTCGCTCTCGATCTCGCGGTTACGCTTCGCGAGGATCCGCTGATATTCGTAGCCCTTGAGGAGCGAGGCGATGCGCGCCGTGAGCTCGATGGGGTTGAACGGCTTCACGAGATAATCGTCCGCGCCGCGCTCCAGGCCGGTAATCTTGCTCACCAGCTCGGCGCCCGCGGTGAGCATGATGATGGGCGTGCTCCTGAGCTCGTCGTCCGAGCGGATGCGGTCGGTGAGCTCGAAGCCGTTCAAGACCGGCATCATCACATCGGTCACGATGAGATCGGGGTGAATCGCGCGGGCCTGATCGAGCCCAGCGCCTCCGTCGTTGGCGGTATGGACATGGTAGGTCTTGTTTAACAGCTGCGAGAGGTACTCTCGCATGTCCGGGTTGTCGTCGATCACGAGGACCGTTTTCATCGCATCGCCGGCCAGCGTCGGCGCGCGGTCGGTGCTCGCAATCGACGGCGTGACCGCGGGTTCGCCCGGGTCTGAGGATTCCGGCCCCGCGATGAGGCCGCGACCGATCACCGCGTCCTCGATGCGTTCCTCGCCGTCCGACTCCGCGAATTCGACGCCGTCGCGGCCTTCCAGGTGCGCGGTCCCCTTTGGCAGGGTAACGGTGAAAACGGTCCCGTGATCGGTAGGGTGATCGTCGATAAATCTGCTGGTCGCGGCGATCGCGCCGCCGTGCATCTCCACGAACTCGCGCGCGAGCGCCAGGCCGATGCCGGTCCCCTCGAAGCGGCGTGTGGCGCTCGTATCGGCCTGGCTGAAGCGGTCGAACACGATGCCGATCTTGTCGGGCGGGATTCCGGGCCCGGTGTCCTCGAACTCGATGCGGCACTCGCCCGTATCGTCGAAGATGCGTATGCCGATGCGGCCGCCGCGCCCGGTGAACTTGAGGGCGTTGGAGAACAGGTTCATGAAGACCTTGTCCAGCTTGTTCGTGTCCAGATGTAGCACGAGCGGTTCCTGCGGCGCATCGAGATCGAGCGCGATCCCGCGCGAATCCGCGGCGCCCTGGACGGACCCCGCGAAGTAGCGGGCGAAGGCGACGATGTCGACCGGGGCGACGCGCATCGTCATTCGCCCCGCCTCGATCTTCGAGAAGTCCAGCAGGTTGTTGATGAGCCGCAACAGGCGCATGCCGTTGCGGTGCAGGTTGTTGAAAAACTCGCGATTCACGCTCTTTCCGTAGTGTCCCTGCAGGACCGACTCGATGGGCGAGAGCATGAGCGTGAGCGGCGTGCGGATCTCGTGCGAGATGTTGGCGAAGAAGCGCGACTTCTGCTCCTCGAGCTCGCGGCGAGCATCGTCGGCCTTCTTGCGTGCGGTGATGTCGCGCGCGATGCACTGATACTCGGGACCGTTTCGCGTCTCGACGATCTTCACGATCTGGTTGACCCAGAGCACGTCGCCGGAGGCGGTGATGATGGGAAGCTCGTACTGCGTTTCCGGGATGCTGTCGGCCGCTTGGCGCGCGTAAAACGCGATCACCGGCCTGCGTGAGCCCTTCGGGACGAATTCCCAGAAGAAACGTCCGTAGAGCTCTTCCTTGGTGATGCCCAGCATGGTCAGGATCACCGGGTTGGCGAAGGTGCACGTGCCGACCCGGTCCATCCGGTAGATCATGTCGCTCGCGCTTTCCACGATGATGCGGAAGTCGCTCTCGGACGCACGGAGTTCCTCGGTGCGCTCCTCGATCGTATGCTCGAGCTGCTGGAGGATGCGGGCGTTCTCGATGTAGGCTCCCAGGACGAGGCCCAGCCGGTAGAGGAAGTCGGCCTCCTCGGTCGAGTACATCGATCCGTCGGTCTTTGGCCCCATCAGGACAATGCCGGTGATGTGGTCTTCGTAATGGACCGGCACCGATAACTCGGCGCGGCGGATCGGGTCGTCGGTCGCGAGCGGACCGTCGTGGTACAGGAGCCATTCCTCGATCTCTTCCTGCCGAAACACGGGACGGCGCTGGGCGTACAAAGCGAGAAGGGGATGATCCGCGTCGATGACGAGGGGCGCTTCGGCGTTCGCGGTCCCGGCCTCATCGACAATGACGGGCGCGCCGTGAGCGCGCTCAAGGCCGGTGAAGACGTTCGAGTCGCCGTCGAAGAAGAGCATCGTGCAGCGCTGGGCGCGGAGATCTTCAAACGCCGCCGCGGCGACCGCCCGGCCGATCTCGTCGAAGCTCCTGCACTTCGAAAGAACGGTGCCCAGCCGCTCGAAGGTGCGGTTGAGGCCGGTCTTCCGCCCGCTGAAGATTTTCGCGGAGAGGCGCCGCCAGGAGCCGGCGAAGATAATCATGGCGACCAGTGCGAGTACGGCCGCGGCATGCAGCAGGGGCGAGCCGTTGAACCGCGCGATTGCCGCGGACAGCGCCGCGACGCAGGCGGCGAGCACCAGGTAGTAGGCCGCAGTGCTCGCGAACAGGACCATCTCGTCGCGATTGTACCGATAGAGGCCGATGGCGAAGAAGGTCATCGGGACGAAGATGAAGTTCCCGGCGGGGTAGATGTCGATTCCGTTCATGGCCGGGAAGTTGCCCATGGACATGATCGCCCCGGACATGGCGCCCAGCAGGAAAAACAGCAGGCGCTGCTTGCTGTGCGCGCTGGCGGTGTTCCGATACGCGAGAATGATGATGCCCATCGAGTAGATCGTCGAAAACGTCGAGAGCAGGATCACCACGTTGAAAAGAAGGCCTGTTTTCGCGAAAAAACCCCACGAGAAACTGTACACGCCGCTGAGATACCAGTCCGATTGCGTGAACGGGACCAGGAGCGCACTCACGGCGTAGAGGACATATGGCAGGGGGCGCTCGCTTTTGCGTCGGGTTATCACGCGATTGAGATGCACGAACAGCGACGGGAGAAGCACCACCATGACGTGGCTCATGCGGCTCGCGCGCAGGGCGATCTCGGGAACATCGGTCACGCAGTTGATGAAGATGTCCAGGCTCAGGAAGGTGTAGCCGAGCGTCAGGAAGCTGAAGACGAACGATTCGCGCCGGTTCGCCCCGACGCGCAGGCCCATGACCGAAAGAAACGAACAGAACAGAAACGAAAGCAGCGGCGGCAGCCCGTACGGGACGGTTTTTTGGGCGAGCGTGGCGAAATCGGTCCCGGACAGCGCCCACCAGGCGACCGCCAGCATCACGACGAGGCCGACAACCACGATGATCCGAATCGCGATCCCCGTGAGCCTGCGCTTGGCGTACCGGTTGATCTGGATCACGTCGTGACGGTAGATGCCCCAGGCCATGAGCAGCATCGGCAGGAAGGCGAAGTTGCCCATCGGGTAGATGTCGATCCCATTCATGGCCGGAATATTAAACTGCGACAACAACGCGATGATGAACATGGAGATCATCAGGTAGCGCAGCTTCAGGCGAACGACCGGGTCGGCCTCGGCGCGCATCGTTTTGATGAACAGGACGATGCCGTATATCAGCACGATGAAGCTGTATGCGCCGAACAGCTGGAAGATGATCCCGCCCTTCGCGATGTATCCCCACTGGTATTCCCAGAGTCCATAGATGTACTGGTCCGAGAACGTGGTCAGCGAAATCATCGCGCTGAGCGTAAAGGACGTGATGACGATCGCGCGATTGCGATACCCGGTCATGGCGTGAAAGAACTGGATGCCGATGAACGGAATGAACACGTACGCGCAGTGCACCACGCGCTCGATCGTCATGATGAGTCCCGTGTCTCCCTTGAACAGGTGATGGGAGACGAAGACGATGGAGAGGAGCGACCACCAGAGGCTGAGGAGGGCGAAGGTGACGGTATCGCGCTGGCGCTTGCCCTTCGCGAGCGAGAAGATGGCGAGTGAAAAACCCGTCGCCAAAAAGAGCATCGGCGGGATGAGGTATATGTTTAGCTTTGCGAGGATGCCTTCCATGTTCCGTTCGCTATATATATTCCGCAATAATCGATTTAGATCTCATGATTTCTGTCAAGACAATCTCTGGTTCGCGGTCAGCTGCCATCCGCTCGTAGCGGGATCACAAAATGGAAAAAAGCGCTTGATTTCCTTCTTCGAGGGGGGGCTGATATCGCCATGGGATCGCTCGATCCCATGGCGCATCGCGGCCCCGATCCGGGGGGCGAAGGGGAACACAGATGAAGACCGCGATGCGTACGGGAGAAGCGGAATGGCGCATACCATCTTGCTCGTCGAGGATGAGGCCATCCTCGCCCTTGCGGAATCAGACACGCTTCGACGATATGGCTATGCCGTCGTGACGGCGCATTCCGGGGCCGCGGCGGTGTCGGCGGCGAAGGACCCGGCGGTCGACCTGGTCCTCATGGACATCGACCTGGGCCCGGGCGTGGACGGCACCGAAGCGGCGGCCCGCATCCTGCGCGATCGCGACATCCCCATCGTCTTCCTCTCCAGTCACACCGAGCCCGCAATCGTTGAGAAGACCGAGACGATCACCTCCTACGGCTATGTGGTCAAGGACTCGGGCGATACCGTTCTGGACGCCTCGATCAAGATGGCCTACCGACTCTTCGCCGCGAACAGCGAACTGAAGAAAAAGGAAGCGCTCCTCAAGGAGAGCGAGGAGAAGTATCGGCTGCTGTACGAGCAGGCGGGGCTGGGCATCGGCTACTACACGCCCGAGGGCGTTGTGATCTCCTTCAATGAGCAGGCTCTTGCGAACATGGGCGCACGGAGCGAGGATGTCGTTGGAAAATCAATCCACGATCTCTTCCCCGGTGCGGAAGCGGAACGCTACATGGGCAGGCTCATGCGAGCGCTCGAATCCGACGAGAGCGCCGAGTACGAGGACAGTGTCGATCTGCCGGCGGGATCGTTCTGCTACTCGACCGTCTTTCGGCGCATACGGGACGAAAGCGGAAGCGCAATCGGCGTCCAGCTCATTTCGAAGGACATTACCGAGCGGAAACGGGCGGAAGCCGCCTTGCGCGAGAGCGAGCGGAAGCTCCATCACATCGAAAAAAACTTCCCGGGGATACTGTTCCAGGCGCGGGTCGCGCCGGATGGCTCCTTCGGCTTTACCTATGTCAGTCCCCGGGCATATGATCTGTTCGGATTCCACCTCGCGCTCGACGATCCCCGATGGGAGCCCGGCATCAACATGCATCCGGACGACCGTGAGCGCTATCTTCAGACGATCACCAGTGCGATCGCGAGCGGCGGTGATTTCCGCTTTGAGGGCCGCTTTTTGCCGGTCGGCGGGAAGATCTCGTGGTTCCAAGCGCTCGCCACTGCGTCACGGATCGGCGACGAGATCTTTTATAGCGGCGTCATCATCGACATCACCGAACTCCGGCTGGCCGAAGAGGCTCTGCGCGAGAGCGAGCGTCGAAGCCGGCATGTCAATGCGCTCCTCCGCCATGTATTCGACAATGCGATCATCGGGATGTTCATATCGTCGCCCGACGGCAAATTCAAATACGTCAACCAGGCGATCGCATCCATGATGGGCTACGACACGTCCGATGCGCTGATGCGCGCCGTCAACGAGACGTCGATCGCCGACGCCCTGTACGAGGACCCCGCCCGGAGGCCGCTCCTGGTGAGCGAAGTCGAGAGCGCCACGGGCGGCTGGAAAATATTCGAGAACCGCTACCGACGAAAGGACGGCGAGATCATCGATGCGATATTGTCGTTCTGCGAGATGACCGATCCGGAATCGGATGAAAAAACCCTGTACGGGTTCGTGCGGGACGTGACCGAGAAGAAGCGGGCCGAGGAAGCGCTGCTTGAGAGCGAGGAGCGGTTCAGGACGCTCTTTGAATATGCTCCCGTCTTAATCGACGCATTCGATGAAAATGGCCGCTGCATATTATGGAACAAGGAATGCGAAAGGGTCTTCGGGTGGACCATGGACGATATTAATGCTCATGAAGACCCCCTTGCCCTGTTCTATCCCGATCCGGAAGTCCGTCGAGAGGTGGTCAGTAGTGTAACCGCCATTCCACGGAACAGTTTCCGGGAATGGCATCCCGTGACCAGGGAAGGAATAGAACTGACCACGCAATGGGCGAACTTCATGCTTCCCGATGGAATGGTGATTAACATCGGGATGGATTTCACCGAACGCAGGAAAGCCGAGGAGGCGCTCGCGGCGGCGCTCGAGGAGAAGACCGCGCTCCTTGCCGAGCTCCAGCACCGCGTGAAGAACAGCCTCGCGCTCATATCGAGCCTGGTCTCGTTGCAGGCGTCGGGCGCGGCGGACGATTCGACCCGCGCCGTGCTCATGGATGTCGAGAGCCGCATCATGTCCATCGCGCGACTCTACGGCCAGCTCTACGAGAGCGGCGGGTACGCCCGGATCGACCTGCGCGATTATCTCACGCGCATCATCAACGGCGTGCAGATGGGCTACATGGCCCGGCAGGGCGTCCGGATTCGCGCCAGCATCGATTTCGCGACATGCAGCTTCAAGACCGCCTCGTCGCTGGGCATCATCCTCAACGAGCTTCTCACCAATGCCTTCAAGTACGCCTTCCCCGGAGAGCGCACGGGCGCGGTGAGCGTGAGCCTGACTCGGAAGGACGAATCGTTCGCGCTGCATGTCGAGGACGACGGAGCGGGCCTTCCGCCCGGGTTCGATCTCGAATCGTCGCAGGGGATGGGGATGCAGCTGGTGCGGCTCCTCGCGAAACAGCATCGCGGCGCGGCCGTGGTCGATCCCGGGGGCCGGGCGTCGTTCACCGTCACCGTCGTCGCCGACTGAGCCGTTCGCGGCGACTTCGCGCGCACCGGTCGCACATGGTATCGGTTGGGTCGGCGAATGATGGCGCCATCGCGTTTCGGTAACGATGCCCGGTGGCGGGAAAAACTGGTTGCCAAATCAAAATGGTGGGCGCATGAGAGCGGTTGCAGCACGGAAGTTCCTGTCATCGCGAGGAGCGCGGCGACGAAGCGGCCCGATGTCTTGAACCGGAAGATGAGCCTGTAGCTGATTGCGTGTGCGGCAGCGTTTCATGGTGCGGATCGCTTCGCCGTGTTCGCGGTGACATTGAAGTGTGAACAGATCCGCCAAGGAAACGGTATAATCCATGAACTGTCCCAAATGCGATCAACCCCTCGAAAAAAAAGATTTGCGCGGCGAGCGGGTGGGCCACTGCGCCTCGTGCAATGGCTGGTGGCTCGAGACTGCCGACATCGCATGCGTCTCGAAGGCCTGGAAGGAGTTTCCCGATCTCCGAAAGAGCAATCCCCGCAAGCGCCGCGAGACGCTCGCCGTCTGTTCCCTCTGCCGCGTCGAGCTCGACGGCTTTTACCATGATACGGGCGACACGACGCTTTTGGTGGAGCGCTGCCCGAAGTGCGGCGGCGTGTGGCTCGACGACGGCGAGCTGAAGCGCGTGACCATCTACGCGAAGGACGCCCGACGCGGCGGCGAGCAGCCGCCGGTTGAAAAACAGATGAAAGACCATCTGAAGAAGATGGGCGTCTGGGTGATTGCGGCGGTCGTCGGCATTGTCCTGCTGGTGGCCGTGCTCGTCTATCTGCTGTAAGCGCGCGGGGGAGGGGCCGATGCTGACGCGACGAACATGTCTCGCCCTCCTGGCCGCGATCGCCATCGGTCAGGCGTTCGTTTCGGGCTCTCGGGCGGATGATGCGCTCGTGACCGTCAAGCGTCTCGTGTCCCCGCGCACCGCTTCCGTCGACCGCATCATACCCTCGCCCGACGGCGCTCGCGCCGCGGTCCTGTATGCGAAGGGCGAAGCGCGGTATATCCAGGTGGGCGACCGGCTCTATGCGGGCGATGATAGCATGTCCGGTTTCACCTTCAGCGCGAACGGCGCGCGATACGCCTTCTGGTATCGCAGCCCCACCTCGACGCAGACGCTGTACAATGCGTGCTTGTCGAAGCCCATCGCCACAACCCATTGCTGTTACGACCTTGCGACATGCAATTGGAGCATATTGGGAGGGGGCGGGAAATACACTCCAATTCGGAAGTGGTCGTATTATATTCAGGTCGATACGGAAACGCATGGACCATTTGACAATCTCTTCATCATGCCGCGGCTGCACGATCCGCGGGGACGCCACTCTGATATTCGTTACGCAAGCGATTCCTTCGTGTCGTTCAGTCCCGTGAATGGGGATGTCGCTTTCGGGGGCATGCGGGACAAGCAAACGTTTGTCCGCATAGCCAACAGATCGATCGGTCCCTATGGGTACACCGAGATGGGGCACACGAACGTCTATCTGCATTTCAGCGACGATCTCGGTGTCTTTGGCTATGAGTATGAAAAGAGGGAGCGCGGGGATCGGTTTGGCGTTATCAGGTATGCGCAAATCGGCGGAACAACCTACGGCCCGTATGATTTCCTAAAGCATCTCACCGTAACCGCGAACGGGGCATGGGCCTTCGCCTACCAGAAGGGTGACGGATATTATGTGAAGCTCAAGGGCGCTGATATCGGCCCATTCCCCGTTATCAGGGGCTTCGGCCTGAGCGATGATGGCAGGAGGTACTATGTCTGGTATCGCGAGCAGCAGGCGAACTATCTTCGTGTTAACGATGCAGTGACCCGGCTGTCGCACGATGGTGATGGGATAACTGATATATTTGCGAACCGGGGCCTTTCGAAGATCGCGGTGAGATACCGGAAAGGGAGAGAATACTATATCGACATCGACGGCAAGACCTACGGGCCCTCGGATTATCACGGGAGCATCGGCATCCGGTTCGGCGAAACGGGCGACGGGTACGCCGTCTGGCACGCGCTGCCCGGGAAGCCCGCACGGCGCTATCTGCATCTGCCCGGAAAGACCATCGGGCCCTATGCTTCGATCAAACTCGAGCGCCTGTCCCCGGACGGCCTGCGCTACGGGATCGTGTGCCAGCGGGACGGAAAGCACTATGCCGCGACGACGGATGCGACTCACGGTCCGTTCGAAAGCGTCATTTCGACGACATTCAGCGACGATGCGCGTCGATGCGCCGTTATCTACAATTTGCCAAAGAAACTCGGCAGCCGGGACTGCTTCGTTCGCGTGGACGAAAAGGTGTTCGGCCCGTATCGCGATGCGCGAAATTTCTCGTTCTCACCGGATGGCCGTCGGTATGGCTTCACCGTTCATGCGCACGGTGACGACCGGATGGTGTCGGCGGTCGTCGACGGAAGGGTCATCCCGCGCTTCGCGGTCGCGCCGGCGGCGCTTTCGTTCACAAAGGACAATCGCGCCATTCTCGCTTACTGTGACGATGCGAACGTAACGGTGCGCGAGGTCCGGTAACGGACGGGGGATGATTCCGTCGCGGCCGCGCCGGTGTCAGCATCAGGATTCGCCGTCCGCGCCGCCACTCTTTCCGCGCGTCTTCACATGCCCCACGAACATCGCCACTCCCGCCGCGAGCAGGAACAGGCACAGCGCGCTGATTCCGATGAAGTCTACGATGTCCCTGCCAAGCGGATCGGACAGCCTGGAGATGCTAAAATACGCCATCACGCCCGTCATGGCGATGATGAACACGCCCACCACGACGAAGGCGAGCCCCTTCTTGAAAAGCCAGTAGACGAGATACAGCCCCAGCGCCAGTCCCAGGAGCGGCCCCCAGATATACTGCGCCAGGCACAGCGCGGCGAAGATGAACGGATTGTCCTGCGAGCGGATTTCCCAACTCTCGGTGATCCAGACATGCGCGCCGCCATCGCGGAGAAGGGCAACGGCAAGGAAGATGGCGTATGCGGTCGCGCTTATTGCCAGGAAGGAGATCAGGGACATTTTCTGTTTTTTTGTCATGCGAGTGCCTTCTGTTGGAATGTACCCTCAGGGGTGTTTTCGGCGCGTTTCGTTTACGATTTCTTCAGCACGCGTACGGCGATGGATGCGATGAAAACGCCGGCAAAACCCGCGCACGCGATTGAAATGCCGCGCTGGATCAGCGCGAAGAGCCGCGAGTTATCCGCCATCGACGCTGTCCGCGTTTGAAACGTGAATGCGGGCGCGCTCCGACGCGGGTCCTCCGGGTCGTAGCGGACGGCAAGGGTGCGCCCCACCGCGGGATCGGCGAACAGTGCGCGCAGGTCGTCATCGTCGATCCAGTACTCGGTGTCGATGCCGTTCGCGCCCGCCGTAAATCGCGCGGAAACCGAGTGTCGTATTTTGTCGGTGATCTTCGTGCGTCGGGGCGTCGTGACGCCCGTTACGACGGCGGTCGCCTCCCGTCCGCGCTCGGCGATGATCCGGTAGTCCTCCATCTCCGTTGCGATGCCGGTGATGGTAATCGGCCCCACCGTTGCGCCCGAAACGATAATGCGAACGATGAGAAGCGCCGCTGCGCAAAAGATGGCCAGCGCGGCCGATGCGTTGGTGAGTGCTTTCATGCTCGGTTCCTCCGTGGTGCCGTCTCTGTGTCTTCGCTTGAGCGTACGCCCGGCGCGTCATTCATTTCAGGTAGATCCGCGGCACGCGCGCGCTGATGCCGCAGAGCACCTCGTAGGTGATGGTGCCGATCTTCCCGCACAGCGAATCGAGCGAAATCGCGTCGCCGTCCATTTCCCCGAAGAGGAGCGCGTCGTCGCCGTTGTACGCAACGCCGTCGGGCCCGATGTCCGCCATCATCTGGTCCATGCACACGGTCCCCACGAGCGGATAGCGCCGGCCACGGATCACCACCTCGCCGCGGTTGGTGAGCAGCCGGCTGTAGCCGTCCCCGTAGCCGGCGGGGAGCGTCACGATGCGCGTCTGCTCCTTCGTTCGATACGCGTGATTGTAGCTGATGCCGGTGTCCGGCGGCACCACCTTGAAGTACGCCACCTTCGTCTTGAGCGACATCACGGGCCGCAGCGCTCGCTCGCCGAAGCGCACCTCGGGCAGGTGGCCGTTCGGGTGGTAGCCGTAGAGCATGATGCCCGGGCGCACCATCGTGTGGTGCGATTCGGGATGGTTGATGATGCCGCCCGAGTTCGCGATGTGCACGAGCGGAGGCGTGAGTCCCTTCTGCGCGCAGAAGTCGAGGACCGAGTCGAAGCGCTCGAGCTGGGTCTTCGTGAAGGCCGGATCGCTCTCCGATTTCGCGAAGTGCGAGAAGATGCCCGTCACGCGGACCCCCGGCAGGGAGAAGGTCTTCTCGATGAAGGCCGGCGCATTGTACCAGTGGACGCCGATGCGCTCCATGCCCGTGTCGATCTTGAGCTGCACCAGAGCGTCTTTCCCTGCGCGCACGGCGGCCGCCGAGATCGCCGCGGACTTGTTGTATGAGGAGCTCGTGATCTCGATATCGTTCTCCAGAAACTCGGCGATCTGGTCGGTGTTAATGGCGCCCATCACCAGGATTGGCGCCGTGATGCCGAGCCGGCGCAGGTACACGCCCTCCTCGAGATAGGCCACGCCCAGATAGTCCGCACCGGACGCAAGGAGTTCCTTTGAGATTTCGTAAATGCCGTGGCCGTACGCGTTCGCCTTGACCACGGCCATGATCCTCACGCCGGGAGCGACAATGGACCGCACAATCGCGAAATTGTTCCGCAGGTTCGGAAGCGAAATCTCCGCGCGCGTGGGCCGGTTCTTGTATGTTTCGATGTGGAGCTGCATTGCTTTGTCCGCAAGTAAGAAGCGGGCCCGGCGGGTCTGTCAATTGTTTTATCGCTCCGGCACCCGCCAGAACCGCACCAGCATGTCCTCCCCGCCGGTGATGACGCTCTTCCCGTCGTGAGTAAAATGAATGGCATAGCTCGTGCCTATGGGGGAGAGCGTCCGCAGCGGCGCGCCGTCCGCGGTTGTGTAGATGCGCATTCGTTTCGCCTCCGGCATGGGGCAGATGAGCCGGCCGTCGGGGCTGAAGGCGATTGACCAGCCGCTCGCCTCCGAATCGTGCCGAATTCTCGCGACGACGTCACCGCTCTCGATGTCTCTGACGAAAAGAACCGATTCTTCGTTTGAGGACTTGTCCCGAAGCAGGACCTGATACGCAAGCCGCGCGCCGTCTGGGCCGAAGGCGATCGAACCGAGGGCGGCCGGTGCGGCCTCGAACGCTGTGATCACGCGCCCGTTTTCCGTGTCGCAGACGGCGAGGGACTTGTGCTGGGGGAATGCGATCATCGTGCCATCGGGGCTGATCGCTCCGGAAAACACGCTGTCGATGTCGCTTTTCATCTTTACCCTTGCCGACATTGTGGAACCGCGAATTGCATAAAGGATAACGTACCGGTCCACGTCGATCCTTGTCTCCGTGAGCGCAAGCACGGTGCCGTCGTGTACAATGCGTCCCGCACGTAGTTCGCTTTCATGCGGCAGGCTGATCCGATGGATCGGATTCAGTGTTTTCGCGTCGAGGATGAGGACCCTGCCGTAGTCGGGCGCCATCGCAATCCGATTGCCGTCGGGAAAGAACTCGATCCAGCAGATGTCGCGAAAATATCCTTCGGCCTGCAGCGTTGATCGATCGGCATGCGCGATGACCGATCCGTCAGCAACGTTCCATACGATGATGTCCTTTTCCGCCATCGTGGCGAGCGATTTCCCGTTGCGGCTCAGCGACATGGCGCGGATGGCGTTGGGCCGCACGATCATCGAATGATCGTCGAAGATCGCGCCGGTCATCGACGGGATCATGCGGCCGTGCCCGGATCGGGGCGATCCGAAGCGCATTATTTCGTCCGATGCGAGGGTATGGCTTCGTGCGAGGGTGAATATCGCGCCGTACGCGGTTAGGATCGCGAACACTATCACCCCTCCCGCAATTGCAAGGAGCGTGATTCTTGTGCGGAGAGTTCGCTGTTTTGCCTGCCTGATCTCGTAGGCGTCGACGACGTCCTCGGGCACCGTCACGATGGTGATCGCCCCGCAGTGGCGGCAGCGATACTCGCGCGGTGAAATCTTTTCAAGGTCCGTGCTTGAGCATTGGTGGCATTCGAGCGTCATGGCGCCCTCCAGAAGCGTATGAGCTGGTCCGTGCCGCCCGTGATGAGCGTTTTCCCGTCCGGCGTGAAGATTGCCGTGGAGAACAATCCCGATCCGCGGACGGGGGGCAGCATCGCCCCGCCCGGAAGGCGGCGCACGGTGATCGTCCGGGTGCTCCAGTCGAAGAAGAACGCGCGGGCGCCGTCGTCCGATACGGAGCAGCGCATGTCGAAGCCGTAGAAGGTTTGATCCAGGGGAATGTCGGCGATGATGGTAAAATCAGAGATGTCGCGGATGATCAGGGAATCGTTGTTCGTATAGATGAAGTGTTTTCCGCTCGCGCTGAAGGCGAGGCAGCGCCTGTTGTCGTTTTGATGCCGGACGCAAAACATTTCCTCGCCGTCCGTCGCGGAGCGTACGATGATCGTTTCCCCGTCCGGGGCGAAGGCCGCATAGAGCGATCCGAAAGGATGCAGGACGGCCCCCATTTGAGTATGCGGGTATGATTCCGAGCGGTGCCGGAGGATCATGCCCTTCGTTCCCACCGTTCCGACTCCCAGCCGAAAGGAGTACTCTGCGTCACTCCTGCGTTCGAGCACCAGGGCGACCACCCGATCGTCCGGGCGCGCAGTGATGTGAAGGATGCTGTCGTTTGATACCGTGCGGGCATTCTCCGCGAGTGTTCGCTCGTCGAGGAAGAGCACATGGGAATCGGTCGAATGAAACAAAACGGCAATCTCGTGTCTTTTCGGAAGATGAACGATGGCTACTGCGGAACCGTACAGGAATCCCCACTCGCGGAATTGTATCTGTTTGATGATGCCGCCGGATTCCACGTCCCATGCGATCACGTCATCGTGCGCCCCCGAGTAGAGCGTTTTCCCGTCCGCGCTCAGGCACAGCGCGGTGATGCCGTTCCGGTCAATCACATGGGGCGGGTCGTCCATGAAGAGACCGGCGACGGCCGGCAGGATGCGCACGTGGCCGCCGGTGAGGCTTCCCAGGCGCTTGATCTCGTCCGCGTCGAGCGTGCGCAACTTGATCCACGTCGCCGCGACCGATCCGAGAAGGAAGATGATAATGCCGCCGAAGATGACCGCGAGAGCGAGTCGGACGGGGTGACGACTCTTCCGCGCAGACGCCGTGCGCTCGGCACGGCGCCGCTCCGCCTCCACGATGGTGGGCTCGATGAAGGTGATGGTTCCGCAGTAGCGGCAGCGGAACTCGTCGGGCGACACCTGCTCGAGGTCGGTTCCGGCGCATTGTCTGCAGTGGAGGGGCATTGGCGCTCTATGGAAAATCATCAAAATAGTATTTGAGCGCCCAAGCCGTGTCAATTAGTAATTGTATTTTTCTCGATGGGTTATAGAAACGGCAACAAGACGAGACCATCGAGAGCGAATCATTTCACATGGAAAAACAAGAAACCGAACAGTACGAAAAGATCGAATCCGGCAAGTTCGGATTCTTCTCCAAGCCATATCTTGCCACTGCGGGTCCCGACGCGGGGAAGATCATCAAGCAGTATCATCATATTAAGAAACGCGCCCTGTGCGAGGAGCTCGTTTCAATTCACGACGAGTACTTCGCGCTGCTGCGGAAGGCGGGGATATCGGTCCCCGACACGGAGATACGCCTGGTGGCGGAGAAGGGCGGGGCGCACACCATCCGCATCGTCCAGAGCGCCTTCCCCGAGGCGGCGCTGGTGCGTAACATCATGCAGGCGGCCGACTTCCCGCTCTGCGAGCGCCTCATGCGCGGCATCATCGACGACGCCGTGACGGTGCTTGTCTTTATGCGGGAAAACCCGAAGGAAAACATGGGCTTCCATCCCACCCTGCGCAATTATTCCTTTCACGATGAACGGCTGCATTACTTCGACACCTTTCCGCCCTTCTGCCGCTGGGGCCAGCGCCGGGTGGAGGAGATCATCCTGGAGTTCGCGCCCTTCGGTTTCGTGAAGTACGTGAAGCCGCTCTTCAAGCCGTTCATGCACCGCGTGACCGACGAGTACTACTTCGAGGACAAGATGGTGCTGGGCATCGTGGGGAGCTCCTGCCGGCTGCGGCCGGAGTTTTATCAGCGCTTTCTCGATTCTGCAAAGGAGCACGTGGGCGCGGTGCCCGACGCGAGGCTGCTTCAGAAGCAGGCCATTCTGGATCAGCTCTCGCAGCCGCCGTCGCTGAGCCCCATCTGGGTGTTCACGCGACGCATGCTGGGCAAGGAAGGGCAGCCGAATTTGAAGGTGAAGTAGGACTAGCGCGGAGGATCGCATGATGCAAGCCCACGGCGGATCGGCGAGCAAACGAATGACGCTTGAGAAGGCGGCTGGAACCGATGGCGGGCGAAACGCGTTTCCAATCGGTCGGATTCTCGCGATCGGGATCGCGCTCTTCGTTGCGATCTTCGCGGGCGTCATCGCCTTCATGCTCCTGTCCGATCGCATGATTCTTCGCTCGCCCGTGCTGGTCCTGTCCCGCCCAAGGGTCACCTTCGCGCTCGGCGAGTCGAGCTATCGCGAGCGTGCGGACGGGCCGTGGCGGCGTGTCGCGATCGGGTCGGCGATCGGCGAGGGGTGCGAGGTGAAAACGGGCCCCGGCGCGCTTCTCGATCTCCATCTTCACGATGGAACGACCGTCCGGATCATGCAGAATACGCATGCAAAATTGCTGCGGCATGTGATTAAAGAGCTTCATGTCGAGGTGAGCGGCGGATCGTTGTACGGTCGCTTCAAGAAGATCTTCACCGAGCATCAGATGAAGATCAGCACGCCCACGAGTACGGTCGCCGTCCGCGGCACCGAGATCGGCGTCGAGGTCGCGCGCATCGCGCCGCCTGCGGCGCCGAAGGAGAAGCCGGCCAGAAGAGGGCGCGCGTCGCGAGCGGCGGTTCCCGCGCCCGTTCCCGTGGAAACGGTTGTTTCGACAACGGTGTACGGGTTGAGCGGCGTCGTCGAGGTGGTCAATCCCCTATTTCCTGACCGTCCGATGCTGCTCGGAAACCGAAACATGGTGCGGGTGGTCGCATCGGCGCCGCCGTCAGATCCGGAACGGATGTCCGAGAACGACATCATCCGGGTGCAGACGATCATCAACGCGCTGCACGACGAAGAGGTGTTGCTCATTACGAACAGGATTTACTTCGAGACGGACAGCGCGGCCATCCTCGCGAATTCGCACCCCGAGCTCGATCGCGTCGTCGCGTTGATGAACAAGCGGCGCGCGAAGGTGCGCATCGAAGGCCATACCGACATCACGGGCTCCGCGTCAATAAACCTCCCGCTCTCGCGACGCCGGGCCGATTCGATACGCCAGTATTTGATCGCAAAGGGGATCGATCCGAAAATGCTCATGATTGCCGGATACGGCTCCGGAAAGCCCATCGCCGACAACCGCACGCCCGAGGGGCGGGCGCAGAACCGGCGTGTCGAGTTCATCGTGATCGAGTAGGGGGGCGTCACATCAGCATGAACATCGAAAGCGTTCTGGGCGTTCTCAAGGCATTGTGCGACCATGGCGTTGCGTATGTTCTCGTTGGCGGTCTCGCCGTCGCGTTGCACGACGTGCCGCGGATTACCGAGGATGTCGATATCTTTGTGCGCGATGACGAACAAAACGTGGGTAAACTGCGATCGGCGCTCCATTCCGTATATCGCGATGCGAGCATTGACGAGATCACGAAAGCCGATATGGATGCCTATGCCGTGATTCGATATGGCACGCCGGATGATTACTATATCGATATCATGAGCCGTATCGGAGAGATGATTTCTTTCGAAGATGTTGAGTTTGAGGTCGTCGCATTCAAGGGGGTTCCGGTTAACCTCGCGACAATCGATGCGCTGATTATGCTGAAAAACGGGACCCTTCGCGATAAGGACCGGGCGGATGTCATTCTGCTGAGGGAGAAGCAAAAGGAGAAACGCTGATGCCGGTCTACAAGTACAAGACCTTTGCCCATGCGGAGGCGCATCTGCAGGAGCTTCTGCCGAGTGACCCGGCGGAGAAAATCATGCGCATGCAGAATATGCTGAGAATACGCGGGGCCGCAGTATCGATCCAGCGCGGCGTGCAAAAGTTTAAATCATTTGCCGAAGCAGAGGAGCACCGGAAGGGCTCTTCCGGGTCAAGTTCATCGTGATCGAGTAGGAGCGTCACGCCGGGAGCGAAACGTTGAATCGCACCCACGAGCCGGCCTCGGAATCGACCCAGATCTTTCCGTTGTGCTTTTCGACGATTTTTTTGCAGATGTAGAGGCCCAGCCCCGAACCCTTCACGCCCTCGGTCCCCTTCTGTTTGAGCCGCCCGAATTTCGAGAAGAGCTTTTTCTCGATGTCTTCCTTCGATATGCCGACGCCCTCGTTGTGGACTGAAAAGACGACCGCGCCGTCCTGTTTTTCAAGGCGCAGTTTAATAGGCGTGCCGGCCTTCCCGTACTTGATGGCGTTGTTCACCAGGTTGGTGACCACGATCTTGAGGAGATTGGGGTCGCCCTGCACCGGGGGGATCGCGGCGAAGTCGGTCTCGATGGGCATCTGCTTCATGTTCGCGCTGTTCTCGGGGACCTCGATCACCGGCGTGATGACGTCTTCGACGAGGTTGATCTCGGTTGTGAACGACTCCAGGTCGTCCAGCTCCATCTTGGACAGGTCGATGTAGCTGCGGATGATGTCTTCGAGGTACTGGCAGTTGCGGATGATGGTCTCGATCGTCTTCTGCTGCGCCGGGTCCAGGTTGCCGAAATAGCCGCGATAGAGCGTGTCGGCGGTGGTGTGCACCACCGAGACCGGGCTCTTGAGCTCGTGCGAGACGATGGCCATGAGGTCCAGCATGCGGGCGTCGCCCTTCTCGGCGCGCGCCGCGATGGCATTGCGGACAACGTCGCGGAGCTCGTCGGGAGTGAACGGCTTGGGGATGTAGTCGAAGGCGCCCCGCTTGAGGGCCTCGCGCGCGCTCTCCACGGTCGCGTAGCCGGTGAAGATGATGACGGTCGCGCCATGCTTCGTCTCCGTGAGCGATTTGAGCACGTCCATGCCGCTGATGCCGGGCATCTTGAGGTCCGTGAGGACGATGTCGTAGTCCTTCTTCTCGGCGAGCTTGAGGCCCGCCTCGCCGGAGTAGGCGGTGTCGATCTCGATGTTGTCCTTCTGGAGGATGCGCTGGCAGCTCTTGATGACAATGTCCTCGTCGTCGATGATGAGCATGCTGGTTTTCTTTTCCATGGCTACCGTTTCCTCGTGCTCCGTGTGCGCCGCCGGCGGTCCGCCCGACCGCGACGCATGATATTGTGCGCCCGCTCCATCAGCCCAGCGGCAGCGTGATGGTGAATGTCGTCCCCACGCCCACCGTGCTGCGCACGTCGATGGTGCCCTTGTGGCGCGCGATGATGCCGTAGGTCACTGCGAGGCCCAGCCCCGTGCCCTTGCCCGTTTCCTTGGTGGTGAAGAACGGGTCGAAGATCTTGGTGATGTTCTCCTCGGAGATCCCGGCCCCCGTGTCCTCCACCTCGATGATCGCGCGCCCCGCCGCGCGGTCGCAGCGGGTGCGGACGGTGAGCGTCCCGCCGTGCGGCATCGCGTCCGCCGCGTTCACCGCCAGATTGCTGATCACCGACTGGAACTGGTTGATGTCGAGCTCCATCACCGGGATCGAATCATCGAGCTCCTTGACGATTTGAACATTCTGGAAGCTCATGTGGCGCTCCAGGATGGCCACCGAGTTTATGATCACCTTGTTCACGTCCACTAGTTTTTTTTCGATGCCGGTGTCGCGCGCGAAATCCAGGATCCCGCGCACGATGTCGCGGCAGCGGAGCGTCTCGGTCACGATCACGTGGAGGTCGTCCTCGTGGTCGGTCCCCTTGAGGTCCTCGAGCAGGAGGCTCGAGTAGGTGAGCACGCCGGTGAGCGGGTTGTTGATCTCGTGCGCGATCCCGGAGGCGAGCCGTCCCAGCGACGCGAGCTTCTCGGACTGGGCGAGCTTCTGCTCGGTCTGCTCCTTGAGCCGCCGGTCGCGCTCCTCGATGGCGTCGATCATCTTGTTGAAGGTAAGGCAGAGGTACCCCAGCTCGTCGGCGCTCTCGACCTCCAGCTTTTTGGTGTAGATCCCGTTGGCGATGTCGCGCGAGGCGTCCACCAGGGCGTTTATGGGAATGATGATGTTCTGGATCAGGTACAGCGACAGCAGGATCGCGATGATGGCCGAAATGATGATGATCAGCAGGAAGTAGAACGCGGCGTCGTTGCGGATCTTCTGGTACTTGGCCTCAAGGATGCCGACGTACAGGATGCCGATCACCCTGTTCTCGATGTCGTAAATGGGGCTGTAGGCCGAAATGTACCAGTCGTTCACGACGAAGGCCTTGTCGAGCCACAGGCCCTGATTGACGATCACCTTGTTGTATACGTCCTCGGACACGCGCGTGCCGATCGCGCGCGAGCCGTCTTTCCGGATGACGTTGGTTGAAATACGAAGGTCGTTCAGGAAGACGGTCGCCGTGCCGATGGGCGTCCCCTTGAAGGTGTCGTCCTTGAACACCATTCGCTTGATGCGGTCCACGAAGGTGTAGTCCTTGTTGAGCACCTTCGCGCCGTAGATGACGCCGATGAGGCGGCCCTGACGGACGATGGGCGCGGCGGCCTTGAGCACCATGGCGCGCTCCTCGACGGCGGCCTCCTTCGCGCGGGCCATCGGCGTCGGTCGGATCTCGATGTAGGCGGCCTCGGCAAGATCTCTCCCCTCGCGCAAGAGCTCCTCGCGTCCCATGATGCCGGTGCCCCGGGGGGACGCGCGATTTCGGATGGCCTCGCGGACGAAGCTGTCGTCGGCCACGGAGTCGCCAATGACGTTCTCGTTTCGGGCGCGGACGATCACCCGGCCCGTCGCGTCGGTGATGTTCAGGACGTCGAGATTGAGCTCCTCACGGACCTCCTTGAGCTTTCGAATCAGGAGGGCGCGGTCGTTTCCGGCCACGGCCTCCTGGAGATACGCCAGCGACGCGAGGTGCTTGATGAACAGGTGGATCACGTTGATCATGTCGTCGTAGATATAGCGGGCGGTCTTCAGGTCGTTCTGGACCGTTTCGTAGGCCTGGCCCACCACCTTGTCGTTGATGATGGACACGCCGACCACCACCGACACGCCGCCGGTGATGAGCACCACCGACAGCAGGCTTGCGGTGAGTTTAATGCGAATGTTGGCCTTGACTCGACGTAGCGGCATCCCGCACCCCTATAACGGGAAAAGGAAGAAATCAACTAAAATCTCTTCCCCTCCGATAAAACATGATCCCGGCGCTCACGAGCCGGGTACGCGCTCACGCGTATCGTTTCACCTTCTCGAGCAGGTCCTCGATCTTCACCGGCTTGGTGAGGAAATCGTTCACGCCCGGAAGGAAACTCTCCTTCTCGTTGAGGGAGAAGCGGGAGTTGGTCACCTGGTTGATCGCGGTGAGCATGATGATGGGAACGGTGCGCACCTCCGCGTAGCGCGAGGAGTCGCGGGTGTCGCGGATCTGATAGGTGATCTCGAAGCCGGCGGTGTCGGTTTCCATCATGACGTCCAGGATCATGAGGTCGGGCCGCTCGGCGAGGAGCTTTTTGAGCCCTTCCGCCCCGCTATAGGCCTCGACCACCGTATAGCCGTTTCCCCGGAGCACCTGTCCCAGGCTGGCCACCAGATCGGTGTCGTCATCTACAAGTAGAATTTTCTTTGCCATTGGTATCTCCACGTCATGCTTTTGGTGCCCTGCTTACTTGCTTACTTATCAAGACACTGGTAGATCACGTTGCGCTCCTCCCATGCCTTGTTGCGCGCGATGGAGTCGATCGGGAACTCCATTTGCTTGAGCTCGATGGGCGCGACCTTCTTGTCCACCAGCCCAAGCGCCAGCGCGACTCCGTAGATGATCGCCTCGGGGCGGGGCGGGCAGCCCGGGATGAAGTAGTTCACCGGGACGGCCGTATGCGCGCCGCCGCAGACGTTGTACGAATCGAACCAGCAGCCGCCGCCGGTCGCGCAGGAGCCGATGCCGAAGACCAGCTTCGGTTCGGGGATCGCCTCATAGGCGCGCTTCACCAGCGGGAGCGTGGGCCGCGTCACGGCGCCGGAGATGAGCATCACGTCGGCATGGCGCGGGGAGGCCACCAGCTTGATGCCGAAGCGCTCCACGTCGTAGTAGGGCGTGAGCACGTTCAGGATCTCGATGTCGCAGCCGTTGCAGGCCCCCGAGTTGCAGTGATACACCCAGAGGGATTTTGGAAAGGCCTTTTTCGCGAGTCGTGCAAGCATGGTTCATCTCCTCATTTCACTGGTCTGTGATAGGTTTCGGTCTCTGTGAGGACCGCCGTGTCGATGCACTCGGTCGCCTTCGGGATGAGCGCGCGGGCGTCGAGGTTGTCGTAGCGGTAGCCCTTCAGGTCCATCTTGTCGATGATGTTCTCGGTTTCCATGTTATAGCAGCGCCCGCAGCGCTGGCAGGTGAGCATGAACAGCTCCATGCGTTCGGTGAGGTCCTCGCGGTCCCCCGTGGCGAGCTCGAATTTGTCGGTCATGGTGATGGCGCTCTCGGGACAAACGTCCGCGCACCGTCCGCAGTAAGTGCAGCGCGATGAGTCGTACAGCATCACGCGCAGCTCCTGGCAGAGGTCGCGCACCAGAATCGTGCGGGCGGGGCAGTGCGCCGCGCAGCCGCCGCAGCCGATGCACTTGTGGTGGTCCCAATAGGGCTGCCCGCGAAAATCCTTGGGGGCCGGGTTGGGGATGAACGGGTAGCCAAGCGTCACTGTGCCGGGCTTGAGAACCATGAGAACCTGTTTGATTTTACTTGTCAGCCACACGGTCATTCTCCTTTATTCATCAATAGTTTCCCCTTTCGGGATGAGGTCATCACCCCTACAGGCCGTACACGGACAGCCCGACCGCCGCCAGCGACAGCACGATGAGCGCGGCGTAGTATCTCACCGCCTGGTCGATCCGGAAGCGCGGGTTGGTCGAGCCGATGAGCGATATCAGCACGAACACCCCGAAGATTTCCGCGAGCTGTATGCCCAGGTCCGCGAAATAATAACCGGTCCGCAGAAACGGTACGAACATCGTCACGAACAGCGCCGCGTAGAACATCTGCTTGAGCATCATGTAGTACTTGAAGAGCGCGTAGTTGGGCCCGCTGTACTCGATGAAGGGGCCCTCCAGGATCTCCACCTCGGCCTCGGCGATGTCGAAGGGCTGGCGCGCCACGAAGGCCTGCAGCGCGAGCAGGAAGGCGGCCAGCATGACGGCAACCGACCAGGAGTAGCCGCTCACCGCGATGCTGAAAACGGAGGCGTCCAGGCCGAGGCTTTTCACCTTGACGGCGCCCATGATGAAGGTCATGGCCAGCACCGGCTCCACCATGATGATGGTGATCATCTCGCGGCTCGCGCCGATCACCGCGTAGGTGTTCTTGCTCGCGAGCGCCCCGATGAGGACCGCCACCCCGCCCAGCGTAAGCAGGTAGATGACGGTGATCACGTCGGCATAGCCCGTGAGAAACGTCGCCTTGTAGCCCAGCGGAACGAAGGCGATGGCCGTGATGATGGACGCCAGCGCGATCGCCGGGGCCGCGGAGAAGGCCCAGTTGCCCTTCACGAGGTTCTGCTTGCCCAGGAGCTTGAGCAGGTCCAGGTAGGGCTGATAGACCGGCGGCCCCTGCCGCGACTGGACGCGCGCGGTGATCTTGCGGATCACGCCCTCGAACAGCGGCGCGAGCGCCAGGAACAGAGTCACGTTGATGATGATGGCTGCGATTTCCATGGCTTACCTGCCTGTCGTTAGTTTGCGAGATAGCTCCTCGAGCTCCTTGCCCGACACCTCTTTCGCCTTCCCGGATTGCATGTCCACCAGCACCATGCGGTCGGTGCAGGAGAAACACGGGTCGATGCTGCCGATGATGATGGGCACGTCGGCGAGCTGGTTGTTCATCATCATTGCCGGGACGCCCTGGAGGTTCGGGTATGTGGGGGCGCGCACGCGCCAGCGCTCGGGCCGGTTCTCGTTCTCGCCGGTGATGATATAGTGGACGGACTCGCCGCGCGGCGCTTCGATTGACGAGATCGCGTGCGCGAGCGGCGGAATCTCCTCGGTAACCAGCGTGAGGATGGGGCCGTCGTTGGGCATCTTGTCCAGCGCCTGCCGGATGATGCTGATCGCCTCGAAGGTCTCGAGGATGCGGACCACCACCGTGCCCCACACGTCCATCGTGTCCACGACCGGCACGGAGAACTTCATGTCGTCGTAGGCGGCGTAGGGGAGGTCTCGGCGCGCGTCGATATCGACGTTACGCGCGCGGGCCACGGGCCCCACGAGGCTCCAGTCGATCACCTGTTCGCGGGTGAGCGCGCCCACGCCCTTGGTGCGCTTGTGAATGGCGGAGTCGCCCGCGATGGCCTTGTGGATCGTCATGAGCTCGGTCTCGATCTTCTTGATCACGTTCAGTATGTCTTCTTTTACTTCGGGGGTGATGTCGCGCCGGACGCCGCCGATCACGATCATGCCGTAGGTCTTGCGGTTGCCGGTGATGCGCTCGCCGAGCCACATGACGGGCTCGCGGACGCGCCAGGCCTGCATGAACACGGTGTCGAAGCCGATGAGGTGCCCCGCGACGCCGAGCCACAGGAGGTGCGAGTGGATGCGCTCGATCTCGAGCATGATGGTGCGGATGTACTCGGCGCGCCGCGAGATCTTAAGCCCGAAGGCCATCTCGGCGGCCTGCGAGTACGCGGTCGCGTGCACCGAACCGCAGATCCCGCAGATCCGCTCGGCGATGAAGGGAATCTCGTTGTAGCTCACCTGCGTCTGGCACAGCTTCTCGATGCCGCGATGCGTCATGAAGCCGCGGTAGTCGCAGCCCTTGATGGTCTCGCCGTCAACGAACACCGCGAAGTGCGCCGGCTCGTGGAGCGTGGGATGGAACGGGCCCACCGGCACCGTGGTGCAGCCCGCGGGCGCCTCGTCGAGTTGATAGGCCACGTCCTCGGCGGCCGGCGGCATCAGGTTCCAGGGGATCTCCTTGCGCAGCGGGTACACCCCGGCCGGCCAGTCGTCGGCCACGATGAGCCGCTTGGGCTTGGGGTGCCCCGTGAACTTCATCCCCAGGAGGTCCTGGTACTCGCGCTCGGACCAGCCGGCATTGGGGATGTCCGGGGTGATGGAATCGAACACCGGCGCATCGGCCGGGGCCGACGTCCGCAGCAGCAGGAAGAGGTTCTCGCGATCAAACGCGAAGGCGTGCACCAGCCCGAGGGTCTTGTCGCGCGCGATGTTGTCGTAGCCGATGCTCACCTGGTAGCGGCCGCCCATCTTCACGATGGCGTTGGAGATCTCGCGCACCTTCTCCTTGTGTATATCGACGAAGAGCCTGCTGTCGATCGGCTGCTCCATCTTCACGATGGCGCCTTTGAAGGAATCGGTTAAGCTCTTTTTGATGTCGTCTCTCGAAGGCATAGTTCACCTCGTTGTGATGAATTCGATCAGTCCTTCACATTGCCGCCCGTCCAGCGCAGGACGTTCTTGAGCGCGGCGAACATGTTCTTGTCCTTGTAGCGATTGTTGTTCGATAGCTCCTGGTAGCCGCAGAGCCACGTGGTCGTGAGCTTCTCCTCCGAGCCGCCCGAGCGGCGGAGCAGCGCGGCGATGGCGAAGGCGCCCGCGAAGACCGCCAGGACGATCACCGGAAAGGCCGCGGCCAGCGTGAGCCCCTTGATGCCGGGCACGCCCACGCTCACGCCCATGGCGGTGGAGAGGATGAAATTGTCGAAGTCGACGCTCCGGAAGGCCTCGAACATGATGGAGCCCTTCGCGCTCTGCATGATCCCGATGATCGCCTGATAGTAAAAGAAGGGAATGAGCCCCTGCACCAGGCACAGCGCGGTGAGGACGATCTTGGGCGCGAGCATGATGGCCGGGACCTCCTTGATGTCCTTCTGGACGGTCCATTCGGTGCCCGTCGAGGTGAAGGTCATGCCGAAGAACTTCACGTAGCACGACAGCGTGAGCGCGCTCGTGAACAGCGCGACGATCCCGAAGATCACCAGAAAGAGCACATCGCTTCCCGCCAAGAGCGACGAGGACACGATGGTCCACTTGCTCGCGAAGCCGCTGAAGCCGGGGACGCCGGAGATCGAGAGCGACGCGACGCCGGCGATCACGGCCGTGACCGGCATGATGGTGATGAGCCCGCCGAGCCGGTTTAAGTCCTTGGTGCCGGTCGCGTACAGGACGCTTCCGCTCGAGAGAAAGAGCAGGCCCTTGAACACCGCGTGGTTGAGGATGTGGTACACCGCGCCGATGATCGCGACGAGCGAGACGAGCTTTAAGAACTCGTTGTTCGAGGAGAACATGAACAGCGCCGCGCCCACGGCCATGGTGATGTAGCCGATCTGGCCGATCGAGCTGTAGGCGAGCAGCCGCTTGGCGTCGCTTTGCTTCATCGATTGCGCCGTCCCCATAAAGAGGGTCACAACACCAATTGAAGCGATGATGGCGCCCCACAGGGTCCCGTCGAAATGGAAGGTCTCCGTGTGCGGCACCATCCAGAAGAACGTACGGATAATGCCGTAGATGCCGGTCTTGATCATCACCCCCGAGAGGAGGGCGCTGATCGGGGACGGCGCAATCGAATGTGCGTCAGGAAGCCAGAGCTGGCCGAGCGGAAACACGCCGGCCTTGAAGGCGAAGCCGAGAAAGATGAGTGCGTAGACGATATAGGACGCCGCGCCGGTCGTCGCGCCGAGCTTAGCGGCAAGCTCGTGCACGGAATCGCCGATGCCGAAATTGCTGATGAAGACGGTGCCGGCGAGGATGAGCGCCCAGGCGATCTCCATCAGGACGAGGTACTTGTTCGCATTGCGGACGTTCTCCGCCTTCTTGTATTCGAAGCGCACCAGGAAGAACGATGCGATGGTCATCATCTGCCAGGCGATGGTGAAGCCCACCGAGAGGTCGTCCACGGTCACGATCCCGAACATCCCCGCGATGAAGATGGGGAAGTTGGCATAATAACTCCGCAGCCGGTAGTCCGGGTAGTGCTCCATGTAGGCGATCGAATAGAAGGCGCTCATGATGGCCATGAAGCCGATGACGCCGGCGAAGAAGCCCGCAAAGCTGTCGAGCAGGAAGTAGATCTTGACCGGCCCGAAGGCGATGAGCTTGGACGGGAGCGAGTTCCCGCCGAAGACGGTCTCGTAGCCGATGCCCAGCATGATGACGGAGGCAGCCGCGACCATGAGGAAATTGAACCAGCCGGCGAGCGTCCGCTTCGTCGCGAGGAAGGGCGCCACGACGGCGGATATGATCAGCAGGGCGAAGGCGACTAACAGGTTTCCATAGAGATCACTGAACATAGACATACTCCTTGTGGCTGCTCTTGATGATGTGCGCGAGGATGCCGGCGAGCGTGTCGGCCGTGCGCCGGACGTTCGCGGAAAGCCCCACGCCGATTTCATTGGTCATGATGCCGATGCCGAGGAGGTACACGCGCTGTCCGGCGTCCGCGAGCGTCTGGCAGGCGAGCTTGAGCGCGAGCTTGTGGGTCGAGTACCCGCCGATGAGCTCGTCGAAATCGTCGAGGCGGCCGAACACGACATTGCCCGGCTCGCTGACCGACGAGACGGCGTCGATGATGATGACATTGCGCGCGCCCGTGCCGCGGATATCGCCCAGGAAGCTTTCCATCACGTCCTCGGCGTTGATGACGCTCACGCGTTCGCTCCGGGCGCAGTCCTTGAGCTCGTCCACGATCTCGAGCCCCACCGCGTCGTCGCTGCGCAGATAGTTGCCGATCCCCACGATGCAGGTGGTGTCGGCGAGGATTGCGTGCAGGGTGTGCGAGAGTTCCATTATATCTGCTCCCCCAGGATCTTGATCTGCCGGTAGGTGTAGACCGGGCCGTCGGTGCACACCAGCGTCCGGCCCACCGCGCAGTGCTGGCACTTCCCGATGCCGCACTTCATGTGCCGCTCGAGCGTCGAGATGATGAACTCGTCCGAGAGGCCGCGCTTCATCAGCTCCTGATTCACCGTGTTGAACATCACCGGCGGGCCGCACACGAAGGCCACGGTGTTCTCCACCGGCACCTTCGCCTTCTCGATGAGGGTGTGGACGAAGCCCGTTTCGCCGGTCCAGTCCGGCGTGGGATTGTCCACCGTGTAGAAGGCCTCGCAGTTCTCCTGCCATTCCTTCATGTTGTACTTGTACATGATGTCGCTGGGGGTGCGGGAGCCGGAGAGCAGGATCACCCTGCCGAAATCCTTCCGGTGCTGCAGCACGTGCACGATCGACGAGCGCAGCGGGATGAGGCCGATGCCGCCGGCCACGAAGACCACGTTCTTGCCCTTGATCTCGTCGAAGGGGAAGCCGTTGCCGAAGGGGCCGCGCACCCCGACCTTGTCCCCGGCGCTCAGGCCCCCGAGGGCGCGGGTCACCTTGCCCACGCTGCGCACGGTGATGTGGAAGCGGTCCTTCTCGGGGCTGGGCGGCAGCGAGATGGCGCACTCGCCCTCGCCGAAGACCGTGAGCATGATGAACTGCCCGGAGCGGAACGTGAAGGCGCCGTCGATCGCCTTGTCGTCAAAGGAGAGATAGTAGGTCCGAACATTGGGGATCTCGTCCTTGATCTCGTCAATGGTGGCTACCGCCGGTATTGTTACGATTTTGCCGTTTTCCATCATCACCGTCACCTAGCTGTGGATTTCCCGTCTGATGTACGTGACCACGTTGGGCAGCCCGATGTCGCCGGGGCACACCCACTGGCAGCGACCGCAGCCCACGCAGCCGGGCCGCAGGTATTTTTTCGATTGTGAGTACGAGAGCTTGCAGAAGAAGCGCTTGTTGCGCCGGTCCTCAACGGGCTTGCGCGGATTGTGGCCGCCCGCCTCCCGGGTGTATCCCTCGTACGAGCAGGAGTCCCATGTCCGGACGCGGTCCGACTCGTGCGCCCCGCCGTTTTTCCGCGGGAGATCGACGATGTTGAAGCACGAGCAGGTGGGGCACACGAACGAGCAGGCGCCGCACTCGAAGCACTGATTGCCGATGTATTCCCACACCGCCTCGTCGATGAAGCCCGTGGTCACGCGGTTCATCACGCGCGAGATCCAAGCCTTGTTGTCGGTCGCGACCGAGTCGAAGAGGGTGATGCATTTATCGATCCGGCGCGTCTTCTCGGCCTGGTGTTTCGCGTCCGCGGCCGCGAGGCCCATCGCCTCGGCGAGCTTCTTTCCCTTCTCGCTCCCGGCCTCGACGAGATAGGTGTCGCCCAGGTCTGTGAGATTGAGGTCGTATCCCTCGGAGGCCGCCGGCCCGCCGTCGCAGCACACGCAGAAGCACTGCTTGAAGGGGGCGACGCAGGTCTGCGAGACGATGAACAGGTTCTTGCGATGGTACTTGTACACCTCGTCAAGGAACTCCTGGCCGAGGAAGAAGCGGTCCAGGCACAGGATGCCGGTGAGGTCGCAGGGCCGCACACCGAAGAGCGCCTTGGGGCGGTCGTCGTAGATCGGTGCGAGATCGACCTTCTGTGTCTTCTTGTCGTAGGAGTAGGCCAGGATCTTTTCATAATGCGGCAGCAGCGCGTGCTTCGGCGGGAGCGCCGGGATGGGCGCGGCCAGGTCGATGTCCGCAGCCTTCCCGACGCGCTCGAACATGGCCTGCTTTGTGGCCGGCTCCATGAACGGACCGTAGAGATCGTGGGTCTTCCCGAGTTCTTCAGCCAGACGGAGGACGTCGCTCTTTTTGATCAGATACATGGCTACACCTTCTCGATTCTCACCGGGATGGTCGCGTCCTCTCCCAGCTTTAGGATGTCAACGTTCTCAAGCAGGAATTCCGAGATCATTTCCTGGATAAAGTAGGGCACGTAGGCCGCGCCGGGCCCCACCTCGTCGGTGACGCGCGCCTGGACGCGCATGGAGCCCTTGGCCGACACCACGTTCACGGGCCAGCCGTCGCGCACGCCGGCCGCCTTGGCCTCGTCCGCGGTGATGTCCACGTAGCCGTCGGGATAGAGCAGCAGGGTGGTGTTGTACTCGCGCAGCGGAATGCTCGTCTTGCGCATGATGTTGTTCTGGTGCCAGAAGTGCTGCGCCTTGCCGATCATGAGCAGGCTCGGAAAATCGCCCGTCGGCTTCGGCACCTCGAAGGAGCCGCTCACCGGCGCGAAGGTGAAGGTTATTGATGCTTCGATCGACAGGCGCGCCGTGCCCTTCGGGTTCTTCGCGTCGCAGGGCCACTGGATGCCGAAGGTCCCCTCGAGCTTCGCGTGCGAGATCCCGGCGTAGGTGGGCGTTATCTTCGCGATCTCGTCCATCACCGCGGCGGAGGAGGCGTAGCTCCATTTCGATCCGGACTTCTCCGCGATGGCCGACAAGAGTTTCCATCCCGGAAGCACGCCGGAGGGCGCATCGGCCTTCTTTTTTGAAAGCTGCACGCGCCGCTCGGTGTTCGTGAAGGTGCAGTCGTCCTCGATGTAGGTGGCGATGGGCAGCACCACGGTCGCGTATTCCATGAAGGGGTTCTTGTACGCGCCGATGTAGGCGACGAACGGGATCGTCTTGATCCGCTCGGCGTGGCGCACGATTCCCTCGTCGTGGTCCACCACGATCAGGGCCGTGAGCTTCGATGCACCGCTCTCGAGGAGCTCGTGAACGCCCCGGCCGGGTTTCGCGCTTATGGGCGCGCCCCACGCCGCGCTCACGGCGCTCGCGGCCTTCGCGTCGGTGATGGGGCGGAACCCCGACAGCAGGTCGGGCGCGACGCCCATGTCGTAGCCGCCCTGAAGATTGTTGATGCCCGCGATCGGGTTTACGCCGCAGCCCGGCCGCCCGACCTTCCCGGCGATGAGGAACAGGTTGTAGATGTAGCTGATGGTGTCCGCATCGAGCCCGGAGATGCCGGACGAGAAGAACACCATGGCCGATTTCGCGGCCGCAAGCCCCCGGGCCGCCGCGCGGATGGCGTCCATCGACACGCCCGTCTTCGCCGAGATGTCCTCGTCCCTGAGCGCGCCGAGCGAGTTGGCGAAGCCCTCGAAGCCGTCGGTGTGCTTTTTCAGGAAGTCGAAATCGACGAGATTCTCCTCGATAAGGATCTTCGCCATGGCGGCGTACACGATCTTGTTCGAGCCGGGCCGCGCCTGCAGGAAGCTCGTGGAGAGGCGCGCGATCTGCGTTTTTCGGCTGTCCACCGTGACCAGCGTCGCGCCGGATCGGACTGCGTAATGGATTTCACTGCCGATGATGGGGTTTTGCTTGGTGATGTCGATCCCCGCGACCAGGACGTATTCGCAGGAGCGAAGCTCCTCGAGCGAGCCGGTCATGCCCGCCATGCCTGTGCCCGCGGCAAGGACGTCCAGGCTGTTGCGGTGCCCGGAATCGGAATCGAGGGTGATGTTGTTGGTGCCCCACACGCTGCGGGCCAGGCGGGTGAGCAGGTAGTTCTCTTCGTTCGATGACCGCGGCGACGCGAGCACGGCGATCTCCTCGGCGGCGTTCGCCTTTCGATCGGCGAGGCCCTTCACAAGGACGCCGATCGCCTCGTCGTAGCTGGCCGGGACGAGGGCGCCGTCCTTTTTGACGAGCGGCGTGGTGATGCGCTCCGGGGTGTTCAGGAGCTCGTGGATGTTCCAACCGCGCACGCAGAGCCGTCCCCTGCTCACGGGATGGTTTTGGACAGGAAACACCCCATCGACGCTGCCATTGTCTGTTTTCAGGAGGTGGGCACAGCCTGTGCCGCAAAAGGTGCATACACCGGGCTTATAGGACATATACGTACTCCTTGGGTATCAGCGATCGCGTTCCGATACCCAATAGGTACTAAAAAACCCGCGGTGCGTAAATAGGGGAGAAATCTTTTTGCGCGTAGGGAAATTCCCCTACGTCGTTGCGGTGATCCGCGGGGACGCGGTCAGCTCCGCGCGGGGCGAATCAGCCTGCGAATGGCGTCCGATAGCTCCTGCATCCGGAAGGGCTTGACGATACAGCCGTCGAACCCGTGCCGCCGGTGTTCGGCCATGATGGGATCGTTCGAATAGCCGCTCGACACGATCGCCGGCACGTCCGGGTCGATATCGCGGAGCCGATGCAGGCACTCGAGCCCTCCCATGCCGCCCGGCACGGTAAGGTCGAGGAGCGCCAGGTCCATGGGAGCGCCGGACTGCCGCGCCGCGCGGAAGAGCTCGATGGCCTCCTCGCCGTTCTGCGCGATCTGCACCTCGTATCCCAGCTTTTCCAGCAGACGCTGCGCGACCGTGCGGATGGGCTCCTCGTCGTCCATGATGAGGATGCGGCCGGTGCCGACGGGCGCCGGCGCGTCGTCCGCGCATGGGACGGGGAGATCGCTCCCGCATGCGGGCAGGCGCACCGAAAAGGTCGATCCGCTGCCGATCTGCGAGGTGACGCCGACGAGGCCGTCATGTTTCGTGACGATTGAATGGACCACCGAGAGGCCGAGGCCGCTGCCGGTTTCCTTTGTGGAGAAGTACGGATCGAACACGCGCGGCAGGACCTCCGGCGGAATGCCGCCGCCCCGGTCGATGATGTCGATGCGTACATAGGGACCCGTCGCGGTCGCGGTGACGGATTCACTCGGGGCGCTCTCGTTGCGGGCGACGATGCGAACGATGCCGCCGTCGGGCATGGATTGCATGGCGTTAATGACCAGGTTCTGGATCACCTGGCCGATCTGGCCCTCGTCCGCCTCTACGGCCCACAGGTCGTCGGCAAGTTCGAATTCGCAGCGGACCTTGCTGCCGCGCAGCACGAAGCTCGCCGCATCGCGGATTATGCCGGCGAGCGCGACGACCTTCTTGATCGGGTGCCCGCCCTTCGAGAACGTGAGGAGCTGCAGGGTGAGGTCCTTCGCGCGCAACGCAGCCTTCTCGGCCTCGGCGAGGACGGTCGCGCTGGGCGAACGGTCCGTCTCGTGCAGGCGCGCCAGGGTGATGTTTCCCACGATCGCGGTGAGGATGTTGTTGAAGTCGTGCGCGATGCCGCCGGCGAGCACGCCGATCGATTCCAGGCGCTGGTTCCGGTGGAGCTCCATCTCCATCCGCTGCTTGTCGGTGATGTCGCGGAACACCAGCACCGCGCCCACGATGCGGCTCGAGCGGTCCCGGATGGGAGCGCCGCTGTCGGCGATGATCCGCTCGCGGCCGTCGCGGGAGAGGAGCATGGTGTGATTGGCCAATCCCACGATGGCGTCGCTGGCGAGCACGCGATCGATCGGGTTTCCCGCGGGCTCGCGCGAGAACTCGTTGACGATCACGAACACCTCGGCGATGTGGCGTCCCATCGCCTCGGCGGCGGTCCAGCCGGTAAAATCTTCGGCAACTTTGTTGAGGAGCGTCACGCGCCCGGCGGCGTCGGTCGCGATCACACCGTCGCCGATGGAGCGAAGGGTCACCGCGAGCCGCTCGCGCTCGGCCATGAGTGCGCTCTCGATCGCCTTGCGATCGGTGATGTTGTTCACGAAGCTGAAGACGGCCGTGCGGCCCTGGTAGTCGGCGAGGATCGAATCCACCTCGCAGACGATGATGTCGCCCGATTTCGTGATGAGCCGCTCCTCGATGGGGGGAAGCGCCTCGCCGGGTTTCAGCTGTTGCTGGAGTCGCTCGACCACCATCGCGCGGTCGTCGGGGTGGACCTGCTCGATGATGGATCCGCCCACGATGTCCTCGAGCGATTCGAAGCCGATCATGGTAATCGCGGCCGTGTTCGCGTATACGGCGCGTCCGTCGATATGCACCACGATCCCGTACGGCGCCGCTTCCACCAGGCTCCGAAAGCGCTCCTCGCTTTCCCGAAGGGCTGCGAGGGCCGTGGCGCGCTCGCTCACGTCCTCGATGATGCCCACGCCGCCGAGGAAGGCGCCGTCTGGACCGACTATCGCCTCGAAGAGCGTCCGCACCGGGGTCACCTTGTCGGCGGTGACCGATCGGTACTCGCCCTCGAACTGGCCGCGGCCCCCGGCGATCGCCTCGCGAACGGCGGCCGCCACCCGAGTGTCGGGAAGATTGAGCATGTTGAGGCCAATCAGCTTCTCGCGAGACGATCCTATGACGGAAACGAACGTGTCGTTGCAGGCGGTGATGGCGCCGTCCACATCAAAGTGGAGAATGCCGAGCGGAGAGTGCTCGAAGATAATCCGGTACTTGAATTCGCTTTCCATGAGCGCCGTTTCCGCATTTTTTCGGTCGGTGATGTCCGAAAGAGTCCCCTGGATGTACGCAATTGCCCCATTGACGACAATTGGACGCGCGGAATCGCGTACCCAGCAGTACTCCCCCGATTTTTTTCTGACGCGGAACTCGCTCACATATGTTTCGCCACGCATGTGCCGCGCGAACGACTCCGCCGCGATCGGATAATCATCAGGATGTACAAAGTCCCGGAAGGGCGCCGTGCTCACGTCATCCACTGAGTAGCCAAGAATCGAAACGACGTTCGGGCTGCTGTAGGTGATCTCCCCGTTTGTGTTAAGTATAAAAACGATATCGTTCAAGCGTTCGGTAAGGAAGCGGAAACGCTCTTCCCGTGCCGAAATTTCATTATGGCTCGTCCTGAGCTCTTCCTGCGTGGCAATGAGCGCCTCGTTCGTGGCCTCGAGCTCCTCGACGGTCGCGTTGAGCTCGTCGTTGGATTGGTTGAGCTCCTCGATGGTCGCTTCCATTTCCTCGGTTTTCTCGAGAAGGTCCGTCTCAAGCTGTTTGAGGTGGGTGATGTTGATGTGGACGCCGATGATGTACATGCGATCGCCGATGGTGACGAGCTCCGCCGATTGCATGACGTGGTATATCGTGCCGTCCTTCTTTCGGAAGGGAAGCTCCATTTTATGATAGGACCCCTTGTCCAGAAGGATCGCCTTGATGCGGTCGCGGTCCCCGGGGTTCGCCCAGAAGCCCAGCTCCACCGTGGTCCTTCCGATCGCCTCCTCGCGCGAATAGCCGATCTCCTCGAAGTACGCGTCGTTCCCCTGGTAGATGGTGCCGTCATCGAATCGGGTGAGCCCGATCGCGACCGGCGAGAGGTGGAAGATCGTCTTGTACATGGTCGACTGGTCCGAAAGCGTCCCGTCGGCCGTACCCGTAGTCGCCTCAAGCTCCACTACGCGCATCTCGAGCTCGCGGACCCGTTGTTGCAGTTCTTCGTATGATGGACGATTCGCGGACATGGCTTACTCGATGATCCCCGCGCTCAGATATCCCATCACGCACCAGCCGGCGAGCGCCTCGATGACGGCATCGTAGCCGGGCACGGACTCGAAGCGCGAGCCGACGAGGAATCGCTTCAGGATCGGCACGAGCGCATGCGTATTACCCGTCTCGCGGTAGGCCGGAACGAGCGCGTCGCGCCACTCGAGGTATCGCGTCTTTTGCTCTTGGAGGATCGAGCGCGCATGCGGTCCGTCAAAGAAGCCGTAGTGCGCGAGCGCGCTCGAATCGATGTCGAGAGCGGCCAGGCGTTCTGTGGACGCGAAGTACTTCTCCTCGGAGAAATCGGGCGTGATGTGCGCGCTGAGAAACGTGTGGCCCCACAGCCAGTCGCCGGGGAGGTCCCCGGGAAAGAGCGTCTTCGTGTCGAGGTCGATCACGGAGATGGAGTCGTCGCTGTGCCCGGGCGTGTGCAAGGCCCGCAGGCGTCGTGAGCCGCAGTCGACGGTCTCGCCGTCGGCGAGCTCGGTCACGCCCTCGATGGGCTCGAACGCGATCGGCGAGAACAGTCGGTTGATGGCGTTGGGGTCGCGCAGTCGCTCGCGCCCGCCGGGGCCGCACAGCACCTCGATGGGTCCGAAGGCCTCGCGCAGCGGGGCGATCGCGCCGATGTGGTCGTGGTGGTTGTGTGTGACGACGACGATGTGCGGAACGATCCGGGCGTCCCGGAGAAAGTCGATGAGGGCCGGCGCGCAGTCGCGGGTCCCGGCGTCGATGAGCACGTTACGCGAACCGCGAAGCACGTACACCGCGCAGAGGCCGTCGAGCCCCATCATGCGGGCGTCGAAGAGGTCGATGTCGTGGTCCGAGCGTCGCATCGACCGCCGTCAGCCCGCCGTCCTGATGTTCTGTGGGCGAACCGACGCGATCACGATGGCGCGGTCGGTGTCGCGCACCAACTCGTCGGGCGCGCAGTTGAGTCGGGGCCGACCGTCGGTCATCAGCCCGATCACCAGGGTCCGTCGCTCCTGTCCCCAGGCGGCCAGCTCGCGGTAGCGCCAGTCCTTCATGCGCTCGATGGGGACGATGTAGAGCTGCTCCCCCTCGGTATTGCTGGTCAGATCGTCCACGACCGCCTTGACGCCGGGGTCCTGCAGTTCCTGGATGATGAGATTCACGGCGAATTCGTTCACGCAAACGGCGCTGTCGGCTCCGGCGAGCTCGAACTGGTGGGTCTTCCGCGGATCGATCACCTCGACCACCGTGAACACCGCGGGATGGATCTTCTCGATCACCATGACCGTCACGAGGTTCTGGTCGTCGGCGTGGGGGTCGTGGCGGTCGCGCGAGAGTATGATGGCGTGCGATGCGGTGTCGAGGCAGGCGCGGCGCAGCACGTCCTCGTCGGTGGGATTGCCCTTGACGAACGAGACGCCGAGGTCCACGAACTGCGGCGGGATCTGGGGCAGTCGTTCGTCGATGAGGCAGATCTCCTTTTTCCCGGTGGACTCGTCGGAGCGCAGCTCCCGGACCAGCGCGAGGATCTCCTCCTGCTGCGTGAAGTTGACGATGATGATATGGTCGGCGAGACGTGTCTGCAGCATGCCCTGTAACCTCCGTGATCGCGTTTCGATGAGCTGCGAGGCGACCGACGTTATGATAAATCCAAGAAAGCCGATTCCGAAGACCATGGTGGGCAGGCCGACCAAGTATCGCCCGCCCGCCGTCGTGGGGAAGAGGTCGCCGTAGCCCACGGTCGCCATGGTTACCAGCGTCCACCAGAGGGCGTCGCCCCAGCCGAGGTCGGGCTTCTGCGGCAGTTCGAAATACAGAAAGCCGGCGGTGGCGTACCAGAGCAGGGCCGCGAACAGGACGATCGCCTTGAACGCGTCGTTCCCGAGCGCCGAAAGCGCCGTTTTGCGGATGAACATGATGAAGAAGTGCATGGCGTTATCTCACTGGCGCTCCCACACTTTTTGCAGATCGCGCGCCCGTCGCGCAAGCGCGGGATCGCCCCAGAGGCCGGTGCGCTCGTCGCGCGCGAGGCGTTCGGCGGCCAGATACCGCTTCATGCGCGAGAAGGGGTACCTCGTGAAGGTGAGCGCGAGGCCGTTCGCGACCATGTCCTCGCCGATATCGAGGGCGTTCCGATGGATGTACGCGAGCACGCGGCCGTTCTTGTCCCGTGCGAACGAGTCGTAGACGAGCTCGACCTCGTTGTTGAGCAGGGTCCGCGACAGGTAGGCCGTCGTGGCGCCGGCCGCGCCGCGAACGAGCGGGTCGTTCAGGTTCGGATCGAAGGTGGCGATGCCCAGGATGCGTATCCGGAGCTGGTGGTCGCCCAGGCGTACCGCGAGGTCGTCTCCGTCGATGATCCTTGTGACCGCGACCTTCTGCCCCGATGCGAACTGGATGTCGGCCCCCGTCATTGAACGCTTGAAGCCGACGACGCCGCTGGTGAAGAACGCGGCCGCGCCGACGAGCGTCGCGAGCACGATCCAGAAGATGTGGTCCACGGAGATGCGCATGGACGCATCCTAGACGGCCGCCCGCTCACGGTCAAGGCTCTTTTGGGCCTCGTCGAGGAGGTCGCGCGCATTGCGGAAGATGGTGTCGGAGGCGCGCGCGATCTCGGCCACGTCGCCGGCCATCTTCGCGATCACCTCGTTTGCGTATTCGATGGCCGTGGCCGACGACTCGATCGCGCGCCGCTGCTCCTGCGTCCCCTGGCCGATCTGCCGGGACGCATCGATGTTTTTCGTCAGTTGCTCGATGATCGCGTCGATGTGCCGCTCCTCGTCGTCGATGCTCTGGCGAAGCGATTGGATGGTGCCCGTGGAGTCCTCCATGTTGCCGATCATTCCCTTGATGATCACGGCCGCGTCCTGCACCACCGCGACGCCCTCGCCGGTCGCCTTCGCGTTCATGGAGAGGATGCGCTCGATCTCCTTGATGGACTCGGCGGTCTGGTAGGCGAGCTTGCCGATCTCGTCGGCCACCACCGCGAACCCGCGGCCGTATTCGCCGGCGCGCGCCGCCTCGATGGAGGCGTTGAGCGAGAGCAGGTTGATCTTGTCGGCGATGTCGGTGATGATGGAGGTGGTGTCGGAGATCGCGGCGCTCTGCTCGTTGATGTTGGAGATGGTGCGCTCCACCATCTCCAGCTTTTCCTGCCCGGTGCTGGTGGTGCTTGCCACCGCGGTGATGGCGCTCAGGGCGCGATCGAGGCGATCGCCGGTCTCCTTCTTGACGCCCCGGAAGTCCGTGATGCGGCCCTCGAGGGTCGTATTGTCGTCGGTCTGGCGCGTCGCGCTCACCGCGATCGTCTCGGCCGACGACTGCAACTCCTCGAGCGTCGCCGAGATCTCCTCGAAGGTGGACGCCTGGCTCTGCATCTTTTCGTTGAAGTCGGCGATCACGGCGTTCTCCCGCTCGAGCTCGATGATGAGGGCGTTCATGCGCGCGGCGATCGTCTCCGCGATGGCGATCTGCCGGCTCGCCTGCTCCTCGATGAGCGCCGTCTGCTTCATCGTCTTCGCGTCGTACCCGTCGACGGTGGTGATGTTCTTGTACGAGATGAAGCTCACGATGGAAAGGGTGATGAGAAAATAATACTCGCGCAGCATCACGATGCCGTAGTTGATCTTACCGTCGATGAACGACCCGAGGGGCATCTCCACGCCGTTCATGTCGGCCAGCAGAAGGAACACTCCCCAGTTCACGAAGGTGAGGACCGAGAAGGTGACAAAGAGCTTCTTGTTATACAGGAACTGCAGGATGAGCACCATGGCCACGGCGATGGCCGAAATATGATACGACTGAACCGCATAGGTCCAGTCCATATTGCGGGCGTAATTATACTTGACCAGGTTGGTCATGATGAACATGAGCGTCGCCATGACCCATTCCAGGGCCGCGGTTGGCCGCACGGCGCGCTTGCGTCGGAAAATAAGATAGGCGAGCGCGATTGCCACCAGATACAGCGCCAGTCCGCTGGCGACGACGGGCAGCGCGATTCCCGCCAGCAGCTGGAACATCACGGCGACCGACGCCATGACGACGATAAGAATGGCCAGAACGAATGCGCCCTTGATTTCGAGGATCTGGCGGGCGGTCAATTCTCCGGTGTTCATGCGCTCACCTCGTATGCGGTATCGTGCGAGCGGAGCGGGCGTACCGTTGGTATGTGTGGCGGTCGGGCCCCGCGTCCTGTGATGCATTCCTTCCGGAAATAGTCCGGATCAAATATGATTCTTTTTCACGACCGAGTCAATCGGTTTTACCGCGCTGCGGATTTTTTTCGGGTAAAAAAGCTTGCGGCATTCATTGCGTCGCGCGCATCATAGCGGGAAAATTCGGTTCGGGGGTTGATGATGCTGCAGGACACTACGGTGACGGGACGGCTTGTCGCGCGCGATGACGGCGCTCCCGCGCTCGTCGACGATCGCGGCGTCGATCTTCTGCCGGACGAGCGCATCTGGGGCGGGTATCTTGCGCACTGGTCGGGCCGACGGACGAGCGCGCGCCGGCTTCCCCAGCGCGACTACGAGACGGGGCGGCCCATCGTGATCATGTGGCCGGAGCGGACGGGCGAGCGCGCGCCCTTCGCGGAGCTCTACTATAACGAGCGATTGGTGAAATACCCGGCCTCGCGGTTCGGTCATGTCGCCATCAACGTGAACGGCGGCGTGTTCAATTTCTCGCATCTTATCAACGAAAACGAGGAAATGACCGAGGAGGAGTTCCTGTACCGTCCCCCGCTGGGGGAGTTCGCGCCCCATCCGGTCACCGGCCTGTTCGATGTGGCCGATCCCGTGCGGCCGTACTACGACAAGTTCGGGCGTAACTTCATGCGGACCATCCACGTGCTGCGCATCGAAGGCTTCGATGCCGACCGCCTCGCGGCGCACTATCGGCGCGAGATCGAGGTGAACCGGAGCAACCCCGATCCGGCGCGGCCGGAGAAATACCGCGATTTCAGCGTGGTGAGCCGGAGTTGCGTGACCATCATACGCGACGGATTGCGCGCCGCCGGCGTTCCCCATGTCGGCGGTCACTTTCCGCGCGACCTGTTCATCAGCGCCGCGTACCATCTGACGCGCCCGCAGACGCAATCCGGACTCCGCGTGCGGCTCTATCGCATGCCGCAGCTCGTGGTGCCCGAGGCCCCCGTGAGCGCTCCCACGCCGATCATCAATCCGGCGAACCGCTTTCGCGCGCTTCTCCTTCCGAAATACTGAGACGGCCGCCCGGCGCGGGTGCGAAATTGACTTGCCTTGTCCGGCCATGTCGACAATACTGCTGGCCGGGGGCACGATGCGAAATGCGGAACTCACATGACGATGGGCGCACGGCGGACATCCTCGACTCCCTGCCGGAGATCGTCTTCGAGTGCGACAGGAGCGGGCGGCTGATCTTCGTCAACCAGCGGGCCTGCGACATGCTCGGATACGCGATGGACGAGCTGCTGGCCATTTCGGTCTTCGACCTCATCCGGGAGGATGACCGCCGAGCGGCGAAAACCGTCATGACCCGGATCCTCGACTCCGCCAGGGATTATGTTGGCATCGAGACGTGCCTCGTGGCGAAGACGGGATCGTCCGTGTCCGTGCAGGTGTACACGAACCGCATCCTCGACGAGACCGGCGCGGTGAGCGGAATCCGCGGCATCGCGGTCGACACGACCGGGATCCGCACGGCGATCGCGCGGCTCGCCGAGAGCGAAGAAAAATACCGCAAGCTGGTCGAGTACGCGAACGACATCATCTATCAGTGCAATTACCGCGGGGACTTCCTCGAGATGAACCAGTTCGGCCTGCGCAATCTCGACTATACGCTCGAGGAGCTCCGCAAGAAAAATTACACCGACCTCATCCCGGCGGAGTTCCGCGACCGGGAGTATGCCTTCTATAGCGAACAGCTGCGCTCGAAAAGCGAGGTCCCCACGTACCGCGAGCTTCCGCTGGTGCGCAAGGACGGCACCGTCCTGTGGGTCGCCCAGCACGTGAGCCTGGTCACGGAAAAGGGCGTGCTCAGCTTCTATGGGTTCGCCCGGGACATCACCGAGTTCAAGCGCGTCCAGCAGGAGCTTGCGGAATCGGAGCTCATGTTTCGCACCATGATCGAGGAGAGCTCCGACCTGATCATCGTCGTCGACCGCGCGGGCACGCTCCGCTATCTGAGCCCGTCGGTGGCGCGCATGCTCGGCTTTTCCGCGAATGCGGCGATCGGTCACGACATCTTCACGCATGTCCACGAGGACGATATCGGACGCCTGCGCCGGATGTTCGAGGAGTCTATTGCCGATCCCGACCGGCTCTTTGTCGCGGAGTACCGATACCGCAACGCCGCGAACGAGTGGCGCACCCTCGAGATGCGCGGTCGCAACCTGCTCCACAAGGCCTACATCGGCGGCATTCTGGTGAACATCCGTGACATCACCGAGCAGAAGGCGCTTCTTGACGAGATCAAGCGGCGGGAGGAGCTGTACCGGCTCATCACCGAGAACGTGACGGACATCATCTGGGTGGTCTCCCTGGAAACCCTGCGGTTCATGTATGTGAGCCCGTCGGTGCTCCGGATGCGGGGGGTAACCGTCGAGGAGGCCTTGGTCGAACCGCTGGAATCCGTGTTTCTCCCGGAAGAATACGAGCGCGTGATGGGCGTGCTCGCCGCGGAGCTTGAGGCGGAGCGGAGCGGGACGCGCGATCCCGACAGGATCGTCATCATCGAGGCGCAGCAATATCGGAAGGACCGCAGCATCTTCTGGGTGGAGCTCAGGGCCAGTTTCGTATACGACGATGCCGGACGGGCCTACGCCATTCAGGGATCGACCCGGGACATCGAGAAAAGAAAGGAAATCGAGCGGTCGCTTGCCGAATACCGCGAGCACCTCGAGGAGCTCGTGGCCCAGCGCACCGGGGAGCTCAACGAGAGCAATGCCGAGCTGCGCCGCGAGATCGTCGAACACCTGCGCGACGAGGAGCGGTTGCGCGCAAAGAACGAGCGCATGAACCGCGAACTCGACGAGGCGCGGCGCGTGCAGCAAATGCTCCTCCCCGCGAAGATGCTCACCGACAGCGTCGAGATCAGCTACCGGTACAATCCGCTCGTGAACGTCGGGGGCGATTTCCTCTCGTTCACGTTGCTGCAGGAGCACAATGGGGTGGGCGTCTTCATCGGCGACGTTGCGGGTCACGGCGTGTCCGCCGCGCTGTACACCTTTTACGTGCGCTCGCTGACGGACCGTGTCTGCCGGCGATGGGGCGGATCGCCGAAGAACTACATGAGCATCCTGAGCGCCGAGCTCATCAAGGGAATGAAGGGGAACTATCTCACCGGGATCTATGGGACTTTCTTCCCGGCTCCGGGGGGAGGGGTCGCGTTCACCTTCGCGAAAGGGGGACATCCCTATCCGATCATGCATCGGCGGTCGAGCGGCGAAACGACGCTGATCATCCAACGGGGCGTCGCCCTGGGCCTGTTCGAGGGCACGCAGTACGATGAACAGCGCATCGATCTCGCGCGGGGCGACCGGATCTATCTGTATACCGACGGCATGCCCGAGACGTTCGATTCACATCGGAACATGCTGGACTACGAGGGGTTTCTCGATATTGTACGCGCGGCGGAATGCTTCAACCAGCCGCTGGAGGATACGCTGGACTATATCATGGTGCGCATCAACCAGTTTCGCGGGTCCGCCCCCATCGACGACGACATGCTCATCATCGGGGTCGAGGTGCGGTCATGAGAGGATCGCCTTGATGATCCGTATGAAGACGTCGGTGTCGATGGGCTTGCTCATGAACCCGCAGGCGGGGAGCTCGCGGAAGTCGAAGCCGGTGGTGCTGTAGGCGGTGATGACCATCATCGGGATGTACTTGATCTTGTGGATCTCCTTGGCGAACTGGAAGCCGTTCATCCCCTTGCCCAGGTTGACGTCCATCACCAGCAGGTCGATGTCGTAATTCATCTCTTTCGCGTACTCGAGCGCCGATTCGCCGGTGCTCTTGATGACCACCTCGCCGACCGTTTCAAGGGATTGCAGATGGGATTGCAGGTCCATCGAGGTTATCACCTCGTCCTCCACGATCAGGACGCGATTTTTCTTTGGCTGTCTCATGGGGTTTCCTCTCGGTGCCACGATGCATACCGCGCGCGGCATGAAAAAGCAAGTGTTTTTTGCAATAAACTATCGTATCCAATGGAATTTAATGTGTTCCGTGCGTCCGAGTCTGTCGAATTCATGATGGTCGGCGGTAACAAGACTGGCGTTTCTAGTTATCGCTTCGGCAAGCGCAATTGAATCTGCGAGTGAGATACGGTTTTCCGATTTAAGGCGACCCGCCTCAATCAACACCTTGTCGCTGATGGTGTCAATGATCGTGATTGGTAGGGCGCAAATTCTACTGAATGCTTCCCGGAATGTGTCAGGGTCGTATTCTTTGCGGAGGTTGTAGTATATTTCAAGAAGATTAATCTTGTTGATGAAAAGCGCGCACTTTCGCTCGTGCGAAAGGGAGAGGAGCTTTTCTACGTTTTCAGCCCCATCTTCATCAAGAATGAACGCGATGAGTGCGCAGGCGTCGAGGATGTATGTTTTCATGAACTACTCGAATCGCTTCTCCTTTTGCTTTTCAGACATGAATTTCGATGAAGAAAATGAGCCCTTACCCTTGAGGAACCCGCGTGTCGACTGAATAATCCCTTGTGTCGGTCGTAAAAGAACTCCGTCGTTCGTTTCAATAATTTCAATATCCTTTCCGCGCAGCCTCCGTGCGATCTCAAGAGGCAGCTTGATGCTGCCTGATTTAATTGTTGTCGTTTTCATTGCGTCACGCTCCATGGGGCCCGAATATTCCCGCAAATATTGCTTGTCTACGCTATATGATCAAGTATTATTTTAGGCGGCATGGGAAGAAACATTTTCCGCCATGGAAGACGGAAATAGATCCGTCCGGGAAAATGACAAACCCCTCTCCGTGCGGAAAGGGGTTTGCGTGAACCGTCATGGGATTTGTTATTTTTTGAAGATATTCTTCACCGTATCCAGAAGGTCCGCGGGCAGCAGCACGAACTTGCTGTTCGCGGATTCGCCCAGCTTCACCAGGCCCTTCACGTATTCCTGTCCCAGGAGATAGGTGAGCGGATCGCCGTTACTCGCCTTGAGCGAGTCGGTCACCACCTTGATCGCGTTCGCCTCGGCCAGCGCCAGTCGCTCCCGCGCCTCGGCGTCACGTTCGGCCGATTCCTTCCGCGCCTCGGCGGCGAGGATCTGCGCGCGCTTGATCCCTTCGGCCTCGCGTTCGGCCGCTTCCTTCTTGGCCTCGGCCTCGAGGATGCGCGCCCGCTTCTCGCGCTCCGCCTTCATCTGCAGCGTCATGGCGTTTACGATGTCGTCCGGCGGCTGGATGTCGCGGATCTCCACGCGGGTGATCTTGGTGCCCCAGGCGTCCGTGGCCTCGTCCAGCGTGATGAGGAGGTCGGCATTGATCTTCTCGCGCGACGAGAGCGACTCGTCCAGCGTGAGCCGGCCCAGGATGGAACGGATGTTGGTCTGCGCGAGGTTCTGGATCGCATAGTGCAGGTTCTGGATGCCGTAGTAGGCCTTGTACGGATCCATGATCTTGAAGTACACGATGCCGTCCACCTCGAGCGAGGCGTTGTCGCTGGTGATGGTCCCCTGCTTGGGCAGGTCCAGCACGCTTTCGCGGATGTCGATCTTCGTGGCCACCCGCGAGAAGATGGGGTTGATGAGGTTGAGCCCCGGATTGAGCGTGTTCGCGTACTTCCCGAAGCGCTCCACGATCCAGTTTTCCGCCTGGGGCACGATGCGGACGCCCTTGAGGATGAGAAACACGACGAATAGCCCGATGGCTATGGCGAGATAAATCATACGGCCCTCCTATGGTTTGATCCGCGAGCTAGCCCGCGCGCGTCACGATGAGCCTGATGCCGCTCGCGTCCTGCACCAGGATCTCCTCGCCGACCTCGATGGTGTCGGCGGACTCGGCGTGCCATTTTTTTATGCCGTGATAGGGATTGTACAGCTCCACCTCGCCGGGGACGCCGGGGGTGATCCGCGACGTGACGCGCCCGCGCAGGTTGGCCAGCGTCGCGTCCCGAGAGAGGTCGGCGGTTTCGCCCTTGAAGCGCTTCTTGAAGAAGAACTGCCAGGCGCCAAGCATCGCCAGCGAGGAAAGGAAGAAGAAAATCCATTGGATCTCCGCGGCGTCGCCCGGGATGATCCCGATGAACACGAACAGCGCGGTGAGGACTGCGCCCGCGCCGAACCAGAAGATGATGAAGCCCGGCATGATGATTTCGAGCGCCATGATAACGATGCCGGCTGCAAGCCAGACGAGCGGTGACAGGGCCACGGGTGTCCTCCTTTATGAGTCGTGTGCGCGGATCAGTCCTGGTCGAGCGTGCCCTTCGGCGTGACCTTGTCCACGATGTCCGGAAGCATCTTCGAGATGAGCGACGAGACATTGTCGACCGGGACGCCCGCCTGCTGCGCCATCTGCGCCAGCTTCTCGGGTCCCAGCGCGCGTTCCACGTCGCCGACGGAGATCTCCCGGTTCGCGCCGGTCGCGATCCAGGATCGCACAACGTCCTCCAGGCCGTTCCGGGAGAAGGCGTCCAGCAGGTCCTTGAGGCCGTTGCCCTTGAAGAGTCCCAGGACGCCGTTCAGGAGGTCCTGGTTCGCGCCGCGTTCCTTGCCGAGGGTGTTGGTGACGGCGGTTATCGTATCGAGGAATCCCATGTTCTTTCTCCTGGTGCGTAGGATTTGGATCCAATCGCATGTGCATTCGTTCCGGCCTGCGCGAGACGGCTTCCGTATTTGAGAGTCTTGATAATCGACGTATTCGCCGTATCCCACTGATTGTATGTTTGTTGGGGGGCGGTTGCCGACTCATGCCCGGGCGAACCATGCACGACGGAAAAACCGTAGCAACGCTTCATCGTCCTGTCAAGACATAAATGAGCGTCGAGGAGCGAAGCGTTGGAACGCGCGAATGATGCGGCATGCGTGAAAGCCGCATCGGATGCGCCGATCGCTCATCGCTTCCCGAAAAAGCCGCCGGTGTCGCCGCCCACCCAGCAGTCGCCGCCGCAGGACTGATAATACTGGCCGGCGAGCCGCTTGAACTCGCGCGCGGCGCTGATGTCGCGGCCGGCCCAGCCGTCGGGCTCGGCGATCCGTCCGTTCCAGGTCCCCTTGAGCCGGATGAGACCCATCACGTGGATGCCGCCGCCCACCGGGTATATGCTCCCAGCCGCAGTGCGCGTGTACACCGCGACGTAGACGCCGTTTTCCGCGCCGGTGTAGTGATTGGCGATGGGCAGCCTCTTTTGCGCCCAGCCGGGATAGGGGCGATTGACGACCGCGTTCCCATATGTCCAGACGTTCATGAAGGTCGGGAGCGCGGCAGTGTCCTGTGAAGGCGCGCTGCCCGCGGGTCGGACGTTGGCGGGAAAGCGTCCGGCGTAGTTGCCCGGCGGGTTGTAGTTGCACACAACGTACGTTCCGCCACGGCGCGAGGTGGCCGTGCCGCAGCCCAGCTCGGTGGAGCCGGCCCACACCACCTGCGTAAAGTGGCCCGTTCCCATCGAGAAGCCGGGCCTGCGGAAATCGTAGTCCTTGATCTCCGCGTACCAGCTGTTGACCGGCGACGCGCCGCCCGGCCGGCCGCCGGAGATCCAATAGATGTTCTCGCCGTACTTGTTGGGGCTCCGGTGGTACATCCGGTCCTCACGGGCGAGCCGGTCCGCCCATTCCTGCGCGTAGGCGTTGATTGCGGGACTCCAAGAGAGCGCCGGGGCGCCGTGCATTTTCCGGAAGTGATTGTGCCGGTCGGTGATCTCCCGGGCAAAGCCGTCGGGCGCGGCGGCATTGCCGCCGTCGGGTTTCGCCGGCGTGGACGATCCGGACAGGAGCGACGGGATCGACGCCACGAAGGCGCGCAGGTCGGCGATGCTGAAGTGGACCGCGCCCTTCACGACAATCACGGGCATGCTCACCCCGCCGCCCGCATGCTTGCCGCTGGCGCCAATCAGGTCCCACATCGCGCGCTTGGCGGCCGGGTCGGACGTGGATCGCTCGGTGAACGGGACGCGCTGCTTGTTGAGCTCCGATATCGTGAAGGAGCACCGCCCGCAGCCGGGCATGGTGTAAACGGTTACGTCGGTCCCGCCGTCAGCGAGGATCGGCGCGACGAAGGCGATGGACAGCGCGAATGCCAGAAGATGCTTCATGGGGTTACTCCGTTCGTGGGTTGATTGCGCCGGTCACTCTGTCCACGATCAGCGCGGCCTGTCACGCAAAAAAAACGGTCCGGCCCGAGGACCGTTATTTGAGCGCCATCAGCGCGTGATGCGCCACCCAGCATGCGGCGGCATGGGCCCCGTTTTCCGCGCCGCCGCGCCAGAGGCCAGTGCGGAGATTACGCAGCCGCGCGCGCTGGTCGTCGAACCGGCGCTCGAAGGGATGCAGGAAAAACTCCTGGCCGGGCAGGGCGCGACGTGCCGCGGCGGCCATGTTGTAGCCGCAACCGGCGGCGATGAAGCGATACGTGCGCATGAGCCCGGTCGCCGGAAAGGTGTGCCGGTCCGGAAAAAGCGTATCGACCGGCATGTCGGGACGGCCCGCATCCAGGCATGAGTGCCGCGCGAATTGCAACAGCTCCTCCTGCTCCGCGGCGTTTCCGCTGTGGATTGCGAGCATGCGCTCCTGCAGCGGTGCGGGTCGCGACTGGTCATGGTGGGCGGTATTGGCCGGAAGGATGGGGTCGGGCAGGTCGGTGAGCTCTCCCCATTCCGCGAGCATGCGCCGGTAGTCCGGCGCGAGCGGCTCGAGGGCGAGCGCCGCGCGGGGAACGGGTGCGTCCGCGTCCGCGGCGGCGCGCGATCGATAGGCGTCCCAGCGCAGGGAGCGCGCCACGAGCACGCGCGGGATCATGCGCCCCAGAACGGCCCATTCGCCGACGATGCCCCAGGGGAAGGCGTCCAGCACGATCATTCGCACGTCGTGTTCGTCGAGGTAGTCTGTCACATAACGCCAGTACCGCGTTCGCGAGGCGAGGACCGCGTCGTCGGGGCGGTCGAGGGGCGCTGGCGCCGCGTCCCGGGCGAGGTGCGCGAGGTCGCTCGTGCACAGGATGCGCGCCGGGAGCGGGGGCGTCGGGAGGGCCGCGGCGATCGCGAACGTCCGCGCGAGATGTCCCAGGCCCCCGCCCGCTGCGTAGAAGAGCACGGTGCCGGGCGCGGTCATGAAATCGCGCCGCCGGGCCTACCAGCCAAGGAGCATGAACAGGGCGAAGAGCGCGAGTCGGTCCTCGCCCCGGAGTTCGCTCATGAAGGCGATCGCGGGCGCCGCGCTCGGCGAATCGGCGGACATGCGGCCCAGCACCGCGCCCGTATCATCCTTCGCCTTTATGTGCTTCTGGTCGGGGTAGAACTTCGCTTTGCCCAGGGTTTTCTCGCCGCGCTTGACCTTGTACGCCGATCCTTCGCCCTTCAGGCGTATGGACCACGCCTGCGGGTCCTCCTCGGCGCGCAGCACCTTGATCTTATCGTCGTCGCGCTTGATCTTGAGGCGGAGCGCCCCGTCGGGTCCGTAGAGCTTCGTTTTCGAATCCTTGGTGCGCGCCGTGAGCGTCCCGGCCGGGGAGGCGAATTGATAGCCGTCGGAGCGTTTCGTAATCGCGTAGGTCACGCCGAAGCCGCTCGCCTCCCAGCCCGATGCCGCCGCGCCGAAGGCGAGGGTGTCGCCGGAGGAGAGGCGGAGGGACTTCTGCCCGCCGGCCTCCTCCGGTTTTTTCGAGCAGCCACCGGCGCACAGGCACAGCGCCAGGATCGCCGCAATGGCTAGTTTACCTGCGTGTGTGTTCATGCTGCATACCTCCTTTGAGGGAATTGATTTCCGATTCGATGAGGGCGTTCTCCTCGATGAAGTCGTCGCAGTTGCGGCACACCGCGAAGGCGTTGCCGGCGGCCATGGACATGCGCATGCGCTTCATGCGCTCGCCCCCCAGGAGATCGTCGAGGGGGGCGTCGGCGAGATTGCCGAGGGCTGGCGTTTTCCCGCGCGTCATGCAGCAGGGATAGGCGAAACCGGCGGGGTCCACGAAGAGGTGGAGCCAGGGCATGTAGCAGGGATGCTCCCCGTAATAGCCGCCGGAGTAGCGTCCCCGCGTGATATCGCGCGGCGTGGGGGCCGCGCGCGCGGACGATGCCACGTGCTGCGTCCAGACGCCGGTCATGTCGATGAGCGCCCGGGCCTGCGCGGTATCGAGCAGGAGCGACCTGTTCGATGAGTCCACGGGGATGAGCTTCCATTCGACGCGCCCGCCCAGCGAATCGATGAAGGCGCGCATGGCCTCGAGGTCGGGAAAATTCTTCCGCGTGATCACGGTGTTCACGCGCAGCACGGGGTTCTTTTTGCGATAGCGCAGCAAAAGCTCGATGGCCTTGCTCGTCTTCTTGAAGGCGCCCTTGTGGCCGCGCAGTTCGTCGTGCCGCTTGGGATCGTGGGAGTCCAGCGACACCGAAACGGAGTGGGCGCCGGCGTCAACGATGGCGCGCGCCTCCTCGCGGCCGATGAGCGTGCCGTTGGTGGTGAGGTTCACCTGGAGCCCCAGCGCGGCCGACGAGGACAGGATCGATATGATCTCCGGATGAAGAAATACCTCGCCGCCGGAGAAGTGAACCTTGCGCAGGCCCCGCGCGCGCAGCGACGAAAGCAGGGACAAGGCGCGCTCGGCGGGCATGGGCGACCGGGCGCGCGGACGGCGGCAGAAGACGCAGGAGAGATTGCACTGCCATAATAGCTTGATCTTCGCGAAGATGACCGGCGTGTCCGCGAGCGGGTCCACGGGAAGGTTTCCGAGGCGCGCAATGAGCCCGGGGTGCTCGCCGATGGCCGTGCGCAGGTTCACGAACGCGCACCCGCCGGTTCGTCGGCGAATTCGCACAGCGCCGACTCGATGGCGGCGATCTCGCGCTCGGCGGTGAATCGCTCGCACACGGTGCGCCGGGCGCTCTCGGCAATGGCGCGTTTCGATGCGTCGTCCATGTCCAGGATCATGTTGATCACGCGCGCGGCGTCGTCGGCGTCGGCGATATCGAACAGGAAACCGTTCTCGCCGTCGACGATGACGTCGGGCATGCCCCCGGCGCGGCTGCCGGCCACGATCCGCCCCGCGGCCATCGCCTCGAGGAGCACGTTGGGCATGCCGTCGTAAAGCGAGGGGATGAACACGATGTCGGAGGCGGCGTACCAGGCCGGGAGCTCGTCGTGCGCCGTGAAGGGCACGTGGATCCAGTAGCCGCGCGCGGGATCGGCCTGCAGCGCCGCAATCGGTTCGGGGAGCGATCCCACGGTGAGCAGCCGCGCGCGCTCGGCCAGGCCGAGTTGATCGAAGATGCGGCAGGCCAGATCGACGCCCTTCTTGGCCTTGAGCTCGCCGAACATGGCCACGACGGGAACGCCGTCGAGTCCGCGCTCCATGCGGAAGCGCCGCGCGGACGCGAGGTCGCGCTCGAGGGGAAGCCACTGGCTCGCGTCCGCGCTGTTGGGCGTGAAGATAACGGGCCCCGTGCGGATGGTGCGGATGCGTTCGGTCATCTCGCCGGTGACCGCGCCCACGATCGTGGCGTGCTGCAAAATGAAGTGCGTCATCCAGGCGGCCTTGGTGTTGTGGAGCGCCCGGTCGAAGTCGTTGCCGCGGAAGAGCACCAGGCTTTTCGCGCCCGCCCAGCGCGCCCAGAGCGCGGCGAGGTACCCGGCGATGGTGCCGCCGAAGCCCACCAGAAGCGAATCGGCGATGGCGTCGCGGTGTTTCCAGAAGATGCGCTCGGGCTCGCGCAGGTCGGCGGCGTCGCAGCGAATGAGGCTCTCGGCGCGCGTGGCGTCGTCGGGGACGTCGGGCGCGAGGTGGAGCACCGCGACCCGGTGCGCGCGATCGCGGAGGCTGTTGACCAGCCGCGACGACGATTGCGCCATCCCGCCCGTCTGCGGGGCGTGGCGCGTGGTGAGCCAGAGCACGCGCATGGCTAGCTGTCCTGGAAATCCGCGGCGGTGTCGTCGCCCTCGTCGGCGATATCCTCGTCGATGAGAGCGTCATCGTCCTTCGGCTCCTGGTCCTCGTCGAAGGTCTCGTAGTCGCGCTCGCGGTAGCCCCCGCCGCGACCGCCCCGTCCGGCCCCGTAGAAGCGCGAGTGGTAGCCGTACCGGTCGAAGACGCGGTTGCGCCAGCGCGTCTGCATGCCGCGTTCGCCAAGCTGGTCGTCGGGGTACTTCTCCGCAAGGCACTCCAGACACACCGGTCCCTCTTCGCGCTCCTCGCGGTGCTCGGCGCACACGGTCCGATTGCAGTGCACGCAGGCCTCGTCCGTGGGGCGGTTGCAATCGCTCAGGTTAAGCAGTCCGACCTTGTATTTGCATTTGAACATGGCGGCCTCCCTCATTCCTTTTCCGCGGCTGGTTTCAGGTTCGAATAGAGCTTCACGAGCTGTTCCAGAATGAAGAGCGGATCGGCGCGGGCCGCCGTGCTCGAGAGCTTCTGGGAAAAGGACGTTTTGAGGATGTGCCCCTTCGGTGTCTTCGTGAAGGTGACCGGTTTCTTGAAATTCTTGCCGGCGCCCGTGAAGCGGTAGCGCGCGGGGTCGAGACGCATCTGGACATGGTAGATGAGCCGCATCGTTTGCTTGTGCTTGGTCTTCGACTTGCCCGAGCTGCTTCGCTTGGTGCGCTCGCTCGAGAGCAGGAGGTCCGTGCGGGACAGCCGAAGGGTGTTGCCGTCGGAGAGCCGGATGCCCAGCGAGAGGGTGTCGCGCCGGTACCGGCGGTCGTAGCAGGTGTGATACGCGCCCTTTTTATATTTGGGTGAGGTCTCCGTGAGGTGCGTTTTGTTCTCCAGCGGGATAAGGTCCATGTCCACGGCGAGGGGCGCGCCGGACTTGATGTCGTCCTTGAGCCCTTCCAGGAGCGGCGCGAGAAATTCGCGAAAGCCGTTGTCCAGGTCGCGCCGCCGATAGCGGAAGAACAGCATGAGGAACACGATACCCAGCGCGGCCGCCGGTATCGCGAGGATGATGAGCCCGACCAACGTCAGAAAGACCGCACAGACGAGCGTGAGGATGAAGAGTACGATCATCACCACGCGCAGCTTCTCCGCGTGGGCGTCGATGGTATCCAGCCGCTTCAGGACGGCCGCGAGGTCGTCATAGTTCCAGGTGCCGGCAAGCCGCCGTTTCTTGATGATCCCGCCGATGCCGGGCGGTTTCGTTCCCGTCGTCATGATATGCCTCCTCCCGTTGGGTGTTCATGTATGATTCGCACGCGTCGAGCAGCCGCGCGCTCCAGGCGGCCGCACTGTGACGGGTGCGGATGGTGTCTTCTGCGGCGGCCCCCAGGCGCGCGCACAGCCCGGGGTCGCCGAGCAGCGCGCGCATGGCGTTCGCGAGCGAGCGCGCGGAGTCCGGGGTGAAGAGATAGCCGTCGCGCCCGTGCGTGACGATCTCCGCGCAGACCGGCAGGCGCGCCGCGATCACCGGCGTTCCGCAGGCCATGGATTCCAGTATCTTGATGGGCGAGCAGCCCTGCAGCTCGTTGCGGTCGCAGCGCGACAGCGGGGCGAGCGAGAAGCGCGCGTTCCGGTAGAGCGCGAAGAGGCGCTCGCGCGACAGGCCCACGTGCACGCGCACGCGGTCCGCCAGCCCCATGCGGCGCACCAGGCGACGGACCGCCTTCAGGTGCTTGCGCGTCGAGATCGCGAGCACCAGCGTTGCGCGACACTCCGACCGGATGAGGCGCAGGGCGCGCAGCAGGAGCGGGAGCCCCTGCCAGGGGGCGGCCGTGCCGGCGTACAGGATGTAGTCGCCGGCGGGACGGCGCGGGTCGTCGGGCAACGCCGCGTCCGGTCCGGGGTCCGCGGCCATGTTGGGCAGCACCGTGATGGATCCGGCGGGGACGCCGCGCGAGACCAGGTAGCGGCGGCCGGTCTCGCACACGGCGATGATCCCGTGCGCGTGCGCCAGGCAGTAGTCCTCCATGGCGCGGATGGACTTGATCAGAGATGCGTTTTTCGCCAGCGCCGGGTAGTGGCAGGGAAGCTCCACGGAGGGCAGGCCGTTCACCTCGAATACGAAGGTCGCTCCCGCGAGGCGCTCGTGCGTCAGCAGCGGCAGCCCGCTCCAGATGTCGCGGAAATGGACGTAGCGGGGCGCGATGTCCAGGCGCGAGATTACCGAATGCACGTGGTCGCCGAAGTAGTCGCTGCGGCGCAGGAGATTGGGGTGCCCCGCCAGGCAGCGGTGCAGGGTGATGGCGCCCTCGCGCTGGTAGGCCGGCATGTCGGCATGGCCCAGCGTGACCAGGTGCACCCGATCGAAGCGCTCGGCGAGCGCCAGCGCCGTCTGGGCGATATGGGTCCCCGCCCCCTTCGGGGAGGGGAACACGTCGAATGTTGCGAAAAGAGCGTTCATGGTGCGTCCGGGGCGCGCTTCCATTGATGAGGGTACCCTACGATATCGCGCGAAAAAATCAACAATAATTATCCCCGTGCCGTGGGTCGTCCTGCGGATGCGATGACGCCGCGCGGTATTTGTGTTGATACATATGCCGCGCTGTTGTATTCTTCCACGGGGCCGCGCGCCGCGGCCCGATCATACCGCACACGGGAGGCGCCATGCCGCAGTCGATCCTCATCACCCAGTGCCTGCAGAACGACTTCGTGAAGCCCATCGAGAAGTACGATCCCCTGCCCAACGCCCTGCACGTGGGCTACGACGAGTCGCGACGCCTGCTGGGCGAGATCGTCGAGGAGGGGCCGGTGTGCGCGCTCATGCGCTGGGCCTATGCCGCATCCCCGGACGACCTGACGATCGTGAATATCCGCGACTGGCACGACGCCGACGACCATGCGCAGGACCGGCACCTCGCGTCGTTCGGGCGCCACTGCGTGCGCGACACCGAGGGCGCGGACTTCGTCTTCGCGCCGGTGATCGTACCCGGGCGCGCGAGCCACACCGTGAACGCCACCGGCCTCAACGACTTCGCGGGCACGAACCTGGCGGAGATCCTGGAGCCGTACCGGGGGCGACCGGTGCGGGTGGGCCTGGCGGGCGTGTGGACCGAGGCCAAGATAACCTTCCTGGCCTATGAGCTCGTCACGCGTTTCGACACCTTCCGCGTGGGCGTCTCAAGCGCGCTCACCGCGAGCTCGTCGCGCGAGATGCACTTCATCGCGCTCGAGCAGCTCGCGAACATCCTGGGGGTTGAGGTGTTCGCCTCGCCGGCGGGCTTCATTGAGTTTCTCGCGGGCGCGGCGCCGGCGCTTACCGTCGCCGCGCACCCGCGGATCGACCGCGGGCGCATCGCCGTGGAGGGCGGGGCGGCGCTCGGCGACACCGACCGCGACCTGCTCCTGTATCTCTTCCGCTCGTCGGGCGAGCTCTCGGTGAAGTGCCTGGACGGGGGGTTTTCGGGCAACGTGGTCGTGAAAACGCAGAGCCGCGACCTGCACGCCCACCGGCAGGTCCCGTGCGTGATCAAGATCGGCCCGCGGGACCTCATCGCGAAGGAGCGGATGGCCTTCGAGCGGATCCAGGACATCCTGGGAAACAATGCGCCGGCCATCGTGGACTTTTGCGAATCGGGCGACCGCGGCGCGATCAAGTACCGCTACGCCTCGATGCTCGACGGCGCGGTGCGCACCCTGCAGGAGCTCTACGCGGAGGCCGATGCGGCGCGGGTGCGGCACATCCTGGAGGTGGTCTTCGTCCGGCAGCTCGGCCGCCTGTACGAGGCGGCCTATCGCGATCGGCTGGACCTGCTGCGCTATTACGACTTCTCGGCGCGCTATGCCGCCGGCGTACGTCGGAGCGTGGAGGCCGTCACGGGGCGCGCGGAGCCGGACGACACGATATCGCTGGGCGGCGCGACCGTGCCCAACCCGTGCCGCTTCTACGAGCGCGACATCGACGCGCTCGCGGAGCCGGGCTCGTCGGCCCGGTTCGTCTCCTATCTGCATGGCGACCTCAACGGGCGCAACATCATCGTGGACGAGCAGGAGAACGTGTGGCTCATCGACTTCTTCCACACGCACCGGGGGCATGTCCTGCGCGACCTCATCAAGCTAGAAAACGATCTCCTGTACATCTGGACGCCGGTGCGCTCCGACGACGAACTCGACGAGGCCTTCCGCCTGAGCGACCTCCTCATCGGCGTGGAGGACCTCGCCGCGCCGCTGCCGGAGGCGCGCTTTGCGGGCGCGCAGTTCCAGAAGGCCTGGGAGACCGCGCGCGTCCTGCGCTCGTTCTATCCGGCGCTCATCAGGACCGACCGCGACCCCTACCAGCTCCATGCGGGGCTCCTGCGCTATGCGGTGCACACGCTCTCCTTCGACGAACCGGACCTCCGGCAGAAGCGCTGGGCGCTCTACAGCGCGGGCGTCCTCACGGGGCGCGTCCGGGACCATCTCACGCGTTCGCGCCGCCTGAGGATCGATTACCTCGCGCTGCCCGACGGCGAGCGCATACGCGTTGGCATGACCATCCTGCCCGGCCGGCGGGACTGGGGGCGCGACCTCGCGGAGGACCTGGACGCCATGCGCGAGGAAGGCGTGTCGCGCGTGCTGGCGCTGGTAACGCAGGACGAGCTGGTGCGCTACGGCGTGCCGGGCCTGATCGCCGAATACGGGCGCCGCGGGATCGAATGCCGCTGGCTACCAGTGCTGGACCAGGGCGTTCCCACGATTGCGGCCATGCGCGATGCGGTGGACTGGATCGAGGGTTGCGTGAACGCAGGGGAGGCGGTGCTGATCCACTGCGTGGGCGGGCTGGGGAGGACCGGCGCGGCGGCGGCGTGCTATCTGGCGCGCCACCGGGGGCTTTCCGCCGCCGAGGCGGTCGCCGCGGTGCGGCGCAGCCGGTCCGGGCGCGCCGTGGAGTCGCGCGAGCAGTCCGCCTTCATCGAGCGCTTCGCGCGCGAGGCTCACTCGTCGCGCAGCACGGGGTAGCGGCGCGCGTCGGGGAGCTGATAGTGCCACCACTCCGACGGATAGGGCTCGAGGCCCGCGCGCTCCATCGCGCCGCGCAGGAGGTCGCGGTTGCGGCAGCGCTCGGCGGCGTCAGGTGAACAGCGCGCGTTCACGGCGGCGCGCTCGCTGAAGTCGTCGAAGGGCGTGGGCATGGGAAGCTCCCGCCCGTCCGCGCGCGCGAGCGAGCAGTCCACGGCGATGCCGCGGTTGTGGTTCGATCCCTTCGCGGGGTTCGCTACGTAGCGTTCGTTCGGCATGATGCGCCACATCGCGCGCTGCACGGAAAGCGGCCGGTAGCAATCCCACAGCACGATCCGAAATCCCTTCGCATGCAGATCCCGCGCAGCGGCGCTAAGGCGCGCGGCAGCGTCGCGGTGCAGGTAACAGCGGGTGATCCCGTGCGGCGCGAATACGTTGCGTCCCAGGAAATTATTGTCCGTGTTGTACCGGAGATCCAGGACATACTCCGGGCCGGTTATCTCGACGAGGTGTGGCGCGGGGACGAATGTCGGCGGCGCGGACTGCGCGGGCGGCGCGCCGATCGCGACCACCGGGCGCAGGGACGGGTCGAGCAGGCGAAGGAGTCGCGTCATATTTGTCTCGGAGATGGCCACGCAGCCGGCCGTGGGAGTATTGGGCGCCCGCCACACATGGAGGAAGATGGCGCTCCCCGCGCCGGGCGTCACGGGCGCGGTGTTGTACTCCACCACGATGCCGTATTTATACTGGGCGTCGCTCCGTCGCAGGCGCTCGTGCGAAAAGGCCGGGCGCGGACTGCGCACCCAGCGGTTGTAGTGCGGGGACGCGGGATCGTCGATCCAGTAGTCGTCGGGACCGGCCATGCGATAGGGGAGCCGGGTGTCGTAGGTCGCGCCGTAACCGAAGGCGGTCCCCAGCGGGAACACCCCGGAGGGCGTTTTCCCGTCGCCCTCGCGCTTGGCCCCCGCGGGCGCGATCCCCGCGCGGCCCAGCACGGCCGGTACGGGGGCCATGCGCTCGCGCCATACGCCGCCCTCGAGCTCCACGAGCGAGAGCGTGGCGGTATGCGGACCGGGAGCGCGAGGAACAACCAGCACGGCCTGCCGCGTCCCCGATGGCAGAGGAGCCGGGGCGGCGGCGGGTATGCTGCAGCGCACCGCGGGCGCGAGCGCGCCCGCCATCAACAGTATTGCCGTGATAATCCCGAACGATGGTGCGACCGGCCGTATTTGCATGACGCGTTCCCTCATTTCCCTCGCGTTGACATCGAGTTGCACTGCACGTCTAATGATAGCAAACCGCGTATTCCATCAACTCTAATAACAATTGACAGACCGACATTTATGGCGGTAATGGGACGCACTAATCAAGAAAATGAGAGGGTCCCATGCCGCTGTATATAGCCCGGTTTCGAAGCGTGAAGATCGACATTGTGCAATCCCTGCAGACCGCGAAGGGCCCGTCGGCCTCCGAGAAGCCCGAGATGAAATTCGACGTGGACGGGGCGATGCGCCACGAGCTCGTGATGCGCGCGAAGGACTTCGTGGACCCGGGCGCCTGGCTCATGGGACTGTTCTTTTCGGCGCTGGGCGCGGGCTTCGCGCTCGTGGTGATCTACGGCATCCTCTATTTGGCGGGGGCCGTGAACCTGACGGGCGCGGCCTGGGGCGGCGCCGAGATCGCTTACCTGTCGAGCGCGCTGGTGCTGTTCGTCTCGTGTTGGGCTGGCTCGTCCGTGTTCCTCGCGATCCGCCGCGCGCGGACGGCGCTCATCGAACGCGATCGCGGGGAGGGGAACTGGAAGCTGGTGGACGAGGAGAAGTGGGAGCGCTACACGACCATGCTGCGTCTCGCCGCGGAGCGCGTCGAGCGCGAGCGTGAGGCGGCGAAGGCGAAAGCGGCGCGGGGCGTTGTCCTGCGATGATCGCGGTGGATATCCCCGAGTTCCTCCGGCAGGTATACGTCTTTTCGGCCCTGGGGGCGGACGAGCGCGCGACGATCGCCGAGCGCTTTCGCGTCGTTCCCGTCGCGGCGGGCGAGGTCATCTTTCGCGAGGGCGATCCGGGGGGCGAGCTGTATATCGTGGAGCGCGGCCGGGTGGCCACCTTTATTAACGTGCCCGGCGGCGCGCAAAAGGAGATCGCGGCCTTCGCGCCGGGGGATTTCTTCGGCGAGATGAGCATCTTCGAGAAGGCCCCGCGCTCGGCCACCTGCATCGCCACCGAGGAGAGCGTACTGGTGTCGCTGTCGCAGGAGGAGTTCATGTCCCTGGTGGACCCGTACCCGGAGATCGCGACGTGCATCATGCACCGGATGCTCGCCATCACCACGCAACGCCTGCGCACCACCGGGGAGTTTCTTTCCGAGATCGTCCGCTGGGGCGAGGGGGCCAGCAAACGCGCCATCACCGACGAGGTCACCGGCGTGTACAACCGGCGCTTCCTTGAGGAGGCCATCGTGAGCCACTATGATACGTCGGTTGGCACGGGGCGGCCGCTCTCGATCATCATGATGGACCTGGACAACTTCCGCGGTATAAACGAGCGCTTCGGCATCGAGGCGGCCGACCGGGCCTTCCGGGAGGTCGCCGATGCGATTTCCCGGCGGTTGGGCGATGCGGACATTCTCGCGCGCTACGGGGGCGACGAGTTTACCGCGCTCCTCCCCGGCACGCCGCTCGAGGGCGCGGCGCGCATCGCCGAGCGGATCCGGGCCGACGTGGAGGCGCTCGACGTCCTTACCGGCCTGACGGACGCACGGACCTGCCTCACCCTGAGCCAGGGCGTGGTGGCCTACCCCGAAAGCGCGCGCACCCTGAAGTCCCTCCGCGAAAAGGCCGACGCCGCGCTCTATCGCGCCAAGGAAAACGGGCGCAACCGCGTGGAGCGCGGGTAAGACCTCAACCGCTTCGACCGGCTCAGCGCAACGCCCCCGTCCCCTTCTCCGCTGGGAGAAGGGGGACGAGGTGATCCATCGAAAAAAACAGTTGCTCCGCGTTCTTCCCCGGCGTACCGTTTCCCGAATATGAAGATCCACGAGGAGGTGTCCCATGGATGTCCGCGCGCTTCTGCCGCTTGGCCTGGTCCCGCTGACGGTCGTTGCCGTCTTTTTTCTGCACTGGCTCACGGTGCGACATGTAAGAAGCGCGGCCGAACGGCTGCCATTGTGCCGGGGGGCCTATCTGGCCTTCTCGGGCCAGTTGTTGCTGTATGGATGGATTGTGCTCCCGGTGTACTCCGCGGGTGTGTCGGCTGCCTATCTGGTCCCCCTCGGGATGACCTTCTCGTTCGTGGGCGATGTGTTTAATCTGCAGTTTCCTTCTATTTCAAGAAAAACCGGCGAGCCCCTCTTTTATGGCATTCTGAGCTTCATGGCGGCGCAGGTCTGTTATATCGCCGCCATCGTGTCGCTGGTCTCGATGGACGATCTTATCGGCCGCGGATATCTGGTCCCCCTCATGGCGGGGCTTATCGTGGTGCCGGCGGTGCTCTTCCGGTTCCGGGTTTATCATCCGGACCGCCCCAAGCGGATCATGCGCGGTGCGCTCGTGTACGGGTTTGTCCTGGGGGCGATGGCGGCGCTCGCCATATCGGCGGCGCTGGCGCACGGGGGCCTGTGGTGGCTGCCGGCTGCGGGCGCGGCCTTCTTCCTTTTGTCGGACGCGGTGATGGGCGAGACAACGGTGCACGGGCGTCATCCGGTGTTCGAGTACCAAGTGCCGTGGGTCACGTATCTTGTCGCCCAGGGGCTCATTCTTATGGGCTTCGCGGCGATGTTGTAGGCATGGAGTGACCTCGCCCGCTTCGACAAGCTCAGCGCAACGCCCGCGTTCCCCTTTGCGACAGGATGTCGCGCATGCGGCATCGTACACGGATGATTCCCGAATTCCCCCCTTCTCCTGCGGGAGAAGGGGGCAGGGGGGATGAGGTTGGCCGTTGCACTTCGATAGGTGTGGTTTTAGGTAAAATCCCGCGAAACCCCGCAGCAACAGGCTTTTACTCGATGCCGCTGAAGATGCGTCCGCAGTCGAGGATGAGTCCGGGGAGCACGATGCTTTCAAACGTTTCATTGGCCCGGTAATGGAGGGGTTTTTCATAGCGGCCATCCTGCCCAATTCGAAAAAGGTTCAGGTGCCCCGCCCCCGGGTTTACGATCCAGTATTCCCGAACGCCGTGCCGTTCGTAGAGCAGCAACTTTTGCGTCTCGTCCTTGTATGCGGTGGATTCGGAAAGCACCTCCACCGCCAAGTCGGGAGCGCCCAGGATTCCCCGCGTGTCGATTTTCCGGGGATCGCACACGACAACGACATCGGGCTGGACCACGGTGACGATGTCTTCGTCCACGGCGGCGTCTGTCGACTCGGGCAATCGTACGTCGAGGGGAGATACAAACACCTTGCATTGTTTCCCATCGAGATACTCTGCGATGATACGTGCAATAGTTAATACAATTTCCTGATGGCCAGTCCCGGGCGATGGGCTCATGTCGTAGGCCACACCGTCAATGAGTTCCCAATGCTCGTCGTGGGGCCACGCGCAGTAGTCTGTGTAGGTGAATTTCTCATCTGCTTTTGATTTTGGCAGAGCCATTGATATGCCTCCATATCATCATCTTTTATGTGCCATAGTGCGGATTTTCTGTCAACACTTTACCTCACCCGCGCGCTGCGCGCCCCTCTCCCATTGGAGAGGGGCTTCTCGGGAGAGGACTTTTTCTGAGGAGCCCCTCTTTGCATGCAGAGAGGGGCGCGCCGACTTGCCCCGAGCCTGTCGAGGGGCGGCGGGGGTGAGTTTGGTGTTCATGAAGCGGATCAATACCCGATTTCCCCCCTTCTCCTACGGGAGAAGGGGGGTCAGGGGGGATGAGGTTACGCCGATACGCAGAGCGCGCCGTGCGAGCGTGTCACGCGAGTGGCCGCCGGGTAGGCGGCGTCGGTGATCACGCCGTACACGAAGTACTCGGCGGCGGGTTCGAGACCGGAAAGGACCACGGGCCCTGCGGGATTTTCACCGCTGTCGTGGCGTGAAAACATGCCGCTCGCGGCGCCGTTGGTTTTCTTTTGCGTAAAGAGGGTTACGTGGTGGCCGCCGTTCACCGGGGCGAAGCTCACGCTGATGGAGCCCGGCTCGGTTCCGGGGGCCGCGACAAACTCGAAGAGCGTGTCGTCGCCCACCGGCTTGAACAATTCAAGCACCTCCCCGGAGCGCTGTCGTTTCGCGTTAGCGCCGATGAAGAGATTATAACCGGTTTTATCGCTTCCTTTGGCGGCGTTCCCCCAGCCGCGCTGCAGAATGCCGCCGATCCCCTTCCAGTTGTTGACCAGTTGCGTGAAGGCGTTGCGGACCTCCATCTGCTCGGACGTTTTGGGATTGCGCTGCGTTCCCTTGCGGCGCACGAAGAGCTCGCCGTTTCGGTTGAAAAATACCAGATCGCCGATTTTACGGCGGAAACCCTCGAATACCGGGTTAAGCTTTACATCTGCCATGAGTAGTACCTCCATTCATTAGATTTGGTTGATGGCATTGTAAAAAACGTCTTTTCCGTCCGATTCGCCTGTTTTATGTTTTCATTTCGCACCTCCTTTTCGACGTACTACTTGTTACACGGGCGCCGAACCGGAATTTTGAATTTTTTTGATGGGGGCGGCTTAATATTTATAATTTCGGGGTGGGGAAGCGTGGTGTGAGTAGCTAAGAGGTACCTAAGAGGTACCTAAGAGGGATGTAAGAGGTGTGGGGGGCCGGGATCGGGCGGGGCTGGTGCCGCGCCGTCTTCCCGATTTACGATTGACATCTGCCTGGAAACAGGCTACCTGTGCGGGTACACAACAAGAATTAAACACGGGAGGAGCCCATGAAAAAAATGCTGGTCGTCGTTATTTCCCTCGGTGCCGTCGCGGCATTCATGACCGCGTCCATCGCCCAACGGGGTCGAAGCCCCCAGGACCCGGAGTGCCGGAAAAAATGCCAGGCTAAATATGAAGCCTGCAAGAAAGACCCTGCGAATGTCGGGCCGCAAGACCGAAAGGGGACGAAGTGCCATGATCCATATCAGGGCTGTCTTCGCGCATGCAAGGCGTAAGGACGAAAAAATGATGTACGATTGCAGGGCCGGATCGAAAAATCAGGCCTTGTTGTTCATGCGCCGATAGCGGCCGCGTCGTGCTGATTGCCTGCACGCCGGCTGATACTGGCGTGTGGGTCGGGAGACTCGCGAGACGCGGCTTGCCCAGGCGGCTCATGCGTAGCGCGTTCCCGACATGCCAATGACGCAAGGGACGACATGCAGGTGAAAAAAGCGATCATACTCGGCGCGAGCTCGGGCATCGGCCGCGAGCTGGCGAAGATACTCTCGCGCGAGGGTTACGTCGTCGGGCTGGCCGCGCGCCGGATCGACCTGCTCGATGAACTGGCAGCGACGCTCCCGGGCGAGAGCCGCGTGAGGCGGATCGACGTGGCCCACACGGAAACGGCGGGCGCGCGCCTCAGCGAACTCATCGACGAGATGGGCGGAGTGGACCTCGTGGTGTACAGTTCTGGAACCGGGTACGAGAACCCGGAGCTGGCCTTCGACCTGGAGAAAGAGACCATTGAGGTGAATGTGGCCGGATTCACGCTGTGCGCCGGCATCGCCTTCAATCACTTTATGGAACGCGGGAGCGGGCACCTGGTGGGCATCTCGTCGATAGCGGCCCTCGCGGGAAGCGCCGGCGCACCCGCATACAGCGCGTCAAAGGCATACATGTCGAACTACTTGCAGGGACTGCGTGTGAAAGCGCGTAAGGCTGGGGCGGGGATCTCCGTCACCGATATCATGCCGGGCTTTGTCGATACCGCCATGGCCACGGGCGAAGGGATATTCTGGATGGCGCCCCCCGAAACGGCGGCGCGGCAGATTTTACGCGCCATCAAAAAGAGAAAACGTCGCGCGTACGTGACTCGGCGCTGGCGTCTTATTGCGTGGGTGTTGAGGATAGCGCCCGATTGGTTGCTGGCGAAATTCTAGTGTATGCATTTTTTCGTATTCTGTTCCGTTCTCTCCACTGCCGGCAACGGTCACCTGATGAATAATAGCTTAAAAAAGTCTAGTTGGACTATTATTTTCTCGCCGTTCGGACCTCTCCGGTGTACATTCAATTGAAACTGTTTTCGCGCCCGAATAAATGCGAAATGGAGTGAGGGTATGCGTAATCGCTGTATCAGGGCCGATGGACAGAGTATGTTTGGCGATTGATTTTCCCCGTGAGCTGGGGGATGGGGTTCATAATGAAAAAAAACTCGGTACTGTCAATTTTCGGGGTTTTATTACTGCTTGGATGTATAGTTGCGTGTTCGTCGTCGAAGGGCGGTTCGGAAGGAGGAGGCGGTGGTTCTAACGGAGGCGGCGGCGGCAGCAAGGACGGTCCGTTTGATACGTTTATAACCTGCGAGTTCGTTAACAGTACGAGCGGCGGCGAGACGTATGGCAACTATAAGATTTGGGTGACGGCGTATTCCAAGGACGAAAGCGGAGCGTTCTTTTCCATCGATCTCAATGACGATGGGGTCGGGAGTCGCGTATATGCCAAAGCGGCAAACCAACAGTTGATTAGCCGCAATCTCGAATATATATCTGCCCGGGGAGGTTTAAAGCTGCCCGCCTATACGAACGGCGCAAGATTGTATATTTCCTATGGGGATTCGGCAATATTCATTCAGTACGTTGATACCCCAGACGGTTTGGGGGTGCAGGGGCCGGCGATAGCGAACGGGGAATGGGGCACAAAAATCTGGGACTTCATAGAATTCGCCGCGGTAAAACCCGATGGAGTGGATTTCAACGTGAATACCTCGACGGTCGATTCGTTTTGCATTCCCATCGAGCTAGAACTTCGGAATGCCTCCGGGACATCTCTGGGAACGCGGGGGATAACCGCATCGAGAAGCGCTGTTTTTTCGAAATGGGAAGCGTCTACCATGCCGGATGCATTCAAAAAGCTGGTGTACAAGGATGGCGATACCTATATACGAATAATCTCGCCGGGACCGATTGCCACAGCTGCGAGCATATCGGCCGACGGGGACTTCAAGTATCTTAAAGATTACCTTGGCGGAACGTTGCTCGTGGATTATCAAACGACGTTAAAGGAATTCTTGAACGGAACGCTCAATACGATGTGGACAAGCCATACGTCGTTCGGAACTGGTCTTTCTTTCGTGGATGAAGGAACAACGTATACATGCTGGGCCGATGGCAATTTATGGCGCTACACGACCAATGGTAATGTTACAAGTGACGCATTTGGTAAACCGATAGACGGAACGGACTCATCCAGTATCTGGGGCTGCAGCGGCAATTTGCAACCCATCAACGGTGAAGATGAAAAAAACAAGGTCAAGAAATTCCTGGCCGCCGCATTCAATCGGGGTATGGTGGCAAACGGTTGGGACGATACCGACGGCTCCAAGTATTACAAACCCGATGGCTCTGGCGGGGTGTACAATCACTATTCGAAGTTCTTTCATAGAACGGACGTGAGTCCCGATGGGAAGGCGTACGGTTTCTCCTTTGACGACGTTCACGATAAAAATTCTTCCATTGGAAATGCGTCCACAAAAAAAATGATAATCACCGTGCGGTAGTTCGCCGCCGAGTCGGTAACAGCATGGCGCATCTTCCGGGGATGCCCCACGCGCCATGTGCGTTTCACTGATTATGGCAATATTCCCCCCTCTCCTTTGGGAGAGGGGCAGGGGGTGAGGTCCTACCGCTCCACCTTCGCGTTCATCCGCTCGTCGAAGCGGTCTATGCTGTAGATCGTCTCGAGCGGGAGTCGCGCCGGACGCTGCGGCTCCTGGGCGGCCTGCCATTCAGAGAGTGCGCTCAGGTCATCAGACTTCTTCCCGATGATAATCAGGGTAATCACCATGCAGTCGTCGGGAATGTCCAGCGCCCGGCGGACCTCGTCGGGGTCGTAGCCCGCGATGGGGTGCGCCACAAGGCCCATCTCCGTGGCGCGCAGCAGCAAGGCCGAGACCGCCATCCCCAGATCGAACAGGTAGTACTCCCGCTCCTTGATGAGGCAGTCGTGCTCCCTCCGCGCGAAGGCGGCGACGATGGTCGAGGCGCGGTGCGCCCACTCATTGCCCTTGTTCAGGGCCCGGCGCATCCGCTCCAGCGCCTCCGGCGAGCGGGCGAATACGAAGCGCCACGGCTGATTGTTGAAGCACGACGGCATGAGCTGCGCAGCGCCCGCGAGCTCCATGACGGTCTCGTCGGGTATCTCGACCGGATCGAGCGCCCGGTACGCCCTGCGCTTCGCGATGGCTTCCTGTACGTTCATGGCGGTACCTCCCGTATTTCGTTGTGTCGCCGAGCGCGTTTGGGGGCACCTTGGCCCGTATGCGCATAGAAAACATACTCCATTTTCCGAGATGTTCCAAGATTTCCGTGCTGGAATGTGGCCATACAAAAATAATTGACGGGGCGGGGCCGGGTATCGTATGCAATTATAACGAACGTGTTGATTTGCTCGATGTCATCGCGAGCGAAACGAAGCGATCTGTTACAATAAGCGGCACTTCATGAGCATCCGGTAAAAGTTTGATTCCCCAAGGGGTGTACCGGGTTGCTTCGTCGCTATCGCTCCTTGCAATGTTATGAATCACACACCTTCAATCAAGACGGCGATCGAAGCAATGCGAAATGAGATGACCTGACGATACGTCGATGCGCGTGAAGTGACAGAAATACCACAGGGAGGGACCACATGGCCGGCATATTTGAAATCACGAAAGACCGAAAGGGGGAGTGGCGCTTCGCCCTCAAGGCGACCAATGGCGAGATCATCGCGACGAGCGAGGGGTATAAAACCCTCGAGAGCTGCCGGAAGGGGATCGCCTCGGTGGTGCGCAATGCGACCGGCGCGCGCGTCCGCAATCGCGACGCCGACGCGGCGCTCATCGACGCCGCGGACGAGGGCGACCTCGACGGCATCCGGCGGGCGCTCAAAAACGGCGCGGACGTGAACTGCCGGGACGAGGAGGGCGAGACGCCGCTCATCGAGGCCGTCGAGTCCGGCAATCTGGAGGCCGTGAAGCACCTCGTCGCGAAGGGCGCGAAGCTCAATCTGCAGGACGCGGAGGGCGAAACCGCGTTGCACGAGGCGATCGAGGAGGGGCATGCGGAGATCATCCGTTTCCTGGTGCGCGCCGGGGCCCGGCGCAATCTCAAGGACAAAAAGGGGCGCACGCCGGTCGCGCTTGCCGCTCAAAAGGGGATCGAGCTGCCGTCGGGAAAGCAGTAGGGCCTCGGTTTGATGATGGCCCGCATCCTTGTGCGAATCGCGATTGCCGTGGCGTGCTGCGTAACGCTCCTGGCCGGATGGGCGCTCGCCAAGGATGTTGACGCGGAGGCTCCCCCGCGCACGCCGCTGCAGCTCGCGCTCCTTAACCCCATGCAGCTCTTCGATCAGGACTACGACGTCTACGGGCTGCGGATCAACCTTCTGTATGGCAGCAATACCAGCGTCTATGGGCTCGACCTGGGCCTGTTTAACGATTGCGTGCGGGACCTCTACGGCATTCAGGCCGGGATTATCGGCAATATGGTAAGCGGGGTTGGCTCGTCAGGCGACGGCCTGTTGGGGGTGCAGATCGCGGGGTTGTTCAATTACGCGGAGTCGCGCGCGTCGGGGCACGGGCCACGGGGGATTCAGATTGCCGGGATCTGCAACTACACGCCCGGTGCGAAGGGATACTTCCAGGCGGCCGGCATCTTCAACCTGGCCACCGACGCCGATTTCACCGGTGTGCAAGTCGCGGGACTGATGAACATAGGCGTCAAGTCCATGACTGGACTGGCTATCGCCGGTCTCGTGAACCACACCACCGCCGGCTTTGCGGGTATCCGGGCGGGTGGCTGGGGCAATTATACGGAGGGCGACATGGCGGGCGTCCAGATCGCCGGCGTCATCAACGTGACGGTGCGGGGATCGGTGAGCGGGCTCGAGGCCGCTTTAATCTGCAATGCGAGCTACAATGAGCACTATCGTGTCGACAAGCCAACGGGCGATCCCACCCTGCGGGGGATTCAGCTGGCCGGATTATATAATGACGGTCACGCGATGCTCACGGGCGCCCAGATCACCCTGGGGGGCAATATGGCCGGGTATTTCGCCGCCGCGCCCGAAGCCGGCAATTCCTTTCTTCAACTTGCCGGAGGATTCAATTACTGCGTGCGAAAGTTTACAGGGGCGCAGGTTGCGGGCGTTCTCAACTTGGCCGATAGCCTGTCCGGCGTACAGGTCGCGGGCGTCGCGAATATCATATACGGCGATTCGGGCTCCCTCACCGGGCGCCGCGAGGGGGACCTGCGCGGAATGCAGGTGAGCCTGGGCCTCAATTCGACCAACCTCGATGTGTACGGCTGCCAGGTGGGCCTGATCAACGTCGCCGACCGGGTGAAGGGGGTGCAGATCGGGCTCGTGAACATCGCGCGCCGCGTGTACGGCGTGCAGATCGGCCTGGCCAACTTCATCTCGGAGGGGGCGGTTCCCTTTTTCCCGATTGTCAATTTCAGCACGTCGTTTTAGCGGATCACCATGAAAAAGAAAATCGTCGCGCTCGCACTCGCCGTCTCGCTGCTCGCGCCCACGGGAGCGTATCCCCAGTTCTACGGGATGGACAAGGACCCCGGATGCTGCTTCTGGTGCCTGTTGTATCCGGTGGTCGCGGTCGTGAAGCTCTGGGAGGGCATAAAAGGCATTGGCGGCGGGCGCACCGTGAGCGTTGATATCAATGGAACGAAGGCCGTCTTTAAGAGAAACTCCGTGAAGCCCAATAAGAATCGGCGCGGCGCGATTCTCAAGGGCGAGCTCGTCGAGAAGGTCACGGTGCGCATACGCGGCCGGGAGTTCACGGTCCTGCCGGGTACGGTGAAGTTTTATGAAAACGGAAAGATCGCCAGCTGCGAGGGGTTCTCCGCGGGACTCCTCACCGGCGGCGATAAGCCGTTTCCGTGCAACTATTCCGTGGAGCTCCATGAAGACGAATACTTGAAGGGAACGCGTTTCAAAAGAGACGAGCCGGGGACCGTGATCGTGCAGGGCGCGCCACGCAAGGTGAGCGATTGGATCCGTTTCCACCGCAACGGCGCGATTAGCGAGTGCCGACTGGCCGTCGACGGCGCGATCAACATTTATGGCCAGAGGGTCCTCGTGCCGGAGGGAACCGCTGTCGGTTTGACCGAGTCGCAGTCCATCGCCTTCATCGATACCTGGGTCTCGACGGTACGGATGCGGATGCGGGGCCGGGCGATGGATCTGTCCGGGAGAATCGAGTTCTTTGCAAACGGCGATGTCCGGTCGGCCACTATCGGTTCGCCCGTCACGCTTCAGAACGGTCCGCACCGGGTGACGGTCGACAGGAAAATATCTTTTTACGACAACGGGATGATCGAATCGTGCACGCTGGCCTCCGACGTGACGCTGACGATCAACGGGAGCAGGGTCGTATTCGAGGCGGGCCGATCGATAGGCATCAAGGAACCGGCAAGCCAGCTTCACTTCTACCGGAACGGCAGGGTGCGTTCGGGCGATATCAACGGCGGTACCTATACCCATCGCGGGGTGCGGATACCGCTGACGACATCGGGCGTAATATCGTTCTACGAAGGCGGCGCCATCAAGCTGTTTCCCGTCGAGGGGGGAACGGTCCTGCGCGCGGGCGGGCAGGACATCCGTGTAAAGGGGTACAAGCTCATGTTGTATGAGAACGGCGGCGTTTTAATGGCCGAGCTTCAGGAGGGATCCGATTTCCTGTTTCGGGGGAAGCCGGTCCATGCGGATTCCAGCGTCTATCAGGCATTCTTCGACGAGCGACAGGAGGTCGTCGCGTTTTCGATCATGACGCCGCGGGAGGTCACCTACCGGGGGAACCGGATCACGCTGCCTCCCTATTACGCCGCGGGATACGCGGATTACGACAAAAAGGAGATCTCGTTCGCCGACATCTGCTGGGACGACCTGAAACTGCCCGACAATGCGACGATCGTACCCGAGCCCGAATTGAAATATAGCACCACAAAGAAATTCGTGAAGGCGGACCGTTTGATCAATGCAAAGCGGAAGAACTGCCATACCAACGACCTCGCGCTCCTCGCCGAGGGGGTGCGGGAGATCATGTTCTCCGACGACGTGACGATGGTCATCGACGGCAAGCGGCAGGTGTGTAAGGCGATGCGGTGGGTGAAGTTGCGATAGAGGGGTGGCAGAGTGTTCTCTTTGCCCAGGAAGTCCCCGCTGGCTTCGATACGCCTGCGGCTACTCAGCCAGCGGGGTCTGCTGTTGGGGAGGGGAGTGTCCGCGCAGGCTTCGATACGCCTTTGGTTACTCAGCCAGCGGGGTCTGGTTCCATGGTAATCCGTTCCGTCACCAGCGCGGTGGCTGAGTAGCCGAAGGCGTATCGAAGCCACGTTTTCAGCTAAACCCAACAGCGCCCCCAGCACGGTGGCCGAGTAGCCGAAGGCGTATCGAGGCCACCGTTCCCGGCGAAGTGAAATCATACCAAACAGGTAAAAAAATTCAATGATCGGCTACATGTACATCCTGAAGTGTTCCGATGGGACTTATTATACCGGAAGCACGATCCATCTGGATGTACGGTTACGCCAGCATCAAAATGGTGAAGGCGCAAACTATACCAAGAATAGACGTCCGGTCGAATTGGTATACTATGAAGAGTACATGAGGATCGACGAGGCGTTCTATAGGGAGAAGCAAATCCAGGGCTGGGGACGAAAGAAGAAAGAGGCATTGATCGATGGAAGGCGCCATGATCTACCCGGACTTGCGAAGAAGGTGTGGAGGAATTGAAGCCGGAACTCCCCGCAGGCTTCGATACACCGTTGGTTACTCAGCCAGCGGGGTCTGGTTCTATGGAAATCCGTTCCGTCACCAGCGCGGTGGCTGAGTAGCCGCAGGCGTATCGAAGCCACGTTTTCAGCTAAACCCAACAGCGCCCCCAGCGCGGTGGCTGAGTAGCCGAAGGCGTATCGAGGCCACGTTTTCAGTGCACTCCAAATAATGCCCTCAGCCCGGTGGCCGAGTAGCCGCAGGCGTATCGAGGCCACCGTTCGGCGCGCCTGTAGAGTCCGTCTGTCCAGAAAAAGAGTGATCGCTTCCCGCCCGACCGTGCCGATAATCAAAAGCAGTAGGACGGATACCTCCGCCGGTTTCAGGCGGGGGCGTTCGTGAAATACGGCAGTGGAGGGGCGTCCATGGGGTACATGCCTGAGGTTGTGAAGTCGCTATTGCGGAAGTTCGACCGCCGTATGACGATCCGGAACAAGATCATGATCGGGGGGGCGGGGATCGCGATCGCGTCGATGATTAGTTTCGGGCTGGCGGGTATGCTGATCACCGGCGGCACTATCAGGCAGATGGCCGAGAACGATCTGGCGCACATTACGGACAATCTGGTGAGCTTGTGCGACACCCAGTACGACATCAACCAGAACATAGTGGCCAGTAATCTCAACGTGGCCGATTTCTTCGTCAAGGGTCGCACGAGCCTCAAGCCGGACACCCCGGTTCGCTTCACGGTCGAAAACCAGATGACGAAAGAATCCCAGCAAACGGCCCTGCCGCTGATGACGGTCGACAATGCCGGCGTTTCGAACGATTTCAGGCTGGTGGACCGCATCACCGGCATGATTGGCGGCACGGTCACCATATTCCAGGTCATGAAGAACCCCGACGGCCTGTTGCGGGTGTCGACCAGCGTAAAGCGCGCCGACGGCACCAGGGCGGCGGGGACCTACATCCCGCCCTCGTCCCCCGTGTACAAGGCCGTCATGTCCGGTGAGACGTACAAGGGATCGGCGTTCGTGGTGAACGATTGGTACATCACGGCGTACAAGCCGATCTACGACGGCAACGCGATCATCGGGGCCATATACGTGGGCGTGCGCCAGTCCGAGCTTGAGATTTTGCGGAAGAGCGTTCTCGCGCTGAAAATCGGCAAGCGCGGTTATGCATACATCCTCGACAATCACGACGGCAGCCGAGGGAATGTCATCATCCACCCGACCCGGGAGGGGAAGAACCTGCTCGATGCGAAGGACATCGCCGGCAACCTGTACGTCAAGGAGATGCTCGAGGAAAAGAGCGGCAGCAAGGTGTACACCCTCGCGGAGCCGGGCGGCGGACCGGCATCAAAGCGGCTCGTGAACTTCAGGTCCATCGACCGGCTCGGATGGGTGGCCGTGGCGGAGGCCGATTACGACGAGGTGTTCGCCCCCCTGAGCATGCTGCGGGGCACCAATATCCTTATCAGCATTCTCGTGCTCGTGATCATCGTGACGGCGAGCGTCGCGTTCTCCGGCTCGATCAACCGCGTGATGAACAGGATCAAGGGGCTGCTCACCAGCCTCTCCTCCGGGGACTATTCGGGCAACATCCCCCAGCGGGACATCGAGCGAACGGACGAGTTCGGCGATATGGCCACGCTCTTCAACGTCCTGGTGCGCAATACCCGCGATCTGCTCGAGAAGATCATGCGCACCACGAGCGTGTTGACCGCCTCCATCAACGACCTCACGGTGTCCTCCCGCGAGGTGTCGACCACCTCGAACCAGCAGGCCGCGGCGGTCAAGGAGATCGTCTCGACGATGGAGGACTCGGACGCCCTGTCGCGCACGGTGGCCTCGCGCATCGACGAGGTCGCGCGGATCGCGGGCCAGACGCGCACGCTGGTCGAGAAGGGCTTCGCGCTGATCCAGGACAGCCTGGGCAAGATGGAGGAGATCCGCCACACTAACACGGAAACCATCAGCGGCGTCAAGGACCTCGGCGCGCAGATAGAGGGCATCTGGGAGGTGGTCAATATCATCAACGGTATCGCCGACCAGACCAAGATCATCGCGTTCAACGCCGAGCTCGAGGCCGCCTCGGCGGGTGAATCGGGGAAGAACTTCCGTATCGTGGCCGCCGAGGTGCGGCGGCTGGCGGACAGCACCGTATCGTCCACCGCGCAGATTAAGGGCAGGATCAACGAGATCCAGCGCGCCTCCGACAGCCTGATCCTCGCCTCCGAGAAGGGCACCGAACGGATCCAGGAGGGGGCCGATCTCTCGTCGAAGCTGAAGGACGTGTTCGGCGATATCCTCAGTTCGGCAGAGATATCCGCCGGGTCGTCGCAGCAGATCGTGTCCTCGGTCAACCAGCAGGTCTCGGCGTTCGAGCAGATCCTCATCACGCTCAAACAGATCTCGAGCGGGATCGACGAGTTCGTCGCCACGACGCGGTCGACCTCGGGGGCGGCCGAGTCGCTCAAGGACATGGGGGAAGAGCTCAAAACGAGCCTGTCCCGCTACAAGATCTCGGAGTAACAGCGCCATGGAAAACAGCGAACTGCTGAGCGCGATATCCGCGACGGGGCAGGGCGACGCGGCCGCGGAAGAGCCGGTCCGGCTCAGGAAGGTGGTGCTCTTCCTGGTCGAGGATGCCGTGTATGCCTTCGACGCCGACGAGGTGAAGGAGGTCGTCCTGGCGGGGGAGATTTATCCCATTCCCTTCGTTCCCGCCTACGTGTCGGGACTCATCAACCGGCACGGGGAGCCGCATACCGTCATCGACCTGAAGGCGGTGTTGGGCGGCGGGCGCCTGGACGCGTCCCGCGTGCTCATCATGAATAACGGGAGCGATCAGATCTCGTTCCTCATCACCGATATCGATAAAATCGCCGAGATCCCGGAACCCGACGTCGTTTCGCTCCCGGCGACCGATGGCGGCGCCCTCTTCAAGGGTTCGTTCCGGTGCGAGGGCCGGGAGGTCTTCATCGTCAATCCGCAGGAGATATATGACAGGCTTGGCGCCGACATCAAGAGCGTCTGAGGCGGATTTCGCCGTGATCCCGTGCGCGGGGGCGGATTTTTTAATTAACCGGGAGGAGATCCTTCACAGCCGATACGAGGGGGAGCATCAGCGGGCCGCGGGCAGGGCGGCTCCGGTGCGCGTCATGGAATTCGAGGGGCGCGCGATACCCGTCATCAACCTCGACGGACACATCGAAGAGCATTTCGGGATGGTCCCGCACCGGGGGCCCGGCATACTGCTGTTCATTCGCGGCTCGGGCGATCATCCCCCGTTTCCGCTCATGCGACGTAAATCAGACGGCACAGATGTGGATACCTCGCGCGTGGCGCTGCGCACCTCCGCCATGGTGTCGATGCTGAGCGTCGGCATCGACGAGCTCAAGCCGTTCCCCCCGCGCCTGCGGGAGAGCCTTGCGGCAGGGGGCCTCCTCGCGGTGCGTTTTCCGCGCGACGGGGGGAGGGCGCAGTATCTGCTGGACATGCGGACCACCGCGATCCTGTGCATCGCGGCATATCACAACAGGCAGGTCGCGGATGGACATCCTGATAGTTGACGACTCGGCGTTGCTGAGAAACATCCTGAAGCAGGTGCTGGCCAAGGAGGACGGGATTTCGATCGCCGGCGAGGCGTCCAATGGCGTTCAGGCGGTCGAGCTCGCCGCGGCGCTCTCGCCCGACCTGGTGATCATGGACATCGACATGCCCCTCCTGGACGGCATCGCCGCGACGGCGAAGATCATGTCGAAGTCCCCGGTCCCCATACTCATCCTGTCGAGCGTGGCCAGTCCCGAGAACGTGTTCAAGGCGCTTCGCAACGGCGCGCTCGAGGTGATGAAAAAGCCCTCCATCGATCAATTCAACAATCCCGAGTTCTTCGCCGGATTCATCGAAAAACTGAAAACCCTGAGTCACGTCTCGGTGGAGGGCGGCGCGGGGGCGTCGGTTGAACGACACCGCGCGGATAAGGTGTCCGGAGCGGCCTCCCTGTTCGTCATGGGCGCGTCGACCGGGGGCCCGGTCACGCTCGCGGCGATACTCTCAAGGCTGTCATCCGGCTTCCCGGCGGGTATCGCGCTTGTCCAGCACCTGGAGGCGGGATTCGAGAACGGATTCGTGAGTTGGCTTGCCGCCGAATCCGGAATGCGCGTCCGACTGGCCGCAGAGGGCGATTACCCCGCGGCAGGAGAGGTGCTGCTGGCCCCGCCGGGCCGACATCTCGTGTTTGCATCTGGCCGGCTCGCCTTTGAGGACTCGGCGCCGGTGGTGAATCAAAAGCCCAGCGTGAACCGCTTGTTCGTGACCGCCGCCGAGTGCTTTCGAGGGCGGGTCGCCGGCGTGCTGCTCACGGGCATGGGCTCCGACGGCGCCGACGGCTGCGTCGAGATCATCAAGCGCGGGGGGACGACGATCGTCCAGGACGAAGCGACGGCGACCGTGTTCGGGATGCCGCGCGCGGCGATCGAGAAGGGCGGCGCGGGGATCGTGCTTCCCAAGGAAAGCATCGCCGACTATATGCTGAAGCTGGCGATGGCGCGATGACGGCGCGCGCAGCGGCAGATGTCCCGATCGGGGATTTCGTCCGCCTGGTCGAACGCACGGCCGGTATAACCGTACCCGATGCCGATATGAGAAATCTGGAGAACGTCATCGTCGCGCTTTCTGCCGCTCGCGGGATGCGGCCCGCGGGATATCTGGCCGCCCTCTCGCGCGATGGGCGTGAGGTGGAACGGTTCCTGGACCGGATAACGAACAACGAAACATACTTTTTCCGCGAGGAGCGGCATTTCACGGCGCTCAAGGACGAGGTCTTCCCGCGCCTCGCGACGCACGGCGGCCCGATCGTCATCTGGTCCGCGACCTGTTCGACGGGGGAGGAGGCGTGGTCGCTCTGTGCGCTCGCGCGTGAATGCCTCGGCGACGCGTTCAGGGTGGTCGGCACCGATATCAACCATGATTCGCTGCGCGTCGCGGAGACCGGATCGTACTCGAAAAACTCGTTCAGGGCCGACGGCGCCGCATACCGCGGGCTCATCGAAGGGAACACCGGTCGCGCCGACGGGCGCTGGGTCGTTTCCGACGAGCTCAGGCGGCGCGTCGAGTGGCGCCGCTGCAACCTCTACGCCGATCCCGCGGAGCGCATGCCCGAGGGCGCGCATGTGGTGTTCTTCCGAAACACGCTCATTTACATGCGGCAGGAGATAAAGCAGGCGGTCGTCGAGAAGATCGCGCGCCGCATGGCGCCCGGGGGCCATCTGTTCCTGGCGTCGTCGGAGATGCCCTTGATCGTCAATCCCGGGCTTGCCCTTGCGGAATACCGCAATACCTATTACTTCGTTCGGGCCGTCGCAGCGGAACGCCCGCGAGTGTCGCAGGACCAGTCAGTCGTCGCTCCCATCGTTCGGGACGCCGCTGAGGAACGGCCGGCGGCTCGGGTGATGCGTGCGCCGGAGGCGGCGGTGCTATCTGCGGCGGAGTCCCTGCATCGTGACCCGTTCTTTCGCCTCTCGGAGCGCGATCCGGCCCATCTGGCCGCGGGATTGATGCACTATGCGCTTTTCTTCGTCAACAGGATGAACATCGCGGCCGCCGCGGAAGCGGTGCGCCTGGCGGAGCTGTTCACCGGCGGAGCGGTTGTGCTGCACCTGAAGGGCTTCATCGCTATGGCAGGGGGCGATGCGGCCGGGGCGGCCGGGTTCTTCCGCGCGGCGCTCGCGGCCGACGGCGGCTTCTGGCCGTCACGGTTCTATCTGGCATCGCTGCTCAGGGTGAGCGACGGCGTCAGGGCCACGGAGGAGTTTAGAAGGTGCCGGCGGGACATCGCGGCGGCGGCGGGCTCCGGCGACGCGCGATTCCGGTTCCTGCTGGAGGGGTTTAGCGAGAAATACTTCATGGAGATATGCGACAACTGGATCGCAACGGGCGGAAAACCGCGCAGGGGGGTCGCGAAGCTATGGCGCTGAAGAGGGAGTCGTTCGTGGGGCAGTATCTCGACGAGCTCGAGGAGAACGTCGTGAACCTGGAGAAATCGATCGCAGCCCTTCGGCGCGATTCCGACTCCGAGGAGGAGACGAACCGGGCGGTGCGCATCCTGCACACCATCAAGGGTTCCTCCCGCATGCTCAAGTTCGCGACGATCGAGAAGCTCGCCCACGGGCTGGAAAGCGTCATCAAGGGCGTCAAGGAGAAGCGCTATCCGGTGAGCCAGGAGATCGTACAGCTCGTGCTCGCGGGGGCCGGGAGAATCAGGGACGGGGCTGAGAGCATTCGCTCTACGGGCGATTATCACGCGGACATCGGCCCGCTGCTGGCCAGCTGCGAGCGCGCCTATGCAGGCGAGCCGTTCGATCCGGGCGACGCGGGCAGATCCGCGCGCGTCTCGTCCGCTCCCGTCGAGCGGAGATCGGAACCGCGACGGCTGCCGACCGACGAGAGCGCGACCATCCGGGTGCGGACCGGGACCATCGACGAGATCATCCGTATGTTGAACAATCTCATCGTCAACCAGTTTCAGTTCAAGAAGCATCATGGCGCCATCGCCGCGATCGAGGAGCTGCTCGAGGGGCGCGGCGGATTCGATGATGACGGGGAGCTCCTCAAATCATTCCGCATGATGCGAAAATCGTTCAAGGAGCAAATCGAAATCATCGAGCGCGATACGTTCGCATTGCAGGAGCGGATCATCGGCATGCGGATGTTCCCGCTTGAAATGATCATGGGGAGCCTGCCCGGCATGGTCGAGGAGCTCGCCATCTCCCTCGGCAAGCTGGTGAACCTGAACCTGAGCGGTACGGACGCGGCGCTCGATCGCCTCATTCTCGAAACGATCCACGATCCGATCATCCACATCGTGCGCAATGCGGTCGATCACGGGATCGAGACGCCCGATGAGCGGGAGGGCGCGGGGAAGCCCCGGACGGCCGAGCTGACCATCACCTGCAGGCCGGAAAGCGGGGGGATCAGCATCTCCATCGCCGATGACGGACGGGGTATCGACACTGAAGCGGTGCGGCGGCGGGCCTGCGCGCTCTATCCGGCCAGACGGGACGAGATTGAATCCATGAAAGACGAGGAGCTGAACGCCCTCATTTTTTCGCCGGGATTCTCGACCGCCGCGGCGGTGACCGCGTTGTCCGGGAGGGGCGCCGGGCTCGATATCGTGAAACACAACCTGGAGAAGGTGAAGGGGCGCATCTTCATTGAGAGCCGGCCGGGAAGGGGCACGGTGTTCACCCTGACCCTTCCCCTGACCCTGTCGACCATCGACGGATACTTCGTCAGGTCCGCGGGGATGAAATACTTCGTACCGGCGAACTACGTCAACGAGGTGCTGATTGTCGAACGCCGCGACGTCCTGAAGGTCCTCAATCGGGACGCGATCCGGGTGCGCGACGCGATCATTCCCCTGTTCTCGCTCCCGGTCCTGCTCAACGAACGGCCGGCCGAGGATCGGGAGAGCGGCTTCGTGTTCATCGCCGAATCGCTCGGCAGCTACATCGGCGTCGCGGTGGATTCCGTCCTGGAGTATGTGACGCTGATCTACAAACCGCTGCCGGAAAGCGTGCGGGGAATCGAGTACATACAGGGGATCGTGTTCGATGAACGCTACGATATCGTGAGCATCCTGCACATGCCGGCGCTCATTGAACGGGCGAAACGGCTCTCCGACATCGATCTGAAATCGCGTTACGCGGGCGGGGGGCGCAGGGACCGGCGGGTCTTGGTCGTGGATGATTCGCTTAACTCGCGCGAGATACAGCGGTCGATTCTCGAGTCCGCCGGGTGCGACGTGACGACGGTCGAGGACGGGATCGGCGCACTCGAGTCGCTCCGCGCGCGCGACTTCGACATCGTCATCACCGACATCAACATGCCCCGCATGGACGGCTTTACGTTGCTCGAGAACCTGAAGCGGGACCCGGCCGTGCGGTCGATCCCGGTGATCGTGGTGAGCAATTACGACGACGTCGAAACCTCGCGCCGCGCGCTGGAGCTCGGCGCCTCGGCGTATATCGTCAAGTCGGATTTCGACCGTAATAATCTGGTCGAGACCGTCGACGCACTGCTCAGGGCGCGCGGAGAACACGATGGATAACTTGAAAAAAATTCTTGTCATTGACGACTCTGACCTCGTCGCGGGGATGCTCTCCTCGCTTCTCGAGAAGAGCGGATACGCGACGTCGCGTGCGGTGAACGGGCTCGAGGGCGTCATCGCCGTGTACCGGGAGGCGCCCGATCTGGTCATCATGGACGTCGAGATGCCGGTGCTGCAGGGGTATCAGGCGAGCAGGCTGTTAAAGGCGCGGCGCGGGGTGTGTGATATTCCCATCATCATGCACACCTCCCTCAGCGGAGACCGGGACGAATTCTGGGCGCTTTCCTCGGGGGCGGACGCCTTCATCACGAAGGACTTCGACAATCTCATGCCGCTGCTGGACTCTATCGGCGAACTCATTGGCGCCCGCGCGGTGAACCGATCGATCATCGCCGAGGATGCCGCGAAGGTGGACCGGGACTGCGTGATGGAAATGCTGAGCACGACGCTCGACGGCCACCTGTTTCAGTCGGTCATCCTCAATCGGCTCTCGGAAACGGCGGCTTGCATCGGCTCGCTGTCCGACACGGGCGTGTCCGTGCTCTCGTTGATCGACCGGGTGTGTTCCGGGGACATCGCGGTCCTGCTCTTGAAGAGCGAAGGCGAAGTGGCCGCCTTTATACGGCCCGGACCGGGGATGGACGAGGCCGCCGCGCTCGACTTCTACAGAATATGCGTGGACGACTTCTACGGCGCCTTTCCCGACGCCCCCCGAACCGACGTTGCGCCCGTGTTTGTCGAGCAGCCCCGGCCGAGCGCGGCGTTTGATGCGCCCGACGAGCGCGTCGCCATACGCTCGTATGCGCACTGGGTCATTCCCGGCCGGTGCGCCCCGGTGGGGACGCTGCACGTGGGCAGCAGGGTGAACAACTACTTCACCGCGCCCATCAGCGCCAACGTGAAGGTCTTCGCGGACGGCGCGGGGTCGATCATTGAAAACGCCATGCTCCTCAAGAATATCACCACCATGGAGCGGAATATCCGGAACGTGTTCTCGAAATTCGTTCCCGCCGAGATCATTGACGATCTTGCCGGCAAGAGCAGGAGCCAGGGTTTGCGCGCCGGGGAAAAGCGGAACGTGGCAATACTCTTCACCGATATCCGGTCGTTCACCGAGATTACCGAGAAGAACAGGCCGGAGGACGTCGTCGCATTGCTGAACCGATATTTCAGCACCATGGCCGAGGCGGTCATCCGGCACGGCGGGACCATCGACAAGTATATCGGAGACGCCATACTCGCGGTGTTCGGGGCCCCGCGCGCGTACAGCAATAACGCCGAGCGCGCCGTGAGCGCCGCATTCGACATGCTGCGGTCGCTGCAAAACATCGACACCGCCGGGCTCATAATGCCCGATGGACGGCTCGACATGGGCATTGGGATCCACGAGGGCGATGTGATCGTGGGGAACATCGGATCGAAGGAGCGCTTCGATTATACGGTCATCGGCGATGCGGTCAATCTCGCCTCCCGGCTCGAGGGGCTTACGAAGATGTACCGGAGTCATGTCATCGTCTCCGAGAGCGTGCGAGCGGCCCTCAAGGACGCCATGACCTTCCGCGAGCTCGACCGGGTGCGGGTGAAGGGCAAGGGGATCCCCACGACGATATTCAAGCTCGAGAACGTCACGCGGATGCGATTCTCGGAGGAGCAGCTGCGCGATTACGCCAAGGCGGTCAGCATGTACAAGATCAAGAACTGGGATACCGCGATCGAGTACTTCAACAAGGTGCTGGAACACAACCCCGACGATTACGTTTCGGCCATGTTCGTCTCGCGGTGCGAGGAATACCGCCGGAATCCCCCGCCCGACGACTGGGACGGCGCCATCTCGTTTGACGGGAAATGATCCGTTTGGCGCGCGAACGGCGGAATCGGCGGTCGCGATGCGCCTGGAGAACGCGACCGACGATGCCAGGAGGCAGTGAATCTATGAGCTGCAGAAGAACCGAAGGATCGTGCGTCGCTGCGCGCGCGGGCACCCTGCGGGCGATGTGCCTCGCGGCGCTCGTGGCGCTAACGATATCGTGCAGCACCATGTCGGCGGCCTGGTACTCGCAGCCGGAACCGCGCTATCGGTCTCGCGCGCACGGCGGCATGGCCGCGCTGGTGGAGGCCGGGGGCGTGCGGCACGTGATTTTGTCATTGTCCAATCGCTACAAGGTTTACATGGGGCCGCCGCTCGTACCCGTCCGGGACATGGAGCCGCCCATACTGAACGAACAGACCTTCGAACTCAGGTGGCAGATCCGCCCGCCAGGCCCGGTCGCGCCGGGGACGTCAACGGGGTGGCGGCTCGTCAGGGAGGCGCTCGCCATCCGCTCCAACGACGGAACGGTGATTACGCCAACGCACATTTCCATCGAGGGGCTGGATTATGGCATCGGCGAGACGCTGTATGTCCATTACGCCTATGAGGAGGTTCCGGCCGTCGTCCCTGTCGCCCGGCCGGTGGAGGTGACCCTGCGATTCTATAATCTCTCATATGGGCGAATGCCGAAGAGGTATTCGTTCGAGCCCGCTCTACACACGGGGGATGAGCGCATCGCAGCTCCCCGCGTGCAATTTGTCCTGAAGCGCGATTACGAATACAAACCTTGCGTCGTACCGCTGTATTTCATGTCGGTGCGCTAGGGGGGGCATGAATGGCTTTTACGTAAAAAATTGACAAGTACTGACCGGCATGCGTATATACAATATGTGGTGCTATAGTAGATGACAAATCGTGTAAGCGATTCATCAAATGGGGTGGAAATGAAGATTAAGGATATCGCGATAAAAAAAATCGAGGGATTGCCCGCACATGTTCTTATACGCGTCAGCGAAATGATTGATGTCATCGCAGGGGAGGAGGTGGTTCACGAGGTCTCGAACGGAAAAAGAGGAGAGCTTCATGCTCTCGGTGTTCGTTCACGCGTCCTGCTCGCAGGATTGTCGGGAAGTCTTGGCGATGATATTGTCGCAGTCGAACGGGACGAGCGGCGATGAAGCTCTTTTTTGACACTTCGGCATTCGTGAATTATCTTGTTGCCGAGCAGGGCAGCGAGCGGGTTTGTGCGCTGATTGATGATCCCGCAAACGAGCTGTATGCGCTTCGCTATATGCGCGTTGAAACCCTGAGCGCTGTGTGTCGGCGGGCTCGTGCCGGCGAGTTGTCGCATGAACTGGTGGCGGAATTCAGATCGATTCTCGATGCGATGATGCCGTACTGGCATATCGTTCCGATGTCCGATGACGTGGTCGGCGAAGCCGAAGCGCTTATCGGGTAATTCGGTCTTTCGCGAGGATTGCGTTCCGCTGATGCGCTCCACATGGCCGCATTCGCGCTTAACGCGGATCATGAATGGCGCTTTGTGTGTGCCGATTCCCACCTGTGTGAAATCACGATTGATCTCGGGTTTCAGGTGGTCAATCCAATGGCATAACGGTCGCGGGGTCATGCCAACTCCCAATTCCGCTACAGCAACCCGCGCTCCTTCGCCATCTTCTGAATGGCGTCGACCTGCTTGCGATTGTTGAGGATCTTCTTCACGACGCGCTTGTTTTCGGTCGCGAGGTCGGCCGCGGTGGGCTCGTTGTAATGCTTCACCCCGAGCCGGTCGCCCTCCTTGACGAACCGACAGAACACCACCACCTGCGGCTTCAGGATGTCGCCCGGCGTGATGCCCTTCACAAGGGCGAGTTCGCCGGTGTTGAGTTCGCAGATATCGTTCACCGCGAAGATGGGCCGGTCATTGTTCAGGATGGGGCCCATGAGGTTCACGAAACGGCTCACCAGCGTAAAATCGAAATGCGAGCTGATGGAGTTCACGATGGCCTTGAGCGCCATGCAGGACGTGAAGGGCTCCTCGCGGAACGGCCGCGGCGAGGTGAGCGCGTCGTAGATGTCGCAGATGGAGGCGAGCTTGGGGAAGACGGGCAGGTTCTCGTAGGGGAGCTGATAGTAGCCCTTGTGATTGTACTTCTCGTGGTGGAACAGCACCGTCTGCAGCACCGTCTCGTTGGAGTCCTCGAGGTCCTTGAGGATCTCGTACCCCAGCTGGGGGTGGCGCTTGAGCTTGGTGAGCTCCAGCACGTCGAGTTGGCCCTGCTTGTGCAGGAGCTGCTTGTCGATCTTCCGCTGGCCGATGTCATGGAGATAGGCTCCCAGCGTGATGCTCTGGTACTGATGGTCCGAGAACCCGCCGATTTTCTTGGCGAACACCGCCGTGAGCAGCCCCACGTTCACCGAGTGATTATACAGGTAGTCGTCGAAACTCTTTAAGTCCTTGATAAGGTTGATGACGTTCGCGTGCTCCACCGAGAGGTTGTGGATGATATCGTCCACCAGGCGCTCGGCCTCGTGGTACTTCTCGGCGGAGAGCTTGCTCGTCCTGGCGATCTCGTCGAGCACGTCGTGCGAGGTGGCCAGCGCCGCCCTGAGCTTTCCCTCCTGGATGACCGCGCGCTTGCCGTCGTCGGCGTAATAGACGAAGTTCCCAAAGCGCGCGGTGATCTTTTTAATGAGCTCGGCGGTGAGGACGATGCGCTCGTCGAGGATCTTTTTCCCCTCCTCGGAGAACAGGGGGTAAATGAACGTCGAGTTGGGCCGCAGGTAGCTTAAATTTATTTTGACCTTCTTGGTTTCCATTCCCTTCCAGGCTCGAACTGTGTGTTTCTGTCAAGAGTAGAATGGCGCGCGCGGGCGATATTGACAAGTAAAAAATCAGAATACTTCTTGACGGAAACCCTCGGCCCCCGCAGAAACTAGCCCATGCGGATCGTAATCCCGGCCATCATCCTTTCACTTGCGGCGCTCGCCTCGTGCCGCGACATGTCGGAGGTGCGTCCGCCCGACACGCTCGCGATTCATATGGGCGCGGAGCCCAGCCATCTGAACCCCATCACCTCCACCGAGGCGGTCGCGAGCAGCATTAACAACTACATCTACGAGAACCTCGTGGACCGCGACTACGACACGCTGGAGATCGTTCCGCAGCTTGCGGAGCGCTGGACCATCTCGCCGGACCGCCTGCGCTATGTCTTCCATCTCAAGCGGGGGGTGGTGTGGAGCGACGGCGTCGAGTTCACGGCGGACGATGTCGTCTACTCCTACGAGCGCATCAAGGACCCGAAGGTGGCCTGCGCGCCGCTCAAGGTGTACTATATCGACGTGACCAGCTGCCGTGCCCTCGACCGCTACACGGTCGAGTTCGTGTATTCCAAGCGCTATTTCCGCGCGCTGGAGATCTGCGGCGGCATGCCGCTGGTGCCCAAGCACGTGTTCAATGACGGAACGGACTTCAATACGCACACGAAAAACCGATCGCCCGTGGGCACGGGGCCGTACCGCTTCGAGCGCTGGGACACCGGCAAGCGTATCGTGCTCATTGCCAACGAGCGCTACCGGGGGAAGAAGCCCGCGGTGCGCCGCGTGGTGTACACCATCGTCGCAGAGATCAACGTGGCGCTGCAGATGCTTAAAAAAGGCGAGCTGGACCTCATGGGCGTGCGCCCCATCCAGTGGGTGCGGCAAACGAACTCGGAGTCGTTCCTTGCGCGCTACCGGAAGCTCAAGTACTTCATGCCGTATTTCAGCTATATCGGCTGGAACAGCCGCCGCGCGTGGTTTTCGGACAAGCGCGTCCGGCGGGCCCTCACGCACCTGGTGAATCGCGAGGCCATCCTCGAGAAGCTGGAGTTCGGCCAGGGAATGGTCGTCTCGGGCGATTCGTATGTGTTCAGTAAAAATTATAATCAGAACATCAAGCCGTGGCCGTACGATCCCGCCGCTGCGCGCGAGCTCCTCCGGCAGGCCGGATGGGTCGACTCGGACCGCGACGGCGTCCTGGACAAGGACGGCAAGAAGTTCTCGTTCACCTTCACCATGTCCTCCGGGAGCAAGTTCGCGGAGCGGCTCTCCACCATCCTCAAGGAGGATTTCGCGAAGGCGGGCATTCAGATGAGCATCAACCGCTACGAGTGGGCGGTGTTCGTCAAAAAGCTCCACGAACGCGATTTCGACGCCGTGACGCTGGCCTGGTCGCTCGACTGGGAGAGCGATCCCTACCAGCTCTGGCATTCCTCGCAGGTGAAGGACGGATCGAACTACTGCGGCTTCGTGAACCGCGAGGCCGACGGCATCATCGAGCGCGTGCGCGCGGAGTTCGATCCCGTCGCGCGGATGCGCCTGCTCCACCGCTTCCACGAAATTCTGCACGAGGAGCAGCCGTACACCTTCCTGTACTGCACCCCCGCGCTGGTGGTGGTGAGCAAGCGCTTCAACAATGTGGTCGTGCACACCAAGGGCCTGCGCTACGACGAATGGGAGCCGGCGGGGGGCGCGAAATGAAGAAATATCTCGTCAAGCGGCTGCTCCTGCTCATCCCCACGTTCATCGGCATCACGCTCATCACCTATCTCATGGTGCGCCTGGCGCCGGGCGACTACACCACGCTGCGGGCCGGCGTGCAGGGCGAGCTCAAGCAGGGCGCCATCGGGAAGGAGATCATCGAGCAGGAGAAAAAGCTCTTTGGCCTGGACAAGCCCATCCCGGTGGGATACGCCGAGTGGCTTTGGAAGTTCGTGCGGCTCGATTTCGGGATCTCACGCAAGGACGGTCGGCCAGTATCAACACACATCGCCGAGAAGCTCCCCGTCACCCTCAGGTTAAACCTCATCGCGATGATCGTCGTATATATCGTTTCGATCCCTATGGGTGTCTTCTCGGCCGTGCATAAGGACTCCACCTACGACCGCGTCTCGAGCCTTGCGCTCTTCGTGCTCTATTCGCTGCCGTCGTTCTGGGTGGGGCTGCTTCTGCTCTTGGTGTTTTCCGGGGGAGACTATCTCAACCTGTTCCCGCTCGGCGGCGAGATCTCCGACTGGGCTCGCGACTTCGGGTTTTTTGGCTGGCTGGGGAACAGAATCTGGCACCTGGTGCTGCCGGTAGTCACGCTCACCTACGGGAGCTTTGCCTTTCTTTCGCGGTATACGCGCGCGAACATGCTCGAGGTCATCAATCAGCAGTACATCACCACGGCGCGCGCCAAGGGGCTCTCCGATAACAGCGTCGTGTTCGTGCACGCCTTCCGCAATTCGCTGGTGCCGCTGGTCACGCTCATGGCCACGCTCCTCCCGGGCCTGTTGGGAGGCAGCGTGATCGTGGAGCAGATCTTCTCCATTCCGGGCATGGGGCTTCTGGCCTTCGAGGCCATCCTCTCGCGGGACATCCCGGTGATCATGGCCATCGCGGCCATCTCGGCGCTCCTGACCCTGCTGGGGATACTGCTGGCGGACATCATGTACGGTCTGGTGGACCCGCGCATCCGGCTGGAGGCGAAGCTGTGAGCGCGCAGGGCTACTGGTCGAATGTGTGGCGGGAGTTCCGGCGCAACCGCTTCGCGCTCGCGGGGCTTTCCATCGTCGCCGTCCTCTTTGTGATCGCGCTGCTCGCGCCGCTTATCGCCAACGACCGTCCCTATGTCTTCGTGGACGGGGGGCGCGCCTATTTTCCGCTCTTTAAGGACTATCCCGCGCTCAAGGACGTGAATTTCCGGACCACCCGCGGGTCCTTTTCCGTCATGCCGCCTATTCCGTATTCGTATTCCGCCTACGACCTCGACGCGATCGTGCTCCCGCCCTCGGCGCGACATCACCTGGGCACCGACGAGCAGGGGCGCGATCTCGCGGCGCGGATGGTGTACGGCACGCGCGTGTCCATATTAGTTGGTTTCATCGCGGTATTTATTTATGTGAGCATTGGTATTATTGTTGGGTCCGTTGCGGGTTATTATGGTGGGTGGATCGATTTCGTTATCTCAAGGTTTATTGAAATAGTGATGTGTTTTCCGACCTTCTTTCTAATCCTAACGGTGCTGGTGCTATTTGAAAAACAGCTTGCTAAGTTCGATTCGACAGGGATGGTCGGGATAATGCTTGTTATTGGCATAACAGGATGGACGGGGATCGCACGTATCGTACGCGGGGAGTTTCTCAAGCTTCGTGAATCGGACTACGTTGTCGCGTCGCGAGCGCTGGGAGCGCGGGACCTCCGCATCATCATGCGGCATATCCTCCCCAATGCGCTCGCACCGGTTATGGTGTCTGCCACCTTCGGGATCGCTTCTACAATATTGATCGAATCTTCATTAAGCTTTTTAGGATTTGGCGTTAAACCTCCAGTCCCCAGCTGGGGCGACATCCTGTCGCAGTCGCGCGATTTCATGGATTTCGCCTGGTGGCTCACGCTCATCCCGGGGTTCGCGATCTTCATCACCATCACCTCGTACAACCTGGTGGGGGAGGGGTTCCAGGACGCCATTGACCCCAAGGCGCTCAAGCGGGGGCGGGACTAGGGGCCGGCCATGGATCAGAAGCTCATCGAAGAGGTGATCAACCGCTCCATCAAGAAGCTCAACGACGAGTACGAGCTCATCAACACCACCTTCCTGAACGTGCTGCACGCGAACATCGACCAGCTCATCGAGAACACGGAGGCCTGGTTCGGCCCCGCCGCGCCCAAAGAGTTCAAGGACGTGCTCAACTCGCTCATGACGCTGGCCTATCTCTACTACGAGGAGCGGCGCGAGTACTCGAAGTACATTGTCGAGGAGAAATACGAGAACGTCGACCTGGCCGAGCTGATGGACGACATCATCGAGAAGGTCCGGTTCCTGTTTCCGGCGCGCGCGGTGACGCTGGTCGCGGCCGAATCGGATTGCAGCATCCGGGCCTCGCGCTCGCTGGTGCGGGAGTCCTTCTTTAACATACTCCTGTCGCTGTTCCAGTTCATGGACGAACGCTCCTCGTGCGGCATCCGGCTCTTCACTGAGGGCCAGAACGTGAAGATCGCGCTGGCCTTCGACAACCTCGCGGAGGAGCTTCCCAATATCACGAAGATCTCCCGCGTCTTCTTCTCGTACTTCGACGGCCAGGAGTACCGCATCAGGATCGGGATCAACATCGCCGTGGAGAACCTCCGCAATGCCGGGGCCGTGGTCAAGATCGAGAACCCCTCGGGGCGCAATTCGCTGCTGGTGACGGTGAGCTTCGCGTCGGTCATCTTCTTGCAAACGATCGAGGATATCCGCGCGGCCGACGGCTCGGTCGATGGAACCGATCCGGCCGTTGCCGGCCTGCCGGTTTTCCTGGGCGTGGACGACGTGGTCCTTGACATGGTGCTCCGCGAGGCGTTGCAGGACACGGGCTTCCTGGTGCGCCGCATCGACCTCTTCGGCGTCACCGGCGGGGACGACGGGGCCCCGCGTGCGGGTGTGGTGGACCGGCAGAGCATCGCGAAGGCCTTCCGCGATTTTTCCGAGTTCGCCGACGCCTTCCGCGCCTGCGACGCCGTGGTGGTCATCTACGGGAGCGAGGAGGAGCCCGAGGACATTACCGCCTGGCCCCATCTGCGCGCCCTGCGAAAGCCCTTCGATGTGGACGCGGTCATCAAGCTCCTGAGGGCGTGATGGACTACATCGTCGGGGACATCCACGGCATGGCGGACAAGCTCCGGGGCCTCGTTCAGATCATCGAGCCGCACCTCACCGATGACGACACCATTGTCTTCATCGGCGATTACATCGACCGGGGGCCGTCGCCCTACGAGGTCGTGGAGTTTCTGGTGCGATTGGCCGACACATATAACGTCGTGTTTCTCAAGGGGAATCATGAGGACCTCTTCCTGCGGTATGTGAGCGGGCGTGACCCGGACGGGGTGTACCTGTTCAACGGCGGGTCGTACACCATCCAGAGTTACAAGGCGCACGGGGGCGTGCATCGGCTCCCCGCCCGGCACGAGGAGTTCTTCAACCGCCTGCGGATGTATCATGAGGGGTCCGGCTATATCGCTGTCCATGCGGGGCTTAACCCGGATACGGCGCGTCTTACCGAACAGACCGAGCACGACATGCTGTGGATTCGCGAGGCGTTTTACCGTTCGAGCTATCGGTGGCCCGCGACGGTCGTATTCGGCCATACGCCCACGATGCAGCTCACCGGGTCTCAGGAGGTCTATGTCAACGACGAGATCAATATCATCGGCATCGATACCGGGGCCGTATACGGCGGTCCGCTCACCTGCCTGCGCATGCCGGACCGCATCATCTTCCAATCATAGGGCTGTGGGCCGCGCGGTACGTGCCGGGAGGTCGCGATGAATCGTTTTCGGTTGCGAAGTGCCGCCGGGGCCGTCGCGCTTGTCGCGGTGATCGCCGGTGCGGCCTTCGCGGTGCAGGAATACCATCTGAGCGCGAAGGTCGAATCGAAGCGCAAGGACGGGACCCTGACGCTCTTGTTCACGGAGCGCCCGGACCGATCCGAGTACAACATCATCGATGACAATGCGCCCATCGGCAAGATCGCCGTCATAAGCGTCGAAGACCGGAGCACGGGCGCCGCGCCCGCATTTCGGGTCCTGGCGAGCTATACCGTCTTCGATACGCGCGCCGAACAGCGTGTCCGCACGGGCGCATCCATCGGACTGGCCGTTCGGCGCATCGAGTCCGCATACGGCTATGCGCGCTCGCGCTCCGAATCGAAACTGCACAAGCAGATTGCCACCGAGCCCGACGGCAGGATCATGCTGCTCGTCCCGGGTGGAAAGTTTTTGCGCGGCTCGAACCGCGGCGACCGGGACGAGTACCCGCAACGGATCGTCGACGTGCCCGGGTTTTACATCGACAAATACGAGGTCTCGAACCTCGATTTTAAGCGCTTCGTGGCGGTCGCGAACCATAAACCGCCGCGCTCCTGGCCCGGCGGGGCGTATCCTCCCGGTGCGGACACCCTGCCGGTCCTGGTGACGTATTACGAGGCAGACGCCTATGCGCGCTGGGCGGGCAAGCGCCTTCCCACCGAGGACGAATGGGAGAAGGCCGCCCGCGGCCCCGGGGTGGTCGAGGTGGTCAAGGGCGGCGAGCGGCGCACCGAGCCCAGCAATCCCATCGTCTATCCGTGGGGGAACGCCTTCTCCCCGGAGCGGGCCAATTGCCGGGAGTTCTGGGACGATGCCCGCGTGGTCAGTCCGCTCAAGCGCGAGTTTTCGCGGGGGCTCCTTCCGGTTACGGCCTTCGAGGGGAAGGGTGATTCGCCGTACGGCGTGGTGAACATGGCCGGAAACGCAATGGAGTGGACGGCGACCTGGTACCGGGCCTATGAAGGCAACCGCACCCCGCATCGGCGCTATGGCGCCCAGGTGAAGGCGGTGCGGGGGGGCGCCTGGCATCACGACCGCTTCAAGCTCCGAGCGAGCGACCGGGAGTACGGCGGCATTCCCAGCCTGTATACGGATTCGCTCGCGGGGTTCCGCTGCGCCCGGAACCTCCGGGTCGCCGACCGCGCGCGGTAGCGCGCGGTCGGATCATACTCCATTAACCGGTAAATTATTGCGCCGAAATGACGATAAGTATACCAGGGAGCATATCTTCCATCTAGGGGACCGTCATGAGGTTTTTTTATCTGCTGGCGCGCCGGACCAGCTATGGGTTCGCCATCGTGTTCTTCACCGTGCTGGGGGGATGGCTGGGGGCCTTCTTCGGCTACTATCTCGGCTTTTCGTTTCTCCTGTCCACCGACGGGACCTACACATCGCTGGTGCTCAAATGGTTCCCGCTGGCCGTGCTGGTCCCCACGTTCATCCATTATGTGCACTTCGGCCTCTTGAGCCCCATCAAGATCCCGGCGCTCGCGCGCTCCCTGCGGCTCATCAACAATAACATCAAGGGCGATGCGCTCCGGCCGAACATCGGCGATGACGAGCTCGTGGCGCTCTATCGGTCCTTCTCCGACCTGCCGACCTACAATGCGGCCTTCGCGGCCTTCTACGCCCTGCTGGTGGGCCTGCTCACCATCGGGCTGGTGTATTACGATATCCGGTTCCTGAGCAACATCACCACCGTCGACGTGCGTCTGGGCATCCGCATCATCACCGTGGCCGATATCGTCGTGGTGGTGCTCTACGGCCTCTCGACCTACCTGCTCACCGAGATCCTCTCAAACCGCGAACGGGCGGTGTGCTATCACGAGATCCGGCGCCGCAGGATCGACCTGTACCCGCGCGTGTTCCTGGGCCTGCGCGTCAAGTTCGGATTTTTCGTGATCCTGATGATCGTCTCCATGCTCACCTTCGCGGCGCTCATCCAGAAGAGCATCTATTTCGGCAGCGAGGACATCCTCGAGATCGCCCTGTATTTCGTGATCGCGGTGCTCGCCGGTTTCTTCCTGATGCTGGTGAACACCAACTCCATCCTGCGCATCCTGCGCGAGATGAGCCGCGTGACCGGGGAGATCGCGGGCGGCGCGGCCTCCGAGTTCCGTCTCCACTCGCTGGACAAGGAGTCGGCGGAGATCGAGTACGCTGTGCTCAAGATGATCCAGGAGATCGAGGAGAACCGGAAAAACCTCGAGCACAAGGTGGAGCAGCGCACCGAAGAGCTCCAGAACGTGCTCTCGGACCTCAAGGTGAAGGACGATCTCATCCAGAAGCAGCTCGACATGGCCAGCGTGATCCAGCGGAGCATCCTTCCGGGACACATCGACGATTGGAACGAGCTCAAGTTCTCCGTGCGCTACATCGCCATGGAGAAAATCGGGGGGGACTTCTACGACGTCTACCAGCTTCGCGACGACAAGCTCGGGATCCTCGTGGCCGACGTCTCGGGCCACGGCATCCCGGCCGCGCTCGTGACCACCATGGCGAAGATCTCGTTCACCAACGCGTGCATGAGTTTCGAGTCGCCCCGGCGCATATTCCAGGAGGTGAACCAGAACATCCTGGACCACGTGAAAACGCAGGACTACCTGACCGGATTTTTCGTCGCGGTGGACGACGAGTATCACGTCACCTTCGCCAATGCCAGCCACCAGAAGGCCATCCTCCTGCGGACCGAGGAGGGGCGCGTGGAGCTGTTGGACACGAACGGGCTGTTCATCGGCGCCATCGAGGACGCCCGCGAGACCTACGAGGAGAAGACCGTGCAGCTTTCCTACGGCGACCGGATCATCCTCTATACCGACGGTATCCCCGAGGCCGTGAACGCGGAGCGCCAGGAGTACTCGAACGACCGGTTCGAGGAGATCATCCTCAAGAACCGCCACCTGCCGCTGGAGGATTTCACCGCGTACATCATCGAGGACGTGCAGCGCTTCATCGGCAACGCCCCGGTCGAGGACGATATCACCCTGCTGGTGGTGGAGCTGGCGCGCGACGAGGCGGTGGACGTGATCAAGGGCGCCCGCAAACTCATCGACGAAAGCAAGTTCTACGAGGCCATCGACCATCTCGAGCGCGGCCTGTCGCTGTATCCCGACAACCGGAAGCTCATGTACAACCTGTCGAAGAACTATTTCCGCGTGAACAACTACGGGAAGACCGTGGAGTTCGTGGGGCGCTATCTGGAGGGCGACAAGCGGAACAAGTACGCCTACTACCTCGGGGGCGCGGCCTATTACAAGATGATGAACTACAACGGCGCCATCGAGTTCTTCGAAAAGGCGCTGGGGATCGACCCCAATTTCGTGAACGCGCTCTTCGCGGCCGGGATGGCCTACAAGCGGAACCGGCAGAACGATGATGCCGTCCGAAGCTTCGAGAAGGTCATCAGCATCGACCCCGATAACGCCTACGCGGCCTTCGAGCTCAACGAACTCAGGAAAAAATAACCGGGGCGCCTCAGCCGAGCTCCCGGTTGAGGCGCTCGATCATCTCCGCGACGTAGCGCGCCGGGTCCGGCACGAGCTCCTCGGGCAGCCGGAAGCCGATGGCCCCCTCATGACCGCCCCCGTTCGTAATGCCGAAGATGTCCATCACCGTGCGCAGGTCGAAGTCCTTGTACGAGTGGCTGCGGCGCATGCGGAACTGCACCAGCCCCGAGGCGGGGTCCAGGTCGTAGTAGGCGATCAGGCTCACGCCGCCGCTCTCCTCGGCCATGTTGTTCGCCAGCGCCCGGAAGACCGATATGACGATCTCGTCGTCGAAACGCTCCTTGAGGGCTTGCACCTCCTCGCGGCCGAGCACCATGCTGGCGACACGGCCGTTGAGCCCATGCCGGTTCTCCAGCGACTTGTAGCACTCGTCCTCCTTCACGGAGAGGTTGTAGAGCTCGTAGAAGACGTCGTCGATCTTGAAGAAGTTGGTCTCGCGCACCGTCGATTTCATCAGGATGTCCTCGAACATGCGCGTGAAGATGTCGTAGTAGCGCTTTTCCCGGCGCGACTTGAGGTAGCGTCCCTTCTGCGTGTCGCCGATGATGCCGGTGATGACCGCGAGCACGAAGTTGCGCGACAGCGGATCGAGCACCATGAACCGCGAGAGCACGTCCCGCCGCCCCTTGAGCTTCAGGCCGATGAGCCCCACCAGTTCCGAGGCCGACGAGGCCGCGGTGACCAGCGCGTAGTCGGGGTCGCCCAGGTGTTCGCTGTCCCCGGCGATATGGTGGTCGATCTCGATCTTGATGATCTTCGGGTCGGCCAGCAGCTTGTCGATCGCCTTCGAGCGCTCGAGCATGGAGCGCTTCGCGGTGTCGCAGATGATCACGGTGTCGGGCGTGCGGGGGAGCTTCGACGGATTGTGCACGATCTTGATCGCATTGAACTTGCAGATGCGAAGCAGGTAGCTCACGTTGTCGTGGGTCTTTTTCGCGATGTTGATGGTGACCGCCTTGTCGAATCGGTTGAGGAGCAGCGCGATGGCGACCATCGACGAGACGCAATCCTCGTCCGGGCTGGTGTGCCCCAGGACCAGGAAGGTCTTGTGTTCGCTCATGACGTTGATGATGTTGTTGATGATCCGGTTCTTGTCCCGGATGCGGGTTATCGGTTGCTTGAGCATTATGTCGCCTATGGGTCCGCTGCAAATGAGCATGGCGCTCTTTTATGAAAAAGTCAATAGAAAATATTTTTTCCCGCAGTCAAAAAAACCTCCGGACGCGATCAAGACGCTAAAAAAGGCTTGCGGCGGGCGCACGGTGCGGCGAATACTACCAGAGCGACCCGTCGGGCGCAAAAACAGTCGCGGAATCTGCAGACATGGTCCTTAAAAAACGGATTATCTTCATCGTCATCGTGGTCCTGGTCGCCCTGCTGTCGCTGTATGTGATCGGGTTCAACGCGTTCACCTATGTCTTTTTCCCCGACCGCATGGTCAAGGACACGCTGGTCGGCTTCATTCGGCAGAATTTCAACAAGGCCATCCGCTTCGACGACGCCTTCGTCGACATATCCGGGAACATCATCGTCACCGGGCTCAATGTGTCGCACACCAGCGATTTCAACGACAACGTGAGCCTCGTCAAGTGCGAGCGCGCCGTGATCGACACCTCGTTTGTGTCGCTGCTTTCCCGTTCGATCGTGGTGCACGGCGTCACGTTCCGGGGCGCGGAGGTCACGCTCATGAAACGCGCCGGGGTCTCCTACGCGGACAATTTCAAGCGCCTCTTCGTCCTGTCGCGTCCACTCGCTGAGATACCCGAAATCAACCGCCGGAGCTTCCTGGTCGAGATTTTCGATTCCCGGCTGGTCTATCGCGACATGCAGGAGGACGATGCGCTCGTCCTGCAGTCCGACGCGACGGACATCGCTGTTCGTATCGATGGCGAGAATGTCCGGTATCGGGTATCCGGAAAACTGCAGCCGCATCGGGGCGCGGACGTCGGCACCGGCCGCTTGCGGGTCTCCGGGACGGTCGTACTTCCGAATGACGGGAAGTCGCCGCACTCGGAGGCGTCGGTCGAGGTCGCGGGGCTGGATATCACCCTGCTCAATCCCCTGTTCGCGGGCCGCCTGCGAAGCGACCTGTTCATTCGCGGGCTCCTTGGCGTTTCGGCGAAGATCGCGACCCGCGAGGGTCGTTCGGTCGCGGACGCCTCGGTCGAGGTCGAGGACCTCGTCGCGGAGCGCGTCTCGAGCGAGAGCGGCGCCGTTGCCCTGGTTTCGGATCTCTCCTTCAAGGCGCGGGGACGCATCGAGGCTTCGAACGACGCGAACGAGATTACCCTGCGGGACGTGCGGATCAACGACGGGAATCTCGATTGCCGCGCCGATGTCCGCTATCGAAACCTCCCGAAGGACCGCACCGTCGATCTGGCCCTGCGGACCAACCGCTTCGATCTCGCGCGATTGACCCGGTCCCTGGCCGTGCTCCGCGGGACCGACGTGGCCGGATTCGCCCGGCTGGACGCGCGTCTCATCTTCGACCATGCACAGCGGCAGCCCCGCGACGTGCGCGCCTCGCTGGATGCCGATGGGTTCTCCCTCACGCGCACCCGCCCGGAGGGGGCGCTGTCCCTGATGCGCGACGGCGCGCTCAGGCTCCGGCTCGACGGCGACCGGCTGGCGGGCAACGCGAGCGTCGCAAGCGGGGATTCACGCTCCTCCGTGGTCGTGCAGTCGGTCGTAAAGAGCTGGACCCCGTTCGTTTCCCAGACGATGCTGTCGGTCTTTTCCGATCGGCTCACCTCGCGCGCCCTCGTGCCCCTCGCGACGGCGGCCTTCGACGCGCTCCATGCGCTCGCCATGGACGACCGGCGCTATGCTTACGACGAGATACCGTTTCCCGAGAAGCCGCTGGGGAAGCTGGTGAACGGCAATACCGTGATGATCACCTGCGCGGCCACCACGCTGGTGCTGTCGCCGGCGAACCCCCTTCGGGGCCTGTTCTTCTCGCTCATCCTGAGCGATGGCTCCATCAAGCTCAAGCACTTCAATCTCGAGGGCTACGGGGGGGGCTATTCGGCGGACGTGTTCTGCAACTTCACCAGCGGCTATCCCTTCATGAGCTTCAAGGCGAAGGCGAAAAACATGGACCTGGGGGCGTTCGCCAAGGACGCGGGGTGGCGGGGGACCATCGGCGGCCTCATGAACGCCGAGATCGAATACCAAGCCAGCGTGAGCAAGCCCTCGCAGTTCATCGAGAACGGCCAGGGAGCCTTATCGATCGAGGTCTATCCCGCGGAGCTCAGCGGCACGGCGATACAGTCGGCGCTGATCGCGCACTGCCGTGACAACGGCATCGACGCGACGGCGCTTCAGTCGCTCAAGGTCGCTCGGGCGTGGGTCACCCTGCGACAGTCGCGCGAACAGTTCTTCGTGAGCCGCCTGAACGTCACCTCGGACGTACTGAACCTCGACGCGAGCGGGACCTTCCCCACGGGCCCGGAGCTTTCCATTCCGTTTACCGCAAAGCTTACGACGAATGCGGACGATAAAACGGCCGGCGCTGTTTCCCTGCCGGCCGTCGTCAAGGGTGTCTTGTCCCGGCCGCTCCTGTTTCTGGGAACGGGCGACCGGCGCGGCATGCCGCTATTTCATCTCAAATAGCTCGTAGATCTTCACGGGCTTCAGTTTCCCCTTCACCCGCACCAGGTCGAGCTCGCGCACGATCACGTGGTCGCGGACATGCTCGTAGGTGAATTCGCTGATGATGATGTTGGTGCCATAGGCCTTGTTGGTTCCCTCGAGCCGCGCGCCCAGGTTCACCATGTCGCCCATGAGCGTGTAGTCCATCCGCGAGGACGATCCCATGAAGCCCACGACCATCTCGCCGGTGTTGATGCCGATCCCGATGTCGAGCGGCGGCTTGCCCTGCGATTTCCAGTTTTCGTTGAGCTCGCGGAGCCTGGTCATCATCTCCAGCGCCGTGCGGCAGGCGCGCAGGGCGTGGTCCTCCTGCGGGATGGGCGCGCCCCAGAAGGCCATGATCTCGTCGCCCACGTACTTGTCCAGCGTGCCGTCGTATTTAAAGACGACGTCCGTCATCTCCTGCAGGTACTCGTTCAGGTGCACCACGAGCGCCTCAGGCGTGAGCCGCTCGGAGATGGTGGTGAATCCTCGGATGTCCGAGAAGAGCACCGTGAGGTTCTTTTTGTCGCCGCCCAGCTTGAGGCGTTCCGGATCCTGCAGCAGCTCCTCGACCACCGAGTGCGACACGAACTTGGAAAAGGTCTGTTTGATGAACTTCTTCTCCTTCTGCTCGGTGAGCACGCGGTAGACGATGATGAAGGTGAACGTCGTGGCCATCTGTATGATGGGCGTGGCGTAGGCGACGATGACATTCCTGAACTCGAAGAAGAGATACCCCGCGACGGCGTAGCCCGCGATCAGCACGACCGTGAGGACGGTGGACTTGATGATGGACAAGCGCGTGAGGAGCAAGCCCAGCAGCAGGGCGATCGCGAGCATGATGAGCAGGTTCTGCCAGGCGGCCAGTTTCACGATGAAGTCCTGGTTGAGGATCGTGTTAATGGCGCTGGCGTGGTGCTCGATGCCGTAGAGCGTCCCGTAGGGCGATCCGTGCATGTCGCTCGCGACCCCCGTCGCGGCGTAGGCGGCCACCAGGACGATCTTCTTCTCGAGCGACTTATTGTCCATGGTGCCGCCGCGATGGAAGTAGTAGTAGGGGTAGTTCTTGAAGCTTCCGTGCGCGCCGATGAAGTTGATGTCCATGCGCCCCGTTTCGTCGATGGGGATGACGATCTCACGCGCGGCGTTCGGCTTGGCCATCTTCTCCGCGGGCAGGTTCTTGAGCCTGATGTGCTTCCCCATTCTTATCTCGACGTCCTTCGCGCCGATCCCGAAGTAGTCCATCACGATCAGCAGGTCGGGGTTGGGATAGTAGTGGCCCTCGTGTTTGATCAGAAGCGGCATGGTGCGATTCACGTGGTCGGGGTCGGGCTTCACGTTCGCGAAGCCCACGCCGCGGGCGGCATTCGCGATAAGCGGGGTGGGCGGCTCGATCTCGCCCGGCCACGTGGGGGAGGCGTCCTTCGGATCGAGCGGCAGGCGAAACCGCGCGAGCGCCTCCATGCGCTCGGCAAGGTCGGGGACCTTCGTATGCTTCTTTTCCTCCTCGAAGGCGTAGTCAACATAGACGTTGCCGGCCTTGCGGATGGCGTCGGCCAGCTCCTTCTCGAACGGCTTGTGGTCCACGAACATGATGTCGAAGAAGATCGCCTGCGGGTTTCCCGACGCGACATACGAGACGAATTTCGCGTGCACGTTCCACGGGAACGGCCAGAAGACATTCTCCTGGGTGAAGCTGCGGATGGTGTTCAGGTCGATCCCCAGGATGACGATGTCCTCGCGCGCGCGGGGATTGGGGGTGTAGGTGGTCACGCCCGCCTGTATCTGGTTCGTGTCCTGCATGGGATCGCGAAGATAGAATCGGAAGTTGACCGTTCCGGTCTCGGCCAGGTCCAGCAGCGGCGTTTTGAGATATACGACGGTAAGAACGAGGAAGGTGAGCATCGCTACAAACACGCCGAAAAAGTTCTTTTTCAGGACATTGAGGATTGACATGGTCGTCTCCTGGTGTGTGTATGCTCAATCGCTACAGCGCGAATGGCTATTTATCAAGTTTTTTATTTAATGGTTGACAAAAATATTTTCAATTCCGACATTTTTTGAGAATATGTATGATAATGTTTGAGGTATCATGTGAACGTCAAGGACGAGATTGAACAACTGATCCGTGAATCGCTCCAAAGCGCGATCCGTGACGGAAAGCTGCCCGACGCGGAGCTTCCCTTCGTCAAGGTGGAGTATCCCAAGGACGAGCGCTTCGGCGATTACGCCACGCCCATTGCGATGGAATCGGCCCGGGTCCTGCGCAAGTCGCCGCTCGAGATCGGCGCCATCCTGCAGGAGTACGTGGGGAAAGCGCCGCTGGTCGAGCGCGTGGAGGTCGTCAAGCCCGGATTCATCAACCTCTTCGTGTCGTTCGATTCGCTTGCGAACAACCTGTCACGCGTCCTCGCCGAGGGGGACGGGTACGGCCGCACGACGCGCGCGACGCCGTTTCGCGTCAATATCGAGTTCGTATCCGCGAACCCAACCGGTCCCCTGAACATCGTCTCCGCGCGCGCCGCCGCGCTGGGCGACTCCATCGCCAACCTCTACGAGGCGACCGGTGCGACCGTGGATCGAGAGTTCTACGTGAATGATTACGGCAACCAGGTGACGCTCCTGGGCCGTTCGGTCCTGTGTCGCTATCGCGAGCTTGCCGGCGAGGCCGTGGCGTTCCCCGAGGACGGCTATCACGGCGAGTACGTGAAGGACATCGCTCGCCACGTGCGCGAGCAGCACGCCGCCGAGGTGGAGTCGCTCCCGGACGACGAGACGCGCATCGCCTACATGGCCGAGAAGGCCGTCGCGTACAATGTCGCCGGCCAGCGCGAGGATCTCGCGCGCTTCAATGTGCGATTTGCGCGCTGGTTCAGCGAAAAAACGCTCCATGAGTCCGGCGCGGTGGAGCGGACCTCCGAGCTCCTCGGCGCGCGGGGCGTGCTCCGCGAGGAGGAAGGCAAGAAGCTCTTTGTCGCGACCGCCTATGGCGACGAAAAGGACCGCGTGGTGGTGCGCGACGACGGCCGCCCCACCTATTTGCTCGCGGATATCGCATATCATCGGGACAAGCTGGAGCGCGGCTACGACCGGATCATCGACGTCTGGGGCCCCGACCACCACGGCTACATCGCGCGCCTTGCCGGCGCCATGACGGCGCTGGGCGCGCCCGCGGGGCGCTTCAGCATCCTCATCGCCCAGCAGGTGAACCTGATCATGGAGGGCGAGATAGTGAAGATGTCCAAGCGCTTGGGGCAGTTCTCCACGATGCGCGAGCTCATCGACGAGATCGGGGTGGACGTGGCGCGCTACTTTTTCGTGATGCGCTCGCTGGAGAGCCATCTGGATTTCGACCTGGCGCTAGCCAAGCGCGAGAGCTCGGAGAACCCGGTCTTCTATCTGCAATACGCGCATGCGCGCATCTGCTCCATCTTCCGCGAGGCGGAGAAGCGCGGCGTCGCCTATACGCCCGGCGCCGTCGACCGGGAGCCGCTTCAAAACCGCGAGGCGGTGGCGCTCCTGAAGCTCATCGCGCGGTTTCCGGAGGAGATCGTCGACGCCGCGACCCAGTGCGAGCCGCATCGTATCGCCAATTACCTGCTGCGCTTTGCGCAGCAGTATCACCGCTTTTACACGGAACACCGCGTCATCTCCGATGATCCGGTGACCACCAACACCTATCTGGCGCTTTGCGACGCCGTGCGCATTGTCATGCGCAACGGCCTTCGCCTGCTCGGCGTGACGGCGCCCGAACGGATGTGACCCCCGGGAGACGGCTATGAAGGATGTCGCCATCGTATCGACAGGCAACGAGCTGGTCTACGGCAGCGTGCAGGATGAGAACGCGTACTACATGAGCCGGGAATTCTTTCGCACCGACTTCCAGGTGGTGCTGCACCTCACCGCCGGTGACGTTCCGGACGATCTTGAGCTGTGCATCCGCCAGGCGGTCGGCCGGGCCGACGTGGTGATCGTGACCGGCGGTCTGGGCTCCACCGAGGACGATTACACGTTTCGCGTGCTGCAGCGGATCTTCGACTGCGGGGCGCGCGTGCACGAGCCCGCCTACGAGCGGCTCAAGTCCTTCCTGAAGTTCATGAAGCGCCGGGAGCTGGAGAACGACGTTCGCATGGTCACGGTCCCGGAGGGCGCCGAGGTGTTCGACAATGAGTACGGACTCGCGCCGGGGTATGCGATCCGCCACGGGGAGAAGATCATCATTGCCATGCCGGGGGTGCCCCGGGAGATGCAGCTCATGTTCGACGGAAAGGTCCTTCCGTTTCTGCTATGGGAGCACCAGGCGGGGGTGCGCGAAAACTTCTTCCTGCGCGTCGTCCTCATGCGCGAGTCCGAGGTGAACGAGCTCATCAAGAAGATGGACCTTCCTTTCGACGAGATGACCTGGGGGGTCACGGCCGTCCCGGGGATGAACAATATCTCCTTCGTGAAGCGCGGGGCGGGGCGGCTTGACCGGTGGGCCATCATGTCGGAGGCGCGGCGCGTATTCAAGGACCGGCTGCTCGATCCGGACTCGGAGTCGCTGGAGATGGAGCTCGTGAAGCTCCTCACGGAAGCGAGCGCCACCATCGGCGTCGCCGAGTCGTGCACCGGCGGGCTGATCGCCAAGCGCATCACGGACGTTCCCGGATCCTCGGCGGTGTTTCGCGGCGGCGTTGTCGCTTATGGCAACGAGGCCAAGATCGAGATCCTGGACGTGAGCGCCGCGACCCTGCAGCGCTGCGGGGCGGTGAGCGAGGAGGTCGCCGGGGAGATGGCCGCTGCGGCACGGAAACGCTTCGGGACCGATATCGGCATCTCCGCCAGCGGCGTCGCCGGACCCGGCGGCGGAACCGACGAGAAGCCGGTGGGCATGGTCTGCTTCGGGTTCGCCTCGCCCAAGGGCGTGGATACCTTCACGCGATACATCAAGATGGATCGCGAGCGGGTCCGCTTTTACGCATCGCAGTATATCCTGGACAAGGTTCGCCTGCACTTCAAGAACGGCTGATCCGATGCGTCCGTTCCCCGTCGCCATCGCCCTTGCCGTTGTCCTGTCGCTGTGCCCTCGCGCCGGCGCCGCCGACGACCTCCCGTCGCTCTTCGAGCAGGGGCTCAAGGCCTATGAGACCCGGAGTTACGCGGCGGCGGAGCTCATCTTCGGGACGATCGTCGAATCGAAGAACGATGTCTATCGCGACCGCGCGTGGTTCCATCTCGCCCTGTCGATCTATCACCAGGGCCGCTACTCCGCGGCGCTCTTCGAATTGAACCGCTTTTTGCTCATGTGCCAGACGCAGACGCTCGCCGTTCGAGCTCAGTTCTGGGTGGCCGAATGCCTGCGGCAGATGAAGCGCGCCCTGCCGGCCATCGAGGAGTACAAGCGCTTCATCGCGCGCTATCCGGGCGACGATCTGGCGGTGGTCGCCCGGGAGCGCATCGGCGACATCTATTTTTCCGAGGGGCGGTACGACGAGGCCGTGATCGAATGGGAGCGCGTCATCCCGATGAACGCGGACCGCTCGCGCCGGCTCCGGATCGCGGTGAAGATCGGCGAGGCGCAGTTCTGGAGCGGGCGCGATACGCGCGCCCTGGAGACGCTTGCGCCGGCGCTGGATTCGATGAACGACGCGCGACTTGAGGCGCGCGCGCGCATCGTGGCCGGGCGCGCATACCAGCGGCAGAACCGCCATCAGGACGCGATCCGCCAGTTCTCCCGGGTGCCGTCCGCGCTGGCCCGCGAGGCCCCCTATTCGGACGCACAGTATTTCATCGCGCTGTCGTATTATGCGGAGGGGGACGCGCGGCGGGCCTGGGCGCTCCTCGAGGAGTTTATCGGCATTGGCCTGCGCTCGGACTGGTTTTTCGACGCCCTGTACATGCTGGGGCGAATCAACATCGAGGAGGGAAGCGAGGCCGAGGGGATGCGGCTCCTCGAGCAGGTCCGCAGTGGGACCGGCAAGCCCGAGCTCAAGGCCCGCGCGGCGCTTCTCCTGAGCCGGATCTACCTTCGAAAAAACCCGCGGCAGGCCATCCCGTACCTCGAGGACGTGACGTCCATTCCCGACCCGGCCGAGCAGAAGAACGCCCTCATGCTGCTGGGGAGGGCGTACATGGCCGAGCGCCGCTACGACAATGCGGAACGGACGCTCGATCTGGCCGAGAGCCGTTTCCCGTACGATCCGGTGGTGGACGAGATTCGATTCCTGAAGGCGGGCATCGCCATCGAGAAGGGCGATTTCGAGCGCGGGATTTCGGCCCTCGACGACATCGCGCGGACGAACCCGTTTTCGCGCTTTATCAACGAATCGCTGTATTATCGCGCGCTCGCCGATCACCGGCGTGGCGCCCATGCCACGGCGCGAACGCGCCTGCAGCGCTATCTGGGCGGCGCACACCCCGAGCGCGGCTTCGCGGCGACGGCGCTCCTGATCGAGGTGCATGTCGCGCAAAAAAATTACCCCGAAGCCGAACGATCCGCTCTCTCGCTGGCGGCGCGCTTCCCCGACCATGCCGGTCTCGACAGTGCGCTGTGCGCGCTTGCGCGACGCCTGTCCGCGGCCGGTCGCGACGGCGAACGCTATTACCGACTCGTGATGGAGCGCTATCCCGCCTCTCCCTGCGCGTGCGTGCAGGCGCGCGAGCGGGGCGATCGCGCCATCGACCGGCGTGAATTCGCTCTGGCCGAGGAGCAGTATGACCGCTTTCTGAAACACTGCGCGGAGGAGACGTCCGGCGAGGTGTTCGCCTGGTGGGCCCAGTCGATCTATCGGCAGGGGCGCTTCGCAGAGGTCGCGGCGCTGGGGGTGCACGAGCGCTTCCAGGCGAGCGAGGGCCCGGCGCGCAGCGCGCTCGCCATTCTCATCGCGCAGAGCATGTATCGCCAGGGCGATTACGGAGGCGCGCATCGCTATTTCACCATCGTGGGACGCGAAGGGCTTCGGGACGACGAGCGGCACGAGTACGTGATCGCCTGCGCAGCGGTGGAGGACTTCGAGGGCCTCGGGGGCGCGCTCGCGACCCTTGAACGGAACAAGCCGCTGTATCGCCGGTCGCTCAGTGAGCTCGGGCGCTTTTTCCGGGGAGCGGGCAATGTCGAGATGGCCAAGACCTATTACCAGTGGTACCTGCTGGAAGAGCCGGCAAAGGAGCCGTCCGACACGGTCCGGCTGATTCTTGCGGAGATCGGCGCGGAGCAGGGGGATTACGCATCCGCCATCGTGCAGCTAAACGACATCACCACGCCGTCGCTCCTTCAGCGCCAGCTGTCCCTGCTTATCGTGGCCTACTTCCGCTCCGGTAACATCGCATCGGCGGTCGCGCTCAGCGAACGCTACGGCGCCGATCTCGTGGCGTCGCGGGCCGGGGAGGCCGCCGTCCGTGAGAATGTGCAGTATTATTTTCACCAGGACGATTGGGACGGTTTCGAGCGGTACGCCCTGCTGCTTCGCCGGTTTCCCGGAAACGAGGCGTACCTCGAGTATCACGAGGGGCTGCTCGCCCTCCGTCTCGGTGAATATCCCCGCGCGCGACGCATTTTTGAGCGCCTCGGCGACGGGCAATCGAACTATCGGGACGAGGCCGTTTTTTTAAGCGGGATGATCGCGCAGTACGCCTTCCAGGATGTGGCCGGCGCCATGAAAATTTTTAATCGGTTGACAGGAGGGGCGGGTTCCACTACTGTTCTGGCCGATCGCGCGCGCATCCATCTCGCCGTGCTCGCCTTCGAGGCCGGGAGGCCCGAAGAGTCGCGGCGATATCTCGACGCGGTGCTCGCCTCGTCGAAGAGCGACATGGACCGGACGCGCGCGCGCAATTTGCTCGAATACTTCAGGCTTGCACGATAACGGCGGTCAATGGATCACGAGAAAACGATACTGGTGATAAACGGCCCCAACCTCAATCTGTTGGGGAAGCGGGAGCCGAATACCTACGGCACGAAATCGCTCGATGAGATTCTGGAGGCGATGCGCGCCGCCGCCGACCGGCATGGCGTGCTCCTCGATTTCTTTCAGTCGAACTCGGAGGGGGCCATCATCGATTTTCTCCACGAGCGGACCGGCGCCGACGGCATCATCATCAATCCGGCCGCCTACACTCATACGTCGATCGCCATCCGGGACGCGATCGCGGCGCTCGGCGCGCCCGCGGTCGAGGTGCACCTGAGCAACGTGCATGCGCGCGAGGAGTTTCGACGGCATTCGCTCATCGCTCCGGTGTGCATCGGCCAGATCGCCGGGTTCGGGCCCCACTCGTATATCCTCGCGCTCGACGCGATCGTCGCGCATATCGCGCGGTCCCGTGCGGAGTGACGGCATGCCGGTGCGGGGTCGCCTGTTTCAATCGACAGTGCTTGTGTGCGTCTTCGCGACGTTCCTCGCCTGCGGCGCCTGCAAGGAGCGAAACCAGCGCGAGAGCGAGCCCAACGACACCTTCGCCAATGCAAATCCGATCACGACGCACATGACCGTCGAGGGCGCGCTCGAGCGGACGAACGACAGGGACCATTTTCTGCTCACGGTAACGGAGCCGTTGGTTTTGGACATCTCCCTGTCTGGCGTGAAAGGAGTAAACCATGCCTTCCAAGTGTGGCGGCGCACCGGCGAAAGCTATACGCTCCTGAAGCATGTCGATGACCAGCGCAAATCATCCCCCGAGCGCTTGTGCAATCTCTACGTTTTGCCCGGGACCTATTGCATCGTCGTGCTGCACGGCGACAAGGACGCACCGCAGACCAACCGTGAAACGCCGTACCGTCTCAAGGTCGCGTCGCGCTCCATCAAGGATTACGAGGAGCAGGAGCCCAACGATTCGCCCGAAACGGCAAATCCGATCCCCATGCCGGGCGAGATCTTCGGTTTTTTCTCTCCGGCCATCAATAAGCACAACACCAACAAGGAGCATCCCCGCCGCGAGGAGGACTGGTTCTCGTTCGAGGTTTCCCTCAACGACAACAAGCCCATTTTGGTCGATATCGAGCTCTCGGGCGTTCCGGCCGTCAATTCCACGCTGCAGATATTCTCCGGGGACATGGAAGAGCTCGGCCGTGCCGATGTGGGCGAGGTCGGGAAGGGGGAGAGCATTCGCGGGGTGGGCATCACCACGTCGGGCCGGTATTATCTCATGGTGGCCGCACGCAACGTCGAGGCCAACAACGACATTCCCTATAGCGTTAAAATCACGAAACGCGAGTACAATTACTCCCTGGAAATGGAACCGAACAACACCCTGGAGCGCGCCAATCTCATTGCCGAGAACCAGGTTTCCGGCATGATCTTTCCGCGCGGCGATATCGACTGGTATCGCGTGCAGGGCGGCGACGAGCTTCAGGTCTACCGCGTCGAGGCGGTGCCGCCGCCCGATGTCGACGTGCAGCTGCGTCTCTACAACGATCGCCGGGAGCGGCTGTGGGAAACCGACCAGGCCAAGCGCGGCGAACGCGCCATCATGCCCGGCATCGTGTTGCGGGGCGAGTTCTTCATCGAGGTGTACTCGAAAACGGGAGCGGTCAATCAGGATAAGCCGTATCTGCTCACGCTGGTGACCAAGACGTACGCCGATGGCTGGGAGAAGGAGCCAAACGACACGAAGGCCGCGGCCACGAAGGTCACGGGGAAAACCGTGCTGGGGTTCACCTCGAAGCGGAAGGATGTGGATTATTTCCTTTTCGAGTACAATCGGCGTGTGCGCTGCCGATATGTTATCCGGGCCGCGCAGGGTTCCGAGCTCCAGGTGTCGGCGACGGACCCCATGGGTTATATCCTCAAGACGGTTGCGGCCGTCGGCGGAAAATCGGTGCGGCTCGACGAGATGGTCGACAATCGGGGCTACCTCGTGGTGCAGACCTCGATCGAAAATCTCGACGAGCCCTATGTGATTGAGGTGGAAACGGAATGATGCCGATGCGACGTTGTGCGGCGCTCCTGCTGATCGTCGTCGCCATGGCATGCTGTGGCTCGTGCGCAGCGCGGCGGGGCGATGGCGCCGTGGACCAAAAGCACACCACGCCCGTGCGCAACGACAGCGACCTCGTCGTCCTCGTTCACGACGAGGGCATCGCCGATCCCGCGCGCGACCGGCGGTGCTACTACCGCGTATTTGTCAACAAGGTCGAGGCGGGACGGACGGGGATCGGCCTGGAGTCTCAGCGCAAGGAATTCCGCACGGTCGTTGACCGCAACCGGCACCTGGTGAGCATTGAAAAGTGGGTGCTCGACGAACGGAAGGGGCGATACGAGAAGCTGAACAACATCGAGCAGCCGAAGCCGAATTTTCTGTATGTTACCGCCGGTAACGATCGGATCATCGTCCGGTTCGTTGTGGATCATGAAACCAGGCGCGCGGTCGTTACCGCGGGGCGGAGCGAGTAGCGGACGACGCGCATTGTGGTGGGACGATAAAGGCGGACCCGGTGGGGTCCGCCTTTGTGCGCGATGGTGTCGCGTCGATCGACGCCGTTAGAGGGTGGTCTTCGACGCGCCCTCATCGACGCTCACGGGGCCGTCATTGGAAACGATCTCCGAGGAGCCTTTGGTGTAATAGTTCCGGGACACCCTGCAGGGTATGCTGTAGTCCTGCGAGGCGTTCCAGAGGATGAAGCCGCTCGCGCCGGCGTCGTGCACGGCCCGGATCTGCTCGTGGATGTATTTCTCGTACGGCATGTTCGCCCGTTTCACCTTCATCTTGAATGCCTGGATATACGTGACGATGTGGGCCCTGGTGACCCGCTCCTTCGCCTTTTTCGATGTGATGAACACCGTGGTGTACGGGTCGGACATGAGCTTTTTGCTCCAGGTGTAGTGCGAGGGATAGGCCATCGGGCAGATGACGTCGGCGACCTCATCGAGCCCCTCCATACGCTGCCCGATGGGATCGTGCTTGTTGAGCGGGATGCGGCCAAAGACGTCGGCGGCGATGCGGACATTGTAGGGCTTGAGGTGCGCGCGCGCCTTCCGTAGGAAGTTCTCGATGAATGCGTATTTTTCCTTGAGCGGGATCTTTTTCAAGATACCGTGGTCGTTAAACCGGATGTAATCGAACTGGATCTCCCGGAATCCCAGCTTGCAGGCGTTCTCCGCGACGGCCAGCTTGTTCGCGATATACTGCGGATCGACCGGATATTTTTTGAGGCCGTCGGGAAACACCACCACGCGGGCAACCGTGTGAAAACCCTTTTCGATGCAGTAATCGATGTTCTGCTTGGGGATGGCGCTTTCCTTTATTCGGGAGTCCTGCACGTCGATTACCAGGGTGTTCAGGCGCCCTTCCTGGGCCATGGAAACGTATTTTTGCAGTTTTTTGAAGTCCTTGCCCGAGTTGCTGGTTAAATAGATTCCCTTGTAGAAGCTGGGGAACCCGGGAACGGCCGGTGCGACCTTTGCAGCTTCGCGAGCGCGCGCCGATGATTGTTTTTTGACGTTTTGGCTCCAGATCGAACCGATTTTATCGAACGACAGGAAGAGGACGAAGCAGAGTGCCAGCAGCAGTACGGAAAGTGCGATTCCCGCTTTTTTCATTCGGTATCCCCAGTAAATTTGATTTTTTAACAGTATCGTAGTATATGCTCTATGGACTAACCGGATAGCCCTCGATACGGCATCCGCGGCCATCTTCCGCGTCAACAACATTATTGCGATTGAATAGTTAATATTCGGCAACAGCGGAGATGGCGCTCAACAAGAAAAATGAATTGAACACATGCAGCGGTTTTTACTAAAAAAATTTTTGTTAATAATGATTATTTAAGGCGCCATTATTGACGCTTGTCCTATTTGCGCGTATACTATATGTGAGTTGGTGTGTATGTCCCTATCCCGCACAACACAAAACGTTTATCAAATAATGGCTTGATCCGCTCACGCTCAGTTCGGCGGTACGCATGTGCATCGGCACTGCGTCGACCCGAGGGCGGCGGGCGATCGGGCGAGGAGAATATCCGTGAGTCTGCTCGACACAATTTCCGGCGATCTGCATGAGGCGATCAAGGCGAAGAACGAGGATGTGGTGCGAACGCTTCGCATGCTCAAATCCGACATTATGTACGAGAAAACGAAGGGAACGGCCGAATTGACCGACGAGGCCGTCCTGGAGGTGGTCGCCCGGGCCTCCAAGAAGCGCAAGGAGGCCATCGAGGAGTTCACGAAGGCCGGACGGGGCGAGCTAGCCGCCAAGGAAGCCGCCGAGCTCGAGATCCTCGCCCGCTATCTCCCGGAACAGCTGGGAGAAGAGGCGATCGCGGCCGCCATCGACCGGAAAATCGAGGAGATGGGTGCGGTGACCGCCAAGGACTTTGGCAAGATCATGAGCGTGATCATGAAAGAGCTCAAGGGGCGTGCGGACGGCGCTATCGTGAAATCCCTCCTTGGCAAGAAGCTCGAGGGCCGATAGTCGGCGCACGATCATCCCGAGTGCAGATTCCGCGCGAAATCATCAACCGCATTCGCGATCGGGCCGATATTGAATCGGTGGTGCGCCGCTATGTTCCGTCGCTTGCGAAGAAGGGCAAGGATTTTATCGGCCTATGCCCCTTTCATAAGGAGAAAACGCCATCGTTCACCGTTTCGGTCGAGAAGCGGATTTTTTACTGTTTCGGCTGTCATGCCGGGGGGAACGTCTTTTCGTTCATATCCCGCATTGAAGGGCTCAGCTTTCCGCAGAGCGTGAGGTTCGTTGGCGATCTGGTCGGCATCCCGGTGACGGATTCCGCCAATGGCGCGAGCGCCTCGCCGGAGGATGCGTACCTGAAGCTCAATTCCGTGGCACTGGGCGTTTTTTACAATACGCTGCGCGAGCCCATCGGCAAACCGGGATTGGAGTATGTGCTGGGCCGGGGCGTGTCGCGGGAGGCCATTGACGAGTTCAAGCTGGGATTCGCGCCGGAGAGCTGGAATCATCTAACCGGATTTCTCAAGGGCAACCGCGCCAATTTGGAGCAGTGCGCGGAGATCGGCCTGGTGAGCAAGGCCGATAAAGAGGGCCGGATCCATTATTACGACAAGTTCAGGAACCGGCTCATCTTTCCTATTTGTAACGCGAGCGGCGAGCCCATCGCTTTCGGGGGGCGTATCATCGGACCGGGCGAACCGAAGTATTTGAACTCCCCGGAATCGGCCGTCTTTCAGAAGCGGGGAGTGCTCTATGGCTTCAACCGGGCCCGGGACGCCATACGGGAACTCAAGCGGGCAATCGTGGTGGAGGGGTATTTGGATGTGATCGGCTGCCATCAGCAGGGGGTGCGGAACGTGGTCGCACCGCTCGGCACGGCCCTCACGCAGCAGCATGTGGACCTTCTCGCGCGCTACTGCAACGAGATCATCCTGGTCTTCGACGCCGATCCCGCGGGGATCAATGCGTCGCTTCGATCGATCGACGTCATCTCGGCCAAGAACGTCGAGGTGCGCGTGGCGGCCCTGCCCGAGTCCGACCCGTTCGAGTTCGTCCGCACGCGCGGCATCCGCGAGTTCATGGCCGCGGTGGATTCCGCGCTCTCGCCGGTGGACTACCGGATGCGGCGCGTGATGGCGGAGGCGCTTCCGGGGGCGGCGAACCGGACGCGGACCATGGTCCAGCTCTTCGAGGTCATCCGCGAGCTGCCGTACGAGTCGGAGCGGAGCGCCTACGTGAAGCGGATCAGCGCCCTGCTGTCGCTCGATGAGAACGCCGTACGCGCGGATTTCAAGAAATTCCTTGGGCGAAGCGAAGCGCCCTTTGCGCCCTCTGCCGGGGGACGCGCCGAGCGCGCGGACTTCGAGACGAAAAGCTATCGCGACCTGGTGGCGCTTTTGTGCGCCCACCCGAGGCTTGTCGCGAAGGCGGTGTTCGATTTCTCCGCGGAGGAGATCGTCGATCCCGCGGTGCGCTCCGTCTTCGCCCGCCTGCTGGACCTATATTCAGCGGACGAAGAAATATATGTTGACAAAATATTCGATTTTTTTTCTGAAGGTGACGAGAAGCGGTTTCTGGAAGAGAACGTCGCTGCCAGATCTCCCGTTGAAAATCCCGACGATGCGTATACCGAAATCTACATAAATCTCAAGCTGCATCAGATCGACCGGAAAATCAACCGGTGCGCCGACACGATTCGGCGGTCCGGCGGGGCGGATTCGGCCGATGTGCGCGCGTGCCTCACGGAGATCGAGGTGCTGCGCCGCGAAAAGGAAAAGCTTTCCCTCTACGTCTACAACAGGCGCTAGGGCATATCACAGGCGAGGGGTGCCATCATTATGAGCAAAGGCGAGCTGGTGTTGAACGAAATACCCGAGGTGAAGGGCCTGATCGAGCTGGGAAAGTCGAACGGCGAGCTCACCTACGACGAGATTAACGACAAGCTTCCCGAGAAGATCCTCAACTCGGACAAGATCGACGATCTCTTCATCCTCCTCAACCAGCTCGGCATCGAGATCGTCGAGGAATCGACCCGCAAAACGCCGGTCGTCAAGGAAAAGAAAAAGGGCAAGTCTAAAACGAAAAAGGCCGCCGCCGGCGCCACCATCGACGACCCGATCCGCCTCTACCTGAAGGAGATCGGCACCGTATCGCTCCTCTCCGGCGACCAGGAGGTGGACCTGGCCAAGAAGATCGAGGAGGGCGAGCTGCTCATCGAGGACGCGGTGGTCAACTCAACCCTGCTGGTGAACGATCTCGTGAAGCACTATCCGAAGATCAAGAGCGGCAAGATGAAGCTCGTCGAGATCCTCAAGATCAACAAGCTGTACTACTTCTCGTCGGCGGACATGCACAAGCTCGAGAAGAAGTTCTACGAGCGCATGGTGGTGATCCTCTCCGACGACAAGAAGATCATGCAACTGGAGAGCAAGCTCCGCAAGCTGGAGGAGGGATCGCCCAAGGGCGCCGAGCTGAAAAAGAAGATCGAGGAGCACCGCGCCAGCATCACCGAGGCGGTCAAGGATATCGAGATCAGCGAGAGCGAGATCAAGAAGGTCGCCGCGAAGATCCTCTCCATGGTGCACCGCATCCAGGAGACCCAGGGCTTTTTCACCGAGGTGGAGCGGAAGTACAAGAAGAGCCTCAAGGAGCTCAAGCACTACGGGCGCAAGGTGGAGAAGGGCGAGCAGGTGAAGCAGACGCTCGCGGCCCTGAAGATAACGGGCAAGGACACGCTGCTGAACCTGGTGAAGGACATACGCAACAACGAGCGCAAGATCCGCCGGATCGAGCAGGAGGCCGGCGCGGAGACGGAATACATCCTCAAGTGGGGCAAGCAGATCGGACTGGGGCAGCGGAAGATCTCCATCGCGAAGAAGGAGCTCATCAACGCGAACCTGCGCCTGGTTGTCTCCATCGCGAAGAAGTACGCCAACCGCGGCATGCACTTCTTCGACCTCATCCAGGAGGGAAACATCGGCCTCATCAAGGCGGTGGACAAGTTCGAGTACCGCAAGGGATACAAGTTCTCCACCTACGCGACCTGGTGGATCCGCCAGGCGATCACCCGCGCCATCTCCGACCAGGCGCGCACCATCCGCGTGCCCGTGCACATGATCGAGCAGATTAACAAGGTGATGCGCGAGACGCGCCTGTTCCAGCAGGAGTTCGGCCGCGAGCCCACCCCCGAGGAGCTGGCCGACCGGCTCGGCTGGCCGGTGAGCAAGATCAAGGGCGTCAAGAACGTTGCGCGCGAGCCCATCTCGCTGGAGACGCCGGTGGGCGAGGAGGAGGACTCCCTCCTGGGCGATTTCATCGAGGACAAGTACGTCGATTCGCCCGCGAACACCGCGGCCTACCGCCTGCTGCACGAGCAGATCAACACGGTCCTCAAGACGCTGCCCGCGCGCGAGCAGAAGGTGATCCGGATGCGCTTCGGTCTGGACGACGGCTATTCCCACACGCTGGAGGAAGTGGGCTACGTCTTCAAGGTCACGCGCGAGCGCATCAGGCAGATCGAGGCCAAGGCCCTGCGGCGCCTGCGGCATCCCACCCGCGCGCGCAAGCTCAAGGATTACCTGGACTACATGTAGGCGCGACGCGCCCGCCGACGGCGTCCGCTTTTCGATAATGTGCTTGCGTTATCGCGCCGGTTCGGCATCATCACCCCATCCCCGCGGTCCGTTCTGATGGGGCTTCCAGGTATGTGCACACTCACGAAATCACACATCGCGCCGCTGCGGTCCCGCCGATGAGCCGCCGAAAGGTCGCAATCATCGGCGCCGGATCGTGGGGCACCACCATCGCGAAGGTCATCGCGGAGAACCATCCGGATGTGCCCATCGTGATGTGGGCCTACGAGAAAAACCTTCCGCGCGCCATCAACGAGCGGCACGAGAACACGCAGTACCTGCCGGGGGTCGCGCTCCCGCCGTCAATCACGGCGACGAACGACATCGCCGCGGCGGTCGACGATGCCGACGCGATCATCTTCGGGACGCCGTCGAAGGCCATCTATCCCATCGCCGAGAGCATGGCCGGGCGCGTGCCCCCCGATGCGATCCTGGGTTATCTCACCAAGGGATTTTGCAAACTTCATGGACGCATCTATACGATTTCCGAGGCGCTGGGGATCGCCCTGCCGGCGTTTCGCGAACGGGTGGTCGCCATCTATGGCCCCAGCCATGCGGAGGAGGTGTGCGTCCGCTATCATACCTGCCTGAACATCGCCGGGCGCCACCGTGAAGCGTGCGAGGCCTTCCGGGAGCTGATGGCCTGCGAATATCTGGAGTGCCGCGTGGTCGACGACATCCTGGGGGTCGAGCTGGGCGGAACGCTCAAGAACCCGGCGGCGGTCGCGGCGGGGATGCTCGCCAACCTCCCCCGATGCGGGGACAACATGGCCGGCGCGCTCATCGCCGAATCCTTTAAGGAGATCCTTCGCGTCGCCCGGGCCTGCGGCGCGAAGGACGAGACCATGTTCGACATCTCGGGCCTGGGGGACCTCATCACCACGGCGCTCAGCGACCACAGCCGCAACCGCCGCTTCGGGAAGGATATCGCCCTGCAGTTGCAGAAGTCGGGCACCACGATGCGCTTCTACGACCGTATCATCATGCGCTTTCGACCGGACTATATCTTCGATAAGATGAGTCGTCGCCTGCACTATCTCGCGGAGGGGGCGTATGCGATCGAGCCGCTGCTGCAGCTTGCCGCGCAGAAAGGGGTGAGCATCCCGGTCTATCGTTCGCTCTATGAGATTCTCATCAACAACCGCTCGCCGGACCTGCTTATCGAGACGGTGAAAAAGCCCGAGAAATTCGAGGAGTTGTACCGCACCTCCGCGTTGCGCGTCACCAAGCGGAAGAAGGGGTTGGAGAACACGGGCGGGACCACGTTCCGGAGCATTATCGCCCGCCGCGTCGTGGAGCGCTGCGCGGAGGACGAAAACCTGCGTCGCGACATCCTGGAGTATCGCACGTCCTTTGTTCGCCGGTACGATCGGGCCCGCGCGTCGCGCCGGGACATCCTCGGCCGGCTCTTCTCCGTGCAGGAGGTGTGGCTCATGCGCGCCCTCACCGAGGAGAGCCTCCCGCGGACGGCCGAGACGCTCGCCAAGCAATACCTGGGCGAATTCTCCGACCGCTTCAGCCTGCTCGCCGCGGTGGTGTTCTATCTGGTGATTGGCTTGCGCAATATCCCGAACCGGCTGTTGCGGCGGAATTATTTTAAAAAGATGTTTCGAAACAATATCCGCGGATCGGGGGACATCGACCGGTTGCGAAGCGTCTCGGACCTGGCCAACGTCATCTATCTGCCCGTCGCCCGGAGCTATTTCGATTTCATCTATGTGACCATGATTCTGCGGCGTCACTCGCTCCCGTATCCGCGCTTTTTCGTGAACGGCGCCGTGGTGACCAACGCCTTCCGCCGGATGGTCCTTCGCCTCACCGGCGGGTATATCGTCGATTTTCGCCGTTTCGTAAATCCGCTGTATCGCGAGACCTTCCGGCAGTACTTTCTGACGCTGGTGGACCACGGCGTGCCGGTGCTCTTCTGTCCGGAGCTCACCGTGAGCAAGGACGGCAGCATCCGGGAGCTGCACGAGCACTTCATCCGCGGGATCGTCGGTTTTATCCGCAAGAACGCCGAGGAGATCGCGCTCGTTCCGGTCGGGGTGTCGCATTTCGCGAAACCAGCCGAGCTCCTCACGAGCCGCTCGTCGGGATCGCTCCCGCTCGCGCGGATCCTGGGCAACACCATCGCGGTGCATTTCTCGGGACCCATCATGCTCTCGGAGGTGGCCGCGCGCGAAAACGCGGTCGGACTCATCGCGGAGATGATTCGCTCGAGCTGGGCGCGCGATTCGTTCGTGTTCGCGCATTACGTCTTCTGCCGCTATCTGCGGGACCGGGGGTATTCGGTCGCGGTTCGCGACGGCGAGGACGACCTGGCGCGCTACCTCTCGGCCGCCGGGGAGCGCTCCGGGATCGCGCCGCGGAAGATCTTCAAGCGGGGCATGCAGTTTTGCGTGCGCAACGGAATCGCAACGGTGTCCGGCGGGACGCTCGTCGTCAGCGCGCGCGACGAGGTGGACTACTACGCAACCCTCGCTCCGACGCTCACCGCGTGATATCGCCGGTGAGCATGTAATCCTCGAAATTGTAGATGTCGTCCAGGAGCTTGTAGACGGAGTCGCCGTCGTCGAACCGCAGCTGGATGCCGTGATGGGGAATGATGGTGCCGCGGAACTTCAACTCCACCGGCCGCATCTTCGGGATCGACTCATCGCTCCGCCGGATTGGGCTGATGACGAGGTACTCGTTCATCGAAAGCGAAAACACCGCGGCGTCCTCCGGGGCGACCTCGCTCAAAATCCCGTGAATCGTCTTCGGGATCTCCACCAGCGCAGCCATGCCCATGTGGGAGAAGATCGTATCGACGGATTTCAGGAAGAAGAGGCTGATGCGCGCCGAGGTCGCCGCGTTGACCGTCGCGTCCAGGTGGTCGCGTATCGCCTCCAGGGAGCGCTCGAACTGCACCAGCATGAGGGGACGTGAGGCGCGCAGAAACGGCGCGAGCAGGTCCGAGAAGAACCCCGCGGCGTGGACGAATCGGTCCCGGGAAAAAAACTCGGATGACGATACGGCGGCAAATAGAATCTCCTCGCCCGCTCCGGAATGGACGCGCGCCACGTGCAGGTGATGCGCGAGAAAGGGCAGCCGTCCGGCCTCGATGCGGGCGGGCGATCCCCCGCGTATCGAGGCGCGAATCTCGGCGCTCGCCTGTATCACCTTGCCCAGGAGCCGGTCGTCGCCGACCGCATCGATGGGCGCGCAGTGTTCGGGGGTTAGGCGAAAGAGGCCGCTGAAGAGCGAGAAGTTCTCTCCGTTGTGCCGCGCGCAGAGGTTTTTGATCACGCCGCCCTGGGCGTCAACCGCGCGGTCGCGCAAATCGTCATGGCGCTCGCGGAGCGAACGATACTCGTCCCGTGCGTCTTCGGGGGAAATGGCGCCCTCGCTGACCTTCCTGATCAGCGTGCTGATCGAAACGACGAGCTGTTGCAGTTGTTCATCCATTGACGGGCCGCGTTCGCCGGCTATTGGCGCATTCATCGGCGAGTTTTGCAATCAAAAAAACGGCGCGGGGGCTGATGCGGCCTTCGCGCGCAGGCGCGCGAAGGCGCGTGCGTGGCGATACAGCCGAAAGGACCCGGTAAAGACCACCAGGTCCGTGGGCGCGCACATGCGCGACAGGCGCGTTGCGAGCGCATCGAGGGTGTTGATGGGAACAAGCATGTTCCGCCACGCCCGGCCCGCGGCGCCGGGCGTAATCGTGCGGCTGCGCGCATCATCGATGTTCAGGTAGTGCAGCGATGCGCAGAGCGGCGCGAGCGCCCGCACCATGCCCGCCGCGTCCTTGTCCCGCATAAACGAAACGACCGCGTGAACGCGCCGGTCCGGGTATGACGCGCGGATCGCATCGGCGACGGCGCGGACTGCGGCCGGATTGTGCGCCGGATCGAACAGGACCGGCGGCGATTTTGAAAGGAGCTGCAGACGGCCGGGGACGCGCGCGGAAACGCCGGCGCGCATATGCGCGGGCGTGATCGTAAATCCGCGGGCGGTAAGGCAGAGCGCGGTTGCGATCGCGGCGGCTGCGTTTTTCATCTGCACCGGCGCGCGGCCGTCGAAGGGCAGGCGCTGGAGATTGACCGGCGGGGAAGAACCGACCGCCGCGCTGATGTCGATCACTGTGCGGGCCAATCCCTTTTCACTGGATAGGCGCGCGAAGAAATCATGGCCGTATCGGAACAATGCTGAACGTTGGCCCCGGCAGGCGTCGGCAAGCACCGCGACCGTACCGGGGGCCGTATTGGTGGTTACAACCGGGACGCCCGGCTTGATGATACCCGCCTTCTCGCGCGCAATCTGCGGTATCGTCGAGCCAAGCACCCGGGTGTGGTCCAGCGCGATGTCCGTGATCACGGAAACACGCGGCGTGACGACATTCGTAGAATCGAGCCGCCCGCCGAGTCCCGTCTCGATCACCGCCAGGTCCACCCGCTCCTCGGCAAAATACGCGAAGGCGATGAAGGTGAGCGCGTCGAAGTAGGTGACGGCGATGTCCGGGTGTGCGGCGAGCGAATTGAACGCCATGTCCGCGAGGCGGTTGAGCGCGGAATCCGGAATCGGCCGTCCCTGTATTCGAATGCGTTCGTGGATGCGAAGCAGGTGGGGCGAGGTGTACAGGCCGGTTTTATATCCGGCGGTCTGCGCGATACGGGCGATCATGTGCGCCGTAGAGCCCTTTCCGTTGGTGCCGGCGATGTGAACCGCGGCGAGCCGACGATGCGGGTTTCCGTGGAGCTCGAGCAGGCGCGCTATGTGGTCGGGGGAATAGTCGACGAAGCCGTGCGCGCGCGCCTCGTTGTTGATGAGGCCGGCGAGCCGTTTCTCGAGATTCATCGCGGGGCGGACGCGCGCGACTCGAGGGCGCCCATGAGGGCGTCGCGCATGACGTCCAGCGGCGCCGGGGTCCCCGTCCACAGCTCGAACTGGAGCGCGCCCTGGTGTAGGAGCATCTCGATGCCATGAACGGTCCGCGCGTTCCGGTCACGCGCCGCGCGCAGGAGGCGGGTCTCGTGCGGGCTGTACACGATGTCGAACACCGCATGGTGCGATCGGATGAGCTCCGCGTCGGTGGGCATGCGCTCGGTGTCGGGCGTCATCCCGACCGGGGTGGTGTTGATGATGATCGCGTAGCGCGCGGCGGCCTCGGGCGTGATGTCGCCGATGAGCGCGGTGGAGACGCCGCCGTGGGTCGCGCGGAGATCGTCGGCAAGGGGCCGCACGCGCTCCAGGGACCGCCCCGCAATGGTTACCAGCGCCTTTTCCGCGAGAAGCGCATGCGCAATCGCACGCGCCGAGCCGCCGTTACCCAACACCAGCGCGAGGGAGCCCGCGACGGTAATGCCGGCCGCGCGAAGGGCGCGGAGCGCCCCGCCGCCGTCGGTGTTGTAGCCGGTGATGACGCCGCCGTGATTGGCCAGGGTGTTCACGGAGCCGATGTCGCGCGCCAGCGGATCGACCGAATCGACCAGGCGCAGCATGTCGGTCTTAAACGGAATGGTCACGCTCGCGCCGCGCATGCCGATGGCGCGCATCGCCGCGACCGCCGCCGCCGCGTCCTGCGGCTGGAACGCCAGATAGACCGCATCGACGCCCCGCGCTGAAAAGGCGGCATTGTGCATGGCCGGCGAGAGCGAGTGGCCGACGGGATTGCCGAAAATTCCATACAGCGCGGTCGAGGCGGAGATCGTCATACCTGGACCGTCCGGGTGATGGCGCCGGTCGCGCGATCGCGATAGTGGGTCGTAAACGAGGTGCGCTCGATCACGACGAAGTAGGCGCACTCGTCGATGCGAAAGCCGTTATGGAAGTCCTCGACCAGCAAGGCCTCGCCCGCGTGCAGGGCGATGACGCGCTCGCGCGTTTCGTCGGCGAGCAGAAGACCGACGCGCCCGCCAACGGCGATGAAGAGCTCCGGGCAGGTGTGGCGCTCGAGCGTGTCGATGTCCTCGGGCGCGGCGGCGTCGGGACGATAGACGCCCATGCGCCAATGCCCCTCGTCGCGAGCGAGGACCGTCCAGAGCGCGTCGGGCTGCAGGGAAATGGGCGTCGGTTCCATGCCCGCATGTGGGGGCAGCGCGGGGAATTCATCAAGATTTTTTTTGCATGCGGGCGATTTTCTGCTATGCCGATGGTCCGCATGACCGAATGATACATCAAGCCGGAGCGATTGCGCGCCGGGATCGAAACGGGGCGGGTGGATCATGCCAAAGAAGCAAACGGGCGGACCGAAGAAAAAAACGGCCTCGGCGCGGAAGACGACGGGCGCGGCGAAGAAGACCGCGACAAAAAAGACCGCGGGGAAACCGGCGGCGCCGCCGGCGCGATCATACACGCCCCTCTATGTCGCCATCATCATGGTGCTCCTCATCGTGATCCTGTTTCTCGTCAACCGGCAGATCGGGGAGCGGGGCATCATCGGGCAACTCGATCGCGGAAAGAAAACGGAGACGAAGGATTCGCGCCCCGCGGCGTCCGCCGATAATTCAGGCAAGGAGCAGACGGCGCGTTCGGACGATGGGAGTCGAACGGCCGATCCCGGCGCGCCCGTCGCGGAGAAGCGCGCCATCAAACTGTTTTTGTATGCGTTCAATGAGAAGACCGAGAAGCTCACGCTCACGACGGTCGGGCGAAGCATTGAAACGCGCGAACCGGTGCGAGACGCCATCCGCGAGCTGGCCAAGGGCCCCAGCGCGCGCGAGGAGCGCCAGGGACTCCTGAGCGCGGTCCCGAAAAACCTGCGGGTCAATTCGGTGCGCGTGGCCAACGGGACCGCCGTTATCGACGTCAACGGCGCGATCGAGGAGAACGCGAACGGGAGCATCCTGCTCAATCGCATCGACCAGATCGTGTACACCGCCACGCAATTCGACGGCGTGAAGGCGGTCGAAATCACCGTAAACGGAAAGAAGCGGCGCTTTCTCGGCGGCGACGGCCTCTCGGTGGGCGGCGCGCTTCGGCGGCACCGGTAGGTTCTCCATGCTCGAGATAGAGATCAAGGCGTACTGCGACGATCTCGCCCGGGTGCGGGCGACGGTGATCGACCGGGGCGGGCGCTTCGTGCGCGATTCGGTCGAGCGCGACATCTACTTCAACCACCCCGCGCGCGATTTCGGCGCGACCGACGAGGCGCTCCGGATCCGCGCGGTGGACGGGCGGTTCGTCCTCACCTGCAAGGGCCCGAAGATCGGCGAGCGCGCGAAGAGCCGCTACGAGCGCGAGGTCGTCATCGACGACGCCGACGGCATGGAGGAGATACTGGTGCGCCTCGGCTTTTCCGTGACCGACCGGGTCGAGAAGCGGCGCTCGGTGTATCAGCTGGGCGATGTTGAGGTGTGCTTCGACGATGTCGCCGGTGCGGGGACGTTCGTGGAGCTCGAGAGGAAAGGAACGGAGCGCGTCGCGATCGAGGATGAGCTGTTTCGCCTGGCCGCCGAGCTGGGGCTGGAGCGCTTCGAGCGGCGTTCGTATCTGGACCTCGTGATGGAGCGGCGGGCGACGTGATTACCGCAATGCGTACCCCTTCTTCCCCAGCGCGTCGATGACGCTCTTCTGCAGCTTCTCGATCTCCTCCGGCGCAAGCGTCCGGTCCTGCGCCGCGAAGACCACCCGCACGGAAACGGACTTCTTGCCCGCGGGGATCTGCTCGCCCGAATAGACCGACACCACCGATGCGTCCCGGACGAACTCGCGGCTGCTCTTCGCGGCGATCGCGCAAATCTCCTCGGCATAGGCGAAGCGGTCCGCGATGAGCGACAGCTCGAACGGGACGTCCGGATATTTTCGCAGCTCCGTAAACGAGCGCTCGAGCTTTTTCGCCGCGAAGAGCTGGTCGACGCTCACGTCGAACAGCGCCGCCTGACCGGCGATGTCGAAGCGCTGGCGAACGGCGGGATGGAGCTCGAAGACGAGCCCCGCGTGTTTGCCCTCAATCACGATCTCGAGGCTCCGCCCGGGATGCGCATAGGGCGGGAGGCCCGAGTCGATTGGCCTGAGTTGAACGCCCCTGATCCGAAGCTCGCCGATGAGCCCGGTGAGGGCCGTGCGCGCGTCGTAGAAAAGCGGTGATGCGGGCGTCTTCGCATACACGCAGCCGGTGATGCGCGTTTGTTCGCTGGCCAGTTCCGCGTCCGTGCGCGACTTCTTGATATACACCCGCCCCAGCTCGAAGAAGCGAAACGCGTCGCTGTAGCGCTGGTTGAATGCGATATTCCCCACGATGTTCGGGACGAGCGAGCGGCGGAGTCGGTCCTGCTCCTGCGAGAGAGGATTGCGCAGGCGAAGCTCCAGGCCCTCGTCCAGGTCCAGCGCCGCGAGGGGGGCCTCGCCGACGAAGGAGTAGTTGCTCACCTCCGTGAGCCCGTAGTCGCGCGAGAGTATCGTCTTGAGGCGCCGCTCGAACAGTCGGAACTCATTGCGGGCCGGCGCCGCGCAGGGCACCATCGGGGGGACGGGGGTGATATTGTCGTAGCCGAAGATGCGTCCCACTTCCTCCACGATATCGTCGGGTATGGAGACGTCCTTGGTCGATCGGTAGGTGGGCGCCGTAATGTCGAGATCGCCGCCGCTGTCGCGCACGCCAAAACCGAGCGACGAGAGGATGCCGGTGATCCGGGCGTCGTCGATATCCTGCCCGAGCTTCTTTCTGATGAACGCGCTCGACGTCTCGATTCTGTTTTCCGAGTGTTTACGGGGATAGGCGTCGACGATTTCGGTGACGGCCTCAGCCTCGGGGACCAGGCGCTTGATGAGCTCATAGCAGCGAACGATCGCCGCCGGGCAGATCTCCGGGTCGAGGGACTTCTCGAAGCGGATGGCGGCCTCGGTGCGCAGGCCATTCCGGTTCGCGGTGCGGCGTATGTTCACGGGGTTGAAGTTCGCGGCCTCGAGCACGATCTCGGTGGTGGCATCGTCGATCTCGCTGTCGCCGCCGCCCATCACCCCGGCCAGCGCGATCGGGCCGCCCGCGTCGGCGATCACCACGTCGTGTGCAGTGAGCGTGTGCTCCTGCTCGTCGAGCGTTTTCATGGGCTCGCCGTCGGTCGCGGTGCGGACGATGATCTCGTTCCCGCGCAGTTTTTTCCGGTCGAAGGCGTGCATCGGCTCGCCGATCTCCGCCATCACGTAATTGGTCACGTCCACGACATTGTTGATGGGCCGCATGCCGATCGACGACACGCGGCTCTTGAGCCATTCCGGCGATTCTTCGATGCGGATGTTCTTGACGACCAGTCCGCAGTATCGCGGCGCGGCCTCGGGCGCGTGTATGGTCACCGTCAGCGGTTCGGAGTTCGTAAACGTTTTCGCGATCGAAAGGTCGACCGGGTGCTTGAATGCGCGGCCGAAGAGCGCGGCGATCTCGCGCGCGAAGCCCGCATGGCACCACAGGTCCGGACGGTGCGTGATGGACTTGTTGTCGATCTCCAGGCGCACGTCCACCCGGTCCGGATAGAGCCGTGAGAGCGGGACGCCGATGGGCGTGTCCGCCGGAAAAATCATGATGCCGCTGTGGTCGTCGGAGAGGCCGAGTTCCTTCTCGGAGCAGAGCATCCCGGGCGAGTTGACGCCGCGCACCTTCGTCTCCGTGACCGTGAATTCCTCGGAGAGCTTCGTGCCCACGGTCGCGAGCGCGACGATGTCGCCTTTTTTGTGATTGGGCGCGCCGCAGACGACGGTGAGCTTCTCATTCCCGGCGTCGAGATCGCAGACCGTGAGCTTGTCGGCGTTGGGGTGCTTCTTCACGTCGATGATCTTCGCCGTGACGACCGTCTCGAAATGGCGGTTCACGGCATCGATCCCGTCGATCTCTGCGGTGGCCATGGTGAGTCGCGCGGCGATCTCCTCCGGTGCGATGCCGTCGAGATCGACCATGTCCCTGATGATGTTAAGCGAGAGCCACATGGGTCACCTGCCGTTAGAATTGATAGAGGAAGCGCAGATCTCCGCTCAGGAAGTGGCGGATGTCGTTGATGCCGTAGCGCATCATCACCAGCCGGTTGAGGCCCAGTCCGAAGGCGAAGCCCGACCACTCGGCGGGATCGATGTTTCCGTAGCGGAGCACGTTGGGGTGCACCAGCCCGCAGGGAAGGAGCTCCACCCAGCCGCTCTGCTTGCACACGCTGCAGCCGTCGCCGCCGCAGATGAGGCAGTGGATGTCCAGCTCGAAGCCGGGCTCCACGAAGGGGAAGTAGCCCGGGCGCAGGCGGATGGTGACCTCGCGGCGAAAGATTTCCTTGAGGAGGATCTTCATGAAGTAGATGAGGTTGGCCACCGAGATGTTCCGGTCCACCATCATGCCCTCGATCTGGTAGAACGTGTTTTCATGGGACGCGTCGGTGGATTCATAGCGGAACACGCGGCCGGGGCCGATCACGCGAAACGGCGGGCGGTGAGTCGCCATGCCGCGCACCTGGATGGCCGAGGTGTGCGTACGCAGCAAATTGCCGTCCTCGGTCCAGAACGTGTCCTGCATGTCGCGCGCGGGATGGTGGTCCGGGATGTTGAGCGCCTCGAAGTTGTTGTACTCGGTCTCCACCTCGGGCCCGTCGAGGATCTCGAAGCCCATCGAGGTGAAGATGTCCTCGATCTCGTACTGGATCTGCGAGATGGGGTGCAGGTGCCCGCGCTCGGGACGCTTCGACGATGCGGGTCCAGCGAGGCTCACGTCGATCCATTCCTCGGCGAGCATCGCGCCGATGGCGGCGCCGTCGAGGTCGGTCTTTTTTGCGCCGAGGGCCGTTTCGATATCCGCCTTGATTTCGTTGGATATCTTCCCGACGGCGGCGCGCTCCTCCGGCGCGAGGCCCCCCAGGCCGCGCAGGATGCCGGTGAGCTCGCCCTTGCGTCCGAGCACCCTGATGCGGATCTCCTCGAGCTCCGCCGCAGTTGTCGCGCTCCGTATGGCCGCCAGGGTGTTTGTCTGCAATGTTTCGAGTGTGTCTTTCATGCCGGGTCCGTTCGTCTGCTGCAATATCGCTATCAACATCCCTTTAAAGAAGAAACGTGAGACAATGCTAGGAGGGCGAAGACTCCTGACAAGAAAAAAATGGCGCGCCCGACGCCGCATGCCCGGAATATTTGCCGGGAAGCGAAAAATGTGCTTGCCGAAAATCGCGCGGGGCGGCACCTGAATGCAGCGCGGGTTTGTTTCACAGAGACACCCACCCCTGGCGCACACCAACCAACTAACGGAACTGGCGAAGCGAGATGCGTCTCAAATCGATGGAAATATTCGGCTTCAAGTCATTCGCCGACAAGACCAAAGTCGTCTTCGAGCCGGGCGTGACCGTCATCGTCGGCCCCAACGGGTGCGGGAAGTCGAACATCGTCGACGCGCTCAAGTGGGTGCTGGGAGAGAAGCAGGCGCGCAACATCCGCGGCGAAAAGATGGAAGACGTCATCTTCAACGGGACCGAGCAGCGCAAGCCCCTCTCGGTGGCCGAGGTGACCATGGCCATCGACAATGCCAGCCGGGTTTTGGGGTATGATTCCGATACGGTCGTGGTGACGCGCCGCGTATTTCGCGACGGGGAATCCGAATACCTCATCAACAAGGCGTCGGTGCGGCTCAAAGACATCGAGCAGCTGTTCATGGACACGGGCATCGGCAAGAGCTCATACTCCATCATGGAGCAGGGCAAAATCGACATGATCCTCTCCACGCGCGCCGAGGACCGCCGCTACATCTTCGAGGAGGCGGCCGGCATCTCGCGCTACAAGATGCAGCGGCGCGATTCGCACAAGAAGCTCGAGGAGACCAACGCCAACCTCCAGCGCATCAACGACATCATCTCCGAAATCGCCCGCGAGCGCGACGCAAAATCCAACCAGGCCGAGAAGACCAAGCAATACCTGAAGCTGAAAAACGAGCACACCGATCTCGACGTCCGCCTGAACGTGATGAAGGCGCGGGAGCTGGCCGCGCGCCGCGAAAAGCTGGGCGCCGACATCGAGCGGTGCACGATGGAGCGCGAGGCCATATCCTCGCGCGTCTCCGCGATCTCGGCCGAGAACGAGCGCGACGAGAAGAACAAGAACGACATCCAGCTCCAGCTCTTCGAGCTCGACAAGGAGCTCCATACCTTCCGCATCCGGGTCACGGACATCGACGACAAGTCGAGCAAGAACCGGCGGCTCATCGAGGAGCAGAAGCAGCGCTTGGCGGCCATCGAGCGCACGGTGGAGGAGCGCCTTCGCGTCGAGGAGGGGCTGTCCGAGGAGATAGGGAACAACCGGCGCGCGGCCGAGGCGCTGTCGAAAACGCTCGAGGAGGACCGCGCGCGTCTGGCGGCGCTCTCGGAATCGCGCACGGCGATGAATGAGGGGATCCGGAAGGAGCGCGGCGTCATCGAGCAGGCGCGGGCCGACATCGAGGCGAGCGAGCGGCGCGTGCGCGATCTGCGCAACCGCATTGAGGTGGTCCTCAAGCGCCTCATCGACGCGATCGAGCAGCGCAAGGCCGAGCTCACCGGCTCCGAGAGCGAGCGCCAGGAGGTGCGCCGGCGCATCGACGAGCGTCTCGCGTCGCTCGAGGGCGCCATCGAGCGCGCGATCGGGCAGGTCGAGTCGGGAAGCGCCGCGGACGCGGTCGTGACGCTGCGGGCGGTCGATGTCCGCGGGCTCGCCGACGACATCGGCCGCTTCGAGGGTTATGAGGACGGCTTCCGTTCGATCCTGTTCGATAAAACCGGCATCCACGCCGAGAAGGAGGAGCTGGACCGCGCCGTGAAGCTCGAAGCGGACCGCATCGTCGCGCTGCGCGACCGCATCTCCGCGAGCGAGCTCGTCATCAAGCGCCACCAGGGCGATCTCGAGACGCTCGCCCAGGACATGAGCGCGCTCGAAAAGGAGATCTCGCGAAACGAAAGCGAGATCAACTGGATGATGAAAAACGTCCAGTCGCTCGAGGGGCAGATCGCCGACATCCGACGCCAGATCGCGGGGTATCGCGAGGATTCCGTCAAGACCGCGAAGCTGATGACGGACCTGCAGGCCGAGATCGAGGAATGGGAGCGGAATATCGTCGCCTTCAATGAAAAGAGCAAGACCCTTGTCGAGGACATCAACGTGCTGGTGAAAAACCGCGACACCCTCGACCGCAGCATCGTGGACCGCAAGCAGCTGTCGAAGCGCGACTCCGACCGGTTGAGGAGCATCGTCGAGCGGATCGGCGATCTCGACAAGTCGCTCATCGAGGTCGATTACAAGCTGAACGGGATCGGCGAATACCTCTGGACGGAATACGAGCGGAAGATCGAAGAGTTCGCCTCCCTGCAAATTGACGAGGCCGCGCATGCCGAGACCCAGCGCCGCCTTGCCGACCTCAAGCGCGAGATACAGTCGCTGGGTCCCATCAACAACCTGGCCATCGAGGAGTACAAGGGGCTCCAGAAGCGCTACGAGTATTACACCGACCAGAAGCGCGACATCGAAAAGGCGCGGGACGACATCTATTCGGTCATCGAAGACATCAACCGAACCTCGATCGAGATGTTCACCAAGACCTACATAGACATACGGAGAAATTTCTCGGAGATATTCAAGCAGCTCTTCGAGGGCGGCCAGGCGACGCTGGAGCTCACCGACCCGGAGAACGTTCTCGAGAGCGGGATCGAGATCATGGTGCGCCCGCCCGGCAAGAAGCCCAAGAGCATTGACCTGCTCTCCGGTGGCGAGCGGGCGCTGGTCGCGGTGGCGCTGCTGTTCGCCACCTACATGGAGAAGCCGTCTCCCTTCTGCTTCCTCGACGAGATCGACGCGCCGCTGGACGAGCAGAACATCGGGCGCTTCATTAAAATGCTGCGCGAGTTCACGCTGCAGACGCAGTTCGTGATCGTATCGCACAACAAGAAGACGATGAGCACCGGCGAGTCGATTTACGGGGTCACGATGGAGGAGCCCGGCGTGTCGAAGGTGGTGTCGCTGCGCATGGAGAAGGTCGAGGTGAAACCCGCCGGGGTGACGTGAGCGACGGAAATAATTATGTCACATTACATTAATTATTTGACAAAAAATCGATATTTGATATATTCTGGCTAATGCCCCGCGGGATGGCGCGTTGGGACGCGCGTGCGGGGTGATGGAATACCGCTTCACAAGGGAAGGTGTACAATGAAGGTATCCATAGACGGCATTCTGGGTTCCGCACGGAAGTTGAATACGCAGAAGCGAACCGAAGACGACAGTTCGGAAAAAAAGAAGGCGCCCGTCGCCGCGGACCGCGTTTCCATCGGCAGCAAGGTCGCCTCGCGGCTCGATTCCATCCAGCGGGAGCTTCGCGAGGTGCAGACATCGCTTACCCGCAATCAGATCATCGATGACGGCATCCGCCAGCTGCGCGAGGACCTCGGTCGCGGATCGCAGAACTCGGCGCGCATCTTCGACGAGGTCCGGTTCGGCCCGGCCAAGGTGCTGCACGACTTTGTCGGCGATTCCGTCACGAGCGATATCCTCGACGCGAAGCAGGAGCGGCTGCGCTCGCTCGTCGATGGGGACATCGGCAGGCTCAGGCGGCTGCAGGTCGAGAGCGAAAACATCCTGGCGTCCAACATGGCGCAGCCGGCGGCGGTCGATTCGATCCTCCGCAATATCGACAGCGTCTTTACCGAGCAAGGCGCGCAGGCGCTGGAGCGCTCGTCGCGGCTCAACGCGGACGCCGTCATGCGGCTCATCAAGTAGGGCGGGGGTTACTTTTCGACCGGAGTGGCGATCACGCGGTGGCGCTTGATGGATTCGGTCGTGAAGTCGTCGTGGAGCATGATCGCCGTTCCGTCCGAAGCCGAGAATTCCCCGATCGCCATCTGCGTGTTCTGGCAGCAAAATCCCACCATGCCGCTTTGAAGGTCGGCGCCGGTATCGTGTTGCATGATACGGCTCCCGTTCACGTACAATGTCGCCCGCCCGCCAGCCGTTTCAATTGCAATCTGGTATTCCGTATTGAAGTTGAGGCGATGGGCCGAAGTCGCGAGCTCGGTGATGGTGTAGTTCCATTTCACCGACTTGGGCAGCTCGGGCTTGTTCACCTTCGATGAAATGAGGGCGATCTTCGTAAGCCGCTTCGAGTCGCCGGTGAACTTGAAGGCGTGAAGGTTCCGAAAGTCCTTCGCTGCGAACACCAGAAGCGCCTCGACGGGCTTTCCGCCAGGCTTGGTGAGATAGAGCGTGAAACCGATGCGTGTGTGGCGCTCTACCGGCTTCACGGTTATGATCGAGTTGTAGTTGATGAGCTCGCTGTAGCCCGTGGGGATCGCCCGGATGCGACTTTGGTAGAGGTAGCTTTTACCGGCGGTGGTCTTTTTTATCTCCCAGTCGCCGTTTATGGTGTCCCAGGTGAAATGTGCGCCCTTGCCATCATTTTTCGATTGAGCCTGCAATCGGGACGATTGCAGGAGTGAAGGGATAAAAGCTACAAGCCAGACAATGAGAACAACCGATACCGTGGAGGCCTTGGTGCTCATCCGTTATAAGATTCGTGATGCAGGTAACGGGTGAAATAGCATGGAGGCTATGGCGCTGTCACCTGGATGGTATATTTATTGGCCGAACCCTCGCTCAGAGAGAGTGAGGATGAATTCGTTTTCGGGAAATACACCTTGCCGGTTTTAAACTCAGATCCGTCAAGATACTTTGCCTCAACACCGCCATTCACTTCCGTCACTTCCATTGATGCGGTGCTGTCGTTTTTTGCAAAACCGTTCGCTTGGCTGAATTGAGCGTCCCCATTTGCCCAAATGATATCGTTTATCGCGCCTTGCGAGTCTGGTGAATTCACAAACTGCAATTCCGTCTTCTTGCTGTTGCACGCGCCAAAGAGCACAGATAACACGAATACGAAGAGTATCAGCATTATCGTTTTTTTCATGATAGTCCCCCTCACAATCGAATAAAATCGCAGGGATAAACCGCTGCCGCATGATCCATCGTGATGCTCACGGTTTCTCATACGCCTCAAATAAAATCAACCACAATAATAATTTTATTGTAAATAAATCTACCACCCGGCCCAAGCGCTACCGAATTATATATAAGATAGGGCGGAGTATGCCGGCAGTCAAGTTTTTAGGAGCACCAGGTTGGCTATTTCGCGATTTGCGGTCCTTTGGCTCATTATTTTCGGCGGGTAGGGGGTTTCCTGCTTGCATTTGTGTTTCATAGCGGAGACGTGGAGTTATCGATGCGGGGAAAAATGAACAGTAGTCGTATTATCGTCATTATTGTTGCTATCAGTGTTTGCGTGTTGATCGCCATCAGGAGCGGCGGTGCCGCGGATCGGCGGGCGCCAATAGCCATTGTCTTTGACGGCACGAATGATGAGCGCGCCATCAAGAATTGGAGCGAGCCCATTGCCTACCGCGAGATCGCTCGACGGGCGCGGGTGATAGGCGCCGAGGTTCTTTCACCGGGTGGCGCGGGGTCCCCGCGAATGGCGCGCTTCGTGAAAAAAAACGGGTCGACGGTGCGCATCGACGGGCTCGACGGCAGCTCCCCCTACTGGCTCTGGCTCGATTGTGTCTCCTACAGCCGCCTGCCGGGCGAGCTCCAGGGCTGGCTCGATGTTGTCATCGACGGGAAACCCGTCGCGTCCATCGGCATCCATGAGATCGCGCCGGCCTCCGCTCCCCGGCGGATCGCGATCCCCTATGAATGTACGGCCGACGGGTCCATTCTCGTCGAGTTTCGGGACCGTTCCTATGCGAGCGGTCTGTGGGGGCTCTGGGGCCTTGCGGTTTCTGATTCCGATACGGTTCCGGGCGAGGAGCAATTCGCTCCGCGGAGAGACGGCGCCGCAACCGGGCCCGGTGTTACGCCGCGCATATTGGAGCGAAAACGCGATCCGGTGAAGGCGCCTGCGGGATCCGTGCGCCGTTCTGGTGAGGACAAGTAGGCGGTCGGGCCGCGAGCGCGCTCGCCGATTCCACCGCATCGTGATTACCGCATGAGGAAACAATCGTCAATCATTCGAATAGCCGGCGTGGCCGCGCTTCTGGCGCTCGTCGCGGGCGTGTCGTATGCCCAGACGGCACCGGCCAAGGATGCCGGCGCCACGCTCGAGGTTAAGCTGAACGCGCCCTCGGGACGCGGGGCGAAGGCGGATGGCAACCAGAACGAGGCGGTTCGATTCTCGGGCGCAGATGAGGGCGAATACCTCACGATGTCAAGCGGCGACCAGATCGTCATCCTGCGCGGCAACATCAAGATGGAGATGGGCGCCGCCGTCATTTCGGCGAAGGTCGTCGTGTATAACAAGAATACCGGCGACATCACCATCACCGACGAGCTGACCTTCAGCGATGGCGAGAACGTGATCGTCGCGCAGAAGGGCGTGTTCAACGTCCAGACGAAAACGGGGGTGCTCTACGGGGCGCGCTCGACGCGCGAGCCGCTTCTGTTCCAGACCGACAAGATCCGCATCGTGGGCGAGAAGAAATACGTTGCCGTGGGGATGGGCTTCTCCACCTGCGAGCTCGAGCGGCCGCACTACCTGTTCCGGGTTTCCAAGATATGGATCTACAATGACCGGCGCGTGGTGGCCAGCAATGCCATCTACGTGGTGGGCGACATCCCGCTCTTCTACTTCCCGGTGATCGTCCATAGCGACGAGGGCATCGGCATTATCATGCAATTCGGGTTTAGCAACCGGCGGGGCGAGTTCCTGCAGAACACGGTGCGCTACACCACGGAGGGGGGCTTCCGCTGGAAGTTCAAGCTCGACATCTACAAGAAGATGGGCTATTACGGCGGCATCGAGCTCATGAAGAAAACCGACGATTTCGACATCAACCTCTATATGTCCGGCGCCCGCTATAAGCCCGTCGACGAGAACCTGGAGATATCCGCCTCCCTGCCCGACGAGAACTGGTATAAGGCCGCGCTGGATTCGAACATGCGCTTCTTGTATCACGAATGGGACACGTCGCACATGTATTACAATCTCAAGTTCGAGTGGATGAACAATTGGGATTACGAGCGAAACTACGACAACCGGCGCGAGCCCGTGACCGCGGTGGACATGATCCTGTTTGTCCCGCGAAATGTGTTCGACGTTCGACGATACCTGTACTGGAACTTCGCCCTCGGCCACCGCGGCGACCGGCACAATGTCATGCTCCTCTTTAAGCGCACCTGGATGTGGAACGAGACGTTGGACCCGAAGCTGGTCGACGACTATTACCTGAAGGGCCTGTATGCGCCGCTCTACGATCAGCTGCCGCAGTTCACCATGCGCTACAACGGCAGCTTCCGGGCCTTCGAGAAAAAGGACGAGAAGACCGGCGAGACGAGCGGCCAGACCTTCAACTGGAACGTGAACCTGTCGAACAATTACTACAAGGAGTACCTGCTCGGCAATTTCTTCCGCGCCACGAACACCCTTCTGGGGTCGGGCGACATCAACACGGTCTTCCCCTTCTGGACCTATTTCGCGTTCACCCCGGGCATGAAGGCCGGCTTCAGCCACAAGCATGTGGAGGACCCGAACGACGCGACGCGCCCCACCAGTGAACTCGAGGCGCGAAAGAACTCCTATCTGTTCCTGGAGCCGTCGGCGAGGCTCAAGTTCGGCACGCTGCAGTACTATCTGCAGGCGGGATATGTCTACCGGCGCACGTTTCTGGAGAGCGAGACGGTCGAGCCGTTCGTCCACGAGCGGCTCAACTATCTCGAGGGGGGGCTGTATCTGTTTCCGCTCGAGGGGATCGACATGTCGGTGACCACCACCTACGACGTGCGCCCGAGCTTCCCCTTCGAGGACGAGCGCTGGCGGGACGTCGTCGTGAAGAACAATTTTTTCTTCGATTTTTTCAGCTACCTGAAAAGCGACGCGGCGAGCAACCGCAAGAAGAACCTGTTCTTCGCGGGGATCGGGATTTCGAACTCGTATCAGTACATCGCCCGCGACAGCGAATCGGGCTACAATACCTTCGATATCGCCTTCATGACGGGAAACTTCTCCATCATGGGGATCCGGCTGTTCCGGAACATCGAGCTCGGCTACAACTGGTTTCACGACTTCCGCCACCCCTTTCGCGACATCATGGGGTTCCGCTGGAACGTGACCGCCGAACTGTCGAAGTGGTGGCGGCTCGATATCGGGATGAAGTCGCAGGCGGACAGCTCGTATCTCTACACCCAGCCGAATACGACGATCACACCCTACGAGGACATGCAAAAGTCGCTGTACTTCTTTAATCAGGAGAAGTCCAAGGGCGCCGTGTTCACCCTGCGCGATTTCCATGTGGACTTGCTGCACGATCTTCACTGCTGGGAGATCGGCATCTCGTATAATATCGAACGCTCGGTGCGCAAGGTGGGCCCGTACAACCGCGACCGCGTCATCTACTACGAGCAGATGGTGTTCCTCACCTTCCGCCTCAAGTCCTTCTCCGGCGCGGGCGGAACGGGGCAGGTGTACGGCAGCAAGCGCGAGTGGGAGTACTAGAAAAAAATTTGACAAAATAAATCGCGAACTTTTGGTTGATATCCGATGCCGCGCGACGTATCTTAGCCGTGGAATACACTACATGCCAGGGAGCAGTGATGGGAACCGAATTCGAAAAGGACTTTGACGACGAAGTGTACGAAGACGATTTCTACGAAGACGGCTATGAGGGCGAAGAGCTCGTGGAGGACGACGACGAGGGGCGCTCCGCCGACGATGGTGACGACGATCTCGACGGCGACGACAAGCGCATTGACGTGAGCTTCGCCTGCGAGGACTGCGACTACCGCTGGGAAGACCAGATCACCAAGAAAAAAGACGAGATCGACGATATAGACTTCTCCGACATCGTGTGCCCGATGTGCGGATCGGTCAATATCACGCAGATATGAGCCAGCCGACCCTTCGCATCAGGGGAGCGCGCGAACACAACCTCAAGAACATCTCACTCGACATCCCCCGGGACCGGCTGGTGGTGATCACCGGCCTCTCCGGCTCGGGGAAATCCTCGCTCGCCTTCGACACGATCTACGCGGAGGGCCAGCGGCGCTATGTGGAGTCGCTGTCGGCCTATGCGCGCCAGTTCCTCGGCCTCATGGAAAAGCCCGATGTCGATTTCATCGATGGGCTCTCGCCGGCGATCTCCATCGAGCAGAAGACGACGCACCGGAACCCGCGATCCACGGTGGGCACCGTCACCGAAGTGTACGACTATCTCCGCCTGCTCTTCGCGCGGGTGGGGACGCCGCACTGCCACCGCTGCGGGAAGATGATATCGTCGCAATCGGTGGACCAGATCGTGGAGTCGCTGCTCACGCGGCCCGCGGGAACGAAGCTGCAGGTGCTCGCGCCCATCGTGCGCGGGCGGAAGGGCGAGCACGCCGACCGTCTCAAGAAGGCGCGACGGGACGGCTTCGTGCGCGTCCGCATCGACGGGCAGGTCCGCTCGCTCGATGAGGACATCGCCATCGACAAGAAGAAGAACCATACCGTCGAGATCATCATCGACCGCCTTGCCGTGAAGGAGGGGGTGCGCCCGCGGCTGGCCGAGTCCGTCGAGACCGCGATGGATATTGCCGACGGGCTCGTCGGGGTTTTGGTGAACGACGAGGAGCATCTCTTCTCGACGCGGCTCTCCTGTCCCGACTGCGGCATCTCCATGCCGGAGCTTTCGCCGCGGATCTTCTCGTTTAACAGCCCCTTCGGCGCCTGCGAGAAATGCAGCGGACTGGGCTTCATCATGCGCTTCGACCCGGAGCGGATCGTCTCGGACCCGAAGCGCTCGCTCTACGATGGGGTCCTGGAGGTGTGGGGCAAGACCACCAGCTACTGGTATCGCGAGCAGATCGAGGCCCTGGAGCGCAATTTCAACTTTGACGCGAACCTCCCCTGGGAAAAGATCCCGCGAAAGATCAAGGATGTCATCCTGTACGGCTCCGGCGGGAAGAAACTCTCTTTCGATGTGAAGCGGACGAACGCGGAGTACAAGTTCTCCCGGAGCTTCGAGGGGGTGATCCCCAACCTGGAGCGTCGGTACCGCGAGACGAAATCGGACGAGATGCGCGAATGGATGGAGGGCTACATGTCCAACCAGGTGTGCGACGCTTGCGAGGGCCGCCGCCTGCGCCCCGAGAGCCTCGCCGTGCGTGTGGCGGGCAGGGGCATCGACGAGGTGACCGGGCTTTCGATCGGGGCGGCCGCGGAATTCTTCGAATCCATCGCGCTTTCGGACGTTGAGCGAAAGATCGCCGCGCAGATACTGAAAGAAATCCGGGCACGGTTGCGCTTTCTCACGGACGTGGGGATCGACTACCTCACGCTCTCGCGCGCCGCGGGGACGCTCTCGGGCGGCGAGTCCCAGCGCATTCGCCTGGCGACGCAGATCGGCTCGAGCCTCACCGGCGTGCTCTACATTCTGGACGAACCGAGCATCGGGCTGCACCAGCGCGACAATGCGCGGCTGCTGGAGACGCTGAAGAACCTGCGCGACATCGGGAACACGGTGATCGTGGTGGAGCACGATGAGAGCACCATGCGCGAGGCCGATTTCGTCGTGGACCTGGGGCCCGGCGCGGGTGTCCACGGCGGGCATGTCGTGGCCGCGGGCACGCCCGAGGAGATCATGGCCGACCGGAAGTCCATCACCGGAAAGTACCTGAGCGGCGAGCGAGCCATTCCGGTGCCCCCCCGACGGCGGGAGCCTGCGGGTTTCCTTGAGCTTCGCGGGGCGCGCGAGAACAACCTTAAGGGGATCACCGCACGCTTTCCCCTGGGGGTGCTCTCCTGCGTGACGGGCGTGTCCGGATCGGGGAAATCGACCCTGCTCATCGACATTCTCTACAAGGCGCTCTCGGCGCTGGTCATGGGATCGAAGGAGTATCCCGGACGCTTCGACGAGATCGTCGGGACGGAGCTCATCGACAAGGTGATCGACATCGACCAGTCGCCGATCGGGCGGACGCCGCGCTCGAACCCGGCCACGTACACCGGCGTGTTCACGCCCATCCGCGATCTCTTCGCGAACCTGCCGGAATCGAAGGTGCGCGGCTACAAGGCCGGGCGGTTTTCGTTCAACGTGTCCGGCGGCCGCTGCGAATCGTGCGAGGGCGACGGCATCAAAAAGATCGAGATGCACTTCCTGCCCGATGTCTATATCCCGTGCGAGGTGTGCAAGGGACGGCGGTACAACCACGAAACGCTCGAGGTGCGTTTCCGGGGGAAGAACATCTTCGAGGTGCTGGACATGACGGTGGAGGAGGCGCTCGGGTTTTTCGAGAACATACCCTCCGTGCGCGGCAAGCTCGCGACCATCGGCCAGGTGGGCCTCGGGTACATCAAGCTGGGGCAGCCGGCCACCACGCTCTCGGGCGGCGAGGCGCAGCGCGTGAAGCTTGCCACCGAGCTCTCAAAGCGCGCGACCGGAAGGACGCTCTATATCCTGGACGAGCCCACCACGGGGCTCCACTTCGACGATGTGCACAAGCTGCTGGGCGTGCTCGCCTCGCTGGTGGATAAGGGCAACACCGTGCTCATCATCGAGCACAACCTGGACGTGATTAAGACCGCCGACTGGATCATCGACCTCGGCCCCGAGGGGGGAGACGGCGGCGGGGAGATCGTGGCCGAGGGTACGCCCGAGGCCGTGGCGAAGGTCCGCCGGTCGCACACCGGCGCGTTCCTCAAGCCCCTGCTGAAATAGCGCCGCCCGCCGCCGCATCATCCGCGCGCCGTTTCCCGCTCATGATTTTTTTAGTGCTTGACGATAATTTCCAATATGACATAATTCTTGATGTGGACAGGGAGCCGTACATGGTGATGTCGATGGGTGCCGGGCGGCGCTGGGTGATGGCGATTGCGTGTGCGATCGCCGTCTTCGCGAGCGTCCCCGCGGCGGCGCAGTTCGGGGACCTCTCGCGGTTCGAGCGGGCGAAGGATGCGTATCGCAAGGGGATCGTCTTCTATAACCGGATGCAGTACCTGGCGGCGGTGGAGCATTTCCGAGCTGCAGTGGCGGTGTATCCCGACTATCACACCGCGCGCGAGTACCTGGCGCGCTCCTACCGCTTCGCGGGCTACACCGACGAGGCGCTCAAGGAGTGGGAGATCCTCGCGAACATCTCCCCGCACAACGTGGCCGTGCAGGGGAAAATCGATGCGCTGCGCTTCCGCCGCGTGGGGGGCGCGACGGCGCCGGAATCGGCCGAGTTCGTGTTCGCAAGCCAGATCGAATCGAACGACCAGACGCGCTATCGCTTTCCGCGTCCGGTCGATTGCGCCGTCGACCGCGACAAGAACGTGTACCTGTCGTCCTTTAGCACGGGCAAGGTGGTCAAGTTCGACGCGAACGGCGAGGGCATCGGGACCTTCACCACTGCGCTGGGCAGCAAGATCTACGGCATCGACATCTTCGATGATACGGTCGCGATGACGGATTTCCAAAACGACGTTGTGTTCCTGACCGACCGGAATTTTCGCGCCATAAAACAGTTCGGCTCCAAGGGCGCCGAGGCGGGCCGGTTTCACGGGCCCGAGGGCGTGAGCTTCGACCGCAACGGCTATCTGTATGTGGTCGATTCCGGCAACCATCGCGTCCAAAAGTTCGACGCCGCGGGCGGCTTTGTCCTTGCCTTTGGCCAGAACGGCGCCTACGAGGGACAGCTGAACTATCCGAGCGACGTGACGGTGATCAAGGACCGCGTCTTCGTGAGCGACAGCGGCAACAAGCGGCTTGCCTGTTTCGACGATTCCGGGAACTTCCTCCGGAACATCGGCGTGGACGGGATGGAGGGCCCGCGCGGGCTCAGCGAGATCGGCGGCCGGTTAGTCGTCGCGGACGAGAAGAAGGGACTCATGATGTACAATCCCGAAACGGACGTTGCGGTCTGGCCCGATCTGTGGAAAAACACCAAGGGAGGATTCTCGAAACTTTTTGCCGCGAGCTTCGACCGCGACGGCTTCCTCTATTGCGTCGATCATCATCGCGAGACGCTCTCGGTGTTTTCCCCGCTGCAGAGCCGGTACTCGAACCTGGACCTCGAGATCACGTCGGTGGACACGCGGAAGTATCCGATCGTGGCCGTCTACTGCAATGTCCGCAACCGTCGGGGGATGCCGGTGCACAATCTGCTGAACAAGAACTTCCGGATCACCGAGGACAGCGCCCGCATCTCGGGAGTGTATGTCGATTATCTCAAGGACCTGGACCCGTCGGTGTCGGTTGTCCTGTGCGTTGACCGCTCGTCTGTCGCGGCGTCGCATCACGGCGACCTGCCCTGGGCGGCGGAATTCCTGTTGCGGAAAATGTGCACCAACGACGCGCTCAAGGTGATGAACTTCAACAGCGATTACTGGACCGGAAACGATTTCGACTGGAGCCGGCGGCGCGCGCTGCAGTCGCTCAAGGAGCGCGAGTACCGGCCCGGGAAGGATTTCGGTCGCGCGTTGTACAATGCGCTCAACGACGTGGTGCCGCGGATCACGCGGCGCGCCGTGGTGGTGCTCACCGACGGGTCCGTCGAGCCGGAATCCTTCCGGCGCTATTCCGCCGACACCGTGATCGAATACGCCCGCAGCCATTATATCCCGATCACCGTCGTCGCGTTCCGGCAGGCGGCGCCGGAGCTGGCGCGCATCGCCCGCGAGACCGGCGGGAGCGTGATCAGGGTGCAGGAGCTGGACGCGCTGCGCGGACTGTACGATCGCGTGAAGGGCCAGGAGGAGTACCGCTACGTGCTGGTCTATTACAGCTTTAAGATCGCCGACCTGAAGGGCTGGTGGTCCGATCTTCGCATCGATGTCGATTATCTCGGCCAGAAGGGGACCGAGTGGGGAGGATACTTTGTTCCCTGACGCGGTCGATCAGTACGCCAATGCTCGGGCGCGGATGGTGCAGTCCCTCCGGGAGATTTCCGGGATTTACTCGGGCGCGGTCCTGCGGGCGATGTCGTCCGTTCCGCGCCACCGCTTCGTCTCGGAGGCGTTGCGCTATCACGCCTATCGGGACACCTCGCTGCCGATCGGGTTTAACCAGACCATATCGAAGCCGTCCACCGTGGCGCGCATGCTGCAGGCGCTCGAATTGACCGGGGGTGAGCGCGTGCTGGAGATCGGTACGGGGTCCGGCTATCAGACGGCGCTCTTGTCACGCCTCGCGGGGACCGTCGTGAGCTCCGAGGGGATCGACGAGCTGCACAAGCGCGCCCGCGAAGTGCTCCTGTTCGATCTGGGGCTAGCGAACGTCGTTTTGCACCACACCTTCGACTTCGATTCGCTTTCGGGCGAGTACGACGCGATCATCGTGTGCGCCGGGGCGGCCGTGTTTCCCGGATCGCTCCTGTCGCGGCTCACGCCGAACGGCCGGTTGATCATTCCCGTCGGCGGGAGCGGGGGGCAGGTGCTCACGCGCTATTGCCGCACGCGCGACGACATGATTATCGAGGATTCGATCGGCCGGGCGTCGTTCGTTCCGCTGGTGAGCGCGGTATCCTGAGCCGCGCCGTCAGGGCTCCAGCAGAAATCCCTTCATCCACTTGATCGATTTGACCAGCTGGTTTTCCGAGCCCGCGGTGTTTCCCTCGTCGGGATACACCTCCATGGTCTTGTCCACCTGGAGATGGTTGAAAAACGAGAATACGCATTCGGGAGGCGCGATGCGGTCCTTGAGGCCCACCGTCGCGAGCACCGGACAGGTGATGCGGTCCGCGTAATTGATCGCATCGAAATAGGTGAGGTTCGTTTTAACGGCGCGTTTTTTCGTTTTATGGGTTTCGATGAAGGCGTTGATCTCGTTGGTGGCGTCGCTCGTCGAGCTGTTCTGGCTTACCGGCAGGCAGCAGAAGGCGAGGGTGTCGATCACCAGCGCCGAGACGCGGTCCGAGAACGACGTGGCGAACACCGCGGCGGCGGCGCCAAAGCCCTTGCCCATCATACCGATCTCGCTGCTGTCGAATTTTGAATTGAGTCGCAGCACGTCGATGGCTCGAAACGCGTCGAGGTACACCCCTTTCGCATAGTAGTTGTCCAGCTCGAGGATCCCGTCGACGAGATAGCCCGGCGAGGACGGTTCCTGGTCCGTGGCGCGCTTTTCGATGAGCTCGTGTCCGCGTAGGCGGATGAAGAAGTACGCCAGGTCGATATCCAGATAGGCCTGCTGATAGGCCAGCGGCCGATTGTAGTCGTGCAGGCACACGGCGAACTTCGCACGGCGCGCCCCTTTCGGGTAGAGGATCTCGCCGGTCACCCGCGACTTGTTGTAACCCCGGAAGGTGACCTCGTAGAGGTCGAACCGCTGGGTGGACCGGCGGCTGCTCAGATCGTAGGTCGGTTCGATGGGAACGCGCTTGAGGTCCTGAAACGCCTTTTTCCAGAAGTCGTTGAAATCGCGCTCCCGGTCGAAGGGCGGCAGGTTCAGGAAGAAGCGGTCGAAATCCGTGGGCATGTGCCGTCCGCTATCGGTTCAGGAGCTTGTACAGGAGATAGTAGTTCCCGCTCATGAGCAGGTAGATCGCGTAGACGACGATCAGCGACATCAGCAGGGAGACGATGGCGCCACCGACGGCCTTGAACGGGGCGACGGCGATGGAGATCGCGATCCTGCCCGCGGCCACGCCGTCCTTCCGGAGTTGGATGATCCGTCGCGCGAGCGAGAGGGCGACCATGGCCGCGAACCCGCCGATGGTCCCGAAGACCACCAGCGCGTTGAACAGCGGCTTGTTCGCGACCGAGAGCAGCGATATGGGGAAGATGATGACGTCCATGACGACGATGGATATCACGAGCGATACGACGATGAAGGCCCCGAGCGCCCCCCACTCGCGGACCCGGTCTGAGAGTCGTTTGTTCTCGTAGCTCGGCTTTTCGTACATGGCGAAGTGTCCGTGCGCGGCGTATTATTTTTTCCCGGCCGGTTTGTTCTCGGCCGGGGGCTTCCGTTCGGGTGTCGTCGGTCCGTCGCGGTCGGGGGCGGTCGATTGGGCGCCCTGCTTTTTCGCCTCCGCCTCGATCTCGGCGAGCGCCTCGCGCGCCGCCTTCTGCACCCGCGGACTGGGATCATGCTCCATCTTGTATTTTAAAATGTCCATAGTTTTTTTGTCCCGTATCTCCTTGATGAGGCTGATCGCCTTGAGGCGCACCTCGGCGTTGTCGCTGCGCAGCGCGTCCACGAGGCGGGGCACGGCAGCGGGGTCGCCCAGGCGGGCCAACGCGGCGAGGCAGTAGATGTACAGGTTGTAGTACTTCTTCCGCTTCGCGAAGGAATACGATTCGATCGTTTTGATGATGCCGTTGATGTCGCCGGCGGCCTCCTTGATGTTCATGCGCGCCAGGGAATTGGCGGCATAGGAGCGGATGCGCAGGTCCTCCTCCTCGTCCTTGAGCAGCTTCAGGAGGTGGTCCTTCGATTCCCGAGCCTCGATGCGTCCGAGGAAGATGACGAGGTATTCCCGGTTCGCGGCCGAAGTCTTCGCGTTTTTAATGCCCTCGATCGCCCAGGGAGCGAGCGCGGCGGTCTTGAACTCGCCCAGGGCGTTCAGGAGCGCCTCGGTGAGGTTGGCGTTCTTGCTCAGGTCTTGCTCCTTGAGCTTCTGGCTGAGCGTGGCGACGCAGGAGGGATCGCCGATCCGCTTGAGCGCATAGACGGCCGCCACGCGCATGTCCTCCGACGGATCGCCCACGGCCGTGATGAGGGCGGGGACGGCGGCCTTGATCTCAAGCTCCCCCGCGACGGTGATGGCCTTGGTGCGCACCTCCGCGTTTATCTCGGAGGCGATGATCTCGACGAGCTTCGGCTCCAGGCGCTTCTTGTTTTCGGGACGGCGCAGCTTGAGGATCCTGCCGATCGCGTCGGCGCGGTCCTTGTGTACGCCGAAGACCAGCGTCTTTTCGATGTTCTCGACGGTCTTCTCCTCGCTTTCCTTGAGCTTCTGCTCCTTCTCGGCTTGGAGCGCCTCTTTCGTTTTTTGGGGAGCGGCTGCGTCCTTCGCTGATCCGGGCTGCGCGCGTTTCTCGTCGCGGGCCGCCGGTTTTTTTACGCCGGCCGGCGTGTCCGCGGGTTTCTTCTCCGGTCGCCTGGCTGATGCGCTGTCGCGTGGGGCGGCCGATTTCGCGCGGTCGGGCCGCTGCGCGGTTTGCGCCGCAAGCGGGAGCGCGATGCCGCACGCGAGAAGCGCGGCGATGATGAGCGAAACGCACCGGACTGCGCGCGAATCGAACGGATGGTTTTGCATGAGTGCCGTCCCCGTGGTTAATAACTTGACAGACGCGTTGGAATATGCTATACCGTACCCGGTCGTGGTGACAATCAAATTTTTTCCGGGAATCGGCAAATGGCACAGAGGGCCCGTGTTGTGAAGATATGTCTCGCTGCGGCATTTGCCGCGATTCTGGCGGTCGCGATTGGCGCGCCGGTGATTCGCGATGCGGCGGCGGCGACCGGATCGTCCTATGCGGTGGTCCGGCTCGACGGCTCGGTCAATCCCATCAGCGCCGGCCACATCGTGCGCGCGATCGAGCGTGCGAACGCCGAGCGCGCGCAGTTCATCGTGCTGCAGATGGACACGCCCGGCGGCATGGTTTCCTCCACGGACGACATCATCAAGGCCATATACGCCTCCGGCATACCGGTGGTGGTGTACGCCTATCCCAAGGGCGGGGAGGCCTTTTCCGCGGGCGCGTACATCATGCTGGCCGCGCATGTCGCGGTCATGGCGCCGCTGACGAAAATCGGCGCGATGCATCCGGTCGCCCTCAACCTCTTCGGCGGTGGCGGCGACGGCGAGAAGAACGACAATGTGCGCGTCATGGGCGAAAAGATGCTCAACGCCATGCTCGTCGGTGCGCGCAGCTCCGCGCACAAGCGCGGACGAAACCTCACCTGGGTTGAGCGCGCCGTCACGAAATCGATCACCGCGACCAGCGAGGAGGCCGTCGGGTTGCGCATCATCGATTTTCTGGCCGACGACTATCCCGACCTCCTCAAGAGGCTCGACGGCAGGACCGTGCGCCTCGACACCGGCGCCGCCGTCGTCCTCCGCACGGCCGGGTCGCAACCCATAGCGCACGAGATGAATTGGAAGGAGCGCTTCTTCAACTTCTTCGCCGATCCGCAGGTCGTGTACTTCCTGATCATCATCGCCCTGGTGGGCATCGGGATCGAGATCAAGAACCCGGGGCTCATCGTACCCGGGGTCGTGGGCATTCTGGCGCTCCTCTTCTTTTTGCTGGCCATGCGGATTCTGCCGGTCAACTTTTTCGGCGTCATCCTTATCATGCTCGCCATCGTGCTGTTTGTGCTCGAGCTCAAATTCACCAGCTACGGCCTATTGTCCGTGGGTGGCATCATATCGTTTGTGGTGGGTTCCATGATGCTGTTCGATTCGCCCCTGCCGGGGTTTTCCGTGCCGTTGCCGACCATCATCGGCGTGGCGCTGTTTGTGCTGTTCCTCGTGTTCGTGGTGGTGCGCTCCATCGTGAAGGCGCACGAGGCGCGGGTGCTCACCGGGTTCGCGGGCATGGTGGGCGAGCGCGGCACGGTCCTCGTCGATTTCGAGCGGACGGGGAAGGTGCTGGTGCATGGCGAGATCTGGAACGCGGAATCGACCGATCCGCTGCGGAAAAACGACGCGGTGATCGTCGAGCGCGCCGATAGCATGACCCTCGTGGTCAAGAAGGTCCAATAATATTTCAAGGAGGCGGGAATGGACATGCTCAGTTTGCCGGTAACGTTGATACTTCTGGGGGTCATGGCCCTCGTCAGTTCCATCAAGATCATCAAGGAATACGAGCGCGCGGTCGTCTTTCGGCTCGGGCGGCTCCTTCAGGCGCCGCGCGGCCCCAAGGGGCCGGGGATCATCATCATCATTCCCCTGATCGACAAGTGGGTGCGGGTGAACATGCGCCTCATCGCGATGGACGTTCCGCCGCAGGACATCATCACCAAGGACAATGTGTCGGTGAAGGTGAACGCGGTGGTGTACTTCCGCGTGGTGGAGCCCAACCGCGCCATCACCGAGGTGGACGACTATCTCTACGCCACCTCGCAGCTCGCGCAGACGACGCTGCGCAGCATCCTGGGCCAGGCGGAGCTCGACGATCTCTTGAGCAACCGCGAGCGGATCAACCATGAGCTGCAGAATGTTTTGGACAGCCAGACCGATCCCTGGGGGATCAAGGTGACGGCCGTCGAGGTGAAGCACGTGGACCTGCCGCAGGAGATGCAGCGCGCCATGGCCAAGCAGGCCGAGGCCGAGCGCGAGCGCCGCGCGAAGGTGATCCACGCCGAGGGCGAGGAGCAGGCGGCGGCGAAGATCGTGGAGGCGGCCAAGCAGATGCAGCAGTATCCGGTGGCCATCACCCTGCGGTATCTCCAGACCCTCAAGGAGGTCGCGGCCGAGAAGAACTCGACCACGCTCTTCCCGATCCCCATCGACCTCTTCGAGGCGTTCATGAAGAAGCTCAAGTAGGGGCGACGGGATGTCGCGCGCGGTTTTCACGAGGGCGGGCGGCGCATTGCTCGCCCTTTTCATTTTCGTTTTTCTCACGGCGTGCGGCCGGATAACGGACGCGGTCGGAGCGGATGATCCGTGCCCGGGCATCAGGGCGCGGTTCGATGCCGTTTTGGAGCGGGCGTCCGGAGCGTGCGTACGGTCGAACGAATGCGGTTGCTACGGCGCCATCACGGAGAAGGCGGGTTGCGGCGGCGTGACCGACATGGGCACAGCCGATCAGCTCGGGGCCATCGCGATGGAATTCCATGCCGCGAAGTGCGCCTACCCGCGCCGGTGCGCTCCATGGCTCTGCGCGCCGAAGTGCATGAACGGGCGCTGCGTGCGCCGTTGATATTGTGCTTGCCCGTATTAGCACCGGTGGTGTCTCCTTGTCCGCATAATACGGCCGCGGGGGGACCATCATGCCGCACCTGAGCAGACGGATCGGCGCCTTCACCGAATCGGTGATCCGACGCATGACCCGCGTCGCGAACGCCTGCGGCGCCATCAACCTCTCGCAGGGCTTTCCCGATTTCGATCCGCCCGCGGAGCTCGCCGCGGCGCTGGCAAAGGCCGCGTCCGCCGGTCCCCATCAGTACGCCGTCACCTGGGGCGCGCCAAACTTCCGCGCGGCGCTGGCCCGAAAGCAGTCCCGCTTCATGGGCATTCCCATCGATCCCGACGGTAACATCGTGGTCACCTGCGGGAGCACCGAGGCGATGATGGCGTCGATGCTCACCGTGTGCGATCCCGGTGACCGGGTGATCGTCTTCTCGCCCTTTTACGAGAACTACGGGGCCGACGCGATCCTCTCCGGCGCCGAGCCGGTCTTCGTGCCGCTGCGCCCGCCCGATTTCACCTTCGATCCCGCCGATCTCCGGCGCGCCTTCGAGAAACGGCCGAAGGCGATCATCCTGTGCAATCCCGCGAACCCAACCGGTCGCGTCTTCACCGAGGGCGAGCTCGTGGCGATCGCGCGCCTGGCCGAGGAGTTCGACTCCTTCGTCATCACCGACGAGGTGTACGAGCATATCGTATACGCCCCGCACCGCCATGTCTACTTCGCCTCGCTGCCGGGGATGCGCGCGCGGACCATCTCCTGCAGCTCGCTCTCGAAGACCTATTCGATCACCGGATGGCGGCTGGGCTACGTTATCGCCGATCCGGCGATCATCGACGGCGTGAAAAAGGTGCACGATTTCCTCACGGTCGGCGCGGCCGCACCGCTTCAGGAGGCGGCCATCGTGGGTCTGGAGATGCCGGACGGTTACTACGACCGGCTCCTCGAATCATATGCGAAAAAGCGCGACGTCTTTCTCGGGGCCCTCGACCGGGCGGGCCTGCGCTATACGCGGCCGCAGGGCGCGTATTACGTGATGGTCGATGTCTCCGAGTTCGATGTCGAGAGCGACGTCGAGTTTTGCGAGTGGATGGCGCGCGAGGTGGGCGTGGCCGCGGTCCCCGGCTCGAGCTTTTTTCGCGAGGATGTGCGCCATCTGGTCCGCTTTCACTTCGCCAAGCGCGAGGAGACGCTCGCCGCGGCGGGGGAACGCCTGCGCTCGCTCAGGGAAAAGGCGCGGGGGCGTCGATGATGGCGCTCACGGCGCTTCGCGCGATCATCGCGTCGCTCATTGCGTGTTGCACCCTGGGCATGCTGTCGTGTGGGGGCGGGGCCGATCAGCTCTTCGAGCTCCGACCGCGGACCGACTATCGCTGGGACGATTCGCTGGCAGGCGCCGACGGGATCCCCGCGCTGGCGCACGATGCCGGCAGCGCGGGCTGGCGCCCGCTCGACGGTGACGGCGATTTTCGCATAACGGGCGAGCGATGGCTCTGGTTCCGGGTGAAGCTTCCCGACCGGAGCTGGCGCGATCCGGTCGTCGTCATCAGCGAGATAACGCAGTCCTTCGATGCCTATTACCGGGGAGCACGCATTTATCGCTTCGGGTCACCCGACGAGCTCCTGTCGCAGTACGCCGCGCATCTCATCGACCTGCCGGACGGGGCCGCGGGCGGGTATCTCTACCTGCGGATGTATTCGCGGCTCTTCAAGATCGGCGTGTCGGGGCCGCTCTTCGAGATCGGCGAGCGCCCGGCGGTGCTCTCCCGCATCGTGCGTCACGACGCGGATAAGCTCCTGCTGGGATTTTTCTTTCTGGTCCTCGGGCTCGCGGCGTTCTTCTACTACTCGTCGCAGATCGACCGGCAGCTGTCCATCTCGCTGGGGGCGCTCTCGCTGCTCGCGGGAATATACACCTTCTGCCAGACGGACATCAAACAGGTCCTTCTTTTCCAGAGCCATGCCTTCTGGGGCGCGGTGGAAATATTCGCGTTCTTTTTGATCTTTCCGGCGCTCAACACCTTCTATCTGCGCGTCAAGCGGACGGGTGCGCTGCGCATGGTCGCGGTCTGTTTTCGGTGGATGTCGATCGCCGTGCCGGCTGGTGCGTCCGTCGCCGCCGCGTTCGACGTAAACCTGCTGGCCCGCGCGGTCCTTCCCTTCGAGGTGTTCTGCGTCCTCAACTGCTGCGCGCTCCTGGCCCTGTCGCTGGCCGACATCAGGCGCGCCGAACGCGGCACGGTGCTCTTCGCGTGCGGGATCGGCGCCTTTCTGCTCACCGCTATCTTCGATGTTCTGGTGGACGCCGACCTTCTGCCGGGCGTCTATTTTTACACGATGCACTACGGGCTCTTCGCGTTCGTGATCGTGCTCAACCGAATGCTCGCGCGCTCGGTGGGCGAGCTCTATCGCAACCTGAAGAGTTACGCCGATGACCTCCGGATGAAGAACATCGTCGTGGAGAAGGCGCACCTGGAGCTCTCGTCGCTCTACACCGAGCTCGACAATACGCAGCGCGACATCGTCTACCGGCTCTGCGACGTGATCGAGCTGCGCTCGCGGGAGACCGGGGGGCATGTGCGCCGCGTGGCCGAGTACACCGACATCCTCGCGCGCGGCTACGGGTTGCCGGAGGAGGACCTTCGGGTGCTGCGCATCGCTTCACCCATGCACGACATCGGCAAGCTCGGCGTCCCCGACGCGATCCTCGCCAAGCCAGGCCCCCTCACCGACGAGGAGTTTCGCACGATGCAGCTGCACACGATCGCGGGCTACGAGCTGCTCAATATCTCGCAGCGGCCCATCTTCCACTCGGCCGCGATCGTAGCGCGCGAGCACCACGAGAAGTTCGATGGGACGGGCTACCCCGACCGCATCGCCGGCGACGCCATCCACGTCTACGGCCGCATCGTCGCGGTCGCCGACGTTTTCGATTCGCTCTCGGCCCGCCGCAGCTACAAGGAGCCCTGGCGGGACGACGATATCTTCGCGTTCATGGACGCGCACCGTCGGGAGCATTTCGATCCGGACATGGTGTCGATCCTGCTTTCGAATATCGACGCGGTGGTTGCGGTCAAGAAGCGTTTTGGCGAGGGTTGATCCGGCGCGCCGCGCTCTCACTCGATGAGCTTCTTGAGGCGATTGAGCTCGTTGAGCGCCTCGAGCGGGGTGATGGCGTCGGTGTCGATGTTCCGGATCGCCTGGATCACGCGGTGGTTTGCGGCGTTGAAGATCTCCAGCTGCTCGGCGGCCGCGGGTTCGGGGACCTCTGTTTTCTTCTTCGATTTTTTCTCCAGCCGCTCCAGGATGGCCGCCGCGCGCGCGGTGATCTCCTTGGGGATGCCCGCCAGCGACGCGACGTGGATGCCGTATGATTTGTCGGCCGCGCCGGGCACCACCTTGTGGAGGAAGTCGACCCCGTGCAGCCCCTCCTTGACGAGCACCGTGTAGTTGGCGATCCCGTCCTTGTTCCCCAATTCCGTGAGCTCGTGATAGTGCGTTGCGAAGAGCGTCTTCGCTTTGAGGTAGCGCAGCAGGTACTCCACTACCGCCCAGGCGATCGCGAGGCCGTCGAAGGTGCTGGTGCCGCGCCCGATCTCGTCCATGATAATGAGGCTGCGGTCGGTCGCGTTGTTCAGGATGAGCGCGGCCTCGCTCATCTCCACCAGGAAGGTCGATTCGCCCCGCGCGATGTTGTCCGAGGCGCCGATGCGCGTGAAGATGCGGTCGGCGATCGAGAGGTCGGCCGCGCGCGCGGGAACGAAGCTCCCGATCTGCGCCATGAGCTGGATGATGGCGCTCATGCGGATGTAGGTCGATTTGCCCGACATGTTTGGCCCGGTGATGATGAGGATCGTATTGCGCTCTCCGTCGAGATGGATGTCGTTGGGGATGAAGACCTCCTTCGTGTAGTAGCGCTCCACGATGGGGTGCCGCCCGTCGGCGATCGTCGTGCGCCCCTCGTCGTTGAAGGTCGGGCGGACGTAGCGGTTCTGGACCGCAGCGCTTGCCAGCGAGCACAATACGTCGAGCTCCGCGATCACGCGCGCGGCCTCCTGGAGCGGCGCGCGATGTGCGGAAACATCGCGCAGCAGCGTGTCGAGCGCCGCCGTTTCTATCGCCACGATCTTTTCGGAGGCCGAGAGGATGTCCGTCTCGAACTTCTGGAGGGTCTCGGTGGTGTAGCGCTCGCCGCCCACCAGCGTCTGTTTGCGGAGGTAATCGTCCGGGGCTTTGGCCGTCTGCCCCTTGCTGATCTCGATGTAGTAGCCCAGGATGCGGTTGTACTTCACGCGCAGCGTCGGGATGCCCAGGCGCTTCTTCTCGTCCTCCTGATAGGCCATGATCCAGCCCTTGGCGTCGGTCTTGAGCTGGTAGAGGCGGTCGAGCTCCTGGTCGAACCCGGGGCGAATGGTGCGCCCGTGCTCCGGCGAGAGCGCCGGTTCGTCATCCATGGCGGCGGAGATCCTGCGCGCGAGTTCCGCGAGGTCTGGGATCGATTCGCCCAGTGCCGCGCACAAGGCATGGGGCTGCTCGCGAAGGATATGCGTGATGGCGCCCGCCGCCTCGAGCGAACGCGCAAGCATGAGGAAATCGCGCGGGAAGGATCGGCCCATCGTGATGCGCGCGATGAGCCGTTCGAGGTCGTGCACGCCCGCGAGCGCGTCGCGCAGTCGCGCGTTCAGTTCGTACAGCTCAAAGAAATGCTGGACGAGGTCCAGCCGACGCTCGATCCCGTCGCGCGCGACGAGTGGTTGGAGGATCATCCGCTCGAGCGCCCGTCGCCCCATGGGGGTCCGGGTGTGATTGAGCACAGAAAAAAGGGTCCGATTGCGCGAGCGGTCGTTCTGGTTGCTCACCAGCTCGAGGTTCGCGATCGTCGCATCGTCCAGCACCATCGTATTCGACGCGACGATGCGCAGCGGAAACTTCAGATGGCCGAAGGCCTTGCGCTGGGTGTCCTTGAGGTATTGGATGATGGAGCCCGCCGCCAGTATCTCGATATCGCCGCCCAGCCCCAGCCCCTTGAGGTTCGCGATGCCGTAGGCCTCGGCGATGACGCCCGCGAGGTAGTCGGCGTCGTAATACCAGTCGTTGATGCGATTGACGGGAATGTCCTGGCTCCGCAGATAATCGCCGAAGCGCGCGTCGTCCGGGGCGGACCCGTCGCGGAACACCGCCTCGCGCGGGGAGAAGCGGACGATCTCGCCGCGAAACAGTTCGATGGACCTGTCGATCGCCGAGAGGAAGAATTCGCCGGTGGAGATGTCGATGAAGGCCATGCCCACCTGGCGTTCGCCGACGACGATCGACGCGAGAAAATTGCTGTCGTCGCTTTGCAGCAGGCCCGATTCGACCAGCGTTCCCGGGGTGACGACGCGAACCACCTCGCGGCGCACCACGGTCCCCGAGCTCGGCACGGCCTCCATCTGCTCGCAGATGGCGACCCGGTGGCCCGCCTTGATGAGCCGCGCGAGGTAGCTCTCGGCGGCGTGATAGGGGATCCCGCACATGGGGACGTCGTTCTGGCGCGCGGTGAGGGCGATATCGAGGACGGCCGAGGCCGTGGCCGCATCGTCGAAGAACATCTCGTAGAAATCGCCCATGCGGAAAAAGAGGATGTCGTTCGGGTGCTGTTTCTTGATCTCGAGGTACTGCTTCATCATGGGCGTCAGCTTGTCGCTCATGCTCACTCTCCGTAAATGTACTGCCGATTAAGGTTCTTCATCACCCGCACCACGGTGCCGTTGAAGCCGTACTCCTCGGCAAGCCGGATCTTGTCGGATTGCGCCGTCCGCGTGCTCTTCGTCCGACCGACGTAGATCGTGAAGCCGCTGCGAAGCTTCACGACGCGCACCGGGGAAAACTCCCGGCCCACGAGCTTCTTGATCTTGAGCGCCTCACGCAGGTTCAGGAACGGCCCGAGCGACACCGCGAAGGTCGTGGCGGCCTCGTAGTCCTCGTCGTCGTTGTCGGTCACGGACATCTCGGGGTGGATGTCGATGGAGTCGCTCCCCGAGATCGTCTTTTCGTCGGGCAGGTAGCTCACGGTCCGGGGTTTGTATCGGGCGAGCGCGGTGATCCGCTTGCGCGCGTAGGCGGCCTCCGGCGAGCGCGGCCAGCGTCCGGTGACGTCGGCGTAGCAGGAATGGGCACGGTCGTAGTCGCGCTTCGATTCGTAGTATCGGCCCAGGAGGTAGATCGCCGCGGGCACCGCGTCTGCGTCCTTGAATCCGACGACGATCTCCCGCAGCGACGAGAGGTACGCGCGCGAGTAGCCCGAGCGGCTTCGGTCGATATACGAGGCCAGCAGGAGCGTTCCGGCGAGCGTCTGGAAATGATGGCTGGTTTTGGCGATCTCGCCGGTCGATCGCGCGGCGTCGTCGTATCGCTCCGTGTTGATGTCGGCTTGTGCCGCGAAGAAGAGGAAGTCCTCGCGCAATCGGCTGTCCCGAAACACCTTGAGGGCGAAACGCGCCTCGACTCCCAGCCGCTTCCAGTCGGCGGAGAGCGTGAGGATCTCGCATATGCGATGCTGCGCGCGGTCGCGCTTCGGAAAGCCCGGGTATCCGTCGACGATCGCGCGCAGTTCGCGAAGCGCAACGCCGGGGGCCGCCTCGGCGAGGGCGGCCATGAGTCGGACATCGGGGACATGCGGGCTTCGGGGGTGGTTTTTCAGATATGCGCGCGCCGCCTCCCGAAGCGCTTCGGGCGATACGGACCGATAGGCGTTCTGAACGCGGGCGTAATCGTCGCGTTCGTGCGCCCCATGCGCGAGGTGCGGCGATATCAACACGCATCCCAGGAGCGCCGCTCCCGCAATCGCGTATCTCGTTCTGGCGGCGCGCGACCTCATGTCATTCGACCCGCTCGCCGTAGAGCGTGTTCCCGCGCACTCCCTCGATGCGCACGCGGAGCACCGCGCCGATGTCGCCCGCGCCGCCGGGCAGCACCACCGGATGATTGAGCGCGGTTTTCCCCATCACCTCGTCGTCCGATTTTTTGCTCACGCGCTCGACGATGACGACCTCCGTGGCGCCCGCGCGGACGGCGAGCCGTGTTCGTCCGATCGCGCGCTGCAGGGCGATGAGCTCGTTGAGCCGCGCGATCTTCTCCTCGCGGGTGATCGATTCGGCCAGGGCATGGGCCGCCGTACCCTCACGCGGCGAGTAGGCGTACATGAACGCGTCGTCGAATCCGATCGATTCCACCGCGTCGAGCGTATCGCGAAACTCGGCATCGGTCTCGCCGGGGAAGCCCACGATGAGGTCGGTGGAGATGGCGCAATCGACGAGGGCCGCGCGGATGCGATCCACGAGGGAGCGGTAGGCGTCTACCGTATAGCGCCGGTTCATGAGCCCGAGGATGCGGTCGGAGCCGCTTTGCATCGGGAGATGGATGGCGCGCGTGATGGCCAGGTGATCGCGCATGGTTTCGATGATATCGTCGGTGAAGTCCTTCGGGTGCGAGGTCAAAAAGTTTACTCGGCGGATGCCGTCGATTTCGGATATCGAGGCCAGAAGGCGGGCGAATGAAATATCACCGCTGTCCTGGCCGTACTGGTTGACGTTTTGTCCCAGGAGCGTCAGTTCGATGACGCCGTGATCGGCCAGGCGTTTCGCGTAGTCGATGATCTCCGCCGACGGAAACGAGACGAGCGGCCCGCGGACGGCCGGGACGATGCAGTAGGCGCAGAAGTTCTCGCAGCCGTGCGTGATGGTGAGCCATTTGTGCCACGGGGTCCCGTCGGTATCTCCGATGTTTTCGGGGTTGATGCGCGTCGCGAGACGTGCGGGCTCCTGGGAAAGGTGGACCGCGCCCGCGCCGGCGTCGAGATGGTCGCGGACGATCCGGCCGATGTCCGGCGTTTGATATGGCCCTACGACAATGTGGGCCGCGCTCCCCGCGAGGCCTACGCCGATGCGCTGCGCCATGCATCCGGCCAGGACGATGATCCCGTCCCGCTCGCGAATCGTCGCCTGCGCCGCGCGCATGTTCGCCAGCGCCCGGTCCTCCGCGTGCGCCCGCACCGAGCAGGTGTTGAAGACGCGGATGTCGGCGCTCTCTGCGTCGGTGGCCTCGAATCCGGCACCGGCCATCGACAGCGCCATGAGCTCCGAGTCGCACTTGTTCATCTGGCAGCCGTACGTCTCGATGTGGAAGGTCCTGCGCATGCATCTCCTTGAACAGGCGTCGTGGGCTTTGTCAAGCGGTTAACCTCCCGGGCCGGTCCGAAATAGTTCAAGGGATTGGCCCGGGAATCGTATTCCCGGGTAGGGACGTCCGTTTCGCCCGAATACGTGGGTGCCGGAGAAATCGATGGCAATATCAACGACGATAGGTGTGCATGTAGTCACGTGAGTGTTGCATGTGCTGTTCGGTGCGGATGAGTACGAGCTTTTACGGATGTGAGGAAGTAAAGTGGAAAATTCTGCGCCCCCCCTTCGGCTTTTCTTTTGCTTTTGCCCATGAATACTTGACAAGTTGTCACCCTTAAGCTGTATTCAATTTATGAAAACGCTACCGGTGGGCGAATTCAAATCGAAATTCTCTGAAGTTCTTGAAAATGTGAAGAAAGGAGATGAAATAGCTATCTCCTTCGGGAAAAAGAAAGAGAAAATCGCTATGTCCTCCTGTGGACACTCTTCAAGTGCAGCAATACATGGACTTCGGACTAAAAGTAACATGGTGACTTTTTAACTGCGCCCCCATCCCCCGCCCGCAATAATGGTTGACCCCCCACGCCAGGCGTCGTATCCTTCCTGAAACATGGGAGGCGCGCCATGAGCTGTTATTTCCGACACATTGCCGATATCCTTGCCGAATCCGGCATCGTCGTCGACAAGGAAAACAAGAAGGACGTGGACCGCATGATCCACGAGTATCTCGACGTGGAATACAAGAACTGCTCCGATGCGTGGAGGGCCTTCAAGGCGTCCGTGCGTGATGATGATGCGGCGCGCAAGAAGTTTATCGCCCACTTGAAAAAATACCGTCCGCGAGATTGAGTATTTCTGTTGCATAATAATCGCACATGGTAACGATGCCGCTTCATGAAAACTAAGCCGATAGTTATCGTGACCGCGGGCGACGGGCCGTTCGCAAACGCGAAACGGGCCCTTGCGCAGCTTGATCTCGCAGGCGTTCGCGGAAAGCGCGTGCTCGTGAAGCCGAACGCGGGCCGGCTGGTCGGGCCCGCGCGCGGCATCAACACGCATCCGGAGGCGCTCGCTGGCGTCATCGAGTCGCTCCGCGAGGCCGGGGCCGGCGATATCGCGATCGGCGAGAGCCCCATCCTCGGGGTGAAAACGCTGGAGGCGTTCGAAAAATCGGGGATGGCGGAGGTCGCGCGTCGGTATGGATGCGCGCTCATAGATTTCGATGCGGTCCCGCCCGTCGAGAAGGCCATCCCGGACGCCCGTGTCGTCACATCGACCAAGGTGTGCGCGCCCATCTACGAATACGACGTCCTGCTCTCGCTGCCGGTCGCGAAGTGCCACATGCACACCGGCGTGACGCTGGGGATTAAAAACATGAAGGGCTGCCTCTACCGGCGCGAGAAGGTGCGCTATCACCAACTCGAGTACCCGCCAGGGGCGGCGTGGGGCGAACGGACGCTCGACAGCGCCATCTCCGATCTTGCGATGATCCTCCTCCCGGACATTACGGTCATCGACGGATCGGTCGGCATGGAGGGGTTGGGCCCATCGGGCGGCGAGCGGATCGAGTCGGACTTTGCGGTGGCGTCGTTCCATCCATTGGGGGCCGATGTCGTCGGTTGCGCGATGATGGGGCTCGACGCCGCCGAGGTCGCGCACTTGCGACTCGTCGCGGAGCGTCGCGGCTGGCCCATCGACACCGGGGCCTATGATGTGCGCCCGGCCGATTTTCGCGCGCATCATGCCGATTATCGCAAGCCCCCCACGGACATATCGGTCGCCTATCCCGACGTGGTCCTCTACGACGTGGAGTCCTGCAGCGCCTGCCTCTCCACGGTGATGCTGTTTCTCAAGCGTTTCAAGGACGATATGAGCCAGTACCTGGTGGACGGCAAGCTGCACATCGCGATCGGCAAGGGCGTGCGCGAGCTCGATCTGCCCGAGGGGACCATCTGCGTGGGGAACTGCGCGAAGCGGTCGGGGACGTGCTTTTTCGTTCCGGGGTGTCCGCCCGTGCCCACGCGCATTTACGAGGCCGTCACCGGCGAGGAGCCCGACAAGAACGAACCCGATGTTTCATAGCACGAACAGGAGGGAGCAATGCGAACGAATAGAATCGCCGTCATCGCCCATGTCGTAAACAGTATGCTTCTTGTCGCCATATTCGCATTTTCCGTTTGCGTATTCGATCAATTGCCCAATCGTGTTCCCGCGCATTATAATTTCGCCGGAGTGCCCGATCGGTGGACCGACACCTCAATGATGGGCTGGCTCTCGGTCCCGCTCCTGTTCGCCGGCATCACGGCGCTCTTCTACGGCATTGCGCTCACGCTGCCCTGGTTCCGGAAGCGCCCCCAGTGGATCAACATGCCCGAGGAGAGCAAGAAGCGTTTTCTGGCGCTCGACGAGGAGGCGCGGGGCGCGGCGCTTCGCGGCATGGCGGCCTATCTCTACTGGTTTCCGGTTTCGTCGAGCCTCATGTTCCTGTGGATGCGCTACGAGGAGTATCGCTTCATCGTTCTCAGGGAGCCGTCCTTCAATGGGGCGTGGGCCATCGGCATCATTATCGCGGGGCTTGCGATCACGACGATCGCGATGCTGCGCGGAATCAAGCGCCTGGTGTAGGCGCGGGGTCTATCGCGCCGCAATCGCGGAGTCGCGCGATGGCGTCATCGTCGTACCCCAGCGCGCGCAGGATCTCCACCGTGTGGCGTCCGGGCGCCGTTCCGGCCCATCCGGCGCAGTTGTCGCCCGACGCAAAGCGGATGGGGTTTCCAATCTGCGTGAGGCCCGAGCCCGCAGCGGTACGCACGGTCACCAGCATCCCGCGCTCGCTCACGGGCGGCCGCGAAACCGCCTCGGCCAATGTGAGCACCGGCTCCACGCAGGCATCGACCTTCGAAAACGCCTCCATCCATTCGTCAAGCGGCTTGGAGGCTATCCTGGCGGCCACGGCCTTCTTTACGTCGTGTATGTTTGATAGGTCCATCCCCGCAAGCTCGCCTTCCATGGCAATCGCCTTCCGGAAGGCGTCGAAAAATTTCGGCTCAAGGGGCCCCACGGAAAGGAAGCGGCCGTCCGCAGTGCGATAGTAATCGTACAGGATCGCGCCGTTCAGGATGTCGGTTTCGGGGCCCGGGACCGGTCCGCCGGCGAGATGGCCGGCCGCCTGGAAGGCGGTGAGCGCGAAGGCGCTGTCGGTGATGGAGATGTCGATGCGGTCGCCTTCGCCGGTGCGCTCACGCGCGATGAACGCCGCAAGCACGCCGATCGCCACATTCTTCGAGCCGCCGCATACGTCGGCGATCTGGATGCCGTTTAAGGTCGGACCGGAATCGGCCCGGCCGGAGTAGGAGGCGATCCCCGAGAGGGCCAGGTAGTTGATGTCGTGACCGGCGCGGTCGGCGTAGCTGCCGCTTTGGCCGTAACCGGTGAGCGAACAGTAGATGATGCGCGGGTTTGCGGCGCGCAGCGCATCATACCCCAGCCCCAACCGGTCCATGACCCCCGGACGGAACTGCTCCACCACGATGTCGTACTCGCGCACGAGACGGATGACGATCTCGCGCGATTCGGGCGTCTTCAGATCGAGCGCGAGCGAGCGCTTCCCGCGATTGAGGTGCGCATAGGCCGCCGAGACGCCGTCCACGAAGGGCGGGACCGCGCGCATGAGGTCCGGATTGGCGCGGTTCTCCACCTTGATGATGTCCGCGCCCATATCGGCCAGCATCATGGTGCCGTAGGGGCCGGGGAGCAGGTAGGTGAAGTCGAGGACCTTGAGGCCTTTGAGTTTCGGTTCCATGAGCGATACCTAGTGCGCGGTATGCCATTTGGCAAATCAAATTCCGTTGAAAATATTGACCGGCGCTTTAATTTTTAATTGAAATTCTGTTTTATTCGTTTATGCTGGTTGCCGGATGAGATTGAGTGCCAGGTGGATTGTTTCGGCAAAATAGAAACTGCCGTGACGGTTTAAGATAGAAAGGGGAGTCCAAATGGAACTGGATAAGCTCGTCCGTCAATTCATTAAGTATGGCGCGGCGGTCATCGGCTTCAACGCCTTTGTGCTGTATGCAATCCTGTCTGTCGCATTTCCGGTATTTCACGATCCACGTCTCATCGTCCTGTTTCTCGTTATGGGGCTTACCGGCTTCTTCGGGCTCTTTTTTTATTACATGTACCGCATCAAGGGCCTGGTGCGGAACACGCTCGCGTTTTTGTCGCAGAAGGAGGGGTTCGATCGAAAGCGCGTCGCCGCCGATTATCGTGGCTACGCGCGCCTCACCTTCCTGCTCAATATCGTCATGCTCTGCTATATGTTCATTCCGAGCTCGGTGGTCATCTATTTCGTCTTCGGCTATTCGAACGGGTATTATCTCTTCTACGTGCTCTTCGTGATCGTATTCCTGTTTCTGTTTCTCGGATACAATTCGCTCACCGTGTGGTACACGCGGACCTACCCGATGGGACGGTTCGGCATACCGGTCCAGGTGCAAGATCTTCGCAGCAAGATCGTCAGCATCGTCCTTCCCACGGTCCTCATGGCGTCGGTGCTCATCGCCGTGGTGGTGTACAACGTGAACCGCGCTTACATGGCCGACATCGTTTACAAGCGCGTGTTCGAGAACCTCGCGCATGTGGCCGCGCATCTGCAAGAGGATGGCGCGGTGACCGACGGACTCGTGCCCGCCATTATTCCGGAGTTGCATGGGGCGATGATCCTGCTCGACGCGTCCGGCGCAGTCGCATTCGCTTCGACGAAGGATATCGCACCCGGGAAACCGCTGCGGGAGCAGATCGTCCAGGGACGCCAGGCGGGCTACCTCTACGAGCGGACACGCAGCGTGCTCGAAGCGGGGACGGGGAAACTGCCGCCGTCGTTCGAGGGCGTCATGAACGGACGGCAGGCGTTGTTCTTCTCGCGCGTGCTGCCGGGCGGAAACCGCGCGCTCCTGTTCGTATTTCCCGAGCAGGCATTGCTGCAAAACGTGTATTCGAACATTTTCCTGATCACCGTCGCGCTCTTTATCATCAATGCGCTCATATGGCTCATCGTGTACACGCGCATGGCCAGGACCTCGCGCGCGGTGGACGCCGTGATGCCCGCGGTGTTCAAGGCCACGCGGGGCGATCTCACGCAAACGTTCAGCGTGGTAAAATCGCGCGACATCCTCGAGGACTTTACGCGCTCGTTCGCGACATTCGTGGAAAACGTGAAATCGTTCATGTCGCAATCGGTGGACCTGTCGCGCAAGCTCCTGGAGCTCTCCGAGCCCATCGCCGAGATGGGCGAGCACATCAAGAACTCCTCCACCGACCACGCGGCCCTGCTAGTCACCTCCACGCACCTGGTCAACGCCATCTCGGCGTCCTTCGGCAACATCGCCGATCGCGCGCAGACGCAGTCGACGAACATCGGCGATCTGGAGGTGCTCATCGCGCGCCTCTTCGAATCGATGAACCGGGTCACGCAGGACACCGGCAACATCGTCAAAACCATGGGCGGCGCCGAGGAGAGCGCCCATGACGGGGCGCAGCTCATCGAGATCATGACCGAGGGGATGCGGAACACCGAGGAGCTCTATTCCGGCATCCTCAACGTGATCCAGCTCATCTCCGACATCGCCGACCAGGTGAACCTGCTATCGCTCAACGCCTCCATCGAGGCCGCTCGCGCCGGCGAGTACGGCCGCGGCTTCTCGGTGGTGGCCGAGGAGATCTCGAAGCTCGCGGAGAACACCGGCGCCAACGTGAAGGAGATCACCAGCCTCATCAACAAGGGGAGCGTAGAGATCAAGCGGAACATGGACAATGTCCTCAACGTGAAGCAGTCATTCGCGACGATCGTCACCAATGTGGAAACGGCCGGGGTGATGATTTCCGGCTTTCTGGACATGATCAACAAGCGCATCGAGGAGATGGCCATCGTCAAAGACGACATCACGCTCATCAGCAGTTACGCCAAGGAGATCTCGCAGGCCACCGGGGAACAGCGTGAGAACACCACCCAGGTCTCGGGGACCATCGAGAAGGTGAACGTGGGCGCGAAGGACTTCGTGGACAAGTCGCAGCGGCTCTCGCAGATGGCCAAGGAGATGGAGGGGATGGCCGAGACCCTCATCGAGAACCTGAAGAAGTTCCGGCTGTAAGTTCGATCGTCAGAAATCGAGGATGATCTTGATGGCGTTTTCCCGACGCCTCACGGCGATGTCGAAGGCGTCCTGGATGCGCTCGAACGGCATCACGTGGGTGATGAGCGGACGCACGTCCACCGCCCCGCGCGTGATCATGTCGAGCGCGTAGGGGTAGTCCATCGAGAGGTCCGGCCCCACCGAGGATATCATCCGCAGCTCCTTCCGGAAAAACGTCCCGAACCTGAGCCCCGGCGCCTCGTCAAGGCAGATGCCGAAGAAGGCGACCTGCCCGTTGTGACGCGCGAGCTCGAAGCAGGCGTTGATGACCGCGCTCTCCTGCCCGTAGGCGTCGATGACGATATCGGCGAGCGTCCCCCCCGTCGCCTCGCGCACCGCGGCCGGGACATCGTCGGCGCGCGGGTCCAGCATCATGTCCGCGCCCATGATGATGCCCGCCGCCCGGCGGAAATCCAGCGGATCGATCGCGATGATCCGCTTCGCGCCCAGGAGCCGCATGAGCGCGGTGAACAGCAGGCCCACCGGCCCCTGTCCCATGATGGCCACGGTCTTGTTGTAGGGGCTGTCGATGCGAAAGGCGCAGTGCGCCACCGCGCCCAGCAACTGCGTCATGAGCAGGACGTTGAGGTCCCCCTCGGATGGAAGCCGCTGCAGGCGCGCGGCGTCCACGGCGTGATACTCCCTAAAGGCGTCAAGGTCGGTCGGGTAGTACATCACGCGCATGCCCGGCTTGAAGGACTGGTGGCTCGATTCCTCGACCGTCCCGCAGCACTCGTGACCCGGATAGCCGAACGGCAGCGGGTAGCTCGCCGCCGGGAAATCGTTCGCGAAGTAGGGCAGGTCCGATCCGCACAGCGCCGTTTTCAAGAGCCGAACCAGCACCTGGTCCTTGCCCGGTTTCGGGACCGGTTCGTCCGTTATCGTATACGTGCGCGGCGCCGTAATGCGTGCAGCTCTCATTATTGTATACCTGCCTTTTTGAACGCATGGTCGATATTGCGAAGAAAGTAGGTGAGGTCGAACACGCGCTCGAGCTCGTCGCCCGGCAGCGTTTTCGCGATAACGGAATCTTTCGACGCAAGCTCCTTCAGGCTTCCCTCGCGGTTCCAGCTTCGCATCGCGATCGCTTGCACGAGCTCATAGGCCGCCTCGCGCGAGAGGCCCTTCTCGACCAGCGCGAGCAGCAGCGTTTGGGAGTAGAAGAGCCCGCCCGTCCGCTCGATGTTCTCCAGCATGTTCTGCGGATAAATGTGCAAGTTCGATAAAATGAAAATCATGCGATGAATGAGGTAGTCCAAAAGCACCGTCGAGTCGGGGAGGATCACCCGCTCGGCCGATGAGTGCGAGATGTCGCGCTCGTGCCACAGGGTCATGTTCTCAAGCGCCACCATCAGGTTCGACTTGATCACGCGCGAAAGGCCGGTGATGCGCTCGCACAGGATGGGGTTGCGCTTGTGCGGCATGGCCGACGATCCCTTCTGGCCCTTCTGGAAGGGCTCCTCGACCTCGCGGACCTCGGTGCGCTGCAGGTGCCGTATCTCCGTGGCGAGCTGGTCCAGCGTTCCGGCGGTGATGGCGATCGCCGCCATGAACTCGGCGTGGCGGTCGCGCTGGATCACCTGGGTGGAGATGGGGTCCGGCTTCAGGCCCAGTATGTCGCACACCATCGTCTCGACCTCCGGCGCGATATTGCTGAAGGTTCCCACCGCGCCGGAGAGCTTCCCGAAGGAAATGCCCTCGATCGCGCGGGCGAGGCGCTCGTCGTCCCGGAGAAATTCGGCGTGATAGAGCGCCATCTTCATCCCGAAGGTCGTAGGCTCGGCGTGGACCCCGTGCGAGCGCCCCATGCAGGGGGTCATCTTGTGAGCGATCGCGAGCTCCCGGGTGATGCGGACGAGCTCCGCAAGCCCCGCGCGGATGATCTGGCCGGATTGCCGGAGTTGAATGGACTGCGCCGTATCGACGATGTCGCTGGAGGTGAGGCCGTAGTGAATGTAGCGGCTCTCCGGGCCAACGTGCTCCCCCACGCAGGTGAGGAAGGCGATCACGTCGTGGTGGACCTGGTTTTCGATTTCGGTGATGCGCTCAACGGTGAACGACGCCTTGTCCTTGATGATCGCGAGCGCCGCCGCGGGAATTACGCCGAGCTGCGCATGCGCCTCGCAGGCCGCAATCTCGATGTCGAGCCAAATCCGAAACTTGTTTTCCAGCGTCCAGATGTCCGCGATCTCTTTTCGCGCGTATCGGTCAATCATGGTGCCCCCTGTGTAGAGACAGGGCATTGCCCTGTCTCTACACAGGGGGCGGACGGGTGGCGTTCAAATCAACCTTTTTTTAACGGGGCCGATCCTTTTTAAGCGTCGTCGTTGCGATGCAACGAGAAGAGGAGCTTCTTCGATTTTATTTCGATATGATAGTATCCTTCGATGAACAGGACCGCGCGGAACAGGAGGTCCAGCGCTGTGTCGACCGGGAGCGCCGCCGTGTTGATGGCGGAGAAGCGCGTCGAAAGGAGCGTCGAGAGCAACTCGCGCGCCGATGCGGGAAACAGCGTCGGCGGCGGGCGATCGCGCCGGGCGCAGGCGGCGCAGACCGGGCGCAGGTCGGCATCGCCGAAGGCGAAATCGGCATAGGGCTTGCCGCATCGCGAGCATGCGCCCATCGGCGGAAGCACTCCGTGGATGCGCAGCAGATGCAGCAGGAAAAAGAGCGACAGGACCACCGGCGAGTCGGTGGCGGCGAGCGCCGCGACAGCCGCAGAGATCATCTCGAAAACGGTGGGGTTCGGGTCGTCGAATCCGCTCGTGCCGTCCACCGTCTCGAGCATGAGCGCGAGGTGGCAGATCCGCTCCATGCTATCGCGAATGTCGGCGCAGTGCGCGGCGATGCGGAGCTCCGTGACGATGTGCGTGGCGCGGTTGTCGTGCTCGTAAAAGGTCAGGAGGAGGCGGGTTCCGGGATCGGCCGCTCCCTGCGGTCGTCGTCGGCTCTTGCGAATGCCCTTGAGGACGAAGGAACGTTTGCCCATGTCGCGGGTGAACACGCGTAGCAGGCGGTCGGCCTCGCCGTGCGCCTGGGCGGCGAGGACGATCCCCTCGGTCTTATGGATGCGCATCGCCCGCGTGTTTTTTCGAGGCGCGGCTCACCAGGATGCGGTTGATGCGGGTTCCCGTGATGTCCTTGATTTTGAAGGTGAGGTCGCCGAGCGAAGCGGTCTCGTTCTTGGCCGGGATCTTTCCGAAGAGATTGAGGACGAGCCCGCCCACGGTGTCGAATTCGTCCGACGGCAGCTCGAAGCCCGTCTCGTCGATGAAGTCGGATATCGTGAGCCGCGAGTCGACCTCGTAGGTGCGCTGGTTGATCTTGATGACGTCCGGCGGCTCGTTCTCGTCGAACTCGTCGTCGATGTCGCCCACGATCTCCTCGAGGATGTCCTCGAGGGTGATGATGCCGCCCACGCCGCCGTATTCGTCCACCACCACCGCGATGTGCAGGCGGCGCTTCTTGAATTCGCGCAACAGGTCGTCGAGCCCCATCGTCTCGGGGACGAAGTACGGCTTGCGGAGGATCTTTTTCATGGGGAACTGCTTGGGCTTCTCGAGGATGAACTTAAGCAGGTCTTTCACATGAAGGATGCCCACCACGTTGTCCACGGTGCTTTCGTACACGGGATAGCGCGAATGTCCCTCGTCCTGGATGATCTTCATGAGGTCCTTGAGCGAGGTGGTCGCGTCGATCGCGATGAGGTCCACGCGGGGGATCATGATCTCGCGCGCGATCTTGTTCGAGAGGCTGATGACGCCCTGGATCATCTCCTCCTGCGTGGTCTCCTCGGAACCGGCCTGGGGCGGCGAATCCGGGGCCGCAGGCGGGCGCGCATCATCCCGACGGAGGCGATCGAGAAGGCGTTTTATTCGGTTTGGTTGTGCGTCCGGGTCGGGAGTGTCAGATGTCATCAATATCCTGGCGCGTGTGCGTATCAGATCGAAATATAATTGATAATGCAACGCCGCGGGGCGTCATTGTTGGGATTTTGTAAAGATCACCCGCGGTCGTCCGGTCCGATATCAATCCGTAGCATGCCCCGGTGAGAAAGCAATCAAAAAAATGAGGGGCGCGTCGTTTTCACTGCGGCTCGATGTCGAGCATGGCGTCGATGTCGCTTTTCTTGTCCTGCGGCCGCGGCGTGTAACCGGGAAGTTCCAGGCGGGAGCCGTCGCTGGCGGTAGGGATGAGATAGCTCGAAAGCTCGGCGTTGAACGAATCGACGAACTCCTTGATCTCGTCGTCGGTGCATGTGAATTGCACGCCGACCTCGCGGCCGTCGAGGCGGACGATCTTCCCGATCATGTCCACCTGGCGCGTCTTGAACTCAAAGCGCAGGATGAGCGCGTCCCCAAAATTAAGAATGCTGTTGCGGATAAAGCACAATCCGCCGGCGGAGAGGTTGATAAGCTCGACGTCGGAAAACGAATCGGCGCCCTTGACCTTCACCTTGATGGTGAGCCGAAAAAGCCTGATGCGCGGATACTGCCGTCTGTTTTTACTCATGTGCCTCCGGAAGACGCTTCGCCGGTGCTTTTTTCACTTGATGCGCAACGCACCGCAATGCATAGTGTACGAAATCGCTTGTTTGCAATCAAGTGATTTTTCCATTTTTCCAATGGGGGCATGCGGATGGCAACACAGCGGACCAAGACCTTTTTCCTGCCGGAGCCGCGCGTGCTCGCGCACCGCGGATATTCCGCCGCCTGCCCGGAGAACACGATGCCGGCGTTTCACAAGGCCGTCGAGTTCGACCCGGACGTGCTCGAGACCGACGTTCGCCTCACCCGGGACGGGCGCTTCGTGGTGTTTCACGACGATACGTTGGAGCGCACCACCAACGGCGCCGGGCCGGTCGAACAGCGCACGCTCGACGAGCTCCGGCGATTCGATGCGGGCTTTCGGTTCACCCGGGATAACGGCGCCACCTTTCCGTTCAGGGGGGCGGGCGTCTTCATCCCAACGCTGGAAGATCTCCTCGACGCATTCCCGGATCGGCGGTTCAACATCGAGCTCAAGACGAAGTCGCCCGCGCAGGTGGAATCGTACTTGTCGATATTGAAGCGATACGACGTCCTCGACCGCGTGCTCACCGCATCGGAGTACGGGCCCAACATCAAGGAGCTTCGGCGCCAGTGTCCGACCATGGCGACCTCGTTTTCGCTCTACGAGGCGCTCTGGCTATATTTCCTCTACAAGTCGGGATTCCTCTTTAAAAAGAAATCCTTTACCGCCGACGCGCTGCAAATCCCGGAATATTACGGTACGTCGCATGTCGTCACGCCGGCCTTCGTGCGGTTGATGCGCGAACGCGGTGTCCGCGTCCACGTGTGGACCATAAACCGCCCCGAGGACATGCGGCGGCTTCTCGACATGGGCGTTCACGGCATTTTTTCCGACGAGGTCGCGATCCTGAAAAATGTTGTCCGTGAACACGAGGCGCGCGCCGCCGACGACGGGCCGGACGGGGCATAGGCGCCGATGCGCATCCGGCTCCTCGCGCTGATTTTCCTACTCGCCTGCTCGTGCGGGGAGCGCGTCGAACTCCTCGGCGTCTTCGGCGAATCGCGCACGGCGGATGTCCTGGGACAGGACGGCGTGACGCCCATTCCCTTCGATGCAAACACCACGCTCTGGACCTTCGGCGACACCATCATCGAAGCGGGAAAGCGGGGAGTGTCGGTCGAGGCGACATTTCGCGAGCGCGTGGCGGACGCGCACATGCTTTCGAACTCGCTGGCCTTCACCGCGCCGCTCACCGAGGACACCGTTCGCAATCCGGACTTCGTTTTTTACAAGGAACACGGCAGAATCGTCCAGTTCATTCGTTATGCCCCGGGCGAGGACCCGGCGCGCATACGCCTCTGGGCGCTCGACGGCGTCAGGGTCGGCAATCGCGTCTATGTCTATTATGTGAAGATACGGATCGACGATCCGGAGAAGCTCTTCGCCTTTACCCCCCTCGCCGTCGGCCTCGCGCGCTGGAATGCGCCCGCCGGATGGCGCCGCGGCGATCCGGTGCGCTTTCAGCGACTGCCGGACCTGTTTCCCGGCACGCACCCGGCATTCGGCGCCTGCGTGTTGGAGCGCGATGGGGCGGTGTACGTCATCGGGCAGCGCGCGGACGGATTGCGCTCATCAGCGTGGATCGCCCGGGTGCGGCGCGAGGAGATCGAGCATGCGGGTGCGTACCGCTTTCTCGCGCCGGATGGCTCCTGGACGGGCGATATCGGCGCTGCGGCCGCGCTCTTTGGCGACGTGATGGGCGAATGCTCGCTCTCGCATCATCCCGGGCGCGGGGGATACCGCATCGTCTACTGCCGCATGTTCAGCAATACGATCATGATGGCGACCTTCGAAGATTTCGCGTCCATCGGCTCGATGCGGACGCGCGCGATCGTCACGCTGGCGGCGCCGGAGGGATCGTCAGGGCGACCCGGGTGGTACTATTCGGGCAAGGAGATCTTCGCGGCGGGCGACCGCCTCTATGTGGTCTGCATGCATCCGTTCGAGTATCAGCCGCATCTGATCCGGGTGAGGCGGTGATCGTCATCACCCCTTAAAAAGGGATATGATGTAGCGGATGAGCTTCGACGAGTCGAAATCGGTCTTTTCTATCGATTCCAGGAAGCCGGCGCTCAGGACCGTCATCTGCGCGATGCGCGCGATGAAGTCGGGCTCGAAATCGGTCTTCCGGCGCGTGGGCGTGTCCTGCCGCGCCTCGTTGATGACGCTCTTGTAGAGCTCGAGGTGGCGGTTGAGGAACATGCGGATCGGTTGCATGATCTTTTCCTCCTCGAAGCCGTACATTACCAGGTTGATGAGGATCTTGATGGTGTTGCGGTCGAGCACGAAGCGCTCCACCTCGTAGAGCGCCGAGATGCTCGCCTTCTCGTCCGACTTCAGGTTGCCCTTGAGGGCGCGCTCGTGGTCGCTGGCGATGTCGCGGAACATCTCCTCCATGAGCTCGACGTACATCTGCTCCTTGATGGGGAAGTAATAGAGCACGCCGCCCTTGGAGAAACCGGCCTCGTCGGCGATGCCCTGCACGGTGATGCGTGAATACACGTCGCGCGCCAGGCAGCGCTTGAGCGCCTCGATGATGGCCTTTTTCTTTTTACGGATTTTTTCGGATTTGTCCATTTCTGTGTTGTTACCCCTTTTCTATCAGGAACCCGCCATGCGGATGCCATATTATCCGCATACTATCATAATTTTGTTGCATTTTTCCATAGAGGTCAATTAGTTTTTTTATAAATGGTCGGTTTTATGCCCCAGGTCGACTGGGGGGCGCGGGCGCCGGGACGGGCCAAATTAATGATAAAGGGCGCACCTGGCGTTGCCGAAAATTATAAAAGCGGGTGTGCATGCACTACAGTGGCGGATTGATAACCCTATGAAGAGAAAGAACCGGCGGACCGCATCAATCGTGATCGCGCTTGTGATCGGCGTCGCGGTGCACATCGCGCCCGACGCTGCGCGCTCCCAGTTTCTCACGGATTCGGCGAGCGGGTATCGGGACAAGGACCTCAAGCGCCTCCCGCAGAGCGTTGCGAGAAATATCCGCGCTGAGGTCCTGCGCAATGTCAAGGGCGCGGTGAAGATCACCTGGGCCGTCCATCCCGAGAGCGACGACGATTTCATCGTTGGGCGTTCCACCGACATGGTGGACACACCGCAGCGCGCCCTCAAGGCCCGCTCGGTCAAACTGGTGCCCGCCGGAGCCGACAGCGCCGTCGTCGATTCGAACCTGCGACCCGGGAAGTACTATTATGTGATCGTCTCGCGCGATCGGGTCCAGGAGAAGGACATCAAGCTCTACCCCGACGTCAATTACACGACGGTGCCGGTGGTCATCGACGAGGGCGGCGCATATGTCCCGGCCGACGGATCGCGCTATCCCGACAAGGTCACGCTCATTCACGCGATGCTCGTGAACCGAAGCCAGGTGCTGCTCACCTGGAAAGGGGTCGATGGCGCCAGCGTGGTCTATACGGTCTACCGGGGCAGCGGACCGCTCAATTCCCCCGAAAAGATACGCGCGGCCGAGCGGCTCGCGACAGTTTCCGACGGCAGCGAGCGATTTATCGACCGCGCCATCAACCGCTCCGGCGACTATTATTACGCCGTCACGACCCGTGATTCCGCGGGGAACGAGGACCTGCAGCTGGTGCCGTATCAGAGCTACACGGCGAACGGATTGTATGTCGATCTCAAGTCGCTCAGTCCCGTGTCAGGCATCCAGGCCGAGCTCTCCGGCGACCGCGCGGTGCGCATCATGTGGTCGGGGAGCGGATCGTCCATCAGCGGATACCGCGTATACCGGAGCAACGAGCCCATCAACAGCCGCGAGCGATTGTCGAGGGCGCGACTGGTCGGCGACAGCACCACGCATCGGACCGAACTGTTCGACCGCAATCTGCGGAACGGATCATACTATTACGCCGTACTCCCGCTTCTGGGCGACGGCACCACCGATACGACGCTCGTGGAGCGGGTCAATTTCACCATCGATCCGGTTCGCATCGGCACCGCGGCCCGTCTTGCGCTCAAGAGCATTCGGGCGCGCACCGCCGGAAGCGGCATCACCGTTTCATGGTCCGTCTCCGGTGCGCCCGGGACCGAGAAATACATCTTGGTGCGCTCCACGGAGCGCCTGGTGAGCGCCGCAGACCTCGAGGGCGGCACGTTCCTCCGCAATGTCGATATTTCGCGCGGATCGTACCCCGACGAGAATCCGCCGGTCGGTCGGCTCTACTACGCGCTCGTCCCCGAGAACTACGCATCGATCAAAGGATTCCGCCTTGTCAGCGGCCGGAACGTGACTGCTCAGCCGGTCTCCATAACCGGGGACGACCGCGATCGCGACCGTGCGGGAACCGTCACCGAGGAGTCGGAGGACGAGTATGATGCGACCGCGCAATCGGTCGATCGTGTCCTGAAAAAGTACTTTTATCCAGGAAAATACCAGCTCGCATTGCAGCACCTGAAGCCGATCGCGAAAAAATCCGAAAGCGCCTTCGAGCGCGCCAAGGCGAAGTTGTACATCGGCCGCACGCTCATCGAGATGCGCAAGTACAATCGCGCGCTCGATTATCTGCTCGTCCGTGACGTAAAGAAGTATTTTCCCGAGGATTCGGAATTTTGGAGCAAGTACGCGATACAGCGGGTGCGATAAGGCGCGGCGTTTGTAGTGAAGATAACGGAGGCGCCGGTCGATAATCTCATTGAACGGAAGCCACGGCAAGGAGAATGACCCATGAGGACCAAAACGATAGTCGGCATACTGTTGATCGTGCTCGGCGTGGCGCTGTTCCTGTATTACGACCGCTACCTGAAGCCCGAGCGCGAGGCGCGCATCCTGCTCACCGAGGGCAAGATTGTCTTCGAGCGCGGGGAGGAGTCGGGCGACAAGATCGCCATCAACCAGGCCATCGGAATCTTTTCAAAGGTCATCGCACGGTATTCCGACACCAAGGTGGTTCCCGAGGCCTACTATTACGTAGGGCAGTGCTACGAAAAACTAAAGCTGTACAAGCTGGCCTACTTGAAGTACGCCTATCTCATCAAGAACCAGAACGACGTATTGACCAAGGACATGCGGAAAGACGTCCATATGCGGATCGCGCATATCAACATATTAAAGAATTATTCGGAGGAGGGTGTCAACCGGCTCTACGATCTGCTCAACAACTCCTTCGACAAGGATTTTCGCAGCAGGGTGTACACCGAGCTCGGGCACGCCTATCTCAATCAGGGCAGCTTCCAGAAGGCCGGCAAGATGTTCGACATCTCGCTTGCCGAGAACGGGATGAACGAAGAGTCGGTGCTTGGCAAGGCGCGCGCCTACAAGCGCATGGGGCGCGATGCCGAGGCCTTCGACCTGTACGAGCACTTCCTGAGCTACTATGGAGCCGTGAGCCAGTACACGAACGACGTTCGACGGTCGTATAAAAACCAGGCATACCAGAGTGGGCTCGACGCCTATCGCGGCGGGCGGTATCAGCATGCCATATCGCATTTCAATCGCGTGCTCAAGCATTTCCCCTACGACAGCAAGGCCGAATATGCGCTCTACTGGACCGGGGAGTCCCTTTTCGCCATGAAGCAGTTCGATACGGCAATCCAGTATTTCAACCGCGTCCTTTCGAACAGCCATCACCAGAAGGACCAGGACGCGCAGATCAAGAAGGGGTACGCCTATTTCCTCAGCAAGAGATTCGACCTGGCGGCGCGCGAGTTTCAGAACTACCTGACGCACTATCCCTACGGAAAGTATGCGTCCATTGCGCGTGAATGGAAGAACATGAGCACCAAGGAAATCCTCTACCGCATCGAGAACCGACGCCTGCCGGAAACAACACAGGAAAGTAAGTCTGATGATGACGGCGATCGCGATCTTGAGGCCGACGAAGAGGTTTCCGGACGGGCGGACCGTGGACATAGCATGTCCTCGGAGGACCGTCACTACGAGAATGTTGCAGAACTCTGATGTAGAGTCAAAAAAACATCAACCCGCTAGAAACTACCAGGCTGTCGACGGATTATCGTTGACAGCCTTTTTATTTTTTTGTTGATTAAAAATAACATCAAAACAACTATAACCGTCCAGTCAGATTTTAATGAGAAGATATTTTATGACCAATAAGCACATATTACTCTTCGCGATAATACCATTCCTGATGGGGCAGTTCATCAGCGAGGTGTCCGCCCAGAAAAAAAATGGCGGGACTCCACTTGAACAGGTGGAGCGCGTTATTCGCGGACAGTATCCCGGCGACGATATTAATTCAGACGCGCACTTCGTTGATGCGCGCAGAAATCTGCTGCAGGGAAAACTCGACGCATCGCGTGATTCGGTACAGAAAGCGATGAGCGGGAAGTACGCGTCACAGGCACAGCTGATGCAGTCGGCCATTCTCGCCGCACGGTACGAATACCAGGAATCGCTCAACGCAATGAAGCAGGCGGCGGGGGATTCTCCTTCCGGCGCAATGAAGGCGCAAGCCGCATGGCTGGAGGCGTCGATCAAGAACAGCGACGCAATCAAGAAAATCCACGGACGCGAGTACGTGAAGACGTTCGCCGCGCCATCCGCCTCCCGGCACGCGATATATCTACCCGATGCCGGAACCGCGGTCTTCATGCAGGGGAACGATCTCGTCGAGGCGCAGATGAAGTCTGGAAAGCGCACGGTGCTGATGAGCGTTCCCAACGATGGTCGGGTCCTCGGCGTGACGACGTCCATCTTCCCGAAGCTTTCGGCGGTGTCCGTATTCATCGAGGGCCGCTACGTGATCAAGGTCTCCTCTGCGGATCACCCAGTGATCGCAAAGGAGTTGCAGGACCGGTTGCTTACCCGTAAGACTTCGAATAGCATCTGCCCTTTCATCAGCATGGACGGCCAGAATTTCCTTTTTTCATCGGACCGCGATGGGGGCTCGGGCGGATTCGACATTTATCTGTGCACCTTCGCGAACGGGAAGTGGACGGATCCGGTCAATGTCGGTTCGGCAATCAACTCCGAAGGCAATGAGCTCTATCCATTCCTACATCCGGACATGAAGAGCCTGTATTTCTCGTCAAACGGGCATTCGGGGTTCGGCGGATACGATCTCTTTCATATCAATCTGGCGGATTCGGGTTATTCCCCGACCAACCTGGGGATGCCGGTGAATGATGCGATGGACCAGGCCGAGCAATTCTCCATCGACCTCGCCGGAGCGAGGGTATATCGCTCTATTTCCGGGCGCATCATACAGGTGCCGTTGCAGGAAAAAACCGCGGCCCACGCGACGCGGTTCGTGTATGGGACCGTGAAATTTTCGGACAAAAAGACGAACCGCGCAGTCACGATCAAGGTCGATGGCAATGAGGGGGAATTCGGGTCGGTTGAAAGCTTTCCGGACGGCCGTTTCTCCCTGATGATCCCGTATGGGAAGGATTTCACCATTAGCCCTATCAGCATCGGTTACCTGGTCAGTTCGGTCGATGTGGATGCAGGAAAGGGGAGCGCGCTCTTCTACAAGGATTTCGACCTGCCGCTCATCTACAAGGGGATGCGCATCCAATATGTGATCAATTTCGCCTTCAATAGCGCCCAGATCGAACCATCGGAGCAGCGCAAACTATTATCACTCATACGCATTCTGAAGGACAATCCACACATCCAGTTCGAACTAAGCGGACACTCGGACGATCTCGGGTCCGACGATCAAAACATGTCCATATCGAAAACGCGGATCGCGGCCGTCATCGACAACCTCGTTTCTGCCGGAATCAACGCCAAGCGCCTCAACGTACAGGCCTATGGGCAGAAGAAGAGCATCATCAAGGGCAGTACCGATTTCGCTCGCCGCATGAACCGCCGGGTGGAGATATCGGTCGTATCCTGGGAGGGGCATGAGTATGCCTACGGCGGCGATTATCGTTCGCGACTCGAGGAGGTCCGCGAGGAACTCAAATACCGGCGGGGCCTCAATTTCAGAATTCCCGCGTATATTTTCTGGGGATTGTCGGCCGCGAGCTTCGGCGGCGGCGTGTTCTACACGCTGGAGGCTAACAAGGAAAAGAAGACGTACGACGACACCCTGAGCTATTATCAGGGAACAAATCTTGTGGCGTGGCACAATGAGAGCCGCGGCGACTACCAGTCGAAGCTGGACGCCATCTACAAGGATTACGAGCGAAATTACAACTACTCAATCTATTGCTACACCGCCGGCGGCGTGTTCCTGGGCGTGGGGGTGTTCTTTTTCGTCTGGGACTACATAAACAAGGGAGCGATCGTCGAGCTCGAGAAGGAGGAGCAATCCCTCCAGAAGATCGGGTTCGACATACAGTTTGATCCGACAACCAATCGCGGTCGGCTCGCGGTCGTATATCGGTTTTGATTGACGATGCGCGATTTTCCCAGTATACTTTTTGCATGGTGCTGATTATGAGACGACCCGTTCTTGCTCTTGCCCTGATGCTCTTCGCCATATGCTCTTGCGACCACTTCGAGAATGTGGACCTCGCCCAGGAGTCCCCCGATCGGGCCTATGTAACTCCGAGTTTCGTCGATAATGGCGATGGGACCGTTACGGATGTTTCGGCGAATGGATTGATATGGAACAAATGTGCTTTCGGCGAATCATGGGATGGATCCAGTTGTGCTGGGACGCCTACCGCCGGACCATTGGCGAATGTTAATTGTGGCAGTGGTTGGCGATTGCCAAGAAAGGCGGAGTTGCTGACAATGACAACTGGGAATTATAGTGGTTTTTTTGATGAGCATGGAACATCCAATTATTATTGGACCACTGACGTTTATGCGGGTGATATCATGTATGTCGTCCAATTCAAATCAAGCGGGCTTGTGCAGACATATAATAAAACCTCAGCAATTACATATGCCAGGTGCGTTAAAACGGTACAACCGTAGCGTCGACTTTTTTATTTTATTCATTGACAATATCGTTCGCCATATAAATACAAATACCGTCGGTTCGCTCATTTATTAATCAAACAGCACATGGCGGGGTGCGCACCGTGTTCGGCGTATGCCGGTGGCGTGGTGAGTATGCCCGTGTGAATGGTGTGGTACATGTTCAGCAATTATTTCGAGCAGCTCGAGAAAAACCTTCTTAAAAAGGCCCGCGAAGCCCAGAAAAAGGCCCCAGAAAATGCACACAACCTCACCGGCATCGAGTCACTCGGCCTATCCTCGGAGGAGATCAAGAACGATCTTGAATGCTTGCTGCCGCGTTCATTGACGCTCGACGCGGTGAAGCTGATCGATTCGAGCGGTTTTATGCCCGATGGCGTCGACTTTCTCATCTTTCGAGAGCAATATCGGAATTTCTCGGAAATGATGGGCGGCCAGGTCCCATCGGAAATGGCATATGGTACTATTCATTTGGCACGGAATATAAATTCTGAGAATATTGCAGATATGCTTAAACGCATCATACAAACAAAAAAAATTGATCACTTCACCGAGCAGGCAGAAGAAAAGATGCCCATCCCGGCTTTTATCATAGGATTTGGAAGCGAGTTCGAGTTTCCGAAGCTTAAAGAGGAAATATTGGATTATTATTTGACGCGAAATATCGACCATGCCTTCGAATTTGACATCATGGCGATACTCAATATGGGCGTCATTATCAAGGATTGGCGCGCCAAGCGATCCTTTATCGCCATCGAAACGGGCAAGGAGACGCTCAAATGGCTCTTCATACTCATGAATGAGTATGTCGATGTCGAGAGGGGCGGCGATCTGGATTTAAGGAAGTATGTAAAACACTCCGAAAAATATAAGGAGTATTGAGAGCGTAACCGAGTATTATTGTTGACAAAATTGAAAATATGCCACTGTAAGGGTTTGATGATACGTGCATGAGTTCTCTCGTTGGGCGGGTCTGGAAACTATAGAGGTGCATGAACAGAAGCGCGGTTGACATGCATGGAAAACTAATAAACAAAGGAGAACTGCTTTGAGAATACACGCGAAACGTTTTATGCTGTGCATGGCGGCGATTCTGCTCGCGACCGCGATGGTCGGCGAATTCGCGCATGCCGCCGAAAACAAGGATGTTATACTGGTTCTCGATACCTCGCTGAGCATGATCGGCAAGGCAAAAGGGGCAAAAGACATCATGTCGCAGGTCAAACAAAGCCTGAAAAGCTTTATTGGCGACCTCAAGGCCGGCGACACCCTTACCTTTATGACCTTCGATGAGGTTGTTCGTGTCTATCCTATCGTGAACATATCAAACGCCAACGACACGGACATCATCGACAAGTACATTTCAATGGTTGAAGCGAAGGGCAAGTGGACGTATACCCTCGATATGCTTTCCAATGTACTCAAGATGGCGGATGATCTCGAGGTGAAGAATAAAAATCGCCAGAAAGTAATCGTCATCATGACGGATGGCCTCGACGATCCTCCGCCTGGCAAGAGAAAAGCCCGCCTGAGCGTTAAAGACGTGGCCAAAGGCTACTCAGGGAAGGATTGGTTTATCTACCTGGTTAATTTAGGCGATCTTAAAAAGAACGAGAAGCTGGTCAAGTTCCAGCGCGATTTGAGCGGGATATCTCCGCACACCAAGGTCATTGAAGCAGGCAAAGACGCTGCGAAGGGCATACAGGAGGCTGGCACTGACATCAATGCGAAACTGGCCGAAAAGACAGAGCGGGAGCGTCCGTTCTATCTCAAACCGTGGTTTTTCGCGATTATTGCGGTGCTCATCATATTGATAGTTGTCTTTCTGATTAAACGCATGGCCGACCTCAAGGTCAAGGGGAAGCTGCAGTACTGGAACCATGAGCTGCTCGATCCGTATATTGAAATATACGATCTTTCCCGGCAGAATGCCCGGGTTGTCCCTGTTGGCAGGGGATTGGGGTGCTTGTTGAATATTCGTGATTTCGATGTCAATGAGCCCTTCCGGCTGGTTGCCACACGGATAAAGGGGAAAGTAGCATGCACCCTTCAAGCAGGGGAATCTCTTGGGGTTGAATATGTAAACCGGGAGAAAGGTGAATCGCTGCAGGATGGGGATATCGTCAAGATAAAGAACTACACGTTCAAGTATTTGGCTTGAAAATTGATGAAAATTTTCATGCTCAGGAAAAATAAATCTTGACAATGATTTCAATTTTTATAGGATAATACCCGGTAATAGTATAAGGCGCGATGGTGCTTTTTGGCCATTCTGAGCAATATATGAAAAGATCCGTTGCTGGATAAAGGCAACCCAGTCGGTACAATAAAAGGAGGTATGTAAATGTCTATTTTTCAATTCCCCAAGAGCCCGAACAAGGTTCACCCGACCATCCCTTGCGCGGTTGGTTCGCGGGAGTCGCTCGCCCAGGAGGGACGCGATAAGATAGCCGAGCAGAATCTTATACTCGAAGAAGCGACCGACAAGGTTCTCAACCACATCCAGCACAAGCTTCCGTCCGAGGTGCTCGACAAGCTGGATATCATGGGCGGGATCAAAGAGAAACTATATAATTACATCAACCAGCAATATGTGAACATGTTCAACCGATACACGGTAACGGTCGAGGACGAGTTCATTAAAAAGGTTCGGGACTTCGTTGACAAGGAAGAAGGGAAAACACTCGCACGCTACACGCCGCGTGAGCTTACCGAGCTTTTGGAAAAGATCGCCGGCGCAGAGAAGTTTAACACCGGCGAAATTGAAAAGTCGATGATCAACATGTTCGGTCACCTGCAGGGGCACATTCAGCGGGGGATGAACGACCTCGAAAACGAAACGAACTCTCTCCTTCGTCAAAAAACCGACGTTGGCGCATTTGTTCGCGGTGAAAACGCATATGCGATCCTCAAGTGCTCCTTCAAGGACAATGAACTTCGACCGAAATATGTGTATGATATCAAGCTTTCCATCAATATTCTCGAGAGCGAACTCATCAGCCCCATCTATCACTACCAGGTAACGGTGGAATCGCTCCTGAAAGATGCGATTGCAAAGCATATTCACGATCTCATTGATCGTCAGATTTCGATCCTTAAAGAAGATCTGGTCGACCAGGGCAAGAGCGAGCTGAGCGGCGCCGAAGAAATGTTCGAGAAGATCAAACGGATCGAGGGGTACACGGACGACGAGAAGGAAGATGAAAAATCGCGTCGGTACACCATTTTGGCCAAGAAGTTCCTCGATAAGATCGAGGGCCTGCGTGCCGAAATCGACGTCGAGGAGTACGATCCGCTTAATATTCGTGAAAACATTAAGTACATTATCGATTCCGAAAACATCCGAAATCGTGGATACAACACCGCGATCAATGCGATAACGGCCATCCTGGACACCAGTAAGCTGGGCTATCAGGTATGCGACAACATGAAGAATGCTCGCGTATGCCAAATCCGGGAATACGAAGAGCTTGATCGCGCCATTCTCCCCGACGAGCGGTATGCAATTCGGATCGCATTCTATGATCAGAACCAGCTGCGAGAAGAGAAGAAGGAATACGATCGTCAGATGGATGCGTTTACCAAAGAAATTATTCGCATCTGGGATGTCACCCATGCGCACTATGAGTCGAAGAAACGTTTCCGTCAGATCAAGGACTTCGATGACTATAGCGCACGCTTGATGAGCAAGGAATGGCGACGACAGAAGCGCGATGAGGAAATGGATCCGAATCACGTCCTCTGGAACGAAGTCGGGGAGATGTATAATGAGAATTCGTTCGTCGAGAAAAACAATCGGACGTATGAAGATCGAATTGTCAATCTCAAGAACAAGCTCAAGTATCTCTCGGAAATCCTGCAGAAGATGCACGGCTATCAAAACCCGATTGAGCGGGTCGTAATAGACGAGCGGATCAACTTTATCACGAGGAAATTCAACGAATTTACCTATAAAGTTAACCCGCATCACATCCAGCCTGGTCTAATAATGGATGTTGATATTTGCACCATCAAGAGAAAACAGTACATGCTCAAGGGCATGGCGAATGTTCTGAACGAATTCCTCTATGGCGTATCGAAGGGATTCTCCGATACGGCGTTTGCACAATTCGCTCGCCGTCGTTCCACGGTTCGTCAGGACATTAACCAGTCGTTTGAGCAGGAAGAGATCAAAGAGGATATCTTTGAGGATGCATACAAGGAAAAACACGGCCTTGGTGACAGCAGTTCCGAGATTAAAGGAAAAGTAGATCTTTCTGGCGGCGGAGCGGCGCGAAAAAAATCATCGGGCGGATTAAAAGAGCTGTAGAATACACGAAGGTAATGTAGTACACAATTCAAAAAGGGATGCCAGTGCATCCCTTTCTTGTTTTTGGTTGGAATTTTTTACTTGCAAATTTCAATAAACACTGATGAATATACTAGATACATAGATTCACTGGTTATATGGGTATATGATCCGATCGCGATGTTCATCAGAATGGGTACATCGCCGTTTTCGCAAACAATTCCATAATAAGGAGAAGGTCAATGGAAACGACTTTTTTCAGTCTCGCAACAAAAAGCAATTTCAATAAATCGCTCCGGCACTTTTTCAAAGTAAACGAAGTTGTTGAAGATTTGGAGAGAAAGCGGAATCTTGCCGATGTAATTAATGTTCAACTCGACGCCAATGAGGTTTTGAATGATCAGGTTCTCCCCATCGTTGGCGCGCTTATTCGCGATAAATTTTCGTATAGTTACGATTCCTTCAACGTTCCAGAGACGATAACGCAATTTGGGAAAATCGTCGAAGAAACCTTCAAGTGGACCGCCCTTGACATACTGATCGTATATTACAATCCCAATGGAGAAATTATACTGGTTAATCCGAAAAGCCAGGATAGCTGGGACCGAGTTCGGGAACTTTCCCGCGATCAGTTGATTGTCGTCTATGCGAAACATTTAAAACCCGAGAAAAACCTCAAGCTTGAACAAGAATCGATTTCCGCGATCGAGGAAATGATTTCGGGTAAAGACGTATTCATAAATAAAGAATTTATCGATCAGACGGTCGCCCCACAAGCGCAGGCAACACCCAAAAAGGCGGTCAGTCCGGCTGCACCAACCGGCGGAGGAAAGAGAAAGATGACGCCGAAGTACGCCGTAACGGTTACCAACGAGCTGTTTCATAACGGTAACGTCGAGGCGTGGAAAAAAATTATTGAAAGCTTTAATGATAAACACCCCGATCTCCAGGTAGTGATATTTTTCGAAGGCGAGGTTATCAACGATATCAATGCCCTGTTTAAATGGGGAAAGGTAAAGCATGGGGATCCTATAATGTTTCAGGTCGTCGGGGAGAACATTCGCAGCGTATCGAAGCTGCAGAAATACCTATTTGAGGGTGCGAGCCCCCGGTTTGAGCAATTTCTGAAGGTTGACGTTGGTCGCATTCTCAATTTGTTCTAGGAAATTTTCGTGATAATCGTTTATTACTAAATGAAGGAGTCATCGGTTATGGAAAATATCATATATTTCAATAAAGACCTAAAGGAAATTGATGAGAAGGTTCGATCGAAGCTGGGAATTCGGGGCAGGCGAGCGGTTGATTTAGCGGTCATGGGGCTGCCGATCGCTCCGGGCTTCATTATCGATGCGGAGCTTACCAGGAAACTGCCCAATATCAACGTAAAGCAGATATTGAAAAGTTATATTGAGAAGCTGGAAAAGGACACCAAAAAGAAGTTCGGTGATCCGACTAAGCCGCTATTGTTGAAGGCGGTTTTAAGCTCGGATCTTAATGTTCCGTTTTTCCCATCAGTCCACAATATCGGGCTCAACGATAAGACCGTGGAGGGTTTTTCAAAGTATACCGGTGCGGATTTCGCGTACGGTGAATACAGATTTTTACTGAATAAAATTGGCACAAAGATTTATGACCTTAAAGAAGAGGACTTTGAGGCATTTGAAGGAAAGGGGCAAAAGAAAAAGTCAGCCGCGGAGATGAAAGACGCGGTTGAAAAATACAAAAAGTTCCTGGGCGACAAGTTCAGCGATGACGTATACGATCAGTTGGGGCTGATCCTCAAAGGCGCCGCCGCACGGTATTGCGATTCTGATATCGATGTAGACAATTCACTGTCCATCATGGTGCAGGTCATGGTGTATGGTAATTATGGGCAAAATTCCTATTCGGGGAACTATTATACAAGGAATATCATTACGGGTGATCCCGAGCTGCAAGGGGAGTTCCTGCAGAATGAATTCGATGTCGATCGCGGAAAAACAAAGGACATCAGTAAGATTGAAAAAAAATATTTCGACAAGTATGTGGAAATCGCTAAAAAAATCGAGGAGAACTTCAAAGAGATTCGTGAAATCAAGTTTACCATCGAGGAGGGAGATTTTTGGCTGGTCGAGCAACGCGATGTTGAGGATAAATCGACACAGTCTCACGTGAAAACGCTTCTCGATTTGTGTAAGCGTGGTGTGATCACCCAAGAGTACCTGGTGGAACACATCAAACCCGGACAGCTCAACGAATTACTCCATCCGATCATCGATTCCAGGACGATTAAGGGGATAAAAGAGATAAAGGGCGGCATTGCCGGATCCACCGGGGCGGCCATCGGTCGCGTGTTCTTTTCGACGCCCCGGCTGCTGGAGGAGTACAAGCGCGCTATCATGCAGGGAGGCGACACGAAGCTCATCCTTGTGATGCCAGCAAGCTACGCGGAGGATGTGAAGGCAATCGAAGTTGCACAAGGCGTGATCACCTCCGAGGGTGGATTTTCGTCGCATGCCCCTGTTGTCGCACGCAGCCTCGGGAAGGTGGCCATGGTGCAACCGGAAATGAAGATTCGCGGTACATCGTTTACTATCGCCGGCAAGACGGTGAGCGAGGGCGATTATGTTTCACTCAATGTTCCCTATTATGAGGCGCCGACAATTTACCTCGGAAAGGTTGGACTTATCGAACCAAACTTTAAAGAAAACGGACTTTTGGATTTCCTGAAGGTTGTGGAGAACTTTATCGGGGATTTCAATGTGCGCGCAAACGGCGATCAGCCGAAAGATGCTCGGGTCGCGAAGGACTTCAATGCAGACGGGATCGGGCTGTGTCGAACAGAGCATATGTTTTTCGAGGAGAAGCGTATCATGAAATTCCGCGAGATGATACTCGCGGAGACGGAAGAGGAACGCCGGAAGGTGCTCAATGCCTTACGTCCAATGCAGCGTTCCGATTTCTATGAACTGTTCAAGATCATGGTTGGACACCCCGTCACCATACGTCTTCTGGATGCCCCGTTACATGAATTTCTTCCGCGTACAGACGAAAGCCTGAAAGAGTTTACGAAGTACATGCAGACGAAATCGAAGATGAAGCCGTCGGAAATCATCGCTCGCTGTGAAGAGCTCGGCGAGATGAACCCGATGCTCGGTCACCGGGGATGTCGTGTGGCAGTGACGTATCCTGAAATCTACGAGATGCAATGTCGTGCGATTTTTGAGGCGGCCTGCATGTTGAAGAAGGAGGGTATTGATGTCCATCCAGAGATCATGATACCGATTGTCATGAGTCAGCAGGAAATCAAGTTTATAAAAAATGGCAAGAAGATCGAGGGGAAGATCGTTAAAGGAATCAGGGATATCAAGGACGAGGTGCTCGAAGAGTATGGGATAGACGATATCGACTACAGCGTTGGTACGATGATCGAGCTGCCTGCCGCGGCGCTTGGCGCCGGAAGCATCGCGCAGTATGCAGAGTTCTTCAGCTTCGGGACAAATGATCTCACGCAGACCACCTATGGCCTGTCCCGTGACGATATCAATTCATTCTTCCCGGATTACTCCCTGTATGACCTTATCAAAGACAATCCATTTAAGGTTCTCGGAGAGCAGGTCAAAGAGCTTATTGACATTGCATCGGTGCGAGGACGGTTGACGCGTCCGGACCTGAAGCTCGGTCTGTGCGGCGAGCATGGCGCTGATCCGACGAATATTGAGTTTTGCATGAATGTCGGGCTCAACTACGTTTCATGTTCTCCATATTCGATTCCGTTGGCAAAACTCGCGATTGCACAGCAAAACCTGAAGAACAAGTAATAGCGGTAGCACGGTGTTCACCGAGTATTTCGGTGAGCACCGTGTGATGTAGCCAGCCAAGACGTATTCGTCATATAAAATCAACGATAGGAGCAAAACATGGGGAAAGGGGACATTGTTATACTGTCAGGTTGCAGAACGCCAATCGGATCATTTGGCGGGTCGCTGAAGGATGTGCGGGCGTATCAACTTGGTGCGCTTGTCATGACCGAGGCGTTGAAGCGCGCTGCTGTCACGGGGGATATGCTTGATGATGTCATATTTGGCGATTGCATCCAGACATGCGACGAGGCAAATACTGCGCGCACGGCGGCCCTGAAGGCCGGCATTCCTTTTGAGGTTCCGGCGACCACGATTCAACGGCAATGCGCATCGGGGATGCAAGCGGTCATATTTGCGTCCCAGCAGATCATCGCCGGAGATTCGACAATCGTTCTCGCCGGTGGCGTTGAGTCGATGAGCAATGCGCCATATGTGTTGAAAAAAGCTCGCTGGGGTGCTCGACTGCAGCATGGTGAAATGACGGACGCAATGTGGGACCTGCTCCATTCGGGCAGCGGCCTGCTCGGAGAAGCCTATATCATGGGGCAAACTGCCGAGAATCTCGCCCAGAAGTACTCGATATCAAGAGAAGAGCAGGACCAAGTGGCCTTCGAGAGCCATTCGAAGGCCATAGCGGCCATCGATTCGGGTCGGTTCAAGGACGAAATCATCCCGGTACCTGTTGAAAAGAGAAAGGGGCAGATTTCCATGGTTGAGATCGACGAGCATCCACGACGTGACATAACGCTCGATGGATTGAAGGCGCTTAAGCCGGTATTTAAAAAGGATGGATCGGTAACCGCGGCGAATTCTTCGGGAATAAACGATGGCGCTGCTGCGCTCGTGATAACATCGGCCGATAAGGCATCAGAGTTGGGTGCGAAGCCGATGGCGCGGCTGGTCGCTAATGCCATTGCCGGCGTTGAGCCGCATCTCATGGGTTACGGCCCGGTTCCGGCAGTCACGAAGCTCTTGAAAAAGACCGGGATGAAGCTTGCCGACATCGATCTTATCGAGTGCAACGAGGCGTTCGCGGCACAGTATCTGTCCTGCGAAAAGGGGCTGGGGCTCGACAGAAAGAAGGTGAATGTGAATGGGTCGGGAATCGCCCTCGGACATCCCGTTGGATGCACGGGCGCGAGAATCATCGTGTCACTTATTAATGAACTGAAAAAACGGGATAAGAAGTGGGGCATCGCGACGCTCTGTGTCGGTGGCGGCATGGGCGCTGCGGTGCTGATTGAGAATATTATGTAGTTTTATTATTGTGAGAATATTGAGTGCCGATTGCGCCCCCGCTGTTTTAGCGGGGGCGCACGTTATCCGCATACACGGCACTTCATGTTTTTTTGAAGATTGATGCAGTCGAACCGCATGTCCAGCCCGCTAAATATCAGCATCTTGTTCATGAGAACAGTACCCAACCCGGTAATGTACTTGATGGCCTCCAGGGCCTGAATAGATCCAATAATGCCGGCTGTCGCACCAACAATGGGGATTTTCATTTTTATCGATGTTTCGGGGAAAAAGCACGCGAGGCAGGGCGTCACGTGTGGTTTCAGGAAGGTGATTTGACCATGCATCTCTGAAACTCCGGCATGGATCAGTGGTATGTTTCGTTTGATGGAATATCGGTTTAGCAGGTGTCGCGTCGGGACATTGTCAAGGCAGTCAATGATGATATCGACATCACAAACGATGTTATCTATGCTGTTCGCGGAAATTGTGTCCGGGATTGGCATGAGCGTGATATTGCTATTAAGGTCTCGGAGCGATGCGCTGGCCGAATCAACTTTCAGTTGGCCAATCGATTTTTCTGAGTGTAAAATCTGGCGGTTTAGGTTGGATTCGTCGATTCGGTCGTTGTCGCAAAATGCAAGGGTGCCAACCCCCGCGGAAGCAAGATAATAGAGTACCGGGCTCCCCAAACCGCCGGCACCGGCGATAAAAACCCTGGATTTCGACAGCTTTTCTTGTGCCGACTCGTCCCATCCGGGAATGATCAACTGGCGTTCATAACGGCGTTTTTCAGTATCAGTAAGCATAGGCATGTTTCATTCGCTTTTTAGTATCCTTCACTATCAATGTTTTTCCTGAAAATACAAGGAAAATTTGAAAAAATATCGACAATGAGATAACAGGGGCTAGGATTGTGTCACTAATTCAACTGGAGAAATATTGGCATGTCAGAGCAAATTAGCAAAGAAATGACGTTTGGAGAATTGATGCAAAAACACCCCAGGGCTGTTCCGGTTCTTGGGAAATATGGTCTTCACTGTATCGGGTGCCATATCGCGGTTGTCGAGACGATAGAGCAGGGTGCTCGGGCACACGGGCTCAATGACCAGGAGCTCGGTGAGATGATTCAGGATCTCAATGCGGCGTGTTGATGTAACGCCGCATTCGAAATTCAAAAGGGAGATCATCTGATCTCCCTTTTGAATTTTGTGGTGAGGGATGGATTCGAACCATCGAAGGCTTCGCCGGCAGATTTACAGTCTGCTCCCTTTGGCCGCTCGGGAACCTCACCGTTTGAGCTGGCGAGAGGAATTGAACCCCCAACATGCTGATTACAAATCAGCTGCTCTACCGATTGAGCTACGCCAGCCTCGTATCGCATAGGCCTTGACCTTCTTATGTGATCGTCGACCACTGTCAATGTTTTTTTACCACTGCATTCCATTTTTGTCCCCACCGGCATGTACGAAGCTTCAAAATGGCCTAAAGTAACCAATTAAATTTTTTTATCTACACTATAAAGACATAATCTCGCTATTTCCGATAATAATTACAGATGGAATTCTGCAGGGAATTCCACCGGCATGCGGATTATCGGAGCAAAATCGGATACGGACGCAAGTGGCGAAACCGCGAGATCGTCGCGGGTGTGTTTTCGGCCGAAAGGTGCCCGGCACGGGCATGTGGCCGTTGAAAACGGTGTACTCAAGGAGACGAGCGGTGAAAGAAATACAGGCGATCAAGCGGTTTAAGAGGTTTTTGCAAATAGAGAAGGGCCTTTCGCAGAATTCGATCTATTCCTACACGTACGATTTGAAGAAATTTTGCGAATTTCTCGCACGCTGCAATAAGGATATCATGTCGGCGACGAAGGAAGATGTGCAAAAATTTCTTTCGTTTGAGAAGAACAAGAAGCATAACTCATCACGGACTCTCGCCCGGTCACTTGCCGCCATCCGTCAGTTTTACAATTTTATGTCGGTTACGCTTGGGGATATTGAAAATCCGACAATAAAGATCGAAACGCCGCAAATTGAAAAAACACTTCCGGATTACCTATCGCAGGAAGAAATTGACAAGCTGTTTGCGACGATTTCCGAATCCGACATATATGAATTGCGCGACAAAACGATTTTCGAGCTATTATATTCATGTGGTTTGCGAATTTCGGAAGCTGTCGAGCTTTTGGCATCCGATGTGGATTTCGATAACCGATTCTTGAAGATCAAGGGGAAGGGAAACAAGGAGCGGCTCGTTCCTGTCGGCAAGGAGGCGCTCCGATTGCTGAAAAAATACATCAAGGAATCACGCTTGGAAATCCTCGGAACGCGTTCCAGCGATTTCCTTTTCATCAGTAAAAAGGGGTCGATGCTGAACCGACGTTCCGTATGGCGCCTTCTGAAAGGGCACGTAGAGCGCACGGGGATCAACAAGAATATCACGCCGCACACCCTGCGGCACTCGTTCGCGACACACCTCATCGAGCGAGGCGCGGATCTCCGCACGGTTCAGGAGCTCCTGGGTCATACGGACATTTCGACCACGCAGGTGTATACGCATGTGGTGAGCAAGCAGCTGAAGGATATCCACAAGAAATTCCATCCGAAGGCGTAATCGAACCCGTGATGTTCGCGATTACGAATCATCTGTTGCCATTGAGAAAACTCGTATCTCTCGGCATTGTCGTTGGCTTCCTTTTCCTTGTGGCGGTCGGATGCTCGCCATCGAGAAAATTCCTTATTCAAAATGGCAAAAGAATCAGCGCCGACAAGAACTATGTTCGTGTTCTGGTCGCGAAATCGCGTGAACGCGTGACTGTCGAGGCGACGTCGAGGATGAAGATCGTTGACCTGAAGTCGGGTGTCCCGATTTATTCCGGTGGTCCCAAGCGTGCGCAACTTTCGGCCGAGAAGCTGTCCAAGCCGGTTTTGATCGAAAGCGCGAACGGGCCAATCACGGTCAATGGGAAGCCCTATCGGGGTTCGGTGGAGATACACAATCAATTCGGAACGCTGCTGGCCATAAACGTTCTTCGAATGGATGAATATCTGTACGGCGTGGTCCCGAGTGAAATATCGAAATCATGGTCCAATGAGGCGTTGAAGGCGCAAGCGGTCGCTGCCCGGACGTTCGTGTTTCATCACATCGGTCGGGGTGGAAAGCAGGTGTACGATGTCGACGGCACAACCAGCTTCCAGGTGTACAAGGGCATGGTGGTTGAAAGCGATCGTACGAACCGCGCGGTGGACGCGACGAGCGGTGAGATCATCGCGTATAACTATCAGCCGATTGTATCCTATTTCCACTCGACATGCGGGGGGAAAACGTCGAGCGGGAGGGACGTGTTCTCCGGGAGCGATTCGGCCTATCTTGCATCCGTTCGATGTCCGTACTGTGCGCCGTCGCCGCACTACGAGTGGACGGTTCGTCTGGGTCTCGATGAGATACGCCGGTATGTGCGCAAGAGCTATCCATCGCTGGGACGCATTCGAGGAATAACATTTCGGAAGACTGAAGGGCGGGTCGTGTCCGTCATCATACGGCATGCCGGAGGGACGCTCTCGATAAGCGGGAACAAGTTCCGCCTTCAGTTCCCGGACAAGATGATTCGAAGCACGTACTTTACCGCATCGCGCGCATCGGGTGGGCTCGTGTTGAAGGGACACGGATGGGGCCATGGCGTCGGAATGTGTCAATGGGGCGCCAAGGGTCTATCTGATAGCGGAAAGTCTTATAAGGATATTCTTCGGTACTATTACCGCAATACCGGCATCATAAACATGTCAAAGATGCCATCCCACGAAAAAAGGGTTGCCAATCGCGACTAGCGATCCCAGGTGTTTCCATCCGGACTCTTCCGCACATGCGGTGATGAGGCATGCCGGCGCATAGTTGCGAATCATGAAAACAAACCCGTACACGCTCGATGATTTCGATTTCGATTTGCCGGACGATTGCATCGCCCATTACCCGACTGAGCGGCGCGATGGCTCGCGATTGATGGTTGTGCGCCGTTCGGACGGTGTGCGAACACACGGGGCATTTCACGAAATCGGAAAATGGCTCAATGCCGGGGACGTGCTGGTGTTCAATGACACGCGCGTTTTGCAGGCTCGAATTCGCGTGGCGCGTGAAACGGGATCGCGAATAGAACTGATACTCCTTCAGCGGATTGACGATCTCCGATGGGAGGCGATCTGTTCACGCCAGAAACGCCTTCGGAAAGGTGAGACACTTCATGCCGAGGCTGATGGCGACATCGAGTTGAGGGTCGCCGACAAGCGTCACGGAACGATTGTTGTCGAGCCCAACCAGGATTTGACGGAGACGGTGCTTGCGCGCATTGGGCTGATCCCGCTCCCGCCATATATCAAGCGAGAACCCGATCCCAATGATGCGTGGCGGTATCAGACGGTGTTTGCCGCGAATCCGGGCGCGGTAGCGGCGCCCACCGCGGGGCTTCACTTCACCGAGGATCTTATCGAGAATCTGCGCGCCACCGGGGTCGTGCTGGCGCCATTGACGCTCTATGTTTCATGGGGGACCTTTCAGCCGGTGCGAGATCGCGAGCTTGAACGGCATGTCATGCATCGGGAGCGATATCTGCTGCCCCAAACGACCGCGGAGGCGGTGAATGCTGCGCGCAGCGAATCGCGGAGGATCATCGCAATAGGAACAACCTCGCTTCGAGTCCTCGAGGCGACATTCGGTGACGGACGGAATCTGGCGGGGGAGGGTGAAACCGACCTGTTCATTTATCCGCCTCGTCGGGTCAACTCGGTCGATGCGCTGATAACGAACTTCCATACGCCGCGCTCCACGCTGCTTATGCTCGTCGCGGCATTCGCCGGATACGAAATCATTATGGCCGCCTATCGCGAAGCGGTTCAGGAGCGCTATCGCTTTTTCTCCTACGGGGACGCGATGCTGATCGTTTGACCGTACGGAGAATATTTTCATACGCGAAAAGAATAGTTATTGATTTTTCCATCACCCGCACATGGTGTGGTGATTAACGCGAATGGAATACGACATAATTCCCGCCGGATGAGTGTATGCGCGTGCAAGAACTCACAGCCGCATTTGCAGAGCGATATCCGATCGATCTCCAGGAGTCGTACGACAATTCAGGAGAGCAAGTGTCGTTTCACGATCATCCGGTCGATCGCGTGCTGGTGTCCCTCGATGTCGTCGATGCAGTGATTGACGAGGCCGTTCGCGAACGCTGCTCGCTGATTCTCACGCATCACCCGTTCTTGTTTCGGGGGATCACGCGCGTTGCGACGGACGATCCGCGTTCTCGCATGTTGCTGCGGTTGATCGACGAGCGCATCAGCGTCTATTCCATACATACGAATCTCGACAAGCTGTTCTATGACCGGCTTGGGGAATACCTGGGCATCCGGGATGGCGAGTTGCTGGTGCGAGCGCGCGGTGCCGATCATGCGGCATCGGATCAACACGGATTCGGTCTCTGTGGCGCGCTCGAAAGCGACATGACCCTCGGTTCGTTCATATCGCTGGTGCAGGAGCGATTGGGGCTGACCTTCGCGGTATATGTCGGTGATGAGTCGCGAGTGATTCGGACGGTCGGCGTGATCAACGGCGCAGGGGGCGGACTGGTGGAGCGAATTCTTGACGAGCGGCGCTTGGACTGCATCGTCACCGGCGATATCGGCTATCATCACGCACGCGCGGCGATGGACCGGGGAGCGGCGCTCATTGACGCCGGCCATTACGGCACTGAGCGATACATGCTTGCGGTGCTCATTCGCGATCTCCGGGAATTCCTGGGCTCGCGTGATTCCATAGCGCCGGAATTCGTGCAATCGAAAATCGACCTCAATCCGTTTGCGGTACGGCTCAATGAATAAAGAAATCTTCATTATGATAGAATTGCAGCGCCATTGGGACGCCGTGGTCCGGGCGCGGGCCGATCGGCAGTCATCGGAGCGCGAGATCGCCGATACCAACGCAAAAATATCCGCGTACGAAAAAGAGGTCAATGACGCGGAAACCGGCCTCAAAGCGCTCAAGACCAATATGCGCCAATTGGAGCTTGAGCTTAAAAATTTGGATGAGACGGTCTCGCGGCTGGAGTCGCGTCAGGCACACCTGAAGACCGAAAAGGAGCTCGATGCGCTCAACGCCGAGCTGTCACGCGCGAAATCGGACCGGGGAAATCTCGAGGAATCGCTCATTGCGATGATCGACGAGATCGCCGAGAACGATTCAGCCCTCGGTAAAAGCCGGGAGGGACTTGCCGCACTCAGGAGCGAATCGGAGGCGGCGATCGAACGGTTGCGCGAGCGGATTTTGCGCTTTGATGCACTGGGTGAGGAGCATCGAGGGCAGTTTGCCGAGCTACTCACGGGGCTGTCGCCGCCGGTGCGCGTTCGCTTTCAAAAGATGACTGAGTCCGCGAGCGGCGTTGCCCTCGCGCGCATCGACGGTTCATCGTGCGGCGTTTGCCACTTTGAGCTGCCGCCGTATCTTGTTACGGACGCCGGGCGGGACGATAAAATCGCCACATGCATTAATTGCGGCCGATATCTGTTCATCGCCGCTCCGTCACGATGACGTAAAAAAACTGGAAGATACAGATATGATGTTAAGCATGGATAGGGTCTTGCAGCTTCTCGCCGAGGGGAAGAGCCTCGAGAAAATCGCCGAGCTCGGTGATGCGAGCGTCGCGGACGTCGTCGCGCTAGTCGAAAACGCACGCGACATCCTGCTCGCCCATCACAAGGTTACGACGAGAAAGAAGGTCGTCATCAAGAAGGAAGCGAAAGCGGTGACTGCCGAGAGCGAGGATCGTCCGGACAGTGACGATGTCGATGTCGCCAAGCTATTTTCCGGAGCGGAACTCTCGGCGATACCTTTTTCCTCGACGCTGGTTATGAACACCGACGGCGCCTCCAGCGGGAACCCGGGCCCGGCAGGGATCGGGATCGTGATTTTCGATCGCGACGGCAGGCAAGTAGGCAAAGTGTCATCATACATCGGAAAGCGCACCAATAATTACGCAGAGTATTACGCCCTGGTCAAGGCGCTCAAGATCGCGGTGTATTTCAAAGCGCGCGAGCTCAGGGTGCGAACGGACTCCGAGCTCGTGGTCAAGCAAATCAAGGGTGAGTACAAGGTCAAGAACGACTCGATTCGCTCCCTGTACGAAGAGGCCATGGCGCTCAAGAAAATGGTGCCCTCGTTCAAAATCGAGCATGTGATGCGCACGTTCAACGACAAGGCGGATTATCTCGCAAAAAAGGCGGTTGAGGGATCGGGTGATTCCGATTCGAGATAAATCCGCAGCCGGGCACGAATGGCGGATCGCCGAGATTGACGAATCGCGCGCCGAATCGATCGCCGCTGCCTCCGGGATCAACCCGTTTATTGCGCGTCTGATGGTCGGTCGCGGTGTCGACGATCCAGCGCAGGCCGAGCGGTTTCTTTCACCGCGACTTTCGTATCTATACAGCCCGTTCCAGCTCGAGGGGATGCATGACGCCGTCTCGCGTCTTCGGCGTGCGCTCGAGTCCGGGGAACGAATCGGCATTTTTTCCGATTCGGACCTGGACGGACTGACCTCGCTGGCCGTTCTTCATGGTCTGATCGCTCGCATCAATCCGTCCATAGACATCATCATGCGTTATCCGGTCGCGGATGAGACCTATGGCCTCACCCGGGCGGTGGTCGATGAAATGATCGCCGCCGGCGTCCGTTTGCTCGTTACGCTCGATTCGGGGATTCGTGATGTCGAAGAGATCGCGCTGGCGCGCGCCGCCGGCATTGATGTCATCGTATGCGATCATCATCATCCCGACGACCGTCTCCCCGATGCGATCATCGTTAACCCGAAGCGCCATGATTGCCACTATCCATTTAAGGACCTTGCCGGCGTCGGGGTGACCTTCAAACTCTGTTGCGGCGTGCTGATGAGCTATCGCAGCGGCTTCCAAAAGCCGCTCCTGGTGCTCTGTGAGCTCGGCGATGCGCTCGTCGCTCTTTCGATGACCGATGGCGCGGTCGTCTCGGTCGAATCTCTCGATGCGCAATCGGCGCGAATTCGCTTGCCGAATATTGTTCCTGACGATTCTGCGTGCATCGTGTCGCTTGGCGATCGCTATGGATGGGTCCCCTCGGAATGCGTGCCGGGGCGGCGCATGTTCGATCTCGCGACGCTTGTGCGCGATGTCAGCGATGCCGGCACGGTTCCTGCAGGTGACGGACTGGACGCATTGTGCCGAGCTCTGGGCCTGGAGCGTTCGATGAGCGATGTCCCGGGTGCCCTCGCTGCCCTCGTATCTGAGATAGACTTCAGGAAATCAGAAAAGCTGCGCAATTACATCGAAACAACCATGCCCTTGGTGGCCCTGGGTACTATTGCCGACATCATGCCGGTGATAGGCGAAAACAGGATTATCGTCCATCATGGACTCAAAAACCTCCCCGCGACCTCGCATCCGGGACTCGCATACATGGTTGGCGGCCTCAAATCGCTTTCGGCGCGCAGTGTGAGCTGGAACATCGTGCCGTCCCTCAATGCCCCCGGGCGCTTCGGGAAAACGGAACTGACCGCGAAGTTCTTTCTTGAGCGCGAAAACGCCGAATTGGGAGTTATCCTGAAGGAGATCGGATCGCTCAATGAGCGCCGTCGAGCCATGGTTGATGAAATCTTTACGTCAATCGTTCGCGATATGTCGAACGCCGAGACGGACGATACGGGAGTGCTGTTTCTGGTCCGCAATGATACGCCTGATGGACTTACGGGACTGGTCGCGAATCGATTGTCCGGACATTATCAGAAGCCGGTAATCGTTGTCTCACATCAAGGGGCCACTGGCCTGGTGAAGGGGTCGGGCAGGAGCTCGGTCGCGTGCGATTTCTTGTCGATTGTATCATCGGCGCAGGGCTTCTTCGAGAAATTCGGCGGACACGAACAAGCCTTCGGCTTTACGACGCGCGCCGAATCGCTTCCGGAGATAGAAGCGTGCATCCGCGAGGCGACGCAATCGTATATCGGGCGTGCGCCGATAGTGCGCATAGACTGCGAGATTCCGATAGAGGTCATCACGACCGAATTCGTCGGCGCACTCTCATCGCTCGAACCCTACGGCAATAAAAATGAAGAACCCGTGTTTCTTTCACGCGGGGTGATGGTTCGCGATTTTTTAAGGATTGGCAAGGACAAAGTCCACGGCAAATACCAGCTGGCGGCCCCATTCCGCTGTGAGGCGGTGGGCTGGAACATGGCCGATGCCATGGAACGCCATGCCAACAACGGCCCGCTTGACCTGGTGTATCGGCTGTCACTGAACGAATATAACGGGCGTGTCACTTCTCAATTGGTCCTGATCGACCTGCGCGAAAGCGGATCATCAAACGAAAAAATTAATATTTGACTTTTATCGCCATTGATGAAATTGTAACGCCATTGAAACTCACGGGGCGGGAATTGGGTAGCCACTATGGATATAAAGATAAATGACGGAAACACACAGGTTGATATTGTCGTCAGCGGCGATATTGAAATGATGACGATCAAAGAGTTCAAGGAAAAGCTCTTTGAAATTGGCCAGAATGCCAACAAAGATGTCGAAATCGACCTTTCCAAAGTTGACTACATCGATTCATCGGGTGTTGGCGTCCTCATTAGCCTTCTGAAGATGCAAAAAAAGAAGGGAAAAGCACTTAAAATAGAAAAAGTCAGCTCGCAGGTCCTCAATGTTCTTCAGCTCAGTTCGCTATCGGACGTATTCAATCTGTGACGGAATCGGTGCGCTCCGTTTTCAATAGCGCGCGCTCGTTGCGTCCATAACGGATTATCCCATGGATTCATTTCGCATCGGCATCGGGTACGACGTGCATCGATTGGTGCAGGGGCGTCCGTGCATCATTGGAGGAGTGCGCATACCGTTCGACCGCGGGCTCGATGGCCACTCCGACGCCGATGTCCTGGTTCACGCGATCATTGATGCGCTTCTCGGGGCCGCCGGCCTTGGCGATATCGGCGCGCACTTTCCGGACACCGACGAGCGCTATCGTGGCGCCGACAGCCTTCGCCTGCTTACGGCCGTCCATGAAATGCTTGTGGCCCGGTCGGTTGCGATCGTCAACATCGATTCGGTCGTGCAGTGCCAGATGCCGAAGATCCTTCCGCACGCGGAGGAGATGAAGCGGGCGATCGGACGCGCGCTGGGCGATCTCGATATTTCCCGCATCGGTATCAAGGGGAAAACGACGGAAGGCCTCGGGTTTCCCGGACGGGGAGAGGGGATCGCCGCGCAAGCGGTCGCGCTCATCATGATTCGCGCGTGATGGCGTAAAAAATGTTATTGCAGAAACCCGCCATCTGATTTGTGGTGCAATCTCCGGACGATACCGGACGCGCATGCGACTCGATTATGCGCGCACGCGGCACTACAGGGATTGTGCGATGATACACAATGACGTGGAACTACTGAAACGCGGCGTCGAGGAGATTATCCCCGAGGACGAATTCGTGAAAAAGGTCGAGCGGTCTCAGCGCGAGAACCGGCCGCTCATCGTGAAGGCGGGATTCGATCCCACCGCCCCCGACATCCACCTGGGCCATACGGTCCTCCTGCGCAAGATGCGGCACTTCCAGTCCATGGGACACACCATCGTGTTCCTGATCGGCGACTTCACCGGTATGATCGGCGATCCCTCGGGCAAGCAGGACACCCGCAAGCGCCTGACACGCGAGGAGGTGCTGGCCAATGCGGAAACGTACAAAAAACAGGTATTCAAGATCCTCGATCGGGAGAAGACGGTCGTCGATTTCAACTCGCGGTGGTGCGAGCAGATGCGCTTCGCAGACGTGCTCGAGCTCACTTCGAAATACAATGTCGCGCGTATGCTCGAACGTGACGATTTCGCCAACCGCTATCGGGACGGCAAGCCCATATCGATTCTGGAATTCCTCTATCCGCTGATCCAGGGCTACGACTCGGTGGCGCTCAAGGCTGACATCGAACTGGGCGGCACGGATCAGAAATTCAACCTGCTCGTTGGCCGGGACATGCAGCGCGAGTACGGCCAGGAGCCCCAGGTGATCATGACCATGCCGCTGCTGGTGGGCCTTGACGGCGTGCAGAAAATGAGCAAGTCCCTGGGGAACTACATTGGAATTAACGAGCCGCCGAAGGAGATCTTCGGCAAGGTGATGTCCATCTCGGACGACCTCATGTTCTGGTACTACGAGCTCGTCACCGACGTTCCCCTCGACGAGGTTGCGGGCCTCAAGGCGGGCATAGCCGATGGGAGCGTCCATCCGCGGGACGTGAAGGTTCGGCTCGGCAAGGAGATCTGCGCCCAGTTCTACGATCGTGAGACGGCGGACGCCGCCGAGGCGGAATTCAACCGGATTTTCGTTCGTAAGGACCTGCCGGATACCATCGAGGAGTATGCCATACCGGAGTCCGAGAAATCGGACGGGAAAATCTGGATCGTGAAGCTTCTGGTGCTTTCCGGCATGGCGAAATCGAACGGCGAGGCCAGGCGGCTCATATCCGGCGGGGGCGTGTACATCGACAGCGACCGCGTCGAGAAGGACGATTACGAGCTTCCGCTCCCCGCAGCGTGCGTCATCAAGGTGGGGAAGCGTCGTTTCATGAAAATCACCGGATAATAAAATAGTGTGTAACCGTCGGATAAACTGAATGTCTGATTATTCTGATGATGCCGTGATCGCCCGCGTGCTTGCGGGAGACGCGGACGCCTTCGAGGAGATTATCAAACGCTACAACGATAAGCTCTTCCGATACGTATACTCGAAGGTGAATAATTATGACGAGGCGGCCGACGTGACCCAGGATATTTTCGTCATGGCCTATGAGTCGCTGGCGTCGTTCAGGGGCGAGTCGAAATTCTACACCTGGCTGTTCAGCATTACCATCAACTACTGCAAAAACCACCAGAAGAAGAGCCGGAGACAGGCGAGCGTCTCCATCAACCGCCCCGACGACACCGAATTCGAGATGCAGATCCACGACGAGCGCGTGGATATCGAGGCGGGGGTGATCGACCGAGACTCGCTCCGGATCGTCAAGGAGGAGCTGTTCAAGCTTCCCGACGATTACCGGGAGATCCTCGTCCTGCGCGACATCGAAGGGTACTCGTACAACGATATCAGTTCCATGCTTTCGATTAACCTCGCCAACGTCAAGGTGCGCATACACCGGGGGCGCGAGATGCTGAAGAAACGGCTTTCGGAACGGGGGCTCCTGTCATGATGGACCATGTTTCTTTCGATAGACTATCGGCCTACGCCGACAATACGCCGCTTTCCGTCGCGGACAAGACGTCGATCGAGCGGCACCTTGCGGGGTGCGCTTCCTGCAGGGATGAGCTTGCGCGCATACGGAAGATGCTGCAGATGCTCTCGTCGCTCAAGGGGCTCGGGCCTGTCGACTCCGATCGGTTCGTGCGCAACACGATGCGTCGGATATCGGATGGCGGGCATGTCGTGCATCGGGTGTCGAAATCGCGGGCTGTCCGTTCGGCTGCGACGGCGGCCGTCGCGGCATCGGTCGTGATAGCCGGGACAATCTTCGCGACCATGGGCGGATTTTTCAACACGACAGGACCGACGACTGTCGCCCGGAACGAAGACCCGCGCGCCGTTACGGTTCCCGTGTCGTACGCGCACAACCGGATATCGCGCGCAATGAACGTGTTCAGGAGCGATGTGGAAAAAGACGCGACGGTGTCGCTCCTCGAACGTCACCGGGCGAAGATAATCGCGGTCACCGATTCCTATGTCGAGGGGCGGGTGAGCGCCAGCGAATTCAATCGGATGCTCAACACCTTTTACCACCTGGGCGGCCGGCGTCCGTACATGGTGAGCAGCGACATGGACGGCTTCAAGACCGTGCGGTTCCTGGTGGGCGAACCAGCGCAACGTGAACCGCAGACAAGCGTTCCGGCTATGCCGGAGTCGGATATCCACGTACTGGTGAATTTTCACCGTTGATACGATGGCTCACTGGATCGCACTCTATGGACGGTTTCGCGGCTCGATTGTCGCCCAGCTTCCCTATCTGAACGCCTTCTATTTTCTTGAGATCATCTATCTGATGGTTTCCCTGAACATACTCTACGGAAACCGGATCGCGCTGGCAGTCGCGATGGCGCTCTCGCTGACTGTCGCGGTACAGATGGGGCTATTGTTCTTCCGTCATCCGATGAGCCGCTACGTGCAGCTTGGACTGATGGAGCTTCACGCAGCCTACTCGTTGCCGCTGTGCTTCAACCTCGCGACCGGCGCGTTTGAATATCACGCGCTCGACGCGGGGTTAATCGTCGCGAGGTTTTTCGTCGCCTGCCTCGAGATCGTCGGCATCGTCGCGCTCACCGACGACGCCGTGCGTGCGGAATTCGAATAATCGGACCGCTTACATGTTCTCCGCAACGGCGCGCCCGAAGGCGGAGCAGGTGAGGAGGGTCGCTCCCGACATCTGGCGTTCGAGATCGTAGGTGACCTTCTTCTGCTGGATCGTTTTTTCGAGGGCCGTTATGATCCGGTCGGCCGCCTCGGTCCATCCCATGAAGCGCAGCATCATCTCGCCCGAAAGGATCAGGGATCCCGGGTTCACCTTGTCCTGGTTTGCATACTTGGGAGCAGTGCCGTGGGTCGCCTCGAATACGGCGGACGTGTCGCCGATGTTCGCGCCGGGGGCCATGCCCAGACCGCCAATCTGCGCGGCGATGGCGTCGGAGAGGTAGTCGCCGTTCAGGTTCGGTGTTGCGATCACGTCATATTCGTCGGGACGCAGGATCACCTGCTGGAACATCGCATCGGCGATGCGGTCCTTGATGACGATCTTTCCCTGAGGGCATTTTCCGTTGAATTTCGACCAGAGTTCGTCCTCGGTGACGGTGTGGTCGCCAAACTCCTTCGCGGCCAGTTCGTAGCCCCATTCGCGAAACGCCCCTTCGGTGAACTTCATGATGTTCCCCTTGTGGACCAGGGTGATGCTGGAGCGATTGTTCTTGATGGCGTAGGTGATCGCGCTTCGGACGAGGTTTTTCGTATTGGTCTCGCTGATCGGCTTGATACCAATGCCGGAGTCCGGCCGGATGTCCTTCTTGAGCTCGGATCGGATGAAGTCGATGATGCGCTTCGCTTCTTCAGAGCCCTCCTTCCATTCGATGCCGGCGTAGAGGTCCTCCATGTTCTCGCGGAAGATGATCATGTTCACCGCATCGGGACGGACGACGGGGCTGGGAACGCCCTTGAGGTAGCGAACGGGGCGTATGCACGCATAGAGGTTGAGCACCTGTCGAAGGGCGACGTTGATACTGCGGATCCCGCCGCCCACCGGCGTGGTGAGCGGGCCCTTGATCGCGACCTTGTATTCCTTGATCGCGTCGAGCGTTTCGTCGGGAAGCCAGTTGCCGGTCATATTGAACGCCTTTTCGCCGGCGAGGACCTCCCGCCAGGTGATGGCGCGCGATCCGCCATAGGCCGATGCGACCGCGGCGTCGAGAACGTGCCGTGTGGCGCGCCAGATATCGGGGCCGGTGCCATCTCCCTCTATGAAAAGAACAACCGGCTTGTCCGGTACGGTTACGGTTCCATTTTGATACTGTATGCGATCTGACATTTGGGTCTCCTGTGGGAAAATGTTCGGGGGTTCGCCATAAAAAAATATTATTGCTAATATTTCAATATTTTTTAATGTTGATGATATGAAGAATCAGAACAATCGTTTTGCCGGGCGTGAAGAATCATGAAGGACCTATTGATCATCGGGGCGGGCCCGGCGGGTCTCACGGCGGCGATCTATGCCGTGCGCGCCGGTATCGAATGCGCCATCCTCGAGAAGTTTTCTCCGGGCGGGCAGGTAGTCAACACCTATGAGGTCGAGAACTACCCGGGGTTTGAAAATCCGATTCCCGGCTGGGAGCTTATGAGCGCCATGGAGGCCCAGGCGCGTCGATTGGGGGTTCCGATCGAAAGCGTCGACGTCGCCGGCATACGAAAGAACGATGCTGCGGATTCCTTCATCGTGACCACGGCGGATGGCGGGGAACACGCCGCGCGCGCGGTCATTTTGGCGACCGGCGCGTCGTTCAAGAAGGTCGGCGTCCCCGGCGAGGTCGAGTTTACCGGGCGCGGCGTATCATACTGCGCGACCTGCGACGGTGCCTTCTACAAGGGGCGTACCGTTGCGGTGATCGGCGGCGGGAACACGGCCCTCGAGGAGGCGCTCTTCCTCACGCGGTTCGCGACCCGTGTGTATCTCATTCATCGTCGGGACGAGTTTCGCGGTGCGAAGATCCTGCAAGACCGCGTTCTTAGGAACGATCGCATCACTCCGGTGTACGATACCGTCGTCGGATCCATCAATGGCGCGACGTCGGTCGAATCCGTGACCCTCATCAACAAAAAAACGAACGTGCAGTCCGAGCAGCACGTTGATGGCGTGTTCGTGTTTGTGGGCTACGAGCCGAACACGGCGTATTGTCCCGCGGAGCTCTTGAATCCGGCGGGCGAGGTGATCGTCAATCGCGACATGAAAACGCGTATCGACGGTCTGTTCGCCGCCGGGGATCTCCGAGAGGGGTCGATCCGGCAGATCGTCGCCGCGTGCGGCGATGCGGCGGTTGCCGCCGTACACGCGTATGCGTATCTTGCCGAACGTGAGCACCGCTAACACCACCCATATACATAATTCCAGGAGAAAGCATGGCAACTATCAAGCGTTTTAGGGTTATACCTTCGCTCCCCGAAAGTCTTCAGCCGCTCATGAAGATCGCAAAAAACCTGTGGTGGGTGTGGAACTTCGAGGCGATCGAGCTGTTCAGACGCCTCAACGTGGATTTGTGGCGCGAGCTGCACCACAATCCGGTGGCCTTCCTCGGTTCCATATCACAGAAGGAGCTCGAGGAAGTCGCGAAGTCCGAAAGTTTCATCGCGCACCTCAACCGCGTTACCGAGGAGCTCGAATGGCACATGACCAAGCGGTCCTGGTTCGAGGAGAATTATCCAGAATCGCGCGATATGCAGGTGGCGTATTTTTCCGCGGAATTTGGTCTGCACGAATGCCTCCCGATTTATTCCGGCGGCCTGGGGGTCCTAGCGGGCGACCACCTGAAGTCATCCAGCGAGATCGGGGTGCCGCTCTGCGGCGTGGGATTGCTCTATCGGCTTGGGTATTTCCATCAGTATCTTAACATCGACGGCTGGCAGCAGGAGGCGTTCCCGGAAACGGACTTTTTCAACATTCCTATCAGTATCATGAAGGACGAACAGGGCCAGCCGATCAGCATCTCCGTCGAATTTCCCGGGCGCGTCGTGCATGCGCACATCTGGGAGGTGCGCATCGGCCGGATCAGCCTCTATCTGCTCGATACCAATATTGACCAAAACGCGATCGAGGACCGTGCGATCACCGATCAGCTCTATGGCGGCGATCTCGAGATGCGCATCAAGCAGGAGCTGCTGCTGGGTGTGGGCGGCGTTCGCGCGCTCAAGCGTTTGGGCAAGCGCATCACCGTGTATCACATGAACGAGGGTCATTCGGCATTCCTCGCCGTCGAGCGAATCCGCGACGTGATGATGACGGAGCGGCTCGCGTTCCGGGAGGCGCTTGAGTTTGTGACCGCCGGAAACGTGTTTACCACCCACACGCCGGTACCGGCCGGAAACGACCGGTTTCCCGGCGAGCTCATCGAAAAATATCTGTCGCACTATTACGCGCCGCTTGGCCTCGCCAAGGAGGCGTTCATGGGACTTGGCAGGGAAAACCCAACGGATAAAAACGAGACCTTTTGCATGACCGTGCTGGCCCTTCGGACCGCGGCCTCGTGCAACGGCGTTTCGAAGCTGCATGGCTCGGTTTCGCGCGCCATGTGGAGAAACATCTGGCCGTCGCTGCCCGTGCACGAGGTGCCCATCGACCACATCACCAACGGCGTGCAGATACTCTCCTGGACCTCGGACGAGATGATGCGCCTTCTGAACCGCTACCTGGGGCCGCGCTGGATCGACAATCCGGTCGACCGCGACATATGGAACAACGTCGATTCAATTCCCGACTCGGAGCTCTGGCGTACGCGCGAGCGTCTTCGCGAGCGGCTGATCGTGTTCGCCCGACGCGTGCTAAAGAGCCAACTGGCGACGCGAGGGCTCCCGAAAAACGAAGTGGACCGCTCCGATTCCGTGCTCGATGCGGACGCGCTCACCATCGGCTTCGCGCGAAGATTCGCGACCTACAAGCGCGGTACGCTTATCATGAAGAACATGGACCGCCTCGAGAAGATCTTGTTAAACCGCGAGCGGCCGGTGCAGATCATTTTCGCCGGCAAGGCCCATCCGCACGACAATCTGGGCAAGGAGCTTATAAAACACATCGTCAATCTGGTGCGCGACGAGCGGTTTCGGAACAAGATCGTGTTTCTGGAAGACTATGATATCAACATCGCGCGAAACATGGTGCAGGGGGTCGATGTGTGGCTTAACACGCCCATTCGTCCGCTCGAGGCGTCGGGAACCAGCGGCATGAAGGTGGTTCCCAACGGCGCGCTCAATCTCAGCATCCTCGACGGTTGGTGGAACGAGGGGTACAACGGCAAAAACGGATGGGCGATCGGTCGGGGAGAGGAGTATCTGGATCACGGCTATCAGGACGAGGTGGAGAGCCTGTCGCTGTACAATATTCTCGAGAAGGACCTCATCCCGTCGTTCTACAGTCGCGGCGCCGACGGGCTCCCGCACGAGTGGGTCACGAAGATCAAGGAATCGATGAAAACGCTCTGCCCGCAATTCAACACCAATCGCATGGTGCGGGATTACGCGGAAAAGTTTTACATTCCCGCGCATCATCACGAGCGTGCGTTCAGCGAAAACGAATACCGCGTTTCGCGCGACCTGGCGAAGTGGAAGAGCGCAGTCGTCGCGGGCTGGAACAAGGTGTCGATCCGCGACCTCATCTACGGTGAAGAGCGGGAGATCGCGCTGGGCTCGCGCCTCAAGGTGCGCGCGCAGGTCGATTTGGGGGGATTGGCGCCGCAGGACGTTCAGGTCGAGCTGTACTTCGGCGCGCTCAACCAAGACGGGGAAATCTTCGAAGGGGCCTCGCTCCCGATGTTTCCCGTCGAAGACCACGGGGGCGGCCAACACGCTTATGAGGGCCACATGCTGTGCCTCAAGTCGGGTCAGTTCGGTTTCACCGTTCGCGCCATCCCGATGCATGACAATTTGGTGCGCAAGTTCGAGCCACGGCTCATTGCCTGGGCATAGACGGGCGGATCAGGCGTGGCCGTGCGCCTCGCGCTGCAGGCGTTCGAAGAAATCCTCCATGAAGCGATGGCGCTCTTCGGCGATCGCCCGGCCCGTGTCCGTGAGCATCGCCGCCCGGATATGCCGGAGCTTGACGACGAATTCGCGGTACGCCGTATCCTCCTCGGTGTAGGCGCGCGTCGCGTCGATATCGGCGTCCTCATTGTGCAGCCGGGCGCCGATTTCACCAGAAAACAGGAAGGCCCGACCGATGCCGATGGCGCCGATCGAATCGAGCTTGTCCGCATCGAACAGAACCCGCGACTCAATGGAATTCGGCTCCGCCCCGCCGCGATAGCGATGCTCGGCGATGCATGCGGCGATCCTCGCGATGTTGCTGGGATCAACATGCAAGCTCGAAAGGAACTCACGGGCCAGTTCGCTCCCGCGTTGGGCATGGCACATCGCGCCATTGCTCGCATCTTCGTCGGCGCGGGCGATGTCGTGCAGGATCGCCGCACATCGGACGATGTCCGGATCGGCGCCCTCGGCCTCCGCAATGCGTTCCGCCATGCAGGTCACGCGCTGGACATGGTCCCAGCCGTGACTCGAGCGAAGCTGCGTCATGCGCCGTTTTGCATATTCGATTGCGGTGGGAAATATCCGGGCGTTTATTTTCGTTGCCATGGCGCGATACGCGGATGGGGCGGGGACGTCAGTCGATCTTGAGGATGGTCATGAACGCCTCTTGCGGGATGTCCACGTTCCCGATCTGTTTCATGCGCTTCTTGCCCTCTTTTTGCTTTTCGAGCAGCTTGCGCTTGCGGGTGATGTCGCCGCCGTAGCATTTGGCCGTGACGTTCTTTCGCAGCGCCGATATGTTTTCGCGCGCGATGATCTTCGCGCCGATCGCCGCCTGCAGCGGGATCTTGAACTGGTGACGGGGGATAATGTCCTTGAGCTTCTCGATGATTTCCTTGCCGCGGTAATAGGCCTTATCGGAATGGACGATGAACGACAGGGCGTCCACCGGCTCGGCATTGACCAGGATGTCCACCTTGACCATGTTCGAAGGGCGGTAGTCCTTTATCTCGTAATCGAAGGACGCATACCCGCGCGAGCAGGACTTGAGCTTGTCGTAGAAGTTGAATACGATCTCGGAGAGCGGCATGTCGTAGTGCAGCTGGACGCGCGTTTCGTCGATGTACTCCATGTTCTTGTGTATGCCCCGGCACTCGTTGACGATGGCCATAATGTTCCCCACGAATTGCGAGGGGGTGATGATGGTGGACTCGACGAAAGGCTCGTTGATCGTTACGATGCGGCCGGGATCGGGCAGCTTCACCGGGTTGTCGATGACGAGCTCCTCGCCGTTGGTGAGTTTGATATGGTACTCGACGCTCGGCGCGGTGGTGACGAGCGACAGGTTGAACTCGCGTTCAAGGCGCTCCTGGACGATCTCCATGTGCAGGAGGCCCAAGTAGCCGCAGCGAAACCCGAATCCGAGCGCGTAGGAGTTGTCGGGCTCGAAGATGAGCGAGGCGTCGTTCAAGCGGAGCTTTGCGAGCGCGTCCTTGAGCTCCTCGTATTCATCGCTGTACATCGGGTACAGGCCGGAAAACACCATGGGCTTCACGTCCTTGAAGCCCTTGAGGGGCTCGGACGTTGGGTTGGCGGTTTTCGTGATCGTATCGCCGATCTTGGTGTCGGCCACCGCCTTGATGCCGGCGATGATATATCCCACCTCCCCGGGGCGGAGGGATTCGCGCTTTTCGCGTTCGAGGCGGAACACGCCCACCTCGGTGACCGTATATCGACGTCCCGAGGAGATCAGCACGATCTCCTCGTCTTTGCGAACGCTCCCCTGGACGATGCGCACCTTGATAACTGCGCCGACGTACTGGTCGAAGAACGAATCGAAGATGAGCGCTTGCAGCGGGCCGTCCGCCGATCCAGTGGGCGGCGGAATGTATTCGATGATCTTTTCCATGAGATCGTCGATGCCGATGCCCTCGCGCGCAGAGGTGAGCGCGGCGTGCGCGGGATCGAGCCCGAGGGTCTTCTGGATGCTTTTCCGGGTGGCCTCGACATCGGCGCTGGGCATGTCGATCTTGTTAATGACCGGAATGATCTCGAGGTCGTTGTCGATCGCGAGGTAGAGGTTCGCCAGCGTTTGCGCCTCGACGCCCTGGCTCGCGTCAACGACCAGCAATACGCCCTCGCAGGCGGCCAGCGCGCGGGAGACCTCGTAGGTGAAATCGACGTGCCCCGGTGTGTCGATGAGATTGAAGACGAACTCCTCCCCGGCGTTCGAGCGGTAATTCAGCGTGATCGCGTTCGACTTGATGGTGATGCCGCGCTCGCGTTCGAGGTCCATCGTGTCGAGTATTTGGTCCATGTGGTTGCGGCTGTCGAGAAGATTGCACTTCTCGATGATGCGATCGGCGAGCGTGGACTTGCCGTGATCGATGTGCGCGATGATGGAGAAATTCCGTATGTGGGCGCTGTTCATGCCGTATCGTTCAGGAGACGTAATTGGGGAGATGGTCAGACAGCGCGGTTTTTCCGCAAGCTTTTTTTACGTCACAAAAACGACCGGCCCCGACGGATCAGGCCCGGCAAACGGAAAGGTACATGACAACGCACAGCGTGACGCAGGCGATGAGGTTGAGTATCAGTATCTCCATCGGATCGATCCGAAAAAGGTATGGACGCTTCCGCCGTATTTATACGACGGATTGTACGGATTCGTGGTGTCCTTGGTCGCCGATCGTTCCTGAAGCATTTGGTATTGGTACGCGATATCGACCTCCACGGGGACCTTTAGGACGATGACATCGGGGATGATGAATCCCGCACCCAGGGATATGATGTGCTTGTCGTTGTCGAGGTAGTTGCTGTTGCCGTTCTGTTCCGGCGTAAAGGCCGGTTGCATCATGTAGCCTTCGCGAATTTTCAGCCACGGCAACACGGTTTGCTCGAAGCCGGCCTTGTATATGATGATGTCCTTGAATTGCGGATAGCTGACCTCAAACGTGTCTTCCCAGCGCTTCAGGTAGTTCTTCGCGAGGTCGTTATATCGCGACCATTGCTGCAATTCGGCGTCGACGGAGAAGACGAGTTCCTTGAATATCCACAGGTCCTGGATGGCGTAGGAGAGTCCGCCGGTGAACGATTTCGGCGTGTAGAAATCGAAAATGGCGATGCTCATCTTCATGTCCACGCCGGCGAGGTCGGTGGTCGCCTGCGTGTCGAACGGGTCGATCTTGAGATATATCTCGTCCCGGTAGCAGAACCCGAAGTTGAAATCACCCGGGCCCAGCTTGTCCCATTTGAAGCTGAGTCCTGCGAGCGGCGCGCTTGAGGGCTGCAGGTCGAGCTTGGTTCTCGTGGGCGGGTTCTGGTCTTCCTGCGTGATCTGGACTTTTTGAATTTGCACGGACCCTTTCCCGCCGGCAAAAACCGATATCCCGCCGCCGATATACATGTGGTTTTTCCACACTTCGATTCCCACGCCGAGATTGGTGATGAACCGCTGGATCCGCCGGCCGTATCGCATGAAATAGTGGGTGCGGGGATCGTCGTCGGTCACTTTGCCGAGGCCGAGGTCGTCCTGGATCGCGAAGAGCACGCCGAGCCGCGCGTTCAGGTCGAACGGCATGCGAATGAAGGTATTCATGTCGATGACGAGTCCGAGGACGAAGGCGCCGAACTGCAGCTTCTCGTTTTTCGTCTCCTGGGCGACGTCGGTGGTAACCTCGAGGTTGGGGATCGTGTACAGATAAGTGACCGCAAGCTCGTTGTTGTTGATCTTGTGGGCTTCGCCGCCGTCCTCGGATTTCTCGCTTATCGTTTTCTGCTTTTTCTCGCCCGTCAACGTTTTGTAAAGGAGCGAGACCTTTGTTTTCGTTTCCTTAAGTTCGGCCTTCGGGGGAACCTTGCCCAGACCGGACATGTTGTACCAGGTTGAGGACCAGTCGTCGACGATCGAAGTGACGGCATTGCCCATGCCAACCGCTTTGGCGCTTATGCCATAGGTGTCGCCATAGTTTGCGAATGCCAGAGACGCCGGTAGTATGATGAGGGATATGGTGAAAAGTATACGTTTCATAAGGTTCCTCATGGTTTATTAACCGTCCAACCAGACTTTGTGATGATTGTAAAAACAGTGAAAATGTCAATAAAAAAATTGAAAAATCAAAGTATGTCGATATGGATTTGCCATGATGAAAATCGTAGTCGTTTCCGACACTCACGGGAATAGTGTCTCTTTGAGAAAGATCATTAACGATGAATCACCATTCAATTATTTATTTCATTGCGGCGATGGTATCGATGATATCGAACGTGTCAACATAAAACCTGACATCCGAGTTCTGGGGGTATCAGGCAACATGGATGCGTATTCGTCAAGCAGATTCGCTTCGCATGCCGTGTGCGATATTGACAAAAGGCGCTTCCTGATTCTCCATGGAAACATCGAGCGAGCGCACGATGACCTGCTTGGCGTACTCATGGCAGGCCGCGAACGGGACGCCGATATCGTCGTGTTCGGACACACGCATCGTCCATTCCTCTCGGATGCGGACCGGCCGATCCTCTTCAATCCGGGACCGGCCCTGAACGGGCAGTATGGCATTATCACGATTGATGAAAACGCCATGAACTTCGCGCATAAAAGGGTAGGGGGATGATGCGAGCGTGTCCGTCTACAGGCGAAGGCCAATCATGCAATAATAACGGGTCGCTTCCATGTTTTGGGTCTGGTAGAGGACCCGAAGGTAGTCGGCGCCGAACTGGGCGAAAAGCGGGCGCGATATGCTGATTTCGATGGCGATACCCGCCTTGTAGAATGGATCATTGCTCTCGTTGGGCACGTCGCCGGTGCCGCGCTTGTTGATGATCGATGTGATCGCAACGCCTCCGCCGGCCTTGAGGATGAAATTGACCGGGATATCGAACCGCGTTGCGGCATAGAGGTTCACCCCGAAGGTCGATCCCTGAATGTCGAAGGTTGTTCCCGCAGTGTTTTGCTTTGCCTTGAATTCCATGGTGCTCCCCTCGAACTCAACGCCGGTGTACCGAAGCACGCCCCACTCGCCGAATGCGCCGTGCGTCCCCACATCGTAGGCGAGGATGCCGTTGAAGTTTCCGATGGAGTCCATGAAATAGTTTTGCCAGTTGCCGCTCAAGCTGTAATTCACGATGCCGACGCTCAGCTTGATGCCCAGGTTAAAAAGGTTCCTACTGAAGCGCGTCTCGATAGCGGTGGTCCCGCGCTTGATTTCTATCGTTTCCCACTCGGACCAGCTGCCGATCTTCCTGAACTTGTTGACCACCCCGATGCGGAGACGGTACGTTCCGGGGGGCAACGGTACGGTGACGGTGTTGGTCTCCGTGGATGTGGCGATGATCTCCTTGCCGTCCTTGTCGGTGATGCGAATGGCGTAGCCGATGGCGCCGTCTATCGCCTCCCAGTCGATCCGCACTCCGTCGGTGGACGATTGCCCGGAAACGGGCGGGGCGGGCGCGACAATCGCCCATGCCAGCAGGGCGATCGCGAGAAGCAGGGAGAATCGTGTCTTGGTCGGTATCATCGGCCTACTTGACGTAAATGACGCGCGGCGATTTTAACTTGGTCTTCCTGAGGGATTTCCCCAGGGTGATTTCAAAGCAGGTCTTTACCAGCGGGCTTTTCCGTACGGCGGTCGCACCGGGCGCGCGGTCGAACGCCTGCAGCGTCCAGCAGAAATTTCCCACGTCGAGTTTCTCGAGTTCGGTCATCTTCCATTCGCCGTCCCGGGTCGTATGGCGCACAATCGGCTTGAGAACGTCCCCATCCTGTTGGAACAGCTCGATGCGGTAATGATTCGCCCCGCGCAGGCGGTTCCATTTGAAGTGCAGCGCGTCCGAGGCGTCCATGTCGACGACCTCGCGGATCGCCGGGGCGATGACGACCGGTGTTCCCATCCTCTCGGCGACGGTAAATGAAACCACGGGCCCCTTCATGATCGCCGCTCCTGATTCATCAAGCTGACGCACCTGCCAGAAGTATCGACCCGGCTCCAGGCCTTTTACGGTTTGATGGTGCCCGTCGGTGCGGGCGTCACGAACCGCCGAGGAGAGTCCGCTGTCTCGAGAGACGACGAGGTGGAACTGGCCAGGCATTTCGGTGCGCTTCCATGAGAATGCGACGGCGGCCGCAGTGTCCTCCCCGTCCGGGGCGATGGTCGCATTGTCACGCGGCGCGATGATGGCAATGACGTCGGATTCGATGATGCGGAACTGACGCGCGGACGAGGTGACCGACTCGGAACCGCCGCGAATCATGCCGGTCACCCGCCAGAAGTAGGGACCGGTATCGAGCGCGCCGGTGAGCTTGGCGAAATTCGTAGCGCTCGTTCCTGTGTGGATGATGTTGGTAAAGCCGCGATCACGCGCGATATCGATTCGCGACGATCCGATCTCGGGGACGGTCCGCCAGGTGAAGGTGATGGTTCCGTTTTTGAGCGATATCTTGTTGAACTGTCTGGCGTCGGGCGGGAATACGAGCTCGGGCGGATCAAGCGATGCGGTCTGCGTGATGGTGAAGCGATGCACGGGGCTGGAGACGCTCTGTCCGGCGCCGGAACGGCGCACCATGCAGTAGTATGTTCCGCTGCCGAGCGTGTCGAGCGCCGCTCCGGTGGCGGACGTGTCGATCCGCTGGACGACGCGGCTCATCGATGAATCGCTCGCGATGGTAAGCGTGTATGAGGACGACAATTCGCTCCCGGACCACTTGAAGCTCACGAGCGGCTTTTTGGCATTGTACGAATAGGTCGCGCCGTCGTGCGGGGATATCAGCGAGAGGGGGGCGTCGCGGGTGATGGACAGCCGACGCACCTCGCTGTATTCGATCTTGCGCGTCTTCCGGTTCATGGCGCGCAGGCGCCAGTAGTAGATCCCGGAGGGCAGCTCGAGCGTACGTCCGTCGCCCGCGATCCGGCGGATGCTCACGATGTCGCCGAACGATGGGCTCTGCGCCACCTCGTGGTGGATGTCGGCGGCGTCGCGGACGGCCTCCCAGGAGAACTGGACCCGGTGCCGCGCCGTGGTCGTGGTTATGTGCTCGTTCGGCGCCGGCGACAGGAGCTTGAGGCTGAGCCGGTAGATCGTAAGGGCGTCCTTCGAAAGAACGGCCTTTTCGTCCTGTCCGATGAGCTTCTCCGTTTCACCGCGGTTGATCTTCGCCGTGCCCCGGTTGACGGTCAGATTGAGATCGGTCCCGCCCATCCGCGTAAGGCTCACGTCGCTCTTGTCGATGGAAACGACCGTATCCTTGGATTTGATGTTCATCTTCTGCTTGGGGTCGGCGTCCCCGCGCTTGGCGTTGATGGAACCCTGCGCGAACTCGATGTCGACCTCGTTTTTCGAAAACGAGATCAGGATCATGCTGTTCTCGTTGAGCGAGATCTCGGTGCCGTCCTTGAGCTTGATCACCGCCTCGGAGAGCTCGGCCGTCCGGATGGAGTCGTGATTGTGGACGGGAACGGCCTCGGCGACGTCCTCCCAGACGACCTGGCTGGCGTACTTACGCTGCGCCTGCTGGCGCTTGAAGGTGATGGTGCCCACCACCTCCTCCGAACCGGCCCCGCGTCGGCGCGTGAGGTCGTAGTAGAAGAGACCCGAGAACAGGACGATGATGACCAGGCCCGCCACGAGGACGGTTTTGTCATTTCTCGATAATTTCATATTTCACTTCTTCTTCATCGACTGCGTGGTCGGCGATCGGACCCTTCATTTCGATGCCCATGAGCGCCCGAACGGCGTCAAGCGAGCGCGGCGCGGTGGGATCATCCGTTCTCCCGAGCACGGCGTATATCTGCTGGGGTTCCACCTTGCCCTTCACCTTGATCGTCTGCATCGGTTCGACACGAAACACGTCCTTCACCAGTTCATAGGTGTCCTGGGTGATGAGGATGTCGGTGCCAAACGGCTTGTTCAGAGCCTCGATCCGGGAGGCGAGGTTGACCGCATCGCCGATCACCGTGTACTCCATGCGCTCCTCGGAGCCGATCTGGCCCGCCAGAACCTGCCCGACATTGATGCCGCAGCCGATCTTGATGATCGGCTTTTTGTCTCCGCCGCGCCCCTTGTTGAAATCGATGAGCGCCGCGCGCATCAACAGGGCGCCGTTCACCGCATTCTCGGCGTCATTGCCCTTCGAGACCGGGGCGCCCCATATCGCCATGATCGCGTCGCCGATGTATTTGTCAACCGTGCCATTGGTCCGGTTCACGCAATCGACCATGCGGCTCATGTACTGGTTCAGAAACTCGACCACCTCCTCCGGTTGCAGCTTTTCCGAGATCGACGTGAAGGAGCGGATGTCGGAGAAGAGGACCGCGACGGTCTTGCGCTCGCCGCCGAGCCGGATGTCGCCGCGCAGCACCGCCTCGGCGATTTCCTTGTTCACGAACTTACCGAAGGCCGACTTGAGCTTCTCGCGCTCGGCGAGCCCCGATCCCATCTCCACGAACGAGGTGGTAAGCGCGCCGATCTCGTCGCGCGTCGTTGCGCTGATATCCACGAGATAGTCGCCCTCCTTGATGCGCTTGGTGGCGCCCACCAGACGGATCACCGGTTCCGTGATCGTTCGGCCGAAAAAGAACACGATGAGGAACGAGACGGTAAGGACGATGACCATGAGATAGATGTTGCGCCGCTGGATATTGTAGACCTCCTCGAAGGCCTTGGCCTCCTCGACGGTTGCGATCACCCCGCAGCCGCCGAGCCCGATCTTTTTGTACGAGCCGAGTTGGGCGACGCGGTTCTCGTCCCGATAGCGGGTCTGGCCATTGTCCACCTTGCTTTTGATCATCATGGTCACGATGGGCAGATTGAGGTAATTGCCCCCGGAGACGACGATGGCGCCGTCCGGGTGCGCGATGATGTCGCCCCGCTCGTTGACCATGAACGCGCGCGTGATCCCCGAGATCTCGAAGGCCTTGAGCACGGCATCGAGACGGAAATAGGTGACGAGGATCGACACGATCGTTTCCGAGCGGTCCTTGAGGTACGGAGCGGCGATGGCGATGACCGGCTGGTTAAAGCCCTGGGACACGTTGTGTACCACGGTGTCGCCGTCGAACGCCTTCGCGAAAATCTTCGCATTGGCGGCGTTGATGGACGAGAGATCGTCGCGGTTGATCTGGTGCCGGTTGATAAGCGTCGTGTTGTAGACGGCCTTCATGCGCGGATCTCGGCCGGTTTCCGCGGCCCTCGTTTCAATGAAGGTTGCGATGATCTCCCGGTCGCTGTTGATGAACGCCTCGGCGTCGCCCGTACCCGTGCGACGGGCGCCCTCGCGCCCCATGAACGATGCGATGATCCTCGACTTGTCGATGATCGTCTGAAAGTCCGATTTCACCTTGAGCGCGATGATCTCGGAAACCTTGTGATTGTTCTCTTGCACGCGGATCTTGTTGTCGCCAAGGAAAAAGTAGGTGGCCACGAAGATCATGCTCGAAAGCGACGCGACGATGATGAACGAGATGATGGAGACGAGCTTGAAGCGAAGCGAGAACCAGAACTTGACGTCGGTCGCCACGGGTGCGGTTTTCGCGCCGCTCTCGGTTTTTTTCGGGTGCGGCTTTTTGGGGGCTGCGGGGCGTGGCGATTTCGCCTTTGCCGCGGCGCTCGATTTTCTTTTCGCACCGGCGGGGGCGGGTGCGGCGGGGAGGGGCGCGTTGTTGTGATAGATCGCGATGTCATGCGAGGCCGCGCTGTTTCCGGGTACGACAGGTTCGCCGGCAGCGCGCAATTCGTCGAGATGCGCCTGAAACTCGCGCAAAAAACGAGTTTCGTTCTCGTGCACGATGAGGCCTTCATGCAGCCCGTTCACCGCCGCAATCGCGCCGTCTGCGTCACGTCCCAACAGCATCAGAAAACCGGCAATAAGCGCACCGGAAAATCCGCCTCCGTAGAAGAGGATGAGGGCATTGCCGTCGGCGCAGCGTGCGCATATTTCGCGGAAGGTCTCTTTTACGGTCAGGAAGCGACCCGGATCAAGCGTCTCGATGTACACGCTGCGCACCGCGAGTCCGCGACCCTCGAAGCGTCGAACGATCGGGATGTAGGAATCCAGCTCGATAACCTCCGAGGTCACCATGAAGACGGTTTTGACTCCGTTGTCTCTGAGCGCGGTGATGTTCTTGTCGTCGATGATTCGCACGACGGTTTTCGTGGAATCACCCGGCGAAAGAAAATCAAGATATATGCGAGCTTGTCGCTGAACGGTGGCGGCTTTCATGGCACCCTCGAAATATATTTCTTCTTATTATATATTATAGTGTGATTGTCCCGGTAAATTTAGTAGAAATAGGGCGAATAATCCATTTTTTTCATGGACAAAAAATGTTCGATGTTGATTGTGAAAGCATGAATAATGATCTGATCCTTTACGAACGAAAAGGCCATATCGCGCTGGTCACCTTGAATCGCCCAGACCGCAGGAACGCATTTCACGAGGCGATGTGGACGGCCCTCGATCGGGTTGTCGACGACATACGCGCTGCGCTTCCCCGTGCGATTGTTCTCACCGGGGCCGGACCGGCCTTTTGCGCGGGATTCGACGTCAATCCTGACAATACTCAGGTTTCGGGGATGATCGAGGCCGTCCAGCGTCATGAGCGGGAACCTGCCGAGCGGCTCGTCGCCCGCATACGGTCGGCGGTCGATGGGTTCGTCTCGCTGCCGGTGCCCATCATTGCGGCGCTCAACGGCCTCGCGTACGGCGGCGGGGCGGAGCTCGCGGTTCGCTGCGATATGCGCATCGCCGATCCGGATGCCGTCATATGTTTCTCCGAAACGAAGCTGGGGCTCATGCCCGATTGGGGCGGCGGGGCTGCTCTTGCTAGGCTCATCGGTCCCTCCCGCGCCGCGGACCTCGTATGCACCGCACGCAGGGTCGATGCCGGCGAGGCGTTTGCGCTTGGACTGGTGAACCGGATAAGCGCTCCGGGAGAGACGCGCTATGAGGCGCTGGCGTTGGCGGAATCGATCGCGCAAAACGGCCCGAGGGCGGTCCGCGCAGCACTGTCCGTTGTTCGCCGGGCGAATGACATGCCGCTTCCCGACGCGCTTGACTACGAATCCGAACAGGCGGCAACCCTGATAGCTTCGGGCGAGTGCATTCATGGAATATCGGCGTTTCTGACAAAGCAAAAGGCGGAGTTCCCGGATGATTGATGATGGGCTCGGAAAACGCGAGAGCCATCGCCTTTCGGCCGATGGCTCTCTTAAGACTGTGACATGTAACACTAACCCTTAAAGAATCTCATTCGGTGGGTTGACACGTAACGTCTTCGATTTGGAAGAGGCTGTCGGAGCATCTATCGCTCACACTGCCCATATAAACTCACCGAATCACAATAACAATATATAACATGAATTGCAAATCGTCAACAGTGTTGTTGAAAAAATCCTATCGAATTCAAAAAAACCGGCGCTTTCGGGTATCGTTTCTCGGATGAGAAACGATGACTACCCTTGCGTAAAGAGCAGCCGGTAGGTCGGGCAGCGTTCGAGAAGCTCGGCGTGAGAGCCGCGATCGATGATCCGCCCGCGCTCGATTACGTAAATGATGTCGGCGTTCTGGATGGTCGACAGGCGGTGCGAGATGACCACCGACGTGCGCGTTTTGAACAGGTATTCCAGCGAATCCTGGATGGCGCGCTCCGATTCCGCGTCGAGCGCGGATGTCGCCTCGTCGAAGAGCAGGATTTCGGGATTGTCGAAGATGGCGCGAGCGATGGTGATGCGCTGGCGCTCGCCGCCCGAGAGCAGCACCCCGCGCTCTCCCACCTCGGTGTCGTAGCCGTTGGGAAGGCGCATGATGAAGTCGTGCGCATGTGCGATGCGCGCCGCCTCCTCGACCCGCTCGCGCGTGCTGGGCGCGCCGCAGGTGATGTTCTCCAGCACCGTCCCGTTGAACAGAAACACCTCCTGGGTGACCATAGAGGTTTTCTCGCGGAGCCAGTCCAGCGTGAGCTCGCGGTTGTCCGTCCCGTCGAATTCGAGCGCTCCCGCCGTCGGGTAGTAGAATCCGGGAATCAGGTTGATGATGGTCGATTTCCCCGAACCGGAGGGACCGACGATGGCAACCGTACGCCCCTTGGGAATCTCGAGATCGATGCCGTGAAGCACCTGCTCGTCGGCATAGGTGAAGGAAAGTCCCCGGAGGCCGATGCTACGCTCGAATGTGCCGGCGCGCCCTTTCTGGTACTCCTCGGTCGGAAAATCGAGGATCATGAAAATGCGTTCCGACGCCGCCTCGGCGGATTTCATCTCGTTGGTCGCGTTTGAGATCATCTGCGTGGGCTCGAAGAGGTTGAGCACGAGGATGAGGAAGAAAACGAACTCGCTGGACGACAGCTCGCCGTTGATGATCTGATACCCGCCGAAGGCGAACAGCGCCACCGCGATTGACGAGCCAAGCACCTGCACGATGCCGGGATTGAGGTTCTGGAAAATCCTTTTTTTCAGGTCGCGGAGGAAGATCGCGCGATTGATCTCATCGAACTGTTCCCGTTCGAAGTGTTCCATTGCGAACGATTTGATCACCTTGATGCCGCCGATGGACTCGTTGAGGTGCGCGCTGATGTCGGCGAAGCCCTCCTGGATCTTGCGGGTGTAGCGGCGCACCTTGTTGCTGAAGAAATTGATCGGCAGGGCGATAAGCGGTCCCACTACCAGGATGAATATGATGAGCTTCCAGCTCACGAAGGCGAGGATGGTCACGTTGGTGATGATAAGCAGGAACCCGGCGAGGAAGTTGTACACCTCGCCGCTTACGGCGGTCGTGAGCGGCATCACGTCCTTGGTGATGCGCGACATGAGTTCGCCGCTCCGGCTCCGGTGGAAGTATGCGTATGGGAGCTGCAGCAGATGCAGGAAGAGTCGGCGCCGAATGTTCAGCACAGCGCGGTTGCCGGCATACGAGAAGAGCGCACGGGCGATGAAATCGAACAGCGCGCGGAGGAAGATGAGCGGCACCACCGCGAAGGCGAGCGCCGTGAGCATCTCGAGTTTGCTCTTGCCCGCCAGCCGGTCGTTCACGAACAGCTTCGCGCCCGCCTGCGTCGCGACGGCGTGCTCGTAGAGCGTCTTCCCGTCCTTCGCGATCAGCGCGCGCTCGGATTCGGGAACGATGAAGAGGGTGGTGCGGTCCTTATCCGAGAGCGTGTCGAACAGCGGGACGATCGCATAGATGGTGACGCCGTTGGAAAGCGAGAAGAGAATCGAGAACAGCACCGCGACGATGAAGATAAACTTGTACGGGAGGATGAACCTCAGTATTTTGAAGAAGCTGCCCACGGCGTTATGCCTCCTCCCGGGCGGCGCGTTCCGGCGTGTCCGCGAATTGGATCTCGTAGAGGCTCTTGTAGATTCCGCCCTTCGCGAGGAGCTCGTCGTGGGTTCCGGTCTCCACGATCGCGCCGCGTTCCAGCACGATGATGCGGTCGGCGCCGGTCACGGTGGAGAGGCGATGGGCGATGACGAACGAGGTCCGATCGTTCATCAGGCGTTCCAGCGCGCCCTGCACCAAGCGCTCGGATTCGGTATCGAGCGACGAGGTCGCCTCGTCAAGGATGAGAATGGGCGGGTTGCGGAGGATCGAGCGGGCGATCGCGACTCGCTGGCGCTCGCCGCCGGAAAGCGTGATGCCGCGCTCGCCAATCACGGTCTCGTACCCATTCGGGAGGCGCGAGATGAAGTCGTGGGCATTGGCCATGCGCGCGGCCTCCTCGACACGATCGCGGGAGAATTCGCGGTGACCGTAGGCGATGTTCTCAGCGATGGTTCCGTTGAACAGAAAGACGTCCTGCGTGACGATGCCGATCGAATTGCGCAGTTGCTTGAGCGGGTAGGTGGCGATATCGACGCCGTCGATGCTGATGGACCCGGCGCTCGGGCTGTAGAACCGGGGAACGAGGTCCACCAGCGTCGTTTTCCCCGCGCCCGATCGGCCCACGATGGCGATGCGAGCGCCGGCTGGAACCGAAATCGAAATGTCGCGGAGGACGTACTCGGTCTCATCGGTATACTTGAATGAAACTCCCGAAAACCGTATTTCTTCCTTCGGCGCGATGAGCGGTAAAAGCGAGGCGTCGGCGCCGCGCTCGTCGGGCGGGATCTCGTGCGGTTCGTCGATGACGCCAAAGATGCGCTCGCCGGCCGATTCGGCCTGTTTCACCTGGTTGTTCATGTTTGCGATCTGCTTCAGGGGGTCGATCAGGAACAGGAAGGTGAGTATATAAAAGAGGAATTCACCCTTCGAGTATTCGCCGGAGAGAACCTTGCTGCCCACGCCAATCAGCAGGAACACGACAAAGAATGACGCAACGATCTCGATCACATGGGGCCGGAGAATGTCCACCAGCGATTTCTTGTATACCTTCGCGAAGAGGCGTTGCGCCGTTTTAGTGAAGCGCTCGAGTTGAAAGCCCTCCATGCGGTGCGATTTGATGATGCGTATTCCGGCGACCGTCTCAACCACCATCGATGATATCTCGGCCGTCTTGTCCTGCTCGATGTCGGTGTAGCGCTTGAAGCTGCGCCCCATGATGGTGATGGGGATGGTGATGAGAACGAGCATCCCGATCGCGCCGAGGGTGAGGTTCGTATTGAGGTAAAGCAGGAGCGAGAGGTGGGTGATCACGATAAACACGTTGATCACGAACTTCCGCAGCTGGTTCGAGAGCGCCCCTGATACCAGGTCGGTGTCGTAGATGATGTTCGAGATGAGCGTGCCGGTCTTCCGGCGGTGGAAGAACGACAGCGGGAGGTTGATGAGCGCGTTGTAGACGGCTCGCCGGATGTCCGTGATCGCGCCATAGCCCGCATAGCCGATGAAATAGACCACCGCGAGCTCGAGCAACACCCGGATGATGATCACCACAAACAGTCCCCCGCAAATATACAACAGGAGCGTGAATTTCTCGGTTTTTTGGAAGAGGTGATTGAGCGATAGCTTCACCGACGCCTTGTGGTAATTGACGCGCTCCATGAGCTCGGCGGGGCGCTCGCCGGAGAGAAGCCGCTGATCCTTCTCGCTGATGTGTATCTGATAGCGCTCGGTGCCGGGAGTGAGGGTGTTGAACAGGGGAACCACGCTGTAGAGCGAGATGCCGTTGGTCACGGAGAAGGCGAGCGCGAGCAGCGTCCCGATGATGAACTGCCGCCGGTATGGCGAGAGAAACGCGAGAATGCGGAAAAACGTTTTCCGCGGTTTTTTCGTCGGGCGGTCGTCGGGAAGCATTTACGCGGAGTAGGTCGGTTCCTGCTTAACCAGGATCTCTTTTATTTTTGATTCGCCTGCGGAGAAGTAAATGACGTGCGACTCGAGCAGCTTGTATTCGTGCATCAGCTTGAAGAACTCTTCGTCAAGGTTGAGGTCGATGAGGTCAATCTCCCGCACCTTGTTCTTCGCGATGAATATTGCTTTCATTGACGATCCTGAACGGTAGTTTGTCTGTTTGATCGACACGACCGTTGCGCATGGCGCCCGGGCGGCGGGCCGGTCACTGCATGATTGATTTCAACAGTAGTGAGCGAGTTGGTTTTTGTCTACACTTTTAATAACTTTTTTCCGGGGAAAAATATCATAAAGAAACCGTTTCTTGTTTAGTAAATCTAATATACACGACGCGTCCGTAAAAATTATTTTTTCCTATTGACTTTTTATTTCGCAACTTTAGTTATGTTCAACAAAATCGGCTTCATGGTCAGAACGGAGCGACATAATGAGGCGCGCGACATCGTGAAAACATCAATCAGCCGTTCAATAGCACGCGTGTGCGCCGCATCGCTGTTCGCGTTGTGCATGCTGGCAGTTCCGAGCAACTCGCAGGCCTTTAAGTTCGATTTCACCACCGTCAGCGATGTGGTGAAAAAGATCAGGACCGCTTTCGGGAAGATCGATTCCTATCAGGCGGACTTCACGATCACGACCCAGCGGCTCGGAAAGAATTCGATGCAGTCGGGCACCGTCAAGTACAAGTCACCCGACAAGCTCCTGGTGGAGTTCTCGCAGCCGGCCGGGCAGCGAATCGTCTCCAACGGGAAGACCATGTGGATCTATATCCCGTCGATGAACGTCGTTGCCGAGCAGGACCTGAAGTCCGATTCGGGGAACATCATTTTTTCGGGGACGAAATCCGGACTGCGGCGGTTGTTTTCCAAGTATCACTATAAATTCGCCGGTCGGGAACAGCCGGAACCCCAGCCAGATGGGACGAAGATGTACACGCTCATGCTCGTGCAAAAGGAAAGCCGGAGCGGGTATCGCACCATGAAGCTATGGGTTACCGAACAGTACAGCATTGCGCGGGCGTACGGCGAAACATCCACCGGCAAGAAGGTGGACATCCTGTTCCGGAACGTCCGGACAGACGCGAACTTTCCAAACGGACTTTTCGCGTTCGACATGCCGGCCCGCGCCAAATTGATTAAAAATCCAATGGTTGCCGAGGAGTAAGGACGTGGACATAATTGGCGAACGGCTGCGATCAGCGCGGGAAGCGAGAAAGCTCACAATAAAGGAAGTATCCAAGCAGACGAATGTCATCGCGAAATATATCGAGGCGCTCGAAAACGAGGACTTCGACAAGTTTCCCGGAGAAACCTACGTATTGGGGTTTCTGCGCACTTATGCGGACTTTTTAAAGCTCGATGTCGAGGAGATTCTCCGGGCGTACAAGGGTTTCAAAATCAGCGAGAGCGCGACGCCCCTCGAGGAGCTCACCCGGCCCACGAAACCATCCATCATGGTTTCGGTCAACACCCTATTCGATCAATATAGGAACATCGTTTATATCGCGGGAATCTCGACCGGCATCCTTCTTTTGGTATGGCTGTTTAGTGCCGTCTTTTCTTCCAATATAAACGTAAAAGACAGCGATTCCATCGACAATATCAAGATGGATGCGTCCCGGCAGGGCGATATCAAAACGATACGCAACTTGCAGCTGAGCAATGATTCCGGCATGATCCTGGCGGGTCGCGGCGAGGCGATCCAGTTTCTTGTGGATACGAAGGAAGTGATGTTCCTGCTCAAGTCGATTTCGGACAAGAGCGTCACCATTGAGCTTCTTCCCGGAAACGCCGAGGAAAAGCTCGAAGAGGAAAAGCCGAAAACGATCAAGATCGAGAATTGTCCCCGCGAGGTGACCTTTACGCTGAAGGGGCTCACCGAGAACCGGGCGAAGATAATGGTCGCTCTCGGCGAGCAGCTTGAGATGCCCGCGCAGGATACCGTGAAGGACGACAAGGGGCAGGTGGTGGGCGACCACACGAAGGTGACCACGCAGAGCGAGAAAAACCTCAGGATCGTATTCGAGGTCGAATTCAACAAGCAGACCTATCTCGATCTGTATCTCGACGGGGTCAACAAGCGCAAAGGCCTTGTCCAGCCGGGAACCCGCGAGAAATGGGAGGCGGTGGAGTACATCCAGGTGAAAATCGGCAATGCCGGCGGCGTGACCGCGCGCATCAACGGCAAGCCGCACGTGTTTGGCCTCCCCGGCCAGGTCGCCAACAAGGTGATCACCTGGCGGAAGGACTCGAAGAATCCGAACGAATACAAGATAGTCGTGAAAGACTGGTAGGGGGCTGATTCCGCTCCATCCGGAACGAAGCGGATGGAGCGGGCAACCCGTTCCCATGAGCCGTCCCTCCCCGCGAGCACGCACCTTTTCAATCCTCTCGCTCGGTTGTTCCAAAAACCAGGTCGATTCGGAGCGCGTCAACGGTGCGCTCGCGTCCGCCGGTCTCGTCCCCGTCACGGGCGACGATGCGGACATCGTCATCATCAACACGTGCGGTTTTATCGAAGACGCGAAGACGGAGTCGATCGACGCGATCTTCGAGGCGATACGCTCGCGTTGTGGCGGCCAGAAGATCGTGGTGATGGGGTGCCTCACGCAGCGCTACCTCGACGATATGCGTCGGGAAATTCCCGAGATCGACTTCATCGCGGGCATTCCCGACGATGCGATGGTGGCGCGAATGCTGCGCGCGATCGGCGTCCGTGCGGCGTCGGCGCCGGTGTATCGTCAGTGTCCGCTTGTTCCCGGCGAGCCGCATGCCTATATCAAGATCTCGGAGGGATGCTCGAACAATTGCAGCTATTGCGCGATCCCGCTGATACGCGGGCCGCATGTCTCGGATACGCCCGCACGGATCCTCGACGAGGCCCGGCGGGCCGTCCAACGCGGCGCGCGCGAGCTTGTTGTCGTGGGGCAGGACATCGCCCGCTATCGTCACGGGCGAACGCGCCTGCCCGAGCTCGTGGAGCGGATGGCGCGCATCAACGGCGTTCGCTGGATCAGGCTGATGTATCTGCACCCGGACCATGTCGACGACGCCATCATCGATCTGGTGGCCACGAACAACTCAGTGGTGAAGTACCTCGACATCCCGCTTCAGCACGCGAGCGACGAGATCCTTCGCGCGATGGGACGCGGCGGCACCGGCGCGCGCTATCGAGAGTTGATCGAAACGCTCCGCGACCGCGTTCCGGGTATCCGGATTCGCTCGACCTTCATGGTGGGGTTTCCCGGGGAGACGGACCGCCACTTTCGGGAGCTCGTGACGTTTGTGCGCCGGGTGGCGATCGATCGCGCCGGCTGCTTCGTGTATTCGCCGGAGGAGGGGACTGACGCGGCCTCGCGAAGGGGGCGGGTCCCCAAGGCGGTCGGGCGCCGGCGATTCGACGAGCTCATGAAGGTCCAGCAGGCGATATCGAAGCGACGGCTACGCGCCATGATCGGAGAGCGCGTGGAGGTCCTCGTCGAGGAACACCTGGAGGGGGACGTGTGGGTCGGGCGCACGCAGTATGACGCGCCCGAGGTGGACGGAATTTTTTACTTGACCGGCCCCGGAATCGAGCGTCATGCTATTGTCGCGGCGCGGGTTACCGACGCCACGGAGTACGACCTGATGGGAGTTCCCTTGTGAATATTCCGAACCTGCTCTCTGCATTGCGCATAGTCCTGATCCCGCTATTTTTGTACCTGCTGTTCGTGCCGTCGTTTTCGTCGCGCATCTGGGCGCTGGTCGTCTTCGCCTTCGCCTCGCTCACCGATCTGGTCGACGGTTGGAGCGCGCGCAAGCTCAATCAGGAGACCAGCTTCGGTAAATTTCTCGACCCGCTCGCGGACAAGTTTCTCGTGATCGCGGCGCTGGTCGCCTTCGTCATCCTCGATCCGCTGGTGTCGCTGTGGATGGTGTTCGTCATCTTCGGGCGGGACCTCATGATCACCCTCATGCGCTATCTGGCCATCAAGAAGGGCGAGGAGTTGCGCACCAGCCAGTTCGGAAAGATCAAAACCGCCTTTCAGATGATCTCGATCATCGTCATCATCATGGTGTTCATCGTCCGCAGCTCGGGGATCGATGTCGCGTCCCCCTTCATCGACAAATCGCACATCGATATCGTGAGCGCCTGCGATGTCTGGCAGTCGGGCCATCCGAACCGTCTCCTGATCATAGGTCCCTACGTCCTCATGATGATCGTCACGGTCCTCACCGCGCTCTCCGGCGTGCGGTATCTCTTCACCAACTGGCGGCTGTTGCTGCCGCCCTATGTGAAACGGGACCAGGACGGTCGATGATCTTGAAGGAAATCCTCTTTACGTTTTTCTACTCGGGCTATTTTCCGATCGCCTCCGGCACGGCCGGCAGCGTTGTGGCGATGGGCGTGTACGTGCTCGGGTATGTCCTGTTCGGCGAGCGCGTATGGATCGCCAACCTGGTGCTTGTCGCGCTCCTGTTTTTTCCGGCGATTCGCATCGGGGACTGGGGCGAGCGCTATTTCGGCGACAAGGACCCGTCGCCCGTGGTTCTCGACGAGGCCATGGGGTACTGGATCACGGTCCTGTTCCATCCGTTCAGCTGGAGCGTCGTTTTTCTGGGGTTTGTGATTTTTCGGATCATGGACATCATCAAGCCCTTCCCGGCGCGGCGCCTTGAGCGGCTGCCGGGAGGCCGGGGCATCATGATAGACGATTACATCGCCGGCGCGTATTCCAACATCGTGCTTATTGTGATTGTTTTTGCGAGTCGGTGGCTGAATTGTCCGATATAGATACAGTAGAGATTTTCCATCGGAGATACCGGCAATGAACTATCGCATCTGCATCCCGGCATTCGTCCTCGCATTCGCCATGATTGTCCCGATCGCGATTTTCGCAGACGCGCCGAACGCGGCTCGAGACGCCGACGGCTGCCGGGCGTGTCATCAGGACCTGAAGGGTAAGCTGCAGGCGCCGGTCGGGCCGTGGAAGGGAAGCGCGCACGCCCGCGACGGACGCATGTGCACCTCCTGTCATGGGGGGCGCGCCGATGCTGCCGACTCGCGCAGCGCCAAGGACCCAAAGACGAACTTTATCGGTAAGCCCGACAAGCGCGCGACAACCGAGTTTTGCGGGCGCGACGGCTGTCATGCGAACGTCGTTGCATATTTCAGGGCCGGTCGACACGCCGGGAGCGTCAAGAAGGCCGGCGAGCCGAATTGCGTATCGTGCCACGGTTCCCATCACATCGAGCGTTCATCCGCACGGATCATGACCGAATCGCGATGCGTTCCCTGCCATACCCCGGCATTCGCGAAAGGGGTCTTCGCCTCGCTGAAGGACGCGGATCAGCTCACCTCGCCGATCGAGGCCGATATAGAGTTTCTGAAAAAAAAGAGCGCCGACACGAAGGACCTGGACGGGAAGATGGCGTCATTGCGCGATCATCGCACCCGCATGCTGCACACGCTCACCCGGGAGTCGATGTCGATGGCGCGCGGGCTCATCGAAAACGAGCAGGCGATACTGAAGGACGTCGTTCGGACCAAGATCGCGATCGTGAAGCGTCTCGATCTCATCTACCAGATCATCATGATCTTTTGCATGTGCCTCATCCTGGGCTTTGGCGTGTACACGTTCCGCGTCTATCGGCGCAAGGCCGAATAAGTCCGCGCGACATGACGGACTACCTGTTCAATTTCGACAAGCTCGCATACGTCACGGGGGACAAGCCGCGCGTCGGGTGCATCCTATGCGCGATCCGCGATCGCGATTCGCGGGTTACAATGCTCGACGCGTATCGCGGCGAGGGCATGATCGTATCCCTCAACCTCTATCCGTTCAATCCCGGCCATTTGATGATCTTCCCGGAGCGGCATGTCGCGGAATACGGGGGCCTGCAGGACGGTGAGGCGCTGGCGATGCATCGCCTCACCGCGCGCGCCATCGCCATTCTGCGCGAGGAGTTCAATCCGACCGGGTTCAATGTCGGCTATAATATCGGCGAGAACAGCGGCGCGAGCATTCCGCACCTGCACCAGCATGTGGTGCCGCGCTACGGAAACGAGGTGGGCTTTCTGGATGTGCTCGCCGGGGCCCGCGTCTGGGTCGCCGATCCGCAGGAGACGCTGCGGCGGTTGCGCGATCGGTTTTCCGGAGCGTAGGCGCGCGGCGCGATCAGTGCGACGGCCGGATTTCCTCGGCGTCGATGAAGCCGGCCATGTCGTCTTGATTGAGTTTGATGCAGTACGGTTCGGCGCACATGGGGCAGGCGCCGGAGTTCTCGCCGATCACCAGGTGCTCGAATTTCAACTCAAGGCTCGAGCCGCAGTACAGGCAGGTGAGTTCGCTCGCCTTCATCGGTCCGCGCAGCATGATCTCCTCCCGTAGCCCCGGCGCCTACTTCTTTTCGCTCAGATAATCGATCGTTTCCTTGAGCTCGATGTAGAAGGCCTGGAACTCGTCCCGTTTCCGCAGAGGGCGGAAGTGGGGCTTTTTCCCCTGACGGATGGCCCTGAGGTGGTTGGTCATCACATGCATGGGGCCGGAGATCTTGTGCGTGAAGTAAATGAACAGAATGAATATGATGGCGGTCTGGACGACGGTCATGAGGATGAGGGCGTAGAGCACCAGGCTGCTGTTGCGGACGATGAGGCGGCTGGTCTTGTTGATCTTCATGAGCTTGCCGATGTTGTCCTCGAAGGTCCTCTGGCCGTTGCGGACCGCCTCGTTTTCCGATTTGTACAGGGCGGGGGTCCGCAGGAACATCTCGATCATGCTTTCCTGAGTGCCCACGATTTCCTTGATGACGTCGTCGTTGTTTCGAATGTAGGTGTTGTTCTGGTTCGCGAAATAGATGAGAACGCCGGAAAAAATCAGGATGGTGACCAGCGGAACGACGACGGCCTTCAGGGTGATGCCGAGCTGGAAGGCCTTGTCGAGGACGTATTGTTTGCGCTTGATTCCCATGGGTCACCTCGGAACAGGAATTGTTATTGCAATAAAACGGACGATGTTGTACGGTCGATACCCGGTACGCCCGTAATCGGAATGCTCAAATGAGGCGGTACTGAGGCAAAAACGTCAATGAATTTTTTCGGCATTTATCCAACGGAGTGCTCCCCGCGCTCCTGGGGGGCGGTCCATGCAAACCGTTAGTATCATCTCTTCGCTCGTCGCGTCGGTGCTCTTGCTGTTCTCGGTGCTGTTCGTGCTCATCAAGGACTGGCGCGACCAAGTGAACCGCATCTACTCGATGGTCACGCTCTCCGCCTTCGGGCTGCTGTTCACGATGTTCCTCACCTACGCATATCCCGACGCCATCGACCTGACCGTGGTCAACCGCATCACCCAGTTGTCGACGGTGCTTACGTTCGCATGGATGTTCTGCATGTCCTTCGTGTTTCCCAAACGCGAACGAGCCTTTCCGTACGGCTATATTTTTTTGATGATGCTGCCGGCCTTCGTGATCGCCGGGATCGCCGTGGGGACCGACTGGAACATATCGCGGGCCTATATCGAGAACAAGGTGCTGGTGCGGGAGTTCCGTTTCTTCTATACGGTGTACGCCGTCGTCACCTTCCTGTATATCAGCGTGGCGGTCGCGAAGTTCGTCATCAACTACCTGAAGACGAAGGTCGCCATCTACCGCCTGCAGATGCGCTACGTTTTCATCGGCACCACGGTGTCCATGCTGATCGCCGCGGTGTTCTCCATCATCATGCCGCGTTTCTTCAACTATTCGGAGCTCTATGTGCTCGGGCCGTCGATCGCGTCATTCATTGCGGTGGGTTCGTTCTTTTACTCGGTGATCTCGTACCAGATGATGGACATCACCACCGCCATACACAAGACGGTGATGTACACCATCATCTCCACGCTCATCTTCCTCCCGATTTTCGGTATCCTGTGGGCCTACGACGCCCGGCGCGAGTCGCTCACCGCCGTGCATCCCATGCTGGTTGCCGGATCGCTGGTGGGTGTGTTTCTCTTTTTCTCCGTATACGTGCAGCCGCAGGTGGACCGCATCTTCAAGCGGCGGCAGTACGAGTTCGAGAACGTCATCAACAACTTCATCATCGACGTGGAGAAGATCCGCGATTTCCGGCAGCTGGTGCAGCGCACCGTGGACATCCTGGTCGATTCGCTCTTCCTGAAAAACGCGGTCTTTTTTCTTTTCTCGAACGAGACGAGGCGCTACGATCCCCTCTACCGGCGCGGGGAGGAGTTCGAGGCCGAGCCGGTGGACCGCAACTCGCCGCTCGTGCGATGGTTTGTGCGGAACCAGGAGGTGCTTTATCTGGACCGCGTGTATACGGACGACCGCTCCTTCGGCGAAATGCGTGAGGAGTTCGCGGGCTTTTTCTTGAAGAACCGCGCCCGGCTGGTGATGCCGATGTATCACGGCCGGCGGATGCTGGGCCTCCTGTGCCTGGGCGATAAGGACTCGCTGGCCGGCTACAAGCCCGACGAGCTGGTTACGCTGCAGAACTTCCAGCGCGAGTGCAACGTGCACCTCTCGAACGCGCTTACGTATGAAGAAGCAATGCGAGAGGAGCTGGTGAACCGTACGGTCGAGCTCTCGTCGAATATCATGGCGCGCTCCGTTCCGGAGAACCTCCCCAATCTCATTGGCGTCAAGTTCGGCGCGTTCTATGTTCCCAAGTACAAGGAGGGCGTCGACTACTTCGATTTCTTGCGGCCCGGAAGCCAGGGGGTCGGGGTCATCGGCACCGACATCTCCGGGGTGGGGATCACGAGCGCGCTCAACTCGGTGGTGCTGCGCTCGGCGTTCCAATCATGCGTCGAGGACGCGCCATCGGCCTATTCGGTGATGCAGAAGCTCAACCGCATCCTCTACGATTACTCCGAGGGGCGCGCCGGTTTCATCACCGCCTATTATTTTTATTACGATATCAAGACGATGCGGCTCATCTATTCCAACGCGGGGTTTCCGCCGCTGGACATCTATCGGATCGAGAAAAACGATTTCGATTCGCTCGATACCGAGGGCATTCCCCTGGGTTACGATCCGGAGGCGAGTTACGGCATGGGTCGGACCAACCTGTTGCGCGGGGACATTGGCATGCTGTACTCGAAGGCGCTCATCAACACGAAAAACCAGCGGGGGGACGAGTACGGGCTCCATCGCCTGCGCACCGTGGTGAAGGAAAACCGGTCGGGGCGCCCGTTTGAAATCGCGAACGCGGTTAAAAAAGACTTTACGGATTTTCTCGGTCTCTCTACCCCTGAGTCCGATATCGTGTTTATCGTGTTTAAAATCGTGTAGGGCGGCATCGCGGGGTTCCCGGACGTGACGTGCATCAAGGACCTATCTCTCGAGGATGCGGAGGCGCTGTTCGCCGAGTGGGGCGAAAAGCCCTTTCGCGCGCGCCAGCTCTTCGTGTGGCTGTACGAGAAGAACGTCGCCTCTTTCGCGGAGATGACAACCTTCTCGAAGGTCCTGCGCGCGCGGCTCGACGCGGAGTTTGAAATTAATGCGCTCGCGCTCGAGGACCGGCTCGTCTCCGCCATCGACGGAACCGAGAAGTATCTCTTTCGAACCAGCGACGGGAATTTCATCGAGTCCGTCCTCATCAAGCGCGACGGTGATGACGGCGGCCGGCTCACCGAGTGCATTTCGAGCCAGGTGGGGTGCGCGATGGGCTGCGCGTTCTGCAGCACGGCGCGGATGGGTTTTGTGCGGAACCTGACAACCGGGGAGATCGTGGACCAGATCTGCCAGGTGCGCCGCATCTCGGGACTCATCAACCACAATGTGGTGTTCATGGGGATGGGCGAGCCGCTCTTGAATTACGATGCGGTGATGAAGGCGGCCGCGATCATCAACTACAGCTTCGGTTTCCACGTGTCGGTGCGCAGGATCACGATATCGACCTGCGGCATCACGCCGGCGATCGAGCGATACATCGACGAGCGGCGTCCCTACAATCTCGCGATATCCCTGAACGATACGCTGCCCGAGGCGCGCCGGCGGAACATGCCGGTGGAGGGCGCGTATCCGATCGCCGGGATCAGCCGTCTGCTGGACGAAAAGGCGCCGGCGTCGCGTAACCGCGTGACACTCGAATATGTGATGCGCAAGGACAACATCGGCGCCGACGATGCGCGCCGGCTCAAGTCGCTCTTTCGCGCATCGTGGATCAAACTCAATTTGATTCCGCTCAACCCGGGCGCGTCGGGTGCGGAGGCGCCGACGGAAGTTGAGATCGCGCGCTTCGTCACGGAGCTGGAGATCATGAACGTCCCCGTCACGGTGCGCAAGAGCTTCGGGTCCGATATCGCGGGCGCCTGCGGGCAGCTCTCCGGGGCGCGGTATCATCAACAAATTGCGGGTTAGGGAATGCGACAGATATTCGATCGTGCGGTGTCAATTGCGTTGGAGGTGAAGGACTGGGTGGGCGCTCACAAGAAGATCGTTTTCATCTATGTGCCGGTGATACTCTTCGTGCTCTTCGGCGCCTACGTGGGCGTCATCTACGGAGCGTGGCGGAGCGACCGCGACGCCGCGCTGTCGAAGCTCAGCCGGTACAAGCGGCTCATCGAGCGGACCGAGGAGCTCAAGGCCGGCACCTCGTTCAATTCCAGCGAGGTGGACCTCGAGGCGAAGGTGGTGGACATCCCCACGCGTATCTACGACCGCAACGACGAGATCATCGGCGAGTTCTTCGAGCAGAAGCGCGAGATCGTGCCGTTCGGCTTCATTCCGCCCATCCTCGTGAAGGCGGTGATCGCGAGCGAGGACCGCGATTTCCGTAACCATCGCGGCGTGAGTTACAAGGGCATCTTCCGCGCCTTTGTGAACAATCTCCTGCACCTGCGCGTTGTGCAGGGGGGCAGCACCATCACCCAACAGCTGGCGAAGGTGCTCTTTACCGACATGGATCGCAGCATCAAGCGGAAGATATACGAGACCTTCTGCGCCCACGAGATCGAGAAGCGCTACGACAAGGACGACATCATGTCGATGTACCTCAACCTGATAAATTTCGGGAAGGGGGTCTACGGGGTCGAGTCGACGGCGAAGATGTACTTCGGGAAATCCGTGAACGAGCTCAATGACGTGGAATGCGCCATGATCGTCGCGACCATCTCCAATCCGGGGCTGTATTCGCCGTTGTACAATCTCGACAATTCCGTGAAAAAAACCCATCGCATCATGAAGTCGCTGGTGGACGCCGGGTATGTCAACCAGGCGCGCGCCGAGTACCAGTACAAGCGCTTCCTCGAAAAATGGGAGGTCGCCTTCGACGAGAAGAAACGCGCGAAGAGCTCGCTCATCGGCAGTTTCGTGTACAGCACCTATCGCGTGAACCGCTCGCCGTTCTTCAACGAGCAGATCCGGCGGAAGCTCGTCGAGAAATGGGGCGAGGACGTGGTCAAGAAGGGCGGCCTCACCGTGTACACGACGGTGGACGCCACCATGCAGGACGCCGCGCTCCACGCGCTTCGGACGGGCGTGTCCCGGCAGCGCGACTATCATCTTCGGGTGGCGCGCCGGTTGAAGGACCCGACCCGCTACGAGCAGGAAATCAACAAGGCCCGGAACGTGGAAGGGGCGCTCGTGGCCATCGATCCGTATACGGGCGAGATGCTCGCATACGTCGGCGGTTACGAATTCACCTCGGCCAACCAGTTCGACAATGCCTCGCAGATGCAGCGCCAACCGGGCTCATCGTTCAAGCCGGTCGTGTACGCCGCGGCGATCGAGAACCGCGATATCACGCCCTCGACGGTGTTAGTGGACGAAAAGACGACCTTCCGCGGCAAGTACTCGCCGCGGAACTACGACGGCAATTATCTCGGGAAGATCATCGCCCGAGAGGCGCTCGCGAAATCGATCAACGTGGTGGCCGTGAAGGTGCTCAATAAAACCGGCTACGACCGGATCTTCGACATGCTGGGAAACGGGCTGGACCTCGACGGGTCCGAGCTTACCCGCCGGTTCGGGAAAACGCTCTCGCTCGCCCTGGGGACCTACGATGTCTCGCCGCTGGAGAATTGCGTGCTGCACTCCGTCATCGTCAACGGAGGCGATTATATCGCGCCCTACGGCATCCGCTACGTGAAGGACTACAACGGCACCATCGTGTGGAACAACGAAGAGGAGATGAAAAAGCTCATCGACGAGCGCCGGGCGAAAATGGGCAAACTGCTCGAGCCCGCCGCGTGCGCGGTCACCGTCTCCATGCTCAAGGGCGTCCTCGAGGACGGCGGCACGGCGCACTACACCGTAAAGCACCGGAAGATACCGTTCCCCATCGCGGGAAAGACCGGGACCACGTCGAACTACGTGGACGCGTGGTTCGTCGGCTACACGGCCGACCTGGTGACCGCGGTGTGGATCGGCAACAAGCAGGGCTCGGTTTCGCTCGGCGGGGGCCGCGCCGGGGCGTCCATCGCCGCGCCGGTGTGGGTCGATTTCGTCACGAAGGCGTACCGCGACAAGACGCCGGGCGATTTTAAAACGCCGGACGAGGGCATCACCCGGCAGTCAATCTGCCGTGACAGCGGCCTGGTGCCGCGCGGGGAGGGGACCTGCCCCCGGATCGCGCGCGACCAGATCTTCATCGCGGGCACCGAACCGGGAGAATACTGCACGCTGCACGGCGGCGACAAAACGAAGATCGCCGAGGGCAAGGACGGGGCAGGAACGGATGCGCCGGAATCATCGAAGAAATCAAACTGATGGGGGTGCCCGGTGATGCTCGAACCGCTGCCGCGCGCGACGCGATTCATCTTTCTTTTCAGCCTGATCCTGTTGCAGCTTCTCTGCGCATCGTTCCGTTGGCCGCTCGTGGACGGTCGCATCACCTCGACCTTCGGCGAGTCACGCTGGGACCATCTCCACGACGGGATCGACATGATCGCCCCGACCAATGCGGTGCATCCGATCGCCCGCGGCCGCTTGGTGTACGCTTGGGACCGTTCGCTCTTTCCGCTGGACAACTATCCGGGAGGAGGGAACGTGCGTATCCTGGAGCACGACGGCGGCATCTACTCGGTGTACATGCACTGTGACGACAGTCCCCGGATCAAGGCGCTCTATGAGGAGAGCGAACCCGTCGCCATCATGGGCAATACGGGCCGCTCGCTGGGCCGCCATCTCCATTTCTCCATCCTGATGCGGAAGGAGCGGACGTCCGTGAACCCGTTCAAGCTCCTGCCGGCATGGCCGGACGGCAAGGCCCCGGTGATCGGCGATTGCGCCGTGCGCATCGAGGACCGATACTTCCCGATCAAGAACAATTCGAACATCCGCCTCACGAAGCACTATCCGCTGCTGGTCGAGATATTCGATTCCGAGCGCGGAAACGAGCGTCTCGGCGTGTATCGGTTGATCATCGCCCTGAACGGCAAGGTGCTGGTGGAGGCGGACTTTACGAAGATCGGCATCGGCCCGGGCGGATTGCATATCAATGGTAAAACATACGACGACGTCTTCGACCAGAAGGGGTACTATAAAGCGTTGAATGCGACCTACACGGACGGAATCAACACGGTGAAGATAACGGCCGCTGACTATGCCGGCAACGTCGCTGAAAAAGAGATCTCCTTCAACGTGAAGCTCGAAACCCCGGAGACGCGCTGATGGGCGGACGGTCCCGGTCGTGAAACGCGCGGCAGCACAGGCGCCATGAGTCTGTTCGCCGTCCATGTGGGGGCGCTCGTCGTGCTTCTGGGGCTTTCATTCTTTTTCTCCGGATCCGAGACGGCGCTCTTCTCGCTCAGGCGTTCCGATCTGCACCGCTTCTCAAGCGCGGGCGACGGCAGAAATCGACTCATCGCGGCGATCATGGAGTCGCCGCAGAAGATCCTCGTCACCATCCTCACCGGCAACCTGTTCGTGAACATGATCATGTCTGAGGTGTCCACCGTCCTCTTTCTGTCCGTCTGGGGCGACTATGGGCATTTCATCTCGATCGCGGTGTTGACGCCGGTCGTCATCATCGTCTCCGAGATCACGCCGAAGGTGTTTGCGATCACCAACCCTGTGCGCTTCGCCCGGCGGGTGGTGGTCCTGCTCGATTTCCTGCACCGGCTCCTCTGGCCGCTCCGTGCGCTCTTGCTGATGATCACCGACGGCCTCGTGTCGCTGTTCGGGCCGGGGGCGGCGGGAGAAACGGAACGGCGCGATGCTGAGCTGGACACCATCGTCGAAATGGGCGTGTCCGACGGGATGATATCGCGCGAGGAGGGCGATTTCATCAGGAACGTCCTCCGCTTCTCCCGCAAGGAGGCGGCCAATGTGATGATTCCGCGGAACACCGCGGTGTTCATCTCCGCACACGCGACGATCGACGAGGCCGCCGCCGTCTTCCTCGAGCATAATATTCCGCGCGCGCCGGTGTACGACGGCGATTACGACACCATCGTCGGCATTCTCGATTCGCGCGAGCTGGTGCCCTATTGCATGGGCATGCGCAGAACGAAGCGGATCACCTCGCTGATGTACACGGTGTATCATTACCCCTCGTCGATTGAGCTCGGCGAGCTCCTTAAGGACTTCCTGGTGAAGAAGCTCCAGATGGCCATCGTGCTGGACGAATACGGCGGCACCGCGGGCGTGGTGACCCTCTCGGGGATCCTCTCGGAGCTCATGGGCCGCGCATTCCTGCAGTGGGGAGAGTTCAAACGCCAGGAAATACGCCGGGTGGACGAACGCACCGCCGTGGTGCCGGGCGACCTCCAGATCGACGAGTTTAACGAACGCTTCGGGGAGTCCATCGAGGCCGAGGATTCGGACACGCTTGCCGGATATATCATCGAGCGCCTGGGTCACGTTCCCCGGCGCGGCGAAACTCTGGAGCTCGCGCGCCATGTGCTTGCGGTGAAGTGGGTCCGGCGAAACCGGGTCGAGCGCGTTTCGGTGGTCGAGAAACAGCCCCAGGCGGATCAGTCTGCGGGACTCGCATTTCGCTGGCCCTGGCGTCGCGTGAAGGGGGACCGATGACCGTGGATGTCGCCTATCTGCCGTACGCGGTCGCGACGGGAGCGTGCGCCGTGCTCTCGTTTTTCTTTTCCGGGATCGAGACGGCGATGATCTCCTCCAGCGAGATCACGCTGCGATCGCTCGCCGACGGCGGAAGCGCTCGCGCGCGTCGGGCGTTGGCCATCATCACCCGGATGGAGGAGGCGCTGGGGACCACGCTCATCGGGAACAATATCGTCAATATCGCCTCGGCGTCGTTTATTACGTATATTGCGGCCCGCGGGTTTCTGCTCAACGAGCGCGAGCTGCTTGCGGTCTCCGCGGTCCAGGTCTCGGTCTTTTTGGTGTTCTGCGAGATACTGCCCAAGGTGTTGGCGCGATCCCTCGCCGAGCGCTTCCTGATGTTCTTTTCGATGCCGCTGCTTCTCGTCATCAGGGTGCTCGGGCCGTTGAGCGCGCCGGCGCTCGCGTTTTCACGGGCGCTCAAACGCCGTATGGGGATCACCCCGGATAGGTCGCTGCGCTTTAACCTCCGCGACGAGGTGAATTATTTCTTCACGCGTAAAACAAGGGACGAACAGATCGGCGATCTGGAGCGCGAGCTTCTGGGCGAGATCATGAGCTTTCATGAGGTGACGGCCGGGGAGATCATGATACCGATCATCGACATCGTGTCCGTCGAACGGAAAAAAAGCGTCCGGCAACTGGTGGGGCTCATCGACCGGACGAATTTTTCCCGCATCCCCGTCTACGAGGAACGCGTGGACAATATCATCGGGTATGTGTACTATCGAGACCTGCTTCAGCGTCGGGACGCTCGGGATTTCGATGGGCTGATACGGCGCGCACGATACGTCCCGCGGACCAAGCGCATCTACCAGCTGTACCGCGAAATGGTCGAAGATGAGGAATCGATCGTTTTTGTCGTGAACGAGTATGGCGGGGTCGAGGGGCTGGTCACCCCCGAGGACATCGCCGAGGAGATCGTGGGCGAGATCCAGACGCGCGACCATCCCGACCAGGTGCTCATCTCGTCGCTGGGGCGAAACCGATTTTTGCTGAGCGGAAGCCTCAACATCGATTACTTTACGCGCCGGTTCGGGGTCCCGATTGACAAGAAGGGGTTCGAGACAATCGCCGGCTTTATCATGTATGTTCTCGGCCATGTCCCGCGAGAGGGGGAGGCGGTGAACCATGCCGGCTGCAAGTTCATCGTCGATGCGGCGACGGAGAAATCAATCGAGAAGGTCATCGTTGTGATCCCTGCGGCAAAAAAGATAAAAAAATAGGCATTATGGCTTGACGAAAACCCTCTCATATCATATATATAACTAAATAGTTAGTTAAACCAAATGGTTGGTTAAAAAGTGCCTTGATTGATGGTGTTGGGAATGGAGCAGGCCACAACTGAACAAAAAATAATTTCTGCTGCAATCCGCGAGTTTGCTCACAACGGTTTCGCCGGCGCGCGTATCGACCGTATCGCGAAGCAGGCGCGAATCAACAAGGCGATGATCTATTACCACTTCCGCGGAAAGGAGGCGCTCTACGAGCGCGTGTTGTTCGATAAATTCAAGGGCATCATGGATTCGATCGAGGAAAGCTATATCGGAGGCGATGATCCCCTGGCGGAGCTCTATGCCAGCATTCGAAATTACGTGAAATACATCACCTCGCTGGACGCGGACGTGATCCGGATCATCCTCCGCGAGATATCGGGCGGCGGGAAGTACTTCAAGAAGATCGCCCTGCCGACGCTCATCGTGCCGATCCACGCGCGGGTCATCGCCATCATCGAGGATTGCCAGCGCCGCGGACTCATCCGCGAGGTGAATCCCCACTACCTGTTCTTTCAAACGGTGGGCGCCATCAATTTTTTCAATATCATGCGACTCGCCCTTGGAGATTCCGGACTCGTCGATTTTTTGAAAAACGAGGAAACGGTCGAGGAGTACACGCAAACGATCATCGATACCTTGCGCATGGGCGTGCAGGCGAAGGAGGTCTGATATGGAAACGACGCGGAAGGTCGCATGTGCGCTCGCGCTGGTTGTGTCGATGTGCGTTCTTGGTCATGATCCTTCGATTGAGGCGGCCCAGGAGGGGCCGGCCGTGCCGAAAAAAATCACGGTGGACGAGGCGGTCGCCATCGCCCTCAAGCGCAACCACGACTATGTGATCGCGGTGCAGCGACGCGCGATCGCCAAGGAGAAGATCAACAGCGTCTGGAGCCAGCTCATGCCGGTGATTGAGTCAGAGGCCTCGCTCACCCGCCAGCGCGCGGAGAACGGGCAGATGAGCCTGTCCGACGGGCAAAACGACATCCGGTTCGTCCAGCTGCGCTTCGGGATCAACCCGGGGGTGTTCTATAATTCCCTGAAGGCGTCGCGCGATTCCTACAAGGCGGCCTGCCAGGAGGTGCGGCGATTGCGCAGCGAAATCACCTACAACGTGATTAAAAGCTATTTTTCGTTGCTTGTGGCCGAAGAGATGATAAAGCTCCGGCGGGATTCGCTCGTCTATCTTCGCGAGAACGAGAAGGACGTGCGAAACATGTACCGGACCGGGAGCGTGCCGCGATTCGAGCTCCTACAGGCGCGCGTGAAGCACAAGAGCCAGGAGCCGCTTCTCCATGAGGCGGAGAACGACTACCGCGTTGCCATGGACCTGTTCAACTATCATCTGGGGGCCGCGCCGGGGGAATATGCCGTTCAAAGCGGGATTTTAGATGATGATTCCTTCCGGGCGCCACAGGGCCCCATGGACGATACCATACGCCGCCTGATCGACATCGCCATGCGAAATCGGCCGGAGATCGTGCAGCTTTCCCTGAAGCGCGATATCGCCCGAAGCGCGAAAAACATGTATAGCTCGTATTATCTCTGGCCCACCTTCACGCTGGTGGGGGGATACGGGAGAACGCAGTTTCTGGTCAACGAGCCTGCGGTCGATCCGATCACCATGCAGATTCCGACGCCATTCGGCACCTTCGGGAATTCCTATACGCCCGATTATTCCCCCATCATCGGAAACCGCAACTGGCAGGAGACCTGGTCGGTGCGCGTGGCGGCCACCTATCGCTGGAGCTCGCTTCTGCCGTCGGACCAGACGAGCGCGGCCGAGCGCGAGGAGCGCATCAAGGTGAAGGAGGCAGAGGAGGAGATCGTGCGCATCAAGCGGATGATCGCCCTCTCGCTTCGCGCGAGCTATTCGCGCCTGCACACCGCGGTGATGACCATCGCGTCGCAGAAGGAGAACATGGCCAGCGCGGCGGAGGGACTGCGCATCGCCAAGGAGAGCTATCGCGCGGGGATCATCAAGAACGCCGAGCTTCTTTCCTCCGAGGTGGCGCTCACGAACGCTCGGACCGGTTACATCAATGCCGTGCACAATTATTACACCGCGCTCGCCGAGCTCCGCCGCGAGGTGGGCAGCGATTCCGACGCCGTTATCTTCGCCGCCGCGAAACAGGAGGCAGCCAAATGAAACGCCGTACACTCGTTCCCCTCGTCGTCGTCGCAGCGGCGCTCGTCGCCTCCGTGCTCTATTTCGAGGTCTTCCGGCATATCACGTTCGATGACTCGCGCATTGAAGGATCCGGGACCATCGAGGTGACCGAGGTCGAGATTAGCACGAAGATCGCCGGCCGCGTGGCCAGCCTCCCGTTCGAGGAGGGGAGCGCCGTCAAGCGCGGCGATCTGGTCGCCAAGCTCGAGTTCGAGGAGCTTTCCGCGAGCCATCACTCCGCCCGGGCGAACCTGGTGAACGCCGAGCGGAACCTCATGCGCATCCGCGACCTGCACGGGAGCGGATCGGTCTCGCGCCGCGACCTGGACAATGCCGAGACGGCCTATCGCGTGGCCAAGGCGAACGTCGACTACGTGAATGCGTCCATCCTCAACGCCGTGATCTATGCGCCCATCGACGGCGTGGTGCTGGAGCGGAACCTCGAGGCGGGCGAGATGGCGTTTCCGGGCTCGGCCATCATCACCCTCGCCGACCTGAAGCGGCCATGGATAAAAATCTATGTGCCGCAGCCGAAACTCCATCGGGTGAAACTCAACCAAAAGGCCGAGGTGACGATTGACGGCACCAACAAGCGTTTTTCCGGGAAGGTGGTCGCGATCTCGAACAAGGCGGAGTTCACGCCAAAGACCATCCAGACCAAGGACGAGCGCGTGAAGCTCATGTTCGCGGTCAAGATCGCCGTCGAGAACCCCGCGGGGGAGCTCAAGCCGGGCATGCCGGCCGACGCGGCCATCATCATCGAGGGCGCGCGGTGATCTCGATTCGAAACGTGCGCAAGCGATTCGGCGACACCGAGGCCGTCGCGGGATTGAGCCTGGAGATCGCGACGGGCGAGATCTTCGGCATCGTGGGGCCCGACGGCGCCGGGAAGAGCACGCTGCTTCGCATGATATCCACGATCCTCGCGCCAAACGAGGGCGCCGTCGAGATCGACGGGGTGAACGTCTTCGAGAATCCCTACCGCATCAAGGACCATCTCGCCTACATGCCGCAGCGTTTCGGTCTGTACGAGGACCTCACCGTCGAGGAGAACCTGGTGTTCTTCGGTCGGCTTTTCGGCGTGACGCGCCGGGAGATCCGCTCGCGCATGAAGCGCCTGTATCAGTTCAGCAGACTCGAGCCGTTCCGAGACCGGCTTGCCGGGAACCTCTCGGGCGGCATGAAGCAGAAGCTCGGCCTGGCCTGCAGCCTCATCCATAATCCACGCGTGATCCTGCTCGACGAGCCGACGAACGGCGTCGATCCCGTGTCCCGCCGCGAGTTCTGGAACATCCTCTACGAGCTGCTGTCGGACGGCGTGACCATCGTAGTGAGCACGGCCTATCTCGACGAGGCCGAGCGTTGCAACCGCATCGCGTTGATGTTCAACGGCGGCATCGTCGTCACCGGGCGGCCCGGAGAGATCAAGCGCTCGATCGGCCGACGCTTCGTCGCGTTTACCACGAGCGATCCCCGCCACAGCGAGGAGGCGCTTCGGGAGGTCCCCGAGTTCGAGGGCGTCATTCTCACCGGGAACACGTTGCATGTGTTTGTCGATTCCGTCGCCGCGGCGCGGCGGCGGATCGTCGCCCATCTGAGGCGTAAGCGCATCCGCGTGCTCTCATTCAAGGAAACGCTCCCGGGCCTGGAAGACTGCTTCGTCGACATCGTGGCCCGGGGAGGGCGGAGCGCATGATGCTGTCCCGCTCGATCATACGCATTGCGGCGCTTGCCGAAAAGGAGTGGATCCAGATCCGGCGCGACACCCGCAGCCTCATCCTCTCGATTTTTCTCCCGGTCTTCCTGCTCCTCATCTTCGGGTACGCCCTCACGATGGACGTGAAGCGCGTGAGCACCGCTGTTGTCGACCAGGACCACAGCCGCCTCTCGCGCCGCTTTGTCGAGAAGTTCGCCCACACCGAGTACATATCGCTCTACGGGCATGTGCGCTCCACGCGTGAAATTGACGCGCTCATCGACCGGGGCGACATCATCATGGCCATCGTGATACCCCGGAATTTTGAGCGGATGCACCAATCAGGAAAGCGCGCCGACATCCAGCTCGTCGTGGACGGCTCAGATTCTACCTCGGCGACCGTCGCGATCGGCTACGTGAAGTCCATTCTCTTCGAATTCAATAACGAGAACAAGATCCGAGAGCTGGGCGCGATCGGGATCGCCTCCGTCGCCATGCCGGTGGAGGTCCGCAGTCGGATCTGGTACAATGCGGAGCTCAAGAGCAAGAACTTCATCGTGCCGGGCATCATCGTCATCGTCATGTCGATCGTGTCTGCGCTCATCACGTCGCTGACGATCTCGCGCGAGTGGGAGCGGGGAACGATGGAGACGCTCATCACCACGCCCGTCCGGAAGTTCGAGGTGTTCCTCGGAAAGCTCGTCCCCTATATCCTGATCGGGCTGTTCGACATCATCCTGACCATCGCCGTCGGGTTCTTCGTCTTCAAGGTGCCCCTGCGCGGCAGTTTCATTGAGCTGTGCCTGGTGTCGCTGCTGTTTCTGGTGGGCACCTCGAGCATCGGAATCATGATCTCATCGGCCACGCGCTCGCAGGTGCTCTCCGTGCAGATCGCCATCAACCTGACCTACCTGCCCACGATCATCCTCTCCGGGTATGTCTTCCCGATCAAGAACATGCCGGCCTTCGTGCAGGCGATCACCTATCTCATCCCGGCGCGCTATCTCATCTCCTATATGAAGGGGATTACGATGAAAGGGATCGGTTACACGGTCCTCTGGTCGCAGATCCTGTTCCTCTTTCTGTTCGCGCTCGGCGTGGCGCTCGTGAGCCTGCGAAAACTGTCGCTGCGGCTCCCGGAGAAATAGGATGATGACGCTGAAACGCGCCGTGGAACGCCACCTGCGCTTCGGGATCGTCCGGAGCTTCATCAAGAAGGAATTCAAGCAGATGTTCCGCGATCCCCGGATGCGGATGACCATGTTCGTGCCGCCGGTCGTGATGCTTCTCCTGAACGGGTACGCGATCAGCACCGACGTGGAGGACATCCGCATGGCGGTCTACGACGCCGACCGCACCCGCGCGAGCCGCGAGCTGGTGGAGCGCTTCACCGCCTCGGGGTACTTCATCGCGGACGCCGCACTCGATTCCGAGAAGCAGATCGCGCGTCTGCTGGATACCGGCGCGGTCGAGCTCGTGCTCCATGTGGAGCGCGGCTTTTCGCGGCGCATAACCTCCGGGAAGAAGGCCGCACTCCAGATCATCGTGGACGGGACCGATTCCAGCCGCGCCGCGGTCATCGTGGCGTATGTGAACGAAATTACGGCGGGCTTCTCCTCGGCCTACCTGGACCGGCGCGTGCGCTCGCTTGCGATCAGCAAGAACATCCAGATGGTCAAATTCAAGACGCCGGTCGAGCTTCGGGAGCGATCCCTGTTCAATCCGCAACTGTTGAGCCGGTATTTTTTCCTTTCGGGGCTGCTGGGCATGCTCGTGTCCATCGTCGCGATCAGCATGACCTCGATGGCCATCGTAAAGGAGCGCGAGGCGGGGACCATCGACCAGATCATCGTATCGCCGATCCGACCGGCCGAGCTCATCGCGGGGAAGATCGTCCCGTACGCCATCGTCGCATTCATCGACATCGTGCTTATCACGGCCGTGATGGTCGCCTGGTTCAAGGTGCCCTTCAACGGGAGCGTGCTCTTTTTATTCGCGAGCGGAATCCTGTTTATTGTGGCCACCTCGGCGATGGGTCTGTTCATCTCGACCATATCCAAGACGCAACAGCAGGCGATCCTTTCGACCTTCCTCTTTTTCATACCGGCGTTGCTTTTTTCCGGATTCATATTTCCGATATACGCGATGCCCGAGACGATACAGGCGATCACGCTCCTGAATCCGTTCCGGTATTTTATCACCATATCGCGCGCGGTGTTCCTAAAGGGCGCCGGCGCCATCGTCCTGTGGAAGGAGCTCGCGGCGCTCGTCATCATCGCGCTCGTCCTCTTTTACTTCAGCGCGCGCCGTTTTCGCAGGGGATTGGAATGAGCGGACAACCCAGCGTCGCCGTGCAACATCTTACGAAAAACTTCGGCGCGTTCACCGCGGTAAACGACATATCATTCGAGGTGCGCCCGGGCGAGATCTTCGGGTTTCTGGGCCCCAACGGCGCGGGCAAGAGCACCACCATCAAGATGCTCTGCGGGATCATCGCCCCCTCGTCCGGAACGGGGCGCGTGCTCGACTTCGACATCCTCGCCGACCAGGACGCCATCAAAACGCGGATCGGTTACATGTCGCAGAAGTTCTCGCTCTACGGCGATCTCACGGTGTACGAGAACCTGGAGTTTTTCGGCAGCATCTACGGGCTTTCCGGCGCTCTCCTCGCTGAGCGGATGGCGTACGCCCTCGAGATGGCGGAGATCGCCGGCCGGAAGGATGCGATCGTCGGGAGCCTGCCCGTCGGCATGAAGCAGCGTCTCGCGCTGGGGGGCGCGATCCTGCACGATCCGCCCATACTCTTTCTCGACGAGCCCACCTCGGGCGTTGACCCGATCATGCGCCGAAATTTCTGGGAGCTCATCTATCGGTTTTCGGAGGCGGGGAAGACCATTTTCGTGACCACACACTACATGGACGAAGCCGAGCACTGCGACCGGATCGCGCTTGTCATCGACGGGAAAATCATCGCCCTCGATACGCCGGCGCTTTTGAAGGAAAACCTTCCCTACGAGGTGTACGCACTGCGCGTCGATAACTTCATAGAGGTCTTTGGTCTGGTTTCGGGCGCCGAGGGCATCGAGGAGGCTGCCATCTTCGGGAGCGACATCCATCTCCTCTGCGAGAAGGGACGCGTGGGGCGCGCAGGTCTCGACCGGACGCTTCGCGGACTCGGGTTGTCGGGATTTTCGCTCGAGCGCATACCGCCCACGCTGGAGGACGTCTTTGTGACCAATGCTCGCCGGTTCGGGCTGTAGCGGCGACTACAGTATGATGGGCGGCATCCCGCTGATGAGCATACGCGCCACGTCGGCGCCGGTATTGCGGATGGTGCAGGGCACGTACGACTTGAAGTTTGCAGAGTCGCCTTCGGCCATGGCCAAGATCACTTCGTCCGACATTTCGACCTGCGCCTGCCCGGAAAAGATTAGGATGAGCCGCTCTCCATTGAGTTCCTTGCCGGTCGTGGCGAGGCTGATCCCGCGGTCGGGGTCTATCTCGACAATGTACGATTCGAGGGTGTTGTTTTGCAGCTTTGACGCGAGCAGGGTGAGGCGGTAGCCTTCGTCGGGATTGCTGAATGTTTCGGATTCGGACCGTTTCAGGAAGATGTAGTTCTTCTGTTCCACCTGCCGGAAGAAGTCCGAGAGGCTCACCGAATAGCATTTGAGCAGTGACTCGAGCGAATGCAGCGACGGCGATATCTTGCAGTTTTCGATCTGGGAAAGGAGGCTTGCGGTGGAACCAATCTTGCCCGCGACCTGGCTCAGGGTATAGTGCCGCTCGAGGCGGATTTTCTTCAGTATGGGCCCGATGTCCATAGTGGTACCCCGCTTTCGCTGCCCGTACGGGCGTTGTCAATCGTTCAGACGGTCCCAGGGTCCATGCGGTTCGCAGATTTCCCGTGGTCTGCGGCGCAGAACCCGGCTGTGAATTGAGCGGCGCGGGGTCGCGTGAGAACGACATCAAGTCAATAATATATTTTTTCGCACGTACCATATCGCCGGTTGCTAACGGGAAGGCAACTCATTTTCTGGTCGCCGCCTCCGGAGAGGGGGGCGGCGGTGGTTGGCAGCTGGAAAAAAGTGTTGAAAAATGGGGCCCCCGGTCCCCAAACGGATGTGTCGCACTCAGATGGGGACGGTATGACCGGAATAACTATTCTCGTGCTCCTGATCGGTGTCCTGGTCGGGCTCGGCATTGTCGAGTATTCTCTTCATCGGCGAAATCTTCGGGCCATCCCGATCCGCATTCATGTCAATGGCACCCGGGGTAAGTCCTCGGTGACCCGGCTTATCGCCGCCGGCTTGCGCGCGGGCGGGATTACCACAATCGCCAAGACGACCGGGACCCTGCCGCGCGTCATCGTCGATGATGGCACGGAATACCCCGTGTTCCGACAATCGCGCCCGAATATCATCGAACAGCTGCGTATCGTCGCCTTCGCGGCGCGGAACCGCGCCCGCGCGCTGGTGATCGAGTGCATGGCGCTGCAGCCGCACCTCCAATCCCTCTCGGAACAAAAGATGATCCGCGCCACGCACGGGGTGATCACGAACGTTCGCGAGGACCATCTCGACGTCATGGGGCCCACCGAGCGGGATGTCGCCCTCGCGATCCTCGGCACCACGCCCAACGACGCGGTCCTGTTTACGGCCGAGCAAGATTATCCCGATGAGTTCGCCGCCGTGTGCGCCCAGCGGAATACGCGATGCGTATTCGTGGGTGAGGACGCGGTCCGGGCGCTTGAAGCGTCCGATATGGCGCGGTTCTCCTATTTGGAGCATCCCGAGAATGTCGCATTGGCGCTCAGCGTGTGCGAGGCGATCGGGGTGGAGCGCGACGTAGCGCTTGCCGGGATGCAGTCGGTCGCGCCGGATCCGGGAGCGATGAGCGACCTGCGCATGAATTTCTTCGGTCGCGATATCTGTTTTATAAACGGGTTTGCCGCGAACGACCCGGAGTCCTTCGAACGGATCTGGCGCATGGCGCTCAAGTCGCATTCGGCGGCGAAGGGACGCATCATGGTCATCAACACCCGCATCGACCGTCCGGACCGGTCACGGCAGTTCGGTGAGGCGCTCGCGTCATGGCCGGCGGCCGACAAGTATGTGCTCATCGGATCGGGGTCTTATTTTCTGGTTAAATACGCGGTCCGGTCCGGTATCGATCCGCGAGTGTTCGTCAATGCCGAGGGCCTTGACGCGGAGAGCATTTTCGAGGAGATCCTGAGCCATTGCCGCGAATCGACCCTCGTCATGGGGGTGGGGAATATCGCCGGTCCCGGCCTCGAGCTCATCAAGTATTTTAAAAACCGGTCAACGGTCATGGCGTACGGCGGCGCCGCGGAGGGGTGATGGAAAACATTCTCATCGTGTCAATCGGACTCGGGCTCGCGGTGAGCCTGCTCTTTTCTGAGATGCTGGGGATCGCCGCCGGCGGCATGGTGGTGCCCGGCTATATCGCACTGAGCATCAACAAGCCCATTATGATCCTGACCACCATCGCGGTCAGCTTCCTCACGTTTTTTATCGTGCACTCGATGAGCGCCTTCATGATCATCTATGGGCGCCGCCGGACGGTGCTCATGATTTTGGTGGGCTTCCTGCTCGGATGGTTTACGCGCTCTATCGGGGTGATCCCCATCGGGAAGCAGCCGCTGGATCTCACGATCGTCGGATATATCATACCGGGGCTCATCGCCATCTGGATGGACCGGCAGGGCGTGCTCGAGACCGTCACGGCGCTGGTCACCTCGAGCGTCATTGTTCGTTTGGCGCTCATTCTCATCTTCGGCAGGGAGATCGGGCAATGAAGAAGATCCTCTGGAAGCCCACGACCGTTTCCTGGCAGATACACGTCATCATCGCCCTGGTCGCCATCATCGGACTTGCGATGGTGGAGCTGTTCCGGGTGAATGTCAAGCAACCGCATTACGAGATGAAGTATAATGCGGCGCGCACCATGAAGCGCGCAATGGACGTCATTAAGGAGCACCGGCAGCAGGAGGATCTGCCGCCCATCGACCGGAAGATCGACCCGACGGCGTCGGGGCTCATCGGCATACAGACCTCTCCGATTACCAGCGCGCCGGTCGATATCGCCGCGAAGGTCGCGACGCTCAATCCAAACTGGGCCGCGGTGGTGGTGCAGATGCTCCGCGAGTCGAAGGTGCGCACCGGCAGCACCGTCGCGGTGTCGTTCACCGGATCGTTTCCCGCGCTCAATTGCGCCGTGCTCGCGGCGGGCGAGGCGATGAAGCTGCGCATGATCGTGATCACCAGCGTCTCGTCGTCGACCTGGGGCGCGAACATCCCCGCCTTTACCTGGCTGGACATGGAGCGACTCCTGGTGCAGAAGAACATCGTCAAGTCCCGAAGCGTGGCGGCGTCGCTCGGCGGCGTTCAGGACAATGCGCGGGGTCAGAGCGAGGAGGGGCGTCGCTTGATCCGCGAGGCCATTCGCCGCAACGGGTTGCCAATCATCGAGCGTGAGGACCTCAAGGCGAACATCGACTCGCGGATGGACCTGTACTATGAGCGGGCCGGCGATAAAACGATTGATGCGTTCATCAACGTGGGCGGGGGCACGGTCGTCATCGGTTCGTATATCGGGAAGATGCGGTACAAACCCGGCGTCAATCTCCGTCCCAGCCGAAAGGCGATGGAGATCGAGAGCGTCATCAGCCGATTTGCGCGCGCAGGTGTACCCGTCATTCATCTCGATTCGCTGTTGACCATCGCGAACCAGTACGGCCTGCCGTATACCCTCAAGGCGATGCCCAAGGTCGGGGTGGGCGAGATTTTTTATCGGCTGGAATACAATCGATTGCTCGTCGCCGGCGTGTTGGCCGTTCTCGTCGGGCTCATCCTGGTGCTCATTAAAATGGGCTACGGGTACCGCATGTTCTCGCGCCGGCAGCAGGATACGCGGCAGCGCCCGCCCGAGCACATGGTCTAGCGGACGGCCGCCTACTTGCGCTTCGCGAACATGCGCCCGAAAAACGGCGGCCCGCCCTTGTCGCCGATGAACCCGGCGATGTGCGAACGGACGTCCTCGACCGTGATGAAGGCGCTCGGCTCGAAGGTTTCCACGATGCCCAGGATTTTTTTCACCTCGCTTCTACGGACCACGGCGTAGAGGATGTACACGTCCCCCCGCATCCCCTTGCCGTCAACGACCGTGACCCCGTATCCTTCCTCGCGCATCACCATCGGCAGCGCCGTGACCTCCTTGGTGGTGATGATTCTGATCAGCTGATAGCCGATGGAGACCCGCTCCTCGATGAGCATGCCCACGTAGTTGCCGGCCGCGAAGCCCCCCGCGTAGATGAAATAGCTGAAGATGCTGTGCAGGTTGCTGATGGTCGTCCCGATGGCGCCGAGCCAGATAAACACCTCCAGGAACCCGAATATCGGGGCGAGTGAACGATAGCCGCGCGCGATGAGAATGATGCGCATGGTCCCCAGCGACACATCGATGATGCGCGCAAAGAAAATGAAGAGCATGCTGAAGAGTTCGCTGGATGTGATAATGGTTGGCAACATGTCGATTCCCGAATTGTGACATACGCATCATCGCCGGGTTCGTCCACAACTTTTTCGATTTGTGCCCGTCGCGCGTTGATTTGACGCTGGGGTCTTGATCCATGAATACGCTGAGCCGCAAGATGTGTCTCGTGCGTACGATTGTAAAAATTGTGCGAATCAAGCTTCACCAAAATGAAATAAAAAAATAACTTTCCTCTTGACGATCGATGGTGAGAATGTTAAATTAATAAAATCAGCACTCGCTGATGCTGATGGCTAATAATACAATTATAAAATTTGTATATTTTAAAACGATAATAGAGGTTTAAGAGATGTCTAGTCACAAGTTCCAGACCGAAGTGAATCAGCTGCTCCATCTCATCATCCATTCGCTCTACTCGCACAAGGAGATCTTCTTGCGGGAGCTCATATCGAACGCGGCGGACGCTTTGGAAAAACTCAAGTATCTAACCCTGACCGATGACGCCTTCAAATCATTCCCCTTCGATCCGCGAATCGACATTTCATTCGATAAAAACTCGAATATTCTGACGGTGGCCGATACCGGGATCGGCATGAACGAGACCGATCTGGTGGAGAACCTGGGCACCATCGCCAGTTCCGGGACGCGCAAGTTCCTCGAGCAGATTACCGGAGACCAGAAGAAGGACTCGGGCCTCATCGGGCAGTTCGGGGTGGGGTTTTATTCGTCCTTCATGGTCGCCGACCGCATCGAGGTCATTACCCGAAAGGCTGGCGAGGACAAGGCGTATCGATGGGCCAGCGACGGGAAGGGCGAGTACCAGATCGAGGAGGCCTCGCGCGATGGGGCCGGGACCACGATCACGCTCCATCTGAACGAAAACGGCGCCGAGTACGCGAGCCGCTGGCAGATCGAGGACATCGTCAAGAAGTACTCGAACCACATCATGTTTCCCATCTTCCTGCATTACGAGGACACGACCTACGAAGGCGAGGGTGATAAGAAAAAGGAAAAAAAGGAAAACAAGGTTTCGCAGATCAACCAGGCGTCGGCGCTGTGGAAGCGTTCCAAGAGCGAGCTCAAGGAGGAGGATTATCACGGCTTCTACAAGACCCTGTCCCATGACACCGAGGCGCCCATGCTCTACACCCATACCCAGGCCGAGGGCGCCATGGAATACACCACGCTCTTCTACGTTCCCGCCAAGGCGCCGTTCGACCTGTACTACCGCGACTATCGCGCCGGAGTGAAACTCTACGTGAAGCGCGTGTTCATCACCGACGACGATCGCGAACTCATGCCGACCTATCTGCGTTTCGTGCGCGGCATCATCGACTCCGAGGACCTGCCGCTCAACGTGAGCCGCGAGATGTTGCAGAAGAACCGCATCCTGGAAAAGATCAAGTCGGCGTCCGTAAAGAAGATTTTGGAGGAGTTGAAAAAGCTCGCCGAGGACACGGAGCGCTACGCGGCCTTCTGGAAGGAGTATAGCCGGCCCATGAAGGAGGGGCTGTACATGGACTTCGAGAACCGCGAGGCCCTGCTCGATCTCATGCGCTTCAAGTCGACCAAGGCCGACGGTTTTGTGAGCCTGGCCGAGTACAAGGACCGGATGCAGACCGATCAGAAGGCGATCTATTACATCACCGGCGAGCGCGAGGCGAACCTCAGGAATTCGCCGCTGCTGGAGATGTATCGCGACAAGGACGTCGAGGTCCTCATCATGGACGACGAGATCGACGAGGTGATCCTGCCGCAGGTCGGCCGCTACAAGGACATCGAGCTCAAGTCGGTCAATCGCAGCGACGCGGCCGAAGACCTCAAAAGCGAGGGAGACAAGAAGGCCGAGAAGGAGGTCGAGCCGCTGGTCAAGCGGATCAAACAGGTGCTGGGCGATCGCGTGAAGGACGTCAAGGCGAGCACCCGGCTTTCGAGCTCGCCCTCCTGCATCGTCGCCGACGAGAAAGACCCCACGGTGCAGATGCAGGGGCTGCTGAAGGCGATGGGCAACGCCGATATTTCGAGCGTCAAGCCCATTCTCGAGATCAATCCCGCCCACGACATCGTGGTGCGGCTGAAGGACGTGTCCGACGAGGCCGTGTTCGCCGACATCAGTTCGCTTCTCTATGAGCAGGCGATGTTGATCGAGGGGGTGAAGCTGGAGAACCCCGGGCAATTCGTGGAGCGCCTCAATCGGGTGGTGGCCAAGGCGCTGTAGCTAGCGCCGGTCGCCCAGGGTCTGGTGGCGGAAGATGCTCTTGTCGTACGACGCCTTTTCGTCGAACCCGAAAAAGGTGACGATGGTCACCGTTCCCTTCTTGATGTCGAGCATGTCGTAGCGGGTGGGAATGATACGGTTCCCCTTCGATATGGTCTGCACCACCGAGAGGGTCTTGAAGATCACCTTGTCGTTGTCGTGATAGTCGATCCGCAGCGGCACGAAATCGCTCTTGCTCACATAGAGATTGAGCTGCCCGTATTGGCCGCCCTTGTAGATCGGCGTCAGGCGCAGCCGGTACGATTCCATGTTTTTCACGATCGCGTCGCCCGTGATCTGCGCCGTGAAGTTGCTCTGCAGGTCGGCGTTTGAGAAGTCGACGAAGGTGAAGTTGGTCCCGTAAATGGGATCGTACTTGTCCACGCCCACCTTGTGAAACAGGCGCATCGCGTGGATGCTGTACACCCAGATGTCCTCCCCGCTGAAGTTGTACAGCACCCTGATGGAGTCGCCCCGGTCGCGCGTGCTGAACGTAAACAGGAAATCCGTATCCGTGGTGTTGGCGACGAAGTCGATGGCGGACGATTTCCCGTCCGGAGAGACGTGCAGCATGCGGCCCTTGATGAGGCCTACGGGATAGTTCATGATCCGGTCGACGCGCGCCACGATCTCTTGCGCGGTGAGTTCGACCTCACGCTTTTCCTGGCTCGCGGCCTGGCGGTCCCCAGGGGCGAGAAGGAACGCCGCGAGCAACAATGCGGCGATGCGTCGGCGATGTCGGATTCGGGCGTCCATTCCGGCTCAGTCTACAGGTGGGCCGCGATTTTGGAAACGATAATTTGCGTCGCCCCGGTGTTATCGTCAAAAAATGCCTTGGTGCGCCGCCCGATATCCTCGCGCTTTGCAGGGTCCGATGCGAGCCGATCGAGCGCCTCCGCAAGCTCGCGCATTCCGGGGCAGAGCGCGATGATGCCGTTGTGGGCCATGGTAATCGCCTCGTAGGCGTTGCGGATGTGCGGGCCGGTGATGATGGGACAACCGAACACCGCCGGTTCGAGCACGCTGTGCACGCTCCCCTTGAACGATCCCCCGACGAACACGATATCGGCCTGTCGGTAGAGATGCGCCAGGACGCCGAAGGCGTCCACGATGAGGACCTGGTCCCCGTCAACGGCAATGGGCGGAGCGAGCTGGCTGTAACGGATCGGCTGGAGCCCGCGCGAGGCGATCAGGCCGGCGAGGCGATCGATGTTCTCCGGGTCGATCTCATGGGGAACCATAATCAGCCTGATGCGCTGCGCGTGAACGGCGGCATATGCCTCAAGGAGCTTGGATTCCGATATCGCATAGGTGCTTCCGGCAAGGAAATAGAGGAGGCCGTTTTCCCGTGCGATGATCTCAAGCGGTTTTTTTGCGCGCTCCTCGATGACTTGCCGAACGCGATCGAAGCGCGTGTCGCCGGCGGACTCGATCTCGCCGCAGCGTGGCCCCGCGATTGCGCGGTAGCGGCGTGCGTCCGCCTCGGAGATCGCGTAGATGCCCGTGAGCGACGCATACGTCGATCGAAGGATGTACTTCATGGGGAAGCGGTGCCGGAGCGATTTTTCCGGAAGGGTCCCGCTGACGAGAAACAGCTTCACCCCGCGATGGTGCGCCTCGAGCGTGAGGTTGATCCAGACGTCGTATTTCGCATAGATGATCGCGCACGGCCCGATGGCGTCCAGAAGCGCGCGCGCGTTTGTCGCGCTGTCGAGCGGCAAATTGAAGATGAAATCGACGCCCGGGTATTTCGCCCCCGCGTCGAATCCAGACGGTGAGAAGAAGCTCGCCACGATATAGTAGCGCTTTCCGGCCTCGGTTCCGTTGAGCGACTCGATGATGGGTTTCGCCTGCTCGAACTCGCCGGCCGAGGCGGCATGGAACCACAGAACCGGCAGATCGGGACGGTTCCGGAAGGCGGCGCGGACGCGCTCCACCTCGCCGATGCGAAGCGATCGAAACCGGCGCAGCTTCGCGTCGAATGGCGCGATGATCCGCAACAGCGCGGGGGCAATCAGCAGCAGAATACGATAGATGATCATTGGAGTACCATATGATGCACGGTATGCATTCGTTTCTATCATTCGCTATGCTTTTGTCAATACAAAGCCGTTCGAAAATGTAGATTAATGTTGACGGAATAATCGATATGTTAATGTAAGATACTTTAGTGCGCGCGCGAGCCGCAGATACCGGTATGCTGTCGAGGTTGCCATGAGAGTTCGTCCCATCGCTTTGCTTGCAGTCTTCATCCCGTGCGTGATCGCGTCGATGCTTCCCGCGCTTGCACGCGCCGCGGACATCGATCAATTCGACGATAAGATCATGATTCGGCCATTTGTCCAGTACCCCATATCGCAGCTGCAGATTCGCAATTACGACAATTCGCTGGACGCCGTCAGCTCCGACACTCTGACCAATCTCACCACCTATCAGCCCAATGTGAATTTTAACGTGGGGCTTGGCGTCGGCTATAAATGGTTCGGCCTCTCGTACCAGATGGCCGTGACCGGCACGGCCCGCGACGAGGCCGACTATGGAAGAAGCGAGTACATCGATTTTCAGTTCTATTTCGTATTCAAGAAATTTGGCGTGGACCTCTTCTTCCAGCGGTATTCGGGCTATTACCTCGTGAATCCGATCCGGCTCGACAATCCACAGGATTATAATGTCACCAAGGGCGATGCGCACGTCAAGCGCTCCGACCTCAAACTCACATCGATAGGCCTGAACGGCTATTACATCTTCAATGACAATTTCTCGTTCAAGGCCGCCTTTAAACAGACCGAGCGGCAAAACACGTCGGCCGGTTCCTTCATGTTGATGGCCTCGGCGATCAATTACGGAATCGAGGCGGAGCATTCGCTCATTCCCCCGAGCCAGGAGGTGTTCTACGGGGAAAACGCCGGCTTCAGCCGCGGGATGTTCACGGCGCTCTGTGTGCTTCCCGGCTACGCCTACACCTTCGTATTTCCGAACCACGTGTTCATCACCCCGGCCGGTTTCATCGGCGCCGGCGGGATGATCAAGAACTATCACGTCACATCCGGCGACAAGGGGGAGACGGACTTCTGCTGGAAGTTCAACGTGCGCATCGGCGCGGGGTACAATGGCGATACGTATTTTTACGGGATTACCGCGATGTACGATCGCACCGATTCGCAGGGATTTGTCTCTAAGGGCGGGATCTCTGTCGCGGTTGCGGTGGGACAGATCGAGGCATACGCGGGGGTCCGGTTCTAGCCGGGCAGCCATGGCCGAGCCGCTTTCCCCAAACGCCATTATCGTCATCAAGGCGCGTTTTGGCGCTCCCGAGCGTTCGGCCTCCGGGATCGCGATCCTGTATATCAGTCCCCCCCAGCGGCGTTTGCTCAAAAGCTTTGCGGTTGTCGCATCGGGCGATGAGCTTGCGAAGACGAACGTGACCATGCCGTGCGCGGAGCTGATGGACGTCCTGGGACTGGCGCACACCTCGTCCGACGTGTTCACCGAAACCACCGCACACCTCGTGGATGGCTTTCCGCACGATTTCACCGATTCCGCCATCGGTTCTGTCATCGAGGGGGCATTGACGGGCAATAATCTGTTTGTCGATGAGCTCCTCAAGCGCTCGGTAAAAGCCGTCCTTGCGGTCGATAAGGTCGAGGTGCTTTCGGCCAACGAGACGATATCGACCGGTCGCTTCGAGGAGATCAAGGTCGAGGACGAGCTCGATCGGATGACCTTTGCCGACCAGGTGAATCACGCGTCACGCTATCTCGGGAACAAACGCGACCTCGCCGAGCAGGTCACCCGCGAGAAGACCCGCGATCTCGTTGTGGTTCAGTTCGCCTTTAACAGCGAGGCCGCGCGCGGGGGCGGGATGCTCTTCTATAATACGCTCATCCGATCATTGAGCGCGTTATTCGTCTGGGCCACGAGAGAGAAGATCAAGGGCTCGATCGATGTGAAGGAAGCGCCGGTCGATTTCCACCGGCGGTTCGGGTCGCTTATGGGGAGCGTCACGCCCGACGGAAAGATCGGCGATGAATTCATTGCGCGCATCCGTAAGATCCACGCGGGTTCTCTTCACGATATCCTCTCGGGGGCCGATACCGAGCGCGTACGCGAGATGATGGCCACGGTGCTTGGCGATGTCCTAAAGGGCAAGGTCCAGGTCGCCGTGCGCGCCGAAACCATGCGCTCGTTGGTGGCTGGGTATCTTTTCGACCTCAACCAGGCGGGCGGTGTGGACGGCAAGGATCCGGATAGAATGCCGGAGGCGACAATCATACCCGTGCTGCCGGTCCTTTCGCCGGCGCGGGGGAGGCCGCTCACGTCGCTGGTCCCGGGGGACCAGGTGCAGGTGCGCGTGGACAAGAGCAATACGGTCTCGATGCGATTGGCGCGATCGCTCAACCTCATCGAGGGCGACACGATCAAACCGATGAGCGCCCATGTGCACAGCATCAAGAAGACGAAAGACGGCTATAACCTGTACGTGAATATCGCCAAGGGCCTCATCGGCAAGTGCGAGGTGGAGGCCGACATCCGCATCAAGGCGGGCGATCCCTTTGTGGAGCAGGAAATAAAAAAATCGCGCATGAGCCTCATCATCGGCATTGTCGCGGGAATCGTGGTTATCGTCATCGGAGTGATCGTGATACTTGCGCTTACCTGAAACCGTTGAAGCGTTTCGAGACGGCCGGACGGATTAGTCGTAAAATTCCACGTAGTCGACTGCAACTTCCAAAACAATCGAAAAGTTTATCTCGTCCTCGTAGGGCTTGAGGCGGCTGAGAAACTCTGCGACATCGCGCTCTCGCCCTGCGTCGCGCAGAGCAAACACCGTGTTTCCGATGAGATACGACGAGGTGCACAACTCCGGGAGCTTGCAGCGCGGCTTGCTCGACGATTTCGTTGTATTGTAGGATTGGGCGCCCATGCCGGTAAAATAGCAACGGCGTCATGCAGGGGCAAATAAAAACGCCCTATTTTTTGTTATTTTCGAGCGGTTCGTTGAAAAGGGCGTCGATTTTGTCGTCCCAGTGGAACCAGTTGAGCAGCCACCCCTGGGTCGGTTTGTAGAAGATGAACATCCAGCGTATGATGTGTTTCTCGAATTTCATGATATACGTATACTTGACCATCAGGTCCTTGATCGACTCTTCCTTGAAAAGCTCGTAGCCGATCGTTGTTCCGAAACGGTTTTTTACCATTTGGAATTGGTTCTTCGTTTGCGTGACCAGGTTGTTGAACTCGTCCTCGGGGATCGGGAAAAAGATCTTGATGCCGCCGAACGCGGCGTCGAAATCGCCCGTCTGAATCTTATTCATGAATTCATCGGCAACGCGGCGCGTGTCCTGTTTTGCGCCCAGGGTGTTCGCCTGCGCGGTCGCGGCGACGACCAGGGCGATGGTGAGCGTGGCGATTGTGTGTATCATGCGCATGATGTTTCCCTCGTGTGGTATGATGGAGCCTGCGTATGCAGGCTCGGTGCGGTCATCGACCAAGCATAATGGGCGTGATGTCGCGTGATCAAGGGGCGTCTTCGTCGCTGTAGTCCTCCGGAGCGTCCGTTGCGTCGGCGGGCGAATTTTTCTTCGGCGATGGAGTCTCTGTCTTGTCAGATGGCTTCTTGTCGGCCGAATCGGTGGACTTATCAGTCGCGTTGGTTTCGTCTACGCTCTCGGTATCGTCGCCTTCGTCATCGTCATCGCTCTCCCCATCCGTCTTTTGATCGGCGGAAGGCTTTTTGCTTGGAACGGGCGGGATGATAAACACCTGTCCCGGATAGATGAGATCCGGATCCTTGATTTTGTCCTTGTTGGCGACGTAGATAAGCGGCCAGAGCCTCGGGTTCTTGTACATTTTAAGTGCGATCCGCCAGAGGCAATCGCGTTTCTTGGGGTTGTATACGACCTTGTAGGTCCGGCGGTCAGTGTCGGTTTTTTCCGTAAGTTCCTTTTCCTTTTTGGTGTCGATAATCGTCGCTTCGCGCTTCTTCTCCATGGCGATGGTCGCGGCGTTCAGGATCGAAATGGCCTCGTCGGAGGCCGCAATCGAGTCCTTGTAGGCGCCGGATGAAAGCGCGTTGCCTGCCTTGTCGATGAGCGCGGCGGCCTTGTCGATATCGGCTTTTTGCGAATCGTCCGGTCCCGCAGCGCGGCACGTGCGCAGGGCGTTCTGCGCCGCCTCGAGCCGTTGCGCGGCGCTTTGTTTCAGGTCTTCCGACTGTTTGCCGATGAAGCCGTCAAGGGCGGGAGCGATGTCCTTCGATATAAGGTACGATTCCCAGAACTTCGATTCCGAATGGAGTTGCCCGGCGCGCGCGAGTTTCTGCTCGGCGTCGACGAGCTCCGACGGTTTTGCGGCGGGATCGGCGAGGGAGGCGGCCTCGTTCACCTTGGCCGTCGCAGCGTCGAGCGAGTCCTTCGAGAGGAGCGGCAGGGATTTTGCGACCGCGGTATTGGCGAATGAGAGCGATTTGAGAGCGGTATCCGTCGCCGCGCCTTTATCGCCTGCTGCCGCAAAGCGATGGCTGCTCATGAGATGGTCGGTGGCCTTTTTGAGCTCGTCCGGGGCGTATTTATGCGCCTTCACCTCGTGCGCGCGCGTGATGGTCGATTTCGCCTGCGCCATCTCGCGGACCGGGACTTCGAGACGGCAGGAGACGATCGTGAATGCGGCGAGCGCGGCGATCATGCAACGGACATGGCGGTGTGGTCTCATCGTCGGGGTACCTCGGCTATGGTGTAGGCGCATGATTAATCAATGAATGAATACTCACCGGGCGAGCCAATTATTTCAAGCTTTTTATTGTGTGATGATTCGTTCACGCGCGTATTTTGCGAAATCTTTATTGATTATTTACACGCGTGTAGTGATATCGGACACCAATCATGATTGAACTGGATACCATCATCGTATTCTTTCAGACCTACGGGTATGCCGCGGTCTTCGGGATGCTGCTTTTGTGCGGCCTCGGCCTGCCGGTTCCCGAGGACATCTCCATCGTCGCGGGCGGCGTGCTGTCGGGGCTGGGCTTCACCGACATTCGCGTGATGGGCGTCGGGGTGATGGCGAGCGTTCTTATCGGCGACGGGATCATTTATTTCGCCGGTCGCTACCTGGGCATGAAGGCCCTCGAGTACCGGTTTACGCGGGCGCTTGTCAACGGTCCGCGCTTTCATGCGATACAGGGCTGGTTCGGGAAGTACGGGCGCTGGGTGATCTTCGCCGGACGCTTTATGCCCGGGTTCCGCTCGCCCATCTTCCTCACGACCGGTATCCTGCGGGTCGTGCCTCCCGGCGCCTTTTTCGCGATCGACGGATTCGCCGCGCTCATCAGCGTTCCGGTGTGGCTTGCGGTCGGTTATTTCGGCGCGCACAATCGCGAGCGGCTCATGGAATGGATGACGCAGGGTCATGTCGCGGTGGGCGTTCTCGTCGGGGTGATTATCATCGCTATCGCGATAAAAATGATCATTCGGCGCCGTCTTGAGGCGGACTCCGCATCGTAGCGTTTTCAACGGCCTCATCATTCCTTCGTGCGCCGGTTTCCGGTTCGTTCAGATAATATTTTTGTTTCTTTTTCCTTCCGTTGCGGTTATCTTTACAATGGCGTTGGGCGGCGTATCGTACGTGTGGTATTTGCGGCGTGATCGAGGTATTGCGCATGTGCGCGGACTGAGGCTCGCGAATTCAAGATGCACGCATATCATACATTCGCCGCCAATGCTGAACACACGCTATCCAGGATGTGATACAGGGGGGACGCCATGAAACATCAAGTCGTTGCGGTTCTCATCATCTTGCTGCTCGCTGCCGGATGCGGTAAGCGGTCAATCACCGGGGCGGAGCGCGAGGCGGTGCTTGGATACGCGAATCCCGCGAGCGACAGGATCCTCGCGGCGTATAACGACGGAACCTATGCCCGCTACGTGACGGATTTCGACGCGCAGATGAAGAACGCAATGCCGGAGAACGTATTTGTCCAGACACGCGAGCTCATCATGTCGAAGATCGGGAAGTATCTCTCTCGCGAGGTGTCCGATGTTTCGCAGAAAGATCAGTTCGTGGTGGTGAAATACAAGGGGAAGTTCGAACGCGAGGACGGGGTCGAGATTAAGGTCGTGTTCCAGAAGATAGGCGACCGGGACCTCGTCTCGGGGCTCTGGTTTAATTCGCCGAAGCTTCGTCAGTAGCGGCGCGTATTTTTCAAATGGTTGCGGACGCCATCAGGCGTGAAGTTCGCACCCGGCTTCGGCGGGAAAGAAAACAGCGCCGCTCGTTTCGTCTCGCAGTCCCATGATCGTGTCGCCCGGATCGTGCCGGTGGAGCTCTCTGTTCGATGAGCGGATGATCGAGCGGTGCGGCGCGCCATCGGGGCCTGCATATTCAACGGTAAGGGTGTAGTCGCGGACGCTCTTGTAGAACGCAAATGCCCTGCCGTGCTCGAGGACCGTGGCCGGTATCATCACCCCCCGGGAAAGGGCCAGTTCCCGTTCGCGCTTGATGTTGCTCCCGCTGCGCAGGAGTATCGTTCCCAGAATGGCGCCCGCGACGACGAAAGCAATGACTCCGGGAACGAATATCTCCTCGGGTGCATCGCCGATGATCGCATGTGCAAGCATCATGGCGGTCGGTATCGCCGGTCCCGTGATTGAGAACCAGCCGAAGAAAAAATAGGGCCCGAGACCGCGCTTCACGATGTCGCGATAGGCTGCGATATCCCTGGGGGGCGTTGCCTGAATTCTGATCGGTTGCATTCAATGAACTCCATGACCGTGTCGCGCTATATCATTGTATACATGCGTCATTGGAGAAAGCAAGAAAATTACATATTTGGTCTGCAATTAATGCTTTGACAGTTGGCGCTCACGATGGTGTCGTAGAAGCACGCGTGTGCGGTAAAAGAGGGGGACGATGAAAACGAAGCGTTTCGATTTCGATGTCGCGATCGCCGGCGCCGGGCCGGGAGGGACGCTCGCGGCATTGCGCCTGGCGGAGGCGGGCCTCTCGGTCGGATTGTTCGATGCGCTTCCCGAGGGGGGGCTGGGACGGTCCCTCGTCCTTGAAACGGAACCGACGGTGTATTCGGAGGTGGGGCTGCCGCTTCCGTCCGGCGACACGGTGCCCTATGAATGCGCGCGGTTGCGCGTTCTCTCCGCGCGGGGCCGCGAGCTCTTCTCGTTCGACGAGCGCGAGCACGCGCTTCCGGTGGCGATCAACCTTGATGTCTTCGTCAAGGGACTTCTCGTGCAGGCCAAACGGGCCGGTGCGCGCTTTGTTCCGGGGACGCGCGTGATTTCCGCCATCACCTCCGGGGAGCGCGTCACGGGATTCATCTGCAAAGGGTCGGACGGCCGCGATCGTCACGTGAATGCGCGGGTCACCATCGATGCGACCGGGTTCGCCGCGGCGTTGGTGCGCTCGCTGCCGGCATCCTTCGGCTTCGAGTTTCCGGAATCGTCCCGCCATGTGGTGAGCGCCGCGAACTGTCTGCATCGGCTTGTTCCCGCGAAGGCCGATGCGGCGATCGGCAACGGCCTGTTCGCACCCGACGAGATCATTGCGCGCATGGGGACCACGGGCTCCTATTCGACGGTGTATTCCTTCCTCTCGAAACGCGATGGGACGGCCTATCTGCTCGTCGGCCTCAAGCGCGATCACGAGCGCATCATCACGGCGCGGCAGGTGGTCGATGCATTCGTCCGCGACGCGGGGTGCTTCGGCACAAAGATCCGCGCGGCGGCGGCTCCGATCCGCATCCGACATTCGCTCGATCGAATGGTCGCCGGCGGCTTCATGGCGCTCGGGGAGGCGGCCTGCACGGTATTCCCGATGCACGGCAGCGGCGTGGCGTCGGCGCTCATCACCGCCACGCTCGCGTCGGGCGTCGCGGTGAACGCCATTCGCGGGAACGATGTCTCCGCGGCCGCCCTCTGGCCGTATGCGGCCGCCTATCAGCGCGGGCGGGGGCGCCGACTGGCCGGCTATGACGTTACGCGGCTCACGGTCGATTCGCTCTCGGCGGACGATGTCACCTCGATGCTCGAGAGCGGCATCATGCAGGCGGAGGACACGCTCAACGGCCTTCAGGTGAACGAGCCGCGGATATCGGCGCGCACCGTTCCCGCGCGAATTCGCGGCTTCTCGGCCCACCCGACGCTCCTTCCGCCCATCGCGCGCATGGGCATGACGCTGCGGCGCGTCCTCGACCACTATGCGCGCTATCCGGAACGAGACGACCCGGTCGCGTTTACGGCATGGTGCGCGAAAAAGAAACGCATCTTCGGGCGATTGCTGGAGGAACGCTCCTGAACCGGGCCGTACGTTCGTGGCGGTAACGCTATCATCACCTCTCTGCTGATGAATTCCTTTCCCGAACGAGCGGTGCGTGACAAGCGAATACGCGGGTACCGCGCGCATCGAAGCTGTTTGATTCGCAGGCGTGAGGGAGGATGCATGACTGGAAGAATGTTGTTAGTCGCAGTGCTGTTTTTGTCCGCGACGCTCCCGGCCGTGGCGGGCTCGTCGTTTTCGTTCACGATCGACGCCTGTACCGTAAAGAAGGCCGGCGCAGGGTATGGGGTCGATCTTCGCATCGCCTATCGCGGGCCCGCGACGATCTTCAGCGGCGCGAGCGTTCCCATCACCACGGAGCGGATCGTGATCGCCGGGAACGCGCACGGGAAGATCCTCGAACGCGATTTTCTGATGTCGCGCTTCGCGTACGATATCAACGGCAACGGGAACGCGACCGACGAGTTTCCCGCGGCAATTCGGAACGACACGCTGGTGATCGGGACGACCGTCCTCGATCCGGTGCTCGATAAACGGACGGTGAACGGGATGCAGCTCCTGTCGTATTTCGACCGTCAGGGGCGGGCGCGGCTGTACCGGATCGGGCAGGCGGGTCGTCCGTTCGTCGTGTATCAGCTCGCGGGCTCCAACGCCGTTCTCGGGATCACCACACAGGAAGCGCCCGTCTCGCTGGAAAAGTTTCCAAATCCGAATGTGCAGGTGATGGTCGTAAAAATGCAGGAGCGACGTTTTGAGCGGCCGTCGTATGCAATCGTCGGCGACAGGAATTTTCTGACCTTCTCCAATGAGCGATTTTTTCCCGATCAGACGGATGAATGGGTGAGCATCGTGTGGGCCGTCCGCGGCATCGACGTGAGCGGCGGCGGGACGCGCTTCCCCGTGTCATTCGCGCTGAGCGGAATAAAGCCGCCGTTTGCGGTGATCGCCGCGGTCAACTGCTCCGTTGACGACGGGGTCCGACTGCGGACATTTCCCACGCTGCGGATGGTCGATCACTAGCGGATTCCGGACCGACGGCGGTCAGCGAATGGGGACCGCGCCGGTCGTGAACACGGACGCGGGGAATCGTGCGCCGGTCCGCGGATGCCGGATCGTCCGCTTGAGGACGAAATCGAACAGGAGCGGGTTCGCTCGGTAGATTTCATTGAGGCAGCGGCGCTCATCGGCGGTGATGAATCCGAGCCTCGCGAGGACCCGCGTTTGTATTACGACGTTCACGGCGGGCAGGGGATAGTCGCTCCCGTTTACGAGCCGATGGTGCAGGTCGGTCCGCTCCAGAATGCGCTCGAGCGGTTTCGACAGCCGGTTGAATTGCAACTGCGCCGATACGTCCGCGAAGAGTAGCCGCTCGTATTTTTTCTCGTCCATGAGCCGCAGGAAGAGATCGAAATTGTCCGCCGGTTTTTTCTCGGGATCGTCGAGGTCGATGTTTCGCCCGAGGCTCGCGCCGTGCGCCACGATAATCGTAACGCCGATATCGAGCGGCCGGCGCAGCAGGAGCGGGTTCCCGAGCTTCTGCGCCTCCTCGGCGTCCACCGCCTTCTCCTCGCCGCCATGGGTGAGGAGCGCCATCCGGAGCGCTTTCATCCTACGGTAGAAGGGGTCGATGGCGGGATCAGACGGATCGATCCCCTGGGCGTTCGGGATCCACTTGACCATGCGAACTCCATTCCCGGCCCACCGCTCGAGCTCCGCGATCGCGTCCTTCCGGTAGGGATTGATGGAAACGACCGGCACGAAGATGTCCGGATGTGCGCGGGAGATTTCGTACACGTAGTTATTGGGCGTATAGAACTCGGTCTGCGGGAGATTCTCGGTCCCGTCGCGGTTGTAGTTCTTATCCATTGCCAGGATATAGAAGGTTCCGCCGCCCCGCATGCCGCGTGCGAGGCTCGCGAGGCGCCGGACCATGGCCTCGTCGGTGGTGTCGGTGGCATCGACGCCGAATGCGCTCAGGAACAGGCGATATCTGATATAGGCGCGCGGGTGCCACCACCTCGGCATGTTCTCGTTCACGAAGCAGCCGGTTTTCGCGGTGTTGATTCCCACGACGTGCAGGTGGCAATCCACCAGTTTCCCCGGCGGGATGTCGCGGTATGCGCTATCGACGAGCGCCTGCGCCTCCCGGCTCAGCGTTTCGATCGCGCGAACGTCCCGGTCGAAGTTCCCGCTCAGAAGAGAGAAGGCGCAGCCCTGCAGCAGCACGAGCGATGCGAGAATGATTCCGTGCGGATGTTTCATGATGTGCGCCTCCTCGCTGTCCGTGCTCCAGTTGTCAGCGACGCGAATCGTATGTAATTACCATGGCATGGGATCGTATTAATGTCAAGCCTCTCATGGGCGCATGTTTTTTTGTTGCATGTACAGGCAGTGGATGGGTACACTTATGAAAAGACGAGAAGTTCATTGCAACGGGGCGTCACATGAAGAGGCTGTGCGTATTGTGCGTGTCGATACTGCTCGTGGCGGCATCTGGCGTTGTTTCATATGAAAACGCCACGACATTCAAAGAGATGGTCGACAAGAGGGTGAAAAAACGCTGGAAGACGCCCATCTCCCATCCCATGATGTATCGGTGTATTCCCAAGCACTGGCGGACAAACCGAAAGTTCGAAGCCGAGATCATGGGCGCACTCGTCAGGAAATTCCCCGAGTTCAATACCGGCGATGTTGTCCGGGTCCTGTTCGATACTGACCACTGGAACGTATCGCGCGACGAGTTTACCGGGTTTATACGAAATCGCTATCTGTTTGCGCATCTCATCGTACCCGCAGAGCGCTCCGGTGAATACTATATCGTCTGGCTTGATTTCTACCAGCGCAACCGGTTCCTCGGTTACCTGTATCACGAGCCGCAGTTCAGAAATTTGCTCGGGGTGGACAGGATTAAAAAGGAGCATCTCGACGTGACGTGCACCTACTAGAGGCGCTTCGCGCGCCCGCTCATTATGGGGTGATGATGTCGATCTTGATGGCCGCTGCGCTTTCTGAAAAAATGACCAGGGGCGGAGAAAAGACGGCATGGACCATCGCACACTCAACTTCATCCTCGTCATCGGCGGCATCGTCATCTTTTTCGCGGCGGATGTCGCAATCGCGGTAATGCTCGCGATGCGCGATGCCCGCACTGCCGTCGACTTCGTCTTTAAGGTCTTCGGCGCGAGTATGGCCTTCCTGTTCGCGGCGATCGGTCCCCTCGGGCTCATCGGCCTGGCGCTGATGTCGGGGAACATGCGTGGCGTGAAGCTGGTCGCGGGACTTGCCTGTGCGGCGCTTGCTTCCATCTTACTGCTCGTCTATGTAATGAACGAGTTCGACGTGTTCTCGCTCTTTGCGCACTAGCCCTGTATCCTATACGACGTATCAGCGCGAGCCTATCACAAAAAAAATCCCCCCGGGAAAACCCGAAGGGATGGTACATGAGGTACAGGTCACAAGATATGCTAGGAATAGCACGTCCGGTTGATGATCTCCTTCTTGAGCTCGTCCGATAGCTGCGTGAAGTAGGCGCAGTAGCCGGCGATGCGGACCAGCAGGAACGGATACTTCTCGGGGTTGTTGTAGGCGTCCAGCAGGATCTGGCGGTTGAGCACATTGGGCTGGAACTGCATTCCGCCCTTCTTGAAGAAGGTGCTGAAGATTGACGCGAGGTTCCGCACGCCCTCGGCGCCCTGGAACAGCGCCGCGTCGATGGTGAAGGTGACCGTGGTCCCGTTCGGGGCGTAGCTCGCGAAGTCGGCGCCGGCCACGGAATTGAGCGACGAGAGAAGATCTCCATGCTCCATGCCGTGATGCGGCGACACGCTGTTCGCAAGCGGCGTGCCGGCGAGTCGCCCCGAGGGGAGGGCCGGCGTTTTCCGTCCGTACACGCCGTTTACATTCAGAGCGTAGTACCCGGCGGTGTAGATGCCGTCGCGGGGACAGTTCGGAACGGAGTTGAGCGCATTCACGTATATCTGCAGGGTCTTGTTCACCCATGCCACGGACTCGGGCGATTCGTCCTGGCCGAACTTCGGGACGGCGAGGAGCGCCGATCGTATTTCGCGGTTCTTCTCCCCCTCGAAATTGGCGTCGATGGCCTCGATAACCTCGTCGATCGAGTACCGGCGTTTCTTGTACACGACCTCGTCGATCGCGTGGAGCGAGTCGGCCACGTCCGTGATCGCGATGCCCTGAATGCCGCTGCTGTTGAAGCGGCACCCGCCGTGATAGGCGTCCTTCCCCTGCTCGACGCAGCTCTTGAAGAGCGAGGAGGCGAGCGGCGTGGTGAAGCCCTCACGCAGCACGCCCTCGATCTTCTGGTGGTCGGCGAGGATCGACTGCGCCAGGTGGTTGAGACGCTTCTGGAAGCGATCCAGGAGCTCGTCCATGTTCCGCGGCGATTTGTATGCCGGCGTGCGCATGGCGATGAAGCGATTGCGCGCCCAGGCATAGACCGACCGGATGAGACGGGATACGGGATTTTTTCCCTTGAAGTTGTACTCGATGAACTTGGTGTGCATCCGCTCGAGCTGGTCGATGACGCCGATGTTCCACAGATCGTTCTCGTGTCCCTTGAGCGCCTGCAGGAAGGGCAGCGCCAGGTTCATGTTCGCGCAGTCCGTGTTGCCGAAGTGCTCGTCCGACGCGTTCGGCTCCACGCAGCCGACGATCGAGTAGTTGCGCGCGTCCCGTATCGACGTGTCGTAATGCCGGGTGAGCGTGTCGATATAGAGCTCGTCATTGTACAGCGCCGGCATCGGCGCGCCGTTGATGTAGATCTCCGCGAGGCGGTCCAGGTATTCCTGCGGGCTGTTCCGATGGATGCGCGCCGTCATGTTCACGGCGTACGGCTGCAGCTCGCAGATGTCCAGCAGCATGTAGGTAAGGTCGTTGGTCGCGTCCTTTCCGTCTTTACCCATGCCGCCCGCCGTGACCGTCTGGTCCGTGGACATCGTTTCGAAGAGGCGTCCGAGTCCCAGATAAGTGTCGCCGTCGTTCACCAGCACCACCTCGTCCATCTTGACGATGAACAGCGCCAGCAGCTCTTTCGCCCGGTCATAGGTGATGATGCCGGCCTTCAGGTCGCGCTGGTAATACGGGTGCAGGATCTGGTCCAGCCGCCCGAAGGAGACCGCGTTTTCATAGGATTCGATGCAGAGCGCAATGTGCAGGAAGAGCATGCTCTGGAGCGCCTCGTGGTAGGTGCGCGCGGGGTTCCGGGGGACATGGCGGCAGATCTCGGCCATCGCCTTCAGCTCCTCGCGGCGCGCAGGATCGGCCTCAAGGATGCTCGCTTCCATGAGTTTGTCCGCGTACCGGTCGGCGAATGCCGCCAGAGCCTCGAGGGCGATGATGGCGCCGCGATAGAAGTCCTGGTCGTTGCCGGGCTTCTCGCGCTGCATCGTCCGGATCTCCTCGATGAGACCGGTCGTGCCCAGCTCGAGGACGCGGTCGAAGTTCACGATGAAGTGCGCGATCGCCGCCATGTTGTTGTTAAAGCCGGTGCTCATCTCGGAGCTTCGCGCGACGGTCCGGATTAGGTCGGAGAGCTTCTTGTTCACCCGGCCCATCAGGCTGCGTGTGGCCCAGAAGGGAAAGATGCGGGTGTAGAACGTGATCTTGTCCCGGAACGAGCATTTGAAGGCGACCGGCGTCTGGCGGTTGATCTGGTGTAGGATCGACACGAACAGGGTGCCGTAATGCTCTTCCCACACCTGACCAGCCTTGCGCTTTGAAGTGAAGTTTCCCACGAGGAGCTCGTCGGGATAGATGATGATCTCCTTGTTTCGTAATACGTGCGCCAGCCGCTCGGAGCGGTGGATCGGGGTCGGCGCGTCGAACCCGTTCTTTCGGTAGTATTCGGTCTTGAGCTTGGACACCTCGAAGCAAAGGTGATAGTCGCTTTCGCGGATCGCGTTTTGGATGTCGTACACGCGCTGGGGGAACTCGGCCCGGCGCCGCGGGCTGCTCAGGTCTTGGTATGTCGCATCGACGCCATGGGATTTGAAGAGATCCAGCGCGCGGACCATTGCCGCCGCGCCCTGCTCGGGGGTGATGGTCAGTTTGTCGCGCACCAGGCCGAGCTTCACCGCCTTGTCCTCGTAAAAGTTGTGGTACTTGAGGAGCTCGATGGACGGCCGTTTGATCGCTTTCAGAAAGCGAGCCGCCGCGCGGATATCGCGTTCCGAATCGTTGAGGCCGGGCACGATCACCATGCGAAAGCGAATGTTCGCCTTCAGGGAGATGAGCTTCTTGATATTCGCATGGATCAGCGCGCTCTTTTGCTGCGTGAGCTCCCGGTGGCGCGTTTCGTCGCCGACGAGTTTGAGGTCGACGAGGAAGAGGTCGATATACGGAGCGACCTTCGCGATGTTCTTTGTGGGGACAAACAGCGATGTTTCGGCGGCAACGTGTATCTTCGCTTTCCTGAGCGCCTTGAGAAGCGCAATGAGGCTGTCCGGGTTTTGGAGAAGCGGTTCGCCGCCGCTCAGCGTGACCCCGCCGCCGGTCGACGCATAGTATTCCTTGTCGCGCGAGACGGTCTCCAGGATGTCCGAAATGGAGTATTCGGGAGCGCCGGGAACCGACTGCATGGAGAGCGATTCGGGATTTTGGCACCAGGCGCACCGCAGCGCGCATCCCTGGAAAAAGATGGTTGTTCGAATCCCGGGGCCGTCGTGAACGCAGGTTCGCTGAATCTTTAAAACATGAAGCGTTTCGGTTGTTTTTTTCTTGTTGTTTTCGTAAGAAAAATCAAACTTCGGGAGGGATTCGTTTGGCTGGTTCAGGACGGTTTGCATAGCGGGCTCCTTTTGTCAGAGTGTCGCTTAATGTGAACTACCGGTACACATTAGAATCTAATTACAAACCGTCCGGTCGTCAACCAATTATTTCAATATTTCCCCTTCTTTTTTTACTGTAAACATATCGAAATTTGTATATTTATTAAAGCTTGATTTTGTAAGATATTTGTATCGATATACGCGTACATTCATTCTCTACATCTTTATCAATACCAATTCTGGAGCTTTACGGCTATCCCTGAAGCGGATATTCCGGTTCCGATAGTCCTTCATAGTGCTCTTTTCCGGCCGTGAGCGACGCATCGTGGGCCCGTTGCAGGTGACGGATCTCGTAGAGAACGAACGCCCCCGTGATGCATACAGCGATCGCGTCCGCGATCGGAATCGACATCCATACGCCGTTAAGGCCGAAGAAGCGCGGCAGTATGATGAGCGCCGGGATGAGAATGAATATCTGACGAAGCATGTTCAAGAGCACCGACTTCGCGGCCTTGCCGATCGCGAGAAAGAAATGGGCGCCCACGATTTGAACGCCGACCAGCGGCATCGCGAGCAAAAAGATGCCCATGCCGTGCGCGCCGATCGAAACGAGTCCTGGATCATCGCTAAAGAGGCGAATGAAGAACTCCGGGCCGATCTGGACCAGCGCGAACATGGCCGAAAGATGGATCGTTGCGCCCGCGATCGCCAGCGTGAGCGTTTTCTTTACCCGGTCGTATTTTTGCGCGCCGAAATTATATCCGACAATCGGCTGCATGCCGTGATTGATGCCGATGACCGGCATGACGAGCAGGATCGCGAGCGAGAAGATGGCGCTCATGGCCCCAACGGCCATGTCGCCGCCGTGCTCCTTGAGCCCGCGATTCAGGATGGCGTTCACAAAGCTCCCCGTGAACTGCATCGCGAACGGCGCCATGCCGACGGAGGCGATGGCGAGAACGATCCGTCGGTCAAGGCGCATGTTTCGCAGTCTGATCCGGAGCATGCTGCGCCTGCTCCGCAAAAAGCCCATTACCCACGCCGCCGAAGTCGCCTGCGCGATGAGGGTGGCCAGCGCCGATCCCCGCACGCCCCAGCCAAACCCGTAAATAAACAGGATCAGGAGGACGATGTTGAGCGCGGCGTTCAGGATCATCGTCATCATGGCGATGCGCGGATGCCCCTGGGCGCTGATGACGCCGTTGAGGCCGAAGCCGAGGAACTGGAACACGGCGCCCAGCAGGATGATGCCGATGAACTGGCGCGCATAGGGGAGCGTTGCCGGGCTCCCGCCGAAGAGCGACAGGATGGGGTCCAGAAAGATGAGGCCCGAGACCGTGAGCGACAGCGATGCGATGATCACCAGGGAGATGCCATTGCCAAGTATTCGTTCGGCGCTTGCGAGGTCTTTTTGTCCCAGGCTGATGGAGACGCGCGCCGCGGTGCCGGTACCGATGAGCATCCCGAAGGCCATGAGGACCAGGGATATGGGGAAGGTGAGTCCCATGCCGGCGATGGCGAGCGGCCCCACCACCTGCCCCACGAAGATGCGATCGATGACGCTGTACATCGAGGTCACGATGGTGCCCACGATCGCGGGGGCCGAGAAGCCGACCAGGAGCTTCAAAATGGGTTCTTCGCCGAGGCGTTGGGCGTTACGTTCCATGATGGGATGATGGTATCTGCTGTCTCCGAGGCGACATGCTTCCCTTGGACATCGCATTGTCAAGTGGAGAAAATCGTTCGAACCGTCATGATTTGTTGTCAGATATTCATGCCCGGCTGGTATAATAGTACTGATCGCTTTGCTCGCGAAGATATTGAGTTATGCAACAATACTACGGTTGGGGACAATTCGAGTATAAAAAAAACTTGCGGGATGCGCCGGAATGTGCGATACGATGTCGGTGTAGCGGACTGAGGAATGCTGGGGGGACCATGGCGCAGAGAGAGAAGGACTATGACCTGCTGGTCATCGGCGGCGACGCGGCCGGGATGAGCGCGGCGTCGCAGGCACGGCGCATCGATCCGGCGATGACGATCGGCGTCTTCGACAAGGGCGAGCACATTTCCTACGCCGCCTGCGGGATGCCGTACTACATCGCGGGGCAGATCGCGGATTCGAACGAACTCATTGCCGTGGACCGCGACGAGTTCGTCGCCAAGCGCAATGTCGATATAACCAACGGCGCCGAGGCGGTGCGGGTCGATTTCGACGCGCGCGAGGTGGTTATCCGCGTCGGCTCAGAGGAACGGGCATACGGCTTCCGGAAGCTGGTGATCGCCACCGGCGCGCGCGCCTTCCGGCCGCCGCTGCGCGGGATCGACGCGCCGGACGTGTTTTTCCTGCGCAACCTGAGCGACGGCATCGCCATCAAGACCCGATTGGCGGAGAAGCGGCCGAAGCGCATCGTGACCATCGGCGGCGGCTTCATCGGGCTCGAGCTCGCAGAGGCGTTTCGCGGCCTGGGCATCGAGACGGTGATCGTCGAGCGGATGGAATCGGTGGCGATGAGCATGTCGCCGGTTATCCGCGAGCGGATCATCACGACGTTACAGAAAAACGGTGTGACGCTCGTGACCGGAGCGGAGATCAACGCCATCGTGGAGGCGGGCGGCGCGCTTGGCGTGGTAACCGGTGCGGGAACCTTCGACGCCGACATGGTCGTGATATCGACCGGCGTGGTTCCAAACACCGAGTTTCTGATCGCCTCGCCGCTGGCCTTCGATTCGCGAAAGGCGATCGTGGTGAACGGGAAATCGGAGACGAACCTCCCCGGCGTTTATGCGGCCGGTGACTGCGCCACCGTGCGCCACCTGGTCACCGGAAAAGACGTCTACATGCCGCTGGGATCGACCGCGAACAAGCAGGGGCGCGTGGCGGGGCTGCAGGTCGCGGGTGTCGCCTCCGAGGTTTTCCCGGGCATCGTGGGCTCGCAGTTCGTGAAGATCTTCGATCTCGAGGTGGGAAAGACCGGCCTCAATGCGGCCGATGCGGAGCGGGAGGGCGTCCCGGCCGAATCGGTCACGGCCACCTGGCGATCGCGCGCGGGCTACTGCCCGAAGGCGCAGAAGATATTCATGACGCTCACCATCAATGCGGATACGCGCCACGTCATCGGCGCGGAGCTCGCCGGGACCGACGGAGCGGCGCTTCGCACGAACGTGGTCGCCGCCGCCATCGCCGCGCGCATGACGATCGACGAGCTCGCCTATCTCGATCTCGGCTATGCGCCGCCCTTTTCGCCGGTGTGGGACCCCGTGAACGCGGCCGCGCAAAAATTTGTAAAGCGGGGAATGTGAGGGACCATGAAATACACTCCAGGATTTTTTGACCGTCTTGATTGCGATCGCGAGGAGAAGGTGCAATGCGTCGAGATCATCGACGCCCTCATTGTGCTGTCGGAAAAGTCACGGCGGATGGGCCTTCTCGTCCTCGAGGACGACATCGGACTGATCGACGACGCCTTCCTGAAGAAGGGACTGCAGCTTATCGTGGACGGCACCGACCCGGAGATCGTCAGGAACGTCCTGTATACGCGGATGCTGGCGAGCCGCCTCACGGGCAGTGCGCTTCTACGCGCGGTCCTTATACTGGAAGGGATCATGGGTATTCAGGCGGGCGACAATCCCGGGATTCTCGCCGACAAGCTCTCCGCCTTTCTGGGCGCGGACGTCGATCTCTGGGACGAGCACTGGGCGCGCGTCATGCGGGAGAGTGAAGCGATGGACGCGGGCCCCGACGAATATTGTCCCGACGACATGCCCGCCCACGACGACGATGGCCCGGAACTGCCGCATGGAAAGATTCGTGAGTCGGTTGTCAATACCGTCGTCGACGGAATCGACTTCGAGAAGATCTGCACGTTGATCGACCGACACATTCAGAAGGTCCTCAGGGAGGTCGATACGCAGGACCTCGCGATCGCCCTCAAGGGGACCAGCGCCGAGCTGCAGGGCGCGATATTCCGCAATATGTCGCCGCGGGCGTCGTCCCTGCTGCGGGAGGACATGGATTTCATGGGACCGGTCCGAAGGGAGGACGTGGAGAGTCGTCAGGAGAAGATTTTGAATATTGTCATCAAACTCGCCGAGTGCGGCGATATCATCATTCCGAACGGGAGCGAGTTCATCGAATAGGACGTGCGTTGTTGAAGCTGGTTTGATCGTATGCTCGACCAGGTCCGGCGGTTGCAATCGCGTTCACCGTACCGAGTGATTTTTTTTGAAAATGATACAACATCGAGCGGGAGAATGAAGCGCCCACGGTGCCCGATGGGTCAAAAATCTCTTGACGGTGCTATCGTGGTGGCAGTACATGTTGATCGGGACGATGTATTGATTGATTAATGCAGATACAATATCCAGGCACAGAAGCGATTCATTCCGCGTTGCAATCGATCATCAAGGATTGCTTTTGGGACAGTACTGTCTCTGAGGATGATATCCGTACTATTGTTGGCTCGGACCAGGTTCGCCTGAAGCAGAAATTATTCGCAAAAATAATGTATCACTCGACCGACAGGATCAAGGCGCTGTCGGTTTTTTCGCGCGATGAACTCCATTCGCTTTTCCAATCATTCACGCCAATTCGCCATGAACGGACGGTGCGGCGTCATCTTTTTGCATTGCGAAACATTCTCTTTGGTGAAGAAAACCCGGTCGAGGGGCTTGAGTGGAAAAAGCGGTAGCCGAAATGTACGCACTTCAGGATACGGTGCTTGGCATCGTGTTCAGTTTGGACAATGATTTTTATCTCACCGGCGGCACGGCGCTACACCGGTTTCACGTACACGGGCGCTATTCGAATGATCTCGATTTCTTTGCTCCGGACGACCTGCGCTTTGGCGAGAATATCAAGCAGGTGCTCGATGCCCTCACCGATAATGGAGTACGCTTCGACCGAGGGGTTCGCACCCGGGATTTCCATCGATTGATCGTGAATGACACCTTGCAGGTCGATTTCGTCAATGATCGCGTGTATCGCGATGGTAATAGCGTGATCATTCAGGGCATGCGAATCGACAATGTGCGAAATATTCTCACAAACAAACTGGCCGCCGTCATGGACCGGGATGAGGAAAAAGATATTTTTGACATCTTCGCGATCGCTTCGCACGAGTCATTTGTCTGGAGCGAAATGCTGGAGATTCTCCAAAAGAAAGCGCCTGTCGAGAAGGAACTCCTCATAGAGCGGATCCGCGCCTTTCCCCTGGATTGGTTGTCGAACCTGAAAATACTGCAACCGCTTACAGTGGATAAGGAATCAATAACGCGACTCTGTGACGATATCGCTCGCGGCGGCAGTAACTCATTCCATGGGTCCGATTCAGGTGTGCGCTACTAGTGTCCGCGCGCTTCGTTGTAGAGCGTCCTAAGAAAATAGCGTGCTCCCATTCATGGATGGGACATCCGTAACCGGCCAGGCGTAACCGCTCACCATCGCTATCCCCGCTTCTCGCTTCGCAGCCGCTCGATAAGCTTCGCAAGAAAAACCCCCGCATCGTCCGTGACCACGTAATCCGAGAGCGCCGCGATGGGCGCGCCGGCATTGGTGTTCACGGAAACGATGATCTCGGAATCGACGATGGAGGCCGTGTGCTGGATCTGGCCGGAGACGCCGAAGCCGAGATAGAGGCGCGGCCGGATGGTCTTGCCGGTCTGGCCGATCATGCGCTCCTCGCCGCACCAGCGGTTGAAGACGGGCACGCGCGTCGCGCCCACCTCGCCGCCCAGGAGCTCGGCGAGTTCAAAGAGGCGCTCGAAGTTCTTTTTCGTCGCAAGCCCGCGGCCGCCGGTTACGACCACCGGCGCTTGTTCGAGCGGCACCTTCGGCTTGTCCCATCGGAGCGGCGCCTCGAGGCTTTCGATGCGGAGCTTCGTCAGGTCATAGGAAAACGGCAGCATCTCGATGTCCGTCGCGACATCGTCCCGCTCGCGCCGCTCGAAGACGCCCTGCTGCACGGTGGCCATCTGCGGTCGTGCGTGCGGGCAGATGACCGTCGCGATCGCGTTTCCGCTGTAGGCCGGGCGCTTCATGACGAGCAGGCCCGGTCCGTAGTCGGGGTGGTCCATGATGGAAAGGTCGGTGCAGTGCGAGGTGAGGCCGGTCGCGAATCGTTGCGCAAGTCGCGGCGCGAGATCGCATCCCGCCTCGGTCGAGGGAAAGAGGACGATGGACGGCCGTCGTTCGGCAATGAGGTCCGCGAACATGTCGGGGACAATCTGGCTGTCGTAGTGCTTGAGGGCCGGATGGCTGCAGCAGAGGATGGCGTCCGGTCCATGCCGCTCAATGGCCGGAAGGTACTGCTCCGCGTCGAGCGCGAAGACGAGCGCGATGAGTCTCGACCCGAGCGCGTCCGCGAGTTCCCGGCCGCGCGTGAGGAGCTCGAGCGCGCCTTCGAGCACGCGCTCGTGGTCCTGTATCTCGGCGAAGACCCAGACGTCGCGGGAATCGGCGTATTGTTCGTACGGAGCGGTCATCATCAACCCGTCAATATCGAAGTATGCTGTGCTTCTTGAGCCGGTGCACCAGGGCCTCGACCTTCTCCGCGGTGCCGCCGGGAAGCGCCTCGCGTCCGCGGGTGTGCGAAAAAAGCTCGGCGCCGATGACGATCGTGGGCGACCCCGACGCGCCATAGTCGGATTCCGATCCTCCGATGTCGTCCATCGTCATGCGGCGTATGGGCTGAACGGCGCCGGCGGCGATGTCGGCCAGCCGGGGGTGCCGCACCCGGTTGTCGCGGGAGCCGACCGACAGGAGCGCCGGAAGCGGGCAGCGGATCGTCTGGTATTCGTGGCCGTACTGGCGCTCGATGATGGCGTGCGCGCCGTCGATCCGGATGCGGTGGATCTGGGAGACGAGCGGCGCGTCGAGAAACTCGGAGAGCTGATAGGCGACATGGCCGGTGTTGCCGTCGATCGCCTCGCGGCCGGTGACGATGATATCGAAGGGGCCGAGCCGTTCGATGGCGCGCGAGAGCGCGCGGCTGGTCGCCAGCGAGTCCGCCCCGGCGAACCGCGGATCGGAGAGGAGAACGCCGCGGTCGGCGCCGAGCGCGCAGGCCTCGTAGAGGACCTCGTCGGCATGGGGCGGGCCCATGGTGAGCGCGCACAGTGTTGCGCCGTGCGCGTCCTTGAGTGCGAGCGCCATCTCCAGCGCGTGGCGGTCGTCGGGGTTCATGATATTGCCGGTGGCCGAGCGGTCGATGGCGCCCGTCTTCGGGTCGAAGACGGCCTTCTGGGTGTCGGGGACCTGCTTCACGCAGACGATGATCGAGAGCATGTCCGTTACATCCTGCCGAATTCCTTCATGATGGCGTTGCCGATGATGATATTCATGACCTCCGAGGTCCCTTCGTAGATCTCGGTGATCTTCGCATCCCGAAAGAAGCGCTCCACGGGCAGGTCCTTCACGTAGCCGTAGCCGCCGAAGACCTGCAGCGCCTCCCGGCAGACGCGCATCGCCGCGTCGGAGGCATAAGCCTTGCACATGGCCGCTTCCGTCGAAAAGGGCAGGCCGTGGTCCTTGAGGCAGGCGGCCCGGCAGACGAGCAGGCGCGCCGCATCGAGGCGCGTCTTCATCTCGGCGAGCTTGAAGGATACCGCCTGAAAGGTGCCGATTGGTTTGCCGAACTGCGTTCGTTCCGCCGCGTAGGTCGCCGCAGCCGCGAAGGCCGCCTCGCCGATGCCCAGCGCCTGCGCCGCGATGCCAATGCGGCCGATATCGAGCGTTTGCATGGAGATCCGGAAGCCCTCGTCCGGACGGCCGAGGATGTTGTCTTTGGGGACGCGCACGTTGTTGAAGAAGAGCTCGGAGACCATGTTGCCGCGCATGCCCATCATATCTTCGATCTTCCCGACCTGGAAGCCCGGCATCGATTTTTCGATGATGAAGATGGCGATGCCGCGCGCCTTCTTCGCGGGATCGAGCGTGGCCGCGACGAGGAAGAGGTCGCCCACGCCGCCATTGGTCACGAAGGCCTTCTGGCCGTTGATGATGAAGGAATCGCCGTCGGGCGCGGCGGTGGTCTGGATGGAGGCTGCGTCCGATCCCGCCTGCGGCTCGGTCACGGTAAAGCCGCCGATCTTCCGGCCGTTCGCGAGGTCGGGAACGAAGCGCTCGATCTGGTCCGGCGTGCCGAACTTCAGGAGGGGCGCGAGGCACACGGAATTGTGCACGGTCACCCCGAGGCCGACGGCGGCGCTCACCCGCGAGATCTCCTCGATGGCGATGGCGTAGCTCACCGTGTCGAGCTCCGCGCCGCCGTAGCGCACGGGCGCCTGGATGCCCCAGAGGTTGATGCGGCCCATCTCCGCGACGATCTCCGCCGGGAGGGGGCGCGATTCGCGGTCGAGCACGTTCGCCCATTCCTCGAGCGTCTCGCGCGCGAAGGCGCGGACGGCGCGCTGCACCATGAGCTGGGTCCTGTCGAGGGCCATGTCCATGGCGCGATCAGAAGGGCGCGAGGCCGGTGATGTCAAGCACTCTTTCCCGCAGGCGCGTCATGAAGGCCGCCCCGGGATCGACCTTTACCGTGCGGTACGCCGGATCGCGCTCGATCCAGAGCGGGTGACGCTCAAAGCGTCGATACTCGTAATGGCCGATGAGATATGTAATGGTGGGAAAGCGGTTCGCGAGATGGCGCACCAGTCGCGCATTTGCCGCAAGTTGCGCAGCGGTGAGCGGATTGGCCGGACCGCCGACGTTCTCGATCCCGATCGCGCAGTGATTGAGGCCGATCACGTGCCGTCCCATGAGCGTCTCCGGCATGAGACGGTAGACCGTCCCGTCGCGGTCCACCAGGAAATGCGCCGATACGTTCACGCGCCCGCCGCGCGCGATCTCCGGTCGCGACGGCGGCAGGATCTCCGGCGCGAAGGTGTCGTATGCCTCCTGGAGGGTCCGGGTCGCCGTCCAGTGCACCACGATCATGCGGGGGGTGATGGCGATGTCCGTCGTTGTGGGATTGTAGTGCAGGCGCGCGTACTCGAGGGTGAGACGACGCCGCGTCTCGCCGAACGGGATCGGCCGGTCGAGGATGCGCACGGTGTCGACATCGCGGGCGGGAGCGGTGTCGGCGCAGAGGAGGTGCGCGACCGCAATGAGCGCGATGAGGACGCGCGGGTATGTTCGTGCCGGTGTCATCATCAGCACACTACCGGAACGGCACGACACGGCAAATGTTTTTTTTCATTGCGCGCCGTGTGGGGGGTGATGATGATGTATGGCGCGACTGGGCATGTCGCGGCGGGAGGCGCCTTCGGGATGAACGGAACTTCGCCACACGGAAATCGATACGCACTGCGCCATGCGGCGCTTTGTGCCGGTCTGATGGTTCTTCTCTGTATCGCGAGCGGATGCGATAAGGCCGGAAAGCGGGCGGGAGCGAAGAATGAAATTACCGTCGCCACCTATAATATCCGTTATTGCGCGGCGGGACGGGGATCGGTGCTCAATGCCATTCGCTCCCTCGGCGCCGACGTGATCGCATTGCAGGAGGACCCGGTGCGCGGCGGCGAAAGCGCCGGATCAGCCTTCGCGCGCGCACTCGGGATGCACCATGCATCGAGCGCCCCCTATGCCGTCGAGAACGCGACGCCGTGGGCGCTCTCCATCCTGAGCGCGCACCCGATCATCTCGCGAGACGAGCTCCGCGTGAAATCGGGGCGGCGCGCCCTGCGTGTACGAATCTCCGTCGGCGGCGCAGGCTGTGAGCTCGTGACCGCGCACCTCTCGCCCTTCGTGTGGGATGCTACCAATCCCGTCGCCGCCAACCGGGCGCGCTCCCTCAGGCGGCGCGAGGAGCTGCGCGAGCTGCGGGCGTGGCTGGGGACGCCCTCGACCCCGCGCATCCTTCTCGGGGACTTCAACAGCCTGCCCGTGATGGGCGAGCTCGCGGTGCTCGCCGATGACGGCTATCGGTCCGTCTGGGACGCGCTCGACATGCCGGGGCAGGGGACCTTCCGGTTGAGCGCAAGCGTCCATTCGTTCGTGAAAAAGTACCTTCCGATCGACGAGGAGATCATGCTCGACTATATCTTCGTTTCCGGGGGTATCACGGTCCTGCAGGCCGGGGTGGTGCGCTCGGATGCTTCGGACCACTATCCGCTGACGGCGCGCGTTCGCCTCCCATAGGGCGATTCGGGAAAAGCGTCCGTGCGAGTCTGCGATTTGATGCGCGGGCATATCGTCACCACTACGTCGTGTCGCTGTGGGATCGGCGTCGAAATTCAGATCGCATTCCCTGCCGTCTCATTCGGTGCCCCTCAGATGCCGTAGATTCCGCGGAAAGCCGAACCTGTTTCGAACGTAACTAATGGTTGAATAGAGGTTGAATAGAGGTTGAATAGAGGTTGATCCGGATCATCAGGCGGCAGGTAGGCGGGGCGCATTCGCCGAATCCATGGGAAATATGCTTGCATTTCGTCTTAATCGGGGTGATGATGCCCTGTCGCCGAAAGGATATCCTATGCCGGAAAACCGATTAAAGGTCCCTCTCGCCGTTTCGCAGGACCTGGTGAAGCACATCAGGCTGCTCGCCCTCGCCGGCAGGCGCTCGTTCGATCGCTATCTCGTCGGGCCGATCCGCGAGGCTGGGTGGCGGCCTATCACGAGCGCGCAAAAGACCCGGAAGATGATCGAGCGCATCGGTATAGAGATGGAAAACCCGGCGTACCGGCACACCATATCCCCCCGCTGCAAGCGTCTTGTCCAGGTCTCGCTTTCCGAGAGCATGGCCGCCGTCGGGGACGCCTCGATCTTTTTTCTCGAGTCCATGCAGGCCGACGCCATCGTCGCCAGCGGCGAGGAGTCGATCGAGTTCGCGGACATCATCGAGCCGCCGCTCGCCGAGTTTCGCGAGGTCAACAGCACGAAGAGCGAGCGCCTCTTCCGGGAAACCATCGAGGCCATCGACGGCGAGGAGCTCAAGACCGCCTTCGATCCGGTCCGGCTGGGCAATCCCGAGCAGAAGGTCCAGATGGACCGCGAGGTCCATTCACTCTACCGCCAGATCGTCGTCGCCAGCGGGCGCAACGACATCCCGAAGTGCCGAAAGCTCATCGCCGGATACCTCATCCGGTCCAGCGACCGCGAGGAGTACGACGCGCACGAGGTGGAGAAGGTCATCGACGCGCTGGAGCAGCGCGAGCCCGGGTTCCGTCGGGACCTGATGGACATGCTCGAGGCCGATCTGTACTACCGCATCACCCGCGGCATCATCGAGGGGGACGTCGCGAAGGCCATCCAGGGCATCCGCAAGTATTCCTATGTCTTCCAGGGGTCGCCCGACACCCGGCACTACTACGACGTGGACCGTCTGGAGCGCGCCCTCTACCAGATCATCACCGACAAGAACCTGTGGGACGACTTGAAAAAATGAAATAACCTATCATCACAAGGAAAACGACAATGGCTGAACCAACACTGACGTTGAAGGACATGACCCAGGGGGCCGTGAGCGTCCTCGCGATCGCCGGGGAGTTGGACGCGAAAACGGCCCCGCAGCTCAAGGCGAAACTCGACGCGATTGTCGCCGGGGGCGTCGTCAAGATCGTGTGCGATTGCGCGGGGCTCAAGTACATCTCCTCGGCCGGGATCGGCGTGCTCAATGCGGCCCTGAGCGCGTGCAAGGCCAAGGGGGGCGATATCGCCCTGGCGGGCGTGTCCAAGCAAATCAAGGACACGCTGGACGTGATGTACTTCACGAAGAAGGTGCGCCTGTTCCAGAAGATCGCCGACGCGGTGAACGAGCTGTAGGGCGGCGGGGCCGGTGGCCGGCGCGATCGAAAAACGGGTGATGTTCACGAACGACCTGGACGAGCTCTCGCGGATCCGCGACGAGATCCAGGACTTCATCGGCGATTGCCTCGAATATGTGGAACGCAACCGCGTGATCCTCGCGATGGACGAGGCGATCGCCAATATCATCAAGTACGGCTATCCGAACGGCGGGCGCGGGACCGTCGAGCTGGTCATGCGCCGCGACGATGTCCGCCTGGAGTTCGTCCTTACCGACGACGCCGTCCCCTTCAATCCGCTCGAGCTTCCGGACGCCGACCTGGAGCACTATCACAATACCGGCGCCTCGGGCGGGCTGGGGGTGTATCTCTACCGTCGGCTCATGGACGTGTCCTATGAACCGACCCTGAGCGGCGGCAACCGGCTCACGCTTTCGAGGCGAATCAACGAGGGGGACTCATGAAAAAGAAATGGTACCGTGCGCTCGTGCCGGGAATCCGGATCAAGCTGACCCTGGTCACGACGCTGTTCGTTTCGCTGGTGATCGCCGTCACGTCGTTTTTCCACTACCGACAGCAGCGGCAGACGCTCGAGGAGGCCATGGAGCGCGAGGCGGCGGCCCCGCTGCGCTTCGTCACGGCCCTGGCGGTCGAGCGCGAGAACCTGAAGCGGGGCATCGTCTCCCTCGAGGAGCTGCGACTGCGCATCCAGGAAAAGCGGAAGGAGCTGGGCCGATATCGCGTCGCGGTCTATCGGCGAAAGAGCACCTTCGGCAATACCATGCGCCGATTCGGGAGCTGGCTGGGGATGAAGGTGGCCTACGACTATCAACACCGCTCGGTCGATACGCATTACAGCCGCTATCTCTCCGACAAGGACATCACCGTGCTCGAGGAGCGGATCAAGGCGCAGCTTCTCGCGGGCGGATCGCGTGCGCCCGCCGACGACCTCGCGAAACTCAAGGCGGCGGCCCGTCCGGTCGCCGTATCGCTCCTGGCGATCGCCGCGCTCGAGGCCCAGGCGGAGTCGGCCGCCGATGCCGAGGCGAAACGGTTCGCGCGGCTCATGGAGGGCGAGGAGAAGAAACGGGCGGCGGCGGAGCGATCACTCGATTCGACGCTCAACGCGACGCTGGGCCGGGGGTATCAATCGCGCGCCGCAGAACAGGGACTCACCGGCGACAGCGTGCGGATCCAGTCGATCAATCCCGGCGGTGAGATATACTTCGATACGGGAAGCGTCTTCGGCAGGACCACGTATCGGTTCGACCGGCTGTTCCGAAACGATGCCTATGCGGCCGGACGCACGTCATTCATCGCCGAGGCCGATCCCGTCTCGCTCCTTGCCGACGGTCCCCGCCGTCAAAGCTATCGGGTGGTCGACAGCCATTTCGAGGTGACCTACCGCCCGGTGTTCAAGAATCCGTTCATCGAGGAGATGGCCCGAGCCATGCTCGTCGAGCTGCGGACCAACCGCGCCGCGTGGAAGCGCTTTCTCGACGACGATCGGCGGATCAGCGAGTCGATCGCGCAGGTCGCGGAAAAGCTCACGGCGCGCGTGCAGGCGCTCAGGAAAACGCCCCTCGTGAAGCCCGCCGCGGACCGCGAGTACCGGTCGCTGTACCGGGACTATCAGGCGCTGGTGAAACAACGGGCGCAGTCCTTTGCCGCGAACAATCCCCATGCGAAGACGCACGATCAGCGCGCCGCGGCCATAGCCGCCGAGCGGACCGCGCTCGATGCCCGGGACAAGGAACTCCGGGCTTCGGTCGGCGCCTTTACGCCGGGGCAAACCGTCCGGGTCGCCCCCGACGGGACCGAGGTGCGCCTGGAGGCGCTCCTCGCCGAGCGCGACCGCCTGAAGCGGCAATCCGCCGAGCTCGCGGCCAGGCGTGACGATCTTCGCGATTCGCCCGAGCGGTTCGCCGATGCGATCCGGCATGTGCGCGACGCGGTCGTGTTCTCATATGTGATGCTTCCCTATCGCGTCGATCCGTTGCAGCACGAGCGCTATCTGGCCGGAAAGGCCTCGCGCGACGCCCTCCAGCTCCGCTGGGCGGCACTCCGCGCATGGATCGCGGAGGGGGCGTCGGAGACGGACACGCCCAGCGTCGTCGTCGGCGGCAGGCGGGAGCCGCTTATGGCCGACGGCGTTCTCGCGCGCAGCCGCAGCGAGGCGGAGGAGTTCCTCTGGAAGATCGACTCGCTGCCGCTTGCCGACGACGAGGGCGATCACGACGGCGGGATCATCGCGCTCATCGTGGCGGACGGTCACATCGGCTACAACGCCATCTTCACCGACAAGACCGACGGGATGCGCGCCATCATCGACAACCGCAACGAGATCCTTCGCTACGGCGTGACGATCGCGCTGGTCGCGGTCGTGGCGATCTTTCTCCTCTCGAGCCTGATGGTGCGCCGCATCCGGCGCATCATCGCCAGCGCGGAGCTGGTGGGCGAGGGCGACCTCGAGGTGCAGTTCCCCCGCGCCGGGAGCGACGAGATCGGCACGCTCAGCGAGTCGCTGGACGAGATGGTGAAGGGGCTGCGCGATCGCGAGGAGATGCGCGGGGAGATGGTCGCCGCCGAGGAAATCCAGCGCCGCCTCCTGCCGGAGGCCATGCCGGCGGTGATGCAGGAGCGCCTGTTGTGCCGCACCTTTTACAAGGCGATGCGGGGCGCGGGCGGGGACTATTTCGATTTCATCGATTCAGGGGAGGACGATTTCTATTTTTGCATCGGCGACGTGTCGAGCCATGGGGCCGGCCCGGCCATCGTGATGGCGCTCCTGCGCGCGCAGCTTCGCGGGATCATCAGGCGGGGCGGCCGCGATATGAAGAAGATCCTCACGGAGATCAACGAAAGCGTCTATGCCGATACCCCGCCGCATATTTTCGTCACGTTCGTTCTGCTCCGCTGCACCGTCAGCACCGGCGAGATCGCGTATTGTTCGGCGGGGCATTGCCCGGGACTGGTCTATCGGGCGAACTCCACGACGGTCGAGACGCTCGAGGGGCGCGGGCTCCCCGTCGGGATGGACGAGAGCGAGCTCTTCGAGACGACCATCAAGAACCGGTCCTTCCGGCTCGATCCCGGCGACATGCTCTTTCTCTATACGGATGGGCTCACCGAGGCGATGGACCCGCATCGCGAACTCTTCGGGGAGGAGCGACTCCAGGGGATCATCGCGGAACAGGGCGGGGCGACGCCGTCCGAGCTCGTCGACGTTCTGGTGGCCGCGGTCGAGCGGCATACCGGCACCGAACTGAAGGGAGAGGGGCCGTCGCAGCTCAATGACGATATCGCGATGATCGCCATCAAACGAACATAGGACACGGACGATACCATGAACCAGATCACCATCGACGAAACGAAGTGCAAGCACGACGGCGCCTGTGTGGCCGAGTGCCCCGTCGGCATCATCATGATGGCCGACAAGAAATCGCTTCCGAAGATCATACCGGGCGGGGAGGAATTCTGTATCTCCTGCGGACATTGCGTGGCGGTATGCCCGCACAGGGCGCTTGCGCACACGATCGCCCGTCCGGAAGATCTGGCGGAGGTAAAGAAAGAATGGTTGCTTTCCCCGGAGCACGCCGAGCATTTTCTGCGCTCCCGGCGGTCCATCAGGGCCTACAAGGACAAGGCGGTGGACCGTGAAACGCTCGAGCGGCTCATCGGCGTCGCGCGCCACGCCCCCAGCGGGCACAATGTGCAGCCGGTGCAGTGGATGGTCGTCAGCGGGGCGGAGAAGATACGCGAGCTGTCCGGCGCGGTCATCGACTGGATGCGCTACATGATCAAGGAAAAGCCGGAGATCGCCACGCCCCTGCACATGGACGGCGTCGTTCTCTACTGGGAGATGGGGCGCGACATGATCTGCCGTAATGCGCCGCACATACTCGTCGCGCATGCCCCCAGGGCGCTCCCGCAGGCGGCGACGGACGGCACCATCGCGCTTGCCTATCTCGAGCTCGCCGCGCCGTCGCTTGGTCTGGGGACCTGCTGGGCGGGCTACTTCCATGTCGCCTCGCTCTATTGGCCGGGCATGAAAACGGTGCTGGGCCTCCCCGACGGCCATGTGAGCCTGGGGGCGATGATGGTGGGCTATCCGAAATACGGGTTCCATCGGCTGCCGGAGCGGAATGCGCCGAAGATCATCTGGCGGTAGGACGTCCGCGCTTCGCGTGTATCAATCCGCTCAAGCCTCGCCGTGCTGATTCGATTTCTGCTCAACGGGGCGCAGCAAAAGCGAAAGGATCGCTCCGACGAGCGACGCGCCTCCTGCGATCGTGAAGGCCAGCGTGTAACTCCCGAACGAATCGGCGACGCGCCCGGCCATGAAGGGTCCGAGGGCCTGGCCGATGCCGAAAAAGAGCGTAATGAAACCGAGAGCGGCCGATCCCATGCGCGACCCGAGAATGTCCCCGGAGGCCGCCGCCATGATGGCGGGAATGCTCCAGGCGGTGACGGCGAACAGCAGGGCTGACGCATAGATGCCGGGTGCCGATTTCCACAATCCGAACAATACGTAGCACGCGAACTGGATGGCGTAGACGCAGGACAGGCCGTACTTCCGCCCCATGCGGTCTGAGACCGTTCCCCAGATGAACCCGCTGGCGATGCTGATCCCGCCGACCGCCGACCAGAGCGCGCCCGCATCGGCGACCGTGAAGCCGCATTCCCAGTTGAGATAGCGCACGAAGAATGTCGCGTAGATGATGTACGAAAAACCGTAAAGGCTGTAGATCGCGGCCAAGTGCCATACGGTCGGCGTTCGGTATACGAGCCGCATCGAGTCGACGAGGGAGATCGCCGCACTATCCGTCGGGGGTGCGGATCCATCGTGTCCGATGGGCGAGAGTCCCAGTTCCGATGGCTTGTTCCTGAGGACGAACGCGCACACCACGGCGATCGCAACCGCGATGCCCGATAGAGCGAACCATGCGTAGCGCCAACCGTCCACGCCGTAGGCGGCGAGTATTTTCGGAATGACGATGCCCGCGAACAGGAGCGCCGCGCTCGATCCGCTCACGGTGATGCCGGTCGCCAGCCCGCGTCTCGACACCCCGAACCACGCGATCACGATGGCAAGCACGGGAATGTTGGTGCCGCCGCTTCCCATGCCGGTGAGCACCCGGCCTATGAGCGCGGTGAAGAAGTCCGGCGCGAGCCCCGTCAGGAGCATGGCGCCGGCCAGGAGCGCCATGAAGGAGGCGATGATCTTCCGGGGGCTGAAGTGCGCCGAGAGGAATCCGCAGGTGAGCGCAAGCAGCAGGTATCCCACCATGTTCCCCGTCGCAAGGTCGCCGGCCTGCGCGTCGGTGAGGCCCAGGCCGGTCTTCATGGCGGGGAAGATCATCGTGTAGCCGAAACGGCCGAAGCCGAGCGAACTGAACACCGTGAGGACCGACGCACCGAGTATTATCCAGCCGTAATGCATGGCGGGCGGCTAGCGGCGTATCCCAAGCGAGGCGACGTATTCCGTGTCGCTTTTCAGGATGTGGTCGATGAGCCAGTCGCGAAGATAGCTCGTCACGTCCTGGAAGAGCCCCATCTTCTTTTTGCTTTGCCGTGCGATGAAGGTGTCGATCCGGTCGATGAACTCGCGGTGCAGGTGCTGGTGCGCCGCGAGCCCCGGATAGCCGGCGTGCGCCAAAAGTTCCTCCTCGGCTTTGAAGTGGTATTCGGTATAGCGCTTGAGTTCGGCAAGCGCCGCGGCGAGCGCCTCGGTGCGCGAACCGTCCATGACCGCCTCGTGGAGGGCGTTGATGAGGTCGAAGAGCCTCTGGTGCTGGCTGTCGATGGTCGGGTCGTTGAGGCTGAACGAATCGTTCCACATGATATACGGCATACGGTACCTTCGTACTGGAATGATCCGCTCAGGGTATGTCGAATGGGTGCGCCCTGCAATTAAAAAATAGCGCTAAAACAAAAAACAAGCGTTGACAAGATTTGAACGTAATCGCTGAAATGCCGACATGAGAAAAACCGCCATCGTCCTTGCAGCAGCATGTTTGATCGCCCTTTGCGGCGCCATTGCGGCCTGTCGCGGCGCGGATACGCGCGCCAAGCCGGCCGCCTCGAACGAACCGCGCTATCGCGGCCTGTACATATCGAACAAATATTCCGTGAACCTGCCGTTCATGAAGCGCCTTGTGGAGCGTGGGAAGCCGCTGGGCGTCAACATGCTGGTGATCGACGTGCACCCGTACAAGATCCTCCGGCCGCGCATCAACAAGGAGGTCATCGACTATCTCAAATCCGAGAACCTGTACCTCGTGGCGCGCGTCGTGTGCTTCCAGGACGGGCTGGACAAGCTCCCGGTGCCCGAGCCGTACATGGAGCGCCTGATGAACGTCTTCAATACGGCGCTCACATACGATTTCCCCGAAATCCAACTCGACTACATCCGCTTCAAGGACGGCGGGGCTCCCTATTCGCTGAAGAGGAAGTACGACTACATCGCCGATCTCCTGCAGTCCTTCAGGACCATATCAAACGCACGCGGCGTGAAACTCTCGGCGGACCTCTTCGGGCGGGTCATGTACAATAAAAACGACCCCATCGGTCAGCAGCTCGAGCTCTTTGCGCGCTATACCGATGTCATCTATCCCATGCTCTACCCCAGCCACTTCACCGGCGACCGGCAGCGTCTCTCCAATCCGGGCGCGACGATCAAAGAGGGGACCATGCTGGGCATCAATCGCCTCAGCGGGACCCAGGTGCGCGTCCTTCCCTACGTGCAGGCATTCGGCTACAATATCGGATGGGCGCGCGTCAATCTGGTCAAGTACGTTGAGCTGCAGGTGATCGCGGTCGAGGAGACGCCGGCGGGCGGCTGGGTCGCCTGGAACGCGAAGGGCGACTACGAGAGCGTTTTTCGTGCGCTCGACAACCTGAAAGCGCCCGTCGCCTCTCAGGTGGAAACGCGGTAAACGCGCGCGTCGATCCGCCGCCGGAACGCGCGGCGCGCGGCCTGCGGTGCGATCGGGTCGGATCATACGGGACCACTATGCCAGTATACGAATTTACCTGTGACCAGTGCGGGATCGTCTTCAGCGAGCTTCGCCGAATGGGCGATTTCGATCCGCCGGCCTGCCCGGAATGCGGCTCGTGCGACACCAGAAAGATATTCTCGATGTTCGCCGGCGCGGGTTCCGCCGTGTCGTGCGGCACATGCACCACCAAGCCGTCCGGCGGGTGAAAGGCCTGCCGTTGAGGCCGGTCGGCCTCATCACCACCGCTTCTCGGGAGCCATCATGAAAACAACCCCGCTCATTCTCGTTGCCGGCGGTACGGGCAGCGGAAAAACCCATCTGATCGATCGCATGCTCGCCGCGAATCCGGGCCTGCGCTGCGCGGCGCTCGTCGATTCCCCCGGTAACGCCGCGATCGATTGCGCCGCGATCGGCCGAGGCGTCGTCGTCCCGCTCATGCAGGGCGCGATCATCCTGCGGAGCTTCCCGCGCGATCTGGACCGTGTGGTCACGCGATATGCGCCGGACGCGATTGTCGTGGAGCTTCGCGCGGGAATCGACCTGTCGGGACTGCTGGGCCGATTGTACCGCACGCGGGCCGTGCTGATGGGCGTCATAGCGGTCATCGCTCCGTCCGGCGCCGCGCTGGATGAAAACGATGCGGCCGCGCTCCCGCTTGCGGACCTCGTCGTCGTCAACGACGGCGCGCCGGGGGCCGGGGATCCGGGCGGGATCGTCGCGCGGGCGCGCGAGATCAACCCCCGTGCGGAAATCCTTTCCGGCGGTTCGCTCCCTTCAATGGACAGTTTGATGAACGGACCGCGCTACGATATCGCCGCGCGGCTGCGGTCATGCGGGTGCGACGGTCCGACGGGCGGGGCCGCGCTCCGCGATGATTCCGGCAGCCACGCGATCGATTTCTTCGACGGCCGTTGGGTCGAAATCGATGCGCTTCGATCCCTGCTGGCATCGCCGCCGGTACCGCTTGAGGCCGCGAAGGGATTCGTCTGCCTTCAGCCGGACGGCAGGCGCTACCGCTTTTATCACCGGAACGACACCTTTATCCTTCAGGAGGCGGCTCCGTTTCCCGATGCGCAGGTCGAAACGGCCGATTGGATGCATCGCCACGATCACGACCATGACGACTGTGATTGCGAATCGATGGAGATGGATGAGGGTTCGGACTCGTTGGCGGAATTTAGCGCGATCACCTTCACGGTGGGATGCGATGATGCGGGTGTCGTCGACGCCGAGCTCGCAATGGCACAGGCCATGGAGCGCTGCTGGGAGTATCCGGACGCCGGTCCGCGCGCCGGCGAGCCCGACGACGGCACGATCGAGACGATCGCGAACCTTATGCACGACGAGAAATTCATCGAGGCGGCCTCGCTCGTTCAGGAATGCCTGCGGTCGTGCGCGGAGATCCCGTCGAGCCTGTACGGCTTTCTGGCCGAGATCTACGATGCATTGGGAATGCCGTATCGGGCGCTTACGCTGGCGCGCTGTGCCTGCATAGCGGGAAGCCCCTCCGTCGAGACGCTCGAGCGCCTGGCGCGGGCCTATAACGCCGTCGATGATTGCGCGCGGGCCGTGACGGTCCTCGACCGCTGTCTTGCGCTCGATCCGGAGTTTATTTCGGGGCTGCTCAATCAGGCGCGGCTCAACTTCGCCTACGACCGGCTCGACCGGGCGCGCAATGCCCTCGAGCGCGCCCGCGCCATGGACCCGGACAATCCCGACGCGATCATGCTCGCGGGCCAGATCGCCGACGAATCGGGCGATCCCGGCGGCGCCCGTGAAGAGTTCGAGCGACTCGCCGCGGCGGCCCCGGATGACGCGGAGATCGCCTTCCGTCTCGCCTCCGCCTGCAACGATTGTGACGATCTCGATGCGGCGCTGCATGCCCAGCGACGCGCCGCTGAGGCGGATCCGGACGACGCCTATGCGCGGTATTGCTGCGGCTTTATCGCGCTCCGTGCGGGCGACGATGCCGACGCGCTCGAATGGCTCGAACAGGCGCGCGAGGGGGGCTTCACGAACAGCCGGCTCTTCCTGTGCGCGGGTATCGCGCATACCCGCCTCGATGAGCCCGACGACGCCGCGCTGCGGTTCGCCGATGCGCGCGATGCCGCCATGGACGCCCTCAATGACGATCCCTTCGTCGATTCCCTCATCGAACAGGCGATCCTCGCGCACATCGCCGTGGGGGAAACCGATGATGCCCGGCGGCATGCCGCATTGCTCGCCGCCGATCCCGCGTTCGCCTTCTCCCGGGAGTTCGGCCAGTTTTGCCGAATGATGGATACCTTTCCCCTGGCACACGAGCTTCTGCGCATGTCCGAAAGCTAGCGCGATCGGATAACGCCCATGCGACCGGAGTTTCGCGAAATAATCCGCATCCTGCTCACGCGAAAGTCGATACTCGCGGCGACCATATCGATCGCCCTGATCGAATCCCTTCTGGCGATCGCGCTCCCATATCTCTCCCGTGTGCAGATAGAAGTGCTGGAATCGAGGATCCCCGCGCCGGGCGCCGCGCTTTCGACGCCGCTGGCGTTGTTCGTCGCGCTCCTCGCCGCGATCTCGCTCATCCGGCTTCTCCAGGCGGCCGCCGCCGGTCTGGGGCGGGTGATCGACGTATACGCGCGCGAGCGTTTCACCCTCCAGGCCGATGCGCTCCTCTACGGAAAGATGGAGACGATGGACGCGGGTTTCTTCAACAACCCGAAGAACCGCCGCCTGCTCTACGTGCTCTTCGACGTGGGGCAGTTGCCGGGCGCCGTCCTCCAGTTCTGCAAATCGCAGGGACGCGTCACGGTGGCGCTCGCGGGGATCTTCCCCATCCTGGCCGTCGTCGATGCGCGCATTCTCGCCGTCATCGCCGCGGCCGGCGCGCTCCAACTCCTGGTTCTTCGGTTTCGCATCCGAGCGGAGAATTCATATCGGCTCTACAAGGAGCGCCGGCTCGCCGACATCCTCGAGATGAAGTTCCTGCTTCGCTATCACTATCACCAGGTGCTGGGGGTCTCGGGCGAGGACCGCATCATGCCGCGCTACTGGTCGCGCGCGGGGGAGCTGGTCGCGCTGGAGACGGGGCAGGAGCGGCTTGCCTTTCGCTATCAGCTCGTGAATGTATTCGTGGAGCAGGGGGCGCTTGCGGCCTCGGCCGCCGTTGCCGGGGCAATGGCGCTCTCCGGAGCGCTTTCCATCGGGGCGTTTACCATGGTCACGATGTATGTCGTCTATCTTCAGTCCTGCTTCGGCGACATCAATCAGAGCATCAATGAATTCTACCGGCTGCGCTCCGTGTTCCTTCAGCTCGGCTTCTTTCTGGCGCTGCGCCCGCGCGTTGCGGTCCCGGATGGCGCGCCGGCGAAGGCCGCCATCGCCGGCGACATCGAGGTGCGCGATGTCTCGTTCCGGTATCCGGTCCTCACGACGGAGGAATGCGATTATCTGTCGCATCTGGTCACGCGCCTCAATCTCGCGAACAAGCGGCGCGAGGTGTACGGGAGCGACCTGTCGATCGTGCGCGAATGGCAGCGGCTGCTCGACGAGAACCATGCGCCGAACCCCCTCGTGCTCGACGGGGTTTCCTGCCGCTTTGCAAACGGATCGATCACGGCGCTGGTGGGCCGCAATGGATCGGGGAAAACGACGCTCATGAACCTGCTCATGCGGGCCTACGATCCGGAGCGTGGCGCGATCGCGATCGGCGGCGTTCCGCTTGCGACGGCGCACCCGGCGGCCGCTCGTCACGCCATCAGCATGGTCGCGCAGGCGCCGTTCCTTCTGGAGTCATATTCGCTACGCGACAACCTGCTTCTGGGGGCCGCGCGCGAGTACGATGACGCGGCGCTGTGGGACATCCTCGGCGAGCTGGGGCTCGCGGACGAATTGCGGCGCTTTCCCGGCGGTCTCGATAGCGTCGTGGGCGACGAGGTGAACCTCTCGGGCGGGCAGGCGCAGCTCCTGTGCATCGCGCGGGTGATGGCGCAGCGGCGGCGGGTCATCATCCTGGACGAGGGGACCAATCAGCTCGACGCGGAGAACGAGCTGCGGATCGTCGGGATCCTTGAGCGCCTGAAGCGCGACGCCGCGGTCATCATCATCACGCATCGCATGACGACGGCGCGGAAGGCCGACCTGATCCATGTGATGGACGGCGGGCGCATCGTCGAAAGCGGGACGCATGTTGAGCTTGCGTCGCGGGACGGCGGGGTGTATCGTGGATTCTGGGAGATTCAGGTGGTCCGCTAAAAAACAAATGGCGCCATGTTTCCATGGCGCCATTGGATCTTCCCAACGAACAAAACGCTACTTCATGACCTTGGTGCGGTGGCACTGGCAGCAGTACCCTTCGCGTTTGTCAGCGCGGCACTTGTCGCACTGCTTGTGGCCACAGTATGAGCATTTCATAGAGAGTCTCCTTTTGATGAAATTATTGGCATAAATATACAGCGCGGCAGGCGCATCGTCAATCATATTTTGCGAAATTATCACTTCGTCAACGTTGTTATTTGTTCATAAAAATTCTAACGAAAGCCATCGCCAGGAAGTAAAGGGCGGTCCCCAATGAGACGATTGTGGCGCCGGTCGGCGTGTCGAGGACAAAGGAAAGGGCGAGGCCGCCGGTCATGATCGCAAAGGTGTAAAGGATCCCCCAGGCGATCACCAGCCGGAAGTTTTTTGAGAGCAACAGCCCGAAGCTCGCCGGAAGGACCACCAGCGCGGATATAAGGATGATGCCCACTACCTTGATACCGGTGATGATGACGGCGGCCATGAGCGCCAGGAGCAGCGTGTCGAGCGCGCCGGTCCGCACGCCGCTCGTCGATGCGACGTCCTCGTCGAATGACATGAACAGCAAGCGGTGCAGATAGAGCCCCACGAAGAGGTACAACAATACCAGCGCAATCGCCGCCATGACCGTATCGAATGTCGTCACCCCGAGAATGTTCCCGAAGAGATAGCCCATCAGGTCGAAGGAATAGGCCTTGCGGACCGCGATGAGGATGGCGCCCAGGGCCATCGAAAAGGCGAAGAAGATGCCGATCCCCGCATCGTAGGAAAGACCGTCACGGCTGACCAGCCGCCCCAGGGTCACGGCCGCGAGGACGCAGAAGGCGAGCGAGGCGAAAAACGGGTCGATGCCCAGAAACAGCCCCAACGCCACGCCGCCGAAGGCCGTATGCGCAACGCCCGCGCCGAGAAACGACATGCGGCGCAGCACGACAAAGAACGAGAGCATGCCGAACAGAAGGCTCATGATGACGCACATGGCGATGGCGTTCACGAAGAAGGGCATGGAGATGATCTCACGCATGGTCGTCCCGGCAGGTCGGGCAATTCTTGTCGTGGTGCAGCACGTAGACGTTTTTCCCGAAGACCTCGGCGAGGCGGTCCGAGCCGAGGCAATCTGCGGGCTTGCCGTGAAAATGGAGCTTGCGTTTGATGCAGGCGACGGTGTCCACGATCATCGATACGGTCCCGATGTCGTGCGAGACGATCACGATCGCCAGACCGCGCTCATCGCGCAGTTTCCGCAGCAGGAGATAGAACGAGTCCTGCGCGACGGCATCAAGGCCGGTCGAGGGCTCGTCGAGGAGCAGGATCTCTGGATTAAGCGCAAGGGCCCGCGCGATGAGCACCCGCTGCTTCTGTCCGCCCGAGAGGCTCCCGAAATGGGCGCGCGCCGCATCCGCCATCCCCACCGTTTCGAGCGCGCCCTCGATGGCCTGGCGGTCCGTGCGGGTGAGCCGTTCGATCACGGCCGTCCGCGCAAAGCGGGACATGGCGACCACGTCGTAGGCCGTGACCGGAAAGCGCTCGTCCTGACGGCGCTCCTGGGGAAGATAGCCGATCCGCCCTGTGCGCATGATCTCGGCGGGCGCGGTTTCGAGGATGGAGACCGTGCCCCGTGTCGGGCGGGTGAGGCCCATCATCGTGCGCAGGAGAGTGGTTTTGCCCGAGCCGTTGGGGCCGACGATGGACACGATTTCGCGCGGACAGACAGCAAGCGTGATGTCCTCGAGCACGATAATGGATCCGAACTCGACCCAGACATTGTTCAGTGCGATGATGGGGCGTTCCATGGTCGCCGGTGGCCCTTAGCGGGAGAGCGCCGCGGCCAGCGCGGTCGCATTGTGCCGCATGAGGGAAAGATAGGTGGCGCGTGATGGCGTGGCGGGATCGCCGATCGCATCAAGGCGGATGATGGGCACGCCCAGGGCCTCGGCGATCGTCCGCGCCTCGGCGCTCTGCGCGTTCAGGTCGATGATGACGGCGCGGGCGGACATGCGGCGCCCCGCGGCGATGAGGTCGCCGAAGGCGCGCAGCGACGGCTTGTGCCCGTGTCCGGACTCGATGGTCCCGGCGATGACGAGCCCGTATTCGGCGGCGAAATAATCCCACGACGCATGCCACTGGATGAACGATTTTCCGCGGACCGGCTTGAGCGCCGCTTCGATGTCGCGGTGCAGCTCGTCGATACGGGCGCGGTAGGCCGCGAGGTTTTTTTCGTACGCGGGGCGGTTCGCCGGATCGATCGCACAATACGCGGCGGCGATGCCGTCGGCGATGGCGCGTGCGCCGCGCACGGAAAGCCAGATGTGCGGATTGGCGGTGTCGTCATTGAGGAGATAGACCGTCTTCGCGGTTGTCGGGACAAAGCGGGCCGCCCACCCGTCAAAGCCGGAGGAAATTCCGATGTACAGGCGCGCATTCTGCAGCGCGCGGACCGCCGACGGCGGCGGCTCGTAGATGTGCGGATTGGCGCCCGCTGGGACGATAGCGGAAACCGTCAGACGATCGCCGGCGATAGTGAGGGCGATATCGTAGACCGGAAAAACGGAAACAGCTATCTCCGGCTTCTCCGCGGTTGGTCCGGACGCTCCGCAGGCAAGCATGACCCAGAAGAGAAGCGGGAAAAACGCGCGATGCGGCGCATGATCGCGGCTGTGGATTCGTTTCGTGGGTGTCATCATCATTGTCGGTGGCCGTCGTTGCGAGATTGGGATGTGGCCGGGCCGCCGTGTCAAGCTAAAAAGCCGATGTGGGGGATGATGGCGATTGGCGCGACAGCGCGATCATACGGCGAATGGATTCGAAGCCGATCGCGTCGAGGTCGATATCGTCCGGGCGCATGAAGACGATGGCCGCGGCGTCGTCGTGAGCGCGCATGCGTGAAAAATCCGTGGCCGCGCAGATAAATCCCATGTCCAGCGTGAAGTAGGTGATCCCGCCATAGAGATAGCGGTTCGGGAACGAGGCGAGGTAGGTCGCCGTCGTGATCTCGATGTTCAGTTCCTCGCGCAGTTCGCGGCGGAGCGCCTCCTCGGCGGTTTCCATGATGTCCGCGAAACCGCCCGGAAGATCGAGCATGCCCTTGCGGGGTTCGTTTTTTCGTTCGACCAGAAGCAGGCGGTGCGCATCGTCGAAGACGAGACCGGCGACCGCGGCGGCCGCGTTGACGAAGTACACGAAGTCGCAGCGTTCGCATCGGAAGGAGCTGGCATCGCGGAGGGCGAATCCGCCCGCACCGCAGCGCGGGCAGTGTTTGAAAATTCTGCCGGGATAGTGTTCTTCGATCGTAATCATCTCATGCGTTCCGGATGCGCTGTGCATACGCCTTCATCACGGCGCATGTCATGGAATCCGCATGCCGACACGAGCGTCAAGGACATTACCGTGGACGCGGACTGGCGGTAGCATAAAATCATTGACGCGCCCCTGCGGGCGTGCTGTATTCTGTCTCGGTACGCATCATCGACACAGGGGAGGGGCGAATGGATATGGGAGGAAAACTCATCTGCAAGGCCTGCCGGCTGATTATCGCGGAGAGCAAGCTTGGCGCGGTATGCCCTGCCTGCGGCGTCCCGCGGAGCGCGTTCGAGGCGTATGCCGATCCGGTGAAGCCGCGGAGGCGGTTTTTCATCGATCTAAACCTACACCCCATCTCACTGCACTTCCCGCAGGCATTATCGCTCCTGGTGCCGTTTTGCCTCGGTGCGGGATTCATTGCCGGCGGGCAGTGGGGGGCGCGGTTCGACGGCGCGGCGCTTATTCTGTCGATGCTCTTCCCGCTCTCCGTTCTGGGCGCCTTTACGACCGGCGTCTTCGACGGATCGATGCGGTTCAAGAAGTTGCGCGCCCCCTATCTCGTCAGGAAGATCTTTCTCGGGGCGTCGCTGTTCATGCTTTCAGTCGCCGCTGCCGCGCTTGCGTTCATGGTCGGCGTCGAGGGCGCCCGGGTGTCCATCGGCGCCGTATGCATGGCCGCGGTACTCGTCGAGATCGCACTGGCGCAGATTGGCAAATCCCTGATGTGCGCTGCGCTTCCGGGATAGGTCATCGATATGCAAAAAACGCAACGACGGATCCGCTGATCTTTGCTTGACGCCTCGCGGGTATTTGGATATACTGATGGTGGAAGGAAATAAAACAGGTGGATCACATACAAACACATGAACGATCATAGCGCCGAGCGTCCGGAAGCGGGCGGCGGCGCTTCTCGCACCGAAGACACGTCATTTGAATTCGCCCATATCCGGTATCAGGAGCTCCTGCAGAGTATCTGCGAGGGATACTACGAGTGCGATCTCTCCGGTCGCGTGACCTTCTGCAATGACTCATTCGCGCGAATGGTCGGCCTGCCCGTCGAGCGGCTTATGGGCGCGCCCTATCGGACCTTTATTGAACCGGACGACATCGGCACGGTGGAGCCTCTTTTTCTGAGGATCCTGAAAAGCGGCGAAACGGAACGCTTCTCCGACTGGCGAATGCGCTCCCAGAGCGGCGCGCGCGTTTACGTCGAGGGGATGGCCTCGCTGATCCGCGACGCACGGGGAGCGCCGATTGGCTTCAGGGGCATCGTGCGCGACATCTCCACCTTCATGGCCGTGCACGAGGACCTGGTTCGCAGCGAACAGCGCTTTTTCGATTTCCTGGAGTCGCTCCCGGAGATCGTGTTCGAAATGGACATGAAGGGGAACTTTTTGTATGTGAACCGCCGCGGTTGCGAGGTCATGGGTTATTCGCGCGCCGAGATCATGTGCATGAACGCCCTGGACATCCTGCGCCTGGACGAGCGCGAGCGGGCCTCGCGCGGCATCATCAAAACCATGCTGGGCAAGCGCTATTCCGCGATCGAATACACCTTCCACCGGAAGGACGGCTCCTGGCTGCCGGTGCACGTGTATGCCCGCCAGGTGGTGGAGGGCGGGGAGGTGATCGGCATACGCGGGATCGCCATCGACGCGACCAAGCTCAAGGAGGCGGAGCGCGCGATCCTTGAAAGCGAGGAGCGCTTCCGCACGATGATCGAGCACAGCACCGAGATGATTTCAATCCTCGACTGGCATGGCGTGATCCGCTACCAGAGCCAGTCGACGCGGCGCATTCTCGGGTATTCGCCGGAGGAGCTCGTGGGACGCCGCTTCGTCGATCTCGTCCATGACGACGACGCGCACCAGGTCGTCGTCACCCTCACCGGCAGCCTCAAGCGGATGAATGAGGAGATCGTCGCCGAGTACCGTTTTCGCGACAGGGAGGGGCACTATCGCGTACTCGAATCGACCGGCGTGAACCTCAAGAACAGCCTCATCAACGGCATCCTGCTCAATACCCGCGACATCACCGACCGGAAGGCGGCCGAGTATGCGCTGCGGAAACGGGAGGAGCGCTTCCGGTCGATGTACAACAACGCCATAATCGGACTGATGACGATCGATCGGGCGAGCACCTCGGTGCTCACTACCAATGAGATAGGCTTCCGAATTTTCGGGTGCGAATCGAACAATGAGTTTCTGGGCATTTCGCTCGGGCCGCGATTCGTGGATTCGGACGCGTTCGCCCAATTCGAACATGAGGTCATGGAGCACGGGGTCGTGAACAACCACGAAATCGAGATACGGCGAACCGACGGGAGCTCGCTTTGGACCGAGATGTCCGGCAAGCACCTCACCGAGGCCGATAATATCGAGCTGGCCATCATCGACATCTCCAAGCGCAAGAAAGCGGAGGAGCAGGTCGCGTATTTTTCCTTCTATGACCGGCTCACCGGGCTGCCGAACAGGGAGCTCATCTCCAATCGCATCCAGACCGAGATGCTCAAGGCGCGCCGCAAGGGATCGCATGTCTTTTTCGTGCTCTGCATCGGTATCGACCGGTTCAAATTCGTGAACGATATGTCGGGGACCGCTGCGGGCGACCAGGTCATCATCAAGGCCGCCGGGCGCCTGAAGATGAGTTTCGGCGGCGAGGATCTCGTCGCGCGCCTCGACGGCGACAAGTTCGTCGCCGTCTACTCCGACGCGGAGGACACCGGCGACGTGCTCGCCGCGGTCCAGAAGGCCATGACCGCGTTCGCGGACCCCTTCGTGATAGACGGCTCCATCTTCCCGATCACGGCCAGCATCGGGGTGAGCGTATATCCGGTGGACGGGACGGCGCCGGACACGCTCATCAAGAACAGCGAATCGGCGATGTACCTCGCGAAGGAGCAGGGGCGCAACGGGTATCGCCTGTTTGATGTGCAGCTCAATGCGCAGATGCGCCAGCGTCTCCAGCTGGAGGCCGAGCTGCAGCGCGCCATCTACCAGAACGAGTTCGTCGCGTTTTATCAGCCCAAGGTGCTTCAGAACGGCCGCATCATGGGCATGGAGTCGCTCATCCGCTGGCAGTCCCCCACGCGGGGCCTCGTGCCGCCGATGCAGTTCATTCCCATCGTCGAATCGAACGGCATGATCCGCGATATCGGCTCCCTGATCCTGCTCCAGTCCTGCCGCCAAAACCGCCTGTGGCAGGACGCCGGCCATCCGCCGGTCAAGGTTGCGGTGAACCTCTCGCCCATCCAGTTCCGCCAGCCCGATCTGATCGACAGCATCGCGCGGATCGTCAAGGACACCGCGCTGGATCCGCGCTGGCTCGAGCTCGAGATCACCGAGAGCGGGATCATGGAAAACGAGAAGGAGAACATCGAGCGTCTCAGCGAGATCCATCGCATGGGCATCTCCATCTCGATTGACGATTTCGGGACCGGATATTCCTCGCTCAGCAAGCTCCGGGACTATCCGATCGACACGCTCAAGATCGACAAGTCGTTCATCGAAAAGCTTCCCGCGGACGACAAGTCGGCGACCATCGCCACTACGATCATCGACCTGGCGCACAATCTCGGCTTCATGGTGGTCGCCGAAGGGGTCGAGTCCTCCGATCAGCTCGCCTTCCTGGACGATCGACGATGCGATCAATACCAGGGGTATTTCTTCAGCAAGCCGCTCCCTCCCGACGAGTTCGAGAAAAAACTGCGCGCGTCATAGCTTTGTTCTTGAAAAATATGGTTCGGTGTGCGCATGTGCTGAAATTAAACTTACTCACAGCACAGGTATGAGCTCATGACCTCCCGGAAAAGAACCACGGCGAACCTCGACTGGAAAAATCTTCCGTTCGGGTACGTGAAAACGAACGCGAACATTCGATACTACTGGCGCGACGGCGTCTGGTCCGAGGGCGAGGTGGTCTCGGACGAGAACATCAGCATCAGTGTCGCCGCGCCCTGCATCCACTACGGGCAGCAGGCGTTCGAAGGGCTCAAGGTGTTCGAGACGAAGTCGGGGGAGATCGTTGCTTTTCGACCCGAAGAAAACGCGATGCGCCTCAACCGCAGTTGTGAGCGGATCTTCATGCCCGCGATTCCCGAAAAACTGTTCGTCGATGCGATCCACCGCGTTGTCGCGGCGAACGCCGAATTCGTGCCGCCCTACGGCACCGGGGCGAGCCTGTACGTGCGGCCGCTGATCATCGGGGTAGGGCCCCGCGTGGGACTGGGCCCAGCCGAGGAGTATATTTTCATTGTCCTGGTGAGCCCGGTGGGGCCGTATTACAAAGGCGGCTTCAAGCCGGTCGAGGCGCTCGTTGTCGAGCAGTTCGATCGCGCGGCGCCGCTCGGCGTCGGCGATTGCAAGGTCGGCGGGAACTACGCGGCGGGCCTTGCGGGAAGCGAATACGGGAAGAAGCACGGCTTCCCGATCGTCCTTTTTCTCGATCCGCGTGAAAAGGTGTATCTCGACGAGTTCGGGACATCGAACGTCGTCGCGATCCACGGCGACGCGTATGTGACGCCCAAATCCCCGTCGATCCTGCCCAGCATCACCAACCGGAGCCTTGCGGTGATCGCGGAGGACCTGGGCATGCGCGTCGAGTGGCGCCAGATCGCGATCGACGAGGTGCAGTATTTTTCGGAGATCGGCGCGGTGGGCACCGCGGCCGTGATCACGCCGGTGTATCGGATCCGCTACCGCGATCGCGACTTCACCTTCGGAAAACCGGACATCGCCGGCCCCATGCTCACCAAACTCTACGAGCAGTTAACGGGAATCCAGTACGGTGAAATCGAGGATCGGCACGGATGGCTTGATGTGATCGAGGTGTGAAGGGGCTGCGAACTCGTGTGGTCCGTGGATGAAACCGAACGGCCGCCGGGAAACGGCGGCCGTTCGTATTATTCCGATTTGACGACCCGTTCGGCCTGAAGGGCCAGGTACTGCACCAGCTTTTGTTCGGAAATGAATCCAAGGTTCACCAGGATGATCCCGATCAGTCCGCCCTCGTTTTTCTGCACCTCGAGCGCCTTGTTGAGTTGATCATCGGTAATCTCGTTATTCTCCAATAAGAGCTCACCTAGAAGCGGTCGTGCCATTATATTCCTCCACCATGTCGATCATTTCAAAATATTCAACGCCGTTACGTATTTGGAAACAAATCGCGAATAAATCAATTGATTTTTTCCGAAATGGTTAAAAATCAATCTGCCGGTTCGCCTCACATCAACAGCCGCTGAATGGCCTGCTTCCAAATGCGCCGCTGGCGTTCGCGCTCGTTTGGCGCCATGTCCGGATCGAACCGCGCGGTGATCGCATTGTGTTTGGCCACCTCGTCGATGGAGTTGTAGAGCCGGCTGGTGAGGCCGGTGAGATACGCAGCCCCGAGCGCCGTCGACTCCGCGACTTCCGGCAGAAGGACCGGGATGCCCAGGATATCGGCCTGGAACTGCATGAGGAAACGGTTGGCGGTCGCGCCGCCGTCGACGCGCAGTTCGTGGATCGTTTTTCCCGAGTCGTTCTGCAGCGCGTCGATCACGTCCATCGATTGAAAGGCGACCGCCTTGAGGGAGGCGCGGACGATCTGCTCGCGCGTGGTGTCGCGCGTAAGCCCGAAGATGGCGCCGCGCGCGTCCATCTTCCAGTAGGGGGCGCCCAGGCCCACGAAGGCCGGGATCACCACCACCTCGTCCTCCTTGTCCACCGCGAGGGCCATGGGCTGGGAGTCGGCGCTCGAGTCGACAAACTTCATGTAGTCGCGCAGCCATTGCACCACCGCGCCGCCGATGAACACCGCCCCCTCGAGCGCATAGGCCGGCTTTCCGTGCTTGTCGCAGGTGAGCGTGGTGAGGAGCCCGTGCCGGGAAATGGTGTGCTGGGTGCCGATATTGAGCAGCATGAAACACCCGGTCCCGTAAGTGTTCTTGATGGTCCCCTCGAACACGCAGTTCTGTCCCACCATGGCGGCCTGCTGGTCGCCGGCGATGCCGCCGATGGTTACGCCGTCGGGAAGACCCGGCACGCCCATCGTTTCGCCGAAGAACGACGCCGAGTCGCGGACCTCGGGAAGGATATTGAGCGGGATGTCCAGGATCTCAAGGAGTTCCCGCGACCAGCGCTTGTCGACAATGTTGAAGATGAGCGTCCTCGAGGCGTTGGTGTAGTCCGTCTTGTGCGACTTCCCCGCGGTCAGGTTCCAGAGTATCCAGGTGTCGATGGTCCCGAAGAGGAGCTTTCCCTGCTTGGCGAGGTCGCGCGCGCCCGACACCGTGTCGAGCAGCCATTTGATTTTTGTGCCCGAGAAATAGGCGTCGATCACCAGGCCGGTCTTGCGCCGGAAGATGTCCTCGTGTCCCTGTTCCTTGAGCGTGTTGCAGATGTCGGTGGTGCGCCGGCACTGCCACACGATGGCGTTGTGGATGGGCATCCCGGTGTCCTTGTTCCAGATGACCGTCGTCTCGCGCTGATTGGTGATGCCGATGGAGATCGCGTCGGCGCCATCCAGGCCGCCTTTTTGGATGGCCTCGGGGATCAGCTGCTTGATGTAGTTCCAGATCTCAATGGCGTCGTGCTCGACCCAGCCGGGCCGGGGGAAATGCTGGGTGAATTCGCGGTAGGCGCTGGAGATCGGTTGGCCCGTCTCGTCGAAGCAGAACACGCGGTTGCCGGTCGTTCCGAGATCGATGGATACGATGAATTTCTTTCCCATGGGGTCGTCCTCGCTGATGATAGTGCGGTCGTCGCGTCGGGGACGATGGTAGCGCGATAAAATGGGGGGCTGTCAAATAGTTTTATGCGCGCGGTATTATTTTATTGAAAAAATATCTGGCGGGCCGAATCGTAACAAAATCAAATCGAAGGAGCCAAAGGATAGATGAAGCTTGCTGGACTATTCCCCGGGAAAAACATCCTTTGCATCGCGGAGATCGGCATCAACCACAATGGCGATTGCGATATGGCCGAGCGCATGGTGCGCGCCGCTGCGCAGGCCGGGGCCCACATGGTCAAGTTCCAGACCTACGTGCCGGAGCTCATGTACTCGCCCTATACGACGTCGCTTCTGGCGAGCGGACGCGAGGGCGATGCGGATTTCTCCCAGATCGAATTCTTCCGCCGGTTCGTCCTTGCGAAGGAGGACTATGTCCGATTGCGCGACGTCGCCCGGGAATGCGGCGTCGAGTTCTTCTCGAGCGCCTTCGACGAGCCGTCGGTGGACCTCCTGGAGGAGGTCGGGGTCCGACTGTACAAGATCGCCTCGTCCGAGGTGGGGAACCTCCGGCTCCTTTCGCGCGTGGCCCGGACCGCAAAGCCGGTGATCATGTCCACCGGCATCTGCACGGAGGATGAGATCGCGCGCGCCCTGGACCTTGTACGCGCCGAAGGGTGTCCGGACATCGCGCTGCTTCACTGCGTATCGAACTATCCGCTCGACGCGGCCCACGCGAACCTCAGGCGTATATCGCAGCTGGCCGAGCGTTTCGGCGCGCCGGTGGGATTCTCCGATCATTCATCCGGGACCGATCTGGTGGGGGCAGCCGTCGCGCTGGGGGCGCGAATCTTCGAAAAGCATTTTGTGCATGATCCGGGCTACGAGTGTCCCGATCGAAACGTGTCGGTTGCGCCCGCGGAGTTCGCCGCAATGCGCCAGGCGGCGGACAATGCGCTCGCCGCTCTGGGCGACGGCCGGATCGCGATGGGAGATTCCGAAAAAGAGGTTGCATTATCGGCGCGCAGGAGCTTGTGTGCCGGGAGGGACATCCCGGCCGGGAAGCGCCTCGAGGCCGCCGATGTCGTGCCGCTTCGTCCGGGCGTGGGCATGCCGGTCCATCGCTGTGCGGGGATGCTGGGGCGGGTCAGCCGGCGGTTGATCCCGAAGGGGCACCTCATCCGCGAAGAAGATTTCGAAGAGGGGATATGCGAGTGAAGAGCGTACGAATGGGCCTCATCGCCGCGCTGATGTGCGCGGCCCTGCCGTTTCTCATGGGCACCGTTTTTCTTCCCGAGATCGAAAGCGAGGGCTTTTTTACCGCCGAAGAGACCTCGGTCATCCGAGACCTCTGTCGGGCGATGTCACTGAAGCACGGATACAGCTTCGAGCTGGAGCTCGACTATATCAGTCCTGACGGAAAGGCGCAGGCCGCCCTGACGTCGGCCGATCCGCGGTTCTATGAGGTGGTCGACGCCAGCAATATCGAGGTGTCGAAAACGCTTTTCATCAAGCTCTATCGGCTCTATCGCCAGACGGAGTGCCAGGTGAACCGCTATTCGTACAAAGACCCGCGCAACTTCAAGCGGTATTCCGCGCTTTATCTCGAATCGATAAAAACCGTCGCGATCGGAATGGAGGACGCGCTGTGCAAAAAGGACGTTTTCCTGCGGGCCGACTTCCAAGCGCGCAAGGCCGCCATCGACCGAGAGGAGGCGCTGGCCTGCTTTCTCACCGAGGAGGAGGGCGAGTTTTTCAATTCCGCCGACCGTGAAATCCTCGATGCGACGCTCCACGCGATCGACTACGAGCACGGCTACGACAGCGAGATCCAGCTGGCGTATATCTTCGCGTTTTCGCACAGCGAGACGATAACCCCGCCGCGGGAAAAGGAGTTTCACAAGGTCGTGTCGAAAGTCGATCCGGTGAAGCTGTTGTCATTTTATGAAAAACTGTTCAAGCTCGTTAAAATCACCGAGAAAAAGACCCGTGAATACCATGAGCAAAAAAAGTGGGTCCTGTACACGTATCTCAGCAAAAAACTGACTCCGTCCCTGACGACGTACTTTGCGCTGTTCGAAAAGAGCGTGCTGCTCGCGCAACCCAAGGCGAAGGGCGAGCTCGCCGAGCGTCAGGGCAGGGTGATGGCATGGCTCAATCTCGAGTATCGCTTTCGGCAGCGTATCGTCGAGACCTTCGAATTCTAGGCGGCGGTACGGCCGGGGGATGCTGATGAATGCGATTGAAGACATCCGTAGGGTCGCGCGGGACCCGATCGAATATGCGCGGCGATACACGAATGAAACGGGCGTCCGCGCGCTGGGATACTTCTGCTCATACACGCCCGAGGAGATCATCCACGCGGCGGGGATCCTTCCGGTGCGCCTGTTCGGGTTCGGGAAAAAGATCGTCCGGGCCGACGCCCACCTGCAATCCTACTCGTGCTCGCTGGTCCGAAGCGCGCTGGAGCTCGGGCTGTCCGGCGAACTGGACTTTCTGGGGGGCATGGTCTTCCCGCACACCTGCGACTCGATTCAGCGCCTGTCCGATATCTACCGCATGAACATCCCGTTTGGCTTCTTCGAGGACATCGTGCTGCCCGTGAAGCTCAACTCCGAAAGCGCGCGGGAGTATATTGTCAATTTGCTCGCGGCGTTTACCGCGAGCATCGAGCGCGGTTTTTCCGTGACGGTTTCCGATGAGGCGCTGCGGCGATCGCTTGTCCTGTACAACGAGATACGGGATCATCTGGGCGCGCTCTATCGGTTGCGCAGCCGACACCCGCGGCTGTGCTCGGGGGCCGACCTCCATGATGTCGTGAGCGCTTCGATGGTCATGGACCGCACCGGGCTGGCCGCGCTCCTTGCGGACCTGGTGGGCGAGTTGTCCGCGCGCGCGGAGGGACTGGGCGATGATGACACGCGGAAGCGGATCATACTCTCGGGCGGTATATGCAGCCACCCGGACGTGTACGGGATCATCGAGGACGCCGGGGGCGCGGTTGTCTGGGACGATCTGTGCACGGGGACGCGCTATTTCGAGGGGGCGCTCGATACGACGAGGCCCCCGCTCGAGGCGATCGCGCATCGGTACGTCGATACGCGCGTGACGTGCCCGGCGAAGCACCGCTCCCTCACCGACCGCGCCGATTCGCTCGCGGCCATGGCGACGGAGCATCGCGCGGACGGGGTCGTGTTTCTGCTGCTCAAATTTTGCGATCCGCACGCGTTCGACTATCCCCACCTCAAGGAGCGTCTCGACCGGGAGGGCGTCCCGAGCATGCTCGTGGAGATCGAGGACACGCTGCCGCCCGCGGGGCAGTTGATGACGCGCTTCGAGGCATTCGTGGAATCGCTGGGCTGATCGGACGGCACGCATCGGCCCCAACTCACACAGGAGCGCCTTCGTGGAAACCATTGAAAAAAAACCGGACTCGGAAAAGGAACGACGAAAAATAAAATCGGTCGCCCGCATGAAGGAAATCATGACGGGCTACTATATCGAGGCGAAGGGCGCCCGCCAGTCCGGTAAGAAGGTCGCCTGGATCACCAGCGGCGGTCCCGTCGAGCCGCTGATCGTGATGGACGTGATCCCCGTGTACCCCGAAAATCACAGCGCGATGATCGGCGCGACCAAGATGGGCGGCGATCTGTGCAATCGGGCCGAGGAAATGGGCTATTCGCGCGACCTGTGCTCGTACGCGCGCTCCGATATCGCCGCGGCCGTGACCAACGGCGGGCCCATCGGCGGCCTGCCGGCGCCGGATTTCCTGGTGTGCTGCAACAATATCTGCGGGACCGTCATGAAATGGTACGAGGCGCAGGCGCGCTTTTTCAACGTGCCGCTGTTTATCTTCGATACGCCGTTCACGCACACTGAGTTTCCCGATATCGCGCGCAACTACGTGCGAAAGCAGATCTTCGAATATATCGCCTTCCTCGAAACGGTATGCGGCCGGAAGTTCGATTACGATCGCATGATGGAGGTGGGCCGCCTCTCGGTCGAGGCGCAGCGCCTCTGGCAGGCCGTCCTGGACACCACGATGCACCGGCCCGCGCCTATGAGCGCATTCGACGCCTTCTTCCATCTCGGGCTCATCGTTACCCTCCGGGGGACGCCGGTGGTGGTCGAGTACTACACGCAGCTCCTCGCGGAGATGCGCGCGCGCGTCGCGAGCGGCATCAGCGCCGTCCCCAACGAGCGCTACCGGCTGCTGTGGGACAATTTGCCCGTGTGGTACAAGACCAAGTGGCTCTCGGAGACCTTCGCCGCGCACGACGCCTGCCTGGTCGCCGACACCTACACCTCGGCGTGGAGCGGACAGGTCGAGAAGCTCCGCGAGGACGATTTCCTCGAAAGCATGGTGGAGGGCTACTCGACCATCTACCTCAATGTCTCGGTGGCCGAGATGGCGCGCTCGGTGCTTGGCATGATCGACAAGTACGGCGCGGACGGCGTGGTGATGCACTCCAATCGCAGTTGCAAGCCGTACTCGCTGGGGCAGTACGACATCCAGCGCATCATTCAGAAGGAGCGCGACGTTCCCGTTCTCATGATCGAGGCCGACATGGTGGACGAGCGCGTCTTCAGCGAGAGCCAGATCGGCACGCGCATCGACGCATTCATGGAGGTGGTCCGTTCGCGGAAATCCGGCTGATCAACTCCCGTCGTCGGTCCCGGAGACGCCGTACCAGCGAATGAGCGCATTTTCGAGCGTGTAGTAGTGGGCGACGTAGAAGGCGGAGAGCGCGCACAGGATGCCGAAGACCGCACACAGCAACACGGAATCGTGCTGCAGATACAGTCCCAAGAACAGCACATCGATGATGATGACCGCGAACATCGTTATCAGGTGCGCCAGGCGTTCGTGCTGTAGCATGGCGATTCGCGTGGCGTGACGCGCCGGAAATCCGGGATCACCCCGCGAGGCGTCGATGTAGGCGTCATGCGATCTGATAAGTTCTTTCACGCTTTTCATGGCCACACCCCGATTTTTGTTCCGCTTCTTCTTGACAGGGAGATCGTTCAATAGTACTATACTGTACGCGTGCAGTCATACATCTGGCACGGAGGTGCGATATGATACCGGACACCATCGAAAAGATCGAGAAAAAAATCAACGGCTCCCGAACAATTAGCGACGAGAAGAAGCGCGAACTGCTCAAGCTGGTCAATGAGCTCAAGCGCGAGGTGCTTGCGGCCTCCGGGGACGACCGGGACGGCGCGCAGAGCGTCGCGAATTTCGCGAACGCCTCCGCGCACGAGGCGCTGCGGGAGATCGTCGATCCGCGCATGTTCGAGCTCGCGCGAAACGGGCTTTCCGAGTCGGTCCGTCGGTTCGAGGTCACGAACCCCGGGTTGGTGTCGGTCGTAAACGCGCTCTCGACCGTGCTGGCCAACATGGGTATCTGACGCGCTCGATGTGACGATGGACCTCCAGCAGTATGTGTACGAGCGAACCGAGGGCTTGCAGAACGGGCAGCGGTCGCTCTACGGATTTTCCCGCGAGGGCAGCTTTAAGAAATGGGTGCTCGGGATCGAGCGGATCAGTTTCTCCAGCCCGTTCAGTGAATGGATATTCGTAACGGTGCCCACGACGGGAAGCGGGGTGTCTCCCGAGCACGCCGATGAGCAACCGTACGGCTGGAACGGCCACATCAACGACTATGCCGCCGAGTCCGCCGTCTGGTATGCCTTTGGTCTTCTCACCGAAACGGAAGCGCAGGAGTTCATGGAGAACCATCGGCCGGAGGTCATTTTCGAATTCGTGGAGCGCGGCCATCCGGAGCGGCTGCAGGTGCGCTACGAGAACGGGCGGTGGATTGTCGTCGATGAGATTGAAGAGATCGGCGGCATCGGGGCGCGCTAGGCGCGGCGCGCATAATACCGCGCCAGCGGAATGCCCGCGATAAAACCGCACAGGTGGCTCTCCCACGACACGTGCGGCGATGACGGAATCACCCCCCAGACGGCCCCGCCGTAAAGAAAAAAGATTGCGATGGATACGATGATCGATTTGAGATCGCGTTTGAAGACGCCGAAGAAAAAGAGATAGCTCAACAGTCCGAAGACGAGGCCGCTCGCGCCGATGTGAACGGTGCCCGGCCGGCCGATGAGCCATGTCCCGAAACCCCCGAGGATGGCGAGCGAAATCATGATGGTGAGCGCGCGCCCCTTCTCCAGCGCGATGAGGACGGTGCCCAGGACGAACAGGCTGAATGAGTTCGCGATGAGGTGCGCGGCGTCCTGGTGCAGGAAGGGCGCGGCCGCGACGCCGACAAGCCCGGTGATGGTGCGGGGAACGATCCCGAGGTTGTTGATGGGAAACGTTGCGCTGGCCAGGAGAATGATCCACAGCAGGAGAACGAATCCTGCCATGAACTTGACCGCGCCGAGAATTCCCTGCCGTTCAATCATGCCGCACTCACGCCCCGTAAATCGCCGTCAATCCTTGAACACCATGAGCGTCCCGCTGTAGCAGGAGACCCACACCTCTTTCTTGATGCCGTCATAGGTGATGCCGATGGGGGCTCCGTTGGTCTTTACGGTTTTCATCACCTTCATGTCGGCGGTGCGGACCTTGCTCATCGAATTGGACGAGTAGTTGACCACGTACAGGAAGGCCCCGTCGGTGGAGATGTCCATGGAGCGCGGCTGGCTGCCGGTGTGGACCTTCGCGACGTTCTTCCCGCTCAGGAGGTCCACCTTGGCCAGCTGGGCCTCGCCGTTGAGGCTCGCGTAGAGGTAGCGGCCATCGGGCGAGATACAGAGGTGGCGGGGCGAGCGGCCCACGCCCTTGATCCAATTCTTCTCGAATGTTTTCAGGTCGATGATGGCGATATCGTATGAGCCCATCACCGCGATGTAGGCAAACGAGGAGGTGGGATCCACGACGATGCCGCGCGGATAGGGCCCCAGGTAAATCTTCTTTACGATCTTGTTCGTCGCGGTGTCGATGATGTGCGCGTCGTACGTGCACCAGTTGGTCACGATGACGTACTTGTTGTCGGGGGAGGTGCCTACGTACTTGGGCACCGAGCCGACCTCGACGATGGCGTCGATCGCGAAGGTGGTCGTGTTGATGCGGTATAGGAAGCTGTTGTCGTATCCGCTCGACGGCCCGCACTTGTCATGGCCGGGATTGTTGCGGCCGGCCCCCGTGGTGCAGTATTGGGAAATCCACGCGAATTGGCCGTCGTGGGAGAAGGCGCATTCGACCGGCGCTCCGCGGAAGGTGCCCTTCAGGTTCGTGTAGCCGTAGTCCGACGGGCGTATGGTGTCGGGTATGGTTTTTACCAGCTGGTAGTCGCTGTTGTACACCGATATGGTGTGACGGTACATCATGTTCTGGGCGAAGAACAGGCCCTTCCCGTTATGGACAACGGATTTTGCCGCGAGCTCGCCGTGTATGGTCTTCTTGAGATCGAGAGCCGTCGCCGGCCCCGCGGCGATCAGGCAGACGATGATTGTTTGTGCGATGAGGTTTCGTTGTGTTTTCATAACGCAACCCTATGAGCGCGCGTCGGAGTGTCAAGAAAAAGACTATAGCATCGCTTAATTTTTGATCCGCACGTGCGCCCGCATTGTTTCGTCGAGGTAAAATCGTCTGGCATGAGGAAATAATATCTGGACACCGGTGCTCATCGCGCGCCACGGTTCATGCGTGGCATGAAAGCTGCGACGGAGGTGTCCAATGCATATCGAGAGGAATCTACTTGACGCTGCATCATCCGTTGTAAAGTATCCACTTCTGTGCGATGGTCGCGAACGAACGAGCGCCGGGCAAATCGTCACGCGAGCGCCCGCAGTTCCGATCACGGTGACGGAGTCACGGCCCGATCACGACGAGGTGAACATGGACGCCATATTGAAGAAAATCGAGAAGCTTGCCGTAACGCACGACCGCGTCTCACCGGAAATCATCGCCGAGAAAAACATCAAGCTGGGGTTGCGCAACCAGGACGGGTCCGGCGTGATCGTGGGGATCACCTCGAAGGGCGAGGTGCTGGGCTATCGTCGCACTCCGCTTCCCGGCGGGAAGGGATTTTCGGTGGATCCGGTTCCCGGCAAGCTGTACTATTGCGGGTACGACGTCGAGGAGCTTGTAACGCGCATTCACGCGGAGAAGCGCTTCGGATTCGACGAGATCACCTATCTGCTGCTCACCGGCGCGCTTCCCGCAACGCCCGACCTCGATCGGTTTACGCGGGTGCTCGCCAAGCGCCGGACGCTCTCGAAGATCGAGCGCCGGATCTTCCTCGACGAGCTCGCGAACGACAACCAGATGTACGCGCTGCACAGCGTGATCTCGCACCTGTCGCTCACCGACAAGAACCCCGATTCGACCGACATCAAGGACGTGAGCGTGCAGTGCATCAATCTGATAGCCAAAACGCCCACGATCGTCGCGTACAATTACAACGCGATGCGCTTCCGCAAGGGCGGCAATCTCACCATCGTCCATCCGGACCCGCGCCTCAGCACGGCGGAAAATTTCCTCTACATGCTCAAGGGCGAGCGTCCCTCCGAGTTCGAGGCGTATCTCTTCGACCTGTGCCTCATGCTCCACGCGGAGCACGGGGGCGGGAACAACTCGACCTTCACCGTCCGCACGGTGTCTTCAAGCGGCGCGAACACCTACATGGCCATCTGCGCGGGGATCGCGTCCCTGAGCGGGCACCTGCATGGCGGCGCCAACGAGGCGGTCATGATGATGATGGCCGACGTGAAGCGGAACGTGAAGCATTGGGACGACGACGAGGAGATTGCGGCCTACCTCGCGAAGATCCTCGCCGGAAAGGCGCACGACCGGTCGGGAAAGATCTACGGGATGGGACACGCCGTGTACACCACGTCCGATCCGCGCGCCGTCATCCTGCGCGAAAAGGCGGAACAATACGCGGCGATTCACGGCGTCGAGGACGAGTTCCGCCTGTTCTCGAAGGTCGCCGACATCGGCGCGCAGCTGCTGCAAAAGGACAAGGGCAAGGTGGTGGCGCCCAACGTCGATTTCTACTCCGGGTTCGTCTACAAGCACATGGGGATCCCCATCGAGCTGTTCACGCCGATCTTCGCCATGGCGCGCATCGTGGGCTGGTCCGCTCACCGTATCGAGCAGATCATCCAGGCGAAGCTCATCCGCCCCGCGTACCTGTCGTCGCTGGGCGAGAAGCCGAACTACCTGCCGCTCGACGAGCGCTAGGCGAAGTCCTCGATGATCTTCAGGGACGTGTACGCGTCGTTGTCGTAGACGAAATCCTTGTCGAAGAGCATGATGATCTCCGTCCGGACGCCGCGTTTGATGATGAAGTAGTACTCCCCGCAGAGCTTGCGCACCAGGTCGATCCCCCGCCCGGTCTCGGCGATGATGTTCGAGATGTCCCCGCCCGTCTCCGACGCCTTCAGGAGCTCCCGGTTTTGCACGATGACGCTGTTGATGGCGCCCAGGATGCGCTCCTTGGTGAGCGTCCCGTTGTAGTCGGAGATGGAGATGCCGAAGGACGCGCCGGTGTCCGCGTATGCGATATCGACGAACTTGCCGTCCTCAAGTTCGATGGGAACGCGGCTCTCCTTTTCGCGCGTGTAGCCGTGCGAGTGGTACACCGCATTGATGGTCATCTCGTTGAGCAGCAGGTTGAGGACCATGCGATTTTCGAGCGAGTGGCCCCACTGCTGGATCTGCGAGAGCACGACGGGGATCGCCTTCTGGATCTGCGATGAGGCCGTGATGCGGATGTGCCGCTCGTCGCGGATGCCCCGCAGGTAGTTTCCCAGCCCGAAGATCTTTTCCTTCGTGATGAGCTTGTCGGCCAGCGTGAGGATGTCGTCCTTTTTCACCGGCTTGCACAGCACGTTCCCGATCCCCTCGCTGAATATGCGGTCGAAGATGGTGTCGATCATCTTGTCGGTGGTCATGATCGTCGGGATGTAGGGATAGGTGGCGGCGATGTAGTTGTAGAGGTCGAAGGCGTTGTCCCCCGGCAGCTCCACCTCGGACACGATGAGGTCGAAATCGTAGGCGCGGAGCTTCTGCATCGCCTCGAAGGCCGATTCGCAGACCTGCGTGGCATAGCCGGCCTCGGTGAAGATCTTCTCGAGCGTGATCTTGTAGACGGAGAAATCGACAATCAGAACCTGGTACATGCCTGCGGTGGTATATTTGGAGAAACCGCTGTCAAGGACAAAAAAAATCAAAGATGATCCGACGGCGCGCGTAGTATTAACATGGAAACCCAAAACGATTCAATACTCATGGCCGTTGCGATATCGATTGTTTCGTCGCCTGGACGGCGCGATCTCTGGCGCGAGATGCGCGCGACGGAGCCGGGCGAACTCTACGCGCGAATCGCCGCCGGTGAGCCGCCGGCGGTGCAGGCGCATGTGGCCCGCCAGTACGCCGGAACGCCCCTCGAAGCGGCGAAACGCATTCGGGAGATGGCCGAACGGCGTGACGTGCGCATCGTAAGCATGTGGGATGATTCGTATCCGTCGCTTCTTCGCGAGATATACCGTCCGCCGCTCGTGCTGTATGTCCGCGGCGATCCCGCATTCGACCGGATGATCGCGATCGTCGGGACGCGCGCGGCGGACGCCGGATCGGCGTCGATCGCCCGGCAGATCTCGACGGAACTGACGGCGGCGGGACTGTGCGTGGTGAGCGGCATGGCGGTGGGCATCGACCGGGAGGCGCATATGGGGGCACTGCTGCAGGGCCGACGGACCGTCGGGGTGCTCGCCAACGGGATCGACATCCGGTACCCGCGACGCAACGCCGACATCTACCAGGCGATCATCGGGACGCCGGGATGCGGGCTCGTCTCGGAGTACCCGCCGGGAATCATCGCCGATCGCTGGACCTTCGTCCGACGCAACCGCATCATCAGCGGCCTGTCGCATGGCGTGGTCGTGGTGAAGGCCGGCGACAAGAGCGGGGCGCTCATCACCGCGGGATACGCCGTCGAGCAAAACCGCGAGGTCTTCGCCTGCCCCGGTGGATCGTTCAATCCCGATTATGCGGGCTGCCATCGTCTCATTCGAAACGGCGCGCATCTCGTATCCGATACGCGCGACATTCTCGCGGAGCTGGGCCCGGTCGCGGGGGACCTGCGGACCGCGCCGGCGGCGTCGTGCGCGTGTGCGCTCTCTGCGGATCATGCAGCCGCGAAGGCGGACGAGGCGACGGGCCGATGCGACGATACCGCGTCGCTCTCGGACGTCGAGCGGGTCGTGGTCGGACTCGTGACGAGCGGATCGTGGGAGATCGACACGCTTATCCGCAGCTCCGGGTTTGCAACGGACCGGGTCACCGAGGCGCTCATCATGCTCGAGATGGCGGGCTACATCGCGCGCGACGGTACGCGGATCAGACTGCTGCAAAAATAAAATGTTCTTGATTATTATGTCGCATTATGTCATTGTACCGCGCGTGCGGATAAAAACATCGCGATGGCAATCAAGCGAACATTTATAGTCCTCTGGGCGACGCTTCTCGTTGTGTCGCTGTCGCAGCTGTTTCCGATCCCGCCGTACGGCGAGGCCGTCTACACGCTCTATACCTCGGGCTATTTCGTGGAGCTGGACCGGCAGTTTCGCGTCGTGACGGACGCGTTTCTGGGCGTCAAGATGATGAGCCGGCCGGCCTATGCCTGGGTGCTTCTCGACGACATCGAGAAGGCGCACGGGATCCGGATCCGCGTGTACAATGCGCGCGGGGTCCGGGTCACGGCGCCGGGCGCTCCCGAGGGCGGCGTCGATGTCGATGTCCAAAACGCGCTCGCCGCGCCGAAGCCGTCCGTAGCCTCGTGGGTGTCGAGGGGCTCGTATTACAGCATTCTTCCGCTCGCGAACGAGGGTCAGTGCGGCATCTGCCATACCGGCACGTATCGGAACAACATGATCGGGGCCGTGACCTTCAAGCGTCGGTGCGATTCGCGGACCTTCTACGCCTTCGAGCGGATCGCCGTGTTTGTGGGGTTTTCCCTCGTGTTCGCCCTCCTTTTGTTCGCGACGGTCCGGTGGGACCCCCAGAAAAGCGTTCGGGAACTCTTTGTTCGGGTTGACAAAAATGAATAGGGTTTTCCTAGTGTTCGATTTGCAGCCTAACCCCGGGGAGCGGTATGAGCAATAGTAAGGAAGGAAAAACACTGGTCATCGTCGAGTCGCCTGCGAAGGCGAAGACCATCAATAAATATCTTGGGAGCTCGTACACCATCCTCTCGTCGATGGGCCACATTATCGATCTCCCCAAATCGCGACTCGCGGTGGACATCGACAATGACTTCGTCCCCGAGTACATCACCATCCGCGGGCGCGCGAAGATATTGAACGAGCTCAAGAAGAACGCCGCGAAATCGAGTCGCGTGCTCCTCGCGACCGACCCCGACCGCGAGGGCGAGGCCATCTCGTGGCATCTGGCGAACGCGCTCACGCCAAAAAACGCAAACATCCAGCGCATCGAGTTCAACGAAATAACCGAGCACGCCGTGAAGGAGGCGGTGCAGCATCCGCGCTCCATCGATGTCAATCTCGTGAACGCCCAGCAGGCGCGGCGGATCCTCGACCGCATCGTGGGATATTACATCAGCCCCATCCTGTGGCGGAAGGTCAAGAAGGGCCTCTCGGCGGGCCGCGTGCAATCGGTGGCCCTCAAGGTGATCTGCGACCGCGAGACGGAGATCGAGAGCTTTATCCCCGAGGAATACTGGACGCTCGACGCGCACTACACGCACAAGCACAAGGCCTTCACGGGATCGCTCTCCGCCTTCCGGGGGGAGAAGATCAAGCCGCGCTCGCGGGAAACGGTGGACGAGATCCTCGCGCATCTCGAGGGTAAGCGGCATGTCGTTCGCGCGGTGGACAGGAAGGAGCGCCGGCGCAATCCGCAGCCGCCGTATATCACCAGCAAGCTCCAGCAGGACGCGTCCAACCGGCTGGGATTCAACTCGTACAAAACGATGATGGTCGCCCAGCAACTCTATGAAGGGGTCGAGCTCACCGGCGAGGGGAGCGTGGGCCTCATCACCTACATGCGGACGGACTCGACGCGGATATCGGACCTGGCGCTTTCGGCGGTCCGCGACTATATCGGACGCACCTTCGAGCCCGACTATTTGCCGGAGCAGCCGAACACCTATCGCAACAAGAAGGGGTCCCAGGACGCCCACGAGGCCATACGGCCCACCGACGTGAACCGGACGCCGGAATCGATACGGGAGGACCTCTCCGCCGAGCAATTCAAGGTCTACGATCTCATCTGGCGCCGGTTCGTGTCGTCGCAGATGACGCCGGAGGTCTCGAACGTCGTCACGGTGATCATCGACGCCGGCGAGGTCGAGTTCCGCGCTTCCGGCAGCACGACCATATTCAAGGGATTTGCGGCCGTCGAGAAAGAGGACAAGACGAAGAAGATGCAGGTCCCCGAGTTCGCGCCCGGTGACGAGCCGGCGCTCAAGGAATACGCGCCCGAGCAGCATTTCACGTCGCCCCCGCCGCGCTATAACGACGCCTCCCTGGTCAAGTTCCTCGAGGAGTCGGGCATCGGGCGTCCGTCGACCTACGCGCCCACCATCAACACGCTTATCAAGCGCTATTACGTGACGCGATCGGGCCGTCAGCTCGTTCCCACGGTCCTGGGGCGGCTCATCAACACCATCATGTCGAAGCATTTTCCCACCTTGGTCTCCATCGATTTCACGGCGAACATGGAGGAGAAGCTCGATCTCATCGAAGAGTCGAAATCGGACTGGAAGAGCATGCTGCGCTCGTTCCACGGGCCCTTCAAGGAGGTGGTCGATACCGCCGCCGACGCCATCGAGGAGATGAAGAGCATCCTCGACGAGCCGACCGATCTCATCTGCGAAAAATGCGGCCGCAACATGGTCAAGAAGCTCGGGAAGTACGGCTTCTTTCTCGCCTGTCCCGGGTTCCCCGAGTGCCGCAATTCGAAGACCTTGCCGCTGGGAAAGTGCCCCGTGGACGGCTGCGACGGCGATATCGTGAAGAAATCATCGAAAAAAGGCCGGGCATTCTACGGGTGCTCGAAGTATCCCGCCTGCGTGTTCATAACCAATGACGAGCCGTCCGACAAGCACTGCCCCAAGTGCGGCGGATTGTTGTTCAAAAAGCGCGTGAAGGGCAAAGGGGAGATGCTGACGTGCCAGAACGTAGAGTGCGATTACCGCGTGGAGCTGCTGGACGACGCGACTGCAGCGAAAAACGGTGACGAGAACGACGCCGCCGCGGAGGCGTGATCGTGTTCGACGACATCGATCGCTTCATGCGCTATCTGGAGTCCGAAAAAAACGCCTCGCCCCGGACCGTCGAATCGTACAACCGCGACCTTCTGCAATTCTGCTCATTTCTCTCCGGCACCCTCGAGGGAGCAACGGCCGACGCCTACGGGATCGCCGTCCCTGTCGATGGCGCCGTACCCGCGGTATCGCGCATTGTCGACGCCGATATCATGGCCTTCGTCGAATACTGCTACGACAATGGCCTGGAGCGCTCTTCCATAGCCCGGAAGCTCGCTTCGATCAAATCATTCTTCCGCTTCCTGTTCAATAACGAATGCATTGCGGACAACCCCGCGCGAAACGTTCGCCTTCCGCGCCGCGACCGCGCGCTCCCGCACTTTCTGTACCTGAACCAGATCGACCGCCTGAGCGACTTCCCGGTTGAGCGCTTCATCGACTTTCGAGACCGCGCGCTCCTCTCGGCATTGTATTCGACCGGCGCCCGCGTGACCGAACTGGTCACGGCGGACCTCGTCGATGTCGACATGCGGGCCGGAACGCTCCGGGTGAGCGGCAAGGGCTCCGTGCAGCGCGTCGTGTTTTTGGCCGATGAAACGATCGATTTCATCTCGTCCTATGTCGCCGAGCGCACCCGTCGGTTCGGTCGCGCCGACGGGCCGCTGTTCGTGAACAACCGCGGGACGCGGATCACCCGGCGGGGCGTGTTCCATGTGCTGCTGCAGCGGGCGAAGCGCTGCGGCCTCCTGGGCAAGGTGTCGCCGCACGTGTTCCGCCACAGCTTCGCGACCGAGCTCCTCAACCGGGGGGCCGATATTCGCGCGGTGCAGGAGATGCTCGGGCACCGCAACCTGTCGACCACGCAGATGTACACCCACACGACCAAGGAGCGCCTGCGCGCCGCCTACGACAGATTCCATCCGCACGCGGAGGGACGCCATGGGAAACATGAACAGTGACGGCACGTCGCGGAGCGCATTTCGCGCGACCACGGTGCTCGCGGTGCGCCATTCGGGCGGATTCGCCATCGGCTGCGACGGCCAGGTGACGATCGGCGACGCCGTCATCAAATCGACCGCGGTGAAGGTGCGGCGCATTCGGGGACGCGACATCATCTCCGGGTTCGCCGGCTCGGTGGCGGACGCCCTCACGCTCTTCGAGAAGCTCGAGATGAAGCTCGAGACCTATTCGGGCAATGTGCCGCGGGCGGTGGTCGAGCTCGCCCGCGATTGGCGGATGGACCGGGTATTGCGCCGACTCGAAGCGGTCCTGGTGGTCGGCGATCGCGAATCGCTCTTTCTTATAAGCGGCACCGGCGAGGTCATCGAGCCCGATGACGGCATCGTGGGCATCGGCTCGGGCGGCCAGTACGCGACCGCCGCCGCGCGGGCGCTCGTGCGCACCACCGCGCTTGCGCCGCGGGAGATCGTCGCGCAGTCGCTCGCGATCGCGGCGGAGATCTGCATCTACACCAACGCGAATATTACCATCGAGGAGCTGTAGCAATGCCGAAATCCGAGGCCCACAACCGGACGGCGCGCGGACTTACGCCCCGTGAAACGGTCGCGGAGCTGGACACCTATATCATCGGCCAGTATGCGGCCAAGAAGTCCGTCGCCATCGCCCTCCGCAATCGCGCCCGTCGCCAGCAGCTCGATCCCGAGATGCAGGACGAGATCGCCCCGAAGAACATCATCATGATCGGGCCCACCGGGGTGGGGAAGACCGAGATCGCCCGCAGGCTGTCGCGCTTGGTGAACGCGCCGTTCGTGAAGGTGGAGATCACCAAGTACACCGAGGTCGGCTATGTGGGACGCGACGTTGAGTCGATGATCCGCGATCTGTGCGCCATCGCGGTGAACATGGTGAAGGAGGAATCGGGTGCGCTTGTGGAGGAGAAGGCCCGGCAGAACGCCGAGGACCGCATCGTGGAACTCCTGACGCCGGCCGTCGGCGCGCAGATTGCGGAGATACGTGAACAGGGCTTCACCTTTGGCGCCGCCGATGAGGCCGAACGGGCGCAGGCCGCCGAGGCGGCTCTCGTCGATGCGCGCGAGCGGTGTCGGGCGGACCTTCGCGCAGGAGCGCTCGACGAGGAGCAGATCGAATACGAGGCGGAGGCCGGCGCGCGCATGCCGGTCATGTCGGTCTTCAGCGGTTCGGGCATGGAGGAGATGGACTTCCTGCAGAACATGCTCGGCGAGGTAATGCCCAAGCGGCCGAAAAAATCGAAGCTGACCGTCGTCGAGGCAAAAAAGCTTTTTTTCGACGAGGAGATGGACAAGCTCATCGACATGGACGCGGTGCGCATCGAGGCCGTCCGTCGCGTCGAGGAGATGGGGATCGTGTTCATCGACGAGATCGACAAGATCGGCGTCGGGGACAACCGGGGCGGAGGTCCCGACGTGTCGCGTCAGGGCGTACAACGCGATCTCCTGCCAATCGTGGAGGGGACAACCGTAAACACGCGGTACGGTCCCGTGCGGACCAATCATATCTTATTCATCGCAGCTGGGGCGTTCAATATCGCCCGGCCCTCCGATCTCATTCCCGAACTGCAGGGGCGATTTCCCATCCGGGTGGAGCTGGATTCGCTCACCGAGGACGATTTCAGGAAGATCCTGACGCTCCCCCGCAACTCGCTCACGCGCCAGTACACCGCGCTCCTGGGAACGGAGGGCGTGCGCCTCGGCTTTACCGACGAGGCCGTCGATCGCATCGCCCATATCGCGTTTACGGTGAACGCGCAGAATGAAAACATCGGCGCCCGCCGGCTGCACACCATCATGGAAAAGCTGCTCGAGGACATCCTGTTCGATGCCCCCGACCTGCCCGCGACGGAACGCGACATCGTCATCGACGCCGAACGCGTGGAGCAACGGCTTGCCGATACGCTCAAAGACCGCGACTTGACGCGATACATCCTGTAGCCGGTCATTCTTCGGATGCAAAAGCGAGCGTGACGAAGAAGACGCCAGGGCGATTGTCATGAAATATTTCACAGAGGAGCGCGAAGCGGCTGGTTCGATAGAGAGAGGAATGTGCGGAGGTTGGATAGCATGAATGGCGGATTTGTAACGGAATTTTTATTCGGGGATACTCGGGTCGCTACAGAAAGCGAACGAGCGACGGTGCGCATGCATCTTGACGAGCGCACCGAGGGCTGGGTGGGGATACCCCACGGCGGCATTGGCATGGGGTCCATTATGGAGCTCGCCTCGTTTCTCGAAGCCGGTCCGCGCGATACGAACGCCCGCTATCCCATGTCCGCCGAATTCCGGATGGGCGGCGCCTCGGTGCGGACCGGGGATACGGTCACGGTTTCCGTCGTATCGAGCGACGGCGGTTTCACGGGATCGATCGTTCCAGACGGACAGGACCGTCCCTATATCGAGGGAACGGTGCGATACGGCGCCGACGAACGGAATCGGCGCGACGATTTCATTTCGTTTCTGCCCGCGTCCTATTCCGAAATCCACGAGTCGCTCGCCCGGCTCCCGCATTATCGGAATTGCTTCGTATGCGGCGTGGAGCGAACGAGCCCCGGCCTCAACCGCGTGTTCAATTACCTCAACGACAGCCGAATAAACAAGACCGTCGTCTCGCATGTCGGGATGGACGATGCTGATGACGCGACGGTCCATCGATTTTCGACGGGATCGATGCTTCATCCTATCGCCCCGCTCGCCTTGCTCGACGAGGTGATGGGGTGGGGAGGGTTCCTTGTGTCGGGGCAGGGAGGCGTTTCGGTGCGTCTGGGGTACACATTTTATCGGGGGATCCGCATCGGCGAGCGTGTGGTGATGTTTGGGCGAGGCACTCGCGTCAAGGGCAGTGTAAGCTCACGCATGTTGTTCTGGGCCGATGGCGGCGCTGCGGTCATCGGTTCTGACGGGACGCTGGAGCCGGTCATCGTATCGTCAGGCCAATGGTTTGCCGTATCGGAACTCACCGAGCAGATGAAAATTCAGCTCATGCCACAAGACCTCATAGATCGCGCCTTCGCGCTTGCCGGATCATAACAAAGAGAAACAAGCATAAAAAAAGAATCAATTTTTCGTACAAGCTAATTGTTTCTGTATATAAAAATAGACAAAATATACAAGAAAATCTATTTTTTGATAAAATATTAAACCGTCCAACCGTTTTTTAATTGACATAATTCATGTTTCCCAGTACTTTCATGTCAGATAAATGATAAATCGAGTGTCTGATGAGGAGGTCACATGGTTAAAAGGTCGATTCTGCTTGCGGTAATTCTCATGTTCGTGTCTGCCTCGATCGTCTATGCGGGCGGCAGTTCGTCGAGCACCAAGTGTAAAACCAAGTATCCGATAGTGCTCTCACACGGGATGGGCGCCCAGTACAAGATCGCCGGCGGTCTGGCTCTGTATTGGAACGATATTCCCGACGAGCTCAAGGAGAACGGCGCCCGGGTGTATATTACCAGCGTAAATTCGCTCGATTCCACCGCAAACAAGGCCGCGGCGTGGAAGAAGCAGGTGCTGGAGATCCTCGCCGTATCCGGCGCGCAAAAAATCAACCTCATCGGGCATTCCCATGGGACCATCTACAGCCGGTATGCGATATCCAATCTGGGCATGGCCCCGTATATCGCGTCCCACACCAGCATCGCGGGGCCGCACCGTGGCAGCATCATCGCGAAGCTCGTGGTTGATGTGCTCGGCGGGAAAGACAATCTCGCCTATGACGTTCTCGAATTCCTTGTCTCGCTTCTCATGGGCGACAAAAGTCCGAACGCCGTCGCCAACATGCTGAACCTGACCCCTGATTTCATGAAAAACGTCTTCAACCCGGCCACCCCGAACAAGTCCGGGATTTATTATCAAAGCTGGGCGTACAAGATCCTCACGCCCGTCGGCGCGGGACTCTTCCTTGCGACGTGGCCGATTCTGAAATATTATGAGGGCGATAATGACGGTTTGGTCGCGGTCGATTCGGCGAAATGGGGCACGTTCCGCGGCGTGATAACCGGATCCTGGTGGGCGGGCGTCAATCACCTCGCCGCGGTCGACATGCTCTGGGGGATCACTCCCGGCTTCAATGCGCCGGCGCATTTTGTCGATATCGTCGGCGATTTAAAGAACAAGGGATACTGATCCCGGTCATCATCGTATCGCGAGCAAACGCGAGCCTCCGATATTCGGGGGCTCGTTTGTTTTGGATGATAGGTTCGTTTCGGGGAGCGCGCCGGTCGATTTCGAAAGAACCGCCCGGCCCAGAACGCGCTGTTCCGGTTCACGAAATTTCAAGCTCTTCCCGGCGGATCAATTCGACACAGCGGAATTCGTTACGATGGCGCGCAGGTCGTCGGCGGAAAAATGATATTTCTGTCGGCAAAAGAGGCATGCAAGCTCGGCGCCTCCGTCCTTCTCGATCATGTCGCGGAGTTCGTCCTCGCCAAGCGATTGCAGTATGGCGCCAATCAGTGCGCGATTGCACCTGCACGCGGCCGACAGCGTCGTTTCCGCGAGGAGCTCCGCGGCGGCCCCGCCGAGAAGCCCCGAGAGATAGTGCGATATCGCACCGCCGCCTCGAAGGAACTCCCCCAGCGGTTGCGCCGCACCGGCGATCGAAGTCTCCACGCGCTCGACGACATCCGGCGTCGTGTCGGGAAAGGTTTGGATGAGGATGCCGCCCGAGGCCGAGATCGAGCCGTCGCTGTTCATGGCGAGCCCGATGATGAGCGCCGACGGCGTTTGCTCCGAGGTGGCGAGATACGATGCGAGGTCCCGCGAGATGTCCCCGTGCAGTAGGGGCATGACGCTCGTATAGGGCTCCCTGAGGCCGATGTCCTTCGTGATGGTGAGCATGCCTGCGCCGATGAGTCGCGAAAACTCGATCAATCGTATCTCCCCGGCGCCGTCGATCGCGGGATTGGAAACATAGCCGCGAATATTGCCGCGTGCGTCGGATTGCACATGGACCTCTCGGATGGGCCCGCTTCCGGAAAATTTGAGGGTGATGGTTTGCGCCGAATCGGGCTTGAGCGTGGCCCCGAGGAGGGCCGTTGCGGTGATGGCGCGCCCAAACGCGCGCGTCGCGCTGGGGGTCGTTGCGTGAATGTCGGTGAGCGACCGAACCGTGTCGGTTGTGATGGACGTATAGGCGCGGAGTCGGAGGTCGCGTATGTGAAATCTCGATATGATGTCCATTGAATGTCCGCTTTGGAGAATCGGTGGTATGGGGTATTGGCGCTATCATCGATTATTTATCGATTTTGTCAAGAAATGAGCTTTTTGGAGGGCGGTTTTATCGAATTTCGGCTGATCAATTTCTGTTCCGTTGTTTTTTGATAAGACGATGAAGAAGTAATTTTGCTATACTTAACACATACCGACCGGATGGTTTTCGGCTTGGAGTATTAAAGGGGGGCGTGATGAAAAAACTGCGAATGATTGCTATACTCATGTGTGTCGGATGTGTGATGATGGCGTTTGTGGCGAACCATGCGAATGCAGGCGGGAAAAAGGCATCGCTCAACTTGAAATACCCGATTATTCTTGCGCACGGCTATGCGGGGAGCGACGAGTTCCTTGGATGTATCGACTATTTCTACGGTATTAAAAATGAACTGAAGGACGAGGGTGCCGACGTATACGCTCCCGATCTTGGCGCCTTCGATACGTCAGCCAAACGCGGGGAGAAGTTGAAACGCTTCGTGCTCGAGGTGCTGGCGGCCACGCGGAAGCCTAAGGTGAATATCATCGGCCACTCCCAGGGGGGTGTCACTTCGCGGTACATGATATCGAACATGGGGATGAGCGGAAAGGTCGCGTCGTTGGTGATGATATCGTCTCCGAACCGGGGAACCTCGCTTGCCGATTTTGTCATCTTCAAGCTGCCGAACGTCGCGGGAAAGGCCATCACGGGAATCGCGAACAGCCTTTGGGGCGGACTCCTCTGCGCGGACAGGAATCCCAACTTCTATGCGGCCACCTACGAGCTCACCCGTCACAACATGACCAAGAACTTCAATCCGAACACGCCGGATAAAACAGGCATTCGCTACTATAGCTATGCCGGGAAGATGTACGGCCTCTCCGCCAACATCATTCTCACTCCCACCTGGGCGCTCATACGCTATTACGATGGGGAGAACGACGGCATTGTGCCGGTCGCGAGCTCCGTGTGGGGAAACTGGAAGGGCAAGGTGACCGGCCTCTTCGGCGTTGATCATTTCATGGAAATCAATCATCTTTTCGGAAACACGCCGGGATTCGACGCCGAGGGTTTTTATGTAAAAATCGCGAAAATGTTACAGAGCGACGGTTGCTAAACCCTCCAATATCGCAATGCGAATCATCAGGAGTCTCGAACATCGAGGCTCCTGAGTGTTTTTGAGGGGTGATAATTTTTCTCCGAAAACGAGGAAAGTTTTTGACGTGTCGATGATCGTTGTTTGAATACCGCTGTAATGGGGAAGCAGCGTACATGATTACCGGAGCACGCCATGGATGATATTCTCGGAAAAATCAACATCTTCATTGTCCCTCCGGTGCTTGCGTTGGCGATCGGTCTTACGCTGGCCGTACTCTCGCTGGTAAAGGGGCGAGTGGGCGGGCGGTTCCGCACCGAGAACGTTCTTTTCGCCCTGACCTGCATCTGGTGGTCGTCGCTGCTCGCGCCCGCGTTCATTTGCCATCAGCTCTTCAGGGGCGATATCGATTTTATCCTTCGGATCGAGCGAAGCATCCATTTCTTTTATGTGTATATACCGCTTGTAAATCTTCTGTATTTCCACCAGATTTTTCAGGTACAGCGTCGGTGGCTGGTCATCGTGTGCGCGGTGATGAGTTGTGCGATCTCCGTCTCCACTCAGACCGAATACTATTTTACCGGGATGCACACCTACAGCTGGGGATACATTGCCAAGGGCGGTCCGGCCTTCGACGCCTATGGTCTGTACGGGACGTCTATCGTCGTATACATCATCGTGTTAAGCTTCCGAAAGATACGGGCCGAGACGAACCCGGTTGCGCGCCTCAAGATGAAATTCATCACGCTCTCGCTCATGACCAGCGCCTTTCTCACCATGATGAACGTTCCCGCCATCAATGGGATCGACTTCTATCCGATGGGGAACTTCAACTTCGTCGCGCTGGGCATTCTGGCCTACGGCGTGCTGCGGTATCGCTTCATGAATGTGCGTAGCGTGCTGCATATCACGCTCATCTGGGCGGTGTTGTCGTCGCTCATCTTTATTCCAAACTACCTTCTTTTCCGATGGGTCAAGCCGCGGGTGATCGATCTGCCGGATGCGCCGTTGTTCGCAATTCTCATCGCCTGGTTCTTCCTGAACATCGCCTACATTCGGAAGGTGCAGCCGATGATCGACCAGCTGTTCAACCGCCGGAAGTTCGACCTTATCGCCGAGGAGCACGAGTTCATCGCCGAGATCGCGCAGCTGCAGACCCTCTCGGCGCTCACCGGCAGGCTCATCGATGTGATGAAGAAAGCCCTCGTCTTCGCCGAGGCCGAATACGTGGTCCCGCATCACGAAGGAACGGGCGACGGCGGCTCCGGGGCGCACAGGGCCGCGGTCCCGGCGGAGATGTCCGCATGGCTGGTGCGGCACAATCATCTCATCGAGCGGACCATGGCCGAAACCGATCCGGAGTACGCCGACATGCGCGGTCCGCTGCTGGCGCTGTTCGAGTCGCTGGGGTGCGAGTATGTCATACCGTTCGTCCACAACGGCGAGCTCATCGGCCTGCTCAAGCTCTCGGAGCGGCGCAACCTCCGCCAGCTCGACGCGAGCGAGGTCAGCTTCATCAACAATATCCGTTCGGCGGCCTCGATCGCCCTCGCGAACTCGACGATGTATCAAAACCTTTCGGACCTCAAGGACAATCTCGAGGAAAAGGTTCAGGAACGAACGAAAGAGCTCAGCATGGCGCGCGACGCGCTCTGGGGCGAGATGCAGCTCGCGAAGAAGATTCAAACGGTGCTGCTTCCCGAACACCCGGCCATTCTGGGCTATGAGATATCGGGCTACATGAAAACCGCCGACGACGTCGGGGGCGATTACTACGACATCATCAACGTGGACGGGTTCGACTGGGTGGTCATCGGCGACGTTTCGGGGCACGGCGTCCCCGCCGGGCTCATCATGATGATGGTGCAGACGTCGATCCGGTCGGTGCTCTCGTGCGCGCCGTCGCTCCGTCCCAGCGAGCTATTGGCGAAGGTGAACGAGGTGATCACCGACAATATCCAGAAGCTCGGCGAAGACAAGTACATGACCATCACGGTCCTCGCCTGCTTCAAGGACGGCCGCTTCTACTATTCGGGGCTCCATCAGGACATCATGGTCTTCCGGCACGATCGTCGCGAGACCGAGCTCGTGGAGACCGACGGCGTGTGGATCGGGCTGTTTCACGACATGCCGCGCGACTCGGCCGACAAGGAGCTGCAGATGCGGCTCAACGACGTGATGCTCCTGTACTCCGACGGCATCACCGAGGCATGGCGCACGGGGACCGCGCGGGGGAAGCGCAATGCCGAGGACGACATGTTCGGGGAGGAGCGACTCAGGACGCTGTTCACCGATCTGGGCGAACGGCCCACCGAGGAGATCAAGGAGGGGATACTCGCGGGGCTCGCGGGGTACACCTTCACCGACGATATCACCATGCTCATCCTGCGGCGGAAGGCCTGATCCGGCCGTAACGGCCGGCTAGAATTCCTTAAGCGATTCGTGGATGCCCTTGAGCATGTCGAACCAGTACTCGAGGGCGGCCTCTGCGCGATCGGCCTTGAACTTGTCGATCCAGAGGGCGAGCTCGGGCGAGGTGTCGTTCTCGACATCACGGCGACGAATCATAAATGATTCCACGAGATCGATGCAGCGGCCCGCTTCCCAGAACTGCGCCGTGTTCCGGCTGTTGATGCGCCCGGCGGTAAGGGTCACATTGTGCACGAACTCGTCCTTGAGCCCGTAGAGCGTTCCGACCAGCTCAGGAATCATCTCCTCCGCCCATGTGCGATGGAACCGGCAGAAGCCGGCATTGTCCATGACCAGCTCGCCGATAAGCCGCTTCGCGCACTGGCGCCCCAGCTCGCGCGGCGGATGGAATTCCGCGCCATAGTGCATGTAGTATTTCCCCATGATGGGCATGGGCGCGAGCACGCCGGGCGTCCAATACTGGTTGGGGACCATCCAGCCCGTCCGTGCGTTCGCGGTATAAATGAACGGGTCGAGCAGGGCGCGCCCGCGATCGCGCGCCAGGCCGCGGGCGAGCTTGCGCATCCCCTCGGTTCGCTCCAAGAGACCGCGATGTCCGACGATCGAGTCGAGTATGGCGATCCCGAGCTCGGCATTATGCGCCGAATCGACCACCACGCTGAAGCCGGTCGGCGAGAAACGCGGCGTTCCGGACACGCCGATCTCCGCCGGCGCGATATGGCCCGCATCGAGGCATTCCATGAGCCATGCGAGCGTTCCGCCGATTGAAATGCTGTCGAAACCGAGCATATCGGCATGGCGGACCAGCCGCTCGGCCGCACGCTGGTCGAACACGCCGCACAGCGGCCCCATCGTCTGGTAGGGCTCGTAGTCCTTCTTGTACTCGTCGCGGTATTTTTTGCACACGGCCGCGCACGGCTCGCCGCAGGTCTTCTGGCTCTTTGTCTTGATGGTTTCGTCGTTGAACTGCTTGAGGTAGTGGTCAAGAATGAACGATGAATGAAGGGCGCGACGTTCGTCCTCGGTCATGTAGATGCTTCGATAGTTGAAGGCGATGATGCGGCCGCCCATGCCCGCATAATTCACCCCGAAGGTGCCCCCGGTGTCGAACTTCGGATCGAAGCGGTACTTGGTGGTAGCCTCCATGTCCTTGGCGGCCAGCTTTTTCTGGAATTTGTTCTGAAACCATTCGTCGGCGACCTTCCGGTCGCGGAAGTCCTCGTCGATGACCGTTCCGCCGTACACGATGGCGGCGATGCCGTGCTCCTGGAGCAGCTTGCTGCCGAAACCGCCGCGTCCGGCCCAGGTGTCGATGTGCGAAATCTCGCCGTCCTTGATCGGCGCCGACGCGATGGCGCCCATGTCGGTGGCCAGAGCCGCAGGACCCACCGCGAGTACGCGTGGGGAATCGGCGTAGCGATCGCCAAAGCGATCGAGTGCGTGCCGCATCATCGAATAGACGCCGCCGGGCTCCGCGCCCCATACCGCCGTGCAGTCGACCGGCGCGATGTCGATCTGCACCTCTTCGCCGTGAACGCGATTGAGGCAGAGGAGGGAGGGCACCGGCGCGCGATTGCGTATCGCGAGTAGGTTGATGCCGAGATCGTCGAAGACGAGTCCAGCGCCGCCCATCGACGAGATATAAAAGCTTCCCCAGCAGGGTGAGAATCCCGTGAAGACCATGCGGTTTGATCCGGGAAAGATGGATCCGGCGAAAAGGCCTGTCCCGATATTGAGGCTGTTGAACCGTTTTGACAGATGCAACCCAAGGTCCACCGGACCGAAAAACGCGCCAACGGGGAATTTCTCGATTCGATAAAAGCCGGACGCAGCGTCAAGGTGCAAAACGCGGAGATATGGTTCCATGGCGGCTTCCTCCGAGAGGTCTCTCCTAAGCTCTATGCGTTGAAACCGATGTGTCAAGCAGAATAATTACTCAGTCGTTTCGTACTTCTGAACATGTGAATTGATGGATAAAATTCTTGTTTTTTCCGAAAAGTACTATATATTCTTCATTATGCTCCGTGTTTTGCAATTTGAATAATTACGGTAACGATATGATTGGTAATAGCAAGAAGCTTTTCGCTCGTATTGTTCCCATTATCATAACAGCGCTCGCTGTCGGTTGCACGGACGTCAAGGACAGCAATACACCGGCCGGCCCGCCTCTTGAAGGATTGATCGCGTACTATCCATTCACCGGCAATAGCGAAGATGAGAGCGGCAATGGCAGGCATGCGTCGATCCACGGAAACCCGCGCTTGACGGCCGATGTGAACGGCTATCTCGACAACGCCTATGCCTTCAATGGGAGCGGCGATTTCATGGATACGCCGATCTATCATCTCCCGACCGAGTTTACGCTTGCGGCATGGATCAAAGTGAACGATACGTCGAGCGAGAACCCAATTCTCTCAAAGAACTCAAGCGATGGGGCACCGGAGAATGGGTGTGAATTTTGTATGAGCGTGCTTCCACTTTTGCATATTAGATTTGTGGTGAGCGATGGAACGGTGTTTTCGGTAGTGTCGACGCAAAGAATCAAAGTTGGCGAGTGGACGCATGTTGCAGTTCGTTTTAGGGAGAACGGACGATCGGTCATCATTGACGGTCAATATGATACGCTCGTTACCGGCTTCGTGAGTCGTGCGCAACAGCCCATGCAGATCCAGATCGGGCGATATCACCCTGATACAGGCCTGCTACATTTCAACGGGTCAATCGACGAGGTGCTGATTTACGGACGCGCCCTGAGCGATGGCGAGATCAGGGCGATATACGATTTCGGGAGACCATGGTAATCGGCATGCGAAGGATCATACTGGTCGTTGTGGCATTGTCGATGGTGCTGTTCTCGCATCGCGTCGACGCGCACGTGACCGATACCGCGCGCACGTGGAACTTTCTCGAATTTCGCGCGAAATTCGCCCCCGATCTCGGAGTGCGTATTCGCCCCGAGCATATCTATGAGCATTATCGCCGCGACGGCGAGCCGCTACAGACGACGGAGTATTACGTGTACGCGGGGATTTTCTACGACCTCCCGGTGAGCAAATATTTCATGCTCAATTACGCGCTCGACTACTGTTACAAAGGGATGCCGGTGCACAGCAAGTATCGTGATGCGAGCTGGCAGTCGAACTATCCCTACGAACACGCGGTTTACGTGTGGGTCACGCCCACGGTGATGCTGGGGGATTTCATCATCCAGACGCGGCTGGCGCTGTACAATCAACTCTTCATTGGCAACACCGAGCGCTGGCGGGGCGACGCCAAACTGCAGGGATACGACGCGAGCGAGGCATCGGGATATGCCGCTACGTTTCGCGGCATGCTGCAACTCTCCTATCGGGTTACAAAGACTTTTGAGGTCTTCGTAGGCGATGAGGTGTTTTACGGGGTGTTCGATGACGCGGAGACAAAGTATGTGCCGCAAAGCGAATCGGGAGGCGCGCAAAACGTGGTGCGTACGCGGACCAATAACAGCGCGAAGATCGCCTATGGGACCTATTTCCGCCGCCAGGGACTGCAGTTGAACGACGTATTCGTCGGGATCAATCTATCGCTCACGCCGGATGTTCTTTTCTCATTCCAGTTCATCCACGAAGAGGAATACAATCAGAATTACGATCCGAAAAGCGAGCTGGCGTCGGAGCGGGTTCGGTTGCTGCAAATCAACAGGTATCTCTCGATGGGTGTGACCTATACGCTGGATTTTAGCGGGAAGTAGGGAGCCGCACCCGAGATCGCACCAAACGCCTGCTGCCCGGGCGCGGCAAATACCCCGCAGGGGAATCAGCCCTTGACGAACTTCAGGAACTCTTTCGCCGCGTCGTCTGGTTTCTCGCGCATCGGGAAATGGCCGCAGTCCTTGATGATGACCACCGCGCTTTTCGCAATGCCCTTCTCGAGCAGCTTCGTGCAGGAAACATGGACGCGATTGTCCTTTTCTCCCCACATGACCAGCGTTCGGGACTTGATCTTGCCAAGCTCTCCGGCAAGCTTATAGTCCTCGCCGAACACGTCCCAGAAGATCTTTTGATTGAAGTCCGAATTCGCGATGGATTTTTTCGTCAGATAGCGCTTGATGGGGCCGGGGATCGACGGCGGCGTTACGAACATGAATTTGAGCAGGTTGTCGAAATCGGCGACGTTTGTGACCGAAAGCGGGTTTTTCCCCACGGCGACCTGCTTTTCGAACTCGCTCCGCTCAGGGCACGGCACGGCCTCGGTGTTGATAAGAGTGAGCGACAGCACCTTGTCGGGTTTGGAGATGGCGAAATGGCTGGCGATAACGCTCCCCATCCCATTGCCCACGAGATGGAACTTCGCGGCCCCCAGTGCGGAGGCGATCTTTCCGAGCCGCTCTGATTGAAGCGCGATCCCGTACAGGGCGGCAAGGTTCTTCGTGCTTTCGCCGGATCCGGGCAGGTCGAGCGCAATGACGCGATACGACGGCGTGATGGTCTTGGCGAAGGCCGCCCAGTTGTCCTTGTCGCCGCCGAGCCCATGGAGCATGATGACGGGTTCGCCGCTGCCCCCCTCGAGATATTCCACGGTAAATTCATCAACGACGACGGTTTTCGCGGTAAGACCGGCCGCCTTACGCGCCTTGTTCACCGACATGTTGAGAATGACCTGGGGGAATCCGAAAAAGACTATGGCCGGGATGAGGAGAATGACCGCTACGATAATGAGAATGGTTTTCTTTTTATTCATAGGTTTACCTCGCTCGAAATGTTATAGGATATGGCCTTGGCTGTGTGTATATCTGTGGTGTCTTTTTACACATATCTACAGTGTGATTTTATATCAGTCAAGAAGAAATCAACGATCGTTCTATGAATCATACGAAAAAATGAAAATTGATTTGACAGGGTGATAACGATACCGCGAGATTAACTTTGCATAGCGATAAATAATTGGAAGGACATACCGTTACTCCCTCATGGATGATTTACTCCAGGTCGATGGCCTGTCGCTGAGCTTCGGCGGTTTGCGTGCCGTGCATGGGATACGCTTTTCCGTGAAGCCCGGCATGATTTTCTCCGTCATCGGTCCCAACGGTGCTGGGAAAACCACGATATTCAACTGCATCAGCGGTATCTATCGGCCCAATGAAGGGCGCATATCGTTCGCGGGACGCGACATCACCCGCCTCGCGCCCCATGCCATCGCGCGCCTCGGCATTGCGCGCACCTTCCAGAATATCGAACTCTTTTCGCGCATGACCGCGATGGAAAACATCATGCTGGGGCGGCATGTGCACATGAAGCGCGGCCTCCTGCGGGGCGCTTTCATGTGGGGGCGACGGTCGGCCGCCGCGCGCGAGGAGTGCGAAAACCGCCTGGTCGCAGAGCGGATCATCGATCTGCTGGACCTGCAGTCGGCGCGCGACCACTTTGTGGGCGAGCTACCGTACGGACGGCAGAAACTGGTGGAGCTTGCGCGCGCGCTTGCGCTCGAGCCGACGCTGCTGCTCCTGGACGAGCCGTCGGCCGGCATGAACAGCGAAGAGAAGCAGGACCTCATCTTCTGGATCAAGGACATACAGGAGGAGATGGGCATCACCATCCTCCTTATCGAGCACGACATGAAGATGATCATGGACATATCCGATCGCGTGCTGGCCATCAATTTCGGAGAGCCCATTATCGAGGGCGCGCCGGCGGAGGTGGCGAATCATCCCGATGTCCTGCGGGCCTACCTCGGGGAGGACCAGGCCAGTGCTTAAGATCAACAACGTCGAGACCTATTACGATCTGCTGTATGCGCTCAAGGGCGTATCCCTCGAGATTGCCGCGGGAACGATCACGGCCATCCTGGGGAACAATGGCGCCGGGAAGAGCACGGTGCTCAAGACGGTGATGGGCCTCATCGACGACCAGCCCGAGAAGGGGACCATAGAATTTCTCGACCGGAGGATCGACGGGTGCGATCCCGAGTCGATCGTGCGGCTGGGGATATCGTACGTTCCCGAGGGCCGTGAGGTGTGGGAGGAGCTCACCGTTTCCGAAAACCTCTTGATGGGCGCCTATATCCGCCGCGACCGTGTTGGCATCAAAAAGGACCTGGATCGAATGTATGCCTATTTCCCGGTGCTCAAGGAGCGCACCGGCCAGCTCGCCGGGACGCTCTCCGGCGGCGAGCAGCAGATGCTCGCGATCGGCCGCGCGCTCATGAACGCGCCGAAGCTTCTGCTTCTCGACGAGCCGTCGTTGGGCCTTTCGCCGCTGTTGGTCAAGACCATCTTCGGCATCATCAAAACGATTCGCGACGACGGCGTGACGGTGATCCTGGTCGAGCAGAATGCGCGAATGGCGCTCCAGATCGCGGACTTCGGCTATGTGATGGAGAACGGGCGTTTCGTGATGAAGGGCACGGCGCGGGAGCTCATGGAGGACAAGGACGTCCAGGAGTTTTACCTGGGCGTCAAGACGGACGTTTCCGCGAAGGGCTATCAGCGCTGGAAGCGAAAAAAGCGGTGGCGTTGATGCTGAGGACTCTGGCCCCTCCGTTGACCCCCTTCGTCCTTCGGACACCTCCCCCTTCGTTAGGGGGAGGGATGGCTATGGGGTTTGTCGCGTTAAATGCTTGATGATTGGTACGAGCATCGGGACACTCGGGAAGCGTTATCAACGTTATTAGTATGCAAAAAATGAAACGAATGTATATATGAACACCGTACCGGAAATTTTTACTGCGACCGTATCGAAATACGGCGATCGGGCGGCGCTGCGGTTCAAGCAGTACGGCACCTGGCGCGATGTGTCGTGGAACGAATACCTTGAGCGCGCGACCTTCGTGGCCTGCGGCCTGCATGCGCTGGGTTTTCGTAAGGGTGATCGCGTCGCCATCATCGGGGACAATTGTCCGGAATGGGTCTATGTGGACCTCGGGACGATGTGCGCGGGCGGCGTGAGCGTCGGGGTGTACGCCACGAACTCGTGGGACCAGTGCGAGTTCGTTGTCAACCACGCCGAGGCGAAGTTCTATTTCATGGAGAACGAGGAGCAGCTCGACAAGTGGCTGCAATTCCGAGAGAACGCGCCAACGCTCGCCACGGTGTTCGTGTGGGACCTCAAGGGGCTGCGGGACTTTCGCGATCCCCTGTTGATGACCTTCGACGAGCTCGTGGAGCTGGGAAAGAAAACCGCCGAGGAGCAGCCCGATCTCATAAACGCGCTCATGGCGGCCGTGCGGCCGGATGACGACGCGCTGTTCATCTACACCTCCGGCACCACGGGGCGCCCCAAGGGCGCAGTGCTCACGCATGCGAACATCGCCTGGATCGCGAACGCCATCCAAATGGCGAACCCGCTGTATGATACCGACGAGGTCCTGTCGTATCTGCCGCTCTGCCATGTCTTCGAGCGGATCTTCACCGTGTTCGCGCACGTCCGATACGGGTATATCGTCAACTTTATCGAGAACCTGGACACCATCACCGACAACATGCGCGAGATCTCTCCCACGGTCGGGTACGCTGTGCCGCGAATCTGGGAGAAGTATCTTTCCATGGTCATCATCAAGATGTCGGACGCGACCTGGTTGAAAAAGCATATTTTCAAGGCGGCCCTCGATGTCGCGAACCGTCGCGCCCAGCTCATGCAGGATGGAAACCCCATTCCGCTCGCACTCGCGCTCCTCTATCGCATCGCGTATATCGCGGTGTTCCGGAAGTTGAAGGAGCGTTTGGGCTTCGACCGGATGCGTCTCGCCTATTCCGGCGCGGCGCCCATTTCGACGGGCGTGATCACGTTTTTCAATGCGATCGGCGTGCCGCTCCTTGAAGGGTACGGTCAAACGGAGGGGACGGGCGTGACCACCGTGAACCGGCTCGGCTCCAGCCGCATCGGCACCGTGGGGAGGCCCATCGACGGGGTCGAGGTGCGGATCGGGGAGGATGACGAGATCATCGTGAAATCGCCGGGCGTCTTCAAGGGGTACTACCGGGACGAGGAATCGACGCGCCAGTCCATCATCGACGGCTGGCTGCACACCGGCGACGTGGGGGCGATCGACCACGAGGGCAATGTCATCATCACCGGACGCATCAAGGACATCATCATCACCGACGGCGGGAAGAACATCACGCCGCAGTTCATCGAGGGGAAGCTGGTGTTCAGTCCCTACGTGAACGACGCGATCGTCATCGGCGACAAGCGCAAATACCTCACCGCCATCATCGTCCTGGACGAGGACAATGTCGTGAAGTACGCCCAGGACCATAAGATCCAGTTCTCGACTTACCGCGACCTCGCGCAGAACCTCGAGATCGAGAAGCTCATCCAGAAGGAGGTCGATGCGGTGAACGAGGCCGTATCGCGCGTGGAGCAGATCAAGCGATTCACCATATTACCGCACAAGCTGTATCAGGAGGAGGGGGACGTGACCCCCACCATGAAGGTGAAGCGTCGCTACATACAGGAAAAGTATGCGGACCTGATTGACGGTATGTATCGGGGATAGAGGGCTGTCAAGGGTCACCATTGGCGCACCGCCCCAAATGAAGTGGGAGATCGGGAGGGGGGCGTTGAAATCAGTGCGGATGAAAAACGTTCCAAAAATTGTGAAACTTCCCGCGGAGAATGCCGGAACGGGGTTTTTTACGACAGTTCGATGATGCTGGAACGGCAATACGAAGGGGCTGATTCGATGTGCACGCATTGACATTGCTTTATACAACGAGAACACACGATACCACTGGAGGAGAGTTATGAACAGATTCTATTCATTCATCATCGCGATGGCGCTTGCATCGTTTCTGATCCTGCCGGGCTGCGCAAAGAAGGCCGATGACGAGCGGCGTGGCGTGACGGATACGACCGTGAAGATCGGGCAATGGGGCCCGCAGTCGGGGCCGGCGGCGCTCTGGGGCGCGGTCGCCCGCGGATCGGACCTGTATTTCAAGATCATCAATGAAGAGGGCGGGATCGCCGGGCGCAAGATTCAGCATTTTATCCGCGACGACGGCTATCAGCCGAATCGGACCAAGTCCGAGGTGAAGCAGCTCGTCGAGGGCGAGGGCGTGTTCGCCTTCGTTGGCGGCCTGGGGACCGCGACCGGCATGGCCGTGAAGCAGTATCTCAATGACAACAAGGTCCCGTGGGTGAACCCTTCGTCGCCCTCGTCGCACTGGACCTTTCCGCAGTCCAAGTACCTTTTTAACTTTTTCCCGCTTTCGAGCACCGAAGCGGACCTCTTGCTCAAGTACGCGATGGAGAACCTGAAAAAGAACTCCTTCTCGATTTTCTATCAGAACGACGATTACGGAAAGCTCGGTTATCTCGCCGCCAAGCACATTCTCGAAAAGAAGGGACTGAAGCTCGCCGAGGGCGTCTCGGTCGAGAATGCCGACACCGATCTGAGCTCGCACGCGCTCAAGCTGAAGAACGCGAACGCCGACGTGGTGATCATGTGGGTGAACCCCAAGCACGCGTCCATCATCCTGGGCCAGTGCGCGAACATCGGCTATAAGCCGCAGTGGATGGCCTCCAGTACGCTGTCGGACATGGCCATCATGTACAAGATCTCGCGCGGACTCTGGAAGGACATGATCTTCGCGAACTTCACCGAGTCGCCGGATTCGGATTCCCCGCTCATGAAGAAGTACCGAGCGTATCATCAGAAGTTCGCTCCCAACGAGCGCTGGGGGGTCTTCTACTACGCCGGCATCATGTTCGCCGAGCCGATGGTCGAGGCGCTCAAGAAATGCGGGAAGGACCTCACGGTGGAGAATTTCGTGAAGGCGATGGAGTCCATCAAGGACTTCCAGGGCATCGGCCCCAAGATCACCTACGGGCCCAACCAACGCCAGGGCGCGAACTCGATCTTCATCGCCAAATGCATCAGCGACACGAAGGCGCAGAAACTCACCGGCTGGCTCACGTCCGATTTCGACGTGAACGAGATCCTGAAACAGGTGAAATAGACGGGGAACGGGGCCCGTCGCACATCGGGCCCCACGTCACACGCCATGGATATTAAACGCGATTACTACGAGGACATACGGCTCCTGGGGAGCGGCGCAAAGCGGTTTTGGTTCGGCGTGATGATGCTCGCGCTTGCCGTCACGCCGTTCCTGTTGCCCGGTCATGTGTTGAGCGATGTGAACTTCATCGCCATCAACGTGATCGTGGCGATTGGATTGAACATCCTGGTGGGGTTCACCGGCCAGGTGTCCCTGGGCCATGCGGGCTTCTTCGCGATCGGGGCCTATGCGACGGTGTTGTTGATGAGCGCCGCGCAGTTCGTCCCGTTCCCGCTCGCGCTGCTCGCGGCCGGGCTCATCGCGGCGCTGTTCGGGTTCGTCCTGGGACTGCCGTCTCTCAAGCTGGAGGGGCCGTACCTCGCGATCGCCACGCTGGGTTTCGGCATGGCCATCACGCAGATCATCGGCCGCTTCTCGGTCTTCGGCGGACGCGATGGCATCCAGGTCCCCGAGGTGCACTACCTCGACCGTCTGTTCGTCGAGTACGCCGGGATGACCGCATCGGCGGCCAAGGCGACCGACCTGTATTTCATCATCATCGTCTTCGCCGTCGCCATGACGATCATGGCGCGCAATATCATCAAAACGCGGGTGGGGCGCGCATTCATCGCGATCCGCGACGACGACATCGCCGCCCAGTCGATGGGCGTTCACGTCACGCTCTACAAGACCCTCTCCTTCGCCGTGAGCGCGTTTTTCACCGGCGTGGCTGGCGGCCTGTATGCGATATGGCTCGGCTATATCAACCCGGAGTCGTTCGGGTTCATCATGTCGGTGCTTTTTCTGGCGATGGTGGTGGTGGGCGGCGTGGGTTCCATCATGGGATCGGTGCTGGGCGCGATCGTCATATCGTTCCTGGACCTCAATCTCAAGCAGAACACCATCGTCCAGATTCCGGTGCTCGGGAATGTGCTGGTCATGTTCACCGACGCGGTCATGGACACAAACGGCATCGCCTACGTGAGCTACATCATCTTCGGCCTCATCATGATGCTCATCGTCGTCTTCGAGCCGCTGGGATTGTTCGGGTTCTGGATCCGAATCAAAAAATACTGGAAGACGTGGCCTTTCTAGGATCGGGGAAAACCGTATGATGATTCTGCAGCCCCTTATTGACGGCCTGGCGATCGGGAGCCTCTACGCCCTCATCGCGCTTTCGATGGTCATCATCTACAAGACCTCCGAGGTGCCCAATTTCGCGCAGGGCGAGATGGCCATGCTCTCGACGTTTTTCGCGTATTATCTCATGGAAAATGCGGGGTTCGCCTTTCCATACGCGTTCCTGGGGGCCCTGGTTTTTGCGGCCGTGGTGGGCATCGTGTTCGAGTTCGTTTTTCTGCGACGCGAGAAGGAGGTGGGCATCCTCGGCTTCATCCTCATCACCCTCGGTTTTGAGCGCATCCTGTACGGCATCGCCGGCTGGAAATGGGGATCGGAGCAGAAGCTGTTTCCATCGAGCTTCGCGCCGCTGCCGGTTTCGGGCTCCACGATGATTCACCTGGGGGGCGTGAGCATCAGCCAGATCAAGCTCATCATCGTGATTGTCGCGGTTTCGCTTATCGGGCTGATATTCCTGTTTTTCAAGTACACACGGGTGGGCATCGCCATGAAGGCGACCCAGCAAAACGCGACCGCGGCGCGCATCAACGGCATCCGTACGAAGCGCATCATGTCGCTCACCTGGGCCATGAGCGCGGTGGTGGGCGCGATCGCGGGCATGCTGCTGGTGCCCGGCACCAATACCTCGCTCGACGCGAACATCATGCTCGCGCCGCTCCTCAAGGGCTTCGCCGCCGCCGTGCTGGGCGGGATGAACACGCTTGTCGGATCGATTGGCGGCGGAATCATACTGGGGGTGATCGAGAAGTTCTTCGGGTTCTATATCTCTTCGGAATTCGAGACGGTGGTCGCCTTTCTCATCATCGTTATCATTCTCTGGTTTCGCCCGGGGGGCCTCTTCGGGCGCCACTATGTGCGGAAGGTGTAAGCCAATTTCCGACGTCCGTACAACGAACGACCTTTCTCGCGACGCCTTCGGCGCTGTAAAACCATGAAGCTCGTGATTTTCGATATCGACGGGACGCTGCTGAACTCCACGGACGTCGATGCCGAGTGCTACGTTCGTTCGATTGCCGACGTCTTCGGGATCGCCGGGATGAGCGACGATTGGAGCGAATACACGAGCGCGACCGATCGAGCTATCTTCGATGACGTGGTCCAGCGAAATCTCGGGCGACCGCCCACCGACGAGGAACGCGCGAAGCATATCGAACGGTTGATCGAGCTTTTCAGCGTGGCCGTTACGGATGATCCCGCTCGATTCGCCGAGATCCCCGGGGCGCGCGACATTATTGCGGGGATGCGGTCACGAGACGGATGGGTTGTCGCGATCGCGACCGGGTGCTGGCTCGAGTCGGCCGAATTCAAGCTGCGCGCGGGCCGCATCGACCATTCCGGCATCACGATGGTGACGAGCACCGACGAGGGGATGCGGGACCGTCTCGTGGGGCGGTGCATCGAGACTGCGCGCTCGCGGGCCGGGGTCAGGGCCTTCGATGCGATCGTCAGTATTGGCGACGGTCGCTGGGACGTGGAGGTCGCCTCCCGCCTCGGGATCGGCTTTATCGGAGTGGGCTCTGACCCCCGATCGATATTCCGGCGCGAAGAGCGATGTACGGTGATCGATCGCTATCCCGACGTCGATTTGTTTGTTCAATTGCTCGAAACGGCCGCCGTGCCAGGTCGCGAGTAAAAAAGTGGCATACGGCGGAATATATCGATTGACAATACACGCCCCCTCGGCGATGTCGTTACTCCAGACGGGGCCGTAGCTCAGTTGGGAGAGCGCTAGAATCGCACTCTAGAGGTCGAGGGTTCGATTCCCTTCGGCTCCACTTCACGCAAACGCCTTCCACGCTCGTGGAGGGCGTTTTATTGTGTGCCCGTTTATCAGGTAACGCCGCGCCGTATGGATACCCTCGAGAAAGAGATTCTTCCCGGAATTTTCATCATCACCCAAAAGGGGCGCTGGGGCGTTGTGCGTCCCGCGGTAAATCTCTACTTCATCGCGGGGCCGGACGGGCTGCTCTTCGATGCCGGCTATGGGAACCGATCGTCGGTGCGAATGGTGACGCGGGGTATCGAGCGCGTCGTTTCACGCTGTACCGGTCGCGGGGAGCCCTGCGTACTGACGCGCGTCCTCCCGAGCCATGCGCATCCTGACCATTTCGCGGGTCTGAAAAAGATCAGACGCAGTACGGGCGCACGGGTGCTCCTCACCGAAACCATGGCCGGAATTATTTCGAGCCGGTCGGCCTATCGGCGTTCATATCGATTCAGCGCATCGCGCTATTACCGAGAAAAACGGCCTATGCGCCAAAAGCTGATTGACGCGCTGGTAAATCCGCTCATATCGTTCCTGTACGAGCTCGTGTTCGGGACCGCGTTCATTTCCAATCCCGACGAAATCGTGCCCGATTCCGGGTCGCTCACCGTAAACGGAGAGCAGTGGACGATCGTTCCGTCGCCGGGACACAGCGCCGACCACATCGCGCTGTACAGCGAATCGCGCGGCGTCCTTCTCGCGGGCGACAACGTGCTTAGGAGGATCATCACCTGGCTCGGGCCGCCGAAATCGGACCTTGCCGCGTATTTCGCGACGCTCGAGCGGTATCGCGCCTTACCGCGGCTCGATGTGATCCTGAGCGCCCACGGCAGTCCGGTGCGGAATCCGCAGCGGCGGATCGACGAGATCGTCAAATGGCGCACAAAGCGTATTGCCGATGTCCAGCGCGCCGTCGATCGATCGGGCGCCGAAGGAATCGGCTTTACCGGTATCATCGACGCCTTCTACCGGAGGAAATCGCTTGCGAAACGATTCCTGGCCGAGGGCTGGGTGATGCTGACGCTCGATTACCTGGTGACCGAAGGCGCTATTGAACGCTTTGCCGTGAACGGGCGGGTGCGGTTTCGGTCCACCGCATATGCGCCAGACAAACAGCTGCATACTACTTGATGCGGGAGGAGCCCAATGAAACGCCTGTTGACGATTGTACTCTGTGGAGTCATGGCGATTGCCATGGTGACGGACGGGCCGGCGCAAAAGACGAAACGCGGAAAAGGAACGCAGGGCCGTACGAAAGAAGCGCAGAAGAAGCGCGCATCGGAAACCACATCTCGTGAAAAACGCGCTCCCCTCAAGGCTGAAACGTCGGTTCGCGAGAACACGGCGGCGGAGGAACTCGCGAATAAACTGTCCACCATCGTTTTGGCCGATCCCGAGCTGGGCTATCGCGCTGCGGTGCATCTGCGGCGTCGTGGCGGAAGCGCAGAATTAATTAAGCAATCGGCGTGGACTCGTGAGCGCAGAACCTCGCTCGCCGAGCTCTTCGAGCTCACCAGCGGATCGCTGGCGATCGAGCAGAGTCTCCAGCTCATGGCCGGGCGCGACCTCTCCCGGGAGGAATATCGGCGGGACAAGACGGTGAGCGTGGGTACGCTGCCGGCCCCGCAGCTGAAACCCCATGATTTCAAGGCGCTCCTGGGCGGAAAGACCGTTTCGGTCCCGGAGAGCGCCTCCATGATTCCGCACGACGCGATCGCGGTGCGCTGTGCGAGCATCAAGCACGCGATCAGATTGAGCGACCTGGCGAAGCTCTTCAAGCAGCAGGCTCCCTTTTTCGTCGCGAACGTCGGGCATGGCGATGATTTCGAAAAGAAGCTTCTCGCCCAGTTTGGCCTTAAAACGCCGGGACCGCTGGTGAGAAAATTCTACGGCGTCGCGATTGACGAGATGAGCGTGATGGTCGAAGACCCCTATCTTGTCGAGGGGGCCGATATGGCCGTACTCTTCAAGCTGGGTAATAAATTTCTGTTCAAGGAGCGGATCGGGAAGTATCGCGAGAGCTTCAAGAAACAGGTTTCGGGCGCGGCGGAAGGATCGATCAGTTATAACGGATTCACCATCCATACGCTCACCAGTCCCAACGGAGAGCTCCGGGCGCATACCGTCGAGCACGGCGACTATTGGATCATCGCGAGCTCGGCCTGGATGGCGCGTCGTATCATCGACACGATTCAGGGGAAGGTCCGTTCGATCTCCGACAACCTGGATTATCGCTACCTGCTTTCCGTCCATCGGGGAGCGGGCGACGCGTTCGTATACATCGGGGATGATTTCGTATCGAAGATCATCAGCGCACGGTTCAAGATCGGCGAATTGCGGCGGGTCAATTGCGAGGCCAACCTGCGGATGATCGGCTTCGCCCGCAACCTGTATGCAATCGAGCGACGTGCGGCGCCGGTGTTTGCCGATCTCTCTGGAGCGAAGTTCTATCTTCCCGAACTCGTGTGTCCCGAGGGCGGGACGTATGATATGCGCGACGGGGTCCCTCGCTGCAGCAAGCACGGATCGCTCGGGGGATTGTTGCCGCTCTCGGCGAACCCGGTCGAAATGGTTACTGAAGGGGAGGCGCAGCGCTATCGTCAATTTGTTGATAATTACCATAATTATTGGAGGAAGTACGTCGATCCCATCGGCATTCGGGTCGATTTCGGGAAAAACATCTCGGTGCGGACGGTCATTCTGCCCCTGGTTGAAAATAGCGAATACCGCCTGCTGCAAACGATCATGGGCGGCGCGCCGGTTCAGCTCGAGGCCGTTTCAATCGCCGGGAAAAAGGTCGTGTTTCACGCGGCGTGCAAGCTGCGCTTTTTCGACGGGTACCGGAAAGACCTATCGCATGTGGATGATGAGCGCGTGCGCGCCGGCATGCTGAGGTTTCGCCAGGAGTTTGGGAAGAAGAACCCAGGGCTCGATGTCGACCCCCTGGAGGCGTTCGGCAACGAGTTGGATTTTTTCTTCATTGAACGGGACATTCCCGAGCAGTTACGTCGGGACGTGCTTCGTTTCAACATGCGCGATTTTGAGCGCATTCTGTTCCGGCATGTGGTGGTTCGAATGAAACTGGCGAACCCGGACGTCGCGAAGATCGTATTGCCCGTCATTCTGGCGGAGTTGCAGCGGCGCGGTCCGCAGGACCGAAGGCTCGCCTGGACCTATGATTCAACGCTCAAAGGCGATACGATCTCGTTCGACACCTTCGGCTATCGTTTGATTGTGCTGCTCAGAAAGGACGGCGTATGGATCACGGGCGGATCGCTCCGGCGCGACTCGGACGGGAAGGGCGAAAGCATCACGACCGTGCTCGAGCGGTTCATGGCCGAGAAGGACGCATTTTTTTCCTCCACCCTCAGGGGGCAATTCGACATTCCGAGGAACCGTACGGGAAATTTCGAGGTGGGGTTCCATCCCGCAAACCTTGACGCCCTTCGATATTTCCTGAATCTAGCGACCCACGGCGTCTATGCGAACAATTGCATGGGTACGACGCAACTCGTCTCAGCTGCGGTGCAATTGCATTCGATTGTCGATGGCGTTTCCGCTGATACCGTCATGGGAGATCTGGGCCGCTACCTGCCCGGTCGAATGATCGCCTGTCCGCTCAAGGGCTCGTATTCCGTGGCGAAGTCCGGAAATCCACGGAGTGCGGTAGGGTGTTCGATCCATAGGACGAACATCGTTGATGATTCTGACGAATTGTACCGGCTTTTCTCTACGGAAACGGAGATGATGAAGGTGTTCCAGTCTGTCAGATTCATCCTGATGACGCTCGGGTTCACCCCGGAGGGGATCGACACGAACATACTGATTCGAGATCCGCTCGATTGATACGCGAAACGCATCTGAGGAGTTGATATGGCAACCGTCTCTGCGCTCGAGAACCAGCTCGCCGCGATCGCCAACTGGGCGACGGTATCGTACAAAAAAAACCTCCTGAAGGAGCTCGCACGGACCATCGCGGACGATGAGCGGATCGACGATCTTCTCGAGGGGTTCTACGCCGGGGAGGAGACCCTCGACGCCGGAAAGGAGCTTCCCGGCATCCTCTGCACGACCGACCGGCGGATCGTGTTTTTCACCAGTGAGCGTTCGAAGCCGCTCGTGCGCGAGGTCCGCTTTTCGGACATCGCCGCCATCGAGACCGAGAAGGGCTATGCCGCCATGAAGATAGCCATCAAAACGCATGCGGCGAAAACTATGGTTTTTAAAAGCTTCTCGCGTGAATCGACGGTCAACCGGTTCCTCGAGGCGGTATCGGCGAGCGCCAGCACCATGCCGGTGACGCGGAGCGATCGCTCGACCGACGCCGTGGACCGGCTCACCGACATTTTCGTGAGCCGCGCCCTGCCCGGATTCATCGACAAGCTGCGCAGCGCGGTCGACGACCTCGCGCCGGGGACCGGGGCGCCCGGCGGCGATATCATCGAAGACGTCTCCAATCTGAACTTTCTCTTCGCGGAGGCGAAGAAGATTTGCGATACGCTGGGAGGGTTCCTCGCCCTCGAAAACGGCGCTGAGCTCCGCAGCGCCATTCTCAACGATCTCATGGTGCTCTCGTCGTTGGGTATCGTGTCCGCGAAGACTATCAACGATCCGGAGAAGCTCTTCATGTCCCTGGTGTTGCTTCCGTTCTCGCAGGAATCGGCGGAAGCGGTCGCCGAGAAGACGAGGCAAATATACGCATACGACTCCTTTCCATTGCATTTTCGGGACAAGCTCCGTGAGTTTTGGGGCGGAATTACGTCTCTGGTGGAAAAATCACGCATATCGCTCGAGAACGATTCACTCGCGTCCCTGGCGCTGCTCGACGCCTATGATCGCGAGAAGGGCACGACAAACGCGGAGCGCGCGGGCGCCGCGCTCTATGCCTATGCCCAGTGCGTCATGAAGGCCGATGGGGTGTTGAGCGCAGAGGACGAAGAGCGGCTCAAGCAGATCCACGCGCTCATCAACCGTCGGCCGGCGGTATCATCGACCGACGGAAAGGCCCTTCCGGGAGTGACCGTGACCGCGCCCGAAAAGGAGGAAACGATCGAAGAGGTGATGGAGAAAATCAACAAATTGGTGGGCATGGAAAACATCAAGGAGGAGATTAAAACCTTCATCAACCTCATCAAGGTGCAGAAAGAGCGCGAACAGCGCAAGCTGCCGGTAACGCCGCTGTCGCTCCATGCGGTATTCTACGGCCCGCCCGGAACCGGGAAGACCACCATCGCACGCCTGTTGAGTCGCGTGTATCGCGCCATCGGTCTTCTGAAAAAAGGGCACCTCGTAGAGACCGACCGCGCCGGGCTGGTGGCCGGATACGTGGGGCAAACGGCTATCAAGGTCGACGAGGTGGTGCAGAAGGCGCTCGATGGCGTTTTGTTCATCGACGAGGCGTATTCGCTGGTGCCGGAGGACGGCGGCAAGGATTTCGGCGCCGAGGCGATCGACGCGATCCTCAAGCGCATGGAGGATTATCGCGATCGGCTGGTGGTCATCGTCGCCGGTTACACCGACGAGATGAAGCGATTCATAGAGTCCAATCCCGGGCTCAAATCGCGCTTCAGTCGCTATTTCTATTTTGATCATTACAAGCCGGACGACCTCATGAAGATCTTCGATATCTCCTGTACGAACGTCCGGTTCACGGTGACCGATACGGCTCGGAAAAAACTCGCCGCACAGCTCGAGGCGCTCTACGAAAAGCGCGATCGATCGTTTGGGAACGGCCGGTTGGTCAGGAACATATTCGAGAAAATCGTCGAGCGTCAGGCGAACCGCATCGCGGGAATAACGCCGCTGACCGATGAGATCCTCTGCACGCTCACCGAGGAAGACATTCCCGAAAAGATCGGCCTTGCGGATTGATCCCGGCATGCGTCAGGCCATCATCGCGTTTGAAGCATTGCGTGGCGGCACGTCGCACGCATCACGTCGCGCGTCGGTGCGCCCGCTTTTTTGGTTGACGGTTGTTGACGCATGCCCGTAATTAACCATTTGGTTAAAATCAACGCTCTACACAGCACGCCCCTGCAGCGTGAGCGCTCGTACAGACGCACCCCGCGTTCCGCTCGATTTGAGACATGCAGCTGTAGATGTGAGGTATGCACAAGGAGACGAGTATGCGCAGTGTACAAATCGTGATTTCGATGATCCTTCTGTTCCGCATGCTGTCGCCCGCCGCTGCGCAGCAGGACGCAGATTTCACGCCCGAGCGGGGCGGCGAGCTCATCAAGGTGGACATGGGGGACAGCGCCGCCTTCATGATTGGCGGAGACAGGGTGTCGCTGGGCGGCGCCATCCACATGGTGCTAGAGCGCAATAAGGACACGCTCACCGGAACCTACGATGCCGCCATGGTCGACACGATGTACAAGAAGTTCCTGCGCAAGTACGCGCTCAATATCGACCTCGAGGGAGGATACAAGTACCAGAAGTTCCCCGAATCGCTGCAGATGATGTCCGGCGAAGAGCAACGCTCGTGGGACGTGTCGGCCGCGCTCAGCAAGTATTTTTCGTCTGGAACGTTTGTGTCGGCCGGGATCATGCACACGTATTCCAAGACCGAGTACATCCCCATTAACCTCATGGGCAACCAGATTACCTTCGGGGACCCGGAATATAACCGGCCGGTGCTCTTCGTTTCGATACAGCAGGAGCTTCTGAAAAACTCGTTCGGGTATAACGAACGTCGTCAGAAAGAAATACTGAAGAACACCGCGAAGATGCAGCGGGAGGCCCTGGTCTTTCAACTGGCCGGCCTGGTCGTGCAGACCGTGATTGACTACTGGTCGGTCCTGGTCGGAAACTCGGGCCTCGAGAATGCGCGGCTCCAGCTTCGCGAGACCAAACGAGTAAGAAACATCACCGCGCAGAACGTGCGCCTGGGGCTTGGCGAGAGCTATGATCTCAATTACTACAACACGCTCGTCGCCACGTCGGAGGGCCGCGTGGCCCAGGCCGAACAGGAATACCGGGATACGCTGCGGCGTCTGCTGCGCACGCTCAACCTGGAATCGAATCTGGAACTCACTGGAACGGCGGTGCTATCGAACAAGCTTCCCGTTATTAACGTAGAAAAATCAATCGAAACGGCCTATTCGAAGCGGGCGGACTACAAGGGGGCGCAACTCATGCTCGACAGCGCTCGTCGCGAGCTTGAGTTGTACAAGAACGAGGACCTGCCGTCGGTCATGGCCATCCTCAAGGCGAACACGATGGGGCAGCGCAAGGAACAATCGGATGCGTATGAGGATGCCGGGAAGAACAAATACCCGTCATGGGAGGCGCGGCTCAAGGTCAGCTATCCGCTGGACAATACGGAGCAGAAGGCCAACAAGCGCAACGCTCGCTACAAGCTCGAACAGGCGAAACTGCAGTTCGACAAGTACCAGCGTCTGGTAAAGGACGAGGTCGTCAGCAGCGTCGAGCGTATCAAGACCGATTACGAGCTGTACCAGAAAGCGCGCGAGGCGCGGGTGCAGGCCGAGCTGTATTATCGGAAGATACTGGTGAACATGCGGCGGGGGAGGGTGACCAATGCCGTGGTGAAGAACGCGCTGGACGCCATGATCGACAGCCGTCAGCGCGAGCTCAACGCGCTCGTGCAGTACAATATCACCCTGTTGCGCTATGATCTGGCGACCAACTTCATGTTCGACCGGTACAAGATCGACGTGAACGCCTATATTCCCAATTGACGATTTCGGAGCTGATGAACCATGTTTCTGCCGGCCACGCCTGACGACGTTGCGCGGCGCGGTTGGGAGCGGCTCGATGTGGTCATCGTGACCGGCGACGCGTACGTAGACGCCCCGCAGTTCGGCGCCGCGGTCATCGGCAGGGTGCTGGAGGACGCGGGGTATCGCGTCGGAATCATCGCGCAGCCCGATATCGATTCGCCACGCGATATTACCCGTCTCGGCGAGCCGGCGCTCTTCTGGGGCGTCACCGCGGGCGCCGTCGATTCAATCATCTCAAATTATACTGCGACCGGTAAACGCCGCAATCGGGACGATCTCACGCCTGGCGGCGTGAACGATCGGCGTCCTGACCGCGCCTCGATCGCCTACGCCAATCTCATACGCCGGTACTTCAAAAACACCGTGCCGATCGTCCTGGGCGGCGTCGAGGCGAGCCTGCGGCGAGTCGCCCACTATGACGCCCGGGACAATGCGCTCCGGAGGTCGATCCTCTTCGATGCGAAGGCCGATTACCTCGCCTATGGCATGGCGGAACGGACGATCCTGCACCTCGCATCCGCCATCAAGAATGGTTGCGATACGCGGGATATACCGGGGTTGTGCCATATCGCGAAACAGGTCCCGGAAGGTTACATTGAGCTTCCTGGATTTGAATCGTGCCTCTCGGACAAGGACGCCTTAATTGCGATGCATCGCCTTCTCGCTGAAAACATGGATTCCCGGTCGGCGCGTGGACTTGTCCAGCGGCATGGTGACCGCTATCTCGTCCACAATCCGCCGCCAATCGATGTATCCCCAGAGGATCTGGACGCGATACACGAGCTCGGATACGAGCGCGAGGCGCATCCGCTCTGCCGTGCGCGGGGAGAGGTTCGCGCATTGGACACCGTACGCTTCTCCATCACGACGCACCGGGGCTGCTTCGGGGGATGCAGTTTCTGCGCAATCGCGATCCACCAGGGGCGACGGATCGTTTCACGCAGCATCGAGTCGATCGTGCGCGAGGCTCGATCGTTCCTGGAACATCCTTCGTTCGCGGGAATCATCAGCGATGTCGGTGGGCCAACGGCGAACATGTATGGCATGTCGTGCGCGAATGACGATGCGCCGGTGTGCGCGGAACGGCAGTGCGCGGGGATCGGCGTGTGCCGAACGCTCGTCTGCACGCACGAGCGTTCTATAGCGCTTCTACGCGCCGTGCGATCGGTGCCGGGAATTCGCAAGGTCTTTGTCGCTTCGGGGGTCCGCCACGATCTCGTGCTCGCCGACCGTGATTTCGGCCGCGAATACCTTGAGGAGCTCGTGGAGCATCATGTTTCCGGCCAGCTGAAGGTCGCGCCCGAGCATTCCGAACCCGCGGTGCTTCGTCTCATGGGCAAGCCTGATTTCGACTCGCTGCGTGAGTTTAAACAGCTGTTTGATGATATCGTTCGCGCGAAACGGGTTCCGCACTACCTGACCTATTACTTCATCGCAGCGCACCCCGGATCGACTGACGCCCACATGCGCGCTTTGCACGGGAAGATCTCACGCGAATTGCGCATCACGCCGGAACAGGTGCAGATCTTCACTCCGTCGCCCTCCACTGCGGCGACGTTGATGTATTACACCGGCGTAAACCCATCCGACGGAGCCGCTGTGTTCGTTGAACGGGACCGGAGCCGTCGAGAGCGGCAAAAACGGATCATTACGGGTTGATGCGATCGTCGATGGTCGCCGGTCACGTCCTGTCGGGAGCGTCGTCCGGCACGATCAATTGGGCGATCGTCGCGCCCCAGTTCCCTGCCTGATCGCTGAACGTGGTGACGCGGGGATCGTTTTCGAGAAATGCGATAACAATTGATTTTATGACCGACTGTCCCTTGCCGTGCACGATGCGGACGCTGCGGTACCGTTTGGCGATCGCGTGTTCGATGAAATCGCCAAGGAGCGCCTTGACGTCGCGGGGGTGGAAGGCGTGGAGGTCGATTTCGTCGGTGAGTTCGACCGGGACGAAATCGTCATCCATGAATAAACGCTACCAGATGAAGAGGAGGGGATCGACCAGCTGCCCATGCCGCTTTACGACGAAGTGGAGGTGCGCACCGGTCGACCGGCCGGTCGAACCGACCTCTGCGATGATATCGTTCTTGGTGACCATGTCGCCTTGCGCAACGCGGATCACCGAGCAATGGCCGTACATGGTCTCGTATCCGTTCCGGTGGAGGACGAAGACGGAAAGCCCATAGCCCTCGTTCCAGCCGACCCGGCTCACCATACCGTCGGCAAGCGGACGGATCGGCGTCCCGGTTGGGGCGCGGATATCGACTCCATTGTGAAAGGTGGCCTCTTTGTAGATGGGATCATTGCGCACCCCGAAAAACGAGGTGAACTGACCGCGCACCGGCACCGCGAATGCCATGCGGATATCGTAGAGGTCCTGCAGCGCCTCACCCACGATGCGCGGTTTCGCATTCTTGATGAATACGAACCGAATATCGTCAAGCGACAGGAGGTCGAATACGCCCTGGCGGAAATCTCCCTTCACGCGCATGGAAAGCGGGTTCCCGACGCGGGTGAGCATGCGTACGGCGTCGGCGGCATCGTCGATGGGAAAAAGCACGCCGTTTTCGCTTGGGATGACGAGTTCGAGTCCCTCAGTGGCCGCGAGCGACGGCAAATGTGGATTTGCGCCAATAATGGTTTCAAGGGAAATGTTATGTCGATGGGCGATGTCCCAGTAGGTTTCTCCCGCCTGGATGCGGTGGATCGTAACGGTTGTTCCGAAATTGTACCGATAGGTCTTGACGAGTTTCAGATATGCATCCGCTGATGTGAACACCGGAAATCCGTCACGCAAACGGTAATCCTGCGGATTGACAACGATGCGTTCCTTGGTCGCCCTGACGAAAAGGTTGCCGCCGGCGAAGATCGTTATGCCGGCAAGCAGGAGGATGACCAGATAGCGCACGGCCTTCGAAGGCTCGCTCGAAGTGGTCTGCAGGGCCTTCGGTACCGGCCGAAATCGTTTCATGTCCAGCATCAGCTTTTTCTCCCCAGCGCTTCAGATTTCTTGGCCGCCGCCTCGATCGCATCCATCACGATCCCCGAGAACCCGGCGCGCTCCAAGACATGAACGGCGTCGATCGTGGTGCCGCCGGGCGAGGTGACCTGCCCGCGGAGTTCTATGGGATCGGCGCCGTCCTCAAGGACGAGTCGCGCGGCGCCTGCTGCGGTCTGGGCCGCCAATTCCAGCGCAGTTTTGCGCGGTATGCCCATTTTCACGGCGCCGTCCGTCATGGCCTGAATAAGCATGAAAACGTATGCAGGCCCGCTGCCCGAAACCGCCGTTACCGCATCCATCATCCGTTCGGGAAGCACCGCGACCCGTCCAAGCAAGCCGAATATGTCCGTAGCCTCGCGAATCTCATCGCTGCCGACGGTATCGTGCGGCGAAATCACAATCATCCCCTCGCCGATCTTTGCCGGCGTGTTTGGCATCACGCGAAGTATTTTCTTGTCCGGCCCAATAACGGCCGTAATGGATTCGATGGATACGCCCGCCGCGATCGAAATGATCGTCTGGTTGCGGATACGATCGCGCGCTTCTGTAAGAACTTTTTTTACACCGTCTGGCTTGACTGCGATTATAATTATGTCGCTTTTTTCTGTCAAGTCATTAATGGTGCTCACTCCCTGGATTCCGTATAGCTTTACGGCCACGGCTTGTTTTTCAGCATCAATATCGTAGCAATAAATCATCTCCGTGGATTGGGCGCTCGCCAGCCGGGAGAGGATTGCGCCGCCCATATTGCCGACGCCAATACATGCGATTCGCTTATTGACGGTTTGTTGCATCGTAATCCCTCTGCCCGAAAATGGCCGTACCGATCCGTATCATGGTCGCGCCTTCTTCGATGGCGACATGATAGTCGGACGTCATACCCATGGATAATTCGTTTATGGTCATTCCGTATGAACTGTTAATATCATCAAGCAGATTTTTTAGCAATCTGAACGATTTTCTTATTGTATCGATATTATCGGTAAAAGGACCGATTGTCATCAAGCCGCGCACGTCGATGTTTTTCAGGTCCGACATTTGATGAACAAGCGTAGCGGCTTCGTCGGGAGATACGCCGTTTTTGGATGATTCGTACGACGTGTTCACCTGTACGAGGACTTTCTGGACTTTTCCGATCCGTGCCGCCTCGTCATTCACCGCCGCAGCGGTTGTAAGCCGGTCGATTGAATGAATGAGGTCGAACAAGGCCACCGCCTGGCGCGCCTTGTTCGACTGTAAATGACCCACCAGGTGGAACACTGGAGATCCCGTGAGTAGGGGGATCTTTTTTTGGGCCTCCTGGACCTTGTTTTCGCCAAATAGCAGAATCCCGCTCTCGATGGCCTCCTGAACGGTCTCGGCTGGATGTGTTTTGCTGACGGCAATGATGCGAAGCGACTCAGGGTCACGGCCGTATGCTCGACAAATCCCATCCGCTTCGGATCGAATCCGATTAAAGTTGTCGTTTATCCCCATAGTTCCATTGAGTAGAGTCATTAAAATTTAGCAATACAAAAAATATTTTATGAGCAATTCAGATGCAAAATATCCATTCAGTACCTGTTAACAGGAATTGATAAGTAAAAATACGAAAAGTCAATTGACCCATATTGACCGTCCGGCCAACTTTTATTATAATTAAATTGATTTATTAAACAACAGCAATAACGTTATCTTAAGATAGAAACCAGAGGTTAGAATGTTCAAGAGAGCTCTTCCAAAGAAACCAGCTACGCGAAAGGTAAAAGTGTCATTTAATGGCGAGACTCTGAGCGCCTACTATGCGGTTACCGACAGCCGTACGTCCGACGAAAAGTGGCTCAATCAAAAAAATGGACGATTGTCGGGTCCGGTAATCGTTTTCTTTCAGGGGCATGCCCAGCGGCCGGCTGATATTTTCCCGTTTACCGCGGAGTTGTCCTATAGGTGCACGTCCGGGGTGGTGATATCACCCGTATGCGATACGCCCTACGGTGCGGATAAAAAATGGCGTGGCGATGCCGGTAAGACCGTCATTCTCATGGAGGTCGTCCGGCATGCCCTGCAGGAGCTGGGGGTGGATTTCGCTGCGTATGCGCCCCGGTGTGATCTGCCGATCGCGCTTGACGGACGCATCGCGACACCCGGCGTCAGGGCGCTAAATGCCGTTTCCGCCGGAGCAGCCGCGCTGGGTTGGTCGCACGGTTGCAGTCTCGCACGCCGATTCGCCAGCGCCTACCCGTCGCTGGTAACGGATTTTGCCCAGATGTGCCCCTCGGGGTACGTGAACTGGGGGAATATGGCCCTGGCCGGGCCGGCGCGCCTGCTGGTGCGCTTTCTCACCGAGTGCCTCAATATCTCAATGCGCGCGACCTTCTCGCACCCCGTGAAGGCGACCCTCTCGGGCCTTAACGTCATGAAGGGGAACACGATCGATACCATCAATGCCGTTTCGTCGCTGATCGACGGCAACAAGCACCCGATGAAGCTCTTGCGGAACATGCGGGACCTCAAGGAATGCGCGATCTACCTCGACAGCTACGATGCACCCATGGCGCACGTGAAAAACGCGGTGATCATCTTCGGCGAACACGATTCCCTGTTCAATCTTATGAAAATTAGCGGAGTGAAGCGGCGCTCCGAAATCGGCCAGAAGGAAATCGACCGGTTCTGGGCGACCTATTATCCCGACATCGATGTCGATTCTTCCAATGTTCGCGTAATGGTGGCCGATGGCGATCATATCGCTCCCTACGTGCACCACACGCTCTATCCCGAGCTGGTCCTCAAGGGCCTTGGCCTGTATCATGACGAGAACGCCACGCCCGTTCGCCCGGCTGTCGTAACCCGCCGGCCCCGCGTGAAGCGGTCCCGTCAGATGACGCGAAAGACGGCCTAGCTCAACTGCGCATGGATGATCCGCGAAATCCCGCTTGCAGGGCGGGATAGGCGGATCGGCATGCCCCTCTGAATCAGCGATATCCCGGTTCCCGAACGCGCAGCGTCAGTTTTTCACCCCCGTCGGGCATATTTACTATTGACATCGTCAGTAGCCGCCAGCAACAGGGTGCATGGCGCGAACATTCTCGATAAAAACGCTCGGATGCAAGCTCAACCAGCACGAATCGGCGCAGATGGCCTCGCAGCTCGTCGCTGAGGGCTGGACGGCGATACCATTCGGCCAGCCTGCGGATATGGTCATCGTCAATACCTGCACGGTGACCGACCGAAGCGATAAAAAATGCCGCAACTATATCCGGCAGGGGGCGCAGTTTTCCCGGGACGGGCGCGTGGTGGTAACCGGCTGCCTTGTCGCGCGAGATCCGGAGGGGATTCGCCGGATGCCGGAGGTTTCACTGGCGGTTTCCGGCGACGAACGCGAGCATATCGCGTCCCTCGTGGGCGTATCGCCCGCGTCCGGTGCTTCGTCGCGATCATCCAATGCCGTTCCCCTGCCGTTTTTCCGCTCCCGCGGCTCCATTAAAATCCAGGACGGGTGCGACGGCGCCTGCAGCTATTGCATCGTTCCGGCGGTCCGCGGGGCTCCCCGAAGCATGCCGATGGCGGAAATTCTCGACCACGCGCGATTCTTGATCGACGCCGGCGTTCCGGAGCTCGTGCTTACCGGCATCACCATCGGGAAATACGCATATGAGGGACGCTCGCTTGCCGATTTGGCCCGGGCCCTGGCGGACCTTCCCGGAAAATTCCGTCTTCGGATCACGTCCATAGAGCCAAATCATGTCTCCGATGCCCTTATCGACGTGTATTCCCATGAAAAGGTGTGTCAGCACATCCATTTGCCGCTGCAATCCGGATCCGATCGCGTCCTTTCGGCCATGCGGAGGCCGTACACGGCCGCTCAGTACCAGGGAGCGGTCGATTCTATCAGGCGCGCGGCGCCCGAGATTGCCGTTGGGGCCGACGTGATCGTCGGTTTTCCTCTCGAGGATGATGCAGCGTTCAACGAAACGCTGTCCCTGGTGAGAAATATTTCGTTTGCATATGTCCATCAGTTCACATTTTCGCCCCGGCGGGGCACCGAGGCATCACGCATGCCTCGCTCGGGAGGCGCGATGGCGCTCAAACGGCGTGCCGACACCCTCCGGGAGGTCTCACTCGCGTCCGGAATCTCGTATCGACGCCGTTTCGAGGGCAGGATCATGGAATGCGTTGTCGAAAACAACGCCAATCGCGACGGCTATACGGCCGTGAGCGGCAATTATATCAAGATCGATCTCGAGAAGGACGGTCTCGACGCGCTCACGCCAGGCGGTCTCATGCGCGTTCGGATGCTCCGGGCAACCGAAGCCGGGGCCTCCGGATGCATTTTTCCCGTGTGACATAATTTTTTTATGAATTTTGATAAAATATTACTTGCTATATTGTAAAAACATTTTAATGCAGTCGTAAATTTATCGCGACACTATCCTATACTGGACCATCGGGGGGTGATACTTTAATCCGCACGCACCGAACGAGTGATTTATTTTCTTGACATATAGCGCTGATATTTTTTTTGTTCACAGTCTTTTGAACGAAGGTACGAAGAGGTAACCGGCTGATGCAGGTACTCGTTTTAAAATATCTTTTTACCCTGCATCCATGCGGGTGCGGAAAATATTAATGTCAAGGGGTGCTGCCATGGAGAGTCTGGGGACACACGTAATTGCGGAACTCTTTAACTGCGATGCATATGTCATCGACGATCTCAAGAAGGTTAAGGAGGTATTCATGGCCGCAGCCGAACTCTCTAGAGCCACCATTATAAAGCCGTTCTTCCACAAATTCTCGCCGTACGGCGTCAGTGGCGTCATCGTCATCGCCGAATCCCATTTCACCATTCACACGTGGCCTGAGCATGGCTACGCCGCGGTGGACATCTTCACCTGCGGCGACCTCAACTGGCAGGACGCGCTGGAACACATCAAAACCGAGCTCAAGTCGGAGCGGTGCTCCATTTTCGAGATGCAGCGGGGCCTGCTGCCGGATCATACAATCATTAAGCAATCAGGTGTTTTCAAGGAGGTTGAAAATGCAGGCTGTATTGAATAGCAAGGATATCGACGAAATAATTACGCCATCGCCGGAACAGTATGGGACCCTCGGCGCCTGGGGATTGTACTCGAGCGTCGACATCCATAACTGCGATCCGGACATCATTCGCAGCTCGGAGATGATTCATCGGTATGTCGTCGAGCTCTGCGAACTCATCGAGATGCGTCGCTTTGGCGAGGCCTTGATCGTGAATTTCGGCGAGGACGAGCGTGTGGCCGGCTATTCGATGGTGCAGCTTATCGAAACCTCCTGTATCTCCGGTCACTTCGCGAATCTGACCAACACGTCGTACATCGATGTGTTCAGCTGCAAGTGGTATGATCCGGAGGTGGTGGCGAAATTTTCGCTCAATTTCTTCAAGGGGACCGACTACAATCTGCACGTCAATGTGCGAAAGTAGCGGGTCACGGTCGAAAGCCCCACGCGGCTGCGTGGGGCTTTCTGCATTATAGGGGGGTTGCGCGATGTCTGTTACGTCTGAACTATGGTTTGAAGAGAAGCTTGAGCTCGATTCCGGTCGGACGCTCAAGATCCGCATCAATCGGCTGATCGAGCAGTTCGAATCGCCGTACCAGCGTATCGAGGTGTACGAGACCGTTCCGTTCGGGCGCATGCTCGTGCTGGACGGCGTTATCATGTGCACCGAATGGGACGAGCACGCCTATCATGAGATGATTACGCACGTTCCCCTGTTCACCCACGCGAAGCCGGAGCGGGTGCTCGTCATCGGCGGCGGCGACGGGGGGACGATCCGCGAGGTATTGCGCCATCCGTCGGTAGCGCAGGCAGACCTCTGCGAGATCGACGGCGATGTGGTGCGGCTGTCGCGGACGCATCTTCCGTCGATGGCATGCGCGCTGGATGATCCGCGCGTCACGATCTACCATGAGGACGGGGCGAAGTTCATCGCCGAGCGCCCGAACCACTACGACATCATCATCGTGGATTCCTCCGATCCCATTGGACCGGCCGAGGTGCTCTTCTCCGAGGAGTTCTACGTCGCCATGCGCGGTTCGCTCAGGGAGGACGGCATCGCCGTCACGCAATCGGAGTCATTTTATTATCATGCGAGCATCGTGAAAAGACTCACCGGGTTCGCGAAAAAGCACTATGCGGTGGCCGGCTATTACAATACCATCGTGCCCACCTATCCGAGCGGCATCATCGGATTTACGATGTGCTCGAAGAAATATCATCCCCTGCGCGATTTTAACGAGGCGCGCGTGACGCCCATGCAGGGCTCGCTGCGATACTACAATCCGGGGATCCATCGCGGTGCGTTCGACCTGCCGAGCTTCATAAAAAACGAGATAAACCTGTAACGTTTGTTCGGGGCCTGGAGGGGGATGGTGACGAAATCGGAACTGATCATGCGGCGCGTCGCGCTTCTGTATGCAATCATGTTCTCCGGGGCGGTGTCCGTATTCATTTTCCTTCCCGGACCCATGTTTGATGCGATTAACGTCGTGTCCAGCGAGCTGTTCCCCGCGCTGCCCCTTGCGTCGGACAGCGGAAAATTCTGGGTGGCCCTCACGGCGTCCATGATGGCGACCATTACGGCGCTCTCGATACTGATCTACCGTGATGTACGGAAAAACTATCATCTCGCCATTCCCATTGCCGTTGCGAAGTTCACGTCTTCGCTGATGGGCCTCGCTTTTTTCATCGGCGGGTTTGTCGCGCCGGCCACCGGCTGGAATACCCTGGCAAACGGCATCATCCTGCTCACCGACCTTCCCCTGGGGATCGTCATACTCCTCGTATACCGCTGGGTGGATCGCGAGCGCGCCTGAGGGCCGCTGTGACGAAACGTGCGCAAAGAGTGCGCTCGGACGACGTTGGTTTAGTCTAAAAACCAAGCGGGACGGGGAGCAAAATCACGGTAAACCTGGTTTCGGACGGTCGATAATCGATGATCGTCGTGACGCGGCACACGGAGCTTCGCGACGAGCACTCGACGCAGGCGCCGGTCCGCGCGCACGGCGTGTCCATGTTCAACCGCATCGAGTTGCGCGGCGAGGCGATGTTCTTGATGCGCCAGATCGCGTCGTCGAGGTCGCGGGCGATTTTATTGGCGCCGACGATGGCGATGACGCGCCGCGGACCGAAGATCATGGCGGCCACCCGGTTCCCGATCCCGTCGATGTTGACGATCCGCCCATCGCGCGTGATGGCATTGCTCCCCGTGATGAAGCAGTCGGCGTCGAGCTGGCGGCGGCGCGTCGAGAGCCGTTCGTCCGGTGAAAGGTTCGCGTCCCAGTGGTCAAAGACGGTATTGCCGCGACCGCGGAGGAGCGCATCGAGGCCCAGCTCGCGTACGGTGACCGACCCCCCGAACCCCACGGTCTGATCCGGTTGAATTTCCGACTCGATATACTGCCGCACCGCGTCAGTGGAGTTGAGCACCACGGCTTCGAAATCGCGCTTCCGGAGATTTTCGGCAACCGATTCAATTATTGTGGTCTCATGCCGAGTTCGAATCTCGTCATAGTGATTCATGTCCAAATCTCCTGTTTGATGATGATCGAGGAGTCCTCCTCGTCGGGTCGTACGCGGAAGATCACGCCGTCGGGCCCGGCGATGAGGCTGCGGGCCTGGAGGAAGTCCTTATAGGGCGATTTCACGCCGCACACCTTCACCAGGACGGCGCCGGCGAGGCGGGACCCGCGAACGAAGATGTCGTGATCGCGCTGGTGCTTTTCCTCGACCGTTTCGATCCGCTTGAGCGAGAAGGTCGGTATGAACACGATGCGGGCGCCCAGATCGCGCATGGCGGTAAAACTGTCGTCGTGAAAGACATCGGCGCAGATAAGGACGCCGAAGGTGATTCCGTTGGCGGTGAACACGCGAAACGTGTCGCCGGGAGTGATCTTCCCGACTTCGGCGAAAAAGAGGTTTTTTTTGCGGTAATAGCCGATGTGTGCGCCCCGATCATAGATAAAGCAGGTGTTGTACATCAACTCCCCGACGGTCTCCGGCATCGTACCGCCGATGATCACCGTATCGAGCGATTTCGAGAGCTCGATGAGCCGATGATGCTGGCGCTTGAAATTGTGCGGGGTTTGGCCATGATTGCCCAGCGCACGGTTCACGAAAAAATACTCGGGGAAGCAGACGAAATGCGGGCGGTATGAGCGCATCTCGTCCGCGATCGGGCGGGTGATGGGAACACCCAGCGGCAGTTGACAGAGGATAACGCGAACGGCGTCCATCACGAGAACCGGTCCACTGCGAGCTTCGCGGCGCCGAGCGCGGCCCCGCGCACGACGTCACGGGCCATGTGAAATCGCACACCGGCGCGAAAAGCGGGGAGGGCGTGTCGAGCGAGCGCCGTTCTCAGGGAGGGCATGAAAAATCGATGGGCCCGGGAAAGACCTCCGCCGATCACAATCGCCTCCGGGTTGAAGATGTTCACGAAGGCGGCGATCCCGATCCCCAGAAAATCGCCGGTCGTTTCGAAAATATCCATGGCGAACCTGTCGCCGCCGCGAGCGGCTTGATACAGGAGCGCGGCCGAGAGGGGTTTGGCCTGCATCAAGCCGTGGAGCGACGATTCGGGATGCGTGCGCAACCCGCGCCGTGCGAGGCGGACAACGGCGGGCGCGGCGGCATAGCGCTCGAGGCAACCGCGTCCACCGCATGGGCACGGGCGACCGCGATAGTCGATCGAGGTGTGGCCAAATTCGGTCGCGCTTCCCGATCGGCCCAGATAGATGGCGTTATCGATCACCGCACCGCCGCCGATGCCCGTCCCCAGGGTGAGCATGATCCAGTTCCGATAGGAACGGCCGTGGCCAAGCCATTGCTCGCCCATGACTGCGACGGTGGCGTCGTTCTCGATGGACGCGGGCGCACCGAGGAGGGCGGACACGCGTGTGGCGATTGGGTAGCGGACCCAGGCGGGGATGTTGGGGCTCGAGATGATGATGCCGCGGCCGGTGTCGATTTGGCCGGGGGCGCCGATTCCCACCCCGCGCAATGAATGTCGCCCGCCGCGTCGGCTCGCCAGAAGGGCGCCGGCCGAATCGACGATTCCGCGTTCGATCGCCTGTGCCGATGATCCCGTGCGGAACGAGCGGAAGCCGTGGAGCGCTCCCTTCGCATCGACCAGCACCATTTTTACGCCGGTCCCTCCGATGTCGATTCCGATGTACATGGTCCCCTCTTCTGCGGCGCTGCCGCCGCGCATGGCGGTCTGTATGACCGGAATAAATTTATTTCTTGAAATAAACAAGGAATAATTCTATGATTCGGTCGGGCCGTTTCTCCGGGGGGACCGTTCGGAAATGAACAAGACCAGCATTCTTGTCGTGAGCAACGATGAACGCTTCACCGGCGACATCACCGAGGTCCTGGGCCGGCTGGGGTATCAGGTCGAGGTGACCGGATATTCCGTGACCGAGATCAAGGCCTATCTTCGCGACACGCTCGACGTGATCCTGGTCCACCTGCCATCGACGGACTACATTGATACGAGCGTTCCCATCCAGACCTATTGCGAGATCAACTATCTCCCCGTGGTGTTCTGTCTCGAGCGTATCGCGGAAAACCTGCTGGGGCTCACGCTGTCGCGCGCGACCTACGGTTACGTGAACGTGCCGGTCGACGAGAACACCCTTCGCGCCACCATCGAGCTGGCGATGTATCGCAATGTGATGGACCTGGTCCGCAAGGAGGCCGAGCGTCGGTACCGACTCCTGGTCGAGACCATGAATGACGGACTCATCATGGTGAACGCCGCAGGGATCATCCTCTTTCTTAACCAGAAAACTTGCGACATGACCGGTTACAGCTCGGACGAAATGCTCAACCGGCCGTTCGTCGATTTCTTCGATGAGGCCAATCGCGCCATTGTCGAGGAGCAGCTCGCCAAACGCCGACAGGGCGTGCACGATTACTACGATATCGAGTGGACCTGTAAAAACGGCAGGAAGATATCCACCATCATGTCGCCGCAGCCGCTCTTCGACGATACGGGACATTTCCGCGGCAGCTTCGCCATCATCACCGACATCACCGAGCGAAAACGGGCGCAGGACCTGATGCATATTCAGCACGAACTTGCCGTATCGCTCAGCGGCATTGCGAACCTGCAGGATGCGCTCCGCTATGTCGTGGAATCGGCCATCCGGGTGGAGGGTATGGATTCGGGCGGGATTTACCTCGTCGACCCTGCGACGGGCGCGCTCGATCTGGCCTGCTCGATCGGTTTTTCGGATGCCTTTGTCTCGCTCAGCTCGCATTTCGATTACAATACGCCGAATGCGAACATCGTGTATCGGAAAATGCCGGTGTACGTCGATTACTCCGATCTGGATGTTCCGGACAAGAAGGTGTTGGAGGGGCTGCAGGCGATCGCCATCCTCCCCATCGTATACCGGAATGAAGTGATCGGGTGCCTCAATGTCGCGTCGCATACGGTGCATGGCGTTCCGGCCGCGGCCCGCGAGGCGCTGGAAACCATTGCATCGTCGATCGCCAGCGCGATCGTTCGCCTGCGCGCGGAGGAGACGCTCCAACGGCGTAACGAGGAGCTCACGGCCGCGAAAAACGAGCTCGAGGCGATGAACGAGGAGCTGCAGGCCGCCCTCGAGGAGATGGAGTCGGTCAACGAGGCGCTCATCCAGTCGCAGGACGAGCTGATCGAACTCAACAAGATGCTCAATGAAAGCACGACGCTCCTCCAGACGGTGCTCGACACCATTCCCGCGCGGGTGTTCTGGAAGGACCGCGAGAGCCGCTACCTCGGGTGCAACATGATCTTTGCCCGGGACGCCGGGCTCGCCGCTCCCGCCGAGATCGTGGGGAAACGGGATCACGACATGGTGTGGCGGGATCAGGCTGACAAATACTGCGCCGACGACGCTGCGGTCATCGAGTCGGGCATCGCGAAAGTCAACTACGAGGAGCCTCAGTCGCGCCCCGACGGCACGGAATATTGGGTGCGCACCACCAAGATCCCGCTTCGGAATTCGGAAGGGGCGATCATCGGCATCCTTGGTAGTTACGAGGACATCACCGAGCGGAAGGTCGCGGAAGAGAGCCTGCAGTTCTTCAAGCGAATGGTGGACGAGGCCCCCTTTGCCGCGGCCATTGCCGATTTCGAGAACGAATTCATCGGCAGGATCCAGTATGTGAACCGGGAGGTGGTGCGGCTCACCGGATATGAGCTCGATGAGATCGGAACCGCGACGAACTTCATGGATCTTGTGTATCCCGATCCGGCCTACCGAGCGTTTGTGTTCGAGAACTGGCAAAAGGCGATCCTTCGCGCCCATGGCGATCAGGGCTCCATCCAGCCGCAGGAATACCGGATCCGGCGCAAGGACGGCGCCTATGCGGAAACCATGTGGATGTATTCGGCCCTCGGCGACAAGTCGGTGATTTTGGTGCTGGACATCACCGAGCGGCGCATGGCCGAGGAGGCCGTTCGCAGCTCCGAGAAGAAATATCGCTCCCTCTACGAGAGCATGCTGGACGGCTATGTCCGCATCGACGCCGATGGCCGTATCGTCGAGTGCAATGCCGCGTATCGTGAGATGCTCGGATACGACGAGAACGAGATCATGACGCTCACCTATTCGGATGTCACCCCCGAGCGATGGCACGAACTGCAGGATCGCATCATACGCGAACAGGTGCTCACGCGCGGATTTTCGGACCTGTATGAAAAGGAGTACCGGCGGCGGGACGGGAGCGTGTTTCCGGTCGAGCTTCGCACCTACCGGATTCTCGACGAGCGGGACCAGTATGCCGGCATGTGGGCCATCGTGCACGACCTCACAAAGCGCAAGCAGGCCGAGCAGGAGCTCCTCAAGGCCAGCAAGATCGAATCGCTGGGTATACTCGCCGGCGGGATCGCGCACGACTTTAACAACCTGTTGATGGGCATCGTGGGCAACATTTCACTGGTGCGAAACGATATTGAGGCCCAGAGCCGGAACGCCGCCATTCTCGGCGAGGCGGAGCGCGCCTCGCTTCGGGCGCGGGACCTCGCCAATCAGCTGCTCACCTTCTCGAAGGGGGGCGTTCCGGTGCGGCAGCTGGTCTCGGTAAAGAGCATCATACGGGAATCGGCGGAGTTCGTGCTGAGCGGTTCCAACGTCAAGTGCGTGTTTGCCATCGCGGACGACCTCTGGAACGCGCATATCGACGAGGCGCAGATCAGCCAGGTGATCAACAACATCATCATCAATGCCCGCCAGGCGATGGGGGACCGCGGGCGGATTGACGTGCGCGCCGACAACGTCCATGTCGATTCGCTCTCGCATGTGTCGCTCGATCCGGGGGACTATGTCCGCGTGAGCGTGACCGACAAAGGGTGCGGGATAGCGGCGGAGGATCTGCAGAGCATCTTTGATCCCTATTACACCACGAAAAAGGACGGAAACGGACTGGGGCTCACCATCACGTATTCCATCGTGAAAAATCACGGCGGATGCGTCACCGTCGATTCGGCCGTCGGGAAGGGGTCGACCTTTACGGTGTATCTCCCGGCCTCGAAGTCGCCGGTACTCGCGAATGAAGACGGCGCCGTGGTTTCCTTCAAGGGGTCGGGGCGCGTGCTCGTTATGGACGATGACGAAAGCGTCCTCTCCGTTGCTGCTGAAATGCTACGCGTCTTCGGATTCGATCCGGAGCTCGCGCATGACGGCGAGGAGGCGATTGAACGCTATCGCGAGGCGCAACGGACCGGCAGGCCGTTTTCGCTTGTGATCATGGACCTTACGATTCCGGGAGGGATGGGCGGAAAGGAGGCGATTGCGGTGCTTCGGGAAATCGATCCGAAGGTTCGGGCCGTCGTATCAAGCGGTTACTCGAACGATCCCATCATGTCGAATTATCGCGACTATGGCTTCATGGGAATTGTCGCCAAGCCCTACCGGCTCGAGGAGCTACGCCGGATGCTCCAGGGGCTCGCATTATAGCACGGGCGATACGAGTGGCGCACCCCCCCGCGTTCACTTTCCGCGCGAACGCAGATAATCGATCAACCCTCGGACGACCGACTCGGGCGGAAGTCCAACGATTACCTTTCGCTTGTTGATGAAAATGGTCGGCGTGCCCTCGATCCCAAGCGCATCCCCCTTTTTTGCCTCGAGCGCAAGCTGCGACTGCGTCGCCGGAGATGACAGGCAGCCGGCAAATTCGTTCGCGGACAGCCCTATCGATTTCGCGATCACGTTCACCGATTTCGACGAGTGGGCGATGCCGCGCTCATTGTCTCGATAGAGGCGTTCATGCATGTCGATGAACCGGTGTTGCCGATGGGCGCACTGTGCAGCCAGGGCCCCGATGCACGAGGCGTCGGTCGATGCGTTCACATCGGGAATTGTGCCGCAGCCGTCGCTCAGGGGGTAAGAGCGGTAGGTGATCGATATCAGTCCGGGGTACGCCGCCATCATCTTTCCGAAGAGCTTGGACGCCGCGGCGCAGTGGTCGCAGGTGTAATCGGTGAATATCGTGATGGCGATCCGCGCATTTCGCGGCCCCACCGCGGGTGCATGCGTATTGTCGAGGTCGGACTCGGGGGTCGATTCGAACTTCTGGATCGCCTTTTTGACTGCGTCTGATGCGGCGACTCGGTCGATCGAACGGGCCATCGCGGATTTGGCCGCCGCGCCGATCAGCAGGCCGATCGACAACAGGGCGAACGCGATCACCACGAAAAGCATGAACTGGTTCCGGACGGCGCGTATCGCGGCCGACAGGCTGCACTTGAGAACAGTCATACACGACTCCTTGTAAAAAATACAGAGTGATGCAATCGCGGAACAACCGATGCATAGATTCGCAATGTAGGTCATTAGACACAGCGCACAGACGGCCTTGATCCGGCACGTCATGATGTACAGCAATAGGATGTCCAAGAACAGCGTTATAACCGAGATCAGGGCGATAAGCGCCGTGATATCCTGAGCGCTCTCCGGGTTGCGTGCAAGATCGAGAATCGACAGGCACAAAACAAAGCCGAACATGAGGAGGCCGAACACCGCCGTCGGCACGGGGCCAACGAGTGGGATTCCGTGTATCGCGGCGTATTCGCTTCTGGCGACATTTTGGCAGGCGTTGAAACCGCTCGCCCCGGAACGGCAAACGCTTTCCGATACTGAAAGCGTTATGCCGTGATATTCCAGAATGAGCACAATGCTCAGGAGGGCCCCCGCCAGCGCGGATGCCGCGATACACAGTGAGAGTAACCGCCTCATATCGGTTTCAGCTCCATCAGCGACCACATGCCGCGCGGTCCCTGGCCGATCCGCCAGAAACCGACCTGTCCGATACCGCGGCGCTGGTACATCGCGAGACGGCGTGCGATCGAGTCTTTGTCTTCGTAGTAAATGGTCACATGGATGGTTTCGCGATACGAGAGCGACGGACCACGGTCATGATGGATGCGGGGTTTGAGGCGACGTTTTCGCTTGAGGATCGATTCAACGTCGCTGTGGCGCACGGAACGGCCGAGATAGCGGTCCTGCCACACGCGGCCGTAGAGCGGAAGGCCCATAACGAGCTTGCTCTCGGGAACATTTTTTTGCGCGAATGCGGCGACGGCGTCGCACCAGCCGATCGCGGCCACCGGACCGGGTTTGCTGGTGCTCCAGTGCTGGTCGTATGCCATGATGAAGACGCGGTCCACGATTGCTGAAATGGCGGGGTAGTCGTACGCATCGTTCACCTGCATGCGGCGGGCGGGGAGCGCCACGCTGAGTATCGAATTCTTCGGGAGCGAGGAGCGAAGGCGCGTGAGGAACTCGATGAAGGGAGCGCGCATGTCGGGCGGAACGGCCTCGAAGTCGATCATGACGCCCGCGAACGGCGCGCTCGCTGCGGCGATCTCCTTGACGAGAACATCGCGCTCGGGAGCGGTTGGATTGAGGACCGATTTCATCAGGCCGCCGTTGCTGATGTCGAATACGACGAGATGGACCCGTTGCGCGATCCCGCGGCGGTTCGCCGGAAAGGACGGGAAATCGCGCGCGCCGCGCAGCGAGCCGCTTTTCTCGGGCGCAACGCCGAAAAAGCAGATGTCGCTCAGGGGCTCATTGCCCGTTATCACATGTTCTTCCCCTTTCATGACGAATCCCCAAAGCTCGCTGAATGCGACCGGGGGACGCGGGCGCGTCGGTTTTCGTTTGGACCGGGCGTCGGCGAATGATGGTATCGAGAGAAATGCAATGGCGAGGGCGCAACTCAGCGTTGCTCCTATCAGGCGCGATCGTGATGGCATATTTGGATAACCGTTGGTTCGTGATTGGCGATCATTTCATCTTGGTGCGATTCGAATGTCACGTACCGGGATGAGGATTTATTTGCAATAAAAAAAGCGCATTACTGCTGCTTCGAAATATTTGTTGACAGCTTTTTGATGTTTTTTTACTAGTTTATGCATATGAACCCTTGCGCTTCCGTCGGAGAGTTTTGTACTGCCTCCGGGGGACATATACACGGTGGATGTAGCTCAATGGTAGAGCCCTGGATTGTGGTTCCAGTTGTTGCGGGTTCGATCCCCGTCATCCACCCATCGAGGCCCGCATTCGTCGCACGCGAACGCGGGTTTTTTATTCTCACTCACTCCCGATTGCATGACGCATGCCGTGCGAGGACATAACGCATGTCGAATAAATCCATGATGTACGCAAGTCCCGTTCCGCTGCGGAATGATTCGTTCCAGCAGGCGCCCGCCGACGCGATAACGGCGGCGGTGGACGCAGCGCCGAGCGACGACGCCGCAGGATGGTTCGCACGGGCGAACGCGCATCTGCATTTAAACCTTTATGATAAGGCGTTAGAGGATTACGACCGTGCGCTGGCGCTTGATCCGGCCGACGCCGCGGCATGGTATAATAAGTCCGTTGCGCTGAGCGCGCTCAATCGCGAGGATGACGCCATCAAAGCGCTCGAGCGCGTCATCGCCATCGAGCCAACGGATACGGAGGCCCGCCGCCGACGCGCCGGTCTGCTGAAATACGGCGGGCGCTTCGATGAGGCGCTGAACGAGTATCACGACATCATCGCCATCACTCCCAATGACGCCCAGACCTGGTACAATCTCGCGACGTTGCTCGAATACGACCTCGGCATGGAAGAGGAGGCGTTGGAGGCGTACGACCGCTCCACGGCGATCGATCCGTCGCGTCCGTGGGTGTGGCGCGATCGCGGCATGCTGCTCATGTCGATGCGTCGGTACGACGATGCGATCGCCTCCTACGACCGCGTGACCGAGCTCATGCCGGTGGACGCGACCAGCTGGCACATGAAGGGCGAGGCGTTCCGGAAGATCGGTGATCTTGCGCGTGCGCGCGACGCCTTTGCGGAGCACGACCGCCTCGTCCGCGAGGACCACGAGGAGGCGTTGCAGCGGGCGACCGACGATTGCGCCAAGAATCCGGGCGATACGCGCCCGCTCATTCGAAAGGCCGGGGCCCTGCGGGCGCTTCGCCGCCTTGAGGACGCGCTTGCGATTTACGACGAACTCGCCGCGCGCGAGCCGGGCAGTCGGGAGCACGCGAGCAACCGGGCGGCCGTCCTGGCGGAGATGGGGCGCTACGAGGAAGCGATCGCCGCGCTCGACAGCGCGATCGCGCTCGATCCGAAGCATGCCTATTCGCATTTCGACAAGGCGCTTGTCCTCGAGAAGATGGAGCGGCTGGAGGACGCCCTGGCCTCGTACGATGCGGCCCTTCGGGGCGATCCCGCGAACGGATATTTCGGCTACTGCAAGGCCGAGCTGCTCCGGCAGCTCTCCCGATTCGACCAGTCGATCACGGCCCTGGACGCAGTGCTCGAGATCAATCCGGAGCACGAGGAGGCGCTCAATCTCAAGGGGTTGGTCTATCACGATAAAAAGGAGTATGATCGCGCGCTCGAGTGTTTCGATCAGATCCTCGAGTTTCGGCCCGAGAGCAATGTCGCCTGGATCAACAAGGGCTGGGTCACGGAAAAGATCAGCGGGGCGATCGATGAGGCGATTTTCTGCATCAACAAGGCGCTCGAGATAGAGCCCGACAACGTCGATGCGTGGATCAACAAGGGATACCTGATGTACAAGCTCCAGCGCTACGACGACGCCGTGTCCTGCTCGACCCGCGCGATCGAGTTCGAGCCGACATCGGCGATCGCCTGGTTCAACCGCGCCTGCTTTTATGCGGTGATGGGCGATCGCGATCGGGCGCTTTCCGATCTCGCCGAGGCGATACGCCTCGATCCCGCCAACCGCGCCGATGCACGGACCGATGAGGCGCTGGCCGCGCTCCGCGACGATCCGGACTTCAAGAAGCTGATTGACCTCCCATAAGGGATTCCTTGGACATCCTGTAACAAATAGACGGTTGCGTTCTCAAATACGTACCGAGAGCGGTCGAAGAAAATATTTAAATATAACTCTTGACTTTTATCGCGACTGACGTATATTTCAATGCAGCAAAGGAGGAGCCATGTCCCCTGATATCAACGACATTAAGCGCAACATCGAGGGTCAGCGCGACCTGTTAAGCAGAATCATCACCGCGGTGCCGGGATTCCAGGGATATGTGGAAACCGGCGAGAAGTACGATGCCGATCGGGTGATCCGGAACTTTATGGCCGATAAAATTCTTGCCTTCAAGCAGACCGTAAGCGGAGCGATGAGAGACATGCAGAAAAGCGTCGATCACGACGTCCTGTCCCGTCTCGATTCGCTTGGCACGGTACTGGAGCGGATTTTGAAGAAATGCCAGTTCGCCGATTACGGGAAGAAATCGTTCACCGGCGTTTCGATGACGCCGGAGCAACAGGACAAGCTGCTTGCCTACGACTGGAACCTTATATTCCGGCTGGACGAGATCGGGACCGAGTTCGATCGCTTGTCGGGCGTCGAGCCGGGTGCGGTTTCCGGAATTGTTGCGGACATCTTAAAAAAGCTCAATGAATTCGAGAAGGAAATTGACGGGAGAAAATCCGTTATCCTGGAGGTGCTCTAGATGGCGTTGCTCGATGTAGTTAAATGGGAGAATAAAGAAGGCGAAATAATCTATCGGTTCCCCGAAGGGTCGATCTCGATGGGCGCGCAGCTCATCGTCATGGAGCACCAGGAAGCCGTTTTCTTCCGGGAGGGACGCGCGCTCGATTCCTTCGGCGCCGGTCGTCATACGCTAAAAACCGGAAACATCCCCATCCTCGAGAAGCTAGTCAATCTCCCCTTCGGCGGGAAATCGCCCTTTCCGGCCGAGGTCTATTTCCTGAATAAAACCGAGATACCCAACCTCAAGTGGGGAACGCGACAGCCGATGCAGCTCATGGATCCGACCTTCAATCTGGCGATCCCCGTGCGCGCATTCGGGAACTATTCCATCCGGATCAACGATTCCAAGCCGCTGCTCATGATGGCGATCGGGACCTGGAAGGCGTTCACGACCGACGCGATCGGCACCGCGTTGCGCGATCAGATCATCATCCCGAAGATCCAGGACCTCATCTCCGAGACGATGATCAAGCAGAACATCACCATTTTCAAGATGACCGCGTACCTGGACGAGATCGCGACCGCCGGCAAGGCGAAGATCAGCGAGGATTTCACCAGCTTCGGCATAGAGCTGGTGCGGTTCGCCGTCGAATCGATCAATGCGCCGGAGGAGGACGAGTCGGTCAAGCGGCTCAAGAAGGCGCTGGCCGACAAGGCCGAGATCGGCATCATGGGCCAGGACGATTACAAGATGAAACGCACCTTCGATACCATGGAGAAGGCAGCATCGAGCAACGGCGCGGGCGGCATGATGGGAGCCGGCATGGGATTCGGCATGGGTCAGCAGATGGGGACCATGATGCAGGGCGCCATGGGCAGTGCGCAGGGCGGGCAGGGCGCAGCCGTCAAGTGCCCGTCGTGCGGCGTGGCCAACAAGCCGGACGCGAAGTTTTGTTCCGAATGCGGAAAGGAGATGATCGTGACTCGCGCGTGTCCGAAATGCCAAGCGAAGATCAAACCGGACGCGAAATTCTGCCCCGAGTGCGGCGCGAGCCTCCAGGACGTAAAGTGCGCCAAGTGCGGCGCGGGGATGCAGGCCGGGGCGAAGTTCTGTCCCGAATGCGGCGAAAAGTCCGCATAGGTGCGCGATGGCAGCGTATACCTGCACATCCTGCGGCGCGCCCATTGAAGTAAAAAACCGATTCAGCAAGGTTGTCGTCTGCGACTACTGCGGCACCCACCACAAGGTGACGGTCGACGGACTCGATCCCACGGGGAAACACCCGAAGCTCGCGGACTTTCCCTCGCTTTTTCAGGTGGGAAGCCGCGGGACCATTTTGGGAAAACCCTTCACGGCCCAGGGACGCCTTCGCTATAAGTACGATGGCGGCTACTTCGACGAATGGTTCATCGAGTACGATGGGGAGCCGGCATGGTTCGCCGAGGACGAAGGCACCTTCACGCTCTTCACCGAGCTCATCGAGGCGATTGACATACCGCTCGACATGTCGTCATTGCGGGCCGGCCAGAACATCATGATCGGCGACAAGAAGGTCATGATCAAGGAGAAGGGGAGCGCGGTCATCGAGGGCGGCGAGGGGGAACTGTTCCACTATACCGAGCCGGGAACAAAGGTTACCTATATCGACGGGGTGTGGAACGGGAAAAAGACCTCAATCGAGTTCGATGAGGACGAGATCGAGCTTTTTATTGGAAGACCGCTCCTGAAGCGGGATATTGTCGTTGAGGGGTAAGCCCAATGGGCACCGAAAACGAAAAGAACGGCACCGACGAGCAATCCCCGAAGAAAAAGGAATCGCCCGACCTGAAGGCCCTCAAATGCTCCGCCTGCGGGGGTGATATCACAAAAACCCATCGCGTTGAAGGAAGCGGCGAGGACGAGGAGTACATCCCGATCGCCCGATGCCTCAATTGCGGCAAGGAGTACGATCAGCACTCACAGGAGTACTATGAATACTATGCGGACATGTTCAGGCGCGACCTCGACAAGTCCGTGTTCAAGCTGGGTATCAAGGGGACCATCGACGGCGTCGAATACGAGATCATCGGGCACATTCGTTATCAGGACGAGGACGAATGGGAGGTCGAAACCTGGGACGAATGGTTGGCGATCTCGTCCGAGGGGACCTATCGATACTTCGTGGAAGAGGAGGGAGAGATATATTCCTTCGAGGAATACACGCCGAATTCTATCGATCTCGCGACAGACCCCTCCTCAATCGAATTCGAGGGAAAGAAGGTTTCTCGGGAGCGGACCCGATACACCGCCCGCATCGTCTTCGCCGAAGGCGAGCTCCCCTGGCAGCCTGAGATTGGAGAACCGATCACCGTCTATGATTTCAAACATCAGGGTTTCTATATCACCATCGAGCAGGACGAGGACGAGGTTTCCATAACCCGGGGAACGGTTGTTCCGCACGGAGTGATCATCGACGCCTTCCGCGGAGCAGAATTCAAGGAAGCCTATGAAAAAACTCGCAGGAAGCGGTCCGCATATGCCTGGCGTGCGCGTATCTATGGGATCGGCATTGTCGCCGCGATCATCTATATCATATATGCCGCCGTTTCCGGCGATTCGCTCCCGGACATTTCGAAAACCCGCCGGGTCCTCGTTGAAAACGAAGTGAAGGTCGAGCAGGGAAAGCAGGTGTATGCAAGCCAAATACTGTTCGGTCCCACAGTGTTCCAGCGTTCAAACTCATTGTATACGGTCAGAGTCGCCGTCGACAGCGCCGTGCAACCGCTTCGCCTGGAATGGCAATCGTTCCGTCTACTGCTGATCAAGGAGGACCGCATTCGTCAATTCGAGTCGCGGCAGGCGGGTGCAGACGGGATACGAACGGCGCTTGCGGAAATTGATGAATTCGAGGAACCCGTCGAATCATACGCCTTTAACGGAGACTTCTGGGACGAGGAGGGTTACGACGACGAGGGCAAGTGGCACGAGAGCGATACCTCGGGCGAGACCGATTTCATCCTCGATGATCCCGGGAGCTATTATCTGTATGTTGAGCTGTTCAGCGAGAAGCCGCGGAAATCCGGCGCAATCGCCATTTCGATTCTCGAAAACGTGAAAGGGTTCCGGTACTTTTTCATTCCGATCGTATTATTTTCCGTGCTGCTATTGGTGAATCATTATCGGGGGAAGAACTACAATGAACTGCCGTTCGAAATGGCGAACCATTGAGACCGTGAAGCGAGGTATGCGATGTGGCGCGCGATTGTGGTAGTGGTCCTTGCCCTGGGCGGAGTGTACTGGATGTCGTCGCAGTTTGTCGGGTACAATCGCGCCGGGAACTATTATATCGGCAAACAGCGTACGGAACGCAAGTCGGTGCGCGTCGGGAGCGCCGGGTATTATGGACGGGGCAGGCCGGGCGGAATACGAACGGGAAAGTAGCATGCGTGAAATGTGCGTGTCATTCGATTCGCGGCAGTCGGTAACGAAGAATATCAAATACGGAGGTACCATACCATCATGGATTGGGGAAGTGTGGGAATAGGGATCATCGAAACGGTTATTTATTCATTGGTTGGCATCGCGGTCATGGGTATCGGCTTCCTGTTGTTCAAGCTGATCTGCCCGTTCTCCATCAAGAAAGAGATCGAGGACGACCAGAACACCTCGCTCGGCATTATCATCGGTTCAATTATCATTGGACTGTCGATAATCGTCGCATCGGTTATTTCGACGCCGACGAGCTCGAAAACACGGCCGGTTAAGGCCGATGCGCCCGTTGCAACCGATATCGAAGCGAAAAAGTGAGCGCCGTACATCCGCATACCGAACAGCGGATACTGCTCTTTTCGGTATTCATTCTCTCGCTCTGCGGTATTGTCTACGAGCTCGTGCTGGGTTCCCTGGCGACGTACTTGCTGGGGAATCCGGTTCAGCAGTATTCGATCACCATCGGAATTTTTTTAAGCTCGATGGGACTCGGATCGTATCTCTCGCGATACATCACCAAGGATCTCGTCAGGAATTTCATAGTCATTGAAGCGGTGCTGGGCCTGGTCGGGGGGGTGTCCGTCACCGTCCTCAGCGTATTCTTCACCTACCTGCTTTCCTTTTACGCGCTGCAGTTTTTTTTCCTTATCGGGATCGGCGTCTTGGTGGGTCTTGAGATTCCGCTGGTGACGCGAATCCTGAAAAAACACGGATCGCTTCGCGACATCATCTCGAATGTGCTCACCTTCGACTATGTCGGCGGCCTCATCGGGTCCCTGCTGTTCCCGTTGGTCCTATTCCCGTTCGTGGGACGATATCTCACCAGCGTGATCGTCGGTTCAGTGAATATCGCGGTGGCGTTGTTTCTGGTCGTCGTTATCGAGTATCCCGGGAAAAGACGATGGCATGTCGTATATCCGATCGCATGCCTTATAATTATGGGGGTTCTCGCGGGTGCGTCCGGGAAGATCGGACACCTCCTCCAGCGGAACCTGTATGCCGACGATATCGTGTTTTCGAAACGGTCGTCCTTTCAGGAGATTGTGCTCACGAGGAGCGGGGACGACTTTCGGCTCTTCCTTGACGGCGCGCTGCAATTCTCGACCTTCGACGAGTACCGCTATCACGAGATGCTCGTCTTTCCCGCACTCTTGATGCGCGAAACCGATCCGAAAAGCGTCCTGGTGATGGGCGGCGGCGACGGGCTTGCCGTACGCGAGATAAAGAAAATGCGTACCGTGCAATTGATACATCTCGTCGAGCTCGATCCCGAGATGATTCGCCTTTCCCTGCGAAATCCGTCATTCCAGAAAATCAACGATTTGGCGCTTCATGATCCCCGGGTTCGCATCACCGTGGGAGATGCGCATCGGTTCCTCATGGAGCACCGCAGGCTCTTCGATGTCATCATCGCGGATTTTCCGGATCCCCATGACGAGACGATCGCGAAGCTGTATACTGAGGAGTTTTTTCGATTGGTCGCGAAAAACCTCGCGCCGGACGGCGTATTTGTAACGCAATCGACGTCGCCGCTCTTCGCGCGAGAGGCTTTCTGGTGCATACACAATACGATGAAGCGCGTGTTCCCGAGCGTGGCGCCGTATCGCGTTTACGTCCCGACCTTCGGCGAGTGGGGGTTTAATATCGGATCGAAAAAGACGCTTGGCGAAATTCGTCTAAGGGAGCACGACACTGACGTCGATGCGCGGTATTACACCAGAACTACGTTCATGAATGCGCTGCACTTCGCCCAGGACAACGGACCGGTCGATACGAGAATCAACACGTTTAACACGCCGGTGCTGTATTCGTACTATGTGCGCGGATGGAAGTCACACGACCTCTAGGATCATATGAGCCTGCCGACGACCTCCTTCATGCGGCTGACGCCTTCGATGATGTTATCATCTGACGTGGCGAAGGACAGTCGGATATTGCGATCGATGCCGAATTCGATGCCGGGAACCACGGCCACCCGCGCCTCCTCGAGAAGGTAGCTTGTCAGCGTCGAGGATGCGTACGGTCCGGGGTATCGTTCGACGATCGACTTCCAGCCGGGCAGACGCGTGACCCCGTCGATATCCGGAAACGCGTAAAAGGCTCCCGGAGGCATGATGCAGTCGAACCCCGGGATTTCGTTTAACCCGTTCACGATGATCCGCCTGCGCCGGTCGAAGGCATTCACCATTTCGGCGATGACGCGCTGGTCGCCCATGAGCGCCTCGACCGACGCCCACTGAGAAATCGATGTTGGATTTGAGGTCGATTGGCTTTGAAGTATGTCGATCTTCTTGATGAGCGATTCATCCCCGGCCATGTATCCGATCCGCCAGCCCGTCATCGAATAGGCTTTCGAAACACCATTGAGGACGACCGAGCGCTTTTTGAGCTCTTCGGAAAGGTTCGCGATATTGACAAAGGCGTTTCCGTCGTAGAGGATCGATTCGTAAATATCGTCGGAGATCAGAAGTATGTCATGCTGTACGAGGACCTCAGCGAGCGCGGAGAGTTCATCGCGCGAATAGGTCGCACCGGTTGGGTTAGACGGAGAGTTGATAACGATCGCACGGGTCTGTTTGGTAATGGCCGCTTGGAGTTGCTGAGGCGTTATCTTGTAACCGGAATCGCGTGAGGTTTCGATGATAATGGGAGTCCCGCCGGCAAGCATCACCATGTCGGGATAGGAAACCCAGTAGGGGGCCGGTATGAGGACCTCTTCGCCCGGATCAAGCAGGACCTGCATCAGATTATAGAACGAGTGCTTCCCGCCGTTATTGACAATAACCTCGGAGGTCGCGTACTCGAGGGCGTTATCGCGCTTGAATTTATGCACGATCGCCTTTTTGAGTTCCGCGATACCGCCCGCCGGTGTGTATTTCGTCTTCCCCGATTCGATGGCCCGAACGGCCGCATCTTTGATGGATTGAGGAGTGTCGAAATCGGGCTCGCCCGATCCAAACCCGATAACGTCAATTCCTTTGGCTTTCATTGCATTCGCAAGTGCGGTCACCTCGAGCGTCGGTGAGGGTTTAATATTTAGGATTCGGGAGGAGAATTTCATAGGGGGCCTCACGGTTATGAAATGTGGTTAACGGTCAATGGCGTATTCGAATTTTCAAGACTTTTTATCGTATGAGGAAATAATTTCTTGACGTTGACCTGTCGTGAGATACAGTCCTTGTGCCTCCGCGGCAGAGACGCCCGGAACGATACGCGCGATCCATGGTGATACGATGAAAGTAAAGCTCTGGGGTGTCCGGGGGTCCATCCCCACTTCGTACTCGCATATGCAAATCGCGGATAAAATCCGCCGCGCTCTCACCCTCGCAACGCCGAAGGACATCGCCTCGAAGGATTCAATCGATCGTTTTATTGAATCGCTGCCGTTTTCCGTCAGGGCGTCGTATGGAGGGTGCACCACGACCCTTGAGGTCCGGTCGGACAATGACGATATCATTATCATCGATGCCGGTACCGGAATACGGGACCTGGGAAACGAGCTCATGAAAACGGAGTTTGGCCAGGGGAAAGGCGTTGCAACCATTCTCTTTACCCATACCCACTGGGACCATATCCAGGGACTGCCGTTCTTTAAGCCGTTTTATGTAAAGGGAAACCGGTTTAATATCTATTCGCCGTTTACGGACATCCGCGAGCGTATTGAGTATCAACAAGTGTTCAGCCATTTCCCGGTGAACCTCGACTACATGTTCGCGACCAAGGACTTTTTTGTCATCGAGAAGGAGGAGGAGCTCTTCCTGAACAATCTTCGGATCCTCAACAAGCGAATGCGACATCCGGGCGGCTGTTTCGGGTTTCGCATCGAGGACCGGGGCAAGGCATTCGTGTTTACAAGCGACTGTGAGTTCAACATAGACGAGATCGACAATATCGGCGCATATCGGGAATTCTTCAATAACGCCGAGGTGGTCGTCTTCGATACCCAGTACACGTTCGAGGAGTCCATCAACAAGATCGACTGGGGGCACTCATCGGCGTCCATCGCCATCGACATCGTTTCGCGCTTCAATGTGAAGCGGCTGATCCTCTGGCACCATGAACCGGATTACGGAGACGACAAGCTCGAAAGCGTGCTGGCGAACGCCAAGGCATACCTGAACATGGGCGGAAAACGCAACAGCAATCTACGCGTCGAGATCGCCTACGATGGGATGGAGATTGATATTTAGCCTATCCAAGAGACTGGATTCGGTCAATGTCCTTTTCCTTTCCAAGGACGATCATGATCGATCCCTTTGCGAGGGGCTCGTCGGGTGATGGCGCAATGCTTATCTGCTCGCGCGAGGCCCCTGCGACGCCCGTATTGTTCTTGATGCCGATGATCTGGCAGTGGAACCGTGTATTGATGGCGAGTTCCTTGAGGTTTTTCCCCACGAAGCTATCGGGCGTGTTCACTTCGACGATTCCGTATTCGGCGCCAATCGGGAGATAATCGAGCGCGTTTTTCAGGGAAAGCTTGAATCCCAGCCGGATGGCCATGTCCTTCTCGGGAAAGGATATCTCGCTTACGCCCAGCATGTCCAGGATTTTCCCATGGTCCTCCGTGATGGCGCGCACGATTATTTTCGGTATGCCGATCTCCTTCAGGTAGAGCGTGATCAGGATGCTCATCCCCATGTCCCGTCCAACGCTCACGACGGCGCAGTCGAAATCCCTGATGGAAAGGCTTTCGAGGACCTCGCGGTTCGCCGCGTCGCCGATGATGGCGTAGGTGATATGGTCTTTCGCGCGTTCCACGATCTCGTGGTCGCTGTCGATGCCGAGCACCTCGCAATCGTTTTCTACAAGCGTTTTTGCAATATGGAAGCCGAAATTGCCGAGTCCGATCACAATGAACTTTTTCATGTGTTTATCCTGTCATGATATGGGTTTTCGGATAGTGAATATTTGTTTTTTTCGCACGTGACGCAATCGCCATCATGAGCGTGAGCGGACCGAGCCTGCCGATGTACATGACCGCGCACAGAAGGAGCTTGTTCATGTCGGAAAGTTGAGGCGTTATCCCGGTTGAAAGGCCGACGGTCCCGAACGCCGAGGTGACCTCGAACGCGGCGGCGAGATATGAATTGTTGCCGGGGAGATCGTCGAACGCCTGAAAGAGAAATGTGGATGCCGATAGCGTGATGATTGAAATCACCACGAGGGTCATGCAGCGATCGATCGTGTCACGATCGATCGAGCGCCCCCAAATGACGATTGATTCGTTCCCCTTGAATTTATTATACATCTGGAGTGCGATGACTCCGACCGTCGTTGTTTTCACTCCGCCGGCGATCCCGCCGGGGCAGCCGCCGGTAAACATGAGGATGATCAGCATGAACAGCGTATTGGGGCGCAGGGCGCCGATATCGACCGTGTTGAAGCCGGCGGTTCGCGCGGTAATCGACTGGAAGAGGCTCGCCATGAATTTCTGCGAAAGGGACAATGGCTGAAGCACGTTTTTCCATTCGATGAGAAGAAAGGCGACGGTGCCCAGCGCGATGCACGCGCCCGTGATCGCAAGCGATAATCGCGTATGAACGGTAAGCGTGCTGAATTTTTTACGACCGAATATGCGAAACCGGATAGCGACGAGTTCATCGAGAACGATGAAGCCAAGGCCGCCAAGGACGATATTGATGCAAACGAGCAATTGTATGGCGTAGTGATCGTGAAAGCCTGCGAGATTATCGGAAAAGGTCGAGAAGCCGGCATTGCAGAACGCTGACACCGAGTGAAAAACCGCATGCCATGCAGCGTCCGCGACCGGGAACCGCATGCTGAAAAAAATCATGAGCGACAGGGCGACAAGTGCTTCAATGGTCAGGGTGTAGAAGACGATTCGTTTCAGGAGGCTGCGGATGGGGATTTTCCCGACCTCGTTGTAAAAGGAGCCCATCGTAAATCGCCACTTGATGGAGACGCTGCCGCCGGCGAATGAGAGCAGCGCGAGTGAAAAGGTCATGATGCCGAAGCCGCCGAATTGGATGAGCGTAAGGATTATGAGCTGGCCCCAGAAGGTGAAGTCCTTCGCCGTGTCGAGAACGATCAGTCCCGTGACGCAGACGGCGGACGTCGACGTGAATAGCGCATCGATTGGATTGATGCCGCGATGTGTCGCAAAGGGAAGGGACAGGAGCGCGGCTCCGACGAGGATTAGCGCGATGAAGCTAAACAGGACGATGAAGATCGGTGATGCGATCGATCGTTGCGGCGCGTTTGTCATGGTAGTTGCTATATGGTGCGAACGACGTCGCAGCCTTGTACGGCGGCACGAGCCCGTCAATCACATTTTATCGATTACGGTCCATTGAAAAGTTATATGACCATGGTCATGCAGTGCACGGTTATAGACGTAAAGTACGGATGATGGGTTTTGGCGTGGCGGGAATTTTATTCAATGTTCATTGCTGTCTCACATCTTTAACGAAAAACCCTGTTACGCTGATCGCGGACAGGGTTTTAATCGTTCGGTCCTGTGGGCGCTGACGGGATTGAACCGCCGACCCTCTGCTTGTAAGGCAGATGCTCTCCCAGCTGAGCTAAGCGCCCGATGTGTTGATGATGTGCTTGTGTTCATTGTTCTTGCTCGCCTTGAACGCGAGCAAGGTTTTATCCGGAACCTCGACTTTGCGAGACGCTATTGGCGAATACACCTTCCTCCCTTTTTTCGTCGCCTGGTAAAATGTTCCAAAACCGCGCAACTCCACCCGGCCTCCTTTCTCGACTGACTGTACAATTGTGCGAAGCATCGTCTCGATGACGTGCTGCACCTCTTTTTTGTCCAGCGAACAGTCTCGGGACACCTGGTCGATGATATCGGCTCTGGTCACATTGCGTACGGGAGGCTTCAGCCGCTATTTCGCCTTGAGGGCGTTTATTTTCTTCGAAAACCGTGATTTCTTGCGAGCGATGGTTTTCCAGTGAACAACGTTCTTTCGGGCCGATGAGTCGGCCAACGATACGTATTTCTTGAAGATCTCAGCGGCGGTCGAGGCGCTTTGCGCATCAACCGAAGCTATGGCCTTCTCGAGCTTTTTGCTCGTGGTGCGGATTGACGATTTCACGCTGCTGTTGCGCGAGTTTCTCTTCTCGTTTTGACGGTTTCTTTTCTCGGCGGACTTGATGTTTGCCACTCTAATACCCTGTGAACGATAAATTTAAATTGAGCAATGGTGGAAAGAGACGTGATCCTGTCAAGGAAAAATGAACTCATTTTTCCTATTTTGTCATAAGCATTTTGAAAAGACGGGCCGCATAATAATATACCTTGCAATCATATCCGCTTCCCTTTTGAGTCGAAATCATGATTACCTTGGTGTTCGCATCCTGAAACGAATAAATGACGACCTGCTTGTCTCGCTGAATGGACGGCTCGCCGTAGGACTTTTTAAGGGATTCAAGCGTACGACGCTCAACCGCGGCAGAAACCGTACCGTAATCCTCAAGGATGGAGTAGAGGCGGTTCTTCACGAACAGCAGATCACGGATGGGGGATTTAACAGTTCGAAAAATCGTGATATCGGATTTGAGGTCTGAATCGATCGCAACGATGTAATTCATGATACGGTTCTCGTAGCGACTGTCGTCCGACGGTGAGAATGCGCGGATATCCGCATCGGTATATGAAAACTTCTGTACGCATTCGCTTTTTGAGATCCCCCAGGTGAGGCCGCTCAACGTCGCAAAAGCATTCGGTGCGAAGAGGATCACGGTAAACGCGATCACCGTCATGATGATGGCGACTGACCTGAGGGTGCATGTGTGAGATGTTCGTGTCATATACTCATTCCAGTTGCGCGTTGTCGTATACGTGTAACGTCCAAGATCCAGATTGTGCCGGCGCCTGGCCTTTGTTCCGAGCGGGTCTTAATCGAAAAAAGTTCAATGGTGCGTTAGGCTATCATGCCGTATCGCACACACGATGTATTTGAATAAAAAATATTGTCAAATATTTTAGATTTATAATTGATAAAAATATGCCATTATATTAGAATCAACAGACATTTTCCTTGAAATGGTTACTTATTTGATTCTGTAAAGAAGTTGATTTTACGTGCCAGCCTGAGTACGTTTCCATCGTGGAGGTGGTGCCATGCATCAAAGAAAACATATGTCGATTTTCTGTGCCGTTCTTCTCGCGTTCGCCCTCATGTCGGTCGCTGTGGGCGCGGAAAAGGAAAAAGCCACGTCACCTGAGAAAAAAGTAGAATCGAAGAAAAGCGCCGGTAAGAAAAAAGCGGTGCGCGCGAAGGTGTCGGGGGCGTCGTTTTACGGGAAGATCATTTTTCTCGGCGCCGATGGCTGTGAGGTGAAATCCGGGAAGCGAGAGCTTTCGGTTGCATTTGCGCCGGACACCGTGTTTATCGCAAAGGACGGATCGAAGAAGGACAAAGCGATCCTCGAACTTTGCCAGATGGTCAAGGTCGTGTATGCGCGAAAGGGCAAGGAAAACGTTCTTAAGAGAATTGCCGTCGTAAAACCGGGCACGTGCGCGCGGTGAGCGAAACACAGCGTTCTGGAATCGATGGTGCGCACGGACCGGTGAGATCGGTCCATGTCGTCGGGATATGCGGCGTTGCCATGGGTACGCTTGCGGGCATGCTTAAGGAGCGAGGGGTGTCGGTCACCGGGTCCGACGAGAATGTATATCCGCCCATGAGCGATATGCTGCGTTCCTGGGGGATTCCCGTCCATCAAGGATATGACGCCGGACGGATCGGTTCGCCCGATCTCGTTATCATCGGCAATGTCATCAGCCGGGGGAACTCCGAGGCTGAGGCCGTCCTCAACCGACGCATTCCGTACCTGTCGATGGCGCAGGCCATCCAGCGGTTCTTTCTTTGCGAGAAGGAAACGATCGCGGTGTGCGGCACGCATGGAAAGACCACCACGACCTGCCTGCTGGCGCATATCTTCGAAACGGCCGGGCGTGATCCGTCATTTCTGGTCGGCGGCGTATCGCGAAATTACAATTCCAATTATCGAATGGGCCGCGGCGCGCATTTTATCATCGAAGGCGACGAGTATGATTCGGCCTTCTTCGAAAAGGTGCCGAAGTTCATCGTATACCGGCCCCAGCATATCGTGCTCACCTCGCTGGAGTTCGACCACGCCGACATCTATCGCGACCTCGACGAGATTTCATTGTGGTTCTCGCGCCTCATCAACATAATCCCGTCGGATGGGACGATCGTGTATTCGAAGGAATATCCGATCCTGGACACGCTGTGCGCGTCATCGTTCTCGCGCGTTCGCTCGTATGGTCCAACCAGCGCCGATGTCGCCTATCGGTTTCTGCGGTACGACGGCGAGCGCGCGGTGATAACGCTGGAGTCGCGCGATGCGGGCGAGTTCGAGTTGCGTACGACCTTGAGCGGATCATTTAATTATTCGAACATCGCCGCGGCCGCCTCGACGGCGCTTGCGTTCGGAATAGAATCGGCTGTGATTATCGAGGCGGTTCGGACCTTTCGCGGCGTGAAGCGGCGACAGGAGCTTATCTTCAGGGCCCCGGGCATCAGGATTTACGAGGATTTCGCGCATCATCCCACGGCAATCGCGGGGATTATGCGCGAGATGCGCCAGCGATATCCCGACTACACGCTCTGGGCGCTGTACGAACCGAGATCGGCGACCAGCAGGCGCAACGTGTTCCAGCGCGAGCTGCCCGGGGCGTTCGTTTCAGCCGATCGCGTTCTCATCAAGCGGCCGCCGCTGATGGAGAAGATCCCGGCGGATGATCGAATCGACATCGAAGCGGTGATCGCGTCGCTTCGCGCAATGAATGCTCGTGCGGACCTCTTCGAGAGCGGCGGAGCGATGGCGGACCACGTCTTCGATTCGATCGACGCCGCGTCAAAGAACGTCCTGGTTGTCATGTCGAACGGCGGGTTCGACGGAATATATCAGCGTCTGGTGCAGTTGGCCTCGGACCGGTACGGAATCAGTGATCACGATGAGAAAAAAATCCCTGACCATCTTCTTGTTTAAGGTCCTGCCGACGGGCCTGATCTCTCGCGTCTTCGGGGTCATCGCCCGGATGCCATTGCCGGGATTTTTCCTGCGGCGGGTGATCGACTGGTACATCCGGTCCTATGGCGTGAATCGGGACGAGGTCGACTGGCCGCAGCGCGGCTTTCGGTCGCTCGACGCGTTTTTTACGCGGACGCTCGTCCCGGGCACGCATGTGATCGATGCCGATCCGCGGGCGGTCGTCTCCCCGGTTGACGCGCGGATCGACATGTTCGGGGAGATCATCGACGGCGTTACCATGATGCAAGCGAAGGGTGTGTGCTATTCGCTTCGGGATCTCGTCCCTTCGGCGATGCACGAGCGTTTCATCGATGGGAGCTTTGTCACTCTGTATCTCTCGCCCTCGGATTATCACCGGATCCATGCGCCGGCCGGAGGGCGCGTGCGCGGCTTTTTCAATATTCCCGGCAGGCTCTTTACGGTGCAGGAATTCATGGTGCAGGGACTGCCGGGGCTCTTCTCCCGAAACGAGCGGCTCATCAGCTACATTGAAACGCAGCGCGGGCTGGTCGCCGTCTGCAAGATCGGCGCGATGAACGTGGGGCGGATCACCCTGTCGTACGATCCGATCGCGACAAACCGCACGTTTCGGCGACGCCGGGAGGTGCTCTTCGGCGACGATGCGGCATGTCCGATCGCCAAGGGCGATGAGCTGGGCGTGTTCCATCTCGGGTCCACCGTCATCATGCTCTTTGAGAAGGACATGATTACATTCACGGATTGTGCCGTAGGGACGAAGGTGCGGGTGGGGCAGCGCCTTGCGGAATTCCGCGCGTAACCGTCATCCGCGCGACCAGATGGGAGGATGTCCATGTCCGAAAAAAAAACGACAGCCGTAGACGCCTACGTGGGGGCGCAATTCCGTTCGTGGGAGCAGAACAAGCAGATCGTGCAGAGTGACCGCGAGCGTCTCGTGGTTGATCGCGTGCCGATGCCCTTTGTGACCATATCCCGCGAGTATGGGTGCGGCGGTTTTGAGATCGCCGAGCGCGTCGTGACGATCATCAACGAGGAGCTTTCGCCGCCGCGCGTGTGGGCGGCCTACGACCGGAAGATTCTTGAGCGGGTCGTTTCCGACATGGGGCTCTCCGAGCGCCTGGCCGAAACGCTTTCCAATACCGCACGCACCACCATGAACAGCTTCATCGGCCACGCCCTCGGCGGTCTTCCGTCGCAGGTCGAGGTGTATCGGCGGCTCGTCGAGATTGTCAGGACGCTCGCCGCGAACGGGCATGTGATCGTCGTGGGACGCGCCGGGAACGCGATCACCCGGGACATGGAAAACGGGCTGCACGTGAAAATCGTCGCCTCGATGGAGTGGAAGACGGCGCGGATGGCCGCGCTGCTCGGGGTCAAGGCGCGCGAGGCGGAGCGCATCATCGTCGAAAAGGGGACCGAGCGCGAGGAATTCCTGAAGAACATGGTTCAGTTCGATTCCGACAACCCCTATAATTTCCACCTCATCATCAACAACAGCACCATGTCTGTTGATGAGGCCGCGCGGCTGGTCATAGCCGCGATGCGCGCAAAAGGACAGCTTCCGCGCTGATCGTGCGCCATGAGCCACTCCCCGGAGATCACCTTCGAGATGCGAAACACGCGTCTGTCGTTCGATCCCGAGCGCTCGATTCTCGTATGCCGGCAGTCGGGCGGTTCCGGGAAAAAGCTCTGGGCGAAGAAGATATTCGATATCGGCCGCATCGAAGAAATCATCGAGGACGCGCTCTGTTATTATCTCGCCGGGGCGTCGGGTGAAACAAGCGGACGGCTGCTCGCGCTCGACAAAAAGAGCGGTAACACCGCCTGGTTCATCGCAGGGAAATCGGTGCTCCAGGTGCTGTATCAGGGACATCTCTTCTCGATTTTTATTGACGACGCCGATGCCTATTATCTCGTCAAGGTCGGGCTCGAGCGCGGAGAGGTGATCTGGCACCATCGCGTCGGAAGCGATCTGTCGGAATACCATTTCGCCGGGGACCGGATCACGCTGGACTATTCCGGGGGCGATCGCGAAACGCTGTCCATACAGAACGGGTCGGTCGTTTCCAAAACCCGATAAAATGCTCAACCGCATCATCGCGCCGTGCCGATAGTGTACCTGAGGACCGGCACCGGTCGCGAATCACATCAAACGAGGTTGCGGAATGAAAGCATCGACCGCCATTTCCACGGAAGCCATTTCCCTGTACAACAACGCGCTGGTTTTCTCCAATCGGGGAGAGTACGATCACGCGCTCACCGAGTACCGGAAGGCGATCGCATTGTGTCCGGGTTTTGTCGAGGCCTACAACAACATCGGCGAGATTTATTCGCGCATGGGGGACACCTCACAGGCGATTACGACCTATCAGACGGCGCTGGCGATCGAGCGCAACTACAAGGTTCTCCTGAATATCGGCGTGGAGTACTACAATAAACGCGATTATCGGGGCGCGCTCGCGTTTTTCACTGAGTCGCTGGCGAAAAAACCGGATTTTATCGAGGGGAATTTCTACGCCGGCATGGCCCATTTCAATATGGCCGCCTACGAAAAGGCCGAACAGTTTTTTTCGCGGGTCGTGCAGTTCGATCGAAAACACCTCAAGGCGAACTATCTGCTCTCGTATATCTATTACGAGTGGAAGGACTACGGCCGAACGCTCGAATGCCTGGACCGCATTCGGGATACCGCCGACGACCGGGTGTTTCTGAACCGGTACTACGGGTTTTGTTATTATCATCTCGGCCGGTACGATGACGCGGTGGCCCATCTTACCGACGCGCTCGAGGCGTGCCCGCAATACGCGAGATTCAAGGGTTACCTGAAAAAGCTCACCTATGAAAACAAACGAAAGGAGATGGGGGACATCGACGCGAAGATACGCGAGATGGAAGAGCGGATGATGCGCGACGCCCCGACGCTCAGCGAGTACACGCGCCTGAGCATGCTCTATATCTTCCAGGGCGAGTATAAAAAAGCCGAGGACCTTCTGCTTGCCGCGAAGGGAACGCGGGGACAGTATCCTCAGTAGTCACTGATATCAAGCAGCCAATATCGGCCTTCCTTAACGAAGACGATCCCCATTCCATTGGACGCGGTGACAACCGCACGGGTGCCCGATTTCTCGGTGCGAAGGATCGGATGCCGGACGGCCTCGCGGTAGACATCGGCGCCCAGGCGATCGCCCTTCGAAAATTGCAGCGCGAGATAGCCGCGAACCGTGAGCGTGGCAAGATGTGAAGGATCGATTTCCAATCGCGTAGAGAGGGCCCGGCGCTGCGCTTCGTCCATCCGCGTTATTGACTGAACAATCGTAGAAATCTTTTTTTTGCTGTCCGATGAGAGGAGCGCCTCGAGCGCGGCGGCGTCCGATCGCGCATAGGCCGTTGTAAGCCGCGCGAAGGCGTCCTCGGGTGAAAGTGGACCGTGCGCGGCGCACCCCAGCGCGGCGAACGCGCCGAGCGCGATGGAGACTGTGATTCGTTTTACCAGATGCATGCGTACCCGCCATTCGTTTTATTGATAATCATGTTGTCGATGAGGCGCGTCGATCCGAAAAAGGTCGCGACGGCGATCACGGAGGGATCCTCGAGACGGTCCACCGGTTGCAGATCATCGTAGCGGACCATGGAGATGTAATCGATGGCTGACGGACCGCCGGATTCGATGATCTCGCGCATGGAGGCGGTGATGTCGCCGGCGCTGCGGACGCCCTGGGCGATGAGCTCCTCGGCGCGTCGCAAACTGCGGCTGATGACGACCGCGCGTTCCCTCGCGTCGGCGCCGAGGTGCTTGTTGCGCGAGCTCATCGCAAGCCCGTCCGGTTCGCGGACAATGGGCGCGATGATGATCCGGACGGGAATATTCAGGTCGGCGACCATCCGTTCGATGGTGATCGCCTGCTGGATGTCCTTTTGGCCGAAGACCGATACGTCAGGTTGCACGATGTTGAACAGCTTGCAGACGACGGTATAGACCCCGCGAAAATGACCGGGCCGATGCGCGCCGCATAGGTGGTTCGTCAGGAGCTCGACGTCCACGAACGTGCGTTGGGCGCGGTACATCTCGGCATCGTCCGGGAGAAAGACCGCATCGACCCCGGCGGCCTCGGCCATGTCGAAATCACGTTTGAGGTCCACCGGATAGGTTTCGAAATCCTTCGGATCGTTGAATTGGATCCGGTTCACGAAAATACTCATGACCTGATAGTCGCTGTGCTGTTTCGATATCTCGACCAGGCTGATGTGCCCCCGGTGAAGATAGCCCATGGTGGGGACAAAACCGATTCGCGCCCCATTGGCGCGAGGGCCGGCCAGTGTTGAGCGGAGTTCGGCGATGGTTTTTACAATCTTCATGGCGTCGATATCCTCCCTGCGGTGCCGGTTTTATTCAAATGGAGCACGATGATTGTCAAACGCAATTTTCACTTCTTGCGTGCCGAAAGCAGCATCATGTCTCCCATCGCCCACCGCTTGGCCATTGAGTCGGCGATCCTCCGTAACGGTGAACTGGGCGCGCCAAAACCGCTTCCATACGTCAGGAAGCGCTCGATGGCGAACCCGGCGCGGTCGAGGAGCGCGATCATCGTTTTTCGTGAAAAGAAAAACAGGTGCTCGGGGAAGTTGTAGTAGCGCCACGCGGCGCCCTTGAGGCGGCCGAAGGTCCAGCGGTCGTCCCGGCAGGTGGTGAGATAGAGTCGGCCGTCATCGGCAATATCGTCGTGCGCTTTGCGCAACACATCGAGCGGTCGATGGAGGTGCTCGATCGTGGCCCAGAGCGTGATCAGATGAAAACGATGCGGATATGACATGTCGAGATAGTTGCCGAAGGCGACATCGAGGGACAGGCGGTCGGCTGCGAAATCGATGCAGTCGCGGGCGATATCGACGCCGGACGCGCGCCAGCCGCGATCGCGCATGTAGTTCACGAAGTATCCCGCGGCGCAGCCGATATCGAGCGAGCGTCGTTCTCCGGGGATGGCGCGTTCGAGATCGGCTAAATGTAGATCGGCGCAATTGAGCGCGATCACCCGTTCAATCTCGCTGCGCACCGGCGGCGAGAAGTAATTATCGTAGCCGCGGTCGGTGCGGGTGGTGAAATACTCGCGTTCGTAGGCGGCAATATCATTCTCGTCAGGGCGCGGATCCAGGAAGCGGAGCCCGCACCGGGCGCACCGGACGAGGGTGAAGGGCTCGCCGCGACCGGACGGTTTGGTGAAGATCGGGATGTTCGACGAATCGACGCAGATGGGGCAGGATACCGATTCCATCCGCTATTCCTCGATGAGCTCGACGAACTGGCGTGCGATCCGCCTGATGGCGCCCGGCGCGCCGAGCCGCTCCTTGACCGCGCGGATATCGGCCAGCATGGTATCGTAGGCGGCCGGATCCGCGAGGAGGCGCATCGCCTCACGCGCAATTCCCGCACCGGACGCGTCCCGCTGGGTGAGCTCGGGGCAGATGCGGCGCCCTGCGACGATGTTCACCAGGCCGATGTCCTTGACGCGTACCAGGAGCGTGCCGAGAATTTCGAACAGAATGCTCACCCTGTAGATGATGATCATCGGCGTTTCGAGTATCGCCGTTTCGAGCGTCGCGGTCCCGGAGGAGGTGATCACAATGCGCGCTCGCTCGATCGCGCGCTGGGTGTTGTTTTCGACGATATGGACCGGGAGTCCGTCCGGGCAATGGTCGGCAAGATACCGGCGGACGAATTCGCCGGAGGGGCCGGAGAGGATCGGCACCAAAAACTCGACCGGACGCTCACGGCGCAGTATCACCGCCGCATCGACGAGCGGCTTGATGTGGCGGGAAACCTCCGACAGTCGCGAACCGGGGAGAAGGGCGACATACTCGATCGAATCGGGTACCGTGAGCGGCGCGCCGTCCGCGAGCTTGGCGAGGGTAGAGTCGACGAGGGGATTACCGTGAAAATAGGCGCGCACGCCCTCGGCCCGGTACATGTCGACCTCGAAGGGGTACAGCGCCACCACCGCGTAGAAGAACTTTCGTATGTCGTGTATGCGCGAATAGTGCCAGGCCCACAGCTGCGGCGAGATATAGTGAATGACGCGCGGGCGATGACGGTAGAGCCGCTTGGCGAGGGGGAGATTGAAGCCGGGATAATCGACGGTAATCACCGTGTTGATGGCGTTGTCGGCGATATAGGCGGTGATGCGCTTGAATGCGCGCTGGAAGAAGCGGATCTTCTTGAGCGGCTCGATGAGTCCCATCGCAGAGTACTGTGAATAGTGGTCGATGAGCGTGACGCCGGCCTGTTCCATCTCCGAGCCGCCGACGCCCACGAATTGATACTCGTCGGTGATCTCCCTGATGTGCCAGACGAGCATGGCGCCATGGAGATCGCCGCTCGCCTCGCCGGTCATGATGAAAATCGTCCGCTTCATCAGACGCCCACGATCACGATGCCGTGCGAATCCGCGAGGCGTATGGTCTCGTCGCGGTCGACCAGAAACATCCTGCCTGCCTCGAGCGCGATCATGGCGCACCCGCTGTGGGCCATCGTGGTAATGGTGTGTGCGCCGACCGCGGGAATGTCGAAGCGCGGATCCTGGTTCTTGCGCGCCGCCTTGCACACCACGGACCCCTTTTTGCCGAGGGCGCCGCCGCGCCGGATGGTCTCGTCGGTGCCCTCGACGGTCTCGATGGCGAGCACCGTCCCGTTCTTCACGACGATGGACTGACCGATGTCCATCGACGCGAATTGCCGCGCAAGCCCCATGCCGAAGACGGCGTCGTCCATCATGCCGCCCCGGGGCTTCTTTTTCGTGAGGACCCCCGTGTTCGCGATGCAGTCCGCCAGGTATTTGTCCTGCGGGAGCACCGTCATGCCCCATTCCTCGAAGGTCTCGTTGATGATCCCGAAGAGGGTCATGTCGTTGTCGTTTCTGAGGCGCTTGAAGGCCTTGAGCGCATACAGGTCGAACCCCTTGCGTTCTATGAAGCCCTGCTTGCTGATCGTGCCGAGCATGATGATGCGGTTTACGTTGTATGCCTTCAGCTTTTTCAGAATGCGCTTGATCATCCCCGGCGGCATGCCGATCACGAGGTCGGGGCCGAGCCCGAACCGTTCGGTGTTCCCCTGCAGGACGATGACGATCGCGAGCAGCCCCTGCGCTTCGAGACGGCGAGCGAGGGTGACGGGCAGGGTGCCGTCCCCGGCGATGAGCCCGATGCGTTCCGCCTCCGCCATCAGCAATGCCCCAGCGAATAGAAGATCGCGTCCTGTCCCACGATGCCCGTGATGTCCTTGATGAGCCGCTCGGACGGTGAAATATTAAAGGTGTGATGGACGCGGATGGTCTGCTCGTCGCCATTGGTGCGGCTTAAATGCAGGAACACCTGGCACTCGCCCTTGTTGCGCTCCATGATCGACTTGAGATCGTTGAGAAGGTTGTCGTCGACGCCCACCAGGTCGAGACGGATGTGGACTGCGGAGATGGCCTCGCGCTGGATCTGCTGCAGCGATTTCACCTCGCGGGTCATGAGCTTCTTCGGCGTGGCGTCGTCGTATTCGATATTGCCGATCACCATCACCGGCGAATCGGACTCGATGAGTTCGGCGTGTTTGGTGTAGACGTTCGGGAAAAAGATGGTCTCGATCATCCCTTCCATGTCCTCGAGGACGCCCACGGCGAACTGGTTGCCGTTTTTGGACGTGCGTTTTTTTAAATTCGTGATGATCCCGATGATGGACACGTCTCCCGATGTCTTTTTTTCGCTCAGCCGAGCGATCGACGTGCACGAGAGCGCCTTTATCTCGTTTTCATATTTTGCAAGCGGATGGCCCGAGACGTAGATCCCCAGCACCTCCTTTTCGTGTACGAGCTTTTCGTTGTCGTGCCAGTCGCGGACCTGCGGGAGCTCGATCATCGAAAAGGTTTTCGCCGGGCCGTCCGGTTCATTGAAATCGAACAGGCTCCCCTGGCCGGACGATTTATCGAGCTGGATGCGTTTCGCCGTCTCGAGCAGGTGGTCGGTGGCCGCGAGGAGCTGGGCGCGGTTCGGATGGAGCGCGTCCAGCGCGCCGGCCTTGGCGAGCGACTCGATGACGCCCTTGTTGACGGCGAACAGGTCGATGTTCTCGAGGAACTGCTCCAGCGTCGCGAAGGTGCCGCATCGCTTTCGGGCGGCGATGATGGACTCGATCGCCTTTTCGCCGATGCCCTTTATGGCGCTGAGGCCGAATCGTATCGAGCCGTTCTCGATGGTGAAATCGTACTCGCTGCTGTTCACGCTCGGCGGGAGCACGGTGATCCCGTTGGCCTTGCAGTCGTTGATATACTTGATGACGTCTTCCTGGCTGTCCGGTTGCGCGGAGAGCAAAGCGGCCATGAACTCGGCGGTATAATGCGCCTTCAAATATGCCGTCTGGTAGGCGACCATGGCATACGCGGCCGAATGCGACTTGTTGAAGGCGTATCGGCTGAACTGCTTGATCATCGAGTAGAGGTTTTCGCTAAAGGACGGATCGTGCCCCTTCTGGTGCGCGCCCTTCACGAATTTTTCCTCGAGCGCGTTCATGATCGCTTCGTCTTTTTTGCCCATCGCCTTGCGGAGCTTGTCGGCCTCGGGGAGGCTGAACCCGGCGATCACCTGGGAGATGAGCATCACCTGCTCCTGGTACACGATCACGCCGAGCGTGTCCTTGAGGACGGGCTCGAGCGACGCGTGCGGATAGCTGATCTTCGCGGGATTGCGCTTGCGGATGATGTAGTCGTCCACCATGCCCGAATCGAGCGGTCCCGGCCGGTAGAGCGCGTTGACCGCGATGATGTCGTCGAGCGCCGTGGGCTTCAGCTTTCGAAGGATGTTCTGCATGCCCGCGCTTTCCAGCTGGAACACGCCGAGCGTGTTCGCCTCCTGGAGCAGGCGGAAGGTGGGCTCGTCGTCGAGCGGAATTGCGCCGATGTCAATCGCCACCCCACGGGTCTGTGCGATCCGTTTCACGCATGCGTCGATGATGCTCAGGTTCTTGAGCCCCAGGAAGTCCATCTTGACCAGCCCGGCCTTTTCGAGGCTCACCTTTTCGAATTGCGTGGAGATGCTGCCGTCCTTGGCGTCCTTGTACAGGGGGACGTATTCGACAAGCGGTTCGCGGGAGATGACGATGCCGGCGGCGTGCTTGCCCGCAGAACGGACAAGCCCCTCGAGGTTGAGAGCGGTATCGACGAGGGTTTTTCCTTTTTTACCGCTTTTCGCAATCTCCTTGAATTCCTTTGAGGTCTTCATGACCTCTTCCAGCGTGTTTTCGGTAATGAGCTTGGTGATCTCGTTGGATTCCGTGAACGGAATGTTGAGCACGCGGGCGACGTCCTTGACGACGGCCTTCGCCTTCATTTTATTAAAGGTGATAATTTGGCTCACATGCGTCTCGCCGTACTTCTGCTTCACGTACGCGATGATCTCCTCGCGGCGATTGGCGCAGAAGTCGATGTCCATGTCAGGCATCTCGTTTCTGTCGGGGTTGAGGAAGCGCTCGAAGAGCAGATTGTACCGGATCGGGTCGAGCTCGGTGATCCCGAGGCAGTACGACACCATCGATCCGGCGGCGGACCCGCGTCCGGGACCCACGGGGATCTTCTGGCTCTTGGCGTAGTTGATGAAATCCCATACGACAAGAAAATATCCGGAGAAATTCATGCGGGTGATGACGGACAGCTCGTACTCGATGCGCTCAAGGACCGTCGCGGGGACCGGTTCGCCGAACCGTTTCCGCGCGCCCTCGGCGACCAGATGCTCGAGGTAGGTGTTGAGCGTAAATCCCTCGGGAACGGCGAAATGCGGAAGGATGGCGTCGCCGAGGTTGAGCGTGACATCGACCATCTCGAAGATCTTGTAAGTGTTGTAGAGGGCGTCCGGGTAATCGGCGAAAAGCGCATACATCTCGTCGGACGACTTGAAGTAGAACTGGTCCGACGAGAATCGCATTCGTTGCTCGTTTTCGAGGGTCTTGCCGGTTTGAATGCACAGGAGAATCTCGTGGGAAAATGAGTCCTCTTTCCGGGGGAAGTGACAGTCGTTCGTCGCGATGAGCGGTATGCCGAGTCGGGCGGACAGGGCGACAAGCTCGCGATTCACGATCGCCTGCTCCTTGATGCCGTGGTCTTGGAGCTCAAGATAAAAGGATTCGGGCCCGAAGAGCTCGTTGTAGAACCCGGCGATGTTCGCCGCCTCATCCGTCTTTCCCGCTAGGATATACGAGGGGATGATCCCGCCAAGGCACGCCGAGGCGCAGATCAGCCCGCGCGAATGCGCTTCGAGCAGTTCGCGGTCGATGCGCGGCTTGTAATAAAACCCCTCGGTGTAGCCATACGATGAGAGTTTGATAAGGTTCTTGTAGCCCTCGAGGTCGCGCGCGATCAGGAGCAGGTGGTGCGACGTGTCTTTTCCGTCCGAACGGGGCTCCCGCTCGAATCGCGACCGGGGCGCGACGTAAAACTCCTGTCCCAGGATTGGCTTAATGCCTTTCGCGCGCGCCTTTTGATAGAACTCGATCGCGCCGAACATGTTGCCGTGATCCGTCATCGCGACGCCGGGCATGCCGAAGGCCGCTGCCTGCGATATGAGCCGGTCCACGGTAATGGCGCCGTCGAGGATCGAATAGTCGGTATGGTTGTGCAAATGGATAAAGTCCACGGCAATGTCCTGTGCGTACGGTTGAATACGCGATTCGTGATGTCGGATGGCGCGCATATGCGGGGGATTTCCGCATCGACGGTGTTTGATACCTTCCGTGCAGGGGACATAATTTCAAGCACAATTTTAAAAATTTTATCGCCGCCCGTTTTTAAATTGACTGATTTGACAAAGAAAATAATAGTACATCGAGAACACCATATTTCGTAAGAATAATAATTCTCAGCGGGTGCCATGATAGACACGAAACTTCTCGAAATACTCGCCTGCCCGGCCTGTCGGGGCGACGTGGAGTACGATACGAAAAATGAAAAAATCATTTGTACCGAGTGCGGTAGAAAATACCCGGTGCGGGACGGCATACCCGTCATGCTCATAGAGGAAGCGGAGCAGCCGGCAAAATCTTCATGACGTCCCGGAGCGACCGTCTCAGGCTCGCGGCATATCATACCCAAAAAGGAACGGTGCGGCACACATGTTCGATTCGAAATCCCCGGTCGTAAAAGTAGTCGGCTACATCATACTTGGCTTCCTCACGCTGATCATCATCATATCATTCGGCATGCCTGACTTCATGTCGCGCCTCGGCGTCGATCAGAGCACAATCGCCGTGGTCAACGGCGAAAAGATACATGCGAGCGAGTTTCTGCGGTTTCGCGACATGTACGCCAGGAACCTCAAGGGAATGGAATCGGGGCAGCAAACGCAGCTTATCCTGAACAACCTGATCAGGTACAAGCTTCAACAGCAGCTCGCCGCGAAAATCGGAATCAAGGTTTCCGACGAGCGCGTGAAGCAGCAGATCCGCTCTCTGCCGTACTTTCAGGACCCGCCGGGAACCTTCAGCGGCGAGCGGTTTAAGACCATCATGAGCGCCAATCGGCTGACCATTTCCGATTTCTACGAAACCGTTCGCAGCGACCTGGTCAATGGCGAGATCATGCACCTGTTTAAAAACGGGGCCGGGGCAGTGCCCGACGAGGTGCTCAAGCAATACATCATGGACAATGCGCAGGTGCAGATCCAGTTCTGCGTTGTCACCACGGCCGAGCTCAAGGAGCGCCACCGGGCCGCGATCGCCGTGACCGACGTCGAGATTGACGATGAAATGAAGAAGAATCGAAGCGAGATCAAGGATCCCAAAACCGATCGCGATCGGATCAGGAAAAAATTGGAAGACAAGAAATTCGAGGCATTCCGCACGAAACTGCTTGCATCGATCGACGAGCTGGCCATTGCCGGAAAGTCCTTCGGTGAGGCCGCCGCGCTCATGCGGGGACGGGTGGGGCAATCGGAGCGCTTCAAGATCGGAGAGCCGGTCAGGGAGCCCGGTCCGGCGGGCAAGGCGCTCACCTCGCTCAGTGGATCGAAGGTGTTCGTCGAGGATTGCCTTGCGCTCGAAACGGGGAAGGCGTCCAAGGCGATCAGCGCCGGTGACGGCATCTACGTGTTCACCCCAGTGCAAAAGTCGATTCCCGATTCGATTCCGCCGACCGTGAAAGCGGACGGCCTGACGGCACGTTTGGCCGACGAACGCGCCACGCTGTCATACATGGCGGTCATGACGCGTTTTGGCGAAAAGTCCAAGATAATACGAAATCTCAAGGATAAGGACGTCCAAGAATAACCAACGCGAGGATGGCATGAATATCAATGCAGAATATGTGAACCCCTTTCTCGAGGCCGCGAGCGCCGTATTTAAATCGCTCTTGAACGTCGATCTTCGCCGGGGAAAGCTCACCATCAAGGAGAAGCCGGAGCCGTCCCACGATATCGCCATCATTATCGGGATCACCGGAGCGGCGAACGGGGAGGTCGTGTTCAGCATGGAGCACGCCATGGTGCAGAAAATCGCGGACATTCTCACTCCCGGTTTGAAGCCGGAGGATCTGAAAAGCGAATATCGGGACATCGTGGGCGAGCTTGCCAATATGATTACCGGGAATGCGATGAACCTGTTCGCCTATTCCGGAAAGCGGGTCGAGATGACGACCCCGACGGTCGTGGAAGGAAAGGAGTTCACCATAACGCTCGTCAAGCAGACCACGCTCGCGATCAATCTCTACAGCCCCTTCGGGCAGCTCGAGATGAACGTGGCCCTCAAGTAAGCGGACGTCAGTTTTCCAGATTGAAGTAGATCCGCTCGATATTTTTCAGGTCGCGCGCCACCTGCCGGCGAAGCGGCGATTGCGCAAAGTGCGGATCCTTGCGTTGCGCCTTTCGTAAAAAAATCTGATACATCTTCCGCGCCGTTTCGATGTCCTTGAGGACGGGGTCCCGCTCGAATATTTTGCCGACCAGATAATACGCCTCGTCGATGGTGTCGCGATCGGGATACTGCCGTATGACCTTCGCGGCCATCTCAAGCGCCTGCGCGCCGCGTCCGTCGTCGAGGTATAATTGCGAGAGTTCGATGAGTGCGTTGTCGGCGAGATCGACATCGGGGAACTGCGTCGCGAGCTTGAAGTAGTGCTCGATGGCCTTGGTCCGGGCGCCCTGAATCGCGTGCGAACGGCCGAGATAGAACAATGCCGCGGGATACTCGCCGGAAGACTCGGCGATCGATTCAAATTCCTTGAGCGCCGCGGCTACATTCCTGAGCCGGAGATGAATCCGGCCCGACCAGACGGACGCGCTGTCCCGATATACGCTTTGAGGATATTTCGATTTAAGCTCAGCGAATTTCGAGAGGGCCGCCTCGTTGTGAGAGGCATTTCCCAGTTGGATGGCGGTTTTATAGATCACCTCTTCGGGTGAGCCGGGGGCGAGCTTTTCCTGTTTTTTTTGTTTCTGCTCGGACGGTTTTGTCGATGAGGGTTTCGCGGTGGCGCTTCGGGTCGGCGTGCGAAATTTCGGTTTTTCCGCGGCGGAATCGGTCTCCGAGGTGAGTATGTATTTGATGATGTCTTCCGGCTTTTCTTTTGCGCTCGCGGAACCGATCGCGACGGCGAGCACGGCGATCCCGCAGATCAGCGTTGTCCACATGTATCGCGTCATCGGTCGATCACACCCGGTTGGCGATCCGAGGATCGGCCCGAGCGTTCGGGACGCATTTTCACGAGGGGCCGTTTTTTCGATTCCTGACGGGGCGTATCCAGCTGTTGCGTTTTAGCGGGGACGCTATCGCGAATATCTCGTGCTCGATCGTCGGTTTCCTGCGCCTTCTCCTTCTCATCTCCGACCAGTTCAGGTTTTTTCGGACGGTCGATGACGGACTCACGGCGTGGAAGTCCCCGCACGCCCGACTGCCGGGGCGTATCGCCGGTGCGGTCGATCTCGGCGATTCGACTCCTGGTGTCGACGTCGAAGGCCGGGGGTGATTTCTTTTTCATGGAGTCGGGCTCGGCCAAACGGTCCGATGACTCCATGTCGACACCCTCACGGGACAGAAACTTGTTTTTTTCGGGGTCGACGCGTTCGGTTTCACGAACGGATTCCGTATCGAGGAGGGTGTTGAATTGCGCGTGATCCCGCTGGCGCTTGATGTCGATCTCGAAGACCTGATTGGTGCTCTCGGCAAGGGGGATCCCCGTGCGCTTCGCAGATCCGCTTCCCAGGCGATATCCCATGATGACGGCGCCGATGGCGATCAGGAATATCACAAAGAAAAAACCCTGGCGGATTCCGTCGGCTGTTTTGGTGTCAACCGAATCGATAATGCGGTTGATGGTGGAGATGAGACCTGAAGCAATTTTAACCAGTGGATTCATCGGCGCGAATGCAATGACGGCTCCGTATTATGTCACAAAGGTATCGGTTCGACGGCGCGAACGTCAATCATTTTATCTTTTTTTTGCGCTCAGAATGATTATTACGCGGCATTTTTTCAGGTTTTCGCGTGTTGCCGGGCTCCCGAGTATCTTCCGGGCGTCGCTTTCCGCGATGACCGGGCAATTGCGTATGCTCGTGAGGGCGGTCGTGTAGAAGGGACGGTCTCCCGCGCGACGGTTCTTCACCGCATCGTTCTCGTTATAACAGTACGCAGCGAGACCTCGTCGCGACGCATAGCGAATGTCGATATGATGCCGACCGTACAACTCAAGCCCATCCTCGGTGTAGATCGACGGGAACAACATCGGCTGGATGTCGATACCGCGACCGTCGATGATAACGCCAGTATAGCGGGTTGCGAGCTGGGCGTCGTCCCGTTCGGGAAAGGCGACCGCGGGAAATTCGTAATTCAACGCCGGTACGATGTCACGGAGCCGTATCGTAGTTTCGCACGAGGTGGCGAAAAAGCCCGATGGCTGCTTTTTCGTCCGGGCGGCGCGTTCCAGAACATCGGACAGCCGCTGCTGGGTGATTCGGTCGTTCTTCAGGAGATCGCCAAAGGTCGTTTCGGGGTCGATCCGGACGCCGCGCAGGATGTTCACCGCGTTCTCGATCGACCGCTCCCGCGCGTGTGCGTAGGATTCCATGCGCGCGCGGTTCAGCGGTATCGATTGTATGCCGTGCGCGTCCATGATCTGTCCGTCATCGCTCATGGAAAGACGCGAGGCTGCGGCGGTGACGATGGTCCCGCGCGTCCAGTTGACGGATCCGGCGTTTGTTTTCGTTACATAGTCCCTGGCGTAGAGCGGCGCCGCGGAGACGGCCGCGATAAGGGCCATGATGGTCATCAGTTTCATATACATCAGTATCGGCCAGCGGACGGCTATAATTTACTGCGGGAAATGAAGGCGAGGAGCTTTTTGGCCGCAGTGGCGATATCAGCCAGAATGAGTTCGCGTGATTTCGACGCCTCAAGTTCGCCATGGCGCATCAGATACGACCGGGTTTTCTTCAGGAAGGGGGCGAACATTTGCCGTACCATGGGGTCGTCGGCCAGGGTTTCGATGCGATCGGCGATGAGCGGATCCGTTGAATCGACATGGCCGTTCGAGAGATCGTGTATCGCTTGAACCGTTTCACGCGCGGCAGCCAGTGCCCGTCTCAGGCGCGTGAGGTCCCGGCCCGAGGGGCGGGACAGGATTCGAGTGAGGATGTCGGCCGGGGCGGTTGCGGGGATTGGAATATCATCGACGAGCTGGCGCAATGGCGTTTCGACGGTGTTCTCAATGCGCGCGCCGCCCTCAGTGGCATTAATGACCGTACAGGGCACCTTCGCGGCGGAGTCGGAGAACCAGTTTCGATACAGGTCGAATACGAAATCGGTGAGCACCGTCGTGGGTGCGCCGCAGGCATCAACATACTTGATGGTGCGGCGACGGACGACCGACTGGTTGATCGTCTCGAGGTTTCGCATCCGGTTCGTGATCGGGAGCCAGCCGTCATTGTGGTGCGTGCCGGAGCAATGGATCTCGCGTCCGGTATAGGCCAGGTCCTGTCCCACCAGTATGATGGGCGCGCACCCGGCATTGAGCAGCAGATCGAAGGCGTTTGTTGCGATGGATCCGCCGGACTGGATGTCGCCGAAGGGTTCGATGTACGACTCCACCCAGTCCATGAATGGCGTCGTTTCGCGATTCATCCCACCACCGGCGTCCTGATAATATTTCGCCGTTGAGCTCATGATGAGCGGTCCCCGGTAGCGGTCGAGGATGCGCGGATAGCTGACGATATCGGCGACCAGGGCCGCCGCTGAATCTTCATGGCCGAGGAAGTGCTTGAGGCTGTGTTTCTGCGAGTCCAGCGTCATGACGATGTGCGGTTCGATACCGAGCCGTCTGAGAACGGGGTAGGCGGTGTCGACCGCAACGATCAGGGCCCGCGAGCGGAGCGCGGCCAGGTGGCCGACGTTTTTACGCAAGGAGGGACCGGCCGATACGATCACGCCGGGTATTCCCGAAAACGCGCCGAACAGATCATGAACCGCGTGCGCCCGCTCAAGATGGCGAAGGTTGCACAGGATGTTCTCGACCCAGCGGGCCTCGAACTCGAAGCGAGTGAGCAGATCGCTCAGCTTGGACGAAAGGTACTGGTTGATGTCGCGCATGGCCGCGTCGTAGAATTCGGCATCGATGAGGTAGGACGGACGATGCGTGTAAAACCGCGCGCCGTGGAAGCGTGCCATGTCGAGCGATTCAATGTACCCGGAAAGGTCGCGCGGGGTTGTAACGACGATCGCACCGGTCAGGGATGTCGGATTGTGCGTGCCGCACAGATCGACGACCTCGCGGTCGCGCTCGACCACCAGCAGGTCGCATTCCGGGAAGCGCTCGCGCAGGAGCGTCACGTGGTATCCGAGGCCGCACCCGAGAACGACGATGAGGTTCGCGCGCCCGACAGAAAACGATTGGACCGCGCGCGACGCCTCGCGGACAGGCCCATAGGCGGAGTGAAGACGGATTTCGCGTTCGCGTGTGAAGATGAGGGTTTTCGTGCCTTCGGGCGTATCCTGGACCGCGTATGTTGCCATGAGGAAGAGGCGCGACCCCTACTGCTCCTTTGCGGTGTTGTTGGCGAGCATGGTCTTGAACTCTTCATGGAACTTGCCAAAGGCCTCGGGGCCGTTGATTTTGAAGCGTTCAAGGACGTCCTCGTCGAGGTAGTAATACCCGTACTTGCGCGACTCGATGCCGCACATCATGTTGGCCAGGTAGGTGGTGTATACCAGGTCGCGGTATTCCTCGGACGCGCTCAGCGGAGAATGGTGGTATTTGATCGCCTCGATGAGATACTCGGGGAACTGCCACTTTCGCGCGATGAGCTCGCCGATCGACGAATGGCTGATGCCGATGGACACCTCCTCCATGACGGTGGAAACGCGCATCTTCCGGTCCTTCACGATGTCCGATATCCAGTTGGTGATCTTCGTGTCGGTCGACAGGAGGACGATCTTCCCGAGATCGTGCAGGAGCCCCGCGAGGAACGAATGCTCGAGTATGGCGCCCATCTTGTACCGCTGCGCGATATTTCGCGCGTAGAAGGCCGTTTTGTTGCAGTGCGTCCAGATCTGCTCGAATTTCGAGAAGCGCTTGTCGAGTATGCGTCGTGCGCTGGCGGCGACAAGGATCGAGTTGAGGTTCTTGAGGCCGATCTTGATGAGCGCCTCGTTCACGTTGTCGATGCGCCGCTGGGTGAGGAAGCCCGCCGAGTTCGACAGCTTCAGTACGTCTGTGGTGAGCGCCGGATCGAGCATGATCTTCTTCGCGATATCGTCGATGTCCACCGTGCTGTCCTTGCACATCGCCTGGAGCTCGATGATGTTCTTGGGAAAGGTGGGCAGGCCGTTGACCTCGTTGATGATCTGCTTTTTAATCTCGGTCGTTATCTCGTTCGGACGGGTCTGTCCGGGTATGACGATCCACGACCAGGTCTTCTTTCCATCGGAATTGAGCACATACGATGATGTGTTGATCCCGGAGTTTTTCAGCAGCAGCATGATGAGGACGATGCCCAACCCCGCGCCCTCCGTGCTGTCGTATATCTCGTCGTAGGCGTCGGTGAAGTCGTTGTATTCGATCGCCTTCGCCTTGCGCAGGTTGATGCGCTCGAGCTCCTCGGGAAGGATCGGGACGTCATTGGTGACCGTGATCTTGAAGCCGCCGTTTTCCTTGTTGATGTTCATGGATACCTTGAGGTCCGACTTCTTCATGTCCTCGGCCAGCTCCTCAAGGTTTCCGATCACGTTGTTTTTGAAATTCTGGATGCCCTCGGTATACTCATTTGGCTTGGTGATGTCGAGATTGATCTTCTTGAAGTACACGCGTTTCGCATTCGCCTTCGTCGCGTTGATGATGATTTCGCGTAGAATGGTCGTGACCGTGTCGAGAAGAAATATTTGGTCGAAGTTTGCGAGAAGCTTTGCAAGGAGGGAATTGATCGACTGCATTATTTCGCCGTGGGGGTAGTAGAAGTTGAATTCTACCGGCTCTCCGCCATTGACGGTGGTTACCATTTTTGTCGTATTTAATATCGCCATGACTCTATGTGTACACTTTTGTAATTTCCTTGGGCATGGTATATGGTATGCCTCTGATCGCAATTTTGTCAATATAGATTTTTTTTCAATGTTCCTTCATGCGCATTATTGTTGATTCAGGATCGAGCATCGAGGAGCGTCGGGGCCTGCGGAGATCATCGTCGCGAACGCGAGCGCGCCAATCCGGGCAAGATGGGAATCGAGGGCGAGGACAAGATCGATTGGCGGAACGGACGACGACGACGCGAAGAGCCGATCACGGGCGGTTTCCGGTCGGGCGCCTGATCCTGATCGCGACGGAATGATCTTGAGCGGTACGCGATCGGCGTCGAGCGCATGGCAGAGACGTCGGAAGGCGACGTTGATGCGAAAGTCGTCGCTTACGTGAACGCTCGCGATCTTTTGGCGCTTGATGATGTGCACGAAATAACGGACGCTGGCATAATCGGCCTTCGTGATCGCGATATGGGTCTCCGATGGTTGAGATGCGGTCAGCGCTGCATCGACCGCCCTCGCGTCCTCAAAGCTTCCGAGGTGTCCGGCGACCACGGCAACACGGGGCCCCGTGAATACGACAGCCTGCGAATGCGTGTTTTTCAAAACCGAAAGCGATGGCCCGGTTGCGGGCTGCACCGAAGCGCAATACAACCATGCGCCAACGTAGGCGAGCGCGAGCGACGATGGCGCGACTATCCAAAAGCGTCGTATGGGCGCAAGCGTCAATACGAGAAACACATACGGGACCAGAAGCAACGGCGCCGGTTCGTTGATGATAAAATGCCCCGGTATATGTGCGCACGTCCGTATAAACTGATGATTACAGTCGAACAGCCGCTCGATCGCAGGCGCGAGAAGATGCGCCAGCGGCGGCGAGAGTGCGGAAAGTGCGGTTACCGCGATCGAACCGATCAGCATCACGCTCATCCCCGGTACCGCGATAAGATTGGTGATAATGCCCACGAGATTGAGCTCGTGCACCTGCAAGAGTAAAATCGGATAGACGGGAATCTGGGCGGCGCAGGTGACGCTGAGCGATGATGCTATCGGACCCGGAAGAGCACGAAAGGCCGTTGAGAGCGGTCTGGCGAACAGGAGTATGCCCAGGGTGGCCCCGAAGGACAGTTGGAATCCCAGACCGTACAGCTCCCACGGCGCGACGATTAGGATCACGACCGCAGACCACAGCAGGGTATTGATGATGTTCCGGTCGAGGTCGAACAGTTTTTGAATCGTGTAGATCGCGAACATGACGTAGGCGCGAAAGAGCGACACCGGGACATCGGTGAGCGCGAGGTATCCGCTGACCGCGACGAGGGTCGCCGCCATCGCCGCTTTGCGGTCGGTGCGCAGCGCGCCGAAAAACGCAAGCGGAATCAGGGCAATGAGGCCCACGTTCATCCCGCTGGCGGCAAGGATATGGAGCACGCCAGCGCGTCGAAATTCGTCCTGCACGCGCTTGGTGATCACGTGTTGATTCCCGAAGTACAGCGCCTCGATCATTCGGGCGGTTTCGGGCCGATAGAGCCGGTCGAGCGCCTCCTCGATGCGTTTTCGAACGCCGCGGCGAAGCGACGGCGATGTTTTTTCAACGACGGATATCGTTTTCTCATCGAGATAAAAAACCGCCGAGACCCCCTTTCGGAGCCGATCGACGGCCCATCCGTCGGTGGGGCCGTTTTGCCGTTGAATCGCGCGCGGCAAAGCGCTGATCCGGACGCGGTCGCCCGGCGCGAGTTCGCCGGGACGGCGAATTATGCCGAGCGCTTGCCGAGAGGCGGCAATCTGCAGCGAGCCGTCCGGTATAAGCGTGAGGTGCGTGTCGTAGCGTCGTTCCTGGATGTCGGCGATGCAATAGATGCGCGCGGGATCGTGCGGGAAATCGCCCGCGGGCAGGTGGATGACGCGCGCCAGGACGGTTGCCCCGAGGGCGAGCGGGATCAGCACATGCCGGACGATGGAAAAATCCTTCGTTTGCATGTGTCGATACAGAGCGAGCGCAGCAAGTAGTACAATGACAAGCGCCAGCCCGAGGTATGTGTCGGATGTGATTGCGAGCGCGCTGCCATAGCCGATCGCGATGCCGGCGCACAGCGCTATCAGGCTGAAAAATGATGGCGTGATGAGATTGCGTAGATTTGTACGATGAAGCGAGATAAGTTCGTTTATTTCATTACTGCGGGCTGTTTCACGAATGTTTTTTTGGAGCGCGGCGATGTGTTGGGTTGATTGTGATGATGCTGTGGGTCGCTTAAAGCCTGCCCACATTGTACATGACTCCTATGCGGCCGCCAAACGATGTTATGGTCGATTCCTCGCCAAAGCCGAAACGTCCGGTACGCGCAATGCCATCGACAAATATTTTTACATCCGTTCCCAGGTTGAACACAAGGCCGATCGATCCCGCGAATCCGGCGCCACCGGTGTAGTCTTTTTTAAACGGGGGGATCTCGAGATACATGCCCACTCCGCCGGCGACGCCGACGACATCGAAGAAGAACCAGGCGAACTTTCCGAGCGCGGTGGCCATTGTATAACTCGCCGAGACGTCCGGGGTGCCGGCATTGGCGCTGCTGATATACTGGAGCGAGAACTCGCCGATCAGGTGATCGGCGTACAGCGCGAGAACCAGCCCGCCGCCGCCATAGCTGCCGTTGTATTCGATCGTTTCCCACTTATCGGTGACCCAATCGGAGTAGACGATGTGGTTGCTGCCGCCCTCGCCGATGAGACCGGCGAAGGTGTAAAAGATCGATTCGCTCTTTTTCTCCTTTTTCCCGGCGGGATCGTCGGTATCGGCGGCATGGAGCGCGGTCACGGACGCGGCAAGGACCACGAGCAGAAGTGCGACGATGAGCCGGATCGTCTTCACGAGACGGTTATTTCATGTTGAGCGGGTTCTTCACCGTCTGCGCATCGTGGGGGACGCGGAAGGAGAAGATGCTCGGTACGAGATTGAGGCCGGTTTTTACATTGCTCAGCGCCAGCGAAAACGTCGCGCCGTCGCTGGTGCGGAGAACGGCCCGTTTGAGGAAATAGGTCTGGTCGAGGTAAAGGTTGATCTCGCTGAACGGACGCTCGCTGTGTTTCAGGAGTATGGTCACGCCGCCCGGGGTTTCTGTCGCGATGGAGCGGTAGCCGCTGATGATGCCCGACAGGCCGCCCGACCCGCCCTTGGCGAGGTCCTGGATCCCGCACACGGAGCTGTAGGGATTGTACACCCACAGGGTCTTTCCGTTTGAGGCGATGATCTTGCCGGAGGGATTGCTGAACTTGACGTAGATCTTATCGGGCGCAAGGTATTGGAAGGTGCCGGTATACGAGTTCCCGCCGGTCGTGATCCACGACACCACGCCCGTCATCGATCCGATGCTCAGCATGCGGTTGTTGAATTTCGCGACCGCCTCCTCCCCGGTGAGCGCGAGAACCTCGCCCGCGGCGGAGATGGACGCGACAAGAACGACTATCATGGCACATCGCTTCATTTTCTGCTCCTACATGGTATACGATTTTTCTCATCATTAAGTAAAATTATTCTTTATTTCTTTCATCAGTTACTCATGATACGAATAATACGGAAAAATATCCACCTATTTTTCGCGGGTGATAATTTCAATTCATTTATTTGCACCAAATGAGCATGGGAAAGGTGATTTTTTATCTATTCGTGATCCTGGCGGTCGGCGCCGGGGTCTATTCCTATCGCTACAGCGAGAAGGTGTATCGGTTTTACCTGCTCACCTACTATGAAAAATACCGCAAGGCTACGCCGGAGGACCTGGCGGCCGAGGCGCGGAAACTCTACGAGGAAAAAAAGTTCCCCGAGCTCAAGCGGTACTGCGAGCGCGCCCTCGTGGTGTTCCCTAAAAACGCGGAATTGAACCGGTTGTTGGGGCATGCCTGCATGCACACCGGCGAGATCGAGCGTGGTGCGCGCCTCCTGCTCGGTTCGCTCGATCGGACGAAACCGAACACGCGGGAGCTCTTTACGGCCATCGAGGTCCTCTATCGAAACCGCCTCTTTACCGATCTGGTCGTCGAGCTGGCGCGATTTCCTTTCTCAGACGATATGATGCTCACCTTCATGTTTGGGGTGGCCCAGTTCCATCTCGACCGGCACGATGAGGCGGATCGATGGCTGCGCCGCTCGCAGGTATTGGGGAACACGGACGGCGAGGTGAGCTTTTATCGCGGTACCATCGCGGAGCGGGCGGGGCGCGACAATCAGGCCCTGGAGCAATTTCTCGCCGCGTATCGCGGGAAGCCGCGCAATCAGGTGTATCGCGATTCGCTTTTCAGGTTGTATAAAAAAATGGGGCGGTATGCCGATGCGGCGCGATTGTCGCGCCGTGAATCAGTCAGATAGCCGTTCGTTCGCCAGAATAAATTCCGCCGAAAACTGCGCCGACTGGGAGAGCCACATCAGCCGCTCCTCGGGGGTCATGATCACGAACTCGGTATGCCCGTCGAAATCGGCGGGAGAGGCATTCTTCAACATATTACGGAATTCATCGATGTCGCTTCGATGATAGGTCTTCATGCGGTATCCTCGCTCTTGCTGATTATCTTTTCCAGAATGTGAATATCGAAGATGTCTTTTTCGCGCGGGGGCTGGACGGCCTTTTTCATTTGCAGCAATGTTTTCTTTGATACGAGCTTTGCACGGTGGGACCCGATGTCGACATGCTCGACATTCTCCTTGAGCGTGTCGTAGGATAGCTTGTCGGTCAGGAACACGTCGACCTGACGATATGGGTTCTTCGGATCGATAAAGGTGAATACGAGCGCGTTTTTTTCTTCGATCATGATCTTCCGTTTTTCCGGATCCAGCAACGATTCGGCCGGGACGGGTGCCCGGGGAACCAGATGCAGATGCTTCATCGCCCTGAGGAAGCGATTGAGATTACTCTCGGTCATGTCGATCGCGACATCGAGATCCATCGTCATGCGCTCGACGCCGTGCAATACAAGCGCCACGCCGCCGCAGATGATGAAATCGATATCGCTCTTGACCAGATCTGTGATAATCTCCTTTAAGTGGTTCAGCTTCCGAAATGGCATAGCGCCTGCAACAACCTAGCTATTGTAATAATAAAACAAGATTCGAAAGTCAATAAAATGTGATCGAAAAGTCAATAAATATATTATAAATAAACATGTTGAATTTTTAAATTGACAATATCATCTACATGTGCATGAAAAAACACATGGAGCGCAATATAGTACTTGCCACGGTGATTGATTCGTACGGTAATCGGCTACGATACATATTTTGTTTATTTGAGGTGAGGCTATGTCACTGTTAGATAAGCGTCCGGAAAACTTCAAAAAGGCGTTCCCGAAATCGTCGGTGTTGCATGTAAACGGAAGGCATATCCTGCAATCCGCCATGAAAGCGGGGAACAATTGGGTGGCGATGGCGGTCAATATGCGTCATCGGATCATGATCCCCGGCATCGTGAAGGCCTCGATGGAGCTGGACGCGCCGGTCATCTACGAGCTGGCGTTGTCGGAAAGCGACATGAAAGGCGGGTATACGGGGATGAACCCCGCGGAATTCATCAAGGTCGTGGTTGAAATCAACGAACAGATGGGGAACGCCGGCGAAAAGGCCACGCCCTTTACGGTCCATCGCGACCATACGACGGTGCAAAAACCGACCCGCGCCGCGTTCGACAAGGCCGACGAAATAATACGGGAGTCAATCAAGGCCGGCTACGGTTCCTTTTCGATCGACGTCTCCTTCCTGCCGATGGAACAGAACATAGCCATAAGCCTGCTCCTGGCGGAACAGGTGGTGCAGGCGGGGCTGATGTATGAAAGCGAGGTGGGCGAGATCGGCGGGAAGCACGGCAACTCGTCCGTCTCCGAGGCGGTATTGCTGGTGGAGGCGCTGGCGAAGGCGGGGGTCAAGCCCGATCTGATCGCGATCAACAACGGGACAACGCACGGAAACGTCCGCGGGAACATCGATCTCAAGCTCACGCGCGACACCTACAATGCGCTGCGGCCGTGGGGCGTGGGGATCGCGCAGCATGGCACCACCGGGACCGCCATCAGCGATGTGGGCAAGTTCTACGAGGACGGCATATTCAAGGCGAACGTAGGGACCCACTGGCAGAACATGATCTGGGGCATCGACATCGACGAATACGGCGTGGCCTTCGAGAAGGGATCATCGTATCAGAAAAACCCCGACAAGGGGATCTCGATGGAGCTCTGGAAGAAGATGGAAGAGCACGCGGCCTCGAACGGATGGAAGGGCGGCAATATGAAGAGCCTTCACAAGCCGTTCCGCGACGCCGTGTTCGAGGAATACAGCTCGAACGCGAAAATACGAGAGCGGATCGACACGGCCGTGTACACGACGGCGTGTGAGTTCTTCAAGGCGCTGAAGGCCGAGAAGAAGGGCGCGGACGTGCGGGAGATTCTCGCCAGCGGCGCCGCGGTCGGGGCCGGAACGTCCGTGCGTGAGGAAAAAGAGCGCGATTACGAATAGTTCGTTCGAACATTCGTTCAATGCTGTTTTTACATTAAGCGAAAAAAGGCATCAACGCCCATTGATGCCTTTTTTTTATTTACGCGCGCGGGGCGAACGACGAAGGTGCCTGTGAGCGCGCGTGATGCGCAGGATTCAGGAAGCCGATATCGTCGCTTCGCTCGCGACGACATCGAATGCAACACACTACAATCGCAGAAAAAAGGTGCTATGATATCACATCGGGCGCGTGACGTAAAACCGTTTATCGTTATGGACGTGATGGCGCGGGCCGAGGCGCTGGAAAAGGCCGGCGAATCGGTGATCCACCTGGAGGTGGGCGAGCCGGATTTCGACACCCCGAAGGCGGTACAGGACGCCGCGATTCGGGCCATCCAGGGCGGGAAGACGCACTATACCCACGCTATGGGGCTGCTTGAGTTGCGGATCGCGATCTGCGAACATTACCGCGCCGAATATGGGGTCTCGATAGCACCCGAACAGGTGATGGTCACCTCCGGCACGTCGCCGGCGATGCTGCTCATGATGATCGCTTTGCTCGAGAACGGCGACGAGGTGGTCATCTCGAACCCGCACTACGCCTGCTACCCGAACTTCATCCGTTCGGTGGGCGGCACCTGCATCGAGGTGCGCACCTTTCCCGAGGACGGCTTCCAGTACCGGCCGGAGGACATCAAGCGCGCGATCACGAAGCGCACGAGCGGGATCGTCATCAACTCGCCCTCGAACCCGACAGGCATCGTGATGACCGAGGAGCAGATGCGGCAGGTGGCGGCCTTCGAGGACCAGTACATCATCTCGGACGAGATCTACCACGGTCTGGTGTACAAGGGGGCGCAACACTCGATACTCGAGTTCACCGATCGCGCCTTCGTGATCAACGGGTTTTCGAAGCTCTACGCCATGACCGGGTGGCGCTTGGGCTACCTCATCTTCCCGCTCGAGTTCTCCGATACCATGCAGCGGATCCACCAAAACTTCATGATTTCGGCCAATAGCTTCGTCCAGTGGGCGGGGATCGCCGCGCTCACGGAGACGGCGGCCGACATCGAACGGATGAAGGCGATATACAACGAGCGGCGCGAATACATGATCGCGCGCCTGCGCGAGATCGGCTTTACCATCCATGTTGAACCGACGGGCGCGTTTTACGTTTTCGCCGACGCCCGCGCCTTCTGCGAGGACTCGTACCGGGAGGCCTTCGAGATCGTCGATACCGTCAAGGTCGGCGTGACGCCGGGGGTCGATTTCGGCTCCGGCGGGGAGGGCTTCCTCCGATTTTCGTACGCGAATTCGATGGAAAACATTCGGGAGGGACTCGACCGTGTCGAGCGCTATTTTCGGGGCGCAAGATGAGGCGTACGACTGCTGCCCTCGCGCTGCTCTCCGGATTCCTGTATGTGTGTTCTTTTCCCGGCGTATCGGTCCCGGGGCTCATCTTCCTGGCGCTGGTCCCGCTGATCATCGCGCTGCATCGCGCGATCTCCTTGCGCGAGGCATTCCTCGCCGGACTGATCTTTGGCATGGCGCATATCATCGGCATGACCTACTGGCTGTACTACGCGATCCATGTCCATTACGGCGGATCGCTTCTGGTCACGGTGCTCATCATCGTATTCGCCGCTGCGCTCCCGGTTGGATTGCATGCGGGTGTGTTTTCGCTTGGGTTCGCGTATTTTCGCTCCGGTCGCATCGTCTTTTCAGCGCTCGCAGTGCCGGCGCTCTGGGTGATCGTCGATTATCTGCGGACCATTTCTCCCGTCACGCTGCCGTGGGGACTTCCCGCGTATGCCGCAATCGATTGCACGCGCTTCGCTCAAATGGCCGACATCGCCGGCGTTTCGGGAGTCACCTTCGTGATCGTAATGGTGAACGCGTGCGTCGCGGCGCTCATCATCCGCTCGATGGACATGTCGGGCGCATTGCATGTACGTGTATTCGCACGCTTCTGTTTCGCGCAAAGCGGCTGGCGGCATATAGTGCGAATGAACTGGCCGATCGCACTCATAGTCGTGCTCGCAATAATCGTTCCGATTCTGTATGGAACCGCCATGATTGCGCGATGGTCTCATTCCGGGACGGGCGGGCCTGATGTCGGACCCGCGATTGCCGCGCGCATCGTGCAGGGAAATCACGGGCACAAGGAGCGCTGGAGCGACGATACCTTTCACGGCCGCCTTGACGTCTACACCGCGATGTCCAACGCGTCGTATCGCACCGGCGATCGTCGCATCGTCGTATGGCCTGAAACGATCTTGAACTCGCCTGCCAGAGTGACTCCCGCTCTCCTCGAAAAGCTGATCGGCTTCATGGGGCCGCAGACGGTGCTCGTCGCGGGCGGCGTCCGGCGCGCACCGAAGGATGCATTGTACAATTCGGTGTATGTATTATCGGGAAGCGGCCATGCACGCTGGTTCGATAAAAACATCCTGCTCCCATTCTCCGAGACCCGGCCGCTGTCCATCGGCGTGCTGGGCCGGTACTACGAAGCGCCCGACGAATTCGCCCCCGGGACCACGCCGCCCATCGTTCGCAGCGACCATGCCGCGCTCGGCGTGTCCATCTGCTTCGAGCTCATCTATCCGTGGTTTGTGCGCGCATCGGTCCAGAAGGGCGCCGATCTGCTGGTAAACGTATCAAACGATGCCTGGTTTGGAGATTCGGCCGAACCGCGTCAGCATCTCGACATCGCCCGGTTCCGTTGCATCGAAAACCGCCGCTACATGCTGCGGGCGTCCAACAGCGGGATTTCCGCGGTCATCGGTCCCACGGGCGCGGTGCTCGCGAGGTCGGGGCTGTTCACGAGGGAAAGCGTCGATGGGGCGGTGCGCGCCATCCCGGCGCGAAGCATCTACACCCGCGCCGGAGAGACGGCGGTAATCGGTTCGCTCGTGGTGGTCCTGGCGATGCTGGTCCTGTCGCTCTTTAAAAAGGACTAGGGCGTTTTCATTTCCTCGAGGCCCTGGCGGATCGCCTCGCGACGCCGGAACGCGTCCGCCTCCTCGCCGAACATCTCGTTCTGCAAGTACATGATCTGCGAGTCCTTCTGCTCGGGGGTGAGGTTGGGGTCGGCGATGATCCGCTGCTCGCGGCGGCGGTATTCCTCCTCGGCCTGCTTTTCGTTCGCAAGCTGCTCGTCGACCTTCTCGAGACGCGCGACGACCTCCGGCGTGAAGAACTGGTTCCGGTATTCCTTGATGCGATTGGTCCGCTCGGCCTCGGGCAGCTCGGAAAGATCGCGATCGTATACGGAAAGCTTTTCCTGGTACTGGTCGTACGGCCGCAACTCGCTGTCGATGGCCGAGGCGTCCGCTCCCCACATTTTCGATTTAAGCTCCTTGAGGCGCTTCTCCTTCTCCTCGCCGTAGAGGTTTTTGTCGTTGACGATCGCGTTCTTGCGGATTCCGTATTCCTGGGTTTTCACCATCGTCCCGAAGAGCTCGTCGGCGAGCTCCTTTCCGAAGAAGCTCCGCCGGTACTCCTGGACATCCTGGAGATACTTGATCATGTCCTCGGGGGATTTCGGGGTGGGCCATTTCTTCGAGGTGTCCATGAGGCTCCGCTCGTACTGGGCGAACTTTTTGTACAGGGCGTACATCTCGGCGGCGCGACGGGGGTCCATCGTGGAGTTGAGATAGTCCTCCACGGCCTTGAGATGGTCCTCGAAGCTCATCTTGCCGAACTTGCGCTGGAGAAACTTGAAAAACTTGATGGTGAACTGGTTCGCGATGGATTTCGAGAAATACTTGTCGGTGGGCCCGTCCTCGAACCGGATGTTCTTGAAAAACAACTTGTAGTCCTCGGCGTCGATTTTCTGAGAGCCGTCGATGATATTTACGGCGCCCATCGGGTCGTCTTTTTTAAGGACCTGTATGAGGATGATGACGACTATCAGGATGCCGGCGGCGGCGATGATGATCTTTTTCTTCTTGTCCATGAAGTACCAATCCTTTGTGGGTTTGTGTCTGCGGGAGAATTGTACGGGCAATTTCTTATGTCAAATAATTTTTTCGTTGAGCCCGGAGGGAGACCGGTCCATAATGGATAATCCGACGTCACGGCAGGAATGTAAACGAATGAAACAGGCACTAATTGGCATCGCCGTAACCGTCATCACGGTGATCAGCATACCCGCGTTCGGCGTCGCCGAGGTCAAGAAGGTAAGCGGCGAAGCGGGGATCGAGCGCATCTTCGGGTATACGCAATATCGAATCGGCGGAAAGGTGACCCCGGCCAAAGGGAAGGCCGGCACCCTGCATTACCCGGTGAGCGAACTGCAATTCCCGCTCGATGTCTACTGGCTGTCCATCGGCGGGATGGTGAAATTCACCGACGATGTCCGCGCCAATGGAAGCTTCAAGACGAACGTAAACCGCGATGCGGGGAAGATGAAGGATTCGGACTGGGGATACTGGTACCTGCAGGGAAAGACCTGGGCCGACTATCGTACGCTCGACGTCTATTCCCTGAGCGACGCGAGCCTCAAGGGCTACATCCTCGATGCCGATATCCAGTTCCGCGCGTTCGAAATGGAGCCGTTCATCCTGCATCTGGGCGTCGGGTTCATGTATCAGTATTTCGGGTACGATATCAGCAATCTGGACCAATGGTATCCATCGTACAATACCTACCGTGCGTATCTGTCTCCGACGTACTCGAATCACGATTATGTGCGCGATCTCATCATGACCTATACCGTGGAGTATTTTATTCCCTATCTCGAGCTGGTCCCGGAACTCAAGGTCGGGGCCGCCGCGCTCCTGTCGGCCCAGCTGGGTCTTGCGCCATATGTGATTGCGCGCGATGTGGACGACCACATCCTCCGATCGAAGGTCATGGACGGCAGCGCGACGGGATGGGCGTTCATGGCCTCGATCAAGGGCGAGTATTATATCGACAAAACGGTATCGGTCTCCCTGGCGGCCGGTTATCTCTGGATCTGGACGAAAGGAAAACAGAGCCAGTCGTTCTATGAAACGACTGATGAAAGCACCGCGGGATATATCGGGACCATCGAGAACCGCATCATAACCGAACAGTATTACGTCAGGATTGGGGCCGCGTACGCATTTAAGTGACCATGCGCTTTCCTCGCTCGACAGCAGTCATCGGCATGATCGCCCTGTGGGCGATGAGTGTCGCGCCGTTTCAGGGCGCGAATCATACGGCGCTGGCGCAGGACAACCGCGCGATCGTCGAGATCGGCGTCGAAAAGATGTCGGGGTATACCCAGTACCGGATCGGCGGACGCGGCACATTGTCGGACGGCCATAGCCGTGAGTATCCCAGCCCCTTAAGCGAGCTCACCTTTCCCCTGTACGTGTATTTTTTCTCCATCGGATTCATCGCTGAATTCGAGGAGGATTTCCGAGTGTCAGCGCGGGCGAAAACGAACATCGACACCAGGGCCGGAAAAATGCGCGATGCTGACTGGGGGGTGTATTACATTGACGGCTGGCCAGAGGACTCGAACGGCGTTCCACAGCCGGGGAACACGCCCGCGAGAATCGACACGCTCGATATCCTTTCCCGCAGCGATGCCGAACTTCGGGCGTATATCGGCGAGTGCGACTTTCTGTACTTCGCGTACAATGGACGCACGCTGCAGTTGGGGGGCGGGGCGTCGTTTACGTACTACAGCTTTTCGTACGTCGTCAGCAATTTCGATCAGTGGTATCCGTCATCCGGCTACTATTATGGGACATCGTTCCCGAGCGATATCGAGCGACGCGTGGCCCTCACCTACGACATCCAGTACTATGTCCCGGCGCTCCTGCTGGCCGGCGGCGTGAAGATCGGACGCGAGGCGTCGATCCTCGCACAGGCATCGTTCTCCCCGTATGTCCGCGCGTTCGATTTTGACGTGCATATCGCGCGGGACAAGCTGTGCCGCTCGTCATATACGGGCGTGTCGTTCGGCGGGTCCCTCGCCGCCCGGTGGAATGTCACGCGTGAGGTCTCGATAGGCCTTTTCGGTCAGTACCAGTACATTCAGGCGCGGGGGGAGCAGCGGCAGTACTTTTATGATAACACCGGCAATTACTTTATCGCGTCCATCGATGCGTGGGTAAAAAGCGAGCAGGTTTCCGGCGGGTTGACGGTGGGATATTCCTTCGAGTGATGCATTGCCGTTGCCTCACTCATCGACATTCTTCCGAAACGGCGATTGTTCGATGGCTCTCCTGATCCGGTCGTCCAGCATTTTCCACATCAGCGGCACCAAGAACAGCATCCCCGCCGCGCCGATGGGATAATCGTTCACCAGAAAATTAAAAAACGCGTGCAGGACGATGGAGATGAGCACGCCCTTCACGATGAGCGGGCGGGTCCGCGCCGGATCGACGAAACGCGCCCAGCCGATGGCGTATCCCCACATCGCCGACCACACGGCGTGGCCCGGCACCGTGAGAAAGGCGCGCACCAGGTAGATCTTCCACACCCATTGCAGGCCGTAGGCCGGATCGTGAATGTCGAGGGCGATCTGCGGGAACAGGTAGGCGCTGGCGATATACAGCGCGTTTTCCGACGACGCGAAGCCGAGCGCCGCCGCGCTGGCGTACACGATCCCGTCCATCGGTTCGTTGAAATCGGTCCGACGGGCGATCCACAGGTACACAAGCAGGAACTTGATCAGCTCCTCGACGATCGGCGCAACGATGACCGTCTGAACGAAGGGATATGGTCGAAACGGCTGTTCGATGAGCGCGGCGGGCGCCAGGCAGATCATGCCGAAAAAAAACACCTGCGCGACGAGCGCCTTCGGTTCCGGTTCGAGCGTGTCGCGCTTGTAGAAATACCACAGCCAGAAGATCCCCGGCGCGATTGAAAGGATTACGACCGGGATGATATCGACGGGGAAGGCCGGCATCGTGCCGCTCGATCAGGCCGGGGCTGTTGGCGGCAGCAGTTTTTTCACCTTCTCGATGAGCTGGTCCTCGTTGATGGGCACCGAGAGGAAGTCCGCGGCGCCGCGCTCGATCGAGTCCACCAGCGAGAGCGGATCGTTTTTCGACGAGACCACCAGGATCGGGACCTTGCGGCAGTCCGGTATCACCATGTATTTCTCCACGAGGAAGATGCCGTCGATGTACTCGTAGTGGATGTCCATGATCACCAGATCGGGCCGGTCGGTGATGACGCGGTCGAACAGATCGAGCGGATCGGCCAAGTGCTCCACGGCGTGGCCGAGCGACGAAACGAGGAAGGTGAGCAGCTCGATCCATTTCGCGTGTTCGTTGATGATGAATACCTTTCGCATGGCGTCCTACGAGTACACGGTCCGCATCATGTCGAGCATGCGGTCGCTTTTGAGTATGCGCACGATGCGCCGATAGTGGTCGTGGCGCAGGTCGACCTCGATGGGATGGATCTTCTTTTTTTTCGAGATGTCGTAAAAGATGCGAATGTGCGGCTCGAGCGAACGACCCTTGTAGAGCTTCATGACGCGCGCGAATTCGTATACGAGCTGTTTCTTGGCCGAATCGTCGGTCGAGCGCGCAGTGGATTCGACCATGATAAAATCGCCCTCGGCGAGGATGTTTTTCCCCTTGTTGAGCGTGTGGATCATAGGCTTGAGGAAGCGATAGACGTCATTGGTGGTAAAATGGTAATTCGAGAGGTTGAGGATGAACTGCAGCCCCTCCTCGTGCGAGACGCCCTTCCGGTAGGGGGTGGAGGTGGTGATGGCGTCGAACATATCGCAGATGCTGATGAGCCGAACCTCCTCGGGGATCTCGAGATAGAATTGCTCGCTCTTCTTGTCGCGGAAGCTGCGATAGGGATAGCCGCGGTTTCTGAACTTGCGATGATGGAACAGCGCCGTGAGTTTTATGATGGAGGGGACCGCCTTCTGGCCGCCCGGGGCGACGATCGCGTCCAGGATTCGGAATCCGTCGCGGGTGTGGTCCATCATCGCCTCGAATTCGCTTTTACTGAGGCGGCCCGGCTTTTCGATGATGTCCTTCGGGACGCGCAGCTTGCCGATGTCGTGCAGATAGCCGGCGGTCGAGAGGGTGCGCACCTCGTCCTTGTTGTAGCCGAGCTTGTACATCAGGATCATCGCGAGCACGCCCACGTTGACGGAGTGCACATAGGTGTAGTAGTCGAAATTCTCGATTTCACGCATGAGGGAGAGCAGCCCGCCGTTCTTGTCCTCCTGGCGCAGTCCCTGCACGATGGCCGCGAATTGCTCATGGGAGGCGACGTACTGCTCATAGGACATGACGCCGGTGCTGCGGATGGCCCCATAGGTCTTCGCGGTTTCGGCCGCGATGCCCTTCATGGTTTCCACCGGGATGATCTCGTAGTCGTACCGACCCGTGGTTGGCTCGACGGCGCGCGGAATGAAAAATTTCGATCCGGCCGCGATGCTCTTTTGAATGGCGTCGACCTGAATCGCTTCACCGGACCGGAACACGACCTCGCCGTTCTGGTCGAGAATGTCGAAGGTGAGCATTTTGTCGCCGCTCAGGTTTTGGAGAAAGGTCGGCGGAAGCTCGCGGTATTTTTCGAGGTCGATTTTAACGTCGTCCATTTGCGATGCGCGTTGCGTGTCCGTCAGTGTTCGTGAAGCTATCGAGTGTCTTGTGAGATCATGGCGCAGGATTCACCGTCTGTCAAGAATAATCTATGGGCGAATTGGCCGCCTGCGGATGACACGCGGAGCGAATCAGCGTATATGGCGAGAATCGCTCACCCACTCGTCCGGATGCGATGGGCCTTCCCGCATCGATTTTCGCGAAGAGAGGTTCTTCGCGCCGATATATCGGCGCTCCTGCGGATGGGAGCGCCACCATGCGACGGCCCGATGGGAGAAGGCGTTCGCCCGAATCTGAAGCGGCGGGTGCGAGCTGAAATAGTCGCGCAGGATGCTCGTCGTGGGCGATGTGTGGGCGTATGGTCCGTCGGCGGACGCCTGATGCAGACGAATAAATGCGCTGGCTGTGCCGTACGGATCGTAGGACGAGTTCTTCAGCAGTTCGAACGAGTATTCGTCGGCCTCGTTTTCCTGGGTTTTGCTAAAGGTGTGGCGCAGCATCAGGGACATGGCGATATCGGCGAGCCTGCCGAGCGATTCGGCCTCGATCTTCCGCGCGAGAAGCTCGAAACGGACGCTGTCCATGCAGTGGTTGAGCTCGATATGGCCCATCTCGTGGGCCAGGATGGCCGCGATCTCGGACTCGTTCCGCAGGGTCGTGAGAAGGCCGGTCGTGACAAAAATGATCCCGCCGGGAAGGGCAAAGGCGTTGGGTGATGGGTGCTCCATCATATATACGCGGTATTCGAAGCGTTTTGCGGCAAACGGAGCGAGTCCCCGCATGACGGCGTTTACATACCGGTGCTCTTTCGAACTCTCCTGTTTGATCCCTCCGAAGCGTTCCACGATTGCGTCTCCGAACCGCTTCTCGTCGATATCGCCGATCGGCATGACGCGGGTGAGGGCGCTGCTGGCCGCCTTGGTGGGCCGCCCCAGGAGCTGAAACAGCGGGGCGAAGCTCGCATCGATGGGCGGCGCGCTCGCCATGCGATAGAGGATTACAATCAGCGCGGCCCCGGAGGCCGCAATGAGCGCGAGTGCGATCAATCGGGCTGGACGCATATTAGAACCTGTCCCGGTATTTATTGTACAGGGCGTTCATCGCGATCATGATGACGCCAACCACGAGGAAGACCACGGCCCGCATGAGCGTGCCCGATTGCGCGAGGTCGAAGGCGACCAATCGTATCAGGCAGGCCCCGAGACCGATCATCGAGACGATGCGGAAGTGGTTTTCCTTCACGATGAGGCTTACGGTGAAGATCGCGAACGATTCCGCCGCCCAGAGGATGGTCCGGACGGAGGCATCGAAGGACCAGTAGGCGAAGAGCGCGATCGAGGCGAAAAACGGGTAGTAGAGCCACGGGTTTTGGCGCCGATGTACGCGCTCGGCGAGCCGCGCGAAGGGCGCGAGGCCGATCGGAAATGAAACATCCGAAAGGGCGGCTCTTCGGTAAAAGAAGATGACATACCCGAACTGAAGCACCACCGCCGCTACGCCGGCGACCCAGCCCTGGTCCTGCCACCGGAGTGAGGGGACTGGCGTGCTCGCCAAAAAGGCGATCCAGAAAGAAGCGATCCAGTGGAATAGGGTCGAATGAAACTGGAAGCGGGACAGCGACTCGAACTTTCGCCCGATGGCGAACAGGATGATTGAAACGGCGCTCCAGACCGGAGGCAGCCATGCCGGCGGGACCTCGGCAAGAATGATCACCACGGAGAAACATATCGCCAGCTCCCACATGAGCGGATGAAGATAGCGCCAGCTCTTGTAGCCGTAGTCGATTGCGTGCCGTGGCGATGTCGCCCAGAACAGGATCACGACAAGCGCAAACGCCTCGATGAGGATGCGCACGCGCACCGGTCCGAGGTAATCTTCGAGCTGCAGGTTGACCGTCAGATGGGCGACCAGAAAAATCGCGACAAGCAGGTAGCCGATCTGTAGCAGATACCGATCGATGCCGCCCTTCGTGGAAAGCGTGTATTGACGCTCGTTGAAAAACCGCGCAATTTCAAGGCAGGCGGCTGATCCCACGAGAAGGAAGATCGTGGGGATATACGGGGAGACGGGCTTGAAGAGTACCACGATGATCGCCAGCGCGTGCGCGACAAGCAGGTAAAGTCCCGGCCAGACGAGGAAGCGGTCGCGCGCATCGATGCGTGAAAGCGCGACGGCGGCGATTGTAACCGGAAGATATGGTCCGGCCAATAGAAGGACATCGGAAAACCCGAGGGTGGGATTGGCAAATATCTGAAACCACGAGAACATATGTGCGGCCGGAATCAGGATGAGAAGCCCGACCCCCAGAGAGTCGGATTGGATCCGCTGACGGAGGACGAGACATATTATCGCGAACGCCGCCATGGCGTATGGGGCCCATGCATGCGTATACGCATATCCCAGGAAGACGATCCCGAGCACGGCGATGACGATTCCGCTCATGCCGAAAGCGGTTTCCGGTTCGCGAGTGCCGTAGGCGGCGATTGAATCGAACCGCGCGATTCCCGAGCGAAGGGCGTAGACATGAAACACCGTCTCGACTAGCATCAACGCGCCGATGATGCTCGCGGTCTTGACGAACCCGGCCGGGTCGGCGCCCTCCATGAGGACCAATGCCGCGACGATGGCCCCGGCGCAGGCGAGGTGGCGGATGGCGGTGGAGATATTTCGCAACAGGCCGGTGTCCTCGCGCACCGCGATCACGTGAAAAATCATCGTCTCAAGGTAAATGATGCCGGCGATCGGGAGCGCGTCCACTCCCCAGCGCTGGAGCGTGAATGCGGCGAAGACGGCCAGCGAGAGCGAGATGAGGGTGTCGGTCGCGTGCAGCCAGGGGATATGGAGGCGGCGCGCATGGCGTGCCAGCACGAACGCCGAGACGCTCGCGACGGCGAGCACGATGGTGTTCCACTTGGAGCCGGTGGAATACTGAAGGGCGCTTGCTCCAAGGAAAATCCAGTTCGCGAGATGGGTGATAAAGGGCGCGATATCGAACCGTGTCGTCTGGTAGAGCCGGCGATAGTGCACGCAGGCCGCGCCAAGCCCGATGATGGTGATCGAGGCGATGCCCGTCACGCGAAGCGCGAATGGGAGCGCGCCATCGACAACGAGTCCCGAAAAATTATACCAGTGCAGATGGAAAAAGAAGAACCCGGAGACCGTGACCAGCAGGTGATAATCGCGCCGCGCGCGGTATGTGAGCACGACGCTGAGCAATGCGATGACCGATGCGCAGATGAGGGTCGTTTGCGATTGCGGCGCGATCCCCAGCGCGATCAGACTGAGAAGAACGTGGAGCGAGGCGAATACCTGCGTTTTTCCGGCATAGCCGAGGTACAGGTTCACGGCAATGCCCAGCACGAGCAGCGCGAGCGCGGCGCGCTGATCGTCGATCCATGCGAGGCCGGGAATGGCGCCCGATCCGAGGCAGCCGAAGAGGAAGATGGCGCCGGCGCTGCTGCGGAGCCAGGTGGCGAGCTCCAGCCACTTCGATTTCGAGCGCAGGAACAGGAATACGCCGAACAACCCCGCAGCGACGGCGACTATCATGATGAAGCGATAGACGGCGCTGAGCGCCAATGCCGCATAGATCCCGAGGAAACTCACCCCCATCACCATGATGATGGCGCCAAGTATGCCCGTCCAGTTTTGGGCGAACTGCGTTTCGATGCGTTTAAGTAGCGTCGGTTCAGCTGGCGAAGCCGGTTCGGCCGAGGGACTCGGGGTAACTGGCGACGATGGCGCCGCTTTCGTCGAGATTTCCGCAGGGTGGTCAGTCGATGGTGACGTAGAACGCGAATGGATGTCGGTTGCAGGAGAACCGGATATAGCAACGGGTTCAGGGTATGCGGTGGGCACAGGAACGCGTGCCGGGGTGATGGGTCGTTCGGTTTGGGTCCCGGCACCTTCTGCGATACGCTTTTCGATGGCGCCGATACGAAGAGACAGCCGGCGCTGCCGGACGAGCAGCGCGATCATAAGAATGCACAGTATGAAAATAATGAAAGATTCCATTTCAATTCGCGGTGCGCGTCCGTCGCCATACTCCACCACGTCAGGTCATGTGCGTCAAGCAGAATACCATGGCGCGCGGACGCTAACTGCCGTGCGACGGGATGATTGAAAAATATTGATGACAAATGAAAATGTGGTCCGGTACTATAGACTCGTCGTGTAACGTGGCTGTCGATTTGGATTGCATCGGTTCTATCAGGCGAAAACGAGGTGAATGCACATGGCGAGCGCTTTCAAGGGATACATGGGCAGGATTATGGACGTCGATTTGTCGAACGGCAGGATCGGCGAATATTCGGTGAGCGATGCCGATCGCGAGCGTTTCATCGGCGGGCGTTTCCTGAGCACCAAGATCCTCTGGGACATGGTGCAACCGGGGATCGATCCGCTCTCGCCGGAGAATGTACTTGTCGTGATGACATCGCCCCTGACTGGGACCGGGGCCCCGTGCTCGAGCCGGTACGACATTTCCGCGAAGAGCCCGCTCACCGGTGCGATCGGCCATTCGAACAGCGGCGGCAATTTCGGGATCAACCTCAAGCGCGCGGGATGGGACGGCATCGTGGTGCGCGGACGTTCGAAACGGCCTGTGTATCTGGAGATTGACGGCGACACGGTGCGCATCAAGAGCGCATCGAAGCTCTGGGGCGCGGACACGCAGGCGGCGCAGTCCCTCATGATCGGAAAAGAAACACGCGCGGGCGCGATGGCCATCGGCGTGGCGGGGGAGAATCTGGTCAAGTTCGCCTCGATCGTGTCGCAGGAACGCAGCCACGGCCGCTGCGGCATGGGCGCGGTCATGGGCTCGAAAAACCTCAAGGGTATGGTCGCGCGCGGCGATCGCAAGGCCGAGCTCGCACAGCCCGAGGCGTACAAGGATACGATCAAGGCCTGGATCAAAATGCTCCAGAACCACCCCGCGACCGGGGAGATGACGCCCCGTCTCGGGACCGCGGGTTTCCTCACGGCATTGTCGATCCGCAATGCGCTTCCCACGAAGAACTTCAAGCGGGGCAGCTACGAGGACGCCTATCTCATCGGCGGAGAGCGTCTTGCGGACGAGTTCCTGGTGAAGAACTACGGGTGCCAATCGTGTCCCATTCGCTGCGGTCGCGTGGTGGAGCTGGACGGAAAGGAGGTCAAAGGGCCCGAGTACGAAATCCTGTGCCTCCTCGGCTCCAATATGCTTATCAACGACATGCCGGCGATCATCCGCTGGAACCAGGAGCTGGACCACCTCGGGATGGATGCGATCTCCGCGGGGACCATCATGGGATTTGCGGCGGAGCTCAACGAGAAGGGGCTCTGGAAAAACGGAATCCAATTCGGCAAGAAGGACAATATATCGAAGGCGCTCTCTGATATCGCGCATCGGCGCGGAATCGGGAAGGACCTCGCCGAGGGGGTCCGTTTTCTCTCGAAAAAGTACGGCGGCGAGGATTTCGCGCCGCATTCGAAGGGACTGGAGCTCGCGGCGTACGAACCGCGCGCCTCGGTTGGGCACGGTCTGGGATATGCGACCGCGAGCCGCGGCGCCTGCCATCTCGACGGCGGCTATATGATATATTTCGAGGTTACCGGACCGGCGACGCTGGACCCGTTCCATTACCGGTCCAAACCGGCCTACACGGTGCTCGACCAGAATCTGCTGGCGGCGATCAGCGCCGGCGGGAACTGCCTGTTCACCAGCTGGCCGATCCTGCCGCCGATCCTGTACAAACTTCCGGGCCATTATGTGCTCTCGCGCTTCATCTCGTCGATCCTCACGTATTCGTGGGGGCTCATCGGGCTGATCACAAAACTGCCGCGCGGGATCATGCGGTTTCACATGCCCGGTTTGCCGCACAGCAAGGCGTTGAACGAGGCGACCGGTATGCGGATGGACTTCGGTCGCTTCTATGCCGCCGGGGAGCGCGGTTACACGCTCGAGCGCATGTTCAACCTTCGCGAGGGGATCGGGCGCAACCAGGATACGCTTTCCCGCCGTTTTACGGACGAGCCGCTCCTCGCAGGTAACCCGAAATCTGTCGTCCGGCTGGACAAGATGCTTCCGGCCTACTACCGATTGCGGGGATGGGACGCGAACGGCGTGCCCACCTCGTCAACGCTGCGAAAACTCGATCTCGCATTTGCCGATGAACGTCCGCGCACCGGGGTACGATGATGGGTCTTGTGCACCGAACATCTCGACGGCTTGAACCGGGGCGTTTCTATCCGCTCGGCGCCACAATCCGCGATGGCGGCGTCAATTTCGCTCTATTCTCCCAGCACGCGCACGAGGTGTATCTGCTGCTCTTCGATCGGGCGGAGGCGCCGCCGACCGATGTCATCAGGCTCGAAAATCGCACGCGATTCATCTGGCATGTGTTTGTGCCCGGCCTGTCCGCGGGGCAGCTCTATGGGTATCGCATGCGGGGCGAGTTCAATCCGTCATGGGGCTTCCGATTCAATGAGAACCGCTTTCTTCTTGATCCGTACGCGCGCGCACTGACCGGAAAGTGCGTGAATGCCGACAATCTTCTGCTGTGCTATCCGCCCAATGCGCCGGGACTCGACCTGTCGCGCGACGATCGGGACAACACGTCGATCATGCCGAAGTGCATCGTCGTATCCGACGATTTCGACTGGCAGGGCGACACCCCGCCGGAGATCCCCTTCGAGCGCATGATCATCTACGAGACGCATGTCCGCGGATTCACTGCGCACCCGTCGTCCGGGGTCAAGCACCCGGGGACCTATGCCGGTTTCATCGAGAAGATCCCGTACCTGAAGGACTTGGGGATCAACGCCGTGGAACTGCTTCCGGTGCATGAAAGCTATGTCGACGATTTTCTCGTGGCGCGCGGGCTCACGAATTACTGGGGATATAACACCATCGGCTTTTTCGCCCCCGAATCGAGCTTCGGGAGCGGTGTGCGCCCGGGCTGCCAGGTCGACGAGTTTAAGGCCCTGGTCCGCGCCCTCCATGCGGCAGGGATCGAGGTCATCCTCGATGTGGTGTACAATCACACGGCCGAGGGAAACGAGCTCGGTCCCACGATGAGTTTTCGCGGCATCGACAATACCGTGTACTATATCCTGACCGGCGTCGACGGGCACCCGTCGCGATATTACATGAACTATTCCGGCTGCGGCAACAGCCTCAACCTGTCGAACCCGCCGGTCATTCGTATGGTCCTCGATTCCCTTCGGTACTGGGTGGAGGTGATGCATGTCGACGGTTTCCGGTTCGATCTCGCATCGGTGCTGGGCCGGGAGGGCGGCGCATTCCAATCGTCGGCGTCCTTCTTCGACGCCGTCGCGCAGGACCCGGTGCTGTGCCGCGTGAAGCTCATCGCCGAACCCTGGGACATGGGCACCTATCAGGTGGGGAACTTTCCCATCGATTGGTCGGAGTGGAACGGGCGTTTCCGCGATACGGTGCGCACCTTCGCCAAGGGGGATCCCGGCAAGGTCCGTGAGATGGGCTGGCGCATCACCGGATCGGCCGACCTGTACGGCGACGACGGACGTACGGCGTATAATTCAATCAACTTTATCACCTGCCATGACGGGTTCACCCTCAACGATCTGCTCTCCTACAACGAGAAGCACAACGAGGCGAACCTGGAGAACAACGCCGATGGTTCGAACGAGAACAACTCCTGGAATTGCGGCGCCGAGGGCGAGACGGACGATCCGGGCATTCGTGCGCTTCGTCGCACGCTCGCAAAAAACCACGTGTGCTATCTCCTTCTCGCCCAGGGGGTCCCGATGATACTGGGCGGCGACGAGTGCCTGCGCACCCAGCGCGGGAACAACAACGCCTATTGCCAGGACAATGAGATCAGCTGGTTCGACTGGGACCTCACCCGCCGGAACGCCGACATGAGGGATTTCGTGAAAAAGGCGATCGCCTTCCGCTCGCGATATACGATACTGCAGCGTCGAAAGTTCCTCACGGGGCAGGATTGGGACCGCGACGGGATGCCCGACATCACCTGGTACGGCGTCGATGGCGGACCGCTGCGCTGGGATGATCCCGAGCTGCGGACGCTGTGCTATCGGCTCGACGGCAGCGAGGAGCCGTCGCCGCTGGGCGATTATGCGCTGTTCATCGTCCTCAACGCGGATTACCGCCCGAACACCGTCAGGCTTCCCGACCCGATCGCGGGATCGCGCTGGTTGCGGGTCATCGACACCGACAAGCCGGCCGGCGAGGACTTTCTCGAGCCGGGCCGGGAGATCGAGCTTTCCGATCAGGGATCGTACTGCGCCCAGCCGCGCAGCACGGTCGTGTTGCTCTCGCTACACGGTTAAAGGAGACGATCATGCCTACACGGATCGAACGAATTCAAAAAACGATTCGCGCACGGAAGAAATTCCCGTATTTCGTCTCCAGCGTGGTCAATGTGAAGTATCTCACCGGGTTCGCCGGATCGTATGCGGCAATGGTGATTGATCGCGACGCGATCTACTTCATCTCCGATTCGCGTTACGAGGAATACGCCCGCAAGCTCCTTCCGGAATCCGTGAACTTCGTTCTTCAGGAGCGCGACCTGTGCACCGCGCTCAAATCCATTCTCAAGACAACGGGCCGTACGCGGCTGTTCCTCGAGGAGCACGATCTCTCCCTGTCGCTGTTCAATGTCATGAAAAAACGCATGCGGGGGACCATGCTGGTCCCCGCCGGCGACCAGATCAACGAGATGCGCATGGTGAAGGAGGAGGGCGAGATCGCGGTGATCGCCGAGGCGGTCGCGCTCGCGGACCGGTGCTTCGAGCACATCATCACGCTGGCGAAGCCCGGCGTGCTGGAATGGGACCTCGCCGTGGAGATCGAGTACTTTTACCGCAAAAACGGCTGCACGAAGACATCGTTCGATTCGATCGTCGCCTCGGGGACGGGATCGTCCATGCCGCACTACGAGACCTCGATGACCAAGCGGATCGCGCAGGGCGATATCCTGCTGATTGACATGGGATGCGTGTATCAGGGCTACAATTCAGACTTGACAAGAACGGTTTTCGTGGGAAGCATTGCCCCCGATTTCCGGCATATCTATGATACGGTCCGCCGTGCGCAGGAAGCCGCAATCGACGCGGTCAGTCCCGGGATGACAACCGGCCGGCTCGACGCAACGGCCCGCCGCGTGATCGCCGACGCCGGATGTGGCGATCGCTTCGGTCATTCGCTGGGACATGGCGTGGGGCTCGAGGTCCATGAGCTTCCTGCGGTGCGGCCACGCGGCGACATTCGGCTCAAGAAAAACATGGTCATAACCATCGAGCCGGGCATCTACATGCCGGACGCGGGCGGCGTACGCATCGAGGACATGGTGGTGGTTTCGCCGGGCGGGTGCCGGGTCCTCACGCGGGCGACCAAGGACATCGTGATCATCTAAGAGGAGCGTTCAATGGTTTCGGTCAACGACTTCAAGCGGGGGATGGTCATCAAGATCGACGGCGACCTCTATACGGTGATTGAATATCAGCATGTGAAACCGGCGCGGGGCGGCGCGTTCGTCCGCAGCAAACTCAAGTCGCTCACGCGCGGATCGACAGTGGACAAGACCTTCCGCGGCGGCGAGAAGGTGGAGGACGTGCGCATCGATCGTCAGACGATGCAGTACCAGTACGAGGAGGGGAGCGATCTGGTGTTCATGGACACCGCGACCTACGAGCCGACGAATATCGACAAGAAGTTCGTGGGGAACATCCTCGACTACATCAAGGAGGGCGACGAGGTCGAGATCATGATGTACGAGGACCGGCCGATCTCCATCGAGCCGCCGACCTTCGTGACCCTCAAGGTCGTCTACGCCGAGCCCGGGTTACGCGGCGACACGGCCACGAACGTTCACAAACCGGTCAAGCTGGAGACGGGCGCGTCCGTCAATGTTCCCATCTTCGTCAATCAGGACGACGTGATCAAGGTCGATACCCGCACCGGCGAGTACGTGGAGCGGGTGAAGCAGTAACATGGATCTGCGCGCCTTTATCGGGGGGTGGATCAACGAGAATCCCGGGAAGGCCCTCGGTGCGGCCGCCGGATTGCTCGCGGGCGTGCTGCTGTTCACGTTGGGCATACTGAAAACGATCGTTATCGCGCTTCTCATCGTTACCGGATATGTCATCGGAAAAGCCAAGGACGACAATGTGTCCGTCGTGGACGTGGTGACCGGCTTCTTCCGGCGCGGCAGGAACGATGGCGATCTCTAGGCGGGACCGCCCGCGCTCGTCGGCATCCTCGAACACCGCCGCGTCGCCGTTTCCGCTCGTCGCGGACGCCTACCGCTCATTCCGTCGGGGGGAGTACCGCGACACCGTGCTCCTGCTCGAAAAGATCGTCGAGGCGGGGGGCCGATCGCCGTATCCGATTTTTCTCTCCGCGCTGGCGCTTCTGATGACCAGCCAGTTCGCACGGGCCGATGCGCTGCTCAAGCGGATCCGCGCCCTTTCACCCGAATACATCCCCGCCCGCCAGCTTGAGGCCTTTCTGTTCATGAAATCCTCGCCGGCCGTCGAACCGGCGATATCGGCGTATATCGATCTGGTGAACCGCTTTCCGGCCGACCGCACGCTTCGACGCACGCTCGGCGTCCTTCGTCGCGTACGCGATTTCACCGACTTCCAGCAGCGGGCGCGCATCGCGGATTTCGTCGATATCCCGCGCCCGCGCAAGGCCGATTATGCCCGCACGACCGGCAGTTACGGGTTTGAGATCGCGCGCCGGCGCGGTCGGTTTCCCGCGCCGGGAATCGTGACCATCGCCATCGTCGGCATCATCCTGCTCATCGCGGGGGCGGGAGCGTTCGTGGCCGTTCGGTTCGACGACATTCGCAATGCGATCGCGCCACGAATTCCGGGCGTGGCGGCGCCCTCCCATCGGATCGACACCGTGACCCTCGATACCTCCGGGTACGATCTCATCGAAAAGCTCAACCGCACCCGGAAGCCGGTCTTTTACTATTCCAGCGACGAGATCGCGTCGAACTTCGCGAACGCGAAGATGCTCATCAAGAAGGAGCGCTACAACGAGGCGTTGTCAATTCTCAACGCGATCAACAACAGCAATGCAAACCTCATGGTCAAGGAGCGCGTCGAGTTCCTCATCGGATTTGTGAACGGCGTGGATAACCGCGCCTATGAGTCCGTTCCCTACCGCGAGGTGGAGAAGTCTCCATATCGCTATACGGGATATGCGGTGCTCTGGAAGGGGAAGGTGGCCAATCTCGCTCGCACGCAGGGGAAGCGAATTTTCAACCTCCTGGTCGACTACCGCGAGACCAACGAGTTCGCCGGTGTCGCCGAGGTCTACAGCGAGGATATGTCGACACCCGTCGAAAACGGCGATCTGATCACGGTCAAGGGACTCTTCATGTACAAGATCGGTTCGGAGAACCGGGCCTATCTTGTCGCGAAAGAGATTACAAAACAATGAGAACGGCGGCGTGATGGCGACGGTTTCACTCGCGCGGTGTCCCGAGTATTCGCGTGACGCCATCAGGGGGCGCATGATGCGGTCGCTCGAGGAGATCGAGTTCGACCCGAATCGATTCCGCGGCGCCCGCGTAGCGATGAAGCCGAACCTCCTTCTCCCGGCCGCTCCGGACAAGGCGATCGTGACGCATCCGGTCTTTTTCGAGGCGGCGCTCGATATCGTGATCGAGCATGGCGGCAAACCGATCGTCGTCGAGTCACCGGCGCTGGCAAGCGTCGAGAAGGCGCTTCGTCGCTCCGGATACGGCCCTGCGCTCGATCGGACCGGGGTCGGCGTCGCGGATGCGACCGGGACCGCGATCGTGCACAATGAGCGCGGCGTCGCCTTCAAGCGATTCGAGATCATCCGGGAGGTCTGCGACGCCGAGTTCATCATCAACCTCCCAAAAATGAAGACGCACGGGCTCACCTATTTCACCGGTGCGGTGAAAAATTATTTCGGGCTTGTCCCCGGTCTGGAAAAGGCGCAATGGCACCTCCGCGCGCCGACGGCCGCTGAGTTCACGTCGTTCCTGCTCGATTTCTACGGTGCCATCCGCGACGGTTTTTCACCGAGAAAGACATTGCTGAACATCATGGACGGCATCTGCGCATTGGAGGGGGAGGGCCCCGGTCCCGGCGGGCGCGCGCGGTTTGTCGGCGTTATGCTCGCCAGCGAGGATGCGGTCGCACTCGATGCCGTGGCGAGCGCCGTGGTCGGGCTCGATCGCGAAAAAATACCCACGCTCGCCATCGCCGAATCACGCGGTTTGGGCGTTGGCGCGCTCGAGAACATTACCGTCGTCGGAGAGAGCGTCACATCGTGCGCGGTTTCGGAGTTCGTTCCCAATCGGTCCACCGTGCGATCAGGCGCGCCACGCTGGCCGTTCACGTCGAGTTTCGTCAAGAACCTCGTTCTCGAACGGCCGGTCCCGGATGCGCGGCTGTGCACTCGGTGCCATCAATGCCGCGACATCTGTCCTGCACGCGCCATATCGACGACCGCGAAGAACGAGAAAACACCCCGGTTCGACTATGCGCTCTGCATCCGGTGCTACTGCTGCATGGAGATTTGTCCCGAGGGCGCCATCGAGCTGCAAAAGGGGATAGTCAAGCGCATCATCATGCGTCGCTCAGCCGGTAAGAACACAATCGAACCAATGCGCTAACCGCAGGAGATCGAGTATGAAAAAGGCTATCGGAATCGGTATCGTAGTTGTGGCCGGATCTTTTATCTTTCTTGTCTACAACGGCGTATTCAATGACATGAAGGTGTCTGAGGCGGAACTCGGTCCGTTCACGTTTGTCTTTGAACGTCACCGGGGCCCGTATCATGCAACCGGCCCGCTGTTCGCGAAGGTGTCCGCAACCCTTGCCGGTGATCTCGCCTGCGCGCAGCTGTACGGGATCGGGGTGTATTATGACGATCCGCGCACGGTTGCGCCGGAAGCGCTTCGGAGCGACATCGGATATGCGATCGAGAAACCCGACGCGGATACGGCCATAAAAATCGCCGCGCGACTCGCTGTGCGTGACATCCCGCGAACGCGGTATGCGGTGATTGCGTTCCCATTCAAGAACCGGCTTTCGGTCATGATCGGCGCCATGAAGGCCTATGATCCACTCTATGGATATGTTTCGCGCCAAGGATACCGCATTGCGCCGGCGATGGAGCTCTACGACAGGAAGGGCGGGACAATACTCTACGCCGTGCCGCTGGCGCGATAGAAAACGTTGGCGACGGGAGCATCCCGCCGCCAACGGTAACGATTACTTTTTCCTGAGCAACGCTTCGACTTTCGAGGGAAGACCGAAGATGTTCAAAAATCCCGACGCGTCGCGTTGGTCGTAGAGCTCGCTCGCGTCGAAGGTCGCGATGTCGGGGTCGTAGAGCGTCACCGGCGACTTCCGCCCAATCACCATGCAATTCCCCTTGTACAGCTTCACGCGGACCGTTCCGGTCACGTGCGCCTGTGTGGTGTCGATGAAGGCGTCGAGCGCCTCGCGGCGGCGCGTGAACCACAGTCCATTGTACACCAGGATAGCGTATTCAACCGCGATGCGGTCTTTCAGGTGCTGGGTATCGCGGTCCAGGGTGATCGATTCGAGGTCGCGATGCGCGATCTGGAGGACGGTGCCGGCCGGCGTTTCGTACACGCCGCGCGACTTGATCCCCACCAGCCGGTTCTCGACGATGTCGATGCGCCCCACGCCGTTTTCGCCGGCGATCGTGTTCAGCTTCTTCATCAGCGCGACCGGCCCGAGCCGCTCTCCGTCGATCGCGACGGGCACGCCCTTCTCGAAATCGATGTCGATGATCGTCGCCTTGTCCGGTGCCTTCTCGGGGCTTTTCGTGAGAATGAACATGTCTTCATTGGGCGGATTGAAGGGGTCCTCGAGAATGCCGCCCTCGTAGGAGATATGCAGGATATTGCGGTCCATGCTGTAGGGCTTGTCGCGGGTGATGGGCAGCGGGATGTCGTGCTTCTGCGCATAGTCGAACAGCACCGATCGTGAGTTGAGCTCCCACTCGCGCCAGGGCGCGATGATCCGCAGGTGCGGCGCGAGCGCCTTAAAGGCCATCTCGAAGCGCACCTGGTCATTTCCCTTGCCGGTCGCGCCATGGCACACTGCGTCGGCGCCCTCGCGCAGGGCGATCTCCACCTGCTTCTTCGCGATCACCGGGCGGGCGATGGAGGTGCCCAGAAGATATCGATTTTCGTAAATAGCATTCGCCTTTATGATCTGGAACAAGTAGTCGCGGACGAACTCCTCCCGGATGTCCTCGATGTAGCACGTAGATGCGCCGGTCTTGATCGCCTTCGCCTCGAGGCCGTCGAGCTCTTCCTCTTGTCCCACGTCCGCGGCAAAGCAGACGACCTCGCAGCGATAGTTCTCAATGAGCCATTTTACGATCACGGAGGTGTCCACTCCGCCCGAATACGCCAGCACGACCTTTTTAACGCTCATGGTTTTCCCCGGTGTTCAATTATTTCTTGAATAACTTATGCTTGCTCATGAATGCGCACATGAGCCCCTTTTGCAGATGCAGGCGGTTCTCCGCCTGCTCGAATACGATCGATCGGTTCGAGGCAAGGACCTCGTCCGTGATCTCCTCGCCGCGATGCGCCGGCAAGCAGTGCATGACGCGGCAGCCCGGTGCGGCCTTGTTCAGCAGGGGCATGGTGATTGTATATCGCGAGAGCGCCTTCTTGCGTTTTGCGGCGCCTTTCTCCTGGCCCATGCTCACCCATACGTCGGTGTAGAGATACTGGGCGCCCGCAACGGCCTGGTCGATGTTCGTGGTTATGTCGATGCGGGAGCCGGTCGATGAAGCGATCGAGAAGGCGCGCTCGATGATCGACCGGTCGCAGGTGTACTCCTTGGGGCTCGCGATGGCCACATCCGCGCCGAGGATGGCGCCGCACAGGAGCAGCGAATGCGCCATGTTGTTGCCGTCACCGACATAGGTGAGCTTGATACGCGGAAATGCCGGGTCGCGCTCGAAGATGGTGAAATAATCAGTAAGCGCCTGGCACGGATGATACAAATCCGTGAGGCCGTTGATGACCGGAACCGTCGCGGTGCGCGCGAGATCGATCAGAGTGCCGTGTTCGTAGGCGCGCACCATGATGCCGTCGACGTACCCCGAGAGGACGCGGGCCGTGTCGGCGACCGTCTCGCCGCGGGCGAGCTGGATGTCGCCCTTGCTTAGAAAGAGCGCATAGCCGCCAAGCTGGAAGATGCCCGTCTCGAACGACACGCGCGTCCGCGTGGAGCTTTTTTCGAAAATCATCGCCAGCGTGAGTCCCTCGAGGAACTTGTGGCGCTTTCCGGCCAGTGTCTCCTTCTTGAGTTTCGCCGAAAACTTGAAGATTTCGAGCATCTCCTGGCGGGTAAGATCGGTAACGGTCAGGAGGTCTTTAGCGGCGACCGATGGAATTTTCATTGTGTGCCGTTCTCCACGCGTAAAAGTTCCTCAAGGATGTCGAGCGCCTCGCGTGCGGTCTTCCGGGAAACCGTGAGCGGCGGCATGAGGCGAAGCACCCGCTCGGATGTGCAATTGATCACCAGGCCGCGCGCGAGGGCCGCGCCGACGAGGGGCGCTCCGGGCCGGGTGAGCTCGATACCCACATGAAGGCCCTTGCCGCGTATGTCCGCGATGATCGCAAGTTCCTTCTTGAGCGTCGCCAGGCGATCAAAAATATACGCGCTTACTGCGCTCATGTTCTTGAAGAACGACGGTTTGGCAATTTCCTCGAGGACCACCCGGGCCGCAGCGCAGGAGAGATGATTCCCGCCAAACGTCGAGGCGTGGCTTCCCTTTTCCATAAGTCCTGCGCGATCGGTCCGTGCGTGCAGCGCCCCCAGCGGAAGTCCGGCGGCAAGGCCCTTTGCGAGGGTAATGGCGTCCGGCTTGAGGTTGTAGTGCTGAAAGGCAAAGGGCTTACCGGTGCGACCGAGTCCGGTTTGCACCTCGTCGATGATGAGGAGCATGTTGTGTTTCTTACAGGTTTCCACCAGGACCGACGCGAATTCACGCGTTGCAGGTCGGATGCCGCCCTCGCCCTGGATGAGCTCGGTGAGAACAGCGCAATACTTCGTCCCGTCTGCGACCGAGAGAAACGAGTCAATGTCATTATATGGAAGGATGGTGAATCCTTCCATGAGCGGTTCGAAGCCCTTCTTGATCTTATCGTTTCCGGTCGCTGCCATCGCGCCGAAGGTCCGGCCATGGAACGAGCCCTCGAAGGATATAATGCGGAACTTCTCGTTCGATACGGTGCGGCCATGACGACGCGCAAGCTTGATGGCCGCTTCGTTCGCTTCGGTGCCGCTGTTCGAAAAGAAGGTGCGGCCCGGGAAGGCGGTCTTCGAAAGCAGTTTCGCCGCGGCGATTTGTTCCGAGTTCAGAAACAGGTTCGAGGTGTGCAGCATGACATCGAGCTGCTTGTGAAGCGTCTTCAGGAGCCGCGGATGCCCGTAGCCAAGCAGGTTGACGGCGATGCCGGAGAGAAAGTCGATATATCGACGGCCGTCCTGATCGTATAGGTATGATCCCTCGCCTCGTGCGAAGCTAACCGGCTGACGCGTGTACGTTTGAAAAAGATATGCGCCGTCGTCATCAATAATCGACTGAAGTTTTTTTGAGTTCATATCGTCCCCGCCTGAAAAAATATTACCACATGAACGCGGCAATGGCTTGTCAATACATTAATTGCCCGACGAGGTGAAATTCACCCGGCTTAGATGCGATACCCTAAACCGAAGGAAACAACCGAGAAGGTTATTGGGCGCGGGGAATTATAAATCTTCCTGAGCGAAATGCCCGAGGTGATGACGAGCGGATCGAGAATCACGTTCAACGAGAGACCGCCGCCGATGTAATTGTCGGTCGAGGATTTTTTCTGCGATGGAGCAACAAATGGGCCGTTATTGTTCGAACCGGAGTCGATCGAATACGGAAATATGGTATATGTCGTGTGCGCTTCGCCCCATCCGGCCCAAATGCCTGCGATGAAAAGATCGGTGAAGCGGATCTGGTAGGAAACTGAGATCAGTGCGCCCCACATGTTCAGATAGTGCTCGTATTCGCTGATCGGTTTCGTATTGAAGAATGAGTACTCCGCGCCCAGCGAGAGGTCGGACAGAACCGGGATGTCGCGAAAGAGCCCGATGTTGTTGAGGTCATACGAAAGATGGCACGCGACCATCGAGGCCGTATCGAAATACCGGCTCCATTCCTCCTGGAATTTGACCGTGCCATAGCTCATGCCAAAGGTCGTGCCCCGGATGAAATTATAGAACGGCGATGACGTCATGACCGGCGCATCGACCGCCTTGTGGGGAGCATATCGGCCCAGCTCGCTGTTGATCTTTTTCGTGATGGAATCGATCATGGCGAAAAGCATGGTGCCCAGCTCCGAGCTCGATTCCGAGACCTCGACGATCTCCTGGCGCTCGACGATGAAAATTTGCGTATCGATGAAAATTCGACGGTTCTTGATGTGGTATGATCCGCAAATAATGTAAGCGGCGGAAAACTCCCTACCTTTTTCCGAAAGCATCCGTATGTGACTGTTTCGAATGTCGTTTGTTGCGCCCTTGGGCAGCGTATCGGCGCTCACCGGGAAGGTGGTGACGTCAAAGCGTTTGGAGCGCTTGAGGTCGACGGCGATCGAATCGGGGATGATGTACGAATAATAACTGTAGTCTGTGCTGGCGCTGAGATCCTTGAAATAGTACAGGACCACCTTCTCGCGATCGCGCGCCTCGACGGAGGTGGCGATCGCGCAGGTGACGATAAGCAACAATATATGTACGAAAATCCGTTTCATGTGCGCGCATCAGCAGGCGAATGTGCCTGCAATCCGAGTAATGTCGATCCCGTCATGTCGAGTATTCGGCGTTTATCTTCACATAATCGTACGAAAGATCGGTAGTCATGAATGAAAAACGGCCCGATCCCAGACCCAGGTTAACATGGATTTCATATTCCCGTCGCGACATTATTTCTAGGAGTGCGGTTTTATCGAACGAAAGCGGAACGCCGTCGGTAAGGAGTTGAACCGACTCAATCGATATCGAAAGCGTGTGCTCGTCGAACGCGGCTCCCGAGTAGCCGGCGGCGCAGGCGATGCGACCCCAATTCGGGTCGCGTCCGAAGAGGGCCGTTTTCACAAGAAGCGATTCGGCGATCGCGCGGGCGGCGGTGCGGGCATCGTCGTCGGTCTTCGCGCCGCGGACGGTCACGGTCACCAGTCGGGTCGCACCCTCGCCGTCGCGAACGATCATCTCCGCAAGGGTGCGTGTCGTATGCAGAAGGGCCGCTTCGAACGATTCCAACGCCGTTTCGTCCGTGAGCGGATGGCCGGTGTCAGGGGCGATGATGAGCGCGGTGTCGTTGGTTGACATGTCTCCGTCGATCGTTATCGCATTGAAGGTCGTATCAATGCAGCGACGGAAGATTGGGTCGAGATCCTTGCGCGCAATGGGCGCATCGGTGATGACGAAGGCGAGCATCGTGGCCATGTTCGGGGCGATCATACCCGCGCCCTTCGCGACGCCGGCGACGGCATAACGGCGACCGTCGTGCGTGAAGTAGGCACCGGCCTCCTTCGGGAAGGTGTCCGTCGTCATGATGGCCTGCTTGATGAGCGGCCCCTGGCCCGTGGAAAGCCCGTCGATGAGCTTCGGGATTCCACGTTCGATCGTGTCAACTGGCAGCTGGACGCCGATGATCCCGGTGGAGGCCATGAGCACCGAATCGTCCGAAATCGAAAGACGACGGGACACGGCGCTCGCAAGTGTGATCGCGTTTTCATAACCGGTATCGCCCGTACATGCGTTTGCGTTCGTTGAGTTGATAAGGATCGCGTGAATCGGCCTGTCGATCCGCTCGCGGCAGAGCCGGACCGGCGCGGCGGCAAGGCGATTGGCGGTGAAGGTGCCGCAGGCGACACAGGGTGTCTGTGAATAGATAAGCGCGAGATCGAGACGGTCCGGATATCGGATACCGCATTTGATCGCAGAAAAGGTGAAGCCCGGAACGCTTGCCAGGGCGGGTGAATCCGATGGCATTGAATCCTCCACGGGAAGCATAAAAAGTCTTTGACAAAAAATATCCGGTGCGCTAGACACGATACTCTTGATACTGTACCGACGGATTGAAAATTGTCAACACCTAATCGCGCAACTTCCGGATCGCGCGCGATTCCCGAACGTGACGGGACATTAACACAAACAGGAAGGTGCCATGATAGAGGTCAGAACCGAGGAACATGGCGATGTGATGATCATGCACATCAAGGGCGAGTTCTATATCGAGAACATCCAGACGGTAGAAAACACCTGGAACGAGCTCGTCGCCCGAAAGCCCAAAATCATCGCCATCAACTGTCATGATCTGGAGTTCATCGATTCGTCGGCCATCGGGACGCTGGTGAAGTTCTTGAACAACGCGATGAACAAAAAGATCAAGTTGATCTTCTACGATCTGAGCAAATCCATCCAGCAGATTTTCGAAACGGCACGGTTGAACAACTTCTTCACGGTTACGACAAAATCGAAGTTCGAAACGCAGTTTCTCAACGATATCTAACATCGCTCACCAGTACTAATCAAAAAAACGGCATGGTGGATTGCACCATGCCGTTTTTGCAGTATACTGGAGAAATGGTACTCGGCGCTAGAACTCGCGAATCACATTGCTCGCGATGACCAGACGCTGGATCTCCGAGGTGCCCTCGTAGATTTCGGTGATGCGCGCGTCGCGATAGAAACGCTCCACCGGGTACTCGCGCGTATAGCCGTAACCGCCGAAAATCTGGATGGCCTTGTGCGTTACACGGTGCGATACCTCCGAGGCGAAGAGCTTCGCCATCGCGGCGTATTTGGAATAGCGCTGGCGCTCTCCAGTGCCGATGAGTGTCGCCGCTTGATAGACCAGCAACCGCGCCGCCTCGATCTCGGTGGCCATGTCGGCGATCATCCATTGGATGGCCTGGAAGTTCGAAAGTTTCTGCTTGAACTGCTGGCGCTCATTGGCGTACTTCACGGACTCCTCGAAGGCCGCCTGTGCGATCCCGAGGGCCTGGGCGGCGATGCCGACCCGCCCGCCGTCGAGGGTGTGCATGGCGATCTTGAAGCCGTCACCACGCTTTCCGAGCAAATTTTCCTCGGGAATCTCGCAATTCTCGAATACCAGCTCGGTGGTCGACGAGGCGCAGATGCCGAGTTTCTCCTCGGTCCGGCCCACGCTGAATCCGGGCGTTCCCTTTTCGATGATGAAGAAGCTCAAACCCTTGGCGCCCTGTCCCTTGTCGGTGACCGCGGTCACGACGGCGACATTGGCCACGCCCCCGTTCGTTATAAAGTTCTTGGTGCCGTTGAGCACCCACTTCCCGTTTTTAAGCTCGGCCGTGGTGGTAGTGCCCGCCGCATCGGAGCCGGCATTGGGCTCTGTGATGCCAAAGCAGCCGAGCCATTCGCCGGTGCAGAGCTTCGGGAGCACCTTTTTTTTGATCTCGGGGGACGCGAAGTAATTGATCGGCGACAGGCAGAGCGAATTATGCGCGGAAATGATGACGCCGGTGGAGGCGCATCCACGCGAGAGCTCCTCGACGGCGATGGCATAACTCGGATAGTCCATGCCCGCTCCGTTGTATTCTTCGGAATACACGACGCCGAACATGCCCATCTCGCCAAGCTTCTTGACGTGCTCCCAGGGGAACTCGTGCGTCTTATCGTAATGCGCCGCCTTTGGCTTGAGCTCGTTGTCCGCGAACTTGCGGCACATGTCCTTAACCATCGACTGCTCTTCGGTGAGTTTAAAATCCATTGCGGTCTCCTTTGCCATGTGTGGTATTTGATTGAGAATGGAGATGTGCGTTTTGCGAAATCATAAAACAGACCATACTTTAATTTTCGTACATAACTCCGAATAATATGCAGGTTTGTCAAGGTATTTAAAAAGCAAAAACTTCTTTTTATTGACAGGAGCCGTACCGATTGGTACGATATATCAAGTTAGAGTGAAACCGTTCAAGAGGAAGCAGTCGGAGGAAGTGAATGAGCACCAATCTTTTTAAATACGAATACCTCGCGGATTCGAATGTTCTGGTTGGCGTCATCCTCAGCGACAACATAGAAAAAGACGACTCCAAGGCCATCCTGGATTACGCGATCGAGGAACTGAAAAACCAGCCCGATTCGCCGAACTACATCATGGATGTCCGCAGGGTCACGAAGGTCAGTTCATACGCCATCGGCGTCCTCATGAAGGCGCTGGGGGTCATGAAGAAGACCAAGGGCTACATGATCCTGGTGATGACCGAGGCGTTGCTCCAGGAGATCATGCTGCAGCACCCGGAGATGTTCGACTACTATGCGGTGTTCCACACGATCGAAGACGCGGTCGCGTTTATTCGAAAATAGCCGTCGCCGTCCCAGTGAAGTGTATTTATCGAGTGCCTGTAGAAGCCGCACAAGAAGCTTGTTATTTGTCTTTAAACGCCTATAATCGCCCGAAATCAAGGATATTTCAAAGTGGAAATTTGCATTTGCGCTTTGTTGTGATTATCACTATTTTTCCAAACTTTCTTGACACTGGGAAAGAGATGGCGTCAAGTATTTAGCATTAAAAAAATCCGCACGACGAAAACATTTTTACTAAAGGAGAAAACCAATGAAACGTACCATGTTTACCTTTTCAATCATCGTTGTTTTTGCAATGGTCGCTATCCCGCTGATGAGTGCTGACGGTATTGTCGGCAAATGGAAGCGTAATGATGGCGCATCAGTTGTTGAGTTCAAATGTGATGGCGATAATTGCAGAATGATAGTTGTAGAAGCAAACAAAGCAAATGCGAATGTGTGCAATACCGGTAAAAATATTATTGGTTATCAAACCGGTAGCGTTAAAAAAACCGGAGATAATGTATGGCAAGGTACCTTGTTTAATCCTGAGGACTGTAAGACATACTCTGCAAGAGCAACTGTCAGTGGAAATACCTTAACGCTTAAAGGCGGGTATAAAATTTTTGGGGCGTACATCGGGAAAACTATGACGTTTAAGCGTCAATAATTGGCATAGATCCAATAATAGTTGCCTGAAAGACCCCTGCTCGATAGCCATCTTGCAGGGGTTTGTATTTAATAGGCAATAAGAAGCTTAATCCTGCGCCGATTTTAAAACTCTCTCAATCACTCCCCACGGTAGCATCAGCGTTAATAATACGAGAATGCGTCTCTCGAAGGACAAGGGTGGGGGCGTCGGATGTTGAATAGGAGCAGCAACTCATGCCGGTCTGATGCAGAATGGCTGTGCATAACGAGTTGCCATTTCAAGCATCTCAATACAAAACGAACAATTTGATAATTATGGTCCAATTTATATAATCGTTTTTCATTCGACAAAATGAGTTGATTTTTCGCAATAGGCATAGATTGAATAGAGTAATTCGTATCATGTTCATCACCGTTGAGGAGTCAGAATGAGTACAGCCGATCTGCCCCGCACCTACGAAACGTATTGCAAGCCCAAGGTGGCCGAGCTCCTGCGGGCGGTTCGGTTGGACAAGGTCTATCATCGCGCCGAGGGGGATTATGCCTATTATACCGACGAAGCCGGTGCGGAGCGGAAGGTGATCGACTTCCTCGGCGGCTACGGCTCGGTGCTCTTCGGGCACAACAATCCCGAGCTGGTCGCGGTCGCGAAGGACAGCTTCGATAAAAAGCTGCCGTTCAGCAGCCAGGCGAGTTGCCGCGGTACGGCCGCGCTCCTGTGCGAAAAGCTGAGCATGATGATGCACCGGCGCACCCGGCGCAATTTCGTGACCACGCTCGCGAGCACCGGCGCCGAGGCGGTCGAGGCGGCCATCAAGCACGCGGAGTTCGTGCACCAGCGGAAGATCGAGGAGATACACTCGCACTTCACCCGTGAACGGCTCATCCTCCGGCGCAAGTACCGCGAGGGGGAGCTGTCCATCGCCCCGGGCATGCTGCAGATGATCCAGGAGCGATTCGGCGTGCCGCCGCACGCGAGTTTCAGCCGCCACATGCTCGCCGTGCGCAATCACAATTACCGCATCTTCCGCAAGCCGCCGACCTTCCTGGCGCTCAACAAGTCGTTTCACGGGAAGACGTCCGGCGCCGTGCAGCTAACCCACTACACCGACTACCGCACGCCCTTCGAGCGGATCGGCATTGACGTGATATTTTTGGAGCCCGGCGACAAGCAGGCGCTCAATCGCGCCGTCGCCGATTCTCTGATACCGTACTTCTGGCCCTGCATCAACGACAAGGGCCAGATCACCCTCGAGGAAAAGCTGCATGTGAACATCTCGGCCTTTTTCATCGAGCCGATCCAGGGGGAGGGCGGTATCCGGATCATCCCCAAAGAGTATCTCGAATACTACCGGGCGATATGCACCGAGCACCGGATACCGCTCGTCTTCGACGAAATCCAGTGTGGCATGGGGCGGACGGGCACCTTCCTGTTCTCGGAGCAGCAGGGCGTCGTGGCGGACTATTACCTTCTCTCCAAGAGCCTGGGCGGCGGCCTTGCGAAGATATCTGCCATGATGGTGCACGACGAGCAATACGAGCGCGAGTTCGGCTTCATTCACAGCTCGACCTTCGCCGAGGACGATCACAGCGCGGCCATTTCGCTGGCGGCGCTGAACATGCTCGACCGGGACGAAACCATTTTCACCGCCTGCCAGGAGCGCGGCGAGATGCTCATCAAGGGCCTTCGGGAGATCCAGACGCGATTCCCCGGCGTGATCGAGGAGGTGCGCGGCTGCGGCCTGATGATCGGACTTCAGTTCGCGAACCTCGACCGCGCGCCGTCGTCGGCCTTCAAGATGCTCTCGGTGCAGAAGCTCCTGGGGTACGTGATCGCGGGTTACCTTTTACATGAGCACGGGATCCGCGTGGCGCCCACGCTCTCAAGCAGCGCGACCATCCGGCTCGAGCCGTCCGCCTTCATCAGCGAGGCGGATTGCGCGCTGCTCCTGACCGCGATCCGTCGGCTCTGCGAGGTGATCTACAAGCGCAACATCTACGAGCTCACGCGGTTCATCGTGAACGCCGAGCGTCCCGGTTCCACCGAGGAGGTCGGCGATTACCGCACGGCGTCGACGCCCGTGGAGCTTCCGCGCACGATGCGCAAGGTCGCGTTCATCGGCCACTTCATCGAGGCCCGGCACATGCCGCTGTTCGACAAAAGCTACGAACGCTTCACCGCGGAGGAATGCGAGCGCTTTCTCGAGAAGGTCTACGAGCTCGTCGATCCGCAAATATACGAGGAGATCCCGGTGCGTTCCATCACCGGGGAGATGGTGAGCCTCAACTTCATCGGGTTCATCGTGGACTCGAAGATCATCAGCCGCTATCTGCTCAGCGGCGACGTGGGTCCGTTGCACGACAAGATCGAGACCGCCGTGAATATCGCCGTTGAGAACGGCTGCCAGGTGATGGGCTTCGGCGGCTTCACGTCCATCATCACGCGGAATTGCACCAGCATCATCAACGATTCCATCGGACTCACGAGCGGGAACTCGTTCACGGTGGCGATTGGACTTGAGGCGCTCCGGAAGGCGGCCGTGCAGGCCGGGATCGACCCAACGAACGGATGCCTCGCCGCGCTGGGGGCCACCGGGAACATCTGCAGCATCTACAGCGAGATCATGGCCGAGGAGGTCCCGCGCATCATCCTCATCGGGCGTCCCGGCAGCGGCGCGCGTCTCAGCATGGTCGCCGCCGACATCTACCTGTCGGCCTTCAACCAGATTCTCGCATACGAATCGGACGTCACCGCCGGGGCGGGCGACGCGAAGAAGAAACGCGCGCTCACGGGGATCGCGCGGGAGATTTACGACACCAAGTCGGTGCGCCACCTCGTCGGAAACTACCTCGGCGTGGAGCGGATCGGCGAATGGCTGCTCGACCATCTCTCGGTGGAGATGATGGACGCGCTGCCGGTCGTGTGCACCGAGGACATGTCGATGGTGAAGCATGCCAACATGATCGTGTGCGCGAGCAACACGCCCGCCCCCGTGATCTACCCGAACATGCTGGGGGAGGGGCCCATCGTGATCAGCGACATCGCGGTCCCCAACGATGTGGACGACTCCGTTCTCACGGAACGCAGCGACGTCATGGTGATACAGGGCGGCGTGGTGCGGCTCCCGTACAATCCGGACTTCATGGTGGGCGGCATACCGCTTGACCCGGGCACCTCGTTCGCGTGCATGGCCGAGACCATCCTGCTGGGACTTACCGGCATACGCGAGCATTACAGCTACGGACGTATCACCAAGGTGCAGGTTAAGAAAATCCAGGAGATCGCGAAAATTCACGGCTTCTCGCTCGGGCGTTTCAAAACGGAGCGCAGCTTTTAATTTGTGCTTGTGTTTTTGGTCCATACTTCTGTTATGGCCAAAAAGTCTAGCCCGTCGGTCAGTTTTATCCCGATGGAAACACGATACATGCTGGACGCGTTCCAAGAGAACTCATGGAGTGAATTGGTTATAGTCGCGCCGCGATCACATCGTTCGCGGCCGGTGCATTCGTTTTCGGGTGGTGTTGTGCGATGTTTTACCGCTTTGGCGAGATAACCGACCTCACATCAATTGCGCCCCTCATCGGGAAAAAGGCGGAATCACTGGTGCGCATGGCCGCGTGGGGCCTTCCGGTCCCCGACGGCGGGTGCGTGACCACGCGCGGCTTCGATGAATTCATCGATGCGAACAACATGCGCGGTATCGTGGACGATATCCGTTCGCTCATGACCGCGCGCGACGAGGCAAACGCACTCGAGCGGGCGATCGAGGCCCAGAGCCTCATCATACAGGGCGACATCCAACCGGAGCTGATGCGGCATCTCGCCGTGCTTCAAGAGCAAAACCCCGCCAGCCACTTCGCCGTCCGAAGCAGCGGAACGAAGGAAGACCTTGTCGATGCCTCGTTCGCCGGGCAATACACCAGCATCCTCAATGTGAAATCCGCGGAGCACCTCGCGCTTGCGGTCAAGCAGTGCTGGGCGTCGCTCTTTTACGATCGCGTGCTCCGCTACTGCCTCAATAAGGGTATCGACTTCTCTTCCGTGGGTCTCGCGGTGGTCGTCAAGCGGATGATTCCCGCCGAGAAGAGCGGCGTCATCTTCACCGTGAATCCGCTCACGGGACACGACACCGAGATCCTCATCGAGGCCTGCTTCGGCATCGGCGAGGCGCTGGTGAGCGGCGAGGTGACGCCCGATCAGTACTTCTTCGACTGGTTTTCTGGAACCGAAACCAAGCGCGTGATTGGCGACAAGCGCATCGCCATCTATGCGATCGACGATCCGCCCTTCGTCCGGAATGTCGACAATCCCGAAGGGCAACGCACCGCAGCGGTCCTTTCCCCGGACGAGGTGCGCACGCTGGCCACGATAGCCGTCGATATCCAGGCGCGCTACGGCTTTCCCGTCGACATCGAGTGGGCGCAGTGCAACGGCGAGTTTTTCATCGTCCAGAGCCGTCCCATCACGACCATCAACCATGCGGGGATCGAGGGCGAATGGACCACCGCCGATTTCAAGGACGGCGGCGTATCGTCCACGGTATGCAGCCAGTTCATGTGGTCGCTCTACGATCTCGTCTGGGAGACGGCGATGCCGTCCTATCTCATCCAGGCGAAGCTCTACCGGAACGATCCGGGCATCACGTGGGGCGACATGTTTTACGGACGTCCCTACTGGAACGCCGGCGCGGTCAAGGCGGGAGTGATGTGCATCCCCGGCTTCAACGAACGCAAGTTCGACGAGGACCTGGGGATCCAGGTCGCGTATGAAGGCGACGGGCATGTCACTAAGATAACGCCCAAGTCCATTCTCGCCGGGCTGCGCGTCCTGAACGCATTGAACACGGAATTCAAAAAGCAGATGGACCTGGCGCCCCAATTCAAGGAGCGCCAGCTCGCAAAGCTTGCCGAACTCGACCGCTTCGATCCCTCTGCGATGCCGCGCGGCGACTTTTACGCATTCTACGAGCGCTTCATTTATGAGGAATACTTCCTCAGCGAATCGACCTATTTCACGCTCATCTTCTATAACTCGAACCTCAACTCGATTTTCAAGGAGTCCTTTGAGGCGGTCGCCGACCGGGTCAATCTCCTCAATCTGATATCAGGACTCACGGACCTGTCGCACATGATCCCGGTGTACCGGATGTGGGACCTCAAGAAACGTATCGCCGCGGATGCGTCGGCGTACGACTACTGGAAGCGCACCTCCGTTGCGGACCTTATCGCCGATTGGCGCGCCGGCACAACGGATCATTGCATGGATGCGGTACGCGAATACATCGACGAGGTCCGCTTCCATTCCACCCGTGAGCTCGATATTACGGTGCCGCGCTACGGCGAGGACCCCGCGCCCGTGATGGAAAGCGTGAAGAACAGCCTCGATCTCGACGAGCGGCACGATCCGCGCGAGCTGACCAGGAAGCAGCACGACGCCTATCTCGCCGAGCGCGAGAAATATCTTGCCGCGCATCCGTTCTGGAAACGCCGGAAGGCCGACCGGATGCTTTCGCTCCTGCGGAAATTTCTCTGGTGGCGGGAGGAGCTTCGCGACCTCTCGACCAAGTACTATCATCAAGTGCGCCGCTTCACGCTGGTCATGGCCGGGCACCTGGCGTCCGCCGGGGCCATCGAGCAGCCGGACGATATCTTCTTTTTGCCCGTTCGCGACGTGATCGATATCGCGAAGGGCGTCGTCACGACGGAGCGCGCGCGGGCGCTGGTGAGAAGAAACAGGCGGTATTACGAATCGTTCAGAAATTACGCGAACCCGAACGAGATCGGGAGCCGCTATGCGCAAAAGCGTCGCGCCATACCGGAGGGACAGCGCGTATTAAACGGGATCGCGAGCAGTCCGGGGCAGGTTACGGGTCGGGTCAAGGTGATCCGCGATATCTTCGACGCCGACCGCCTCGAGAAGGGCGATATCCTCATCACGCGCTTTACCGATCCCGGCTGGACGCCCAAATTCAGTCTGCTCGCGGGCGTGGCCACGGAGACGGGCGGGCTGTTGTCGCATGCGGCGGTGATCTCGCGGGAATACGGCATCCCCGCGGTGCTTGCGGTGGACAACATCACCGCGATTTTGCACGATGGCCAGGAAGTGACCATCGACGGCGATGCCGGCATGGTTCATCTGTTAAACTGACCGGCCAGGGCGATGCGCCTTCGGCGATTGTCGTGAAGCAATTTTATTCGAGGAGCAGATATGAATATACTCAAGAAGGCGTATCCGGCCGCACTCATCATCACCATGGTCATTTTCGCGTTTAGCCTGCTGCCGGAAATGTACGTGACCTGGTATCTCTTCGCGCCGGCCATCCTGCTGGGCGTGCTCATCGTCAGTGTCGCCTGGGACCGTGCCCTTCGGTCGCGCTGGCTGGGCATCGTGATCCTCGTCGTGGCGCTCGTGGGGATCCAGCCAATTCTCGATACGGTGTTTTTCGCCGCCGGAATCGCATGCTGCGCGCTTGCGCTGGTGCGCTACAAAAAACTGAAATAATCATGCCGATTGCACACAATCGGAAGGAGACGCCATGAAGCAAATCCGCACTGCACTTATCGCCATCATTGTCGCAACGCTTTTCGCGGCCGCCGGATGCGGCCAATCGCGCCCGGGCGCCTACACGATAAAAAGCTCCGGGAGCTTCGTGCTTCCGCTGTACCAGGGGACCAAGGTGAACGCCATCATGTTCACGCCCGTCACCGACAATCCCAACGAGACCTTCCCGTCCATCATCATGATATCCAGTTGGAGCATGTCGGAGTACGAGTATTATGTCCAGGGCAAGCGCTTCGCCGAGGAGGGCTACAACGTCCTCATGTACGATCCGCGCGGCTGGCTCGACGGCGAGCTGGAGATCGCCAGCGACAAGGACGTGAACGATCTCAAGACCGCGATCGACTGGTTGCTCAAGAACGCGAAGGTGAAGATGGGTGCGGACGGGAAGCCCGTCCTCGCCGCGGGCGGCATCTCTTATGGTTCGGTCATCTGCGGGCTCACGGCCTCTCAGGACGACCGCATCAAGGTGCTCTTCGCGCTGTCGAGCATGGGCGACGCCCGGCGCGCGATGTTCGATCAGGACACGGCCCATCAGCTCATGATGTGGCTCCTGGTGAAGACCGGTGAATGGAAGGGGCGCCTCTCGAAGGAAGTGAAAGACAAGATGGACGACGCCTTCAATAACCGAAACATCGAGGAGCAGCGCGCATGGCTCTCCAAGCGCTCTCCCATGAACTATCTCGAGACCTTCAACAAGAAGAACATCCCGGTCTACCTCAGCATCAACATGTTCGACGAGCTGTTCTGGGGAAACTCCATCGTCGATTTCTTTTCGCGACTCACCGTTCCCAAGCGGTTGGACATGAACCTCGGCGACCATGCCCAGAGCGAGTCCCTGGGGCTCATGGGCTTCTACGAGGGCAGCCAGCCCTGGAACGCGACTCTCGAATGGCTCGACTACTGGCTCAAGGGCAAGGACAACGGTGTGCTGAAAAAACCAAAGGTGACCATGGTGGTGGCCCGCAGCAAGGTTCGCGAGGAGTTCGAGAACTGGCCGAGCGCGCGCGTTTCGACCCAGAGCTTGTATCTAGCGCCGCGCCCGCGTGAGAGTTTCGCGTACGGAGAGCTTGTCGAGAAGCCGATCGATTCGCCGCAGGTTCCCTTCAACACCATCAACTCGGGGAAGATCTCCGGCATTTCAGCCGGTCTGCCGCTGGTGAGCTATCCGCTGATGGGCCACACGCCAATTCAGGTGCGGACCTGGCTGCCGGGCGTCCGCGACAGCCGCTCCATCGTCTATACCACGCCATCGCTTGCACGTCCCATGAAGATCCGCGGCGTCCCGCGGCTCAATGTCTGGATCGAGCCGTCGCGCCCGCAGGCGCAGATCATCGCGCACCTGTTCGACGTGAACAGCGCGGGGATCGCCACCCTCATCACGCATGGCCCGGCGACGCTCCATTCCGCGAAGCCCAACGAACCGGTGCAGCTCTCGCTTGAGCTGTGCATCATCTCGTACGACGTGCCGACCGGGCACCGGCTTGCGCTCGCGATCGACACCTACGATCCGCTGTACAATCCGCCCACCAGCGAGCTGTACCGCATAAAGTTCGTGTACGGGAAGGACCATCAATCGAACATTGTCGTTCCCATCATGAAGTAAGGGGCAGGCAGGCATGATTGCGCTGAAAAACGTCAAGAAAACCTACACCCTCGGCAAGACCGAGGTGCACGCGCTTCGCGGTGTTTCGCTGGAAATCCGGAAGGGCGATTTCGTCTGTGTGATGGGTCCCTCCGGCAGCGGGAAGAGCACCTTGCTGAACATCGTCGGCTGTCTCGACCGTCCCAACGACGGCGAGGTCGTCATCAACGGCACCAATGTGATTTCACTCGACCGGAACAGCCTCGCAGACCTGCGGGCGAGCGCCATCGGATTCATCTTCCAGTCGTTCAATCTGATTCCGGTCCTTAACGTGTACGAGAACATTGAGTTCCCGCTGTACATTAAGAAGGAAAAAATTTCGGAAGCGGACAAAAAGGACCGGATCATGCGGCTTATCGGGGAGGTTGGCCTCACGGAGTATGTGAACCACAAACCCGATGAGCTCTCGGGCGGACAGCGGCAGCGGGTCGCGATCGCCCGTGCGCTGGTGACCAAGCCGCAGATCGTGCTGGCCGACGAACCGACCGCCAATCTCGATTCGGAGACCGCGCGCCAGATCGTCCGCCTCATGCGCCAGCTCAACGACGAGGAGCAGGTCACATTCGTCTTTTCGACGCATGACCAGTCGATCACCGAATACGCCACGAGCATCCACCGCCTGAAAGACGGCGCGCTGGCGAACTGAGGGTGACGCGATGCAATGGGTTCAGCACATCCTGAAGCTCTCCCTGCGGAACATCCGCCGTCACCCGGTAAAGAACGTCCTGACGGGAGTGATGATTTTACTCTCCAGCCTCGCGTTCTTCTTTTCGGCCTCGCTCTCGAAGAACTCCGAGCTCGGTTGGCGCGGCTTTCTGGGCAAGACCTTCCTCGGGCACTACCACGTCACGGCCTATGCGGGACTCGATCGAGACTACAGCTTTTCGTCGTATTATCTTCCCGACGCATATATCACGGACGAGCTTACGCGGTATTTGGACGAGAACAAGGTCGAGTACGCGCGCCGCGTGAAGCTCGGCGCAGTGGTGTACAACCGCGACAAGGGCGAGTTCGAGAACACCCTCTGCACGGTGATCGGGATGGACATGGACGCCGAGCTGAAAAAGCTCACGAACATGGACATCGTCCAGGGGAAATACGATCCGTCGAACCCGAACGGTGCGCTCATCTGGAAGGAATACGCGGATTTTCTCAAACTCAAGGTCGGCGACGAGATCACCGTCTTCCTGCGCGACGTCGATAACGGCAATTACCCGTACACCTTCACCGTGACCGGCATCTATTTCCAAAAAGAGGGATCGAACATCCAGGACAAGGCCTACCTGCGCATCTTCCCGCTCGTGCTGGTCCCGTACCGGCAGCTCACGACCCTTCTGGGTGTCGAGCCGGGCCGCGCGACCGAGATCGCCATCTGGGACTTCGACGAGCGGCATTCCTCCGCCGTGCGATCAATCGCGAAAAAGCACAAGATGGAGTTCATGTACGGCGAGGAGATCTTCGCGATCATCTTCGGGACGGTCGACTTTCTGCATTTTCTGGGCGGATTTCTTGGCGTGATCATCCTCACCATTTTGGTGGTATCCACCCTGAACATCAACATGATCAGCTTCTTCGAGCGGCAGAAGGAGATCGGCACCATCATCGCCATCGGCGGGCGCGCGCGCTGGGTGGTCACGCTCCTGGTCTCCGAGCTCGTCACCTTTTCGACCGTCGCGGTGATCATTTCAATCGTGATCTACCTCGGCCTCTCGGCTGCCATGTCGATAGGCGTCGATTTCGGCGAGTCGAGCGTCTTGTTCGCGGGCAACCGCTTCTACATGGGGCTGGTCGGGAAGTCGGTGCTGCCCACCTATGTCACCATCGTCGTCACCATGCTGGTCTCGGCGCTCTACCCGATCTATCTTTCCACGCGCATCAATCCTGTGGACACCTTCAGGGAGGGCGAGCTATGATACGCCTCAAACTGGCCTACCGCAACGCGATCAAGCACCGGTGGTCCTCCATCGTGCTCATGTCCGTCTTCACCATCGCCGTGCTGTCCACCTTCTGGATGTTCGGCTTCAGCAACTATCTCGACGGCGTTCTCGTGGAGACCTTCCGCGACAGCTACGGCGACATGGTGTTCTTCGTCAATTACGCGAAGCGGGGCGATCTCGCGCGCATCCTGAAGGACGTACCCGCGGCGAAGATCGTCTACGAGCGCGAGGTGAACGCGATCTTCGACAATCCGAAGAAGAGCAGCATCATCCGCGTGATCGAGGTGACGGGGCAAAACCGCGGCGCGATCGGGAAGTACCTGCGACCGGCGGTCGGAACGGTGCCCACGCGGCCCGACGAGGCGCTCCTCTCCGAGATCTACGCCGAGAGCGAGTTCAAGGTGGGCGACACCTTCCACATCACCACGACCACGCCGGACAAGATCATCAATACGCTCAAGTACACCGTGAGCGGCATCAACCGCGCCGACCCGGCCAAAACCGTGCTCAACGGCTTCATCGTGACCGAGGAGAGCATGAACCTGCTGGTCAATTCGTCAGAGCACGTGAACATGGTGTATGTGTACCTCGGCGACCGGCTCGGCGAGCGCGCCGCGGTCAAGGCGACCTTCGACCGCATCACCGAGCTTTTCGCGAAAAACGGCATCGGCGTGAAGGACTCCTGGACGGTGTATCATCCGCTCGACAAGCTGGAGATATTCAACGTGATCCTGGGCGCGGGCCGGATGATCGTATTCATCGTGATTCTCCCGCTGGTGGGGGCGGTCGTCGGGGCCATCGTGTGGATGTACTCGTGGCGGCGCCGCAAGGAGATCTGGACCTTCGTCTCGCTGGGGATGAAGGACCGCGAAGTGCTTTCGGTCATGATCATGGAGTACGTGCTCATCGCGGCCGCGGGCGTGGTGCTGGGGATCGGGCTGGGCTACGTCACGTCGTTTCTCTCCGACGCGGGCAATGTGCTGCTCAAGTTCTCCATAACCTTTCGCGTGCCGCTCATCGCGAAGATCGGCGTGGGGGACCTTGCGCTCATTCCGGTGGTGCTCTTCCTGTGCGTGATCGTTTGCAGCATGCCGCCGATCAGGCGCATCATAAAATCGACGCCGTTCAGCTACTAGCGAACCGCGCGCGGTCGCATGGGCGTCGGCGAGTTCGCCGGTCCCGTGCGGAATGTTTCTCTTGATTAACCATTCGATGCGGGCCGCACGCCCGAAAAACACGAGGTATACGGTATGATGAACATCACGAAGACCGTCGCGCTTTTCGCCATCTGCGCCCTGGGGCTGCCGGCGCATGGCATGTCAGGGGACGAGATCCTCAAGATATCCGACAGCCGCTTCATCCCGCGGATCTGTTCGTACATCATCACGATCAAGACCGAGGACCAGAGCAAGAAGACGAGCGTGAACGTGGCGAAGGGCTACAAGAAGGGGAACGACCGCAACGTGATCATCGTGCGCGAGCCGAAGCGGATCGCCGGGTCGGTCCACCTGCGCCGGGGGAACGTGGTGTGGAGCTACTACACCACCAACAAGCGCCTCATGAAGATGGCCTATCACTCGACCTTCATGGGGACGATGGTCAACTATGGCGACATCATGGCCACCGAGCTGTCCTACGATTACAACGTGAAAGAGACGAAAGTGAATCCCGACACCTATGTGCTCACGCTGGTCCCGAAGCCGGGCCACGAGGGTTATGCGAAGATCGTGCTCACCATCGACCGTAAAACGATGCTGCCAAAGAAGCGGGAATATTACGCGCTCTCCGGCATCCTCATGAAGATGAGCGATGTCAAGGAAATCCGAACGCAGAACAATGTTACCGCCTATCTGGTCCAGGACTTCTACGAACCGCTCAAGGAGCGCCATTCGCTGGTCACCTTCGAGGACGTCAGGGTCCTCGGCGACGTTCCGGAAAAATATTTTAATGAGAACAACGCGAAATTCCTCGGCGGGGAGTAGGGGGCCCGGGCGCTCGCTCATCGGCGCGTGCCTCGTCGCCGTCGTACTCTTCGGGTCGGTCCGGGCGACGCAGGCGATCGACGTGCGCGGGTTCGTGTATCTCGAGGGGGACTATCAGGACATCAACACGAAGTCGCCGCTCAATCCCGACGATATATACGAGCTCAACAAGGTGCAAAATTTCATCCGGGGCACGGTCACCCTTAAGAGCCCGGTGGGGGAATCGGCGACCGGCGTCATCAAGCTCGAAGGACAGTCGTATCCGGTCCGGTTCATGCCAACGCCCGATTTTTCGGACCAACAGCAGAATCCCAACACCCAGACGCGGAGCCAGAACAATCAGATCAACGGCACCGCGGAATCCAACGACAAGATCTTCCTCAAGGAGATCTACATCGACGCGCATCACAAACACTTCTCGGTGCGCGCCGGAAAGCAATATGTCAAGTGGGGAAGCAGCATGTTCTTCTTTCCCATCGACGTCATCAACTATCACCGCGATCCGCTGCGGCCCCTCGACGAGGCCGAGGGCAACCCGATGCTGAACCTGTCCATTCCCTTCGAGAGCTACCTGCAGCTCGAACTCATCGGCGTGGTCCGATACGGCGACACCAACAAGCCGCAGAACGTCCCGGGGATCGCGAAGCTCTCGTTCAGCCACGACCGAATCTCGGGATTTTACTTCGCCCAGGTCCAGTCCGAGTCCCGACCCGTCTACGGTCTCAACCTCGAATACGCGTTCTCCCCGGTGCGCGACCTCTCGCTCACGCTCTACGCCCAGGGGCTCTACAAGTTCGATTCCTCCCGCTCCCGCGTGGTGCCGGACGATCGGGAGACCTACGTGGTCCGCGACATGGACCGGGACGGGTATTTCGCCGGGGTCGCGGGCGGTCGCGCCGTGTACAATTTCACCGAGACGAAATGGATCGACGGGATCGAGTTCGCGCTCGAGTACTATTACGATGAGGACAACTGGTCGCGAACAGACTACGAGCGCTACTGCGATTATCTCGACCACGTGCGCACGATCGATCCGGCCAACGCGAAGTATCACCACTTCCTGGCGTTGTCCTATTACCGGATGTTCAAGAACTCGCGCCAGTATGTCTATTCCCTGCTGTCGCTGCAAAACGTCATCCTCACCGACCTCACGCTGGGCATCGAATACGTGCACAATATCGAGGACGGGAGCGGTCTGCTGGTACCGGGCGGCTCGTACCGCTTCGACAACGGCGAGGCTGAGTTCGGCGCGCGGGTTTTCATCAACTGGGGCGGCAGCTCGTCGGAGTTTGGGACGCTCATGCAGCGGATCATGGGACTTGCGTATATCCAAAAGTCTTTCTAGGCCGGGGTGATGATGGCGCAACGCGATACGCACACTGCGTGCACGGGCATCGAAATCGGGGCGGTATCGGTCAAGTGGGTGCGCGACGGCGCCGACGGAACGACCGCCGCGACGCACCGCCACGAAGGCGACCCGCGCACGAAACTCAGGGAGCTTTTCGCCGATGAATCGCCAGGCGGGAATCAACGGTATGTCGTGACCGGACAGACCGCTCGACAACTGCTCGACCTCCCGTACCGCCCGGAGACCGAATGCCTTGAGCGCGCCCTCGCGCATCACGGGATATCGCCCGACATCCTTCTGTCGCTCGGCGGCGAAACATTCACGGTGTACACGCTTCGAAGCGGCGTCGTGAAGAACGTCCTCTCGACAACAAAATGCGCCGCGGGGACGGGCGAGTTCATCGTCCAGCAGCTCCAGCGGATGGATTACAGTCTGGAGGAGGGGATCGCGGCCTCGGCGTCGGGCACCCGCGTCGATCTCGCGACACGCTGCTCCGTTCACTGCAAATCGGATTCCACCCACAAGCTCAACAAGGGCGAGTGCACGCGCGAGGACATCGCCCGCTCGCTCATCGAGGACCTCGCGCGCAAGGTGTGCCGCATGATCGACCAGGCGCAGTGGCCCGCAGGAACCATTGTGCTTTCCGGCGGCGTCTCGCTGAACGCGCCCTTCGTCTCCGCGCTCAAGGAACAGCTCCCCGACTCGGAGATCCGCATCCTGCCGGAGAGCCCGTACCTCGAGGCGTTCGGCGCGTATCTGCTGTGCCGTGACCATGACGGCGTCGACGCCGTCGTCCCTCCCGACCGGCGCATCCGCGAAACGCACATCACCTATACCCAGCTTCGTCCGCTTCGGGAATCGGAGGGCCTGCTCGACTACCGTGTCGTTTCCGCCGAGGACCGGCGCATCATCGATGGCGACCCCTATGTTCTGGCCGTCGACGCCGGATCAACAACCACCAAGGCGGTCCTGTACAATTCCGCCGACGGCTCGATTGACGCGGCATGCTATCTACGGACGCACGGGAACCCGGTTGACGCAACCCGGCGATGCCTCGAGGAATTGGCGCGTCTCACTGAGGGGCGCTCGGTGCGGATCATCCAGGCGGCGACGACCGGCTCCGGACGCGAGATGGTGTCGGTGTATCTGAACAACTGCCTCGCGTTTAACGAGATTCTCGCACATGCGCGCGCCGCGTCGGCGGAGGTCGGCGGCGTTGATACGGTCTTCGAGATCGGCGGTCAGGACGCGAAATATATCTCCTTCATCGACGGCGTCCCCGTCGATTACGGGATGAACGAGGGCTGCTCCGCGGGCACCGGGAGCTTTCTCGAGGAATCGATTTCTGTCGACATGAACATTCCCGTGCACGAGATCAGCGGGCGCGCCATCGCGAGCAACCGGCCGATCTCCTTCGGCGAACGCTGCGCCGCCTTCATCAACACCGACCTTCGCAACGCCCTCCAGCAGGGGGCCGCGCGGGACGATGTGATCGCCGGGCTCGTCTACTCCATCGTGGACAACTACATCTCGCGGATCGTGGGCATCCGGCCCATCGGCGAGACGGTGCTCTTTCAGGGCGGCGTGGCGCTCAATCGCGCGGTGGCGCTCGCGATGGCGGCGCGCTCGGGCAGGCGCATCATCGTACCCCGGCACCCGGAGCTGATGGGCTGCGTCGGCGCCGCGCTCATGGCGAGCGAGCGCGTATCGCGCGGAGAGAATCCCGAGACGAACCTGTCGCTCTCCGAGATGGCGCAATCCTCCATCACGACGGGCGCGCCGTTCACCTGCGCCGCCTGCGAAAATCGTTGCGAGATCAAGCGGATCATCGTTCGCGATACAACCTATCCCTTCGGCGGTTTGTGCTCGCTGTACGAAAACAAGCGCCATGCAAGCACGGCGCTGGATACCGCAAAAGATTTCGTGGCTCTCCGCAACCGCCTCATGTTCGAAGAGTTCGCGCCGCCTCCGCTCGAACGGCCGCGCGGGACCATCGGCATCCCTCTCGCGTTGAGCACATACGAGTATTTTCCCTACTACGCGGCGTTGGCGCACGAGCTTGGCTTCAATATCACGCTCTCGAGCGAAAACCGCGCAGGAAACCAAAAGACCATGGGCGATATCTGCTATCCCTGCGAGATCGTCCACGGCGCGGTGGATGATCTGCTTCGCACGGAGGTCGATTACATTCTCCTGCCGCATGTGATCGAGGCCGCGATCCCGGAGGGCTATCTGCATTCGTATCTGTGCATCAATACGGGGACCATCGCCAATATCGTGATGGCGGCCTTCGAGGGTCTCGATGATACGCTGCTTCGGCCGCATGTCGCGTTTTCCGATCACCTGACGGCCACCACGGAGCAGGAGATCGTTCGCATGGGTGTACGCCTGGGCGTTTCGAAAAAGACGGCGATTCACGCGGCGCGGGTCGCCCGTGATCGGCAACGGGAGTACTGGAAACGATTCGCGGCGATCGGCCGCTCGGTCCTCGATGAGATTGGCGATGAGCCCGCGATCATCGTCGCGGGACGTCCGTATGTGTACGGATCGAACGAGGCGAACCTCGCGCTTCCCCGCAAGCTCATCAGCCGCGGCTACCACGCCATCCCGATGGACCTGCTGCCGCCGATCGGCGATTCGGTCTACGAGCGCAATGTGTGGCATTACGGTCAGCAGATCCTCAACGCGATCGCGCACGTGAAGCGTAAACCCAGCCTTCACATCTGCCTGGTGTCGTGCTTTTCCTGCTTTCCGGACGCGAGCATTTATCATCTGGTGCGCACCGAGCTGTCGGGCCACACCTTCTGCTATCTCGAGGTCGATTCGCACACGGCGCATGCGGGGTTCGAGACGCGGGTGGGCGCATTTCTCGACATCATCGAGGAACGCGAGCGTGCGCAGCGCCACCGGGCGGGGAGGACGGCATGAGCGTGATGATGGAAGGCCCGACGGCGCCGCCGGTGTTGCAGGCGCGTTTCTCCGACGACAGCACGCACATCATCGACAGCGATGGGAATCTCGTCCCGCTCACCGATCCGCGCGTGGTGCTGGTCTGGACCATCGACTGCAGCCAGTATGTCCAGCGCCTCATCGTGAGCTTCATGCGCCATCACGGCATCCGCTGCCGCGTGAGCGCCGATACCGGCAAGGCGACGCTCGAGTACGCGAAGCGCATCAGCTCCGGGCGCGAGTGCATCGCCTTCCGTTCCATCGCCGGCTCCATCATCCGCGACCTCGCGGAGAGCCGGAACCCGGACGAGATCACCATCTACTATAACCACGATCAGCACGGCCCCTGCCAGAACGGGGCCTGGCCGGAGATCTGGCGGATGTATCAACACGCAATAAACCTGCGCAACGTGGTCCTCTTTTCGAACTTCAATTTCCGCAACAACTACTGGGGCCTGGGCGATGAGCTGGGGAACGAGCTCATGACGGCCATCGTATTCGGCGATTGCTTCGACGAGGCCGAGGGCGTGTTGCGGTGTATCGCGAAAGACGCCGGCGCTGCGCTCGATGAATTCAATCGCTCTATCGATACGGTTGTTGACGCGGCCGCCGGCGGGATCGCCCCGGCATTCAAGGCCTTCAAGGAATGGTCGAGACGGATGGCCGCAATTTCGCTTTCGGCCGGCCTCGATGAGACGCCGCGCGTTCTCATCTTCGGGGGTTTGAATACCCGGCTGGTGCATCATCCCATCACGACGTACTTCATCGAGATCGGGGTGATCCCGAAAATCGTGGATTTCGGAGAAATCACCATCGCCAACGAGAGCGAACCGGCGCTGCGGTATAATTACATGCGCGGCAGGGTCCGGGCGCGCGACTATATGCGGTTCGGTCCGGTCCTGTTGGATTTCTTCCGGCCGTCGAGCGATCGCCGCGCGGTATGGGAGGCGCTGCGTGCGCGGCTTGCGGTCACGCTCATCGAGAAGATGGTGCGGCGATACCGGCGCGTCGCGCATACCTCGGGGCTCATCCACGATCCGCACATCCCGCACGAGGAGGTCGTCTATGCCGGCGACCGGCTGGTCACCTCGATCAGCTACGCGGAAACCGTCCTCATCGCGGGGCGATACGTGAAGACGATCGAGAGTGGCGCCTACGACGGCCTGGTGCAGGTCGGGGTCTTCGGCTGCCCGCCCACCATCAACGCGCATGCCGTGCTGCGGCCGCTTGCCAACAAGAGCGAGGTGCCGTACGTGGCGCTCGATGTCGAGGGGCCGTGGATATCGGCCAACCAGACCGTGCTCCTGGAGAGCCTCGCGGTGCAGGCGCGGCGCGAACGGGCGCGGAAAATCGCGGCGCGAACTACCCGGCCTTCGGGACGTTGATCGAATCGAGCCCGAGATCGAGCAGCATCCGGTTGCGCTTCTCGTCGTTCGGCCCCTTCTCGATGACCGGACTGAGCACGTCGGCGACGCAGACCGGCACCACCAGCCCATTGCGGATCGTCGCATCGGGGCAAGCGGCGCAGAATTCGAGCTCCCCGTTTTCATTGAGCCCCGCGGGTTGCTGGAAGTAAAACTGGTTGAAGCTGATGGTGTTCCCGGGCTTCATGAGCATCCACAGCAGCCGTGCGGTTGTGGCGATTGTCCGAGGCTGGAGGCTCATGAGCGCCGAGAGGACCATCGCGAAAACAAGCAGCGCCTTGCTCTCGGGGAAGATGGCGAAATTGTAGCGTTTCTTGATCGCGTTATGCAGTTTGTCCAGCGCCATCTGGAACTTAAGGTAGTTGTACGAGGCGCTGATATACTCGAAGGTCTTGTCCGGACGGATGATGGAGAGCACGATATAAAAGAGCCATCGTTTCGCGTGCTCGTCCTTGTTCGACGAGTAGTGGAGGAGGCAGTCGAGCCCGTAGTGCTGCTTCATGTAGGCCTCGATGTCGGCGCCCAGGACCTCCTCCTCGCCGTGCGATTTGCTGGTTTTGATGATGTTCTTCGAGCTTTTGACGCGCTTGGAGAATTTTTCGGACAGGCCGCGCGTGTCGCTGTACAGGGTCACCAGGACGCACGGTGCGTATTCGGTGGCCAGAACGTAATCGACGACATCGCGCAACTGGGCAAGAGTGGACTTGTAGAGCGTGAGGCTGAGCGCAGGCATGATCCCGTTTCGCTTGATGCGCTTCAGGATCTCGTCGCGAATCGGGTCGAGTTCTTTCTCCGTTCTCGCGTGAACGGCGTCGGGACGCTTCTGATGCGAATCGACATGGACATGGATGAAGTCCAGCCCGGCGTTATTATACTGGCGGAGCAGTTCATCGGTCAGGGTGAGCCCGTTGGAGAGCACATTGACCTTGACGCCCTTCGCCTTGATGTAACGGATCACCTCGGGTAGTTCCGGATGAAGTGTCGGCTCGCCGCCCGCGAGGGTGACCGCCTCGAGATTTCTTTGAGTAAAGGCGAAATCGACCTCTTCTTTAATTAGCGCAAGTGGTTTGGTATAGGTTCCACGGTTTTTATAACATGCCTTGCAGGACAGGTTGCATTTTTGGTTTACTTCGATGAGGATATGCGGCGTATCCTTTCCCTTGAAATGGCCAACGATGGATTTGGACATAAAAAACTCCTTGCACATAAAGCTGAACATACATCATCTATAGTGCATTCTGCGATCAAATGTTTTTTAAGAAACATCAATTTTTTATTAAAGTCTGACTGGTCGGTTTTCAATAATTATTTTATTATTCGCTTAATATTATTTGCAAATACAACTTGCTAATTCTTTGTGACGGCAATAATTCATTCGAGCCGGGCGTATTAATTTTATTTATAAATTCGATTTCTTCGGTCAATTGTAACGGCAATTCTATCAATAATCCAATGGACTGGCAATCGTATTCGATCTGGAGGTTCCCATGCTAAAGCCTGCCGACATCATGGACAATGAACGGTATGTTGATATCAAAGAAGAGAATCTGGAAAACTTTTCCCCGAAGGATTTCTTTAAATTTGCCGATGACCCAATAGATAAAAAGACCGCACAGTTCTCGAAATACTTCAATCACATGCTGACCGAAGGGTTTATCATGCGCGAGGTGCGCAGCCCGGCCAGCAAAAAGGTGCGCATTTACGAGCGTTCTTCGAGGAAGCTGATCGATGTGCTCATGCTTGGTTCTAACAACTATCTCGATTTCGCCAATGAGCCCTACATTATAAATAAGACGATACAGGCGATATGCGAGTACGGAATCGGCTGCGGCGGTCCGCCCCTCCTCAATGGCACCACGTCGCTGCACCGCCGCCTCGAGGGACGTCTCGCGGCAATGAAGGGGACCGAGGACGCGATGGTCTACTCGTCGGGGTATGCGGCGAATGTCGGCTGGGCGACCGGTCTCCTCAACGAGGGTGATTTTCTCGTCTACGACTGGCAGAGCCATGCGAGCCTGCACGACAGCGTGAAGATGGGGAAATTCACCGGCGTCCGTTTTTTACACAACGACATGGAGGACCTGGACCTTCAACTGACCACCGTGCGCCGCAACAGTCCGAAGGGAAACGTGGTCGTGTGCGTGGAGGGCGTCTACTCGATGGACGGCGACATCGCGCCGCTGCCGGAGATCAAGGCGCTCTGCAAAAAACACCGCGCGCTCCTGTGCATCGACGACGCGCACGGCACCGGGGTGCTTGGCAAAAACGGGCACGGCACCCAAGAGCATTACGACATGATGGGCGAGGTGGACATCATCATGGGGACCTTCAGCAAGAGCTTCGGTGTCACCGGAGGTTTCATCGCCTCGTCAAAGAAGATCATCGACTACCTGCGGTTTTTCTCGCGGTCGTATATGTTCTCGGCGAGCCTTCCGCCGTCGGTCGCATCGAGCGTTATCGCCGGCATGGAGTTCATGGACATGCATCCGGAGCGGGTGCAGCAGCTGCATGAAAACGTCGAGTATTTCGTGAACGGTCTTCGCAAGGCGGGTTTTTCGGTGGTGTGTCACTCCGCCATCATCCCCCTGCTGGTCCCGGAACAGTATAATGTGTTAAAGCTCGTCAATATGCTCCATCGGGAGGGCGTCTTCGTGAACGGCGTCATGTACCCGGCCGTCCCGAAGGACCGCCAGCGCTTGCGCATCAGTATGATGGCCACCTTCACGAAGGAGGAGCTGGACTTCGCCGTATCGAAGATTCTTTTCGTCGCGAAAAAAATCGGCTGGATGAAGTAAAGGAGCTCACATGGAACCGAACGCCCCCCACGACCGCCTGCTCGTGCTCATGACCCTGAACGCCTTCTCGACCGAAGAGAAGCGCGAGGCGATATCCCTTGCGGGTTCCGTCACCGACTGGAACGAGTTCTGGCGCGTGGCCGACGACAACCGCACCGCGCCGCTGGTCCAGTACAACATGGAAAAGCTGAAGATATTCAGCCTGGTCCCGAAGACGGTGCGCGACCGCTTCGTCGCGCGTTCGGCTGAGATCAAGAATGCGAACGAGTGGCGGCTTGCTGTCGCAAAAAAGTTTCTCAAGAAATTCAACGAGCGGAAGATCCCGGTCGTCATCCTCAAGGGCGTGAATTTCGCCGAGACGATCTACAAGAACCCGTACTACAAGCGGATGAACGACATCGACATCCTTATCAAGTTCGCGGACATTGACGCGATCTACGATGTCTACGAGGAGATGGGGTTTTTCTGCGCGGCGGAGCTGGTGGGCGGCAACCCGCGCAAGCAGGAGAAGTTCTCGCACCACGCGCCGTCGTTCTTCAGCCGCGACCTGAAATGCATGATCGGCACGCACTGGGGGCTCATCACCCCCATGGCGCCGTACCGGATCGATTATCCGGCCATCTGGTCGCGCGTTCGAGACTTCAAATTCTACAATCTCAAGGTCCTCACCATGGCGCCAGAGGACAATCTGCACCATCTGTGCGTGCACCTGCCGTATTACAAGGCCGGCCTCAAGGAGATCGCCGACATCTACAACCTGGTGCGCCATTACGGGAACGAAATCGACTGGTCGGTGTTCCTCCGCGAGGTCGCCAAGGCCAAAACGGAAAACCCGGTATACCACGCGCTCTCGCTTGCGAACCGTCTCTGCCCGGTCCCGAAGTTCGACGAGATCATTGCGGCCGTGAAACCGAAGACGTCGTGGTATTTCCGACGCGATACGGCGCGCAAGATCCGCGACCTCGCGATACTCGTCAGAATGCGTTCGGTGCACATGGCGCGCATCGAGAAAAATTTCAGCGATTTCAACATCACGAAGAAGGCGCTCGAGAAGTGGAAGTACTACCTGCTGATGTGGCACGGCCTTCTCTTCCCGCCGATCGAGGACGTCATCAAGATGAACGCGTATCGCGATCCCGGCCTCGGCCGACGCCTGCTGGGACGCGTCATCACTCCGCTCAAGATATTTCGGGTCTTCAGCCGTGACCTCGGGGCGAAGATTTTCATTCTGATCCTCATCAAGTGCTTCGTGGAGTCGATCTGGTACACGCTGAAGGCCCCATTTTCACGCGGCACGGAGATCGACTATGCGGCGTTCGCGCGACGGATCGGATGCTCGGTCGAAGACCTCCAGCGGCTCAAGGACAATCTCGAATGACCTTTGCGATCCCGCTCGAAGGGCTGACGTCCCGCGATCTGCCGCTTGTCGGCGGGAAGGCGATGGGATGCGCCCGGCTCATGCAGCGCAGATTCACCGTTCCGCGCGGTTTCGCCATTACCACGGAATCGTTTAGGTTCTTCCTTTCGCAGGCGGGCCTCACGGAAAAGCTTGCTGCGATACATCAATCGCTCAATCGTGGCGATGATGAATCGCTGACCGAGGCGGCCTGTGCGGCGCTGCAATCGTCCATTCGCTCATCCGTGCTTCCCGAAACGTTCGCTTCAGAGATCGATCGGTTCGCCTCGAACCTCAACGCCCCGCTCGCCGTCCGCTCGTCGGCGACGGTCGAGGACGCGGCCGATTTCGCCTTTGCGGGGATCTTCCATTCCGAGCTCCGCGTGTCCCGCGAAACGCTGGCCGACGCGATCCGCGGTTGCTGGGCGCATGCCGTGAGCTATCAGGTGCTGTTGCAGATTTTGCGCAACAACCTCAACCCGGCGAAAACGGGCGTGGCGCTTCTGGTACAGGAAATGGTTGCGGCCGATTTCGCGGGAGTAATGTTCTCCGACGATCCGACCGAGGCCCGACCCGGGTGCGCGCTCGTCTCGCTCACGAAGGGCACCGGGGAAGGGCTCATGCAAGGTGACAGCGCAGGCGATTTCATCGTGTATGATCGCGCTCGTCGCGCTATCGTCGATGGCGAAGCGCCCGCAGGGATCACGCCACAGGCGCTGTCCGGACTTTTTAAAAGCGGGATGGCGATTGAAAAAGCCTTTGGAACGCCGATGGACATCGAGTGGGCCTATGCCGGCGGCACGATGCACTATCTGCAGGCGCGCCCCATCACCACGATCGAGAATCGGCACACGCGGACCATCCACTGGACCCGTGAGCTTACCGAGGAGCGCTATCCCCGGCCCATCTCGCCGCTCGGCTGGTCGCTGCTGCACAACGTACTCCTCGAAAACATGCAAACGCTTTCGCGCCGCTTCGGGCTTGTGGCGAAACATCCCGAGGAGGTCGCCAAAACCATCCGCCATTACGTGTACAGCAACAAGAAATTTTTCTCGGTACCAGGATCGATCCGCCCGAATCCGTTCAAGATGATCGCGCTCCTGCCGCGGTTCGCGGTGCAACTGCCGATCATCCTCCTTTTCGCTCTGCCGGCGCTGATCAGTCGAAACGGCTTTGGCCTCAAATGGCTTCTGCTCTCACGCTTCTTCGGCGCCTTCATCTTCCCGCACGCGCGTGATATTCGCTCGAAGTGGGAGCGACATCTCTCGTCGATCCTGCGCGAGATGGACGCCTATCACGACCACGACTACTCGCGGATGACGCTCGGGGAGCTTCTCGATGCGCATCGACGCATGGACGCGCTCGCATGCCGCTACATGGAACCCGACCTCGCCATTTATATTGTCAAGATCGCCTGTTCGTGGATCATCGAGCGCATGGGCGCGACGCTCAGGGGCGAGCGATATCTGTCGTATCTCACCGACATCACCAGCGGCATCGGCGAGAACCGGACGCTGCACATGAACGCCGAGATCGAGGAGATGTCGGATTTTCTGATTGCCCGGCCCGCCATCAAGCAGCTCCTGCTCGACGAACGATACGACGATGCGGCTGGGGCGATCGAGCGGGAAAATCCGGAGCTCTACGCCCGGTTTCTGCGGGAAAACGGCCATGTGACCACGAATTGGGACATCATGGAATCGACCTGGGGGGAAGAACCCGTCAAAATCATGCAAATGCTGCGCGGCTATTTGGTCACCAAACGCCGGCACAGTTTTAGCGACCATCGCGACGAACGCGCAGGGCGCTATGAGGCGGCGCGGGACGATACTCTTCTCAGGCTCAAGCGCACCCCCTGGATGACGCCGTTTTTTTTGAAGGTGCAACGCTATCTCCGCGAGTTCATGAGCATCGACGAGGAGCACCATTTCTACTGCTCCCGGTTGTTCAAGCCGCTTCGTATGGTTTTTCTTGAAATTGGCAAACGTCTTGCAGACCGTGGCGTGATTGATTCATCGGATGACGTGTTCTTCCTGACGATACCGGAGATTCGAGATGTGAACGGGGAGGGTGTGCATTTTTCCCGGCGCAACCTGGTTACGATGCGTCGAAGCAGCTTCGAGCGAAGCGCTGCCGTCCGTCCGCCCGATGATTACATCAACCAGACGCCATTGGCCCGCGAGCGCGACACGATACCAGAGGACGGATCATTGCGCGGCGTCGGTGCGAGCTCGGGGATTGCATCGGGTCCGGCGCGCATCGTCACCACCACCGAGGAGGCGCGCGAATTTCGCGAAGGCGAGATTTTAATTACCGTCGCGCCAAACCCGCTTTGGACGTCGTTGTTCGCAATCGCGGGCGGCCTGGTCGCCTCCACGGGGAGCATCCTGTCGCACGGACTGGTATCGGCGCGCGAGTATCAGTTGCCGGCGGTCATCGGCATTGCCGATGTCACGTCAAAGATTTCAAACGGTCAAAGGATACAGGTCGATGGAGACACCGGGATCGTTTCCTTCCTCGAGCGCTGAGATCGACACCCTCCTGTTCGATCTCGACGGGACGCTGGTGGACATCACCTGGCGCGGTCTCGAGCTTGTCTTTATGCTGCGTGCCATCCGGCGCTTCCGGGGCGCGATCGCGCCATGGAAGTTCTATTTCGCCTTTTGGGATGCGGTGAAGACCAGCAAGCGCCACATGACGGACCGGACGAACCATCAGGTGCTCCTTGAAACGCTCCACGCCCACTCGACTACCACGCTCGACGATATTACCTCGCGCGTACATGCCTATATCGACGAGGATTTCGCGAAGCTTGCCGGATATTTTTCTCCGATACCCGGCGCGCGGGAAACGATCCTGCTGGCGAGAGACCTCGGTTATCGGGTTGTCGTCGCGACGAATCCCAGCATGCCATACCAGACCGTTCGCCTGCGACTCGATCGCGCGGGGGTGGGTGATATCGATTTCGACTATATCACGCATAGCGAGAACAGCACCCGTTGCAAGCCCAGCCTGGAGTATTACCGCGAACTCCTAGGTGCCATCGGCGCTCGTCCCGCGCAGTGTTTGATGATTGGAAACGACATCGAGAAGGACCTCCCGGCGCGGGAGATCGGCATTCTCACCTATATGCTCGATACGCCGCATGTGCATCGACAGATCAAGAGCCTGGCCGCCGTACAGCGGCTCCAGGGATGTGGAGACTATGTTCGGCTGCAGGGATGGCTGCGCGCCTCGGGGCCTCGCCGCACACGGGAGGCGCCATCACCATGAAAAGCCTGGAGGGTTCGATGAATGGGAGTAACTTTATTTGCATAACCGGCCCGGATGGATCGGGTAAATCGACGGCCATCGAGGGAGTGTATCAACGCCTGACCGAAGAGAAGAAGCTGCGAGTGGCGAAAGTTTCCATTTGGGACATGCTCCTTGATCCGGCGACGCGCGGCAAGGTCGGATTCAAGTCGAAGGCCGAGCTTGATCAGTTCTTTACGATACTGCACCCGGTTGCGCGATCATTGTTTCTTTTCCATTGCATCTTTCAGGCGCTTCACATGGCCAGCCAGAAATCCGCGGACCTGTACCTGATTGATTCATACTGGTACAAATACTATGCGACCGAGATCGCACACGGCGCCGATCAAGCTGCGCTCGAGTCGATTACCGCAATTTTCCCACAACCGCGCCTGACCTTTTACCTTGATGTAGATACGGGAGAAGCATCCCGTAGAAAAGAGACGATTTCGGGCTATGAGTCGGGCTTTTCTTCCGGCGCAAAGGGTTCTTTTGTAGAGTTTCAAAAAACCGCCGCCGCTTCCCTTGAAGCCCTCCGACAGCGTTACGGATGGATTACGATCCCCGGCGCCAAGAGTCCCGTTGAGGTCCAGGAAGAGATCGTTTCCCGGATCTCCGAAGTATTCTGATGTCGGTTTTTCCATTAAAAAATAATACCTTTTCAAGAGAAGTTGATTGACATTTTCCTCTCGTTTACTGAAATACGGTAATCAATAGAATGTTGTAATTGTGCTGCTCCCGGTTCGCCGATCCACTTCACCTGCGCCGTTTGCATGAACGTAACGGATGTGGTAATATGTCTCATTGTGACAGGAACGGCATCGGGGCGCCGTGTTTCAGCAGGATTTATTCACTTTAAATTATACTAATTTTTAGAACCAAATTTTTGGAGGTACGAATGTCACAATTCAAGGAAACATCGGTTACTGCCATTTTTCAGAACCAGGCGGCCAAATATGGAGACCGGGCCTGCGTTGCATATAAGAAAGATGGCGCCTATGTCGATATCTCGTGGAAAAAAATGAACGAGATGGTCCGGCAGCTCGGCCAGTACCTTATGTCCATCGGCGTCAAGAAGGGCGACCGTGTGGCCGTATTCGCGAACAATCGCTACGAATGGTGGGTTTCTGACCTGGCGATCTTGTCGATCGGCGCGGTCAACGTTCCGATTTATGCGACCAACTCTCCCGACGAAGCGCATTATGTGCTCGACCACTCGGAGTCGAAGGTCTGCCTGTGCGGAACCGAGAGCCATCTCGATCGCGTTTTGCAGGTCAAAAAGAAACTGAAAAAGCTCAAATCGCTGATCGTCTTCGAGACGCCCAAGAAGAAAACCGTCGGGGTCCTCACGCTGGACGAGGCATTTAAAAAGGGTGCAACATACAAGGATAAAAAAGCGTTCGACAAACGCCTGAGTGCGATTAAGCCGAACGATCTGGCCACGATCATCTATACGTCCGGCACCACGGGAAATCCCAAGGGCGTTATGCTGTCCCATAACAACTTCCTGTCCAACGTGAACCAGATCATGCACGACTACCGTGAGCATCTGAGCGACCAGGATGTTTTCCTGTCGTTCCTGCCGCTTTCACACTCACTCGAGCGGACCGCCGGCTACTACATGCCCATTAAGCAGGGCGCCAAGGTGGCATTTGCCGAGGATGTTTCGACGATGCAGCAAAACCTCACGGAGGTTCGCCCCACGATCATGATCAGCGTGCCGCGTCTCTACGAGAAGATCCATGCCGGCATCCTCGCCAAGCTGGCCGATGCGCCCGCCGTGAAAAAGACGCTTGCGACCGCAGCCTTCAAAACTGCCGCTAAAAACGTTCCCGGCATCTGCGAAGGGAAAAAAGCGGATGAACTTGGGTTCGCATACAAACTGTTCAACAAGCTGATTTACACGAAACTCAAGGTCGCGCTTGGCCTTGATCGCTTCAAGTTCGCCGTATCGGGCGGAGCCCCGCTTGCGGTGACCGATGCCGAATTTTTTATCGGCATGGGGATCATCATCGTCGAAGGATTCGGCCTTACGGAAACCACCCCGGTGACCAATGCCAACCGCTTCGGCATGATCAAGCCGGGTTCGGTGGGACCGGCGATCCACGACACTATCGTGAAGATCTCCGACGAGGGCGAAATCCTCATCAAGGGGCCCCAGGTGATGCTTGGGTATTACAAGAACAAGGAAGCCACGAAAGAGGTGATGACGAAGGACGGTTTCTTCAAAACCGGCGATATCGGCATCATCGACGAAAAGGGCCGGCTCTCGATCACCGGGCGGATCAAGGACATTATCGTGACCGCCGGCGGGAAGAATATTTCCCCGCAGAACATCGAGAACAGCCTCAAAGAATCGAAGTTCATCGAACAGTGCGCCATCATCGGCGACAAGCGGAAGTATCTCTCGGCGCTGGTCATCCCCGCGTTCGAAGCGGTTCAAAAGTGGGCGAAGGCGCAGGGAATATCGTTCTCCAGCAATGACGATCTCATCAAGAACCAGCAGGTGATCGATCTGATCGGCAAGGAGCTCGATACGTACACGAAGCAATTCGCGCGTGTGGAGCAGATACGCAAGTTCCGCCTCCTGAACGCCGAGTGGACGCAGGCCACCGATGAGCTCACTCCGACCCTTAAGGTGAAACGTCGCGTGATCGAGAAGAAATATGCGGCGGAAATCGAAAGCATGTATCCGCCGGACGAACAATAAGCGGTCTTCTATACCTGGTTGCCAAATGGGGCGGGAAACACCCGCCCCATTTTTTTTATCATCCCGCCTTTGAGTTCTTGCGTAAATATTTCATGTTTGCACTATGGGTCGTATGAGAGACCGGACAATCGGTCTGCGAATAAATGTCGACACTGTGCGACTTGTGTGCATATTTCGACTGTGATCGATCGAGACGGATTTGCGGCGCGACGTGGAGCCGGGAGCGTTTCCAGGCTCTTATTATAGTATCGATCTTCAAAAGGAGTTTGTCATGCCAACAGTAACGGAAAACTCGATGGCGATGGTGTTCAAGAACCAGGTGGCGAAGCTCGGAGACAAGCCGTGCGCCGGATACAAGAAAGACGGCGTGTATTATTACTTGTCATGGAACGAGATGGACGAAAAGGTGCGTAATCTCGGTTACTACCTCATGTCCATAGGCGTCAAGAAGGGCGATCGCGTCGCGCTGTTTTCGCCGAATCGATATGAATGGTGGGTTGCCGATTTGGCGATCCTCTCGATCGGCGCCGTCAATGTACCCATTTACGCGACGAATTCATCAGAGGAATCGCATTACGTTCTCGACCATTCCGAATCGAAGGTCTGCCTTGTCGGAACGGAGAGCCACCTTGACCGCGTTTTGGCCGTGAAAAAGCGCCTGAAGAAACTGAAGACGATAATAATCTTTGATAAGCCGAAAAAACCGCGAGCGGGCGTACTTACCCTTCAGCAGGCATACGACGCGGGCGCTCGCTACAAGAATAAAAACGAATTCGACAAGCGTTTGAATGCGATCAAGCGATCGGACATGGCAACCATTATTTACACCTCCGGAACCACCGGGAATCCCAAGGGCGTTATGCTCTCCCATGGTAATTTCATCGCCAATGTAGACCAGATTCGCGAGGACTTCGAGAGCTATCTCGAGCAGGACCTGCACTTCATGTCGTTCCTGCCGCTTTCGCACTCGCTCGAACGGACGGCGGGGTACTATCTCGCGATTGGGGCCGGCGCGCGCGTATCGTTCGCCGACGATTTCTCGACGCTCATGACCGACATGCAGCTTGCCCGTCCGACCATCATCATCAGCGTACCGCGCCTGTATGAGAAGATCCACGCGGGAATTCTTTCAAAGGCCGCCGAGGTGACCGGCGTTAAAAAGGCGCTCTTCAATTTCGCCATGTCAACATCGGCGAAAAACATGCCCTACGTCTGCGAGAACCGTCCCCGGACCGGGCTGTTTGCCGTTCGATACGCCATCGCGGACAAACTCATTCTCTCGAAAATCAAGGCTGCGCTCGGACTCGACAAGCTGATATTGGCCATCTCGGGCGGCGGGCCGCTGTCAGTGTCAGATGCCGAGTTTTTCCTGGGGATGGGGCTGGTGATTCTCGAGGGATTTGGCCTGACGGAAACCACGCCGGTTACGAACGTGAACCGACCGGGCGAGATTAAGCCGGGTTCGGTCGGCCGGCCGATGAAGGACACCACGATTAAAATCTCCGACGAGGGTGAGATACTCATCAAGGGCCCGCAGGTGATGCTGGGCTACTATCGGAACAAAAAGGCGACGGAGGAGGCCTTCACTAAGGACGGCTTCTTTCGAACCGGGGACATCGGCATATTCGACGATCGCGGCCGGATGTCGATCACCGGGCGAATTAAGGACATCATCGTGACCGCCGGCGGGAAAAACATCTCCCCGCAGAATATCGAGAACACGCTGAAGGGATCGAAGTTCATCGAACAGGTCGCCGTCATCGGCGATAAGCGAAAGTACCTCTCGGCGCTTGTCATTCCTGCGTTCGAGGAGGTGAAGAAGTGGGCGACGAAACAGGGGCTTCGATTCAACTCGAATGACGAGATGATAGCGAACGATGCGGTACACGCGCTTATCGCGAAGGAAATCGAAATGTACATGAAGGATTTCGCGCGCGTGGAGCAGATTCGAAAATTTCGTCTCCTGAACGCCGAATGGACGCAAGCCACCGATGAGCTCACCCCGACCCTCAAGGTGAAACGTCGCGTGATCGAGAAGAAATACGCGCCCGAAATCGAAAGCATGTATCCGGCAGATTCGGGGGATTGAAAAAGGCGTTGATCCGGTGTCGAACCGAATAGTGCGAAATTTCGATCCGCCGGTCGTGTTTACGACCGGCGGATCTGTTTACTAGTAGCGATAATGTTCCGGCTTGTACGGGCCATCGACAGGGATGCCCAGGTAATCGGCCTGTTCTTTGGTGAGCTTGGTGAGCTTTGCGCCCAGCTTGCCCAGGTGAAGCGCTGCCACCTCCTCGTCGAGCTTCTTGGAGAGCGTGTATACCCTCGGCTCGAGCGTATTGGACGCAAGGTGGATCTGCGCAAGGCACTGGTTGGTGAAGCTGTTGCTCATCACGAAACTCGGATGGCCGGTCGCGCACCCAAGGTTCACCAGGCGGCCTTCCGCCAGCACAATGATGGACCTGCCGGACTTGAGCATCCATCGGTCCACCTGCGGTTTGATGGTTATCTTCTTGCATCCGACCGTATTCTCGAGATACGACATCTGGATCTCGGAATCGAAATGACCGATATTGCAGATGATCGCCTCGTCCTTCATCTTCTCCATGTGCTCGCCGGTGATCACGTCGAAACAGCCGGTGGCCGTGACAAAGATGTCGCCGACCGACGCCATCTCGTCCATCGTGGACACCTGGTAGCCCTCCATCGCCGCCTGCAGCGCGCAGATGGGATCGATTTCAGTGATGATCACGCGGGCGCCCAGGCCCTTCATCGATTGCGCGCACCCCTTGCCGACATCGCCATAGCCGCACACCACGACGATCTTGCCAGCCATCATGATGTCGGTCGCGCGCTTGATGCCGTCGGCCAGCGACTCACGACAGCCGTAGAGGTTGTCGAACTTCGATTTCGTAACGGAGTCGTTGACGTTCACCGCGGGGAAGAGCAGCTCGCCCTTTTCGAACATTTGATAGAGGCGATGCACGCCCGTGGTGGTTTCCTCGGACACGCCGCGGATTTTTTTCGCCATGTCGGTCCAGCGGCTCTTGGAACTCGTATACCCGTCCGCGATGCGGTCCATGATGATCCGGAACTCGGGATTGTCGAATTTTTGCGAAAGGATCGACGGGTCCTTCTCGACCTTGACGCCCTGATGCACCATGAGCGTCGCGTCGCCGCCGTCGTCAACGATGAGGTCGGGGCCGCTGCCGTCGGGCCAGGTGAGGGCCTGTTCGGTGCACCACCAGTACTCCTCAAGGGTCTCGCCCTTCCAGGCGAACACCGCGGCCGTACCGGCCTTCGCGATCGCCGCCGCCGCATGGTCCTGCGTCGAAAAGATATTGCACGATGCCCAGCGGATATCGGCGCCCAGCTCCTTGAGCGTCTCGATAAGCATGGCCGTCTGTATGGTCATGTGCAGGCTTCCGGTGACCTTGAGGCCCTTGAGCGGTTTCTGCGGGCCGTACTTTTCACGCACCGACATCAGACCGGGCATTTCGTTTTCCGCTAGCTCCATCTCCTTGCGCCCCCATTCCGCAAGGCTTATATCGGCCACCTTGTAGGGAAGGGACGTATCTAGCTTCTGGACGGTTTTCGTGGTACTCATTGTTCCTCCATAAAAAATATTTAATTGCTCACGACGGTAGAACGATTAACGAAGCACTGAATCGAAAGACCGCCCCGAACGGGAAAGCGGTTTGTCTTTTCGACGACGAATCCCGCGTCCTTCGACCAGGACGAAATCTGTTCGCGGTCGAATCCGAGCCAGCGATCGCCGTAGGCCTGCCGTACATGCTCGTCGGCGTGTTTTTCAAAATCGGTGATGATGCACAGGCCGCCCCGTTTCACGATCCGGTACGCTTCGCGGAGGGCCGCCGGCGGTTGCGACACGTGGTGCAGCACCATGTTGATAATGACCGCGTCCACCTCGCCGTTGCCGATGGGAAGGTGCTCCAGCTCGCCGAGACGCAGATCCACGGCGTCGCCGAGCGCGGAAAGTTTTTTTCGCGCCAGCTCGATCATCGCGGGCGAGCTGTCCACGCCGATGACGCATGAGGCGCGATCGCGGAGCGCAGGAATGAGGTCTCCGGTTCCACAGCCGAGGTCCGCGACCGATGTGATCGCGGGAAGCTCGTCAAGGATCGCTCTCACGATGTCGAAGTCGCCGAAAATGTTTTTTTTCAGGTCCTCCCACTCGCCGGCGATCGTGTTAAAGAACGATCGCGTCCTGTTCTTGCGTTCGTCGAGCACCTGCGCGGCTCGGTTGAGATCGTTCCGATAGTGCGGATCGGGGTCGGCGGAGAGATGCTGTATGATTGTATCGATGAGCGCGCTATGTCCATTGCCGCGCGCCACCGAGTAATACGCCCACAGGCCGTCCCGCCTGGCGGTAAGAAGATCGTGATCGGCAAGGATCTTCAGATGGCGTGAAATGCGGGGTTGCCCCATATCCAGAACATCCACGATTTCATTAACCTGCAGCTCATACTGCGACAGGATGTTCACTATCCGCAATCTGGTATCATCACCCAGCGCTTTTAAGGATTTAATTAATTCCATATTACTATATCAAAATATATTGATATAGTAATATTACGACTGAATTGTCAATAAATTTTAAAGAATTCAGTAAAAAATTACGAAAAAAAAGTATGATACTGGAAAAATATACACCAAATTCAAAATCTGCTATACTCTCCATCGGTTTTTTGGTGTCTTTATCGTTCTTCGGCTGCTCTTTAACCTCAACCGGCCTTAGACATTCGAAAGATACTTTAAACAATAGTCAGCGGAAATCAATCGTCACAACCGCCAAAAAGTATATGGGCGTTAAATATAAAAACGGCGGCACGACGCCAAGCGGATTCGACTGTTCCGGATACGTCATGTATGTGTATAATAAGAACGGCATACGTGTTCCGAGGGCGGTACAGGAACAGTATAAAGCGGGAAAGACGGTACCGATTCGGCATGCCCGCCCCGGCGATCTGGTATTCTTCACAACCGGCCGAAATCGATACTCGCATGTGGGCATTTATCTCGGGAATCTGCGCTTTATTCACGCACCGAGCACGGGAAAGACCGTCTCAATCGCCAGCATGAAGAATTCGTATTGGAAAAGTCGATTCATCGGTTCTGTGGCAATAGTAAATACCAAAAGCAGCCCGTTGGCCCTTTCCTCTCAACAGAGTCCCTCCGGCAAACACGACAAAAATGATCTCGAAGTCTACAATTAACTTCGCGATTTGTTGTTGACAAATATATGTACTTAAATAGCGTTATTTTCGTGAGAAAAGCACTGGTGCAATTTCTGATGCGAATTGGCATTTACCCTGGATCATTTGATCCGTTAACAAATGGTCACTTAGATATCATTGAACGGGCGAAGCGGTTGTGCGATCGTCTCATCATCGCGGTTGCCCGGAACAGCTCGAAGAAGCCCCTCTTCTCGATTGAAGAACGGATGGATATGCTTCGCGCATGTTGCGATACCGGCGATAATACCATCGAGGTAGCCACCTTCGACGGTTTGCTCGTCGATTTCTGCAAGAATAGCGACGTTTCCTTCATCGTCCGTGGGTTGCGGGCGATCGTGGATTTCGACTACGAATACGCGATCGCGTTGCTCAACAGACAGCTGGCGCCCGATATCGATACCATTTTCCTCATGACAAAAGGCGAATATTCGTTCATCTCGTCGAACATTGTTCGCGAGGTTGCCAGTTATGGCGGCGATGTCTCGTCTTTTGTCCCCCAATTCGTCCAGCAACGCCTCCAGGAAAAGCTTTCCTCCTAACACCGCCGGCGGCATCGTTGTGCGCCGGATGACGCGTTGTCGGCTGTATTGTCGCCGAAACGCACGTACGTGTGAGTACGATGGAGGGACGTCATTCTCGAAATTTTCAAACAGAAGGTTCGCGCGCGCCCGCGAAGGATCGTTTTCCCCGAGGGTGACGACATTCGCGTGATGAAAGGCCTTGCAATGCTGAGCGGTGACGGCCTGCTCGGAGAGGCCGTGCTCATCGGCAATGCCGACATCATCAACGAAAACGCCCGCACGGTCGAGCTGAACAAAAAGGTCTTCTCGGTCATCGACGCCGGTAAAACGGCGAAAAATCCCCGATATGCCGACGAATATCGCCGCGCCAGGAACCTGAGCGTCCTCGAGCAAGAACGAATCATGAACGACGTGAACGATCCGATCGTTCTGGGTGCGCTCATGCTGCGCCTGGGGGAGGTGGACGCGTACATCGCCGGTCTTCGCACCAGCACCGCGCAAATCCTGCGGACGGGATTGAACGTCATCAAGGCCGACCGGATGATCGGCGTGATTACCGCATTCAGCATGGTGTACGCGGATTCGCGCGAACGCCGATTCAAGTCGGTCATCGGCGACGAGGGCGTGATCCTCATGGCGGACCCCGTGGTCAATTCCGACCCATCCGTGGGCGTGCTCTGCAAAATCGCCGAGGCCGCCGCTCGCTACCTGCGGCTGTATCTCAATCTCGAACCGCGGATCGCGTTCCTTTCGTACTCCACGAAGGGGAGCTCGGAAGGGCGGTCGGTGGACAAGATGCGCATCGCCACCGAGCGCGCCCGCGAGAAGATGCCCGAGTACCTCATCGACGGCGAACTGCAGCTCGACGCGGCCATCTCGCCGATCGCCAGCGAACTGAAGGCCCCGGAGAACGCGCTGAACGGAAACGCGAACATACTCATCTTTCCGAACCTCGACGCCGCGAATATCGGATCAAAACTGGTAAAGCACTTCGGGAACGCGAAGCTCCTGGGGCCGATCATTTACGGACTGCAAAAGCCGTTCAATGATATCTCCCGGGGGGCGAACGAATTTGACGTGTACGATTTGGCTATTGTTACCCAGCTGCAGGTCAAGTAGGCCTGCCGCCGGGCGTGTTTGTTGTTTGGTCGTATCGCGCGCACGCATTTCGCGCGACACTCACGTAACCGTGGAGGAAATCACATGGAACTTACAACGCTCCTCCTGATCATCGTTCTCTCGATCATGTCTGGAATTGCCGGGTTTGCCCTGCGCGCGTACCTGGGTAAAATAAAGCTGTCGTCGGCGGAGTCGCGCTCCATCCGCATCGTACAGGACGCGGTCAAGGAGGCGGACGCAAAGCGCAAGGAGCTTCTCATCGAGGCGAAGGACCAGATCCTCAAGGAGAAGAACGGCTTCGAAAAGGAGATGCGCGATCGTCGGCAGGAATTGCAGAACATCGAGAAACGGATCATACAGAAGGAAGAGGCCTGCGATCAGCGAAATGGCCAGCTCGACAAGCAGGAGAAGGTGCTGAAGGCCAGGGAAGACGAGATCGTCGAAAAGGAAGATGAATTGCGCAAGGAATTCGAAAGCCATCGTAAGGAGCTTGAGCGGATTTCGGGCCTTTCCACCGACGAGGCGAAGAAGATGCTCCTGAAAAACCTCGAAAACGAAATACGGTTTGATTCGACCCGCCTCATCAACAAGATCGAGGAGGAGGCGCGCCGGACCGCCGACAAGAAGGCCAAGGAGGTCGTCCTCACGGCCATACAGCGCAATGCGTCCGATTTCACGTCCGAGAGCACCATCACCACCGTGCCGCTGCCTTCGGACGACATGAAAGGGCGCATCATCGGCCGCGAGGGGCGCAATATTCGCACGCTGGAGAACCTGACCGGCGTGGACATGATCATCGACGACACGCCGGAGGTCGTGGTGATTTCCGGTTTCGATCCCGTACGACGCGAGATCGCCCGGCAGTCCCTCGAGCGGCTGATTCACGATGGGCGCATTCACCCCGCGCGCATCGAGGAGGTGGTCGAGAAGGTGCGCAATGAGATCGAGGCGAACATGCTCGAGGAGGGCGAAAAATCCTCGTTCGAGCTGGGCATTCCCGGCATGAGCAAGGACGCGCTCTACGCAATCGGGAAGCTGAAGTACCGCAGCAGCTACGGGCAGAACGTCCTTTCACACAGCAAGGAGGTCGCGAACCTCGCGGGCATCATGGCCGGCGAGCTCAAGCTTGATGTCCTGCTTGCAAAGCGCTCCGGACTGCTTCACGATATCGGAAAGGGGAGCATGGCCGAGGGGGAGGGCGCCCACGCGTTGGTGGGGGCCGACATGGCGAAGAAATTCGGCGAAAACGACGTGGTGGTAAACGTGATCGCGTCTCACCACAACGACAAGGAGCCGGAATCGTTCGAGGCGACGCTCATCCAGGTGGCCGACGCGATCTCGGCGTCGCGTCCGGGCGCGCGCAAGGAATCGCTCGACACCTACCTGAAGCGACTGGACAATCTCGAGCACATCGCGATGTCTTTCAAAGGCGTCGAGAAATGCTACGCCATCCAGGCCGGGCGCGAGATACGCGTGCTGGTGGCGAACGACGTGATCAGCGACGATCGCGCGGAATCGCTCGCCCGCGAGATCGCGCACAAGATCGAAACCGAGCTCAAGTATCCCGGCATCGTGCGGGTTACCGTGATCCGTGAAACGCGGGTTGTCGATTATGCGAAGTAGCCGGCGGACCGCGCATGAGTGACACCATGACCGTCCTCGCGATCGGCGACATCGTGGGGAGCCCGGGGCGTGACCTCATCGAGCGCAATCTGAAAGCATTGGTTGCGCGGCACAATGTTGATTTCGTCATCGCCAACGGAGAGAACGCCTCGGGCGGTCATTCGCTGCAGCCGAAGAACGCAAGCGAACTGCTCTCCTATGGCGTGGATGTCATCACCTCCGGCAACCACATTTGGCACAGCCGGAAGATCCTTGAGATCATCGACATCGAGCCGCGACTGCTGCGCCCGGCGAATTATCCGCAGGGCGCTCCGGGTCGCGGGTATTGCATCACCCGCGTCGGCGAAACGCCGGTATGCGTCATCAACCTTATCGGACGCATCGAGCTGGCGATGGTGGATTGCCCCTTCCGCAAGTTCGACGCCATCTACAATGAGGTACGAGAACGCGCGCGGATCATCATCGTCGATTTTCACGCAGAGGCGACCTCGGAGAAGCGGGCCTTCGGCTGGTATTGCGACGGGCGGGCGAGCGTGGTCTTCGGCACGCATACGCATGTGCAGACGGCCGATGACGAGGTGCTGACCAAGGGGACCGGCTATATCAGCGACGTGGGCATGACGGGCTCGTTCAATTCGGTGATCGGCGTCGACAAGGAAAAATCGATCCAGAACTTTCTCACCCAGACGCGCGTCCCGTTCGATGTCGCCGGCGGGAATGAGAAGATCAATGGCGCGGTGTTCACGATCGACCGACAGGGGAAGACGATCAATATTGTTCGAATAAACGAATAACGGTGCGTTCTGTGTTGTTAAGCTCGTTACATTCAGTACATGATCTTCGACGTCTCTCGCCGGATAAGCTCGCGCAGCTTGCAGACGAGGTGCGTGATTACATCATTGAGGTCGTTTCTCGAAACGGCGGCCATCTTGCGTCGTCACTGGGCGTTGTCGAATTGACGATCGCGCTTCACTACGTATTCAATACCCCGCGCGACAAGATCATCTGGGACGTCGGCCATCAGTGCTATGCGCATAAGATCATCACCGGACGCAAGGACCGTTTCGCCTCTCTGCGCACCTATGGCGGCATCAGCGGTTTTCCCAAGCGCGACGAATCAGAGTTCGACGCGTTCAATACGGGGCACAGCAGCACCAGTCTCTCGCTCGCCGTGGGCGAGGCCGTCGCGCGCGATTTCAAGAAGCAGCGATACGACATCATCGGCGTCATCGGCGACGGCTCCCTGACCGGCGGCATGGCCTTCGAGGCGCTCAACCACATCGGCCACCTTCGGAAAAACGTCATCATCGTCATTAATGACAACGAGCACTCCATATCAAAAAATGTCGGTGCGCTGTCCGAGTATCTCATGAAGCTCATAACCGGTTCCCTCTACAACCGGTTGCGGCGTCGCTCCCATACGATCATCAAACGCATCCCCCGCTACGGCAATGCGCTCTACGAGTTCTTGTATAAAATGGAAGCGAGCCTCAAGGGCATCCTGTTGCCCGGTCATTTTTTCGAGGCGCTGGGGATTCGCTACTTCGGTCCGGTCGATGGACACAATATCGAGCTCATGATCGATCTTTTTCGGCGAATTCGCGAAATCAACTCTGGGCCGCGCATTGTGCATGTAATAACGAAGAAGGGAAAGGGATACGAGCACGCCGAAAAAGACCCGGCCCGATTTCACGGTATCGGTCCCTTCGACATCAAGAGCGGGAAATCGATCGCCACAGGCGGGATTTCATTTTCGGCTGTCGCCGGAAAAACGCTCGCTTCGATAGCCCGCACGGACAAGAACATCGTGGCCATTACCGCCGCGATGAAGCTCGGAACCGGACTGTACGAGTTCGAGAAAATCGCACCTCGACGGTTTTTCGATGTGGGAATCGCGGAGCAGCACGCACTGACATTTGCCGCGGCGATAGCGTCGAAAGGGATGAAGCCGTTCGTGTCAATCTATTCGACCTTTCTGCAGCGCGCCATCGATCAGCTCATTCACGATGTCGCCATCATGCGGCTTCCGGTCCGATTGCTTATCGACCGGGCCGGCATTGTCGGAGACGACGGCGAGACGCATCACGGCATTTTCGATATCGCGATCTTGAAAAACGTTCCGAACATGACCATCCTCGCGCCGTCTGACGCCGTCGAATTGCGCGACATGATATACTATGCGGTGCGCCATGACTCCGGTCCCCTGGCGATACGGTTCCCCCGCGGCAAAACCGACGACGCCTCAATCGCCTTCGGCAAGCACAATCGTTTTACGCCCGGTGCGGCGCACAAGCTCACGCAGGGAAACGATGTAGCGATTTTCGCTGTTGGCGACATGGTCAGCCGCGCGCTTGCGGTACACGACACGCTCAAGTCTCATCGGATGAAATCAACCGTCATAAACCTTCTGAGCATCAAACCGCTCGATAGTGCGACCATCACGCAGATTGTTCGGCAAACCCGCCATTTTATCACCATGGAAAACGGAATCATGATTGGCGGCGTTGGTGAAATGATATCCGCCATGCTGCCGTGCGCGCTTGCCTCGAAGCGGCTTTTTTCGGTCGGGTTTCCAGACGCATTCGTTACGCACGGGAAAAACGAGGACCTCTTCACGCTGCACGGCATGGATGTCGATTCGATCGTCACGCGCCTTCTTCGCGCGTGTGGCAAGTGAGCGGTGGTGATGCAGCGCGTTACCCGTCTCGACGTGCATCTCTCTACGCACGGGCTTTCGAAATCACGGGAGTCCGCGAAAAAAGAGATCATGGCGGGATGGGTATCCGTCGATGGCGCAACGATACGGACGCCGTCGACGATGATCGCGGGCACAGAGGCGATTTCGATTTCGCGCCCGAAAGGCGTGTACGCGAGCCGGGGCGGTGACAAATTGCATCATGCGCTCACTGCCGCGCAGTTCTCGGTTGCGGGAGTTGAAGCGGTTGACCTTGGCGCTTCAACGGGCGGCTTTACCGATTGCCTGCTCGCACACGGCGCGACCAGGGTTTTCGCGATCGATGTCGGCTACGGACAGTTCGAATATCGCCTTCGAATAGACCAGCGCGTCGTGCTCATGGAGCGGACGAATGTTCGAACCCTCACCCGCGACATGTTCAATGACGCCAACATCCGTGTTCTTGTCGCCGATTTGTCGTTTATCTCACTCACGAAAATCTTCCCGGTTATTCACGATGTGTTTTCTCCGATCGAGGGCTTCCTGCTCGTTAAACCTCAGTTCGAGGCGACAAAGGGCGAGCATAAAAAAGGGGTCGTGAGGGGGCGAGATCGCCACCAAGCGATTCTCAAGCGTTTTCTCGATAGCGCAGTTGCGAACGGCATCACGCCCCGGTCGATTATACCGTCGCCAATAAAGGGACCGGCCGGTAATATTGAATTCTTCGTCCACTTCGTCATTGGCAACACGTTCGAACCCACTGAAACGACAGAGATCGAGACAATGGTCGAGTGCGCTATCGCAGAAGCCTATGAACGATTCGAGGCGGAATAATCGATGAAAACCGATCCGGCACCCGCCGTTTTCTTCGATCGCGATGGAACCCTCAATATCGATACCGGGTACATTCGGGATCCCGAGTCTCTGCGCTTGTTCGACGGGGTTCCCGAGCTCATCGCGCGGATTCGCGCGCGAGGCTACCACGTGTTCATCATCTCGAATCAGTCCGGACTCGGCCGCGGGATCATCAGGCCGGATGAGTATCGTAACGTGAGCCGCCGTTTTCTCGAATTATGCGGCGAAGGTAGTATCGACGAAGTCGTATACTGCCCGCATGATCCATCATGCGAGTGCGAATGCCGAAAGCCTCAGGGCGCATTGGTGGACGTCCTTGCGGAGCGGTTCGCAATCGACATGAAGCGGTCCTTTTTCATTGGCGACAAGCTGTCCGATATCGCCTGCGGAAAACGTTTTGCGATGCGAACAATTTTTATAACACACGGCACTGGGGTGTTTCCGTCCTCTGCGGAGGAGACCCCGGACTATCAGGTGAAATCCATCGCGGAGATTGACGCACTACTGCCATGAACCGATTCGCAGTTCTTCTCACAATCGGAATCACCGTGATTGCGCAACTGCAGGCGCTCGAGGCGCGGCAGGCGACCAAACTCAACGCCTCGTATGCGAACGGATGGGTTGGCGCCCGCGCGGTCGGACTCGGCAGGATGCCCGATGCGATCATAAATGATGTGTATTCGATATACTGGAATCCGGCGGGCCTTGCGGATCTTCCCACAACATCGTTTGCGTCGAAACTCGGTTCTGACGATCGACTCGCGAAGGAATCGTACGCGACTCCACCGATGAACGATCTCACATCCTTTTCCGATGGTGAAACGCGCGAAAACACCTTTGAAGTCGGCCTGAGCGGCGCCGGTCTCAATCTGAATGGCGGTGCGGGTTTTGCCGGAATCGCGATTCGTCTTTTTTCGGGGGTGATGGGGATCGGCGGCTATGGATTCGAGGCGCGACGGATCGGGCTCTACGATGATGACGAACGGCTGTTGCGGAAGATCGATTATACCGCATCAGCCGCCCAGTGCTCCTATGGTTGGAAGATGGGCGTCACAACGATGGGCGTCTCGCTGAAGTATCTGCGCGAGCAGGCCGCAACCGACCATTATGAGACCGGCAGCGCGGATATCGGGCTGCAGGCCGAGGTTTTTCCGCTGATCCGGCTGGCGATGGTCCTCAAAGATCTTGGGCCGGGGTTCCGTCACATCGAGGGCGTCGAAGAGCTCGACGATGTTCGCGCATTCGGCGCGCCGGGTATCCGCCTCAGCGCCGCGGTCACGCTTCCGACGATTGACGCGAGCATTGTCTTTGGCGCGGGGCGGCCCTTCGCGATGCCCGAATACGAGATTGGGGCCGGTATCGAATATCAGATCTGTGATGTCGTCGCCGTCGCCATCGGTTATAGCACGCATTTCGTGACCGGCTCGCTGCTCTTTCGTATTGGAGGATGCTCTCTATCGTACGCATATGCCCACGATCCGGTGAATCACGGGCATAATCATGTCGTTTCTGCCTCAGGGGGCTTCTGATGCGTGCGGACCTGGGAACGCGCACCCTCATTATGGGCATCGTCAATGTAACGCCGGATTCATTCTACGACGGCGGGAAATACCGCGATCATGCGGCCGCTGTTTCCCACGCTGTCGACATGGTCGACGCGGGAGCGGACATCATCGATATCGGCGGAGAATCGTCACGGCCGGGGGCCCGGCCGGTCTCGTCACATGAGGAGTGCGATCGCGTATGCCCGGTCATCGAGGCGCTGCGAAATCGTGTAACCGTACCCATTTCCATCGACACATATAAAGCAGAGGTTGCCCGCGCGGCGATATCGGCCGGGGCCAGCATGATCAACGATATAAGCGGGCTGCGGTCCGATCCGTCAATCGCCTCGATCGCTGCCGATGCCGGCGCATATCTCGTCCTCATGCACATGCGGGGGACGCCCGCCACAATGCAGCACAATACGCACTATGACGATCTGATCGCCGAGATCGCAGAATCGCTGGCGGAATCGGCACGAATCGCTCAGGAGCATGGGGTGGCCCGTGAAAAAATAATCGTCGATCCGGGCATCGGATTCGGAAAAACACTTGATGATAATTACAAACTAATCAACAATATCGCATATTTTCGGCGTCTCGGCTATCCGGTCCTGATTGGCCTGTCCCGGAAGTCCCTTATCGGCGGGTTGCTGAAGGACGGCGAGGACCGGCTTCCGGGCACAATCGCGCTCAACAGTATGGCGGCATATTTCAGGGCGGATATCGTGCGCGTGCATGATGTCCGCGAACATCGCCTGGCGCTCCGAATGATCGATCACGCTCGATCCCTGGCCGCCTCGGATGATGCGGCACGATGACGACAGGTACGACATAGAACAACCATGGAAATATTTCTCGATAAAGCGCTCTCATTCGTCCTCAGGTTTTGGGACTATGTTCGCAACGTGGTCGACATCGTGATCGTCGCCTTTGTGTTCTATTGGCTCTACTCGTTTCTGTCCAATACCCGCGCGATCCAGCTCATAAAGGGATTTTTTATCATCGTTATCGTGGCGGGTTTGGCGCTGGTCCTCAAATTCGAGACCGTGACCTGGCTGATCGCGAATTTCGCCACCTATGTCGTCATAACCATCGTCATCGTCTTTCAGCCCGAGCTGCGTCGCCTCATCGCCCAGTTCGGTCAGCGGAACTGGCTCTCCGGAGCAATCTTCAGCGAATCGTTCCCGCTCGACGAGCTGGTGAACGCCATTTTTTCCATGGCGAAGGACAAGGTCGGTTCGCTCATCGTCATCGAGCGGAACACGGGGCTCAAGGGCTATATCGAGTCCGGCGTCGCCATCAACGCGAACATATCCGAGGAGCTGATCCGGACGATATTCCATCACAACACGCTGCTGCACGACGGGGCGATCATCATCCAGGGGGCGCGCATTGCCGCCGCCGCGTGCTATCTCCCCCTGAGCGAATCGAAACAATTGAAGAAATCCCACGGCGCCCGGCATCGCGCCGCTCTCGGTATCGCTGAGGAGTCCGATGCGCTGGTTATCGTCACCTCGGAGGAAACCGGCGGTATCACCATCATGACCAACGGAAAGATGTATCCCAAGATCAAGTTCTCCGACCTGAAGAACATGATCCTGTCCTTTATGAACCCGAAAACTGAAAAGAAGGAGACCCCGGTCGGACAATGAAGGAGTTTTTTAAAACGATGAAAGATTTCGCCGTTCGGAGAAAGGTTCTTCCGAAGGCATTGTCCATTCTCCTGGCGATCGGATTATGGCTCTACGTGGGTCAGAAGAAGATCGGCGCGGTGAAACTGCGCATCCCCGTGGAGTATCGCAATCTACCCAAAACGCTTGTTATCGCCTCGAACCAGAACAGCTTTGTCGCCGTTGAATTGCACGGTCGCAAGGAGGACCTGAACAGCGTCACCATAAAAAACCTGCGGGCCTATGTAAACCTCGAAAGCCCCAATGTGGGCGCCAAGGAGAGCTATCCCATCGAGCTGGTCAAGCAGCAGCTGCCCGACAATGTTGAGGTTGCCCTTACGCAGAAGGATATGTCGCTGGTTGTCGAACGGAAGGAAACAAAAACCGTTCGCGTGAAGCCTGTCATCACCGGTTCGATCCGAAGCGGCCACATCATGGGTATCGTCAGGGTAACGCCGGATACGGTTGTCGCAACCGGTCCGGAATCGGCCCTCCGTGATCTTTCCGCCGTTCCCACGAGGAAGATCTCCATCGAAAACGAAAAGGGCCGCCTGGTGAAAATCGTCGCGATCGACCGCAGCGCCATAAAAAAACATCTCGAGTTCGATAAAACGAGCGTCAACGTCGTCATCCCGATCGTGGAGGCGAGCAATCTAGTCCGCGTAGAACGTCCTATCGAATTGCGGAACAAAAATCCCCACTATCTGTATGAATATGAAAATATCGTGTCAAAGGTGATGTTTCGGCCTCGGAAGCCGGGAATCGAGATTTCAGGCAAGGACTTCCGGGTCATTGTCGACGTCGCTTCCGTGCCGCTTGATCGCATGTTCGACGAAAAACAGGAAGCGCGCGTGACAGTCGAGCTTCCCGTCGTCGTTGTGCCGCGCCCCGGACTCGATATTGATGTGATCTCGGTGGCCCCGGACAGCCTTTCGGTGACGGTGATCAAAAAACCGTAGGCGGTCCGGAAATACGGGCGTTCGTGCGATTCGCGTGTTTGTACCCTCATCGGCGGGACGTGCCCGATTGTCGCCAGGGAGCAAGCGAAAAAGTTACGATGGAAGCGTTCATACAAACAATAAATCCATATTCGATACTGCCCCTTTCCAGCTCGCTCCTGCTGTTGTTCATCGTCATAAGCATTATCTGCAAATACACGAAAGAGCGCCTCACGCTGGCGGTCCTGTTCTTCTGCGTGTGCATCAGTTTCTGGATGTTTTCGTCGGCGGTGATGCTCCTGTTCTCCGACAAGGACGTCTCGGACCTCATGATCATCACGTACTTTTTGGGATGGCTCCTCATCCCGTTCGCGTTTTGCGCTGTGGTGACCGTTTTTATTTCAATGCAGCGTCGCTTCCTGTACCTCTGTGGCCTCATCTACGCGGCGCTCTTTGCCGCGCTCGTCATTTTCGATTTCGCCTATGTCGAGAAGACATATTTCGGGTTTTATCCGCGGATCAGGTATCCCTTCAGTCTCATTGTGAACTGCGTATATTTCTCCACGGTTTCGTTCTATCTTACCAAGCTCTATGTATTCTTTATTTCCACCGGCGACAATATCAAACGAAACCAGGCCCGCTTCATGTGGATCGGTATGTCGCTCGGATTCATGGTCGCGCTCACGGAATCGATTTATATCATCACCCAGCGGCCGGCATCTTTCACGAAATCGATTTCCATGACCACCTATCTCACCAATGCGGCGTTGATCGGTGGGATCGTCATGAGCTATGTGGTTGTCATCGCCGCATACACGATTCATGTCCGCTCCGGCATGAAACGCCTGCCGTTCCTGAAAAGCTCCGGGATATATCTTGTGATTACGCTGTGTTTCAACAGCGCGTTGAGCTATTTCCTTATCCATTACGCCTATCCGGTCTACCCCATAAGCAGTGTCGGTGTCCTCGCGACGACCTATATCATCAGCTATGCCATTGTGAAGTACCGACTCATCGACATCACGGAGCTCCTGCGGACGTTTATCATCTACATCCTGCTCTCGGTCGTATTCCTCGGGTTCTATATTCTGGCACTGCTTCTCATGGGGAAGGGTACGCTCGATATCGTCACCATCGTATTCTTCGCGATGCTGGTCCTCTGGTTTTTCAATCCGATCCAAACGCGCATCCAGGGACTGCTCGGCCGGTATCTGTTTTCCGCGAAGCGTGATTATCAGCGCACCATCCGCGACGTGAGCATGAAGCTCGTCACCTACCTCGACTACCACACCATTGTCGAGCTTATCCGCGACACCATCGTGAACACGATGCGCGCGTCGTCCTTCACAATGCTCCTGTTCGATTATAACGATGAGTCCTATCAGCCGGCGATCGTGCACGGTCCGGTCGATACGGACGAAAAACTCAAGTTCCTTCCCACCGACGAATCCATTCGAATCTTACGGCTGGTGAACAGGGAAATCTTCCGCGACGAGCTCGTTGAGAAATCCGCCGAAGATTCGACCAATGAATACCTCGATCTCTTCGATCGCCTGAAGGCCGTCCTGGTGGTTCCGATGACCTACAAGGGCACCATCCGCGGCATCCTGTGCTTGGGCGACAAGGAGACGGGCAATATCTACACCCAGGAGGACGTCGAGCTGCTGCAAATCCTTGCGAACCAGGCGATTATCGCGATCGACAACGCGAGGCTCTACAGCCTGGCGATCACCGATGAGCTCACCAATTTATTCATCCAGCGGTTTTTCAATCAACGTATTCATGAAGAGATCGTCAGCTCCGTGCGATTCAAGCGCTCGCTTTCGCTGCTCATCGCCGATATCGACCACTTCAAGTCGGTGAACGACACTTACGGCCACCAGACGGGCGATCTGGTGCTTCGCGTCATCGCGGGCATCATAAAGGAGCAGGTGCGCACGAACGATATCGTCAGCAGGTACGGCGGCGAGGAGTTCGCGATCATCCTTCCGGAGACGGAAAACGATGTCGCGCAGATGATCGCTGAACGGATTCGTCGTAAAATCGAGGACAATGTATTCAAGGACAATATCCGATGCACGATATCGATCGGCATATCCACGATTGACGGCGCTTCCTCCTTTGATGCGGCAAAGACGAACTATGAACGCCCCGATGAATGGAAGGGCGTATTCGAGAAGATCAAGGCTGATTTCATCGCCCATGCCGATGCCGCATTATATACGGCAAAACGCGAAGGGCGGAATAAAACTATCAATAATGGACGGCTCGAGGTGTAATGTTTAACCTGTTCAAGCTATTCGGTGCAAAAAAGGTCGGGCTGGCGCTCGGGAGCGGAGGGGCGAAGGGAATAGCGCATATCGCGGTCCTTGAATATCTTTCATCGATGGGAATACCGATTCACATGCTGGCCGGATCCAGCATCGGTTCCGTCATATCCGCATTATATGCCTGCGGTTCCCTGACGCGCTTCAGAAACGATCTTCTCGCCATGAAAAAATCGGACATGATCTCATTGTTCGATCCCGTATTTCCGAAATCCGGCTTTATCGAGGGGGATCGGTTCATCGAATTTCTGTCTCGCTATGTCCCCACGACCGCCCGTCTCGAGGACCTCAGCATACCGGTGAACATCGTCGCCACTGAGTTCTTTACCGGCAAGACGGTCGTCTTTGATTCAGGCCCGGTCCTCGACGCCGTGCGCGCAAGCGTTTCAATTCCCGGCGTGCTGATACCGGTTCGACGCGGCCAGTCGCTGCTGGTCGACGGCGGGGTTACGAACCCGCTCCCCATCGATGTCGTCGAGCACATGGGTGCTGATCTCACCATCGCCGTCAATCTGCACCCCACGGTCGTGAAAACGAAATTTGAATTGCTTCGCAACAATCCCGTCAATGGCGCGGGCGGAACCGAAACCGGGAAGATGAACATCAAACAGGCCGCGCCGGACAACGAGCCCGCCGCCGAGCTTTCCAGTGACGGCGAAAAGGATCGCGGGATAATGCGATATTTCGATAAATGGTTCAGGACGCGGGAGTCGGAAAAAACCGAAGAAAAGTTTCCTACGATTTTCGAGGTGATCGGACAATCGATCGACATCATGGAATACATGATTACCGAGATGACCCTTCAGCGCCATCGACCGACCGTACTCATCGAACCGAATCTCATCGAGATGAAAACGCTCGACTTTCTTCAGGCGCGATCGGCGCTCGATGAGGGGACGCGCGCCTGCGAACGCCAGGGCAAGGCATTGCTTCGAAAAATCAAGCGACGGGTATAATACGTCTGGAGCGCGGCATGTCACGAAAAGGGGAGCTGCTTGAATCGATTCGCGTGTCCATGGGAGAGTGCAGGCTGTGCAAACTTCACGCGACGCGGAGCACCATCGTGTTCGGCGAGGGGAACCCCGACGCACGCGTCATGTTCATCGGCGAAGGGCCGGGTCGCGAGGAGGACGCGCATGGGAGGCCCTTCGTGGGTCGGGCGGGGCAGCTTCTGACGGCCATCATCGAGAAGGGCATGCGGATTCCCCGCAGCGAGGTCTATATCGCGAACGTCGTCAAGTGCCGCCCGACAGTCGATCTTGCCATGACGCGCGATCGGCCTCCCGACGAAGAGGAAACGAATGCGTGCAGCGGCTTTCTTCTTCGGCAAATCGAAGCGATCGCGCCGGATACGCGGGTCCTGGTTCGAATTTAACGGTATACCCGTAATGCCGACCTATCACCCGTCATATGTGCTTCGCAATGGCGGCGAGAACAGTCCATTGAAAAAGGACGTCTGGGAGGACATTAAAAAGGTGATCCTTCGACTCGGGTTGCGCGATGATATGCCGGTCCACAATGAACAGCAGGCAGCACCGATCAGCGATTTCGAAAGCTTGAGGGATGATAAAAAAACCGATGAGGAAGTTCAGGGCACCCTGTTTAAATGATCAGCCATGAGAGCGCTTGTTTCAACACTTCTCACGATGGTTTTGCTGGCCGATCCGCTTATCGCGCAATCGCTTCGAAAATGCACCATCGCCATCATCAAGAAGAGCGGCGTACAAGTGCCCCTTGCAGTTGAAGTTGCCGATACCGAACCGGCGCGCCAGCGCGGCCTGATGCACCGTCGATCGCTCGACCGCGGATCCGGCATGCTGTTCGTGTTTACCGATGTCGCCTATCGAAGTTTCTGGATGAAGAACACGTTCATACCGCTCACCATCGCCTATATCGACACGGACGGCGTTATCACCGACCTTCACGATATGCGACCCCTCGACACCAGCGTTCTGTATTCATCGCGTTACCCGTCACGATATGCCCTTGAGGTTAATCGCGGCTGGTTTCGCGACAATGACATTCCCATTGGCGCACGGGTGCTGATCGATGGATGCCTCGGTAAATAGGATTTCTCCTGCAGCCGATCAGCGTGCGCTCCTCGTCGCAGTGCAGCAGAGCGCCGACGATCCCGAAGAGGTGCGCGATTCGCTTGACGAGCTCACGCTCCTTGTCGCGACCGCCGGCGCCATTGTCGTCGACACGATGGTCGTTAAACGAGCAAGTTTCGATCCGGCCTACCTCATCGGTGTCGGCGTCCTCGACAGCATCAAGTCAATCAACGCCGATTGCTCGATTCGGCTCGTTGTCGTGGATCTCAATACGATTAAACCGGCGCAGGTGCGAAATCTCGAGGAATACCTCGGCTGTCGGGTCGTTGGCCGCACGGAGATCATTCTGGACATCTTCGCGCGACGGGCGCGCAGCGCCGAATCAAAAATACAGGTCGAGCTTGCCCAGCTCCGATACATCCTTCCGCGCCTCAAGGGCCTGGGCGGCGTGCTGTCCCGTCTCGGGGGCGGCATCGGAACACGCGGTCCCGGCGAAAAAATGCTGGAAACCGACCGCCGCCACATCATTCGCCGTATCTCCGCATTGAAAAAGAAACTCGATAAAATCAGCAGGCATCGTCAGCTTGTCAGAAAATCGCGTGATCGAGCGTTTCGGGGCGCGGTTGTGGGATATACCAATGCGGGAAAATCGACTCTCATCAACCGCCTCGCAAAGGACGATCTGTTCGTCGAGGACCGTTTGTTCGCGACGCTCGATTCGTTCACGCGAACAGTATACATCAATGACGATACGACTATCCTGCTCACTGATACCGTCGGTTTTATTCGAAATCTTCCGGCAAATCTCATCGAATCGTTTCAATCAACACTCGAGGAGATCCGGCATGCCGATTTTCTCGTCCATGTCGTCGACTGCACTGCGCGAAGCATAACGGGCAACAGGGAAACAGTAGAACGTGAACTCGCACGACTCGAAGCGTTTGATAAGCCGGTTCTCCTTTTTTTCAACAAGGCCGATGCCGCCACCCCTGAAGCGATCGAGCGAATCATGATCGCGCATCCCTCTGCGTTGGTCGGTTCGGCGGCAACCGGTTCCGGCATTGATGCTCTCCGGTGCGCGCTGCTGGACCTTTCCGAGCGGCGAAGGAAATTCAATCGAGCGGGGTAGTCATCCCTAAAGAATCGTCGATCGAGTACCGATGTAGTACGTATGAAACATAAAGGTCTCTATCCGCTTATCGCGCTCTTTGCTGCGCTCGCCGGTGCATATCTTCTGTTCGCGAAAGCGACACTTTCCGGAAATCCGTTCATTTCAAAAGCGCAGGGGCTTGATGATATCGAAAAACTCGAGGATCTGATCATTATTAACGGCCTTGAAATGAGCTCCAACCGTCCAATCGATGATTCCCCGTTGTCCGTAGATGGATCTATTATATACGATGACGAATTTGATGCACCCTCCCAACGTGTGAAATCATCCGAATCGACGATCGCGTCGAAAAAGTCATCGAGTCCTCGTCCGGCCGAAATTATGGCGGCGCTGAAAAAGGAAGATGCCCGATGGCGGATCCACAAGCACCGGATACGGAAGGGGGAAAACCTCTGGGCGATCGCACATCGGTATGGCGTCAGCCATTCGCTCATCATCAGGATGAACGAGATTACCGACCCGGACATGCTCACCGCGGGAAATCAGATCTCCGTGCCGAGTCGGCGCGACTTTTCGAATTCCGCGAAACGGAACGTGGCGACTCGTGCCGCTATTGCACAAAAAACGCCGGAACGGCATCCAAGCGCGTACACGGGGAAACGTCCCGGCACCCGCATTGATGGAGAAATTGCACGGACGGCATCGCCAGTTAATGATCTCGAGTCCGATACAAAGGACCGCTCATCGCATCCGGAAGCGGTCCGTTCGGACCGTCCGGTTCGATTTTCTCTCCAATGGCCGCTTCGGGGAAAAATCACATCATCGTTTGGCAAACGAACCGATCCGTTTACCCGGAAAAAGGCGTTCCATTGCGGTCTCGATATCAGCGCGAATGTCGGTACGCCCATCAAGGCCGCTTCCTCCGGACGCGTCATTTTCAGCGGATGGAAAGACGGCTATGGCAAGGTCGTTATCATGAAGCATGATCATGGCTACATTACGGTATATGCGCACAATAACAAGAATTTCGTCTCCGAGGGCGATAGTGTCGATGCGGGAACGATCATCGCCGAATCGGGAATGACAGGCGCCGTCACCGGTGCGCATCTCCATTTTGAATTGCGAAAATATCTCACCCCGTTAAATCCCGTGCGGTTCTTGCGATGAAGAGAGAAGTCATGCATTGTTCTTCCACACAACGAAGTGTTCCTCGTTTTATTGCTGCATCCTTATTATTGCTGATGATTCCTGTCGCAGCGCTCGCTACGATTCCGATTCAATCGGAAGCACGGCGGATGAAGGTGTTTTACGCGAAAACCGATACAGTCGGCTGGGACGTGGTGCTGCGCGGCACGGTCCAGTCGATCGGAACAAATATCGACATTCCTCCCGGGGACTTGTCCCAAACCGTGCAGGACAAATCGAAGGCGACCATTCGTTTCAGCGATGCGTTCGGCATCAAGCCGGGCGATACGCTCTACGTGGTCAATGAGAACAATCTTATCATCGCCAAGGTGATTGTCCGCCAGGTGTTCAAGAGCCAATCGTTCGGGCACATGGCTGTTGGCGTGGGCAACCTTCGGCTGGCCAGGGCAAGCGACCGCGTTGTGCAGAAGGTTGATGAGGAATATTCCAAATATGCGTTCATTTACAAATCCCGCGGGGATTACTTCCGCCACCATGGCAAGATCGGAGAGGCGATCGAACAATACAAGCGGGCCATTGAGATTGACCGCCGGAACCCGGAAGCGCACCTGGCGCTGGGAATGATCTACCTGCAAAAGGACCTCCTGCAATTTGCGAAGAAGGAGTTCGACGAGGGATATCGCGAGATCAGGAGAATGTACGATGCGGAGGATCGCTATCACTTGCTGAAAGGCATGGTCGAAACCCGATATCGCAGTTTGAGTTATGCGAGCGTTCCGCTTGCCTCTCGAAAGACCCATAAGATTGAAGCGATCAAGTACGCGAAAGAAGCGCTCTCGTTGCATCCGAGCGCGAAAGAGATGCATTATCTCATCGGGCTGATATACATCACGAAGCCGGAACCGATGGATGTCGAGGCGAAAAACGCCTTTTTAAAGGCAATTGAGCTCGATCCGGAGCTCACCGATGCGCTCGTACATCTCTCCGTTCTCTATCAGCGCCATAACAACAACGACAAGGCGCGACTGTACGCGAATCGGGCGCTCGAGGTTGACCCGACGAACCAGCGGGCGCGTTATGTGTTGAAAAGCATCGAGAGCAAATAGGCTCGGGACGGCATCACAGTGCTAGGAGAGCACCTCTGAAAGCGAACTGAGCTCAAGCAGGCTGAGTACGCGCGGCGTTGCATTGACGATGCGAAGTTGTTTGTCCTTCTTTTTTTGTTTCTTGAGCAGGGTTATCAGCAGTCCGATTCCGGTCGAATCCATATAATCGACGTGGGAAAGGTCGATCTCGATATTCTTGTCGGTGGAATCACCCATTTCAAGGAGCTTGTCCTTGAAATCCTTTATTGACCGCATCTCTATCGGGCCGTTGGCGATGATGGTGACGATATCCTGCGACTCGACAATTTGATATTCCATTAATAGATCCTACAAAATTCAAATTTGATTTTGAAAATATATTCGCATTACTTTTTGATATTTTTGTCAAGATAAAATCAAGCGAAGCCTGAAAAAATGGCCCGTAAATATTTCTTGACCAAATTTTAATGTTTTTACATAAATAGCTTTCATCACAATTTGCAACAGGAACAGAATGAATCGCGAAGAAAAGGCGAAACGGAACAAGAAGGCGATCCTGAGCGCTATCAAGCGGTGCCTGGATCGGGTCGCGTATTCGTATATCTCGATGCAGGACGTCGCCGACGAAGCGGGAATCTCGAAGGGCGGGCTTAGGTATTATTACCCCACGAAGGAATCCCTATACATGGCCCTCATCGAGGATTTTTTCACCGAGATGGACGAGGACCATCTGTCGATTATCAATTACCTGGACTCGAACGAGGATCGCGCGGTGCTGTCGACGCTCTTCGGAATCGAACGATTCATGCTCAATCAGCAGAATATCAAGATCTTCATCAACCTGATCCTCTATGGCCTCGAAGACCCGAAGATCATGGAGCCCATTCGTACATACATCAGGAGCCAGCTGAACCGCTATGAAAACATCGTGGAGCAGGCCAAGAGCAATATGCCGCCCATCAGCACCGAAGAATTCAAGCTGCCATTCAAGGCGCGGATCGCCCAGATCATTTTTCTGAGCGCCGGTCTCCTCGAAACGGTCGATCCCATGGGGATGGACCCCTCCATGCTCACGCGATACGTCCTGTCGCTGTTCACCGAAACGCAGTCGTAGCGTACAACGACATCAGACGGGCACGGCCGCGGCGATCTCCATGCCGCGGGTGAGCGCCTTAAGGTTAAGGGGGATTTTTGCGTGCAATCGCTCCGGAAACACGTCGCCCATCACCCGCTCGATATCATCGAAACCAAGAATGGGCGAGCGCTCAAGGAACGCGCCAAGCGCAATCATGTTCGCGACCTTCGCGGTGCCGAGTGAAAGCGCCTCTTCGTTGCACCGGATCGTAATGGCGGAGATATCGCCACGTTCGATTTTCTCATCCGGGATAAGGCTGGTATTCGCGATCAGTGATCCTCCCGGGGCGACCATGGCCTGATATTTATCGAGCGCGAGCACGTCCATGGCGATCACGCAGAGCGGGTGATTGGTGATGGGCGATCCGATCTCGTGGTCCGACAGCACGACGGTCACCGTGGTGCGCCCGCCGCGCTTTTCCACGCCGTAGGACGGCAGATAGGTCACCTCGAGCCCTTTGCGGATCGCCGCCTCCACGACGAGCTGGCTGATGACCTGAATGCCCTGACCGCCGAACCCGCCCATGATCACATCACCGTACATGCGCATACCTCACAGGAAGTCCTTCCCGGTCCGTTCCTTGAACACCCCGAGCGGATAATAGGGTATCATTTCATTCTCGATCATGTCGATCGCCTCGAGCGGTGTTACGCGCCAGTTCGTGTTGCAGGTCGAGAGCATCTCCACCACCGAAAAGCCCATCTCCGCGTTCTGCATCTCGAGCGCCTTGATGACCGCCTTGCGCGCCTGGTTGACATGCCGCGGCGTGTGAAGCGCAACGCGGGTCGAGTAACAGACGCCCTCCAATGTCGCGAGCATCTCGGCCATGCGAATCGGATATCCCTCGCTCTTGAAGTCTCGACCGTAGGGGCTGGTGGTCGTCTGCTGTCCAAGAAGCGTCGTCGGCGCCATCTGGCCGCCCGTCATCCCGTACACCGAATTATTGATGTAAAAGACGGTGACATTTTCTCCGCGGTTTGCGGCGTGAATGACCTCCGAGGTGCCGATGGCGGCCATGTCGCCATCACCCTGATAGGCGAATATTATCTTGTCCGGCTGTGCGCGCTTCATGCCGGTCGCGCATGCCGGGGCCCTTCCATGCGGCGCCTCGAGTACATCGATGGGGAAGTAATGGTAAAGAAACACGCAACAGCCGACGCCCGGTATGCCGATGGTGCGTTCGCGTATTCCCAGTTCGTCTATCGCTTCGGCGATGAGCCGGTGCGCGATGCCGTGGGTGCATCCGGGACAGAAGTGGGTCGGCCTGTCCAGGAGCGATGCGGGCCGCTGGAATATTCTATTCACCGACTACGCCTCCTCGAGCGCTGCAACGACTTGCGCCTCAATGTCGTCGGGATAGGGGACCCCGCCTCCCGGCCGGCCGTAAAAAAATATCCGCGAATCACGATGCGCGGAAATCTGCACGTCGCGGAGCATTTGCCCGGTGTTCATCTCGACCACCAGGATTTTCTTGATTCGAATAGAAAAATCATGCACCTGATGCACTGGAAAAGGAAAGAGGCTGATGGGGCGCAACAGACCCGCCCTGATGCCGCGTGCGCGAAGGTTCTCAATGGCGGTTTTCGCAATACGAGCCGGCGTGCCGAATGCGACAATCATCAGTTCGGCGTCCTCGAGGTGTCGCGTTTCGTACATGACCTCGCGATCGCGGATGATATCGTATTTCTGTTTCATGACCAGGTTGTGCGCTTCCTGCTCTCCGTCTGCGAGATAGAGGGACTTGAGCAATTGCGGCGCGCGCCCTTTGCATCCGGTGAGCGCCCAGGGCTTGTCCGGGACCACCACCGGCTCCCGCGGCGTGAGCCGGCAGGGCTCCTGGAACTGTCCGATCATGGCGTCCGCGATGATCATGGCCGGATTGCGATAGGTGTCGGCGAGCTCAAACGCCTTGATCGTGAGGTCGAACATTTCCTGAACTGACGCGGGCGCCAGCACGATGCTGTGATAATCACCGTGTCCGCCGCCGTGCACCGCCTGGCTGTAATCGCCCTGGGTCGGCGCGATACCTCCCAGGCCCGGACCGCTGCGCATGATGTTCACCACAACGCAGGGGATGTCGGAGCCCGCCATGTACGACAGGGCCTCTTGCATGAGGGATATCCCCGGCCCCGACGACGAGGTCATGGCGCGTTTCCCGGAGGCCGCCGCACCCATCACCATATTGATCGAGGCGATCTCGCTCTCCGCGGGAATGAACACGCCGCCGACCTTCGGGAGGTTGCGCGACAGGTACTCGGGAATATCGTTCTGTGGGGTGATGGGATAGCCGAAATAATATCGACAGTGCGCCTGTATGGCGCCCTCGGCAAGCGCAATATTTCCCTTGGTGAGGCGTCGGTCCATCACTTGAACACCTCGATGGCGGTGTCTGGACACATGATCGCGCAGGTTTTGCACCCGGTGCAGCGGTCTTCTTGCTCGTGGATGAACTCGGCGGGGAAATACCCGGTCTTGTTGTGCATGGTGGACTCGCGAATGACATTGCGCGGACAGTACTTAACGCAGAAATAGCATCCCTTGCACCGTTCGCTGTCGATTACGATATACGGCATAGTCCCATTACGCTGTCGTTCTGATGCATGCCCGCTTGGGGTACAACTGCGTCAATGAAATGTGATGCAGCGATTCTGTAAATACTTTCTTGTGAAATTAATATGAACATCCCGATTATTTGATGATTATTGACACTCATCGCATATCGCAAACATCGATGATTGATCGCATCAGTGTGTTCATCAAAACGATTCTCGTGTTGCATCACAACGGTCACGGAATCAACATTCAAAAACGAATTAATCCCTATGGGCTTTTTTATTTGACAAATACTTCTCTGTTATGTATTTTAAAATAGTTGATCAAAATACCATTTATTCATATACGTGCGAACACGATCGTTAACTTCAATAATTGCATTGGGCGCCATGATGATTCGACTTCTCTCGCTATGCCTTCTGATCATGAGCACCATCCTGTCGCTTTCGTGCGGCAAGTGGAAGGTGGACACACATCGATCCGGGAAGATCGCCGATATACCCTTTGGCGAGGCGCCCGGCAGCATCGCGGTGATCCGCAATCCGAGCGGTTTCATCGACATCACATTTTTGGTTCGGCTTTCACGCGGAAAGATCCTTACGGCCGACAACCTGCTGAAACGGGTCCAGGTGCTTGATCGCGGCGGTTCGCCCGAGCTCGTCATCGGCTCCCAGAAAAGCGCCGGAAAGCCCGGCGCCGGCCAGCGCATCGCTCCGTTTTCCTTCAGTATCATCGGCGAGATGGTGCTGGATTCCGAGGGCAACCTCTATGTCCAGAACCGCTTCTCCTCCGCGCAGGCGCGGCGGAAGAGCAGCATCGACGATCTGAACATCACCCCATCCTATGTTCTGGTGTTCGATCGCAAGGGAGCGCTGAAATACACGCTCGGCCAAACCGGGGCATCCGATATCCCATTTTACTACATCGAGAGCATCGATGTCGACACCAAGGACCGCCTGCTTGTCGTCTCGCGCTCGCTGAATACCTGGAGTGTTTCGCGTTACACCGGAAAGCGCCGCGACAGTTACGCGAATCTCGGCAAGCTCGATTTCACGGAGAAGGAGAAGGAGGGAACCTTTACCGGGAAAATCGAGTTGGTGCGCACCATGCACAACGGCGAAGGGGCGGTGATCTCCGTAGCGTACTATCATCAATCACGGTTCAAGTACCGAAAGATTTTTACATACGCCATCGATCAGGAAAAGATCGTGCGGACGGCGCTATCGACGCCCGATCCGAAAAACGAACTCTTCTCGATCATCGACAGCCGCTATCTGTACCTGTGGAACGTCGAGAATAAAAAGATCAAATTCATGGTCTGCAATCTCGACGGGGGGATCGTGAACAATATCTTGCTCAAAATGCCGGACGATTTCGATTCCTTCGGAGAAATCCTCATCGACGAATCGGGGCTGTTTTACTCCATCAGCGCCCGAAAGGACCGGATAACGGTCATCGAATGGAAGTAGCGCTCATGCGGAATCGGTGACGTCATGAAAGTGGTAACCGCGCGCCAGATGCAATCGATCGACCGCGCAACCATCGACTCGATGGGCATCCCGGGTGTCGTGCTCATGGCGCAGGCGGGCAGGGCGGTCGCGGATCGTGTCCTATCCCTGTGTTCGCCATGTTCGTCCGTCGCCGTCATCTGCGGAACGGGAAACAATGGGGGCGATGGGTTCGTGGTCGCGTACCATCTCTGGAACCACGGCATCCAAACCACGGCGTATCTGTTAGGCGAGAGCGCACGGCTGACTCCCGATGCCCGCATATTCCACGATACCTGCGTTCGTGCGGAAATCACGGTTCATGTCGTTTCAGGCGAGGGGCATCTCGCCGACATCCCCTTATCCGAATACGATCTAATCGTTGATGCGATGACCGGCACCGGATTTTCCGGTCCCGCCCGCGGCCTGCTTGAAGCGGCGATCGGCGCGATCAATGAATGCGGCGTTCCCGTCGTTTCCGTGGATCTTCCCAGCGGGCTATCGTCCGATGGCGAGGCGCCGAACGGACCGGCGATCCGGGCGCAACACACCGTGACGATCGGCGTGCCGAAGATATCGACTGTGACACATCCATGCGCGGCATATTGCGGTGAGCTTACGATCGCCGACATCGGCTTTCCGAAGGCGCTTACCGACACGAACGATATCCGCACCGAGCTCGTCGACGAGCGCTTTGTCCGGGCCCACTACCGTCGCCCAACCGATCCCGATCTCCATAAGGGGAAAGCGGGCAGCGTTCTCTGCATCGGCGGATTCGACGGCATGGAGGGCGCCATCATGATGTCGATCGCTGCCGCCTTCGAGACAGGCATCGGTTTGGCGACGCTCCTGACGACCCGCTCCGCCCGCGCATCAATCGCCGGACGAATCCCGGAGCTCATGACCATGGCATTGCCCGATGACGATGGTACGTCTGCCGTGAGATCGCTCGAGATACTACCGACGAATCGAAAATATTCCTCCGCACTGATCGGTCCCGGCATGGGGCGGGATGATTATTCCGCACGAGTGTTCGCTGCGTTCATGCTGCAGCTTCCCGCGACCTCGATATCCTCCGTCGTCATCGACGGCGATGGGCTCTACCATCTTGCGGATTATCTTGCAACACACGCGCTTCCTCACGGTATTTCGTTTGTTGTCACGCCCCATGTTTCCGAAGCGGCGCGGCTTGCCGGATCGACAGTGGAGGCGATCTCATCGAACCGCTTCGAAGCCGCAATGTCGCTGGCGTCTAAAACCGGCGCTGTGGCCGTGCTCAAGGGTCCGGCAACGATATCAAGCGATGGACATCAGGCGCTCATCAATACAACGGGCGATTACCGGCTCGCAACGGCGGGTTCCGGCGACGTCCTTGCGGGGATTCTTGTCGCGCTGTTGAATGCCATCGAGCCGCTCGTTGCGGCCGGGATCGCCGCGTATGTGCATGGGGCCGCGGCCGATCGATTCGTGCGGGAAACCGGGGCGCTCTCAATCAAGGCGACCGATATCATTAGCCGAATCCGGACAATTTTGTCCGGATCAGCCCAATAATGCGTTTAGTTTTTGAAAGATGCGGTACGACAATAGTATAAGCGGCACCTGTGGCCGAAAACCGAGATGAAGCAGACGATTTTTTATTTTGACAGCACGGCCCGACGCCTCTTCGTCGAGAAGGTCGACGAGCAAGGTGAGAAGCACGTCTCCCTGTCGTCGCCCTATAACTTCGTCACGGACAACGAAATCGTCGCCCGCGTGATCGAGATCGAATCACCCGAGGATATCTCGAAACAGATCGACAAGGGCCAGACCTATTATACCGCGGAGAATTATACCAAATTTCGCGCCGGCGATGGCATTGTGTTCGACGAGACGGCGCGCGCCTATCGTGCATCCACCTATGGGTTCGCGATCTTCGACCGCGATCGATCGTTGGTACGGCTTCTGTCGCCGCTCCAGATATCGAAGGACAAGGTAAGCGCGTTTTATGTCATCTTCCCCACTAAACGCGGCGTGTTGCCGACCTACAAGCACATCGAGGATGCGCTGTTTAACGCGAAAATTGTCGCCATTGTGGACAAGGGAGAGATCGAACAACAGCTTGCCGCCATTGATCCGACGAAGCCGGCAGTGCATCGCGTTCGCGTCGCTCGCGGCAAGTCGCCCATAAACGGATATGACGAATACTTCATCCCGCTCATTAAACTCGAGAAAAAGGCGGGCAAAGTCCTCGACGACGGCCGAATAGATTTCCGCGAGGTCGAATCGATTCAGGAGATTAAGAAGGGGCAGGAGATTCTCCAGAGATTTCCAGCGGTCAAGGCCGTAGACGGTTACACCATCTACGGGGAGAAGATCCTCGCCGAGATCGAAAAGAAAACGGGCTATCTCAAGGGCGAGAACATCGTCAAAGCGGAAACCGAGGAAAACGTGTTCGTGTCGTCCATCGATGGCTGCCTCGAGGTCGAGGGACAGCTCATCTCCGTCCTGCAAATTGCGCGCATCAAGGGCAATGTCGATTACGATTCCGGCAATATCGATTTTAACGGTTCCGTTCACATTATGGGATCGGTCATGCCCGGGTTTTCCGTCAAGGCGAAGGGAAACGTGATCATTGATAAAAACGCGGATGACGCGACCATCGAGGCGGAGGGCGACGTGACCGTCAAGCTCGGTATCACCGGGAAAGGCCAGAGTCGCGTTATCGCCGGTGGGAAGGTCCGTGCAGGGTATGTGCTTAACGCGCACATCGAGGCCGTCGGCGAGATATTCGTAGACGATTCCATCATCAACAGCTGGGTGTTCTCGAACGACAAGATTACCGTCACCTCGAAGCACGGACAGATCATCAGCGGCGAGGTGACCGCGCGCCATGATGTGATTGCGAATGTCATCGGCAATACGCAGGAGAACACGACGACGGTGTCCGTCGGCAAGAGCCTGTTCATCGAAAGAGAGCTTCTGGACATTCGCGCCGACATGGAGAAGGCGCGGACATTGGTGAACGAGATCATCATCAAGATAAAGACGAGTTTCGGCGAAGGGCTCTTCGAGAATCCGAAGGATTTTATCGCCATCCTGCCAACCGTTAAAAAGAAACAGTGCCTTCTGCTCCTGAAGGAGCTTTCGGATTCGAACAAGGAAATCAAGCACCTTGCCGAGCTACGCGCCCAAGCCGAGGAAAAACTCAAGCTGGACCGGGAACCGTCCATCGTGGCGAACAATACGATCTACCCCGGAGCCGTTTTGATGGTCAAGAAACGAAAGCGGGTCATCAACGAGGTCATGCAGAACGTGAAGTTCTTCGAGGACCCGGCCGAGAAGGTGATCCGATTCACCTCGGCCATTTAGCCCCTTTTTTCGCCCACCGCGCCATTTATTGATCGAATTTATTTGACAAAAATCGAGGCATGCCCACTCTGAGCACAGATATTTCAGGAGGCACACTATGGGCATGCCAGGAATGTGGGAACTCGTTATCATTTTTCTTATCGTCCTGCTCGTTTTCGGCGCAGGTAAAATCCCAAAGCTCGCGAAAGACATCGGAAGCGGCATTCGGGAATTCAAGAAATCGGTAAGCGGTGAAGACGATTCCCGTTCACAAAAAAACGACAACACCGCATCCTCGAATAACAACTCCAACGACAATAGCGCCAAGAGTTAATGGCCTCTCGAAAGCAGTGTTTCGACGAGGCCGTACGCGCCGCGTCGGAAGAATTTCTGACAGAATCGTTTACGCGCACGTATTCATCGATTTTCGATGCGCAGGACGAGATGCGCACCGCGCTCAAGGGATCCGGATACGCCCCGACATTTTCCGAATCGGGTGATCCGATTTATTCGCTGCCGGACCTTCGCGCACATGACGCACTTGCATTATGCGTCATCGACAGCCTCAAACGCATTGCCGAAATAATACGTGCGCAGCACCCGGGTATAGATTTCACTCCCGTCATCGAGTCGACCGCGTTCGATCGTGAAGCCCTTTCCGAGCTCGTCGGCTCGTTCGCGTCGCAATCGATGAACCAGATTGAATCCCTGTCAGCCCGGTATCGCGTTGGCGCCGAAGAGCTCGTGTTTCTTTTAACGTATGCGATTTCACCGTGTTACGCATTCGCCCGTCAACAATACCGGGGAACTATCGAGACACAGACCCTGGAGCGGTATCGGTGCCCCTTCTGCGGATCGCTTGCCGACATGGCGCTTTTACACCAAGACGCCGGCACGCGGTATCTGCACTGCTCCCGATGCGAACTCATCTGGCAGGTCAAACGGGTCGCATGCGCCGTATGCGGCAATGAGAATATCGACGATCTCGGCTATTTCGAGCTGGACGGGCGTGAATCCGACTATCGCATCTCGTACTGCGACCACTGCCATGGGTACATCAAAACGGTCCTCATCCCGAAGTTCGACGATCCGCTCATGCGCGATGTCGTCATCGACAACCTCATGACGGCCAATCTCGACCATGCGGCCATCCACCGCGGGTATTCGCGCCCCTGACCGACCATGGTGATCCTCTCAGGCGACTCGACGCTTCTTGGCGCATCGATCGCGCCGATACTCAGAAACAATTTCCAGGTTTATTCATTCGATGATGATCGCGGCTCGGTGAGCGATCCTTCATTTGTCCGCTCTCTTGTCGACAAGGTACGTCCGCGCGCATTTGTGTATTGCACGCCGTCATTCGATCCGGTTGCGTGCGCATACGACCCTGAGCAAGCCTATTACTTCAACGCGCGCCTTCCCGCCGCGCTCGCCGCAACATGCAGCGATGCCGGTGTCGGCTTCGTCGCGTTCAGCTCCTCGCATGTCTTCGGTTCCCCGTCGCAGTCGGCGCATCGTGACGATGACGAACCGCACCCGATCTCAACCTTCGGAGATTCGCTCGCGCTTGGGGAATCGCATATTCGCGCTGCATCGGCGAATTCGCTAATCGTTCGCATCGCCGAGCTATGCCATCCGGATGCATGGTTCATCGGCGGCGCCGTGCGCAGCCTGTGTGCCGGAAAAAGGGTAACCGTCGTCCGTGACTGGCGTGTTTCGCCGACATCCCTCTTTGATTGCGCAAACGCGCTGGTTGGGCTCTTGTTGAAGGACCATCATGGAATCGTGAATGTATCATGCGCGGGAAGCGACAGCATGCGATCGGTCATCGAGAGAGCCGCCGGACGCGTTTACGACCTACGTGGCGTCGATGCAACGTCGATGATCGACGAGGTCGATGCCGTTGAGTTTGTCACGCCGTATGATTTCCCGCTATCGGCCGTGCTTGACATTTCGCTCTTGTCCCGTGTCGCTTCATGCAATCCTCGTCCCTGGCAAGAGGCGCTTCGAGAATGCGTAGAGGCGATAATCGCGTCAGGACAATAATCGCTTGACGAGGTAGCACCCGGCGAGAAGCAGCACGAGCGTAATCAGCACCACCGCCTTTTTCCAATCTTCGAAGTCCCTCCCACGCTCAAGCATGATGAAGACATGGGTCGAGAGCGTTGCCGTAATTGACATGAACATGGCGTACAAAACCAACGAAAGTGAAAAAAGACCGATCCCGACGAAGAGGCCTGCAATCTGATGGACAGCCCCAGCGTTAGAGTGGAACGATCGCAGAAGTCCCTGACCGCGTCCGGTTATTGAAATGTCGAATACGCGCAAGAGGTCCGACGGAATGGCGGAAAATACGGCAGCGCCTTCATGAGGAATGATCGATTCGGTAAGAAACGCGGTCAGGGAAAATGCGCCCACATGAACGTAGTACAGGACGCCGACGACCAGCAATCCGGTAAAAGAGAGTATGGGAATAAAAAAAAGCAGATTGAAATTATGACGACGGATGAAATGGAACAGGTTGATCGCGTTTTCCGCTATTCCGGACTTCCGATATGCGACAAGCGGCGGGTAAAACCAGAATCCGATAATCGCGACAATGATGATGCCTAGCGACAGCAGGTATACGGGCAGGAATATCAGCGAGTAGAAAAACGGGCCGATCAGCGGAATATGCCCGAACACGATAAAGAGGGCGCCCGCGGAAAACAGCACCAGGACATTGGTGATGCAAATCGACGGAAGGGCTCGAATGATAAATCGCGGCAATGACCCCGCGTCGGCATAGTTCTGCCGGAAGAGGTCCTTGATGGTGATCCGCGAAATGACCGCGGCGATGGTGACATAGGCGACGAAAACGATCAGAATCGGGACCAACTGGAGGACTCCGCGAATCGACGCATGGGTTTTCGGCACCACATGCATTACGACAAGCGTGTCGATGCGCGCATAGACAATGAGCAGCAATGCAAGGAGGACAGTCCCGATTACACCAGCCCCTATTTTTGGAAGCGTAAAAGAAGACGCGCAGACGGTAAATATCTCGCGTAGGGTGAAATCACGGAACGTGTCCACAGAGAATACCGGTTCCGTGTTGCGAGAAACCGGTGTATCGACACGCCTCTTCGCGGTTTTTTCCGATGGATCGGCCGGCTTTTTTCGAAAAATGGATACAACGGTCACCAACCGACCAATTTTTTGCGCAATGGTCCCATCATTTTTCTTCGGTCGTGTTGCTGGAGCTTGTGCTCGCTGCGTCGTGGCATCAACCGCCACGGGCGCGACGGTCGGGAAATTGACAACGAATTGCTTTCCGCATCTCCTGCAGGTAAGGCGATACTGCGGGCTGGAAGCCGTGGTAAACGTAATCGAGTACAGACAATTGCAATGCTGGCAAAATGCGATTTTAATATACTTCCCGCAGCTTCTGCACTGGAAGATCGAATGACGCAATCCGCTCACCTGCGCATCGGTGAGCGTATACTGGGAATCGCATGTTGAACAGGTTATCTGCATACTTAGTCGTCCAGCATCTCAAGGTTCAGGGATTCTATGTCCTCACGGCTGTTCTTTCCCGTTTCACGTTCAATCATTCGCGCCTTTCGTTTGCGCGCCAGTTCGAATACGCTATCGGGATCATCGTGCTCGAGTGAGCATGAGTCCGTTGGCTGCGTACCCTCAAGAAAAATCTCCGTGCGGCTCGCGCATCCGGGGACCGGGAGCATTCCCGTCTTCGTGCATACGGTGCAATATGTTATGCCCTTCGGGCGACGCGGGAAGGGCGCTGGTTTTCTTGTCGCATAGATCGACTTCATGTACGATCCCCATATCGGGGCCGCAGCAACGGCGCCGCTCTGTCCGTGGCCGAGGGTGAACTTTGGCGAATCGCATCCGACCCAAACCGCCGTTACCATGTCCGCGGTATATCCGACGAACCACGCGTCCTTGAAATCGGAATTGGTGCCGGTTTTTCCTGCGGCCGGCAGACGAAATCCGGCGGCGCGTCGAATCGGCCCATGACCGGTCCCGGAATCAACGACACTGCGGAGAAGGTCGGTGAGGATATAGGAAACGCCCGGATGTACGAGCTGTTTTTTATGAATTTTTTCGATTTCGGCTTCCGTATCATTGATGCGTTTTCCGTGCCGATCGAGTATATAACGGATACAGTACGGACGCACCGATTTCCCGCCATTTGCGAACACGGCGAATCCGAGCGCTATCTCGTATGGAGACACCTCGGTGGTTCCAAGCGCGAGCGTCGGATTTACATCGAACCGACTGTCGGGGAGTCCCATCAGGCGACCGGAAAATTTCGCGATGCGATCACCGCCGATCTCATCGTATGCCAGGACCGAGACGACATTCAGCGATGAGCTGAGCGCCTTTCGCACGAGTACTTTGCCGCTATAGGATTTATTGTAGTTTGTCGGGGTCCAGCTCTTTCGAACGCCCTCGAAGGCGGTCGGCGAATCCAAAAAGGAAGTCGCGGCGGTTATTATTTTTGATTCGAGGCCCGCACCGTACACAAACGGCTTGAATGCCGATCCCGGCTGACGGAGCGATTGAAAGGCGCGGTTGAGCTGGTTCGCGTCATCGGTGTCGCTCCCACCGACAACGGCGACAATCGCACCGGTTCTTGGATCGATTGAAATGAGCGCGCCTTCGACACGTGACGATCGAATGAATTCTTCATTGTGCGAACTGTCATCTTCCGCGACCTGCGCAATGGACGAAACGCCCAGCACATCCGACAGGAGGATGATGGTGTCCGAAAGGTCCCGACGGACCGCGTTGATTGCAGCGTGTGCATTCCCCGCCGCTTTCGTGCGCTTGGCGATCTGTTCCTTTCCAAGTTTTGCGAGTTTCCATGCGTTTACCCGAGCCGCGATTGTTCGCTGTCGTTCGACGCCTTCGGACAATGTTCGCTGGGCGATATCCTGCGCATTGAGATCAAAGGTCGTGTAGACAGAAAGACCGCCGCGGTATACGGTCTCCTCACCGTACTGCGCGACGAGCAGTCGCCTGACATGCTCGGTCACCTGCGGCGCGCGATCTGAACCGCGTTGACGAACGCTTGCCGTCGGAGATTGAAGACGCAATGAGGCGAGAAATGTGGCCCAAAAACCGTCGAAATCGCGATTGACCGTAGATTTTTCAACGTGGCCGTCCTGGATCATCGTATAGAGAATCCCCTTGCTCTTCTCATAGACGTTGCGTGGATTGACCAGCGGCGAGAACCGTCGCGGCGCCGCCGGGATGGAGGCCAGAACCGCGGCCTCGATCGGGGTGAGGGCGCGGGCGTCTTTATCGAAGTAAAAGCGCGCCGCCGACTGTACCCCGTAGACGCCATGCCCGAAGTACACCTGATTCAAATACATCTCAAGGATCCGGTCCTTGGTGAATTTTTTTTCTATCTCCCCGGCGAGCAGCAATTCAACTATTTTACGCCTGATGGTTCGTTCGCGTCCGGTATACAGCTGTTTCACGAGCTGTTGTGTTATCGTAGACCCTCCCTGGCGGATTTCCCCGGCGGCGATGTCGACGACTAGCGCACGGAGCACGCTCAATGGATCGATTCCTCGATGGCGATAAAAACCGCGATCTTCGGCGCTTAAAAATGCTGCCCGCACCACCGGGGGGATGGCGCTCAAATCGGCATAGCTTCGCTTCTCGTCATAGAGTTCCGAGATGAGAACGCCGTGTGCATCGTATAGTTTCGTCGAAAGAGCGGGATTGAACGGCTTGATGGTGCGAATCTCCTCATGTGAGACGAAGTAGACGGTAAGAAAATACCCAAGCGGAGCGAGGAGCAGCAGCCCAATCGTAATTGCGATTGCCGTTCGAATAACCGTTTTTGTCCGGTCAGAATTCGTCATGTTCGCGCACCTTCCGCTCGTGCTGGTCCGCTTTCAACGAGTCTCCCGTGAAGCGATATACATCCGAGAGGAGCAGATGGGATGCCACGCTCTTCGGATTGATCGCAAGCGCCGCCTGGAGGCATTTCATGGTGTGCCGTATATGCCGCGCGCGGAATGCCCGATCGCGATTATCGAACAGTAGATGCGCCATGTAGACGAGCGCACGCTCGTTTTCGGGATCGATCGATAACAAGCGGTCGATAATCGCCGCCGCCTTGGAAATCTTTTTTGTCCGTCGATACGCTTCCGCGGCCGCGAAGTACGCATCGGCAAGCGTGGGGCATGCCTCCATCGATTGATGATACGCGGCGAGCGCGCGATCCATTTTCTTCGCTTTTTCGAGTTCAATCCCGAGGTTCATGATGCGAGAACCCTCCTCGCGGCACAACGCGCTGCACGCATTGAACGACGCCCGTGCGGATGTCCGATCGCCCGCACCGACGTAGGAGCGGATGAGATTGAACTGGGCTCCCATATTGTTCCGATTGATGTCGACCGCCCGCCGATAATGGTAGCGCGATTCATCGAACTTTCCGATCGTATCGTACAGCGCGCCGATACGGACATGAATATCATCCTGCTCGGGTTTTATCTCGAGGGAGCGATTGAAGTAGCGAATGGCCTTTTTGATCTTGTGGCGACTCGCATAAATATCGCCGATCATATTCGCCGCATCCGTGAGGGTGTCGTTTAGGGTAAGCGCTCGCGTCAGGTTCTCCAGCGCGAATCCGAACATCTGTTCTCGGTACTGGACGGTTCCTTTTTTTAAATAGTACTCCCAATCGTTTTGGGCATGGGCTACGATGTGTGATAATAACAAAAGTGAGAAAATCGCTGAATATTTTATTGACTTTTTCACGGGCACCAATTTAATGACTTTTCGTTTCACAGGACTAACGGTCAGGTAGCTCAGTCGGTAGAGCAGTGGACTGAAAATCCGCGTGTCGGCGGTTCGATTCCGTCCCTGACCACATTCACTATTCTTCGAAGCGCCAGTTAACGCACCACATCAGTAAACAACCGCCTTCCGCCAATCCGTCTGGGCTTCCAGTGCTTTCCGTCGATGTCGTCGGCAATAACGCCTTTCGAGCTGGCATGATAGAACCGCTCCCGTGAAACCGCCAAACCGACATGCGTGATCTTCTTGCGGTCCGGTGACGCCGAGAAGAACAGCAGGTCGCCTGCGCGATACGCCGTGGTCGACGACAGCGCGGTTCCGGCCTGTATCCGATGCTGTCCCGACGATGATCGCGGCACCAATTTCGGCGGCACACCGATCAAACGATCGGTCAACACCATCCGGGTAAACCCCGAGCAATCGATTCCGCTTTTCGAAAGGCCTCCCCATTTGTACGGAACGCCGATCCATGGCTTGATCGCGGATTGTAGTGAATCAATACGAAGCCGTTTCCATCGGTCGATTGCCGGCTCCTCGGGTCGGGGCTTTTCGGGGGGCGTTTCCTCATCATGATGATACGGCGTGTCGGGCTCAATCGGACCGTCAAGATGTTCATCACTGCGAGAAAGCGAACGGATACGTGAATCGATTTTTTGCGCCGTAGTGACGATTCGCTGCAGGTCTGATCGCGCCCTCGATTGCCCCACATGGATACGCTGTATCGTTACCAGGTTTTCCAATATTTCATTGATGCGTTCATAGGTAACTTTCGAAACATCAGCATGCAAGGCGGTGAAAATGATACGGGAAAAACCGCCCGGTGGCACTTTTGCGCCGGCGCGGGGAATCGAGCGCAACAGCCGTTGGGAGACGTCCCCGGTGTTTGCGGAAATCAGACGCGCGCAAATGAGACCGCGACCTCCGGCGAGAATCGAAAGAGCGTCGAAACCAGCATCGAGCGCGCGGGTCAGGAATGCGGCCCGGACGTGTTCCGGCACCCCGGCACGTGTGGTTTCCCGATTATACAGCGAGTACAGGATGAAATCGTCGGTCGCGGGTTTTCGGCGTGATAGGGCGGGAATCAGATCCTCTGCGCTCGTAAACTCGATCCCCGCTGAGATCGCGCCCTCGAACGCAACGATGAACCGCGCCGCCTCCTCGGCGTCAAGCCGCTCCATGACCGCCCACGGAATAAGCTGCGTGGTAATGGCCACGACGCGGGGATCTGCGGCGCGAAAACCGAGGCGCTGCTTCACATGGTTTTTAATCAGAATTCGCTGCTGGGCATTGTAGTCGCTCTTGAGGACAGAATCGATTCGCCCGATGTTTTCTTCGACCGACGCAGTGTCTTGCGCGTGCGACACCGAGAGTGCGAGCGCCAGCAGCAGACCGAACGTGAGCGGTACCTTGGGGATCATGACGCTCATGCTCAAGCGACCGATATGTTTTTACAGTATTTCTGCACCATCAGCGTGAGGGTGAGGTCGAAATGTGCGCGGAGATGTCCATCGAGCCACTCCTTGAGGTTGAGCTGCGTCGAAGAATGGTCGGTAAGATAGATGAGCTCGCGTATCGACAAGAGGACGCCCTGCGGAAGGTACGCAGCCTGCGTCTTCAAAGCGTGATTGAACACGGCGACGACCTTCCGGTACTCTCCGCGGGCATAGTACAGCTTCCCCAGCTGATTGCAGGCGTCGAGAATACATCGGGCGTTCGTCGTTAGAGACTCATTCTCGTCCGACTCGGGATCGGTCTTGATGACGCGAACGTAGTAGGGGAGCGCCGCATCGGCGTCCTGCTTGTTGTATTGAAGCACGTACCCTGTCTTGTATAGAGCGAGGATATACTTAGGATCGAGCTCAAGCGCATTTTTATAGGCGTTGATGACGAAATCGACGTCCTTTCGTATGTTGAAGTTCGATCCGAGCATCATCCACGCTTTGGGCGTTTTGATCTCACGGTTTCTGAGCTGCCGCGCCTTCATGAATGCCTTGTAATCGGGCTCTCCCAGTTCGTAGATACGGTTGATGAATCTGTCGTATTCCTTTTGAATCCGTCTTTTCTGGCGACGTTTCAGGTCCATCCCCAGGAGCTTTTCATACGTGAGTTTCGCAAGGTCTTCACATTCGATGTCGCGCGTCAGGAAGGAAAGCCGGTCGTAACATTGCGCGATCATACCCTGGACCGATACCGGATCATGTCCCTGCTTCAAGAGGGCCTTGAGAATCGCGATTGCGTCGTGAATACGATTTTTCCTGAAGAGAGAGCGCGCCTGCCGGAACATCTTTCGCGGGCTTTGTTGATAGTAGGCCGTCACATCGATGCTGGAGATTGTGTTCAATGGTTCCATCAGACTGATACACACGTACTCGGATTCTGCGCGAACGGGAGTCGCCCCACTTATATTGTCGGCTCATTGCCTGATGAAGCCATACAATATTTCGGCCTGGCTACTTGAGGGCGAGCTCCATGTCCGTCGTGGTCTGTACGAATCCCAACTTCGCATAAATACGGGTATCCCTGCCGATGGTATTGATCACGACCCGTTGCGCATTGTTGTTTTTGGCATATTCTATCACTCGGGCGAGAAGCTCCGCAGCAACGCCTTTCCCGCGCATGTCCTTGATCGTATAGACGTCCATGACGTGCGCATCGATGGCATGCGCCAGTTCCTTCACGGGAGGATGATCAATGAACTGGATGCTGGTCATCGACACGATATCGGATCCGGAATCCGCTACCCACGCCTTGAAATCGCTGGTTTGAATTTTTTTTATAAAGTAACCGCGCGTCGATTCTCGAAATCGAATCGAATCGTCGCCGCTGTTGACGATCCCCAGCTCCTCGAGCAGTTTGAGTCGAAGATCGACGACATCGTCGATATCGCGAAGGCTTGCCGTTCTGATCGTATACATAATCGCCTCCGGTGCATGCGTGTGATCGAATCGTACATACTACGGTTGATGCAAAACGGGATGGTCTTTCATCGCGAGGGGCGACACATTGCTTCGATTTGTCCCGCGATGACATCACGTTACGCAACTCGTCTATGTATATATGCGGCAATATACACGTCAATAGTATTATACCGGCTACTAGAATAAAAATTACTTGAATAATTCATGGAGTCATATGATGAAAGCGGACGGGCAGCATACGAATGGAACCGACGGCAAAATTCGGGTTTTCTCGCAGGTTTATCCTTGGCATAACGCTCCTCATGGTTGCGCTTATTGCTGTTCTTGGCGTGTCGTTCCATTTGATCGTGAACCGGTGTTCTTCGGTTCTCCAAACGCATTTGACGACAAGTTCGGCTGGTCACCTCGCGCAAACCTCGAAGTCGCTTCTCGCCGCCGTGCCTGACCGATCGTCAATCGATCGATTCATGCGGTCAATTGCGGATAATCGACTCCTCCATGAGGGCCTGGTCGCCGCGTCTGTTTTTTCGAAAACCGGGGATGAAAAATATTTTCGCGTCGCCGCGATTTGCGCATTCGACGAACGACACATATTGACTCTCAAGGTCAACGATCAGGTAGCGGCCCCCGGCGATAGCACCCTTCTGCGGGACGCCCTGATTGCTCCGCAGATCGATCCGCATGTACATGTGCGCGGGCGAACCGCATGGCAAACCGCTTATCTGCCGGTTGTGATCATGGGGAGGCCCCATGTGGTCGGTTTTTCCTTCCTTGCGCCGGATGTGTATGCGGCCGTGTCAGGTTTTTCCGATTTCGCGGTCGCCATCCGAATCGTGATATCAATTCTTCTCGTCATGGTCGCCGTTGCCGTCGCTGTTTCAGGCGCGCTCTTTCTTCATAAATTCAATGCGTTGATCACCGCGCTCGCGCGATCGTTGAAGGACGCGGCCGCCGGCAATCCACCGCTTATGAACCCGCAGGCCGATACCGAACTCTACGAGCTCGCGCATTCCTTCAACAGCCTTGCCGGCGAGATCGCCGGACTCAAACGCGACCCCGTCCAGCAGCAGGTCCACGATGGTTCGGACGCGCAAGTATCATCTCCATCCGGACTGGACGAGGCATTTCGCGCCGGCGTCGCGTCATTGAAGGACAACGAGCTCGATCGAGCGATCGGCGTATTCCAGGCGCTCATCGCGATCAACCCGGACAGCTTCGGGAGCTATTTCAACTGCGGCGTCGCGCTCGCGAAAAAGCGCATATACGATGAGGCGCTGGCGATGTTTCGCGCGGCCCAGGAGAAAAATCCCGACAACGAGCTCGTTGCGCGCTACATTGATCGCGTGAGCCGTTTACATGATTCGACGAATGCAACCGAACCAGACGCCATCGACGCTCCGAAGCAAGAGTAGGAATCTTCCCCGCCAGCCCGGCGTCTATATCATGAAAAGCGCCAACGGCGCAATCATATACGTCGGCAAGGCGACGTCGCTGCGAGCGCGCGTATCGTCATATTTTTCAGGATCGCTTCCCGACCGAAAGACCGAGCTGCTGGTCCGCGCCATCGACGATTTCGAATATATCGTGACCGACTCCGAGATCGAAGCGCTGATCCTCGAGAACACCCTCATTAAAAAACACCAGCCCAAGTACAATGTCCGCCTGCGCGACGACAAGCGTTATCCGTACATCGCCGTAACCCTGTCCGAGGAGTATCCGCGTCTCGTCTTCACCAGAAAGCTGCAGGACCGGCGAAGTCGGTACTTCGGACCGTACACCGACGCAAAGGCCGCTCGCTCAATCGTCGAAACGATGAACCGGCTTTTCAAGCTTCGTCGTTGCGCGCGCTCCCTTCCGCTTCGCCCGGGAGAGCGGCCCTGCCTCAATTTCCAAATGAAGCGATGCTCCGGCGTGTGCGCAGGGACCCTCTCGCGCGACGATTATCGCGCCGTGATCGACGTCGTGATCAGATTCATGGAGGGCGATCACGCCCCGGTCATCGAACAGCTGCAGGAACAGATGCGGGCCTATTCGTCCCGATTCGAGTACGAAAAGGCGTCGTACCTTCGGGACGTCATCTTTGATATCCAGCGGTTCACCGATACGCAGAAGGTCGTCACGTCCATCGGCCATGATCGCGATTACATCGACATCGGCGCGGGCGGTGACGGTGACGAGGCCGTCGCTATCGTCTTCGAGTTCAGAAACGGCGTGCTCATCGGGAGGAAGATCCATGTCTTCGACAATGCGCTTCAGGCGCCGTCCCGCGACATCCTTCGGACGCTGATCGTCGACTGTTATGCGCACGACGACACCGCGCAATTGCGCACGTCGGCAACCATGCCCTCGCGGATCGTCGTCGCGGAACGCATTCCCGAGTCCGCGCTGCTCGAGCGGCATCTTTCGGGCATTGCGAAAAAGTCCATTACCATCTCGACGCCGCGCACCGCCGACGACGCGGGCATCATGAACATGATTGCGAAGAATATCGACGTGATCATCGCCGAGCGCGCGGCTCATCGCGTGCAGTCCGATACAACGGCACGCCTCATCGAGCTGCGCGACGCTCTCCAGCTTGCGCGCGCGCCGGAGATCATCGAATGTTTTGACATATCCAACCTTCAGGGGACACACGCGGTCGCGTCGATGGTCCAATTTAAAAATGGCGCGCCCAACACCCGCGGGTATCGTCGATATAAAATTCGTGGCTACGACGGGGCCAACGATCCCGGCATGATACACGAGGCGGTGGCCAGGCGCCTGCAGTACCTGATGAACGAATCGATCCCGCCGCCCGACGTCCTGGTTGTCGACGGTGGGGCGACACAGGTGGCCCGGGCCCGCGAGGCGGCCGATGCGCTGGGGTGCGCGGTGACGATCATCGGCCTGGCGAAACGCCACGAGGAGATTCATTTCCCCGACGACCGACGACCGCTCAGACTGCCGCCGCGCTCGCACGCGCGAAAACTTCTGCAGGCGATCCGCGACGAGGCGCACCGATTCGCGCACGACTACCACACGAAACTGCGCGGAAAGGCCATGACGGCGTCCTCTCTCGACGAGATCCCGGGTATCGCCTCTGGCACAAAGCGTCTGCTCCTGTCGCATTTTGCCGATGTCGAGGCGATCCGACGCGCCTCGATCGATGAGCTGTGCGCGGTTCCGGGCATCGGCAAAAAAATCGCCGAGAAGATTCATCGTCATCTTCACGCGGAAACGAAGGGCACGGTTTAGGCGAGCTTCTGGAGTGCGGCGAAATCGCGTGCGGCATCGGGGGCGTTTTCGAACATGCCCGGTGCCGTATGGCCGGCGATGATACAGTAGGGAACCAGCTCCCGGAGCAGGAAGTCCGGCAGGCGTTGAGTGTCGATGATGGCGCGCACCGAATCAACGAACGGTTGAAGATCGAACCCGAGGCGCGCGGGATCGACGATGCGCTCGCCGGTTGCATCGAAAAAGTCGAAGGTGTCCGTGACCACGATGGCGCAGATCGCAGAGTGCAGGTACGCATTCACGCTGTGGCCCGGCCCCGCGGCGTCCATAACTTCGATGATGGAAACCCGCTCATCCGGCGCCCCAAACCCTTCGGACAGGATGCGCTTTTCCTCGCGCGCAATGTCGCCGGGCAGCTTCGAAACCGTGATGCGCGCACCCGCGAGCGCAAGCGTCGGAGAGCATACCGCTTCATCAAATCGCGAAAAATCGTTAGTGTGCGTGCGCGGATATATCTTCGCATCTAACGACCCGTTCCCGGTTCCGAAAAAGCCGTATCGGACAAGCGCTGAAAAGAACGGAAATCCCAGGGCATCGGTGAATTGAAAAAGCGTTTCATTCAGGAAAACAGTCGGGTGAGATAGGGACGCATGCGTAACGCCGCGGATGGTGAGTCGGGACTGGAAGTCCCGCATGGAAAGCGCCGGGGCCATCGCGAGTAAAAGCTCCACGGCGCTCGCGCACGGCCCCGATGCTATCCGATAGCGACCGCCGGGAATCGTCTCCGGTCTGAAAATGATCGCGTCCTCTTCAACGGCAATTGAGCCGCAACCGGCGCAGGAAAGGAACGTCTCGATATCGCCGATGAGCGCTCGTGCGTGCGGCGTGTCGTCGAGAACGCGTGCGGCGCCCGGAAGCGTGACCGGTTTCCGCATGGCGAGCGAGAGCGCTATCGACAGGCGCACCGAAATCCAGTCGGGCGCGTCGAAATTGAGGACGATCATACGCTACTTCGCCAGATATTTTTTCAGCGCGTCCGGGATGGCGAGGCCGCCGTCCTTCGTCTGGTAGTTCTCCATGACCGCCGCGAGCGTTCTCCCGGCCGCAAGACCGGAGCCGTTGAGCGTATGCAGGAATTCGGGTTTTCCGCCCTTGACCGGACGGTAGCGGATCCGCGCCCGCCGCGCCTGGTAGTCGATAAAATTCGAGCAGGAGGAAATCTCCACGTAGCGGTCGAGTCCCGGCATCCACACCTCGATATCGTAGGTCTTGGCCGACGAGGCCGAGGTATCCGCGCTGCAGAGCAGGAGAACCCGATAGTGCAGATTGAGGCGACGGAGGACCTCCTCGGCGCTGGCGACAAGCGATTCGAGCTCGTCGAACGATGTTTCCGGATCGACGAATTTGACGAGCTCGACCTTCTGAAACTGGTGGACCCGAACCAGGCCGCGCGTGTCCTTTCCGGCGGACCCGGCCTCACGCCGAAAGCAGGCCGACTGCATCGTCACGTAGACGGGCAGATCCTCCTTCTCGATGATCTCGTCGCGGTAGAGATTGGTGAGCGTCACCTCGGCGGTGGGGATGAGCGAGAGCCCGTCGCGCTCGATGCGATAGTACTCGTCCTTGAACTTGGGGAACTGTCCGGTCCCGATCATGCTGTCGTCGTTGACGATGTAGGGACCGAACACCTCGGTGTATCCGTGCTCGGTCGTGTGCAGGTCCAGCATGAAATTGATGATCGCCCGTTCGAGGCGCGCCGCGAGATCGCGATAGACGTAAAAGCGCGTCCCGGCGATTTTTACGCCGCGCTCGAAATCGAGGATGTTCATGTCGACGCCGATCTCGAAATGCGGTTTCGGGGTGAAATCGAAGACGGGTTTCTCGCCCCAGGTGCGCACGACCACATTGTCCTCTTCCCCGCCGCCCTCGGGGACCGATCCGTCGAGGATGTTCGGGACCGATAGCACGAGATCGTTGTACTCGCCCTCGAGCGCCTCGACCTTCGCGTTCACGTCCTTGATGTCCGCAGCGATTCCATCAACCTCGCGCATGAGGTCGTCCGCGCTCTCCTTCTTCGCCTTTCGAGCGCCGATCTCCTTCGAGAGTTTGTTGCGCTGTTCCCGCAGCTGGTCGGAGCGGGTCACGAGGGCGCGACGCTCGGCGTCCAGCGCTTCAAGTCGGCCAAGATCCACCGCCTGCTCCATGTTTCTGATTGTGAGCATGCGCCGCACCAGCGCCATGTCCTCGCGGATATATTTCGGGTTGATCATACGGGGGCCTCGCGATATTTTCCGCGCGCCGTTAAATTTATGGTTGAACAAAACGGTCGCACGTGTGATGGTATAGCATCATTACGCGGAACCGGACCGCATTTTGTCAAGAAAGATGGTTTCAGACCACCATAAAATCATTGATGCGCTCAAGCGCTCGCACCCGGAGAAGTTCCTGCCGGCGGACGCGGCCTTCGCCCGCATCAAGCGGGGCAGCCGCATCTTCATGGGCACCGGTTGCGGACAGCCGAGATTCCTGCTCAACGCCCTCATCGACTACGCGGAGGCGAATCCCAAGGCGCTCTTCGACGCCGAGATGTACGTGCTCCTCGCCTTCGGCATGGAACAATACCGATACGAGCGCTTCGAGCGTTCGTTCCATCAACACTGTTTCACGTTCCGTGACAACACCCGACGCACGTTGAATCGCGGAAGCGGCGATTACAACCCGGTGTTTCTCTCGAACATACCGCGATTCATCAAGCGGCGGATCATCCCGATCGATGTCGCGTTCGTGCAGGTTTCGCTTCCCGACGTTCGCGGCCGCGTGAGCCTGGGCATCAGCGTCGATATCACGCGAAGCGCCGTCGACGCCGCCGGTCTCGTGATCGCCCAGATGAACGCCCACATGCCCTTCGTCCACGGCGACGCCGTGCTCCCGATCGAGGCCTTCGACGTCATCATTCCGCACGACGAGCCGCTCCTTGAGATCGAGCCGTTCGAACGGGACGATACGATCGACGCCATCGGCGCCTTCGTGTCGGGCCTGGTCGAAGACGGCAGCACCCTCAGCGTCGGACACGGACGGACCGCGCAGGGGATCATCCCCCACCTCGCCGGGAAAAAAAACCTGGGGATCCACTCGGAGCTCATCAGCGACAACCTCGTGGGGCTGATCCGCGCGGGCGCGGTCGACAACGCCCATCGATCCATCCACCCCGGCGTGTCCACCGGCACCATCTGCATGGGGAGCGCCGAGACCTACCGGTTCCTGCACGACAACCGCTCCATCGAACTCAAGACCGCGGACTACGTGAACAATCCCGCGGTGATCGCGAACAATCGCGCCATGGTGTCCATCAACGGGGTCCTTTCGGTCGATTGCACCGGACAGGCGACCGCGGAATCCATCGGCGCATCGTTCTACAGCGGCCTCGGCGGCACGTCCGATTTCGCGCGGGGCGCGTCACTGTCCGACGACGGAAAGTCCATACTGGTCCTCCGGTCGAGCGCGCAGGGCGGCGCCGTTTCTCGCATCGTTCCCTTTCTCAAGGAGGGGGAGGGGATCACCGTAAATCGCGGGGACGCCGCGTATGTAGTCACCGAATACGGCGTCGCCCATCTTGCCGGGAAGAATATTCGCAATCGCGCGCTCGAGCTCATCGGCATCGCCCATCCCGCGCACCGCGCCTGGCTCATCGAGCAGGCCAAGCGTCACAATCTCATCCATCGCGATCAGGTCTTCATCCCGGGAAAATCCGGCGAATATCCGGTCCATCTCGAGGAGACGGTTTCCCTGGACGAACGATGCGAGCTTTTAATCCGTCCCGTAAAGCTCAGCGATGAGCGGCTGCTCAAGGAGTACTTTTATTCGCTCTCCCCGCAAAGCCTGTACAATCGGTTCGTCACGGTCCAGAAGGAGATGCCGCACGAGGTGCTGCAGACGCTCGTGGCAATCGATTACCGCCAGCAGATGACGCTCCTTGCCATCGACAGAACGGATGAGCGCGAGACCGTCCTCGGTATCGCCCAGTACATCGTCGAGGACCCGCACTTCGCGAATTTTTCTATTTCGATACTCGACGACTGGCAAAACCGCGGCATCGGCTCGATCCTGCTGGACCGGTGCGTCGCGATCGCGCGTCAGCTGGGCATATCGGGCTTCACCGTCGATGTGCTCACGGAGAACAAGGCGATGATCGGGCTCGTGCGCCATGCCCGGAAGCGCGGCCACTCCGTCGACCGGACGATCGAGGGCGATATGGTATTATACGTCATGACGTTCTGCGACGCGCCATGAGACACCGCGCATCAGTGAAGGAGAGCACATGAAACGGATCATTCGACCGACGTCCATTATCGTGATTTCGTTGTTCCTGGTCGCAACACCGTTCATTAATCTGTACCAACTGCTCTTCTTCGGACAGCGGACGCACTGGATTGTGACGCAACATCCGTTTACGCCGGCCTCCATTCTCGGCTTTACCATGATTGTCCTGGCCCTCTGTGCGGGGATCGGCATCTATCAGATACGCCGCTGGGGTTGGTACTGCTTCCTCGCCTTCGCGGTCGTCATCATCGCCGTGAGCGCCTATCGCATCGTGACCGTCCGCACCGCGTTCGCCTTCCTGATTGCCGCCCTCAATGTGGCCGTGGTGATTGGAACGCTGTACCTCATCTCGCGAAATGTGCGCAAACCGTATTTTTCGAACGAGTTTCGCGGGTGGCGCATCGCTCGACGCGTTCCCCTGCGGCTTCCCGTGCAATTGCTGCTCAATCCGCTCACGGGCCGCACCCTGGACGCGACGACGGAAGATTTTTCAGAATTGGGCGCATTAATTCCACTTGCAAATAATGAACCGGGATTTTCACTGGGACAGACCGTGCGGATGTCGTTCAAGCTCGAAAATGACGAACCGATGGCCGTCGCCGGCGAGATAGTACAGTTTCGAGACGGCTCCGATCGCGCCGCCTGTATCGGTCTCCGGTTTTATGTCGATGATGCGCGCCGCAACCGTATCGCGCGCTTTATACGGCATCGATATACGCCGAGATACGAGTGCGCGTTTCCCATCGATGTGGCCACTGCCTCCGGAAACGCGCTTCGCGGCACGGTGAGCAACATGTCGTCCGGCGGCTGTTATGTGATGTGTTCCAGCGGCCTTCCGTTGGCCGGGGAGGAGGTCGAATGCACCCTGTATACGAAGGAGCGGGCGAGGGAACGCGCGACAATCGGTTTTTCCGGGACGGTCACCTGGGTCAATCGTGATGGACGATATGACAAACCGAGGGGATTCGGCGTCCATATCGGGCGCGTGTCAATGGGGCGGGTGGCCTTCATCCTTCTGCATCTGTTCAACCTGCGCCGAAAGGCCCTGGTGAGATAACGTGAATACCGTCATGAATAGCCGGGTCGAACCTATCGGGAGCACGTATGAGTGACACACTCTCGAAATATAAATGGCGCGCGATCATCGGCGGCACCATCGCCGTCATATCATACATGTACTTTTTCGCCGGCTCCAAGCAGGACCCGGTCGAACGCAAGGTCCAGGAGCTCTCCTATTACAAACCGCGTTTCGACGACTCGATTTCGCTCGAAAAAAAACTGCTGCTCATGGGGCTTATCGATGAGCAGCGCCATTCATCAAATGAAATAAACGATTATCTCCTCTTCGTCTACGAGGAGCACGGAAAGGACATTCACCGGCCCTGGGGCCAATATTGGGCCGCCAATAAATTCGAAAGCTATTGCACGAAGCTGGTCCATGACGCCAATCCGGAAGGCACGCTCGACAAATCCGCCGTCGTCGATTGCATCTACGAACTTTCGCGATCCGCTTTTCCCGGGCATGGCGACGCCATTTTTTCACTCTATCACAAGATGCAGATGTACAACAACTGGTTGCGACAGAACTCGCAGGGCGAAGAATGGAACGAAAAATCGCCGCGCGACAGGACCCGGGCGATATGGGACAAGCGATACGAGCTCCTCGGCGTCGAGGCGACGGAAGAGATTTTCGCGCAGCGTCTCACCATGCATAAAACCGCCGATGCGCTCGACAGCGCACTCGACGCATCGGGATCGACCATCGAACAGAAAATCGACACGCTCAAGAAAGGTCTTTCATCCGCCTTCGGCGACGATCGCGCCACTTCCATTCTGAGCAATGAGAAGTATTATTTAACAAACCGCTTCCTGCAGTCTCCCGATGTCCAGCGCGACCTGTCCCGGCTCGACAACGACGAACGAGTGGAAGCCCTCGCCGAGATTCGGCGCAATCTCGGATTCAGCGAAGAGGAGATTGCACGGCTCGCCAAGCGTGATGCGCAGATCGACCAGGAGTGGCGGAAGGGACTTGAGTATATGAAAAAGATCGAAGAGTATAAAAAAACCTATAAAAGCGGCGAACTCCAGGCGAAAATCCAAGAAGCGCGAAAAAAGTACTTTGGCTCAAGCCGCGCGATAGAGATCGAGAGCGAGGAACGACGCGGGGTATATCGTTACAAGTCAACGCGCACGTATGGACTTTAATACAGAACTGAAGGTACCCATGGATTTAACAGGAAAAACGTATCGAACTGCGACGACAGCCATTCTCATCGCGGGCATCGCGTATATCGCATTGTCCTGCGCTAAAAAACCCGCCCCTGAGGCCATACTTGGCGAGTGGGTCGGCGACTCAAAAACGATGATGTCCGACGATAAATTCAAGTCAAAAGCAAACCGGCCCCGGGCAGCGGATATGGCCGCGCGCATGCTCGACGCGCTCACCATGATCATTACGAAGGACACGGTAACCGCGCAGGTCGACAAAAACAAGGTTTCAACCCGCTACTCGGTTATTTCCTCTACTGATAACTCCGTTATCGTTGAAATACTCGATGGCCCGCGTAAGGGCACGCGAACGACCATCACGATAACAGACCGGAACCATCTTCGCATCAATGAGGAGGGGAATCCCGGGACGCTATTCATTAAACGCAAGTAACAAAACACGAATTCGCGGCGTTATCTTGTGCTTCTCATGATACAACAAAGCGGGATGCCGTTGCTGGCATCCCGCTTTCGCGATCATACTGCTGTTTTGAGCGCCGCGTACGCTTACGGCATGGACCGCATCATGTCGATGGTGTTCTGGTACCAGTCTACGATCCGGATTTCCCCGTTGGTGCCCTGACATGCGGCGGGCTCCTGACGCATGGTGGTGTCGCGGATGTAATCCTGTATCCAGTTGTTGTTGAGGACGCCGATGACCTGCATGTGGTCCTCGTTGACGTAGCCGAGACAGTTCCACTGACCCTTCGAGGGTGTTTCCTTGAAGTTCACGAACTTGCGATAGTTGATCGTGGGCGTGCGGCCGATCTTCGGGCCGGCCTGGCTCCATACGTTCACGATCGCATCGTGTTGCGCCCACACATCGCTCGGCCAACCGGTCGGGCACGTCCATCCCTTCGGCGTGAGTCCCCAGTTCGCGAGCGGCGAGGTCAGGTTGAAGTCGAACAGGCAACCGAGAATCGATAGATCCGAACCGACCGTGCAACCGTTTCCGCCGCCACGGGCCGTGACCCAAGAGAAGTAGTAAATGTTTGGGTCTTCAGTCTCGTTCACGGTGATGTCGGGAGCTCCCTCGGGAGATAGGTCATAGAACGACATGTCCTTGGTCAGATTCATTGTTGAGGCAGGAACGCCGTTCCACTGATCCAACTTGAGGCCGTAGAGACCGCGGATAAACGCAAAGTTGTCATTGGTGAGACTGTAGATCCACATGACATCGTCGTAAATTTCGTCCGCACTCTGCTTCAGAACAGTGGTGGTGAGATGATCCACACCGTAGGTGAGGGTGGTGCCGTTGTGCGGCGCCGATACCGTGTTGACCACGCCGATCAGGTCGGCCGCGCTGGTCTTGCTATACTTCGCCTTGAAGCACATCGGGCTGTCCATGTTCTCGTCAACGCCGCACACTTTCCCGGCACCGGGACCGTCATTGATGATGTCGATGAGCTTCCGGATGGTCTGTCCGCCGAAGCTGTGCGTGATGACGTGGACCGGCCATGCCAGATTCGCCCACCCGTTCTCGTCCTGGTTGAAGTAGGTGTCGGCCACTGAGGCCGCATGGCCATACTGCGCCGCGTGCGCATTGCCATAATATACAGTGCGGCAGTTGGTCAACTGCGCATAGAGTTCACAGGCGCGGTCATGCGCGCTGGAGACCGGTCCCACGGTCGCGGTGCGAACATCATATCCGCGATCGCGAAGCTTGGCCTGAACGTCGGTCTCGAAGCCCCAGTACTTGAACCCGAGCGCCTCGGTCCGTCCCCAACCGGCAAAACCGTGCACTAGAACGATGGACTTGTTGCCAAGTCGCGCAGAGGCCGGTTTGATGTTGATTTTGAGTACGCTGTTGTATTCACTGAGGCAGCAGAAACTCTCATTGCTCCTGAAGCGCACATAAATTGCCGTATACGGGCAATTCGAGTTGATGCGAAGCTGTCGGTCAGTATTAAGATAATTGCCATCGAAAATACTGAGATATGCATTCGACCAATCGCTCGCGTCCTGAAGGCCCATTAGGGTGGTAAGGTTTTGATCCTTGATTTCCCATTTGCGATAGCACACGCCGCCGTCATCATTAGGATTCAGGGTTATTTCCTTAAAACCGGTTTTAGGAAGATATACGGTAATTTCCGTATTTGTGTTCCAACTGAACGATGAACCTTGTCCAGGCGTTGAAACATTATAATATGACCGGTTTTCATTTACCGACGGATGCGTCCAGCTCTCAGTCGAGAAAACTGAATCGCTCACAGCGGCAAAGGTAGTCCCAATGGCCATGAAAACTATAGCGGGTATTAACCACAATAGTTTCTTCATATGAAACCTCCACTATTAGTATTAGATTAGGTAAAATTTTAATTCAATTAATCCGTTATAATTAATGTATAAATTAGAACTTGAATCGTCAAATAAAAAAAGACGTCCGGACGTTTTTTTGTTAAAAATTTCATTATCCTTACTAATAATGTATATTGTCTATATATATTATTAGTAAAATATAATTATTAATGCTCATATTTGATAATTTTATATTAATTATATTATTTCATTTTTAATAAACATTAAATTTGTACATTAAACAGCATGTGAATGCTTATTTGTCATAACATGATAGCCCAAAAACAATTGACAAGGCGCAATATTCACATGCGAATAATCGAACCAATCCATTACACTAATTTTTGATGGATTATTTCTCCAAATTATCAGAGGTCAGCAATATGAAAAAAGCTGTAGCCATTGTAACGATTTGTACGCTTGTTCTGTGCGGTTTTATTGCATGTGGTCCATCATCCAAGAGCACGGATGCCGATGTCCGTTCGGCAATTTCTGGATTGAAGGATTTCTACACTGAACTGTTTTCAATGTTCGAAAAAAACAAGGCAACGCCCGGGCAGGGAATTACCGCAGCGGAAAAACTGGTAGCCGACAACGATAAAAAGCTACTCGGATACGGCACGGTGCTCCATCGGCCGTTAAGCCCGGAGCAGATGGTCATGCTTGATACGTTCAATAATGACGTGTCCGCCATGTCGATCACGATAAGCGAAACGCTTCGGAAGCATTACCATAAGCTCGACAATGCCGAAAACAGAATCCATCTTCTCCTCAATAAAGTCCGCCTTCACCATGATGTACAGATAGACCGAGAGAAGATACGCCAGCATCGTGAGGCCGCCGCCCGCAAGGACGAAGATTGCAAGAAGAAAGGCAATTGTAAATAACTACGAAAACCAACATCATACGGAGGACTACAATGAATATGATCAGAATTTGTGCTGTGTGCGCGATAGCATTCGCGTGTCTCGTACTGTCGTGCACGCCGTCCAATAAGGAACTCGACGAGGCATTTGCCGGCGTACAAGCCCTGTACAAAGGATTCATCAAGGTGCTCGACGACAATAAGAGCGATCCGGCCAAAGCGGCCGTTGAGGCCGAGAAATACGTTAGCGGCAAGCAGGGAGAGATCAACAAGCTGGCGGACATCTTCAAGAAAAAGCACACCGAAGAGCAGATTCTTTTGATAAAAAAGTTCAATCTCGATCTGCAGTCGAGCTTCACGAACGACAGCATGCCACTGAAGTCATTCTACGAGAAGAACAAGGATGTGCTCGAAAAAATCAACGCGCAGATCCAGAAGCTCAGAACGGCCCACCAGGTGAAGGAATAATCGACGATACGCCAGTACACCATGCAATTCGACACGCCCCGCATCCGTTCGCGGGGCGTGTTCATTACCGCACCCGCTTCCATACCGACGCCAGTCGATCGCGATGCAGCACGGTCCACCGGTCTCGCTCGTCGGGATGGAACACGAAATCGTTGTCGACCAGCAGATATTCGACGCGATAGGTGTCGAACAGGCGTGTTTGCGTCGCGGCGCCCCGATATATCTGGAAAAATTCGCCGAAGCGAATGTCGGTGTCGGCGTTCACGTGGCGGCAATCGAGAAAGGTGGTGCACCGGGGATAGCGCTCGTAGAGAAGATACGAGCTCCACTGCGTAATCATCCGCTCAGCGACAAAAATGCGCCCCTCGATTCCCCGCGATTTCATGAAGGCGACCGCCTCGACGGGAAACCAGTTCGGATCGGCGTCCTGGCGGGGCGATACGATGGTAGCGGAGAAATCGGGAAGCCGCATCATGAGAACGAACGCCACGATTGCCGCACCGAGTGACAGCAGCGCCGCGCGATAGGCCTTCGCTGCGCGCAGCGAATCGACGAATGGGGCCAATGCCAGCCCCAGCGGTATTCCCGCCATATAGATAAAGCGCATGTGGCGTATCGAAAGATAGAGAAACGGCAGAGCGGCGACAATGAACACCGGGGACAATTTTCGTTTATACATCGCAAAGCCCAGAAGGAGCGCCGATGCGACCGGAAAAACCGCCATCGGAAAGCGCTTGTCGAACAGGTGTCGAAGCGGCGATTCGTACTCCATTATATAGCGCTGCAGCGGCTTTGAACCGATCGCGAAGGCGATTTTCTCGTAATGGTGCGGCGTGCACAACACCCCGAGCCACAGCGCAACGGCGAGCAGGCACAGGCGTCCATGTCGTCCATCGAGCCGCTTTTTGTAGAGTGGCACTGCGATATCCGCAATCACCATGAGGCTCACCGTGGCCGGAAAGATAATGGCCTCGGTGTGGAGATTCATCCAGAGGGCGCTCATGCCGAAGAGGGCGAGCATGTCGCGCGGACGCGGATCGTGCCAGCGTCGATACAGCACGGCGAAGGCGAGGAACAGGAACACCATCGAGAAGAGGTGCGGGCGTACGCGGAAGCGGTCCATCGAGACGGCGAACACCGCAAGCGCCAGTACGGTCGACTCGAGCGGGTCGAATCCGAGAGTTGCGAAGAAGAGCAACAGGGCGATCCCGAACAGAAACGCCATCAGCGGCACCAGCGCCCTGAGACCGGTGAAGCCGAAGCGCGCATCGATGAGATGGAACACGATATCGGACAGCCAGAGATGATGGAGCAGGCGCGGCGAATCGTGCGTCGCGAAGCTCAGGGGATCGCCAGCCGGGATGCCCCGCTCCTGGACGATGAGCCGCCCCTCGACGACGTCGATCCAGCCGCAATCCCGGTTCGGGTAAAATGAAAGGACGGAGAGGGCGAGAAGAATCAACGAACCGGCGCAATAGCCGTGCCGGGCCTTGAGCCTCATGCGAACGGACTCAGGGCATCACCCGATTGCGGACCTTGAGCTCCACAACCGGGTCTGCCGGATCGTTTGTGTACAGCCGTACTGAAGCGGTCCCCTCTTTGGGACGGTCAAGCTTCAGTTTTTTCTTCGCGATCATGATCAATTCCAGCGTTCCCTGGCCGCCGGCCGGGATCTCCGTGCTCGAAAGCCGGTAGGTGTCGCACCCTCACCCGGGTTTTACCTTTTCAATGACGAGCGTGCCGGTCCCCACGTTCTTGAAATGAAATACGTGCGAGTACTGTCCCGGCGTCGTCACGTCGCCGATATGATGCTCCCTGGCGTCGAGGTGTATGCGCGGGGTCCGCGAGCATGCCGCGCACACGGCCAGCATGATAAAAATCATCGCGAGCGCTTCGCGGATCAACCGTGCGCGCGGTGCGTTTTTTCGCAGTATGTGTTTCATGGCCGGGTACCGCCTATCGCGCCATCTCCGCCGTTCTCGAGAGCCGAAGAAGCAGCCGCGAGAACGCGATGCGCCCTTTCTTGAATTTCGTTATGGTGATCCCGAAACCGGGCGGTTTCCCGAAGCGGTCATCATGGTTGACCCAGACGACCGTTCCGGCGCAGAGCACGGTCCGATGCCCGGACGAGGCGGGAATGTGCAGTTCGATGCGGACACGGTCGTCCTTCTCGAACGTGGTCCCGGTTGCGGATATATAACAGCCGCCCGAAGATACGTTCCACGTCTTCGCGCGGACCTTTTCGCCCTTTTCATTGCGGCACTCCGCGGTAAGCGCGACACGATAGCGCGGAGTATAATGCGCGTTGATAAACCGCTCGATGATGGCGCGCTTGTCCCGCCGCACTCGCACGAACTTGAGTCCCACCAAAAAAGCGCCCGGCGCGCTTTCGCGAACCTGCACAACGACGCCCGAAAGGATGATCGGGTCGCGCGCGCCGATGTTGAACTGTATTTGCATTCGCTGCCCGAGCGTAAGCGGATAGGCGTCGGGAGCGAGTTCCACCAGCGCGCCCAGCTCGGAGAAGTCTATCGTTTTGGTGGCGATCGAGACGTCAGGATTTTCGTCCAACTGTATCTGGACCGGGATCGCGAGCGGGATGCGGTCCCGAATGCGCCATCCGCGGAACTGGTTGGAGAGGTAGGGCAGGCGGGTATTCCGCGAGATGAGGTATATGGTGATCGCGAGCACCACCACGAGGAGCGAGGTGATCATGACCGCAAATCCGGTTTTTACCATGAAGAGGCGTATCACGCTGAACACGGTCACATAGCCCGAGAACCCGAGAAAGAGGTACCAGCCCCATCGCTTGATATAATACAGGCCAATGCCGGAGAAGATCGCCAGCAGCATGGTCACAAGCCCGATGACCGACTGGAACGAAAAATCATGACGGACGAGCAGCCAGTGGGAGGTGCGGCCGAAAAACAGGTATTCGTAGATATTGAGAAACGGCGAGAGGATGAGCAGGACGGCGATGGCTTTGATGGTGATGGGCCGTATGATTTTTCTCATGGATATCGCCAACGGAACCGCGGATAATGTGAACGTACGGCGGTGATGATTGGGCGGGAAAGCAAATATGTCAATACAAATACGCGCGGAGCGTCATCAGGTTGTTCGCTCCCCGGCCCATCGGCGAGTGATTCCTCTACCGCCGACACGCCGGGGCGCAATTGCGTCAGGCGAGCGCGCCGCCGTCAACGACGATGGTCGCGCCGGTGGTGAATGACGATGCATCGGAGGCGAGGTAGAGCGCCGCGCCCGCCATCTCGTCCGGCTGCCCCGCCCGATGCAGGGGGATCGCGGGCAGGATCAGCGTATCCATGAGCTCCTGGTTCTCGATCATGACCGAGGAGAACTTGGTGTCCGTGAGCCCCGGGAGGAGCGCATTGACGCGGATTTTGTAGGGCGCGAGCTCCTTCGCGAACGATTTTGTCATGGCAATCACGCCGGCCTTGGTGATGGAGTAGACGCCCTGCAGGGGAGCCGGCCGAATGCCGTTGATGGACGCGACATTGACGATCGAGCCGCCGCCCTTCGCGACCATCATCTTTGCGGCATGCTGACTCATGAAAAAGTATCCCTTGAGGTTCACCTCCATGGTCTTGTCCCATGCCGCCTCCGGAGCGTTCAGCACGTCGCCGAAATAGAAATTCGTGGCGGCGTTGTTGACCAGTATGTCGATGCGTCCATACTCGCTCTCGATTTGCTTGAAGAGAGCGATGATCTCTTCCATTTTACCGTTGTGGCAGGGAATGGATTTCGCTTTCCCGCCATCGGCGACAATCGCCTTTTCGACGACCGTCAATCCTTCACGCTTCCGGCTGGTGAGCACCACCTCGGCGCCGTACGCCGCGAAGGTCTTCGCGATCGATTCCCCGATCCCGCGGCTCGCACCGGACACGAGCGCTATTTTCCCGGTAAGATCAAACAGGTTCTTCATGATGCTTCCTCCGCTGTTATCGTATCGTAGATGTCCTTCGGCGCTCTTGTATCAATGCGCCCCTTTGAGGAATTCCGGCTGGCTGTATTTCGGATTCGGGTACTCGTAGAATCCCTTTCGCGTCTTCTGGCCCAGCCGTCCCTCGTCGACATACCGCTTCATGAGGTCCGCGTTCTTCATCGCCTGCGGGTCCTTTCGTTTCTGCGCCCAGTAGTTGGTGATATGCCAGACGGTGTCGATGCCCACGCTGTCCATCATGCCGAAGGGGCCCACCATCATGTGCGTCACGCCCATCCAGGCGCGGTCGATGTCCTCCACGGACGCGACGCCGTTCGCCGCGAGCGTCTGCGCCGAGAAGAACAGCGTCGATATCATCGCATTGAATACGTAGCCGTGGCTTTCCTTGGTCATCATGATGGGAAGCTGTCCGGTCCGCTCAGCGAACGCCTTCACCAGCGACACCACGGCGGGATCGGTGCCCGTGTGCGGCATGATGTCCACGACGTTGGTGATGCGGATGTCGTGGAAGTGAAAGGCGAGAAAGCGGTCGGGACGACCGGTCGCCTCCGCGAACATCGACGGGAGCAGGGTGGAGGTGTTGGTCGTGAACACGGTCCGCTCCGGGCACAGCGCATTAAACTGCGAAAAGATCTTTCCCTTGAGCGAAGGGTCCTCGGGGACCGATTCGCTTACGATGTCGGCGTCGGCCGCGGCCGCCGCGGCGTCGGTCGTCATGCTGATCCGCGCGAGCGCGGCGTCGGCCTCCTCCGGCGTGATCTTCTTCCAGTCGACGAAGCCCTGCACGAGCCGTCCGATCCGCTCGCGCGCGGTCTGCAGCACCTCGTTCTTGATGTCGTAGATCACGACATCGTAGCCGCCGATCGCGCAGGGAACGCTGATCTGCTGTCCCATCGTGCCGCCGCCGATTATGAGCACCTTTTTCACATCATCAATCTTCATTCTCTCCCTCCCTTATCGATGGTCCGTCGCGTCGATCACCGCACGCGCCGTCTCCTCGAGGATCTTCACCGCGAAGATGAGCATCTTGAAACGCTCGTCCTTGGTCTGGCCGTGAACGTATCGATAGTAGATCTGTTGCGCAATCACCGCGAGGCGAAACAATCCGAAGCAATAGTAGTAGTCGAACGAACCGACGGCGATGCCGGTCTTCGCCGAATAGCGGGCGACCTGCTCGCGCCGGGTGAGCATCCCGTCGAGATGCGTGGGCATGAGCCGTATGGCCTGCATGTTCGGCGGATCGTCCTTTTCGATCCAATAGGCGAGAGACGAGCCCAGGTCCATCAGCGGATCGCCGATGGTCGCCATCTCCCAGTCGAGGAGCCCGGTGATCTCGACCGGGTCGTCCGGATTGAGCACCGCATTATCGAACTTGAAGTCGTTGTGGATGATGGACACGCGCGGGCAGTCGGGCGGCATGGTGTCGTGGAGCCACGCCATTACCCGCTCGAAATCCGGCGCATCGGTCGTGCGCGCATCCCGGTATCGCGCGCTCCACCCATCGATCTGGCGGCGGACATACCCTTCCGGCTTTCCGAATTCCGCGAGGCCCGCGGTTGCGTAATCGATCGTATGGAGCTCGGCGAGCACGTCGATGAGGTTCTCCGAGAGCCTGCGCGCCTCCGCGGGGGCGAGCGCCATCCCGGCGGGTAGGTCCTTTCTCAGTATGATCCCCTTTAGGCGCTCCATGACATAAAACGGGCACCCCATCACGTCCTCGTCCTCGGAGTAGACCAGCGCCGTTGGGCAATAGGGAAAATGCGGCTTGAGCGCGGTGAGCATTCGGTATTCCCGCCCCATGTCGTGCGCGGTTTTTGCTTTTTTGCCGAACGGCGGCCGTCGCAGTATCATTTCCGTATCGCCAACGGAAACAAGATAGGTGAGATTCGAAAACCCGCTTGGGAATTGCTTGATGGCAATGTCACCCGAGAGCCCGGGTATGGCTCCCATGAGAAAATCTCGGACCTTTGCCGCATCGAGTTCTTCACCGGAACGAATGGTTGATGGTTGGTCAATGTGTGCCATGTCGTTTTTCCTTGCTATGGCCTTTCGCCGCCGTTGGACACGCGTTCACGGACAATCGCCGATTCGATGAATCCTTCGACGAACGAGGCGTACTCGTCCACCGTCACCTTCCGCTGGGAATACTTCCAGCGCTTGAGATACCAATCCTGCAGCATCGCTTTGATCACCGCGCCGGTGAGCTCGATGTTCTCCACCGAGAACACGCCCTCGTCACGCCCCGCCGTCAGGATGTCGGTGATGATCCGCTCGGTGTACAATTCGCTCTCGATAGGGATCGTGCGGTTTTGCTTTTTCAGGTTTTTCGTTTCCATGAAGAAAAAATAAAACCATTGGTGCAACAGTTCGCTCAGGTACAGATGGCTCCGTATCGCGACGCGCAGGCGGGGCAGGGGATCGCGAATATGGTCGATCCGCTCCGCGAGGATGCGCTTCACGGTCGCCTGTCCCTGACGCTGTATCATCGTGAGCAGCTCGTCCTTGCTCGAAAAGTACGCGTACAGCGCCCCCATGCTCAGTCCCGATTCGCTGCAGAGGTCCCTGAGGCTCATTGCGTCGAAGCCCACCGCGCTGCTCAGCTTGAGCGTCGCGTTCACGAACGCCGCGAGATTGGGGACCGCGACCGCCTCCTTTTTAATTTTAAGAGTCGCGCGGTTCTCCCGGAAGTAGTCGCGGCAGATGTCCTCCACCGTGAGCGATACCTCCGCGCGGAAGGCGCCAAACCCGACCCTCTGTTCCGCAGTGGCGGCCATATTACCCGGCATACCGCGCAAGGCAGCGTTTCGCGAACGAGGTCTTGTGGACCTCGTCGGCGCCGTCGTAGATCCGCGCGGCGCGCTCGTGTCGGAAGAAGTAGGCGAGCACGGTGTCGTCGGTCATCCCCAGACCTCCATGGACCTGGAGCGCGCGGTCAACCACCCGCTGCATGGTGTTCGCCACGACGTATTTGATCATGCTCACGTCGTCGCGCGCCTCCTTGTGGCCGGCGGTGTCCATCCGCCACGCCGCGTAGAGGGTCATCAAGCGCGCCGCCTGTATCTCCGCGGCGGAATCAGCCACCCACTCCTGGACGATCTGCCGCGTCGCGAGCGTTTTCCCATTGGGCGCGATCGGCCGCTCGTTCGCGCGCCGGCACATCAGATCGAAGGCGCGGCTGCAGATGCCGAGCCAGCGCATGCAGTGATGGATCCGCCCCGGCCCCAGCCGGTCCTGCGCAATCACGAATCCCATCCCCTCCTTCCCGAGAAGGTTCTTCCGCGGCACCCGGCACGACTGGAACAGCACCTCGCCGTGACTGGCGTAGTCGCTGCCGGAGTGGCCCATCACGGGAATGTTGCGCACCAAATTATACCCGGGCGTATCGGTCGGGACGATGATCATGCTCGCCCGAAGGTACACCGGCGCCTCGGGATCGGTGATCGCCATCGCGATGGCGAAGGTCGCGCCGTCCGCGCCGGTCGTGTACCACTTATGGCCGTTGATCACGTAATCGTCGCCGTCCTTCACGGCCGTCGTGTCCATCATCACCGGGTTCGATCCGGGCATGTCCACCTCGGTCATGGCGAAACAACTGCGAATCTTCCCGGCTGCGAGCGGGGCAAGATATGCATCCTTCTGTTCCTCGGTCCCGTGCTGATGCAGAATCTCGATGTTGCCCGCATCCGGCGCCTGGCAACCGAACACATAGTGCCCGAGCGGCGAGCGCCCCAGCGCCTCGGAGACCAGCCCGTGCTCAAGCATGGAAAGCCCCATGCCGCCGAGCTCGGTGGGGTGATTGGGACCCCAGAGCTCCATTTTTTTCACCATCGCCCGTTTTTGCTCGAGAACCGGGAGCATGTCGCGAAACTCGTTCACCAGGAACTCGCGCTCAAGCGGGATGAGCTCTCGGTCCACGAACTCGTTTATCATTCCGAGAACCGCCTGCATCTTTTCCGATATGCCAAAATCCATTGTCGTCCTCCCTGCGCCTTCGGGCGCTATCGATAGGTGATGAGCGACGCGTCCCCCGCGCGCTCGAGATGCGAGTATTCGTTAAACGTCGACATCATGATCCGTTCAGTAGTGCACTTGAATCTGCTCACCGATGAGTTCACGACCTGTTCGCGCAGGCGCATCGTCGCGCCGTCGTCCAGGCCGAGCGCCTGCTGCGCAATGACCGAAATCGGCCCCCCCGACGTGAACACGGCCACGCGTTTCCCCGATCCGTCCGTGCGCATGATCTGCGTCACCGCAGATCGGACAGCGTCCTGGAAGTCGCGCCAGCGTTGCAATCCGGGAACATCGTGCCGCCCGGAGGCCCACATCAGCATGACCGCCTCGAAAACGGTTTGAAACGACCGTTTGTCCTGAAGCAACCGTCCTGAGTGTTCCTTCATCGAGGGCTGCTCCTCGAGGAGTATCGGAACAAGCGCCGTAAGGATCTCCCGCGACTGGTACTCGTTTAATCCATCCAGTGTGGTGATCCCGGGCGCGGGCCCGGGGTAGGCGCCCATGAACGATTGCGCCGTTTCGGCATGTCGAACAAGGGTGCCGGAATACGCGGCATCGAAGCGGATCCCCAGCGCATTGAAGTGCTCCGCCAGAAGCCGCGCCTGGCGCATCCCCGTATCGGAGAGCTTATCGTAGTTCCCGCTCCCGAACGAGGCCTGTCCATGCCGTATGAAGTAAATCGTGCTCATAATTCTCAACTCCACGACCATCATGCATGGTGGTTTATAAATGTCAATAAATATTTCGAGCGCTCGCTATATTTTTTGTTGACAAATCAACCTTCCATTTTTTTATTACGATTAGAGCGTATAACAGTAGGTTCATTGCCAATTGAACCGTACGAGATGGCTGGAATAGGTTCTTTGAGATTATGAAAACATGAGGTAGACATGTCCCCAAAAGAGAAGACCATCCTTTCTGAAGAACAGACCTTTACGTATTTCGAGAAGGCGCCAACGATTGATCCCGGGGAATTCCAAAAGGTCATCGATTCGCGCCGCTCGGTCCGTGTTTTTGATGATACGAAGATCCCTGAGGATATCGTTCGAACATGCATCGAAAATGGCCTCCTGGCGCCAAATTCTTCCAATCTGCAGCCGTGGGAGATCTATTGGGTTTCCAGTCCCGAGAAAAAACGGGAGCTCGCCCGCTATTGCCTATCGCAGATAGCGGCAAAAAAGGCCGCCGAGCTCATCGTCCTCGTCGCGCGCACGGCTACCTGGCGGCAGCATGCCCGCGAGATGGTGACCCTCTTCACGTCCGGTCCCGACAAGGCCCCGGAAATGGCGATTGCGTACTACAAGAAGATCGTTCCGTTCGTATATACGCAGGGATTCCTCGGCATCCTGGGCTTCCTAAAGCGAATAGCGTTCTTTGTAAAGGGACTGTCGTCACCCGTTATCCGCGAACCCGTCACGCGCGCACATCTTCGCACCTGGGCGATCAAGACGACGGCGCTCGCCGCCGAAAATATCATGCTCTCGTTTCGCGCATACGGCTACGACACCTGTCCCATGGAGGGGTACGATTCGAAGCGCATCAAAAAATTGCTCGGACTGCCGCGCGATTCGGCGGTCGTCATGGTGATCGCAGCCGGGAAGCGCACCGAGGGAGGGATCTACGGACCGCGAATTCGGTATGATTCGGCGCGTTTCATCAAAAAGGTCTAGCCGGTACATGCGCATTCTCGTCTGCATCAAGCAGGTGCTCGATTCCGAATCGCCGATCGTACTCGACGAGCGGGCCCATTGGATCGAGGAACACACGCGCTGCACGTGGATCATGAACCGCTACGACGAGTTCGCGCTGGAAGAGGCGCTTCTGATCGGTGAACGACACGCCGACGTCCATATCGACGCGTTGACCGTGGGACCGCCGCGCGCGGCGGCAGTGGTCAAAAAGGCGCTGGAGAAGGGCGCTCATGACGCGATTCATCTGCGTGTCGATGATCCCTCGCTTTCGGCTGCGCAGACGGCCGCGCTCATCGCGGGTTACATCGCGGATACATCATACGATCTCATACTGACAGGCGTCATGTCCGAGGACCTCATGCAGGCGCAGGTCGGGCCGACCCTGGCCGCGCTCAGAGGCGTCCCGTGCGCCGCATCTGTCGTGTCGCAGTCATGCGATATCGACACGGGGACGATTCGGGCGCGCATCGAGCTGGACGGCGGCGGTCACGAGGTGGTCGATCTCCCCATGCCCTGCGTCCTGACGATCCAGTCGGGCATCAACCAGCCGCGATATCCGTCGCTATCCAACGTTCTTCGTGCAAAGAAAATCGAACCGCTCACAGCTATATGCGATATCGCGACCGTGGCGGCACGGAGAGACCGGGTGGAATCGATCGATTTTCCCGAGCGCCTCAAGAATGTCATCATGATCGACGGAACGCCCGGCGAGAAAGCCGCAGTATTGCTTTCGTTACTGAACGAGAAGGGCGTTTTGAGATAATCATGGACCGGGTATATCTCGTTCTCGACACCGTAAACAATTCGATACCGCGACAGAGCTTCGACGTGCTCAAATGCGCCGCGGTAATGGCGGGAAATGACCGGTCACGAATTCTCGCGATTGTGCCCGGAAGCGATTGTACGAAACATGCGCAGTCATGTTCCGATGAGTTCGGCATCGCCACCATCGCCCTCGAGCATCACGGCCTTCGCCTCCCCAACCCGGACTTGCTTGCCGCGCTTCTGGACGAAATCCTCACGTTCGAGGGCGAAATCTGCATGTGCTTTTCGAACACGGTCAATAATGCGCATACCGTTTCGCGTCTGGCCATCCAGCACAATGCGTCATCCATCACTGCGGTCGATTCGGTCTCGTTCAAGGACGGCACGCCGCTCTTCACGCGTTCGATCTTCAACGGAAAGTGCCGGCAGGTTGTCGCGCCCGCGTCCACAGCGGTCGTTGCGACCTTCAATCCCGGCGGATTCCCCGAGCCGACCTGGATGACGACGTCGGAATCCATTCCCACGGTGCGTACGGTCCGTCCGAACATCACTCCGAACGCGGTACAACCGGTTTCACTTGAAGAATCGAGCGATACGGACGAGGGTCTTGAAGAGGCCGATGTCATCGTATCGGCGGGCAGGGGCATCGGCGCGCGGGAGAACCTTGAGCTCATTCGATCGTTCGCGGGCATCATCAGGGATTCCGCAATCGGCGCATCTCGTCCGATCGTGGACAATCGCTGGCTCCCGTACTCGCGTCAGGTCGGCGTAACCGGGAGGAGGGTGGCGCCACGCGTGTACATCGCTTGCGGCATATCCGGCGCGCACCAGCATGTCGTGGGCATGAAGGATTCTCAGTGCATCATCGCCATCAACACCGATCCCCATGCCGCGATCTTCGACATCGCCGATTACGGCATTGTAGCGGACCTCGCCGCGTTTGTACCGCTCGTCCTGAAAACTCATTCAGAAAAAAGTAAAGGCCGCTGATTTTCATCAGCGGCCTCTTCGCATGCTCCCCCGGCAAGACTCGAACTTGCGACCCAGTGGTTAACAGCCACTTGCTCTACCGACTGAGCTACAGGGGAATGTGCATCGCGGGAACACTAATAATTCGCCAAAAGCAGTGTCAATACTTTTTTTAGTATTTTTTTGACATGCAAATTTTCTGTTGATAAATTTCATTCATCGTGTATTCAGGTACCGTATGGACAACGCCAATTTGACGCAGGAAATCAAGCGGATAGCCCGCGAAAAAAGCGCACTCATCCTGGCGCACAACTATCAAACGGAAGATGTGCAGGACATCGCCGATCACACGGGCGATTCGCTCGAGCTTGCGCGCATCGCCGCACGCAACGACGCGCGCATCATCGTGTTTTGCGGCGTCCACTTCATGGCGGAATCGGCGCACATGCTCTCACCGGAAAAAACGGTCCTCCTACCCGATCCCGACGCCGGCTGTCCCATGGCCGATATGGCCGACGCCGAAGACGTGCTGCGCCTGCGCGATGAACATCCCGATGCGGCGGTGGTCACCTACATCAATTCCTCGGCCGCAGTCAAGGCGGTGTCGGACGTATGCTGCACCTCGTCGAACGCCGTCGCCATCGTCAAGGCCATCGCGAACGACTCCATCATCTTCGTTCCCGATCGCAACCTGGGGAGCTATGTTCAGCGATTCACCGAACAGCGGATCATCCCCTGGAACGGATTTTGTCCCACACACGAGCGCTTCACCATCGAAGAGCTCGAGCGTGCGAAACGACGCCATCCCGACGCGATTGTGATGGTCCATCCCGAGTGCCGACCGGAGGTGGTCGATCGCGCCGACGAGGTCTTGTCGACCGGGAAGATGGTCGCCTTTGCGCAATCGATATCCGGCAGGAACATTATCGTGGGCACGGAGGTGGGCATGCTCCACAAGCTCAAAACGGCGGCTCCGGCCAACGAATATATACTCGCCGCGCCGGGGTTCGTGTGTCCCAACATGAAAAAGATTACCCTGAAGAAAATATACGATTCGCTGGTTTCCGAATCCCCGATAATCACGGTGGATGCGGACGTGGCGTCGCGCGCCGTGCGCTGTCTCGAGCGCATGCTCGAATTGTCGTAATATCGTCGGGAACGGCAGTGTGCATGGAACGGAAGGAAAACCTACAGGTCGTGGAGGACGGATCCGTCCGCCAGGAGGCGGGCGACGAGCTGAACTCCATTCGCGCACGCACCTTCAATCGCGAGTTGAGCGATCTTGTCGACCGCATCTACACGCACGAGTCGTCGCACCGTGACCAATGTGATTTTGGTGAACGCCCCTCAGACGAGAATATCCTGTACGATCTCCACGATCTCTTTTACAAATCGACGAGCCTGTTGTACCATCGTCCATCTCGAAATGATTGCGATCCCGCCGAGTGCGGCGCCGGAGAATCGGATGTGCTGTTGCGGAGAATCGGATCGGCGCTTCTCGAGATCGCGCATCCCCGCCACAGCCTTCTCTCATTCGATTTTCGCGCTCAGTGCTTCCGTCCGGTCGCGGGCGCCCTCCGGGGAATCGATCCGGACAATGCCGTCATCGATTATACCGAACCGCTCTACCGGGAGATTGTCGATAGCGCCACGGGGATCATCGTCTCTCCGGACGATATTCGACGCGACCCCATGCTCGAAAAACGCCTCACAACATCTCTCACCGACGGCGGGGCATTGTACTTCGTTTCCGTTAAGCATCTTTTCATCTGGCTCAACCGAGAGGTGTTCCCTCGCGACATATCCTACGCCTATCTGTGGTTCCCCGCATCAATTTTGATGATTCAACTCGACCCGGCCGCGCCTGCCGGCACGAAACGCCTTTTCTCTGCAATTGCCGAGCGCTGCGCTCTCGAGTTGGTGCTGTATGACCAGATTGCGGTCGAGCGACTGCGATCCCTGGATCCGTCCGACACTGTAACCGTCCGTTCGCTCCAGGAATATCTGCATCATTATATGTCCCGGGTCGGCGGTAGCCCCATTTATTCCGTGCGGTTTCTCGAGCCCCGTTCCATCGAAACAGTTTTTCTGAGAAAGTATTTCATGTCGAAACTCAACACGATCGCATCCCTGCAAACCGTCGTCCTCAATCTGCTCGACGATCGCATTGTCATCTATCCGGGAGTCAACGAACTCGAGGCCATTGACGAACTCGTAGCCGATGTGACACACGACGGCGCGCTGGCCGAGGTTCAACTGATCGGTACCGGGAACCATCCATCTCCTGGACCGATGCGTTCGAATGCATCGTGATGAAACGAACGGACACGATACTGTGTTTCGGATGACGGCATGACACGCTTCCAATCCGCTATCACTCTTATCGGAATACTGATGACGCTGTGCGCGCCATTCGGCGAGCGCCTCTTCGCATCGGGAAATATCGGCACCTCCGGTGCGCAGTTTCTTGAAATCGGGGTTGGAAGCCGCCCGCTGGGCATGGGCGAAGCCTTCACCGCGGCCGCCAATGACATCAACACGCTGTACTACAACCCGGCCGGCCTGGGAACACTGAAATACCCGATGCTGTCGCTCATGCACCAGGAGCTCATTCTCGATTCCCGTTTCGAAAATATTAGCGCGGCATTTCCGGTGTACAAGGGTTTCATGGGCCTCTCGAGCTCGGTCTTCTGGGTCGAACCGTTCGATAAAATCGACATCGACGGCAACGAGGTCGGCAAGGTTGAGTTTTACAATGCCTGCGCGACTGTTGGATACGGACTGTCGCTTGGTTTCATGGAGGTCGGCGGGTCGCTGAAATACATCTATCAGAGGATAGACGTCTTCACGTTCCATTCGGCGGCTGTCGATATCGGAATCCTGAAACGCCTGTACATGTACTCGCCCTTCGATGCGCCCGTTCGTAATTTTGCGGTCGGGCTCTCGGTCCTCAATCTGGGGACCAAGGCCAAGGACGACGACCTGCCGCGCATGATGCGTCTCGGAGCTTCGTATCATCTCACAAAGTGGTTTGGCCTGTATGTTGATCTTATCCAGAACATCATGGATTCCTCCGACCTGTATGACTTCACGTACGGATTCAGCGAGAGCTTCCGAATCAATACCGGCGTCGAATTGACATTTTTCGACATTTTATCCCTCAGGGGCGGCTATCGGTTTAACGATGCCGGCACCTATTCCTTCGGGCTGGGATTCAATTATGCGATTAAAGGCATATCATTCGCCATCGACACCTCGTATTCCGACACCGGCATCTTCGGACCCGTATATTCGTTCTCCGTATCGTTCAAGCTCATCCCGCACGTGATCACCGTCGAGGACCGCGAAAAGGCCGAGATCCACTATCGCCGCGGCATCAAGTACTATATCGCGAACGAAATCGACGCGGCCATCGAGGAATTCAATCAGTGCAAAAAATACGATCCCTACCATAAGAACGTCCGTGAGAAGATCGACGACCTCGAGCGACTGAAAAAACTCCAGAAAGAAAACGAGGAATTGGAGCAGGAACTCCGAAAAACGGAATAGCGGACGACCCCCCGACGCGCAATATTTGCTTGACAGGGTTTCTTCGATCGTATAGTACTTTCACGATTCGACATGGACCCGAGGATTCCATGAAATCAAACATATAGCACACAAGGAGGATGACATGGCATTAGATCACTACGAATTAACCGACCTTCCCGTCGGCGACGACGAGGACTACGACAGCAGCGACTCGTCGGATTCTGACGATCTCGAGAGTGGCACCACGGTACAGGGCGCCGGATCACAATTCGTCGATTCGGTCAAAGGGATGCTGGTCGGCGTACTTCTGTTTCTTGCATCGTTCGTAATCCTTTTTAAGTTTGCCTCCTGCGGCGAAAAGGGGAAAATGGCCGGCAAGGCGGTTCCCATCGAGCAGGCGCAAGAGAACGGGTTCGCATATGTTTCCGGCGTGCCGGTCGTGGACGAGATCGGCGATGGCGCAACCCTTCAAAAGGGTAAATACATTCGCATCAACAAGAATGTCGAGTATTACGCCGTTGTAACGAGTGAGAAATCATCGACCAAGAAAGAAGGCACCAAGAAGATTACTGAAAAATGGCATGAGTATTCACTCGAGTGGACCTCGAGTCCCAAGCCCATAAAGCTCCAGTATAAAAAGGACAAGCGCAAATGGGAGCAGTTCGCCAGCCAGAACGGCCTGCCGATGGATTATCGGAGCGTGAATAATCCGGTCGTCGCATCGGGCGAAAAAACATCTGAAACGATCAACACGACCAAGCTCGAGGTGAGCGGCTACACCATTCCCGCGCAGAGCGTTGCCTTCAAGGACGGCTCGAAGGACATCGGAATCGTCAACGTCAAGGGCGACAAGGACAAGGCGAAGGTCGGCGACAAGCGCATCCGCTACTCCGCGTATCCGGCCGACACTCAGTTCACCTTCCTCGGCGACAAGAAAGGGAAAACGCTCATGACGCATGCGTTCGGGAATCGCGGCGCCTCCATCGAGGCCTCGACCGGCGACATCAACAAGCTCATCGGCGACCTCAAGTCCGAAGACAGCATGATCTGGTGGGCCGGCCTCATCATCGGCTTCATTTGCATGGCGGCAGGACTCAACGGTATGGTCGGTCCTCTCACCACGCTGCTCGATTTCATCCCGTACGTGGGCGAATTCGGCGCCGGCGCGATTCGGTTCGTTCTCACGCTGGTCGCGGCGATCATCTCGATCGTCTTCTACCTGCTGGTGTACTACTGGTGGATCGTCCTCATCATCGTCGCGGGCGTTGTCGGTTTCCTCATCTATCGCAAGAAAATGGCGAAACCCGCTGCAGCCTAATCTACTGAATCAGGTATGATAAAAAAACCCGGCTCTCGCCGGGTTTTTTTATTTGTGACATCATCCTCGTTCTGCCGATACGTAATACAGGAATGGAATACTCTTGTATGCATCGGTGTGGCATGAAACGAATAGTTGCATCATACGTCGCAATCGCAGCAATACTGATTTCCCTTGTCGCGCCGATATGGGCCCAGGAGAACTACATCCGTACGACGGAGGTCATCGACACGCCAACTGCGTTTACGCTGGAAAAGGGCAATTACCATCTCTCGTTTCTCGGATATGACAACGGGGGCCTGGCGTTCAAGGCCTACATGGGGCTCAACGACAATATCTACCTCGGCGCCGCATTCGACGTCCAGAACGCGATCGGGCGAGAACGCGCGCAACCGAACGTTCCCGGGATTGTCGCGAAGATCAAGTTTACAGACGGATGGGAGCAATTTCCGATATCATTCGCTGTTGGATATGACACATTCTACATCGGCAATGACGGAAAAACACGGAACGAGCAAAACGAACTGAACCAGATGATCTATGGCCCGTATTTCGTGGTCACCAAACCCATATATCTCTTCGACGATGAGCAGCACGTCAATTTTGGCATGCGCGTTCCTACCCAACCGTACTATGTCCCCGATAACGCCAGCTACTTCATTTCGATTGACGTTCCGATGGGTGAGTATTTCATGTTCAAGGCCGAGGGAGAGCGGATTTATTACGATTTCACCCGACCGAACGAATGGCTCCTCAATTTTGGCATTCGCTATACCTACATGCGCCATTTTAGCATCGAATTCGACATCATCCTTCAAAGCGGCGAGCAGGGAAACCGTATTCTGAAAATTGAATACACCGATCACTTCTAGTACACGACACATCGCCCTTTTTATACAAAAAAAGCGTATAACACTTGCAATTATTGGCTACATTTGTATTATGTTGCCTTCAAAATGATTGCGCCTCTGCGCTTGATGCAACACGAATAATAGATGAAAGCTCCCATTTCTAGACTCAAAGAGCTTTTTGCGAAATATCCGAGTGAGTTTCGTTGCGCATATTTCAACGAACTGAAACTTGATCGCATACACTGTGCGGCAGGGAATGATGTAACGCCATCGGATCTTTCCCGGCTCTCCGATCTTGGCTTTCAGGAAATTGAGATCATCTACAATGTTACCGTGTACGAGTATTTCCATAACGCGTTTCCGGCGGAATACCGGAAGGGGAGCCTCCGTCTCGACTTTTTCGAGATCGACCGCATGCTCGAGGAACTCGACACGATAAATGGTCTATCAAAACGAAAGCGTTATTTTATCGTCATCGGCGACATTTACGGCGTGGACTCGAAAACCGGGAGCGATATCATCGTGATACGCCACGGCGAAAAGATCGATTATAAAAAATGGAACTCGATCAAGCGATATATCGACAAGAATCAACGCTTCTTTTGCCGCCCTTCCGAGAACGGGATAATTCTCTTTGTGAGCTTCAAACCCGAAAACGGGAGCACCTATGTCGAGAAGTTCTGGAAACATACCGACCTCATTACGGCGATGGTCTCGCGCCGCAAGGACATGAGAATCGACATTTCGTCCGATTTCATCCCCGAGGAGGACGTGATCTCCGTCACCGATCCCGGTAAACTGCTCGAAGAATATATCCGCTCGAATGCGCGATTGATCATAATCGGTGAATCGATCACCCCATCCTACCGCGAGGCGTTGATGCGGGTGAAGGAGTACGACCGCTTTGTCCGCATGATGGTGGTGCCCTCAATCGATCCGACGACGATCGACCATTTTCTCATGCAAGTAAAAATGATGTACAATTCGAATCGCTGGAACAAATAGGACTCGAGGAGCGGCCCGTGAAAAAGAAATCCACCAAGACGTCATTGTTCCACTATTTCAAGGAGGTTGACTCGTCGGCTGACCGCCCGCTCCACGAATCGACCGACGACATTACCGACAGCCTCGGTTTTTACGCGTTCTCGAAAAAAACCGAATCGCGTTTTCTCAATCGTTTCAGCGATGCCGACATCATGCGTATCATGAAAAAAGTCGATTTGCTCGACCACCTCTCCGCCAAGGGGTTCGACCGCATCATGGTTCGCATCGAGCGGGACGAGGCGCTGGTAAACTATCTTAAGATATACGACAGCGACATTTCTCCCGACCGCCTGCTGATAGATCTTCGGCTCACGGAGTCGAAGTTCATTCCCGAGCGGGGAACATTCGACTCAAAGAACGATTTCAGCGCGCTCGACATGATCGTTATCGAATGGCTTTCGATACAAAACCCGTCAACGGAATTCCCTTCGGACAAGCCGCAACTCCCGGGCCAGAGGCGTCCCGGCCTTGGCGCCCTGAAATTCATGATGGAAATGATGTACCTGGTCGCCAAGGAGGTCATACGGGACGGGTTCCTCGACATCCCCGACCACATGCACGGCGCGATCATGTATTCCTCCAAGTTCAAGTTTTTCAACCCCATCCACGAGGCGATCCTCCGTGCGATCCTTCGCGACTTGAGCGCCTATTCGCTCTCCGATGTATCCTGGGGGATGATCACCAATACCGTGATCGACCGCCAAACCGGAGGTCCGCAGGCATACAAGCCGACAGAGCAGATTTTCGCCGTGTCACGCCGTCTTCGAAATTATTTTTCATCGCGCGACTACACCAGGCGATTCAAAGAGGAATACAAGAAACGCCGATATCACATGGACTACGAACGAATGTGCGAACTGCGGTCGAATATTTTGAAGGATAAAAGCGTGGTGGATCTTTAATCGATCGATAGAGATATGATGCGTTGAATTTCCTGAATGCTCTTCCCGAGCTCGTCCTGGTATCGGGACATCATTTCGATCGTCTTTTCACGCTCTTCACTCAGCGAAGAAAACGCCTCTCGTATCTTCGCCATGAGCAAACGGCATTCGGCAACTGATTCGTCGCTGGTCCCGTCAATGAAATCACGGAACCTATGATGCTCGATACCCAGCACGCGTATCAGCGAATCGCGGGCCGAGCCAATATCGAATACGACAGACTGAAGGCGGCCAATCTCGACCTCTTCGGTTCGAATGAGTTCATTGAATCGTTCAATTTGGTTGGATTCGATGGCGTACCGCTTTGCCGATTCCGCATCTCGGAGCGCATATACCAACGTTAATTCTGTGCGGAGAGCCCCGCCAAGGTCGCGAAAGAGGCTGTCGACATCATCCCTCAATACTGAAGGTCCCCTTTGACGCGGCGAACTTGTCCGTCTTGGTTTCTTTGGCGGAAATTTTATCCCACGCATCCCTGAGCTCTTTGACGTGGGTAACGACTTCCGTCAATATCTCCGCGTCTTTTTTTATGTTCGCCTCGAGCAGTCTTTTCTTGAAATAGACGTACAAATTGAAAAGATTGTTTGAAATTTCACCGCCCTCGTTGATGTTCAACGCAAGCATGAGCTCCGTGATGATGTCCTGCGCCCGGATGATATTCGCATTGACCACGTCGTAGGTGCGCGGATTCATGTTGTCGATCGCGACGCCGAGAAACTTGACGATACCATCGTACAGCATGACGATGAGCTTCCCCTGGTTGGCGGTGTTGATTTCCGTTTTCTTGTATTCCTCGTACGGGCTTTTCCTGGGGACTGCCATGCAAACCTCCGGGTATCCTACGGGTGACTCGGTACTGTATACAGTATCGAGCGAACAACGCGTATTCTTGACATAAAATACACTCGGCGTCTTCTCACGCCGTTACTGGAGACATCCGCTGATGCGATTGAGGATCTCCTCGTATTTTTCCCTAGTCTTTTCCACAACCTCGTCGGGGAGGGGGGGCGGCGGGGAGTTCTTGTTCCAGGTCGTCGTGTCGAGATAGTCCCGGATGAACTGCTTATCGAAGCTCACAGGCGAGGCGCCGACCTGGTACTGGGACTCGTCCCAGAAGCGCGAGCTATCGGGCGTCAGGACCTCGTCAATGAGGATGATCTCGTTTCCGAGGAATCCGAACTCGAATTTGGTGTCGGCGAGAATGATATTCGCCCGACGAAGCGCATCGCGACCAAACTCATACAGGCGCAATGTAAGATCCCCAAGGCGCTCCGCGATGAACGGGTCGATCTTTTTCTTCATGTCGGCGAGCGATACGTTGATGTCATGTCCGCTCTTTGCTTTCGTCGCCGGGGTAAAGAGCGGGGAGGGCAGCTTTTCCGCCATGCGCAACCCGCCGGGGAGAGATACGCCGCACACCTTTCCGGTTTTTTGATAGTCCTGCCATCCGCTTCCGATGATATATCCGCGCGCGACGCATTCGAAATCGATTCGATCGGTTCGCTTAACGATTACGGAACGATCCGCAAGCTGCTCCGGGTGGTCTCGATACGGCGCGGGGAAATTCGCAACGTGTGTTTCGACAATATGGTGCTTCACGAAACCGATCTTCGAGAACCACATGTTCGATATTGTGTTGAGGATGATGCCCTTCCCCGGGATTCCGTTCGGGAACACATGGTCGAAGGCCGATATGCGATCCGTCGAGACGATGCACAGGTGGTCCCGGTCAACCTCGTACACATCACGCACCTTGCCGCTGAAGAGCTTTTTGCCGTTGGGGATGTTCGTTTCCATGACAACGGCACGGGGAATATTTGCTTTTTTCATGATTCCGTTCCGGGATCTACCGTGTTAGTTTTTTAACGAGCAATTCATTTACGATTTGCGGATTCGCCTTTCCCTGCGAGAGTTTCATCACCTGGCCGACGAGAAAACCAAGCGCCTTTTCCTTTCCGCTTCGATAATCGGCAACACTGGCGGGATTTTTCTCAATTACGCTGTCGACCACTGATTCGATGGCCGAGACGTCCGTTACCTGCTTCAAACCTCGTGATTCCACGATTCGTTCAGGATCTTCGCCCGATTCGAGCATGTCGGCGAATACCATCTTCGCTATTTTCCCGCTTATTGTGGCATTGTCGATGAGGGAGATGAGTTTCGCGAGTCGGGTCGGGGTGATGCGGCACTCGCCGATTCGTTCAGGATCCTCGATACCTGCAAGAAGCTCGCCCATGATCCAGTTCGACGCCTTCTTCGCAGGTGCGCCCTCACGGACCACCGACTCGAAGTATTCGGCAATCTGACGGACCGCGCACAAGACGCCGGCATCGTAGCGGGGAAGGGCGTATTCCTCAATGAAGCGGCGTATTTTCACATCGGGGAGTTCCGGCATGGCGTCCTTGATTTCCGCGATAAAGGATGCATCAACAATGACGGGCGCGAGGTCGGGATCGGGGAAATAGCGGTAATCGTGCGCCTCCTCCTTCGATCGCATGCTGAATGTCTCATTGCGGTCGGCGTCCCAGAGCCGGGTTTCCTGATGTATACGTTCACCGTCGTCAAGCAGTTCCTTTTGACGAGCGATCTCGTGCTCTAGGGAAAGCTTCACCGCTTTAAAGGAGTTCAGGTTTTTGACCTCAACTTTTTCTCCAAGGGTTGTGGTTCCCTTGGGTCGTATCGAAACGTTGACGTCGCATCTGAGGCTGCCCTCCTCCATATTGCAATCGGACACATCGAGGTACTTCATGATGCTCTTGAGCTTGAGCAAGTACTGGTACGCCTCTTCCGGTGTTGCGATATCGGGTTCCGAAACGATTTCGATAAGCGGAACACCGCACCGATTGAAGTCAACGAACGAAACTCGATTGGCGCTATCGTCGGAATGCATGTTCTTCCCGGCATCCTCCTCGAGATGCACGCGATTCACTCCAATGCGTCGCGTAGCGCCATCGGTATCGATTTCGATGTATCCCTTCCCGCAAATGGGCTTGTCGTATTGCGATATCTGGTACGCTTTTGGCAGGTCAGGATAGAAATAGTTCTTTCTGTCGAATTTACTGTATTGTGAAATGGAGCAATTAAGAGCAAGGCCTGCCCGAATCGCCTTGATCAGGGCTTCGCGGTTGAGCACCGGCAGAACCCCCGGCAGTCCCAAACATACCGGGCATGTCTGTGAATTCGGCTCTTCACCAAACACGGTGGCGCACGAACAGAATATTTTCGTGGCGGTGTTCAATTGAACATGAACTTCGAGCCCGATGACCGGTTCATAGTGCATATTAGACCCTGCAACAAAATTATTACTTGATTAATGCAACTCAATAATCATTGTATAAAATTCACAATTATAAATTTGCCGCATAAATCAAAAAGTGCATTCATGTGTCATTTCCAATATATGACATAATCTTAAATAGGCTGTTTTGATTATATGTACATTTTTTAATGAATATGCCATCGGTAAAAATAATAAAAGATTTTAGTGTTCGTTTCATCGTTTACCCAATCCTGTTCGCACTCGGCATGGGCATCGGAGCAGTTCTGGGCGGGCAACTGATCGATCTACTGCTCTATTCAAATAAAAAAAACATCTCGCTCCTCTATCGCCCTGCAAAAGAATACATCCAGCTTGCAAATCGATTACAGAATCCTGATGAATACAACCGGATTACCAGCTATTACCTCATCCAGGAAGTCAATCGGATCGATGTTGACTTCCTCGCGGAACGCTATCGTCGCGAAGAGCGTGGCTATCTTCGCAGGACCATCATATGGGTAATCGGTTTTTCTGGCGATCTCCAGAGATCATATCGTTTTTTTGATGATATCTATTCCGAGGCTGAAAAAGACCAGCAGCGGGAAATACTCCGTTCACTCCGACGGCTCAATCGGGGCAGGTATCATGAGTTTATCAAACGTCGCAATATTCCTGACGATATTGACCGCTAAAAGGGCAGCGGGTATCAAAATTTATTGTTGACGTAGATACGAGTCCTAACGCTTACAATCATTACACAGCCGTACCGGAGCACTTGGGGGCGGCTTGGCGGCAACAGATTGAGAACGGGCATTCTGGGCGGCACATTCAATCCGATCCATTACGGGCATCTTATAAATGCGCAGATGATCGCAGAGGAGTTTGCGCTCGATCGGGTGTTATTTGTCCCCTCAAAGGCGCCGGTGCACAAAGCGCTCGAGGGAAACGCAACAGCTCAAGACCGCTTACGGATGGTTGAGCGTGCGATCGAAGGAAATGACACATTTCGCGCGCTCGACATTGAGCTTGTACGCGATGCGCCATCCTACACGCTGTTCACCGTACGGGAGCTTGTGCGATTGTTTCCGGAGGATCATTTTCACCTGATTATCGGGCTCGATTCGTACCGCGAGATCCACACCTGGTACCGATTCGAGGAGTTGCTTAAATCGCTTCCGGTCATTGTCATGAACCGACCGGATGCCGGATCCGACGAACGCGACGACATTCCGCCTCACAAATGTCACCGTGCGCACAACCCGTACATCCAGATAAGCTCATCGCTCATCCGGGGGAGGCGAAGGGATGGATCGTCCATTCGATATTTAGTGCCGCCGACGGTGGATGACTATATACAACAGCGAGGACTATACACGACTTGAAACGGAAACTATTCATTGGCGCATGCGGAGTGATCGCGATCACCGGGATTCTTATCGCATACTACGTCTATACGATCAACACGCGAAACGTGATCGAAACGCTCATATCCAGCAAAAAGATCATCAATATACTCATCGGTGGGAGCAACACCTATAATCGCGACCGCCATCGGCTCTATGCGCTGGTGAGCATCAATCCGGAAAACGGAAAGATTGTCGTAACATTTATTCCACCATCTTTCAACCTCAATTCCCACCGCAAGGGATCATCCCCGCTCCGCATTGACGAAGTTGATTTCACGAGCTTCAAAAAGGTGAGCGACGCTCTCAACAACAACCTGAAGATCAACATACCGTTCTATATCCAGCTCTATGCACCGGACGTGAAGCGGGCCGTCGATATGATAGAGGGAGTGGATTTGTTCGTGCTCGACCAGAAGCGGGACCGCGACCCCATCGCATCCGGCGTTCAGTACTTCGACGGGGAACGCATCATGCGATACATCAATGCGGTGGATGACGATTCCATTTTCCGGAAATATGATCGCGTTCAAGACGTCCTTTTGACGCTGTATCACAATGGAGCGATGTACAAACGGTTCGCGACCATGCCGTTTCTTTCCGAGCTATTCTCCAGCATCACCACAAATATGCTTCCCCAGGAATTGCTTTCGCTGTCCGAGATTCTGCTCAAACGGTCGGAAATGCTGTGCGCGACACTTCCGGCGACCATGTCGGAGGACGGCGTGTTCCATTTCGATGATATCGCCTATAAAATTTACGAGTCGAAAATCCTGAAGCGACTGGTTATCAAAGACACGACGGCCCCCTCTATCAAAGTTAAAATTCTCAATGGTTCCGGCGTCCCGGGCCTTGCTCGTAAAATCCGGAATATCCTCATTCGAGACGGCCTCAGCGTCATGGAATTCGGGACTTCGCCATATCCGCCCATCGACAAAACGGTCATCATAAATCAAAAAGGCGACATGGCCGAGGCCATCAAGGTTTCGGAGCTCTTGGGCATCAATCAGATCTATCATGTCGTCGACAATACGCAGCTGCACAGCGTCCTGATCATTCTGGGGAAAGACCTTGCAAAATAGCATGCGCACGTTTACCGAAAAAGACCTGGCCGATTGCGCTCGCTCCTGCGCCGGCGTCCTCGACCAGAAAAAGGCTAACGACATCATCGTCCTGAACCTCAAGGGCGTCAATAGCGCATTCGACTACTTCGTTATCGCTACCGCGCAATCGCACCTGCACTGCCGTGCGCTGGCGAAGGAGCTCCAGCGACATCTGCATTCGCTGGGCATGGTCCAGCGCGGAAAACCGGACCTCGACACCGGCTGGGTGCTTCTTGACTTCAATGAGATCATTGTACACGTGTTTATTCAGGAGCAACGCGAGTATTACCAGCTTGAAAAGCTATGGGCCGACGCGGAGAGGATCACCATCGATGCGTAAGATCAGTAAGACGAATCACCGTCGATTAATTTTTCTCGCGGCAGCTGCATGCACATCATGGATACTGTTCTCCACGTGCACGCCTGATTATTCAAAAGAAACGCGCGATGCGATTCGCCGTCTCACCCTCGAACAAAAGATCGGTCAGATGATCATGCCGGGTGTGGCCGGCAAAGAGATGAACCCTGCCGCTTCCGCAATGATCGGAACCTATAAACCCGGCGGCATCATCCTTTTCGGGTTCAATCTCTCCGACAAGAACGGCACACGCACCTTCATACGGGAGCTGCAGCGTCGCTCGATGGATGTCGGCGGCCTGCCGTTGTTCATCTCCATAGACCAGGAGGGAGGTCGCGTTAAACGAATACGGGACGGCGTTACCCAATTCCCCGGCAACATGGCGCTGGGGGCGGGCGGTGATCCGGAGCTTGCCTACACTATCGCTCGAGTGCTGGGCATGCAGCTTCGAATGATGGGCGTAAACATGAATCTCGCGCCGGTCCTCGACGTGAACAACAATTACCATAATCCCGTCATCAACCTTCGATCATTCGGTTCATCGAAAGAGATTGTTTCACGCCTCGGCGCAGCCTATATACGCGGAATCCAGGACGCGAAGTGCATAGCCGTCGGGAAGCACTTTCCCGGCCATGGCGATACGAACAAGGATTCCCATGTCACGCTGCCGGTCATTCCCTATGACGAGCGTCGTCTCGAACAACTAGAATGGGTTCCGTTCCGCGCGGCAATCGCCTCCCGCGTGGAGGGCATCATGACCGCCCACATCGCATACCCCTCCATTCTTAACAATGACGATTCGGCGACCATCTCCCGGTATTTTTTAACCGACGTCCTCAGGACACGGATGAACTATGACGGACTCATCATCAGCGACGATATGGAAATGCACGCCATCGCGAAACGAATGGATCTTGGCACGGCGGCCGTCAAGGCGGTCAATGCCGGCGCCGATATCGTCCTCATCAGCTCATATGAAAAAAATATCCCGGTAATATTTAACGCCCTCAAGAACGCTGCAATCGACGGAACACTTTCCACGGAACGTATCGATCAATCGGTACGGCGCATTCTCGCCAGCAAGCTTCGCTATTCGATCATGAAGGTGACCGAATCATCCACAATCCTTTCGGAACCAGACTATTCCGATTCCCAGCTGCGTCTCCTCGAAACGGCCGACACCGTAAACGCGACCGCATCCAAACGCGCCATTTGCTATCTCGGCAGAGACGGCGCCCTCTTCAGGCGTCTCGGTTCAGGAGCCATCCGTTCGGTCGTCATCAATGCCAGTCCCGTATTTCGCGCGCATCTCACCCGTTCCGTTCCCGGCTGCCGCTTCGCAGATTCCGTTGATGGCATCCGTGATACGACCGCCCTTGCAGTGTATTACACTGACCGACTCCAACAATCGGACATCGCACAACATTCAACAAAAGCCGCCGCGAGGCGGATACCGTTTCTTGTCGTTTTTCCTGGCAATCCATTCGAACTCCACGCTCTTACTTCCATGCCGGACCTTCTCATTTCATTTTCGAACACTGATGAATCCCTTCGCCAGCTTGCCGTGTGCATCGGCGGGGGATTCATTCCGCGCTACGGAAGCCCGATCGACCTTGGTATTTCCGTGTCCCCATGAAATGCGGCGTCTATGTCCACATTCCGTTTTGTCGAGCGAAATGCGATTATTGCTCGTTCTACTCGATCCCCTTTGATCCTCGACCAGCCGACTCAAAAGACCTACTTACTGCTTACATCAACCGCATCGTCGATGAAATAGTTTCCTTCGCCACAATACACGATAATTGCACAATCGACACGATCTATTTTGGCGGTGGAACGCCATCGCTCGTCGACGCTGCACATCTTTCCGCAATACTTGCCACAATCCGCAACGCATTTCAAGTGACTGACGAATGCGAAATCACCATTGAATGCAATCCCGAAGATTGCACCTTTGAAACGATTTCTTCACTTGTTGATATCGGAGCGAATCGCATAACCCTTGGGGTCCAGAACGTCTTCTCTTCATTCCGGTCGCATATTGGCCGTGCGTCGAACGCGGATGTGATGCGTGCGCTTGAAATCTTTTTCTCCGTTGACGGATTCATCCGATGCGTTGATTACATCGTCGGAATACCCGGCCAGACCGGCATCATGCTCCGAAATGAATTGCGATATATAATTCAATATAGTCCGCATCATATCTCAGCATATCTGTTCACCGTCGAACCGGGTTCGCCATATCATGTCCGTCATACCGCTCCCATCGATTTCGATGACACCCAGCTGTCGCTGTTTGATGAAGCCATCGACATGTTTAGCGCATTCGAATACACTCAATACGAAATCTCGAACTTTGCGCGCGATGGATTCCAAAGCCGCCATAACAGCAAATACTGGAATTGGGAGCCATATCTTGGTTTTGGCGCTGGCGCACATTCCTTCTTCAACGGAATTCGCTGGCACAATCCAACGGATGTCTTCGGGTACATCAACGCTGCGGAATCGATCCCGGACAATCGCAGCATCGGACATCAAAAGGCCGAGTATGTTTTATGCGTCCTCAGGCGGAGCGATGGTCTATCATTCCAAAATTTTTCATCGACGTTCCATACGTGCATTCCCGATCACATGATGAACGCCATAGATCGTCACTGTTCAATGGGGACATTGGAGAGGAGACACAAAGAAGGTGATTCCACTATTAGGCTCACCCGCGCGGGGATTCATGTCATGGACAGCGTCGTATATGATCTAACGGAAGGGTTTCTTTAGACAATTCCCTAATCCCGTATCACGAAGTACTTTTTGTAATTCTCGTTAATTCTTGCATAGTTGTCCGCCAATTGCCGGTTTCCAGCCCTTTGGTAATACTGCGTCAGCAGGTCCGTCGCTTTTATAATGAAAATACTGATGTTCTTTCCGGAAACACCCTTTGCGAATTCGGAACCGCCCCTCTTGAGCATGCTCATGGCGGTATTTATTTGTTGATGAAGCTGGTTGACAAAGGATTTAAACTCGATATCATTGTTCATGATACACTCGTTCAGTTTGTCTATATCGACGCCTCCAGACAGAAGAAAGTATTTTTTGATCCTCACCAGTGATTCGCTTATCAACGATCGGTCAAGCGCCTTCGTAATCAGGTTTTTCAACATTTCGAAGGCTTCGAGTTTTTCCGTATATGTCTCGGGCAGATGGCCATGTATCCGCTTGAAGAGGTTAAACGCGGTCTTCTCGACCTCCTCGCAGTCGATATCTGAATCGATAATCTTCTTCAGTTTCTGGTAGTTGTCCGGGTTCCGTTCGAGAATCTTCATGTACAGCTCGACACCGCGCAGGGCCTCCCGGAACGAGGTCGCGTTCGCGCTCGAAAAATCCTTTCGAAGATAGCAGCGCAGACCCTCGATGATCATGGGTGATTGCGCCGTTATCAAAATAGTGTCCATGTCGGGCTCGAAATCCAGGAAACCCCGCTTTCTCGCAGGTTCATCGCGATCTGCATCATCCTGATCGTTCGCGATGATGGGCCCTTGATCGTGTTCATCAAAATCAAATCCCGCGCCATCTTCAGCGCCATCCCCTGTTATCTTTGAATCGTTTGATTCAGGAGCACGCCCGATGGGCGCATCAGGCCCGCTCCGGGCATGTTCGTCATCGAACATGTCATCGAAGGAAAAATCGTCGTCATTCTTGTTTTGGGGCATAGGCGCACCTGCGCACAGAGTTTTCCTACGTTTATGTTTTATTCGTGAAATGTCAATACATATACCTCATACCATACGACAATGTGACCATGCGGTTTGATCACATCACGCATAAAGTAGTTACCCCGTGCAGTGTGCGGTTTCCAAGGTATCCCAGTCGAAGGACCATTACACATAATGTCTCGAATATTGTACTTGAAATAATTATGCGTTTTCGCAAGAGTTGCATCGGTTGGATGTATCCGCTGGAGCGAAAAGACGCCATGCCTCGAAAGATTCTCTGTGTCAATATCGATCATATCGCCACGATCCGGGAAGCACGCGGCGGCACTGAGCCTGATCCGATAGCCGGAGCGCGAATATGCGAACAAAACGGCGCCGCCGGAATCACGGTCCATCTGCGCGAGGATCGTCGTCACATCCAGGACCGGGATGTCTTCACACTCCGAGATATTGTGATCGGGAAATTCAATCTCGAGATGGCGCTCTCTGATGATATTATCGGGATTGCCCGCTCGGTGCTCCCGGACCAGATCACGCTCGTCCCGGAGAAGCGCGAGGAGCTCACCACCGAAGGCGGTCTCAACGTCATGAAGAATGAGTCACGCATTCGCGATCTTGTTGTCGAGTTCAAGGAGAAAGCCGTCGTCGTATCCTTGTTCATCGAGCCGGATCTACCGACCATTGACGCAACGAAACGCACGGGCGCCGATTTTATCGAGATACACACGGGTTCGTACTGCAATGCCGGGAGTCATGAAGATCGATCGCGCGAACTGCAGCGCATCTACCGTGCGGCTGAACATGCCGTTTCTCTTGGAATTCGCGTGAATGCCGGGCACGGCCTCAATTACACCAATGTCCGTGATGTCCTTCGCACGCCGGGACTGGAAGAGCTCAACATCGGTCATTCCATCATCGCGCAATCAGTTTTTACCGGCCTCGCGACCGCAGTACGCGACATGGCCATACTCATCGAAGAATCAAATGCGTAGGCCGTGCCGAAATATTGAACGGAGACTGGCATGATCCTTGGGTTTTTCAAGATACTTATCATCGCCATGCTTGTATATGTACTGTATAGCGCCATCAAGTTGATTTTTTTTCCAGCGCGTCCGAAACGTGTCGATGGGGACCAACAGGAGCCGCGGTGGAATGCGTTTCGGACGCGCGAAGAACGCAGTGTTCCAAAAACAATCGTACTCGACAAGGACCAGTACAAAGTTGAATAAGGCAATCGTCATTGCATTCGCCCTGCATCTTGGGGTATCGGCAATTCTATCCTGCGGAACGCCGAAGGGAACCTTCGCGTTCAAGGGTGCACTGGATGACCGCTATCATACGCTCTCGGAAACGCCCGAGTTCGAACAGGGGAGCCCCGCCGAATGGGCCTATGTTTTCGATAAAAACTATGGTCTTCGGACCTTTGGCATCGTGGTCTTAAAAAAAGAGCTCGTATGGGTCGAGGTAAGTCGACGCACGGCATCCATCGATAAAACGTCTCGTATCATTTACGGCTCGCTTGGCGATCTTACATCCGGCCAGTACAAGATCATCATCACGGAAAAGGCAACGGTGATCGACGAGCGCGAATTCGTCATCTATGCCGGCGAGGATGATGAAGATTTCGATCGCGACTGATCACCGAACGAGCAACGAAAGGGACGCCGCTCCCAGCACGACAAACATCATCTCAACAAGCATTTCGAATTTTATCGAAACGACATACCCGGTTTTAATAATGATCTGCAACAACACCATGCCATAGATGAACGGAAGCGCGAAGAGCATCGCGAATGCCTCGCCGCCAACGAATGCCATCACCCCGATACCGGCGCATGCGGCAAGCGCGATGATACCGAGCAGCGCCCGAGTCCTGTCGATCCCGAGCAACACGGGAAGTGTCTCCCGGCCGATAATGATGTCACCGTGCAATGCGATGACATCGAGCAGGGTGTTTCTGAAGAACATAAACGCGAATACGTAAACCCCGAAGAGCAGCGAATAGACCGACGGCGCGTCGATGGCGATCAGCGGTATGATCACCGATATGACCGTCCAGCCCACCGACGAAATAATGTTCTTCGATGTGAAAAACGACCGAACGAACGCCAGCGGCGCAAACCGGATCAGCCCTTTCACCTTCTTCGACGAATACACCACACCCAGCGCAGCCGACGCCATAAAGATGACCAACGGAAGCACCGCGTGGAAAATTGCCATGAGTACCGCCGAAATGACTATCAGCGTAACGGCAACCGGCAGCAGAAAGCGCTTATGTCTGCTGTATACCCCATGCTTGTACGGATTGCTCACCTTGATGAAATCGATGTCGAAATAATTATTGATCGTGTATACCGAAAAAATATACAGAAAAGAGACGAGCGAAAGCGACGCGTCCGGAGGATATCCCGCAAGCAGCTGCGTTATCGCGGTAACGCACAACGCACCAAAGGCCGAGAAGAGGTTGGTGCGCACCACCAGCTCGGCGGCCTTTTTCATGCGCGACAGGAGCCTGTTCCTGTTTTCAAAACTGATGTCGTACAGGCGCTCCAATATGCGATTGATGATCCACCCGGGCGTTGAGGCACCCGCCGTCACGAGCACGCGCGTCACGCCCCGGAAATGGTCCGGTTCAAGTTCATCCTCGGTCTCAACGTGGAACGTTTTGATGCCATGGTCGGTTCCGATGCGCGCCAAGCGCCGTGTGTTCGCTGAATTCTTGCCGCCCACGACAACCAGAGCGTCGATTCCTCCCCGCACCGCAGAGATAACATCGTGCTGCCGATTGCTGGTCGAGTCGCAAATTGTATTTATCGTGATGAGGTTTTCCAGCTTGCCGCTCGCACGTTCGACAATCCTATCGAAGAGCGACGTATCGAACGTCGTCTGGGAAATAAGCAGGTAGTGCGGTGCGGAGGGGATCGAATCGATCTCCTCCGGAGTGGAGATGACCGACACGCCCGATTGGGCATAACTCATCAATCCCTCCACCTCGGCGTGCGCTTGATCTCCGGCGATGATGGTGTACACGCCATTGCGCGAATGCTTCTTGATCAAGCCTTGCACGCGGGCGACGCGGGGACAGGTCAGGTTGATATATCTTCGGGAACGGTCCTTGATATCTTTAAGGTTAGCCAGCGGGATCCCGTGGGTCCGTATGGCAATGGTCCTCCCATCGAGATTGTCAAGATCGTGGATGGTGATGAGCCCGCGTTTTTCAAGAACAGACATGGTCTGCGGATTGTGGATGAGGGGACCATACACATAAATGGGCTCCCGGGCATTGTTGATCTCACCGACAATGCGCACAATCGCATCGCGCACCCCCATGCAAAAGCCGGAGTTCCGTGCGATTTCGATTTTCATCGCTAAATGGTTTTCTTTGTGTCCACCGGTGGGCGCTTTCCCGGACCCGGCGCCTGTCGGGGGGCTTCATCGTCATCGTCCGGCTCCGCGCCGGGTTTGGCCTTTTGGGGAGGGGCCTCTGTTTTCTGTGGAAAATTGACCTCTGGACTATGCAGCATCCCGCCCACATCGAGCCGGATCTTTTCGCCGTCTGAACCGGTCAGGCTGCCTAGGAGTATTTTATAATCTTCTAGTACGCGCGAGTTGCCGTCGATTTCGATTTTCAGATTGAGCCGGGAAGATTTCATCATCTTGTTGAGGGCGATCGTGCCGGTTATCTGACCGCGCAAATCGACGCCGGAAAAAACGCACCGGTCGATCCGAAGCTGGTTGTTCGCGATCTTCGCCTCGGCCGCGATCCCGGAGAACTTAATCGGCGGTATCACAAATCCCTTGATCTCGATCCCCTTCACATTGATGTTCTGGAGCGCAATGGACAGCGACCCGCTCGTTATGATGTCCTTCTTCGTGTCGAAGGCCGAGCTCATCAGGACCTTGACGACACCTTCGATCGACATGTCTTTTTTCTGGTACTTGAGCGAGTTCACCTTGAAATCGCCCGAGAATCGATTCAGCAGAAACAGCGAAATCGGATTCTTTGTAAAATCGACATTAACATCCTTGAGAGAAAGCTCGGTGCCGTCTGCGAAATATACCGCAACTGAATCGATGTAGGTGTTCCGCCACAGGCTAAAATCGAGCTGCCCGAGATTGATCGTGCCGCCGGTAACCTTTTCCAGCGCCTTGATGTTGTTTCGCACCAGAATATCATACGGGAAGGTGAACACGACAAACAGGAGCGTCATCGCGGCCGCGATCAGCAGATAGAGTTTCGCCCGCGGCAGCTCTAGTATCTCCTTGAATAATATCCACGCCGATTTCACGGCCTCGATCACTTTTGCCTGTAGTGCTTTAATATCCATGCCGTATCCGGTTCCAATGCTATTGCGCGGTGAAACTGTCGATCTTGAGGACGATATCGTAGGTATTGGTCCCCTTGAGGGCCGTGTTGATGCGAATGTAGCTCAACTTGATGAGTCGATTCGAATTCTCGACCTCGTATATAAATTTTAGGAACTTTTCTATTGAAACGCCCTCGAATTTCACATCGGTCGTCACCCGGACATATTTGTTCTGGATGTTGGCCTGCGTACGACGCGTGTATGCGATATTGCGCGCGATGTTCACGCTGTTGGACCACTGCTCGATGAGAGAGGTGATGTTTTCGTTCTTTTGCGCGAGCATCGCATCGTACTTCGATTTTTCGCGCTTGAGCTCTCGATAGTCGTCGTAAATCTTGTCGATTTTCTTCAGCCGCTCGACGTTCTTTGCGAGGGCGCTATCGCTGCTCTCGCGAAACTCGATAAAGGGCGCGATGATGAGCAGATACAGTACCGCGACCGCAATCACGCCGGCAAGCGCCTGCAGCATGATCTTTTCGCGGGTGGACAGTTTGATGTTTTTCAGTGGATTCAACATGCGTCGATCACCGGATCTTCTTGTACTCGCGTTGCTGGTCGTCGGCAATGCGCAGTTTAATCGTCAACGAAAAACGCACCTGGTTTTTCTTGTCGATATTCGTGTTCAGATTGACCGATTCGAACCGGGGCGACTCGGAAAGCTTGTTCTTGAAGTCGTCGATGTTCTTGCTCGATGCAATCGTGCCGTCAATACGCACGATCCGCTCGTTGATGACGATATTCGAAAGCTCGAAGGTCGGATCCTTGGGAAAGTGCGTCAGGATCGCCTTGAGCACCTCGAGCGTGCTGTCCTCCGCCTGGACAACCGACTTGAGGCTGGAGAATTCCTTTTTTTCGTCCTGATACAGCTTCATGGCTGTCGCGACCGGATCGTTTCCGGGGTTCTGCATCCTGAAATACCGCTGAAAGCGTTCCTGGAGGATCGTATTGTATTTATTGTTTACCGTTGTTTTCAATATTGAGGAGACGACAACGTTGACAAACAGCACCACGATCGAGAGGATGAGAAACATCCCCGCAAGGTAGTACATCCGGTGCGAATCGGCGCCGTACGCAGGCTGGAATTCGTCACGGAGAAAGTTCACCGGAAGCGATTTTTTGTTGAGATGCGATATCACCGTGCCGAAAGCGACCGGGAATTGCGTCTGCACGCGTACGTCATTGTGGTATTCCACCAGAAACGGAAGCGAAACGACCGGCAGGCCGAGCTCGTTTGATAGGATGGTTCCGATTCCCTGTATCGTAGAGCCACCTCCGGACAGGAGTATCCGGTTAAACTCCAGTGGCATATAGTCGACCGCGAAGGATTTATTGGTGAGGACGATCTGCTCCACAATTTCCTGTACGGAGCCCGTCAGATTATCAAAGATCTCGCGCAGCGTCGATTTCGTGACCTTCAGTGTTTTGTAATAATCGCGCTGCAGATTGTTCTCGAACGCCGTCAGGTCGATATTGAGATTCGCCAAAAGATCGACTGCGTCGTTTCGGGAAATCTCCAGTTTCTCGCATATCGTGTCGTAGACGCCGCCGATGCCCACCGGGATGCAGCGCGTAAACAGCAGCTCGCTGTCCTTGATGATGTTCATCACCGTCTTGCTGTGGCCGATGTCGACCTGAATGATCGCCTCTTCTGGCATCTTATTGAAGTAACGATAACACTCATACAGCGAGTTCGACTCCAACCCCATCCGCACCGGCGCGAGGCCGAATTCCTCCAGCAGCTTCAGGCGATCGTTGATGATGTCCTTGTGCGATGCCGCGAGCAACACGCGCGATTCGTCGGGCGTCTTCCCGCGCAATTTCTGGAAGTGCGTGATCAGGTGCTCCATCTTGAAGGGGATGATCTCTTCCGCCTCGAAGGGTATCGCCTGGGCGATCTTCGCGTAGTCGGTGAACGGAAAGACGAGGTTGCGGATGATCGCGCTTTCCATGGGGAGGGTCGTGACCAGCGTATATCCGTCGAGTGGGTTTTCCCGTATGATCCGCCCGAGCGCGTCCCTGACGGCGGCCTTGTGGTCCTCGACGTTCAGGTCGATGTCCTCATAGACGAACGAAACGACCTGAAAATCCTTGAAACCGGTCCGAACCAGAATTATCTTGATCGACGATGTGCCGATGTCTAGTGCCGCGATCTTCTCAAACAACGAGGTGCTCCATTCCGTTCGGTTCCCCGGTTACCGGCCGCGACCGCGATGCCGGATCATCGCTCGCTCCAATAGAAGAACCGCTTATTGTCCCGAAAATAAATACCGATGATTTTCACCGTCGTATTGTTGAACCTGCCGACGGACTCGATCCTGAAATAGTACGACTTCACGGTCAGGTTGTTCTTCCGGATGTTTTCGTCCGTGACAAGGTCTTTCACCTCGTCGACGGTCGAGAAGGGCTTCTGTCGCCTTCGCCGGATGATTTCCGTCACAATATCATCCGTCATGGCGTCTGTCAACGCCGATAATACGCGGTAGCTGGCGGTATTGATATTAATTTTATTCAGGTCGCTCATGTAATCCGACCGCTCGCCGTTCACCCGAAAATACTCATCGAGACGCCGCGACTTTTCCTTGCCGATCTTCTGCTCGATGTCCGATAGGTCCTGCTTGTCCGCAGGCGCCTCCTTCGCCATGCCGGCAAACATCGACGGGTCGAGTCGCTTCTTGCCTTTATTGTCATCGACAAGGTTTTGTTCAAGTCCGAAGTTGCCGCCGCCCAATCCATAGAATATCTCCGGCGTAATCCCGCGCACCAGCAGCATCTCATCGATGCTGTCCATCTCCTTGTTTTTGCACTTGTAGGGGTTCGGCAGTGACTGATAATAATCCGATGATTCCGCCCCATAGGGCGAACGCGCATCGTCGATATCGACCCAGTCCAAAATCGAATCGGCGATATCCGGCGGCAGCCCCATGTTCACGAAAAAGCGCTGGGCGATGAAATAGTACGGTGTTTTGTCGATATACTCGTTCGCCAGGATGCTCAGATTGATTTTCGCGTTCTCATCGTCAATTTTCAGCTTCAGCGTTCCGTATTCCAGGGGAAGCTCGGGGAATTCCAGCGCCCAGAGGTCCAGGTAGCAATCGATGTTCTTGTCGGCCTTCTGTGTCATCAGGCCGGCGGCGAGGCCCTTCTGGTCTGCTTCCAGAATGAAGGTCGCGAGGTTCATCCCCGCCTTCGCGATGGTGAAGGCCTTGAGCCGCTCGTTCAGTTTTTTAATGTAGTTGATGTTCGTCTGTGCGACGATGAGGAACTCCGTGGACACGGAAACCATCATCGAGGTGATCAGCAGGACGATGACGAGGACATAGCCGCGCGAACCGAACAGATACCGCAACACGCCACGATCCTCGAGCGCCTGTCGACGCCGTTCGTATTTCTCACGCCACCGGCGCCACGCCCCGGAGCAGGCGCGCAGTGCGCGGATCAGCACGCGCGCGGCTTTCGAACGCGCCCCACCGGCACCCGTGGCATCGTGATCGCAGTTCGCCATCAGCTTTCCATCAGTACATACGAGATAAAGACGAATTCCTCGTCGTTTCCGCGATAGTTCTTCAGCTTGAGTATAGTCTTCACCGCACGGGGGAACTTCTTATACTTGCGCGAGTCCCAGGACGGGGTCCAATTGTTCAGGAGCAAAAATTCGAACCGTATGTCGACGACATTTTCGAGCAGAACGCTCTCCCGCCCGCCGGTTTCCGGATCGTCGTCGTAGTGGACGTCCTCGCGACGCACGAGCTGGTAGAGGTTGTCCGAATCGCGGTCCTTTCGCAGCGAGTATCCGACCTCGTGCACGTCGCTGGTGCGAAACTCCTTTTTGGGGTCAAGTTTGATGTTGATGTCGTTTCTATCGACCGTCACGAAATTGATCTTCCCGCTGCTCGGCGGCGTGAAGTTGTTCTCTCCTAAAAAGCAAACGTCCTTGTTGAACTTGTTGAAATAAGCGCACGAGATATCCTTGTCGATGCGCGTAATGGCGAGGTTGATATTTTCGTAGAATTCCGCAACGCCCGTCAGGTCCTTCACGGCGTTCATGATGGAGCGGTGCGACGAGTACACCATCATGAGGATGATGGACGACACGACGGTCGCGACGAGTATTTCGATGAGCGAGAATCCGCTGGAGTCCCCGGCAAGTCGTTTCACCTGTTCGACGAATCGTCTCATGCGGCTATCGCTCGGGATACACATACGATATTGAATAGCTCTTTTTCCGGTTGCGGTCCGACCACGACACGATGATCTCGACCTTCTTTGCCGATATCGGCCCGAAGATCGCATGCTCGAAGCGGGTGGTCTTCCGGCTGAAGGCGTAGCCGGGATACTCCTTCACCGGTTCGTCGGTGATGTCTGCGCCGCGGAACTTGCTTGTCTGGAATTCGTTGAATTTCGTCTTGGCGATGATCACCGCCTGCGTGAGGTTCTTGTTCCCGGTAATCGCGACGATCCCGGCCGACACCCCGGAGATGATCGCAAGGAGCGCCACCGAGAGAATGGTAATGGCGACCAGTATCTCGATCAGCGCGAAACCGCGGGAGCGATGTGCGTAGCGCTCGCGCATGATCATTCGAACACCTTCTGCTCGTTTTTTATCTCCGGCTCCTTCTTGAATTTAAATATTCGAACCGACCAGTGTTCGGTGCCGTCAACGAGCACCTGGATAATCGCGTCGTCCGCCCGGGCTGTCGGATAAAAGGGGATGAAGACGTTTCCCTGGGTGATCTTCTCGCCGCTCGCGAGGTGCACCGCCTCCAATCTGAAACTGTCCGGAAACGATTTATACTTGAGGAGCCTGTTCGCGCTGTCGACGAAGGTGCCGTCGGGGCCGAGCGTGACTACCGACACGGCGTTTTTCCGCACGGCGATCGCGTCACCCGGGTCCGCGATCTGCTCGGGATTCGGCTGGCCAAGATGGATCACCAGGAAGTTGACGCGCTCATTGATGTAGGCGTCATCGAAGGTTTTGGCGATGATGGAGCTCAGCAGATTGAAATTCACCCTCCGCGCACCCATGTAATTGGTGAGTCGCGGACCGACAACGATCGACATGATAGAGATTATCACGATGACGATGATAATCTCTATCAGCGAAAATCCCCTGTTGTCAGCACGGAGCCTCGCCGCCCAACGCTGTAGAGGGGAGGGGAGCACCCGCGCTATTCCCAGCTTTTTATCTCGGCGTTTATGCCTTCGCCGCCTTCCTTGCCGTCGGCCCCCAGGCAGTAGATCTCGTAGTCATTGCCGTGCTCGCCGGGGGACTTGTAGATGAAGTCGCGCCCCCATGGGTCCTTGGGGATCTGCTTCTTCTCAAGGTAGCCTTTTTCGCTGTAGTTTTGGGGCAGTGGCTCCGTTCCGGGCTTCTGCACCAGCGCGGTGAGGCCCTGCTCGGTCGTCGGATAGTTTCCGTTGTCGAGATAATACTGGTTGAGCGCGATACCGAATGACGAAATCTGCTGTTTCGCCGCTGCGACCTTCGCCTTGTCGGTTATCCCCATGAAACGCGGGACCACCAGCACCGACAGGATGCCGATGATGACGACCACGATCATGATCTCGATGAACGAAAAACCACCGTTCGATTTAAGCGCGGCCCCGACGGCCTGCAGCCTCTTTTTCAGCGTCGTTCCAATTCTTCGCATGTACATCCTCCCTGTATTCAGTATCGATGCCGGCCGTCGCGTCACCGGGTCGTGATTCACTACTGCATGATCAGATTCATCTCGAAGATCGGAAGCAGGACCGATATCACGATGCTCCCGATCACGATACCCATGAATATGATGATGAACGGCTCGATCAGGTTGGTGAGGCTGGTGACCGTCAGGTCGATCTCGGTTTCGTAGACCTTGCCGATGTTCAAAAGCATCGTGTCGAGATTGTCGCTCGCCTCGCCGGCCGTGATCATCCCCATCACCAACTTCGGAAGAAATCCCGACTTCGAGAGCGCGTTCGATACCGAGCTTCCTTCTTTAATACGCTTCGATGCGTCCTCGATCCGCTCCTCGATGATCACATTCATCACGATCTTTTTTACGATCTCGAACGATTTGATGATGTCAACCTTGTTGTTCAATAAGATCCCCAGGTTTTGAGTGAACCTGAGCACAATGAGCTTCCGGTAGAGCTTGCTCACGAGCGGGAAGTCAAGCTTGAACTCGTCGAATTTTCGCCGCCCCTCGGGCGTTTTGATGTAATGATTCAGATAGTAAAAGGTCCCGACGAACAGGATAATGAGCACCCACCAGAAGGTCGAAAAGAATCCGCTGATTCCCATCACGATCTTGGTCGGCAGTGGCAGCTCGCGCCCCAGGTCGATGAACATGCGGCTGAGCGACGGGATGATGTTCACCATCAGGAAGACGACGACGGCTATGGCGAAGAAGATCATGAACGACGGATACCAGAGCGCGGCCTGAATTTTACTCTTCAGGATGTTCTTTTTCTCTTCGAGATCGGCCAGTCGCTCGATCACCTGGTCGAGTGAACCGAGGTTCTCGCCCACGCGCACCATGCTGATATACATTTCCGAAAAGATCACGCGGTGGCGGGTGAGGGCGTTCGACAGCGACGAGCCCTCCTCGAGCTTCTCGCGGATATCGACCACCACCTTCTTGAAATTCTGGTTTTCAATCTGTTCGATGATGTCGGCGATGGCGACGGGAAGGGGCATGCCCGCGCGCAGGAGGGTCGCGAGTTGCCGCGAGAAAATCCCCACCTGCTTCGAGCTAATCTTCAGGGCGATGAAATTGAGCGCATCGGCATACATCTTCCCGAAGATGCCGCTCCCCGATGACGCGCGGTCGTGGACCTCGTGCTTCGTGAGCTTGACGACGTACAGTCCCTGCCCGCGGAGCTTTTGCCGGGCCGCGACATCGGTCGGCGCATCCACGAAATCGTAGACGGTGTCGCCCTTCTTGTTCAGCGCCTGATACTCGAAAATCATCGTCAGCTAACCCGGATAACCTCTTCGAGGGTGGTGATCCCCTTCATGACCTTTTCGAGGCCGTCATTGTACAGCGTCACCATGCCCTCTTTGATCGCAAGCTCCTTGATCTGCATCGCATCGGAATGCGCCATGACGAGCTTCCGGATCTCGGTGCTCACCGGCAGGAGTTCGTAGATGCCCATTCGCCCCATGAAACCGGTATTGAGGCACTTGTCGCACCCCTTGCCCTGATACAGCTTCACATTCTTGAACTTGGCGGGCGAAAGTCCCAGATCCGACAGCATCTTCGGGGTGGGACGGAACGACGTCTTGCAATGCGGACAAATGGAGCGCACCAGCCGTTGGGCGAGAAACGCGTTCACCGACGAGGCGATCAGAAACGGCTCGACGCCCATGTCGATGAGGCGCGTGATCCCGCTCGCGGCGTCGTTGGTGTGGAGCGTCGAAAACACGCGGTGGCCGGTGAGCGCCGCCTGTACCGCGATCTCAGCCGTTTCCACGTCCCGAATTTCGCCCACCATGATGATGTCGGGGTCCTGGCGAAGAATGGACCGAAGGCCCGCCGCGAAGGTGAGGTCGATCTTGGGCTTCACCTGCATCTGGCCAATGCCGTGGAGCTGGTACTCGATCGGGTCCTCGACCGTGAGTATGTTCACATCGGGCTGGTTGAGCCTCGTGAGCACGCTGTAGAGCGTGGTCGATTTTCCGCTTCCGGTCGGACCGGTCACCATCACGATGCCGTGCGTTTTCTTGATGAGCTCGTTGAATTTCTCCAGGGTGTCGTCGGAGAAGCCCAGTGAATTGAGTGAAAACTCCATGTCGGTCTTGTTGAGCAACCGGAGCACCACGCGCTCGCCGTAATAGGTCGGGTAGATGGAAACGCGGATATCGATGTCCTTTCCGCCGATCTTGAGCTGTATGCGACCGTCCTGCGGGAGTCTGTTTTCGGCGATGTTGAGGTTCGCCATGATCTTGATTCGCGATATGATGGCGCCCTGGAATTTTTTCGGCGGCGTATACATCGGGTACAGGATGCCGTCGATCCTGAAGCGGATGATGAGGTCCTTCTCGTAAGGCTCGATGTGGATATCGCTCGCCCGGCGGTTGATGGCCTCGCGCATCGCCATATTCACCAGCTTGATGATGGGCGCCTCGTTGGCCATGTCGAGGATGTCTTCGGTCTCCGACACCGGCGAGCTCAGGATCTCGAGGTCGGACTCCTCGAGATTGTCGATCACCTCGTCGGTCGACTCGTTCTTCATCACGTCGAAGTGGCTGTTCAATAGGCGCTGGATCTCGTCGTTCGACACGATCACCGGCTCGAAATTGTATTCCTGATAAATCATTTTGAGATCGTCGAATGGCTGAATGTTCAGGAAGTCGAGCACGGCCACGAAAATCGTCTTCCCCTCGTATTTGAAGGGGACGATCTTGTTCTTCTTCAGGAAGTGAACGGGGATCTTTGTGAATATATTGTCGGGATCGGCGAACTCGATGTGCTTGACGTAGGCGATGCCGAAGCGCTCGGAGAGCGCCGAAAGGATCTCGTCCTCGGTGGCCAGCCCCTTCTTGATGAGGAGCTGCCCGATCCGCATGTTCGACCCTTTCTGCGCGAGCAGCACCTCCTGGAGCTGCTCGTTGGTGATGACGCCCTTCTCGACAAGGAGGGTGCCCAGGTGCTTTTCTTTCGTGATCTTCTGCATGGGGCGTCAGGGACTAGTCCCGGAGTTTAATGCGGCTCTGCTCTTCCTTCTTGTGACGGGTGATGGAATCGATCTTGTCCTTCTTGGTCACGATATACGGCGTAATAAAAACGAGCAGGTTCGTTTTCTTGTACTCGGTTGTCTTGCGCTTGAAAAACCATCCGAGCAGGGGGATGTCGCCCAGGAGCGGCACCTTCACCTCGCTATCGCTCTTGGTATTGGTGATGAGCCCGCCGACGACGATCGTCTGCCCGTCGTGGACGGAGATCTTCGTTTTCATGTCGCGCCGCCCCATCGACGGCGGGATGATGGAGCCGCCGGGAAGCTGCTGCGTGGTGCCGAGCACCGAATTCACCTCAAGATACAGATCGAGGGTGATCCGCTCCTTCTGGGTGATGTGCGGATTTATCTTGAATTTCACGCCCACGGACTTGTACTCGTAGGTGTAGAACTGCGTCCCCGTATCGCTGATGCGGTTGTTGGTCGGGACCGGGATCTCCTGTCCGACATTGAGCTCCGCCTCCTGATTGTCGGTCGTCAGGAGCTGCGGTGTCGAAAGGACGTTGAAGTTCTTATCGGTTCCGGTCGCGTTCAGGAGAACATATCCCAGCACCGACTTGTCTGCAAGGTAGCCCAGCTGGAAACCGGTCGACAGCGGCACGGCGAGCTTTTTCCCGGTAAACCCGTCCGGAAGCTTGTAGCTCGGCGGGTTGCCCATGATCGACGAACCGCCATAGAGATTTTCCCCGCTCTGGGCGCCCAGCATCCAGTCGATGCCCAGCCCCCAGCTGTTTTCCGCAGTGACCTCGACGATCAGCGATTCGATATACACCTGCTCGCGAACGATGTCGAGCTCCTTGATGATGCGGCGGATATCGTTGTACTCCTCCGGCGTCGCGGTAATGATGAGCGAGTTGGTTTCCTTGTTCGCGATGATGGAGAGCTTGGTTTGCGGCGATGTGGGCGAGCCCGTCTTCTGCGTCTGGGTGACCCGGCTCGATTTCGACGACTCCTTCACCGGTTTGCGTTCCGGCGTCTGCGGCTGTGTCGGCTGCCCGGTCTGGATGAGCGCCTTATCGGAGAATGGAATCCGTGAGAGAACATTGGCCAGCTGCTCGGCGTTTGCGTTTTCCAGGTGGACGACGTGGATATTTCCCTTCGGCTTCTTCTCCTCGACCACCTCGTCCTCGACCTTCTTGTCCAGCTCGTTTGCGATCCGGACCAGTCCCTTGATGTCCGAGGAGGTGCCGCTGAAGATGAGGATATTCATCAGCTTGTAAACGACGATGTCGGTGTTCTGCGGTTTGAGCGCCATCAGCACGCGCTGGATCTCGTTCGCGTCCGCATACCGGAGCTCCAGAAGGTAGGTGATGATGCGGTCATCGTCGTGGGGCGGCTTTTTTTTATTGTCGTCGATCATCACCTCGACGTTTTTGCGGATGGCTTCCTTGATGGGGACGATCTTGATGAGATTTTCGGTCTCGATGACCGCAAGGCCCTTCACCTCGAGGATCGACTTCATGATATCGTACGCTTGGGTCACCGGGATCTTCTTCGCGGAGCTGATGGTGACCTTCCCGCGGATTTTCTCGTCGATGATGATGTTCTTGCCGATGAGCTGACTCATGACGTTGAGAAATTCGTTGATCTCGACGTCCTTGAAGTTCAGGGTGAAATATTTGCCCTTTTCCGCCTGGGCGCGTTCGCGCCGCGCCTTTCGAGTCGTCGGAGCCGTCGTGTTCGACGAATCGTCGATAACAGACTTTTTCGGCGTAGCGTCATTCTTTATGGTTGGGGTCGTCTTTTTGTCCGTGGCGGCCGGGGCTTCGGTACGTACCGGTTGCTTGCTCTCCTCGCGCGTGGGTTCCTTGACCGGCGCCTCCTGCGTCCGAACGTCGCCGACCGAGAAAATAACGGTGCCGATAAGCAGAATTCCTGCGATGCGCGCGACTCCCGTCGTAGATATCATCATGCCTTTCCCATGCGTTTATTCGGTAATATTGAAATCGAACGTCAAGAGCTTGCCGCCGCGCTCCAGGTCAACCGAGATCTTCGAATCGCCCTGGACCGACTTCCAGATGCTCAAGAGCTTCTCCGTGCTGTCGATCGCATGCCCGTTCACCCGCATCAGCACGTCGCCGTTTCGCGCCCCCAGCTTGTACATGATGTTATGGGGCTTGATGCGAAAGATCTTATACCCTTTGATGGCGCCGTCCACGCGGTAGGGACCGGCCTGGATGCCCTGGAGCGCGTTGTCGACGTTGTTGAGCACCTTTTGCTGCAGCTCGGCCTTGCTGAGGTTTTGCACCACCTTGCCCGAGGTGGGAAGCGCGGCCCCGGTGCCGGACGGCGCTTTCGCGGGAGTCGCCGCCGCGCCCTCTTTGGCGAACATGTCAAGGATCTGCACGCTGTTTCCCGTTTTAAGATACACCTTCGAGTTGTCAATTCTTATAAGCTTATGGCCATGGACCGTGCCGTAAAGACGGAAAATCTGCGGGTCCTTTTCGGTTTTCTTCTTGATGAGCGCGCGGGCGATGTGGCTGGGGCCGGTGATGGTCCCCAACAGCAGCAGCTCGTTTACGCTCTCGGCCCCAGCGCCCCCCTGGCCGACGCCCGGCACGTCCGGAGTCTCCGACGGAATCTTGAAGAAACCGGAATCGACGATGGACTTGTACTCCTCGAAGGGCTTCAGGCGCGGCTGCGCGAGTTTCTCGATCATCGCCTTTTGCGGTATCGAGAACGTCGGGGCGAACACGAAACGAATGACCTGGTTTATCGTAATCGCGGTGATATAGGCGAAGATAATGACCGCGACCGTATTGACTGCGTGATATCGTATGTTATCCATCGTTACACATGTGCATCTACGACCGTGCTTCTATCGGTGCCAAACCGGCCGCATTCGGTTACTTTTTTTTATTTGGAGGTGTGATTATTGTCAATACTATTTAGGGAAAATATTGCCGCACATTGGTCAAAATGCGCATGGTAGCTCCGATCCGAACATCCATGACGGATGAACGGGTCGGGCGCATGCGGACGGCGCGAGAGAGAAGGGCGTCGGAGGATTCCGTCAGCGGCTATGCGGCGAAGAGATCGACCGCCTTGATCAACGAAATCGGTATTCGCTGTTCCCGGTTGTACTTGTCGAAGACGACGATCTCGTCTTTGATCATGGTCCGGTTCTTGTTGAGTTCGATCACGGTCCCGTCGATGGTGTAGATGACGATGTCCAGCCCCTTGAACTTGAGGTATTTTTGAAGCAGCTTCTTGAAGTTGTTCTTTTTGCGTTTCATGGAGAACCTCCAGCATAGCAATGGTCGGGACCTCCGTATCCTCAACACGCCACCAATCCATTATGTCTCATAAAAAGTATCGGGTGATTCGCCAAAATACGTTAAAAAAATTATAATAAACGGGAATATTTTTATGTTTAATAAAAGTTTTGGTTACAAATCATCAAATCCGAGCCGCCAGACGGCGATTCCGGCGAGACGATGCTCCTTGGCAAGGGCCGTGAGGACGGCGCGAGTATGATCGTCCGAAAAAAAGACGAACGATCCGTCTTTCCGGCCATTCAATCGCACCGTGCCGGAGGGATCGCGCACGGATAACGCGGAGCGAATCAGCCTCTTTCCCTGAAATCCGGTGACGACCGCAGCCCGTCCGTCTTTTGTCCACCGATACCCGTATGCAGGTATGCCGAGATACAGGCGCCGCGAATCCACGTGGGCGCGCGCATGTGCGATGCTCCGACGCGCCCAGTCGACCGAGGTGATCGGGCCGGGCGCCGTTTCCGGACGATGAAGATCGTAACACATGAGCACGATCTCGTCGAGAAGGGGCGCGAGTAGGGCGAGATCGTGAAATCGAGCGTATTCGGACGGGAATCCCGTCTGCGGGAATACCGCCATCGAGATCGTGGTTCCGGGAAACGACGCTTTCAGCTCGCGGATAAAAACGGCAAGATCGTGTCGATAATCCGGCGGAAAGTACTCGAAATCGAGGTGCAATCCCGTGAAGTTGAAAACCTTCAGAATGCGCCCCAGATTCCGAATGGCGGTATCGCGCGCTTCAACCGAGCGTAAAAGACGCTTCCCCTGCGAAACCGAACGAGGCGCGATCAGGGGATACATGCGCGCCCCCCGGGCCCGACTCGATCGACTGATATGCGCAAGCTTCTCACGGTTTACGGCCACGCGAACGTTCCCATCCGCCATGACGGCAAATCCGGTAATGCACACGATATCGAACGGCGCGCCCGATATCAGCGATTTTTTTTCAGCGGCCCCGAGCGGCGATTCTCCGTGGACGTACATCATGCTCCGAAATGCAGCTGTATCTCGGGCGTCAGCACGGCCGTACGCTGCTGTGATGAAAAGAGTAATAACGGAGAATATCGCGAGAAATCGTCTACAGCGCAATTTTTTTGATGATATCGGCATTCACGTACCGAAGGCAATTGACCGTGATCCACCAATAGGGGTCGCAATCGTACCAACGCTTGTTCATGGCGGGGGGAAGATCCGTAAGCTTGCAGTCGATGCCGTCACAGCCGTATTCGCACAGAAGCCGGTTAATTTCGTGCACGATCCTGTTCCGTGTTTCCTCGTCAGCATGCTCCAGGGTAATCATAACCTTGCGAAGGTCCGGGTCCCGGTCATACCATCGACGCTTGCTGATCATACCCAACGCCTCCTGGGGGTGTGCGGTTTTTTGTATATACAGTAGTATCGCCTGGGATTTGATATCGCACAAGTTCCTGAAACATCCCGGGAAATATCATACGAAATATATTGAAATCCAAGAGAAAAGAAAAGTAAATCCGATAAGAACGGCGAAATTTGCGACAATCCCTAAAAGCTCCACATCCCGCCTTATGAGACATAAGATATGTTATGGGAAGTTGCATATAACAATCTCGAATGGCACATTGGGCCTCCGCATGCATAATATTTACTTGAAAAATCGCATCCGGGCGCACATGGTTACCGCATAATGATCCTGCACATATACTATCGACCGCAAAAAAAGAAAGAGGCGCTCTTCGATGAGTTTCTCTCCCGTTTTCGGGAACGATACACCAGGTCTATCAACGAGATAAAGTTCGTGCCGTACTCCGGCGCCGGCCGGCTTATAGCGGTCGTCTTTGCGGCGGACAATGTCGACGAGCACGAAATAGGCTCATTTCTCACGACAGAGTTTTCGGGCGGGACCCTCGAAGAATTCGTCTTTCAGCGATAACCCACGGAACGGTACACGGTGATGAAACAGCTCCTCGTCCACATAGTCGCGATTATCATAACGCTCACGGCCACCGGCCTGGTTGCGCAGGACTGGCCCATCTTCAAGGGCAATATTTATTTCACCGGCAACAATGACGAGGTGATCGTCAAGAACAACAACCTGAAATGGCTCTACCAGGCCGACGAACGGGTGTTCAATCCGGTGGTGTCGGACGGCCGGGTCTTTTTCAGCGACATCAAATCGAATGTCTACTGCCTCGATGAGGAATACGGAAAGGTGCAATGGCGGGTCGACTTCAAGCAGATATCGTCGCAATTCAAGGCATTGTCGAGGTCCGCGGGAAAGATCAAATATCCCCTGGTCAAAGACAACATGCTCTTCCTTTCCGATCCAATCGCCATGTATGCCTTCGACAAGCACAGCGGCCGCGTGCTCTGGGCGCGGACCGGCATGCGCACCGAGACCGTGAAACCGCAGGGCCTCTCGGGACGAACCAGCGCCGTTTCCGTCGACGGGATCTACGCGGACCCCATCATCATGAACGACAAGATCTTTTACGGAACGCGGAACATGTTCCTGGCGCGCGAGGTCGTGAACGGCCATGAGCTCTGGGAAAACCGCGCCATCAAAACATACAGCGCCTTCCCCACGTACTACGATAATATGATCATCACGCAATCGATGGATTATGCGACGGGCCTGTTTACGGTCCATTGCCTCGCCTATGACACGGGTAAAACCATCTGGGAGCGCCGCCTGGAAAAACCCCTGCAGATATTCCCCCCGGTGGTGTATCGCCAGCGTGTGTACATCCCCACCGGCCGCTCCCTGTACTGCCTCGACCTGAAGACCGGCGACACCCGCTGGTCTAAAGAGTACGGCGCCCCCATCACCTCCACTCCCAGTTTTACCGATCGCGCCATCCTGTTTACCGTGAACAACAGCGATATCGCGGTGATCAATCCGGATTCCGGCGAGCGCATCCGCACCATCCCCGTCGGGACATCCGCGGGACCGCTGTTCGTGACGATCCGCGACCTCATCTACATCGCCTATAACGAGTCGGTCCCCGTTAAGGGAAAACCGATTACCTTCGGACGGGTTCGCGCAATGAACTTTGACGACAACACGGTATTGTGGGAGTACCGAACGCCGTTCCCCGGCGCCGTTTCGCAGCCGATCGCCTCGAAGGGCATCCTGATCCTGCCAGCGGGGAACTATGTCTATGCGCTCGGAACGGAATACTACGCGCGCGTTGTCGATGGCGGCGACGGCTATGCGGTTAAACCGGGAGGCCCGGTGAAACCGGACGGGCCATCAGACCGCGAAGGCGCGACGAAACGCCCCGCGAAACACGAGAAGAAATCCGAGAAAACCCCAACCGGACCGGACCGGCCGGATGACCGCATGACGCCGGGACGGGAGAAAGCCACACAACGGAATGAACCACCGAAACTGGAGACCAGAAAATTCAAGGTAACCATCACCGATGATAACAAGAGGGGCATCTCCGCGCAGGTTGAGATAAAAAAATGGGACAAGGACAAGCTCGTCTACTCGAAGAAGGCCGACATCTCCTCATCGGGCGAGGTTGAGGTTCCCACCGGCGACAATGTCGAGATTTTGGCAACCGCCTCCGGGTATCTGCCGAAGAAAACCATCATCGGCGGCAAGGACGCCGGAGCGGACATTCATCTGGAGCGGCTCGAAAAGGGCAAAGGATACGTGGTGGACAACATCCTCTTCGATTTCGATAAATGGTACCTCAAGAAGGCGTCGATCGACATCGTTGGCAAGCTCGTCATGTTGTTAAAGCGTGATCCGTCGCTCCGGCTCGAGGTGCGCGGCCACACCGACTCGGTGGGCGACCCTCGCTACAACAAGCGCCTGTCCGAGCGTCGCGCGGATGCCGTGATCGAATACATGGTGAAAAACGGGATCAGCCCGGAGCGCTTGAGCGCGGTTGGCATGGGATCGGAAAAGCCGATCGCATCGAATACGACACCCGAGGGCCGGAGAAAAAATCGACGGACCGAATTCTTCTTTAAGAATTGAAGCGCTACGACGACTCGGGAAACGCCTTGAGCGGTTTCGCGAAAAACGCCATCGGATGATACTCGAAATCGTTCCTGAGCACGGTCGTCTTCGGGACGAGGTACGTGGCGCCCGTGGGCCGCAGAAACAGCTTCGACAACATCTTTGCGCCCGGGAAATCGAATCCGGTGCTCGCAATGACGATGGGTCCACGATAGCCCATCGTATGGATCTTCCGCAGCATAAAGAGCCCGGCGACCTGCGATTCCATCGTGATATCGGTCACGATCAGCGCATAGTGATCGAGGCCGTTTTTCGTGAACATCGAAAGCCCATCGGCGGCGCTCACGGCGTGGTCGATCTCGTACCCGAGCGGTCGGAAATGGTTCGTTATGATGGCCGCGTATTTTTCGTTGTCGTCAACCAGTAGCAATCGCTTCATGAGCCCGCCTGCCCGTCATTGTTCGCCCGCAACCAGCGGGTCGGGACGATATCGTGTATTCACGCCTATTTATCAAGGATTTTTTCTTGAACCGGATTGTTATGATCCCGGCGCGCCTTCGGCGATCGAGAGCTTTTTGCATTCGCGTATGATCTCGTCAACCGACGCGATGATCCCGGGCGGGAGGCGCACCGGCCGCACCTTTGCGCCGGGCACCTGGAGCGCCTTGAACACGTAATCCAGAGTAAACTGCAAAAACTGCTGCACGTCGCTGTGTGAAAACAACCGATGGTGCCATTCGGTTCCCTCGAAACAGTGACGGCTGTTGATGTAGCTGAAGATGAAGTTGAAGACGTTGTACACCATGAGCACCGGGTTCGCCGTCTCGAACTCCCCCTTCTCGATGCCGCGCACGATGATCCGCTCGATCGCCTCGTGCCACGGAATGACATACTCGCGAAGGATCGCCTTCAGTGTGGCGCGCTCCTCCACGATTTCGCGTATGATGATTTTGTTGAAATCGTTGTCGGACGCATCGAAGTGAAAATGCACGAAAAAGTATATCACCACGTACAGGCTCTCCCGCGGAGAAAGGCCCCATTCGGCGATGAGCGAATCGAACCCGCGCTCCTTGAACGTCCCGATCCCGAAAATTCGATCGAGGACCTCCCGGTAGAGGTTCTCCTTGTTCCCGAAATAATAATGGATAAGGGCCTGATTCGCCCGCGCCCGTTTTGCGATGGAACCCATCCGCGCGCCGTCGTATCCGCGCTCGGCGAACTCCTTTTTCGCTGATTGAAGGATTCGGGAGCGCGTTTCAACCGTGTTTTCGATGCGGGCTTTTCGATTCATGGCGGCGTTTGACATTCCATGCTGCGGCGATATCGCGCTACCGTGTACTCGCGACGCGCGCAGCTGTCAATGGAATAATCATCCATATTTGATCGCGCGGTACTCCCGGAGCGTGGCGAGAATGTTCAGGTAGGAAATATAGCGCTCATGTGCGATGGCGCCCTCGTCAACCATGTCCCGCACAGCGCACTGCGGTTCATGATCGTGCGTGCAGGGACGGAAGGAACAGGCGTCATGGTAACGGGAAAACTCCATGAAGTAGCCGGCAAGCTCATGGGGCTCGATGTCAAGGAGGCCGAACTCACGCAATCCCGGGGTGTCGACGATGAAAGACTCCGCATCCACGCGGATCATCGCGGCATTCGTCGTCGCGTGCCGCCCCTTCCCGGTTTTGTCGGAAATCTCGATTGTGTGCAAGTCGAGGTCCGGTACAAGCGTATTGAGAATGCTGGATTTTCCTACGCCCGAATTTCCGACAAACAGCGTCACCCGGTTCCTGATCACGTCGGCCAGTTCGCCCATCCCATCGCCGGTTTGAGCGCTTACGAAAAGCACCGGAACATCGGCCCCGCGGTAGTATTCGAGCACGAATTCGCAGGCGGCGTCGTCCGCGAGATCGAGCTTGTTGACGCACACGACCACGTCGATTGATTCCTTGATCGACCGAACGATGATGCGGTCGGCGAAACGGAGGTTCATGCGCGGTCGCTGAAAGGCCTGGATGACAATGATTCGATCGAGGTTCGACGCAATGACATCCTCGCTTCGGTTCCGGCCCTTCTCCTTCCGCGAAAAGATATTCCTGCGCTCCAGAAGCTCGTCGATGGCGCCGGTCCCATCGTCATTACGAGAAATCAGCACCCGGTCCCCGACAACGACGGGATCGCTATACGATGAACCGCGCGCGGATGTCCTGAACTTGCCCCGAAGTGCGCAATTGAACTCTTCCCCATCCGCAAGAACGCGGTAATAGGCCCCATAGGCCTTTATGATGATCCCTTCACATCGATTCATGCGCTATATAAATTGACGTGACGGACATGCAAAAAGGCCGGGGTATTAATCCCGGCCTTTTTTTCATTCCAGCAATTCCAAGCAAGATTGAACTACTTCTTGGGAACGACTTTGAAGGTAACGCGACGCTGGCAGGGATCCGTGGAACCGCATTCGCCGGTCGTCTCGGAAGAGCCAATGCCCTTATAGGTCATCTTCGGGGAATCAATCCCTTTCTTCTTCAGCGAATTGAAAACGACCTTCGCGCGATCATCGGATATCTTGAGGTTGCCGGGCTTCGCGCCGACACGCTCTTCGGGACCGCGGGAATCGGCATGACCGGTCACTTGGAGGACATAGCCATCCGGCAGCTTGGTGATGATTTCCTTGACGACAGGAGCGGCGGCGGTGGCCCACTTGTCCCACTCTTGCGGGAGCAGCGTTGAGCTCTTATAGCCGAAACCCTTCACCGGAATCTTCGCCAGCGACTGGTTGGATGCGCTCACAAACATCGAATTGGGGTCGCCGACGCCCTGCCCGCCCTTACAGGAAATAGCAGCGGCAACGGCCAAAACTAAAAGGACAACTACGTACTTTCTCATGATTGTCTCCCTTGTAATTAATAACTTCTTGCAATTCGCCTCAGTGCAATTAAGTAGCAATTAACCAATAAAAAAAATTATGTCAAGCAGGAAATAAATATTTTTTATCGGCGTGGATCATTCGAAAAACGCTAAAGTTTTTCGTTCCGACTGCCGATTAATGTATCGTAAGAAGCAATATAGTAATTCCCTCCCAAGTGTTACTATGTTGTCGTCTTAGCACTGCGCTTAATTAAAAACAGCATGGAAGGCAGGATAGATGCCCAGCTATTCTGCCCTCCATGTCTTGTTTTATTACGGCAACCGATCAAGGATTGCCGGTTCGAATTTGACGAGATCCGCGGCGATCTCCCCCAGCGCACCGGTACCCCGAACGACGAAACTCACGGTATACATCATCCCCTCTCGGATGGTCGCGAAATTCGACTGGAATTGCGGATCGCGTTTTATTGACGCGTAATCGAAAACGATATCGACGTTCTTCGTATCGTAAAACGCGATTTTTTCGAAGACCCTGTCGACGTGCTTAAGGCGAAGCGGCATGGTGACCGTTTTCCGCTTGTACGACTCGACATTCTTCGCGATATCGGCCAACAGCATCGAGGGGCGTGGCGCGTCCGTTTGGGGTTTGGTTTTCTGCGCGGTGCGCCCGGGCGGGGTCTGAGCGGCGAGACCGCAACAGATTGCCATGACGAATAACGATAGTGTCACCGCCGTCAGTATGGTTGTCCGCAGCTTCATCATCAGCCTCCCCCGTGGCCGTACCCTTTTCGCATTCCGTACCCGTGTCAAATACTATTCACCCGAGCAGAAAGTATTTGACGGAGAGATTTCCCTTCACGATACTACCGTTTATGAAATTCTATTACCTGAAAGGAGTATCGCATGGAAAAGAAATGCGGCTATACCGTCGATGAACACGGCATCGCGCTTATGGAAATCAACAATCCGCCGATGAATGCGCTGAGCACCCCGGTGCTTGCCGACATCCGCGAAACCGTCATTAAAGCGATCAACGACGATTCGGTGCGCGTGGTGGTCTTTACTGGCGCCGGCAAGGCGTTTATCGCGGGCGCGGACATCACTGAGGTGAAGGCGCAGAACCGCGCCGTCGACGGCAGCACCTACCTCGAGAACGGGCACGACCTGTTCAACCTGATCGAGAACGCCGAGAAGCCGTTTATCGCCGCGATCAACGGATTCTGCCTCGGCGGCGGCATGGAGTTCGCCCTCGCCTGCCATATCCGTCTGGCCGACGAGACGGCGCAGCTCGGCCTGCCCGAGATCAAACTCGGCATCATTCCCGGGTACGGCGGCACCCAGCGCACGCCGCGGTATATCGGAAAGGGACGCGCGCTCGAGCTGGTGCTCTCTGGGAATTTCATCACAGGGAAAACAGCGGAAACCTACGGCCTGGTAAACCGCGCAACGCCCAAGGGACAGGTTGTCGATGAGGCGAAACAGCTCGCCAAGGCTATTGCGTCACGGAGCCGCCTCGCGGTGCGCGCCGCGATGAAGGCGGTCCGCGAGGGAATGGAGATGGACATGCTCCCGGCGCAAAAATTCGAACGCGAGCTTTTCGGGACCTTGTGCGAAACGGACGACAAAAAAGAAGGGGTTGCGGCCTTTCTCGAGAAACGCGAGCCGGCGTTCAAGGACAAGTAGCGGTTATTTCCGACACACCGGCTATTCCCGGTGGTATTTCATCGGCGGTCGCCTATCGAAACGCCGGCGGATTCCATCGGGAACACGTATAATATATATAAACGAGAAAACAACCGATTACGTTTCAACCGCGCAATACTCACGGAATTATAATACGAACGCAACGCACGTTTCGGAATTCGGTTTGTTCGAAACCCAAAAGCCTTATCGCTTGTACAGCTCCGCCCCGTAGGCCTTCACCCAATGCTTTTTAAGGACCTCTTTGGCCTCTTTAATTTTATCGACCTCGATTATGATGATCGCCTCATCGCCATGCAGCGTAATGAAGGGATACAGGCACTCGATGTTCACTTTCGCCTCGCGGAGCGGCCGGAGAACGGCATTGAGTCCGCCGGGATGATCCGGCGTCGCGACCGCGACCACCTCGCGGGTCGACACCGTCAAACCGCTCCCGCGGAGCACATTCTCGGCCTTCGCCGGTTCGTCCACGATCATGTGCACCTGCACCGGGGAGAGCACCGATGAGGCCATGATGGCCTTGATGTTGATATTCTCCTTTTCGAGGATCTCGCAGATTTCATTGAGCTTTCCGGGCGTGTTCTGAACGGCCACGCTAACCTGGGTGATGGGCATCGGTGGGTCCTCCTTGTTCGTCGGATTACATTCGCATCTCGCGGCGAGTCGTCCCTCGTCGCGCCATCGTCACTCGATTACGCGATTGCCGTTACGCCTGCCCGTTGGAAAACGGGAACCCGTCGAATCCGGCCCTGAGCGCCGTGCTGCTCGTTTCGACCAGTTTCGCCTTGCTGCCCATCAGCTGGGCAATGCTTTTCTCGACGGTTTCAAGCTTGATGACCCGCACGATTTTAATGAACGCCCCCAACGCGACCATGTTCGCCGATCGTTCGTTTCCCAGGCTCGCCGCAATCGCGTTTGCCGGAACCGGATAGAGATCGATATCGCCTCGATAGGGGAACGTATCGATTAAGCTCGAGTTGTAAATCAGCTGCCCGCCCGATTCGAGGCGGTTCGCGAATTTCACCGTGGAGGGTTTGTTGAGCGACACGACGAAATCGGGCGATGAGGCGACCGGCGAGGCGATCTCCTCGTCCGAGATGCAGATGGTGCAGTTCGCCGTCCCGCCGCGCATCGCCGCCCCGTACGACGGCAGATAGGTCACGTGGTAGTCGTCGATCATCGCGGCGTTGCCCAGGATGTTCCCGGCGGTGAGAACGCCCTGCCCGCCCGATCCGGCAAAGATCATTTTAATCAGCATCGGCCTGTTTCCTCCTGCGATCGACCAGAACGCCGATCGGGAACTCCTTCGCCATGACGTCGGTGATCCAGGCGAAGGAATCGATCGAGTTGAGCTTCCAGTTGGTGGGACAGGGCGAGAGGACCTCGATGATGGAATACCCCAGGCCGTCGATTTGCGACTGGAAGGCCGTCGTGATCGCCTTCTTGGTGCGATTGATGCCCGCCGGCCCGTTCACAGCGACGCGCTCCGCGTAGGCCACGCCGGGAAAGGTCGCGACCACGTCGGTGATATGCAGCGGGAAGCCGTCGACGCGCGCGGCGCGGCCCTTCGGGGTCGTCGTCGTTTTCATGTCGATGAGCGTCGTCGGCGCCATCTGCCCGCCGGTCATTCCGTACACGGCGTTGTTGATGAAGATGACGCAAATCTGCTCGCCGCGGTTGGCCGAGTGTATCGTCTCTGCGGTGCCGATGGCGGAGAGATCGCCATCACCCTGGTAGGTGAACACGAAGAGGTCCGGACGCGCTCGCTTGATCCCGGTGGCCATCGCCGTTCCGCGCCCGTGGGCCGACTCGAGCATGTCGATGTCGAAATACTGGTACGCGAGCACCGCGCACCCGGCCGGGTTCACGCAGATCGCCCGCCGACCAAGATCGAGCTCCTCGAGCACCTCGGCGACGATGCGGTGGACAATGCCATGCCCGCACCCCGGGCAGTAGTGCGTGATGACGTCCTTCTTGTAGTATATGGGCCAGGGGTTCTTTATGGTCATTGGTATTCTGTCCGGGTTCATGAATGTGACGCGCCGTTCCGTCCCTTCTGCAGTATTTGATACTCCCGATACAGGATGCGCGAGAACTCAATCGGGGTCGGGACCACGCCGCCCGGGCGTCCATGGAACTGCACCTCGGCGCGTCCCTGGACGGCCAGGAGCACATCCTCGAGCATCTGTCCCGTGCTCATTTCAAAAACGATGAATTTCCTCACGCGTTTCGTGAGATCGATGATTTCATTTTTCGGGAACGGCCACAGGCTGATTGGCCGAAGGAGACCCACCGGGACGTTGTCCTTGCGCAGGCGGTTGATAGCGCCCTTCGCGATGCGTGCCGTGGTCCCATAGGCGATGGCCACGATCTCGGCGTCATCAAGCATAAATTGCTCGCAGCGCACCTCGTTTTTCGTTATCTCTTCGTACTTGCGCACGAGCTTCCAATTGTGTTTTTCCATCTCGAGCGCGTCGAGAATGAGCGACGCCATGTATCGGCTGGGGCCGTCACCGCGGCCTTTGAGCGCCCATTCCTTTTCCGGGAGCTCGCCAATCGGGTCGGGAAACACCACCGGTTCGCGGATCTGCCCGAGCATGCCGTCGGCGAGGATCATCACCGGAGTCCGATACCGGTCCGCCACGTCGAATGCGATGGCCGTGAGATCGGCCGCCTCCTGTACGCTTGACGGCGCAAAGACGGGCGTGCGGTAGTCGCCATGTCCGCCGCCGCGGGTGGCCTGGAAATAGTCCCCCTGGGCCGGGGCGATGTTTCCCAGTCCGGGACCGCCCCGCATCACGTTGACGATGACCGCCGGAAGCTCGAATCCGGCCAGAAAGGAAATCCCCTCCTGCTTGAGGCTTACCCCGGGACTCGACGAGGACGTCATCGCTCGCACGCCGGTCGAGGCCGCGCCGATGACCATGTTGATGGCCGCCGTCTCGCTTTCCGACTGAATGAAGACGCCGCCCACCTTGGGCATGTTCGCGGCCATGTACTCGCCAAGCTCGTTCTGCGGGGTGATGGGATAGCCGAAATAGCACCGGCAGCCCGCTCGTATGGCCGCCTCGGCAAAGGTGTGATTGCCGCTCATGAACACCTTACTCATAGTGCACCTCGATGGCCACCTCGGGACATACGCTGGTGCACACCATGCAGCCGTTGCACTCGGCCGCAGGGTCCGCCTCGGCGAAATGATAGCCCTGGATGTTGAACTCAGGCGAAAAGCGAAGGACGTTTCTTTTACAGAAATGAATGCACAGCTCGCACCCTTTGCAGAGATCGCTTCGAACGATGACCGTATGTGCTTTCTTTCCCATTGATCACCAAAATGTAATTTACAGCGTATGCCGTGAGCCCCATGATCGCTTTTTGGGGCGAACGGCGCATCCGGCGTATAACGGTATAGCGAAGAAATGTTGATGTGACCAAAAATTTTATCACTCGATTTGTCAAAGGTTTTTTTCGACATGACGACCAATCATGACACGGCCCGTATTCGTCATGCAACGGTCGGCGATATCGACTCGATCGCCGAGATCGAGCGGCGCTCATTCGCAGGTTCCTGGAGCGCCGTCATGATCGCCGAGGCGCTGGACCGTCCGGAATCGAGCATGCTGTGCGCGTGCGCCGACGCCCGCATTGTCGGGTATGCGTTATATCGGCATGTGCTCGACGAGGCGGAGCTCCTACGCATCGCCGTCAGCGAGGAGGCGCGCAGGAGTGGTCATGGCGCTCTTCTCGTCGGGGCGATCATCGACGAGTGTCGCTCGCGGGGCGTCGCGACCATCCATCTCGAGGTGAACGGCGCCAACCATGCGGCGATCGCCCTGTACGCTCGGTGCGGGTTCGCGGAGGCCGGCCGGCGAAAAAACTACTACGGCGCCGGGGAGCATGCGCTGCTTATGGTGCGGGACACTGCGTTATGAAGATTACCAAGGCCGTATTCGTGAAAAGCAGCATGAACCCGAAGGGATACCCGTCGTATGACCACCCTGAGATCGCGTTTTTAGGGCGATCCAATGTGGGAAAATCATCGCTCATCAACATGCTTGTGGGAAGCGCCAGCCTGGTAAAGGTTGGATCCCGGCCGGGGGTGACAACGGCGGTCAATTTCTTCCTCGTCAACGATACCGTTTCGATAGCCGACCTGCCCGGGTTCGGATACGCGAAGGTGCCCAAGTCGGTCAAGCAGGCCTTCGTGCCCATGATTCGGGACTATTGCGCCCATCGTCGAAACCTGCGCATCGCGTTTTTGCTCATCGATGTGCGGAGAACGCCGGACGATCTCGAACGCGACATCATCACGCTGCTGTCGGACAAGGGGATTCCGGTGGCCCTGACGATCACCAAGTGCGACAAGGTGTCGAAATCGGCACTGCGCACGCGGATGAAGGAGATCGCCGAGGCGCTCATGGTGGAGACCGATCAGGTTTTTCCGACCTCGTCGAAGACGAAAAGCGGGAAGCGGGAGCTTCTGCGGCTGATCGGCGACTACTGCCTGCGCGGGGCTACTTCCCCGGATTGAACGAGCGGATGGACGTCATGACGGCGTCGCGGCGTTTTGCGAACACCGCCTCTTCTCCCGCCGCTTCGATGATGACGATATCGCCCTTTCCGACGAACAGCGCCGCGATATAGCGGTGCTCCCGACCGTTGAAGACCACCCGGTATTCGCCGAAACGTCCGCTATATCCCTCGGTTGCCGCGAGAACCCCCGACTCCTTCTCTTTGTATCCGAGCGATTCGAAGTGATGGCCGATCGCGTCCTGCCACATCCGCAGGTCGCCGTAGGGCTCGTTCTTGATGCGGCGCGCCTTGATCCGCACGCCATCGGCCGAGATGGCGCGGTAGTCGCGTTGGTCTTTGGTGAATTTGGCGAATCCCTGCGGCGTGGGGAAATCGATGGTCGCGCATGAGATGAGCGCCATCGAGCACATGGCGATACACGCGATCGCACGAACGCCCCTTTTCAGGCGGAACATCGGATGGCGAATGTCATCGAGCGTTGCCATGGATTAATACCGCATCATGATACTTTCGATTCCCAATGTCCTGATCCATTCCCAGCCGCTCCCGGGGCTTCCGGCGACGGCACCGCGCGGACCGGCGGTCAGGTGCACCGTTATTTCCGGAAGGTCGATACGGTCGCGATAATAGGCGATCTTCCCCTTGAGCTCCTCGATCTCGACGATGACGCCGCCGACCGCTTTCTCGACCTCGAGCGTCTGCGGGAGCGCGGCGTTGTCGAAAATCTTGTAGAGATCGGCCAGGAGCTTTTTCTTCGCCGCAAGCCGCGTGCGCAGGTCCACGAGCGTCTCCGAGAGGTCCGTGCGGGCGATCTGCTCGTCGGCGACCTGTCCCGCCTCGCGAAGATAGCGCGCGAGCCATGCCGCATCCTTGTGCGGGAGGCGTATCACAATACGGTCCTTCGAAAAGAATTTCACGTAGCCGCCGCGGTCGCGCGTCGCCGCACGTATGCCGGAAAGCATTTCATCGGTGTTCCCCGACACCACATAATAGGTATAGGCGACCATGATTCGTTGCTCATCGGGCTTCTGGCCGTGTACGATTCCGGCGGTAAGGCACACGGCGATGGCGATGGCGCAGGCGGCTGTCCGCATCATTTCACCCGTAACGTCTGAATGAATTTCACGATCTGGCCCGCGTATTTCTTATAGCTCGCCTCGTCGGGAAACACGGTCTCGACGATGACGATGTTCTCGTCCGTGACCGCGACCGAGAGAAGGTACACGCCCTTCGCGAGCGCGATCTCGTAGCTCATGAAGCGGGCAGCGCCCGCGACGATGGCGTCCTCTTTGCGGATCGTATACATGCGGTTGGACAGCTCGAGCCGAAGGGCCTCCCGCCAGAATTCCTGGTTCGCGGGGGGATAGTTGTCCACCGTGCCGATCCGTATCCCCGTGCTGCGGTCGGGCGTCATGAAGAGGTACGCGCCGCTGCGATCGTAATACTCGTCCTTCATGTGGAAAAAACCGCTCATCGCATCGTAGGACACGGACCCGCCGGAATCGAAGATGGTCCGCTTGTTGGGATCGAGTCCGGCGATCCAGGGGAACGGCGACGGCAGGTAACTGCGGGTGACCTCGCGCACCTTCGCGGCGAGCCGAAGCTCGATGGTGGAAAGCGTGGCGCGGTTTTTCAGATACGCCATGCGCGCGTTCATGGAATCGATCTGCGTGGTGAGACGCTCGATCTCCCGAAGGATCTTTACGCGGTCGTCCGCTTTCTTCGCCGCCTTCAGGAGCTGATAAAGCCGATCGCGCACGGTGCGCGCCATCTCCATGCGAAGCGAGATATCGCGATACTCCATGGTTACGTCGGCGGCCGAGACCTCCTTCGCGCTTACCTCGCCCACGCGCTCGAGCGCCGCGAGCGTCTTTTCGAACTCGGCGACCGGGACGCGTATCACGATCCGGGCCGTCCGGTAGCTGTCCGACGTTACGGCGGACTCGATGAAACCGCCCGCGGCGCCGACGATCGCCTGGACATCGGCCATCGACTTGCGAACGCTTTCGACCTGTAGCGAGTATTTCGCGAAGTACACGACCATCCGCTCCACCGGCTTCGCGGGCTTCGGTGATTCATCGGCCTCTTCCTCTTTCGGGGAGCGCATCTCATCGGAAAGACCGTCGAGCGCGCGTTTTCCGGCATAATGATCGCTCTTCATTTTCGAGTAGGCCGCGGGTGAGCCCGGCCGTGAGCCGCCGGTGGCCTCTGAGCGATACTGCGCGGTTCCGCAGGCAGCAATGATGCCGACAAGGCAGGCGAGCAGGACCGAGCGGATATGGGCGATACGTACGATCATGGCGCATACTACCCCGTCTCACGACGTCGTGTCAAGCGGATTTATCATCACCCGTAACTTCGGGATCCTCGATAATGCCGTCGCGGCGTCTCGACTTCTGGTCTCTCCTGAAAACGAATAATGGACTTGACGCGGGTTGCCGCGTTCATTCGTGGAATACGCGGCGGACGCGGCCGCGCCTCCGCCGACATCATACGGAGGGCCTTCCATGTTCGAAGCGATCATGCTCGTTTGTTTCGGCTGCTCATGGCCGTTGTCCATCATCAAGTCCGTGCGCGCAAAGCGGGTCGAGGGAAAATCCATCTTCTTTCTGTGGCTCATCTTCATCGGGTATATGGCGGGTATCGCCAACAAGATCGTCACGCGTCCCGATTGGGTCACGCTCTTCTACGCCGTCAACGGCGCCATGGTGATGGCCGACATCATCCTGTACTACCGCTACGCGGCGCGGCCGGATCAGAGCTGAAAGACCATCCCTTCGCGGGCCATGAGGATCTCAGGGGAATCGCACCGCATCTCGTTGCGATGGTTGAGCGCATCGAGGTGTATCTCTCGGAGCTTGGCGTCGGAATAGGATGGCTCGTGGTGCGTGAGGACGAGCCGCTTCGCGCGCCATCGGATCGCGCAGTTTACGGCCACCGTATACGAGGTGTGGCCCCAATCGAACTTGTTGAACGACTCGTCCAGCGTGTACTGGGAATCCAGCAGGAGCAGGTCGGCGTCGAGGAAGAAGGCGCTGTGCGTCCCGAACGACTCCATTGTCTCACCCGTGAACTCGCAATCCGTGCAAAAGATGAAAATTTTATCGCCTTCGCGAAATCGGTACGCGACGCTCCCGCCCGGGTGCTTGAGGGGATAACAGTCGACCGTAAGGCCCTCCTCCAGCTCAAGCGGCTCCTCCGGGTTCATGTGCACGAACCGCTTGGTCGAGCCGGTTTTATCGAACGGGGCCGGAAAAAAGGTGAACTCCATCTGGCGGGCGAAACGGTCCGCGAGATCCGGGTACGGCGAGTAAAAGGTGAAATCATTGCCGGGAATGTAGAGCGGCTTGAAAAACGGAAGGCCCTGTATGTGGTCCCAGTGGGTGTGGGTGATGAAAATATCAACCGCACCCCGCCCCTCGCCCCATGGGCCGGAAACCATCTCGTCGCCCAGAGGACGGATGCCGGTGCCGCAATCAAGGACATAGGTCCGCCCGCTGCGCGAGGTCACGGTCACGCAGGTGGTGTCGCCCCCGTAGTTGTAGCCCAGGTCTTCGGGCAGGGCATCGATGAACGCGCCGATCTCGGCCGCACTTTTGATACCCGCCTCGACGGCGCGAGAAAGTATCGACGCAAGTTTCGCGCGGTATTCGCGGTTTCCCATCGGCGTGGGGAGCGATCCGCGCACTCCCCGGAGCTGAATAATCATGCGGGCACCTTGAAGAATGATCTCACTGCCGAACGGCACGCACTGCGCCGGCGTCGGAGCGCCGGTCCCTCGGTACGATGCTTGTACATCGCACTTGAAGCGGGATTGTCAAGATAAAAAATGGCGCATCGCTACTGTCGGCCGGGAATTAATGTATTGACAGGACCGGCGCCGCCAACCCCAAATGCAGATAATTCAGATACGCGGAGTGGCCCCATGAAGAACCTCATCCCGATAGTCTTGAGCGCCGTCCTGCTGGCCTCCTGCTCGACGTTCAAGGGCAAACTGACCGTTCAACAAACCCTGAGCGAAAAGGATAAGATCGTTGCGGCCGCAAATCCCGCGATGCGCTATTTGCTGACCGAAGACCTCAAGAAGAAGCGCGTCGTGATCACCGACGCGACGGTGAGCGACGTAATCGAGTCGCTGCACATCGATTACGACTTCTGCGTGGTGGTGACGATGACGGTGGACGCGAACAAGGTCGACTGTTATCTGTATTCCGACGACCTCAAGACCATATCCAAGCTCGTAAAGGGGTCCACCCGGATCGACGCGGTGGGCGACTTCGAGAAGTTCTTCACCCTCCTCGATGAGAAGTACACCAAGATCGAGGTCCTCGACGCCTGCATCGACATCAAGGGCGGGAAGTAGCCTGCCCGTCGAGCGCCGCGATGCGCTCGAACTCGACGCCGCGATCCCGCATGAGCGCGGCGGCCGCATCGGCCAGCGAGCTGGGGATGCGCAGGCAATACCCGCAGTCCGAGCTCAGGTGGCGCGGCACGGGGATCATCGAATACTCCAACCCGGCCTGCGCAAACACCTTTGACGCCCAGATCGCCTGGTTGGTGGAGTGGAACAGGACAACGGAAAACTCATTCATGATCGCGCTCGCGGCGTTGCGTCGGGCACGCGCCGCATCAGTACTTCGGCACGCTGGGCAACACGCCGGTTTTCGCATACTCTTCCAATTCAGCAAGGCGGCCCTTCATTTTGCCGACCTGGTCCTTGACCTCGTCATCGTCCCCGTAGAGCATTTTTTTGAACTGAACCGTAATAACCGGCTTTTCGTTCTTAACCACCCGGATGATGGTGAGATCGTTGTAATCCCGTGAAAACGCGGTGTCGGTGACCCGTATGGTGCCGGAATTGGACTGGATGGTGTTGGTGTACCCCATCACCGTATAGACATAGTACTGGACCCGCGACCATGCCTTATCGGACTCCGCGAGCGGAACGGAAAAAACGCGGGTTTCCCGGTGCAGGTCCTGGAACAGGACGCTCGCACAACCTGCCGATAAAAGGGCGAAGGCAATGCCGATAACTATCGCCCAACCGACGTATGGCATACGTTTTCTTTTCATGAATTCCGATTGTCCGGGCCTCGGGAAATAGGCAAGCACATTTTCCCGCCTGCCCGAAGGACCCGAAGCCGATTTTTCATTGTGTTTTTTGCCGGCGGCGGCCACAGTGTGCCGATTAATAGCTGAGGCGGTCCATATCGGCACCCATGAACCCGTTTAAAAAGAGCGCACAACACCAGAACACCTTCCTCGTCTCCATCGGGGCCGGCTTCAACCAGTTGCCGCTGATCGACGAGGCGCGCAAGCAGCGCTATCATGTCATCGGGGTCGATCGCGACTCGCGCGCCGCGGGCTTCATCAAGTGCGACATCAAGATCCAGGAATCGCTGGAGAACCATCACGACATCTACCTCAAGCTCCGCGAGCTGCTCATCGACGGCCAGATCAAGGCGGTGCTGTCGCGCTCGTTCGGGATCGCCGTGCGAACGGCCTGCTACATCGCCAATCAGCTCCGCATCCCGATGATGCCCTTCGAGCGCGTGGACCAGTGCATCAACAAGCGCGCCATGAAGGAGGCCTTCGCCCGGAACGGCATCGTGTCGCCGCAGTATCGGATCATCACCCCCAAAACGGCCGCCGCGCGCCTCCGCAAAGAGCCGTTCCCCGCGATCGTTAAGCCGGTGGTGGGACACGCCAAGACGAATGTCCGCCGGGTGAACGACGCCGCCGCTCTCTCGGAATTCCTCGCGTCGGCCCCGCCGGACCACGAGTGGATACTCGAGGAGTTCATCGACGGGGAGGAGATCATCGCCGTGGGCATCGTCCACAAGAAGCGCTTCCACCTGGTGGAGGTGAGCGACAAGGTGAAGACCAACCCGCCCCATTTCGTGGACATCATGCACGTGGCGCCGTCGCGCCATCTCGACCGCAGACGCGAGATCTGCGAGATCGGCCAGCGCCTTGCCGAGGCGTTCGATATGTACACCACGCCGCTGGTGATGGAGCTCATCGCCGTGCCCGGCGCGCGCCTGCACCTCATCGAGGCGGTGCCGGAATTCGGCGGCGAGTACCTCGCCGATTACCTCATCCCGACGCACACGGGCTACAACCTCTTCGGCGAGACCATTCGCGCCATCAGCGATACCGGTTTTACCCCGCCGCAGTTCGATCGCGCCCGCGGCGCGGTCGCCGTGCGCTACATCACCGGGACGCCCGGCACGCTCGCCTCGTTCAACCCGGAAAACCCCAAGGGTCATCGGGACACCGTCTACTCGCGCATCTTCAGGGAGGTGGGCGCCCAGATCAAATCCCCGACCAGCAACCATGACCGCATCGGCGTGGTCATCACGAAAGGGAAAACGGCCGATGAAGCGGTCGCGGCGGCATGCCGGGCCGAAGAAAGCTTCAATCTGCGCATCATCTGAACACGCGAACATGACACGCGACATCAAACCATGGGAACAGCACTACGGGCGGGACCGCTCCCGCCTGGGCTATCCCGATGAAGCGCTGGTCCGGATGCTGCGCCCCTGGATCGCCGAGCGAAACAGCACCGCGCTCCGTGCTCTCGATCTCGGCTGCGGCAGCGGTCGCCACCTCTCGCTCCTCGCGGAATCGGGCGTCATGGAACCGGTGGGGCTCGACCTGAGCGCCGCGGCCCTCGCGCAATGTCGGGAGTTGGGCTTCATCCGTCTCCTCCGCTCCGACAATTCGAACATCGCCCTTCGTTCCGCGTCGTTCGACATCGTGGTTGCGTGGGGTTCGCTGCACTACTGCCGCAAGGACGAGACGGCGCGCATGATCGGCGAGATCAGACGGATCATACGGCCGGGAGGCGCGCTCTTTGGCACCCTGCGGAGCGATCGGGACAGCTACCTGCGCCGCGGCGAGCATATCGGCGACAATACCTGGATCACGGACCTGGACGACATCAGGCAATCGGTCGCATCTTTTTTCGGGGAGTCGGAAATCGTGTCACTGTTCGGCGGCTTTGCCCGCTTTCGGTACGGCATCATGGAGCGATCGCCTCTGGGCGACACGTCGCGAATCCTATCACACTGGTTCTACACGGCCGAGGCATGAGCGGCGCATCGGCGGCCTTCGAGACGCGGCGGGACGATTGCCCGCTCTGTGGCGCAGTCGAGATATCATTCCTGTACGCGATCGATCGGTTCTCGACGCCATTCACGGTGGACCGCTGCGGTCGGTGCGGCTTCATATTCATGAACCCGCGATTCACCGACGCGGCGCTCGCCTCCTTCTACGACAAGGGATACTACACCGCCAGCGCCGAATACGCCTACTACGACGAGCGCGCCGCCGAACGCCACGCCCGGCATGTCTGGAACGCCCGTCTCAAAACAATACGCCGGCACGTGTCTGATGGCGCGCTGCTCGACGTCGGCTGCGCATTCGGCGGATTTCTCAAGGCGGCACAGTCCCGATTCCGCCCGTACGGCATCGAGATTTCGCCCTATGCCGCCGGCGAATGCCGGCGCTGGCTCGTCGACGCGCTCCATCAGGGAACCCTCGCCGATCACCCGTTCCCCAGCGGTTTTTTTTCCGTGATAACGATGATCGAGGTGATCGAGCACCTCGCCGACCCGGTTTTCGCCATCGAAGAATGCCATCGATTGCTGCGGCCGGGAGGGCTCCTGGTATTGCAGACGGCGAACTTCGACGCGCGCCAGGCCCGTCGGCTCAGGGAGCGCTATGCCTACTTCCTGCCGGGACACGTCTCGTATTTCACCAAGCGCAATCTGAGCGACGCGCTTCGCCGTGCGGGCTTTTCACGAATTGTCGCGTATCAGCCGGTCGATTTCGGCCTGCTGCCGAAACTGCTGAAATCACGGGGCGGTTTTCGAAGCATCGCGGATTACCGCGCCTGGTTTCGCATCGCCTGGTACCATCTGCAAAGCACGGTGCGCTGGAACGATTTCGCGCTCACCAGCTCCATGGTGCTCTACGCGATTAAGTAAACTGCCGCCTCAGCGAGCGGGCAGCCCCAGCTCCTTCTCACCGAAGACCAGCGCCGAGAAGCGCTCGATCTTGGTCCCCGCCTTCTTCCACGCGTCTCCCGGCAGGCCCGCCTTGTAACAGGTGTTCTCGAGGAAGGTGGGGACGTCCCAGTTGTGCTCGCTCGCGACTTGCGGCAACAGCAGACCGGAGCGCGCCCCGCTGGAAATGATGAGCCCGTCCCGACCGATGACGATATCCGAGACGTCCGCGAGCGGTTCGATCGGCGTGAGCACCGATATCTCGATATCGACCGCATCGAGCTCCTCGGCGCGCAGGGGGCGAAAGCGCGGGTCCTGGAACGCCGAGGCCTTCGCCATGTCGATGATGGTGTCCGGAATTGGCTTTACGCCCTTGATATAGCCGATGCAGCCGCGCAGGTTCCCGCGGCTGTGGAGGGTCACGAAGGCGCCGCAGCGATTCTGGAACACCGGGTCGGAATAATCAGCTGCGACGCTCTCGTCCGATGGGGCCTCGCGGCCGAGGTACCCGCCGATGGTCGCGCGCGCGAGCGCAAGCAGCTTGATCTTCTGGTCGCGATTCAGTTCGATCATCGTCATCCTCCTACGAAGCGGAAAAGGCGGCGGAAAGATAGCCCACCACCTGGTCCTTCCCGCCAGCGGTGTCGCCCGAGTTCATGTATTTGATGATTTCCACCGACGTGGCCCCGAGCTTCTTGGCGAGAACCATGCCCGTAAGCACCGGGCCTTCGCCGCAGGCCTGGGCTTTGTCCTGCGAGAGAACGTCGGAAAGGGCGCGCTCGTCGAAACGCCGCAGCGCATCCATGAACACCGTGTCGGTCCGCACCGCCTCGTCGTAGGGGAAGTAATGCGAGAGATCGGTCGAGATGACGATCGCGAAGGTCCTGCGCTCGCCGGTGAGCGCCGCATGGATCCCGTTCGCGATCTCGGCGCACACGTCGAGCCGGGTCGTGCCAACGATGATGGGCACCAGCGTGAAGTCCTCCCGGACAACCTGCAAGAACGGCACCTGCACCTCGAGCGAATGCTCCAGCGAATGCGCATCGCGCTGGAAGCTGAACCGAGGCTGCTCCATGAGGCGCGCGCCGATCTGCGCGTCTATCGCCACGTCGCCCAGGGGGGTCTTGTAGACGCCCTCGGGGATCACGGAGGCTCCTTCGAAGCGCGCGCGATGCAATGGCGCGAGCACGATCGCCACGTCAAACGGCACCTGCGAGAGCTGGTTGAAGGAATATGCGGCGACCGGCCCCGAATAGACATAACCCGCATGGGGCGATATGAGCGCGACGACGCTTCCCTTGACGGGAGGCGCCTCGGCCGCGCCGAGGTACTTTTCTATATCACGCCGCAACCGCGTCGGGTCCGACGGATAAAACGAACCGGCGACGATCGGATGTCTTGTCCACATGGCAGCCTCCTCTATGCGACCACACCGGACCGCATCACGAATATATCACTGCCGGGATCGCAGGGTCAAGTAAATGTTAGAACCTATTACAGTAGTTTCATATCCAATAGCACCGAGTGAGACGGCAGTATGTCACAGCGAGAAGGCAGCCCGGATTGGCTGCCGGAGCCGCGAATACATGGACGTATTGTTCGCGGCGGGTCGAGCGTGACATACTGTCGTCTCACTCGACTCCTACTGAAATTGGCTCTTAGTACGCCCCTGCCGAATGCCCGATCTGGTTGCTGCGCTCCATGAGCTGGTCGACCTCTTCGAGAATGCGCCGGGCGGTCTCCTCCTTGGAGAGGAGCGGCAGCTCGATGCGGCGGCCGTGTTTCGTGAACATGGTCACGACGTTGGTGTCGGTCCCGAACCCCGCCCCCACGCGTCCCACGTCATTGAGGCAGATCATCTCGAGCCGCTTTTCGACCAGCTTCTGTTTCGCGTAGGTTTCGATGTCGTTGGTCTCAGCCGCGAACCCGACCACGACGATGTCGCGCAAACCGGGATCGCGGTGGCGGATGTCGGCCACGCCCTTGAGGATGTCGGGCGTCTTTTTTAAACGCAGCGCGATCTCATCGGCGCCGGCGGTCTTTTTGATTTTTTTGGATGATGTCTCCACCGGCGTGAAATCGGCAGGGGCCGCCGCCATGATGAGCACGCACCCGGGCGCAAGCTGCCCCACGACCGCGTCGCGGAGCTCGGCGGTTGTCTCGACGCCGATCATGCGATACTCGCGCCCGGCGTAGAGCTCCTCTCGCATTGGCCCGTGAACGAACACCACCTCGCCGGATATGCGGGCCGCCTCGTCGGCGATGGCCACGCCCATCTTCCCGGTGGAGGCGTTGGAGAGGAACCGCACCGGATCGAGCCATTCCCGCGTGGGCCCGCCGGTCACGATGATTTTTTTACCGGCCAATCGCATTGACGCACTCCTGAAAAATCGTGTCGATGTCGGCGAGCTTGCCGGTCCCCTCGTCGCCGCAAGCGACGAGTCCCTCGGCGGGGCTGACGATCCGCACGCCCCAGCCGGCGAGCCGCTCGATGTTCGCACGCACCGCGCGGTGCGCCCACATGTTCGGGTTCATCGCGGGCGCGATCACCACGGGACAGGCCACCGACAGGAAGGTGGTGCTCAGCAGATCATCCGCAATGCCGTTGGCGAATTTGCCGATCGCGTTCGCCGTCGCCGGGACGACCGCCATGAGCGCGGCGTCGTCCTTGAGCGCGATGTGGCCCATCTCGCGCCGGTCGCGCGCCCACTGATCGGTGTAGACCGGGTTTCCCGAGAGCACCTCGAGCGAAAGCGGCGTGACCAAGTGCGTCGCGTTTTGCGTGAGCACGCACCAGACCGAATAGCCCGCCTTCACGAAGAGCCGCGTGAGATCGCAGGCCTTGTAGGCGGCGATTGACGATGAAACTCCCAGAATGATCTTTTTCATGATCGTTTGAACAATCCCTCCAGCTCGGATCTCCCCAGGCGATACAGGAACGGCCGCCCGTGCGGACAGCGGGTTTCGTGGCGCCCGCTCATGACCGTATCGAGCAGCGCGCGCATGTCCTCCGTCGTAAGGCGGTCGTTCGCGCGCGCGGCCGCGTGGCAGGCGATCCGCTCCATGATCGCGGCGCGGATATCGGGATGCCGGTCCCGCTCGGTCCGGATGGACTCGGCGAAATCCCGCACGAAGGCCGCCGGGTCGATCCCGCGCGCGATGTCCGGGACCCCCTGCACCGATACCGTCGTATCCGACATGAAATCGATGTCAAACCCAATTTCCCTGAGGCGCGCGAGTTGCTCGAGGACGATCGCGTATTCGTTTATCGACAGCTCCACCACGACGGGAAACGCGAGCCCCTGGACCGACGGCTCGTACTCGGCGCTCATCAGTCGGTCGAAAAGCATCCGCTCGTGCGCCGCGTGGAAATCGATGATGATGAGCGATTCGGCGTCTTCGGCCAACAGATAGGTCCCGAAGATAACGCCGAGCACCCGGTGATCGGGGGCTTCGCTCGCGCGGTAGAGGTGACGGGTGTCGCGAATGACCGATTGCGTCGATACGGCGTCATCATACTGCGCCGTGTGCCCGAAAAGATGCCGCGGTTCGTCTGCTGGACGGGACGGAGCGCGGTCCAACGAAGCAGTCGTGGTATTGGCATGATCCGCCGCATCCAGCGTCGCGAATGGTTCCGGTGCGGTCTCCTTACTCACAACGCGAACGGCATGCGCTCCGCCCCCCAGCGCCTTTCGCGCCAGACTGGTGATGAGCGAATCGACATATTTTTGGTCGAAGAACTTGATCTCGCGCTTCGCGGGATGGACGTTCACGTCGACAAGCGAAGGATCGATAGAAATGAACACCAGCGCCGCAGGGTGTGATCCGTGACCGGCGATCCCCTCATAGGCGCGCGAAAGAAGAAAGCCAAGGTACGGATACTCGATGGGACGGCGGTTCACGTAGAGCTGCTGCATCGACCGCGACGAGCGCATGAACGACGGCGAGGAGAAATAGCCGGTGATCTCGGCCTTGAGGTCGGCGAGGTGCTCGAGGATGAGGCCCTGAGCCGTCTCGGCGCCGTAGATGTCCCGAATGCGCTGCTCGGGCGTTCCCGCGTGCGGAAGCACAAGCTGCCGCTTATCGTCCACCGTGAGCGTGAAGGATATCTCCGGAAGCGCGAGCGCGATCCCAAGCAGGGTTTCACGGATATAGCGAAGTTCGGTCCCCTTCGCCTTGAGGAACTTCTTGCGGGCGGGCACGTTGTAGAAGAGGTTCTCGACGATGACCGTGGTGCCCACGGGGCCCGCGAAGGGCGACACCTCGGCCGATCCGTCCGACGCGACCAGCCGCGCGCCCAGCGCCTCGCCGTCGGTCCGCGTCGATATCGTCATCCGCGAAATGGACGATATGCTCGACAGCGCCTCGCCGCGAAACCCGTACGAACTGACGCGCTCGATATCGTTGATCTCGACGATCTTGCTGGTTGCGTGCTCGCGCACGGCGAGCGGCAGGTCCTCCGCCGGCATCCCGCAGCCGTTGTCGCGGACCAGCATCTTTGTGAGGCCGCCCTCGGCCACCTCGACGTCGATGACGCTCGCCCCGGCGTCGATCGCGTTCTCGACGAGCTCCTTCACGACCGAGAACGGTCCCTCGACCACCTCCCCCGCGGCGATCTTCTTTTTAACGGCGTCGGAGAGCACCCTGATCCTGTTCATGGCTGCGAAGTATAGGCGCTGAACGGATAGGCGCAAGCGGTAAATATTATTTTTTCACAAATTCTGTTGACACCATACGGACGTTTAACTATTTTGTCTGCGATCGCGCGGTGGAGCAGTTGGTAGCTCGTTGGGCTCATAACCCAAAGGTCGCAGGTTCAAATCCTGCCCGCGCTAATTCGGCGGAGTAGCCCAGCTGGTTAGAGCAGCGGAATCATAATCCGCGTGTCGGGGGTTCGAGTCCCTCCTCCGCTACATGTAAACGAACACAAGGCGAGGATGCGAGTCCTCGCTTTTTTATTTGATGCGCATGATCCAGACGACGGACATGTTCACGGGACGGGTTTCGGTACCGCCGGCATTATCGGTTTGATAAGAACCTGCTCCTGTTCGAATCGCCCATGTTCTTGATGGATTATCATACTTGAAATCATAATCCCCATAGTGCATGGTGTGGTTATGTGCTTTTAATTCATCCGCTTGAAAAGTCCCTGAAGTTGCGTTGCCTCGTAAAAATCTTCCCCCATCGCCAATGCTGCCTACATCATTATTCAAATCTGGCGCATTCGTACCATTATATGGCGATGCGGCATCATTGATCACCTGACCATTGCACTCGACCCAACCATTCGGTATTGCTGGCGTTCCGGTTTTAGACTTGTGCCAGGCAACAATCGTACCTACCGGTACGAGTGTATTCACGTACTGGTATAGTTCGTCAAAGTTCTCGTTGACGTGATCCGAGCGAATAACTGTCCCCGATGTAAAGGTATGCGGCTTCACGACCGCCGCGTAGGTGATGAGCGATGATATCGCCGCGACCAGGATGAAACCGACGATTAAAGACTGTTTCCCCAGGAAAAAGCGAACTACACCGACTATTCTGTCATCGATATTGAGTTCGATCTTCATGTTATTTTACCCTGATAATCCAGACCACCGACATGTTGGCTGGTCGGGTTTCGGGACCACCGGTCTCTGAAACCAAGCCATTCAGCCACGCGCCGCTCCACGATCCTTCCTCGAGCGCTCCTCCACCACTTGGATCTGATTCATCACGTATTTGATGCGTGTGAGACTTGAAATCGTCAGATTGCATGATACCAGACGCCGAATTACCCCGAAGGAACCGCCCTCCCTGACCGGAACCAGCATCACTGTTCAGGGCAGGCACCGCGGTACCATTATACGGTGAATCTGCGTCGGACACAACCTGGCCATTGCATTCAACCCAACCTCCCGGAATGGCTGGTGTTCCTGCCATGGATTTATGCCATGCGATAATTGATCCTATCGGAGGCTCCTTGATCGAATTAACTCCGGCATAGAGAATGTCAAAATTCTCGTTCACGTCATCAGAAAAAATGACGTTACCGGGAGTAAAGGTATGCGGTTTGGTAAGAGTAATCGCCAGTACCGCGATTGACGATATCGATATCGCCAGTGAAAGCCAAACGATAAGATATCGTCGCGCGATTATTGTCTTAAGGATGCTGATAATACGATCATTGATATCTATGTTTATCGTGATGCGCATTGACGCCTCCCATCGATCACTTCACACGAATGATCCAAACCACCGACATGTTTGCCGGCCTGGTTTCCGATCCATGATTACCCGAAACCGGCGTCTGACCTGGACTTGATGTATACGGATACGTTGTCGATGTATCAGAAAGCATGCGGTCTGCCCCACATCCGAATCCACAAACCAACGAATTGGTATTATACTCACGATACTTATGGTAATGATCCTGAAACTGATGATCCTCACCACTCCCGGATGCCGTCCCCCCTCGTATAAACATCCTGTCCTTCCTAGAGATACCAGGCGAGTCGGCGCCTGAAACATCCCCGTTCAAATTCGGGATCGTCTTCCCGTTAAAAGGAGATTCCGCATCAGCGAGCACCTGGCCGTTGCACTCTACCCAGCCTGCCGGCAGGGCTGGCGGAGATGTGTACAGGTTTTTATGCCAGGCGTGAATGGTGCCAATCGGCGGCTCCTTGATGGCGTTTACCGCTGTGTAGATGGTGTCGAAGTTCTCGTTCACGTCGTCCGAAAAGATCACGTTCCCCGGGGTGAACGTATGCGGCTTGGTGATGGTTGCGGAGTAAGCAATGATAGAAATTCCGGCAAGAATTAGCAGCGCGAGTGCGATGGTCACCTTCCGAGAAAAGAAGTGTTTAACGGCCTTAATGATTCTATCATCGATGTTGATGTTGATATTAATCTGCATATCAGCATCCTAAAGCTTCATAATGAGTGCAAGGGCATAATATGGCGGGCGGTTTTCATGAGGATTGCTGCTTCCGGAACTGTCGGTAATGCGAGTATGACAATAATCATGATTATCATTATCTCCACCGCCACCACTCCCTTCATGTGGTCCCATTTTATTCCACCCCCAGATCTCCGAATAATATGTATCAAGGTAACTATGTGTATGCGCCGGCATCTCTGCAATGGTCAACTGATGGACATTCACACCGCCCGTATTCCCGATGGCATACGCACTCCCCGCCCCGACGATAAAGCGATCGCGCAGGTCGGGCGTCGTGACCGAGTCTCCATTGGGCGCCGTGTGCGCATTGCCGTCGCAGAGGGCCCAGCCCGTCGGGATATCGCCGATGGCGCCGGACCACATGAGCACGATCCCCCGCGGGAACAATGCGTCCAGCTCGTTCACCTTGTCATACAGGATGTCGAAGTTTTCGTTCACGTGATCGGAGCGAATAATGGCCCCCGGGATGAAGGTATTCGGCTTCACGATCGACGCCGCGTATACGCTCAATGAAGCGATGAGAACGATACTCGATAGCAGTATGCAGAGGTTCCTCCTGGAAAGAATCCGTTTACCAGCGCGAAGAATCCGGTCGTCGAGATTGATGGTGAAATTAATATTTATCTGCATAATCCGTCCTCAATTGTTCCGCTATTCCCATGTGCTCTGGTCCCACACCGCCTGGTCCCATCGGGCGACTCCCGGACCGGATGCGCCAGAACCAGGGGCGCTGAATCCATTCGAGCCCTCCTCGTCCTCGAGTCCCTTCTCGATTGGGTTGTTGCATGCGGCGCATGCGAGAATCAGCAACCCGGCAATTAACAACAGAAGCTTTTTCATCGTCACCCTCCATCCCGCCTAGAACAGGAATCTCACTCCAATCGACCCGCCGAAATACTGACCCACGTAATTGCGCTCGAAGAACCATGTGTAGGACGGCGTGATCGTCACCACGACGGAACCGGCAAACTCCACCCCGATCTCGTACGAAACAAATATTCCCGGATTGAAGAATCCCTGCGTTCCGTAGTTGTACGTGTAGTCGCTGCCGCCGGCAATCCGGGTATCATACGACATCATGATGTAGAGATACCCCGCTCCCACCGCCGGCATGCAGTATACGCGCTTCACGATGCCATCGCCCGACGTTCCCTTATAGAACGGTATGGAATATCCAACTGACGCAAATGCCGGGATCATCTGGAGGCTCTGTACGTTTGACCGACTCCCCTTGAAGTATAGATATCCCGTCGATAGCATGCCGCGTACATTTTCGATCAGCATGTTTTCATATGAGAAATCGACAATACCGCCGTACCCACTGGAAGCAATGAGGGAAAAATCGCCCAGCGGATTCAGATAGGCGGCATGGACCCCGATCGTCCATGCGACGTTCGCGCTGCTGCGTTCCTCGTAGCGCCCAAGTATCTTGTCGACGATCTCCTGCGCCGCCGCATCGAACTGCGCCTCTCCGGCGGCGCGCGACGAATAGGTGCCGTCAATTCGCGATTCAGCGACATCCACGACCTGCACCTCGATCAGGTAGTCTTTGTCCCTTCTCATGGACCCGATGATAATCTTCTGCACGCCGAGAATCTTCCCGAATTTTACCGCACAATCGACGTTATCGCATTCGGCCTTGATGATGCCCAGCTCCTTTAATATTGCCTTGATCCTGGTGCTTTCGATCATGCGAAACGCGCGCGATTCATAGAGCTTGCCGTTCAACAGATCGGACAGCCCATCGCTTCTCTGACGGGCCACGTTGAGCGGGCGAAGATCGAGGATGGCGATTTTCACCTCTCCAGTTGCTTCGGTTCTTTTCTGGACATCCGCCGCATGCGCGACCATGCTCATGAACGCGAAAAAAATAATGCAGGCAAGGCGCAGGAAGCGCGCAATGATCACGGCCGAACACCGCCCTGCGATCGGTCCAGGATTCCATCCTCTCGCCATAGCGCCCGCCTAGTTCGCGCTCCAAATGGCGGGAAGGGATTCTATTCGCGAGACCATACCGTCGACGGTTTCCTGCAGGAGCGAGAGAGTCTTGACCTCCCTTGTTTCGTTGAAAAGCATCCGCCAGCTTTCATCGTCGATAATACGGATCGAGACGATGAATCCGTCCTCAAGTGCGCTAATGCGCCCAACGAGGTGGCGGGCGACCTTCGCGCTCGCGGTGCCGGCCCCGAGATACATCACGCTCTTTTTGCCCTTCGTCGCGGCCAGCCGTTTAATGACGTTCTTGGTAATGGCATCTACCACGGCATCATCGACTGAGGATGTTTCGAATCGCGCCACTCCCAGGGTCGCGGAATGACCTTTCACGAGTATGGGCATATCGTCCTGTTCCGAAGGTGTTGCGGCTATCTTCATTTGCATCCGGTTTTTCATTTTCAAAGCGTCCAGTCGCCGCAGCGCATCGAGCCGCCATTCGAAGTACCGCTGTACATGGTTCGGCGAGGTATGCCGAATGGCCGCGATCGGCCTGATTTCGTATAGTTCCTTGAAATTATTACACGCAGTTGAAACACCCTTGATGATGCTCATCCCCCCATCATGGATGAGCACCCGCGATGCCGATTCGAAACCGAATGATTTCTTCTCCCCTGCGCTTTCGACGATAGCGCTCCCGCTTCTCACCGTGAGCGCGGCGGCCTCCCCGGTGCGCCTGAGGCATGCGCATGCATCGGAAATAGTGACACGTGACTTTCCGGTCTTTACTGACAGCCGATCCTCGTCATGCACCCGTTCTGCGAAAATACCCATCTCACCCGAGCGGAGTTCGACCACAAATCCTCCTTTTCGATCGATACACTCGGCACGTGCTTTTTCGATCGAAACAAGGGAATGAGGGTACAGCACCAGCAGTATATCCGGCCCCAGCTGGATAAATGCCGTGGAGTTCGATGATGTGGTGATTACATCATTTGCCATTATTGGCAGCTTATATGTTGAAACTTGGCTCTTCGCGTCATTGCGCACTAGTTCAACCGTCCCCTGGAAATAGTCGACATATGCGGTTTGATGATACAAATGGTAATACGCGATCACGCAACTGGCGACCAGCAGCACGACAAGGAACACGATAAGTGCGATCTTCTTCATTGTGACATTCCCTACGGACCCGCAACGCAACGGACATATTTCGAGGCTGTTTTCACATCAAAGGATACCTTCCCATTCGAAAAATCGACATACCATGCAAACGTTGAAGTTGATTTTTTACTCGTCGATGACCAGAATCCCTGTGCGACTGACGCGAACACGGAATCTATTGATGGATCATACCTGCCATAATCGACCAAGCTTTGCAGCTCAGTAATATTTGGCAGACGCCAGTCGGTCCTTCCATCATAATTCAGAGACTCACACGCATCAATTGCCTGATAGCTGATGTTCCACCATGGATAGGGACCAAAATAGTCCTTTGTCCACATGAGCCCCGTATGGTTATCCTTAACCGTATTTACAGAGATACTGCTATATCGCGAGACAGCATATGCGCAAATGAGAAATATGTTTAAAATAATTAATGCGACAAGTATTCTCTTCATGATTTTCCTTCAGTGTAATATGATGCTCAGTCGGGACCTGTGACACATCGCACAAAATATGTTTTATCCTTAACATTTTCACTACTATTTAAAAGCTGGGTATAGCCATTTTCGAAGCTGACATACCATGCATATGATGAATCACTTGAAAAAGATGTCGATGTCCAGTACGACCTTCCAGCCGATGACGGGATGTTCGGAAAATAAACCGTATCCAGCGACGGACCTTCATTTTCAAAATTTATCAATGTCATTAGTTCGACCACTGATGGCAAACGCCAGTTAGCACGACTGGAATAGGACAATGAACTGCACGCGTTCATGGCCGCTGACCACGTATAAGTCGATGCCGAGCCCGTAGTACAGTCGGAACCCGACAATCCCTGAGTGCATTTCACCCAGATTAGTCCAGTCCGATTATCAGTAATTGTTAACCCATTATCAGTAAAATTTCGAGATAATGGCACATTCGGATAATTTGAATCATTCCCGCTGCCGGGGCAATCTCCACACGTTGTCTGGCCCGTATCAGCAATTTTAAAATATACGTATTTATTTGAAATAATCCTAAATGAAGAAGGTGTGATCCAGGGAACGATCACCGTTCCGCTGCTGTTGCGTACCTGAATCCTCCAAAAGTATTTCGTTCCAACCTCCAATGAACCCAACAAACTATATTGCGACATGGCAAGGTTTGTCTGTTGCTCGGCTGTACTTGAGAAATCAGAGACGGTAGAGATCTGAACATCATATTGCGCACTGGGGGTATAATGATCAGACCAATCCAGGAGTGGTTTCAGCTCAGATGGAAACGAGTTCTTGGGTGATATCAGAGGATTGAGTGTGAAGGTCCGGTCGCCAGATGAACCTCCCCGTCCGCCCATATCGATACCATCAACGCGAACCGTATTTGAACCAGGATTCAATTGAACCGCGAGATAGTTAACTCCATTGACAAGCGCGGCATTGCTTGTCACTCCATTTACGGTCACGGTTGAAATGGCGAATTGATATTCCGTGCAGGACACGACAAGAGTCGTTTGCCATCCCGAGACCTCCTCTGATGCGATCGGGGACGTGATTGCGATAACGGGCGCAAGGGTGTCACAGGCGAGTGCGATCTCATGTTTTGCCGTCCTTTCGAGCTTGTCGTAAACGACAACAATAATACTGTTGTAAATGTCCTGAACCAGAGTGATCTGCTTGGAAAATGTCGCACCATCAGTATTCAGGCTGCTTGTCACCCCGTTGACGATTACTTCAGCGCGGGAGACGCCTTTGGGTGCAATAATTTTACCGCTGAGCGTAACCGTTGAGTCGATAACAACCTGCTGGTTATTATGCGATGTTATTAATATCTCTAATGGTGAATTTAAAAGATCAATCTCATCCTTCAATGCATCGCTGTAATTGTCACCGCATGAGACGACCGCACCGATCAAAGACATCATCATGATCCACTGCCGCAGTGTTTTCATCATATCGCACACTTTCACTTGTCCTTACTCCGCCATCCAGATGTTCGAATCCGCTCGACCTGTTCCGAAGGCGGCGCGCTCTTTCGACGCGTCCGTTCTTTTCCGATCCAGATACGAGTATTTTTGGGCGTATGACGGGTTCCGTTCAATCACTTTCCGGTATTCTTCATAGGCACTGTCGTAGTCGCGCATCTCGTAATATGCCCGCGCGACATTCAGCCGCGCCGCCACCGTCTGCGGGTTGAGCTGGAGCGCTTTCTTGTAGTAGAAGATCGCCTTGGTGTAATCGTTGAGCAGCATGAAAACATTCCCCAGATTGATATAAGCGGGGAGATAATCGTCTTTCAGCTTGTAGGACGCCATGAAGCACTCGATCGACTTGTACAGCGTCCCGTTTCGCCCGTAGAGAATGCCAAGCGAGTTCCAGGACTTGTAATCGTTGGGGTTTCCCTTCACGGCGTCCTGAAGGCGCTTCATCGGCGCATCAATAAGCTCCTGCTTGAGAACAGCGATATCACGGCTATAAAGGCGTGTAAGGATATCATTATCAGGGAGGGGAACGCCTGACCCGCCGTCGATATCCGCGGGCGGGTACTTCTCCCACGCCTGATCGGTGCCGACGACATCGATACCCGACTCGGCGCCCCCGATGCCTTTCACCCCCTCCTTCCAGGCAACCATGAATCCCTTGCCCACCGCGGTTATCTCAACCGGCACCCAGACGCTGTCGTTGCGTACCACGTACTCCGCCGGATCGACGCTCACCTCGTATGCGCACTCGCGCGGAACGCCGGTGTCGAACATCATGAACACGTGGTTCGGAGCGGTCACGATCGCGGTGCGGATGCCAACGGATTCCAGCATCGACGCAAAGAGCACGGTCAGGTCGTCGCAATCGCCCGCCCGTTTTTTCAGCGTCTCCCACGGGAGCTGCACATAGTCGACGGAGTTTCGCGATTTCGATTCGGCGTACTTGTTGTCCGGATCGGCCGCGTAGGTGACTCCCAGCGCCTGGAGGGCGTCGAACACCTGCATCGCGATTTGCAGATTGATCGATATGCCCTTCTCGCGTTTTGCCGCGTACTGCGACATGATGTTGCGCGTGAGGGTCGATACCGTCGACTCCTTGGGCTGGATAAAACTGCCGAGATGATGGGTCCGGTCCCAGGTGAGGGCGTTTTTGTTGTGAACCAATGCTTTCCCAGTTTCAACATAATACCGCTTGGTGTTTTCGCCGCTAAAAATGACCTTGAGGCGCACGGACATCGTGCGGTCCTCGACGATCGCAAGGACCTTTCGCGTGAGCGCTACCGGAACCGCGATAGTTCTTTGCTCTCCCGGCTTCAACTCGACAATGGTCTCTGATTCGGCCGGTGAATCAGTCACCTCCTCCATCATGGCCTCGACGACAATGTTCGTTTGCACCGTGTCGCTCGTGTTCTTGAGCGTGAGCGAACCGATCCCCTTTTTGTTGTACTGCTCGTATCGAACGGCAAAAATGTCATCAAACTTCAGATCCTGGACGATCACCGGCGACGCATCGCGCGGAATCTGGCTTCCGTATCCGCCATGCAGGTTGTAACCCGCGGCGAGGTTGTAGCTGATCGCGGTATACTGCTCCCCGAACATGTGGTAATAACTATATTGCCCGTATACGCGCAGGGAGAAGGAGGACGATATCGGTATGATCACCCCAAGGCTCGCGCGGGCCAGATAGTCGGCATGAGTTTTCGAATCCTCGATCGATGAAAGCTTCAAGGTGCTATAGTACCCTCCCGCGCTCACGCCAATCGAAGGGTACAGCCAGTCGAAGAGCGGATAATACAACACCGGACCGGCATCAGCCGTATAAAACACCATTTTGGTCTCGGGGTTTTCCTTGAGCTGCATCGATGAAAACCCGAATGTCCCTTCGAAGAAAAAGAACTGCCAGCCGAATAGTGTCGCGAAGAAATATTCGGGTGGGAGATAATACAGGGACAATCCCGCCGCAATCGCGTTATCGAAGTATTTTCCAAAGAATCCTCCGGGGACGACATAGCCGGAGTTCACCACATAGGTGAGATCGTTGCAGTAAACATTGAGATTGGCGGCATTCGCTCGATTGGAGCGTACCATGACGCCGGCAACCACCATCACCAATGCCGCTGCCGTAACAACCGCGCACCACGTCCGCTTGTTTGCATGCCCCAGCCGCATCATAAAACGGCCACTACAATTGCTCCAAAAGCTTTATGGCCTCGGGGTACGCCTCGCTGCCACGAAACCGATCCTTGATTATCATAAGATCTTTTTTCGCCCGTTCCGCATCGCGAAGTTTGATGCAATTACGCGCGTGCAATAAATAGGCGTTCGGCAGGGTGTCGTCGTCGGAGGATTCCCGCACGTAACGCGCAAGATATTTATTCGAGGCGGTATAGTCGTTTATGCAAAAAAAAGCGAAACCGGCATTGAACATGGCCTCGGACCGTAGACGGGGATCGCCCGACCCATCTGCGATGCGCGCGAACGTGCGTGACGCCTCACGGTAATCGCACATCCGCAAAAATGATATCCCGGCGAGATACTCGACGACATCGCGTTTCTTTTTCACCGCGCCGGCCTCCGTGCGATACAACTGCAGGGCGCGCTGATACCTGCCGCCTTCATACTCCTTCTTGATGCGATTGATGATCGCATCCTCGTCCACCGGCGGTGCATCAGAAGATCCGTCGGCCATCCATCGCGTATGGTCATGAACGGGATCGGCCCTGACAGCGATCACCCGAGTGACCGTGTTGATGCGAGTGTTCGCATTAAAAACCTTTTTTATTATTCCGGAGAACCCGTGCTTTTGCGTTTCCGCTCCCTGCCGGTTCGACCGCTTGATAACATCCGCGAAGGGAACGGTCGAGTTTTCATCGATGGTGGTCGTTGCGCTTCCCATGCGTATTTCGACAAACGATCTATCGAGAGTTTTTACGATCGATCCGGGCGATAGCACGAGCCCCACTCGGGCGGGAACGGTTTTTCCGGCCGTCACCAGGGACACCGTGCCGATAAAGAATTCAATTTTTGGCGGGGTGGTGCCGTTGATATGCTTTCCCGAAAGAAGAACAGCGATCATTACGAAAATGATTACACGCGTGCGCATCTGAGGACTCCCGCTATGGACGCTTTTCCACGATTTTGTATTATTCCAATTTATACGTGTTTCGCTTTTTGTCAAATATTAATCCAATCATCCTAATTTAAATCACGGTGGTTCTTCGCATCAAAGTTTTCATCGCTGTAAATATCTATTGACGTCACCCGGCGTGCTATTCCAATGGTGAAGACTTCAATCCTCCACACGGAGCGACACGCATGTTCCAATCCGTCGACCAGGCCATCGCCTCTCTCGAAAAAGAGAAGTACATTTGCTCAAAAGAAATCGCAACCACTGTGTACCTCGCGATGAAGATGGAAAAGCCCATCCTCGTCGAGGGGCCCGCCGGTGTGGGGAAAACCGAGCTTGGCAAGGTGATTGCGAGCTCGCTGGGCATGGACCTGCTGCGCCTGCAATGTTACGAGGGGCTGGACGAGGCGAAGGCGCTGTACGAATGGGAGTATGCCAAGCAGCTCCTGTACACGCAAATCCTCAAGGACATGCTGGGATCGATGCTCAGCAACGAGAAGACCCTGGCCGACGCGGTGAAAAAGCTTTCGGGCGAGGAGGACGTGTTCTTCTCCGATAAATTCCTGCTTCCGCGGCCCATCCTCATGTCCATCATGTCGAAGAAGCCGACGCTCCTGCTCATCGACGAGATCGACAAGTCGGACTCCGAGTTCGAGGCCTTCCTGCTCGAGTTCCTGTCGGACTTCCAGGTGTCGATCCCGGAGATCGGGACGGTCCGGGCGGCAATTAAGCCCTTCGTGCTCCTCACGTCCAACAATGCGCGCGAGATGTCCGACGCGCTCAAGCGCCGCTGCCTGCACCTCTACATCGATTATCCCTCGCAGGAGCTGGAGGAGAAGATCGTGACCCTCAAGGTTCCCGAATGCTCATCGCACCTCGTCCGCGAGCTCGTGAAGAGCGTTCACGCCATCCGCGCGCTCCAGCTCAAAAAGGAGCCCAGCATCAGCGAGACGCTCGACTGGGCGAAGGCGCTCGCCATCCTGGGCCGCGACGTTCTCGACGCCGAGACGGCGATGGATACGCTCAATCTCATCCTCAAGTACGAAAAAGACATCGAGCTCGTGAAGAAGAACGCCGGCAAGGTCTTCGTGCATTGATCCGCCATGATCAGCGCCTACGTTTCGCACAAGAAGATCAATAAAAAGTTTTACGATTTTATCGACATCCTCAAGGACGCCGGCGTCCCCGTCTCGACCGCTGAAACGCTCGACCTCTTCACGGCGCTGGGACATGTCGGCTTCGATGACCGGCATGTCTTCCGGCAGACCCTGCGGACCTCGCTTGTCAAGGACTACACGGACATCCCGGTGTTCGACCGGTGTTTCGATGCTTTCTTCGGGAAAAAGGGGCCCGCGAAGGGATCCGACCTGCCCTCTGCGGTCGCCGGCGCCATGGAGATGGAGTCGCTTCGCGATGAAGGCCTGAGCGAACAGGACCTCGATTCCCTGACGGCGCTGCTCGACGATTTCATCGAATCGCTCGATGACGCCATTTTCTTCGAACGGACCTATCAGGAGATCCTCACCCTTTTCCTTGAAGATCCCGTGGTCGCCTCATCGTCGGGGGCGTTGGGCATGCTCATCTTCAACACCCGCTCGCGCGGCCAGCACGGACCGATGGGCGACAGCGGGCAGCGGCCCGACGAGACGATCAACCTCAACCAGGTGATGCTCCGTCAGATATCCCGCCGGGTGGACGAGCGGAAGATCGGTACGCAGATCAAGGACCGCGAGCAGTACCTGCTCAACAAGTTCATCTACCAGTTGAAGCCCGACGAGGTGAAGGAGATGAAGGAGCTGGTGCGCCGCTTCGGGCAAAAGCTCAAGAACCGGATCTCGCTGAGGAAAAAACGCGTGAAGCACGGCGGGATCGACGTGAAACGCACGATCCGCAAGAACCTGCAGTTCGGCGGCACGCCCTTCAAGATTTATCACAAGGACCGCAAGATCGACCGCCCGCAGCTCGTGGTGCTCTGCGATATCTCCGGCTCCGTGAACCAGTACTCACGCTTCATGCTGCTGCTCACCTACACCCTGCAGAGCCTTTTTTCAAAGGTGCGCACCTTCGCCTTCATCAGCAACATGGTGGAGATCACGCCGCTGTTCATGGAGATGAACCCCGATACCGCGCTCAACTCGATATTCGGCGATACCGATTTCACCTATGGCTGGGGCAGCAACTACGGGCGCTGCTTCAACATGTTCGTCCGCGAGTACAGCGATTCGCTCACCAGCAAAACGACGGTCCTGGTCCTTGGCGACGCGCGCAACAACAACCAGGACCCCGGGCTCGAATCATTCATTAAAATCACGGAGCGGACGCGCAATGTGTTCTGGCTCAATCCCGAAAAGCGACACCTGTGGGATTGGAACGACAGCATCGCCAGCATCTATCGCGAACAGTGCACGGAAATGCGCGAGGTCAACAGTTTTATTGATTTGTCCGAGTTCATCGACAAGCTGTTTACGCGGTAACAATCGCCACCGTTTTTTTAGGGCATTTTACCCAAAACCACTTGACATAATTTTTTGGCTGGGAAATACACATTAACAAAAAGCGATATCGCGTCTGATGGGCCCCAGACAGGAGAGGCCGACATAAAAGACCGTCTCCGGAGTTAACCGATGGAAATTGAATTTCGAGATATGGGCGAACACAAGATTATCCAGGTGAATGGCGAGGTCGACCTGTATAATGTGAGCGAGCTGAAGAAGGCGCTCTTCAGCGTCACCGACGGCACGTCCCGGAGCGTTATCGTCGACATGAAAAACGTCAATTACATGGATTCGTCCGGCATCGGCGCATTGGTGGCCGGACAGAAAAAGATGAAGGCCCATAACGGCCGTTTCGGCCTGCTCAATATCCACGAGGACGTCCTCAACATCCTCAAGCTCGCCACGCTCGACCGGTTTTTCAAAATCTACGAGGGCGAGGACGAACTCATTTAACCCGCCGCATCCCTACACGACCTTGAGCACCAGCGTGGTCATGTCGTCGTGGGGGCTCGCGTTCCCGCGAAAGTCGTTCACATCGGCCACAATCGCCTCGACGATGTCGTTCGCGTTGCGTTCGTTGTTGTCGATTATCAGCTTCTGCAGCCGCGCGCGCCCATACTCGTCCCTCTTTTCGTTGCGCATCTCCGTCACGCCGTCGGAATACATCACCACGATGTCGCCGGGGTTGAGCTTCACGCGCGCCTGCTGGTAGTCCACGTCCTCGGTGATGCCGATGGGCATCCCGTCGAGCTTGGTGATGGTGCAGGCGCCCATCGAGGCCCGATAGCAGAAGAGCGGCCCGTGCCCGGCGTTGGTGAAGGTAAGCTCGCGCGTCCGCCGGTCATAGATGAGAAAAAACAGCGTCGCGAATTTGTCGATGGCGAAATCGGCGCTCAGGGAATCGTTGATGGCGCGCACCACGCTCGCGGTGCTGATGTCTTTCCGGTGGATGTAGGTCACGAACACCGTGCGGATCATCACCATTACGAGGGAGGCCGGGATGCCCTTCCCGGACACGTCCGAGAGGAGCGCCCCGACGCGATGCTCGTCGATGTCCACATAGTCGAAGTAATCGCCCCCCACCCCCTTGGCCGCTTTCGTGTATCCTTTAATCTGTACGCCGGTCTTGTCGTAGAAGGCCATCGGGTTCAGGCCCTCCTGGATCTCCTTGGCCAGGTCCAGCTGTTCCTGCATGATCCGCTGCTCGATCTCGATGTCGCGCGCCTTGCGCAGGTGCTCCGTCATCGCATTGAATTCATTGGCCAGCTGGCCGATCTCGTCGGACGACGACACGGTGATCTTGTAGTCCAGCTTTCCGGTCCCGATGATCGCCGCGCCCTCCGAGAGTTGCCGGATGGGCTTGATGATGAACGACGCCAGCGCGACCGCCCCCACCACGGATACGCCGATGAACAACAACGCGATGAGGATGATGTTCTGGGCCATGCTCCGGATCTCTTTGCGGATGATCCCATCGGAAAATCCGAGCCGGACCGAGCCGATACGTTTTTTCCCCAGCTTTTCGACGAGCGGCTTCGAAAAATCATAAATGAGCCCGCCGCCCTCGGGATCCGGCAGCGTGTGCCGCAGCGGTTCGCGGAGTGCCGTGTAGTTCTTGAGGGCCCGGGTGATATCGTCGTCGAGCACCGTGCCGTTTTTTTCCGGGTTGAGGTTCTGCCGTATCCGGTTGTCGGCGTCCAGGATGTAGGCGTACTTGATCGACTCCAGGCCCTTCATGTCCTCGGTAATGGCCAGAAGCTGCAGCTCGCTCTCCGTGGAGAGCGCGTCGGCCGCGGTCGTCTGCATGTGGTCGATCTCGCGCCGGGCGAGCGTGAGGATCTCCTTTTCGAGCACGCCGCTCTCGTGCCAGATCACGTAGATCGACATGGTGATGATGATGAGGACCACGAGGGAAATGATGGCGATCGCGAACTTGATCCTGAGACTGAACTTGACGCCGGACGTGACCGCAGCGTCCGCATCCGGCGACGCCGTCCCGGCCTTGTGCGTCACCGGCTTCGCCGGGCGCGCCGCGTCCGGATCAACACCCTTCTTTTTCATGTTTTCCGCCGCCATTATTTTTTCATGAGCGCGAGCGCGCGCTGGATGTTGTTGCGCGCCTTCGCGTTCGCGGGATCGATGGCCAAAACCTTCCGCCATTCCTCGATCGCGCGATTGAGATTATTGTTCGAATAAAAGTTGATCCCCCGGAAATAGTGATATCGGACCATCTGCATCTGCTTGTCCGTCAGCCGCGACTCCGGGCGTTGTACCTCGGTCGTGCCGATGCGCAGCTGAGACTCGATGCGATTCACGCTGATGAGCGCGCGCGAGTTGTTCGGGTCGCGCGCGACAATCCAGCGAAACTGCTCGAGCGCCTTCACGAAATTGTCGCGTCCGCCGCGACGGTACAGATCGAGCCCGAGCTGGTAGCGGCTCTCGATCTCGCCGGGCGTCGCGCCCGCGACCTGCTTCTTCTCCGCGAGTCCGTCCTCCGCCTGCCGGATCAACCGGTCGATGTCGGGATAGTCCGGCGAGAGCGAGCGGATGAGCTGGAACTTGTTCAGCGCGAGCTGGAAGTTCTTGGCCCGCAGAAGCTGACGCCCCTCGTCGACGATCTCGGACGAGAACCGCTCGTACGATTTCGGGTTGAGCCGCAGGTCGCAACGCAGCTTGTACTCGATCGCGATCCGGTTCTTGGGGAACAGGGTCAGGATCTTCTCCCAGCTCTTTTTCGACTCGGCGAAATCGGCCTTGTCGTAAAGCAGCTTGCCCGAGACGACCAGCGAGTTCACGATGCTATAGTATGGGGAATTTTCGTCAACGACTTCCTCTTCCAGCTGTTTGAGGGCCTCCTGGGCCGTTTTGATGTAATCGCGGGCGAGCTTGTTTCCCGGGTCCATGCGGATCACTTCTTCGAAGTCGGCAACCGCATCGCGGTAACGCGACGCCGAGAGCTTCACCAGCCCGCTCTGGAACTTCTCGTCCACCTGCCGCAGCCGGAGGCGCTTGAGCTGCTCCGCGTATTCGGCCTTGAGCCGCTTGATGCTGGCCAGCCGTTCCTTGGTGTCCTTGTAGTTGTCGATGAGCGCCAGCACGTTCTCGAGATCGTCCTCGGCCTGGCTGAAGTTTTTCGCGTTGAGGTTGGCGATGCCCGAGACATAGAACTTCTCGGCCTGCAGACGGCGCAGCTCGAAGTTCTTGCGGTTTTCCAGGCGGTCGTCGAGCTCCTCGATGAGATTGCGCGCCTGCCGGTTCTTCGGGTCGATGCGCAGCACCGCCTCGAACTCGAGCTTCGCCTCGGAGTATTTCTCGTTTTTCATCATTTCCTTGCCGGAGTTGATGAGGCCCATGATCTGTTCGTAGCGGATGCGGTTGCTGATGGCCAGCTCCGCCCGGCGCTTTCCCTCGAGCGCGACGGGGTCATCGGCGAAGAACTCCAGGATGTCGTTCCAGTGCTTGAGCGCCAGCTCGTACTGCCGTGCGTCCATCGCCTGCTCGGCCATCTCCAGGATCTGCGCATACCGGCGCTTGAGCTCCTCGGAGAGCTTCTGCTGGGCCTCGGCCAGGCGGATGTCGTCGTCCAGACGCCGGATCTCCTCGCGAAGGACCTGCACCGGAGGATCGCGGGGATCGATCCGGTAGGCGATCACGAAATTGTTCACGGCGACGCGCGCGTTCGATTTGCCGACCCTGAAGTTTTTTAGCAGCGTTTTGCGCGCCAGCCGGAGGTGCTTTCGCGACATCCAGAAGGCGAAATCCTTGCGCTGCTTCTCCTCGTAGGCATACTCCACCCGACGCTGGACGCGATCGTTCTCCGGGTCGAGCTCGAGAATCCGCATCCACTCGTTGATGGCGCGCGTAAACTCCTTGTTGTCGTAGTACTCCTGTGCGCGCCGCTCCATCTCGGAAATGGTCTGCGCGAGGGCGGGACTCGCGGCGGACAAGAAGACCGTGACCGCCAGCGTCCATGCAACCGTTGTCCGAATGATGCCCCGCATGTCGACCGCCCGCTCCGGATGGCCCCCTATCGGTTGATGTACATCATCGTCCGGTTGGAGATGAGCCAGCCGTCGCCCGCGCGCTTGCCGTCGAGGAACTTGATGAGCACGACATCGCCGCGCAGCAGCTGATCGGGTTTCGCGGTGGCGCGCTTGACGGAGGTGGCCTCGAAGTTCACGTATTTCCTGATGAACCGGTTCCCGTGCTGGTCCTTCCGCACGTCCTTCTCGTCGACCTCGCTGACCTCGTTCACCATCACATCCATGAAGTAGTTGTTCCGGAACATCTCCGCGAACACCGCCTCATCGCGGGGATAGGCCTCGTATTTTCGGTAGCCATCGTACTTCAGGTCCTTGATGGCCGCGGCCCAATTGTTCAGGATCGCCGAGGGCTCCTCGGTCGAAGGCGCCTTTTTACAGGACACCGCCGTCGCGAGCAGCGCGATGGCGGCTATCAGCATGCATGTCCGTTTCATTACCGTTCCTCTCACTAAAAATGTTATTGCCCTCTGGGACAATTATCGGATCACGTGGTTACGGTTTATCAACCGAAACGCACCGTCGAGTAAGCGCATAATCACGCGAGTAAAGACCCGTCAATTCAAATATACCAATGGATTCCTTCCCGATCGAAAAAGTATTCTCAATTCTCGAATGGGATACGCTCCGCGGCCACCTCGAGGAGTGCTGCGCAACGCCCTTGGGACGCGGATATGCGCGCGAGATGCCGTTTTTCACCGAAATCCCCGCCATTTCCGTCCAGCTCGGGAAGATCACGCAGATCAAAGCGCTCATCGAACAGGATGAGCGGCCCTCCTTCCGGGGGCTGTCCGACATCGCTCCCCTCGCTGAGCGCGCCGTTCGCGACAGCGTCCTCTCGCTCGCCGAGCTTTTCCAGGTCCGCGAGTTCGCCATCGCCACCGACCGGGTGCGCGATTTCTTCGCCGCGCACCTGGAATCCTGCCCCCTGCTGTCCGATGAGCTCGCCGCTCTGCACGACACCTCCGGGCTCAGAAAGGAGCTTGCATCGTCCATCACCGACGCGCAGGAGATTAACGCCGCGCGCTTCCCCGCCATCGGACGGCTCACCGAGCGCATCCGCGCGACCCGCAGCGAGATCGAAAACCGACTGCACGGCATCATCCATTCCCCCGCCGGGGCGCGGTACATCCAGGAGCGCACCCATGCCATCCGCAACGACCGCTATGTCCTGCTCGTCAAGTCGTCGATCCGCACGGCCATCACGGGCACCGTCCACGACATATCCGCAAGCGGCGCCACGGTCTACCTCGAGCCGCAGGCGGTTCACGAACTCAACAACCGGCTCATCGCCGCCGAGCTCGATCTGCAGGTCGAGCTTCACCGCATCCTGGTCCAGCTCACCGCGGCGGTCAAGGGCGCATACGACGCTCTCACTGCGAACCTCACGGTCCTCGCCTACCTCGAGTTTCTCCACGCGGCGTCGTGCTTCAGCGTCGCCATCGGAGGCTCCGCCCCGCGGATCGCCGAGACGCCCCTCCTTCGGCTTTATCGGTCGCGTCACCCGCTCCTGTACCTCATGGAGACGGACAAATCCCGTATTATCTCGAATGATATTTTCCTGGGGATCGACTATTCCTGCCTCATCATCACCGGCGCCAATACCGGCGGGAAAACCGTGCTCCTGAAGACGGCGGGACTGTGCGCGCTCATGGCCCGATGCGGGCTGCACATACCCGCCGATCCCGATTCCGAGATCGGCGTGTTCGGGTCGATCCTGGTCGACATCGGCGACGACCAGAGCATCGCGGAGTCCCTCTCGACCTATTCGGGGCAGATCGTGATGATCCGCTCGATGCTCGAAGCGGCGCGGGCGGACACGCTGGCGCTCATCGACGAGATCATCGTGGGGACCAATCCCCGGCAGGGGGCGAGTCTCGCGCGCGCCGTCCTCGAGGGCCTGATCGACACCGGCGCGAAGATCGTCGTGACCACGCACTACAACGAGCTCAAAAGCCTCCCGGCGCAGGACGCGCGATTCCAGAACGCCTCGGTCTCGTTCGATCTTGAGACGCTGCGCCCCACCTACCGGCTCACCATCGGGATACCCGGCATCAGCTATGCGACGGAGATCGCCTGCATGTACGGCATACCCGAGCGCGTCCTTGCGCGCGCCCGCGAGCTCATCGACGACAGCGATCGTTCCCACGACGCAGTGCTCGAGCGCATACAGCGCTACGAGGAGGAGCTCACGCGAGAGCGCGAGACCGTCGGACGCCTCAGGGACGATCTCGCGCGACAGCACCGCGACATCGAAACCGCCCGCGCCGAGCTCGCGCGACTCCGCGAGGAGATGAAATCCGAGAAAGGGGTCGCCTTCCTCGAAGAGCTCGACGGCTATCGCGCGCGGGTTCTCGAGCGCATGCGCGAACTGCAACAGGCCGGAGCGGGTGAAACGGCGGGCATCAAACGCGAGATTGACGAGATCCACGAAGCCGTCACGGGCTCGGTGCGGGATACCGTACGGGGCATCCAGCGCAATGCCCGCACCCCGCTCGACCCCGCTCGCGCGCGTATCGGCGATTCGGTATACGCCCTCACGCTGGGTGCGACCGGAACGATCTCCCGTATCGACCGCGACGCCGGCACGGCCGAGCTCCTGATGGGGAAATCGTTGAAGACGACCGTTCCCCTGTCGGAGCTGTGCGCGACGCCGCATGATCATACGAAGAAAAAAACACGACAGGCCCCGCCGCCCACCACCACCGCTCAAGAATCGGACGCCGAGCGAACGCCGCTGACCGTGCAGACCAGCTACAACACCATTGATCTTCGGGGGAAGCGCGTCGACGAGGCGCTCTCGACGCTGAACAACCGGCTCGATGAGATGGCGCGTCACGGAATCGACGCGGTCGTGATCATCCATGGCCACGGGACCGGCGCGATGAAAGAAGCGGTCCGTGGGGCCCTTCCCGCATCGCCCTACGTGCAGTCGTTCCGCGCGGGAAGGAGCGGAGAAGGCGGTGACGGGGTCACCATCGCCTGCATCGCGATATAGCCGGTCAGCCCGATTCGACGAGCGTTTTGGCGAGGACGTAATCGAACGGCGTCGTGATCTTGATGTTCTTGTAATCGCCCTCGACGGGGGCGACCGGTAAACCCATCGCAACCACCAGTCCCACATCGTCGGTCGCATCGGTGATCCCCGCCGCGAGCGCCTGTTCATGCGCCTGGCGGATGATCGAATACCGGAAGGCCTGCGGGGTTTGCGTATAGTGGAGCCTTCCGCGGGGAAGCGCGGCTCGAACCCGGTCCCCCTCGATCTCGGCGATGGTGTCAATGGCGCGCACATACACGCCCGCGGCGCCGGTTTTCGCCGCCGCCTCCAGGCAGGCAAGGATCGTTTTTACCCGCACGAACGGTCGCACGGCGTCATGGATGATCACGATCTCGTCGTCGTCTCGGGGAATGGCGAGCAGAGCGCGGTGCGACGATCCCTGGCGCGTCTCGCCGCCGGGTACGATCGCGACGATCTTCTGGACATCATGGGCCGTCACGAGCGATTCGGTGTGTGCGATGTGTTCTGCGGGACAGGCGATCACGATTCCCTTGACCGCAGGGATCATCGCGAATTGCCGAAGCGTTTTTACGATGATCGGCTCGCCGTCGAGCTCGAGAAACTGCTTCGGGAGATCGCCGCCCATGCGCGTTCCGCTGCCCCCCGCGAGGATGATGGCCCCGATTTTGGCCGTCACGTGATTCATTGAGCGCTCTCGATGTGCGCGAAAATTGATGAACGGCGCTGCGGGTGTCGAAATATTCTTGACAACGCGTCCCGGGAATCGTCACGTATGAGCACGCGCGGAGGCGTATGCTTAACCCTAAAATACAAAAGCGACAGGTCGGTCCCGGGGAGTTCGGCCTTTTTGCGATGGAGCGCATCGCCGCAGGCGAGCGGATATGGACGCCTGAGTTCGACGCGGAGCGTCCGATCCGGCAGCTTCGCTGGGAAGAGATCCAGCAGTTGCCGCCCGAGGAGCGCGGGGTTTTCCTCCGATTCTGCTACCAGATCGACACCAACCTTTTTTCGGGATACACCAGCATGGCCGACGCCGAAGCGGATGATGCAAATTTCATGAACCATTCGTGCGATCCCAACTGCTGGTACGACGCGAACGACACCCTCACCGCCCGGCGCGACATCCTGCCGGGCGAAGAGATAACCTACGATTACGCGACCGATTCGACCGATCGCGACTGGGGTTTTTCCTGCTGTTGCGCCTCTGCGTCCTGCCGCGGCAGCCTACACCGCGACGACTGGAAAGCCTTGGAACACAAATACGGAGACCACTTTATTTCGTATATTAATACAAAACTTCGGTTACGAACGTGAGCGCCTCCCCTTCAAGCGCTGCCGGAGTGTCAGCTCGCTCTGGCCGATGAGCACCGCGATGCGCTTCGGCGTGGCGCCGGTGCCCTCTTTTTCAAAAATCCCCATCACTAAATTAAATTTCCGGCGATAATGCTGGATCCCCGCAATCGTGGTATGAAACCGCTTAGCCATTTCGTGGTCACGATATTCGTACCGTCCGTTCTTGTCCTTCTGGTTCATTTCGATGAACTTCAGGATCGTCTTCTCGTTCCAGCTCACTTCGCCCTTGTCGGTGTAATCGTGCTGATAACGGCGCTCCTCGTTGCGCTCGGCGCTGCCGCGCATCTTCCGCTCCTTCCAGAACGGATGCACGTTCCGGGCGTGTTTGATGTCCTCGATGGTAAACTTCGATTTTTTTTCGAGCCACTTGCGGGTAAGGAACGCCTTGCGTCCCGACGGAAGTTTTGACTTGATCGAGTTGTCGATGAGCTCGTGCGGCGTCTTCGAAAGCAACAGCTTCAATTCTTCTTTTGTAAAATCCATCCCCTGACCCCTTGACGGTATGTATTCGCCATGAACCACGTTGCGCATGACAGGGTACAAAAAAAGGTATCGTCTATAAAAACGATACCTTTTTTTGATAATTGCTAATGAAAAGCGTTCGCGTAACGCAAATCGCTTTAATCCATCGGCAGATTATTACTTCATGCCCGGGAGCTTCTTCGCAGCGTCTTTCGCCGCATCCTTCGCAGCACCCTTCACTGCATCTTTGATGGCATCCTTGGCATCAGCAGGCTTTTCAGCCGGAGCATCAACCTTGGGCTGCTCAACAGGAGCAGGTGCTTCTTGCTTGCAGCCAACATAGGCAAAGCAGAACGCGAAGGCAACGATTGCCACGAAAGAGAGAACGAGAAGTTTCTTCATACTTTTAAACTCCTTACTATATTTTAAAAATTTTGCACCAATTATTCATTTCCAATAAGATTGTCAATCAAAAAAATTTCTAATATTATTCTCGCGGGGCCGATTCGTCCCTGCCGTGATAGTTTATAAGAAACTGGCTGGTTTCCCGTTGTTCGAGAAGGGTGTTATACGCCTGCACGATGTCCGGATAAGTGAGAATGCCAATAATTTCCGGGTCATCCGGGGTCTTCACGACCGGGATGATATCGACATCGAACTTTTCGATTTTTTGCATCGCAGACGAAACCGGTTCGTCGGCGGTGACCGATGGAACCGGCGTAATCAGGTCCTTCGCGATCAACAGGTCGATGAGCGCATGGTCGAGGAGGGCCTCGCGCGTGTCCCTCAACGAAACGACACCCAGGAGTCGCCGGGTATCATCGACCACAAAGACGTCCCCATACTTGGACGACAGCATGATGTCCAGCACCGCCCGAAACGGCGTTCGATGGCTCACGGTGGTGAAATCGTCCTTCATGAGCTTTGAGACGTTCACCCTCCCGAGGACGTCGACCTCACCGCGCTTGGTAACGTCAATGTTCTCTTCGAGCAGCTCATTTGTGTACACATTTCCGCGATTGTAATACACGGTCACCAAATATGATATAATGGAAACCAGCATCAGCGGCAGGATGAACTTGTAATCGTTGGTCACCTCGAAGACCAGCATGATGGCGGTCAGGGGAATGGAATGAATGCCGGCAAGCACGCCTCCCATGCCGATGAGCGAAAAGACCACCGGATTCAGCGTCATCTTGAATCCATAATTCACCATCGTGGCGAAACAGAAACCCAGCAGGGCGCCGATCATCAACGAGGGCGCGAAGGTCCCCCCGTACGACCCGGATTTGATGAACAGCGCGAGAAAGACGATTTTAAGCATGAGGAGCGCGATGGCGACATTCAGGGGGATGAGATTGTTCATCACCATGTTGATGGTGTTGTACCCGATCCCGTACAGGGGAAAGAACCAGATGAGGATGATCCCGAAAACGAGGCACACCGGAACCAGCTTGAGGAAGGCGTCATTGACCCCAAAACGCTTCTCCACGATGAGCGTATAGTTTTTGCACAATACGAAATACAGGATCGAGATGAGTCCGCAGACGATCCCCATCGCCACGTACAGCGGGTAGTGCGCGATCGACCCAAGCGAGTAGTGCGGGATGGAGAAGATGTGGTGATTCCCGAGAATGGAGCGGGAAACGGTGGACGCCACGACCGCGGCGATGATGAGGGCGCTGATGGCGCGGTTCTTCAGGTCATTGAGGAGGATCACCTCGATCCCGAAGAAGACCCCCGCGATGGGCGCATTGAATACCGCGGCGATCGCGGCGCTGGAGCCCGCGGCCGTGTACATGATCATGTCGTTGCGCCCGAGCCGGAACACCCGCGACAGAAACGAGCCGATGCCGCTGCCGATCTTCGCCGCGGGCGCCTCAGGACCCAACGGGGCGCCGGACCCGATCGCCACGATGGATCCCACTGCTTGGAACACGGTCACCCGGAGCGGGATGAGGCCGTGCTTCACGATGATGGCCTTGATAACGCTGAGGACGCCCTTCTCGCGCGCAATCTTCGGGAAGAACCGGTTGATAGCCGCACAGAGGATCCCGCCAATGATTGGCAGGAGTACGATGATATAGCTCCCCGGAGGGCCGCCGGCCGAAGCGCGCAGGTACTCGACGAGCGCCCGTATCCGCTCGAGGGCGAAGTGGAAGGCGAGCGCACCCATTCCCGCGATGGCGCCCAAGGCCGCCGACAGGACCGCATGCGCGATATAGTGCGAGATTTCGCTCGTGACGTAGAGCTCGCGCAGGCGGGTGGCGATATTCGGCGAATCTGGAACGGGCTGCATCACACCGTGCGGGCCGTTGCCGATACGGCACCGCGTATATATTTTCGCATTGCCACGGACATTCTAAAAATAATGGTTTACAATTTTTACTGCCGGCGTATACCACGCAAACGCTGAAAATTAGACAACAACTTTTTTAGGCTCTCAATCGATACGGCATAGATGTCCACTCCATCGTGAGGGATACCGTACATGGAATCCGAAGATTTTTTCAAAGAAGTAGCCTATCTGCTCATCAAGACCACCCCGAAGGGGAAGTCGGTTTTCGCCAACCGACCCTTCGATGCCGGTGAATTCATCATCCAGTTCAGGGGGAAAATCTATACGCGGGAGGAGTACCTGTGCAAGTACAATGACCGCAACAATCACTTCCTGCAAATTGACACCGACTTGTGGCTGGGGCCCACCCGAACCGCCGACAACTACGTCAACCACTCCTGCAATCCCAATTGCGGCATAAAAATTTATGAACAACACGTGCTCCTCTTTGCGATTCACGACATCAAGCGCTATGAGGAGTTGTCGTTCGACTACTCGACCACCATGGCCGAGGACTGCTGGGAGATGGACTGCCTCTGCGGGAGCCGACAGTGCCGCAAACGCATCCGGGACTTCAAACACCTCTCGCCGGAGCTTCGCGCGCGTTACATATCGCTGGGCATCGTTCCGGATTTCGTCATTAAATCCCTGGGCTGATCCCCGAGACGGCCGTCCCTCATGGGATTTATTACCATACCCGGTTTTCCCGGTAAGATTTTCGTCCCCGAGGCAGAGCCCGACCGGAACAAGAAGCACCCCTGCGCGGATTGCTTTTCCTGCCAGTGGTGCGACGACGATCGGTGCGCCCTGTGCCGTGCGCGCACGATCGCGCGCCGTCCACGACCGCCTCAGTCGTCCGAAGAGCAAGCAGAATAACGCGGCGTTGGTTCATTGTGTGTCGAGCGGCGCGCCGTTTTCCAAGGAGCACCATGCTATGGATAAAATCGAGATCCACCCCCTGCCGATCACGGACGTCTTCGTGCGCCAGAAGCGGCTCATCCAGGAACGCGGTGAACTCGCGCTCATCGAAGACGGCCTCGAGATCCGGCACCTGGGCTATTTCTCGCTGCGGGCGCTGCCGGGCGCCTATCGCGGGGGCCATCATCACATACATAAGATCGAACGGTCATATCTGATATCCGGCGTGGTGCGCATCGACTACGTCGATATCGACACGGGCGACCGAGGATCGGTCGAGGCAATAGCCGGCTCGCGCATCATCATTCACCCTCGCCTCGCGCACCGCTTCGCGGCCATCAGCGACGCCCAGGTGATCGAGTACTATGACCGGATATTCGATCCGGACGACGAGGTCCCGTTCGGTCAATTTTAATCGGCCGATTTTTTTACACGCATGTAACGCATGATGCCCCATAGCGCTGGACAGCTTCGACTTCCAAAGTGTAACTAACTCCCGTATCGCTACTCAATGCGTAAACCGCACGGAGGACATTCATGCGCGTTCATGTGTTTCAACACGTTCCCTTCGAGGGACCGGCGGCGATTGGCGAGTGGATGACGCGGCGCGCCGCAACAGTCACGTACACGCGATTTTTCGAAACTTGCGACCTTCCCGACAGCGACGAAATCGACTGGCTCATCGTCATGGGCGGCCCGATGGGGGTCTACGATGAATCGGAGCATCCGTGGCTGCGGGATGAGACGCGCTTCATCGAGCGCGCGATCGCACAGGGCAAAACCGTTATCGGCATATGCCTGGGCGCGCAGCTCATCGCCAGTTCACTGGGGGCCCGGGTTTTCCGGAATGAGCATCGCGAAATCGGCTGGTTCGACATTACCCGAACGGACGAGGCCGCCGGGCATCTGATCGGAACGCTGTTCCCGGAACGGATCACCGCCTTCCATTGGCACGGGGACACCTTCGACATCCCCCGAGACGCGGTACGCCTCGCCGGATCGGACGCCTGCCCGAACCAGGCCTTCGCATTCGGCGATCGGGTGCTGGCCCTGCAGTGCCATATCGAATCGACAGCGGAATCGATCGAATCGCTGCTGGTCAATTGCGCAAACGAACTCACACGCGGACCGTACCTGCAAGACCCCGAATCGATACGTTCGGGGTATGCCACGCACGGGGAAGATAATCGCGCCCTCCTCCATTCCGTGCTTGACGCGCTCGCCCGGGACGAATGATACTCGCCCATGCGCCTCTGGAGCATCCACCCTCGCTACCTGGACCCGCTGGGCTTGGTCGCCCTCTGGCGGGAGGCGCTCCTCGCCCAGAAGGTGCTTCGCGGCGAAACGCGCGGCTACCGTCACCATCCGCAGCTCGCGCGCTTCCGCGAATCGGACGATCCCGGTGGCGCCATCGCGGCCTATCTCGCGGCGGTGTATACGAACGCATGTGAGCGGTCGTATCGTTTCGACCGCAGTAAAATCGGCACGATCGTTTTTTCCGGGACACTCCCCGTCACCGACGGTCAGATCGATTACGAATGGCGTCACCTGATGCAAAAATTTCGTCGGCGCTGTCCCGCATACGTGCGCACTCTTCGCGGCATCACCCTCCCCGAACCGCATCCGCTGTTTCGCGTCGTGCCGGGACCGGTTGAACCCTGGGAGCGCGCTCACTGATTGTTCGCAGACTGATTATCCTCTTGACATATGAATATTATGTTGATTCCCTGAGGTCCTATCAGCACTACATGAAATATTTTGGAGGATCCAACATGCATACGCGAACCGTCCGTACCGTCGTACTGGCCGTCTCTTTTGCAATTGTGCCGATTGCCGTCGGTTCGGCGGAAGACCTTTCCGGCGACAAGCTGTATTCGTCCGTGAAGGAACACCAGCAGGAACAGCTGCAGCGAATTGAGGATGCGAAACGCGAGCTGGAGTACTACAAATCGCTTGAATCGCTCGTGGAGAAAGCCGCCTCATCGCCGGAGAAATACTCAAAAGAACTCATTAAATCCTTTCAGGCGGCGACGGACCAATCACGCTTCGGAAAGGCCGAACTCGAGGACCTGTTTGCGTTCATAACCAAATACGATCCCGCCATGAAGAAAATGCTTCAGGGGACCCCGATCAGCGTGCAGGTCGCATTCACCGGCAAGGCGGCGGATAATCATGTCGTTCCCATCTTCCGCGACAGCCTGTTGGCGAAATTGCAGGCAGGCGGTTTTACCATCAACGACAAGAACGCCGGCCTCTCCATTCGCCAGACCATTCAGGTCACCTCGCAGTCGCAGGCGCTTAAGGTTTTTAATCCCAATATGAATTCCATTCGGGTGGGCGGGCATCTGAGTTTTACGATGGCCGCGGGGACGGTGCTGGGGTCCTGGAACAATTCAGAGGCGGGTGTGCATATCGATCCGAAAACGGCGGCCGGGACCGCGGCCCAGCGGATCGCCGACAAGGCGGCGCGCTACATCATACGAACGATACTGGAGAAATACGCCGCCGGCCAGCTCCCGTGATTAAAAGTCGGTGATGATTTTCCCGCCCTCGGTGGGCTTGATGATGCGCGATTCGGCGATCGGCTCGCCCACGGGCTCGCTGATGGCTTTTTGTATCTGCATCATCAGGTTCATGTAGTACGACTGGGTCGCGATATACTCTTTGATGAGGTCGCTCTGGGCCGCCCGTTCGGAGAGCTCTTTGATCTTCTTTTTTTCTTCCGCCTCGATGGGCTGGCCCGTCTGCTCCTTGTAGTGCAGCTCTTCGCTCGCGGATATGTACTCCTCCAGGAGCGCCTTCGCGGGCTCGTCGCGATCGATCTTCCCGGAAATATCGACCAAGCGCTTGTAGAGCTCCGTCCCTTTTATCATGAGTCCAAGCTCGTTCGCCTTCGCCAGCAGCTCTTCCATCGTACACGCCCCCTGAATCAGCAGTGACGGCCATTCGTTTTCAATAATCATCATTTGTAAATTATTTTCTTGAAATTAGAGCGCGCCTTTGTACAGTGTATACGCAATCAACGCACGAATCCCGCAGGAGGACGCATGGCAGATTCCAAAGAGATGGTCGAGGACGAAAACAAGATCGGGACCGTCATCGGCGACGACATTGAATTCAGGGGAACGCTCTCCTTCAAGAAATCACTCAAGATCAAAGGCTTTTTCGAGGGCAAGATCGAGACCGACGGACACCTTCTCGTAGGTCAGGACGCCCGCGTGAGCGCCGACATTCGCGCGAGCGTCGTCTCGGTGAACGGACGCGTTAACGGCACCATCAAGGCCGACAAAAAAGTCGAGCTCTTCAGCGACAGCGTCACGATGGCCGACATCATCGCGCCGGACCTCTCCATCGAAAGCGGTTCCAGCTTCAACGGCGTGTGCGTCATGAACGGCGCACCGGCCAAGGAATGATCCAGTATCGGAACCGATTCGCATGATCACCACGCGACAGCATCGAACCGCGGCGGCCGTGATCGCGCTTGCGCTGGGGCTTTTCGCCATCCTCCGCCCCGCCCCGCTGTGCGCCGAGGACGCGCCTGAACGATTCCCGGTGCTGCTGGGCGTCGGGGTCCTGTATGGCGCGACCGGGATGATCGATTACGATACCCCGCCCGAGCGGAACCAGGAATGGATCGGCGATCGCATGTGGGGAGGCGGGCTGGTCTTCGAGAAGATGTTCAACCGGTATTTCGGGCTCCACTCCGGAATGTGGTACACGAAACTCCAATTCAAGATCCGCTCGGAAAAGGACCAAGGGACCGAGGAAATTCACATTGAAAACGTCGCACTCACCATGCCAGTCTACGCGATGGCATCCATCGGTATCGGCCCCGTCACCGTGAGCCTCCTCGCGGGGGTGTGCTTCACATATATCACCGAATCGTACATCAGCGTCGAACACGAGGACCGGCGGTATTCGACCAATGCGATGCGCGTCACCAACTACACGCAGGAGGGCGTGGGCGGCGGCCTCGAGATCAAGTATACGATAACCGACAGTTTCGACATATTCATCGCCGGGACCGCCGAGCGCTACCTAAGCGACTATCTGACCAACATTAAGGACCTCGACGGGAAGATGTACAACTACTCGGTGAAGATCGGGGTGCTGCACCGAGCGTTTTAGAGCCTATTTCAGTAGGTTCATTACAAATAACACCAAATGAGACAGCCGGATGTCACGCTCGCCCCGCCGCGAACAATACATCCATGTTTTCGCGGCTCAGGCAGCCAATCCGGGCTGCTGCGCTTCACAGGAGGTGAAGCGTGTCGCGAAGGCATGGATGACCGTGAGCGACCTCGCTGTAACATCCTGCCGTCTCATTCGACTCCCTACTGGAATTGGACCTTAACCGCTCCGTAGCGATTATGCGCCAGAACGCACGAAGGGACGGCAGATGCCGTCCCTTCGTGCGTCATATGCTTGTTAAACCGACAAATTAACCAATCGCTTCCATCATCGCGGGAATGACCTCGAAGAGGTCGCCCACGATGCCATAGGTGGCGATGTTGAAGATCGGCGCTTCGGGGTCCTTGTTGATGGCCACGATGCACTGCGATCCCTTCATGCCGGCGACGTGCTGGATGGCGCCGGAGATTCCGGCCGCGATGTACAGCTTCGGCGTGACGGTCTTGCCAGACTGCCCGACCTGGCGGGCCGCATCGGTCCAGCCGGAGTCGACCACGGGACGCGACGCCGCGTATTCGCCGCCCAGCTTCTTGGCGAGGTTTACGATAACGTCATTGTACTTGTCCTTGTCCTTGGTCCCACGACCGCCGGAAACGATGATGGTGGCCTGTGAGATATCGACCGAACCCGCCATGGTCTCGACGACTTCCTTGACCTTGGTGCGCGATGCGCTGATGGACGCGGATACGGCAGTTACGGAACCTGCGCCGCCCGCCTCTTCTTTATCGAACGCGCCCTTTTCGAAGGTCGCGACGAACTTGTCGGTTTTGACGGTCTTCTGCTCCTGGATCTTGCCGTTGTAGGTGTTGCGGGTGAACGTGATGTTCCCGCCCTGGGCTTCGATCTTGTTGCAGTTGGAGACGATACCGCAGCCGAGCGCCATGGCGACCTTCGCGGCGAAGTCGACGCCGTCATAGCTGTGCGCGATGACCACGCCTTTGACATCCTGCGCATCCACGACAGCTTTGACGGCCTGGGTGTACGCGTCGGCGGTGTAATTCTCGAGGTTCCCGTCGGATACGGTGAAGACCTCGGGAACATATTTCGCAAGCTCGGCGGCAAGCGAACCGTCCTTGGACAGGAGGGCCGCTGCGGGCTGGGCGCCGGCGGCAGAGGCGATCGCCTTCGCGGCCTTGCAGAGCTCAAGGGTTCCTTCGCTCAGGGCACCGTTTCTGTGTTCAGCAATTACTAAAATTCTAGCCATTTTTCTCCCCCCTTACAGAACTTTCGCTTCGTTTTTCAGCTTATTGACAAGCGTCGCAGCGGCGGCCTTCGGGTCGCCCTGGATGATTTCGGCCTTGTGGTCGGAAACCGGGAAAAACATCTTCACAAAGCTGGTCTTCGAACCGGCGGCGCCAACGGCGGTGCATCCGACTTCGGCGGCCTTCTTCACATCGAGACGTTTCTTCTTCGCCTTCATGATGCCAGGCAGGGTGGGATACCGCGGCTGATTCATCCCGGATTGGATGGAAAGGACGGCGGGCATCGCCATTTCGATGACTTCGTTCTTCCCGCCCTCGAGTTCGCGGTTGACCTTCATGTTCTTGCCATCGACGTCAAGCTTGACGACGTTGGTGCAGTGCGGAACGCCCATCATGTCGGCGATCATCACGCCCGTCACCGCGGCCTGATCGTCTTCGGCCTGTACGCCGGTGAGAACCAGATCGACATCGCCGATGGTCTTGATCGCGCCGAAGAGCGCCGAGGCCACCACAAAGCTGTCGCCGGCATCGACCTCGGGATCTTGAACCTGGATGCCCCAATCGGCGCCCATCGCGAACGCCTGACGCACTTCCTTGGCGACCCGCTCGGGGCCGGCCGAAACGATCATAACCTCGCCACCGAACTTCTCCTTGAGCTGGAGGGCCGCTTCAACGGCATACTGGTCAAAATCGTTCATTTTAAATGCGATTTGCGATTCATCGATCTTGGAGTCGCCGATAATCTTGAACTTGGATTCCATATCCGGAACCTCTTTTACGCAGACAACGATCTTCATTATCCACCTCTCCTTTAAAAAATTTTACGAAATTACGTTAAATTGTACAGAAAAAGGAATGAAAAGTACTTTTATAAACCATGTAAAGATGGGTGTATTTGATGTCAAGAGTAATTCCTGTACAAAAAGCCATCATTAGTGAAACAATTATCCAACAATTGTATAATTATTTCATGGATTGCCGGATAAAGAACTTGAAATTGAATGATCGCTGCTGTTGATTTCCCATAGGGCTACTCTTGATATGCGATGCTCCATAATAATTGTATGATTGATCGATGAACGCGAAACGATTAGTCCCGCGAATTTGCGTTGTCCTTTTTTTGTGCGCTGCGTTCGCCTGCAGCGCCGATCGGGCCGCCACCCAGACGCGCCCTTCGGCCCTTGCCGGAAAATGGTATCCCTCGTCGCCAGCCGAGCTCTCGAGGGAGATCGACGGACTGCTCGATTCGGCCGCGCGACAACCGTCCATCGACAACCCGCTCGTTTTCATTCTGCCCCACGCGGGCTATCGGTACTCCGGAGCCGTTGCGGCCGCGGGGTACCGTCTCATGCGCGAAACGGCGCCGCGACCGGACATCATCGTCATTATCGCCCCGTCGCATTATGGCGACTTTTCGGGATGCTCCACCCTCGCGGTCGATTATTTCGAAACACCATTGGGCCCGGTGCGTGTTGATACGCGAATCGCGCGCGACCTTCTCGACAATCACGGTTTCGCGGACAAACCCTCGCTCCACGCGCCCGAGCACGCCGTCGAGATACACCTCCCGTTCCTCCAGCGAATCTACGGCACGCGTCTCGAGCGCGATGCGCCGATCCTGCCCATCCTCACGGGAACCGTCGATGAGCGCGACGCGACGCGTATCGCCGCGGTGCTCGCGTCCGTACTTCGCACGAAACGCGCTCCCGTGATCATCATCAGCACCGACTTCACGCACTATGGCCGCAGGTTCGGCTACCTGCCGTTCGCGGCCTCCGGCATGCCCGACTTCACCGCGCGCATGGCCGCGCTCGACCGCGGCGCGATCGACCCGATACTTGCGCGCACCCTTCCCGCGTTCGCGCGATACGTCCGCAACACCGGCATCACCGTTTGCGGAAAACATCCAATTATGATCGCGCTCGCGCTGCCGATTGCCGACGCGCAAACGAAGCTCCTCGCCTACGACACCTCCGCGCGCATCACCGGCGACTACGCAACGTCGGTGAGCTACGCCTCGATCGCGATCGCAGGCGCCCTGCGCGCCGCCGATATCGCCGCGCCGGCCCCGGATCACGACGATGCCGATGTGCCGCTCACGCGGGCCGATAAGCAATCCCTGCTTTCCATCGCCCGGAAGAATATCCAGGCCCATCTCTCCGGATCGGGCCCGTACAGGCCGCCGGCCGACGGAGTGACCCCAGCCATGCGATCCAAGCGCGGATTGTTCGTGACGCTGAAAGTTAACGATGAGCTTCGCGGCTGCATCGGGACGGTCACCGACGCGAAATCGATCATCGACGCCACGCTCGACAACTCGTTCAATGCCGCGTTTCGGGACCCGCGCTTCCCGCCCCTGCGACGCGATGAGCTGGGACTCATCCGCATCGAGATCTCGGTCCTCACGGAGCCGCGCCCGGTTGGCAAACCGGGCGATGTCGTTGTCGGGCGCGACGGACTCATCATGGAGCGCGGTTCACAGCGCGGCCTGCTGCTCCCGCAGGTGCCGGTGGAGCTTGGTTGGGATCGAAACACCTTCCTGTCCCACGCCTGCGGAAAATCCGGCCTTCCGCCTGATTGCTGGCGTGATTCCCGCACGAAGATTAAAAGCTTTCGCGCTATTGTGTTCGGCGAGCCGTCAAAGCGATAGGCGGCGATACGCGTATACGACGATAAAGAACGAGCGAACGATCATCATGCTTTCGAGAAAAGAACTGCTCCGTTCCGCATGCCGCGCGCTGTACGCCGGTGCGTGCGCGCCATTTCTTCTTACGCACGATGATGCGTGCGCCCTCCTGGCGGCCCAGCCCGATTCGCCGTTCATCAAGCCCGCGCGCCATTGGAAAAAGCTTGCGGGCGGTTCCGTCCGCTGCCAGCTCTGCCCCAACGAGTGCGTCATCAGCACCGGCAGCCGGGGAGCCTGTCGCGTCCGCATGAACCTGCGGGGCGTTCTCTATACGCTCGTCTACGGACGGCTCGCGGCCATGCACGTCGATCCGATCGAAAAAAAACCGCTGTACCACGTTCTCCCCGGCTCCCTGGCCTACTCGGTCGCTACGGCCGGCTGCAATATGTGGTGCACCTTCTGCCAGAACTGGCAGATATCGCAGGCCGCCCCCGAGGCCATCGACGCCGCCTTCGTTCCGCCCGGCCAGCTTTCGGCCAATGCGCGATCGAAGCGTTGCCCGGTGATCGCCTACACCTACAACGAGCCGAGCGTGCAGTTCGAGTACCTCGTCGATTCCGCGCGCGTCGCGCGGTCCCGCGGCATTCGCCCGGTGATCATCTCCAACGGCTACATCAATGACGCCCCGGGGCGCGAGCTGCTCGGCGTCCTCGACGCCGTGAAGATCGACCTCAAGGCCTTCACCAACTCGTTCTATGCGAAGGTCTGCGGCGGCGATCTCCACAACGTGCTCAAGACGCTCGAGCGGATCAAGCGAAACGGCACCTGGCTGGAGATCGTGGTGCTCGTCATCCCCACGCTCAACGACGCGCCGGGCGAGATACGTGAGATGACGCGCTGGGTGCGCGCCAATCTCTCGCCGGACGTTCCCATGCACTTCACGCGTTTTCACGCGATGTATCGGATCACGAACCTGCCGCCCACGCCGGTCGCCACCCTTGAGCGCTGCCGGACGATCGCCCGCGAGGAGGGCATCCGATATCCCTACGTGGGAAACGTCCCCGGCCACCGCTGGGAGAACACCTACTGCCACTCGTGCGGGAAGCAGATCATCCGGCGCAGCGGGTTCTACCACGTGACCAGCTCTATACGAAACGGCGCCTGCCCCCACTGCGCGACGCGCATCCCGGGCGTGTGGGCCTGACCGCCGCGCATGGACCGGCGCACCCGACAGCTGCCGTTACGCGCCATAGCCCTGGTCATGGGCTTTTCCGCGGCCGTCGCGCAGGTGCTCGTCATCCGCGAGCTCCTTGCGGTGTTTCGGGGCAATGAGCTCGTCATCGGGATCATTTTCGCGGGATGGTTCGCGGGAATCTATCTCGGCGCCCGCTTCGCGCCCGCCGCCGACGGCGAACGGAGCGCGCGATTTCTCCAGGCCGTGCCGTGCGTCCTTCCGTTGGGGGCATGCATTGTCGTCTACTTCGCGCATGCGCTGCCGCTCCTGGGCGGGCGCGCAATCGGAAGCCACTACCCGCTCATCCTGGAGATGCTCCTCTCCCTCATCCTTACGGTTCCGCTCAGCCTCCCGATCGGCCGTTTCTTCCCGCCACTGGTGTCCCTCCTCGCCCGCGAACGGGGTTCAGCCGCCGGCGGCACCGCATACGCCATCGAGTCGCTGGGCTCATTCGCCGGCGGGCTCGTCTTCTCGATTGTGTTCGTGGACTACATCAATCCCATCGGAATCACCGCGCTTCTTTTTTGTATTGGGATGATGCCGTGTCTGTACGCGCATGCACGCGCGGCGCTCTATCCGCTCGCCCTGCTCCCGCTCGCGATCGCCGCCATGTCGTCACCCATCGAATCATCGCTCCTTGCCGCCATGTGGAACCGGACCCATGCTGGCGCGCTGGTCGAGTACCATCGGACGCGCCACCAGGCCGTGCAGGTGGAATCCCAGGACGGGCAGATGAACATCTACGGCGACGGCGTGTTTTATTACTCCCTGCCCGACCGGCACGATGCGCGCGGCCTCTTCCACCTGATTCAAAGCCTTCGCAACGGGACCGGCGAGCGCGTCCTCCTCTTCGGGACCGGGCCGGGCTCACTGCCGTACAATCTCGGGAAATCCGATGTGGCGCGTGTCGATTACTGCGAACCGGACCCGGCGCTCTGGGAGATCACCGACGCCTATCGTCGTCGTTTCTATCCCCGTGACGATGGAAGGCTCCATGTCATCACTGCCGATCTGCGAAGGTATTTCCGGGAGAACGACGTCCGTTACGACATCATCGTGAGCCGCGCCGCGGCCCCGGAAAACGTGATGCTCAATCGATTCCATACGAAAGAATACTTCGAGCAATGCCGCGCGCACTTGAAACCGGACGGCGTTTTCATCACCGCCGTGCACGGGTTCTCCAATTACCTGTCCGACGATTTGCTTCTTTTCATCGCCTCAATATACAAGGGGTTCCGGGAGACCTTCCCCCATCACCGCATCACCTCCGGAGATACGATGTATCTGATCGGATCGCCGGACCCATCGCGGCTGCCGGATGATCCCGCATCGCTTATCGCGCGCTATCGCGCCGCTCTGGAGAAAAAGCCGCTTACGGGTCTCGAGGATGACATCATAACGAACTTCGTCCCCGATGAGCTGCTCATGTCATTTGAAAAAACACAGATCAATTATTTTCAGGATAAGATTGATAGGATCCTTACGTCGGTAGACGCGAATAGCGATCATCGACCACTCGGCTACTGGAACCTGGTGAAGCTTTCGGCCTACCAGGAGGAATCCGCCGTGTATTCAATCTTCCGACATGCGCCGATTGTTCCTGCGATCGGCTGCGTACTCGTCGCGCTCGCGCTCATCGACGCGAGACGCCGCTTCCCCGGAGTCGGGTTCGCCGCCAATGCGACGATGTTCGCGACCGGCTGCGCCAGCATGGCGGCCATGATCGTGCTGATGATTCTGTATCAGAACGCCAACGGGATCATCTATTACCGCATCTCCCTGATGAATGCGCTGTTCATGTTCGGATTGACCGCCGGCAGCTGGCTCGCGACCGCGCATCGGCTCCCGTCGCTGCCCGTACGGCTGATTCTGCTCATGGCATCGCTGGGTGGGATCCTCCTGTACGCGTCCCGGAGCGTGGAGCCGCTCTTCTGGCTGCTCATCGCCGCAATCTCACTCCTAAGCGGCACCATCTTTCCGAGCCTGTTTTCGCTCTCGGACAATGACGGGCATCATGCCTTCGCCGCATCGCTGGACGCCATGGAGCATCTCGGTTCGATTGTGGGCGCAGCCGCGACTGCGATGCTTCTGATCCCGCTCCTCGGCATGTCCAGCGCCATTGCAGCCTTCATGTGCATCGTCGCATTCGCCGCGCTGGTCCTGCTGGTATCGGGCGTACGGAAAGCCTGATCGTGTTTTTCTCGACTTCGAAACCTTCGTTCGACATACAGGCATGGACGGACGTATGCGAAATCGCCCCGATCCGCATTCCCCCAGGGGCCAACCGGCACCGCCCGCTCCGCCATATTGGATTCTTTCAATAATACTTGGACAATACCCCGTGACGCCATAAAAACTACTTGAAAAAAAAACTCGCTGTGGAATATGATTGCGCAACACCTCCGCACGGAGCACCAAGGTGCGATATGAGGCGCACGCCGGTCCCCGGCGACGTTTCCTGCGCCACGCGGCTGTATCGGCATGACCAACGAACACGAGATTACATTTCTAGACAGCTTTGCGGCCGACACGATCGTCGTGCCGCAGGTCATTGACAATCTCATCAACGACCTCAAGCGCATGAGCTATCCCAAGGACGACATCGACGAGATCATCCTGTCGATGGACGAGGCCATCACCAACGCCATCCAGGAGACCGTGCGCAAGGAGGAGACCACCCGCACCGCCGACGACAATGAGCGCCGCAAGATCACCATACGCTACAGCATACGCGAGGATAATTTCGACGCGACCATCATCGACCACGGAAAAGGACTCGACCTTTCGCGACTCAAGGGGTTCGTCCCCAATATCGACTCGTCGAACTACTACGATCAGATCGTCAAGTACGCCAGCGAGTCCGAGAAGAACCGGCTCACGGTGCGCGTCAACGGCAAGGAAATCACCCTCAAGGGGATCGGCGTGGGCCTCAAGGTTATACTGGCCTTCATGGACTCCGTCTCAATCGACCTCATCGACAAGGAGCGGGTGCTCGCGAACTCGGTTTCCGAATTCACCGACGGGACCATCCTCAATCTCAACCGCCGCAGGCGGTATACCGCATGACCAAAAAGGCGCCCAAGGCCTACAAGGACCAGCAATTCCTCAACTCGCGGGAGGCCCGCACCCTGCGCATCATGGCCGAGTATCTCGAGCCCGAGGCGCGCCTCAAGAAGTTCAACATCCAGCACACTGTCGTGTTTTTCGGGTCGGCTCGGCTCAAGCCCGATGGGCGGCGCACCATCGACAAGGCCTACTGGGTTGCCGAGGAGCTCGCATATCGCCTCGCGGTCCTCTCGCACGAGATGGAACTCACCGGGAAGAATTTTTGCATCTGCACCGGCGGCGGGCCGGGGATCATGGAGGCGGCGAATCGCGGCGCAAATCGAGCGCACGCGAACACGATCGGCTACAACATATCCCTGCCCATGGAGCAGGAGCCCAACGACTACCTGACCCCGGAGCTGAATTTCGAGTTTCATTATTTTTTCATGCGGAAGCTGTGGTTCATGTACCACGCCAAAGCCGTGGTCGTGTTCCCGGGCGGGTTCGGCACCCTCGACGAGCTCTTCGAGGTCCTCACGCTCGTGCAAACGCAGAAACTCAACAAACGCATGATCCCCATCCTGCTCTACGACAAGGAGTTCTGGGACGAGATCATCAACATCAACAAGCTCGTGGAACACCGCCTCATCAGCCGCGAGGACCGCGACCTCATTCAGTTTTTCTCGAGCGCCGATGAGGGGTTCGAAATTATTAAATCCAAGCTCGGAAAAATGATTGCCAGCGTCAATCACGTCAAGTAATATCATGCGCAAAGACACACCATGCTTCGCCAACACAAGGAACGCGTTATGAAACGGATCGCCAGCATCGCCGCCATCATCATCCTGAGCGCTGTCGCGACGGGGGCCCACCCGCATTACCGGACCTACACCAACAGCCCCTTCAACTATAAAATTATCGTCCCGTCCGACTGGGAGCGCGTGGTGCTCAATCTCTCCAAGAAGCACATCATGTACGCGAGCAAGAGCGCGACGGTCGAAATAAAGGTGCGGGCGTTTCGGGGTGATGATGTCCGGTTCGACAATATCGTCCACGACGAGCGCTGGGACCTGCGGAAGATCGACGCCCATCTCAACAGCATCATCGAAACGGGCAATATCACCATCAAGAAAAACGTGAAGGGCAAGCTGTTCGTGTTCGAGTACACCATGCACCGGACGCGCATGATTCAGCGCACGATGATCACGAAAAACGCGGATACCGTGTACATCATCGAATGCCGCGCCCCCCGCAAGACGTTCTACACCTACGAAAAAATATTCACGACCGCGCTGGGAAGCTTTGCCAATCTCGAGGTAGAAAAAACCCGGTCGGACGACAATCTGGACGATCTGGAAGACGAAAAAACAGAAAGAAAGGGCGGAAAGAAGTCGTCGTCCTCCGACGACGTGCTTGAGGCCGATGACGAGCGGATATAATTAACGTGCCCAGGGCCGGACTTGAACCGGCACAGACCGAGGTCCGAGGGATTTTAAGTCCCTTGTGTCTACCAATTTCACCACCTGGGCGTTCGCGATTACGGCCATTATCCGGTTAGAACCGATACCTCGCAGCAATCGGCCTTCGTGGCGGGAAAAAACGATGAGGCGCCGAGCGGATTTGAACCGCTGCATAAAGGTTTTGCAGACCTCTCCCTTAGCCACTTGGGTACGGCGCCATTTCAAACGATGGCAATCATCGAGTTTGGCCCTACCCTTGTCAACAGAAAAATCATCAATTTTGTAACGCCCGCCATTCCATTCGGCATGATGTGAATATTTACATAAAAATACATTTCGTTTTGCTTTTATGGCCTTATTAAATATTGACATTTTATTACCACTTATAAACATGGACCATGATTCAAAGAGTAATCCTTCTGTCGTTCGAGGTATCCGTTGCGCAGACACAAACGTAACACGAGCGGGTGCTTTGCGTAACACATTCTCACACGATTTTATTTTTTCAACTACTCACTGAACATTTTTATAGGAGGTTTTTATGGTAAGAAGGATCGAAAAGGCAGCAGTCATCGGCTCCGGCATCATGGGGGGCGGTATTGCTGCGCTACTGGCTGGCGCCGGTATCCCAACTTTGCTTCTGGATATTGTTCCATTCGATTTAAAAGAAGAAGAAAAGAATAATCCGGCAGCGCGCAACAGAATTGTTAAAGCGGGCATGGATGGCGCTCTCAAGGCCAAGCCTGCGCTGTTTTATGACAAGAAGGACGCCGATCTCATCACCCTGGGCAACCTCACCGATGATTTCGACAAGCTGAAAGATTGCGATCTGATCGTGGAAGTCGTTGTCGAAAACCTCAAGATCAAGCAGGACCTCTTCGGCCGCGTCGAAAAGATCATGAAGAAGGGTGCGATCATCGCGTCGAACACCTCCGGTCTTCCCCTCGACAAGATGGCCGAAGGCCGCAGCAAGGAATTCAAGCAGCACTTTCTCATCATGCACTTCTTCAACCCGGTCCGTTACATGAAGCTCCTCGAGCTGGTTGCCGGTCCCGATACCAGCAAGGATGTGTGCAGCTTTGTCGAGCAATTCGGCGAAAAGGTCCTGGGGAAGGGCATCGTATGGGCCAAAGACACACCCAACTTCATCGGCAATCGTATCGGCGTTCAGCTCATCTGCGAGGCCTTCAAACTCCTCGAGACCGAGCCGATCACCATCCCCGAAGTCGATGCGATGTTCGGCCCCGCGTTCGGTATGCCGAACACGGCCGTCTTCGCCCTCGCCGACCTCGTTGGCCTCGACACCATCGGCCACCTGGCGAAGAACTCCTACGAGCTCCTCGTAAACGATGAGCGTCGCGACCTCTACAAGCTCCCGGCCTATGTCGAGAAGATGCTCGAGAAGAAGATGTTCGGCAACAAGACCAAGGACGTTGGCGGTTTCTACAAGTCCGAAGTCGATATGGCCACCTGGAAGAAGATCAAGAAGGTCCTCGACGTGAAGAGCGGCGAACAGAAGGAATTCGACAAGAAAGCCCTCGTTCCCGCATGCGCCGCGGCTGCGAAAAAGGCTGCGACACTGGCCGAGAAGCAGAAAGCGATCCTCTTTGGCAACGACAACGGCTCCAAATTCGCATGGAAGCTCATCGCGAGCGCCGCGATCTACGCCGCGAACCGCATTCCCGAAATCTCCGACACCATCGTCGGCATCGACAATGCGATGAAGTGGGGCTATGCGTGGGAGGCCGGTCCCTTCGAAATGTGGGACAACGTGGGCGTCGAGGAATCCGTCAAGAAGATGGAAGCCGACGGCTACAAGGTTCCGGAAAGCGTCAAAAAGATGCTCGCCGGCGGCAACAAGTCCTTCTACAAGATCGAAAAGGGCAAACGGCTCTACTACGATCTCGTCGGCGGCGGCTACAAGCAAGTGAAGACCAGCGAAGGCATGATCTTCCTTGCCAACATCAAGGCCGACACCAAGTCGATCGTCAAGTCCAATCCGTCCTGCTCGCTCATCGACATCGGCGACAACGTCTTCAACCTCGAGTTCCATTCGAAGATGAACGCCATCAACAAGAACATGGTGGACTTCATGTACGAAGCCGCCCAGTATGTGTATGAAAACGGCATTGGCCTCGTCATCGGCAACCAGGCACCCGGCATCCCCGGCGCCTTCTCGGCCGGCGGCGACCTTTCTTATATGATTGGGCTCGCGAAAGACAAGAAGTTCTCGGAAATTGATGCCTTTATTCGCAATGTTCACACCGGCATCATGGGCATCCGCTACGCTCCGTTCCCGGTTGTCGCCGCTCCGTTCGGCATGGCCCTGGGCGGCGGCTGCGAAGTGTGCCTCGCGGCCGACATGATCGTCGCCCACTGCGAACTGTACATGGGCCTCGTCGAGATCGGCGCCGGACTCGTTCCCGGCGGCTGCGGCATGATCAACCTTTGGAGAAAGTACATGGAAGCCGTTCCCGGAAAGGCGGAAGTCACCGACCTCGCCGGCTTCTTCGTCCCGGCCTTCATGAACGTCGCCCAGGCGAAGGTTTCCATGTCTGCGAAAGAAGCGCGCGGTCTCGGATACCTCGGCCCCAAGGACAAAATCGTCATGAACAAAGACTTCCTCATTGGCCAGGCCAAGAAAGAAGTCCTGAGAATGGTTGAAGACGGATACGCACCCCCCGCAAAGAAGCCGATCAAAGTGCTCGGTGAAGAGGCGATGGGTATGGTTCTGGCCAACCTCCTCAATATGAGAAGCGGCGGCTACATCACCCCGCACATGGAAGAGATCGCCAAGCGCATCGCCTTCTGTATGTCGGGCGGAAACGTTCGCAGCGGCTCCCTCGTATCCGAAGATACTCTCATGACGCTTGAGCGCGAAGCCTTCGTCGATCTCTGGAAAACGGAGAACACGCAGAAGATGGCCGAGCACATCATGACGACTGGGAAACCCTTAATGATATAGGGAAATTACATTCAGGAGGATTATATGAGAGATGTATATATTGTAAGTGCTGTTAGAACTCCCGGTTGCCGGCGGGCGAAGGGCGCCTTCGCGCAAACCCGCCCGGAATCGTTACTGGCGCACATTCTCGATGCGGCAGTTAAAAGAATCAAATTCGACGTTTCGGCAGTCGACGACGTCATGATCGGCTGCGCCTTCCCTGAAGCCGAACAGGGCCTCAACATCGGTCGCATCGCTGCCCAAATGGCCGGCTTCCCGGATTCTGTTTCCGGCGCGGTTGTTAATCGCTTCTGCGCGTCAGGCCTGGAGTCGATCGCCATCTCAGCTATGCGGATCGCGATGGGTTGGTCGGATGTTACCATGGCTGGCGGACTCGAATCGATGTCGATTGTCCCGATGGGCGGCAACATGCCCCGTCCGCATCCGGATTGGTCGAGAAAAAACCCTGACGTCTATATGTCGATGGGTGTGACCGCAGAAAACGTGGCTAACCGCTACAAGATCACCCGCGAAATGCAGGACGAATTCGCCTATCATTCAAACATGAAGGCGGCCGAGGCGCAGGAAAAGGGATATTTCACTGAAATCGTCCCCACCCCCGCCGAGAAGTTCGTTCTGAAAGATGGCAAATGGGAAAAGGAGACCTTCATGCAGTCTATCGATGACGGCGTCCGCAAGGAGACCACCATCGAGGGCCTCAAGAAGCTCAAACCCGCTTTCTCGTCCACCGGCTCAGTAACCGCCGGCAATTCCTCGCAGACCACCGACGGCGCGGCCGCTTCCGTCCTCATGTGCGAAGACGCTGTGAAGAAGTTTGGCGTGAAGCCGCTTGCGAAGTTTAAAATGTACACCGTCGCCGGATGCAAGGCCGACGAGATGGGCGTCGGACCCGCATATGCGGTTCCGAAACTCCTCAAGATGGCCGGCCTCAAAGCGTCCGATATCGGAATCTGGGAGCTCAACGAGGCCTTCGCGTCTCAGGCAATCTACAGCGCCCAGCAGATCGGTATTGACGACAAGAAGAATTGGGCGGCCGACAGCGCTTCGCGCTGCATCAACGTGAGTGGCGGCGCGATCGCGCTCGGTCACCCGCTCGGATGCACCGGCTCCAAGCTGGCTGCAACCATCGTTGCCAACATGCAGCGCCTCGGTAAGAAGTACGGCGTCGAGTCGATGTGCATCGGCGGCGGCATGGGCGCAGCGGCCCTCTTCGAGCTCTGCGACTAGTACCGTAGTACAGGATTTACCAAAAAAGCCGCCTTCGGGCGGCTTTTTTGTTTCCCCGTCCTGAGTACCATTCCGATCATTTAATATAGATACATGGTGATATCATCGAAATCATAACCATATGAAACAATTACGCGAACTGAAATACATAATTATACGGATATTCAATACCGTCATTTTCAAGTTCCTCACCGCGGGCATCATCGTAATGATTCTGTGCTCCTTTGGCGTATACTATATGGAGCGCGACAATGTAGCGTATAAAATCGAACAGGGAAACCGGGTCGAGGACAACGACAAATCGAGCAATATCCGGACAATCGAGGACTCCATCTGGTGGGCAATCGTGACGTCGACAACGGTGGGCTATGGCGACATGTACCCCAAAACCCATGCCGGCCGCCTCTTTGGCATTGTAACGATGCTGTTCGGCATTCTACTCGTAGGATTTATAACCGGTAATATTTCATCGATATTGGTTGAAAAACAGCTCAAGGAAGGCAGAGGCTTGAAAGGATTACGATTAAAGAACCACTTCATTATCTGCGGTTGGAAGCGCGACATGGGGAAGTTCCTTCGCGACATCCTGGCGAAGAACAAGAATTTTCTTCCCTCCGAGATCGTTCTCATTAACACCGCCGACCCGGAGCAGGTCGAGAGCCTGCGGGCGGACGCCGATCTCACGGCGATCCATTACATTCACGGCGATCACATCGACGAGAAGATACTCAATCGCGCCGCCCTGCGTCATGCGAGTAAAATCCTTGTCCTGGCAGATCGCATGGTCACCGGAAACGTACAAGAGGTCGATTCGCGTACCGTGATGTCGATCATAACCATAAAGTCCATCTCGAAGTCGATTTACACCTGCGCCGAGCTTCTCGACTCAAAGTTCGAGCGCTATCTCCGCTTTTCCAACTGCGACGAGATCGTCCTGACCTCCGACTACAACCGGTCGGTCATCGCGAACGCATCATGCGGGAACGGCATCTCCCATATCGTTGGCGAGCTGCTCAACGTCGATGCCTCGGTTTCCATCAACACCATCGACATACCCGGAGAATTCGTTGGAAAAACGTACGAGGAGTTGTTTCAGCATGTGCGCAAACGGGACAACTCGATACTCATTGGCATTCTTGAAAACACCGGCAACTTCTACGATAGAAAAACCGAGGCTCTGCGCGAAGCCCAAAAGACGCCGGATATCTCGACCCTGGTGGACAACCTGAAACTCGTGAAGAATCTCATCCCGAACAATCCGATCCTCAACCCACATCCCGAGTATATCATCGGCAAACACTCGCGGGCCATCATCATCGAGGGCCACGACATCCATCCGGCACAGGCGGCATCATAATGCTACTTCGAACTGTCACAAGCGGCAACGGCGAGATCGCACACACGCTCAAGAAGGTGTCATTCCTGCGCATGTTCGCGGACGATGACGATATCATAAAAAAGATATCGATGATCTGCCGAAAACGCCGCTTTGCGCGCGGGAAGCTCATTATCCGCGAAGGCGAGTACGGCGATGAGCTCTACATCGTCCTCTCCGGTAAAATCGAGATCGTAAAAAAAACGATGCAAAATGAGAAGTACACGGTGACCACCCTTGATGCGGTGCTCGGCGGCGTCTACGTGGGAGAACTGGCGCTCATCGACAACGACATGCGCTCGGCGACCGTTATCGCAAAAACCGACTGCATCTGCCTGGCAATAAGCAGAAAGGATTTTATCGCATTCGGGAATGCGAATCCGGAAATCGGGCTTGCGATAACCCGCGAGATCGCACGCCAGATCTGCGGAAAGCTGCGCAAGGCGACCTCCGACATCATAACACTCTTTTCGGCCCTTGTCGAAGAAATAGCCATCACCGGGTAACCGCCCATGCCGCCCATGGATGAACCCGCCCGCTTTTCGATGCAACAGACGCTCGTCTTCATGTGCCGCGACTTGATCGAGGACATTTCCGAAATGAGGTCATTCGAGAATGACCGTGACGCGCTTGAGGAGACCACTGCAATCGCGCTCTCGCTCACCTCGTACGACCGCGAGACGCTTGCGTCACTCGGCCGCATCATCGATCGAATGGCCACGAAGACCTATACCCTGTTCGCAAAACACTATGACGACCCGGTGTTGGATTCGCTCCTGAAGCGGATTCTCAGCCTTAAGGATATCTGTTCAAATCTGTTGGAATAATCTCGCCCCAATCGTCCAGTTGCGCTAGACTTCCTCCGTTACACGAATTGCAGCACCGTGAACGACCTCATGTGAAGATACAGTAATCCAATGAAACATCGGAATGATCGCGGGAGCGAGTTGCGTTCAATATATGATTCAATCCGCGTCGAGGTATCTCGGCAGCTCGAGCTCTTCTCCCGCCGTTGGGAATTCGCCACCGATCGGGAGCTATTCATCCAACTGGTGTTTTGCCTCCTCACCCCGCAATCGAAGGCCCGTCAGTGCTGGCGCGCGGTGCAGATTCTCCTCGAGGACAACCTTCTCTTCCATGGCCGTCCGGCGGATATCGCGGCGCGCATTCCGATCGTCCGTTTCCGCAACAAGAAGGCCGAATACATCGTGCGGGCGCGGGAGACCCTCTATGGACCGGATCGACCATCACTGCGAAGCATTTTGGATCAACATGTCACTGCCTTAGACATGCGTTCCTGGCTCGCATCCACGGTGACGGGATATGGCTACAAGGAAGCCAGCCATTTTCTCCGGAACATCGGCCATGGCGGTTCGCTCGCGATCCTCGATCGTCACATCCTGAAAAACCTCACGGCGTTCGGCGTCATTGACGGCCCTCCGTCGAACCTGTCGGCGGCTCGGTACCTGACATACGAAAATGCGATGCGAGATTTTTCCCAATCGATCAATATTCCGCTTGATTATCTCGATTTCGTTCTCTGGTATAAAGAAACGGGCGACATTTTTCAATAAACGGGGAACATCACATGGACGATCGGCGAGACAGGATAATCGCGTATGCATTTCTCGTTATTTTTGTCCTTACCCATGTCCCGTATCTTCTCACCCCGATAACCGGATCGCACCGCCTCCGGCAGGCGGATACGGCTGCGGTGGCGCGAAATTTCGCCGTCGAATCTCCGAACATACTCTATCCCCGCGTCGACCGCCGCGGCGAGACTTCCGGCATCACCGGAATGGAGTTTCCCCTGTACCAGTATGTGGCATCGATTATCCATCGCATCACGGGCTCGCTCCACGATGGCTGGGGAAAGCTGCTCTCGCTCGTCTCGGCGCTCGGCGTTTTTCTTCTTCTCGGTTCTTTGCTGTGCCGATTTTTCGGGATCGAGCGGCGCTATTCCTTCGCCGCGCTGTTCTTCGTTCCCGCATTTTTCCTATTCGCCGGGAAATACATGCCGTCCACAACCGGCTTGCTGTTCGGTGTCGGCGGCATGTACGCCACGCTGCAATACCACGACGATCCAAAGGCGCGCCATCTTGTGATCGCCGCCATGTGCCTCGCCTGTGCGGCGCTCATTCGGCCGTTTTTGATTTTTTTCTGCCTCCCCCTGCTGGTGATATTCATCTACTCGCTTGCCTTCCAGCGTCGCTTTCGTTTCGGTGTTCTGCTCACCGGTGTCTCCATCATTATTCCATTCGTCGCCTGGTATTACCTCTGGGCGCCGCACCTCGTACGGAGCTATGGGCTCAACATTTTCTTCTTCGGGTATTCCCTTTCGCAAACGCTCGCCGAGATGGCGTCAGTCGGGTTGTGGATAGAATTCTTCAAAACGGTTTTCCAATACTATACCGGATATGCGCTGATTCCCGTCGCCATTGCGGGAATCGTCGGTTTTCGCAGGGGGCTCCGGGCGAATTCACCCGATCAAGACGAGACTGCCCATCGGCCGCTCCCCGGTTATCTTGCGCACACCGTTGTGTGGATCATACCGCTGGCGACCGCGCTCACGCTTTTCGTCATCATCGGACGCCATTTCTCCCCCCATTATTACTACTTTTTCGCCTTTATTCCCTCTGCGGCCATACTGATCGCATATGGGCTCCGCAATGCGCACGAGCTCATGCGAAACTATTATTATGCACTGCTGGTCGTTCTCGGAGCGATTTTTTTCATAACCATCGGCTACACCTATCGCGTCGATGACGATGTCAGGAGTCTTGTTCGGCTCCAACCGCTCGTCGCTGAAAAAACGGCGCCGCTCGATCGCGTAGTTATCATCAACACCGGAACGCCTCCGCTCTACCTCCATCTGGTCCGCCGTCACGGATGGACCCTTTTCGAAAACGAGCTTGCCGACCCAAAAACGATTCGAGAGCTTACTGAACGTGGGGCGCGCTGGGTGATCACCCGAGAAAACGACACGTTCGCCCTGTATTCAATCGATGAGTGGCTCGCCCGTATTTCACGAAAAACGGCCAAATGAGAAAATTTTTTCTTTACACCAGACCCGGAAAAAACAATGATGCATTAAATATTCGGGGCGTGGCGCAGTCCGGTTAGCGCACTTGACTGGGGGTCAAGGGGCCGGAGGTTCAAATCCTCTCGCCCCGAATTTTTAATTACATTCTCCCACAATGCGGGCGACATGAATCTCGAGGACTTTTTCCCCAGCAAGCACATCATATTCCTGAAGAGTAACGAAAAGCAGCTCGTCATCAAAGAGATGCTGCAGAAGCTGCACAAGCTCGAGATAATCGAAAACGTCGACCGATATTACGCACAGGTCATCCACCGCGAATCCCTTGAAAACACGGGCATCGGCAAGGGTTTTGCGATACCGCATGTCCGCACGGACACCGTTTCAAATCTCATCGTCATGTTCGGGATTTGCCGGGCCGGCATCGAGTACAATGCCTTCGACCAACAGCCGGTCAAGTACCTTCTGCTCAGCCTTTTCCCGACAGATATGAGCACGAAGTACCTGTATCTGGTGGGAATGATGGCGTCCATTTTTTCGGAAAAATCAAAGACCAAGCTGCTCGATTCCGCGACGACGGCGGCTAAGGTCTATTCCGCACTCAACACCGAAGGAAGGAAATATCTCGAGGTCGTTTCCAGCAAGGATCGGATCAAGAAGGCGGTGAACGCAATCCCATCCGGCGTGCCCTCGTCGAACCTCGATCTCATCATCCGGCTCGACCGCCTGTATCAGATCACCGACGGAAAGAAGAAAAACGAGGCGTCCGCCAAAAAGATCGCCGAATTACAAAAGCTCATCGACAACCGGTCGCTCACCTATTACGAGCGCATGCGGCAAAAATGCCAGAATCCGTTTTCGATCGTCGACAACAACAGCTGCTCCGGGTGCCATATGGTGATCCCCGCCGCCGACGCAAACCGCATGAAGCGCGCGGACAAGATTTCGCTCTGCCCCCATTGCGGCCGCTTCCTCATCTTCATCTAACCGCGCCTACAGGTAGTTCCGAAACCGATACATGATCCACTCGAGAGCGAAGAGCATCGCCGAGCGGCGCTGCCATTCATCGAGACGCTTCTCGACACAGTGTCGTAAATCTTCGTCGAACTGCCGCTCCATGATCTCCCCGAACTCCTGATCGAGAATAATCGCGTTGATCTCGAGGTTCTTGCGGAAACTCCTGCGGTCGATATTCGACGAGCCGACCGTGGACCAGATCCCGTCGATGACCGCCGTCTTCGCGTGAAGAACCGACCGCGTGTACTCGTACACCCGAACGCCGGATTTCAGATATCGCTTGTACAGGTACCGGGACGCGAGCTGTACGATGGGGACATCGCTTTTCTCCGGCAACATGATGCGGACATCGACCCCGCGCCGCGCGGCCCGGATGAGCGCCCGGTAAATGCGCCCGTCGGGGATGAAATACGCGTTCGTGATGTAAATGCTGTGATGCGCGTTCTCGATGGCCGAGATATAGGATTCGCGTATCGGGCGCACCTTCCGCCGCGCCTTGTCGCTGATGACCATAAGCAGTTTTTTCCCCGCTTCCTTGATGTGGGGAAAATGCCGTCCGTTATCGATGATAGCGCCGCCCTGACGATACCAGTTCTCCAGAAAAAAAAACTGGATGTCGCGCACGGCCGGCCCCTGCACCTTGAGATGGGTGTCGCGCCAGTTCCCGCCGTCGAAATGCCTGCCGGCATAGTCGTCCCCGATATTGATGCCGCCGATGAATGCGATCTCGCCGTCGACGACAATGATCTTGCGGTGGTCGCGCGAGCTGAGGTTCCAATAGCGGCGCCACGGAAAAAAGGGATTATATTCAAGCACCTCGACGCCCGCCTCGCGGAGGGCGGAAAAGAGCCGCGGCGAGGTCCCGATGCAACCAATGGCGTCGTAGATGCAATTCACCTCGACGCCAGCGCGTGATTTCTCCATCAGCAGTTCCGCGATCTTCCAGCCGAGCGCATCGCTGTTGAAGATGTAGGTCTCGAGATTAATGCTTTTTTTCGCTTTGCGGATAGTGGCGATAATCTCGCGAAAGCAGCTATCGCCGTCGGCCAGGAGCTTGAGGCGGTTGCCGCCGGTGAGTCCCCCGATCTTGAGCCGCTTCATCTCGCGGAGAAAACGCGGAAGGAAGAAGCGCGCGGTGAGTTTTTTCAAGCGGCGGTTGATGAGCGAGAGCGCCCGCCGATCCGATCGCTTCGGACGCCGTTCCCGCCGTCGCTTTCCGGTTACGGGATATTTGCCTTTTCGCATGCCGTTTCGGCATCGGCCGTCGCGGACGGCTGCGGGGCGCTTGCAGCAAAGTGAAAGCGTCCCTTGCGGACGGTCACCGTAATTAGCGCGCACTCCCGGCCGGAGCCCTTGAGCAGGTCAAGGGCGAGCGCGTCTTCAATCTCGTTCTGAACGGTCCGTCGGAGAAAGCGCGCGCCGTACTTGTCGTCGAACCCCCTTTCGGCCAGCAACCGCTTTGCGCTCGAGGAGAAAACGATATCGACGCCCATATCGCGCAGTCGCTCGCGAACGTCATCCAGCATGATTTCGACGATGCGCCGCATGTGCTTTTTGTCGAGCTTGTGAAAGTGCACCACCTCGTCGATCCGGTTGAGAAACTCCGGGCGGAACACCTCCTTCAGCTCGTCGTTGACCCCCTCCCGTGCGGCATCGACGGCCTGCCCCTCGCTGATAAAGCCCATGCGGCCGCCCCGGTGGTACTGCTCATTGCCCACATTCGAGGTCATGATGATGATGGTGTCGCGAAAACTCACCGTCTGGCCCTGGCTGTCGGTCAGCTCCCCCTCCTCGAGCACCTGCAGGAGGACGTTGAAGATGTCGTGATGCGCCTTTTCGATCTCGTCGAAAAGGATCACCGAGAACGGCCGTCGCTTGATGCGCTCGGTGAGCTGGCCGCCCTCCTCGTATCCGATATACCCCGGAGGCGCGCCGATGAACTTCGAGACGGAATGCTTTTCCATGTATTCGGACATGTCGATCCGAACGAGCGCCTCCTCATCGTCGAAGAGGTACTCCGCGATGGCCTTCGCGAGCTCGGTCTTCCCCACTCCGGTGGGCCCGATGAAGATGAACGACCCGATGGGCCGGTCGGGGCTTCGCAGGCCGGTGCGTGATCTCCTGATGGCCCGACTGACCACGCCGATGGCCTCGTCCTGTCCAATCACCCGATGGTGCAGCTCCTCCTCGATGCGAAGGAGCTTCTCCGTCTCCGATTCGGTGAGCTTCTCCACCGGTATGCCCGTCCACTGCGCCACCACCGCGGCGATCTGGCCGTCGTCGACGATGATCCGGTATTCGTTGATCTTCTGTTGCCAGTCGTTCACCTTTGCGGCAAGCTGGCCCTTCTTCTCGTTGATAAGATCCCGCAACGCGGCGGCCTGCTCGTATTCCTGCGAACGGACCAGATCGTTCTTTCGCTCGTTGATCTCGTCGATCTCGCCCTCGAGCGCGACGATGTCGGTGGGCCGGTCGCAGTGCTCCAGCCGCGCCTTCGATCCCGTCTCGTCGATGATGTCGATGGCCTTGTCCGGCAGGTAGCGGTCGTTGATGTAGCGGTCCGAGAGATATACCGCGGCCTCGAGCGCCTCGTCGGAATAGGTCACCTTGTGATGGCTCTCGTAGCGTTGTTTGAGCCCGCGCAGAATTTCGAGGGTCTGTTCGGTGTCGGGCTCCTCCACCAAAACGCTTTGGAAACGCCGCTCGAGCGCAGCGTCCTTTTCGATGTAGAGCTTGTATTCGTTGAGCGTGGTCGCGCCGATGCACTGCAATTCGCCCCTCGCGAGCGTCGGCTTGAGGATGTTCGCCGCGTCGATCGCGCCCTCGGCCGCCCCCGCACCGATGATGGTATGCAGCTCGTCGATGAACACGATCACGTTGCCGCTGGCGCGTATCTCCTTGATGACCCGCTTGAGGCGCTCCTCGAACTCGCCGCGGTACTTGGTCCCGGCGACGATCGCAGCCATGTCCAGCGCGAGGACCCGTCGGTTCTGCAGCGGCTCCGGCACCTGCTTGGCGACGATCCGCTGCGCGAGACCCTCCACGATGGCGGTTTTACCGACGCCGGGCTCCCCGATGAGCACCGGGTTGTTCTTCCGCTTGCGGGAGAGGATGCGGATCACGCGCTCGATCTCGGCATGCCTGCCGATCACGGGATCGAGCTTGTCCTGCGCGGCCATGTGCGTAAGGTCTTCGGAAAACTCATTGAGACTCGGCGTCTTGCCCTTTTCGGACGACTGCTTCTCCCCGCCGGCGTTCTGCTGGAGCCCCAGAATCTTCAGTATTTCGCTTTTCACGACGGCGTAATCGACGCCCGATTTGATGAGATTGTCGAGACCGGAGCAGGTGCTCTCCCGAAAGATCGACAGGAGCAGGTGCTCGGTGCCGATGTAGCTGTTTTTCAGCTTTCGGGACTCGTCCTTGGCGATTTCGATAATGCGGTTGAAGCGGGTGCTGATGGGCACATTGCCCAGGATGATCGTCGTGCCGCTCTTCTTCGCGGCCAGCTCGATATTTCGACGTAACACGTCGAAATTGACGCCGAGGTTCTTCAGAATGCGCGCGGCGATAGAATCGTTGTCTTTGATAAGCGCGAGGAGGATGTGTTCGGGCCCCAGCGAATCGGAATTGAGGCGCCGCCCCTCCGACTGCGCATAGACCTCGAGGACCTTTCGTGACCGTTTAGTGAACTCGTACATGATCGCTCGCCGTATGCCCTTTCCGTACCACTATAGCCCGCCATGCGGTCCTGTCAATTAAATTGATCGCGAATGTACTGCGCGCGGAACGCGTCGCATTCGCCCTCGCCGGTAAACGCCGCGCCGAAGTGTTTCTGCAAATGGGCGTATTGGATGCGGACCATGAGCTCGTGAATCGCCCCGAGGTCAATATCCTTGACGATGGAAAGGATCGTCCCCAACCGTATGTTCGCAAGATTCGCGATCGCCTCCAGAAAGCCGATGCTGCGGGAATACCGCAACAATCCATAGGAGCGCCACACGCGGTCCTCGAGCTGCTGCCGGTAGTTCGCGCACCAATCGTCGCGCGCGCGGTTCTCCTCCTCGACGATCATCGCCACGACGGTGTCGAGCGCCTCGACGATGTCCACCTCGGACACGCCCAGCGAGGCGCGGTTGCATACAACGTACATGCCGCCCACGGACTTCTGTTCGTCGCCGAGCGTGCTTCGGATCAGGAAGCCGCGCTCCGCAATTGCCGCCGTGACGTCCGTCATGCGCTTGAGCGCCGTGAGCGACGGCAGGTGCACCATCGACGAGGCGCGCAGGCCCGTCCCGAGGTTCGCCGGCGAGGCCGTGAGGAAGCCAAGCTCCTCCGAAAAGGCGAACGATACGAAGCGGTTCAGCTCGTCCTCGACTCTGTTCGCCTCCTCGTAGCACTCATGCGCCTGGAGTCCCGGGCGCATCGCCTGGACGCGAAAATGGTCCTCCTCGTTCACGAATATCTCGAACCGCTCGTCATTGTCGAAAATGACGAAACTCGAGTCGCCGGCCTCCATCTCATAGGTGATAATGTTCCGCTCGCGCAAAAAACGCCTGTCCACGGCGTCCAGTCCCTGCAGTTCAATATAGCTGAGATTGGCGAGGGTAGACTGCTCGAAAAAGCGGTGGGCCACCGAGCGCAAGAGCCCCGTCTCATGTTCGCTCATGCTGCCGGGAAATGGAATGCTCGGCATGTTGCGCGCAAGCCGTACGCGCGTGGATATGACAACATCCGATGATCGCCCGACGGACCAGAAGCCGGGCCGTTCGAGAAGATAGTCGAACACGCTAGGCACCATGCGCCTTGGCCTGGAGCCCCCTGATCCGGTCGCGCAGCAACGCCGCCTCCTCGTACCGCTCGTTCATGACCGCATCGTCGAGCTGGCGGCGCAATTCGTCGAGATCGCTCATTTCGCCGGCCGGCGGCAGGTCGCTGTCGATGAGCGGTTTGGAGAACGATTTCATCTCGACATAATACGCGGGTATTTTCCCCACGTGACGGTTGCGCCCATGAACATTCAGTATGATCGACTCGAGCTCGGCGCCGAGATATCGATAGCAATCGGGACACCCAAGCCGTCCCCGCTTTCGGATATCGATATAGGACGAACCGCAGCTCATGCACACCGCGGTGCGGTCGGAGGGATTGACCTCGTGCACGTCAAGGAAGGAAAGCATATCGGGAACCGTGAGCGAAAATTTGGAAAATTTCGTATTGAGACCGAACTCCTTTGCGCATTTTTCGCACAGATGTATCTCCGACTTCACATTTTTCATGATTTCGGTGAGATGCACCGTCGCATCGCGCGTTTTGCATTTCTCACACAGCATCACTCGACCCGACTCCGCTCAAACAAATTATGAGACATAATATATCATCACAATGATCACGGCAATCAAAAAAACAATGAAAAGTTAACAAACATATAATTCCTGTTCATTAATATAGCGGCAAAGACGATGGGGAATCAAGAATTATTTTGATTTAACCTGTTCACAATATCGATAATTGTAGCCATTTTTGGCCGCGGAGGAGAAAAAATCTTTTTGAGTTCATCTTCGGAATACTGGCTTTTCAGGAAATCCTCGATCCCGATATATTCGAACCAGCAGTCCGCGATGCGTGAGCAGGGAATGCCGGACTGCAGCTTACGACAATACGAAAACGGAACCTCATGGCCCAGCATTCGACAATGGCAGGTGAGCGCATCATGTTGATCAATCATCGCATCCGTCCTCAAATGCTCCCGGAGGAACACCGGCGCGACCGAAATGAATCGGCTGCGCCGGCATCCATGTCCGATGAGCCCGCAGTACGATACTCTTACCACCTGCCGCTTTTCACGGCCTTCGCCTTAGGCAGATTCGCAATCGCTTTCAGCGATTTCTGCATGTCCGCATCGGAGAGCTCGTGATCGACGAGCTGGCCGCTCATGTACTTATCGTAGCCGACCAAGTCCATCAGCCCGTGCCCGCTCCAGTTGAAGATGATGACCTTCTCCTTGCCCTCCTCCTTCGCCTTCACGGCCTCGTCGATCGCGCACTTGATCGCATGGCTGGTCTCCGGGGCCGGAATGAATCCCTCGGTGCGCGCGAACAGGAGCGCCGCCTCGTAGCAGTCGTTCTGACGGTAGGAGCGCGGCGAGAGCAGCCCCTCAACCACCGCCTGGCTCACCAGCGGCGCCATGCCATGATAGCGCAGGCCGCCGGCGTGAATCGGCTCGGGGATGAACGCATGCCCCAGGGTGTGCATCGGCAACAGTGGCGTCGTCGAGGCCACGTCGCCGAAGTCGTAGGCGAAGGGCCCCTTGGTAAGCGTGGGACACGAGGCCGGCTCCACCGGGATGATGTCGATGTTCGCGCCGTTGATCTTGTCGGCGACGAACGGGAACGCAAGGCCGGCGAAATTGCTGCCGCCGCCCGCGCAGCCGATCACCACATCGACCTTTTTTTCGCCGAATACCTCGAGCTGTTTTTTCGCCTCCAGGCCGATGATGGTCTGGTGCAGGAGGACGTGGTTGAGCACGCTCCCTAGCGAATAGCGGCTCTTGCCGCTGGTATCGGACACCGCCGCCTCGATCGCCTCGCTGATGGCGATCCCGAGGCTGCCCGGCGTATCCGGGGACTCCTTGAGAATGTTGCGTCCGGCATTGGTCTCAGTGCTGGGGCTGGCCACGCAATTCGCCCCCCAGGTCTGCATCATGAGCTTGCGGAACGGCTTCTGGTCGAAGCTGATACGCACCATGAAGACCTTGCACTCGAGACCCAGGAGCGCACAGGAGAAGGCGAGCGCGCTTCCCCATTGCCCCGCGCCGGTCTCCGTGCAGATCCGCTTGATGCCGAATTGCTTGTTATACCATGCCTGCGCCACCGCGGTGTTGGGCTTGTGGCTTCCGGCCGGACTCACGCCCTCGTTCTTGTAGTAGATGCGCGCCGGGGTCCCGATCGCCTTCTCGAGCGCCTTCGCGCGATAGAGCGGGGACGGGCGCCACCGGTAGAGTATCTCCAGGATTTCCTCGGGGATGTCGATCCAGCGCTGAGAGCTCACCTCCTGCTCGATCAGGTTCATGGGGAACACGGGAGCGAGCATGTCGGGGCTGATGGGGTTCCCGTCCGGGCCCAGCGGGGGCTGCATCGGCGTGGGAAGGTCGGCGGCGAGATTGTACCACTGGCGCGGAATCTCATCGTCCGACAATACGACCTTGGTGATGTTTTTCGGCATAACGCCCTCCATTCACAGTTTCATATTCGGCATAAAAAAGGGCTGCGATGTATTGCCATCCGCAGCCCTTCCCTTGTTTTGCAATTTCGGTCGAGTAATCGATCAAGCGCGCGGATGATGTGATCCGCCGCGCCACCCCCAAGCCTGCCACGCATTGAAGCGTTCGTAGTGTGTGTTCGCTTTCATGTCCATCTTCGGTTCGATAGCATAGATACTATCGTCATTCTGTCAAGATTTTTTTTTCGATTCCATTTCGATCATCGAAAGAAGCGCCGGAAGGGTCTCGCCAACGGGCCCCTGGATGAAGATGTCCGTGATGGAGCCGGTGAGCTCCGTCTCCTCGATGTTCATCTCGATGACGACGGCCCCGTGATCGCGCGCGATATAGGGGATGCCGCTGGCCGGGTACACGACCGCCGAGGTGCCGATCACCAGGATCGCGTCGGCGTTCTGCGCGAGGATCTGCGCGTTCACGAGCGCGTCGTGCGGTATCATCTCCCCGAAGAAAACCACCGACGGCTTGAGAATAGTGCCGCAGCTCCGGCACGCGGGGGGCACGCCGGCCAACTCGAAATCGTTAATATCGTACCGCGCGCCGCACTCAAGGCACTCGAGCCGATGGGCGTTTCCGTGGAACTCGATCACGTTCTCGTTCCCGGCCGCCTGATGGAGATTGTCGATGTTCTGCGTGACGATCGACTTCAGGTAGTTCATGCGCTCGAGGGCCGCAAGGGCCTGGTGCGCCGGATTCGGCCGCGCCGACCGCGTGAGATCGAGCAGATCGAAGATCATCCGCCATATCTTTTCGGGATTGCGCTGGAAGGCGGTGATGTGGGCGTATTCCATCGGATCGTACTTGCTCCACAGCCCTCCGGCGCTTCGAAAGTCGGGAATGCCGCTTTCGACCGAAATGCCGGCGCCCGTGAGCGCGATACAATTCACGGACCCCATGATCGCCAACGCCGCTTTGCGCACCAGTTCGTCCATTTTACCCTCGCACCGCTGTACGGCGGTTCATGTTGATGATGCTCGGCGAACACCATACCGACGTCAAGTGAAAAAGCCCGCATCCGTTACCGCACCCATACCGGGCAGCCGCCGTATTATGATTGACAGGCGACCCGGTTTCCAAACTCTAGATCAACGGACCGGAGAGGGCGAACGCATACATGACGAAAAACGAATTCGACGTCATCATCATCGGGGGCGGCGCGACGGGCGCGGGCATCGTGCGCGACTGCTCCCTGCGCGGGCTGCGCGCCCTCCTCATCGAAAAGGACGATATCGCCTCCGGGACCACCGGGCGCAACCACGGCCTGCTCCACTCCGGCGCGCGCTATGCGGTCAAGGACCTCGAATCGGCGCGCGAGTGCATCCGCGAAAACCGCATCCTGAAAAAAATCGCGCGCCATTGCATCGAGGACACGGGCGGCCTCTTCGTGACCCTACCCGACGACGATCCCGACTACCACAACCGGCTGCTCGAGCATTGCAAATACGCCGACATCGACCGTGAGGAGATCAGCGTTTCACAGGCGCTGGCGATGGAGCCCAATCTGAACGAGAACATCATGGCCGCCATCCGCGTTCCCGACGGCACCATAGACCCCTTTCGCCTGTCGTCCTCGAACATCCTCGACGCCCAGGAGCACGGCGCCCGGGTGGCCACGCATACCATCGTCACCGGCCTTATCAAAAACGGCGCGTCGATTTCCGGCGTGACCTGCCGCGACCTGCGGACGGGAGAGGAAAAGACGTTTGGCTCTTCCATTATCGTCAACGCCGCAGGGGTATGGGGCCAGCGCATCTGCGCCATGGCGGGCATTGAACTCGCGATGTATCCCTCGAAGGGCTCCATGTGCATCATCGACTATCGCATCAACAATGTGGTCGTCAACCGGTCGCGAATGCCGGCCGACGGCGACATCATCGTCCCCGGCGATACCGTCTCCATCATCGGGACCACGTCCAAGCGGATCGACTACGAGGACATCGAGAAGCTCACCGTCGACGACGACGAGATCGACGTGCTCCTTGCCGACGGCGAAAAGCTCATCCCCAACGTGTCCAAGACGCGGGTGCTGCGCGCATACTGCGGCGTTCGCCCGCTCGTGGCCGCCTCGGGCGAATCCACGGGCCGCGACATCAGCCGCGGCATCGTGCTCATCGACCACGCCAGCCGCGACGGCGTCGAGGGCATCATCACCATCGCCGGCGGCAAGCTGATGACCTATCGCCTCATGGCCCAGGAGGCCACCGATCTGGTATGCCGGAAACTGAACGTGAAAAAGCGGTGCGTGACCCACCGCCGCGCGCTTCCCGGATCGGAGAAAAAAACGTCGTACCGCAAGCGGATCAAGCTGTTCACGGGGATCGCGGAGTCGGTCATCGGCTCCACCCACTACCGTCACGGCGAGCGCGTCCGCTCCATCCTCAAGGGCGAGAAGAAAAATTACGGGCTCATCTGCGAATGCGAGATGGTGACCGCGGGCGAGATAGAGTATGCGCTCGAGAAGCTCAACGTGAAGGATATCATCGACCTCCGGCGCCGGACGCGCATCGGCATGGGCCCCTGCCAGGGCGAGCTGTGCTCGTACCGGGTGGCGGGGCTGTTCAACGAACTCGGACGCGCCGACGCGGCTGAATCGAACCGCTTCCTGATCGAGTTCCTCGAGGAGCGCTGGAAGGGCATCAAGCCGATTCTCTGGGGCGACGCCCTGCGCGAGATCGAGTTCACCTACTGGATCTACCAGGGGCTCTTCGGCCTCGGCGACCTCAAAGAACCGAAGGAGGGAGAGGACCGGTGAAGTACGACGTCATCATCATCGGCGGCGGCATCGCCGGGCTCACCTGCGGCATCGGCTGCGCGGAGGCGGGGCTCTCCTGCGCCATCATCTCGGCCGGAATGAGCGCCCTCCACTTTTCCTCCGGCTCCATCGACTTTCTGGGCTACCGGGACGACGGCGAGATCGTCGAGAACCCGCATGCCTATCTCGACGAATTCATCGCGCACCATCCGCGCCATCCCTACGCGAAGTGCGGCGCCGAGACGGTGCGCTCATCGCTCTCGTTTATCCGCGACCAGCTTTCCCGGGAGCGCCTGGAGCTGTTCAACAATGGCGAGGAAAACCATTTCCATGTGACGGCGCTGGGAACGCTCAAGCCGACCTTTTTTTCGCAGCGCAGCGTGTTCAATGAGCGGATCCGTGAGGCGTTCACGAGCCATCGCAAGATCGCCATTCTCAACTTTCGGGGTTTTCGGGACTTCTACCCCGCGATGACCGCCGACAATCTCCGAAAGAATTCGCTTTTCAAAGACATCGAGATCATCGCCGGCACCATCACGCTGCCCGCCCCGCGCACCCCGGGGAGGAATCCGTTCGAGTTTCGCTCCATCGACATTGCGCGTATCTTCGATTCCGAAAAGTACCTTCCGCGCATCGCCGACGAGATCCGCCGGGCGGCCGACGGCGCGCGCCTGATCGGGCTTCCGGCGTTCATCGGCATCACCCGCTACAACAAGATTCACGAGCGGCTCGAGGAGCTCACCGGCGCGCTCATCTACGAGATCCCCACCCTTCCGCCGTCGATTCTTGGCATGCGCATCGATACGGCGTTAAAAACCCGTTTTGCAGCGCTCGGCGGCGTGTTCATATCGGGCGATCGCGTCAATGGCGGCGAGATCGCCGACGGCGCGCTCGACCACATCCACACGGTGAACCACCGCACCATGCGTCATCACGCCCGCTGGTATGTCCTCGCCTCGGGCCATTTTTTCAGCGGCGGGAACGTGAGCGAGGTCACCGGAATTCGAGAGCCCATCTGGGGGCTGTCCGTCCGCGGCCCGGTGGACCGGAGTGCATGGCGTTCGCCCGAATTCTTCAGCGCACACAGCCATCCGTTTCTGGAATACGGCGTGATCACGGACGAGTCGTTCCGTCCGATGGACCCGGGCGGCGCGACGGTCCGGAACCTGTTTTGCGTGGGCGCAGTTCTTGCGGACTACAACCCGATCCGCGAGGGGACCGGCGGCGGGGTGGCCGTCGCCAGCGGGTACGCCGCCGCGCGGCGCATCATCGACTCGATCACGGGCGCCGCGTCATGATCAAACTGGAAAACATCAGTTTCGACCACTGTATCAAATGCACGGTGTGCACCATCTATTGCCCCGTCGCGCGCGCGACCCATCTGTTCCCCGGCCCCAAGCAGTCCGGCCCGGACACCGAGCGGATGCGGATCAAGAGCCCGGAGCTCGTGGACGCGTCGCTCAAGTATTGCACCAACTGCAAGCGCTGCGAGATCGTCTGCCCCTCCGACGTGAAGATCGCCGACATCATCCAGCAGGCGCGCTGGAACTATCTCAAGAAGAAGTTCCGCATCCGCGATTTTTTCCTGAGCCGCACCGACCTGGTTGGCGGCATGATGACCCGGCTCAGCGCGATCGCGAACTTCTTCATCTCGCTTTTCCCCGTAAAGCTGATGATGACCCTGGTCCTCAAGATCCCGTACCAGCGCGTGTTCCCCCGCTACGAGCAGGGGACCTTCAGAAAACGCTTCCGGTCCATCGCCGCGGCGCAGCGGGCCTTTGATCGCCGCGTGGTGTATTTCCACGGCTGCTTCGTGAACTACAACAACCATGCGCTCGGCTTCACGCTGGTCAGGGTGCTCAACGCGTTCGGGATCGGCGTGGAGATCGCGGACGAAAAATGCTGCGGCGTCCCTTTGATCGCCAACGGCTACATCGAGCAGGCGAAGCGGAACGGGGCGTACAACATCGCGCATCTCTCGCGTGCGACGCGCGACCGCGAGCTCACCGTTGTCTCGACCTCCTCGAGCTGCACCTTCGCGCTCAAGTACGAATACTCCCACCTGCTGGAGCTCGACAATTCGGATATCTTTCCGCGCATCGAATACATCACCAAATACGTCTTTTCCCTGCTTGAGGAGGCTGCCGCGCCGCCGCTGAAACCCGTGGGATTGCGCGCGGCCTACCATGCCCCCTGCCACCTCGAGCGCATGGGCGGGGTCCCGTATACGATCGAGGTGCTGCGCCGCATCCCCGGGCTCGACCTGGTGATTCTCCATTCGGAGTGCTGCGGCATCGCCGGCACCTACGGATTCAAGAGCGAATATTACGCCATTTCGCAGAATATCGGAAGCGATTTGTTCGCGATGATCGAGCGCGCCGAGCCGGAGGTGGTCATCACGGATTGCGAGACCTGCGCCATGCAGATCGCCATGAACACCCCATACCGCGTTCTGCACCCGCTCGATGTGCTGGCGATGTCGCTCGGGGAATGACGCTGCGCACTGGAGCCGACCAATGAAATCCCACACCGAGTATCTCACCTTTACGACCGCATCACGCCGCGACTACCTGAACATCACCCGAACGATCGAGGGAATCGTGGCCGCGAGCGGCATTCGTGAGGGCCTGTGCCTCGTGAACGCCATGCACATCACCGCGTCGGTCTTCATCAACGACGACGAGAGCGGATTGCTCCAGGACTTCGACGATTTCCTCGAACGGCTCGCGCCGCATGAACCGATCGGCCAGTACCGGCACAATCGCACAGGCGAGGACAACGGCGACGCCCACATCAAACGCACCGTGATGGGCCGCGAGGTCCTCGTTGCGGTCACGAACGGACGCCTCGACTTCGGCCCCTGGGAGCAGATCTACTACGGCGAGTTCGACGGGCGCCGTCCCAAAAAGGTGCTGGTGAAGGTGATCGGGGAATAGCCGTGCGGCTGGTGGACGTCCACTGCCACCTCGAGGACCCCGTCTTCGACGACCGGCTCGATGATATCATCACCGATGCGCGCCGCGCCGGTATCGCGCGGATCATCACCGCAAGCGTCGTTCCCTCGGATTTCGCGAAATCCCGCTCCATCGCGGCGCGCTATCCCGAGGTGTCCTTCGCGCTGGGCATTCACCCGTGGTACGTCACCGAAACGAGCGAGCGCGATGCCGATTCGCTCGCCGCGGCGCGCGATCTCGGCGCCGTCGCCATCGGCGAGATCGGCCTGGACCGGAAGATCGACGCACCAGACTTCGAGCTCCAACGCCGGATATTCGAAAAGCAGCTCGCCATCGCGAACGAGCTCTCGTTGCCGGTCGTCCTCCATTGCCGCGGAGCATTTTCCGAGCTTGTCGAATCGCTCAAGAGGGTTGGCCGCCCCGCTGGGGGCGGGATCATACATGCGTTTTCGGGTAGTGTCGAGATTGCCGAACGGTGTATTGCGATGAACCTGTCGTTTTCCATGGGCGGGACGCTTACGTATCGAAACAGCCGAAAGCGGGAGACGGTCGTGCGGCGCATTTACCCGGATCACTTTATGCTCGAAACCGACAGTCCCGACATCCCGCCGGTGGAATGCCGCGAGAAACCCAATGTCCCGTCAAATATCCTCTACAACCTCGCGGCGGCGGCCGAGACGCTTGGCCGATCCCGCGAGGAGGTGGCGCTTCGGACCACACAGACGGCCGAGCGAATTTTCGGCCTGCCGCCATCCTGACGCGCTTCGCACGCACGCGTGCGTGCGAACACAGCGTCGTGAATCGTGAAAAATTAATGGCTTGCAAAAATACATCACGCGTACATGGTGAAGTAAAATTATGATCGCGCAGCGCCATCAGCCATGAACAAGATCCTTGCCGCCATCATCATAACCATCGCGTTCGGGTGCGCCGCGTTCGCGCAGACCGCTTCGATCCCGCTCGTCGAGGAGGACCGCGAGTTCTGGAACGACATCCTTCGCGACGAGAGCATCAAGAACAAGAACCTGCTCTATGCGAGCTTCGTCGCCTACAAGGACCGGCTCAACGACCTTTCGCTGGAGACCTTTCGGGAGAGCATGAAGAACAATCAGGGCAATGATATTGTCCAGTGCCTGGCGCAGTACTATATCGGGAAAAACCTCATCGCCCTTGGGAAGTTGCCCGAGGGGCTTGCGCAGCTCCAAACGGCCGGATCGCTGCCCTGCCCGCGCGTGGAGCACTTGAAGTACGCCATCCGCATCAACACCGCGATCGCCCACCATCGCCTGCGCAATCTCCGCGAGTTCAACCGAATACTCACGGAGATCGTCAACGACGATAGCGCCGGACGCTACCGGTCAATCGCCCGGGGCGTCCTTACGCTTGAGCGCTAGCCGAGGCTAGCGCTTCGGCCGTCCGATGCACGAATACTCGAAGCCGAGCTCCTTCATTTTCGCGGGATCGTACTGGTTCCGCCCGTCGAACACGACCTTTTTCTTGAGCAGCGATTCCATTTTCGCGAAGTCGGGATGACGGAACTGGTGCCACTCCGTGAGCAGGAGGAGCGCGTCGGCGCCCTTCAGGGCGTCGTAATAATTGGACACATACTCGACGCCGTTTTTGCCGATGATCTCGGACGCGATCTCCATGGCGACCGGGTCGTGGGCGCGGAATGTCGCCCCCTTCTCCCGGAGCGCGTGAATGATGTCGATCGCGGGCGCTTCACGCATATCGTCGGTTTGCGGCTTGAATGAAAGCCCCCACACCGCGAAGGTGAGCCCTTTCACCGTCCCGCCGTAATACGCAAGCACCTTCTGCACGAAGAGCTCGCGCTGCTGCTTGTTCACGTCTTCGACCGCGTCCAGGATCTGGGAGGTGACCCCGAATTCCTTCGCGGTTTGCACGATGGCCTTCACGTCCTTGGGGAAGCACGATCCGCCGTAGCCCAGACCGGCGTAAAGGAACGGCATCCCGATCCGCGAATCGGACCCGATCCCCTGGCGGATCATCTCGATGTCGGCGCCGGCCGCCTCGCAAAGCCGAGAAATCTCGTTCATGAAGCTGATGCGCGTTGCGAGCATGGCGTTCGCGGCGTACTTCGTGAGCTCCGAAGACAGGATGTCCATGGTGAAGATGGGATGTCCGTTTCGAACGAAGGGGGCGTAGAGCTCGCGCATGAGCTCCCCGGTGCGCACGTTGTCCACGCCGACGACGATCCGGTCGGGACGAATGAAGTCCTCGATGGCGTTGCCCTCCTTGAGGAACTCCGGGTTGGACACGATGTCGAACTCGACCTCGCCGCGGCCGCGCTTTTCAAGCTCCTCGCGAACGGCGGCGCGCACCTTCTCGCCGGTTCCCACCGGGACGGTCGATTTGTTCACAACGATGGTGTACTTGTTGATGAGCCGCCCCACCTCGCGGGCGACCGCTATCACATGCTGCAGGTCGGCCGAGCCGTCCTCGTCGGGCGGGGTGCCGACCGCGATGAACACGAAAAGCGTCTCATCGATGCACTCCTTGATGTCGGTCGTGAAATGCAGCCGCCCCTCGCTGAAGTTGCGCGCGACCATCTCCTCCAGCCCGGGCTCGTAGATCGGGATGATGCCGTTCTTCAGGTTTTCGATCTTCTTGGCGTCGATATCGACGCACCACACGTCGTTTCCCATTTCGGCGAAACAGGTTCCCGTCACCAGGCCCACGTAGCCGGTTCCCACCACAGTTACTTTCACTGGTCCCTCCGGATCGAAACAATCGTTGTTCGTGTTGATGATGAGGGCGCGACCGCGTATTTTATCCGGTACAATGCGAGACCGGCAAACTCGCGCAGCGCCAGCGAGCTCTTGTAAAGATTATGCATGGTCGGCAGGGCATCATAGGTGTCAAGTTTCTTTTTCGACCGGGCGAGCTGGCCGCAGGAGTGCGGGACGACGGACAGACCCTCCTCGCGGAAGATGAGCGTCGCCCGCCGAAGATGAAATGCGGAGGTCAGCAGGATGCTCGTACGAAAGCCGCGTTCGGCGATGATGGGCCGCACGTATCGGGCGTTCTCGACCGTGTCCCGGCTTCTCGATTCGACGATGATCCGCTCCGGCGGAACGCCCAGATCGACGAGGAAACGCCGGTAGACGGGCGCCTCCGCCGGCCCCGAACCCACGACGCCACCGCTCACGACGATCGGCAGCCCATGGCGTCGATGCAGCCGCACGCATTCGACGATGCGCACCATCATCACGGGCGACGGTATATGCTCGCCGGTCAGGTCCGCCGCCCCCTCGACCAGTCCGCCGCCAAGCAGAATAATCGAATCGGCGTTATCGTGTGCGGCAGCGTGGTTCAGGAGTTCGATCCGGCCGATCGCGAAATCCGCGACCGGCCCTATGGAGAGGATGTACAATGCGGCCGCGGACGCCATCAGCAGAGCGCCGCCGTACCGGCGTTTTCGCACAGCGAGTATTCCGCCTGCGAACATGAGCGCAATGAGAGCGCCGGGAATGGTGATGATGCACAGCAGCAATTTTTTGATTATAAACACCTGCGTCCTCCGCCGCGACGATGGACCGCACATTCCTACGAGGAACTGGGGGGCTCAGGAAGTGGCTTTGCGATGACGTTTTACCGGGACCGGCGTTGCGTCGGCGCACCGCCCATTTTCCACGTGAAAGTGCCGGTCCGAATACTGGATGATGTTTTTATCGTGCGTGGCGACGATGAACAGAACGCCCTGCTCGCGCGCCAGGTCCCGAAACAGGGAGAAGATCTTATTGCCGTTCGCCTCGTCGAGGTTGCCGGTGGGCTCGTCGGCGAGTATGACGGACGGGCGGTTGATCATCGCGCGCGCGATCGCCACCCGCTGCTTCTCGCCCCCCGAGAGCGACGCGGGATACTGTCGGATGATCCCCCCGAGATCGAGGTACTCGATGAGATGGCGCACCCGTTGCGAGATATCGCGGGCGGTCCTGTTGATGAGCGCGGGATAGACGATGTTCTGGTAGGCGCTGATATCTGATATAAGATTGAACGATTGAAAAACGTAGCCGATCTCTCGGTTGCGAAGGCGGGAACGACGCAGATCGCCCATCCGGAAAATATTACGCCCCTTGTAGGTCACGGTCCCGCGGTCCGGCTTGAGCATGCCGGCGATGACGCCCAGGAGTGTCGTCTTGCCGGACCCGGACGGTCCCGTGAGGCTCACGATGGAGCCCTCGTCGAAGACGGCATCCGCGCCATCCAGAATCACCCGAGCGCCGAATCGCTTGTAAACCGATGCAATCTCTATTACGTGCATATAACAAACCCCTCACCATCGTGACGGCGAGGGGTTTATTTTCAATTACTTTTTCTGCGATGTCAGTACTTGGTCGATTCCTTCAGGAAGTCCGCCATGAGGCTTTCGGAGTCTTTCATGCCCTTGCGATAGGTCTCGCCGATCATCAGCAGCGAATTGTAAAAGTAGGTCAGATGCGGAATCACGAAATCGCGCTTGAGCTCGTTCCGGATGGGAAACGCCGTCGTGTTCTGGATCTGATCCATGGTCATGCTTTTCAGGAGACGCTTGTTTACGGAATAATCGAATTTCATGCCCTTCTTGTCCGGTGTGGCCGGGCTTGCGTCGGTGACGATCACCTTCGTTTCCGCCTCGGTATCGTAGTTGCGCTCCCAGACAATGAACTCAAGCTTGTTGGCCGACTTGCCGTCGGTGCCAATCTTGAGCATCTTCTTCTGGATCCCGGTAATGCGCGTATTATCAACATTGCTTCTCGTGAAGCGATGACGCTCTATCTCGATGAAACCGTCACCACGCACCAGCGCCGTCTGGAATGGGAGCGTTTTGAAGCGGTTGGCCTTGTTCGCGAGCTCGTAGGTCGCAATCACCTCGGAGATCTTTTTATTGAGATCGGCGATCTGCTTGTCGAGGGCCGTCCCCTCTTCCGCGAGCTCCTTGGATTCGAGCGAATCCTGATCCGCCTTCTTCTCCTGCGCCGCGGCGGGCGAGAACGAGAGCGCCATCGCCATGACCAACAGAATAACCAGCCCGACTATGTATCGTGTACGCATCCGGTGCCTCCAGAGGGTAAATGTGGACAATAATTTCACCACTACCTTGAATGTATCGGCATTCCGGAATAAAAAATTAAACAAAATACCCGGCGTCGCCGACGGAACGTAATGAAGTCTATTCCGGTCCCAATGGCATGTCAAACCCTTTTCGAGGCAAAATATTATTGATTTTATGGGCGATCTGATTATATTGTAATAGCAATGAAGCGCCTGATCCACATCACGCTCGCCATCGCCCTTCTCTCGTCGGTGCCGGCGTTGCTGTCAGCGAAAAAGGCCCCATCGGCCGACGACGAGCTCATGAAAAAGGCCATCGCCTATTTCTACTCGCGGAAATTCGAGATGAGCGAACTCCTCTTCCAGGAGGCGCTCAAGAAAAACCCCGAGAATGCGACGGCCTACTCGTATCTGGGCGATATCTTCCTGCAGAAAAAACGCTACGATGGCGCCCTGCAGCTCTATAAGCGCGCGCTGGACCTCAATCCGGAAAACGGCGACGAATACTTCCGGGTCGGACAGATCTACTACTACAAGCGCCAATCAGAAGACGCGATCGTGAATTTCAAGCGCGCCTACGAGCTCAATCCCAAGCTCAAGTTCGCGCTCTATCATATCGGGCTCACCCACCTGATGCTCGCACGCGACAAGCAGAACACCATCGTGAGCTGGGAGAGCTATCTTGCCGCGGCGCCCGAAGACCCCCAGTACGAGAAGCTCCGCCGCGCCGTCGAGCTCCTCAAGGACCCCAACTTCATCATCCCCAAAGAAGGAAGCGACACCTCCATCGAGGAGGCGCTTCACTTGGGCGGCATGGCCCTGCAGCGCCAGCCCCGCGCGATCGAGGACCGCAAAGCGGACCACGAAGACAAAAAAACAAAATATAAACTTGAAGATATTGAGCGGGACGACGGATTATAGTCCCGAGCCAGAGACGGAGGAACCCACCATGACCCTGTATCGCAGCGACACCTCACACGCGGTAAAATTCGGCATCGTTGCCCTTGTCGCCGCCCTGATTATCGGCGGTGGCATTTACCTGTTCCAGAGCCGTGACCGCGGCGTGGACGAGGTGTCCGATCTCCGGCTTCGCCAGATCGAACTCTACAAAAAGCTCCTCGACACCGAGCCCAGCAGCATTCCCCTGCTTATCAAAATCGCCGACCTCTACAAGCAGGTCGGCAACCTCGACGCGGCGATCGACCATTACCGGAAGGCGCTGGCCATCGATCCGATGAACTACGACGCCCTGAACGGCCTGGGGCACGCCTATGCCCTCAAGGGAGAATACGACAAGGCGATCGAGACGTTCGAGCGGGCGAAAAAATCGGGCCCGCGCCTCCCCCGGGCCTACAATCGCCTGGGCAATGTCTATGATGAGATCAACAAGGAGCAGCAGGCCTTTACCGAATACAAAACCGCGAAACGGGTGGCGCCGAAGGACCAGGAGAGCTATTACAATCTCGCCCGCCAGCGCCTGAAAAAGGGCGACACGCGCAATGCGATCAAGTACATCAAGGAGGGCATGAAGGCGAATCCGCGCGACGCCGAGGGGCATTACAACCTGGGGCGCCTGTACCTCGACACCAAGCAGCCTGATATGGCGCGCCGGAGCTTCGCGAAGGCGATCTCCATCAACCCACGCATCGCAAAGTACCATCGCGACAAGGGCGAGGCCGAGCTCCAGCTCGGTAAGAACTCCGAGGCGGCCTCATCGTTCATTAAAACCCTCGAGATCGATCCCGCGGACGCACGAGCGGCTGAGCGCCTCGGCGATCTTGCCGCGCGCGACGCCAACTGGGTCGGCGCCGCCGGCTACTACAAGAAGGCGCTTGAGTACAATCACAACGACACGAACCTTCAGCAGAAGTACCGAAACGCGCTCGCGATGCTCGACCGGAAAAAGGACATCGCGAAAAAGGTCGATCCGGAGACGCCCGCCGTTGCGACCGACGACCCCGAGCGGCCCGTCATCAAAAAGGATGATCGCGCCATGGCGCCCGAAACCGACACAAAAGACGCCATCGCCAAGGACGATTCGGCGCGCAAGAAACCCGACGCCAAGGAAAACGACATAAAGCCCTCCGCGCGCCAATACCGCGACCAGGGAGACAAATACCGCGCCCAGAAAGACTTCGACAATGCCACAAAATCCTACCTGAAGGCCACCGGGATCGACCCGAGCGACGACCACTCGCATTACTGGCTCGGACGCATCTACTATCACAACAAGATGGACGATGAGGCGCTCAAGTCGTTCCAGAAGGCGACGGCCGCCAACCCCAAGAACGACGACGCCCACTACCGCATGGGGCTCATCTACTACCAGCAGAAGAAGTACAGCGCGGCCGTGCAGTCATTCTCCAAGGCCATCGCCATCCAGCCGAATTCCCCCAAGGCCTTCTATGCGCGCGGCCTCGCCAACTACAAGCTGAACGACAAGGGCCAGGCGATCAAGGACCTGAAGACCGCCATCTCCCAGGACCCGCGCATGGATGTCGCCTATTTCAATCTGGGCTCCATCTACATCGACAACAAGAACTACGCGGAGGCCCTGAAATACTTCTCGAAGGACCGCGAGCTCCGTCCCAACAACCCGGAGACGCATTTCAAGATCGGCGAGATCTATCATGAGATGAAATCGCTCAACAGCGCCGTCCAGTCGTACCGCAAGACCATCGAGCTCGATCCGACCCATTACCAGGCGAACTTCAACCTGGGACTGGTCCTTTCGCGCCAGAAGAACTATCCGACGGCCATAAAGCAATTTGAACGGGTACTGGCCAACAAGCCCGACGACTATGCGAGCATGTACGAGCTGGGGAAGGCCTACGAGGGGACCGGCAACGACAATCGCGCCATCGAGTATTATTCGAAGGCCATCGCGCGCAACCCGGCCTACAGCAAGGCGTACATCAATCTCGGGGGGCTCTATCGGAAAAACAAGTTGTTCGACAAGGCCATCGAGCAGTTCAGCAACGCCGTATCGAACAATCCGAAATCGTTCGAGGCGCATTACAATCTGGCCAACGCCTATCGCGAGACCAAGATGTACGATCAGGCCATCGACGAGTACAAGATCGCGATAACCCTTCGCCCGATGAGCTCGCAGGCCCATTTCGCCCTCGGCGAGGCCTACCGCGACAAGGGCAGCTTCGAGGACGCCGCGCGCGAGTTCGAACTGGCGCTCCAATACAACAACAAGCTCCTGGTCGCGCACGAAGAGCTCGGACTCATCTATCGAAAGATGAAAAACACCGACAAGGCCGTCTACCACTTCGAACGGCTCCTGTCGGCGCGCCCGAACCACCCCGATGCCGACAAGATCCAGGAGATGATCAATCTGATGAAAAAATGAGGACTAGTCCTTGACACGGACGACCCGATCACGCGTAATCGCATCACTGGCGCCGTGTTGCGCGTATTCCAAGACATCCAAACCACGATGAAAAAATTTTCCAGTAACATCTTCGGTCGATGCGCGTTAGGCGCCGGTGCGATCATCATGCTTCTGTGCGCGCCGATGACCTCGTGCATCATTCGCGCGTACGATGTCGACCGCCTGAAAAGCGATTACAAAACCGAGGGTTTTCTGGACGCCGACCACTTTCAGGTCATCGTGGTGGGGACGCCGGACAAGGAAAAGCGCGGCCTCGTACAGAAGCGCGAAAGCGCGCTCGAGAACGCCAAAAACAAGCTCAGCAAGACCGTCATCGACAAGTTAAGCGAATATTATCTCAGCGTCCACCTCCCGACCCTCGGGATCGGCAGCGCCAAGGAGATCGCCAATTTCGACGATGTGCGCGTCAATCTCACCCACGAGCTCATGCCCTTCCTCAACGACGGCTCCGTCGCGTTCGAGTACTACAACTACGATCATTCCGCGGTCATTGTATTTCGGGTCATACGGCGAAACCTTCAGCGCGCGCTCGCGTCCGTTGTTCTGCCCGTCGCCATACAGAAGAAGTAAAGGAGAACGCTCATGAAATTTAACGCCATTACCATTCCGGCCGGACCCGCACCGAGAGCGCTGTGCGCGATTGCGATCGCCGCGTCCCTGGCGCTATCGCACTGCTCTACGAAATCGACGAGCGCCGTCACAAAGCCCACACACGGAGGGAATGCGAACCTCAGCGATCGCGACGTCCTCCCGGCCGAGTACCAGCGCGAGGGCTTCATCACCAAGGACCTCTACCGCATCGTAATCGTATCGCCCGCCGACGAGTGTCCGGACATGAGCTATGTCGAAAAAAATGCGCGCCAACGCGCCTTCATGTCGCTGCAGAAGCATTTGGAGTCACGCAATAAAATCGTGGACCAGAACACGCGCGCGCGCCTGCTCAACCTCATCAACGAGAAAGGTACGGTAAAAAACCTGGAGTGCCGCGACGAAAAGAGGAAGGCGTTCGTGTTCGAGATCGAGATGAAAAACCTAGGCCAGTACCTGGACAGCCTCGCGGGCCAGCGCTAGCGCCCGTCCGCCGGGCCCGTTTCCGCATCTTGCGACGCATGCATGCGATAGGCGAGATGCTTGAAGATAAAAAGCTCCAGGCTTTCCCTGTTGTCGTCGTAGATGCTGCTGAACATGACCCCGATGCCGAAGCGCCCGCGCCCCTTCGGCTCCGAACGCATCACCATGGCCAGCGCCTCGATGCTGCCCAACCCCGGATCGAAACCCGAAAAGTCGATGGTGACCCTGAGAATGCTCGATACCGGCACCGCGCGAGGAGCGAAAAAGTAAAATCCGCCCCTGCTGATATTGACGATGGTCCCGAGAAGATCGCTCACGTGCGGCTCCTCGCCGGAGGACTCGATGATGGTGTCGGAAATCGAGAGGGGGAGCTCGATATCGAACCGATGGTGGCGTCGCTTGTTCTCGCCTTCTGCCGTGCCCATCCGATCGGCAATCCATGATTCGAATCGCTCTCGGAACCATGCGTCCATCGCCTGTTCCCGGTCGATTGGCGCGTCCGAACCGGATTCCGCGACTCGATAGGCTTCGATCGCCTCTTTTATATCTTTTGACAGATCCTCGAAGGTAACACGCTTTTTCATAGCACCGTCCCGACACCGATTTCCGTAGTTTGACACTGGCCGCTTTGTGTAAAAATTGCAATACTTTTTCGCGCAAAAGATCGATAACAATAACAGGAAATCCGTCCCGCATGGATTTTTTGTTTGATATTTTTTCAGCACGTTGTATGTGATACACATCACGCGGATTAACAGCCGGCACGTGCCGTTTGCCGTGGCAATCAACGGAAGCGTCCATATGAAACGATTACTCGCAGCACTCCTGTTCGCTTTGTGCGCCGCAAGCGGCTCCCTCGCGGCGCCATCCCTGGCGGATCGCTCGCCCTACTCCATCGACTCCCAGCCGCAACCGGTGCGCCAAATACTAGAACGCGAAAAAAACATTGAGAGCGCCAAAAAAATCCACGAAATCGTCGAATACATCGACACCGTGTACGGATCGCTCCATGAGCGGATCAAGAATGGCGGGAAAATAGTGGTTTTCGTGGACCCAGCGCATGGAAAGCTCGAAAACGGCACCTGGTCCGGCGCGGCCACCGACCGGCTCAGCACCACGGGCAAGCCCGAGGAGCATTATTCCATCATGCTGTCGCGGAAGCTCTACCGCCTCCTCACGGCCAACCGCCACATCGAGGTCAAGTCGACCGACGATTTCATGCGGGTGATGCGCGGCGAGAGCGACACCTACAACAACATCTCGTTCAGCGACACCGTGCGGCTGGCACGCGAATGCCGCGCCTTTATCATCGTCAGCGAGCATCTCAACAACGTATCGGTCTTCAAGAAGGCGGGCGGGTTGTCCAACATGCCCGGCGTGCATCTTACCTTTACGCGCGGCGGCAGCAAGTACCTCATCCACATTCGCAACACCTACAAGGGCTTCCTGACCCTCTACAATAAGTTCGATGTCACCGGCGCCTCGAAGAAATATTCCGACGCGCTCCGCGCAAATCTCATCGCGAAGGGCCTTGCGCCGAACAACTGGGATTTCGGCTCCGTCGCCGATGATCGCTTCACCTATTTCGTCGATTTCCCCGTGTCCGTCATTTATGAGTCGGGCTTCATTTCGAACCCCGAGGAAGAGAAGCTTCTGTCCGACGCGTCGCATCAGGACCGTATCGTCAGCGGTCAATACGACACGCTCCTGTCCACCATCCGCGACCTCTTCGGCGTCGACATCTCCGGGAACAGCCCGGCCTTCACGACGATGCGCGCGCCCATCACCCTGATGAAGCTTTCGCGAATCGCCATCCATTACCTGAAAAACGGCAATCCGCAGAATGCGATTTATTCGATCGGGCTTATGCAGAAATCCTACGGTTCGTCGGAGTTTCGGAACTATCTTGCACCCTATGTAAAAGTGAAGAACAATATCGCCCGGGCGTCGCAACTCCAATCGCAGGCACTGAAACTTGCGAAGGGACCGGCGAAAAACCGGAAGATCGCAATTCGACGGCAGGCCAAGGCCCGTCAGCTCTATCGCTCCGCCATGCGCCACATCGGCAAGCGCTCCCTGTATGCGCCGCTGCGCGAACACTATGCGATGGAATTCAAAACCGCGATTGGCGCCCGCACCGCAGTCTCCGTTGCCGCCCCACCGACATCGACGGCGGCCCCAGCAGAGAAAATAGTATCCTTCTCGTCGGTTAAGCGCGCCGGTTTGCACACTCCGATCATACTTACAATAGAAAACGGCGACTCTCTCGAACGGTCTATTGAAAAGGCCCTGGGGCCGGACCGCGCCACTCTTCAGAAGCTCGTCACATCGTTTTCAAACGCCGGAGAGTACCGGCGCGTGAAGGTCGCGTCATATTCGAAGAAGAAAAAGAAGATGGTGTGGTCATGGAAGCGGGTGCGACAGCCGGTTTCCTTCGAGCATGGCATTTACATCGTCCGCCTCAACCGCACCCTGGGCGTCGTCTCGGTGCAAAAGACCGGACGCGTGCCGCTTGTCGCCGGACGGTACCAGAACCACCAATACCTGAAAAATTCGTATTTCGCGCCCGGTGAAAAAACCCGATCCCTCTGAGGACGGGACCGCCCCCCGTCCGAGAGCCGAATGGCACGGCAAGCCGTATAATTTCTTTGGCGATTACCTTCAGCACCGCTACCATACGCGCGTGCTCAAGCTCCCCCTCGATGCGCACCTAAGTTGCCCGAACCGCGACGGGACCCTCGGCGATGACGGTTGTGTTTTCTGCCGCGACGGCTCCGCCTCTCCGGGCATGAGCGACATTCAATCGATCGCCGAGCAGATGCGCATCGCCAAGGGCTCCTTCCGGCGCGCCGACGGAGAGACGCGTTTCATCTCTTACCTGCAGGCGTATACGAACACCTACGCCCCGCTTCAGCAGCTCAAAGATTTATATGATCGCGCCATCGCCGATCCCGAGGTAATCGGCCTCATGATCGGCACGCGGCCCGACTGCTGCCCGGACGAGGTGCTCGATCTCATCGAGACCTACCGACGAAAGGATTTCGAGCTCTGGATCGAGCTGGGAATGCAGACGACGCACGACCGGAGCCTGCGCCTTTTAAACCGCCGCCACACCTTTGAACATACGGTCGATGCCGTCGACCGAATCACGAAGCGGAGGATACCCGTGTGCCTGCATTGTATCCTGGGCATCCCCGGCGAGACATGGGAAGACATGATGCGGACGGCGTCAACCGTCGCGTCGCTGCCCGTCCAGGGGGTGAAGCTTCACCACCTGCATGTTATCCGGGGAACGCGTCTGGAGGAGCTTCACGAACACGGCCGTCTGCCGCTTCTTTCTCAGCGCGATTATGTTTCGACGGTGTGCGATTTTATCGAGCGTCTGCCGGGAGATGTCCTCATCCACCGACTAATGGGGGATCGGGAGGAGAGCACGCTCGTCGCACCGACGTGGGGATTGCACAAGGGAACGGTGATGCGGGACATCGACGACATGTTCTCACGGCGCGGAACGCACCAGGGGTTCCTGGCTATCCGATAGGGACCGACAACACCTCATCGCACAGGTTCGCAATCGCCTTTCCGCGCTCCATGTTTGCCGCGGATCCCTCGATCGGCTTCTTGACCACCTCGGAGAGCTCAGTGAGCTGCCCGCGCAGCGATCCCATCGAGCCGTCAATGCCGCCGGACACATCCATGATCGAGGCGCTGATGCCCTGGGACTCCGCGCTGATGCGGTTGATGTCCTGCAGGCGCTCGATGATCTGGGACGAGCTCTGCGTAATGGTCCCGAACACGCGCGAGATCTCGGCGAAGTTCACGTTTACGTTCTCGATGAGCGCATGGGTTTGCGCGATATTGTGCTCGATGAGCGGGATGTTCGCGTGGATGTGCTCCTGGAGCTTGCGGATGTTCTCGGCGATCGTCATGAAGCCGCGAAACTCCTCGGGGTCGCGGGCCGACTCGATACGGGAGAGCATGCCGATGACGCTCATCGACTTCATGATGTTCTTGAGGAACCCGATGATGCTGTCCATTTGCGAGAAGTCGCTGTTGAATTTCTGGATGGTGCCGTTCGAGCTCACCAGCATCGCGTCGATCTGACCGAGCTGGGTGTTGAACTGCATCAGGTTGTCCGATATGGTTTCGGTGATCCGGTGGCTCTCGTCCGACTGCGCGCTGAACGTTTTCGCGATCTCCTTGAGCTCGAGCGATTCCGCCACGATCGAATCGCAGAACTGCACCGCGCTGATGGAAAAATCGAGCTGGCTCTTCGATTTCTCGTTCACCGCGGTGGCGTTTCCGCTGATGACGGTCGCCTGCTCCCGAATGTGGTTGATGGCGCCGTCAATCGGCTCCCCCGTCTCGGCCATTCTGCCGGCTTCCTGCACCTTTTTCTGCAGCGATTCGCCCGTCGCGATCACGTTGGCCGATCCGGTGATGGCGCCTCCGGCGTCCTCGTCCATTCGTTGGATCTTGTCCCTCAGCTCGGCCATCATGACGACCTGATCGTCTATCTTCCGCGCCGACCCCTGCGCCCGATCCAGCAGCGCGGCGATCGATACCCGCTGACGGTCCAGGATGTCCGGGACCTGCAGGAAGTTCCGGTGGCCGCGATCCATCTCCACCACCATGACATTATTGTTGTCCACGAGTTTCTCGATACCGTCGATGATGGGCGCGACCACGTTGATGATGCCCTCGAGGTTCTGGTTGATGAAGATGGACATTTCATTGAGCTTGTCCGCGAGAACGTCGAACACGCCGGAGGTGTGGGAATACTTGCTCGACGCTATCGACGCATTGAGCGCGAGAGAGAATATTTCGTTGGTGTCGTTCTGGATCTCGCTGACGAGCCGCGAGAGTTTGGTGATCTCACGACGCAGGGTCGAGAAGGTCTCCTTGATGTCGTTGAAGCGTCGAATAATCTCCTTGAAATACCCGACATCGACGCGAAACGCCTCGGCATTGCTGGCGTTCGCGTTCCCCGCACCGCCAAGATTGTCGCAGACCCGCTCGTAGAGCGATTTGAGCCGGCCGCTTTCGCCGATGACGGCCTCCAGCACCGCAAGGCTCCGCTGGGTGATGTCCTTGCGCTCATGCGAATGGCGGTTTACGTCGCGCGCCGTGTCAACGACCGCGGCCACGGTTTCCACTATGCGCGCTATTGTCTCATGAGGGGTGTTCATGGTGTCGTCGCCTTCTACGAGGTAACCTTCTCGAGCTCTATCACCTGGTTGATGATCTGATTCGTCTTCGCGTCGATCTTCTTGATCATTTCGTTGAGGCTGTCGCTCATGGCGGCGATCGCCTCGATTTCCCTGATGTGAGTGCTGATCGCGTCCTTCATCTGGTCGCCGTGACGCCGGTTACTGTCCAGCAGGATCTCGATCGCCTGCATGTCGCCGGTCACCGCGCCATGCGTCGCACGGTACTTCTCGTGGATCGCCGCGTTCGAGCGCATCAGGTGCTCGTAGAACCGGGTCGCGTTGACGGTGTCCCGGAAAAAGTTCCGTATGCGGGCGATCCCGGAAACGGCCTCGTCTATTCCATCGACACCGTTTAACAATGTCCGGTTAACTTTTTCAACCCCAATAATCACATTTTGCAAAAAAGTTCCCACCGCGCCCGTATTCGTCTGCGAGCGCTCGGCGAGTTTGCTCACCTCCTCCGCGACCACTGAGAAGCCACGCCCGTGCTCGCCGGCGCGGGCCGCCTCGATGGATGCGTTGAGCGCCAGCATGGTCGTCTTGTCCGATATGTCCTCGATCTCCCCCAGGGCCGATTCGATCCCCCCGAACATCTCCTTGAGGCCCTGAAGAACCTTTGTGGTTTCATCGATGATCCCGCGCGTTCCGCCGATTCCGCCGGGAATCGAATCGAGCAAATCGAAAAGCATTCGCTGCTCGGGATCGAGCTCCGCGCGCGGGATCTCCGCGGTAATCATCTTCGCGGCCTCCCCCGTCCGCGCATCGGTATCGGCGATGGCGGCGGTCATCCGGTCGATCTCCGTAATGGTGTTGCGCGTCACATCGACGATGTTCTGCCGGTCCTGTTCCTGCGCGTAGATATTTGACACGACGAATGACAGCTTCTGCCACCCCTCGCGTGAGGTCTTCACCAGGTCGTCGGAAAGGGACCCAAGCTCGCCGACCACCTGCACCAGCTCGTGGATAAGCTCCTGCTGCGTAACCAGCACTCGACGGAGGTGGTCGACCATCGTCACCACGCTCTCGATGAGCTCCTTAAAGACCACGCTCCCGAACATGGTGGGCACCAAGAGCGGTGCGGCCGATCGCACCACCGAGAACATCGGCGACAGGTCGCTCACCAGCGCCCCCAGCATATTCACGAACTGCGCCACGACAATCGACCCGAAGGCGAGCACCAGGCGAAGGCGGTAGGTCCTCCGAAAGCGGACCAGGTAATAGATCGAAATCCCGAGCACGGCCAAGAAAAAGAGTGCGAAGAGGAGCTGCAGGTGCGATTCCCCGAAGCGCATGCCCGGTCGGTAAATCGTGAGCCAATAGGCCTGCAGGGCTGCGTAGACGACGCCCACGCCGATCATCGCCCCCCGAATAACGCGGTCGAATTTTTTCTTGTTCTCGACAAACCCGTACACGAAAGCGCGCGCGAGCGACAGCACGATGATCGCGAAGACGGCGTTGAAGACCAGCGGGAAGACCTCCTGCGACGGAACAATGCCGTAAAAAACCTCAAGCGCCAGGATCGCGGTCGTGGCGATATTGATGAGCGTGATGGAGCTGCAGGCGACCAGCTTGTAGATCAGGTCGTCGCGACGCGTCCGGACGTACTCCGCGGCGATAATGTACACCATCATCGAAAAGAGCACGGTCTGCGTGAAATGCAAGAGCGCGAGGCCGCCCGAGGTCTGCAGGAAGAGAAAAATCTTCATCCGACTACCCGAGCAACCACGATATTCCCTTGGTGATGTAAAAAACCGCGATAGTGATCACCGCGAGCGAGAAGATCGTCTTGACGATCCGCTCCGGCATAAAGCGGGAAAGATAGACGCCGATCTGCGCGCCGATGACCACCCCCGTGCCCGTGAACAGCCACAGCTCCCAGATGATGAGGCCCGCGTGAAGGTTGAGGATGGTGATGATCCAATCGCCCGTCGCCTCGATGAGAATGGCGGTCGCGTTCGCCCGTTTCGTTTTCAGACGAAGGCCCCGCTCGAGCATCGGCTGCGAGATCTCGCAGATCCCCGTTCCGGTCGTTGCGGAAAAGAGGCCCGCGATGGGCGGCACCCACATGTAGCCGTAGATGTCCTCCACCGGAATCGTGTCCCGCGTCCCGAAGCTCATCCGGACGGCGTTGAACAGCTGCACGGAGGCCAGGCCGAAAATGACCGTTCCCAGCAACAGCTTGAGCAGGTTCTCGTTCACCACCAGCAGCGCGTGGTTACCCACGACCACGCCGGGGATGATGAGCATGATCATGGTGAACGCCACGGGCAGGTCCACCATCCGGTAATAGAGATAGCGGAGGGCCCCGCTCGTCATCCCGATCGTTTCCGTGGCGATCCCGGTGGCCACGGCGTTCGGAATCGGGATGTTGAGGAAAATATTGTAGATCGGCTGGAAGAGCACCCCGCCGGAAAACCCCGAGGAATTCGCCAGAATAGCCACCACGATGGCGATGGGAAACATGTACCAGTATTCGAAACTCATTGCGCGTCACCGTCCCCGTGCGCCTCGTCGGCGAGGCGAATGGGCGGTTCGTCCTCGCCCGCAGGCGCGGCGGTATTCGCCTCGCCCGGAATGCGGTAGGTTTTATACATGTTCACGAACGACTGCAACGCCGCGAGGTCCTCGGACATCATATCCATGAGCGACAGGACCTCCTTGACCAGCTTGATGATGCCGTCGAATTCCGAGCGTTTGATGCGGCGCTCCTCGATGATGCGCGTAGCGGCGCGGCTCACGACGATCGAGGTCATGAGCTCGTTGGCATAGTTGATCGTTTTCTGGTGGCGGTCGATCTCCTGGCGGATCTGCATGATCATGTCCTGCAGGTTCACGTTCATGTCGTTGATGAGCCGGCCGATCTGCCCGATCTCGTCCTCGGACATCACCGGCACGGTCACGGTGAGATCGCCATCGGCGATCTTCTTCGTCGCGTCCACCATCCCGTCCATGGGCGAGACGATGTCCTTGGTGAAGAGGAAGAAGGCGCCCACGATGCTCGCGGTCACGACGATCATAAACAGGATCATCCGATTGCGCAGGTCGCTGATGGGCTTGAAGATGATGTCCTCGTGAATGGACTGCCTGATGCGCTCCACCGTTCCCGCGGGGACGACCGACTTCACCTCCGCGAGATACCCGTCCCTGATCGCGTTGCGGAAACGCGGCGAGCTGAATTCGAGAATAATCTCCGCGCTCACCGAGAGCGACACGATCGAAATGAGCAGAAAATACAGGAGCAGCTTCTTCTTCAGGCGCGACATCTCGGTGACACGTTTGAATCCCATTCGCGGATCGCCTCGTCGGTTCATTTCCAAAGGCGTCCCGCAATGTCTCGTGGCGGACATGGGCGGGGCCCCGGCGCCCGGCAAGCATACCCCGACGGGGGCGAATAAATCAAACATTTTTAGCGCGACGGCGAAGCGATGCGGGAAAAACTATCCGGGGGGATCATAAGCCGAATTCTGTTTATGCAGCCATTTATCTTGGACGGCTGTTGCCAGCCGCCTCTTTGCAGCCTACCCGCAACCTCGGACGGGCCGTCCTCGATCGGTTGCTTATTTGGCCTTGCACCGGACGGGGTTTGCACTGCCGCCCTCCTCGCGGAGGACGCGGTGAGCTCTTACCTCGCCTTTTCACCCTTACCCCGTTGGGGGCGGTATGTTTTCTGTTGCACTTTCCATCGCCTTGCGGCGCCCGGGCGTTACCCGGCGTCCTGCCCTGCGGTGTTCGGACTTTCCTCACCGCCTGCATGCGCAGGCAAGCGCGGCTGCTTGATCCCCCCGGATAGGGAATCATATCTATAAAACCATTCGCGTTCGCTGAACGCATGAAACTGCAGTCAATCACATCGAACAAATACCGTAATCATCGGTCCGGCAGGTAGCTCGAAAGGGCGCTGGTCCCGTATTTTCGCGAATCGATCATTCGCAGCCTCCCCACGGTACCGGGAAGCGTGTTTCGCGCAAAGTGCTGGACAACGATCCGTCCCCCTGGAGCAAGCACGGCGGCCTCGTCTAAAAAACCGAGAATCTCGCCGTACACGGACGCCTCACCGGCGTTTTTCGCGTAGGGAGGGTCGATAAACACGCACTCGAATCGCATCCCCCGCTCGGCGCAATGACGGACGCACTGTGCGGCATCCATGCGCATCGTGAGGCAGCCGTCCGCGAGACCCCATGCCCCCACCAGCCCGATGAGATGCTCGTACCGCCGTCCGTCCCGTTCGTTCATGACGACCGGTCGGGCGTTGCGGCTGTAGGCCTCGATGCCCATCTGGCCGGAGCAGGCGTACAAATCGAGAAAGGCCTTCCCCGAAAGGTCCTCGCCCAGCATGGAAAAGAGCGCCCCTTTCAGTCGCTGCGGCGAGGTCTCGGCCCCGCCGAATCGCCGGTTGTCAAAGGGAATGGCGCGGCCCTTCAGGCTGCCGGCGATCACCCGCATCGTCGAACACGGTCATGACATCGCGGCATTGAGGTCGTCCAGCAGTTTTTTCAGGTCGAGCCCGTTGTTCACCGCCACGATGCGTATCGTGTCCTCCTTGAGCCCGCGACAGGAGGGGCAATCCAGCCGGTACTGCTGAAACACCTCAACAACCCGCGGGCCCTTCTTTATCGCCTCTTCGACCGTTGTCGTTTCTTTGATCTTCATTGAGCCTCGGTTTCAATATGCGCAAAAATCGGTCCATGACGAAAAAATCTTGCATTTTTTTAGCATGACTTCTAAGTGTGTCTATCAATTTTTCGTACGGGGTACATCATGGCCAAATGCCAAGTTTGCGGTAAATCGGTTCAATTCGGAAACAACGTAAGCCACTCCAACAAGAAAACGTCGAAGGTGTGGCACGCCAACATCAAGCGGATACGCATCGTCGACAACGGAAGCGTCAAGCGGACGTATGTGTGCACGCGCTGCATCCGCACGGGAAAGGTCACCAAGGCCAGCTGACGAGCATCTCCGCCCACCGGCGGTCAACGCGAACCGATGCCGGACCGTACTGGTTCGGCATTCGCGTTTTACCGCCATGTGTCCATCCTCGCGAGGCGCCATCACCCCTGCGCCGCTTGTAGTTCGCTTAGAAACCCGTCGATACACTCGTTAACCTGATCGTACAACTCGCGCATGACCAGGTGCCCGCTTTTCGGAAGGACGACCATTCGCTCCGGGACGAACCGTTCGCACCACTCACGCCCCGCGGACCATGGGAGCACACGGTTTTGCTCGCCCCAGATCACGCACGTCTTCGGAAAACCGGCCAGTTTCGCCATTCGATCGAGCTGGGCAAAGTCCGGAATATTGCACAGGAGGTCGTACAGCACGCGCAGGTGCTCGGGATGCGCATAGCGGGCGCGCAGATGGCCGATGAACGCCGGGTCGGGATCACCCGACTCCCCATACTGCATCGACGGTGAAATCTCGCGGGCGATGCGCCGAACGGCGGCATTCCCGGTCCATCGCGCAACGAGCCGCCGTACCATGGGATGACGGACGATTGCCCGGTAAAGCGGCCCAAAGACGCCGGCGCTCAGGGTGCGCTCGGTGAGCACATTGCACAGCACCAGTCCCGCGACACGGTCGGGACACGAAAGCGCATAGCGCACGGCCATGGCGCTCCCCACGCAGTTCCCGACCAGAACGGGACGCTCGAGAGAGAGGTGATCGATGCAGTCACGAACGAAACCTTCGTAGAACGACAGCGTGTAGGATGTGCGCGGTCGGTCGGAATCGCCATAGCCGGGCAGGTCCACCGCAATGACCGCATGCGAACGGGAGAAGCGGGCGACCTGATAATCCCAAATCCGGTGATCGTTCCCGCCGTTGTGAAGGAAAAGGATGGGCGATCCGCTCCCGGCGCGGTGCAGGACGACCCGGCATCCGTTCCAGTCGAATACGCTTCGCTCCATGGCCCGATACCCATCGCGCGCCGTCTCCGATGGCGACGGACCGGCGGTCACGTTACCCATTTACCAACGCCACCATGAGCATGCCGATGAGCACCATCGCGAAGAACAGGACGAGCCCCACGGCGACGATCGGCATCATGAATATCATGAGCGCCCGCGAGAACTTGATGCGGTGCAACTCAGATATGGCCTGTATGATGATCAGCGACGACCACACCGCGAAGCCGAGCGAGAAAAACACGTAGAAAAAGCCCGGCGCGAACCCGAACACCGTGAACACCATCACCAGCGGCAGGAGGAAGAGGCGCGGCGAGAGCGAAAACATCACCACGTTCAGGATGGGCACGCCCCGCCCCTCGCAGCCCATGATCTGGCAGGAGAAATCGAAGAGCGCGGACAATACGGCCACCTTGAGCGCCATGACCAGAAACGTGAATATCCAGCCATAGGTGAGCTTGACGAAGAAGAACTCGGTTTGCGCGCTCAGGAACGACAGCGCAATGATCTCGCCGATGGCGACCGCGGCCATGACCGCTGCGCCGAGCGGGAGCGGACGCGGCTCGGCCCGCACGACGGCCTCGGCGAGGCGGCGCGGATCAAGCAGCGCGAACAGGTAATAGTCGAGCCAGGTGAGCGAGCGCAGCGTCTGTATCATGGCAGGAACCGGTATTCGAGCAGATGGTGCTTCGGCAACGGCACCATGTCGTGCAGGGCCGGACGGCGGCCGATGGCGCCCTCGACCGACATGAAGAGCTGCTCGATGGGGCTACGCACATCGTCGTACACCGGGGCGTCATCGGGAAGCTTGGCCATCTTGCGGGCCTTCTCCAGCGCCTCCTCGAAGCCGCCGATCCCGTCGATGAGCTTCGCGCCGAGCGCCGCCTCGCCCGTCATCACCCGTCCGTCCGCGACGGGCTCGATGTCCGAGATGGGCACATTGCGCCCGAGCGACACGTCCTTGAGGAAGCGCTTGTAGGTCGAATCGATCATCTGCTGAAGGAGCAGCCGCTCGTCCTCGCCGAGATCGCGGAACGACGAGAGCAGGTCCTTGTACCGGCCGCTCTTGATCACCGTCATGCGGATGCCCAGCTTTTCGAAGAGCCCCTTGAGGTTCGGCGACACCGCGATCACCCCGATGGAGCCGGTGAGCGTTCCGGGATTGGCCATGATAAACCCGCAGGCCGACGCCGCGTAATAGCCGCCCGACGCGGCGACGTCCCCCATCGAGGCGACGAGCACCATGTTGCCCTTGCGCGCCTTCATGAGCTTTTGGAAGATCTCCTGCGTCGCGGCGACGGTCCCGCCAGGCGAGTTGATGCGGACGACGATCGCCTTGATGCGCGAATCCGCCATGAGCTCGTCGAGCCGCTTCAACACGCTCTCGGCGCCCTGCCGCGGCATGAAGGGATTGTCCGCCGGCCCGGCAAACTCGATGGGACCGGAAATGCGGACGACGCCGACGCCGGGCGCGATCGACGAGGAGGAAATCGAGCGCACGCGTCGCGACGGAGACTGCATGGTGAGCGATATGTCGATGATGGCCAGGACGACGGCGAGCACCAGCAGCGCAAGAATGGACAAGAGAATCTTTCTGTTTCGATCCATGGAAGCTCCGATTGTGCATTGAATACGGCTACTGAACAGATGCCGCGATTATTAGCAAGGTTTTTTTCCCGAGCGGCCGCACGGCGAGATCACGCACTCAACGCATGCTGCGTTCCTGGCGCGGCATCCGCCTAGCGCATCGTTGCCCGCACCCACTCCATCCGCTCGATATCGAAGGTGCCCGTCACGCGATACTGCTCGCTCCCGGGGAGTCGCTCGACCGCCGCGATGATTTCACGCGCGCCGGAGCGGACCGACTCGCCCAGCGCGGCATGGGGCGGATTCACGTAGTACAGCCGCGGGCAGGGCGCGGCATCGTCGAGCAGCACCCGATAGGAGAACGACAGCGCCATGCCCTCGCGAAGCGCGCCCTTGACGACCCGCCGCACGACGAGCTCCATGACGACGTCCTCCCAGCACGCACGCGGGCCCATCTCCCGGCGAAACGTGCGCACGGAACGCACGGCGGCCGTGACGATGCCATGCGCAGTGCGGACGATCGGCCCCTCGGGGGCGCGGCCCACGCGGGACGGCGCCGCTGCCGGGGGCGCGAGAACGCCCGTCGCGATCACTGACGCGGCAAGCGTTAGCATCAGCACATGCCGTGACATGGCCCGCGCCTACGGGAGCGCCGTGAGCTTTTCGTAGATATACCTCCCGCCCCTCCGGGTGAACTTGTAGAACCAGTCGGTCGTCTCGAAGATCGGCAGGCCCAGGTACAGATCTCGCTTTTCGTCCCTGATGTAAATATAATTGCCGTCGCGCGAGATCTCGCGGAAACTGTTGACTGCGCCGCCGTCTTTGCGCGCCTCCCAGAGCGCGCCCGCGGTGTTCACGAACACGCCGCCCCGATACCTGAACTCTCGATTCGGCTGCGCCGCCGCTCCCTCGTCGCGTGCGCCCGCATCGCCGGCGCCGTCCTTCGAGGCGCCGTCATCGCCGCTCTCCGCGGCGCCGCTTTTCACAATGCCCATGATCCGCTCCCGAAACGCGGCGATATGCAGCTCATGAAAGGCGCCGGAGAGGGATCGCATCTTCGAGTTTTCATACGGACGAAAGAGGCCGCGCTCGCAATACTTTGCGCCCTCGAAGACCCCGGCGTCCGCGAACTTCCGCCACTTGACGCTGTCGCGCGAGGCGATCGTTGTCACGTTCGGCTCTGCGGGCTCCACGGAAACATCTCCGCACGGATACCCCTGGGAGCTGTACTCGTCGGCAAGGCCCGCGAAGGAGTGCCCCAGCTCGTGAAGGATGATGTCGATCATCCCGGACGCGCGGGCCGAGACTGTCGCATAGTTCCCGCCGCCGCCGCCGTACCGTCCGTCGTTCACGAGAACGATCTTGATGTCCTGCGTGTCGGCCTGCAGGACGGAGCTGATGATGCGATCGGCGTGGGCCGTGTCCAGCCACAGCAATCGCGCGATATTGTTGCAATTGTAGTACGACCCGAAGGCGTTGTTTCGGCTGAAGGGCGTGCTCCAACCGGCGCCCGGCTCGGCGCTTGCGAGGTCCACGCGGTGGACGTTGAAGAACTTCTCGTGGCTTTTAAACGGCTCGTGCTTGAAGAGTTCGTTCGCGATGCGCTCGGCGTCGGCCTCCCAGAGCTTCATTTGCGACGCGGTGTAGCCGTCTCCCAGGAGGACGATGTCCACGCGCTCGGCGGGCGCGCCGGTGGAGCGAATCGTGGTCACGCGCGCCTCTCCCGCGCCGCGGACGGACTTGATGTTGATATCGCCCTGGTCCGCGGATTTCGCCGCTCCCTTCTTCGGCATCGCGCCGCTGGTGAGCAGTACGAGATCGAACTTCTTTCCGTTCCAGACCGGCTTGTACACATGCACGGTCTCGATGGCGGGGTTGTCGGGAATGTTCGTGAGTATGGTGGAGTCGATCTCGATGATCTTGCCCGGGCCCGCGGGCCGCTTCTTCGCGCCGCCCTTCTCCAGGAAGTCGTCCACATGCAACTGGCGCGGATCGAGCATGGCGCGGCGATAGAGAACCTTCCCCCTGCCGTCCAGCGCCGTGACGACGATATGCCGCTCCGTTACGAACCCGTCGCCCTGCGACGCGCGCGCGGAGGGGACGTAGCTCTTACGCACCGTATGGGGCGCCTGGGAGGTCCGGATGCGCGGTTCCGCGCCGGCCGTTTTCTCGATGGGAAGCTCTATCTGCACCGAGCGCGCGCGGGCGTCCGGCGAGAGAAAGAATGAGACCAGGAGCGCTGCAAGCGCCATCATACAAAGCGTTGTGATTCGTTTCATCATTGCGATCCTCCCCGTCGTGCGGCTTTGTATTCGCGCGGGACCGATTATCCCGCGCGCTTCATGTCAATTGATTCGAGCAGCGCCTCGATGCGCGTGAAGGCGCCCTCCTCGCTGTAGGCGCGCGCGTCGGCGTGGTCCACGTCGATCATCACGGCGGGCACGCCGCACTCCCGCGTCACGCGATCGAGAAGGTCCATCTGCATGATCGAATACACCTTGCAGCTCCGGTTGCTCGCGAACACCACCCCGTCCACGCCCATCGTCCCGATCGCCGCGCGCATCGCCTCGAAGCGGAGCGCGAGCCCCTGCGGGCACACCGAGAAGTTCTGGATACGCGCCAGATAGCGCAGCGGGTCCGCGCCATCGTACGGGAAAAGCTGGACCGATCCCTCCAGGCTTCCGATGCAATACGTGTACGAGGCGGCGATGAGGTTCACGCCCAGCGCGGCGAGCCGGGACGACATGCCGCTGAGCTGGTGCCACGGGGCGATATTGTCCCAGAGCAGCCGGTAGCGCTCGTCGGGGACGGGATAGCGCCCATCGGCGATGGCGCCCTCGGTCTCGTCGGCGAGCAGGCGGAAATGCTCCGCCAGGGCGGGCGTCCCGCGCGCGGTGAGGATGGGCGCCATCTGCACGAATGAATCGAAGACCGTGATGCCCGAGGGCCGGTGCGCGGCAGCGCGCAGAAAGCGCTTCCATTCGCGCATGGCGTCGCAGGAATGCCGCACCGCCTCGCGGACGCGCTCGATGTCGAAGCGCTGCCCGCTCAAGCGTTCGATCTCCCGGATGAGGTCGCGGTACTGCGCCACGATGTAGTCGGTGTCTCGATCGGACTGCGGCCCATAGCAGAAGGGAACGTCGACGATGAAATGCGGCACGCCCCATTCGCGTCGGTACAGGTCGAACCACTTGACCAGGAGCGAGCAATTGTTGTTGTTCGACACCAGCAGGTGCGGCCGCGGGAGCCCGAAGGTGGGCGAGTCCTTCCCGCCGTCGAAGGCCGTGCCGATGTCGATGCGCGCATAGGAACACAGGTCGGCCGAATAGCCACGCTCCTCGGCCTTCTGGCACTGCACGGTCCCCACGCCCTTCCCCGCCGAGAGCGCGGCGTGGCTCTCCGGGACCGCGTACGCCACGTTCTCGAAGCCCGCGAAGATCTCCGCGGGAACCACGATGGCGATCCATACGACGAAAGCGCCCTCGTTCGCGCGCCGGTGCAGATCGAGGTACCCGTCGGCGATTATCCTGCTGAGCCGTCTGCCCGATTCGGTCTTCCGCCGCCCGCCCCCCGCCGCGCGTCCGTCCATCATCGCCCGCCCTTGAGAAGCTCGGCGAACGCCTCGATGCGCGTCGCGAAGGCGGCGCAGTTTTCGTAATCGTCGATCGCCATCTCGAGACGGAGCGACGAAACCCCGCGCTCGCGCAACAGCCCCTCGATGTGCGGAAACTCCAGGGACTCGTACTCGCAGAATTTCTCGCCAATGAAGACGAGCCCCCGCGCGCCCGATTCCTCGACGAGCGATAGAATCGTTTCCACACGCCGGTCCGCCGTCGGAAGCAGGGTCGTGCAGGGATGATGCCGCCGGTAGAAGTCCGCGTAATACCCGCCCGGATCGCCGTCCTCAGGCGGCTGATACCCGTAGGAGCGCCGTTGCGTGGCCACATCGTTCGCGACCACGCGCAGTCCGCATCGCTCGATCAGGTCTATCATCGCGGGCGGCGGCGGAAGAATGCCGCTTACCACGATCGGAATGGTCGCGGAGGCATTGGTTGATACGGCGGCGCAATCATCGACCGCCGTGCGCAGCCGCTTCACCTGCTCCTCCACGCCCACCAGATAGCCGAAGCGGTTGATCCGCGAAAAGGCGCGATACGACAGCCGCCCTTCGCCGACCAGCGCCTCGAGGCGGCGCAGCAACGCCCGCATCTCGCCGTAGCGGCGCTGGCTCTCCAGAAAGCGCTCGGACGAAAAGTGGACACCGAATGCCGCCTCGCACTCGGCGACGAGCGCATCCATGCGCCGTGCGAGGTATTCGGATGCCTCGGTACGTTCCGCGGGGATCGCGGGAATGTGCAGCTTTATGATGGGAAGCTCACGGCCCTGCGCTCCCAGCCCGCGCTCGATGATCTCCGGCAGGTTGCGCAGGGTGTCGCAGGCATTGTACATCAGCAGGCCGTCGAGGATCGCGCCGTAGTCGGAAAGGACGATCTCGACCAGGTGGCGCGCGACCGAGCAGGCGAACGGCTGGAGGTGCCGATCCGACAGCGGCGTCGATTTCACGATGCCCTTGAGCTCCCAGAGCACGACCGGCCGCAGGCCCATCGCATGCAGAAGCTCCAGCGGCGGATAGAGCGGGAAGCAACCGACGACCGGCGTGCCCTTCTCCCTGCAGGCGCGTATTGTTTCAATCACGGAATCCATCGATGGTAATATGATACCAGAATGCGGCGCGCCTGTCCACCGAAAAATCAACCCGCAGCGCTTCGATCCAGCGCGTTTAATGCTTGATTCGCCCGGCCAACCCATCGAAACTGCGCGCCATGCTCACGAGAAGAGAATTCCTGTCGACCCTGACCCGCGCGTCGGCCGCCGGCGTGCTTGCGGGACTCGGCGCCGGCGCGTGCGCTCACGCCGCTCGATCGCCCCATTACGCTCCGGTTGGGCGGCGCATCACCCATCGCCGCTTCACGCTCAGGATGAAGGGGACCTGGTCCATCGCGCGCGGTTCGATGGACTCGAAGGATATCGTGATCGTCGAGCTCGAGCGCGACGGATACATTGGCCGCGGCGAGGCGGCGCCGAGCTCGTTTTACGGCGAATCGGCCGAATCCTCGACGGCCTTCGTCCAAGCCGTAACGCCGCTCCTTGAGTCCGCCGACTGGCGGGACATCGACGCGTTCGAAAAAGCGATCGTGCGCCGCGGCGCGCCCGATCGCGGCGGATTGTGCGCCGTCACCACGGCCCTGCTCGATTGGAACGCTCGTCGGCGCGGCCTCCCCCTGCACCGGCACCTGGGCATCGACGCACGCACCATGCCGCGATCAACGTTTTCCATCGGCATCTCCGCGCGCGGCGAGATGCTCCGCAAGGTGCGCGCCGCCTCGGCCTATCCGCTCATCAAGATCAAGGTTGGCTTCGACGGCGATATCGCCATCATCGAAGCGATACGCTCCATCAGCCGACAGACGATCCGCGTGGACGCGAACGGCGGCTGGAGGTCAAAAGAGGAGGCGCTGGAAAAGATCACGGCGCTCGCGCGGCTGGGCGTGGAGTTCGTGGAACAACCGCTCCCCGTGGACCGCATCGACGATGCGCGCTGGCTCACCGCGCGTTCGCCCCTTCCCATCATCGCCGACGAGGGCGTCCGTACCGTGCGCGACATCGCGCCGCTTACCGGGGCGTGCCACGGCATCAACATAAAACTGATGAAGTGCGGCGGCATCCCCGAGGCGCTGCGGATGATCGCGCTCGCTCGGAGCCACGGCATGCGAGTGATGCTGGGCTGCATGATCGAAAGCTCGCTGGGCATCACCGCCGCGGCGCACATCGCGCCCTTGGTCGACTTCGCCGATCTCGACGGAAACCTCCTGGTGGCGAACGACCCGTTCGCCCGCGGCGTTCGAATCACAAACGGCCTCCTGGTCCTCCCCGGCGGGCCGGGCATTGGCGTGGAGCAGGCCCCTTTCACGGCCTGATACGCACTGCACCATGGGTGCAAGCGGCGCTGTCGCTTTTCGCACCTCCTTTTTTACGACACGTCCTTTCCGTGTTTGGATTAGCACCAGGAAAGTGCCTGATATTATGTAAATTCGGGGAGGCTGTGCCTTTTGGCATAAGCGGCCCCTTTGGTCGCGCGCTGCGGATGGGCCTCCGCGCCCTCCACGAGGCGGCGAATGCGCGTACACGCCGCCCCGCGGAAGGCTTGCCCGTCCTCGCGCGCATCCGAGCGCCCGCACCTCCTTGTGCGGGCGTCTGATTGCGCCAGTACGGTAATCGTCAGCGGGAGAGCGTTTACAATGATCCGATCCCGCTTTCTGATGGCTGCTATCCCTGAGAGCGTGTTGACAGCCACGCAGCGCGACGCCATCATTGTCAATATTCGCCCCGACGGGAGGATCCATGCACTTCGACAATGATACGCGAACCGAAAGAACGTCACCGGGCGTCTACAACGCCGCCATAAGCGACCGGTGGTCCATCAACAACAATCCCAACGGCGGCTATCTCATGGCCGTCATGTCACGGGCCCTGCTTACCCAAAGCGACTTCTCGTCCACGCCCATCGTCACGGCAAATTACTTGGCGCGCTGCGTTCCCGGACCGGCAACCATCGAGGTCCGCGAGATATCGAGGACCAGACAGTTCCATCGCTTCGAGGCGTCCATCATCCAGGACGGCGCGGAGCGGGTGCGCGCGCTCGCCACCTTCGCGTCCGGCGGCGGGGACTGCTCCATCAACCGCTACGAGGCATCGCCCCCGGAGCTCGCGCCGCGTGAAGATTGCGTCCTCATCCCCACTATCCCGACATACACATTGTTCGGCGAGCTCGACGTCATGCTGGACCCGTCCTGCGCCGGCTGGATGCAAAACAAACTTGTGGAACGCTCCGAGAACAAGGGCTGGATGCGCTTCAAGAACGAGCGCCCCTACGATCTGCCCGCGGTGCTGCTCATTGCGGACTCCATGCCGCCGGCGGTGATGGCGAGCCAGGGGATGATGACGTGGGTGCCCACGATCGAGATCTCGGTGAACGTGCGCGCCATGCCGCAATCGACGTGGCTGCGGTGCAGCCTGCGTACGCGCTTCATTACCTGCGGCCTGCTGGAGGCCGACGGGGAGGTCTGGGACGAGGCGGGCAACCTGGTCGCCATCTCACGACAGATCGCCCAGGCGAAAAAGCTCTAGGACCCATCGGTGCGCGTCGTGTTGATCCTCGGCGTACTCCAGTTGGCGCTTCTCCCGGCGCACGGACGGCTTGCGCCCGCACCGAACGAGCGCGCGCGCGTCATTGCCGACATTCCCGCGCCGCCGGGCCATGTCCGGATTCCGGCGAAGATGGACTCATTCGCTCACTGGCTGCGAAACCGTCCGCTCCTTCCCCCCGGCGCGCCGGTGTACTACTTCGACGGACGGCGCAAGCCGAATCAAGCCGTTCACTACGCGGTGCTGGACATGGACATCGGAAAGCGCAACCTGCAGCAGTGCGCCGACGCCATCATGCGCCTGCGCGCCGAGTACCTGTACGGCAGGGGGCTGCATGAACGCATCGTGTTTTCCGTGACCTCGGGCCAGCCGCTTTCGTTTCGGGAATGGGCGGAAGGGTATCGCCCGCGGTTCGGTTCGCGCTCCATGCGCATGGAAAAGCGGGCCGCGCGCAATTACTCCGAGGGCAATTTTCGCTCCTATCTTGTGACGCTCTACGCCTACGCGGGTACGGCGTCGCTCGTGCGGGACCTGACGCACGTGCGCTCCCTTCGCGACATGCGCATCGGCGACGTGTTCATCCAGGGCGGGCACCCGGGACATGCGGTGATCGTAGTGGACATGGCGCGGGACCCATCCGGCGGGCCGGGGATGTTCATGGTGGCGCAAAGCTACATGCCGGCGCAGAGCGTGCATGTGCTGCGCAATCCCGCGGACCCGGACGGCGGGCCGTGGTATCGGGACGATTTCGGCGCACAACTCGTCACGCCGGAATGGAACTTCAGCGCCGCCGATCTGCGGCGCTTTCGCGACTGATCCCTACCGGCCGAAGTACTTGTCGCGGATCTTGGTCAGCTCCTCCGCGATGCGGTCGTCGGGCCCCGTGCTCCCGCTGTCGATCATCTTGAGGAGCGTGATGGAGATATTGAGCGCCGCCTCAAGCGGGACGGAGAGGTCCTCGCCCTTTTTCTCCTTTGCGTCGCTCGCGAAGACCGATGTGCAGTACTTGTCGAGCAGGACAAACACGCTGTTGAGGTCCTCGAAACGGTCGCTCACCCGCGCCTCAACCGCGTCCAGGGTCTTTCCCAGTTGTTGATACGATGAAAACATGTCTCACCTCGGCATATACAGAATATCGGCCCTCGTGCGCGCTTAGGGGGGGCATTGCGCGCAAATGGACCGGAAGACCTCGGTCGAAAGATACCGGTCGCCGCGGTCGGGCAAGATGACCACCACCGTCGATCCGCGCGGAAGGTCGCGCGCCGCCTGCATGGCCCCCCAGAGCGCCGCGCCGCTCGATATCCCGCAGAACAACCCCTCGATGAGCGAGAGATCGCGCACCGTCTCGAAGGCATTGTCGTCGGAGCACATGAGCTGGCGGTCGATGAGTTCCGGCTTGTAGATCCCCGGCACGATCGATTCGCTCATGTTCTTGAGCCCCTGGATGCGATGATTGAGCGTGGGCTCGACCCCCAGGACCGTGGTGCGGGGATGGTGATCGCGGAAATAGCGCGAGCACCCCATCAGCGTGCCCGTGGTGCCCATTCCGGCCGCCACGAGGTCCACCTCCCCCTTCGTATCGCGCACGATCTCCGGCGCGGTGGTCTCGTAATGCGCCTGCCAGTTCGCGTCATTGTCGAACTGGTTCGGCATGTAGTAGCGGTCGCCCTGCATCTCCATCACGTGATGCGCGCGGGTGATGGCGCCGTCGGTGCGGTCGCATCCGGGCGTGAGCTCGAGCTCGGCGCCCAGCGCCATGAGGACGGAGCGCCGCTCCTCGCTCACGCAGGCGGGCATCATGAGCTTGATCTTGTAGCCCATGGCCGCGGCGATCATCGCCATGCCGATCCCGGTGTTCCCGGAGGTTGGCTCCAGGATGGTCCGGTCCTTCGTGAGATCGCCCCGCTCGATCGCCTTCCTGATCATGTAGTACGCCGGCCGGTCCTTGATGGAGCCGCCCGGGTTTGCGCCCTCGAGCTTCGCCATCATGCGCACGCCCGTCTTTCTCGCGTCCCAGATGTTCGAAAGCTCGACCAGAGGCGTATTGCCGATTGCGTTCACCAGGCTCATGGCCGAAGCCTCCCGTCGCGACCCGGGGCGATCATGCGCCGGTCGGCGCACCGTCGCCGGGCGCATCGACAATATACGATCGGTATTCGCGATCGACCTGAAGAATATGCGTTTTCCACCATGCCACCAGCTCCTTGTTTACGCGCAAGGCGAGATAGGAATCGGACCCGCCCCGCTCGTAGTCCTTTTTAAACGCGGCGAGCTGTTTTTCAAACTGCCGGTGCTGCGTCATATGGCGCACGACATCCGGATACCGGTGCCGGGACATCAGGTCCTCCTCCAACGAAAAGTGTTGCGCCACGTATTCCTCCAACGAGTGAAGCACCTGGCCGACAACCTTCTTTCCGTCGCCCCGATACAGCGACAGGCTGAGCGAGTCCATGAGCCGAAACAGTTCCCGATGCTGGCGATCGACATCTACGATGCCGATCTCATATTCGGAAGTCCAGATAAACGGTTCCATCGTATCACCCCGATCGGTTCCCGGTTCGCACCGGCGCTCTCGAGACACCGGCACATGCGCACATGCGGGACCCGGGAAGCGCAAAACACCATAGGCATGCACGCGTCACTGTCAAGGCAAAAAGGGTGATGATGCATCGCATGAGAGCGGCCCCCCCGACTCCTTCCGGAGCACATAGGCGTTCCAGCCCTGCGCCGATTCGTGGTCGATCACACGAAGGGCGTTGCGCGCGAAACACTCGCGCACCCCCGTGTCCGCGAGCGAGGATACGCCGCTTGCGAACATCACCCCGTCCGGCTTCATGAGCCGCACCAGCTGCGCGCAGTGTTCGATGATGATCGGCGAGACGATGTTCGCCAGCACGATGTCGTAGTCGCGCACGGGGTCGAGCCGCGCAAGGTCGTCCCGGCGCACCCGGATGCGCCCGCATTCGTTCATCCGGCAGTTCTCGACGGCGCTCTCGACGGCCGCCGGGCTGAGGTCGAATGCGTCGATATCGTCCACGCCCAGTTTCGCGGCGAGGATGGAGAGGATGCCCGTTCCCGTCCCCACGTCGATGAGGGACATGCCGCGCCGGATCGGCTCCGGGACCGAGGAGAGGTGCCGGTGCAAAAAGCGGTAACACAGCGCCGTCGTGGGGTGCCGCCCGTCCCCGAAGGCCAGAAAGGGGTTGATGTAGATGGCGCCCGAGACCGCGTCCGCCGCCGTCACGGATGGGAGCGGCATGAAACGACCGTCGAGACCGTTCGCCTCGCGTTCGGCATCGGCGAGCAGAGAGGCCCAGGCGGCGCTGGCGACATCGCGGTCACCGCCGTCATCGGCGGAATCACCATACCGGAAATCGCGATAGTGCGAATCCGGCGCATCATCGTGAATGCCGTCCTCCGCTTCCAATAAAACGACAACAAACGGCTCCTGCATGCGGCGAACTCCGTCAGAAGATTTTTTTGCGAAAGAAATCCCGACCGGGGACATCGAAAACGTCCGCACCTCCGCAATTCACAATTATATACGCATGCGGGCGGTCAAGAAGAATGGATCGGGCTTCGGCGAAAACGGATGAAAATTCTTTTGATATCATTCCAATGAGCGCTATGCTCATTCACATCGAAGTTGCATCGGAGACGCCATGTTTAAAAACGAGGCCGTTCGTTCTACTCTTTTCTTTCTCGCCATCATGTTCATCTGGCTGTTTGTCGCGGGCTGGGTGCTTCCAAAGTTCGGCATCCGCACCTGACTGGCCGGCATCTGTTCTCAGTTGTGAGAACCGAAAAACGATGCGGAACACTCATCCCCCGAGCGCCCGCTTCACCATACCGATAAACGAAGGAAAGTCCACGGGCTTCGAGATGTAATCGTTGAACCCGGCGTCGAGAAACCGCCGCGCGTCATCCTCCAAGGCATGCGCGGTGAGCGCAATCGCGTAAATGTCCCGCAGCGCCTCGTCGGCGCGAATGCGGCGGATCGCCTCCATCCCGTCCATCTCGGGCATCTGGATGTCCATGATGAGCAGGCGGTACGGGGCGCGCCGGAGCATCTCGATCGCCTGCGCGCCGTTCTCGGCGAAGGCATGGGACACGCCCAGGCGCGCCAGGATGCTGCCGATGAGATTGCGGACAAGATCATTGTCGTCGGCGACGAGCGCGATGCACGTCCCGGAGTCGAGCGCGGCCGACACACCAGTTCCGGCTCGCAGGTCCTGGAGCACGGGCGCTTCTCGGTCCGCGATCACTTCTGGCGTTTCGACGGGCGTGAGCGGGACCGAAACGGAAAAACGCGCCCCCCCCTCCGGCCCGTCGCCAACCTCGATGACGCCGCCCATCAACCCCACGAGCCGTCCGCAGATTGCTAGCCCCAGCCCGATCCCGCCATGGGCGCGGGTGTGCGACATGTCGACCTGCCGGAAGGGCTCGAAAATGGCCTGCCGTTCGTCCGCCCCGATCCCCGGACCGGTGTCCACCACCTCGATGAACGCCGCGCCCGAATCGTATATGCACGACACCGAGACGGAACCGCGTTCGGTGAACTTGATCGCATTCTCGACCAGATTGCTCACGACCTGGCGGAGGCGCACCCCGGCCCCACGCACCGTTGCGGGAACGTCCTCCGCGCAGTATACCGAAAAACCCAGGCGACGCTCCTCGGCCCTGAGCGCAAAGGCGCGCTCGATGTCCTCGAGCATGGCGCGCAGGGAAAAGTTCTCCGCGGATAGCTGCATCGTCCCGGATTCGATCTTGGCGAAATCCAGCATCTCGTTGATGAGCGCAAGGAGTTGCTCGCCGGACCGCTCGATGTATTCGAGCCGCGCCGTCGTATCGACATCGTGCGCATCCGCCCGCAGGAGCCGCGTGTATCCCAGAACCGCATTCAGGGGCGTACGCATCTCGTGGCTCATGGTGGCCAGAAACGTCGACTTCGCGCGGTTCGCCTGTTCGGCGACATCGCGCGCCTCCATCAGGCGCTCCTCGGCGGCCTTGATGTCCGTGAAATCGCGGATCACGCACACGTACCCCTGAACGCGGCCGCCCTCGTCGCTCAGCGCCGTGGAGGACAGGAGCACCGGTATTTCCCGGCCGTCTAAGGAGAATATCGACTAACGCAAATTTGAGACAAAGCTCGTTTTGTACAGCGCCCGGACGATAGCGTCCCTGGCGTCCCGCGGAAAAAGGGTCAGGATGTCCCGACCGACACAATCCGCCGACGAACCCGCGCCCAACAGCGCGGTCGCCGCGGCATTGGCGGTGACGATGGAGCCGGTCGGTCCCACAAGCAGAAGCGCCTCGGTCATCGTATCGAGGATCTCCTCTGCGGCGGCCGAGGGCGTAAACTCGAAGAGGCGATAACGGACCGTCGCGTAAAAAAGCCCGGCGGTCCAGGCAAGCACCGTCACGTCACCCAGCGGCGGGATCCAGTAGACATTGAACAGGCGCAACACCACGCTGGTGAGCGTCCCCGCGACCAGGCTAATCAGAACGGAAACGATCAGCGTCAGCGATTGCTTTTTTCTCTGGCGGTCGTCCGTTCGCGTCCGGAAGCGCCAGATGATCGCCAGGCCGATCCCCGTCGCAGCCAGGTAATAAATCAGGTACAGCGCGGTCCAGATCGACTCGGTCCACATCCCCACCCATCCGTATGGCTTGAGCAGTAAATACCCCAGGATCCTGTTGTCGAGTTGCAGGAGGGTGAATCCGAGCGGGAACAGGATGAGCGGAATGACCACGATCGGACGCCGAAGGATATCGCCCCGAGCGGCAAATTCGAGCGCGAAGGCGATAAAGACGCTGCTAAACGAGAGCCATCCAATCGAGGTGATATTGTTGATGATCCGCGCCGTCTCGAGCGGCAGCCAGCTGTTGCGAATAAACGTGATCCCGATGCTCCACACGGCGAAGCACATCAGGACCCCGGCGGCCAGACGGTTCAACAGCGCACGCGGATTTCGATAGAGCAGATAGAGCCCCGCATAGAGATTGGTCACGAAGGCGAAAAAATGTAGAAGGGCCCAACTGCTCATGGTTTCTGTATATGTTATCGCATCATGAATGCACGACCGCTCTGTTCGGAATTCAATTACGCCTGCTCAGCAGTATTGCGAGCAAATGGAAAAATATCAACATAAAATTAAAATCCGACACTATTTTGTATTGACAAAGACGACCGTTCCGATGCGTGTAACGAGTGCCGATGAGGCTCGCCAGCATAGCTCAGTCGGTAGAGCGGCTCACTCGTAATGAGCAGGTCACCAGTTCAACTCTGGTTGCTGGCTACGCGTACAGAAACGACGCCCCGGACGGTTAAACCGTTCGGGGCGTTATCATTTGCGACTCACGTGGCCGCGTATAGGCGACATTCCATGCGCCTTTTTCGATATGCGACATTCCCGCAAACCAGGTGGCGTCGCACCAAATAAAATCCGGCTTATTTCTCCACTTCGACAATCTCTGCAATAGGGGCGTTTTTCTTGATCGACTCGATCCCGTTTAAACAACTCTGCTTGTTCGAATAGCCCTCGCCCACCGCGATGATTTCACCATTCGCCGCTTTCAGCCGAAACCGGTACTCCCCTTTTCCGTCCTTGTACACCTCGAATTTTGCCGCCATCGCATCCTCCTTGTCGTTATATTCACAATACAGTATACTTAAATTTTTCCTTCAATTCAAGCCTTTTTCATGAAAAGTGACGATGCGGCTTCGAGCGCCCACGTGTTCCCTGTATGATTCGGCTTCGCCGTCATCGTGTCGATGAAATGTTCGCTGATGAGTCCGGCCGCGCCGGCATCGACCGAAGTCTCCCGTTCACTCGTAGCGCAGCGCCTCGATGGGATTGAGCCGCGCGGCCTGGAGCGCCGGCCAAAGCCCGAAGAACACGCCGATGAGCACGGAAAAGAGCGTCGAGGCGATGATTGAGAACGGCGAAATCATGATGCTCCATCCGGCGAACAGGGACAACAGCAGGGAGAGTCCGCTGCCGATCAGGATGCCCATCACCCCCCCGGCGAAGGTCATCATGGCCGATTCGATGAGGAACTGCGTGCGGATGTCGCGTTTCCGCGCGCCGATCGCCTTGCGCAGCCCGATCTCCTTGATGCGCTCCTTCACGGACACCAGCATGATGTTCATGATGCCGATCCCGCCCACGAACAGCGAGATCGAGGCGACGATCCCCAGCAGTATGCTGATGGTGTCGATGGTTCCCGTCATCGCGGCGCGCATCTCGGACATGTCGCGGATATGGAACGCCTCATCGTCCTCGGCGGCGATCCGGTGCCGCCGCTTGATGAGCCCTGCGATGGCGCCCATGGCTCGCTCTATTTGATCCGCGCTGGCCACCTCCACCTCGATGAAATCGACGAACTCGCGTCCCAGGAGCCGGAACATCGCCGTGGTCACGGGAAGGAGCACCACGTCGTCCTGGTCGCGGAAGAACGAGACACCCTTGACGGGAAGGACCCCGATCACATGAAAGTTGATGCGGTTGATTTTAATCGTACGCCCCAGCGGGCTTGCGCCTTTGAAGAGTTCGCGGGCCACGGTGCTGCCGAGCACGGCGACCTTGCTTCGATTGCGAAGCTCGTCCTCGGTGAAAAATCGCCCCGCGACCGGCTGCATCGATTTCATCGCCGCGTACGCGGTCCCCACCCCCTGCGCCTGGCTGTTCCAGTTGCGGTTGCCGTACACCAGCTGGGCGCGTCCCATGACCGACGGAGACGTTCGAGCCACGCCGGAAATCATCGAAAGCGCGTGCGCGTCCTGGACGGTGAGGCGCGTGACCGAACCGGTCTCGAGGGCCACGTGGCGCATCCGGTGGGACCCGGGCCGTACGGTGAGGAGGTTGGTGCCCAGCGCGCTCAGGCTTTCGGAGACGGAGGCCTTCGCCCCCTCGCCCAGCGCCAGCATGGAGATGACGGCGGCCACCCCGATGAGTATCCCCAGGACGGAGAGGAAGGACCGGAGCTTGTGCGCCAGGATGGAGCCCGCCGCCTGCCGGATATAATCGGCGAACTCGGCGCGGTCGAGCGCGGCCGACGCGGTCGCGAAGATGTTTTTCCGCGGAGCGCCCTCGGCGGTGTTTCGGGGAGACGAGCCTCGCGATTTCCCTCGGCGCTCATCGGACACAATCTCGCCGTCGCGCATGCGGATGATCCGCTTCGCCTGCGCGGCCACCTCGTTTTCGTGGGTAACCATCACCACGGTTTTTCCATCGTCATTGAGGCGGCGCAGGACGGCGAGGACCTCCTCCTCGTTCTTCGTGTCCAGGTTGCCGGTGGGCTCATCGGCGAAGATGATGAGCGGCTCGTTCACCAGCGCGCGGGCGATGGCCACGCGCTGCTGCTCGCCGCCGGACATCTCGTTGGGATAGTGGCCGCTCCGGGCAGCGAGTCCCACGGCCTCGATGCGCGAGCGTGCGCTGTGCTCGTCGCGCCGCTTGCCGGCATAGACGAGCGGGAGCATGGCGTTCTCGAGCGCCGTCATGCGGGGCAGCAGATAGAAGTGCTGGAACACGAACCCGGCGGTGCGGTTGCGCAGCATGGAAAGCTCGTCGTCGGAGAGGCGGGTGATGTCGTGGCCGTAGAGCGCGTAGGTTCCGCTGTCGGGCTTGTCCAGAAAACCGATCACGTGCAGGAGCGTCGATTTTCCCGATCCCGACGCCCCCATGATCGCGACGAACTCCCCCTCGCCGATCGAGAGGCTCACGTTCCGGAGCGCCCGGACCTCGACCTCTCCCATTCGATAGGTCTTGGATATGTTGGAAATCTCGATCATCTGCGTTTACCGGCGCGGGCGCGAGGGCAGAAACGGGGTGCCGCCGCGTGCGGGCGCCTGCTTCGCCGCGCGTTTTTTCTCCGGGAGCGCGACGCGGTCATCGATGGAAAGCCCGGAGACGATCTCGACATTGCGATCGTCGCTCAACCCGGTCGTCACGGCGCGCCGCTGCGGCTTTGCGCCCTCCGTTGCGACAATGACCGAGCTTCCATTCTCGTCAATCGTCACGGCCTCAAGGGGGAGCAGCAGGGCCCGATCGCGCACGCGCTCGATGATGCTGATGTTGGCGCTCATCCCCGAGCGGAACTCCGCGGATATCTTCTCCGGGACCACCTCCACCTCGTACATCGTCACGTTGTTGATTGTCTTCGACTCGAAGGAGATGTGGCTCACCCTGCCCTGCGCGCGAATGTCGGGATGCGCGTCGAGCTGGATCGCGGCGCTTTGGCCAAGCCGCACCCGGCCGATGTCGGTCTCGTCGATCTCGGCCTTCACGATGAGGCGGTCGGAGAGCACCAGGACCGCAGTAGCGGTGGTAACGGTCTGTCCCGGCTCCACGGCGCGCACGATCACCGTCCCGCCGATTGGCGCGATGAGCGGAATGGGCTTGTAGGCGTCCTCCCAGTACTTGAGGGTCGCGGCGTCCTGCGTTCGCGCGACGTCGATGAAGGCCGCCCGCTCCGTCGAGCTCATCAGCGCGAGGGTCTGGCCCTTGCGCACCAGCCGTCCCTCCACGACCAGGATCGACTCGATGCGGCCGTTCACCGGCGGCTTGATCTCCAGCCGATTGCGCGGCTGCACCGTCCCCGAGGTGGAGATGACCGAGCGAATGCTCCCATACTCGGGCGCGATTCGCTGTCGGGAATCATCGCCCCCGCCGCCCTGCCGTCCCCGATAAATGAAAAACGCCCCCGTGATAACGGCGACGACCACCACGGCGATCGCGATTGCGCGCTTACCGATCATAGCTCAGCATCTCCCCGCGCGCATACATCCACTCCGCCTCCGCCAGGAGCGCGCTCGTCTTCGCCTCGAGGAGGTTTTTTTTGGCGCGGACGAAATCGTCCACGATGATGATCCAGTTGTCGAACTGCACGAACCCGACATTGTACTGCATCTCGGCGATCCGCGACCGCTCCTCGGACGCCTTCAGAAAATCGCCCTGCACCTTGATGCGGTCCGTCTCGTTCATGAGCGCGTTCCAGCGCAGCTCGAGCTGGACCAGGAGCTTCTCCTGCGTGCCGAGGGCGTCCGCGATCACCTGCTTGAGCTCGGCCTGCGCCTTTTTCGCCTGATAATAGCTCTTGCCGCCCTCAAAGAGCGGATAGGTCGCCTCGATGCCGATGTGCCAGCCATAGTTCTGGGGCGCCCAGCGACTGCCGCTCCTGTTCGCCCCGCCGAACAGGTCGATCCGCGGCGAGAGGTTCGCGAGCGCGGCGTCGCGGTTAAAGCGGGCCGATTCCTTTTGGGTGATGGCCTTGCGCATCAGCGGATTGGCCCGCACCAGCTCAACGAAGTCCGGCGTCTTCCCGTACGGCGCCGGCTCGAGCTCGCCCCGCGCCGCAATGGGATAGTAGGTCTGCAGGCCCATCTCCTTGACGAGCTGGCGCCGCGCGATGATGACATTGCGAAGCGCCTGCGCGTGCTCGAACTCCGCCTGCGACAGATTCGCCCGGGCGACCAGATAGGCGCCGCGGTGCTCCCGGCCGGCCTTGTAGCGCATGTGCACCAGGTCCGAGTTCTTCTTCCTGAGCTTCACGATCTCCTCGGTGATGACGATGAGGTCCTGCGCCTTGAGGAGCTGTACGAAGGCCGTCCGCAGGTCCAGGCGGACGCTCGCCGACACGCCGCGGTACTGGTATTCCGCCTCCGCCACCTTCGCGCGGCTGTACCGGATGTCGTAGACGCTCTTGAGGCCGTCGAAGACGAGCTGCCGGGCCGTAAACCCATACGAGTAGCTGTCGGTGGTCGTCCCGGAATTGGAAACGCCGCTGCCGAAAACGGACGAGGACGACTGCGATGACGACTCGGCGTCCGTCTCGTTGTATTCATTGTAGCTGCGGGTCATCCCCACGCTCACGTTGATCTGCGGCAGGTACACGCTGCGGGCGATCCCGTAGCTCGCGCGCGCCTGCTCGATCTTCGCACGCGCGGCCTTCAGGTCCGGATGGTTCTTTCGCGCCTCGATCACGCAATCCCGCCAGGAGTAGACGACCTCGGCATGAAGCGAGTCGGCCGGAAGCAGCAGCGCGAGCGCTGCAATCATCCACGCGCATATCGGTCGCATGCGCGATCGGACAACGGTCGCGAAGGGAACGCGAGCCGATCGAACGATATCGCACAAGCGGCACCCCCGTGGAACGGGTACGACACGTCCTTGGCTCACTGGCCGGGGACCCTGTCCATGCGCCCGTTCATGGCGCCGTTTTTCCCGTCGATGTGCATTGATGATTCACGCTCGCTACCATAAGAAAATTTTCGAGTTTTGGATCACATCAACCCGCAATAAACAATGGTGCGCAGGTCTGATCATTACTGCAATCAGTTTCCGAAAAGCATGAATTTGTCGGACCGTTAACATTATATTAAAAATGTTTATTATTTTAAAAAATTAGTCCAGCCGTCCGAATTTTGAATATTTTTACTTGTCAAAATGCCGCCCTCTATGATGTATGCTCGATCAGTGAAACGACCACGCACCGCTCCAAGCAGGATTGCCGCATGATCGACAATCGAGAACAAAACGATAACGAGAACGAGAACCGGGTCCTCTTGGGCGAGCTGATGATCGCCGGGAGGGCAATCAACCATTCGCAACTGAAGGCGGCGCTCACGGTCCAGGGGATACTCGGCGGGCGTATCGGAGAGATTCTCGTCACCAATAAGTGCATTTCGTGCGAGATGCTCGACGAGTATCTCACGCGTCAAATGCGCATCAAGCAGGGCGGCACCGACTAACGCTCTCAAGAGAGACACACGCACATGATCGTTCATCCGCCCCGTGAGACGCAGGACGGTCATCCGCGACATCAAACCGAATGAAAAAAAAGACGGAACTCGCCATTCGAAAACTTGTAACGCGATCCATCGGTGACGCGCATTCGCCGGAGCTGTCGTTACGGATCCTCTCCGAGCTGGGCATACCGCCCACCGAATCGCATCTCAAGCTTCTTGAGGGCGCCGATGAGGACGGCATCATGGTCCGCCTCGGCCGCGCCGCGGAGGCCTGGGCCAACCGCCCCATCAAAGACCCGATCCTTAATTTCCTGAACGCGCAGGACAATGGCGCAAACAGCCCCGGGGAGCTTCTTCCCCTGCTGGGAATCGAGATCCACGGCTTCACCCGCCATCTGTTCGAAACCTACCTCAATCGCAATTCGACCTATGAGCTGATCGACGCGATCCTGTGCGAGATGCGAAGCGCGATGCGGCATCTGGCTGATATCGACCGCCTGGTGCAATCGGGGGTGCGCGCCAATCTTGCCCTGCACAAAAAACTGCTGCGGCTGGGGTTGCACCACCTGGACGAGTACCTGATGATCACGCGCTCCTTCGATCTTGACGAGGGCGACCTGTCCCACGCGCAGCTGTTCGTCCTGGGCTGCTGCTGCATGAACGAAGAGCGCTTCAAAGACGCCATGCACTACTTCAGCATCGCCGCGGGGATCGAGCCCGACGACTGGCGTCTCTACTACAACCGGGCCGTGGCCTGCGACCGTCTCGAGATGAACCAGGAGGCCCTGAACGACTACACCGCGGCGATCGAGCTGGAGGAGAACGCGTTCCAGCCGTACGTGAACCGCGGCCTGCTGCGCTCGCGCCTCGGCGACCTGGACGGCGCGATGGAGGACTTCACCGCGGCGATCGACTGCAATGCCGAATGCGTCGAGGCCTATGTGAACCGCGGGATCCTGGAGGCCTCCGGGGGCAACCACGAGTACGCGATCCAGGACTTCAGCGACGCCCTCTCCATCGACCCCGACCTCGCCACGGTCTATTGCAGCCGTGCGATGTCGTACTTCCACCTGGGCCTCAAGGACCTCGCGCACTACGACCTGTCGGTCTCGGCGTCGCTGGGCCATTCCCCGGCCGATGAGCTGCTGCTCAAGCTCTTTTCCATCGACAATCGCGATACCGACCGCTCGGTCCATTGACGCGCCGACCGGCGGCAGCCGGCATCACCGAAAAAAACCTTGCCCCATTTCGCGCGCGCCGATACGGTATGCCCCGTACGCACGCATAGGAGGAACCCATGAAACCGTATCGGACCGTTGTCGCATGCGCCGCCTTCGCGCTGATCGCACTGTGCGCCGCCACCGCAATCGCGCAAACGACGTCTTTCACATGCTCCATGCCCGCCGGATGGAACACAGGCACGGAGAAGGACACTGCAACGATGAGCGCCACCTCGCCGGACGGGAACGTCCACGTCGCCGTATGGAAGGTGACGCTGTCGTCGCAGGATAGCGCGCTCAATCTCGCCAGGCGCCAGATGCAAAAGCTCAAGCCCGTGAAGGTGCTCGCACCCCCCACCGACATGTCGAGGCACGCGGCGCGCTTCAAGGCGGATTCCGTCGCGAAGATGCACTTCACCACCCTGGCCTTCAATCAGCCCGACAAGAAACCGGTTTCGTATCGCGCCTTCGTATTCGTAAAGGGAAAGACCTTCGTCGCGATCGAGGCGATGGCCACCCTCAAGGCGACGGAGGCCGATTTCAAGGCGGCCGACGCCGTCATCGAAGGCTTCAGGTTCAACTGAGCGGGAGGGCTTCCTGCGATGGGCCCATCACCCTTCATCGTCCATGAGCTCACCGGCCACATCCAGTCGATCTTTCTGGTCGAGTATCCCGACCGCATATTGGTCCTGGACGGGGGGTGCCGCTGCGACGCCGTCCTCATCACGCGCTTTGTGACGCGCACGCTTCGACGCAGCATGGACGATGTGCGATTGGCCGTCGTGACGCACATGCACCCGGACCACGCCGGAGGGATCATGCTGCTCCGGCGACGGTATCACATACCCGTGGCATCCCATGCGGCCGCCGACAGCTGGTACGCCGGCGTCGGCGGCGCCATACAGCATGTCCTGGACATCGTCATGGCCTGGTTCGTGGTGATCCGCGTGAAGAGCACCTTCCGGCGGCTGTGGTATCGACGCCGCCTCGCGCCCGACCATCCGCTCGAGGACGGGAGCGCGCTTCCGGGATTTCCCGACTGGCGCGCCATCGCCGTGCCGGGCCACACCACGCACGATATCGCCCTGTATCACGAGTCGACCGGCGTCCTCTATGTGGCCGACCTCATGGTCCGGGTGAAGAGCACCCTCACCATGCCCATCCCGATTTCGATCCCCGAACTCATGGAGCGATCGCTGGTCCGGCTGGCGGCCCTTCCGGTGCGCACGCTGCTCGTCGCGCACGGCGGCAGGATCGAACACCCGTCGCCGAAGATATTCACGGACCTCGTCGACCACATTGCCGCCCGAACGGGTATTCGCTACGCCCTGCTGATGCTCCTCTGCGGTTTTCCCGCCGAGATCCGGCGCACCAAGCGGGCGCTTGCTGCGCGGCGACCCCCAGGGGAGCGCGCGTGATATTTTCGTTGATTTTTACGGGCTCTACCGTACAGTAGCCGGCGCGTACCGGAATCACAATAATAATCGAGAACAGGTGACATCATGCGATATAGAGGCCATTCTATACCAGCGCGCATTGTCATTATCGCGTGTGCGATAGCATGCGTACCGACGATGGCCCGCGCCGACGATTCACTCTCCCCGCGACGTCTGGCGCTCAAGCTCCTTCAGCAGTATTCGCCCTCGGGATATTACATCATCAGCCAATACGCCGCCGCGCGAACATCGTTCACCTGCGAATCCGGGAGCGTCTCCGTCTCCAAAACGGATTTCTCTTCGTACCTCCGCGGGACAGCACCCGCACAGATCGCCGAGTCGCTGAATACCGCCGTACATGAAATCTGCCACGGCTACACCGGCCTCCTCGCCTATCCCGCGAAAGAGGCGGCCGGCATCGGCGCCTGCGCGTCCGGGACCTACTTCAGCTATTACATCGGCGGGACGGAATCGATCCTGGTGAAACAGACCCCCGTGTTCCCCACCCGGGAAATGGCCGCGTCGATCCCGGCTCGAATGCACACGCTCCGCTTTCCCACCTACGTCCTGGCGAGCGGAAATCTGGGCGCCCAGGTCAACGGCATATACGGCCTCCTGGACGAGCTCAACGCCTATTATCACGGCACAAAAACCGCCTTCGACCTGCTGGCGTTCTACCGAACGGAGATGCCCCAGACCCCGGAGACCTGGCTCGCCTTCTTTACCGGCGTGAACGGGACCTATTACGCCTATGGCGAATTCACCTACTACATCTCGATGTACCTCAGGCACGCGAAGGCGAATCATCCCGCGCAGTACCGGGAGATCGTGGCCAATGAGTCCCTTAAAAACGCATACGCCAAGATAGACCGCAACTATCGGGACCTCATTGCCGCTTACGTTGCCGCCAAAAAGGACATTCTGGCCGAACTTGCGCGCCAGGGATACAGCGTCTCGGAGGACAGCAAGCTTCTCTGGATCGGTAAAAACGGTTCGCGGCAGGGGCGCGGCAACTTCCTCGATGTCCATACGCGGCTCATGGACGAGCTGGCCAAGGACGAGCACCGAACAATGCTGAACGCATTGCGCCCGTGACGCTCATGTCGATCCGCACCGCGTCGATACGGATGGCCCGGCAAACCCTGACGGTGTGCGCATTGGCCGGCGCGCTCGCGGCCGCGCCGGTGCGCTCCGCGGTCCCCGAGCAGGAGGCCGTCTTCTCCGCACTGCGGGCGCGGGTGGCGGAATCGAACCGGAAGTACATCGGGAACGAGTCGCGACGCGCCATCACCACGCACGAGTACGACGCAAAAACCGGCGCGCTGATCAGCAGCTCGGAGGCGCTGGTGCACCGGAAGGAGTACTATCACCGGAAACCCGTCAACACGCCCATCAAATACCGTAAAAACGGGATCGAGCTGCCGCCGGAGGAATTCAAGTATCGCTCGCGAGATCCCGTCCACCTTCCCTTCGATACGACCGACGGCGAGCAGTACCGCTACCGCATCATCGGTCGTAAAACCGTCGAGGGCCGGGAGTGCCATGCGATCGAAATCATTCCGTTTAAAAACACCGCGCGCCATCTCCGGGCCGTCCTGTACGTCACCGTCGACACGATCGAGCCGCAGTATCTCGAAGGAACCATCGCGGACCGACCGCTGGGGGTGAGCGACATACGGGTGCGCCTCTCGTTCGCGACGGTGCGCGGCGAGTCCATCATGCGGCGCGGCACCTACGTCATCATGCTCAACATCCCCATGCTCTATCCGCACCGCCGCATCGTCAGCTCGTTCGTGTCATCGGACGAACGGCCGATCCCCAAGGAAAACTGACCGCCATGCCCCAACGCGCATTCGGGATCGTCACACTCCTTTTCGCCTGCTCGCTCACAGCGTCGGGCTGCGATGGCGACCTGATCGACATCGACGCGGTCGTGCGCGGCGCATCGCTCGATCGCGCGCGGGAGAGCTCCGTGGACGAGTTTTTCTCGCGGCGCATGACCAACCGCCCGCGCAAGGCCGCGGTGGGCAGCTGGCAGATCCTCCACGAGAACAACCTATCTGTGTATTACGCGTATCCCCGGTTCACATCGCTCCTGGGCTCCCGGCGGGCCGCCGACGCCCTCTACCGCACCGGGCGCTCGGAGCTCGTGCGTCGATTTCCCGCCTATCGAAACATCGCGGGCAACGACGTCCGGCTGGCGGTCTTTGGCGCCATCGGAGCGCATCGCACTGCCCTTCGCCCCCGCGACGAATCCCTCTTTCTGGGATGGGACTGGACCGCCCGCCTGGCCACCGACGGCATCCATGTCGATGCCGTCGCCGGTGTCACCCGCGCGGGCGTGCCGTCCCGAGTGCGCTACCTGGTCCGCCTGAATGCGACCACGCTCAAGGTTCTCGCGATCTCCGAGCGCCCCCTTGACCAGAAAACCCCCGAATCCTCCGACGACCGCATTTGACACCGTGCTGCATCCGTATTTCGCGCCCTGCACGGTGATGGAACATATTCAATTTGACAATCCCATGCGAATGTAAAAAAATGACTGTATCCGAATAGTTCCGCATTCCACTCAGGAGGAAACCAAAATGCGTGCGGCAATCTTCATCGACGGCGCCTACCTCATCTCTTTTCTGAAGCGCCACGGCTTTAAGCCCAAATACGACGAACTCGCCGATTTTTTCATGAAACCCTTTCGTAAGTCAATCCAGCTCGACCTTCTTCGCTGCTATTTCTACTACTGCCCCCCGTGGATGTCGCCGGAACCCACGGACAGCGAGAAAAAACGCATGGAGGAGCACGTCACGTTCATGGAGCATATCGAATCGCTCGACCGCTGGAGCGTCCGGCTGGGCAAGCTGCAGCGTCGCTGGGAGGGCGGTCGCGAGCTCTACGAGCAAAAGCGGGTGGACGTTCTCCTCTCGGTGGACATGGTCCGTCATTCCGCCGCCGGCCACATTCAGCACGCCATCATCATCGCGGGCGACAGCGACTTTATCCCGGCCATCGAGGCCACCAAGGAATCGGGCGCGACCGTGACCCTCTGGTACGGCGATCCGAACACCATCCACAAGGACCTCATCCAGGTATCCGACATCGTGCATCAGATGGACTTCAAGAAGGTCCCGTCCGAGAAAATCCCCGAGTCGGAACAGGGCTCGAGCGCCCGTCGGTTCTGGCGGCGGAGGAGATAGCGCAGTGCGATACGCGTCGCGTCGTCCCGCCCACGCGCCGCGTATCGGGAGGGTGCGCCGCCGGATCGGAGCGCTCGCGACGCTTCTGCTCGCATTCGGCGCCTCATGCCTCTCGCTTCCCTATTCGGAGCACAGCCCCACGGTCTCGGCCGACGGACGGATCCTCATCTATCAATCGAATTACCTCACCATCCACAAGTACAAGCTCTTCGTGAAGTACCGCACCCGGGTGGGCTGGACCCCGGCGTTCATGATGGTGGACGTAGGCTCCAGCGCGAACGACGGCGGGCCCTTCATCACCTATGATCAGAACAATCTTCTGCTCTCGTCAACGCGGCGCGGCGGTATCGGGAGCATAGACATTTGGACGGCGCGCCGGCTGGGGCCCATCTGGACCATTCCGGACAATATCGGAGCGCCCATCAATTCGCCCGCCTACGACGGCTTCGCGTCCCTGTCTCCCGACGGATCGACGATGTACCTGGTCCGCGAGTGCCCGGACAAGCGGCTCGCGCGAGACGAGCGGTTCGGCATCTTTGTCGCGCGCAAGATCGACGATGCATGGTCTGCGCCGGTGAAGATGCCCGCACCCATCAACTCCGAGCACAGCGAATTCAGCCCGCTCATCCTGGCCGATGGCGCGACCCTCATCTTCAGCTCCGACCGGCCCGGCGGGCGCGGCGGCTATGACCTGTACCAGTCGCGCTACGTGAACGGGCGCTGGAGCGCGCCGGTGAGCATGGACTTCATCAACACCCCGGAGGACGACCGGCTCGTCTCGGTGCCCGCCTCAGGCGATATCATCTATTACTCGCGTCCCATCGTTGTCGAGGGCCAGACCGTGTATCGCATCACCTCCGCAGAGCTTCCGGCGCGGTTCCGCCCGGCGCCGGTCGCGCTGGTGCACGGAACGGTCTTCGACCTCGACGCGAAGGAAGCCTGTCCCGGCGCCGCCATCACCATCACCGACGTGAGGGGAACGGTTGCGCCCGTGCACATCCATGCGAACCAAAAGGACGGCCGCTTCGTCGCCATCCTCAACCGAGGGCGCCTGTACGATGTCTCGGTTGCCGCGAAGGGCTACACCTTCCGGTCGGAGCGGATCGACCTGCGGGCGCTCACGAAATACGCGAGCGTCGAGAAGGACATCACCCTACGGCGGCTGCGGCCGGGCGCGACGATGGTGCTCAACACCCTGTATTTCGCCGTGAACAGCGCGCGACTGCTCCCGGAGTCGGTCTTCGAGCTCCGTCGCGTGATCGAGCTCATGAACGCCTACCCGTCGATGAGCGTGTCCATCTCCGGCCATACGGACTCGACGGGCGTCGAGGAGGCCAATGTGCGGCTCTCGCGCGACCGGGCGCTTTCGGTTGCGCGCCATCTGGCCGCGAACGGCATCGCCGCCGGGAGGATCACCACCAAAGGGTTCGGCTCATCGAAGCCGGTGTCGCCGAACGATACCGACGAGAACCGCCGCGCGAACCGCCGCGTCGAGTTTACCGTCGAAACGATGTAATCGGGAGGGACCGCATGAACCATCGAACCGCCAGGCGTGTCGCATCCACGGCGTACCGCGTGATGATCCTCGCCGCGAGCTGCGTCGCGTTGTCGATTTCCGCTTTCGCGCAGGAGAACGCCGCGCGCTACACCGGCGACCCGCGCACCATCGCGCACGACTTCCTCGACCTTGAAAAGGACTTCGGGGCGCGCCCCGAGCACCACGCGACGGTGAACCGCATCATCAACCGCGCCCTCGCGGAAGTGCCCGTGAAGCCCGATGCCGCCACCGCGGACGCGGTCCGGACGCTCCAGGCGATCGACGCAGTCCTGCGCGCGGAGGGCTTTTCGTTCAAGGACAACCTTCTGCTCTCTGTGGGCATCGAGCGAAAACAGATCGACTGCGACAACTACTGCGCGCTCTACGTCGCCATCGCGGAGGTGATGAAGATCCCGCTGGTGCCGGTGTACGCTCCCGACCACAGCTTCGTCCGCTACTACTTCTCCGACGGATCCTTCCTCAACTGGGAACCCACGCAAGGGAAAAGCCTGCCCGACTCGTTTTACGTAAAGGCCAAGGGCATCGCCCAGCCGTCCATCGAGAAGGGGGTATATCTCAAGGCGCTCTCGCGCAAGGAGTTTGTCGCGGTGGAGTACAACAATATCGGCGCGCACCTCATCATGGCCAAGAAGCTCCGGGAGGCCGTGACCTACCTGAGCGCCGCGATCGCGTTTTATCCGGCATTTTCGTCGGCCTGGCACAATCGGGGCTCCGCGCGGCTGGCCCTCGCGATGCTTCCCGAGGCGCGATCGGATCTCGAGACGGCCGTTGGGCTCGATCCGCTGCGCGCCACCTCCCGCACGGCGCTGGGCGATGCGTATTCTGACTTACGAGAGTACCAGAAGGCCGTCCAGCACTATGCCGCGAGCATCAAGCTCGATCCCACCAATTACATCCCCTATCACAACATGGCGGTGGCGATGCAGCGTCTCGGCCGCGACGGCGACGCGCGCGCCTGGGAGAAGAAAGCGAAGGAGATACGGGCGAAATACGGCCGCTGAGGGACGCTAGCGCGCGGCCTGCGCCATGAGCCAGGTGGCGTATCCGCCGCTCAGGTTCACGGCATCGAAGCCCATCTGCGTGAGCATTCGCTGCGCGACATATCCCCGCTGGCCCACCGCGCAATACACCACGATGCGCCGGTCGCGCGGGAGCTCTCCGATCCGTCCGCGCAGCTCGTTTATGGGGATGTTGATGGAGTTCGGCATGTGCCTCTCGGCGTTCTCCTCGACCGTACGCACATCGAGCAACATGTCGCGTGCGGGATCGAGTGCGCCAATCTCCTCAGCGTGAATGATGCGATGTTCCCCCCGCAGGATATTCCCCGCGATAAAACCGGCCATGTTCACCGGGTCCTTGGCGGAACCGTAGGGCGGCGCATACGCAAGCTCGAGATGTTCGAGGTCGAACACCGTGCGCCCGGCGGCGATTGACGCGGCGATCACGTCGATGCGCTTGTCCACCCCCTCCGCGCCCACGGCCTGCGCTCCCAGAATCGCGCCGCTCGCCGTATCGAAGATGACCTTCAATGAAATGGACTCCGCGCCGGGATAATACCCCGCATGGTGCCCCGGATGGAGATAGGCCTTTTGATACGGCCAGCCGATCCGCCGCAGCAGCTTCTCCGACGCGCCGGTCGCTCCGGCGGCGAGCGAAAATACCTTGCAGATCGATGTCCCAATCGTCCCGCGATAACGGGAGTCGCGCCCGAAGATCTGGTCGGCGGCAATGCGCCCCTGACGGTTGGCGGGCCCCGCGAGCGGAATGAAGGCGGGAAGCCCCGTCACCGGGTTCGTCACCTCGACGGCGTCGCCCACCGCATAGATCGCGGAATCGGAGGTGCGCATGGCGTCATCGACCTTGATGGCGCCGGTCTCGCCGATTTCCAGCCCGGCGCGTTTCGCGAGGTCCGTCCGCGGCCGCACGCCGATGGCAAGGATCACCAGGTCCGCCGACACGATGCCGCCGCCATCCAGGGTGATCGCGATCCCGTCCCCGTCCGCCGCGCATGCTGACGCCTTCGCACCCAGGCGCAGGTCGATCCCGTTCTCGCGCAGGTGCGCGTGAAGAGGCGATGCCATCTCCGGATCGAGCGGCGGCAGCACCTGCCGGTCCGCCTCGATGAGGCTCACCGCGATGCCGCGTCCGGCGAGGTTCTCCGCCGCCTCAACGCCGATGAAGCCACCGCCGATAACCGCGGCGCGCTTTACGCGGGTACCGCGAACATGCGCGATGATGCCGTCCATATCCGACATCGTCTGAAGGGTGAACACGTTCGGCAGGTCCAGGCCGGGCAGCGGCGGCCGCACGGCCTCGGCGCCGGGAGCGAGGATGAGCGCGTCGTATGTCAGCGTGTCGTCAGCTCCGGTTATGAGATTGCGAACAAGCACCGTGCGCGCGTTGCGGTCTATTGCAATGGCCTCCGCGTTCACCCGCACGTCAATGTTGAACCGCTCCTTGAGCGACTGCGGTGTTTGCACCAGGAGCGCGTCGCGCTCCTGGATCACCCCGCCCAGATGATAGGGCAATCCGCAATTCGCGAAGCTTACATACGGACCCTTCTCGACGATGACGATGCTGGCCGTTTCGCTAAGCCGCCGCGCCCGCGTCGCCGCCGACGCCCCGCCCGCGACACCGCCGATGATGACGATTTTCCTTTTCTCTGACACTTGGCATGAACCTTCCCATGATTAGATACTATCGTTCTCATCCAACGAAAAAGTAATAGTATGCATCAAAATCATTCCATTTTCAAGAAATTTCTCCACACCCGACATATCGCATTTCACTGTTGACAAAAACCCTCGCCCGCATCATGCTATCGGGAGAATCGGCACCGGTACGCACTATGGCAAAAATCCTCATCATCGACGACATGCCGGGAAACATCAAGACCCTGGGCGAGATCCTGCGCGACCGGAACGACATCATCGTCGCCACGGACGGCCCCGGGGGGATCGCGCTTGCCGCGTCCGAGGCCCCCGACCTCATTTTGCTCGATATCATGATGCCCGACATGGACGGCTTCGCAGTGTGCCGGGCATTGAAGGAGCGGACGAAGACCGCGTCGATCCCCGTCATCTTCACCACCGCGCTCACCGACACCGACGACATCGTCCGCGGCTTCGAGAGCGGCGCGGTGGACTACATCACCAAACCGTTCAATCCCCGGGAACTCATTGCGCGGGTGAACACCCACCTGGAGCTCGTGAAGGCCCGCGACCAGCTGACCATCTACGCCGAGTCGCTCGAGGAGATGAGCCGGCAGCTCCTCGACAAGACAACGCAATTGAACATTTCGGCGCGAACGGACTACCTGACCGGGCTGGCCAATCGGATCCATATGATGGAGCGGCTTCGCGAGGAAAGCGCGCGGTCCCGGCGGGGCGGCAAACCCTGCGCCGTCATCATCGCGGACATCGATCACTTCAAGGCCATCAACGACACCCACGGCCATGAATGCGGCGACCACGTCCTGGGGTCCATTGCGGACATCATGCGGGCGAATATCCGCGAGCAGGACGTGCTCGCGCGCTGGGGCGGCGAGGAATTCCTTTTTCTGCTGCCCGAAACCGACGCGGCGGGATCATCGGTCCTTGCGGAGAAGATCCGAGGGGCGGTCGAGTGCGAGCGGATCAGCTATCACGATACGATCGTGCCCGTCACCCTCACCCTCGGGGTCGCCTCACTCAATCCAGAGGACGACATCGACGCCAGCATCCGGCGGGCCGATGAGGCGCTCTACGAGGGCAAGCGCACTGGCAGGAACCGCGTGGTCGTCGCGCCCGGGGCGTAATCGCCGAAATCATTCCGCGCGAATCGCGGCGTCGGGCGCACATCCACGCTGGTATCCAGACCTCGCATCAGCGCCGGCGCACCGCCAGGACCGTGACATCGTCATTGAACGGGGCGCCATCGAGGGCGGATCCGATATCCCGAACGATGTTGCGAGCGACATCCTCCGGCCGCTCATCCGCGTGACGCAGCATCACCTCCTCGACATCGTCCATCTCGATGTGGCTTCGCGCCTGCAGGAGGTCCTCGTACAGGCCATCGGTGTACATGATCACGCATTCATCCGCGGCGAAGGGGACCTCCACCGTCCCGTATGTCCTGTCGATCTGGACGCCAATCAGGGGCCCCCCGGTCGTAGGCAGCTGGCGAAGCCGACCGGATCCCACGAGATAGGGAGATGGATGGCCCGCGTTTGCGACGAAGAGGCGGCCGCCCGCGACATCCACATCGACAATGCATGCCGTAAAGAGCACCAACAGACGGTAATAGGTATGATAGAAACTGTCGTTGAGGCGCGCCAGGAGCTGCCCGGGGGCGATGTCGTCTTCCTTAAACTTGTCGTACACGCTCTTGATGAGCATGGTCACCAGCGCCGCCTGGATGCCATGCCCGATGGCGTCGGCGATGAAAAACCGGCAATGCCCATTCCGCACCCGGCAGGCATCGTACATATCGCCCCCCACCTGAATGAAGGGCTGATAATGGACGCCGAACTCGATCTCCGGAAACGCATCGTGGTCGATGAGAAAGACGTGGCCCTGTATATCGCGCGCCTTCGCGAGGTCGTCGGTCATGATCCGGTCCTTCAGCATCAGCTGGCGATAGGCATGGGCGATCTCCTCGCGCGAGCGCCCGAGCTCCAGGTGCGTCCGCACGCGCGCGAGGAGCTCCGATCGGTTGAACGGCTTGGTCACGTAATCGACCGCGCCGGCGTCGAAACCGGCGACAATATCGTCGGCGGTATCGTGCGAGGTGAGAAAGATGACGGGGATCTCGCGCGTCGACGGGTCGTCCTTCAGGCGGCGACACACCTCATACCCGTTCATCTCGGGCATTTCGATGTCCAGGAGGATCAGGTCGGGGCTCGCTGCGGCGACGATGGCCAGCGCCTCTGCGCCGCTCTTCGCGACGGAAATCCGATAGTCCTGCTCCCTGAGAAAGGCGCCAATCACCTGCAGATTAACCGCCATGTCGTCGACGATCAGGATTGTCGGGGCGATATGCGTGGACACGTGCGGCCTCCCATTTTCGTTTTTCACCTGCCGGACGACGCATTCCCTGAGGATGCTCGTTTCATGAGATATCGTTCAAAAGTTTTTCGATTGCGATACGCGCATTCGGAAAATCGAATCCGTTGATATGCGCGCCCAGACGCTCGACCTCATCCTCCCGGCAGGTCCCCATGGCGTTCTTCAGCCGCCGGAAGGTATCCACGCACTCGAAGCTGTTGCGCGAAACCTGCTCATGGAGCGTCTCGAGAAGCGAGCGTGCCGCCGTCCTATCGACTGCCCGTGCGTCATTCTTCGACGTATCCCGGCCGAAGAGCTCGCGGTTTTTCAGGACCTCGGCCAGGGCCGATGAAAAGGACGCGCGGGCCCCGGCGGCAGATTCGGCATCACCTGCTTTCAGGCTCGCCTCGAGATCCTTTGCCGCCGCGTGGAGCGCTACCGCGCCAATGTTTCCCCCGGCCCCTTTGATGGCATGCACGAGTTTGCGGGCCGCTTCGAGATCGCCTACTTCCATGAAGCGTGCGAGATCATCGGCGGCATGTTCGAACTCGGCGCAAAAATCGAGGATGACCGACCGAAGCAATGCGGCATTGCCGCCGAGCCGATACAGGCCGTCTGCAAGGTCGATCCCGTGCGGCGTTTCGGGAAGATCGGTCCCCGACGATAATTCCGGAGGCGAAATCCCCCCGCGATCCGCCACGCTCCCGGGAAGCCACTTGGTGATCATGGCGACAAGCTCCGGCGGATCGATGGGCTTTGCGATATGGTCGTTCATGCCCGCGCTCAGGCATCGATCCCGATCGCGCTGCATGGCATGCGCCGTCATGGCGACGATTGGAATATGGGCCAGCATCGGGTCCTCGCGGATGATACGCGTCGCCTCGAAGCCGTCCATCTCCGGCATCTGCAGGTCCATGAGCACCAGATCGAAACGGCTTTTCCGAAGCATGTCGATCGCCTCACGGCCATTGCCCGTCGGGACGACCGTCATTCCGGCGCCCTTCAGCACCTCCATCGCCACCAGCTGATTGATCAGATTGTCCTCAACCAGGAGGATCCGGCGGTCGGCCGTCGCATCGGTCTTGACCGCCGCCCGGTGCTCGATGCGCGCCCGAGTGACGTCAATCGGACCGATCGCGCCATCACCCCACACAACGCCCGCGCACACGCCGAGCGGAACATCGAGAGAGAACCTGCTCCCCTCGCCGGGCCGGCTCTCCACGACGATGGAGCCGCCCATCAGCTCGACGAGGTTTCGCACAATCGCAAGACCCAGTCCCGTCCCGCCAAATCGCCGGGTAATGGACGCATCCGCCTGGGTGAACGGCTTGAAAATGCGTTCCCGCTGATCGAGTTCGATGCCGATCCCCGTGTCCTCCACGCTGAAGCGAACGACAGCGCGATCGGGACCGCCGGAGCCAGGCAGGCGCGATATGCGCACGCCCACGTAGCCCCGCTCGGTGAATTTGATCGCATTGCTGATGAGATTGCCGAGAACCTGTTGTATGCGCAGCGGGTCCCCCCGCAGGCAGACCGGAACGTCCGGATCGACCTGCATGCGGAATTCGATGCCCTTGTCCTCGACCGTGCGGGCGAATAGATTGGACAGGGCGCCCAGCAGCGTCGCGAGGTCGAAATCGACAATCTCGAGATCGAGCCGTCCCGCCTCGATTTTGGAAAAATCAAGAATATTGTTGATGATGCCCAGCAGCAGCTGTGCGGAATCCTGAATCTTGCCGATGTAATCGCGCTGTCGTTCCGTGAGCTCCGTCTGTTGAATCAGATGGGTGAGGCCGACAATCGGGTTCATGGGCGTGCGGATCTCGTGGCTCATGTTGGCCAGGAACTCGCTCTTCGCCTTCGCCGCCGCCTGCGCGTTCTCGAGCGCCCGCGCGAGCGCCAGATCCACCCGTTTTTTTTCGATGATCTTCCAGACGCCTTCCAGATACAGCGTCAGCTGATGGACATCGAGCTGGCTATAGGGGTCCGGCTTCCCGGCGCATCCGAGAACGATAACCGCCTCCCCGTTCTTCACGTGGGCGACGCTCATCACGCGAATGGGGGCCGGTGCGGCATCGCCGCCCGTCATGGCGAAACCGCGCTCGTGGATGATGGGCGCGAGCGCCCATGCGCTCTCCGCCCACCAGTCGGCCTTCCCCGGTTGCCGGAGCACGTCCATGTCGTCCAACACAATCGCATCGGGATTGCCGCATGAAGCGGCATGCTCGGCATCGCCGACGTCGGCGCCCCGCACGACCATGCGGCCGATATCGCTTGCGACAAGGGGAAGCGCCTCGGCGAGCGCTCGGTCGACCAGCTCTTGCTCGGTCGCGCCTTCGCCCTGGTTGAGCCGGTAGAGCGCTTCCAGCCGCGCCTCATTGAGTCGCATCTCGTCCTCGGCCTGGCGGCGATCGGTGATGTCGCGCACCAGCACCACGCGGGCGATCACCGCCCCGCTCCGGTCGTGCAGCGGAGAAATTCGCACATCGAAGTGCCGCAGACCATCGCCCAGCGGCAATGACAGCTCCGATTGGATGCTCGACACCCTGCGGAAGCGCTGCACGAGGTCACCGAACGGCGCCATGACATCCTCGACCCGCTCGCCGATGAGAGCGCCGTCCAGATCCGCCCCCCGAGAGGAGGCGACCTCTGCCAGCAGCGTGCGCATGGCGGGATTGATGTCCACGATGTGGTTTTGCATGCTCAGGACGAGCATGGCATCGTCCATGCTGTCGATGACCGTGTCGCGCGCCACCGGTACGATATTGAGAAATCGATACCGGAAGATGGCCAGGAAATAGAAGATGGAGCACAGCGCCAGGCTCTGCGTTATGGGATTGACCGTGAGGGACGGTATGAGCTTTGCCGTCGGGACGAGCGCGCCCACGGCCAGGATCAGGGTTCCGGAGAATATCAGCAATCCCTGGATTCGAAACGGGCGCATCATCCGTATCGAAGTGCGGAGGATGAGATACATGCCGACGAAGAGCGAGCCAAACCCGTACACGGAGTGAACGATAAACCAGATCCCCGGCACACGCTGCGAAGGATCCGCGATACGGAATCCCTCCACCACGGTGAAACCGACGTCCCTGACCAGCCACAGGCCGTGCATGTCGCTCGTCCACACCATGACCTGGGTGATCGCTGGGAGAATCATCAATAGCGCGATGCGTCGCGCCGTGAGGCCGCGCTTCCCAGAATACTGGTAGGTGAATACGAGCCACACAATCGGAAGAAATCCCAGGGTCACAAACCGGAAATTGAACCACAGGGCCGCCAGATGATCGGAACCAGCAAGAAGCGAGAAGAACTCCGCCATGGCGCCCCAGGCGCCCAGCAGGTTTACGGCGAAAAACGCCCGCGCACCCTGGGTTGCACGATGACGCCACGAATGCACCACCAGGAACAGAAATACGGCAATAGAAAGTATAATGCTGATGCTATATATGATGTATATCATCTGCGGCCTTTGCGTGAGCGCCCGGCCAAACAGGTATATCTCGGACGAGATGTCCCGTCAAGAAAAGAACCGGCATCCCGGGAGCGGCGCAATGGAAAAGCTCTGCGGTGTACGGATCAGCGTATACGAGGGCGCTCGTTCCCACCTACAAGGCCCTGTGATGCAGCGTAACCGATCTGCGCCCCTTTCGGTACGCGGAACCGGCTGTAGCGGATGTCTGGATAGCTCTTGAAGGCCTCCTGGATGATCTCGAAGATGAGGACGACCGACGCCGTGAATACGACCACCGCTCCGCACACCGCCCCCACAAAGACCAGCACCGGCGCGGATACGCCGCCCGGCGCCGCATCCGCGATGATCGCGCGCCAGTACGCGCTCGCCGTGAAATACCCGAATGCGGCCATCGCAATCGTGGCGATGAGATAATTCAGATAGAGCACCCACGATCCGCGCCGCTTCGGGATTCCCCGAAGGGGGTACACCACGAATCTTCCGAGGAAGACCACGAAGGAGTCCTTGAGACGTTTCGCATGCGGCATCACCCGCCGCAGCGCGAGCAGGGCGACGACGGCCCCCGCCAGGGACGAGAGCGACAGCGCGGCGACGGCGGCGATCGAAACGGCCGCGAGCAGCGCAAGCGTTCCGGACAGCGCGATCACCCCGAAAAATGCAGCGACCGGCGCGACGATACCGCCCGCGACCGAGAGCAGCATTCCCAGGACCAACTTCACCGTGCTTTCGAACAGGCCCAAATAGTCGTCGGGATGGCGGACGAAAAACTCCCACTCGTCGCGGTAGCTCCCGCTGGTGGCCACGTCGAAGTCGTCAATCACGCTCTTCAGGTAGTCGCCGTGGGGGGCCGATGCCGCTTCGCGGTAGTACTCCTCGTACAATTCGTCGTAGGCGGCGCGGTGCGCAGGCCGGGTGAGAACATCGAAGGCCTCGCGCACCAGCACGAAACGCTCGTAGTTCGCGGCGTCGCCGGTCGCATCGGGATGCGTCTCGCGCGCCTTTTTCCGGAAGGCGCCCTTGATCTCGTCGAGCGTCGCGCCCTTTGCAATCCCGAGAATCTGGTAATAGTCCTTGAAGATAATATCCATTGGCCTGGCCGCATCCGGTGCGGAGGTACCGCCGATCTGTCGGCACATGAGATAATGATCGGCCCATTTGGGCAATCCATTTCCTCGGGGGATGATGATGCGCGAACGGAAAAAACTCTTGCAATTCCATAATTATGTCGCATACTTGCACCAAGATTCGCCCGGAGGAAACCATGGACATCGGAAGAATTGGCGGACCGAAACCGATCGAGGGAATTGGCGCGCTTTCGAAAACGACCCGGACGACCGGGACCGCGGGGATCGCGAAAACCGACTCCTTCCAGGGCTCCGACCGCGCCCGTGCGCTGGGCCGCGCATCGAACATCATTTCCGGAGAGGGCTATACGGTGAAGAGCGCCCTCCTCGAGCGCATCGGCGACGCCATGTACGATTTCGGGAAGTTCACGGGCGCGTCCAAAGACGCCATCGAGTCCATCGCCGACAATATCGCCCGCACCTATCTCAGGGCCCGCGAATCGGACTACTCCGCCATGGACGACCGCTATCGCTTCAGCGAGAGCGACACCCGGCTGAACGCGGGCGCCCGCCGCGAGCTGGTGGACGCCATCAAGTCCGGGTACGATTACGACGAGCGCCTCGCCGCCTCGGCGAACACGCTCCTGCGCGGATACAACGGCTAGCGCCGCCTGATCCGCCATGGCCACACCGCGCGCCCGTCGCCGCAAAACGGTCGGCGTCGCCTTCGGGAGCGGCGGCATTCGCGGCATCGCCCATATCGGCGTCCTGAAATCGCTCCACGAGCACTGCATATCCATTGACTGCATCGCCGGCTCCAGCGTCGGCGCGTGGATCGGCGCGCACTACGCGCTCTACCGCGACATTGCGCTGCTCGAGGAGCTCACCGTGGGCAACAAGCGCGAGAAGCTCAATTCGCTCTTCGAGATTTCGTTGCGGGGCGGCCTGGTCAAGGGGGAGCGCGTTAAGCGCCTGGTGGAGCGCTGGCTGGGCGACAGCGACTTCGAATCGGCCCACGTGCCCATACGCATCGTCGCCTGCGATCTGGTCACCGGAGAGCAGACCGTGTTCTCGAGCGGAAAGCTGGCGACCGCCGTACGCGCGAGCCTATCGGTCCCGTCCATCTTCGCGCCGTTTATGCACGACGGCCGCGCGCTGGTGGACGGCGGCATCGTAAATCCGGTCCCGGCCGACGTGGCGCGCGGCATGGGCGCGGACGTCGTGATCGCCGTCAACCTCGACAACTTCGTGCGCGGCGACGTCTTCACCCCGCACGATTCCGCGTCGATCCCGCGCGTGACCAACCGCAGCGTGGACCTGCTGCGCCACTACCTCGCCCAGCGCTGCTCGGCGCACGCCGACGTCGTCATCGAGCCCCTTAACACGCGCGACGAGCTCTCCAACTGGAAGAACTACTTCCTCAACGACATCGGCATGGAGCACATACGGCTGGGGATGGCGGCCGCCGAGGAGAAGATGCCGGAGATCCTGCGACTCCTGTGATCATCGGACCGGCGGTTCGCCATCTCATGGCGACGATACATCGGCCGCATCGGCCTCATTGCGAAACGAGATCCGAAATGCGGTCCCGCCCTTCCGCGTAATGGCGATTGTCCCGCCGATCTGCTCCGCAAGCAGATGCACCAGCCGGAACCCCAGCGTTTTCGCGCCGCGCATATCGACGTTTTCGGGAAGGCCGTCGCCGTCATCCGCGACCGTCATCACGCATTCGCCGCCCCGCTCGCGCAGGTCCACGGCGATCGCCCCGCGCCCTTTACCTGCGAAGGCATGCTTCAATGCGTTCGAAATGAGCTCGTTCATTATAAGGCCGCAGGGAACGGCGCGGTCGATCCCGAGTTTCACCGCATCTCCCGTGATCGAGAATGTGACACCGCTCGCGCCATAGGCGGTCGTGAGATTTTGGACTATTTTACCTACGAATACGCCGAAATCTATGCGCGAGACGTCATCGGACATGTAGAGAAGCTCGTGGATAAGGGCGATGGATCGTATCCGATTTTGGACGTCTGTCAGCATGGCGCGAGGATCACCCTGCTGAGAGGAGTTCGACTGAAGGCTGACCAGGCTGGAGATCACCTGCATGTTGTTCTTCACGCGATGATGGATCTCCCTGAGCAGGAGCTCCTTCTCGCGAAGCGAGCGTTTGATCGCATCCTCCGCGCGCTTGCGGTCGGTGATATTCCTCCCCACGCCTAGAATGCTCACGGGGACGCCGTCGGGATCTCGAAGTATGGTCATGGTGACCTCGGCCCAGAAGGTGGACCCGTCCTTTCGAACGTTCTCGAGCTCCATGGTCCGGGACAGCTGCAGGTCCTTCCGCGCAAGGCGCTCGGGCGTCATCTCCTCCGCAATAACCGACGCGGCCAGGGCGTACGATTCGGGCGTGAGTTGGCGCTCCAGCGGCAGTTGACGGAGCTCGTCGAAGGTATAGCCGCGGTTTTTCAGCAGGGACGGACTCGCGTAGGAATACGAAAAATTGAGGTCCATCATCCACAACGTGTCGGTCATGTTGTCGGTGATGAGGCGGAAGATGCGCTCGTTCTCCCGCATCGTCTCCTCGGTGCGCATGCGCGCCGAGATGTCGCGAATGGCGGCGATATGGGCGGGCTGCCCGTTCCACTGCAAGTGCGAGGCGGTGATTTCGACGGGAAACACGCTTCCGTCCTTTTTCCGGTGATACCGAATCGGAATCACGGTGGAATGATCCGCCATCGCCCGTCTCGTTTTGTCCGGCTCGGACGAGAGGTCGGTGTTTTTCATTCGGACCAGCTCGTCATGCGCATACCCGTAGAGTGCGGCCGCCGACTCGTTCGCCTCGAGTATCTCGCCGGTCTCGTTGTGTATCAGAAAAATGGCGTCCGATTCCAGATTGAAGAGCTGGCGGAACTTCTCCTCGCTCTCGCGCAGGGCGGATTCGGCCTGGGTTTTCGCCTGCAAGGTCGCCTCGAGCTCCCGGTTGGCCTCCTCGAGTTTGAACATCTTGTGCTCGAGCTTTCGGATCAGCGCCTCGCTGTAATGCTTGAGCATCTCCTCCTCGCCGATCCTCGGCGATTGCGGCGCGCCCAGCTTCCCTTCGCCGCCCAAATCGAGCACCGTCTCGATGCGGGCGAGAAAGTCCTCCACCTCCGCCGGCTTCACGATGAACGCGTCAGCGCCCATGTCGAGCGCGAGCCGCTCGTCGCGCGGATCGGTATAGGTGGCCGTGTAGAAGACAAAGGGGAGGCGCTTGAGCCGCGGATCGGCCTTCCAGATGCGGCAGAGCGTGTATCCGTCAATGACCGGCATGAGGATGTCCGATATGACCATGTCGGGAAGCGTCGATAACGCCTGTACGATCGCCTCGCTGCCGTTGCCGGCCTGGTCCACCGCATAGCCGTGCCCCTCGAGCAGGGCCCGCAGGAGGTACAGGTTTTCCTCGATATCGTCGACGATCAGTATCCGTTTCATGTCCGCTCCGCAGTCCCGGAATTTAAAAAATACCGCTCAACCTCCGACACGAAGGTCTCGGGATTGATCGGCTTCTCGATATACCCATTGCATCCCGACGCGAGGGCCTTCTCGCGATCGCCCGCCATCGCATATGAGGTCACCGCGACAATGGGGATGCGGCTCGTCGCCGGGCCCTCGCGCAATCGCGCCGCCACCGCATACCCGTCCATAACGGGAAGCTGGATGTCCAGCAGTATGAGGTCGACGCCCCCCTCTTCGGCCCGCGCGATCCCCGCGTGACCGTCATCGGCAGAAACCACATCGTATCCTTTGTTGCGGAGAAGATAGGTGGTCAAATATCGATTCTGCTCATTGTCTTCGATAAGAAGTATGGTTCGTTTCATGACCGCTCCTTGACGTCACGGGGAACGATGAAGGTGAACACGCTGCCCCTGCCGAATTCGCTCTCGGCGACGATCTCGCCGCCCATGAGGCCGGCCAGCCGCCGGCAGATGGCGAGTCCCAGGCCGGTGCCCTCGGTTTTACGCGTGAGGCCGGAATCGATTTGCCGGAATGGCTGGAACAGCGTCGCCATGTCATCGGGGCGGATCCCGATGCCGGTGTCGGCGACGCTCAAGCGCAGCGCCTCCGTCGATCGCGTCGCGCCCTCCCCGTGCGGAACATATCCGTGCTGTTCCGAAACGCTCACGGTCACCGCGCCCCGCTCGGAATACTTCACGGCATTGCTGAACAGGTTCAACAGGACCTGTTCCACGCGCCGCTGGTCGCCGTGGGCCTCGCCCACGGCGGGATCGACGAACAGCGAAAGCGCCAATCCCTTTTTCTCGGCCAGCGGCCGCATCGCCGCGACGGCCTTCTCGACGACGGCCCGCACGTCGTAGGGTTCCGCATTCAGCGTAAGCTGCCCGGCCTCGATCTTCGAGATGTCGAGCACGTCGTTGATGAGCGACAGGAGGTGGCGCGCGCTGGAGCGGACCATCCCCATTTGCTTGCTTTGCTCCTCGTTCAGGGGGCCCGCAAGGCCCTGGAGTATGATTCCGGTGAATCCGATGATCGAGTTGAGGGGCGTGCGCAGTTCATGGGACATCGTCGCGAGGAAGGCGGACTTGATCCGATCGGCCTCCTCGGCGCGCTCCTTGGCCTCGGCCAGCTCGGCGGTGCGCTCGATGATGCGTTGTTCCATCTCCTGGTTGACCAGCGTGAGCTCCCGCGTGCGCGCGTTCACCTGCCGCTTGAGCACCACGCTCCCGGCGATGCTCATGACCAGCACTATGCCCGCCAGAAGACCCGCCATCTTGAGCCACTCCGGTATTACATACCGCATCTCCTCGGACGACCACCGCTTGAGGGAGCGGTAATAGACCGATTGATGGTCCGTTCTCATGGCCGCAAGGTGGGTGTCGATGGCGGCGTGCAGTGCGCTTGAAACGTATTTTCGTCCGGCGAAATACAGATCGGACGGCTCGAACACGACGGCCGTCGCCTCGAGCCCGTACATCTTCGCATGGCGCAACCCGTAGAAACGGTTGGTCACGGCCCCGTCCGCATCACCCCTGGCCGCGGCCCTGAACATGGCGGCATAATCGGCAACGGCGATAAACGTGCACTGCAACCCGAAACTTGCGCTGAGTCGTGCAAGCGCCTGCTGTTGCACGGAGCCGTCCAGAACGAGTATCCGCTTGTTGTTCAAATCGAGGATCGAGTTGATGGCGCTCCCCCTCGGTGCATAGATCTGATACCATGATGACAGCGCCGGTACCGAATGGAAGGAAAACCGCATCGCCCGCTCCGGCGTATAGGCGACATCGGGCATGAGGTCGATCTCCCCGCGCGCCAGCCGTTCCAGTCCCTCGGCCCAGGTGCCGGGGACATATTTCAGGGTCCATCCTTCTTTTTTCGCGATGTGCTGGATCATGTCGATGAAGATGCCCGCCGGCCGGCCGTCGTCGCCGGTGAATATTTTGGGCGCGTTTTCATACACGCCGACGACGACCGTCCGCGCATCGGCGTATGCCGGCGAAAACCAAACGAAGATGGCGATCGCGACGGCGAAGAAAAGACGTTGGATCACACCGGGAACGACACGCACCCATGCGGCATGCATGGCTCCAACGCTGCGAGCGCCATCGGGTCCCATCATCCGCCGGGGACGTCTTGTCGTATTTCCCCGTTCGCTCCTCATTTCCTCATTCCATCGCGTATATCGTATTCAGAATGTATCATCACACATCGTTCCGCGTAGTACCAATTTTGGTAGGTTCATTGCCAATGGCAGCGAGTGAGATGGCAGCATGTCACAACGAGCAGGCAGCCCGGATTGGCTGCCGGAGCCGCGAATACATGGACGTATTGTTCGCGGCGGGGCGAGCGTGACATACTGCCGTCTCACTCGACTCCCTACGGGAATTGGCTCTTAATACGCCATGCTTATCTCGAGTCCAATTTCATTGTTGTAGCCCCACTCCCCGTTCAAGAGCACGTATTCGTAATAGTAGTATCCCCCCGTTTTGATCTTTGTGTCGATCAGTGCATCAAGCCCAATGAAAAGCCGGTGACGATTCAAGCGCTCGCCTGGCGGCCAGCTCGGATTGTCCTCATAATACCCCTCCCAGGCCACCCAGGGACGAAGCTCGTACTCCGTCCATTTCCAGGGCGGCCGCAACCGCAGCCGGTTACGATATCGAAAGAAGGCGTCCTGGTTTTCGATCTGCCGATACTCGACGCGCAGGCGCTCCTCGATTGTGATGAGCCATGCCGTGACCGTGAACATGAAATCGGCCAGCGGACGATGCTCCACCTGCCAGTAATGTCCCGAAACCTGTGAATATGTTTGAGCGCCTCTATCTTTTTCGACCTGTTTCGTATACACCGCCCGGTTCGTCCGCCACACCAGCTCCCGCCAGCCCAGGCCAAACTTGAACCATGCGGTGAAGCGGTAGGCCGCCCAGGGCATGACCTCAAGGTCGTAATATTCCCGCATGTTGTCGCGGAACTTGCCCTCGACCTCTATCTTTGCCTCCCAATTATCGCCGAACCTGCTCCCGGCCTCGCTATGCAATAGCAAAAGCCAATCGGCCCAGGCCGTTGCCGGAACAAGAATGCACAGAACGACCATGAGACAGCCCGCTCCCAAACTCATTCGGTCCTCGTCGGCGACACTCCTTCGAACATTTAAATATGAACATTTTTGTAATAAAAATCAAGGGCTTTTTTCCTAATGTTAAAAAATCATCTTCCCGCATCCACCATGCAGTAATCATTCATGTTGATAGATGAGCGCCCGAATCGAGATCATCGTCGCCGAAAAAACATTTGCCCTAAACGCGACATCGACGATCATGACCCACGCGAGCGGGCATGCGCGACAGCGCTCCATCGCAATAATCCGAACCGACATTCATGGGACCATCATGCGGTACGAAGGAAACATCTTCCGCCCCTTCAGCGAGGCGAACAGCTATCTGCTGCAGTGCACCATCGGCTGCTCGCACAATGCGTGCACCTTCTGCGGGATGTACAAGGACAAACGCTTTCGCGTCCGCGATCTCGACGAGATCAAGGCCGACATTCGCATGGCCAAAGATTCCTACGGCGACGTGGAGAAGGTCTTTCTGTGCGACGGCGATGCGATCGAGATCGACACGCCCGTTCTTCTGGACATCCTCGCGGAGCTCCGCGCGGCGTTCCCGTCACTGCGCCATGTGGCAAGCTACGTAGGGCCCGCAAGCACGCTCCGGAAATCGCCCGAAGACCTCGCGTCGCTGTGCGCGGCCGGATTGCGCAAGGCCTACCTCGGCGTGGAGACCGGCGACGACGCGCTCCTTGCCGAGGTCCGCAAGGGCGTGAACGCGGACGAGATGCTTCGTGCCGGGCGGCGCCTCATCGAGGCGGGGATGAACCTTTCGTCCATGGTGCTCCTGGGTCTCGCCGGGCCGGGGGAGCGATCGCGGGAGCACGCCATCGCCACGGCGAACATCACCAATGAGATGCGGCCGCACTATCTCGCCGCCCTCACGGTGACGCCCGTGCCGGGAACGGTGCTCTACAATCGGGTGCAGAAAGGCGAGTTTACGCTCCTCGACCCCTTCGAGACCCTCGAGGAGATGAAGGTGCTTTTCGAACACATCACCATCGACAATCTTCGCTTTGTGGGCATTCACGCATCGAACTATCTTCCCATCAACGGCACCCTGCAGCGCGACCGGGAAAAAATGCTCGCGACCATCGACGCGGCGCTGGCCAACCGCGACCGTGCGGCGCTGCGGCCTGACTCGATGCGGGGACTCTAGCGGGGTCCCGCAAATACGCGAGTTCATTTCTGAAAAGTGATTGAATTTTCCCTGAGCGGTCCGCACGGTGGGGCGAATCGTCATTTCATCGACAAGGACGTCCGGAATGTTCATTAAACGCCTCTTTTTTAAGATACCGCCCCGCATCAGGAAGGCCTGCTATCGCTTTCTCATGTACGGCAGCTTCCTTACCTTCGGCGAGATTTTCTTCTATACGCTCACTAAAACCGGCCGACTCATTCCCTTCATCGGGGAAATCGTGTTCTCGTATCAGTGGGCGGTGGACGATCGGCTGCACCTGGACGCAATCTGGTGCGCGCCCATCTCGACCCTCTATGGACAGGCCAGCCTGTGGATGGTCCCCGTGTACGGCAGCATTTGCCTTTTTGGCATCGAACCCGTGTATCGCCTCACCCACGACGCGCCGCGCCCGCTGTGCTGGCTGCCGGTCCGGGCGTTCATCTACATGATTATCATTCTGGTCATGGAATGCGCCTGGGGATGGATCTACTACGTTCTGCTCGACATGAAGATATGGTATTATCGCGACAATCTGGCGGTGCTGCAGTTCACCAGCCTCGCCATCGCGCCCATGTGGTTCCTGCTGGGAATCATCGCCGAGGTGTTCGTACGGATCGTCAACGATCTCGACGACAAGCTCGAAGACCTGAAGCGACGGATCACGTCCGTCCCATAGGCGCGATGAGGACGACCCGCCGTCATCACCGATATCCCCGGGTCGGCATTCCGACCCTTCGGCGGCGCCCATGATACGCATCCCCGGTTATAACGTCACGGAGATTGTCCACCAGAGTCCCCGGACCGCCGTATATCGCGCATACCGAGAATCGGACAATGCCCGCGTGGCGCTCAAGGTCCTCGACCCCGCCTTCCCCGCTCCCGACGAAATCGCGCGGCTCAATCGCGAATACGCCATCGCGAGACATCTCGACGCTCCCGGCATCATCGGCGTCTACGGGTTGGAGCGGATCGGCGACACCTGCATGATCGTCATGGAGGACATCGGCGGCGAGTCGATCGCCGCGGCGATCAAGTTCTCGCGGCCGGCGCTTGCGGAGGCCCTGCGCCTTTCGATCGGTATCGCCGAGGCGATCGAGGGCATGCACCGCGCCAACGTGATTCACAAGGACATCAACCCCTCCAATATCGTCTGGAACCGCGACACCGGGACGATACGCATCATCGATTTCGGCACCGCCTCGCTCCTTCCGCGAGAGCGATCGTACATTAAGAATCCGAACATTCTCGAGGGGACCCTCGCCTATCTCTCGCCGGAGCAAACCGGCCGCCTCAATCGCTCGATCGACTACCGGACCGATTACTACTCGCTCGGCGTGACCCTCTACGAACTCTTCACCGGCCAGCGCCCCTTCAGCGCGATCGAGCCGCTCGAGATGATCCACTGCCACATCGCCCGGCAGCCCAATCCGCCCGACAGCGCGAACGGCTCGATCCCGCCGGCGCTCTCGAGGATCATCATGAAGCTGATGGCGAAGACCGCCGAGGAGCGCTATCAGAGCGCGCGCAGTCTCCGTGCGGACCTCGCCTCCTGCCTCGAGGCGGCGGCCAATCCGGACGCGCCCCAGGACTTTCCCATCGCGATCGACGACGTGGCCGACCGGTTCCAGATCCCGCAAAACCTGTACGGACGGGAGAAGGACATCGCGACGCTCCTGTCCGTCTTCGACCTCGCGCGCAACGGCGCCGCCGAGGTGCTGATGGTGCGCGGCTACGCCGGCATCGGAAAATCGACGCTGGTCTACGAAATACAAAAACCCATCATCCAGCACCGGGCCTACTACATCACGGGCGGTTTCGACCAGCTCAAGCGGGACATGCCGTACTCCGCGCTCATCACCGCCTTCCGGGACCTCCTGCGCCAGATCCTCGCCGAGGGCGATCTCGAGATCGCGGTATGGCGGGAGAAGCTCCTCGCCGCCCTCGGGATGAACGCGCAGATCGTCATCGACGTCCTCCCCGAGCTCTCGCTCATCATCGGCGACCAACCCGCGCCGCCGCCGCTGCCGCTGCAGGAGTCGCAGAACCGCTTCAATCTGGTGTTCCAGCGCTTCGTCGGCTCGTTCGCGGACGCGCGCCATCCGCTGGTCATCTTTTTGGACGATCTGCAATGGGCGGACCAGGCCTCCCTGGATTTCATCGAGTACCTCTGCGCCCACTCGGCAGTCCGGCACCTGCTGTTAATCGGATCGTATCGCGACAACGAGGTCGGCCCGGTCCATCCGCTGCGGGTCATGCTCAAGAACATCGGCGAATCCAAGACGATCAACGACATCAGCCTCTTCCCGCTGGATAGCGCGCACGTAACCGCGCTGGTCGCCGACACCCTCCACTGCGATCACGACACCGTGCGGCCACTCGCGCAACTCTGCCACCACAAGACCGCGGGCAATCCCTTCTTTCTCTCGCAGTTTCTCCACAACCTGTACGATGAAGGCCTCGTCCGTTTCGATCCCGCCGCGGGGACCTGGCGCTGGGACGAGGAACTGATATGCGAAAGCGGCATCACCGACAACGTCGCCGACCTCCTTGCGCGCAAGTTCGACACGCTCCCGGAGGAAACGCGGCGCCTGCTCTCGATCGGCGCCTGCATCGGCGGCCGGTTCGACCTGGACACGCTCTCGACCATCGCCGACCGTGCGCCCGAGGAGACCGCCAAAGGATTGTGGGACGCGCTCAAGGAGGAGATGATCGCCGCGTCCGACGACTCCTACGGATCCGACCCCGCGGTGGGCCGCACTACGAGCTATCGGTTCATTCACGACAATGTCTATCAGTCCATCACCGCGCGGCTCGATCCCGACGAGCGGAAGCGGCTCAACCTCCGCATCGGGCGCCTGTTCGCCGACGAGATGCGGGCGTCCGGCCGCGACACAATGATCTTCGACGTGGTCAACCACATCAACTTCGGCGTCGATCTCATTGAGGACTCCGATGAGCGCCAGCGCCTGGCCGAGCTCAACCTGCAGGCGGAAAAAAAGGCCAAGAACTCGGCGGCCTATCGCGCGGCCTACAACTACGCCTCGACCGGACTGTCCCTCCTCGCACCGGACGCCTGGACGAGTGCGTACCGGCTCGCGCTCACCCTGCACGTCGAAGCGGCCGAATCGGCGTACCTGTGCATGGATTTCGAAACCATGGAGCGCCTGACGGGGACCGTCATTGCGCAGGCACGCTCGATCATCGACGCGGTTGACGCCTACGACGTGATGATCCGCTCGCTCATCACCCAGAACCGGATCGACGAGGCCGTCGAGACCGGCAGCACCGTGCTGCGAAAGCTCGGCGCTTCGATTCCGGACGTTCGCCGGATCGGCACCGTTACCATTCTGCGTTATTTGATCCGCGTGAAGCTGCGCCTGTTCCGGAAGAACTTCGAGGAATTGTCATCATTCCGCGACATGACGGACCCGCGCGTCCGTTCGGTGATACGCATCATTTACGTGTTCGCGGGCGTGGTGGGCCGGATATATCCCCCCTCCGCGTTCTTTCTCACGCTGTTCACCATTACCCAGTACCTCTCGCACGGGTACCTGCCCTACACCGCCTACTCGTTCATCTATTATGCATGGATCAGCAATTACCTCTTCGGGAGCTTCGATACGGCCAGCGGTTATGCGACGGTCGCCCTCAACGTGCTCGACCGGTACGACGCGAAGGTCCTCAAGGCGAAGATCTACTTTTTTTACTACGCCTTCATCATGCACTGGCGCTATCATCTCAAGAGCATCCTCAAGCCGCTGCTCGAAGGATACAACCTTGGCCTCGAAACCGGCGATTTCGAGTTCGGCGGATACTGCATCAACGTGCATCTATCGTATCAGTTCTTCCTGGGGGCGCGGCTCGACGAGCTGGAGGAATCGATCGAGCATTTCACCGATTCGCTGCGCGAGATCCGGCAGGAGCGCGCCTGCTACATCAACGAGATCTACCGGGCGGCCTGCCGCACCCTCAGACAGGGGTCCTCCGAGCCCTGGGCGCTCGCCAGCGAGAACGTCGACCTGAATGACGTCCGCGGCCTTTTCGAGCGGACCAGCGACCGGAACGCCCTGTTCAACATGCGGTTCTGCGAGATGCTGCTCGCCTTCCTCTTCGGCCACATCGACCATGCGGAGCGCTCCGCCGACTATCTCGCGAAGAACGCCGATGCGATGTATTCGCTGCCGAACGTGCCCACGGCGGTCTTCTACGCCACGCTGGTCCATCTGGCCGCCTACGAGACCGCGTCGCCCGCACGCCGTCGCCAGCTCCGTTCGGTGATCCGCTCGAACAGCGCAAAAATCAAGAAGTGGATGAAGGGCGCGCCGATGAACTTCATGCACCGCTGGTACCTCGTCGAGGCAGAGCGCTGCCGCATCGACGGTCGCGACCTGCGCGCGATGGAGCTGTACGACCGGGCGATCGAATCCGCCGACCAGAACGAATACCTCAACGACCGCGCCATCGCGAACGAGTGCGCCGCTCGATTCTACGTGAGCCGAAACCGGCCGAAGTCCGCACGCTCGTACCTGGTCGAGGCGCGGCACTGCTACACCCACTGGGGGGCGCTGGCGAAGGTGCGTGAGATCGAGACGCGCTATGGCTCCATTATCGCCACGGCCGAATGGCCGGTCACGACCATCGCGCCCGACTCCACGCCGGTCACCTCGACGACGACGCGCTGCGAATCGCTCGACCTCGCGACGATCATGAAGATCTCGCAGGCCCTCTCCAGCGAGATCGTCCTCGCCGATCTGCTCACGACGCTCATGAACATCGCCATCGAGAGCGCCGGGGCCCAGCGCGGCTACCTCATCCTCGAGAAAAACGGCACGCTCTACATCGAGGCCGAGGGCGCTGCCGGCGAGGCCGAGATCCGGGTGCTGCAATCAACGCCGCTCGTCGGCGCCGCGCCGGGAGGGGGGTCGATCATTCTTTCCGAGTCGGTCCTCAACTTCGTGCTGCGCACCCGCGAAACCGTCATCGTGCGCGACGCATCGGCCGACCCCCGCTTCAGCCGCGACGAATACATCATGACCGCCATGCCCCGTTCGATCATGTGCCTGCCGTTCATCAACCAGGGAAAGCTGGGCGGCATACTCTACCTCGAGAACAACCTCATCCCCGACGCCTTCACCGCGGCGCGCGTGCGGATGCTGGAGCTGCTCTCCTCGCAGATCGCCATCTCCATCGAGAACGCGCGCATGTACGTCGAGCTCGACGACCTCAACAAAAACCTCGAGCGGAAGGTCGAGGAGCGAACCATCGAGCTCAACCGGGCGTACGGCATGGTCAAGCAGAAGGAAGCGATCATCGAGCAGGACCTCGCGCTGGCGCAAAGCATCCAGAACAAGATACTGCCCGCGCCCGACGAATATTGCGGCGTCCGGGTGCATGTCGACTACCGCCCCATGGCCAAAGTCGGCGGCGACATCTACGATATCCATCCCCGTTCCGACACGCTGCTGCGGATGCTGATCGCCGACGCGACCGGCCACGGCGTGCAGGCCGCCCTGGTCACCATGATCATCAAGAGCGAATACGAGACGCTCAAGGACCGGATCGACGGCCCCGCCGATCTCCTCGCCGCGCTCAACAACGAGTTCGTGAGCCGCTACCGCAGCCTCAACATGTTCTTCACCTGCGTGGTGGTGGACATCGACACCGCGACGCGGACGCTCCGCTATGCCAGCGCCGGCCATTACGACCAGTATCTGGTGGACGGCGGCCTGACCGTTCCGATCACCTCCGGCGGCAAGACCATTGGTTTTATCCAGGACGCGCACTACCGCGAACGTAGCGTGTCCTATGCCCCCGGTGCGCGATTGTTCCTGTTCACCGACGGCGCCACCGAGGAATTCAACGACGCGCGCGAGGTGTACGGCGAGGAGCGCCTCAAGTCGGTGATTCAGTCCGGCGCCGACGTTCGCGGAACCATCGACTCCATCATCGCCGACATCCAATCCTTCGTCGGGGACCGCGGCCTGGACGACGACCTCACCATCATCGGTATCGAGTTGTAGCCGCCCATGCCGATTGTCACCATCGTGAAGCCCGCTGCCGGCGGATTGGGGCTCGGTTTCCTCGACGGGCGCGCCGTGTTCGTCCCGTCGAGCGATGTCGGCGAAACCCTCGAGATCGAACTCGTCGAGGAGCATGCCGATTACGCACGCGGCGCAATCACGCGCATCATCGCGCCTTCGGACAATCGCATCGAACCCGAATGCCCGAACTTCGGGACCTGCGGCGGGTGCGATTATCTCCACATCACCTACGAGGCGGAGATCGCGCACAAGAAGACGATCGCGCTCGATTGCCTGCGGCGACTCGGGCGGTTTGCGCCCGAGGCCCTCCCCGTGCTGGAGGTCGAGCACGGACCGCGCGCCGGCTATCGGAGCCACGCGGAGCTTGCGAGCGACGGCGTATCGCTCGGCTTTTTCGCGCGGCGCTCGCATCGGACGGTCCCCCTCCCGCCGGACGGTTGCCGCCTCCTCGCGGAACCCATCAACCGGGCGCTCGCCTCGCTTGCACCGCCGCCGCCGGGAGCGCTCAAAATCGCCCTGGACGCGGAAGGGTACGTTCGCCGCGCGCCGTTCGATTCGGTCGTTCGCGAGCACGAGAACGGGATCTGCTACCGGCGATCGCTCCAGGGCTTCTTCCAGGCGAACCGTCATCTCCGGGGGCGCATGATAGAGATCGTGCGTACCCATGCACATGCGGTCCCGGAGGCGCCCTTTGCGGACGTCTATTGCGGCGTCGGCTTTTTTTCCGTCGCACTCGCGCTCGCGGGCATGCGCGGCGAAGGTTTCGACGGGGACGCCGAGGCGGTGCGTTGGGCGCGCGCGAATGCGTCGGACAATGAGTGCGCGGAGATAGAGTTTTTCTCGCGTTCCGCGGATTCCATCGCGCCAGCGGCGCTTTCCGGCCGGACCGTCATCGTCGATCCGCCGCGCGCGGGGCTCTCGAAGCGGTTTCGCCGCACGCTCGCCGCATCCGGCGCCCCGCGGATCATCTACGTGTCGTGCGATCCGGCGACCTTCGCGCGGGACGCCTCCGCGTTTGCCGCCGCGGGCTTCCGCTTCGCCGCGCACACGCTCATCGACATGTTTCCCGCAACAGCGCATATCGAGCAGATCGCGCTCTTCGAATCGGCCTGATCCGTCCGCGCCGGTCGCGCGAACGCGCCATCATCACCCATTTCTACTTGTAAAAAATACCGCCGCTTAGTCCCATGCCATTTCCCATGCTCGAGCGAATACGACAACATTTCCGCAATCGGTGGTCCAACGACGGCGGCTACCGCGAAGTCCTCACCATCGCCTTTCCGCTGATCCTGAGCACCGGCTCGTGGTCGGTGCAGCACTTCGTCGACCGCATGTTCCTCGCCTGGTACTCGCCGGAGGCGATCGCGGCGTCCATGCCGGCGGGGATCCTCAACTTCACGGTGATGAGCCTGTTCATCGGCACGGCGAGCTACGTGAGCACCTTCGTCGCGCAGTATCACGGATCCAACCAGCACGAGAAGATCGGCCCCCTCATGTGGAAGGGCATCTACCTGTCGCTCATTGCGGGGCTGGTTCACTTCGCCCTCATGTTCGCGGCGGAACCGATCTTCGTCATCGTCGGGCACGAGCCAGGCGTACGGGAGCTGGAGGTGATCTACTTCACCGTGCTGTGCACCGGGGCCATGCCGGTGGTCGCCGCGTCGGCGATGTCGGGATTTTTCTCCGGCCTGGGAAAGACCTGGCCCATCATGTGGATCAACGTAATCGCGACGGCGGTGAACCTGGCGCTCGACTATGCGCTCATCTTCGGGCGATGGGGGTTTCCCGAGATGGGCATCCGCGGCGCGGGCATCGCCACGGTGATCTCCGGCGTCGTCTCATTCGCGATCTATTCGGCGCTCCTCCTGCGCCCGTCCTACGACCGCGCCTTCCGCACCCTGCGCGGCTGGCGGCCGCGGATCGACCTGGCCAGACGGCTGGTCCGTTTTGGACTCCCCAGCGGCGTGCAGTTCTTTCTCGACGTTGCGGGGTTCACCATCTTCATCATCCTCATCGGGCGGCTGGGCACGGTGAATTTGGCCGCCAGTAATATCGCCTTCAACATCAATACGCTGGCCTTTATGCCCATGATCGGCTTCGGCATCACGGTCTCCATCCTGGTGGGCCAGTTCCTGGGAAACAACCGCCCGGACAAGGCCGCCTATGCGACCTACTCCGGCTTCCACATCACCTTCATGTACATGGCGATCGTCGCGGCGCTGTACGTGATCGCGCCCGGCATCTTTCTGGAGCCCTTCCTGGACCATGCGCGGCCCGACACCGCGGCCATCCGCGAGATCGGGACGGTCCTGCTTCGGTTCATCGCGCTGTATTGCCTCTTCGATTCGGCGAGCATCATCTTCGCCTCGGCCATCAAGGGCGCGGGCGACACGCGCTTCGTCATGTTCACCATCCTCGCCGCGGCGGTGTGCGTGCTCTCGGTCCCCTGCTACCTGGCGATCCATTATTTCGGGGCGGGCCTGTACACGACCTGGACCATCGGCACGGCCTATGTGTGCCTGCTGGGTATCGTGTTCCTGTTACGCTTTCGCGGAGGAAAATGGAAGGCGATGCGGGTCATCGAGGAGACGCCGGTGCTGATCCCTCCGGCGTTCCCCGAATCGCCCCTGTCCGAATAGCCGTCGCGGCTATCGCGCCGAAAAACGCCGGTGCGCGAGGTAGGCCAGCGCGCCGAGCGCGAGCGCGCCAAGGGCAAAGAGCGACGGCACGGTCTTCTCGATGAGCGTGGTCACGATCACCCCCGCGCTGAGCGCAAGATATATGAGCGGAACGGCCGGAAAGAACGGCACCCGGAACGGGCGCGGCATGTCCGGCCGCGTGATCCGAAGGTGCATCATGCCGGCCACCGTGAGGAACGGAAAGACCGACAGCGCGAAGCCCATGTAGATGAGCATCTTGAGGATGGCGTCGAACCCGATAAACACGTAGAACACCGCGATGGCCGTCTGGACCAGGATCGCGAAGTCGGGCGTCCCCAGGCGCGGGTTGACGCGCTCGAGCGCGCTGAAGATGGCGCGCTCCCGCGCCATGGCGTAGGTCACGCGCGGGCCGATCATCATCTGCACCGACACCGATGAGACGAGGATGATGACGATGGCGATGTTGAAATACGGGCCCACAGTCTTTCCGAAAAGGTTCTCGGCCGTGAGCGCGCCGATCGTGTACCGGCCGTTCGCGATGATGTCGGCCCCGGGGCTCGCGAGCAGGTAAACCGCGTTAAGCGCCAGGTAGATCAGGGTGATCGCGACCGCCCCCCAGAAGAGCGCCCGGGGCAGGTTTCGTGCCGGATCCTTGATCTCACCGGCAATGTAGGTCGATCCGTTCCATCCCGAATAGGCGTACATGATGATGATGAGCGCCGAGCCGTACGAAAGAACGGAGCCGCCGCCCGGAACCGCATGCGCCGCCGTGAGCCGGCCCGCGGCGCCCCAATCAGCGAAGGAGAAGCCGAGCGCGATGAAGGCGAACACGATGACGATCTTCAGGACCGTGAAGAAGTTCTGCACGGCGCTTCCCCGCTGAACGCCAAGCGCGTGCACCACGCTAAAGATTACAACGATGCCCGCCCCGGCGAGGGGCACGCTGATCCCGGTCAAGAGCGGCTCGGCCGTGATCTTGTTGATGTAGTTGACCGCGGTGATTGCCGACATCGACGCCGCGAGCGAGAAGGCGATGAACAGCGACACCCACCCGGTGAGAAACGACGGCAGCGGGCCAAACATCCTGCGAAGGTAGACGAACTCCCCGCCGTCGTCGGGCCACATGGCGGCCAGCTCGGCGTAGCACAGCGATCCAGTGACCGCGATGACGCCGCCCACCGCGAAGAGCGCCAGCACGCCCAACGCCGAGCCGGTCATGGCGAGCGCCTCGCCGGTGGTCATGAATATCCCCGTCCCGATCACGTCCGCGATGATGATGAGAACGGCCGTCGTGAGTCCCAGCTGTCGTTTGAGCTCCATGCGCGCATCCCCTTCGCCCGCCGCCGGCGGTGAAATAAATTTCTTGAAATATCTGCAACCGTCACACCGAATAGCCCCAATCGTTTCCTGTAAAGTACATTTCCGCTTCGGGGGCAATCACGGCATGATAGTCGAACAGATCCTGGTCACGGGCATGGCGGTCTTCTGCTATCTCGTCGCGGACGAGCGGACAAAGACCGCCGCCCTCATAGATCCCGCGGGCGACTACGACGCGATTTTCGAGCAAATCAACCGGCATGGCGTGACCGTCCGGTATATCATCAACACGCACGGCCACTTCGACCACACCTCGGGCAATGCGCACATGCTCGAAAAGACCGGCGCGGAGCTTTTGATCCACGAGGCCGACGCCGGCATGCTGGGAAGCATCCCCAACCGGGTCCTCTCCCGCGTCACCGGCGGCAAGGGCTCTCCGAAGGCCGTCCGAAAACTCGCCGACGGCGACGTCATCGAGATCGGCGAGGTCCGCCTGACCGTCATCGCCACGCCGGGCCACACCCCGGGCGGCATCTGCCTGTACGCGCCGGGCCATGTCTTCACCGGCGACACCCTCTTCACCGAGGGGATGGGGCGCACCGACCTGCCCGGCGGATCATACAAGAAAATCATGGAATCCATAACCGGGAAGATTCTCGCCCTCCCCGACGATACGATCATCTGGCCGGGACATCACTACGGGCGCTTCCCGAAATCGACCGTGAAGGAGCAAAAGCGCGCATACCGCTGAGCGCGCGCCATCACCGGACATGATACGCATGCGCCGATTCGGCATCACATTCGCACTCGCCGCCGCGACGATCGCCGCCAGTCCGATCGCGCCGGCGCGCGCCGACTCCTTCGCTCCGTGGAAGAGCGACGTTCGCGTGGGCGACGCAACCCTCGCGGAGCACCGGCACGATCGCGAGCGCCACATCCATCGCCATGCGCACGCGTCCACGCCGGCATCATCGCCGATCCGCCGCGGATACCGGACGGTGTACAGCGGCCCGCAGGGCGGCGCGTTTTTCCTCATCAGGTTTTTTCAAATGGTGATATCGCCGCAGGACGGCCCCAACTGCCGATACAACCCGACCTGCAGCGGCTACGGCCGCCAGGCGGTCGAGATGCACGGCGGTTTCGTGGGCGCCCTTCTCGCCGGCGACCGAATCCTACGCTGCAACCCGTACGCCCCCATCGGCGACGATCCGGTCCCGCGCGCCATCACCGGAAAATAGCATGTCCGTACGAACACCGGGACCGGCCCTGCTGTGCCTCGCGCTCTGTGCGACCCTCGCGGTTCCGCTTTTCGCGCAACCGGCCCGTCACGAAACCCGGGACGACTTCTTCGTCGCGCAACGACGGCTCATCTGGCAGCACTTCAACGGCGGACGGCACTTCGACTGCATCGCCGAGACCCGGCGGCTCCTCGCCTATCAAAACCTGACGCCGGCGGACCGGGCGCCCTATGAGTACTTCATTGACGTGAACTACTTTCTGGGCGGGCAATATCGCACGGTGGCCGCGAAGGCGGGATCATCCGACGGACGCGGGAGCTACTCGATCGCCACTTCGATTCTCGCGTCCCAGGCCCTGTATCGGCTGGGCCGCCAGGACGCCGCGCTGGGCGAGCTGGCGCGATGGGACTATGCGGGCCTCACGGAACGTGACCGACGCGAGGTCTTCTTCCGGAGGAGCGAGATTCTGGTGCGCGACTATCGCTATCAACAACTCCAGGACGAGATCGCACAGGCCCGCAGGCACCTTCCCGATAGTTCGTCCGCCCCCATGAGCGACGCGGTTGCGCGTCATCGCGACGCGGGGAGGAAGATGCCCTGGCTCGCGGCAGTCATGTCGGTAGCGCTTCCGGGAAGCGGACAGGCCTATGCGGGCAAATATGCCGCCGGCCTCATCAGCCTGGCGGCGATCGCCGTGACAGGCTACGGCGCCTATCACTTCCATAGCCGCGGCGAGTGGAACCTCGCCTACACCTGCGGCTTCTTCGCCGCGCTCTTTTACGGGGGGACCGTGTACGGCGCCTACAATGCAGCGCTCAACGCCAACCGAACGGCCGATGACGCCTTCAACCAGGCGTTCATTAAAAACCACCTGCCCGCCTATCGTCCCGCCTCATTTATGGGGCGCCCGTCGGGGGTGCGGCCGTGAGCCGTCGCACGCAACACGCGGCAGGTGCGGCCATCTGCTCGCGCACATGGCGATATCGATTCCGCCACGCGCTCCCGTTCGCACTCGCGGTTTCGCTGGCGCTCACGACACTCGCGGCCCGTCCCCTCGCGGCGGGCGAGCGCGAGCTGATCACCCTCGCCGAGATGCACCTCCGCAACCGGGAATACCACAGCGCCGTGACCGAGCTCATGCGCTATCAGCACCTTCATCCCCTGGGCGCGCTCTATCCGCGCAGCCTGCTCCTGATGAGCACGGCATACTTCGAGGGCAACAACTACACCCGCGCGATCGACACCGCGCGGTTATGTTACGACCGGTTTCGCAACAACCCCGAGGGCGAGGAGGCCCTCTACCGCTTGGGACACATGCGCCTGCTCACGGGTTCGGCGTTCATGTCGTTTTCCACGTTCGACGAATACATAGCGCTGTATCCGCAGGGGCGCTTCAGCGAGACCGTGCTGGCCGAGCGCCCGTACGCGCACCTGCTCGCCTTTGAAATTGACGACGCCAAGTCCGAGATCGAGAACTACCGTCGCCAGTACCCCGCGGGCGCCTATCTGGCCGCCATGGACGAGCTCGATGGGCTCATTGCCGCGGAAGAGGGCCGGCCTAAAAAGAAGATGTGGGTCGCGGTGCTGGGCTCGGTGTTCATTCCCGGTTTTGGAAACTTCTATACGGAGAATTACTGGACCGGTCTCCTCTCGTTCCTTTCGAACGGCGTCCTCATCTATCTGATCTACGACGCCGCCGTGCACCGCGACACATTCCGGATGGTGTTCTTCGGGCTGCTCGAGCTCTCGTTTTACCAGTGGTCCATCATCTCGGCGGTGAACAACGTATACGAATACAACTACCCCGAGGATTTTCGGCGGGGGATACGGCTGTCGCTCTCGAAGCGTTTTTAGTTTGCATTTTCGGGATTGCGGGATACAAACGGCACAGGGGCACCGGCATGGATGATTTTCTCGAAAACCCGGAGGACGTGCTCGCGGCCGAGGAGGAGGAGCGCAGACGCTACTCAACCTACTACAAAACCATCGAGGGCATGCTCAAGGAGAACCGCCCCCTCGACGAGATCGCCGACAACATCATCAGCGGCACCTTCGAGGACTTCGACATTCAGAAGAAGGACTCGATCGACAAGTTCCTCGACTTCGTGTTTCTCAAGGTCAAAACCGGCGTTCCGCACATCATCAGCCTCGCCTATCCCGCCATGCGGATCACCGACAGCCAGCTCGAGGACAAGATCGAAAAGCTCATCAACCTCTACCTCCACCCGGAGATCATCTTCACCCTGCTCAAGTTCTTCACCCGCAACATCCACAATTCCGACACGAACCTGTACCTGGCGAACCTCATCACCTCCGAGGACATCATCCGATCGCTCTTCGACACCTTCGCCCTCTTCAAGGCCGATATCGCCATCGTGGACCCGAACCGGCGCACCCTGAACGTAAAACGGCTCCAGCAATTCCATCCGGGCACGGACAACCGCTTCTCGTCGCCCCTGGACGCCGCGGCGCGGTTCAAATACATTCTGGAGTTCATATCGCTCAAGCAGAACACCGGGCACATCTTCACTCGGGACAACCTCCAGCTCACCGGTCCCGGGCGAGGATAGGCGCGCAGGACCGGCCCAGGCGCGCGCATGCGATCGAAGGGGATGCGGTCGGCTACATGCCGACGCGGGGGATTTTTTCGATGACGCTATCGTCGCTCATAATCAGCTCGCGCACGTAGACGTTCTTATGGCGTCCGGTGTGCCGGATCTTCATGAAGTCGTTGAATTCCGGCTCGTAGCTTCTGATGAGCCAGAAGAGGATGTCCTTCATGTCCTGCTGGCTCTGGTCGACGATGGTGTACTTGAAATAAAGTTCACGTGTCGACAGCGCCTCCGCGCTTTCCCGAAGGCGGCTGAACATCGGGTCGAAGAGGTTCTTGATGGCGATCTTAAGTCCCTCGCGCCAGCAGTTATAAAACAGGATCGGGCGCGGATCGCGACTATCCTTCTTCTCCAGAAGGCACAGGATGCCGGTGAGCTCCGGCAGGATGCGCTGGGCCTCGTATTTGTCGTACTTGTACATCTTCGACCACATGATGGTGTAGTACGCGCCGCTTTCGTCGGTTTTCTTTTTCATGAGACCCCGGCTTCCCTCTTTTCCCTGAATTTCGCGATTAGCTCGTCGAGCACGGCCATAAGATTGCGGAGCCGTCGGGCGCCGTCGATCTCACGATGGATGCGATACCGGCGCGGGAAGCTCACGATAAAATAGTTCGCGACGAAATCGGAGAGCTGGCTCGGATTGTTGATGAATCCCAGCAGCCCGATGAGCTTGTCCGACTCCTTGACGTTGATAAGAAAGATGAGCTCCTGCGATTTTTTTCGAAGCTCGTTCACGATGCCGTCCCGGGCCCAGGCGCCGTTTTCCGGAACCGGGACATGCTCGGCGGTCAGGAACCGGTCGATCCGCCGCAGGCGAACGCGCGAAATGCCCTTGATGCCCACGGTCACGGTGTCCTCGGCAAGTTCGACCGATGTCACCTCCGACAGGGTGGCGACGCCGCGCCGGGCAAGCAGGATGTCGAAAAATCCGCGGATCGGCAGCGCGAGCACGCGATCGCCCGCCGCAAGGCCCCGGTGCCGTTTCTCCCGCGTACCGGTCGTGAGTGCGCAGGAGGGGAACACCACCTTCTTATACAGATACAGGATCGGCAACCGCTGCATGCATGTCCTCCGCGGGTGCCATCACACCCGATGGGAGGATTTTTTCCAATGGTTTTTTGGCCGCGGCTGATTTTTTGGTCGGGCTACTTGCGCATGTCCTCGCTGTAGATGTCGATCGCGTACGGAACGTTTTCGTCGATGATCGGCGAAATCTCCTCCTGGCGCGCCTTGAACGAGCGCGCGAGGTTCACCCGCGCAAACTCGCTTTCGCGCCGCAGGCGGGCCGCATAGTCGATCGACTTCCAGTAGCAGATGGTACTCTTGCTCTCGTTGTTCTGCCGCTGGTAGATGGCGCCCAGATTGTTGTACGCCGAGGCGAGCGTCTGGAAAATCCGGACGTGCGCGGCCTTCTCCGGATGCACGGCCGTGAGGCGCTCGGCCTGGTGCTCGAACACCGATATGAGCTTGAGGAACTCGCCCTTGCTGGCCTCGAGGTTGTCCAAGTGATAGAACGCGTTCCCGACGGCGTACATCAGCTCCGGCCGCGCGGAAAAATCCTCGTACAGGTTGAGCCAGCTCTCCAGCGCCTTTTCGTAGTTCTCGAACAGGCCCTTCATGTAGTAGATGCGGCCCAGATTGTAGAAGAGCTCGGAGGACTTAAACCCCTCCTGCACGGCAAGCTCGTACTTGTCGCGCGCGATGCGATAGTTTGCGAACTTCTCGACGTCCTGATCGAGCTCGCGGTCCTCGATCTCGTCGCCGAATCGGTGGCGCACCTTGTCGAAGAAATAGTAGAAGACGTTGCCGATCATCGCATAGGTCTTCCCCAGGCTCTCGGTCTCGGCGTAGAAATCCTCCCGCATGAAGTCCGCCGGCGAGGAATAGGCCTTGATGGCGCGGTTGAAGTTCTGGTAGGCCTGCACCGGCTCCTTCACGTGCAGGTGGTACTCGCCCATCAGGTGATAGGCGGCGAAATACTGCTGGTCGCGCGCCTCGGCCCGCTTGATCGCGCGCTTGAGGTTCTCCATCATGAGTTTGGGGTTGTCCTGCGCGCGCGCCAAAAGGGCCAGATGGACGTAGAGCGGCGGATAGTCGGCGTCCCGCTCGGCGAGGGCCGAGAGCACGGACCGGACGACGGGATACGGGTTGTCCGCGATGTCCTTGAGGCGCGGCGACTCGACGCCGTAATCGACGCGGATATTCATCCGGTCGGTGCGCTTCTTGCCCAGGTAGTACGAGGCCAGCTTCGCCAAGAGCGGCGACGGGAGCTTGACCATCAGATCCTTGTCCTGCAGGTCCGAGTGAACCGTGAGGACCTCGGGGAAATTGTCCCGGTCGATAAACAGGTCAAGAAGCCCCGAGTAGCCCACCACGGACTTCCGGTCGATTTTCAGGATGTTCTCGTAGTACTGGCGCGCCTTGAGGTATTGCCCCTGGTACTTGTAGGCGTTTCCGATCCCGAAGAGCGCCGTGATGTTCTTGGGCTCGCGATTGAGGACGCGCCGATAGAAGTCCACCGCGACATCGAGCTGGGTTTCGGCGGACCCCACCGGCGGAACCTCCTTGTAGTACCAGTCCTTGAGGCGCGGCCGTATCTGCTTGAAGTAGCCTTCGGGGATGCGCGAAAAGAAATATCCCAGCGAATTGAGCGTCTCCGGATGAACGGGATCGATGCGGTAGGCGGCGTTCAGCTTCCGAAGCGACAGGTCGAACTCGCGCTTGTCGAAATAGGCGCGCGCATATTCGTTGTAGCCCCGGAGGTAGTCCTTTTTATAGTTCTCGTCGACAAACGTGAACAGCTCCTCCGCCTTGGTATAATCCTTCACCTTCTTGGTGACCGGATCGCCCGGCTCGCGGATGAGCGCCACGCCCTTCGCGATGTAGCGCTCGGCCATGTACGGCTTGTACCAGAATTGATATAGAACGACCACCAGGACCGCCGTGACGGCCGCAGCCGCGCCGAATATCTTGGTGAGAAACAGCAGCTTTTTCTGGCGCTCGATGCCGTCCTTGGTGTACTCGGGACGGCCGGCGATGACCCGGCGCCCGGCGGCGCCTGCGGCGGGCTCAGATATGTCGATGGTTTTACCCAGCTTGTTCTGGACGATCTTGAGCACCGCATCTTCGGACTTGCCCGTGATGATCGCGTCCAGCACCTGGCGCGCGTCCTGCTCGGGCAATACGTCGTTCAGGATGATGTCCCTGACCGCCTTGCGGAGGTTGGGGTGCAGGAGGGTGAGGCCGTTTTTCAGTTTTTTCAGGTCCCGATCGCTCAGGTCCAGGCCGTCGCGCTGCTCCTCGCGGCGCGCGCCCTTTGCGGGCTTTTCCTTCGGCGGCGCGCTTTCCCGTTCGCGAGCGGGTTCCGTAAAGGACGCGGCCTTCGTCTGGGAAGGTTCGGCCATGCCAAAATCATCATCGTAGGCGCCGGCGGCAATGGCCGGCTCCTCCTTGGCGACGATGTCGTCAATTTCGTCAATTGAGGGAATATCGCCGAAACCGTCATCGTCGGCGACTTCGCGTTTCTCGGCGGCGCGGGGGGCGGTCTCGGATTCCGCCCGGGATGGCGCGGCAAGGGCGTCGTCATCGAATGACGGCAGTTCCTCGTCGAACGACATCGGCGCTTCGTCCGCGGCCGTGCGGGATTTTTCCGGGATGGTTTTCTCAGCGGCGGAGAAATCATCCAGCCCGCCGAGATCGATCTCCGGTATGTCCTCGTCCTTCGCTTCGGGCATCTCACCGGCCTCGTCAAAAGAGATGTCCGAAAGATCGGGAATGTCTGATTCGGCGTCGCCGCCGATGCTCACGCCCTTCCCCGCCTCGCGTGGCTTTTCCGCCGGCATGTCGAAATCGTCGAACGATGCCAGTTCGTCACCATCGGCCGGCACCGCCTCGTTCTCTCGGGCCTCGTCGCCCGATACCGCCTCGCCGGCGGCAAGCGCTTCAAGTTCATCGAGGGTTGAGGGCTCTTCATCGCCCTCCGCGGGTTTCGTCTTTGGCTTGTATTTGAACGCGGGCTTTTCGTCGGCAACCTCATCCAGGTCTGCGGTCGAGAGCGTATCAAGCTCGTCCGCCTCGTCTCGCGCTTCAGGGGACCGGGGACGCCGCTCATCATCGCGTACCAGCGAATCGAGATCGTCGAATTCGCCGGCCCCGGACGGCTCCGCCGGCTCCGCCACCTCCTGGACCATATCGGTGATGTCCACGATGTCCTCGTCTTCCGGCATGTCCCGGTCGATATCGGCGACATCGTCCTCCATCTCGCGATACGCCCCGGCCTCCCGATCGTCGTCTTGGAACTCCTCGGGTAGGCTCTCGCGCTCCAGTGTGGCCGTCTTCGTGAATCCGGACATCAGGCGGTCCGTCTCGGTATCGACGAAGGAGAGAATACGGTCGATCTCCTTCTGCTCGTCCGCGGTGTAGGATATTCGTTCTTCTTTATCGCCCATGGTCCTGTCCTGGCTGCCGCAGTCGGGAGCCGCACCCGGGTCCGCCCACACGACGGTCCCCTGAGAGGCCTCCCCTTCCTGTACCTATCGACATTTTTTGCACAATTATAAAGTACATAAAGCGCCCGCCACCGTCATTATCGCCGTCGCGAAATGAGACCGAATCCCCTTGGCGCGGAAAATTGTTTCAGAAATCCGGGCGGCCCTATCGACATTCATAGTATCGAAATATGGTTTCTCGGGGTACTTGATGATACCGCTCATCCCGCGCCTGAAGACGCTCGCCTGCGTGCTGCCGATCCTGTTCACCGCCTTCACCCCCCCGACGGGAGATCGCGGCGACACCGGCGTTCCGACCGAATACTATTACGCGCTGCAGTCGCTCAAACAGGCCGCGCCGCCCCGTGTGGTCGACATGATCAAGACCGACAATGCCCGGCTGGGCAAACGGGTGATCCGCCGCGGCACCCTCGTCACCTACAGCAATCGGAAGGCCGCATCCGTCCGGATCGCGGGCGACTTCAACGCCTGGAAGCCCGTTCCCATGACACGCAGCGCATCGGGCGTCTGGTATCACTTCCTCCCGTTCGGAAACCGCGCCGTCGGCGATTCGGCCGGGAACGAGAGCGAACACGCCCCCTCGTCCGCGCCGCCAATCCGCTATAAATTCGCGGTGGACGGCATCTGGATCGCCGATCCCCTCAATCCCGACCGCATCGATGACGGCGCCGGCTCCTTCGTTTCGCGCATCGCCCCGGGAACGAGGCCGGAAAACCGCCACGACAGCTACCGCATCATCGGCCGAGGCACCGTCGAATTCCGTTGCTACCACCCCAACGCCAGCTATGTCGCGGTGGTGGGCGACTTCAACGCATGGAACCCGGAAAACGACGTCCTCAAGAAAACCAGCGCCGGGTTCTGGCGGCTCACCAAGCGCCTGTCGCCGGGAACCTACCGGTACCAGTACATCATTGACGGCGTCTGGCGGCCCGACATCTACAATGCGAAATCATCCGGCGACGGCATGGGCGGCATCAGCTCCCTGCTGGTGGTACGCTAGGCACCGCCGCGACAGGCAGCACTCCGCACAGCGCGGCCTCGTTCGGCACACGTACTTCCCGTGATTCACGATAAGCGCATGGAACTCGTTGTACTCCCCCACCCCGCCCCGAAAGCGGCGATGAAACAAACCCTGAACATCATGATATGATTCCCCGCCGCCGATGATCCCCAGGCGGCCCAGCAGGCGTACGGTGTAGGCGTCAACGACGAACAGTTTCCGGCCGAGCGCGTAGAGCAGGATCGAGTCGGCGGTCTCGGGTCCGATGCCCGAGACGGCAAGAAGCTCGCGTCGGAGCCGCTCGGTATCGACACCGTGCAATCGCGCAAACGAGTAACGATACCCCGCAAACCAGGCGAGGAAGTTCTTGAGCTTGATCGCCTTCTGGTTGTAGTAGCCCGTCGAGCGTATGAGCGGGGCGATGCGCGGAGCCGGGATGGCGTCCAGCGCGCGGGGGGCGAGCAGGCGCTTCTCCTTGAGTTGCGCGATCGCCGTTTCCACGTTGGTCCAGGCGACGTTTTGCGTGAGAATGGCGCCGATGGCGATCTCGAAGGGAGTGTCCCCCGGCCACCAGTGCTGCGGCCCGTATGCGCGCAGGAGCGCGCGAAAGACCCGATTGAGCGAAAGCGGGGCGTTCAGAGGCTCACCGGGAGGCGTTTTGATTCCGAGCGGTCCACCATCACCACGCCGTCCTCCTTGTATTTCTTGAGGATGAAGTGCGTCACGGTCGACTGAATGTTCTTGATGGTCGAGAGCTTCTCGGAGACGAAGAGCGACACCTCGCGCAGGTTGGGGCCCTCCACCTGGATCAGCAGGTCGTAGCTGCCGGAGAGCAGGTAGACCGAATTGACCTCGGGGAACCGGTAGATGTCCTCCGCGATGGCGTCGAAGCCCACGCCGCGCATCGGCGTGACCTTCACCTCGATGAGCGCGCGCACCTCGTCATGCTTGATCCGCTCCCAGTTGATCTGCGACTTGTACCGCACGATGATGCGGTCCTTCTCGAGCCGCTTGATGGCCTTGGCCACCTCCGCCTCCTTCACCGCGAGCTGGCGGGCGATATCGGCGTGGGACGTCTTCGCGTTGTCGTTGAGTATCTCCAGAATGTTCACGCTGAGCTGGTCGATCTTATATGGCTTCATGGTCCCCCGGTTTTCGCTCGATCTATATGGCGTTCATCATGCGCACCAAACGCGGAAGCATGATGGCGCCGCAGGCGCGAATACACCATTGGCGAGGAAATGCATTATTTCAAGAAAATAATTTGCCAGAATGGAAAATATCCGACATAATGCGCCATGGCGAAATCGTTGCCGATCCTCATCATCGTCCCCCACGGGGGCTATCGCGTTCCCGACGAGCTCAAGGGCTATGAGCGCGTGAACCGCTTCGATCTGTTCTACAGCGCTGATTCCTGCGCCAACGACCTCTTCGCCTTCGGGGACCGCGGGGCGACGGTGATCTCCACGGACATCTCGCGACTGTTCGTGGATGTGGACCGTCCGCACACCCTGCTCCCGCCCGGCTCGGACGACGGCGTCATCAAGCGTGAGACGCCGGCCGGCAAGCCCGTGTTCGACGAGGGCGCCTTCCCCGACGAGATCGCGATCGCAAACCTCATCCGCCGCTACCACCTTCCCTTTCACACGCAGGTCGAGGCGGCGACGCAGTCGGTCGGCCATGCGCTCATCATCGACTGCCACGTGATGATGCCCGTGGGCCCGAAGTCGGCCGCCGACGCCGGCCGCCCGCGCCCACTGGTGACCGTCGAAAACGCCGCGCACGGCCGCTCCGGCCGCTACACGACCTGTCCCGACGAACTCGCGGGCGCGCTCAAACAGGCGCTGGAGAAATCCTTCGAGAGCGAGCCGGCCAGCGTAGCCGGACGGATCGCCATCAACACGCCGAGCTTCAACGGGCACATCCTGAACCGCTACGGGAACGCCGGCATACCGATGTTGCGCCTGTCGGTGTCTCGCTCGCTCTTTTTCACCGAGCGATATTTCAACGAGACGACGATGCGGGTGGACGCCGCGCGCATTTCCGCGCTGCGCGAGCGCCTCTGGGGCGGGATCGAACGGTTTTTCGGTAAGTACTTCTAGAAGGCCCGTCCGCGGTATCCCTTCGCCTCCCAGAGCGTTACCACGCCCACGACGCGCCCGGCGCGCACGGACGGAAACGACGCGACCCTCTCGAGGGAGTTGAAATGCCGTCGGATATTGTTCGGGATCTCCTCGCCCAGCCACACGAACAGGTAGTCCTGACCGACGAGCGTGGCATCGCGATACACAAAGGAATAGAGGGTGTCGTGATAGCCGGCAACCGATATGGCGACGGCCTCGCGGTCCGGGCGAAGGTAGAGATTGACCATCGACGGGATCTGGTAATTGGCCGACATCATTCGAAGGGACCGATAGCGCGGCTCCCGCTCGAGAAACTCCCGCACGGGACCCGCAAGCGCCTGGTAGGCGTAATAGCGGTTCGTGACATCCTTCCCGGCCGGAATCGCGATGGGCGAATACACCACCTGGACGACCGCGACGGCGATGAGCGCGCACGAAGCCGCCACCTGCACGGCAAACAGCGTCCGAAGACGCTCCCAGTGTTCCGCGATGTGCATCCCCGCAAGCATGATTCCGCCGAAGAAGGCCGGCGCCGGCCAGTTGGCCTCGTAGCGGCTAAACATTGACTGGACCATGAAATACCCCAGGGGGACGGCGGCGGTGATGGCGAAAAAGAGACGGCGCGGATCGACCGCCCTCGCGCGTATGCGGTTCACGATCGCCTGGCCGGGAAGATGGATCGCAAAGAAAAACAGGATGGGAAACAACAGCCCCGCCTGCGCGCCCCAGAGATCGAAGAAGCTTTTAATGCCGCCCGGGCGGAACACGTGCGCGCCCTGGTAGCGAATGAAAGCCAGGTCGTTCTGGAAATTCCACACCAAAAACGGCGAGAAGACGGCGGCGGCGATGATGAACGACAGATAGAATTCGCGGCACCGGAGATATGCCCGCTTATCCGGCGCAATGAGCGGAAAGAGGAATACGCCCAGCGCGGGAAAGACCACCGATATCTTCGAGAGCATCGCAAGCCCCAGCATGATTCCCGCGGGATAGAAATAATACCGGTGCGAAAAGAACGCCGCATAATACAGCATGAGCGCCAGCATCATGAAAAACACCATGGGCGTATCCGGGGTGACGACGACCGACCCGGCGAAATAGAGCAGCGTCGTCATTGAAATCAGGAAGAGCGCCCAGCCGGCGCGCGGCGAATGGAAGCGCGCCCCGAACCAGAAGAGCGCGATCGAGAGCAGCGACAGGAGCGCCACCGAGCCGGCGCGCACGCCGAAGGCCGTTTCGCCGAAGGCGGCCGTGGAGGCGCGCACCAAGAGCGCCACGACCGGCCCGTGGTCGATGTAGCCGGGTGCGAGATGCCGCGAATACATGCCGTAGTAGGCCTCGTCGTCGATCACCATGGTCGACGAGATAAAATGCAGCTTCACGGCGGTGAACAGGACAAACACCGCGGCGGCGAGGACGAGATATTTTTTCATACCGGAGCTGGTCCCGATCGCGTCGTACCCATCAAGCAAAAAATATTAGTATTGACCAAAAATCTTTCCGACGGCAATTGACAAATCTGTGCGGAGGGTTCGGCATGCCGCGATTCTATATTCCATCTCCGACGATCGTCGACGGGCGCGTGCGCATCGACGGCGATCTCTTCCATCACGCCGTTCGCGTCCGCCGCGCGGGCCCGGGCGAGATCGTCGAGTATACGACCGCACACGGCGATGCCTATCGGGCGGCGATAGTCGAGATATCCGCCGACAGCGCGCTTTTGGAAATCATTGACAAAATCGACACGCGCTTTTCATGTGTAAATATCGTTGCGGCCGTGGCCCTGCTCAAGGGGAAGAAGTTCGACCTGGTGGTACAGAAGGCCGTCGAGGCGGGCGTGGCGGGCATTCAGCCGATGATCACCGAACGGTCCATCCCGCGGCTGGAGGACGACGGCGAGAGCCGCCTCAACCGTTGGCGTCGCATCGCCGCCGAGGCGGCGCAGCAGTGCCAGCGAGGGACGCCGCCCCCGGTTTTCGCGATACGCGACTTCCACGAGGTCATCGCGGGCTTCGCCGAAAGCGTTCGAATGATCGCGCATCTGGACCCTCGCGCCCGGGACCTCAAGGAGTTCCTCAGGTCGCGTCCGACGTCGGTCGACGACGGGCGCGCCGGGACCGTACTCATCGGCCCCGAGGGCGGGTTTTCCGAGCGCGAATGCGCCGCGGCGCGTGACGCCGGATGGGAGGCGGTCATTCTCGGCGGAACGCAGATGCGCGCAGAGACGGCGGCCATCGTTCTGCCGGCCATTCTCATCTACGAATGGAGCTAGCGAGATGAAAATCAAGGTAAACGGTATCGCCATCGAGTTCTACAAGACCTCGCTCTTGGACCTGGTTGTCCAGTACCGTTTCAATCCCGATAAAATCGTCGTTGAGCGAAACGGCGCCATCGTATCGCCGGAAAGCTATCCGGCCATTCACCTCCAGGACGGCGACTTGATCGATATCGCCCGATCCACCGGGAAAAAGTAGCGCGCCCAACCCTGTCCCGCGCACCGCCACTGCGATCCTGCGCCCGCATCATGGAAGAATCATCCCGCACATCGACTGCGCTCCACAACGAACTCCGGGACCTGCGCGCGTCCTGGCGCCAAGTCCGCATGGAGCGCCTCGGCATCAAGCGCACCCTCGAGGGAAGCGGCATCGACGCGAGGACGATTCGGCGATCGCCCGCGTACCGCCGACTGGTCAAGGAGCAACACCGCCTTTCTACGCGGATCAGGCACATTGAAAAAAAACTGCATCGCGCGAACGCGATCCGGATCGGCCATGACACCACGAAGACGTAACCGCCCGCAGCTCGTCTATTGCGACGAGCGCGATCGCATCTACGAACACCCGTCGCTCGAACCCGCCTTCCGGAGCGGCACCCGCTTCGTTCCGGTCGATCCCGCCGAGCTCATCGAGCTCCCTTTCGGTAGCCACATCCTCTCGCTCCCGGGACGCCGTCCCGTGGCGCGCAGGAAGAGGACCGACGCATTCGAGTGTATTCCCGATGACGACGCGGGCGTCCCGATTGTCGCCGCCGCATCGTTCCTGAGCTCGGGGTATCTCCGGACCTTTCTTCCCGGTTATACCGTAACCGCCGACGCGCCGACGCTTCCGCTCTGGGCATATGCCGGCGTCGCCATCGTCGACGGGGAGTACGCCGTCCCCGCCATGCGGATCGACGAAGATCCGCGATCCGATCCCGAGCTGCACCTGGACGATGCGGCGCTTACACGCGCCCAACGGTCGCTCGCACAACGCCTTCCGGACAATCGCCTCGTTCGCCAACTTGCGCATTGCTCCACCGAGTACCGCTGCCTCTGCGCGCGCAATTTTTTCCTGGGGCGCTTCGAGGCGCCCGTTCCCACCACGCCCGCGTGCAATGCCGCCTGCGTTGGCTGCCTGTCGTTGCAGGAGGACTCCGGGTTTTGCCATTCGCAGGACCGGCTCGACTTCTCGCCGACGCCCGAAGAGATCGCGGAGGTGATCCTGCATCACTTCTCGCGCGTGCCGGACGGCGTCGCGAGCTTCGGGCAGGGATGCGAGGGGGAGCCGCTGCTGCGGGCGCGCGATCTGTCGCGAGCGATCGAACTGGTGCGTGCGCACACCGCGCGGGGCACTATCAACCTGAACACGAACGGATCGCTCCCCGACCGGATCCCGGACCTGCGGGCGGCGGGCCTGGACTCGATACGCATCAGCCTCAACTCGCCCACGGAGCGCTACTACAACCGCTATGTCCGCTCGTCGTCGTTTTCCTTCACCGACATGCGTCGATCGGTCGAAACGGCGCTCGGGTGCGGTCTATTCGTATCGCTCAACCTGTTCTTCCTGCCGGGTTTTACCGACATGGAAAGCGAGGTCGATTCGCTTTTCGCCTTCCTGCGCGATCACCCGGTGCACATGATACAGACCCGGAACCTCAACATCGACCCGGACCTGTATTGGACGGCGATCGGCGTCGAGGAGACGAACGCCATCGGCATCAGGACACTGTGCGCGACGCTGCGGGAGCGGCATCCGGCGATCCGCCTCGGGTATTACAATCCCCCGCGCGAAAAATTCGGATTTAGTAATTGACGACGCAGCGCGCCCGATGGGATCATGCGGCATGAAAAAATTCATCTATGCCATGCTCGCGCTCTCGATCGCCGGTGTCGCCCTGAGCGCGTATCTCACCGTTGAGCACTACTATCCCGAGATCGGCTCCGCCCTGCGCCTCTGCGGGGACGACCTGAACAGCGCCTGCGCGTCCCTGCGCAACTCGCCCTACTCCAGCGTGTTCGGAGTTCCGATCGCGGGGATCGGCCTCCTGTTCTATTTGTTTATCCTGTTTACCGTACTCGTCGCGGATTATGCGGGCGAACGGTATTATACGTACGCGGCGATCATCGCCCTTCCGGCAACGGCGCTGGCGCTCGCGGTCGATATTGCGCTCGCGATCATCCTCGTCGTCACGGGCCTGTTTTGCGGCTTCTGCATCGCCACCTACGGCGTGACCGCGCTCATGTTTGCAACAAGCATTCTCTGGTACCGGTTCGCCCTTCGCGACGCGCCGGGGGGCCTTCGCGGCACCGTTCGCCAACTCGTCAACGCCGATGAATCGGGGCCGGACCGTCGGGCGGCCGTATCGCTCTACGTGATCTTCGGCTTCCTGCTCCTGTTCACCGTGTTCTCGTTCAATTATATTCTCTTCCTCAAGACCTTCACGCCGGCGGCGCCGCGCGCGGCGGTCGATGAGCACCTGCGGACTTTCTACGCGGCCGCCCCCGAACGCCTGGAACTGCCGCCGAGCGCGCTTACGATCGGACCGGCAAATGCGCGGGTTCGGATCATCGCCTTCACGGACTTCCTGTGTTCCGCATGCTCTCATCTTTTCGAGGTCGAGAAGCAGTTGTTTGCGCAGTTCAAGGGCTCTCTCGCGGTCACCTACTACCATTACCCGCTTGACACCGACTGCAATCCGTTCGCGAAACGGACTACATATCCGCATTCCTGCAGCGCCGCGCGCGCGATGAGCGCAGCGGCGCAGAAGGGGTTTTTCCCCCGCTATCTCTCGCTGCATTTCAAATACTATCGGAAGATCTCCGGCGGGTACACAGCGGACACCGCGCGCGCGCTGGCGGACAGCATCGCCCCGGATCCGGGCTTCATGTCCCTCATGGGGTCGCCCGCCGTGTCGGCCATCATCGAGCGGGACGCGCGGCTGGCGGAAAAGCTCGGGATATCGGCTACGCCCACCCTGTTCATCAACGGCAGGCGGATGGTCGGCGTCCCCCCGGTCGAGCTCCTCAGCGCCATCATACGCCGGGAGTTGGGCGGCCAGTAACCGGGTTTTTTCTCAGAGCATGTCGTAGGGATCGATATCGATCTCGAGATAGACACCGCGCGACGCAAAGGCGCGCTTGCCCTCCGCCACGACCGCCCGAAGGGGATCAACCTCACGGGACTTTAACAGTATATGGCTGCGGTAGTTCCCCGCGATGCGATACAGCGGCGCCATTGACGGCCCCAGGAGCTGCACCGCTGCCTGCCGGCGTTTGATGATGCCGGCAAGCTCCCGCGCGAGCGACTGCACCGCGACCTCGACCTGCGACTCGTCCTTGCCCCGCACCAGCAGGCGCGCGATACGCGTGAACGGCGGATAGCCGAGCTCCCGACGCATCGAGAGTTCGTACCGGTAAAACCCCAGATAGTCGTGGCGCCGGAGAAACGAAAACAGGCGGTGCTCCTCGTTCAGGGTCTGGACGAGAACGCGACCGGCCTCGGCGCCGCGTCCGCAGCGTCCGGCCACCTGCACCAGGAGCGAGAAAACGCGCTCCGTCGCCCGATAGTCCGGCAGGCTCATGCCGATGTCCGCGAGGAGCACGCCCACCAGCGTCACGCCGTGGAAATCGAAGCCCTTGGCCACCATCTGCGTACCCAGCAGAATGTCGATCTCGCGCGCCTCCATGGCGGCGATGATGTCGGCCGCGGCGTTCTTCCGGCGGGTGCTGTCGAGGTCCATGCGCGCCAGGCGCGCGTCGGGGAAGGCCGCACGCACGGCCTCCTCGGCGCGCTGTGTGCCCGCACCCAACGACACGAGCGCCTCGGCCCCGCAGGCGGGACAGGACTCAGGCGCACCCTGCAGGTGGCCGCAATAATGACAGTGCAGGCGGTTGTCATTGTGCAATGTGAGACTGATGCTGCACTGCGGGCAGGATACGAACTGGCTGCACTCGTCGCAGATCATCACCGGCGCGAATCCGCGCCGATTGAGCAGGAAGATCGCCTGTCCGCCCGCGTCGATCGTCCGGCGCGTCGCAAGCCTGAGGCGCGACGAGAGCGCGTCCTGTCCGTCGCGCGCCTTGACCGTGACGATGTCGATCTCCGGCTGCTCGGCGGTCCCGTAGCGGGCCGTGAGGCGGTGCAGCCGCATCACCCCGCGCTCCGTCGAATACAGCGTCTCCACCGACGGCGTGGCCGAACCCATCACCAGGAGCGCATTCTCCGTGCGGCTCCGGTAAAAGGCCAGGCGTCGCGCATTGTAGCGGGGCGTGCTGTTCTCCTTATAGGAGCCGTCGTGCTCCTCGTCGATGACGATAAGCCCCAGGTCCGGGCAGGGCATGAAGACCGCCGAGCGCGTTCCCACCGCGATTCGCGCCTCGCCGTGAAAGAAGCGCATCCAGTTGTCGAAGCGCTGATTGGGGGTGAGGCGGCTGTGATACAAGACCAGGTCGCCGCCGAAAACATCGTGGATCCGCCGGAAGATCTGCGACGAGAGCGATATCTCCGGGACCATGACGAGGACCGACCGCCCCGCCTCGATGGTCAGTCGCGCGAGCTCGAGGTAGAGCTCGGTTTTGCCGCTCCCGGTGACCCCGAAGACCAGATGCGCGTTCTCCCCGCGCGCAGTTCCCTCAAGGATCGCGTCGCGGACAACCCGTTGTTCCTCGTTGAGCTCGATGGCGCGGCCGCCCTGCGTCGCGCTCGTATTGTCGCGCGAACGCGTTCCACGGCTCGTGCCGGCGGGCAGCGCCAGCGCCATCACCTCCCCCACCTCGGCCACATAGTGGCTCGCCGTGAAGCGCGCGAGATCGACGAGGCGCTCGTTGAACACCGGTTCGGGATCGATGCATTCGACGATGGGCTTGATGGGGGAGAAATCGGGGATGCGCGCGTGCACGTCGACGACGAAGGCGGTCATGCGGCGGCGGTTGAAATCGACGATGACGCGCATTCCGGGAACGACCGTCATCCCCTCCGGGACTGCATAGGTGAAGGGACCCTCGACGGGAGTGCCCACGTGCACGTCGGCATACACCGCGCGCCCCACCTTAACGGCCGGCGGACGGTTCGGCCAGTTTCGTGCGCAGCACTTTGAGCGTGTTCCATGCCGGCTTCTTCAAGTCCGGATTTTTCAAAAGGACGACCGGGTGCTCGATCGCGTACCAGAGTATGCCGCGCGAGCGATGGATGATCTTCTGGAGCGGCGCGAGCTCGCCCATCACCACCACGAAGCGGGGCGCACGCTCCTCGAGCTCGCGAGTGAGGACGGCGCGGCAGTTGTCGAACAGGGCGCCGGCCGATGAGGCGGATCCGGTGGGGTCGCATTTCACCAGCTCGGTCACATAACACTCCGCAAGGTCAATCCCGATGGCGCCCATCATCTTGGCGAGCAGCTCGTCGGCGTCGGCGGCGTAGAATTTTTTTTCGAAATCGGTGATCCGCGACGGCATGTTCAGGATAATCATGATCCCGTTCGCGCCGGAGCCGAAGGGCCCGCGTTTGCGCACCACGTTCTCGCACCGCGTGCACGCCGCACGCTCTTCACAATCGACACCGGGAGAGTCGGCGGGCGCATCGCGGACGATGCGGGGTGAGCGCTCATCGCCTGCGGCCAGCCAGGCGGACAGATAGGAACGCTCCTCGTCGGAGCGGTACCAGACCATGCCGCCGCACGGCGGCTGCTGTCGCACAAGCGCACGGAGCTCCTCGCGCGCGCCGCCCTCGAATTCGCGTGTCATCGGGGCACCGCCGTGGCGCATACTCCGCAGCGCGCCATCACAGGTCCTTGAAATCGCTTTCGATGAGCCGGACGAGCCGCTCCACCGCCTCGCGCTCCCGGTCCCCTACGGCCTTGATGAGCAAACGGCTGCCGGGCGTGATCGCGAGACCCAGCACGGACATGATGGACTTCCCGTTCGCCTCGATGTCGTCCTTGATGACGAACACCTCGCAGGGGTACTTCATCGCCTCCTTGACCAGCATCATGGCGGGCCGGGCGTGCACGCCCGCATTGCTGGTGATGCGCACCTCGCGCTCAGTCATGCGCGGCCCCCTCCTGCTTCATCCAGTTCTGGATGCGCATGTCGAGCTCGCTGGCCGAGAAGACGCCCATCTTCTTGAGGCGCCGGTTGAGCGCCGCGGTCTCGATGATGATGGGGATGTTTCGCCCCGGACGCACCGGTATGGTAATGTAGGGACTGTCTACATCGAGGATCGTATACACCTCCTCCTCGATGCCCAGGCGATCGTACTCCTTGCCGCTCTGCCATTCCTCGAGGAGCGCCACCAGCTCGATCCGCTTGCGGTTGCGCACCGAACGGATCCCGAAAATATCGCGGACGTTGATGATGCCGATGCCCCGAATCTCCATGTGGTGCTTGATGATCTCGGAGCCGCTTCCCATCAGTAGATACTCGTCCAGGCGCTTCACCTCGACGAGATCGTCGGCCACCAGCCGGTGCCCGCGCTCGATGAGCTCCAGCGCGCACTCGCTCTTGCCGATGCCGCTCTTGCCCGTGAGCAGTACGCCGATGCCGAACACCTCGACCAGCGTCCCGTGGAGCGTGATCGACGGGGAGTACGCCTCCTCGATGATGTGCGTGATAAGCGTGATGAGGCGCGTGGTCTCGAGACCGGTGAGCAGCACCGGTATGCCGCGCTCCTCGGAGAAGTCCAGGAAGATATCGTCGGGCCGCTCGCCGTGGCTGAAAATACAGCAGAGCATGTCGTACGAGAACAGCTTCTCGTACACCTCGCGCTTGCGCGCGTCGTCCAGGCCGTGTAAAAAGGCCGTCTCGCCCAGACCGAAGATCTGGATGCGGTCAAATGCGAAAAACTCATAAAAGCCGGCGAGCGTGAGGCCGGGACGGTTGATCTCGCTCCCCTTGATGACCTTGTCCAACCCCGCGGCCCCGGCAACCAGGGTAAGCCCGAGGTCGAGCTTGCCCTTGATTGAGATGAGGTCGGCGATACGGAACTTTTTTGCGCTCATCGGCGGGCACAGCCCCTAGAACGTGGGCACCATGAGGGAGAAGCGCTTTCCATCGCGGTAGATGATGTTCAGAAAATTCGTATCGGCATTGAAGAACGGAAGATGGGACGCGCCGTCGGCCACCAGCTTCTCGTAGGCCTGCGCCGGCGTGATCGACGGGAGCGTAACATCTTTATTCTTCACGTACTCGAAGCGCGGGCTTGCGGCGGATTCGTCAAGGATCTTGATGTCGTAGCCGATGAGTCCCTGGCCGGGGACGGCGTTGCCGCTGATGAATTCGAAGGGAACCTCGACCATGCGGTATCCCGCACCGTCCTTGAAGATGATCGAATAATTGCGGCTTGAATAATCGACATCGCTCTGCAGGTCCTGGATGCCCCGCTTGAACAGGATGAAGTCCCGTTTCTCGAGGCGCATCTCCAGAAAGGCCTCGATGGGATCGAGCGGCTTATTGCTCACCCGGTTCATGGTGAGCGTCACGGCCGAGGACGCAGAGACCTCTTTCTCTTCCATTTTCCCGAGGCCAACCGCCTTATGGCCCGAGTGGCGTTCCTTGTGGCGCACGATCTGCTTCTCGACCTTGTCGCAGAGCAGGTCGATCGACGAGTACATGTCGCCGGACCGCTCGCGGGCGTAGAATTGCACTCCGTCCCCGTTGATGAGGATTTCCATGACATGGTCCTGCCGCTCCAGGAACATGATGATGCTCGCGTCGAGCAGCTGGTGAAAATAGGTTTCGAGCTTTTTCACCTTCTTTTCGGCGTATTCGCGAATGCTCGGTGTGACGTCGAAATTTCTGCCGGTGATTTTTATATTCATGAATGTTCTCCTGTTTTGTAGATATGTATTCGCTTACGCATATGCGCCGGGGGGATATTGAGCTCCCCGCGGTATTTCGCCACGGTCCTTCGCGACGGGTGAATTCCCTGCTCGCGAATCCGTTCGCAGATATCCTCGTCGCTCAACGGGGCGCTCGGGTCCTCACCCGCGATCGTCTCCCTGATGAGCGCCTGCACCCGGTCCGAGGACGCCGCTTCGACACCCTCGTTTCCCACGCGGGAGACGAAAAAGCTCCGCATCTCGAAGATTCCCCAGGCGGTTTGCACGAACTTGTTGCTCATGGCCCTGCTGACGGTCGACTCATGATAGCCGAGATCGTCCGCGATTTCGCGGCACGTGAGCGGCCGCAAGTGCCCCGGACCCCGATCCAGAAAGGCCCGCTGGCGCTCCATGACGGCTCCCACAACCCGCGCAATCGTCGTGCGGCGGGTCCTGATGTTCTTGATGAGGTTCCGCGCCGACTGCAGTTTGTCCTGAATATATTCTTTGTGTTTTTTTTCAATTTTTTTTTCGTCGAGCAGGCGCGAATAATAGGAATTAATGTCGATATCGGGCAGCCAGTCGTCCTTCATCGTAACGGCGAGCTCTCCGCCGTCGAGGCGCGCCTCGACGTCCGGGACGATATAACGGGCGCCCTGCCGGGAAAATTGACGCCCGGGGAACGGGTCGAGGTGATGGAGCTTCTCGACGCGATCCATCACCGCCCCGATCTCAACACCCAGCGCCTTGGCGATGCGCTCGAACCGGACATTGTCCAGATCGTCGAAATGCCGCTCGATGATCTCGGCAAGGAGCGCGTCGTTCGGGTACTGCGCGCGCGCCTGCACCAGCAGGGCCTCGCGGGCGCCGGTCGTCGCGCACCCGGGCGGATCGAACTCCTGAATCACGCCCATCGCGTGAACGACGGCCTCGATCGGCACGCCGGCGCCCTCGGCGATCTCTCCGGGGGACAGTCGCACAAACCCGTTTTCATCAAGCGCGGTGATGATCCGCTCGAAGAGGTCCTCCTCCGCGATATCACGCGCAACGATGCGCGCCTGCCGCAGGAGCACGTCCTGCAGGGACTCGCCGTACCGGATGGTGTTCTCGATGAACCGCCGGTTGCTGTCGTCGTCCACATGGCCCGAATATGCGCTGTCGCCGTAGCGCTCGTATTCGATCGTGCCCTCACCCTTCTCGCCCGCCGGGGCCTCGTCGCCGCTCAGGCTGCGCTCGAGAAGTCCCTCCCGGTCGTCGGCGCTCCCGACGGTCGCCGCGCCCTCGGAGGAGGTTTCCTCCAGCACCGGGTTCTCCGTCAGTTCGGCGCGAATCATCTCCATGAGCTCCACGGTCGACAACTGCAGCATCTCGATGGACTGCCGCAGCGTCTGCGTGAGAAAGAGTTTCTGCGATTGCCGAAGCTCGAGTCTGGGTGACTGTGCCATCGCGCCTCCCTAGAGGGAGAACTCCTCCCCGAGGTATATCTCCCGGGCCTTCTTGCTGCGAATGAGCTGGTTCGCCTTGCCGCTGATGAGGATCTTCCCCTCATGAATGATGCACGAGCGGTCCGTGATGGTGAGGGTCTCGCGCACATTGTGGTCGGTGATGAGCACGCCGATCCCTCGCTCCTTCAGCGCACTGATGATGCTCTGGATGTCGGCCACGGCGATGGGGTCCACCCCGGCGAACGGCTCGTCGAGCAGGATGAAGTCCGGGTCGGTCACCAGGGTGCGCGCGATCTCGAGACGGCGCCGCTCGCCGCCGGAAAGGGTATAGGCCTTCTGGGGCGCGAGGTGCGATATCGACAGGTCCGAAAGGAGCCGCTCCCGCTTCTCCTCCATCTCCTGTTTGGTGAGGTCCTGCATCTCCAGGATGATGTCGAGGTTCTCGCGAACGGTGAGCTTGCGAAAAATGGACGCCTCCTGCGGAAGGTAGCCGATGCCCAGGCGCGCGCGTCGGTACATCGGCTCGTTGGTGATGTCGGTGTTGTTCAGGATGATCTTGCCCGCATCGGGCTTCACCAAGCCCACGACCATGTAGAAGGTCGTTGTCTTACCGGCGCCGTTTGGTCCCAACAGCCCCACGATCTCTCCCGACATGATCTCGAACGAGATCCGGTTGACCACGCGCCGCTTGTGGTAGATCTTCACCAGCGAGTCGAGCTCGAGAATCTTTCGGCCCGTCTTCCGCGCGTCCCCGTATGTGTCGCCGTTTTGCATGTCGCCTATCCCCGCGTACCCGCCGCCGGGCGTCTCAGTTGACGCCCGTGCCGTAGATGTTTCCGATCAATCGGACATTGTTGCTCTTCGTATTAAAATAGATCATGTTCGCCGTGAGGGTCGATCCCGCGCGCTCGATCCGCGAATTCCCCATGATGTACACCGCGTCCTCGCGCCGAAGGTAGCGCGCGACGTCGCCCCGAATCACCCCGTTGTCCTGATGGATCGAGACGTTCCCGTTGATGAACAGCTCCTCGATGTCCTGGAAGTACTCGATGTAATCGCCGTACATCCGCGCCTTCTCCTTGCCCGGGACCTTCGGATCGCGTATGATGATGACCGAATCGCCCGATATCGACGCGTACTTGTTCGCCTTGTTGTACAATAACCGCTTCCCCTTCACATCGACATGCTCCGCCGTATAGGTGATCACGATATCGTCGCCGAGCACCCGGTCGCCGTCCTTCCCCAGCATGTCGATCCGCTTCCCGGCGAAGGTCGCGTCGTCGCGCACGATGCGCGCGTTCCCCAGCACCGTGACCCGGCGTTCGGCCGCGTCCAGATACTCCGCGCGGTCGCCCGTGGTGATCGACCGGACGCGCCTCGGCGCACCGGTCTTCGCGTCCTTCTCGTCGGTGTAGGTCTCGATATAGACGTTTCCATCAAGCACGATGCGCCGCTCGCCGAGCTCATAGGAGAGCGTGGCGGCCCGAAAGATGTTCGGGCCCTTCTTCGCGATCGGCTTGATCTCGAACGAGACCACGTTCTCCCGTTTCCGATACACGGCGCGCTCCGACACGATCAGGATGTCGGCGTTCGTCACGCGCACGCCGCCCAAGGCCTCGGCGACCTCATCGTTGATGCGATAGATGACGCGCTTCGATCGCATGAGCACCGTCGAGCCGTCGTCGGAGCGGCGCGTGGTTATCTCGACCCCGCCGGTCAGTTCGATGTGGTTGTCCTTCCGCGTGAACAGCGCGCGGCTGGCACGAATGGTCGATTTCGTTTTGCCGTCGGAGATGCGGACGCCGCCCGTGCACTCCGCCGTGTCGCCCTGGGCGCCGCGGACCACGATCCTGCCCGTGCTCAGGCGCATCTGCCCCCAGGTGATCTCCGGATTTCCGCCGAGCTCGGTTTGATACATCTTCTTCCCGCCCACGATGCCCTGGAGCGCGCCCTTCACGGAACCGCCCGAAATGACGACGGGAACGTTCTTCTTTTTCTTGTTTTTCGCGGGGGCCGAAACGGCCGCAGGGTCGTTGGACCAGCAGAGGATCAGAGCGCCCGCCGCGATGAGTGCGACGATGATATTACCGCTTCTTGGCATGGGGCTTGTTCGGGATGATGGCGTCCGTCTCGGTCGCTTTCGCCGTCACCCGCCTCTTCAGTTCGAATGTTTCCAAATCGTAATTCGCCTTGAGGCCGATCCCCTCGATGACATCGCCATTGCTCATGACGATGCGGACGGGATCGTCCGTGTCCAGCACCTTGTCGTGATTGTTCCAGGTGATCGACGAGGTGACGAGCCGGTTTCCCGACGGCATCAGGGCGTCCACGTTTCCCGAGAGCACGATATTGCGGGAATTCGCCACGATGCGCGCCTCATCCGCGCGTACGGTCGCCGTGAGCTTGTTGTTCTGATAATAGCTGACCACGATCCCCCGCGCCACGGAGCGGTTCTCCGAAAAAAAATAGAGCGACTCCTCGGCCGCAAGCTCCCACAGCAGTTTCCCGTTCTGATAGTTCGTCGACTGGAAGTTCTTGATGCGCATGTCGGGGATGGCGCGCGCCGGCGACAGGAACCCGCCCTGACCGCACGCGACACACGCAACACAGAGGGCCACAGCGGGACCGATTCGTGCAAATACTTTCACCGATACTCCAATCACAATCGTTATGGTAAGGGTAATGCGAACTCGGGAGGATTTCAACAAAAAAAGCTCATACGGACCCGCTTTTCGCGGCGAGGATCAGGTCGCACACCTCGCGCACGGCCCCGTTCCCGCCGACATGCGCGGTCACGTGACGGGCGATGCGCAGCACCTCGTCGGCGGCGTCGGCAACGGCGATCGGTATGCCGACCAGCGCCAGTATCGGCAGGTCGTTCACGTCATCGCCGACATAGGCGATCTCGTGCGCGGATATCCCGGGGAGGAGTTTCTGCACCCGCGAAAGACCAGCGGCCTTGTCGATGACGCCCTGCAGCACCGCATCGTATTCCAGCTCGCGCAGGCGCGCTTCGACGATCTGCGAGGTCCGGCCGGTGATCACGGCGCACTTCACGCCGGCGGCCATCAGGCGCTTGATCCCGAGCCCGTCCCGGACATTGAAGCGCTTGATCGACTCGCCGTTCGCATCGTAATAGAGGCTCCCGTCGGTGAGCACGCCGTCGACGTCGGTGATGAGCATGCGCACGGCCTTCCAGTCGATCATCCGCCGGTCCCCTTCGCCAACCGGTCGATCTCGATGAGCGTCGCAAGGAGCGGCTCCACGCGGTCCAGATAGTATTGATTGGTCGCGTCGCAGAGCGCCTCGTCGGGACAGGGATGGACCTCCATGAACAGGCCATCCACGCCCGCCGCGACCGCGCTTCGCGCCAGAAGCGGCGCGTAGTCCCGCTCGCCGCCCGACTGCGTCCCGCCGCCGGGGAGCTGCGTGGAGTGCGTCGCGTCGAAGATGACGGGCACTCCCATCGCGCGCATGATGGCGAACGACCGCATGTCGACCACCAGGTTGTTGTAACCGAAGGTGTAGCCGCGTTCGATGATCCCGTAGCTTTCGCACCCCGACGCGGTGAGCTTCTCGACGATGGGCGCGACGTCGGACGGGGCGACGAACTGCCCCTTCTTCACGTTCACCGCGGCGCCGCTGCGTCCGGCCGCGATGAGCATGTCGGTCTGCCGGCACAAAAACGCCGGGATCTGGATCACGTCAACCGCGCCGGCGGCGATGCCGATCTCCTCCACCGAATGCACGTCGGTGGTCACGGGAACGCCGAACTGGCGGCGGACCTCGTCCAGGATCGCGAGGCCCGCGTCGATCCCCGGCCCGCGGAAGGAGGTGATGGAGCTCCGGTTCGCCTTATCGTACGATGATTTGAAGATGAAGAACAGGCCCAGCCGCGCGGCGATCTCGGTGAGTCGCTCGGCCGTGCGCAACACCAGGTCCCGCGACTCGATCACGCAGGGGCCCGCAATGAGGAAGAACCGCCCCGCCGGATCAACGACATGCCCGCACAGTTTCATTCGGATCCCGCCCCCTTCCCTTTCTGTGAGTCGATCGCGGCCTTGATGAATCCGACAAAGAGCGGATGCGGAGCGGTTGGCTTGGACTTGAACTCGGGGTGGTATTGCGTACACACAAGCCAGGGATGATCGCGGACCTCGACCACCTCGACCAAATTGCTTTTCGGATTGATCCCGCTGCACTGCATGCCGTTCTCCTCGAAGAGCTCGCGATAGCGCATGGTGAATTCGAAGCGGTGCCGGTGGCGCTCCATGACGCTCTCCCGGCCGTAGAGCGCGCGGGCCTTCGTGCCCTCGCGCAGATCGCACTGATAGGCGCCGAGCCGCATGGTGCCGCCCTTGGTCTCGATCATCTCCTGCTCCTCGAGCAGCGAGATGACGGGGTGCTCGGTCGCGGGATCGAACTCGGAGGAATTCGCCCCCTCGAGCCCGCAGGCATTGCGGGCGAACTCGATCACCGTGCACTGCATTCCCAGGCAGATGCCGAAAAGCGGTATCCCGTTCTTGCGCGCATAGGCGACCGTGGCGATCTTCCCCTCGATGCCGCGGTTCCCGAACCCGCCGGGGATCAGGATGCCGTCCACCTTCTGGAAGAGGCCCTTCACGTTGAGCTTGTGCTTCTTCTCGATGTCCTCGGAGTCGATGCGCACGATTTCGAGCGTGGCGCGGTTCGCCACCGCGCCGTGCCCCAGCGCCTCGTAGATGGAGCGGTACGAGTCTTGCAGCGAGATGTATTTCCCGACCACCGCGATCCGCACCGTGACCTGCGGATCGTGCAGCGAGTCCATGAAGGAGTCCCAGGCGGGGATCGAAAGCTCGGTGGGCGCGAGGCCGAAGTGCTCCAGCACGATCGCGTCGTAGCCGTTCTCATGGAGCATGCGCGGTATCTCGTAGATGGAGCTCGCGATGTCGACCGCCGAGATCACGTGACGCTCGGACACGTTGCAGAAGAGCGATATCTTGCTTTTCATGTCAGCGGAGAGCGGCCGGTTCGTCCGGCACAGCAGTATATCCGGGATGATCCCCAGCTCCATGAGCTCCTTTACCGAGTGCTGCGTGGGCTTGGTCTTCTGCTCGCCGGCCACGGTGATGGTGGGGATGAGCGTAAGATGCACGTTGAGCACGCGCGCGACGCCGAGGTCGTGGCGGATCTGACGGATGGCCTCCAGGAAGGGGATCGACTCGATGTCGCCCACGGTCCCGCCGATCTCCACGAGCACGAAATCGAGATCGTCGTCGGTGGCCACATCGTAGATGCGCTTCTTGATCTCGTTGGTGATATGCGGGATCACCTGGACCGTCTTCCCCAGATAGTCGCCGCGTCGCTCCCGCTCGATGACCGCATGATAGATCTGCCCCGTGGAGACCGAGTTCTTCCGCGTGAGGCGGGCGTTGGTCATGCGCTCGTAGTAGCCCAGATCGAGGTCCGTCTCCGCGCCGTCCTCGGTCACGTACACCTCGCCGTGCTGGAAGGGGCTCATCGTCCCCGGATCGATATTGATGTACGGGTCCATCTTGATGAGCGAGACGCGGTAGCCGTGCCCCTCGAGGAGCAGCCCGAGCGAGGCGGTCGAGATCCCCTTCCCCAGCGACGAGCATACGCCGCCGGTCACAAAAATAAAACGGGTGTGTTTCGTGTTCATAGGTTGATGGCGCCGCCCTCAGGTCGACTGTGGCGATACGGTGCGGGTGCCCGCCCATCGCCGAGTCACAGGCTTCACGGCGAAGATGATTCCGTCAATGATGATTTTGGAAATTTCATAAAACATGGCTTGACAAATACCTTTTTGAAACGCTACCAATGTTCACACGGTTCCGCGGGGGACAAAAATGTCCCGCACCGCGGCCCGGACACGATACGACGGCGGGCGCCAATGAGCGAAAAGCGAAAATATCGACGATACGCGTGCGACATCAAGACGACCTTCGAATTCTTCGAGGGCGATCCCGACACGGTCGACGTCACCATCACCATACCCTCCAACGGCGCCGGGCGCATCATCGACATCAGCCGCGGCGGCGTGTTCATCGCCTCGAACGATCGCGTGAGCATCAGCAATATCATCCGGGTGTCCTTCGCGCTTAAAAAGGAAAAACGCACCGCCGAGGGGATCATCGTCCGTACGGGCCTGCTCCGGAACAATCCCTCCGAGGCGGCCCTTCGCTTCGCGAACCGCAAGGTGAAGGAAGACTCATACATCGCCGTGCGCTTCACGGACCCCCTGCCGGATTTCACCGACAAGGACCTGTAGGCCGCGGGACCATCGATCCGTCGTGAAAACCAAGTTCATCAAGATTCGCGCGATCTCCGAGATAGACTCCTCGAAGATCACCGTGTACGACCTCAACAACCGCTACATCGATCCCGAGGGGCGCATGTACGGCCTGCGCTACAACCGGCGCGACAGGAAAATCGAGATCATCCGCATCATCCGAACCCCGGCGAACTCGGCCGGATTCTATCAACAAAAGGTCGTGGAGAGCAAGCGTTCCGGCAAGTCGTCCCGCCCTGAGTCCGAATCGACGCCGGCCTCGCCGGACACCATCTCGGACATTTTCGAGCGCGCGGATGCCCCGATCGACGAGGCGGCCATCGGGGACGCCGATGGCGCCGACGCCGCGGTCAGCTACGTGCTCGACGGGTTCGACCCGGACGATGTGGTAAACAAGGCGCTGGAGCTGCTCAAAACGCACAAGGGGCGCCTCCACGGGATGATGATCAACATCTCCAATACGCAGATCAGCAGCAAGGTCTCCCGCGAGATCGGAACGGCGATCGAGACCGCGCTTCGGAACCTGGACCTCGACGGGATCCAGAAGATCGACAAGGTGATGGGACTCAACAAGGAGCTGGTGAGCTTCCCCCGCTCGGTGCAATACTATATCGCCCGACTCGACACCCAGACCAAGGACATCGTTGAGGCGTTCGGATCGCAGGACGAGCAGATGCGGTTTATCTTCCTATACGAGATGTACTGGGCGCTGGTCTCGATGTACAAGTCGCTGGCCGCGATCGTCAATCAGACGCTCGAGTCGCTCGCCGAGGTGAACGAGACCGAGGTCAAGGACCTCACCACGCCCGACCGCCAGCATATCAAGGACTCCCGCATTTCGCTGGAGAACACCTCGGTGGAGGTGGCGAACATGCTGAAAAAGCTCGAAATGCTTCGCATGCACATCTACAAGGCCGAGCGTCTGTAGGCTTAGCGGTCCCCCAGCACCACCACCCGGCCGAACTTCCCAAGGGCGGGCGCCATATCCCGACGCCCGACAACCACCGTTACCGTCCCGCCGCCGAACAGGGAACGCGCTTCCTCCTGGATACGCGTTGCAGAGATCGCGCGTATGCGCGGGATGTAGTCGGTCAGATAGGAGTCCGGCAGGCGGTTATAGCGCAAATAGAGGTACTTCTGCACCACCGCGAGCGAGGTATCGAACTCGAACACGAAGCTGTTGGCGATTGACTCCCGCGCCCAGACGAGCTCCTCGCCGCTCACGGGCTCGCGGGACATGCGCGCGATGTTTTCGCGCATCACCTCGAGGGTGACCGTCGCCTGATCCGCATTGGTCTGGGCCATGGCGAAGAAAATCCCCGCGTTTCTCCGGAAGCCGATGACGGACTGCACCGAATAGGCGAGTCCCCGCTTCACGCGCACCTCCTCCATGAGCCGGGAGTTGAACGAGCCCTCGCCGAGAATGTAGTTCATCACCCTGAGCGCGGACGTGTTCGGGCTCGCGATATCCGGCGCGACCGTCCCGATCAGTATGGTGGCCTGGGGAATGTCCTTGGGAACCAGATAGATCACGCCGGCATTGGTGGCGATGGACGCGCGAACGGCGGCCGCGTCGATTGCGTAATCGGTTGCGTCGCCCGCAGGCACCCCCCGCAGGACCTCCGCGTGACGCCGCACCGCGGGCGCGGGGATGGACGTTGACACGCCCAGCAGCGTGTTTCCCGCCACGGCATAGGTGCGCCATACCGACGTGAGATCGTCGAGCGTGCAGGCGCGCACCGTTTTCTCGCGCGCGATCGCCCCATAGCCCTTGCCGGCGAAGACAACCTCGCGCAGCGCCTCGTAGCCCAGCTCGAAGGGACGATCCTGTTTCCGCTTGATGGTCTCGATGAGGAGCGCCCGGGCGTCCTCGAGCTTGCGCGCGTCCCAGTTGGGGTTGGTGACAAGGTCCCCCAGCACATCGAATGCGCGCGCGGCATGCCGTTCGAGCACCCGCACGGTGACGGTGATCCCTTCCCAGCTCGATGAAACCCCAATGGTCCCGCCAACCGATTCGATCGCCTCGTGCATCGCCGTTCCGGGATACCGCTTCGATCCGGCCAGGCTCAGGGTGCGCGCAAGCAGGTCCGCAATCCCGGCGTTGCGCTCGTTCTCGTAGAGCGTCCCAAAGCCGATCGTCGCGACGACCGTCAGCTGCGGAAGCCGGTCCTCAAGGTAGACCACGCGTATGCCGTTGGTCGTTTTCCACGACTGGACGCGCAGCAGCTCCATGGTCGCCTGCTGGGCGGTCCCCGTTGCGAGGGGAATCATCATCATTACACACGCCGTTGCGACGGCGAGAATACGCCCATAGAATCGTTTTCCGCGAATGATCATGTTCATTGTCCTTGTCCCGTGAATATCCAGGGCGCCGCGCATCACTTCTTCTGGTCGCGCGTTCGCAGCAGGTAGCCCACCGTCCGGTTCTTCGCCACCAGATAGGTGTTGATCGCGTCGACGACGTCCGCGCGGGTGATGCGCCGCATGTCGTCGAGATAGCTCGTGGCGAAACGCCAGTCCTTCATGATGGTCTGATAGTGGCTGATGAGACTGGCGATCCCCATGTTCGAGTCGAGGCCCAGGATCGCCTTGGTCTCGATGCGATTGAGGATGCGCTCGAGCTCGTCGTCGCGGAGGTCGCCGGCGAGCCGCGCGATCTCATCGAGCACCGCCGCCTCGATCTCCGGCAGGGTGTGCGATCCCTGCGGCGCGGCCATCACGACGAAGAGATTGTCGTAGCGCGACCCGGGAAAGCCGTTCCAGGCGCTCACGCTCGAGGCGATTTTTCGCTCCAGGACCAGCCGGCGATACAGGCGCGAGGAGCGCCCGTCGGAGAGCAGGGAGGCGATCACCTCGCAGGCAAAATCGGCCTTGGCCGGAAGCGTGGGCTTGTGCCACCCCATCACGAGGGACGGATTGGCGTCGAAAAAGACCTCGAAACGGCGCTCGCCGTTTTGCGCGGGCTCGCGTATGGCGGCGGGCATGGGCTCCGGACGCTTGGGTAAGCGGCCGAATGAGCGCTCGAGCACGGCGAGGGTCTCCGCCGGGTTCTGCTTCCCGACAATCGCGATGCTCATGCGCGCAGGGACATAGTGCCGCGTGAAAAACTCGCGCATCCGGTCGAGCTGCAGAAACTCGATATTCGAGCGCCAGCCGATGATGGGATGCCGGTACGGATGGGCCGCATAGGCCGTGGCGATGAACTTCTCGATGAGCAGCCCCGTCCCGCTCGACTCGTACCGCATGAGGCGCTCCTCGATGACGGCATTGCGCTCGAGATAAAACTCGCGCATCACCGGCTCCCGAAGGCGCTGCGATTCCAAATCGGCCCAGAGGGCCAGCTTCGACGACGGCAGCTCAATGATGTAGGCCGTCTGATCGCGCGAGGTGAAGGCATTGAATCCCACCCCGCCGTTTTTAGAGTAGATTCGATTGTAGGGCGAGTGCACCACATAGGCGCTGTGCGCCTTCTCGAGCTCCTTGAGGCGCCGCGTAAGCGAGGGCAGCTGGGCATTGTTCGGGGAGGTGAGACGCAGGCGGTCGATGGTGGAGCCCACCGCTTCGATCTCGTCCAGAAGCCGCTTCTCCTTCCGGTAGTCCTTCGTCCCGATGGTCGCGGTCCCCTTGAAGAGCATGTGCTCCAGCATGTGGGCCATGCCGATGGTATCGTAGCTCTCGTCCGCAGAGCCCACGCGGAAGGAGATCACCAGGGCGAGGGTCGGCGCGGCGCCCCGGTCGAGCATGAGCACCTCGATTCCGTTGGAGAGCGTCCGCTGGACGACCTGCGCCCGCAGATAGGCCCCGGCATCCCGAATGGCCGCGTCCGCCCGCGCCGCCGCGAGGAGCGTCAGGACGCCCACGATGGTTTTTTTCAGCGTGTTCATGATTATGAGCCTCCGTATGATGGGCCGCGCGGCGGGATCACCGTTTGGGGCCGTCGCGCTGTTCCTGATCGCGCAGGATCTCCTCGGCGAGGATCTTCAACTTGGGGGAAACCTTGAGGGGCGGGAGCGAAACCTTCGCGGTCTCCTCATCGGGGGCCGCGTCGCCGCGGATCAGCTTGCCCAGCGCGAACATCATGCGCTCGAAGATCTCGTTGATCTTCTCGGTTTTATTGACCATCTTGTAGTAGGTGAAGGCGACCAGCGGCCGGCGCTGCTGGTAAAAGTAATAGTCCCCCACCCGCGTGAGCCCGTCACGGTATTTCGTTTTGGTGAAGATCTCCGTCGCGGCCGCGATATCGCCCTTGTTGAAGAGCTCGTTGCCCTTGCGGATCAGCTCGATGCGCTCTTTCTCGTCCATCGGTAATATCACATAATCCGGCGGCGGCCGATTGTCAAACAAAAACCCGATATGCGCCGCGAAAATTCATTTGACAGGGTGCGGCGTAGCCAAGGGAGCTTATCACGTCGGCGATACGCCATCGAGGAAAAAGGCCATGGATTTCATCACGCTGCTGGGGCTTCTGGCGGGTGTGCTCACGACGACCGCCTTCGTGCCCCAGGTCGTAAAAACCTGGCGGACGAAATCGGCCGAGGACATCTCGCTGGTGATGTTCATCATGCTGGTGACGGGGATAGTGCTGTGGCTGGCCTACGGCCTGCTGATCCGTTCGCTGCCGCTTATCCTGTCCAACGGCATCGCGGTTTTCCTCACGGGGTCGATCCTCTACTTCAAGCTGCGCTACGAGTAGGCCGCCGGTCCTAGCGCCGGCGCTTCGTCTTCGCGCGCAACAGCCCATCGACGGCCGCCGCCACCTCATCGACCGATACGCTGGTGAGGCATTCGTAGTCACGCCCGCTTTCGCAGGTGCGGTCGTAGCAGTAGCTGCACGGCAGCGTGTGATGGATGAGCACGTTCCCGGCGCGATGTTCGCGAAAGACCTCCTTCTCCGGATCGCTGGAGCCGAAGAGCGCCACCGTGGGGACGCCGCGCGCAAGGGCGATGTGCATGGGGCCGGTGTCGTTGGTCACGAAGGCGCGCAGGTGCGACATGACGGCCATGTACTCGCGCAGCGAGAGCCGGTCCTCCCCGCCCAGCACCACCAGGTTCTTCCCGCAATCGGCGCACGAGTTCCGGAAATAGTCGGCGAACGAATCCTCGCCCGGCCCGGTGAACACGATCACCTTCGCGCGGTGGGCCGCGATCATGCGGCGCGCGAGTTCCGCGTACCGCTCGAGCGGCCAGATGCGCGACGGGCCGTACGCCGTGGCCGGATTGACGCCGACGAGCGTGTCCCGCGTCGAGAGGCCGAAGCCCGCCATCTTCTTTATGATGGCGCGGTCCTCGTCGGCGCTCACGAACAGGCGCCACGGACCGGCCGCGCGCGTCGCCCCCAGGGCGTTTGCAAGCCCCACGTACGATTCGGTCACGTCGTCCATGGATTTGCGCTGCGGGTTCGTGAGCAGAAAACTGCGTCCGTCGCCCCGGTAGCCGAACCGATACGGGAGCCGGGCGCGCCAGAAGAGCGATGCGGACGAAAAGGAATCGGGCATGATGATCCCGAGATCGAAGCGGCGCGGCTTGATCGAGGCCACCGCGTCCGCCGCCTCATGAAAGGTGATGATGTCGTCGACGTCGGGGTTGTTCCAGTACACCTCCGCGAGCTTGGGCTTCGCGAGCGCCGTTATGCGCGCCGCCGGCCAGGCCTCGCGCAGGGTGGCAAAAAACGGCGTGCTCATGATGGCGTCACCGATCCAGTTGGGCGTGCGGACGACGATCCTCGAAAACTTTTCGTCGAGCGTCCGCTGGTACACCTTCTCCGTGCCCGTATACATGGCCACATTGCTGAAGTGCTGGACCTTGGCGTAGGCGGCCTTCGCCAGCGCACGCGCGCGCGTTTTATTCGCGAGCAGGGCGGCGATCGCGCCGGCGAGCGCATTCGAATCGCGCGGCGGGACCAGGAGGCCCGTTTTCTCGTTGATGACCAGCTCGGGAATGCCGCCGGCGTCGGTGGCCACGATGGGCAGCGCCAACGCCATCGCGTCCAGGATCGAGGTGCACAGGCCCTCGAGGTACGACGAGAGGACGAACACGTCGAATGCCGCCATGATGCGGTGCACGTCGGTGCGGAAGCCGGTGAATATCACGCAATCGTCGATCCCGAGCTCCCGCGCGCGCGCACGGAGCGGCTCCTCGAGCTCGCCGTCGCCCACGACCATGAAACGCACCGCGGGGTGGGCGCGCCGGACGACGGCGGCCGCGGCGAGGAAGTTCTCGTGATCCTTGTGCGGAGCCAGCGCGGCCACGATTCCCACGATCTTCTCCGACGGGGCGATGCCGAACTCGCGGCGCACCTCCGGGGAATATTTCTCCTTCGGGAACTGGATGCCGCTGTAGACCAGCTCGATCTTTTCGCGCGGAATCCCGCAGTCGACCAGCACGGAACGGACCCCCTCGGAGATGGCGATGATCCGGTCGATGGGGGCGCGGTATTTTACGCGGCTCAGGAAGTTTCCCGCGACACGGAAATCGACCCGGCGCGCGAGGACGGTGATGAGCGGACGGCAGAACTTCATGGCCATCACGCCGATGGTGTGCGCGTGCGCGTCGTGCATGTGCAGGACGTGGATGTTGTTCTTTCGTATATACCACGCGAGGCGCAGGGCTGCGACGATGTCGAGCTCGGATCGCGGCGCGAAGGCGTACACGCCGATCCCCGCCTCGACGGACTTGTCGTAGAGCACGCTCTTTCGCGGCGTGGCGACGGTCACCGAATGGCCCATTCCGGCGAGCCCCCGCGCGAGGTAGAGGATTTGCGCCTCACCGCCGCGCCACGTGAGCGCCGTACCCACGTGCAGGATATTGAGCGAGCGTCGCAGTCCCGGCATCGGTCACTTGGTCCGGTAGATGATGTCCTTGAGGCTCTTGTACCGGATCTGGACGATCATCTCGCAGGCGTCGTCCCGGTCGTAGAGCTCGCGGAGCACCGTCCACGTGCGCGGCAGGCGCACCGAATCGTCCTTGGTTCCCACGACGATCCCCATGCGCGCCAGCTCGTTCATGAGCGAGATCTCCACGATGCGGTAGTCGATGGGCTTTTCAGTGATGGCGCTGATCCGCATGCGGTAGAACCGATCAAGGACCCACTTCTGGGTGAACAGGATCGCGTCCCGGTGCGACGAGTGCCGCCGGTCCTTCTTTTCGACGAGCTCCCGCGTGGGCTGGCCGTTTGCGATCACGACAAAGGTATGATTGTCGACCCAGTAGCCGACCTTCTTCTTGAGCTCTTCCTCCATGTCCGGCGTGACCGGCGCTCCCGTCGCGCAGCCGATGATAGCGACGGCAATCGCCGCGACCACGATGGCGTGTATACGAATCTTCATGCTCTCCTCCCTGGCACAGGCATGGTATAGGCGATTTGGCCCACGACCGCACGAATCGAAATCGCGGCGGCCCGGGATGCGCCATTGACGCGCATCGGGCTATTGTACAGATCCGCGGACCAGCCGACAAGCACTTTCCCGCGTCGAGACGCCGACCGTGACGCTCAGTACGAAACCGGCGGTTTGTTCTTTTCGGCGGCCATCAGCACGCGCTTTTTAAGGTCTTTTTCCCTGATTTCATATACGATAGTGCAGGTATTGTCCACCGGGTTGAAGGCATGCGACACCACGCGCCCGCCCCGCACGAACCCCTGGATCTCCTTGACGATGCGGTCCCGGTACTCCGTGACCGTGACCGTACCCGACACATTCTTGAGACCGGCCTCGGCGAGCACCTCGATCGCCCTGGCCTGGGCCATCATGAGCGCCGCATCGCAGGCGGTGCGACTGCGGTCGGACTCCGGCGCGTTGTCGGTCCCGACCTTGCTGCGGCCGGTGTGAACGAAGCGATAGGCCTCGTCGTCCACCCACCCCTCGCGAATATCCCCGGCCGGCGTCGACTCGTTCGCGCCCGGCGTAGAACACGCGCTCCACATAAACGCCGCGGCGGCAAGCGCCACCAGCGCCAGGCGGAAACGTTCGCCCCGCGCGCGAGCCCGTGTGTCATTTTCCAAGATACGCATCTTCCTTCCACCTCCCCGCCCTGACGGTCCCGTCTTCGTCTGTATGGGTCCCCCGGCCATGGCGATTATTATCTCTCCATTCCCCGACATAGGACGCCCCCTTGGGCCAGGTGAAACTCCCTCGTCCGTCGCGCTTGCCGTTTCGCCACTGGCCGCTGTAGCGCGCGCCGTTTTCCCAGACCATGGCGCCGCGGCCGTGAATCTTGCCGTCGACCCATTGTCCGGTGAAAGTGGCGCCGTTGGGCCAGGTCATGGCCCCGAACCCGTGTGGCTTAAAGGCGTCGAACTTGCGCCCGCGATACCATCCGTGATAGCGCCCCTTGTAGTCCACCTCGCCATACTGGCATCCGTCCTCCGGCTTCTCGTTTTCCAGGCGGAGCGTCGGCACCATCTTATTGTCCCGGATGGTAACGCGACGGCGCCTTCCGTCGACCCCCAGGTACACGCCCTCGCCCGCTGGCCGGTCATCGGCGAAGGTCCCGCAATACTCGGAGCCGTCGGGCGCGATATGCGTCCCCCGACCGTGCCGCTTCCCCGACCGCCATGCGCCGCGATATTCGGCGCCGTCCGCGTAGCACATCGTCCCCTCGCCGTGGAAACGCCCGCCCTGCCAGGAGCCGGCATATTCGGAGCCGTCATCGAACCGGAAGCGCCCGACGCCGTTTGCGCAATCGCCCTCGACGCATTCCGCGCCATGGAGCGCATGCGGCGCGACGACCGCGGCGCATATCAGCATGATACCGACGACCGTTCGCGGCATCATCCCTGTTCCGCGCGGCCGCACCCTACCGCTTCACCCGGCCGAAAAAGATCGACGAGAGATTGAAATAGGCCGCGAGCGGAAACGCCATCACCGCCGACAACAGGACCAGGTACGACAGGCCTACCAGAAACGACAGGACGCCGTGAAGATCGGTGAACAGAATGCGCGCCTCGCGCATGCTCGCGATCGACGCGCCCCGGGGGGCCAGCTCCCGGATCGCCTCCGAGACCGCGCTCTTCATCGCGAGCGTGTCCATGAGCGACGGATACGCCGTGATGATGCTCCCCTGCACCGCCCGCGAGATACCGGCCACATACATGAGAAGGTAATAGATGCAAAGCACGCACAGCACGAGGAGCGCGAACGACACCAGGGTGTAGAGGGCGACCTTGAGCCAGCGGCCCTGAACGGATATCTTGAACTCGAGAAAAAGGTCCCGCATGGTGCGCACCTCGCTGGCCAGCGGCGGGAACACCGCAAAGACGATGATGACGGCGATGAGGCCCGCAAGGTTCACCAGGAGCAGCGGCGCCGTGCACAGGGCGATGAAGACGGGCCCCACGTACGGAATGATCGCGATGGACGACACGCCCACCTGCAGCAGCAGGAAGGCCACATACACGAACAGCGTAAGGAACGACACCCCTAAAATCATGTAGGAGCGACGGACCGTCGCCACGATCGCGGCCCGGGTGATGCCGGCCACGTCCTGCGGCGCCGTAGTGATGGCATAGACGCCCGCATACGCCATCAGGAGCGAGGTGAACAGCAGGAAGATTCCCATAAACTGAAGAAAGAGGGCGAAGAAGCCGGCCCGCGGCATGAGCCCGGCAAGAAACTGGAACAGGACAAAAACCATCAGGCCCGTTACGATAAACACCCAGGTGAGTAAAAAGCAGCGGGGAAACTTCTCGAACTTGAGCTGCTTGCTGATATAGAGAAATAGGTTATCCACACAAAGCATCCTTACGCGATTGTCGGCGGACACAGTGACATCATCGACGGCATGCGGTCAAGATGAAAATGACGCGCCCGTATTATTCCTTGACAGATACCCTGCCGGGCGCTACCGGGAATCATGCCCAAGCCACCGCTCCGCATACAGACGACCACGCTCTGGGACTACCCGTCCCAGAATTACGGAAACGCCCCGCAGGGCGACCAGAATTACGTCGGCGCTACGCCGTCGTATATCATCTGGAACCTCCTGCAGCGCTACACCAGGCCGGGCGATCTCGTGGTGGACCCCATGTGCGGGAGCGGCACCACCATCGACGTGTGCAAGGACCTGGAGCGGCGCTTCCTCGGCTACGACATCAACCCGAGCCGCAAGGACATCTTCCGGGCCGATGCGCGAAAGCTTCCGCTCGAGAACGAGAAGGCCGATTTCGTGTTCGTCGATCCACCCTACGGGGACAACATCGACTATTCGAACGAGAAGAAGTGCATCGGGAAGCTCCCGGCGACCGACGAGCGCTATTTCGAGGCGATGCGAGCGGCAATCGGCGAGATTCATCGCATTCTCCGGCGCAAGCGCGCGATGGCGTTGTACGTGAGCGATTACTACAATCAGAAGCACGGCTTCGTGCCCATCGGCTTCCGCCTCTTCGGCATGCTCAGCGAACAATTCACGCCGATGGACATCATCAGCGTGACCCGCCACAACAAGGACTTCAAGAAGGGGAACTACCACAAGGCCGCAGAAGAGGGCAATTTTTTTCTGCGGGGATTCAATTACCTGTTCGTGATGTGGAAGGGGTAAGGCCACGAACAGCAAGTATAGTTTCGCCACGAACCCTCTGCATGCTCGACGATAAATACCGGTTTCTTCGCTCGTGACAAGTGAATCAAGGAGTAAAACGGCCATGTACTAGGGAGGAGTCGCGCCGCTGTGGGACCTCCTTCGGGACTCAGAAATCGCAAGCATGAGCTTTCGAATTCCCAAGAGGAGATGGGCAATCAACACGTACTCGCCAAGCCGTACAGCCAATATCACCGGTATCGCAATTCTGTGCACCGCCTTTCCCGCGGCATCGAAGCATTCAAAGTTCTGCACAAAATCCGTGCGTCCGGGAAGCGGGTGAATGGTAACGACGTTTCGATGAAAGGTTGTACCCGCGGGACAGGTGAGCCCTATGGGAATGTTGTAAATTCGGTTTCCCATTTGGTCTATTGCCATACCCATAAGAGCATAGAACGCCACAACGCCCCCCATGATCAGGGGGCTCGGTTTCACGCTTCGGGCGATCCTCCCGAAAATGGACCAGCCGATAACTAGAAAGATGAGGCTCGCCACCCCCTCGAAATGGGATATCACGTAGATGAGGGCAATGGGGATGATGATTACAAGCATCATGATCCCAAGCAGGATAAACGCCCACGACCATGCCGGCAGACGCTCTTTTATTGAACTAAACCATTTGACCATCAGAGAACACTTATCACTATTGCATCATTTTTGAAATACTTCATTTCATGCCCCCCTCCCCGTGTACTCGCACACAAGCACTGTCACGTCGTCCTGCAGGCTGGTCGTACCGGCGTGCTCGATCACCCGGCGGTGGATCCTGTCGCACAGGTCGTCCGGCGATGACGATTCGTCCGCGATCCGTCCCACAAGGCGGCAGAAATCATCGTCGTCGGCGCCCAGCATCGCGCCCGACGGATTCATGGCCTCGGTGATCCCGTCGGTGTAGAGCACAACCCGGTCGCCGGGAGAAAGACGCACCGTCACGACCGAAAGCTTTGGTTCGAAGAACTCGTTGATGAGCCTGCCCTTCACGTCAGCCATTTCTGCCGCACCGTCCGCGCGCACCACGACCGCGGCCGGATGCCCGGCGCTCGACAGGACCAGCGTCCCCGTATCCAGATCGAGGGTGCACAGACACGCCGTGAAGAAATTCCCTCCCATCTTTCCCTTGAGAAAGGCGTGCATCCCGCGGAAGACGCCCGGGAGGTCATCGGGCATGCCGGACCAGTGGAAGTCCAGCGCCGCGCTCACCATCGAGGCCGTCATGGCTGCGGGCACGCCGTGGCCCGACACGTCGCAGATGAACAGGCCCAGCTTTCCTCGCGCGGCATCGTGGCGGATCGCGACGAAATCGCCCCCCACCCCGGTCATGGGAACGTACCGGAAGGCCACGCGCGCCCCAACGATCTCCGGGATCTCCCGGGGCAACAGCGAGCGCTGGATCTTCTCCGCCATCTCGATCTCGCGATCGAGCGCAGCCTTTTCTTTTTCCATGGCAACCAGACGCGCGTTCTCAAGAGAGATGGCCGCCTGGGACGAGATGATGTTTAAAAGTTCCAAGCGCTCCGGGGTGAACGCCCCGGCGACGAGATTATTTTCCAGGTAGAGGATTCCTGAGTATTTGCCCTTCTCGCGAATGGGAGCGCAGAGGATCGATTTTGATTTTTGCACCGTCACGTAGGGATCGCCACTGAATAGCTCCCTGTTCGCCGCGTCGTCGAGGAGGACCGTCTCGCCCGTACGGTGCACATAGTTGATGATGGAGACCGGGAACAACCTCCTCCCCGGCCCTCCCCCTTCGTTAGGGGGAGGGAATGTCATTCGCTCGGTAGAGGTGAGTTCATGGCTTTCCACAATAATGTCACTCTCGACGGAGCCCTCCGCCTCGACGATGAGCGCGCTGTCTTTCTCGCGAATGAGGGCACCGCGATCCGCACCGGCGTTCTCCATGACGATGCGAAGCATCGTCTCCAGGAGGCGCGGAAGGTCGATCTCACCTGAGATGGCGCGCGACGCCTTGAGCACGGTGCCAATGTCCAGGGACGACGCGACGCTGGAGGACGAGGTGGACGAGTCGTCCTCGCGTGTTGTTTGGGTCAGGGCATGCCCTGACCGTACTTCCTGCAGGTACTCGGGATACTTCTCCTCCAGTTGCTTCACCTTCGCCATCGCGCCCCACGTCGTGTAGCGCGCATGCGCCATCTTCATGTAATTCGCCGCATTATACTGCAATCCGCGTTCCGAATAGAAATTAGCAGCGCGCTCGCAGGCGATGGCCTCCTCATGGACATACGCATTTTCTTTCGCGCCGGCAATGGCCCTATCGTACAGCTTCTCGGCTGTACGATAATCGCCCTTGATTCGTGCGATCTCGGCAGATATGAGATCGAGCTTGTGCTGATGGTTTTGTGGTGCATGACGAGACCATTTCGCGAACATTCGTCTGACGCGCATAACCCTTTTCAACCATGCACGACGGCGTGCGGTTGAAGTCTGAATGAGTGAAAGCAGTATCAACGAACTGAAGAAGTGATACACGGGAATATGATACAACCCCCTCACGGCATCAAGGTCGGCAAGCGCAGCCTGGGAGCATCGATATGCCTCGTTGTATTCGCCGAAGAAATAACACAGTATCATTTTCCACATCTGGCAGCAAAAAAGCAAATACCGGTTTTTCATCTTTTCCAAAACCGGGATCGTGTCCGCTTCATTGAATCGGCGTCCGATGAGAACGATCCGATTTTCATCACCTCCCTGGAGATTCCTCGTAATCTGGGCGATCATCTGCGAATGGAACAACAAATCATCGTTTCTAAGAAGAATAACCGTCGCGATGAAACGATCGGCGTCCGTCTCGACAGTCCCCAGCGGTCCGCCAGAAAAAAAACTATTAATATTGAACAGGGTGAGCGCATGAGCGGCCATTCGAAAATCGCCGGTTTCAAGACCGATCGCATAGGCTTCCATTACCGGCGCAAGCGTAGTCGAAAGACGCTCTTTCCAGTGGGCGACAAACGAATAGAAAGCGATGTACGCCTGGGCGTTGATATGACGGGAACCTCTCTGCCTCATGTATTCAAATGAACGCTTTCCCCACTGATACCCGCTTGAATAATCACCGATAATCGCGCAAAGAATGATTCCATAGGTGATATAGGCATTGGGGGTCTCGTCGGACAGGATACGACGCCTGAATATATGATTCAGCTGCTTCAGCATCATGTAGGGAAACAGCATCGGGCGGGAAAAAATGATTGCATCCGCAATCGCGACCGTCAAAGAACTGACCACATCAACGTGCTCGTCAGATTTTCGACTCTGACTGAGCATGACATCGACACCCCTGCCCCGTAAAATAACCTTCGATCGTATGAATTCCATAGCAACGTGAAGTGCGGTCGGATTGGCAGCCAGGCGAAATCCCAGACGCCCGGCAAGATCGAGAAAGATTTCGATGGCCTCATCGGGCTTCGTCGTTTTCATCGAATTGATCTTTGCTGCGTACACTGTTGTGCAATCCGTCACGCGTCGCGCATTGCGCAATACTACCTCAGCAAGGCGGCTCATCCCATCGTAATCGTCCGAAAGGTACGCAGCCTGCACGCCGATATTGAACAGCTCAAGACAAAGATCATATCGCACTACCCATGAATCGGGGGGGAGATTTACGATCCCGCTTCCACTGTAGCGGTACGACGATTGGAACGCGGCGGCCCTCCACGCCTTTCGGGCGGCCTTTAGGTTCACACCGGCCAAGCGAACTTTCTCGTCATCCCGATGAGCCATGGACGATCCGCAATTTAGTTGATCGGCGATCGGAATAATTTTCTCGTCGAGTATATCTTCCGATGTTGTATTGAGCAAGATGTTGCCAATTCGATAATGGAACTCGTTTCGATCGTTCTCCGGAAGAAGGATGTACGATACCTCCTGTATTTTATCATGAGTGAAACGATACTCGTCTTCCTCCGCAACAAGAAAGCCCTCGATGATCGCGGGCGCTATCAACCGGAGCGCATCGTCAATCGATACATCGATCACCTTCGCCAGCAGGTCCAGTCCAAAGACCGTACCGATGCACGCGGCGGCGCTCAGCGCCTTCTGTGTCTCATCCGGCAGGAGGGAGAGCTTCCCGGCCATCAGGTCCACCACGTTCTCCGTCACCGGCAGGGAGCGGATCGCGTCCATGGCCCAGGTCCAGCCCCTGCTTCCCGTCTTGAGCAGGTCGCGGTCGCGCAGGAGCCCCAGGAACTGGTACACGAAGAAGGGATTCCCACCTGTTTTGGCGAACACCAGCTCCGCAAGCGACGCCGTCTCTCCGCTGCAGGTTTTCAGGAGGAGCAAGATAATGTCGTTCACGCGGTCCGTCTCAAGCGGCGGAAGTGAGAGCTCCGTGATGGTCATCGACTTCCGCATGTCGTCCAACGAAAGCATCGCCGGGTGCGCCGCGCCCGCCTCCGTGTCCCGGTATGCGCAGATTATCAGAATATTCCCGATGTCCGGGTCAGCCGCCACGGTCCTGAGCGCGTTCAGGCTCGCCATGTCGGCCCATTGCAGATCGTCAAGAAAGAGGACGATGGGCCCTGTGGCCGTGATGGCCGCAACGAAGTTCCGGAAGGCGTAGTTGAAGCGGTTCTGCGATTCCTGGGGCCCAAGCTCGGGAACGTCGGGCTGATTCCCCGCGACGAGCGCGAGCTCGGGCACGATGTCCGTGATCACCTTCCCGATATTCCCGAAGCCGGCCTTCAGCCGCTCCCGCCAGGCAGCGAGGCGCTCCGGGCTCTCCGCGAGCATCCGCGCCGCGAGCGACCGGAAGGCCTGCACCAGCGCGCCGTACGGGATGTCGCGGCTGTACTGCTCGAACTTCCCGGAGATGAAATACCCTCGCTCCGCCAGCACCGGGCGCTGCAGCTCGTTCACCAGCGCCGTCTTGCCGATCCCCGGCGGGCCCGCCACGAGGACCAGCTCCATTGACCTCATCCCCCCGGCCCCCTTCTCCCATGGGGAGAAGGGGGAGTTCTGCAATGAGCTTTCTGCTACGGAACCCATCGCCCTCTGGGAGAGGGGCGCGCCGGCGGCTGGGGTGGGGTTTCCACTTACCCGCTCGAACGCCCCGTAGAGCGCACCGATCTCCCTCTCGCGCCCCACGAACACGTGCGAGAAGCGGAAATCCGCGGCCATGTCGTTCGCGGCGATGTCGAAATCGTCCACGCACCCGTTCGAGCGGAGCATCTCCAGGCATCTCCCGAGGTCCTCCGCGACCGCCGCCGCCGACTGGTAGCGCTCCTCCGCCGCCTTCGCCAGGAGCTTCATCACGATTGCCGAGAGCGCCGACGGAACCGGCCTCCCCGCCTCGTGCGGCGTCAACGGCTTCTTCGCGATGTGCGCGTGGATCACCTCCATCGGGTCCGCCGAGCGGAACGGCACCTCGCCCGTGAGCATCTCGTAGAGGGTGACACCGAGGGAATAGAGGTCCGTACGATGATCGATCGTCCGGTTCATGCGGCCGGTCTGCTCCGGGGACATGTAGGCGAGCGTACCCTCGATCACGTTCGGATCATTGATGTTCTCGTCGGCGCGGGTGACCGCACGGGCGATGCCGAAGTCGGCAATTTTTACAGAGCCCTCTCCCCCCGGGAGAGGGCGCGGCGGAGCCGGGGTGAGGGAATCAGCCGAAATAATGATATTTCCCGGCTTGATGTCCCCGTGAATGATCTTGCGCCCGTGGAGCCGCCCCAGCGCCGAGGCAATCGACGCTCCCGTCCCAAGGACGAAGTCCAGGTCGGCCTTCCCTTCCCGCAGAGCCCGCTTCAGCGAAACCCCGCCGAAGTCCTCCATGACGATCGCGATGCCGCCATCGCAGTCGATGATGTCGAGCGTCCGCACGACGCCCTCGTCGTCGATCTCCCGGATGATCGCGTACTCCTGTCGGAAACGCGCCAGGTCCGTCGGCGTCGCCCGGTCGGTTTTCAGGAGCTTGATGACGACGCCGGTACCGTCCGAGTCCCTCCGACCGCGATGCACCAGCGACCGGGAGGTCTCGTCGATCATTTCGAAGATAGTATAGCCGGGTAACGGATTCATATCGAGAGTGCGCCGCACAAATATGCCGGGCGCATGTATGATATCATACGCTACGCGAAAAAGCAATCGATTTTATTTGGAATCACGGGAAGGAGCGGCCATCGAGATCACACAACGTACGACAACAGGCGGCATCTACTGGAAATGGGCCTTTGGAATGGCGGGAACGAACTCGCAAAGTCCCTCAATTCAACTTGATGATAATCTCCACCCGCCGGTTCTTCTGCCGACCCTCTTTGGTCCGGTTGTCCGCGATGGGCTTGCGCGGCCCGTGGCCGATGAATGAAAGCTTGTTGTGGCCGATCCGCCCCTTGAGGTGGGCGCCCACCGATTTCGCGCGGTCATGCGAAAGTTTGTCGTTGTAGGGCGACTCGCCGGTATTGTCGGTGTGCCCCTCGACGATGATCTCGCGGTCGGGATACCGTTCCTTCAGCAGCTTTCCAATAACGTCCAGATTCCCCTTCGCGTCTTCCCGTATCCGCGCCGAGTTGACGTCGAAGAGGACCTCGCCGAGGCGAAGCACCAGCCCCTTCTCATGCGTGTCCACCGTAACGCCGCTGCCGGACGGAAGCTTCCCCGCGAGGTCCTTCGCCTGGCGATCGGTCTCGTCCTTGCCCACGTTCTCGTAGAGCTTGTTCTGCGAGGTGATGTTCATGCGAAACTCGAGGCTGTCGTACCCGGTGCGGTCGCTCCCGAAGAGGAACATGATGGTGTATTTCTCGACCGAGTCGATGGGCAGATTGCGCTCCAGGTCCCAGTTGAGCGTCGCGAAGTAATACCCGAAGATGCGCGCGGGATAGTTCTCGCCCGTGACCTTGCCCACGAGGTCCTTGTCGATATGGAGATAGTAGTTGATGACGCCCACCGTCGTCCCGCCGCGCTTCTCCACCGCCGTGAGGAAATACTGCGCATCGAGCTGCAGCATGAGCGGCGGCTTGAAGGCGTTGATGAGCACCTCGGCGGGGGCCGACCACTTCGCCCCAACGGAGACGTCCCCCGCGGGAAAGGTGGGAACGTGGCGAATATTGGGCATGATGAACTGCGGCGGCACCGTGAAGCGGCCCGTGGACGCGATCGTGAACTCGGAATCGAAGCGCTCGCGGAGGTTGAACACCTCCTCGCCCGCGCCCCGGCTGTACACGGTAAACTGCCCCTTCACGCGGCTCCCGTCGCCGGTCCGCTCCTGGCAGGTGAAGTCGATGATGTTCCGCTCGGTATAGGTCTTCTCGACGCGGGAGTTCTTCCGGTATTCGACCTCGGCCGTGCGAACGATCTCAAGACGCTTGCCCTGCGGGATGTTCCACTCGAGGCGATGGGCGGATCCCGCCAGCGGGACGGCAATCACGAACAATGCGGCAATCGCGATCTTTTTCATTGCTTCACTCCTTGCACCATGCGCACGGTCCGGGCCTCGGGCGCGTCGACGATTACGAGCCGAGCTTGGGCATGTACTTGCGCAACGCCGAGCCCTGCACCTTGGCGCCGTCGATCTTCGACAGGCCGGTGAGGTCGAAGCGCTTCAGGAATTCGGCAAGCTTCTCGGTCTTCTGGAAGTCCGGGTGTTCGTCGTCGGCCAACAGCCGTATCTCGATGCGATTGTTGATGAGGATCCAGATCCATTTATCCTTGTTCACGTTCGCGGGATAGCCTGCAACCGTTTCGGACGATTTCTTGTAATAGCTCACGATGGAATCGTCGCCCTTCTGGTCGAAGATCTGGAACCACATCGCGCGCTTCATGGTCTTCGCGTCAACGACATTGGCCTGCAGCCAGTCGCCTGGGACGATGTCGCCGTATTTGAGCCCGCCATAGGACCCCTTCCCGCAGCCAGCGGCGCACGCCGCCATCAGCACCACTGCAATGCCGTATACCGCCATCCGTTTCATGTATTCCTCCCTGCCACTCGTACCGTAATATGACGTGTCGTTTCACTCAATGACATCGAGAGCTTCGCGAAGCAACCCGTCCTCTGCGCTTACGTCATTTCAAGCGCTTCGCCCGCCTCTTCTCCAGCGGATACACCGCATCGCCGACATCGACCATCGCAAGGTCCTGCGCCCGCTCGACCGAGAGCGCCGAAACCAGCGTGTCGGCCTCCCCCACGGTGAGCAGGATCTTCATCTTTTTCCCGATGCCGCCCGCGTGGGAATCGCGCGGCGCGTCCTTGTAAATCACGAAGATATCGTCCTTCTTGAGCCCGTCGAAGCCCCCCAGGTTCACGATCGGCTTGTCCTCGTCCATCTTGAGCACCCGACCGCGGAAGGGGATCTTCTCGTACACCTTGCGCGCCGCGCGCAACGCGACCTCGGGCAGGTTGTTGCGCCCCAGCTCGGAAAGAGTGAAGCTGGTGATGACGACCCCGTTGGTCCGGTTCAGGAGATTGAGGGTGATGTGGACGAAACCGACCCCCTCGCGGAAGTCGCCGTAGAGCACATAGTCGACCGGCCCGAGCGCTCCCTTTCCGGCGCGGTCGTTGATGCGCTCGAGGGACTTTTCGATATACTCGTCGTCGAAGCGGATGCCGCGCAGGGTTTCGGCCCGGTCCTTCATTCCCACGGGACGCATCCGTCCCCACTGGGCCAGCGAGAACGATATGGCGTTGGCGATCACGCGGCCGGCATCGTAGTGCGCGGGCATCTCCCCGCGCGGGTGCAGATCGAGCACGAACACCGACGGGACGTCGCGCGGCGGCGGCTCGGTCCCGTACCCCACGCGCTGGTACAGACGATCGCGCCGCTTCATGACGGCGATCTCCAGCGCCTCCTGGTATTTCTCGGAGGGATACAGCTTCACGAGCGTGCCGATCTCATCGACATAAAAGCGGTAATAGTCCTGCGCATAGTAGTAGTCCCGCAGCGCCTCGCGCGCCTCGCGGTCCAGGGGGTTGAGCAGGAGCGTCCGGCGCAGATGATAGATCGACTGCACCGGGAGTTTTTTCTTCATGCAGTCGCGCGCGGTGGCCAGGTGGGCCCGCGAGAGATCGACGCGGGACGGGTTGCCCATGGCGAAACCGCTGCCGACCAGAAAGTCCTCGAAGCCGTTTTGCACGATCCCGTTGGACGGCGCGACCGCGAGCGCCGCCGCGTACTGCTTCTCCGCCTCATCGAGGGAGCCGCTCCCCGCGAGCGCGACGGCGAGTCCGTAGAGCGCGGGCACGCTCTTCGGGTTCACGGCGAGGCACTTCCGAAAATGCGCGGCGGCCTCCCCCATGTTCCCCTTGATCAGCGCGACGATCCCCAGGTAGCGGTTGCCGGCGAAATGGTCGGGTTGCAGCGCCAGGGCCCGGCCGAACTCCTCCACCGCCTTGACGACGAAGTCGTCATCGTAGCGCTTCAGGTATTCGCGCAGATAGATGTCGCCGAAGCGCACATAGCCCTGCGGCAGTTCGGGATTGGACTCCACGGCCTTTTTCACGAAGGCCGTCGCCTCGTCCAGCCGCTTTTCGTCCGCTTTGATCTCGGCGGCAAGCAGCAACGAATCATAATGAAAGGGATTGCTGCGAAAGATGGTCTCGAGCTTGCGTTTGGCCCACAAGCGCTTGTCCATGAGATAATACAGGCGCGCGAGGCCGTACTTCGCATCGAGGTTTTCCTCGGAGAGTTTCACCGCCTCGTCAAAGGCGGCCAGCGCCTCGTGGTACCGTCCCAGGCCCGCAAGCGCCATCCCCTTGCCGGACAGGATGGCGCTGTTCTTCCGGTCGTACTTGACGGCGTCCTCGAAGAGCTTCAGGGATTCGTCGTAGGCCTCGGTGGAAAGGTATCCCTGCGCCAGGCCGACGATCGCCTCCTTGTAGCGCGGGTTCTGGCGCAGCGCGTTTCTGAAGGCAAGGATCGCCTTGTGCGCATTGCCGGTTTTCAGGTGCTCCCAGCCGGTCTTGTTGTAGTACGGGGCATTCTTCTCCGGCACCGTGCCGGAATCCCCGGGCAGCGCAATACTCGCGCACACGAAGAGCAGGCCCCAGGCCGCCCGAATAAAATGTTGTTGCCGATTCCGTTTCATCCTGTATCGTGCCGATTCCACGTGCTGCGATGTCCGCCATGCCACGCGGCACCGTGCTGCACCTATACGACATAATTCCTATTCGTCAAGAACAATATGAAAACATTCGCCGTCACGGACCCGTCCGATCTCATCTTCTTCAAATATCGCGACGAGGCGCTCGCGCAGATCCGGCTCTACCGCGCGGGATCGGCGTAACACCAGCAGGGCGCCGATACCGACCGCGTCGATACGGCAACCGCTTCATGATCGACGGATCGCTTCATAATTGAGGCCCCAATAGAGCTTGAATAGAGCTTGATAAGAGGTTGATCCGAACGACTACCGGCCAAATGAAGAACGGATAGCGATCACACCTCGACCTCCACTTCCCCGGACTGCCATCCGGCGGTAATTACCGCGGCCCGCTCCTCGGTGATGCGGTATTCGAGAACAAGATAGCGCCGCACCGCCTCGATTGTCTCAAATGCGAGGGAGGACATGTAGTCCGCATAGCGGTCCTGCGCTTCACGCCAATCGGCGAAGGGCTCCGCCGTGAGGATCATTCTCCCGTCACGGAGATAGACCAGCGTGAGCGGACCCACGCGCCGCTACCGGACGATCTTGCGGATGCGGTTATTGTCGTAATCGCAGATGAGGATATTGCCGGACGTGTCGAGCGCGATGCCGCGGGGCTGTTTGAATTGCGCCGATGCCGCCGATCCGTCCGCGTAGCCCGCGGTCCCGTTTCCGGCATAGGTCTGCACGACGCCGCTGGGGGTGATGAAGCGGATGCGGTTGTTCAGCTCGTCCCCGGTGACGATGTTGCCGGCGCCGTCGACGGTGAGGCCGTGCGGCCGGTTGAATCGGCTCGCCGACGCGACGCCGTCGAGGAAGGCGGCGGTGCCGTCGCCCGCGTAGGTGCTCACCGCAAACCCCGGGGTGATCTTTTTGATTTTATTGTTCTCGTGATCCGTCACGTACAGGTTGCCCGATGAATCGACGGTCACCGCGTGGGGCTTCTTGAACCGCGCGTCCGTGCCGGTGGCGCTGTCCGCGTCTCCGGCAGCCTGCCCTACGATATCCCCGGCCACGGTGGTGACGTTCCCGGCGGAATCGATCCTGCGGATCACGTTATTGCCGGAATCGGCCACGAAGATAATCCCGCTCGAGTCCACGGTGATTCCGGTAGGACCGTTTAACTGCGCGCTCGTCCCGTTATCGTCCTTGAAGTCGGCGGTGCCGTCGCCGGCGATGGTGGTCACGGTCCCGCCCGGGGTGATCTTGCGGATGCGGTTGTTGCCGGTATCGGCTACGTACACATTGCCGGACGAATCGACGGCGACGCCATCGGGCTGATTGAAGCGAGCATCTGCCCCATCGCCATCGGCAAAGGCGGGCGTGCCGTTCCCGGCGAGCGTTGCCACCGTGCCGTCCGGCGTGACTGTCCGGATCGCATTATTGCCGGTGTCCCCCACGATGATGAGTCCGTTCGTCTTGTTCACCGTGACCCCGTCCGGTTGGTCGAATTGCGCGGCGGTGCCGACGCCGTCGGTCAGGCCGGCCGTGCCGTCGCCCGCGACGGTCACCACGCGAACATCGGTCCCGGTTCCGGTGAATACATCATCATCGCTCGACGTACATGCCGTAAACATGGCAATACCGACAATTGCAACTGCGCACAATACCTTCATCACGCCTCCCTGCCGGTCTCCCAGATCTGTGCGGGCACACGGCTAATGCCGAATCAACATCGCGAATGATGGGCTTTGCCACCGATAACGGCCTTTTACTTGGCCGAGGCTCAATCCGCCCCCGCTGTGACGATGGACAGTCTATTCACGGGTGCGCCAGCCATGCGAACCGATTCCACTGCTTCATTTGACATATCGGCACCCATGGCGGTATTTCAAAGTATACACGAACTGGGGATTTTTTCAATAAAAACATGCGTATTGAATCATTTCGGGTTCCCGAACGTCGATCCGGTTACACCGCATTTTTCCTTGACGAACCGCCCCCCGTCCGGTACCTGCCGGTAGAGCACCCATGGAAGGCGCGCACCAATGAAAAAATTCACATCCGGCCTCATCGCCGTCGGGATCGTCCTCGTGATTGCGGGCGGGTTCATGTTCATGAATTCCGCGCCCTCGGACCTGGTAACCGAGATCGTCGCCGTCAAGAAGGGCGACACGATGCGCTCCGTGGCCCATGCGCTCGCCGAGCGTAATATCGTCCGCAGCGAGGCCTTCATGTACCGGATTGCGCAGGCGACGGGACGCACCGCCGTCATCGCCGGGCGCTACAAGGTCCACCCGGGCACCACCGCCTTCGAGATCGTCCAGAAGATCAACCGCGGCGACATCATCCGCCGCAAGGTGACCATCCCCGAGGGATACAATATCTACCAGATCGCCGAACGCCTGCAGCAAAACGAGGTCGTCCGGGCCGACGCCTTCCTTGCGCTCGTGGCCGATCCCGCCTTCCTCGCCTCGATCGGCATCAACGCGCCGCTGGCCGAAGGCTATCTGTTTCCCGACACCTACACCTTCGCCGAGGACGCCGATCCGCGGGCGGTGATCACCATGATGCACAACCGCCTCCAGAAGGTGCTCGACGGGCTCGACCTCTCGCCGCTTAAAAAGCATTCGATGGACCTGCACGCCCTCCTCACCCTGGCCTCGATGGTGGAGAAGGAGGCGCGCGTGCCGCAGGAGCGGCGCTACATCGCGGCCGTGTTTCACAATCGAAAGAGGCTGGGCATGCGCTTCGACTGCGATCCCACCGTCCGGTACGCCGTCAAGCGATGGAAGGGGCCCATCTACCGCAGCGATCTCAACTCCAATTCTCCCTACAACACCTATGTGCATGCCGGGTTCCCGCCCACGCCCATCTGCTCCCCGGGGCGCGACGCCATCCGCGCATCGCTCAATCCCGAGAAGGTTTCGTTCCTGTACTTCGTGGCCCGCAACGACGGCTCGCATTACTTCTCCACCACGGTGCAGGAGCACAACCGCGCCGTCCAGTTCTACCAGCGTGGCGTCAACAATGGCTTCGTCGACACCCAGAAGCTCCCGCGTTGAAATCGCGGCGCCCGCCGGCAGTCTCGAAAAGCTCATGTTCGCCGTCCGCTACGGCGCGCACTCGGTCTACTTCGGCGGCGACTCGTTCAACCTGCGCGAGGGCGCGGACAATTTCAGCATCGACGACATCGCCGCGGGCGCGGCCTTCTGCGCCGCGCACGGTGCGAAATCAACCTTTCTCCTGAACGCCTTCCTCCACGAGGCCGACGTCCCCGCGGCGCGGGACTATCTCGCGGCCGTGCGCGACATTCCCTTCGATGCGGTGATGATAAGCGATCCCGGGATGCTCGCCCTCGTCCGCGAATCCGGTCTCGCGTGCCCCATCCATCTCTCGACGCAGATGTCCACGCTCAACCATCTGGCCGTGTCCTTCTGGGAGCGCGCGGGGATCTCCCGCATCGTGCTCGCGCGCGAGACCGCGCTCGAGGAGATCCGCATGATCCGCGCCCACACCGCCGCGGAGATCGAGATCTTCGTCCATGGCGCGCTCTGTATCGCCTACTCCGGCCGCTGCCTCCTCAGCCGCTACCTCTCCGGACGCGACGCGAACCAGGGGGCGTGCGCGCATCCCTGCCGCTGGAACTATTCGCTCGTCGAGGAGAAGCGGCCCGGCGCGCCCATGGACATGATCGAATACGACCGCGGGACTACGATCCTTTCGTCCAAGGACCTGTGCCTCATCGAGCGGCTTCCCGAATACGTCGCGGCCGGCGTGAACGCTTTCAAGATCGAGGGGCGGATGAAATCGGTCTACTATACCGCCAACACGACGCGCGTATATCGCCACGCGCTCGACACGATCATCGACGGCGGCCCCTACGAGGAGCGATTGCCCTTCTGGCGCCGCGAGCTCGATCTCGTGAACCATCGCCCGTACACGGACGACCTCTTCCACGAATTCGACAGCCTCGGGTTCGTCGATGTGCCGTATGTAAAGAAGGCGCTCTTTCTGGGCTATGTTGACGGCGATGTGTCAGGAAGCGCGGCGTCCGTGCGGGTGTTCAACCCGATCCATCGCGGGGAAACCATCGAGGCGATTGTTCCGATACGGGGGCATGCGGTCGATGACGGCCGTTTCGTCGTCGATGAGATTCTCGAGAATGGAACAATCGTCGACATGGCGCGGCCCGGAAAGCCGTGCACCATCCGCTTCGATCGACCTGTAAAAAGCGACGCCATCTTCCGGCGGTTGATTACCACATAAGGAATTTCGAAACTTCGTGGAAATTGGTGCGCGACGAGCGGACCGCCATCAGTTCCCGCCTTATCGCGCGCCGATCCCATCACAGCACATACGCGAGGGTCGCAATGCGGAAATTTGCGCAGGCGAGCATGGACATGGTGATGATACTCTCGCTTCCTCGTCGATCTGCACGGTCCATGCATTACGGGTGGACTGGCCGTCGGCAAATTTCCTAGAACAGCTCGTCGATTCGGATATCACCCTCCTTGATGTACGCGACCATGATCCTGCCCTCCGCGGTGGCCACCACATCGCAGTAATTGTAGTCGTATGGCCCGTATACCGCGTCATTCACTCTGATAAAGGCATTGTGTTCGACGAAATATTTTATAACATATTTCCCATCATCGGGAGTGAATAGCGGCATGTTGATCCCGTACTGGAATGGTCCGAATTTCTTTCCATTGAGGTAGAGACATCGGTCCTCCGTCCTGTATCCGTAGTATTTTCCGCCGGGGCTAATGAACCAGCTGTGGCTCAGATTATCGGATATCGGCCCATACCTCTCATTGTTTGCGTGGAGGTATTTTCCGGAATCGTGTCGGGCGAGAACGAAGATTCTCTTCCCGTCGGAAGATATGGCAATCCGTTCAAGCTCTCCGCGGATGACGCCCGTGGCGCGGCCGTTATACATCAGGGAGAAGGAATGCGCATCGATCGGTCGGAAACCGGCCACCTCCCTCCCGTCGATCGTGGCCAGTCCCCGCCGGTACCGGTAGAGGTAGGGACCGGCGTATCGCACGAAGGTACCGTTCGAAAGATACCCGGATCGGCTGTCGCTCATGGCCCCGCGGTCATCGAGGAATACCTGAATCGATTTCCACTCCTGCGGCTGGAACTTCGCGACGATCGAGCCGCTGAGTTGCATGTAGCAAAACGAATCCGAAAGGGGTTCACCGTTAAACCGATAGCCGGATGGCGTTTCCCTGCCGGCGGTAAAAAAGAAAGCGACAGTGCCGGCAGTGTCGGAAGCGTACGAGTAGACGCCGGCGAAAGGACCATATGTACCGCTCTCAATAAACACATAATAGCGTTCACCCATCTTCGCAATGCAACCACCCGATTCGTACAGCCACGATATGGTGTCGAACGGACCGTGTTCCTTTTCATTGAGCCGGACAAAGAGTCCGTTTCCCTTCACGCAGCTCGCGAGAAGACGCGTTCCGTCTCTGGACAGGACGAAATTCTCGATATTCTCGTATGGACCGTAGCGCTTACCATTCGCGGTGAGATAGTGCTTGTTGTTCTGCAGATATCGACATGCGAACGATTTCCCGTCCGAGGAGATCTTGAACGCAAACCGGCCAACTTCGCCCGCGGGAAGCGGACCAGTCCTCCCGTCCCTTGTCAGAAGGTAGAGATTGAGTTTCTCCTTCGGTATTTCCAGGCCCGCGCTCCGGTGTCCGTCGCCGCTGTGGTAATAGTTGTAAAGGTTCAACTGGCCGCCCAATAGACAGCTGCACGCCGCCCTTTTGCAGTGGCCGCCCCCCAGGTCCCAGACTGTCTGCCGCGTACGCCATGAAAGCTCGCGAAACAGGCCCCAGCTTTCGCGGCTGCAGAACATCGCGAAATTCCTCCCATCACGGCTGTGTACGAATGAGGTGTTCATGTAGGTGAACGTATCTTCGTACTTTCTGTCGTTGATCTGCAGGAGGTTTCCGTAGCTCCGTCCGAACATGACGATGCGGGAGCCGTCCGGAGAAAGGGAGAATTTGGGCGCAAAATGAGTACTGGCGCCCTCGCCGACGGGGATCAATAGTTTGTATTTATGCAGGTTCTTGGCCGCGGGCGGGCCCGCCACCATAGCAGCAAGGACGATCGAGGCAAGCGCCGCGGAATTGGTGATGGCAATCATGCTCGCTCCTGCACCACTGTGAGTAATAATCAGCGGGATCTGCACCCAGTGGAATCGGGAATTGCTGTTTTTTCAAGAATAATAGATGATTTCTCTCACGACGCGAAAGCAGCGCATACTGGATTTCAACACGGAGAAGCTTTCAGTGCAATCAGCCGGTTCCCTGTGGGACAGAAGCTACAATTGGCAGAAGTACCACATCGCAACCAGTCCACTCCTGGCCAAAAAGTTCGAGACCCCATGTAAAATTTTTTACGGAATGATTAATATCGAAAAACGCCTCTCATCATTCATTTTGCATGCGTAGAAAGTCTGCAAGTGAAACGATTTGTATTCCCTCGTAATGCCCAATTGACAGCAGATCATTGTCGCCCGTGACAATGAAATCCGCCATTGATTCCATCGCGCAATCAATGACGATAGTGTCATCGCTGTCCCTGGGCACCACGAAATACTTCCGTTCGGGAACAACCTGAATCGCGATCGATTCTATTTCACCAGCAATCGCGGCAATACGCGCCGGCGGAAACCCGAATTTTGCCCTTCCCAGCACATCCTTGACTTCTTCGAGAATGGCAGGCGAAATGTACACTGCAATTGAGCCCCTGACCGCGCGATCGAGAAGATCGCGCGGTTTCCCATGAAAGAGTATGCCCGAGATGTAGACATTGGAATCCAGCACGACCTTTATCACGACGACGCCTTCTTTTCGCGCCTATGGGCGGATATCTCTGCAAGGACATCGTCTTCAGTTACCTTTTTCTTCCCGGCGATCATGGACCCATGCGCAAATATATCCTTCCACCTGCGTTTGCGCTCAATGTACATGCGCGCTGCCTCACGTATGAGCTCGGACCGCGAACGCGACTCCTCCTTCGCAAGGCGGTCTATTTCCCGCAGCAGCTCCCTGCGAAATGCAATATTTACCGTATTCGTATTCATGTTCCACACCTCACACTTGTTCCATGACTATTATATATACAATGTTTGTATGTGTCAAGCATTCTGAGGTTCTTAGCGCCACCCTCCGACTATACCCACCAATCGATAGCGCCGTTTTCAGCCACTGCTCGCCTTTTCCGGGATACTGGCCAATGCACACAATCTTTCCGAAAAAAGCACATTCCACGTGAAACACGATGTAAAAGGTGCTTCAAAAAATCGTTAACGACGAAGGGCGTAAACTGTACTTGACACCATATCGTTCAAATGATTGCTCTACAAAAATCGCCTCGACATGCTGGAGTAAGCCGTGAGTGCAGTCTCACTGCCATCGAAGTTTCAAGTGGTCGTCCTCAAAAGCGCACAGGACCTACAATGCATCAAGATTGATCGTGTTACATCCTTTTAAAAAACCCGTTGCGAAACGGAACGACAGGACAACCCAATGTTAAAAAAACCACCCGGAATAGAAGACATCTTCCCCGACGCGATGGAGAAATGGGACCATGTGACGGGAACCGCGCGCGACGTGTTTCGCACGTATAATTATAAAGAACTCATCATCCCGGTGATGGAATACACCGAGGTCTTCGCGCGCGGCCTGGGCGATGAGACCGACATCGTCTCCAAGGAGATGTTCACCTTCGAGGACCGCGGCGGCCGCAGCCTCACGCTGCGGCCGGAGGGCACGGCGTCGGTGGTGCGCGCCTATGTCGAGAACGGCGAGTACAACCGGCTCGCGAGCTGCAAGCTCTTCTACTGCGGGCCCATGTTCCGCGCCGAGCGCCCGCAGAAGGGCCGCCTGCGGCAGTTCAACCAGTTCGGCGCGGAGTTCTTCGGGAGCGAGAACCCCTATCACGACGCCGAGGTGATCGGCATGATGGACGCGATCGCCCGCCGCCTCGCACTCGCACCCTACGCCGTGCTCGTCAACTCGATCGGCTGCCCCGAGTGCCGCGTCCCCTACACCGAGTCGCTGAAGTCGTTCTATACATCGCATGCCGCGCGGCTCTGCGAGGACTGCGCACGGCGCCTCGAAAAAAACCCGCTGCGCCTGCTCGACTGCAAGAACGAGTCGTGCCGCGCGCTTCGGGCGGAGGCGCCCGTCATCACCGCGTTCATCTGCGGCGCCTGTCGCGATCACCACGACCGCGTGAAGGGCCACCTGTCGCAGGCCGGCGTGTCCTTCACGGAGGACCCGTTCCTGGTGCGGGGGCTCGATTACTACACCCGGACCACCTTCGAGTTCGTGACCGAACGGCTCGGCGGGCAAAACGCCTTCGCCGCGGGCGGGCGCTACGACGGCCTGGTGGAGCAGTTCGGCGGGAAAAAAACTCCTGCCGTGGGTTTTGCCGCAGGGATTGAGCGGATCCTTCTTATGCTGGGCGACCAAAGCGCGCCGGAACGCCGCCTCGATGTCTATATCGTCCATTCGGGCGGGGACGCGCTCGCGCTCGCCGCACGGACCGCCGCCGCTCTTCGCGAACGCGGGATTGCGGCCGACCTTGACCCGGACGCGGGCGGCTTCAAATCGCAGTTCAAGAAGGCCGATCGCGAGCGCGCGCGTCTGTGCGTCATCGTCGGCGAGGACGAGCTGCGCGAGGGGACCTGCTCCATCAAGGACATGGGTTCGGGCGAACAGGCGAGCGTCCCGGCGGACGCAGCGGCAGATCGCATTGGGGCGATGCTGAAGGGATCGGCCTCGCTGCCGTAAAAAAGGGTTTACAGCGGTTTTGGCGGACGGTACGATACCGCAAAGAGCGCGAAACACGTGATCCGCACATGGCCAAACTGAACCTCGACCAAATCGTCCAGAAATACCCGTTCCTCGAACGGCACGTCGCCAAGGAGCCGTCTATCGGCGAGGTGCTCGACGTGATCCTGGAGCACCAGGACCGCTCGCGCCCGGAGTTCTCGCTGCCCCTGGCCACCATGGACGTGCTGCTCACCACGCGCGCCATCAACATCCCCTACACGACCGCGCGCGACCGGAACATCGCTTACCTGGTGGACCTGCTCACGAAGACCTATCCCGAGCAGGTGCGCCCCGTGGCCACGTTCGCCTTCTCGGTTGACGAGGCGACCAAGAAGCTATCCATCCAGGAGACCGTGGAGTACACGGTGATGCTGGACCGCGAATTCATGGACCGGCTGGTCGCACAGCGCGACGCGGCCTCGCTGGAAAACCTGCTGGGCCTTCTCGCCCGGTTCCGCTTTTTCAACCTGACCAAGCTCATCAAGAAGGCCAAACGAAAGGACGACCTCTCGCGCATCATCAAGATGGAGCTGGGCAAGCAGATCTTCACCTTCAAGCACTACGACCTGGACAAGGACCTGCTGGAATGGGCGGAGGACCATTGTTTTCACGCCAAGAACTTCAAGGCGGTGCAGGAGTCGTTCCCGCTCAAGGCCCTGCGGGAGATCATCGCGAAGTACTCCGACTTCGTGAACCGCCGACTCAAGAAATACGGCATCCTAAACGCCGATTTCAGCGACTATCGCGACTCGAAACTCGACTACCTGTTCAACATCCTTATCGACGACATCGCCACCACCATGGCCGACCGGGACCTGGTCGAGGTGAAGAACATGCAGTCGCTGCGCAAGTGCCTACAGAAGGTCGAGACGCTCCTGGACCCGACGCAGCGGCTGGGGACCGACATCGCCGCACACGTCCGCGACGCGGGATTGTGCACCGAGCAGGAGATCATGCACGCCGTCCCCGAGGTGACGCACGAGATCGTGGAGAAATGGGCCACCGACGAGACGCTCGCCGCCGCGCGCATCGTCCGGACGGCCGGCGACGACGGGAGCGTCGCGTTCATCAACGCCCCGAAGCTCGTAAGCCTGCTTGTCGAGAGCGCCGGGTTGTACGCGCGCCAGCCCGAAAACCTCGCCCAGCTCTCCCACCTCGAGAAACAGCAGGTGGAGGCCCGCGCGCGGATCCTGGTCTCCGCGGCCCGGGCGATTCTCAATTCCGGAAAAAACATCAGGGAGCTGCTCGGGGCCGACGACGAGGAGATCGCCCAGGTGCGCTCGCTCATCGCTGATTACGAGGACGCGATCAAGCGGCAGGTGCTGAAAAAAGAACTAGAGCGCAAGGACCGGCGCCCGACGCGGAAGCGCTCGTTCTTCCAGGTGATCATCGATTTCTTCAAATCGCTCTTCGGGGCACGCCAATCGGGCGGCGCACCCTCCGAGTTCGACGGCGCTCCCGCGCGAAGAAAGCTTACGCGGCAAGCGGTGCTGGTGTACCAGAAGACGGCGAGCAAGAACGCGCCCATCCTGCCGCTGTCGGAGTTCATCGAGCTCACGCCCGCCAACAGCGATATCATCGACAGCGTGATCGACGAGCTGCGCGAGAGCAACACCCGCGTGGTGATCCCCATCTACAATGCCCGGAAATCGCTGTATCCCAAGCGCAGCCAGAAGCTCCTGATCGCGGACGTCGAGTATCTGCTCATCCCGCCGAAGACCATGAAATCGCCGGACAGCATCAGGGAGTACATCGATTCGCTGGTCGGATACAACCTCAAGGACGAGCCGATCCCGGGCAACACGCTGCTCACCATCGAGAAGCAGCTGCTCGGGATGTACCATCAGAAGCGCCAGATGGCGCTGAAAAAGGAGCTGTAGGCTAGGCCCCGCAGCTGTCCGCGGCGCTGCAGGCGGCGCAGGATTCCGACTGCTTTGGCGCATCGGCCGAGGAAGAGGACCCGCATTTCGTGTCTTTCTTGTAGTCGTTTACGTAGAACCCGGACCCCTTGAAGATGATCCCGGACCCGCCGTTGATTACCCGCCGGACCGACCCGGTGCACTTCACACATTCCTTCACCGGTTCATCGGACATCTTCTGAAAGACATCGAATCGATGCTTGCATTCGGTGCATTCATATTCGTATGTTGGCATGGGAGAGCCTCCGGTTGATATCTGGTGCGCATACCATAGCGCGGATACGCGGAGGCAAAATATTTTTTTGATGATTATTGTCAATCAGTATTCCCGTGCGCGGCGGGGCCCCCGGCCGGACGCGGCAAATAGTCTTGACAGGCCGCCCCGCTGCGGCGATGAAACGCCGATGGCCCGAAGGACAGCGCCGTGACCGAACCCATGCACAAGGAACATACCCGATCACAGACCCCGGCGAAGCGCACGTCGCTCCTGCGCTCCAAGCGTTCGCGTACGCCCGCCCCGCCGCCCGAGACTCCCGAGGAGACCGAGAACATCGATCCCGATGCGCTGCGACGCGGGGACGTCCCCATGGACATGGTGGACCACCTGGGAGAGCTGCGCACGCGCCTCATCACCGTCATCGTCGCGCTCGCACTATCCGTCGGCGGCTGTTTTATGCTTTCCGATTATATCCTGGCCTATATATCGAAGCCGTTTACGGCCACGGGGCTCAAGCTCCACGTCTTCGCGGTCACGGAGGGGTTCCTCATCCGCGTCAAGACGGCGCTCATCACCGGCATCATCGCGGCGCTGCCGATCATCGTGCACCAGCTCTGGCGGTACATCATGCCGGCCGTCGACGTTCGCGACCGCCGCTTCGCGCGCTTCTCGATCGCGGCCGCGCTCGCGCTGTTTTTCGCCGGGACCGCGTTCACCCTCGTGGCGGTGCTTCCGGCCTCGATCCGCTTCCTGGTGAGCCTCACCCCGACTGGCATGCAGAACCTTCAGAACGCCAGCGACTACATCAGCTTCGTCCTCATGTTCTGCGCCGGGATCGGAGCGCTCTTCGAGTTCCCGCTCGTGATCATGATCCTCGCGCGGATCGGCATCATCACCCCGCAATTCCTCGCGTCCCGGCGGCGCGCCGCGATCGTGCTCATCTTCGTGGGCGCGGCGATATTCACGCCGCCCGACATCCTCTCCCAGGTGATCATCGCGCTGCCGCTGGTGCTGCTCTACGAGCTGGCCATCATCATCGCGCGGTTCGTGATCATGCGAAAGAAAAAGCGGGAGCTCCAGCGGGCATAAGGCGCCCGTATCATTTGACGATACGCACCCGCTCGATGAGATCGCCGTTGATGTCCGTCGCGGTGATGACGAGCTCCCGGCCGGGGCCGAAGGCGATCAGGCAATAGTGGTAGGCCTCGCGGTATTTCGCCACCCACTCGGCCGGCGCCCCATGGGTGAGCGGCGCGCCCGCGCCGGCGGTCACCAGATACATGACGCCCCGCGGGTTCCGGTAGACGGAGGCCGAGCGGTCGGTGACGCGGCCGTTCCGCAGCGGATACGAGCGCTGATAGTAATGGTCGTGCGCGCTCAGCACCAGGTCGACGCCGTGCGCGTCGAACAGCGGGGGCAGATGGCGCTGCACGTCACGCGAGTCCTTCTCGACCGCGTGGTGCCCCGTGCTGTACGGCGGTTTGTGGCAGGCGACCACCCGCCAGAGGATATCGGGCCGCGCGGCGGCGCGTTCCATGTCGTGCGCGAACCAGCGGGCCTGCTCCTGCCACATGCTCCACGGCGACGCGCTGTAGGGCACCTCGGTGTTCAGCACGACGAGATGCAGGTTCCCGTAGTCCAGCGAAAACCAGCGCCCGCCGCCGGGCGACGGAAAAAAACGATAGTACACGACCTCGTGCTTGTTCTCTTTCGCCTCGTGATTGCCGTAGACCGGGACGAGCGGGCTGCGTTCGAAGACGGGCGAGAAGTCCGCGAACCACTGGACCCACTGCCGATACGACGATCCGTCGTCCACCATGTCGCCGGTGAAAATTGTGAGATGCGGGAGGTCCTCGCGCCCGATGGCGTCGGCGAGGGAGCGGCGAATGGGCGAGTTCCGGTGCCGCTTGGACTGCCGAGAATCGCCGAACGCGAGAACCGTAAAGGGCTCCCCCGGACGAACGGCGCTTCGAAATGCGCGATAATCGACGATGGCGCCGCCGGAGTCCGCGATTCGATAGCAGTACCGCGCCCCCGGTTCGAGGCCCGCAAGCGTCGCCCGGTAGCGCCAGTCGCGCGAGCCGGTGTCGCGCAGCGCTTCGGCCGGCTGTTCGATCTCCGGGGCCACGGCGGCGTGCGCGCACGGCGCCGAATCATCCCCCGACACTTGATGGTACCGAACCACCGGTCGTTCGAGACGATGCGGCGTATTCCATAGGACCGTGACGGCACGTGCGCGTGGATCGTGAAACACCAGATGGAGGTTGCGGACCGCGCCGCTGTTCGCAGTAGCGCGCAGGAAAACGCCCGCAGCGACGGCGAGTACGACCGGGGCGAGAATGCCCGGAAACAGCCATCGCGACGACATGCCCCGTGCGTGTGTATTCACGCGGACTACTCCTGGACCCGCTCGCGGCGGGAGAGAATTATGTCCGGATCGATCTCGCCGACATGGTTGAATACATAGTCGGGAAGATACGGATAGCGCGCGAGCATCTCTCGGCTGGTTACCCCGGAGAGGACCAGGCAGCAGGTCATGCCCGCCTCCAGGCCGCCCAGAATGTCGGTCTCCATGCGATCGCCCACCATGAAGCTGTTCGCCGAGTGGACGCGCAACTTCTTTCGCGCCCAGAACATCATCGCCGGGTTGGGTTTGCCCAGAAAATACGCCTTCACGCCCGTCACCCGCTCGAGCGGCGCGACCAGCGCCCCGCAGGCGGGGACCGGACCGCGCGGCGTGGGTCCCGTGATGTCCTGGTTGGTGGCGATGAAGCGCGCCCCCTCCTGGATGAGGTGGGTGGCCTCGACGATCCTGCGATAGTCGTACTTGTCGGTTTCGCCCACGATGACGTAATCGGGGTTTTTATCGGTGATGGCGATGCCCCGCTTCTCGAGCTCGTGGATGAGGCCGTTCCCGCCGATCACATATGCCGTGCATCGCGGCATCTGATACTCCAGAAAGGTCGCCGTCGCCATGGCCGACGTATAGAAGCGCTTCTCGTCCTCGTCGATGCCGATTCTCCCGAGCCGGTCCCGGAGCTCGGCCGGCGTATAATAGGAATTGTTGGTGATGAACAGATACGGGTGGCCGCCGTCGCGCAGGCGTTGCAGGAACTCGCGCGCGCCCGGGATGAGGGTGGCCCCCTTGTTGATCACGCCGTCCATGTCGATGAGAAAGGCCTTGGTGTAGGTGCTGTCGTCGGGCATGGCGCCGCTACCGCTTGAGCCGAACGATGACGATGCCGGCCAGGAGGAAGACGGCGTTCGCAAACCACGCCGCGACGACCGGATGGACCTTGCCGGAATTCCCGAAGGCCATGCCCACGGCCATCATCCCGTAATAAGCGAAGGAGATCGCGATGGACAACAGCAGCGCCATCACCAGGACCGCCTTCTTGAAGTAGATCCCGGCCACGCCGCCGATAAGGATGACGATGATGATGGAGAAGGGAAAGGTGAAGCGTCGCTGGAACTCGACCAGGTACTGGCGGTGGTTGACCCCGATCTTCTTCTTCTCCTCGATGAAATTGAGCGCGTCGCCGAAGCGCATCTGGCTCATGTTTTCGGGGGTTTGCATAAAGGCCTTGGGGTCCTCGGACAGCGACATCGACATCGACTCGAGCTTTTTCTCGATGAGATTTTTCTCGGCGTCGAAGGTGAGCAGATTGATCTTCTTGAAGTCCCATAGTTTCGTCGAGGGGTTGTAGCGGCCCTCCTCGGCGGCGAGCTGGAACGAGAGGACGCCGGCATCGTCGAACCGGCTGAGCATGGGCTTGTTCATGAGGCTTTCGCCCGCGTTGAAATATTCGATATAATACACCGTCTCGTCCTTCCCCATGACGTAAAACTTCTCGCGGGAATACAGCGCGCTCACGCTGCTTTTGGCCATGAGCTTGATCTCTTTAAACAACTCGAAGGAGCGCTTGCTGGCGTCGGCAGCGACGAACTCGGAGAAGAAAAACGACCCGAGCGCGATCAACACGCCCACCAGGAGCAGGGGGATGAGGAGCCGTGTGAAGGCGATGCCCCCGTTGTAGATGGCCACGATCTCGTTGGACTGGTTCAGGTATCCCACCATGAACGACGTCGAGAACAGGGCCGCCGCGGGAAGGATCTGCGTGAGCACCTCGGGGATGTAATTGATCAGATAGAGAAATACGGTAAAGCCCGGCACGCGCGGATCGGAGAAATACTTGAGCTGATCGATCACGTTCGTGATGAGGAACACCCCGACCATGAAGGTGATGGAGCCCGAAAGCGCGAAGAGGAATTGCCGTATGATGTATTGGTCGATTTTGCGCATGAACATGATAGACGTCCCGGGGCGCGTACCGGTGCGCCGCCTTCAGAACATCACGATACGAGGCCCCGCGGTTCGGCACAACCAAAATTTTCCACGTCCGCCAGGATTTCCGCGGGAATCGGACTGCCGTCGGCATAGAAGCCGAGCCGCTCGTTTTTGTCACCGTGGAAGTCGCTCCCGCCGGTCACCAGGAGACCGCGCGCCCGGGCGATTTCGGCGAATCGCTCGGCCTCCTCGGGAGTGTGCATCGAGGCATAGGCCTCCACGCCCCGGACCCCGATCGCGACCAGCCCGTCCAGGATCTCCTCGAACCGGGCGAATAGCTTGAAATTGAGCGAGATCGGATGGGCGATCACCGGAATCCCGCCGGCGTCGGTGATGAGCCGCACGGCCTCGGAGGGCGCGATTTTCCGTTTTTTGACATAGCCGGGCTTGCCCCGCACAAGATACTTGCTGAATATCTCGGTCATGCTGGTCCCGTAGCCCTTCCGGATGAGCGCCCGCGCGATGTGGGGCCGTCCGATGGCGGTGTCGCCCGAGACGCCATGCAATTCCTCGGCCGTGATCGCGATACCGTGACGGTTGAGATCGTTGATGATGCCGTCGACCCGCTTGCTCCGGATGAGCTTGAGCTCCTCGAGCGTATCGCACAGCGCCCGGTTGCGCCGGTCGACAGACAGACCCACCAGATGAAACGTGCCACCCTCGTATTCGACGCTCAATTCCACGCCGGGGACGCAGAGGAAGCCGCGTTCCGCCGCGCGGGCCAATCCCTCGTCCAGCCCGTCAATCGTATCGTGGTCGGTGATGGCGATCGCCCGCAGGCCTGATTCGATCGCCAGATCGACAAGGCGCGCGGGTGCGTAGATTCCGTCGGAGGCGGTGGTATGCGCATGGAGATCGACGATCCCCTCTGCGCGCGCGGTTGTGGTCATGTGCCCTCAGCAACGCCGCCGTAACCCGTGCGGATTACGGCGGCCAATTCGTACACGATGTCGATCCGGCTGTTCTATTCGGCCGATTTCGCGCCGGTCTTCGACTGCCGGCGCTCGATCTGTTTCTTCATGCTGTCCGGGATCTTGATGATCTGTCCGGCATAGACCACCCGGGGGTCCTTGATGATTCGCTTGTTCTCATTGAACAGCTTCTCCCAGTCCCAGTACTTGCCGGTCAGCTGCTCGCCGATGGTCACGAGCGTCTCCTTCGGCTTGACGATATAATAATCGTAGTTTTCGCGCCCCTCGGCCTTGTACGATTCGAACTTGGGCGGTGCGCCCGCTCCGGGGGCCGCAGCGTCCTTCGCGGGCACCATGGTCGACGGGATGTCCGTTGCCGGAGCATCCTTGGACGGCGTCACGGATCGGACCGACGCGTCCTGCGCGGGTTGATCCTTCCGCACCGGCGCGTCGTCGCTCTTCGTGAAGAGCCGCTGGAGCTTCGGATAGAATACGATGAGGGCGCCGATGGCGAGAAAGGCGACCAGCACCAGCGCCAGGACAAAACGCGACGAGCGCTTCTCCTCCTCATGCTCGACCACGCGCTGGTCGAAACGCGCGCGTTCCTCGAAGCTTTCCGTTACATACACCGGCTCCTTCTTCGGCGCCGCGGACGGCCGCGCGTGTTTCTTCACCGCCTTCTTCGCGGTCTTCTTGGGCGCGGCCTTTGGTTTTTGCTTTTTCACGGGCGTGGCCGCCGCAGCTTTTTTCACCGCCGGCACACGCTTCTTGGCCGATCCCGCGGCCGCCCCTTTCGTAGCCGCCCACTTTCGAATCTCCGTTCGGAACCACGCATTCGCTTCGCCGGTAAAGGCGTAATGGTCGCGAATAAAGTGCATGGTGGCCTTCTCGATATCGGTGTAGGCGTCCGAGTCCTTGACCGCGGCGAGGATCTTTTTCGCGTCCTTCAGTGAGATGCGGCCATCGCCCTTCCCTTTCACCGATTCGTCTGCGAGCCTGATGAGATGGCCGTCGTATTGCTTGCCTTTTATCTTTTTGTAGTACCCCCTCATCGCGGTTTCCTCCATTTTTTTTGATGTGACCCCGACAGGAGTTGAACCTGTGACGCCCAGATCCGGAATCTGGCGCTCTATCCTCTGAGCTACGGGGCCATTTACGCGTATGTACGAAACGGGATATGGAGCGAAAAGTCAATAACATTTTTCCCGAGTGGCGGTGTGAATAAGTTATTTGACAAAAACCATGCTCGACTATTTACTCAAAGAAAAACGTATGCGTCCATGAGTGGTTAATGGCATCATCGTCACCGGCCCGCTGTATTCTCGCATTGACCGTCCTGCTCGCGGGCGTTTCCGCCGCGCATGCCGCTCTCATCGTCACCGACCAGGACCAGCGGGTGATGCTGGGACGGCACAGCGAGATCCTCGAGGACCCGGACGGCGCGCTGGGGATCGAGCAGGTGTCGGGCCCGACGATGGAGCACCGGTTCGAGCGCGTTACCCGCGACACGGTCAACCGCGCCACGGTGCGCGGCGTCTTCTGGCTCAAGGTCCCGATCGAATACAAACCCGCGCCGGGCGGGAATCGCACCCCCCAATGGGTCCTCGAGATCGCCTACCCCTCGCTCGAAACGGTGACGCTGTTCCTTCCCGCCGGAGGCGGCGGCTGGACCGTCACTCAGGCTGGCGAGGCGCTGCCGTACGCCGTGCGTGAGATACTCCACCGCAACCCGGTATTCGCCGTGCCGCTACCGCGCGACCGCCCGGTCACAATCTTCATTAGGGCTGCGGTCGAGAAGGTGATGGTGCTTCCCCCCGTGCTGTGGCAGCGCGAGGCGTTTGTGCGCGCGGCATACACCGAGCAGCTCATTCACGGACTGTATTTCGGGATCATTCTCGTCATGGTCCTGTACAATCTCTTCGTGTTTATTTCGCTGCGCGACCCCAGCTATGCCTTCTATGTGCTGTACACGGCCAGCTTCGGCCTGTTCCAGTTCTCCTTCACCGGTCTGGCCTTCGAATATCTGTGGCCGGAAGCGCCCGCATGGAACTCCATGGCCAATGTGGTGCTGGTATTCGTCTCATTCTCGTTCGCGATGCAGTTTTCACGGCACTACCTGCTGATGGGCCGCCACTGGCCCCTCCTCGCGCGCATCATGGACGGGCTGACCGCCGTGGGCGTCCTGTGCGCCGGGCTCACCGTTTTCGTGGACCGGACGATGATGACGCATGCGAGCAATCTCCTGCCCGCCTGCGGCGTTGTCGTGTTTATCGCCGTTGGCGTGTTGGCGCTTCGGCGAAAGTCCCGTGCGGCGCGGTATTTTCTTGTGGCATGGGGCGCGTATATCGTCGGCGTCACGCTGTTTATATTGAAGAACCTCGGCGTGCTGCCCGCGAACATCATCACGATGTACGGCATACAGGCCGGCTCGGCCATCGAGATCATCCTCTTCTCCCTGGGGCTGGCCGACCGGATCAACGAGCTGCGCCGTGAACGGGAGCAGTCGCAGCAACGGCTCCTCACCATCCAACACGAAATGGACGTCGCGCAGCGCATCCAAAACTCCCTGCTCCCCGGGACGATTCCCCGCCTCGCGGGAGCGGCCATCACGGTCCGCTACGCGCCCGCGCGCTGCATCGGGGGCGATTACTACGATTTCGCACAGACCGGCCCGTCCTCCTGCGGCGTGCTGATCGCGGACACCTCCGGCCACGGGATCCCCGCGGCCATCATCTCCTCGGCGCTCAGGCTGTCGTTTCACGAACAGCGAAAGATCACGCACCGCCCCCCTGCGCTGATTCGTGGCATGAACGAGATGCTGATCGGCAATATCGGCAACCAGTACATCACGGCGGGCTATGTATTCGTGGACCTGGCGGCGATGACGGCGCAGTACGTCAATGCCGGACACCAGCCGCTGTGCGTCGTCGATCGCGCCGACGGCGCCATCCGGCAGGTATCGCCCAAGGGGATCATCCTGGGGTGGCGGCAATTCGACGATTTCGAGCTGTGCGAATTTCCCCTGGCGCAGAATCAACGCCTCATTTTTATCACCGACGGGTATGTCGAGTGCCGCAACGGGGCCGGGGAGCTCTTCGGGCACGATCGCCTCGTCGAGGCCTTTCGCGAGCTCAGGGCGCTTCCGCCCGATGAGTGCATCGACGCGCTGGACGAGCGGATCTCCGCATGGAACGCCGGACGCGATGAGTTCGAGGACGATCGCACCATCCTCATCATCGACATCGAATAGGCGCGACGCGCCCATCGACACCCCTCCCGCACCGATTGCGATACGGCGTCCCGAACACCGCAAACGCCAACTGGCGAATCAATACCGCTGCGGATAGGCGAGGACATCCTCCTGGGCGATTCGCTTGAAGCGATAGCCGGGATTGAAGTGCCCGGCGAGCGAGATCGCCCCGTGCGGGCAGGCGGTCCCGCAGTCGAAACATGCGATGCACCCGGCCTCGCCCGATTTCATCAGGTCCAATCGGGGAACGCCGCTCTTGCCCTTGTGCGTCGTTCCGTTCAAGAGCGACATCTTGGTGACGGTATCGGTGACCAGGCAGGCGCCGGGGCAGATCCGCACGCAGATCCCGCATTCGCGGCACCGCGATCGGTCGATGACGAGCGCGCCGTAGCGCATCTGGCTTCCGTCGTCGTAGGTGGGCACGCGGAGCCGGTCGAGAAGCGTCAATTGCGCGATCATATCATCCCCCCTGCCGTTCGTAGCGCGGCGGATCGTCCGGACCGCCCTCGCGCCATTCGACGATCTGCACCTCGCGCGGGACGAGCCCGTCGGCCGTGGGCCGGGGCCATCCGAACGCGATGCTCTCGTTCATGTGATACGGATAGCGCGCGCCCAGGCGACGCCGCCACTTCGGATAATAGCGGAGCAGCTTGATGAGGCCGATCCAGCAGCTCCCCGCGCCCATGCTGTGCGCCGCGAGCACCATGTTCTGCCCGCACACGCCGATATCCACCGCCGGGCAGGACACGCCCCTCCGGTCCTCGAGGATAAGGACGATCACGGGCGCGTTGTGGAAGACCGGCGCGCGCCCCTGCGCGATCTGCGAGAGGAGCATGAAGGGCGGCGCATGGAGCTCGTTGGGAAGCAATCGAATGAACAGCTTCGCCAGCGGCATGGTGATGGCGCGCCGCACCCGGCCCCCGCGCGCGTAATCGAGAAAGAACATGAAGAGGCGCGCGATCCGCACGGCGTCGCGCTCCATCGCGGCGATGATCTCCGGGCTCTTGATCACGACGAAGCGCCAGGGCTGCATATTGCCCGCGGAGGGGGCGAAGCGCCCGGCCTCGAGGATCCTCCGGATCATGCCGTCTGGGAGCGGCTCCGGCCGGAAGGACCGGATGCTGCGCCGCTCCAGGATCACCCGCTCGACGGGGTTCCAGGGCATGCCCTCGGCGTAGGTCCCCGTGGGGGACGATTCGTTCGCATGAAGGTTCATTCGGTTCCTCCGTATGATCCGGGCGCGCTACCGCACGCCCGCATATTTCTCGAACATGCCCGTCCGGTACGCCCAGCCCAGGAAGCGGAAATAGGCCTCGGGCGCGAGCCGCTTGCCGCGCCAGGCGAGCCGCGCGTCCGTCTGCGCGAGGGCGTAGAGCCTCCCCCGCTCGATCGAGCGGACCACGTGCCGCGCGATCTCCCCGGCGCCGATGCTCGCCTTCGCGAACATGCCCTCGGCGAGCCTTCGCTGGCGCTCGTCTGAGGACCTGAAGCCGTCCATGAGATTGGTCTTGAAGAAGGTGGGACACACGACCGTCACCCCGACACCGCGCGGCGCCAGCTCAACGCGCAGGGTCTCCGAGAGCGATATCACCCCCGCCTTGGTCACGTTGTAGCTCGACATCTCCGCGAGCGAGGCGATCCCCGCGTTCGAGGCGACATTGACGATGTGCCCGGACCCCTGCGCCGCGAACTGCGGAATGAACGTCCGGCACCCGATGATCACGCTTTTCAGGTTGATGTCGATGATGCGCTCCCACTCGTCCATCGGGATGCGGTCCATGAACCCGCCGGCCGCGACCCCGGCATTGTTGACCAGGACGTCGATCCCGCCCCAGCCTGTCCGAACGGCCTCGAGCACTCGCGCGAAGTCCGCCGGCTTCGTCACGTCGCAGGCGATCTCACGGGCCGATCCGCCCGCCGCGGCGACCTGCGCCGCCGTTTCCGCCAGGCGCGCCATGTTGATGTCCGTCACGGCCACGCGCCAGCCGCGCGATGCGAACTCAAGCGCGAGCGCCCGCCCCAGGCCGCTCCCGGCGCCGGTGATGACGACGCGACGTTCGGGGAACCGTTTTTCGAGCTTCATGTCACAGACGCTCCTCGATGACGCGGTCGACCAGCGCCATCTTCCGCAGGGGAGCCATCCCCAGCAGGCACTGCGCCTGCCGGGCGTCGCGCATCCGCTTCTCCTGCGGGTAGTCCTTCGTGTAGCCGTTTCCGCCGAAGAGTTGCACCCCGTCGGCCGTGGCGCGCACCGCCAGCTCGCCTACGTGAATGGCCGCGGCGAGGGCCGTGAGCTGCCAGCCGGGCATGCCGGAATCGAGCTCGCGATACGCCGTGTCGAGGCAGGCCTCGGCGATGCGCTCCTCGACGGCCATGTTCGCAAGCATCATCCGCACCTGCCCCCAGTCGATGATCTGCCGTCCGCCCTGATACCGGTCGGCGGCATAGCGCATGGCGTCCCGCAACGAGCCCTTGAGGATCCCCAGCGAGATCGCGGCCGCGGCGATCGACAACGAGGCGCGCATCGAATCGAAATACCCCGGCCCGTCCCCCGTGCCGATCAGCGTCGCGGGGACGCGCTCGAAGGTGACGTCGGCCGCCGGGCAGCCGCGCAGGCCCAGGCTCACGATCGGATCGTGAACGCGGACGCCCTCCGACGCGAGGGCCACCAGATAGTATGCGTACCGCGCGCCCGCGCCGTGCCGCGCGGGTATCACCGCATATTCAGCGATAGGCGCGAGCGCCAGAAAGCCGACTCCGCCGCTCATCAGGGAGTGCGCATCGACTGTCGGCAGCTCGCACTCCTCCGGACCGGCATATGACTGGAATGCGATGGGCGCCGTACCCAGGGAATGGATGCGCCCGTAGACATCCGCGCAACCGGTCTGCTCCGCTGCGACGCGCAGGACCTCGAGCGCCGCGGCATTGGCGAAGACGATGGCCGCCATGCCCGCGTCCTCCCGGCTGATCCGCTCGAGTATCGATGCGAGCATGGTCGCGTTCATCTCGACGCCGCCGTAATCGACGGGACTGTTGATCCCGTAGAACCCCACGGCCGCCGCATCGCCGATCGCCTCCTCCATCAGGCCGCCGAAGGGATACCGATCGCGCTCCTCCCGCCCCTCGATGAGCCGCTTAGAACAGAAATCGCGCGCCAGGTCGGCGAAGGCCTGCCGTTCCGCGACGTACATATCATTGATGATTGCGTTCATGACACCTCCGGTATTCTCTATTTGAAGAGTTCCACTTCGGGACACGCGTGCGCGACCATGCAGTAGAACATGTTGAGCTGATTGATCTGGTTGGTGCTCTCGTATATCTGCTGGAGCTTGACGTCGCGAAAGCACTTCTCGGCGCCGTTCTCATGGCGGAGCCCGTCTGCCCCCATGAGGTCCAGCGCGAGGTTCGCGTTCGCGAGCCCCAGGTCGCTGCAGGTGTACTTGCAGGCCGACCCCCACCCCGAGGCGACGTTCCGCTCCTCGGTGGGGTAGCCGTCGTAGTAGTACCATCGCAGGAAGCGCGTCGCGATCCGAAGATCCAGGAGCGGCGCGATGAGCGAGAAATACCAGCGCGGCAGCCATCGGATGACGCCGTATACCGGCTTCTTGAACAGCAGCTTAAAGAGCCCCGAGAGGGTGAGCGCGAAGGCGGCCTCCAGGTACATGATGCGCGACAGGTTCACGTTGCGGTACATGTCCGCCAGGATGATCTGCGCCCACTGGCGGTCGATGAGCGGAGCGCCGCCGACCTGCTTCGTCCGCGCATAGGCCAGTGCGCGCTCGTAGGCGTCGCGCGCGATACCGGTGGAGATGGCGGCGGTGCCGGTGCGCGTTCCGCCCGTCACGTGGTCGGTGATGGTGTGGCAGACCCACCGCGCCCCTTTGCGCGAATTCCGGAACTCCGGGTCCTGGGTCCGGATGGTGACCAGCGAATCGGGCACAAAGCACTCGTCGAACAGCAGCTCGCTGGCCACGCAGGCGAACTGCCCCATCTTCTTCTCGTGCGCGCCGAAACTGAAACCGGGCGTGCCGTTGGGGATCGCGAATTGTATCCACGAGTCGGTCTTGCTGCCCTTGTCCTCGATGAAGTTGGCGATGTGCCAATACGAGAGATGCCCGTTGGATATGAATATCTTCTTCCCGTTGAGGACATATCCGCCCTCCACCCGGCGCACCGACGACCCGGGACGCGCGTTATGGATAAGAAGCGGCTCCTGCACGTCCGTGCCCGACTCCGGCTCCGTCACGACGATGGTGAGCAGGTGCGGGTCGCCGGCGCGTTCGCTTTTCGCCACGTCGGCGAACACCTTCCGAATGATACGTGCATTCATGGAGGGAAAGAGGGTCGCCGCGCCGCAGTAGTGCACCGCGATCACATGCCCCAGCCCCGCGCACCCGGCTGAGATCTCCTCCATGAACGGATACACCGCCAGGAAGCTCATGCCCTTCCCGCCGAAAATCTTAGGTATAAAAAGCGTAAACAGCCCCCACTCCGCCGCCTTCTTTACGAACTCGAGGGGGAGATAGTTGTGGTCCCGCATGCAGCGCAGGTCCGTGTCGAGGGCGATCGGCCGGATCACCTCGCGGGTGAATTTTCTGGCGATGGCGATGGCCTCCGCGACCTCGCGATGGGCCCCCGCCGGCAGCCGGTGCTGGCACGCGAGCCCGTTGAACACCTCCCTGATCGTCGGCCCCTGTTCGAGCAGCGCCGCCCGCTCCCGTCTTCCGATCTTCCATGGTTTCATCGTCGCGACCTCCCGTTCCCGCCCGCGCCCCGCGACAAGCGGCATGTGTATGATATGTGAAAACGGCCCGACCGTTTCCGTCCCCGCCTTACGACACCAATGACTCGGCTATATGACGCCCCATCGACATGTCATAGGTCCCGGGCAGGACGCCGTCGCGCTCCAGCTCCTTTTTGCGAATGCGCTGCGTTTCCGTTTTGGGAAACTCCTCGACGATCCGCACGAAGCGCGGCAGCGCGAACCGGGGCAGGTCCTCGCGAAGGAACTCGACCAGCTCCCGCTCGGACAGCGAGCGCCCCTCCACCAGCGAGACCGACGCCATGATCTCGTCCTCGGCGAGCTCCGACGGCACGGCGTACACGGCCGCCTCGAGGACCGCGGGGTGCCGCTGGATCGCGTGCTCCACCTCGTAGGCGGACACGTTCTCGCCTTTGATGCGCATGAACTCGGCGTTGCGGCCCACGAAATAGAGATACCCGTGTTCGTCCTTGCGCACCAGGTCTCCCGTATAGATCCAGCCGTCGCGGAGCTTTTCGCCGGTGGCCTTCTCGTTCTTGAAGTACTCGACCGAGCGACGTTCGCCCTTCGCGGCGAAGATCAGCTCGCCCGGCATGCCCACCGGGACATCGTTTCCCTCGCGATCCACCAGGCGGTACACGACCCCGGGGCCCGGCCTGCCGATGGAGCCCACCGGCGCGTTCCCCAGGTTCATGATGCTCTTGCCGCCGCCGTCCACCGCGCCGTAACCCTCGTAGATCCTCACGCCGAAGCGCCGCTCGAATTGCGGCCAGAGGTCGGCCGGGCATGCGGCCGAGATGGTCAGCCGCACCCGGTTGTCCCGGTCGTCGGGACGCTCCGGCTGCTTCATGAGAATGGGGATCATCGCCCCGATCGTATTGAATGCCGTGACGCCGTTGGCGCGGATATCGTCCCAGAACCTGCTCGCGGAGAATTTTCGCGCCAGGACGACCTTCGCCCCGACGTGCAACCCCTGCGTGATGGTGAGAAACAGCGCATTGCCGTGAAAGAGCGGCAGGCAGGTGTACAGGACATCGGAGGGACGATACAATGCATAGGCCGCGATGGAGAGCAGCTTCACCGTGGTTTTTCCGTAGCGATACACCACGCCCTTGGGAAGCCCGGTGGTCCCCGACGTGTACAGGATAAAGCAGATATCGTCCGTGTCGTAACCGCCATCGGGTTTCGACGCGGGCAGGCGCGTGGCGACCGAAAGAGAACGGGCGCCCTTCGGAAGGGGCGGCTGCTCCCTTCCCGGCTCGCGGTTGACGATCACGACCGGTTGCCGGATCAGCCTGTTCCGTATTTTGATGAACACGTCCAGCAGGTCCTCGTCGATCGCGAGAAAGGCCGCTTCGCTGTGGTTCAGAATGTACAGCAGGCTCTCGCCCCTGAGCGAGGTGTTCACCGGGACCGAGTACATCCCGACCTTTTGCGCGCCGATGAAGACGTCCAGGTAGGCCGGGCAGTTTCCCATCATGATGGCCACGCCCCGCGCCCGGCCGCCGCCGAGCGAGAGCAAGAGGTGGGCGACCCGGTTCGCGTTTCGGTCCATGTGCCGGAAGGAAAAACACGTTCCCTCGAACACGATGCACGGCCGCTCGGGATGCATCCGGGCGCGTTCCTCCAAGAGCTCCGCCCAGGACATGTCCTCGGCGATCTCCCGGCTTCGGACGAGGCTCCCGAGGTTGCGCGCGAGCGTCCCGCGCCGCAGCTCATGGGACGCAAAGGCCGCAAGCGCCTTCGCCAGCTTCAGTTTGATGATAAGGTTTTGCATACGATACATGGTTGTCCCCTCCGTGTCCGTTGATGTCACGACGCCCTACTGCACACCGACCGTCGCCATGCCCGCTCCCCGCGACGGCGCCTCGAGGATGTGGATGCACATGGCCGCCTCCTCCTGCCCCAGCGCCCCGCCGCCGTTTTCTGCGAGCGCGATGCGGGCCCCCGCCACCTGGCGGCCGCCGGCCTCGCCGCGCAGTTGCGTTACCAGCTCGTGGATCTGCGCGAGCCCCGAGGCGCCGATGGGGTGCCCGCGCGACTCGAGCCCCCCGCTGGTGTTGATGGGGATCCGCCCGCCGATGCTCGTCTCGCCGCGCAGGGCGATCACGCCCCCCTCGCCCGGCGCGCAAAACCCGAGCGCCTCGGCCTGATGGAGCTCGCCGTAGGCGGTGGCGTCGTGCACCTCGGCCAGATGGATATCCCCCGGGCCCAGGCCGGACTTCTCGTAGGCGATGCGGCTCAAGCGCTCGCCGATATCGATATCGTCGAAATCGCGCTCGCGGCCGGATCCGAGCACGGAGGCGCGCACACGCACCGCGCGGGAGGCGAGCCCCAGACGCCGCACCGTGTCGCCGTCGCAGAGAACGGCCGACGCGGCGCCGTCGCCGATGGGAGCGCACATGGAGCGCGTGAGCGGCCAGGAAACCAGGCGATCGGCCATCACCTCCTCCGGCGTGACCCGGAAGGTGTACTGCGCATTGGGATTGAGCGACGAGTGCAGGTGGTTCTTCGACGCGATAGCGGCGAGCTGTTCGATGGTGCTGCCGTATTTCCGCATGTGCCAGCGGGCCGCGAACCCGTACACGTCCATGAACGGCGAATGGTCGCCCGTGAGCAGCTTCCTGAGGTCCCGCACCGTGTCCGACCCGAGCATCTCCGAAAGTTGGAGATACACCCTGAACATGTCGCCGAGCTCGCGCATCCTCCCATAACGCGCCGCGCCGTTTTTCCCCTTCCGCGCCTTTGTTTCCGCGCCGCCTCGATGGGCGCGCGAACCGGCGTACCGGCGCACATGTTCCGCCATGCGCCGTCGGTCGTCATCGTCCATGCCAAAGCGCGACAGGTCCGCGATGATGCGGGAGATGTTCTCGATGTCGAGGCCGCCGAGGAAGCCGGCGAATATCTTGTACTTGTTGTGGTGATGGACCTTCTCCGCCCCCACGGCCATCGTGATGTCGTACAGGCCGCTCGCCACGCCCAGCCAGGCGTGATGGAAGGCGGTCGATCCGCCCGCGCAGGCGTTTTCGATATTCGTGATGGGAATGCCGTCAATGCCCAGGGGCCGCAGCGCGACCTGCCCCCTGATGGACTCCTGCCCGCGCGCATAGCCCCACCCGGAATTGGCGAACCAGAGCGCCGCAAGGTCCCGGCGCGCAATGCCCGCCTCGCGGAGGCAGGGAACGACCGTTGCCGCGACGAGGTCCTTGATCCCCATGTCGAGGTACTTGCCGAACTTGATGGTGTGAACCGCAATCACATAGACGTCTCTCATATGCTGATACCGCCGCATTCTGCCGATGTTGTCCGCCCGGTCGATGACCGAGCGTTGACGCGAATATAGCGGATTGCGCGGAGGCTGTCTTCCACGGCATCGAGAAGGCCCGATTGAACTCAATTATGTGCAATCATTTGCCCCCGCATCCCGTCAGCGGCAGCAGGGGCCCCCCAAATACTGCTTGTAATTATCAGCTCGACCGTTCACGATATGGCCGCGGAACGTGAAACGACAGACGCCGGCACCCATGACACCACACACACGCATATACCATATCCTGCTCGGTATGATGCTCGCCCTTACGGGCTCGTGCGCAAATACCGATGCGCCCGCGCCGGGGACCATGGACTTGAGCGGCCAATGGGAGCTCGTCGAGACGGCGGCAGGCGGTCCGGAGCTTCCCGACTATCGCGCGACCGGCGCCGTACCGGTTACCATACCCGGCCGGCTGGATCATATCGTGGGCCGAACGGCGGAGCATGCCGCGACCGTCTGGCTTCGGAAACGGGTGTTCCTCGGCAGGGAGCTCGCCGGGTCCATGCTGGTGCTCAGCATCAACAACATCGGCATCGCGGACGAGGCGTACGTCAACGGCGTGTGCGTCGGGGCGAGCGGCACCTTCCCGGCAGGCGGCGGCACCCGGGGGTACGATCTGGCATGGCACCGCGACCGGGAGTATCACATCCCCGCGGCGCTCCTGCGGCCCGACCGGGAGAACCTGATCGCCATCAAGGTGTTTTTCCACGTGATCGACGGCGTGCGGGAACGACCGTCGCTGTCGTCGGCGCGGGCCTTGCACGAGGCGAACCGCTTCAGGGAGTTTGTCCCGTCGGCGAACAATCTCAACCCTCTCATTCTCGCGCTCTTGCTGTACACGCTCCTCATCATCTCGATGAAGGGAGCGGTGAACCGCCGCCTGGCCGTGTACTCGAACATCTTCATCATGGCCGTCTTCGGGGTCACGGTGCTCATGCTGGGCCTGCCGCGCTTCGACGACAATCTCTATCGATTCAAGCTGTTTCTCCTTTTATATGTGCTCGCTGATTTTTCCCTGATCCTGTTCATACAGGAATTTTTCTCCATCAGGTCCCGCGCGCTCACGGCGGGCGCCGTGTCGGTGTTTTTCGTTTACGCCGGTTTCATGGCCTGGCTGCCGTCGGCGCGCGCGCTGGTTTCAATCGGGGCGCCGGTCACCGCGGCGGTCATCGTCGGCTACATCCTGGCGGCCATCGGCGTGTTCCTCGTCGCCCTCACGCGCGACCCGCGGCGGTACTGGTATCTGGCGCTGGTCGGCGCGTACATCCTCGTCTCGGCCGCCGACACGCTGCACTGCCTGGCGACCGGACGGCTCTACCTCATCTCGTACTCATTCGCCCTCCGGCTGCCGCTCCTGCTCTTCGGCGCGCTCCTGGTGCACCTGCTGGACCTCCGGAACGCGCGCTCCGACCGCGACATCCTCACCGCCGCGCTGCTGAACAAAACGAATGAGTTGCGACGGATCCGACGGCGCGCGCCGCGCGACAATGCCCGCCCGGAGCCGCGCGACACGATCCATCAGCTCATCGAACACCTCGACGAGAACTTCACGGAAACCTACGACCGGCTGGCCCTCGCCCGGCGCTTCAACATGAACGAGGATTACATGGTGCAGCTGTTCAAGAAGGTCACGGGCACCACGATCTCGAGCTATATCAACACGCGGCGCATCGAGGCGTCGAAACAACTGCTGGTGGAAACGGAGAGCAAGGTCATCGACATCGCCTTCCACGTGGGCTTCGACAACCTGACCTACTTCTACCGCACCTTCAAGAAGCATATCGGGTACTCGCCGGTCGAATACCGACGCATGGCCGCGGATCGCTTATTCACGGAGGAGGAGATGGCGGGCGAGTGAGGGCCTTCCGGCGATCAGCTCCGTGCTACTCGACGACGAACCGGTAACCGACTGCGGGTTCGGTGACGATCATCTTCGGCCGCGCCGGGTCGAGCTCGATCTTCTTGCGGAGCATGGATATGTACACCCGCAGGTAGCTCGTTTCGCTCTCCATGCCGGGGCCCCATATGTCGCGCATGATCTGCCGCTGGGTGAGCACCTTGCCGGGGTTCTTCACGAACAGCTTCAGGAGCTCGTACTCAAGCGGCGTGAACTTCACCGGCCCGCCGTGCACGGTGACGATCCGCTTTGAAAAATCGACCGATAGGTGCCGATAGGAAAAAACAGGCTCATCGGCCTTCTGGCCCGAGCGACGTGCGATGGCGCGCAACCGGGCGAGAAGCTCCCCCATATTGAACGGCTTGGTGAGGTAATCGTCGGCGCCGGCGTCCAGCAGGGCGATCTTGTCCTGCTCGGACTCACGCACGGTGAGCACGATGACGGGCTCGCGGTACCATTCGCGCAGCTTCGCAAGAACATCGGCGCCGCCCATGTCCGGAAGGTTCAGGTCCAGCAGGACGATGTCCGGCTTCCGCATGACCGCCTGGGTGAGCCCCTCGCCGCCGCGCTCGGCCTCGTACACGCGATAGCCCTGGCTCTCCAGGCCGATCTTCAGGAAGCGGCGTATCTGGATTTCATCGTCGATAATGAGTATGGTCCCCGCGCTCATGCATCACCCTTGTCCGAATTGAGCTTTGTCTGTACGGGGAGCGTCATGATGAACCGCGCGCCGTGCGGCGAGCGGTTTTCAGCGACCACGGTTCCCCCGTGCAGTTCTACGATGCCCCGACAGATAGAAAGGCCAAGCCCGAGACCGCCGCCCGACACGCTCTTTTCGCTGCGAAAAAACTTGTCGAAGACGCGCGGCAGGTCCTCATCCGGTAATCCCGGCCCGTCGTCCTCCACCGACATGACGATCCCGATGTTCGCGCGCGCAACCGAGACACGCACGGCCGTACCCTTCGCCGTGTGCACCAGCGCATTGTGCACGAGGCAATAGAGTGCGTGCGCGATAAGCGTATGATCGACCTGCACCAGCGGCAGGTCGTCGGGACAGTCCACCGACACGCTCCCGGATGCGGGATGCGGCTCCAGCCGGTTGAGCGCCGTGTTGATGATGTCCGGGACGTCATTCCAGTCCAGATTTAACGACAGCTTTCCCGACTCGATCCGGCTCATGTCGAGCAGGCTGTCCACCAGCCGTATCATGCGCTCGGTCGCCTCCTGCGTTTCGTCGAGCAGATGCGTTCGGTCCGCTTCATTGCCGCCGACGGCCGGGTCCAGGATGGTGCTGATGGACCCCTTGATGGCCGTCAGGGGGGTCCGGATCTCGTGCGTCACCGAATTGAGTATCACATTATAGAGCCGTTCGCTCTCGTTGGCCAGCAACGCCTTGTGCGTGAGCGCCGAAAGGTTCTCCCGCTCGATGCGCATCGACAGCTGATAAATGATATTCTGTAAAAACGTCTCCTGGTCGAAGGTCGGACCCGCGCCCGTTTCCGGGCGAAGCCCCAGCACGCCCACGACACGGCCGGGCGCGATAAGCGGCTGGTACATCATCTCCGCCGTGGGAAGGGTTTTCGTGGAGAGCCCCGCCGGCTGCCTGTTCTTGAAGGCCCATTCCGCGATGGCGCGCTCCTTTTCGGAAATATCCCATGCGACAACATTTTCCGGATACGGATGCAGCAGTCCGGCCTCGTCCGCGAGAAACAGCATGGCGCGCCCCGCGAAATATTTTTCGATGAAATGCAGGGCGGTGAGCGCCACCTGGTCGATCCCCATCGCATCGCCAAGCGCTTTTGAAAACTCATACAGCTCGGTGATGCGCTTCTCGCGGACGCGCAGGGCCCATTCCTTCGACCGTAGCTTCGTCGTGAGGCCGCCCATGATGATCGCGACGACGAAGTACATGACGAACATCACGGCGTCCTCGACCAGGCCGATGCGAAAGGTGTAGAGCGGCGGGATGAAGAGAAAATTCCATGCAATGGCGCTCAGCATCGCGGCCACGAAAACCGGCATGCGCCCGATGAACAGGGAAAGGACCACGATGCTCAGAAGGTACACGAGGGCGATCGTCCAGTGGCCGGTGAAGGCGACCAAAAGAAGGCTGAGCGCCGTCACCACGGCCACACAGCCGGCCCCGATGAGATACTCGCGAAGGTTTCGCTTGTCCGCCCACGGGAGGGGGCGCGAGGTTCCCGTAGCGGCGACTCGGGCGAGATTCGGCTGCGTAACGATGTGTATCTCGATATCGCCGCTTGACTTCAAGAGGCGTTCGACCAGGTTTCCGCCGGAAACATAATCTGACAGATAGCGCCGGAGCGGCTTCCCCACGACGATCTGGGTGATGTTCTTCTGATGGGCGATGCGCAGTAGCCCGCTCACGACGTCCTCGTCGGCGGTGGAAATGACCTCTGCGCCGAGTTCGCGCGCCAGCGCCAGGTTCTTCGAAAGGAGCGCCTGCGCCCCGTCTGAGAGTTTCCTTTGCCGTTCAATATACAGCGCGATCCAGGGCGCGTTCAGATTGAAGGCGATCCTTCGCGTCCACCGGACGAGATACTCCGAATATGGGCTGGGACTGACCGCCACCAGGAGGCGCTCGCCGGATTTCCACGGCCCGGTAATGTGTTTCTTCTGGGCGTATTCCCTGAGCTCCGACCCGACCAGGCGCGCGGTGTGATGCAGCGCCATCTCACGCAGCGCGGTGATGTTCCCCTTTTTGAAGAACCGCTCGGCGGCAAGCCCCGCCTTCTCGGGAACATACACCTTCCCCTCGGCGAGCCGTCTGAGGAGCTCATCCGGAGGAATATCGACGAGCTCGACTTCATCGGCGAGATCGAGGACCGAATCGGGCAAGGTCTCGCGGATCTTCACCTCGGTGATCTTTTCGACCACGTCCGCGAGGCTTTCCAGGTGCTGCACGTTGAGCGTCGTAAATACGCCGATCCCGTTATCGAGAAGCTCCAGGACGTCCTGATAGCGCTTTGCATGGCGCGAACCGGACACATTCGTGTGGGCGAGCTCGTCCACGAGAACGATTTCGGGACGACGGGCGAGAACGGCATCAATGTCGAATTCCTCGACAATGATGCCCTGGTACTCTATTCGCTTACGCGCTACGATCTCGAGTCCCGAGACCAGCTCCTCGGTCTCCGCCCGTCCATGCGTTTCGATGTACCCGATTATGATGTCGACGCCGTCGCGGGCCGTCCGACGGGCCGCCTCGAGCATTGCGTAGGTTTTCCCCACCCCCGCGGCCATGCCGAAGAATATCTTCAGCCTGCCGCGCGCATGCCGCTCCAGATCCCGCTCCTCCTCCTTGATGGAGCGCAAAAGTTCGTCGGGATCCGGGCGCGAAAACCTCCCGGGCATCTAGCGTCCCCCCGCGACGTCGAGCGCGCGGTTGACCGCGAGCACGTTGATCAGCGGCTCGCCGAAGAGATCGGCATACTTTTTTTGTGCGTGGTTCATCACGATCTCGACCACGGTTCGCTCGTCGAGCTTTCGCGCACGGGCGATCCGCCCCACCTGAAGACGCGCCGCCCGAAGGCCGATGTGCGGATCGAGCCCGCTGGCCGAGGCGAACACGAGTTCGGCCGGGATTTTCACATCCGGCGCAAGGCCGTTTTCCGCGCGTATCAACTCGGCGCGCTCCCGGGCCAGTTTCACCAGCTTCGCATTCGTTGGACCGAGGTTCGATCCCCCCGATATCATGCCGTCGTAATTGCCCGCAGAGGGACGGCCATGAAAATAGTGCGGACCGGAAAACCATTGGCCGATAAGCGCCGAACCGACGATACCCGTTCGCCCCGGGATCAGACTTCCGCCGGCGGACCGCCTGAAGGCCACGGCGGCGATCCCGGTCACAGCCGCGGGATACACGATTCCCGTCAGCAGAGACAGGAGCCCGAAGAGTACAAGCGCCGCTTTCACTTCCTTCATGGAATATCCTCCTATACGAGACGCCAAAAAGCAATAACAATATCGATGATCTTGATGCCGACAAAGGGCAGCAGAATGCCCCCGAACCCATAGATGATAAAATTCCTCAGCAGCAGCGCGGTCACGGAAGTCACGCGATACCGAACGCCGCGCAGGGCGAGCGGAATGAGCGCCGGTATCACGATGGCGTTGAAGATGACCGCGGAGAGCACCGCGGATGCGGGACTGGCCAGCCGCATGATGTTCAGTCCGTCCAGCACGGGATAGGTCGCCGCAAAAAGCGCGGGGACGATGGCGAAGTATTTCGCGACATCGTTGGCGATACTGAAGGTCGTGAGCGCACCCCGGGTTATCAGGATCTCCTTGCCGATCTCCACGATGTCGAGGAGCTTGGTCGGCGAGGAGTCGAGATCGATCATGTTGGCCGCCTCCCGCGCCGCCTGCGTTCCGGCGTTCATCGCCACGGCGACGTCGGCCTGGGCAAGCGCGGGGGCGTCGTTCGTGCCGTCGCCGATCATCGCGACCATGCGTCCGCCCTGCTGGTATTTCCTGATCACTTCCAGTTTGGTCTCCGGCTTGGCCTGCGCGAGAAAATCGTCCACCCCCGCCTCCGCGGCGATGGACGCCGCCGTCAGGGGATTGTCGCCGGTGATCATGACCGATTGTATCCCCATGCGCCTGAGGTCGGACAACCGCGCCGCGATCCCCTGCTTGACGACATCCTGTAGATGGATCACGCCGATCACGCTGCGGTCCTCGACGACCACCAGCGGCGTGCCTCCCGACATGCCGATCTCGTCGACATGGTGCCGGATCGACTCCGGGATCGCGGCGTTGAACCTTCCCAGATACTCCCCGATCGACGCCGCAGCCCCTTTGCGTATTTTCGAGTTCACCATGTCTATGCCGCTCATGCCCGACTCTGGTGTAAACGGAACGAAGGTGGAATGATCGGGCGGTCGTATGTCGCGCCCGTGGATCCCGAGGTCTTTTTTCGCGAGAACGACGATGCTGCGCCCCTCGGGCGTCTCGTCGGCAAGCGAGGAGTAGAGCGCCGCCCGGGCGAGTTTCTCCGGCTCGATGCCCGCGGCCGGAATGAACGCGGTCGCCATACGGTTCCCCAGTGTGATCGTGCCCGTCTTGTCGAGCAGCACCGTATTCACGTCTCCCGCGGCCTCCACCGCCTTGCCGCTCATCGCGATGACATTGTGCTGGAGGAGCCGGTCCATACCGGCAATGCCGATCGCCGGCAGGAGGCCGCCGATCGTGGTGGGCATAAGGCACACCAGCAGCGCGACAAGGATCGGGATCGATATTTCGATGTTCATATATCGAGCGAATGCAGGCAGGGTCACAACCACGACGGCAAACAGCACCGTCAGGCTCACCAGCAGTATCTCGAGGGCGATCTCATTAGGCGTCTTCTGCCGCTTCGCGCTCTCCACCATCCTGATCATGTTGTCCAGGAAGGTTTCTCCGGGATTTACGGTGATCCGCACCGTCACCGTCCCCGAAAGGAGTCGTGTGCCGCCGGTCACGCCGCAGCGGTCGCCCCCCGACTCGCGGATCACCGGTGCGGATTCGCCTGTGATCGCCGATTCGTCGACCAGCGCGGTTCCCTCAATGATGTCGCCGTCGCCGGGGACGATCTCGCCTTCCCCGATGACGACGACATCGCCGCGCGCGAGCGCTGCCGCGGAGACCGTTTCCGTCTTCCCGCCATCGAGCCGCCGGGTTGCGCTGAGTTGGTTTTTAGTGCTTCGAAGCGACTCGGCCCGCGCCTTCCCCTGGATCTCGGCGAGCGCTTCGGCGAAATTGGCGAACAGGACCGTCACCCAGAGCCACATCGTCACCTGAAGGCTCAGGGCGAAGTCTGCTCCAGACAGGAGGTGCTTCACTGTCACCATGGTCGTGATGATCGAGCCGATCTCGACGACGAACATGACCGGGTTCCGCCAGAGCGTGAATGGATTGAGTTTCCGGAACGAATCCGTGATGCCCTGCATGATGTTCTTCGGCCGCCAGAGTGTCATCTCGATGCTCCTTTAAAACAGTCTGCCGGCGCCGACGAAGAAATGCTCGAGCACCGGTCCGAGCGTATACACGGGGAAAAACGTGAGCGCCCCCATGATGAAAATGACGCTGATCAGAATGATGACGAACATCGGGCCGGTCGTCGGAAAGGTCGCGGAGCTTTCGGGCACGATGGTCTTCTTCGCAAGCGCACCGGCAACCGCGAGGGCGGGGATGATCGTCGAGAAGCGCCCGATAAGCATGCCGCCGGCAAGGGTCAGGTTATAAAATACCGTATTGACATTCAGACCCGCAAATGCGGAACCGTTGTTGCCCAGGGCGGAAGAATACGCATAGAGGATTTCCGACAATCCATGCGACGACGGGTTGTTGAGACCGGCGAGCCCGGATCCGGTCGATACGGCGATCGCGGAGAAGACCACCAGGAACACCATGGGCGACAGCATCGCGACCATCGCCATGATCATTTCAAACGGCCCGAGCTTCTTCCCCATGAACTCGGGCGTCCGTCCGATCATGAGCCCCGCCACGAACATCGCCAAAATCACGTAGAAGAGCATGCCGATGAGTCCAACGCCCACGCCGCCAAAGATCACGCCGCCGATACCCATATTGAACAGCTGCACCAATCCCCCCAAGGGCATGAAGCTATCGTGCATGCTGTTGACCGATCCGTTGGAGGTCGCGGTCGTCAGCTGGCTCCAGATTGCCGACCAGAGGACGCCAAAGCGCATTTCCTTACCCTCCATGGAAACCGGTTCGGAGATGCCGACACCGCCCAGGACATGAATGGGCATGGTCTCTGCATACAACATCAGCGCCAATCCAGCCGCACACAGTATCGCCATGACGAGAAACAATGCCACTCCCTGCCTGGGCCGGTTCATCATGAACCCGAACATGAACACGAATGCGGCGGGTATAAACAGGATCGAAAAACACTCGACGAGGTTCGACAGCATGGTCGGATTCTCGAACGGATGGGCCGAGTTGGCGCCGAAGAACCCACCGCCATTCGACCCGAGCTGCTTGATGGCGATCTGCGATGCCGCGGGCCCCAACGGAATCACCTGCGTGGCCCCTTCAAGCGTCCGGGCGGACGCATACGGGCTCATCGTCTGGACCACTCCCTGCGAAATCAGGATGATAGCGACGACGATCGAAAGCGGCAGAAGCACATACAGAACCGCGCGCGTGAGGTCCACCCATAGATTACCGATCGTATCGGACTCCCGGCGAATGAATCCCCTGATAAAGGCAACACCCGCAGTCATGCCGATCCCCGCGGAAACGAAGTTCTGTACGGTCATGCCGAGCATCTGTGTCAGATAGCTCATGGTCGACTCGCCGCCGTAGGCCTGCCAGTTCGTGTTTGTCGCGAACGAGACGGCAGTGTTTAGCGCCGTGTCCCACCGCACCCCCGAAAATCCCTGGGGATTGAGCGGGAAAACTCCCTGCACGACCTGCAACAGGAACAGGACCGACATGCCAATGAGATTGAGCATGATGAACGACCCGGCATAGGTCTTCCAGGTCATTTCGGAACCGGGGTCGATTCCGCAGAGCCGATATAGCGCGCGTTCGACCGGGCCCAGGATCAGCGACAGGAAGGTCTTCCTCCCGGAAAAAACGTTCGCCATATAGCGACCGAAAGGCACCGACAGGCTGATGAGAACCAAAAAAAACACGCCGGCGACAATGCTATCATGTATGTCCATGTCCCCTCTTTGATGCTACATCCGTCGCGTCGCCTGTTCGACTGCGGATTTCTTTTTGCGAAGAAAAACCTCCATAATGCTCCTGAGTCGCAACGCGAAGCATTCGATACGCCATATAGACCAGACCCACAAGAACCGTAAAAACGACGACAACCTCTATCATATGGGACCTCCCTGGTCCGCTCATAAAAAGATTGTTTCGGCAGGCGATTCATACGAGCGTGCAGAAACATGTTTTCGGGATGAAGGTAATCACCCGACACCTGTCCGTCCATATCCCTGGCGTTAAGGCACTATACGCGGGCGTTAAAAATGTGTTAAAGGATGCGATGTCGGAGGAGACGAAAACAATCGTTACCGGTTGCCCAAAGGATGTCGGTTAACCGAGTGGCCATGTTCCGGAAAAATGGAATACTGTGCGATGAACATGAGACAGTGGATTCCCACATTTCACAGAGGTAGGGGAATTGACATTGCGACAAGCGTGCGCCCTGATGGCGATAGAGGTTCAACGCGCGCCAGACAGGAATCGAACCTGTGACCCACAGCTTAGAAGGCTGTTGCTCTATCCGACTGAGCTACTGGCGCGTATTCGGGGTGAGAGGATTTGAACCTCCGACGGTCTGGTCCCAAACCAGGTGCGCTACCGGGCTGCGCCACACCCCGCGATTTCAGTTGTCACGTACCGGCGCGCGGAGGGCGTGTCAATACTATTTTCACCACCGGGCCATGAGCGCATACGCGGCGATGCTCATCAAACTCATGACAAACAGGGTGATGAGGCTGTGCAACCCCATCGCGCTTCGCGTGAAAAGATACGCATAGAGCCCCTTGAGCAGATTGTTGGACATGGCCGCCAGGATGATGGCGAACACCGCCATGTGCGTGGCGATCTCGTGCGGAGACTGGACCACGCTGAGAATGAACGGGTCCACGTCCGTGAAACCCATGACGAATGATAGCGCGTAAAACCCGGAGGTCCCCACATGGAGGATGGCGAAATGGCTCGCCGTTTTCACGATCACGAACAGGACGGCGAAGACCAGCGCCGATTCAAGATCGAGCGGGTTCGCGTGGCTGCGTATCGACGATCCGCCGCCCGGCTCCGCTCCCGCGGCCGCCGCATCGGGCCCCTCATCGCGCCGCAGGCTGCGCACATAGACGACCGCGGCCAGGCCGATCCCGCACGCGGCCGCCGCCAGCAGGGGAACCATGAGCCCGGAAAAGGTCGCATAGCTGAAAAAGCCCACCAGCGCCAGCATCCGCAGATACATCATCGACGACGCCAGGACGATGCCCGCGTAGTGGCGCGCGATGGCCCCTGTCGCGTCGGCGGCGAGCTCTCGCGCGCGCTTCGCCAGGACAATCGTGGTAATGGTGCTGGAGTAGGCGCCTCCGAGTACGGAAAAGAGAAATACCCCGCCGCGCCCCTTGAAGAATATCTGCAGCAGGTAGCTCACGTACGAAAGCCCGTTCACCGCGACCACGAAGAGCCATATCTTGAACGGATTGAGCCCCACCTCGGTGAAGTCCTGATTGGGCACCACCGGCAGGATCACCGCCGAGAGGAGCATGAACTTCACGAAGGTCGTCACCTCCTCCGGCGGGATCGTCCGCGCGAAGTTCTCCAGGTAGGTCCGGCTCTGCACGATGAGGATCATGAGGATGGTGATCGCCAGCGGCGCCCAGATCTCGCCGCGGGCGGCCAACCCGCCGATCAGGTAGGTGATGAGCGCCGTGATCTCCGAGATGAAGCCGGAGCGGTCCTTTTTGATGTGATAATAATAAAACAGCGCGATGATGGCGCCGATGATCAGGGCGCCTACGATGAAAAATGCGAGTCGCTCCTTGTCGATCAGGTAGGCGATATAGCCGAACAGGCCGATCAGCGGATAGGTCCGCACCCCGCCGAACTTGATCGCGTGATTCTGATAGCTGCTCTCGCGAACGACGCCGATCAGGAAGCTGAGCAGAAGCACGTAGGCGAGCCCGAAGGCGTCGCGGGAGACGTAGTTCAGCAGATCGCTCATGAGGCGTTCAGGCGCGCACGCTCCTCGTCGATGATGGCGCGCACCGCCGACATCAGCCCGTCACGACCGACCTTGACCGTATCGCCGCCCGCGCGGCGCTTCACCTCGATCTCGCCGCCCGAGAAATACCCCTTGCCAACCGTCACCCGTATGGGCATGCCGATAAGGTCCGCGTCGGCGAACTTGAAGCCGGGGGTCGCGTGCCGATCGTCATAGAGCACCTCGATCCCGGCGGCGCACAGCAGCGCATAGATCTCCTCGACGCGCGCGAGCTCATCATCGCTTTTTCCCAGCCCCACGAGGTGCACCGCGAATGGCGCGACCGACACGGGCCAGATGATGCCCTTGTCGTCATGGTGTTGCTCGATGATCGCCGCCATCGTCCGGTTCACGCCGATGCCGTAGCAGCCCATGATGGGCGTGATCGCCGCGCCCTTCTCGTCGAGCACGCTCACGTTCATCGACTTCGTGTATTTATACCCCAGCTTGAAGATGTGTCCCACCTCGATCCCCTTCTTCTCGCCGAGGGGCGTTCCGCATTCGGGGCAGGCGTCCCCCGCCACCGCCAGGACAATATCACCCTCTTCTTTAATGGTAAAGTCGCGGCCGGGGTTGACGCCGTTGAAATGGACGTCCTTTTTGTTCGCCCCGGTGATTCCGTTCACGACGCCGCGCACGGCGATGTCGAACACCGTCCGGACCGCGAGCGCGTTCACCGGACCGGCGAAGCCGACCGGCGCCTTGGTCACCTCCTCCACCACCGAGTCCGGAGCAAGCTCGAGCTCCACGGCGCCGAGAAGGTTCCTGAGCTTCACCTCGTTGACGTCGCGATCGCCCGTTAGCACGGCCATCACCGGCTTCCCGTCGGCCAGATAGACCAGGCTCTTCAGGAATCGATCGGCCGTGCATCCGAAAAAGGCGACGAGGTCGTCGATGGTCTTCACGTCCGGCGTGGAGACCTCCGCACACGCGGCCGGCGTCTCACCGCCGCCTGCGGACGCCTTCCGGGCATGGGCGGCGCGCTCCTGGTTCGCCCGGTATCCGCATTGTGGGCAGATGAGCAGCACCTCCTCGCCCACCTCCGAGGCCACCATGAACTCCTCGGAGGCGCTCCCGCCCATCGCCCCCGTATCGGCCTCGACCGGAATGGTGTCGATCCCCGCGCGCTGGAAGATGCGGCGATACGCCTGCCGCATCGCCTGATACGATGTCTCGAGGCCGGCCTCGTCCAGGTCGAAGGAATAGGCGTCCTTCATGATGAATTCCTTGCTGCGCATCACCCCGAAGCGCGGGCGGATCTCGTCGCGGAACTTGGTGTTGATCTGGTAGACGTTCAGCGGCAGGTCTCGGTACGACGAGATGAGCGAGCGGACCATGGCGGTGAAGGCCTCCTCGTGCGTGGGCGCGAGCGCATACGCCATCCCGTTGCGGTCCGTAATGCGGAACATCTCCTTGCCCATGGTGTCCCATCGGCCGGACTCCTTCCAGAGCTCCGCGCCGGTGAGCTCGGGCATGAGAAACTCCAGCGCCCCGGCGCGCTCCATCTCCTCGCGGATGATCGCGGTGATCTTCTGCAGGGCGCGAAGGCCCAGCGGCAGATAGGCGTACATCCCGGCGGTCTCCTTGCGGATGAGCCCGGCGCGAATCATCAGCCGGTGGCTAACCACGACGGCGTCGGATGGATTTTCCTTGAGCGTGGGAACGAGATAGCGGGTCAGTTTCATACGGCTGCAGACTCCATCAGTGATATAGTCGGATGATCGGCGTCGGCGCGCGCTACCACCGGGGGTCGGCGCGAAGCAATGCTTCGGCGTCCGCCGGCGCCAGGGGCTTCCCGAACAGGTAGCCCTGCCCATAGTCGGCGCCCAGCTCTCGAAGCTTGTTCAGCGTCTCGGGCGTTTCGACGCCCTCGGCGACGATCTTCATTCTCAGGGTATGCGCGAGGTGGATGATGATGCGCACGATCTCGTCGCTCTCCTCGTCGACGCCCATCCACCGGACAAAGGACTTGTCGATTTTAAGCACGTCAACCGGAAAATGGCGCAGGTAGCTCAGGCTGGAGTACCCGGTACCGAAATCGTCCATATAGAGAGGAAACCCGTTCGCCTTCAGCTTGAGCAAGGCGATATTCGCCTGCTCCATGTCCTGCATGAGCGCCGATTCGGTGATCTCGAATCGGATCGTCCCCGGCGGCAGGCCGTAGGGAAGAACGGTCTCCTGAAGCACCTCCACCAGATCGGGATGGATAAACTGCACGGTGGACAGGTTCACGCTCACCGACAGCGGCCGTTCCGCGTGGATGATCGCGCGCCACGCGGCGATCTGGCGCGCCGCCTCGGCAACCGCGAAAAACCCGAGCGCGATGATGAGTCCGCTCTCCTCGGCAAGCGGAATGAAGTTGTCGGGACCCACCAGCCCACGATCGGGATGATGCCAGCGCATGAGCGCCTCGAAACCGCTCACCCCGCCCGTTTCGAGCGACACGATGGGTTGATACACGAGCGCGAATTCCCCGCGCTCGATTGCGCGGGCCATCTCCGCCGCGTCGAAGCGCTTGCCCGTATCGACCGGGAGATGGGTCTCGGATTGCGTGCGGCCGGCGCCGAGCGCACCGTACTCGCGGAACCGCCGCTCGCCAAAGACGACAAGCGACGGGCGGTGCTCGACGATGGCCGGCTCAAGCGCCTGCGGACCATCCACAACAACGACCTCGAAGCCGCCGCCCGCAAGGCGTCCGGACACGCGGTCGATGCGCTCCGGTTCGTCGTCAAGAAGCAGTATTTTCATGGGCGGCCGGTTTTTCATTGCATTTTCCCGTGCGCTGAGGCATCGTGCATACCCGGAAGGCCCAACGGGAGAGACCGGGATGCGCATGGTACAACACACGAACGGATGGATCGCGACAAGCATACGGGTCGCGCACTCAGCATATCAAGCACTTTGCCTGGCCTCAATTTTTTTTCTTCAGTGCGGTTCGGCCGATACCATGGCCGAGCTCACGCGCGTGACCCGGCATACCGGGACCTCCGCAGGCGCCGTCGAGAGCGCTCAACCCATCGACCGGGGAAAGACATACGAGTTCTACTTCCGGCTGGAACAACCCGACGAATGCCTCAAGGTCTCGCTCACCGCGAAAACCGTTGCCGCAGGTCTTGGCGGCGCGCACCGGATCGTCATCAGCTATTTCACGGTGGACAAGCTGGTCGACATCAGCGCCTTCCAGAAAGCGGCCCCGGGGAAGAGCGTGTACTCAGAGATCGGGCGCAACTTCGACCACCGCTGGAACCGGGAACGCGAGCTGCTCGTATGCTCGAGCCGGGAAGACCCGATCAAAAAATTTACCCCCGGGCTGTATAAAATTCGCTTTACAACATTCAGCCCCGCGCCATTTAGCTTTGAGGTGACCATTCACTCGAGACAGGCGATACGCTTTTTCGACCGTCCATGAGGAACTACGACGACATCGAGTCCGAAGACTGCTACGACATGGCCGTCGAGTGGCTCCACGCGCGCGATTACGAGAAGGCGATCGACTGCCTCAAGCGCTCCATCGCGCTCAACCCGAATTTCGTCTACGCCTATGTGACCCTCGCCCAGGCGCAGGCGCGCTCCGGACGGCTGTCGTCGGCGGTGGACACGCTGCTGCATGCGCTTCGTGTCGATCCCGCCTTCGACCGTCTGCACTGGCTCATCGCCAAGTACGCGCATAAGCGCGGCGACATCCCCACCGCGCTGGCGCATGTGAATGCGGCCATCGACATGACGGGATCACCCCTGTATCTTCGGGGCAGGGAGATTATCTTGAACGCACGGAAGAGAGGGCGGCCATGACCACGCAGCACCGGCACAAACGCAAGGACGGCCTTCGCCGACAGGCGCAGATCATGAGCCTGGCGATGCGGCTCTTTGCCGAGAAGGGCTATCACTCCACGTCGGTGGACGACATCATCACGGCCGCCCAGATCGTCAAGGGGACCTTCTACCTGCACTTCAAGAGCAAACAGGACCTTTTGAACAGCATTGTGGACACGCACCTCAACCTGCTGTACGAATCGCTCAAGATCCTTGACATCTCGCTCCCGCGCCCCCTCGACGAGATCCGCCAGCTCTACAGCGATGTCGGCGCGCAACTCATGCAGGACCCCGAGCTCAAGGTGTTCGTCAAGCTCATGCTGCGCGAGGTGATGGGCCACGATTCGGGGTTTTTGAACAAGATCAATTCGTTCTTCATGGGGATGGCGCAGCTCTTCTCGCAGTACATCACCAAGGCGCAGGACGAGGGGCGCATCATCAAGTCCATCGACCCCACCATCACCTCCTACAGCATCATCGGATCGGTCAAGGAGGTGCTCTTCCACTGGGCGGTGATGGACGAGAAGCTGGACATTCAGAAATCGATCAACACCATGATCGAGATCTACTTCACGGGCCTTATCGAACAGCCCTCAAAAGAAGTACGTTAGCGCCACACCGGCCGAGCGGAACCCGATCGATTGCGCCTGCACCGCGGGACGGCGCGCGTCCTCCGGGCGCGGGAGCCCGGGGTCCCAGTAGAAGGCGATGTCGATATCGTACTGCCGGACATCGAGCAAATAAAACACACCGGCCGACACCAGGAAGGTCACCGCGGCGTAGATGGAGTAGGTTTGATATAATCGATAGGTGTCGATCCGCTCGTCGGCGCGCCGCTTGAGATCGTCGTAGCTGTTTCGCTCCTCCGGGGTCGGATTGTTGGGATCCTTGAATGAAAAACCGCGGACCTTCGCACGCTCGTCCTCCATGCGGATGTCCAGATAGAACGACGAGACCGCGCACACCGCGGCCCCGATGAGCGAGACCTTGAAGGCCGTCATGTACCAGGTGGTGCGGCTGAAATAGTAATCCTCGTCCCGGCCGGGCTCCAGCGAAAAGTCGATGGTGGTTTCCTTGAGCTCGTCCAGCTTGATCGTCTTGAATTTCGTGACGTGCCCGTCCTTCGCGACGCGAAGCCGATATGTCCCCGCGCGAAGGTTCTTGATCTCGAGGGGGCTCACGCCGACCAGCCGCGAATCGAGATAGACCGAGGCCTTTTCCGGATTCGTCACCACCCGGATGGTCCGGTCCCCCGGCTTGAGAAGTTGCTGGAGCTCGAGGGTCACCGATATAACGCCGTGCGTGGGCACGGTAACCGCCGATTCGGCCTCGAGCTGATCTTCGGTCCGGACCTCGATCCGGTGGTCTCCCGACTCGATCACGAGGTTCTCGACGTCGGTCTTGCCGAAATAGCGGTTGTCGACATACAGTCCGGCCCCTTTGGGGATCGAGTGGACGGTCAAATACCCGTAGTTATGAATAATCAGCTTCATGACATCGACCGCTAAACGGTCGATGAGCACATTGATCTCCTTGAGCGTCCCCGCATGCGTGACCGTTCCGGCGGCGTCGTGGAAACGGTTGTCCACGGTTACGCCAACGGACAGGCGGTCGCCGCGGTAGGTCACCGTTCCCGCTATGGTCACGTCGGGCGCACGGTTCCCCACCGGAGCATACACCGCATCCCGCTGCTTCGGCTTCGCGTCTTTCGGATCGTCAACGAACCGAATCGCAAGGTGCGTAAACCTCTCGCCGTCCTGTTTCGATGGTGCATCCACGTTGTGGGTCTTACGATCGAATTCGAGAATCGGCCGCGGGACCTTGATGCTTTTGTATATCCGAATGCGGTCCCGGAGGATGTTCGCCACCAGCTTCTTCAGATACGCCCGCGTGGGATCGGTTTCGCCGGAAAACTCCCGCATCTCGATCAGGAAATCCTGGCGATACTCGCTCTTCCGCTCGATGGCGTACGGCGCCTTTTTGATCGCGTCCGCATGCGCCACGCCCGCAAGTCCCTGAAGACCCATCACGATGGCGGCCGCAACGCCCAATAGATTTTTATGGTTCATAGAAGGAATGGATAATAATAACCCTTCTCCGGAAACGGCGAGAAGGGTTATCGGTCCCGGTACGATCCTGGTCGAAACTACTGACCGATATATCGTCCCTTTTCGAACTTGCCCGTGCGCTTGGTCCCGTCGGGCGCGGTGTAGGTGCCGGCGCCGTCCATCTTACCGTCCTTCCACTCGCCCTCGTATTTTTCCCCGGATTTCCAGGTGTAGGTTCCCTTGCCGTGACGGTTGTCGTTGTTGAAATCGCCTTTATAGACATCGCCAACGGAGTATTTATACTCCCCCGAACCGGCGCGCTTGCCATCCTTCCAGGCCCCTTTGTAGAGGTCGCCGGTCTTCCAGTTGTACTCGCCCTGGCCGCCGCGCTGGGTCCCCTTGAATTCGCCGACATAATGGTCGCCGCTATTGTATTTCGCCTTTCCCTTGCCGTCGATGCAATTGCCATCGACGCATTCCTTCGGTTGTGTCGCGCAAGCAACCAACAGAGCGACAACGAAAGCGAACATCGTCATACCAATTCTCATATCATCCTCCACACTTTTTTATAACTGTTAATCAACAATTCCATAGTAAGTACATCATATAGCCGAATCATCGTTGCAAGAAGAAATTTTATTAAAACGTCAATAAATTACCGCCTCGACAGGCGCAGGCGATCGAAATCGGAGCGCGTGAACAGCGAAACGACCGGAATGCCCAGCGCCTCGATGCTCTCGCGGCCGCCCTCTTCGCGATCGATGATCACCAGCGCCTTCGTCACCGCAAGCCCCGACTCGCGCATGCGTTCGACGGCGGTGATGGTCGATCCGCCCGTCGTGATCACATCGTCGACGACGATCACGTTTTGTACGTTCTCCAGATTTCCCTCGATCCACTTCTGCGTCCCGTGCTTCTTGGGCTCCTTGCGAACGATCAGCGGCGTGATGTTCGTGTCGTTCCGATACGCTTCGAGCGCGGTCGCCAGCGCGATGGGATCGGCCCCGAGGGTGAGTCCGCCGATCGCCTCCGCGCCCGACCCGGCGATCTGCTCGAACATCAAGCGCCCAACAAGGTACAGGCCCTGCGGGGTGAGCGTGGTCGCCTTGCAGTCGAAATAGTAAAAGCTCTCGCGTCCCGACACCAGCGTAAACGGCGGGTCCTCGCGATAGATAAATGAACGTGTGTACAGCAACTCGAGCAACTGGTCGCGTTCGGCGTGTGCCATGGTCACCTCTCCTTGTCATAGCGGCCGGGCCAGAGGTTTCGCAACCGCTGGCCGATCGCCTTTTCACTCCCCTCCTCGCCCGGCCGGTAAAAGACATGCCCGCGAAGCGGTTCGGGAAGATAGTGTTCGTCGATAAAATGCCCCGGATAATCATGGGGATACCGATACCCCGCGCCGTGGCCCATCTCCTTGAGCAGCGCCGTCGGGGCATTGCGCAAATGCGTCGGGATCGGCGCGTCGGTCCGGGCCGCCGCCTCCATCGCCTCGCCGATGGCCCGATAGGCCGCATTGCTCTTCGGCGACGCCGCCAGGAAGGTCGCGCACTGCGAAAGGATGATCCGCGCCTCCGGCATGCCGATGTTCTTCACGGCCGTGAACGCCGCCACAGCGATGCTCACGGCGGTGGGCGACGCGTTTCCCACGTCTTCGGCGGCGAAGATGACCATCCGCCGCGCGATGAACACCGGGTCCTCGCCCGATGCGAGCATCCGCGCGAGATAGTAGACCGCGGCGTCGGGATCGGAACCGCGCAGCGATTTGATAAAGGCCGAGATGGAATCGTAATGGCGGTCGCCGGCGCGATCGTAATACAGCATGGTCGAGCTCACGGCCTCGCGTATCTCGTGCTCGCCGATCGAGCCGTCCGCGGCGAGCGACCAGGCCGCCTCGAGAATATTAAGCAGGCGTCGCGCATCGCCCAACGCGAAGCGCACCAGGAGCGCCTTCGCCTCCTCCGCGACGGGGTGCGCCGCCGACAGGACGGGATCGCGGGAGAGCGCGCGTTCGAGTATCGCGCGCAGATCGTCATCGGCGAGCGGATGGAGGCGGAGCACCCGCGTGCGCGACAACAGCGGCGCGATCACCTGGAAGGACGGGTTTTCCGTGGTTGCGCCGATGAGTACGATATCGCCGGACTCGAGCGCGCCCAGCACGGAATCCTGCTGCGCCTTGTTGAACCGGTGGATCTCGTCGAGAAACAGCAGGGTGCGGACGCCGTTCGCCCTGTTTTTTTTTCCGGTCTCGATGACCGCGCGCACATCCGCAACGCCGGCCGAAACGGCGCTCAGATGATGCGCATCCATGGCGCACTGCGCGGCGATGATCCGCGCGAGCGTCGTTTTCCCCGTCCCGGGATCGCCCCACAGGATCAGCGAAAAGGGGGCGCGGCGCTCGAGCATGGTGCGCACGATCTTCCCCCCGTCGAGCAGATGCCGCTGGCCGAAAAACTCCTCGATCGTCGAGGGGCGACAGCGCTCCGAGAGGGGAAGGAACTGTTCACCGACGTTTGTCATTGAAGAGGTATCGAGATAAAAAAATCCGGCATAACCGGATTTTTTCAAACACTCATTTGGTTTTGGAAGCTACTTGCTCTCTTCCTGCGTGCCGCTTTCGGGGGCGTTAAACTTGATATTCATGAACCGCTTCTGTCCGCCACCACCGCCGCCGCCGGAGGAACCGCCGCTCTTGGAAAACGACATGCGGCGCATACGCTTGACGCGTCGGCGCTCGGCCTCCTCGCGCTTGCGCTTCTTCTCTTCACTCGGCTTTTCGTAATACCGGCGTTTCTTGAGCTCCTTGAAGATACCCTCGTAGGTCATCTTCTTCTTGAGATTTTTAAACGCGATCTCGATATCGCCCCGTACCTCTACTTCAAGTGCATTCGGCATTCGGCCATCAACCCCTTATGGAATATTTTGTCGCCACTGTAGCGAGGGCGAAAAACATGTCAATATAATTTTTCCGTCTAGCTCACGTCGATATTCGCCCGTTGAATGACCTCGTCGACGGTGTGGTCGATGCCGCCGCCGTCGCCGGTGTTCACGACATGCGTCTCGATGTCCGGATAGGCGACATGCAGGAGCGACAGCGCGTCGAGATAGTTGCGGCGGATCATCGCGAGCATGTCGGAGCGCTCATGCAGTTCCTGCGTTTTTTCCTGACGGCCCTCGATGCGCGCCTGCGCGGTTTCGGCGGGCGTGTCCATGAAAATGACCGCGTCTGGCAGGGCCGTCTGATATTCACGCTCAAGCACGGTCACCAGCTCCCGCCCGGAATTGGAAAACACCTCGAGCACGTGCCGGTCCAGACGCCAGAATTCCTCGTCGCATCCGACGCGGCGCGCGATATGCGCGCTCCACTGCAACAGCGCGTCGTACGATCCCGCGCGGTACTGCTCCATCCGCTCGCGGAGCGCCGCCTCGTGTCGCGCGCGGTCCAACGGCTTTTTCATGATATTCGCATAGAGCGATCCGTACGCGAGCGAATCGAACACCGCGTGTCGAGCGCTCAGCAACAGGCGGGGATGGAAGGTGTCCACGACAAAGCGCGACAGCGGCCCGTAGAGCGTCATCTGGAGATAGAGCGCGACGCCCTTGAGCTGGAAGTCGCCCAGGCCGTCCGCTATCTGCGAGAAGGCGTCGAGATCGCGCGAAAGCTGCGCAAGCGGCGCGTTCGGGATCTCGTGATAATCGGGGCAGTTGATGAGGCCAACCACGTCCCAGCGCGACGGAAGCCGCTCCAGCATGCGCCTGATGACGGTGGTTTTCCCTGATCCGTCGATGCCGACAATTGCGATCGTGCGCGTATCCATGGCCCTACCAGCAGATCTTCACGGCCTTGTGGACCACCGAGAGCTCCGCGGAGACGATCTCCGTCGTCTCGCCGTCGAGCTCGAGGTGGATGGGGCGATCGGGCGCGATCTCGACCGATTGCGCGCGCCAGGTGCGGGTCTTCTTCCTGCCGGTGAATTTCCCCTTCGACAGCGCCGCGAGCGTCCCCAGTATGCCGATCCGTCCCATGTTCTCCCACAGGTTCACGTCGAACATGCCGTCGTCGGCGGTCACGGGGGTGTCGTAGACGAAATCGCCCGAGAATTGCACCTTCTTCAGTATCCCGAGGCTGGTGATGGTGTAGCGCTTTCGGATCCCGCCATCGAGGGAAATCGACGCCTTGATGTTCTTATAGGTACAGAGCATGACGATGATGGTATACAGGATCGCGAGGTCGGTATTGCGACGCTTGAACCAGGCGAGCACCGGCTTGTTGGTGTTGAAATAGGCGTTCCCTTCGGCGACGAAGCCGATGCTGGCGTTGAGGATAAAATAGCGAACGATCTTCTTGCCCGCCGTGTCCACCATGACGGCCTTGCCCACGTCAACCAGGCGGGCGTTCTTGTCGTCGATGTGCGCGGGAACATCCGCGATGCGGGGGGACTGGTCCATCGGCTTGTGATAGTCATTGCTGCTGCCCAGGCCGATCGCGCCGAAGATGACGCTCGCGCGCGGCCGGTCGCGTGACGGGTCCATGATGGCGTTGAGGACCCCGTTCACGGTGCCGTCGCCCCCGGCCGCCACGAAAAATTTTTCGCCCTTCTTGATGGCGTCCCGTACGACCTGCGTCGCGTGGGCCTCGCTCTGCGTGGCCACGGCGGTATATTTAAACTTTTGGTTCGCGAGCTCCTTTTCGACCGCCTCCCAGCGCTCCGCCGCCCGTCCGCTGCTCGATGATGCATTCACCAGAATTAGCATGATTTCCCTCCGTCTTTTTTTTCTTGCCATTAATAGCGCCAGCGCACGGTATGCTGGAGCGGCAGTCACGGGCCGGCCCGGCTGCGCCGGAACTCGGACGGTCGTAACTGAGCCAAGCAGCGACCGGTTTTGTCAATAAAAAAGCGATGGAAGAACTATCACTGACCGTATCGGAGGAGTTCGTCGGGGAGCGCATCGACGTCTTCATCTCGCATGCCCTGGAGATCGACCTCTCGCGCAGCCGCATCCAGCGGCTCATCCGCGACAGCGCCATCACCGTGAACGGGACCGTCCCCAAGCCGAGCCACCGCGTCGCCGAAAACGACGCCGTCATCATCCGCCTGCCGGAGCCGGAAACGCTCGACCTGGAACCGGAGAACATCCCGGTCGACATCGTCTATCAGGATTCCGCCCTTGCGGTGATCAACAAGCAGCCGGGGCTGGTGGTCCATCCCGGACCGGGAAACTGGCGCGGCACGCTCGTGAACGCGCTGCTCCACCATCTCCGCGACCTCTCGTCGATCGGCGGCACGGTCCGCCCGGGCATCGTCCACCGGCTGGACAAGGACACGAGCGGCCTCATGATCGTCGCGAAGACCGACCGGGCGCACCAGGCCCTCGTCGAGGCCTTCGGCGGCCGCGCGATCGAAAAACGCTACGCGGCCATCATCGCCGGGAAACCGGCGTCGGCGCACGCGATCATCGATCGCCCGATCGGCCGCCACCCGGTGTACCGTCACAAGATGACCATCCGCGAGGACGGCCGCGCGGCGATCACCGAGTACACCGTGAACAATATCTGGAACGGGCGCATGGGGATCTTCTCGCTCCTCGACGTGCGGCTCCATACCGGCCGCACGCACCAGATACGGGTGCACCTGGCCGCGCAGGGAACGCCGATCGCCGGCGACCCGCTCTATTCGAAGAAATGGCAGAAGCACCGTGTTCCCTTCCTCCTGCTCTGCTCCACCGGTATCGCCTTCTCCCACCCGGAAACCGGCGATGCCATGCGTTTCGAGATCCCGTTGCCGCCGCACTTCGTGGAATTCATCGCCCGGCTCGAGGCGTCATGACGCGGGAGCATATCACCACGACCGAATCCGAGACGTTCGAGCTGGGAGTTTCGCTGGGAAGCCATGCGGCGCGCGGGGACGTGTTCGCCATCACCGGCGATCTCGGTGCGGGAAAGACCGTACTGGCCAAGGGGATCGCGAAGGGCATGGGGGTCGATGACGAGGTGACCAGCCCGACCTTTTCGCTGCTCGAGATCTACGAGCGCCCCCTCCCGCTCTATCACTTCGATCTGTACCGCATCGAGCGCACCGACGAGCTCGACCATCTGTGCTTTGAGGAATACTGGGAGGGGGACGGCGTATCGGTGATCGAATGGGCCGAGCACGCCGCGGAGCGCCTCCCCGCGAACGCCATCCGCATCGTCATCCGACAGGAGGATGCCGCCACACGGAGGATCTGCATTGAACACCCTGGTCATTGACACCGCGACGGCGGTCGAGATCGTCGGTATTACCGCCGGAACCGTTGCCGTCGACCGCAGCCGTCCCGTCGATCGTTCGCACTCCGCAACGATCTTCACCTCGATCGAAGCGGGGATGCGCGAGGCGGGCATCGCGCCCGGGGACCTGGAACTTCTTGGCGTCGGCGTGGGCCCGGGGTCCTTCACGGGTGTCCGCATCGCCGTCGCCACGGCGCGGATGCTGGCGCAGGCGCTCTCGCTGCCGCTTATTGGGGTGCCCTCCCCGCTCATCCATGCGGCCGCGATCGACGCGGCCTCGGGATCGAACATACTGATCGCTTTCGACGCCAAGAAGGAGCGTGTCTTTGGCGCCCTGTACGTAGTTGCCGGCGACGGTTCGCTCGATGAGATCGTCGCACCGGGGGATTATCCCATCGGAACTCTTATCGAGGGCGTCGATCGCGCCGCCCCGGTCCACCTCGCGGGCGACGGAATCGGGCCATACTGGGACCGAGGGCTTTCTTCGCTCGCCAATGCGCATCATCATGAACGCTTCGTTCCGTCGGGGGTGCGCGCATGCGAACTGGTGCGCGGCATCTATGCACGCGCGAACGGCGGACCGTTCCCCTACGAGCGGGTTGTGCCGCACTATGCGCGGAAATCGGACGCCGAGATTCTCAGGGATGCAACACAGCGGGGCTAGGCTTCGCCGTCGGCCTTTTTTCGCTTTTTCAGGTCCTTCAGCAGGCGGCTTTTGTATTCCAGCTCCATGGGCTTGATGATCGAGTAAAACCGCTTCATCTCGCCCTTGCGCGAGGAGTTCCCCGCGAAATCGACGCCGATGAACATGTTGCCGTCGTCGTCCACGTTGGTGTAGCGGATCTCGCCGTAGATGGTGATGGGCGCCTGGAGCTTGAAGACGATATCGAAGATGAAGCCGCGGGCGCGGATCAGGTACTTCTTGAGATTGTCGTCGGTGATCATGATCTTCGCCCCGCCCCGGCTGATGTCCACCACCTGCTGGTGCACCGGGATCGTAAGCGTGTTCGCGTCGCGGATGCGCTCGACGAGCTTGAAGGTCATCCCCTTGACATCGAGGAGCTTGTCCATGCTGAAATTCTCGCTCTTCGAGATGAGCTGGATATAGGCGAAGGGGAACGACTGTTCCGATTCGGTGATGTAGATGAGCGGGCAGGCGATGATCGACCTGTACCCCCGCTCGACCACCTTCTTGATGTAGCGGGGGAAATCATCGCCTAAATACTCCTTTAGATCGATGAAATCCTCGGTCACGGCCCGATAGGACTCGGGGTTCGCGGCGTCCTCCACGTAGAAGGTCTTGCCGGTCTTCTTGATGAGCTTGAGGACCACGTCCTCGGTGTCGAATACGCCGACCTTCACGACGTCCGATAGCTTCGAGTTCTGCGTTTGGAATTGGTCCAGGATCACCTTGATCCCGGTGGGCACGATGAGGCCGGAAACGTCGATCGTGTGTTTCGAGACCCGGAAGTTGGTGGTCACGACCTCGCCGGGGCCGCTTTTGAAGCGGAGGTCCCGCCGGCCGGTTTTCGCCTTGCGCACCGACCTGATCCGGCAGTGAAAATACCCGGGACCGCGCGTTTCAACCACCTGGAGGTCAATTTCAATATACTTGTCGAGGAGGCCGTAGATCACGATGGTGTCGTCGTCCGGCCGGAAGTCCGGGTCCGTGATCATCATCAGGCTCTTGTCGTCGAGGTATTCGTTGATCTGCACCTCGCTCCCCTCGAGGGAATACTTCACCCGCAGGGGCCGCGTCCGAAACTCGGTCTTCAACAGCTCAATGACGTCGTCAACCGACGCGAGATCATCGAAGGTTCGCTGCTTTCTCTGCTTAACATTTAGCACGGAAACGGCTCCACGGTGCGATTTGACCTCTGTACGCCGGTATGATCCGCTTTGTTTGAGTCTGCGCGTATATATCTATTATCGAAACAATAACTGAGTATTTTTATACATTATTTATCATTCATGCCCGCACGATGCAATAAAAAAAACCCCCTGCCGCGCCTGGGCGGAGGGGGCCTTTTTTCGAGAAACAGCCGCAGGTTAAATGATGTTTTTCTTCATCAAAAGCTCAGCGATCTGAACGGCGTTGAGCGCCGCGCCCTTGCGGATATTGTCCGACACGATCCACATGTTGATTCCGTTCGGTATCGACTCGTCCTCCCGGATGCGACCGACGAACACGTCGTCCTTGCCCGCAGCGTCAAGCGCCAACGGGTAGCGGCCGTTCGCGGGATCGTCCACGACGGTCACGCCGGGGGCCCCCGCAAGGAGCTCCCGGACGGCCTGCGCCGACAGCTTCTTCTCGGTTTCGATATTCACCGATTCCGAGTGCCCGTAGAACACCGGGACGCGCACGGTGGTGGCCGTCACCTGGATGGCATCGTCCCCCATGATCTTCTTGGTTTCATTGACCATCTTCATCTCTTCTTTGGTGTACCCGTTCTCCAGGAACACGTCGATCTGGGGAAGCGCATTGAAGGCGATCTGGTGCGGATAGACCTTCCGCTGAGAGATGGGCTTCCCGGCCATGATGTCCCGGGTCTGAATGGTGAGCTCATCGACCGCCTTGAGACCCGTGCCGGAGACCGCCTGGTAGGTGCTCACGACGATTCGCTTGATGCGCGCCGCGTCGTGCAGCGGCTTGAGCGCCACCACCATTTGTATGGTCGAGCAGTTCGGGTTGGCGATGATCCCTGGATGCCAGTCCACATCATTCGGATTGACCTCGGGAACGACAAGCGGGATGTCCTTTTCCATGCGCCAGGCCGAGCTGTTGTCGACCACGACGCACCCGGCGGCGGCCGCCGCGCGCGCCACCTGCTTGCTGATCGTAGCCCCGGCCGAGAACAGGCCGAGCTGGTATCCCGCGAAAGAATCCTCGCGGGCCGCCTCAACCGTCACGGACCGGCCCCCGAATTCGATCGTCTGGCCCACCGTGCTGTTACCCAGGAACTTTATCTTCCCGATCGGGAATTTGCGCTCGAGGAGTATTTTGCGGAATTCGACGCCGACGGCGCCGGTAGCCCCGAGAATCACGACATTGACGTTTTTCATAACACCTCCTCGCAAGCGCATGCGCACGCTCATTGTGGTTGGGCAATAGTTGCGGCGGAGTGTTTATTTGCAACCAAATATTTCAGGGGATCATGCGCAGATCCGGAAGGCGCCGTCGCGCAACACGCACAATAGATCCGGCGGCGCGCCGGCATCCATGAGCGCCGGCAGGAGGTCGTACACATCATCGGCGGAGACGACCTGGTTCATGGGGTCCAGATAGTTCCCGTCCCAGCCCAGGCAGTATTGCTGGATGCAGATGGCCTCGAAAAAGGCGTCATCGGGCTCGTCGTCATCGTCGATCTTCATGAAGCATTCGAAGCGGTAATCGAGCCGGGTGCCCTCCGGCGACCATCCGCGCTCCCGGGCGAGGCCGATCAGGCGCTCCCACTCGCCCGCGGGCAGGGAACAGGAGCGATCGCCGTCTACACTATGGAGGATGATGCGTTTCTCCATCTCACCCCGTCACCAGGGGCCGAAAACACGCGAGGGCAAGGATATACTCCCTGCCCTCGCTGTGTTCAGCCAATCGATGCCGCGACGTGGAACTATGCGGCCTTTTTGCACTTTTCGTATTCGTCCTTGCACGAGGAGGTGCACTTCTTGTCGCCCTTCTTGCAGGCTTTCTTGCAGGCGGCATTATCGGCCTTGCACTTCTTGGCCTTTTCCTTGGCGAGCTTCTTTTCTTCTTTCTTCTTGTCCTTTTCAGCCTTTTTGTCGTCTTTCTTCTTGTCTTTGTCGGATTTTTTGTCGTCCTTCTTCTTGTCCGTATCGGCGTCCTTGTCTTTGCCCTTTTTCTTCTTGTCCTTCGCTTTGTCCGCTACGGCGTCCTTGCCGGCGTCATCGCCCTTCTCGACCTTCTTGCCCTTCGAGCTCTTGGAATCGTCCCGCTTGCCTTTCTTTTGGCACTGGGCGGACTTGGCGGAATCGACGGTCACCTTGCCGTCCTTGTGGTAATGATATTCGCCCTTCGAGTAATCGCAATGGCCGCCGTCCTTGTCCGTCCTTCCGCCGTGCGCGAACACCATCTGCACCAGCGCGAACATGCATACAACCGATAATGCAACAATGCGTTTCATATGACAGATCTCCTATGGAATGATTTTGCGTATCATAGGGACCCGCACGGGCCCCGTCAACACAAATATTGCGACTACACACGCCCCGAGCGCATGTCCACGATGCGGTTCACCTTCCCGCCGCCCGCACTCCGGAGACTGTCCTGCTCCACCAGGGTGATGTGGGGAGCGATCCCCAGATCGGCCTCGAACGACCGCGCGATTTTATTCTTGAGCTCCAGCATCTTCTTGAGCTCGTCGTTGAATATGCCCTCGGATATCTCGATTTTGATCTCGAGGACGTCCTCGCCGTTCTCAGCGCGCACGATGGCCTGATAGTTGGGACGGGCCCCCTCGACCCGAAGGAGGATCTCCTCGATCTGCCGCGGGACGATCTTCACGCCCCGGACGATGATCATGTCGTCGATCCGCCGCGAAACGCGGCTCATGCGCGCGAAGGTCCGACCGCATTCGCAGGTCCCGCCCGTGAGCGTCCCCAGATCGCCCGTGCGGTATCGGATCAGGGGCACGCCCTCCTTCGTGATGGTGGTGAACACCAGCTCGCCCTCGGCCCCGTATCCGAGCGGCGCGCCCGTGGCCGGGTCTATCACCTCGACGATGAAGTGGTCCTCGTTCACGTGAAGCCCGCACTTGTGCGCGCATTCCCCCGACACGCCGGGCCCCATGATCTCGCTCAAGCCGTAGCTGTCATAGGCGTCCAGACGCAGCTCGTCCTCGATCCGCGCGCGGATCGCATCGCTCCAGGGCTCCGCGCCGAAGATGCCCACACGGAGATTGAGCGACTCCGGATGGATGCCCATTTCCCTGAGGTTCGACGCAATGGTAATGGCGAAGCTCGGCGTGGACAAAAGCGCCGAGGTCTTGTAGTCCTTCATGATGTACAGCTGCTTCTGGATATTGCCGCTCGCAGAGGACGGGATCACGGAGGCCCCGATGCGTTCGGCGCCGTAATGGAACCCCAGGCCGCCGGTAAAGAGGCTGTACTCGAAGGCGATCTGCACGAAGTCGTGCTCGGTGATCCCGGCGGCCGTGAGCACGCGCGCGGTGAGCGCCGACCAGTGCTGGATGTCGTTCTTCGTGTATCCCACCACGATGGGCCGCCCGGTAGTCCCCGACGAGGAGTGGATGCGGACGATGTCTTTCAGCGGCACCGCGAACATGTCGTAGGGATAGCTGGCGTGCAGGTCCTCCTTCGTGGTGAACGGCAACTCCTTGAGGTCGCCCACCGAACGAATCTTCCCGATATCGACCCCGGCGGCATCGAAGCCCTTCCGGTAGAACGCCACATTCCGGTACACCCGGTTGAGCGTCATCTGCAAGCGCTCGATCTGGAGCTGCTCCAGCTCGTCGCGCGGCATGGTTTCGCATGATTGCTGGTAGATCATTGGCGTTCCCCCTGTTCCCCGAGATCGGCGATGCTTTTGTATTCCTTGCCGAGGTAGGCGCGCTGCACGTCCTTGTTGTTCAACAGCTCGGCGGCGCTCTCCTCCAGGATGATCTGGCCCGTCTCCATCACATAGCCGCGGTCGGCGATGCGGAGGGCGGCCTTGGCGTTCTGCTCGACCAGGAGAATGGTCTTGCCCATGTCGCGAAGGCGCGCCAGGACCTCGAAGATCGTTTTCACGATGATGGGCGCAAGGCCCATCGACGGCTCGTCCAGCATGATGAGGCGCGGGCCCGCCATGAGCGCGCGGCCGATGGCGAGCATCTGCTGCTCGCCGCCGGAGAGGGTCCCCGCGAGTTGCCCGGAGCGCTCTTCGAGCCGGGGAAAGAGCCGATAGACATCGCCCAGCTCTCGGCGGTACTCCTCGCGCGGAAGCGAGCGACGGCGCGAGTACGATCCGAGGAAGAGGTTCTCCTCCACCGTGAGCGTGCCGAACACCTGGCGCCCCTCCGGCACGAGCACGCAGCCCATGCCCACGATCCGCTCGGCCGGCAGCGCGGTAATCGAGGTTTTATCGAAACTGATCTCGCCCTCGCGAGGGCGGACGAGGCCCGCGAGCGTCTGGAGCAATGTCGTCTTTCCCGCACCGTTCGCGCCGATGATGGTCACGATCTCGCCGGGATTCACGTGCAACGAGGCCCCCTTGATCACCAGCAGGTTCTCGTAGCCCGCGTGCAGGTTCCTGATCCGCAGCATCAGTCCTCCCCCAGGTACACCGCGATCACGTCCCGGTTGCGCTGGATCTCGGCCGGCGTTCCCTCGGCGATCTTCTTCCCGGAACTTAAGACCGCGATATGGTCGGAGATGTCCATGATGAGCGACATGTCATGTTCGATGATGAGCACGGTGATCCCGCGCGCGCGGATGTCGGCGATGAGCCGCGCGATCTCGTCGGTCTCGTGCATGTTGAGCCCCGCGGCGGGCTCGTCGAGCAGGAGGAGCGTCGGCTCGGTCGCGAGCGCGCGGGCGAACTCCACGATCCGCTGCTTGCCGAAGGCCAGGCTCACGGCGTCTGCGTCGGCGAGGTCGGCGATGCCCAGCGTGTCCAGTATCTCGAGCGAGCGCTGCCGGATCGACCGCTCCTCCCGCCAGGTGTGCGGCAGATTGAGGAGCGCGGCGCCGAACCCCGCGCGACTGCGGACATGGCGTCCCAGCATTACGTTCTCCAGCACGGACATGTGCCGAAACAGCTTCACGTTCTGGAAGGTGCGCGCGATCCCCTTGCGGGCGATTTTGTACGGCGGGAGCGACTGCAGGGGATCCCCGTTCAATCTGATGGCGCCGCTGTCGGGCGCAAGACTTCCCGCGATAAGATTAAACAGCGTCGTCTTGCCCGCGCCGTTTGGCCCGATGACCGCGTGAATGCTGTGTTCGCGCACGGCGAAGCTCACATCGCTCACCGCCTGCAGGCCGCCGAAGGCCCGACTGAGGTTCTCCACGGCAAAAAAGCTCATCGGCGCCCCCGGATGCGCGCCACAAGCGAGCGCGCGAGCGAGCGCAGGTCGTCCAGCGTCTTTCGCTGCAAAATCCCATCGGGATAAAACAACATAATGATTATGAGGATGGCGCCGAAGAAGATATCGTCGTAGGTGCCGAAGTACCCCCGAAGCGAAAGGTAGTTGAGGACGATCCCCATCACCAGCGCCCCCCAGATGTTCGCCATGCCGCCCACCGCCACGATCGCGACATAGCGCACCGACTTCATCACTCCCGCCTCGGAGGGCCCGATGCCGCCGGTATAGTGCGTGAGGAACACGCCCCCCACCGCCGCAAACACCGCGCTCAGGACGAAGATGGCGAGCTTGTAGCCGGCGGTGTTCACGCCCATCGCGTTCGCCGCCTCCTCGCTGCCGTGGATCGAACGGAGCGCCCGCCCCACGCGGGAATTGATGAGATTGATGAGCAGGATGATGGCCAGCGTCACCAGGAACCAGGCGATGTAGTAATTCTCCACCCGCGACGCCGCCCCGCCCGTGACCGTGAGTCCCGGAAGGAGCGTAAAGCCGGGCACGTCGGAGATGCCGTCCGCCTCGCCGAAGACGCCTGTGCCCAGGACGATCCGGTAAACGATTACGCCGAAACTGAGCGTCGCCATCGCGAGATAGTGCCCCTTGAGCTTGAGGATTGGGATGCCGATGAGGAAGGCAATCACGACTGTAATGGCCACGGCGACGGCAAGCGACAGCCACGGCGAGAGCCGGAATGCCCCCGTGGTGAGCACCGCGGCGGTGTACCCGCCGATGGCGAAGAAGGCCGCATGGCCGATGGAGATCTGCCCGGCGTACCCCATGAGCACCGACAGGCCGATGATGACCAGCGCGTAGTACGCCGACATCGTGAGCTGCGTGAGAAGATAGTCCTGCCCGGTGAGCACGACCGCAAGCTGGAAGGCGACCACGACGGCGACAAGGATGCCGGCCGGGATGTACTGTCGTATGTTCATCGTTGATAGAAATCCGCCCCGACACCGGAACCACTGCCGTCATCGAGCGCGCGACCCGGCCGACGGTCATGTCGATACGGCGAGCGCGATCCGCCGTCGAAACGCACGACGCACGATGGCGCCGTGTGCGACGGCGCGCGCATGAGTCTCTGTCGCATGATGCGGATCATCCGGTGTAATTGCCTCCTAGAATTCCTTGAGGGCGCTCACCTCTTGCTTCCCGAACAGGCCGCTGGGCCGAAAGAACATGATAAGAAGCAAGATGGCGATGGCGATGGCGTCCTTGTAGGCGAGCGGCATCACGCTGATGCTGAACTCCTCGAGGATGCCCACGATGAGCCCGCCGATGATGGCGCCGGTCGAGTTCCCCAGCCCGCCCAGGATCGCGACCGTGAACCCCTTGATGGCCAGCGACGTCCCGCAATCGTACTGCGTCTGGGTGATGGGCGACATCACGCAGCCGGCAAGCGCCCCGATGGCCGCGCTGAGGACAAAGGACATCGTGACCATGTTCTTCGTGTTGATGCCGCACAGGCGCGCGGCGACCGGATTGGCCGAACAGGCGCGCATGGAGCGGCCCATCACCGAATACTTGAAAAACACGTTGAGCAGCACGACCATCGTCGCGCAGATGCCGAGCACCCACAGCGCCTGCGGCGAAATGTAGGCCCCGAGAATGTTGATGGATGATATCTCGTCGCCGGTGAAATACGGCAGGGAGCGGACCTTCTCGTCCCACACGTGCAGGGCCACCTCGCGGATGATAATGGACAGCCCGATGGTCACAATGATCATGTTCAGGACCGTGGGTTTTTTAAGGTTTCTGATGAAGACGAAGTCGATGAGCACCCCCACCGCGACGGTCACGGCGATCCCGATCGCGATGGCCAGCGGCAGCGGCACCAGGCGCGAGAAGGTGACCGCGGTCATCGCGCCCACCATGAGAAACTCCCCCTGGGCGAAGTTGATGATGCCCGTGGTGTTGTAGATGATGTTAAACCCGATCGCGACGATCGCGTAAATGCTCCCGATCGTGATCCCCGCGAGAAGGTACTGCAAAACATGCTCGAAGGTCATGGATGCCCGCCGTGAACTGCCCTCTCGGAACGGGAGGGCGAATGGAGTGCGCCGCCTCCCCCGTCTCAGGGAGAGGCGGACGCCGATGCGCTACTTCTTGTACAGTACGAACTTCCCGTCCTTGACCGTCAGCATCTCGAACGCGTTGATGTCGAGACCGCAGTGATCGGTGGCCGAAAAATTGAAAATCCCGGCCGTTCCCGCGAACCCCTTGAGATTCTCGATCGCCTCGCGGACCTTGTCGGTTTCAGCGACGCCCGCCTTCTTGATGCCCTCGAAGAGGATCGTTATGGCGTCGTAGGCGTGGCCGCCGAAGGTGCTCACCTCTTCGTTATACTTCGACTCGTAGTCCTTCTTGTACTTCACGAGAAGCGCCTTCTGGGGATGATTGTCCGGAAGCTGGTCGGCGACAAGCAGCCGCCCGCAGGGGAAGATAATGCCCTCGCCCGCCTTGCCGGCCTCTTTCACGTACTTGATGTTCCCGAAACCATGGCTCTGAAAGAGCGGTACGTTCATGTTGAGCTGCTTCATGTTCTTGGGGACGATGGACTGCGCGGGGACGATGGACCAGTTGACCACCGCCTGCACCTTCTTGGCCGCGAGCTTGGTAAGCACGCCCGTGAGGTCGGTCGCCTTGCTGTCGTACTCCTCGCTGGCGAGGATGGTGATGCCCTTCTTGGGGGCCAGCTTCTTGAGCTGGTCGCGCCCGGCGATCCCGAACCCGCCGTTGTCGTTGATGATGCCGATCTTCGTGATGCCCATCTGCTTCATCGTGTCGAAGATCTTCTCGGCCGCCTGGCTGTCGTTTTGCGGCGACTTGAAGACATACTTCGCAACCGGGTTCACGATCACCTCGGCCGCTGCGCAGGAGATGAGGATCACCTTCGCGTTGTCGCAGATGCTCTTGATCTTCATAGTCTCGCCGCTGGTGGACGGCCCGACGATGGCCAGCACCTTCTCCTCCTCGATGAGCTGTTTCGCGAACGAAACGGCCTTCTCGGGGCTGGACCCGGTGTCCTTGATGATCAGCTCGATCTTCTTCCCGTTGATGCCGCCGGCCGCATTGATCTCGTCGACAAGCATTTTCGCGGTGTTCGCCTCGGGCGCCCCGAGGAACGACGCGCCGCCGGTTACGGCGAAGAGCGCGCCGATTTTGATGACGTTCTCGCTCTGCTTTTTGCATGTTACCGAGAACAGCGCGAGCGCGCCCGCAAGACAAATCGTACATAATTTCCGAAAAGCCATGGCTCCTCCTGAGTGAATGATGCGATGTCAGTTTTGCAAGCCAAAACCGATTCGGTTGCATCCGTCAAGAACTAACCGGGCTGAACGGCGTTTTTTTTGTCCGAAAGGCGGTGCGGAGCAGCGGTACGGCGCGCGGCGGCGTTAGATGGCCGCCGCCTCGCGGTATCCGCCGTACCACTTCATCTCGTCGTAGGTAAAGGCGTCGGTGATGTTGAGGTTGATGAAATAATCCTTGAGGATCTTCAGATGAACGATCTCCTCGTACTCCCTGAAGCTCAGTTCGTCCTTCCGATTAATGTAGTCCTGATAGTTGTTCTCCACCCACTCGAAGAAATCGATCCCCTTCCCGGTGAAGATGATATGGCTCGAGATCACGTCGAACTTCACCGTGTCGACGGCCTGGCGGAATTCCTCGTCCGATTTCCCGAGCAGCTGAAAGCCGATTTCGGTCTGGAAATAGTCTCCCCAGGTCGTGACCGTGGGCGTAGCCCCGTATTTCTCGGTAAGCGACGCAACGGTCCGCCCGTCGAGGTACTGGCGCCCGGCGATCCGATCGACGAACTCCTTGATCTCGACCAGACAGCGGATCTGGAATACATTGAGCGTTCCATTGTTGATATAGGGTACGAATTCATTGTTCAGGATGCATTTCATGGCGCTTCTCCCTGTTGCCGATGAGGCTCATCGCTCGTCCCTACTAGTTTCGGCCATGCGCTGGCATCCCTTGAGGTTTTTGCATCGGATCGGTCGGTTGAAAAAAAAAGAAAGCCGGGCATTCGGCCCGGCCATGAAGGGGGTATCAATTCAATCGGAGTAGTAGAAGATGAATCATCTTCCCAGCGGTTGTCGAACACAAACTGGAGGAGCTTACGGCGAGCGACCACTGTTGATAGGTAAGTAGCTCCAATCGGAAAAAGGTTACACCGTTTCGAAAAAAATCATCATAACTGCGTCATCAGATACATGATGCGGCTGGCCTTGTCCTTGGGCATGAGCGATATCAGATACGAGCTGATGCTCATCTTGCCGGCCTCGGTCGCGTTAAAGTCGATCTGGCGCAGCACGTCGATGACCAGCGTGTCCTCCCATCGGATCAGGATCTCGACCGCCTGCTCGGGGGGGATGTTCTCGATCTTCTGGGCGAGGTCCACCACATTGCGCTTGTAGCCCGAATATTGCTTCTTTTCCTTCTCGATCTTGTTCTTCTCGAGCTCAAGGCCCTTTTTGATCTCCTCGAGCTTCTCGCGGTCCGTATGCAAGGTTTTCTCGGCCTCCTGGATGGCGGCCTCGCGCTTGTCAAGGTCCTCGACGCGCTCCCCCACCTTGAGCTTTTCCTTTTCGAACTCCTCCCGCTCCACCAGCGACGGCTCGTCGCCCTTGGCGTCCAACACGGAAACCGCGTCCTTCTTGACGCCGAACATCTTCTTCAGATTGATGAAACCGATATGGTCCAGCCAGAAAAAACCGATCACCACGATAAACATAATCAGCAAGAGAATGTACAGCAGCTTGGCCCTGTCCGATATCGCGCGCATGATCCCGCCCCCGATTATTTCATGTTCTTGAGATAGGCGTTGATTACCTTCTCCACGTAGTCTTTCGTCTCCCTGATGTTGGGGACCCCGTTCGACTCATCGACGCGCCGCTCGCCGGCGTTGTAGGCGGCAAGCGCCTTGGTGTAGTCGCCGCCGTACTTCTGCAGCAGCCGCTGCAGGATGGACACGCCGCCCCGGATGTTCTCGGCGGGATCGAACGGGTCGGAGATCCCCAGCGAACCGACGGTGTCCGGCATGAGCTGCATAAGCCCCAGCGCCCCCTTGGGAGAAACGGCCTGGGGATTGTAATTCGACTCCACCTGGATAACGGCGTCGACGAGCGATGGCGGCACGCGCTTCTGTCCGGCGTACACCTGCGCGAGCTTCTTCATCTCGGGAACCGTCATATCCTTTCCGGCGGCGACATCGACCGTGGCCTGCTCGTCCCTGCGCGGCGCATCGGCCTCATCGAGACGGCGCCGAACCTGCTCGCTGAAGTCGGCCCCCCGCTGGCGCGTATACGGATGATTCATGAGTCCGAAGCGCTTCTTGATCTCGACGATCCGCCCCATCACCGAAAACATGTCTTCCATCATGATCGTATCTCCCGCTCCATCTCGATCTTCCTGCGCAGGTGCACCTTCTGATTCGCGTCGTCGTTTTCCTTGGCAAGCTCCACCTCGACCTGGTACCGGTGCGCCTTCCACTGGCGCTCCTTGAGCTTCTCGATCACCCGACGCTCGGTGGAGGCCTGGACGAGTCGGTCGCGCACCTTCTGGATCTCGGGCTCCATCGCCTCGATCTTCCCCTGCGCCGCGACGATCACCTTGCCCGCGAACTCGACGAACCGCTCGTACATCATGGCGTCGGCGTAGGCGAAACGTCCCGAGCGCAGCTTCGCGTTGAAGGACTCCTGCTCCCGGGCGATCTTGGCGCGATATTCGTCCTGCCGTATCCGCTCCGCATTCTGTATGCTCACCAACGCGGCAAGCTCGTTCTGGATCTCCTTCTCGCGCGCCGCCTTGATGGCCAGCAGCGTTTCGAGCTTGAATACGAATTTTTTCATGCCAGCTGCCGCACTATCGCATCACCGCATTCATCGCTGCGGTTTTCTTGTCAATCAGCTCCGCCCAGATCTCGGGCTCATCCAGAAAAACGCCGGTTAAGATCAGGGTGTAATCGATTGATCCGTCATTGGCGCTCACGAGGTTGCCAATGGGTTTCCCCTCATTGAGTATGATCGATACCGAGAAATTGGGATACCGCTGTTTCAATTCGCCCAACTCCTTGAGAACGATGCCTTTTTTGCTGAAAGCCGCCGCAAACCCGGCCTTCTTAAAATACTTCCCCGTGAAGGAGCTCATTGCATTCAGCTTGTTGATGGAGTTATAGATGTACAGCGACGATTTTTCCTTGCCGTCGTACTCGTATTCATACAAAACAAAACCGCCAAGCCAGGTCAACGAGCGTGCGAAAACGAACTTGTCGACCTTGGCCTTCTCCGAGGAACCTTTAACAGCCACGCCCAGCTCCCTGACATCCTCGACCGTCACGAACATGTTCCGCTCGTCGGCCGAGAGATCCCCGAATGCGGAGGCAACACTGCACGAAACGGGTAGGAGCACAAAAAGAATGAGTATCACCTTCACGTGATTTCCTCCTAGGCCCCCGCGCGGAATCGCTGATAGTAGGCCGGCGTGACCGCGTCTGCCCGTGCCGCCGGCTTCTCCTCTCCCCGGAACAGGCCAATCAACCGAGCGCGGATCGTTTCGTATTCGTCCCGCTCGTGAATGCCCTGTCGTAAAAAGGCGTTCAGGTCGCCCATCATCTCGATGGCCTTGTCCACCACGGGATCGGCCCCGCGCGCATAGGCATTGAGGAGGATGAGGTCCTCCTTGTCGCGAAAGGCGGCGAGGAGTTCGCGGAAACGCGCCGCCGCCGCTTTGTGGTCGTCGTCCACCACGTCCTTCATACAGCGCGAGATGGACCCCAACACGTCGATGGCCGGATAGTGCCCTTTGTGCGCGAGGTTGCGATCGAGCACGACGTGGCCGTCGAGGATGCCGCGCACCGCGTCGGCGATGGGTTCGTTCATATCGTCGGCCTCGACGAGGATCGTGTAGAACCCGGTGATGCTGCCCCCGCCCTCGCGCGTCCCCGAACGCTCGAGGAGCCGGGGAAGGATTTTGTACACCGACGGCGTGTAACCGCGCGTCGAGGCGGGCTCACCGGACGCCAGACCGACCTCGCGCTGCGCATGTGCGAAGCGGGTGACCGAGTCCATGAGGATGTTCACGTCCTTGCCCAGATCGCGGAAATACTCCGCCACCGCATGGGCGAGAAACGCCCCGCGCAGCCGCACCATGGGCGGTTGGTCCGAGGTTGCGACGATCACGACCGAGCGCGCAAGGCCCTCGGTCCCGAGCTCCTTTTCGATGAAATCGCGCACCTCGCGGCCCCGCTCGCCGATGAGCGCGATCACGTTGTAGTCGGCGTCGGTATACCGCGCGATCATCGCCAGGAGCGTGGACTTGCCCACGCCGGACCCCGAGAATATGCCGATCCGCTGTCCGCGCCCCACCGTGAGCATGCCGTCGATGGCGCGGATCCCGACAGAGAGCGGCCGGTCGATGATGCTTCGTTTCATTGGATTCGGCGCCGCGCCGTCGACCGGATACTTCGCCTTCGTGAATATGCGGCCCTTTCCGTCCAGCGGCTCGCCAACGCCGTTCACCACGCGCCCGAGGAGCTCCTCCCCCACGGGCACCATGAGGGCGCTCCCCATGGCGATCACCTCGGCCCCGGGCATCACGCCGGACATCTCACCGATGGGCATGAGCACCACGCGGTTCTTGTGGAAGCCCACCACCTCGGCGGGGAGATAGCGCTTGTCGTGCAGCTTTATCTTACAGATCTCGCCGTATTGGACATACGGTCCCACCGACTCCACCGTGAGCCCCACCACGCGCTCCACGTAGCCGGTGAACTTGAGGAGTTCGGTCTCGTCGATGATCTTCTTGTACTTCGAGAGGATATCGACCTTGTCGTGTGGGAGTATCCTGATCATATATTATGTCTCATTTAGATACAAAAAAAATACCGTCGTTCCTTTTCCCCTATCTCCTGCCAAGGCCATCCAACCACCGGCACCCCTCCTCCCCCGAACGAAGGAGGAGGCTCCCAACAGGATGTTGCAGTGCCGAGCGCGGACAGGATGTCCAGAAAACGCTCGGCCCTGGAGTTGGTTACACCGTGCTGGTGTTCCGGATCGCCTCCTCGATGGTATCGAGCTGCGTCGAGATGCGCGCGTCGATGGCGCCCACGTCGGTCTCGATGATGCAGCCGCCGCGCTCCACGCGCGAGTCCTCGTAGATGTTGACCTTCTTGAGCGACTCCATGAGCTTGATGAGCTCGTCCTTGTGCGCCGTGGTCATGTCCAGGTCCGCGAAGTTCACGCGGATGTCGATGCGGTCGCGGTCCTTCACGCGCTTGATGGCTTCCTTGATGTTGTTGATGACGACCTCGCGGCGCTCCACGATCTCGTCCTTGATCACCTTGCGGGCGATCATGAGGATCATCTCCGTCATGAGCTTTTCGGAGGAGCGGATGATGTCGTCGCGGATATCGACGGCGGTGGAGACGATGGTGCCCAGGCGGTCGATCAGGCGCATCACCTCTGCCTGCCCTTCTTTGTAGCCTTCCTCGCGCCCGGCGTCGTAGCCCTTCTTGTACGCCTCGTGCTCGATCTCGGAGACCTTGAGCTCGGCCTCCTTGATGATCTTCTCCGCCTCGAACTTCCCGCGCTCGATCTCGCGCTCGGAATCGATCCGGAACTTCTCGAGTTCGCCCTTGATCTCCTCACGGGCGTTCTGCATCTCCTTGAAGGCGGCCTGCCGGCCGTCCTCCTCGATCCGCTTCGCCTTTTCGCGGGCATCGTCGAGCATGCGCGAGACCTCTTCCTCCGTCTCGCGTCGGTAGCGCTCGAGTTCGGCCTCCATCTCCTCGATGGACGGCCCCTGGTACACGTCGACCGGGTTGCCGGACTCGTCGACCTCGAACTCCTTGTACTCCTCGTCGGTCATGACGTTCTTTTTATACTTGTCGGGGAGCTCTACCTGCTTGGGGGCCCCCGTGACCACGATCTCGCCGGGCTTGAAAACCAATCTAGACAACCAGCTCCTCCTCGCCCGCGCGCGCCACGATGATATCGCCGGCTTCCTCGAGTTTTCGGATGATGTTCACGATCTTTTGCTGCGCCTCCTCCACGTCGCGCAGCCGGATGGGACCCATGAAGTCCATGTCCTCACGCAGGAGCGAGGAGGCGCGCTTGGACATGTTGCGGAAGATCTTTTCCTGCACCTCGGCGTCCACGCCCTTGAGCGCCTTGGCGAGGTCCTGCGTATCGACCTCGCGGAGCACCTTCTGGATCGAACGGTCGTCGAGCAGGACGATGTCCTCGAAGACGAACATCCGCTTCTTGATTTCCTCGGCGAGCTCCGGGTCCTCCTCCTCGAGCGCCTCGATGATGATCTTCTCCGTTCCGCGGTCCACCTGGTTCAGGATTTCGACGATCGCGTCCACGCCGCCCGCCGAGGTGTAGTCCTCGCTGGCCAGCGTCGAGAGCTTGCGTTCGAGCACGCGCTCCACCTCGCGGAGCACGTCCGGCGAGGTGCGGTCCATCGTGGCGATGCGCTTGGCGACGTCCGCCTGGATCTGGTGCGACAGCCCCCCGAGGATGGTCGACGCCTTGCTGGGATCGAGGTAGGCCAAAATCAGGGCGATGGTCTGCGGATGCTCGCCCTGGATGAAGTTCAGAAGATGGCTCGGGTCGGTGCGACGGATGAAGTCGAAGGGACGGACCTGCAGGCTCGAGGTGAGCCGGTTCACGATGTCGATCGCCTTCTGCGTCCCGAGCGCCCGTTCCAGCACCTCGCGCGCATAATCGATGCCGCCCGTGGAGATGAACTCCTGGGCCATCATGAGCTCCTGGAACTCCTGGAGTACCCGGTCCTTGTCCTCGGGATCGACCTTGTCCAGACGGGCGATCTCGAAGGTGAGCTGCTCGATCTCGTCCTCGCGCAGGTGCTTGAAAATCTCCGAGGACACGTCGGACCCGAGCGACACCAGAAAGACCGCCGCTTTTTGCCGTCCCGTCAGTTGCGTTTTTTTCGACTGGAGCATGGTCCCGTTACACCCGCCGAAGGTGAAGCCGCACCGGCTCCACCTTCATTGTCTCTCCGACCGCGCGCGCGGCGCGATGCTAGTATACCGTCGCGAACGACGCGGTGTCAAATAAAATATACTTCGCCGCGCTACTCACATGATCGGCCAAAAAACCGGCCGTATTGAGCCTTTAATCCTCAGAAAGCCACGTCCGCAGGAGCTGGGCCACATCGTCCGGGCGCTCCCGCGCCAGGTTGATGGCGTTCTCCTGGAGCTCCAGGCGCGCCTTGTCCTCGAGCGACAGCTCGACATCGACCCCCTCCTCCTCGGCCGCGCGAAGGGCCGCCTCGCGCATGCGCTGCTGTTCGGCCGCGAGCTGCTCCTCGCGCAGGCGGCGGCGCCGCGCAAGCTCCTTGTTGATGGCCCGGAACAGGAGCACGCCGATGAAGAGCGCGAACACCCCGACGAGCGCCGCGAGCAGCATTCGCTTCATCTGCTCCTTGCGCATGTATTCGTCGCGCAGCGCATTCCACTGCTTGGTCCGGTCGAAGGTGATGTTCTCGACCGCGACCTGGTCGCCCCGGATGTCGTTGAAGTTGACCGCCTTCTTGAGGATGTTCTCGGCCTGCTTCAGCTCATCCTTCGTGAGCGGTGTCTGGACCGGCTTTTTGCCGGGATCGAGGTCATAGCTGCCGTCCGGCTTGCGCGGAAGGTCCTGCACGCTGTCGATGGCGATGGCGACCGAAATTCGGTCGAGATCATACGGGTCCTTCTCGATCTTCTTCTTGCTCTTGTTGATCGCGTGGTTGGTGATGTTCTCCTGCTTGTCGTACTTCGCGTACTGGTCGTCGCTCGCCTTGTATCCGGGCGGCTTGTTCCCCTCGGTCCCCGCCGGGCCCTCCGGGTTCCAGCCATGCCCCTGGAAATGCTCCTTGGTGGCCTTTTCCGAGATCACCAGCGAGTCCTTCACCTTGCGCTCGGAATACGGCGTGGCGGGGTTGTCCTTCTCCATTTCGATGGGATAATGCTCCTCGCGCTCCTCGCTCACCTTGTCCCAGTTAAACTGCATGTCCAGATTCACCACCTGGATGCGGTCGCTGGTGTATATCGCCTCGAAGGCCTTCTTGATGTTGCGTATCATCTGGGCCTTGATCTTTTCCTCGATCTTTTGCCGGTACTCGATCTTGGTGAATTCGGTCTTGGCGGCGTCCAGCTCGTCGTCGAAATCGGAAATGATCTTGCCCATCTCGTCGGTCACGGTCACGTTTTCCGGCTTGAGTTTGCCGCCGACCGCCCGCGACACGAGGTAGGTGATGCCCTTGATTTCCTTTTTGCTGAGCTTGTCATAGCCGGGGGCGAGATACACGGTCACCGCCGCGGTATAGGGATTGTCCTTGTCGGTAAACAGCTCGTCCTTGGTGATGGCGATCTCGACATCGGCCTTTTCGATGTTCTTGAGCGACTCGATGTGCCGCTTCACCTCGTCGCGCAGGGCCCGCATGTATTTCACGTCGAGCTCGCGCTCGGTCTCCGTCCATTTCGACATGTCGAAGAGCTTCCAGCCGGGAATGCCCTTGGGGATCATATTCTCCTGGGCGAGCTGGGTGAGGATGACCTCGCGCTTTTCCGGCCGCACGAAGACCGACGTGGTGCCCTTGGTGGAGTAGCTGTGGCCCATTTCCTCGAGCTTCTTGGTCACCCGCCCGAACTCGTCGGCCGGAAGGTCCGAGAAGAGCAGCACCTCGGGACGGCCGCTCGAAATTGAAAAAAGCACAATGAAGGCGACCACCACCACCCCGAACACCGAGCCAATGATGATCTTTTTGGTGGTGTCCAGCTTGGCGAACAGCTCCTTCGCCTGATCCAATAGCTTTTTGAAAAACTCAACCATAGCCCCCTCCTCCCACGGCCGCACGGGCCCGATCCAGGATTGCCCGAATGGGTAAATATTGTCCGCACTGCGTTAAAGAGACATAATCCAGTTTACATATATAAGTAAAATTGTAAACAAAAAAATTTATCAAATATTTTAAATTTGTAGATTATTTTCCGCCCCTCCCGAATCGGGAGGGGCGTTCAATTGCGGCGCGGCGTGGCCTATCGCATGTTCATGAGTTCGCGATATCCGCGAATAACCTCATCACGCACAGCCTTCGTAAAGCTGATGGCGATCTCCGCCTTCTGCCCCGCGATCATGACCGAGTGGATGTCCACCGACTCCGGGGCGTGAATCATCTGCTGCGTGAGCTTGTCTGATTCCACCTGGATATTGTTCACCTTGGAAAGCGCGGCGGTGAGCATCTCGCCGAAGGACCCGGCGACATCGTCATCGATCGGCCGCTGCTGCTTCGATGAAAAATGCAGCGGATCCGTCGTCCGCAGATTGACCATGGTGCCAACCGAGGGATTGTCGTTTGTAATTTTCATTTTACACTCCTGTTTCTGTCGTTTAAAAATACCGCATATCGACAAACGAATTGCGGATGAGTTCGGCGGTCACGCTCTTGACCGCGACCACCTTGCGATAATTATCCCGATTCGACATGTTGTGCGAAATATTCACTTCCATCTTGCCCGGTTTCTCGTTATTCATGCCTCACCTCCGGATTATACGCCGCCCCGTCCGATCTCAAGGGCTCGATTGAACATCATCTTCGAATTGTTTACCATGGTAATGTTCGCCTCATACGAACGGGACGCCGAGATAAGATCGGTCATCTCTGAAACGATGTTCACGTTCGGCATCTCCACGTATCCCTTCTTGGGCCCGATCGCGATGGCGTCCGGGTGCGTGGGATCGTACACCAGGCGGAAGGGCGCCTTGTCCTTCTCGATCTTGACCACGCGCACGCCCCTGCCCGAACCGTGATCGATGCGTTCCGGGACCAGCGGCGACTTGTAGAACGGCCGGTGGTTCACCGGCGCGAAGATGGCGAGCTTGCGGACGAAGGGGCCGCCCTCGGTGGTCCGCGTGGTGTTGGCGTTCGCCACGTTGTTTGATATGAGGTCCATCCTGAGCCGCTGGGCCGTGAGGCCGGTCGAGGCGATATTGAAGCTATCGAACATTCCCATCATCTACCTCCCCTACACCTGCCGCATGATGAGCTTGAGGACCTTGTAGTTCTGATTGAGACCGGTGAGAAACGCGTTGTAGCGCATGGCGTTCTTGGACGCGTCCACCATTTCCTTCTCGATGTCCACGTTGTTCCCGTCGTTGCGATAGGTCGTGTTGTAGTCGAGGTTCACGCGGGGCCGGACGCTGCGAATGTCGCGCTCCTCGTAAAACGGGATGTGCCGATCGTCGCTCATGAGCGCGGGATACTTGTGGTCCTGGCGCGCATTGTCGTTGATGACGCGCTTGAGCTCGCTTTCGAAGTTCACCTCGCTCCGCTTGAAGTGCGGGACATCGACGTTCGCGATATTGTTGGATATCACCTTCCGTCGGAGCGATTCGGTATCGAGCCCGCGCTCCAGCAGATAGTTGTTTCTCATCATCTGACTGCTTTCGAACATGACCGCCTCACGGATGTATAGTGCGATAGATTCCTCGCCCTCATTTCTCATTTCGGCTTTTTAAAAAAAAGCATGAGAATTTTTTTATGGGACATAATGGGAAATTCCTCGCGTCGAGGGTTCGTTTTTTCATGGACACGGGCGTCAATCCCCTTTCACAGTGGCGATGGTCGGCGCTCGAACATTGGGAGAAACGCATTGCCGCCGGCCTGGGGAGGAAAATATGAAACACGCCAGATCGAAGCGCGTGGCGCTCCGCACGACGCCCCGGTGGGGGATCGCAACGCTGCTGTGCGCCGCCATAGGGATCTCGTGCGCCACGGGCCCCCGCTATTCGGAGTTCAGCCCCACCATCTCCGCGGACGATCGGATGATGATCTTCCAAAGCGACCGGGAGAAGCGACATCGCTTCCGTCTCTATTACAAGCAGAAGATCGACGGCCGGTGGAGGGAGCCCGTGTTCATGGAGGGGCTTGGCGCGGTCGAGGGCGACGGCGGTCCCTTTATCACCTATGACCAGAACTACCTGGTCTTCTCGTCGCTTCGGAAGGGGGGCGCGGGAAACCTGGACCTGTGGATCTCGCAGCGCCTCGGGACGACCTGGGGACCGCCGGTCAACATGGGCGCGCCGATCAATTCCTCGGGATATGACGGCTTCGGCACCATCTCACCTGACGGTAAAACCATCTTCTTCGTGCGCCAGTGCCCGGAAAAGAAGCACGGCGGCGAGGACTCGTTCGGAATATTCTTCTCGGTGAAGGACGATGCGGGAAAATGGACCGAGCCGAAAAAGATGCCCGCACCCGTCAACGGCGAGTACAGCGATTTCGGCCCGGTGATCCTCGCCGACAACCTGTCGCTCATCTTCAGCTCGAACCGCCCGGGGGGCTTGGGGAAATACGATCTCTACAAAACCGAGCGGCTCAACGACGGGCAATGGACCGAGCCCGTGAACCTGGGCCCCGGGATCAACACCCCCGGCGACGACATGCTGGTGAGCATCCCGGCGTCTGGGAGCGTCGTCTATTTTGGGCGGACCGACAACGAGAAGGACGACATCTACCGGATCCACTCGATGCCCATCCCGGAGAAGCTGCAGCACACGACGGTGCTCATCGTGCGCGGGACGGTGCGCGACAAGCGCGATCCGTCGCTCACGCTCGCGGCGGGGATCACCATCACCGACACCCGGAGCGACGAGAAGCCCATCACCATCCGGAGCAACGAGAAGGACGGCGCCTATATCGTGATCCTGAAAAAGGGAACGCTCTACGACGTGGCCGCCGCCTGCCCGGGATACACCTTCCACTCGCAGCGGATCGACCTGACGAAACTCGAGAAGTTCAAGGAAACCGAGGAAAACATCCTCCTGGAGCCGCTCACCGTCGGGACCAACCTCGTGCTCAACAACCTCTTCTTCAAGTACAAGAGCTACGCCCTCCTCCCGGCGTCGAAATACGAGCTCCAGCGCGTGAAAAAACTCATGGACGAGAACCCCACGCTTCGCATCGAGATCGGCGGGCACACCGACTCCATCGGCCCCAAGCGGTACAACATGAAGCTGTCGCAGCAGCGCGCGCAGTCGGTGGTCGACTATCTGGCCGAGCAGGGCGTCGCGAAGGAGCGGCTCGACGCGAAGGGGTACGGGCCCGACAAGCCCATCGGCGACAATGAAACCGAGGAGGGGAAGGAGAAGAACCGTCGAGTCGAGATCATGGTGCTGGAAAAATAGCTAGCGATTGAGACGCATGCGGGTGATTTCGCGCCCCTCGAACTCGCCCGCGTGCAGGAAGTAGTCGATGAGCCATTCGGGGATATACCGCGCCGCAGTTGGGGTCAGATAGAAGTTCCCCGGCTCGGCGAACTTCTTGCCCAGGTGAAAGATCGAGTTGATGGTGTCGGACACGATGGTGCCGGTGCTCCCCCGCCCCCGGTATACGGTGCTTCCGACGTGCAGCACGATGCGGAACGACAGCAGCGTATCGAGCCCCAGGTCCTCGGTCATCATGATATGCCGGTCCATGACCATGCGAAAGCAGGCGAGAATGGCATCGCACCGCGCCCCGTCGAAGGGAAACAATATCACCCCGCCATACTCCTGCGGCATCCACAACCGACCGTAAAGCGGCTCCATCTTTTTTTCGATATGCGCCATGAACTGCGCCGAAAGCTTGTCCACGTGATGGGCGCCGATCCGCTCCTTCTGCTCCATAAGATGGTCCAGCTCAATAAACATGAAACAGAAGGTGTATTCGCAATCGTCGCGCACCGTCGACCAATCCGCCCCCGAGAGCGGCGCGTCGAACAGGCAGGGAGCGGCCGCCTCGGGCGCCTCGCCCGGCAGGTCGATGGGCCGAAACGCCATGAGGCGCTGGATGCGCTTGAGGGTGATCCCCTGCGCGTAGAGCTTTTTCCCAACGTAGTCCGCGGCGCCCGCGAAGAAGAGCTCGCCGACGTCATCGACCGCGCCCTTGGGATCGATGATGGCGAACCGGTTGTCCCGCATTGCGGAAAGCGTTTTAATGGACCGCGACCGCTCGGCGGCGGTGAGTCCGGAAACATCCAGGTAGACGATGGCGCGCGCCGCTGCGGCGACAGCCTTCTTGAGACTCTTCACGGGGTGCACGGCCAGGGTTATGCTCGAAACCTTTTTGAGGGCCGCGAAGCAGCCATTGATGTTTTTATTGTCCGAAAAGACGATGATATCCATCACTGCTCCCAGCACAGTTCGTAGCGGTAGTGCATGGCGCGACTCTCCCCGGGGATCTGCGCGAAGCGCGACGCGATGAGGGCGTCCAGCATCACGTGCGTGGCGTGGCTTATGCTCACCGTATTGGGCAGGGTGTGCTGCGATTCGATCTCGACAAGCTTCCGGATGGTGTCGCTCTTCTGCAGGTCGTCGATGCTCTCCGCGTACTGGCACTGGCCGCTATGCACCGCGACGCGGACCTCCAGAGCGCCATCGAGCCGGCAACGGGTGAGATTGTAGAAAAAAAGCTCATGCGCGATCTCCATCGCGCCCAGCGTCGCCATGAGATGCTTCTTGCCGAAGAAGAAGGCCGCAAGCCCACCGTCGCCCTCCCAGCTCCAGATCCGCCCGTTTCGCCGCTCCACCGCCTGGACGACGATGGCGCGCAGGTCGTCGTAAGTCGCGCGGACGGCATCGGCGGAATGGCGCTTCACGAGCTCGGTGTTGGCCACGATGTCGATTCGCAGGAAGGCGAAGAGGTGCTCGTCGCCGTCGCGCAGGGTCCCCCAGTTGCGCGTCCGGCGCACCGCCGGGTCCTCGACGAAGATTTTATTTTCGGTGTCGTAGATGAGGCCCTGGTCGCGCAGCTCCTTGACGATCTCACGCAGATAGGCGATCTGATAGGTGCGCCCCATGTGGCCGACATAGTGGTACTCCACCAGTCGCTCGACAAGCTGCAGGAACTTGTTGCCGTTCTTGATATCGCTCACAATCTGCTTGGCCGCCGTGATCTTCGGGATAGGGACGTTGGCCGGAAATCCGGTGCTGGCATAGAGGTCGTAGTACTGGTCGATGGAGCGCACCAACAGGTCCATGTTCCGCACATCGAGCGATTCGGAAAGGGCGTCGGCCGCCAGGCGCTCCAGCCGCGAGGTTATTTTCATGTGTCCATCCGCACCACGTAGTCGTCCGAAGCGTGCCGCATCGCCGGATTATTGTCAACTAGTTTTGAACCGGCCGTGGCGCGCCCCCGATGAGTTCGGGGACCGTGCAAAACGAGTAGCCTCTCTTTTTCAGGGTGATGATGATCGTCTCGAGCGCGCGGTGAGTGAAACAACGCTCGTTGCAGGCATCGTGCATCAGGACGATCGCCCCGGGATGGGCGTAGCGCAGCACCGTCCGCGCGATGCCCTGCGCGGAGAGCGTTCGCGTATCCCAGTCGTTCGAGTCCACCGACCAGATGACGGTCCGGACGCCGCGCGCGGCGAAGTAGGCGATCTGCTCGTCGGACACCAGCCCGTACGGCGGACGATAGATCGCCGGTCGATGGCCGACGAGCGCCGCGAACACGTCGCCCATGAAGCGCACCTCGCGCTCGTAGGCCTCCGGCGCGGGGAGGGCGTCAATCGCGGTGTGCGTGAGGCTGTGGATGCCGATCGCGTGTCCCGCGCGGTCCACGGCGCGAACGAGATCGGGGTGCCGGCGCACCCGCCGCCCCCGCATGAAGAAGGTCGCCTTCACGCCATGCTTTCGCAGGATCGACAGGACGATGGGCGTGTATTTCGCGTCCGGCCCGTCGTCGAAGGTGAGCGCGATCCGCGCGCCATCGGCGGGCCCCTCGAGAAAGAGCGCCCCCGGATGCGCGAGCGCCTGCCGCCGCACCCGCTCCTTGAACCGTTTGATGAAGCGCTTATCGGAGCGGTTCCTGATGGAGGGGGCCTGCGCGTGAGCCGTATCCACCGCTCGACGCTCCCCCCCATCCGAAACCGCGTAGCCCATGCACGCGATCAGCGCGGCAAGTGCGGCAGCGTATCGCACCGTTCGTTTCGTCGAAGACACTGCTGCACGCGCTCCCTTCAGCCGGTCCCGAAGCCGCTGGCGTATCATTCCATGTTCACGCATACGCTGATATTCCGATACGCGATCGTGCCGGCAATAAGTTTTTCGACGCCAATGCGGGTTTCGGATCGAAAAACGCTTGCGGGACGGTGCGACATCCGCCATCATCACTGACGTATGTGACTCGATATCTGACAAGGAGCGCACCACCGATGAAAACACGGGGCACTGGGCGCGACATCATTCTCCAGGCGTTTCACTGGAACCTGGTGAAAACACAGGGGACCGGGACCATCGACGGTCGCGCCGAATCCTGGTACCGGATCCTTTTCGACATGGCCGACGTCCTTGCGGAAATCGGCTTCACCATCGTCTATCTCCCGCCCCCCTGGCGCGACGATTCCCGCTGGGAGTCCGATGGAAAGCACGGCGGCGGCGAGGGCTACTTCTGGCACGACTTCGACCTCAACTCCCGGTACGGCACTAAGCGGGAGCTGATCGACCTCGTCGACGCGCTCCACAATCGCGGCATTCGGGTTATCGTGGACCTGGTGACCAATCACCGCGATGGCGCCCGGATGACGGACGACCAATGGGAGTACCCTGGCGAGTGCTGGAACATCGGCGGCTTCGACGACGGGGGCGCCTTCATGGACGGACGGTACGATCTCAACCTCGGCGAAGTGCGGGTGTACACACGAATCAAGAAGGCCATGAACGAGCTCCTGAACGAGTGCGGCGTCGACGGATGGCGGTGGGATTACGTGTGGGGATACGCCGTGGACGATGTCGTGTCGTGGATCAAGAGCACCGAAAAGACGGAGTACTTCTCGGTGGGAGAATACTGGCAGTCGTCGCCGCACATGACCAACGACCCGATGATACGAAAATACGGTCCCGACGAGCGCGATCGGATCATCGGCTGGGCGCGCGACAGCGGCGGCTGCGCTTTCGACATCATTCTTAAGCGCGAGATACAGACGGCCAATCCCGCAAACCTGAAATACGGACTCAACGCCCGCCCCAGCCCGGATGAGCGCGAGTTGGTCGTCACCTTCGTGGACAACCACGACATGGGCGCATCGCCCTACAGTCCCGCGAACGGCTGGGGACAGCAGTGCTGGCCGTGCCCGCCCTACTTCAAGTCGATGGCCTACGCCTATATCCTCAGCATGCCGGGCACCCCCTGCGTCTACTGGCCCGACTGCTTTGACTGGGGACTCAAGGAAGAGATACGCCGGTTGATCGCCGCGCGGAAGAAGGCCGGGATCGTCGCGCGCTCCGGATGGACCGATCTCACCAACCGGCATACCGGCTTCGCGGGGATCGTACAGAACGAGAACGGCGAAGAGACGCTTGCCGTATCCATCGGTTCGGACTACGCCGGTCCGGGAGCCGGATGGTCCGTCGCCGCGGAGAAGCGGGGCGAATGGACCGTGTGGATTCCCGAAAAATTGAATTGCTAAAAATGGCCCCCATCCGACTCTTCTCCCGGTACAAGGAGAACGAACTGACATGGCCGTCAAGCTCCCCATCGTCGCGATTATCGGAAGGCAAAACGTGGGCAAATCCACGCTCTTCAACGCGCTCATCCGCTCGAAGAAGGCGATCGTAGACCCCTACCCCGGCCTCACGCGCGACATCATCTCCTGCGTGGCGACGGCGGGAGAATCCTCCTTCGTACTCGCCGACACCCCGGGGCTGGACATCGCCTCCTCCGCGGAGCTCTCGCAGAGCATCGTGCAAAAGACGAAGGAATTTTTACACGAGTGCGCGGCCGTCGTCCTCCTGCTCGAGAACCCGCTACCCGCGCCCTTCGACCTCGACCTCATCGAGCTCCTGCGCAAGCTCGACCGACCGGTGATCGTGGCCGTGAACAAGATGGACACCATCGAGGACCTGGCGAACATGCCGCACTTCTACGAGGTCGGGTTCAACGACATCGTGCCCATCTCGGCGGAAAAGCGGCGCAACCTCGACCTCCTGCTCGACAAGGTCACCGCGGTGATCCCCCGGCGCGCCCCCGCGGAGGAAACGCCGGACCTCCGGGTCGCGATCGTGGGGCGCCCCAACTCGGGGAAATCGACCCTGCTCAACGCATTCATGGGCTACGAGCGCGCGCTGGTCTCCGACATCCCCGGCACAACGCGGGATGCGGTGGACGAGCGCTTCCGCTTTCAGGGAAAGCTCATCGCGATTTCCGATACCGCCGGCATCCGCCGCAAGAGCCGCATCACCGAGCGCGTGGAGTACTTCTCGCTCGACCGCGCGCTCGGGTCCATCCGCGCCAGCGACATCGTGGTCCACCTCGTGGACGCCGAGCAGGGGCTCACCGAAACCGACAAGAAGATTTCCGACGAGATCATGAAGGCCATGAAGCCGGTCATCATCGCCATCAACAAATGGGACGTCATTGAAAAAGACCACACGACCTTCAACGCCATGAAGGACCGCATCCATTTCAAGTTCTACAAGGCCGCCGATTTTCCCATCATCTCGGTCTCGGCGAGGGACCGGCTGCGCATCCACAAGCTCATGGAAACGGTGATCGACCTCTACGAGCGTTCGTCGCTGCACATCGAGACCGGGCGGCTCAACCGGACGCTCGAGACCGTCCTCAAAAAGCACCGGCCGCCGAAGGTGGGATCGACGCTCAAGGTCTACTACGCCACGCAGACGGGCACCTGCCCGCCGCAGCTGGTCATGTTCGTGAACCGGCCGGAGCTCTTCACGAAGGACATCCATCGGTTTTTCGAGAAGCGATTACAAGAGGAGTTGGCGATCCCCGGCGTCCCGGTGATCATCCGCGTCCAGGAACGGACGGGACGAAAGGCGAAGAAACCCTCCTGACCGATAGCCCGCCGGGCGACGGGACGACGGCGCTACCGCACCGCGATTGTCGAAACAAGCGCCACAAAGCGCGCCTTCATTGACCGCGCATCGAGCGCCGTCCCTTCGGAGCGGTGCGGCTCGAACATGTGCATCACATAGAGCAGGAGATCGCCCTTTCGCACGGCGCCCACATACAGCGAAAACGGCCGCCCGCTCGGGCCCTGCGATTCGACATAGGCAAAATGAACGGGACCGGCCGATTCCGTCGCGGTGATTGCCGGTCCGGTATTGCGGCGGCTCATCATGTTCGCCATGTGCCCGAGAAGCTGCGCCGGCGACATCGCCTCCATCTTCGCGCGCTCCTCCGAGCCAAGCCGCACCGACCAGAAACGCGCCTGCTCACCGGGATTCGCCTTAAGGCGAAGCAACAGCTCATAGGATTTTTTCCCCGCCTCGGGCGCGGCCGGTCGCGCGATCTGCCATACGGCGTCATCGAATGAAAACGAAACGTCGGGACCGCATTGCGTGTGCACCGGCGCCGCGGACGCCGACACCAGGCAACTCGTCAGAACGATCAGGGCGCAACACGCGATTCGATTCATGGGGATGGCCTCCTTCCGCCGCCGCGTCACATCTCCACGCGGCACTTGAGCGATTGATATATTGTGGCGCCGTCGGCGAACTCGAGGTCGGCCCCCACGGGGATCCCGTGGGCGATGCGCGTGACCTTGATCCCCGACGGCTTGATGATCTTGGAAAGATACAGGCTCGTCGCGTCGCCCTCAACGCTTGGGTTGGTCGCGATGACGATCTCGACGACCGCCGCGTCCTTGCAGCGCTCCAGGAGCGGTTTGATGTTGAGCTCCTCCGGGCCGATCCCGTCGAGCGGGGAGATGACGCCGTTGAGCACGTGATACAACCCCGTGAACGCGCCCGAGCGCTCCACGGTGAGCACGTCCTTCTGCTGTTCGACGACGCAGATAACGCCCCGGTCGCGCGCCGGATCGGCGCAGATGGCGCAGCGCTCGCCGTCGGCGATGCCCCCGCACACGGCGCAGGCGGTGATATGCTCGCGCACCTCGCGTATCGCGTCCACCAGCGAGCGCACGTCGCCTTCCGGCATCCGCAGGACATGGAAGGCGAGACGCGAGGCGCTCTTGGGTCCGACCCCCGGCAACCGCGAGAACTCACGGACCAGGGCGTCAAGATATCGCGAGATAGCGCCCACTATTCTATTTCAGCAAGTCGCCCATGCCCGGGATGTTCATGCCGCCGGTGAGTTTCTGCATCTCTTCGGCCATGTGCTCCTTGATGCGATCGACCGCGTTGTTCACGGCGTTCGCGATCGCCTTCTCCAGCGTCTTTTTGTCGGCCTTCCCCGCGAACTCCTGGTCGATCGAGAGATCGACGATATGGTACTCGCCGTTCACGGTGACCGAAACCGCGCCGTCGTGACTCGTCCCGGACGCCTCCGACTTCTTGAGTCGTTTTTGGATATTCTTGAGCTCCCGCTGGAGCTTGATCATCTGACCGACATCACCGAGGCCTTTGAGCATTGTTCTTCTCCTTCTTTTGTTTCGATTCTACGATTTGCCCGTGAAACATGTCCTTGATTTTCTCAACCATGGGATTGAGCTCGTCCATCTCGTCCACCTCAGGCGCGCGTACCATTTCGGCGTCGTCCGGCAGCGCCTCGTCGGGAACCAGCTCGTCCGCGGGGGGCGGGACCGCCGCGTCGTCGCCCACCGACACCGAAACGGTCGCGCCGGTGCGCTTCCCGGCGAGCTCCGAGATATGCGCCAGATCGTTCGCGTCAAGCATTCTTCGGTAGTACGATTCGCCGGAATCCTGCGGGTACAGCAGCGCGAGGGAGCGGCCGCGCACCTCGATGCGCGCGGATCGCACCTTCTCGTAGAGGAATTTCTTGTTCTCCGCCAGCAGGTCCTGCAGTATCTGCGCCTTGAGCTTCTTGCCGTCCACCCCGGCGTCCTCCGGGACGGGAGTATCCTGATGGGTCGGCGACGGCTGCTCGTCAGACGGCGCGATCGGCACGTTTTCCGGAGCGGTATTCGATGCGGATTCACTGCGAGGCGGTGATGGCTTCGCTTCGGGAGGGGCCGTTCGTCCCGGAGGAGCCGATGACGGCCCGCCGCCCCCGCCCGATTCGAGCTTTTGAATGATTGACGCAAGCGACGGACGCCGGAGGGCGGCGACCATGTCCAGCAGCGCCATCTCGATGCTCACGCGCTCGCTTGCCGCGTACCGGAGCTCGCGCACCAGCTCGTCGGCCACATGGAAGAGGATGCCGAGCTCCTCGTCGTGAAAGGCGCCCGCGACCTCGCGCACCCCGGCGAGCTCCTCGTTGGAGAGGCCGATCAGCTCCTGCACCGCGACGTCATTGCGCACGAGGCGGATGATGCGAAACATGTCGGCAAACCCGGCCGCATAGCGTCGCGCGTCCACGCCGATCGAGAAGACGCGGTCCGCCTCGGCGATCACGCCGGGGACGTCGAGCGCGCGGACACGGCCGATGAGCGCGAGGTAGCTTTCGAACGGGACGATCCCCAGGATCGAGAGGACGTCGCCCTCGCCCACCTCGCCGTCGGCGAACGAGACGATCTGGTCGAGGAGGTACTGCGCGTCGCGCATCGAGCCCTCGGAGGAGCGTGCGATGAGATACAGCGCGCTGTCGCTTACGGCGTAGCGCTCGCGGTCGACGATGTGGCGCAGGTGCTTCACGGTCGCGTCGACCGAGATCTTCTTGAAAAAGTACTTCTGGCAGCGCGAGAGAATGGTTTCGGGGATCTGATGGATCTCGGTTGTCGCGAACACGAATACCACGTGCGCGGGCGGCTCCTCGAGGGTCTTCAGGAGCGCGTTGAACGACTCCCGCGTGAGCATGTGGACCTCGTCGATGATGTAGACCTTGAAGCGGGACTTCAGCGGCGCGAAGTTCACGTTCTCGCGGAGCTCGCGGACGTTTTCGATGCCGCGGTTCGAGGCGCCGTCGATCTCGATCACGTCGAAGGAGCTGCCATCGCGGATCTCCACGCAGTTCTCGCAGGTCCCGCAGGGGGCGTCGGTGGGCCCCGGCGCGCTCAGGCAGTTGAGCGCCTTCGCCAGGATGCGCGCCATGGTGGTTTTCCCCACGCCGCGCGGGCCCGCGAACAGGTACGCGTGGGAAACCCGCCCGTTCCTGATGCTGCTCGATAGTGTCTTCGAAATGTGGTCCTGATGAACGACCCCGGTGAAATCCTGGGGCCGCCATTTTCGGGCCAGAACCTGGTATGCCATAGCGTGTTGTGCGCGGTTGCGTGATGCGGAGAGGGAGGGATTCGAACCCTCGGTAGCTTGCGCCACACACGGTTTCCAACCGTGCTCCTTCGGCCTCTCGGAAACCTCTCCCGGAACGGCGTTTCGAGCATCATGACACGATTGCGCGAAACCTGTCAAACATTGTACGACTATCGCTGCGGAGAGGGAGGGATTCGAACCCTCGGTGGACAAAGCCCACAACGGTTTTCGAGACCGCCCCTTTCGGCCGCTCAGGCACCTCTCCGATTGCGTGCTACCGGTTCAACCTCTGTACGATCGCGTCGATGACCTCGCCCGCCACCAGCGCGGGGACGGAGCAGTAGGCCGGATTCCTCTCGTAATAGCCGATCAGCGGCGCCGTCTTCTCCTGATAGGTGGACAGCCGCTTTTTGATCACCGCCTCGGTCTCGTCGTCGCGCTGCACGGTGGGGCTTCCGCACTTGTCGCACACCCCGTCGCGCTGCGACGGCTTGGTGTAGATGTTGTAAATCGCCTGGCAGTTCGGGTTCGAGCAGGTGCGCCGGCTCGTGAGGCGGCGGATGATGACGTCCTCCGGCACCTCGAGATTCACCACGAGATCAAGCCCCATGCCGAGCTTCGTCAGGATGGCCGCAAGCTGATCGGCCTGTTCAATCGTCCGGGGGAAGCCGTCGAGAATGAATCCGCCGCGCGCGTCCGGTTCCTGCAGCCGGTTTTCGATGAGCCCCATGATGAGCGCATCGGGGACCAGCTCGCCCCGGTTCATGAAATCGGCGGCCTGTTTCCCCAGGTCGGTTCCGGCCTTCACGGCGCTGCGCAGCATGTCGCCCGTCGAGATCTGCGGTATGCCGTACTTCTCGATAAGCAGCTCGGCAACCGTGCCCTTCCCCGCTCCCGGCGCCCCCAAGAGAATAATCCTCATCGCGACCTTCCTCAATTCGATGCGTGTGGCGCTACGCCCACACCGTCTGGCGTACTTCCTTCAGTACGGCGTCCTTGACGGGATAGATGTCGCCAACCACCTCGTCGGGCCGGAACCAGAGTTTGATCTCCTTCTCGGCGTCCTCGGGGCTCGACGACGCGTGCACCACGTTTTCGAACACGCCGGTGGTGGTGATGCGCCCATAGGCCCCGCGGATACTCACGGGGTTCGCCTTTTCGGGATTGGTGTGTCCCACGATGTCGCGCACCTTTTTGATGGCGTCATCGCCCTGATACACCAGCGCCATGACCCGGTGCGTGTTGTGCACGTCGCCGATGATATACTCAACGAGCTCCTCGAAAAACGGCTCATTCTTAAGGTGTTCATAATGCTGCTCGGCAAGCTCGCGCGACACGCGAACGACCTTAGAAGCGATGATAACCAATCTGGTCTCGGACAGGCGCGACAGGATGTTTCCCGTAAGCGATTTAATAAGCCCGTCGGGCTTGATAAGCACCAGCGTTTGTTCGACGGCCATTGCGATGTCTCCTTAAACAAAAAAGACTCTTCGGAAGAGTCCCATCATATCTCGTGCCCACGAACAGCGTGGGGTGAAAATAATCAACAAATTTTTATTGGTGCTCCGGGCTGTGCCATTCGCACTTCGGGCACTTCACGTCCCGATACTTGTAAAAACCGCCATCGAGCGTTTTCACGACCTGCGCCATCACAAGCGATTCGCACGCCGGGCAATGTTTCGCAATTACCTCATATTCGACATTCATCTGATACTGCATACAGCTTGCTCCCATCTCCTGAAAAGATCATCGACGAACACTCCCCATGATACCGAGTGAAGGAGCGTTCGTATATTAAAATCCATACGCTACCGTAGCGCACAGATGGGCGTTCGCCGTATTTTGTAAAGACTATTTTTAATTTTTTTTGATTATGTCTCCTGCCGCTTACGATTCCGTAACCTTGAAATACTTGATGCTCTCGTACAGCGCCTCCGCCTGCGCGTTGATCTGCTCGGACGACGAGGCCACCTGGGAGGCGCTCTCCGCCACCGACTGCGTTGATTCGGTTATCATATTGATGGTGGTGGTCATCTCACGATTGGCGTTCATTTGTTCGCCCGTGCCGATGGAGATGTTGTCCGCGACCTCCATGACCCGCCGGGTCTTGTCGAGCACCTGGTCGCTCGAGTCGGTCTGCGAGCGCGACAGCTCGGCGATGCGCCGCACCAGGACGTCGGTGGCGCGGATGTTCTCGATGATCGCCGAGAGCGCCCGCGAGGTCGCGTCCACGTAGTCCTTGCCGCGGATCACCTCGCTTCGCCCCTCGTTCACCAGCCCGGTGATGCTCTTCGCGCTCTGCGAGGTCTGGTCGGCGAGCTTGGCGATCTCGTCGGCCACCACGGCGAACCCGCGCCCGTGCTCGCCGGCGCGCGCGGCCTCGATGGCGGCGTTGAGCGCCAGCAGGTTCACCTGGTCGGAGATGTCGCTGATGAGCCCCACGAACTCGGTGATCTTTTGCGTGCTCGCGTCGATCCGGTTCATGCCGTCGATCGCGTTCTTCATGTGCTCGTTGCCCGTGCGCGCCTGCTCGCTGGAGACGGTCGCCTTTTCGAGCGCCTCCACGGCGTACTGGGCGATCTCGATGACCTGCCCCTTGAGGCGCTCCATGGCCTGATAGGTCTCGGTGGCGAACGAGAGCTGGTCGGCCGCGCTTTTCGCAAAGTTTTCTATGGACGCCGAGGTCTCCTCGAGCGCCGCGGTCATCTCCTCGATGGACGAGGCCTGATCCTGCGCGTTGTGCGAGAGGGCCAGGCTCGTCTTCGACATGCCGGTGGAGGCCTCGGCGAGCTGCTGCGACGATTCGACGGTCGCGTGGATGGTCTCGCGCAGGCGGCGCAGCAGGATCTGCAGGTAGCGGATCAGCTCGCCGAACTCGTCGGCGAGGTAGTCGGTGGAGCGCACCGTGAGATCGCCATCGGAGACCTTCTGGAAGATGCCGATGATGTTCTCGATGGGCGCGGATATCTTTTTCGCGAGATACCAGATGATCGCGAAGATGATGCCGATGACCAGCACGAGATACACGATCGACCGGACAAGGACCGGGTTGAGCACGGCGTACACCGCGGTCCGGTCGGCCAGCGACACGAGCGTAAACCCGATCGAGGGAATATCCTCCTTGTGCGCGATCATCGCCCTGCCCTTGAATACGATGTCGATCGTAGACCATTCGGGCGCCGTGCGCAGCGCCGCAACATTGCGAAAGCGGACCCCATCATCGACAATGTCCGTTCCGATCGTTTTACCCAGAAGCTCCTTGTCCGTCGAAAAGACGATCTTTCCCGCGTCGCTGAGGAGCATATGCGACCGTGACGATTGGGAGGCATAGGTTTGATAGAACACCTGCAGGGAATCGAGCAAAATGGTCGCGCCGAAGACGGCCGTAACGGCGTCCCCCCGCTTGACCGGCACGGCGACGACCAGAATCTCCTTGCCGGTGGCCTTGTTGGTGACCGGATCGGAAACGGCCGGCTTGCCCGTCGCCATGACCTGCCGGAAGTAGCCGCGGTCGCTGATGTTTCTCGTGATACCTACGCTGGTCGGCGCCGTCCCGTCCGGCGCGGCGAAAAAATACATCTCGACGGAGCTCCCCCGTTCGCGGTGCAATGCGAGGAGAATCGCCTGCATCTCGGCGAGGTTCCCGCGTTTTGCGGCGTCCGATTTGGCGAACGCGCCGATCTCGGAGGTCACTATCCCAATGTATGCCTTGGTCACGCTTGAGGCGTGGCGCAGCGACTCGAGGAGCATCCGGTTCTGCACCTCCATGGTGTCGGACTGGATGCTCTTGAATATGCCCAGGATCATCATCGTGACAATGACGACCACCGTCGAGAGGATGGGAATCGAGAATTTTTGGAATATGGTGAGCGGGTGGAACACGATGCGCCGGTTGGACGGATAGAGGAACACGCGCGTGTAGAAGTACATGATCGCGCCCACGATGATGGCGGTGACCTCCCCGAGTAAAATCACGAACACCATCTGATAAGCGGAGATGAACACGCCCTGGGCGAAGCCGATGACGCCCGTGAGGACCGGTCCGAGCGCGCACCCGACCGTGAGGGGAACTGCGGCGCGCAGCGGGAAGGAGTTGATAAACGACTGGATCGCGTCCAGATCGGGAATATCGCGCTCGTCGATGAGCGTATTGACGTACCGCTGCAGGCGTCGGTTCTGGACTATGAACACCACGGTCGCCGACAGGATGATGGGCGGCGCGAGAATCATGATGATTTTCGCGATACTCAGAAAACTCGCGAACCCGATAACGAGCGCAACCATCAGGAAATAGGTAAACGGATGCAGGTTGTACAGTGCGAGAAAGATTATCAGCAGCTTGCGCGGCCGGTCCCTGAGTTTGTCAATCTGGCGTTTGAAAGACATCTCATACTCTCCACGATATTATCATCAACCGAGAGTATATAGTAACTACCCGCCATAAACAAGAAAAAAACTTTCCAGTCCCCGAAAATGGGACTTTTTTTTATTATACTCATATTATTACATAAAAGTTAAACAAACCGCGCGCGGATGATCACTTCGTCGAGCCGGCGATCCGCTGGATGGCGACACCGGCCGCAACTGCAATAGCGAAGCCAATCACCACATACCACACCCAGAAGACCTTCGTGGCGAACACCACGACCATGGTGCCGGCGATGCTCGCGAGCATGCCCCCGATCGCCGCTCGCTCGGAGAAATTATCGTACACGCGGCCGATGAGAAACATGCCCATCATTCCGCCGTAGGTGATCGAGGCGATGGACAGGCCGATCTCCACCAGCGGGCTCTTCGTATCGCGGAACGCGAGCGAGATGCCGATGACGACGACGCTCCAGAGGAGCGCGATGCCCTTGGCATAGCGCATCTTTTTTTTCTCGGGAAGATCACGGCGGTCGAGCGCCAGGATGTCCAGGGAGGTGGACGATGCGAGCGAGTTGATCGAGGCGCTCAGCGTGGACATGGCGGCGGCGAAGATGCCCGCCAGCATCAGCCCCCGCAGGCCTTCCGGGAGGTAGGTGATGATGAAGAACGGCAGCACCTCGTCGCTGCGCTCGAAGGGACGGCCCTCCAGCAGCGCCTTGATGAACAAGCCGAAGACGAGAAAGAGCGCGAACTGAAGAATGATGAGCACCCCGCTGCCGATCATGGCCTTCTTCGCCGACGGCAGGTCGCGGCAGATGAGCGCGCGCTGCACGATGAGATGGTCCGTTCCATGCGAGGCGAACGACAGGAAGGCGCCGCCGACAAGACCCGAGATGATATTGTAGGAGCCGAAGAGGCTTCGCGCGCCATCCGCGAGGCCCGTGGAGAAGACCGTGAGGCTCGCCCCGGGGACCATGCGCACAATCGAGAGCGGGTCCGCCCCCATGATGTCGCAAATAATGATCAAGCCCACACACGCGCACGAGAGATACAGAAAAAACTGGATGGCGTCGGTGACCGCGACCGAGCGGATGCCGCCGTAGAGCGTGTACACCACGGTGGACGCGCCGATCACCAGGATGGACACCCAGTACGGCCAGCCCAGAAAGAGCGTGAGCGGGATGGCGGTCGCGAACAGGCGCACGCTGTCGGCCAGGAGCCGCGTCACGTGAAACACGATGGCGATGATCCGCCGCGACGAGACGCCGAACCGGTTCTGGATGAACTGATACACCGTCTCGAAATTGCCCTGAAAATACTGCGGGAGCATGAAAACGGCGACCAGCACGCGCCCGATAAGGTAGCCGAAGGCAATCTGCAGAAACCCCATATTGGTCGCGTAGGCGAGGCCGGGGATGGAGATAAAGGTGAGCGTGCTGGTCTCCGTGGCCACGATGGAAAGGCAGGCCACCGGCCAGGGGATGTTCCGCGCGCCCAGAAAGTAGTCGTTCATGGACCCCGACTTCGCGAAATACAGTCCGATGACGTTGATCGCGACAAGGTACGCAGCGATGACGACAATATCAAGATGCATAGAGCAAATATTCCTTCCTTCGTTCGAAAAAGTCCCGTTCGTAATCCGCCCACGATTCTCGTATCGTATCGAGCGGCACGCCGCGCTCGATCATGGTGCGCACGGCATCGCTCCCGGCAAGTAGATCGAACGCGGGGTGGGTGTCGTTGAATTCGTACACGCCCGTCGTGAATCGGAACGAATCGGGACAGAGCTCTCGGGCCGCCTGCACGAGCGCCACCCCGGCGGCGAACGGCCGGAAGCGCGTAGGGTCGGTCACATGCAGAAACACCCCGCCCGCGACCTCCCCCGCGTACTTGTTCGATGTCGGCTTGAAATATACGGGCCGAAAGCGGATGCCGGGCAGATTGAGCGCGTTGAGCCGGTTCGCAAGCGCCGCGGCGTCGACGTACGGCGCTCCGATCTGCAGGAATGGCATTGCCGTGCCCCGCCCTTCCGACAGATTGGTGCCCTCGATGAGGCACATCCCGGGATAGACAAGCGCGGTCTCCTCGGTGGGCATGTTGGGCGACGGCGGCACCCACGGCAGGCCGGTGTGCGCATATCCCATCGCACGGCCCCACCCGTCCATCGGGACGATCGCGAGGTTCACATCGAGCCGCCGGTGCGCCTTCCACAGAAGCGCAAGCTCGCCTGCGGTCATTCCGTGACGCACGGGGACCGGCAGCACCCCCACGAAGGACCCATAGCCATCACGCAGCGGCGGACCCTCGACCGACTGTCCGCCGATGGGATTGGGCCGGTCCAGCACCACAAACTCGATGTCGCGCCCCGCGATGGCCTCCATGCACAGCGCCATCGTGTTCACGTAGGTATAGTAGCGTGAGCCGATGTCCTGAATATCGTAGATGACGCAATCGATGTCGTCGAGAAACTCCGGCGCAGGTGCGAGGGTGTGCGCCGATGCGCCATACAGGCTCACGACCTCGCAATTGACGATGGGCTGGTCGCCCACCGGCGCCTGGTCCTGCTCGGTGGCGAAGATCCCGTGCTCGGGCGAGAAGATACGGACGATGTCGATGCCGCACCGGATGAGCGCGTGCCAGCTATAGACGAGATCGCTCGTCACCGACGTCTGGTTTGCGATGAGGGCGACGCGCCGCTTCCGATACGCGCCGGGATCGTGCAGCAGTTTTTCCAGTCCGGTGATGACCATGTCGCATCTTGTATCGTGCGGTCGGAATGATGTCAATGCCAATAGAAAAGGCGCGGATATCATCCGCGCCTTTTCTCCGTTGCGCAGGGCGGGACTTGAACCCGCACAGGTTTTACCCCATATGCCCCTCAAACATACGTGTCTACCAGTTCCACCACCTGCGCCTGAGGTTTATCCGAGATATTTCACGCGCCGGTATTGTCAACAAGAAAAATTCACACCGGCCGGGAAAACCGTCGTCCATGCCCTCCCGCGATGACGAGGAGGCAGCGAATCGTCACATCATTTTTTCAGAAACCTGAGGACGTCCTCGATGTCGGGCACCTCGGGAATCTCGTACACCCACACGCGCGCGATCTTTCCCTGCTCGTCAATGAGGATGTTGGCCCTGCCGGAGATCCCGGCCTTCTCGATGAACAGATCATACCGCTGTGCGACCTCCCCGTGCGGCCAGAAGTCCGCCAAGAGGTCAGTGTGGTCGATGTCGAGATAATCGGCCCAGGCCTTCTTGCAGGGAGGACTATCGACGCTCAGCCCCAGGGCGACGGTGTTGAGCCGCTCGAGCTCGTCGTGCTTCGCCTCGAGCGTCCGCATCTGGATTTCGCAGACGGGCGTCCAGGCGAGCGGATGGAACGACAGCAGGACCTTCTTCCCCTTCAAGCCGGACAGGGTAATGTCCTGGTCATACTGGTTCTTCAGCGTAAAATCTGGCGCCGGATCACCGGCTTTCAATTTTATCTCTCTCATGCGCGCACCCCCTTTGATGTCGATGGACTTGCGGCGTCGCACCGGATCCGGAATGCCGGATCATACGACGCTGCTAAAAACACTATAGTAACAAACAGCCCATATTTCCAGAATTATTAAACGGACGATGATGTGGCGAAGGTAAGCCCTTACACTAATGCCCATTAAGTAGGTTTTATTCCAATAGTGCCGAATGAGGCAGTAGGATGTCATAGCGAGCAGGCAGCCCGGATTGGCTGCCGGAACCGCGAATACATGGATGTATTGTTCGCGGCGGGGCGAGCGTGATATCCTGTCGTCTCATTCGGCTCCCTACTGAAACAGGTTCAAAATCCACTACCGGGAACATTGTTTCCTGCAGCTGTCCAGGCACATGCCCTGGCCCTTGGCGGTGCTGGAACCCGAGTAGCAGCTTTTGCTGCAGCTCTCCCAGCAGTACGTGCCCCGGTATTCTTTTTCACGGTTCGTCGTAACGCGGTTCTTGGATGATTCCGCTATCCGCTTCCGCTCCGCAATCTGAGCCGCCGACCATTGCTTGCCCCACACGAACAGGACCGGCTTGACGAGCACCTGGTAGCCGGGAGGCATCTTTTTCCCGCAGAAATTGCTTTTATTATGGGAGGACTCGACGAATCCCCGGTCTTGGTACCACTGCTCAAGCTCGAGCCCGTAGGTGCATTTCTCCTGGGCGATCAGGTAATGGTATTTCCCCTGGGCATCGGCATATGGAAATTTCCATGCGGGCAGTTCGGACAATCGAATCGACATCTCGCCGTATTTCTCGGGCCGATAGACCGTCGGAGTGCTCGCCTGTTGCTTCTCTTTAATGACGCCCTTGAATACGCCCTTGTCCCAGGGGCCGTCCCGGTACACCGAGCCGTTGGCATGATATAATATGCCCCTGCCATGATATTGATCGCCCTGAAACTCGCCGACATATCTTCTCTTGTCCGGATAGGTCATCACGCCTTTACCGACAGCCGTCAAATCCTTCCATTCGCCCTCATATCGCCTGCCGTCACGCCAGGTCATCACGCCTTTCCCGGAGCGGAACCCCTCGTTATAAGAACCTGAGAGCGTAAATCCATCGCTGTATGATTCCTCGCCATGGATGAGTTTGTCATCCCGCCAGGCGCCTTTGATGGTGCGGCTGAAGAGCGTGACGGTCCCCCGACCATGTTTTTTGCCGTTGCGAAATTCTCCGGTATATTTGTACGAACCGTAGTCTTTGGTCCCCGTACCGTTCGCGCAGTTTCCCGATGTACATTTTTGCGCCTGAAGATTCGCAGGCGAGATAAGAACAAGTATCGCGGCAACGCCAAGCGTCATGCGGAGTTTCATCGTCATCGCGCACCCCCCACCAGAAAGCTCACCAATCAGCCGCTACTCCATGGCCGAATCCTACGGAACGAACGCACCGGCATCTTGCTTCACCGATGTCGCGAACGATAAAATGGCCGGCTAAGATTTCGATCCGCTCAAACCCGCGAGCGTGTGCCGCCGGATCTTCTTCTCGCGATAGCGGTCGGTGGCCTCCACCGTTTCTGCGATCCGGTGCATCATCGCGACGCACTCGGCCGGGTGTTTGCCAACGGAGGTCTCGCCGGAGAGCATCACCACATCGGTGCCGTCGTAGATGGCGTTGGCGATGTCGCTCACGTCGGCGCGGCTGGGGTGCGGATTGTCGATCATCGACTCCAGCATCTGGGTCGCGGTGATGACGGGCTTGCCGGCGGCATTGCACTTCTCGATCATCTGTTTCTGGAGCTCAGGGATGAGCCAGGGGTCCAGCTCCACGCCGAGGTCGCCGCGGGCCACCATGATAGCGTCGGTTTTCTCGAGGATGGCGTCGAAGTTCTCCACGCCCTCGGGGTTCTCGATCTTCGAGATGATGCGCATGCCGGTGCCATTGAGACGATCGCGCAGCTCGAGCACGTCATCGGCGTTTCGCGTGAAGGAATCGGCGATGAAATCGACCTGCATGCGCGCCGCCTCCTCCAGGTTGGGGATGTCGTACGGCATGGTGTAGGGATAGCCCACGATCGTGTCGGGATGATTGAGCCCCTTCCGCTGGCGCAGGAGATCGCCGTACATCACCGTGCACACGATGCGCGTCCCCTCGACGGACTCCACGCGCAGGCCGATGTAGCCGTCGTCGATGAAGAGCCGGTGCCCGGGCTTCACGCACTCGTGGAGCCTCTCATAGGTGACGGGGATCCCCGCGGAAAAGTCCTTCACCGCGGGATACTCCGAGCCGGGAGGCTTGGGGAAGGCGGTGTCGATGACGAGCGTTTCGCCCGCCGTGATCTTGAGCGGCTCGGGGATGTCGCCGATGCGGATCTTCGGGCCCTTGATGTCGTACACGATATAGCCCGCGGGATTGGCGCGCCGCGAGTTTCGCACAACCGCCTCGTGGTCCGCCGGCTTCCCGTGCGAGCTGTTGATGCGCACGCCGGAGAGGCCGCTCGCATACAGCGCGTCGATAATGCCGACCGAGGCCGGTCCAATGGTCGCGAGTATCTCCGTCAATGCCGCCATGTCCGACCTCCCGTGCGACTGCGCGCCTATTTTTTCTTCATGTCGGCGGCGGTCACGAAATACCGTTCTGCGCCATGCGCGTTCAAGAAAAAGGCGTAGGGTGATTCCGATGATGTCGCCAGATAGCGCTTCCGGTCGGCGGTTTCCCGTCCGGCGATCACGAGCGTCATGTCCTTGCCGCCCGCGCGAAGTTTGATCGAACAGGTCCGGGCGCGCATGAGCGCGGGATCGGGACGCTCGGCGTATGCATCGGCCACCACCGACGCGAACGAGCTCAGGATGCCGTTGAGCTTTCCCTCGTCGAGCTCGGCCCCGCCCAGCTGCGCGCAGGTCCATTTGGCGACGGTCACGGGCTTCGCGTCCTTGTTCGTGCCGGCGCCCTTCCCCGCGTCCGTTCCCTTCGGCGCGGCAGGATCAGCCGCCGGCTTTTCGTCCTTGATTTCCACCGTCTTTTTCGCGAATGAAAGCCGCGCGCCCTTGTACTCGATCTCGAAGGACTCGATCGAGGCCTGGTCGATCTTCATGACCTCCTTGTCGCGCAGATCGTCGGCGGATTTCGCAAAATCGTCCGCGAGCGGACCCCGCGCCAGAAAGACCTCGGGCCGATCCGCGAGCTTCACATAGGTGTGCCGGTATGTCGAGCTTTTCTTGCCGAGCAGGATGTCGCGCAGCGGCTTCTTGTCGCGACGCGCCACGACGCGCCGGGCCTTGCCCGCATCGAGGTCGAAGCGGTCGAGGTGCGGCTTCTCCGAGATGAGGTCGGCGAGCTCGAGATCGCGCAGCTGGTTTTCAAGCTTCACGACCGCCTTCGCGTCGGCCGGATAGGCCGCTTCATTGATGACCCACTTCCCGTCCTTCTTGTGCAATCGCAGCGAGCTCCCGGCGCCTTCGATCACGATCTCGTCGGCCTCGCCGCTCCATTTCCCGATGTCCGGCACCGCCGATCCGAAGCGCGCTTTTTTTATCGCGAGCACGAGCCCCAGGGCGACGATGAGTGCGATGCTGATGACGACCCGTTTATTCACCCGATCCACCTCCCGTGAATTCCTGCTGTATCCTCCGTCGTCGCATGTTGCGCATCCGCCAGATGAGGAGGCCGGCCGCCACCACCAACAGCGGCACGCCCGCGATGTTGAAGCCCTTGAGCAGATAGCGCTTCAGGTCCCCCGCTTCGCGCAGCGGATTGAACTCGAGCCCCTTGCTGCGCATCTGCGGGATCGCGGCGTTGCCCGCAAGATAGTCGACCATGTTGTGCAGCAAGATCGCATTGGGCGATTTGCCCTCCTTGTCCACCACGCTGGGCCCGGTGATCTCGGAGGTCCCGGCCACTAAGATTTTTCCGGGCTTCACGGCCTTCTTGATGATGCCCGACGAGGCGATGGGCGATCCGCCCGGCGCGGGCGCTTTCCCCTTCTCCTCTTTAACCGGCGGCTCGGCCCGGTCCTTGAAATAGCTCTCGAACTGGCCGGACACGAGAACGGCGAGCTTGTGGCTGCGCATCTCGGTCTCGGCCGGCGGCTGCATCATCATGGGATTGAAGTTGATGCGCCCCTCCATGAGCCAGCTTCGCCGCGACGAGGACACCAGCGTCGTGGCCGTGAGGTTCGTCGATTTGAGCGCGTCCTCCTGCAGCGCGATGGACGAGCCCTTCAGAAAGAAGATGCGCTTCAGCGATGCGGTGATGGGGTTTACGCGGTCAAGCGACTCCTCGTTGACCATGGGCGCGAAGTAGATCACCTGCTCGCCGAACATCTGGTTGGCGGTGCGGTAGCACGACATGTCGAGGACGATATCGCGGTTCACGCTCACGCCAAAGGACTTCAGGTAATCGGCGAGGCCCGTGTCCACGGGGATCACCAGCGGCTGGCGACCGAACATCCCGCCGCCGCCCTGCATGTTCATCTCGTCGAAGGAATCCAGGAAAAACAGCACCGATCGTCCCTTCATGAGAAACTGGTCGATTTTAAAGAGCTCGTATTCGCTGAAGCGGGACTTGGGCCCGTTCACGATGAGCGTGTTGATGTCGTCGGGGATCTCGTCCTTCGACAGGTCGACCGTCTTGAACTCGTAGAGGTCGGAGATGAGCGTCTTGAAGTTCGCCGCGCCGGCGCGCTCGTCATTGATGTCGCGCTCGTTGTGGCCGGTCACATACCCCACCTTCTGGTTCACGCTGATGAGGTTCCCGATGGCCGCGTTGAGCCCGTCCGCGAGCGTGTCGGTGTTCACCTGAATCTGCCCCATAATGTTGCGCGTGAGCACCTGGATGGTCTCGAAGCGCCCCCCGTGCTCCACCACCACGCCGATCACGCCGGAGCCGGCCTCTACGCGCTTGCCAAGGTCCGTGGTGAAGGCGGGCCACCTCAAGGGAAAGAGGCCGTACGATTCGGCCAGCGCCATCTGGTTCTTGTCCGCGCCGGGGTCCACGTGCTTGTAGGACAGTTTGTTGTAGTTCTTGGCGCCCACCGTGCGCACGATCTTCTCCACCTGCTCGTTCACGGTCTCGATGCCCCGCAGGGGGATCGAGGAGCTGGCGTAGAAGGTCACGGCGATCTGCCCGTCGAGCTTCACGAGCGCGTCCACCTTGCCGATCATCTTCTTGATGAGCGTGGTGATGCGGTACTCGATGCCCTCGGCCTCGGTGATCGACTCGATCTTCTCCACCAGGTCGCCGTGGACGATCGCGATGCCCATGAAGGCGTTGCGGAACTTCACCTGGTCGCTCTGGATCTCGCGCACCTGCACGGGATAGATGCCGTAGTCTCCCGCGGCGTCCTTCTGTTTCTCCACGTCCACGAACTCGTAGCGGAAGTTGCGGTTCGCGCTGTTCTTGAACTCCCCGAGGATGTCGGAGACGTAGCGGTACACGCCGTTGTAGGGCGCGGGCAGGTCCTTTGAGAAGAACACCTTCACGGTGAGCGGCTCGGCGAGGTTCGCGACGAGCTCGCGGCTCAGCGGCGAGAGCGAGTAGGCGCCGTTGCGCGTCGCGTCGCAGCGAAAGTAGAGCACCCCCGCGACGAGGTTGATCATCAGGATAATGACGATGTTGATGGCGAGCGTGGAGCGGCGCGCGCCCAGCGACTGCGTGATCCGTTTCGCGAGCCTCGCCGCGTCCAGCGATTTCACCTGCGACAGCATTTGCTTGATGTCCATGGCCCTACCTCCGCTCGTCCAGGACGTGCACCGAGCCCATGAGGGCCAGCGCAATCACCGAAAGGAAATACACGATGTCGCGCGAATCGACCACCCCGCGCTCGATGCTGTGAAAGTGCCCCGACACCGACAGGTACTCAACGACGCCCACCAGGGCGCTGGGCATGAGCATCTTGAAGCGGTCCAGCCCGAAGAGCGTGAGCAGAAAGCAGGCCAGGACGCCCACGATGAGCGCGATGATCTGGTTCTTCGTGAAGGTGGACGCGAAGATCCCGATGGCCGCGAAGGTCGCGCCCAGGAGGAGCGCGCCCAGGTAGCCGCCCACGATGGGCCCGATGTCGGGCGATCCCACCAGCGCCACCGAGATCGCGTAGAAGAGCGTGGGCGCCAGCATGATCCCTACGAAGGCCGTGGCCCCCAGGAACTTGCCCAGCACCGCCTCCAGCGTGGTCACCGGCAGCGTCATGAGGATCTCGAATGAGCCGCTGTGCTTCTCCTCGGCAAAGAGGCGCATCGTGAGCGCCGGGATGAATATCGAAAAGGTGATGGGCAACAGCTCGAAGAAGCCGCGCAGTTCGGCGCGGCCGAAGAGAAAGAACGTATCGAAGAACAGGTAGCCGCTCAAGACGAGAAACGCGGCGATGACGATATAGGCGACCGGGGAGTAGAAATAACTCCGCAGCTCCTTTTTCATGATGATGAGAGAACCATCAAGCTTCATGCTCCCCTCCCCTGGTGAGTTTTCTAAAGATGTTCTCAAGGGTCTGCTGCTCCTGCTTCATTTCATAGAGCGTCCAGCCCTTGTCGGCGATGAGCCGGAAGATCGATGGGCGCACGTCGCTCGCCGTCCCGGTGAGCACGTTGGCGGCCGTAAGGCCCTCGCGGTCCACCGCCTCGCGGATGTCGCTCACGCCGTCCAGGCGGCGGATGGCGTCGGCCAGCGTGACGAACTCGACCCCGCTCACGCGCAGCGTCACGCTGTTTCCCGCGTCGCCCCCCTCGGTGAGCTCGCGCGTGGTGCTGTCGGCCGCGATCTTCCCGCGATCGATGATGATGACGCGGTCGCAGGTGGCCTCCACCTCCGAAAGGATATGCGTGGAGAGAATCACCGTTTTGCGCTTCCCGATCTCTTTTATCACATTACGGATCTCGACGATCTGGTTCGGGTCGAGCCCGCTCGTCGGCTCGTCCAGGATAAGGATCTCGGGATCGTGTATCATCGCGTGCGCGAGCCCCACGCGCTGTTTGTAGCCCTTCGAGAGGTCGCCGATGTTCTTGTGCATCACCTCGGCCAGGCCGCAGACGTTTGCGATCTCCCTGATGCGCGTCGGGAGCGTCTCCGCGGGGATCTCGCGGATCTGGCCTACGTACCACAGGTAGTCGTACACGATCATGTCGGCGTACAACGGCGCCGATTCCGGCAGGTAGCCGATGATGCGTCGCACCTCGATGGGATTCATGCTCGCGAGGTAATCGCCCACGACCACGCTTCCCGCGTCGGGCGCAAGATAGCAGGTGAGCATGCGCAGGGTCGTCGTCTTCCCCGCGCCGTTGGGGCCCAACAGCCCCGTGATCTCGCCCTTGCGGATCGCGAACGAGATGTCGTTCACCGCGACGAGATCGCCGAAACGCTTGGTGAGGTTGTTCACGGTAATCATGCGGTCGTGTTGTCCTCCATGGTTGGAGTGGGGCATCACCCCACCCGTACTCTTCCTGTGAGACGAGGCAGTGCCTCGTCTTTATGATTGTATCGATCCCAGAGTCGAGACGGGGCAATGCCCCGTCTTTACTGATACGGCACTGCCACGTCTTTACTGTTGCGACGATCCCCCCGGCGCTGCCCGGCTGTAATCGTCTTCCAGGCGTTCGATGTCGTCCTCGCCGAAGTAGTCGCCCACCTGCGTCTCGATGAAGACGAGGTTTGCGACGCCGGTGTTCTTGATGCGGTGCACGGCGCGGCAGGGGATGTCCACCGACTCTCCGGCGCACAGCGTGAATTCGCGCTCGCCGAGCGTCATCAGCGCCTCGCCGGTCACGATGTACCAGTGCTCCGCGCGCCGCGCGTGTCGTTGCAGGCTCAGGCGCTTGTCGGGGTACACCGTGATGCGCTTCACCTTGTGGTCGCGCTCGTCGGAGAGCACGTCGTAGAAGCCCCAGGGGCGATGATTGTCTTCCATGCCGCCCTCCCTAGCCGTGCTTTTTCATGAATTCCTTCATGAAATCGGCAAACGCGCGCACGCCCTCCATGGGCATGGCATTGTATATGGACGCGCGGCATCCGCCCACCGAGCGGTGACCCTTGAGGCCGCTCAAGCCCTGTCGTTCGGCTTCCTTGAAAAAGTCGTCCTCGAGCCCGTCGTCGTCCAGGAGCCATACCACGTTCATGAGGGATCGGCTTGCCTTTTCCACGGGATTTTTGTAATACCCGCCGCTTGCATCGATGAGATCATACAGGAGGGTCGCCTTCTCCCGATTGAGCCGCTCCAGCGCCTCCAGGCCGCCCATGGACTTGATCCATTTGAGCGTGAGATTGGTCGCCCACACCGTGAAGGTGGGCGGCGTATTGTAGAGGGAGTTGTTCTCGGCGTGCAGATCGTAGCGCAGGTACGCCGGAAGGTCCTTTCGCGCCGCCGCGATAAAGTCCTTTCGGATGACGACGATCGCCATCCCCGCCGGCGCAAGGTTCTTTTGCGTGCCGGCGAACACCAGGCCGATATTGTTCCAGGGAAATTGCCGTGACAGAATATCCGACGACATGTCGGCCACGATGGGAACGCCCGCCGTGTCCGGGAAGGATGCCCACTGCACCCCGCCGATGGTCTCGTTTGAGCATAGGTGCACGTAGCGCGCGCCGCTCGTGAAGCTGAGCTCCTTTTGCTGAGGCATCCGGGTGTATTTCGACGTCTTGCCGTCCCAGATAATGTTCGCTCGTCCCACCAGCGAGGCGTCCTCGTGCGCCTTCTTGGCCCACGTGCCGGTGAGAATGAAATCGGCGGCATCGCCCGCTCGCAGGAACGCCATCGGGATCATCGCGAACTGGAGCGTCGCGCCGCCCTGCAGAAAGAGCACCTGGAACTCGTCCGGTACGGCAAGGATCTCCCGGAAGAGCGTGATGGTTTCGTTGTGCACGCGCTCGTAGACCTTGCCGCGGTGGCTCATCTCGACAAGCGACATGCCGCTGCCCTCGAAATCGACCAGCTTCTGCGCCGCCTCCTCAAGCGCCGGGAGCGGCAGCATGGACGGACCGGATGAAAAATTATAGATGCGCGCCATAACACAATGCCCGTGTGCGTCTGGTGGTATCGTGTACCCGTGAGGTGCGGGCCACATTCAGGAATTCGACGCACCCATGATGGACGCGAAAGCGTCCGGCGTCAAGACATTAAACTATTTGACAGGAAATTTTATTTTTGTTTCATAGCGGGTGAAAAAATTTATGCGCACGGAACAATCATGCCCGGCACGCTCTACATCATCGGCGGTCCCATCGGCAACCTGGAGGACATCACCCTGCGCGCCCTGCGCATCCTCCGGGAGTGCACCGACGTCATCTACTGCGAGGACACGCGGCAGACGCATAAGCTCGCCGCCCACTACGGCATCGGCGCGCCGCTGGTGTCGCTCCATGCGCACTCATCCGACGCCAAGCTCAAAAAGGCGGTGGATGATATCGCCGCCGGCAGGAACGCCGCCTATCTGACCGACTCGGGAACGCCGGGTCTGTCCGATCCCGGCGCGCGCTTCGTCGCCGCGGCGCGCGCGGCCGGCGTCGCCGTGGTACCGGTCCCCGGCCCCTCCGCGCTCACGGCGCTCGTCTCGGTCGCGGGGCTCGGCGGGCGGCGCGTTCTCTTCGCCGGGTTCCTGAGCACGAAGGACGGCCGGCGGCGGCGCGAGCTCGAGCGTTTTCGGGACATCGACGGCGCCATCGTCGTGTACGAATCGCCATATCGCATCAAAAAACTGCTGCGCGACATCGCGACGGTCCTGCCGGGAGCGCGCATCGCCATCGGCCGGGAGATGACCAAGACTTACGAGGAGATCATAACCGGCAGCATCGAAGAGATCATCGCCGGCATCGACAGTCTCACGGATCGCGGAGAGTTCGCGGTGGCGATAGCGCCGTGCGGTGATGGCGTCATATCCGAAGACGAATGAGGGGGATAACGGGCTGCTGACTCTGGCGAGCACCATCAAATTCCGAGTCATGGCGCCCGGAAACCGTGATAACACCACGCCGACGGTCCTTCACGCATGAGATAGACGTACCGGGATAAGCATTACCTGCTTACAACAGATGACAGCGCCTTTGTGGAGTATTTCTTATTCTTGTCAATCGGCGGCTCCGAAAATATCTGGAAGAGAATCGTATTTGCTGTCGCCCGCATTCCGACAAAATACGCATCGAGCTGCTTGGTGATATCATCTACTTCATTCTGGAGAACGTTGTTCGGACTGTTATAGTTCTTACTGTAATACCTGATCACCGGAACAAATTCTTGTTTAATGAATACCCCTTCAAAACCATACACTTCGGGCTTGGACGGCATGGAATCGATGGTAATGGGGAAAACGAATTTTTTCGCCTTCTCGGCTAACACATCCTTCAATTTCTCAAACTCTTTATTGTTTTTGTATGCGAGCAGGGGCGACGGGTTCAAATACTTCGCCATGACCTGATATCGAAGAATCGCCGGAACCAGGTAATCTTTATCAAGGAGCTCCTTCACCTGCCGGTAAAGACTATTGGCATTGTTATTCATCACCTTGTAGGCACCGACGAAGAATGTCAGCAGCTCCCATTTCCCCTTCTCGTCTTTCCCATAGAGAATCGTGATAATGGTATCGTTGAAGTATCCGGCGGTTTCATAAAACGAAAGATATAAGTATTTTCTTTTACTAGGAACCACGATGTTCAAGTCATCGATATTCGTGTCGAAAAGAACAATGCTTCTATCTCCAGTTTTACCCAGCACATCGATATAATAATCATGCGTTTTTGTGAATGTTTGCCCGGATACTATGGGCACAATTGACGAATAGTAATTTCTCATGCTGGCGACATTCTGTTGTTTTTTAACCTCATCAACAAACATATCGTACATGATGTGCGGATTGTTCGATTTAATGCTGTTGAGCAATTGTGCGTTTTTGCCATCCAATTCCGCCTTGATTTCCGGTTTTATCTCATTATCCTTCTTTAACGTATGGAAGCTGGTTCCAAAATTGGCGCTGAAATTACACGACAGCGCGCTCAGCAGCAAACAGACGGAAAAAAGCTTCGCGATCTTCATGGGTAATCCTCTCCTGATGGTTTTCACCACGCAGCGGCCTCCGGTGTCTGCACGGACGATCCGCACTATCACCATTTCCTGCATGCATCCCCATTCGCAAAAATTAAAAGAAATTTTCGATCTCGATCAAAATTTTCTTCGAAATATTTTTTCTCCACGATGCACAATTACATGCAAAAAACCTCTGAAAACCGGTCCGCCACCCGTCGATTAACGGAGCACATTCGTCTTGACATCCCTCTCGACAGCGTTATAGCATGATAAAAAAGGCATTCATGACGACCAAAACAAAGAAAGACCCTTCCGGCGCAGCCGAACTGAAAAAACTCCGCGCACGCGTCCGAGCGCTCGAGCGCACCGAGAAGCGCCTCGCCCGGGATCTCGATGCGCTCCGGGAATCGGAGAACATCTACCGGGCGATCTTCAACAACACCGGCACCATCACGCTGATCTTCGACGAGAACACCATCATTACTATGGTGAACTCCGATTTCGCCAAGCGGATGGGCTACTCCAAGCGGGAGGTCGAGGGCATGCAGAGCTGGACCGAGTTCGTCGCGCCGGAGGACCTCGCGCGGCTCAAACACTATCACGAACTGCGAAGCCGCGATCCAAAACTGGCGCCGCGCACGCACGAGTTCCGGATCATCACCCGCGCCGGGCAGATGCTGAACATCTTCATGACGATCGAGATCATCCCGGGGACGCGGCTGCGGGTCGCCTCGCTCATCGACATCACGGACCGCATCCGAGCCGAGGAGGCGATCATGCAGATCAGCGGTGCCGAGCGCCAGAAGATCGGGCAGGACCTGCACGACGACCTCGCGCCGCACCTGATCGGCATCGAGGTGTTGGTCAAGATCCTCGCGGACAGCCTGGAGCGCACCTCCCCGGCCGACGCGCCGCTCATCGCGAAGATCCGCACACTGCTGAACGAGGCCATATCGAAGACGCGCCGGTTCGCCCACGGCCTCTGCCCGGTCTTCCTGGCGGAGCACGGACTCGAATCCGCGCTCAAGGAGCTCTCCGCCGCCACGACGGACATCTACGGAGTCCCGTGCCGCTTCTCCTTCGGGGAGGGCGTACCGAAATACGATATCGACGTATCGACGCACCTGTACTACATCGCGCAGGAGGCCGTCCACAACGCGGTCAAGCACGGCAGGGCAACGCTCATCGAGATCGCGGTTTCCGCCGGCGGCGCCGATACGCGCCTCACCGTCCGGGACAACGGATCGGGCTACGACATGAGCCGGCACCCGGACGGTATCGGCCACAAGATCATGCAGTACCGCTCCCGGGTGATCGGCGCCTATCTCGACATCTGGAGCGCCATCGGGACGGGAACGCGCGTCACCGTCACCCTGGTGTCGGAGAACGGCGACAAGGGGAGCGCAATCACATGACCATGCGACGCGGGATCTTCATCGTCGAGGACCACGAGATCTTCCGGATGGGGCTTAAGGAGCTCATCGACCGGGAGGAGGACCTTGTCGTCTGCGGCGAGGCCGACAATGCCTCCGACGCGCTGCGGCTGATCCGCGAAGCGCGGCCCGCGATGGCGGTCATCGACATATCGCTGAAGGACAGCAACGGCATCATGCTGATCAAGGACGTGAACAAATGCATGAAGGGCCTCCCCATGCTGGTGCTCTCCCTCTTCGACGAGGCCATCTATGCCGAGCGCGCGCTTGCCGCTGGCGCGCGGGGCTACATCATGAAGCATGAGACCTCCGATTCAATCGTCCGCGCCATCCGTCAGATCCTGGACGGCGGCACCTACGTGAGCGCGGCGATCATGGACTCGCTGGTGCAGCGGCTCGCCGACCGAACGGCGGCTTCCGCGTCGGGTCCCATCGAAACCCTCACCGACCGGGAGCTCGAGATCTTCACGCTCATCGGCAAGGGGCTCCCTACGGGGGCCATCGCGAGGAAGCTCGCGCTCAACGTCAAGACCGTCGGGACCTACCGCGAGCGCATCAAGGAGAAGCTCGACATCAAGACCGCGGCGGACCTCGCCAAGCGTGCCGCGCTCTGGGTGAGCGACACCTCCGGTGATCGTCGTGCGTGATTCACCTACAGGGCAATAGGTCATCGGCGCACCGCACAATACCTCCATCACCTCTTTACTATTTGCACGCTCCGCCGTATGATATAGGAAACTACCAATATCACGGGGGAGACATTTATGCGTACCGTCAGCAAGAATTCGTCATATCTCAACAAGCCCTGGCTCACATCATACGCGCCCGGCGTGCCAACGAACATCAACTACGAGAAGAAGACCCTCCCGGAGTTTCTCGAGCGTGCGACGGCCGGCTTTCCGAAGAACAAAGCGCTCACCTTCATGGGATTCACCCTGAACTACAGCGAGCTCAAGGGCATGGTGGACCGATTTGCCGGCGCGCTCATCGGCCATGGCGTCAGGAAGGGCGACAGCGTCGCGATCATCCTGCCGAACACCATCCAGTGCGTGGTCGCATACTTCGGCATTCTCAAGATCGGCGCCATCGCCGTGATGAACAATCCGCTCTACTCGGACACGGAGCTCGAGCACCAGCTCAAGGACTCCGAGGCGAAGGCCCTGGTGACCCTTGATCTTCTGGCCAACCGCATGATCGACCTGCGGCCCAAGACCCACATCAAGCAGATCATCGTCGCGTCGATCGGCGACTATCTCCCGTTCCCGAAGAGCATCCTCTTTCCGCTGGTCGCGAAAAAGAAGAAACTCGCCGCGGACGTGAAGCAATCGCCCAACGTGTTCCGCTGGAAAACCTTCATCAACAACGCCCAGCCAATGACTGATGCGCCGGCCGCGTCGTTCGACGCCATCGCGCAGTACCAGTACACGGGCGGGACCACCGGCGTTTCCAAGGGCGTGGTGCTCACGCACGCCAATCTCAGCACAAACGTGCAGCAGGCGGCTTCGTGGTTCCCGGAGATGCGCAACGGCGCCGAGATCATGCTAGGCGCCCTTCCCTACTTCCACGTGTTCGGCCTCACCGTATCGATGAACCTAGCGGTGTTCAAGGCCTGGAACAATATCCTGGTGCCCAAGCCGCAGCCCGATCCGCTGATGGAAGTACTCACGAAGGACAAGCCGACATTCGTTCCGCTGGTTCCGACCATGTACATCGGCATCATCAACCATCCGGAGTTCGAGCGCACCGACCTCTCGTTCGTGAACGGCTGCTTCAGCGGAAGCGCGCCGCTCCCGGTCGAGGTCATCAAACGGTTCGAGGAAAAGACGGGGACGGTCATCTGCGAGGGCTTCGGCATGACCGAATCGTCGCCGGTCACGCACATCAACCCCTTCGAGAAAGGACGGCCGAAGCCCGGCAGCATCGGCGTGCCGGTGCCGGACGTCGAGTGCCGCATCGTCGACATCGAGGACCGCGCGACCGACGTGGCGCCCGGGAAGCCCGGCGAGCTCATCATCCGCGGACCGCAGGTGATGCAGCGCTACAAGGGGATGCCCGACGAGACGAAAGAGACCATCCGCGACGGCTGGCTCCACACGGGCGACATCGCCGAGATGGACGCCGACGGCTATTTCTTCATCGTCGACCGGCTGAAGGACATGGTCATCTCCGGCGGCTACAATGTCTATCCGCGCGAGATCGACGAGGTGCTCTTCACCCATCCGAAGGTGCTCGAGGCGTGCGCAATCGGCGTGCCGCATGCGACGCGCGGAGAATCGATCAAGGCCTTCGTGGTCCTCAAGCCCGGCGAAACCGCCACCGAAGACGAAATCATCGGCTTCTGCAAAAACAAGCTCGCCCCGTACAAACTCCCCACCGAGGTCGAGTTCCGCGACGACCTTCCCAAGTCGACCGTCGGGAAGATCCTCCGCAAGGAGCTCCGTGCCGAGGAGTTGGAGCAACGGAAGAAGGAGAAGGCGTCGTAGTCGTATTCTCTAATCTCGAACGCGAGAGCGCCACTGCTACAGTGGCGCTCTTATTTTCCGATGGCAAGCTATCGAGGAGTCCTGCCGCATCGTGTCATCGCGGAACGGATTCGAAAAACTCCTGCACCAACGACAGGACCTCGCCGGGCCGCTCCATGGGCACCAGGTGGCCCGCTCCAGCGACGAGATGATATCGTCCCTCCGGTATGAGCGAAGCCGCTTTCTTCAGGTCGATGAAATGCCGGTTCTCGCTCTCCCCGCCCTCCACGACAAGCGCGGGGCAGGACACATCCGGGAGGAGCGGCCACGGATTGTGCTTCTGCGAACCCATGAACAGCGCCGCCTCGCGCCGCGGGTGGCAGGCGAGATTGAGGCCGCCGGTCTCACCGGGGACCATGCCGTATTGCACATAGAGGTCCAGCATCTCATCGTCCCAGTTTTTAAACAGCGCCTTCGAGCGCAGGTAGTCCCGCGCCTCGTCGGGACCGTCCCACTGGTTCCGTCGCTTGATCGACTTCGACGCGAGGGGATGCTGGTCGATGGTGAGCCCCATCGAGTAGATCTCCCCGGGCAGGAAGATGGGCTCGATGAGCACCAGCGCGCGGGCCGTCGGCCCGTGGATCGCCTCGGCCAGCGTCATCACCGTGGCGCCCATGGAATGACCCACGAGATACGGCCGCTCGATGCCCAGTCCCATGCACAGGCGGCAGAGGTCGTCGGCCAGGAGCATCCATTCGACGCCCTCCTCCGGCTCGGCATGCCGATGGTCGCAGAAATAGGGCGCGATGACCCGATACCCGCGCGACAGCTCCCGCGCGATGGGATGCCACATCCAGGGAAGGAAACCCGTCGCGTGCAACATGATGACGACGGGCCTATCGCCGGGATAGTGAAGATACTGGATGTCGGCATCGCCGATGTTCTGGGTGAGGACTTCAGGCATCTGATTCATCGTGTTGATCCTCACCAAACAGTTATCACGCCGGAATAGCGGCCAAACAGGGGATCGGGGGTAACGATACGCATCGAGAAAGCGAGAGCGGTGGCGATGATGATTCGATCGGCGGGATCATTGTGATGATCTGGCAGTCGAACCGCTTCACCGAAAAGACGCGCATCGACCGAAATCTCTGCAATGCCATGGTGCGAAAGCGCCCGGGTGAACCACGCATCCGCCGGCATCGGAAGCGCCAGGGCGCCTTTCTTGCTTTTTATCGCGATTTCGAACGCGCTTATCGCCGAAACATAGAGTCCGCCGGACGAATCCCGAATCGCCGCGCGTGCGGCGGCGGACAGGTCTTCCTGCCTGGAGGCAAGCCAGAGCAGGGTGCAGGTATCGAGCATAAGCATTATCGCCTATCACCGGGCCAGTCGTTTTCACTGAGCGGCGAACTGGGACTCTCGTTAAAAACGACTTTTTTTAGCTGCGGATCCATCTTCAACGGATCATGCGCACTGGCCACGGGTCGAAGTTCGGCTATGGGCTTGCCATTCCTGCAGATATGCACAATCTCCCCCTTTTCCTCTATAAGGGCGAGCAGCATCGAGAGGTTTGTTTTTGCCTTATGTGTATTGACAATAATCATAGCACATTTAATAAACTAGACTTAGTTTAATCTAATGCACCATGCGGGTTTTGTCAATACCAAATATTATTTTTCTTGCCATTTCGCATAGCGCGATATACGGGTGACGCATAGCACGGATTTATGAGAATGAACGCATTCACTTCGACATTCGGGGCCTGGAACTGGTGGTGGCGCATCCAACATCGGAGCGGGCGTGCTATGTCAATGTAGCAATAGTAGTATTTGCTGATTCACGAAAGCCCGCTTGAAAACAAGCGGGCTTTTTTATGTCTACCGAACAGGTGAACCATATGACGCAGGAACAATTCGAAGCGCTGGCGAAGCCGGGAACCATCGTCCCCGTGTTCCGTAAATTCAATTCCGATTTCATCACCCCGGTGATGGCCTATCTCAAGATCCGCGAGGCGGGGACCGCGTCGTTCCTGCTCGAAAGCGTGCAGAAGGGCGAGAACATCGGGCGCTACTCGTTCATCGGGCACTCGCCCTTCCGGACGATCAAGTCCACCGGCGGGAAGACCGTGATCGGCGACCTCCGCGCGAACCGCACGCTCGACGAGAACTTTTTCGACGTCCTCAAGCGCGAGTTGCAAAACTACCGCTCGGTGCCGGTGGAGGGCATCCCGCGGTTCACCTGCGGGGCCGTCGGCTTCATCGGCTACGACATGATCCGCCAGATCGAGCGGATCCCCGAATCGCGGCGGACGCCGGTCGATTGCGACGACGCGTCGCTGGCCTTCTATGACAACCTCATCGCCATCGACCACCTGAAAAACGAGATCATCCTGATCGCGAATGTCTTCGTGGACGACGACAGCCACGTGCCGACGCTCTATCGCGACGCGGGCCATCGGCTGGACACGATCATCGGCAAGCTGAACGCGCCGGTGACCCCCAAGACCGAGTTCCACGCCGACGAGGCGAGTTTCGCGGCCAATTTCACGAAGGAGGAGTTCGAGCGCGCCGTGGTCCGGGCGAAGGAGCACATCTTTGCCGGGGACATCTTCCAGGTGGTCCTCTCGCAGCGCTTCACCATCGACTACACCGGCGACGTCTTCCAGGCCTATCGGAGCCTGCGGGGAATCAACCCGTCGCCGTATCTGTTCTATCTGGATTTCGTAGATTACCAGCTCGTCGGCTCGTCGCCCGAGCCGCTCATCCGGCTGGAGAACAACGAACTCGAGATCATCCCGATCGCCGGCACCCGACCGCGCGGCGCCACCATCGAGGAGGACAACCGGCATGCCGAATCGCTCCTCGCCGACCCCAAGGAACTGGCCGAGCATATAATGCTCGTGGACCTCGCGCGCAACGACATGGGACGCGTATCGCGCCACGGCAGCGTGCGGGTGCTCGATTTCGAGACCGTGGAAAAATACTCGCACGTGATGCATATCATCTCGCGCGTGCGCGGCGAGCTCAAGCCCCACCTGACGGCGGTGGACGCCTTTCGCGCCTCGTTCCCGGCCGGCACGGTCTCGGGAGCGCCGAAGATCCGCGCGATGGAGATCATCAACGACATCGAGCCGGACCGGCGCGGCTTCTACGCAGGGTCCATCGGCTACTTCGACTACCGCAACAACATGGACATGTGCATCACCATCCGCTCCATGCTTGCGAAGGACGGGAAGCTCCACCTGCAGGCCGGCGCCGGCATCGTGGCCGACAGCGTCCCGGCGAGCGAGTACCAGGAGACGCTGAACAAGGGCATGGCCCTGCGCAACGCCATCAAACAGGCCTCGGGAGGCATCAATGATATTATTTATCGATAACTACGACTCGTTCACCTACAACCTGGTCGATTACTTCGGCCAGCTGAATCCCAACCTCATGGTGGTGCGCAACGACGCGATTACCGTCGACGAGGTGCGGGAGATGGCGCCCACGGGCATCGTGATCTCGCCGGGCCCGGGGAGCCCGGTCGACGCCGGAGTTTCCTGCGACATCATCAGGGAATTCCACACGACCGTGCCTATTCTGGGCGTGTGCCTGGGCCACCAGTGCATCGGCGAGGTGTTCGGCGGCCGCGTGAAGCGCGCCCCGGAGCCCGTGCACGGGAAGACGGCCGAGATCTACCACAAGAACGACCGGCTCTTCGGCTCCGTCCCCCTTCCCTTCTCGGCGACGCGCTACCACTCGCTCATCATCGAGCGGGAGGGGCTTCCGGACGAGCTCCAGGTGATCGCGGAGACCAACGACAACATCATCATGGGGGTCCGCCATCGGTCGCACCCGACCTTCGGCGTGCAGTTCCACCCGGAATCGATCCTCACCACGCACGGCATGCAGATCATCGCGAACTGGCTCGCGATCACCGCCGAGCACGCGGCCGCGAACGCGAAGGCGGCGGTCCCGGCAATTGCGAAACCCGCGGGCGAGAACGCCATCAGGCCTTTCCTGGAGAAAATCACCGCAGGCAAGGACCTCGCGCGCGAGGAGGCCTCCTGCGTCCTCGAGAAGATCATCGCCGGCGATGCGAGCGAGACGGAGATCGGCGCGCTTCTCGTGGGCCTGCGCATCAAGGGCGAGACGGTGGACGAGCTCGTTGGCTTCGTGGACACCATGGAGCGGCACATGGACGCCGTGAGCCTCGCCGACGCGGACGCGATCGACGTGTGCGGGACGGGCGGCGATTCGAGCTTCACCTTCAACGTATCGACGACGGCGGCCCTGGTGATCGCGGCGGGCGGCGTCACGGTGGCCAAGCACGGCAATCGGTCGATATCGAGCAAAACCGGGTCGGCCGATCTCCTTGAGGCGCTGGGCGTGAAGATCGACCTCAACTCCGCGCAAGTGAAGCGCTGCATCGACGAGATCGGGATCGGGTTCTTTTTCGCGCCGCTCTTCCATCCGGCGATGAAGGCCGTCGCCCCGTACCGAAAGAAGCTGGGGCTGCGCACCTTTTTCAATATGCTGGGGCCCATGCTCAACCCGGCGCGCGTGACGCGGCAGCTCGTGGGCGCCTTCAATCTCGAAACGGCCGGGAAGATCGCCGCCGTGCTGCAGGCGCGCGGGTCGCGCAAGGTGTGCGCCGTCCACGGGAACGACGGCCTTGACGAGATATCTATCTTCGCCGACACGACGGTCTTCGAGACCGCTCCGGGGGTGATGGCGCCGCGGCGCTACGAGTACCGCCCCCCGCGCGCAAACGCCACCGCGTCGCTCGCGCAGGTGAAGGGCGCGGGCATCGACGACAATATCCGCATGACCATGCAAGTGCTGCAGGGCGAGCGATCCACCGCACGGGACATGACGGTAGTCAACGCCGCCTTCGGCTTCTATGTCGCCGGGCGAGCGTCAAGCATCGAGGACGGCATCCGCATGGCCGAGGAGAGCATCGACAGCGGCGCGGCGCTCACGAAGCTCAGCCAGTTCAAGGACTTCTCGCTACGGATCTAACGGCATGACGATACTTGATCGCATCATCGAACACAAGCGCGGCGAGGTTGCTGAGCGGAAACGCAGGGCCCCGCTCTCCGCGCTCATCGACGCCGAACGATATCGCCGAGCGACCGTGAGCTTTCGCGATGCGCTCGCGCGCGATGATCGTTTTCATTTCATCTGCGAGATCAAGAAGGCGTCGCCCTCGAAGGGGATCATCCGGCACGATTTCGATCCGGTCCGCCAGGCCCGCTCGTACCATGACGGCGGCGCGTCAGCGATCTCCGTGCTCACGGACGAGAAATTCTTCATGGGCTCACTCGATCACCTGTCGGCGATCCGGGAAACGGCGGGCCTCCCCATTCTCCGAAAGGATTTCATCATCGATCCGTACCAGATCCACGAGGCTCGCGCCGCGGGCGCGGACATGATATTGCTGATCGCGCGCGTGCTCACGAGTTCGCAGATCGACGAATATGCCGCGCTCGCCCGGGGCATCGGCATGGACGTGCTGCTGGAACTTGCCGATGAATCCGACATCGACAAGCTGCCGTCGTGCGACACGATCATCGTCGGCATCAACAATCGCGACCTGGCGACCTTCGCGGTCGACATCAACCGATCGGTTTCCCTGCGCCGTCTGCTGCCCGCCGATGCGCTGGTGATTGGCGAGAGCGGCATCACCGGATCCGACGACTGCCGGCTACTCAAAGCGAACGGCATTCGCGGCGCTCTCGTCGGCGAGACCTTCATGCGGAGCTCCGATCCGGCGGCGCTCCTGCGGCGGATCATCGACGAGGTGAACGATGAAGACGCTTCTTAAAATCTGCGGCATAACCTCGCTCGATGACGCGCGTATGGCGATCGATGAGGGGGCCGACATGCTCGGATTCAATTTCTTCCGGGAGAGCCCGCGGTTCATCGAGCCACGGACCGCTGCTGAAATCGTCGGACAACTGCCGTCGGTGGCGATGTGCGTGGGGCTGCTGGTCCGACCGACGCTCGCGGTCGCACTCGAGGCCATCGCAACCAGCGGCGTGCGCTTTCTGCAAATCTACGATCCGGTCGACATCCCCGATTACGCGGCCCTCGCGCTCCCGGTGATCCACGCGCGCCGCATCGGCGACGGGACGCCGTTCAGCGCACAGATGCATGGGGCGGCAATGCTGCTTATCGACACGCATTCCAAGAGCGCGCTGGGGGGGACCGGCACCACCTTCGACTGGGGTCTCATCCCGGCGTCGTTTCCGCGTGAGCGGCTCGCGCTCGCCGGCGGCATCACCGTCGATAACATCGCCGAGGCCCTCGAGCGCGTGAATCCGGGCGTGATCGACGTGGCCAGCGGCGCCGAGAGCGCACCCGGCCGGAAGGACCGAATGAAGATGAGAAGGCTTTCGATCGCGATACTGAAGCATAATCTGAACACACTCACATAAAGGCGGAACAATGACACAAGAACTCTTCGATTTCACGAAACCCGGGTACTATGGCCAGTATGGCGGAGCGTTCGTGCCCGAGATCCTTCGCGCGACGCTCGACGAGCTCATCGCGACCTTCGATGCCGCGCGCGCCGACGATCAATTCTGGGGAGCTTACGTCCGCGAGCTGCAGACCTACTCCTGTCGGCCGACGCCCGTTACGCCGCTTCCCAATCTTACAAAGAAACTCGGCGGCGCGACGATCTGCTGCAAGCGGGAGGACCTCAATCACACCGGCGCGCACAAGGTGAACAACGTGATCGGCCAGGGGCTGCTCGCGAAGCGCATGAACAAGACCCGCGTGATCGCCGAGACCGGCGCGGGACAGCACGGCGTCGCGACGGCCACGATGGCGGCGCGCTTCGGCTTCGAGTGCACCATCTACATGGGCGCCGTGGACGTTCGGCGGCAACGGCCCAATGTCTTCTGGATGGAGCAGCTTGGCGCGACAGTCGTCCCCATCGAGGACGGGTCGGCCACGCTCAAGGACGCGATCAACGCCTGCCTGCGCGACTGGTCCGAGTCCATGGACTCGACGCACTACGTGCTCGGGACCGCCTGCGGCCCGCATCCCTTCCCGCACATGGTTTCGTATTTTCAGTCCATCATCGGGCAGGAGGCCCGCGGGCAGATGCTCACGCAGTCCGGTCGCCTGCCCGATCGCGTATACGCCTGCGTGGGCGGCGGTTCGAACGCCTTGGGCATGTTCGTTCCGTTCATCAAGAACCCCGAGGTGGAGCTGGTGGGCGTCGAGGCGGGCGGCCATGGGATCGAGAGCGGCAGGCACGCCGCCCGCATCCCGGCGCACGATATCGGCGTGGCGCAGGGCTACAAAACGCTCTTCCTGCAGGACGACGAGGGACAGATGCGCGAAACGCACTCGGTGGCCGCCGGGCTCGACTACATCGGCGTGAGTCCCATCCTCGCGCACCTGGCCGACACCGGACGCGTGCGCTTCACCGCGGCGCGCGACGACGAGGCGATAGCCGCGGCGAAGCTGCTCATCGCGACCGAGGGGATCATCCCGGCGCTGGAGAGCAGCCACGCCTTCGCCGGCGCCATCCGCGAGGCCCCGTCGATGCGGCCGGACGAGATCATCCTGATCAATCTCTCGGGGCGCGGCGACAAGGACATCTTTACCATCGCGGACGCGATCGGCGACGAGCGCTGGTTTTCGTATCTTCGGGAGATGGGGGCGCGACGATGAATCTGGCGGACTACATTCGCGAACGGCGCGCACGGCGCGGCATATTGTTGATGACGCACGCGGTCGTCGGCTATCCGTCATTAGAAGCGAACCGGCGCATGCTCGACGCCATGATCGAGGCGGACGTCGATCTCGTCGAGCTGCAGCTGCCCTTCAGCGAACCGGTGGCCGACGGGCCCCTCTTCGTGAAGGCCAACCTCGATGCGCTCGCCGGGGGCGCCTCACACGGGCAGTACTGGAACCTCTTCTCCGAAACGGCCGCGCGCGCCCCCTTCCCGGTGCTGGCGATGTGCTACTACAACTCGGCCTTTCGCATGGGGCACGCGGCCTTCTGCGAACGGCTGCGGGGATCCGGCGGGCGCGGCTTCATCATACCCGACCTGCCCCGCGAGGAATACGGCGACCTGGAGGCCCTTTCGGCGGAGAACGGCCTTGCGGCAATTCAATTCTTCACGCCAACCAGCACCGACGAGCGCATGATGCGCCTCGCGCAGGGCGCGCGGGGGTTCGTCTACTGCGTCGCCCGCCGCGGCGTCACGGGAAGCGCGACCGAGCTGGACCGGGGCCTGTACGACCTGCTCGCCCGCTACCGCCGCATGACCGATCTGCCGCTGGCCCTGGGCTTCGGCATCGCGAGCGCGGACGACATCAGGCGGCTCCGGGGTGTCGTCGATATCGCCATCGTGGGTTCGGCCCTGCTTCGGTCCTGGGAGCGAGGCGGAGAGGACGCCTATCGGGCGCATCTTACCGAAATGGCGCAGGCCAGATACAGCTAACGGGGCGTTCCAAGGACAGTTGCTTGACATTCTGTCGATTTGTGAGTATGTTACGTTCGTAACGAAGTCAGGACGCGCCGGAAGGCGTCATCATATATCTTTACACTTTTGTATTTTGAGTAAAAATACAAGCAAAAGCGAATATTCAACTGGAAATAAAGTAAAGAAATGTCGAAAATGACCGATAATAGGAACAGATAATAAAAGGGTTACAAACGATGGTTATTGACAAAATCGGGAACATCAACAACATTATCGAAACCAAGAGCGCCAAGACGGTAAGCAAGGCGAAATCCCCCAAGAAGAGCGACATGGTCGAAATCTCTTCCGAGGGGAAGAAGGCCCAGGAAACGGCACAGCTCGGCCAGATCATCAGGGAAACGCCGGACATCCGCCGCGAAAAGGTCGAGGCCATTAAGGCGCAAATCAAGGACGGCACCTACGATAAGTTCGTCGACAATGCGGTGCTGGAGATGGTCGCCGACAAGATCGCATCGAACCTTTTACGCCGTTAGCAAACGATCCGGCGCGGTGCGCGTACGGACGCGGCATGAGGAAAGCGGACTTCAACCCTGAGTTCCGCTTTTTTTATCTCCACTACGGGAAACGGATGTGAAAAGCGCAACTACCCCGGAATTCCACATTCCGACACAGGTGTTCCTCAAGGAGGACATCCTGGCCGAGGCGGGCGAAATTTGCACGCTGTTCGGTTCGCGCGCCGTGTTGGCGGCCACCTCCGCAGATTTCAACCAGTTCCAGGACGTCATCGAAAACATCGCCCAGACCCTCAAGAACTCGAACGTGTCCTGCATCATCTACGACGAGATGCCCGCCTCGCTCGATACCGAGTATCTCGACAGCGCCTCCTCGTTCCTCAAAAAGACGCAATGCGACCTCATCATCGGTTTCGGGGGGCTGGAGTCCATCAACGCGGCGAAGGCGGCCGCCGTGCTGGTGAACAATTTCATTTTCGCCGACGAGCTGCACTCGACCGAGAACCTGAAGCCTCCGGTCAACCTCGTCACCATGCCGGCCTTTCCCCTGTTCGGCTTCGAGATCTCGCCCATGCTGTACCTGAACGATATCCACGACAACGTGAAGAAGCTCTTCAAGCGCCGCGACCTGTTTCCGGTGGGCACCATCATCGATCCGTCCATCGCGACCTACATCGACGACGAGGTGACGGCGCGCACCTCGGTGGCCACGCTGGGGATCGCAACCGAGTCCGTCATCTCCAAGAAGAACAACAGCTTCACCAACACCCTGGCGCTTCGCGCGATAGACCTGGTGTTCAAGAGTTTGCCCGCGGCCTATCGAGACTCGCAGAGCATCGCCCATCGCATCGAACTCTCGACGGCGTCGGTGATGGCGGGGCTCGCCTTCACCACGACCGAGCTCTCGGCGTCGCTCGCGCTGGCGCTGGCGTTGTCGTCCATCACCGAAATCGACGTCCCCACGGCTATCGGGGTGATCCTGCCGCACATCATGGAGTACAACCTCACCTCGTCGCCCGGCAAGTACGTGCACATGTCCAAGGTGATGGACGAGGACGTCAAGGAGATCACCGTCATCGAGGCGGCCATCAAGGCGGTCGAAGGGGTGCGGCGCATGGAGATCGACGTGGACATTCCGCAGCGACTCTCGCAGTTCAACATCACCAAGGCCGATTTCGCGCGCGCCGCCGATATCGCCGTCTCCTATCCCTTGCTCGACAACGCGCCGCGTCCGCTCACGAAGAACGAATTCGAAACGATCATGATCGCGGCCTTCTAGCGCATGGACGAAAAAAAACTATCAGAACTACTCGACCGCTTCCGCGCGGGGGAGCTTTCCCGCGACGATATCATCGGCCATCTCCGCGGCCTTCCCTTCGAGGACCTCTCCTTTGCCAAGGTCGATCACCATCGCGCGCTGCGCTGGGGCTTCCCCGAGGTCATCTTCTGCCGGGGGAAGCGGCCAGACCAGGTCGCGTTGATCGCGCAGCAGATCCACGCCAAGGGCGGCAATCTGCTCGCCACCAGGGCGACCCCGGAGATGTACGAGGCCGTCCGCGAGCGCCTGCCTGAGGCGACCTTCGACGAGATCGCCGGGACGATTTCCTGCGCGAGCGCCCCGCCCGATCCCCTTCCGGGGCGCTGCCTCATCATCACGGCCGGCACCTCCGATCTCCCCGTGGCCCACGAGGCGCGCGAGACCGCGCGCATGCTGGGGCTCGACGCCTCCCTCATCGCCGACGTGGGCGTCGCGGGAATCCACCGGGTCCTGCACTTCCGCGAGGAACTCGAGGCAGCGGCGGTCATTATCGTAATCGCCGGCATGGAGGGGGCGCTTCCCTCCGTCGTCGCGGGTCTGGTTACGGCCCCGGTCATCGCCGTACCCACGTCCATCGGCTACGGGACCTCGTTCGGCGGCGTTACGGCGCTGTTGGGCATGCTCAACTCCTGCGTACCGGGGACCGCCGTCATGAATATCGACAACGGCTTCGGCGCGGCCTTTCTCGCCTTTCGCATCATCTCGACGCAGAAGCGGATCGGGCGCACGCAGTGACCGCGGCGCTGTTCGACATACAGTTCGGGGTCTCGGGCGACATGCTCCTCGGCTCGCTCATCGACGCTGGGTTCGATGCCGGATCGCTCGCCGCTGCGCTGGGCACGCTCGGCCTCGACGGTTGGACCATGGCGCCGGAGAAGACGACCCGCCATGCCATCACCGGGACCGCGGCGAGGATCAGCGCCCGGGACGATCACGCGCACCGCACGCTCGGCGATATCGAACGCATCCTCACCCGCAGCGGCCTCTCGGAATCATCGAAGGAACGCGCGCGCCGTGTGTTCGCGCGGCTCGCCGAGGCCGAGGGACGGATCCACGGCATACCCGCGTCCGACGTCCACTTCCACGAGGTCGGGGCGCTCGACAGCATCATCGACATCTGCGCATTCTGCGTCGCGCTCGAGCTCATGGACATCGACACCGTCCACTTCGGAGACTTCGCCTTCGGGACCGGCACCATTCAAACCAGACACGGGGAAATCCCCGTTCCGGTCCCTGCGGTCGTGGACCTGTGCAACGGCTTTCGGGGGCTGATGACGGGCCGACTCGGCGAACTCACCACCCCGACGGGCGCCGCGCTGTTAACCGTTCTGGGAACGCAACGCTCGTTACCGTTCGCCGGCACCGTCGCACGCCAGGGATACGGCTTCGGCACGCGCGACTATCCCTTCCCCTCCTATACCCGCGTCATCCTCATGAGCGAACCCGCGCCTCCCATCGAGACGATCGTCCAGATGGAATGCTCGATCGACGACATGAATCCGCAGCTGTATCCGTATGTGCTGGAGCGCCTGTTTGCCGTCGGAGCCCTCGACGCCTACCTCGCGCCGATCCACATGAAAAAGGGACGACCGGGCATGCTGCTCACTGTGATCGCCCGCGAGGATGCGACGGAACGACTCCGCGAGATTGTGTATCGCGAAACGACGACTCTGGGTATCCGCTATGCACGTACCGCCCGCGAAAAGATCGAACGCGAGTTTGCGACCGTGACCGTCAAGGGATGCGCCATCAGGATCAAGATAGGAAAACACAATGGCGAGGTTTTGAACATCCAGCCCGAGTACGAGGATTGCAAAAACGCCGCCGAGAAGATCGGCGCCGCGCTCAAGACCGTTCAGGCGCTGGCGCGCCTGGAGTACGACCGAAACCAGAACTAGAGGTTTTTAAGCTCCTCGATCATGAAGATCTGATCAATGTCGAGGATCACCACGAAGTCCTGCCCCAGCTTGCCGATACCGGCGATATAGCGGCCCGAGATGCCCTTCACCACGGGGGGCGGCGGCTCGATGTCCTTCGCGTCGATCTTGGCCACGTGGCTCACCGCGTCGATGGCCAGGCCGATCCGCTTCCCCTTGACGTCGACCACGATGACCCGGCTGCTGCGCAGGTCGCCGCCCATCTCGATGCCGAAGCGCTTCCCGAGATCGATGATGGGAATCACTTTGCCCCGAAGGTCGATGACCCCCTTGATGTACTCGGCCGACTTGGGAAGCACCGTGATCTTGGGGACCTTGAGGATCTCCTGCACCTTCAGGATGTCGATACCGTACTCCTCGCGGCCGACCTTGAAGCAGACCACCTGGAGGGATGACGCGACGCTTTCAGCCTTTTTCATTCTGGTTCCCGTTTCCCATGATGCTCACCCGCGCATGATGAAGCCGTTGCCGGGGGCCGCCGTAATACTCCCCCGCCCGATTGGAAATTTCAAGAACATTTTTCGGTTATCGGAAATAATACCCGTACACATACAGGCCTGCGCCCGCGACGAAAAAGAGGAGCGTTTTCACGACCATGAGATCCCGGTTTCGGATGAAGAAATCCATGAAGCTCACCAGAAGGCTAAAGCCGGCGAGCGCGATCCCGATATAGATAAAGTTGAAGGTATAGAAATACAAACCGATCGTGCCGCCGACGCCAACGACCAGATCGACCACGTCCCACCAGCCGATAAACCGCCGAAAGCCGCGTCGCCGCGCGGACTCGGCTCCGTACTCATCCTCCGGTCGAAAGTACTTCTTTCTGGTTCGCTCGAGCGTCTCCTTCCGGCGCTTCTTCGCTTCGTCGCGCTTTTCGCCGCCCTCGCCAATGCCGTAATTCGACCGGATGAGCTTGAGGACCTCCCGGTTGGGGATGGTCGCGAGGTGGTCCGCGCGCTTGGAAAATTTCGCATTCAGATCATAGGCGCGACCGGTGGTCTGATTGCGCTCAATGGTGACCTTGCCGTCGATGATGACGGAGAAATACGGGTTGCCCCCCTCCTCGTGGTCCTCGAGGTAGATGCGCGCCTTTTTCTCGCGCAGATTGAAATCCACCCGAAGGAAATCGCCCGTATCGGTGTTCGCATACAGGGCCTGCTGGTAGCCGCGAATCTCAGAAGGACGGCGCTTCCAGACCGTGCGGCCCGAATCGCCGGTGAGCGTGGTGCCTGTTGTTTTTCTCTTTCGTGGCATTTCCGCTTTCAATAAAAAACGATTGATGCCGTGTCGGCACCAATCGTCGTATCTCCTTCAGGAACTCATGTATGGCTGCCGAATCGACCCTTATTTCTTTTTGTGACGATTCTGCCGTCGGCGTTTTTTGCGCTTATGATTCGCGATCTTCTTTCTCTTTTTTTTTCTCCCGCAGGGCATACGCTACTCCTATATTAAAATGATTGGTTTCAGTTGTTCATCGAGATGTCGAAAACCCCGGATCGCTTATCGGAGGTTGTCGATCTCACCCTTTTTCGCCGGCGGACGGGGGGTCGATGGCCCCTGGTCAAAATCGAGTCCGAACGGCATGCCGGTCCGTTCCGGGACCACCAATACCTTCACCTTGTCCGCGATCCGGTCTATGTAGATATACCTGAGCAGGTCCGGATTGGCCTTCACCAGTCCGGCGATCCGCTCGAGGCGCTTGACGTATTGCTCGGTGTCGATTTTCTCGCGCTCGATCTTCCCCTGCAGCTGCAGCAGCTCACGGGCATTCGCCCGCTCGACATCGCGAAGCTCCTGAAGGTACTTCAAGCCGTCGGCGTACACCGCAAGCTCAGGAAGCCGAACGATGCCCAACAGGCTGGCCTCGGTAAGCGCAATGCCGCTTTTCCGGCACTCGTCCCGTGCGATCTCGATCGCGCGGGAAACCACCGCTTCGCTCTCGCGCGCGAGCAGATCGCGATTGTACGTCGGCACGCAGTACCGGTACAGCTCCTTCGTCAACACCCCCGTGAGAACGCGCGCGATGTGAGACGAGAACGCCTTACGCACGTCCGTGCCGCGGAACACGTTGACCGATAGATCGGAGAGAATGATCTCGTAGTGGATATTGAGCGGCAGCACAATGGCATACCGGTCGTTTCCGATTTCCTCGAGGTTGTGGATGGGAACGCGAATCTCGACTCGCTCCGACGATTTCCGCGGAAAATACAGCCACGAGATGCGCTTGGGAAACAATCCCTGTTTCTCGAAGGTATAGCCGGGACCGACAACGCGGATCACCTCGCTCCGCTCATTGTCGATCACGATGGCAAAGCGCGAGTTGTCCGGGTGCACGATGCTAAACAGGTACACGTACGCCGCGCACCCCCCGAGTACCAGCAGAAACAGGAAGAACTTGAATTTCCCCATACAGACCTTCTATTCTTCGTCGTCGTCGCGATATTTCAACGGCTTCAACGGCATGATTGTCGATACGGCATGCTTGTAAATCAAATTGTGCTTTTTGTCAACCTCAATTAATATGGTAAAATTGTCGAAGCTGAGCACGCGCCCCTTGATGGGAACGCCGTTCATGAGGTACACGGTGATGTCGACCTTGTCCTTGCGGGCAAGGTTGAGATAATGGTCCTGCAAATTCTTCGAGTTCTTTGTCATACAAACCACCTTTTATTTTCTTTTCACACACACAGTGCGTCCGCCGACAAACAAGCGCGGAAAGCACCTACATCCTACACGCCTGTTCGTCTGTCAAGTAAAAGTACCCGTTTTACCCGGCGGGACCGGCGCGCTGGAGCCAGTCGTCCACACATCGTCGCACGCCGTCCTGGTCTTCGCCGGAAAACCAGCGTACCTGCGGCATGCGGCCGAACCAGGTCATCTGCCGCTTGGCGTAGTGCGCGGTCGCGATGATGATTCGCCCAACCGCATCATCGAGGCCGCACGCCCCGTCGAGATGCTCATTGAGCTGCGCGTACCCGATCGAGCGCATCGAATTGAGCGAACTCCCGTACCCGAGGGCCCTGAGCCGCTCCACCTCGTCGAGGAAACCGTCCGCCATCATGCGCCCGACCCGCGCGCTGATCCGCTCCCTGAGCGGTTGCCGCTCGACCGAAAGGCCCACGAACAGCGTATCATCCGATACGCGGGCGTTTCTGGTGGCGTAAAATCCGCTCAACGGGCGCCCGAGTCCGCGATAGACCTCCAGACCGCGCGCGATGCGCTGGCGGTCATTCGGATGGATCCGCGCCGCGAAGAGCGGATCGCAGGCGGCGAGTTCGTCGTACATCGACGCGAGGCCGTGCGCGGCGATGTCGTGCGCCACCTGTTCTTTCACCGCTGATGCGACAGGCGGGATGTCCGAGAGCCCGAAGAAGAACGAGCTGATATACAGCCCCGTCCCTCCCACGAACAGCGGGACCCGACCGCGACCGGCGATGTCGGCGCACGCCTCATCGGCGCGGACGCAGAAATCACCGGCCGTGAAATGATAATCAGGGGAAACAATGTCGATGAGATGGTGCGGAATGCGCTCCCGGACATCGATCGGCGGTTTGCCGCTCCCGATATCCAGGAGGCGGTAGACCTGCACCGAATCGGCCGAGACGATTTCAAAGACGTCGCCGGCAAGCGAGATCGAAAGGTCCGTTTTGCCCGCGGCGGTGGGCCCGACGATAACGACGGCCTTAATCGCGAATAGCCCGTTTCATAGGCTGGGGCTACTCCTCGTCGTCGGCTTCCTCGACCGTGTAGTTCACCGATTTTCCAAGTACAAGCTTCAGCACATTCGGCACGATCTTCCACGCGCTGTCGTCGGTCGGGTAGTCCTTCATGTTCCCGGTCTTCTCGACCGCCTGCATCATCGCCTTGGCGAGGATGTACCGGTTGGTGTTAAACGCAAGCAACTGTTTGAGCGGGATGATCATTGTGCCTCCTAGAGTCGTATCATGTCGGGCGCGAATCGTTTCACGTTGCAGCGTTCCGCTCGGATAATCGCCTTGAAGTCCTCGGCGGCCTCGGTAAGATCATGATTGACGATGATATAATCGTAGATCCGGTAATCGCGCATCTCGTTGACGGCGTTGTTGAGCCGGATCGAAACCTGATGTTCGGAATCCGTCCCGCGATTGACAAGCCGCGTGCGCAGCTCGTCGATGGACGGCGGAACGATGAAGATAAACACGGCGTTTTTAATCTTGCCCTTGAGCTGCTTCGCGCCCTGCACATCGACATCAAAAATGGGGATTTTCCCCAGGCCCTTTATCCTGTCAACCTCTTTTTTACTGGTGCCATAGTAGTTCTGATGCACCACCGCCCACTCCAGAAACTCGCCGCGGACAATCATCTGCTTGAAGTCGTCCTGCGAAACATAGTAATAGCTTTCGCCCTCGGACTCGCCGTTGCGCTGCGGGCGGGTCGTCGTCGACACCACGAAGACGAAGCGGTCGTTCTCCTCGATGGCCTTCGTGATTATCGATGTCTTCCCCGTCCCCGACGGGGCCGAGACCACGATTGAAATGTTATTCGGCATTGTTCAACCGGCCGGCGATGGTTTCCGGCTGCATGGCGGAGAGGATGACGTGGCTCGAATCCATGACCACGATCGCGCGGGTTTTGCGTCCGTGCGTGGCGTCGATGAGCAGGTTGTTGTCCTTCGCCTCCTCGCGGATGCGCTTGCCCGAGGCCGACAGCGGAGTGATCACGGCGATCACCCGCTCGGCGACCACGGCGTTCCCGAACCCGATGTTGATCAGCGATGTTTTCGTAGACATGGCGTCCGTCTCCCGTGCCGGGGGCCTATACGATGTTCCGGCACTGCTCACGTATTTTGTCGATATGGTTTTTCACCTCGACCGCGTGATGCGATACCGTCGAGCTGTTCGCCTTCGACGCGATTGTGTTGATCTCCCGGAACATCTCCTGCGACAGAAAATCCAGCGTGCGCCCCACCTGTCCCCCGCTCTTGACGGTCTGCCGGAACTTTGCGATATGGTCGTCGAGCCGCGAGATCTCCTCGTTTATATCCAGCTTGTCGGAAAGGATCGCGACCTCCGCGTACAGGCGGTTGGTGTCGGCGGCGCCGCCGGTGAGGTCCGATATCGACTTCCGCAACCGTTCGAACTGCGCGCGGGAAACGTCCTTCGCGAGCAGGCGGATCTTCTTGAGCGTATCCACGATAACGCTCACGGACGCGAGCACGTTCTTCGCGGTTGCGGCGCCCTCTTTGAGCCGCATCGCCATCGTCTTTTTCACGACCGCATCGAGCGAACGCCGGATATCCCGAAGCGACTGTTCGGACACGGTCGTCTTCTTCCGCCGCATCACTCCGTCGAGCGTCAGCAGCACATCGTAGGTCACCGGGATGTCCGCCTTCAGCGTATGGTTGATCTTCTGCAGTTCCCGGAAGTAATTCCCCAGCTGCCGGCTGTCGATGGACGACGGCCGCGAATCGACCCAATCGAAGAACTCGATTGAAAGTTCGATCTTGCCCCGAGCGAAGTGTTTCTTGAGCAGCTGCGCGAACTCGTTCTCGTGGTCCTTGAGGACCTTGGGGACGTTCACGTACACCTCGACATATTTCGAATTGAGGGTCTTGAGGCTGATCGCATACGAGAACTGGTCCGTGGTCCTCTCGAGCGACGCGTAGCCGGTCATGCTTTCCATTGCTGAGTCTCCGTGAAATGGTCCGTTCCGACGTCCGCGAGCTAGAGGTCAATCTCGGGCCGGTCGATCGATTTGATCTTCACCATGCCGGTCTCGGCGAAAAAGTCTATCGTGCGCCCGTAATCGCCGCCCACGTTCTCGGCGACGATGGGGATGTTCATTTCCTTGAGCACCTCGCGGACCTTGGCCGCATTGTTGCGCCCGATCTCGCTCATCATGCTCTCGCGCATCATTTTTAGCATGGTCGCGCCGCCGGTGATCTTGGCGATAAGCCGGTCTCGGCGAGCGCCGCCCTTCTGCATCTCTTCGACCAGGATCGGTATGGCGGAATCCGCGTACTTGCGGTGGTTCGCCTCGCGCGACGCATTGACGGACGGCAGCATGATATGGGCAAGCCCCGCGATCTTCGCGGAGGGATCGTATAGGCATATCCCGATGCACGATCCGAGTATGGTGCGCAGGATATTGGGCGTCGAGACGACCTTGAGGTCGGCGATACCCACATTGATGAGCTTAAACTGCATGCCCGCTTCCTTTTTTCACGTAGACCGGCGAATCCTCGATTTTTCTATACTCGAACTTGTCCGATATCGAATGCAGGGTCTCGGAATGACCGATAAACAGATACCCGTACGGCTGCAACGCGGAATGAAACCCCTCCACCAGCGTCTTCTGGTGCTCCCGGTCGAAATAGATCATCACGTTGCGGCAAAAGATGACGTCGCAGCGCTGCGGATAGGGTGTCTTGAACAGGTTCAGGTAGCTGAAGGTTACCAGCTTCTTCACGGATTCATGTATGATGCGTACTTCAGGGTTTTCCCGGTCCGGTGTAAAGTATTTTTTTAACAGCTCCGGCGGGACCTTTTCAATGCGCCGACCGGAATAGTGCCCCTCACGGGCGAATTCAAGGACCGATGGGGCGATATCGGTCGCAATGATCTCGATCTTCCAGCCGGGAAAGAGATGCAGGCATTCAAGGACGCAGATTCCGATCGTATAGGGCTCCTCGCCGGTCGAGCACCCCGCGCTCCAGATCCGCAGGGTGCGGTCGCCCCCCTTGATGCGCGCAAACTCGGGAAAGCAATGCATCGTCAGCGCGTCGAACTGCCGTTCGTTCCGAAAGAAGTACGTTTCGTTTGTGGAGACGACGTCGATGAGCGCTTCGATCTCCTTTGACTTGTCCGCCAGCCCGTCGATATAATCGTAATACTCCGTGAAGGTGTCAATCGACAGCGCCTTGAGGCGCTTTCGAAGGCGGTTCGAAAGGAGCGTAAGCTTGGTTTCCTTCAGGAAGATGCCGCTCTCGCGGTAGATCAGCTTCGCGAACCGGTCGAACTCCTCGGGCGTCAGGCGTTTTATGCTCTCAAAATCAATCATCGTGCGCGTTCCTATCCATGTACGGCGTATTACAGCGTCGGACCGGCCGTCGGCCGGTTGAGGCTCACGACAAGCTTTATCTCGCCCAGCGGAACGCCGGAACATCGGGACAGGACCTCGAGATCGTAGCCCTTTCCGTAGAGATCGGAGATGAGCGCGTACTTGTCGTCAGACGTATCGAACATCGTCGCCAGCTCCTCATCGGGAAGGAGGTCTGATTTCGGACGCGAACGCTCCGCTTTCTCTCCATCCGCGGCGAGCGCTGCGAGCTCGGCCATGTCCTTCTCGATCGTAATATCGATGGACCGGCGCGCGACGGTCTCCCGGGTGGTCGGTGATACGCGTGATTCGACCGACACCGAAGAGCGCATGCCCGTGCGCTCCTCAGGTCCGTCAGCGCGCGCGTCCCGTCCGCCGATAACCCGTGCGGCAACCGCGCCTATCGCGCGCACTAACGCACCGAGGATTCCGCCGAGGCCCGCACCATCGGACGTATGCCCCGATACCGCCGGGCTCGCGACACGAACGCCGCCATTCGGGCGCTCCTCGCCATCGCGCGATGAACGTACGTCGACCGTCCTCTCCACAGGGGCTGCCGCGTCATCGTCGGCAACGCTGAGGTCGATCCCCGGCAGCGCGCCGGCGTGCTCGAGCATCTTTTTCATCACGGCGATCCGGTTCTCCAGGATCGATATGTTCCGCTCGGCGGTGAGGTTGAAATCACGAATGATGTCGTCCATGATCTTCATGATCCGCTTCTCGCGGAACTCCGACGCCTTCTTCTCGAGCTTGAGGCTGATCACGAGATAGAAAACCGTGCACACGAAAATATTCACGACGATCATCACCAGCAGTTCCATGCCGCCCCAGTGCCTCCGGCGCCGATCCCGGCGCGTCTATTTCTTGATATCGATTATCTTCCCGAGGCGCTCATCGCGCATCGTCGAGGCCGTCGTCGATGATTCATCCTGCTGGCGCTTCCGCTTCTCACGCTCCTCGCGGCGGCGACGCTTGCTCTGGTCATCGCGCAATATGATCGCGCTGTCGGCCTTCTTGTTTTCCTCGACCTTCGACTTGGAAAGCCGGGACTGCTCGTTCGATTCCTTTTCCAGAAGGTGCTGCTGCTCCACCAGGCCGTCGGTCCGCATCTTCTCGCCCTTGGAGATCTCATGGATCTGCCCCATGTTCGTCTGGAGGTCGATCGGTTTTATCGACATGGCTCCACCTCAGCGGCGCGGCGGTCTCCGACGGGTGTTGCGGTCCTCAAAGCCCTCCGGGTACGTATACTGCGAGAGCCGTACATCATTGCCCTCGAGCGCGATCGTCACAAAGCTGTAGGGGTCCTTGACCGGAAAACGGTTGTTTTTAATGAAGATATCGACCCCCGGAAAAACGCTCTTCTCGGCGCACACCTTGCCCTTTTTGCCGAGCATGCCCAAATACGACTTCAGCTCCTCGAGCTCGATGTCGAGCTCGGCCTGCCGCGCGTTCAGCTTTTTCTGCTGCGCGGTCATCTTGACGAACAGCTCCTCCTTCTCCTTCGGCAGCTTGCCGCCCATGCTCTTTCGCTGCGAGGTGAGCGTCGTGTAGTCCTTGTTCAGCTTGTCGAGCTCATCGACGATCTGCTTCTTGATGCCCTCCAGGTCGGAAACCTGCTGCAGGACCTTGGGATTGACCCCAACCCGGAGCTCCGTCTTGGTGAACGATTCGGAACCGATGAACCGGGCGTTCACCTCCTCTCCGGCGCGAATCACGCCGCCCACGATCCGGGCACGCCGGCCGCTGCACAGGATGCGACGCCCGGCATCGACATTCGAATGGACGATACCCTCGTAGGCCACCACGTCCTTTTCTGCGATCACATTGGCGCGCTGCATGAATTTCGCGAAGACCGAACCGCCGGTGGACTCGATACGGGCCTCGTCACGGCCCATGATCCCCTGCTTCACGACGATATCGCCCTCGGCCTCGATGTTCGCCTTTTGCACGGAGCCGCGCACTTCGATGTTGCCGGCGGCCTTCACGACGAAGTTGTCGAGCACGCTCCCTGAGATCACCACCGACCCCAGGCTGGTGATATTGCCGGTCTCCAGCGAGACGTCGCCCTTGATGTATAGGACCTCGTCAACCGAGATCTTTCCCGCCTTGAAAATGACCTGCCCGTTGGTGGCCGCCGTCAGTTCGTTCCCGTCGTCGGAGAGGATTGTGTTTTTCCCGTACTTGATCTGCGTATCCTTGCCCGACTTCGCCGGCAGGACGCGATTGGTGACCGTCCGCCCGGGTATCCCGTCCTCGAACGGGACCTTGACAGCAAGCACCTGCCCTACGACCACGTTCTCGAGCAAGTCAAGGTTGCGGAAGTCGACCTGACCCTTCTCGTCCTCTTCGAACTGCACGTCGGTCTTTTCGACCCGGACCTTGTAATCGATGTAGGCATTGCGCCCGTCGCGGGGCGGATCACCCTTGGCCGCCAGGAGCGGCTGCGCATAGTCCATCTTCTCGAGGTATTCGTTGATGTCCTTCTCGCGGATGCCCACGAGCACCCCGGCATTGCGCAGCGCCGTCATCACCTCCTCGAACTCCATGTGCCGCCCCGAATACTGCGGGGGGATAAAATGAACATACGCCGACATCTCGTCGTCGGAGACCTCGATGCTCATGGTGCCGTCATATTCGGGATTCGGGATCCAATCTCCCAGCCTGATCTTTTTGCCGGACTGTTTTTTTACCTCTTTCTCGACCTTCTGTTCGTCGACGCCCTTGATGCGCAGCGCGTACAGACGCGTTTGCACGTCGCCCAGGCCCACCGATTTCCCCGCGCCCACCGGCGGGTGGACGGTGAGCCAGACGCCCGACTTGGTCACGCGCACGCTGAAGCGCCCGTCCGCGTCCCGTTCGATGCGGCTGGAAACGAGATCGTCGGTCGAGAGGCTCGCGAGCTTTTTCTCGATTTTGTCGATATCGTCGTGTTCGTGATATTGATGGCCGGGCCGGACAAGCACCCGGTAGGGCTGTCGCCCAATGCCGAAGAATCCGCTGGTCCCCTTCTCCAGGATTTCGTAATCGAGGACCGAGATGTCCATCTTGAGCTCGCGGGCCGCAAGCTCGAGCGCGTTTTTCACCGAATCGGCATAGACCTCGATTTCGTCGTCTTGGCCCTCGTCGTCCCCTATGGCCTGCATGAGGTCTTTCAGCTTGCTCATGCGATCATCCCATGATGTTCGACTTGATCCGTCCGAGACGCCCGCGCAGCCGCATGATGGCCTTGGTGTGGAGCTGCGAAACGCGGCTCTCCGTCACCTCGAGCACCTCGCCGATTTCCTTGAGCGTGAGGTCCTCGTAATAGTACAGGACAATCACCTTCTTCTCCTTGTCGGGGAGCTTTTTGATGGCCTCGATGATATAGTCTCGGATCTCCTCCTTCTCGATGAGGATATCGGGATTCATGTTCTCCGGCGCTTCCAGGGTCTCCAGGATGGAGAGCTCGTCGCTGTCGTCGCCGAGATACCAGATGTCGTTGAGAGACATGAGGGCGGTTCCGGAGAGCTTATTGAGCAGGGTCTGGAACTCTTCGCTCGACACCCCCAGCTCGCGGGCGATTTCCTCGTCCTCGACGGTGCGCCCCAGCTTGTTCTCCAGCTCGGCGATCACCTGCTCGAGTTGTTTCGCCTTCTGGCGGATCGAGCGGGGGATCCAGTCGATGGAGCGCAGCTCATCGAAGATCGCGCCGCGGATGCGGGTCATCGCGTAGGTCTTGAACTTGATGTTGCGGTTAAAATCGAACTTGTTGATGGCGTCGATGAGGCCGAACACGCCGTAGGAGACCAGATCGTCGAACTCGATATTGTGCGGCATGCCGATGGAGATCTTGCCGGCGACATACTTGACGAGCGGGGCGTACTTTTCGACGAAATAGTTCCGCAGGTCGTTGTCCTTGGACTTGGCGAACTGCTTCCAGAGCTTGTCCTCGTCTACCTTGTCGAACTCTTCGTATTTCTTATTTCGCATACCGTCCCTTGCCTGCTTGGTATAACCGAACGCGACTACTCGTCCTTCTTGATCATGGTCCTGATGGCCTCGGCCATCAATTTCGGCTCGTACTTGATCTTACGCTCCTTCTTCACGATATGCTTCCCCAGCTGCCCGTCGCCCGAAGCGGGAACCGACTCCATGCGGGTGAAGCTATCATCGGTCATCGGCTTAAATTCCGCCGAGGCTGTCGGCTCCGGTTCGTTCGTCGCCGTCTCGCCTCCGGCGGGTGCGGCGCTTTCGCTCTCCCCTCCGGTCCCCGACCCCGTTCGCGTGAAGAGCGCAAGAACCTCCGGGACGTAGCGGGTGATGACGAAAACGGCGGCATAGCCGAGAACCATGAACACGGCCGCCATCACCAGGGAAGTCGCCAGCGCGCCGGTGATGAAGTTTCCCGATACAAGCCCGACAAACAGTGAAATGATGAACGCCGTTGCGCCAAATGCCAGCGCGGTCCTAATTTTTGCGTCAATGCCACCGAACGACGGCAGGAGCTCCTTGATATCCATCCCGCTCCCGCTACCCGGTATATATAAGGTAAATATTCACAAGTTTTTCTTCAACCCTTTTTTTACGCCGATGGCGCTTCCGCGACCGCCTCGGCGACGGATTGCGCGTCTTTCGACGACCGCAGCATGTTGCGGAAGAAGGACACCAGGCCGGTGCCGCGCTCCGCCTCCACATCGCGGTTGCAAATCCGGTCGGCGATGAGCTTCACGCATACCGACGCCTTCGTTTTCGGATACGACACCATGAAGGGTTTCTGGTTTCTGATCGATTTCTGCACTGAAATATCGTCAAAGATGAACCCCAGGTTTTCGACCTTGATGTTCAGGAACTGCCCGGCGATGTTGATGACGCGTTGCGCCACGCGCTGCCCCTCCGAAACGGACTGCACGCGGTTCACCACGAGCTTGATGTTCTTGTCCGAGGTGTGCGAGGCGATCGACTTGATGATGCCGTACGCGTCGGTGATCGCCGTGGGCTCCGGCGTGGTCACGACGAGCACCTCGTCGGCCGCAATCACGAACGAGAGCACGTTTTGCGAAACCCCCGCGCCGGTGTCGATGATCATGTAATCGTCGGTGTCGATCTCGCCGATGGTCTCGATGAACTTCGCCAGCTGCTTGTCCTCGAGGTTCGCCAGCTGGTGGAATCCGGACGCCCCCGCGATGATCTTGATCCCCTCGGGGACGTCGATGATGATCTCCTTGAGGGACTTCTTGCCCTTGATGACGTGATACAGGTTAAACTTGGGGATGATCCCCAGGATCACGTTCACGTTCGCAAGGCCCAGGTCGGCGTCGAGCAGGGTGACGCTCGCGCCGTTTTGCGCCAGCGCGATCGCCAGGCTCACCGAAAACGTGGACTTCCCCACGCCCCCCTTCCCGCTGGTGATGGCGATGGTCTTGCACTTCCTGACGGCGTTGTTCTCCAGTACCAGTCTTCTCAAGTTCGCTGCCTGATCCACGTTGCGCCTCCCGATCTAATTATGCGCGTTGCCGAACATCAAGTCAACCATTCTTTCCGATTCCGCGATCGCGATGTCGTTGGGGACCTCCTGGCCGAAGGTGTAATAGGCGATCGGCTTCTTGAAGCGATCGGCCACATCGACCACGCTGCCGATGTACCCGGTCTCGTCCACCTTGGTGATGATGACGCTGTCGAAATTGATGCTGTTGAACGCCTTGAACACCTCGGCGATATCGTGCTTCTTGGTGTTCGCGCTCACGCAGAGGACCTTTTCGAAATCGTACTCCACCACGTCCGCGAAGCTCTTGATCTCCGAGATCTTCATCAGGTTCTTGTGGCTGCGGCCCGACGTGTCGATCATGATGATCTCGGCCTTCTCCTTGTCGAGGACCTCCTTGAGCCCCGACTGGTCGCTCACGACGCGCAGCGGGATCTTCATGATCTCCGCGTATTTCTTAAGCTGTTCGGTCGCGGCGATCCGGTAGGTGTCGATGGTGATGAAGGTCACGCGGTGCCCCTCGCGCAGCGCGTGGATGGCGCCCAGCTTGGCCATCGTGGTGGTCTTGCCCACGCCGGTGGGGCCGAAGAACATGATCACCTTCTTCCGGTTCCCGGTGGTGATGGGCCCGCTGGTCACGATGCGGTTCTTGAGCAGCTCGCGCAGGGTTTTTTCAATCTTATAGCGGTCCTTGAGGTCCTCGCGACTCACGTTGTTCTTGATCTCCTCGACCATGAGGGTGCACTCATCGTGGTCGAAGTCGTTGTTCCTGAGTATCTCGAGAACGGGACGCATGGTGCGATCATCCTCGGCCGTGTCCGCTGCGGACTTCTCGGCCGCCGCGCCCTTGGTTTCGATCACCCGGTTGAGCATGTTCTTGAGGTCCTGGAATTCCTTCTCCAGCTTCGCGATCGAGTCGGACCCGGCCGATGCGACGCGCGGTTCGGCGACGGCCGCGGCCTTGCGGATCGTGTCCTGGAGAGCGCCCACCGAGGCGCTCTTCGTCTCCGTTTTCGCCATGCCGCGATCGTACAGCCCGTTAAGCGCGTCCATCAGCGGGCCGTTGTCGACGGCGGCCTTCGGCGGCGCGACCGACGACAGGGGCTTCGCCTCCGTGGTGTCGCCCACGGTGAAGTCGATGTGCGATTTCTTCTCGGGCTTGACCCCGAGGCCCCGAGCGGGCTTCGACTCCTGGATGGCCGCGGTGAGCTCCACGAGATCTTTGGCCATGAGCGCCGTATTGAAGAGCCCGCCCTCCTTGACGTATTTATGGCTGATGGGGATGGCCTCGTCGCCGTACTCCATCTTGAGCTTCATCATGGCCTCATTGTAATTCTTCGCCTTGATCTTCACGTACCTCATGACCCACTCCTTGCCGAAATAGTATATCGCGATCAGGCCGCCGTCGACATCAACGCGGTCGAGATGACTCTGACTTTAATTTCCGGGCGGACCTCGTTGTACCCCAGCACGAACGGGTCCGCGATCTCGCGCTCCAGGAGCGTGAAGGTGACGCTCCGGATCTGCGGCGACACAAGGTACACCGGCGCGAACCCGGCGTCCTTGGACTTCTTGTACGCCTCGATGAAGGCGGCCACGATGCGCCCGTGCACATCGGGCTCCAGGCCCACGATGCGCCCCTCGATTGGATCGTCGTGGATGGACGAGCGGATGATGCCCTCGATCTCCGGGCTCACCGTGATCACCGAGAGCATCCCTTCGCGGTCAACATGCTCGAGGCAGATCTGCCGCGAAAGGGCGTTGCGCACGTACTCGGTGAGCATGCCCGCGTCCTTGGTGTAATCGACATAGCTGGCGAGCGTCTCGAGGATCGTGACCATGTTGCGGATGGACACGCGCTCGCGCAGCAGGTTCTGGAGAATTCGCTGGATTTCGCCCAGCGACATCTTCTTCTCGTTGAGGAGCTCGTCCACCACCGCCGGATAGTCGCTCTTGATGTTGTCCACGATCTGCTTCACTTCCTGGCGGCCCAGGATCTCGTCCGCGTGCCGCTTGATGATCTCCGTGAGGTGCGTCGCGATGATCGTGGGGCAATCGACGACGGTATAGCCGCCGCTCTCGGCGGTATTGCGCAAGTCCGGCTCGATCCAGATGGCCGTGAGCCCGAAGACCGGCTCCACGAACTCGTCGCCCTCGATGCGCTCCTTCACGCCTCCGGGATCCATCGCCATCAGGCGTCCCACCTGCAGGTTCCCCCGCCCGATCTCGACGCCCTTGATGAGCACGGCGTACGAGTCCGGCTCGAGCTCCATGTTGTCGCGAATGCGAATGGGCGGCACCACCAATCCCATGTCCAGCGCACAGCGGCGGCGGATGTTGGTGATCCGGTCCAGAAGCGTCCCGCCCTGCTCCGGATCAACCAGCGGGATGAGGCTGTAGCCGATCTCCACCTCGAGCGGGTCCACCTGCATGAGCGGCATGACCGATTCGGGTTTGTGCTCCTTGAGTTGCGCCTCCTTCTCGTCGATCTCCTCTTTCTTCTGCGTTTCCTCCTGCGTCTGCTGGAGGATGTACCCCAGCGCGCCCAGGCCGGCCGCGAGCATGAGGATGGAGATCTTGGGGAAGCCGGGGATGATGGCCGATGCCGCCAGCGCCCCGGCGGTGATGAGGAGCGCGCGCGGCTGCGCGGCGATCTGGTTGCCCAGGTCGGTGCCGAAGTTATCGTCCGATACGGCCCGGGTCACGATGATACCGGTCGCGGTGGTCACCAGGAGCGAGGGGATCTGCGCCACGAGGCCGTCGCCGATGGACAACAGCGTGTAGGTCTTGAGCGCGACGTCGAACGACTCCCCGCGGATCACCATGCCGATGATGAAGCCGCCGATGATATTGATGAGCGTGATGACGATCCCCACCTTCACGTCGCCCTGCACGAACTTCGAGGCGCCGTCCATGGCTCCGTAGAAATCCGCCTCTTTCCTGATCTCGGCGCGTCGCCGGATGGCCACCTCCTCGGTGATGATGCCGTTGGAAAGGTCGGAGTCGATGCTCATCTGCTTGCCGGGCATCGCGTCCAACGTGAACCGCGCGGCGACCTCGGCCGTCCGCGTGGCGCCCTTGGTGATCACGATGAACTGCACCGCGATGAGGATGATGAAGATGATGAGCCCAATGACGTAATTCCCCCCGACCACGAAGTCGCCGAAGGTCCGGATGATCTTGCCGTCGAACGCCGTCCCCTGAAGGAGGATGAGGCGGGTCGAGGACACGTTGAGCGCGAGGCGAAACACCGTCGTGACCAGCAGGAGCGACGGGAATATCGAGAAATCGTACGAGCGCGGCACGAACATCACGATGAGCAGGATGAGGAGCCCCGACATGATGCTCACGGCCAGCAGGAAGTCGAGGATCACCGTGGGCAGCGGTATCACGAGCATCGAGACCACGGAGATCACGCCGATACCCACGAGGATGTCGGTCTTCTGCATCCATTGCAGGTTGTCGGTCAGGAACGATAATCGTCTCGCTTCAGCCATTGTCCCCTCAATTCCCGTTCATCCCGTGCGGCATTATATCGCCGCCTGACGGTAGCCCTTCACCTTGTACAGCTCGGCGTAAATCAACGAAACCGCGTAAAACAGGTCCGGCGGAATCATATCGCCCACGTCGATCCGCTTGTAGAGGTCCTGCGCCAGCGGGCGGTTCTCGATCATGAACACGTCGTTCTGTTTCGCGATCTCCCGGATGCGCAGCGCCATGCTGTCGACGCCCTTGGCGACGAGCATGGGCGCCTCCATCGTAAATCGGTCGTAGCGCAGGGCCACGGCGAAGTGCGTGGGGTTTGTCACCACCACGTCCGCCTTGGGCACCTCGCGGATCATGTTCTTCATCACCAGGTCCATCTGCATTTGGCGGAGGCGCGCCCGCATATGCGGGTCCCCGATCGTCTCCTTGATCTCCTCCTTCATTTCCTCCTTGGTCATCTTCAAGGACTCCATGAACTCGTGGCGCTGGAAGATGTAGTCGGGGATCGACAGCACCAGCAAAATCACCGAGGTCCAGATGATGATCTTGAGCGCGACGATCCCGCAGGACTTGAGCGCCAGCGCGATGCCGATATCCGGCGTTTTCATGATCAGCTCGTATTCGTTCACGATGATGGCGTACGCGATCACCCCGATCACCGCCACCTTGAATATCGACTTGAACAGGTTCATCCCCACCTGCTTGGAGAAGAACATCTTCTTGATGATGGTGGCCGGGTCGAACTTGATCTTTTTCCAGTCGAATTTCAGCGGGTGCGTAGAGATCTGGAACCCGACCTGCACGATGTTGCCCAAAACCGCCGCCACCATCACGGCGGCGAAGATCGGCAGAAGCACCTTCCCCGAGACCTCCGTCATCCGGAAAAACTCGATGAGCACCGAACGCTCGGTGAGCGAAAAGCGCGTAAACCCGGTCAGGTAGTACGTCATCAGGCGCGCCATGGCATCGTAGATCCACGCGCCCAGGAAAAAGACCACCATCACGCCGAAAATGACGACGACCGCCTGCGGGAGCTCGGTGGTCTTGGCGACCTGGCCCTTCTCGCGCGCCTCGCGGAGCTTCTTCTCGGTTGGCTCCTCGGTACGCCCCTCGTCCTCCGCGGCGAAGAGCTGCAGGTCGAACACGAACGCCTTCGGTTCGTCATCGAAGGGGCGCAGCCGGATGATGTCGTCGGCGAACGCTGCCATATCACTCCACGAAACCGGGGCGGGATCGAATCCCCGTCCCCGTTCTCCGCCCGGCGGGCGGGGCCGCCTATTGCGGCCAGTATAGAATCACTTTCGAAACGAACCCGAAGGTCCGCTCGAGGGATACCTGCATGATCCTCACGATGAGCGGCGTCGTGAGCACGAGGATCCCGAAGGCCACCGCGATCTTGAACGGAAAGCCCAGCATCATGATGTTCATCTGCGGCGCCGCCTTGGCCAGCACGCCCAGGCTCACCGTCACCAGAAAGATGGTGGCGACCACCGGCAACGCGATCTTGAGCGCGACCACGAACATCCCGCTGAACGAATGCAGCAGAAAGTTGAAATAGCCCTGCGACGCCTTCGCGGCGAGCGAGAACACCGGGGCCAGCTCGTACGAACGATACACGGCCTTAATCATGAAGTGATGGCCGTTGATCGCCAGAAAGATAAGCAGCGCGACCAGGTTCTGGAGCTGACCGATCAGCGGGATCGACACCTCCGCGAGGGGATCGATCACCTCATTGATGCCGAAACCGATCTGGACCGCGAAGAACTGCCCCGCCAGCTGATAGGCCGCGAAGATGATGGCCACCAGAAATCCGATGAAAATCCCGATGGTGATCTCCTGGATCACCAGGAGCGCGTACTCCCCCATGCCGCCCGGCAGCGTGTAGCCCGTGCTCGCCACCACCGGGAATATCACCAGCGTAATCAGGAACGACATGAGCACCTTGAGGCGCAAGGGGATCAAGGCGCTGGAAAAAAACGGTGCGATAAAAATCATCGAGCTCATCCTGACCAGGATGAGCAAAAACACCTGAAAGTGATATACGAAATAGGCCATCGGCATGGCGTTGTGCCTGGGCGCCGCGCGCGACGCCCATTATCCCCCCGGAATCCTTCCTATGAGCATGAACAAATTCTTCGTATACGTGACCAGCGTCGAGATGATCCACGACGCCGAGATGACGACCACCGCGAAGATGGCGATGATCTTGGGAACGAACGTGAGCGTCTGCTCCTGGATCGAGGTGGTCGTCTGGAAGATGGAGATGATAAGCCCCACGATCATCCCCACGCCCAGAATGGGCGCCGAAACGATCATGGTGACCATCAGCGCCTCCCGAAGTATTTTAATGACCAGCACGTCGTCCATGCTCAGCCCTCTCCCTTTACCCGAATGATCTGACGAGCTGGTAGGCGAGCAGATTCCATCCGTCCACCAGGATAAACAGCACGATCTTGAACGGCAGCGATATCATCACCGGCGGCAGCATGATCATGCCCATCGCCATCAGGGCGCTCGCGATGATCATGTCGATGACGATGAACGGAATGAAGATGTACACCCCGATCTCGAAGGCGCGCCTGAGTTCGCTGATCATGAAGGCCGGGATGAGGCAGTACGACGGCACCTCGCTCTCGTTGGCGGGCTTTTTGAGCTTGGCCAGCTCGATGAACAGCGCGATGTCCTTCTTGCGCGTCTGCTTGAACATGAAGGTGCGCATGGGCTCCATGCCCTTGTCGATAAACTCCTCGTTGCTGATCTTGCCCTTGAGGTACGGCTGCAGCGCCTTGTTGTTGATCTCGGTGAAGGTGGGCGCCATGATGAAGATCGTCAAAAAGATCGAGAGGCCCACGATCACCTGGTTGGGCGGCATCTGCTGCAGCGAGAGCGCGCGCTTCACGAAGTCGAGCACGATCACCACGCGCGTGAAGGCGGTCATCATGATGATGATCGACGGGGCGAGCGTGAGGATCGTGAGCAGAAACAGTATCTGAAACGAGAGCGCGACGTCCTTCGCCGATGTCGCCTCGCGGATATCGAAGGTCACCTTGGGGATGGGCATGCGCATCCCTCCCACGTCCTGCGCGAGCGCCAGCGCCGGGATCGCCAGCGCGATCAGCATCACCAGACCGATTATCAACCGTTTCTTATTCATGGTCTTTCCCGTTGAGGTTTTTCAGCCGCTCACGCTGCCGGCGCAGGTAATCGAGCCGGTCAACATCATGATCGTGCCCCCCATACCCGGTATCGCCGTCGCGCCCGCCCCCCGCGGAGCGGCGGAAGAAGCGCCCGAGCTGCCCGATGGAGCCCAGCTGCTTGACCAGAAAATCCTGGAAGTTGTTCTCGGAGACCGGAGAGGACTTGGAGCTCAGGAGACGGATGCGGTCGATCTCGTCCCGGTCGGTAATTTCGGTGATGATGTTGATGTTGTTGTCGGACACGCCCAGCACGATGATCCGCCCGGCGAGGTCCACCACCTGCAGGAACTTGTTCTGGGCCAGCGGCACCACCGAGAGCACATGCACCACGTCGCGTCCCAACACGTGGACGCCGGCCTTCTTAGTCACGAACCGGAAGAAGTAATAAAACCCGCCCACCAAGAGCCCCAGGATAAAGAGGGTCTTGAAGATGAGCCACGCGTAACTCTCCTCCTCGGCCGTCGGTTTTTCGTAATCGTAGATCGTGCCCTTGTCGGCCGCGGCCTTCTCCTTCGCGTCCTTGGGGGGGTCCTCTTTCTTCTTCGCCGGGTCGTCGCTCTTCTCGGCGGCCATCACGGGCGATCCCGTCACCGACGAGACGTCGCGACGCTCCGCCTCCTCCTCGCGATCATCCGTCTGCTCCACGCGCTGGCTCTTTTTCGCAGCGGACTTTTTTGCCTTGGCGGTGGCCTCAATGGGACATAATGCGATCGCGAAGGAAAAAAATATACCCGCGGCAAGGAGCCCTACGCCAACGGCCCGACCCGTCACCGGCCGCATCGAATATGTTTCGTCCATTCGCATCATATCCTGATTATGTCTCCTGTCCGTGCGGACCGCGCCGCGAAAGCGCCGTCCGGATCGTCACTTACGTCTGCATCTTCGACATGCGCTCGGCCGGACTTACGATGTCGGTCACGCGCACGCCAAAGTTTTCGTCGATGACCACGACCTCGCCCTTCGCGATGAGCTTGCCGTTCACCAGGAGGTCCACCGGCTCGCCGGCCAGCTTGTCCAGCTCGATGATGGAACCCTCCCCCAATCCCAGGATGTCCTTCACGAGCTGGCGCGTGCGGCCCAGCTCCACCGTGAGCGTCATCGGCACGTCGAGCAGCAGCGATATATTGCCCGCGGCGCCCGACGGGATCCCCTCGCCCAGCGGCGGGAACTTCACCGGGCTGATGCCCACCTGCCCGGTCATCATCTGCGGCTGGGACATTTGCTGTTGATACATCTGCTGCGTCGGCTGACCGCCCGAAATGGTCGATTTCGCCAGGTCGGAGGCCATCCCGAAATCGAGCAGGTGATAGAACTTCGAGCTTACGAGGTTCTCGATGGAGAGATTGTAGGTGATCTTGACGATCTGGTTTCCGGCGGGCAGCTGCACACCGGCGGCATTGTTCACGATGGAAAGCGCCGGCGGGCTGGTGTTGATGCCCCGCCCCATTCGGTCCGCAAACTGCGTGGCGCACGATGAAATGAGCTGGCTCACGAACTCCTGGATGGTGCTCTGATGCGCGTCGGTGAGCTCCGACGGCGGCGTCCCGGAATCGTCCCCCATCATGAGGGAGGAGATGACGCCCGCGTCCGCGTAGTTGAAAAGGATTACATTGCGACCGCTCACCGCGCCGCTGTAGTCCATGCTCACCTGGACGAACTGGCGGTTGAAATCGGCCTTCACGGCGTCGGGCGGCTTCACCTCGATGAGCGCGTTGGATATGGTGATGTTTTTGCCGCTCAGGTAGCCGGAGAGCGAGGGCGCCACCATGCGCATGGTGTTGTTGAACAGCTCGGCGAGCGAATCGCGCTCGAGGGGTGACAGCGAGCCCCCGCCGCCGGCCGCTCCGAAGCTCGGCGTCGCCGACGGGGTCGAAAGCATGTCGTCCGCACCCTGTAATAGGGCATCTATTTCATCTTGCGACAGTGAGCCGTCACCCATGGTTTCCCCCAGATCGATAAATCAACCGTCCCGGCGCACCGGGACGACCATCAATTCACGATAAACTCCTTGTAGTAGATCTCCTTGATCTTGCCGTTGATGAGGACCACGTTGATGTGCGCCTTGATGTCCTCGGTGAGATTGATCATGCCCTCAACGGAATTGATATCCTCGTAGCTCTTGCCGCGCAGAAGCACGTTGATGATGTGCTGCAGCTGGGGCGCACGCTCGGTGAGCTCGGTGGTGAGCTGCTGGTCGTTCTTGTCGTAGCCCAGCGCCAGCGCGATCTTCCCCATGTGCGGTTCCGCGTCCTTGGTCGTAAACGAGATCACCGGGATCTCATAGCGCGCGAGCGGCGCCGGCGGCGGCACGACAACGATGTCCTGCTCCTTGGCGTACCGGCGCTCCTGGACATAGGTGGACACGAGATACGAAATACCGAACACGATGAAGATGAGCAGGATGCCCCCGGCCACGTACAACAGGATCTTGATGATCTTCGACGTGGTCGGGCTCTTCTGCCCTTCGCCTTCGCCGCGCGCCCCCGACTCCTCCTCGTCCTCTTCCACTAAGGGTTTTTCATCATCGCCCATGTGTTTCCCCACCGATTATACTTGTCCGCGCATTGCCGCACTCGCGACACCGGCATCACATGTGATACGAGCGCGGATCCGCCACGATCATCGGGTGCCGATTTTCGTTCCTGCTTATGTTATCGGCACCGCACAATGACAATTTTTACTACTATAATTTATTTCGTGCCGCTGACGAAAAAAACCCGTTAAAAACGAGCTTCTGTGCACAGTTATGTGACATAATGATATATTAAAAATAAAGTGTCAATATATTTTTATATATTTTGTACACTTATATTGTTTTTCAATCATCATTCATTTTTCCCGTGAACGGCGCGATAGAATCGCAGATTGTACTCCTCCACCATGGCGATCACATCGACGGCCGGTTCTTTCACGATATACTTCCGGTCGTTCATCATGGTAATCGTGGTATCCGGCCGCTCCTCGACCGTTTCGATGTGATTGGCGTTGAGGATGAATTCCTCGCCGTTGAGCCGGTGCACCCGTATCATCGTCCTACCTCCGTCGCGGCTTCCGATCGAAGCGCGCAAAATATTCTTTTGGCGCGAGCTTGATTGCGTGACTCCCCGAGCACCCCGGATCGCTGCAATCGAAGATCGGCACCGCCTGTTTCGAAAACAGCTCCTCGAGCCACAGCTTGGCGGCAAGGAACTGGCTGTTCGTGCAATAGGCATCATTCCCCCGGAGGAGCGCATACTCCGCGGCGCGCCGGGCGGTCCGGAACTCCGCCGTCGGGAGCGGAAGCAACCGGTCGACCGCGCAGAGCGTCTCGTGAAACCGGACGGTCTCGGCGGCATAGTAGCGGCGTCGAAAGCCCAAATCGTTCCCGAAGAGGGCGAGTGACGCAATCCGGCACCCGAGCGCTAAAGCGACCGCCTGCGTGGTCACGAGGTTTCCCGTGGCGACGAAGCCGAGCTCCTCGCCCGCATCGCGCCAGAGCGGATCATACCGGTCGTTGTGGATCATCCAATTGTAGAAGCTCACCCTCCCCCGCCAGCGGCGCAGGTTGACGCTGGACATGCACGAAAACGCCAGCAGGTGCATGCCTGTCGTATCGACGCCCGCGAAGAAGTCGACGGGCTTGGTTTCGCAGGAGATGACGAAGGCGGGGCGGATCCCGTTGCGCGCCAGCGGCCGGAGCGCCATGTCGGCCGCAATGACGCACAGCTCTTGTCGATGGTGATACCTCCCGAGGGGCCCAAGCGCGCCCTCGAGCGACGGGCCTGCCCCGACGATCGCCACGTGCAGTCCCTCGATGAGGGGCACCACCGCGCGCAGCCCGCCATGCCTCCGTATGGCGTCCCGGTTGCGTGCGAGGTTTCGGCGGAAGGCGCCCGCGCGCTCGTCGAGGATGCCCTCGTTGAGCGCCGCGAAGAGCGCGTCCCGATCGATCCCGCCGTCTGCGCGCATCATCGCGCGCCCTCCCCCGCCCGAAACGCCTCGAGACGGACGAGCGACCATTTCGCTGCAAGGTGCCCGTTCCCTTTTCTGAGGATGGTGATCACGCCGCGGTCATCATCGCCCCCCACGAACATGCCGTAACTGTGTTTGCGATTGGACCCCTCGGCAACGGTGGAGGTTTTCCCCCAGTATGATCCGCTCGCGGCGGCGGCCTGCAAACGGCGCGCATTGGCGGAGCCGGCGGCAAGCGGCGTAACGTTAATCGCGCTGCCGTATGGCCGAAGCGGCGTCCCGGCGGTGCCGTCGATTACGGTGCGCTGAAGCGCCCGGGCGATCATCGCGCGCCGCTCCGGGGGAATCGGCTGCCGCACGGATTCGATGCCGCGGTCGTTCACGGGGCCCGCGGACAGGAGCCGCGCGAGCGCGACACAATCGCGGACCGAGAAGCGCATGCGCGCATCGAGCCCCGCCAGAAGCCGCGCAAACTCGCGCCGGTCGGCGACCGCCGGCACGCGCGCGCCGATCCCCGCGGGGGCGAACAGCGCATTCGAGAAGGCGGTAAACCGCGCGGCATCGATGCGCCCGGCGAGCGAAGCGAAATAGATATTGCACGATCGTGAAAGCGCGGCGGCGCAGTCGAGATCGCCGTGTCCGGCGGGATCGTGGCAGCGCTCGGGGAGGTCGCCGCCGTCGGTTTTCCCCGTGCAGACGAACCGGTGGCCAGCGAACAGGTCCGGCCGCTCGGCGGCGCAATAGAGCGCCGCAAGGAGCTTGATGAACGAACCGGCCGCCATGGTTCGTTCGACGAATGCGGGATACGGAGCGGCGATGAGCGCTCCCGTCGAGAGCGAGAAGACCATCGTTGCCGCATACGGCGTGTCGTCAGATCCGCTTCGCTCGGCGCACCACGCGATGTCGGGATAATAATGCTCGAGTATCTCGAACCGGTTATAGCCGAGCCGCGCCAGGGCGAGCGCGCCGCGCTGGCACAATCCCACGCCATGCCCCAGGCCATACCCGCTAAAGGCGAAGCCGGGAGCGCCCTGGACTTGAACGGGCTCGATCGAATAGTTATTGCTCTTGATAACGTTCCAGCCATGCACGCGATTGATGCGCAGGCGAAAGTCCTCCGGGGCAAGCCGAAGGTTCGCAGCATCGGTTCGGATGGAAATCGTCAGGTCGGATCGGTCATAGCTCAGTCGCACGGACCCCGGCGCGGGGTGCGATGTCTTCGGGAACATGAGCCGAACGATCTCGCGCGCGGGAAGCGCGCAGCGCCATGCGGAATCCGCGCTCCGGCAGAGGTACCGGTTTTCCTCCGCGATCCAATCCCGCAGCGGGGGCGCCGACGCACGTCCCACCGTGAAGACCCGCGCGTCGAGCAGGACGCCCCCACAGCGCGCGTGAAAGAGCGGGGAATCGGCCATCCGGCCCGCGTCAATCGACCAGTCGCATTGGGCCGCATGGCCGGTTGATAGGAGCGGCCGCCCGCGATACACGTGACAATGCGTGAGGTCGCAGAAATCATATCCGGCGTGCGCTGCGCGCTTTTTCGCGTAATCACAGCGGGCGGCGATCAGCATCTCAAGGGCGCGGACCGCCTCCGCCTCGAGCGCCGGAACCGGCCCGTATTCCGCCGCCGCGACGGAGCGGCAATAGTCGTCGCGCGACTCGCGTACGATCACCCGGATATCGCCGCCCGGCTCTCCGTCGATCGTAAGCGGAAATGGATAGCGGCGGGTCTCGCCGGGAAGCGCGCAACTCCAGAGCCCTCCCCCGGGGTCGCGCACCGACACGGAAAACGAGCCGGCATACTCGCGCCCGCGGTCCATGTCGGCAACGACGACCTGTCCGTCGCGCACGGTCGCGCGCAGGAGACGAACGGCGTGCGGGTGCCCGCCCGCATCAAACAGCACGGCCGACGGTGGAAGGATGAAATCGATCTGGCGCGTTTTACCCTCTCGGAGCAGACGCGTCTGCTTGGTGAGGATGCGGACGGCGATCCGGTCCCGCCGGGGATGCGCATCCGGCACGGTTTCAGCGAAGAGGGCGTCAGGGCTCGTATCCGGCGAGCCCAGCATCATCATGATGAGAATGCCGCACACCGCCGAACGCCTGCCTGGTGTCGATAAGAACTGTTTCACCATGATCCGCTACACCGTGTTACGGCGATCGTCAAGCACATTATGTCGCATGGATCGTATACGGAATACCTCTTGACAGTGCGTCGAACGACCGGGAGGGTTGCGGGATTATACCACCAGGAGGAACAGGCATGCTTCAAAAAATCGTCGTATCGCTTGCGATCGCCCTTTTCGCGATCGCCGGCTGCACCACCAAGGCCGACCAACTCAAGGCGCTGTACACGCAATCAATCGCGGCCAACGAGACCTGCGCCGCAGCGCTCGAGAAAGCCGCAACACCGGAAGAGGTCGCCGCGGCGATCACCGCGTGGGGCGAGGAATCGGCGCGTATCGCAGCCGCGCAAAAGCAGTTGCAGAAGACCGACCCGGTGAAACCGGACGATGAGCAGTTCAAAAAGATGATGGACGCAATGCAAAAGCAGGGGAAAGCGCTTGTGGCCACGCTGCAGAAAAAGGAATTCCTGAACAACAAAACCATCCTGGACGCATACGCAAAGGCCGCGCAAAAAGTCGCCGACGCATCGAAATAATGTTTTTCACGGTTCGGTTGCAGGAAGCGGGCAATGCCCCGCCCCTACGACCGAACCGCATCATTCCTCGTTCCCCGCCTTTTCCTTGAGGATAATGCGTTTCCCGCAGATGACCACATAGAACATGTCGTCGGTCTCCTCGAGACGTTCGAGGATCTGAAATGACGGCGATTGATGGAACCGGGCCGGCATTCGTCCGTCGCACACATGGCAGTACAGGCAGTTGTCCCGATAGAACAGGGTGCTCGCGTCGAGCTCCTCCTCGTCGCCGTTGGTGAGGGTCAGCGTGATCGACTCGAAATTGCCAAATCCCTTGAAACGCACGCCGGTGACGAAGATCGGAACGTCCTCGACCGTGATCGGATAGGTGAAATCGGCGTAATGGATCACGTAGGTCCCGTCCGCGGTCCGCGCAATCGAGCGGTTGAAGAAATCGACGATCCGCCGGTTGGCGAACGGCTCGCCATTGTGGGTCCACCGTCCCTCACGGTCGATGCGTATCTCGTCGATCGCCTCGCCCGAGTCGATGAGCTCCTTGATAAAATCGGGAATCTCGGGGTATTCGTGTTCCATATCGCCCTCCTGCATGGCCCCATCGCCGGGGCCCGACGGCGTCACACCCGTATCATCGGGTCGGTGAGCTTCTGGTGTTCCTCGAGGGCGTACCGGTCGGTCATGCCCGCGATGTAATCGGCGATGGTGAGCGCGAGCCCGTCCGCGGGGACGCGCGCGAAATAATCGTCCGGGAGCGCGTTCGGGTGCTCGCGATACAGATTGAAGAGCTCGCGCACCACGCGCTGCGCCTTGATGGTCATGCGCACCACGCGGTAGTGCTGATACATGTTCTTTCGCAAAAACCGCTTCAGCTCGTCGCTCATCGCCGCGATCCCGGCGCTAAACCCCACCAGCTTGCGCGGCGCGCGCTTCACGTCATCGTAGGTCGCGACCCCGAGCTCGGCGATCGCCGCGAGCGTCGTCTGGATGAGATCGGTCACCAGGATATTGATGATCGAGCGGATCATCCGGTTCACGACGAGCTTCTCGTCCTTCACGTCCCCCGCATACGGCAGGCCCGCGGCCAGCCGCCACAGCCCCAGGTCGTCCAGGCTCGCCGGGTCGATGAGCCCGGAGGAGATGCCGTCGTCCAGGTCGTGATTGTTGTAGGCGATCTCGTCGGCGAAATCGATGATCTGCGCCTCGATCGAGGGCTGCTCCTCGGGGGCGTAGGTGGACACCTCCGGGTGGTCGTAATAACTCGAGTGCTTGATGATCCCCTCGCGCGTCTCCCAGGTTAGGTTGAGCCCGGAGAAACCGTGGTAGCGCTCCTCCAGCGTTTCGACGACGCGCAGGCTCTGGCGATTGTGCTCGAACCCGCCCGTGTCGCGCAACAGCTCATTGAGCTCGCGCTCCCCCGCATGGCCGAAGGGCGTGTGCCCCAGGTCGTGCGCGAGGGCGATGCTCTCGGTAAGGTCCTCGTTGAGGCGTAGGGCGCGCGCGATGGAACGCGAGATCTGCGCGACCTCGATGGTGTGGGTGAGGCGCGTCCGATAGTGGTCGCCCTCGTGGTTCACGAACACCTGCGTCTTGTACTCGAGCCGGCGGAAGGCCCGCGAGTGGATGATGCGGTCGCGGTCGCGCTGGAACTCGGTGCGATAGGGATGGGACTCCTCGGCGTGACGCCGGCCGCGCGTATGCTTCGATTTCGCCGCATAGGGCGCGAGGATGTCGTCTTCGCGGTCCTGCAGAAACTCGCGTCCGGCCGGGATCATCGCGCCAGGTCCCGCTCATAGGCCTGCATGGCCGCCTTGCGGTTCATGCGGACCTCCTCGTTCGTGGGGTCCTCCTCCACCGCGCGCGTGTATGCCTGCAGCGCCTTCTGGTACTGCCCCTTCTTGTGATAGCTCTTCCCGATATTCCCATACGCCTCGGCGATGAGCTTGCCGTCCCGGCTGGACTTGATGGCCATGTAAAAGGAATCGATCGCCTTGTCGTACATCTCCTTCTTGAAGTACACCGTCCCCATCGAGACCAGCGCCTCCGGGTCCCCGGGCTTGAGCAGCAGCGCCCGCTGCACGTAGTTAAGCCCCTGCTCCAGTCCCTTCTCGTCCGTGGCCGAGCGCGAGGTGAGCACCCCGATGTTAATGTAGGCCTTCTGCGCGAGCTCGTTCTTGTCGTTGATCTCGATCACGCGCTTGAACTGCTCGAGGGCGTATTCGTTCTGCCCCTTCTTGTGATAGATGGTCCCCAGCGTGAAGTGCCCCTCCTGCTGTCCGGGGAAGCGGCGCAATATCTTCTGGAACTCGTCCATCGCGTGCTCCATGTGCCCCGTCTCGTAGTAGTAATCGGCCAGCGCCAACAGCGGCGCGGGGTTCGACGGGTTCAGGTCGGCCGCCTTGCGCCAGGTCTCGATGGCCAGCTCCGGCTTGTTCATGTGCTTGTAGGCGATCCCGAGATTGTACAGCGCCGCGTCGTCCTTGGGGTTGATGGTGAGGGCCTTCAGGTAGGCGTCGACCGCCTCGCTGTGGCGCGCGGCATCGTCGAGGATGTTTCCCATGTTGAGATAGGCGACCCGCGCATTCTCCGTTGCCGGCTCGATCTGCGTGATGCGTCGATAGGCCTCATAGGCCGACTCCAGGTCGCCCTTCTCGTAATAGAGCTCGGCGATGCGCGAGAGCACGCGCACGTTGCGGCGGTTGATCGCGTAGAGCCGCTCGAAGGCCGCGATCCCGCGCTCGTACTGCTTGAGCGACGAGTACGCCTCGCCGATGTTCTCCAGGACCGCCGCGTCGGACTTGCCGAGGTCCTCGGCCTTCTGGAACTCCTCGAGCGCCTCCTGGCTCTTTTGCTGCTGGAGCAGCACCACGCCCAGGTTGTATCGGTCTACGGCGTCACGGGGGTTGATGGCGACGGCCAGCCGCAAATATTTCTCCGCCTCGGGAAGGTCGCGCTGCTGGCTGTAGAGCACTCCGAGCTTCGCATACGCCAGGTGCGCCACCTCGCCGATACGGTCGGCGTTCCCCGCGCGCTTGAGGTACTCCATCGCGGAGACCAGGTCGCCCAGCTTCAGGAGGGTGATCCCCATGTTGTAGAGCGCCTGCGGCTTGCCCGCATCGGTCTTCAGGACCGAATCGTACATGTCGCGCGCCTCTTTGAACTTGCCCTGCTCGAAAAGGATATTTCCCTGGAGGATCTTGTTGTCGACATTGTCGGGGTTGAAGGAGAGCCCCGTGCGGATGGCCTCCTCGGCCTTCTCGAATTCCTTCTTGTGGCGATAGGCCAGAGCGAGATTGCGGTAGATGATGGGATTTCGCTTGTCGTAGCGCAGCGCCCGGTTGTACATCTCGATCGCCTTGTCGAACTCGCCGCGGTCGTCATGAATGATGCCGATATAGGTGAGCGCGATCGCCTTGTCCCGCTCGCTCGCGCCCGATTCCACGACCGCGGTGAACTCCGAGATCGCATCGGCAAGGTAGCCGCGCAGATAGCTCTCGCGGCCGCGCGCGATGCCGGGATTGTCGGTCTTTTCTTCCGGCAGGACCTTCTTTTCGCCGTCCGTGTACACCGAATCGCGCCCATCGCGGCGCAGCTCGGCGGATTGCCCGGAATCGGGCGCGCCCCGGCGCTGGACAACGGTGGTCACCACGAGGACGGTCGCCGCGATGGCGGCGACGATGCCGAGGGATGCGACCGCGGGCCAGAAGAAGCGGCTGGCGCGCAGCTCGGCGAACATGTTCCGCCCGCCCCCGGCGGCGCTAATTCGATTTCGCCCGACGCGCTCGTCCCGGGGCCCCTCGGAGTCGTCGGGCGCGAGCACGAACCTATTGCGTTTCACCGGATCCACCTCCCGGTTCGCGAGCATCGGCACGCTCGCTTTTCTTGATGGCGTCCAGAATGCCGTTCACGAACTGGCCCGAGTTGTTCCCCCCGTAGGCCTTGGCGAGCTCGATCCCCTCGTTTATGGTCACGGCCAGCGGGATGTCCGGAATGAACAGCATCGCGTATATCGATATGCGCAGGATGGACTTGTCCACGGCGCTGATTCGCTCGAACTTCCAGTTCTTCGAATGCTTCCGGATGAGCCCGTCGATATACTCGCGCCGCTCGATCGAGCCCTCGATGAGCCGTATGGCGAAGGCGCGGATGTCCGCCGTCACGTCGCGGTCCACCCAGTCCAGCGTGGACAGCGCATCGGCGGCGCGCTCCACGGTCTCGTGCATGTAGAGCGCCTGCATGGCGAACTCGCGCGCTTTCCGTCGGTGCCCCATCAGCCGATCCGGCGAAAGACCTGCGCCATCTCGATCGCCGAGAGCGCCGCGTCGAAGCCCTTGTTGCCCGACTTGGTCCCGGCGCGCTCGATCGCCTGCTCGATGCTGTCGGTGGTGAGCACGCCGAAGATGACCGGCACCTTCGCCTGCAGGCTGATCTGCGCGACGCCCTTGGAGACCTCGGCGGCGACATAGTCGAAATGCGGCGTCGAGCCGCGAATCACCGCGCCCAGACAAATCACGGCATCGTAGGCGCCGGACTCGGCCAGGCGCTTTGTGACCGGCGGGATCTCGAAGGACCCCGGGACCCAGACCACGGTGATGTCGTCGTCATTGGCGTTGTTGCGCACCAGGCAATCGACCGCGCCGCCCAGGAGCTTGGCGGTGATAAACTCGTTGAACCGCGATACGACGATGGCGACCTTGAGCTCGGTCGCGTCGATCTTCCCTTCTATCTTATTCATGAACCAGTATCTCCTTTCTGGTCCCGCGCTCGGCACACGGGACCGATTCACGCGAAACATCAACCGCGTGAGACGAACCGTCAAGCAGAATAATCCCCTACCACCCCGCCGCGGCCATGACCATGAACACCTGCTCGAACGGCTCCTCGTTCCCTGGATAGTATTTTTTCCCGATGCCATGCGTTATCCATATGGGCAACCCGCCGATCGTAATAAACCGGAAACCGTATCCGCTGCCGAAGATGTCCTGCCGCGCGGGCGAGTAGACGTGCGCGTAATCGAGGAACAGGCTCATCCGCAGCCATTTGAAAATATCGAAGCTGTAGCGGGTATTCACGAGCCCGAAGGCGTTCACCCGGAACGAGTCCACCGGGAAGCCGTGGACCACATCGAGCTTGGCGTTGTCGATGGTCCCGCCGAAGCGCGGGCGGGACAGGAAGTCCGTGCGGTCTCCGCCCTTGTAGCGCCCGGTGATCACGATGTTCTGCGAATCGCCGATCAGGATCCCCCCGGTCGCCGTGACCGAGTAGATGATGAACTCCTTCGCCTCGCGCCCCATCTCGTAGGCCGGCGGCTGCCCCCATTTCTCCCACTGGCTGCGCACCCCGTACCCGATCCAGGACTGAAGCCCGAACCCCTTGGTGATCTGGTCTATGCCGGTCTCGGTGAGCCAGTCGATATTGAAATCGAGCCGCGGGAAGATGTTCACGTGATTGTGCGGCATGATGAAATCGTCCGGCACGTCGCGCTTGACGAAGAAGTACTGGCGCGAATCGAGCGTGAACGCGGCCGAGAGCTTGTGCGGAAAATTATACCGCATCGATACGATCTCGGAGACGTAGTTCGTGTAGAAGCGCAACTCCTCCTCGTACTTGTTCCCGATGAAGCCCAGGTTGGTGCCGCTGGCGTGGACGAACGACCCGATGATGGTCTCGGAGAGATCGGTCTTTTCGAAGGGGAACCCCTTCTGCTTGAACTGACCGGTGACCTTGTATCCGACCCACGTGAAATTGAAATCGGAAATGGTGCCGAATATGTTCTTGTGATTTGTCATGAAGATGGGCGCGAGCACCGCGGCCTTGGTGTTGGGAAGCGGGATCTCGCCCACCAGGACGATGATGTTGTTGATATCGTCGGTCGCGCCGCGTTTGATCGACGAGAGATCGGCGTCGTCGCGGACGTCGGAGAACGCTCGCGGATCCGGCTCGCGATCGCCGCGCTTGAACCAGGTCCGATCCGCCAGGTCCGGAAACAGCCCGCCCGGTCGCGGCCGCACCTCCAGGTCTTCGTGCGGATTGTACACCGGGGCGTTCCCGCCCTCCTGCGATACGGCGGCGATTCCGGCGAGGAGCACAGCGCACACGCACGCGAGGGGCGCCACGACGCGGACGGACGCGATGCCGCGCCCGCGCCGCCCCGGGACCGCATGGGCCATCAGTCGCTTCAACCGCTGGAACAATAGCATACCCTTACACAGGCGGATCGGGAGATTAGAGCAGCTTACGTAACCTGTCGGCAATGACCTTCAGAATGTTGATAGCGATAACGGGATTGTCCTTGAGTGTCAACAGAAAATCCCTGCGACTGACCGACAACAGCCGCGCGGGCGTGACGGTGCGCACCGAGGCGACGCGGGGTTCGCGATCGATGATCGCCAGCTCGCCGATGCAGCTCCCCCGCCCCAGCGTCGCGACCACCTTCTCGGCCGTAAACACCTCCACCTCGCCGTCGATGACGATGAACAGGTCGTCGCCGTCGTCGCCCTCGGTGATGAAGGCGCTTCCGCGCGGAAGCTCGATCTCGCGGGCGATGGCCGCCAGACGCATGAGCTCCTCCACGTGCAGCTCGGCGAACAGACTGCTGTCGTTGAGGAAGATGATCTTCTCCATGATGGTAAGCATGGCGGCAACCTCCGGGTCTGATTCAATCGCGGCGCTGTGCGGATCATCCAAGAGCGCCGTGCGGCACACCTGCAGTAGCGACGAGCTGCGCGGCAGAAAGGACGAGCAGCGCAGGATCGCGCTCAACAGCTCCGTATCGAAGAGCGAGCGCTCCAGCACAACGACCTCGGAGAGGTCCCGCTCGTCCTCGAAGATGAACAGCGCCTGTCGGGTGTGACGCCCATAGGCCTCGAGGAATTCGAGGATGTAACTGTTGAGCGAACGGTCCATGACGAAGAGGCTCGCGTCGTACGCCTCGTCGATATGGGTGCCGCTGAGGATCGAGATCGCCTTGAGGATCAACCGCTTCTGCAATGCGATCTCGCTCGCGAGCGCGATCTCGACGAATGAGGCGATCGGCACGCCCCGGACCGCGCGATCGGCGTGCGTTCGGACCGAGTTCTTCACCTCGAGCGCCTCGAGGATCTGTATCATCACATAGCTTATATACTCGTACATTTCCCCCTCGGGCTTGTATCCCAGGGCGATAAGACAGGCGAGACAGTTGGACTTGCATTCGTAGCTGCGCTCCTCGAAGAGCATTGCGACGGCGGCGCGATAGGCCTCGTCCGATTTCGCGAACACCCGCTCGAGCTCGTCCGGCCGGAACTCGATCTCGCCCGTCAGCAGCGCGAGCCGGTCCTCAAGCTCCAATCGTTCGGCGAGGGTGCAGAAATTAATGATGTCTTCACGCGACCCGTTCAGAAGAACGCGGAAGACCGCATTCGCATCGTCCGGAGAAAGCGAATCGGCATGCGGAATGACGGCCCGCGCCAGCACCAGGCTTCCGGTCGCCACGGCAATGCGCACCAGCGTTTCCAGATAGAGCCCCGGCGGAAGCGCCGCGACAAAGAGGCGCAGATCGGTATCGCGCGCAGTGCCGTTTTCGACGCCGGCGGCGAGCTCCCGGAGACGGCGGGCGGCGAAGCCGTCCGGATCGGCCCCCGAGGCCGTTCCCAATGCGCGAACGGCGTCGCGCTCAATCGGACCGGCATCGGGATGATACGCGGCGAGAAAGGGCGTCCGCTCGCCGTATGGATACGTGCGCACGAGCTCGAGCGCCGCCGCTCGAACCGATTGCTCCGGATCCGCGACGGCGCGCATTAAAATCGTTCGTCGCTCCTCGGGGCTGCCCGTTGCGGCCAATCGCACGAGCGCCAGTCGGGTCGGCGTTTGCAGACGCGCGAAATGGGGCTCGATGAGACGCATCGCCTCGAAGGACCGGTGCGTGCGCACAATACCCTCGAGCGCGCCGAGATGGCGCTCCACCCGTCCGCCGCGCGCGACGAATCGAACAAAATCGCGATAGTCCGCCTCCGGGGCGTCATCGGCCTGGATGCCGTGCTCGATGCGGTCGCGCAGCGCGCGCACATACGCCCGGTTCTGCAGAAGCGTAAAGCCCACATACGCCAGACCGATTGCGATGGCGATCGCCGAAACGATCGCCGGCTCGAACCGAGAGAACACCAGCATGATGGCCCCACCTCCCGCGATCATCCCCAGCGGCGATATGATACCGCCGATGAACGACTTCACCGCGGTGAGCCGCTCGGCGGGGGCGGCCGCCATAATCACGTTGAACACCGGGGCGCGCACCAGCACGCTGAGGTGCTTTCGATAAAACCGCAGGAGCACGCCGGCCACGAGCGTCGGGAACGAGAGCGCGAGGACGATGCTCCCGATGAACGAGAGCGGGTAGAGCACATTCGATTTTTTGACCCCGATGGCCGTAATAAGCCGCGACACCACGAGCATCTGGAGCAGCAGCGTGGCCCCGTCCGCGAGAACGGTATAGGCGCTCAGGAAAGCGGCGAGATCACGCTTGCTCGTAAAGGCGGCGTTAAAAATGCTGGCGAAGTAGTATTCCGACACCTGGTTGGCGACCGACATCACGAACACCGCAAGCGCCGAGTACAGAAAGATCGGCGATGAATAGGTCGCCGCGAGCTTGTCGGCCAGGAGCCCCATGAGCCCGCGTCCGCCCAGGAGATCGTCATCGGAGCGCGACGCCGGCGGGAGAATGCCCGCGTTTTTCTTGCGAAGCAGGGCGAGCGGCCCCACCAGCAGAAATCCGTTTATCGCCCACCAGAGCAGCCCGACGGTCTCGATATCCTGGGAAAAGCGCCAGAAGATGAGCAGGCTCGACACGATCCCGCCCATTTTTCCGCCGGCCATCACGAAGGGCAGGATCCGCTTCGCGCTGCGCACATTGCAGAACTGCGTCGCATAATTGAAAAAATGAATATCGAGAAAGAATGTGAACAGGTAGTTTCCCAGATACAGATAGAATGGCACCCAGGAATACTCATACAGCGGCGCATGGGCCCCGGCGACGATGAGCGACGAGAACAGGAGGATCAGCGCCAGATATCCCTTTCGGAGCGAAAAGCGGGTAACGATATTAGTGTAGACCACCCCGCCTACGATCAGGGCGATGCCATTGAAAATGAAAAACCGGGACAATCCGGCCGCCCCGTATGCCTTCAGGAAGAGCGTTTCAGTGATGATTTGCCCGATGGCATAGAAGGACCCCGAGAGGAGATACAACGCGAAAAGCGGAAGGGCAAAGCGCAGCTCATCACGCTGGATAGAAAAGACCTTCCATAACGTCCGCTCAAGCCTCATGGGTGCCGGTTCCCGCCTGGATATAAACGCATGCGACGCTGTATGTCGCAAATCGTTTATATGCAATCACATTTTCTGCACCATGTACGCGCCACCGCCTTCTTCAGGCGGAGCGATAACAAATTTTATTGACTTTTCCCAGGCGTCAGTCGTAATTCAAATATACGGCATGCGCGCTTGTTTCGGCTTGATAGATGCAGCGCGGGAGCCAACTTGAGATTTGGGAATGCTATAATATGAATAAAACCACACGAACATCCATAAACATTACCCCGGCGGTCAGGAAAAAGATCGTCGAGATAATCGACGAGCGAATTCGTGATGTTCATGTGACGCGCGAGGATTTCTCGGAGCTCAAATCAATCGTGCAAGATCTCGCCACCGCGCAAAAACGGACCGAATCGCGCATTGAAGAGCTCGCAAGCGCCCAACAACGGACCGAATCGCGCCTCGAGGAGCTCGCCATCGCCCAGAAACGAACCGAGCATACCATTGAGCGCGGCTTCAAAGATCTCAGGGACAGCATCTCCGCATTGGGGAGCCGCTGGGGAATCATGGCCGAGGATACGTTCCGAAATGCCATAACCGGGCTATTGGAAGGGACCGGGTATTCCGTTTCGCGGGGAACCTATGGGGACCGCGAGGTTGATATTGTCGTAAAGAACGGGGAGCACCTGCTCTTCGAGATAACCTCGAGCATGAAAAAAAGCGACATCGCCCGCTATGTGCGATCGGCCGATGATTACCAGGATCGCACCGGCATCTCACCGCGCATCATGGTGGCGGCAATATACATCCCGCCCACGGTCATGCGCGAGATCGCGGACGCCCCGCGCACGATAGAAATCTTTTCGATCGAGGAGTGAGCCGGCGCGATTTCGATATGCCGTCCCTCTATCGGCGCGCCGGGAAGCGTCCGATCGCATCAACGACCGAATCAACATTAATGTCGTTCATGCACCGGAAGTGCCGCTTGGGACAGGCCCGAAGCCCTTTGGTAGTGCAGGGTCGGCAGGATAGATCCACCTGCATGACCGTCCCCGCGGTCTCGTAGGGAAAAAATCCAAGCTCCTCAACCGTTGAGCCGAAGATCGCAATGACCGGAATGCGCACCGCGCCGCCAATATGCATGAGGCCGGTGTCATTCGTCACCAGACAGTCCGATGCCGCAAGGGCAAGCGCGCTCTGCATGAGGGTCGTCGCACCGGCGAGCATCACCGCACCCGGCCCGATGGCGCGGACAATCGGCTCCGCGCGCGCCGTATCGCCCGGCCCGCCATGAACCAGGACAATCGCCCCGCGCTCCGAAACCAACCGGCGGCCGAGCTCGACAAACCGGTCATCGCCCCACTCCTTGGTGCGCCAGGTCGCGAAGGGCATAAGCGAAATCACGGGTCCGGGCGCGCCCGTGGCGACGATCTCCCGGCGTATCGGGGTCACCGCGGCGCGGTCCATCGCTGCGATCGCGAAGCGGAAGCCAAGCAGCGCCTCGAGCACCCGGGCCGACGCGATCAGCGACTCGTAACGGTCCCATATCTCCGCGGGCGCGCCTGTTGGCGTGACGCCGAGCGCGCGGGCGACATGAAAGTAGCGGTGCACGATTGAAAGCGGTTCGCGATAGAGGTTCATTTTCACAGACACCAGAAGCGCCCGCTTGACATAGCGTTTGTCGAGCGTTCGCTTTTCGCGCGCACGGACGAAACGCCGATACACCGCGCTGCGCGTGCTGCGGTGTAGATCGACCACGAGGTCGTATCCGTTGCGCGATATCGCGCGCGCCCCCGCGACGTTCTCCGCCAGCGACGCCCGGCGCGGAATGGCGATCAGCTGGTTGATATGCGGGTTGTGCTCCAGGAGGACCCGGTAGTCCGCGAGGGTCAGGTAGTCGATTACGGCTTCCGGATGACGTTCCGTGATGGCCGCCACGAGCGGCGTGGTGAGGACGATATCGCCGATGGAGCTGAACCGGATGATCAGAACGCGCATGCCGATGGTTACGGTTCGGACTGATAGTAGCGGTTTTCCGACCCGTTGCCCAGATCGGGCCGCAGGCTCCTCGCCTGATGCAAATAGACGTGGACCATCTCCTCCTGCCGCTTGTCGGAATTCACATGCAATAGCACGCGGATGCACGAGGACAGGCTCCCCGGGACCCCGATCTCGCGCGTGCAAAACAGCGGCGTATAGATCCATCCCAGACGGCGCGCGGCGACCGCGGGAAACTCGGCGCTTACGTCGTCCGTGACCGAAAAGATCGCCGACGCCACGTCCTCGAGCTCGACGCCGTTAAGCGCGACCAGCCGCTCCAGCAGTTCCGTCGTGCGCGTGAGAATGTCCTCGCGCGTATTGGCATCGACCGTGGTTGCGCCCCGTATCCCTCGTACCGCCATGTCTACCCCTTGTCGTCGTATTGAACAATCGCCCTTCGTCATCGCGCGCGATGCGCGCCGCGCGTCGCCGGATCAAACTTCCACCCGAATCAATCCCGCGCTCATTCGCCCTGCACGATATCCGCGCCGATGCCGCACATGAGCTCCCGAAAGTCCGGGAAGGTCACGACGACCGCCTCGGCGGTGTCGATGACCGTCGTCCCCTCCGCAGCGCCCGCCGCCACGGCGAGCGCCATCACCACGCGATGATCGCCGTGGCCGTGCACCTCCGCACCGCGCAATCGGCTCCGCCGGACGATGAGCCCATCCGGGAGCTCCTCGATATCGGCGCCCATGCTCCGCAGCTCGCGGCACATCACCGCGATGCGGTCGGTCTCCTTGAGACGCGCCTGCGGGACGTTCACTAATCGCGTCTCCCCGCTCGCGAAACAACCGGCCACCGCGAGCGCGGGCAGCGAATCGGGCATGGCGTTCAGATCGAACACGCCCCCCGCGAGCACCCCCGGAGCAATGGAGATGGAACGCTCCGCAACCTCGATCACGGCCCCCATCGCTCGCAACACCGACACGACCTCCTTGTCCCCCTGTGTATCGGAGAAATCGAGGCCGGTGAGCGTCACGCCCGTTCCCGCGATGGCCGCGGCCACGAGGAAAAACGTCGCCGAGGAGAAATCCGCCGGCACATATTCACGAAACGCGGAATACCGCTGCCCACCCGGCACCGTGATGCGCGCGAGATTTTCGTCCCGGTACCGTATCCCCAGGCGATCGAGCCAACCGAGGGTCATTCGGACATACGGGACCTCGTACAGGAGGGGGATGTTGATAATAGTTTCGGCCGAAACCAGCGGCGCGGCGACAAGGAGCGCCGTCAGGTATTGAGAGGTCACCGCCTCGATGGACGTTTCCCCGCCGCGGAGCGGCCCGCCGATCACGACGGGCGGTTTGCCGTTTGACCGCGTCGATACCGCACTCCCGCCCAGATCGCCGATGGCCCGCAGGAGGGCGTCGGCCGGCCGGTTACGGATCTGGGCGTCGCCCGTGAACACCGTGTGCCCCGTGCAGAGGGCCGCCACCGCAAGCCCGATATAGAGCGTGGTCCCGGAGTTACCCACGTCGATGACGTTGTCCGGAATCGCCGGAGCGCCGCCCATCCCCGTCACGGTCCACGCGCCCCCGGCGTCCAACACCTCCGCGCCGAAGGCGCGGATCATGTCCACGCATGAACGCGTGTCGGACGAGGACAGCGGCGCCTCGATGACCGAGGTCCCCTCGGCGAGGAGCGCGAAGACGAGCGCGCGGATCGTATGCGACTTCGACCCGGGGATGGCGACCGTTCCGGACAGTGTTGATGGATTGACGATATAGTTCACGGTGTTCGTGCGCGCGGGTGTTACCCGCATAACGTTGCGCGCAGAATCACCGTCGGGAGGGATTTGTCAATAGTTATTTACGAAGGAGTTTGCCGCCGCCGTTGAAACGCCATGTCCCGTTGTCGCGGACCCAGGTGTCGTCCCAGTGTTCCACCACGCCCTCGCTGAACTCCAGCCGCATCCTGACGATCGCGGTGCCGTTCTTGATGTCCATTCCATCAATCCGGTACTGCCTGATCTGATTGCCCTCCTCGCTGAAGAGGGCATTGAAATTCCGTACATAGTTGTCCTCGGGATGGCCCTGCCGATAGGCGGGCGCGCACAGCAGATATGATTTCTCGTACTCGCCCGTTTTAATCAGCTCCCAATACGCCTCGACGCTCTTTTTCAGTTCGTCCTTGCTTCCGCAGGCTCCGAGAACGCAACTAGCAATAATTAGAAAAGCGAGTATTCTTCCGTGCATCATGACGCCCCTCCGCGCAAAAAAGACACTTCTGGGGTCTGTATCGGCATTCGAAGGAGCGTCGCCCCAATCTTTTTTACTCCTCGCCCGCGGTGATCGCTCCGCGCTCCCCGATGGGAAGCTCCTGGACCTTTTTGAGCTTGCTCTCGATGGTGCGCGTCTTGCGCGTGGCGTCCACGATGGTATCGCTGGCCTCCTGGAGCTTCTTGTGCGTTTTGTCTAACATGTCGCCAAACCGGCCAAACTCGGTCTTGACCACGCCAAGGAGCTTCCATACCTCGCTGGAACGCTTTTCGATGGCGAGCGTCCGGAAGCCCATCTGGAGGCTGTTCAGCAGCGCCGTGAGCGTCGTGGGTCCCGCCGCGACCACACGATACTCCCGCTGCAGGGAATCGGCCAGGCCCGGGCGACGGATCACCTCGGCGTACAACCCCTCCGTGGGAAGATACATGATGGCGAAATCCGTCGTCTGCGGCGGATCGATGTACTTCTCGCGAATCGCCTTCGCTTCCAGTTTGATCCGCCCCTCGAGGCGCTTCGCCGCCTCCTCGGCCATGGCCGGGTTCGCGCGCTCCTGGGCGTCGACGAGACGCTGATAGTCCTCCTGCGGGAATTTCGCGTCGATGGGCAGCCACACCACGTCCCGCGCCGACTCCCCCCGCCCCGGCAGCTTGATGGCGAACTCCACGCGCTCCTGGCTTCGCTCCTTGATGGCGACGTTCTTCTCGTACTGCTCGGCGGTGAGCACCTGCTCGAGCAGGTTCCCCAGCTGGATCTCGCCCCATACCCCGCGCGACTTCACGTTGGTGAGCACCTTTTTCAGATCACCCACGTCGGAGGCCAGTCCCTGCATCTCCCCCAACCCCTTGTGCACCATCTCGAGGCGCTCGCTGACGAGTTTGAACGATTCGCCCAGCCGCTTTTCGAGCGTCGTTTGCAGTTTCTCGTCAACCGTATCGCGCATCTGGTCGAGCTTGCGGCTGTTCTCCTCCTGCAGCGAACGCACGCGGACCTCGATGGTGTCGCGCATCGTGTCGAGCTTCTGCTCGTTGAGCCGCATGAGGTCCGCGAGCTGCTTCGAAAAAAGCTCGAGCTGGCCCTTCTGCTGTCCGGCGATCTCGACGATACGGCGCGCGATGGCGTCGGAGAACCCGGCGAATGTCCGGCTCAGCTCCTCGCGCGCGTCCTTCGCCGATCCGGCGGACTCGGCACGGTAGCGCGCGATCTCCTCCCGCATCGCCGTCTCGGTCGACTTGAGGAGCTTTTCGAAGTATTCCAATGATGTCCGCATCTGCACCAATGCGGCGTCGCTGTTCGAACGCGCGGCCTTCCAGGAGAGCGCCAGGTTGGCGATCAGCAGTACCGCAATGCATATGAGCGCGATTTCCAAGAACATATCTCACCTCGTTGAAAACGGCATGTGGGAAGGAATGCGGCGACGGCCCGGCATCGCAACCGTTTCGAAGGAGCGATCGCCGCCCTCCGAAGGGTTTGGCGCGGGCGGGGAACCCGCCCGCGGATCATACTCGCTAAAATGGAAAAAGCCGGGAGCGCGCCCGAAACGGCACCACCCCCGGCCTCGATGTGGAGGAATACGCTCGTACGTCCTGGGACTACTTGAGCATACCCAGCAAGAACACCATCACGAACAGCGCAACAGTCTCGATAATACCGACAACCATGATGTAGTTACCGAACCCCTTGCCCGTTTCCGCCAGTGCGTCGGAACCGCTTGCGCCCGCCTTTCCCTGGTAAAAGGCCGATGCGCCAATCGCCAATCCCCCGAACACACCCACTCCCAGCTTTATCAATGGATCCGTATTCTGGGCCGCGGCGATCGCGTTCATCAGGATCATGCCGTAAATCGTCTGCGACAGCGGAGCGCCGACAAACGCGACAAGGAGGAAGGGGACCGGCCTGTTCTGGACCAAGCATTTCTTCCACGCGCCGATGGCTGCCATACCGCCCACGCCAGCCCCTGCGGCCGAACCGCACGCCGACAGACCCAATACTGCCCCAATTGCTATTTGACCGATCGATGCATCCATTTTCCGTATCTCCTTATTTCGTTATATACTATTAGAATCGCTGGAATTCCTTTTAAAAGGCCTGTACTCGACTCCGGTCCATTCCATGCCGAGATGGCCGGAGAATTCGAGCATATTCAATCGCACTCCGTGTACGACCAGAGACATGCAGCTGAGAATGATATTCAGCGCGTGCCCGAAGAACAAAACGACAACGCCAAGCACGATCAGCAGGACATTGCCGGAGGTAAGGCTCCCGGTCGCCATACCATTGAAGCTCTTCGCGACCTCCAGCGACGCAAGCCCCACTGCGAACAGGCGCACGTACGATACGATGTCCGAGAAGAAACCGACGCTGCCCAGGAGCACCATGAGAATGTTCGAAAACCCCTTGATCATGCCAGCGAAGAATTTACCCTCTTGTTCAGCGAATACCAAGATAAACAGCAACCCGCCACCGACCATGTATATTGCGACTGGATTGAGTTCCATTTTAAGCACGAGCATTCTCACCAGGAAATAGAGACCCCAGAGAAGCGAAAGTCGACCGACCTCTGCGTATGCTTTTAGCGACGGGAACTGCCGTATAAAGCACATGACATGCGCGATCGTCAAATGCACGCAGCCGATGAGGAAGCACACGTGCATCACGAATACATCGGTCTGACCTTTCGCCATCGACGCGAAACTCGCGATCTCCGGCACCACCATCCAGGAAAAGGCGCTGTGACGGGCGACCGCCTCCGCTCCGAACCACGTCCCCGTGATCGCGCCCCATATGATGGTCGCGATACTGGTTATGAATAACAGCAGGAAGGGTTCGAAGGGCGCCTTGCGGAAGACGATGCGGCCGACGATCGTAAAAAGGAGAAACAATAGCCCGTAGGCGGCATCACCGATAATCATGGCCCAAAAAATCGTGAAAAATAAAAGGAACCAAATGCTAATGTCGAACTCTTTATAGCCAGGAATGGTCCCGAGAAGACTGAAGACGGGATTGATGGCCCTGATCCACCAGGGATTCTCCACCAAAGTGGGAACGACCTCTCCGTCGGCGGGATCGGCGATGATAAGCCCCCAGCCGTGCTTCGCGGCAGCCGCACTCAGCGCATCCGCCTTCTTCACGGGAATAAAACCCGTGATATAGGCGATCGGGCCGTCCTTCTTCATGCTGGTGACGGCAGCATCGAAGCCCAGGAGCTCGTCCACCTGCGCAAGCGCCCTCTGCAGCATGGGCTTATTGGCGTAGTGCGAGTGCACCTCGGCGGCATGCCGATCTGCCTCCGCAGTCTTTATATCGATGAGTCCTGGTATCTCCGACAGCCGGTCCTGGGGAAGGTGGGTCTCCTCAAAGGGGAAGGCCACCGACGCGTCACGGATCACCGCGGCGATTCGGTACCCGGTCTTCGATTCCGATATAATAAATGGCTGGATGCCCGCCGGCATCTCGGAAAGCTGCGCCTTGCTGATCTCGCAGAGTCGGATATCAACGCCCTTCTCTTTGAGGGCTGCAATGTCGCGCGGGTCAAAATCGCCCCATGCGGAAAGCCGGTCGATCTCGCGGCGGTAGAGGGCGATCTCCTCGTGACAACAAAACTCGCGTTGGCTGGCTGCGTCGACCTCCTTCGCGATCGCAAGCGCCGCGTCGAGGTCAACCGGACCGTCGACCGGAGCAGGCGCCTTCCCGTCACGGTCGGGCAGCGCGCCGATCGCGCGTTCGAGAAGGTCCTTCTTGCCCAGCAGGTCGTGAAAGCGTTCGCCCTGTTCCGGCTGCAAATCGAGGTGCATCACGCCCACATCGCGCAGCGCTTCGAGGGAGGCCTCGCGCTGGGAATCCAGCACGACCAGCGACACTTTTTTCATGCTAACGATCATGGCTTACGCTCGCACAAGTTTATTTTTCGATATCTTGCCGCGCACAACGGCGGCCGTCTGCTGGTCGCCCATGAATATGCGGATAACCCTGATGTTTTCCCTCGCCTCGGGGATCTTCACCTTCTCGAACAGGTTCACGCGCTGGGAGGTTATCCGGAGCTCGTACTTGAGAAGTTCGATCTGCTCCTCGAGGATTTTCAGCTCGGCGACGAGGGCGAAGATGCTCTTGATCTCTTCGATCGCGCGGTCCACCCAGAGCGGAATCGCGAACAGGTCGTACGCCGCCTCTTCGAAGTTCACACCCCGGTAGATCGGAATGTCGATACCGGCGACATTGCCGATCTCGACGTTCACCGACTTGAGGGAGATGAGTGTCCCGATCCCCACATCCTCGCCGAAGACGTCGACCCATTCGGTTACGCGCGCCTCCAGCCGCTCCTTCTCGCGAAGCTTCTGATCGTGCTGCACCTCGACCTTCTGGATCTCCATCTGGAGCTGCTGCTTCTTCAAAACGAGCGTGGGCAGATAGCGGTTGAACCGCTTGAGGTTGTCCTTTTGCGTCTTAAGCTCGTTTTTGGTAAGCTTGATCCTAGCCATGAGTCACGGCCTCTTTCTTGGGCCAGAACTTGCTCGTGAGGTTCGTCCGCAGGCCGGTCTCGTCCGGATTGAAGCACGCCGCCAGGATCTCCCAGCCCTTGTCGAGGGCCCCTTCGAGAGGGATATTGACCGAAAGGTCCATGAGCTCGCTCTCGAAGAGCGTGCCGTATTTGAGCAGCTTCTCGTCCCAGTCGGACATCCGGAAGCCCATCGATTTCTTTTCCAGCGTTTCCTTATAGGAGGCATAGAGCTTGATCATGCCGTCCATCAGCGCGCGATGGTCGTCGCGCGTCTTGCCGTTCACCAGCTGCTTCAGTCGCGAGAGCGATCCGAAGGGCTCGATCCGTCCGTTCTTGAGATAGAACTGGCCCTCGGTGATGTAGCCGGTATTGTCGGGCACGGGGTGGGTCACGTCGTCGCCGGGCATGGTCGTAACCGCCAGGATGGTGATGGACCCAGCGCCGTCGAAGTCGACCGCCTTCTCGTAGCGCGACGCGAGCTGGCTGTAGAGGTCGCCCGGATACCCCCGATTGGAGGGGACCTGCTCCATGGTGATCGCGATCTCCTTCATGGCGTCCGAGAAGTTGGTCATGTCGGTGATCAGCACCAGCACGCGCTTGCCCTTGAGGGCGAACTTTTCCGCGACGGCCAGGCTGATGTCGGGCACCATGAGGCATTCCACGACCGGGTCGGCGGCCGTGTGCACGAAGAAAATGGAGCGGCTCATGGCGCCGCCGCTCTCAAGGCGTTCCTTAAAGAAGAGGTAGTCGTCGTATTTGAGTCCGCAGCCTCCCAGGACGATGAGGTCCACCTCGGCCTGGAGGGCGACCCGCGCCAGCAGCTCATTGTAGGGCTCGCCGGATATCGAGAAGATGGGAAGCTTCTGGGATTCGACCAGCGAGTTGAACAGGTCGATCATGGGAATACCCGTACGGATCATGTTCCGCGGGATAATGCGCTTGGCGGGGTTGACGGACGGGCCGCCAATCTCGATGAGGTTCTCGGTGAGCGCCGATCCATTGTCCCGCGGCGTTCCGCGACCGTTGAATATGCGCCCCATCAGGTCGTCGGAAAAGGAGACCATCATCGGTTGCGAGAGGAAGCGGACCTCGTCGCCGGTGGATATCCCGCGGCTCCCCGCGAAGACCTGCAGGGAAACCTTTCCGCCGTCGAGGAGGATCACCTCCGCCAGGGACTTTCCGTGGGCCGAGGTGATCTCCGCGAGCTCGCCGTACTTGATGCCGTCGGCCTGAACGGTGACGACATTGCCCGAAATCTCATCGATCCTGCTATATATCTTTCTCATGTAGGCCTCTCAAATGATGATATGCGCTCCACTATGGTGCATCGCGACCGGCGCCGAATCCGCGCCGCGTCAACCGAACATCTGCTTGAACTTCTCGGCGGCCTCCGCGGCCGACTCTTTTCGATGCTGATCGAGCATCGCCATGATCTCGCCCTCGATCTTCTTGAATTCGTCCGAATCCATCGGCGCGCCGTTCCAGTCGAGGAAGCGCTGCCGCATCTGATTGAAGAACGAGCGGGCGCTCTCCTTGTCGGACATGTCGAAGGTGGCAAGGATGATGGAGATGATTTTGTCGAAAACGTACTTTTGCCGATCGCCGGTGGTTGCGGCATCGACCTTGTCGAAGGCGTTCTGCTGCAGGAAGACCGAGTCGAAGAACTCGCCCTTGAGATAGACGATATAGTCGTCGAGGCTCGTGCCCTCCTCACCGACCACCTTCATCATCTGGCCGACCTCGTCGCTTACGAAGAGCGCCTGCCGAACGAAGCTCGTACGCTTTTTATCGATGATGCCCTGGTACTTGCTCCAGCTTTCGAGAGGATGGATCGCCGGATAGCGCCGCGCGTCGGAACGCTCGCGGGAGAGGCCGTGGAAGGCGCCCACGACCTTCAGGGTCGCCTGGGTGACCGGCTCCTCGAAGTTGCCGCCTGCGGGGCTCACCGTTCCGCCCACCGTCACGGAACCGATCTGGCCGCTCTTGAGGCGGACGATCCCGGCACGCTCGTAGAAGGTCGCGATCACGGACTCGAGGTAGGCCGGGAAGGCCTCCTCGCCGGGGATTTCCTCGAGACGACCGGACATCTCCCGCATGGCCTGCGCCCAGCGGGACGTCGAGTCGGCAAGGAGAAGGACGTGCAGCCCCATCTGGCGGTAGTATTCCGCCATGGTGACGGCGGTGTACACCGACGCCTCGCGAGCGGCGACCGGCATCGAGCTCGTATTACAGATGATGATGGTCCGCTCCATGAGCGACTTGCCGGTCCGCGGGTCGATGAGCTCCGGGAACTCACGGAGCGTTTCCACCACCTCGCCCGCGCGTTCGCCGCAGGCCGCGACGATCACGATGTCGATGTCCGCATAGCGGCTGGTGAGCTGCTGCAGCACGGTTTTTCCGGCGCCGAACGGGCCGGGGATGCAGTACGTGCCGCCGCGCGCGACCGGAAAGAGCGCGTCGATGATGCGGATCTGCGTGACGAGGGGATCGACCGGTTTAAGCCGCTCGGCGTACACGTCCACCGCGCGCTTGACCGGCCACTGGAACACCATGTTCACCGATATGGTGCGCCCCTTTTCGTCCTCGAGCTCGGCGATCCGGTCCTTGACCGCGTATTCACCGGGGGCGGCGATTGATTTCACCTTATACGTCCCATACTGATTGAACGGGACCATGATCCAATGTTCGAATATTCCTTCGGGGACCGACCCCAGCTTTTCGCCGCGGGTGACGGTGTCGCCCACTTTGGCCACCGGCGTGAATTTCCATTTCCGATTTGCTGGGATGGCGTCGAGATAGATACCGCGCTCTAGGAAAAAGCCGCACTGCTCGGCGAGCTGCGGCAGCGGATTCTGAAGACCGTCAAAAATCTGCCCCAGGAGGCCGGGTCCTAGCGAAACCGACAGGAGGTCCGAAGTGAACTCGACCTCATCGCCGACGCCGATGCCCTTCGTCATCTCGAACACCTGCATCTCGGCGCGCTTTCCGCGCACCCGGATGACCTCCGACTTGAGGCGCTTCTCCTTGAGCTTCACATAGGCGACCTCGTTCATGAGAACGTCGTTCTCGAACTCGACCCGCACCATGTTGCCATTTACGCCGACTACCTTCCCGATGTTTGACATCCGATTCCCCCTGGGCCTCTATGCTTCAACCACGTTCTTGAAGCTTGAATAATCTTCGTTAGAAATTTTTCCCACGATTTCGGAAAACACGCCCGCGCCGCGCTCCTTGTCGAATGAACGCTTTCGCCACAGGAGCTGGAGCTTGAGATAATAGACGACCAGCCTGTCGATATCGAAATAATGCCCCTGCTCGAGCTCCTCCAGATACGTCCAGCGCACCCAGTCCAAAAGGTCCTCGGCCGCGAGCGGCGATGCTTCCTCGAACGCCTCGCGCGCCGCCTTGTCCTCGACGTGGGGATCCGCGTTCTCCCGCACAAACTGCTCCGCGTCGATGCTCTTCTTTGCGGCCCGAAGCCGAGCGAGCTTGTTCCTGAGGTTCCGCTCCCAGTTCCGCCATCTGCCCAGCACGCCGCTCTCGCCCTCCTCGGGCTCCACATCGGCAAGATGGGTCTTGCGTATCATGGCCATGTCTTCGGGTGACACACCCGTCTCGCACGCGTCGAGAAAATACTCGAGTGCCGGCGGCTTCTCCATGTCGTACACCAGCGCGGGAAGCGATGCGACGACATAATAGTATTGCGCCATGCTATTTGGCCCCGCCGACCGATTTCTTAATGATGTCGGCCAGCACCGGATTAACGTGCTGGATGATGTTTTCGGCTATTCCTTCGTCGGTGAAGTCGTAGTAGGCGCTGCCGTCCTTTTCCGCGATGCGGAACCCCGCCTTGATGCCGGCATGCGGCTTGATGACGACACCCTTCTTCATCTCGGCAGCGAGCGCCGCCATGAGCCCGCCGGCCAGCTTCTCCCCGTCCTTTTCGGAGATGAGGACCGAGATGTCGTCCGTGCCCTTCTTGACCCACTCGCGAACGATCACCGGGACGATCTCCTTCACCACATCGCCGGAGAGGGATTCGGACACCTTGTTCTTTATGATAGCATCGAGCAGATCGGTGAGCGCCGCTTTTACGGAAAGGAGAAGATCGCGACTCGCCTGCTTGAGGGCTTCCTTCCCGTCATTCTCGAGCTGGACCGCCTGGCTCTTGGCGCGCGACACCATCTCATCGGATTCCTTCCTCGCGCGCGCGACGATATCCGCGGCCTGCTTCTCCGCGTCGGCGATGATCTGCCGGGACTTCGCTTCGGCCTCGCCAACGCCCTCCTGCTTTATCTTGTCTATGAGTTCTTTCAGCTGGATGTTCATGTTTCCCTCTTCCCGTGGCGTGATATGGTTGCGACCTTGAACCGGCGTGCCGGCACGCACCATCGACAAAAATAATTACTGTAAAAGAACCGCAGCAGCGTGATATTCAACTTTGAGGCCAATACTTGTGCAGCTGGGGAAATAATCAAGAAAATTTTCCGCGATGTATCGCAAAATAAAGCCTACAAACTGCATTCTTCGTATATATAATTCCATATTTCTCATGACGCGGGTGCCAGCGCCATAATGGCATGCGTCGAAGGGCGCGAGCGAAAACGATTCCCGTGAAATATTTTACTTGCATTTTTCATCATTACGCTCGAAGGTAGCATGCGACTGCGGGAACACGGAGTGCGGCTTCTGACATTCCGATACAACCCTGCGGGGCGCCGACCGACACGAAAACCTCTTGGCGGCGCACGTCAGCACATCGAAACGGCATTTTTATCTACGGGGGAACAGAACATGCAACGACTCATATCTGAAAAACTCGTCGGACTGATCGAGAAGAACAGCGCATCGATTCTTGAGAAGTGGGTTGAGCGTCTGCTTGCCGACGGCATCACGTCGTCATTCTCCAAGGGGCATGTCGAATATGTCTCCGACAAGGCAAAGGGACTGTTGCAAAATCTGGGGAAATGGCTGCATTACGACACCAACAAGGATGAGATTGAAAAGCGCTACACCGATGAAGCGAAGGACCTCTTTATAATGAAGATCCCGCTTCACGAAGCGACCCGGGCAATGGTCGTTTTGCGCCGGTTCGTATGGCTGTTCGTGGTCGATGAGACATCTTCGGATTCGGCGTTCGAGCTCAATCAACTCAAGGAGTTCAACGACCGACTGATCCTCTTTTTCGACCGCGCGCAGTATTACGTCATCCGATCGTATATGGCCGAGCTGAGCGCGACGCTCCAGCAGGCGTGCAAGGTCTCGGCGGACGACGCCGAAAAGCTGTTTTTCACCAAGTCGTTCTACAACAAGTAACCTCAATCGACGGCGACAATCCTATCGCGGCCGTTTCGCTTGCCGCGATAGAGCCGCTCGTCGGCGACCCGAATTAAATCATCGAACGCCGACCGCGCCGGATCGATATCAGCGAGGTCGGCGATACCGCATGTGAACGTAAACGATACCGCAATCGATCCATATCGATACTCATGAGCGGCGTTGGCGGCGCGCAACCGTTCAAGAACCTGGAGCGCGTCGTTGCGCGATGCGGCCGGCAGAACCACCAGGAACTCCTCCCCGCCATAGCGTATCGCGAGGTCGTACGTGCGAACGCATGTGCGCATGACGTGCGCGAATTCCTTCAGCACATAATCGCCGCACTGGTGTCCGTAGGTATCGTTGAGCCGCTTGAAGTGGTCGATGTCGACCATCGCGATCGCGAAATCGCTCAAACTCCGCTTGATCTTCCCGGACTCGTTCTTGATGAAATCGGAAAGGTAGCGTCGGTTATACAGTCCCGTGTGCGGATCGATGATGACATCATGCGCCAATCGCTGCCGCTCGGTCGATCGCTTGAGCGCCGAGCGTATTCGCGCGACGAGCTCGGCCTCATCGAACGGCTTCTTGATATAATCGTACCCGCCGAGCTCGAGCCCCGTTACGACGTCCGCGGGGTCGGTTCGCGCCGTGAGAAAGATCACCGGGATGTTGCGATACCGGTCGTCCCCGGCCAATTCGGCGGCGAGCTGAAAACCGTCGCGACCGGGAAGCATCACATCGAGCAGGAGAATGGACGGAACGGCATGGGCGATACGCTCCATCATCTCCGCGCCATCGACGGCCACCTCCACCTCGAAATCATCGAGCACGTTTCCCAGTAAATAACGGTTTCCCGGGTCGTCATCCACGACCAGCACCCGGGGTTTTGGCGCTATGCCCCCCTCCCGCGCACCCGGCTCCGTGACGCTCAACGGGCCCCTCCGTGTTGCTCACGCACCTTTCGCTTGAGCACGGCGTCGATGCGCTCGAGCAGAATCGTTCCGTCAATCGGCTTGACCAGGTAGTCATACGCTCCGGCGAGCATGCCGGTGACGATCTCCTTCTTGCTGGAGTGAGCGGTGAGAAAGATGACGGGAATGCCCCGATAGCGGTCGTCTTTCTGCAATTTCTGCGCAAGGATCAAACCGTCCTCGCGGGGCAGGCCGATATCCATGATGATAAGATCGGGAATGTGCGCTGAAAGCTTTTCCCACATCTGGCTTCCGTCCACGGCGAACTGGCATTCATATTCCTCCAGAAGCTGTTCGAGAACGAACCGGTTCGGATAGGCGTCTTCGACTATGAGAATTGAGTGTTTCACGTTGCTGACTCCGGTGCCTTCGCCAGGACACGCGATAGTGTCGCATGGAGCAGCGTGTTGTCAACCGGTTTTGTGATGCACTCGGTAAACCCGTGGGCCAGGATGCGCGCGATCTCATGCGCCATGGCGCGCGCCGTCACGGCGAGGATCGGCACCGTCGGCCCGCCCTTCGTCCCCGACCTGATCCGATCGAACACCTCGAAACCGTTCATTTCCGGCATCATGATATCAAGGAGCACGGCGTCCGGTCGCCGTGCGAAAAAGCGACCGACGCCCTCGCTGCCGTTGCTCGCCACTTCGATCTCGTACGCATCCTCGAGCATCAATCGCAGCGTGGCGCGCGCGCTGGCGTCATCATCGATGATGAGGATGTGCGGACGGTCCCGCACCGGCGCGCCGCCGCGGACCGGGGTTGCCGCCCCATCCGACGAGACGATGTGATCGCCGGGTCGCGACACGGGAATTCGAAATGAAACCGTCGTTCCCGCGCCGGGACTGCTTGCGATGGATATATCGCCCCCCATGAGATCCGAGTATCGCTTGCACAGGGCCAGCCCCAGACCGGTTCCCGCATAGCGTTTCGACGGCGAGATGTCCGCCTGCGTGAAGGGCTCGAAGGCATGCGGGAGAAAGCCCTCCTCTATGCCGATCCCCGTATCGGAGACCGAACACTCGAGGATGCCGTCGCGCACCGCTCCGGCGATGCGGATCTCGCCCGAATCGGTGTACTTCGCGGCGTTGCCGACCAGGTTCACGAGGATTTGCCGCACCTTGTCGGAATCGGCGATTATGTCGTCCGCGGCGCCGTCGATCGCGTTCACGACGCGAACCGGTTTGTCCGCTACAAGCGTTCTCGTCAGGGCCACGATCTCATCGACAAGCCCCTGCAGCGAAAAAACGACCGGACGCACGACCGCCTTCCCCGCTTCGACCTTCGAGAGGTCCAGCAGATCGTCTATTATGGCAAGCAGGCGCACCCCGCTCTCGTAGACGAGACGCAGGCCCTCGAGCTGTTTCGCGGTGAGATTGCCGGCGTTTTTCTCCATGAGAAGCTTCGAGATGCCGATAACGGCGTTCATGGGGGTCCGTATCTCGTGGCTCATGTTTGCCAGGAACTCCGACTTCGCATGATTGGCCCGCTCGGCCTCGGCGCGCGACTCTCGGATTTCCCGCTCGTATCGTTTCCTCTTGAGGACAACGGCGATAAGCTCGCCCACGGTCCGGATGAGGCTGATCGCCTCACGCTCCCATATGCGATGCTCGGCAACCGAATCGAAGCCCGCAAACCCCATCAGCTCGTCACCGTGTATGATCGGGACGAGCACCAGCGACATGATCCCCTGCCGCTCGAAACTTTCGCGTTCGGCGGCGGCTTCGGGCGGCAGCTCGTGAACATCGCGAACGGCGACAGTCTCCCAGCCGCGCAAGCGCCCGATGGACCAGGGAAAATCGCCTGCGACGAGATCCTGCAAGCTGTCGCGCTGCGACACCACGCCGGGAGCGCACCACTCGTGCGTGTTGCTCATGCGGGATCCGTCGTCGCTGAAGAGGAACACGTAGGCCCGGTCGGCATTGAGGAGCGTGCCGATGGCGCGCATGGAACGATCGATGCCTTCATCGATCTCCTCGGAGTCGAGATTGATGAAGTCCGTCGAGAGCGTCATGATGACGCCTTCCAGCCGCTCGCGGAACTCGAGGCTCAGCGAGGACTCGATCCGTTCGGTGATATCCAGATGGGTGCCGGCCGCCCGCAACGGCGCACCCGCATCGTCCCACTCCACCACCTTGCCGGTGTCGAGTATCCATCGCCACTCACCGGACTTCGTTCTCAAGCGCTGGACGGTTTGATAGATGGGCGTCCTTCCCGACAGATGGTCGCGGAGCGCCTCCTCGACCTGGGGGCGGTCGTCCGGATGCAGCAGACGCTCCCATGAGGCGAGCGTGGGCTCGATCTCGTCCTGCACATAGCCGAGCATGGCGGTCCACCGCTCATCGAAGACGACATCGCCGGTGGGAATATTCCAATCCCATGCACCCAGATTTCCACCCTGCAGCGCGAGGGCGTAGCGCTCATTGGTCTGATCGAGCTTCCTCTGAAGGTTCATCCGGTCCGAAAGATTACGCGATATGCCGAAGATCGCCGGAACTCCGTTCCAGGAGCCATGCGCGACGACCGTTTCCACGGGCACCAGGGTCCCGTCTTTTTCGCACAGGGGAATCCGGCACGTCGATGCGTCCTTGCGCAGCATCGAGGCGATGACATCGCGAGCCTCATCGCGTCGATCCGGCGGATGCACAAGCAGGATATCGCGCCCCACGAGCTCCTCGCGCGCATAGCCGAGCGTTTTCAGCACCGCGGAATTCACCTCGACGATCACGCCCGCCGCATCGAGCACGAACACGCAATCGTCGATGGAATTGAACAACGACACGAGATTCCTTTCCTGAATGAATATCTGCTCACGGTAGCGAATCTCGTGCAGGATATTTCCAATCTGCGCGACGATCGTCTCAATGGCGTTACGAACACTGACGGGAAACAGGTTGGACTCGTGCGAGGCGATATTGAGGGCGGCGATGACCCGTCCCTCGTGCTGGACGGGAATCACCCCGATGGCCCGGATGCCCTCAGTCCGCCGCAAGGGCGTAGCATCGCCCGCCAGGTCTGCATATTCGCGATACACGGGACTGCCATCCATGACAACGCGGTATTGGGACGTGCCGCTTTTAAACTCGGAAACCTCGTCGATGAAGGCCTCCGAGAGCCCCCGATGACTGACCAACCGTATCGAATCATTTTTCTCGTCGAGGGTGTAGATGCCGCCGCTGTCGATCGGCGGGATCTTCATAAGCGCCTGAAGAACGATATCGAACGACTCGCTCACCGTGTACGGCCCGTGCAGGGCGATCGCGAGATCGCGCTGAATCGTGAGGATCGTCTCAAGACGAACCAGCTCGGTAACATCCTTCCCGATCGACTGGTACCGCACCGGCCGTCCGGCGCTATCGAACGAGGCGTGGTGTATCCATTCCAACCACCCGCTGGCGCCATCTTCAGCATGATACTCACGACGGCAGGTGGTGGACGGTTCGAGGGGCGTGAGACCGGCAAGGACATCCCGGTCGCCGACCGGCAGGTGCGGAACGGAACCCGGAGCCATTCCCATGGCATACCGCGCGCGAAACGCTTTATTCGCGAAGATAACGGTAAAATCCGGGGTAAACCGACAGATGAGATCGGTCACGATCGGCTCCATTGCTGATTCTCCCGTCATGACCGCCCTGCGGCACGAGGGGCGGCCACGTATTGCTCCCTGCGTAGCATATCGATGAAGTCAGTTCAACAAAAAAACATGAAAGACCCTGTCGCGAGTGACATGACTGTTTTTCCCAGAAACGATGTTTTGTAATGGACAGAGGCGTTTGCTCCTTATACAATACTTCTCACGACAATGAATTGATCGTTCCTCGGCGCCGATTTCCGCCGGGGGATCGCATCAACGACCGATGCGCATCTTCCGCCATCGGCCCGAAGAACGGCACGAGGTGGACGCCAATGAAGCTCACGAACAGGGATCACATCGTATCCGGAAACGGCCGAACCGCCGTCGTGAAGCGCAACGAGCACGGCATCCCGGAAATATCCGGCGACTCCCCGGCCGACCTCGCCTTCGGGCAGGGATGGGTTCACGCATGCGACCGCCAGCTCCAGGCGCTGCTCGCCAAAACGCTGACTGCAGGTCGCGCCGCGGAGCAGCTCGCCGCCGAGCCGGCCCTGATCGAAATCGACCGATACATGCGGCGCTTGAACCTCCTCCCCGACGCCGACGCGCAGATCAAAAAACTCGAGCCGGCGGTGCATGAGCAGCTCCAGGCCTATACCGACGGGTTTAACGCATATCTCACCGCGCACGGCGTCGTCTTCGAGCTGCGATTGCTCGGATACCGCGCGGAACCGTGGGAGATCAAGGACACCCTCCGCCTCGGCAAGGCGATGGGGCTCATCGGCCTCGCGGACGCGCAGGGGGCCATGGAAAAATTCATCGTGCAGATGATCCAGCACGGCATCGACGAGCGGCGTCTCAAGGAGCTCTTTCCCTATCTTACGGAGCGCATCGACGCAACACTCATCGGGAAGATCCGGCTCTCACCGCCGCTCGCGCCCGAATCGCTCGCGTGGCTCAGCGCGGTGCCGCGCCTCATCGCGTCCAACAACTGGGTGATCCGCGGCGCGCGCAGCGAATCAGGCAAGCCCCTGCTCTGCAGCGACCCGCACCTCGAGGTGAACCGTCTCCCGTCGATCTGGCAGGAGCTCGTGATGCGCCTGCCGGACGACACGATCATCGGAAGCTCGATCCCGGGCGCGCCGGGTCTGCCCATCGGACGGACGCGGCGGCTTGCATGGGGCGCCACCTACTCGTTCATGGACCAGATCGATTTTCGCATCGAGGAATGCCGCGACGGGGCCTACCGTCGCGGATCATCATGGAAGCCGTTCACGGTCCGACGCGAGGAGATTCGGCTCAAGAAGGGACGGCCCGTTATCGAAACCGTGTACGAAAACGAGCTTGGCCTGCTCGAAGGAGATCCGAACGTCGCGGGACATTACCTTGTGATGTGCTGGTCGGCCGCGCGCGGCTGCATCGCCGAGGACTTCAACGGCATCCTGGGCATGACCACCGCGAAGAGCGTGAAGGAGGGTATGGCCCTCTACCGTCGCCTCGAGGCGAACAGCTTCAACTATGTGCTCGCTGACGATTCCGGCAATATCGGCTATCAGATGAGCGGACGGCTGTTCAACCGGCCGCGCGGCGCAAGCGGTCTCGTCCCGCTCCCCGCGTGGGACACAAAGTACAACAGCGCGGGGTTCGTGCCCGCCGCGAAGCTCCCCTCGCAGTACAATCCCGCGAGCGGGACGATCGTCACGGCGAACCAGGACCTCAACCGTTTCGGAAAGGCGAAACCCATCAACCTCCCGATGGGATCGTATCGCGCGGACCGAATCGAGCAGCTCCTGAAAAAGAAATCGAAATACTCGGTCGAGGACATGAAGGCGATTCACTACGACCTGTACTCGCTGCAGGCCGAAGCCTTCATGAAGCACCTGCGCCCCCTCCTGCCCGACACCGAAAACGGACGGGCGCTTCGCGACTGGGACTGCGCGTACACGGCAGATTCCACGGGCGCGATGCTCTTCGAATCGGTGTATCACGCGCTCCTGCGAGTCGTTTTCGGCGATGGCGGCATGGGGCGCGAGGTGGTGGAGCACCTCATGGCCGAGACGAGCCTCTTCAACGACTACTACGCGAACTTCGACAGGATATTGCTGGGGAAGCGGTCGGCATGGTTCAACGACCGTCCCAAAGACGAGCTTTTCCGGCGGGCGATTGACGAGGGGCTGTCGGTACCGGCCGCGCCCTATGGAAAAACCAGGAAGATCACGCTGGCGCATCTGCTCTTCGGAGGCAAGCTGCCGTCGTTCCTCGGCTTCGACTATGGTCCAATCGAGCTTCCGGGCTGCCGTGCGACCATACCCCAGGGGCAGATCTTCCGCAGCGCGGGGCGCACCACCACCTTCAGCCCGTCATATCGCATGATCGCCGACATGGCGACACGCGAGCTGCATACGAACCTCGCCGGGGGCGCCTCGGATCGGCGCTTCTCGAAGTGGTACGTGAACGATATGAAGAACTGGCTGGGCGGGGTATACAAGCTGCTGCGGTGAAATAAAAAACGCACGCCCGGCAGGAGTCGAACCTGCGACCTACGGATTCGAAGTCCGGCGCTCTATCCAACTGAGCTACGGGCGCGTTTATGATCCGTGGGGCGTAATATGCACGGCCGCTCGCGATGTCAAGAAGTATTGTCGCTCCGAAGCCTCGCATCGGAACCGGACGGACGTGCAAGACGCGACACCATCGTCATCAACACCCGGCCGGTATGTCGTATGAACGCGGCACAGTATGATCCGCACCTCACGGTGCGCCATAACAGGCGATAAAACGACGCTCTCGTAAAGACGCGCCGCCGGAGACTCCGGACCTCGGCGGCGATCTTCCGCTCCTCGGACGACATGCGGGACGCCGTCGCTTCGGTGAACCAGTCCGCGCATCCGTGCGATCCCGCACGATCCGCAAGCGCCGTTCCCGGATAGGCCACGGCGAAGTTGATGTCGTAAAACGACAGATCGAGCGAGCGGATGAACGAAGCGGTTTTCCCGAAGTCCGCCATCGTTTCGCCCGGATGGTTCGCGACGAAAAAGCCCTCGAGAAAAATCCCCGCCGCGCGCACCGCTTCGGCCGCCGCACGGCCCTCCTCGATTGTGCAGCGCTTGTTCATCGCCATCAAGACCTCCGGCGAACCCGACTCGAACCCGATCCCGATCGACTCGCACCCGGACCGCCGCAGTGCGCGCGCGAGCTCGGGGTCCATGCAATCGGAGCGCGTATAGCACCAATACGACAGGCGCGCGCGCATCGACGCCAGGCGCTCGCAGAGCGCAAGGGTATGGTCCCGGTCCAGCGTGAAGGTGTCGTCGAAAAAATACAAATACCGCACGCCATGGCGATTCGCGAGGAGTTCGATCTCTTCCATGACGTGTTCGACGGAGCGACGGCGCACGCGAGTTCCGTGCACCAGACGCGAGGCGCAGAAGGTGCAGGCGAAGGGGCAACCGCGCGCCGTGATCATGCTCGCTGAGGGTCGAAAGCGCGAATAGTAGCGCGGCATGTCCAGCAGCCCCCATGCGGGAAACGGCAGCGCGTCCAAATCGGCGATCGGCGCGCGCGTCTCGTTCACCCGCACCTCGCCGTCGTCCTTCCAGGCGATCCCCGCCACGCCCGCCGGCGAACCGCCGCCGTCGAGTACGTCGCACAGCTCGGCCAGCGCGTACTCGCCCTCCCCCATGACCACACAGTCGATTTCGCCGTGCGCGACCGAGGCGTCTGGAAGCGCGGTAACGTGCGGCCCTCCGAACACGATCTTCGCACGCGGAGCCGCCTCACGAACGATGCGGGCCAACCCGACCGCGTAGGCGAACATCGGCGACGTGCACCCGAACCCGACACAATCGGGTTGATACGACCGTACGGCCCGGTCGAACCGGCGTTCGCTGAACCCATGTACGGCGTAATCGAGCACCATCACCTCGTGGCGCGCCATCAGCACGGCGGCGATGTGTGCGATGCCGAGCGACGGGAGCGAGTAGACGCGTCGCCGTTCGGTCGCCGGCGGAATGACGAGCAGCACCTTCATCGACTTCACCGGTATCGCAGCAGCGCGCTGCGCGCAAGCGAATAATCATTTGACAATCGGCGCCGGGAGGACCATAATGTTGCATGAGCGCACAGCCCAAGGCACTCCGCATCGGCGGTATTGTGATCGCGATCCTTGCCATCATCGCCGTCGTCGCCCTGTGCCTGCGTCCGCTGGTGCGGCGGCACCGCCTATCGCCGGTCGTCACGAGTGCGATCGAGAAGGGCGTCGGCTATCTTGAACGTTCCCAGCTTCCGTCGGGCGAGTTCCGGACCTGCGCATCGGCCGACCCCCTGATGAGCGACGAGTGCGCCTTCGACAGCTCCCCGTTCGCCACATCGCTCATCGTCTACTCCCTCTCGCGAGCGTCCCATCCGGCGATCGGCGGCATCACCGAGCGCGCGCTGCGCTTCCTCCGCGACGACATGTCCGGCCCGGGCATCTGGCGCTACTGGTCCCGCGGCAATCCGAAGCATCGCGACATCGATCCCGATCTCGACGATATCGCCTGCGTATCGTTCGTCCTCAGGAAATTCGGCGCCCCCTTCCCGCCGAACGAACGGCTGCTCATCGACAACCGGGCGGGCGAGGGGCGCTTCCGCGTCTGGCTCAGGTCCGGCCGCTTCCAGGTGAACGAATTCGACTGCGTGGTCGATACGAACGTCCTGCTCTATCTCGGCGAACGGCCCGAGACGCAGGCGGCCTGCGCGAGCGTCAACGCCATCATCAACGCCGGTACACGCTGCGGGCGGTACTACCCGAGCCCGCTGTCGCTCTACTACATGCACTCGCGCGCGCTTCGCGAGGGGATTGCGTGCCTGGGGAAATCACGGGAGGCGGCGGTCGATGGCGTGATCCGTACGGTACGCGGACGCGAATCATCCGGAAACGCGCTGCATGCGGCGCTCGCCGCGTGCGCCCTGCTCAATTATCAGCGCGAAAACCGGACGCTCGACCGCTTGATCGACGCGCTCATCGAGCTGCAGCGGCCCGACGGTTCATGGCGCAGAAGCACGTTCTATCTCGGGCCCGCGCCGTATTACGGATCGGACGAGCTGACCACCGCGCTCGCGCTCGAGGCCCTCGCGGGATATCTGAAAACAATACAGCGCTGAGGGGCCAATGGAAAAATTGTATTGACCCGCGCCCCTCGGGCATGCGAACATCCACCGCGTCGTCACGTAAAATCCTCTTCTTTCCGGAAACCGACCTATGCACGAACACGAATCGAAACAAACCCGCGGGAGCGCCATCGTGAGCCGATTTCGCGCCCTTCTCGACGATCTCTACATCGGGGAAAAGACCTACAGCCGGGTCTCCGGCTGGCTGATCACCATGGTGCGGGCGAGCATCGCGACCACCCGGAAGTTCATCGAGGACGACTGCTCCACCATGGCCTCGTCGATCGCATACACGGCGATCGTCTCGCTCATCCCCACGCTCACGGTCGCGCTCACCTTCTACTCGCTGCTCGCGGGCATGGGCGCCAAGAAGGAGGAGCTCTTTCGCCAGATCATGGTCTTCATGACCGAACACAACATCAAGCTGAACATCGACCCCATGATCGAGGCGATCACGGCGCTCATCGACAATGCCGGCAAGATCGGCGGCATCGGCGCGGTGATTCTCATCTTCTCCGCAACGGCCGTACTTCGCACTTTGGAGAAATCCCTGAACACCATCTGGGGGGTCCAGCAGAACCGTCCCGTCATGCTTCGGGTGATCTACTACTGGGCCGCGCTCACCCTGGGGCCCATCATGCTCATCACCGGGACCACCGTGGCCACGCAGGTATCCAACGCCCTCTCGTCCCCGAACTTCCATGCGGCGGCCATCACCGAGACCGGCGCGATATGGACGGCGGGGAACAAGGCGCGCATTCTGAGCTCGAAGGGCGATCTCGCGTTCACGCGCATCGACCGGCGCTCCGTCGATTTCGAGAATTCGCGGGTCATGGAGTACGACACCGCCTCGCGCAACTTTAACCAGCAGGAATACCGGATCGAGGAATTCGATTTCGACCGCGGCTCGTTCCGTGACGTGCAGTTCATGGGCAGCAGGGGATGGATCGTAGGCGCCAAGGGCATGCTGTTGACGACCGAGGACGGCGGGCGCCACTGGGCGCTCGCGCGTTGGGGATCGTACAACTTCAACGCCATTCATATGCTCACGCCCATGCGCGGATTCATCGCCGCCGACAACGGCTTCCTGCTCTCGACAACCGACGGGGGGAACTCCTGGGCGGTCCGCGACTGGGTGGACATCACCGCGAACCTTTTCGCCATCGACTTTCGCGGCCAGCGCGGCATCGTCGTGGGCGAGCGCGGCACTTTCATTGCCACCACCGACGGCGGTGCGACCTGGGACGCGGGCAAGCTCAATGAGTCGCGCGTGATGCGCCGCCACGTCAACCTGAACCACGTCCGGTTCGCCAACGGATCGGCCTGGATCGTGGGGGACGAGGGTCTGATCCTGCGCAGCACCGACGGCGGGACCACATGGAAGAGCCGGAAGCACCTCGACATCAATTACTTTACCGCGCATTTCATTGACGCGCGGCGCGGCTATGTCGCCGGGGAAAAGGGCGCGCTGCTGTCGACCGACAGCGGCGGGGAGCGGTGGACGCGCCACTCGCTTGCGACTCCCCGCGTAAACCGCATCCAGCTCGCGAACGGGACGCTGTGGGCCTTTGGCCACAACGGGTTCATCCAGCGTTCGACCGACGGCGGACAGCGCTGGTCCGGATTGCGCGGCAGCGGTTTTTTCATCGGCATCCTGAATTTCCTCGCGCCGTTCGTGATCATCTGGCTGATGTTCTTTCTCGTGTACCTGGTGCTTCCGCACGCGAAGGTCCCCGCGCGGGCCGCGCTCATCGGATCATCGTTCACCGGCGCGGTGTGGGTCGCCTTCACGCTGCTGTTCATCGTGTACGTGAAGTACTTCTCGTACGGGACGCACGCCATCTACGGCGCGCTGGCGTCCATCCCGCTGTTCCTGCTGATGATTTACTCCTCGGCCGTCATTTTTCTTTACGGCGCGCAGGTCTGCTATACCGCGATGCATCCCCACACCTACCTCAAGCTCAAAAAGAAGAGCGCCGCCGAACGGAGCGTGTCGGTGTACAACGGGATCTCCCTCTTGCATGCGGTGTACCGCCGATTCGAAAGCGGCGGCGGCGCCATGTCTCTCCGCGAGCTCCAGAAGGCGACCGGCCAGGGCCCTGAGGAGCTCGAGCGCTATCTCCGTATCTTTTCCAAGGCCCGTCTGCTGCGCTACGACGCCGATACGGAGATCGCCCCGCTCAACGCATCGTCCAACGTTACCATCGCGTCGGTCATCGGGCTATTGCACGACGCCGGACTCACGCCGCCCGCGAGCGCGGCCGGTCCGGCGCATCTGCGCAAGTACCTGAGCGAGGTTCTTGCGGACATTGCGAAATCGCGCGCGAAGATCGTGGGGAACACGACGCTCAAGGATCTGATCGCGAAAGCGCCGTAGCGGTCAGTAAATGAAGTAGCCGAACATGAAGGGGATGACGACGATCTGCCCCTTCACGTCCTCGGGCACGGGGCCGAAGCTCTTGGACCAGCGGATCGATTCCACGCAGGACTGGTCGAGCTGGCGGTTCCCGAGCGATTCCACGATGACCACGTCGAGCACGTTCCCGGCCCGGTCCATGGTGAAATAGAGCTTCACGACCTGGTCGGGAATGGCGTTGATCTTCACGTAGCCGGGGGCATAACCCCCGATCACCGACTTGGCCATATCGGGCGGGTGCCAGTTCGCGGCGATCTTGTCCTTCATCTGCTTGAAGTATCGGAAGTTGCGGAACCGTTTGGTGTTGAACGAGAAGCGCCCGTCGTTGGAATAGAAGATGGCGTTGTTCTTGCTGAAGGTGTTGCGGTCGGGGACCTTCGTGAAGTCCTCGCCGCCCTCGTCGCCGAAGAGCGTATAGCCCCCCTCGCTGAGTTTCATGAATTCGACCACCAGTTCGCTCTCGTCGTTGAGGAGCATGCGCTTGGGGATCTGCGAGCTTTTGGTCTGAACCGTCGAGCTGTTCCCGCTCTTCTTCCCGCCTCGCTTCTGCGCGAAATCGCGAGAATTGTTGAGCCAGTGGTCGCCCTTCTCCTTCGTGAGATGGCCCTTGGCCGACGAGTCCTCATCCGACAACAGCGTCTTGGGCGAGATGACCGGCTGCCGGTCGGCGTTAATATTTACGATGATATCGCGCCCGCCGAACATCTTCCTGGTCCGATCGCGGTTCATCTGGTCCTGCAGCATCGCGTAATAATTGGGGATCACGATCCCCAGCATCATGACCGTATGCAGGAAAAACGACATGAGCAGGACCAGGGAGAGGTTGATGTCGCTTCGCCGCGTCATCGATGCCCCATGCCGCGCCGTTGCGGCGCCGTGATATCGTGGACGGCCTCGAGCATGCCCGTGAAGGCCGGCGTACACGCAATGCCCCGTCGCGAGGTCATCGCGGCGGCCGCCTTCAGGAATCCCGGGAGCGAACCGCGGTCGTGGAGCTCGTTTTCGAAAAACCACGCGAAGGACGGAACATGCGACGGCGGCATCGCGCCGGCGTGGACCAGCATGCACCCGACCCCGATGCTGGTCCCGGTATTGATGAGCGTCCCGATGCTGGCCTTGGAGAAATCGCCGATGAAACAGCCCACCTTGAGCTTCTCCGTGTTCACCCGCCGGTCGGGCACGTAGCACTTCACGGATGAATAATTGTTCTTGAGGTCGCTGTTGGTAGTGAGCGCGCCGAGGTTGACCCATTCGCCGATATACGAATGGCCGATGAAGCCGTCGTGATACTTGTTCGAATTCGCCTGGAACACCGATTCCTCCACCTCGCCCCCGATACGGCATCCGGGTCCGATGCTGCATCCCTCGCGCACCTTCGCGCCCAGGAGCACGGCCTTCCCGCCGATGAAGCACGGCCCCTCGATGCGCGTGAACGAATTGATGACGCACCCGTCGCCCACGATAATGGGCCCGGCCGTGCAATCGAAACACACGAACGGGTCGATGCGTACATCGTCCCCGATCAGAAGGAGACTCCCGTCGCCGATAATTGTTACCTGCGGCGGAAGGGGATTCGGCGTCCGTTTCGTATAAAAGCGCGCGTCCCGGGCGATCTGGGCAGGATTCATCTCGATGATGTCCCAGATGTAGTCGACCGCCGTCTCCCCATCCGCCTCACGGAGGGCGGCTCCGGAGGAGACGAGCATTTTTTCGATGGAATCCGCCGAGTGTTCGGAGAGGCCGCTCACGACAGCGTCGGCCGCGGTTGGGTTCAATCGCACGGCAAGCGGGGCGCCCTGACGGGCGATACCGTATCCCGCCTGGAGATCGAGCGCCGCCCCGCAATCGACATACCGCGCATTGATGAAAAGAACGTCCACGCCGGACCGCAGACGGGAACAATCGTTGATGACGATATCGGGGTACCGCTCGCGGTAGTATGCGGCGAGGTGGGGGCGCGTTAAAAAGACGACGGTCGATGCGGAACGGGCGGATTCGCCCTCCGAATCGAGGAATCTCTGAATGCGCTCACGCCCGGTGAAGCAGCCGCACCGAAGCTCCCATACCGGACGCGTGAGCGACAGCGGATAGAACTGATCGACCAGCCCGTCCTCGAAGACGACGACGTTCATACAACGCGCCTGCGCTACTTGGCGGCCTCTTCCTCGAGCTCCTTCTTGCGGTCCTCGATCACCTTCTCGGCGATCTTGCCGGAGATGGGATCATAGTGCGAGAACTTCATCTCGAAGGTGGCCTTGCCGCTGGTCTTCGCGCGAAGGTCGATCGAGTAGCGCAGCATCTCGGCAAGCGGCACCGTCGCCTTGACCACGGACACGCCGCCGCCCTTGGATTCATCGGTGCTGCCCATGCCCAGCACGCGGCCGCGCCGGCTGGTGATATCGTTGAGGATGTCGCCCATGTAGTCTTTATCGACGTAGACGTCGACCTCCATGATGGGCTCCAGGAGCTGCGGCGCCGCTCCCTCCATGGCCTTCTTGAAGGCGCCGCGGGAGGCGATCTTGAACGACATTTCGGACGAGTCGACCGGGTGATACGAACCGTCGAAGACCTCGACGGCGACGTCGACCACCGGGAAGCGCGCGAGCACGCCCTCGTCGAGCGCCTCCTTCACGCCCTTCTCGACGCCGGGGATGTAGTTCTTGGGAATCACGCCGCCCACGATGCTGTCGATAAATTCATACCCCTCGCCCCGCGTCTTGGGCGCCAGGCGCAGATACACATCGCCGTACTGCCCGTGGCCGCCCGTCTGCTTCTTGTGCTTGTACTGCGCCTCGGATTTCTTGGTGATGGTCTCACGATAGGCGATCCGCGGTATTTTCGTGATGATCTCCAGCTTATTCTTTTCCTTGAGCGATTTAAGGATGATGTCCAGCTGCATCTCGCCCATGCCGGAGAGCACCGTTTGGCGGGTTTCGGCATTGTACTGGTAGGTGATGGTGGGGTTTTCGTCGGTCACGCGCGCGAAGGCCTGGCCGATTTTGTCCTCATCGCCCTTCTTCGCCGATTCGATGGCGTACGAGAATACGGGATGCGGCACCTCGATGACGGGCATCACCGCCGGGCTCTTCGCGTCGGCGAGGGTGTCACGGGTCGCGGTGCGGTCGAGCTTCACCACCACGCCGATGTCGCCGGCCGTGATCTTCGGCAGATCGAACTGCTTGTTGCCCACCATGGTAAACAGCTTGCCGATGCGCTCCTTGACGTTCCGCGTCGCATTGAGAACGTCGGTATCGGGCATGAGCTCGCCGGAGAGCACTTTCAAATAGTTGAATCGCCCGGCGAACTGGTCGATGTAGGTCTTCCAGACCACGGCGGTCATCGGTTCGGACGGGAGGCATTTCCGCGACACCGCCTTGGCGTGATCGTTCATGTCGTGACCGGCGAATGCGCATGCCGGATCGGGAGCCGGGACATACTTGCGGATCACATCGACGAGGAGCTTGACGCCGATCCCCTTCTGCGACGAGCCGCAGACCACCGGATGCAGCTTCGCCGCCTTGAGCTGGTTGCGCAGGCCGATCGCGATCTCGTCGTTGGTGAGCTCGCCGCCGTCCAGAAACTTCTCGATCAGCGAGTCCTCTCCCTCGGCCGCGAGCTCCATGAGCTTGGTGCGCGCCTCGTCGGCGGTCCCCTTCAGGTCGGCGGGAACGTCGGTCACCTGCACGTCGCGGCCGTCGCCCTTGGGGCTCATCGCCTTCAGGTCGACCAGGTCCACCACGCCCTTGAGCTGCTCGGCGTCTCCCACCGAAATGGCCAGCGGCACCAGGCTCGTTCCCAGGTCCGCCGCGACGCTGTCCGTGATCGCGGCGAAATTCGCGCGCTCCTTGTCCATTTTGTTGATGAAGATGATGCGGGGAATGTTCTTCTCGTTGAGATAGCGCCAGTACTTCTCGGTCTCGATCTGGACGCCGTCGACGGCGTCCACCACCAGGATGGCCGCGTCGGCGACCTGCAGGGCCGCACGGGCATCGCCGACGAAATCGGACATGCCGGGCGTGTCGATGATGTTAATCTTTACGTCGTCGGTCTCGATGAATCCCAGGGCGCACTTGATCGACATCTTCCGGCTCTTTTCCTCGTCGTCGAAATCGGATACGAGCGTCCCGGCGGCGGCGTTTCCGATCTTGTCGATCTTCCCGCCGATGAAGAGCATGGCGTCGAAGAGCGTCGACTTGCCGGTACTGCCGTGGCCGATGATCGCGACGTTGCGTATCTGGCCGGTTGCGTATTCCTTGATCATACCCTGAGCCTCCCCTGTGAAGAATAGCCGAATAATGTGGAAATGAGTCTGGTACGCTAAAATCCCGGTTTCTTTTTGTAAAGTATTTTATGGCGGCCAGCGCATCGACGCGCGCATTTCACTGAACGACGATCTGGTTGTCGCCGTTCGCGTTCGCCTGGCGAAGCGCCGCGCGAACCTTCAGGATGAGCCCATCGAGGAGGTGCTCGATCTCGCTCTTCTGAATGCGCCGTTTATCGGGGGATATGCTGTGCACGCCGATCCCGAAGGCCGGTTGAACGCTGTCGTCGCCGGCCTGATAGGGGACCCCCGCGAGCGCGTCACGGATGCGCACCGCGATCGTCTCGGCATCGGCCTGTCGGGTATTGGGCAGGATCGCCATGAATTCCTCGGCGTCGTAGCGTCCGATGGTATCGTAGGGCCGGCAGGTCCTCGCCAGACGCTCACCCGCCTCCCTGACGAGATCGTCGTCGGCGAGCGTTCCGGTGCCGCTCGCGGCCGCGCGCGTCCCGGCGAGTCCCACCAGGATGACCGTAATCGGCCGCCCCTCCCGGACCGCGCGATTGAGCTCGGCGAGGAGCACGTCGAACAGCGCCCGTCGGTTCATGAGGCCCGTGACCGGGTCCTCGCGGGTGAGGCGCAAGAGCTTCTTCTGTGAATCGACCAGCCGATCATAGGAGCCCAGCATGCGGCGTCCGACGTCGATGCGGGCGCGCAGCTCATGCCCGTCGAAGGGCGTGAGCAGATAGTCGTCGGCGCCGGCGTTCATGGCGTCGATCACGTCGCCCATCGACTTCCGCGGGCACACCGCGACGATGTGGACGTATCGGCTCTTTTTGAGGCTTCGGATGGTGCGGCACAGCGCGGCGGGATCAGCGGCGTGCAGCGCCCAGTCGATGATCGCGATCCGGATCGCCTGCTCCCTGATGATCGCGACCGCGCTCGCGGCGTCCGATGCGCAGGCGAAATCGAACCGCTCGCGTTCGAGGACCTTCCGCATGGCCGCACCGGCAACCCGGTCATCGACGACAACGAGCAGTTTCATGTGCAATACCTCGCAATGGCATTTGGTGCGGCATCGCCATCATCACCCCTGCCTAAAAAAAGGAGCATCCCACCCCAAGGGTTACAACAACGGTTTCGTTCCTGATTCTGTTTTCCAGCGTCCCGATCTCCTCGGCCGGCCCCTCGCGCGTGGCCTCGTAGCGCTCCTGGGTTTGCCTCCCCTCCGCCCGGATGAACGAGTAGGAAAACCCAAACGCGACATGGAAACGCTCTTCGATGAAAAAGCGCAACCCAAGCCTCGTCGCGATCCCCATGCCCGTGCTGTCTCCGGTCGCGATTTTGGAGCGGAGGATGTGGTCGTCGGCGTCCTTCGACTTGAGCCATGGCGAGACCATAAAATCCAGTTTGATCTCGACCTTGCCGTACAGGTTCACATAGGGCGAGAAGGTCACATACGGGATATAGTAGTCGATGTCGTAGGTCGCGACGATCCCGTGGACGATCACATGGTCCTCGTAACTGTATTTGCTGAGCTCGGGGTCCGCCGCGATATAGGCGGAATAGCGCGAATACGACGGATACCACTGGTCGATGTCGCTGATGGTGTAGTTGAACCGCTGGTACAGGAACCCTGCGCCGACGTCGATGTTGAGCGATTTCCGCTTCATCACCCGGTACGCGATGCTCGCGTCCACGATGAGGGCGCCCAGGCGCGTTTCGCTTTCGGAAAAGATGTCCAGGCTGTTCTTCTCGCCCCAATCCTTGCCCATGAGCTTGTAATAGCCCCAGTCGGAATCGCGCATCACGCCGGCGTCGCGGTTAATGTTGGTTTTCGCCTTGACCGACGTCCGGAAGCGCTCGGTGGCGGCGTACTGGACGCCGAGATAGGCCATGTACACCTCGAGCGGAAACCGGAGCTCGCTGATGGGAAAGTGGACCCGTCCGACGCTCCCGTTCGGGTAGGAGATCTTTCCGCCGATCTGATACTTGGTGTAGCCGGAATACTTCTCCGAGCCGGCTTCGACGGTGAGCGCGCGATAGCCCGCTGCCGCCGTATCGGCCATGCCGAGGGCGGGGAGCGTCACGACCGCAACAGACACGCACATTCCGATGAGCCACCTCGGCATGCTGGACCCTCGTTCGAATCGTTTCGACCGCGCGGAACGGGCGAAATCACCTTGACTTTTCCGTTACGCGCCCGTTCCGTTACACAGCATACGCAAACAGGGGCAATTTGCAAGAATAATACCAGCATCGGGTGCTAATTATGTTCGACTACCTCATCGCACACGCGAGCATTATCGACGGAACGGGGCGCGCGCCGTACCGGGGCGCGGTGGCCCTGCGCGGCGACCGCATCGAGGCCATCATTCCCGCACAACGCGGTGCGAAGATCGCGCTGCCCCGGGCGAAAAAGACCATCGACGCCGACGGACGCGCGCTGGCGCCCGGCTTCATCGACATCCACTCGCACAACGACTGGCTGCTTCCGGACCCCGACCATATCGACATGCTCCAGCACCTGATGCGTCAGGGCGTGACCACCGTGGTCACCGGACAGTGCGGCCTCTCACCCGCCCCCATCTACACCGAGAAGGACGACGAGATCCAATCGTTCGTGGACCTCCTGTGCGACCGGCAGATCTCGTTCGACTATTCCACGATGAACGCGTTCTTCGAATCGCTCGAGTCGAAGGGGATCGCCCTGAACATGGCGCACCTGGCGGGGCACGCGACGCTGCGCGCATCGCTCAAGGGCCTGCTCACCGACGCCCGCCTCACCATCGCCGACATGGCGCGACTGGAATACGCGCTCGACGAGTGCTTCGAGGCCGGCGTGTTCGGGCTCTCCTACGGCCTGGGCTACCCGCCGGGCATGTTCTCGCCGGAGGAGGAGCTGGTGTGGTTCGCGAAGATCGCCGGCCGCAAGAGCGGCGTCCTGGCCGTACACCTCAAGGCGCTCTCGGCGGTATCGCCCACGTATCCCTACATCCCCGGCGGGACGCCCCATAATCTCATGTCGCTCAAGGAGACCATCACCCACGCGAAGAAGGCGGGCGTCGCGCTGCAGATATCGCACCTGGTGTTCCCGTACGAACCGACGTGGAAAACGGAGGAGCGGGCCATCGGGATGATCGAGAAGGAATACGAGGACGGGCTGGACATCGCCTTCGACGCCTACCCCTACGCCGGCGGCAACACCTCCATCATCGCGCCCATCCCGGTGTGGTTCCTGGACAACTTCCAGGAGAACATCAAGAACGCCTTCATGATGAAAAAGCTCGTCACGCTGTTTCGCCTGTCGAAGAAGGTGCTCAAGTTCGACATGGGCGCCATCATGCTGCTGCGCGCCTTCCACAAGCCCTACGAAAAGTATGCGGGCCGGCTGTTCCGCGACATCGCCGCCGACCTGGGCATGGACCCCATCGACGCCTATCTTCATTTCGCCGAGATCACCGAGGGAAAGGCGCGGGTGCTCCTGCCCGAGTTCTACGACAACGACGGGCGCGACGGCATCATGGCGCGGGTGCTCGCGCACCCGCTCTGCCGGTTCGAGACCGACACCCTCATCACCCGCAAGGGCGTTCAGAACCCGGCCACCTTCGGGACCTTTCCGCGCATCCTGGGACGCTTCGTGCGCGAGTTTCGGCTGATGAGCCTTCCCGACGCGATCCACCGCATGACCGGCGCCTCGGCGCGCCGGATGGGCATACAGAAGCGCGGCGAGATCAAGAAGGGCTATTACGCGGACCTCGTCATCTTCGACCCGGACACGGTGCACGAAAACCCGGTCCCGGACCAGCCGCCCCTCGGGATCGAACACGTCTTCATCAACGGCAAGCCGGCGGTCGTGAACAACAAGGTCGACATGAAACGCCTGCACGGGCGCGTGCTGAGGAAGAACGACCAGTAAAGACTGGGCACTGCCCCGTCTCAAAGGAGCCATCGACATGATAACCATACGACACTACGACGACATCACCCCGATCCCGGTGGACGCGGACGGAGCGAAGAACGCGCGCAAGCGGCTGCTCGTGGGAGCGGCGGACGGCGTGCCCTACTTTTCCATTCGCATGTTCACCATCGGCCCGGGCGGCAACACGCCGTCGCACGCGCACGATTTCGAGCACGAGATCTACATTCTCGAGGGGACCGCGAAGTGCGTGAGCGGCTCGACCGAGACGCCGGTGCGCGCGGGTTCCGTCATCTTCGTCCCCGGGGGAGAGCCGCACTGCTTCGTAAATACGGGCAGCGGCGACCTCGTGGTATTGTGCATGGTGCCCAAGGAGTACGAGTAGGTCTTACGCCGTAAGAACCCGGTCCCCGAACACCACGCTATCGACAATCCGCGCGTTGGCCGCGATGACGCCGCCGGAAAGGACCACGCTGTTCTCCACGAGCGCGCCCTCGCCCAGCACCGCCCCGTCGCCGATCACGGAATTGCGAACGACCGCGCGATCGCGAATTCGCGCATCGCGGGAGATGGCATCCTGCGGAAGACCCAGCTCATGACACATGAGCGAGCGAACGCCGTCTCGGTCCTCCAGCATGTGCAGATTCGCCTCGCGGAAGGAACGCAGCGAACCGATATCGAGCCAACACGATTCGTGCGCGACATACCCGAGACGCGCATTGCGGATAAGTTCGACATAGCCGGTATAGACGATGCTCGAAAACTCAGGCACGAGATACGGGAAGAGTCGCGATGAAACGACCGCCGCGCCGGAATAGATATAGTCCGAACGCGCACCGCTTTCGAGGAAATTCTTGAAATCGATCACCCGATCGCCATCCACGCCCACCATGCCGATCTCCGATGCGCGTGGCGTTCGGTGCAATACGACCGTCGCGGGATCTCCCGTCCGCCGGTGCGCGTCGACGAGCGCAGCCACGTCGAGGTCCATGATCACGTCGCTGTTGAGGATCACGCACTCATCGCCGTCAATCTGACGCTCGCAATTCTTGAGGCCGCCCCCGGTCCCGAGGATTTCCTCCTCGAATGAAAAGAACAGCCGGCACCCGAAATCGTCGTGGGCCGCGAAAAAGCGCACGATATCGTGCGCCCTGTAGTGGAGGTTGATGATGATCTCGTCGATGCCCGAGCGTCTCAGGAGCGCGAGCGCATAGCAGATCGCCGGAATATTCACCACCGGCACCAGCGGCTTCGGCATGCCGTCGGTGATGGGGCGCAGGCGCTCGCCGAACCCCGCCGCGAAGATGAACCCCTTCATGCGCGCGCACCGATATTCTCTCGAATGATATCGTAGGCGGCCGCGAGCTCCGGCCGGCGCGAGACATACGCCGGGAGATAGCCGAGCGTGGTCGGGATCGACGACTCGTAGCGGCGCTTGCCCAGGCGTCCCACCTGGTAGCCGAAGGTGCCGACGGCCTTCACATTGCGCTGGAAGGCCATGAGGTCGAACAGGCGGTCGTATTCGTCGCGCGACATCCGGAGGAGGCCCCGGTCCCGCAGCGCATCGAAGTGGCGCGTCTTCATCATGTCCGCGATATCGTCGTCAAGAACGCAATAGGAGTCGCGCACAAGCGAGACGATATCGTACTGCGGCAATCCCATGCGTGCGTCCTGGAAGTCGATCACGTAAAGCGCGCCGCCCTTGGTCATGACGTTTCTGCTGTGATAATCGCGATGGTTGAGCACGAAGAGCTCCGGGCGATAGAGCTCGCCGGCGATGCGAAGGAACGCCTCGCGCAGCACCCGCTCGGCTGCCTCCGTCATCGACGCGTGAAAATATCCCTTGAGCGCGTGCTCGATGAAAAAGCCGAACTCGAACATGAGCTTGTCGATGTCGAAGGCGAGATTGAACGGGAGGCGCGTCCCGTCGCCGCGAATGGACTGGATGTCCACGGCAATATCGACCATGCGCGCATAGATGTCGATCACCCCGCGGCGGGACAATGAGGGGAGAACGGTTTCGATGAGATCGTCCCCGGCATCCTCCTGGAGGATGAGGCCGTTCTCCATGTCCATCGCCAGAATCGCGGGAACGGGGACGCCGTTATCATGGAGAAGGCCGTGGACTGCGGCGAACGGATACCCGTCGACTGGCGTTCCGGCGGCGGCGCCGTCGCGGCAGAGAATACAGGTGCGCTGCCCCGAGTGGACGCGAAAGTATTCGCGCGTGGAGGCGTCGCCCTCGAGCGGCGCTATGCGATCGAAAGCGCCGAGCGCGCCAGAGACGAAATCGCGCATCGTTGTATTAATGTCCATTGTCACGATGACGTCGGGAGTGCCATCGTACAGTGAAATGAGCAAGTATAATTTGCCGCGCGGGTTCCGCTTCCCGCTGTCCCGCCCGATGGAATTGCGATGCCGGACCGCCCCCCGGGGGGGCCGGGGGCGGTCCGTGCGTTTATGGTCGTATCTGTCCGGTGCGATTCGATGATTTCATACTGCGAAGTATCATCATCACTATAAAAGAAACCGCGCTAATCCAGCGTGCGCCGTAAGAACGCCGGTATGTCCAGGTCCTCGCGGGCGAAGTCGCGGCTGATGCGCTGCTTGTCCACCTTGAAGGTCTGATCGTTCACGGGAACGCGACGTGCGGCGGCGCCCTCCGGCTTGCGGCCCTCGATGAGCTGCAGCGAGGTTCCGGTCTGCTTGTCAAGATCGTTCACGCCGGGCCGATTGAGCTGGTTGCGGCGCCGGTCGAAACCGGTCGCGATCACCGTGACGCGCACGCGCTCGTCGAGCGACGGATCGATGGTGGTGCCGAAGATGATGTTGGCCTCCGGATCCACCTGCCGGGTGATGATGTCGTTGACCTCGTTCACCTCGTGGAGCGAGAGGTCGTTCCCGCCGGCGATGTTGATGAGCACGGCCTTCGCGCCCTCGATCCCGGTCTCCTCGAGGAGGGGGCTCGCGATGGCCATCTGCGTCGCCTCGACCGCCTTGTTTTCGCCGCTGCCGATGCCCACGCCCATGAGCGCGTCGCCCGTCTCCCGCATGACGGTGCGGACGTCGGCGAAATCGACGTTCACCAGGCCGGTCACCATGATGATGTCGGCGATGCCCTGCACGCCCTGGCGGAGGATGTCGTCGGCCAGGCGGAAGGCGTCGTCGATGGGGGTCTTCCGGTCAATGATTTTCAGGAGCTGGTCATTGGGTATGGTGATGAGCGTGTCGACCTTCTCCTTGAGGGTTGTCACGCCCTCCTGCGCCACGGTCATGCGGCGCTTGCCCTCCACGCGGAAGGGCTTGGTGACCACGCCCACGACGAGCGCGTTGTGCTCCTTCGCGATCTCCGCCACCACCGGCGCCGCGCCGGTCCCCGTCCCGCCGCCCATGCCGGCGGTGATGAAGACCATGTCGGCCCCTTTGAGCGCCTTGCTGATCTTGTCGCGGTCCTCGTTGGCGGCCCCGCGGCCGACCTCGGGGTCCGCCCCCGCGCCCAGTCCCTTGGTGAGCTTCGTCCCGATCTGGATCTTCGTCTGCGCGAGCGAGTCCTTGAGCTGCTGCGCGTCCGTGTTCGCGACGATGAACTCGATGCCATCCATGCCGGTGGCGATCATTCGGTTGACCGCGTTGGTTCCCGCGCCACCCACGCCAATCACCTTGATTGTCGTGTGAAACGGCCGTTCCTCTTCGAGCTTAAACATAGCCCCCCCTATTGTAACGATGTATGCGCGTCACACTATTACAATGAGACATGTATAGATTATGTCTCATTATTTTTCAAAACAAAAATTATTTTTTCTACAAATATTCTTCAAACCAGCGCCGGATGCGCGATCCCATCGCGCCGATGCCGCCGCCCGCCTTTTTCCGGGACGCGCGGCCCTGCGAGTACTGGTTCATCTTCACGCCGTACTTCAACAGGCCCACCGCGTTCGCGAACTGCGGCGTGGCCACCACGTCCTTGAGTCCCACGATGTCGCGCGGCACGCCGAGGCGCACCGGCATGTTGAGCACGCGCTCGGCCGCCTCCACGCAGCCCTCGATCATGCTGCCGCCGCCCACGAACACCGCGCCGGCCGCCACGATGTCCTTCTTGCCGCTGCGGACGAGCTCCTGCTCCACCATCTCCACGATCTCCATCATGCGCGGCTCGATGATCTGGGCGAGCTCCTGCTTGAACAACCGCCGCGGCGCCCGCCCGCCCACGGACGGCACCTCGATGGTCTCCGAGGCGTCCACCAGGTCTATCACCGCGCAGCCGTACTTCCGCTTGATCGACTCCGCGGACTCGATGGGCGTCCGCAGGCCGATGGAGATGTCGTTGGTCACGTGGATCCCGCCGATCGCCAGCACCGACGAGTAGGCCACGCCGCCCTCGACGTAAATCATGATATCGGTGGTCCCGCCGCCGATGTCCACCAGCACCACGCCGAGCTCCCGCTCGTCCTGGGACAACGTCGCCTCGGCCGACGCCAGGGGCGAGAAGACGATATCGCTCACCGGATAGCCCGCCTTGTTCACGGACTTCACCAGGTTCTGGATGCAGGTCGTCCCGCCGGTCACGATGTGGACCTCCGCCTCCAGCCGCACGCCGCTCATGCCGATTGGGTCCTTGATCCCCGTCTGGTCGTCCACGGAGAACTCCTTGGACAGCACGTGGACGATCTCGCGGTCGGCGGGGATCACCACCGCCTGCGCCGCCTCGATCACGCGCTTCACCTCGACCGGGGTGATGGTGCGGTTCCGGTTGGAAACCGCCACCACGCCGCGCGAGTTTTCCCCCTTCATGTGCTGGCCGGTGATGCCCACGTACATGCCGCCCACTTCGCTCCCGGCCATGAGCTCGGCGTCCTCGATCGCCTTGCCGATCGAGCTGATGGTATTGTCGATGTTGATGATGACGCCGTTCTTGAGCCCCTTCGCCGGCGCCACGCCCACGCCGCTCACCTCGACATCGCCGTTCTCGTTGCGATAGCCGATGACCGCGCAGGTTTTGGTCGTTCCGATATCGAGCCCGACAATAACGTCTTCCATTCCGCCGCCTATTTCATGACCCCGAAGGTGTCGAAAATGTTCATGTGCGCGGGATACCTGCCCGCCGCGTCCAGAAAGCCGACGCAGGTGTTGAGCCGTTCAAGGGCCGCCCGGTTCATCTCCGCAAGAAACTCGGTCCGGCGACCGCGAAGTCGGATCCGCACCTTGCCATCGCTCCTGATATATACTTCGGTCAGTTCACGGCAAACCTTCAAACCGCTTTTTTCGGCCTCGAGAATGGTCCGCAGGTAGTCGCGGACCTGTTTCGAGAGCGATCCGCTGTGCGCGAAGGCCCACGGGACTACGATCAGCGGGCGGTCGGCCGCATGCACGCGGTTGTACGAGAGCGCCGCGAGCTCGCCGTCGAGCTCGATAAAGGCGTAGGCGCCCTCTTTCTCGATCGCCATCACCAGCGCCGGGCGTTTCTCCTCGACCGTCACCGTGATCCGCCGATCCTTCTCGACGATACGGTAGTCCTTGACGTACAGGTTCTTCCGGAGCGCCGCTTCCAGCGAATCGACATCGATCACGATCCCGTCCTGCTCCACCACGGTGTCTGCGGCGCTGATGAGCTCGTACTTGGTCAGATATTTCAGCCCCTTGAACTCGATGGCGCTCACCTTCTTCACGTTCCGAAAGGCGTGGGCGCGGAAGGTCGCCGCGAACAGCATCAGCGCGCCCAGCATCATCACCGCAACCATGTTGATCCGCGTGCGCATCATCACCTCGCACCCAGGGCCTCGACGATCTGCCGGCCGGCCTTATGGATGTCCCCCGCCCCCAGCGTGAGGACGATATCGCCCTCGCGCGCGGCTGCGGCCAGCGTCGGCGCGATCTCCTCGAAGCGGCCGATGATCCGCACCTCGCGCGTGTCGTGCTTCCTGATCGAATCGCGGATGAGCGCGCTCGAGACGCCCTCGATGGGCTCCTCCCCCGCCGGGTAGATCTCCGTGAGAAAGAGCTCGTCGGCGTCGGCGAAGGCCTGCCCGAACTCGTCCCAGAGGAGCTGCGTCCGCGTGTACCGGTGCGGCTGGAACACCACCACGAGGCGTCGCCCGAGGGCCTTGAGCCCCGCGAGCGTCGCGCGGATCTCCGTGGGATGGTGCCCGTAGTCGTCGATCACGCGCACGCCGCGCGCCTCCCCGACGCGCTCCATGCGGCGCCCCACCCCCGCGAACTCCGCCAGTCCCGCGCGGATGGCCGCGAAATCGAGCCCCAGGTCGAGCGCCACCACCACCACCGCGAGCGAATTGATCACGTTATGGTTGCCGATGAGGCCGATCTCGATGGCGCCCAGGAGCTCGTTCTTGTAGTAGCAGTCGTAGCGCGTCCGGCCGTCCGCCAGGCGGACGTTCGCCGCGCGGAAGTCGGCGTTCTCCGAAAAGCCGTAGGTGAGATACGGACGCTCCACGCGCGGCAGCAGCTCCGCGATGACGTTATCGTCGATGCACAGGACGGAGTATCCGTAAAACGGAACATTGTTCATGTAGGTGAGAAAGGCCTCCTTGAGCCCCTCGAAGAACTTGTAGTGATCGAGGTGGTCGGCGTCGATGTTGGTGACCACCGCGATCGTCGGCAACAGCTTCAGGAACGACCCGTCCGACTCGTCGGCCTCGAAGACGATGTACTCGCCCTCGCCCGCGCGCGCATTGGAGCCGAAGTTGAGCACCTTCCCCCCGACCACGGCGGTGGGGTTGATGCCGCCGTGCGAGAGCACGAACGCGAGGAGCGACGAGGTGGTCGTCTTCCCGTGCGTCCCGGCGATGCCGATGCCGTGCTTGAGGCGCACCAGCTCGGCCAGCATCTCGGCGCGGTGGATGACGGGTATGCCGCGCGAGCGCGCCTCGATGAGCTCGGGATTGTTCTTGCCGATGGCGCTGGAGGTGACCACCACGCTGTAGTCCCCGATATTCGACGGGAAGTGGCCGATGAAGACCGTCGCGCCCAGGTCGCGCAGGCGCCGCGTCTGCTCGGACTCGTGCAGGTCCGAGCCCGAAACCTGGAAGCCCAGGGTGATGAGGATCTCGGCGATCCCGCTCATGCCGATCCCGCCGATTCCCATGAAGTGCATCGTTTTCGATTTTCTGAACACGCCCCTACCTCAACGCCGTTATGATTTCGTCGACGATGGTCTTCGCCGCGTCCGGCCGGGCGACCTTGAGCGCCTTCTCGGCCATCTTCGCCAGCCGCATGGGATTGCCCAGAAGATCCAGGATGATCGGTCCCGCGATCTCCGGCGTGGCATCGTCGTTTGCGATCTTCACCGCCGCGCCGGCCTCGACGAACTCGTCGGCGTTCTTGTCCTGGTGGTTCGCCGCCGCGAAGGGATACGGGATCATCACGGACGGGAGCCCCATCGCGGCGATCTCCATCATCACCCCGGAGCCTGCGCGGCTGATGGCGATGTCGCTCGCGCGGTACGCCGCCCCCACGTTCTCGATGAACGGCGACATGTACACCGACCCCTTCTCGAGGGCGCGCCCGCTCTTCTCCCGGTACTCATTATACGAAAGGTCTCCGGTGCTCCAGATGACGCCGGTATCGGCGAACTCGCCGGAAAATTTCGTCTTGAGCCCCAGCATGAGCTCGTTCAGGCGCAGCGCGCCCTGGCTCCCGCCGATCAACAAAATCACGCGCTTGCAGTGGCCCAGGTTGAACGCCCGGCGTGCGTCCTCGCGGCTGATGGGCGCGAACACGCGCTGGCGGATGGGATTGCCCGCCTGGACGATCTTCACGCCGTTTTTTAAATATTCGTCCGAGGCGGCGAAGGTCGTGAAGATGGCCGCGGCGCGTTTCGCGAAATACCGCGTCACCTTGCCGGGCACCGAATTCTGCTCGCAGAGATACACCGGGACGCCCATGCGCGCGGCGGCCAACAGCGCCGGACCGGACACGTAGCCGCCCATGCCGATCACCGCGGCGATCTGCGAACGGGCGATGAAGCGCTTCGCCCAGAAATAGGCGTGGAGGAACTTCAGCGCGACGACGGGCAGCGTGAAGGGGTTTTTCGTCAGTGACGGCGCGCCGTAAAGGAGCAGGTCCGTGTCCTTCACGTCCGCCAGCGACGAGAAGCGGGCGTCGCGCCGGCCCACCAAGACGAAGGCGTGCACGCCGCGCTTCACGAACTCCTCGTAGATCGCGATGCCGGGGCTGATATGACCCCCCGTCCCGCCGCCGACGATGAGAATGTTTTTGCCTTTCATTGCCACACCTCTTCAGTGAGCTGGACGCCCTCGTACGCCCCGGCCCGGTATCGCGAAATGTTGAGCAGAATCCCCGCCGCCGTCATGTTGCACACCAGCGACGACCCGCCATAGCTGATAAACGGCAGCGGCAACCCGGTGGTTGGCAGCGCCCCGCTCACCACCCCGATGTTGATGAACGCCTGCACGACGATATAGAGCGTGAGACCGACCGCGAGCAGCCGGCCGTACTCGTCCGGCGCGCCCAGCGAGATGATGAGCCCCCGCCAGAAGACCGTGCAGAAGAGCGCGATGATAAGCAACGTCCCTAAAATACCGGTCTCCTCGGCGATCACCGCGAAGATGAAGTCCGTGTGCGGCTCGGGCAAGCGGCTGATCTTCTGGGTGCCGTACCCCAGTCCCGTGCCCAAAAAGCCGCCCTTCTTGAAGGCGATAAAGGACTGCACCACGTGATAGCCCTTGCCGAAGCGGTCGGCCCAGGGATCGAAATAGGCGAGCAGGCGGTTCTTGCGATAACTCACCTCGTAGATGAGCAAATAGAACATGGGCACGCTCACGATCCCCACTGCCGCGATATACAGGATGGGAAAGCCCGAGACGAACAGAATCAGGGCGGCGATCAAGAGGATGTCGATGGCGGTCCCGAAATCGGGCTGCAGCATGAGGAGCACGAAGGCGAGTGCGACAATGGCCGCAGGCACCAGGAGCTGCGCCACATGATTGGCCACCCCGGTCCGCTCGCTGGAGAACACCTTCACAAGATAGAGCACCAGGCACAGCTTGACGATCTCGGATGGCTGAATCTGCAAGAACCCCAGGCTGAGCCAGCGCGCGGACCCCTTGGCGCTCTTGCCGATGACCGGCACGAACACCAGGATCAGCAGGACGAACGAGACGAGCAGCAATATCTTCGTATAGCGCGCATACCGCCGGTAATCGACCTCCTGGAACACGAGAAGCGCCCCGAGCCCCAGCACGAACCATACGATCTGGCGCTTGAGGAAATAGAAGGAATCCTGATAGATCCGCGCGGCGTGGATGGCGCTCGCGCTGTAGCTCATGGCAATACCGATCCCGACCAGCAGGAGCACCGTGACGAAGAGAAAGACGTCCGGGTCGCCCCGCCGCCTCGTGTCGATGATCGACTTCAGGTCCACGCGACCTCCCCCCGAACGAGCCGCTGAAACGTTTCGCGGAAACGGTCGCCCCGCTCCTCGTAATTCCTGAACATGTCGAACGAGGCGGTGGCCGGCGAGTAGAGCACCGCGTCGCCCGGCGCGCTGTGCCGCATCGCCTGCGCCAGCGCCTCCTCGAGCGTGGCCACCGGGACCGGATCGTGGGCGGCGAACAGGCGCGCGAACTCCGGCGTCGATTCGCCGATGAGCAGCAGGCGCTTCACGCGCTGAGCGATGGGCCCGTTCAACCGCGCGTAATCGTCGCCCTTGGTGCGCCCGCCCAGGATGAGCACCGCCGGCCGCGTGAGGCTGGCCAGCGCCATCTCCACGGCGTTCACGGTGGTCGCCTTCGAGTCGTTGATGAAGGTGCGCCCCTCGAACTCGCCCACGATCTCCATGCGGTGCGGCAGGCCTTTGAATGAATAGATCGCCTCAGCGATCGCGCCGTCATCCGCCGGCCGTCCCATCCGCGCGAGGACGGCGCGCACCATGAGGATCGCCGCCATCGCGTTTTGCACATTGTGCACGCCGATGATGCGCATCCGCGTTGGGTCCAGCACCGGCGCGTCGACTCCGGCCAGGCGCACCATCGAACCGTCGAAGCGGATCGCGGCGACCGTATCACGGACGGCAAAGCCGCACGTTCGGGCGACGACCGCGCCGAGCCGCGAGCGGATCAGGGCGTCATCGGCGAAAAAAACGAAGGCGTCGTCCGCGCGCTGGTTCATGGCGATGCGCATCTTCGCGTCCACATACTCGTCCATCGTCGCGTAGCGGTCAAGGTGGTCCGGGGCGATATTCAGGATCGCGGCAACGTCCGGCCGAAAGCGGTCGATCGTCTCGAGTTGGAACGACGAGAGCTCGAGGACCGTGACCGACGAGTCGCGCGTCCGATCGACGAACGACACGAAGGGCACGCCGATATTGCCGCCCACGAAGGTGTCGATCCCGAGCGCCGCGAGGATGTGGCCCACGAGACTGGTCGTCGTCGTCTTCCCGTCGGTGCCGGTGATCGCGACGATCAATCCCTTCGCGAAACGATAGGCGAGCTCGATCTCGGACACGACGGGGACACCCCGCTCGACAGCGGCCGCGACCAGCGGGATCGCGCGCGGAACGCCGGGGCTCAGCACCGCCAGATCGAACCCCTCGTCGAGGAGCTCCGGCCGCTGAGCGCCGGCGATCACCCGCACGCCGCGGTCAAGCGCCGCGAGCGCGTCTGTGAGGGCGGCCCGGTCCTTGCTGTCGGAAACGACGACGGCGTATCCCTTGCGCGCGAGAAAGTTCGAGGCGGCCACGCCGGTGCGCGGCCCCAGCCCGATGATGAGAATCTTTTGTATCTTCGATAGATCCATAGTATGCTAAAAACCCTGTCCCCTGCTCCTATCCCAATCGATACGGACCGATGTGGCGCACCTCCCCCTAACGAAGGGAGAGGACGGGAGGGGGAATCACAAAATCTTCAACGAACTCAATCCCAGAATCGCCAGGATGATGCCCAGGATCCAGAATCGAACGACCACCTTCTGCTCGGTCCATCCCGAAAGCTCGAAGTGATGATGGATGGGCGCCATCTTGAACACCCGCTTGCCCGTGAGCTTGAACGACAGGACCTGTATGATCACCGACATCGCCTCGACGACGAACACGCCGCCGACGATAAAAAGAAAGATTTCCTTTTTAATCATGATCGCGACGATCCCGATCACGCCGCCCAGCGCGAGCGAACCCGTGTCGCCCATGAAGACCGTCGCGGGGTTGGAGTTGAACCACAGGAAGCCCAGCGACGCGCCGCAGAGCGCCGAGAGGAACACCGTAAGCTCGGCCCCGTCGGGGATATAGGGGATCTTGAGATAGGAGGCGATCTTAACGTGACCCGAAAGATAGCACATGACGGCGAGGGAGGCCGCGACGAACAGCACCGTCCCCACCGCGAGCCCGTCGAGCCCGTCGGTGAGGTTCACGGCGTTGGAGCTGCCCACCACCACGATCATCGCGAAGATCACCCAGGCCCAGGTCATGTCCAGCGCGATCCCGCCGATCGCCACGCGCGACAGCGTGACCAGGGGTTCGTTCACGAAGGGAACGTAGATCTGCGTGAGCGCCTCGGGATTGGCGGGGAAGACGAGCATCCCTGCGACCACGCCGCCGGCCGTCGCGAGCTGCACCACGAGCTTGAGCTTCCCCGGCACCCCGCCCTTGCGCTTGCGGATCGACTTGATGTAATCGTCGGCGAACCCGAGCGAGCCCAAGACGAGCGTCGCGACGGTGAGCAGTATCAAATATTCGCTATTGAAATTTCCCCACAGGAAGATCGAGATGAGCACGGCGCCCAGGATGATGACGCCGCCCATCGTGGGCGTGCCGGCCTTCGCCTTGTGGCTCTGGGGACCGTCGGAGCGGATCTCCTCTTTGAAGCGCAGGCGGCGCAGCCACGCGATCACGATCGCGCCGAAGATGAGCACGATCACCAACGCCGTGAGCGCGGCGTATGCGGAACGGAACGAAATATACTGGAAGAGGCGAAGAAACGAGAGGTATTCCTGAAGCGGCAATATAAAATGATAAAACATGGTTCCCTTAGCGGAGCAGGTCCGCCACCACCTCCTCCATCTTCATCGAGCGCGACCCTTTCACCAGGACCACGTCGTCCTTCGCGACCCGCTTCTTGAGCGCGTCGACCAGCGACTGTTTTTCGGCGAAGTGCGCCACGCGGTCGCCGTTCATCCCCGCCTCGCGGGCCCCCGCGACCGTATGCGCGGCGAGCTCGCCCCAGGCGAAGAGCAGCTCGAAGCCGCTGGCGGCGATCTCGCGACCCGCCTCCGCATGATAGCGCGCGGCCTTCGCGCCCAGCTCCTTCATGTCGGAAACCACCGCGATCAGGCGGCGGCCCGAAAACACCCGCGCCGCCGAGGCGAAGGCGCTTCGCGACGAGAGCGGGTTCGAGTTATAGGTGTCGTTGATGACGACGAATTCGCCCCGGACAATCTGGCTGCGCTTGTCGATCGCGTCCATCGATGCGAGCGCGCGGGCCATCGCGGCGTCGTCGATGCCCAGGCAACGCCCCACGGCGATCGCGGCCAGGAGGTTCGCGGCATTGTGCACGCCGTAGAGCGGCGCCGCGAACGTCACGCCGCCCAGGACGATCTCGGTGCGATCGGGCTGCAGGGAATACGACTCGGGCCGGAGATCGGCGTCGGCGTCGAGCGCGAAGGTAAGCATGCGCAACCCCGCGTCCCGCGCGGCGTCCTCGAGAATGCCAACACACGCCGTCTCGCGGTTCAGGATGATGGTGCCGCCCGGCCGCATGCCGCGGACGATCTCCGCCTTCGCGCGCGCAACGTTCTCCACGCTCCCCAGGAACTCCAGGTGCCCCTCGCCCACATTGGTAATGAGCGCGATCTCCGGCCGCACGATGCGCGAGAGCCGCTCGATCTCGCCCGCGTGGTTCATGCCCATTTCCATCACCGCGCACTCGTGCTCGGGACGAATCCCCAACAGCGCGAAGGGCACGCCGATCTCGTTATTGTAGTTCTTCTCGTTTTTATGCGTTCGGAGCGCGGTCGAGGCGATCGCGTAGACCAGCTCCTTCGTGGTGGTCTTCCCGTTGGTTCCGGTGATGCCCACCATCCGCGCGGAGGCGGAATCCCGGTGCCGCGCGGCGATCCGTCCCAGCGCGCGAAGCGTATCGTCGCACAGGACCGCCGGGACGCCGTGGCGTTCGGCCGTCGCGCGGTCGGACTCGCGCATTGAAACGAAGCCCGCGATCGTCCGTTCCGCCGCGAGCGTTTCGATGAAATCATGCCCGTCGAACCGTTCTCCGACGAGCGGAACGAACAGGCTCTCGGGGCCCAGGTCGCGCGAATCGGAGCTGATGGTGCGGATGCGCGTATCCGGCATACCGCCGACAAGCGAGCCGCCGGCGTACGCCGCCATCGTCCCCATCGTTGTCGGGAAATCGGCCCTCATGCCGCCTCGCGCTCGGCGATGAATTTGCGCGCCATCTCGCGATCGTCGAAATGGGTCTTCGCCCTGCCCACGATCTGGTAATCCTCGTGCCCCTTCCCGGCGATCACGACGATGTCGCCCGCGGAGGCCATCGCGATCCCCGCGGCGATCGCGCGCGCGCGGTCGGGCTCAACCTCGTAGGCGCGGCCGTCGATGCCCGCGCGGATGTCCTCGATGATCCGCGCCGGGTCCTCCGTGCGCGGGTTGTCGCTGGTCACGATCACGTGGTCGGAGAGCTCCGCGGCGGCGCGGCCCATCAGCGGTCGCTTCGCCCGGTCGCGGTCGCCGCCGCAGCCGAAGACGGTAATGAGTCTGCGCGGCCGGAGCTCGCGCACCGACGCGAGGAGCTTGCGCAGCGCGTCGTCGGTGTGCGCGTAATCGACCACCACGTGGAAGCCGAGCCGCGAGGCGATGGTGTTGAACCGACCGGGGATGTGCGAGATCCCGGCGAGCGCGTCGCGGATGCAGTCGAATGAGATCCCGAGCCGGTGCGCCGTCGCGACGGCGGCAAGGGAATTGTACACATGGAAGCGGCCGGCAAGCGGCAGTGCGATGCGGCCGCCCCCATCGGGGCGCGAAAGCGTATAGGCGATGCCCTCGAGCGAATTGACGACGCTTGCCGGATCAACGCGGTAGGCGGCGTCGTCGTGCATGCCGAACCCCAACACGGGATACGACGCCCCGGCGAAGTCGCGCGCGAGGCGGCGGCCGTAGTCGTCATCGACATTGACGATGCCCGCACGGTCGCCGGGCAACCCGCCCAGAAGCGTAAAGAGGCGCTTCTTCGCGGCGAAGTAATCCTCGAAGTCCGCGTGGAAATCGAGATGGTCGCGCGTGAGGTTCGTGAAGATGGCGGCCGTGAAGGCGACATGGTCCACTCGCCCGAGCGCAAGGCCGTGCGAGGAGACCTCCATGATGAGCGTGTCCACTCCGTCGTCGCGCATCTCGGCGATGAGCTGCTGCAGGTCGCGCGATTCCGGGGTGGTGTTTGGCGCGGCCGTCTCCCTCCCGCACCAGCGGTAGTTCACGGTGCCAATCACGCCGGGGACGCGCCCCGCTGCGCGCATGATCGCCTCGAGCATGTAGGTGATGGACGTCTTGCCGTTGGTGCCGGTCACGCCGATGACCGTCATCCCCGCGCTCGGGTTGTCATAGAAGGCGGCCGACAGGGCCGAGAGCGCGCGTCGCGTATTGTCCGAACCGATGATAGCAACGCCGCGCTCCGCGAGGGGCGCGAACTCAGCCAACCGCGCGCGCGACACCACCGCCGCCGCCGCGCCCGCATCGACCGCCGCCGCGACGAACCGGTGCCCGTCGGACTGGAAGCCCTCCACGGCCACGAAGAGCGAGCCGTTCGCGATCCTGCGCGAATCGTAGTCCACCGATGCGATGGGCGCGTCGGGGGCATCGCCCGCGACCTGGAGCGGCTCGTCGATTCCGGTGATGAGTTCGCGCAGGCGTTTCACGTTCGTCCCCACAGGATCACTTGCTTTTCATATTCTTCGGCGCGATGGCCTGAAAATCGTCCGGCCCGATGGGCCGCATGCCGCTCCCCCGGGCATAGGATTCGATCGCGTCCATCCGCCGGAAGCGTTCGATCTGATAGCGCAATCGGTCGTTTCGGTCCATTAGCTGGCGCTCCTTCCGAATGATCTCATCATATCCCATCTTGATGCGCATCACCTCGACGTTCTGCCACACGTATACGATCAGAAACGCCGCCACGATCGCCGCAAAGATAAAGTAACGCATACGCCCCCTACGACGCCAGCCGCTCGATACAGCGCAGCTTCGCGCTGCGCGCCCGCCGGTTCCGCGCCACCTCGTCATCGCCCGGCACGATGGGCTTCTTGGTGATCAGCCGGAAGCTCGGCTCCTCGCCGTAGGGGACCTTCGCCCGCGCGCGGAACATGGTTTTCACGATACGGTCCTCGAGCGAATGAAACGAGATCGCGATGATGCGCCCGCCGGGCTCGATGAGGTCCAGCGCGTCGGCAAGCGAGCGCTCGATGGCCGAAAGCTCGTCGTTCACGATGATGCGCAGCGCCTGGAAGACGCGCGTCGCCGGGTGGATGTTCTTCACGTGGAAGCGCCGCGGGATCGCCCCGAGGACGAGCTCCGCAAGCGCGAGGCTCGTCTCGATCCGCCCGTCTTCTCGCCGCTCGACGATGCGCCGCGCGATCTTCTTCGCCCAGCGCTCCTCGCCGTACACGCGGAAGATGTCCGCGAGCTCGCGCTCCGGCCGGGCGTTCACGATGTCCGCCGCGCTCTCGCCGCGCGCGCCGTCGAGCCGCATGTCGAGCGGCTCGTGGTCGCGGAAGCTGAAGCCCCGCCCGCTCGCGTCGTAGTGGAACGATGAGATGCCGAAATCGTAGAGGACCGCCGCAATCTTCCCCCGATGCGCGCCCAGCGCCCCGGCGATGTTCGCGAAATTGTCATTGATGAATTCAATCCGCCCGGCCGCGCCGTGCAGGCGTTCACGCGCCCGCGCCAGGATCTCGGGATCGCGCTCGATCCCCATCACCCGCGCCGCCGGAAACGATGCGAGAATTAATGCGCTATGACCGCCCTCGCCCAGGGTAGCGTCAACAAAAATTCCGCCGCGGTCGATCCGCGTCTCGCGCGCGAGCGCGACGATCTCGGCGCACAGAACCGGATCGTGCACGGGAGAAAAATCCGCCTCACCAGCATTATGTCTCATTAGAACCCGCCCCTTCGCCGCTCATGCCTGCGCTAAAACCCGAGCTCGTGCGCAAACGAATCGAGTGCGGCGCCGTCCGGCTTGTACTCCCGGTACACGTCCTCGGCCCAGATCTCGAGCCGGTCGAACAGCCCCAGGATCACCACCTCGCGCGATATCTGCGCGTACTCCTGCAGGTGCCCGGGGATCCCGATGCGTCCCTGTTTGTCCAGATCGCACTCCGCCGCCCCTCCCATAAGAAAGCGCAGGCGCATGCGGTTCTTCGGATCGGCCTGCGAAAGCGGCACCAGCTTCTGGGCAACGAACTCCTTCCAGTCCTCTTCGCGGAAGGCCATGATGCACTTGTCGAACCCGTGCGTGATCACGAGCCGGTTGATCATGGCCTGCTCGCCGAACGCCTTGCGCAGCCTGGCCGGAATGGCCACGCGGCCCTTGTCGTCGAGCGTCGGGTGATATTCACCCATAAACATGGCAATGCCCCAAAAATCCGCACAAACTGGAAGGTTGTTACACGAATCCCCACTTCTCCCCACAGGGCTACACCATGAGACATAATTGTCAAGAATAAAACGATTTTTTATTGGGAAATGTACATTTTTATTTTTCAGGGGTGATGATGCCGTCCGGCTGACTCATCAGCGTACAAACATACCATCGACGTCCGGCATTGATGCAAAAATACTTGACGGATACGTTGCCATACCCAGAGTGTATGGCAACGCGCGGGTGTAGTTCAATGGTAGAACTTCAGCCTTCCAAGCTGATAGCGTGGGTTCGATTCCCATCACCCGCTCATCGTAAGTCCTGACGGGATCAGGACTTACCAACAAGCTACCGAAAACCAGCGCTTCTCGATCATCAAGAATGAGAAGAAAATGAGAAGAAATTCTCACCGTCTCGCTCTTGGTGTCTCATGCGGACCGATATTTTTTAGAACACCCCGTTTCATCCTCACTCGTCCCTGCTACCGTGTCGGCGAAGATGTCGGCCGGGCATATTTCGGATCGGGGAAAACCCGTTCGAGAATCGAAAAATACCGTTCAGCCTCTGCACTATCCCGTCTGCGGTGCGCGTCCATCCCGAGTTCATAGAGTGCCCGATGATGATACTGGTTGTGGTTGAGCGCCTTCGTGTACAGGGCCCGGGCCTCCTCGGTCCGCTTGCTCCGCCTGGCCTTGTCGGCCTGCGCAACAAGCTCTTCCGCGAGGCGCAGATTTTCGAGGCTGATCTTGGCGAGGGCGCGGGTATAGGTTTTAAAAATTGCATCATTATGGCCGTCAGGACTGGTCAACGAAAAACTAAAGTTTGCAAAAGGAGGCGTGATCCCGCTTTTTTGGGACTGCATCTGCATCCGGGCCGGCAGCGTGTTTAGAAGATGATAACGATACCATGTATATTCGGTTGCCGTCCAGGTGGCGTTGGCGTCCGGCACCCAGTCCGGGTATGCCTTCTTCGACTTTTCGATTGATTCAGGCAGCCAGCCGTGCATCGGCCCAATCCCTCCGCTCCGGCGTTCGATTACGTGAAAGAACTCATGGAAGGTGACCCAGGAATGAGGAAAGTTGGTCACCAGCTCGGTATTGTTTTTTGCAACTGCGGCGTCCATTGGCAGGGCTATCGAGCCCCTTTCGGGCCCGTACCAGGTGTACGGGACGTAAATCAGAGGTACAGCGTTGGCAAAGGGCCAGACCGAAAATCCGGGATTGATGAAGTACATGAAGATGCTGTCGATATTGTTTCGTTTCGGAAAAAGGTACGGCCCGAGACTTTCGCTGGTGCTTGAAAAATCGGGGCGGTACATGGTTGTATTGGCCTGACGGGCATAGATCACAGCCTTGGTCAGGGTTGCATCGACGACCGTTCGGTCGAACGAAAGGCTGAGCTTGCCCCGGGTAAGGGCTTCGATGAAAAACCTGAGCTGGTCCTGGGCGCGAATGCTGGCCGTGATCTGACTGTCACTCATGCTTCCCTTGCCGGTCACGGGCCTGCCGTCCTTGTCGACGACCCCCTGAAGGTCTGTATGCCGAATGTAGAGCACCTTGACCCGATGGACATACTCAGGCTTGATCGAGCCAAGAGATTGATGTTCGCGTGTCAGATCCAGCAAGCGCCGGATGGCAAGGTACTCGCTATCCTTTGCCGTGGTCAGTTTTTCCTTAGCGGCCATAGCCTGCGAAAACAGAGTGATGGCTTGACGGTGATCTCCCGAAAAAGCCGCGTTTTGCCCCAGGAACACCTGAAGCCGCATGTGCCACAACAAAAAGGTCCGGTTGCCGGGCTCGAGCTGGCAGGCGCGCGCAAAATCATCAGCCGCCCCAGAAAAATCCCCCGCATCAAGTTTCACCTTGCCGGCGTCATAAGCACCCCGACCAGTCTCTCCGGTAGCGGCTCCCGGCATGGCACACAGAAGCGCAAGAGAAATGGTTACCGCAATAGCCAGTCTCATGTTCATTCACATCCTCCAGAATCGAGCACAAACAATACCCTTATGGGTCGTGTCATACGCGGTTTTCCTTTCCACGTCAAGAACTATCCGATTCTTATCCGACTCGTTATAATCATCCAGACGCATTGATACGGTTTGGAAAAACCGCCTTGATGACTGGGTTTTTTACAATTAGGAAAGCTCCGCCCATTTTCGCAACGTATCAAGATACATGCCGACGATTATTGGAAATGGGTTCATCCCGTAATCAGCAGCATGGACATGAAAAAACCCTTTACGTGGATCTGAAATCTGACAAGTGCAGATGGCATAGATCAGGATTTTACATTTTCGGGCAAGAGAGTCCGCCAATGATTGAGAAGCGCAACAACCGCAGCAATACAGAAATTACACCCATACCGCGTTTGCGGAAAACCGTTACGCAAACCGGGTCACCCCTTTCACCATGTGGAGATGCGCGGCCTTTTCCGAAATGAGGGTGATGTATTATTCCGGCACGACCAGGTCGATCTTCGCGCCGTCTTTCTCCAATAAAACGCGGTCGGCTTCTTTCTCGGGTTTCATTCCATCGCGATGCCAGAACAATTTCTTTTTCTGTCCGGGCAGATCCCGCTGCACCCCGACACGATATGACTTCCCCGTCTCCATGCCGTGGAGAAGATGAAACCACGTGCCGTTCTTTCCGGCGGGTATATGGGCGAATCGTCGCCATGACTTGTTCGTCTCATCGACGATCCACATGGTCAGACGAATGCCGCCCTCCGGGGCGACTTGTCCTGCGGGCAGCGAGACGGTGCCGTAAATGGTACGCGGTTTCCAGCGCGCCAGGTCCAGATTTTCGAGAATATCGTCGCCGGCGACATCGGGCCCAACCGAGCTGCTCCAGAGTCCGCCCCGAACTCCCGATCCGGGTGTCTCCTTGTCCTTGCCTTGCGTGACATGGCAATGATATCCGTCCGCGGCCGCCTTCGCCACGGAACGCCCCCCAAGCCCAGGAAGTATTGCATCCATTTTATACCACTTGTTCCATCCATGATTGTACAAGTAGAGCTTCTTGACTTTCCATGGATCATTTGCTTCGGGAAGATCGCGGAAGCGTGACGGGTCGGCGGCGGCCAGTACCGCTTCACGCGTGATTAAAGAACAGGCGATATGGTTGTTGTGCCTGTATTCACCGTCGACATTGTGCGTCCAGACGACCTCGGGCCGGTGTTTCCGGATAAGTCCAACAACAAAAGCGAGCGCTTTTTCTTTTCCGCCCCATCGCTCAAGGTTCTCGGCAAGCCGATCCGTTTTCCAGCCGCAGCAGTCGACATAGCGGCCGAAGATCGGCGGATTCTTCATGCTATAATTTCGTGCTGCGTCAAGACTCTCCTTTTCGCGGACGGCGCCGCACTTGGGACCGGCGGGTATTTTTCCGCCGCACCATGCGTCGCCGCTTGTCATCTGAACCCAGATAACGGGAAGCCCCAAACCGCCGCCATAGCATGCGAGCAGTGCGCTCGGCTCGTCGTCGGGATGCGCCACGATGGCCATAATTAATGCCTTCTGCGGCTGCGGACGCGATGAGAAATCGTCAGAAAAAGCAACGGCTGCAACTATAATACAAAGAATGACGCAGCCGAACATAAAACATTTTGCTCGTAGATTTTTCATTTTCACTAACATATTCAACTGTATACAACGAGTTTAGTCAAGCAGGAAAACCAATCAATCCTGAAAGACGCAGCGCCGACACGCAGACTCCCAAGACCTGCAAACTCTTTAATTGTCGTAATAACCGCGGGCAATATCACGCGGCTTTTTATAAAACACCTACCCCGACCCATGGTTACCCATTTCCCAACAATTCGCCTGGCATTCACTCAGGCAATGGTCATGGCAAACGCATTAGTGCGCTAATCGTAAGGTGGGAATTGAAACGTCCAAGCTGATAGCGTGGGTTCGAGTCCCATCACTCGCTCATCTGGCCTCTCACTTCCCCTCCAGCACCTTCAAGTTCTCGATCTCCAGACGTGATTTCAGGAACAGCTCCAGGCGCTTCTTGTCCGCGGCCGCGGCGAACGCCTTCCATTTGACGATGACCGCAACCTCCCTGAGAGAGGAGAGGTCCTGCACATTGTGAACCAGAAGGTCGCCGAAGGAGATCGACTCAAGCGACGGGAATAGAATATTCGCCTCCTTCGTCGCCTTTTGGACCCTCCGATCTCCGCTCTTGAGAAGCTGAAGCTCCGACTCGAGCAAGCGGATCTGGTCGTCCTTGGACTTGACGCTCGCCATCATTTCCATGCGCGCGTCGGCATGTTTCTTGTCGTCGCCGCGGCCGATCTCCGTGGGTTGAATGATCTTGAGCTCGGTTTTCTCGAGATCGTACTGCGGCAGGATCTTCTTCAAATGATCCATCATTTCCGCCGAAATCGGTTCCCCGATCAGGGCGACCTCGATTGAATGCGAGCTGCCGCGACGCACGAACTGCGTCGAGATCACCCGGCTCCGCTCGAACATGAAGTTGTTGGCGACGTAGCGGGCCGCATTCCGCTTGAAGTTCGCTTCGGTGATGATATCATAGGCCAAATACACGCTCGGCAAGATGAACAATACGCTAAACACCAGCACATATCGGTGGATCTTCCGCTCCACCGCCCGGTCGAGATAGGTCTTTCGCTTGAACCTGAAGTATCGGACGAATATTAACGTGGACATGCCGATGAACACGCTGTTGATGAGATAAAGATAAAACGCGCCGGCGAAAAACCTGAGGTTTCCGGTGGCGAGGCCAAACCCCGCCGTGCACAGCGGCGGCATGAGCGCCGTCGCGATAGCCACGCCGGGGATCACGTTCGAAATCTTCTCCTTGCGCGATCCAGCGACGATCCCCGCCGCCCCGCCAAATACGGCTATCAGCACGTCGTAGACGGTCGGCGTGGTGCGCGCCAAAAGCTCGGATTGCGCATCCGACAACGGGGAAAGATAGAAATACACGGCCGAGGTCGCGATGCTGATGCCCGTCATGACGGCAAGATTGCGCAGCGATTTCTTCAGGAGTTCGAAATCGTAGATACCCAGCGCGAGGCCCGCACCCATGATGGGCCCCATGAGCGGCGATATGAGCATGGCGCCGATGATCACCGCCGTCGAGTTGGTATTGAGCCCGATCGAGGCGATGTAGATCGCGAAGATCAACGTCCATAATCCTATCCCGCGAAACTCCACGCCCCGCGTGATGGACTCGACGGTCCCCTTCTGGTCGGTGTCCGGATCGATATAAAACAGGCCGCGAAGATACTCGATAAAGCCCTTTACGAGTCCCGCCTCGGAGATCACCTGCTTTTTCCTCGCGGCCATGCCCACCTCCCAGTGTCCACATCATTCGGTATAAGTTTGATCTGGTTCGCGATCGAACGTCAAGCACATTCCAGCGTCCTGGGCATACCGCGCTTCACCGTCAGGCGGCCGTCGACCGGCGGTCCGATAATCGATCGCAGCGCAGCGCTCCATAAAAATCACGCAAACAACAATGCAAAAAAACAAAAAAACTTGTCACCGCACGCACTCGTCGGTATACATAGTGTTCATGGACCGATCGCGCAGAGCGGTTCACACTCCAGCGCATACGGAGCGGACTTGGACACGAACACACGACTGCACGCCGCCGCGATTCGCCGGTACGTCACATACGGGATTATCGCGGCGCTCATCCTCGGGATGGCGGTGTTTCAGTTCATCACCGCACGCCAGCAGGAATTCGACGGCGTGCGGATCAACCTCGCGGGGCGGCAGCGCATGCTGTCGCAAAAGATCCTGAGCGGCATCCTCCTGTACGACGATGGCCGGGAAACGCGCTCCGCGGTGGAAAAAAATATCGCCGTCTTCGACAGCGCGCTGCGCGCCCTAATCGATGGCGGCACGGCCCCGCTCGACCTGGCGGGAGACACGGTCCGCACCCTGCGCCCCATCGACAACACATCCATCAGAACACAGATGTTACGCGTGATGGAGACATGGCGCCCCTTCCGCGACCGGTGTGAGGAATTTATCGAGCGCCGCGACCGCGCCGCGCTGCAGTACCTGATCGCCAACAATTTCGCCCTGCTCGACCAGATCGACCGGACCGCATACCTGCTGCAGGTGGAATCCGAACGGAAAAACTCCATCATCACCGGCGTCCTCGCCGCGGAGATCGCGCTCATCTTCCTGCTGTTCGGGCTGATCCTGTCGCGCTACATCCTGCGCCTCCGGAACGTCGAGGCGCACATCCGGGACCTGGAGAAGCTGCTCCCGATATGCAGCGCCTGCAAGAAGATCCGCATCGACGACGCGCATCCCGAGAACATGCGCTCGTGGATCTCGATCGAGAAATACCTGCACGAGAGCAAGATCAACCTCACCCACGGCATATGCCCCGAGTGCGCGGCGCGCCTCTATCCAGATCTATCTCCATACAAAAAGTAGCGTCGCCCCACAAGGGGATTCACGCCTGCCGTCTCATTCGGCTCCCTGCTGGAATAGGTTCGTACGTAATGCCGCTTGCTTCACACGCAATGACGATGTAATCAACAATGCGTCCGACAATCGGCCGTATTGGAAATGCATGATCAGACGTGCGCATTTCATGCACATCGAAGCGAGCTTTGTCGCATTAACAAAGGTACGCATGGACATGGCGAACGCACGCATTTTTCTGCAGTTCCGCTGCATTTCGCCTTGACAAATTTTACTCATTCTGAACGAAATGTGATCGGGTAACAGTGGTCATTCCGCGCTATAGAGACGCATTCGACGGGTAAACCGTCATCCCGTTCTCCTCATTACCGATAGTATTCATCGCATGGCTCAGCAACATGCGCTTCCGCGCTTCTATTATGCGGACGGGCATTAACTATATACGCCGTACATCTTTTCACAAAGGAGGCCATGATGGCTGATTACCAAGACACCTCAATGGCGGCGGTTTTTCAGCGGAATGCCGCGAAATACGCCGACAAATCGTACGCATCCTACAAGACCGACAGCGGCTGGAAGGACATCAGCTGGGGCTCGATGAACACGATGGTGCACAACCTCGCGTATTACCTGCTCTCCATCGGCATCGGCAAGAACGACAAGGTGGGACTGTTCTCGCCAAACCGCTGGGAATGGCACCTTGCCGCCCTCGCGATCAACTCCATCGGCGCGGTGGACGTTCCCATCTACGCAACCAACTCGGCGGAGGAGTCCGAGTATATCCTGGGCAACTCCGACGCCAAGGCCTGCTTCGTGGGGACCGCGGACCATCTGAAGAAGATACTCTCCATTCGGACAAAGATACCGAACGTGAAGCAAATCGTCGTATTCGACGAGGTTGACGTAAACCAGACCGAGGAGCTGACGCTGTCGAAGGCATTGTCGCTGGGCGAGGCGAGCCCCAACAAGGATCTCTTCGATCAGCGCCTCGCGGCGATCCAGCCGAACGACCTCTCGACGCTCATTTACACCTCCGGGACCACGGGCAATCCCAAGGGGGTCATGCTCACACACAACAACTTCGTCTCGAACGTGCGCAACACGCTCGCCGAGATGAAGGATCCGAAGACGGGCGAAGACCTTCTCGGCCCCAACGACCATTACCTGTCCTTCCTCCCGCTCTCGCACTCGCTCGAGCGGACGGCGGGCTTCCACGGCGCCATCTGGATGGGCGCGCGCACGGCCTTCGCGGAGGACATCACCAAGCTGCTCGATTATTTCCAGGAGGTGCGCCCCACCATCATCATCAGCGTTCCCCGCATCTACGAAAAAGTGCATGCGGGCATCCTGGCGAAGGTCGCCGGCGCGCCGGGGCTCAAGAAGAAGATATTCAACTTCGCCATGCGGCAGGCGGCGAAAAACCTTCCGCATGTGTGCCGCGACATTCCCCGCTCCGGCCTGTTCGCCTTCAAGTACAACCTGGCCGACAAGCTCGTCCTATCCAAGCTCAAGGTCGCGTTGGGCATGGACAAGCTGCGGTATGCGATCTCGGGCGGTGCGCCCCTTTCGCAATCCGACGCCGAGTTCTTCATTGGCATGGGCTTCAAGATCCTCGAGGGCTTCGGCCTCACCGAAACCACGCCGGTGACCAACTTCAACCGTCCGTGGTTCATCAAGCCGGGCACCGTGGGCCAGCCGATCCCCGAGACCGAGGTGAAGATCGCCGACGACGGCGAGCTCCTCATCAAGGGGCCGCAGGTGATGGCCGGCTACTACAAGAACGATGAGGCCACCAAGGAGGCCATCCGGAGCGACGGGTTCTTCCGGACGGGCGACATCGGCATCATCGACGAGGACGGTTGCCTGCGGATCACTGGACGCATCAAGGACATCATCGTGACCGCCGGCGGGAAGAACATCTCCCCGCAGAACATCGAAAGCAGCATCAAGGAATCGGCGTTCGTGGAGCAGATCGGCGTCATCGGCGACAAGCGCAAGTACCTGTCGGCGCTCATCGTCCCGGCATTCCCGGAGCTGGAGCGCTGGGCGGGCGAAAACGGCGTCACGTTCGGATCTCGGGCCGACCTCATCGCCAATGAGAAGGTGCAGGCGCTCATCCGCGCTGAGATCGACAAGTACACCGCGCAGTACGCCCGGGTGGAACAGATCCGCAAGTTCACCCTGCTGGAGACTGAATGGACGCAGGACACCGGCGAGCTCACGCCCACCCAGAAGGTGAAGCGCAAGGTGGTGAACGAAAAGTACGCCAAAGAAATCGAGGCGATGTACGCCGGCGACACCGGAGACTAGAAACGGACAGCACCGCACTCATGTAAAACGCCGCGCATATGCGCGGCGTTTTGCATATTCCCGCCGGCATACGCCGGAAGCGACCTTATCGAATGCGCCCACGGAGGTAATCCCGGAGCCATACGAGATCATCCATTGGCATCGCGTGGCCCACGGACATGGTTCTAGCGTCGCTGCGGATCAGCACCGTCGAGTACGGGTTGTTCGGCTCCTTCCCGACGATCACCTCCTCGATCTCGCCGTAGGGTATGCGCTTGCCGGTTGTATCGCCGCATAGAGTGCGATACGCGACACGAATCCCGAACGAATCCGTGTGGATCATGGGCGATGCGACAATGTCCCAGACGATCGCGGCGATGAGGACCACTCCGATAAGCGCGCCAAAGAGCCCGATGGCGACGAACTCCACCGTAAGCCGCTCGGGAAGGAGAAACCCGATCGACATGAGGGCCGCCGGGATGAGTGCGCCGACGAGCGTTCGCCACGAGCGCATCTTCTTGAACCCGATAACGACGGTCTGCGAGTCGCCCTTCTCCTCGATTGTGATATAGCGCGGTCGCGCGCTCGATACGGCGGGAGCATCTTCTGCCGCGTGAATGTCCCGATACGGCCGATCGAGATCGCCCGGCGCGCGTTCCACCACCCCGGCGCCCGCGTCCTCGAGCGCCGGCAGGTTGATGATGCGCGCATATGACTCCCAGCGCGCGCGCGTGTCCCGCTCGCTTACGATGCCCACCAGGTGCTCGGCGAGGATCACGCGGCGCATCGGGTCCGGATGATGGAGCTCGATGACGCGCACCGTTTGCTCCCCGCTCTCGACGATTCGAAGCATGACGCCGCGATAGCCCGAAAGGAGCTCGCGCCATTCGTCGTTCCTGAACAGCGATTGCAGGCGCACGAAGACCGTCTCGCTGTCGATGCGCATGAACAGCCGATAGCGCAGCTTGTTGACGCCGATAAGCAGCACCGCGACGCCGATACCCGCGAAGGGAATCGCCACCGCCAGCACGATGGGATCAAACCGCCCGGCGGAGAGCGATAGCGCGACCGACCCGATCGCCAATCCGCAAAATACGACGCCGAAGAGCGAGAGGTAGACGCCGGCCAGGCGCGATTCGCGCCGCGTGACCTCCGCCGGGATCATGGCGATCTCCCATTCGAACAGCGTGCCGATGGTTTTTCTCAGGGTTGTCATGTGAACGCTCCTTTCCGCATTGATACGCGACACCGCGGGCGGAATCGGCACCGCCCCGGCCGTACGGCGCCAGCGCAGTGAAATTTGGATTGCAAATATCGGGCGCATCGGCAATGACGATTTTCAAGCATCAATACAAGGAAACCGGTCCATGCACGCAATCAAGGGTCTCGTCAAATCGGCCGTCCCGCGGGGCGCCTATGCCGCGCTGTATTCGCTTTTTATCAGGCTTCGCGGATTGTCGTCAATTCTTTATCGGGGCGACGCCGTCGAGTGCCCCTTCTGCGGCGGGCGCTTCACGCGCTTCCTCGCCTGGGGGCTCAAGCTCCCGGTGATAGATGAGAAGCGGATAATCGGCGCGGGGTTCCGCGAGAACGCGCTCTGCCCGCGCTGCCGGTCGCTCGACCGCGAGCGGCTGCTGTATCTCTATCTGCGGGACCAGACGCGGCTCTTCATGGCGAGCGACAAGAAGATCCGGCTGCTGCACATCGCCCCGGAATGGCACATCCAGCGCGTCCTCTCGAAGCGGCCGGGGATCGACTACACGAGCGCCGATCTCTCGTCGCCCACGGCGATGGTGAGGCTCGACGTGACCGCCATCCAGTTCGCCGACCAGAGCTTCGACGCGGTCATCTGCAACCACGTCCTCGAGCACATCCCCGACGACCGGAAGGCCATGAGCGAGATCTACCGCATCCTCAAGCCCGGCGGCTTCGCGATCCTGCAGGTCCCCATCGCCCTTGCGCTCGAGAAGACCGTCGAGGACCCGTCCATCGACGACCCGAAGAAGCGCGAGGAACTGTTCGGGCAGGACGACCATGTTCGGGTGTACGGAAAGGATTACGCCGAGCGCCTGCGCGACGTCGGGTTCGTCGTGGAGGCGGTCAACTATGCGCTGGAGATCGGCGACGAAGCGGCGAAGCGATATGGGCTACTTAAGGACGAGACCGTGTTTGTGGGGGTGCGGAGCTGAACCGCCCCCTCACGGATAAAACGCCGGCACATTGAGCCCCATCGTCTCATCAAACCCCAGCATGAGGTTCGCGTTCTGCACGGCATTGCCCGACTGCCCCTTCACGAGATTGTCGATCACCGCCGTCACGAAGAGCGTGCCCGTGCGCTCGTCCACCATCGGGCGTATCTCGCAGCGGTTGGAGCCGCGCACGTCGGTCGTTGCGGGCGACGTATCGGTGATCACCACAAACGGTTTGCCCATGTAATAATCGCGATACAGCGCCGCCGCCTTCGCGGTGTTGATCCCGGCCTTCGCCGGCGCGTAGGCGGTGATCATGATACCGCGATTGAGCGGGACGATCTGCGGGACGAAGAACACCTTGACCGGCGAGGAGCCCTCGCGATTGAGAATATTCTCCACCTCCACTAAATGCTGATGCCGCCCCTCGCGGTAGGTGTTCACGTTCTCGTAACGCTGCGGATAGAAGTTCGTCTCGCCGGGATTCTTCCCCGCGCCGGACACGCCGGTCTTGCCGTCGCACACGATGGTGGACGCGTCCACGATCCCACCGGCCACCGCCGGCAGCAGCCCTAGGATCATGCAGATGGCGAAACAGCCGGGGTTGCCCACGATCTTCGCGCTCCTGATCTCGTCGGCGTATATCTCCGGCAGTCCGTAGATGGCCTCGCCGATAACGTCGACGGCGAGGTGCCCATCGGCCATTCCCTTATTGCGCGCGTACACGCCATACTCGTCGGTAGAGCGAAAGCGGAAGTCGCCGCTGAAGTCGATCACCGGGATCCCCTTATCGCGGAAATCGTTTATCATGGTCATGCCGGCGCGATCGGGCGTGGAGAAGAAGGCGATATCGACATTCGCGAAGTCGATGCGTTCGGGCGCGTCCACGACCATGTCGCAAAAGCCGCGCAGGTGCGGGAACACCACGCTCACGGGAACGCCCACGTCCTTGCGCGCAACGAGTTGCTTGATTTCGATGCCGGGATGGCGCAGCAGGATCTCGATAAGTCCCAACCCCCCGAATCCGGTCGCGCCGACGATCAGAGCCTTCTTCATGTCATTCCCCCTGTCGATTGATATCCACGTCCTTCTTCACGCGGCAACGGCCGATCGTCAATCATTTTCAAAGGTGTCGATTGGGGACGCGAGACGGCGTCCCGATGGATTCGAGCAAGCGCGTGGCGTCGGATATATCTTTCTTGACAGAAGACCGTCACACGATTGTGCTTATCATGCACGGCGCACACATTTTATTTTTACTGGGCCAGGACCACGGGTCGCGCAGATCATTGTGACGGGAGACGGGAACCATGAACGACTACTATAAAATCGCCGAAGCCGTTGCGCGCGTACTCGGCGCAGAGGACAAGCCTGCCATCACCCCCGACGGAATGAAGAACACCGTGTTCACCATCGCGTTCCGCACAAAGGCCGGAGCCGACATGACCGCGCGGCTCACCGGGGACCGCTTCACCTGGCGCATCACCATGCCCCGGAACATGTTCGCGGCGATGCCCTTCGAGCGCTTCATCTCGAAGCTGGAGTACGAGCTGGAGCAGGTCTTCATGCGCAACATCAAGATCGCCGCGATCGACGAGGTCTCGGGGTATCAGATAACGCTCACCCTGTAAACGCACCCGGGGGCGGTCCCGTCACCGCCCGCCGTCCGACCCGCGCACCATCGGCACGAAACGAACGCCGGTGATCGTTTTTCGTATCATCCGTCCGTTTTCCTTCTCCACGGTGATGAGCTCCTGCCACAGCTCGCCCACCGGAACCACCATGATCCCGCCCTCCTTGAGCTGCTCGAAGAGCATGGGCGGCACCTCCGGCGGCGCGGCGGTGATGATGATGACGTCGAACGGGGCCATCTCCGGCCAGCCCTTGTACCCGTCCCCGATCCGCACCCGCACGTTTGCGTAACCGAGTTCGCTCAAGCGCTTGATGGCGGCCTTCCCCAGCGATTCGACCAGCTCGATGGAATAGACCTCTTTCGTCAGGAGCGAGAGGACCGCCGCCTGATAACCGGAGCCCGTGCCGATCTCGAGGACGCGCTCGTCCCCGCGAAGGCGGCAGAGTTCGCTCATGAGCGCGACGATGTACGGCTGCGAGATGGTCTGCCCGCCGCCGATGGGAAGCGGGTGGTCGCCGTATGCCTGGTGCAGGCTCGCCGTGGGAACGAACCGATGGCGCTCGACCGCGCGCATCGCCGAGAGCACGCGCGCATCGCGCACCCCGCGCGCCTCGATCTGGCGCTTCACCATCTGCTCGCGCAATTGTTCCACGTCGCTCCTCCCTCCGGCCCCGCAGAAACCGCACAGAAACGCCGTCACGAGCGGCAGTGCAACAGAAATCGCTTTCATGGCAGCCTCAACAATCGCGGGCAGTGCGCACCGCGCCCACATTCAGATTATAGCGATGCTAAAAAATAATCAAGAAAAAATCACCGAGTAATTTTACCCCGCGAGCGAAAATCCTCTTGACTTTCTTTTTCGTTATGGCGTTGTGATGAAAATCGAGAACCGGGACCGTCCGCGCGACGCCCGGCGTGCGCCAATCCGCATGACAGCATAATCAGAGACCCCGCATGCCACAACGAATCAAGGGAACCGTCGCCTCTCCGGGCATCAGAATCGGCAAGGCCTATGTCTACCAGACATCCAAGGTATACATTCCCAAGTATGACATCACCGTCGATCAGATCGACGCGGAGATTATTCGCTTCGAGGATGCCATCAGGAAAACCAAGGAGGAGATCAAGTCCATCCAGGGCCAGATCGCCACGAGCCTGTCGAAGGACATGGCGGACATTTTCTCCAGCCACATCATGATGCTCGAGGACCCGCAGATATACGAAAAGACCAAGGAGCTCGTCCGCAGCGAACTGCGGAACGTCGAGTGGGTGCTCAACGACACCGCGCTCGACCTCATGAAGGGATTCAGCGCCATCGAGGACGAATACCTGCGCGAGCGCATTCTCGACATCTCCGATATCCACAAGCGGCTCATCAGCAATCTGCAGAAGCAGAAGGTCGACAGCGTATCGCTGGCCAATCTCAAGGAGGAGGTGATCGTCTTCGCCTCCGATCTCACGCCGTCCGACACGGCGATGATGAACAAGAAGTACGTGCTCGCCTTCGTGACCGACAAGGGAGGACGCACGTCGCACACCGCCATCATGGCGCGCGCGCTGGAGCTGCCCGCGATCGTGGGCACCATGAACGCCACCTCGATGGTGCGCGACGGCGACACCGTCATCTGCGACGCCACGCACGGCGAGGTCCTCATCAACCCCACGCCGGAACTCATTGAGGAGTACACCCGCTACCAGGAAGAGCTTCGCGCGATGGAGATCGAGCTGGCCAAGCTCACCTCGCTGCCGTCGCTCACCGTCGACGACGAGGAGGTGTTCCTGTACGGCAACATTGAGCTCCCCGACGAGATGGCCGTGATCAAGGAGCACGGCGCGCAGGGGATCGGCCTGTTCCGCTCGGAGTTTCTGTTCCTGGGGCGCTCCCTGCCCGACGAGAACACGCAGTTCTGCGAATATCGCAAGGTGGTCGAGTTCTTCAATCCGCTGCCCGTCACCATTCGCACGCTCGATGTGGGCGGCGACAAGATCTTCAGCTACACCAACGAGTACCGGGAACGCAATCCGTTCCTGGGGTGCCGGGCCATCCGCTTCAGCCTGGAAAACGTGGACCTGCTGCGCACGCAGATCCGCGCCGTGCTGCGCGCGAGCCACTACGGCACCGTGAAGCTCATGTTTCCGATGGTCTCTACGGTCGAGGAGATCGTCCGCGCCCGCGAGATCCTCGACGAGACGCGCGACGAACTCGATCGCGCGGGGATTCCCTTCGACCACGAGATCGCCGTGGGCGTCATGATCGAGGTTCCCTCGGCGGTGATCGCCGGGGACCTGCTCGCCAAGCATTCGGACTTCTTCTCGGTTGGCACCAACGATCTCATCCAGTACACCCTTGCGGTGGACCGGATCAGCGAAAAGGTGGCCTATCTGTACGATCCGCTCAACATATCGGTCCTGCGCTTCCTGAAGCAGATCGTTGTGATCGCGCGCGACGCCGACAAGCCGCTCTCGATCTGCGGCGAGATCGCGGGCGAGCCCATCTACACGATGCTGCTCCTGGGCCTGGGCTTCCGCCATTTTTCGATGAGCTCGGCGTCGATGAACCAGATCAAGCGCATCATCCGCGCCGTGCGCATCGAGGACTGCAATCGGCTCGCCGACGAGCTTCTCTCCATGGAAAAGGCCTCGGACATCGAGCGGCGCCTCATGGAGGTGACCGCGCGCGAATTCCCCTGGCTCACCCTGTAGCGGCGCATGAAGCTGTATCACGAGCTGGCCGAGTACTATTTCGCGATCGAGAACAAGCACCGCGACATCGACGACGATATCGCCCTCATCCGTTCGCTCTGCGCCGGCATGCGCGCCCCGGCCATCCTGGACCTGGGCTGCGGGACCGGCGAGCACCTGCACGAGCTCGCGAAGGCCGGTTTCGCCTGCACCGGCATCGACAACAGCGAGGAGATGCTGCGCATCGCGCGCCTGCGCTTCCCGGACGACGCCGAGTTCATCCACGACAGCATGCTCTCCTTCGACCGCTTCGAGGAGTTCGACATCGCGGTTTCGCTCTTCGGCTCCCTCGACTACTGCATCTCCGACGACGACGTGGACAAGGTCTTCTGGAACACCTGGCGCTCGCTCAAGCCCGGCGGGACGGGGCTCTTCGAGGTTTGGAACGCCGTGCCCATCAAAAAAATACGCGAGAAGGACACGGGACACGTCTCGACGACGATCTACCAACACCGCGTGGTCATTGACCGCGAGCGCGGCTTCAAGCTGCTGCCCTATCCCGGGAAAACGGTCGTCGAGGTGAGCTATGTCTATTCGATACAGAAGGACGGCGCCGAGGAGAATGTCACGGACCGGCATGTGATGCGCGCCTTCGACAAGGACGAGATCACCGCCTTCATCGAGAACAACGGCTTTCGCGTGCAGCAATACTTCGCCAGCTCCCAGCGCGAGCTCTACAAGGAAACCTCAAACAAGATACTGGTGCATTTCGTTAAGTCCTAGCGGTCCCCTGCGTCCTCCCCCGGCGCCTCGATGTCCGCGAGGTCCTTGTGGCGACATTATGGGCGTTCAATAACTCGAGCAACTCTTTGAAGTCTTTCTGAATTTCCATGAAGCTGCCTGCGCAGGATTTCAACGGCCTCGATCCGCTCTTCCGGGGATCGGCTCATCCACCAGGAAAGGTCGTCGGACGGTTTCAGTTCCGACGGTTTTCTTTTTATCGCGCGTTTAATCATGACATCGTGAAGTTGATTATTGCAGAACCGGCGCCAGGGAAAGCGCGCGCACAATTCCCGTGATCACCCCAATAAGCAAAAAGCCCCGCACAGAGCAGGGCTTTCGTTTTCTGTTAATCGAACGATGCAACCGGCACCTCACATGTGCACCGGCTTCTCCGCGTCCCACGGCTTCTCGCCGTCCACGCCGCCGGCGGGATCACCCAGCTCGCCCTTCCACTGGTCGTAGAGGCGCTTCGCCTTCTCCTGATCCTTGAAGAACTTCTCGGGGCTCTCCAGCGAGAGGAAGAGCACCTCCTCCATGTTGCTCACGACGTGGAACGACACGCGCTTCTTTACGTAGTCCGGGATCTTCTCCAGGTCCTTGCCGTTTTCCTTGGGGATGATGATGTGCGTGATATCGGCCCGGTCGGCCGCGAGCACCTTCTCCTTCACGCCGCCGATGGGCAGCACCTTGCCGCGCAAGGTGATCTCGCCGGTCATCGCGAGGTCGCACTTCACCGGGATCCCGGAGAGGAGCGACGCGATCACCACCGCCATGGTGATGCCGGCCGACGGCCCGTCCTTGGGAATGGCGCCCTCGGGCACGTGCAGGTGGATATCGTGCTTCTTGAGAATGTCCTCGTCAATATTGAAGAACTGCTGGTTCGCCTTCACATACGTGAACGCCGCACGACCCGACTCCTGCATCACCTCGCCCAGCTTGCCGGTGAGGATGAGGCTCCCCTTCCCCTTGATGAGCGAGGCCTCGATCTGGAGGATGTCGCCGCCCACCTCGGTCCAGGCCAGGCCGTTGGCGAGACCGGTCTCGTTGGCGAGCTCCTTGGTGCCGTACTTGAATTTTTTGGGACCCAGGAACTGGCCCAAGAGCTCCTCGGTGATGGTCGAGACATGTCCCGTCTTGGTGCGCACCACCTCCTTGGCGACCTTGCGGCACACCTTGGCGATCACACGCTCCAGGCTGCGCACGCCGGCCTCTTTCGTGTAGTGGCGGATGGTCGAGAGCATCATCTCGTCCGAATAGATGATGTGTTCGGGCTTGAGCCCGTTCTCCTCGATTTGCTTGGGGAGGAGAAACTGCAACGCGATGTTCAGCTTCTCGGGCTCGGTATAGCTCGAGAGCTCGATGATCTCCATGCGGTCCTGCAGCGGCAGCGGAATCCGGTGCTGCACGTTCGCGGTGGTGATGAACATCACCTTCGAGAGGTCATACGGCACCTCCATGTAGTGGTCCACGAAGGCGAAATTCTGCTCGGGGTCCAACACCTCCAGCAGCGCCGACGACGGGTCGCCGCGGAAGTCCATCGACATCTTGTCGATCTCGTCCAGGAGGAAGACCGGGTTCACGGAGCCGGCCTTCTTCATCATCTGTATGATCCGGCCGGGGAGCGCGCCCACGTAGGTGCGGCGATGCCCGCGGATCTCGGCCTCGTCGCGCACCCCGCCCAGCGACATGCGCACGAAGTTCTTGCCCAGCGCCCGCGCGACCGACCGACCCAGCGAGGTCTTGCCCACGCCGGGAGGGCCCACGAAGCACAGGATGGGGCCGCGCGGCTTCTTCGAGAGATTGCGCACGGCGATAAACTCGATGATGCGCTCCTTCACGTCCTCGAGGCCGTAGTGGTCCTCGTCGAGGATGCGCTTGGCCACGTCGATGTCCTTGATGTCCTTGGTGCGCTTCTGCCACGGCACGTCGCGAAGCCATTCGATATAGTTGCGCACCACGGCCGACTCGGCGGACATGGGCGGCATCTTCTCCAGACGCTTGAGCTCCTTGACGGCCTTGCCGCGCGCCTCGTTCGACATCTTGGCGTCGTCGATCGACTTCTTGAGCTCCTCGATCTCGTCGGCCTCCTCGTCGCCCTGGCCAAGCTCCTTCTTGATGGCCTTCATCTGCTCGTTCAGGTAATAGTCCTTCTGCGTCTTCTCCATCTGCTTGCGGACCTTGCCCTGGATCTTCTTCTCGATGTACATCACCTCGATCTCGCCGTTGATGTACTCGACGAGCTTCTCCAGCCGGTCCTTCGGATTGCCGAGGTCGAGCAGCATCTGCTTGAGCTCGATGCGCAGGTTCACGTGCGAGGCGATCACGTCCGCCAGGTGCGCCGGGTTCTCGATATTGCTCACGGTCGTGAGCGCCTCGTCCGGCACCTTCTTGTTGAGCTTGATGTACTTCTCGAAGGCCTCCAGCACCGCGCGCTTGAGCGCGACGATCTCGGAATCGACCTCCATCGGACGCTCGATATTTGTGACGGTCACCTCGAGGCAGTCCTTGTTCGTTTCGATGAATTCGTTGATATAGCCGCGCCCCAACCCTTCCACCAGCACCTTGATGGTGCCGTCCGGAAGCTTCAGGAGCTGCAGGATCTCGGCGATGGTTCCCACCTCGAATATCTCGCTTCGCTTGGGAACCGCCACCTTCGCGTCGGTCTGGGTGACCAGCACGATGAGGCGGTCGCCCTTCATGGCCGCGTCCAGCGCGCCGATCGACTTCTCCCTCCCGACGAAGAGCGGGATCACCATTCCGGGAAACACCACCACGTCCCGAAGCGGGAGCAGCGGGTATTTTCTATTGAAATCCAACGGGGTTTTCATGCACACCTGCCCAGGTTATAAACATACTGCATTTCGCCGGTCTGTGCGTCGGTATCGATGGTCCCTCGCGCTTCCCGATCACGATTCCGGGAACCGCTCCATCAACGCGTACGACCCGGTCGCGACCGGCCATGCATCAGTGGTACGACAGTTAGATTACCAAACAGCGCGATACGTTTCAAAAAATTACGCCGTTTTCTCTTCCTTTTTGAAGATGATCGCGGGCTTCTCGGCGCCGGTGACCACCTCGCGGCCAATGACGATCTTCTCCACGCCCTCCTTCGACGGCACCTCGAACATGAGGTCCAGCATGAGCTTCTCGAGCACGGAGCGAAGGCCCCGCGCGCCGGACTCCCGCTTGATGGCCGTGTCGGCGATCTCGTCGATCGCCTCGGGCGCGAACTCCAGCGTCACGTCCTCGAACGAGAATATCTTCTGATACTGCTTGATGATGGCGTTGCGCGGCTTGGTGAGGATCTTGATGAGCGAGGCCCGGTCAAGATTGTCCAGCACCGCCTGGATGGGGAGCCGTCCCACGAACTCGGGGATGAGGCCGTATTTCATCATGTCGTCGGGCTGCACCTGGTGGAGCGGGTTCACGCCCGACATCTCCGCGGACGATTTGATGTCGGCGCCGAAGCCCATGGTCTTGTTGCCCATCCGCTTCTGGACGATCTTATCGAGACCCACGAAGGCCCCGCCGCAAATGAAGAGGATGTTCTTGGTGTTGATGGAGAGGAACTCCTGGTGCGGGTGCTTCCGTCCGCCCTGCGGCGGGACATTGGCCACCGTCCCCTCGATGATCTTCAGGAGCGCCTGCTGCACGCCCTCGCCCGACACGTCGCGGGTGATGGACGGGTTCTCCGACTTGCGCGATATCTTGTCGATTTCGTCCACGTACACGATCCCGGTCTCGGCCTTCTTGATGTCCCCGTCGGCGTTCTGGATGAGCCGCAGGAGGATGTTCTCCACGTCCTCGCCCACATAGCCGGCCTCGGTGAGCGAGGTCGCGTCGGCGATGGCGAAGGGGACCTTCAGGATCTTCGCCAGGGTCTGCGCGAGCAGCGTCTTCCCGCACCCGGTGGGCCCGATGAGTACGATATTGCTCTTCTCGAGCTCCACATCGTCGCGCTTGAGGTTGGCGTTGCTGGCGATGCGCTTGTAGTGATTGTACACCGCGACCGAAAGGATCTTCTTGGCCTCCTCCTGTCCCACGACGTACTGGTCCAGAATGCCCTTGATCTCCTTGGGCTTGGGAAGGTCCTTGAAGTTCTTTTCGGGACCGGTCGAGTCCCACTCGTCGGAAACGATCTCATTGCACAGCTCGATGCACTCGTCGCAGATATACACCGACGGACCCGCCACGAGCTTCTTCACCACGTCCTGGCTCTTTCCGCAAAATGAACAGAACAGCTTCTCGTTCTTGCTCTTTTTATTGTTCGACATAGTCCCCTCGCGCTATCGGCGTTCCAGAATTTTATCGATGAGGCCGTACTCCAGCGCCTCCTCGGGACTCATGAAGTAGTCCCGGTCCATGTCCTTCTCGATCTTCTCGACGGGCTTGCCCGTGTGTTTCGCGTAAATCTGGTTGAGCCGCTGCTTGATCTTGAGGATCTCCTTCGCCTGGATCTCGATGTCGGATGCCTGTCCGCGAAACCCTCCCGCAGGCTGATGGATCATGATGCGCGAATTGGGAAGCGCCGAACGCTTTCCCGCGGCGCCCGCCGCCATGAGCAGCGAACCCATCGAGGCCGCCTGGCCGATGCAGATGGTGGCGACGTCGGGCTTTATGTACTGCATGGTGTCGTAGATTGCCATCCCCGAGGTGACCACCCCGCCCGGGCTGTTAATATAGAGGAAGATGTCCTTGTCGGGATCTTCGGCCTCGAGAAAGAGGAGCTGGGCGATCACCAGGCTCGAGATGTGGTCGTCGATCTCCTCTCCGAGAAATATGATGCGGTCTTTCAGCAGGCGCGAATAGATGTCATACGAGCGCTCTCCGCGGCTCGTCTGCTCAACAACGATTGGCACAAGGCTCATGTAACACTCCTTGGATTGTGTATTGGTTTGTCCGTGCGGCCGCCTAGGATACTTTTCGGCAAGCGCGGCAGGCGAGCTGCCAATAATTTTCGCGGACCGCGGGATCCTGTAGGGTAGTATATCGCCGCGGGGCCGCGCTGGCAACAAAAATATGTCGCGTTAGGATTTGTCGCCGGCCTTCATGAACTCGGTGAGCGGAACGGCCTTCAGGCGCTTCACCTGCGCCTTCTCGTAGAGCAGCTCCAGCGCCGACTCCATGATGATCTCGGTCTCGATGTTCTCGCGCAGCTGCCGCTCCTCGACCATCTCTTCCATCTGCTCCACCGTGGCGTTGTTGCGCTTGGCCAGGGACTCGACCACCTCGCGGTACTTCGCCGGATCGACCGTGATGTTCTCCCGCTTGGCGATCTCCAGGAGCGCGATCATGGACTTGATGGACTTGAGCGCCTCCGGCCGAAGCTGGTCCTTGAGTGCGGACACCTCGGTCCCGGTCGCCTTCGCGAAGTCCTCGAGGCTCACGCTCTCCGCGCTCATGCCCATCCGCTGCAGCATGCGGCGATAGACGGCGCCGACCTCGCTTTCGATCATGGTGCCCGGGATCTCGAACGAGCTCTTCTCGATCACGTCGATGAGGAGCTTCTGCTTCGCCTCCCCCTTCGACTTGATCTCGGTGAAGCGCGTCAGGTAGTCACGGACGTCCTTACGGAGATCGGCGTAGGTCGCGTACTCGCCCATGTCCTTCGCGAACTCGTCGTTGAGCTCGGGCAGCGTCATGGTGCTTATCTCGACGATCTTCACCAGGTAGGTCACCTTTTGGCCCGCGAGGTCCTCGACCTCGTACTTCTTCGGGTATTTGACCTTCGCCTCGCGCGTCTCATCGACCTTCATCCCCAGGATGTCGCGGTCGATGGTGTGCTCCTCTTTGCTCTTGCCGACGATGATGCTGTATTCCTTGAACTCGGCAGCCTCCACCTCGGCGGGATCGATGTTGTCGATCCGCTTGATGAGGAACTTCACCAGATTGCCGTTCTCCACCGTCCCATCGGCTTCCTTCTTCTGGATGGTCGCGTTTTGTTCGCGCATCGTCTCGATCTCGCGATCGACGTCCTTTTCGGTGATTTCGCTGGCGCGCTGCTCCACGGGGAGGCCCGTGTACGGAGCGATCTCCACGGTGGGCGCGACCTCGAAGGTCACCTTGAAGGAGAACGGCTCCCCCTTCTTGATGCCGTCGAACTCGAAGGACGGGCGCCCCACGGGCATGAGCTTGCGCTCGATGAGCGCGTCGCCGTACACCGTCCGGAGGATGTTCTCGGCGACCTCGGCGTCGGCCTCGGCGCGAAAGCGCTGCTCGATGAGCCCCAGGGGCGCCTTGCCCTTCCGGAAGCCGTCGATGCGCGCGTTCTTCTGTATCCGGTCGAAGACCGACTTGTACTCGATCTCCACCGTGTTTTCCGGAACGGTGATCTGGAATTCATAGGTGGCGTTTTCGAGCTTCTTTTCCGATATCTGCACGGCGCTACTCCCCCCGCGTTGATCGCTTCCTAAACGATTCAAATTTTATGTCATGTAAACGGAGAGCCCCTCAGGGCGTCAATACATTTTTCTGTTCGGCATGACTCCGGCCCCTTTTTGCATATTTCATTTGACGATGATCGCGACGCCGTGACATGCTCGCCTCGCGCGTCGTGCGCCCTGCGCCGATGCGCACGATGAAACCGCCGCCATGCACAACACATTGCTCCTCGTCGCCGTTAACGCGCGCTATTCGCACCCCAACCTGGCGCTCTTCTCGCTGCGCACCTGCGTCGCGGACCTGGGCCATCGGACCGTCATCCGCGAGTTCACCATCAACGACAGCGACGATGCGATCGTGCGAGGGATTGTCGCCGAGGAACCGGCCATCGTCGCGCTCTCGGCGTATATCTGGAACGCGCGGTGCCTGAAGCGCATCATCCCGCGCATCGGGACGGCGCTTCCGCACGCGCGAATCATCCTCGGCGGCCCGGAGGCCAGTTACACGGCGCATGCCTGGCTCGCGGATTTCCCGCGCATCGATTGCATCGTGGCCGGTCACGGCGAGACGGGATTCCGGCGCCTCGTGAGCGGAGAGACGGATGCGGGCGAGCGCATCATCACCATTCCCAATACGCCGTTCGACGAGATTCCGTTTCCCTATCGCGACGAGGATTTCGCGGACCACAATCTGGGCGTCCGCAACGTGTACTACGAAAGCAGCCGCGGGTGCCCGTTCCGGTGCGCCTACTGCCTCTCGTCGCGAAGCGACCAGCGCCTGGAGTTTCGGGACCCGGAGCGCGTGTTCGACGAGATCGACCAGCTTATGCGGCATCACCCCCGGTTGATCAAGTTCGTCGATCGGACCTTCAACGCGCGCCCGGAGCGCGCCATCGCGCTCTGGGAGGGCATCGCCGCGCGCTACGACGGATCGGGCACGCGATTCCACTTCGAGGTGCACCCGGCCCTGCTCGACGACGAGACGCTTCGCGCGCTCGCCGGCATTCCCGCGGGCCTCTTCCAATTCGAGCTGGGCATACAATCAGCACACGACGCGACCATCGAGGCGATCGGGCGCAGCGGCCGGTGGGAGCGCGTTCGCGAGAGCATCGCGCGGCTGCGCGAGTCGGGGAACATGCATCTGCATGCGGACATGATCGCGGGGCTGCCCGGGGAGGACGCGGATGCGGTGCGCCGCTCCTTCAACGCCATCTACGCGCTCGGGGCCGACCACTTCCAGCTGGGATTCCTCAAGGTGCTCCCCGGTACGCGACTCGCGGACGAGGCCGCGTTGTACGGCATCGCACACGATCCGGAGCCGCCGTACGCCATCATCGAGAGCGCGCGCCTCTCTCGCGATGGCATCGCGGGCCTGCATGCGATCGACCGCCTCGTGAACGCATTGCACAATACCGGCCGTTTCGTCACGACGCTCGCGGCCCTCATGGAGGAGTGTTCCGATCCCTTCGCGGCATACCGGGCCCTCGCGGACCACGCGCGCGAAACCGCACAGCAACCGCCGGACAGGGCATGGGAGGCAAACGCCGCGCTAATTCTCGATTTCGCGGCCGCGCATCTCCCGCACCGTCGCGGCTATTTTCGCGATTGCCTCGCCTGGGACTGGTGCGCGACCACGCGCACCCACGTGTATCCGGCCATGCTCAAGCGGGCGGAGGCTGCGCAGGCACGAAAATCTTTTTATAAATCGATTGAACGGGGCGATCCCGCGGCCCCCGTGATGATCGGCGATTGCGCGCTGTCGCGGGACGAGCTGCGCGCGGCGGCGTTCTTCCACGCCGCGACCGACGAGTTCCGCGCGCGCAGGATGCGGGGACATCCCGCCGCGCTGCACCTTCGCGCCGGGCGCGGCGGCCCGCGGGTGGTCTATCTGTCTTCGATTTCCTGAACCGCGAAGAAATTCACCAGCAGTTTCGTGAGCTCCGTCATGGGCACCACGGGCATGCGCAGCCGGATATTGATGGCCTGAACGAGCTGGATCTTCATGAACCCCAGCGAGGTGGGATCGAAGTTCGCTAGCGCCGCCGCCTGCGCGTCGATTTCGGCGCGGTGCGCATCGACGAAGCGCCGATAGGTATCGCGGTTCATCATCACTGCATCTCGAAATCGATCCGCATCATCTCGAGCTCAACCGCGATCAGCCGGCAGGAGACCCGGTCGCCGAGGCGGAAGCGACGGCCGAGCCGCTTGCCCACCACCATGTAATCGTCCTCCTGGACCAGGTAGTAGTCGTCGGTGAGGGTGCGCAGCGGCACCATCCCCTCGATGGGCTTGTCGATGAGAGTGACGTAGATCCCGTACTTCGAGACGCCGCTCACGATGCAGTCGAAGAGCTGCCCCACCCGCGACGCGAGAAGGCGGCACGCCTTGATCTTCACGAAATCGCGCTCGGCGCGCATCGCCGTGCGCTCGGTGTCCGACGCCGTCTCGCCGATCGAAACGAGCTCCGGCACTCCGTATGGCGGCTTCGCGCCGAAGATGAGGCTCTTGAGGCAGCGGTGCACCACGAGGTCCGGATAGCGGCGGATGGGCGAGGTGAAATGCGTGTAGTCGGCGAAGCCGAGTCCGAAGTGTCCCAACGGCTTCTCGTCGTAGTAGGCCTGCATCATCGATTTCAGGACGATGAAATTCACCACCTGCTCGTACTCCCTGCCCGCCACGCTGTCGACGACCTTCTGCAGGGCGACCCCGGTGCGCAACCGCCGCTCGAGCGTGATGTCGCACACGGCGAGAAAGCGCCGAAGCATCTCGAGCTTTTCATCGGCGATGGGTTCATGGACGCGGTAGAGGGTCGGGATGTCGTTTTCGCGCAACGCCTTCGAAACCGCCTCGTTCGCCGAGAGCATGAACTCCTCGACGACGGCATGGCTTCGGTAGCGCGTCGCGAACCCGATGTCTGCGATGTTCACGCCGTCGTAGCGCACGTCCTCATCGGGCAGATTGAGGTCGATGCGCCCATCGGCCAGGCGCTTCTTCTTGAGCCGGAGGGCGAGTTCGTGCATCGCGCGCAGCCGGGCGGAGAGATCGGAGCCGTCGTCGCTCCCGATCAGCTCGTCGGCGCTGCGATACGTCAGGCGGTGATCGACGAGGATGACGCCCTCGAAGAAGCGCGACGCGACGATGGCGCCGTCGGCGCCGATCTCCATCTCCGCGGTGACTGCGAGACGGTCCTCGCCGGCCCGCAGCGAGCACAGGTCGTTCGAGAGCACCTCCGGGAGCATGGGGATCACGTGCCGTCCCAGATAATAGCTGTTGCCGCGCCGGAGCGCCTCGCGGTCGAGCGCGCTTCCCCGGTCCACGAAGTGCGCGACGTCGGCGATGTGGACGTACAGGACCGTCTTCCCGCCGACTGTTTCCAGCGATATCGCGTCGTCGAAATCCTTCGCATGCTCGCCGTCGATGGTCACCGTGAAAAGTTCCCGGTAGTTTTTCCGGCGCGGGTCGATGCGCGTGATGCGCTCGCGCAGGCGCTCGTACTCCTCCGCCGCGGGGTAGGCCTCCGGCAGCGCGTGCTTGATGACGACGCGGGAGAAATCGTAGGACTCCTCGTCGGGCAGGACCGCGTCGACGATCGCGCACGCGTGCTCGCCGCCCTCGATATGATCGTCGAGGCGTATGATGGCGTAGTGTCCCTCGTCCGGCTCGCCCGCAGCGCGCGGCGCGGTCGCCGTGAGCCCGCCCGGGAGGTCCATGACCGACAGATGGACGCCCCGTCGCGTCTTCCCGGTGACCTTCGCGAAAAACAGTTCGCGGCTCCGCCGCAGGACATCGCGCACGACGCCGTGCACCTCGCCGTGCCTGCAGTCGACCACATCGACCAGCACGTAGTCGTCGTTGTGCGCGCGGCCGAGGTTCTCCCCCTTGACGAGCACCTCCTGGCCGTCGACGCCGACGAAAACGCCGCGATTCGCCCGCTGAAGGCGCAGCACCCCCTCGAGACGGAACGGAGATGCGGGGACGTACTTTCCGCGCTTCTTCTGTAAAAAACCGGCGGCTGCAAGGTCGTTGAGGATGGATGCGGCTTTCGCGACTTCCTTGCGCGAGCGCCCGGGCCCCTTCTTTTTCCGGACCTCAGTACGCTGACGCCGTCGCTTGGCCTCATCGAGCCCCTGGAGGAGCGACTCGGGCGTGACCGGTTCGGTGAGGGCCTTGAGGTGGGCGATGATCCGTTTCGATGATACCGGCATAGGCGTGCGGCGCGGTCCCCGACGGGGTTACTGCGCGCCGCTCCCGCCCCGATCGGTCGGGCGCGCGCTCTTGATCGCGGCGATCTCCTGGCGCTTCGCCTCGATCTCCTCGCGGACGCCCGCGATGGCGCGGGTCTTTTCGACGATGAATTCATCGGAGAGGGCGATGCTCGCATCGCCCGCGTCGGCGCGCTTGACGACGTACTCGCCCACCTCGGCGTTGATCCGGCCGATGCTCATCTCCAGGCGCTTGATGTCCATGGTGAGCTTGGCGATGCGGGCGTACTCCTCGGTCTTGGTGATGAGTTTTTCACTATATGTAAACAACGATTCGCTGGCGTCCTTAAAAAAGCCCATAAGTTCCTCCACATGAGTGCTCGGTTCGAACGATGCAATTATTTGTTGATTTTGTCAATAAGAATGATATTTTTATTCCATGGACGCCAATGAACACCGGACGCGCGCGGCGGACGCGGCGGAGAGGTTGATGCGCATCGTGCGCTCGAACGCGCGCGTGATCGTCAGTGCCGCTGTCGCGGTCACGATCGCCGTGACGATCGCATTCTTCATCGTCCGACAGCGCGGCCGCGCGATCGAGCGGGAGAACCGGCAGCGGCAACTCGAGATCGACCGGGCGGCCCACCCCGCCGAGACGGCGCTTCTGGAGCGATACGCCGCGATCGTCGCCGAGCGCCTTCCCGACGTTTCGTGCGCCCTCCGCCCGCCCACCGTCATCGCGATCGACGGCCATTCGGGCATACGGGAGATCGGCGTCCATCTCGATCCGCAGACGCGCGCGGTGGGAACGATCACCATCCGCACGGACCCGTCGTTCACGGCGCACGGCTTCAAGCTCTTCGGGGAGATATTCCTCCAGTCGCCCCCGAGCGGCGGCCCGACCGCCGAGGGAGCGCGCGCGCCGGCGAGACCAGCGGTGATCGCGCCCGACGGATCGATCGTTCACGACGATTTCACCATCACCTTCGCCGATTACCGGGAACCGATCCAGGCGGCGCCCGCGGGCGCGCGGCAACCCGTGCGCGCTCCCGTGTTCGATCCCGCTACCGGCCGGATCATCCCCCGGGACGGCGCGCGCCAGCCGCTGATCGGCGACACCGAACACGCCGTGAACGCAGGCGCGACCACTACGATAAAACCGCCGGAGGTGGTCGCGCGCGAGATCACCATTACGATGAAAACGGACCGAAGCGGCGTCGCCCGGGACGTGTTCGTCCGCTCGCTCCAATCGCTCCTGGGGTCGATGCGCTGATGCGGGCATCCGCGCGGGACGCGGATCAGCCCCCGCGATATGCCGTGTCGTGTTTCCGAAGTGAACCGCCGCAAAACGAATGCGATCACGAAGCCGAAGGAAACCTCAGAGGGAATGGGGCTAGTGCTTCGTCTTGAGATCGCTCACGATGCGCCGAATCTCGCCGCTGAGCTCGCGCGCCTTTGCGCCAAAGGCGCGGTCGCTGTACTCGACGATGCCGGTCCCCACGTTGACGACCCGAAAGCTGAATACGCCGGTGTCGTCTATCCGCGCGTACGATCCGAACAGCATGTATCCCGCCGCCTTGAGACGCGACGATCCGTCCGCCGGGGTGCGCGCGTCGCCCTTGAGCAACCCGGCCTGTGCGAGCTCCACCTCCTGCACCAGCTTCTCGAGCTTTTCGCGCTCCACGACGGCGAACAGGTTGGACTTCACGACCTCGTCGCGCAGCATCATCTGGATGGCGCGGGCGAGCTCGCGATCGCCCGGCGACGAATCCACGTCCATCACCGCGGCGTTGCGCCCGGCGGCCACCTTCCCGCGCCCGGCCTTCCACGCCTTCTCGTCGATGACCGCCGCAGGGGTCCCCGATTTGATGAAGCGGTGGATCCCGGCCATCATCTCCTTGTAATGCGTGCCGATGCACACCTGGCTCAAGACCAGGCGCCCGCTCGTCGCATCGTACAACTTGACGAATACGTGATGCTTCCCCGCAAAGGCCTGAACGCGCCCGGTCAGGATATACTGCGCGCCGAGCGCCCTCCCCGCGGCCACCGCATCCTTCGGCTCCACGCCACGGTGCGCGATCGTGATCCCCGCCGCCGCAAGCCTCCGCTTTGACAGCGCGGGATCGATGAGCGTAAAGACGCCGGTGTTTCGCCATTCGGTGGCGACGAGCTCGAAATAGAACGCGGCGGTCGACGAATCGACGTTCGTCCCCTGTATGCCCGCCAAAGCCAGGCGCGCCCCCGGGGGGACGACCAGCGGCGCCGCATGCGCATGCCACGCACCCGCGTGAAGCAATGCGAGAATCGACAGCGCCGCACACCAGCATCGCACCGCCGTTCGCGATAGTGAGCCACTCATTTCCACACTCCTCCAGCTCATATCTTTTCTATCCGATACACCACCAGCACGACCTCGAATCGGTAGTCGGCCGTCTGGAACATGACGTCCGAGAGCACCGCCGACGGCGTCCCCGTGAAGGAGCCGTCCTGATACGCCTTCACGCGATAGGTCGCACCGACGGCCATGGCGTCACGCGCGATGAGCATCCGATAGCGCATGCGGACCGGCTTCGCGAGCGCGTTCCCGTTCACGCGCACAATCTCCACGTGCGCGGCCTGGGACTTCTCGTTCGATTCGATGCGGCGGACTTCGAGCGTCATCACCGCGCCGAGCGGCAGGCCAAGCGGACCGGTGATGACATACTTTCGGTTCACTTCCTTGTATGGAATCGTCCTTCCATCCTCACCTATCGCCCGTGAATTACGAAACGACACAAGCACTGCGGCTACGAACAGAATGTTAATAATTCTTTTCATCATCCCTTTCCTTCTCGGTGTGCGGTTCGAGAATTCGATATATTCCATCGGGAAAAACTAGTCTATCCATTTTTCATCGAGACCTTGTATAAACAGCAATACGCAAACCCGAAGCGGCACACACCCATGAACAAGAACCCAAGTGCGTGATTTTCATAAACAAGAAATGCCATTATGTCAAATTAAACTTGACAGACGGCAGTTTGATATAATAAGTTTCTTAGCAATGGAGGCCATCATGAGACTTTCGACCTTATTCACTATTGCCATTATATTGTCGTCTTTTACTCTCACCGGTTGCGCAACCGCATTATACAACGCGGCGGCAGACAACGATATCATTAAAGTAAAAGCGCTCCTGGATCAAGGGGCGAACGTCAATGAAGACATATATGGCGGCGACTGCCCGCTGTTCAGGGCCGCCGCAAACGGCAATACCGAGATGGTATCGCTTATGCTTGACCGGGGTGCGAATATCGACATAAATCTCAAAGGGAGGACCCCGTTATTTTGTGCGGTGTCCTCCGGGAAATTCGACACCGCAAAATACTTGGTGGACCGTGGGGCCAATATCGACATGGCGATAATCATGTGCGAAGGGTTATTAACGCCAGAAAAAAACTGGACCGACACATCGTACCCGATCGTACTCAGACAGAGCATCGCACTGCTCAAGGAATGGAAATCATCCCAGCCGAAGGGAAAGAGCCCCGCCGTACAGGCATCCGTTATTCATCTGAACGACGGCAGCGAGATCCGCGGGGAGATCGTCGGCCAGTCACGCACGGCGGTCGTCCTGAAGACAGCATACTCGACGGTGACGATCGAGAAGAAGAACATCAAGGAAATCAAATACAAATGAACACATGGGGCTGGCGCATGAAAAGATCTGCGATACTTGGACTCATTCTCAGCATGACGTTTGCCATAGCATCCTGTAGAAGCTTCGATTACGGGCTCCTGGATCAGAACGCATATATTGACAAAAGCATAAAACCCATGCGTGTTATCGTTAATATGGACAGCCTCGAAGCGTGTTTCGGCGAAGGCCTGCTCCAACGGTTCCAAGAGCAAAACCCGATGAACCAGGAAGGACTTGATAAGAGCCGGCAGATGATAAAGGAAGACAAGATCCGGATAACAAGGCTCTTCAAGCAGAATCTGAAGTCGTCATCGGAATCGAACGCCGCGTTCTTAAGCGTAATCATCCGCAACCACAGGTTCGACATGAACATGGGATGGATGGCTTCAATTGCGGCGCTGGGCGCACTGAATCTATTAGGCTGTCCAATCGCATCGGGCTCTGTCAGCATCGAGGTTGAGGCGGCGATCCTCACTCCGACCGGGAAAGTTCTTAAATCGTACACTGTCAGGGCAACCGACACCGAATACTATGCCGCATACTGGGGATACAGCTTATTCGATGTCGATTCGTACCGGGTCGCGTACACCCGGGCAATTTTAGCCGCATGCATGGACCTGCGCGATCAACTCCACAAAGACGCAATGTCCATTAACTCACTAATCAAATAGGAGCCGCAATGATTATTCAAAGAATGATTCTATCGGCCATGATGATTCTTTCGGCTGTGCTTCTTTCTGCGTGTACAACAACATACCGAATGACCTACGACGGGTCCCACAATCTGAATGAATCCGCCGGTTCGGCGGCGAGAGACACGAAACCCGGCAATCCCGACAGAAACAGCCCTGACAAGAGCGCACCTGCGGACAAGGTGGTGTATCTCACGGACGGGAGCGAGATCCGCGGAGAGATCGTTAGCCAGACACGCACGGCGGTCACGGTAAAAACGAAATATGCAACGATGACAATCGAAAAGAAGAACATCAGGGAAATCAAATACAAGTAACTGGCATGTAAAAGACGTCGCAGTAATCACAGAAAAAAAGGGAAGGGTAAATCATGCAAACAACAGGAGCATCAAAAATATCGACTTTCGCGAAGGCAAGAATGCTCATGCTTGTTGTGCTGATGTTTTCGATTGCATTCATGCAATCATGCGCAAAGAAGGAAAAATTCCCCATCACGGTGTTCACGGTCAACGGCACGGCGCACAGGATATCCAATGGGGTGAAAACAGGCCTGGCGGCCGGCGACGTCATCGGCGAAGGCGATAGTATTGAAACGGGCGATAAAGCGTCCGTTGAGCTGCTGATAAACGTAGGCTCGATGGTCAAGATACATTCAAAAACTCATTTCAAGGTATCAAAACGGAAAATAAACGACAAAGGCGATCTTGCCTCCGCCGAGTTCGACCTCACCAGCGGGCGCGCGCTGTTTGTGATGAATAAATTGCTCAAGGGGGCATTGGTCCTGGTGAAAACTCCCACGGTGGTCTGTTCGGTTCGGGGGACCAGTTTTACGGTTCAATCGGCCACGACAGGCAACAACAACATCAGCAGTGTCGAGGTCATCGGCGGCGTGGTCAACGTAGCCTATCAGGATAATGACAAGCCGCACAGCGCCGACATAAAGGGGAGCGAGTGTATGACCGTCACGTCGGGCATCGCAACGGGCGAGGGAGCCTCGCGGGAGAACGTTACCGCGATAAAGCGTCCTCTTGAAGGGCAAACGCTTGAGGCGCTGATCAAGGAAGTGAAGCAACTGCACGAGCGCGCGATCATTGTCATCGAACCGATGTACAAGGACGTTCCCGAATCGATTGAAGAGGTCAAGAAGGACATCGTCAAAGAAATCACCATAACCGAGAAGATCGACACGGACGGGCAAAAAACCGTTGTCCTGGTCCTCAAAACCGAGAAGCAGATTCGAGACCACTACAACAAGCTCGAGCAGGTATATCTGGAGGACGGCAGCGTTATTGTTGGCGCCATCATCAGCCAGTCGAAAACGAACGCCCGGATCCATACCACGAACGGCATCATAAGCGTGCCGACCGATTCAATAAACCGCGTCATCATGCGATGATTCTGTCCCCGCGCGCAAAGGAACGCGGTTTCAGTTGTAGTTACATTCATGGAGCGCTTGCAGGATTCGGGGCCAACAGGAAATTGGGGTCAAAGCCAATGAGCGGGTAATCCCACCCCGAAGTGTACGAGCGGCTTATGGTTCGCTAAACACCCTCACACCGCCTTCAATTTTCTCGCCAATTCCTCCCCGTACTTTTCTGTTAGAAAACTAGACCCTCCCGGCAAGTGACGCATGTTCGCGATAAAACCGGCGCGCGCGATCGAGCGTACTTCAGCGAGGGCAGCTCCGCAGCTGGCGATCCTGCTTCACCGGTTAGTCGTCATCGACAACGTTGTCCAACGAGGCGACCTCTGGCGGAAAATCTCTGGTGAGATCGCCGTTGCCATATTCATTGAACGAGGTCACCTCGTCGGGGAGATTAGAGCGAATGTCGCAATCGATGATGTTCAAAGTGCACACATCTCAGCAATACCGCCAACCCGGTGCTACTTCTTGATCCAATTGATGATGAACAATAGTAGCAGCGCCCCCACGACCGCCGTGAAGACTGATCCGAGAAATCCGTACGCGCCCACCCCGATAAGCTTAAAAACAAACCCGCCGATAAAGGAACCAGCGACGCCAATGACCATGTCCCAGATGAGACCAAAGCCCCGCCCTTTAAAGATGAGGCCGGCAAGCCAGCCGGCGATGATTCCGATGACGAGAAATACGATGAATGACCACATGGACGCGCCTCCTGTAAGAAACACTCGGGGGAATACTTCATAACGCCCCCGGCGGCCAAGATGATGCCTCAAACGGAGGAATTGTCAAACACTATATGCACGATAAAATCATCTTGACATCACGTCTAATCACGTGTTTCGTACTTGCAGCATCGCTAAAGCACCATGCACTCAACACGCGACCATCACATACCGAACGCTGAATACGAAACACCTCATGGATAAAAGAACAAAGCTGGTAAAGAAAACGATCTGCCCATCGTGTGGGGCGGCCAAGGCGACCGCCGCCCAATACGCGTATGTCTACTGCGACTACTGCGGCGGCTACATGGATTTCGACATGCAAAGCGCCCTGACGTTCACGGGACAGATGTACGACGAGAAGTATTCCGCCGACTGCGAAAAATTCCACAAGGCCCGTGAGCGCGCGAAGGCCGCCGGCGACAAGAAGGCATTCATCAAGATCGGCCGGGGCCTATACGGGCTGCAGATGGAGAAAAGCCCCCATGCCTGGTCGGTGCGCATCGGTGACCCGTCATACCGGGCCACTCTCATCGAAAACCAATCGCAGGTCGACGCGCTCATGGCGTTCGATGCCGACCTGGCCCATATCTACGACGTGAAGCTCGTCGAGGCCTATAACGGGCTCAAGAGCGCAATGACGCCGTCGGGCCTGAAATACAGCTCGGCCAGCGTCTGGAACTACTTCCGGGTCAATTACGAGGGACTGGTTGAAACGATGAAGAAGCGATCGACCTGGGACGTCCCCATCGTACACCCCGACGAAACCGATCCGCGGATCATGATCAAGGGCTGGGCGTCGGCCTTCCTGCAGGGATGGATGCCGTATCTCTTCGACGCGGCCAAGCAGCAGATCATCGAGTACACGGGGCTTGAATCGGAGTACCTGAAGGCGAAGCTCCCCGATGCCTCGCAGCGGACCTGCGGGAAATGCGGCGGGCCCATCACCGCACCTCCCGGCTCGCGCCAGCTGGTATGCGAGGGGTGCGGCTACACGATCGACGTGGAGAGCGCGGAGCTACCCTGCCCGGGCTGCAGCGCCGTCCTGTCGATCCCGGTGACCGCCGACGCGCTCTCCTGTCCGCATTGCGGGACGCGTTACCGGGACTCTGGCTCGGGCGGCCACACGGTGACGTACAACGGCAAGACCATGGACATCCTCGACGCGATGATTGAGGACATTCAGCGCGCGAAGCCGCCGAAATAAAAATCGGCCCGGATTGACGCCCGGGCCGATGTGCAGCAAACGAAGGGGTCGGGAGATCGGCCGACCCTATTTCGCACCGGCCTTCTTCAATACCTTCACGATCTCCTCCATCTCGCTCTCCTCGGCAATCTCAAGGGGCATGTAGCCGTCGCCATTCTTCTTGTTCACGTCGGCGCCGGCGGCCACGAGCGCCTTCACCTGGTCGGCATTCTCGTTGCTGATCGCGTAATGCAGAATCGTCACGCCATCGGGATCGGCGGCGTTCAGATCGGGTTTCGCGGCGATGACTGCCCGGATGGTGTCCGCGTCCTCTCGATACAGCGCCATCATGAGAGCCGGCCAGCCGTCCTCGTTCTTCGCGTTCGGATTCGCGCCGGCATCGAGCAGCCGCTTCACCATTTTCGGATTTTCCTGATCGATCGCATAACACAGGAGCGGCACATCGTACTCATTCTTCCCGTTGGGATCTGCGCCCGCGTCGAGTAGCAGCTTCGCGATCTCGTCATTGCCGTAGTAGATGGCAAGACTCAGCGGCGTAGTTCCGTCCTCGCTCTTCTTCTTTAGGTCCGGCGCTGACGCGAGGCACGTCTTCACAGCCGACGCATCCCCGCCGGATATCGCATCGTTCAGCGCGTCGCGGTCGGATGCAATCGACGCCGCTCCCGCCTGGATTGCCTCGCCATGCTCGGTAAAATACTTGCTCTCGTCCTCGTAGCCCGGAACAACCGCCTCACTGCCGGGGAACCGCAGCTGGTTCCAGATGCTTTCGTCATTCCCCGCGTCCAGCAGGGTCTCGGCCGCCTCGTGCATCTCGTCGTCGTAATCATCCTCCATTTCCTGCTCCTGAAGCCAGTAGGAGCGGCCGGAAATGAAGCTCTCGGCGACCTCATTCCAGGATTTAAAGGCTGACTTCATCAGCTGAGAACTCTTCATAACCCAGTCCCACCCCTCTTTCTCGTCGATGTACTCTACCCGGGTGCCCATGCGCACAAGGTTGATGAGACGGCACAGATCCCAGGCGAGGATCGTATTCGGCTCATGACCCTCCGCCGCGTGATCCGCACGATGGCCCTCCTCGTAGAGCCATTTCAGCGCACCGACGAGTTCATCGTGTCCCTTAATACCCCAGCTGTCGGCCAGCATGCCCTTCGCCGCGCGTTTGTTCAGGAAGCCCGGCTCGCACCCGGCGAGCGAATCATACTCGAGGCCGTTTACCTCGTTGTACATCGCCGCCATGGCGAGCCCCAACTTCTGTTCATGGCTTATTTCCCCCATCAGTAATTCCTCCGCTCATTGTTGATATATTTCGAATCCGTTACAAGTTCGGGTAGGATTTTCTCGATGCGCACAGGATAGCAAGCTCTTTTCATTCTGAATAGTACGGTATGCGGGTAGGCGTCGATTTTACGAAGAGCGCATCCTCAGCGGAACCTGCGCATCGTTGCTTGATCCGCCATCAGCCGTTCGTCCGTTTCGCGCGTCGCTTCAATACTTCTTCCGGCTCCTCGTGAATGTGTACAACACTCCGGTCGATCTTTGCGCGAATTTGGTCCTCGACCCGGTGTGCGATATACCGTCAATCGAATATTGGCCGCGGGCGGGGCGGCGCCGAACGGTTTTTTATCTTGCATAATACGCAAACCGCACCTACCCTGCTTCGAATACGACATCGCCAACCACCAGGAGGAACACATGGGATCCATGCAGCGAATCGCACTCGCCTGCGCCATCATCGCGCTCTCGTGCTCGGCCGCCATCGCGGAGCCGGTGTTTTCGATTTCACCGGTGATCACCAAGCGCTACACCGACGCGACCATCGTCGATATCGCCTTCAGCCCGGACCGGGCATATTTCGCCAGCGTGAACAAGGACAACAGCGTGAAGATGTGGAACCCGGTGACCGGCGCGCTCATGAAAACCATGACCGGGCACTCGGCGACTCTGCGCTACGTCTCCGTAAGTCCCGACGGGAAACAGATCGCCAGCGCCTCCATCGCCAACGAGCCGGTGAAGATATGGGACGCCGCCACCGGCACGCTGGTGCGCGATATCATGGCGCAGGACGGCTGCATGGGAATCGCCTTCTCGCCGGCCGGCGGGCTGCTCGCCACCTGCGGGGGGCTCATCAACGAAAAGAACATGGCCGGGGCCATCCTCTGGGACACGGCAACGGGCGCGCGGAAGGCCGTCCTCATGCGGGAGAAATCGGACCTGTCGCATCCAACCTCGTTGTCCTTCAGCCGTGACGGAAAATTCCTGGCGGTGGGCCTCGCGAACAAGAAACCGGGCATCCGCGTTTTCGACACCGCGACCGGGAAGCTCGTTCGCGCCATCGCGCACGGCCTCGACATCAACGCCGTGGACTTCTCCCCCGACGGCGCGATGATCGCCGGGGGCGGCGGCGAGAGCGGAAAGACGTCCCACGTGTATCTCTGGAACGCCGCCAGCGGGAAGCTCGTTCGCACGATCGAGGGCCACACGTCGTTCATCACCTCGGTGCGGTTCAGCCCGGACGGCAGGCTGCTCGCCAGCGGGAGTTTCGCGACCGACACGCGCTTCCGCCTATGGGACCCCGCGACCGGGGCGCTCGTGCAATCCATGGACAAGACGCGCATCCGCACGCACGCGGTCCACTTCTCGCCGGACGGAAGCCGCCTCGCGGCGGTCCTCGTCACCTACGGCAACCTCGGGAACCCCCCGGTACTCGAGATTTACGAGGCGGGCGGGAAGTAAGCGGCACGGCTACTCGAACGAGTAGAAGTTGACCGTCGGCATGAAGCCGTGATGGTTCACCTGCGTCGGATAGCTTATGACGAGCACCCAGAGCAAGGTGCCTCGCAGACCGTAGCGCAGCTTGACGTCGGTCGAATGGTACGTATGGGATTCGTATGCCGACGAAACGGGTTTCCCGTCGCGATAGCAGATCCGCTTGTTGAAATCATCGGCCTCGGGATCGCGAAATTCTACGATGGCGGTCCGTCCGCCCTTCGTATAGACCGCAAACTGTGCGCCGTTCGCACCGGCCTTCATCGGCCCCTGCGGACGCGGCGAGAGATACACGTGCGTGGTCATCCGGGCCTTCTTCCTGAACGCGGCGAAGCCGTCATCACCCTCGCCCATTGACGCATACAGCGTCTTCACGGTCCCTTTGTCGTCGCACGGCTTTTCGCGTCCGCTGATAAACGCGTATAGCGACGATTTCACGAGCTTCTTCTGCGCATCGTCAAGGAAGGGCCGCTTGGCCGCATCCCCCTGCCCCAGCTCGTCGAAGAGTCGGTTCGCGGCCCAGAGGTAAAACGCAGCGCTGGCGATCTTTCCCCAGCGAAGGTAGCAGCGACTCGTCGAGGCGTAGACGCGCGGGATCAGCGCGTGCAGCTGCTCGAAATCGGACCGGTTCTTCGAAAGGATGCCCTCGGCGTTGGCGAGGCACGCGATCGCCTTGTGATATTCCTTCATCTCGAGATAGGTCTCGCCGAGGCGGGTGTAGATGAACGCGCGCTTGTAGGGATCAACCTCGGCGGCGATGGCGGACGCGAAATCCTCGCATGCCATCTTGTATTCCTTTATGGAGACGGCATACTCGGCCCCGTTAAGCGCCTGGCCCGCGGACTCGGCCTTTTTCGCCTTCAGGAAGGGCAGCGGCGTCTCCTCCATGCGTTCGATGTACTGCAGGTGGACGTACTTCTCATAGGCGGCCGCAAGGGGCGATGCGACGGCGAGGAATAAAAGGATCGAAATAATTTTCATGATTTTACCTCAACGCGACCCCCTCCGCCCTTCGGGCGCCTGGGCTTGCCCCTTGGCGCACTCCTCCCCTGTCAAAGGTAGAGGCCGGCTTTGCTCCTTGACTCCTCCCCCTAGCGAAGGGGGAGGCCGGGAGGGGGTCACACATGCGAAAGTATATCCCGCGGAAAATCACCGCAATAAAAAAATCGCGCGGGGATGTCCGCCAGCACGCGCACCTCGGTTTTCTGCGTGGGGTGCGTAAAGCGCGCATAGCAGGCATGCAGGCAGATGGCGCCGCCCGCGAGCGTCATCTGCGAGCCGTATTTGATGTCCCCGACGATGGGCATGCCGATCGACGCGAGCTGCGCGCGGATCTGGTGCTTCTTTCCGGTGATTAGTTTTACGAGAAGGAACGTGAACACGCCGTCACGCCCGATCACGCGATACTCGAGCTCGGCGTCATCGCCGGGAGCGCTATCGGCCACGACGAGGGTCGTGTCGTGCTGCCGCGAGAGCTTTTGCTTCAGACCGATCCAATCGCTCGCGTGAGAGGCATCATCACCCTGCCCCATTGCCGTGTGCGCAACCGCGACATAGTACTTCTCCACCGAGCGCTCGTAGAACTGGCCGTGCATGCGCCCCGCCGCCTTCGAGGTGCGCGCCATGATGATGATGCCGGACACCTGGCGGTCGAGCCGATGCACCGGCGCGCAGAAGACATTGCCCGGCTTGTTATACTTCTCCTTGAGATACGCCTTCGCGTGCTCGATAACGGAATCCTCGCCGGTATGGTCCTTCTGCGAGAGCATGCCCGCCGGCTTGTCCACGACGAGAAGGTGGTTGTCTTCGTAGAGTATCGTGATTGTCGCCATTTAGAGCACGTCGAATACCATGAGGGTGAGGTCGTCGTCGAAATCGCTTGATTGCGAAAAGTCCCTGAGCGCCGCCAGTAATTCTTCTGTAAACTCACGGGGCGCGGCACCCGCATGGTCTCTGATGAACGAGCGCAGTCGATCATCCCCGAAGAGCTCGCGCGCGCCGTTCATGCACTCGGTGATCCCATCGGTATAGATCACGATGCGATCGCCCGGCCGGAGGTGAAAGGTTCCCTCGTCGATCCGGACGTCCCTGAACCAGCCGAGCGGCATCCCCTTCGCGCGCAGCTCGAAGAACTCTCCGGCGGCCTGCCGGTACACCAGCGGCGGACAATGCCCGGCGTTCGCGAACGTGAGGAGATTGGTGCGAACGTCGATGATACCGAGAAAGGCCGTCACGTAATTGCTCTTCACCGTGGAGCGGCGGATGATGTCGTTCACGAGATAAAGCGCGCGGCTCGCCAGGGTGCGGTCGGTCACGCTCTCCAGCGCCATCTTCGTGATGAGCGACAGGAAGGCCGCATGCAGACCGTGCCCGGACACGTCGGCGATAAAGAGATCGATGAAATGGCCCCTGATGGAGCAGTCGTAGAGATCGCCGCCCACCGTGTCCATGGGGATGATGCTGGCGGCGAAACGATAGCCGGAAACGTCGAAGGCGCCTTGCGGGAGCAGGCGATCGATGATGAGCCGCGCGATATCGAGCTCGCTTTCGATCTCGCGGTTCCGCGCCTCGACGATACGCTGGTACGCGCGGGTCCGGAGAAGCGAATCCACCCGCGCCAGGAGCTCGCGCGAGTTGAACGGCTTGGTGAGATAGTCGTCCGCGCCGTACTCCAGCCCCTCGATCTTGTAGGCGATATCGGCCTTGGCGGTGAGCATGAGTACCGGCGTCCCGGCAAGCGCGGCATCCTCCTTGATCAGCCTCGTGAGGTCGTAGCCGTTCATCACCGGCATCATGACGTCCGTGATCACGAGATCCGGCATCCGTTCGCGCGCGGCCGTGAGGCCCTCCCTTCCGTTGACCGCCTCGATGACCCGATATCCGCGCTCCAGAAGCGAGTGCAAGAGCGCGCGCATGTCGGGATTGTCCTCCACAATCAGGACGGTCGGCGCGTCAACGGGCGCCGCGTCACTGCCGCTCGCGCCGGGCCGCCGGGCTACCGAACCGTCATCCAATCGCGCAATTGTGGCGATGATGCCGGCAGGCGCTTCATCGCCCTCTTCATCGCCGGCGAACTCGACATCCGCTCGACCCGCGAGATGCCGGCGACCCATCGGAATCCGCACCGTGAAGGTCGTTCCATGGTCACCGGCATGCGCGTCACCATGACGGCTGTCAACGGTGATCGCCCCGCCATGCAGCTCGACAAATTCCTTCGCCAGCGCGAGGCCGATTCCCGAACCCTCGTAGCGACGCGTCGAACCCGAATCGACCTGGCTGAATCGGTCGAAGATCGAGCCGAGCTTGTCGAAGGGGATGCCCACGCCGGTGTCCGCGATCTCGATGGTGCAAACGGCGTCATCCGCACTCACCCGCACCGTGATCGTCCCGGCTTCGGTGAACTTGAAGGCATTCGAAAGAAGGTTCATAAGGATGCGCTCGAACTTCTCGGCGTCGAGCATAAGCGGTATGGGCCGATCGGGGAGATCGAGCGACAAGGCGAGTCCCCGCGCCTCCGCGGCCGACTGCACGACACCGCAGTGAAGGCGGACGAGCGCGGCGGCATCAACCTCGCGCACGCGAAGCATCATGCGGCCCGCTTCGATCTTCGAGAAATCGAGGAGATTGTTGATGAGTCGCAACAGACGGACGCCGTTTCGCTGGATCGAGCGGAAGAATTCCTCGCCCACCGGCTTCCCGTAATCACCCTGCAGCACCGATTCTACCGGCGAGAGGATAAGCGTGAGCGGCGTGCGGATCTCGTGCGAAACGTTCGCGAAGAAGTTCGTCTTTATGCGGTCCATCTCGGTGAGCTTCTCGTTCGCCAGAGAAAGCTCCCGGGTGCGCTCGTCGACGCGATTCTCCAGATCGACGTTGAGGACCTGAAGCTCGTTCTTCATCACATTGATGCGGTCCGCGAGGCCAAGCGAGAAGATGACCGCCTGAATGGCGTTGCTGATTTCCCACCCGTAATACGTGACGATGCCGTGAGGCACCAGATTGAACGCCACAACCGACGACAGCAGAACGCCGATTATCATCAGGGTTTGAGCGCCGATATAATACCATGCCTCCCGTCGTCCCTTTATGGCGCACATGACGCCAATAGCCATGAAAAAGCATGCCCCCGGCATATGAACAAGCATAACAGCATTGAGCATGATATCCGGCGCAACGATCGACAGGGCGGCCAGGACGACATAGAGCGCCGCCACAATGCGGAGTGCGAAATCGATTCGCGGGAATTGCACATCCATTTTAAGGTATGAGCGCGCAAAGAGCGCGAAAAAAACCGTAGTATACGCCATCGCGAAGGGAAGCGTTCTGCCGAGCCACGCGCCCTCGGGAAACAGGTACTGCATGCCCAGACCCGTGAATGACACTGAAAGAATCAGATAGCCGAGCATAAACAAAACATAATATAGATAATTGACATCCCGCAGCGAAATGAAGACGAATAGATTATAGGCGACCATACCCATGAGCAGCCCCATATACATGCTCTGGAAAATAAGTTCGATGCGGTCCAACCGCGCGTGCATTGCAGCGGGAAGAACGCGCATGGGCACGATAAACGCCTGCTTCGTAGCCACGCGCATATAGTACGCGGCGGGCGCACCGTGCCTCCCCAATGGGAACACGTGATTGACGCTATCGACGACGCGCCGAGTGAACGGAATGAGATCACCCGACTCCATCATGGAATACCCGTTCACGCCCGGGGAGAAGAATTGCACATGATCGAGTATCGTGTAATCGACCGCCAGCACCCAGCCCCTGCCTGGCGACCTGTTTTCCACAGCGAAACGAAACCAGATTGCGTCATTGGAGCTGATAAAATTGGGGGCATCCTGCACAACCGGCTGCCACGCCAGCTGTTGTGCATTTCGAGGATCGATGAGATCGTCAATGGTCAGCATATGGGACGGATCGCGGAGATACTCGGCCTTCCGGGCGATGGCAATGCAATCAACGGAATCATCGAGCACGATTGGCGTGAGCGCATGCGCGGGACCGAGGCCAATTTGCACTACGCAAATGACGAGAAGAAACATGCAGGCTATATATTTCATTATGAGGGGACCGCCAACTGGCAGAACATGACACATCAATGGACCCACCGTCAAGCAGAAAAAGGGCATCGGAACGGGACCCGGCCTGATCAAACTCTACTCAACCCCTATTCGGCCTTTATGCATCTCCAATACGGCCCTGAATCGCCAGCTCATAATGCCGCATTCGTCTCCGTGCCATCCACCGGGCGATTGGCGTAAAACAATCATTGACAATACAAGATCCGCACCGAAAAATACGCACACAATGACAGACCGGAGCCACCGCATGCGCATCATCAGCTGGAACGTGAACGGCATTCGCGCCATATCGAAGAAGGGCTTCGCGGACTGGTTCCGCGCGGAGGGCCCCGACGTCCTTTGCCTGCAGGAGACGAAGGCCGAGTTGGAGCAGTTCCCGAAGGATGTCTTGGCGGTCGAGGGGTATCATCTGTACGCGTCGTCGGCGGAGAAGAAGGGATACAGCGGGACAGCCACCTTCACGAAAGTGGAGCCGGAGAAAGTCGAGTACGGAATCGGCGAGAAACGCTTCGACAGTGAGGGACGTTTCGTCATCACCCATTATGAAAAATTTATTCTTTTCAATATATATTTCCCGAACGGCGGCGCATCCACGGAGCGCCTGCAGTACAAACTCGACTTCTACGACGCCTTCCTCGAATACATCGACGCGCTCGTCAAAAAGAAGAAGAATGTGGTTTTCTGCGGCGACGTGAACACGGCGCACCGGGAGATCGACCTCGCGCGCCCGAAGGAAAACGAGAAGAACTCGGGCTTCATGCCCATCGAGCGCGCGTGGATCGATCGGGCCGTCGAGCGCGGCTGGGTGGACACCTTCCGCATGTTCAACGACAAGTCCGAGCAGTACACTTGGTGGGACTACAAGACAAAGGCGCGCGAGCGGAACATTGGCTGGCGGATCGACTACTTCTTCGCGAACAAGGGATTTGCGGACGCGGTGATGGCGTCGACCATCATGCCCGATGTGGAGGGCTCGGACCACTGCCCCGTAGCGCTCGAGCTGAAGACGTGACTCCACTGTCGGGTGCCCGTTTCAGATATCAGAACGCATCCATCCCTCCTCCAGTACGAGCCGAGGAGCCCCATCAAAAGTGAACACCGCACTGGAGTAAATTAATAATCATTCCAATAACCACGCGCCGAACCCGTATTCCCTATGACAACACACAGACAGAGAACGGGAGGCGAAAATGGCGCGGACCACACTCAATCTTCACATCAACACCATGACGGAAATCAATCGGAGGTCGGCTGAATGCGCCGTATCGCGCCGGTCCATCATCGTGCGTCTGCTCATGATGCTCATGCGGGACGCCCATTCGGTGGACATGCGTTTTACAAACGTCCGTTATCAACCGGACGATCCAACGGGAAACTGGCATTGCTTTTCGATTTTATTTCGGGAGGATGAGCATGAGTTTTTTGTCGATTTGCGGAAGATTTACAAATGCTCGATTTCCCTGTTGGTGGCAATTGCCGTTGAGCGATATCTTGACGAAGTTGCACCCATTGAGCCTACAAAAAGGCATAACTATGCACGATTCTACAATTACCTCATTCAGCTAGATAGCGTAGACGGAGTAATGCTCTGGCGAATATACTGGGGGTTTCCCCGAACGGAATACCTAACGCCCCCCAGCGACCACTAACGCCCGCATCCATCCGAGGCCCATCACATCGATCGATGCGCACGCATCTCACCGACCAGCCGCACGGCAAAGCGCTCGGCGAGGACGGCCGCATCCTCGGTCCCGAAGACGCGACGCACGACCGAATCGAACAGGACCTCCGCGGAGGGGGGAAACTCATCGTCGCCCGCGCGATAGACGAGCGCGATGCGAACAACGCCGATCGCATGAACCGCCGCGCCCACATCGCCCGCGGGAAACGGTGTCACTTCAAAACCGGCAAGACCGAGCCGCAGAAGCTCCAGATCGTTTCCCGCGACCGTTTCGATGATGGCCGACGAGCGCGCCCGAAACGGGCCCCAGTAAAAAGTTCCGGACGGGAGCTCCCGGAACGATGCATACTCGCCGCTTTCCTGCGGCCTCCCCTCGGCGCACAGATAATGCAATGCAAGCACGCGATCAAAGGGATGCGCGTCGACACCGGACGCGTCCACGAGCCGAAAGTCACCGCTGGTGAGGGCATACTCCCGCCCGAGCAACCGGATCGCGATCGAGCCGTCGCTCGAAGGCGCCGGCAGACCCAGGTGCGCGCATCGATCGCGCAGGTCAATCGACGCCAAGTGCGCTATCGCCCGCTGCGCCGCCGCCTCGTATGCCCGCCGCCTGTTGGACTCCTCGGCCATGCGTTACCGCTTCTCCATCCGCAACACGGACAGATACGCGCCAATGATGATGAGGCACACAATCCACACCCCAAGCTCCTCGTAATTAAACCCGAAAAACGGAAATCCGAGCACCAGGCGGATCGTGTAAAACCCGGCGATGCATATAATGATTGAGCGACCGAAAACGTCCAGCCGTTCATGCCGCGCCATGACGAACGACATCACGGCGAAGTACAGGATAACGAAAATGATGATGACATTCGCGATCTGCAAAACGCCGCGATTCAGCACCGAGAGTTTCGGCAGCTCCGTCGACCAGTCCAGGAGCGACCAGAAGAACATGTGGAACACCGCCAGCAGAATATTGATGATACCGCCGCCGTACAATACCGCCTTTCTCATGCAAATACCTCCAGATGGAAAATAATATTCGCCGCACCCGCGACGCATCTCAATCCACGATGACGATGTGCACATCCATCACATTCGTCCGCGTGGGTCCGGTCACAATGAGGTCCCCGAGCCGCTCGAAGAAAGAGTACGAATCGTTGTTCGCGGCATACGCGGCACTATCCATGCCCAATGCCCGCGCCCGTGCAACGGTGGAACCGTCGGCACAGGCGCCCGCGGCATTCGTCGGTCCGTCGGTGCCGTCCGTGCCTACGCTCGCGACGCACACCCCGTCCATACCGTCGATCGCAATCGCCGCGTGCATCGCGAACTCCGTGTTGCGACCGCCACGCCCGCCACCGCGCACCGCGACCGTCGTCTCGCCCCCGCTTATCACGCAGGCCGGCCGTCGGACGGGCGCGCCTCTCTCGACGATCCCCCGCGCAATCGCCGCATGGGCCCGGGCGGCGTCGGCGGTATCGCCAATCACGGGCGTCGGTACGACATACGCGAAATATCCGCAGGCGCAAGCGGCGACGCGTGCGGCCTCTAGCGCCAACGCATTCGAAGCGACGATCCGATGCATAACCCGATCGAACACGGGATCACCCAGCCGTGGCGTCTCCGCAATATCGCCCCGAGCCCCCCGCTCGAGCCGCTCGATCACCGTGCGCGGCGCGGCGTCGCCCAATGCATAGGCATGCATCACCGCGAGGGCGTCGGCAAAGGTCGATTCGTCCGGTGCGAACGGTCCGGACGCGATCACGCCGATATCGTCGCCCACAACGTCCGAAACCGCGAGCGCGATCACCGTCGCAGGATACGCGGCCCGCGCGAGCAGCCCGCCCTTCACGAGCGAGAGGCGCTTTCGCACCGCGTTCATCTCGCCGATGGCGGCCCCGCTGGCGAGGAGAAGCTCCGTCGTCTTCCGCTTGTCCGCAAGGGATATCCCCTCCGCCGGAAGCGTCAAAAGCGCGGAGCCGCCGCCGGAGATGAGCGCAATCACCAGGTCGCGGGAACCGGCGGCCGCGAGGAGGTCCAGCGCCGTTCGCGCACCGTGCACCGCGTTCTCGTCGGGGACCGGGTGCCCCGCCTCGACGAGACCCACCCGCGCGAGATCGACGCCATGCCCGTATTTCACGACGACGACGCCCTCGTCGATCCGGCCGCCGAGGATCTCCTCGACGGCCGCGGCCATCGGCGCGGCTGCCTTGCCGCAACCGACGACCAGCACCCGCTCGAAATCGTCCATGCGATACGCCCGCCGGCCGCCATCCGGCCGGTCGACGAGAATGCGCGCGCCATCAAATGCCAGGTGACGGCGCACGGCCCGCAGGGGATCGACCGCAGCGAGCGCGCCGGCCACAATCGAGTCGATTATTGTCCGCTGCGGCATCATCATCCCCACGCCTCCCGACTGAAGCACCGTGGGGCGATTCCCGGAGGAGCGCAATTCATTTTTGCCGAATGTCCTCCGCGCGCAATTCGTGCTTGACACGCGGGCGTATCCGCCATCGTCTTCACGCATGCCCAACCGGCTCGTGCACTCTTCACCACTGGAGAACACCCATGAACAAATGCGGAACCGAGATGATGAGCATGATGATTTTCTTCGCCGTTCTCGTGGTCGGATTCGTGACGGCGCGCTATCGCCGGTAGCGTCACGGGAAATATGCGACCGCGCCCGGAACGGCGCTCACCGCGCACACGTCGAGAAGCGGCGTATCGTCATACCGTCGTCGTATCGTATTCTGTTTCGAAGCGAGCGTATCCATGAAAGCATGTCAGCGCCGATTCGCCGGGAGCGCCATACTCGCTCTCTTCGCCGTCATCCTTGCCGGCCCCATAGCCGCGGAAGCGACACCCGCAACGACCGCACCGAGAGCGCTTCCCGATCGTGAGGCGCTGCGTGACTGCGCGCTCTTCCTCTCGGGCCGCGCGCGTCCGGGCGGCGACCAGCGGCGAAACGCCATCATCGCACAGCCGTTCTACACGCACGTCGCGACGAGCCTTGCGCGCTCATGGAAGGCATACGCGAGCGGGCATCTCGAGCCGATGCGCCGCTGGATGCATCGCGCCCTGCCGCGCGCGCGTCGCGCGACGGTATTCTATCCTTTTTCCGGTCCCGACTTCCCGAACGCCTACGCGGCCTTTCCCGAGGCCGAGACCTATCTGCTCATCGGCCTCGAGCCGGCCGGTACGCTTCCATCGATCGAGGGCATGGGCGATCGGAACATCGCCCGGGGCATGCTCTTTCTCCACCAGCTCCTGGAAACCTTCACAGCCGACAATTATTTCCACACCAAGGAGATGGCGCTTTTTAACGCGTGGAGCCCCTCCATCGCGGGGACCTCGGGCCTCCTGCTCGCCTTCCTTGGCCTCATGGGGTTCGAGCCGGAGTCCATACGCCCGTTCGTCATCGACTACAACGGCGAGGAGCGTACGCTCTCCCGGGACGTGCCGGAGCACCGTGACGCGCTGGACAAGGGCGAGCACTCGGTGGAGATCGCGTTCACCGTTCCCGAAACGGGCGCGCGCAAGCGGATCGTCTATCTCTCGGCGGACCTGTCGAACATGCGCGCCATCGACCGCAATCCCGGCATTTTCATATATCTCGAGCGCCGCATGCCGGAGGACGTGCTCATAAAGGCCGCCTCGTACCTGCTGCACCTCGACAACTACCGCTCGATGAAGCGGCTGATCATGCGCCGGGCGCGCACCATCGTGATGGACGACACCGGACCGCGCATCGCGGAGTTCGGACCTGAGTGGACCATCACCCCCTACGGGGAATACCGCGGCACCATCGAGCTCTTCGCGAACCGGACACAGCCGGAGCTCACCGAGCTCTATCGCGCGCGAAATCCGGCGAAGCTGCCGTTTGCCTTCGGGTACGGAGTGGGGTCCCGGATTATGATCATCACCCGTCGGTAGACAAACCATACGTGAGCTTACTACGATGAGAATCATCGACACCGTCATCGAACCATCGCAACGCTTCGTCCTTCAGGAACATGCGGCCGATCCCGCTCCGCGGCGTTGCGCACAAGGACACTGGACATGAAATCAACTGTCGCCTTCACCGGTTTTCCCAGGGAAACCATCCGCTTTTACCGGGAGCTCAAGAAGAACAACAGCAAGCTCTGGCTCGAGCAGCACCGCGACGACTACGAGGCATACGTCATGGCGCCGGCGCGCGCCTTCGTGCGCGAGATGGGCGACCGGCTCGCATCGATCGCGCCGCGCATCATCGCCGATCCCCGCGTGAACCATTCCATCTTCAAGATCCACCGCGACACGCGCTTCTCGAACGACAAGACGCCGCTCAAGGAGCACCTGGCGCTCTGGTTCTGGGAGGGGACGCGGCCGCGGATGGAGTGCTCGGGATTCTACTTTCACCTCGAGCCCAGCGGCATCATGCTGGGAACGGGCGTGTACATGTTCCCGAAGGACCTGTTCCCGGAATATCGGGACTCGGTGGTGCACCCGAAGCACGGGGCGGCGCTGGCGAAAGCGGTCAAACAGGTGACGGGAAAAGGCTACTATGTCGGGGGCGAATACTACAAGAAGGTCCCGCGCGGATACGACCCGGAACATGCGAATGCGGAATACCTCCGCTACGGCGGATTCTACGCCGGCATCGACGAGAAGCCGCCCGCGGAGCTCGCATCGGAAAAGCTTTTGGACTTCTGCCTGAAGCGGTATCGCGACATGCTGCCGGTCCATCGCTGGCTGGCTGACATGGTGGAACGCTCCGTGAAAAATCGGGCGCACTAACCCAAGGGGCCGATCCCGCTCCGCGGCGCCGGCGAAAACAAACGGGACGCCGCGACAGTCATCGTTCAATCGTCACACGCCCGGCAGCGCGATCGCCCGCGCAGAGGAGAGTGCGCCGGAACCAACGTTATGCGACCTCGACCGTCCCCTTCTCGGAATTCCGGCGCAGGTCCTTCCGCTGCACCTCGAGCTTCCCGCCCTTGAACACCAGCGTGGGCTTCCGGCAGGCTTCGATCTTCACCAGCGGATTCCCGTCGAGAACGACGATATCGGCCAGCTTGCCCGGCTCGAGCGTTCCCACCCGGTCATCGAGGCCGCAGATTTTCGCGTTCACCGCGGTGGCGCTCCTCAGGATGCGATCGTTCGTGATGCCGGCGCGCGCGAGTATCTCCAGCTCGCGCCAGATGGTGCCGTGGTAGTTCATCGGGGTGCCGGCGTCCGTTCCCACGCCCATCATCACCCCGCCCGCGTCCAGACGGCGCAGGTTCTCCTTCCCGAACTTGAGCCCCTTGAAGATGATGTGGGGGTTCACGACAAAATACTTGTTCTCGATCAGCTGCTGGAAGCTGAGCCGGCGCAACGCCGCGATCGACTCGATGTTCATCCGGTGGATCAGCGGCTCGCAGTCGGCGTCGGTGATGCCGCCCCAGTATTCGCGGCGGATCCGCAGCTCGTTGTCGATCTCCTCGTCCCGATACTCCGCCGGGAGCGACGTGAAGGCCTCCTCGTAGGCGTAGATGTTCCCCACCACGGCCGTGGGGACGATGGCGATCTTCCGGTCCGCCATCGTCCGCGCCTCGGCCTCCGTGATGAAATCGTCGGCCACGATGTGCTCAACCGAATGCATCGGGTACTTCAGCGCGCGGGAAAATCCGAACTTCATCACGTTATGGCACGACACGCGCAGATGGCGCTTCTCGGCCACGTCGAACAGGAACTTCAACTCCTCGTCGGTATACACCGGGACATCGCCCCTGCCGCATAAAATGGAGCGGTTGTCCATGGAGAGCTTCAGAAAGGTCGCCTTCTGCACGAAACGATCGATCTTCTTTTTCAGGTCGTCCCAGCCCTCGTAGTTGAAGCCGAAATTTCCCACGGCCGCCACGGCGATCGGCGCGAAGATCGAGATGTCGAACGGCGGGATGTCCGGATGGCTCCCGTTGATGTTCACGAAAGGCGTGCTGTGCACTACGCGTGGACCGCGGAGATTTCCGTTCTCGACGTCCTTCACGAAGTAATCCAGCACGAAGGGAATGGAGGCCATATCGCGCACGGTGGTCACGCCCGACTCGATCTCGAGGACGAAGTTGCGACGCATCTGGCGCACGAAGGTGGGAAAGAAGAAGGGATTGAAGGCCGAGGTGCAGGGCAGCGTCATGTGGACATGGCTGTTGATGAGCCCCGGCATCACGTATCGCCCGCCCAGGTCAATGATCTCGGCCGGGGCGCCGATGGCGTCCGTTTTTCTCCCTGCGTACACCACCTTCCCCTCGCGGATGCGCACCATCGCGTCGGGAACCGCCGCCCCCGACAGCACGTCGATGAGCGAGCAGTTCGCGAGGACGAGGTCCTTCGAATAATTGAGCGCGTAGGTGTCCCGCAGGGGCACCGACATGCAGCCGGTCGCCGTGGGGAGCGCAAGCGCCGCCGCGGTCGACGCCGCGAGGCCCAGGAACTCGCGACGCGTCATCGTTCTTGATTCAGGGTCCATCATGCCATACACCTCTTGGATACAGTTCCATCATTCCGTTTCTTGGTATCTCGACAACATCGAGTCAAGCGACATATCTATCGTTTATCGTTTCCTGTCTCCGGCGCGCCGTTCGGTTTCGAATTCGACGCGCCCTCCTCCGCCTTTTTTCGTTTCTCCGTCGCCTCCATGAGCTCCTTGAGCAGCTTCTTGTTCTCCTCCAGCAGCGTCTCCAGCTTGCGTCGCTCCTCCTGCAGCGATTCGCGCGCCCGGTCGTCCTTCGAGCGCTGCGTGTGCGAACCCGAAAAGCGCAGGGTGAGCGACGCATAGGCGGCATAGGCGTGGCCGGTAACGGAATAATCGACGCCATCGTCCTTTGAAAAATTCCGTCGCGCCATGATGTGGTCCTGGACCGATATCCCGAGCGATATGGGGTGGTAGAAAATCCCCAGCGGGTCGGTGAACTCCAATCCCAGGCCCGCGCTCACGATATGCCGGTCGCAGTCGATGAAGTTGGACGCCCCCGGCTGGTCCGGAACGGGCGACGGGACGTATGCGTAGCCGGCGCGCACGCGAACGATGGACACCGCGTATTCGAGCCCGCCGTGATAGGTCACGATGTCCTTGAACTTGGGCACCACGCGCTTCTCCTCGCGGGGCTTGCTCAGGTGAAAATGCGACCACAACTCGAAGCCCGCGTCGGCCTCCACCGTGAGGCCGAACAGCTCAAAGGACAGTCCCGCCCGGTAGACGTCCGGATTGTAAAAAGAAAGCAGCGCGGTGTAGGCGGCGACCTTCGCGGCGTTGTTCGTGCCGATGGGCATGGTGATGACGGCGTCGAAGGGATCGAACTTCACCTCGATGCTCTTCTTATACGACGCGCCCAGGTTCAGCGTGCGCCAGGGATTCACGATGATGCCGCAGGACGGGCTGAACTCGAGCTTCGAATCGAGCCAAAACTCCTGCTTGGACGGCTTGATCGCGTCGGTGGTGGACATATCGGACGGGTAGATGGTAAGATTGACCGCCGCATTGCCGGTGACTAGCCCGTGCCCGCCGACGCCGATCCACACCCAGTTCGGCACCACCTCGACGCCCAGGCCGGTGTACACCGCCGTGCGCTTGACGGGCGCGCCGTAGCGGACGAACTGGTGCCGCGACTCGTCGAGGTCCTCCACCACCGCCACCTTCAGGTCGTCCATGATCGAGACGCTGAAGCCGAAGGTGGCCGTGACGGGGAGTCGCGCCATGGTGTTCAGGTTCACCCCCATGCTGGTCACGTACATGCCCGTTTCGAGGTCGTGGTTCTCGGGGACCCCGCTCACGCCGCCGTCCACGTCGAAGCGCGGGTACGACCCCAGGTAGGCGAATTGCATGGCGCTCGCGTCCACCTTGCCCAGCCCGGCCACATTGTAGTAGAGCGCGTCGAGCGAACGAACGCTTGCGCACACCGCGCCGCTCATCGACGTGCCGCGATCACCGAACCCGTTGGTGTCGTAGATGTCGGCGCGCGCGGGAACGACACTGCAGACGAGCAGCGCGCACAGCGCTCCCCATCGCAGGAACTTCATCGGTAACTCAGGCACCGTCCCCTCCTGTCGCATCACAGCGAATCGGCCATGAACTTCGAGATGTAATAGATGTCCCGCCAGAACGACCCCTCGTCGTTACGCGTCATCGTATCGGACCGCAGGAAGTCGATGAGGTCGCCGATCACCTCGTCCCAGGTGTAGATGTGGCTCTTCTCCATGCCCATGAGCACGTAGCTCAGCGCGCCGTCCTCGGGATCGAACGCCTTCATGGAGACATAGGCGAGCTCGTGCCAGGGGTTCGTCTCGCCCAGGCGCTCAGCGATGTCCGCGGCGTTCACGAGCGTGCGGCTCACGAGCATCTTCTCGCTGGTCAGCTCCATCAGGCGCACCAGCCATCGGAGCTTGTCCTCGACGTCGGCCTGCGTCATGGGGCTGTCGGGATCGGTCATCTTCTCGTGGAAGTGCTGCAGGATCGCGCCGAACTGCGCCGTCACGCCATAGCGCGGGTCCAGCATCCCCACCGCATGGTCGACGATCCGGTAGTCCGGCGATACGTATCTCCCGCCGATGTCGAAGGCCAGGTCCAGATACTCCCAGTCGTCCGCGATGGCGGTGTCGATTTTACGGAGCAGCCACGACGAAAACTCGCGGACGTTCTCCTCGCTCGCGCTGGTGGCCGGATCGGAGAACATGCGCGCGATGCCCATGGTCAGGGAGCGTCGAATGCTGATGATCTCCGGATCGCGCTCGTCGCCCAGCACGCTCGCGACCTCGAGGACGCTGTCGATGAGACCGGCGGACGGCTGCGCCAGGAAGGGCTCGATGGCGCGCGCGAACGGCATTTGCTGATCATGTCTCGGGTTCCCGGTCCGGTCATGATACAGGTTTTCCTCCGGCGTGCTCTCGGCCAGCGCGGCAAAGACGTTGATGAGATAATAGATCGGGTAGACCGCCCCACCGAAGTTCGAGATCGCCGCCTCCTGCCGCCGCTGCAACAGCCCCTTCGCGGACGAGGTGCCGTAGAGACCCGCATCGGTCTTCACGTTGTCGTTCGTGAGCGCGTATTGCGGCTGCGCCAGCAGGTCCCTGTAGGGCTCGTAGAAGCTCAGGCAAAAAATCGCCACCAGCGGCGCCACCTTGTTCAAATGGGGATTCTCCTCGCCCCAGAAGTCCTTGTAGTAATAGCGGTTGTGGTCCGAGACGTCGTAGTTTTTATAATACGCGTTCCGGTCCGAACCGTACCAGAGCCGCTCCTCGTGAAAGGCCGCGGGATCGAAAAAGACCAGCGAGGAGAGTACGGTCCACACGTCGCGCAGGTCCTGGGGCAGCATGTAGTACACCCGGCCGTCCTCCGGGCTCTCGTTGCCCAGCGGCGTGACCTGCGCGATGATGTCGGTGATGATGTCGATCGCGATATTCACGATGAAATCGATGATGATGTTCCCCGTCCCGTCGCAGTCGCCGGAGCCCAGGTTCGATTCGTCCAGCGGAAAGCAGGAGCCGGTTTCCGCGCAGGCGCCCAGCTCGCGGCACTGCCGGATGTTCTCGCAGTAGGTGTCCGCGCAGGACGGGTTGGCCGCATAGGCCAGCAGGGAGCGCTTCAGGTCCGGGTCCATCGACGCGCACTCGGCGCATTGCCGGCACTCGCCCGCATGCTCGCAGTCCGATTCGCCCTCCGGGCATGCGCCGCCGTCCGTGCAGTCGATGCCGCCGCACCGGCTCTCGCAGGCCTGCAGCTGCGCGATCTTCGCGGCGCTGTCGCCCACGAAATCGCAGCGATACCGCTCGGAGAGCTCGCCGCGCTGCTGTGCGAGCTGCACGGTGGCGTCCCCCACGTTGAAGCTGTAGGTCCCGCCCCGGAGGAAGGCCTTGATCCCGTGCCTGATATTGCAGCCGACGTTCCGGAGAATGTCGCCGAGATCGGAGTAGATGATCTGATTCACGCCCTTGAAGCGGTACAGGACGATGGGAATGCTCTCCACGCGGAGGAAGTGCCGGAAGGCCTTGGCGGCGAACTCGCCGTAGTTCACCTCGGAGCCGAACAACGCGCGCATCATCGAAAAGACCATGAACTTCACCAGGCCGTCCCGCTTCAGGTCCGGCTGCGGGACGTCCATGTGCAGGAGCGGCAAAAACTGGATGAGGTCGATGACGCAATAGAAGTTCCGCTCGTAGAAGAGCCAGTTTCCGTTCTCGTAGTAATTGTCGTAGGGGCCGTTGAACAGGCAATCGGCCCCGGCATAGAAGGCCACCTCGGTCCCGGTGATCAGCTCCGGGAACACGGGTGCGATGAAACGGCGCTGCCCGTTCGGACGCCCATCGTCCCCGATCTCGTCGATGAATACGCCGTAGCGATTGTCCTCGTTGGTGCGCTTCGGGTGCGCGCCGGGCAGGCCGCGCGGATCGGGATCGTTGCGCTCGTACACGTCGGACCACACGAAGCTCGCCATCGGGATCTTGTGCGCGTCCACGAAGAACTCCACCAGCCGGTTAAACCCGCCCTCGTTGATCCAGTTGCGCTCGCCGTCCTCGTGCTCGTAGAGAAAGCTCGACGCCGGCGTGAGCGGCTGCGAAAAGCGCGAGGCGAGCTTCAGCAGGCCCCGAAACCAGGAGAAATTTTGATACTCGAACGACCCCGGGTACGGGTAGGTCCGTCCGCTGTCGCGCGGCTGCACCTGCGGGTCATGGGTGATGGCGTCGGCGAACCCCTGCCCCACCCCATCGATGCGGTACCCCTGGCCCTTGAGCCGGTTGATCCACACGAGCATCGAGTTGACCAGCTGCGGTTGCGTGAGCAGATGCGCGATCGAAAGATTCTGCGATTGCCCGTACCCCGGGTACGGCGAGCCGTTCTTGGTGCGCACCCAGTCGCCCACCTCCTGCCCCTCGGACCAGACCCGGACGAGCAGGTCCGCCAGCGCCCGGTTCCCGTCCCGCCCGTTGCCGTAGCGGTCGCGCAGCGAGGCGAGCACCTGCTTGAGCGCCGCGCGCGACTCGTCCTGCCGCATGAAGGCGCCGAGCGCCATGAGCACCGGTCGGAACGACTCGCGCACCCGCTCGGCCTCGCTCATCCGCGTCAGCCAGGCGCTGACGGTGATGACGTTCTCGTACCGCGTCATGTCCGCGAGATTGAACAGATACGCCGACGCGCCGGACACGCTCACGTTCCGGTTGATGAATTCGTCGATGTCCACGAAGTCGAGCTCGCCGGGACGGCGCGCCTTCATGGACGAAAGGTCCGACAGGAGCGGCGCGATATCGGCGTTCACGCGATCGCGGTCGGCCGCCGCGTAGTAGGCGATGAACTCGTACGCCCAGGAGCGCATCCCCGCGAACACCTCCTCGTTGGTCACGAGGGAATCGGGATCGTTTATGCGGATGATGTGATCGACGAGCGCGATGAGCTTTTCGATCAGCTCCCGCTTGCCGTCCTCATCGACACTGGCCGCGCAATAGCCCAGGGAATTCGCGGCGAGCCGCAGAAACGCCGCCACGGTGTCGTTCATGAACTCGCGGTTCACGGTCTTGCCGGAGAGCATGTCGAGGAAGTCGTAGATGACCTGCTTGTCCTCCGGCGGGAGGCTCATGATGTTTTGCATCGTCTCGGTGGTCGCGAAGAACGCGTCCTGCAGCGGTCCCTTCTCGGACATCTCGTCCCGCACGCCCGATGGAAACAGGTCATCGGCGACCTCCCGCGGGAGAAACAGCGACGGGAACCGGTCGAGCAGCACGATGAGGTTGTCCGCCGTGAGCGCATCGCCCAGGAAGGCATCGAAGAAGCGCTTCTCGAAGTCCCGCACCGACAGGTTCGAATTGCGGAACATCGAGGCAAGCGCGGGATACCCGTCCAGCATCTCGTAGAGGTCCTGCGTCTCCTCGAGCGCGCGCGCCTTGGCGGCCTTCTCCGATGGCGTGACATCGGCCTTGCAGGAGACAAACGTCGCGCTCAGAGCGCACAGGAGCACGAGAACAAGACCCCACGAAGCGGATCGTGCAACGGCGCAGTTCGTTCTCACTATACCCATCATTATCCGTTCCTCGCTGTGTGTTTTGGCTTTCTCTTTCTGTTTCTTCTAACGTCAAAAACGTTCGAACGTGGCGTCGATTCATCGCAAACCGACCGACCGTTCGGCGATGTTCGCCGTATTTTCCCAGCTTCGTGATGATGAATATGAGGGGAAAAACCTTTCGGGTTCCAATCAATAACCGGGTTAACAAAAATTGAACATGCGGTAACGATGATTTCCGATCATGCGCATGCTTCATTCAGCTGCGGGCGGTCGCGGATGGATATTCAATGCGGCGTGGACGAAACAAGTTCTTGACATCGGGCGATCAATATGCACCACTATGCCATAGAACGCATACACACAATGGAGGTTGCAATGGATTTCATTAAGGACAAAATCCCGTCAATCGGCGCATTTCTCGCCATCGCGGGCATCCTGTCGAGCGTGCTGAGTTTTATCGGCTACAACCTGCGTCTTCTGCTCTGGATCGACATGTGGGGACCGGTGGTCGGCTGGGTCATCCGTATCGCGCTCATCGTCGTGGGCGGCGCGCTCTTCTTCTTCGGGAAAAAGCTGGTCGCCAGCGAGTAGCGAACACGCGCATCACCTCGAATCGAAACGGCCGGAATCCCGCGCGCGGCATGGCGGGGCGCCGGCCGTTTCATTATCGCGCATAGGGATATCGAGAGGCGCCAGGCGCATTCTCCGCGATCGCGCCGATCATCCCGACGAGCACGGAATGCACGCCCGCAACCCGGCGACAGGCGGAGTCGATCACGTTGCTTCGCGCGAACCGGTCGAGGCGCGCGATCGGACGTGCCAGCGCATACCAAGGACGAAGAGGACCGCGCTTGCGGCCAGGGCGATGCCGCCCACAGCGATGAAGACGGCCATGGGCGCCCAGGTGCGCAGCGAGGTGTCGATGACGGCATTCTGCGGATCGTGCAGGTTGTAGCGGACGGGCAGCGTCTGGTTGACGGAAAAGCGCTCGATGTCGGTCGAGCGGAGCTTGCTGATGAAGGTGTGACGGGCGCCGTCTTCGGTAAAGAATTCGACGACCGGATAGCGCGCCGAAATGGCGCCCTCGCGGATCGTTTTCAGCTCGATCACCGTGCCGGTCGCGGGCCGCGATTTCTCACGCCAGAGCTGGTTGGCCACCGGCTCCGTAAACCCGTAGAAAAACAGCTGGATGGAAACGGCGAGGCAGACCATCCCGCCCATGAACGAACACAATACCTTCATAGCGATGCTCCGCTCGAATTGGATCGCAACGCACGCAAGGTGTCAATCCCAATTCCAACACCCCGCACTGCAGATGCGCGGCGGTGGCGAATAAAAAAACTTGACACATTTTCGCACCGTTAACTATGGTTACATCCGCTTGGGTTGCTAGCTCAACAGGCAGAGCAACTGACTCTTAATCAGTAGGTTTAGGGTTCGAGTCCCTGGCAACCCACATCGCCGCCCCGTAAATTTAGCTTGATTTTGGGGATGCCAAAAGGTAATTGACAAATTCAAGCGAGCGTGGCGGAATTGGTAGACGCGCCAGATTTAGGATCTGGTGTCTCCGACGTGGGGGTTCGAGTCCCTTCGCTCGCAATAGGCGGGAATAACTCAGCGGTAGAGTGTCACCTTGCCAAGGTGAAGGTCGCGGGTTCAAATCCCGTTTCCCGCTCATCAGAAAGGGTTGCCGAGGACACACATCGGCAACCCTTTCGTTTATCTCCATCCCCGAGGACATGACACATGAAGCTATCGGTCCGTACGCACCCCGACGAGTTCGACGCACAGGACACCATTACGCTCTTCCTGTCGGACGAATTCAATGCCGCCGCATCGCAAGAGATCCCGCCATCGCTTTCGGACCTGCGTACGCGCATCGATCTCGGCTTTTTTCGGGGTCGCCCGGGCGATCTCATTTTCCTGCCCTTCAGCGAGCGGCCCGCCGTGATCCTGGCGGGGATCGGAAAGCGGAAGGATCTGAGCGCCGAGTCGCTCCGCAATGCCGCCGCCAAGGTGATCGCCAGCTGCGCGAAACACCGGATCGCCCGGGTCATGATGATCGCGCCCGCCGTCGATGCGCTCCCGCCGGCCGACGTCATTGCCGCGCTCGCGGAGGGCGCGTATCTATCGAACTACTCCTTTAAAAAATACAAGTCGAAGAAGGACAACGACTTCACGGTCGGCGAAGCGGTCTTCTTTCACAAAAACCCGAACGAGCTGCGCACGCGCCTGCGCGAAATCGAAATCGCCTGCGACAACACACTCCGCTGCCGCGACCTGGTGAACGAGACCAGCGACCGCTCCAACCCCGTCGAGATCGCGAAGCTCGCGAAGTCGCTCGCCAGGGGGCGGCGCCTCTCGTGCCAGGTGCTCGGGAAAAAGGAGATCGAGCGGCTGGGAATGGGGCTCTTCTTGGCCGTGAGCCGCGGAAGCTCGTATCCGCCGCAGCTGGTGGTGTTCAAATACGCCGGCAACCCGCGCAGTAAAAAATGCATCGCCCTGGTGGGCAAGGGGATCACCTTCGACTCGGGGGGGCTCAATCTCAAGCCTTCGGGCCACATCGAGGACATGCGCACCGACATGGCCGGCGCTGCCGCCTGCCTCTACGCCGTGAAGAGCGCCGCGGAGCTGGGCGTCAAGAAGAACGTCGTGGCCGTGGTGCCGCTGTGCGAGAACATGCTCTCCAGCAATTCCTTCCGTCCCGGCGACGTGTATCGCGCGTACAACGGCAAGACCGTTGAGATCGGGAACACCGACGCCGAGGGGCGCCTCATCCTGGCCGACGCGCTCGCATACACGGAGGAGCGCTTCACGCCGTCGTATATCATCGACGCCGCCACGCTCACCGGGGCCTGCCTGGTGTGCTTCGGCGAGATCATCGCCGCGCTCTTGACCGGCGACGACGCGCTCGCGCAGGCGATCGCGACCGCGGGCGATATCACGGGCGACCGCGTGTGGCGCCTGCCGCTGGACAAGGGCTACGACGACGACATCAAGTCCGACATCGCCGACATGAACAATATCTCCTCGGGACGGCAGGCGGGGACCATCATCGGCGCCGTGTTCATGAAGAATTTCGTGAAGAGCGCGCCGTGGGCGCACTTGGACATCGCGGGAACCTCGTGGTACACCAAGGAGCGCGGCTATCGGCCCAAGTACGCGACCGGGTATGGCGTGCGCTTGTTTCTGGAGCTCGTCAAGCGCCTGGAGCCGTAGGCGGGATCAAGACAGCTCCTTGACGACCTTGTAGAACCCGATGAGACCATACCGATTGTAGCGCTGGGGCAGCATCAGCTCGCGCACCGTCGAAAAACCGAAGGCATCGTACACGTGCCGGGCGTGCCGGTTGTTCACCTCGACCAGGAGCGACAATTTTCGATACCCCTGCTCCCCCGCCAGCTCCTCAGCCTTCCGCAGCAGCGCCGGCCCGACGCCCATTCCGCGATGCTCGGCGCGCACGGCCAGGTTTCCGATGTAATATTCGTCCGCATCGATCACCGCGAGGTATTTCCCCAGGCGTCCGTGCAGCAACATGCGCATGCTCCGGAAAAAGCCGGCCATCCGCACCAGCTCACGCCCATGGGCGCCCATGTTCCGTTCGAGCCGCGTCTTGTCCGATCCGGGCAGCGCAAGCAGCGCCCCGCGGATCGCCCCGTCGTTTTCCTCGACCCAGATATACTCACGCGAGAAGGCCGTGTCGGGCTTGCGAAAAAACATGGAAAGATAGCGGCACACGTCCGCCTCCGCCGATGCGAAGAAGTAGTCGAACACCGGAGGGCCCGACAGATACAGCAGGGCGCTGCACTGGCCGGCCTCGGATGCATGCGGTCGTCTGATCATATCGCCCCTCCACCCATATCCACTGTGACGCGTGCGAGGCGAGCATGCGGACGACGGAGGATCGCGTCAATCGCTTTCCAGGTCGCCCTTCAGTATGAGGCGCAGCGAATCGAGCCGTACGCGCGCGGAGCGGATGGCCTCCCGAAGCGCATCGATCTCCCGGCCGCACACGGCGATCTCATCCTCCGTGATGTTTGTGTTGATGGCGCTGAGCGCTCTCATGCGCTCCAGGTCGGTGGCGAGCGTGGAATCGAGGGCCGACAGGCCCGCCGCGACGATGCCCGCAACGCCCTCCTCGGCGATCTGCACGCACCGGGCGATCATACGCGGCAACAGCACGTTCTTCACGTCGTCATCGTCCAGCACCTCCATGTCCGCATAGTGCTCGACGTTCCGCTCGCAGAGGTCGACGGTAATGGCGTCCGTGCGGTCCCGATTCGCATTGTTGACCACGACGCGGATCGGCCGCGGCGGCAGGAAGCGGTCCACGTGCAGCCGACGCGGCGCGACGCACTCCACGACGAACACGGCCTCGAGCAGAAGCTCCGGCGTGGACGGATCATGCCATGCCCCGAGCGCGCAATTGCCCCGCTCGCGCCCCAGGACGATGTCCAGGACGCCGGTGACCATCGGATGGTCCCAGGTGAGAAACTCCAGGTCCTCGTTCCGAAGGGCGGACTCGCGCGAGAACGTCACCCGCAGATCGTCCCGCCCGATGACCGGAAGCGGAAACTCGTCGGTGGTCATGAGGTCCAGGCGCAATCGATGGGTGCGGTCCGACAGCGGCTCGGCGACGATGTTGAAATGCTCGAAGATGTCCAGCATGAACGCCTCCAGCTCGCCGTCGCGCTCGATATCCCGGATCTCGCCGAGCAGCCGCTCCGCGGCCGCGGGATCGAACGAGTTGAGCTCGAGCAGCCGGTCCCGTCCGTTCCTGAGGCGCTCGGCGATCTCGGCGCAAAACGCGCGGGTCTCCGGGACGAGCGCCGCGAGGGCGCCATGGTCCCTGCGTTGCGCGACACTCACAATCGCCTCCCCGAAGCGCTGATAGAGCTCGTAGGCCCCGGGGACGATCGTGGCGAAGGCGTCCGCGCCCTCATGGTACCAGCGCGCGAGGACCTCGTACTCGCTCCCGATCACGAACGGGACATGGATGTCGATGGCCGCCCCCTGGCCGATTCGGTCGAGCCGTCCGATCCGCTGCTCGAGCAGCTCCGGGTCCGTCGGCAGGTCGAACAGAATGAGATCGTGCGCGAACTGGAAGTTGCGCCCCTCGCTGCCGATCTCGGAGGATATCAGCAACCGCGCGCCGCGGGCCATCGCGAACCACGCCGCGTTCTGGTCCCGCACAAGGAGCGGAAGGTCCTCGTGGAACAGGGCGATATCGGCATGCCCCCGACGCTGTAAGAATTTCTCGATCGCGACGGCCTTTTCCCTGGTGCGGCACAACAGCAGCGCCTTGCGATCGGGGTGTTCCTTGAGAAAGTCGCCGAGCCACGCGCATCGCGGATCGCCTGAAAAATCGTGGTTGATTGCAATCGCCCCGTCGGCGATGTCCGCCGCGAATTCGTCGGTCATGTTTTTTTGCACCGCCTCGGTTCCCGCGAGCGGGACCAGGCGCACCCTCCGTTCTGGAAAGCCGGTCATCCCCTCCCGCGTATTGCGGAAAATGGCGCGCCCGGTCCCATAGCGGTCCACCAGGTCGCCGATGAACCGCTGGCGCGCAGCATCGTCCGCAGCGGCGACGCCCGCGCGCAGCTCCGCGGAGATTCGCGCGGCGCCGGGGCCCAGCACCGAAAGCGCCTCGTCGTCCGGCACCTCGCCGTGCATCACCATGTTGGCGATGCGGGATATCGCGTAGTAGCGCTCCTCCTCGCGGTCGAACCGTTCGTAATCGTGGTAGCGCGCGGGGTCCAGCAATCGCATGCGGGCGAAGTGGCTGCGGCGGCCGAACTGCTCCGGCGTCGCCGTCAGGAGGATGAGTCCCGGCGACGCCGCGCCGAGCGAATCGACCAGCGAATACTCCGGACCGCCCTCGACGAGATGATGCGCCTCGTCAACGACAACGACGTCCCAGCCGGCCTCCGCGCACATCGCGCGCGCCGTTGCATCGGCCGCAACAAACTCGACGGCGGCGATGAACCGCTGGTCCTCGTGGAACGGATTGCGCCGCCTGTCCGAGGCGCGGACCGATTTCTGATAGTCGCGATTGTAGATTTTAAACACGAGGTTAAAACGGCGCAAAAGCTCCGCGAACCACTGGTGGACCAGCGACTGGGGCACCAGAATGAGCACACGGTCGATCCGCCGGCACAGGAGCAGGCGCTGGAGCACCAGACAGGCCTCGATGGTTTTCCCCAGCCCGATTTCGTCCGAGAGCAGCACCCGGGGAACAGCGCGCTCGGCGACCGCGTGGGTCACATAAAGCTGGTGCGGGATCAGGCTGATCCGCCCGCCCAGGAAGCCCCGGACCGGCGACTGGACAATGCGCCGTTGCAGCGAGAGGGCGCGGTACCGGATACGGAAGTCCCGGTCGTGGTCGAACAGCTTGCCGAAAAGGCGTATTCGCGGCGTGGTGAAGCTGATGGCGTCGTCCAGATCGGATTCGGCGCAATCGATCGCGTTCCCATGATAGACGCGCAAGCCCGCCTCCTCGGAGACGGCCTTGACCTCGAAGGGCGCGCCCCCGCGGGGCCGCACGGTATCGCCCGCCATGAACGCGGCCCGCCGCAGCGGCGCCGTGGCGACCGCATAGACGCGGGTGCAGTCGCTCGCGGCGAAGTGCATCTCCACCGTTCGCGCGCGCACGGCGCGGACGGTCCCGAGTCCCAACTCGAGCTCCATCTCGCTGATCCAGCGCTGTCCGACTTTAAACGCCCCCAACGGCTTGCTCCCGCATGCTCGGAATCATCCGCACATGTCCAACAGGACACCACGACATGGCGGATGGTCACCGGTAGACTGTGGCGCGCAATCCGTCAAGGGGTTCACGAGATGGGGCAACGATTCGGCTGCGAGGTGCAACCGGCCGTGAACGGCATCCGGGCATGCGCTCCGGCGCACGCGTTTGCGCGCGGGAGCGACGCATGCCTCCGGGGACATCGGCCGGATCATCCGATACGCGATAGTAGGATAAGGCCTATTTCGGCAGCTCTACGCCAATCATGGTGATGTCGTCGCTGAGTTCCTGGCCGCCGATGAATCCCATCAGATCGTCCACGACGGCCTCGACCATGTCACGGACATCCCGGTGCGTGCAACGCTCGAGAAACGACCGGAGCCGCTCCTCGCCGTATTCGTCCTTCACCGCATTGAACTCCTCGTATATGCCGTCTGAATACAGCATCAGCTTGCCGCCGTCCGGCACCGCCATCACGTCCTCGCGATACCGATATCCCTCCCGGAATCCCACCAGGACCCCCTTGTGCGACAGGGGAACGAACTCGCCCGAGGGCCGAATCAGGTACTGCACCGGATGACCGGCGCTCGAATAGCGCATCGTCTTCTCGCGCACATCGACATCGACGATGATGCAGGTGAAGAACATCCCGAGACCGCTGTAGACGCGGGTGAACATGTCGTTGAGCGTCACCAGGAGCTCCGCGGGACTTGCAATGACGTTCTTGAGCATCTCGTATTCGCTCTTGATGATCATGGTGATGAGCGCCGCCTGAACGCCATGACCGGTCGCATCGGCGAGGAATATCCGCACGCACCCGGGCCTGATCTCGGCGATATCGTAGATATCGCCGCCCACCTGCATCATGGGAATAAAGGAGACATGAAAGTCCATGCCGCCGATGGTCCCGGAGTTGTCGGGAAGGATCTTGTGCTGGATCTTGCTCGCCAGCTCGAGGTCCATCCGTATGATCGCGTTGAGCTTCTCGATCCGGTTCGCCTTCTCGATGATATTCGAGTTGAGCAAGGAATAGAGCGTATCGGAGCTCTCCTTGAGTTTTACGTGGAACCGCGCATTCTCCTCCTCGCTGCATTCCTCCAGCCCGCCGAAATACAGGAAATCGATGAGGCCCTTCATGTTGGTGAGCGCCTCGCGCAGGATGTAATCCGCGTCCCGGGAATAGTACTCTATGCTGTCAGGTGCCATACGCTCCCTCCATCTCTACTGCGTCCCTCCGCATTGGGTGCAACACGCGCTCTGTTTCTCCGAGACGGTTACTCGATACCCATTCGGACCTTGGTCTTCTTGGGTATTTCGATGTTCAACAGGCCCGATATTTTTCGAATGAGCTCGATCTGATCGAAGGGCTTGGTGATGTAATCGTTGCAGCCCGCATTGAGGCACTTGTCCCGATCGCCCTCGTCGCCGTCGTGGGCCTCCATCGCCTGCGAGGTGAGCGCCCAGATGGGCGTGTTGTTGACCACCTCATCGGAACGGATGGTGCGCGTCGCGTCGAGCCCGGCATAGTCCGTTTCCATTTTAATGTCCATGATAATGAGATCCGGCTTGTCCGCGCGCGCCTTCGCCACCGCGTCCTCGCCCGAGACCGCTTCGACGATCTCGATCCCGGAGTTGACCCCGAACAGCTTGAAAAAATTCTTCAATACATACCGATTCTCTTCCTTGTCGTCCACAATGAGCACTTTAGGCATTCTATCCCTCCATTCAGTAAGCGCGGAAACCGCACCTTCGCTATTACACTGGTAACTCGAACCAGAAAACGCTCCCCGTCCCATACTGCGACTCGAAACCGACGGCCCCGCCCTGCAGTTCAATGAGCCGCTTCGTTATCGCCAGCCCCAATCCCGTTCCCTCGATGTACCGCGCACTCTCCGTACGCTCAAACTCCACGAAAATCTTAACACGGTCCTCGTCGCGAATCCCGATCCCGGTGTCGCGAACCGCAAAGCGCACGCGTCCGCCAATGCGGCTTACCGCGAGCGTTACCGAACCCGCCTCGGTGAACTTGACGGCGTTCGAGAGGTAGTTCAACAACGCCTGGTGCGTCTTCTGATTGTCGAGCACCATCGTGTCCGGGACACCGTCCTCCAGTTCGGTGACGATCGCGACATGCGCCTTTCCCTTGGAAGCGGCATAGCTCTGCGCATTCCGCAACACCGACCCGATCATCTCCTGCAGGCGCACCTCGCTCTTCACAATCTCGATGTTGCCCGTTTCAATTTTTGCGAGATTGAGCACCATGTCGATCAGCCCCAATAGGTATTCGCCCGACTCCTTGATCCGCCGATAGGATGATTGGGCCGCGGTTTCCTCGTCGGCGATATACCGGTCGATGTCGCCGAACAGGGCCGCGACGGCCGGGTCGTTGTCGATCCGCAATGCGCGGAAGTCTCCGCGGATCCCGCCGAGAATATACCGCTTGCAATTACCGTCATCGGCGAGATGCCGCATGAGGGAGTCCAGCGCGGTTCGCAGGCGCTCCGCCTGGTCCCGCGCATCGCCGTCCGGCAGGTCCCGCAGGCGTTGCGCCAGCCCGCCGAGCGCGGCGAGGATCTCCTCGTCCCGCTCGAAGGAGCCGTACTGCAGCAGGTCGATGATGCCGTTGATCGCGTTCAGCGGCGTCCGGAGCTCGTGGCTCATGTTCGCGAGGAACCGGCTTTTCGCCAGGCTCGCGGCCTCGGCGGCCTCCTTCGCGTCTTCGAGCTCCTGTTTCGCGCGCCGGCTCTCCGATATGTCGCGCCCGATGCCGCACAGTATTCGCTTGCCAGCGGCGTCCCGCGTCAGCGTCGAGATGTGGTCGCACCACAGGGACGTCCCGTCCTTGCGCACCATGAGAAATTCATTGCGGATGAATGGAATGTTTTCCATCTGCTGGCGGATAAAACTCGCCGCAAGGGCTTCCCGTTGGTCGGGATGGATGATGTCGAGAAAATTCAGCGTTTCGCCCTGTTCGTAGCCGGTCATCCTCCAGCCGGACGAATTCATATAGAGGATTGTTCCCGAGAAATCGCACACGCCGATGGCGTCGGCGACATTATCCAGGATGGTCCGATACCCCTGCTCGATATCGCGCAGCGCATCCTGCGCGATTTTCCGCTCGGTTATATCGCGGACGATTGCGTCGAACTCGACGATCCGGCCGTCATCGCCGAATACCGATTTCACGTTTTGCTCCACCCACACCACCGCGCCGGTCTTTGCGACAACCGGCAGCTCTCGGAATGACGCGGGAATCCTGCCATGCAGCTGTCGTTTGTAAAACGCGAACTCCTCATCCCGCCGCTCCGGCGGGATCACATCGAGATAATTCATTTGGAGTATTTCGTCACGGGTATACCCGAGCAGCCTGGAGAATGCCTCATTGGCGAAAAGGAAATTCCCCCGCCAATCGGATTTATAGATCACCTCGTTCGCGTTTTCAATGAAGTGCCGATATTTCTCCTCGCTGCGACGGAGCTCGTCCTCCGCCTCCCGCCTGTCGCTGGCGTCGATCGTGACCGCCCTGAAACCGATCGTCCCGCCTGCGTCGTTCTCGATGCGACTCACGTAATTGTCCCCGCACTTCCGCGATCCGTCCCTGGCGATAACCTCGATCTCGATCATTCCGCGATCCATCTCTCGGCGGTGGATGCGGTTAAAAAATTCGTACACGCCGAGCGCGTTTTTCTCATCCACCAGGCGCGCGTAATTCATGCCGATGAGCTCGTCGACCGTATAACCGAGGAACTCCGCAAGGGGCCTGTTGACATCAAGAAAGGCTCCGTTGATATCGACCTCGTAATACCCGATTTTGCTGACCTCGAGGATGGAGCTGTACTTCGCCTCGGAGCGATGGAGGGCCTCGGTCCGTTCGTCAACGGTTTGCTCGAGATCGGCATTGAGGGTCGCCAGCGCGTTCTTCAGCGTGTTGATCCTGTCGGAGAGTCCCAGCGAGAAAAGAAACGCGCCCGACGTGACGCCGATTTCGAATCCGTACGTCGCGATAAATCCGCCGGGAACCACCCCCAGGCTTTTCAAGGCGGTCAGGGAACAAAAGGCCAGCATCACGATCCAGGCGAGGGTGTGAAAGTACGCCTCCCGCACCCGTCTGACGAGCAATACGATACCGACAAATAAAAACACCGCCAGGCTGACGAGGATGGAGACCGCCACCAACGACACGATGATCCGGTAGGGCGCCGCCCATGACAGCGCCATCCCGGTGAAATACAGCACGGCCATGGCGATGACCAATCGGTTGAGTCTCGCCGAACGCTCTTGAAGCCCCAGGTACGACCGCGTGAGCAGCGACGCGAACACAAGCGTCATGAATATCCAGAAAGCGATGCCGTAATTGAACCACGGAGTATCGGGCCAGAACAATCGGTACCCGATGCCGGTAAAGGTAAGGCTGGCCATGACAAATGCGGAATAGAACAGCGCGCTGAAGATATAGTTTACATCGCGCGAGAGCGCGAATATCAACAGATTGGAAAGCGCCAGGATGACCAACATGCCTAAAAAGATCCCCTGGACCATGTACACGAGAAATGAATTGGAATACAGCTCACCTCTCGACCATGCGCGAAGCGGAAGGGTGATCGAGCCGTGCGATCGCACCCGCAGATAGTAGGTATGCGATCCCGGCGACTCGTGCAACGGGAAAATGATATTGTGATGGTCGAACTCCCGCTCCCCGTACACATAGCGCACGCCCTCCTGCTTGAGGATAAAACCGTCCCCGCGGGGAACGTACAGATCGACCTCCCGATTGAGCGGATACCCGGTATCGAAATACCACTCGAGCGGCTCGGATCGCTCGTTCGCGACCGTGAACCTGATCCAGTACGCGGAATTCGTAAACCCGAAACCCAGGCTCTCATGCGCGGAGGCCTTCCACGCCACGGTTCCCCGCGCGGTGTTCTCCAGGAGCGATTGCAGCGACAGGGCGCCCGTTGTGTCCTCGCAATACTCGACGTGACGCCCGATGGGAGAACCGGAAAGCGTTCGTTCGGTAAGCCGAATTGGCTCCACGGCATACGACGAACTGTACATCAGCGCGATGAACACCAGTCCGACGATCGTGCCCGACAGGGCTGCTTTGACGCGGTTCATTGTACGGTTACCATTATTGCGCATATCCTTCGCCGTTTCATAGCGGCAGTGAAAACCAGAAGGTGCTTCCCTTCCCGTATTCCGATTCGAATCCGACGTCTCCGCCATGCAGTTCCACGAGTCGCTTCGATATGGCCAACCCAAGCCCGGTCCCCTTGAAATTGCGCGCGTCCTCGGCCCGCTCGAAGTCCTCGAACACCCGCTCCCGATCCTTTTCGCGTATCCCGATTCCGCTGTCGCGAATGGAAAACCTGACCCGGTCCCCGTCCCGCCGCACCTCGAAATCGATGTCGCCGTCGTCGGTGAATTTGATGGCGTTCGAAAACAGATTCATCAGCACCTGGCCGATTTTATATCGATCGAGCCGCATGATATCCGGAACGTCCTCCCGTATCACACTGGTGATGCGGAGATGCTCCTTGCCCATCGACCGCGCGCTGCTCCGGGCATTCGTTACGGCCGAATCGACCACCTCCCGGGTCCTGCTCGTGGTCTTGTGGACCGCCTCGCTCCCCGACTCGATCATCGCAAGGTTGAGAACCGAGTCGATGATCTCGAGCAGGTGCAGGCTGGCGTCCTTGACGCGCTGATACGCATCGCGGGTCTGGTTCTCTTCGGCATCGATCAGGGCGGCGATGTCGTCGACGAGGCCTTCGCTTCCGTGCTGGCGGCGCAAGCGGACGAACGGATGCCAACCTCGAGCACCCCCGGTACGCACCGATGGCCATTGCCTTCGTTCGAGTATAATCCGATGAGCGAGTCAAGCAATGCCTGCAGGGCGATGGAATCGATCGTTCCGCATCGGGATTCTTCCTCCCGCAGGAGACGCGCCAGGGATCTGAGCTTGCCGAGCACCTCTTCATCACAGGCGTGCGAACCGAAACGGAGCATGTCGATGACGCCGTTGATCGAATTCAGCGGGGTGCGCAGTTCATGGCTCATGCTCGCCAGGAATCGGCTCTTCGTGCGATTCGCCACCTCGGCGGCGTCCTTGGTCCGCCGAAGTTCCTCATCGGCGCGTACCCGTTCCGTGATGTCGCGCGAGATGCCGGTATACTCACACGTCCCCGTCGGCGCCTTCTCCAGGCGAACCCGTTGCCCGAGCCAAATCATCCGGCCGTCCCCACGCAGCACCGGAAACTCGAGATAGGTTTCATCGATCTTCTCTTCGTACTGGCGCTTGAAATGCGCGATCACGCGATCACGCGCATCGGGCGGCAGCAGGTCCCGGTAATTCATCCCCGCAAGCTCGTCGGAGGTATACCCCAGCAGCGATGCGCCGGCAGGATTGACGAACAGAAACCTCCCCCGGGAATCGTTCTTAAAGATGCCGTCCGTCGCGTTCTGAATAATGTCGCGATACCGCTCCTCCGATTCCTCGAGGCTCCGATTCTTCGCTTCAACTTCCTCCAGGAGCCATTCGGACTTCTTCTGCTCGTCGGCGATGATGAGCTTTTGGACAAACGTTTCACCCTCGAGCCGTTCCGCGACATGTGAGGCGAAAATCCCAACGCCGTTCACCGACAGCAGGAAGAAGTTATAGTAGAGGAGCTGCATGGCCGATATCCGGGTCACAAACACCTCCGTGAGCTCGTACCCGATGACAATAAGCGATCCGCACAGCAGGGCGTGCCGAAAGCGTATGCCGGCAAATAGATAGGGAAAGGGCAGAAGGATAAGCGTGGTGCCGAGGACGTAAAATGGCGGCGTTTCCGAAAATATCGCCATTGCATAATGGCCCGCGGCGCCGACCAGCACAACGGCAAACTGCAGAAAGGTCGTGTAGTATTTCGTATAACTCAACAGATAAATGAGCATGCTGATGGGCGCCACCACGCCGCATCGGATGATCGCCTGGCGCGTAAAGCTCTCGGGCATAACGTGATAATCAATAAACAGAAAACCGACATAGAGGAGCGTGCCAAGGAAGTAGGACCATCGGGCCTGCACGAGAAAGCGCGCGGCGAAATACTCGCCATACTGCCGCTCCATGACGGGATCAAGAAACCTGAGCAGAAACCGCCCCCTGGCGAACGATCGCGTATCCACCATCTCCCCCTTCATGCTTCGCATTCAACCTCCCACCGGCAGCGAGAACCAGAAGGTGCTTCCCTTCCCGTACTCGGACTCGAACCCGACCTCGCCGCCCTGAAGCTCGACCAGCCGTTTCGATATGGCAAGCCCCAGGCCCGTCCCCTCGATGTTGCGGGCACTCTCCGTACGCTCGAATTCCACGAAGATCCGTCCTCGATCCTCGTCCCGGATCCCGATCCCGGAGTCGCTGACCTTGAAGACGATCCGATCGCCGTCGAGCTCCACATGCAGCGACACATCGCCTCTCGGAGTGAACTTGATGGCGTTCGAGAACATGTTCAGGAGCACCTGGCGGGTTTTCAGACTGTCGATGACCGCGATCTCCGGCACCGAATCCCGCACGGTGCAGATGATGCGAACGTACTCCTTGCCCTTGGATTTCGCATAGCTGCGGGCGTTCGTGAGCACCGAATCGACCATCTCCCGGACGACGACCGCCGCCTTCTTGATCTCAATCTTTCCCGATTCGATCTTCGCAAGGTTGAGCACGGTGTCGATGAGTCCCAGGAGGTACTCGCCGCTCTCCTTGATCCGGCGATACGACGCGAACACCTCCTTCTCCTCGGCGTCGACATGGCTCTCGATGGCGTCGAGGATCGCCGCAAGTTCCGCATCGGGCTCCGGGCTCATCGACAGCATCTGGCTCCGGATTCTTCGGAAGACGAACCGCTTGTAGTTTCCGTCGTCGGTGACATGGTCGATCAGCGAATGCAGTTCATCGCGGAGGAAGGTTGCGAACTCGCCCCGCTCGTCCGCCGGCAACAGATCGAGGCGCCCCGCCATACGCTCCAATGAAGCGAGGATGTCCTCGTCGCGCTCGAACGAGCCGAAGCGCAGAAGATCGATGATCCCGTTGATCGCGTTGAGCGGGGTTCGCAGCTCGTGGCTCATGTTCGCCAGGAACCGGCTCTTCGCCTGGTTCGCCGCTTCGGCCGCCTCCTTGGCGGCCTGGAGCTCCTCCGCGACCCGTTTCCGTGCGGTAATGTCGCGAAGGATGCCGCGAAAACCGACCGCCCGACCCCTCGCGTCGGTGATGAGGGACGCCCGGGACTCGGTAAACAGACGCTCGCCGCCCTTCCGGATGATCGGGTAATCGAACGATTCCGACGGCGCACCCGTCATGAAGACCGAGTTGAAGATGTCGAAGATGCGCGTGGCGCTTTCATCATCCGTGAACGCACGGTAGCTTTTTCCGCAGATCTCATCCGCAGGGCAGTTCATGAACCGGCACATGGCATCGTTGATAAAAATCACGATGCCGTCGAGATTCACCTCGTAATACGCATCCTCGATATTCTCGAGAATGGAGCGATATTTCTGTTCGGAAACGCGGAGTGCGTCCTCAACTTTTTTCCGCTCGGTGACGTCTCGAACCATGCCGCTGAACCCGACAATCGCATCAGTGGCATCGATGAGAACGCCAAGGGACGTTTCAAGCAACCGCTCGTCGCCATTTTTACGATAGATGACAAAGTCCACCAGCGTTCCTCTCTCGCGGCTCTCGTAAATGGCCCGAAAGGCATCGCGGGCGATGTCCTTCCCGCGCTCGTCCATATACTCGCGATAGTTGAGACCGATCATCTCCTCGCTGGTGCGTCCCCATATCTCGCACATTGAATCGTTAATAAACGTAAAGTTGCCCTTTAGATCGAGCTCGTAATATCCCTCCTTGATGGTGGAGAGTATCCCCCGGTATTTCACCTCGCTTGCGCGAAGGGCCGCCTCGGCATTCGTCCGCGCGGTAACATCCACAGCCAGGGCCCGGAAACCCGTCGGAGCGTCATGCTCGTCAGTGATCAGCGTCACCGTCGTTTCGATGAAACCGATCTCGCCCGCGCTGTTGATGATCTCATGGTCCACGAAACCGACCTTGACCTCACGGGCGTACACCGTGTGATACACTTCAAAAACCCGGTCGGCCGTGGCCGGCGACATGAGTTTCGTGAAGCTCATTCCGATCAACTGCTCCCGCGGGTACTTCGTGAAGCTGACAACGACATCATTACAGGAGATGATCGATCCCGCAAGATCGACCTCGAAGAAGCCGGCCTTGTTGGTTTCGAGGATGGTCCGATACTTCTCCTCGCTCGCCCGAAGCGCGTTCTCGGTATTTTTTAACTCCGTAACGTCTCGGGCGATCCCGTAGAATTCCACCTTGCCGTCGGATCCCGTCACGATCTTGACGCGCTGCCCGACCCAGAACACCGAGCCGTCCTTTTTGATCATCGGAAGCTCGGCGTAGGTCTCGGGCACGCGATCCCGGAACTGCTGCACGTAAAACTCAAGCATCTGCTTCCGATAATCGGCGTGGATGATAGACGTGAAGTGATGATCGAGTATTTCCTCCGGCTGGTACCCCGAAAGCCGGAACGCGTAGGGACTGAAGTAGGTGAAATACCCGCGCCAATCGCAGTGGTAGATGACATCGCTCGCATTCTCGACCAGCGTCCGGTATCGCTCCTCGCTCTCGCGCAGCGCATCCTCCATCTTTTTTTGCTCGGTGATGTCACGAGCGATACAATAGAAGCCGATATCGCCCTGTTTTTCGGTGAACATCTTCACGCTCATGCCGATCCAAATGTTCACTCCGTCCTTCCTGACGACCGGGCACTCGAGGTAGGTGTCTTCGGTCCTATTCCGCATCTGATCCAGATAGAAGAGCGCCGCCGTGTCCCGAAAATCCTCCCGCACCAGCTCGAGATAGTTTTTCCCCACGATTTCATCAAGCGTGTACCCCAGCTTCTTGAGGCCCGGAGGGTTCATATACTGGATATCGCCGTTCCTGTTGGCGACATGGATCCCTTCGGTCGCCCTCTCGATAATATCCCGGAACTGCTCCTCCGATCGCCGCATTGTCTCGTTGGCGACCTCCAGCTCGGCGGTCCGGGACTTCACCGTATCCTCGAGCGTCTGCGTGTAGTTGTCGAGACGCATCTTCGCTTCCCTGACGGTCCCGGTCATCCGGTTGAAGTTCTCCGTCACATAGCCGATCTCGTCCTTCATCTGCACGGGGAGTTGTATGTGATAATCGCCCCGTTCCACCCGCTCGAGACCCTGGACCAGCCGTGCGAGCGGTTTGATGAGTATGCCGCGGAAGAAGAGTGGAAACCCAAGCGCGACAATGACCACGACGACGAACAGGATGTATACGAACCTCATGGCGGCCGGATGCATGCGCTCGCGGTAGGCGAGATACGGGTACCCGACTTCAAACGCCAGTCGCCGGGCCATATCCACATAATGGAAGGTCAGGAAATCATGCTGCGCGGCCGTGCGATAGTGCCGGACCCCCTGAGGAGCGAACGGTGAAAAATACGCGAGCGTCTCCTCCTTGAGACGGCTGCCCTCCGACTCTGACGAGGCCAGGTGCCCGAGAAGCACGTTCCTGAACGGAACGAATCCCGCGCGCGAAGACGATTGCAGATACGCCAAGAGCGACCGCCGGTAATCGATCGAGGGAATATTCGCGATCGCGTTTCTTTCCCTGCGCAGTTCCTGCTGCAGATTCGCCGTATATGCGAAGAGCCCCTGCCGGGTACAGGCCGTGTCGCCAAGACCCCCGGCATACGTACGGATCGAATCCCGATACCCGGCAAACGAGCGGTGGCTTGCATCGAGGAGGCGGGAGAGTCCCCGTTGGAAATCGGCGTCAGGGAGCCGCTCAATCTGAACATGGAGGGCCGTGTTGAGGATCACGTCCGGGTCGATCGACCGACCGAACTGCCACCCGAGGCTTTCATCGTGATCAACGGATACGGTTTTCCTGTCGATATCGAGCCGGGCGCGATACGCCGACGCAACCGGCTGCTCCCCGTCAGCGGCGGCGACCTGGGCAAAGACCGCATACAGCCTGTCGAATGAGCCTTCCTGCTCCAAGTACAGGAAAAAACTGAATCCTTGAAAAAGCATAAGGATGGCCACCAGACTCACGCCGATGATCTTCACCACCACGAATGTGCGGTCCCGCGTGTAGTTGAGCGCCAGTATGGCCATGAAGGTGAAACCGATGACCGTGAAGATGTTCAGTAACACCTGAAAGGCATCTCGTCCGAGGAGCCCGGAACGACTCATTGTGTTCGCGATGCTCGGAACCAGGGTCGCCACAATATAGCTCAGGCTTAACAGCAGGACCACCCAACGCTCCCGCGTTTTAATGGTCGCCATCTTCCACGCCATGATTATCGCAAAAATCGCCAGAAAGAATTGGATGACGATGCCGACCATCCGACTGATGTTGTCGGCTAGAAAATCCCACTGATGCGCATTGACAAGGAACACCTTTTCGGCGCCATAGGTCGAAACGTAGAACACGATCGTGACGATGATCGAGATGAGGTATTGCAGATACAGAAGGACCTTCCCCAGGCGGGGGTGCCGCTCCTCGTGGAAATAATAGAGGAACATGTTCGCATGCGTTTCGCACAGGAGGATGGTTCCCACCGTGATCCAGCGATGATAGGCGGCGAGGGGATGATAGAAACTACTGGCGATAAAATAGCCCGCGTTGAAGAATAAAAACAATGTCGACAACAAGCCCATATGAAAGGTCGATTTGGACTTGTTGGGGATGGACAGAAATATTATGGCGAGGAAACCATGGAAGACCATGGGCACCAAAGAACCCACAGTGAAAAAATTCGCATAGAAGCTGCCGAAAAAATCCACCGTATCCCTTCCCCCGCCAAGACACCGTATCAGTTTCTGCGGTGCGGAAAAATCCTTCGCCGCATGCAATACCGGATCGACGATATTCACGCGCCCCACAGGGCGTTTCCCGGTTGTGCTCGACGCTCCATCGCGCCCCAGCCATCAACCGAGAACCTCGTCAATACCCGAATACGAATCTATGTATCCACTTCTGCCGCCTTCAGAGAATACCGGTTCGCGGGTAAAAAGTCAACCAGAATCCCGTCGGTCGATCACACCAACGGCAGCGCAAACCAGAACACGCTTCCCGCGCCGTATTCGGAATCGAAACCCACAACGCCCCCCTGGAGCTCGATGAGCCGCTTCGAGATGACGAGGCCCAGCCCGCTTCCCTCGATGAATTGCGTCTCGTCGGTCCTGCCGAACTCCTGGAACAGCCGCCCGCGCTCCTCGGGCTTTATGCCGATCCCCGTGTCGGACACGGAAAAAACCACCATGCCGTCCCTCGATGCGACGGAAAGACGCACGCTCCCCTCCCTCGTGAACTTGATCGCGTTCGAAAGATAATTCAAGAGCACCTGCCGCGTCTTCTGATTGTCAAGCGACACCGCCGCCGGAACGGCGTCATCGACGGCATGCTCGATGCCCAGAACGCCCTCCTTCCCCTTGGCGCGGGCGTAATTCTTCGCGTCATTGACAACCGACTCGACGAGCTCGCGGACGTTCGTCCGGGCCATCGAGACCTCGATCTTCCCGGTCTCGATCTTGGCGAGGTTCAGGACCGTGTCGATCAGCCCCAACAGATAGTCCCCCGCGTCCTTGATCCGCTTGTACGAGTGGAAAATCTCGCGCTCCTCCTCGTCGATCAGCTCCGATATGCGGCGAAGCGCATCGGACGCTTCGTCCTCCAATAGGCTCTTCCCCGTTAACTCCTTTTTCAACTTCGAGAAGAAATACTGCTTCAGATTACCGTCCTCCTCGAGATACACCAGCACCGACTCCAGCTCCGCGATAATCTCCGCCGCGACGGGAATTCCCCCCGCGGTGACTCGGGAGGCCAACAACGCGACGATCCGACTGATCTCTTCGCGTATCTCTTCGTCCTTCTCATACGAGCCGAAGCGCAACAACTCGACGATCCCGTTGATCGCGTTCAACGGCGTCCGCAGCTCGTGGCTCATCCCCGCCAGGAACTTGCTCTTGGCGAGGTTCGCCCGCTCGGCGGCGTCCTTGGCCGCCTTCAGCTCCTCCTCGGCCCGCTTCTGGTCCGTGATGTCGCGGGCGATCCCGTAAAATTCAATCGCGCCGTCCGGGCTTTTCACCATCTTCGTCAATTGCGACATCCAGGCGGTATCACCGTTTTTCTTCCTGAAGCGGTATTCGTGATATGTGGTATCGATGTTTTCGGTCACCTGCCGGATATACGAATTGAGTTCGCGTTCGCGGTCATCCCTGACGATATAATGCAGATAATTCGATCCAATGAATTCATCAATCGTATACCCGGTGACCTTTTCCGTCGCTTTGTTGCCATACGCGAATTTGCCCTCAAGACCGCAGATGAAGACCATGTCTTCGATATTGTCGAGGACCAGGCGATACCGCTCCTCGCTCTGCCGCAGCGCCTCCTCGGCGCGCATCCGTTCGGTCACGTCGATGGCGATTGCGCGGAAGCCCTTGGGCTTTCCCGACCCGTCCGCCAGGAGCGATACGGTCGTATCAATAAAAATCACGCTCCCGTCTTTTCTGATAACCTCGTGCTTGACGATTGTGGTGTTTACCTCTTTCCGGAAAACCTTGTGGTATTCAACAAACACCCGTTTCATCGATTGTTCCGTCATTATCTTCGAAAAATTGATGCCGACAAACTCCTCCATCGAATAGCCCATCAATTTTGCGACAACCTCGTTGCAGAATGTAATGCTTCCCCCCAGGTCGACCTCGAACATCCCGACCTTGTTGGTGTCCAGCACGGTCCGGTATTTCTCCTCGCTCTCCCGCAGCGCCTCCTCGGCCATCTTACGGTCGGTGATGTCGATACCAAGCACGCCAAATCCCACGATGGCGGCATGTTCATCGACAATCGGCATGACCATATTCGCCCCATAGCCGATGGTGCCGTCCTTTCGAATGACCTCGAACTCTCCGTACGAATATTTGCTCGTTCCCTGGAATACAATATTATAGACGTGGAAAACCTTCAGGGCGGTTTCATCGGACATTATCTTCTGGTAGCTCATGCCCACCATCTCGTCCGGCTTGTATCGCAAGAAGTTCGCGAACGCCTCATTGCAAAACATGAAGTTGCCCTTCAGATCCACCTCGAAATAGCCAATAATGTCGGTGTTGACGATTGTCCGATACTTTTCCTCGCTTGCGCGCAGGGCCGCTTCGGCCTCCTGTGCCTTTTCCTTTTCCTCGCTCAGTTTTTTCTGGAAGCTTTTCAGTTCGCTCCGTTGCTTTTTAAACAATCCTGCCGTAAAGGAAAGAAACAACCCGACGAATAAAAACACCAGCGCATACAACAGCTCGTTTACGAAGGAACCGTTCTGCCGTAAAACACGAATGGCGACAAAAGCCCCGACAACATATGAGAGAAAGGCCATCGTGGTGATCGTCAGGGCCAACCTGAAACCGGCCTGGGAAAGCAGAAAAACCAGTCCAATAGATCCCCAGAGAAGGGCGATTGTCCTGATCTCATTAATAATTATGATCGCGTAAAAATAAATGCACAACCAGGCAATGAACTGGCCGACATACACGATGTTGGCGAATCGGTCCGAGATGTCCTTTATGAGCACACCAAGCAGGATGAAAACCAGTGAAATAATACCGACATAGACCGTTACAATATGAATGGCGGCATACTCCGTGCTGATTAAATCCTGCCATCGCGCCACATACATGGTAAGCAACGGTATGGCATACCCCAGCAGTACGGCCAGGTTATAGCGTAATAGTATTCGTTTTCGCCTTCTGTTCTTTTCTTCCATGTCGCCAATCACCACATGCCGGTTATCCCGAAGGCAGCGTGAACCAGAACACGCTGCCCGCGCCGTATTCGGAATCGAAGCCAACCGCGCCCCCCTGAAGCTCGATCAGCCGCTTCGAGATGACGAGGCCCAGCCCGCTTCCCTCGATGAACTGCGTTTCCTCGGTCCTGCCGAACTCCTGGAACAGTCGGTCGCGCTCCTCGGGCTTTATGCCGATCCCCGTATCGGACACGGAAAAAACAACCGCCCCGTCCCTCGTCTCGACGGCGAGACGCACGCCCCCCGACGCCGTAAACTTGATCGCGTTCGAAAGAAAATTCAAGAGCACCTGGCGCGTCTTCTGATTGTCCAGCGACACTGCCGCCGGAACGGCGACATCGACGGCATGCTCGATAACCAGAACGCCCTCCTTCCCCTTCGCGCGGGCATAGCTCTTCGCGTCATGGACAACCGATTCCACCATCTCCCGGACGTTCGTCCGGGCTATCGCGACTTCGATCTTCCCGGTCTCGATCTTGGCGAGGTTCAGGACCGTGTCGATCAGCCCCAGCAGATAGTCCCCCGCATCCTTGATCCGCTTGTACGAGTGGAAAATCTCGCGCTCCTCCTCGTCGATGAGCCCGGATATGCGTCGAATTGCGCCGATCACTTCGTCGTTCTGGAGATTGTCGCTCGACAGCTCCTTCTCCATCTTCGAAAAAAAATACTGTTTCAGATTGCCATCCGCTTCGAGATGGACCAGGATCGACCCCAGTTCCGTGATGATCCCGTCCGCCATTGTCCTCATATCATCAACGGCCCGCTCTTCCAGCAGCCGGATGACATTCCGTATCTCCTCGTTGATCTCCTCGTCCTTCTCATACGAACCGAAACGCAGCAGCTCGACGATCCCGTTGATCGCGTTGAGCGGCGTCCGCAGCTCGTGGCTCATCCCCGCCAGGAACTTGCTCTTGGCGAGGTTCGCCCGCTCGGCGGCGTCCTTGGCGGCCTTCAGCTCCTCCTCGGCCCGCTTCTGATCGGTGATGTCGCGCCCGATTGCGTAGAATTCAATTTCACCATTCTTGTCGCGCACCATGCGTGACGTCTGGGCAATCCAGTGGACGATCCCATTCTTGTGGATGAACCGATACTCGTGATAGGTCACATCAATGTTTTCCGCAACCTGTGTAACATAGGAGGCGAGCTCCCGCTCTCGGTCTTCAGCGTGAATGAATTTGAGAAAGCTGCTGCCGACGACCTCATCAAGATCGTAACCCGACACGCGCCGGATCGCCCTGTTGGCGTATTTGAACTTCCCGTCCACCCCGCATATGAAGATTCCGTCATCGACGTTCTCCAGGACAAGCCGATACCGCTCCTCGCTCTCCCGCAGCGCCTCCTCGGCCATCTTCCGGTCGGTGATGTCGTGGGCGATGGCGTCGAACTCGACGATCCGCCCGTCCTCACCGAATATCGACTTAACATTTTGCTCGATCCAGAGCACCCGGCCATCCTTGGCACGCACCGGCAGCTCGCGGGACGACTCCGCCACCCTGCCCTTCAACTGCGCGCTGTAGAAGAGAAACTCATCCTCGCGCCGTTCAGGCACCATCACGTCAAGATAATTCATCCGAAGGATTTCATCGTTGGAATAGCCCAGGAACCGCGTGAAGGCCTCGTTCGCGAAAATAAAATTCCCGCGCCAATCGGATTTATAAATCACCTCGTTCGCATTCTCGATGAAATGACGATACTTCTCCTGGCTTATCCGCAGGGCCTCTTCCGCATTTCTGCGCTCCGTCGTATTGATGCCCACGCTCCTGAACCCGGTGATCTCCCCGGCGGTGTTCCTCCTGGTGCTCACATAGCTCTCCCCGTACACCAGCTCTCCGGTTTTGGAGATGGCACGCATGGCGATAATACCAACCTGAACGATCCCCTGGTACACGCGGGCGAAATCTCCCAACAACCTCCCGTGATCCTCGGGGAGCGTGACCTCGCGGAAATTCATTCCAATGAGCTCCTCCGCCGCATACCCAAGAAATTCGAGGAAGCTCTTGTTGCAGAACGTAAAGCACCCGCGGAGATCCAGCTCGTAATACCCGATGATCCCGGCGTCGAGAATGGAGCGGTACTTCTCCTCGCTCTCACGGAGCGCCTCCTCGGCCTGCGTCCGGTCGCTGACGTTGATGGCCACGCTGCTGAACCCGACAATCTCCCCCGCGGCGTTTTTCCTGAGCCTGACGTAGTTGTCGCCGTAAATGATCTGCCCGTCCTTGCGCATTGAACGCGAGCTGATGATCCCGACCTCGTTCGTGCCTCGATAGACGCCGGCAAACTCCCGCAGCATTTTCCGGACGTCCTGCCTCACGATCACCTGCCGGAAGTTCATCCCGATAATCTCATCCTCGGAAAAGCCCGTGAACGCCAGGAAACTCTTGTTGCAATAGGTAAAGTTCCCCCGGAGGTCGAGCTCATAATAGCCGATGATGCCCGAATCCAGCAGGGAGCGGTACTTCTCCTCGGATTCGCGCAATTTGACCTGCGCATCTTCAAGCTCGGAGGTGGTCGCCAGCAGATTGTCGTTGACGAATTCCATCGCCTCGAGGGTCGATTTGAGCTCGGCGGTCCGATCCATGACTTTTTGCTCGAGATTCACATTGAGGTCGGTGAGCCGCATCAGCAGCCGGGCGTTTTCGATTGAGATCGCCGCCTGCGACGACAGGATCCGCATAATATGCAGTCGCCGCGGCGTAAACGCGCCCGTAACCAGACTGCTCTCGAGATACATGATCCCGAGAACCGCCCCCTTTGAACGAATGGCCATGCACAGGACCGACTTCACCTGCTGCTGGGAGATGTATTCATCCGCACCGAACCGTTCGTCCACGGCCACATCGTTCAGGATGAGGTCCTCCCCCGTCTTGTCCACATAGTGGACGAGGGACCGCGGCGCTTTGTGATACTCCTCCAGCGGAATCGGCTCGAGGATCCGCACGGCCCCCTCGAGGCTGGCTTCAGCCTCGATAAAAAGCCGTCGGACGTCACTATCGCCGTCATGTTCCATGATGAACAGGCCGCGCTGTGCCCCGGCGTTCTCCAGCGCGATGGCGAGCGTCTTCTCGAGCAGAAGCGCGAGTTCCGTCTCGCTCGCGATCACCTGTGAGGATTTCAGGATCGAGGCGACATCGAGCAGCTCCGAGATGTTTCCCGACGTCGTGGTCGGGAGTACGCTCGTCGCGTGGGCCAGCGGATCGTACGTGCGGATGCGCCCGGGGAAGCGCTTCTCGAGAAAGGACGACTTCCCCTCCCCGCCCCAGGTCGTGTAGCACCGATGCGCCCGCATCATGTACGTCGCCGCGATGACCGAAAACCCATTGGCCTCGTACAGGTGTGACGCCAGCTCAGAGGCCAGCGCCTCCTCGTGCAGGTAGCCGTTCTGATGCGCCGCGGCGATTGACTCCTCGTAGCGCTTCATCGCGGCGCCGAAGTTCCCCCGCACGCGTTGGAGCTCCGCCTCGACGAGGAGCAGCTTGTGGGAATAATTCATTGGCGCATGCGCGGCCCATTTCCGCATCTGCGTCTGGTTCTTCCGGATCCGCTTCAGGAACCGCTTCCGGTCCTTCTTCCGGCGCGTCTCGATCAGGGCGAGCCGGATGAGCGAACTGTAAAAAACGATGACCGGGACATGCGCCAGGCAGGTGAACGACCGCACGCGCCGCTCGACATGCCTCGCTTCTTCGAGAGCGTCATCGAACCGATAAAAATGGTACAGCAGGATCATTCGGTAGAAATGGTCCGTATCCGTCAACGTGACGGCATCCTCATCATAGCTATCGCCCTTGAGCCGGCAGGGATCTTCGCATTCACCCATGAAGTTCAACACGATCTGGCGGCCCGACCTGGTCAGGTTCAGGATCGCCTCATGGTTCAGCTTCGAGATGCCCGCAATGCTCTTCGCGACATCCGCGGAGATCGTCGTGAGGTTTCGTCCCGCATGAAACAGATGATACCCGCGCACGCACAACGCATAGGACGCATACTCGAAATTCCCCAACTCCACTCCCCGACGGTACAGGTCCATCAACGGATCAACGCTGTCCCGAAGGGGCTCCTTCCAGTGGCGGATCCACACGTTCATCTGGAACGCCGTTCGAAACATCTGGACCGCATCCCCCATGGCGTTTGCCAGCGCACACCCGGATTCACCCAATGCGTATCCTTCCGTGATCTTTCCCGTGGTCGCGAGAACGATGGCATAGCCCAGATAATACAGCGGCGACGTATCCGTGTTTCCATATCGCGCCATGAGCTGATTCGTTTTAAAAATCGCGCTCAAGAAAAAACCGATGCTCCCGATGTAGGACGCGGCCGCGAGAGAATTGATGATACGCATGATCGCGATGGCGCGGGGGTTCGTCGCGCTCGGACGCGTGTCGATTTCCGCGGCATGTGTCCCGATCATTTTCATCCGCGTCATCAGGTAGTTCCACGCGATGAACCCGTTGCCCGGCTTGACGGGAATGCGCATCCCGAACGACGCCAGCACGGTCGATCCCACCGCGACCGCATCCCGCGCCTTCCCCTGTCCCAGGAGATAGTTGATGCGGATGTCGTACACCTTCAGGGTGTCGTACTGAGAACGCGCGTTCTTCACCACCAGTTCGTGGTAGCGGTTCATGTCATCGAACTGCGCGGCCAGGTGCGCCGCATCGGCCGCCTCCGTATACAACCGGAGGGCCAGTTCGTACCGGGTCTTCCAGGCGGTATCCTCGAGAAGCGAGATGCCCGTCTGCAAATAGTTGAGCGCCGATCGATACGCCGATGACGCTTTCGCCTTCGCGGCGGCCATGATCTCGAGCTCGATGACGCGGTGCGCATCCCCGCTCGAAACCATCTTCGCCAGGCCCGCGTTCACCTGGTTGATGATCACCAGGATCCGATCGGGCAGCTCCTCCACGGAGGTGTTCTCCAGAAAAAATGAGGCGATGCGGTAGTGCAGATCCGCCTTCGCCGCATCGGGGACGAGCGAATAGACCGCCTCCTGGACGCGGTCGTGCTGAAACCGATAGGTGGACCCCGACCGGTTGAGCAGCCCCGCATCGAGGGCGACCGTCATGTGCGACACGACCGTTTCGATGGGCGCGTTCGCGACCCGGGCCACCACCTCCACATCGAACTCATTGCCAATGCAGGCCCCCGCCGTAAGGTCCGCACGAACGGCGGGATCAAGCATGTCGATCATCGCGGTCATCAGGTCAACGACGTTGTCGGTCACCTGCAGGCGGTTGACCGCGTCGATGTCCCACGACCAGCCCCTGGCCGGATCGAGTTCGAGCAGGCCCCGGTCGTGGATCATCCGGAGAAACTGGTGCACGAAGAACGGATTGCCCGCGGTCTTTCGGTGCACGATGTCCGCCAGGGGCATCGATACGCCCTCGGAAGCGCGCAGGCTTTGCGCGATCAGCGTGTTGACGTGGCCGATGGTGAGCGGGCGCAACGGGATCTCCCTGACGGGCACCCCCGCCGCGCGCACCTCCTCGATCGCTCCCACCAGCGGATGCATGTCGCCGACCTTGTTGCTCCGGTATGTCCCGATCACCAGGAGGTGCGCGATATCGGGATCGGCGACGATCGTCTTGATGAGCCTGAGGCTCGCGGAATCCGCCCACTGTAAATCGTCGAGAAACAGGGCCAACGGATGCTCCGCCTGCGCGAACACCCGCACAAAATTCCGGAACACGAACCCAAACCGGTTTTGCGATTCGTCCGGGGAAAGACCGGGCACCTCCGGCTGCGGCCCGATGATGAGCTCGACGTCCGGGATCACGTCGGTAATGATTCTCCCGTTGGGACCCAGCGCCGAAAGAAGGGCCTCCCGCCAGTCGTTGACCCGCTTCTCGCTCTCGGCCAGCAGCTGCCTGACCAGCCCCGCGAACGACTGGATAATCGCGCTGTACGGCACGTCGCGCCGGTATTGGTCGAACTTACCGGAGGCGAAATATCCCCGCTTCGCGACAATGGCTTTGTGTATCTCGAAAATCACCGACGATTTCCCGATCCCGGGATCGCCTGAAACCAGCAGCATCTCCTTCCGCCCCTCGCCGGCCTCGTCAAAGGACGCCATGAGCCGCCCGATCTCATTCTCGCGTCCCACGAGGATTTGCGGGATGGTGAATCTCAGCGGAATGTCCCGCGACCCCATCTCGAATTCGGCGATCTCCCCGGTCGCCGTTATGCGACGCCGGCATTCTTCGAGATCGCCGGCGATGCCGAACGCGTTCTGGTAGCGGTCCTCCGCCATCTTCCCGATCATTCGCATGACGATGCGGGAGACCATCACGGGAACCGACGGCGCCACTTCGTGCGGCGGCGCCGGCTGTCGCGCGATATGCGAATAGATGATCTCCAGCAGGTCGGACGACCGCGCGGGGACCTGCCCGGTCAGCAGCTCGTACAGGGTGATGCCCAGCGAATAGATGTCCGTGCGGTAATCGACGGGGCGGTTCATGCGGCCCGTCTGTTCGGGGGACATATAGATCAGCGTTCCCTCGACAAGCGTCCGATCGGAGACGATCTCGTCCTTGCGCGCAAATTCCGCCGCGATGCCGAAGTCGGTTATTTTCACGACGCCCGTTTCGGGGTTGATGAGGATATTCCGGGGATTGATGTCGCGATGTACGATATTCCGCTTATGAAGCTCCCCCAGGCTGTTTGAAAGGGAAATCGCGATCGAAAGAAATGACGCCGTGTCGAATGTCATGCTCTCCCGCGCCTGCGCGAGGGAGATGCCGTCGAAATCCTCGAGGACGAGAGCGAAGGCGTTCTGATATGCGAACAGCCCGCGGTACTCGACAACGCCCGCGAGCCGGATCCTGCTGATGAGCTCGTATTCCTGTCTAAAGCGCGCGATCTCCGCCGGCGACGAATAGACCGCCTTCAGCGTTTTGATGATGACGGTATCGTGCGACCCGTCCCTGCGGGCGCGATAGACAATCGAGTGGTGTGTTTCCGCAACCTTTTCGACTATGTGGTAATCGCCGATTCGCTCCATCCAAACCTTTCGCGCAGTTGAATTCCGCGCGGACAGTATCCGCACAGCCGCTCATTCGCATCCTGATGCATATATCGACGTCGCACATGCGCTTGAACCCATGCCCGGTTCATTGAGAGGCGACAGAACCGAACGACATTCACATTCATAAACACGGTTTCAGCGAAAGCGTGCTTTCTAATTATGTATGATCTGCGCGCATGCGCACAGCACGAATGAGAACCGTCCGCCGCCCGGTATGTATCCCGCTACCAACGTGCATACACAACGGCGACTTCAATGTCAAACGAAATAGTCCATCGGCGCCCAATCGGCGCGACGGCCGCATCGTCCGGCGGCGAACCGAGCGAGCGTTCGTACGGTTTTTTTATTGACACCGATGGCGCGCCTCATAGGCTTGTTGCGGATTGGCCGTGAGTGCGTGCATCAGCACCATATTCCCCGAAACATACAGGCGTGCACATCCGGGGGACATCAACACACGCGCCCGCTGGGCGCGCATCATACTCTTACCTGCAGGGAGGTACCTATGTCAGGAGCATACCAAAAGGCCTATGATTTGGCCGCGAAGGACCCGGCCGCGTTCTGGGGCGAGGCCGCAAACGACATTCATTTCTACAAGAAATACGAGAAGGTGCTGGATGACTCCAACAAGCCCTTCTACCGCTGGTTCACGGGCGGGGAGTTCAACACCTGCTACAATGCGGTGGACATCCACGTAAAGAACGGCCGCGGCGCACAGACCGCGATCATCTACGACAGCCCGGTCACCGACGTAAAATCGAAGTTCACCTATCAGGAGTTGCTGGACCAGGTATCGAAGTTCGCCGGCGTGCTCGCGGCGCAGGGCGTCTCGAAGGGCGACCGCGTCATCATCTACATGCCCATGATTCCCGAGGCGGCCTTCGCAATGCTGGCCTGCGCGCGCATCGGCGCGATCCATTCGGTGGTGTTCGGCGGCTTCGCGCCCAACGAGCTCGCCATCCGCATCGACGACGCCAAGCCCAAGGCCATGGTGTCGGCCTCGTGCGGCATCGAGGGGAAGAAGGTCATCGAGTACAAACCGCTCCTCGACAAGGCGATCGAGCTGGCGAAGCACAAGCCCGAGAAGTGCGTGATCTACCAGCGCCCGCAGGCGACCTCGCCGCTCATTTCCGGACGCGACATCGATTGGGCCGAGGCCATGAAGAGCGCCAAGCCCGTGGACTGCGTGCCGGTGAAGACCACCGACCCGCTCTACATCCTCTATACCTCAGGCACCACGGGGATCCCCAAGGGCGTTGTGCGCGATAACGCCGGCCATGCCGTCGCGCTCCGCTGGAGCATGAAAAACATCTACGGCGTGGAGCCGGGCGACGTGTACTGGGCCGCCTCGGACGTCGGCTGGGTGGTGGGACACTCCTACATCGTCTATGCGCCGCTCCTCACCGGCTGCACCACCATCATGTACGAGGGCAAACCGGTCGGCACCCCCGACCCCGGCGCCTTCTGGCGCATCATCAGCGAGTACAAGGTCAAGGTGCTCTTTACGGCCCCGACCGCGTTCCGCGCGATCAAGAAGGAAGATCCCAACGGGGACCACTTTAAGAAATACGACCTTTCGAATTTCAAGTACCTGTTCCTGGCCGGTGAGCGGCTCGATCCCGACACCTATCACTGGGCGAGCGACCTGCTCAAGAAGCCGGTGATCGACCACTGGTGGCAGACCGAGACCGGCTGGTCCATCGCGGCCAACTGCATGGGCCTCGAGCCCTTCCCGATCAAGGCCGGCTCTCCCACCAAACCCGTGCCCGGCTACCAGGTGGAGATCCTGGACGCCGAAGGGAAAAAATTGCCGAACGGCACCGAGGGGATGGTGGCCATCAAGCTGCCGCTCCCGCCGGCGACCCTGCCCACGCTGTGGCAGAACGACGACAAGTACAAGGAGTCGTACCTGGACATGTATCCCGGCTACTACTTCACCGGGGACGGCGGGTATTACGACACGGACGGCTACATCTACATCATGGGACGCGTGGACGACGTCATCAACGTCGCGGGACACCGGCTCTCCACCGGCGCGATGGAGGAGATCATCGCCACCCACCCCGATGTGGCGGAGTGCGCGGTCATCGGCGCGGCCGACACCTTCAAGGGACAGCTCCCGCTCGGGTTCGTGGTCCTCAAGGCGGGGGTTACGAAAGACGAGAAGACGATTTTAGATGAGCTGGTCAAGATGATCCGCGACAAGATCGGCGCGGTCGCCTGCTACAAGCAGTCGCTCATCGTGAAGCGCCTCCCCAAGACGCGCTCCGGCAAGATCCTGCGCGGCACCATGCGCAAGATCGCCGACGGCGAGACCTACACCGTCCCGTCCACCATCGACGATCCGGAGATCCTGACCGAAATCGCGGGGTACGTGAAGGGCGTGGGCTATGGCGTGAAGCAAGGGTAACATGTAACCATAGATCGAGAACGACGCACAGGCGGGACCGGGCTGCAATCCGGTCCCGCCTTTTTATTGCCTTTTCTCCGTCAGACGCTCATGATGATCGAGGATCCCATTGCGCTATGGCCCCGGGCGGCAGAGCGCGACACCAAGAAAGCGAAAAAGAAGTCGAAAAAAACTGGTCGATAGAAAGTGAAAACTACTCGCCGCAGATCGAGCGGATCTGCCGTACGTTTTTAGCCTTCATCTCGATCATCTCCTGGGAGCAGTTGACCGATCGCAGGCACCGGACATATCCGCGCACGGCCCGGTCCTCGCGTGTGGTCCGCTGGTCGGTCTCCAGTTCGCTCTTCATGAGCTCGAGGAATTCGTAGCAGCACTTGTTCTTGATCTCCTCGGTCGTGCATGCGGCAAAGCCGGGAGTCCCCACCCGGTACGCGGCGTCATGGATAGAAAGCGACAGGATCATGAAAAACAGGCAGGTTATGGCGAGAAATATCGTCAGTCTGATCATGGAAGCCCCCAGCGCACAAAGTAACGTCACTGATTATTATTCGGCGCAGATCAGCGTCAACCGTATTCATTTACGTTGACGCAAACCCGGGTTGCCTGTCATGGAGTTACACAACAAGACATCATACGCGGACAAAACGCACTATGTCGATAACCGGGGTGCGAGATGGGGAGGAATTATTCCGCGTGTTCGCGCATACGCATCGCCTTCACGGCAACCACGCCCGCGTGCACGGCCGACACAAGCCAGCCGATGCCCATGGCGGTGCTGGCCGCCTCGATCAGGAAGCGCGTCCCGTCGAACATGAGGGATATCGAACCCACGACCGCCGTTATGCCGTATATGCCGGTAAACGCATATCGCGGAAACCGTGAATCGATGAAATACCGCCAATAGCGAAGCGCCAGGAGCGCCGTAACGGCGAAGATCGCGCCCCACTTGATCCGCGTCCACACCTTGAGCGCGGCGATCACGCCGTCATCGACATCGCCGGGGGCGGCAAATGTCGTGAGCTTCAGGAGCTGCACGTTCTCCATGTGATCCGCGAGCGGCATCACGGCGCAGACGACGATCCCCGCGACGAGGATCGGAAGGGCGGCGGGCGGGTCCGCGTCATCCCTTCGCAGCAGGAGGTGGACGAGGACAAGCAGCAACGCAAAGAACGGCGGGTAGGCCGAAAAGAGTAACACATCGTAGGTGTTCGTGACGTCCATGATGCGCCGCATGGCCGCGCCCTGCGGCGTGCCCGGATCGCCGAGCGCCTCGAAGAGCTCCTCCCGGCTGTCGAGGAGCTCGAACCAGAAGATGGCCTGGGTGAAATGGTGCCGGTTGGGATAGGTCGCCGGCGTGACGACATCGCCGCCGCTCCCGGCGTAGGTGATATAGCCGAGCGCGGCAAACGAGGCGATGCCCGCGATCACGGCGCCACACGCGACCGCGACGATGCTCCTGCGAAAGCGAATCATCCTAATAAAACTGCCGCGTTGACGATCCCACCGCCTCGCTGTCGAGCTTCGCGAACTCCTGCAGGAGCTCCTTCTGCCGCGGCGTGAGCTTTTTGGGAACGTGGATGTTGATCTTCACGAGCTGGTCGCCCCGCCCGTAGGAGCCCAGATACGGGATCCCGTTCCCCTTGAGGCGGAAGATGTGGCCGTTGTCGGTCCCGGGCGGGATCTTCATCTTGGCCTTCTTGCCGCCGATCGTGGGAACCTCTATATCGCCGCCCAGGCACGCCATCGGGAACGAGATGTCCACGATGTTGATGATGTCGTTGCCGTGACGCTCGAAGATCTCGTGCTTCATGATGTGCAGGACCACGTACAGGTCGCCGCGCGGCCCGCCGTTCTCGCCCATCTCGCCCTCGCCGTTGATCTTGAGCCGCGATCCCGACTCGACGCCGGCCGGGACCTTCACGGTGATCTTGCGGTTCTTCACGATGGAGCCGCCGCCGCCGCAGGCCTTGCAGGGCGAGGTGATCATCTTGCCCGCGCCGCCGCACCGGTAACAGGTTTGCGCGATGGTGAAGAAGCCCTGCGTGCGGCGGATCTGCCCGGTGCCGCTGCACACATTGCAGACGGCCGGCTTGGTGCCGGCCTCGGCGCCGGACCCGCCGCAGGTCTCGCAGGTCTCGTTGCGGGGGATGTCGATCTTGACCTCCTTCCCGTTGAACGCGTCCTCGAGGGTGATATCCATATCGTACTGGATATCGTGCCCGCGACGCGTGCGTCCCGCACGGCCGCGCTTGCCGAACCCGCTCCCGAAGAACCCCTCGAAGATGTCGCCCAAGTCGAACTCACCGAAGATGTCGGAGAAATCGGTGTAGGCGCCGCGGCCGAATCCCTCGAACCCGGCGACGCCCTCGTGGCCGAACTTGTCGTACTGGGCGCGCTTCTTGGGATCGCGCAGGATCTCGTAGGCCTCGGTCGCTTCCTTGAACTTCTCCTCGGCCTCGGGATTCCCGCGGTTCTTGTCCGGGTGATACTTCAGGGCAAGCTTGCGATAGGCCTGCTTGATCTGGTCCTCACCCGCGTCCTTGGCGACGCCCAGCACCTCGTAGTAATCTCTCTTGTTGGCCAAAGCATCCTCTCGCGATTACTTTTTATCGTCGTCGACCACTTCGTAATCGGCGTCGTACACCTTCTCTCCCTGGCCCGGTCCCGCACCGGAGGCCTTGTTGTCCTGGCCCGCGCCCGGGTTCGCGCCGGCGCCCGGCGCGCCCTGCTCCGCGCCGCCCTGTTGCGCCGCGGCGTCACGATAGATGCGCTCGGCGAACTTGTGCGACGCCTGCTCGAGCTTGGTCTTGGCCGCCTTGATCTGCTCGACGTCGTCCGCGCCCATCGCGCTCTTGAGGTTTTCGACCTCGGCCTCGATCGCCTGCTTTTCGGCCGCTTCGATCTTCCCCTCGTTCTCCCGCAAGAGCTTTTCGATGGAGTAGATCAGCGTGTCGGCGCTGTTGCGCGTCTCGATGAGCTCGCGGAGCTTTTTGTCCTCGTCCGCGTGCGTCTCGGCTTCGCGCACCATGTTCTTGATCTCCTCCTCGTTGAGGCCGCTCGAGGACTCGATGCGGATCTTCTGCTCCTTGCCGGTCCCCAGGTCCTTCGCCGAAACGTGCACGATGCCGTTCGCGTCGATGTCGAAGGTCACCTCGATCTGCGGCACGCCGCGCGGTGCGGGCGGGATGCCCACCAGGTCGAAGCGTCCCAGCGTCCGGTTCTGCGCGGCCATCTCGCGCTCGCCCTGCAATACGTGGATGGACACGGCGGGCTGGCTGTCCGACGCGGTGGAGAACACCTGGCTCTTGCGCGTCGGGATGGTGGTGTTGCGCTCGATGAGCTTGGTCATCACGCCGCCCAGGGTCTCGATCCCCAGCGAGAGCGGGGTCACGTCGAGCAGGAGCACGTCGTGCACGTCGCCCGCGAGCACGCCGCCCTGGATCGCGGCGCCCACGGCGACCACCTCGTCGGGGTTCACGCCCTTGTGCGGCTCCTTGCCGAAGATGCGGCGCACGAGCTCCTGGACCGCGGGGATCCGCGTCGATCCGCCCACCAGGATCACCTCGTCGATGTCGCCCGGCGTGAGGCCCGCGTCCTCCAGCGCGCGCTGGCACGGGATCTTGGTCGACTCGACCAGGTCCTCGACGAGCTGCTCGAACTTGGCGCGGGTCAGCGTCATGATGAGGTGCTTGGGCCCGCTCTGGTCCGCCGTCAGGAACGGGATGTTGATTTCCGTCTGCGACTTGCCCGAAAGCTCGATCTTGGCCTTCTCGGCGCCCTCCTTGAGCCGCTGGAGCGCCATCTTGTCGCTGGACACGTCAATGCCGGTCTGCTTCTTGAACTCGTCGATGAGCCAGTTCATGATGCGCTGGTCGAAATCGTCCCCGCCCAGGTGGGTGTTCCCGTTGGTCGATTTCACCTCGAATACGCCGTCGCCGAGCTCGAGGATCGAGACGTCGAAGGTGCCGCCGCCGAGGTCGTACACCGCGATCTTCTCGTTCTTCGTCTTCTTGTCCAGGCCGTAGGCGAGCGACGCCGCCGTGGGCTCGTTGATGATGCGCTCGACGGTGAGGCCCGCGATGCGCCCCGCGTCCTTGGTGGCCTGCCGCTGGGCGTCGTTGAAGTACGCCGGCACGGTGATCACCGCGCGGGTCACCTTCTCCCCGAGATAGTCCTCGGCGGTCTGCTTCATCTTCTGGAGCACGCGCGCGGAGATCTCCTGCGGAGTGAACTCGCCCGCCTGGGTCTTCACCTTCACGCCGCCCTTGCCGTCGTCCATGACGTTGTACGGTATCGTTTTGATCTCCTCGCCCACCTCGGAGAACGCCCGGCCCATGAAGCGCTTGATGGAGCGGATGGTGTTCTCCGGGTTGGTGATGATCTGGTTCTTGGCCACCTGCCCGACCAAGCGCTCGCCCTTGTCGGTATAGGCCACGATGGACGGCGTGGTCCGCTGCCCCTCGGAGTTCTGTATCACGACCGGCTCGCCTCCGACCATCACGGCCACGCAGGAGTTCGTCGTTCCCAAGTCAATTCCAATTATTTTGCTCATATGGTTACCTCATTGCATTGTGATTTGTCGATCTTCCATTCTACGTCTCGCGTCTTCCGTCGTTTCCGCCGCGCGCGTCATCCGGACCCGTCCGTCGCGCACTCCGTCGCGACGTCCTTCGCCCCCTGCTTCGCCGACCGCGACACGCGCACCTTCGCGTGGCGGATCACCATGTCGTCGAGCATGAAGCCCTTCTGGTACACCTTCGTCACGGTGTCGGTCTCCACCTCGTCGCTGGCGACGATCTCGACGGCCTCGCTCACGCACGGATCGAACTCGGCGTTGAGCGTGTCGATCGCCACGACCCCGTGCGACGTGAGCGCGTCCTCGATGCGCCGCGAGATCATGTGCACGCCCTCCACGAACGCCGCGTGCGACGCCTCGAGGCTCTCGCCCTGTGGAATGGCCTCGGCCGCCTCGATGGCGCGCAGGAGATCGTCGTTGATGGCGATGATGTCCAGCGCGATGTCGCGCACCGCCATCTTCCGCTGCTCCTCCTGCTGCTTCAGATTGCGCTTCTTGAAATTCTCGAAGTCGGCCTGCCGCCGCTGCATCACGTCCTTGAGCGAGGCGATCTCCTCGTCGCGCTTCTTGAGCTCCGCCGCGAGCGCATCGCGACCGTCTCCCTCGCGCACGGCGCCGTCGTCGGGAGCGCCGGCCGCCTCGGTTTCGACGGCCGGATCGGCACCCTCGAACATCTCGTCCTGCGGGATTTCCCGTTCATTGCCCATAGTATCGTTACCGCTCTCCTTGTTCATGCTGTCATCCACGTACTTGTTCTCAACCATGCCATACCCCCGCGCGGCGGACCGCCGCGCCAATCACTTGGACATTTTCGTCAGCAGGTCGGTGACCACCTTGCCCGTATAATCGACGAGGGGCACCACCTTCTCATAGTCCATCCGCGTGGGGCCGATGATGCCCACCACGCCGACCTTGCTCTTTCCGATCTGATACGAGGAGGTGATGATGCTGCAGCCCGAGATCTCCAGGTCGCTCACCTCCTCGCCGATGAGCGTGTTCACGCCGTCCTTGTCGATATTGCGCTCGATGATACTCTTGAGCAAACGCTTCTCCTCGATGAGATGCAGCAGGCTCTTGAGCTTGTCGGCCTCGATCATCTCCGGGATGCGCAGCAGATTCTCGATCCCGTCGATGAAGATCTCGGAATCGGTCTCCTCGGTGAGCGCCAACTGCGCGATGTCGAGCGCCAGCCCCTTCTTGTAATCATGGTTCGTCTGGACGCGCATCCGGTCGAAGATGTCCTTCTTGATCTCATACAGCGAGTACCCGCAGAGCTCCCCGGTGAGATAGCGCGACAGCTCGTAGATGTCGTCCTGGGTGATGCGGGTCGAAACGCTGACCTTCTTGTTCAGGATCATGCCGTTTCGGGTGACGAGGATAAACAGGATCTCGTCGCTGTCGAGCGGAATGAGCTCGACGTGCTTGACCACGGTGAAATCGGGCTTTGGCGAGAGCACCACCGATGCGTATTTTGAAACCAGGGACAGCATCTTGCTCACTGAAGCGAACATCTTGTCGAGCTGGAGCTCTTTCTTGATGAGCTCCTCGCGCACCCGCACCTTCTCGCTCATCACGAACTCGTAGGTGTCGAGCAGCGAATCGACGTAAAACCGGTACCCCACGTCCGTGGGGATCCGCCCGGACGACGTGTGCGGCTGCATGAGAAATCCCAGGTTTTCCAGGTCGAACATGATATTACGCATCGTGGCCGGAGATATGGAAAAAGAGTACTTTTGCACAAAGGAACGCGAACCAACCGGCTTACCGGTTACGATAAATTCGTACACGAGCGCCTTCAAAACGGCGCTTTCGCGCTCATCGAGAACCCTTTCTGTCTTATTACTCTTTACCATAGCCTGCTATCATGCTTATTAGCACTCTAATCGACTGAGTGCCAGGAATATAATAAAAAAAAATCCCCACGTCAAGTCATATTTTAAATCATGTACATCTTTTGGTCGGGCATGTATCTTTTTTTATTTTTTCTTTTTCTTTTTATCTTCTTCGTCCTTGACCTCGTCGGCCTCGAGGCGCGCGCGGAGGGCGTCGATCGTATTCTTGAGTTTGGTGGCATCCTCGGACTCGCCAAAAAGGATGTGGATCGACCGAAGGGCGGCCAGGAGATTGATCGACTTGAGAATATCTTCGGGCACCTTGGTGGAGAGCTCGTACTTGTTCCTGAATTGCTTCGCCGCCTCGTTCAGGACGGATTTGCACACGCGCATCAGCTCCTGCCGGTCGCGATAAAACTCCATCCGCGGGTCGCGGTTCTTCTGCAGATCGGAAAAGTTGATGAAGTTCTTCACCAGCACCGCGATGCGCCCCTGGAGGTCCACGAAGGACCATTTCCACTTGGACTCCCCCATCCGCTTCAGAAGGGAATTGAACACGCTCATGATGGTGCGGATGATCTTGAGGGCCTGGGCGGGATTCAGCTTGTCGATCTTGCGCAGGTATTCCTTGTTGTCGTTCAGCGAGCGCTCGATATCGTTTCCCAGCATCTCCTCGAGGAGCTGGACGACCTTGTAGAAGTCCTTGCGCGAGTTATCCAGAAACTTCTCGTTGCGGATGTGCAGCATCTCCTGGGAGGCGTCGCTCATCTTCATGTATATTTGGACGTTTTTCAAGTATTTGAGGCACAGCTCGACGCTCAGGTAACCCGAGATGTTGGCCATCTTCTTCCGGCGCACCTCGAGATCCTTGATGGACTTCAGGTTATCCTCGATCTCGACCTTGAAGTCCTTCACATAGTCGTTGTACGCCGCCTTTTCGGCCTTGGTGATTGCCATGGGGGATGATCCGGCCGCCGTCTAAGCGTACGCGTCCACGGCGCTTCCGTGGCCGGCCGTCTCCGGCGCCCGCTCCGGCATGCGGGGGGACTCCTGCGTTCGCTCCGCGCGCTCGACGCGCTCGGCCTCGTGCGCCACGCGCGTTTCGCCGATGTTCCCGCGCTGCGCGATGTCGATTCCGCTGATGCTTTGTATTTCCATTTCGCCTACTCCACGGCGGCCCCACCCGCGGGCCGCATCGCCTGATTATGCCGCGACGGCGTTTGCGCTTCGAATGTGCGGACGCCCCGCCCCATCCGGATGCTGCGACACGCCCCGCTCAGGACTGCTCTGTCGCTACTATACCCAAACCAACGTATGCTTTCAAGTAAAATCTCATGCGCTCCCGCGCATGCCCGCACCATCCATCACACCGCCGTGGCGCCGCCATCCACCATGATCGTCTGCCCGGTGATGAAGTCGGAGCCCTCCGAGCACAGGAACAGCACCGGATGCACCACATCGCGCACCTCCGCGATGCGCCCCATCGGGACCGCCTTCACGATGTGATCGTACAGCTCCGGACTCGACCAGAACGGCTTGCTGAAATCGGTGCGCACCATGCCGGGCGCCACCGCGTTCACCTGCACGTTGAAGGGCGCGAGCTCGGCGGCGAGGTTGCGCGTCATCATCTCGATGCCGGCCTTGGCGATGCCGTAGATGTTCATGGCCGGGGAGGCCTTGCGCCCGGCGATCGACGAGAGGCTCACGATTTTTCCCTTTCGCTGGTCCCGCATGATCTTCCCGGCGGCGCGGGAGCACAGGAAGGTCCCCGTGAGATTGCTCTCGATGATCTTCTGCCACTGGACCAGGTCGACGTCGACCAGCGAGCCGGTCATGAGGTTCATCCCCACGTTGTTCACGAGCACATCGACCCGCCCGAAGCGCTGCAGCGTATGCTCGAAGAGCGCGGCCACGTCGGCCTCCTTCGCGATGTGCGCGGGGACCGTCAGGAGGCGATCGCCGCCCCCGAGGTCCGCGGCCGCGCCGTCAAGGCCGTCCTGCTTCCGTCCGCAGATGACCACCCGCGCGCCCTCGGCAAGAAAGCTCCGTGCGATCTCCCTGCCGATCCCCCGGGACCCGCCGGTTATCACGGCCACCCGGTCCGCGAGGTTGTATGCAATCGACCCCATCAGCCTGCTCCTTTTCCCGTTTCACGGTTCGATCGGGTACACGCTATACCCCGGCGTTGTTTTACGGGCAAGCACAATTTGGCTTCATCACGAAACAATATTCACCGTCCCCACAGCGCGACCGGCGCGGGCGAAGCCGGTCCGCGACTGATGATCCGCGAGGATCGCGCGTGAAAAATTCTATTGACAGAATATGCGACGGCCCCTAAATAGACACGGTTTTTTCGACCTTCCGACCCGTCAGTGCGCAGACGCGGCTTTACGACCCGGAACGAAACGAACATCAGCGACCCCCCAGGTGAACAACATGGACACGAACAATAGGCCGGACCAGCAGAACGAGGAGGAGGACTTCGCGGCGCTGTTTGAACGCTCCTTCGTCAAGCGCGATAATTTCTCGGTCGGCGATCGGGTGAGCGGCACGGTGAGCCTCGTCACGCAGGAGACGGTTTTCGTGGACATATCGGGAAAGAGCGAAGCGGCCGTGAGCGCGAGCGAGTTTCTCGACAACGACGGAAAAATCACCCTCAAACGGGGCGACACCCTCGACGCATACATCGTGGAATTCAAGAAGGGGGAGATCCTGCTTACCACCTGCATCGGGCGCGGGTCGGCCAGCCCGGGCCTGCTGCACACGGCCCAATCGTCGAAGATCCCCGTCGAGGGCACCGTGCAGGGCGTGGTGAAGGGCGGATACAGCGTGTCGGTCGGGGGCCTTCCCTGCTTCTGTCCGTTCTCGCAGATCGACGTCAAGTCGCCCGCAAACCCCGAATCGCTCATCGGCCGCCGGCTGCAGTTCCGCATCACGCAATTCGGCGAGAAGGGACGCAATATCGTCCTTTCGCGCCGCACCCTGATCGAAGAGACGCGCCAGGAGCAGGAAGAGCGCCTCCGGGAAACGCTGCGCGAGGGCGATGTCATCACGGGGACCGTCGTTTCGGCGGCCGAATTCGGGATCTTCGTGGACATCGGCGGCGTCGAGGCGCTGGTTCCCAAATCGGAGCTCTCGTGGGCGCGCGCCGCGTCTCCCCGCGATTTTACCGTTGGAAGCGCCGTGACCGTGAAGGTCCTTTCGATAGACTGGGACGCAAAGAAATTCCTTTTAAGCATTAAGCAACTCTCGCCGGAGCCGTGGGAGCGGATCAGCAATTACACGGAAGGGCAGTCGGTGACCGGAAGGATCGTCAACATCATCCGGAGCGGCGCCTTCGTGGAGTTGGAGCCGGGACTCGAGGGATATCTCCCCGTCTCGCGCATGAGCCTCACCAAGCGCGTCGAAAAACCGGAGGACGCGGTGAGCGCGGGCGCGACCGTCACCGTGCGCATCAGCGAGATCAACCGGAAGGATCGCAAGATCCTTCTGGACCTCGTGACCGGCGAGGCCGACCCGTGGCTTACCCCCGCAGCGGAACTCGAGGGAAGCGTGCATACGGGCACCATCGAATCGATCATGCGGTCCGGCCTCATCGTGCGCCTCCCCAACGGCATGACCGGCATGGTCCCCGGCAGCGAGCTTTTGGCGCCCAAGGGCGCCGACCTCCAGAAGGCCTATGCGGTGGGGAGCGATATCAACGTGGCCGTGATCGAGGCGAATACGGGCGAGCGGAAGCTCCGTCTGAGCGAGCAGAAGGCCGTCACGCTCAAGGAGCGCGAGGAGCTCCGCGAGTTCATGAGCAAGGAGCAATCGGCGGAAGGTGCCAACACCATCGGCTCGCTCTTCAAGGACCGCCTCGAGGGACTCAAAAAAAACCTGGAAAAGAAGGCATGATCAAGCTGAAGACCGGCAGAGAAGTCCAGTACAATCAAAACTTCGACCTCTTCTTCCAGAGCCTTCTTGCCGCCGTCATTCAGGAATCGCGCCGGGTCGCAGCCGCCCAGCGAACGGACGCCCCGGAACCGGCCTCCAACGACGAGGCGGTCCTCCGCGAGATCATGGACAATAGCATTTACATCGCCCACCAGATCATGGAGCTGAAGGAGCGCGACGAAAACCTCGCGCGCTTTCTCGTGACCGGATGCCTCTTCAACTGCGCGGTGCTCACCCTCCCCCATCTCCCTGCGGACACCGGCGACGCCGGTCAGAGCGCCGGCGAGGACAACATCCACTAGCCCCAGAGCGCGTCGTGCAGCCCCGACATTCGGCGCGTCGGGTTTCCCACCGCCGCCGCGAAGACCTCCCGATCGCCCCAGAGCTCGACGTGCGTGCGCGCGCGCGTGAGCGCGGTGTACACCAGCTCGCGCGTGAGCACCCGCGTTGGGCGCTCGGGCAGGACGACGATCACGGTATCGAACTCGGACCCCTGCGCCTTGTGCACCGTGGTCGCGAAGGCCGTTTCGTGCTCGGGCAGCCGAAGCGGCGGGAACGCGCGAGTGCCGCCCTCGCCGTCCGAAAAATATACCGCCGCCTCGCCGGGCACCCCGGGGCGCTCCCTGACGATCCCGATATCGCCGTTTGAAAGCCCGGCCGACTCGCTGTTGCGCGACACGACCAGGGTCCGGTTCACATACCACCGCCCATCGGGATTGATGAGTCCCTGTGCGGCCAGCACGCGCTCGATGATCCGATTGACGGCCTCCGCCCCCGAGGGACCGCGCCGGAGCGCGCAGAGCACCGCAAAGCGGGTGAGCGAATCGAGCGCCGCGGCAGGATCCGGCGCGACAAGCGCCGGCTGCAGGCCCTCGACGATCCGCAAGGAGAAGCGCTCCGAGGAGGCCGACGGACGCTCGTCGGTGACGAACCGGACGCTCCGGCCGCCGTCCGCATCGACCAGTTGCAGGGCGCGCGCGGCGTCCCCCTCCCGGACCGCGCGGCTCACGGCGCCGATCCCGCCGGACTCATCGAACCGGTAGCTTTTTCGGAGGATGATGATGGAGTCCGCGATCGGCGGTTCCGCCGCGATCGGCACGTCATGCGCGCATCGACCGATGACCGGCGCGATCCGCTCGGCGAACGCTGCCGAATACCCGTGCGCCCGTCCCGTATCGCAGATGTCGCCCAGCACCGCGCCGGCCTCGACGGACGCCAGCTGATCGCGGTCCCCCAGCAGAATGAGCCGCGACTCGAGCGGGACCGCCTGCAGCAGATGGGACATGAGCGCGCAGTCGGCCATCGAGGCTTCGTCCACCACCACGACCTGCTGCGGGAGGATGCGCGCGGGGTCGAACGGTCGCGCGCCGCCCAGCCCGAGCAGTCGATGGAGCGTCGTCGCGCCGCTTCGCAGCATCTCGCGCTCCTCTCCGGAGAGCCCGCTCGTTTCCATCCAGGTCCGGATCGATTGGCGCAATCGCGCGGCGGCCCGGCCGGTGGGGGCGGCGAGGGCAACGGTGAACTCGTTTCCGGACGTGCGCGCCTGCTCGGCGAGAAGGATGAGGATGCGCACCACCGTCGCGGTCTTTCCGGTCCCGGGCCCGCCGGATATCACGCACAGCCGGCGCATCACGGCGCTTGCGGCCGCGACCCGCTGCCAGTCGAGGCCCTCCGGCGCGGGCGCGGGAAACAGCCGGTCGAGGCCCGCGCGGAGAAGCCCCTCGTCGAAATCCAGGGGCGGCGCAGCCAGACGCTCGGCGATGCGCTCGCGTATGATGCGCTCGTATTCGTACAGGCGATGCAGGTACAACCGGCCGGCCTCATCGAGCACCAGCGGCCGGAACTCGCCCGGTTTTCCCACCGCAGGAGACGAGCGGAGCGCTTGCACCCACGCGGCGGCGCGGGGGAGCGCGACGGTCGCGGCCTCGCGCGAACAATCGTCCACGGCGTCGCCGAGCGGAACGCCCGCCATCGCATTCAGATCGATGCAGATGTCGCCGTCGGCCAGGCGGCGGCTCGCCAGAAGCGCGCCCAACCCTACGGCCTCGTCTGATCCGCCTGCGGCGCGTTCAACGAACGCGGCGAAGTGCCGGTCGATGTCGCGCCAGCAGTCCAGCGCGCGGATGTCAACGGATTCGTTTCTACGCGACGCCATCGCCATCACCTCGCGTGAGATATCGCGTCAGCGCCTCGATGAGCGCGCGCGGCGGCCGGTCGGCGAAGACGCCGCATCCGGGCGCGCCGGAGGGATCGACCCCGCGCACGTAGACGTATCGCACCCCGCCGAAATTCCGTTCGTACTCGTAGCCGGGCAGCCGCAGCGAGAGATAGCGGTGCAGCGCCACCGCGTACAGATGGTATTGCAGCACGTAGGCGTGACGGACCATGTCCGCCGCAAGCGCGTCCGGCGTGTACGCCGTGGGCGCATCGCCGAGCCAGTTCGATTTCCAGTCAATGATAGAGTACCGCCCCGCGTGCTCGACCACCAGGTCGATAAATCCGCGGACGAATCCCCGGATCCCGGCGAAGCCGAGGCCGGCCGCCGCGCTCGAGAAGTTTCGCACAACGGGATTCGCCGCGTGCACCGCGAACGCCTCGGCGACCCCCGCCGGCTCGACCGCGGACAACGGGAAATAGTACTCAAGTTCGCTCAGGCGGCGTTCGCGGCCCACTGTCCGAAGGGACACTCCATCGTCCCCGAGGGGGGCCGCGCACACCCGCGCGAGCATTGTACTACAGGCCGCACTCCAGGCCGCGTCGATCCCATGACGGGCCAGCGCGGCGTCGATCACGTCCTCGAAGCCGGTCTCGTCGGTAAAATCGACGCGCTCGAACATCTCATGGATGCACTGGCCCGGTCGCGCCCCGCGGGGGAAGCGGGCGATATCGTCGAACGCGACGGGCGCCGCATCGGGTTCGAAAGGGGCGAAATGGGCGTCGTAATCCGGACGCTCGCCGCTCTCCCGGCCCGATGCCGCAAGCGCCGAGTAGCTCGTAACGGTCCAGTGCGCGCCAATCGATCCCGTGAACGGACGCGGTACGATCCCGCCGGGCGGCGCGGTCGCGGCGCGAAGCGGCGGGGCGTTCTCGCGCGGAACGGGCCGCACGACGATGGCGCCGCCGGATCGCTCCGCCAGCGCGGAACGGAACGATGCGCGCTCGCCGGCGGGAAGCGACTTCACGTGCCCTTCGAGCGCCCCGACGCAGTCGGCGGGATCAAGTTCATCCGGCGCATACAGAAGATAGCTCGGCGCCGCCGTTTCGGCGCCCTTGATGTTTCCCCAGGCGAAATAGCAGCGGTGGATGGCGCGGGTGAGCGCGACATAGAGCAGGCGCACGTTTTCCGACAACACCTCGCGCTCGGCGCGCCGCCGGACCGCATCGTCGCCCGAACCGAGGTCGACCGTGGGCGAGAAGTCCTTTGGATCGCGATACAGATACGGCTTCCCCGGTTTGATATCGGAGGCGCGCCACAGGCAGGGGCAAAACACGATGGGGAACTGGAGCCCCTTGCTGCCGTGGACCGTGAGGATCTTCACCGCCGCGTCGTCGGTCTCCAGGCGAAGCTGCTGCGCATCGTCGGTCCCGGGCGAGACGATCCGCGCCCCCAGCCAGACGACCACGCCCTCGGGGCGGAGGTGCCGATCGCGCTCCGCGCCGTGCCCCAGCTCCGCGAGATGGATGAGGTTCGTGAGCCTGCGCTCGCCGTCGGGAAACGCGAGGAGCCGCGGACGCACCTCGAGCTCGTCCATGAAGGCCCGGATGGCGCAATAGAACCCGTCGCGCATCCATCGCTCCCGCGCGCGGGAAAAGGCGCGCGCAAAGCGCTCCCAGCGCGCCTCGTCCTCCGCAAGGCCGAAGAGGTCCGGGCCGGAGAGGCCGATCATGTCGGTCGAGAGCGCCGCGCGGAACCGGTGCTCGGGACCGGGCAGCGCGATGGCCATGAGGCAGCGCATGAGCTCGAGCGCCTCGCGGGTGGAGAACACGCTCTCCGCCCCGTAGAGGACGCCCGGGACGCCGATGGCGGTGAGATGGTCGCGCATAACGCGGGCGTGCGCATTGCTGTGCACCAGGATGGCGATGTCGCCCGGGCGCACCGGACGCGTACCGATCCGCGCCGCATCCGGCGCGCCGTCGTCGAGCAGGCGGACGATCTCCGTCGCGACCGCGCGGCCGAGCATCGGGAGCGCCCGTCCCCGCGGGACGGTCCCGCGCTCCTCCGGATCGTCGAGCGCCCAGAACTCAAACGCGGCGCCGGGCCGCCCGCCGAGGGTCATCGCTTCGCGGCGCGGATTCTCGCCGGCCTCCGCCGGGGAAAACCCGATCCCGTCGATGACGAAGGGGTTCGCGACCCGCGAGAAGATCGCGTTCACCGCGCGGATGAGGGCGGGATCGGACCGGCGGTTCGCGAGCAGCGTGAAGGCCGCGTCGTCCCCGCCGGCGTCGCGCTTGGCGCGGATGAACGAAAAGACGTCGGCCCCGCGGAAGCGGTAGATCGACTGCTTGGGGTCGCCGATGAGAAAAAGCGCGCTTCCCGGCGCGTCGAAGGCGGCGCGAAAGATATCGTACTGCACCTGGTCGGTGTCCTGATACTCGTCGATGAGCGCCGCCCGGAAGCGCGCGCGGACGGCCGCCGCGAGTCCGCCGCCGCCCGTGACGGCCGCGTGCGTGTCGGTGATGATGTCGTCGAAGGACCGCTCGTTGCGTGACGCCATGCGGCGAGCGAGCTCGCGATCGGCATAGGCGAAAAATGCGGCCTCGTGACGGCGAAAGAACCGTTCCAGCAGGCCGTCCGCCGCTTCGCGCAGCGCGAGCAGTTCCTCGCAGCGGACAAAGAATTCGTGCTCGGGAGCGTCGTGCCCTTGCCGCATCGCGCCGGCGATCACGCGCCGGGAGAACCGCGCCAGCGGATCACACTCGCCGCGGCCGTCGCCGGCGGCGCAAAACGCGTCGAGCTGCGCATACCACGATTCCAGATGACGCGCCTGATATTTCTGCCGGTTGAGCCCCGGCGCGCCGGCAAGGAGCTCCCGGACGCCGTCGCTGTCGCGCTCCCATGCCGACCGCAGCTCCGCGAAGGCCGCGTCCAGCTTGGACAGCGTATCGACGATATCGGCGTGATCGGGCGCGTCCACGCGCGGCAGGATGTCGAACGATCGATCGAGCGGCCGAAGACGATAGAGCTGTGCGAAATGCCCGGGGCCATGGCTTCGGCGCGCAAGCTCGCGCGCGATCGGCCCCGGAAGATTGTAAAAACTGGTCCGCCAGTAATCGGCGGCCACTGCAGCGACCAGATCGCTCCGGTCGGCCACAAGCCCCGTATCGAAGAGCGACCCGCTCTCGAAGGCGTTCTCCGACAGGACGAGCCGGCAGAAGCCGTGAATGGTATGGATGGCCGCCTTGTCCAGATCATGGTAGGCGACCTCGAGCGCGATACGCGCACCCTCGCTGTCCGCATACCGCGCCGCGATGGCGGCCATGAGCGCGTCGGCGGGATCGGGCGGGAGGCGCCGCGCGAGCATCGCATGCGCATCGCGGAGCCGCGCGCGGATGCGCTCCCGCAGCTCCTCCGCGGCCGCCACCGTGTAGGTGACCACGAGGAGCGAATCGACGGTCAAGGCGCGCTCCAGCAGAAGGCGCAGGTACAATCCGGTGATCGCATGCGTCTTTCCGGTCCCGGCGCTCGCCTCGATGACGCGCACGCCGTCGAGCGGACAGGCGGTGATGTCCAGCGGCCTCACGGTTTCGCCTCCGACTGGTGCGCCAGCATGGGCATGAAAACATGCCGGGCGCATTCGGCAAAACGCGCGTCGATGGGGTCGGCCCCGGAGAAGAGGCGCGCGACGTACTCGTCGTCGGCGTCGCCGCGCGCGAACTCGCTTCCGAGCCACGCATCGCGCGCGCGCGCACGGGCGTCCGGCTCCGACAGCTTGCCCCGGGCCGCCTCCTCGGCATATACCAGCGAGCTGCGCGGAAAAAACGGGAGCGGTCCGCGCATCCCGGCCTCGTAGAGATCCATGAGCCCGGCAAGGTAGCCGCCCGCGTCGTCGAAGGCGTCCATCTCGAATCGCGCGATCTCGTCCTTCTTCTCCCGGAGCGAGATAAAGTGACTTACGCCCGAAGAGGCCGGATCGAGGAGCAGCATGATGCAGTGCGCAATCCACGCGCGGAGCCGGTCGCTCGCGCGGCAGCGGGCATAGCGGTAGGTCGTCAACCCGCGCGGCCCCGGCACCGGCACGGCGCCGACGATCCGATACGCGCCAATCGTCAGCGAAAACGGGCGCGGCGGCGGATCACCCTCCGGGAGAAACGGCAGCAGCGCACGATGGAACGCGGACGCACCGCGCGCGAGCGCATCCACCATTCCCCTGCCGATCCCGCCATGCGGCAATTCCCCGCGCGCGGCGAGCCCGTCCACGATAGCGTCGAGCGAATCGCCCCGCAGCACCCCCTCGAGGACATGCCGGTTTACCCGCCAGGCGTCGATCCCCTCGAGCGTGAAGGGCTCATCGTCGCGCAGTTCGCCGGCGATGGGCCCGTATCGCACGCCCAGACGCTTCTCGAGCAGGGCGCGCGCGGGATTGGTAAAAAAACCGGCAAGGGTGTCGAGCGCGATCTCGCGCTCCTCGGTCGGGAGCGCAATGAGCGGTCCCGGGAAAAAGGACGGCGGGGCCGTGCGGGAAAGGAGCGCCCGTGCGGCGGCGCTCTGCGTCTCGGAAAAGGTGTAGAGGGCGCCATCATCCCTAAAATAGCGCGGGCTGAACGCCTGCAGGGGATGGCGCGTGACCAGGGGCTTACATTCGGGATGGCCCTGCTCGATGTAGTCCACGAGCTCGCTGACGACGATCGAGGGCGGAATGGGACGGTTGTCCTGAACGCCCTGCCCGCAATAGCTGATGTACAGCCGGTCGCGTGCGGAGAGGATGGACTCCAGGAAGAGATAGCGGTCCTCGTCGCGCAGCGAGCGGTCGCCGGGCCGGAACTCGTCGGCGATGCGGTTGAACCCCGCCGGAACGTCGCGCCGCGGGAAGCTCGCGTCGTTCATGCCGATCATGCACACCACGCGGAAGGGGACGCTGCGCATGGGCATGAGCGCGCAGAAGGTGAGCCGCCCGGTGATGAACTCGCCACCGCCGCGCGACGCGCCGATGGCGTCGGCCATGAAGGCGGCGAGCAGCCGCGCGGACACGGTCCCGTCGACGTCCGACCCGGCGGCGACCTCCGGGAGGCGCGCGGCGAAGGCGCGCACCGCATCCAGATCGCGCGCGCTCTCCTCGTCCGGATCGAAGAAATCGTCGAGCGCGCCCTCCAGCACGACGCGCCACTCTGCGAGGGGTTTCGGGCGGCAGAGCGTTTCGTGCAACGTTCGAAGCGCTTCGAGAAACGAAAGGAGGCGTCCGAGGGCGACGGCCGCATCGCCGGCGATCGGATCGTACGGGAGGACGCCGCCGAACCGTTCATCGCCGGCGGCCAGCATGGCGTACCCGGCGATGAGACGGTCGATCCCGGCGGCCCACGTGTTCCCCGGAGTCGCCGGGAGGCCGAGGGTCGCGCGGTGCGCCGCGTCGATGCCCCAGGCCGTGCGCGTTCCCTCGATCCACGCGCGGAGCAGGTCGATATCGCCCTCGGCAAGCCCGCGCCGCCGGCGAATATCGGGACAGGCAAGCAGGCCCATCACCGCGCCCGCCTCGAACCGGCCCTCCGGCAGCTCCAGGAGCGCGAAGAGCGCGGCGATCGCGGGGCTCGTCGCGCGGAGCGGACGGTCCACAATCGATATGGGGACGTGCGGCGCGCCGTCGCCGCTCCCGGAGAAGACCGCCTGCGCGAAGGGCGCGTAGGCCTCGATGTCGGGCGCGAGGACCACGATGTCCCCCGGGGCGAGGCCGGGCAGCCGCTCAAAGCAATCGAGAACGAAATCGCGCAGGACCTCGATTTCGCGCAACGCGCTATGGCAGGCGCTCACGACCACGGTGCCGTCGGCGGCGACGACGGCCCGCGCCGCGTCATCGTCCCCGCCGCCGGGCGCGTCTCCGCGATCGACGACCGCGTAGATGTCGTGCTGGATGCGGTGGAGCAGCGTGTCCTCGCCGGGATCGTCGCCCGCATAGCGATCGTCCGGATCGCCGGCGAACAGCAGTCCCAGGAAATCCTGTCCCTGCCTGCCCATCGAGGCCAGCAGCGCATTGCCGCGCTCGAGGTGGCTGTCGCGCGCGGTCGCGCTCCCGTCCGCGCCCAGGCGCCGCGCGATGGAGCGCCCGGGGGCGAGGTCCAGCCAGTAGTGCGGCGAGGGATTGAGCTGGTACAGGGTGATCTCGGCCAGGGCCGACGCCGCCCGCAGAACGTCGAGATGAAAGCGCGGAAGCGACGAGACGCCGAACACGCTTATGCGGCCCGGCACCGCGGCGCGCATAGCATCGTCGGGCGTTGCGAGCCGCGCGAAAAAATCCCGCTGTAGGCGCGGCGGATTGCTGAAGCGCATACCGTCGGCAAGCAGCCGCCAGAGGCGTGCCTGCCAGTCGTCGTCGGCGCCCCCCTCCCAGCGCAGGATGAGCTCGGGCCGGTAGGTGAGATACTGGTCGAAGACGTCCACGATCCGCGCCGCAAGCTGGTAGCGCTTGAGGCCGGCCGGATCGTCGCCGAGATACCGCGCAATCGCGGCGAAGGCCGGATCGGGGGCGCATTCGGGCAGGAGACGCATCACCCGCCACGTCATGATGTCGGTGTTGAAGAGCCGTTCATTCGGCGCCCCCGGAAGCGCCGCTCCGATGAGTGCGTTGACCATCTCATTGGGCAACAGAAAACGGAAGTTGGCCCACACCCCCAGTCTCCGGGCCAGCTGCAGCGATACCCAGCGCTGCATCCCCCGGCTCTGCACGACCAGGAGCTCCGTTGCAAACGGGCCCCCCGTCCCGCACGCAAGATCCTGTGCGAGAAGGTCCGCCAGCGTCTCGAGACGGTTGCTCATTGAAAGATGAAATCCCGGCATGGGCAGTGTGCCTTCAGTAAGATAACGCCATACGAAGACGACAACACACCGGCGGCGGAGGTCAAATACTATTTGCCGGATCGTCGATTCCGGCGATGAATACCGGAATCCCGCAGAGACACGAAATGCCGCACAGGGCGGCATCTCAGTGTCAAATCTATCAGAAGGACTAATTGGCGGTTATGCCATCGACCCACATGATGATGTCGTGATCGGATTCCGTTGGTGTTGGCCATGTTTGAGAAGAAGGAATTTTCTTAGGGTAGTTTTCATACTTCATTACCCCAACAGAATCATCCGATGAAGTAATAAAAAAATCGACATACGAGGTACCGTTCGTATAACGTATATTACTAGGAGTGCCAGTATAAGATTCATCCCACAGTATCTCAAATACAACCCAATACGTTGTACCGGAAGAACCACCATCCAACCGAGGCCGCGAGGAAAATGAAAATGGAACCATATCGCCTGGATACGTGGGAGTTTCAATCGTCAGTTTTGCGATATATGCCGCAGCAGATGATGTACGTAAATCACCTGTCGGTGAATTTGAAGAATCGTTATAAATATATGCGATAATTTTATCACCAGTTTTTTCAATCTCGTTAATACGGAATTTATCCGCAGCATCCGGACCTTCTACTCGTCGGAACATCGCCCAAACGGCAGTAATATAATAGCTTTTATTTGCTGGCACTGTGAACGACTGAGCGATTCGCCAGGCAGACGTATTCCCAAGAAAATGCTGTGCAGGCGTCGATCTAACGCCATAACCCGATGTAGGACTTGAACTAACGGTTATAAATCGCACAGCACTGTTCGTATTCGACTCATTCGTCTGAAAATCCATCTCGTCCTTATAGCACGTAAATGACGCGCCCATTATCATCGCGAGGAAAAGCAGTATAACCAATCGCCGAATAGAGGTTCTTTTTTTCATTACGGTTCCCTGATCGCTCAATTCAAGAAATCGACTGAAGACATACGTCATCCGCAGTCGGACATATAGACAAAATATAATAATGATGCAATAATGCGTCAAGTTATTTTCTTAAACCATCCAGTCAGAATATTTTAGACATTTTCAAATATATGCAAACAAATTGACGGTGGCGCCTACTTGCCAATACCGTGATTGTTATTGACAAGTATCATATCTAAAAGCCTTTCGATGCGAAGAGGCGAAACCGGAGCCAGCAGTGGAATTCCGGAAACCATGGAGCAAGGTGACAAAACATGCGACTGGCATTGATGGGCCCGCCCGGCTCGGGAAAAGGAACGCAGGCGGCGCGATTGTGCGCCGACCTCGGTATCGCTCACATCTCGTCCGGCGACATACTGCGCGGGGAGGTGGCGCGCAAAAGCGACTTCGGCCTGCGCATCAAGGAGTTCATGGACCGGGGCGAGATCGGCCCGCAGGAGCTCATCACCGACGTGGTGCTCGCGCATATCGGGCGCACCTGCCCGGACGGCTTCCTGGCCGACGGTTTCCCCCGCACCCGCTATCAGGCGGAACGTCTGGACGAGCGCTTCCCCGTGCGCGCGGCGGTTCTGCTCGAGGCGCAGGACGAGGTCATCGTCGCGCGAATAACCGGCCGGCGGACCTGTCCGGGTTGCTCCGCCATCTACCACATCCTGACCCGCCCTCCGAAGCGTGACGGGACCTGCGATACATGCGGCGCCGCGCTGGTCCAGCGCACGGACGACAACGAGGCGACCGTCGCGCGGCGGCTCGAGGTGTATCGGACGGACACGGCGCCCGTCATCGACTACTATCGGGAACGGGGAATTCTGCGCACGACGGACGGGACGGCCCACCCGGACCGGGTATACGAGGCGATTCGTTCGTTGCTTACGTAAAGCGAAGGCTGCGCCGCGTTGATCGCGCAACGGCGCCGGTTTCGGAAGGTGTCAGCGGGTGCGATCGTCCCGCTTCGCGTCGCGCGCCTCTTCGCCCGCCAGGTCGATCTTCATCGCGCGGCTGGTCACATTATATTCGCCCTCGGACAGCGCGCGGAATCCGGGGCGCTTCTCGGAGCCGCTTCGAACGCGCTCCGGCCGGTCGATTAACCCAAACGACTCTTTTCGCCGCTCACGAACGACGGTGCGCCCCTCCGCCTTATGCTTCGGCGCCGGGGCCTCGGCGACATAGCGGTTGTCGGCAGGCCTCGCGCGGCGCAGTATCGGCGCGGCGCGGCGCGGCGCATCGCCCGCACGTGGCTCGACGCGATCGGCGGTGCGCTTCTCGACCGCGCGCTTCGTGTGCGGCGATTGGACCATCGGCGCAGTCCGGTCCGTGGCCGCGCGCGCGTCGCGCACATCGGCGGCACGCGTGGCCGGCGCATGCCGTCCGGCCTTCGTCAGGCGCGCGCCATCGACGCTATAGACGATCTTGTTGTCGTCACCGATGTCGAGTCCGGCGGCCGCGATGCGGTTGCGCCGGTCGGCCATTTTATGAATCGCCGCCATGGTGGCGTTGATATTCCCCCGCGTGAGCAGATACCGCGGCATCTCGAAGCTCGCCCCCGCCCGCAGCGGCACCGCAAGCGCCGAGCCCCTGATATTCATGGCGTACTTGTAACCGGCGCGCTGTAGGTGGTCGTACACCTCTTTGATATACAGGCCGAACGGATAGATGAAAACCGTCACCGGCCGGTTCACCTTCTGCTCGATGACCTCCTTGGATTTGTTGATTTCGAAGAGGAAGTCCTTGCGCTTGTTCTCGTAGAACTTCTTGTTCATCTTCATGTGATAATACCCGTGCGAGGCGATATCGCAGCCCTCGTAGGCGAGCTCGCGGATCTGGTGCCACTTCATCGCATAGTCCTTGCGCTCGATCACGCAGGGATAGATGCCCAACAGCGGCTTGATCCCGTTGGGCTTGAGCACCTCCTTGTACGCGCGGTACACGCTCTCATTGCCGTCGTCGATGGAGACCAGGATGTTCTTGTCGCCCCGAACCTTACCCTTCTCGATGTCCGTAAAGGACACGAACGTGAACCCCTTGCTCTTGAAGTAGTTTACCTGGTGACGGAGCTCGTCGATGCTGAAATCGTACATCGACTTTTTCCCGTTGATGAATGTGTGATAGCACAACACGTACACCGAGCCGGCGGCGTGGGCGGCCGATGTAATCAGGAACACGGCGCAGGCCGCGAGTAGGCATTTTACGGTATTCACGTTTCCATCCTCATTGTTGAATTATGATAGCGTCGCACGGTCCCCAAAACACATCAAACAAAAAACACGCACCGTGGTTATTTTCGGCCAATCCGGCCCACGGGAAGAATCATTTTCGGGCGGCCGCCACTCTCGCTAGCGGAAGTACCCCACCGCGTTCCGGAAAATCGCCATCCCCTCCCCCTCCTCCGGGAGCGTGACGCCGTCGCGTCGCGCGTGTTCGCGGCGCAGCGTCCAGTCGTCGCGGTGTGTGGGCAGGATGTTTCGCTCCGGATGGGGCATCATCCCCATGAGGCGGCCGGACGGGTCGCAGACCGCCGCGATATCATGGAGCGCGCCGTTCGGATTGTGCGGGAAAACGCCGTTCGCCGGGGAACCGTCGGGGAGCACGTAGCGCATGCACGCCAGATACCGCGTCTCGATGGCCGCGAGGATCTCCTCGGGCGCATAGAAGTTCCCCTCGCCGTGGGCGATGGGGATGTGCAGCCGCTCGATTCCCCGGATGAACACCGACGGGCACGCCCGCTCCACCGCGAGGTCCACCCACCGGCACTCGTAACGCGACGATTCATTGTGCTCGAGCGACACCTCCGCGTCCCCGCGAAAACCGCCCAGCGCGGGGACCAATCCGAGGTTCGCCATCACCTGAAAGCCGTTGCAGATCCCCAGCACCAGCGTGTCGCGGCCCACGAATGCGAGAAACTCGTCGAGCAGATTGTTCTTGATGCGGTTGGCGAGCGCCTTGCCGCTGCCGGTGTCGTCGCCGTAGGAGAAGCCCCCGGGGAAGGAAAAGATCTGGTAGCCGTCCAGCATCGACGGCGTTTCGATGATATCGTTGATGTGCACAATGTCCGCGCGCGCGCCGGCCCGCTCGAAGGCGTACCTCGTTTCGTTGTCGCAATTGATGCCGTAGCCGGTGAGGACCAGCGTCCGGGGTTGCGCCGTTGATGTGGTTTGTGCTTTCATGTTCGTTTTATTGCTCTAATCCGAGTCTGTGCTACTCACCCTCGGCTCTGCCGCGTCCCTCTCTACTCATAGAGAGGGACTTCTCACTACTAGACTCGCGCCTGACCACCCCCTCTCTATTTAGAGAGAGGGGGCCGGGGGTGAGTGGAAAAATCGCCTCATATCAATATATTCCTTCTCACCCTGGACCGCTCGTCGTGAGCGCATCAATTCATTTCAGCTCAGCCTCGCGAGAAGCTTCTTTCCCCCCTCTCCTGCGGGAGAGGGGACGGGGGCGAGGTGCCCTAAAAATCCTTAAAAACCCCGCGATATCGTCCCAGCAACGCATCGACGCTCGCCGTTATGATGTTGCCGCCATTCGTCCCTTTTACGCGGACACTGTCGTCGTTTGTCACTGCGCCGATGCGCCCGAGCGCCACGCCGCGCATCGCCGTCTCGAAGGCGTCCGCGTTGTTCGGATCGACGCTCACGAGGACGCGCCCCTGCGATTCAGAATAGAGTATCGTATCGTTTCGGGAAACGCCCTTCGTGGGGACCGCGGATAAGTCGATACCGCAACCGAGCATGCCGGCCATGGCGGATTTCGCGAGCGCCACGCCCAATCCCCCGCGCTCCACGCTGATGCTGGACGCGACGAGGCCGCGCCGCATCGCCGCCGAGAGCGCGCGATAGGCCGCCGCGTTCTTCGCGGCGTCCACCGACGGGGCGGTGTCGCCGATGTATCGCGCGCCCGAGGTCCGCTCGCCCATGTACGCGAGGTACTCGCTCCCGCCGGTTTCGTCGAGCGTTTCGCCGATGAGATAGATGAGGTCGCCCGGAAACTTGAAGTCGATCGTCTGGCAAAAACCGACATCCTCCACCACGCCGATGGAGGAGACGAGCAGCGTGGGCGGCGCCGAGATCATCACCTCGTTGAAGTGCTCGTCGTAACCGCGGAAATCGTTGAACATGCTGTCCTTGCCGGAGACGAACGGCGTCCCGTAGGCCACCGCGTAATCGTAGCAGGCGCGCGCCGCGAGCTTGAGTTCGCCGAGCCGCTCGGGATTGGTCGAATCGCACCAGCAGAAATTGTCGAGCAGCGCCAGGACATCGAGCGAGCCGCCGACCGCAACCGCGTTTCGTACGGCGGTGTCGATGGCGCAGGCGGCCATTCGATACGGGTCGATGTCGCCGTATGACGGATAGAGCCCCTGCGAGAGGACCACGCCGCGCGGCGAATCATACCGCGGCCGTATGACCGTGGCGTTCGCGTTCACTCGCCCCCTGCCCTGCAGGGGCTTGATGCACGAATTCGCCTGCACCTCGTGGTCGTACTGGTGCGAGATGAACGCGAAGCTCGCGGTGTTGAGGCGCGCGACCATGTCCGTAAACACGGCGGACGGCTCGGCCGGATCGGGAAAGTCGGGATACGGGTTCTTCTTCGGGGTGTACGTCGTCGTGAGCGTCTTTCGCGGCAGCCCGTCGTGCAAAAAGGACATGTCGAGATCGAAAATTGTCTTTCCCCGGTAGCGGACGATGCCGCGCTCGCGCGCGGTGAAGGCGCCGATCGCCGTCGCCTCCACGCCGCGCCGGCGCATGAGATCGAGAAACGCGTCGAGCTTGTCCGGCGGTATCGCCAGGGTCATGCGCTCCTGCGACTCGCTCACCCAGATCTGCCAGGGGGCGAGGCCGTGGTACTTGAGCGGCACGAGCTCGAGGTCCACCTCGAAGCCGCCGCACTCGCGCGCCATCTCCGCCACCGAGCAGGAGAGCCCCCCCGCGCCGTTGTCGGTGATGGAGCGGTACAGCCCCATCCCGCGCGCCTCGGCGACGATGGCGTCGGAGAGTTTTTTCTGGGTGATGGGGTCGCCGATCTGGACCGCGGTCGCGGGGCTGCCCGACGAGAGCGCCTCCGAGGAGAAGGTCGCGCCGTGGATGCCGTCGCGGCCCACGCGCCCGCCGACCATCACGATGCGGTCGCCGGGCATCGCGCGCTTTTCCACCGACGGCGCGCCGTTGACCTCGCGCGGGATGAGCCCGACCGTCCCCACGAAGACGAGCGGCTTGCCGCTGTAGCGGTCGTCGAAATACACGAATCCCTGCGGCGTGGGGATGCCCGAGCAGTTGCCGCCAACGTTCACGCCGTGGATCACCCCTTCCATGATTCGCCGCGGCGAGAGCAGGCGCGATTCGCGGTCCGTGGTTCGATAGAGGGGCGCCTCCCGGAACGGATCGGCGAAACAGAAGCCGTAGCGGTTGGCGATGGGGCGCGCGCCCATCCCGAAGCCCAGCGCGTCGCGGTTCACGCCCACGATGCCGGTGATGGAGCCGCCGAAGGGGTCCAGGGCGCTCGGGCTGTTGTGCGTCTCGACCTTGTCGGCCACGATCCACTCGTCGTCGAAGATGATCCCGCCGGCATTGTCCGAGAAGACCGAGAGGCAAAAATCGTCCTTCCCCTTCTCTCGGCGGACGCGCTCGGTGGCCGCGCGGATGCAGGCCTTGAATATCCCCTCGTCGATCTCGTCGATCTTCGCGGCGAAGATGGTATGCTTGCAGTGCTCGCTCCAGGTTTGCGCGATCGATTCGAGCTCCACGTCGGTGGGGTCTCGCTTCTCGATGTTCTGGAAATAGTTCTTGATGACGCCCAGCGACAGCATGTCCAGCGCGAGCGGTCCGCGCCGCATGCCGTCAGGATCGGCGATGCCCTCCCTGCCCAGCCGCAGGAGCTCGTCGTCGGAGACCGCCAAGCTCACCACGTCGGCCTCGGGCCGCTCGTGAAGCGTGACCACCGGGATGGCCATGCCCATGCCGCCCGCGGCGCGGTACTCGTCCGCGGAGAGGATCTTCACGCGCTGGATGAGCGGGTTCGCGAGCTCGGCGCCGATCCGCTCCGCGGCGTCGCGATCGAGCGCGCCGGCGAAGAAATACGTGGTCGTGGTGAAGACCGAGGTCTCGGGATCGAGCGGCATCTTCGCGAGGTCCTCGATCGCCTCGCGCGCGGTGGTCGCCACGTTGTCGGTCACGCCGGGCAGGAAGCCGATCTCGACGGCTTGGTCGAACCGCTCCGGGAGGTACGGTTGATTGACGGCGTGTCCCTGCGTAACGCGCTGCGCGAGCATGTCCGCTGCCGCGCGCGCCTGCTCGTCGGTGATGGCGGCGTTCACGAGATAGTTGTCGGTGATGACGACCGCATCGACGCGGAACCCGAGCCGCCGGAGCTTGGCCGCGAGCACCCGCGCGCGCGCGTCGTGGACGCGGTAGAACACCTCGATGCGGTATCGGGCTTGGGGGATGGCGTGCGCGGGCATGGGAATCGGTGCTTCCTCTGGACAAGATACGGTCGACGGTGATAGTCGCCGCCAGACGCGCGAACTTGGCAAGAAGATTTTATCACTTTCCGAACGGGAAAATTCAACTTGACATTCCCGCTCGAACGAACGATACCCCCGCCATTCCACAGCGACGGAGAGCCCGACATGATGAACATATTCGACGATTCCCTCGCGGAACACCAGGCGCTTTTCGCGACGCTCGGCGCGATGCGCGGCGAGATCGAACGGTTCGCCGCCGCGGCGATCGAGGCGCTGCGAGCGGGGAAGAAGATCCTCATCATGGGCAACGGGGGCAGCGCGGCCGACAGCCAGCACTTCGCCGCCGAGCTCGTGAGCCGCTTCAAGAAGGAGCGCACGGGTCTGCCCGCGATCGCGCTCACCACCGACACCTCCATCATCACGGCCATCGGGAACGATTACCACTACAACCGCGTGTTCGCGCGGCAGGTGGAGGCGCTCGGATCGCCCGGCGACCTCGTGCTCGGGATCTCCACCTCGGGCAACAGCGCCAACATCGTCGAAGCGATGCACAGCGCGCGCGCAGCGGGCTGCCGCACCGTGGGCCTCCTGGGACGCGACGGGGGCGCCATCGCCCCGCTGGTGGACCTTCCCGTCATCGTGCGGCACCAGAACACGCCGCGGGTGCAGGAGGGGCACCTGCTCATCATCCACGTGGTCTGCGAAATAATAGAGGAAACGCTCTTTCAATGATCAACCTGAACTTCTCCGCCGCGCGCGTCCTGGTGATCGGCGACGCGATCCTCGACCGCTACTACTTCGGGCGCGTGAGCCGCATCTCGCCCGAGGCGCCGGTGCCCATCGTGAAGGTGGCCCGCCAGACGAACACGCTGGGCGGCGCCTGCAACGTGGTGCACAATATCGCGCATCTCGGCGCCGCCTCGCGCCTGGTCGGCGTCGCCGGGCGTGACGCCGACCGGACCGTCGTCGAAGCGCTCCTCGGGGACATCGGCGTGGAGCACACGCTCTTCGACACGGGCACGCCGACGACGACGAAGGTGCGGGTGATCGGCGAGCACCAGCAGGTGGTGCGGCTCGACTTCGAGGAGGTGGCGCCCATCGGAACGCCGCTGGCCGACGAGATCATCGCGCTGGTGAACGCGGAGCTTCCGGGCGTCGGCGCCATCGTCATCTCCGATTACGGCAAGGGCGTGTGCACGCCGGAGCTCTGCCAGCGCATCATCGGCGCGGCGCGGGAGCGGGGGCGCTTCGTGGTCGTGGACCCGAAGGGGCGCGACTGGAGCAAGTACGCGGGGGCGTCCATCATCACCCCCAACGTGAACGAGCTGTCCGATGTGGCCGGAACGACCATCCCGAACGAGGACGGCCCGATTGCGAACTGCGGCCGCGAAATCCTGGAGCGCTACGATCTCGCCTCGCTTCTGGTCACGCGCTCCGACCGCGGCATGAGCCTGGTCACCCGCGAGGGCGTCACGCACATCCCCACCGAGGCGCTGGAGGTGTTCGACGTCTCCGGCGCGGGCGACACGGTGGTCGCGACGCTCGCGGTGTCGGTCGCCTCCGGCCTGGACCTCGCGAAGGCGGTCACGATCGCCAATCGCGCCGCGGGCGTGGTGGTGGGCAAGTTCGGTACGGCGCCCATCGAGTTCGAGGAGCTGGTCCATTTCGTGAGCGGACGTATCGAGTCCAAGGTGGTCGCACACGCGATGCTGCCGTCCATCATCAGCCGGCTGCACTTCAAGGGGAAGCGCGTAGTGATGGCCTTCGGCCCCTTCTCGGCGATGGACCTCGCGACGATCACCACGCTCAAGAAGGCGCGGGCGATCGGCGATGTCCTCATCGTGGGCATCGAGGAGTCGGCGGCGCCGGACGATGCGGCCGCCCGCGCCGAGCTCGTCGCGAGCATCGAGCACGTTGACTTCGTGACCATCGCGCGCGCCGAGCGGATCGGCGAGATGCTTGGCCGCGAGCCCGTCGACGCCATCGCGGTATCGGCGCACTCGCCCCTCCTCGACGAGGCCCCGGCCTCCATCCCGCGCATGACCGTCTAAGCGGTCCGATATGTATTGACAAAATATCGACATCGCGCTGAATGGCGTCATAAAACCACGAGAGAAAAGAAAACGACCGCATATGAAATTCAGCGAACTCAATCTCCACGAAAACATCATGAAGGGAATAGCCGACGCCGGCTTCGAAGAGTGCATGCCCGTGCAGGCGGCGACTTTCACGCACACCCTGAACGGCACGGACGTGCTGGTCCAGTCGCAAACGGGCACCGGCAAGACCGTCGCCTTCCTCATCTCCATCTACCAGCTCATGCTCACCGACGACCGCTACAAGGACGGCAAGGCGCTCATCATCGTCCCCACGCGTGAGCTCGCCGTCCAGATCGAGGACGAGGCGAAACTCATCGGGGCGCACCTCCCCCTTCGCATCGGGAGCTTCTACGGCGGCGTGGGATACAATCAACAGGACCGCCTGCTCGAGAAGGGCGTGGACATCATGATCGGCACGCCGGGCCGCCTGTTGGACTACAGTAACTCGAACAAGATCGATTTCGAGGAGGTGAAGATCCTCGTCATCGACGAGGCCGACCGCCTCTTCGACATGGGCTTCTATCCGGACCTCCGGCGGATGCTGCGGCAGATGGTCCCCGCGCGCAAGCGTATGACCATGCTCTACAGCGCCACGCTGGGCAACGACGTGAAGCGCCTCTCGAGCGATTACATGAACGAGCCCGAGGAGATCACCATCGCGCCCGAGAAGGTGACCGTGGAGCTCGTGACGCAGCGGCTGTACCACGTGGGCCGCTCCGAGAAGTTCCGCCTCCTCCTGGGCATACTCAAGAAGGAGAACCCGAACAACGCCCTCATCTTCACCAACACCAAGCGCGCGGCGGTGGAGATCGCCAAGCGCCTGGAGTACAATGGCTATCCCTGCGAGTTCATCATGGGGGACCTGCCGCAGAGCAAGCGGCTCAAGATCATCGACGACATCAAGGACGGGAAGATCCGCTTTCTGGTTGCGACCAACGTCGCCGCGCGGGGCCTCCATATCGACGATTTGGACCTGGTGGTGAACTACGACCTCCCGCAGGACGAGGAGGACTACGTGCACCGCATCGGCCGCACGGCGCGCGCCGGGAAGAGCGGCATGGCCATCTCGCTCGCCTGCCCCGAGTTCGTCTACAGTCTCGAGGCCATCGAGGACTACACCAAGATGAAAATCCCGGTCGAATGGCCGGATGAGAGCCTCTTCGCCGAGGACAAGAGCAAGGGCGTCCGCATGGCGCCGCTCCGCGACAAGCGCGACCGGGACCGCGGACGCGGCGACCGGCCGCGGGGGGACCGCAAGCGGCGTCGGGACGAGAAGCCCGCCGCGCGTCGCGAGCACGCCCGTCCGGCCGAACGCGCGCCGCATAAGAAACGCGAGACCGCGGAAGAGCCCGGACGCGAACCGCGCGCGCACCACGAGAAACGCGACCGGCACGCCGCGCGCGCCGAGGGCGACACGACGCAGCGCGACGCGAAGGCCAAGCGCCCGCGGCGCAAGCGTGGCGGTAAAAAGAAATCGACGGACGAGCGCCTGGAGCAATACCGCGAGAAATACGGCGAAGACTTCACGGTGAAGAACGAAACGCATCGCGCCTCCCGCAAAGACGGAACGGACAAGAAGCGAGCGCAACCGGAAAAGTCGAAAAAGGGCATCCTCGATCGGATCAAGGGAATTTTCGGCAAAAAGAAGAAATAGCACCGTCCACGGAGGTCTCCCATGACGCAGGCATCGATGACCGCGCTCCAGGGATTGCGCGATCTCACCATGATCAAGTGGTACGTGATCCCGCTTCTCGCGATCACCTTCTATATCTACGCCACGGAGATGAGGCAGGCCCGGCGGACCGGCGACTGGAACGCCGTCTTCGCCGGACTCACCGTCTTCGGGATGGACTTCATCAACGAGACATGGAACGGCTGGGTGCTGGCCATCGGCGGCCGTTCGGCCTTCTGGACCGCACCCGGCGACACGGCGCTGCGCACCATGGTGGGCTGGAACATCGAGATCATGTTCATGTTCCTCATCGCCGGCATCATCTTCCACCACACCCTCTCGGAGGACTTTCGGCACAAGAAAATCCTGGGCGTCCCGGAAGACTGGTTCTGGGCGATCGCCTTTTCGGCCTTCTGCGTCTTCGTCGAGGTGCTGCTCAACATCGGCGGCCACCTGGTGTGGGAATACCCCTTCTGGCACGCGTCATTCGGCGGGGTATGGCTGATATTTCTCATCGGCTACTTCCACTTCTTCGCCGCGGCGATCCTCGTGATCCGCATGAAAAAGAAGCGATACAAGCTCTGGACGCTGGCCGCCATCTACGCGATCGCGATCCTGATGAACGTCATCGGGATGGGCGTCATGGGCTGGAAGTACTGACCGCCCCTAATCCTCGTACTCCAATTCCTTCCGCAGCTGGCGCACACGCGCCCTGACGACGTCCGGTTGCGGGAAATTCGTGGTATTGCTCTTCGCGCTGGCGTCGAGCTTCATGTATTCCTGGACGCCGATACGCTGCACGTCGGGATCGTCGTGGTTCAGGGCGGCCAGAATGATGTCGACCTTGTCCGGAACATGGTGCAGCAACGCAATGCGCATCGCCGCCTGGGCCGGAATCGCCGATTTTTTATATCCGAAAGACTCCTTCCTGTCGTGCGTGCCGCTGGAGAAGTTCCTGGAGAGGAATGAACCGATCGTCTTCGCCATGAGACGGTACGCTTCGTTGTAAAGCTCCCGGGCGCGCTTGTAGTTCTGCAGCGATTTGCTGGTGCTGTCCTTCGGAAGCGGCTCAAGCGACTTGATCTCGTCCATCTTGACGAACAACCGCTCCACGTTTTCCGTTTCGGACTCCTTCAGGATATCCTCGAACTCCGTGATGTAATCGCGCGCCTGCTGCGCGAAGGTCCCCAGCAGGGTGTTCATCGAAGTGTTGCAATCTTCGGCCATGTTGTCCCCCGATCCATGATGCTGATGATTGAATTCTGCCAGACGATGATCATTATATGCATGGATTTTTGTGCATGCAAGGCAATTTTCGCCGCGGCGGGAAAAAGATTGCCGCTGCCGTTCTTCACTGGCGCCGCGGAATCGCAATAAAATGATTGCATTCGGTGCGCCATCATGCGACACACACCCTATCATCCCGGAACAGATTTCGCGAGGTGGCGCCATGAAAAGGAAAAAAATCATCCCGGCCGCATTGGCAATAGGCATAACAGCATGCGTCGCCCTATCCTGTTCGGGTGATCGCACGACGGGCCCCGCACACTTGTTCGCCGCCGAGACGAAGGGCGACCGTTTCTGGGAGAATCCATCCGGCGAGGTCCCCGGGAAGATGTACCTGCGCTGCGCCGCGGTGCCGTTCAAAAGCAAGCAGGCCCTTTTGGCGACGCCCGTCCACAAGCGCTACAAATGCACCGAGTACGCGTTCAACGGCGCGGAGCGCTCCCATCTAAACAATACCGGCTTTTACCTGAAGCGGGTGAACCCCACGCGGCTCGCCTACATCACGTACGACGACATGGTGGACCTCTACATGCACCACGCCGGCGCCGAGAAGCCGCGCGCGGTGGTGGAGCTCACCGAGGAGGATTCGGCCCCGAGCTACGCGATGGCGCCGGTGTTCATCACGGCCGACTATCTCCTACACGCATACCACCTGATTTTCATGCGCATGGTGGAGGACATCGAGACGAACAAGTTTTATCCCATCATCCGCGCGCTCACCGAATCGCTGCTTGCCGAATCTCTCACGCACTACGCGCGCGCGAAGGAGGGGCGCCTCCGCGACGTGTATCGGCGCATCGCCGCGTATTTCGCAGTCCCCGCCGCCATCATGAAGATACCCGTTTCGGACCGCAGCATCCAGGGCTTCATCGCCGCCGAGCTGGCGGGCATCCAGCGGGCCGCGGGCGTTTCGCGGTCCGCCATCTCCGGCGAGGAGGAAGACTTCACGCAATACACGCCTCGGGGCCACTATAATAAAAGCGAGACCCTTCGCACCTATTTCAAGGTGATGATGTGGTACGGCCGCATCTATTTTCCGGCCACGCGCCCGCTCGAGGGGATGATCATATCGACCCTGCTTTCGAAAAAAGCGAACCGCGAGAAATGGGAGGCGATCTATACGCCCACCTCGTTTCTCGTGGGCGAGAGCGACGATCTCACCTTTCTCGACTACGCGTCCGCCATCACCACGGTCTTCGGCGCCTCGTTCAATCCGAACGCATACCCCGACGCCGGGAAGCTCAAGGAAATGGCGAAAGTGCTCAAGGGGATGCGCAATCCGCGCATCATCTCGATTGGCGTTCGCGATTCGGCGAAGGTTCCGACCCACAAGGAGGCGCAGGATAAGACGAAGGGGTTCCGCTTCATGGGACAGCGCTTCATCCCCGACTCCTATGTTTTCACCATGCTCACCTCGCCGCGCGTGGGGAGCGACGCGCACCCGAGAAACATGCCGAAAGGCCTCGACGTGATGGCCGTCCTCGGATCGAAGGATGCTGAAGCGATGCTCGCGACGGACAAAAAGAACGTGCCCCGCTACAAGGAAACCTTTGGAAAGCTCAAGGACGAATTCGGCGCGCTCAATAATGCGGCCTGGCGTCAGAACGTGTACTGGCGCTGGCTGGATTCGTTCCGATCGCTCATCCAGGAGCACCCGGCGCCGGCCTCGCTCCCGGCATTCGCGCGCACGCCGGAATGGCGCCTTCGGCTCCTGCTCGCGGCGCATGGCTCCTGGGCCGAGCTGCGTCACGACACGATACTCTACGCCAAGCAATCCTACGCCGAGATGGGCGGCCCCGAGCCGGTGACGATATACTATGCCGGTCAGCCGGCCGTTCCGCGCGGCTATGTCGAGCCGAACCCCGTCTTCTTCGGCAAGGTGCGCGCACTCGCCGGGGAGACAGCGCGGCTCATCGGGACGGCCGGAGTGCTCACCGACGAATACAAGCAAAAGCTCGCCATCCTCGAGCGGTTTTCCGGCGCCTGCGAGGCGCTCGCGCGCAAACAGGAAAAGGGCGCGGCCATGGGCGATGACGACTTCCTCTGGATCGCCAACGCATCGCGGGAGCTGCAATCCATCGTGCTTCCGAACCAGGCCGACCACATCGAACAGCAGTACAAGAAGATGGCCCTCATCGCCGACGTTCACACCGACGCAGCGGGCGGCCAGGTGCTCGAGGTGGGCGTTGGCCTTCCCCGGGAGATGTTCGTCTTCGTGAAGGACGCCAACGGCGCGCGTCCCTGCATCGGATACACCTTTTCGTATTACGAGTTCGCCCACCCCATGAACGACCGGATGACGGACGAGGCCTGGCGCGCGAAGGCGTATGATCCCGCCGCGAAAAAATACCTCGCCGATCGGGAGCCGGCATGGGTCAAAAAAATCCCGTCGGTCGACTGATCCCGGCGCTGGCGCTCTTCGCGCTCGCCTGCGCCGGCCCGGCGGGACATGCCGTCCAGTATTCGGTCGCCAGCGACGATGCCCGCGAATTCGACGCCGCCATCGCGCGTCCGATCGCCTATCGGCCGCCCCGGGGTCGGATCATCGGCGGGATCGTGAGCCATCACCTCCTGGCGGGAAGGCATATCGCCGGATTTTTCTCGGCCCTGCGCGCGTCGATCCCGGCCTCCGGCCCGGCGCCGGCGTTCATCATCATCGGGCCCAATCATCGTTCGCGGGGCGGCCATCTCGTCTCGCTGAGCCGGCGGCCGTGGAATACGCCGTACGGCGTTCTTGCGCCACACCCATCGCTCGCGACGGCGATCGCGAACGCGACTGGCGCGGGAATCGACGAGGACGCCTTTTACAACGAGCACGCCATCGGCGCGCTCGCGCCGTTCGTCCGGCACTATTTCCCTGACGCGTCGATGGAGCCGGTGCTCATCAACTACCGCCTTGCCTGGGAGGACGCCCGGGCGCTGGGTGCGCGCATCGCCGCGGTCGCACGCGAAAACGCCATCGTCATCCTGAGCGCCGATTTCACCCACGACAAGAGCGATCGGCATGCGCGAGAAAACGACATGCGCTTCAGGGAGCTGCTTCGCCGCTTCCCCGCGGCAGGCCCGGAGGACATCGCGCGAATTGAGCTGGACTGCCGCAAGGGCCTCTATACGATGGCCGCGTTTCTTACAGCGCGGGGACGGTCGACACCGCACCTGCTGGGGTCCGCCACCTCGCGCGACATCGCGGGACCGCGCGTCCCGATGACCAGCTACAGCTTCGTCCTGTTCGGAGAGTGATGTAACGACATGCCCCGACTGACCGATACCGAATTCAACCGTCTCCTGACCGGCGTCCAGAAGCCCGCGCGCTATGCCGGCGGGGAGCTCAACGCGATCGTTCGTGAGCGCGCCGCCGTGCGCATGGCGATCTGCTACCCGGACCTCTACGAGATCGGGATGTCGAACAATGGCATCCAGATCCTGTATCACGCCGCCAACCGGATGGAGGACGTCGCCTGCGAGCGCGTCTTCACGGTGGAGGCCGATCTCGAGGCGCGCCTGCGCGCCCTCGACCTGCCGCTGTTCACGCTCGAGACGCGCACGCCGCTTTCCGAACTCGACCTCCTCGGCTTCAGCGTCGCGCACGAGCTCCTGGCGACGACCGTCCTGCAGGTCCTCGACCTGGGCGGCGTTCCGCTGCTTCGAAGCGAGCGCGGCGGGCGCGACCCCATCGTGATCGCGGGCGGCGCAGGGTGCTCCAACCCGCTCCCCCTGTCCGACTTCATCGACGCCTTTTTCATCGGCGACGGCGAGGAGGGGATCATCGATATCCTTTCAGTGCTGAAGGCGATGCGCGCGGAGGGGCGGTCCCGCGCCGACATCATCGCGGGGCTTTCTTCCATCGAGGGCGTGTACGTCCCTTCCGTCCACGACGGCACGGGGCGCACCGTCCGCAAGCGGGTCTATCGCGCCGCGCACCCGCTGGTCCCCGAGCGGCCCGTGGTCCCCAGCATCCGCATCACGCAGGAGCGCGTCGCCCTCGAGGTCACGCGCGGCTGCGGCAACCTGTGCAAGTACTGCCATGCCGGCTACTATGAGCTGCCGTATCGCACCTACCCGCCCGATCGATTTCGGAACGACATCATCACCCTGCTTGACAACACCGGCTACGAGGAGCTTTCGCTTTCCTCGCTCTCGCTGGGGGACTACCGGCACCTCGCCGCGCTCCTGAACGACATCATGCCCGCGCTGACGGAGCGCGGTGTTTCGCTCTCCCTGCCGTCGCTCAGGGTGGACCGCGCCACGCTGGGCATCATCGAGCGCCTGAGCGACATCCGCCGCAGCACGCTCACCTTCGCCGTCGAGGCGGCCGCCGAGGACATGCGGCTGCGCGCGAACAAGCGGATATCCACCGACGAGCTCGTCGAGATCATCGACCACGTCTTTGCGCGCGGATGGCGCGCCGTGAAGCTGTATTTCATGCTGGGCATGCCGGGGTGCGAGGAGCACGACGAGGCGGCCGACATCGCCGCGCTCCTGAAGCGCCTCCTGCCGCCCGGCGGCAAGAAGCGCGAGATCAACGTGACGCTCTCGCCGTTTATCCCCAAGCCCCACACGCCCTTCCAGCGCGAACGACAGATGGGCATGGACTATTTCGATGACGCCGTCCGGCGCATAAAACAGTCGGTCCCGCGGCGCATCGCGATCAAGAACCACGACATCCGCGCCTCCACGCTCGAGGGCGCGCTCTCGCGGGGCGATGCGCGGCTGGGGCGCGCGATCCTCGCGGCCTACCGGGCGGGCTGCCGGCTCGACTCGTGGAAGGAGCACTTCCGCTTCGACCTGTGGCGGCAGGCCCTCGACGAGCACGCGCCGGGCTGGGAGGCCTATCTCGGGCCGCGCGACGAAACGCGCCCGCTTCCGTGGGAATTCATCGCGACCGGCTTCGAGCGCCTCACCGATCACATGACGCGGAAAATCGCGACCGTCGCGCACCCGCGCACGGATGCCGGGGACGTCCCCGCGCTGGACACGACGGCCATCGAGCAGGCCTTCGCGCGCTTTACGCGCCGGTACGCGACGGTGTCGCGCATGCGACTGCGGATCGAGAAGATCGGCGATGCGCGCCTGGTCCCGCACATCGATTTCATGGAGATCGTGAAGCGCGCACTCCGCATGGCGTCGGCACCGGTGTCCTTCACGCAGGGATTCAACAAGCGCGAGCGGATCTCGGCGGGCTTCCCGCTTCCCCTCGGCGTCCAGAGCGTGGCCGAGCTCATTGATGTGGACCTCTTCGAGCAGGCTGATCCCGCGGCGCTCGCCGCGGCCCTCAACCGCGCCCTGCCCCGCGGCATTTCCGTCGCGACTGCGCGCGCGATCCATGGCGCGGAATCCATCATGGCGATCACGTCCGCCGCACGGTTCATCGTCGGGATCGCCGATAGCGCCATCGGCGACCGGCTGACCGCCTCACTGGCCGCGGGCCGCTCGCTGGTAAAAAACGGGAAGAACGGCCCCCGCGAGGTCGCCGGTGCGGACGCCATCATCGGGTATGGCGCGATCGCGGGCGCTGACTGCGGCGGAGACGCCGATACGGCCACACGGCTCCTTCGGGGGAGCCCCGCCATCATCACCCTGACCCTGGCCGTTGGGACCGAGCTCTCGATCCGGATTGACGACCTGCTGCGCCAGCTCTCCGGCGCCGCTCCGGAGGACGCGCATCTCTTTACGATGGTGAAAACCGCCCAGCTTCGTGGCTCTGCGGGAACGTATTCCGAGATCACATGATGCGATATCAGTTCGAAAAAATGAAAAAAATAAAAGTATTGACATAAAATCAACGGGCGGATACGCTCCTCACCGTCGTTCGGCGTATATTCCGCATATAACGACAACACCCATTCTTCCATTGAGGTATGCCATGAAGAAATTCCTGATCTCGTTCGTGTCCGTATTCATGCTCATCAGCTTCCTGAACGCGCAGGACGCCGCCAAGAAGGAAGAGAAACCGAAAACGACCAAGGAATACATCAACGATCTCGGCAGCACCGACGAGAACGCCATCGTGAAGGCCTGCGACTATCTCGGCCAAAAGGAAGAAAAGGACGCCATTCCCAAATTGCTCCCGCTCCTGAAGGACAGCGGAAAATCGGCGCAGGTGCGCATGTGGTCCGCGATCGCCCTGGGCCTCATTGGCGACGAAAAAACCCTGGATCCGCTTGCGGAGAGCGTCCAGAAGGACTCCAGCGCCGACGTCCGCTACAGCGCCATCCTCGCGATGAGCCGCATCGGCGTGAAGGACAAGAAGTATCTCGAGCTGTTCAAGGACCGCATGAACGGCGACCCCGATCCCTTCATTCGGGACTATCTCACCAAACTGTACGAGAAGGCGGGCGGAAAGTAAGCCCCGCCGCTTAATTCGGCACCATCACACAAAGCATGTTTTAGTCGCTAAAACATGCTTTTTTTATTCCGGAGGTCCTGTGGGCATCGACGACATCAAATATCTGGTTTTCGACATCGAGTCGATCCCCGACGCGCGGCTGATCCGCATGGTGAAATATCCGCACCTCGATATTGACGAGAAGGCCGCCGTCTTGAAGTTCCAGGAGGAGGTGCTGGACAATTCCGGGGGCACCACCACGTTCATCCCGGCGACCTTCCAGTACCCGGTGTCCATTTGCATCCTCAAGTGCCGCGAGGATTTCACCATCGCCGACATCGTCTCGTTGGACGAGCCCGAGTTCCGCCCGGGCGAGATGACCCGCCTCTTCTGGCAGGGCGTCGAGAAGCAGTACGACAAGGCCTCGCTGGTGACCTTCAACGGGCGCGGCTTCGACATCCCCCTGATGGAGTTCATGGCCTTCCGCTACGGCATCACCGCGCAGCGGCACTTCCGCGACAAGTTCGCCGGTCGCTACCGCTTCGGCACCAAACACATCGACCTGCACGACTGGCTCTCGAATTACAACGCCGTGCGCGTGGCGGGAGGGTTGAACCTGCTCGCGAAGCTCCTGGGCAAGCCCGGCAAGATGGACGCCAAGGGCGACGAGGTGTACGACATGTACCTCGCCGGCAAGAAGAAGGAGATCAACGACTACTGCATCCACGACGTGCTGGACACCTACTTCGTCTTCCTACGCACGCGGGTGATGCAAAGCGAGCTCACCATCGAGCGCGAGCAGGACCTCGTCAAGATGGCGAAAAACTACATCGAGGAGAATCAGCAGCGGATCCCCGCCCTGCAGATCTACCTTAAGAACTGGGGCGACTGGGACCCGTGGCCGTAGGAAGGGCTACTCCTCCGGCAACACGCGCACCGCGCCCCGGTCGGCCGAGGCCGCGAGCATCGCGTACACCTTGAGCGACTGCGATACGGTCCGATCCCGTCCGGCCGGGGTGAAGGCGCGGTTCCCCTTGGCGCGTTCTTTCGCACGGCGGGCCTCCAGTTCCTCGCTCTCGATGCGGACATTGATGGACCGCGCGGGAATGTCGATCTCGATGACGTCGCCGTCCTCGACGAGCGCGATCTCGCCGCCGGCCGCCGCCTCCGGCGATATGTGGCCGATGGACAAGCCGGCCGTCCCCCCGGAGAAGCGCCCGTCGGTGATGAGCGCGCATTCCTTCCCGAGACCCATCGACTTGATATACGAGGTGGGATAGAGCATCTCCTGCATGCCGGGGCCGCCCTTCGGGCCCTCGTAGCGGATCACCACGACGTCACCCGCCGCAATGGTACCGCCCAGGATGCCGTCGCAGGCGGCCTCCTGCGAGAAGAAGACCTTCGCCCTCCCGGAGAATTTCCAGATCGACGGGTCCACGCCGGCGGTCTTTACGATGCAGCCCTTGGTGGCGATATTGCCGAACAGGACCGCGAGCCCCCCGTCGGCGCTGTAGGCATGGGCGATGTCGCGTATGCAGCCGTTCGTCCGGTCGCGATCGAGCTCGGGGTGCATCGTGTTTTGCGATCCCATCACCAGGTTCCGCCCCGCACCGGCCGGTGCGCTTGAGTACAGTTCGCGCGCTTCGTCGGCCGCCGTCGCGCGCATGACATCAAATGCGTTGAGCGCGTCGCCGACCGTCGGGACATCAACCCGCCGCGCCGCGCCGTCGATGAGTCCCGCGCGCTCGAGCTCGCCCATGATGGAGAGGATCCCGCCGGCGCGGTTCACGTCCTCGACGTGGAAGTGCGAGCTGGGCGCGACCTTGCACAGATTGGGCACCTTCCGCGAGAGCGCGTCGATGTCGCGCATGGTGAAATCGACGCCGGCCTCGTGCGCGACCGCCAGCAGGTGCAGCACGGTGTTGGTCGATCCGCCCATGGCGATGTCGAGCGCCATGGCGTTCATGAAGGCGGCCTTCGTGGCGATGGAGCGCGGCAGCACCGATTCGTCGCCGTTCCGGTAGTACGCGTCCGCCATCTCGACGATCCGGCGCGCGGCCTTCTCGAAGATCGCGATCCGTTTCGCGTGGGTGGCCACCACGGTGCCGTTGCCCGGAAGCGCGAGCCCCAGCGCCTCGCAGAGGCAGTTCATGGAATTCGCGGTGAACATCCCGGAACACGATCCGCAGGTGGGACAGGCCGCGCGCTCGATCGCGGCGACGTCGTCGTCGGACACGGCCGGGTCCGCGCCCATCACCATCGCGTCGATCAGGTCGTACTTTTTCCCGTTCCAGACGCCCGCCTCCATGGGACCGCCGGAGACGATAATGGCGGGGATGTTGATCCGCATCGCGGCCATGAGCATGCCCGGGATGATCTTGTCGCAGTTGGTGATGCACACCAGCGCGTCGGCGCAGTGCGCATTGCACATGTACTCGACGCTGTCGGCGATGAGGTCGCGCGACGGGAGCGAGTAGAGCATCCCGGCGTGGCCCATCGCGATCCCGTCGTCTATGGCGATGGTGTTGAACTCCGCGGCGAAACAGCCCTGCGACTCGATGACGGCCTTCACGCGCTGGCCGATCTCGTGCAGGTGCACGTGCCCCGGCACGAACTGCGTGAACGAGTTCGCGATGGCGATGATGGGCCTGCCGAACTGCCCCTCGTTCATTCCGTTCGCTCGCCAGAGCGCCCGCGCCCCGGCCATGCGCCGCCCCTGCGTGCTCATCGCGCTTCTCAGTTCCCGCTTCATGTCCGCACCTCGCGCTATTAATGTTGATGATGCCGCACCATCACGTCGCTACCGCACATAGCGAGAAACCGTGTTTGATGCAAGAACTTTATTGCGCGCCGCCGCCGCGGAAAACTGGTTGACAGCGCACGACCTGCCGCCGTCAGATATTCGCCATGCTCGACGCACTCCTGCTCATCGGCGGACTGGCGATCATCATCGCGGCCGCGAACCTCCTGGTCGAGGGCGCTTCGTCCATCGCGCACAAGCTGCGCGTCTCCGACCTGGCGATCGGACTCACCATCGTCGCCTTCGGGACCTCCGCGCCCGAGCTCGCGGTGAGCGTCACCGCGGCCGCGTCAGGAAACACGACGCTGGCGCTGGGAGGGGTGATCGGCAGCAACATCGCGAACATCCTGCTCATCCTCGGCTGCTCGGCGATCGTCTATCCCCTGGCGATCCAGGAGAGCACCCAGTGGAAGGAGGTGCCCTTCTCGCTCATGGCGGTCATCGCCGTGGCCATTTGCGCGAACGATCTCATCATCGACGGCGCGGGGCCCAACCGCATCTCGCGCATCGACGGGCTCATCCTCCTCCTCTTTTTCTCGATATTCCTCTATTACAGCTACCGCCTCGCGAAGCGCGGTGGCGCCGCCGAACCGGACGCGCACGTGCGCGAGCTGCCCGTCTGGCGTTCGATTGCGTACATCGTCATCGGACTGGGCGGGCTCTTCCTCGGCGGGCAGATGCTCGTGAAGGGCGCGGTCGGCGTCGCGATGCGCATCGGTATGTCCGAATCGATGGTTGGGCTCACCATCGTGGCCGTGGGGACCTCGCTGCCGGAACTGGCCACGTCGATCGTGGCCGCGATCAAAAAGAAACCGGACATCGCGGTGGGGAACGTGGTCGGATCGAACATCTTCAACATCTTTTTCGTGCTTGGAGCGACTGCGGTCATCACCCCCATTCCGCTCGCCGCCGCGAGCAATATCGACATCATGGTGGCGATGACGGCCACCGTCCTCCTGTTCATGACCGCCTTCACGTTTCGCGAACGGACGATCGACCGCACCGAGGGAATCGTCTTCGTCGCGCTCTACATCGGCTACATCGTCTACCTCGTTGTAACGCAGATCAACTAAGGCCGCCCGCGCGTGTGCGTTGGAGTCCGTGAAGCCGCCCGGCTATCTCGGCGTTTCGGTCGGGGAGCGCGGGAAGGATTCGCCTCACGCCGCGCATGCCGGCGACGAACACCCGACCGCGGGCACAAAGGGCTCGTCCAGCCCCACCGTGATGTCGCATTCACCGCAGCGCACGTTCGGCAGTCGCAGCGCGCCCATCACGACGTGCTCCATCATGCGCTTCCGATGACCTCCCGCAGCTTGGCATCGAGTTGAGTCATCGTGAACGGCTTCGGGAGAAACGCCGCATCGCCCTCGCGCACCAGCCGTTCCATCCGATCGTCCTCGGTGAAACCGGACGACAGCAACACCCTGGCGCACGGATCGATTCTTCGCAGCTCCTCGAACACATCGACGCCCGAGATCCCGGGCATGGACATGTCGAGAAAAACCGCGTCGATCCGGCCGAGATGGTCGCGATATTGCATGATCCCCTCCTCGCCGCCCGTCGCGGTCAGGATCGCATAGCCGCATGAGTCGAGCATCTTGACCGTAACGCCGCGCACGATGGGATCGTCGTCGATCACCAGCACCGTTCCCGCCGCGCCGGAGGTTCGTTGCTCGAGCGCGCTCGCCTCGCCGGTTGCTTGTTCCTCATCGTGACAGCGGGGCAGATACAGCGTGACCGCGGTCCCGACGCCCGGCTCCGACTCCACATCGACAATGCCCCGATGCTGTTTCATGATGGCGTCCACCATGACCAGCCCGAGCCCGGTGCCGCTCACGTCCTGTTTGGTCGAGAAGAACGGCTCGAAGGCCCGTTCGCGCGTCATCCGGTCCATGCCGACCCCGCTATCGGCGATCCTCACATACAGGTAGTCGGATCCCGCCTCCGCGCCGGGGTGCGCCTGGGCGAACGAATCATCGGCCGTCATCACGCCGCTTTCGATCGCAACGACGCCTCCCTGTTCCTCGCCGGCGTCCCGCATGATGGTCATGGCGTGCATCGCGTTCATGCAGACATTGAGGAGCACCTGCTCCATCTGGGCGGGGACGCCGATGAACCGCTCGTGCGGCGCGGCATCGCGGTGCTCGATCGTGACGGTCGGCGGAAAGCTGCTTTCGCAGAGCTTCACGACATTCCCGATAGACCGCGAAAGATCGGCGGGAACGAAAACGTTCTCCTGCTTCCGGGAGATGGTCATCAGCGCGCGGATGGTGTCCGCCGCGCGCCGCGAGGCATGGCGGATGGTGGAAATAGAGTCCTCGATGCGTTCGCGCTGGCGCAGGTCCTCGTCCTTCAGGTCGTGCTGCAGGATGCTCGCGCTCCCCATGATGCCGCTCAGGATATTGTTGAAGTCATGGGCGAGCCCGCCCGCCATGGTTCCGATCATGTCCATCTTCTGCAATCGGCGAAGTCGCTGCTCGCGGCGGACCACCTCCGTCGTATCGTCGATGCGGACGACTCCGCCGCGGATTCCGTTCATGATCAGCGGGAACACGGTCAGCGAACAGGTATGCATCGCCCCGTCCCATTCGACCTCGGCATGCTGCAGGTCGAACGTTTTGCCGTCGCGGAGGGTCGCCACGGCGCCGTCGAGATGACCGGCGAACGCGGGAAGCACCTCGACCAACGGTCTGCCGCGAACATCCCGTTCGGCACGCCCCGCGGCCGCCTCCGCCGCCCGGTTCATCGACAGGACCGAACCGTCAGACGAGATCCCCACGAGGATCGACGGCATCGAGTTGATGATATTGTCGAGATAGGCGCGGGTGGCCCGCAGCGCCTCCTCGGTTTTCACCCGTTCCGATATCTCAGCCTCCAGCCGTTCGTTCGCGGCGGCCAGATCGCCCGTGCGTGCGTCGAGGGCCCCGACGGCGTCGATCAGAAACCCATAGTATGTGCCCATCATGGCAACGACAATCACCATGAAGCAGGCGTACGCCGTCCCCGCCGTCACCCAGGACAGGGGACCCACGGCATAGCGCGCGATGTCGAACTCGAGGGGGATGAGGCCGGTGACGATGCCTGCTCCCATCGCCGCGATGATGAGCGTTCCGGCGCCGAGCGCGACATAGCCGCCCCACCGGCCATAGAGGATCACGGAGACAACGACGGTCGCCATGAGGAACGGGATCCCCATGCTGATGAGGCCGTAGGTGAACAACCCCAGGGCGCCGGCAGTCATGCCGATGGCGAGCAGGACGAACGCGCGGACATGGTACCCAATCCATCTCTTGAACGCGACGCTGCCCGCCAGAAGGACGAAGGCGACGCAATGCCCGATCATCACAGGCCGCCACCCGGTCTCGAAGGCGCGCAAAACGCTCGTCAGTGCGGCAGGGGCCCCGATGATGACGCTGACAAGCAAACCGATGTCGACCATCCGGTGGCGGAGTTCGTCGATCCGGCCCATCTCCCGGATTGTCGTGCTCATGGTTCGCACCGCCCCCCCGGCGTCCCGAGGCGCTCCCGGGCCCTGATCAGGCACGCGAGCTCATCATTCCAGGGAGTGGCGATCCCCAGCTCCTTCCCTATCCGGACGATGGCGCCGTTGATGCCGTCGATCTCGGTCGCGCGGCCGTCGTCGAGGTCCTGCAGCATCGAGCAGCGATTGGATGCCGTTATGCGACAGACATCGCGCACCGATGCGAGAAGCGCGTCGGGATCGGCCCCGATCCCCATGCCGTTCGCGACCGCGACGGCCTCGCGGACGACCTCCTCCTGAATGCGCGCCGCGTGCGGGTCCGCGGCGATCACGCCGTTGGGAACGCCCAGGAGCGCGCCGAGGGGATTGATCGCGGCGTTCACGATCGCCTTGTCCCACACCGCACGTTCCGGATCGTCCGTCACGGAGACCGCGAGGCCGGCCCGCGCCAGCAGCCGGCGAACGTCTTCCACGCGACGCGCATCGCGGCCGCCGATGACGACGGAACCGCCGCCGCGCAGGGACACCTCGCCGGGCGCGATCATGGTCGCGCCAAGCACGACGGACCCATAGACGATCGCGTCTTCGCCGACGTGCCGTGCGATTAGTTCCCGATTACCGATCCCGTTTTGCAACGAGACCATCGTGGCCGTCCCAATCGCGGGCGCGATGTCGTCCATCGCCGCTTCCGTGGAATGGCACTTCACGAAGATGAACACGGGATCGGCGTCGCGGATGATGGCGGGATCGGACCCGATCTCCGGCCGGATGGTTTCGCGACACTCGCCGTCATGCACGATCAGGCCGCCGGCGACGGCGGACACCACGCGCGCGTCACGCTCGAGCAGGATCACGCGCCGATCCGTACGGCCGATCAGGAAGGCGAACGCCGAGCCCATGGCGCCCGCACCGACGATCGCGATCGCAATTGACGAATCCATGCCGTGATTCTCCGGTCCGCGCGCATCGCTGTCAACCGAATATTGCCGCGCGGAAAAGGCGCTTGATTTTTTTACCGCCGATTTCCATGGTGCACAGATTCCGTTTCCGGCAGGCAGCCGGACGACCCTGTTCGATGGAGCGCACATCATGGGAATGACCATCACCGAAAAGATCCTCGCCGCGCATGCGGGCGTCGGCCGCGTCGAGCCGGGCGAGCTCATCGATGCGAAAATCGACCTCGCGCTGGGCAACGACATCACCGCGCCCATCGCCATCAGGGAGTTCCGCGCGCTCGGCGTGAAGGGCGTATTCGACCGCGAGAAGATCGCGCTGGTGGCCGACCACTTCACGCCCAACAAGGACATCATGTCCGCCGAGCAGGTGAAGATCCTGCGCGACTTCTCGCGCGAGCAGGGCATCGTGCACTTCTACGACACCGGACGCGTGGGCGTCGAGCACGCGCTCTTGCCCGAACTCGGGCTCGCGCGCCCGGGGATGCTCATCATCGGCGCCGACTCGCACACCTGCACCTACGGCGGGCTCGGGGCATTCTCCACCGGCGTGGGCTCCACCGACCTCGCGGCCGTCATGGCCACCGGGAGCCTCTGGTTCAAGGTGCCCGAGTCAATGAAATTCATCTTTCGCGGGAAGCTCGGACGTTACGTGACCGCAAAGGACCTCATCCTTTTCACCATCGGCGACATCGGGGTTGATGGAGCGCTGTACCGGGCGATGGAGTTCGCCGGCGACACCATCGACGCGCTCACGGTCGAGGGACGTCTCACCATGGCCAACATGGCCATCGAGGCCGGCGGCAAGAACGGCATCTTCGCCGCCGACGAAAAGGCGCTCGCTTATGTACAGAGCAGGACGTCCCTTCCCTTCACGGTCTTTGCGAGCGATCCCGATGCCGCGTATGTCGATGTTCGCGAATACGATGCGACGAAGATCGAACCCCTGGTGTCCGCGCCCCATCTGCCGGAGAACACGAAGCCCGCGCGGGAGAACGGCACGGCGATCGACCAGGTGGTCATCGGATCGTGCACCAACGGGCGCATCGAAGACCTGCGCCTCGCGGCGGAGGTGCTCAAGGGGAAAACGGCGCACCGGGACGTGCGACTCATCATCATCCCCGCCACCCAGGAGGTGTACCAGACGGCGATGAAGGAGGGCCTGTTCGACGTATTCCTCGCGGCGGAGGCGGCCATATCGGCGCCCACCTGCGGGCCGTGCCTGGGCGGGCACATGGGCATCCTCGCCGAGGGCGAGCGCTGCGTCGCTACCACCAACCGAAACTTCGTCGGCCGCATGGGACATCCCAGGAGCGAGGTCTATCTCGCCAGCCCCGCGGTCGCCGCGGCGTCGGCGGTGCTGGGCAGGATCGGCCACCCGGATGAACTGACGTAGGGTACGGGCAGGGCACCGCCCTGCCCCTCCTGTGCACTGGCGCTATCACCACGGAGGAACATCATGAAGGCCAAAGGAAAAACCTGGAAATTCGGGGATGACATCAACACCGACGAGATCATTCCGGCGCGTTACCTGAACACGTCCGACCCGAACGAGCTCGCACGGCACTGCATGGAGGACGCCGATCCCGACTTCATGAAGAAGGCCGCGCCGGGCGACATCATCGTGGCCGGGTCCAACTTCGGCTGCGGCTCCTCGCGGGAGCACGCGCCCATCGCCCTCAAAGCCGCGAAGATTTCCTGCGTGATCGCGCGGTCCTTCGCGCGCATCTTCTACCGCAACAGCATCAACATCGGCTTCCCCATCGTGGAATCGCCCGAGGCCGCGGACGACATCCGGCCCGGCGACGAGCTCGAGGTGGACTTCGACAATGGCGTTATCCGCAACGCCACCTCCGGCAAGGAATACGCGGCGAAGCCCTTCCCGCCGTTCATGAAGGAGATCATCGAAAAGGGCGGGCTGATGAACACGATCAAAAGCAAGCGCTAGTCGGCCAGTTTGATGTTCGTGCTGCTGGTGATGTTCCCGCCCTTGGCCACAACCGGTATGCGGTAGCGGCCCTCGCGCCGATACTTGCTGATGCCCCAGACCGCCGGATTGGGGACGTCCTTGAGAAAGGCGCGGCTGAAATCCAGCTCGATGCGGAGGTCGCCCGCGAGGCTTCGGGTGGCGTACCCGCCGAAGGTCACCACAATCTCCGGCGCCTGCAGGGTGAGGCTGTTGATGACGAAGCGATCGCCCTGAACGACGATGGTGCCGCTGATCCTCTCGAACTCGAGATCCCGCAGCTTGTACTGCAGTTCCTTCAGAATGGCGACCAGGCCGTTCTGGATCCCGGTATCGACAAACTTACCCTTGACGATCGAGAAGACGATGGTACCCCGGATCTCCGGCCGCGCCCCCGTCCGTTCGGGGAGCGTTATCTGCAACCCCGCGACTCCGCTCGCGATTCCGAACATGCGGTCCCGTGTCTTGTCGCTCAGGCGCGCCAGCTCCTGCAGCTTCGCGTTCTTGAACGCGACGGACACGTCGACCGTCCGTTCCGTTCTCCCGAAGCGGACGGTCCCGCGGCCGCTCACCTCTCCGCCGAACAGACGGCATGAGTAATGATGCACCGACAGCACGTCCTTCTCGAGGCCATACGACACGGCAAGCCCCGTGACCGCCAGGTTGTCCCAGAACACGGTCCCGATGGCGGACTTTCCGGTAACGACGAACGGGAGGCCCCCGGAAAACGACGGCCCGCGGGAGTCGCCCGACGGCATGTCGTTGATGCGAAACTCGGGCGCGGAGATATCGAGGAAAAGCCTGTTGAGATTTCCATCGGTGGACGCGACGGACACGCGCAGGGGTTGACCGCGAAACCGGACCGGCAGGTCGCGAACGGTAAAGACGTTGTTCTCGATGACGATCGCGCCGTTCACGCCGGTGATGGTTTGCTCCTCGGGATTGTATGCCGCGTCGCCGAGAACAAGCGAGCCGCTCAGGCGTCCGCGTTCGCGGGACAGGCGTCCGGTCACGCGCCCGGCGATACGCTCCGGGAGAAGCGGATAGACGCGGTTGATCTCGCGCGCGTCGGCGTCGATGTCGCCCAGCCGCAGGCGGTTGAGGTCGCCGCCGAAGGTGAAGGCCGCCTCCTCGAGCGCCACGCGCGACGAACCGGTCGTGCCGACGGCCTGCGTGATGGCGACGCGGCGACCCGCGATGTCCACGGCGCACCGCCCGCGGACGGCGATCCGCGCGCCGGTATCGGCCACAACGTCCGCATTCACCGCACCGCTCACCGTGCGCGAGCTCACCGAGAGACCCGTGATTGATCCGGAAACCGCGGCGAAGGGAAGCGGGCCGCGCCGGCGCCAGCGGTACACCCATCCCAGGGAGCAGTTGTCGAGCCGCACATCGCCCGTAAGCGTCGCGCCGCGCTCCTCCCGCCTGACGGCAAGATCGCCGGCGCACGACCCCCGCCCCTCCGGGAGCCGCACGCGCGCATCGCGTATCGTAATCGGCGCGCCGGGCTCGATGTCGATCACGCCGCCGATCCCGTAGGTGCCGGCGAGCGGGCGCAGCGGTCCCGGCGTCTCCGCAAGCGCAAAGCGGCAGCCCGACAGGATCACGCGCGACACGGATGCCGTCAGCGGGGATTTCGAACCGCCGCCGATATCGTCGATGAGGCGCTCGATATTCCAGCGTTCCCCGTCGGTCGAAAGCACCACAAAGGCGTTCTGCAGAAGGACCCACCAGACCTTGAACTCGAGCGAGAGCACCAGGGAGCGGATCGAAAAACGAAGGCGCGCCTCCTCCACGGAGGCGAGGACCGGGTCGCTGTCGCGCATCCCGTCGCGGATGGTCACGTTTCTGAGGATCACGCCATTGAGGCCGTACTCGACCGACTGGACCACCACCCGGCGCTTGATGGCGTCGCCGATCTGCGCGGCCAGGCGCGCGCCCAATCGCTCCTTGGGGTATCGGTATAAAAAGAAAGCCGCACCGGCGGCCGCACAAAGAACGAGGAGAGCGCTACACAGGAGAAGCGGCTTAAGGATTTTTCGAGGCTTCACGCTTCTTTTCCATGACCGTCTTTTTGCGATAGAACTGCACGGTCTTCTCGAGCTCGGCCAGGTCGGTGCAGATGATCTTCCCGGCCTCGAGCCGGAAGTGCTTGTTCTCGAGGAGCTGGACGATGAGCTGCTCGCCCTTGTCCGGCGGCAGCCCCACCATGTTCACGAGCTCCTTGGTCCCGATCTCGAAATTATGCGACTCCTTGCTCGCGATCCTGATCTTCTGCTTCTCGACCTGAATGAGCAGCGTGTCGTAGATGCGGCCGATGGGGTCCTTGATCATGATGTTCTCGAGCTGCCGGTAGGCCGTCCAGATCCGCTCGGAGAGGAGCTGGATGAGGCGCGTGGCCATCTGCGGCTGCGCCTGCACCATGCCCTCGAAGTTCGCCTTGTTGATCGCGAACAGCGTCACGTCGCCGAAGCTGATGGCCGAGGCGCTTCTGGGCTTATTGTCCAGGAGCGCCATCTCGCCGAAGATGTCGCCCGCCTTGAGCACGGCGAGCAGCACCTCGTCGTCGACGATCTTGGTTATCTTGACCTTGCCCGCCTGGATGATGTAGAGCTCCTGGCCGGGTTCGTTCTCGCAGAAGACCATCACGTTGTCGCGGTAGTTCCGGGTGAGGCTGCTGGCCTGGGGGTTTTCCGGAACGCGCAGCGGCGCGCGCAACGCCTTGAGCCGCTCCACGGCCTTGTTCTTATAATCGCCGTTGGGACAGTACTGCAGATAGCGCTGGAAGGCGTAGGCGGCGTGATTGAAGCTCTTGCGCGTGAAGTAAAACTCGCCGATGTTGTACAGGTGCGACGGCTCCTCCTCCACGATGTTCTTGAAGGTGAGCCGGGTGATCGCCTGGTCGAATTCGCGCAGCTGCTTGCTGAAGAAGCGGATGATCTTCATGGCCACGACGGGATTGCGCTGGATGAGGATGCCGAACTGGTCGCGCTCGACGGAGATGAGTGAGACGTCGGTGAGCGCCACCGCGGTCTCGATGCGCGAATGCCCGCTCATGCAGGAGATCACGGCGAAAAAGTCCCCCGGGCCCAGCACGCTGTACGGGTCCTCCGCCACGACCGGGTTCTCCTTCTGGAGCTTCACCTTCCCGGTGCGAATGATGTAAAAATTGTCCGAGTTCTTCTTCCCCTCCACCGTGATGAAGGATTTGGCAAGGTAGTTCTCGACTTTAAACTGGGCAGACGCCATTGCTCCTCGCTCGGTGAAACGGTTGCGCGCGACGATCGGAAGACGCGAACGACGCACCCGACGCGGCACCGTCTGCGCGCCGGGGAGGTTCTACAGTCAGAATCGTCATAAAAACGGCTAATTTCAAGAAGAATTTTAACCCTCAAGGGCCGATTTGTGCTTGTGCTGCGCCCCTTCGCGGGCGCATGTTTCCGCATGCGGCGGCGCGCCCGGCGCCGCCATCATCCCACACTGCCGGAATGGAGGCGGTACATGCCAGCATCGGGTTGGACAAAGACCCTCGTTTGCTTTTCTATGTTGATTGCGCTCGCGGCGCTCGCGAACTGCTCGCGCGCGCAATTCACCGAGGTCGAACCGAACGATACGCCGCGGCAGGCCACGCAGATAACGGTGAACGCGACCGTCCGCGGCGTCATCGGGACCGCGGGCGACACGGACTTTTTCGCCTTTGCGATAGCGCGCCCAACCGTCCTCGACATACGGCTCTCGGCCGCCGAAGGGATCGACCATGGCTTTACGATCGGGGCCATCGACCACGCGGGATTCACGCCGCTCAAGACGGTCGATGACGGCCGTCACGGGGCGCCGGAGCGCATGTGCAACTTCCACGCCGCTCCGGGCGGTTACGTCGTGATGGTGCGTCACCGGGATGCGATCGGCGCGGCCACCCGCGGGAGGCCGTACCATCTCGTCATCGATGGCCGCCCCGCGCGCCCCAACGAGGAGCGCGAGCCAAACGACGCGCCGTCCGCGGCGAATCCCATTGTCGCGGGACAGGAGATGCGCGGTTACTTTTCGCCGGGGCGCAATCCCGAGAACCGGCGCCCCACGGCCGAATTCAGGGAGGAGGACTGGTATTCCATAGATGTCCCTGCGGACGGTGCAAGCGAGGCTTCGCTCATCGACATCACCCTGATCGGGGCGCCGTCGATAAACGCCCTCGTATGCCTCCATAACCGAAGCGGTGCGGTCCTGGGTTGCGCCGATAAAAATGGCGTTGGGGGCGACGAATCGCTCATGGACGCCCCCCTGGAATCCGCGGGCAGGTATTATATCATGGTGGCCGCGCTGGACAATGCGGCGAACGGAAATATCCCCTATCTGCTCACGGTGCGCGTCCGACCGCGCTCGCGATAGGTTCATAGCGGGGGTGACGGGAGCATGGGAGATGGCGCCGATCAACGAACAACGGTCACGGTTTCGAGTCGAGTATCTCCCTGATTTTCCGAGCAAGCACGGACGGCGTATACGGTTTCGGCAGGAAATTGAACGCCTCGTGGACATCGCCCGCAAGCGAGGAGCTTCCGGAATAGCCTGATATGAGAAGCACCTTCGTCTCAGGGCGTTTTTCAAGCACCATGCGCGCCAGCTCGCGCCCATTGAGACCCGGCATGATGATATCCGTGAGCAGGAGATGGATCGGGTCGGCGTATCCCTCCAGGGCGATAAGCGCCTCGCCGGCCCCGGCGTAATGCAGCACGCGGTAGCCCTGCCGCATAAGCAGATTGAGCGTGAGATCCCGCACCACCGGCTCGTCCTCGACCAGCATGATGGTTTCGGTCCCGGTGGGAAGGTCCGTTTCGGCCTCCGGCGCGATCGGCCCAAGCTGCGGCTCGGCAAGACGCGGGAGAAAGATGCGAAAGGTGGTCCCCCGGCCCTTCGCGGAATCGACCTCAATCGATCCCCCGTTCTGCTTCACTGCCCCGTATACGGTCGAGAGACCGAGCCCGGTCCCCTTGCCGTGCGGCTTGGTGGTAAAGAAGGGCTCGAAGATATTGGCGAGTATCTCCGGGGACATCCCGATCCCGGTATCGGTCACCGACAGCACGATATGCCGGCCGGGGGTCGCCTCGGGATGGCGGCGGCAATACTCGGCATCCAGATCGACATCTGCCGTTTCAATGCGGATCGTCCCGCCCTCGGGCATCGCATCGCGCGCATTGGACACCAGGTTGATGATCATCTGCTCCAATTGACCGCGATCGGCCTGGACGAATCCCGACTCGGGCGCGAGCCGCAGCTCCAGCCGCGCGGCATCGCCGGCCACCCGGCCCAGGATGTCGCGAATGTCCTGCACGAGCTCGCCCATATTGATGCTGCGCGGTTCGATGATCTGCTTGCGGCTGAAAGCGAGAAGCTGGCGGGTAAGCGACGCCGCGCTCTCCACGGCGCGCATCACCACATCGAGCGTCTTGTACAGCGGGTTCGAGGCATTCAGGTCCATCAGCGCGAGCGACACGTTGCCCATGATCACGGTGAGCAGATTGTTAAAGTCGTGCGCCACGCCGCCCGCGAGCCGGCCGATCGATTCCATCTTCTGCGCCTGGCGAAGTTGCTCCTCGAGACGGCGCTTTTCGTCTTCGGCGCGGATGCGCTCGGTGATGTCCCGGAATGACCCCGTGAGGGCCGGACGGCCATGGAAGACGATCCGGCGCGCCGCGATATCGGCGAAGAACACGCTGCCGTCCTTCCGGAGGCAGGGAATGGCCGGCGCGATGTCCTTCAGGCCGTCCCGAAGCATGGCAAACTCCTCGCGGACGCGCGGGAGCGCGTCCGGCGGGTGGACATCCTCCACGATCAGCGAGCAAAACTCCGCGGCGCTGTAACCGAAATGCTCGCACAGCGACGAGTTAACCCGCATGAAACGCCGGGTCTCGCTGTCGACCACGTAAATCCCGTCGTGCTGGCTGTCATAGATCGCGCGGAGCTCGCCCATCATCTCCCGTAGGGACTCCTCCGCCCGTTTCCGCTCCGAGATATCGCGCACAACGGCAATGAAGCCACGCGGACGGTGATCGGCGTCGTACACCAGCGAGGCGCTCAACTCCGCGGGAAAGGCCTCGCCGTTTCGGCGGAGGATCGTGTACTCGATGCCGCTCACGGCGCCGGTCTCGAGCGTTCGCTGCGCGTTCTCGATGGCGCGGGCCCGGTCGTCCGGAGCGATGGGCATGAAGACGTTCTTCATGCCCAGGATGTACTCCTCGACCGACCCGTAGCCGAGAAGCCGCGCCGCCTGCATGTTCGCAAACAGAATGTTCCCCGCCAGGTCGCTCATAATGATGGCGTCGGGGGAGGTGTCCACGAGCGTCCGGTAAAGCTGCTCGCTTTCGCGCAGCGCGGCCTCCATCCGCTTCCGCTCGGTGATGTTCCGCGAGACGGCCAGCACCCGCTCCGCGCCCCCGTACCGTATTTTCGTGAGACTCACCTCTTCCCAAAAGCACTCGCCAGAATGGTGCAGATACTTCCACTCGAAGGTTTGCGGACCCTCGTCGGCCGCGCGGCGAATCCAGCGCAACGCATCTGCGGCCGAATACGGCGGGTCGGCCCAGCGGTCGTCCGACCAAAGCGCATTTAAGTCCTCGCCGCCGTAGAACTCAATGGCTCGACGGTTGGCATCCACGATTCCGCCGGTATCAATATCATGGATAATAATGGAATCGTTCGCCGCTTCGAAGATGGTCCGGAAACGCTCCTCGCTCTCGCGCAGCGCGCGTTCCATGGCGTGTCGCGTGATGGCCGAATCGACATTGGTGACGAGGTCCCGCTCGGTGATGGGCTTGATAAGATAGCCGTACGGCATGGTATCGCGCGCACGGTCGACGGTTGCATCGTCCGCGGTCGCGGTGATGTAGATGATCGGCGCGTCGAGCTCGCGCCTGATGCGCCGCGCGGCATCGACCCCGTCACTACCCTCCTTGAGGCGAACGTCCATCAGGATAAGGTCGGGCGATCCGGCGAGGGCCGCGCGATACGCCTCGTCCGCGGTCGGCACGATGGCCATCACCGCATACCCCATAGGCTCGAGCATGGCCTGCAGGTCGAGCCCCACGATGGGCTCGTCCTCGACGATCAGGATTCGTTTGAGTTGCGCAGCCGAATTCATGCCATGCCATTGGCGCACCGCCCGAACCACGCGTGATCGAACGATGCGAATTGTATGTGTGGATCATCCCGCTAAATTGAACTGATCATACCGGCCGTGTGATATCTGTCAAGCCCTTTGGGGGGCGCCGGGCCGCGCGCCGATCAGTCGGCCGTGAGGTACTTTTCGAGGTATTCGGTCAGGTCGTTGATGTTCTTTCGGATCATGGACTTGAACTCGGGCGGGATGTTTTGCCCCATCACGACCTTGTAGTAATTGATGGCGTCGCGCACCTTGCGCTTCTTGATAAAGTCGTTCGCTTTTTCCAGCATCCCCTTGTATTTATAAAAAGAATACTCAAGGATGTTCTTGTCCCTCGCGAGGCTAAACTCGTCCGGCAACCGTGAAAAATCGTAACTCACCTTCAGGATGGGCAGCTCCTTGCGCTTTCGTTTGTCGTGCTTGAGGAACTTCTCGTAAAACTTCATCTCGTCCTGCTGGTGCCGCTGCATCTCGTCTATGGTCGCATCGTAGGGAAGCTCGGCGTCACGCCCGCGATCGCCGATGATCTCGAACGCGCTGTGATCGCCCGGCGCGCGGTCCTGCAGGATCTTCTCGAATATCTCCTCGTCGCTCATCGTATCGTGGGGCTTGTCTTCGATGTAGTCGCTGAGGAGCTCGATTTCCTCGGTCTCGTCCTCGCGACGCTTCTCGATCTTCTCGAGCGCCTCGGTTCGCTTGTGCAGGTCTCCCTTCGCCTCGTCGGGAAAACGGGTATCGCGGCCCTTTCGCGGGCGCGCATCGAGCCGTCGCGGGTCCGGCGCATCGATGCGGGGAACCTTCGACAATAAATCCTCGAGCTTCGCCAGGTCCTCCGCGGCGGTGTATTTCGCCTCCGTCGTGGCGGGAAGATTCGCCGCGTCCGCCACCGCCGATGCGGCGGACGCCGCGTTCATCCGCGCGATCTCCTCGAGGCTGCGCATCGTTTGGCTCAGCTGTCCGCTGGTTTCCGACAGCCTGTCGAGGCCCTGCGTGATAAGCTCCGCATCCCCGGCGCCGGAATCGCGCCCGACTTTCATCGACTCGAGCTCCTGTCGCAAACGCTCCTTTTCGCCGGCGAGGTTCTCGATCTTGGAACGCAGCGCCGCAAGCTCTCCGGCGATGGCGTGATCCGTATTGTGCCGAACATCGCCCGCGACCTCGGAACGGAGTGTGTCGCGCACCTCCTTGAGCTCGTTCAGGCTGCCGCGCAGGTGGTCGATGTCCTCGGAGAAGCGCTTCAGGTCCGCACCGCCGGCGGGGAGGCCCTTCTCCTCGATCTTTCGGGTGACCTCGTCCACGATCTTGGCGACATCGATATCCTGCCGGTCTTCCGGCTTCGGCGGCGGCACCAGCCCGATGTTCAGGTTCTCCGGCAGCGAGACCGGCCCGTCGAAGGTGAGCTTGATCTCGCTCGTTTTCTTCGACTTGCCCTTTCTGCTCAACGCATCCTTGGCGGTACGGCGTATATCCTGCGTTTCCTGGAATTTTTTCAGATACTCGATGTTCGCTTCGATTTTCCGGTTGGTGTTCTCGTCGTTGATGCGGCTGTTGACCCCTTCATACAGAGAGATCGCCGTCGCGAAATCGCTGTTGCGGGCGTATATCTCGGAGTTGATGAGGGTGCGCTTGTAGATCCGGAACCGCGACGAATCGGAGATGATCTCGTCGGCCTTATAGGGCAGCTCGAAGTCGTCATCGACCTCCTGCCCGCCCGCCTCGGAATCGGACATGCGCGAAGGACCGGTGCGCTCCGCCGGATCCTGACGCGCCCGCCGGTCGGGTTGGTCGGGAAAGCGCTTCTCGATCTCCTGGTCGGTCGCGCGCCTTCGGAACACGCGATCCGGCGACTCCACGTCGTCCTTGTCGGTGAGGCCCTCCCCCTTTCCGAAGAGCGCCCATATCACGATCCCGAGCACGGCCACGAGTGTTACTATGAGTACGATATACATACAGCTACATGGTATCCGTTACCGCGGTACACGGCAAGCCATTATTCGTTTATGGGGACTGTATCGGTCGCAAGAGGAAGTATTTTTCGGGTTTTTCGGGGAACCCCCAGCAGATCCGCCAGAAAACCAGCCCATCGATCTCCTCACGCGAAAGTATGTAGTTTGAAAACGGATAGTTATCGGTCATTCCCCCCGATCTCGATTGACGGAGAATATCGTCGAAATAGTCACGGACCGCAATCGCCAAAATCAACGAATCCGACATCCGGTAAAAGTTCCGCAGGTCCTTGAAGTAATCGGCCTCGTCCTCGCTGAGTCGCACATGGACGGTGCGCCACTTCTCCCTGCGATCGCGCGATTGGTACCGCACCGAGCACCCGATCCGCACCGCTCGCGACCTATCGCGCAAAGCGGCCCGGAGCAGCATCACGATGATCCGGTTGCGCGTCCGCCCGGTCAGCGCGCATATCTCGCAAATCGAGTCCAGAGTCGATTCGTGAACGTATAGCGTCGTATCGATGGGCATGGCATCCTCCAACGGGGCCGTATACTCCTATTACGAGCGCCGGAGAAAAACCATGCAGAAAAAAAATAAGCCGGGTCAGGCGACACGCGCGTCACGCACCGCTAATCAGCACGACCGTCGAACCGCGCTGAACGCGATAGCGAAGGCCGTCGAGCGGGCGCTCGCATCCGGAGGGGGCGATATCGTCCGGCTCGGGAAGCGCCGTGTTCACCGCGACGCGCCACGCGCCCCCCGACGGCGGCGGCGGAAGGAGGACCGGATACGAAAACAGGGACGCGTTAAAGGCCATGTAGATATCAACATCCGGCGTACCGTACTCGTCCTCGACATAGGCCCCGTTGAGGAGGCAGGCGATGAAGCGGCTGCCGGGGAGCCAGTCGGGCTCGCCCGGGCGCGTCCCGTGCCAGGAGATGTCGGGCTCCGGATGATCGTTATGCGCACTGCCGGTAAAGAACTCGTTCTTACGAAGGGCGTGATGCTCCTTCCGGAAGCGGATCATCTCCCGGCAGAAGCGGACAATCTCACGGTGCCGCTCCAGGCAGCCCCAGTCGATCCAGGAGATGTCGTTGTCCTGGCAGTAGGCATTGTTGTTCCCGCGCTGCGTCCGGCGGAACTCGTCCCCCGCGAGAAGCATGGGAACGCCCTGCGCCAGGAAGAGCGTGGCGATGAAATTCTTGATCTGCCGCACCCGCCGCCGCTCGATGAAGGGCGTCACCTCGGCCCCCTCGATCCCATAGTTCGCGCTCAGATTGGTGTTTTCGCCGTCCCGGTTGCCCTCCCCGTTGGCCTCATTGTGCTTGTCGCGGAACGAGACCAGGTCGTTCATCGTGAACCCGTCGTGGCAGGTGATGAAGTTGATGCTGTGCAGCGGCCCCTTGTTCTCGCCGCCATAGAGGTCCGAGCTCCCGGTGATCCGCGTGGCGAAGTACCCAACGGTGTTCTCGTCGCCGCGCCAGAATCGTCGCACATCGTCCCGGAACTTTCCGTTCCATTCGGCCCAGCGCCCGGGAAAGTTCCCCACCTGGTAGGCCCCCGCCGCGTCCCAGGCCTCGGCGATGATCTTCGTGCTGCGAAGGATCGGGTCCTCCATGATCTTTTCGATGAGCGGCGGGTTGGCCAAAATGGCTCCGGTCTGGTCTCGCCCCAGGATGGAGGCCAGATCGAACCGAAAGCCGTCCACGTGCATCTCCACCACCCAGAACTTCAGGCAGTCGATGATGAAATCGCGCACGAGCGGATGGTTGCAGTTGATGGTGTTGCCGCAGCCCGAGAAGTTTTTATACAACCGGCGGTTCTCATCAAGAATATAATAGATCGAATTATCGATGCCGCGAAACGAAAGCGTGGGCCCCATCTGGTCGCCCTCGGCGGTATGATTGAACACGACGTCCAGGATCACCTCGAGCCCCGCCTCGTGCAGCGCGCACATCATGTCCTTGAACTCGTACACCTGCTCGCCCATGCAGCCCGCGTGCGAGTAGCGCCCCCGCGGCGCGAAAAACGACATGGTGCTGTAGCCCCAGTAATTGCGCAGCCGCTCGCCGGTGGCGGGATCCACGTTGATGTTCTCCAGCTCGTCGAACTCCTGCACCGGCATGAGCTCCACCGCGGTAACCCCGAGCTCCTTGAGATAGGGGATCTTCTCGATGATGCCCCGGTAGGTCCCGGCGAATTCAACGCCTGATGACGGATGCACCGAAAACCCCCTCACATGGAGCTCATAAATAATCGTGTCCGCGAGGGGGGTCTTGAGCGGCCGATCGAAGAGGTCCACCTCGGTGTTCACGACGATGCAGCGCGGAGCGCACGCGGCATTGTCCGCCTTGGAAAAGGACAGATCGGCCTCGGGCGAGTCCGGATCGAACCCGCGCGAGTGACGCAGGTCCCAGACAGGTCCGCCTGCGATCGAACGGGCGTAGGGGTCCAGGAGAAGCTTGTGCGGATTGAAGCGATGCCCGCGAAACGGCAGGTAGGGCCCGTCCATGCGATAGCCGTAGAGCTGGCCCTCGCTCACCCCCGCGATCCACAGATGCCAGATGTCCCCCGTCTTGTTGAGGTGCGGATCGAGCACGAACTCCTCGACGGGGGCGTCGGGGTCCGCCGATTCGAACAGCACCAACGTAACCGATGTGGCGTGACGGCTAAAAACGGCGAACTGCGCCCCGTTCATGTCGAGCTTCACGCCCAGGGGACTGGGGTATCCGGGAAGGGTGATGCGTCCGGGCTTCATGGTATCAGGCGACCTCCGGAAGGACTACTCCCTGACGGTGGCGCGTACCCGCAAACTGATCTTCGGCCGCTCGGGGTCGTTGGTGAACACCTGGATCGTCTTGGACATCGTACCGGTATATTTGTTCGTGTACAGCGTCACTTCAATCTTCCCTTCGCCGCCGGCGGGGATCTCCTTGCTCGAGAGCAGGGCCGCTGCGCACCCTCAGGTGGGCTGAACCCGTTCTATCACCAGCGTCCGCTTGCCCGCATTGCGGAATGCGAACACGGCCTGAAGCGACTTTTCCTGCTCAACGGCGCCGAAGTCGAACGTCTCGAATTCGAACACGACACCGGGATCATCACACGACACGAGCGTCACAACGGCGCTCAGCATGATGATAATGAGCGGCAGCAATCGAGCCTTCATACATGCACATCGCTGCAGCAGGTGAGTAAATGCAAGTATTTTTTCGCCCAACCGGGCCAACTGCCTCACGCGCCCGGCTCGGTCCGCCCGTCCGCGTTGATCGTGGCCTCGGCGACGGCGCGCTCGAGATTCCGCCGCGCGTCCTCGAGCGGATCAGCCGAGCCCTCCTCGATCGACGCGATCCCCGTGAAGGGGCGAAGCGGATAGGACTTCTTGTCGATCGTGATCCGAACATTCGAAAGCGCCCGCAGTACGCCCTCCTCGGCCGCTGCCGCCTCGCGCGCGCCGGCGCCCTTCATCAACACCACGAAATCGTCCCCCGCGCTCAGGACGTCATCTGCGCGCAGGTGCTCGTAGATCCGCTCGGCGACCGCCTGAAGCAGCAGCCGCCGCTCCTCGCTCCCCTCCTCCGGGGCGCCGTTGATCGCCTTGACGGCCATCACCGCAAGCGGCACGCGGGCGCCGCGGGGCTGGTTCAACAGCTCATCGTATTTCAGCTTGAGGAAGGCGCGGCTGTACACGCCCGTGTCGCGGTCCACCATCACGTCGTTGAGCAGCATGTATTCGTTGATGAACCTCGCCATCGCCACGATCTCATCGCGGATGTCGTGGATCTCGGCCCCCGAGAAGGGAAGCTGGCGGAGTATCACCACCGCGCCCATCAGCGCGTCGCGGTACAGGACCGGCGCGATCACTCGCCGGCCGCCGTCGAGCATGAGCAGCGATTCATTGCGCAGCCCCTCGCCGATCTCGTTGTCGACGTCTATCGCCTCGTAGCTCCCGGAATCGACCTTCAGGAAGGCCTGCCCGTTGAGTTCATAGCGCTTCTCGAGCCGGCTCGCGCGGTCGCGCGCGATGTAGAGCGAGACCGCATCCGGCGTGGTGCGCGCGGCGATCGCGGAAAATCCCTCGTAGACGTGCGCGTCCAGGGACGCCGCGGCCGCATTGCGCATATCGCGATATATGGGACTGTTCTCGCGATTTTTCGCGAGTCGCTTTCGGTCCACCGTCACGTCCCGGTACGGCTCCGATTCCTCCGTCGGCTCCTCCGTGACAGGTTTCCGTTTGGCTAATAGAATGTACACCACGGTGAGCACCAGCACCACGCCCATGCACAGAAGCGCGAGCTCGAGCCCCAGCCGCACCTTCGCCGCCGCGGTCATGCGGTAGGGGAAGATGATGAGGATGCGCCCCTCCGTGACGCTTTTCACGAACAGATAGCACTTCGCCCGGTTATAGTAGCGCACCACGAACTGCCGGCCCGGATCGGGCGCGAGGGCACCCTCGCGGAATTCGTTGATGATGCTGTCGTACAACTCGTCCGCGGCAATCGCCTGATAGAGCTTCTTGTCGGCAATGACCCGGTTCTCGCGGTCGAACACCGCGATGAGCTCGGGGCGATACTTCGCGCTGATGGCGACCACCGCCGTGGGCATCTCCGCCTCGGGGCGGCGCGGATCGGCCCCCTTGAACACGCGGTTCACCGCGAGCGCGATCCGGTTGCTGATATCGACCAGCGATTCGGTGTAGTCCCGCTCCAGCATGTCGGAGCGCAGCGAGGTGAAGCCGAGCGACATCACGATGATGCCGAGAACGCCGATGAAGATGAGCCAGCGCGCGAGTGTCATTGATAGATCCCTGATTTGTAGTATGGGCCTTCTCTATCAATAATCGGTCACGGAATCGCGAATATCCCCATAATTTACGGATTTTCCTGCGTTTTTTATCGTCACCCGCGCGTCCGAACCGGGGCGAAACGGAATCGCCGAACGGCGCTCAACCGGACGCTGTGCGAACGCGGGTATTTCCCCGCTCGTGTCAGCCTATCAAAACGATCGATTCGCTACGCACGCGCCTCAGCGCCGTGCTGTAACCGAAGACCTGCTCCATTCCCTTTGCGCCTGTGTCAACACTGACCCGGATGATGACGATTCCGGCGGTGACGGGATCAGCGATAAAAAAAATAATACTAAACATATTTTTGGCTAAACGTAGATGTAGTTTTTCCGATAGATATACTGTGAGTGACATAATCGCAGAACGATCGCAGCATGGAGGTACCGCATGAAGATATACGGATTTTCCACAAGCAGCAAACTGAACGACCGCCGGCCGCACGAACATCATGTCTGGGGTTCAAGCGCCCTCAAGCGGGAGCGCAGCGATACGGACAGCGTTGTGATATCGCCCGAGGCGCGAGAGCGCTTTGCGGCCGCGCGCGCCATCGACATGGAACATGCGCGATCGCGGCGGCTTGCCCGCGAGCTCGCCCCCGCGATTCGCCGGGCGATCGATGCCGGTGGCGAAACCGACGACGCCCGCGCGAACCGCATCGAGGCCCTCCGTCGCGCATTTGCGACGGGGGACGCGCGAATGAGCGACACGGCGCTGCGAGACACGGCCGACGCGCTCCTTGCGCTGGCGATGTGAGCGACCGGGCCTCTAATCAAACGGTTGCACCAAAAGCCCTGCGCTCATCAGCCCGATCGGCTTGTAGGCATCCTCGCGGGCCCCGGTCTGGCTGAACGTGAAGGAGAGGTAGTTGACGCCGCCCTGCAGGCTCACGTACGGCTGCAACCAGTCGAAAACCGGGAAGTACAATCCCGGTCCCACGGTAACGGTGACCTGGCTCAGATATGAACCGGGGCTAAAGTTCACATCATACCGTCCGTAGAGGAGATTGCTCTCGAAAAGGATCATGTTCCAGGCGGAGAAGTACAACGGGGTTGCGCCGTAGCCAATACCCGGATTGAGGTCCTTCTGGAATGTGCCCCCGGGGACCAGGTAGCCCCCGCCAAGGCCGGCGAGAAAGCCGCGGGTATTCGATACCGATTCGTCGGTCGTCGGGAAAACGGTGGCGCTGAGTCCGAATGACCACAGGAGCACCGCGACAATCGCCCGGCACGCATATCGCGACGTCCGGGAAAAACGATACCCACGTTTCATTTTTCTCTTCGCCGAAATGGCGACACTAACCGCATTATTCACCCGAACAATTCAGGTGAGTTGGCCAGTGCGGCCGCATCGGGTTTCCTATCGTCAAATATATCCGCACAAATCTATTACAATAGCCATACCGCAAAACTGGCAATTTCTGCGTTTATTGCGCATCAATCCCCTTGTTGCACATAGGGAACCATGCTTATTGGTTAATAAACCCTCTTTCCCGCAGTTGCTCTGATTTCTTCATCGCCATCGCTCGTCGCGATGGCATTAACACGAAACGCGCGACGTATATAGTATACAAAATCTTGCATTGAATAGTCAACCCAGTTGGGCGTTTTTTCCCGATGCCATTTCCAAAAATTAATACATGCCTCATCAAACCGGCTTTCTCACTCGATTAAAAAAAATCCAACAAGTGAAATGGTCCTCGCAAGTCATTTTTTATACCAAAACTTCAAGTTTTTAAAAAACAATCAAAATGGATCAAAACATATGATATTTTGCCGTATTTTGGAATAATCACCCCAGAATTCATTTAAAAAACCGCGATCGAATTAAATTTTACAGACTTTGGGGCCGATCATACGAGCAAGGTGAATTGTCACCTTATGGTTCTTTGAAATAACCCGGGTTGTGATGCGATAATCACGGGGCGACCTTTGTTCGCGTTCCAAGCTTATATTGGCCCAAATACAAGCCTGGAACAGGCGCACTCGTCCCGGCCGTTAACTGCGGCCGCAATCGGTATCAAGCTACCGGCCTACATCCGCCCTCACGGGTCGGTATGGCAAGGAAGCCAGAACACATAGAACAAAGGAGTGTAAAATGATTATCAATCACAACATGAGTGCAATCAACGCGAACCGGTCGCTCAAGTTCACGTCGTGGGAAGTGGGCAAGAGCATGCAGAAGCTGGCGTCGGGCCTTCGTATCAACAAGGCGGGCGACGACGCTTCCGGACTGGCCGTGTCCGAAAAGATGCGGACACAGATCCATGGGCTTCGTCAGGCCGAGCGCAACACCGAGGACGGGATGTCATTTGTACAAACCGCCGAGGGGTTCCTCGATCAGACGTCGAACATCATCCAGCGGATTCGGGTGCTGGCCGTTCAGGCGGCAAACGGCATCTACACCCCGCAGGATCGGCAGCTCATCCAGGTCGAGGTATCGGCGCTTGTCGACGAGGTGGATCGCATCGCCTCGCAGGCCGAATTCAACAAGTTCAAGATCCTCACCGGTGAGTTCTCGAAGGTCAACGCCAAGTCCAGCATGTGGCTGCACATGGGCGCCAATCAGAATCAGCGCAAGCGGATTTTCATCGGCACCATGACCGCGGAGTCCCTGAAAATGAAGCAGGGCGGACGTATCTCCGTCTCGCTTTCGACGCCGGCCGGCGCCAACAACGCCATCGGCATCATGGACAATGCCTTGCAGCGTATCTCGAAACAGCGCGCGGACCTCGGCGCCTATTATAATCGCCTGGAGATGACCTCAAAGGGCCTTATGTCGGCGTACGAGAACATCCAAGCGGCTGAGTCCCGCATCCGGGACGCCGATATGGCGGAGGAGATGGTGGAGTTCACCAAGAATTCCGTTCTCGTCCACACCGGCACCGCGATGCTCGCCCAGGCCAATCTGCAGCCCCAGTCCATTTTACGGCTGCTCACCTAGGCGGCACTCATCACCCGGGCTATTCGGTTCTTTGAAAACTCACCATGATTCTCATTCGCGCTTCCAGCCCGCGAAAGAACTGTCCATGCCTGGCCACCGGCAGCCGGTGGTGTCGGAGGGCATCACCGGCTGCCGGTTAAGCACCGGCGGTCGTTGTTGTCCGGACTATGGGCAGTCTCGGCAGCACAGCCAAGGAGACAACCTTCGCCCCGTAATGGACAGGGCCGCATCAGCCATGATGGCCGGTGCGAAAAATCCGGGGTCGCTCAAAATACAGCACAGGGGCGCCCATGCAATCTTTCAAGGGAGGGAGCTGTAATGAGAATCAATCACAACTTAAGCGCGATATTCGCGAACAGGCAGATCAAGGTTGTTTCGGATCGACTTGATAAAGCCATCGAGAAGCTCGCATCGGGTGAAGCCATTAATCGTGCAGGCGACGACGCCTCCGGACTGGCGGTGTCGGAGAAAATGCGCACCCAGATCCACGGTCTGTTCCAGGCCGAAAAGAACGCCCAAAACGGGCTTTCTTTCGTTCAGGTGGCCGAGGGTGGGCTCCAGCAGATTAATGACATCCTGCAACGCGTCAGGATGCTCTCGGTGCAGGCGGCGAACGGCATTTACGCGAATGCGGACCGGCAGCAGATCCAGGTCGAGGTCTCGCAGTTGATCGAGGAGGTGGACCGCATTGCCACTTCCTCCGAGTTCAACCGGATGAAGATGCTTACGGGCGTCTACTCCAAGGCGAGCCGGACCGGGAGCATGTTTTTTCATGTGGGCCCCAATCAGAACCAGCGCATCGAGGCGTTCATCTCGACGATGAGCTCCAAGGCGCTCAATCTGACGGACCCCGGCGGCAAGAAACGGTCGATCTCCACCGTAGGGCAGGCAAACTCCATGATCGGATACATCGATTTGGCCCTGGACAAGCTGAATCGACAGAGGGCGGATCTGGGGGCCTACTACAACCGGATGGAGAACACGATTCGGGCGCTTGACCGCTCGTACGAGAACATGCTGGCGGCCGACTCCCGCATCCGTGACGCGGATATGGCGACTGAGATGGTTGAGTTCACAAAGAACCAGATTCTTATCCAGAGTGGTACTGCGATGTTGGCTCAGGCGAATTTCAAACCTCAGCTGATCTTAAACCTTCTCGGATAGGGATCTCATGAAAACCGGCTTCTGCAGTGCGGTCGGTTTTACCCTCCCCGCCTGGGAAACGGGGAGGGGGATTTTTTTCACGGAGGGAAGACGTACGGTGGCCCGACACAAGCCGGGCCGGCTACAAGGAGGTAGGTATGGAAATCAACAAAGTCGCAAATGATGGAAGGAATTTCGCGCATCCGCGCTATGCAGCGGGCTCGGAACGGCCCGTGAAGGACCAGGGGGAAAAGGACGCCGCCGAGCAGAAACCCACGCTTTCGCGCGAGGACATGCTGGCGGCGGTCGAGAGCCTCAATTCGGTGTCCCGGAGCGTAAACACCCGCGTGTCGTTTCACTTTAACGACGATGCGAATCGCGTCGTCATGAAGGTGCGCGACGGAAAGACCGAGGAGGTGATCCAGGAGATTCCGCCGCGCGAATTGATCCGGCTGCTCACGCAGATCCGGGAGACGATTGGCATGTTCGTGGATGAATCGCGGTAATTCGCGTTTTTTTCGATTGGCGTCTTTCGAAAAAACGGCTTTTTGCCGATATTCTATTGAAGAGATTGTATGCCGTTGATACATTGTATGCAGCATGCGTAAGCGCAACATGCGTATAGTGTCCCGGCATCGGGGAGGATCTCATGCCAATCACCATGGGCGGGCTTTCATCGGGAGTCGATACCCAGGGCATCATTCAGAAGCTCATGGAGGTCGAGGCGCGTCCCATCCAGCAATGGGAGGAGGACCGCAACTGGTACAATAAAAGGAAAACCGCTCTCGGCGCCATGAGCACGGTCGTCCGCGACCTCAACGGCGCCGCGAGCGAATTGTACGGTTTTCGCGCCTCGTATCATGACAAAAAGGCCCTCTCCTCGAACACGGGCATCGTGGACGCCCTGGCCGGAAAAGAAGCAGAGGAGGGGGTCCGGAAGGTGGAGGTGGTGCGCCTTGCGGGCAGCCACAAGATCTCGACCGACCCCATCGACCAGGAAGAGAAGCTCCCTGCCGGAAAGTTCACGTTTACCATCAATAACGAAGCGCATCACATCAATTTCCGGGGCGGCTCGCTCAAGGCGCTTCAGGAACGCATCATCGAATCGGTCTCGGACTGGGTCTCGACCAATTACATCAACACCGAGGGCACAAAACACATCATCACCATCGAGTCGAAAACGACCGGACGTCGGGGCGAGATCAACATCTCCGGCGACAAGGAATTCCTCAAGAAGATCGGCCTCATCAAGGGCGTGAAATCCGACGACAAGGAGAAGGTGACCCTCCAGTTCGACGAGAAATACTTCACCGCCTACACCGGCGAGAAGAAGATCGACGAGCAGGACGGATCGTTTACCGTGGAGGGCGGCGGCGCGTCCGTGAAGGTGAACGGCATGCTGTGGCGCGAATACGTGTTGCCCTCCGAGGTGCCCGTGAAGGACGACACCCTGCTCTCGTTCAACTTCGCCTACACGGCTCGGCCGGAGGAAAAGGACGACGCCCTCCCCTACCGCATGGAGATCGGCCCCGACGAGAAGATCAACATCAAGGGAATCGAGCTCAAGGGATACAATGTCCCGCGGGTCCGCCCCCTGAACAAGAAACCGCCCAAACCGGGCGACGACGCAAGCGGCATCGGCGTGGTGTCGATGGACGGCGGCGTGCGCACCGAGAAGCTCTATCCCATCGACCGCAAGGCGACGGGCGTCCAGGAGATCCCCGTTGGGCGCGACTTCAAGGACAAGAAAATCGCGAAGATTATCGTGTACGCCAACGACGGGACCTCCGTCATCTCCAACGGCGCCTTCACGACCCCGCTCAAGGACAAGGGCTTCCTGGAGCCGAAGAACGAGATCAAGAAAGCCGGCGACGCGGAACTGAAAGTGGACGGCGTACCGATGGTGCGCGACAAGAACGAGGGAATAAGCGACGTAATCAAGGGGCTCACGCTCAACCTGCGCAGCGCCTCGAAGGAAACGGTCACCATCAACATTACCAACGACCTCGACAACGCCGTGAAAAAGATCAAGGCTTTCGTCGAGAAGTACAACAAATACCTCGAGGTGACCAACGAGCTTACCAAGGCCGAGCGCGCCGAGAAGGCCGGAGACTATAAAAAGAACCGCGCCAAGAATGGGCTCTTCATAGGCGACATGGGCCTGCTGCGGCTGGAGAACTCGTTGAAAACGGCCGTGACCGGCGCCTATCCCAGCCGCGCCGAGGTCCCGGTCAAGGTGTTTTCCCAGCTGGGCGTGTCCACCGGGGCGGTGAACGCCGAGTGGAGCACAATCAAGGACGGCAAGTTGGTGATGGACGAGGACGCGCTGCGCAAGGCGCTCAAGCAGAATCCCGAAGGCGCCAAGGATTTCTTCGGCTCCGATACCGACGGCGACAACCGCATCGACAACGGCATGGCCTTTACCGTCGCCGGGATCCTCAAGCCCTACGTGATGACCGGCAAGAACATCATCCAGGCGAAGATGGACCTCGAGACCGCCTCGATCAAAAACACCGATGAAAAGATCGAGCGACTCAAGGACCACCTGCGGCGCCACGAGGACAAGCTCCGGACGAAGTTCGCCGCCATGGAAAAGGCGCTCAACAACTCGAAGTCCCAAGGAAAATGGCTCAACCAGCAAATGGGCGGCGGCGACGGCGAGGGGAAACGGCGCTGACGATCACGCGAACGCGCATCGGCCCGGCGCCCTTCGACGAGTAAAATCCGACAGAATCCCCCTTCCCCTGCCGATAGGTATTCATATCACCCTTTCGGAGACGACCGTGATTATTCAGATTAACGGGCATACCGCCGATTTCGAATTGGAAAACGAACGGACCGCGCGCGACGTGGCCGAGTCCGTCACGCACTGGGTCAAGGAGCGAAACCTCATCCTCATGGAGGTGCAGATCGACGGCGAGCCCTCCGTGGCCAGCGAGACGCCCGATACGCCTCTGGACGCCATCGACACGCTCAACTTCATTGTACAGTCGCAGGCCGATGTGGTGATATCGTCCCTGAACGAAGGGATCGGGTACTGCGATCGCGCGCTGCGCTTCATCGCGCGCGCCACCGAGGACGCGGGCGCACGGACCGACGAGCTCGAGCGGCTGGCCGCGGGGATCGACTGGCTGGTGAGCCTTCTGGACACCGTGCTGCAGGTCCTCGCGGTGGCCCCCGCCGACGTGAAGTACCGCGACGCCACGCTCGAGGAATACAAGATGAAGCTCGCATCGCTGCGCGACGATATCGCCGGCGGCGCCGGGACGGCCATCACCGAGACGCTCGAGGCGGGACGGGAGCGTTTCGAGGCCTTTCGCAATATCTTCCGGATGATCCTGATGAGCGACAACCTCCAGACCCTCGTGGCGACCAGCATCGAATCGCCCGACGCGCTGGTGGGGCACCTGCGCGATGTCCGCGCCGGCCTCCCCGCCCAGGTCCAGAACCTCGAGGACATCGCCGCCGCCTTTCAGGGCGGGCGGGACGCCGAGGGCGCCGAGAAGCTCAACGGCTTCATCGACTTCATGTACACCTACATCCGCACCTGCCATCAAATCCCGCCCATCTTCCGGATCGACCTCGAGGGGATCGTCCTCGACGGGACCTCGCTCGAGGACATCAACGCCGATCTCACCGAGAAGCTCAACATGATCGTGGAGGTGATGGAGAACAACGACATCATCAGCCTCACCGACATTCTCGAGTACGAGATCAAGCCGGCCTTCGAGGGGCTTGGGCGCTACATCGATGAGCTCTTGAAGGCGCTATAAGCGGGAGAGCGCTAGTTCGTCCGCCGGAAGGGCCGATAGATCCAGTACTGCCCCGACCGCTTGTCGTTGAAGTTAACCTCGGTGAGCAGCACGAAGCGCTGTTTCTTGTAATTCTGATGGGCGATGACGTAGTGCAGCTTGTCGATGATCTTGTACACGACGCCCGTGTGCATGGGATACCCGAAGGTGTTCTTGTACCGGTCGTTCGGCCCCGAATGCACAATCACCGACAGGAACTGGACGATGTCCCCCGGCCGCACCTCCTCGGTCTCGTAGCTCACCGGAATGCCGTAATGATAGTAGTGATCCCACTCGGCGCCGCTGTAATGGAGCGCGTGGCTCACCAGCGCATAGCAGTCCCCCACCCCGACCGTCGTTCCCATCCGGGCGTTGATAAAGCCGAGGACCTTGTCGTTCACGGGGACCACGTCCGGGGGCGCGGTTACCGCCTGCGCGCGCGCATCGGACCCGGCGGAGCTGCACGCGACGGCGACACCGACAAGCGTTATGGCGACCAGGAGGGCCATCCTCATCGGCGTTGTTCGCGTCGAGGTGATGATGGACTGGGGAAAGCGCATTACCGGGACACCCTGCCACGGATACGCCCTGATTTCAAGAAAAAAATCAGCGTTCCCTGCGGTCGACAAATCCGTTGTTCCGGCCCCGGATAAAATAGTCCACCGCGCGCCGGTGCTCATCGAGCGTCCGTGAAAAATAATGCGATCCGTCGCCGCGCGACACGAAATAGAGATAGGGCGTCTGCGCCGGACGCAGGGCGGCGGCCAATGCGGCGCGACCGGGCGAGCAGATGGGACCGGGCGGGAGGCCGTGGTGGATATAGGTATTGTACCGCGAGCGATGCCGGATGTCGTCCATCGTGAGCGCGCCGCGCGGTTTGTTCAAGGCGTATCGCACGGTGGGATCGGCCTGGAGCTTCATCCCGCGCCCCAGACGGTTGCGGAACACGCCGGCGATGATCGGCTTTTCATCGTCCCGGGGCGACTCCTTCTCCACGATCGATGCGAGGACCACCAGCTCGTGCAATGCCGCGCCCGCGGGCGCCCGGGCATCGAGCGCGGCGACCACTTCCGCAAACCGACGGTGCATCATCCGAACGAGACGGCGCGCGTCAACGCCGGGCCCGAGGCGATAGGTGTCCGGGTACAGGTACCCTTCGGCCGAGGGCGCGTCGATCCCCAGCGGGCGAATGTACTTCATGTCCAGGCAGGCCGACAGGAAATCGCGGGACGATATATTCGTGCGCGCCGAGACGCGCTCCGCGATACGCCGCATGGTGGAGCCCTCCGGGACCACAAGCGAATCGGCGAACGAAGACGGAACGACGAGATGGAACGAGAAATAACCCGCAATGACGAGGCAGCACAGGCTGTAGGCCGCAAGAAGAGACCGAATGATCGTCCGTACCGTCACCGGCTCACGCTCCCCGGCGCCGAGCGCCCGGACATGAAATACCCGCTCGCCACGGGACATTCGGCATCGGGCGGGAGCCCCGTGTCGGCGCAAAAGGAACGGCGCTCGAGCGTCTGCGGGACCGCGAATCGCGTCTCACGCGGCGCGCAGCGCTCCATCAGCATGATCCAGTAGGGGATGACCGCGAACAGGGGCACCGCGCGATCGGGCGGTGCGACCGGATCGTCGTACCCCGCCCAGGCGCACACGAGATATTCCGGGTTGTATCCGACAAACCACGAATCCGCGGGGGATGATCCGCTTTTCCCGGCCATCTCGAAACCCAACGGCTTGCCCATAAAAGCGCCCGCGGTCCCGAAGGGCGTGAAAACGGCGGAGAGGATGTCGGTGACCGTCGCGGCGGTTTCGGCGGACAACAGGCGCCGCGGGCACCGGCCTTCGGTGTTGCGCACAACGGAACGCCCCCGTGTCGAAACGACCTCCCGCACCAGGACCGGATCGGCGTCGACGCCGCCCCGCGCGAGGACCAGGTAGCCGCGCGCGAGCTCCAGCGGCGTGCAATCGACCGCCCCGAGCGCGAGGGAGGGCTCGCCCCGAATGCGCCGCCCGATATCGTTCCCCGGCATCGAAAAAAACGATCGCGCGCGGCACGCCATCACATCGACGCCGATGCGCTGGATGAGTCGCACCGAGACGGTATTGATGGACATGGCCAGCGCCTTGTGGATCGTGACGGTGCCCATGTAGTAGGAGTAAAAATTCCGCGGCCGCCAGGGACTCCCATCGCGGCCGGTGAGGCGCACCGGGCGATCCTCGATCGTGGTGGCGGGCGTGTAGCCGAGCCGCTCGATCGCCTCGGCATAGAGGAACGGCTTGAACGTGGACGATATCTGGCGCCGGGCTCGGACGGCCCGGTTGAACCAGCCCCTCCGGTCCCGGGAGGTCCCCCCGACAAGGGCCCGCACCTCGCCGGTTGCAACATCGATGACCACGGCCGCCGCCTGCATGCGCGGCAGGGGCTCCATGCGCTCGCGAATGTTGTTGGGCATCCGTTCGCGTGATACGAAATATTCCTCGGTGAGGCGCTCGAGAAACGTCTGCAGGTCGAGGTCCATCGCGGTGTGCACGCGCGCGGCGGACGCATCGAGCGCGCCGCCCGCACGCCGTTGGCACGCGTCGACATAGTAGCGCCCAGCAACGCCCTCATGTGGACGCGACGCCGCGTCGGCGGCCCACAGCGCGCGGGTATAGCTATGGCGGCGTTCAGGCGGAATCGACCGTCGATGATAGACGTATCCCAGCACCTCGACGAGCGCCGCGTCGTTGAGCTCGTTCAATCCCGCCCCGTGGAGCGTCCGCGCGACGGTCTGCGCCCCGTAGAGCGATCCCAACACCGGTTTCCAGTTGAGGAGCGCGTCGAGGATCCGCATGCGCGGGACCGCGACGGCGAACAGGAGCGCGTTTTTGTAAACACGAACGCGCTGCAGCGCGTAATTGGGAAACGCGGGCGCGCTGTTTGATACGAGCGCCGCCGCGTGCCACGCCAGAGCGACGCGGACGCCGCCGAGCGCGCACAAACGCCCCGCGACTCCGGAGCGCGGGGCGGCATCGCGCAGAAAGGACTCGATCGTCGCGCGACGCCCCGGATCAAGCGCCGCCGCGGACACCGGATCGACGACGATCCGCCGATGATGAAGGGTGTGAAACAGGCGACCGTCGCGCGCATACAGTTCGGTCGCGACCGAACGCGGGGGACCCGCGAACATCGCGCGCGATACGATCCACGCGTCGGCCGCGAGAACGACCGCAAGCAGCGCGGTGGAAGCGACCGCCAGGATGGGCGCGGAGCGGATCGCCCAGCGCGCGGCGCTGCGCAGTCCCCTACCGACGGCCATTTCGCGCCACGAGCGCATCGAACAGAACGTCCTGCTCCTGCCAGCCCTTCCGCGCCCCCAGGAAGGCGACATAGTAGCGGTCCGCGCCGTTCTTGATCCATCCGACATAGCAGCTGCCCGCGGCGCGCGTATAGCCGGTCTTCCCGGCGAACTCGCGCCGGAAATACCGGATGAAGTAATTGCTGTTGTTCAGTTCGATGCTGCGGCCGCCGGCGCTGTGTATCGTGTGCCGCTTCAAGGTGATGATCCGCGCGAGCGCCGGATCGGACTGGAAGGCGCGGAAAATTCCCACCAGCTCGCGCGCGGTGGATGCGGACCGTCGGTTGAGGCCGGCGGGATCGGCGAAGGAGCTTTTCGGGAAGCCGTTCGCCCGGCACCATTCGTTCATTCGCGCGGCGAACCGCGCCGGGGAGCCTGCCGCGCGCACCGCGATTGAGTACGCGGCGTCGTTGCCCGACTCCATCAACATGCCGTGAAGGAGGTCGATAACGCGATAGCGCTCGCCCGCCGTGAGGCCGATGCGCGCGCCGATAAGCCGGGTCGCGGCGCCGGGCACGGCCACGAGATCGTCGTCGCGAAGCATCGAGCGGGCGACGAGCGCCGTGACCAGCTTGGTGGCGCTGGCGACCGATACGCGCCGATCCGGGTTTCCCTGCGCGACGGCCGCGCCGCCGTCCTCATGCTCGATGTAGTAGGCGCGAAGGATGGCGGCGGGATCGACGGAACCGGGTGCGGTCCGGGTCGCCGATGAGGCATAGTGCGGAAAAAGCGCCGTGAGCAGGACCCCCAAAAAAACCAAACCCCCGCGCAATGCGGGGGCGGATGGTTTTCGAACAGTGCGCACGAAGCCTGTCGCTACCGGACGCCGTACTTTCTCTTGGTCTCGTTGAGCGTGAGCAGCGCGTCCATCTCGTTTTCGATTTGCACACGCAGCGCCTTGGCGACCATGTCGGGATAGCGGGACCAGCGCGCGTTCGCGCGCATCGCGCCGACGATGTCATTGCCGTCCATGTGGAACTGCAGTTCCTCGTAAATGGCCCACCGGACCCGCATCTCGCTGTTGGTGAGGCCGCCGAGCAGCGCCGGAATGCCGTCGAAACCGAACACGCTGATGAGCGACGGGCCCTTGTCGTCGACGATATTGGCCTGGTTGAATTCAGTGAACGATATCGATTTGAAATAGGAAGCGCTCCCCGACCGCAGCGCCGCGAGCATCCGCTTGCTCTTGGGATTGAGCACCCGCTCGTCGACCTTGCGCTGCGCGTTAAGCGCGACAGACGAAAGAAGAACAATCACGCCCATGGCGCACACGGCGAATAATGCATTCCGCTTGATCATTATGATACCTCGGTCACGTTCAGTATGTACTGGTTTTTAATAATACAAGACGGATGTGTAAAGATTTTGTCAATAATAATTACAAATATGTTTGACCTTTGCAAAATAAGCTGAGATATGTGTCGAATATGGGGAGGATCGCGCCCCGACTATCAACAACGCCATTTTGGAGAATTGAAATGAAAACCATCACGCATTGCACGCCGATCGCTCCCATCCTGATTGCCTGCGTATGCGCAATCGCCCTCATTGGGTGCGCATCCGGCGGCGCCTCGCTCACCAAAGAAACCTTCGCCCAAATTCAAAATCCCGCCGCCAAGGGCTACTTCTTCGGGACCGTGACCCGAACCGGCGACTGGGGAATGGAGACCAAGGTCATGAAACCCGTTGCGCGCTTCCTGGTGCAGTCCGAAACCGGCGTCATGTACGATCTCGAGTTCCCCATGACCGACGAGAACAAGAAGAACGCATTCATCTTCGAGCTTCCGGCGGGTTCGTACACCATCAAGCAGTTTAAAACCGGCGGCGGCACCTTCGACAAGGTGATGGCTTTCATGGACTCGTCCGGCTCGGCGAAGAAGGGGAAAAAGAAAGTCGCCTCCAAGCCTTCGAAGGAGAACGTCGCCCGCCCGCTCGAAGTCGGCCTCGACATCTCGACCGGCAGCATGACCTATGTCGGTTCTATCGTCGTCCAGCAACAGGGGAAGATTAAAACCGACCAGTGGTCGAAGAGCCTCGCCGAGGACAAGCGCGTGCTCCTGAATGACTTCCCGAAGCTCTCCACCCTGCGGGTTTCCGATCCGTATAACATCGTTCGATAGTCGCGCTTCAGCGACACTTGCAACGCCAATAGATCACGACGACCCCCGCGCACCGGGGGTCGTCGTTTTTTCTTTCGATCGTTCATGCATTACTCGATGCATTCGCGGGCATGCAATCCGTCATCGTCATCGTAACATCACGCGTTGCACCAGGTATGCATGCCATGCGGGTTCGCCCGTTCCGATCGCCTCGCTTCGCTCGCGACGACATGGTCCAAACAACACGCATACTTTTTTCCACACGAATGATCCGGAGCGCTTCCCGGCCAACACTCCCTGCACGGACCGGAAATGCGCGCCGGCAGCAGGCGTCGACAAACGATTCCTGAATTCGTCCGGAAAAAACAATTGACGAAACGCGTCTCGCGGCCACAATCCCGCGCATGGCAGGCGGCGAAAAGAAACTCTGGGGCGGGCGATTCGAAAAGCCCTCGGCGGACATCACCGAGCGGCTCTCGGCGTCGATCCATTTCGACGCGCGCCTCTACCGCCACGACATCCGCGGGTCCATCGCCCACGCGAACATGCTGGCGAAAACGGGCATCATCGCCCCGGCCGAGCGCGACGCGATCGTCGCGGGCCTGCGCGATATCGAGCGCGAGATCGACGCGGGGACCTTCCGCTTCGAGCGCTCGCGCGAGGACATCCACATGAACATCGAGGCGGCGCTCACCGAGCGGATCGGCGAGCCGGGCCGCAAGCTCCATACCGCACGCTCGCGAAACGACCAGGTCGCGCTGGACACGCGCCTGTACCTGCGCGACGCGATCGACGAGATCGACGCGCGGCTCGCGCGGCTCATCACCCTCCTGTCCGATCTGGCCGAGCGGCATATCGACATTGTGATGCCGGGCTACACGCACCTGCAGGTGGCGCAGCCCGTGCGCTTCTCCCAGCACCTTCTCGCCCACGCCTGGGCGCTCACGCGCGACCGACGGCGCCTCGCCTTCGCGCGCGAATCGGCAAACGAACTCCCGCTGGGCGCGGGAGCGCTCGCGGGCGTCAACTATCCCACCGACCGGGAGATGGTGCGCGACGAGCTCGGCTTCGCCGGGATCACCCCCAACTCGATGGACACGGTAAGCGACCGCGACTTCGCCCTTGATTTTCTCTACTGCGCCGCCGCGCTGGGCATGCATCTTTCGCGCTTCTGCGAGGAGCTCGTGCTCTGGTCGAGCGCCGAGTTCAACTTTGTCCGCCTGGCCGACGGCGTGACGACCGGTTCGTCCATCATGCCGCAGAAGCGCAATCCCGACCTCGCCGAGCTCATCCGCGGTAAGAGCGGGCGGCTGTACGGAAACCTCATCGGCCTCCTCACGACGCTCAAGGGGCTGCCGCTGGCGTACAACCGCGACATGCAGGAGGACAAGGAGCCGCTCTTCGACTCGGCGGACACCGTGACGCTCGCGCTCGAGGGGATGATCGAGATGCTGGCCACGATGACGGTGAACGCCGACGTTATGCGCGCCGCTTTGTATCGCAATTTCTCCACCGCGACCGACCTCGCCGATTATCTCGCGAAGAAGGGCGTGCCCTTCCGCGAGGCGCACGAGATCACCGGGCGCGTGGTGGCCCACTGCGAAAAGAACGGCATCGACTTCTTCGCGCTATCGGCCGATGCGCTTGCGAAAATCTCGCCGGCGTTTGGGCCCGACGCCGCGGCCCTCCTCTCCCCGGAGACATCGCCGGAGCGAAAGGTGTCGGCGGGCGGCACCGCTCGCGAGTCCGTTCTCCGACAAATCACCGCGCTGCGCCGGCTCGTCGACGCCCCCACCCATGGTTGATTCGCTCACCGGCATAGAGCTGAGCTCGCCGATTGTCATCGTGATGCGGCTCACGCTCGCGATGCTGGCGGGCTTTCTCATCGGCTTCGAGCGCGAGAAGCACCATCAGGCGGCGGGGGTCCGCACGCACATGGCGCTCGCCCTCGGCGCGAGCCTGGTGATGCTGCTCTCCATCTTCATTCCGACGATCTTCTATCCCAACGCGCCCGAATCGGACCCCGGGCGGCTCGCCGCGCAGGTGATCAGCGGCATCGGTTTCCTGGGCGCGGGCGCCATCTTCCGCTTCGGATTCGACGTGCGCGGGCTCACCACCGCGGCGTCCATCTGGACGACATCCGGCATCGGGCTGGCGTTCGGCGCGGGGTTCTACTGGCTGGGCGTCATCGGCACCGCGTTTCTCATCATCGTCCTGCAAGTCTTCGAGTTCGTCGAAAACTTCATGGTCGCGAAGAGATACATCCGCTTCCTCCACGTGACGTTTCGGAGCGACCAGTACGAGGCCAACAAGGTCATCAACCGCATCAAGCAGACCAAGCTGGAGATACGGCAGGTTTCCATCAAGGAAAACGTCGAGGAAAAGACCACCGAGCTCATCGTCAACTGCCGCATCAGCGACGACTTCAGCATCCGCGAGCTCTTCGACAACATCAAGTCGTTGGGGCACATCATCTCGATCCGGATCGATTGAGCGGGCGGCGGACCATCATCGAATCAGCGCGCGGGGAGGCGTACGCACATGGACATCATTCTACTCATCGGGGCCGGCTTCAATATCGCGGGAGGCATCGGAATTTTCGTTTCACAATTTGTCGAACTCCCGTACAGCTTCCCACGCGTGACCGCTCCCGACCGCGCCGATCCACCCGACTACATGGTGTATCGCCTTTTCACCGTGGGCACGGCGTTCTCCTTCGGGGCGCTCTACCTCTATTTGTTCTTCCATCGGGAGAATGCGTACCCATTCCTGATCTTCGGCATGGCGCTCAAATACTGGGCGTTTCTCACAAGCCTGATCGCGTATCGGCGGTATCGGATTCCCGCGGCGGTTTTCGTCAACTTTGGGCTGGGCAATCTCGCGGTGGGAATACTCTTCACGGCATATCTGTTGATGCGCTGATGGAGCGACGGCGGATGGTCGCGCCCCGCCCCGCAGAACGAGATCGAGCTCACTCCAGCCGCATGCCGATGCTGTACAGCGTGTCGGAATCCTTCGCCGTTGTCCCCTCGCCGTAATTGAAGACAAACCGTATCGGGTACTCGCCGCTTTCCTCGCGCCAGATGACGACGATCTCGGCCGAGAAGGTCATTCGACTGCCAGAGAAGTGCGGTATGGTCCCGGGCGAGGTCACCTCCTGGACCTCGAAGCCGCGCTGTGCAAACAACGCGATCCATTTGGCATACGAAAGCTCCCACGAAAACCCGAGGGCGCGCCATTGCGTCGGCAGGGGATCGGAATTGGTCACATAGATCGAGTTCGCGACGCCGTTCTCGTACCAGAAATTCATGCCTGAAATAACGTAGTATTTAAACACCTGCCCGCGGTCGTCCTTCCCGGTCGCATGCCGGCCCATGCCCGCAAGCTCGCGCTCCGTCGTCCGCCCCAGCGTCACCCCGTACAGCGGGAAAAGCGCGGGCGTCCCCGCAGCCGAATTCGCCATCCCGGAAATATCGAAGATGATCGCGCCGTTCTCAGCCCCCGAACTTCCTCCGCCGTCCACGGTGATGCGTCCCGTGTACTCCACCTCGATATCGCCCACCGGCAGGTGCTTGCGCGCCGTGAGCTCGAGGCGGTCCACGAACTGCCGGAACGATTCAACCTCCTGCGCGACGCCGCTCTCGGGATCCTCGTCGATAGAGTTGACGACGATCTCGATGGGCGCCACGTCGCGCGCGTGACGGCGCCGCACGGCGATTTCAAGAAGATGATGGAAGGAACCGGCGTCGGTCTCCGCGAGCATCTTTACGGTGCCCACGCTTTCAAAATACAGATCGCTCCCGCCGGAGATGAAATCCTCGATCGCCCCGCGGACATCGTCGCGTCTTCCGGCAGCGGCCCTGAAAGACTCCAGACCGTCGGCGGTGAGCCTGGGGACCCTGGTAAACTTCATTGCATCGAGGTAGCGCGCCAGATCGCTCAGGAGTACGGGCCACAGGAAGCGCTCGCCGAGCTGTCCCATCCCCCGTCCGAGGAGCCGGTCCGCCAACCGCCGCATCAAACCGCCGTCCCGACGCGGCGACGGGACCGGCGTATCGCTCAGGCGTATTTTGACAATCGCTTTGTGCAACATGACCGCTGAGCGTATCGCGCCCCCGGCATCGTGTCAATTGATAATTTCGCGATCCGCTCGACGCGCGTCAGCGGATCACCCTGAACGCGACCTCGAGGGCGAGCACCCCCATCGAAAGGGCGAGCGTCGCAAGCGTGACGATGACGCCGGGCCTCAGAAACTCGCGGAAGCCGATGCGCACGCCCAGGCCCTGCGCCGATTCGATCACGATGAGATTGGCCATCGCGCCGATGATGGTCGCGTTGCCCGCGAGGGTCGAGGCCGAGGCGAGCGCAAGCCAGAGCGCCTCGCTGCCGGCGTTTTTCATCAGCGGCAGCATGACGATCGTGAACGGGACATTGCTCACGATCTGCGAGAGCGCGAGGCTCAGGGCGTGGATGATGCCGAGGCCCGCGATGTCGGGGCGGAGCGTTCCAACGTCGTGCACATGCGACATCAGCCCCGCCGCCTCGACGCCGTGCACGACGATGAACAGCGACGCGAAGAAGAGGAGGAGCACCCAGTCGATGCTCTTGATGACGGTGGACGGCTTGATCTTTCCGAAGATGAGCACGAGCGATGCGCCCACCAGCGCGATCACCGGAATGGAGAGATGGAGCAGGTGGCTGAGAAAAAAGAGGACGATGACGAGCGCAAAGATGGGCACGGAGAACTTCATCGAAGCGTAATTGTACTCGAAACCGTTCTCATCGTATTCGATGGGGCCGAGCTCGGCGAAGTGGCGGCGATAGACCGCGCGCACCACGGCCACGACGATACACAGGCCCAGAAGCGAAATGGGCAGCAGGCACAGCAGGAAGCGCGCGTACGGAATGCCGGAGTTGATGCCGATGAGCATGTTCTGCGGATTGCCGGTGATGGTCATCGCGCTTCCCACGTTCGAGGCGAGGATCTCGGCGATGAGATAGGGTATGGGATCCACACGCGAGGCGCGGCAGATGGCGATGACGACGGGCGTAAAGAGGAGCACCACCGCGTCGTTCACCAGGAAGGCGCTCGCGATCCCCGTCACGAACGTGACCGCCGCCAGGAGCCGCAACCGCGTTTTCGCGAGGGCGATCGTGCGACGGGCGATGAGCGAGAAGAAGCCGTCGAGCTCCAGGGTCGCGACCACGATCATCATGCCCAGAAGGAGCGCGATGGTGTTGGCGTCGATGGAGCGCACGGCCTCGTCGAATGTGATAACGCCGCAGAGGACCATCGCCACGGCCCCGAAAAAAGCCGCGGAGGGCCGGTCCACGTTCACCCACGGCAACCGCGTGAAGATGATACCGGTGTAGGTGATGATGAAGATGACAAGCGCGATGGTCTGCATGGCCGTGTTACGGCGGAGAGAGTGCGCGATCGAGGTCCTCGCGCGTATTGATGTTCACGAACGTCCGCAGCGCGGGGTCCACGACCCGGATGTCCGCCTCGGGTATCTCGCGCACGCGCACCTGCGGAAAGAAGCGGATTATCTGCCTGATGTTCGCCTCGATGCTCGCAGCCATGTGCGGCAGACACGCCTTCGCATAGATCGCCATGAGCGGCTCGTAGTAGCCGTCTATCCGCGGCACGACGATATCGACATCCTCGAACCGCGAGAGCACAAGGTCCATGACGGCCGGATCGACGAACGGCATGTCGCAGGCCGTGACGAAGACCGCCTCGCCGCTCGCGTGCCATAACCCGGTGTAGATCCCGCCGAGCGACCCGAAGTTCGGATGGATGTCGGTGACGATGCGCGCATCGAGGCCCTGATACGCATCGGGCTCGTTGGTGACGATGAGCACCTCGGCGAAGCGGCGCGCGTGCGCCGCGAGCGCGATGTCGATGATGCGCGCGCCATCGAATTCGACAAACGCCTTGTTCGATCCGAACCGGCTGTTCTTTCCGCCGCTCAGGATAACGCCGGAGATGCTCATCGCGCCTGTTCCATCGTCATCGTTCCTCCGGCGCGCGCGCCGAGATCGCGATTCGAAGCTCCCGCGCATCGCCGCATTCTTTGAGCCCGGACACCATCCCGCGGATTCCGTTCGCGAGCATGGCCTGCACGAACGGCTTGAGCGGGACGACGGCCCCGTCCACCGTGAGCGTGACCGCGGGGCCGCGCGTCGCGGCGAGCGCCTCACGCTCGATGAGATCGCACAGCCCGGGCGCGTCGTTGATATCGTACTGCGGCACATCGATCGAGAGGCGCGTATCGGTCGCGACGGCGAGGAGATTGTCCCCCGCGCCGCACAGGAGATCGGGATAGGCCTCGCGCCGGTGCACCTCGATCTTGGCCTTGTCGTTCCCCTTGTAGCCTTCAGTGATGATGATGTCGGCGTCGTCGATGAAACGCGCGGCAATTTCATCGATCGTCATGTCGCCCTCGATGTCCTTGACCAGCGCCACGCGCGCGGCCGAGGCGATCACCGTCATCACCGCGCCGGCCTGCTTGTGACGGAAGCTGTCCTTGCCCTCATGGTCGATGTCGAAGCCGTGGAGATTGTGCTTGATGGTCGCCACGCGGCGACCACGCCGGGTGAGCTCCGCGACGAGCTTCTCCACCAGCGTGGTCTTGCCCGTATTGGACCGCCCGACGATCGATACGATGGGTATGTTCATACACGCCTCCCGCGCATGGCCCGCGCGACCGGTGCCGTAGTAGCGTCGGCGCGGAGCGGGCGCAAGAACATTTTTGCCGATGACGGGGCCGGCGATCGCCTGATCGCATCACCGCACCATCATATTTCCCCATTTTATCATCAAACCGCTTGACTCAACCGCGCACCGTCCGTATGTTTGATCCGCCATGGGGTGGTTCCGCACCGGAGCCTGAGATTATACCCGTTGAACCTGATCTGGGTAATGCCAGCGAAGGGACGCGCGTCGCATAACTCTCTCTCCACTCAACACCACACCCATCATCGCATTCTAAATGAAGGAGTTGTCATGATGGATGTTTATGCGTACCTGAAGGCGGTGCACGACCGACAGCCGCTCGTGCACCATATCACCAACTGGGTCACCATCTACGATTGCGCGCAGGCCGTGAAGTCGCTGGGCGCCTCGCCCGTGATGGCGCACGCCCCCGAGGAGGCCGCCGACATGGCGTCGCTCGCCGCGGCCATCGCGCTCAACATCGGCACGCTCACCGACGAGGTCGTGGAGGCCATGAAGCTCGCCGCGCAGGCCGCGAACAGGAAGGGCGCGCCCGTCGTGCTCGACGTCTGCGGCGCGGGCGCAACGCCCTACCGCGACCGGAAGAACATCGAACTCCTGGACGAGACGCGCATCGACGTCATCAAGGGGAACGCCTCGGAGATCGCGCGGATCGCGGGGCGCGACGTGCACACGAAGGGCGTCGATGCGGGCCATGTGGCCGACGATCTCCAGAAGATCGCGATGGAGCTCGCGGCGGAACGCGCCTGCGTCGTGGCGGTCACGGGACCGATCGACATCGTCGCAGACACGCAGCGCGCCATCAGCGTCGCGAACGGCCACGAGATGATGACGCGCGTGGTGGGGACCGGCTGCATGGCCACGTCGCTTATCGCGACCTTCGTCGGTGCTTCACCGGGCAACCTGCTCGAGGCCGCCGCGGCCGCGCTCGTCTGCTACGGGATCGCGGGGGAAATCGCCGCCGGAAAGGCCGACGGCCCGGCCTCGTATAAAACGCTCCTGCTCGACGAGCTCTACCGGCTTTCGCAGCTCGATGCGAAATCGATCGCGATACGCGCCCGGGTGTCGGGATGAAGGGGTACTACTTCATCACCGATTCCGGCTTGAGCGCCGGCGGCACCATGCACGATGTCCGCTGCGCCGTGATGGCGGGCGTGCGCGTGGTCCAGTACCGGGAAAAGGACGCGCCCTCGGGCGTCATGTACCGCGAGGCCCATGAGATCGCGGAGCTGTGCGCGGGAAGCGCGACGAGGCTCATCATCAACGATCGCGTCGACATCGCGCTCGCGGTCGGCGCCGACGGCGTGCACATCGGGCAGGACGACCTGCCCTACCCGGTCGCGCGCCGCCTGCTGGGACCAGACCGCATCATCGGGGTCACGGTCCACAGCCTCGACGAGGCGATCGACGCCGAGCGCGCGGGCGCCGACTATCTCGGGGTGAGCCCCATCTTCGCCACCGGCACCAAGCTCGACGCGGGGCATCCCTGCGGTGTCGAAACGCTGGCGAAGATCCGCGCCGCCTGCCGGCTGCCGCTGGTTGCGATCGGCGGCATCGACCTCGAGAACGTCGACGAGGTGATTTCGGCGGGGGCCGACATGGCCTGCGCCATCTCCGCGGTGGTCGCCAAGAGCGATGTGCCCGAGGAGATACTCCAGTTCCAGAGGAAGTTTGGCTTATGACACAGCTCGAACACGCGAGAGAAAACCGCATCACGCCCGAGATGGAGTCGGTCGCGCAGCGCGAGCCGCGCGCGGCGGAGGAGATTTGCCGCGACATCGCCGCGGGGCGCACCGTTATCTGCAAGAGCGACCTGCACGACTGCGTCCCGGTCGCGATCGGCGCGGGGCTTGCCATTAAAATTAACGCGAACATCGGGACCTCCGGCTACAACGCCGATCCCGCCCTCGAGCTCGAGAAACTCGCCGCCTCGGTCCGCTACGGCGCCGACACGGTGATGGACCTCTCCACCGGGGGCGACATCCGCGGCATGCGCAGGCTCATCGTGAAGGAGTCGCGCGTGCCGGTGGGCACGGTGCCCATCTACGAGGCGATCGTGAAGGAGCCCGATGTCGCCGCGATCACGGAGGACGATTTTCTCGCGTCCATCCGCATGCACATCGACGACGGCGTGGATTTCATCACCGTGCACTGCGGGATCACGCGGGCCTGCGTCACCCTGCTCGAATCCCGCATCATGGGCGTGGTCTCGCGCGGCGGGAGCTTTCTCATCAAGTGGATGCTCCACCACGAAAAGGAAAACCCGCTCTATACGCGCTACGACGAGATCCTTGCGATAGCGAAGGAGCACGACGTGGTCCTGAGCCTGGGCGACGGCCTTCGCCCCGGCTGCCTGGCCGACGCCACCGACAGCGCGCAGATCGAGGAACTCAAGACGCTGGGCGAACTCGCCGCGCGCGCGAAGGCCGCCGGCGTCCAGGTGATGATCGAGGGCCCCGGCCATGTGCCGCTCCACATGATCAAGGAAAACATCGAGCTCCAGAAAAAATACTGCGACGGCGCGCCCTTCTATGTGCTCGGGCCGCTGGTCACCGACATCTCGCCGGGCTACGACCATCTCACCGGCGCCATCGGCGGGGCGCTCGCGGCGTACTACGGTGCGGACTTCCTCTGTTATCTCACGCCCACGGAGCATTTGGGCCTCCCGGGCGTCCAGGACGTGATCGACGGGGTAATCGCCTCGAAGATCGCCGCGCACGCGGCCGATATCGCCCGCGGCATCCCCGGCGCGCGCGACCGCGACGACGCGATGTCCCGCGCCCGCGCCAACCTCGACTGGGAGGGCATGTACCGGCAGTCGCTCAATCCCGACCGGGCGCGCGAGCTTCGCGCACGCGCCGGAGCCGACGACCTCGAGGTGTGCACTATGTGCGGCGAGTTCTGCTCGGCGCGCATCAACCGCGAGTGCCGGACCCGGTACGGGAAATGAAGATCGCGGACATCGGCGGGGAGTTCGCCTTCATCCGGCGCGTCGCGCGTGAGTATCGTGATCCGGCGATCGTGCGCGGCGCGGGCGACGACTGCGCGGCGATCGACCACCCACCGGGCCGCCTGCTCCTCCTGACCACCGACATGATGGTCGAGAACACGCACTTCACGCGCGACTGGTTCACGCCGCGCCAGATCGGCAGGAAGCTCATGGAGGTGAACGTCTCGGACATCGTGTCGATGGGAGGCGTGCCGCGCCACGCCGTCATCTCGCTCGCCATGCCGCCCGACACCACGATCGAGTTCATGGACGAGCTTTACCGGGGACTATACGAATCGGCGGAGGCGCACGGCGTGGCGCTCGTGGGCGGCGACACCACGCGGGGACGCGAGCTCACGCTCAATCTCGCGCTCACGGGCGAGGTCGAGCCCGAGCTCGTCCGTTATCGCTCGGGCGCCCTCCCGGGCGATCGCATCTGCGTGACCGGGACCCTCGGAAAAAACGAGGCGGGCCTGCGCCTTCTGATGGCGGGAAAACCGGGATACACGCAGGGCTTTCTCGAACCGCGCGCACGGCGGGCCGATGAGGGGCGCGTCATCGCCCGGTACGCGCATGCCATGATCGACGTGAGCGACGGGCTGGCAAGCGAGGTGCGGCACATCTGCGAACACAGCGGCGCAGGCGCGATCATCGAGTGCGACGCGATCCCGATATCCGCCGAGACGCGGGATGCCGCGGCAGCGGTGGGCTTTGACCCCTCTGCGTACGCTCTTTACGGCGGCGAGGATTTCGAGCTGGTGTTCACGGCCGAGCGGAGCGCTATCGACACACTTCGTAGTGTATTCCAGGATTTTACCGTAGTTGGCGAGATCCTATCCCCCGACGGGGGGATCCGGCTTCGGAAGGGCGAGCGGCTTGTTGAGCTTGATCAGGGCTTCGATCATTTCGCAAAAACGTAAGTCTCGATTGGCTGGATGTCCGACTGGAGCACGTTTTCAATAAAAAAAGCCCATCCGATTGGATGGGCTTTCTGGTTGTCCGTTTTTCAAATGGCTTACTGAATGGTACGGACTTGAACGGCGCGGGGGCCCTTGTCGCTTTTCTCAATTTCGAACTCAACTCGATCGCCCTCATAGAGGACCTTGAAGCCTTCGCCCGCAATACCGGAATGATGTACGAACACATCCGGACCGTTTTCCTGAGAGAGGAAACCGTAACCCTTTTTCTCGTCAAACCATTTAACTGTTCCTTTCGTCATGCTGCCTGTACTCCCTGTACGTATTTAAAAAATGCCGGTTATACCGGAGGAACCGCCTCGAACATCAATTATGTTTACCTTGAGAAAAGCGGAAAGATAATCGGATAGTCACTGAAGCTGTTCTTAAGCTAACCATGGTGCAAAGGCGGAGGGACGTGTCAACGAAATTTACTGAAAATAATAAAAAATATTACGAAATTCCCTTTTTTGTGAAGAACTCCCGATAGCGCATATCGCTGCCCTTGATATGCCCGGTGAGCCAGTCCCGAAGGAACACCATGAGCTCGATGGTAAAGGCGCTTTTCCCGTTTTTGATCAATTCCTTGAACTCCAGCACCCGGTTGGTGAGGATCTCATGCTGCATCTTGTGGTCCTCATACTCGGGATAGTTATTGGCCGCCATGAGGTCCTGCTCCCGCTTGAAATGAGTAATCGTATAGTCGATGAGCCCGTCGAGGATGTGCGACATGCTGTCGATCCGCTCGCCGGCCTGCATGCCCAGGTGCAGCTTGTTCACATACCCGACCAGCTGTTTATGGTCCTCATCGAAGGCCTTCACGCCAACGCTCAAGTCTTCGGTCCACACGATAAACGGCATCTCCCCCCTCCCCGGCACATGCGCCAATTAGGGCAAGTATAGAAAGCGCTCCCGGTGTTTTCAAGTTTTTTCAGGGACCGCGTCGAAAAACATCGACGGTGAGCGTCTGTACCGATGGTCCACTCGCACGGGGTGGCCGTTGCCGGACGGAAACCGGCGCCTCATCGGATTATACTGTTGACAGGACGGGTTTTCACAGTAGGCTGCGCTGATGGGAGAACGAATTCTTACATCCGCATCAGTCGCCCGGAGGAACCCCGCCCCATGACATTCGCCATTGCGCCCTTTCCGCGAAGATACCTTGTGCCGATGATGGCGGCATGCATCATGCTCTCCGCCAATCCCGTCGCAATCGGCGCGCCATCGCCCGCCGACGAGCACAACCGCCAGGGCCTGGCGCGGTATAAAAGCGGAAAGCTCGAGGAGGCCGCCGCGCTGTTCCTCCGGGCGATCACGGCCGATCCCAACCACAAATGGGGCCACTACAACCTCGCCTGCGTCTATGCCCGACTGTTCGAATGCGAACAGATCCAGCTCGGGGAACGCATGCTGGACGAAAGGGAAATCTATCGGCATCTCGAAAAGGCCATTTCGCTGGACCGAACGTTTATCGAGCGCGCCAAAAAGGACAGGGACTTCGAACGCGTGCGCGGCAAGGTCGGATATCTGACGACAACGGGCCTCAGTGTAAAGGATCCGGCGCATGTCCGGACGATCCTGTGCTCGGTGCGCTGGTATCTCAACGAGTGCAGCGGAGGCGTGTACGGATGCAGCACGATGACCTTCGGGAAGGACGGCACGGTGAGATATAATCATTTTTACCCCTGCGAATACGCCGAAGGGGAAAATGCCCGTGACGCGGAACGGGCCAAAGCGGAATGCGCTCGCCTCAAGAAGATGCACCACGGCACATTTCGCATCGAGAATTCGAAAATCGTCGTTCAATTCAACAACGGCGAAACGCTGCGCTATACGTTCCCGTCGCGTGATGGCCGAATTCGGGAAACCGGCGGCTCAAAAACGAGGGACTGGAACCTGCGCGACAGCGATCCTAATGCGTGCAGCGCGTAACGACGCCCGCGCAGCTCGGCGCGACTGCTGACGTAATCAATCAATACGAGCGGAGCCGGTACGATGAACGTTACTTTCTGGGGCACGCGGGGATCGCTTCCCGCGCCGATCGATACAAGCACTGTTAAGACCAAGATCGAGCGCGTCCTCGCGGACGTGCGCGACGGCCGCTTCACGGCCGCGGAACTGCTCGAGGGCGGTCTCGCGGCGAACTACGGACCCGGCGCATACGGGACCTACGGCGGCAACACCGCCTGCGTCCAAGTGGGCGACGACGACGATTTCATCATCCTGGACGCAGGGAGCGGATTGCGCGAGCTCGGGAACCATCTTATGCGCATTGGCGGGAGCGGACGGCGTATCCACATCCTCCTGTCGCATTTGCACTGGGACCACATTCAGGGGTTTCCGTTTTTCGTTCTGGCCTATATCCCCGGGAACAGGATCACCTTCTACGGCTTTCATCCGGATATCGAGCGCGCCTTCGAGGTCCAGCAGAGCGCGCCGTGGTTCCCGGCCACGCTGTCGATGATGGCCTCGGAAAAGAAGTTCGTCCACCTTGAGATCGGTAAGACCTATGGAATCGGAAACTTCACGGTGCGCGGGATCGAACAGGAGCATCCGGGAACGGCATATGGTTATTCCATCCAGCGCAACGGCAAGAAGATCGTCTATTCGACCGACTCCGAGCACAAGGACGGCACCCCCGTCGAGGAATCGCCCTTCGTGCCGTTCTTCCGGGACGCCGATCTCCTCATCTTCGACGCGCAGTACTCCCTTGCCGACGCGGACGTCGTAAAGCGCGACTGGGGGCACTCGAGCAATATCCTCGCCGTGGAGTTCGCGTCGCTCGCGCGGGCAAAGCGGCTCGTGCTCTTCCACATGGACCCCGCGAAACGCGACGAGGACCTCGATCGCATCCTCTCGGAGACGAAGAAGTACGCGGCGCTGTTCGACGATTCATATGCGTTCGAGATCGACGTGGCGTACGACGGGATGGCGGTGGATGTTTAATTGCCGGTAGGGGCATGGCATTGCCCTGCCCCTACCGGGCACAATGGCTACAAATTTACTTATCGTTGAGCGCCGCGACGCCGGGGAGCACCTTGCCCTCAACGAGCTCGAGCGAGGCGCCGCCGCCAGTGGAGATGTGCGACATCTTATCGGCCACGCCGGCCTTGTTGACCGCGGAAACGGAATCGCCGCCGCCGATCACGGTCGTTGCCGAAAGCCCCGCGAGGAGCCGCGCGATCTTCGTGGTGCCCTCGGCGAATTTCGGGAACTCGAAGACGCCCATGGGCCCGTTCCAGAACACCGTCTTCGCGCCCGCAAGTTCCTGCTCGAATTGCGCGAGGGTCTTGGGGCCAATATCCATCCCCATCCAGCCGTCGTCGATGCCGTCGCTCGTCGTGGTCTTCGATTCGGCCTCGGCCGAGAACTCCTTCGCCTCCACATGATCGAGCGGGAGGAGAATCTTCACGCCTTTCGCGGACGCCTTCTGCATGATGTCCTTCGCCGTATCGAGCATGTCCTCCTCGACCAGCGATTTCCCGATGCCCTTCCCCATCGCCTTCAGGAAGGTATAGGCCATGCCGCCGCCAATGATGATGCCGCTCACCTTCCCCAGCAGGCTCTCCAGGACCGCGATCTTAGACGACACCTTGGCGCCGCCCACGACGGCGATAAAGGGCTTCACCGGCGACTTCACGATTTTATCATCGAGGAACTCGAGCTCCTTTTCCATGAGGAAGCCCGCGACGGCCGGCAGGAACTTCGCCATCGTCTCGGTGGAGGCGTGCGCACGGTGCGCGGTACCGAAGGCGTCGTTCACGTATACGTCGGCATAGGCGGCCATCGCCTTCGCCATTGTCTCGCGATCACCAGCCTCCTTCGCGGTCTCCTCCTTGTGCATGCGCGTATTGCCCAGCATGAGCACGTCGCCAGCGCCCAGGCCGTTCACGATCGCGTCCACCTCGGGGCCAAAGCACGCAGGAGCGATCTTGACCGGCTTCCCGAGGAGCTTTTCGAGGTAGGCCGCCACCGGCGGCATCATGTGCTTGCCCTCCATGAATTTCTTCTCGTCGAAGGTCTTTCCGTCCTTCTCGGCCTTTTCCTTCGCCTTCTGCGTGTCCTTCTTGGGATCGCCCAGGTGCGACATGAGGATGAGATACTTGGGCCCCTTCTCGAGGACATACTGGATCGTGGGAAGCGCCGCCTTGATGCGCGTGTCGTCCTGGACCACGCCGTCCTTCATCGGCACGTTAAAATCGACGCGCATGATGACGCGCTTGCCCTTGAAATCGATATCGCGAACGGTCTTCTTCGAAATGCTCATACGGCCTCCATGAAGATGTGGTGATGTTACGGCGCTCCAGACACGTGATGGCCGGGAAGCGCTACCGAGAAAGTATCAATAGATCAGTGCCGGTTTCATTCCCCTCCGGGCGGTGACGATTTCAAGCACTTTTTACGGGTCCGGTGCGGGCGCCGAAAACAGGCCACGGGCCTTATAATCACGATACCAGACAGGAAATGATCATTCATTCTCCCGATGTACAGCATGGCATGGGTTTTTTTCGATTTGCGACGAACACTATCGGTTTTTTGTTTGACGATCGATTCTCCGGACTCCCCACTCAGCGTGCGAATCACAAACATACAATGATCTGAGAGGTCCTCCATGACGTATTCAATCATTCTTCCGACCTACCGAGAGAAAGACAATATCATCCCGCTTATCGCGCGGCTCATCGACGTCTGCGCGCGGGAAGGCGTATCCGCCGAAATCATCGTCGTTGACGACAACAGCTCCGACGGGACCGATACGGCGATCGCCGAGTCATTCGGACACCTGGGAAACGCGGTCCGCTGTTATGTGCGCACTCACGAACGGGGACTCGCGAGCGCCATCGCCTACGGGATCAACCGCGCGAACGGAGAGTACTTCCTGGTGATGGATTCCGATTTCAACCACGACCCCGAACGGGTCCCCGAGCTCATCCGCCACTGCGCCGAGCACGACCTCGTCGCGGGGAGCCGTTTCATCGACGGCGGCGGCATGGACAATGCGGCGGGACGGTTCTGGGGGAGCTATGCGTTCAATGCGATCATCCGCACGGCGCTGGGCATGCGAACGAGGGACAATCTCTCCGGGTTTTTCGTGATACGCAAAAGCATTCTCGAACGCATCCGGCACGATTCGCTGTTCACCGGCTACGGCGAGTACTTCATCCGCATCCTCTACTACGCGCACCGGCTCAGTCTGCGCATCAAGGAGATTCCGGTGGTGTACCTGAAGCGAAACAGCGGGACCAGCAACACCCGTTTTGTTCGCTATTCGATGACCATCCTGAAGACCATCTTCGTCCTGCGCGCGTCGAAGGCGCCCTTTCTCAAGCAGGTCTTTGTCGAGACCGAGGCGTATCAGACGATGGCGATGCTTTCGGAGATGCTGTCGTCCGTGTGCATCTGACGCCGATCCCGGCGAGCGCGACAGCGCATCATCAATACTTCCGCTCGGGAAAGTAGCGGTCGAAAAAGTAGCAGCTCCCGCAGGGCAGCCAGGTCGGGACATTGTACAGCTTGTCCAATGCCTTCCGGAGCGTGGTGTCGCGATAGGCCGCGTACTTGAAGCCGTCCCCGACGATGAACGAGAAGCGCCCCTCGAGCACATCGACATAGCGAACCTCGACGCGCTCGAAGAGGTGCCGGTACTCGTCGGCCGTCTCGATCTTGGGCGAGACGACGAGGATGTTCTTCCCGTCGAGCTTCCTGAAGTCGGTCACCTTGTCGTCGTTGCGTCCCCACTTGGAGAGCGAGTTGAAGATCAGGAAATACTCGCCGCAGTAATAGTCCAGCGTCGAGGAGACCGTATACCCGATGGTGCCGAAGACGTACTTCCCTCGGTACGGCGCGAGCTCCGCGCAGATGAGATCGCCCTTCTTGTAGAGCACGAAGTCGGTATAGTACCGGAAGTCTTTGAAGAGCGAAAGCGGGAGGAGGAGGAGCACGACGATCACCAGCGCATGCGCCGACACGAAGATCGCGTTCCCGACGACGATCCGCTTCAGACTTTCCGACTGGAGCCCCAGCAGCACGATGGGCAGGACGCTGAAAAACGGCAGCGTCCAGTGCAACGACGCCGCCTTGAGGCCGATGAGGGCCATGAACGCGAGCGGCGCCAGAAGCGCGAGGGCGAACACAAGCCTCGTGCGCTCGGCGAAGAACGCCGCGACGCCGCCCCGCTCCCGAACGAGGTAATACAGCCCCCACGGCGTGAGCCAGTAGAGCTGCCCGAACACGTAGCCGATAAAATACAGCGCGCTGAAGGACTTGTCGCCGGTCCGGTTGAACCATTGGACCATGACATTGTTCCAGCAGTTCATGTAGTTGTAATAGAGGTTGATGGACGCGATCGGCAGCGCCGCGATCCCGGCGACGAGACAGTGCGTGAGCGTTCGCCGGTTCCTGTTGAACGCCAGATAGACCACCATGGACAGGAACAGCAGCACCGCGAAGTACTTGCACAGGAACGCAAGGCCCATAAAGACGCCGGCGAGCATGCTGAAGATGATCCGGTCGCGCGCCACCGCGTAGTAGAAGCAGACGACGCACAGCAGCGTAAACAGGAACAGCGGCGCGTCGTTGGTGAGGACGATAAAGAAGACGTTCGCCGGCGACAGGAAATACACCAGGCTCGCCAGCGCCGCTTTTTTCTCGTCGCGGGTGATATCGCGCGCGACCGCGAAGATCACGAATCCAGCCGCCGTCGATACGAAGATCGCGATGAGCCGATGAAAGAAGATGTCCCGGCTGATGAACGACATCACGTACATGAGCCAGCCCACCATGGGAGGATGGCAGTAAAATCCGGTGTCGATATTCCTGGTCCAGGTGAGATAGTATCCTTCGTCCGGCCAGATGGGGAATGCGTACGCGAGAATCAGTTTAAAAAGCACGATCGCGCCAACGACGGCATAGAGACGGTTCTTGGTTATGTCCACGATTCCCCCTTACAGTATGCATCCGCCGCATCGCGGCATTCCCATGCGCCCATCGGCGACCCACCGATTCTGCTGCGCCTTGCGCGGCTCTCCCGGCCGTACAGCGCACGCTCGTGATATGAGACACGCCGGCCCGTGTCAATCACGAAAACCGGCCGGAACCAGCAATCATACGGATCGCGCCATCAACACTGCGCCGCGAAAAGACATGGTCTTTCCCGCTGAACGGGATCAGCAGACTGCGCTGTCGCATCTCATCCAAACGGGAACGGATGCTCGTTTTCGCGACATGTCCGATTCGCCGACATGGCGTCGAACCCGGAATAAGTGCTTGCCTTGTCAAACCGCATGACCGACGATTGCGGATATGCGCGCCCGATCGCGCACGCCAATTACCGGGAGATACGATGTGACCTTCCCCACTTCAATGATGATCCGGCCGCTGCTCGCGCTGCTCGCGACACTCGCGTTTACGACCGCAGCGACCGCGTCCGCGAAAGAGCGCGACCCGTATATCGACCAGCGCGAGATCGCGCGCGCGAAGGTGGAGCGCATCGAGAAGCGCAGCGCCAGCGCCGAGCGCGCATCGCTCGTGGAGCTGCGGATCCATCTGCGCGTCCTGGAGGGGTCCAAGAAGGGGAAAACGCATGTGGCCGTGTACCGCGGCGAGGACGACATGCCCAAGGACATGTTCTACCGCGAGGGGGACACGGTCTACATCGGCATCTCGAAATTCGGCGGCGGCGAGGACGTGGAGCAGATCTCCATTTACGACGTGGACAACACCGCCGGGCTCATCGTGCTGGGCGCGCTGATGTTCGCCGCGATCGTCTTCGTGGGCCGATTGCGCGGGGCGCTGTCGATCCTGTCGCTCGTGGCCACCATCGTGCTGCTGTTCTATGTGCTCATCCCGCTCACGCTCAAGGGGACGCCGCCGCTCCCCATCGCCGTGGGCATCTCGCTATTCGCGATCGCCATCTCGGTGCCCATCATCCTGGGCTTTCAGAAAAAAACCCTGGCGGCCGCGCTGGGAGCGTCCGCGGGCGTGCTCCTCGCGGCCGGGCTCGCGGTCTTCTCCGGCTGGATCATGCACCTCTCGGGGATCGTAACCAATGAGATGATGACCGTGTACTACGCCTCGTTCGTGAACGTGGACCTGCGCGGCCTCGCCCTCGCGGGGATCGTCATCGCCGCGTTGGGCGCCATCATGGACGTGTGCATCTCCATCGCCTCGGCCACCGAGGAGATCTTCAAGGTGAGCCCGGACATTTCCGTGCGCGACGCCTTCCGCTCGGTGTTCACCGTGGGGACCGACATGCTGGGCGCGACCGTGAACACGCTGCTGTTCGCCTACGTGGGGAGCTCGCTCCCGATGGTGCTCCTCATCGCCATGCGCTTCGACGCCGCCACGCCCATCATGCTGGTATTCAACTACAATCCGGTGCTCTCGGAACTGGTCAAGTCCGCCGTCGGCTGCATCGGCATGTTCCTGAGCGTACCCGCGACGGCGATCATCTGCATCGAGCTGCACAAGCGGGGGCGCGCCCGCTCGCCGGTGAGCAAGTAGCCGCGTCTCCCCATCATCACGCATCTCCGAGCAACCTCATACACCGCCCGTTTCCGGTTCGATCTCGTCGTGCCCTGCTGCCTCCCGACAGCCTGAAAATTCCATAAAACTATTGACAAGTTAGACATGACTATCTTTATTTGTAAAATCTATTTTTTGACCCCGGTTTTTCCGCCGGCACCGCCGCATGCACGCAGGCGCGGGAAGTCATAATTACGAGGCAGCCAATGAGCATATTGGGAAACTATCTCTACGAATACAAGAAGGGTCTGCGAAATCTGATCCTGCACACGATGAAGGCCGCCGACGAAAGCTCCGCAGTGCGGAAGCTCGCGCGGCACAATATTGACTACACGGTGCATCGGGTGAGCGACGAAAAAATCAACCTGTTCTTCGGAAACCCGAATTGCGTTGAGGTGATCAAGCGCATCAACAAGCCGCGGCTTGAGGATTTAAGCGATGAGGAGGATTTCATCCTCGGAGCCCTGCTGGGCTATGACATCGCCAGCCAGTGCCAGCGACACCTGGTACGGAACGAACGGGAGGGAAATCAGCCGATTGACAATATACGCGGCGCAACATGCAGGGTAATGCAATCATGAACATGTTGAAACGGGTCATCATCGCGACAACTACCATCGCCGCCATGGCGCCATGCGCCGCAGGGGTGCAAGAATCGTACGTGCGCCCTTATGGGATGAAGATCGCGAGCGGCGCCGAATACGATTTTTTCGAACAAAGCTATTCGCCGTTCATCGAGTTGTCGATTGCGAGAATCGTGCCGATGCTGAATCAGGACATCGAGGTTGGTGTTTTTTACAAAACGCTATTGAGCGACAAACCTGAGCATTCGCTCCTCCTGCAGGCCCCGTTCAACCTGACGCATTCAATAACCGCATCCCCGTTTACCGGGATGATACTCTCCGCCCAGGACGGACGGCAGGTTATGCGCTACACGGGCGGGATCGGAGTAGGATATGAATTTCAAGTACGGAATTTCACCGCAGGGGCACATTTCGAGGCGGCCTATTCCGAGGGAGGTCGCCAGAATCTCTCTCTGGGGTTTAGTATCGGTGTGAGCTTCTAGCGTCGCCCCTCACGGCAGCCCCAGCAACCTCCCCGCATTGAATACGAGAAAGCAGACGGCCCACGTGAGCGCGAGGTTGTAGGCGACCGAGACGGCGGCCCAGCGCCAGCCGATCTCCCGGCCGATGACCACGATCGTGGCGATGCAGGGGATGTAGAGCAGCACGAAGAGCATGTAGGTGAACGCGCGAAGCGGGGTGATGCCATGCTCCGGGCTTGTGAGCTCGCTCTCCAGAGACTTCGTGCACGTTGCGGGAGCGCCGGGCGCGTTCACCGCGTAGAGGACCCCGAGGCTGCTCACCACCACCTCCTTGGCGAACACGCCGGTGACGAGCGACACCCCCATCTGCCAGTTGAACCCCAGCGGCTCCATGGCGGGATGGATCGCCCTGCCGATGATCCCGATGGACGAGTGGCGCAGCTTTTCGCGCTCGTAGTCTCGCGCGATCTCTGCGATCGCCTGGTCGTGCTGCGCTTTGAGCGCGGAGGCGTTCACGCTCGTCGTTCCTTCGCGGCGCGCGACCTCCCCATAACTCGCGCGATGCGCGCTCTGCGCGGCCTGCACCCGCTCTGCGTGAGCGCGCACTGCGGTCTCCGAAACCGGGTACTCGCTGATGACCCAGATGATCACCGAGAAGGCGAGGATGGGACCGCTCATCTTTTTCAGATACTGCGACGCGCGGTTCCAGACGTGCAACAGCGTGCTGCGCGCCGTGGGAAGGCGATAGGGCGGCAGCTCCATCACGAACGGGGCCGACTCGGTTTTCGCGAGCAACATATTGAACAGCCGCGACGTGACAAACGCGATGGCGATGCCGATCAGGTACAGCGCCAGGATCACCGTGCCGGCATGCTGCGCGAAGAACACGCCCGCGAAGAGCACGTACACCGGCAGGCGCGCCGAACAGCTCATAAAGGGGTTGATGAGGACCGTGATGATGCGGTCGCGCCGGCTCTCAAGCGTGCGGGTGGCCATGATGGCGGGCACGTTACATCCGAAGCCCATGATGAGCGGAATGAACGACTTGCCGTGGATCCCCAGCCGGTGCATGATCTTGTCCATAATGAAGGCGGCGCGCGCCATGTAACCGCTGTCCTCCAGGAAACTCACGCCCAAAAACAGGATGAGAATGTTCGGCAGGAACACGATCACGCCCCCCACCCCGCCCACAACGCCCTTGACCACCAGGCTCTTCACGGCGCCGTCGGGCAGGGACAGCGCGAGCCAGTGCGACAGCGCGTCCACCAGCCACTGGATGCCCTGCTTGGGATATTCGCCCAGTACATAGGTCGCCTGGAACAGCAGCCACAGGAAGGCGAGCAGAATGGGATAGCCCAGATAGCGGTTCATGAGGACCCGGTCGATGCGCTCCGAGACGTCAGTCTTTTCGACGCTCACGCGGCGTACCGCCTCTTTCAGGAGGCCCGTCACGAATCCCTGCCGCCGCTCCGTGAGGACCATCGCCGGATCGTCGCCGTAGTTCTTTTCGAGGATGCGCCGGGAGCGCTCTGCCTGCCCGACGATGGCCGCGTAGTTGGGAAAGCCCTCCAGCTTGGCCAGCACGTCGCAATCGTTCTCGAGCAACCGGATGGCGAGCCAGCGCGTGGAGTAGCGCTCGCCGATATCGCCCACCGTCCGGATCGCGCGCTGCACCGCCTGGATCTCCTCCTCGACATCGGCCCCGTAGTCGATGTGCAGATGGCGCACCACGGGCGCCGTCTTTTCCGCCACCGCGATGATGGCCGCGATGAGCCGGCCGATCCCGTCATTGCGCGTCCCCACGGTGCGCACCACCGGCATCCCCAGCAGCGTCCCCAGCGTGTCGGTGTCGATCACGATGCCCTTGGCCTCGGCCTCGTCGGACATGTTCAGGACGAGGATCACCCGCACGCCGATGTTGATGAGCTGCGTGGTGAGGTACAGGTTTCGCTCGAGGTTGCCGGCGTCCACGATGTTCACGATCACGTCCGGCTGTTCATGGATGATATAGTCGCGCGCGACGATCTCCTCGAGCGAATAGGCCGACAGGCTGTAGATACCGGGCAGGTCCACCACGCGAACGGAATACTCCCCTGCCCGAAAAGAGCCCTCGCGCTTTTCGATGGTCACCCCGCTCCAGTTCGCGACCTTCTGCCGCGCGCCGGTGAGGGCGTTGAAAATGGTGGTCTTTCCGCAGTTTGGATTGCCGATGAGTCCGACGGTGATGCTGTTCGCGCTCGGGGTCATTCGACGGTTTTCGCTTTCAGTTTAACGATGACCGCTCGGGCCTCCTCCACCCGAAGCGAGATGCTGTATTTCTGTATCGTGACCTGCAGCGGGTCCTGCAGCGGGGCGTAGCGCACCAGCGCAATCGACGCGCCGCGGCGAAAACCCAGTTCGATGAGGCGCTTTTTAAGAACGCCATCGGCCTCGATGCGCACGATCACCGCCTCGTCGCCCTCGCTCAGTTCGCTCAACGGGCGCTCGTCCAGGAGATCGGCAAGCTCCTTCCTCCACGGGCTCTGCGCATCGGCGCGCTTGAAATATTCGACGAGCTTGTAGAGCTGACGGCAGGACTGAGGCGCAAGGTGGTGTTCCATCCGGCAGGCCTCGCCGTCCGCCGTTTCGGCGTCCATCCGGAGCACCTCGCTGAAGAAATCCATGAGGCATTCGTGCCGGCTGTACACCTTGTCCGCGATCGCCTTTCCGCGCTCGGTGAGGTCCACGTACCCGTACTTTTCATAGTTGACCAACCCCTGCTCGCTGAGCTTCCCCAGGGCGGCGGTCACGCTGGGCATCTTCACCTTGAGCGATTTGGCGATGTCCTTGACGCGGACGACCCGGTGCGCCCGCGAGAGCACGGCGATGGTCTCCAGGTAGTCCTCCATATTGGAGGAGAGGTCCGTCGATTCGAACATGTCGCGCGCGTGATCGATTTTCATGATTGGCCGAATCCCTATCCACTATCAAGATACAGTCAAGCAATAAAGTTAGTTATTTCTAATATTTTTTCGGAAAAATTTCATCTCGGGCATGCTGAAGTTTTTGTATTTACAAATCCGGTTGGCGCACCGAGGATTCCTCCATCATCGCTACCGACAAATTGCATCCATAATGGGCCATACGATCTTCATCACCGGCGGCTGCCGGAGCGGAAAGAGCACGCACGCGCTCGCGCGCGCGCAGGCGTTGGGCGCAGAGACCGTCTTCATCGCCACCTGCCGGCCCGGCGATGCGGAGATGGAGCGGCGCATCGCGCGCCATCGCGCGGAGCGCCCCGCCGCATGGCGCACGGTCGAGGAATACGGCCCGCTGGCCGACGTGCTGCGGTCCGAAACGCAGCGCGACAGCGCAATCATACTGGATTGCCTGACGCTCTATGTCTCGAACCTGCTCGTATCGGACATGCCGACCGGCGGGATCATCGAAAACATCAGGGAGATCGCGGAGATCATCGCGCAGGGCGCCGCCAACGCGATCGTCGTATCGAACGAGGTCGGCTGGGGCATCGTGCCGGACAACTCCCTCGCGCGCGACTTTCGCGATATCGCCGGCACCGCAAACCAGATCGTTGCGGCGCGCGCGAACGAGGTCATCTGCATGATCGCCGGCATTCCGATGAGGATCAAATGAAACCAGGAAACACACACGAGCTGGCCGACATCATCGCCGCGGTCCGTCCGCCACGCGACACGCTCATGGCGCAGGCGCAGGCGCGCCTGGACAATCTCACCAAGCCGCGGGGGAGCCTGGGCCGGCTCGAGGAGATCGCCGTGCGCATCGCCTGCATCGCCGGACGCGTCGATCCGCAGCTCGCGAACAAGGTCGTCTTCACCATGGCCGCCGATCACGGCGTGGCCGACGAGAACGTGAGCCTGTACCCCAAGGCCGTGACCGAGCAGATGGTGTACAACTTCCTCCGGGGCGGCGCCGCGGTGAACGTGCTCGCGCGTCACGCGGGCGCGCGCGTGGTGGTCGTGGACATGGGCGTCGCGGCCGATATCGCCGACCCGGGCGGGACGCTCGCGATAAGAAAGATCGCCTATGGAACCGCCTCGATGACAAAGGGGCCCGCGATGACCCGCGACGAAGCGATTCGCGCGATCAGGGCCGGATTCGAGGTCGTTGCCGAGGAGCATGCGCGCCGTCCCATCGACATCGTCGCGTTGGGCGACATGGGCATCGCCAACACCACCGCGTCGAGCGCGATCGTGAGCTGCATCACCGCGCTTCCGCCCGAGGAGACCACCGGGCGCGGCACCGGCATCGACGACGAGCGCCTCGCGTGGAAGATCGGCGAGATCGAGACGGCGCTCGATGTCAATCGGCCCGATCCCGCCGACCCCATCGACGTCCTGGCGAAGGTGGGCGGCTTCGAGATCGGCGGGCTCGCCGGTGCGGTCATCTGCGCGGCGAAAAGCGGCGTACCGGTCGTCATCGACGGCTTCATCACCGCGGCGGCCGCGCTCATCGCCGTGGAGCTCTGCCCGGCGGCGAAGGGATATCTCTTCGCCAGCCACAACTCCGTGGAGAAGGGGCACCTCGCCGCGCTCAACTGGATGGGCATCGAGCCGCTCTTCGACCTGGAGATGCGCCTGGGCGAGGGGACCGGCGCCTGCCTGGGGATCGGCATCATCGAGGCGGCCGTGAAGCTCATGAACGAGATGGCCACCTTCGAAAGCGCCGGCGTGTCGCGGGAAACACCGTCGGAATCATGAGCGGCCTTTTCGCACACCTCACGGGGATACTCGTCGCGGTGCAGTTTCTCACGAAGCTGCCGGTCCCGCGACTGGGTGCGCCCACGGCGCGCGATCTGGGACGCTCCATGGCCTACTATCCCATCGTCGGTTTCGCGATCGGCGCGCTGCTGTGCCTCCTCGACCGGGCGCTGTCGATGGCGCTCTCGCCGCTTCTCACGTCGGTGCTCATCGTCACGGCCTGGGCCGCGATCACCGGCGCGCTGCACCTCGAGGGATTCGCCGACACCGCGGACGGCATCGCCGCCGGCGGGGACCGCGCGCGGACCCTCGCGGTGATGAAGGACCCCAACACCGGCGCGAAGGGCGCCGCGGCCCTCACCTTCCTGATACTGATCAAGATCGCCGTGCTTTCCGAACTGACGCCGGATGCGCGATCCTGGGCGCTCCTCATCGCGCCGGTGCTGTCCCGCTGGGCGATGACGGCAACCGCGGTCATCTGCCCCTATGCGCGCCCGGAGGGGGGCTTGGGGAAGGGTTTCGTCGAAGAGGCGGGCGTCGTCGAACTCGTCATCGCGTGCGCGAGCGCGATCGCCATCGGCGGTGCGCTTCTCGGTTGGCGCTTCGCGCTTCCCGCATCGGCGGCCATCGCAAGTACCGCGTTGTACGCCATCTTCATGAAGAAAAAAATCGGCGGGATAACCGGCGACACGCTGGGCGCGCTCAACGAGCTTGTCGAGACCATCGCACTGGCCTCCTTCCTTGCGCTGCCGGTGCTCGCACACACCCTTCCCGCATTTCCCGTGTAACGATCCGCCATGCACACGATCGTCTTCACCGATCTCGACGGCTGCCTTCTCGATCATCGCGATTACTCGTTCGACGCAGCCCTCCCAGCCCTTGCCGAGCTGAATCGCCGCGGGATACCGCTCATCATCGCGACCAGCAAAACGCGCGCCGAGGTGACGCCGATCCGCGAGCGCCTCGGGATCGACCATCCGTTCATCGTGGAAAACGGCGGCGCGATCGTCTACCCGCCGGGCGCGCATCATCTGGCCGAGGAAGGATGCGTCGATGACGACGGCGTCCGCATCGAACTCCGCGGCGCCTCGTACGACGCGCTCCGTCGATTCATCGTCGCGCACCGGGAGGAATACGGCATCACCGGCTTTGGGGACATGACGCCCGAAACGGTCGCCGCGCTCACGGGACTTTCGACCGAAGAGGCCGCCCGCGCACAAAAGCGCGAATTCTCCGAACCGTTTTCACTGGCGCACGAGCGCCGTCTTCCGGACCTCGCCAAGCTGGCGGCATCGCGCGGCCTTACCATCCTGCGCGGCGGGCGGTTTTATCATTGTGTGGCCTCGGGACAGGACAAGGGGACCGCGGCACGTGCGCTTTTGGAGCGCTATCGAAGCGCGCTCGGCGGCGACCTCAGAAGTATCGCGATCGGCGACGCCGAAAACGATCTCCCGCTGCTTCGCGCCGCCACCGACCCCGTCCTCCTGCCCCGAAGCGACGACGTCCATATCGCCTGCGACATCCCGCGTTTGTTTCGCGCAACGCAACCGGGACCGCGCGGATGGGCCGAGGCGGTCCTGGCGCTTTGCGGCGGACGGTAGCCGGCGCGATACGCCCGGCATCGATCCGCTGCACGTCCGGCGGCTCCCGAAATGCAAGAAGGCGGGGAATATCCCCGCCTTCTTGTGTGGGTACTGCTGCGTATGCGATCGGTACGGCTATTCCATGAGCGCCCCGGTGTAGCAGGCATCGGACATCTTGATGACGGCGGTCTCTTCGCCCATCAGCGCCTCGATGCGGCCAAAGAACTTCGGGAACTCGGAGCCGATATAGAACTGCGCCGAGAGAACGCGGCCGCTGTAGTAGGCGGCTTCCGCATTGTCCTTCAGGAAGGCCTCGCGATCGTCGCCCTTCTTGTCGCCTACGAGGGCCTTCATCTTGGGCTGCGCGATGGTGAGCGCCCAGAGGTGCACCCACGCCAGCGCCAGCATGTGCATCGCCTGCTGCAGCTGGGTGGCCTCCATGAACAGGTGGAGGAACTTCCCGCCGGCCATCTGCGCCTTCATCATCTCGATGAGCTCGTCGAGCTTCTTGATGCCGCGCTCCACGAGGGCGACGTATTTCTCGTCCACAACGCCCTTCGCCTTGGCGACGGTGTTCGCGATGCGGTTCTGGAAGGTCTTGTAGTTGTACTGCTCGGGGTTCATGAGGATCTTCCGCATGGTGAGGTCCATCGACTGGATGCCGTTGGTCCCTTCGTAGATCGCGGTGATCTTCGCGTCGCGCATGAACTGCTCGACCGGATAGTCGGAGCAGAAGCCGTACCCGCCGTACACCTGAATGGCCTCGGAGGCGACCAGCGTCCCCATGTCGGTGTTGCCCGCCTTCGAGATCGGAATCAGGAGCTCGGCCATGCCCAGCGCCTCTTTCTTGGTCTCGCCATCGGCCACGTGCTCGATGTTGAGCATGTGCGTGAGGAAATACGACAGCGCGCGCATCCCCTCGACATGCGACTTCATCCACAGGAGCATACGCTTCACGTCGGGGTGGTTGATGATGGTCACGCCCTTCGCTTCCGGGTTGAGCATCTGCGTGACGTGCGCGCCCTGAACGCGGTTGCGCGCGTAGGTGACGGCGTGGTTGTACGCGGTGCTCGCCAGCGCGTAGCCCTGCATGCCGACGCCCAGACGGGCCTCGTTCATCATCTGGAACATGATCTTCATGCCCTTGCGCTCTTCGCCCAGGAGCCAGCCCTTGCAGTTCCCGTTGTCGCCGAAGGACAGCGTGCAGGTCGCGGAACCCTTGATGCCCATCTTGTGCTCGATACCGGCGCAGGTGACGTCATTGAATTCGCCAATCGAACCGTCCGCCTTCGGGAGATACTTGGGAACCAGGAAAATGGAGATGCCCTTGGTGCCGGCCGGGTCGCCCTCGATGCGCGCGAGGACCGGGTGCACCATGTTCTTGTAATAGTCGTTGTCGCCGGAGGAGATGAAGATCTTCGTGCCGGTGATCTTGTAGGTGCCGTCGGCCTGCTTTACGGCCTTGGTCTTGAGCGCGCCCACGTCGGAACCGGCGTCGGGCTCGGTGAGACACATGGTGCCGCCCCATTCGCCGCTCATCATCTTGGGGATGTACATGTCCTTCTGCTCCTGCGTGCCGAAATTGTTCACGAGGAGCATGCAGCCGTGCGAGAGGCCCGGGTACATAAGGCAGGGAACGCTGGCGGCGCTGAAGATCTCGTTCACGGCCATGCCGATCGCGAAGGGCATACCCAGACCGCCGATCTCGGGGGAATCGATGGTGCCGAGGAAGCCGGCTTCGTAGAACGCGTCGATGGCGGGCTTGTAGGCCTTGGGAATTTTCACTTCCTTGGTGTCGGGATTGTAGGTGCAGCCTTCCTTGTCGCCTTCCTTGCTGGCCGGATAGATCTTCTCCACCGCGATCCGCTCGGCGAGGTTCAGGAACTCCTCGTAGGTGTCACGGTCGAAATCGGCGTAGTGCGAGTAGTCCTTGCCGAATTTTTCAAGCTCAAGCATCTCGAACAGCACAAACCGAACGTCCCTCGAATCAATTAACGGATTTAACGCCATGATACAACCTCCTCGATACAATAATTAATTATTCATCGCGCGTGAGACAGAAATAACGTTGACAAATCCCTCCACCGCCGATGGCATTCCGTCACCGATGGGGCGCATGCTCGAAGCGCGCCCCGCACACGACAGGGGTTTTTCGAATCAAGCCTATTTTCGGGGGTGTATCTGTCAACCGGCTTTTTGCGGTTTTTCGGCCCAAGTATTGAAAAAAGCCGGCGCAATCCCCGCATCTCCGTGTACGATCGTTCGATGGGAGCCGATGTCCGATTACAAATACTGGATGGCGCTGGAACAGTCCAGCGGGATGGGACCGGCGCATTGTGCGACCGTCGCCACAGCGCTCGAGTCGCGCTCCCTCTCCCTTGCCGACATATTCATGCTGGAAGCGGCGGACCTGAAGGCCGAGTTCCCCTTCAACGAGACGATCGTCAAGGGACTTGCCGGCGCCCGCGCCATCCTTGATCGCGTCGAGCAGGATTACCTTCGCCTCATGGAGGGTGGCGCCGAGACCGTTCTGTTCTTCGAGCCGTCTTACCCGCCCCGGCTTCGCGACCGGATCGCGGGCGCCTTCCCCCCCATCCTGTATGCCCACGGAAACCGCGCCCTCCTGAAGGATCCGGCCATCGCCATACTCGGCGACAAGGACGTGAGCGACAAGGGAGGGGTGATCGCGCATCACGCATCCGCCGAGCTGGTGCGCCGCCGGTTCGCGATCATCAGCGGCCTGGCGCGCGGCGTGGGCCAGATCGCGCACCGCGCGGCCGCCGAGAGCGGGGGCGAGACCATCGCGGTGCTCCCCTACGGCATGTTTCATCTGGCCATCCCGGACCTTCTCCAGGAGGTGTACGATCCGGACCGGTTCCTGATCCTCTCGCCGTTCTATCCGACGACGCCCTTCACGACCTTCAATGCCTTCACCCGCAACCGCATGATCTGCGCGCTGTCGGACGCGGTGTACATCGTGGAATCGCCCGTCGAGGGCGGCATCTTCGAGGCCGGCAAGTCGGCGCGGAAGATCGGGGTGCTGCTGTTCACCACCGAATACGCGGAGTATCCGAAAAGCGCCGCGGGGAACAAAGCCCTCATCGACGAGCTGGGCGCGATCCCCGTACGCGGTCGCCTGAAGGACAACGTGCTGCAGCCCAACCTGGACCGGCTCATCGGCGCGGCGAAATTCCCGTCACCGGCGAAATGACGGGACGCGACACAGGTCCCGCGCGCACCGCATTCGCGCACGGCATAATGTATTTGATTTTTTCTACACCATCACCGAGCATGCGTTCCGGCGGATAATTAGCACCATGCACCTCTCCCTGAAAAAGAAGATCCTGATCGCCTCCCTGGTGGTGAACCTGTGCCTGTCCTCGCTGCTGGGGCTCGCGCTCTACTGGTTCGCCGGCGACCAGTATTACGAGGCCTTTCTCGAAAGCAAGCTCTCGTTGGCGCGTTCCCTCGCCATGTCCATCGACGGATCGAAGCACGCCACGTTCACCTCGCTGCGCGCGATGAACGACCCCGACTACCAGCGCACCCTGCGGTATCTCAACAGCGTCCGGACGAACGAGAAGTACGTAAGCTACCTGTTCACGCTCCACTACGATCCCGCGCGCGACCGCGTCTCCTACATCGTCGACAGCGATATTCTGGTCCGCGACACCGTCTGGATCACCACGGAGCACTTCGGCCTGGCGATGACCATCGACGCGAGCGACCGCATCAGCCTGAAATACAACGAGGAGGAGCGCACGAAGGACTTCCCGGTGAAGGTGGGCGAGAAGACCGTGCCGCTGCAGATCAGGAACGAGAGCGAGATCTGGATCGACAACAAGCGGATCCTGACCGTCGCGGCGCGCAATCCGCTGACCATCGAGACCCCCGCCGGGACGCTCAGCAGGGATCATCGGGAGCGCTACGTGGGCGCCGAGATCGGCGGCACGGCCATGCAGGTCTACTGCACCTTCTCGGCGGCGGGCGAATCGCAGAGCATCCCGGGCGAGCAGTACATGGAATCGAAGGAGGTGGTGGAGCGCTGCAAGAGCGTCATCAGGGGACAGGCGCACACCATCGTCCGGCGCGGCCAGCAGACGAGCATCTACGGCATGAACACCGCCACCGTGTACGGGGTGATCACGGACGCGCGGGGCGTCGCCAACGGGCTGGTGGTCTTTGAGCTCTTCGTGCGCGAGGTGTCGAACTTCAAGCTCGCCATGGTGCGGATCGTCATCATCGCCGCTGCGGTGATCTTTCTCGTGACCCTGCTCCTTTCGAACATGTTGGCACGCTCGCTCGTCAACCCCATCCGGCGGCTCACGGAGGGCGCCAACCGGATCCGCGAAGGCGACCTCGATCACGCGGTCGAAATGGAGCGCGCCGACGAGCTGGGCGTCCTGGCCGAAAGCTTCAACAACATGGTCTCGCGGCTCAAGACCACCCAGCGCGAGCTCGCGGCGACGAACGCCGAGCTGACGCGGGCGAACCTATTGAAAGACCAGTTCCTCGCCAACACCTCACATGAGCTCAAGACGCCGCTAAACGGCATCATCGGCATCGCCGATTCGCTCATCGACGGGGCCGCGGGGTCCGTAAACAGCCATCAGGCGGAGAACCTGCGCCTCATCTCGCTGTCGGGGAAGCGCCTCTTCCATCTCGTGAACGACATCCTCGACTTCTCCAAGCTGAAGAACCGCGACATCAGCATCGACCGCAAGCCGGTGGACATCCGCCAGATCGCCGAGATCGTCATCATCCTGTGCACGCACCTCGTGGGGAAAAAACCGCTGCGCATCGTCAACCAGATCGAGCCGCACCTGCCGCCGGTGCTCGGGGACGAGGACCGCCTGCAGCAGATCATGTACAACCTCGTCGGAAACGCCATCAAGTTCTCGGACGCCGGGACCATCACCATCACCGCGGCCATCGCCGGGGACTGCGTGGATGTAACCGTCTCCGATACGGGCATCGGCATCCCCGCCGATCGCTTCGAGGACATCTTCAAATACTTCGAGCAGCTCGATGCGGGGCCCGCGCGCCGATACGGCGGGACGGGCCTGGGGCTTGCCATCACCCGGCAACTGGTGGAGCTCCACGGGGGCGCGATCCGCGTCGCCTCGACCGTGGGTAAGGGATCGGCCTTCACCTTCAGCATCCCCCGCGCCGACCGCGCGCCTGCCGCCGAGGAGATCGCGCGCCCGAAGAACTATCTTGAAACGACGGCCCCGGCCCCCTCGGCGGTCGCGGCCAATGAAACACCGGCGCCCGCGCAGAAACCGAAGCGCGACGCGGTGATCCTCGTCGTCGACGACGAGCCGGTGAATGTCCAGGTCCTCGTGAACATCCTGAGCCTCGAGGGCTACCGCGTGCTCACCGCCGCCAGCGGCATGGAGGCGATCGGCATCATCCAGGAGAAATGCCATCCGGACCTGGTGCTGCTGGACATCATGATGCCGCGCATGACCGGCTACCACGTGTGCAGCCTCCTGCGCGAGAGTTTCTCGCTCTACGACCTGCCCGTGCTGATGCTGACCGTGAAGAACCAGGTCCAGGACATGGTCGCGGGCTTCGAGGCGGGAGCGAACGACTATCTCACCAAACCCTTCGACAGGCGCGAGCTCCTGGCCCGCGTGGACACGTTGCTCACGCTGAAAAACGCGGTGTATCATCACAACCGCTTCGAGCGCATCCAGCGCGAGCTCGAGATCGCCCGACGCATCCAGAACGCCATCCTGCCCGAGACCCTTCCGGCGCTGCCGGGCCTGGACATCCAGGTCGCCTACCGGCCCATGGATTCGGTCGGCGGCGATTTTTACGATTTCCACATCGTGGACGACAATCGGATCGGCATCCTGATCGCCGACGTGTCCGGCCACAGCATTCCCGCCGCGCTCATCGCCTCGATGATCAAGATCGCCTTCTACATGCAGTCGGGACTCGCCGACGCGCCCGACCGGCTGATGCAGAGCATCCACAACACGCTCTTCGACAAGTGCGAATCGCACTTCATCACCGCCAGCTATTCGTTCATCGACCGCCGTCGGGGAAAGCTCCTGAACGCCAATGCGGGCCATCACCCCTGCCTCATCCATCAACGGAGCAGGGACCGGATCCTGTCCGTCAAGGGAAAGGGGCGCATCATCGGCTTGCTCCCGTCGAGCGGATACGAGCTCACCGAGACCGACATCGCCCCGGGCGACCGCGTGGTCCTGTTCACCGACTGCATCCTCGAATGCCGCAATGCGTCCGGGGCGCTCTTCGGCGAGGAGAACTTCATGGCGCTCGTGCGCGAGTGCGCCGGCATGTCGCCGGCCGATTTCGTGCGCCATGTCCCGAACCACCTCTCGCGCTGGTCCGGAAACGAGGGGCTCTTCGAGGACGACATGACCATCATCGTGATCGACGTGAAGTAGGAATCGCGCTACAGCTCGAAGGTGTGCAGGGCCGAGACCGTGAAACCGTAGAACCGGTCGTCGCCGTCGCGCTCCATCGCCTCGGGAGCCACGTTGCTTCTATTGTATTCGATGCACTTGAGATGCTGGTAGCGAATGCCGACGGCGATGATGGTCCGGGCGCCGGAAAAAAAATACGCGAGCGAAAAATCGCCGTTCCCGCCCCACTGCACCATGTCGGCATGGTGCACCGTCACGCCGTTCTTGTCCACCCCGTTCTCGTCCTCAAACCGTTGCGTGCAATAGGCTGTTGATTTTTCGTTCGAGACGCCCGTCACGTAAATGCCGGTAATGTTCATGAACAGGAAAAGATCGCCCGCCAGACCGACCGAGAAGCCGATGCCGCCGCCGGGTCCCGCCAGGATTGTGTAGTCAAGGATATGGCGATATACGATTTTCCCCTTGGACCGTATCTCCCAAAAGCTTTTTTCGTACTGATATCCCATCACCTTGACTCCGGCGAACAGCTTCACGTGCTTCGATACGGCGTAACCCGCCGTGGTGTCGGAATCGTACTTGAAGGCCTTCTCGCGCAGTTTGACATCGCTCTCCCGATCGTAGCTATACGCCTCATATTCGTTCACCTCGGCATTGCCGGCGATAAACCTGGTCGAAATCGACCAGTCGCCAAGGCCAAGGGAGATAACGGGCCCGTACATCAACAAGCGGGTTTTATTGTCGTTGCTGAGGTCCGTTTCCGTCTTCGTGGTATCGTTGTAGAAGCCGTTCCACCACGCGTACCAGGAGACGGCGCCCACGGTGAGATCCGCCGCCGGCGACGCCGTCCTGAACGCGGGGACAAGGCACAGTACTGCCATCGCGATCAGGATCAAACGAACGCCATTCCTCCCGCCAAAACCGCTGTTCTTTTTCATGTCTGGTATGTATACGCGATGCAACGATGCTTAAAAGGAATAGCCGGTTCTGCGAAAAGTCAAGAAACTTTGAGGGAAAAAGCGGAATCGCGAAACCTATCGGCAGCAGTCGCCGTCATCGAGGCGGCAGAGCGCCCTGGCCTCGACCTGCAGCGTGGTGTGGGTGATGCCGTAGCGCTCGGCAAGCATTGCGTTCACCCTGCCGATGAGGCCGTCGGAGTCCGCGGGGTCAGAGCCCTCGGCGGCGCAGATATGGCACGAGAGAAACACCTCAGCCGAGCTCACCGACCAGATGTGCAGGCCGTGGACGCTTCCCGCGCCCGCAATCGCGAGAATGTCGCGGCGCACGGCGTCGGGGTCGATCCCCTTCGGCGCTCCCTGCAGGAAGATCCGCAACGAATCGCGCACGATCCCCCACGAGCTCACGACGATCATCGCGACGATGATGCCGCTTGCCGCGAGGTCGAGGACGACCAGGCGCGGAACAAACACGAGCGTAATCCCCACCGCGATCACCGCGACCGAGGACACGGCGTCGTAGGCCAGGTGCAGGAAGGCGGCGCGCATGTTGAGGTTCGCGTGGCGGTCACGGTTGATCACCAGGATGGACAGCGCATTTCCCGCCAGCCCGACGATCGCGATGGGGAGCATCACGCCGGGGTCGATGGGAACGGGATGGCGGTATCGCATCAGCGCCTCGTACACGATGAAGATCCCGATGCCCGCCAGGGAGAGCGCGTTCACGACCGCGATGACCACCTCGAAACGCTTGAAGCCGAAGGAATAGCGCGACGTGGGGGACCGCTCCGAGACGCGCTCGCCGGCATAGCCCAGCATGAGCGCCAGGACGTCGGAGAGGTTGTGCCCCGCGTCGGAGATGAGCGCGAGGCTCCCGGAGAGCACCCCGCCCACGAACTCCGCGACGGTGATGACGGCGTTGAATACGATGAGGGCCAGAAATTTCGCGCTCCGTGAAACCGGCGCTCCGACGCGGCCATGGACATGTCCGTGATCGTGATGGTGCATTCGGGCCCCCAGGGTACATCATACGTCGGCGTTCGGAATGATTCGCCGTGCGATGGGACCGGGCCCTTCATTGGCATGCGCCATCATGCGACCTGATACGACTGGAAGCGCCGGGACCGGACCGCGTCGGGCACAGCATACCCTAGTCCATGTAATCCTGTAAATGCGAAAATTTCTGCCGGATCTTCTCGATCGCGCGGTTTTCGATCTGCCGCACGGTCTCGGCCGAGATCCCGAACTCGCTGCCGATCTCCTTCAGGGTGATCACGCGGTCGTCGTCGAAGCCGAAGCGCATCCGCAAAATCTTCCTCTCGTTCTCCATGAGCGACTCCAGCGCCTCCTCGAGCTCGTCGTGAAGGTCCTGGCGATAGAGCATCGTCTCCGGCGAGAGCGTCTTCTCGTCGCCCAGCACCTGCATGAGGCTGAAATCGTCGTTGTTGAGGGGGCCCTCCAACGACATGGTCGGCTGGAAGAACTCCATGATCTCGGCGACCGTCTTCTCCTCGACGCCCAGCACGTTGGCGATGTCCAGCCGCGTGGGCTCCTTGCCGAACTCGCGCAGAAGCTCGTCGCGGACCCGCTTCACCTTCTTGAAAAGGTCGCCCTTCCTGATGGGCAGCCGGATGGTGCGGCTCTTCTTCGCGATGAACCGGCTGATGTAGTGCTTTATCCAGTACGACGCATAGGTCGAGAATCGGCACCCCATGCGATGGTCGAACTTCTCGGCGGCGCGCATGAGACCGATGTTCCCCTCCTGGATGAGGTCCACCAGGGACGGCTCGAGCATGGTGTAGTTCCTCGCGATTTTAATCACCAGCCTGAGGTTGGCGTTCACCAGGCGCTCGCGGGCGGTATCGTCACCCTTCGTCTTCGCCCGGGCAAGCTCGATCTCCTCTTCCTGGGTAAGCAGCTGAAATTCATTTATGTTCTTGTAGTATGATTTCGCCGGCATGGAGCTGTCGTGCATTCTTTCCGTCATGGCCTCCCTCCTATCGACCGAGATTATTACTCCTTTGAACAATCAACACTATGAACGTTATTGAAATATTTAAGATTTAAATTAAATTCTGATTTAGTTTACTCAATAATAATATACAGAGCGATTTCCTATTCGACCACCCCCAGTATTGAAATAGTTACAGTTTTATAATGAAATTAACCTGCCTGTAACAAGATTTGTTTTCAAAAAAATAATTTTGACCATTAAAACACCCGGGGCGGCACGAATTCCATCTAGAATACCATTTTGTATGATATTTCCATACTGCGAGGGAAATTCCCGCCTCGAAATAGATTTGACAGCGGGCGCGAAACCGATAGCGTCATTGACGGCGCGTATGAATGCCACACTTCGCTACGAGGCGCGATCAATCAATGTCCGCTGCGTCCATTGGGCCGTATCTCATCATCGAAAAGGTCGGCGAGAGCCATAAATCCGTCGTCTACCGCTGCCGGGGACGCGGGGCGGACGAGACCGTCATCGTCAAGCTGCTCAAAAAAGCGGCGCCCACCCCGGCCGATGTCGCCCGCATCCGGCTGGAGAGCGCCCTCGTCGAGCGGCTCGATTTCGACGGGATCGTCCGGGGACGCGGCATCATCGAGCACGAGGGGGCGATCGCGCTGGTCCTCGAGGACCCGCACGGAATATCGCTCAAGGACTTCATCTCGCGAACCCGGCCGACGCTCCGTCAGTTCCTGGATATCGCCGTGAGGCTGGCGCGCATCCTGGGGCTCATCCATCGGGCCAATATCATCCACAAGGACATAAAGCCGCACAATATCATCATCCGAACCGCCCGCGGACGCGTCAGGGACGTGCATATCACCGACTTCGGCATCTCGGTGCTCTTGGACGACGGGCTCCGCGAGCTCTATCACCCCGACGTTCTGCAGGGAACGCTGCCGTACATCTCGCCCGAACAGACCGGCAGAATGAACCGCCCGGTCGATTACCGCACGGACCTGTACTCGCTCGGCGTCACCTTCTACGAGTTGCTCACGGGCGATGTGCCGTTTCACGCGGACGACCCGCTGGAGCTCATCCACGCCCACATGGCGCGCGCGCCCGAACCGCCCGCCGCCGTCAACCCCGCGCTGGCCGGGCCGGTTTCGGACATCGTGATGAAGCTCCTGGCGAAATCGCCCGACGAGCGCTACCAGAACGCCCTGGGCCTGGCCTACGACCTGCAGGAATGCCACGCCCGCCTGGTCCGCGACGGGCGCATCGCGCCTTTCGAGCTGTCGACGCGGGACATCGCCGAGCGGCTCACCGTCCCGCAGGTGCTCTTCGGGCGCGAGCGGGAGCGCGACCAGCTCTTCGCCGCCTTCGAGCGCGTGGTGGGCGGCACCGCCGAGATGGTGCTCATCTCCGGCGCGCCCGGCATCGGAAAGACCTCGCTGGCGATGGAGCTGCACAAGCCGGTGACGGCGCGCAGCGGCTTCTTCGTCGCCGGTAAGTACGATGCGCTGCGCCGCGACGTCCCCTACACCGCCATCATCCAGGCCTTCCAGGGGCTCATCCGCCAGATCCTCACCGAGGGCGAGGAGCGGATCGACCTCTGGCGGATCCGTCTGGAGACGGCGCTGGGGCTGCACGCGAAGATCATCGGCGACCAGATCCCGGAGCTTCGGCTCATCATCGGCGAGCAACCGGAGGTGGCCCAGCTCGACCTGGAGGAAGCGCATAACCGGTTCACCCTGGTGTTCCGAAACTTCATGAGCGTCTTCGCCAAGCCGGAACACCCGCTGGTCGTCTTCCTGGACGACCTCCAGTGGGCAGATAGCGCGAGCCTTACGCTCCTGACCACCGTCCTCGCCGACCGCAACATGCGCTCGCTCCTTCTCCTCGGCGCGATCCGCGAGGGGCCCACCGTCGATTCTCTGCTGGACCAGGCCGTCTCGACGCTCCAGACCGCCGGGGTGGCGGTGTCGACGCTGTCGCTGGGACCGCTCGAGCCCGACGCGGTGGGCGAATACCTGGCGAACTTCCTGCGCGTGCGCAACCGCCGCCAGCAGACCTTCGCCGAGATCGTCTACGAGAAGACCCTGGGCAACCCGTTTTTCATCAACCAGTTCATCGGCATGCTCTACGACGACGGGCTCATCCGCTTCGATCCGGAATCGGGCTGGAACTGGAGCCTCGCGAAGCTCCGCGCGCTGGAGGTGAGCGACAACGTGGTCGAGCTCATGGCCAAGAAGATCGGCACGCTCCCGCCGCGCACGCAGGAGGCGCTGCAGATCGCCTCGGTGATCGGGAACCGTTTTTCCCTCGAGACGGTGTCGATCGTCAACGGGACCAGCGTGGAGCAGTCGCTCGAGGACCTCACCGCGGCGGCGCGCGAGGGGCTCATCTTCTTTTCCGCGCAGGAGGGCCGCTACCGGTTCTTTCACGACCGCATCCACGAGGCCGCCTACTCACTGATCGCCGACGACGACACTATCATGCTACACTACCGCATCGGCCATCTCGCGATAGCGGAGTCGAACACCCGCGATGCGCTCATGGAAAAGATCTTCTACATCGCAAACCACCTGAACATCGCGCGATCGCTCTTCGAGAGCGACGGGGAGCGCTTCACCCTGGCCCGCATGAACCTCTACGCCGGGATGAAGGCCAAGAACGCGGCCGCCTTCGAATCGGCGCGCGGGTACTTCACCCAGGGCACCGACGTGCTGCCCGACTCGGCCTTCGCCGAGGAGTACCAGCTCTCCTTCGACCTGTACCTCAACCGCGGGGAGTGCGAGTACATCGCCGGCCGTTTCGACGAGGCGACCACGATCTTCGCCATCATCCTCACCTTCGCGCGCTGCGCGCTGGACCGGGCCCGGATCTACAACATGCTCATCATCCTGTGCACCAACGGCGGCGAGTACCGCGAGGCGGTCCAGTTCGCGCGCGACGCGATGATGATGTTCGGCGTGGACTGCTCGCGCGAGAACATCCGCGCGGCCGTCTCGGCCGAATTCGCGAAGGTCATGGAACACATGGAGCGCCTCTCCCTCGACGAGATCGCCGCGCTCCCCGAGATGCGCGACCCCGAGCTTTTGGCGCGCATGGAGATCATGACCAACTGCGCCGCCGCCACCTTCTACGTGGACCTCGACTTCAACGGCTTTCTCCCCCTGCACCTGTTCAATTGCTCGATCGAGCACGGCAACTCGCCCTACGCGGCGTTCGGCTACAGCATGTTCAGCGTGGTCCACTTCGTCCGCGGCAACTTCGCGCGGGCCTTCGCCTTCGGCGAGCTCGCGCTCTCGCTCAACCGGCGTTATGACAACATCGCGACCCGCAGCAAGGTGCCGGTGATCGTGGGCGTGTACACCGTCCACTGGTCGCGCCACGTGCGCGAGGGCATCGCTCTCCTGGAGGAGGGATACCGCGCGCGCCATCAGACCGGAGACCTCATCTACACGGGATTTTTCGCGGTGCACCTCGCGCTCATGCGCGCGCAGGCCGGGGACGAGCTCGGCCCCCTGCTCCAGGACGTTGAGCGATATCTCGAGCTCACCCGCCAGATCCGCTTCGACAATGCCGGGCTCGCCATCGCCACCATCCGGCAGAAGATCCTGAGCCTCATGGGGAGGACGCGCGACCGCGCAGGCATGGATTCGGACGGGTTTTCCGAACAGGAACACGTCGCGCGACTGCGCGCAAGCGAGATGACCTTCGCGCTCCACAGCCACCTCGTGCACGCCGCGTCCCTGCGCTACCTCTTCGGCGACATCCGACGGGCCTTCGAATTGTCCACGGAGGCGCTGCGCTACTCCCGTTACTCGACGGGCCTGCTCCATCAGGCAGAGGAGAACTTTTTCCGCTCGCTTATCGTCGCGGAGCTCGTGGGCGCGGGGATGGCCGACATCGACGTTTTTAGCGCCGAGCTCGAGGAGAACCAGCGCCGCCTGAAGCTGTGGGCCGAGAGCGGTCCTGGGAATTTTCTCCACAAGTATCTGCTCGTCGAGGCCGAGCGGGCGATCCTGGCCGACGATCCCTGGACCGCGATGGCGCGCTTCGACGAGGCGATCGAGTCGGCGCTGGAGAACGGGTACGTGCAGCATGCGGCGCTCGCCTGCGAGCGGGCCGGCCGGTTCTATCGCTCCCGCGGGCGGCGACGGATCGCGCGCCAGTACCTCATCGACGCCGACCGCCTCTACGGTCGCTGGGGGGCGGCAGCGAAACGCGCGCACCTTGCGGAGGCGTATCCCGGCCTCCTTGACCGGACACCGGACGAACCGTCGGCGGGCGCACCCGGAGACACCGACACCGGGAGCGATACGATCTCGCGCGACCTGGACCTCTCGACCATCATCAAGGCCACGCACGCGGTCGCGCGGGAGATCGACCTGGGCGCCATCCTCGCCGCCTTGATCACCATCGCCATCGAAAACGCCGGAGCGCAATCCGGCTACCTGCTCCTCGAAAACGAACGCGACGGCCGGCTGTACATCGAGGCATCCGGCGCCGTGGGCGAGCGCCCCGACGTGCTGCAATCGATCCTGGCGGCATCCTGCGATCAGCTCTCGGCGGCCGTCGTCAACTACGTCCACAAGACGCGCGAGAACATCGTACTGGACAACGCCCTCGAGCAGGGCATGTTCACCGAGGACGGCTGCATCGCGCGCAAGCGATCGCGCTCGCTCCTGTGCGTCCCCATCATGCACAAAAACCGGGCGATCGGCGTTCTCTACCTCGAGAACGCTCTCGTCGACGGCGCCTTTACGCCCGCGCGCGTCGAGCTGCTCACCATCCTCTCGTCGCAGGCGGCCATCTCCATCGAGAACGCCCGGCTCCTGGCAACCCGCGAGAGCCAGGCGCGGCTGGCGCGCGAGATGGAGATCGCGGCGCGCATCCAGACCATCCTGCTGCCGGTCGCGCCGCGCATCGACGGCTTCGAGATCACCGGCTACATGCGGCCGGCCGAAAAGGTCGGCGGGGACTACTACGACGTCATCAACACACCGTCGCGGGACTGGGTGATCATCGGGGACGTGTCGGGGCACGGCGTCTCGGCCGGGCTGGTAATGATGATGGTGCAGACCGCGATCCACTTCGCTCTCTCCCGGCGGCCGGGCATTCGTCCGGTGGACCTCCTCACGCACATCAATCGCGGGATATCGGAGAACATCCACCGCATCTCGGCGGAGAAGTACATGACCATCGTGCTCCTGGCGCACCTCGGCGACGGCCGCTTCGAGCTGGCGGGACTGCACCCCGACATCCTGGTGTATCGCGCGCGGACCGGGGCGGTGGAGCGGGTGCGCCTGCACGGCAACTGGATCGGCATCCCCGAGCGCGTGTACCCGAAAAACTGGAAATCGCGGAACCAGACGCTCGCGTTGCACACGGGCGACGTCATGCTCCTCTACACCGACGGCATCACCGAGTCGCGCAGCGCGGACGAGGACATGCTCGACCAGGCGGGATTGGAGCGGATCCTCCAGAAGGCCGGCGGGGGATCGACCAACGCGATCCGCGACGCGATCCTCGAGCGCCTCGCCGAGTACACCAGCACCGACGACATCACCATGCTGATCCTGAAGCGCACCTAACGAGGCCATGCGCTCCGTCCGACTCGCCGCCGCCATCGCCTGTTCGATCGGTATCGCGCTTTCGGCGCGCGTGTCCGCAGGGCCCGGTCGCGTCGACACGCCTCCCCCAGAGCGGCGGGCGCGCATCGGGCTCGTGCTCAGCGGCGGCGGCGCCAAGGGGTTCGCCCACATCGGCGCGCTCAAGGTGCTCGAGGAGGCGGGGGTGCGCGTGGACTACATCACCGGCACAAGCATGGGCAGCGTGGTGGGCGCGCTCTACGCCATCGGCTACGACGCGAAGGCGCTCGAGCGGCTGGCGCTGGACACCGACTGGAACGACCTCCTGAGCGACACGGTCTCGCGCCGCTACTACTCGATCGACGAGAAAAACGAGGACGGGAAATACATCCTGAGCCTCCCGCTGCACGACGGGGGGATCGGACTGCCCCGGGGGCTCATCGCCGGCCAGAAAACCATGCTGCTGCTGGCGCGCCTGATGGCGCGCTATCACCACGTCCGCGACTTCCGCCAGCTCCCCATCCCTTTCCGCTGCGTGGCCACCGACATCGAAAACGGGAAGCCGATCGTGCTCGAGCGCGGCTTCCTGCCGGAGGCCGTCCGCGCGAGCATGTCGCTGCCCACGGCCTTCAACCCGGTCGAGCTCGACGGGCGGCTGCTCGTGGACGGCGGCGTTGTGCGAAATTTCCCGGTGTCCGACGCGCGCGAGATGGGCGCCGACATCGTGATCGGGATCGACACCGGCGCGCCGCTGTACTCCAAGAAGGAGATCGACTCCATCGCCAAGATCATGGAGCAGTCGGTGAGCTTTTTGGGCGACATCTCGACGAAGGAGGAGCAGAAGCTCTGCGACATCCTGATCCAGCCGGCCATCCGCGAGTACAACGCCACCAGCTTCTCCGACGCGGCCACGCTCATCGCGCGCGGCGAGGAGGCGGCGCGCCGGTTTTTGCCGCAGCTCGCGGCCATCGCCGCCGACCAGCGGCGCCATGGCATCGACCCGCGCCCTGCCGCGTCGCCGGCGCTCACGGGGCCGATCCGCATCTCCGGCATCACCGTCACCGGCCTCACGAACGTCTCGCGCTCGCTTCTCATGGGAAAGCTGGACATCGCGACGCCGGCCGACATCACCATCGACGAGATCGACGAGGCGATGAACCGCGCCTACGGTAGCCACTTCTTCGAGCAGATCTACTATCGGCTCGAACCGGGGCAGGACGGGCGGGTGCTGGCCGTCACGGTGAACGAGAACGCGACCTCGCTGCTCAAGCTGGGAATCCATTACGACACCGATATCAAGGCGGCGCTGTTGCTCAATGCGACCTTCCGCAACATGCTCGGGCAGGGCTCGAAGCTGATGTTCGACGCGCGCCTGGGCCAGAACCCCGCCCTCATCGCCTCCTACTTCATCCATTCCGACTTCAAGCCGGGGATCGGGTTTGGCGTGGACGTCTGGTTCGACCAGGTCGATGTGGACATCACCGACAACCAGAACACCGTCATCGCCTCGCTGGTGTACTCCGACTACGGCGGGACCGTGAAGTTCCAGACCATCTTCTCGAACGCCTTCGCCCTCGGCCTCGCCGCCGAGAAGCAGTACACCGACATCCAGAAGAAGATCGCCCACTATGATCCGGGCGTCACCTACTTCCAATTCACCAACTATTTCGCGTTTTGCAAGGTGGACCTGCTCGATCGAACCACCTACCCGCGCAGCGGATTCGCCCTGTACGGCGAGGCGAAGCTCATCACCGACGACCTCGCGACGAAAAAGGACATGAACGTTTCGAACTACGAGCGCTACATCGCGCGCCTCGACTGCTTCCTCCCGGTGCACGACCGGGTCTCGCTGCTGGGCGCCTGCCACTGGGGTCTCATCCGGCCGTATCAGGCGGACACCGCGCCGGTCCCCTATCCGCTGCTTTTTTACATCGGCGGCCTGTACACTTACCAGGAATCTCTCTTTCCATTCTATGGGTACCGTTTCATGGAGGTGATGTGGCGCGAGGCCCTCGTCTTCCAGTACGGCATTCAGATAGAGCCCCGGCGCGACACCTTCGTGCGGCTGATCGCGAACACCGCCCAGACCACCTCGAATGCCGAGGAGGTCCCCCTGCAGAAAGACGCGCACCTGTCGGGCTACGGCGTTTCGATCGGGCTGCTCACGCCCATCGGCCCGATCGAGATCACGGTGATGCAGTCGCTACAGACGCACAGCGTGATCCTGCACTTTAACCTGGGGTACCGTTTTTAACACCGACGCGTTTTTGTTGAGTATTGGCCATGCTCTGACCCCCGCCAAGCCAGATGCTGAAGACCCCCCGAAGGCTCTGACCCCGTTTTTCACAGGAAATCGTGGGGGCTCTGACCCCTACTTCCCGAAAACCATCCCCCGGCTCAAGGAAACCATCGGGTCGCCGGCGGGCACGAAACCGACCGCCCCAGCAATCGCGCACTGCCGCTCGAACTTCGCTCGCGTCACATGCATCTTTGGCTCAACGAGGAGATACCGCCCGCCCGGCTTCAGTGCGTCATAGATCTGCCGGAAGAAGGATTCCGGGTCCGGCACCTCATGCACCATCCAGAAGGTGAGCGCGAAGTCGAGCTTCTCGGAGAGCATCAGCGAATCGGACGAACACTGCCGGAACTCCATCCGATTTGCCATTCCCGTGCGCTCGGCGTTCCATTGCGCCCGGTCGAGCATCTTCCGCTGTAGATCGATGCAGACGACCCTGCCGCTTTCACCGACGAGCCCGGCCATCGTTGGCGAGAAGTATCCCGGCCCGCAACCGATATCGGCCGCGACATATCCTTCCTTCACGTACGGCGAGAGGATCTTTTCCGGATCGTGAAATCGAGGCCGAAGCAGGTTGTCGAGAAAGAACGAAAACCACCAGGGGCATACATGGATATCCTTGAAAATGTTAAAACTCCGTCCGCTCATATCAACCTCCCTTTATTTGACACATGTATTGCAACACGATACATTGAACGATCAATGGAACGCATGCCGGACACCCAGAACAATCAAAACAACCATCACCGAAAGAGCGATGAAGAGTTCCTTGACACGAGGAATGATGAAATCCCTCCTGGTCCGCACGTACGCCATCACGCTTTTCGCATTGAGCGACAGATGAACAATGACGGCGGCGAGAAACACCACCGCTGCCAGATTGTGAACCGCCATGCAGGCGTGTCGTGCCTGCCATGCCAGCGGGTTTCGGGAATATACGTGCAGTAGAAACCCGGAGACCGGCAGCGTCAGAAATGACGCCATCATGAAATAAAACAACACCCTTCGTCTGTTGATACCGCCATGCCTTGATGTTTCCATTTCACCTCCGAAAGCGCTCCCACGACGGGAATGATCTTATAGTTTAGATGCTAAACTTTTTGCGAAAAAAATCATCCGAGATGCCGCTCGAGATACCGTTCGAGCTTGCCCATGAGCACCGCGAACAACTCGATCTCCTTGAGCGTCACGTCATCTATCTGCTTCAGGAAATCCCGATACAGCTCCAGATGATATCGCTTGTGGGCTTCATAGGCCCGCCTGCCCTTGGCCGTCAGCGTGAGGATAACGTCCCGCTCATTGTCGACGCTCTTCAGTTTGTTCACCAGGCCGCGCTTTTTCAGCTTCGCCACCATTTGGGAAACGGCACCCTTGGTCACGCCCAGCCGCGCCGCGAGCGTCGTCACGTTGATCCCGTCGTTGTTTCCGATGGCGTCGACCGTATGGATCTCGGACGGGTGCATCGGCGCTCCGATCCCGAAATCGTACGGCTGCCGTTCGATTTCATTGAACAGGTTCACCACCCGCAGGAACTTCATCATCAGCGCGTTGATGGATTCGATGCGATTGTCCATACTTATAATGTATAGCAGCTAAACAATATCGTCAACTAAAATAAATCGATGACATCAAAAAAATCACGGCAGATACATCGCTGCTTCAAAATAGAACGTGGGTATCGGCGCCTCAAGCACCGTGGTCAGATCGGGTACCGTGAGCACGACCAGGGAACCACCCCGCTTCGCCACAAGATACGGATGAAACAGGAGCATGTTATACTCCCGACCGCCGTACTTATATAGCCGATCGCCCGCCGCGAGCGTAAAGGACGAACGTGTTCCCGTTTCGACGTTATACACGACGTATTCACGCGGTCCCTTCTTCGAGGCTTTGAGGGAAGCGACATGCACGATCCACGGCTGGCCCTGGAAGGCCCAGAATTCCTCGGGAACGCCGCGCGAGCCCATGAGATTGTCGACGACATCGGCGACGGTCGTCACCGCACCGTCGGACAGGCGCACCGTCCTGAGCCGCCAGGCCTTGGTCTTACCCTGCATGTCAACCGGCCCGGCCTCCCAGAACACGGCATAGGCGCCGTTCGCCACCAGTCGGGCGTCCCGGATGCAATCCCCCGTCACGATCGCTTTCGGCTTCCCCTTCGAGCGGGTAAGATAGAGCGTCGTCTTCGAGCCGATCACCCAGTCCGAGAAATACGGCGATTCCTTTCCGCCCATGGCCGGGACGATCGAATACACATGGCTGCCGTCGGGCGCGTACTCGAATGAGCTCATGCCGCGCGATGAATGGAGGAGGGTGCGCTTCCCGCCCGGTTTTTCCTCGTACAGCACGTCACCGTGGAAACGATATTCCACGTAGTAGGCGGTCTTGTTCGGCATGATCTGGCGCGGTTTCATCTTCTCGGTTCCGGGGAAGGGGACGATGCTGTCGGTCGCCGGATCCCAGCGCGCCCATCCGCAGCCGGCGGGTATTTTCACTCCCGCGCGCGGCGGCGAATCCTTCGACACCGCCAGGAAGATATCAGACGGACTCGCGAAATGCACCGAGCTCGGGAAGATGGGACCCTCGGCCACCAGGCGCCATGAGCCATCGGAATACTGCATACACTGGTTCCCGACTGCAAGGATCCTCCCCTTGGCGAACACCGCCGATGCGAAAAGGATCATCCCCACGCCCATAACGATACAGGTCCGGACGATTCTCCGTATCGAGCCCGCATACCCCGACTGCGCATCATGAGAAACCATAGCCCCTCCTCTGAAAACAAGAATCCCCGGCAATGAGCGCCGGGGATAGGGTATGTCGCGTTTCCGAAAAAAGCAACAGAAAAAGCGCATGATTGCGCTTCGCGCCGTGCCTCACTTCCCGGGGAAGTTCGGCTTGCGCTTCTGCGCGAAGGCGGTGATCGCCTCGTAGAGGTCCTCCGACGGGATGATATTGGAGCTGATGGAGGCGACGTACTTGAGCGCGTCGTCGACGGTCTTTCCGATGCCGTAGTTGAGGACCACCTTCGACGCCTGGACCGCGAGCGGCGAGTTGGCGACGATCTCGTTCGCCAACGCCTCGGCGCCCTTCATGAGCGCATCGTGGTCGGGAAAGATCTCGTTGACGAGGAGGATCTCCTTCGCGCGTTTCGCGTCGAAGTTCTTCGCGGTAAAGGCGAGCTCGCGCGTGATCCCCTGCCCCACGATGTGCGGGAGGCGCTGGAGGACGCCCACGTCGGCCACGAAGCCCACGGCCGCCTCGCGCAGCGAGAAGACCGCGTCCTGCGCGCACAGGCGGATGTCGCAGGCGGTGATCATGTCGAGGCCCGCGCCGATGCAGTAGCCGTGCACCGCGGCGATGACGGGCTTGCGGCACTTCTCGATGCAGGTCATCGTGTCCTGCAGCTCGTAAATCTTCGGAATGAAATTCCACTTGATGCCGCCCAGCTGCTCGCGGTTCCCCAGCTCCGAGAGCTCGGCCGACATGGCCATGAGGTCGATACCCGCGGTGAAGGCGTTTCCCTTCCCGGAGAGGATCACCACCTTGATGTCGTTGTCGCGGTCCAGGTCCTCGAAGATCGGAATGGACTCTTTCCAGGCGGGCGGGTTCATCGCGTTCTTTTTCTCCGGCCTGTTCAGATACACCCAGGCGATCGGCGGTTTCTTTTCAACGAGGTAGAATGTGTAGTCGGCCATAGTTCTGCTCCTTTGCTGGATTCCATGGCCCATCTTCCCGGCCGAATAGTTTATTTCAAGAAAAAAATAACACTGTTATGTAGGTGCAGTGTGATGAGGGCACCGCTTTGAAAAAATGTGTTGACAATAACATAACACTGTTATGTTATTGCGCCATCTTTTCCGAGGAGCGAAAACATGCTACAGACTAAAATCACCGACCTGTTCGGCATCAAACATCCCATCATCTGCGGGGCCATGATGTGGCTCTCGAAACCAGAGCTGTGCGCCGCGATATCGAACGCGGGCGGCATGGGGAACCTTACCGCCGCGAACTACAATACCGAAGACGAGTTCCGCGCTGCGATCCGCGAGACGCGCCGTCTCACCGACAAGCCGTTCATGGTGGGCGTCACCATCCTGCCCTCCATCCGCATCACCGGCGAGCACCACAAGATGTATCTCAAGGTCTGCGCCGAGGAGAAGGTCGCCGGCCTGGAGATCTCCGGCAGCCCCATCGACAAATCGTGCGGCATGGAATATATCGACATGCTCAAGAAGGCCGGCGTCAAGCTCTTTCACAAGGTGGGCTCGGTGCGCCATGCCGTGCACGCCGAGAAGGTCGGCTACGACGGCATCTACGCCGCCGGCATCGAGGAGGGCGGCCATCCGCTGAACGACGACGTGACCACGATGGTGCTCACGCCCCGCATCGCCGAATCGGTGAAGATCCCGGTCGTGACGGTGGGCGGCATCGCGAACGGGCGATCGCTTGCCGCCGCGCTCATGCTGGGCGCCGAGGGGGTCATGATGGCCAGCCGCTTCATGGCCACCACCGACTGCCCCATCCACGACCGCGTGAAGCAGGAGCTGGTGAACCGCCAGGAACAGGACACCACCCTCATCTGCAAGAGCATCCACCTGCAGGCGCGGGCGCTGCGCAACAAGACCGTCGAGGACATCCTCGAGGTGGAGCGGACGGGCGGCGGGCTTGAGGGCCTCCTCCCGCTCATCTCGGGCCAGCGCATGGTCAAGGTCTGGGAGGAAGGCGACGTGGAGCACGCGCCCATGATGGTGGGCCAGTCGATCGGCCTCATCCACGACGTCGTCTCGTGCACCGAGCTGCTCGAGCGCATGGTGGCCGAGGCCGAGGAGCGGATCAGGCGCTGCTCGTCGCACATGATCGCGGGCGTGTCGGACTAGGCGGACGGCCGCACGATGCGGAAGAACAACCGCGACCGGATCCTCGAAACGGCCCGTCGCCTGTTCCTGAAATACGGGTTCAACGGAATCTCCATCAGGGACATCGCGGCGGGCGCGCGCCTCACGACGGGCGCGATCTACTTTCATTTCAAGAACAAACGCGACATCTACGCCGCGATCTGCCTGGAGGCGGTGGACCTTCTCATCGCGCGCTTTCGCGAGGCCGTCGTCGCCGGGACCACCCCGCCGCAGAAGCTCATCTCCACGTACGACGCCTACCTCGCCTTCTACTACGAGAACCGCGACTATTACAACATTCTCATGGAATACCGCGCGGCGTACGAGCCCGACGACACGGACGATATCGCGGCGAAGATGCGGGAGCTCGTGGACCTCATGGCCCAGACGATCGGGCTCGGGCAGGAGAAGAGCTACTACCGGTCCGTGAGCCCGCTCATGGCCGCGATGTTCCTCGCCTCCATCGCGGAGGGCATGCTCCAGTTCAAGAAGATCGGCATGATGGAGAGCCTGCGCATCACCGACACCGAATTCCGCCGCTGCATGGACGACATCGTCTGGAACGGCATCAAGCGGGAAAGTTAGGCGATATCCATCGCGAGCCGCACCCCGTAATACGGGCTCCGAGCCGTGGGGCAGCGCCGGAACCGGTACTCCCTCCCCCGCTGCGCCGGGCGGCTCATAAGCGAGCCGCCGCGAAGCACCCGATAGGTGGCCCCGAAATCGCGATGGTGCGGCCCGCCCGGATAGGCGTCGTACCAATCGGCGCACCACTCCCACACATGGCCGATCGGCGTGGCGCCCCGATCGGCATCGGCGGCCGCGATCAGCATTGCCACGTATTCGCGCGAATTCACGGGGGCGATGCTCACGCGCTCCGCCATGCAATCGACGATCGAGGGCGCGCCAAGCATGCCGGCGAACGCCTCCCATTCGCCCTCCGTCGGCATCCGGAATCTCCGCCCGATCGCTTCGGAGAGCCAGCGGCAGAACGCCTCGGCGTCGTTCCAGCTCGCCTGCATCACCGGGACGATCGGCGAATGCGCGCGGCACGCGTCATCACCGGCATCGAGGAAGGGAGAGCGCCATGAGACGCCGCCACGCTTTTGCCAGCCGCCCTCAAAGACCCACCCCCAGCCGTCGCGTTCCGCTTCCGTCCGGTAGCCGGCGGCGTCGACGAAGAGCGCAAAGTGCCCGCGCGTTACCAGGAAATTCGAGATACGGCAGCCGGACAGGGCAATCGCATGGCGGGGGGTCGCCGCAGTGAGCCATTCCGGCTTCATGCGGTCGTCGCGCAGCATTGGGATGATCCGCTCCGCGCCGTCCGGATCGACGCCGATTGCGTACTCCCCGCGAGGGACCATCGAGTACCGCGAATCATCGGCCAGGGATTCAAGGAGGGACGCGTTCATCATGCCGATCTGATTGCGGCCGTCACGCCGGTGCGATCATCGCCTCGATCTCGTCGACGAGACGCGCAACGGCATCGCCCACATCGACGACGGCGATCTTCTCGCCCTTTGCGAACAGGATCATGCGGCCGCCCCGCCCTCCCGCAAGGCCCACGTCGGCATGCGCCGCCTCGCCGGGACCGTTCACCTCGCAGCCCATCACCGCAACCGTGACGGTCCGACCCGCGGCATGGAGCGCATCATGGAACCGCGCGGTCTCCGACTCCACCCATTCGGCCAGCGCCAGGATGTCGAGGGACGGATCGGTGCGCCCGCAGGTGGGACACGCGATGATGCGCACCGTCGGGACGCGCAGGCCCGCGGCCTCGAGTATCGTTCGCGCGACGGGGATTTCGTCGACGGGATCGCCGGTCATCGAGACGCGGACGGTGTCACCCAGTCCCATGAGCAGCAGATGGCCGATCGCGAGCGTGCTCTGCACGATGCACGAGGCGCCGTAGCCCGCCTCGGTGAGCCCGATGTGGAGCGGATAGTCGCGGAGCTCGGAAAACCGCACGTTCGCGTCGATCGTCTGCCGGATGTCCGAGGATTTGATGGACACGACGATGTCGCGGAAATCGTTATCCTCGAGTATCCGCACATGGTCCAGCGCCGATTGCGCAAGGCTCTCGGGGCTTACGGCATGATACGTTTTCAGGTCGATCGAGCCGCCGTTCACGCCGATGCGAATGGGGACCCGCCGTTCGCGCGCCGCCGCGACCACATCGCGCACGCGATCATCATCCCCGATATTGCCGGGATTGATGCGCACCTTGTCGATCCCCGCCTCGATGGCCTTGATCGCGATGCGGTGGTTGAAGTGCACGTCGGCCGAGAGCGGCATGTCCACGGCCGTACGGATCTCCCGCAGGTGCGCGATCGAATCCTCGTTTCGCAGGGCCAGGCGCACGAGATCGGCGCCGGCGGCGCGGAGCCGCTCGATCTGCGCGACGGTCCCGCGCACGTCCTCGATGGGGAGATTGGTCATCGACTGGATGGAAACCGGCGCCTCCCCGCCGATGACCAGCGAGCGCACGGCAACAGGACGAGTCTTCTTTCGTATTGTCATTGGTTGATCCCGCCGGTCGCGCAGTGCGCGCCACGAGCGCGAGTCACCCACAGCTCGCAGTCGGGAAGATTGACGCGCGCCTCTTCGATATCGCGATATCGTGCGAGCGTCTCGACGACGACCGGGAGCGGATCGGCCCAGATCTCCGGCAGGTCCATTTCGCCCTCCCGTGTCGGGAAAAAAGCCATCCATTCATTGGGCGGATCGAAGCGAGCGTCGACGTCGGAGCGGTTGCCGCGCGCGTCCACGCGGTACCAGCCGAACCCATCGAGATGGACGGCGTTGAGCGCATGGAGCGCGAACGGGCGCGGGCATCCGCTGATTTCCAGACGCTGATAGCAGATGCCCGCGGGAATCCCGTTGGCCCGCAGAAGCGCCGCCAGGAGATGGCTCTTCGAATAGCAAAAGCCGGTCCGGTGCGCCAGGGCCTCGGACGCGCGGAGCGTCACGGGGTTGATCCGGTGGTCCCAACTGTGCGGGACCTCGTCACGGACGAACTCGAAGCAGCGCCGCGCAATCTCGATTGAATCCGATGCGTTATGCGCAAGGGCACGCGCCGCGGAGCGCACGTCCGGACGCTCCCAGTCGATGATATCGGTCGCGCGAAGATAGGCCTTCATGGGACAGCGAGATAACCGACGAGCAGGCAGAGCCCGGCAAGGGCCGCGGCCACGACGGGGCCGGCGGCCAGGGAAACGATGAAGTGGCGGCGATACAGGAGATCGTGCCTCAGGATGGAACGCACTCCATAGACGCCAAACGGCAGATACAGCAGCACGGCGGTCGCAACGCCCGGCGCCGCCGTGCCGGTAACGATTGATGCGATGATGTGCGGGAAAAATGCGTTCAGGATAAACATGGAAAGAAAGCCGTTCATCACGAGCAGGAAGTAGCGGCGCCCCCAGAACCGCCACGCGGCGGCCGTGACGAGAAATCCGATTACCGTGAGGACGACAATCGCGACGGCGAACTGGTCGGGCGACACCGGATAGCCCCCGAAAAACGGGACCGGTCCGTCCGCGCGGCGCATCATCAGCGCCTCCTCGGCGTTATGGACTGCAAAGAACACCGGGGTCAACAGGAGAATCTTTTCCAGGCGGGACCGTACTGTCGTATTCTGCATTGCCACCTGCCAATCGGATTCGTGCGTTCGCTGCGGTCGCCCTATTGCACTCGCTCCGCCGCAAAACAATCATCGTGATTTTGCGGCTCACGGCGGACATCCTGTCCGCCTGCTCGCTGCAACAGGGCGACCGCAGCGAACTTGAGCCGGATGCCAAATGAATATACTAGTTAAACAGCTTCTGAAAAAACGGGAAAAAGCTCAAGTCATTGAACACCACGAACACTCCCAGCATGATCAGGAGCGCCACGCCGACGAATTGTATCTTCTCCATCACCTTTTCGTTGATGGGACTGCCCTTGATCATCTCGATGAGATAGAAGATGATGTGGCTCCCGTCGACCACCGGGATGGGCAGCAGGTTCATCACCATGAGAATGATGGATATCTTCGCCATGAGGATGATGAACGACGAGATGCCGCGATAGTGCGCGGTGTCGCCGGCGATCTTCGCGATGCGCACCGGCCCCGACAGGTTTTTGCGCACATCGAGCTTGCCGGTGATGAGCATTCCCAGTCCCTTGAGATTCATGACGATGAAATCGACCGGGTCCACGATCGCCCGCGCGGCCGCCATGGGGAGCGAATGGCGCACGGTGACCATTTCCGGCGCAATGGCGGTCTCGACGCCGATGAAGCCGTACTTCTTGTACTCGACCGACGCGGAATAGTCCGCCGCACCGTTATGGATGCGAACGCGCTTCCCGCGGTTTTGCGCCAGCACGGAGAGGAACTCGTCATACGTCGACACGGTCCGGTCGTTCACGCGGACCTTCTTCGCCCCGATGGCCGCCTTGATGATCTTGATCTTGTCCGGATCGGTGATGCTAAATTCGATCGACGTGCCCTTGAAGCGCCCATCCTCAAACCCGGCGAGGGCCAGTTCCTCCCGGTAGCGGGGCGCGACTGTGACATTCATCGACTTGCCGCGACGCACCAGCGAAACCACGACGCGCTTCTCGGGATGCGAGCGGATGTACGCAACGAAGTCCGCCGGCGTTTTCACCGGCACGCCGTCGAGCGCCTTCACCTCGTCGAGCTTTTCGATGCCGGCCCGCGCGGCCGCCTCGTTCTCGAGCGAGTCGACCACCAGGACGCGCTCCCCGTAGGGCATCACCCCGATGGTGAAATAATCGTTCTCGGAGACCCGCGACGGCGTTACGGGAAAGCGCAGGATTTTCCCGTCGCGCTCGACGGCGACATCGAGGGGTTCGCCCTTCGAGAACACCACGTTCGACTGGATGTCGGAGAAGCCCGTGATGCGCTTTCCGGATATCTCAACGATCCGGTCACCCGTCATGAGGCCCGCCGTATGCGCCGGCGCGACATAGGCGCCGGACTTGAAGAAGTCCGGGATGGCGATGCGGCTCGACTCGACCGGATAGCCCACCAGGTTCATGATGAAAAAGAGCACGATGCCGAAGAACAGATTAAAGAGCGGACCCATCACCACGGTCACAATGCGCCTGAGCGGATGCGCCGAGAGGAACTCGTAGGATTCGCCCGTCCGCGACTCGCCCGGCTCGTCGCCGTAGAACTTGCAGTAGCCGCCGAAGGGGATCAACGTGAGCTGATAGGTGGTGTCGCCGATCTTCTTCTTGAGGACGCCCTTGCCGTAGCCGATGGAGAAGATCTCGGCCCTGATGCCGACCATTCGGCCGCCCAGCAGGTGCCCCAGCTCGTGAATGAAGATGCACAGTCCCAACAGGACCACCGCCGCGAGAATATAGGTTATCGTTACCATTTCATGCTCCTTGTGATTTCATCCGCCCGCTCCCGCGCCCAGCCGTCAGCCGAAAACACCGCGTGAAGGTCCGGCCGATCGACGGGCGAATGGTCCTCCATGGTCCGCTCGACGATACGCGCAATGTCGGTGAAGCGTATGCGCCGGTGTAAAAACGCCTGCACCGCGACCTCGTTGGCCGCGTTGAGCACCGCCGGCAAGGTGCCCGCCCGTCTCCCCGCCGCGTAACACAGCGCAAGCGCCGGATAGCGCCCGGGGTCCACCGGAAGGAAGGAAAGCCGCCCGAGCCGCGCAAGGTCCAGCCGGCCGAAGGGATTTCGCCGCAGCGCGGGATGGACCAGCGATCCAAGGATCGGCAGCGCCATGTCCGCCACGCCCAGATGCGCGTGAATGGACCCATCGACGAGCTCGACCATCGAGTGGATAATGCTCTCGGGATGGACGACAACGTCAATCCTTTCGTACTCGACGCCGAACAAAAAATGCGCCTCGATCACCTCAAGGCCCTTGTTGAACAGCGTCGCCGAATCGATGGTGATCTTGCTTCCCATGTCCCAGGTCGGATGCGCGAGCGCCTCCTCCGGCGTGACGGAGGAAAGCCCGTCGAGGGGATGATCGCGAAGGCCGCCGCCCGAGGCCGTGAGGATGATGCGCTCGAGCGAGTCGCGCGGCATCGACGCGAGCAGCGCGAAGATGGCGCTATGTTCGCTGTCGACCGGCACCAGCTCCACGCCGCGCGCGGCGACTTCGTCCATAAACAGCGCGCCGGCCATCACCAGCGTCTCCTTGTTCGCAAGGGCGATCCGACGCGCGCCGCCCAAGGCCGCCATGGTGGGGCGCAATCCCGCGGCGCCCACGATGGCCGAAACCGCCACGTCCACCGGCCGGGAGGCCAGCTCGGCGACCCCGTCATCGCCGCGAAGAAACTCGACATCGGGAAATTTCGCCCGGAGCGCGTCGACGGCGCGGTCGGTCTCGGGGCCGTCGGCGCTCACGGCGACCGCGCGCGGCGCATAGCCGCGGATCTGCCCCTCGAGCGCCGTAATGTTTGAGCGGCACGCGAGCCCGTAGACGGTGTACTCGCCGTCCAGCGAATCGACCACGCGCAGCGTCGAGAGTCCGATCGAGCCCGTCGAGCCGAGGATGGTAAGCGTCGCGGGCATTCCGTTTCGGCTCAGGAGAGGCCCCGGACAATCAGATAGTAATAGTAGAACGGCATGCTGAAGACGAGTGCGTCGAAGGCGTCCCACATCCCGCCGTGTCCGGGGATGATCGACCCCGAGTCCTTGATGGAGCCGTCGCGCTTCACGGCCGACTCGATGAGATCGCCCAGGTTGCCCGTGACCGACAGCGCCGCGCCGACGAGCATCGCCTCGAGTACGCCGAAGAGCGCGACCCCGAAATACGACCGGAAGATGAGGACCGTCGCCGCGGCCGAGAGCACGCTGACCAGGAAGCCGCCCGCATAGCCTTCCCATGATTTATTGGGCGACACGGGGAAATTGGTCTTGTGCTTCCCGAGGAGCACACCGGAGAAATAGGCGCCGGTGTCGTTGAGCATCACCACGATGTTGATGAAGAAAATATGGAACACCCCGTCGGGGACCGCCTTGATGAGTATAATATGCGAGAAGAAGAGCGCGATGAACACCACGCCGAAGACCGTTACCGCGAGCGAGTAGATGCCGTTCTGGATCGGTCGGCGGAATAGCTGCGCCGCCGCGATCACGCCAATCAGGACCGCGACGAGCGCGATGATGATGCGGGCGTCCATGAACGGGCGCGCCCAAGCGTGATAGCCCGGCTGCGCGTGCAGCGCGTAGAAGTACATCACCAGGTTCACGCCCAGCCCCGCGACAAGCCCCGCCGCCATGAAGGGCCGCTTGGTCGCGTCCACCGACGACACCCGGTAATACTCGTAGAGGCACGCGAGCGAGATGATCGCCGAGGCCGTCAGGATGGGAATGTTGAGCCACCGGTCGGTGGTGAAGGCGAACACGTATACCGGCAGCGCGATCGCCGCGGTCAGGATCCGGGTGATGGTGTTTTTCGCAACGCTGCTCATAGGCCGCCAAACCTCCGTTCGCGCTTCTGAAACGCGAGAATCATTTCGTACAGATGGCGCGGAGAAAAATCCGGCCAGAGGACGTCGGTAAACATGAATTCCGCATAGGCGATCTGCCACAGCAGGAAGTTGCTCACGCGGCACTCCCCGCTGGTGCGGATGAGCAGGTCCACCTCGGGCATGCCGGCAGTGTACAGGTGGCGCGCCAGCTTCGCCTCGGTGATCCGCTCGCCCGCACGCCGCGTGTCCGCCCAGGCGTTCACGGCGTCGGCGATCTCGCGACGCCCGCCGTAGTTGAGGCACATGTTGAGCACCATCGCCCGGTTGCGGCTCGTCTCCGCGACGGAGTTTCGGATAACGCGCTTCGTGGAGGGCGGCAGGCCCGTCAACGAGCCCGAGTGCCGGATGCGGATCCCCCGCTCCTTGATGCGCCCGAGCTTGTTCGCAAAGAAATCGTCGAGGAGCCGCCACAGCGCCATCACCTCGGTTTTTGGCCGCGACCAGTTCTCCGTGGAAAACGCGTAGAGCGAAACGGCCTGCACGCCGATATCGAGCGCCGCCTCCACGATGGGCTCGACCGCGTCGGCGCCGCGCCGATGCCCCTCGATCCGGGAGAGGCCATGCTGCGCGGCCCATCTCCCGTTGCCGTCCATGATGATGGCGATATGGGCGGGTATGTTCTTCGGGTCGAGGAGTTTCCGTATCTCTTCCATGACTGGTTGCGGCGTCCGCGGGGTTGCGAGCGCCCTAGATGTTCAGGATTTCCTTTTCCTTGTTGTCGACAAGCTTCTGGACGTCGGCGATATACTTGTCCGTGATCTTCTGCACGCGCGCCTGGTAGTTCTTGGAGTCGTCCTCGGAAATCTCCTTCTCCTTCTCCAGCTCCTTGATGGTGTCGTTGCCGTCGCGGCGGATGTTGCGGATCGCGACGCGGCAGTCCTCGGCCTTGTTCTTGGCGAGCTTCACGTACTCCTTGCGCCGCTCCTCGGTGAGGTCCGGGATCTGTATCCGGATGAGGTTGCCGTCACTCGACGGATTGAGCGACAGGTCCGATTTGAGGATCGCCTTCTCGATCTCGCCCAGGTTCCCCTTGTCCCAGGGATTGATGACCACCAGCCGCGGCTCGGGGCACGAAATGGTGGCCACCTGGTTGAGCGGCATGGGCGATCCGTACACGTCGACCTTCACGCCATCGAAGATGGCCGGGTTGGCGCGTCCGGTGCGGATGGCCACGAAATCCTTTTCGAGCGCGGAAATGCTCTTCTTCATGCGGTCTTCTACGTCGGCAATGATCTCATCAAGCATAGTCGTACACCTGGTCAATAGAGAGTGGCCCGGAGTGCGCACGGCGCGCCCGGGCGCGGGAGCCTACGAAACCAGCGTCCCGATCCGCTCGCCGTGAATGATCTTCGCGAGCGACTGTTCGTGAAAGATATCGCACACCACGATGGGCATGCGGTTGTCCATGCACAGCGATATGGCCGTGAGGTCCATGACGCGCAGCTGGCGCTGTATGATGTCGAGGTGCGTCAATTCCGGCAGGCGCACGGCCGCGGGGTCCGTGGCGGGATCGCGGTCGTACACGCCGTCAACCTTCGTCGCCTTGACGAGCACCTCGGCGCCGATCTCGATGGCCCGGAGGCTTGCGGCGGTATCGGTGGTAAAGAACGGGTTGCCGGTGCCCGCGGAGAGGATCACGGCGCGGCCCTTTTCGAGATGGCGGATGGCCCGGCGCCGGATGTAGGGCTCGGCCACCGCGCGCATCTCGATGGCGGTCATCACCCGCGTGGGGACGCCGGCCTTCTCCAGCGCGTCCTGCATGGCCAGCGAATTGATGACCGTCGCGAGCATGCCCATCGAATCGCCCGTGGTGCGCTCCATGCCCAGCGCCGTCCCGATGGATCCGCGGAAGATGTTTCCCCCGCCGATCACGACCGCGACCTGGACGCCGGCGGAGAACACCGCCGCGACCTCCCCCGCGATCCGCTTGACGGTCGACGGGCTGATGCCGAACCCGCCCTCAGCAGCGAGCGCCTCTCCGGAGAGTTTGATGAGGATTCGGCGATATCGCGGGTGCGGGCCGCTCTCGCTGTCCATGGTCACTTCCCGATCTTGAAGCGGGTGAAGCGGCCCACGGTGATGTTCTCGCCGTACACGGCGATCTTGTCCTTCACCAGTTCGCGGACGACCACCTTGTCGTCCTTGATATACGGCTGCTCGAGCAGGCACACCTCGCTGTAGTACTTCTTGAGTTTGCCCTCGATGATCTTCTCCACCACGTTGTCCGGCTTGCCGGAGTCCTTCATCTGCTCGCGGTATATCCCCTTCTCCTTCTCGAGCTCCTCGGCGGGAACGTCCTCGATGTCGACATACAGCGGGTTGGCCGCGGCCACTTGCATGCACAGCTCCTTGGCGAGGCCCTGGAAGTCCTCGTTGCGCGCGACGAAGTCCGTCTCGCAGTTGAGCTCGAGGAGAACGCCCAGCTTGGCGTTCCCGTGAATATAGGAGGCGATGATCCCTTCCTTCGCAACGCGGTCGACGCGCTTGTTCGCGGAGGCGAGCCCCTTCTTGCGCAACAGCTCGGCCGCCTTCTCGAGGTCGCCGCCGGTCTCCACCAGCGCCTTTTTGCAATCGAGCATGCCGGCCTGCGTTTTTTCCCTCAGTTCCTTGATTAGTTCGCTTGTTACTTCAGCCACGTTCGGACTCCTTGTCTCAATATCAAAATGTGCGCGGGAAGCGACCGATTACCCGGAGACCTCTCCGTTGCCGAGCTTTCGCGAATCGCCGCTCGTCGCGTCGTCGTCGGCCAGATCATCCTCGTCGGCGGCGTCGTTCGTGTCATCGGCATCGATTCCGCCCTCGATCACGTCCTCGGACTGCCCGCCCGATTGCCCCTCGACGATGGCGCGCGCCATAACGTCCAGGAAGAGCGCGATCGCCCGGATGGCGTCGTCGTTCCCGGGGATCGGAAAATCGATCTCGTCGGGATTGCAGTTGGTGTCCACCACCGCGAAGATGGGGATGCGCAGCTTGCGCGCTTCCTGCACCACGATATATTCACGTTTGGGATCGATGATGAAGATGGCGTCGGGGAGCCGTCCCAAGTCCTTGATGCCGCTGAGGACCTTGTTCTTCTTGGCCAGCTCCTTTTGAAGCTCGAGCACCTCTTTCTTGGTTTCGGCGTCCCACTGGCCGGTCTCGCTCATGCGCTCGAGTTCCTTGAGGCGCTGGATCGAACGGCTCACGGTTTGATAGTTGGTGAGCAGTCCGCCGAGCCATCGGTCGGCGACGTAGTACATGCCGCATTTTTTCGCATATTCCTCGATCGCCGATTGCGCCTGCTTCTTGGTCCCCACGAACAGGACCCGGCCGCCGCGCTCGGCGACTTCCTTCATCGCGCTGTACGCGATCTTCAGCCGCTGCATCGTCTTCTGGAGATCGATGATGTGAATCCCGTTGCGCGCGGTGAAGATGAACTGCTGCATCTTGGGATTCCAACGCCTGGTCTGGTGGCCAAAATGGACACCCGATTCCAACAGAGCCTTCATTGTAACTACTGACAAGTTATACCCCCTGAAACGATTGAGTTCTTGTTCGTACGGCACGATTCCCGATGCGCCTCCGCCACGCCCGTGAAAACGCCGGGCGGACCGCCGCGCATTCGGACAACCGAACGCGGCATCGACGCGGTGCGCATCGCGAATCAACTTCAAATAAAACTAAGACGACCCGTTTGGAAGGTGGCATCGACGCATCACACGCCGATTCACGTTCTGCGCACCGAACCATATCCCGGTGCGCGTGATAGCCGCGGGTGCGGCCGCGAAACGCCATGGTTTCGCTCCCGTAGCGGTCCCGGGGACCGCCAACGGATTACAGCTTTCTGAAGATCGCGATCCCGGCGACAATGCCGACGATGGCCGCGATGTTCAGCTTGATGCTAAAGCTGACGATTTCGAGATTCACGCCAATCGCGCCCGTGAGGTCCGCCTTGACGATGGAGGCCGCGGGAGCCAGCTTTGCGATGAGCGTTCCCAGCGCCGATCCGAGAATGCCGCCAATGAGCATGAAGGCGATGAAATAACCGATATTCTCTCTCTCGAATGTCATGCGCGCTCCCATGTTCCGCATTCGCGGACATGCAAACTGCAGGAGACATGGCGGCACGCGGCTATTTTTGTCAAGTGATTATTCCGGGGGCGAAGAAGGCCGTGCGGCAATACTCGTAGAGGCCGCGTCGCGTTCGGCGGATATTGAATATGATGTGGACGCTGGTGCTGTGCTCCGGCGTGTCTGTCACGATCTTTACGAGATGGCAGCGGAGGCCGAAGGTCCGGCAGGCCTGCACCACCGCCGCGCCCTCCATGTCCGCGAGGTCCGCAACGGCCGCGGCGCGGGCGCGGTCCGCCGGTTCCAGGATCGGCCGGTCGTGGGTGATGAGGGTCGCGCCCGCATGGCCCTCGACGGGGTCCGGCGTCACGATGCGCGGGCCCCCGTCCCGGAGGCGCGGCCGGTCGCCCTCGACCACCCGGTCGATCACGCGGATGTCGCCCACCGCAAATCCGTCCCGAAGCGCGCCCGCCGCACCGGCGTTGATCACGGTGTCCACGTCGCCGTCAAGGGCGAGGACGGCCGTCGCCATCGCCGCGTTCGCCTTGCCGATTCCGGAGAGGATGAGGCGATAGTGTTCGCCGTCGTACACGCGAAACGGTTTCTTGCCCGATCGGCGCAGGCCCAGCCCCCGAACGAAGGGGGCCGCCTCGAGATAGGTCGCCATCACAATGCCGGTCACAGCAGGCCCCGCTCGCGCGCGCGCGACTCCAGCACGTCGATGGCGCGCCGCCCCGCATCGCCGAGCGAGCGCGAGAACTCGTTCACGTACAGCGCGATATGCTGGTCGATCACGCCATCGTCCACCTCCTGCGCGTGCGCGCGGATAAATCCCCGCGATGCGGCGGGGTTCCGCATTCCATGGTCGATCGATGCGCGCAGCAGCGTCTCAAGGTCACACCGCGCCGCATCATCGATGTCGATCCGCCGCGCGGCGACGCAGCCAAGCGGGATGGGCCCGCCCGTCTCGCGCTCCCACCACTCGCCCAGATCGACGACCTTCACCAGGCCGTACGCAGGATACACGAACCGGCCCTCGTGTATGATGACGCCGGCGTCGAATCGCCCGTCCGCGACCCCGGGCATGATCTCGTCGTAGCGCGCCGTGACGACGCGCGTTTCGCCGTCGCACCACAGCCGAAACAGCAGATGCGCGGTGGTGTGCTCCCCGGGCACCGCGACGGTCATGCCGTCGATGCGCGAGCGCGCTTCGCGCGAAACCACGAGCGGGCCGCAGCCGAATCCAAGCGCGGCGCCGGTATCGAGAATCGCATAGGCGTCCTTCACCCGCAGGTACGCGGCCGCCGAGAGCTTGCTTACCGGAAAGCGCGCCGCGAGCGCCGCTCGATTGAGCTCCTCCACGTCGGCGATATGCGCGTCGAAGCGCCATCCGCGCACATCGATCGCCCCATGTACGAGGGCATGAAACATAAATGTATCATTGGGGCATGGCGAAAAGGCGATGTCGATGCGGCGTTCCATGGATAGCGGCGATCAGTTCGCCTTCGTCGCCGCTTCGTACTGACGCATGGTGTCTTCGTTGAGCATCACGCGGAACGAGGCCTCCGTTTTACCGTCGCGGGAAACCACGCCGAAGGTGGACAGGTCCACACCGAGGCTTTTTAATATCATGGTCACAAGGACCAGCCCCAATCCCGCGCCCTCGGTATTGGGATCGTCCTCGTTGATGAGGAAGTAATCGGCCATGCACTCGCAATTGCCCGCATCAAAGAGCTTCCGCACCACGTTTTCCATTTCGATGTCGGTCATGGGCACGGGGTTCGTCACGGACACCACGAGCGTGTCGCGCTCCAGGCCGATGACCATCTCGGCGCAGATGCCCTTCCGCCGCGCCGCACGCACGAAATAGTCGGACTCGTCGCGATTGAGCTCGAGCTTGAAAAGCTGCAGCGCCGTATTATAGCCGATGAGCTCGGCCGCCCGGTTCTTCGGATTATAATCCTCGAAGTAGATGTTCTTGTAATTCGCCTTCACGGCATTGATGAGCAGCTCCTTGACGACGGTGTAGACCGCTCCGTGCAGCTCGACGCAGCCGCACCGCTCGAGGAAATGGCGCAGGACCCGCTTCGTGCGCTCCTCGATCGTGGGGCTCACCGAATAGGCGATGAGCTTGACCTTCTTGTTCTTTTCGAGCGCCTCTTGTATCTGTATATCGAGCATATGTTACTATTCCGCCCAATCAACATTCCGCTTCCGTGGAATATGCAATGCACACTCATGGGATTTCGTCAATACAAAAAGCGCCCCGGCGCAGGGGCGCCATCGGCATGCCCCGGATGTCTCGATGGCGCGTTTTGGCAATTGTGTGTTGACAAAACCGGGGAAAACCTGTACGACAGCGGGCCTGCGCGCTATAGTAGCATTGTATAGTCGCGAGCAAAACCAGCGAGGTGTTTAAATGAAGAAGTTGATCCTGATTACCTGCGCACTGGGCATGACCCTGTACGGCATGGCGATACGCCCGGCCCCGGGGAGCGGCTCGGTGCGATGGCACCGCTTCGACGCCGGATTGCAAATTGCGACCGCGCAGAAGAAGCCGATCGTCATCGACTTCTTTTCGGTGAATTGCGGCTGGTGCAAGGTGATGGAGCGTGAGACCTTTTCGAACGCGGCGGTTCTCGGGAAGCTCAGCGGCCACTATGTCCCCATCCGTATCGACATGGACAGGAACGAGAGTTTTACGTTCAACGGACGGACCGTGAGCGCGCGGGAGTTCGCCATGATGCTGGGCGTCCAGGGCCTGCCGACCATCGTGTTCATGGACAAGAACGGGAAGTTCATCACCAAGATCCCCGGCTACATCAAGACCGACGTGTTCCTCCCCCTGCTGGACTACGTGCGCATGGAGTGCTACAACCTGCAGGTGTCCTTCCAGGACTTCCGCGACGGCAAGGGCGGCTGCAAGTAGGCGATGTGCGGCCGGTTTAGCCTCACGGGCGGCCTCGAGGCGATCAGGCGGCTCATCGAGGACCTCGAGAGCGAGACCGAGCTCGCGCCGCGATACAATATTGCGCCAACACAGGGGATCGCCATCCTCATCAATGACGGAACGCGCCGGGTGCGCCTGGCGCGCTGGGGACTCGTCCCCGCGTGGGCGCGCGACGAGGGCATGGGCGAGCGCCTGTTTAACGCGCGCGCGGAAACGCTCGCCGAGAAGCCGTCGTTCAAAGCGCAATTCCGGGCGAAACGCTGCCTCGTCTTTGCCGACGGGTTCTACGAGTGGCGGAAAACGACGGGCAGCGCGAAAAAAACGCCGTATTATATCCGGCTGATAACGCGGGAGGCGTTCGCCTTCGCCGGGCTGTGGGACCTCTGGACCGACCGCACCGACGCGTCGCGCCGCCTGTTGAGCGCGACCATCATCACCACATCGCCAAACGAGCTGGTCGCCCCCATCCACGACCGCATGCCGGTCATCCTTCCACGGGAAACCTTTTGGCAATGGCTCGCACCCGGCGATACGCAGCCCGCGGCGCTGCAGAATCTGCTGGCCCCCTATCCGCCGGAGAAGATGGAGGCCTTTCCCGTATCGCTGGCGGTGAACAATCCGGGGAACGAATCCCCTGCCTGCGTTGCGCCGCTATCGGGCTAAGAAATTATTCCAGCAGGCATTCAAATGAGACGGCAGGATGTCACAGCGAGCAGGCAGCCCGGATTGGCTGCCGGAGCCGCGAACAATACACGGATGTATTGTTCGCGGCGGGGCGAGCGTGACATTCTGCCGTCTCATTTGGTACTATTGATAATGAACCTAATGGAATAGGCTCTAGACGACCCCTTTACGCACACAGGCCGTCGGTTTCCCGGACGGCCTGTGCATTCGCTGTGGATGATGTATCGGCGCCCTAGAAATCGTACACCTTGACGATCTTCACGCTCCAGACATTGGAGCGGGATGCTTCCTTGCAGTCTTTCTTCATGGTCTTTTTCTCGCCGGCGCCGAGCTCCATGTAGATGGTGCACTCGCCCGATCCGCAGGGCGGCTGTTTGCGCGTCTGGTCTTCGAGACAGATGCGCCCGTTCAGGGTCTTCTTCGCCCCGCTCGTGTTCTCGGCGACCACCTCGAAGGTCTTGAAGCCCTTGATCTCGTCGGCCATCTTCTTCACGGTGACGGTCACGCCGTTCTCGGTCGCCGTTTTTTCGGCATCGCCTTGGGCGCCGGCGATATACGGCGCCATCATGAGCGCGAATGATGCGATGATAGCGCAGAGTGCGAATCGTTTCATGGGTTCCTCCCGTAGTATTTTATTTTTTCTTCATTTCAAGCGGGCACAGGCGCACATACACGATGCCGTCCTTGATGCCGCGCTCAATCACGCGATGTTCGGTCTCGCCCCAAAAACGGCAGAGGACCTGGTCGGCCACATGGTCCATGTGATGCTTGCATTTGATGCAATCGTCTATTTTCATCGGCGCTCCTTCGAAACGGCGGTTTCGCGAGGAGACATAACGGGACGACCGGATTTTTTTCCACTCTTTTTTATTTTCGTGCTATGATAAGCTGCCACGCCCGGTCCGAAAGGTGTTCCACTGTCGGGGACTGGAAGCCGGCGTCGGCGAGCCAGCCGAAGTACTCATCGCGAGTGTACACGTTCCCGCCGGGGCTCTGCGTAATCATGTGCATCGCCAGGCGCGCGCCGAGATAGCTCTCGCCGCGGATATTGTCGAAGATGACGATGATGCCGCCCGCGGCGATGCGGTCGCGCGCCATGCGGATCATGCGGGCATTGTCGTCCACGCTTTGCCCGTGGCAGATATTGCCCAGGAAGGCGATGTCGAAGACGCCGTCGGGGAACTCCTTCGTCGCATCGCCGTCCGCAACGCTGATTCCGGGAACGGCCGCGAGCTCACGCCCCAGGACCGCGTTCGATTCCGGAAGATCGTAAATGCAGACCTGCAGTCCGCGCGCGGCGAACTCGCGCGCAACGGCGCCCGGCGCCCCGCCCACGTCGATCACGCTGCGCGCGTCGGGATGGCGCGCGAGGCAGCGGTCCACGATCTCCGGAACGGCCCGTTTCTTCCACGGGGAATTCATGGCGCGGATGAAATCGCCAATGGAAAAATTCCGGTAGCTTTCGGTGTCGGGCCTGCCGGTCGCAAGCACCGCGGGGAGCGTGCGCCAGGGATCGAGAAGGTAATACAGGAACCGCCAGAAGTCGCCTTCGTATTGGTCGCCCTGCGAATCGACCAGCCGCGCGGCGACATCCGGGGGAACGGCATAGTGTTGATCCCGCTTCGCGAGGTACCCCATCTCGGCCAGCCCCTCCAGGAGCGCGCTCGCGCACCGGAGATCGAACCCCATGGCCCGGGCGAGCTCGCCGGCGCTCATCGGCTCCCGGTGCAGGCGTTCGATGACGCCCAGCGTGTGCGCCTGCGCCACGAAGATGAACTCCTCGAGCGCCTCCTGCAGTGCGCGCAATTCCATGTCCAAACCCTCCTCCCCTTCGCGCGTAGGACGCACGAAGGCCCATGCGCGTCACCACGACGGGCCGCGGGGCCGCGCGCGGATCAGCGGGTAAAATCGACGACCTTCGGATTCACCAGACGCCGGAAGTCCTTGTAGGCCATGCGCACGAGCTCGCTGTGGGTCCCGGCGTTGAACGCAATCTCCTCGTCCCGCTCCAGCTCGGCGCACGAGTACACCGCCATCCCGTAGAGATTGCCGAAGGGCGGCATGGCCCCCGGCTCGCAGTCGGGAAAGAGGTTGGCGAACTCGCTCTCGGTGGCGAGCGCGGCCTCCTTCGCGCCGAGCTTGTCCTTCAGTATCTCCAGGACGAGCTTTCGGTTGGCGGGCATCACCGCCATCGCAAACGCGCCATCGACCTTCACGATCACGGTCTTGGCGATCTCCTTGCCGGAGATGTGGGCGGAATGCGCGATGCCCTGCGCCGTGTAGGCCGGCGAGTGCATAATACTGGTGTAGAGGATGTCGTTTTGGTCAAGAAAATCTTTGAGCTTTTTTCCCGGCATGGCGACCTCCGTATCGAGGCGAACGAGCGCCTCGCGATGATTGTTCGGGTGTTCCCGAATATCAAGATACCGCACCGGGGGCGCAAAGGAAAGACAAAGTGGGCGATTCCGAGCCGCAGAGAAAAAAACCGCCGCACCGGGCGCGGGAAGGAAACCCTCCGCCCGGCGCCGGCCGTCAATCACTCGTATACCTTCTCCTCGACCTGATCGGCGCCGAGGGCGTCCTGTTCCACGTCGCGGACCGGCTCCTTCGAGAGGACCTTGAAGTATTCCTTGTACCATTCGGTCTGGATGATGCTCTGCTGGATCTCGTTGGTGCCCACCCAGATCGAGGCGAGACGGATGTCGCGCACGATGCGCTCGAGCGGGTACACGCTGGTGTAGCCGATCCCGCCCATCACCTGCATGCAGTTGTTGGCGATCTGCCAGGCCCCCTCGGTGATGAACTTCTTGGCCTGCGAGGCCATGCGCCGAACGCGGCCGGCGTGCGCCGTCTTGCTGTCGGCCGCGAGCGCGGCGGAGTAGCCGACCGCCCGGAGCGCGTCGAGCATCATCACCGAATCGGCGACCTTGAACCCCACGGCCTGGAAGTTCATGATGGGCTGCCCGAAGGCCTTGCGCATGGAGGTGTATCGCGTCGCGATCTCGACCGCGGGGCGCACCGAGCCGATGGTCATGAGCGCGGTGCCCAGACGCTCGGGGATCATGTTCTTCACGAACACGTCGAAGCCGCCGTTGATGCCGTTGAGGGCGTAGCGCTCCGGAACGCGCACGTCGTTGAAGATCACGCGGCCCGCCCCGCCGCCCCGCACGCCCATGAGGCCGTAGAGGTATTTCGTCTCCACGCCCGCGTCGCGGGGAATGAGAAAACAGGTGAGCCGCTTGTGGGCGGGGGCGCCGGGATCGGTCACCGCGTAGGTCATGAACCAGTCGGCCCCCTCGGCGCCCACGATGAAGCGCTTCTGACCGTTGATGATCCAGTCACCGCCGTCCTTGCGCGCGACGGTCGCGGCGCCGAAGAAGTCCGATCCGCCCCGCGGCTCCGTGAGGCACTCGGCGGCGTACACATCGCCCCTGAGCAGCGGAACCACGATCGCCTGCTTGAGCTCGTCCGAGCCGAAGAGCGCCACGGCCTCGCAGACGATGTCGGCGCCCACGCCCCACAGGCAGGCGAGCGAATAGCTGGCCACGCCGATCTCCTCGGCAACGATGCCGTCCTCCACCCAGCCCAGTCCCCGGCCGCCCAGCTCCTTCGAGATGCGGATGCCCAGGAGATTGCGCCGCCCGCACTCCTTGAGGTACTCGTGCGGGAAATGGAGCTTCTCGGCGTCCATGTCGAGGATCATTTCGCGGGGGACCCAGCGGGTGAACTCGCGCGCCTCGTCGCGGAGCTTCTTTTGCGCGTCAGTAAGGATGAAATCGAACATTGTGACCTCCTGCAGTGTGATTGTGAACTACTTCTTCATCAACTCCCGCCGCCTCTTGTTCAGCTTGCGCTTCAATGCCTCGAGGTCGGCCTGAAAGAGATCGAGTTCGCTGCGCTGCCGGGCGACCTCCTTCATTTTCTCGTCGATATAATAGAGGCTGGTGTCGATCTGGCCCATCTCGTTGATCGCCTCGTCCGCCATGCCGATCATCTCCGCGATCTGATCGAGGGTCGCGCCGAAGCGCTTGCCCCGCAGGATGAGCTTGAGCCGCCCGCGGTCCTGCCGGGTGTACACGCGCTGGTTCCCCCGCGTCCGCTCCGGGAGCAAGAGGCCCTTCTGCTCGTAAAAGCGGATCGTCGAGGGATTGATGTCCAGCTCCTCGGCGAGCTCGGATATGGTGAATCGTTCTTCCGGCATGGTCCTTGCACTTAAAGTTAAAGTTAACTATAAGTTATTGACCGTACTGTTTTTGTCAAGAAATTTTCATGGCGCGGCACGGCTGCCATTACCACACCTCCCCCTAACGAAGGGGGAGGCCGGGAGGGTGTCGAAAGGTCGGTGCTGATAAAAAGTTCAAAACTTTATGCAACTTCTGCAGGAGCACCGGTCCGGGGGAGGACCGCACATGCCTTCGGGGATATTGCATTGTGAGCCGATTTCTGCGTCTGCACGACGGCCCGCATGTGTTGGCAACCGCGAACCGCGTGCAACAAGCCTACGTCATGGGCGCGCGCGTTATCTGACGTAGGTTACGTCGGCGGGCCGCGATTCCGGAAAGAGTATCTTCGGAATGTCGTCGAGGCGCTGCCGGAGATAGGCCGCGCGCCCGGTCGCGCCGTCGCGCTCGAGCGCCTCGATGCGCTCGTTCATGCGCCACACCTGAATGCGACGGCGCTCGCGGCCGTCCTCGCGGTATATCTCGTTCTCGGTCCACAGCGGAAGGACCTCGTAGCGCGCCGCGAGCCCGCCCCGCCACGCGCGCTCGAGGACGAGCCGCACGAGGACCGTCTCCTGCGTAGTGTACGGCAGGGTGCGAAGGTGGTCGTGATACTTGAAGCGCTGGTTGGAAATGAAGTTCCCCAGGCTGTAGAAAATGCGGCAGGATCGTCCGTCCGCCGCCGTGTACGCCTCCACCGGCTGGAGCACGTGCGGATGGTGCCCGATGACGAGGTCGGCGCCCGCCTCGCAGCTGTCGCGGTAGGCGCGCATGTCCTCGGTCTCGGGGCGGATCTTGTACTCCTTGCCCGCATGCGAGACGACCACCACGAAATCGCAGCGCGCGCGCATGGCGCGAATGTCGGCCGCGGTCTTGTTCCGCCAGTAGAGCCAGTTCACGTGCAAGCCCCGCGGGCGCACCGGGAAGCCGTAATTGAGGATGCCCGTATACGCAAGGAAGCCCACGCGGATACCGTGTATCTGCACCACGATGCCGCGACGCGCCGTCCCCTCGTGGCGGTTCACGCCGATGAAGCTCGCCGCGTAGCGCTGGAGATAATCCATCGTGTCGATGGCCCCGCGATTGCCCTGGTCCAGGATGTGATTGTTGGCCAGCGTGAAGAGCGTGAATCCCGCCGCGTGCATCGCGGGAATGATCTCGGGCGCGCAATTGAAGATGACGCCCTTGCCGTGCCGAAACGGCGGCGACACGGGAAACTCCATGTTGCCCAGCACGACATCGGAATCGGCCAGATGGGGACGGATCCGGTCGAAGAGGAAATCGAAGCCGCCGTTGTTCGCCGATCCGGCCCCGCCCTCGCCGGGCCGGTTGTTCTGCGCGGCGCTCTCCTTCACCGCCGTGTGCATCATGATGTCGCCGGTGAAGGTTACGACCATGCGCTGCGCGGCATGCGCGCTCCCCGGCGCGCCGATGAGGGAGATCAGGGCCGCGAGGACGGCCGCCAGCACGGTATATCGGTTCACGCGATCACTCCTGAAATGTTTTTACGAGGTACACGCGGTTTCCCGCCTGGTTGAACCGGACGCGGGTAAAGATGTTTTTGGCCATCATGATGCCGCGCCCGTGCACCATGAGGTTCTCGTTCACCTCCCCCATCCGCGCCATGAATCCGGCGTGGTCGAACCCCGGGCCCTGGTCCGTGATGCGATAGGCGACGCGGCGGCCGTTGAGCGAATATTCGACGACCACCGTGCGGTCGCGGTAGCGGGGGTCCGCGCGGCGCTGCGCGATGAACTGCAGGTAGCAATCGTTGGCGATGGCCTCGGTTTTCTCATTGAAGGTGATGCACAGGTTCCCGTGCTCGATCGCGTTGAGGATCATCTCGCGCAATGCGATGCGGAGATACTTCACGTTCCGGGCGTCGAGAAACCGGACGCAGTTGCGCGTGAGCCGCATGCTCAGCTCGTCGGCGCTGGTGATGTAGTTGCCGATCTCATAGCGCTGCCGCTCGGCGACGAAGTGCCGCAGCAGGAAGTCCTCCTCGATGCCGGTCGCCTTGCCCAGGATCTGGTTTTTCCCGCCGATGGTGATCATCTCGAAGCGGAGCATCATCTCCTTGGGCTCCTGCCCGATGGCCGAGTTGAGCGCGGCGGCGAAGCGGACCGGCTCATTGGCATGGAACAGCGCCGCAAGCTTTTCCTGGGCGATCTGCCGCGAGAGCGCGGTGTCCTCGGTGCCCGCGTAGATGAGCGATATGAAGGGCGCGCCGATGAGCTGCGACGGCTCGATGCGCAGATGATCGTATACGGCCCGGTTGATCGTTTCCACTTGAAGCGCCGTATCGAGCGTGAAAATCACGTCGCGCGTGTCCTCGACGAGGTGCTTGTACTTCTCCTCGGACAGGCTGATGGCGCGCGACGCCTCGCCGAGCTCGTCGAGCTTCTGCCCGAGGTCCCGGTTGAGCTCCTCGACGCGCTCGTGCACCTGGCGGAACCGGTTGGCCAGCACGATCGTGATCCCGATCACGAACACGAAAAACCCGTACCGGACGAGGATCACGTTCCGGTTGAAGAAGACGGCGTCGACGATGTCGAACCCGGTGAAGGCGATCATGATCATCCCGCCGAGAAAGAGGTTGCCCGGCACCGTGCGCACGAGCGAGCGCAGGAACGCGGCGCCCGTCCCCCCGCGCGCGCCGTCCCGGTCGCGTTGCTCGCGCACCATGTCCACGAGCGAGCGGACCATCCGGTACAGGATGACGGCAAGCGGGACCGGCGCGGTGAACTGCCACACGCGAAGCACGTCGACGGCGAAGGCCAGCGAGAACGGGACCACGCCGCACACGAGCACGCCGCTCGCGATTGCGTTCCCGACGGTAAAACGGCACACGCGCCCCCGGAGCACCAGATCAAGAAATGCGCCCACCAGGGGAAACAGGGTAAACAGCGATACGAACTCGATCCGGCGCAGGATGTTCGTATCGGGGATGAGCTCCTGGGCGCTGAAGGTCCGCGAGTACAGGTATACGAACAGCATGCAGGTAAAAAGCCCGAAAAACAGATTGAAACGCTCCTCGCGCCGCATCAGGAACAGGAAGAGATGATAGATCCCCACGAACAGGTACAGGGTGATGAGGCTCAGGTACACGGTCTCGGCGTGCCGTTTCAGTATCGCCTGATAGTCGTCGACGACCATCTGGCTGCGCCGGAACACCCCGGTATCGATAAAGGTCGGGTCGCCCACGATGCGGACGGCGAGCTCGTTGCGGCCCTCGCGCAGGGCGCCGGGATGCAGGGGAAAGCGCACAAAGCGAAGATCGCGATGCTGCGCGATCGCGCCGTCCGGGCCGCGATGCATCTCCGACCGGACGAGCGCGCCGTTCACGAACACCTCCCAGTTTTCGGCGATCTGCGAGATGTACAGTCCCAGGATGCGCCCGCCGCCCGTTGCGCCCGCCGGAAGCTCGAAGGAGGACCGCAGGGTGAATTCGACCGGAGGAAATTTCCACGGCGTGAAGGCGGTGCGGGAAGGATAGCGCGCAACGCCCCCCTCGGTAAGGCGCGCCGCCGTGCAGTGCCGCAGGTCCGCGGGGACCAGCCGCCACGCGGGATCATCCGCCGGGGCCGCCGTGGTCCAGGACGGCGAGAAGCCGTCGCGGTAGTGCACATCGCCCGCCAGGGGCCGCACCGGCAGTGCGACGAGCGCGAGCGGAACGAGCCACGCGACGATTACCGCGATCGCGGCGACGGTTTGTTTAGGCGCGCGTCGCATCACCGGTCATTTTTCGACGTATTCCCCGGCGTACGTGTTTACGCACATGTGCCGATAGGTTCGATGTGGCCCCACGCCGACTCCGACTCGCAGGAACTTGGGACTGAAGATGTTTTTGCGGTGGCCCCGCGACGGAACGCCGTCATCGACCAGGAGCTGGATCACAATCTCGCGCGCCGTGTTCTTCCCGTAGCTGATGTTTTCCCCGCAGGAGCGGCGCCATGTTCCGTAGCGGTTGAGACGGCTCCCGACACTGCTGCCGTCGGTTCCCTGATGCCCGGTGAGACCCTTGGGCCCGGTATCATTCACCTGGTCCTTCGCGGCGCGCGACATCCCGGGCGATGGTACAAATGGCGGAAGCGGCTTGGCGCTTTTCAGGAAATCAATGGTCTCCTGCACCGCCGCCGCCCCCTCCTTGGTGAGGAGCGTGATCGCGCCGGGACGCTCATAGCGCCGCCCGCGGAAGAATTTGAGCATACCCTCGAGATGCGCCGCGTAGCCGGCGGGATCGGTGCGGACGCGGTTGAGCTCGTCGACCACCTCGCGCTCGAGCTGCGTGAGATACGGCGCGTCCGCCGAACCGGGCGTCGGAGCGTCCGGGCGCGTGTCGGGCCGCTGCGGACCGGCCGCATCCTCGCCCGACGGCCCTCCGGCGAGCGCGAGAGAGCGCGGCACGTCGACGGGAGCGAGCCCGGCGAGAAACGCCAGGTTCTCCAGCCGACCGTTGTGAAGCACATAGACATAGGCAAGATCGACCTCGCGCCCGCCGATTCGCAACGTGCAGTTCTCGTACGGCGCGGCGTTTTCGGGATCGACGCGGGGAGCGGAAACGACGACGCGTTTCGCCGCGGTATCGCCGCAGGGCTTGCAAAAGGCATAGACCTCCTTCTGCCGGGCGACGATGCTGTGCGCCTTGCGCATCGCGTCGCAGCGCGCCACGGCGAACTGGTCGGCGAGCGTCACATCTGCGAGCGCGAGAATGGAAACGACCGCGGCGAGCGCCGCGCGCATCGATATGCGGATCATGCGGATACCCCCTGTTCAATTTTTAACATATTGTGTGCTCGATATCATCGCACACGGGGCGATCTGCATCACAAAACCACGAGCGCCCGAACAGCCGGCACAAGAGCGCGACTCCCCCGTAAAGACGCCCGATCGCTTCGTCGCTATCGCCCTGCACAACAATACAATCAACCGCCCACGTCCTCGCTACACGCGCCGGGCGGGCCCGTATGCTACAGGCCTAAGTGTCGGTGTCAATGATAATAAGGGAAATGCCGTCCGGCCGGCCAGTTGAAAAAAACTGTGCTTGACGCCGCACGGACGGAACGTAGAACCATCCAACGCAGGAGGGTCACCCATGGCGGCAAAACTCATCATCATGACGGCGGTGTCGATCCTCATCGCTATCGCGGCCGTCATCGCCTATCGTCGCTACGACATTCCGCTCGCGGAGCGCTATCGACGCATTGGAAAGAAGAAATCGTGGAAGGCGGTGACCTATCTCGGCTACTCCGCGGTGTACATCGCGCCGGCGGCCATCGCCTGGCTCGCATGCACCTACTACCGTCCCGATCCGGCGCTCGCCGCACGCGCGCTCTTCGTCGGCGTCACGGTGTCGGCGTCGGGCATCATCAACGCGCTCGTGAAGTCGGTCTTCGGGCGCTACCGCCCCTACGTCTGGTTCGACGACAAGCTCTTCGGGTTCAAGTTTTTCCAGCACAAGTACGGCTTCACCTCGTTCCCCTCGGGGCACTCGAACACCAGCTTCTGCGCCGCGCTGGTTTTTTCATATATGATCCCGTACGGCGCGCCGGCGTTTTTCGTCCTTGCCGGATTCATCGCGTTCAGCCGGGTGGCCATCAACAAACATTATCTGAGCGATGTGCTGGCGGGATCGGGGCTGGGACTCGTTTCGGCGTTCGCCGCCTACGAGCTCTATTTTCGCGACCTGCTCGCCTGAGCCTTCGCACCGCGGGGCGCCCATTCCGAGACGAACCGCTCGCCGTCGCGGCGCCCCAGATCATACGCCTCGCGCAACCCGTGCGGATCGGTGTAATCCCACTTTGATATGCGGATCGGCTCCGACGGCTGGACGTAGACGAGGCCCGGAAGGCGCGGCAGGCGCTCCGCCGGATAGACCCGCGTGAGGAGCACCAGCGCGGTCCCGTCCACCGGATCGAGCGCCCGGACCGGGACATTGTCCACCAGCCCGCCGTCGAGCACCGGGCGGCCGTCGCGCCGCATCACGGGCACGAAGGGCGGCGTGCACGACGACTGCAGAATGAGCTCGGCGAGATCACTCGGCGTCGCGCAGGACCGCACCGGCACCGCCTCGCCGCGAAAGCCGATGCGCCGCGCCCACGACGAGTGGACCGGAAACGACACCTTTTTCTCGAGCGAATAGGCGCCCAACCCCACGAAGGTGCCCGAAACCGGACCCAGCCAGCGCGGCGGTCGCGCAATGAGAATGTTGATGGCGTGCCGGTGGAGGCGCGTGAGCGCCGCTTCGTCGAGGCAGTGCGTGAGCGCGTCGCGGTACATCCCGTAATGCGGAAGGCACGGTTCGCGGCCGACGATATTACGCAGATAGAAGTTCTTCGGATTGCGCGCGGTGGCCTCCGTGAAGTACTCAAGCGCCGTTTCGGTTTTTCCCGAAAAGATCATGCAGGCCATCGCCGCGCCCGCGGACACGGCGCTCACGGCCTTTGGCCACAGTCCGAGCGCCGGAGCGGCGGTCTCCCAGAAGCCAACCTGCCAGATGCAGCGGTTTCCGCCGCCCGCGAAGACGACGCCGTCGATGCGCGTTGCCGGTTCCCTGCGCCGCATGCGGCCTACATGCTCCCGCCGGCGTTCTCCGTCGCGCCGCGCCGCTCGATATAAATCATAACGGCGACGATGACGCAACCGGCGGCGAAGGCCGCCAGCGTGATAAGTTCATTTGCGCCGACGGACGCGGGGAGCCGGTTGGCCAGATAGACCGTCTCGGCGCCGACCTGCATCGATTCCTTGAAGGGCCATATCACCCAGAGCGAACCGACGACCAGGCCCAGGAGAAACCCCAGGGTGGGATCGTAGAAGCGCCCGAGGAGATAGTTCAGGATGCGCGTGAACACCACAATCCCCCCGAGGCAGCCGGCGGCGAACACGCCGAGGATGAGCAGGTCGAGCGACGATATGGCCCGCAGGATATCGAAATAACCGCCCATGAGAAGGAGTACGAATGAACCGCTGATCCCCGGCAGGATCATCGCCGAGATGGAGATCGCGCCCGCCGCGAAGAAGAACCCGAGACGCGCAACACCGACGCCCGCGCCCGCCGGGGCGCCCGACTCCGTCGCCTGCAGGGCGATCCGCTGGCGCGCCTCGGCCTTCTGGATGATCTCCTCGCGCGACATCGACTCGGAGACGGCGATGATGCCGGCGACGGCGATCAGGAAGGCGAGAATGGTCGGTAAGGTTTTCTTCTTGATGAGCGACCAGGGCGTGAAGGCCGACACCAGCACCAGGCCGAAGAAAAAGCCGTAGGTCGGATCGTGCTGCTTCACCAGCAGATACGACATAATCTTGGCCAGCGACCCGATGGATATCCCCGCGCCGATGGCGAGCTTGAGGAGGAACGGCCCCTCGATCCGGTCGAACTCGGCCTTAAACGCGTCGATGCGCTCCCGCCGGAGCGTGAGCGCCTTGAAAAACGACAGGACGGTCGCACCGGAAATATTATGAATGCCGCCGATAAGCCGCTCGTAAAAACCAAGCACCAGGGCCATGGTGCCCCCGGATACGCCGGGAATGATGTTGGCCACGCCGACAATCACCCCGTAGAAAATGTCGCGAACATGCTGCTTCATGTGCCCTCCTACTATCGTGTCGCTGCAATCGTTCCGCCGCGGCGGCTACAGTACGGGACCGGTTTTTTTCGTCAACCGGTTCCTCGAATGCGCGTTCAATACTGAATGGACCCGTCGCGCAATAGGCGCCATGTTAACGTACAATGAAGAATTCGGCGAAAATCTTATGTTGACAAAAAACATATTCGGCCTTTTGCTATATCGAATATATCAACACGCCAATCCATACGGAAGCGAACCGAATGAACGTTGTAATCCTTGGCGCGGGGCTGGTGGGCTTTCAGCTCGCGGACGAACTCATCCGGGAAGGGAACGATGTCGTCATCATCGAGAAGAACCCCGACCGCGCGCGCTACGTGGCCGGGCACCTCGACTGCATGGTCATCAACGACGAGGGCACGCGCCTGTCCACCTTCAAGAAGGCGCGGCTCGCGCGCGCGGACTTCTTCATCAGCGTCACCAACATGGACGAGGTGAACATGATCTCCTGCGGCATCGTGTCCGGCGAGTATCCCGACACGGTCCGCATCGCGCGCGTGCGCAATGCCGACTACTCGCGGGCGGGCATCCTCAGCAAGAGCTTTTTGGGCATCGACTTCGTCGTGAACCCCGAGGTCGAGACCGCGCGGAACATCGCCAATGCCGTGGCCCTCGGCGCCGACAGCGACGTGATGCTCTTCGAGAACTCCGACATGCAGATCCGCAACCTCGTGGTCAAGCCCACCTCGTTTTTCCGCGGCCGCACCATGAAGGACATCAAGAAGACGCTCGACGAGCCCTTCCTCGTCGCCGGCATCGCGCGGGGGGATGACTTCATCATCCCCTCGGGGGACACCGCCGTGCTCGAGCACGACAACATCTACCTGCTCGCCTCGAAGAACACGCTCACCAGGATCTTCATCAAGGCCGGAAAAAAGAAGGAGAAGATCGACCGGCTGGTGATCGTCGGCGGCGGGAAGATCGGCCAGCTCGCTTGCCAGCACCTGATCCGGACCGGCCGCCGCATCACCTTCGTCGAAAGCGACTACGAGATCTGCAAGGCGCTGTCGAGCCGCTTCAAGCGCGCGTTGGTGCTCCACTCCGACATCTCCGACGAGGACATCTTCGAGCAGGAGAAGCTCAGCGAATACGACCTGATCGTGACCACCACGAACAACGAGGAGCTCAACATCCTCACCTCCGTGTACGCGAAGAGCCTGGGGATCAAAAAGGCGATGGCGCTGGTGAGCAAGGCGAGCTACATGCCCATCGCCGCGCGTCTCAACATCGATTCCATCATCAACCCCAAACACAGCACGGTGGACGCCATCCTCAAGTTCCTCCGGCGCGGCGACATCCGCAGCGTGCACAGCCTCTTCGGCGGCAAGGCCGAGGTGATCGAGTTCATCGCGAGCGAAACCTGCACGCTCGCCGGCAAGCGCCTGATGGACATCGCCATGCCGCACGACTCCCTCATCCTCACGATCCTGCGCGAGGGCGAGCGGGACATCATCCCCGGCGGCGATTCCGTCATCAGGACCAACGACCGGATTGTCGTGATATCGTCGAAGGAATCGGTGCCCGAGGTCGACCGCTTCTTCTCGGGAACGGACCGCTAACCCATGAATGTCCTGCTGGTCGTTAAAATCCTCGCATTTCTGATGCTGCTGTACTCGCTGTTCATGCTCCTCCCGACGGGCGTTGCGGCGTACTACCGCGAGTATGCCGCGCTCAAGACCTTCGTCGGCACCGTGCTCGCCGTCGTGAGCGGTGCGGGACTTTTATATGTCCTGCTGCGACGCGTGAAGTCGGCCTCGCTCACGATGCGCGACGGGTTTTTCCTCGTCACCGTCACGTGGCTGCTCGCATCGGTGGTGGGCGCGGTCCCGTTTGTGGTCTCAGGGGCGATTCCCTCCCCCACCGACGCGTTTTTCGAAACCATATCGGGCCTCTCGACCACCGGCGCCTCCATACTCACCGACGTCGAGGCGCTCCCGAAATCGATCCTCTTCTGGCGCTCGCTCAACCACTGGATCGGCGGCATGGGGATCGTCGTGCTCGCCGTGGCGATCCTCCCCCTGTTGGGGATCGGCGGCATGCAGCTGATCCAGGCCGAGGCGCCGGGCCCCACGGTGGACAAGATCACGCCGCGCATCGCCGAGACCGCAAAACGCCTCTGGCTCATCTACGCGGGCTTCAGCGTCGTCCAAACCGCCCTCCTCATGGCCGGGGGCATGGGCTGGTTCGATTCGCTCATCCACACCTTCGGCACCCTCGCCACCGGCGGGTTTTCGTCGAAGAACCTGAGCGCCGGGCACTATAACTCGGCCTATTTCGACGGCGTCATCACGCTGTTCATGGTGCTCGCGGGAATCAACTTCACCCTGCACTACCGACTGCTCACCGGCAGGATGGGTTCGTTGTGGCGGAACACCGAGCTCAAGGCCTACCTCGCCATCTTCGCCGCCTCGACGCTGTTCATCGCGTTCGGTCTCCTCGGGAACACCTACGCGACCTTCGGCGAATCGTTCCGATACGCGAGCTTCCAGGCGGCGTCCATCCTCACGACCACCGGGTTCGCAACGGCCGACTACGAAAAGTGGCCGCTCGCCTGCCAAGTGACGCTCTTTTTACTGATGTTCGTGGGCGGGTCGTTCGGCTCCACCGGCGGCGGGATCAAGGTCTTCCGGATCGTCGCGCTGCTCAAGCAGGCGATCAACGAGATGCGCTACCTGCTGCACCCGCGCGGCGTGTTTACGCTGCGCATGAACGGCGAGCCGGTGGGGAAGGCGCTCGTCTTTTCCATATCGGGCTTCTTCTTCCTGTATGTGATCATGCTTCTCATCACCTCGGCCGTCGTGGCCAGCTCCGGGCAGGACCTGCTCACATCGTTCACCGCCGCGCTCGCGACCCTGGGGAACATCGGACCCGGCTTCGGCGCGGTCGGCCCCGCGGACAACTTCGCCTCCCTCCCGGATTACGTGAAGTGGTTCCTGAGCTTCGCCATGCTCGTGGGACGTCTCGAGCTCTACACGGTCCTGGTGTTGTTTTTGCCGGCGTTCTGGCGCAATTGACGCGTCGATCAAATCCTTTTGTTACGGCGCATTTTCTTGCGGGCTACCGCCTGCATGTCCACGGCGGGGTCGAATTCGTCCACGATCTCAACGCCGAGAAGCGATTCAATCGCGTCCTCGATGGTGACCACGCCGATATAATCGCCGTGTTCGTTTACGACGAATCCCATGTGGACGCCCGTTTTCGTAAACCAGCTCAGCAGCGCAAGCACCGACATTCCGCCGGGAACATATTCGGGCTTTCGGCTCAATTCACGAAGGGAAACCTTGATCTTTTTTTCGGCCAGGCAATTCATGATGTCCCGCCTGAGCACGACGCCGTGGACCGTGTTCGACCGGCTGTCATAGAGCGGCAGGCGGGAAAAGCTCAGGTCGGACGCCGTATCCGCGACGTGGGTGACCCTGGCGTCGGGATCAAGCGACACGACGACCGTTCGCGGTGTCATTATATCCTGGACCCTGACCTTCTTCAACTTGAGTACGTTCTCGATTATCACGAACTCGCCTGAATCGATGGCCCCCTGCCGAAATCCGATCTTCGCGAAATTGAACACTTCATCCTTGCTCACTTGATCGCTGTGATTTCCCCGGGCGATAAGCCGCGACAGAAGGTTCATCGGAACGATGATCGGCTTGAGCAGCGTGACCATGATCCTCAACAGGTATGCGCTCACCGGGCTCAGCCGCTTCCAGTACCTGGCCCCGATGGTCTTTGGAATTATCTCGGACAGCACCAGGATAATCACGGTCAGGACGGCCGAAAAGGCGCCCATCCATTTCGAGCCGAAAATCTCGACGGCGATCGCGCCCGATACGGCGGCGCCCATCGTGTGCGCGATGGTGTTCAATGTGAGAATCGCGGCGATCGGCTCGTCGATATCGTCCTTCATCCTTTGCAGGATGGCGCCCGATTTCTTTTTCGCGTCGATGAGCGTCTGGATGTACGGTCGCCCGACGGAGAGGATGACCGCCTCCAAGAGCGAGCAGAGAAAGGACAGAGCGGTAAAAAGGGTGATAATGAGCGTTAATTCGAACATGCTCGAGTTGGACCTCCCATTCGCGTCGTAGCGGACGCGACGCCACGTTGGTCGCAGCGAGATTCACGCATTCGCCAGGATATGGACCGATCCGACCACCGTCAAGTACATCGGCGTCTCCCGGTCGCGCGTCGCGACACGGGCCTACGCTCTCCGCACGCCTTCGGACGGCTCCGCCGTTCAGATTTGATCCTACAATACGACCGTCGCGAGGCCCAGATAAAAGAGGATCGTGCTGATGTCCGTGATCGCGAGAGTGAGCGGCCCGGCGGCGATCTTCGGGTCCAAGCGCAGGCGGTGCAGGAGCGTGGGGATCGAGAGGCCGTAGAGGCATCCCGCGGCGATCACCAGAAGGATGCTCCCGCCGACGGAGAGGGCCGCCAGCCCCTTCCCGTGCCACAGCCAGATGAACGCGCCGACGATGGTCCCGCTCCCTGCTCCCAGCAGAAACGCGGAGCGCAGTTCCCGCCAGAACGCGCTCATGTACCAGTCCAGGTTCGGCCGCATCGCCCGGAGCGCCTGGATGGTCATCGTCATCGACTGCATGCTCACGCTCTCGCCGAGCCCCAGCACCAGCGTCAGGAAAAACGCGAGGATGATGCTCGTCGACAACGTCGCCTCGAAGACGCCCGCCAGCATCGCGCACAGTAAGCCGCTGCCGATGGTGGCCGTGAGCCACGGAAAACGATACCGGAAAGCGCGCACGGGAGACGCGTCGCACACCTGCATCACCCGGAAGCCGATGAGCTCGAAGAGCTCCTCGACGCGGTCGCGCTCGTTGATATCGAACGAGACGCCGGTGAGCATGCTCACGTCCACCAGGCCGATCACGCGGGCGTCGTCGTCGACGATGGGCAGCGCCAGGAGCTTGTTCTCCGCCAGCCGCTGATGCGCCTCGATGATCGTCGCATCGCTCCGGATCGTGATCACATCGGCGATCATGATGTCCGAGAGCCGCTGGTCGAGCGGGGAAACGAGCAACCGCCGCGTGGGCAGAACCCCGACGAGCCGCTCGTCGGCGTCGACGACGTAAAAATAGAGGATGCGCTCGCCAAGTCCGCGCGACCGTATGTCGTCCAGGGCCCGGCCGATGGTGAGATCGTCGCGAAGCAGCGCATAATCGGTCCTCGCGATGGACGCGACCGGCTCGTGAATATCGACTATATGGTCCGTGCTCGTGTTCCTATTCGCCATGACTCCTCCATCGGGATTGCTTCGGAACGGACAGGGGCCGCTGCCGTATCGTCGTCGACCGGAAACGGCTTTTCAGCAGGCAAACGAGCGCCCGCCGGGGACGATCAGCACATCACAGGGCACCGATGAGATGATGCGCGTCACCCTGCCGCCGAACACCGCATCGAGGAGCGGCATGCGCCGTGTCGCGCCGACCACCACGACGTCCACCGAGGACAGGCGGGCAAGCTCGCGCAACAGCGGCAGCTCGTCGCCGAACTCCACCAACTGCGCCATCCGGTCTCGCTGACGCGGGCTGAGGTCCGCGCCGGCGATGAACTCGCGCAGGTCGCGCTCGGCGACGGCGCGCATCTGCTCGATGTAGCGGTCGCGTTCGCCAACGGCCGTTGCGCGCGCCGCGGCGAAGGCGTACAGCGCCGAAATCGATTGGTCGGGAAAAAACGCGGCGGCGGTTTCCACGGCGCGCTTCGAGGCCGCGCACAGGTCCGTAAGCGCCACGACATTCCGGTAGGGCGCGCGAACGCGCTCGGTGACCACCAGGACCGGCGCCTCCGCGGCGCGGAGGATGCGGTCGGTCGTTTTGCCCAGCGAGAAGCGGCCGAGCGCCTCGTTGCGCGCGACGCCGGTGACGATGAGATCGCAGCCCTCCTCCCTCGCGACGCGCATGATGACGCGATGCGGCGCGCCCTCCTCGAGGCGGATCTGGGCGCTGGTTCCCGCCTCGCCCAGGTAGTCGAGCAGCTGCCGGCGCGCCCCGTCGATGCGCGGATCGACAAGCCGGTTGACCGGGAAGAACGGAATGTGCCGCGCGCCGGACGGCTCCGCATTCGCCTCGAGCACATGCAACAGGACCAGGCGCGCCTGGTAGTGACGCATGAGCGCAATGGACCGGTCCAGGGCGCGGTCGCTCCGTGCATTGAGGTCGGTGGCCAGCAGAATTTTTTTCGGGGGCGCTATCATCATCAACACACTCGCATATGATTATTTTACACTGCAGCGTAAGTTTGTCATTCTTTTTTTTAATTAAAACTAACAATCACGCAAGACGATAGATATTGTATACGCGAACCGAATCCGCGGAATGAGCATGTCGGCCTCACAAACACATCGACAGGCGGGCATGAACACGTTAGCGACAGGAGAATCCAGCATGAAAACCAGCATCTGGAACGCCATCAACAATCCGCGGAGCACATACTATATTATACTGATATACCTTGCGTTGTCCGTTCTTTTTTCTCTCTGCTACTGGTTTATTGCGCCCCGCATCGAGGGCGTTCAATCGCTCATGTACAACATGGGCGGGCAATCGCTTGTTCCGGTGCATGGATATTTCGACGCGTATTATTACAGCATAACCACGCAAACGACGGTCGGACACGGCGACATCGTACCGGCCACGCGCGGGGGAAAAATCGTCACCGCGCTCCAGGTCGTCGTCGGTTATTTCTACCTCGCCTTCACGATCTCGTTTTTCACCTGCAAATCGCTCGTTCAATCGGAAACGTTCAAGGCGTTTTTCCGAAATCACGAGGACGATATCGCCTCCCGCTGACAGGAGCCCGAAGCGCCATGAGCACCTCTCCCGCCATTCGCCGCATCATCCAGTCCCTTATCGTCATCACGGTCGTTTCGGCCGTCGCATGGGCTACCGATCCGGGGGGCGACGGCCACAGCAGCGTGGTGCGCAGCGTGGGCATCGCCATGCTGGCGGCGACGGTGCTGGCGTACTTCGGCAATCTCATCAAACAGCCGCTGCTGTTGGCGTATCTTGCCGCGGGGGTCGTGATCGGCCCGTCCATCGGGCTTGGCCTGATCAAGAACGTTCACGACATCGAAACGATATCGCACTTCGGCCTCATCCTGCTCCTGTTCCTCATCGGCCTCGAAATAGACGTCAAGAAGCTCAGGGAGTCGGGGAAATCGCTCATCATCGGCGGCATCACCCAATTCCCGCTCACGGTGGCCATCGGCATCGGTTTCTTCATGCTGTTGGGGTACACCTTCGGCGGCGGGAAGTACGATCTGATTTATCTTGCGGCCTGCTGCGGGCTCAGCAGCACGGCCATCGTCGTGAAGCTCCTCTACGGGAAGTTCGAACTGGACACGCTGGCCGGGCGGATCACGCTGGGCATACTCGTCTTCCAGGACATCTGGGCGATCCTCCTTCTGGGCATACAGCCGAACCTCGCGAACCCCGATGTGGCGCAGATCCTGCTCTCCTTCGGGAAGGGCTTCCTGCTGGTCGCGGTGAGCATGCTCATCAGCAAGTTCGTCCTGCCCCGGGTCTTCAAGTCCGTGGCCAAGGTCCCGGAGCTCGTCCTGGTGTCGTCGCTGGGCTGGTGCTTCCTCGTGTGCGGCGGCGCGGCCTACCTGAACCTCTCGCTCGAGATGGGCGCGCTGATCGCCGGGGTGGCGATATCGACCTTCCCCTACAACCTCGACGTGATCGCGAAGGTCGTGAACATCCGCGATTTCTTCGTGACCCTGTTTTTCGTCTCCCTGGGGGTGCAGATCCCGAACCCGCTGGTGAACACGTCGATCCTGGCGGTGGCGGCGATCGTTTCGATCTTCCTGGTCGCCGCGCGCTTCGCGGCGATCTTTCCCGCGCTCTACGCGCTCAACAACGGCCTGCGCGTGAGCCTGCTCACGCCCATCAACCTGTCGCAGATAAGCGAGTTCTCGCTGGTGATCGCCTCCCTCGGCGTCGCCGCCGGCCATATCGCGCGGGACACGCTCTCGATCATCATCTTCGTGTTCGTCATCACCTCGGTCTCCTCGACCTACATGATCAAGTACAGCGACGCCATCCAGAAGGCCCTGGCGCGGGCCCTGCGGGCGATCGGCCTCAGGGAGATCCAATCCGCCGCGCAGGATGATGATTCGGCGCCCGGCAAAGAGATCGCGCTCCTGGGCTTCCACCGGACGGCGAGTTCTCTCCTGCACGAGATCATGGACGCCAACAGCGCCGCGACCGGCGGGCATACGCTTGCGGACAAGCTCGTGGTGGTCGATTTCAACCCGGAGATCCACGAATCCCTGCAGAGCTTGGGGATCAAGGTGGTCTACGGCGACATCGGGCACCTGGACACGCTCCACCACGCGGGCATCCACGACGTCCGCATCGTCATCTCGACCATCCCCGACACCATGCTCGTGGGCACGGACAACCTCACAATCATCCGCGCCATGCGCGATATCTGCCCGCACGCGAAAATCATCGTCACCGCGGAAAGCACCGAGCGCGCCCTGAAGATGTACGCCGAGGGCGCCGACTACGTCTTCCTGCCGCGCATCCTCTCTGCCCAGCGCCTGATGACGGTGATCGGCGCATTGCTGGGCGACCGGCCGGGCGAGCTGGAATCGGTGGCGGCCAAGGAGATCGAGGGACTCACGGAGCGCCAGGAGATCATCCGCTAGGCGTCCTCGCGGCGCCCGATGCGCACGGCCCCCCGCCCCGCGCGAAATAGCATGCCCCATCGGTGAAGATTTTTTCTAAAGCGTGTTGACAAATCGGCCGATCCTGGGAGTATATTATGTCGCATTGTAAACCGAGGTGCCCCGATGATCCGTTCAGCCGTTCTCCGCGCCGCCGTCGTCATCCTGCTCGCCGCGCCGTGCGCACTGGGCGCGCAGGTAAAGCAGGAGGAACCCAATCTCCGAAAGATCGCCGACGACACCAAGTTCCAGAACGCGCTCACCTTCATCAGCCTCAAAAAGTATGATCGCGCGCTCGTGGAGCTCGCCGAATACCTCGAGGTGTTCGTAAACGGCAGCCACCGCCGTGAGGCCTATGCGCGCACCGGGGACATCCACTTCGAGCGTTTCGACTACCGCCTGGCTATCCGCGCCTACCGGACCCTTTCCGAGGAGTTCTCCGGAAGCCCGGAGGGGATCGAGGCCTTGTACCGCATCGGACTGTGCTACCGCAAGATGGGACGCACCGCGAAGGCGCTCGCGCTGTTTAAGCGGATCATCGCCGAGCACCCCGATTCCGACGCCGCGCTGCAGGCGAAAAATCAGCTCGACATACTTGACATCATCGAGAAGGACAACGCCTCCGCAAAGAATGAAGAGAGCGCCGTCAAAAAACCCTGATTTTTTTGATTTATCTTGACACGATCCGGCATGGCTTGAACTATGCCGCAACCTTGGGCCGCGTCGTCAGGTCCCGCACGGACAATGACACAGACGGCCCCCGGAACTGATTCGACCCACAACGGACACAGGATACGCCGGTATGGAACAGAATACCTATCCGAAACGATGTGTGCGGCGCGGGGGTATCGGTGACGGTCGGGACCGGGCGCGGTGATGTTTCGCAGGCATTCCGCTTCCCAGCGACGTTCGCGCGGCGCGCCAATCAGCACGCGCGCATAACGCCCTCGCATCCCAGCCGTCGAACCCCTCCCCGACGACGCATTCATGGTTTCCAGTATTACAGTACCAGAGCACACGCAGCATCAGATCATATATAACAGGACAGGAGCAGTATCATGCCGTTTCAAAAAGTAAGAAATATCGGGATCGCCGCGCACATCGACGCCGGCAAGACCACCGTGACCGAGCGCATGCTCTTTTTCACCGGCACCACGCGCAAGCTCGGCGAGGTGCACGACGGGCAGGCGACCATGGACTTCATGAAGCAGGAACAGGAGCGGGGCATCACCATCGCCTCCGCCGCCATCTCCTGCAAGTGGCGGAACCACCAGGTGAACATCATCGACACGCCCGGGCACGTCGACTTCACCGTCGAGGTGGAGCGCAGCCTCCGCGTGATCGACGGCATGATCGCCCTCTTCTCGGCCGTCGACGGCGTGGAGCCGCAGTCGGAGACCGTGTGGAACCAGGCGGACCGCTACCGCGTGCCCCGCATCGCCTTCGTGAACAAGATGGACCGCATCGGCGCCGACTTCGCCGAGTGCATCCGACAGATGGACGAGTACCTCGACGCCAATCCCGTGGCGCTGCAGGTGCCCATCGGCGCCGAGGACAATTTCACCGGGATCATCGACATCGTGGACCGCACGGCCGTCACCTTCAAGGAGTTCGATCGCGAGGTGGGCGACATCCCCGCCGAGTACGCGGAGGCCGCCGATGCGGCGCGCGCCACCCTGATCGAGAAACTCGCGGACTTCAACGACGAGATCGCCGACAAGTACCTCAACGGCCAGGAGGTCTCGAACGAACTCATCAAGCGCGCGGTGCGCGAATCGACCATCAAGCTCAACATCACCCCCGTCCTCTGCGGCGCGGCGTACAAGAACAAGGGCGTGCACATCTTGCTCGACGCGGTGGTCGACTACCTGCCCTCCCCCATCGACAAGGGGGCGGTCACGGGATCGGACATCGACAACCCCGAAAAGACGCACCTGCGGCACCCCGCGGCGAGCGATCCGTTCTGCGCCCTGGCCTTCAAGCTGATCCACGACCCCTATGTCGGACAACAGACCTTTATCCGCATCTACTCGGGCGAGCTCAAGAGCGGCATGCAGGTCTACAACTCATCCAAGGGCAAGACCGAACGGATCGGGCGCATCATGAAGATCCACGCGAAGGACCGCGAGGAGCTCGACACCGCGTATCCGGGCGACATCGTCGCGCTCATCGGCATGAAGGTCACCAAGACCGGCGATACGCTCTGCGACGAGAAGCACCCCGTGCTGCTCGAAACGATCTTCATCCCGCCGTCCGTGATCGAGCTCAAGGTCACCGTTCCCTCGAAGAAGGAAGAGGAAAAGCTGGGGATCGCGCTCCGGAAGCTCTCGATGGAGGACCCGTCGTTCCACATCCGCGTGGACGAGGAGACCAATGAGACCATCATGGCCGGCATGGGCGAGCTGCACCTGGAGATCATCGTGGACCGCCTGAAGCACGAGTTCGACGTGGAGGCGATCGTGGGCGAACCCTCGGTGTCGTACCGCGAGGCCATCTCCGCCGAGGCCGAGTACAATTACAAGCACGCCAAGCAGACCGGCGGCCGCGGCCAGTACGCGCACTGCGTGATGCGCATCGAGCCGAACCCCGGCAAGGGCTTCGAGTTCGTGGACCACATCAAGGGCGGCGTGATCCCGGCCGAGTACATCCCCTCAGTGAAAAAGGGCGTGGAGTCGGTGCTCGAGGATGGCGTACTCGCGGGCTTCCCGGTCGTGGACGTGCGCGTCGTTCTCATCGACGGCAGCTACCACGACGTGGACTCAAGCGACATGGCCTTCCGCACCTGCGCCTCGATCTGCTTCAAGGAGGCGTTCCGGAAGGCCTCGCCCAAGCTCCTGGAGCCCCTCATGAAAATCGAGGTTAACACGCCGGACGATTATATCGGCGACGTGATCGGCGACCTCAACCGCCGTCGCGGCAAGATCGAGGCGATGCGCCGCTTCCGGAAGGGCGCGCAAAAGGTGAACGGGTTCGTGCCGCTCATGGAGATGTTCGGCTATGCGACGCAGCTGCGCAACCTCTCGAGCGGCCGCGCGAACTACTCGATGGAGTTCCACCAGTATGTCCCGCTCAACAAGGACATGCAGGAGAAGACCCTCGCGGCCCTAAAGGAAAAGAAGCTGCAGAAGGTGTGATCCGCGCGCGGACCTCGCCGCCGAAAGCCCCGGCCCCACGGCCGGGGCTTTTTTGTTTCGGACGGGGATCGGCCTCCCGGACCTGTCGAGTACGGTATAAATATTATTTGACATCCCGTTGCGGACCGCAGAGCATATTGTCAATGAAGAGTCCCGACTTTCATCAGGATTTTCTTGATATGATCTGCGCCCTGGAGTCGGCCGGGTGCAGGTATATCATTGTTGGCGGATATGCCATGGCATTCAATGGATACGTTCGGGCAACGGGAGATATTGACATTCTTGTCGAGCCGGAGAAGGACAACGCCCTCAAGGTTATGCATGCCCTTTCGGAATTCGGGGCCCCATTGCATGGCGTTACGGCGGAGGACTTTGGAAAAGAGGGGACAATCTTTCAGATCGGCCTTCCTCCCGTGAGGATTGATATTATTACGAAAATCGATGGTCTGACATTTGACGAGGCATATGCCGACCGGAATTATCATATGATGGATGACGCAAAGATCCCGTTCCTTTCGCTCGATTCTATCGTAAAAAACAAGAATGCATCAGGACGGGAAAAGGACATTCTTGACATCAAGGAACTGCTGAAGCGGAAAGAAAAGCGGACATGACACGGGAGGAACGAAAACGATATCGGCTGGCGAATTATCACGCCGAGATTAAAACGCGTGAATCATCTGACTTTATAGTAATCGCTCCTGGAACTGACTGCGTTATTGATTCCGCGCGAAGCCTTGCCGCCCTGGAATCAATCCGGACGGTTGTCTATCCGGAACTTGCCCGCGGCATCCGCATGGACAGAAGCCGGGTGACAATTCTGCGCGGGCAGCCGAGACGCACTCCGATGAGCAGCGATCACTGAAGGGCACAGTATTGCCAACGAGTGGAAGGAACGGAGCACGTTCATGTACGGCCTTCGGCAGTTCGGATACGTGGAAATCGTGATAGCCGATATTCACCTTGACTTTCGCGGGGCGGCATGCGTGCCTTTGTCATCTCCGCAAGGAACGGGCACATGGCACGAATCGGCATCATCATCAATCCGCACGCGAAGAAGAACAAGCGCGCACGGATCAATCCCCTGAACCGCTACCGCGAGCTGGGGGGGGACCTCGCTGACGTGCGCGCCACCCAGAGCCTCGACGAGGTCTTCACGGTCGCCGAATCGTTCAAGAAGTCCGGCATCGAGTACCTGGGCATTTGCGGCGGCGACGGGACGCTGCATCACGTGCTCTCGCGCTTCATGTACGTGTACCGCGACGCGCCCCTCCCGCCCATCGTGATCCTCAAGGGCGGCACCATGGACACCGTCTCGCGGTCGATCGGCCTCACGGGCGCCGGGCCGGAGATCATGCGGCGCCTCATGGACCGGCTCGCGGACGGCGGCGCGATCGACCTGTTCTCGCGCGACACCATACGAATCGGGGACCGCTACTGCTTTCTCTTCGGCCTCGGGCTCACGTCGAACTTTCTCACCGAATACTACCGCGGGGGCGATACCGGGCCGCTCAAGGCCGTGACCGTGGCGCTCAAGGGCATCGCGAGCGGCATTTTGGGGCTCCGATCGGGCAACCTCTTTACGCGCTTCACGGGCCGCGTGATCGTGAACGGCGAGGAGCTCTGGTTCAGCGACTTTCTGGGTATCCTCGCCGGGACCGTCGAGGAGATCGGGATCGGCTTTCGCCCCCTCTCGCGCGCGTACGAACGCGACGGCGCCTTCCACACCATTTTCGCCGGCTGCAAGCCCATCACCGTTGCGCTGCAGGTGAACCGCTTCCGCACCGGGCGGCCGCTCCGCGACCCGAACTATCACGACTGCGTGACCGATCGTTTTATCGTCACTGGGCCGCCCAAATTCCAGTACATGATGGACGGCGATCTCTATGAGGCGAACAGCACCCTCACCGTGGAGTCCGGCCCGGCGGTCCGGCTCGTGCGCGTATAGGAGGAGACCCGGATGTTTGGCATCGTCAAAAAGAAACAGTTCGGCATCATCATCAATCCCGTCGCGGCCAACAACCGGAAGGACCCGGCCGCGGTCGTGCGGCGCTATGAGAAGATCGCCGGCATGGCCAAGCCGCCCATGTGGATCACCAGCCGGCTCGACGACATCTATCCGATCGCCGAGGAGTTCAAGGCCGGCGGGATGAAATATCTCCTGCTCTCGGGCGGGAACGGGACCTTCCATCACGTGATCTCGCGCTTCAAGACCGTCTACCAGGGGGGCGAGCTTCCGCCGGTGCTCATGCTCAAATCGGGGCACATGGACACGATCGCCGACACCATCAACCTCGCGGGCAACGATATCGACATCCTCGAGCGTTTCATGCGCGCGCTCCGGCGCGGACGGGGGATTACGCTGTTGCGGCGCAACCTCATCAAGATCGAGGACACCTATTGCACCATGTTCGGCGCGGGGGGGCTGGTGGCGCAGTTCATGAACCACTACTACAAGATGGGCGAGTACACCCCGCAAAACGCCCTCGAGGTGCTCACGCGCTTCATGACGCTCGCCCGCGACGCCTCGTCGCGCGAGGCGCGGGAAATCTTCCGCCCGTTCAAATCGACCATCGCCATCGACGGGCGCGCGTTCCCCAAAAAGGAGATCCTGGCCTGCGTCGGCGTCACCATCCCCGGCATCGGCCTGGGCTTTACCCCCGGATCGCGCGTGCTCGAGCAGAGCGGGCGCTTCCAGTTCATCTGCACGGCGCTGTCTCCCATCGACTTCGCCACGCAGATTTTCCGCTTTTACGGCGGGAAAAAAATCGAGGGCCCCAACCATTTCGACGACCTCGCGGAGAGCGTGGTGATCTCGTCGAAGGACCCGTTCGAATACACCATGGACGGCGAGATGTACCACGCCATCTACGAGCTCAGGATCGCCGCGAGCCGGACGGGCGTAAACCTGGTCCACGTATAGCGCACACCCACAGGAGCGACGATGATGCGATTCCGCGACCGCTTTTCCCGCAACGTGATCCTCACCGGTCTCACGTCCTTTTTCACCGACATCTCGTCGGAGATGCTCTATCCGCTGATCCAGGCCTTTGTGGCGATGGTCCTTACGGCGCAAAAGGCGCTCCTGGGGCCGGTGCTGGGGATCATCGAGGGGGTCGCGGAATCGAGCGCCAGCCTCATCAAGGTGTTCGCCGGCTACCACTCGGACCGCACGAGCTCGAGAAAAGCGCCGACCATCGCCGGCTATTCGCTCTCGGCCCTCTCCAAGGTCGCGCTGTTCGCCGCGTCGCTGGGCTGGTACTTCGTGCTCCTGTCGCGCTTCGTGGACCGGATCGGCAAGGGCATTCGATCGGCGCCGCGCGACGCCCTCATCGCCGAATCGACCCCGAAGGAGCTGCAGGGACGCGCCTTCGGTTTTCATCGCGCGATGGACTTCGCGGGCGCCTTCGTCGGCGCGCTCGTTTGTTATCTCATCGTCGAGCGCTTTCTCGATCCGGCGACCGGCACCCTGCGGGACCTCGACGCGTTCTACCTGCTCTTCGCCGTGTCTATCGTGCCGGCGGTCCTCGGGGTGGGCTTCCTCTTGTTCACCCGCGAAACTGGCGGAGACGCCGTCGGGACCGCGGGGGAACGACCGCGTCCCAATCTGAACATTACGAAATACGATCCCCGGCTCAAGACCTTCTTCATCGCCCAGCTCCTTTTCACGATCGGCAATTCCTCGAACCAGTTTTTGCTGCTTCGCAGCATGGACCTGGGGCATGCGCTCTCGACGGTCATCCTGATGTACATCGCCTTCAACCTGGTGACGGCGGCGCTCTCGTCGGCCTTTGGATCGTTGTCGGACCGCATCGGCCGCAAATCGCTCCTCATCGGCGGCTATCTCCTCTATGCCGTCGTCTATCTCGCCTTCGGGTTCATCGCCACCGGCACGAACTGGCTCCTGTGGGCCTTCTGGCCGGCATACGGCCTCTACTACGCGATGACGGAGGGCGTCGAGAAAGCCTTTGTCTCAGAGATCGCCCCCGCCGGTTCGCGCGCGACCGCGCTGGGTTTTTTCCACACCATCGTCGGCATCGGGTTGTTGCCCGCGAGCATAATCGCCGGGCTGCTCTTCGCATTCAATCCGGCGGCGCCCTTCGTCTTTGGCGGGCTGATGGCGCTCATCGCCGTCCTGGTGTTGGGCGTCGGTGTCCGCGCTCGTCCGGCGAAGGCATGATCTCCGCCGGGGAGCGCGACGCGCTGGCAGTATCTATCGCACAGCAGGATAATAGCTTACTAGTTGCACGAGGTACCCATGCAGGAACGTCGGAGCCACCAGCGCCGCAGCGCGGCCGTCGGTATCGAGATTTCCATCGACGGGCGCGCGCTCGGCGGGGAGATCATCAACCGCTCGGAGAGCGGGATGCTCGTGCGGATCGACCCTGACGACGTGACGATCAGCGCGGCCGACATCGGCACGGAGGTCCTCTTCGAGCTCGACGCCGATGAGGCGCATGACGGACGCCGCTCCCGCGCGCGGCTCGTCCGCGTCGCCGACGCCGCGGGGAGCACGCTCGTGGCGCTGTTCATTCTCAGGGATTAACATCGCGGTCCGGCGGTCGCCGGCGCGCGTCACTCGGTGGGCTGGCCGATCGACTCGAGGAACTCGTCCAGGTTCACCTCGCCCACCGGATCGATCGTTATAAACTCGCACCCCACCTTGATGATCTTGTTCTCGAGCAGCGATATGTTTCGCACCACGCCAAGGATCGAGGCCCGCTTGCCGTCCGGCAGGAACAGGTCGAAGTAGACCATGCTTTTTTCCTTGAAATAGCGGATGAAGCGCCGCTCGCGAAAGGCCACACCGAGGCCGCGCTTCGACACGTCCGACACCAGCAGACGCTCGTCGGACACCGGAAAAATCTTGTCCTTGGTGAACAGCTCCTCGATGACGATCGCCATGCGCTTGATGACCGTGAGCGCCGACTCCGGAAACGGGTTCGACCCGTTCACCTGGATGTAGCCGTAGGGGACCTTCATCCGGTAGAGGATGGGGACCGTGATCTCGGAGATGAAGTTCTTCCGGTTGCGAAGATAGTAATCGCGCGAATATATCTCGTTTATATACGAATTGAAGGCCTTTTCGTATTTCTCCTTCGGCTTCTCGTTGAGATTGGCGATATAGATGGGCGTTACGTCCTCGATGAATTGCTTCATGCGCGGGTCGGTGGTCCCCTCGTTGATGAAAAAAATCTTGAGGTATTCGAACTGCTTCTGCAGGTCGTAGCGCATCATCTCCTTGATGTGGTCCACCTTCTTCTGCGTCATGGCCAGCGAATTTTCGATGATGAAGTCGGAGATCACGTTGCTGAGGTATACGATGCGCTTGCCGCCCTCGCCGTCCGCATCGCCCAGCGCCACGCGGTCCTCACGGCGCGTCGCGGCGATGATCTGCATCTTGAGCGCGTGAAAGAGATAGATGGTCTCCTCCTGCTTCTCAGCGAACTTGAGGTGCGCATACACCAGATAGTCCTGGTGCTTGGTGAAGATGAGACAGGTGTCCGGCGCGTTTTTCAGGAGCGAGATGTTGAGCGCCACCAACCCCTCGGAGTAGCCGAAAAAGCGTATCTTCAGATTCCCGTTTTTCGTCTTGATGAAGACGGGGTTGCTCATGAAGAACTTGTAGAAGATCTTCTCGAAGAGCGTTCGGTCGGTTATGGTTCGTATATTGTCGGACATTCGTTTCGTTCCGGACCGCGCCGCCGGCACCCTCGGGCCAGTGCGCGAAAAAACGCTTGTTACGATGCGGCGTATCGTGCATGGTATCGCTCGGTCGCACAACATCGACGCACGCGGGTCAGTATGGCGGTACAACGACACGGCCGGAGAACGATCGCGGGACCGCTCCGGGCCGGTTATATCTTCTCGATTCTTCCCGATTCTGTCAAGTCATTCCTTATCGGTCGGCTGTCGCCGAGGGACGCCGGACGGCTCGACCGCGCCCTCGGCCGCATCGGCGGCCTCACCAACGCCGAGCGCCTGGAGGCGCTTCGCTGGTTCACGTCCGGCATGCGCCGCCTGCGCGATGAGCGCGAGGCCGCCGTGGACCGCTCGCTCGTCGCGACGCTTGCGCTGGTCGCGGGCGCGATCGTACTCGCCGCCGTCTATTCCTTCGCGCTGGGGAAAAATCCCGATGGCGCCGTTGCCATCATCGACTTTCTGGTGACACACGGCGGCATGCATCTCATCCTCCTCCCCTGCCTGTGGACGGTGATCCGCGTGGAATACCGCACACCGCCGCTTCGCGCGATGTTCGCCTCGAGGAACATCGCGCTCGACATCGGGATAGGGATTGTCGCCGGGATCGCGCTCGGCGCGCTCTTTATCCAGCCCGGGCCCCGCGTCCACTCCACGCTGCCCGCCGGCGCGCGGTTCGCCGCCGGCATGCTCGCCGTCACCGTGGGTCCGGCGGTCGAGGAGTTGTTTTTCCGATTCATCCTGTTCGATCGGGTGGGACGCCGGCGCGGCATGGCCGCGGGCGCGGCGCTCTCGGTGTGCGCATTCGTCGCGGCGCATCTTCCTCACACGCTCCCGCTGGCGGCGGCATACCTGGTCGCGGGGGGCGTTCTCTGCGCGCTGTATGCCGCCCGACGGTCGCTGCTCCCCTCCCTCACGGCGCATGCCGTATCGAATGCCGCGGTGCTGCTTCTTTAAAACGACGGGCGGCCCGAGAAGCGCCGTGCGATGCCCTGCGCGACGATCGTCGCGAGCGCCATGATGGTCACCTGCGGGTTCACGCCAAGCGAGGTGGGGACCGCGCCCGCATCGGCGACGTAAAGATCGCGCACCTCGAAGCTCTCGCCCTTTTCGTTTATCGCGCCGAGCCGCGGGGATTCCGCCATGCGGCAGGTCCCGAGTGGATGAAACGCCATAGTCTCGATCTGGTTCGGGCGCACGGGGAGCCCGAGAAGTTTTTCGACATCGTCGGCGGACGACAGGACCGGCATGGTCGCGACGGGCGCGTACACCCGCTCGGCGCCGGCCGCGAAGAACACGCGCGCGGCATAGGCGATCCCGCGCTTCAGCTTCTCGGCGTCGGCGCGGGTGATGAAGTAGGTCGCCAGAAAACCGTTGCGCGAAATTCCGCGCCGCACCCGGCCCACGGTGCTGTCGTGCACCATCACCCCGAAGGCCGCGAGGTTCGCATACCGCGCGGCGAGCTCCTTGTGCTCCGGCCCCACGCCCGGCAGCGCAGCAAGCATGAGCGACGGGTGGATGAAGATCCCCTCCAGGATGATGCCCTCGGTCTCGTAATTATGGACATAGACGCCCTGCGAAACCCCCTTCCACCCCTCGACCGTCTCGTTCATCAGCGCCACCACGCGGCTGGCCGGGTGGATCTGGAGGTGCCGCCCGATGTTCCGGTTGCGAAGCCCGGAGCGCTTCAGGAGCGCCGGGGTGATGAGCGCGCCGCACGCCGCCACCACCGCGCGCGCGGCGATTGTCACGTCGAACACCCGCTCGCCGCTGTGCGGATCGACGATGGACCCCACGACGCCGCGCACCGCCCCCTTTTCGATGACCAGCCGGTCGGCGCGACAATTCGCGAAAAGCCGCGCCCCGCATGCGATCGCGCGCGGGATGTAGGTCACGTCCATGCTCTGCTTGGCGTTCTCCACGCAGCCGAACTGGCAGGTGCCGCACCCGCGGCAGTCCTTCACATTGTGCTTGAGCGGCCGGCAGGCGAGGCCCAGACGGTCCGCGCCGCGCTTGATGATTTTCGCCGAGTTCCCCAGGACGTCCCACGATAGCTCCGTGACATTGATGATCCGCTCGACGCGCTCGAACACCGGGGCGAGGCGCTCCATGGTGAGATCCCTGAGGCCAAGCTCCATCTGCCAGCGCTGCAGAACGACCTCGGGCGTCCGGAAACAGGTGGCGGAATTCACGGTCGTGGTGCCGCCCACGCATTTGCCCAGCGTGGTGGAGATGAAGGGGTTTCCCAGCGCGCCGGTGGAGCCGCCGTCGCGATACATGTCGATGAGCGCCTGCGTGGGCTTGCCCGTCCACGATTTCGGCGTAAACAGGCCGCCCTCCTCGAGCACGATCACGGACAGCCCGCTCTCGGCAAGCTCCATCGCGGCCACCGCGCCGCCGGCGCCGCTGCCGATCACGCACACGTCGCAGCGCTCGTCGATGGGTCCGGAATAATCGCTGAATGTGTATATCATGGCCGTGTCTTCCGCTTCGCCGTGGTCCGGGCCGCCCGACGAGCGGGGCGTTTCGATTCGCGCCCGGGACGATTCGGCCCGCAGTCCGGCGCATAGCCGATCGCGCGCGCGACCTCATCGATGTCGTATAACGCGAGAAAGGTAAGCAGCTTGAGCAACAGCACCGCGGAGCGCCGGTAATACAGGGGACTATGCTCCATCGACGCCAGAAATGCGGTCGCCGTTTCCTCAGGAAGCGATGCGAACGGGCGCCCGTAGCGCGGCAGCGCGCTCAGGTGAACATACCAAAGGACAAGCCCGAAGCCCCGGGCGATGATGGGATGATACGACAGCAGTATCTCGCGAACGCGCGGGATGAGATCGTAATCGGCCGCACCCGCGGCGAAGGGACCGCCGCGCGGGACGATGGCGCGCATCACGGCGTTCATGATGGCCCGATGGGTTGTGCTCGTCAACACTCGATGGGGCATGCGGCGCTCCTTTCGCGCGGGCGGCTACTGGTCCTCTTCGAGGGACTGGAGGACGGCCTTGAGCTCCGCCAGGCGGCTCTCGAACTTCCGCATCTCGTCGGCGCGATTGTTCCGCACCGCCTCGCGATAACGATCGAGCGCGCCGGTTATCGATCCCAGCACCCGCTCGATATCGCCCTCAAGCGGCGGCGCGGTGGGCGCCGCTTCCGTGCCGTACTGCGCCATCGAGCTCTGCAGGGTATCGATATCGACGATCTCCCCCCAGCGGGGGACATAGGTCGTGTAGCCAAAACGCTCCTTGATGGAATCGGCAAGCGCGAGCGATGACCGCTCCTCGCCATGGATCACGAACACGGTGAGCTTCTCGTTCTTGATGCGGCTCATCCACGCCAGGAGGCCGTCGCGATCGGCATGCCCCGAGAACCCGCCCAGGGTGTAGATGCGCGATTTTACCACCACGTCCTCGCCGTAGATCTTCACGCGCGTTGCGCCGTCCACCAGCATGCGGCCCAGCGTCCCCTCCGCCTGGAACCCCACGAAGATCACGCTCGATTCCGGCCGGTAGAGGTTGTTGGCCAGATGGAACTTGATCCGCCCCGCGGTGCACATCCCGCTGGCCGAGATGATGATGGAGCCCTTCGCATCCTTGTTGAGCGCGATCGACTCCTCGGTCGTGCGGACGAACGTCAGATTGGGAAACTCAAGCGGGTTCACGCCCGAGGCCAGAAGCTGCTTCATCTCGTCATCGAAGTAGGCGGTGTTCCGGAGGAACACCTCGGTCGCGTTGATCGCCAGGGGCGAATCGATGTACACGGGAATACGCGGGATGTCCCCGGCCGCAAAGAGCTTGCCCAGGGTGTAAATGATCTCCTGCGTGCGCTCCACCGCGAAGGAGGGAATGATGATATTCCCCTTGCGGTTGTGCGACTCGAGGATGATGTTCTTGAACTCCTCGTAGGTATCCTTCTTGCTCTTGTGCAGCCGGTCGCCGTAGGTCGATTCGATGAAGAGCACGTCGGCATTGTCCGGGAGCTCGGGATCGCGGATGATCGCCTGGTCGCTGGAGCCGATGTCGCCGGAGAAGACGATGGTCCGCGTTGTCCCGCCGTCCTCCACCATGAGCTCGATGAAGGCGGAGCCGAGGATGTGGCCGTCGTCGCGGAAGCGCGCCCGGACCCCGGGCGCGATATCGACGAGATCGTCGTAGCGCACCGGGACGAAGAACTGGACCGCCTTCTCGGCGTCGGCCATCGTATACAGCGGCTCGACGCCCGGCTCGCCGCGCTTGCGCTGCTTCCGCGTGCGCCACTCGGCGTCGCTCTCCTGGATGTGCGCGCTGTCGGGCAGCATGATGGCGCAGAGGTCCACCGTCGCGGAGGTCGCGAAGATCTTGTTCTCGAAGCCCTCCTTGACGAGCTTGGGGATGAGCCCGCTATGGTCGATGTGCGCGTGCGTGAGCAGCAGCGCGTCGATCTTCTTGGGCGCGTAGATGAGCCCCAGCGCATTGCGGTCCCGCAGCGCCGCGTTCCCCTGGAACATCCCGCAGTCGATCATGATGGTGCACCGGTCGGTGGTGAGGATGTACGACGACCCGGTGACCGTCCGCGCGCCCCCGACGAATTCTATCTTCATGGCTTGACTCCCGTCAATTCACCGAATCCTTCGTGATTCTGCCGTCCACCAGGGTGATGGTGCGGCCGGTCATGTCCGCAATCTCCTTGTTGTGCGTGATGATGATGACCGTGGCGGAGTTCTCCCGCCCCAACTCAAGGAGCGTGTTGATGAGCAGCACCGAGTTCTGGCTGTCGAGGTTCCCGGTGGGCTCGTCGGCCAGGATGATCTCCGGGGCCCCGATGATGGCGCGGCACATGGCGATGCGCTGGCACTCGCCGCCGGAGAGCTCCCCCGGCTTGTGGGCGGCCCGATCGGCCAGCCCGAATCGCTCCAGGAGCGGCATGGCCTTCTTCACGGCCTCGCGGCGCCGCACGCGCCGGATCAGAAGCGGCATGATGATATTCTCGACGGCGTCGAACTCCGGCAGCAGATTGTGCATCTGAAAGATGAATCCCATGTGCAGGTTCCGGAAGGTCGCGAGGTTCTCGACGGAAAAGCTGGTCACGTCCTTGCCGATCAGCGAAAGCCTCCCGGTGTCGAAGCCGTCCAGGCAGCCCACGATGTTGAGCAGGGTGGACTTCCCGGCGCCGGAGGGCCCCACGATGGAGAGGATCTCGCCCCGCCGCACCGAGAGGTCGATCCCGCGCAGCACCCGCACCGCGCTGCGCCCGGCGCCGTAGGACTTTTCGATGTTCGCGGCCTGTATGATGAGGTCTTGTGCCATGACTCGTCTGTGCCCCCGTATTATTCGTATCGGATCGTTTCAACCGGCTTGAGGCGCGAGGCGTGCCACGACGGGAAGATCGCCGCGATGGTCGAGAGGAACACCGCGAATATCGCGATGAACACGATGAACTCCGGCTTGATCTCCGTGGGGATGGTGTCGATGTAGTACACGTTCTTCGGCACCAGCGACATCGGAAAGTAGGCCCCAAGGTTGAACACGCCGTACACGAACGCCATCACGCCGTTGATGGCCGACTCGACCCACTTTATGATGGCCTCGAGATTGAGCGATGCGGCGATGCCGAACACGGAGCCCAGCGTCGCCCCCAGCACGCCGATGAGGAAGCCCTCGAGCACGAAGATGATCATGATGGAGATGGGGCGCGCGCCCATCGACTTGAGCACGCCGATCGCCTTGCGCTTCTCCATCACCACCATCACCAGCGTCCCCATGATGGTGAAGCCGGCGGCGATGATCACCAGGAAGAGGATCACCGTCATGATGAGCTTCTCCAGCTTGAGCGCGTAGAAGAGGTTCTGGTTGCGCTCCTCCGCGGTGAGGGTGTGATAGCGGAACGACCCCAGGCGCGTCTGCACCATCGAGGCCATGTAGTCCATGCGGTAGATGTCGTCGATCTTGAGCCCGATCCCCCACACCACGTCGCCGATCTCGTAGAGCTGCTGCGCCGCTGGAAGCGACATCACCACCAGCTTGGTGTCGAACTCGTAGTACCCGGACTTGAAGAAGCCCGCAACCCGGAAGGTGCCGATTCCCGGCATGAGACCGGTCGTGATCTTGATGGTGCCCTTGGGGACGATCACCTCGATCGCGTCGCCGACCTTGATGCCGTAGTTTGCGGCCATCTCGGCGCCCACGAACACGTCGCTTGCCGACTTGAACTCGCGCGCGCCCTTGGTCACGAACTTCTTCACCTCGTCGGGCATGGACGTGGTGTCGCCCATGGCCCGCAACAGGATGGGGGTGATTCGGGTTTTGTACCGAAACAACCCCTGGCCCTGAATGTAGGGCGTGACCGCACGGACCCCGTTGACGCTCCGCAGCCGCTCGACGAGCTTCCGGTAGTCGGTGATGTTTTCGTTCTCGTCGCCGAAACCGCTGATGACGGTGATGTGCGAATCGACGTCCAGGATCTTGTCCTTGATCTGGCTCTGGAAGCCGTTCATCACGGAGATGACCACGATGAGCATGAACACGCCGATGAAGACCGTGACGATCGACAGGACCGTATTGAAGGATATGAACCCCTGGCTCTTCTTGGCCTTGAGATAGCGGAGGCCCACGAACAGTTCATAGATGCTCATATCGCACAATCCCCATGGTTTCAGTATCGCAACGGGACCTTAGCCCTCGCGGCTATTTTGTCAATACATATTACCCGCCACCGCCCGGCGCACCCATTTTTTAATTGACGAAAAACGATGAACGTCGGTAAAATGAAACCGTAGTTTTGGCTATGGGGTCGCCCCGGCTCTCGGTTCGCCGTGCTAGGCCCGCTGGAGCGCTGCAGCTGAAACCAGTCGACATCTTAAGGTTCAGGAGTCTGCATCATGCCGAAGGGAGTGGTTAAGTGGTTTAACAGCAAAAAGGGGTTCGGGTTCATCAAGAAGGAGGACGGCAGCGACATCTTCGTCCACTTCACCGGAATCGGCGGCGATGGCTTTAAGTCCCTCAACGAGGGCGACAACGTCGAGTTTCAGATCGAAAACAGCGACAAGGGACCGCGCGCGATAGATGTTCGAGTGGCGCAGTAATTTCACATCGGCCGCATGACCGACACGAGGGCGCCAGCGGGCGCCCTTTTTTATCCTCCGCCCCGATAATGCTCTTGACAAATGAGGCCGATAGTATTGTCTAAGGGCAGTCCCTCCCGCGCCAACGGAACACGGTCGAACGGGACCCGGACGTCAAACCCTCTCGCGAAACAGCAACGGGAAACCGCATGAAAATGAGAACCATTCCGTCCGCAACGCTCGTCCTGTGCATTGCGCTCCTCTGCGCGGCGTGCTCGAAATCCGGCATGGGCGCCCACCACGACTTCTTCGCGACCGAGGACGACTATGTCGAATACGTCGAACAAAACGTCCGGTTCGACGGGCTCGAGCTGGCGATCGTCGACATACAACGCGGCGAGAACTTCTGGAAGATCGCCAAGCGCCACAACGTGAACATCGACACGCTCCTGGGGGCCAACCCCTACTGGGAGTCGCTGGTCGCCTCGCTCGACCAGCGCATCATCGTTCCGTCGCGCAAGGGGGTATTGCACTTCGTGAACTCGCGCTCGGAGATCCGGGACGTCGCGAAGGCGTATCAGGCGGATGAATCGAGCGTCCTCGTCCAGCGGCTGCCCGTCATGGACGGGATCCTGCGCCGCTTCACGAGCCGCTCGCCCATCGCCGTTTTCGTGCTGAACGCGCGGCCGCGCGCCATCAACATGACGGAGGCCCTTGCCTCACAGTTCAACCTGCGCGAGATGTTCCGATCGCCGCTGGGCGGCCGGTACAGCTCGTTCTTCGGCGGGCGCATCCACCCGATCTTCCGAGAGCACCGCTTCCACAACGGCCTGGACATCGCGGCGCGGCACGGCACGCCGGTGGGCGCAGCCGCCGACGGCGTGGTCACCTCCACCGGATGGATGGGGGGATACGGGAACACCGTGATCATCTCGCACCCGAAGGGGTTCCGCACGCTCTACGGGCACCTCTCGCGCATCAGCGTGCGCGCCGGGCAGCAGGTGGGCGCCGGGCGGCTCATCGGCCGCGTGGGATCGACCGGCTGGTCCACGGGGCCGCACCTGCACTTCACCATGTGGCACAACGGCAAACTGGTGAACCCCATGAAGGTGCTGTGGTAGCGTCGCGCCCCGCGCGCGGCCGGATGGAGGAGCTCTTCACCGGCGCCGGGATCGCGCTTTCACGCGCCCAGCTCGACCGATTCTGGGCGTTCCACCTCCTCATCGAGAAGCACAACGACGAGCTCGACCTCACGCGCATCCGCCGCTTCGACGACATCGTCATCAAGCACTTCATCGACTGCATACACGTGACCGCGCTGTGCGAGCTTGCGGGGCCGCTCGTGGACATCGGGACCGGGGCCGGTTTCCCGGGCATTCCGCTCAAGATCGTCCGGCCCGAGCTCGAGATCATTCTCGCCGACACGCGGAGCAAGCGCACCGATTTTCTCGCGCTCGTCGTCGCCGAGCTGGGCCTCGAGGGCGTTCACATCTACCCGCACAAGGTGACGGACCTCTCGTTTTTCGAGGCAGGCGGCGTGATCACCCGCGCGCTGGAATCGGCCGACGAGACGCTGAGCCGCGTCCATCACTTCCTGCCGCGCGGCGGGCGCGTGTACCTCATGAAGGGCAATGACGCCGGTGACGACCTGCGCGCGATATCCGCGGAAAACCGCCGGCGGTATGCGACCGTCATGGACCGCACATACGAGCTCCCGAACACGGACCATCAGCGCCGCCTGATCGTGTTCGAAAAGATCGACAGCGCGCGAACGGCGACCTACCGCATCCTGCGCGACGAGGACGAAAGCGTCGGCACCGTCGTCACCTCACCCGACAACAAGTCGTTCAAGGAGATGAAACGGCTCACCGCCATCGAGGGCATCAGGAAACAGCGCCGCCTGATCGTCTCCGGACCGCGCCAGGTTGTCGAGTTCTCGCGATCCTTTCCGGAACTGGCGCAGGGCGTCGTCATCGGCGACGGGCTCGTCGAGACCGATGACGAGATCATGCGGCTGATCCGGGCCCACGCCGAATCGAGAACGCTCTGGCTTCTGAAGAAATCCCTCTTCAACGAACTGGACGGCTTCAACACCGGCCGGCCGCTTCTCGTTGCGGCGCTGCCCGACATCCCCGCATGGGACGGCACGCTCGCGCCCGGCTGCTCCCTCGTCCTCCCGTTCCAGGACCCGGTCAATGCGGGATCGGCGATCCGTTCAGCGGCGGCGTTCGGGGTAGCGCGCATCATCGTCCTGAAGGAATGCGCGCACCCCTTTCATCCGCGCGCGGTGCGCTCCTCGGGCGGTGCGGTGTTTCACGCGCCGCTTGCCGCCGGACCGTCGCTCGCAGAGTTCGCGGCCATCGTCAGGGAATCGCGCCTTCCGGTCGTATCGCTGGATGCGGCCGGGACGCCCATCGGCGAATTTTCGTTTCCGGAGTCCTTCCTTCTGGTACCCGGCATGGAGGGACCGGGTCTTCCGGACGATCTCAAGCGCGACGCCGTATCAATCCCCATCGCACGCGACGTCGAATCGCTCAATGCGGCGGTCGCGGCCTCGATCGCGCTGTTTGCGTGGAAAACGCGGCAGGGGAAAGCGTAGACTGCGGTTGGCTTTTCCCCGGGACGGCATGAAATATTTTATTGACACCAACCGAAAGCGCGCTAAAGTACCCGGCAATGTACCTATTCGAGATACCCATTCCCACGCTTCTCTCCAATACGCACATTGATTCGGTTGAAAACTGCTTCCAAGGAGCGACCAATGATTGAAGAAGGAAAATACGCGGTCATACACTATACGGGAACCTTCACAAACGGCGAGGTGTTCGATTCGAGCGTCGATGGCGATCCCTTCGAATTCCTCGTCGGATCGGGGCAGGTGATCCCCGGCTTCGACGCCGCGGTGCGCGACATGAAAATCGACGAGGAGAAGGACGTCTTCATCTCAGCCGACGACGGCTATGGCCAGTACGATGAATCGCTGGTCTATCATTTCCCGATCGACCAGGTGCAGGGGCAATTCACTCCCGAGGTGGGGATGACCATCGGCCTCCAGCTCGAGGACGGGCGGCAGATGCCCGCGACCATCACCGAGATCGGCGCCGATGCCATCACCGTGGACATGAACCATCCGCTCGCGGGCAAGGACCTCAACTTTCGCATCAAGCTGCTCGAGGTGAACGACGAGGCGAAGTACGGCTACGGAGAATGCGGCTGCGGCTGCGGCGACGACAGCTGTTCTACGTGCTAAGCCTTTAGCGGCAACACCCCCCTACAGAACCGCCGACGCCGGGATGGCGACAATCTTCTCGGTGATCGGCAGGGCCTCATTCCCGCCGGAGAGCACTATGCCGAAGGGGATGTCCCGTTCGGAGGATAATTCATTCATAACGGTTTTCAAGAAAACGTGTCCCGTATTTCATATACAACCATGCAATTCTTTAATACTATTTCATAATTACATGGTTTATTGCTGGATATCGAGGATGTATACAATCGAAATACCTACTCAACGCACTCACAACCCCCTCAACACCTCTTCCTCCCGCTTCCGCATGCGCCGCTCCTCCGCGGCCGAGCGCTCGTGATCGTACCCGGCCATGTGCAGCACGCCGTGCACCAGCAGGCGCTGTATCTCGTCGGCCAGCGTCACGCCGTACTCTGCGGCATTCTCGGCGGCGCGCTCCAATGAAAGATAGATGTCGCCGCTCGTTTCCTGCGTTCCGCTCGCGGGAAATGGGCTCTCGTCGTAGGCGAAGGTGATAACGTCGGTGGGGCGGTCCTTCTTGCGGTATTTTTTATTGATGATCCTGATGGCCGCGTTGTCGCACACGATTAGCGTGACCGTCGCGCCCTTCGGGAACGCCGCGCGGCAAACGGCGCGCAGCCAGCGGTCGATGTCCTTCTTCCTGATCCGACGATACGGGAAGCGGACATTCTCGCTGCAGATGGAAACGCTATTCGCCATTTCCCGCCGGTCCGTTTTCCTTCTTCTGGATCTTCTCCTCGAGGCGGGCCACATCGGACTTCTCCGGGTATTCGATGCGCGTGTGGAAAATGCCGAAGAGGATGCGCAGGAACGAGCGCTGTATCTTGTTGAGCTCCGACATCGTGAGCTCCGAGAACTCCAGGTCGCCGTCGTTAAGGCGGTTGAAGATGATTTTCTTCACCATCCCCTCGAGCTTCGCCTTGTTGGGCTCGTTGATGGAGCGCGAGGCGGCCTCGATCGCGTCGGCCAGCATCACCACCGCCGACTCGCGAGAGCTGGGCGGGGGCCCCGGATACTGGAAATCGCCCTTCCGGACGGAGTCCGGGCCATCGGCCTCGACCGCCTCAAGCGCCTGATGGTAGAAGTAGGTCATCACCGACTTCCCGTGGTGCTCGCGAATAAAGTCGACGATCGAGTCCGGCAACCCCTGCTCGCGCGCCAGCACGACCCCCTTCTCCACGTGCGATATGATGAGCCGCGAATACTCCAACGGCGAAAACGTCTTCACGCGCGGGTCGGTCACGCGGTTCTCGATGTAGATGCCCGAATCGTTGATCTTGCCGATGTCGTGATAATACCCGCCCACGCGCGCCAGGAGGGCGTTCGCGCCAATGTCCTTGCAGGCCGCTTCGGCCATGTTCGCGACCATGAGCGAGTGATTATACGTCCCCGGCGCGCGGATGAGCATCCGCTTGAAGATGGGGGCGTTGAGGTCCGAAAGCTCCAAGAGCTTGAACCGCGTGGAAATGCCGAACAGGTTCTCGTACACGGGGATAATGCCCAGCGCCAGGATCGCATTCACCACGCCGTTGGCGAACGAGAGTTCCACGTTGCGCAGCACCAGCGCGAACGGCAGCTCCCGCATAAAGCCGACCGCGCACACGATGAACGCGTTCGCCGCGCCGATCACGAACCCGCTTTTCAGGAAATCCGTCCGTTTCTCCACGTTGCCCACAATAAAGGTCCCCAGCATGGCCGAGCTGAAGCCCAGCACCAGCGACGGAAACGAGAAGCCGCTGATCACGAACGTGAAGAAGACCATGTACACCCCGACCAGGAGCGCCAGGAAGATATTGTACAGGATCACGAGAATCATGGTCACAAACGACAACGGGAGCACCAGCGCGAAGATGAACTTCGAGCTGTGGACATTTTCAGCGCGGGACACGAAAAACGAGAACAGGATGAAGAACAGAAGGAGCGTGAACACCACGATCGACGATTTGTTGTCCTCGAGGATCGCGCTGTAATCCGACACCAGAAAATATCCGAAGATGAGCAGAAACAGGAGCTGGATCAGGAAAATGCCCACGATATAGCTCACATTCGCGGTGGTCGTGTGCCGGTTGAGAAGGTTGATGTTCTCGAGCGCGTCCGAGGTGATCACGTCGCCCTCGCGCACGATCATGAGCCCTTTTTTCAGGACGCCGGTCGCGGGCTTCACGCGCTTGGCCGCCTCGTCCACGCGCTTCTTGGTCTCTTCCAGGTTGAACGACAGATTGGGCTTCAGGTTGCTCCGCACGATCTGGTAGGCGGCCCGCATCTGCTCCGCCGTGAGGTCCGGCGCGATGGCCTTGCAAACGGCCAGAAGGTTCTGGCGGGCTGTCTCCGGAAGCCACAGGTCCTCCAGCGACGCGGTGATCTCCTTGACCTCGCCCGAGGCGTTGATCGGCCGTATGAGCACGTTCTTGTTCGCAAGATTGAGGGTGTTCTTGTACGGCTCGTTGAGGATCCCGCGCTCGTACAGATAGATGACGATCCGGCTGAGCGCCTTCCGGAACTCGGCGGGATTTTCGAGGCGCAGAAGCTCAAGCAGGACGTCGTCGCCAAACTGCAGATATTTCGGCAGCGTGTCCTTGAGCAAAATGAGCTGGAAGGTGCGGTCCTCGGTCCCGATGGGCGGCGTTTCCTTGAGGGTGCTCGCGACATGGTTCATGAGCGCATTCACGATGCCCAGGCGCTCCACGAGCACCGACTGGTCGCGATCGAAGACGAGCGCCACGCCGTCGACCTCGCGCTGCCGCTCCTTCTCGGTCTCCGTCTCGATGGTGTAGCGGATGTCGTACGGGACCTTGATATCGTCGTGCGATATCTCGCCCACGGTGTAGGTATAGGTCTTGCCGATGGCGTTGAACGACAGGAGCACGGTGGCGATGACGACGATCCCCAGCAGATAGAAAAAGGCGTTCCGGATGCCGGGCCTGCGGAAGTAGATGTTGATCTTGCGTCGCGCGTCGGTGAAGTTTATCATGGCTGTCCCTGCCCCGCCCGTGCGTGCGGGTCGCTAGGCCTCGCTCTTGGTGTGCCGCTCATAGGCGGCGACGATCTTTTCGACGATCGGATGGCGGCAGATGTCCTCTTTGGCGAACTCGATAAAACCGATCTCGTCGATGCCCTTGAGTATCTTCATCGCGTGCAACAGACCCGACTTCTTGGGCTTGTCCAGGTCGATCTGGGTGATGTCGCCGGAGATGACGATCTTGGAGTTGTTCCCCATCCGGGTAAGGAACATCTTCATCTGCGACACCGTGGTGTTCTGCGCCTCGTCCAGTATGATGAAAGCCCGGTTGAGCGTGCGGCCGCGCATGTAGGCCAGCGGCGCCACCTCGATGATGTTCTTCTCCATCATGCCGCTGATGCGCTCGAAGGGCAGCAGGTCGAAGAGCGCGTCGTAGAGCGGGCGCAGGTATGGATTGATCTTCTGGATGAGGTCACCGGGCAGAAAGCCCAGGTTCTCGCCGGCCTCCACCGCCGGCCGCGTGAGGATGATCCGTTCCGCCTTGCCCGAAAGATGGTACGACAGCGCGACGGCCACCGCAAGATAGGTCTTGCCGGTGCCGGCCGGCCCGTAGGAAAAGGTCACCGGGTTGCGGTGGATCGCCGTGATGTAGTTCGCCTGGTTCACCGTGCGCGGCGCGATGCTGCGGCCGGACTCCGGTATCACGATCTTGAGCCGCTCGATGTCCTTCGCGCTCACGACCGTTCCCCGGTCGAGGGACGCGGCGAGGTACTTGATGTCGAAATCGTCGAACTCGAAGGTCCCGTCCTTCACGACGAGGTAATCGCCCATCAGGTGCAGGAGGCGCATCGCCTTCTCGCCCTGCTCACGCGGCGAGGTGACGATCAGGGTGTTCCCCCGGGGGATGATGCTCACGTCCAGGATCTTTTCGATGGCCTTGATGTTCCGGTCCCGGAACCCGCAGATCCTGCGGCACAGGGACGAATCATCGATTTCGAATGTGCGCTCAACCATACTAGCGTTCGAGAATCTTGATCGAAAGCTCCTTCAGCTGCTGGGGTGCCACGGGCGAGGGCGCCTGGCTCATCAGGCACTGGCCCTTCTGGGTCTTGGGAAACGCGATCACGTCGCGGATCGAGGCGCGCTTGAGCAGCAGCATCATCACCCGGTCCAGGCCCAGCGCGATCCCGCCGTGGGGCGGCGCGCCATATTGCAGCGCGTCCAGCAGAAATGAGAACTTGACGCGCGCCTCCTCCTCGCCGATGCCCAGGAGCTCGAACATCTTTTTCTGCAGCGCGGGGGTGTTGATCCGGATGGACCCGCCGCCGATCTCGACGCCGTTGAGAACGATATCGTAGGCCTGCGCCGTGATGCCGTCCACCGTCTCCGGGGTGATCGCGTCGAGCGCCGCGACGTGCTCCGCCGCCGGCGCCGTGAAGGGATGGTGCTTCGCATAGTAGCGCTTCTCGCCGGGATCGTACTCCAGGAGCGGGAAATCGGTCACCCAGACGAAGTTGAGGAGCTCCGGATCGATCATGCCCAGGTCCTGCGCGATCTTGAGGCGCATGCCGGCCAACGTCGCATTCACGATCTCGGCGCGATCGCAGCCGAAGATAACGACGGCGTTCTCGCGCAGCGACAACCGCGCGCGCAGGTCCTCGCGCTCGGGCTCGCTCAGGAATTTCGCAATGCCGCCCTCGAAGGCGCCGTTGCGGAAGCGGACCCAGGGCATGCCGCCGGCCTTGAACACCTTCACGTACTCGGTGTAATCGTCGAGGTTCTTGCGCGACAGGCGGTCCTTGTCCTCCACGACGAAGGCCTTGATGATGCCGCCGGAGGCGACGGTGGAGGAGAACACGTTGAACGACGATTGCGCGAACAGGTCGCTGAGCTCCGAGAGCTCCATCCCGAAGCGCGTATCGGGCGCGTCCTTTCCGTAGCGGCGCATCGCGTCGTCGTAGGTGATGCGCGGAAACGGCAGCGACACCTCCTTCCCGAATCCCTCGCGCACGATGACCGCGATCATCCCCTCGATGATGTCGATGATCATGTCGCGCGTAATGAATGAAAGCTCGAGGTCGACCTGGGTGAACTCGGGCTGGCGGTCGTTCCGCAGGTCCTCGTCGCGGAAGCACTTCACGATCTGGAAGTAGCGGTCGAAGCCGGAGACCATCAGGATCTGCTTGAACAGTTGCGGCGACTGCGGCAGCGCGTAGAACATGCCGCGGCTCAGGCGGCTGGGAACGAGGAAGTCGCGCGCGCCCTCGGGCGTGGACTTGTTGAGCATGGGCGTCTCGATCTCGATGAAGCGGTTGGCGGCGCAGTAGGCGCGGACGGCCTGCATCACGCGGTGCCGCACGATGATGGCCTCCTGCATGTCGGCGCGCCTGAGGTCGAGGAAGCGGTACGCGAGGCGCTGCTCCTCGTTCACGTTCTCACGGCTGTCGATGGGGATGGGCGGCGCGACCGACGCGTTGAGTATGACGATCTCGTCGGCGACCACCTCGACGGTCCCGGTTGCGAGCGCGGGATTGACGGTCTCGTCCGAACGGCGCCGGACCGCGCCGCGCGCCATGATGCAGTACTCGCTGCGGACCCGGTCGGCCGCCTCGGCCGCGGCGGAGGCCTGCGACGAATCGACCACGAGCTGCACCAGCCCCGTCACGTCGCGCATCTCGATGAACACGATCCCGCCGAGATCCCGCTTCACGTCCACCCAGCCGCACAGCATCACCCGCGCGCCGATATCGTCAACGGTCACTTCTCCGCAATAGCTTCTGCCTGTAAACATCGCCGCACCTGGAGAGATAGAATAAACGAGTGGCCGCCAAACGATCGCAGCGCCCGGGGGACACGGCAGTACCGTTTTTTTTCACAGGGCATTTGTCAAGTCGAAAAAGCGGCGGGTGCTGATACGCCGCCGGCGGGCGCCGGCGGCGCGGCGGCGCGCGCGATCAATCCTCTGCTTTAAAGCGGGACATCACCTGCCGCACGAAATTCGTCATTCGGGCGAGCACCAGGCCGCTGATGATGACGTCGACCATCCACGGCATGTTCATGCCGGTCCCGCGGAAGATGCGAAGGATGTCCACCTTCCAGCAGAGAAAGAACGCGACGATGATGATGATCCCGTCGCGCGTCGCCTCGATCGCGCGGTTGCGGTCCAATCCCTTGAGCGCCGAGAGATTGAACAGCGCCATCACGGCCGCCTCCAGGATGATGGCGATAATGAAAACGCTGAAGATGTTTTGGAGCAGTACGTCACCGTTCATGGATATCACCTCGCTTGTTTTTGTCACGGCGGGCGCCTTGGCGATCAATGGCATCAGAATCGACATCCGTATCATAACCGATCTCCTCCTCTCAGTATCGGCGCGGACGGGCGCCGAACATGATTATCATACCGGCACCCGTGAATAAAATCAAGGTTTTTTATGCCGTCGGCGGGCCGCCCTGCAGGTAATGGATGATCTTCCGGCGGATCGCCTCCGGGAGCTTGATGCCGATGGACTTGAGGCGCGATTCGTACTTGTCGAACGAGCGGATGTGCTGCGAGGTAGTCACGAAGATCTTGAAATACGAGCGGATGCTCCCCTCCAGCTCCATGCGGAACTCGATGTCGTCGTTGAGCAGGTCCTCGAGCGGGGCGATGACGCGATAGTTCACCGGGCGGCAGATGGAGCGGTAGGTCACGAAGCGCTGAGTGACCTCGCACTCGTAGTTCTTCTCGCGGATGCTGCGCTCCACCACCGTCAGGTCGATGCAGTCGATAATCTCGAACTTGTAGTCGTCGCCGAGCTGCTCGCGGATGAGGCGCTCGGCCTGCTTGAAGTGCTCGCAGTTGACCAGCATCTCGGAGCACTGCGCGTTGCAGCGCAGGTACAGCACCACGTCGATGTCGGAGCTCGGCTGCGACATCCCCAGGTTCACCGAGCCCACCAGGTCCATCGCGATGTCGTCGAGCTTGCCCTCGATGCGCTGCACCACCTCCTCGAGCCGCTCCACGCGCTCCTCGGACTCCTGCGTCTGGAACATGCGGAAGAACTGCTTGATCTCCTTGAACAGCACGATCTCCGGGATGTGCGAATACTTCTTCACCTTCATGTCGAAGTTCTCGCCGCGGCGCAGCGCCTCGAAGCGCTCGGCGTCGACCACCCGCTCGGTCCACTTCCCGTTCTCCGGGACGTAGTCGGCGATGTCGTAGACGCGATCATCCACGAGCTTGCGGAACTTGACGCCGACCACCCGCCCGGCGTCGACCTCGATCCGGTGGAAGAAGCCGCCCTCGGAGACCTCCCCGGTCACGGTGGTCACTTCGCCGAAGTTCGACGGGTTGAGGTAGACGGTCCCGTCGCTCTCGAAAAAACCCCAGTCGCTGTGGATGTGCCCGGTGAGGCACAGCAGCACCGGGTTGTTCTCGCAGTAGGTGCGCAGGGCCGGCGATCCGGACGGGCCCTTGAACGAGAGCCGGTCGTGTACGCCGTGCGCCGGCTGATGGCTCACGATGATGTCGGGCTTCACGGCCTTGAAGAAGCGGTTCATCTCGTTCTTCTTGTCGTCCACGCCGATGCCCGCCTGATGGTTCACGACATAGCGCTCGGGGATACCGGCGGTCCAGGTGTCGGCGCCGCCGTAGCCGGCGATCTTCAGGTGCTCGACCTGATACCAGTGCAGGTGCAGGTCGCGCTCGTGCAGCGAGGTGTACTTGAGATCCATGTCGTAGTTGCCGGGCAGGCACAGGCACAGCGCCGACTGCTTGGTGGACACGATATTCTCGATGATCTTGTACTTCTGCTGCATCACGCGCCGCGCGCGGATGGTGTACTGCTGATACTTGCTGCCCATCTCCTGGATCTCGTCGGAGACGTTGGGCATATCGAGCAACTCGTCGATGAAGTCCTCGATGATGGTCCCTTCCTGTTCCATGCGGCGCCGCAGGGCGTGGAAGTACGTCTGCAGTTCATGGTACTTGATGGCGGAATCCATGTTATAGAAGGGGATGTCGATGAGGTCCCCCGCGATGATGTAGACGTCGGCCACGGTCTCGACCAACAGGTTTTTCACCCGCTCGAAAGCGCCGTGGATGTCGGTGAGATAGACGATCTTCATGCCGGTCCCGTCCGCCCTATCCCCGCCGCTCGCGTCGCCACGCGTTCAGGGCGAACGCCCCGACGGCCGCGATGAACGCGACGACCAGATATAAAAACACATCCCCGATGCGGGCGTACACGGTCGTCCGGTTCATCGAGAAATCGAGGTCGGCGCTCACGGTGCCCTTCTCGAGAATGGGAAGCGTCGTCTTCATGCGGCCGTAGGGATCGATGGCCATGGTGAGCCCCGTGTTCCCGGCCCGGACATACCAGATGCCGTTTTCCACGGAGCGGAACACCGACGAGGCGAAATGCTGCATGTGCCCGGCGAAGCTGTCGGTCCAGCCGTCATTGGTGATGTTCACCAGGAAGTCGGCCCCCAGCCGCTTGTAGTCGCGGCACAGCCGGAAGAATATCCCCTCGTAGCAAATGAGCACGCCGAATTTTCTACCGCCCGTCTCGAAGAGCACCGGCCGGTCGCCCGGCACGAAGTTCGATCCGCCGAAGGCGAAGGTGAGCTCCTGTATGATGGGCAGCCACTTATGATAGGGAAACCACTCGCCGAAGGGCACCAGATTGATCTTCGGATAGGCCTTGATGAAGTTGCCCTCGGAGCCGATGAGGACCGCGCTGTTTTGCGCGAAGTAGCGCCGATACCGCAGGTCCTCGACGATGCCGATCTCCCCGGTGAGGAGCGGCCGGCCGATCGACTTCACGTAAGCGAAGACGCTGCGGATGAACTCGCGCTCGCTCTCCGTAAAGAGCATCGGGTGCCCGCCCTGTGCGAAGTACGATATTTTCTCGAGCGTGGCCGATTCCGACCAGACGACGAGGTCGGGCTTATCGGCGGGCGACGCCAGCGCCGCGTTCGTGTAGTGCGTGAGGCGGTCGAGATAGCGAAACTTGTTCTGCTCCCAGTTCTCCCACGGCGAGATGCACGACTGCACCATCAGCGCCCGGAGGTCGCGCTTCCCCGTCGCGGGGTTCGCGGCGAGCGTAACGGCGCCCCATGCGGTGATTCCCGCGACCAGCGCGAGCGCCCCAACGAACGCCTTCCCCTCGAACGATGCGATCGCTTCTCGAAACGAGCGCGCGCCCGACGCGATGCGCGCAATCAGGCCCGCCATGCTTTCGTTAAAAAATATAAGAATGAAGCACACGCCCATGATACCGACGATTGAAGAAACCTGAATGAAGGGTGTGAAGGGAAACTGGGAATAGCCCCAGTAGTTCATGGGATAGGCGAGATATCCCATCGACTGGACCCAGTAGACGACCACGAACGACCCGGCGTAGATCGGCGCGCGCAGGCGCTCGACGCGACGCGAGAGGAACTCCGCCATCATCATGCCCGACACGAAAAAGACCGTGAGGCTGGGAATGAGGAAGAGCAATACGACGAAATACCCGCCGGGGACCTTGGCGCCGAAGGCGCCGATCCACTGATAGGCGAGCAGATTGCCCAGCAGCCCGGCCATGAACGATGCGCGAAACACCTCGCGATATCCCTTGTCGCGAACGTACACGAAGAGCGGGACATAGGCGATCCATGCGAAGAAGGGGAAAGCCTTGAGAAACCACACGTCGAAACTGGGTACGGAGAGGAACCAGAGGATGCCGGTGAGGAGGTAGTAGTGCTTTTTCGCGAAGTCCTTGATTTTTTTTGTCATTTGAATTACATCCTCGATCAAATATTTCTGGTGCATCGTGCGCGACAAGTACCACGGGTCAATCCGTTACTATCTTTTTGATGACAATAGAAAACAAACAAAGAAAAGCCACTCGCTCAACCTCACCCCGCCTCCCCTCGACGAAGCTCGGAGAACACCGGCGCGCCCTCTCCCGGAGGAGAGGGCTCCTTGGAAAAGAATTCTTGCCTTTTCTCCCCTTCTCCTATGGGAGAAGGGGCCGGGGGATGAGGTAGCCGTCCCTATCAGAAAAAAAATTTCAATCCCGCATCATCTTCAAAAACGCGTCCTCGTCCAGCACCGTAACGCCGAGCTCCTTGGCTTTGGCGAGCTTCGATCCGGCCGATTCCCCGGCCACCACGTAATCGGTCTTCTTGCTCACCGATCCCGCGGCGCGTCCCCCGCGGTTCTCGATGAGCGCCTCGGCCTCCTGCCGCGACAGGCTTGCGAGGGTCCCGGTCACCACGAAGGTCTTCCCGGCGACGGCCGATGCCGGCGGGGCGGGCGCCTCTTCGTCGGCGACCTCGACGCCGGCGGCCACGAGATCGTCCACGATGGCGCGCAACGCCGGATCGGCGAGAAACTGCGAGACCGATTCCGCGACGCCCGGGCCCACCTCGTGGACCGCCATGAGCTCGTCGGCGCCCATCGTCCGGAGCGCATCGAGGCTCCCCGCAGCCCGCGCGATCACCTTCGCGACGTGGTCGCCCACGTTCCGGATCCCGAGGCTCCGAAGAAAATGCGACAGGCCGATCCGCCGCCGCGCGCGCACCGATTCGATGATCCGCTCTGCGCTCTTCTCGCCCATCCGCTCCACGCCCGCAAGATCGTCGCGCGTGAGGCGAAAGACGTCCGCAAACGTCTTCACGATGCCGGCCGCGTAGAGCCGCTGCATGAGCTCCGGCCCGAAAAACTCTATATCCATCCCGTCTTTGGACACGAAAAACTTGAGCGTCTCCAGCGCCTTCGCGGGACAGGCCGGATTAACGCAGCGTATGTATATCTCCTCGCGCGCGAGCTCCTTCCCGCAGCCGGGACAGCGTTCGGGCGGCTCGATTGCGCGCGCGTCGTTCGGACGGGAATCGACGAGCACCGCCACCACCTTGGGGATCACGTCGCCCGCGCGCTTCACCGTGACGGTGTCGTTCACGCGCGCGTCCAGGCGGCGCACCTCGTCGAAGTTGTGGAGCGTCGCGCGCTTCACGATCACCCCGCCGATGTTGATGGGCGCGAGGTTCGCGACCGGGGTGATCACGCCCGTGCGTCCCACCTGGAGATCGACGGACACGATGGTGGTGACCGCCTCCTTCGCGGGGAACTTCCACGCGACCGCCCAGCGCGGCGCCTTGCTGGTGGCCCCGACGCGCTCGCGGGCCGCGAAGTCGTCGAGCTTGATCACGATCCCGTCGATGTCGAAATTGAGCCGGTGCCGCCCGTCGCGCCAGCGCTCGTAAAACGCCACGACGCCGTCGAGCTCGCCGCGGAAGCGGTGCTCCGCGACCGGAAGCCCCAGCTCGCTTAAAAGATCAAAGAGCGCGCCCTGGCCATGAGCGGCGTCCGGCGGATCGATCCTCCCGATGCCGTAGAGCGCAATGTCGAGTGCGCGCGAGGCGGTGACGCCCGTATCGAGCTGGCGCAGCGACCCGGCGGCCGCGTTACGCGGATTCGCGAACGGCGGCTCCTCCGCCGCCAGCCGCTCTGCATTGAGCCGCTCGAACTCGTCGTGGCGCATGAACACCTCGCCGCGGACGGAGAGATAGGCCGGAACGCGCGCCCCGGCAAGCCGCGCGGGCAATGCGCGGATCGTCGCGAGGTTCGCCGTCACGTCCTCGCCCGTCGCGCCGTCGCCGCGCGTGGAGCCCTGCGCGTAGCGACCGTCGCGATAGACGATCTCGACCGCGAGGCCGTCGAACTTGAGCTCTGCGGTGTAGACGAGCGAGCCGTCCGCCTTCAGGAGCTTCCGGCAGCGCTCGTCGAAATCCGCAAGCTCCGCCGCGTCGAACACGTTCCCCAGCGAGAGCATGGGCGGGTCGTGGCGCACCTCGCCGAAGGTGGACGATCGCGCTCCGCCCACGCGCCGCGTCGGGGAGTCCTCCCGCGCGAGCTCCGGGTGCGCCGCCTCGAGCGCGGCGAGCTCGCGCATCGCGGCGTCGTACTCGGCGTCGTCCACCAGGGGCGAATCGAGCTCGTAATAATGATGATTGTACCGCTCTATGAGCGCGACGAGCTCCTCATACCGCTTTGTTTCGCGTTCCGGCGCCATGGACAACTCAAAAGCGCTTCACGTTGTCGAAGAGGCTCAGGTTCGACGCAAAGACCGCGGGCACGAGCGCCGAGAGCGCGGACACCGCCACCGAGGCGCCGAGCGCCATCGCCGCGTACGCGCTCGCGTTAAACGAAATCGTAAGCCCGCCCAACAGCGGGACCCAGTTCCCGGCGTAGTGCGCGAGCTTCGTGACCGCGAGCGACCCCAGCAGGAAGCCCGCCAGCCCGTAGACGAGCCCCACGATGGCCGCCTCGATGATGAAGATGGCGATGATCCGCACCTTGGTGGCCCCCAGCATCCGCTCCAGCGAGATCTCGTAGCTGCGGTTGTACACGATCGTGAGATAGGAATTGAAGATCGCGATCACGGTGAGCGCGAGGATGATCATGAGCAGCATGAAGAAGACGGCGTCGATGAAGCCCACGGCCTTCTGGGTGCGCTGCGCGATGTCCTCCTTCGATTCCACGGCAAGCCCCAGGTCGCGGATCCGCTGCGAGACCGCCGGCAGGTGGCGCGGATCGGACACCCGCACGATGAGCATCATGTTCGAGGTGCATTCCCCGGGGCGCCGCGCGAGGTCCGGGTTCTTTCTGCACAGCGCGCGGATATACTCGGCGGGGAGCACGAGCCCCGCGGTGTTGAGCTGCGAGGTGAACCCGACGATCTGCCCCTGCGCGATCACGGTGCGGCGCTCGGGGCCGGAGCGCCCGAAGAGCAACCCGCCCGAGCCGAACATGAAGGACTTGCCGAAGGTGAGCTCCATGGTCTTTCCCAGGATGAACTTCTCGCCCATCTCCGGAGTACCCGCGGCGTTCGCGAAATTATTGTACAGCTCCAGCGCGAAGTACGGCACCACCACGGGGACCATCTCGTCGTCCTTCGGGACGCGCCAGGGGATTTTTGATCCGCGAAAGAAGTCGCGGTCGATGCCGCTGATGAGCATGTCGGACTTGATGAGCGCGCCGAACATGCCGAAGGTCATGGTCACGGGCACGTCGAGCCGGACGACGCGGTGCACCTTCGCCACGCCCTCCAGGCGCTGAATGCGCCGCACGGCGCCCTCGGGGATCCGCGTCTTCTCGGCGGAGAAGATGTTCAGATTGATGAGCGTGGTCTTGCTTTTCGGCGTGACGCGGATCTCGTTGATGTTGAGCCGGCTGAAGATGCGGTTCTCCAGGTAGTCCCGCACCCCGGTGCGCAGGGCGATGAACACGATGAGGAACGCGATGAAGAACACGATCCCGAAGCTCGACACAAGCGCCCCGGGGACCCGCCGCAGGACGGTGCGGGCGATGAGCACAGCGTTGCGCGCAACATATGCCAGCATGGCCGCCCCTATCCGGCCGCGCGCCGGTTCTTTAGATAGGCGTAGATGAACCGGTCGATCGCGCCGTCCATCACGCTGTCCACCGAGCTCGTCTCCTCGCCGGTGCGGTGGTCCTTGACCATCATGTACGGCTGAAACACGTACGAGCGGATCTGGTTGCCCCAGGAGATGTCCTTCTTTTCGCCCGCCTTCTCCTCGCGCTTGCGGTCCATCTCCTCGCGCTTGAGCTCGTAGATCTTGGCGCGCAGGACTTTCATCGCGAAGGCCTTGTTCTTGTGCTGCGAGCGCTCGTTCTGGCACTGCGTCACGATGCCGGTGGGGAGGTGGGTGATCCGCACCGCGGAGTCGGTCGTGTTCACGTGCTGCCCGCCGGCGCCGGAGGAGCGGTAGGTGTCGATGCGCAGGTCGGATTCGTTGATGTCGATGGCGATGTCGTCGGCGACCTCGGGTACCACCTCCACCGACGCGAAGGAGGTGTGCCGGCGCTTGTTCGCGTCGAAGGGCGAAATCCGCACCAGGCGGTGGACGCCCCGCTCGCCCTTGAGGAAGCCGTAGGCGTAATCGCCCTGCACGTTCACGGTGGCGCTCTTCACCCCGGCCTCGTCGCCGGGGGTGTAGTCGATCACGCTCGCGCGATAGCCGTTGTCCTCCGCCCAGCGCAGGTACATGCGAAAGAGCATGCTCGCCCAGTCCTGCGATTCGGTGCCGCCCGCGCCGGGGCGGACCGTCACGAAGCAATCGCGCAGGTCGTCCTCGCCCGACAACAGCTCGATCGTCTCGATGCGGTCGAACTCCGCGGCGAGCGCCCCCAGGGATGCGGCGGTCTCGGCCAGCACGCCCTCGTCGGATTCGGCGAGCGCGATCTCCATGAGCTCGCGGTTCTCCCCGATCGTGCCCATCAGACGGTCCCAGGGTTCGATGCGTTTTTTGAGCGCGCTGATCTCCCGGTTGAGGGTCGCCAGCCGCTCCCGGTCCTGCCAGGCGTCGTCCGCGCTCGCCTTCGCCTCCAGCGCCGCAAGCTTCGACCGCAGCGCGTCCACGTTGATCGACGCGTAGAGGTCGTTCACCTTCGCCTGGAGCGCCTCGATCTCGCGCAGTGATTCCTGATAATCCTTCTCGGCCACCGGTTGCATCCCTAGTCCCTGCAATGAGCGCAGATAATGGAACAGGCGGGAAATACGGTCAAGACATTTTAGGGGCCGATCCCCTGCGGGCGCTGCGCCACCACACGCACGAACCGACCGCGCAACGGGCCGCAGGGATCTTCCCCCGGCGCGCATACGCGGCATGCCCGCGAGCGGCGGATTGCGCTTGACATCACGCCGTCGCGCAATCAATGATCCGACAATCCCCCGCAAAGGACAACACGCCCATGCGAATACGATATGCCAGCGCGATTGCGCGCACCGTCCTCGTGATCGTCATCGGGGCGGCCGCCTGCTGCGCCACGCGCCCCGGGTCGCTCCCGACCGCCGTGCCAACCGGCGAGTGGCGCTACGCGCTCACCATCAACGGGACCCCCGCGGGCTCGTCCCGCTATTCGAACGCCATCGTGGGACCGCACTACCGGTCGCTCGTCGAGATCACCATGACGCTCGGCGATGCGGTGAACACCTCGCGCAGCGAGATCACCGAGACGCTGGACCATGTCCCGGTGCGGCTGGAGACCTCCACCACCGTCGTCAAGAACGGCGCGAAGCACGTGTCCGCGACCACGGCGACCTTCGCGGGCCGCACGGTGACGCTCACGACAGACGGAAAAACATCGAAATACACGCTCTCGCGCGATTTCATCCTCGAGGGGAACTTCATCGTTGCGAAGCTCATCGAGGGACGCTTCCGGCCGGGGCTTGCCATCGAAACCGCCATATACGATCCGGGATACGAACTCGATATGCCGATCCCCGTACGGGTGGCGGTGGTGGGGGAAGCGCGCATGCGGATCGGCGCGACGGAAAAGCGGCTCATTCACATCACCGAATCGATCGAGAACGTGAAGAACATCGACGTCTATCTCGACGAACACGGCGTCATGGAAAAGACGGTCATCCAGATGATGAACATGACGCTCGAGCTCATCCGTGAATAGCATGCCGCGCGTCCGCGCCTCCGTCGCCCTCGTCCTCGTGGCGGCCGCCGCGTTCTGCGGATCCGTCGCGCCGCTCGCGGGCGCGGAGCAGCCACGGATCGACCCCCGGCTGTATTCGGTGCCGCTCCGATCGTTCACGCGCGTGGTGTATTCCGAGGCGAAAACGACCTATCGTCTTACGTCGTCGGATGCGAACTTCGCCCTCCCCGAAACCCCGTTCCAGAAGATCGTCTCGCGCGATGTTCGCTCCGGTCAAACCCGCATACTGCTCGCCGCCGGCGTCATCGACCCGTCGAGCGACCCGAGCCGTCCCGACCATCTGGCCGACACGCGCTTCCTGAACATCAACAGCGCGCCGATACGCGCCGCGCGGAAGCGCTTCGTGAAATCGCGCGACGCGGTCCGCGACGTCGAGCACTTCGTGTTCGATACGATCAGCGACAAGACCTACGGGATCCCCATCATCCCCGCCGATGCGATTCTCGCGCGGCGCCACGGGGATTGCACGGAACACGCCGTGCTCGCGGTTTCGCTGTTACGCTCGCTCGGGATCCCGTCCCGCGCGGTGGTGGGCATGCTGCTCGCGCCCGAGTTCGAGGGGCTGCGAAATGTCTTCGTGTTTCACATGTGGGCCGAGGCGCGCGTGGGGGGCCGCTGGGTGCTCGTTGACGCCACGCGGCCCGGGGGAACCAATCACAACCGCTACATCGCCTTCGCGCATCACCATCTCAAGACGGAGATGCCGCTGGCTTTTCTCCGGTCCATCGCCGCGATCAAGAATCTTTCGGTGGAGTATGTGAGGCCGTAGGGGCCCGGCAGGCCTGTAGCGTCAATATTCAGGTGCGCGTGTAGAAACGCGCCGGCGCACGGGACTCAGGCGCGCGCCAGCCACGGGATTTGCATTATATCGCGGTCAATCAAACCGAAACGGCCAAAGGGAGTCAGGACGCCCATGACGGCCACGCTGTCCCCATACTGCTTCTTGAAGAATCGGAGCGATCCCGCGTCGCGGCCATCGACATGGCTTCCCCACTTGCATTCGAGCGCGAAAAGACGGTTCTCGTATTCGATGACGATATCGATCTCGTGCCCATAGGGCGTCTTCCAGTGATGGCACCGCGCCGGAAGGAGGCTGTTGCGGATGGCCGCTTCCACCTCGATCCGCATGGCGGCCTCAAACAGCGAACCCAGCATCGGATGGGACTCGAGCGCCTGCGCCGTGGCAATGTGCAGCAGGCCGCAGGCGAGCCCCGTATCGAACAGGAAGCCCTTGGAATGCCTGGATATCCTCTTGATATAATTCCCGTGATACGACTCGTGCTCCCGCCATACAAGCGACGCACGCAGCCAGGAAAGCCACCGATCCGCGGTCGGCGGGCTAATGCCGATCTCCCGGCCGAGCTGGCTTTTGTTCACCTCGCGCGAGGAGAGCGCCGCGAGAAGCCGCATGAAGCGCGAGAGCGCGGCGGCGTCCTTGAGATCATACTGAGAGGGAAGGTCGCGCTCCAGATATGTTGCAAGATAGCTTTCGAAAAAGGCGGGGATGAACTCGTGACTTTTCCCTATCAGGCCAGGCAATCCGCCGCGAAACACCAGCTCCAGCGGCGACATGTCCGGCGCAAACGCCCCACAGAGCTCGGTCGGGGAGGCGCCCCGTACAAGCGATACCGCCCAGTGCTCGGTTACCCCGCGTCCCAGCCGCTCGTCCAGCGTCATCGGGGGCAGGTCCAGAAGCAGCACCCTGCCGGCCAGCGTTTCTTTCATGCCCCTGATGAGATTGTACTGCTGCGAACCGGTGAGAATGAACCGCCCGGGCTTCGCGCCGGAATCGACGGCCATCTTTATCTCGGGGAGAAGCTCCGGAACGTACTGTATCTCGTCAAGTATGAGCCTTCCGGGGTGGTTCCGGATGAACAAGGCCGGGTCTGATTTCGCAAGCGATCGTAGCGAAAAATCATCGAAGGTAAGATATTCATAGCCCTCGGCAAAACAATGCTTTAGCACGGTGGACTTTCCAACCTGCCGGGGACCCATCAGGGCTACGACGGGAAACTCCTGTATGCTTTTCTTTAGAATCGGTTCGATGGTTCGATATAAATACGTCATTCGGCATTATTAACTCGACACATTAATTATGTCAATTATTATTTGTGCTACTAATCTCAGAGCTGCCCTCATAACCTGATGATTGAATTACCCGCGAATCACATCGAACACGACACGGGAGAGCTCCTCCATGCGGTACGGCTTGGCGATTACGGCGCGGAAGCCGTGTTCCTGAAAGCTCGACAGCACCTGGTCATGGGAATACCCGCTCGAGACGATGGCCTTCACGCCGGGATCGAGCTCCCGAATCCGCTGGAGCGTCTCGCGACCGCCCATGCCGCCCGGTACCGTGAGATCGAGAATGACCGCATCGAAGGGCGATCCGGCCTCGCGCGATTCGCGATACCGCGCGAGCGCCTCGTCGCCGCCGCTGGCGGTTTCGACCTCGTAGCCGAGAAATTCGAGCATGCGCCGTGCAAGCTGCCGTATCGGCTCCTCGTCGTCCATCACCAGGATGCGTCCCGATGCGCGGTGCAGGCCGCCCCCCTCCTCCGGGGCATCGACGTCCGTGGTCGACGCCTGCGACGGGGGCACATAGATCGTGAAGGTCGCGCCCGATCCCGGGGAGGATTTCGCGGTTATGTAGCCGTCGTGCTGCTTGACGATGGAATAGGCCGAGGTAAGGCCCAGGCCGGTGCCGTTGTCCTTGGTGGTATAATAGGGATCGAATATCTTCGAGAGGTCCTCCTCGCGGATCCCCCCTCCCGAATCGCTCACGGAGATCACCACATACTCGCCCGGTCTCCAGGAGAGCCCGCCGCCCCATTCCACGTGGCGGTTCTCGGCGCATACGGTTATCTCGCCGCCCTCGGGCATCGCCTGCTGCGCATTGATGGCCAGGTTGTTGAATACCTGGGACATCTGCCCCTCGTCGAAATCGACCGGCCTGAGGTCCCCCGCGATGGCAAAATTCGCCCGGACATTCGTTCCCCGCAGGGCGAAGTTGACCGAGTCCTCGAGGACGCGGGCGATATCGCCGGTCCTGCGCACGGGGTCCCCGCCGCGCGCGAAGGTGAGCAGCTGAAACGTGAGGTTCTTCGCCCGCTTCGAGGCGCGCGCGATATCGCCCAGGAGCCGTATCGCCGGCGCCTCGTCCGCGAGCCCCTGCCCCGCCTTGAGCTCGTGCGCCGCTAGGCTCGCATTGCCCAGTATGGCCGTGAGGATGTTGTTGAAGTCATGGGCGATGCCCCCGGCCAGGAGCCCGAGCGACTCGAGCCGCTGGACCTTGTTGAGCTCCTCGCGCATGCGCCGGCGCTCCGTGATGTCGCGAAACACCATCACCGTGCCGAGCGTATTGGCGTCGGCGTCGCGGATGGGGGAGATCGACAACATGACGTCGCGTCGCTCGCCCCCGCGGGAGACCAGCACGATCTCGTCGGAGAGGATCACCACGCGCCCCTGGGCGATGCAGCGCGCGACGGGAAGCTCCTGCGCCTGGCCGCTCTCGCGGTCGACGATCCGGCATACCTGCGCGACATCGGCGCCCAGCGCGTCGCGCACCTCGACGCCGGTCAGCTCCTCGGCGATCCGGTTCATCAGGACCACGCGGCCGTTCGTGTCGGTGCTGATGAACCCGTCCCCGATCGAACGCAGCGTGATGAGGAGTCGCTCCTTCTCCTGCGACAGAGCCTGCTCGGTCCTGGTCCGCTCCGCAAGCTCGCGCGACAGTTCGGCGGTCCGGTCCATGACCTGCCGCCGCAGCATGCGGTTCCAGGCGATGATGCCGAGGAACACGAGCAGCGCTACCAGGACCGCCGCGCCCAGCGCGATCCGGAGGTATGGATTGTCGAACACGCTGTGCGACCCCAGGCGTATCCAGCGTCGATAGATCTCCGTCCGCATGTCCTGCGGCATGGACGCAAGCGTTTTGTCCAGAATGCCCTGCAGGATGGGGAGGTCCTTCCGTACGGCGATCCGGAGGTCCCAGTCGTAGCCGACGGCGCCCGCCACACGGAGATTGGTGATCCCCTTCTCTTCGATAAAGTAGGATGCCGTCGAGAGGCTTACGATCATGGCGTCCGATTGTGAAAAGGACACCTTCATCAGCCCCGTCAGCTCGTTAGGAACATGATCGAAGACGAGGGCGGGATATTTCGTCGTCAGGTAATCGGTCACGGCGTACCCCCGCACCGAGGACACCTTCATGCCGGCCAGCGCCTCGGGCGTAAGGTCGCCGGAATGCGTGCTCCGCGTCACGATGATGTTGGGGATGCGCACATACGGCCGGGTGAAGAGCAGGTACTCGCGCCGCTCGGGGACCTCCTGGATGGTAAGCACGCCGTCGATCTCGCCGGCCTTCGCCTTCTGCATCACCGTGAACCAGTCGCGCTGGTGCTCGATGATAAACCGGTAGTTGAGCTTTTTCTCGATCCAGGCGAGATAGTCCGCGGTGAGCCCGCGATGCGCGCCGTCGCGGTCCTGGAAATCTATCGGAGGAAAATCGGGACAGGGGGAGAGCCGTATCGCGCCGCGATGCTGTTGCAACCACTGCCGCTCCTCATCGGAGAGGTCGACGGGCTTCGAGTCCTCGCGCGCGCAGCCGGCCGCCAGCGCGACAAGAACGGCCACGGCAAGCGATATCGCACGAATTCGTGTCATGGTTCCAGAAACCCCGCAATCACCGGAAGGCCGGCGCACCCATAGTATCGCACATCCCCGGAAACGGGGCAAGTTTTTTTCGGGGAATGTGCGCCTGTGCGCCGCCTACCGCCCGAGCCGCGAGCGGATCTTACTGACTAAAAAGTGCAGTTCCTTCACGCGAAGCAGATAGCAGACCGAGAAGTAGGCGGCCCCGCCCGCGGCCACGAGCGCCGCAAGCGTCCCGGCCCGATGCACAAACGACGCCTGCCGCCAGTCCGCCATCTGGGCGATCGCGACAATCACGCCGCACATGACCGCCGACGCGACGGCGTATTTGAGGACGGAGGCGGCGAGCGCACCCCACGCAATCCCGCCGATACGCCGGTTGAGGACCGCCAGCAGGATCGCCGTCTGCAACGTGGAGGCGATGGCGTTTCCCAGCGTGAGGCCGGCGTGCGCGAGCGGGGTGTGCATGAGCGCGTAGCCCGCGGCGATGTTCACCACGAACGAAACGGTCGACGCGATAACGGGCGTGCGGGTGTCCTTGAGCGAATAGAAGGCGGGCGTGGTGATCCGCAGCACCGAGAGCGCGGGGATTCCCATGCTCGCGAAGAAGAGCGCCCGCGCGGTCATCTCCGCGTGATACATCGTGAAGGCGCCGCGGGCGAAGAGCACCGACACGATCGGGAAGCTCGCCGCGATGAGCGCGACGCAGGCCGGTATCCCCACGAAGAGCGACGCGCTCACGGAGTCGGCGTAGAGAGCGCGAAGCCGGCCGAAGTCCTCGCGCGCCGTGTGCCGCGACATGGCCGGCAGCACCACGTTGCCGATTGACATCACGAACACGCCCAGGACCATCTCGTTGAGGCGGTCGGAGTAATAGATGTACGATATGCTCCCCTCCGCGAGCATGGAGGCGAGCATCGTGCTCATCAGGATGTTGAGCTGGTAGACCGCGATGCCGAAAAGCGCCGGGACGATCATCCGGAAGATGCGGCGGATCCCCGGGTGGTTGAGGTCGATGGAAAACCGCAGGCGAAATCCGGACCGGACGAGGTCCGGCACCTGCAGGAGGACCTGCAGCACCCCCCCGATGAGCACGCCGAGCGCGAGGCCGTAGAGCGGCTCGACGAAGAGGAGCGACAGGAGCGTCGCGCCGATGATGAACCCGACGTTCAAGAGCACCGGCGAGAAGGCCGCGGCAAAGAAGCGCCCGTGCGAGTTGAGCACGCCCATCGAAAAGGCGACCAGGCCCACCAGGAACAGGTACGGGAACATGATCCGGTTGAGGTCCACGGTGAGGGCGATGATGCGCGCGTCGGCGAACCCGCGCGCGAAGAGCGAGACGATCTGCGGCGAGAAGGCGATCCCGACGCCGGTGATGACCACAAGCACGAGCACGAGGATCGAAAGCGTTTTCTGCGCGAGCTCCAGCGCCTCGCGCTCGCCGCGGTTGACCAGGTAGTCGGTGTACACCGGGATGAACGAAATGGTGAGCGACCCCTCGGCGACCAGCCGGCGGAACAGGTTGGGGATGCGGAAGGCCACGTAGAAGCCGTCGAGGGCGCCGGAGGCGCCGAAGGCGGCGGCGACGATCATGTCGCGGGCAAACCCCATGATGCGGCTGGCCAGCGTCGACAGCGCCGTGATGGTCGTCGATCGAACGATGCTTGATTCAGTCATTTCCGCTCCCCCGGTGCGCGCTCGCAGGCGCCCATCCTAGCGACGCCGTATGGCCCGTAAATCATTTTATCGCATCCGCCATGCGCGGAAATTCTCGTTGACATCGCCGTCCGCCCTGCGTATACTTCAGGAAAACAGACCGTGGGGGCCGCCATGAACGCGATCAATGCCGTCATCGACACGCTGAACGTACCGCCGGCCATCAAGACCGACCTCTCGCGCTTCATCCAGGAGCTCATCACCCTCTACCGGGAGGACCTGCACTCGATCACCGCGTTCGGGAGCAGCGTGCGCGGCGAGTATCGCGAGAAGTCGTCGGACCTCAATCTGCTGGTGGTGTATCACGATCTGGAGATCGCGGACCTCGCGCGCGTCGCGGAGGTCGCGCGCCGCTGGCAGCGAAAGCGCAACTTCGCGCCCCGCTTCCTCTCGAAGCGCAATCTGGTCGACACCGCGCGCTATTTCCAGGTGGACGTGCTCCACCTGAAGCATACGAGCGCCCTCCTTTTCGGGCACGACATCCTGGGCGGCCTGCCGGAAAGCCTCCCCGACATGCGCTGGCAAATCGCCCACGAAACGAAAAAGATCCGCATGCGCCTCAAGCAACAGTTCTGGCGTACGGCGGGTGATCGCGCCGCGATGGCGGCGGTCATCGCGCGGCGGAGCTCGTCGCTGGTGAGCCTGCTTCGCGCAACGCTCTATCTTGCCGAGCGGCAGTACCATGAAACGCCGTGGCAGGTGATCGACGCCGCCTCGCGAAACCTGGGCATCGACGCCGGCGCCCTCGAACGGCTCCTCGCGCTCAAGCACGCCGCACGGCCCAACACCGCCGAGCTCAACGAGGCCTTCACCGCGCTCATGAACATCATTCGCGCCCTCGACGCGAAAATCGAAACGATACCGGCATGATGACGCCACGGATCGTCGCGCTTCTTCTCCTCGCCTGCCTGTGCGCGGGATCGTGCGGGTGCGGCGGCTCGCACGATTACGCCGTCGAGGAATACCGCGCCGCCTTCGCCGTTCCCGCAACGGGCGACCATGCGGACGTGACGCTGGACATCCTCTACGACATCGGCTCCACCCCCAAGGCCGAGGGCTTCAAGTTCGTGGGCTCCGGGCCGGTCACGAACCTCGTCGCGCACGACGATCGCGGCGCGGTCGTCCGCTGCGAGACCAGGCAGATGCGGGAAACGCGGATATCGTGGCACTTCGATCCGGTCGCGAACGCGCGCAAGCGGATCATCGTCTCGTTCCGGCTTCCCGGCGCGCTTCAACGCGACGGATCGACCCTCACGCTCGATGCGCCCTGGGCCGGCGTGTTCCGCGTCCCGGTGCGCCACGCGCGCTACGAGATCATCTTTCCGCCGCGCACGAGTCCGCGAATTCTGTCCTCGACGCCGGGCGGCGGGATCGAGTCCCTCCAGGGTGCGCTCGTATTCATCGCACGGCAGTCCCCGCTCTCGGAGAAGCGCTTCGCGGTTTCATTCGACTCGGGCGGTCCGCACGTCACGCGCCTCGAGATACAGCCGAAACGCGCAATTCCCGCGACACCGCGGACCGAGCGATCGAGCGACACCTACGCCAGCATTCTTCGCGAGCACATTCCCGTCGTTGTCGTATCGATGGTGATCTTTTTCACATTATTCAACTTCTTTCGGGTTATGACACGAAAGGGCGGCACAGGCTCGTCCGGGGGATGCTCCTCCAGCTCTTGCTCGGGGGGCGGATGCGGCGGAGGGTGCGGAGGCGGATGCGGAGGCGGCTGCGGAGGCTGATAGCGCATGCGCCCCTTCGAGAGCGAGGCCGATCTCGCCGCGCGCGGCGTCATCGGCGCACACGACCTGCCGCCGGAGGGATCGGCCCCCTTTGTCCCGAAACGGATCACCCTGCAATGGCACATCACCGGCCGGTGCAATCTCTCCTGCCGTCATTGCTACGACACGCGCGAGCACCAGGACGAGCTCCCGATAGCGGACCTCCGCGCGATCCTCGATGCGTTCACCGCGCGTGTCGCGGCATGGAACGTCCCCGCGCATATCAACATCACGGGCGGCGAGCCGCTCTGCCGGGAGGACCTCTTCGATCTGCTCGCGTCCATCGGCCCGTCCACCGAGCGCTTCGGCTTCGGCATCCTCACCAACGGCACGCGCATCGGCCCGGACGAGGCCCGGCGGCTCAAGCGGCTCGGCTGCCGCTTCGTCCAGGTGTCGCTCGAGGGCGGCGAGGCGGCAAACGACGCCATTCGCGGCGCCAATTCGTATCGCGACATCCGACGCGCGGTGCGGGCAATGCGACGGCAGCGCATCTACACCATGGTCTCCTTCACCGTCGGAAGAGGAAATGTGCGCGCCTTCCCTGAGGCCGCGTACGCCGCGCGCGACGCCGGGGCCGACATGATCTGGGCCGACCGCGCGATCCCGCTTGGAAACGCCGCAGGGCAATCGGGCGAATCGATTACGAGCGACGAATACGCCGCGTTTCTAGAAGACATGTTCGCAATACGGCGTCGTTTTTCGCGCGCGCTCTTCTCGCGCACCCGGGTGTTCATGCACCGGGCCTTGCAGTTCCAGCCGCTTCTGCGCCACGGCGAGAAGAACGTTGCGCCCTATCGCTGCTCCGCCGGCAGAAACCTTCTGGCGCTCATGCCGGACGGCGCGCTGCTTCCCTGCCGGCGCATGCCCATCGTCGTGGGAACGCTCCCCGCCGAAGGCCTCGACGAGATATACTATCGCTCGGCCTTGTTCGCGAAGCTCCGCCGCTCCGCGGTCACGGCGCTCGGGTGCGCGGGCTGCCAGCACGAGACCTCCTGCAATGGCGGCCTTCGGTGCCTCTCCTACGCCCTCACCGGCGATCCCTTTCGGCGCGATCCCCATTGCTCTTCCGCACCCGCAACGGCAGTGTGTCGATGATGTTCCCGCCCCCACGACGCTGTCGCACCCGATGCCATCCATCCCCTAATGTCGCTTGACAACTCAGCGCGTTTGGCGGTACATCACCCCATGATCACACGGACCGCGTTCGCCGTCATCATCGCGCTCATCCTGTTCGGGTTTGCCGCCCGCCCCCTCTCCGCCAGCTACTACAGCAAGGGCTGCGGATACTACTCCGCGAAAAAGTACGACAAGGCGCGGGAGATGCTCCAGAAGGCCGTCGAGGAATCGCCCGACAATGGCAACGCATACTTTTTCCTCGGCGAAGTGGAGAAGCTCACGGGGAACTATCACCGAGCCCGTGAGTGCTACCAGACCGCGCTCGGCAAAAAAAACCTCAACCCCAAATACCGAAAGCTCGCCCACTGGAACCTGTCGGTGCTCAGCGACATCAAGACCGACTACCCCGCCATGGTGCGGAACCTCAAGGCGGCGTGGCAGAAGACGGGCGATGCCGGGTCGAAGAAGAAGGTCGAGAACCTCATCAACAAGCTCATGTGGAGCGAGAACGCGGAGGCGATCGAGCTCTACAAGAAGGGCCAGCAGGCCGCCCAGACGGGCGTCGCGACGCAGGCGGAAACGCACTTCCGCGAGGCCATGCAAAAAGATCCGGCTTTCCTCGCGCCGCGCTTCGAGATCGGCATGATCCAATACCGAGACGGGCGCGCGGACGCCGCCGCCGCGAACTTCCGCGAGATCGCGGCGAAGATCCCCTTCTACGGCGAGGTGCATCTCCTGCTTGGCGAGATCGCGTATAACGCGCGAACCTATCCGGCCGCCGTCGAGCACTACGGCCGCGCGCTCGAGTTCGCCTTCCTCGACGCGGCGGCGGAATACGAGGTCGTCATGAAGCGCGCGACGGCGGCGCTGGCCGCGGACAAGCCGACCGAGGCGAAGCGCGACCTCCTGCGGATCGGCCGAAAGAAAATAACCGTCGAGGCCGCCCTGCTCCTGTCCAGCATCTACATAAAGGAATCCGCATACGCCGACGCCCTGAAAACCCTCAAGCGGACGGGGGCGGCGGGCCGAACCAACCCCGAGGTCGTCTTCCAGTACGGCATCATCGCCCATCTCCAAAAGGACGAGGCCTCCATCGGGCACTTCGACCGCTTGTTCGATATGACCGCCGGCGGCGCGGCGCCGCTGCCCCAGAAGTACTACAAGGCGTTCCGGAGCAACCTCAAGGAGCACCACGCGAACGAAAACCACCGCCGGGTAATCGCGATATTCGAGGGGCTGCCGGAGGCCGCGCGCGACCGCGAGTCGTACGCATACGCCGCGCTGGCCTACTACCGCACGGGCGATTACACGCGCGCGATTCCCTGCTTCACGAAACACCCCGCCGAGGGCGATGCGCTTTTCATGCTCGCGCGCTCATACGCCCTCACCGGCGCGCGGCCCGCGGCGAAGGAAACGCTCGCCCGCATGCACGGCTCCCCCGCGCTCTTCCGCAAGGCCCTTGCGGACGATGCCCTGAACGGCCTCGCGCGCGAGGTGGATGCGGAAAAAAAATCAGCGCCGCGCCCCGATGGCTCTCCGGCCAAGTAATATCGTCATCGTCCGGCTTGCGGCGCTCGTCCTTGCCGTCGCCGTCGTTTCAATTGCGAATGTCCGCCTGGGGACCCTCGACGTCATCGGCCTCCTCGTCTTCGCGTCCGGCGCGACCGTATACCTGACGCTCATCAAGCTGGGATCGGCGGACCGGCAGGGCCGGATTGATTATCTCCGGTCGGGGGAGGCGGCGGTTGCGACGCTGGTCGTCTTCATCCTTACACTCCTCGTCACCGAAAACGTTTTCGCGCTTCTGGGCGCGGTCATGCTCGCATTTGTCGCGTACAACGTTGCCCGCCGCGTCCTCGTCGGCACGCACCGCCGCGCGCAGGCCATCGCGGGCGTCATCACGCTGGTCGTCTGCGCCGCCGTGCTCGCGCACCTGTTCTCTTCGATATCGGTCGAACCCGCACGGCTCGCCGGCGCCCTCCCCGCACTCGGCCTTCCGCACGCGTTTTCGGGCGCGCTCTATCTTCTCCCTCTTTTCATGGCGCTCTCCGGCGCGGCGCTCTACCTTTTCTCGCGCAGTTTGGATGAGGTCGCGGCCTTTACGCAGGGCGCGCGTTACTTCGAGCTCACCGGCGGACCGTTTCTGCCGATCGCGCTTCTCCTGATCGTCATCCGAAGCGCCTTTACCGCGATCGTGTTCCTCTGCCTGGGATGGACCGCCGGAACTGGCGCCTACCTGCAGCGCCGCATGAACGCCGGCAGCCTCACGGACGACGTCACCGTCGGGCTGGCCGTACTGCTCTATGCGCATCTGATCGCCCTGACGATGCCGCTGGCGGGCCCGATCGGCACCATCGCCATCGCTACGCTCCTGTCGCATGTCGCCTACGCTATCACCGCCGGAAGGGGGAACATGTCATGATTGAACTTCGCGGAATCGAGCGCCACCGGGGCGAAACGACCGTCCTGTCCATACCGCAGGCGCGGTTCAATGACGGGGAGATCATCGGTCTCATCGGCCCGCCGGGCGCGGGGAAATCGAACCTGCTTTCGATCCTGGGCGGCGTCGACGAGGACTATCTCGGCGAGGCGCTCTTCGACGACACCCCGCTGCGGTCCATCAAGCGCCGCGAGCGACGGAATCTCGTCGCGCTCCTGGATCGGACCGGCCCCGAAAACCACGACGAGACCCTGTACAACTTTCTGCTTCTTTCGCGGATCGCCCACAAGCGCTTCATGGAGCCGTTTTCCGATTACGACATCCAGGTGGTCGAGGAGCACCTGGCGCACTTCGAGCTCTCCGCGCAGCGCGCCACGCCGCTGTGCGAGCTCACCGACAGCGCCTACCAGCGCGCGCTCGTGGCCTTCTCGCTCGCGCGCACCGCGCCGGTGACCCTCCTTGACAATCCAACGAGCGCTCTCGATCCCCGCGCGCAGATGCTGCTCCATCGCGCACTGGCGCGCGCCGTCATGAGCGGCGGCGCGATCGTCCTGATCGCGTCCAATGATCTCAACTTCGTGCTGCAAACGGCCGACCGGGTGATCGTCCTGCGGGAGGGGACCGTCCGCGCCGACTTGGGCGCGTCGGCCGTCGAAGCGGACCTTATCCGGGAGCACTTCAATGCGGAGGTGTTCGTTACGCGCAACATCTACAACGGCAGGCCCAGCGTGCACTTCTTTCCGGAGAGCTGACGGAAGCTAGACGTAATAGCTCAGCTTGCGCCGGCCCTCCTCGATGCTCTCCACGAAGATGAAATAATCGTAGAGGTCAAGCGTCTCGATCATCTTGATGATGTCGTCGTGCACGTTCATTAGGAGGACGCGCCGGTCCATCGATCGCGCCGCGTTGCACATCTCCACCAGCGCGTCCAGCCCCGACGAGGTGACCATCGGGACGTTGGTCATGTTGATGACGACGCTCGCACTCTGCGCGATGCGCCGGACCAGCGCCATGAGCTCGCTCTTGGTGGCGTTGGATATGTTGCCGGAGAGCGTCACGACCCGGATGTCCCTGTAGTCCTCGACGGTATAGTCAATGTCCTTCACGGATCACCCCCGGCCGCGCCGCGCACGTCCCCGCGCTACTTCGCCGCGGCGACCGACGACGGCTGCACCCTCCCCAGCATGCTGCGCACCTGCCGCTCGATCTCCAGCGTGGTCTCGAGGATGGTAATGTCGGAGGTGTTTGAAACCATGGGCGTCGCGCCGTTTTTCACGCAGTCGTAGAAGTGCTCGATCTCCAGCTTCAAGGGATTGTCCTTGCGCACCGTGAGCTCCTCGACGAACGACTCCTGGCTGTACTTGATGTTCTCTTTCGTGAGCAGATAGGCATTGCTCGCCTGACGGTGGATATGGATGTCCTGCGTCGAGAAGTCCAGGAAAAGATAGGACTTCTCCTGGCTGATCGACAGGGTGCGGATCTTCCGCTGCGTTACGCGCGACGAGGTGATGGAGGCGATGCAGCCGCTCTCGAACTGCAGCACGGCGTGCGCGTAGTCCTCGACCGCGGTATAGATGGAGCCGCCCGATGCGCTCACGCGGACGACCGGCGAATTGACCAGGTTCATCACGATGTCCACGTCGTGGATCATGAGGTCCAGGACCACGCCCACGTCCTTGATCCGCGGCGAGAAGGGGCTCAGGCGCCGCGACTCGATGATGAGCGGCGTATTGACGGTCTTCGAGAGCTCCTGCACGGCCCCGTTGAACCGCTCGACGTGCCCCACCTGGAAGATGAGCTTCTTGCTCTTCGCCTTCTCCGCGAGCTCACGGGCCTGCTCCGCCGTGTCGGTCACCGGCTTTTCGACGAGCACGTGGACATTGTTATCCAGCGCGAGCGTCGCGCACTGATAATGGAGGCTGGTCGGCACCGCGATGATGCAGCATTCGATTTTCTTCACCAGGTCCTCGACGTCGCCGAACGCGGTCGTTTCGAATTTCGTCGCGATCTCTTTCGCCCGATCCGGGTTCGCGTCATACACGCCAACCAGGACGAACTTGTCCTTGAGCATATTCACCACGTTCACGTGGTACTGCCCCATGTGACCCACGCCAATTACGCCCATCTTCAAACGTTTCATAGTGCATTCCTTTTGCGTACCGATTGTTGTTACGCCCCTGCATCCATCCGCGCCCGCGGTATACGAATAGGCATCTATCCGGCCGAACCGGAAAACGTCAATTCGAAATTGCGGACACGGCTCCCGACATGCTCCATCACCCCGCGAGGAAGTCGTCAACGGCCGCGCGCAACTCCCCCTCGTGGACCGGCTGATTGATCCGCGGCTCGCCCACGCCGGCAAGCAGCACGAACCGTATCTCCCCGCCCGCGTTCTTTTTGTCGTAGCGCATGTGCGCAACCACCTGCGCCGCGTCGAGCGCGAGCCCGCGCGGGATGAGATCGTAGCGCGCCGCGAGCTCACGATACTCGCGTGCGGCCCGCTCGTCTAATAGTCCCCGCGCGCGCGACAGATCGATCGCGATCTGCATCCCCGCCGCGACCGCCGCGCCGTGCATGATCCCGCGGTACTCGAGGCACGATTCGATGGCGTGACCCGCCGTATGGCCGAAGTTGAGAATGGCCCGAAGGCCGCCCTCGCGCTCATCCTGCGACACGACGCCCGCCTTGAAACCCGCCGAGCGAAACACCAGCTCCTCGAGCGTGTCCGGACGCCGAATCGAGGCGAGATCGTTTTCCCTGAGCATCGTACACAGCGACGGCTCGCCGATGAGGGCGTGCTTGAGCGATTCGGCGATCCCGTTCTTCAGCTCCTCGTCCGGCAGGGTCTCGATGAACGCGATATCGGCGACGACGGCGGCCGGCTGATGAAAAGCGCCGACGATATTCTTCCCCGCCGATATGTTCACGGCGACCTTGCCGCCGATGCTCGCATCAACCATCGCCAGGAGCGTCGTCGGCACCTGGATGAACCGGACGCCGCGCATGTAGGCGGCGGCCACAAACCCTGCGAAATCGCCGACCACGCCGCCCCCGATCGCGATCACGGTCGCCCCGCGCCCGTATCCCCGCGAGAGCAGTTCGTTGAAATACCGCTCCGCATGCGCGTACGATTTCCGCTCCTCGCCGTCGGGCATGGGAAGCAGGTCCGCGGACTCAAGCCCGGCAAGAACCCGTTCGATGTACGCGCCATGAAGTTCGAGCACGCGCTGGCTCACGATCACCGCGCAGCGCTCCCGGCGATCCACGAAGTGCGCCCAATCGCCGCTCTCCAACGCGCCACAACCGATTGTGACGCGGTATGCGCGCTTGCCGAAGGGTACCGTGATCGTCTTCATAGGGGCAGCCACTGCGTGGCCTGATAGCGCGCGCACGAAAAGGAATCGCTGAGGATCGAGCCGATCTCGTCGCGAAGCGGCGGAAAGATGATGATGTCGTCGAGCTCGTCGAGACCGAAAAAGCGGTAGGTGTACAGGCGACGGTCGTTTCCGAGGTGCATGTCCCCGTTGCGGCGGACCCCGCGAAACACCACGTTCACGATGTGCCGCCGCGCGTCGGGGTTGATGGAGTCGGACACCAAAAGGAGCTCCCCGACCTCGAGCGAGATGCCCAGCTCCTCCTTCATTTCCCGCTCGAGCGCCTGCGGCAGGGTCTCACCGAAGCCCACGCCGCCGCCCGGAAGGAGCCAGTAGATGTCGTCTTTTTTCTTGTGGGCGATCAGGAGGACGCGGCCGTCTTCGACGATAAGCGCGGAGACCCGCACGCGTACGGCGCCCCCCATGCGGAACTTCATAGCGGCGCGTCTCCCCGATGGATGATCTCCAGCGCGTGCAGTGCGGCCTCGATCTCGGCCTTGCGCTTGCTGCTCCCGGTCCCCACGCAGATGTCCCGCCCCTGGACCACGAGCTGGACCAGGAAGTTCTTGTTATGATCCGGGCCGCTCTCCTCGATGACGCGGTATTCGGGACGGTCCTTGTACTTTTTCTGGACGATCTCCTGGAGGGTCGTCTTGGGATCGCGATAGTACGAGAGGCGGTCGATGCGGTCGATGGCGCCCTTGAGCAATCCAAGGACGAACCGCCTGCTCTCTCTGAGCCCCGCATCGAGATACACGGCGCCGATCAGCGCTTCGACCGTGTTGGCGAGAATCGACGTGCGGTCGCGCCCGCCGCTCATCTCCTCGCCGCGCCCCATCTGGATGTAGCTGCCGAGGTTGAGCTCGCGGGCGACCGCAGCGAGGGTCGCCTCCGACACCACCGCGGACTTGATCTTGGCCAGGTCGCCTTCGAGATAGTCTTCGAATTTTTTAAAGAGGTATTCGTTTACGACAAGGGCGAGCACGGAATCCCCGAGGTATTCGAGCCGTTCATTGTCTTTGGCGATCGCCCCGCATTCGTTGACATATGAACGATGGGTAAGCGCTTTGCCAAGCAGGCTCTTGTTCCTGAACCGAAGCTTAAGCACGGACTGGAGGTGCTCAAGCTGCCGGTATCTGCTCCGTTTCGATTTCCGGTGATGGTCGCTGGTGCTGTTTTCGTCATCATCCATTATCGTGGGATACTTCCACCGGTGCGGGACGCACCGGACTACTTGAGCTTACTGTTGATATAGTTGATCGCGTCGCCCACCGTCACGATCTTTTCCGCTTCCTCGTCGGATATCTCGATGCCAAACTCCTCCTCGAGCGTCATAACGAGCTCGACGGTGTCCAGCGAATCGGCCCCCAGATCGTCCACAAACGACGCCTCAAGAGTCACTTCCGACTCGTCCACGCCGAGTTGATCCACGATGAGCTTCTTTATTCTTTCAAAATCAACTGCCATTGCGGTACGTCCTCCTTCTCGTTATTCTTCACACACCATAACGCCGGCGCTACCTCCGCACCCGGCGCGTACGCCGCCGGGGAAACGGATAACAACAGACCTCTCTATTCGATGGCACCTATAAAACGGTTTACGCTCCTTGTCAAGCCATTATACCCGCCCCGGAACCGGGGGCTTACTTCGCCTTTTCCACCTTCACCTTCGGCTCAAGGACAAGCGTGCCCTTGTAATGGCCGCACTCCGGACACACCCGGTGTGGCATCACATACGCGCCGCACCGCGTGCAGGGACGAAGGTTGGGCGCCACAAGCGCGTTATGCGACCGCCGCATGCGCGATTTGGATTTCGATTTTCTTCTCTTAGGAACAGCCACGGTGATTCTCCTCTCGTATGGTATCCGACCGCTTGGCGCGCGCGTCCCGCAGGCTCGCGACTAGCGGTGTACCTACAATTTTCGCAAAGTTATTGTCAAGACCAATTTTACTGGGCCCCGGTTTTTTTCCGCCCCTCGTAATATCCAAGCAAAAACAGCGAGTCTTTGGCCTTTTTCGCATACAACGACTGGGGAAAGCTGATGATGATTTTATTATAGTATTCCCGCGCCTTGAAGATGTCCCCGTTGCGCTGGTTCAGCCGGGCGATATCGTACAAAATCTGATCCGCAAGCTCGCTCTCGGAAAATCGCTTCTCGATGCTCGCGCCAATCTCGAGCGCTTCCTTGAGGTTGCCCTGCATCTCGGCGCATCGGGCCGCCTGCTGCAATGCCAGCGGCGCGAATATCTCCGACGACGATTTCGATCCAAAGGCGCGGTAGCACTCCTTCGCCTCGGCATAACGCCCGTTCTCGAAGTACACGGCGCCCAGATAATACTTCCCATACGAATTCACATACCCAAACCACGAGCCGTCGATGATCGCCTTGAGTTTTTCGGCGATTTCACCGGCCTTGGCGGCGCGCGTATCCGGATCGAGCGCGGCGGTCGCCCGGTACTCCTCCATCACCGCTTCGAACTTTGCAAGCTCGACGCCGGCCCGGTGGGAAAAATACACGGCAAGGCCGATCGCGACGCCGGTCGCCGCGATAACGCCGATCAGGCCGTACAGGAAGCCGCGCCGGTTTTTTCTGATTATATCCTTCGCCGCCATGAGCACCCGCTCGATGGGGTTGCGTTGGATTTCAATTTCGCGCTGTGGCATCATGGATGATCACTCCGTATCATTTCGTTCGTGGCGTCCGCGTTTCCGGCGTTGGCTATTCGCCCAGCTTCTTCTTCAGGAGGTCGCCGATGGTGACCGTCTTGGGCGTGGTGTTCGAGAGCACCTTGTCGAGATCCTCTTTCTCGGTCACGATATCGTACAGCTTCATGCTCAGGGAGAGGCGTCGCCGGTTCACGTCCACATCGAGCACCACCGCGCCCACCGGATCGCCGACCTTGAACTGCTCGGCGAGATTCTCGATCTTCTTCTTGGAAACCTCGGACACGTGCACCAGTCCCTCCACGCCGTCCTCGAGCTTCACGAACAGCCCGAAGCTCACGATGCCCGAAACCGCGCCCGAGACGCGCGTCCGCGGCGGATACTTCTCCTTGATCGCCTCCCACGGCGATTTCGTCAACTGCTTCATCCCGCAGGATATCTTCATGTCGGTGCTGTTGATCTCGAGGATCTTAAACTCGATCTCGTCACCCACGGAGAACGACGACAGCGGGTTCTTGTTGCCCTCGTCCCAGGTGATGTCGGAGACATGCACCATCCCGTCGACGTCCTCTTCGAGCTCCACGAACATGCCGAAACTCACGATCTTTTTAACCGGACGGCGCAGGACCGTCCCCACGGGGAAGCGCTCCGCAACGGTCTCCCATGGATTGGGAAGCAGCTGTTTGAGGCCCAGCGAGAGGCGTCGGTCGGCCTTGTTGATGTCGAGGATCATCACCTCGATCTTCTGTCCCTTCTGGTAGGCGTCCTTCGCCGGAACGTTCTTCTTCGTCCACGAGAGGTTCGCATTGTTCACCAGCCCCTCGACGCCCTCCTCGATCTCCACGAACAGCCCGAATGCGGCGACGGTGACCACGCGCCCCGGGACCTTGTCGCCCGGTTTGTAGCGCTCGTCGATGCGGGCCCAGGGGTCCTCCGTGAGCTGCTTGAGGCCCAGGGTGATGCGCCGCGCCTCCTGGTCGATCCCCATGATCATGAACTCGGCCTCCTCGCCGAGCGTGCAGTATTTCTTCTTCTTGATGACCTTGCGCCACGAGAGATCGTCGCGATGCAGGAAGGCGCTGATGCCGTCGCAATCGACGATAACGCCGGACTCGACGAACCTGACGCCGCGGCCGCGGATTCGGTCGCCCACGGCGTGGGCGGCGACAAACTCCTCCCACTTCTTCGCGAAGGCCTCGTCGAGATAGTCCTTGCGGGACAACACGATGCCGCGCTTCTTTTCGTCCACGCTCTTGATCACGAACTCGTAGGGGATGCGAACCTCCTGCGACTTCTTGGCCTTCAGGTCGGCCGCGTGCGAAAAGGGAAGATAGGCCTGCGCGCCGAACACATCGACAAACAGTCCGTTCTTCGTGGTCCCCTTGATCGTGCCCGATACGGTCTGCGCGCCCGAGCGACAGTGCTCCATGAACCGCTTCCAGGCGACCTCCTGGTCGGCGGCGCGCTTCGAGAAAACGAAGGTCCCATCGAACAGCTTTCGGTTTACCAGCATCACATTGATTCGATCGCCCACGACCGGGGGCGCATCGAACTCGTTCAGGCGGACCTTGCCCTCGTACTTGGTCCCCACGTTCACGTAGGCGAAATCGCCGTCGATGGTCACTATCTCGCCCTCAACGATGGTGTTGGGGGCCACGCCGTCGAGCAGGGAATCGGCAATATACTCCATGCTGATGGCGTCGTCATGGCCGTTGGTCGAATGTTCCATCTGAGTACCCGAGTGCTGCGTGATGATTTCCACGATGCGGTCGATAACTTCGTCCTTGGTCAGTGCGGTCGTGTCGAGGTACACCGCGTCGTCCGCCTGCACCAGCCGCCCCACGGGCCGGCCGGTGTCCTCCGAATCGCGCTGGATAATCTGTTTGGTGATCTCATTTACGTCAAGATTTTTCCCTTTTTCGCGGTATTCGTTGATCCGCCTTTCGGCGCGTATCGCGACCGAGGCGTCGAGGTAGATCTTCACGTCGGCATCGGGAAACACCACCGTCCCGATGTCCCGACCGTCCATGATGAGGCTCTCGCGACGTCCGCGCTCGCGCAGGAGATCGTTCACAAACGCACGGACGCGCACGTCGTCGGAGATGATACCGATGTTTTTTGCGATGGTCTCGGTGCGGATCTCGTCGGAGACGTCGACGCCGTCCACGGTCGTGCGGCAGGCCCCGTCGGGAAGGAAGCGCTGGTCGATGGACGCCCCCGCGAGATCGTCCGCGAACCCGGCCCCGCGCTCGACCGCGCCGCGGTTGCGCAGGATCAGCCAGGTGATGGCCCGGTAGATCGCGCCCGAATCGACATAGGAAATCCCCAGCCGCTTCGCGACCTCCTTCGACACGCTGCTCTTGCCCGAGCCTGCCGGACCGTCGACGGCGACGATGATGTGATCACTGCCCATGAAGAATGCTCTCCTGCGGTTCAATGCCGCGGACGAACCGCTCATCCGCTGCGCTATGCTGCGCGCAGCACCAAACCCCGGCCATGAAGCCGGGGCCGAACATCGCATACCAATTGAATATCAATAACAGTCTCTGCCGATTGCCTTCGCGACCTTGTCCACGCGCGCGATGAGGTCCGTGAGCTGTTCGTAGTTGACGGTCTGCTGGCCGTCGGAGGTGGCGTCTTCGGGGTTCGGGTGCGCCTCGACGATGAGCCCGTCCGCGCCTGCGGCGATATAGGCGAGTCCGGCGGGGATAACGTAATCCCTGATTCCCATGGCATGGCTCGGATCGCAGATGACCGGAAGATGGCTCAGCTCCTTGACCACGGGCACGGCGCCGGCGTCGAGGGTGTTGCGCGTGATGTCCTCGAAGGTGCGGATACCGCGCGGGCACAGAATGACATTGCGGTTTCCCTGCGCGAGAATGTATTCGGCCGACATGAGGAACTCGTTGATGGTCGCGTTCATCCCGCGCTTGAGGAGCACCGGCGTTCGCATCCGGCCCACCTCCTTGAGGAGATTGTAGTTCTGCATGTTGCGCGTGCCAATTTGCATCATGTCCGCGTGCTCGGCGAGGAACTCGACGTCGCGCGGATCCATCACCTCGGTCACGAACGGCAGTCCCGTCTCTTGGCGCGCGGCGACCATGAACATCACCCCCTCGCGCCCGTAACCCTGGAACGAATACGGCGAGGTGCGGGGCTTGAAGGCGCCGGCGCGAAACATCTTCGCCCCGGCCTTCTTGATCATGCGCGCGTGCTCCACGACCGCCGCTTCGCCCTCGACGGCGCAGGGACCGGCCATCACGACCACCCTGGGGCCGCCGATCTCCACATCGCCGACCTTGATGACGGTGCGGTCGGGATGCGTCTCCTTGCTCACGAGCTTGAAGGGCCGCAGGATGGACTTGACCGATTCGACGCCCGCCAGCGCCTCCAGCGGCTGCTCGCGGATGATGTCCTCGTCGCCGATGACGGTGATGATGGTCCGCTGGACGCCGGTGGATACGTGGGGGTTCAGCTTGAGCGACTTGATCTTCTCGACGATGTGGTCGATCTCGTCCTGGGTAACCCCGGGTTTCAATACGATGAGCACGGCATTTCACTCCAGATGACGATCATCCCCACACCCGCGACGGGCCTCGGAGGGACAATGCAGTATGTTCGCCAGTCAGTTCGCGGCGGGATACGAACCGAGGATTTTGAAAAACAGGGTTTCCTGCTTCATAATATCGACCGCAGCGCGCACAACCGTATCATTGGTATGACCGTTGAAGTCAATGAAAAAATTGTACTCCCACATGCTTTTCTTGTCCGGCCGCGACTCGATCTTGGTCATGTTGATCCCCGCCTCGTGGAAGGCGCGCAGAAGATCGTAGAGCGCCCCGGGCTTGTCCTTCACCGCACACACGATGGAGGTCTTGTCGTTGCCGGTGGGCGGATTGTCCTTTTTCCCCAGCACCAGGAAGCGCGTGTAGTTGTTCTTGGAATCCTCGATGTTCCGGTCGAGCACGTTGAGCGAATAGATGCGCGCGGAGATCTCCGATGAGATGGCCGCGGAGTTCTTGTCCCACGACGCCGTCTCCGCCGCGAGCGAGTTCGAGGCGACGTTGTGCATCTCGGCGCCCGGCAGGTTCTTCCGGATCCACGACTTGCACTGCGCGGCCGCCTGGGGATGCACGTAGAGCTTCTTCACGCCGCGGATATCGGGGCACAGCGACACCAGGCAATAGGAGATGCGCAGGAATTTTTCGCACACGATCTTCAGGTCGGTGTCGAGGAGCTCGTCGAGGGTGTAGGTGACCGCACCCTCCGTGCTGTTCTCCACGGGGACGATCCCGAAGGGCGCCTTGTCCATCTCCACCTCGAGGAATACGTCGGGGATGGTCTTCTGGGGGACGGCCTCGACCGATTCGCCGAACACCTCGAGGAGGGCGATCTGGGTAAACGTTCCCTCCGGCCCCAGATAGGCCACGCGGGTGGGACACGCCTGCACGAGCGCATTCGAGATGATCTCGGTGTATATCTTGCGCAGCGCGTCCGATGCGATCGGGCCGCCGTTGTAGTTCGCGATCTGCTCGTACACCCGGACACGGTCCATGGGCGAGAAGGCGTCCGCGGCGCCCTCGCCACGCCGCTTCATCTCATCGACATACCGCCGCACGCGTTCGTTGATGAGTTCGATGATCCGCCGGTCCAGGTCCTCCATGATTCCCATCATCGCCTATTCACCGTGCTGTATGGTAAATTCCTTTATTTCAGAAAGCCGCGGCAGGTCGGAGAGTTTGTTGAGCCCGAAGTACTTGAGAAAATCGTCCGTGGTGCCGTAGGCGAGCGGCCGCCCCGGCAGCTCCTTTCTCCCCACTGGTTTGATGAGGTTCTTCTTGAGAAGGTTGGCGACCATCATGCGCGACGACACGCCGCGAAGCTCGTCGATCTCCGAGATGACGATGGGCTGCTTATAGGCGACGATCGCCAGCGTTTCCATCATGCTCTTCGAGAGGGTCTCCTTGCGGGAGAGGCCCAGCACCCGCCGAATCTGCTCGGCGTACCGCCGGTCGGTCACATATTGATAGCCGTTGGAGAGCCGGACGATCTTCACGCCGCCGTCGCGCTCCTCGTAGGCATCGACCAGCGAATCGAGGATGATGCGCGCGTGCGTCGCGTCCACCCCGAAGTTCTTCACAAAAAAACCCGCAGGCAGCGGCTCGCTCGAAATAAACAGCACCGCCTCAAAAAGGCCGTGCAGGTCCAGCCGGTCGCGGTCCTCCTCCTCCGGAAGTCCGCCCTCGGCGTCGCCCGCGCCCTCGCCGGAAGGCTCCAGCCCCTGTTCGAGTTCCTCTTCGTTCACTGCCATCACTCGCCGTCTGCAATCGACCCTTCGGCGCCGTCACCGGCCGCCGCAACTCCCGGATCCCATCCGCCGCGGACGATGTGGATATCGCCAAACACCGCATGCTGATAGAGTCGCACCGCATGCATCTTCGCCAGTTCGAGAATGGCCAGAAAGGTGGCGACAATCTCCATGCGCCGCGGCCGCTCGGAAAACAACTCCGCGAACAGCACCTGCTCGCGCGCTCCCAGCAAATTTTGGATATGCACGATCCTTTCGCTCACCAGGATTTCGTCAAATACAATTTCCATCTCGGGCGTCTCGACGGTCTCGGCCATCACGTCGGCGAACGCCGCCAGCAGATCGAAGAGCGACACCTCGATCAGCGTCGCATCCACGTCGTCGAACTCGGCGGGAACCGTCGGCCGCGAGAACATGTCCGCGCGCTGGTCGAACTGGCTCTGCAGCTCGTGCGACGCCATCTGGTACTTCTTGAACTCAAGCAGCTTGGCGATGAGATCGGGCGGAAGCGGGGGAACGAAGTACTCGTCCTCGATGGCGTCGGAGGGAAGGATCGATTTCGACTTATAGTACAACAACTCCGAGGCCATGACGATGAATTCCGCGGCCACCTGGATGTCGTTCTTCTCCATGAGGCTCAGATAGGCGATATACTGCTCGGTGATGCGCGATATGGAAATCTCCGCGATGTCTATCTTCGCGCGCTTGATGAGGTCCCACAGCAGGTCCAGCGGCCCGCTGAAATCGTTGACGTGCAGGATGCAGGCATCCGTTCGACCGCCGCCACTGTCCCTGTCCGTCTGCTGTTCCATGCCAAACCGTTTTCACACGCGCCGCAGGCGAGTCGGGACCCGCTTCGCGCGTGCACGTCGATAGGTTGATTTTCCCGGCGCGCGACCGCGCCGTCCGCTTCGCTCTTAGGAGAGGGCTTTTTCCGCCGCCTTCTGGAGGCGCTCCGGAGGGAACGGCTTCACGACGAAATCCTTCACGCCGATCTTGATCGCCTTGGTGAGGAGGTTCTCCTGGCCGAGCGCCGTCACCATGATGATCCGCGCCGCCTTGTCGAAATTGAGGATTTCCTCAGCTGCCTCGATACCGTCCTTTTCGCGCATGGTGATGTCCATGGTCACGAGATCGGGCTTGAGCTTCTTGTACAGTTCCACCGCCTCGACCCCGTTCTCGGCCTCGCCGATGATCTCATGACCCTTCGGGATGAGCGCGTCACGCACAAGCGTCCGCATGAATTTCGCGTCATCAACGATAAGTATTCTCGCCATGGTCTCGCTCCAGCCAGTTTAGATAAATCCGGAAATCGGGCGTCGCTGGGCAGTATCCTACATACTGCGGATATGCGATCAACCAAAATTTTCCTGAAATGCAATTTTTGTTCATTTTATCCGCGTCACGGGCCTCCCAACGCGCCATTCCCTATATATGTTCAACTATCTTCTGGGGTATCTCATCGAGCGGGACCACATCATCAACCGCCCCCAGCTCCACGGCCACGCGGTTCATGCCAAAGACCACCGACGTTTCCTCGTCCTGCGCCACGCAATAGCCGCCCTTCCGCTTGATATTGAGCATGCCGCGCGCGCCGTCCTTTCCCATCCCGGTCATGATAACGCCCACCGACTCGGCGCCGCAGGTCTCGGCCACCGAATCGAACAGCACGTCGATCGACGGCCGGTGTCCCGACACCTTGTCCGCGGTAAAAACCCGAATGATCCGCTCGCCGCCCGCGTTCTCGATGCGCATGTGGGAGTGTCCGGGGGCGATATACCCCCACCCCGGACGGACGATATCGCCGTCGGCGGCCTCCTTCACGCTCAACGGGGAATTCGCATTGAGCCGCTCCGCAAACGCCTTGGTGAACCCCTCGGGCATGTGCTGCACCACCAGCACCGGATTGGGGAGATTGTGCGGAAGGTTTTTAAACACGTTAAAGAGCGCCGAGGGCCCGCCGGTCGAGGTCCCGATCGCGATCACGCGCGCGCTGCGCTCCTTGATCGGCTGCGCGGCCCGTCGCACCTCCTCGATGCGGCGGGGCGTCTTCGCTCTCGGCGCATCGTCGGCGCGCGGCGGCGCAACCGCCTCCGGGACCTTTATCACGATCCCGGCGACCGACTTCACCTTGCTCACCAAAAGCTCCGAGATGTCATCCATCGTCAGGGATAGGATCGACGAGGGCTTGGGGATGAAGTCGACCGCGCCGTACTCCATGGCCTTGAAGGTCGCCTCGGCGCCGTGCTGGGTGAGAACGCTCATCATGATGACGGGCTTCGGCTTTGTGGCGATGATGGTGCGCAGCGACTCGAGCCCGTCCATGATGGGCATCTCGATGTCCATCGTGATGACGTCGGGATCGAGCGAATCGTTTTTGTAAATCGCGGTCTGCCCGTTGTTCGCGGTGCCCACCACCTCGATCGCCGGATCCTTTTGGAGGATGTCGCTGATGATTTTCCGCACGAGCGCGGAGTCGTCAACCACCAGGACCTTGATCTTTTTATCGGGCATGGCCGCTTATGACGGTTCAGGGACGAAGTTTCTTCACGATGACCTGGAGCGATTCCGTATCGGGAAGGATGAGCAGGTTGCCGATCACCTTGTCGTCTTCGTAATAAAAATCGGTCTCCATGAGCAGCGCGTAATCGTTGGAGATGTTGTGCAGCACCAGCATGGAGTCGAGGATCGACTGCATGAAATCATGGACCACCGTCGGGACCGTCGGCTTGATCGCCAGGTTGATCTTCTCGGAGAACACGTTCACCACCGAGGAGCCCACGATATTCGTGATCTCCTTGAGCGCGGATTCGCCGTCCTCGTCGATCGTCTTCACGTCGCTTACCGGCTTGCCATACAGGAGGCTGATGAGTTCGAAACCGGATTCCTCGATAAAGCTAAACAGGACCGTGCCCCGGATGTCACCCGTCAGGGGCATGTATACGCCGATGAACACGTTGTCGATGCGTCCCACGAACTCGGGGATCTTCTCGATGGGGAGAACGCGCACCTCGGGAATGGTGAGGTCGATGCGTTTCCCCAGCACCTTGGAGAGCGATTCCGCCGCGTTGGCGGCGCCGACATTGGACACCACCTGCACGCGCGACAGGTCTTCGCGCGTCATGCCCAGCGAGCGCATGATGTGATCGTCGGTCGTTCCCGACTCCGCGGCCGTCTTGATGGTATCCTTCAGGTCTTGCCGAAAGCCGTCGAGCGTCTCCTGGACGCGTTTCTTGATCTCCTCGTCCTCGTCGTCGTCAACGGCGGTGCGCGGCGGCTCGGCGGCCACCCTGGTCAGGAGATCGGCGACGGGCTCGTCGCCCTTCGCGATTCCGGCCATCACCGGTCGCTGCGCGTCCACCGGCTTCTCGGCGGACTTCGCGTCCGTCACCCGCTGGGCGCTTATTGAAAACGGCTCGTAGTCCTTGAAATCACCGCGCGCCGATTCGGCTGGCGCGGACGCTTCGCGCGATCCACCGGAAAAACCATCGTCCGTTTTAGGCGCGGTTGTCTTTCCATGGAGATCGATGCGCTCGGCGGAAACCTCCTTGATCTCGTCAATCCGCGCATCGAGGGCTTTTTTGCGGTCCCGACGCATCAGGAAGTCCTGGTCATTGATCACCTTGTTGATCATCGAGGCGATATCCAGAATCAGACAGATGCTGCCGTCCCCGAGGATCGAGGCGCCCGCGAGGCCCTCGACCGTCGCGTAGTTCTGCTCGAGGGACTTGATGACGATCTCCTGCTTGCCCTCGAGATAATCGACGAGAAGACCCACCTTGCGGTTCCCGTACCCGACCACGACCACCGGGATGCGCGTATTTCCGCCCAGCGCCGAGTCGAGCGCGACGAACTCGTTGAGGCGCAGAAGCGACAGGATCTCGCCGCGGAGGTTGATCACCTCGTGGCCCTCGATGGTGGTGATGTCCGACTCCGCGACCTTGATGGTTTCGATCACGTCGGAAAGCGGGATCGCGTACATCTCGCGATTCACCTTTACCATGATCGCCGGGATGATGGCCAGGGTGATGGGGAAGGAGAGCACGAACCGCGTTCCCATGCCGGGCTCGGTCTCGATGGCCACGTTCCCGTTGAGCTCGCTCACGACCTCCTTGACCACGTTCATGCCAACGCCGCGTCCCGAGATGTCGGTGATCACCTTCGCCGTCGAGAACCCGGGGGCGAAAATAAAATTGAAGATGTCCTCGTTGTCCATGCTGGCGATCATCTCCGCCGTCGCCAGCCCCTTCTCCATCGCCTTGCGCTTGATGCTGTCGATGTCGAGCCCGCGGCCGTCGTCGGCCACCTCGACGAATATCTGGTTGCCGCCCTGGTAGGCGTTCAGGGTGATGGTGGCCACCTCGGCCTTTCGCATCGCGACGCGCTCGCTGGCCGTCTCGATGCCGTGATCGATGGCGTTGCGCAGCAGGTGCATCAGCGGCTCGCCGATCGAGTCGATCACCTTTTTGTCGAGCTCGGTCTCCTCGCCCAGGATCTTGAGGTTCACCTTCTTGTCGAACTCCATGGCCAGGTCGCGCACCAGGCGCTTGAAGCGCGTGAGCACCTGCCCGATGGGAACCATCCGCGTTTTCATGATGCCGCTCTGCAGATCCTTCGCGATCCGCGACATCTGTTCCATGCGGTTCTTAAACTCGTTCACCAGCGCCTTGTCCATGTCGCGGCGGCGCAGGTCCTCATACAATCGATAGAAGCCGGAATTCGCGATCACCAACTCGCCGACATTGTTGAGCAGCAGGTCCAGCTTGTCGATGGACACGCGGACGGTCTTGAGAATGGCGCCCTTGCTCCCTTCGGCCCGTTGAACGGCCTCGGGGTGCGCCGCTTCGTCCTCGTCTTTCTCCTCGCCAATCTCTATCTCGGCCTCGGCCTCATCCTCCTCCGGACGAACAACCTCTTCCTCCTCGGCCTCCGCAGCGACATCCACCGGCTTCTTCTGCTCCTCCTTTTTTTCGGAGATGAGAGTTTGCTCCTCGCGGAAGGTCAATGCGGTCTTGCCATTGACCTGCGAGACGGCGATGTCCCGAAGGTCCACCCGGTAGATCAGGTCGACGTCGCAGGCGGCGCGGATCGCGTCCAGGTTCTCGTCGGTGAGCACGATCACCTTGAACACGTTGGGCATCTGCTTCTCGCTGAGGTCCTCGACGTCCGGAATGCTCCTGACCACCGTGCCGATCTTTTCAATATTATTGAGCACGAGCTGCGCCTTCATCCACTTCATGACGGCGGCGGGATCGATGAACACGGTCACGTCGTAGCCCAACATCCCGGCGTCCACGCCCTGCCTGATGGCGCGCATATCGTCGGCGGAAAGAACGAGTTTGGGGACATCTTCATCGGGGGCGGCGGGACGCGTCGGCGCCTCCACGGGTTTTGCGGAAGGCGTGGCGGATTTCTCGGGCGCCGCAGGCTTGGCGTCCGTTTCCGATTCGCTGATCCTCTGGAGCTCGGCTATGACGCCGCCCATGGGCACCTTGGGCTCGTTCCCCGAAGACACCGCGCTGATGACCGCATTGATGACGTCGAAACTTTTAAACAACGCCTGCACCACGGGGCGCGTGACCGACATCGTGCCGTCGCGGATCCCCTGCAGGAGGTTTTCCATTTTATGGGCGAGATCGGAGAGATCGTTGAGCCCCACGAATGCGGCCGAGCTCTTCAGGGAATGGGCGGCGCGGAAAATATTGTTGATGATCTCGCTGTCGTTGGGACGGCTCTCAAGCTCCAGCAAGTTCTGATTGAGCTCCTGCAGCTGTTCGTCGGCCTCTTCGAGGAAGATGTCCTGATATTCGCCCAGTGAAAATGCCATGGTCGTGCACCCGCCGTTATTTCGCCTGTTCGCCCAGGGCGGCCTTGCGCCCCTCGTCCGAGAACAGGATATTGTCGAGATTCAGAATCACGATGAGACGGTCGCGCATCCGCCCAATGCCGGTGATAAACTCCTCGGACACCCCCTCGATGAGATCCGACGGCGGGTCGATATTGCCCTCCGGCAGCCGCACCACCTGGTACACATTGTCCACCAAGAGCCCCACGAGCTTCTCGCCCGTCTCCACCACGATCACGCGCGTGAGGTCGGTGATCTGGCCGGACGGGAAATCGAACCGGATGCGGACGTCGACGATGGGGATCACGTTCCCGCGGAGGTTGATGACGCCCTTGATGAAATCCGGCGTATTGGGAAGCCGCGTGATCTCGGGCATGCGGAGTATCTCATGCACGGAGAGGATGTTGATGCCGAACTCGACCTCCTCCAGAAGAAAGCTCACGAACTGCATCACGCTGGAGTCCGCCATCAGCTCGGCGTCTATCTTGGATCGCACCCCGGCCTCCGATCCCTCGATCGGAACGCCGTGGAAGTTCTTTTGCTTTTCGAGGAGTTCTTCTAATCCCATACCCGCTGTCCTTTTCGCATCATGGCCAACCGCCGCGGCGCGATGTTACCGGCGCGGCGTCTCCGCCGCATTGAGCACGTCGCCGATAAGCCCTTCGTCGAGCATCGAGATGAGCGCGCGCGCTCGTTTCTCGATTGCGTCGGACACGTTCGTCTTCGAGTCCCTGATCTGGTAATACTCATCGGCGATGTTCAGCGCCGCCAGGATCGCCACCTGCGCCGCGCTCGCCCCGGGAAGTCCCGCGCTCACCTCGTCCATCTTGTCGTTCACGAATTCGGCCAGCGTGAGGATGTACTCCGGCGGCGCCTCGCCCTGGATATTGTAATAGCTCCCGAAAATTCTGACCCTGATCTTGTTGTCCACGGACATCCCCCGGGAGGCCGCACCGCCTACTTCGCGTCCTCTTCGATGATGAGAAACTCGTCATCGTCGCTTTCGACGATCGTGCTCTTGCTCGGCTGCTTGCCCTCGGTCTTCTTCGCCGCGGACGGCGACGCCTTCGGCGGCTTGGACGAACCCTCCGAGTCGTCGATGATGATCGTGTCGTCGTCGATATCGTCGATGACGATCTCGTCGTCATCGTCCTCGAGCAGGATGATCTCGTCGTCGTCGGCATCCGCGGCCTTCTCGAGCTTCACGTCGCCCGACGCCTCGAAGTCGGTATCGTCGTCAATGATGATGATGTCCTCGTCCTCCTCCTCGACCTTCGCCGGCTCAGGCTTCAAGGGAGCGGACGCGGCGGGGATCGATGCGGCGGGGGCCGACGATGCCGCAAAACCGGCCTTCATCGGTGATTCCGCGGCGCGCGGTTCCTCGCGACGGGGCGCGGGTTTTGCGGGCGGTTCCTCGCGCATCGGGGCTTCGGCGCGGGTCGACGGCGAGCCGGCCGGTGCCGCCCCGCCCTGGACGCCCTCGAGCTTCCCGAGCAGACCGATGATCTTGCGCTCGAGAACGGCCTCCTTCTCCTTGAGGTTGGCGAGCTCCCGCGTGGCGGCGTCGAGCTCGCGCTTGATCTCCTCGACCTCTTTTTCCTTCTCCTCGAGCGCCAGCTTCGCGTCCTCGGCCTGCGTCTTCAATACGTCATTGTCCGCTTCAAGCTTGGCGTTCTCCGTACGCAGGTCGCTGATCAGCTGTAACGCCTTTATGACCCTGCTTTCAAGTTCTTCAAGCTGTTGCATCGATATCATGATTGCATCCTCCGCGGTTTCCTGGTCTGCTGTGCGACATCAGGGACGGGCCCCGTTCGGCTCCGCCGGCCGCTGTAAGCCCCTGGTAGAATTTTCGGCCACAGGCACGGTAAACCTGAATTGAACCGTTTATTGTACCTTTATACATGCGGTGAATTAAATCAAGTATTTTTATTTGAATTTTCCAAGCGCACCGCGGCCGCTGCCCGTTAAAACTGATAACTGCCCTCAATGCCAAACGCGTTGCGCATGTGTCGACGCTCATTTCCAAGGCTGGTCGCGCCATAGAGGCCTAGATACAGGGATTCAAGGACAAAAAACCGGACGCCAGCCGATACCAGGACGGGATTGACGAGCGAACCCTCGATGGGGATGGCGTCCGGGCCGAGGTCGCCACGGGTAAGCCGGCGGGCATGGTACAGCTCGGCATAGGGGATCACCGGATAAAAGGCGTTGGTGTTGACGGCCGCCGAGAAAATGAAATAATCGTTTTTGAGGCGCTCGCGCGCCAGGAAGCTGTCGGGTGAGGTGTAATCGAGCCCGAAGACCGTGCGGAAGGTCCGCTCCTCGGCGGGGTTGAGGGAAAGCCCGCTGTAGAACTCCTCGTCGCCCCCCTCGCGAAGCACATACAGGAGATTGAGATGCACGTGCAGCCGCCAGACGTCGACCTGCATCACCGGGCCCAGGGCAAGCTCATTGTTCCCGAAGGCGGCGCCGTGCCAATCGCTCTCGGCATATGCGTCGCGGCCCGTCGGGAACCGAAATCGGCCCACAAGGCCAATATGGAACCGGTCATCAAAGCCGTCCGCGAGATAATACCAGATCTTGAGGAAGGAATCGCCCAGCTCGCTGCGTTCGGAACCCGGCGCATGGCGATGCACATACTGGAACCCGATCCAAATGGAAAGGTCCGGGACGATCCCCAGGCCCAGCCAGGCATTGTCCCGACGATACTGGACGCCCGCGCGCGCGTCGATGAACTCCTCGCGAAGCAGGAGTTCGACCGAGCCCTCGGGAAGGGTGTTGATGGTTTCGGTGAGCGGAAGGGACGCGCGTGCGGTCTCAACGGGGCCCGCTAACGCGACAAGCGCCGCACAGACGGCGCTTGTTATACATCGACGGATTGGCGCGGCGCTTGATATGCTCGCCGGGGTTTTCACTCCGCACCCGGCGAAATTACGCGGCCGCCCCCTTCACCTTGCCCACGATCGCCTTGAAGGCGCCCATATCGGTCACGGCGATGTCCGCGAGCATCTTGCGGTCTATCTGGATCCCGGCGGCCCCCATCCCGGCAATCAGCCGGCTGTAGGAGATGCCGCACAGGCGCGCCGCCGCGTTGATGCGGACGATCCACAGGGTGCGGAAATCACGCTTCTTCGCGCGACGGTGAATATACGAGTTCTGCAGGGCCCGACGCCGTGCGTCCTTCGCCGTGCGGTAGAGGTTCTTCCGGGCGCCCCTGAATCCCTTCGCGTCCTTTAATACCTTGCTTCTTCGTTTCCGGTGCACAAGCCCGGTTGTTGCTCGTGGCATAACACTACTCCTCTCTACTGGTAAAAGCCGCGCGCCCTAGGCGCGTCCGTACGGCATCATTCTCTTGATCTTCTCGGTTTCCGAGGTCGAGGCGGTGGTCGCCTTGCGCAGGCGCCGTTTGCGCTTGGAGGGCTTCGCCTCGAGCAGATGGCTCTTGAAGCCGTTCGCCTTCTTCACTTTCCCGTTCTTGGTGATCTTGAAGCGCTTCGCCGCGCCCCGGTTCGTTTTCATCTTCGGCATCGGTGGTTCCCCTTTTCGTGTGCGACTGCTACTCGGCTTTATTCTTTTTCGATCCCGACGACGGCGTCGGGCTCATGATCATGGTGATATTGCGCCCCTCCTGGGACGCCTTCTTCTCGATTACGGCGACATCCTGCAGGTCGTTCTGAACGTTCTCCATTACCTTGAATCCCAGCTGGCTGTGAACGATCTCGCGCCCGCGAAACATGATGGTGAACTTGACCTTGTCCCCATCGGCGAGGAAATCGCGCGCATGCTTCACCTTGTGCGCATAGTCGTGGCTGTCGATGGACGGCCGCATCTTGATTTCCTTGATGTGAATGATCTTCTGTCGCTTCTTGGCCTCTTTCGCTCTCTTGATCTGCTCGAACCGGAATTTGCTATAGTCGATGATCTTGACGACCGGCGGGCTCTGGTCGGGCGATATCTCCACCAGGTCGAGGTCCTTCTCGCGTGCAATGCGGATCGCCTCGTCGCGTGCGATAACAACGGGCTCGCTACCCTCGCCGATCAACCGGACCGATTCGGCGCGTATCTGGTCGTTGATGCGGTGCCGCTTGCTATCGTTCCTGTCTTTTGTGTCGAACCTGCTGATACATTACCTCCTCGCGCCCATGATCATGCCGTCATCGGATCGCGCACATCGGGCGCGTAAAATGAGCAAGTAGAGAAACATTCGCCGATATTGTCAAAGATTTTTTTCTATTTCCGCTCGGCGGACTCCGCGGCAAGACGGTCCATGAAGGCGCCCGCCGCGAGCGTTTCGGGGCTGTTCTCGCCGCGACGGCGCACCGCGAGGGTGCCGGACTCGACCTCCTTGGCGCCCACCACCGCGACGTACGGAACGTGCCGCGTGATGGCCTCGCGCACCTTGTAGCCGATGGTCTCCTCGCGAAGATCGCACTCGGCGCGGAGGCCGCGGGCGATCATCTCCCGCTCCACGCCCTTCGCGTAGTCCGCGTGCTCGGGATTCACCGTCACGATGACCGCCTGCACCGGGGCCAGCCACACGGGAAAGCGCCCGCCATGGTGCTCGATGAGGATGCCGATGAAGCGCTCGAGCGAGCCCAGGAGCGCGCGATGGATCATATAGGGACGGTGCTTCTTGCCGTCGGTGTCGATGTAGGTCATGTCGAAGCGCTCGGGCAGATTGAAATCGAACTGGATGGTGGAACACTGCCACTCCCGCCCCAGCACATCCTTGATCTTGATGTCGATCTTGGGGCCGTAAAAGGCGCCGCCGCCCTCGTCGACCTCGTAGTCGATGCCCGCGCGCTTCACCGACGCCTCGAGCGCCGCGATCGCGTCGCGCCACATCGACTCCTCGCCCACGGACTTCTCCGACGGGCGCGTGGCGAGATAGACCTTGAAGTCCTGGAACCCGAACGAGCGCAGCATGTACAGGCTGAAGGCGAGCACCCGGTCGATCTCGTCGGGCATCTGGTCCGGGCGCACGTAAAGGTGCGCATCGTCCTGCGTGAAGCCGCGCACGCGCAACAGGCCATGGAGCACGCCGCTGCGCTCGTAGCGATACACCGTCCCCAGCTCCGCCCAGCGCAGCGGGAGGTCGCGATACGACCAGCCGCGGTTGTTGTACATCACGATATGGAAGGGACAGTTCATGGGCTTCACGTAATAGTTCTGCCCGTCGATATCCATGGGAGAATACATGTTCTCGTTGTAGAAGTCGAGATGCCCGCTCGTTTGCCAGAGCTGCGACTTGCCGATATGCGGCGACACGACCATCTCGTAGCCGTTCTTGTAGTGCTGATCGCGCCAGAAATCCTCGATGAGATTTCGCAACCGGGCGCCCTTGGGGTGCCACAATATCAGCCCCGCGCCGGTCTCGTCGTGAATGGAAAAGAGATCGAGCTCCTTGCCCAGCCGGCGGTGGTCGCGCTTCTTGGCCTCCTCGAGAAACTGCAGGTGCTTCTTGAGCTGCTTCTCGTCGGGGAAGGCGATGCCGTAGATGCGCTGCAACATCTTGTTACGCTCATCGCCCCGCCAGTACGCGCCGGCGATGGTGAGCAGCTTGAACGCCTTGAGATACGAGGTGCGCGGGACGTGCGGTCCGCGGCAGAGATCGACGAACTCGCCCTGGCGGTACACGGAAACTGTTTCGGCATCGAGGTCGCTTAGCAATTCCACTTTGTATGATTCGCCGGCGGCGCGAAAAAGCTCGATGGCCTTCATGCGATCCATCTCCTCGCGGACGACGGGCAGGTCCTCCGCGACGATCTTCTTCATCTCCGCCTCGATGCGCTCGAGGTCCTCGGGGGTGAAGTTCGCGCTCGTATCGAAATCGTAATAGAAGCCGTTGTCCACGGCGGGCCCGATGGTGGGGCGCGCGTCGGGGAAGAGGCGCTTCACCGCCTGCGCCATGAGATGCGAACCCGAGTGCCAAAAGACGTCCCTGCCCTCAGGGCCGTCGAAGGTGATCACCTGGAGCGCGGCATCGGCGTCGAGCGCGCTCGCGAGGTCCACCGGCGTCCCGTTCACGCGCGCCGCGAGGGCCGCCTTCTGCAGGCCCTTTCCGATCGCGCCGATGACATCGAACACGGTCGCGCCGCGCTCCGCCTGGAGTGTCGTGGAATCGGGAAGGGTGATCGTTATCTGGCCTGCCATGGCGCACCACCGGAATCAAGTGAACATCATCAACAGCCCACATCCGGCCGATTGGGGGAAATAGTCAACAAAATATTTGCATGATGATGGCGCTGCAGCCGTCGAGCACATGCGGCGCGCATGGAACGCAGTTCTGATACTCAATTTCAAGACAGCCCCACGATACTCACGCTCATCTTTACAACCTCCGGTTTGTTGAGCATCATCAACGCCACCACCGCACCGTGCTCGGTAACGGCATTAACACGCGGAATGACATTCGTGCGAAAACGCGAGGATTGATAGTACATGACAAAAACCGCTGGGAGCGCAGCGGTATGCCGATAGTTATCGGTGCTATGATCTTGGCTGTGGAAGTACCGGGCTTGAGACGAAAAAAGCGCATCCGGGGCAGATGGATGCGCTTCCTGTGGGCGATACTGGAGTCGAACCAGTGACCTCCTGCGTGTCGAGCAGGCGCTCTAACCAAACTGAGCTAATCGCCCGTGTGCAAAGACCAAACCGCCATTCCCGTCCCATTGTCAATCTTTTTTTCCGGGTGATGTGGATCAGGTCCGATAGTTATCGGTACACAGCAAGAAACCCATAAACGCACTATGCCTTGTTGCCGGTTTGCGAATTCCAACTGGGTTTTATTCAGACTGCGATTGGGGAAAAATCTCGTTTATCGCGATCGTGAGGCCCGGGAGGACTCCGACCTCGATGGTGTCGTCACCGGCAAACACGTCCGGGCGGCCATACGCGCCATCGACATGCCGGTACACCATGACGATCGCCTCCTCGGGGTGCACAATCCAGTACTCGGTAATGCCGTGCTTTTCGTACAGGTGCACCTTCTCTTTCATGTCCCGCGCGGCGGAAGTCGGAGAAACGATCTCGACAACGAGGTCCGGCGGGCCGAGCGCCCCGCGTTTGTCCAGCTTCGCGGGATCGCACACAACAACCAGGTCCGGCTGCACTACGGTCGTAATCGAATCATCGGACGTTCCCGATTCGGGCAGCCGCACATCGAAGGGCGCGGCATACACCCTGCAGGTGCGGCCCTTTAAGAACGAATAAAATGCGTTATGCAATGCGCCCGATATTTCCTGATGTCTCCTGTCTGGCGCGGGCGACATCCCGTAGGCGACTCCCCCGAGTATCTCCCACCGCTCGTTGTGCGGCCATCCAAGATAATCGGCGTAGGTATACACTTTATCGAATTTTTTCGCAGTCGATGTCACAAAAAATCCTATCGGTTTGGCATGAAACCCAAGCAACAACTATCCTACCATTATTCCCTGGTATTTGTCAATTTTTTTGCGATTGTGGTTCATCACGTTTTCAGTTGCCAGGATGCACTATCACGCCAATACTGCAGTATCGCCGCTATGCAAATTGTGCTTGAAATATTGCTGCAGGCGCGGTATCTATCTGAACTAGAGAAAGATCGATGCGAGCAAGCGGGAACCGTGGACAGCAGACAACAGGGATTATCCAGCAAGCTGAAAATCGCCGCCATTGACGACGATTTTTTCATTCGGGGGCTCTTGCGCAGCTTCCTCGAGGAGGACTACGACTTTCGGAGCGCTTCGTGCTGGATGGAATTCAAGAGCCTCACCGACGACTTCCACCCGGATGTGCTGTTCCTGGACCTCTATCTCCCCGACGGGAACGGCATCGAGATCTGCCGCGACCTCAAAAAACAGAAGCGCTTCGAGAACCTCTACATCATGATGCTCACCGGCTCCGACGACAAGGAGACCATCATCGACGCCTACTCGGCGGGCGCCGATGACTTTATCCGCAAGCCCTTCGTGACCTACGAGGTGAAGAGCAAGATCGCGAACCTCGAACGGCTCACCCGCTACCAGAACGCCATACTGAACGAGTACCGGCACCAGTCGGTGCTCAACCGGAAGCTGTTCAACCTGAGCCGCATCATCAAGGACCACCTCCTGACCGCCGACCGCGATGAGCTCATCGCCGCGATCGACCGCTTCAACGGGATCATGGACATCGCCGCGCTGGAGGTGGTTATCGACGACGGCGGCCGCACCGAAACGACGCTTTCCCGGCGTTTCGACGAGAAGTTCGTTCCCGTTCCGGCCGATTCGCTCTCGCGGAAGCTCGCGGCCTTCAGGGACCGGGAGGATTTCATGCACTTCTGCCGGATTCAGACGGCGGGCAGGCGCGAGGTCTTCTGCTGCATTACGCCGCTCATCTTCAATCTGCGCAGCCGCGCCTACATCATCATCCAGAAGCGCGCGCCCTTCGAAATGGAGGACAAGAAGATCCTCTCGCTCATCGTGGACTTTTTCAATATCATGCTGGACCGCATCGACATCCAATCGACGCTGGCCAAGCAGAACAACCGCTACCGCCGGGAGATCACCAATGCGCGGAAGATCCAGGTGGCGCTCCTGCCCGAATTTAAGGAGTTAACGAAGTTCGACATCGCCTACACGTTCCTTCCCGCCGAGGACATATCGGGCGATTTCTTCGACGGCTTCTACCTCGACGAGCGGACGTACCAGATCATCATCTGCGACGTATCGGGGCACGGCGTGGCGTCATCGTATATCGGCAGCCAGATGCGGACGCTCTTCCGAACGTTCTCGACGCCCGGAACGCCGCCCGCCGAGATCCTGAGTGTGGTGAACAACTCGCTCTGGAAAGACCTGTCACATATCTACTATTTCGGGACCGTGGCGATCTGCCAGATCGACATCGAATCCGGCGCGATACGGCTCGCGTCGGGCGGGCACCCGCCGCTGTTCTACTTCGACGGCGCGACGGGGAACATCACGCTCATCAACAACACCGGGCCGCTGGTTGGAATCATCAAGGACTCGCGGTATCGCGACATCGACATCACCCTGAACCAGGGCGACGCGCTGTTCCTGTATACGGACGGCGTGACCGAGGCGCAGCCGGCGGGGAGTCACCAGATGTACGGCCAGCAGCGGCTGCTGGACAATTTCCAGCGGCTGATCGACCTCACCTCCGCGGACATCATCAACACGCTGATTGGCTCGCTGCACGAGTTCACGGGCTATGCCGACCAGGAGGACGACATCACCATGATCTGCATCAAAACGGTCGTTGAGCGGGAGCGCGCCTGAAGGCGGTGAGGCGGAAGTCTTCGAGGATCGCCAGCGCCGATTCGCGCACGCGCACGATGGCCCCGTAGGTGGTGTGGTTCCGATAGTTATCGGTGATCTTTCGCCTGCGGCCCTCCTCGAAACGAAGCGTGTCGAACCGTAATGGCTCCTCCCAACCGGAAACGCGCATCCCGATAAGCTCCTGGCAGAAATCCGCGATCTCATGCAGCGAAAACGCGGCCTCGCGCATGTAGGCCGCGCGGCTCCGGTCAATATCGAGCTCGGTCACTCCCGGTCTCCCCAGAAGCAACCCATGATCCTCGATAGGCTTCGGATGTCGCTCGCCGCGCCGCAACGCAAGGACGTTGACCGCTTCTTCAAGATCGTATGCCCGCTGTTTGGTCTCGCGCTCCTCAATGATGACCGAAAGAACGGGCAGCTGATACTCCGCAAACTCGCCCAGCGCCCCGTAGAACCGGGTGATCTCGAAATCGGCCTTTGGATGAAACTTCACCTCGGGGTATTTGCCGATGCGCTCGCGGTTCTCCTCAAGGATGCGGTCGATCTCGCCGGTTGACGCCTTCGCGCTCTTCTTCTTGTCATATTTCTGTCGGACTTCCTCGAAATTCTTGATCTCGGCAAGAATAAAGCCCTCGAGGTTCATCCGCTTCCCGATGGCGTATTGCAACCGCTCCTCAAAGGCATCGCGATTGAACCAGGTTTTGTTGTGCCGCCTGGCGTAGTCGTCGTACTTCTCGCGAAGCTTCACGATGAGCTGCTGGACTTCGGTATCGGTAAGCGGCATGATAGCTCCCGGCGTCTATGAGTATGTGGCGGCGCCTCCGGCATTTGTTGCGATCAGGGCCTCCGGAGGTGGAAAGCCCCAGTACAGCTTCCAGCATATTACCCCACCGACATATTCTTTTGCAAGAAGATAATTCCGAAGCAGATAGTTATCGGCGGTACTACCGCCTACACCGGATACCAGATCGTCGAGATAACGCTCGATCGCCATCGCAACGATCCCCGAAACCGAGAACTTAAACAACTTCCGCATATCTACAATCCACTCGTACTCATCGTCTCGCAGGCACAGGTGAACACACGCCCATTCGCCGCCCGGCACGGCCCGCTGATATCGCACCGACGCGCATATCCGCGCCTCAACCCCGCCCAAGCGCACCAGGCGGCGCAACAGACTCACGATCACGCGGCTGCGCGGAATCCCAAGCGCTATTGAGGCGCGATCCAAGCGCGAAACCGCTTCCGCGGCAATGTTCACGGTCGTTTCAATGTTCATCATTGGCGTCCCTCCTCTCGATATGACGTATCATCATTAATACGCGCCAGAATAATTATTCGTGAAGTTTTTATTACGAATAGCAGCAGATCATTATTTTAGTTTTTTATTGTTGATTTTTGAACTCCCGCAATAAGCATACTGCCATTTTCGGGGTTGATGATTGCCTCCGGCAACCAATCCGCATGCCGCACCAGCGTAAACACCCAGAACACAAAAGGGACATGCGATGAGCACCTCATACCGCGACTCCGGCGTCGATATCGACAAGGGGAACCAGTTCGTAAAACGAATCGCGCCAATCGTCAAATCGACGTTCAGCGAGCGCGTCATCACCGATATCGGCGGCTTCGGGGCGCTTTTCTCCGGATCGTTTCCGGGCATGGCCGACCCGGTCCTCGTCTCCGGCACCGACGGTGTGGGCACCAAGCTCAAGATCGCGCAAATGATGGGAAAACACGACACCATCGGCATCGACGCCGTCGCGATGTGCGTGAACGACATTCTCGTCTCGGGCGCGCAGCCGCTCTTTTTCCTGGACTATCTCGCCTGCGGGGCGATCGACGTGGACCGGATGACCGACATCGTGAAGGGCCTCGCAGAGGGCTGCCGGCTCGCGGGCTGCAGCCTCATCGGCGGGGAAACGGCGGAGCATCCGGGGGTGATGACGCCCGACGACTACGACATCGCCGGGTTCGCGGTGGGCGTGGTGGACCGGAGCCGCATCATCAACGGCGCCGCGATCGCTCCGGGGGACGTCATCATCGGCCTCCCCTCCTCCGGCATCCATTCGAACGGCTTTTCGCTCGTGCGGAAAATCTTCCTCGAGATGAAGGGCTACCGGCTCGACGCCACGTTTCCCGATCTCGCGAAACCGCTCGGCGAAACCATCCTCGCGCCCACGCGCATCTACTGCAAGAGCGTCCTTGCTGCCATGGATGATGGCGTCGCGATCAAGGGCATGGTGCACATCACCGGCGGCGGCTTCTACGAGAACATCCCGCGCATCCTGCCCGACACGACGGCGGTGAACATCGACAAACGAAGCGTCCCCACGCCGCCAATCTTCGCCATGCTGCAGCGGGACGGCTCGGTCGAGGATCGAGAAATGTTCACCACCTTCAACATGGGGATTGGGCTGATGCTGTTCGTCGAACCAGGAACAGCCGACAAGGCATTGGAGCGGTTGCGCAGTCACGGCGAGGAGCCGATAGTTATCGGTGAGGTCGTCCCGCTGGGCGCCGATCGCGTCATTATACGTTAACAACCAGGGCGAAGCAAGCGGCTCACCAGCACAGAATCCAATTTGGCACAATCTCATGCACCTCTCGGCAATCACCATAGACGGCGAGGCCTTCCCGGGCACCGATAACTATCCGTTCAATCTCGCGATTTTGCGAAACACGAAGACCGTCGCATTCCGATCCCCGGTAACCTACTTCATCGGCGAGAACGGCTCGGGAAAATCGACCCTGCTCACCGCGATCGCGCGAGCGGCGGGCATACACATCTGGGACAGCCCGCACGCTCCGCTGGTGGCAAACCGGCACGCCGACACCCTGCACCGATACGTATCGGTCGACTGGCGCGACGGGACGACGCCGGGGGCCTTTTTCGCCTCCGACATGTTCCGCCACTTCTCCCTCCTCCTCGACGAATGGGCCAAGACCGATCCGGGACTGCTGGAATACTTCGGCGGCTCCTCGCTCATGGCCATGTCGCACGGTCAGAGCACCATGGCGTTTTTCGAGAGCCGCTTTCGCATCCGGGGGCTCTATCTGCTGGACGAGCCCGAGTGCGCGCTCTCGCCCCGGCGCCTCATCGAGTTTCTCGGGATCATCCATCGGGCAGCGGCGACGGGCGAAGCGCAGTTCATCATCGCGACGCACTCGCCCATCCTGCTCGCGCTGCCCGGCGCGGTCATCCTGAGCTTCGACTCGCCGGCAATTCGGGAGATCGCCTACGAGGACACCGATCACGTCCGCGCATACCGCTCCTTTCTCGCCGATCCGCAGGGATACCTGCGCGAGCGCGGCGCGATCATCGAATGAACGGGACGACATGTGCGGCGGCGCATGCACGGTGTCCTGCCGCCTCTATGAATGTGCGATGATATGGATTTCTATTGGCGCTCCTCCCCCTAACGAAGGGGGACGCCGGGAGGGGGTCGTAACGATCGGCATTTATGAAAAAACTTCAAAAATCGTGAAGCTTCCCGGGGAGAGCATCATTGTATTATCGTGTGGGTTGCACGATACAGGTCGCTTCACTACGCGCGCGACATCATCGAGTTACACAACAAGGTAAGCGAAGTAAAACCGCAATGAAACGAAAAAAACTCCAATTCGCCTCGCAGAAGGGACTGCTCTCGATGGGGGAGCTCACGCGCGATTTCTGCGCGAAGATACTCGAATACGATTTCGACGGTATCTTCCTCTCGGACGAATCGAGCCTGTGGGATTTCGCGGGCGATTCGATCGACACCTATCACGACGCGATCCGCAGGGAATACGGCGTCGACGCGTCCGCGGTCGAGGACGGAAACATCCTTGCCATACTGCGCCTCATCCGCGATGCGCGGCCGTGAGCCCTATGGCATGAGCTTCCCGCGTATGAGACGGATCACCCGCGCAAGGTGATCGTCCGAGGCGCGTGAGTAATCGACGCCATCGTCCGTGAGATACGGACGCAGCTCGTCCACGATGTCGGTGGTGATGCCGCCGTACTGCCCGTGAAATGACTCAAGCCGCGCTTGCAGGCTAAAGAGCAATTTATCGCGCGCATCCAGCGCAAGATAGGAATCGATCACCTCCAACATGGCGGCGCGATCATCGGGCAGCCGACCGCCCACGTACAGCAGGTTCGACGCGCTGTCGCTCAGGATCGTCGTTGCGCAGTCGATCTCCTCCACCAGCGTCCGGATCTCGCGCACCACCCGCTCCTCCGACGCCTCCACGAACCGCCCCTCGCGCACAAGCGCCTCAAGCGGCGTTTGCGGAAACACCTCCAGCGAGCGCAGGCGGATGAAGTCGGGCGCGATCTTCGCGAGGACCGCCGCCGTATCATGCGCGTGCTTCTCCGAAAGAGCGGCGCCGCCCAACCCCGGCATCACATACACCGAGCACGAGAGCCCCGCCTCCTTCGTCTTGAGACAGCCAGCCACGTGCTCTTCACCCGTCACGCCCTTGTCCATGAGCGCGAGCACCTCGTCGCAGCCGCTCTCGAGCCCGAAGTGCACGCGGTGCAGCCCCGCGCGCGCATAGGCCGCAAGCTCCTTCATCGAGCGCTTCTTCACGGCCGACTTCGTGCGCCCGTACACCGTGAAGCGCCGCAATGTCGGGAACGCGGCGCGCGCCGCCTCCATCGCCTCGGCGAGGTACGCGGGCGGCAGGATGAGCGAATCGGCGTCGCCCAGGAAGCAGGTCTCGCCGCCGACGGCGCGCCAGGCGTACACGTGCGAAATGCTGTCCGCGAGGTCGGGCGCCTCCCGAAACCAGGACATGAACCACTCGATTCGCGGATCATCCACGGCGTCGGGGGCTGATGGCGCTGCCGAAGGCATCGCTCGCTCAGGCAGCATGCCGGTCATCCCGAGCGCGTCGGACTGCGCCTGCCGGATCTTCCGGACCAGCGCCGGGACCCGGTCCCAGCCGGAGGCCCCCCGCAGGCCGATGAATCCTTCGTCGAAAAGCATGTCGTCGATCCGTTGCGCGCGCCGGATGTCCGCGCGCACCTCCGCAATCTCCCGCCGGCTGAAGGACGCCCCGAATTTGTACACCGGACAAAATCGGCAGCGGTTCCACGGGCAATTGCGGGTGAGCCGGAAGGTGAGGCTCGCATTCTCCGTGGGAGGACGGATGGAACAGATCTCGTACGGCTCGATCGCGGCATACTCCACGCCCATGGAAACACCTCCAACGCAGGTGTGAACAGATGCCCGGCGCGCCGGGAAATTTCAATACAAATACGCGTGCTCCCCACCGGCCAATTCCACATGTGAAAAATGTCTTGATTTATTATTCGCCGACGGATTACGATGGCAGGCGTATGCGGGCCATTAGGGCCGCGGAACACACACCCGGGGACACCCGTCATGAGCGCAGACGACAAGCGAAAATACCGGCGCGTAAAGAGCGAATTCACCATCCGCATCAAGAAAAGCGCGGTGGTCGAGGACGCGAACTTGTTCAGCGTCGCCAAATCGGTCAACATCAGCGGAAACGGCATCCTGTTCTCCTACAGCATGCCCATGGACATCGGCGCCACGATCCAGGTGACCTTCCTCAAGCCCAACTCATTCGATTTTTTCGAGGGCAGCGCCAAGGTGGTGCGGGTGGAGCTGCAGCGCGACGGGGTGTACGACATCGGCGTCGAGCTGCTCAATCTTACCGAGGCCGATGAGAAGAAGCTCAATTACTACGTCACGAAGGACGAGTAGGAAACCGCGGAACCATCGATGACCGACAATTTCGTCGTCAAATACTCCATCAATTCGGCCTGGGGCATCGTCAAGGAGATCCGCGAAAAGGTGGGATCGCTCCTCCAGGACCGCCAGAAGGACCTGGTGGACGCCACGATGATGACCGTCTCCGAGCTCATCGAAAACGCGATCAAGTACGGCACGCCCGTATCCAGCAGCACCGACATCGACTTCGAGCTCACCATCACGGACAGGACGATCTCCATCAGCATCTCCAACGGGATCGTCGCCATGTCCGACTACGAAAACGTGAAGCGGCATCTCGACCTCATCGGACAAAGCGACAACCCGGGCGAGCTCTACACCAAGCGTCTCATGGAGCTCATGGAGAACCCCAGGCCGGGCGTGAGCCAGCTCGGGCTCTACCGCATCGCCTACGAGGGGGAGTTCTCCCTTTCGTATCGCTTCGAAAACAAAATCTTGACGATTTTCGCCGAGCGCGCTATCTAGGCTTATCAATCAGGAGAACACCATGCAAGATTTCGAACATGGCGCATTGAAAATCACCATCGGCGAAAGCAGCGGGACCGCGCGCCTCGCATGGTCCGGCAAGAGCGAGGACCGCGAGCCGGGCGCGCTCCTGACTCCCTATCTCCAGGACGCGGTCCGCGAATTTCAGGGAAAGCCGTTCGAGGTCGACTTCACGAAGCTCGAGTACATGAACTCGTCGACGGTGCCGCCCATCATCCACTTCATCAAGGACCTGGAGAGCAGCGGATCGAAAACGACGATCTTCTACGACAAGGACTCAAAATGGCAGGCGGCCTCCTTCAAGGCGCTCGAGACCATCTCCACCACCATGAAGCACATCACCGTCCAGGGCGCGTGACGCCGCATTCTGATCCCGCCGCATGACCCCCGAGGAACGCCGCTGTATCGACCGGGTGCGGCGTGCCGTCGGCAGGGCCATCAACCGCTATCGCATGATCGCCGCGGGCGACCGCGTGCTCCTTGCGCTCTCCGGGGGAAAGGACTCGTTGGCGCTTGCGGACACGCTCCATGCCCGCTTGCGGCATCTGCCCATCTCCTACGAACTGCGCGCGGCACATGTGCGCGTCCGCGGCATCACGGATACGGTCGACACCGACTATCTCGCTATGTTCTGCGGCGAGCGCGGGATCGCGCTCGACATCATCGACATCGCCCTGGACCCGGCCGACGATCCGGACGGCTCCGCGTGTTTCCGGTGCGCCCGCGCCCGGCGCACGGCGCTCTTTCAACTGGCGCGAGACGCCGGGTGCCCGACCATCGCCTTCGGGCACACCATGGACGATGCGGTGGAGACGCTCCTCATGAACATGACCTTCAACGCGCGCGTGAGCGGCATGCCGGGGAGGCTCGCGCTCTTTGGCGGAGCCCTGGCGCTCGTCAGACCGCTCATCCTGCTCTCCGATGCGCAGGTCGCGCGCTATGCGTCCGTCGCGGGGCTCAAACCGTCGGGCGGGAACTGCCCGTACGGCGCCGCCGGCGCGCGGGAGGCGGTGCGCGCCCTCATCGGCGACCTCGGCAGGCTCTCTCCCAGGGCGCGGACCAACCTGTTCCACGCGACCTCGAACATCGACCCGGAGTATCTGCCCTAGGCGCAAAATATTTCTTGCCGCACCGAGGCACCCTGTGGTATCCTCTCGGAGTCATACACGGCGGCTCGCCGCGCGTATCACCACACAAAAGGAGGACACCGCAATGATCGATGTATTGAAGAAGACCGTACTCACCGGCATTGGCCTGGCGACGCTGGGCGCCGAGAAAATCGAGGAATACGCGAAAAAGATCGCGGAGGACAGCAAGCTCGCCGAGTCCGAGGGAAAGAAGTTCGTCGACGAGCTTCTGCGCGATTCCGAGATCGCGCGGAAAAACCTCGAGGCGAAGATCAACGAGCTCATCACAACGGCCCTGGACCGCATGGACCTCACCTCGAAGAAGGAGGTGGAGGAGCTCAAGAAGAAGCTCGCCGATCTCGAGGAGCAGCTCAGGAACCGCGCGGGCTGACGCCGTGATCGGACGCATCGTCCGCCTGGGGCGCGGCTACCGGCACCTCGGCCGCCTCCGGGAGATTTTCCTGGTCCTGGCGCGCCACGGCTTCGGTGATTTCGCACAACGCCTGGGCCTGCCGCGGCCGCTTCGCGCGCGCCGGACGCGCGGCGCGCGCGACGTCGTCGACGACCCCACGCGCTGGCAGCGCATGCGCATGGTGATCGAGGAGCTGGGCCCCGCCTTCATCAAGCTCGGGCAGATCATGAGCAACCGGCCCGACCTTCTGCCGAATGAGCTCATCGACGAGCTCGAGAAACTGCAGGACGCCGTTCCGCCGTTCCCGGCGCGCGATTCGCGCGCCCTCATCGAATCTGAGTTCGGCAGGCCCATCGAAAGCATCTTCCGCCGGTTCGACGACATCCCCCTCGCGACCGCCTCGATCGCGCAGGTGCACCGCGCCGAGCTTCCCGACGGAACGCCCGTGGCCGTGAAGGTCCAGCGCCCCGGTATCGAGCGCGTCATCGACGTCGACCTCGAGATCATGCGGCACCTTGCCGCCCTCATGGAGAAATACGTGGAGGGCGCGGGTTACCTGAATCCCGTGGGCGTGGTGGAGGAGTTCGAGCGCGTCATCCGGCAGGAGATCGATTTCCACCTGGAGGCGATCCACCTCGAGCGTTTCGCGGCGAACTTCAGCGGCAATCGGACCATTCGCGTCCCGCGCGTCCACAAAAGCCACTCCACCCGGCGCGTTCTCACTATGGAATACATCGAGGGGACCAAGCTCTCCGGCATCATCAGGGACACCGCGCCGGGCGCCAACCTGAAGCTCGTCGCCAGCCGCGGGGCCGACCTTCTCCTGGAGCAGATCTTCCAGCACGGGTTTTTTCACGCCGATCCGCATCCCGGCAACATCTTCATCATGCCAAAGAACGTCATCTGCTTCCTCGATTTCGGCATGATGGGATCGCTCCCCGAGTCGCAGCGCGAGCAGTTCGTGAGCATCATCTTCGGCGCGGTCACGCGCGACGCGCGGCGCATCACCGGCGCGCTCCAGCGCCTCACCGAGGAGCGGTACATCGAGCAGAAGCACCGCCTGGAGCGGCGCCTGTCCGACCTCCTGGACCAGTACGCCTACCTGCCGCTCAAGAACATCGACATCGCCCGGCTGCTGCGCGACCTCATCGGCACGCTCATCGCGTTCCGGCTCACGCTCTCGCCGAACTTCTACCTGCTGGTGAAGTCCTTCATCACCATCGAGGGCGTGGCCCGCACGCTCGATCCCGACTTCAACATCGTGGAGCACATGGAGCCGCTGGCGAAGCGGCTCTTCCGCGAGCGCCTCCACCCGAAGCGCGTTGCGCGCGACGCCGCGCACGCGGCGGTCGATCTCGCCTTCCTGCTGCGCGACCTCCCCTACGAGGTCCGCGAGCTCATCGACCAGCTCAAGGGCGGCAAGGTGCGCATCGTCTTCGAGCACCAGGGGCTCGAGTCGATGATCCGGCGCCACGACGCGATCAGCGCGCGCATCGCGACGGCCATCCTGGTCGCCGCGCTCGTGGTGGGATCGTCGCTCATCGTGCTGGCGGGCGTGCCGCCCCTGTGGCGCGGCGTCCCGACGATCGGCGTCGCCGGGTTCGTCCTCGCGGCGATCCTGGCGTTCGGGCTGTCGATTTCTATGATCTGGCGGGGGACACGAGATCGCTCTCCGGATACATCCGGTCGATGATCTCGCGATGTTTTTCCTGAATGACCGCGCGCCGCAGCTTGAGGGTCGCGGCGAGCTCCCCCGTTTCGATGGAGAACTCGTTCGGCAGCAGCGTGAAGCGCTTGATCTGCTCGTACTGCGCAAGCGGCGCGCACACCTGCTCGATCCGCTTCCGGTACAGCGTCACGATCTCCGGCTTTTTCACCAGGTCGTCGTTGGTGTAATAGCGCACATTGTGCGTTCGCGCGTAATTCGACAGGAAGGCGAAATCGGGGACGACAAGCGCCGAGAGGTACTTCCGCCGGTCGCCCACCACGCAGATGTGCTCGATGAGCTCGTCCTCGTCGAAGAGCCTCTCGAGCACCAGGGGGCATATGTTCTTCCCGCCCGAGGTGATGATGATATCCTTGAGCCGGCTCGTGATGGTGAGATTGCCGTCGTCATCGAGCTGACCGATATCGCCCGTGCGGAAAAACCCGTCATCGGTGAACACCGCGCGGTCCTCGTCCGGATCGTCGAGGTAGCCCGAAAACACCATCGGCCCCTTCACCAGGACCTCGCCCTCCTCCGAGATCTTCTCGGTCACGCCGGGTACGGGCGGGCCCACCGTGCCGGGGCGGTTCCGCCCGGGGCGGTTCATGTTGATGATGGGCGAGGTCTCGGTGAGCCCGTAGCCCTCGAGAATCGGCAGCCCGATCCCGCCGAAGAAGAGCGCGACCTCGAGCTGGAGCGGCGCGCCGCCGGAGAAGAGCATCTTGATCCGCCCCATGGAGAGCATGCCGCGGACCCGCCAGTGCACGTATCCGGCGACAAGGTTCGCGACGGACAACAGCGGCGATACGCGGCGCCCCGCGCACGCCCGTTCATAATGATTGCGTCCGATCCTGATCCCCGCGCGGAACAGCCGGCGCCGGATCTTCCCGAATTGCCCGATCGTATGCATCACATGCGAATAGATTTTTTCATACATGCGCGGGACCGAGCTCATCACGGTGGGCTTCACCTCGGCGATATCGCGAAGAATGTCCTCGGTCTGGAAGCTCGCGCAGATCGCCGTCACCGTCCCGAAGTAGGCGGACGAGAAGAGGTCGGCCGACAGGCCGAACACATGGCTGAAGGGAAGATGCGCGAGTTTCACCTCCCGCGGGTCCATGTTCAGAAATTCGGAAAGCGAGCGCTGCGCGAGAAAGTTCGCGTGTGAAAGCGGCACGCCCTTGGGGACGCCGCTCGTGCCGGGGGTATAGAGCAGCACCGCACTATCATCGGGTTTGATGGCGCCGATGCGCTCCACGACCTTCGGGATGAGATTGGACCGCCTGCCCATCCGCACGATATCGTCGTACGCGACGATCGTATCCCCTTCGGAGGCGAAGTCGTAGCTCACGATAATTTTTCGCAACGGGGTCTTGACGCGATCGAGGATGTTCCGGGCGCGCTGAAGCTGCGGCGCGCCGCCCGCGATGATCCAGCGCGTGCCGGAATGGCGGAGCAGCAGGTCCGTTGCGTCCTCGGTAAGGTTCGGGTAGACGGGAACGACCACCGCCCCCAGCGAAAGAAGCGCGAAGATTTCGACGGCCGTGCGCAGCGAGTTCGGCGAGAACACCGCGATGCGGTCTCCCGGCCCCACGCCCATCTCCATGAGACCGGCGGCAAGGCAAAATTGCTCATCGAGGAACTTTTGCGACTTGTGGGGGATGAATGTTGGGCGCGGACGCCCGCCCCGCTCGCGGGCCAGGAAGGTCACCCGGTCCCAGTGGCTAAAATACGTCGCCACCTCCATGCCGGGTATGGTCGTATCCAAGAACGTTGACTTCTTCAGGAGTTCCCGCAACTCATCGAGTTCCATGGCAAACCCCTCCCCTGCCGTAATTCATCAAGCGTCACGGCATGGGACGGTTTCGTCAACCCTATTGCGTGCGGGACGTGGCTTTTTCACGGGGCAACCAGAACATCACCGGGCGGCCCGAATGGGAATTCTCTATACGAATTGCAGGAGAGAAATACGGAGTGCAGGGAAGCGGTGCATCTCCGCATCGATCGTCACCAACGGGCACAAACACCGTGCTCCCCGTTTCCGTGATACGTGCCGAATATACCGTCTGGTGCAGCTTCACAGGTTCAGCGATGTCGGAATGATGAGTAATGATTATGTTGAGTGCAAGCATAAGCGGCAGGGCAACACAGCAGCCGGTTTTCAACACTTTGTCCGGGATATTGATATTGAACAGACGGATCGCCATGACAAGCGCCACCATGAGACCGCCGGCGAGGTACAGGGTGCCGGTCATCATCAGGATCACGCTCCAGTGCTCGGGATTCACCTGCTGCCGCCCGAGGAGTCCCGCCAGCAGGACAATCCGGGGTTCGGATATCGACAATACGTACAGGAGGACTCCACCAGCGGCAACACCCATACCGGCCAATGCAAGAACCACTGCACGGGCCCTTGATGAACAGACGAACGAGGTGAATGCATTGATGAGGTCAAAACGCCGAACGCCATATGCCAGCATGATGATCGCGCACGAGAATAGGTACCCGTAGCCGAACCGGGGATCGGGCGCGCTGAGGAACCAGAACAACACGCCCAACATGCTGATCGCCCAGGGAACAATAAACGAAAAGGGAGTTTCCCTCCATCGGCCTGCGACTAGCGCCGATATCACCAGTATGATCCCAGAAGCGGTCACCATTATAAGGGCGATTTCCTTCCTTAACATTCGCTTGAACCAGGGTCCAATCCAATCGAAACTTGCCAGGACCTCGTGGGGAGGCGCAAACGGTATCCTGGCCCAAGCCTTAACCGAATCCGCTTCGGTGACAAGCTGTGAGAACGTGACTGACCACTTAAGACCGGGGAAATACACCAATGCTGATGGATATGCCAGCGAACCCGATAGGACCACGCCTTTGGCCGCCCATGGCGCTATGACCACGAACGAGACAAGAGCCATGACAGCCATGTACCCGACTCCCATCCTATCGATCATCACCCGCGACAACCACCTCGTTCGGGACCTGGGCGCGATGAAGGATACGAATGCGACGAGCCATATGCCGAAAAAGAACGCGACACCGGAAAGCTTCAGCGTCACCCCGTATGCGGCGATCACCATCGCGGCGAAAACCGCCGGCAGACCGTTATCAGCATCCTCATACGACCTGATGACGGCATACAACACCAGGAAACAGGCGATCATGACCGGGATGTCCGGCGTCGGGGAGGAGAGGTCCAGATCAAGCTTGATCAGACAGGGGAGCATCGTCCCGATGACAAACAGGGTTGAAATATTGAGCTCCCGCGCAATCCGGTTCTTCACAGAAAGGAAAATTGCCGTACAGTAATAGAAGAGAAGGATCGCGTTCGCTGTGAAGAACGCCCCACCGGCTATTGCGCGCGGGGGCTCGAGAATCGCCGCCACGGTAAACCACGATGAATTGAAACCGAACCGCCCGTGGAGGTTGGCGAGCCCGAACGGGACCGTTCCCCCCGTAATCCATTTTATGGTCTGGAGATGGTACAACCCGGTGTCATAATTATAGCATTTTAGCAGGGGATACAGGGACGCAAAGAATGCGAGAATCCCGCACAAGACCAGGTCCGACGCACCGAGCCCGGAGAAAATTCGTCTCCGGCAGGCAGCGCACAGGACAACACCGAGAACGAGGAGCGGGACTGAGAAGAGCGTGTTCAGGGGAATGAAAAAGTTGGCGATGGTGCCCGCGACGGATACGACAATGAACCCAAAAACGCCAAGGAATGCCAGTCGCATCTCGCGCGGGAATCGCCCCACGGGAGATAAACCGCACATGGCGTCAAGAGCGGCCCCGTAACCGGCCAGTGCGGGGATCCAGCACAGGTAATACAGGATAACAAAAAGCTGTGCCATCACTCCCTGGGCTTGGATTTCCCGCTAAAAACGATCCGATCGTACCCCATGAAGTTCCAGACGATCGCGACGGCGATACCGATGATCGTGTTGAGCCGGTAATCGATCCCGGTGAGAGACAGGCCGTAGAATATGACAAGGCGGATCGCGACCGAAATGCCGGTAACAAGGTGGAACTGGACAACCTTCATCGCGAGGTGCCCGGGCGTCGGGAACCGGTACCGCCACCCGATGAACGAGTGAAGGATGAACCCGACGATGATGGAGATTTCGATGCTGACCGCATGCGCGATATTCTGGTCCATGATGGACCGGAGGCAGAATGACTCCACCAGCACGATGATAGCCAGGTACTGCGATAGGGCCACGAAGACACCGTTGATGCCGTACTTAACCAGGTGCGCAAACCGCGAGGTGTTGTACTTGAAGATGCACCAGAGCGCACGAAAGGCGTCCTTAAGGCCTATCTTTTTCCCTTCCTCGTAGGTCCTCCCGTAGTATGAGATGCCCACCTCGTACACCCTGACGCCTTCTTCTCGACCCATCCTGCCGATCTTGGCGGTCATCTCGGGCTCGATCCCGAACCGTTTCTCCTCGAGAGTCAGCCTCTTCAGGACATCGCGTCGGAACAACTTGTAGCAGGTTTCCATGTCCGTAAGGTTGAGATCGGAAAACATGTTGGACAGAAGGGTCAGCAACTTGTTGCCGACCATATGCCAAAAGTACAGAACGCGGTGCGGCTCCCCCCCCATAAAACGCGATCCGTAAACCACGTCCGCCCGATTATCGAGTATGGGCTGGAGAAGCTTCGGGTACTCATGGGGATCATACTCGAGGTCGGCATCCTGGATGATGACGAAATCCCCCGTACAGGCGCCGAATCCGGTCTGGAGGGCCGCGCCTTTCCCGCCGTTTTTCTCATGGTAAAGCACCTTGACATGCTTTTTCTTTATGGTTTTCAGCACGTCACGGGTGCCGTCCGTCGAGCAATCATCGACGATGACGATCTCGGTTTCCCTGATAGCTTTCGGGAGCCGCACGGATTCCACGGTCTTCAGGATGGAGAGAATGGTGTTTTTTTCGTTAAAAACCGGGATGACAATGGTTAACTTCATGCGGGGCCCCTCGCGTTTCACGCGTGTTATGATCGGTCTGCAGAATACGTATGATATCAGGGTGAAAAAATTCAACAAAAAAATATCCCCACACGGCCCGTTAACCACCTCGTCCGTCACAGGAAAAAAAGCGATTGAAAAGATTTTCATTTGAAAATATACTACCCGTGCTGTCCAATGCCCTTTGATGTCAAAGCGCTCACGCGCAACACCGGAACAGGACGGGAACCCTTTATGATCAACGAAAACGCCTTCACCCTCGTTATCGAGGCGGGCAAGACAGAGCGGCGCTACTGGACGGACTTGTGGCGCTTCAGGGAGCTGTTCCTCTTCCTCTCGTGGAAGGATATCCTGGTCCGCTACAAGCAGACGGTATTCGGCGTCGCCTGGAGCGTGATACGCCCGCTTCTCACCATGATCGTTTTCACCATCGTGTTCGGCAGGATCGCCAACTTGCCCTCGGATGGCGTTCCCTACCCCATCCTCGTATACACCGCCATGCTGCCATGGAACTATTTCTCGAACGCATTCAGCGAGGCGAGCAATTCCCTGATCTCCAATTCGAACCTCATATCGAAGATCTACTTTCCCAGGCTGATCATTCCGGCGAGCAGCGTTATCGTAAGCCTGATCGATTTCCTCATTTCATTCGCGATCCTTGTCATCCTCATGATCTGGTACGGATTCACGCCAAGTGTGTATATTGTCACGCTGCCTCTCTTCCTGCTGCTGGCGACCATAACCGCTCTCGGATCAGGTTTCCTGATTGCCGCCTTGAACGTCAAGTACCGAGACTTCCGCTACATCGTACCGTTCATCGTACAGTTCGGCCTGTATATCTCCCCGGTCGGATTCAGCAGTGCCGTTGTTCCGGAGAAATGGAGGCTGCTCTACTCGCTGAATCCCATGGTTGGCGTGATCGATGGATTCCGATGGGCGATCACCGGGACAGGCGGCTCCCTGCGCCTGGAGGGATTTATCATATCGATACTTCTCTCCAGCATACTTCTGTTCGTTGGCATCTACTATTTCCGTAAATTCGAACGGACATTCGCGGACATCATCTAGCCCGGGATCCGCTCACCCTGGTCGCCGGAATACGAGAACAAGGAGTACATCGTGCCACTGGTAATGAAAATAGAGGACCTATCGAAAAAATATATCATCACCCACCAGGGAGGGGGGCGCGGCTATAAAACGCTCCGCGAGGAGCTCACCCGCTGGTTCAGAAAGACCGGGAGCATCGTATTGTCCCGGTCCGGGCAGGACGCATCCTCCCGGGAGGAGTTCTGGGCGCTCAGGGAGATATCTTTCGACGTGAATCAGGGCGACCGGATCGGCATAATCGGGCGCAACGGCGCCGGGAAATCCACATTACTGAAGATCATGAGCCGGATCACCGAGCCGACCACCGGGCGTATCTCGATATCCGGCCGGGTCGCCAGCCTCCTGGAGGTCGGCACCGGCTTTCATCCCGAGCTCACGGGCCGGGAGAACATCTTTCTCAACGGAGCCATCCTCGGTATGGCCAAGACGGAGATCAGGGCCAAGTTCGACGAGATCATCGATTTCGCCGAGGTCGAGCAGTTTCTCGACACGCCGGTCAAACGCTATTCATCTGGCATGTATGTCCGCCTCGCCTTCGCCGTGGCCGCCCATCTCGAACCGGAAATCCTGCTCATCGACGAGGTTCTCGCGGTCGGCGACGCGAGCTTCCAGAAAAAATGCCTGGGCAAGATGGAAGACGTAAGCCGCCAGGAAGGACGCACTATCTTTTTCGTCAGCCACAACATGGGAGCCATCAACAGCCTGTGCGATCATGCGATACTCCTGGATCGAGGAAAACTTGTGGCCAGCGGTGCGACAAGCGAAATAACCAATCGCTACCTGAGCAGCACTGTCTCTTCCATGAGCTCGAAAAAGTTCGAAACAGATCCCTCGAAAAAGGCACAGTTCATGAGCGTACAGCTCCTTGACAGCCGCCGCAAGCCAGCGACCGAGTTTGACAGGCAAAAGCCGTTTTATCTCGTGATAGAGTTCACGATCAGAAATAAACTCGATGGAGCGCTCGTGGGTGTTATGCTTGACCGGGCAGACAACACCGCCATACTGCATGCGGCCGACATTGACGCCGCGAAAAACCGAGAAATTGACCGCAAACCCGGCATATACCGCAGCATCGTCAAATTTCCCGGCGGCATCCTGAATGCTGCAGCATACCAAATCAGGCTGTGCATCCAGAAGTACGGTGGAACCGTATACGACTACTTCGAGGGTCTGGACATAACGCTCATCGACACCGGGACATTCGCCTCTCTGGGGATTCAAGGGAAACAGCGTCCGGGAGCGATAGCTTTTCTGCTCGACTGGGACACCAAGAAAATCGACTAACCCCGTTACCGGGATTCAACGCGCTCTCTATTGGCGCATATAACTCGGATACAAGGAGCACATCATGAATGAGATTACCATTGCGGGAAGAATGATCGGGCCGGCACATCCGCCGCTGGTCATCGCCGAGATCGGAATAAACCATGAGGGCGACTTCGACAAGGCGGTGCGCATGGTCGATGATGCCGCAGCGGCCGGGTGCGAATGCGCGAAGTTCCAGTGCCACATCATCGAAGACGAGATGATCCCCAATGAAGTCATTCCCGCGAATGCGAAGGAGTCTATCTGGGACATCATGAAACGATGCGCTCTCGACCGCGAGGAAGAGGATCGCATCAAGGCCTACGTGGAATCAAAAGGCATGATCTACCTGAGCACGCCCTTCTCGCGGGCAGCGGCGATCCGGCTCGAGGAAATGAATGTCCCGGCCTACAAGATCGGCTCTGGCGAATGCAACAACTACCCGCTCATCGAGCACATTGCGAAATACGGCAAGCCGGTGATCTTGAGCACCGGCATGAACGACATCGCCAGCGTACGACCCGCCGTTGAGATACTCCGCAAACACCGGATTCCCTACGCGCTCATGCACTGCACCAGTATGTACCCAACACCTTATGATAAGATTCGGCTTGGAGCGCTTGCTGAACTTCAAGCCGCATTCCCCGACGCGGTGGTGGGTCTCTCGGATCATTCGCTCTCAAACTATCCCGGCCTCGGAGCGGTAGCCCTTGGGGCGAGTATCCTCGAACGGCATTTCACTTCGGACAAGAACTGGCCGGGCCCTGATATAGCTATTTCGATGGATCCGAAGGATTTAAAGGAGCTCGTCCAGGGCAGTAGAATCATCCATCAGGCGCTAGGCGGGAAAAAGGAGATTCTCAAAGAGGAACAGCCGACTATCGATTTCGCTTACGCATGCGTCGTCGCCATCAGGGACATCGCCAAGGGAGAAGCGCTCTCCGGGGACAATATCTGGGTTAAGCGCCCGGGAACCGGCGAGATCAAGGCTATTCACTATCCTACACTCCTGGGGAAGAAAGCGACACGCGACATCAAGAAGAACGAACAGCTCAGGTTTGACTGGATAACATAAGAGCATCCAGACGGAATTATATGCCTATTTCGCCAACAGCCACGGAGTGGTTACATGTTGAATATCTTTGTGCGAAAATAACCGAGATTGTTCTTTATCCATTCCGAGGTGATCCCGAGACCATCTTCCAGGGAATGACGTGGCTGCCAATCGGTCAATTCTCTGAGTAGGGTTGCATCGCACAGCAGGCGGTTCACCTCGCTCTTCTCGGGCCGCAACCGCTCCTGCTCGCACACGATCTCCGCCTTTTTTCCAGTTATTGAGATCAGGAGCGCGACCAGGTCTCCGATTGATATCTCACGCCCGGATCCGATGTTTATCACCCGCCCCAGCGTTTTGTTCGATTCGGCGATTGCCAGGAAACCACTCACTGTATCCTGAACGAAATTAAAATCTCGTGTTGGCGTGAGCGATCCCAAGTTGATCTGCAGCTTACCCTGGTGGAGCTGACTCAGGATGGTCGGGATAACGGCTCGTGCTGATTGCCGCGGACCGTAGGTATTGAACGGCCGAACGATGGAAACCGGAAGCCCAAATGAGCGATAATAACTCTCGGCCAGCATGTCGGCACCAATCTTGGAAGCAGAGTATGGAGACTGCCCCTGAAGAGGATGCTTCTCATCGATGGGGACGTACAGCGCGGTACCGTACACCTCGCTGGTCGACGTATGCATCAGCCTACTGGTCCCGCAGGCCCGGCAGGCATTGAGCACGTTGAGGGCTCCCGTAACATTCGTCTGTACATAACTGTCCGGGGCGTGATAACTATAGGGGATCGCAATCAAGCTCGACAGGTGGAAGACATATTCAGTGTCGTGGACCGCCTCCATGACACGTCCCTGATCGCGGATGTCTCCCGCAAAGATTTCGATATTCTCCATCAAGGCATCATCGACCCCGTCGAGCCACCCCCATGTGTTGAATGAATTGTACAATACAAACGCACGCACACGGGCTCCGACGCTCGCTAAACGTTCGGCAAGTGAACTGCCGATAAAGCCATCGGCGCCGGTCACTAGAACCCGTTTGCCCCTCCAGAAGTCAGCCATATAACGTATCCCTTATGTGAAATGACCGCCAGTGAAGATAGCGGTTTACTATTTCTCGCTGCTTTTCTTCGATTCGATATCCTCACGCGCGCGATTGAGATCATTCTTCATTCCCACATCAACCCAATACTCATGAATTGGGAAGGCCCCGATGGGCAGTCCTTCCCGCAAGACGTCCTCGAGCAGCTCAGTGATGTCGTACTTCTCGTTATACGGGAGAAAGCGGAGAATCTCCGGGTTGATGACGTAAATTCCGGCATTGCAGAAAAATTTCTTGGTCGGTTTCTCTTCCATCCCGACGACGAAGTGCCCTGCAAGCGTGGCCACTCCAAACGGGATCGTGATATTGTAATCCATTACCGATAGTGACATCACACATCGGTGATGACGGTGAAATTCGAGCAAGCGATCAAAATTGACCTCGGTGAGGACATCGCCGTTCATAAGCAGAAGGGGCTCGGTGGGAACCTCTTGGAGAAGCGATAGCGCCCCCGCGGTACCCAGCTTTTTCCCTTCTCGGACATAGGTGATGTTTACGTTAAAACGCGAACCGTCGCCGAAATAATCCTCGATTACCTCCGCGCGATAATTGACCGCGATATAAAGACGAGTGATCCCGGCGCCCGCCAGATTGGCCACGATTGTTTCCAGAATCGGTTTTCCCCCAACATCGACCATCGGTTTGGGTATATTTTCTGTAATAGGCCAGAGCCGCTTCCCTTCGCCACCAGCCATGATGACAGCAACCTGGCCAGGCCGCTCCCCCGTCATGAGTTCATCGAGAACGCCAAAATCCTTCACACAGCCAGTCTGGTCGACGACCGGAATAGTCCGGACCCTAAACCTCCGCATCAGGTCCTGCAGAGCGTCGGACGCCGTCCCAAGAGGCGCGGTCACGGGATTTTTTTTCATGATGTGGTTGCACGGTTCGTCCAGTGACCCTCCGGTCAGAATAAACCGTCTGATATCGCCATCGGTGATGGTACCGAGCAGGACGCCAACGGGACCAACAACGACGGCGATCCCGTTTTTATTCGCGTCAATGATTTTCATAACGTCCCGAATTGAGGTTTCGGGAGCCGCGAAGAACTTCTGTACGTCAGCCGGCAGCATGGGTCAGTAGGTCATCTTCTTCTGAAGAAGTTTGGGAGAGATATCGATAGTCGCCAAGACCTCCGCAATCCGCTTCCCGGAGTTCCCCTCGCCGTAGGGGTTTTTACACACAGCGCTCTGTGCGCGGAAGTCAGCATCAAAGAGCGCTTTCCTGCATGCCTCATATACCGTTTTTTTCGAATAATCAGCGTCAATGACGTTGGTCGAGCGCAGCCGACCGTTCTGGCGCGAACCTATGTTCACGGTCGGACAGCCAAAAGCTGGCGTTTCCTTGATGCCGCTGGACGAATTCCCAACGCAGGCGCCCGTCCCCGCCCTGCCGCAGAGATTTAATACGCCATGATAATTGTACCGGCCAAGACTGCGATAGACATGGAGATTGGGTAGCTTTTTCTGACTCAGGGATTCGATCTCCTTAATGATCCGCATGCCGCCCGCATCATTGTTCGGATAGGTGACAATCACTTGCACCCCCTCGCCGGCGAGGGCCACCATGGCCTCGAGCGACGGCCTGATCTGCTCGGCGGCCGATTCGAACTCGGTCGTCACGGAATGTTGGGTAAAGAGCACCACCGGACGGTCAGGAACGATGCCGAAGCGTTCGCGCAGCTCTTCCGGCGTTGCATACATCCCTCGGGATATAAGATCGATTGCCGGGAAACCGACGTTAAACACTCGCCAGGGCTCCTCGCCAAGCCGACGCACCCGCTCCGCGGCTTCCTCGTTCGTGGTGAAATGGAGGTGCGAGAGCTTCGTCATCGCATGTCGCACCGAATCATCCAACGCGCCACCCTCGGTGATGTCTCCGCCCTCAATATGAGCGGTAGGTATGTTCATCTGCGTGCTCGTAATGACCGCAGAAAAACCCTCAAAACGATCGGCATAGACCACATGGAAGTCCGGCCGGATGTCGCGGAGGATGGCGCTGAGGCTCAATATGCCCGAGCCGATCGCCTGTGCGGTAGCATAGAGCGAATCGTCACCCATGGTGATCTTCACCTCGCTGTGTATCCGGAAGCCGTCCTTCTCGATCTCCTGGACGGACTTTCCGAAGTCCTCCTGCAGGTGCGCACCTGAAACCAAGAGGTAGTACTCGAGGTCCGGGTGCTCGTCCACCGCCTTGATGATGGGGAACTGCAGGCCGTACTCGGCACGGTTGCCGGTAAAGATCGCGATCTTTCTCTTGCTCATGCTGTGTTATTTCCTTTTTTGAAGTATTGATGTTAATCCGCTCTCTAGAGTGTACGCCGGCTTCCAGCCGGTTCGATCCCTCAGCAGCCGGTTGTCCATCACCAGGGCGGAAGGCCGTCCGACGCACCGCTCTTCAACGACAATCCGCTCACGAGGTACGCCCGCGATGCCGCATGCCTTCTCAGCAATCGCCAATATTGAAGTACCGATTCCCGTGGACACATTGAAAGTTACTGCTGTTTCATTATTGGTGAAGCGAATGACCGATTTCAACGCGGCAACAACATCATCTACGAAAATAAAATCCCTTATTGAATCGCCCTCGCGGAAGCGCACTTCGTTGGCCCTCTCCGCTACCTGCCGGATGATAATCTGCAGGATCGTGTCCGGATTCCCCGCAGGGCCGTAGATGTTACTCAATCGTACTATTATTGATTCCTGTCCATAACTTTTTGCATAACCGTTGACAATATTTTCCGCAGCTATCTTCGTCGCCGTGTAAATGTTCCGAACATACAGCGGCGCCTCCTCGGCGATCGGCCTATCGCTCTCCATGCCGTATACCAGTCCCGTGGACGGGAAAATGAATCTCGCACTCATTCGGCCCCGACAGAAATCAAGCAACCGTGCCGTTAGACTGACATTCGCCTCGAAGGCCCCGTAAGGATTCTTTTCGCACGCCCCCGCATGGGACATCCCCGCCAGATGAACCACAGCGCAACAGCGTGACCAGTCGAGATCCACAAAGCGGTCGGTTTGTTCCGTGAAAGCCCGCACATCAGCATTGGCATAGATAAAGCGATCCCGGGAGGCATCGGGCATTGTAAAAGCGAAGGAATTATGCATGTCTACCGCAACGACAGGTATACCATCATCGAGCAGGCTCATCGCCAGCCCTCTCCCGATGTAACCACTGGCACCGGTTATAAGGACAAAACCATCAGCCATCGCTCACCTGTCCCTTGCACAAAGCATCTTCATCGATACGCCTCCCCGGCTCCCTTCCATACAGAACTCGTATAAATGATAATATCAAGGATTTTTTTCATGCAATGTCCCCTCCCCCTATCGTTTATCTTTTTTTACTTGCCAATCATCATCACAGGCGACATTATCGCGTATTAGGATCGGGCCGCAATACGTTGTGCTGAACCCGCGGCAATCAAATATGCGCATCGAGTCTTGGAAAGCCGTACAACGGTTAACTGGACCTGCGCCGTGGCGATGAAGCCAATGCAGAACAATACCGTATACGCGATCATCACCGCCCGGGGAGGTTCCAAGGGGCTTCCGCGGAAAAACATCCTGCCGCTCGCCGGGAAGCCGCTTATTGCTCATACGATAGAGGCGGCGCTAGGGTGCCCTACCATATCACGCTGCTTCGTAAGCACCGACGATCGCGAGATCAAATCCGTCGCACTGGAATGGAACGCGGAAGTTATTGACCGACCAGCGGCGCTCGCGACCGATACGGCGACAAGCCAGGACGTAATGCGACACGCGCTAGAAACCTTAAGGGCTGCAGGAGAGATGCCAGCACAGTTCGCCCTTCTCCAGCCAACCTCCCCCCTGCGCACTTCGCGCCACATCGCCGAATGCATCGAACTGTTTTTCAGAACGGGCCGCACCTGCTGCGCAAGCGCCACGGAGACGGACCATCATCCCTACAAGTCATTCCGGGTGGAGAATGATCGGATCATCCCGCTCGCCTCTTTCGAGCACATGAGCACACCGCGGCAAACACTTCCGGTCTTTTACCGGCCGAATGGGGCCATCTACGTCGTCTCGTCGGAACGATTCCTCCGCGAGAACACCTTTATCACCGCCGATACCGCCGTCTACGTTATGGGCCGCGGGGACAGCATTGATATAGACAACTCGCTTGATCTTCTGATCTGCGAACATATTCTATCGAGCTGGCGATAATCCATGGCCGCTCGATCAATCCAGGCGGTACGTCATTGAAAAAACTGAAACAGGCCATCAAGTTCATCACACCCTACGGTATTGTGAAACTGCTGGAAGAAAATCGCGAGAGTGCCCGCCCCACCCGCGCGGAAAAAGCGATACTCAGCGCGAACGCCGCTTTCAAGGACCGACATCGCGGCAAACGCTGCTTCATCCTTGGCACTGGGCCGTCTATTAAAAAGCAAAACCTCAAGGCGCTCGGAAGAGAGACATGCATCGCCGTCAGTAATTTCTTCGTCCATCGGGATTTCCCGGTCATCCGACCACGCTACTATTGTGTGCCCGCCTACCACCCGCCTTTCACGGATACCGCCTGGAATGAATGGATCGGTGAAGTATTCGCAAAAACTAACGGTTCCGAGCTCTTCATGGGCGACACGCTTCTCGGCATCGAACGCTATCAGGAAAGATGCACCGACATTGGAGCAGATATGACGAGGACGTTTTTCATCAAGTTTGGCCGTGGATGGAACAGCGCGGTGCGTCGCGGAATTGACCTGACTGGTTCACTCCCGGCCCCCCAGTCGGTCGCGATCATGGCTCTCATGATCGCACTCTACCTCGGCTTCGGGGAGATATACCTGCTGGGGTGCGACCACGACTGGATTCTCCACCTTGGCGAGAACGCACATTTTTACGATGAGAAGAAAAGCGCTCTCTACCGCAGCGGTCACCACGAGGGGGTTGACCTTGATCTCGCCACCGAATTCCGGAACCACCTGATTCTCTGGGAGCAGTACAAAGCTTTACGCGAGATCGCGGAAAGAAACAACACGCGGGTTTTCAACGCCACGGCAGGAAGTCTTCTGGACGTTTTCCCCAGAGCCCATTACGATTCGATACTCAAGCGTGATTACGGAATCAAACGATAGACATCGTAATTTCCGATTCGACGATCGTACCGGAATCGCCCCTTCAAGAAGGCGACCACCTCCGGGTAGGCGGTGATATCATCGACAATGTAATCCGGGTTGCCCAGCTTCCGGTCGTACCGTTCGACCACAAACACCCTTGGCGGGGCCGCAAGCAGCTGCTCTAAGAATTCCCTATAAAACTGCTTTGAAACTGCGTTGTTCGACATCCAGATGAACATTGGAGAGAAATGCCTGGTCGATGCGAGACGGTCAGCATAAAAATATGGATCAGGATCCATTGCCCACATCTGTATACGGTCATTATGCGATGTGATGGTTGCAATATACGTTCCGAGCTCTCTGTGCGCCTGTGGCCAGTAATCGGGAGCATCGGGGCTGAATACATCCTTGCGCAACAAGTGATGATGAAACCCGCGGTAATTCTCCTGAATGATCCTGAGTTTGTTTATCGTATCCCTATTAATGAATAATACGCAACATAAGACAAACATCATGACCACGCCATACGTCATGTTATTTCTTTTTTCCTCCGCGATTGTATCATAAATCCATGATGCCGCAATTATCACCAGAAGGCCCGCAAATGAAAGAAGCACAACCAGGTGGTAGGGCTGGAAAGACCCTTGTATAAAAACGATAATCGCGTAGGAGACAATGGCCGTTAAGGCGAACATAAACGCACGTGCACCGGCATCATCGCGAGCTCCGAAGATTTTACCGATCACCCCGCGCACTGCTCCAGCAGCCGAAGGGACATAAACACGAAATGCGGCAACCCCCGTCAGCACTGCCGCCGAGGCCAGCATAACCCACGCATACGAGAAATGCATCCCGATTACACTTACATTGAAAGGGCCCATCCCCCAGGAACTATAGGTCATTTTCGGCAGTTCGATCAGGTTATAGTAAACGCCATACAGAGCGGGCAATCCTCCCTTGAGCAGGTACGCCACCGCAAACAGCACTGGCAATACCGACGAACCGAGGAACAGCCAGAGCATCGAACGGAACCGATTTCCCCGCGACATGACCAGGAACAGCACGACGAACAGGATGGCGAATATGGCATAGGTCTGCCGGAACATGACCGCCGCCGCCACCATGAGCCCGCACAGGACCTTATTCTTAATCGTTGGCACCTGGCCGTCAGAAATGAATAAACACAGCGCCTGGAGGAGGAACATCAGGACGAAACAATCCCGCTCCCCGGTATGGTAATATCCGAGCGAGGCATAGGTGAACGCGATAAACATTATCGCGACAGACCACAGCGGGGTCTGGAGCACCCGTGAAAGCTGGCGGGCGAGGAAAACGAGCGCAAGCCCCACTACGAAGAGCTCGGCTATTCTGATGGCCATCATTGAGTTTCCGAAAAATGCATACAATGCCATGTTCCAGAACCGATGGCCGATCATGTTGAAATCCGCACTGGCAAGGTACAGCCATTCTCCGCGGGCAAAGGCCATTCCCATAAAGGCGTTCCAGCCCTGGTCACGGCCGAGGGGGAGGAAGAGGATGGGGAAGAGCACCGTTGCGGCCAGAGCTATCACGATGGCATAGGTAAGTTTTTCGGATGAAATCCGTTCCATGTAACTGTAATAATAATATACTTGACTATTCGTCCACTAATAATTTATTTCATGCTACGATAGTGGACGGTCATCATACTGATGCCATCTGCATGGCTGGAAACCGCACGGTAATCGACTCCGGGGACATGCATCGAGAATAACCATACCGCCGCAATTCAGGCGGCGGTATGTCGCACTGACGCCCCCGCAAATCCAGGCAGGCGAAAAAAACAGTGGTAAACCAGTCCGGAGCGATATTGATTAAAAAATGCATACATAGGCATCTGCTAGGGCTGGTTTTGTTAAACCTTGCCGTTGGCTTTCTCTGCATTCTGTATTTCTTGGTCGACGCGAAACAGCTAGCGCCTATCTTCATCGAGGTGAACGCCCGCACCATTGATGAATCGTACAAGACCAAGATATACAGGCGAAGCCCCCGGAACATCATCTACGAGGTGATGCACCACGACATTCTGATCAGCGAAAAATGGTTCCAGAGCATTATCCTCGCCATCCCAAGGAACAATGCCTCCCGGGTCGAAAGCGTGGCTGTCGAAATCGGCTCCCGGAAATACAGATATACCGCAGCGGAACTCCATCGGGACTGGACGCCGGTTCCCTTCGACCAAATCGGGGGTTTAATCGACCGGGAGGAATTCACTGGCGTCGATGAGGGATACCTCTTTCTCGAATCGCCGCCCGGTCTCAGCCTGGAGAAAACGCGCTTGCCGAGCGCCACAATGCAGAAAATAATCAACTGGCCGGGCGATTCGATCATCCTCCGCAAGGGGGTGATCACCGCCATCCTGTTCTGCATCCCGCAATTCATCATCTTCTTCTTCCTTTTAAAAGGCACCGCTCGGCGCTTCGGGAGGGACCACTTCGAACGAACCATACTACCTTCGCTGACCGGTAATGGCGCCGACATCCTTCGGCGCCATTACCGTCTTGACGGGGACGAATACCGATGCGATCCTGCCACAGGGATCATGGACCGGATACGGATCATGAACGTGCTGGCCAGCATGTCCGGCTGCGGGAAGGAGCCGGCTGGAGACATCCGACGTCTCATCAAGGTGCACCCCGCGGCGGGCGGGTCGATGATCCTCGCGATTCCCTTCATGATGATCACCATCGTATTCAACGCAACCGGGTACGGCCCCGTACACGATGCCATCAACTGGCAGGGGGTGTTCCACTATTTCTACTCGTCGGTGGCAGGCGGCACGATTCCCTACTGGAATCCCTACAGCCAAGGAGGGACACCATTCTATGTTTACTTCCAGCCGTTCGGTCTCCTAGAGCCGTCGAATTTCTTCTTTATCGCCCTGCAGGGCGTCTTCGGCCTGTCCTCGTTGACCGGCTATATCTGCCATTACCTCTTCATTTTCTATTTGTTCATTCTCGGGGCGTTTCTCACCATGCGGCAAATCACCAAGAATTTTTCCAAGAGCCTTCTTTTCGCGTTCGTTCTCATGCTCGCTGTGCTCCCCATGGTCATGCGCCAAAACGGAACGATCAATTCCTTCTTTCTGGCGCCACTCATCACCTTCCTGCTGATCCGGTTCCTCGACGAGAGTGACGGGATGCGAAAGGGTATGTCCCTCGCCACCGCCTCTATTCTTCTCGGCATTTCGGCGAATGTCTACATCCCCAGCGGGATGATATTCTATGTAATCCTCCTGTCAGTAGGACTTTCCGTCTCCCGGAGAGTGGAATTCATCGCGGGGATACGGTACCTCTTCAGTACGCGCGGCGCCGGATGGCTGGCATTCAGCGCGATAACCGTTCTGCTCACCGTGGCGCCCACGGTGGCGCTTCTGTTCGATTTCAACGCCAGCAGCGAACTGTTCCCTTATGTCAGGGCTCTGCAGAAAAACGGCAACCAACTACTTCGCTTCTACGCCTCCGATCTCAATCAACAAATGTTTTCTACCGACCTAGTGAAAAACCTGACCGTCTCAATGACACCGGCCAACCTGTTGGGACTCATCACTGAACCGTTTGAACAGCACTTTCGTTCAGAGAACATATTGTATATTGGCATCCTTCCCTTCCTGATTTTCATACGGTCGGTGGTGAAGCCCGGAAATCGGCAAATAATATTTTTTTCATTCATCGCGCTCATCATCCTTATGACAATGACGACCTTGAGCAATTATTATATTGCCCCGCAATCGATGGCGCAGAAGGTAATATCCACGGTTTTCCCGTTCCTCCGGATGCTCGAGGTGTACCAAAATTTCGGCATCCTGTTTATCTTCCTAATAATTATGATCGTCGCGATCGGCTATGATCCCGGACGCCCCCTTCCGGCCTACCTCTATCTCATTTTCTTTGGGATGTTCGGATACAAGTATGTACTCTATTCCCTGTACGCGGACATCAGTCCGGTTATCACTCTGACCAGCTACGCCTTCTTCGCTGCGGTCACTGCGCTGTACGGCAGATACGGACGCCGGGATTTTAACATTAGGACTGTTGCCATCGCCCTGACGCTCCTTGATCTGCTTTTTTTCAACGCCTTCTGCTTCGCCGGAAAAACTGGCTTCAACTACATTGACGCAAAATACCGCTTTTTTACACAGTCTATTTCTCCGTTACCCAACGACATGGAGCGGGGTTTTATAAATCACAGGCTCCCCACCTCATACCCAGAAAGCCCCCTGTGGACAGAGCCGGCCTTAAACAATTTCGTCAACAGCAGGACTTTTTTCGGACATGAGATATTCGCGAACCGGAAGACAGCACACACAACCACGCTCACCTGGAACTTGAGCGGACACATGGGAAACACCCCTCCGCTGCGGATTGAAGCGGACATCATGGAGAATTTCATCTTCAGGCACGCGTCGCATGACGAATTGCGGTACATCAAAAGGTTCTACCGCAACGATCCCGGCACTCACTCCTACCAACTTCTCGCGGACAAGATGAAAAACTTCCCACAGATGGGCATCGCGCTCATCATGACCCTTGGCACCTGCGGCTACGGGTACACATATCTTCCCTGGTGGGACTGCTTTTACACTCTGGAATCATACTACGACCTCATCAGTCAGGTGCGCATCGACCGGCAGCCTGAACTCTTCTCGATGAACACTCCCATCGTCCGGTTCGTTCCCGAACGGGACGCGGTCATCGCCGCAGACAAGTACGACTCGGTGGCTCGCATCAATACCATCGATCCCGCAGTACTGGCCGACCGCCTGTTCATTGTGCTCGGTAACGCCACCGCCACACCAAGCCATGTGACGTCATCAGAAAATGTAAATGAGCCCCTGCGCTTCCGGCAGACGGATATTGATACTTACAAAAAGAAACTTGCCGGCGGCCCGCCGGCACCGTCCCTGTCCTGCATCATTACCGGGTTCACTATCAACTCCCTCGACATCACGACATCGGCCCCTGTTAACGGCTACCTCTACTATGGCGATGGCTTCAGTCGCCATTGGAAGGCTACCGTGGATGGCAATAGTGTGCCGGTATTAAAATCAAACATTAATTTCAAATCGGTATCGGTCCCTTCTGGACGACACCGAGTCAGGTTCGAGTATGACCCAGTCGCGTTCCGATATTCGCTGTATTTGTATGTGTTCGGGCTAGTGCTCTACTTAATGATTGCATTTATGACTCTTACGATGGCATCACGACGTCCAGTTTCAGCTGAACACAATAAGATCGCTGAAAAACAAGTATGATTCTGTTCACGTAGTCCGCCCTGCTAAAATGTATCATTACTATTATTTGTTTACATTTGAGTGGTCATGATTCGCATCGAATGCAAAAATTTAAACCATGTGCTAAAACAATCGTTTTCTGTCATTAAAAATTATCATACATTTTTTCTATATGACCAAAGGTAAACAAACGTATCGAAAAGGCTTATTTGTCGTTCCTCTCTAAAACGCAATACTGTACCCACAAGATACAAAATAAAATGGAATAAATCCCATTTAATGTATTTCGCAGCAAAGATTAAAACGCCTCGCAGCTTTGGATATTGTATGATTAGCGAAGATACTTTTTGAAGACGCTCAATCGTTTTTCTATCCTTTAGTTTTAGTATTGAATATGAAATGAACGAATTGGGCAAATCACTGAACGTATAATCTTCTTTCAGCAATTTCATCTCTATGCATTGATCAGCAAGTTCTGTTTTTGGAAACGGCATAAATATTGCCGACATTGAAGATGTAGTCCCAATTTCAATATTTAAGTCGATCGTTTTTATCGCATCTTCAACCGACTCCCCCGGCAGGCAGAACATGTTCGATGTTTGAAATATTATTCCTGCATTTTTAAAAAGATGTGCAGCATATTTTATTTGTTCATTAGTAACATTTTTATTTAAGATTTCATTGCGAAGCTTATCATTTCCTGTTTCTACACCGAATGTGACAGAATGGCATCCCGCCTCTTTTAGATATTGAATTCGTTCCTCATCAATCATATCAGCACGGCAGGTACACATAAATGGAAGACCGATTTTTTCCAAATACTTCGGAGCAAATTCTTTAAGCCAGTTTTTGTTCCATACAAAAAGATCGTCTGCAAAATAAATCGACTCCATCCCATATGTTTTCTTAACAATTTCAAGTTCCCCAATAAAACCGTCCACTGAACGCCTTCTAACATAATGTCCTTGTCCTTTGAATGCTTCTTGAAGACGTTTATTAATGCAGAATGTACAATGATAGGGGCATCCACGAGAGCTAAAAAATACTTCAATGATAAATTCTTAAGACTACTGTATTTGTCATAATAAACGGCGCGATCGAAAATAGTTGCGTCCATATCGACAAGTGCATTAAGCCGTGTATGTTTTACATGACCATTTTCCCTGTAGTAAACCCCCAACACATCTGTTATAGGTATTTTATTTTGCATAAATTTCAAGTATTGCTTAATTGTATGCTCTCCTTCCCCATAGCATACATAGTCAATATTGCGTGAAGCCATTATGTCATCAGGGTAAAGCATTGCATGTACACCACCGACAATTATGGGTATATCAGGAAAGTTGTCCTTTAACCATTGTGCCGTTTTCATAAGCCACTTATGGTCAACAGACATAATTGAAAATGCAAAAACATCTGGACGTGTCATTTTTACATAAGACAGAATATCTTTTTCTTTCGTCATTGAACCCACAATAACAGATGTACAATGTCCTTCTTCTTTAGCTGCGCCAGAAACAGCCATAACACCTGCATACGGGAAAAGATAATGTTGAACAAATAGAATATTCATGATGTTCTCCAGCGATAGTAAAAACGTATGAAATTGTATGCCATTATGTAAAATATGATCACGCATCCCAATACATATAATACAACGGCACCCACAAATAATCTCGGAAAATATGTAAAAGAAATATGGTGCCTTCCTGCCGGTACACGTACCGCTTTGAAATTAATATTTGTCTTTTCGATCGCCAGCGGTTTTCCATCTAGATAGGAACGCCAGTGAGCACTATACCCATCACAAAAATAAATATATCCCTCTTTCGTCGTATCGACATCTGCTTGCATTTCATTAAAATTGAATCCGGTTATTGTAATTTCCCGCGACGGGGGGGCTTTTTCCGCAGCGAGAAGTCGGGTGAACCTCAATATTTGCGATGCGGTAGGCCTGTAAATATTTTCCTTTTTAAAGATGTCTCTTGTCATAACATTATTTTTCGAAATATTCTTATGTTTTTCTATATATATATTTTTGTATAATTCATTGAATGATGCGTTATTTAATGCATCGACAACTGCATATTTATCCGAGAAAATCAATACGTTCTCCAGCGGAATAAATCGCACTATTGGAGTATTCAGGGAAGAAAGTGCTATATGTCTGTCATAAGAAATATTTGCGATGTAATCGTAATAATATTTCGTCATATAAAAATATTCGACTCTCGGTCTAAAATAAAAAAAACTGAAATCATTCATTGACAACGAATGTACCAGTTTTGATTTCTCCAAATCATTAATATTTTTGTTCGCAACAATATCATCGCTTATAAAATTCGGATTAAATGCTTGAAATGAATGCGGGAAGCAGATTTTTTCTCGTGCATATATTTCATACCCGAAAAAGGTACCATTCGACCATCTCCGTGGATCAGTTACCCGCGGAAACGAGCAGGTTTTACGGTAATTGATAAATTCTGATTCCGGCTTCTTTGTTAAAACATTTTCTTCCATTAGAAAACTTCTATACTCTTTCATCAGGATATTGTCATATTTTACGATACGCAGATATGTCGGAATCAGCAAGTCTATGATCGCAACTAAAACAATCAAAGCTAACCAGCAATCGATCTTTATTTTCTTTTCAATTAGAAATATTATTCCGATCAACAATCCGGAAACGACAACTGCCAGGATTATATTTAATATGAAATTGGGGAAAACCGAAAGCCCAATGCAATACTTGACACTAACAACAATTATACCCGTTGCTGCAATTATCGGATACATAGATACATTGATGCGTGAACACGCATATCCGGCCACAATCATTGAGCATAAAATAAATAACACACCGAAATTCTGGAACATGTCAACCATTTGCATGAAAGGGAAAATGGTTGTGGCTATTTTTTGATTAAGGGAGATAGCATGAACGACTTTCGCATCAAAATTATTCATTAAAATAAAAGTAACGGCCGCAATTATTACAAACAACACTATGTACAATTTTTTCTCTTTTTCTTTTTCCTTTAAAAGAACATACGGCACCAGTATCAAAAATATAATTGGGATAATCCCCATAAATATGCTGACTTCAGAAGATTCGATAGTTTTTGACCATGCATGCGACCTCTGAAACGGTTCCAAAATCAATCCAACAATATTCCCAAGGGTTAAAGAAACTTTCGTATTCGCCGAAAAAGAGGTTGAAAAAAGATTTTCGTTAATATCTGACGCAAATATTTTTGCGATCATAGCGATATTTTTATATATATTGTAATGCGTAAACTGTATCGCGGTACGCACCGCAGGTATTACTTCGGCGGTTTGTTTAAAATCATAGAATAGCGCCACAACGGGCATCGTTAAAAATGCAAGAATGCCAAGCATTGACATCGTCCAAAGCACACTGAACTTATCCTTAACAAATCGTGCAAATATTGAAAGAGGGGCTATTTTAAAAATGAAAACAAACGGTATGAAAATTATAAAGAAGAAAACCAATCCAACAGGAACAAAATTATTTATCTGCATGCCTACAAGAAAAATGATTACATATCCATACAAGCGGTACCGATACACTTCTTGCGTTTTAATAAATTTTGTCACGTAATAGGCGATAAATGGGATGAGAAAGAATAGATTCAACAGCCCGGATCGCATAACCGTTGGAAAACATGCCAACGATAAAAGCATCACGAACAACAATTTCTTTCGTTTATCGTTAGTTATATTTTCCATAAGAGCATATGCCCCGAGAATAAAAATATAAAAGATGAACATGTATTGAATTACATAACTAGATACCGAATCCCATGAAAATATTTTTTGCATTAATGCAATTATGAAATTGAACGGCATCAACAATCCAAACGATTGGTAATTTATATAGAAGGGCGTGCCGGTTTGGCTGTACGGATTCCACAACGGAAGAACACCAGAGCCAAGTGCGTCGTAGTAATAATGAAAAACACCTGACCATAAAATCGCATCATGAATCGGAGTATACCCGTTTACAATCAAAATGATTGTTAAGAAAGTAAATTGCACCGTAATAAGCACATACGGTGAAATGCGCCTATAGAATAATAACGGCGATAGAAAAATTAAAAGTATGAACATCGCATAACTTGCAGCGACAAGAGATTTCACCCAATGTTTACCAGCAATAATATGTGCGTTGGATACTAGATAAAGACTACCCAATTGCACGACAAGAATTAGTATGGAAATAATAAAAATAATCTCTATTGCTTTATTCTTTGCTTTATTGTCTATCATTTCGTCACGCCCTGTCATAAATTATAATTCTCCCATTCCCCAAATTGTCATTTAACAAGTATTTTTCTTGATTTTTTTACACTCGACATATCCTTGTATCAATTATTTACTCAACAAGCATTTTTTCATACTTCTTCGAAAAAGGAAAACAAATGAATACATTTAAAAACGTCATGGTCATCGGCGGGGGCGGCTACGTAGGCGCCGTGCTCATCCCCAAGCTGCTCAGGGAAGGATACAGGGTAACCGTCTATGATCTCTTCATATACGGAACCGAGGTGTTCGACGCAGTAAAGGGCAACCCGAACCTGACCCTTGTCACGGGCGACGTCAGGGACATTCCACTCATCACCAGGAGCATGGACGGGATCGATGCGATCATACACCTCGCCTGCATATCGAACGATCCGAGCTTCGAGCTTGACCCCCACCTTGCCAAGTCGATCAATTTCGACTGCTTCGAGCCCTGCGTGAAGGCCGCGATGGAAAAGGGCGTCCAACGGTTCATCTATGCCTCCAGCTCCAGCGTGTACGGCATCAAGGAAGAGGAAAACGTCACCGAGGACCTCCCCCTCGAGCCGCTTACGGACTACTCCAAATACAAGGCATTGTGCGAGGAGGTGGTGTCGAAATACGCCTCGGACGACTTCACCTGCCTCATCCTCCGACCGGCGACTCTGTGCGGCTACTCCCCGCGGCAGCGGATGGACCTGACGGTCAACATCCTCACCAATCACGCGGTCAACAAAGGCGTCATCACCGTATTCGGGGGCGGGCAGAAGCGGCCCAATCTCCACATTGAGGACATGACCGACCTCTATGTCAAATCGCTTGAATACGAGAAGTCCAAAATCAACCGGAAGATTTTCAACGCCGGATACGAGAACTTCACCGTCATGCAAATTGCCGAGCTGGTCAAAGAGGTCATCAGCAGGGATCTTACCATCACGGTGGAACCGACCGACGACAACCGCTCCTACCACATCTCGTCGGCCAAGATCACCAGTGAGCTCGGTTTTGCGCCGACGCACACCATCAGGGATGCCGTTGTCGATCTCAAGAACGCCTTCGATGCCGGGCTGCTCAAGGACTCGATGAACAACAGCATGTATTATAACATCAAGCGAATGAAGGAGATCAACCTGAAATGACCGATCCCGTGATGCACGTACCCTATTCCTATCTCAAGGACCAGTTTGCCGATCCCGAGCCCATACTCAAGGCGTTCCGGGACCAGCTCGCGCGGTGCGAGTTCACGTTCGGGCCGGAGCTTACCGAGTTCGAAAAAAAGATGGCCGATTATACCGGCGCGAAATACTGTCTGGGCACGTCATCGGGGACCATGGCGCTCAGCATGCTCCTGCGGGCCGTTGGCGTGGAGCCGGGCGACGAGGTGATCACCGTCTCGCAGACCTTCGTGGCGACCATCGGGTCGATCGTGACGCTCTACGCCCGTCCCTACTTCATCGATGTCACCGACGATTTCACCATGGACCCCGCACACATCGAGAAGGCGATCACGAAGAAGACCAAGGCCATCATGCCCGTCCATTATTCGGGCCAGCCCGCACAGATGAAGCACATCCTGGAAATAGCGGACAGACACCGGATCCCCGTGATCGAGGACGCCTGCTGCGCGATCAGCGCGAAGATCGATGGCCGCCATGTTGGCACCTTCGGCACGGGCGGGGCCTTCAGCGTCCATCCGCTCAAGAACCTCAATGTCTGGGGAGACGGAGGCTTCATAATCACCAACAGCAGCGCCATGTACGAGCAGGTCCTTCTCCTGCGCAACCACGGGCTGAAGAACAGGGACGAGGTCGACCTGTTCGGCTATAATGCACGCCTCGACACCATCCAGGCGATCGTGGGCAATTTCCTCCACCCGCAGATTGACGATATCACCGACAAGCGAATCGCGAATGCGAAAAAATACGATGATGCCCTGTCTGCTCCCGAACTCAGCGACTTCATCACCCTGCCCCCCCGGCGCGGCAATGAACGGCACGTCTATCACATGTACATGTTTCTCGCCGAGCACAGGGATCGGCTTCTGCAATATCTCATCGATCGCGGCATCGAGGCGAAGGTTCATTACCCGATCCCCATGCACCTGCAAAAAGCCACGCTCGACCAGAAAACCCCCTATCCCCACTCGGATCTTTCGATAACCGAGCACCAGTGCAAAGCGCTGATCACCCTGCCGGTGCACCAGCACCTCTCGGCATCCCATACCGGGCATGTGATCGACTGCATCAGGAAATTCTACGGTGACCGGTTATGGAAGTAAAGTACCTCGATCTCCAGGCGCAGTTCCGGGACAACCGCGAGCTACGGGGCCTGGTGGACGGGATTTTCTCGTCCTGCCAGTTCGTTCTGGGCCCGGCTCTCGATGAATTCGAAGCGAATTTCGCCCGACTGTGCGGCGTTAATCACGCCATTGGAGTGGACAACGGCACGAACGCCATCTTCCTCGCGCTGCATGTCCTCGGCGTTGGGCTCGGCGACGAAGTAATCACCGCACCGAATTCCTTCCTGGCAACGGTAGGTGCGATCGCCCAAACCGGAGCCTTCCCGCGAATGGTCGACGTTGGGAATGACTACAACATTGACCCAGAGCAGATCGAGCGAGCGATAAACAGTAAAACAAAAGCGATCCTGCCGGTCCATCTCACCGGAAATCCCGCACGGATGGACGATATCAGCGCAATTGCGAAGAAGCACGGACTCGCCATAGTCGAGGACGCCTGCCAGTCCGTCGACGCCGCGATCGGGACCCGTAAGACCGGCTCGCTGGGGGATCTTGGTGCCTTCAGTCTCCACCCGCTGAAGAACCTCAACACCTGCGGTGACGGCGGCATCATCACCACCAACAGCGCGGACCATTATGGTCGCCTGCTCCTTTTGAGAAACCATGGCCTCAAGAACCGAAACGAGGCAAAATTGTTTGCCTGGAATTTTCGCCTGGATACGATCAAGGCCGCGGTCGCTAATGCCCAGATAGCCGGCATCGGCGGAGTTACCGACGCGCGAAACCGCAACGCGGAGATCTATGATGCCCGTCTCACGGCGCTCCCGCACGTCATCATACCGGAACGGCGGCCAGGCGTGCGGCAGGCCTTCCATACCTATGTTATTCAGGTCCAACGGCGCGACGCGCTTGCCGAGTTCCTGCTGCAGCGCGGCGTCGAGACAAAAATCCATTACCCGATCCCGATCCACCTCATGGAAGCCGCCGGGGTATACGGCTACGCCCGGGGAGACTTCCCCAACGCCGAACGCCAAGCGGAGCACATCATTTCGCTTCCAATCCACCAGAACCTTCGGGAAGAGCAGATTCAGTACGTTGCCGATACGATATTCGATTTCTACGGGATGAAACGCTAACCCGACGCATACACACTACCGCCCCGGGGGAAAACCACTCGTGAACCATTCAACGAATAATAATACGACGACAGGACTTGACGAGACCATTCGACGGCACCGCGAACAGTACTTCACTATCATCGGCGGGGCGGAGTTCACGGAAGGGACGAGTACAATACCAGCAGACCGCTGGTACAGGGAGGTAACACAGTCACTGTCATCCATTAAAAAAAGCGGCAACCGGATGTATTTCATCGGCAACGGCGCGAGCAGTTCAATGTCATCCCATTTCGCGACCGATTTCGCCAAGAATGGGGGAATCCCTTCGTTTTCCCTCAACGAGGGTTCGCTGCTGACCTGCTTCAGCAACGATTTTTCATATGAAACCGCCTACGCAGAAATGCTGAAACGCTTCATGAGGCCCGCCGACATGCTGGTTGCCATCAGCAGTTCAGGGAGTTCCCGTAATATCATCACGGCGGTTGCGGCCGCGAGGGAACACGTCCACGGGGCCGTTATCGTCACTTTTAGCGGCTTCAGGAAGGACAACCCCCTGCGGCGGGCCGGTGACTTCAACCTGTATCTTGCGAATGACGACTACGGATTCGTGGAGTCCGGACATGCCTATTACCTGCACCTTCTGATCGATTTATTCATACAGCTATCCTGAAAAATTTGTATTGATTGATTTCTCACGGTGCCTTATATAAACTCATTCGAGCCAATTACGTTATTATAGAAGCCTGTCACAGCGCGATCGGGACTACCTGCAGCAATGAATTTCATTCTGGCGGCTAAATGCGCACCGGACGAACGGATCCTTGCCGATATAGAGCGGGCCGGCATACCAGCGGTGGAACTGTACCTCTCACGGAACGTGATGAAGGATCCCGGCGCGGCCATCGCCGTCTGCAGGAAATTCGGCTTCCGCTACGCGGTGCATGCCCCGAATGACGATCTCGATCCCGCGGGGCTACGGGAATTCGTGCAGGCCGTCGATGCCGGGGTGATCATCCTCCACGATATCTTCTGGGAGGACGAGTGGCTTGAGATCATCGACTGTTTCAGGGACCGCCTGCCGGACCTGTGCATCGAGAATCTGGGCAGGATCGCCGAGCCGAACAAGTTCATGCGCCGCTTTGGCATGGGTCGCTGCCTGGACCTCGAGCACATGCAGTTCGAGATCCACGGGGTGTACGAGGAAGAGTTTATCAATATCATACGCGAATCCTCGCACATACACCTGACGGGCTACCGGGCCGGCTCCGAGCTGTGGCATACGCACCTGCATCACGATGCCGCGCACGCCCGATATATGCTTGACCTGATATACCGGTCGGGATATTCGGGCTTTGTCGTTTCAGAGGCCCGGACCAGATACCAGACATACGACGAGTTCAGGATGCTAGTCGGGTTTTTCAACGAGTGGCGGGCGCAATACCCCGCATGATCACAAGGAACCATAAGTGAAGATAGGCAATAAAATCACCGCGAACCTCGACGAGCTGGCATCGTGCGTCAACGACATCAGGAGAAACGGCAAAAAGGTATCTCTGTGCCAGGGACACTTCAATGTAATCCACCCGGGCCACCTCCGTTTTCTCGAATTCGCGAAAAAGCAGGGCGACTTCTTTATCGTCGTCATCCAGGGGAAAAGCAGGATCGACGAATCAGTTCGGGAGAAATTCTACCGGGTAGACGACCGAGCACGCGGGGTCGCCTCCCTCGAATACGTTGACCGGGTCTTCGTATTCGACGAGATCGACTTTGACCAGATCATCCGGGTGGTGCGGCCGGACGTGTACGTGATGGGCGAGGAATTCGCCGGGAAAATCGATCTCATTAAGAACGACGTCGAGCTTGTCGAGTCATTCGGCGGGAGAATCATATTCAGCTCCGGGGATATCCGCTACTCGACCACTGAGTATCTCGACAAGAACGCGCGGGACATTCTGGAGGAGCGAAAATCGCTGTATCATCATGCCCTGAAAAAACAGAATATCGAGGTGCGGAGGCTCATCGAGTACTGTGACATGCTGAGCGCAAAGCACCTCCTGGTGATCGGCGACTCCATAGTCGACCAGTACGTCGCCTGCGACGCGCTCGGCATGAGTTCCGAGGCGCCGGTGCTGGTGGTCCGCGAGCTGGAGTCCAAGGAATACGTCGGCGGCGCCGCCATCGTGTCGCGGCACGTCCGGGCATTGAGCTCACGCTGCACGTTCATTTCGCTGGTGGGCGACGATCAGCCCGGCGAAACGGTCCGCGACGAACTGAAAAAGGAGAGCATCGAAGCCCGGCTCATCATCGACGGGGACCGTCCGACGACCTTCAAGATCCGCTACATGGTGGATACGCAGAAGATTCTGCGCGTCAGCCGTCTCGAGGACCATCACCTGAACCAGAAGATGGAGGAGACCGTGATCCAGCAACTCGACGAACTGGCCGGCTCCATCGACGGCATTATCGTGAGTGATTTCGGCTATGGCATGATCACGCCGCGGATACTGGACCACCTCACCCATCTTCAGGAAAGCCATGCGGTGAAGCTTTTTGGCGATGTCCAGAGCAGCAGCCAGATCGGCAACGTGGCGAAATTCATTAACTACTACTGCCTCACCCCGACGGAAAAGGAAGCGCGTATTGCGCTCGAGGACAAGTACAGCGGCCTCGAGGCCATCGGCGCCAACCTGGTTAAAAAGACCGGCGCAAAAAACATCATCCTGAAGCTCGGTTCAGAGGGCTTCATCGCCTTCGAGGGCACGCAGGATGAATTCTTCTTCAAGACCCAGCATTTCCCGGCGCTCAACCCGAACCCGGTCGATGTCGTCGGCGCCGGCGACTCTCTGCTGACCGGCCTCGCGGTGAGCTGCTGCGTCGGGGCCTCGCTCATGGAGGCATCGGCGATAGCGTCGGTCGTCGCATCGATCGCGATCGGCAAGATGGGCAACATCCCCATCACTGTCGGCGAAGTGAAAAACTATCTTGCAACCATGTAACGGAAGCAGACCTATGACACGACCGACACCGATGGACAATGACGGCCTGTTCCGCAAGGCCAACGAGATACGCAGGAGCATCGTCGATGTGTGCGTGAAGAACGGCGCAGGCCATATCGCCCCGTCGCTTTCCTGCGTCGACCTGCTGACGGCGCTCTATTACCGCCTGATGAGCCGGTCGGACGACCCGTCATGGGAAGAACGCGACCGACTGATATTCTCGAAGGCGCATGGCTGCTATGGCCTCTACGCGATACTCGCGGACATTGGATATATCGACCGGGACGCCTGGCAGAACTTCTACCAGGGGAGTTTCCTCACCGGCTGCCTCGAGAGGAATATTAAGTTCGGCTTTGAAGCTGGCTGTGGCTCGCTGGGCCACGGCCTGCCGATGGCGACCGGCATCGCCTTCGGGGCGAAGCTCCAGGAATTGCCCTTCCGCACCTACTGCATCATCGGCGATGGTGAAATGCAGGAAGGATCCAACTGGGAAGCGATCCAGTTCGCCGTTAGACACGGCTTGTCCAACCTGACGATTATAATCGACAACAACGGGCTGCAGGCCATGGACTTCCTGGAGAACGTACTCACCGTCCCGGGCCGCGCCGACGACCTCGCGAGAAAGATGGACGCCTTCGGCTGCATCATGCGCTCCTGCGACGGTCATTCTCTTCCGGAGATCGTCACGGCCATCGAGGGCTGGAACGGCGACCGCGCCATGTACGCACCGCAGGCGCTCATCGCTCGTACTGTCAAGGGCTATGGCCTCACGTGCATGGAAAACGTCGCGAAGTTCCACTTCCGGCTCCCGACCGAGGATGAGATGAAAATGGGGAACCGCTATGAATAAGGCGCCGAACTACCGCGGGGACATCGTCAACAGCATCATCCCTTACGCGGAACGCGACCCGCGTCTGCACGTAATGGTGTGCGACATGGGCTTCGGCGTGACGGATAAATTCAGGGACCGCTTCCCGGGGCGGCTTTACAATGTGGGCATCATGGAGCAGGGTACCGTGGGCATCGCGGCAGGCATGGCAATGACGGGGCTGGTCCCCATCGTGTACTCGATCGTCAACTTCCTCGCGTTCCGCGCCATCGAACAGGTCCGCAATGACGTCGTCCTGCAGGGCCTCAACGTGAAGTTCATCGCGACCGGGGTCAACAACTTCTTCCGTTTTCTCGGGAAATCGCACTGCTGTGACGAGGACGACATAAGAATAATGGAGATGATCGGCATCAAAGTGTATGATCCGTACCGCACGACTGGCCGGCCGTTCGACGATATCGTCAGGGAGTGGATCCTCGACGATGCCGCGGGATACATCAGGGTATAGGCCTCCCGTCCCACGGCGACGACATCAGGCTTCACCGGAAATCATATGAAAAAAATGCAGCTTTCAGTCATCATGCCCTCGCTTAATGAGGAACGGAATATTCGTGCGGCGGTCGAGTCTACCCTTGCTGCGATGAAGCGCCATGTCATCGACGGCGATATCGTCATCATCAACGACGGGAGCACGGACCGCACCCGAGAGATCATCGAGGAGATGATGAGGAAGAACCGACGTATCCGGCTCGTCAACCACGATCGCCCGATGGGCATCGGCTACTCCTTTTTCGACGGCGTGAAGGAATCAACCAGCGACGTCGTCGTCATGTTTCCCGGCGACAATGAGAATGATCCCGATGACGCCTTGACCTATTTCCCCCTTATGCACGAAGTGGACATCATCGTCCCGTTCATTCACAATATCGAGATCCGCAACAGGGTGCGGCGGATCATCTCCTCGATGTACCGGTTTATCATTAACATGACCTTCGGCATCAATGTGAACTACACCAACGGCACAGTGTTCTACCGCCGCTGCATCCTCGTCGACGTGACCCTCGGCAGCACCGGCTTTTTCTACCAGGCCGAGCTCCTCATCAAGCTCATCCGCAAGGGATACCTGTTCGCCGAAGTGCCGAATTTCCTCTCGGTCCGGGACAGCGGCGAATCGAAGGCGACGACGATCGGATCACTCGTAAAAGTGATCAAAAGTTATTTCAAAACGCTCTACGAGATACACTTCAAGCGAATCGAGGGAAAGCGACACGACTACACCGTGCTTAATCCGGCCTCGGTCACGTACAAAAAATATTCAGCGAATACGCCATGACAAAATACCTATATTTCTTCTACCCGCCATGCAACTTCTTATTCAAGAAGATCTTCAAGCGCGAATTGAGCAAAACGACCTTCCTCCAGATAGTGAAGCATTACTTCGTGGGCTTCGTAATCTCAGTGTTTAACTATGTTATTTTCGTTATGCTGAAAAAGCTGGGACATGAAACGGCGCTCTCCAACACGATCACCTACGGCGTGGTGGTGGTCGCGTCGTTCCTGATGCAGAAATACTTCACCTACAATGCCGGCCACCATTCCATCTGGCAGCCCATCCTGTTCCTCATGAATGCGATCACGTATTACGTCCTCGACACGATAATCCTGCTCATCCTGATAGACCATTTCGGCGTGATACCCATGATCAGCAAGCTCGTGTCCATCGGCTCCCTGTCGCCGCTGAGTTTTATATTCCAGAAATTTTTTGTATTCAAGAAAAAGGAGAGCGACAATGTCAGATAATACCGGCGGGCAGAGCATCATACTGGACGGCCACAAGCTCCTGTGGCACCGCGATCGGATAGAGGCATGGCTCCGCGGCGAACGTATCGCGCCGATAACCATCGATTGCGCATTGACCAGGGTATGCTCATACAAGTGTGTATACTGCTACGGAACCCTCCAGGAAAACGAGGGGTACAATCTCTCGCGGGATGTCATCTCCCGGTTTCTCGACGACGCGGCCGAGATCGGCGTCAAGGCGATCAGCTTCGTCAGCGACGGCGAAAGCGCCCACTCCCCGCACATCTACGAGGCCATCACCCGGGGACGCGGAAACGGCATCGACATGGCGCTGGGCACCAATGGCTTCCCGCTCAAGGACGACCGGCTGGAGGAGATACTGCCTGCTCTCACCTATCTCCGCTTCAATATATCGGCGGGCACGCCCAAGCGCTATTCGCAGATTCACGGCGTCCCGGTGTCATCGTATCACAAGGTCATTGAGACCATCCGCAAATCGGTCGCCATAAAAAAACACGGAAACCTCGCCGTCACAATCGGGCTCCAGATGGTTCTGCTCCCCGAGCACAGCGACGACATCCTGCCCCTGGCCGACCTGGGAAGAGACCTGGGAGTCGACTACCTGGTAATAAAGCACTGCTCCGACGACGAGACCGGCGCCCTCGGCGTACAGTATGACAAGTATGAATCACTGGTAGAAGTATTGAAGGAAGCCGAACGGCGGTCGACCGACACCTACCTTGTACAGGCGAAGTGGTCGAAGATTCTGAGCGGCGGCAGGAGAAAATACACCAAATGCTATGCCGCACCTTTCATGCTCCAGATGTCCGGGTCTGGACTCGTCGCGCCCTGCGGCTTCCTGTTCAACGACAAGTACAAGGACCGTTTCCACATCGGAAACATCGCGGAGAAATCGTTCAAGGAAATATGGAAAAGCGATCGCTACTGGGAAGTGATGAACTACATCATTTCGGATGAATTCGACACCCGCTACGACTGCGGCACCTTGTGCCTCCAGCATAAGGTAAACGAATTCCTGTGGGACCTGAAATCAGGGAGGGCCCCGCTGGTCGACGCGCCGGGCCCCGCACCAATGCACATGAACTTTATTTGAATACAGGGCCCCTATCGCATAGAAAATGAACCGCCATTCGGCTTCTCACCCACCCCGTATATTGTGGAGAATAATCATTACATGAACGCACCGGCTGAAGTGAATGCGTCAATTGATATTTTGTTTATATCGCCCTCAAACGAGAAGCTGGGGAGATTCCACCGGTTCGTCCCCCGCAGTGTTCCGCTCGGTGTCGGGATTCTGTCAGGGTATCTCATGCAGTTTGGATTCCGTCCTGAGATCGCCGATGAAGAGATCGTCACAATCGACCGCAGTTTTTTAACTGATGCAATGCGCCGCATGACCTCCCCTCCTGTGTTCGGCATTTCCACCATGACGACCAACGCCATGCGTGCCTATGCCATCGCGGGAATCATCAAGGAAATTGATGCGGCTTCGATCATCATCTTTGGCGGCATTCACCCAACGGTCATGCCGGAAGAGGTGATGAACAACGAGTCGATTGATTTCATCGTGCAGGGAGAAGGCGAGCAGGCTATTGTCGACCTGATGAAACAATTCAAATCGGGAAAAGTAAAGTTTAATGACATCAGGGGACTCGGCTACCGCGATGAACAGGGCGTCCACGTTTATACAGAGAGGGATTCGAAGCCGTTTGACATCAACAAGCTCGAGATGTTCCCGTACCAGATGTTCAATCCGCTGCACTATGACCTGGGATTCATTCTGTCGTCTCGAGGGTGCCCGTTCGACTGCATATTTTGCAGCCAGCGTGCCATCACCCGGCGGCGATACCGGGCTCTGGACAACCAGAAAACCATCGAAGAGCTAAAATTCCTGATCAACGACCTCGGCCAGAAAAACATCACCTTCTTCGACGACTACTTCACGGGCGACAAGAAACGGGTTATGCAGCTGTGCGCTATGATACGCGAACACCGTCTGCACCACAAATGCTCGTTTGGCGTTCAGACCCGCGGCGACAGCATTGACCGTGAGATACTGACGGAAATGAAGCAATCGGGATTTGACAGCCTGATGTTTGGCTTCGAAACATCCTCCAACCACCTGATGAAGATTATCAATAAGAAGGAAACGGTCGAGGACAATATCAATGCTATCATACTCGCCCGTGAGATCGGTTTCACAGTGGAGGCTACATTTATCTTCGGATTCCCGGGAGAGGTCTATTCTGACAGGATAAAGGCCTTGCATATCGCTAAGGCGATCATTGACCGTGCGCGCTTTAACAACGCCACGCCCTATCCAGGGACGAAACTTTACGAAATCGCCGTTTCGCAGAACCGGCTGAATGTCATGCACGGCTGGGAGAACTTCAGTTCCGCCGGAGCGGTAACGGCGAGCGCATTCAAGCGCTACGATCTACCCTATTGCCCGGAGAAAACCAAGCCCTCAGACCTTATCGGGCAGGTATTTCTCGCCAACCTACTTTTTTACATGAATACCGCGAACCTCAAACGCCTCTTCAATACGAAGAAAAAGGGGAGCGGCAAATGGTTCGAATTGCCCAAACAGAACCGGTTCAATCCGGTCCTGTGGATCGACTTTCTGCTGCTCGCATCCAATGTTTTTCTGCGATTGATATACTACATGCTCTTTTCCCGCGAGTGCCGACGGTTTTTTTTTGATGGTTTTTTCAGGGAGGGCAAATCGTAACGTGATCAAATTCAGTGTTTTCATTGCCGCATTTCTCCTATTCTTCGCCATCCTCACGGTGCATATCATGCTCTGGCGGCTGGTCCGTCCTATGCGCCAGATTGGGCTCCTCTTCCTTGTCTTCGTCATCGTGCCGACGATGCTCTTCGGCAGCGCTGTCGCGCTGATCGCATCTGGCATTATCGCGTTCCTCGGCGTCGCAGATACCGGATTTGCCTTCCTGTTGTATATCGCCATGGCGGGCGTCTACATCCAGACCTACCCCGCCATACAGGCCGGCGCACCGTCACTGTTCATCATGTATTTGATCGGCCGTTCAACGCACCCGGTCCCCCTTGCCGACATACGGACGATGATGGACGGCAACCGGCTCATCAACGACCGCATCGATGACCTGATTTCCGACGGATTCATCACGGTGTTGGGAAACGAACGCACGATTGCGCTGACCGCGAAGGGCCGTCTGCTCTCCGGTGCGTTCATGCTCTATCGGCGGTCGCTCGGTCTCGGCATCGGGGAGGGGTGACAATGGATCTGCGCGCAACGTTGCTCATCTCCTTTCTTCTCGCGAGTCCGTTTTTCCTTTTCCTGTTCCACTGCGCCGCGGTGCGGCTTGCAAAGCTCACGAAGCAGGTACCGTCGAACCAGAAACTGACGCTTTATTGCATCATAGCCTTCAATGCACCGATTCTGGCATGCGCGCGCCTCATCGCCGGTCCGGTCGATCCGGTGCACACCCTCGCCTATGCGTTCATGACCTACAACGGGTTCGCATACTGCTATTTCCATTTTTTCAACATGAGCGAAACGGCGCGTCGCATCAGGATTCTCGTGGGCGTGAAAGGCGGCAACATTACCGTCATGCAGGATCTCGAAAAGTTCTACGATTACGAAAGCACGTTGTCGGTACGACTGAAGCGACTCGAACAGCTTTCGCAGATAAAGCAATCCGGGGGTGCCTATTCTCTCGATGGTTCGCTGCTCTATCGCGTGTCAGGGCTGGTCGTCTTTTTCAGAAAGCTGCTCGGCTTCGAGGATGTACGATCGGGGTAAAGAGGAATCCTGCGGAAATCAGCCGCCATCCTTTCTGAAAAACCGGTTCAACAGGTCCGTCGAGGAGAACACGATCTCGTGGGTAAAGCGGATTTCCGCCCCGATCTCCTTGACCACCTCGTATTCCCGCTGGATCTTCCCGGTCTTATCCTCGAGCTTTTCGAACTCCTGCCCCTTGACGTAGATGTCGGGCAGGAGCAGACGCAGGGTTTCCTCGGCAGTGCGCCACCGGTTGATGGCCACGAAGTCGACACACTCGAGTGCGGCAATCGATTCGGCCCGGATATCCTGGCTGTACACCGGGCGGCCGGGACCCTTGTCGACGTACTCGTCGGGCGTCAGGGTGACCACGAGTACGTCGCCCATCTTTTTCGCCGCCTGGAAGTACTTGATGTGGCCCGGGTGCATGAGATCGAAACAGCCATGGCAATGCACAACCTTTTTCCCCGCGGCCCTGAGCGACTCGAGCTTCGGCCGAAGTTCGTCCAGCGTCACAATCTTCATTCAGTTCCCTCTTCCCCATACCGGTGTATCACGGTCCACAGCGCGGGTATGGTGGCCTCGTGCCGTCCCATCACGTAATGACTGGTCCCGCCGTCGGCGACGGTGCGCGCCAGCATGGTTTTCCACGGGCGGAAGTAATACGCCGCACTGCCTCGCCCCGGCTCAGAGCGGAAATCATCCGGCAGGTCATGAAGATCGCAGACCAGCGTCGTGAAGCAGCGGATCGTCGATCCCCTCCGGTGGGCGACGTTACGCGCCATGCTCAGCGCCTTCAAGTACACCTCCGGCGCCATGATGGCGCTCCCGAAGTTCATCACCACACCACCCTCGAGGCCGCTGACAACCCCCGCGAACCGCAGGAAATCATTGTACGACAACGCGCCGGTCGCGGCGCCATCGAAGTTCGGGTGCTCGTGGATGATGTCGTAACCGATCCCCACGTGCGCGGTCACGGGAATCCCAAGCCGATACCCCGCGGCGAACACGCTGACGTCAGCATGCGGGAAGCCCCCCCCGGCGATCTCCCGGCCCACGGCCTCGCCAAGCCCGCAACCCGGATCGCGCCGCCAGGCGGTGCTCACGATATCGTTGATGCGACCTGTCTCCCGCCAGAGGCCGAACTGTCCCTCGCTGATGTAGCGCGCGACGCTCTCGGTGGTCGCCCCGATGAGCGCGAACTCGTAATCGTGGATGATCCCCGCGCCGTTCATGGCGACACAGGTGACATGCCCGCTGGACATGAGGTCGATGAGGTAGCGCTGCACCCCCGAGCGGAGGACATGCGCCCCCATCATGAAGATGACCGAGCTCCCGGTCTTTCGCGCCCTCACCACGGCGCGTGCAACCGCCCTGATACTGTCGTCGATGAGACGATCCGGCACGGGCTCGAGGTTCCTGATAACCGACAAGTCGAGATCGTGCGTTCTCTCGTTCAGCGGCTTGAGAACAAGCGCCGACCGGTCAAAAAGCTGTGACAATCGCTCCCTCCAAAAGATAGACGGTTCTCACGCCAGCGCGGGCGCGATGTATTCATCCACCACCCAGCGGCAGAACGGAAAGCTTCCCGTGAAGGCCGGGCTCACTGCGTTGAGCACGTGGACCGAGTCCCGGTCGCCCTCGACCACGAAATCCTGCACCAGCGCGCTCGTTTCCACATCCAGCAGCTGGGCGCGGATTCCCGGACGGCTCCATTCGCGGAAGCCGGCCCGGTCGATGCGATGCACCAGATTGGCCGCCATTGATACGAAATAGCCTCGCCGGTATTTCCTCATTTCCTCGAGCGCCAGGGAGCGGAAGCCGAACGAGTTCCGTGCGAACAGGATCGACTCCCGGCAGAGGACCTGGAAAAACTCGTCCAGCATGAAATTATCGAGCCCCCGGTAATTCTCCCGCCAGAAGGCGGGAATGGCCGTCGGCCCGATCTTGACGGTTCCGTCGACGGTGACGGTAAAATGCACCCCCAGGAAGGGATTATTCAGGTTGGGTACGGGATAGATGTTCGTCGATACCGTCATCTCGGCGCCCCGGTACTTCAGGTATATTCCCTTGAACGGAACGATGACGTAGCGCAAACCGAAGCCGAAATCCCGCGCCACCCGGTCGGCATACAGGCCGGCGGCGTTGATGATCATCGAGGCGCTGTGCACGCCCCGCGGCGTCCGTATCGAGTTTGACGCGAGGTGCCCGACGTAGGGGCAGTTGAAGAGGAACGAGACGCCCAGCGCCTCGAGCTCCCTCCTGATGGCGCCGCACACCTCGACCGGGTCGACCGTGGCCGTTGCGGGCGAATAGAGCGCGAACTGCGTCGTCTTCGCGTTCGGATCGATCTCGCGAAGCTCCTTCTCGTCGATGAGGGACACCGCCACGCCGTTTGTCCTGCCGCGGCGCTCCAGCTCGCGCAGCCCCTCGACCTCTGCCTCGTTCTTGGCGACAACGACCTTGCGGCACTTGTTGATGGCGAGCCCGTGCTTCTCGCAATACGCCGTGAGCTCGCGGTTGCCGTCCCGGGTGAACCGCGCCTTGAGCGAGTTGGCGGTATAATAAAAGCCCGCGTGCAGAACCCCGCTGTTGCGACCGCTTCCGTGGAGGGCCTCCGCGGACTCCTTCTCGATGACCGTGATTGATCTACCGGGATAGCGCTCCGCAAGCTCCCTGGCCAGCGCGAGGCCGATAATGCCCGATCCGATAATAAGGAAATCGCTCCTGTGCTCGTTCACTGGCATGGCATAGACCAGGCTCCTCCAAGATATGCACGTCCCGAGTGCGGAGTGGCCGTACTATCACGAGCAATGTTTTCTTGCAAGAAATTTGTGGCCCGCCACAAAAAGCCCGTGCATTAATGAACCAATCCGCACTGGCATTCACGCAAAATGCAATGAACATATTTTCTGGTGTGTTTATTTTTCACAATCCGATCATACTTGCCCCCAGGCACAGGACCATGGTATACGACAGGGAACAACATCATCGCTAATTCATTATTTATTTGACAAAAACATGATGACAAAAATATGAATCATGGTAAACCGCACCTGCATCCAACAGTATCCGTGTCTCATCACACCCAGGGTGCACTATCCATGACCGCCTCTTTAACAGAGGGGAGCTTTGAGGGGGTACCATAATGCTCGCGTGTCGCATGTGCCAGAGTAAGAATCTCTACCGCTTTCTTGACCTGGATTTCACGCCTCCGGCGGACCAGTTCAAGAGGAAAGATCAGCTTCGCGAGCCGGACATCTACTACCCGCTCGACGTGTACATGTGCGACTCCTGCGGGCTGGCTCAGCTGGGATACGTTGTATCCCCTGAAATTCTTTATCGGAACGACTACCCCTACGAGTCCTCGACAACCAGGACGGGGCATGCCCACTGGGCGAGCTTCGCGAAAACGGTTGTCTCGACGTTCTCGCTCGGGAAGAGCGATCTCGTCGTGGACATCGGCAGCAACGTCGGCGTGCTCCTCGGCGAGTTCCAGAGGTTGGGAACCACGGTCTGCGGTGTCGATCCCGCGGCGAACATCGTCATGCTGGCCTACGAGCGCGGCATCGACACCATCTGCGACTTCTTCAACCGTGAGGCGATCGAGAAGATACTCGAGCAGAAAGGGCACGCCTCGGTGATCACCGGGACAAACGTCTTCGCGCACATCGACGACCTCGACGAACTGATGCGAAACGTCTCGACGCTCCTGAACGAGAAGGGTATATTCATATTCGAAGCGCCCTATTTCGTGAACCTGATCAAGCACCTTGAATACGACACCATCTACCACGAACACCTGTCGTATCTGTCCGTGAAGCCCCTGATCCCGTTCTTCGGCAAGTTCGGCATGGAGGTGTTCACCATCGAGCAGGTCGACATCCACGGCGGGTCGTTCCGCGTGTACATCGGCAAGAAGGGCGCACGGCCCGTCGCGCCAATCGTCGCCCAGCTCCTGAAGGAGGAGGATGCGATGGGACTCTACACGCACGAGCTGCTCGACCGGTTCTCGCGCGACGTCCAGCAGAACCGCCGTGACCTCACCTGGCTCCTCCAGAAGCTCAAGCACGAGGGAAAGAGCATCGTCGGCGTGAGCGCGCCCGCCAAGGGACAGACGCTTCTCAACTACTGCCGCATCGGGAACGAAATCCTCGATGTGGTCACCGAGAAGTCGACCCTGAAGATCGGTCGCTTCACCCCCGGGACCCATATTCCCGTCGTGGCGGATTCGTACCTCATGGAAAAGCAGCCGGATTACGCCCTGCTCCTTGCGTGGAATTTCGCCGACGAGATCATCAACAACCTTGACGCGTACGTGAAGAAGGGCGGGAAATTCATCATCCCGATCCCCACCCCGAAAATCGTATAACCGGACACCCGAAGCCAGGAGAGACGCCACATGAAAAAGATCCCCTTGACCGTTTCCTTCGCGGACAACCGCGGAACCATCATCGACATGATCGAGAACGAGACCATACATGCCGTCACGCTGATCACCTTCACCCCGGGCGCGGTGCGCGCCAACCACTACCATCGCGAGACGATCCAGTGGAACTACGTCCTCTCGGGCCGCATCAGGCTCGTGAGCCAGTTCCCCGGCGAGGCGCCCGAGGAGACTGTCATGGGCCCCGGCGACTTCGTCGCGACGATGCCCAACGAGAGCCACGCCCTCCAGGGCCTTGAGGAATCACAGCTCCTGGTGCTCACCAAGGGACCCCGCGGCGGCAAGGAATACGAGTCGGACACCTTCCGCCTCGAAACACCCCTCATCGCCCCGTAGGCGCGCGGACACCCCGGCCATGAAGAACGACTTCATACCCGTCTGTGAGCCGTTCCTGAACGGGAACGAGCTCGAATACGTCATCGACACCGTGAAGACCGGCTGGATCTCGTCGTCGGGAACATACGTCGACCGGTTCGAGAAGGAATTCGCCGCGTACTGCGGTGCCCACCACGCGGTCGCGGTCTGCAACGGCACGATCGCCCTTCACCTCGCCGTCGTAGCGCTTGGCATCGGGAAGGGCGACGAGGTGATCATCCCGAATTTCACCATGGCCGCCTCTGCCTTCGCGATCTGCTACACGGGCGCCGTCCCGACGTTTGTCGACGCCGACCCGTTCACCTGGAACATGGATCCCGACCTGATCGAGGCGAAGATCTCACCCCGCACGAAGGCCATCATGGCGGTCTCTATCTTCGGCCATCCCTGCGAGATGGACGCCATCAACCGGATCGCGAAGAAGCACGGGCTCAGGGTAATCGAGGATGCCGCCGAATCCTTCGGCGCCGAGTACCGGGGTACGCGCACCGGCGCGCTTGCGGAAGTCACGGGCTTCAGCTTTTTCGCCAACAAGAACATCACCACCGGCGAGGGGGGCATGGTCACCACGAACGATGACGGCATCCATGACCAGCTACGCTATTACCGCAACATGTGCTTCCCTCTGAACGGTCCGCGCAACTACCGTCACGACGATATCGGCTTCAACTACCGTCTGTCCAACCTGATCGCAGCCGTCGGTCTCGCCCAGGTGGAAAAGGCCGACGAGTACGTCGGGCTGCGCATCAGGAACGGCTCCTGGTACCAGGAGCACCTGCGCGACATTCCCGGGATAACCACGCAGGGAACCCTCGACCACGTGAAGCACCCCCGCTGGATGAATGGCATCCTTGTCGATCCGGAGCGCTACGGCAGGAGCCGCGACGAACTCATGGCGCATCTTGCCGCCAACGGCATCGAGACGAGGCTCTTCTTCGTCGGCATGCACCGCCAGCCGTTCGCGGTGAAGCATGGCTGCGACGTGACCGGCGCATACCCGGTTACCGAGAACCTCACCGCGAACGGCATGTACCTGCCCTCGGCCAGCAGCCTCTCCGAGGAAACGATCCGGCGCATCGCCGGGGTGATCGCGGCCTTCCGGGGGGACAGGCGCTGATGCCCAACGACACGGTCTTCAAGGATTATTCACGCTACTACGACCTCCTGTACCGTGACAAGGACTACGGCGCGGAAGCCGGGTATATCGACACCCTCATCCGACGTTACGCGAACGGACCTGTCCGGCGGGTTCTCGACATCGGGTGCGGCACCGGCGTGCACGCCTCGCTCCTGGCCGCGAGGGGCTACGAGGTCGACGGTGTCGACCTCTCGACGGACATGATCGCGATCGCCCGGACACGCGGGCGGGACAACCTCCGGTTCCATGTCGGCGATGCGGTGGCATTCCGGCTCGGCTGGACCTTCGACGTCGTCGTATCGCTTTTCCATGTGGTGAACTACCAGACCACCAACGAGGGGCTCGCCGAGTACTTCGAGAACATCATCCGCCACCTCGAACCGGGCGGCACGTTCATCTTCGACTTCTGGTATGGCCCGGCGGTACTGACCCAGCGTCCCGAGACCCGGGTCAAACGGCTCTCGGACGAGCACCTCGGCATTACTCGCATCGCCGAGTCGGACCTGTTGGTGAACGAGAACCGCGTCAACGTCAACTACGAGATCCAGGTCGAGAACCGGAAGACCGGCGAACGCCACGTGATCCGGGAAACGCACCCGGTTCGCTATCTCTTCCTGCCGGAAGTGCTGCATTACGTCGGCCAGGCGGGAGGAAGGATACTTCGAACGGAGGAGTGGCTCACGGGCCAGGAGCCGGGAACCAGTTCCTGGGGCGTCTGCGCCATCGGCACGAAAGCATGAATATCGGCCTGTACATGGGGCGACTTGATCCGCAGCAGGGAGGCGGTTTCACCTTCCAGCAGCAGCTCCTCGACGCCGCCATCAGGGGACACGGCGAGCACGCCCTGTTCGTTTTCCATTACGGCCCGGCCCGTCATGATACGGCACCCGGGATAACGTTCGTGCGCCTTGCCGATCCCATCAGCCGGATCCCGCTCATGCGGCGGATTCTGGACCGCCTGGGGCGGCGCCGTCACCCATCAATCCTGGACCGCGCCGCCGCCGGCCTGGGCATCGACCTCATGTGGTTCTTCGACCTGGGATTCGAACCCGTCGAGATTCCCTACGCCTACACGGTATGGGATCTGGAGCACCGCAAGCAGCCATATTTCCCCGAGGTGAGCCACACCGGCTGGACCCGGGACCAGCGGGAGTCGCTTTTCCGGGAAACGCTCCCCGGCGCATCGATGATACTGACCGGCACCGAGTGCGGCAGGCAGGAGATCGTGAAATTTTACGGCGTCGACGAGCGGCTCGTCCACGTCCTCCCGCTGCCAGCCCCGCCCGCGGCCGCGATTCCCGCCAATGCCGACGGGAACATCGGAAGGATCAGCATCACGGCGCCATACCTTTTTTACCCGGCACAGTTCTGGCCCCATAAGAACCATATCGTCATCCTGGAGGCTCTCTCGCTCCTGCGGCAGCAGGGGACGGCGGAATTCTCAGCCGTCTTCACCGGATCCGACAAGGGGAACCTGGGATACATCCGCGCGCAGATCGCCCGCCTGGGGCTCGAGGATACCGTTCACATCCCGGGTTTCGTTTCCCGGGACGAGCTGGCGGCGCTGTACCGAGGAGCCTTCGCGCTCGTGTACCCAACGCTCTTCGGGCCTGACAATCTGCCTCCCCTCGAGGCCTTCGCGCTGGGATGTCCCGTCCTGGTGGCTGAGATCCCAGGGGCCCGCGAGCAGCTGGGCGCCGCGCCGCTCTATTTCTCCCCGACCAGCGAGCGGGACCTCGCGAAAGCGATCCTCGGGCTCTCCCGGAATCCGGTCCTCCGGAAGCGAATGATCGCGTCGGGCCTGGCGCGGGCACGCCGGTGGACGGCGGACGATTACGTGCAGGGATTCCTGTCGATCGCCCGGGAGTTCCAGTCGTACCGGCGCTGCTGGGACTCGGGCACGGGGTACGTGCACACTTAGGAAGGCGGACCTGGAGGCGCCATACCCGCGCCGCGCGCCGCAGGACCATCGATGCCCATGGACAAGGTATACATCGTCATTCCGGTCTTCAACAGGATCGAGAGAACCACCGCGCTCCTCTCGTCCCTGGCGAAGCAGCGACGCAGGCCGGCTGAGATTGTCGTGGTCGACGACGGGTCCACCGACGGCACCGCCGCGATCATCGCCCGGGACTTCCCCGCGGTCACCCTCATCAGGGGAACCGGCGACTGGTGGTGGTCCGCGTCGGTCAACCGCGGGATCGAGCACGTACTCGCGCGGGCCGACGTCGACCATGACCACGTACTACACATCAACAACGATGTTGTCATCAAGGACCGCGACTTCATCGGCAAGATAGTCGCCTGCCACGAACGTCATCCCCGGAGCCTCATCGTACCCCGCACCGTCCTGCTGGGGGAAAACCGGGAGTTTCCCACCGGGGTCATCTTTTCGTGGGAAACGCCTCGCGCGGCGTTCGTTACCGAACTCGACATCCGTGGCTCCGGCGGAATGAAGTTCCTTGACGCACTGTTCACCAAGACGATCCTCATGCCCTGCATCGTCTTCAGGCGGATCGGGCTTTTCGACGAGGATGTGTTTCCCCAGTACCAGGGCGACACCGATTTCACCGCACGGGCGAAGGCGGCGGGATTCAGCCTCATCAAGGATGAATCCATCGTCATATACAATTACAACGACCCGAAGGACTCGGGAATCCACTTCAAGGAGCTGATCGGGACACGGGACCTGTTCAACATCCTGTTCTCAATACGGTCATCGGAAAACCTGTTTAAAAACGCCCGTTTCATCATGCGTCACTGCCCGCGGCGCTACCGCGCGCGGAACGTGGCGCACCTCCTGATGAAAACCGTTTACACCTATCTCCGCAAGACCCGCCTGGCGCGCGGCCTCGGGTCGCTGAAGCGGAGGAGATGATCTCCCCGTTCGCAGGAGAATCATTTGTCAATCGACGAGAAGAGAGAGCCATGGAAATAATCGCACACCGGGTGAATACCACCTCCGAGCTGGAAAAGGTCCCGCGAGAATACGGCGTCGAGATCGATCTTCGCGACCGTGGCGATCGTATCGTCCTCACGCATGACCCGTTCACGGACGGCGAGGATTTCGAGTCATACCTCCGGCGCTACGCCCACGGCACCTTGATCCTCAACATCAAGAGCGAACGCATCGAGCACCGCGTTCTCGAGATGGTACGGAAGTCGCCCGCGATACGGTATTTTCTCCTCGACTCTTCATTCCCCATGATCCACCTGCTGAGCGAACAGGGCGAGCGAAACATCGCCGTCCGGTTTTCCGAGTACGAGAGCATCGAAACCATCCTGAACATGGCCGGGAAAATCGACTGGGTTTGGGTCGACTGCTTCACCCGCCTGCCGATTGACACCCGAACCTGGCGCATCCTCACGGACGCCGGTTTCAGGCTCTGCCTGGTATCTCCCGAACTCCAGAACCGTCCGGGTGACATCGGACCGTACCGGGCATACCTCGCGGACCAGAGCATCACATTCGATGCCGTCTGCACCAAACTCACTAATGCCGAGAAATGGATAACGCCGAGGACCTGAGCGCCTTCCGGGAACTCGGATACGACATGAACAGAACCATCAGCAGAAAGCTTCCGCTCATCATCTTCACCGCTGCGGGCGTTTCGGGATTCACGTTCCTGGCTGCCGCCGGATACCGTGTGTACGAATGCTTCGGGTTTTCATCTGACGGATTCCACTACTACTCGACCCTCCGCAACATGGTGAACGGCCTCGGGTTCAGGGAAGGCCCGGTGTTCGAATACCTGCTCGGGGTGCACGCGTACCTGTCCCTGTACGCGCTCGCCCCTCTTGTCGCACTGTTCCGGACGCCCTTCGTGCTCCTGGCGGTCAACATCGCGATGCGCTTCGCCGCCGCAGGCGCGCTCTTTCTCTATGCGGACCGGGTGCTGCGGCCGGTACCCCATGGGACCCGCTACGCGATGGCCTTCTCGGCGACGTATTTTTTCAGTCACGCCGTGTACAGCGAGATGTTCATCGACGTCCTCTTCCCGCCCGACGTTATGCTGCCCGTCCTGATGTTCCTCCTGGCGTACGCGTACGATGCCGGGCGCAAGCCCCTGTTCTTCGCCGTCAGCCTCCTCATCCTCATCACGAAGGAGGAGTATCTCCCCCTCTACCCGGTCCTCGTCGCCTGGCTCATGGCCCTCGGCTACGCGGCGCATGGCCGCATCAAACCGTTCCTCTCCCGCATCCAGACCGCCAGTCTCGCCGTGCTGTTCTGCTCGGGAGCCCTCCTGTCCCTGGCGGTCCTGTTCTATTTTCGCGGGTTGAACACCTTCGGGTACGGGACAGGTCTGGACATCCAGGCGGCGAAACTCATCGACATAGGAGCATGGCGGGAGGCGCCCGGATTGGCCCTCCGGTTTCTGCTCCCGGCGCTTCCGGTCATCGCGACCGCGCTGTTCTTCCCGGTGGGAGCGCGGCGCACGGCTATCCCGCTCGCGTTCATCGCCAGTTTCATACTCGGACGGTTCGCAGAAAACATCCTGATCTATCACACCGCGAAGGGGAATCCCTGGGCCAATTACGTGATCCCCCCGGCCATCTTCATCAACACGGTGCTATTGTTCTCGTTTATAGCTTCCACTGCGGGAACGCGGCTCCGGCGGCGGGCCTGTGCCGCCGTCGTCATCCTCGGGCTCGTTTTCGCCGTCGCGGACGCGCGCTCTTCGACGACGACCAAGCGGATCCGCGCGCCCTGGGGGTCGCGGGATCCCGGCGGCTGCACCATGCTGCGGAACGAACTGGCAGAGATTCGTAAGGCGATACCGGATGCCGGGACCCGGTACGGGTATTGCATCATCACCGACTTCTTCCAGCATCCCTTCATGGACCGTAGCCATGTCACCACCAGCTTTCTCCGGCTCTCCTGGAAGGACCGGCACCGGGTCGCCTGGGAGGAGTGGATACGCAACGCCGATTACTGCATTTTCAGCAAGGACGATGACACCGCCGCCATCCGTTCCGCCATGGCGGACAGCCACGCGGTCCTGGTCGAAACCGGCAACTTCACCTGCTACCGGAACAGGCGGCAGCCGGCCGCGCCGCGCCGCGGGGAGAAAAAACTACTAGACAGGTAGCGGCGATCCCGACTACTATCGGAAAACCGTACCGGCGGGCGCCGGGGGCAATCGACCTCCTTCGGCACGGTATCATTGACATCACGCGGGTGAGACATGAACGCATTATCGGAGAAGAAAAGTGCCATCGCGGAGTACATGGACAGGATGTCCGCGACACGAGAACGATGGATCAAGCGGAACCAGTACTACTACAACGACCTGGTCAAGTTCTTCACCTATAATATCCCCGAGGGAAGCTCGGTCATCGAGATCGGCTGCGGCACCGGTTACCTGCTGGACCGCATCAATCCCCTGGCGGGAGTCGGCATCGATATATCGCAGGGCATGATCGAACAGGCGAAGCGCGCCTACCCACGGTTTACGTTCCATCACATGGACGGCGAATCGATCACCTTGAAGGAGAAATTCGATTTTATCATCATCTCCGACACGATGGGATACTTCGAGGACATCCAGAAGGCCCTGCTGGAGCTGAAGAAGATCTCGCACGAGGGGACCCGCATCATCATCACCTACCAGAACTTCCTGTGGATCCCATTTTACAATCTCGCCGAGAAGATCCGCCTGAAGATGCCCTCGCGGAAGATCAACTGGCTCAACCACAACGACATCGCCAACCTGCTCCTGCTGACGGGATTCGACGTGGTGCGGACGGGAAAACGCTTCCTGTCCCCCAAGTTCATACCGCTGCTTTCCTGGGTCATGAACCGCTACCTGGTTCATCTCCCCTTCTTCAACGGACTCGCCTTCACGGGTTTCATCATCGCCCGACCGTTCCCCGCCGCGATCGCCAGGGAAACCAAGAAGAGCGTCAGTGTAATCATCCCGGCGCGCAACGAGAAGGGAAACATCGAGAACGCCATCACGAGAATGCCGCGCATGGGAAAGCACACCGAAATCATCTTCGTCGAGGGTCACTCATCGGACGGCACCATCGACACGATCAAAGAAATGCACCGGAAATACTCGAAAAAGTGGGACATCCGGTACGCGGTCCAGGACGGCGCCGGGAAGGGCGACGCGGTCCGAAAGGGCTTCGACATGGCGCGGGGAGACATCCTCATGATCCTGGACGCCGACCTCACCGTCCCGCCAGAGGACCTGTACAAGTTCTACGACGCGATCGCGTCGGGTTGGGGGGAATTCATCAACGGAACCAGGCTGGTCTACCCGATGGAGGACCAGGCGATGCGTCTGCTCAACATGCTCGGGAACAAGTTCTTCTCGATGATGTTCTCGTGGCTGCTCAAACAGCGGATCAAGGACACGCTGTGCGGCACCAAGGTGATCACGAAACACAATTGGGAGCGCCTCGTCGCGAATCGGGGATTCTTCGGGGATTTCGATCCCTTCGGCGACTTCGACCTCCTGTTCGGCGCCGCGAAGCTTAACCTGAAGATCGTCGAGATCCCGATCCGCTACCAGGCGCGGGAGTACGGGGATACCAACATATCCCGCTTCCGGCACGGATGGCTTCTGATCAAGATGGTCGTGTTCGCCATGAACAAGATTAAATTCATATGATACCCTCGGAGCACACGCCATGATCTATAAGATTCTTCTTATCGCCGGTGTCGCGTCCAACGTGGTCGCCCAGGTGATGCTCAAGTCCGGCATGAAGGGGCTGGACCTCATCCAGAGCTCGGCCGGCACGAACGAGAAACTACGGGCCGTCATCCTGAACAAGTTCGTCTGGGGCGGCCTCGCCTTCTACGGCCTCGGGTTCGTCCTCTACTCGATCGTACTGTCCAAGATCGAGTTAAGCAAGGCCTACCCGGTCGCCAGCGTCGCGTCGATCGTGCTGATCACAGTGATCTCGATCGTGTTCCTCACCGAGACCCTGAACTTCCAGAAGGTTGTCGGGATAACATTCGCGCTGATCGGCATCATGATCCTCCTGTACCGCTGATCCCGGCGGGCGGGGGATTGACGGGAATACATCGCGGTGCACGCACCCTCGTGCGATACCGGCACAGGCGCACGCATCGCGGCCCAACACTCTCTGACCAGGTGCACACATGGAAACAGCCAAGAAAACGCGTGTTCGATTCATACTTCCCGAAGCCAACGCATTCACACCCAACAACATCGACGACCCGCTGCCGTATTATTACAAGCCGGTCATCGGAAGCTTGTACCGCGCCCGCATCCAGGCCGGCCTGGATCTCCTCGCGCCTCCCTACCGGCGGGTGCTCGAATTCGGGTTCGGAAGCGGCCTCCTGCTTCCGTCGCTCGCGGGGACCGGCGCCGAGGTCCATGGCATCGATCTCAACTCCGACCCGGCCACGGTCCAGCGCTCCCTGGACACGGCGGGAGTGAAGGCCTCGCTGAAAAGCGGCGACCTGCTGGCCGCCGGCTATCCGGGAGAATACTTTGACCTGATCGTCGCCTTCTCGGTGTTCGAGCACATAGCCGACCCCGGGGCGATCCTCGGGGAGATGTCGCGGATCACCGTCGCCGGCGGAAGGCTGCTGGTTGGCATGCCGCGCGTCGACCGCGTGATGGAGCGCTTTTTCCAGTTCATCGGCTACCAGGGCATCGAGAAGCATCACGTGACGAACCACCGGGAATTCACGCGGCACGCGGGGGCATGGTTCACCCTCGAAAAGATCGTGTCGATGCCCTCACTGCTGCCGCAGGCGGCCGGCCTGTACTACAACATGCTGTTCGTGAAGAAATGACACCGCGGAATCCATCCGAAATCACCGGTGATCGGATCGGCAGACTGCTCCTGCCCCTGGTCCTGCTGCTGGCACTGGCAATCCGCCTTCCCGGCATCAACTGGGGGATGCCGCCCGATGGGGTCACGCACTACCCCTCGCTGCATCCCGACGAGATACACGTGATGAAGGCCCTGAAGCAGATACGGCCCGAGAAGCTCGATTTCAACCCAGAGAGCGCCCATATCGAGGGGACACTTAACTACTACCTGTGGGCCACCCTCGGGGGCGTCCTGTGGCTCACAGGCACACAGCAGGGCTGGGACGGCTACCACCGCATGCTCCTCATGGGAAGGCTGAGCACGGTGATGATCGACCTGGCCGCGGTGGTCCTAATGTATCTTCTCCTGCTGAAAATCCTCGGAAGCGGGGCATCGGCGCTCCTGGGAGCCGTGATATTCGCGATCATCCCGTTCGAGGCCATGCACAGCGTCTACATGCGGACCCACACCCTGAGCAATCTCCTGATCCTCGCGGTGATCTACGCGTCACTCCTGCTGTATGAAAGAAACGAGCCGCGACGATACCTGCTGATCGGCCTCCTCGTGGGCCTGAGCGCCGCAAACCGCTACATATTCATCACGACCATCATCATCCCCGGTTGCTTCATCCTGTACCGGGAGTTCTTCGTTGACCGTACGGCACGCTGTTCGATTCGTGGTTTCATCGACTGTGTCCTCAACGCGAACACCATGATCATGCTGGCGGGCGTCGTGCTGGGGCTTTTCCTCGGGGACATGCCCCTCTTCTTCAGGTTCGAAGAGGTGAAGCCCTATCTCATGGAGCAGTTCAGGTACTCCCGGGCCAGTTCGGGGTCGATCGTGAACATCCTTTCCCTCTCGCGCCTGGCCCAGTACTTCAGGGACGTCATTCCCACGGGCACCTTCCTCCTGTGGATACCGTTCTATCTTTCATTCGGCCTGGTGTATTTCATCCGTGAATACCGCAGGTTCATCATCCCCATAACGCCGTTTTTCGTCATCTACATCTACCTCATGTCGAAGGGATACCCGCTGATCACCATGCGGACTGTCCTTCCCCTCATGCCTTTTTTCACCATCATCACCGCCTGCGTGGCGCATGCCGCGTACCGCAGGATGCAGGCAGCGTCACGTCCGGGTGCGATCGCGCTCCTGGTCGCAACAGGATTCATTCTCGGGTCAACGGCCCTGTACGGCTTCGCGCTGACACGCGCAATGGGAAGGACGGCCAGCGATCCGTTCCATCAGCTGTACGACTACATCACCCATCACGCAGCCGGCAGCTCGCGGATGCTGCGGATCGGATTTCTCGCCGACAGTTTCTGGGATTCCATCATCGTGGTCAACGTGCGGTCGGTGCTCGAAAAGGCGACTGGGGGAAACTGCACGGTGGTAACCAGGCGGGAGGACATGGCCACTGCCGATTTCGTGGTGGTGTACAATATCGGACCGGGGATCGAGAGGAAAATCACCGCGGACTGCGGATTCCTGGAAGCACGGTACGGCTTCGGCGTTCACCGGAGATTCAAACGGGAGATCACGCTCGCCGGGCAGGTGATCGACTATCGCGATTTCCCGCACGATTTCCACTACCCCTTCCCGGTCCTGTTCCTCATGAAGCGGGACGCCCGCGGAGGCGCTGGCGGCGGGTGCGGACACCGTCTCACGTACTGATCGACGGCCGGCCACCGGCGGCCGTTTCGAATCCCGCAATCGCTCCCGGCCCCGACGACCGGCCGGAGCAGCCTACCCGCTCCTTCTCCTCGACATACTTCCCTTGAGCCGCGTGCTGAACTCGATGGTCCGCTTGATGAATTTCCATTTCGCCGCGAGGCCGGTATTCCAACTGGAAACCCCGTGAATACGCTTCGGGAACCGGACGGGAAACCGGACGACGGTCATGCTACTCGAACGGGCCTGGTACAGGGCATACAGATCGAGGGAGAAGTCGTGCGGCGGGTCAGACCACCCGGCGAAGAACTCGCGGTGAAAGATATTCGGCTGAGCGTTGATATCCCACAGCGCTCGCCCGAGGTATGTCGACTCGAAGACGCTCATGCCAACCGTGAAGAACACGTCGAACAGAGACCGTCCCTTCCGGTTGCCCTTCAGGAAGAGGTCAGCACCGCCGCCCCTGACCTCGATGATCTCCAGCGCGATGATGGTATCCCGGGGATCGGTCTGCATGTCTGCGTGTGTCCACCCGATGAACATGCCCGTGGCCTCGCGGAGCCCCTCCAGGATGCCGTACCCGTACCCCTGGTTTACGGGGACCCGCACCGAACGCGCGAAGGCATGTCCCGGCAGCAGCTTCGACAGGACGCCTGCGCTCCCGTCGGTCGAGCCGTTGTCCACTAGGATGACCTCGACGTCGTCACGGGTGATGACCGCTGCGAAACGCTCGAGGATGAGTGGGATGTTCCTTTCCTCGTTATAGCAGGGAATGACGATTGACAGCTTCATGGCGAGCTCCGTACCGCGGGTGTCACACTCTGAACACCCAGAATTTCTGTCCGATGAAATTGATCACCGTACTCGTGCCCGTCGCCGCCACGTAGGCGACGGGATAGCAGCCGGGAAACAGTAACAGGCACAGGCGGTTCACCCCCACGTTAGCCAGCAGGGAAACGCCATACAGGACAGCAAACCTGATGGGCTCACCCGGCGTTATCCCCGTTTTCCGGAACGTCCAGAACTTGTTGAGGAGAAACGAAACGATCGTGCCAAGGACGTATGCCGCCCCTTTCGCGAACGACACGCCGGCCCCCAGCCGGAAAAGGAGATAATACGCCCCGGAATCGACGGCGACCAGCACGCATCCCACGATCGTGAATTTCACGATCTCGACGGGATCGATGCGATCGCGATGGTCACGAATCCAGTTTTTCATTCCGCAGGACAATGCGGCGCTGGAGCGGGAATACGCGGCGGGACAGCATGATCGCCAGGTCGTCGAACGCGTCAATACCCCGGAGAAGCCATACCGGGAGGTTCACCGTCCGCTTCTTGGCGATAACGCCCCCGGAGAGGGGAAACACCAGGAACTCTGTGTATCGCTGGTGGACCGCGCGGAACGGGAACCGCCGTTCGAACTCCCCGATGTCGTCAAAGAGCAGGTTGGGAATGGCGCAGTTCGCAGACCAGAGGTCCGCCAGGTCGTTGCAGATCGATGTCTCGGAAAAGACATCCACGTCGTACGAGTATCCCTCGTGCCGCATGACGCGCAGGATGGCACGCATCGCAAGGGAGGCGTTGATCTCCTGGACGATAAGCATGCCCCCCGTCCGGAGAACGCGGGAGCACTCGGTGAAAAACCTGTGCGGCGTTGCCAGATGGTGGATCATGTTGCTCGACACAATGTAATCGAGCGACGAATCCCCGAACGGCATGTTGAGCGCGTCGACCTTTTTCTCGATCCAAGGATGATCGGCGTAATCGGTGAGCATGAAACCAGGGCTGGTAATGAACAGCTTCCCCAACCCGTGCCCGCACCCCACCTCTATGCCCGCGTCACCCGGACGTATGTACTCGTTCATCCAGGCATAGCGTTTTCTGAGCAGGAACTCAAGATTCGCGGGACGGTCGCGGAGGAACTGCTCGCGCGCCCGAGCGACGTCCCCAACGTCGCTCATCAGGTTCTCGTCCTTCTTCGGGAAATACTCCGTTGACAGCAGCATCGGGCGTTTCATGTTGGCATCATTCCTTTCATTCATATTCCTGCGTAAATGCGCGGTATCGAGCATCGAGTTCGGCGACTCGATCGGGATTCATCCCCGAGTCCAGCTCCAGCCGGTAGGGATGCCAATCGCACTTGTGAAAGAATCCCTGCCAGTACTCAAAGGTGCGCAGATCATCCGGTGTCCCCCAGCACAGGTAATCATCGACTTCGAACGCCATGATGCGATACCCCATGGCCGGCAGCATGTCCATCACCGAATCGACATAGAATTCATTATTCACCCTGATGTTGTCGCGGTAGAGACGCGCAAGTCCCTCCCGGAAGTAACGGGCCCTCCTGAAATAGAACGCACCGACGACCGCGTGGTCCCGGCAGGGATCATCTGATATGGCCTTTTTCACCGACACGCCGGACACCGCGCCACCCGAGTCGGTACGGACCCAGCCGTACATGTGGGGATTGGCTGCCGCGGACGCATGATGCCGGAAAGTGAAGATGATCCCGTCGACCGAGGGATCGGCGATCAGGGATTGGTACCGCGCGACGTCCCAGAGCATGCCGTTATCGGAGGCCCCGATGACGAGCGGACTCTCGGGATCGCAGTCCTCGATGCCGATCTCGACCGTGCACGCCTGCCCCTCGGTGACCCGGTCGAGGGGAACGATCCGCGCATCAGGATATGCCCGCCGGATCTCGTCTGCGATGGGGAACCCGTCCAGGTGCTCCGCGAGGCAGATGAAGCGCGAGTGCTCCGCCGGGGGAAGGCTCGCGGCCGCCTGAATGACCATGGGCTTCCCGCTGACCTCGATGAGCGGCTTGGGGATCCGATACCCCTCGTTCGCGAACCGGCTCCCCCGTCCCGCCATCGGAATCACCATGACGCTCCCGGGCTCGACCGGTACCGCCGGGCGTTGCCGGATGCAATGCTCGAAATATCCCGACCAGGCCATGAATTCCTTGACGTCCTGCGGGGTCCCCCACTGGAGCATGTGCTGGATTTTGTAGATGGAAACGTTCAGCCCGTCGCGGGCCAGCAGATTGTACACCATACTCACGTAATACTCGCCGTTGAGATTGATATCGTCGTCCATCAGCTGCTCGAAATACTTTTTCAGGATGGCCCCGCTGCGGAAGTAATAGGTCCCGTCAGATGCGAACTCACCCATCCGATTCTCGGTAAAGGGTTTTTTCTCCTGGATTTCGAGCATCCACTGCCGCCGGTCGCGCATGAAGGCGTAATTCGTGGTGCCCAGCATGTGCGGGTGGAAGCCGCGGTACGCGGCAATCGCCCCGTCAGCCCCGCGCCCCCGGGTATGCTGGAGGAAATCGGCGTAATCCCAGTACTTCCCGAAATCGCAGTAGTTGACGACGGCTTCCTCACCGTCATCGATCAGGTCGTAGACGAGCGACACCGCGTACACCGGCCCTTTCTTGTGCGGGGGGATCTCGACAATTCTTCCCCCGGGAGCGATCCGGCTAAGCACTGACCGCATGTTCGTCTCCCGAAGATGCTTCGAGTTGCAGATGAAAATGAAGTCCCGCTCACCGGGGAAGAGTTTCACGACATGCTCGATGATCGGCATGCCACCGATCTCGATGAGCGGTTTGGGGTCGCGGTACCCTGCGTCGACGAACCGCTGTCCCATCCCCGACATGGGTATGATGATTTTCATCGCAGGGTCCTCCGATATTTCTCAGCCTCCCACCCGCTGAGGAACGAGAGCTCTTCGTCGGGCAGGGAGGTGATGTGATCGGGCCCGGCAAGTTCAAGTGCCATAACATGCGACGCGTACACCTCTTCGATCTCCCGGGCCTTCCTGACGTTCGCCGCAGTGAAATACACGCGATCGCGGTACACGACCACGCGCGGAAGCTCCCCATGGAGGTCGCGGTAGCGCCGCACCGGGTCGGTATCGTCCAGATTTCCGAGCTCCAACGCACCGGCGCCGCAATAGACCTGCATGTCCGGAAAGAAGGGGTTCCTGAACAGGTACAGCTTCCGGTCAGCGCCGACGCTACGAAGGGCAGGATGCTCGGAGCAATAGCTGACCCGCCGTGGACCTTCGATTTCACAGAGCAGCTCGGAGAGACGGTTCGAGTCCCGGAACCGGGCATGGTCCACGCCAAGAAAATCCTCGAATGCGCCCAGGACGGAATCAACCAGGCGGCACACGGCCCTGGAATCTCCCGCGCTGACGATCAGCCCGTGATTCTGGAGGAAGGCGACATCCGGCAGCCGCCCGGCGCGCTCGCGGAACTCGCGCATTCCGTCCCTCACCGCCAACGCGAGCTCGATCCCCGGCGTTCGATAGGGCACCCGCAATCCACCGGGGAAGCGCGACGCGATCAGCGCATCCCAATCGTCACGGCACACAACCGCCGTGATGACAAGCGGGTGGACATGCAGGGTGCACGCGCCGAAAAGGATGTGCATGAGCGTCTCGATCGAGGGACGCCCCCCCCCGATGACCGAGTCCGCAACACCCCGGGCGGCAATTGACTCGCGCTCGCGGCGATCGACGGCCGCATGCAGGGTATGATCATCGAACAGACGGAGCAGCCGCTGCTGGTCAACGGTCACGAACCCAGAATCCGCCTCCACCTCGCCGAGCCCGACACCAGATGCCTTGATGAGCATGAAGCCATCGGGCGTTTTCACCGAGGAATTGCCTCCGCCGGCCTGCACGAGGTCAAAGCGCTCGCCGGCGAACTTCGAAAGACCAACCAGCTGTTCCCGATCGTTCATGTAAAATACTCCCCCAAGTCGCTGAATGAACCAAACGGAACGACCCCGGGCGGCACAGCCCCCGGTGAACGGGTAAGCCAGAATGCGCCGATCCCGAGACGAACAGCCCCGACGATATCCGCATCGAAATTGTCACCCACCATGCACACCTCGGTCGCGCAGAGACTCATCTTTTCCAGACCGAGAAGGAAAATGCCGGGGGCGGGCTTTTCCGCTCCCGCCTCCTCGCTGGTGACCAGGTAATCTACGTAGCGCCACAACTCGAGCTTCCGCACCTTCCGGTGCTGGATGTGCGCGGTCAGGTCCGTCAGGAGGCACACCCGCACGTCACGTTCGCGGACCGACCGGAGGAAATCGAACACTCCTTCGAAGGGCCGCATCGCCTCCAGGAAGGAGTCCCAGTAGGCGTTATAGGCGTCCAAGGCGTGCTCCATGGCATTCACGCCGATCAGCTCGAGCAGCCGCTGGAAATACAGAAGCCGATTGTGCATCGCGGCCGTTCCGGCATGCTCACCATGAACCTGCCGGCGGGCCTCACGGTAGTCAGCACCAAGGTTTGCCGGGTCGCGGGAGAGGGTGTGGGACAAGTACGTAAGCGCCCGCTCAATCGCTATCCGGTGGCAGGGCTCATAGTGATACAGCGTATTATCGATGTCGAGCAGTATCCCCTTATAATCCATACCCGCCATCACGAGTTGAATAGTCATAGCTTTTCATTTTCTCGCTGAGGGCGATGAGGACGATCAACTGCACGAACCCCGGGAAACCGTCGCGCCAGGACGGCGGGGAGGCGATCAATTCATCAATGTTGACCACGTTCCGGGCCGCGGTCTCGACGATGATGTCGCGAGTGATCGGCCGATCCAAAACGATATATTGCGTCTTTAGATCTGTACTATAATCCCACTCGAGATTAAAACCTTCGTCCGCGAGCGACGTAAGAATGCTCTCCAGGTGTATGCTTGAATCCAAGGTCACCCGGAGTGCGACAACCGGCTGTGCGTCCGAACCGGGCTCGAATGGCTCCGCGGCGAAATACCGCACGATCACGTCGGCGAACTCCCGCTGCGGTTGAACGAATTTTTCCGAGTCCGGGTATCGGTGCGCAATCTGATCCATGACGCGTTCCGGCGTATAGCCGCGCTCCATGACATCGCGACGTATCTTCCAGTGGCGCCGCAGCCGCTCATCGGTATCCAGGAAAACCTTCAGGTCAATAAGCTTGCGGTTTTTCGGAAGATAGAACGTGTGAAGCCCGCTTAGGATGACAAACTCCACCGCTCCAATCTCCTTCTTCTCCGTAAAGGTCCCAGTCTCGTGATCATAGTCATGCCGGAACACCCGTTTCCCCGACTTGAGCATGAGGATGTCATCGGCCTGCTTGTGAAGGTAGTTCGCCTTGGGGTGCAGGTGGGTATACTGCTCCCAGTTCTGGTCGCCCCGCTCCCACTTGTGGTCCGCGTCGCCCTCGAGCATGAGCGCCTTGTCGCCGAGCAGCGCCTGGACATCCTCCACGAGAGTCGTCTTCCCGGAGCCGCTGTCGCCACTGATGCCGATCACCGTGGCGAACGCTCTCCGGTACACGGCATTGCTCCGGATCCCGAAATTGTACAGGAGGTAGATGCCCGCTAGGATCATCACCTCGAAAACGGTGAACATCATGTTCGTGAAACGATCGTCGTGAATCTTGATATCCAGCGGGGTGCTCAGGAAAATGATATCGTGGTGCTCGGGACGATAGGCCACCACGAAAAAAAGCAGGTACACGATGCTCATAGTGACGACGAAGTAGGCGATCCTGCCGTCCACGTCATAGATCCGTATAATCAGGATGATCATAAAGGGAAACATCCACAAGTACCACCCGGGCGACGGCACGATGAGCAGGATGAGCAGTGAGAAGAGCATGCCCATGAACGCAAAAAGAAGATCGGTGTTGATCTTCGCATACAGCACAAATCGCGCGTATATGATCAGGCATACGCAATATGGCAGATATACCTTCAGGTATCCGATACCGTAGACCGAATCGAATAGCGCCATCTGCTTGGGATTGGCGAGAACCAAGTGATAGTAGCCGGCGCTAAACCAATACGGCATCATGACTGCGAAACCGATGCAGATCGAAACGGCGTTGTATGCGGCCGCCCGCCATCCCCCATACTTTTGTGCGATGTATATGACCGCCAGTGGGAGCACCGCCAGAATATGGAGCTTGGTTCCCAGTGCGAGACCAAATACGACAGCCGAGGGAAGGATTCTTCCCTTCGTCATCAGTAGGAGCGCGGTCATCAACAGCGCGGACGGGATTATGTCAAGCTGTGAATGTATATATGTCGCGTACACGATGATGGGTGAAAGGAAGTAGAACACGAAAACCAACGAACGCCGCTTACTGACGAGAAATACTAGCACAATGGAGATCAGCATGTCCGAGAACAGCAGTGGGAGCTTGAAAAGAAGATTCCTCAGGAAAATGGAATCGACATTGAAAAACGCGATGGGAAGATGAAAAAGCGATAACACATAAAGCATGATGGGCGGATAGGGGAATTCCACCCCGGGATTCACTTCGTAAAAGTGCTGCCAAGGATTCCCGCCATGTTTCACGAAATAATCGACAAAAGGGATAAACAACTGGTTCTGGTAGTCGGACGAGAAGAGGGCCAGCAGCACGACCTTGCCGATGACTGCGACGGCAATCGCCAGCAGCCATTGTCTGGAGAGGCCTGTTAGAAGCGAGGATATGCGTGTTGATATTCGAACGGTCATCATCTTAGTTTTCTTAGGGATGCGCTGCCCCGTATGTCGTTCATCAGCAGCAACGGTGCATGCGTTTACCATGTCCCATCCGATCCAGATTCGGCGGCTCTCTATACTTTATCCACGGGCTCTCTTGTCAACTATTTCGCTATATCCGGCGGACGTCCATAACGTATAATTAAATGTTTATCATGGCGATAAATCTATAAAAAAAGTTGACGTTTAACGTTGCTCGTGAATAATCTGACTTCTTGGAGTGTATAATAAGTCTATATTCCAGCAACTTACTTGAAGTCTTGTTGGACCATGAGATACAATATATATCATATAGAAGATAAGGGAAGAAGCATGTATTGCGACATACAACAAGAATTCGCAGGATTTATCTCCCAACATCGACATGCTGTTAGAATACGACTCTTCTGTATGCTTTTCAAACATGATGAATATTTTCACGAAGATATATAATCTCTGATTCCCTCGGATGCAAACTCCTTGTCAATCAAGAAAGTAAATACCGATACAGGTTTTTTTTTAACCATTCACTTCAGCCCGCGCATCATTTCCATTTATTCATTTAACCCAACTAGCGCTATCGGCAGAGAATTCCTGATGCCATCCTCCCGGAAAGTCTCGGTTGATACGCTCACTCTCTCCAATATTCTCGCGCTCGGGCTGGCGTCGCGAACCGTCGCCGGCCTGATATCCGATCTCTGGCTCAAGTTCTCGCACGTGCTGGGATCCGTCACCAATCGGATCATCCTGTCCGTTATCTTTTTCATCTTCCTAACGCCGATAGCGCTCATCTATCGCCTCTTTGCCGCAAACCCCCTACAGCTTTCGCGCGACAAATCTGGCGAAAGCATGTATCATGAGCGGAATAACACGTTCCGGAAGGAAGACCTTGAAAAGATGTGGTGATTTTTTGATCACGGATTTATTAATATGTCAATCTATAAGAGCAACCCTAGAACTCAAGCACGCTTTGCCAATCAAGATATCCAGTCTGCTATCTCTATTTGTATATTTCAATTAACGAGCTTCCTCGGGAAACTCATTTTGGGAGGAAAGCCTCCGCGAAATCCATCTTCGCCCAGACTCTTGAATCTCGGCGCAGGAAATTATCCGCGTAATGGCTGGGTCAATGCGGATTTTTTCAGTTTTCATCCTCTGGTACTTATTAAGTATAAACGAGTAGGAATTAACTGGCTTCTCGATGCCCGACACCCACTTTCTTGTGAAGACAACCACTGGGATGGAGTATTCACTGAACACATGCTTGAGCATCTTACGCCAAAAGATGCAATTGGCTTACTGAGTGAATTGCTCAGAACTCTAAAACCCGGCAAATGGCTACGCATCTCCGTTCCTGATCTTGAAACATATATCAACTATTATAATGGCAGTAGAGTGGATGAACAGTTCGGAAGTAACTGGGAAACTGGTGCTGAGGCAATATATTCATTAACGCGGTGTTTCGGACATCAATCAGTATGGGATTATAAAATATTAAATGTTTTACTCTCCGAAATCGGTTATACACAAATCAAAAAGGTTCGATTTGGGAAAGGAGCTGATATGTCTATAGTTCTGGATAATCCCGAGCGGAAATGGGAATCCGTATACATAGAGGCCCGTAAACCATTGTTGATATACAATCCATGATCGGAACCAATCATAGTCACGGCACCCCCATCCTCTTCATCATCTTCAACCGCCCCGAGACCACGCGACTCGTCTTCGAACGAATAAGGCAGGCAAAGCCCACGCGCCTGTTCGTCTCCGCCGACGGTCCGCGCTCGAGCGTACCCGACGAAGCGGAGCGATGTCGCGAAGCGCGCGCAATCGTCGAGCGGATTGATTGGGACTGCGAGGTGAAGACCTTTTTCAAGGACTCGAACTGCGGGTGCCGCGTGATGGTGAGCTCCGCGATAACGTGGTTCTTCGACAACGTCGAGGAAGGGATCATCCTGGAGGACGATTGCTTGCCAGACATGTCGTTCTTCCCCTTCTGTGCCGAACTGCTTGAACGCTACCGGAACGACAACCGAATCTACATGATCAGCGGTAACAATTTCCAGTTTGGCGTCAAGCGGGGGACGGGGAGCTACTATTTTTCGAAGACCAATCACATCTGGGGATGGGCGAGCTGGCGGCGCGCCTGGCGGCAATACGATGTAACTCTCGCAAGTTTTCCGGAATTCAAGCGCAACAACATCATACAGAATATTTTTGTCAAAAAAAAGGAGCAGCGCCAGTGGATGCGCAACTTCCAGCTCGTGTATAATGGAAAACTAAACACGTGGGACCATCAATGGGCATACGCCATCCTCACCAACAACGGGATGTCGATCATGCCCAACGTGAATCTTGTTTCGAACATCGGTTTCGCAACCGGCGCGACGCATACGACAGCCGGCGGCAACATCTTCGCCGACATGAAAACAGAACCGATCGGCGAAATCATCCACCCGCCTTTTACGGTTCCCGATCTCGAAGCCGACAATTACGAGCGCATCATCTATCGAAACGCCATTCCGTTCACCCGCAAGGTGCGAAACAAACTCTCCGTGCTCATGGAACGCTAAATGAAAGTCCTCCTCCTCGCCGACGCATCCGTCGTCCACACGCTCAAATGGGCGCGCTCACTCTCCGAGCGCGGCATCGAGGTAGTGATATTCGGCATGGTCGATTTCGACCGGTCGATCTACGACGGCTACAAGAACATCGAGATCGTTATCCACAAACGCGAGACGGAGCTCCTGCGAAGCGGCGCCGGCAATGTGCGGAAGCTCGCCTATCTCAAGGCGCTCCCCGTCATCCGGCGACTGATTCGCGAGCACAAGCCGGATATCGTACACGCGCATTTCGCGACGAGCTACGGGCTCCTCGGCGCCCTCGCGGGATTTCGCCCGTTCATCGTGTCGGTATGGGGAATGGACGCATTCGACTTCCCGAAAATTTCCATCGTCCACCGTTTGGTCTTCAAATTTATTTTATCGCGTGCGGACCGGGTGCTCTCCACGAGCAATGTTATGGCGCGCGAGACGCAGCAATACACCGGCAAAACGGTCATCACCACACCATTCGGCATCGACCTGAAACGCTTCCAGCCCGCTCCCGTGAAAAGCCTTTTCGGGAAGAAGGACCTTGTCATTGGCACCATCAAGGACCTCGAGGAGAAATACGGCATTGAATATCTCATCCGCGCATTCGCGATGCTCAAGGGACGCCATCCGAAGTTATCGCTCAAGCTGCTGATCGTCGGGGGCGGATCGCAGGACGCCTTTCTGAAAAAGCTGTGCGCTGATCTCGGCATAACCTCGTATGTCGCGTTTACGGGGATGATTCCCTACGACGAGGTCGTCCGCTATCACAACATGATCGACATCTACGTCGCGGTGTCGGTTTACCAGAGCGAGAGCTTCGGGGTGGCCATCATCGAATCGTCGGCCTGCGAGAAGCCGGTAGTCGTGTCCAACATGGGCGGCCTTCCGGAGGTCGTGGACGATGGCGTCACCGGCTTCGTCGTGCCGGCGCGCGACCCGGACGCGACTGCCGCCGCGATCGAACGATTGGTGCTGGACAAAAAACTCCGCGCGAAGATGGGAACGGCCGGACGGCGGCGGGTGATGGAGCTCTACGACTGGAAAGTGAACGTGGACCAGATGGTGTCGATCTATGATGATGTCCTTCGTGAAAAGAAAAACTACAACAGCTAGAAAACTGCGCCCTCACACACTGCGAAATCAATGACAAGCCGGGATGTCCTCGTACAGATATATATTTATTTTGTTACCGTACTCGATTTTTTTCTCTATCGTCTTCTAGGCCCGCTCGCGACTCGATCGCGCCCGACGCGATCAACGAGGAAGGAGCTCCTCGTCGTCCGCTGCGACGCCATCGGCGACTATATTCTTTTTCGCGATTTTCTCGCCGAGATCAAGCAGAGCGCGCGCTTTTCAGGCTATCGCATAACGCTCTGCGGAAACGCGCTCTGGCGCGATGTGGCGGAGCGCTTCGATCGCGCGATCATCGACGACTTCATCTGGCTCGAGCGGAAGCGATTCGTGAAGAGCGCGCGCTACCGGCTGGGAATCCTCAATAGAATGCGGGCACGCCACTACACATGCGTCATCAACCCCTCATTCTCGCGTGATTATTTTGTGGACGATGAGATCGTCCGATACGCATCCGCGAACGAGAAGATAGGCAGCAGTGGCGACGATGCGAACACCTTCCCTCTATTGAAACGCCTCGCCGATCGATACTATACGTCGCTAATCGAGGCGACAGGCGATACGATGTTCGAATTCAATCGCAATCGGGAATTCTCACAAAAACTGCTTGGGACGCCTTCGGCAGTCGACCGGCCGCGGCTCGATGTGAGCGCCATCAAGTCTCCGATCGAATTGCCGGGGGACTTCGTCGTTCTGTTCCCGAGCGCGAGCATCAAATACAAGCGTTGGGACACCGCGAACTTCGCCGTCATCGCCGACCATGTGGCCGAGCGCTACGGGCTTTCGATCATCGTCGCGGGCGCGCCGTCCGACGGAACCTACGCGCGCGAGATCGCGTCCCGGGCTCGCTGCCCCATCATCGACATCACAGGAAAAACTACGATACCAGAACTCGCGGCGGTGCTGGCGAAGGCACGCCTGCTTGTATCCAACGACACAGTCGCCGTTCACCTCGCGACCGCGGTGGGCGCGACGTCGATCTGCATAAGCCAGGGCGGTCGGTTCGGGAGGTTCGTGACTCGATCGCGCGAGGTGTTCCCGGAGAACTATTTCATTTATCCGGACGAGATCATGCGGGACATTGACGATCCGAATCTGGGCGAGAAATATAAATACGGGTCAGATCTTTCGATTAACGGCATACGGCCGGAGCGGGTTATTGAGCTGATTGATGTGATACTTGCGTAATTATACACATACCACCTCATCCCCCCAACCCGCCGAGCGTTCATTGGACCTCCTGCCCACGCTCGGCACTGCAACATCCTGTTGGGAGCCTTCTCCCATAGGAGAAGGGGAGTACCTGACAACAAGCTTTTTTCTTAGGAGCCCTCTCCTATGGGAGGCAGCATATCGAACATCCTTGTTCGATGCTGCATACGCGACCTCCTGTCGCTAAGGGCGCGGCAGAGCCGGGGTGAGGTAACGTCAGCGAATCGACTACAACCCCTTAATATACTCCGCATACCCGACCGCATTCAGCTTCTCGTTGCGCTCCCTGATCTTCTTCTCCGTCTTTTTCCGATACTCGTCGATCTTCGCGGCGAGCGCGGCGTCGCCCGAGGCGAGGATGGAGACGGCGAAGAGCGCCGCATTCGCTCCGCCGGCCTTCCCCGCGGGCATGGCCGCGACCGGCACGCCGGTCGGCATCTGAATGATGGACAGGATCGAATCGAGCCCGCCGGCGACATTCGTCTCGATGGGAACGCCGATTACAGGGAGCGTGGTAAACGCCGCAACGACGCCGGGCAGATGCGCCGCTCCCCCTGCCGCGGCGATGATGGCCCTGAGGCCCCGCTCGCGCGCCGTGGATGCCCACTCGTGCGTCTGAGCCGGCGTGCGGTGCGCCGACGAGACGATGACCTCGAAGGAAACGCCGAACTCCTCGAGGATGGCGAAACAGTCTTTAATTTTCGGCAGGTCCGAATCGCTGCCGAGGATGATTCCGATCTGGGCCATTGTCGCCTCCCGGTGATTGCGTCGTGATTGCATGATACTGCGGCGTGCCCGCATGCGTCGGTCAACAAAAAAATGCGAAGGACGGTCGCCCATCAGACCCAAAAAAATGATTGAAATATGCGGCTTGCCGGGCTACGTTGAGGCTCGAATGAATGACGTAACATTTCGCGCGCATCTGTTTCGGAGCGATGGTGCGCACAATCGCTGAATACGCTCGCACCCCGTCGGGAGGGACCGCATGTTTCTTGGAATCGACCCGCTCTATTGGATGATGATGGCGCCCGTTATGGCGCTGTCGCTGTGGGCGTCATTCCGCGTGAAGAGCACCTTCACCCGCTTCTCGCAGGTGGAGTCGCGCTCCGGCATGACCGGCGCGGAGGCCGCCGCGGCGATCCTGCACCGAAACGGTCTCGACGATGTCGAGGTCGTCGAGACCGGCGGCTTCCTCTCGGACCACTACGATCCCGGCAGGCGCGTCATCCGGCTCTCGACCGACGTGTTTCACGGCAGCTCGATTTCTTCGATCGGCGTCGCGGCGCACGAGACGGGCCACGCGCTCCAGCACGCGCACCGCTACGGACCGCTGGTGCTGCGCAACACGATGGCGCCGGTCGCGCAGATCAGCTCGTGGGCGTCGTGGGCCATCATTGTCGGCGGCTTCATTCTCAACTGGCTCGATCTGGTGAAGATCGGGATCGTCGTCTTCAGCGTCGTGGTCGCTTTTCAGGTGATCACGCTCCCGGTCGAGTTCAACGCCTCGACGCGCGCCAAGGAGGCGCTGGCATCCTACGGCATCGTGGGGCGAAATGAGCTCGCGGGCGTGGACCGGGTCCTCTCCGCCGCGGCGATGACCTACGTGGCGGCGGCGGCATCGGCCATCGTTACGCTCATCTATTACCTGCTGCGCGCGGGGATTCTGGGCAGGAAGGACGACTGATCCCCGGGGACGCGATGCTCGACCACCTCAAGGCCATCATGCGAAACGACAGCGTTCTTTTGAAACCGGAAGCGGCGGCGACGCGACCCCGCGCGGAGGCGCTGCGCCGCGCAGGCAGGGCCGTCGCTGTCTTCTTCGTGCGGATAAAAGATTTTTTCATTCGAGACCTCCCCCGGGCGTTCAAGAACTTCAACCTGCACGACGGCGAGCTCTCGACCTGCGCCATCGCGTTTTTCCTGCTCATCTCATTCATTCCGGTCTCCCTGGTCATCATCTCCATCCTGAGCTTTTTTTTCGATTCCGGGTCGCTCGCCGCGAGCACCTACTTGGTGCAGATCAAGATGCTCCTGCCATCCATACAGATCAACGAGCTCATCACCCGCATCGACAAGATCGTGTTCCAGAAGCGCTACCTGGCCTTCGTGTGGCTGCCCTTCCTCTTCTGGTGGGGGAGCCTGGTCTTCGACACCGTGGAGCGCGCGCTCGAGATCGCCTTTCGCATCGAGCGCAACCGCAAGTACTGGAAGGCGAAGATCCGGCACTTCATCATCATCATCGGCATCAGCGCGCTCGCGGTGGTCATTACGCTCATCTCGAACCTCGCCGCGGTCGCGAAAAACGCGGACATCACGCTGCTCATCGAGCAGAGCACGCGCACCCTTCCCGCCCTCAAGGCGAAGCTCGACATCCTCATCAGGACGCCGCTCATCTTCTCGTCGCTCGCGGCGCTCGCCATCAACACCTTTCTGGTGTTCATGCTCTATCGCTTCATCCCGCCCAAAAAAATCGACAACCTGTCCATGTTCAAGGGCGCGCTCTTCGTCTCGTTCAGCTACGAGGTCGTGAAGATCCTGTTCTCGTATTACATCACGCAGATCAACGATTACACCTCCATCTTCGGCTCGCTCTCCTCGATCGTCATCCTCATGATCTGGATCTGGTACACCTGCTTCCTGTTCGTCTTCGGGGCGGAGGTATCGTGGGTCTTCTACGAGCGCGGGCGCGATATCGAGCACGCGCATCCCTGACCGCGCGATTCATCAACACACGTGTCCGCAGCACGCAGGCGACTGGTTCGCGCGCGCCTGATATTTACCATGCAAGAGCGCATCGCGGACGCAGACACATCGGCCCACGCTCATCATGGATACGCCGCGATTCCTTCGGGTAATCGGCTTGACTTTTTACCCTTTCGTGCCCTGCTGGCAACAGGTGCGCATCGGTACACCGCGCCCCCACGCTCCGCGTCATACGGACCGGTCCCGCCGCACGTGGCGGCATCGCGCTCCGAGGATTTCTCAAAACGCGCAGCGAAAGGGGGATGATGATATCATCGACGGCAACAACCACAGGAGGCGAACATGAACGTGAAGGACCTTTTTGATCTCTCGGGGAAGACGGCCATCGTCACCGGCGGTGGGCGCGGTATCGGCCAGTTTATCGCCATGGGGCTCGCAGAGGCCGGCGCCAATGTGGTGATCGCATCGCGCAAACTCGACAAGCTCGAGAAGGCCGCGGCGGACATCCGTTCGCTTGGTGTAAAAAGCGTTCCGGTGAAATGCGACATGGGCAACAAGGACGACATCGACCGCCTGGTTGAGGTCACCATGAAGGAGTTCGGTACCGTGGACATCCTGGTGAACAACGCCGGCGTCACCTGGGGCGCGCCCACGCTCGACTTTCCGCTCGAGCAGTGGGACAAGATTTTCAACGTGAACGTGCGCGGCGTTTGGATCCTCTCCCAGTCCGTCGCGAAGATCATGAAGGAAAAGGGCGGCGGAAAGATGATCAACATCTCGTCGGTGATGGGCTTCCGCGGCTCCATCGAGGAGGCGCATCCCGCCGTGCCGTACAATTCCTCGAAGGCGGCCATCAATCTCCTTACGATGAACCTCGCCATCAAGCTCGCGCGCTACAAGATTTACGTGAACGCGATCGCGCCGGGCTTTTTCCACACCGACATGATGGGCTACCTCGACAAGGAGGAGATGAAGCCGCTGCGCGACGCGATGCTCATGACCATCCCGATCCCGAAAATGGGCGAGGCGGACGACATCAAGGGCCTCGCGGTGTTCCTGGCCTCGCGCGCGTCCGACTACGTAACCGGCGTCGTCATTCCGGTGGACGGCGGCATGCTCGCGAAATAGGGCCGATCCGCGCCCCGCAGGGCTGCGGTTCATCCAAAGCGATCATTCGGAGGAACACACATGCGCGCACGTTATCTCATCATCGCGTTCATGCCGTTGGCGCTTCTCGCCGCCGACACGCCGCAGGACCGAAACACCGCGCTGCTCGAAGCCGCATCAGCGGGGAATATCCCGGGGATCGAGGCCGCGCTCAAGACCGGCGCAGACATCAACACCGCCGACAGGATCGGCAGGACGCCGCTCATGTCGGCGGCGTTCAACGGGTACGAGGGCGCTGTCGCGCTGCTCATCCGGAAGGGATGCACCGTCAACGCGCGCGACAGCAAGGGGTGGACCGCGCTCATCCTCGCATCATCGCAGGGGCGTGGCCCGGCGGTTGCGGCTCTTCTCGCGGCGAAGGGGATCGACGTTAATGCCCGCGAGCGGGACGGCCGCACCGCGTTGATGTGGGCGTCATATATGGGAGGCGATCCGGGCGTGGTCAGGGCCCTCATCGCGAAAGGCGCCGACGTATCGCTGAAGGACACCAAGGGGCGCACGGCGCTCAATTATGCGCGTGGCGCGAAGCAGACCGAGATCGTCGGGATCATCATGGCGGCCGGAGGAAAATGACGTCCATAATCACAAGTACACACTCCCGGAGGATTGCATGAAACGCCTTTTGATATCAACCGCCGCACTCGTTTCCCTTGCGATGCTCGCGCAGTGCGCGTCCATCTCCATCACCGCGACCTGGAAAGACTCGGCCTATACCGCGAGTCCGTTCAAGAAAATCGTGGTCATGGCGCTGTTCAACAATCTCGAGACGCGGCAGGCGGTCGAAACGGGCATGGTGGCCGAACTCAAGCGACACGGAAACGACGCCGCCCCGAGCCTCGATTTCATGGCGCCCAATCAGAAGTACGCGCATGCGCAGATCGAGAAGCTCCTCGAGAAAAACGGCATCGACGGGATCCTCATCATCAAACTCATGGGGATTTCGAAGAAGCAGAAATACCACCCGGGCTCCAACTACTTCCAGCCGAACTTCTACTACGACATGTACAACGAATACTACGTCATGTACTCCATGCGGCGCGATCCAGGCTACATCGACGAAAAGGACTACGTGAAGATCCGCGCCTCGCTCTTCGCGAACAGCACCGACCGAATGGTATGGCGGGCGGAGATGACCGCGGTGGAGGACTACCAGACGAAGGACGGCCTCACCAATCCCAAGACCGAGGCCCCGGTGCTCGCGAAACTCGTGCACGCAAACCTCGTCGCGAACGGCCTGGCGAAGCGATAGCGTCAGGGCGCGTCGGCGGCGGGCTTCTTGGGCTTGTTGCGCATGAAATAGCCCAGGAAATACGGCTCCTGGATGGAAGACGCCGCATCGAGCTGATAGTGCGCGGCGAATGCGTCGCGGTGCGCTTCGATGAAGGCGAGCGCCGCTGCGGCGGACAACTCCGGAACGCTTTTCACGAGCGCGTCCATCAGCGACGGAAGGCTTCGCGGGAAGCGCATGAGCATTCCCTTTACGAATGAAAAATCCTTGAGCTCGAGCACCGTGCGCAGCTCCTCGTCGAGATAGAACTCGTTGTGAAGCGGCAGCAGCATCCGTAACAGCTCGTCGTAGATCCCGTCGCCGTCATCCTGCGCCAGCACCACGTCGCCGTAGAGGAATATCCCCTCGAACTGCAGCGCCCGGCGGAACTCGTCGATGCACTTGCTCGAATCGAAGAGGTTGAGGTAATCGGTGCAAATGAGCAGGTCCGCGGCGTAATAATCCACCGGGAAGGACTCGAGGTCGCCGCAGATGCAGCGCACCCGATCCAGCCATGATTGCCCGCGGTTGCCGTCGACGAAATCGCGAATGAGCGAAAGCGAGGGCTCCACCACGACGAGGTAGGCGTCGAACGATTCCGCAATCGCGCGGACGAGCCCGCCGCGGCCCAGGCCGGCCTTGACGATCACCGACGGCTTATAGGTCCCGATGACGTCGAAGACGCGATCGCACAGGCCCGCAAGGCGATCGGGCGGCTCGATGAATCCGCCGGAGCGAACGTCTCCCTCGATAAAACTGATGATGTGATCGAGTCGGTCCATGCACCATCCCTGCCTTGGCTATGCGCGATGCCTCCGGCGCGAGCCGGGATGGCGAGCATACAGGGCGCGGCGCAACGCGCAATCATAAATAAATTTATTGTAAAAATAATTGACACCGGCGCCATTTTCCCCCTAGGTACGAATTATGTCCTGTTGCGACGCGCAACGGCACGCAGCTATCGGGAGGAGCGCATTCATGCCCAACGTGAAAGTACAGTACGATTCCTGGAAGGAGGATCGGGACATCGTCCTCGAATACAATCTGGTGAAGCTCGAGGACGCGACCGTCGCGAACATCCTTGGCGTGGGCGTGGATAATGTCACCCGATCGCAGGCCATCGTGAAGGTGGTGAACCTGATCGAGTCCGGCGGCGTTCATCACATCATGCTCATGAACCCCTACAAGCTCTACCGCATTCGCTCCAACAACGACCTGCGCACCATCTCCGGCAAGGCGACCATGCACCTGCCCTGCGGGGCCGGCCTCAGCTGGGCGGCGCGCATGCTGGGCATGCCGCTGAAAGAGCGCATCGCGCCGCTGGGCTTCATCATGGAGCTGATCCGCTTCGCGGAGATCAAGGAATACTCGATCTTCATCGTGGGCGGAAAGCCGGAGGTCGCGGAGAAGGCCTTCTTCAACATCAGGAAATCGTTTCCGAAAATCCGCGTCGTGGGGCGTCATGGGGGTTACTTCAACCCGGAGCGCGAGAAATCGGTGATCGAGGCCATGCGCAAGTCGGAGGCAAAGATCATCCTTGTGGGCATGGGTTTTCCCAAGGAAGACAAGTGGATCAACGAGATCCGCAAGGACTTCGTAAACACCGTGTTCATCAGCGTGGGCGGCAGCATCGACGTGATTTCCGGCGACATCAAAAAGGCGCCGGCGTTCTTCATGGAGCGCGGGCTCGAATGGTTTTATCGCATCATCACCCGCCCCTGGCGCATCGGGCGGCTTGCCATCGCGGGGCTGTTCTGCGTGCAGGTGATATTCAAGCGACTGTTCAAGAAATAGTTTTAGCGACCCCGGAATACTTCGCATTTTTTTATTTCAGAATCGCCATCATCGCCCGTAATAGAAGTATTACATCAATGGGGTGATGATATGGCGATTCGCACGACCGCACACCTGCATCTATCCACACTTGCGCTGATCGATTCCGCGCGCAAGAAGACCCGTCAACGTCGAAATGATATTATCATCGCGCTGCTCACGCGGGCGATGACCGACCCGCGCATGGAGACCGTGCTCGGGCGGGCGATCCGGTACCAGGACCGAGACCGGAAGGAATGCTGGCGTACGATTCATGTGAGATTCAGCGAGGATGAAGCGGACTATTTTTCGGATTTGAGGAATTTTTTCAAGCTTTCGATTTCTTTGATTATTGCAATAGCCGCTCGAAGGTACTTGAGCGAAATGCTCAACGCCACGGGATCGCAGTCGAGAGTGGATAACTATCCATTTCAAAACTATGTTCTATCGAGAGAAACGATCGACGGATTGACATACTGGAAGATCTGCTGGGGCTTCCCCCGCGACCCACAAAACCACTTCCCCACGCCCCCATAAGCAACCGCCCGACGCCCTGCGTCACTCGAGCTCAAACGAGCATCATCACTTCTCCGCCTTCCCCCGCTTGGCCTGGCTGTCGCGCGCGTTTTGCAGCTCCGTGTTCGTGACGCGGCACCGACCCAGCGTGAAGTGCGCAATCTCCTCGGTGGTCCCGCAGGTACGACAGTGCAGCACCGCCCGGCCGCCGTCCCACTCCGAGATCTCCACGTAGCGTGAGTAGCAGTTGCGACAGAAGATCACGGACACGAAATTGGCGCTCATGTCAGTCCACCACCAGGGCTACAATCGAGATGTCCTCGCGCTTCTCCAGCCCCTCCGTGAATTCGTCGGCGAACCGGAGGAGCGAATCCAGGATGTCCTCCGCGCCGGAGAAGTCCCGCGAGAAAAAATCCATGACGCGCTTGAGACCCAGCTGCTGCCCGCGCCGGTTATTGAGGCTAATGACGCCGTCGGTCATCACCACGAACGCATCGCCGCTTCGCAGCGCAATGCTCACCCGGCGCGCCTCCTCCCCGGCGACCCCCAGGGGCTTGGTGCCGTAGCGGATATAGCGCGCCGCGCCATCGCGCACCAGGAGCGGATACGCGTACCCGGCGTTGGCGAACTGCAACACGAGGCTCTTCAGGTCAATCACGCCGTAGAAGAGCGACACCTGGTCCACCCCGGCAAGCTCCTCGGCCACAAACCCGTCGGCCAGCTTCATCAGGCGCGTGGGGTTCGCTCCGGATGCGCGGGAAAAGGCCTGCACCGCGCCGTTCACGACCGAGGCCTGGATGGCGCCGGGGATGCCCTTCGTGTGAATGTCGCCCAACGTGATCCGCAGGCTCGCCCCCGACTGGGAAATATCGAAGAACTCGCCGCCCACCTCCCGCGCGGGCAGGTACCGGCTGGCCGCGCTGAGCGCACCGAACCGTCGCGTGAGGGCCGGATGCAGCGACGACTGAATCGAGCGCGCCGAGGCGAGCTCGTTCATGATGCGCTCCTCCTCCAGCGCCTTCTGGAAAAAGATCGCGTTTTGCACCGCCAGCACCGCCTGGTTCGCGAAGGTGATAAAGACCCGCTGGTCGTCCTCGTCGAAGCCGTCCTTCTTGAGCGGGTTGATCGCCTGGATCACCCCCAGCAGCTTCCCCTTGAACAACAGCGGCACGCACAGGATCGCGCGCGTCTTGAAGCCCGTCTTCCGGTCGAAGTTCGGATCGAAGCGCGGATCGTTGTAGGCGTCGTTGATGATCAGCCCCTTGCGGTTCTCCGCCACCCACCCGGCGATCCCCTGGCCAATCGTCACCCGGTAGCGCTCCTGCAGCTCCCTGCCCGCCTCGCCCAGCGCCACCCGGAACACGAGATCGCGCGTGCTCTCCTCATAGAGCAGCATCGAGCTCGTCTCGGTGTCCATGATGTCCTTGATTATCTCCATGATGATCGTGAGCAGCTTCCCAATGTCCAGAGTGGAATTGATGATGCCGTTGATCTCCACAAGCTTGCCCAGGTTGTGCACCTGCCGCTCGAGATACTCCAGGGTGTATGTGTCAGGGTTCTTGTCGGCCATGTCCCGTTTCGCCAGCCGCGACATCACGCGTATATATGTGCCGATGCCGCTTCGCGGTGATAATGGTGTGGTTCTTATTACACAATGCGAGCTTTGTCAATATAGTTTTTTCGCGGCGCGTAAAAACAATAAATACTTCTTGACTATAGTTTCCTTCATGTAACCCTTATAATATAACCATAGGAGAAATTTCCAATGCCGTATGCTTACAAAACCCGGGCGCGTTACTCCTATGCCGACTACCTCGCATGGAGCGACAACGAACGCTGGGAACTCATCGACGGTGTTGCGTATTGCATGACACCCGCGCCATCGACGGAACACCAGCGAGTCAGCATGGAACTAGTATATCGCATCCGGATGCACCTTGAAGGTAGACAATGCCAGGTGTTCAGCGCCCCATTCGATGTGCGTTTTCCCGTTAAAACCTTCGATCGCGACCAGGACATCTTCACCGTAGTTCAGCCGGACATCGCCGTAATCTGCGATCCCGGCAAAATCGACGAGCGCGGCTGCAACGGTCCCCCCGATCTCATCATCGAGGTCCTGTCCCCCTACACCGCCGATCGCGACATGCGGGAAAAATTCTTTCTCTATGAAAACGCCGGTGTGCGCGAGTACTGGATGGCCGATCCAGCAAGCAGAACCATTCACGCCTACCGACTCGGCGGAAATGGGAAATATTCACCGGTAACGGTATACTTCCAAGATGAGACCATATCATCCGAAACGCTGCCGGGGATGAGCATCAATTTAAAAGAAATCTTTTCGTCCGCGTAGAAAAATTGCACACAGCCCGCTTGACCGACCTGCGATACGAACCCATCCGAGACCATTGTTCCAACAATAATAGCTTGACGGAGTTTGCCGTCCCAGATCCCCATTTGACAATGGCAGTTTTCGAGCTAAGATGCGAATGCAAAAACGGTTTTTCGAAGAAATGGCACACTATAAAAAGCTCACAACCCTCCTGCGCCACCTCGCCGACATCTCGGCTTTCATAGGCCTTGCCATCTTCGTGGGCGGCGGCCTGTATTTTCGCGACCATTTCAATGGAAACATTATCGTTTTTCGAATAAGCGAATTCGGCTTCTACTTTATACCCATGGCGCTCATGGGCCTTTTCGCACCGGAAGAGCTTAGAAAAACGAAAATCCACCGGATTGCGACCGCCGCCTATCGCAAGCTCCTCACGCTGGACAGGCGCGAACAGCGCATCACGCTCGCGATCGTGCTGGGAACGCTTTTCCTGTTTCATCTTGCTGGCGTAATCCAGAAACACCTCTCCTTCCGCACCGAAAGCGACCTGGCCATTTACGCGAACGCTTGTGCAAATTATCTCTTCTCGTCATTCAAGGGCGACCAGACGCTCCTCGCGGACCATTTCGAGCCAATGCTCATCCTCTTCTCGCCGCTCTGCTCGCGCCTGGACCCGGCCATCACGTTGCTCGCCATCCAAACGATATTCTGGCTCATCGGCGCCATCGGCATCTACCGGCTCGCGCGCGACCACCGTTGGTCCTTTCCCACCGCGCTCGCGATGAGCACGCTATACATGCTCTTTACCGGCAACGCGACCACGATGTACTACGATTTCCATCTCATCGCACTCGCCATCGGCGTGCTCCCCTGGCTCATCTGGGCGTGGAAACGTGACTATCATGCCGTTTTCTTCGTTCTCGCGATATTCTATGCGGGACTCAAGGAGAACACATCTCTTACGCTGGCGGGGCTGGGGATCCTGCTTCTGTTCGAAAGGAAGTATATTCGCGGAAGCATCCTGGCCGTCGCGGCCCCTGCGGCGTTCGTCACCATCATGCTCGTCGTGTTCCCCTGTGCCACGGGCGGCGATGGCACGTTCTATTTCGGGAAATATTACAATCACATCGGAACCGACTTCGGCGGGTTCATTCACACATTTCTCACCCGACCGTTTTTCGTCATCTCGTCGGCGATCTCTGTGCAAAAGATACTGTATCTCTTCTGTATATTCATTCCGTTTGCTTTTGTTCACTTTCTTCGCCCATCGTACATCCTACCGATTGTTCCCGCACTGACGCTCAATGTCCTGTCGTGCATTTACACCACATACAGCCGCGACTTCCATTACGAGGCGGAGATATTCCCGTACCTGTTCGCCACGGCCATTATCCTCGCGAAGGACCACCACGCCGTTATGTGCTGGAATGCGTTGCGCCATCTTTTATTGCATCTCACAGGCGCACTGGCGCGATCATTCGTCCTAGGGCCGCGCGCGCTCGTTTTGCTGGTGCTTTTCCTGTTCTTCAGTGGGCAAACGCCGGCATTCCATTTCACAGCAAACCGGCCCGAAAAGTTCCATGCGCACCTGAAAACCAGGCTTCGGGAGCTCGTAAAACCCGAAGACCGCGTGGCCGCCATCGAAAAAGTGGTATCGCACCTGAGCTATGTGCGCCATGTCTACTTCCTTGACGAGTGGAAACGTGCGGATATAATCGTCATCGCCTACCCGCATTTCCGACTCTGGAAGTTTTCGCATGAAGAAATCGAACACCGAATAATTGCGGAAATTGAGAAAGAGTATACAATTTCCTATAAAGATTCCAAATACCCCTTGCTTAGGATATATGAAAGAACACAAAAAAGCCCGGCCGGGAGATAGCCTGTTCGTTAAAATCCCAAAAAATGTGTTGACATGTTTTAATTTTCACAGTACCGTGTAACAAATTGGTGCATTGCTTATTGTGCGTCAATAACATCAAACAGATAATCAAAAGTGTATAAATTACCGGAAGATATTCCGGTTTTTTATAAAGTAATGTTATTCACACTATTAATCGCGAAAGTGGTTTAGGGTGAATAATAAAACATCAGGAGGAGCTTTAACATGAGGAAATACCTGGTTTTCTTATGCGTCGCTGTTCTCGGTATTATGGGAGCAAGTGATGTATTTGCCGGCGGTATTGATAGCCGGACAAACTGGAGCGCAGAGTATATCCGCACTCTGAGCAGAAATGCCGCGACGGATGCTGCGGACGTTGTTGTATACAACCCTGCAGGAACCATTGGTCTCAAGGATGGCTTTCATATTGGTTTTTCTAACCAGTATATCATTAAGAAACAATCGCAAAGAACAGAGCATACGGATTATGCGAATGCCCCCCTTGGGCCGGATGCATCTGGCAGGCGCGCCGCTATGCCAACCTATGAGTTTACCGACACAACCCCTGTTCCATTTTTGCCCTCATTGTTTCTTGCTTATAAAACTGGAGAAATGGCAGTGTTTGGTGCAATGACTATCGTCGGTGGTGGTGGCACAATACAGTATGATGAAATGTCATATACTGCATATAAATATCTAAATCCTGTTGCGCAGGGACGGAGCAGTAGCATGACAGCTGACCTCAAGTCCTCCGACATATACTATGGTTTTACTGTAGGTGGTGCATATGATGTTGTGAAGGACATGGTATCGGTAGCGGTTGCCGGCCGTGTAGTAATACAGGATAAGAAAAACGAATTAAAAGGCTCTGCCTCAAGCGATTTGACTTATTTAGGTTCAACACGTCAGAGCATTGACTTGGATGTGAAATATGGCGAGCACTCAAGGGGTTTCGGTGGAATTCTTGGCGTGAACATCAAGCCGGTCAAAGAGATGAATATCGGCATACGCTATGAAACCGTTACTCGCCTCGTTCGAAAATACACCGTCAAGGATGATGAGATAAGCGTATCTTCCTCTGGCAATGCCGGCAATGCAGTCGCTACTGTACTCAAAAACACGCTTAGTAATAAAGATCATAATCAAAGCGACAGTGCTCTCGGCGACAAGTACTATAGCCGCGACCTTCCGCCTGTTCTCGGCCTGGGGATTGCTTACGATGTCATGGATGGTCTTAAAGTATCAGCATCCTACACCTGCTATTTCAACAAGGATGCAAACTGGCAAGAGCCCACTCGTCCGCGCGAAACTCCCGGCACACAGCAGAACATTTACAATAACACCGTGCATGGTCGTCAAGTTCAGAAGAACTATGATTCCTCGCATGACCTCGGCATTGGTGTTGAGTTCGACGTAACCAAAGAGCTTCGTTTGAGCGCGGGCTATCTGTATAATGTCATGGGAACCAGAGAATCATGGTATAAGGAAAATACGGAAAACATTGAATTCCCGTATTCCAACGCTGTTTCAGCTGGTTTCCGCTTCATGGCGATGGAAGGTCTTGCCATCAACTTTGGAGTAATGCGCGTTTTCTACCCGGAATTCAAGACCAACAAGTTCCAAGCAAAGGAATTTGCGTATGACATTGATTCGTCAGCGAATCAAACGACGTACCAATCTCATCTCCAATCAATGACGTTTAATAAAGATATCTGGAACATTTCTTTTGGGGTTAACTACTCCATCTAGGGCTATCAAGTTTTGCATCATCAAAGGGCTGTCCTGAATGGACGGCCCTTTTTTTATATCCCGATAGCGCCGCTTTCGCATTCCATGATAAATGCTTGACATTTCATGAATTCTGACCGTATCGTGACACATTCGTGCATCTGTTGGATTTACTACATTGTAATCTTTCCGGACTACGTAGGTGAGTAATCTCGGATTTCAGTACAATGTCATATTGTATAGTCTGCCAACCGTAGGAGACAAAAATGGCTATTCTTCAAGTTCGCGGTCACGACGACAGATTATATAACTCATTAAAGGCCATTGCAAAAAGAGAAAAATAGGTCAATAAGCCAGGAGGTGGTATCGATTATCGAAAAATATCTTTCAAATCCTGCGGCCTATAGTGGAAATCCCACCAAGGAATTTTTAGCGTTGTCTGGCGCATGGGAGGATGAACGAAGCGCTGACGAGATAGTCGATTCGATAGTGAGCTCGCGAAATGATTCAAAAATAATGAAAAATGGAAATATCATATTTGACTGATGAGACACGTGGTATCATTGAAAATGAAATGATTACATACAAGCAAATTACCAAATAAGCCGCCCCGTGCCACTCTTCGTGGTCGGCACAGCATAGAGAGCCATTTAAAGACACCAGTTCACAGACTGACTTAATGATTCGACAGGTCTTTTATCCATGAAGAAAATATATTTAGACGTATGCTCATTATGCCGGCCTTTTGAAGATCAGGACTATCTGAGAATACGACTTGAAACCGATTCTGTCAATATCATTCTATCGAAGGTGAAGCAAAATACGTATCAACTAATGAAATCAAAAGTTCATCTTATTGAAATCAACTCAATCGATGACGATTTGGAACGTGTAGAGTTGCTTGAATCCAATCTCATTTATTGAAATGGAGAACCTGAAATGAAGGGAATAAAATACCGAGGCGAAGATGATATGCTTCAAAAGGGCGTTACTGTTTTAATGAAAGAACTTGGGCCGGTTGAAACCGTCCGTTTCATGAATATTTCTCGAAAAAAAAGAGCTGAGTCTGTTAAACGACATATCTGAGATAGTTTAAGCTTAATCCGACACTCTTTCGATAATATAAATATCGGAGGAGAAGACGATGACACAAGAACAAAAAATTATCAAGACAAAGCTCGGATTGCTCAAATTAGCCCAGCAGCTGGGAAATGTTTCAGAAGCCTGCAATGTCATGGGCTACTCACGGGATAGTTTCTATCGCTTCAAGGACCTGTATGAAACAGGCGGAGAGGAAGCCTTAAAAGAGATCAGCCGACGAAAACCCAATTTAAAGAACAGGGTGGCACAAGAAGTCGAAGATGCGACGGTTGCCATGGCCTATGAATATCCAGCCTTTGGTCAGTTACGTGCTTCAAATGAGCTGAAGAAGAGAGGAGTTTATATATCCCCTGCCGGTGTAAGGAACATCTGGCAGCGCCATGATTTGGAAACGTTTAAGAAGCGTTTAAAAGCATTAGAGGCGAAAGTAGCCCAGGAAGGGCTTGTCCTTACAGAAGAACAGCTTATTGCGCTGGAGCGTGCGAAAGAGGAGAAGGAAGCCCACGGGGAGATCGAAACCCACCATCCTGGCTATCTTGGCTCACAGGACACCTTTTATGTTGGCAACATGAAAGGCGTGGGAAGGATTTACCAGCAGACGTTCATTGACACATACTCCCGGGTGGCATTTGGCAAGCTCTATACATCCAAAGACGCAATAACATCAGCCGACCTTCTGAATGATCGGGTGATACCGTTTTTCGATTCACACAAAATCCCCCTGTTAAGGATTTTAACTGACCGTGGTACGGAATACTGCGGCAAGATCGAGAATCATGCGTACCAGCTCTATCTTGCCGTTGAGGATGTCGACCACACCAGGACAAAGGCGAAAAGCCCGCAGACGAATGGGATCTGCGAGCGCTTTCACCAGACGGTGCTTAACGAGTTTTACAGGGTAGCTTTTCGGAAAAAGGTTTACAATAGTCTCGAAGAGTTTCAAATTGATTTGGACGAATGGATGAGCTACTATAACGAACAGCGCACGCACTCGGGAAGGTATTGTTACGGCAAGACCCCGATGGAGACTTTTCTTGATTCAAAGCATATCGCGAATGAAAAGCAGATAAGTCTTATCGGACAAATTAAATCCATGAACGAAAATGAGTGTCAGATATAGTTTAGGCTAGGACAACATATCGCATGGCAAAAATCCTTGGATAGAGAATTGTTCTTAAAAGAACTCTTTTCGAAATAGGCGAACTGTTTCTCATGGGAAATATCGCACATGCTATCGCATCATTTCATTGCTTGACTTCTCCAGTTTAAAGAAGTACTGTTTTTTTATTAATGAATGTATCGTAGTAATTTAATCGATTCAATTTTTCACTCTAAAGGAGCCACCCCATGCCCCTCTTCCTGACCGACGAACAAAAGGTCCTCAAAGAGAACCTCCGCCGCTTCACCGAGAGCCACATCGTGCCCGTACGGGCCGAGCTGGACGAGAAGGAGGAATACCCGGCCGAGATCGTCAAGAAGCTCGCAGCGGAGATGCGCCTGGGCTGCCCGTTCATTCCAGCCGAGTACGGGGGAGCGGGTCTGGGCATCTTCGAGGCGGCGCTCATCGCCGAGGAGCTGTCACGGGGTTGCCTGGGCGTGTCCACGGCCTTCACCGTAAGCGGACTTGGCATTTATCCAATCCATGTGGGCGCATCCGACGAGATGAAGAAGCGCTTTCTACCAGATATCGCAAGCGGCGCGAAGACCGCCGCCTTCGCGCTTACTGAGGCGGGGGCCGGATCGGACGTAACCGCGATCCGCACGACCGCAGAGAAGAAGGGCGACCGCTACGTCCTCAACGGAACCAAGCAGTGGATCACCGGCGCCAGCAAGGCCGACATCTACACCGTCTTCGCCCTCACCGACAAGAGCAAGGGGATCCGCGGCATGAGCGCCTTCGTCGTGGAAAAAGACACGAAGGGACTCAGCTTCGGCGCAAAGGAGAAAAAGCTCGGGATCCGTTGCTCGGAAACGCGCGAGGTGATCATGGACAACTGCGAGGTCCCGGCCGAGAACCTCATCGGTCGCGCGGGGCACGCCTTCCGCTACGCCATCGCCACGCTCGACAAATCGCGTCCGGTGGTCGCGACCTCCGCCGTGGGGCTCGCGCAGGCCGCCTACGAGGTGGCCATCAAGTACTCGCTGGAGCGCGAGCAGTTCGGGAACCCCATCAGCTCGCTGCAGGCCATACAGCACATTCTGGCCGAGATGGCCACGCGGGTCGAGACCGGGCGTCTCCTCGCCTACACCGCCTGCCGCATGTGCGACCAGGAACATCCGTCCATGGGCAAGTTCTCGGCCATGGCCAAGTACCAGTGCGGCGAAAACGCCTTCTGGGTGGCAAACAGCGCCCTGCAGATCATGGGCGGGTACGGCTACATGCGCGACTACCCCATCGAGAAGATGCTGCGCGATGCGAGGATTTTAACGATTTACGAGGGGACGTCGCAGATCCAGTTGAACGCGCTCGCACACGAACTCATCCGGAGCGCGAAGAGCGGAAAGATCTAGCCGGAAGTCCCCTGCTTCTCGGCCTTCGTCTTTAGCATCAGCAGAACGTCCTTCATGGCCTTTTCCGTTAGGAAGAAAAGCACCGTTGCGGCCAACGGCATGGAGAGCTCGACTTTAACGTAGTACTCGACCTCGCACACGCCCGCGCCCGTGTTCGTGAAGCGCAAAAAACCGCCGGATTTGTCGAAGTCGCCGCCAACCGCGTTGAAGTGCAATACGCGGTTTTCGTCGTCGTAGGTGTAGTGCTGCGTGAGTTTAAAGCCCTGCTTGAGTGCGATATCGAACACATAGTGGACCTTCACGGCGACGCCGCGATCGTCGCGCTCCAGGACATTCACGGTCCGTACGTGCTTCCACCATGTCGGGTACTTCTCGAAATCGCACATGATGCGATACCCGACCGCCGCATCCGCGTCCAGTTTGATCTTTTGCGTCGCCTCGTATACCTTGCCCACGCGCGATCACCCCGCCCTAGGTTATATCTTTTTCAAGTTCGTTTTTCATCATCTTGAGTACGCCCACCTGCACCACGTCCATGAGATAGCTCGTGATCTTCGATGGGAGCACCACGCCCAGACCCACGTGCACGTAGAACTCGGCGAGGGTCTTGCCCGTGGTGAGCCGCCTGAACTGATAATATCCGCTGGCGTCGCTGAATGTTCCGCCGACCGATTTGTAATTGAGCCGGCACTTATCATCCTCATAGCCGTACTCGAGCACGATCTGGAACCCCTGTTTTATGGCGATATCGAACACGTAATGGGCCCGGAGCGGCCGTCCGTCCTCGCCCAGGTCGGTTATGGAAACCTTCCTGACATTCTTGAACCACTTCGGGTATCCCTCGAAATCGCACAAAAGCCGGTAGCACTCCTCCGGCGCCGCAATAATTTCCAAACTTTGCGTGGTATTGTATTCTTTTCGCATGTATCGCCACCAGACGCTGCAAAGGTACCGCCAAAAATGTATTTCTGTCAATACAATTGCATATTTCGAATGCTTTTTTTCCGGGCCCTCATCGCGCCCAATGGCACATTATTATTTGTCCTTTCGAAAGAGTGCTATACTTTATACGGCAGGTGTTGATATTTTGATATCCGAATGCGCCAATCTCCCCGGCCAGGGGTTGTCGCGGGAAGGGACATGTCTTTATGCAAGGTTGACATCGTAAACATCTTCATCGACCAGGAGACCAATGCGCCGGTCATCCTCCTGCAGGATGCCGAGACCAAGGATGTGCTCCCCATCATGATCGCACCCCTCGAGGCGAGCCTCATCGCCATCGAACTGGAGGGCAAAAAACCGGTGCGCCCGCTCACGCACGATCTCATGGCGAACCTTCTACGCGAGCTCTCCTTCGAGGTCGAATCGGTCGTGATCGACGACCTCAAGAACAACATCTATTACGCCTCGATCCACCTGGTCTCCGGCGCGCGCTCGCTCGAGATCGATTCGCGTCCCAGCGACGCCATCGCCCTTGCCCTGCGGACGAAATCGCCCATCTACGTGAAGAAAAAGGTGTTCGCCCTCTGCATGGGCCTCGACAAGGCCGCCCACGAGTCCGACAAGGAGACCCTGAAGCAGGTCCTCGAGGACATGGAAATCGACGACGCCGGCGGAAAGATCATGTAGCCCGCCGCCTCCGATTTGCCGACGATTCCGAATAAATTTCATTGACACGCATCGGTCATCGTATCACCATTCTCCCCGTCAGACAAGTGAACGGGCCATGCCATGCACACCCATTTCGGCGGGTGATGCGCATGGGACGACCGCCGAGTGGTCCATGCGTTACACGGCGAACACTCCCCGTGCCGAAATGGTCATGAATCCTCCGATGGACCTGTGTGCCTTCAGGAATGCCCGAAAACACCGGACATACTGACCGTGAGGAGCCCCTGATGAAATCGACCGACATTCCCGCCCTGAACGACATCATCCGCGAAATCTCCGAGATCGAGGTCGAGCTGGAATCGTTCATCGACACGACGATGTGGATCAGCGATCCCCACGGCGCCGGCGAACGGTTCGTCTCGATCCTCAAGGGGCGATTCGGGCTCGTGTGGCAAACCTGTCGCGAGGCGCTCCCCAAGACCTTCTCCAACGACAAGATCGACTACCTGGGCCGGCTCATCCGCAAGGAGCGGTATTTCGCCACGGAATCGTACACGATGGAGCGCCAGGACGTGATATCCGCCCTGGTGAAGATCACACAGTACAAGGTCCAAAACAGCATCAACTTCAACCAGATCCGGGACACCATCAACAACAACCTGCGGCCTTTTCTCGAGAACCTCATTCTCAACATGCCCGTGCCCAATATCATGTACGAAAACGATCTCATCGCCGAGCGCGTCATCAGCTCGCTGTGCAAGATCGTGAAGCAGGTGATCCTGGGGCACCTCGTGGTCCTCGGGGACGTCTTCGACCGGGGCGACGAGCCCGATAAGATCCTGCGGATCCTGTCCCAAAAGGACATCGTGAACTATATCACCTTCATCTGGGGCAACCACGACATCCTGTGGATGGGGGCGGCGGCGGGGAACAAGTCGCTGATCGCTGAGGCGCTGCGGATCAGCACCCGCTACGACAATTTGGACTTCCTGAAGCGATTGGACATCGACATCGGCCGCCTGGTCGCCTTTGCGGAACGGATCTACCCCGACGACGTGACCGGCACCTTCAAGGCGAAAAAGCCCCTCTCGCGCAAGCTGGAAAAGACGCTCGCGATGATCCAGTTCAAGCTCGAGGAGAAGACCATCCGCGAGAATCCCGAGCTCAAGATGGAATCGCGCCTGTGGCTGGAAAAGCTCGCCGGCATGCTGTCCGCCGGCGACACCGAGGGGCTCACGGACACGAACTTCCCGACGCTGGACCTGGCCAACCCCACCGAGCTCACCGACGAGGAGCGCGCGGTGATCGACGACCTGGCGCTCCAGTTCACCCGGAGCATCAAGGTGAAGGCGCTGATGCAGTTCCTCTTCGAGAAGGGCAAGCTGTATCACATCAATAACTTCATCTTCAACATCCACGCCCTCATCCCCAGCACCGAGAACGGCGAATTCGAGGAGTTCCTCGGTAAACGCGGCAAGGAGCTCTTGGACCATATCGAGGACGTGGTCAAGACCGTTGGTCGAAACTACCTTGAGGACAAACCGCAGGACCCGAAACACCTCGCGCTCATGTTTTATCTGTGGTGCGGCCCCAAGTCGCCCTTCTTCGGCAAGAATGCGATGAAGACCTTCGAGCGCTATTTCCTGAAGGACAAGGCCACGCACAAGGAGCGGCTGCTCTATTGGGCCGAGAACCTCAAGCGAAGGGAGTTCATGGACATGATCATGCGCGAATTCGGCTCCCGGAGGATCGTCTACGGCCATACGCCGGTGGACATCCTCAAGGGCGAAAAAATCGCCTCCGACGACGGCCGCGCCATCAACATCGACGGGGGCTTTTCCGAGGCATATCTCAACAGGGGGCACGCCCTCATCCACACGCCCTACTCGCTCTACGCCATCATCCTCCCGACACCCGAGGAGGTGATCGATTCCCGGAAGAAGATGGAACCGGTGGGCCTGCTCATTGAAACGATCGACACCTTCGACGAGCCGATCCGTGTCCGCGACACCCACAAAGGGGCGATGTTGAAGAAACGCCGCGAGGAACTATACAATTATCTTTCAAAGTATACTTCCTGACCTGATTCGGGGTCGGAAAAATATTTATTATCATTGACTTTTCAAAAGCTGTTATTTACCATAATTTTTAATTGCTTTTAAGGCGCCTTGGCCCCGCCGATCGCGTCGGCGCCATCGAATTTAGCCTTGGAGGATCGAACGTGAACATAAAACAGTTCGTCATCATAGCCGTTATCTGCGCGCTGTGCGCCCTCGTCCCCGTGTCAGGCTACGCCCTCTTCGACATCGGCGCATACGGCGGCGGCAACTACACCGAATACAAGCCCGGCGTCACCAAGTTCGACAGCTATGGCGGTCAATACGGGTTCGTCGCGCACCTGAACACTACCGGCATGGACCTCTGGGTCATCGACCTTGAGATCGGCATCGGCGGTTTTTTCGATCGCGGCAATTTTTACTATACCCGCAACTACAACGGCTACCAGGTCAACAAGACCTCCTATGGGCCCGACATTCGGGTGCTTGTCGACATTCCGTTCATCATCGATCCCTATGTTCGCGGGGGCGCGGCCGCCGGCGAGCAGCTCGACATGACCGACTTCAGCATTATCGGAAACGATGGCAGCCGCGGCGAGATGGGCCACGCCTGGGGCGCATATTACTACGGCGGCGGGATCGACATTACCTTTTTCCCGTTCCTGCGTTTCTTCGCCGAGTACATCCGCTATACATCGACCTACAAGGAGCCGCGCAATCTCACCTTCATCCAGAACCAGCTCAACCTGGGGCTCCGGCTGAACCTGTAGCCGTCGGCGGCAATCTTGAAATGATGCGGGCATCGCCCTCAGGCGATGCCCGCTTTTTGTGCGAGAAGCGCATACGCATGATGTGGCGCTAGAGCGATGAGAGATGCGGCGGAGTATGCGTGGTAACCGGACGCCGTATTCGACCTCCCGTTACATCCGGCGCTTAACCGACCACGACCTCCAGGTATGTCTTGATCCGGTCCATCATCCCCTGCGCCCGGCCCGGATCGAGCAATGTGATGGTGCTGGTCTTTTTGCCGGTCACCTCTTCGCTCAGGATGCGGTTGTCGATGCACACGCTGATGGCGTTATTGTAGTTGGGAAGCGAGAGCGCCTCGGCCAGCCCCACGATGCCGATATGATAGAGCTGTATTCCCTTGCGGCGCACCTGCACCGTGAAGTCCTTTCGATTGACCTTGCCGCGTCGATAATCCAGCACCGCGCCCAGGACAATGTAGTATGACTCAAGGTACTCGCGAAGGATCTTCGCATAAAACTTGAGCGTGTCCGCGGCCTGATCGCCGATGCGGACCGTCTCGCCGTCTGCGACAACCATCCCGGCGCCGATCAGGTATTGAAGCGCCGCGCGCTCCTCGCGTTCGGGAGCGTCGGCCCCCTCGGCCGAGCTGTGGACGAACTCCCGGCGCATGAGCTCGCGGATGGACGCATACTCCTGCGCAAGCGTCGTAGTGGTGGTCACGCCGCCGCGCCGCGCATCCGCCAGCAATGCCAGCGCGCAATACGACAGCGGGATAAAGTAATGGATGATGCTGTTCTTGTAGAACGCGATCCGCGAGCGGTTTTCCTCCCGGAGGATGTAAAAATCCTCCGCGCCCGCCTCGCCGGCGATCTCGTCGAAGGAAAGCTTCTCGATGATTTTGTCCTCGAGATACGACACCAGGACATACTCGATGATCTCGTCGAGGTTGGCGGCGTCGCTGAGCGAAGCGGAGAGCGTCACGCCGCGTTTGTGGAGATAATCGTGCATGAGCGCGATCTTCTCGGCAAGCATGGCACGCGAGAAACCCTTGACCGACAGGAGCAGGATGGCCGTGGTGGCCAGCGCAAAAGGCGTGACCGTGGTCACCTCGTTTATTTTGTCGATGATCATGGTGCCGATCTCGGAGGGCGCGTCGGCCTGCTCCGGCAGTCGCTCCATGACCTCGCGATACGTGAATGGCGCGTTAAACGAGACATACACCCGGCCGTACTTTCTGCGCAGGAGCTTTCGGCCCTCCAGAAAGCTCGAGGTCGATTCGGCCACCTTCTCCTTGCCCCGCAGCTCCTCGAGGTATGAGGTTTCCTCCAGAATGCGGTCGTAGTTGATTGAGATGGGCACGAACACCATGTCCTTGTTGTAGCCCTCCTGCACCGCCTCGATGAGGAAATGCAAAAACCCCAGCTTTGGCAGCGCGAGCTTGCCGGTGCGCGTGCGCCCGCCCTCGATGAAAAACTCGATGGTATAGCCCTCCGCCACCATCGTTTTGATATACTGCTTGAACACGGCCGTGTACAGCTCCTGCCCCTTGAATGAGCGGCGCAGGAAAAACGCCCCCGAGCGCCGGAAGATGTGCCCCATGGGGAAAAAACTCAGGTTCACGCCCGCGGCGATATGCGGCGGGATGATCTTGTTCTTGAAGAAAATATATGAGATGAGGAGGTAGTCCATGTGGCTTTTATGGCAGGGGGTGATGATGAGCGGCCCCCGCTTCGCGGCGTCGCGGATGAGCTGGAGCGAATCCGGATCATACGAAATGCCGTCGAAGATTTTACGGAACATCCAGTCCAGCGCCTTCTCGAAGAGCTTGATGTAGAGGATCGAGAAGTCGGCCGCGATCTCGCGATAGTAGCGATAGGCGCGCTTCTTGAGCCGGCGGGACGAGATCCGCTGGCTGCGGGACACCTCGCCGATTACGCCGAGCACGTTCTTGTGGTAGAGGATCCGCTCCATCATCTCCTGGCTGGAGCGCAGCACCGGGCCGAGCGCCGTGCGCTTCTCGTAATGGAGCTGCTCGAGGAGCTTGTTGCGGATCCGGATCGCGATATGCGCCGAGTCCGCGGACGGCGAGCTCGCGATCTCCTCCTGTAGGTTGATGGGCGTTGAGAGACGCACGAACGACGGGGTCACGCTCTTGACGACGGCGAACAGGGCCTGCAGGAAGCGACGGTCGCCCAGGGCGCTCGAGCTCAAGATACTGCGCGACTTCTCCGGGTTCATGTTCCAGAAGATCATCTCGGGGATCAGGAAGATGGGGCGCTGGGTGCGCCGCTGCATCTCGACAAGCGCGATGATTGAATCGTGCCGAATCTCGAGATACCGGCGGAGGAAGAAGCGGCGCGACATGAGGGAGACGAGGATGCTTTTCCCCGAGCGCACAAGCCCCTCGACATAGTCGAATTCCGTCGTGACGGCCGCGTCCCGACGCGAAAACAGGCCGTTGAGGAAATGCCCCAGGCGCGAGAAGACGTACCCCAGAGTTTGCAGGAGGAAGGGATTGTACTCCATGGCGTAGTCCGGCGGACTCACGCCCGTGCGCCGCAACACATGGTGCAGGATGAGCAGGGAAATATTCGAACCATGAAATGAGGCGAAGACGACGCTTCCCTTCTCGCTGTACTCCTTGAGCGTCGTGAGGCTGTTGGGGTCGATATCGAAGTTGCGGAAGAATATCCGCGCAAGAAACTCGACAACCGGATTGAGCTGCTTATGTACGACCCCGGCGAAGAGCGGGGCGTCCGTTCCATGTTCAGTGGTCATAATCGCACGCACCGTCCCGTACGGGGGTTAGATGTCCTGCTCCCGCTCCACGAGGTGGAAGAAATCGATGAGGCCCACCATTTGCAACAGCTCCCGCGTCTTATCCGAGGTGTTGATAAGAATGAGCTCGAGGCCCTCGTCCATGAGCATGTCCTTTATTTTGATGAGGACCCCCAGGTCGGCGCTATTGAAGTACTGCTTCCCGGTGAGGTCGAAGGCGACTGCCCTTGCGCCATGTACATTGAGCCGTATGAGCTCGCCGAAGAATTCGTCCGAAAAGATCTCCGACAGGGGATCATCACGCTCCTCGATCTTGACGACGAGGGTTTTGTTTTTATACTCGTGCGGAAAAACCAAACCAGGCCACCTCTTCCCGTGAATATATCAGAAACCCGCAACGTGCGTACGTTCATACAAACGAATGTGAGAGGCAAGCAATTTTTCAGGTTATTGTCGTTTTCTACGGATCTGTACAAAAATTAGTCCATGTGGCCTTGTTACTATGCATGTCCATCCCCTGGACCGCGTGCGGTTCATGTTAAAAAAAACAAAAATGTCCTGGTGTTGAATTTATCACAAATCCTTTAAAAAAAAGGATTGATAAATATCATCAATAATGTTCATTGCGTTTAGTTTCCGATAGTTTCAAACGTCGGCAACCCCATACGGGATGTGGCGCAGCCAGGTAGCGCGCTTCGTTCGGGACGAAGAAGCCGGGAGTTCGAATCTCCCCATCCCGAAGCAAATGTCTTTATTCGACACTGGTTTTCAACTGAGATCAGATTGCGATATATATAAACCGTGACTAGTACACAAGTACGAAAACGATGGCCGGTACCATAATGCACATCGGTGGTAGGTTATAAAGAGGCATGTCTGAATCGGGTAAAATAGAGATTTTCAAGGCCACCTATCCGTCGAAGCGCGAAATCCGGAAGGACATCATCAACGCCCTCGTTAACGCAATCAGCCAGAACAACATCAAGATCAAAATCAACGAAAACGAGCTCTATCTCATCATCGACGAAGCGCTCACCAATGCGATGGAGCACGGCAACAAGTGGGACCCCGCCAAGAGCGTGAGCCTTCGCATGGTGAAAAACGGCAAGCACCTCCATCTCGAGATCAAGGACCAGGGGCCGGGGTTCAAGCCGGAGAGCAACGCCATCGACGCGAACAACATCAAGAATCTGAAGCCCCGCGGCAGGGGCATTTACATCATCAAGCAATTTTGCAGTCCACGGTGGAGCGACAACGGAAACACCGTCGACCTCCAAATCGAGCTCGTCAACTGATACGTGGCCTCCCGCCGCAACAGCACCCGTGTCCCACGTGCGCCCGTTTCCCTGCTTCTGAGCATCGCCATCACGCTCGGCATCGCAAATCTTTGGCGTCCCGCGATTGATCACGCGCCCGACCGGCACGCCCATGCGGGCATCGTGGACTCCATCGGCGAGACGAAAAACACCGTCGAGAGCCTGGGCCGCTTTGTGGGGTCGATTCGCACGGCCGTGTCCGCGATCACGGGCTTTTTCGGGTTTCGCGCCATCGTGCTGTTTTGCGCCGTTTTGTTCGTCTCGATGGGCCTCTCGCTGATCGGCGTCCCGCCCGGGCTGTGGTCCTTCTGCGGGGCGATGGCGATCGTCAACGCGATCTGGCTCGCCTGGATGAGGAGCTTTTCGCCGGATTCGAGCGCCTATCTCTCGACCATGCTCTCGGCAAACGCCATGGTGCTCGCCCCCGTGGCCGCACTGAGCGTCATCCGGTGGATCGCGCCGCGCGCATTTGGATTCGCCCGTAGGCTCCTCCGTTCGCTTCCGGCGTTTCGCGGGCGGTCCGTGAGCGCCGAGCGCCTCACCGCCCTCCTCTCCGACTACCAGCGGGCGAGCGGCGATCTCTCCACGCAGCTCACGCGCGACATCCTCGCCGGCGGGCCCGACGGGGTCGTTTTATCATCGACATCCAAGAAAACACTTGACGAGATCAATTCGATCATCGAACGATTAAAGGCGATACACAGGAATTGATAGCCGGCGCGCCATGGCGGATCGGACATCGCCGCGCCGGCGCCCAGCGGAGTAGAACATGGACATACGCAACACCAAGAGCGGAAAGACCGTCATTGCCCATCTGTCCGGGCAGTTCACCTATTCGGACGACAAGAAATTCATGGACGCTGCGCGCGAGCTCGTGCTCGACCAGCCCCTGACGCTCGCGATCGACGTATCGGACCTCCCCCACGTCAACTCGACGCTGATCGCCGCATTCCTCGCGATCCTGAAAATGGCGAACGAGCAGGGGTGCGAATTCGTGATTTACGGCATGAACCCGGGCGTGATGAGCGTGCTCGAGAAGGTGTTTTCCTCGGACCTGGTCCCGCTGCTAACCGAGGAAGAGTTCATGCGGAAATACCTGTAGGACCGAAAATACGGAGGCACGCGTGAGCGAGAAAAAGATCGGCATCATTACCGCCGGCGGGGATTGCCCGGGGCTTAATGCGGTCATTCGGTCCGTCGTCAAGTTCGCCATCAACGACTGCGGCGCGCGCGCCGTGGGATTTCTTGACGGCTTCCGCGGACTGGTGCTCAACGAATACGTCGACCTCACCTTTGAACGGGTTTCAAACATCCTGAGCATGGGCGGGACCATCCTGGGAAGCTCGAACCGGGACAACCCGTTCGCCTTCTACTATATCGACGACCAGAAAGAGCCCATGGACGTGTCCGACAAGGTCGTGGAAACCTACGAACGGCACAATCTGTCGGCGCTCATCTGCATCGGGGGCGACGGCACGCTGAGCATGTCGCATGAGTTTACGAAGAAAGGGCTCAATATCGTGGGCGTACCCAAGACCATCGACAACGACGTGCAGGGCACCGACCAGACCTTCGGGTTCGATTCGGCCGTGTCGACCGCGACCTTCGCCATCGACAAGATCCGCACCACCGCCGAGAGCCATCACCGCGTGATGGTGATCGAGCTGATGGGGCGCACGGCGGGCTGGCTGACGCTCTTCTCGGGGATCGCGAGCGGAAGCGACGTGATCCTCATCCCCGAGATCCCGTTTAGCCTCGATATCGTCTGCGAGAAGGTGGTGGAGCGCAGCGTCTCCGGCAAGCGCTACAGCATCATCTGCGTGGCGGAGGGCGCGAAGGTCTCGGGACAGGAGGTGATCCTGGAGGGCAAGGACAAGCGAACGGGCGTGGTCCGGCTCGGCGGTATCGGAAACCTGATATCCAACGAGATCGAGACGCGGACCGGCATCGAGTCGCGCACCTCGGTCCTGGGGCACATGCAGCGCGGCGGATCGCCCACGCCCTACGACCGCGTGCTCGCGACGCGCTACGGTTCACGCGCCGCGGCGCTCGCCATGGAGGGCGTCTTTGGCGTTACCGTATGCCTCAAGGGAAACGAGATCGACCACTTCCCGCTCGAGAAGGTCGCAAACAATCCGCGGCGCGTCCCCCCGGACTCCGAGTTCGTGAAGATCGCGCGCACCGTGAGCACATCCTTCGGGGACTACTGAGCGTGCTGCGGTGACCACCTATCGCACATCCGAAACGCCCACCGAGGTGATCCTCACGCCGCAGGGCGACATCGTGTCGATTCTGCCCGGCGGCCTGCGGGAGCGGCTGCACGAGCTCATCGAGAACGACACGCGCAACATCGTGATCGACATCGCCGCATCGACGTACATCGACTCGCTGTCGCTGGCCGTCCTCGTGGACTGCAAAAACAAGCTGGCCGAGAAGGGGCGCACGATCCGTCTGCTCAACCCGAACGACGACATCGCCACGATCATCAGCGTCGCCTCCCTGGACGTCCTCCTGTAGCGCCCGTTCCGCCGCCGCGCAAAGTACTTGAAAAATACGGCCATCGCTGATGGAGTTGCCGCACCGGCGCATGCCGGTGAGCGCCGACTATCGACCCGAGGAAATCCCGATGAATCCACTGAAAAAAATCGCCGCACCGGTCCCGCGCCGCGGACCGCTGGTCTTCATCATCATGGACGGCGTGGGGATCGGCCCCGACAACGAGGGCAACGCCCTTCGCCTCGCGCGAACGCCGAACCTGGACCGCCTCCATGCGACCTGTCCCGTCACGTCGCTCTTGGCGCACGGCCCCGCGGTGGGGCTCCCCAGCGACGACGACATGGGGAACTCAGAGGTGGGACACAACGCGCTCGGCGCCGGGCGCATCTTCTCCCAGGGCGCCAAGCTGGTGAACGCGGCGATCGAATCGGGCGCCATCTTCGAAAGCGACACCTGGAAGCAGCTCGTCGCACGCCCCTCGTCGCACGGCTCGACGCTGCACTTCATCGGGCTCCTCTCGGACGGCAACGTGCACTCGCATATCGACCAGCTCTTTCGCATGATCGCGGGCGCCGCCGCGGCGGGCGTATCACGCATGCGCGCGCATATTTTGCTCGACGGGCGCGACGTGCCGGGCCAGTCGGCGGAGATATACATCGACCGCCTCGAACGCGAGCTCGACGCCTACCGCGCGAAGGGGCTCGACTATCGCATCGCCTCGGGCGGCGGCCGGATGATCACCACCATGGACCGCTACGAGGCCGACTGGAGCATCGTGAAGCGCGGCTGGGACGCGCACGTGCTGGGCGAGGCGCGGGCATTCCGGTCGGCGCGCGAGGCGCTCGACGCCTTCCGCCGCGAGGATCCGGCGATCATCGACCAGTATCTCCCGTCGTTCGTGATCGTCGACGAGGCCGGCCCGGTGGGACCGATCCTCGACGGCGATTCCGTGATCTTCTTCAACTTTCGCGGCGATCGCGCCATCGAGATCTCGCGGGCCTTCGAAGAGGACGCCTTCACCAAGTTCGACCGCGTGCGGCGCCCCGACGCGCTCTACGCCGGCATGATGGAATACGACGGCGATCTCAAGATCCCGTCGCGCTATCTGGTTTCGCCGCCGGCGATCGACCGCACGGTGAGCGAGTACCTTGCGCGCGCGGGCTGCCGTCAGTTCGCGATCTCCGAGACGCAGAAGTTCGGCCACGTGACCTACTTCTGGAACGGGAACCGCAGCGGCAAGTTCGACGAGGCCACCGAGACCTACCAGGAGATCCCCTCCGACCGCGTGGAGTTCGACCAGCGCCCGTGGATGAAGGCGGCGGACATCACCGATGCGGTGATCGCGGCCGTTCGCTCGGGATCGTACGATTTCATCCGGCTCAATTACCCCAACGGCGACATGGTCGGCCATACGGGCCATCTCGAGGCCGCCATCGTCGCGGCCGAGACGGTCGATCTCTCGCTGGGCCGCCTGCTCCCGGTGATCGCCGAGTGCGGCGGTATCGCGCTCATCACCGCCGACCACGGCAACCTCGACGAGATGTACCAGCTCGACAAGAAGGGCGCCATCCAACGGGACGCGCAGGGGGTCCCCGTGCCACGCACGGCGCACACCCTCAATCCGGTCCCCTTCATCGTGTATGATCCCGGCTTCGCCGGCGGCTACCGCCTCGCGACCACGGACGGCCGTCCCGGCCTGGGCAATGTCGCCGCCACGATCCTGTTCTTCCTCGGGTACGAGCCGCCGGAGGGCTATCTGCCGTCCCTCGTGGCCCCGGCATGAAGATCGCCTTTGTCGCATCCGAGGCCTACCCGTTCGTAAAAACCGGCGGGCTGGCCGACGTCTCGTACTCGCTGCCGCGGGAGCTCGCGCGGCGGGGCCACGACGTGCGGCTGTTCCTTCCCCGCTATTACCGGATCGACAAGCGGAACTTCCGCCTCGCGCTCGTCCACGCGCCGCTCGGCGTGCCGCTGGGCTTCGGAGAGAAATGGGCGGCGTTGTACGAATCACCCCACGCCCATCCCGTGCGGACCTACTTCATCGAGCACGACGCCTACTTCGGCCGGGACGGGCTCTACGACGACGGCTACAGCGCCTACGCCGACAACCCGGAGCGCTTCACGTTTTTTTGCCGGGCGGTTTTTCAGGCGATGAAGACGCTTGAGTTCCGCCCGGACATCATCCATTGCAACGACTGGCAGACGGGGCTCGTTCCGGTGTACCGGAAAACGCACTATGCGGGCGACCCGGATTTCGCCGGCGCGGCGACCGTCATGACCGTCCACAACGTGGGCTATCAGGGCGTGTTCCACAAGGACAACCTCTTCTGGACGCAGCTCGGCTGGGACCTGTTCACCGTGGACGGATTGGAATACTACGACCAGATCAACTTCCTCAAGGGAGGGATCCTTCTGGCCGACGCCGTCACCACCGTGAGCCGGCGCTATGCGCAGGAGATACAGAGCGAGGAATTCGGCTACAATCTCGCGCCCGAGTTCCGCAAGATCCGCGAGCGCCTCCACGGCATCACCAACGGCGTCGATTACGAAAAATGGAACCCCGCGACCGACCCGCGCATACCCAAGACCTATTCCGCATCCTCCATCGCCGGCAAAACGGAATGCAAGCTCCACCTGCAGCACCGGATGGGAATCACCGTCGACCGCGGGATACCGCTTATGGGCATCATCTCGCGACTCACCTATCAGAAGGGGACCGACGTCCTGGCGGAGTCGCTGTTCACGGCGATGCGAACCGACCCCTTCCAGTTTGTGGTCCTGGGCTCCGGCGACGAGGGGACGATCCAGAAGTTCGAGCACCTGCGGGCGACCTTCCCCGGACGCGTGGGCCTCTACTGGGGGCACGACGAGGACCTCGCGCACATGGTCGAGGCGGGAATCGACCTGTTCATCATGCCGTCGCGCTATGAGCCCTGCGGGCTCAACCAGATGTACAGCCTCAAGTACGGCTCGGTGCCCATCGTCCGCGCAACGGGCGGGCTGGACGACACGGTCGAGGACTGGGACGAGGCGCACGCGACCGGAACCGGCTTCAAGTTCGCCGAGCTCACGCACGAGTCCGTGTGCGCCGCGATCTCGCGCGCGATTGCGGTCTACTGGAACGCCGCGGCGTGGAAGAAACTTCAGCAAAACGCCATGAAATTCAGCTATTCATGGGGCGACGCCGTGATCGAATACGAACGCCTGTACTCGTCGCTGGCGGGACCGGCGAAAAACCGGTCCGCGGACCGCCGCCCGTAAGCGACCGCCCGCGGACCGCAGCGTTAATTGGCAGATGCATCATCCCCGGTCTTGACAGATGATGATTCCAGAAATTTGATCTCCCGCCCGACCACCTTGATCTTGGACTGTATGCGGCCGTCCTTGCCCTCCCAGCGGTCCTGTCGCAGCTGCCCAAACACCATCACCCGTCTACCCTTGTTGATGCTCTTGCCGCAAAAGTCCGCGAGCTTTTCCCAGGTTTCGATATCGATAAACGATACCTTCGGGGACTCCTCGGGCGAGGAATAATGATTCATGGCCACGGAAAAATGGCAGATCGTTTTTCCGGTTTTCGTGGTCCGCAATTGCGGCTCGTGCGTAACATATCCCTCGACCCTCGCTGACGAATTGTTGCTCATACCTCACTCCTATTGGTTAAATGTTGTCTACACTGGAGATACGTCCGCCCCGGCGGCATTTTTCTATTTTTTTCGTGTTGATTGCGCATTTCAGCAAAAATATTTCTCTTTACACGATCGGCCCGGCGTGCAATCATGATATTCACATCATCCCCAACGGCCAGGAGCATCCCATGAACAGCGGCGACATTCGCGTCGGTGAAAACATCAAGGAGATACGCGAGACGATGGGGCTCTCGCTCCATGATCTTGCCGCCAAGACCGGTTTCTCCACGGCGCTGCTCTCCCAGATAGAAAACCACCTCATCTCCCCGCCGCTGGGCGCGATCATGAACATCGCGCGCGCCATGAACATCGAGATCGGCCGCCTGTTCAACCAGCAACATCGCGCGCCCTTCACCATCGTCCGGAAGAACGAGCGCCAGGAAACCTCCCGCGTGGCGTCGAAAGAGGGCGTGCGCTACGGGTACGCCTACGAATCGCTCGCCCCTGAGAAGGTGAACCGAAAAATGGAGCCGTTCCTGGTAACGCTGGAACCCGCCTCGAAGAAGGGCGTTCCCTACAACCACGACGGCGAGGAATTTTTGTTCGTGCTCGAGGGGCGCGTGGAGATCCAGCTTGGCGACTTCTCGGACATCCTCGAGCCCGGCGACAGCATCTATTATGATTCGACCGTCCCCCACCGGGTTTCGTGCGTGGACGACGTTCCGGCGCAGATCATCGCCGTCATCCATGCCTGACACAGCACGGCGAACGGACGTTTAGCCGCGCTAAATCCCCGCGAGCGACGCCCCCGGGGGATCGGAAAAAATTTCCTTTACAGATTTCGCCATTTCGATTCTCATCGAATTCTGAGCCGTTCATGCCGAACCATCGGACCGCATCCATGATACCAGCCCTGTTCCGGCGTTCACCCCAGTCCTGCAAGCCCCGCGAGGAATGCGGCGTGTTCGGGATCTTCGGAAACGAAAACGCATCGAACCTCATCTACCTGGGCCTCTACGCGCTCCAGCACCGCGGGCAGGAATCGGCCGGCATCGCGACCGGCGACGGGCATCACATCTTCCGCTACGCCGGAATGGGCAAGGTGGTGGACATCTTCAAGACGCGGCACATCCAGAACCTGCAGGGGTTCATGGGGATCGGGCACAACCGCTACTCGACCACCGGATCGTCATTTCTCCGAAACGCCCAGCCGCTGCGGGCCGACTCCATCCTGGGCCCGATCGTGCTTGCACATAACGGCAACCTGGTGAACTCGGGGGGCCTCCGCTTCGCCTTCGAGCGCGAGGGCGCCATCTTCCAGACCTCCATCGACTCCGAGATCATCGTGCACCTGATGGCGCGCTCCGGGCTGGACGATTTTCTCGAGGCGCTCATCGCCGCGCTCCGCCAGATCCGCGGCGCCTACTCGCTCCTGGTGATGAACAAGAACTGCATCTACGCCGTGCGCGACCCCAACGGCTTCCGCCCGCTGGTGCTCGGGCGTCTGGGCGACGCCCACGTGGTCGCATCGGAGACCTGCGCCTTCGACATCATCGACGCCGAGTACGTCCGCGAGATCATGCCGGGCGAGCTCGTTGAAATCTCGAAGAACGGGATCAAATCGTACTTCCCCTTCGAGCGGCAGAAGCAGTCGCTGTGCGTCTTCGAGTACATCTACTTCTCGCGGCCCGACAGCATCATCTTCAACAACTCGGTGCACGAGATGCGCATCAACCTGGGCCGCATGCTCGCGCGCCAGGCACCGGTCGAGGCCGACATCGTGGTGCCCATCCCGGACTCGTCTAAATGCGCCGCGCTGGGCTACTCGCACGAATCGAAGATCCCCTACGAGATCGGGATGATCCGCAGCCACTACATCGGGCGCACCTTCATCGAGCCGTCCCAGACGATTCGCGATTTCGGCGCGAAGATCAAGTACAATGTGGTGCGATCCGCCGTGAGCGGCAAGCGCATCATCATCGTGGACGACTCCATCATGCGCGGCACCACCATGCGCAAGATCATCAAGATGTTTCGAAACGCCGGCGCGAAGGAGATCCACGTGCGCATCTCGGCGCCTCCCACGACCTTCCCGTGCTTTTACGGGATCGACATCCCCACGCACAAGGAGCTCATCGCCGCGACGCACACGCTCGAGGAGATTCGTAAGTACCTGCGCGTGGAATCGATCCACTACCTTACGGTGGAATCGTTGATCCAGTCGATCAATCATCCCGAGCTCTCATTCTGCACCGCCTGCTTCGACGGGTCCTACCCCGTCGCCTTCGAGCAAACCGAGGACAGCCAGAAATACCTGTTCGAGGACGCCGCGATGAACGAATATTACTGAGCGCCCCTTCCGCCCACGATCCACACGCGGCGGCCGGACATCGCGCGGTCGAATACCTCTTTCCGTAGGTGCGCCACCCAAACGCGTGACATAATCACCCGGCCCGCACCGGCATCCCCGGCAAAAATACTTGACACCGCGCCAACCCGCGCCAACAGTGTTGTATTCACACAGGTGACTAGCTCAATTGGTAGAGCAGCGGTCTCCAAAACCGCAGGCTGGGGGTTCGAGCCCCTCGTCACCTGCAGAAGTGGACGCTTTCGAACTGACGGAAGCGTCCTTTTTGTTTATTGGCTGCCTGTAAACCATCGACACTATTTTTAATTTTCTTCTTGCCAAAATACATTAACACTGTTATATTAACACCGTTAATATAATTTCTTGTGTAAATCAATGCCCAGAACACCAAGAACACCGGAAGCGGTGGACGCCTTCCGCCAGCAGATTCTCGATACGGCCCTGACCATCATCATCGATACGGGCTTTCGTGAATTAAGCATGCGAAAAATAGCCGCGCGGCTTGGCGTTAGCGCAACGACTCTCTACAACTACTTCGCGAGCCGCGACGAGCTCTACTTCTTCATCCGCATTCGCGGCTTCGAGCTCCTGCACGAATGCCTGGAGCGGGCGTATGCGCTCCACGACGACCCGTATCGAAAGCTGCCGGCAATTGTGGCTGAATACCTGCGCTTCGGGCTCGAGCAACCCGACCACTACGAGGTCATGTTCATCAGCCGCAGCGTCCCCAAGTTCCTGGACTGCCTGGGGACGCCCCTGGAGGCGGTGGCGCGCCGCGAGAAGGAAACCGCCCTGCGTCCGTTTCTGTTCATCGCGCAGGGAATCGCCCATCATTTGGGGGTTGATGACGCCGAGGCGCGCTATCAGACCACGCGCCTGTGGACGGAGCTCAATGGCATCGTGAGCCTGTATAACAGCCGACTGCTGCGCGAGGTGACCGAGGACGTCGATGCGCTCACGGCGCGCCTGGCCGCCGACATCTGCGAACGGATGCGGGAGCGAACTCCCTTAACACGGCAACGCGCGTTTATCACATAACGTGGAGGTGACGCATCATGCTGCTCTACACGGACATTCAAGCAATGACGGGGAAATCGACCACCAATCTTATCATGCGGACCTTTATGCGGTTCGTGGCCGCGAACCTGAACCGGCGCGCCTCATTGCGTCGCTATCTGGCCTGCGCCGACGGCTGGCTCAACTTCTCCGTTGGGATGCGCACCGAGAGCGGCTCGGTGGAATGCGGCATCGTCGGCCGCGACGGCGTGGTGACCGCATCCGGGCGCGTCCCCGACGACGCTGACGTCGTCGTGGTCTTTCGCACCGACGCCGCGGCGCGCCGGCTCCTCACGGGAACGCCCACGGACCAGATCTACATGCTCCTGACCAGCGAGATGCGCGTCGAGGGAAGCATCATGTACCTCAATCTCCTCTCGTTTTTCCTGTCGCTCGTGTTTGGCGGGATGCAACGGGGCGCCATGGAGCGGGAGCGGCGGACGGACCGGAAAAAACTCCTTCGAATATCGCCGCGCGCGCGACAGGACCTGCGCGATGGCCTCGTGGCGCGAAGGGCGCGGCATCTCCGATGCGCCGCGCGCGAACGCGGGGTGCGCTTCCTCGCCGACCCCTATCTCCCAGAATATTCGCTCGACGACTTCCCGCGGCTCAAGAAATTCCTGGACATTCACCTGACGGAAAAGCCCGAGGTGTGCCCGGAGATTCCGCGGCTTATCACGCGCTGGCACCGCGAGCACGGCTTCGAGCATGACGCATCGGGTCGCGCATGGGAGCCAGTCCTCCGAAAGGCGCATGCCTACAAGTATCTCATGGAGAACCGGGAGGCGATCATCGGGGAGGACTCCCTGATCGCCGGCACCACCACGAGCAAGCGCATCGGCTGCCCCGTATATCCCGACGGGAGCGGCGGGCTCATCTGGAACGAGCTCCTGACTATTTCGCACCGGACCCACAATCCCTTCGTCATTTCCGACGAGACGCGCGAGTTCCTGCACAATGACGCCTTCCCCTACTGGATGAAGCGGAACTTCCGCGAGTGGGTCCGCGACACCTACGGCAACCCGCCCTGCCAGCAGCTGGACGAGCGCTATGCGTTCTATTTCAACTGGAAGCAGGCGACCATTTCGCACACCATCCCCGATTTCCCGAAGATGCTCAAGATGGGCGCCGGCGGGATCATCCGCGAGATACGCCGCGAGCTCGGGAAGCGCTGCGATCACGAGAAGAAGGCGACGCTTGAAGCGATGATTCTCTGCCTTGAGGGGCTGATCGCCTACGGCCGGAACCTGTCGGCGCGGGCGTCGCAGGACGCGCTGCGCGAGCCGAACCCCGCGCGGCGCGAAGAGCTTGAACGGCTCGCGGCGATCTGCGCGCGCGTCCCGGAGAAGAGCGCACGCACGTTGGACGAAGCGGTGAATTCCCTGTGGATCACGTGGGTGGCCCTGCACATGGAGAGCATGAATGCGGGGCTCTCGCTGGGACGATTGGACCAGTGGCTCCAGCCGTATTTCGCGGCGGACATGAAGAAGCTGAAATCGAAGGAGAAACGGGCTGAGTACGTGAAACGCGCCGTCGAGCTCATCGGGCACCTCTTCATGCGCTGCACGGACCACTTCCCGCTCACGCCGGACCTCGCGAACTTCTACTTCGGCGGGAGCTCGTCGGACCAGGCCATCACGCTGGGCGGCGTCACGCCGCGCGGCGGCGACGCAGTGAACGACATGACCTACATCTTCCTGAAGGTCACCGAGATGCTCTCGCTGCGCGACCCGAACGTGAACGCGCGCTATATGCCCGGCGTGAACAGCGACGCCTATCTGAAGCGCCTGTGCGAGGTGAATCTGTCCACGGCGGCAACGCCGTCGCTGCACAACGACGCCGCCGTCATCGCGTCGCTGGAGAAGATGGGATACGATATCCGCGACATCCGCGACTGGTCGGCCACCGGTTGCGTGGAGCCCACGCTCTCGCACCGGCACATGGGCCACACCAACATGCAGATGATGAACATGGTCGCCGCGCTGGAGATGGCGCTCAACGACGGACGCCACCCCCTCACGGGGCTCGAGATTGGCCCGAAAACGGGGGATCCCCTGCGCGGCGAGATTTCCTCCTTCGAGGAGTTCTTCTCGGCCTTCACCGCGCAGCTCGCCTTTCTCGTCGATTCATCCATCGAATACAACCACATGCTCGCCGAGGCGCATCAGCGGATCCGCCCCACGCCGCTGCTCTCGGCGCTCATCGACGGATGCGTGCGCAAAGGGCGCGACGCGACGAAGGGCGGCGCGACCTACAACAGCTCCGGCACCGCGCTCATCGGGCTTGCCGACGTGACGGACTCGCTCATGGCCGTCAAGAAGCTCGTCTTCGAGGGGGGCGTCATCACCCTCCCCGAATTGAAACGGGCGGTCGATGCGAATTTCAAAAACGACCCCGCGCTCCTGGCGCTGGCGCGCCGTAAGGTGCCCCTGTTCGGGTCCGGGAGCGACGAGGCCGTGGCCATGGCCAATCGCGTCGCGAAGTGGGCGCACGACTATTACGCGCGCCTGCCCCACTACCGCGGCGGGACATACGTCACGGGGTTCTGGTCCATGTCCAATCACGTGGCCTTCGGAACGCTCACGGGGGCGCTTCCCTCTGGCCGCCTTGCGGGGACGCCCTTCACGCCGGGGCTCACGCCGCAGCCCTTCGCATCGAAGAGCCTGCTGGACAATATCCGCGACGTGGCGCGGCTGGACCCGGTGAACCTGAACAACAACATCGCCTTCAATGTAAAAGTGGTGCCATCGGCGGGCGATTCGCGGGAGAAGACGGTGGACGACATGTACTCGTACGTGAAAACCTTCTTCGAGCTGGGCGGGATGCAGATGCAGTTGAACGTGGTGACCTCGGAGACGCTGCGCGACGCGATGGCGCACCCCGAGCACTACCGCAATCTCATCGTGCGCATCTCCGGGTACAACGCCTATTTCGTCACGCTCAACCGCGACATGCAGATGGAGCTCATCGAGCGCGCGGAGTACGGGATATGAACGACCCGCTCATCCTGGAGATCCGGGGGAACTCGCTCGACGACGGTCCCGGCATCCGCTCCGTCGTGTTCTTCAAAGGCTGCCCGCTCTCCTGCGTGTGGTGCCACAATCCGGAGAGCAAGCGCGCCGCCGCGGAGCTCTCGTTCGATCCGGACCAATGCGTTGCCTGCAATACCTGTCTGGCGCGGTGCGAGCGCACGGCCCTCGCGAGAAAGCGCCCGGGCTTCATCGACCGGAACAAATGCGCGCGCTGCTTTGCCTGCGCCGACGTCTGCCCGTCGGGGGCGCTCTCCCGGGTGGGGCGCGTCATGCGCGTGTCCGAGGTCGCAGAGGCGGTGCTCCGCGATCTCCCCTTTTTCCGCAACTCCGGCGGCGGGGTGACGCTCTCCGGAGGCGAGCCGACGCTCTTCATGGACTTTTCCGCGGAGCTCCTGCGAACGGTGCGGCGTCAGCGCGTCCACACGCTCCTGGAGACCTGCGGGCTGTTCGACTGGGACGAGTTCTCGCGCACCATGCTGCCGCATCTCGACGCGGTGTTTTTCGACATCAAACTCATGGACACGACCGCGCACCGCCGCCAGTGCGGCGTCCCCAACGAGCGGATACTCGCCAATTTTACGCGGCTGCTGGAATGCGGCGGGACGCCGGTCGTGCTGCCGCGCACGCCGCTGGTTCCCGGCATCACCGACACCGACGAGAACCTTTCGGCGATCGCGGATTTCCTGTTCGGATTGGGCGTGTCCCGGGCCGCGCTTCTGCCCTATAATCCGATGTGGCACGGAAAGAGCGCGAAGATCGGAAGCAGCGACCCGACCGCGAAGGATGCGGCCCTGGCGGCCTGGCAGGACACGGCCACGATCGAGCGCTGCCGCGCCATCTTCACCCGCCGGGGCATTGCCGTCTAACGCGCGATGCGCCGTCCGCCCCGGTTTGCGGCGATCAGTTCCGCTCGAAGAAACTCATGCAGGACTGGCTCAGGTTCGCCTTCTTCGTCCGCAAACACGCGATGATGTTGCCCTTCCCCGCGGGGACGCCGCCGCAGTAGCGGCTCACATCCGTTCGGCAGGCGGCATGGAACTCCCGCATCTTCTCGCGCTGCTCCACGCGAAAGGTCCGGCATCGCGGCGAGAGGTCGGTTTCGTACCCCTTGAGGCACGACCAGATACGGCCCGCGCCGGGCTTCACGTCGCGGCAATAGCGCCGGACATCATCGGCGCAGGGTCCGCTGTTTTTGTTGATATAGGTATCGGTATCGGCGATGGCGGCGCCCGTCGCGAACACGAGGACGCCCGAAACCGCCAGGGCGCTGCACGCTGCAAGTATTCTTTTCATCGATGGCTCCCAAACGATAGTGTGTTTTGCATTCCGGCCCTTGTAGATTGATCGCCCGGGTTGGCAATGATTTTTTCTTGGCGCGGGAAGTACGCGCGTGCGTTTCGCGACCGTGGCGGATCGGGACGATCCCTGCGCTGAGGCGCGCAGGCGCGGATCATCCCCGCCGGGCCGTTTTGCCGGCGCGCGACCGCATGGAGGCGGCGCGCCGGTTGCCGCCGGATGATGGGACGATGGCTCAGGACTCGGGCCCGCGAATCGCGAAATGCTCCACGCGGTTGCGGCCGCCCTTCTTCGCGGCGTAGAGCGCCTTGTCGGCCTGCTCGGTGAGTTCGGCCTGGGTGCGCGCCGTCGCGGGAAAGCACGAGACGCCGAGACTCACGGAAAGATGCAGGTCCGGCCCCTCGAGCTCCTTCAGGAAATCCAGCCGCTCCACCGCGCGACGCACGTCCTCGGTGACCGCCATCGCGGTCTCGAGGTCCGTGTTCGGCAGCAGGATGGTGAACTCGTCGCCGCCATACCGTGAGACGATATCGGTTTTCCGGAATGTGGTGGTGAACACCTTCGCGACCTCGACGATGTACCGGTCGCCCACCTCGTGGCTGTAGCCCTCGTTCACCTCGCGGAAGAAGTCCATGTCGGCCATCACGAGCGACAGCGGCGCGCCCTCCTTCTGGGCCATCGTGAAGCGCTTCTCGAGCTCGCTCTCGAGGTAGCGGCGGTTGAACACGCCGGTGAGCTTGTCGGTGACGGCGCGCAGGCTGGCGTCCTCGCCCCACTTCACCATCTGCGTGATGAACTGACCGCTCGCATTGAGCCGGTCGGTGGTCTTGTTGAGCATGCTCTTCATCACATTGATGGCGGTGTGCGGATAGGTGCGCATCAGCGTGAAGAAGTCCTCCTTGTTCATGCGGAGGATCTCGCAGTCCTCCAGCGCCACGCAGTTGGCCGAGCGCGGCGCGTTCTCGAAGATGGCCATCTCCCCGAAGAACTCGCCGCTCTTGAGTTGCGTAAGCTCCTTCTCGGTGCCGTCCTGGACGCTGATGCTGACCGAGGTGACCCCGGATTTGATGATGAACAGCTCGTCCCCGGGATCAAGCTGCCGGCAGATGAAGGCCCCCGCGGGGAAGCGGAGCAGCTCGAGGTGCTGTGAGAACTGGTGGAGCTCCGACATCTTGAGGCTTGAGAGCATGCCCACCGTCTTTAAGAAGTTGTAGAGCTCGTCCTCCACGGCGCTCGCGACGCGCACGCCGTTTCCGCCCTTCTCGCGCTGCTCGAACACCTTGGTGAAGGCCTTTTCGACCAGCTCCAGGAACGCGCGCTCGTGCTCCGGATAGGTGGCCACGCCGATGCTGAAGGTCTGGAACAGGCTCTCGCGCTTCATGGCGATGCCGATGTCGAACGCCGTCATCTCGCGCAGAAAGACACCCGCGATCTTCTCGGCCTCGTCCAGCGGAGTCGATGGAAACACGACGATGAACTCGTTGCCCCGGTAGCGCACAGCGAAGTCGGCGTCGCGCAGGAGGCTTTGCAGCTTGGACGAGATGGCCTGCAGCGCGCCGTCGCCGGCCTCGTGCCCGAAGGTGTCGTTGATGAGCTTGAAGTTGTCCGGCTTGACGACCAGGAGGCTGAAGACCGGCCCCAGAAATGCGAAATTGCGCGCGAGCTCGTCCTCGAGGTAGGTGCGGTTGTACACGCCGGTGAGCTTGTCGAAGAACATCTGCTTCTTGAGCTCCTCGATCCAGCCGGTCTTCTCGCTGATGAGACGGTGCGTGAGGCGCTGGCGAGACGAATTGACCGTGATGAGCGTGTGATAGATCTTCACGAAGATGTGCGCGTACTCGTCGAAGAGATGGTCGAGGTTCACGCCCTCGCGCGGGAAGACCAGGATGGTCGTGTCCTCCGCGGCCGAGGCGAAGGCCGTGCGCGTGTCGCCCTCGAAGAACTCGAACTCGCCGAAGATCTCGCCGCCGATGAAGCGCGCGATGGCCTGATCGCCGGACGGCGCCTGCCCCAGCCGGTCCGTGTCGAGGGTGCTGTTGATGGCCACCTCCCCGCGGTCGATGATGAACAGCTGCTTGCTCTTGCTGCCCTTCTCGAAGATGACCTCGCCCTTGCGGTAGTCGACAAACCCCGCGTACTGCGCCATCACCTGGAGGTCGTCGTCGGGCAGCTGCGAGAAGATCGCCGTCTTTTTCAGGTGCGCAATTATTCGGTCACTGGTCGTTTCGGTCATTGCTGGCATGGCTCACTCTTGGTCGCTGTTTCTGTTTTGGATCGATGCGCCGCCGGTCGCGGCGCATCATCATACCGCTTTGCATGGAAAGATCGTACGGCGGCGGCGGTAACGCAAGTAAAAAACGGAAGCATTATTCCGGATGGGTCCGGCGCCACTGCCCGTACCGGCAGAGCGCCCCGGCCGCGCGGGCCGCGCGTTCCGGCGTGGGCAGGAACGGAACGCCGTTCTCGACGAGATGTCCGATGAGCGATTCGTCCAGACCCAGGAAGGTGGAGCAGATGATCGGGACCGGCAGGTCCCGCAGCGACGCGGCGATCGTGTGCTGGAGGTCCGTGCCGAGGCGCAGCGCGGCCTCCATGAGCGCGGGATTGAGGCTGGGCGCCACGGCGGGATGGTCGCGATAGTGCAGGAACGTCTCGATGCCGAAGAACCCGTAGAAGAGCAGCACGTCCACCTCGCCCGACTCGGCGATGAGGCGCGGCACCCGGCTGAAGAACGCCTCCCAGTCGTTGATGAAGGTGAAGTCGACCGGGTTCGCGAGCGACGCCGTCCCCGGTGCAAAGGCGCCGATCTCCTTTTGGAGCGCCGGAGAAAAGCTCGGGAGCGAAAGCCCCAGGCGCGACACGGCGTCGGCCATGAGCACGCCGGGCCCGCCGCTGTTGGTGAGGATGCCCACGCGGTTTCCCCTCGGCACGGCGCAGCGGGAGAGCACGCAGGCGAAATCGAACACCTCCTCGATCGTCGATGCGCGCACGATCCCCGTCTGGCGGAAGAGGCCGTCGATGATCCCCTCGGGCGCGGCCATGGCGGCGGTGTGCGAGGCCGTGGCGCGGGCGCCCGCGTCGGTGCCGCCGGCATAGAGCGCGACGATCGGCTTGACGCGCGAGACCTCGGCCGCCGTCGCCATGAACTCCCGACCGCGCCGGATCGCCTCGATGTAGCAGGTGATCACCCGCACCTGGTCGCGCGAGGCGTAATACTGAAGCCCGTCCACGATGTCCAGGTCGCCCTCATTGCCCAGGCTGATGGCCTCGGCGTAGTTGAGCCGGCGCGCGTGGAGATACGGCATCAGGTGCGTGACGAAGGTCCCCGAGTGCGACAGCATGCCGATGCTGCCGGGCTCCCCCGCAAAGGGAAAGACCGTGAAATTAAGGCGCGCATGCAGATTGGCCACGCCGATGCAGTTGGGACCCACGTAGCGAAGACCGGCGCGGCGCGCGGCCTCGTTCACCGCGTCCTGCAGATCGACGCCGCCCACCTCCGCGAACCCGGCGGTCACGATCACGGCGCGCCGGACCCCCGCCGCGCCCAGCTCGTCGATCACGCCCGGAACGAGCCGTGCGGGCAGCACGATCACCGCGAGATCGACGGGCGTCCCGATCTCACCGACGCTCCGATAGGCGCGAAGCCCGAAGACGGTTTCCTCCGATGGGTGGATCGGATAGATCGCGCCGGGATATCCGTTGCTGATCATCGTCACCAGCTGGCTCGATCCCATCTTCGAGACGTTGTTCGACGCGCCGTAGAAGGCGATGGAGCGCGCGTTCATGATCTCCGTGAGCGGACTGTGGGCCATCGTTACTTCCTTTTCGTATGTGATGACGGGCGCACCGCGCGCCGCACCGCGTCGAGCGTCCGCCGCGCGGCGCCTTTCTTTTTCTTCAGGCCCTCGAGATAGCCGGGGATAAAGGCCTCGAGCTCGTCGATGCCGGTGAAGTAGCGCTCATAGGTGGCGATGACGTCCTGCAGCCCCTCGCAGAGGACCGCCGGCTCCATCTCCACGCCGTGCTCGCGGCAGATCGCCGGGCGCGTCTCGTAGATGCGGCAGGAGCCGTCGTCCTCGAGCATCGCGCAGTCCACGGCCACCTCCACGTACCACTCGCCGTGCTCGATGTAGACGAAGACGTTGTGGTGCGCCAGCATCCAGCGCAGGTGGTCGAAGTCCTCGGGGCTCGCGGGCGTATCGACCTCGAAGGAGATCGAGCGGCAGCACCTCTGGCCGCAGGCGACGCAATCCTGCCGCGTGGCGCTTCGAAGCGGTACCGGGGCGACTGCTTGTCGTTTCATGGCTTTCTCCATGCGGGCGCGGGTTGCGGCACCACGCGCCCCATCATCGTCGGGGCCCCTTTTTCGGGCGACGCGATCGGTCGGCGCGCTCCGCACGTTCCGCCTCCATCTGGCGGCGCACCTCATCGCGCACGGCCGCGCGCATGTCGTCCTTCAGGTCCTCGCGCACCACCTGTTCGATCTCGCTCTCCATCTCCTGGATGGTCGAGGGCGGGAACTCCGGCCGCAAGAGCTCCGTGTCGCGGTGGAACAGGCGTTGCCTGAAATCGGAGAAGAGATTGTACAGCACCGGCGTCGCGAAGAGCGTGATGAGCGACCCGAAGGCCAGCCCCCACGAGAGCGAAAGCGCCATGGGAACCAGGAAGGGATCGTAGCCCCCGATGCCGTAGGCGGTGGGGAGCAGCCCGAAGAAGGTGGTGATGGTCGTCAGGAAGATGGGCCTGAGCCGTGTGGCCCCCGCCTCGAGGGTCGCCGCGAGCGGCGAGAGCCCCCGGTTCCGCGACACCTTGATAAAGTCCACCATCACGATGGAGTCGTTCACCACCACGCCCGTGAGGCCCACCACGCCCATGATGCCCAGGAACGAAAATGGATGGCCGTGCAAGAAAAAGGACCAGATCACGCCGATGAACGACAGCGGGATCACGCTCATGATGATGACCGGATGCGTGACCGAACGGAAGATGGCCACCAGGATGATATAGATGACCAGCGCCGCGATCAGGAAGGAGCGAAAGAGCCGCATGACCGAATCGGAGGTGTCCTTGAACTCGCCCTCGTAGTTCACGGAGATGCCCGCGTGGCGCTCCTCGATGCCCGCGAAGGCCTTTTGGAGCGAGCGGTTCACCTCCACCGACGAGACGTTCTTCGCGCGCTCGTCGATCTCGGCGGTCACGGTGATGACGCGCCGCCAGTCCTTGCGCTTGATGACGGAGATGCCGCGATCGCGCTCGAACTGCGCGACCGCCGAGAGCGGGATGAGATTTCCCATCCGGTTGGCCACCTTGATGTGCCGCACGCTCGAGGGGTTTTTCCGCAGGCGCTCCGGGAAGATCACGCGGATGTCGATCTCCTCGTTGGACTTCTTGATCTTGGTCGCGACCGTCCCCTCGAAGCTCGAGCGGATGGTGGTGGCGATATCGTACACCGTGATCCCGGTCATGGCGGCGAGCTTTTCGTTCACGGTCACGCGCAGCTCGTCCTTCACCTCCTCGAAATCGTCCTTGACGTCCTTGAGCCCCGCGATGCCCGTGAGGTGCCGCTTGAACTCCGCGGCCATCTTCTGCATCTCGGCGAAGTCCTCGCCCTTGATGGCCACGCTGATGGGCTTGCCCACGGGCGGCCCGGTCTTGACCATGCTAAACTCGAGCTTCACGAACTCCTTTTCATGCGCGGCCGATTTTTTTCGAATGTCGTCCAGGATGCGGTCGGCCTGCCGTTCGCGCTGCTGAAAGGGCGTGAGGTAGACCATGATGATGCCATAGTTCGATCCGCGCTTGGTGTAGGGATCGCTCGGGTTTTCCTGTATGATTCCCGCGCGGGTGGTGAAGGTATCGAGCTCCTTGGCCGGGAGCGCGCCGATGATCTGTTCGATGTGGCCGAGGCGCCGGCTCATGTCCCGCACCGTGGTCCCGCCGGGCGCCTCCGCCTTCACGACGAGCACCTCCACGCCGCCCTGCGGGAAGAGGATGAGCTTCATCTGCGTCGCCGCGAAAGCGATGGAACCGACGAAGAGCGCGCCGATCACGACCGCGGCGATATAGCGATGCTCGAGCACGAACGCGAGCATGCGGCGATAGCGCTCCCGGATCGACACGAATATGCGTCCCTCTTCGCCGGCAACATGCCCCGTCCGGGCGCGGAAACGGCTCTCGATGTCGTTGATGTGCGACGGCAGAATAAGCATGCACTCCACCCACGAGGCGGCCAGGGCCACCACCACCACCGCGGGGAGCGACCACATGAACTTCCCCATGATCCCGGTCATGAACATGAGCGGCATGAAGGCGGCGATGGTGGTGAGCACGGTCCCGGCGACGGGCGTCATCACCTCGGCGGTCCCGTCGATCACCGCCTTCTTGATCGGCTCGCCCATCTCGATGTGCCGGTACACGTTCTCCGCCACCACGATGGCATCATCGACCAGCATCCCCAGCACCATGATGAGGCCGAACATGGACATGAGGTTCACGCTGAGGCCGTACCACCCCATCCAGATAAAGGTCGCCAGGAAGGCGAATGGGATGCCGAGCGCGGTCACGAACGATATTCGCCATCCGAGGGAGAGGAACAGAACGCCCAAAACCAGGATAAAACCCACGATCCCGTTCGAAACAAGCACGTCGAGCCGTCGCTTCACGTAATACGACGAGTCGTTGAACTCAGAGGTCCGGTAGTGCTCCGGCAGGATCTTCTTGTAGCGCCCAAGCTCGACCCTCACCTTGTCCACCAGGGTGATGATGTCGGCCGATTCCTTCTTGATGACGGTCAGGACGATCGCGGGCCGGCCCTTCACGCGGTCGAGGATCTTCTCCTCCTCGAAGGAATCGCGCACCGTGGCAACGTCGCCCACGCGGACGCTGGTGCCCACCTCGCTGGTGCGCAGGAACACGTTCTCGATGTCGCGTGCGCTCTGCACCTCGCCGATGGTGCGGATCACCACCTCGCCCGTGGGGTTCTTGATGACGCCCCCGGGGAAGTTCAGGTTCTTCTTGGACAGCCCCATGATCACCTCGTTGATGGCGACACGGTAGGCGTCCAGTTTCTCGGGGCTCACCTCCACGATCATCTCGCGGTCGCGATAGCCCTTCTTGTCGACGCGCCCCACGCCCGGCACGTCCAGCAGGCGGTCCTCGAGGATCTTCGCGTATTTCCGCAGCTCGAACTCGTCGGCGTCGTTGGCGATGCCCCGATCGTTAAAGAGCGCGATCTCGAGCACCGGCATCATGGCCGAGGTGAGCTCCTCCACCTCCGGCTGCTCCGCGTCGGCCGGGAAGTCCTTCACCAGGTCCACGGCGTTGCGGATATTGTTGATCACCTTGTCCTTGTTCTCGAGGTCGGGATCGAGTTTCACCGCGACGACGGAACGCGCCTCAAGCGAGCTCGAATTGAGCTCCTCGATGCCGTCCACCTCCCGAAGCCGGTCCTCGATGGGAATGCTGATATGCTTCTCGACGTCCTCGGCCGTTGCGCCGGGGTAGACGGTGTTCACGATCACGTAATCGAACTCGATGCGCGGAAAGGCCTCGCGTTTTGCAGTGACAAGGAACAAAATGCCCGCGATAAGCACGCCAACAGAGAAGATGTTCACCAGGAGCGAGCGTTCGACGAAGTAGGCGATAAGTCGTTTCATGGGTGGGCCCCGTTCGGTAATCGGTCTGGCGCAGACTTGAACAGCGGGTCCTTCGTTTGTAAAGAAAATTGTTCGCCGGCGATGTAAATTTTCTCGCAGCACGCCCGCGATGCGGTATCGCGCACCCGGCAAAAATATGCTTGCCAGCGTCGTATGTATGATAAAGCGTACGGCCTGCCGAACGACCGGCGCGCGGAAAGCGCGAAAAACGCCCTCCTCGGCGAAAAAACGGGAACCGACGCCCCCATCGACCGGGTCGAACTATAATTCAATCACAATGCTCCCACGGACACTCATCACCATCGCACTGCTCGCCGTAAGCCTCTCCGCTGCGGCCATGAGCGCCGACCAGAGCCGGCTGATCCGTCGCGCCTCCGGCGTTCCCGAGGAGGACAGCGCCGGCGCCGCGCCGTTGCGCTCGCTGGGGCTCTACGACCTCTATGCGCTCGCGGTGCGCAACACCGAACGGATGAAGATCGAGGCCGAGAACGTCGAGCAGGCGATCGCGCGAAAGAACCAGGCGATCGGTTCGTTTCTCCCGCGGGTGTCCCTGCGCGCGGCGAAGGTCTTCCCCGAGGACGCCGAGACGCTGAGCTCGTTCGCCACCATCCGGACGGGCGTGTATCTCATCGCGCGGCAGCCCATCTTCACGGGGCTGGACGAATGGACGCGCTACCGCGGCGCCGTGCCCGACCTGCGCATGCAGCAGTTCAATGCGCGCTTCGCCGCATCGCGGTTGCTCTTCGACGTCTCGTACGCCTTTTTCCGCGTGCTGCAGATCGAGAAGAGCCTGGCCAGCCGCACCGAGATCCTGCGGCTGTACGGGCGCAACATCCAGGAGCTCCGCCGCCGCGTACACCTGGGCAAGAGCCGCCAGAGCGACGTGCTGCGCACCCAGTCGCAGATCCACAAGATCGAGGCGGACATCCTCGCCTTCACCAACGAGCTCGAGCGCGCCCGCCTGGACCTCTCCACCATCACCGGCATCGACATCGGGAAACGGGAGCTCCGCGAGACGGCCGATCCGCCCCGTCCCCTGCCGGTCGCGGAGAACATGCGCGCATACGTGGAGGACCGCTGGGACGTGCGCGCGGCCGTCGAGAGCGTGGCCTACGCGAAAACGCGCGTGCTCGCGGCCAAGGGCGGCCACCTTCCGCAGGTGTACGTCGAGGGCGGCTACCGGTTCTACCAGCCCGAGGACATCAAGAAGGGGCCCGATTACTTCGTGGCGATCGGCGCGGACTTTCCCATCTTCGCCGGGCTTACGGTCGTCTCGAAAACGCGCGAGGCCGAATCCGCGATGCGGCAGGCCGAGCTCCGCCTCCGCCAGGCGCGCCGCATCGCCCGCCAGGACATCATTGACTCGAACCAGAGCTACGAGACCTCCACGCGCGAGATCGAGGCCTACCGAAAGGCGCTGGCGACGGCGGACGAAAACTATCGCACCGTGCTGCGCGACTACCGGCTCAACCTGGTGAGCGTGCTCGACGTCTTCTCGGCGCTCACCACCCTGCAGAGCGCGCGGGAGGACTTCGACCGCGTGAGCCTCCAGCACCGGCTCAACCGCATCCGCCTGGGCATCGCCGTGAACGAGTTCGCGGCCGGCGGGATCGACACGCTCCGGCGCATCTCGGCGCCTATCGGGGGGACGGGCCGATGACGTTATCCGACATATCGATCAAGAACCCCGTCTTCGCCTGGCTGCTCATGGTCGGGCTCATCGTCTTCGGCGCGATCGGCTTCGCCCGCATGGGGATCAGCCAGCTCCCGGACGTGGACTTCCCGGTGCTCACCATCATGGTCACCTGGTCCGGGGCCGCCCCCGACACCATGGAGACCGCGGTCGCGGACGTGATCGAGAACGCGGTGATGAGCGTCGAGGGCGTGCGCACCGTGAGCTCGGTCTCGCAGGAGGGGCTCACCAACATCACCATCGAGTTCGAGCTGGGCCGCGACATCAACGCCGCCCTGCAGGAGGTGCAGTCCAACATCTACCAGGCGCAGCGCAATCTCCCCAAAGACATCGACCCGGCCATCATCAGGAAATCGAACCCCGAGGACAACCCGATCATGTTCACCGCGCTCACCGGCGAGGCCCCGCTGCGCGAGAAAATGCTCTACGCGCGCGACCACCTGCGCGATGCGCTGTCCACCGTGGAGGGCGTGGGCGACATCCGCATGGGCGGCTTCGTGGAACCGAACATGCGCATCTGGCTCGACAAGACCCGCATGAACGCGCGCGAGATCGTGGTTGAGGACGTGATCGCCGCCGTGAACGGCCAGCACGGCCTCTCGCCCTCCGGGTATATCGACACCGGGCCCAAAGAGAAGAACGTGCGGGTGCTCAGCGAGGCGAATACCGCGGACGAGTTCAAGAACCTGGTGATCCCCAACCGGCGCGGGCAGCCCATCTGGATTCCCATCCGCCTGGGGGACGTGGCCGACATCGAGGAGGGCCTGGCCGACGTCCGGCGCATCTCGCGCTTCAACGGCGAGCGCGCGGCGGGCCTGGGCATCGTGAAACAGCGCGGCTCCAACGCCGTGGCGGTCGCCAAGGCGGTCAAAAAACGCATCGCCAACCTCGCCGACATTCTGCCCAAGACCATGAAGGTCGGCGTTATCTGGGACAGCACGAAGTTCATCGAGGACGCGACCCGGGAGCTCCTCTTCACGCTCACGATGGCGGTCATCCTCACGTCCGTCGTGTGCTGGCTCTTTCTGGGCTCGATGAGCTCCGCGTTCAACGTGATCCTGGCGATCCCCACCTCGCTTGTCGGCTCGTTCATCGCGCTGTACTTCTTCGGCTTCACGCTCAACACCTTCACGCTGCTGGCGCTGTCGCTGTCCATCGGGATCGTGGTGGACGACGCGATCATGGTGCTCGAGAACATCGTGCGGCACAACGAGGAGGGCATGTCGCGCATGAAGGCGGCGATCGTGGGCGCGCGCGAGATCACCGGCGCGGCGACGGCGGCCTCGCTCGCGATCCTCGCGATCTTCGTGCCGGTGGTGTTCATGAAGGGAATCATCGGCAAGTTTTTCTTCCAGTTCGGCGTGGCGATGTCGGTCGCGGTGATGCTTTCGCTGCTCGAGGCGCTCACCCTCGCGCCCATGCGCTGCTCGCAGTTCCTCTCGTCGGGGAGCGATACGCGCATCGGCCGACGCGTGGACGCCGCGATGGGCTTCCTGTCCGAGCGCTACAGCGGCGCGCTGCAGTGGTGTCTCAACCACCGCGTGAAGGTGATCGGCGTCTCGCTCGCCGTCTTCTCGGTATCGCTCCTGCTGGTGGTCGGCATGCGCAAGGAGTTCGTCCCGCCTCAGGACCAGAGCCGGTTCATGATCAATATCCAGACGCCGCTGGGATCCTCCATCGGCTTCACCGACGATGCGTTCAAGAAGATCGAAGCGATCCTTTCGGAACGGCCCGAGGTCGCCGCCTATTTTTGCGCGGTGGGAGGCTTCCAGGGCGGTCTCGTCAACCAGGGGATCTTCAATGTCACCCTCAAAGACCCCAAGGAGCGCCCGCTCGCGCCTCCATTTAAATCCGTCCCCTCACAGCAGCAGTTCATGGCCTTCCTGCGGGAGCGGATCAAAGCGGTCCCCGGCGTCTTTCGCGTGAGCATGATCGACCTTTCGCTCATGGGCTTCTCCGCCCAGCGCGGTTTCCCCATCCAGTTCTCGGTGCAGGGTCCCGACTGGGGGAAGCTCGCCGAGCACAGCCAGCGCATCATGGACGCAATGAACGCCTCCGGGCTCGTAACCGACATCGACACCGACTACAAGATGGGGATGCCCGAGGTCACGGTGCGGCCGGACCGCGCGAAGGCCGCCGCGCGCGGCGTGACCGTGGGCAATATCGCCGACACCATCAGCGCGTCGGTGGGAAGCCTGCGCATCGGCAAGTACACCGACGCGGCCGGCCACCGCGACGATATCCGCGTGAAGCTTTTGGACAAGTACAACCGCGATCCCGCCGACATCCGCCGCCTCGCCGTGCGCAACATGCAGGGAGAGCTGGTGCCGCTTGCCGACCTGGTGACGCTCGACGAGAACCCGTCCCTGCTCACGATCACGCGCTACAACCGCGAGCGCGCGATCTCCATCTTCGCAAACATCGCCCCCGGGAAATCGCAGTCCGACATCATGGCGTTCATCGAGAAGACCGCCAAGGACACCCTCCCCGCGGGCTATCACGCGGTCTTCTCGGGAAGCTCGGAAACGTTCAAGGAGTCCTTCGACAGCCTCATCCTCGCGCTCGTGCTGGGGATCTTCGTGGCCTACATCGTCCTCGGCTCGCAGTTCAACAGCTTCATCCACCCGGTCACGGTCCTCTTGGCGCTCCCCTTCAGCGTCACCGGGGCCTTCATCGCGCTCCGGCTCACCGGGATCTCGCTCAACATCTACAGTATGATTGGCCTTCTGCTGCTCATGGGCATCGTGAAAAAGAACTCGATCCTTCTGGTCGATTTCACCAACAAGCGCCGCGTCGACGGGCTCGGGGTGCGCGAGGCTCTCCTGGCGGCCTGCCCCACGCGCCTGCGCCCCATCATCATGACCTCGGTTGCCACCGTGGCGGCCGCCATTCCGGCCGCGCTCGCCATCGGCCCCGGCGCGGAGACGATCCGCCCCATGGCGGTGGTGGTGATCGGCGGTGTGGCCTTCTCCACCGTGCTCACGCTCTTCGTGGTCCCGTGCGCCTACAGCGTGTTCAGCCGGTTCGAGAGCCGGCGGCACCAGCGCGAGCTCCACGAGGCGCTCGTCTCCCTCGGCGAGGTCGAGGCCGAGGCGCACGCGCGCACGGAGAAGATCGACGTCTCCCTTTCAATCGACATGCCGACGCCCGAGGCCGCACCCGCCGAGCGCCCGTCGCGCGGCGGGAAAAAACCATCGTCGAGGAAGCGGACATGAAACGATTCCCTGAAAAACGCGCGCTCATCACCGGCGCGGGAAGCGGGCTCGGGCGCGCTCTCGCGCTCGCCTTCGCGAACCGCGGCTGGCGCGTCGCCGCGGCCGACATCGACGGGGCGCGCGCGGAGGAAACGCGCGGCGCGATCGACGCGGCGGGCGGGACGGGCCTGGCGATCCGCTGCGACGTGACGCGACGCGCCGAGATCGAGGCGGCGCGGGGTATCGTGCAACGCGAGTTCGGCGGGATCGACGTGCTGGTGAACAACGCCGGGATCGCCGCCGCCGGCCGGATCGAGGACATCGCGCCGTCGGAATGGGACCGCATTATCGCCATCAACCTGCGGGGCGTGATCGACGGCTGCGCCCTGTTCGTCCCGGACCTCAGGCGCCAGGGCGGCGGCCACATCGTGAACATCTCCTCGTGCGCGGGCATCGCCACGCTGCCCGAGATGGCCAGCTACAATGCGACCAAGGCCGCCGTGATCGCGCTCTCGGAGACGCTGCGCGTGGAGCTCGCGCCCCACGGCATCGGCGTCACGGCGTGCTGCCCCACGTTCATCAAAACGAACCTCATGGAGCGCTTCACCGCGACGGAGGAGCGCCAGCGCGCCGTCACGCAGGAGTTCTTCGATAAATCCAGCTATACCGCGGAGGCCTTCGCGGAGCACGCCATCCGCTCCATCGAGAAGAACCGCATGTACGCCATCCCGCAGATGGACGGTAAGCTCACCTGGATCATCAAACGGCTGTTTCCGGAAACATATTACCGCGTGTTCGCACGGGATTATGCGCGGAAGATGAAGCGCGGGGACTAACCGCGCAGGCGGATCACACCGGCAGGGCAATGACGCCGAACCGTACAAGCAACACCGCCGCGAGCACAAGCACGCCCGCGCCGATCGCGATCACGTCGGCGCCCCGCAGGCGATAGCGATCGCTGATCCTGATCCGGTTGCCCGGCGAGAAACCCTTCGACTCGAGCGCGAGCGTGAGCGTATCGGCCTTCTTGATGCCGTTGAGGATGAGCGGGATGAGGAGCGGCACGTACCCCCTGATGCGCGCGGGGACGCTCCCTCGCGTCACGTCGTTTCCCCGCACCTTCTGCGCCTCCACGATGGTGTGCCCTGTGGCCACAAACACGATCACGAGGCGAAACGAGAGCGACACCGTGAAGGCCACCGGATACGGCAGGCCCATCATGATGAGCCCCGCGGTGAACTCCTCCAGCGAGGTCACCGACAGGAAGAGCAGTCCCGCCAGGAGCAGGGCCATGAACCGGAGGCTCATGGCCCCCGCATAGTGCGCCGGCGGGAGCGGCCCGTCGTAGAAGAGCATCCACAGACCGAACGTGACGGCGCCGATGAGCGCGAAGAGCGGTCCCATCCGCCTGAGGCTTGCCATGCTCCGCGCGAGCGCGAAAAGCGCAATCAACACGATGAGCGCTGCCGTCATGACGACGGGATGGCCGGCGATCGAGAGCGCGGCGAAGACGGTCGCCAGTAGCGTGATTTTCGCGCGCGGATCGAGCCGATGGAGGGGGCTCGCGCCCCGGGTGTAGAAGAACACGCTCATGACTTCACCGCTTCCGCTTCCAGCATGCGCGGAACTCCTCCGCGTCCATCAGCATCCGTCCGTTGAGGCGCATCGAGAGGTCCATGAGGTCCGTCCGTTTGATCCGCGCGGCCTCGACCAGCGCATCGTTCGTGAAAAACTCGCGCTTGTTCCCGTAGAAGAGCACCCTCCCTTCGTTCATCGACAGGATGGTCGATCCGTAGGCGGCGGCCGTTTCCATGGAATGGGTTATCATCAGAATGGTGTTCCCGGCCCGGTGCAGGGTGCTTACGATGCCCATGAGCTCGGCCAGCGAGGGATAATCCAGCCCGGTGGTCGGCTCGTCGAGGATGATGACCTCGGGCTCGCCGACGATGATCGAGGCGCAGGCGACCTTTTCGCGGTCCCCCTTGGGGAGGGCGAAGGGATCGGCGTCGCGGCGGTCGGCGAGCCCCATCCGCGACAAGATGCCGCTCACGCGCGATTCGAGCTCATGCCCCGCCACCCCCCTCATCTTCAGGATAAAGCCGACCTCGTCGAAGACCGTCTCCGCAAATATCTGGTTGTCGGGGTTCTGGTAGACATAGCCGACGGTGCCGGCGAAGCCGGGATCATCACGGATGCTCTTCCCCCGAAAGAGGATGTCGCCGTCGGCGAATGGAAGGATGCCGGCGACAAGCTTCATCAGCGTGGTTTTGCCGGACCCGTTCGCGCCTATGACCGTCACGAAATCACCGCGACGTATATCGAGGGAAACCGAGTCGAGCACCGGCCGCGCGCATCCCGGATATGCGAAGGTGAGATCGCGCACCTCGATGAGGGGCTCACCCGCGGCGGCAATCGACCGTTCGTCGCGGGCGATGATCGCGGCGTGCGCCTTTCGGTCGAACGAACACCGTCGCTTCGCAATCGACGCGCACTCCTCGACCGAAACGGGACGGCGGGATAGCCCGAGCCGGCACAGGGCGGGCATCGCAAGTCCGGCCGCATCGAGCACGCGCGCATCGGCGACGATGTCGCGATCACCATCGCGGAGCACCTCCCCGTCGCAGAGCACAATGACGCGATCGAAGTATGCATGATAGTCCAGCACCTGCTCGAAGAGCACCACCGTCCCCGCATAGCCGTTCAGGAAGTCCAGGAGGGCCTCCTGCGTTGCCGGCTCGATGTCGGTGAAGGGCTCGTCGAGGATCAGCACGGACGGATTGACCGCGAGGAGCGCCAGGAACGCGATCTTCTGTTTCTCTCCGCCGGAGAGCTCGCCCATCTCCCGATCGAGCAGATGCTCCAGGGAGAACCGCGCCGCAAGGGCGCGCACCCGCTCGCTCGCCGTCGCATAGTCGAGGCCGGTATTGAGCGGATAGAAGAGAAGCTCGTCGAGAACGCCGGTGGAGACGATCTGCGCCTCGAAATCCTGAAAGAGCACCGCGACCCTCCTGACGATGTCCCGATAGCGGTGCTCTCGCACGCTCGTGCCGTCAAGGAGATAGTCGCCGCTCATCTCCCCGCGCTCGACATGCGGAATGAGCCCGGCGAGCAGCTTCGAGAGGGTGGTCTTCCCGGCGCCGTTCCTGCCGACCACCAGCACCTTCTCGCCCGGCTCGATCCGCAGCGAGATATTTCGGATAACGGGCGGACGACCGCTCCGGTAGCTGAATGCGGCCTGTCGAAGATCGATCATGGTCGATAGCGGGCGCCGCCCGCCGTGCTGGGGGACGGCCTCGCGGCCCTAGCGGCCGCCATCGTACACAAGCCCCATCGCGTCGATCCGCCGGTAGAGGAGCTTCATGAGGATGGGGCCGAGGACCCCGGCCATCGCCGAATTGTTGATAAAGACGATGAAAAAGAGCACATGGAACGGGGCCATGCCGAGGAGTTGCACGCCGAGGCCGACGACGAGCGCGCAGACGAGGCTTGCGAGGACGGCGCACAGCGCGAAGATCCCGATCTGGCGCGCGTTCATCGTGATCTCGCCGCGCACCAGGACGCGCCAGACCCGGAAGGCGACATAGGAATAGAGGAAGTTCCCGACGAACCCAAAGGCGCTGGCGGGCGTGAGCATGCCGAAGAAATCGGCGATGAGGTTTCCGATGGCCGATCCCCACGCCGCGGCGGGACCGAAGAGGATCCCGAAGAGGACGGGAATGACGCTCGCGGGCCGCAGCTCCGTGAGTCCGGGAACGATCTGGATGGGCTTGAACGGGATGAGCGTCCCGGCGAAGATGGCGGCGGTGACCGCGATGAGCACGATCTGGCGCGTCCGGGTCCACACGGCGAACAGTTCCCTCATTGGCTCCCTCCTCCCGGCGCACGACGGCCGGCACGGGACCCCTCCTACCAGCGGGCGCGCGCGGTGTAAACTATTTTATTTCAACCCGCGACGCGGCGTGTCCCTCGACGATCTGCCGCTGCAGGTCCCGCAGGCGCGCGCTGAAGGTGCGGAACACCGCGAAGGCGATCTGCGGACGCGCCTCGAGCAGGGTGCGGAAGTGCTCGCGACGTATCACCAGGAAGCGGGCGTCGCGGTCCACCTCGACGGTCGCCGAGCGGACGTCCTCGTCGAGGATCGCCATTTCCCCGAAGTAATCGCGCTCCTCCAGGACGCAGAGCGTGACCGGCGGCTGTCCGCCCTTGACAATCTTCACGCTCCCGTGCATGATCACGTAGAGCGCGTCGCCCTCCTCGCCCTCCCGGAAGACGATGTCCCCCGAGAAGAAGGTCTCCTCCGCCGCGATCTCGCTGATCCAGCGCAGTTCGCCCCCCTCGATCTCCTCGAAGAGCGGCACGCTCCTGAGAAACAGGATCCGTTCCATGTCGGCGTTCATCGCATCCATCTCCTTGTCGTCGGGCCCGCCCGCGAGCGGACGCCCTGTTTCACGCAACGCCCAAGCGGCGAGGACGCGCGCGCGGGCGCCCTCCCCCCCGGCGATCGATTCGAGCTCCCCGGCGAGCCCCCCCAGCCGCAGCCGCCCGGCCGCGAAGGCGACGCATGCGCGGTACCACTCGTCCCCGTCCGGTTTCATCATAAGCTCGCGGAAGAGGCGCGCCGCGTCCGCGGCATGGGCGGGCTGCTCCTCGCGCCAGGAGGACTCGATGATCCGCGCGAGCCCGCGCGCCTCGGCGCACAGGCCCTCGATCACCTCGACCGCCTCCGCCCGCACCCGCCGGTCGCGGCTCCGGAGACGGCGCGCCGCCGTGCTCACCGTCGTCGCGTCGGTCGCGATCGACAGGCACTGCATGCAGGTTTCGATCCGCCTGCGACTCCAGCGCTCCAGGGCGTCCATGATGAGCGCCGGCGGTCCGCCGCCGAGGGCCCGCAGCTGCGCCACGTGCTCGCGATCGAGCGCGACATCCACCACGAACCCCGATAGCCGCTCCAGGACCGTTTCGCGGACATCGGCCGGAAAATGAAGCTGCATGATGATGAATTCCGTGACGCCCTCCTGGGCCATGAGGGCGGCCTTGATCGCGGCGATGGAGCCAATGGCCGCGTACTGGACGGGAAGCGGACGATCGTCGAGCAGGCCCAGCAGCACGGGGATGGAGCGCGGATTCCCGATGTGGCCCAGGAGCGAGGCCAGCGCGACACAGCGCGCACGGGACATATCGCCCTCATCAAGCGCCGCGTGCACCACCGACGTCGCGATGGGACCGAGACGCCTGAGCGCGTCGAATGCGTAGGGCCGCATGCGGCGGTCCTCCGCGGCCTCAAGCAGCACCGGCACCGCCCGCTCGTCATGCGTTTCACCCAACGCGCCGATCACCTCGCAGCGCACCGCCTCGTCCCCGGATTCCGAAAGCCGGAGGAGAATCGGCACCAGGTCGCGCCCGCCCGCGGCGCGGATGCTGGCGGCGGCGCGCAGCCGCAGGCGCGGATCGTCCGACTGCGCAAGGGAGCGCAATGCCCGCATGGGACCGCTCTCGGGATCGCGCACCGGATCGATCATGAGGCAGGCGACGATCGCCTCGCCCTGCAGCATCGGATCGCCGGCATCAAGAAACCGCTCGACAAACGGCAGGACGCCCGGGTCCCCCATGCGGCCGAGCGCCTGGAGGGCCGCGGCGGCGACGGCCGGATCGGAACCGCCCGCTGCGCGCATCACCGCATCGACCACATCGCGCTCCCGGACGCCGGCGATCGACGACAGGATCGCGCGCTTCACGCGATCGCGGGCTGCGGGAAGCCTCGCAGCCAGGCGCCGCGCGACCCCCTCGTCCATGATGTCCGCGAGCAGGCGGCAGGCGTACACCGCCACGGCGTCATCGTCCGAGTCCACGTCGCGCAAAAGCCGGTCGCGGCTTCCCGCGATGTCCGACCGCGTGAGCTGGCGCTCGGCGGCGTCGCGCAGTTCGACGTTCTTCGATTCGAGGTTGGCGACCATCGCCTGCAGGTACTCGCGCTGGATGCGCAGGCTCATGACCAGCCACACGGCGCACAGCGCAACCGTCGCGATCGAGAGCAGCCGGATATCGGCGCCCAGCGCATCGATCATCACGATGATGAACAGCCCCGAGAGGGCCACGCACAGCGGCTTCACCGTGCCGGTGATGAGCGCGCGGCTCCTGCCGCGCCGGTCGCGCGAGATAGAATTAAAGAGCAAATTGTAGGCGGGCTCGTCGATGCCGTACTTCACCGAGATGTGGCTGTACTTCGAGAAGACGGCCAACAGCGACCGGAAACCGCCCACACCGGACACCGGAAGCGCCATCAGGCTCCGGGCCACGAGCGCGCCCGCCCCCAGGGACACGCTAATGGGATGGACGAGCGCGACCCGCCCCACGCCGAACCGACGCAGGAGCGGCCCGGCGAGCAGGAACTGGAACGCCATGGCGCTCCCGGACCACACCGCGGTGAACACGCCCAGAAAACCGGCCATGGCGTCGCGGTCCGGAAAGACCTCGTTGAGATTGGAGAAGAACTGGTAGTCGATAACATAGATGACGATGTACATCGGCACGTGCAGCAGCGCAAGCGTCCGCACCAGCGGGATCGAGAGCAGCTCGCGCACCTCGCCGATGCGGCCGGCGGGCGGCCCGTCGCGCTTTTCATCTTTCGCATAACGCGTTTTTTCGTCGCGCTTCGCCGGCCGGGCAGCCAGCGCCGCTGGCAGGCACAGGCAGCCGGCGAGCGCCCATGCCGTGAAGAGCTCCGGCGTCCCGGCGTTCTGCGCAATCGCGCGCGTCAGCAGGCCGCCGGCGACCGTGCCCAGCATCCCCGCCGCCCCGATGATCGGAAAGGCCCGCTTCCCCTCCCGCGGATTGAACACGTCGTTCCCATAGGTCCAGAAGTGCATGGGGGGGATGATGAGGAGCACCTCCGTCACGCAGAAGACCGCGACGGCGACGGCCGAATGCGGAAGGATCATGAGGAGGCGCAGGAGCGCGATCACGGCGACTTCGGCGAGCAGCACAACCGCGAGAAGGCGAAAGCGGGACATGCGGTCCACGACGCGCGCATACAAGCCCGACGCGCCCACCATGACGACGGCCGTGAGGAGGTACATGAACGGAAGCTTCGCCGAACCGATCTCGCGGATAAAGATCGCGTCACGGCCGCTGCGCCCGAAGACGATCCCCACCATGACGAGAAAAAGGAGCGCGCACATGGCCGCCAGTCGGAACCCGCCGCCGCCGATTCCGTCCAACGCCTGTGCCACGCGTGCGCGCACGGGGTGCCTGAGGGCTACTTGGTGTCCAGGCGCTGCACGCCGTCCCAGTCGTCCGGGGGCGGTGATTGCGCGAGCTCGACGGCATAGCGCTCGTACAGGCGCGCGGCCGCGTCGTCCGGATTGAGCTTCAGGACGTTCTGGAACTTGCCCTGCGCCGCCGCGAAATCGCGCGCGTAGTAGAGGTCGAGGCCCTGCTCGAACAGCTTCTTGGTCTTGAGCTTGCGCTCGGCAACGGCGTTATCGCTCCCGTCGATGATCTCATAGATGGTCACGGGGTCCCTCTTCCCCTTGACGCTCACCCGGCCGAGGTTCCGGTAGAGATACTTCACCTTCTTCTCGCCCAGCCCCTCGAGGGTCCGCTCGCTCAGGATGATGCCGGCGCCAAAGAGCTTGGTGAGCCCCTCGAGCCGCGAGGCGAGGTTCACCGCGTCGGAGATGACGGTGCCCTCCATACGCTTCTCTTCGCCCACCGTCCCCAGCATGAGCGTCCCGACATGCAAGCCGATCCCGATCTCGACGGGGAGGAAGCCGCGCTCACGCCGGGAGGCGTTCCAATCGATGAGCCCCTTCTGCATCTCGACGGCCGCCATGATCGCGTGCTCCGCGTCGCGCGGAAACAGGGCCATGATGGCGTCGCCGATATACTTGTCGATGAAGCCGTGGTGCGTGCGGATGATGGGGCCGATCGCGCGCAGGAACGAGTTGATGAAATTGAAGTTCTCCTCCGGCGACATGGCCTCGGAAAGCGTGGTGAAGCTGCGGATGTCCGAGAAGAGGACCGTCATGTCCTTCTGCACCTGGTCCCCGAGCTGCACGTCGATGATGCTCTCCTTGGCCAGGTTGTCCAGGAACTCGTGCGGGACAAAGCGGTCGTAGGCCGCATTGGTGCGCACCAGCTCCCGCTCCACGCGCTTGCGCCGCACGATATTCACGCTCAGCGTGATGATCACGCCGATGAGGAAGAGGATGAACGCGAGGATCCCCAGGATCAGGAACTTGTGCCGGTGAAAGGTGTCAATGAGCTCGTGAGGCTTATTGATGATGATACTGTTGGGCGGCAGCTTCGACTCGCCGATCCCGAAGAAGCGCAGCACCTTGTAATCGAACATGTAGCGGTTGGGGCTCTCCTTGAGGATGGGAATGTGCTGCACCTTCTCCCCGCGGAGGACCTGGATGGCCTTCTTCGCGGCCTCCTCGCCCTGCGTCACGCCGCTGATGATCTTGCCGCCGACGGCGCCGTACCCCAGATAGAAGTCCCAGTAGGTGTACACCGGGACCTTCGCATACTGCGTATAGATCTCGAAGCTCTCCTCGTAGGTGTAGAACTTCCCCTCGTTGTCGAGATTGAAGAGCATGGCGATGATCACGCTCCCGGGGCCGAGCCGCTCGAGCTCGCGCGCATAGCGCCAGATGTCGGCGTCGGTCAGGAAGCGCATGCCCACGTTCTTTTTCAGGTATACCGGCGCGACTGCGCTCAATGCCTTCACATTGCTTTGCGAGGTGATGGTGTTGTCGCCCACCACCACGAACTCCTTTGTATTGGGATGAAGGGACAGCGCCAGATCGAGCGTGGCGCGTACGTCGAAGGCCTCGACCACGCCCGTGTATCGCTTGTGCCCCCTGAGCATGTCGTCGGTGAAAAAGTTCACGCCGCAGAAGACCACCGGCACCTCGCCGTAGAGCCGGTCCCGGTAGCGCTTGAGGAACACCAGCGCCGCATCGTCGACGGAGATGATCACGTGATAGCGGAGCTTTTTGCTTTTATGCCGATAGAGATCGAAGAGGATCTTGAAGTAAGCGTCGTCCACGAACCGCTTGGTGTCCATGTACTCGTAGTCGATGGTCGCCCGCACCCCGCCCGCCGCGGCCTTCGCGAACTCCGACTCGATCCCGGAGACCACCTTCTCGGTCCAGCTCAGGCCCTTGTGGTAGGAGTGGAGCACGAGCACGCGCTTCTCCTGGTCGGCGTGCGCGTCGATGGGCGGGAGCGCCCACCACGCGCAGGCGCCGACGATCACGGCGCACATCACATAACGCACGGCAAGGCTGCGGCACCGCATACCGGCTCCTATTGGACGATTTTTTCCTCGAAGTAATTATTGGTCGCGCGGGCGAAGGCCTCCAGCATGCGCGGGAGGTCCATATTGATGTCGCGGACCAGCTTCTCTCGAATATAGACGACATACTGCACGCCCGTCTTCACCGGGATGTCCTTCGGGCGCCGCTTCGTCTCGATGATCTCGACCGCCATCTTGGCCGCCTCCTCGCCCTGTTCGTAGGGCGACACCGCGACCGCCATCATCCCGCCGTCCTCGACATAAAAGCCCCAGCAACCGATGGCCGGCATCTTCAAGCGGGGTTGCGTCCAATCGATGATCTTCTTCGGCGGGATCACCATCTTGTCCGTCATCTTTTCCTTTATGGTGTGATAGTGCGTCACCAGCAGAATATCGCCCTTGGAATGGGCCTCGAGGATCGCCTTCTTCCACTGCGCGAAGGTGTCGCAGCGCGACGACGAGACGAGACGGAGCGGCGACCAGTCGACCGCCTCGAGCTCCTGGTGAATGTACTTCGACGACTCGGAGTTGTCCGAAATGTGCACGATGCGCCGCTTGTCCTTGGGCAAGAGCGAGACGAACACCTCCTTGAACTCCTTGAGCGGCACGCGCTCCAGCATCCCGGTCGCGTTGGACGCGGTGTCGTAGCCATAGGTCTTGGTCTCCGCATTCACGCCGGTAAAGACGATGTTGATGGCGGGGTCGTTGTTGAAGTACTTCGCGACATGCTCCTGGGCCGTGTCGTCGATGGCGATGATGATGTCCGGACGCCAGTTCTTGATGAGGCGCTGGGCCGTGTTCCCCGCGTGCCGCTTGAAGTCCTCGGCGGGATGGCGCTTGGTGTCCATGTAGTGCCAGCGGAGGGAGTACGGCCGCTTCTTGAATATCCGCATGATCCCATCGTTGATGTCGCGGACCCACGAATAATCGAGCGCGTAGCTGTGCAGGATGAACACCCGGGGCTTGCGCAGGTTCTCAAGCACCAGGAAAAACAGCAGGCCCACGATGAACACGATGGCGAGGCTTCTGACGATATTGATCTTCATAATATACCCAGATATTTCCAGAACGGTATGGACGCGTATACGGCCGCGAACCGGAAGAGCACGCTGATCGCGTTGTATTTCAGGAAGAGCCGCGAATCGTAGATCCCGTCCTTGTGGGCAAGCTCCTCGAATTGCAGATAGTAGGTGCACTGGTACGGCAGCAGCCAGGCGTCGCTCATGAACAGGATGATGTACCCGACCACCCAGGGATTGACGCCGCTGATCTCCGCGATCGGCAGGAATATCGCCGCGAGGATGGCGACCGTCGCGTTGTTCGGGATGAAGAAGCGCAGGACCAAAATGCTCGCCCCCAGGAGGAGCACGAAGAGCGCGAAGTTCGTCCGGGTGTACATCCCGAACCACAGCAGGTGCTTCCCGATCCCCGCGTCCAGCCCGATGTACGACATCGACTTGACCAGGCCGATGAGCGTCCCGAGGAAGATGAGGAAGGTCCAGTCGATGCTGCCGGTGAACTCCTTTTTCGACAGGAACTCGAGCGCCAGCACCACGTAGAGGACCGTGAGACCGATCCACGACAGGTCGATCTTGTGGATCGTCGATGTCGCGATCCCCATGAGGAAGAGGACGATCCCGCCCAGGGCGGCCCACTCGTGCGTGCTCATGGGGCCCAGGACCTGCTGCTGCGTCTCCACCCGCTCGCGCGACAGGTTCGTCGGCTCGTCGTTGGCGAAGAGGTATTTCGAAACGACCACGTGCAGCGCCAGCAGAACGACGCCCACCACCAGCGACGCATAGAGCCAGTATCCCCAGTTGAACTGCTCCTGCACCTGGATGGGCAGCAGGCCGAAAATGACGAAATGGATCGACTTGCTGCTCAGGAATATTCCCGAGAAGAGCGTGAAGCCGGAGAACGTCGCCACCGACAGATCGGTCGCGGCCCGTCCGCCCTTCCGGTAGCCCAGCGAATCGACCATATCCACCAGAATCGGGTTCGCGAGGCTGATTCGGCCGTTGGCCGACGGCATCAGCGGCGTAAGGAAGATCCCCACGAGCATGATGGTCATATTGTACCAGAATTTGGAGCGGGGAACAAACCGGAGCAGGGTGACGACCAGCCGATACGTGAGCCCCGATGAGACCAGCACCGCCGAAAGCCCGAAGATGCTCAAGGCCATGAAGAAGCTTCCAGAAGTGAACCCCGAGAGCGCGACCTCCGGCGGGGCGATGTCGAGGATGAGAATGACCAGCACCGCGAAGATGCTGGGGATGAACTCGTGCGCGAGGCGGAAGATCCACATCACGATGGTGCTCACCGCGACGGTAGCGAATATCTTCGTCTTCCAGTCCATCCCCCAGCCGCCGCCGGCGAGCAGGATGACCACCGGCAGCGCGATCGCCAGCACCCAGCCGATAATCTTCAACCGGTCCGGCCGCTCCGGGGCCGCCTCGACGCGCGTGGGGCGCAGGGCCCCGGCAACCGAGCGGACGACGTGGTGATTGATGATGGAACGGTACAGCGCCTGCATGAACCCTGTGCCGGACGCCAGCACGTACCGAAGGTGCTCCCGGTCGATCGCATAGACCGTCGCGTCCGTTACGGCGATCGCGTCGGAGAGATAGCGCTCCTCGTACACGGACTCCTCGCCGATGGTCCCGGTGGAAATCTCTTGTGTCGTCTTTTTCCCGGTCCGGAGGGCGACGGTCCCGCCCGACACCAGGTAGAGCGTGGTTGCCGGGGACCCGGCATTGAACAGCACGTCGCCGGCGCGGAGCGTCCGCTCCTGAAGGTAGGGGATGATGCGGGCGATATCGGTCGCGCTGCACGATGCGAAGATGTCCGCGCCCTTCAGGTCTTGCACAAGCCTCTGCATTTTCGCGTCCATGCCGCCTCCCGGTCCTGCTCTCTAACCGATAGTACGATGTACCCGAGCGCATATGTTCGGGCAACAACTTTTCATCGAAAAAAAATATGTCGGTTTTCAATGAGACATAATAAAAAACGCTTGATAATAATTATGTCGCATCGACATAGTGCGGCAAATATCAATCAGGAGGCCTCCGATGCCCAAGTGCAGCACCTCTAAAAAAACCACCAAAAAACCGGCCGCCAAGAAGACCGTGAAAAAGGCCGCCGCGAAACCCAAAGCGAAGAAGAAATAACACCGCTTCGCTGGCATACTGCCCCGTGCAACCGGCGGGGTAGTATGCGACAATCGCCCGCGCGCGCCCTCCCGCTTCGTTCTTTTTCGATTGCCTTTTTTCCGATACTGTCGCAGGATTCATCACTACAACACGGGGGCCGGCCATGTCCATTCGATCCTTCGAATCATTCGTGCGCTGCGTCATCATCGCCGCGCTTGCATCAGCCATTACGCCGGCATCCCTTTATGGAACGGGCACCCGCATGGAAAACAGAGCGCACATCACGATCACCAGGGGTCAGAGCCCCTGGGCCGGCATGACCGAGAGCTTCGCGCAGGAACAGGCGAACAAGCGGATATCGGCCGTTGCGATCGACCCGGCCGTCTTCACGCCCCTTCCCCATCTCGCCGCCTATACAATAGGCTCTGACCCCCTGATGGGTCGAAGCGCCGCGACAAAGCGCGTGGTGGTGTCGAGCGCGTATTTCTCGGACCTGGAGCGGGCGGACGCTACGCGCATCGCCGCAGGAACCACGAAGCGCATCGGGCGCGCGCTCCCGGCGGCGATTTCGAAGCTGGGCCCGGAGCGACTGGTCTTATTTTTAATTGAGGCTCAAATCATCGAGACCTACTGGCATATCGAGGCGAAGCTGCGCCTGGTCGGGGAGCAGAAAACCGCACATGCGTACACCGCGCGCTTTGCCGGAACCCACATCTACTTCACCAACGAACGGAACGAGGACCCGCTCGACTTCGCCGTCAGCATCGACCTCAAAACGGGCGAGATGGGGATTTCGGGATCGAAGTAGTCCTGATGGCGCGCCCGTACCGGGTGATCAGGCTGGCGAACGATCACGATCGCATTCCCGCAATTCGAGCCGCGATCGCATCGACATGCGGCGCACCGATGACGACACACACCACCAGAAACTCCGTGATGAACGAATGCGGTATCGCATGATAGCGCAGGTTGAGCCCGAACAGAGCGGCGGCCATCGCCGTTATGGCAAGCGTGACGGCCGGATTCGCCTGCGCGTCCCCCATCTTTTCGATGAACAGCCTCGAATAGTCGGGCTCGCACTTCGCCGGGAGCGGCACCGCCAGCAGCAGATTGAGGACATAGATGAGAATATAGAAGAGCATGCCGGAAATGCAAAACAGCCTGACGAACAGTTCGACATCCACCTGTACGATAACGCCGGGCGGCATATCATATAGCACCATCCGTTTCAGGTTATAGTAGCCGATGCAGACCAGAAAGTACAGCTGCACGCAATATGCGAATATCTTTTCCGATGCCGGCAGGGCCCGACGCGAGATTGCGTAATAGTGCGCAACGACGACCGGCGCCATGAGCAGCATCGCCATGACCGGCGTCTGCGCCACCGGCACGTTGACGAGCACCGTGTAGCCATGCAGCAGCGAGAGCAGGTGCAGCGAACGTTCGGTGATACGCGGCAGGATCTCGTCGCGGAAGAACACGGCGATCCCGCCGGTAAAGCAGAGCGGGATCGCGACCAGGATCCTCACCAGAGAGAAATCCGGGTTGTCCTTGTTCGCTGCGAGGGAGATGAAGACCGTAAACCCGGCGACGATGAGAAGCTCGCGTGAAAAAAACTTACTCTTCAGGTTGATAATCGTAAAAAACAAGACCGACAGGGTTATTGCCAGAACAACCTTCAGTTCCATACCAGCCCTTAAATGAAATGATAGCAATCGGCCCGATTCGACACGCCACGGATACGAACTATAACGCCATAGAGAAGAGTGACGCTCGCAAAAAAGTCAAGCGATTCACGAAATCACCCACCTGCCCCTTCCCGCCTCGGATCGCGCACAAAAAAGAAGCCGGCAGGGGATGCCGGCTAATTGGGTAACATTGTCAAAAGCTTGTACTGACAAGTGCGAGTATGCGATCACTCGTTCATCGTGTAGGTGTCGATGAGCGAATAGACGTAGTCCTTGCAGATGCGGTCGTAGCGCTCCTTGTTCACCACCGGGCGCTTGATCATCTTGAGGCACGCGGCCTGTTGCTTCTCGGAGGCGATGGGCTTCGCGTAGAGCTGCATGGCGAATTTCACCATGTCGCGTATCATAAAATCGAAGATCTGGTCGATAAGCTCGTCCGACACATCGTAGATCTTCTTGTTCTCGAGAATGAGCTGCCCGTAGGCGACCAGCGTGAAGCACTCGCCCACCTGCAGGAGGAAGTCGATGTCGTTGGCCTGCTCCTTCATCGTCTCCATCGACGCGAGCATGAATTCCTTGAAGGCCTCGATCTGCTCCTTGAAGACGTTCACGTTGGGGATGTTCACGCTGTTGTAGGCGATGTTAAAATCGTGGAACTGCAGCTTGCCCAGCCCCTTCGTGGGCCCCTGGTTGAACAGAAAATCGTCGTTGGCCGCGTCGCGACGCTGCGGAACGGGCGCGTACTCCTTCGGATTAAAGAAATAGTTGGGCATGAACTTGATGATGAGCGCCATGTTCACGTGCACCGTCCCCTCCAGCTTGGGGAGGGCCCGGATGTCGGTCGCGGCGTTCTCGAAATAGGTGTCCTTCTCGAAGCCCTTGGCCGCGATCACGTCCCACAGCAGGTTGATCACCTCTTCGCCCTGCGTGGAGACCTTCATCTTCACCATGGGATTGTACAGGAGATAGCGCTTGTCGTCCTCGTTCGCGGAACGCATGTAGTCGGTCGCGCGCAACGCGAAGAGCTTCATCGCGACCAGCCGGCAGTAGGCGTCCACGAAGAGCTGCTTGATGTGCGTGAAATCGATCACATAGCTCCCGAAGAGATTGCGGTGCGCCGCGTGATTGAGCGATTCGTACAGGGCGTGCTCGCAGATCCCGATGGAGCCCCACCCCAGATTGAACTTGCAGATGTTGATGGTGTTGAGCATGTCGTCCCACGCCTTCTGGCCGCGCTCGAGGATGTCGGCGTCGGTGATGGGATAGTCGTGCAGCGCGTATTCGGCCACGTAGTCCTGGTTGTTGATCACGTTCTTGACGCACTCGTACTTCGGGTGCTTTGAGTCGACGGCGAAGAAGACGTAGTCATTGCTGTCGGCGATCTTGCCGAAGGTGGAGACCATGGCGGCCTCGTTGCCGTTGCCGATGTAGTACTTGTCGCCGTTGGCCTTATAGGTGCCGTCCGCCTGCGGGTAGAGCATCATGTCGCTGGAGTAGATGTCGGCCCCGTGCTCCTTCTCGGAGAGGCCGAAGGCGAAGATGGCGCCCTCCTTGAGGAACTTCGCCGCCTTGTGCTTGGCCTCGGCGTTGGACCCCAGGAAGATGGGCCCCAGCCCCAGCGCGCTCACCTGAAAGGTGTACCAGTAGGTGAGGCCGTAGAAGCCCAGGATCTCGGCGAAGTCGGTGATGCGCGAGGTGTCCCATCGGGACGAATCGCCGCCGAAGCCCTTGGGCGTGAGGAGCTTCGCCATGATCTGGTTTTCCTTCATGAAATCGAGGAACTCGGTGTACCACACGCAGGCGTGGAAGTCATCTTTCATCTTCTTGAGGCCGCGGCCCTCGAAGAAATCGATGGTCTTCAGCATGATTTGTTTCGTCTCTTCGTCGGCGTATTTCGCGACGATCTTCTTCGGATTAAGCAGGATCTTTTCCATGGTCGGCATCTCCTTTACCTCACCCCCCGGCCCCCTCTCCCGCAAGGAGAGGGGGAGCCCCTGGGAGGAGTATTTTCCTCAATAAACTCGCCCCCTTCAGGAGCGGGTCTTGCGTCACCTCCCCCTTGCGAAGGGGGAGGCTGGGAGGGGGTTAAAAATTCTGATCGCGCATCTTGTACGCGCCCTTAAGCGAGTACACGTTCTCCTGGTAAAACTTCTCGAAGCGCGCGGGATTGGGCACCGGCGTCTTCACGATCTTCAGCGAAAGCTCGCGCTGCGCGTCGCTATTGGACGGCTTCAAGTGGATCCCCAGGGCGTACTTCGAGAAATCGCGCACCATGAAATCGAAGATCTCCTCGAGGAGGTCGTCGTCCACGGGGAAGTATTTGCGGTTCTCGATGATAAGCTGGCCGTAGGCCACCAGCGTGAGGACCTCGCCCAGCGCCAGCAGGTAGTCGATGTCGGCCGACTGCTCCTTGCTGGGGCCCGCCTTCATCAGGAAATCCTTGAAGAGCTTGATCTGCTCCTTGAAGACGTTCACGTTCGGCAGGTTGACGCTATTGTAGGCGATGTTGTAGTCATGGAACTGGACCTTGCCCAGGCCCTTCGTGGGGCCCTGGCGGAACATGAATTCGTCGTTCGCGAGATCGTCGCGCTTGGGAACCTCGGGATACTCCTTTGGGTTGAAGAAATAGTTGGCCATGAACTTCACGATGAGCGCCATGTTCACGTGCACCGTCCCCTCCAGCTTGGGCAGCATGGGAAGCTCGTGCTTGGCGATCTCGAAGAAGGGCTCGTTCTCGAAGCCCTTGGCGGCGATGATGTCGTGGAGGATGTTCATCACCTCCTCGCCCTCGCGGGTCACCTTCATCTTCACCATGGGATTGAACAGCAGGTAGCGGCGGTCGTTCTCGTTGGCGGAGCGCATGTAGTCGATCGCGCGCTCGGCGAAGAGCTTCATCGCCACGAGCTTGCAGTAGGCGTCCATGAAGAGGCGCTTCACGTGCGGAAAGTCGGTCACGAACTTGCCGTAGACGTTACGGTTGGCCGCATGGTCGATCGATTCGTAGAGCGAGTGGGTGCACAGGCCAATCGCGCCCCAGCCGAGGTTGAACTTGCAGACATTGATCGTGTTCAGCATGTCGTCCCACGCCTTGGGGCCGCGCTCGGTGATGTCGGCGTCGGTGATGGGATAGTCGTGCAGCGCGTATTCGGCCACGTAGTTCTGCTCGTTGACGACGTTGCGGATGCACTCATACTTCGGGTGCTTGGAGTTCACGACGAAGAAGACATAGTCCCCGGTGTCGGCCATCTTCGCGAAGGTGGACACGAGCGCGGCCTCGTTGCCGTTCCCGATGTAGTACTTGTCGCCGTTCGCGCGATACTTCCCGTCGCCCTCGGGGTAGAGCATCATGTCGCTGGAGTAGATGTCGGCGCCGTGCTCCTTCTCGGAAAGCCCGAAGGCGAACACCCCGCCCTCCTGCAGGAGCTTCGCGGTCTTGTGCTTCACCTCCTCGTTCGAGCCGTTCCAGATCGGGCACAGGCCCAGCATGGACACCTGCCAGGTGTACCAGTAGGTGACCCCGTAGAAACCGGTGATCTCCGAGAAGGCGCTGTTGCGGTAGGTGTCCCATCGGGAGTCGGAGGCGCCGTAGCCGGAGGGCGTCATCAGCACGGCGAAGGCCTGGGTCTCCTTGAGGAACTCGACGAAATCATAGTTCCATTTTTTCTCGTGCCAGTCCTTCTTGATTTGCTTCAATCCCTTCTTTTCAAAGAAGTCGATGGTCTTCTGCATCAGCTCCTTCGATTTTTCATCTTTATACGTGCGGTTGTGTTTGTGGGGATTCAGGAGAATCATGGGCCACCTCTGGTCGATGATGTGTGCGAATGAGATTGTATCAATTTCCCGAACACCGTTCGGACTGTCAAACAGATTTCGGATTTTTTCTTGATAAAAATCATCGCCCGCACTACATATGGCGCTCATGTGACATGATGTTTGTCTGATGACACTTTTAACGCCAAGGGACTATCCGCGTGAATAAAACCGCCAAGAAGAAGTCGACGCTCAGCGAGCTCAAGAGCAAGGAGCGCCAAGACCGCAAGGACCTCATCATCGACGCCGCCGAGCGCGTGTTCGCGACGCGGCCGTTCAACCGCGTGAGCATGCGCGAGATCGCCGACGAGGCCGGGATCGCCGCCTCCTCCATCTACACCTACTTCCCCAACCAGGAGGCGCTCTTCGTGGAGGCCACCGTCCGCGACAGCACCACCTTTCTCGACGAGCTGGGGAAGATCACCGCGGGCGGCCCCGTGACCGCCGATTCCTTCGACCGGCTCATCGACACCTTCTTCGACTTCATCTCCACCCACGACTCCTATTTTCGGATGATGGTGGTGTTCATGACGCACGGGCAGCTCAATCCCGACTCGCTGCAGCGGGTCAATGCGCTCGTCGGGCGCGGGCTGGACATCTTCGAACAGGTCATCAGCGACCTCGGCTACCGCGGCGACACGCGGCTCCTGGCGCACTACTTTTTCGCCATGATGAACGGCATCCTGGTCAACTACCGCAAGTACGAGGGACGGCGCGAGGAGGAGGTCACGGCCTTCATGAAAAAGGTCGCGAAGGTATTCAAGGACCTGCTCCTGAAGAGCATATGAAAAAGACGCCGGTCATCGTTTCGGCCCGCCAGCTCGAGGAGATCCTCGAGGGCTACTTCGACGCGGGGTGGCGGCTCAACTATGCGATCAAGGTCCTGGGGCACCCGGGCGTGGGGAAATCGGCCATCGTGAAGGCGGTCGCCGAACGAAAGGGAATGCACTTCATCGACACGCGGCTGGCCTTCAAGGAGAACATCGACCTCGGCGGCTACCCCGTGCCCGACCACGAGGCGCGGCGGATGATCTACTACCGACCGCGCTTCATCCCGCCGGAGCGCGTCCCCGACGGCGCGGCCGGCATCGTGTGGTTCCTCGACGAGTCCAACCGCGCGCACCCCACGGTGATCCAGACGCTCTTCCAGATTATCACCGAGCGCACCTGCGGGGAGCACGCGCTCCCCGAACGGACCGCCATCGTGCTCGCGGGCAACCTCGGCGAGGAGGACAGCACCACCATCACCAACTTCGACGACGCCGCGCTCGACGGCCGCCTCGCGGTCTTCCAGCTCCGGCCCGCCGCCGCCGAGTGGCTGCCCTGGGCCGCGCGCGAGGGCGTCCACCCGTCCGTTATGCGATACATATCGGTGTTCCCCGACCGCCTGTGGGACGAGCGCGCCATCAACCCCAACCCGCGCGGCTGGCACCAGGTCTCGTGCGCAATATCGGACGCCTTCGGACTTGCCGGCGAGGACGCCCTGGCCGCGCGGCTTGCGGCGGAGCCGTCCGGTCCGCTGGCGCTCACGATCACGGCGCTCATCGGCGCGAGCGCCGCGGCCGACTTCGTGGCGCAGATCTGCGCGCCGCGGCGGCTGGCCACCGCGGAGGTCCTCGCCGGGGACCGCGTGCGCCTTCGCGAGTTGTCCGACGACGCCATCCCCGCCGAGGACGTCCTCTGGGCGCTCTCCGGCGCGATCGACCACCTGCGCGAGACCCGGGCGCGCGGCGCCGCGACGCCGACCGACGCCGAGCTCGACGAGATCGCGAACGTGCTCATGTTCGCGGGGCATGCGCGCGCCGATTTCAGGATTTCGTTTTTTTACCGCCTCCTGCGCGACTGCGGGATCTTCGCGCAGGCGCCGGCCGCGCTGCACCGGCTGCCCGATACGGCCATGGGCGCGGCCCTGCTGGAACGGTTCGAGCGGATTCTTTGATTGCGATGCGGCGCCCGGGCGCCGCATCCGTGTGCGGGAAGCGGGACCGGCGCAGCGACCCGGTAATGCGATCGCGCAGGGTCCCGCGGATGGATTACGGCACGCGCTTGACCACGTTCTCCGCGATGAGCGACTTGAACTCCTTCAGGAGGGCCTTTTCATGGGCATCGAGCTTCCCGTCCTCGAACGCGACATTGATGATCTCCTCGTACTCGGCCATGGTGACCTCGCCATCATCGATCGCGGTGCGGATAACGTCCTCGAGCTTCTTACCGTCTTTCGTAATATACATGGTCCAGCTCCTTGTGTCATGATTGGCGCGCCCCGGCCTGTGCGCGGCGCTCGCCGTCCACTATTATACGCCGCGCCATATGCGCAAGCCTAAAATATCATGTCCGCGCCCGTCGACATCGCGCTCGAGACCCTGTGGCGGCGAAGCCGGTTCGCTTCTTATTTCTATCAGCAGGTCCAGTTTTTCCCCGATGCCGCGATACCGACGCTCGCGCTCACGGTCCTGCAGTCGCGCCTCACGCTGGCCTATCGTCCGGACTTCGTCGAATCACTGCACGCGGAACAGTTCATCGGTTTGCTGATCCACGAGATGATGCACGCCGTGCTCAACCACGACCATCGCGCGCTGCCCGACGAGAGCCCCTACCTCCAGAACGTGGCGCAGGACATGGCGGTGAACAGCTATATCGCCGCCCATCACACGACCTTTTTTTCACGGACGGGCGATTACGCGGCCGACACGCCGGAGCTCCTCCTCCCGCCGGGCTTGCCGGTGATTCCGCACGCGTTCTATCGCGCAACGGGGATCGGCGACCCCTCGTGGGAGGACGTGTTCCGCTGGCTCAAGGGGCTCTCGCCCGAGGAGCGCCGCGCGCATATCGACTCGGGGCCCATAGATCCCGGCGTTCCGCTGGATGCCGGGGCGCATGATGGCGCGCGCCTGGATGAACGCATCGACACCGCGCCGCTGTTTCGCGCGCCGGACGACGAGCGCAGCCGCTTCGATTGGTCCGGCCTGCGGGGGATCGTCTTCATCGACGAGCGCGACGAGACGCTGCCCACGGGCGTGCACCTCTTCCACGACCGCGCGGCCGCCGACGCCATCACCGCGAAGCGCACGCGCACGCTGAGCCTGGCCGAGGCCGACCGCGATTGCGCCGACGAGCGCGCCTTCCAGGAGATCCGGGGCATCATCAACACGACAACCGAGGCCGACATCGACTCGTGGGAACGCCTGCTCAAGAGCACGATCGACTTCGCCGCGCAATCGAACGAGTGGACCTACACCTACGGGCGCTTCAACCGCCGCTATTTCGCCAACGGCATCTACGCGCCCGGCCGCATCTTTCGCGAGCGCGAGGTGATCACCGTGGCCGTTGACGTCTCGGGCTCCATGGTGATGAACCCGGCCGACATCGAAACGGCCTTCGGCGTGATCGAGCAGCTTGCCGAAAAATACCGCGTGAACCTCCTCTGCCTGGACGAGACGTTGTTCGTCCCCGAGAAGCGCGACGACGCCTTCGTGACCGCGCGCGACGCGGGCCGCCCGTATCGATATCAAAAGGGCGATTGGCGCTTCATACGCACCGGCGCCGGCGGAACCACCTTCTTCGCGCCGCTGTTCAATTCGTATCTCGCGGGGCACACCGAGATGCTGCTGGTGATCACCGACGGCTACATCTACGATATCGCCGAGCTGCGCGAGTACTCGCCCACCATCTGGCTCATCGCCGAGGGGCGCGACGAGCCATTCGTCGCGCCGTTCGGGCAGGCGGTGCGCATCCGCGCGAAGCGGGGGCGACGATGACCGCCGGGCATGACGCATCGAGCGAGGCGCGCGCATTGTACCGAGCGGGCGCGGACCAGGCTGATTTCGATTTCGCCCGCGGCGTCCCCGCACTCCTCGCCGCGGACAATGCGGAGTGCGTGTTCCTCGCCGGGCGCGACTGGCGGGAGTTCGATTACGCGCGCGGCCTCGACCGGCTGATCGCGCTTGGCTCGGCCGAGTTCATCCACAAGGCGGGCATCTTCTGGAAGCGGTTCGATTACGCGCGCGGCTGTCGCGCCCTCTTCGACCTGGCCGACCCCGAATACGTCTACCGCGCCGGGCGCTTCTGGCGCGAGTTCGACCACGCCGGGGCGATCGCGCTCTTCTCCGCGCTCGGGTTGCCGCGCTATCTGTACTACGCCGGAAAGGAATGGAAGCGCTTCGACTACGAGAAAGGCTTCGATGCGCTCGTGGCGCTGGGCAGCGCCGAGTTCATCTTCTACGCCGGCGCGCACTGGCCGGTGTTCGATTACCGCGAGGGATTCGAGCGGCTCCTGCGCGCGCGCGAGGCGGAGTTCATCTACAAGGCGGGGACGCTCTGGCGCGAGTTCGATTTCGCGCGCGCGTGGGCGGTGCTGGAGACGCTGGTGATCGAGGGCGCCGAATGGCGCGGGCGCGCCTTCACGCATCCCCGCTGGCGCGACGCGCTGCGCCGGATCTGGCGGGACGCCGCCGCTCAGTTCGACTTTTCGTAGACGCACCTGCCGGAGTAGCCGTTGTACTCGAACGACCGGGATCCGGAGGCGAAGGCATAGACCACCGGCGAGGTGCCGATCTTGACGATCAGCCGGGTGTCTTCTAGCTCGCCGATAAGGCGCGTGCCGTCGTTGCTCCCGCCCGCGTGCTCTATCGCAAAACGGCGTCCGGAGAGGTTTTTGATGATGATCGTCCCCGCCGCGCCGGCGCGTTCGCCGATCTCGGTCGAGTCCACATCAACACACTTGACGAGCGAGTACGTTCCGCTGATGTCGCGCGATGAGCAGAACATGGCGTATATGGCGACCGCGACAAGCAGGGCTGCGACGATGAAAACCTTCGGTGACCAGGACATGTCATTCCCTCGAAAAAATGACTCCATTTTTCCTTGCCGTTACGTTCGTCAAATATTTAATGGGTCGGTTTTCGCGTGGGATACATGAATGTGCGTCGATTTAAGATAAGTCGAATATATCGATATGATATTTCAGCACGGCTTAACCGTCATCCCGCTCAATACGCATGCTTAATCCATACGGATTGACAAACCGCCAGAAACCGCACGACAGGAGAAATCATGAAACGAATCGCACCCACCGCGCTCCTCGGCATCGCAGCCTTCATCGCCACGCTCGTTACGTCGGCCCCGGCCCTGTGCTGGACGACCGAGCTCAACACAAACGGCATCCGCGTGTACTCGCGCCAGCCCGCGAAGTTCCCCTTCAAGGAATACCGCGGCATCGTCGTGATCGACGCGAAGCTCGAGGTGCTGGGCGAGGTGCTGCGCGATCCGGCCGCCTTTCCGCAGTGGATGGCGAACTGCACGAGTGCGTCGATCGTCACGAAGATCGACCGGAACAACATGACGCTGCGCATCGTGCTTTCCATGCCCGCCCCGGTGTCGGACCGAGACATCGTGGTGGAGGCCAAGACCGTCTACGACCTCGCGACGGCGCGGGGCATCGTGAAGCTGCGGGCGCTCGCCGATTCGTCCGTACCGGCCGATACGCGCTTCGTGCGCATCACGACCTTCGCCGGCCAGTACCTTCTCGAATACATCGGGCGGGAGAAGACCCGGGTCGTGTACACGCTCCGAACCGATCCGCGGGTGGGGATGCCGGCCTTCGTGGTCAACTCGTACGTGAAGGACTACGCCTACAAGACGCTCGACGGCATGCGGCGGATGGCCGCGATGGGCAAATACGTCGCGGCGGGCGCTGTTTCGCCGGACCGGCCGATCTTCGACAAAACGCTCAAGGACCCGGCGGCGCTGCGCCGGATCATGAACGCGCGCATGCGCGAGTTCATCCGCGACCCGCTCGTGAGCGAGATCGTCGCGACCGACGCCGGGATCGTAAATATCGTGATGCGCGGCGGCGGTTCGTTCGCGAGCGTCAAGGAATCGTTCAAGCGGGGTTGCGCGCTCTATCTTGCGAAGAAGCACGGGTATGATGCGCGCACGGTCGAGGCGGCGGTGAACAACACGGAGTTCGAACGTGAGATCCTGAACGCGATCCTCTACGGCAGCGAGGCCGGGCGCTTCGACGTGGACGCGTGGATCAAAAAGCGTATCGGCAAGTAGGACGGCGGAGCGCATCGAACGGACCGCGCCCCGCCGCGAGCGAGTGAGTCGGTCTATGAGTCAGAAGGTGGCCGAAAGTCCCGCCAGGAAGTGAAAGCCCGGCATGGGATAGTCGAAACCGCGGTAATTCGGCGATGCGTCGGTCCCAACGTTTGCCTTCACCACCATGGCCGTGTACCGCTGATTGGTGATATTATACAGGTTCACGAACGCCCGGTAGTTTTTCATGAAGGCGTAGGCGAGCTTCGCGTTTATCACATAGTACGCGGGGATTTCCTTGCGCCAGCGGTTTCCGCAGGTGTCTCCATATTTGTCGGTTTGTGACTGGTTCGCCGCATCGTCGGGCACGGGATTCTCCCAGTAGAGCTCCTTGATGTACTCGCCGCTCACGCCCGCGAAGAAATCGGCGATGGCGAGGCCGATGTTCGCGACGACCTTGTGCGTGGGCACATACGGCAGCACCTGATTGTTCCACTCATTGTCGATGTACGAATACCCGACAGACACATCCAGCATCTTCTCGTACTTGTACCCCGCCGAGGCCTCGAGCCCGCTGTAATAGAATTTGTCCATATTGTCCCACGCCGATCCCTTCATCGCGGGACCGGTCGGGTTCTTGGGATACGGGTCAGATGCGAGGAGGGACTTCTTGTACCACTTATCGTACGAGAAGATGCGATAGCCCGTGAGCGCCAGCGTGAAGTCTGCGATGGTCTGCTCGATCCCCGCCTCGTAGATATAGTAGGACTCCGGTTTGAGCGCAAATTCGGTTTCTTGTATCGTATTGTCCTGCGCGGCGAACTTGAAGTACAGCTCGCGGATCTCCGGCAGAATGAAACCCTTTGCGCCGCTCGCGTGGACCTTCGTCGTCTTGTGCGGATTAACAATCACCCCGCCCTGCCAGGCGTCGAAATCGCCGCTCGCGGAGTCCCAGGTATGCCGCGCGCCGGCCGTGAGGACGATGATGTTTTCGAAGAGGCCCTGCTCAACGAGGCCGAAGTACGACTGCTGCGTGATGTACTTATTCTTCACATAGTAATACGGATCGTATTGAACATACCGGTTGTCGTCAATCTGCCGCCGCTGCGGATAGCCCTCGTATTTTTGCGGGTTGACGGCCGTCCCGCCAACCTGGCGAATGTCGAAGCCGGCGGTGATCCGGTTGCCGGGAATAACGTTCTTGAGCGTCTCCTTGAGCTTCACGCCGTAGGACACGTCGTTCGACTTGAAGGTCGAGTTCGACTTGGCCTTGTAGGCGGCGAGGTTCTTATTCTCCTCTTCGTCGTAGGCGGGCATCCAGGAGCGGTGATGGCCGCTGTTGGCGTAGGCGATGAGCGAACCATCGAGCATGTTGAACGAATTGCGGATGGAGAAGAGGCCGCCGTTCCGGTCGATGCGAAAGACCTCGAGCCTGTCGCTGGGATAGGGATACTCCTCGCCGTCGAGGGCGCTGTCCACGCCGCCCGGATCGTGCGCGGTCATCTGCATCGCGTAGCCGTCCAGGCTGGCGTAGATGTGCTTCCCGAACTCGTAGCCCAGGTGCGCCGTCGCATTGTGGTCCTGGTAGCGCGCGGTGAAGGTCGTATTGTTGATCCGCTGCTCGCGATGCCCGTCGGTGTGGCGAAAGTTGTACGATATCGCATAGTCGAATCCGCCGATCTTCCCGCGGTGCACCAGCGAATCGTCGGTGGTATTGAAGGTCCCGTACGAGGCCGTGATCTCCGTCTCGAAGCCCTCCTTCTCCTGGCGCTTGGTGATCACGTTGATCACGCCGCCCACCGCGCTCGCGCCGTAGAGCACCGGCTGCGGGCCGTGCAGCACCTCGATGTGCTCCACGTTCTTCATCGCGAAGACGTCGGCCACGGGATGGCCCATGATCCCCATCGTCGTGTCAACGCCGTTGATGAGGATGGGCAGGCCGTGCGTGGGCGAGGTGGGGGCCGTAAGCGACCAGCTCGAAAGCCCCATGCCGCGGATGGTCATCCGTCCCGCGCCATTGGAGGCGACGCCGAAGCCCATCACCCCGCGCTCGGGCGTGTAAAAGCTGGGGACCTTTTCATTTATAAGGTTGATGAGGTCGGTCGCCGTGGACTTCTTCACCTCCTCCCCCTTGATCACGGACACCACGCCCGGGTGGATCTTCTTCTCGGTCACCACGATCTCGGTGCCGGAAAACGCGGATTGGTCCTTTTTGTCGGCGGGCGTGCCCGTTGTATCCGTCTGCGCATAAAGCGGCAGAGCCGTTACGGCCATCAGCAATATTACAACTATCTTTTTAGACATGGTGTCACCCTGGAGCAAAAACTGTATGCATTAAGTAACACACGATTTATTATCGTGTTACTTGTCAATATAAAAAATCGCCCTTCGTGATATCACGAGGAGCGCACTATCATCACCCTACCATAAAAGATTAGTAACCGCGCGGGTCCGAAGCGCCTGGCGGGCGGTAAACGTGCCGGCGACCACACCCGAGTCGAGCAGGGCCACATTGGCACCGAGCCGCTCGACGATGGCGCGCTGGTGGGTCGCGACGATCATGGTCGTGGGCACCTCCGCGAGGAGGCGCAGGAGCTCGTCGCCGGAGGGGCGGTCGAGGCTCGCGAGCGGCTCGTCGAGAAGCAGACAATCGGGCTCGCGCGCGAGGACGCCGGCCAGCGCGGCGCGCTTCATCTCGCCGGTGGAACAATCGAGCGGATAGCGCCCGGCATAGGCCTCGAGACGGAAGCGCCGGAGCCAGGCGAACGCCCGCTCGCGCCGCTCGTCGTACGGCAGCTCCGGTCGCGGATCGCTCAGGATGATGTCGTCGAGCACCGTGGGCATGATGAACTGATAGGCCACGCTGCTGAAGAGATAGCCGATGCGCCGACGCAGCTCCGGCGCGCTCGCGCGCGTGCGCTCCACGCCGAAGAGCGCGATCCGTCCGGGACCATCCAGCAGGCCCGCCAGGTGCATGAGCAGCGTGGTTTTCCCGGAGCCGTTTGCCCCGACCAGCGCGAGACGGGAACCGGCGGGAACGGCAAGAGTGATGCCGCGCAGCACCGCGGTGCCGTCGGGATACGAAAAGCGCAGGTCCGCGATCTCGACGGCGTGCGCGGTCATGGCGTCACCGCCGCGAACCCGGCCGCAGCCAAGGACATCGCCGCAAGCGCGGCGGCGAGGTCCCTCGCCGTGAGGGGAGCGAAGGGCGCCACCGGGAGCGGGCCGTTCACCCGCAGCGCGATGGCGGCCTGGTTCAGGTGCGCCGTGTAGAGCTCCTTGAGGATCACGTTGTGCGCATAATAGCGCGCCAGGCGCCACCGGTGGCCGCGCACGGATCCGAAGCGCGCCATGAGCTGGTGGCGGATAAGCCGGTTTCTCCGGGCCCCGGCGGCGAGGGCGTTGAACACGAGAACGGCGTACAGGGAGATCCGCAGCGACGGGACGATGCGCACGAGGTCGCCGAAGCCGCGGCGGCCGATCCAGCGCATCCCCGCGCGCGCCGCGAGGAACACGTACACGACGGCGGCCGCGTTCCCCGCCGCCTCCCCGGCATTGAACGCGCCGGCGGCCAGCGACGAGACGACCGTAAAGAGGGAAAAGCTGAGCGCGAAGAGGGCCGCCGGAAGCGTTGCGCGCAATTGCTCACGCGCCGGCTCGCCGCCCATGACCGCAAGCACGACCCCCGCGGCCGTCGGGAAGAGGATCGCGGGCTGCGGAAACGGCCGGCACGATACGAACGACGCGACCGCCAGTCCCAGCGCGGCGATTTTGCAGAGCGTCAGCATGGAGCGGCTTCGACGTAGTTGAGGCCGGGCGCGTCCTCGTAGGCCTCCAGGCGAAAACCGGTATCGGCGAAGAGCGCCTCGAGCTCGTCCCGGCCGGGCATCATGTCGTCGTGAACGGGCGCGTCCAGCGAGGCGTGGAAGCTGTTGAGCGACGCGGTGTCGGCGAGGTGGAAGATGACGAGCCGGCCGCCCGGCGCGAGGAGCGTGCGCATCGCGGCAAGCGCCCGCGCCTTGTCCGCGACGTGCGGGAACACGGCGAAGCACAGGATGATGTCGAAGGCGCCCTCGGGCAGGCCGCAGGTCTCGATGTCGCCGGCGATCCAGCGGACGTTCGCATGCCGCCCGTGGAGCGTGCGCGCGCGCTCGATCATCGCCGGGGCGGCGTCGATCGCGCACACCGAACCCTCGCTCCCCACGCGCGCGACGATGTGCGGAACGAGCACGCCGTTGCCGCACCCCACGTCGAGCACCCGCATGCCGCGCCGCACGGGCACGCGCGCGAACACCTCGGCCAGCCGTTCCTGCCGCGCGCCGTCGTTGCCGACGATATCGTCCCAGTTCGGGGCCAGCCGGTTAAAGTACTCCGTTTTGCGCGCGAAGCGATCGTCCACGGTCGGGCCTCAGTCGCCGCTTCGCTCGTAGGGCCGGATGCTGAAACGCCGGAGGAGCTGTGCGGCCTTGGGGACGGCGAACGGCGCGGCGGCGAAGATGATGGCGATCCCCGGCAGCGACTTCACGAGATCGTATGCGGTAAACACTTTTCCGGAAACGCCGAAGAGCGGCATCACGAACCCGTAGAGCAGGGCCATCAGCGAACGCTCCACGGCGAAGGCCGCGACGAGGGTGAGGACGATCGCGCCACGGCTCAAGGTCTCGAATCGGTGCGACACCAGCGATATCGCCAGGCACATCGCGCCCAGCTGCACGGCCATGGTGACGGCGATGGGCGGATAGAACGGCGGCATGCCGGTGAGGAGCGCGGACACGAGCGGCGTGCACGCGCCCATGAGCGCGGCATCAGCCCTACCCAGCAGGAATGCGCCGATCGCGAGGGGAAGATACATCGGAAGGAAGATGGCGCCCAGCCCCAGGGCGTGGAACAGGATGGGCGCCATCACGCCCAGCCCGGTAAAAAGGACCGCCGTGGTGATTCCGCTGATGTCAATTGTATCGTGCATGCTGGTCCCGGATCGCGCAAGTGGCACGGTTGCCCTATCTGTGCCACCTTAGCGCGGCCCCATCCGGCTGACAAGAATTTTTCTCGGGCGGGGGCCCGGGAGGGGTCAGAGCCCCTCTGCGAGACGGTAGCGCTTCCCGTCGAAGGAGATGCGGCCGAAGCCGACCTCGCAATCGTGCGGAAAGGCGGAGACGGCGTTTTCTCGGCAGGCGTCCGCGAGGAGGCGCTCCTTCACGCGATAGGTGTCCACGGGGAAGCGATCGTAGGCCATGATGAGCGGCAAGTGTATATGGTGCGATGTGGGAATGATATCGCCCCAGAAGACGAGGCGCTCGCCGCCCGACTCGAGCATGAGCGCCATATGGTTCTCCGTGTGCCCGCCGGTCACGACCAGGCGGATGTCGTCGTTGATCCGGCCGTCGCCGTCGATGCATTCGAGCTGGCCGCTCTCGCGCACGGGGACGAGGGCCTCGGGAACATAGCTGGGCGCGGTGAGCGGATCCTTCGAGAGCGCCGCGTCCCACTCGCCGCGCTGGACGACGTAGCGCGCCTTCGGAAAGCGCGGGACGAAACGCCCGTCGCGCTCCCGGCGGCAGGCCGTACCCGCGTGGTCCCAGTGCAAGTGCGAGAAGACGGCATGGGTGATGTCCCCCGGCGCATATCCGATCGCGCCCAACGCCGAATCAAGCCGGTTGGTCGATTCGATCGCGTAGGAGCGCATGAGCTTCTCATTGCCGTCGAAGACGTCGCCCGCGCCGCCCTCGACCAGAAGCGCGATCCCCTTCCCCGCGACAAGCAGCGCGCGGCAGGCGAGCCGGATGCGGTTGTCGGCGTCGGCCTCGTAGAAGCGGCCCCACAGCGCCTTGGGGGCCACGCCGAACATCGCGCCCCCGTCGAGGCGAAAGAAACCATCGGGGAGCGAGTAGCAGTCGTACTCGCCGACGCGGACATGGGCCGGAGACGAAGGTCCCGCCGTCACGAACGCACCTCGTCGAGCATGCCCGTAATTTCCACCGAGCGCCCCTCGAGCCGGTGCGACAGGATCATGAGCGCGTTCAGGTTCTCGGAGATGTTCTCGGTCATGCTGGTCATCTTCTCCATCCACTCCATGATGCGCAGGATCAGCTCGGTCTGGTCGTTAAAGTGGGAGATCACCTCGCCCGTGGTGCGCTTGATCTCCTCGTTGGAGTCGTACAGGATGCGGCTCTCGCGGTACTCCCGATCGGTCTTCGTTCCCAGGTCCTGGATGAACAGCGTCAGGCGCTTCACGAAATCGATGATGGTGGTCAGGCCCGACGACATCCCCTCCACCATCTTCGAGACCTCCTCGATGTTGCTCACGGTGCTCTTGATGATGGTGGAGATCTCCTTGGACGACTCGACGCTGATGTTCGCGAGCTTCGAGATCTCGTCGGCCACGACGGCGAACCCGCGCCCGTACTCCCCGGCGCGCGCGGACTCGATGGCCGCGTTGAGCGACAGGAGGTTGGTCTGGTCGGCTATCTCGTTGATGGTCTTGGAGATGTCCTCGATCTTGCGCGAGTTGTCGCGCATCGCCATGATGAGACGCGCGCTCTCGCGTACGTACTGCTCGTTCGTCTCGGCGAGCGAGAGGGCGCCGTCGGCCATCTCGCGCTGTCCCGCGCTCGACTTGTACACCTCGTCCATCAGCTCGGATATCTCGCGGATCTTGGCGAAGTTACCCTCGATCGACTCCTCCTGCGTATTGATCTTCTTGCGGATCTCCCCGATCCCCTTGGAGAAGGTCTCGGAGATCTCGGTGATCTCACGGATGAGCTTGTTGGTCTGGTCCACGGTGGTGCCGATGCTGTTGGTGGAGTTGCTGAGCTCGCCGCTCCCGGATACGAGATCATGCGCCACGGCCTTCACGGTGCCCAGGAGCTGGCTGGCGAAGGAGAGGTTCCTGTCCGCCGCGCCGCGCGCGTCCTCGATCTTCCGGATGTTCCGGTTGGTGAAGTCCGCCATCACGTACAGGAAGTACGTGAACACCCCGAGGAAAAGCACCTTCGAAAATTCGTGGGAAACCCGCATGCCGTTGCTCGAGAAGACGAGCGCGTTATCGGTGCTGAAAAACATGCCGCCGTCGAATATTGCGAGAAAAACGAGAAGACCGTAGCTCGCGACCGACAGGGAACCGAAATACAGTATCATCCGCTTGTTATACCTGAGCGCGTTGACGATTCCGAAGATGAAATACACCAGGAACGTGGCCGGCTCCTTGATCGTCATGCCGTAGCCGTGCGCGGGATCGAAATGAAAGGCGAATTTGACCGTGAAAACGAGAATCGCGTCGGTGGTGAGCATCGTCATGATGAGCCACAGGGGGATGCGCTCCCGCCGGATGAACAGATAGTGCACGATTGAGATCGCCAGATACATCCCGGTCGCGGCAAAAATGGAGGCATACACTACGGGCGCCGAGCCGCCGGTATACGACGAGATGCCCGCCAGCGCGACGAATAGAACGAAGAGATACCTCGTCCGGTTGATGATTTTTTCTATGAGGATCGTATTCATGATTCGCAATTTTCGCCCAGAGATTTCTTTTAATAATAATCCCGCAGGGTGACCGAAATCAAGCATTTATTCGATCCTTTTCCCGGAACAGGGAGGGAAAACCCTTAAAAAGCAAAAAGAGGGACCGGTTGACGCCTCGAGAGACACGAAGATCACGAACCTCAAAACGAATAACGAACGCGCAACTCCACCCTCGTTTTGTTTGGCTTTTCGCCTGACTCGCTGTATTGCTCGCCGATGAGAAACAGCGCCTTCAAGCGCAACTCGAGATTGGTCACGCCGGTGTACACGATCTCCGGGGAAAGCGTGGAGCTGTAATCGGCGGTATTGTATATCCAGGTGACAGCCGGCGTCACGTAGAGGATATCGAAGGGGTCCTTCTGGCTGATGCGAGCGTACGCGTAATCACGCATCGGGTCCACCTTCGCGATCGCGGTATCGGCACTGTCGGAAATCTTCTGTAGGAGACCGTCGTCACCGGTCATCTCGTAAAATGCGTATGCCTTGTTGATTGACACGTACTGACGCTTCATGACGGCCGTGTCACGGCCGGCGCCGTTGTGATAGTACTCGACGATAAACGTTGTGTCGGCCTCATTGAGATAACGGATCCCCGCCAGGAACGATGCCGCGGCGCTCTCCCGCACGGAAACGACGCCCGAATCATCAAGCACGGTTTTACTCACCCGCGTTAGATATGCGGCCTCGCCGTGCACCTCGATATTGGTGGTAATGTTACGCGAGAAATCGAACCCGAACCGCGACCGACTGGAAAGGCTGTACGAATAAATAAAGTCCAGGTCCGTGTCGAAGAGCAGCAGGTACAGCTTCGCCGCCGATTCGAGATCCTGGCGCGGGGCGTAATCCTCGTTAACGCCGGTGAACACCGGCAGGAACACCGGGGTGAACGAAACCGTCTTGAGCGGCCCCTCGAAGCTCCTGGTATACTCGAAGCGGGCGAGATAGTACCCCTCGAGGTCGAGCTCGGGCTCGTCCGGATTCTTTGGCCGGGTGAACAGCGCCGCCGGGTTCCAGGCATAGCCCTTCCCCCACTTCAGGGATTCCTTGCCAACGTGAACGCGAAAGGAATCCACCGGCGCCAGCGAGCCATACCCCTCGTAGAGCGTGGCATCGCCGTGATTGCCCGCATAGTCGCGCCTCCCGCCGACATTCCCCTTCGCGTACAGGCCCACCATGCGATACTCGAGATTGCCGTCGAGCTGCACCCTGCCGTTATATTCATCCGTACGTTCGCCGACGGTGCTATCGTAGAAATTCAGCTTATAGAGCGAAGCATCTCGGTTCAGCCACGATTCGACCGGCCGCAGCTCGGCGAAACCTCCCACATGATAGGGCTTCTTTTCGGTTTCGGCTCCCAGCTCCCTCTCGTCGAAGGCATACTCGTCTTCTCCGTATGCTGCAGTCACTGTCGCAACCAGCAGAAGGAGAACCGGGAACAGGCGCTTCATTTTCGGAGCGAATCGACGCGCGGCATAAAGGTCATGGTGAACACCTCGTCGCTCACGACCCGCTTCCGGAGCTTCGCGAAAACCATGATGGATTTGTAGTTTTTATAGAGCGGGCTGTCCGTCTCGATCACCGAGGGACGGACGATACCCCCGCCGAAGTCCTTGATGGTCTTAAAATGCAGGGTCTTGATGAGCATGTTTTTTTCCGTGAGGCATTCGATTTTTACGGGGAGCTTCCGTTCTTTATCCGCCCACATCCTGATACGGTCATAGGCAACCGTCTTCGTCTTGGCTTTCAAATGCAGCAGGTACTGCTGCCCCTTCGATTCCACCGTCTCGACGTTGTATTCGGCGGCATAATCGAGCTGCAGGATATCGGCATTGTTGAAAACGCCGCCGACCACAGACTGCAGGCTGGTGATCCGCACAGGCTTTCCCACGTTGGGGATATAAAGCCACATATTCTCGCCGAGCCGCAGCGTGCTCCGCCCCTTTTCGCTGGCGGGGGAGATAAAGAGAACGACCATTTTTTCAAGACCCTTCTTCACCGAAAACATGACAAACTCTTTCTTCCTGCCGCCTGGCTCAATATTGATGAGCTTCCGGTACGACTCGTAGGATTGCGGATTGAGATTGCGATCGATTTCCTTCAACAACCTCTCATTGTCGCCGGCATATGTGGCTGCCGGACTTATCATCATTATGAGCGTTACAAGCCGAATTGCTTTTATCATGTCACCCTCCTCGCCCTGTCTCCTTTTTTATACGTGTCGCAACGCGGTTATCGGCTCCATGCGCGACGCCTTGAAAGCGGGCTGGAGACTCGCGATCAGCGAAATGATGATGACGATTATTGATATAGCAAACAGATCGGACGGGTTTACACTCGCTTTAAGAACAAGACCGGTTTGCATGCCAAAATTAAATTTCACCTTGGCGATGTTGATCGCAAATACGACAATCACCCCGATGATTCCGCCCAGTACCGAACCCGCGGCCCCCAGGCACAGGCCCTCTACCATGAACATTGACAGAATCTTGCCCGGCATGGTCCCGATGGCGGCGATGGTGCCGATCTCACGGATGCGCTCATAGACGGCCATGATCATGACGTTCATGATGCTCACGAGCACAATCGCGACCAGCATGATGCGGATAAAAACGGTCATCACATCGATCATTTTGGCGATATTGAAAAACGGCGAGAGCGTCTCCCAGGTATGCACCTCGAGCAGCCCCGCAATGTCTCCATTGGCGTTTTTAACCAAAAGTTTTTTCATCATGGCTTCAGCTTTGTAGAGCGCTCCGAAATCCTTGAGCCGCACGGCGATCTCGCTCGCCTCCGGTTCACCCATCCGCAACAGCTCCACGCCGTCCTCGTAATGAATGTAACCGTCCCTTCCGCCTGGACCGGACAGGCTTCCCAGCACACCCGTGACGATGAATTGTTTTCCGTTAACCGACCCGTCCCTATTGGTCGCGATAATCACCGCCGTATCGCCCGGTTTGACGTTCATACCCTTCGCCAGGAGTTCCGGGATGAATATCTCACCACGCTGGAGCCCCTTCTTCCCGTCGATGATACGGTCGATGAGGAGCGGAACCGTTTTGAATTCCTTTTCGGGATACACCGCGTTCAGCCGAATGTTAGTCGTTTCGGCGAAATTGCTAAACATCCCGCCAAATTTAATACGCACCGAATACGCTTCAACATTCGGCATGCCGTCGAGCGCTGCTCCAATCTCCTTCACCGCAGCTTCTTTGAGCGCGAGATTCAGAGGGAGATTGTCAATCGACGACACGTAACCCTTTTTATGTATCTGGATATGCCCCAACATCGAATCCGTAATCTGGCCGATCATCATGTTTTTAAAGGAGCCTGATACGGCAATGAACACGATAACGAATACCACCCCGATGGTGATGAGCGAAGCCGTCAGGAGGGTCCGCCGTCGGTACCTGACCAGGTTCCGAATCGCAATTTTAATTATATTATGCATGTTTTCTCCCCCTCGCGGCCTTACCCTTCTTAACGACCTGTTTCGACTTCAATGCACCGTCCTCAAGTGTGTAGATGATCTCGGCCTCCCCAACGATCTTGGGGTCGTGCGTCGAGAAGATGAAGGTGGTATTGAATTCATCCCGCATCTTTTTCATCAAGCCCAGCACCATGTATGCCGTGGCGTGATCAAGGTTTGCGGTTGGTTCATCCGCCAGGACGAGTTTGGGATTGGTTGATAATGCGCGCGCAATGGCCACCCGCTGCTTCTGGCCCCCAGAGATCTGGTCGGGATATTTTCCTTTCTGGTCGGCCATGCCCACCTCGTCGAGCAGACGAAGCACCCGTTTTTTCCGTTCGGCGGGTTCGACATTCTGCACCATGATGAGCGGGTATTCGATGTTCTCATAGACGGTCAGCACCGGCAGCAGGTTGAAATCCTGAAAAATGAAGCCGATATGCTCGCCTCTGAAGGTCGCCCGCTCCTTCCATCCCAGCGCTGGAGTCTTCACACCGACGATCTCCATGGTTCCCTCCGTGGGCATATCGAGACAGCCGATGAGGTTCAGGAGCGTCGTCTTGCCGCTCCCCGAGGGCCCCACGAAGGATACGAATGAAGCCGGACTGATGGTGAAGCTCAGGTTTTTAATCGCCGTGATCTCGACCTCGCCGATTCGATAAATCTTCGTAATGTCACGAGCCGAAATTAAATCCATATCCTACACTTCCTTATCTATTATCAATCTCATCACTTCCCGTCTTGACAGTATCACTCCGAGTTGCACAGCAACATACTGCCAAACCATAGCTGCGATCCCATCCGAGAAATAGTATTACGCATTTGACCCTGATTTTCGAATAATGGTTCAATTATTTCCCTCGAGGCCGGTAACTGGCCTCGAAAACCGGAACTCATTGATGTTCAAGCCGCTGCTTGAGCCTGGGGATGACGACTTCTTTAATAAACTCGAGCGCCTTGTCATGGTCATCGTCGATTCCGATTCCGATCGCCCGCTGAACGTCAAACGCGTCAAGCTCGATAACCGTACCCTTGATTTCCACAAGCCGCCCCCAGCAGCAGTAAAATGTTTTTCTTCGATTCCGATAAAATATATTGACGAGTATTTCTTATTTGGCTAAATTGTCAATTAAGAAAACAATGGTGATTCGATGAACGATGCAACAAGAAAACAATATGTGGCGCGCGCGTCCATCATCAAGGCGATGGCGCATCCCACACGCTTGTTTGTAATCGAAGCGCTGGAAAAGGGAGAACGCTGCGTCAATGACCTTACCGACATGATTGGTGCCGATATGTCCACTGTATCAAAACATCTATCCATTCTTAAAAACGCCGGCATCATCGGCGATAAGAAATCGGGAACCAGCGTATTTTATCATCTCAAGACCCCCTGCATACTGGGGTTCTTCGGGTGCATCGAGGATGTCATCGAGTCCAACATGCGCCAGCAGGGCGAGGTGCTCAAATCATGCAAGGCACGAAGGTGATTTTTTTTCTCATTATTGGTAATTTTGTCAAATATGCATCAATAACACATATCCGAATGGAGTAACTCAATGAAGGTTGACTGGAAAATCGAATGGAAAGCGCTTCTGGCCATAGGGGGATTCTTCCTGGCGCTATTCTACATGCCGGTGGGAAACGCCCGCTTCGACAATGCCGTCTTCGAGGCGCTTCACCTTTCGAAGTGGTACGCACAGGAGCACGTGCTTCTGTGCCTGGTGCCCGCGTTCTTCATCGCGGGCGCCATCGGCGTCTTCGTGCGGCAGGAATCGGTCATGAAGTACCTCGGGCCAACGGCCCACAAGGCGCTCGCCTACGGCGTGGGGTCGGTATCGGGCTCCATCCTCGCGGTGTGCTCGTGCACCGTGCTCCCGCTCTTCTCCGGCATCTATCGTATGGGCGCGGGGCTGGGACCGGCCATCGCCTTCCTGTACTCGGGGCCGGCCATCAACGTGCTCGCCATCATCCTCACGGCGCGGGTTATCGGGATCGAGATCGGCATCGCGCGCGCGGTTGGCGCGGTGCTCTTCAGCGTTGTGATCGGGGGTATCATGCACTTCATCTACCGCAATGAAGAGAACGAAAAGGTCAAGGCCGCCATGCATCTCCCGAAATCCGAAACGAAGCGGCCGCTCTGGAAGGATATCGTCTATTTCGCCTCCATGGTCGCCATCCTGGTGTTCGCCAACTGGGGCAAGCCGGCCGAAACCAGCGGCTTCTGGTACATCATGTTCGCCTATAAATGGTTCATCACTGCAGCGTCGGCGATCGTCTTCGCAGCGGCGCTCGTCCTCTGGTTCGATTTCAAATTATGGAAGGTCGCCGCCATCGCCGTTCCGGTGACGGCGCTCGCATACTTCTTCTCGCACGAGCCCGTCATTCCCTTCGCGGCAGGCGCCATCGGGCTTTCCATCATCTCCAGCACCGACAACGGCGAGGGTGGGGAGTGGTTCTCATCGACCTGGGACTTCGCCAAACAGATCACGCCGCTTCTCCTCGGCGGGGTGCTGGTATCGGGCTTCCTGCTGGGACGTCCCGGCAACGAGGGCATCATTCCCTCGGCCTGGGTGAGCGCGGCGGTGGGCGGAAATTCCCTGGCGGCCAACTTCTTCGCGGCGGTCGTGGGGGCCTTCATGTACTTCGCCACTCTCACCGAGGTGCCCATCGTGCAGGGGCTCATCGGGAGCGGCATGGGCGCGGGACCGGCGCTCGCGCTCCTGCTCGCGGGACCGGCGCTCTCGCTACCGAACATGCTCGTGATCCGCAACTATATTGGCACGCAAAAGACGATCGTATTCTGCTCGCTGGTGATCATCATGGCGACCATCAGCGGATATATCTTTGGCATGTTTTTCTAACGGAGGCACGGGACGATGAGACGCGCGCGTGCAACAACAACCGCGAATCCGCTCGCGACCGTCTGCGTCGCTGCGCTCGCGGTCATCTTTTCGACGGCGTTTTTCTTTTCGCGGCCGTCCATCGAGTTCGAGAAGCTCGAGCACGATTTCGGCGAGGTGCCCGAGAAGACCAAACAAAAATGCGAGTTCGCTTTCCGCAACACGGGATCGGGCACGCTCAAGATCGAGCGCGTGAGCGCCGGGTGAGGCTGCACCCCCGTCCTTCTCTCGAAGAAGGAGATCCCCGCCGGCGGCGAGGGAACGATTCAGGTGAAGCTCCACATCGGCGCGGTACCCACGGGCCTCACGCGAAAGCGGCTGCGCTACACCGTGACGGTGAAATCAAACGACAAAAAAAACGAAACCGTTCGACTGGCGGTGGTGGCCACGGCCGTAAAAGTTAAAAAATGACAGGCGCGTTGTGCGCCATACCAGAACAACAGGAGCCTCGCAATGAAACTTGAAATACTCGGAACCGGTTGCGCCAAGTGCGAAAAGCTCGAGGAACTCGCCCGGAAGGCCGTGTCGGAGCTCGGCATGGAGGCCGAGATCTCGAAGGTGAAGGACATCAAGGAGATCATGAACTACGGCGTGATGATGACGCCCGCGCTCGTGGTGGACGGCGAGGTGAAGGTGGTCGGCAAGGTGCCGTCCGTCGATGAAATCAAGAAGATGCTGTCGTAGGAGGGACTGACATGGCAGAATGCTGTTCGGGAGGCGTTCGACTCATCTATCCTTGTTCCGGTGCCGCCGACGTGGGCGAGATATCCGATCGCGTTGCGCGAAAGCTCCGTGACGAGGGATTTGCGCAAATGACGTGCCTCGCGGGCGTCGGTGCAAACCTTTCCGGGTTCGTGATGTCCGCGAAGGGGGCCGATCTAAATATAACCATCGACGGCTGCCCCACGGCCTGCGCGAAGAAGGCGATCGAACGCGTGGGCGCGATGGCGCAGTCGTATATCCTCACCGATTTCGGCATCGAGAAAGGGAAAACGCCCCCGACCGATGCTGTTGTCGAGAATATGTGCGCCGCGATCAAGGAGGCATCCTGGACCCCGCAGAAGGAGCGGACTGAAACCGGCGCGGGGAACTGCTCGTGCGGCGGGGAGTGCTAGGGCCATGGCCGATGCGATTATCGCGCTCACCGCGCAGGAGCTCATGCGCATGAAGGCGATCGACATCGACGCGGACCGGGACGATGCGCTCTCACTCGTGCGCGAGCTCCTCCGCCGCGCCGAGACGCAGTTGCACGGTGGCCTCAGGAACCATCTGGACGCATAGGCGAACGATTTCCATCGTCGGCACCGGCGATGATACCATATTACCGACAAGAAGGATGATTACCATGAAAGGAATTCTCAAATTTGTCGTACCGATGCTCGCGGCCGCCGCGATCATCACGGTCGTTCCTCACGTGAAATCCGGGGACGGCTGCTCGTGCCAGGCCCCGCTTGTGGTTTTCGGGAGCCTGTTCGGCTGCAGTGACGCGAAACAGCCGGAAACGCCTCCTACGCCCAGTGCGTCTAACGACATCGCCGCCTCACCGGCCGGAGCGCCCGAGAAGAAAGCCGGACCCGTGGAACACAAGGTAACCTTCGTGGAGATCGGCTCCGTGAACTGCATCCCCTGCCGCATGATGCAGCCCATCATGAAGGCCGTGGAGGAGGAATACAAGGGCCAGGTGAAGGTCGTTTTCCACGACGTGTGGACGCCCCAGGGCAAGCGCGATGCGATGAAGTACGGCATCCGCGTGATCCCCACGCAGATCTTTCTCGATAAGAACGGCGTCGAGTACTTTCGCCACGAGGGGTTCTATCCCAAGGAGCAGGTCGTCCGCGCGCTCAAGATGAAGGGGGTCAACTGATGGTGCTCGAGCTTTTTACCTGGCTCTCGGGCACGCTCACCAACTCGGCCGGGATCGCCCTGGCCGGGGCCTTCCTCTGGGGGGTGCTTTCGATCGTGCTCTCACCGTGCCATCTCGCGAGCATCCCGCTCATCGTAGGCTTCATCGATGAGCAGGGCACGATCACGACGAAGCGCGCCTTCACGCTGGCGCTCCTCTTCTCACTGGGGATCCTCGTGACGATCGGCGTCATCGGCCTTATCACCGGCCTCATGGGACGCATGATGGGCGACATTGGCTCCTGGGGTAATTATTTCGTCGCGGTCATCTTCTTCATCGTGGGACTTCACCTGCTGGGCATCATCCCGCTGCCCTTTCTCGAGAAGGGAGTGAACCCCAGCTTCCAAAAGAAGGGGCTCCTGGCCGCGCTCGCCCTAGGGCTCATCTTCGGGGTGGCGCTGGGCCCGTGCACCTTCGCCTACATGGCGCCCATGCTGGGCGTCGTCTTCAGCGTGGCCGCGACACAGCTCGTCTTCGCCGTTTCGCTCATCATGGCGTATGCCGTCGGCCACTGCGCGGTGATCGTTCTCGCGGGCACCTTCACTGAGGTGGTGCAGAAATACCTCAACTGGAACGAGAGCTCCAAGGGCGCGCTCATTCTCAAGAAGGCGTGCGGCGTTCTGGTGATCGCAGGCGGCATCTACCTTGTCGTTTCGCAGCTCATGATTGGGTGAGGCTTGCCATGAAACGCGCGCATCGAGTTCTTCTCGTTCTTCTCGTCGTTTTCGCCCTTGCGGGCATGGCACTCTCATTCGCACTCATCCAGGAGTTCTACGGCGTGGCCTCGGGCGCGGTGAAATCGGAGTGCACCTCGTCGCACACCGGCGTGAACTCCTGCCGGACCGTCGCGGAGAGCGCGTATTCAGCGTTGCGCGGCATCCCGATCATCGGGGAGATTCCCGTGGCGGCCGCTGGGTTCGCCTTCTACGGTTTCATGGCCGCGCTGTTCCTTCGGTCCCTTTTTTCAGGTGATGTGATACGGCTTCGCGGGAGCTTCGCACTTGGAGCGGTCCTGTCGCTTACGGCGGTCGCCGGCAACCTGGTACTCTTGTATCTTTCGATCGCGATCATCCGGGCGGTATGCCCGCTCTGCTCCTACACCTATGTTGCGAGCGCCGTCCTGCTTATCCTCTCGCTTGCCGGCTGGTTTTCCGCTAGAGAGCGCGGTGGCGACGGCATTGTCACCACCGTTATAATATCCGCACGAACAGGCATTGTCCCATATGCAGTAACGGCGCTCGTTCTCATTACGGTGGGTATCGCCTCGGCGCAACTGTCCAAGCGCGCCTTCGATGCGCGACTATCGGAGAGCGCAACGGACAAACAGGTGCGCGCGCTCATCTCGCTCTATCGTTCAACAACACCGGTCGCGATCGACCTCGACGGCTCGCCGCGCCTGGGGCCGGCCAATGCGACGGTGCGCATCGTCATCTACATGGACTTCACCTGCGACCACTGCCGCGACGCGGGTAACACGCTCTCGGATCTCCGCGAGCGCTGGCCCGACAAGATCGCCATAATCTATAAGAACTATCCCCTCGACGGTCCCTGCACGAAACTCGACCGCGGCCGCAACGACAACTCGGCCGGCGCCTGCATCGCCGCCGTTTCGTCGCTGTGCTCGTGGCGGCTGGGCAAGTACCCGGACGTTTACCGAGCACTCTACGACAACTCCGAGCGCGGCGTGAAGCACACCCAAACCTCAGTGCGTGAAATCGCCCGCCGCTGCGGACTGGCGCAGGCGACGTTCGAATCCTGCATACAGTCGAAGGAAACAGCCGATATCGTAGCCCGCGACGTCGCAGAGGGCGACCGGCTGGGCATCGACGGCACGCCGCGGGTATATATAAACGGCCGCTTGGTGCCCAACGATCATCTCGGTGCGCCGGTCCTATCGGGCCTCATGAATTATTTAACCAATTGACAGCAATTTCGGAGTATCCAGATGAAAAATATGATCATCGCCGTCCTTATCGGTTTCACGATTTTTGCACCAGCAAGTCACTTCTCTCTTTCGGCAGCTCCAACCGTAAAAACAGTCGTGTATTATTTTCACGGACAGTTTCGCTGTTATTCATGCACGCGCATCGAGGAGCTTGCCAGCATGGCGTTGCAGAAACACTTTTCGAAAGAGCTCGCAAGCGGCGCCGTCGTCTGGAGACCCGTGAACGTGGACGCGCCGGGCAATGAGCGCTATATTGCCGACTACCGGCTCAGGACGCGTTCGGTCGTCGCATCGAGGGTGATCGACGGAAAGGAGATTTCGTGGAAAAACCTCGAACGGGTCTGGCACTACTACAACGATGAACCCGCGTTCACGGCGTACATAAAATCCGAAATTGACGCGCTCATGCGCTAGTCCGCAGCATAAGAAAACACGACCAGGAGACAGAGTATGTCCGAAGCCATCAGCAAACGCCTTTCCTTTCTCGATCGCTACCTCACAGTCTGGATATTCCTCGCCATGGCCGTGGGTATTGTCATTGGATTCATCTTCCAGGGCCCGGTCGAGCGCTTCAACAAGGCGCTCACCGTGGGCGAGCACACCAACATGCTCATCGCCGTTGGACTCATCCTCATGATGTACCCGCCCCTTGCGAAGGTAAAATACGAGCTCATGCCCACGGTGTTCGCGGACGTGAAAATACTGGGCCTGTCCCTGGTGCAGAACTGGATCGTGGGCCCCGTCCTTATGACCGCATTGTCGATAGCGTTCTTCGGCTTCATCGCGCCGGCGGTGTTCGGGCCGGACCCGCGGTGGGAACTGTTCATGACGGGGCTCATCCTCGTGGGGATCGCGCGCTGCATCGCGATGGTGCTGGTGTGGAACCAGCTCGCCGGCGGCAACAGCGAGTACGGCGCGGGGCTCGTGGCACTCAACAGCATCTTCCAGATCCTCACCTTCAGCATATACGCGTGGGCCTTCATCACCATCCTGCCGCCGCTGTTCGGGCTGCAGGGGACGGCGGTGAACGTGACGATCGGCGACATCTTCGTGAGCGTGATGATCTATCTGGGCATTCCCTTCGCCGCTGGGGTCCTGAGCCGCGTGATCCTCGTGCCCGTCAAGGGACACGAGTGGTACGACACAGTGTTCATCCCGAAAATTTCACCCATGACCCTCGTGGCGCTCCTGTTCACGATAGTCGTCATGTTCAGCACGCAGGGAAAACAGATCATCAACCGCCCGCTCGACGTGCTGTGGATCGCCGTTCCGCTCTCCTGTTATTTCGTGATCATGTTCATGGCGAGTTTTTTCATGGCGCGCCGCCTTGGGGCCGATTACAGCAAGAGCACGACGCTCGCCTTCACGGGGGCGGGCAACAACTTCGAGCTTGCCATCGCGGTCGCGATCGCCGTTTTCGGCATCGCCTCGCCCATCGCCTTCGCTACGGTGGTGGGCCCTCTGGTGGAGGTGCCGGTACTCATCGGGTTGGTGAACGTTGCGTTGTATTTCAAGAAGCGGTTTTTCGCCTAACATGAAGATCGTCACCACCTTCCCGCGTCGGAGCGAGTACGAAAAAATGGCGGCCAGCCTCACGCATCACGGCATCCCGTTCGAGGAGATCGATGCCGGGATCGCATACGGCCGGGTGGGCGTCGCCGCCATCATCCTCGACGCGGAAGCCCGCTCACAGCTGGCGGCCGCTGATGGAAGCTCATTTTTATGCGCGGGCTGGGTCGATCATCATGGCCCATCGACCGCCATTCCGGCCGGACAACCCCCGTCATTCGTCGAGGACCTGTTCGGCGATGCCGTCGTCATGGTGCTCGCGCCCTGCACCGCCGACCCGAAGAAGATCCGCGTTATCGCTCACACGACGAAGGACATGTCGCCGGCGTTTCCGTATCTCAACGCCACAATGCGCGAGGGATGTTACAATCCGGACGGTCCGCTGTTCACCTTCATGGACGGCTACCGCATGATTACGCTCTATCCGCAGCGCATCGCAGCCGCCAAGGCGGACGATATCGTTGATGCCTGGCGTATGCTCGAAAAGATTCGCCGCCGGGTGAACGAGGTGTACGCGGATCGCGCCTCCCTGCAGCCGTCGTACGAAACACGAAAGAAGCCGCCGGCGCTCGAGATCTATCGACGGTTGCCGGGTACTAACTGCAGGGAGTGCGGCGAAAAGACCTGCATGGCCTTCGCCCTGCAGTTATGGAACGGGAACCAGAAACCCGAATCGTGCGCGCCACTGTTCTCGGGCGAACACCAGCACCTTCGCAGCGCCTTTATCGAAATATGCGCGGGTCTGGGGTTCTTGGACCTGGATGCACGGGAAGAAAACGTATGAACATCAAAGAAGTCACTATGAAATTCAGCGAATCAGACGTGCTGCACATCCTGGCAATTGCACTCGACGATGACGAGGGCGACACCCTTCGCTTGGTCCAGGACACCCTGGCTCCGTACATCAAAAAGTCTCTCGAGCCGCACTGAGTCCCGGTTTTCGAGGCCAGTTATCGGCCCCATCATCGAAACAGGAGCATTGAGCATGAATAAAACCAAGATCCTCTTCCTGTGCACCGGAAACTCGTGCCGCAGCCAGATGGCCGAAGGCTGGGCGAACCACCTCAAGGGCGACGCGATAGAGGCCTATTCGGCCGGCGTCGCGCCGCATTCGCTCGACCCGCGCGCCGTGCGGGCGATGGCCGATGCGGGCGTGGACATATCGGGCCACCATTCGAAACACGTGAGCGAACTTGCGGGAATTGAGTTCGATTACGTCGTGACCGTATGCGGCCACGCGCAGGAGACCTGCCCGTTTTTCCCGGGAAAAACGAAGGTGGTGCATGCCGGCTTCGAAGACCCTCCAAAGCTCGCGGAGGGCGCCGCGACCGACGATGAGGCCATGGCCCACTACCGCCGCGTGCGCGACGAGATACGCGTCTACATCGAAACGCTGCCTGAAGCGCTTATTACTGGAAGCGATGGAATTATTATCCAGGAATAGGATTCTCCATTGCCCCCGCCCGCAGCCCGCCCGTACAGACAGGGCACTGCCCTGTCTCAACGAAGGCCCTATCTTAACGCCCCGCCACGCTATAATGAAACCTAATGAGCGCCCTTAATAATCGCTTCTCCTGGACCATCCGCACCGAGCGCCAGCACGTGTCGCCCGACATCACGCAGGTATACCTGGAACTCACGTCGTTCTGCAATCTCGCCTGCACCACTTGCGCGCGGCACTCGATCGCGGGGTTCAAGCCGCGCCATCTTTCGCCATCGCTCTTTGGAAAGGTGATCGCGGCGCTCGGAGAACTGCCCCGACTCGAGCGGGTGGTGCTCCTCGGCTTCGGCGAGGCGCTGTGCCATCCGCGCGCGCATGAGCTGCTCAGCGCGCTTCGCGACGCGGCGCCCTCGGTGGTGCTCGTGAGCAATGCGCTTCTTCTGGACGAGCGCGCCCGGGAGCTCATCGTCGCGCTGCCCATCGACGAGGTGTACCTCTCGTGGGACGACGACATCAACGCCGCGGCGGGCGCGATACGTCGGGGCCACCGCGCGACCTCGTTTCGCAGCGCCCTCGAGGGGCTTGTCGAAACGAAAAAACGCCGCGGGGGCGACCGGCCGCTCATCGGCCTGCAGATCGTCGCGACCCGAAGCACCGTGGGACATGTTCGCGAGATCGCGGCCTACGCGATCGGGGCGGGCGCGGAGCGGATCATACTGTCGAACCTGTTTCCGTATGCCGCCGCGATGTCCGAAGAAATACTGTACGTTCCCGACGGGAAGCCGAAGAACGACCTGGCGCTCGCGATGCGCGGGTTGCGCGCCCCGAAGGGGATCGTGATCGCGAGCCAACGCGCGGATGCGCCGCGCCGCTGCCCGTTCGTCGAGCGCGGCACGGCGTTCATCTCCTCATCCGGCGCGGTGTCGCCCTGCCCGGAGCTCGCCTACACGCACTCCGCGTACTATTTCGGCGCGTCGCGGACGCACCGCGCATTCACGTTGGGCACGATTGGACGGGGGCGATTGAGAGATATCTGGCGTTCGGAGCGGTTTGTCCGCTTCAGGGAGTCGTTCGGCTATTTCGAGTTTCCGGACTGCACCGCGTGCGTCGATCCGGAGCGCTGCTGGCACCGGACCGCGACGGCATGCGACTGCTACGGCAACCCGGTCCCCTGCGGGGAGTGCCTCTGGGCGAAGGGCATTGTCGTGTGCCCGTGACCAATCAGACACAATTCGCCAGGCGGTTTCGGGCAAGAGCTGCACAAATCCCCCTCGAAAAGCGCATTTTTTTCGTAAAACGACAAAATAACACTTGAAACATAATAACATAATGAGTATTTTTACTCATTATGTTGAGTATATTTACTCACAAAAGAAATAATCATGTATATTCGAAAAATCAACAGTGCGCTCCGCAAACGCCTTTCCGAATCCCGTCGCTATATTCAAATATTGGCGGGCCCCCGGCAGGTGGGGAAAACGACGCTGATCACGCAAACGCTCTCGTCCATGTCCGCCACCTCGCGCTATGTCTCCGCCGATGACAGCTCCGCGGTGTCGGGCACGTGGATAGAGCAACAATGGCATGCCGCACGCGCCGCGCTATCGATGAAGCCCTCGCGCGGGGGAATCATCCTGGCCATTGACGAGATACAAAAAGTGCCCGGATGGAGCGAAACGGTAAAGCGACTCTGGGACGAAGACACGCGCGCCGGAACAATCATCAAGGTGGTGCTGCTGGGCTCATCCCCCCTGTTGATCCAGAAGGGCCTTACCGAATCACTCGCCGGCCGCTTCGAGATGATCCGCCTTCCCCACTGGTCCTTCGCGGAAATGCGCGACGCGTTCGGATTCACCCTCGATCAGTTCATATACCATGGCGCGTATCCCGGCGCAGCGCCGCTCATCGGCGATGAGATCCGGTGGCGGCATTACATACGCGATTCACTCATTGAAACATCCATTTCGCGCGACATCCTCATGATGGTCCGTATAGACAAACCGGCGCTGCTCAAGCGTCTTTTCGAACTCGGCTGTGTATATTCGGGCCAGATACTTTCGTACAATAAAATCCTTGGCCAGCTTACGGACGCGGGAAACACCACGACCCTGGCCCACTATCTGGAACTGCTGGGACACAGCGGCCTTCTCACCGGCTTGCAGAAATTTTCAAAAAAGAAGGTGGTCGAGCGATCATCGAGCCCGAAATTCCTGGCGCTCAACACCGCCCTTGTATCTGCCCAGAGCGGAGATGATTTCAATACGGCGCGCCTCGATCCCAGGCGTTGGGGAAGGCTGGTCGAATCAGCAATCGGCGCGCATCTCGCCAACAGCGCCGCAGGGAGCGACTTTCAGGTAACGTACTGGCGCGAGCGCAACCGGGAGGTCGACTTTATCCTCTCACGGGAGAGCACCTCCATTGCCATCGAGGTTAAAAGCGGCCTCGAGAAAAATGCGCTGCCCGGAATCGATGCGTTCGCGAAGATGTTTTCTCCGAAAAAAATCTACCGGGTCGGAAGCGGCGGGATACCGATTGAGGAGTTTCTTGTCATGAATCCCGCGGATCTTCTTTAGTAGTGATGCGCCAACGCGCTCGCGGCGCCCGTGACGTCACCGCATCGCAAGCGTGTCATCGATCACCGCGTCGATCCCGCTGTCGACAAGCACGTCGGCGCGAACGGACGCCGATCGCAGTCCCGCGTCTGCCGCATGAAACACCGCCGAATGCGTACCGTTCAACTGCGTCGAGATAAACGACTCGTATCGCGGTTCGGCCGACTCCCCGCCCCGGAACATGAACGCAACCACAACAAGCGCGGCAACGGCCAGCGAGGCGACCGACGACGCGGCGATCCGCGACGATCGCGTCCGCCGTTTGGCGACGATCGCCGTCGCCATGCGCCGGTCCCAGTCGGCGTTCGACAGGCGCTCGCGCACCTGCGCATGCAATCGTTCCGCATGATTATTCCCGGCCATAGGCGTCCTCCCTCATGAGACGGTGCAGCATCTCTCGTCCGCGCGACGCGCGCGACTTCACGGTGCCCGTCTCGATCCCAAGCTCGCGCGCGATATCGCGCACCGGCCATCCCCGCGCCACGCGCTCCAGCACCGCGCGATACTTCTCCGGCAGCCGCGCGATCGCGTCGTAGAGCGCGTCGATCTCGGCGCCGACTCCGTCATCGCGCATAACGTCATCCCCCGCATCGCGCTCCATCGACCTGAGCAGCTTGCGCTCCTCGCGGGCGAGGCGCTCGTTCATGCGGAGCGCCTCGTTGCGCGCGATCGCATAGAGCCACGTCCCCACCGCGGAATCCCCCCGGAAGCGGCCGGCCGTCAGGCTACGGTAGGCCCGAAGATAGGCCTCCTGGACCACGTCGTCGATCGCCGCCGAAAAGCGCGGGGCGAGGTGCCGCTCGATCGCCGAGAGCACGACGCCTTTCGTCTCGCCGATCACGGCGGCAAACTCGCGCTCGTCCATCAATCATCCGCCCGCATCCGCTTCTTCATCTCACGGCGGTGCTTCTCGCGCTGCTCGGGCGTGAACACCTTCTCGATGGCCAGCCGGTGCTTGATCCGCGCCAGGCGCAGCTCGATCTCCACGTCCGCGACGCTCCGCAGCATCGCCCGGACCTTCTCCATGTCCACCGGATCGCCCAACAGCAGCGCGCGAAGGTCCCGCTGGAGCGGCCGCAGGCGCTCCTTGAGCGCGCGCAGCTCGTCTCGGTGTTCTCGGTTGATACGGCCGACGGCTTCGATCTGCCCCTCGTCGAGCTTGAGCGCGTCGCGGAGAAACGCGGGATCGCCGAAACAGCCGCCCTCCCCGCCCGGACCCGGTCCGCCGGGTCCGTGACCGTGGCGCGGTCCCCTGCCGCGATCGTGCATCTGCGCACCGGCGTCTATGGCAACCATGCACAACAGCATCGAAAGGATGGTTATCGTTAGCGTTCTTCTCATCGCCCCCCCTCGGACCGAGCCAGTTGAATCTACAAGCAGCTGCATGACGAGTATCACGATTCCAGCGGATTGCGACAATAAAAATGTTGCATTTGCAGATTTGCAGATGCGGTTTCATCATGCCGCGGGGTCAGAGCCCCTTCGCGGGGTCAGAGCCCCTTCGCGGGGTCAGAGCCCCTTCGCGGGGTCAGAGCCCCTTCGCGGGGTCAGAGCCCCTTCGCGGGGTCAGAGCCCCTTCGCGGGGTCAGAGCCCCTTCGCGCCCGGTGCGACCGACCCATCGATCGCACCGGCGATTTCATAAGGCGCTATCAACGCCCCCGACCCATGCCCTTCCCCGGGCCCTTGCCGCGCATCCGACCGTCCTTGAAGAGCTTGTCGTACTTCTCCTTCTGCTCCTTCGTCAATACGGATTCCACGGCCTTCCGGTGCTCCTCGTGCAGCGCCATCACCTTGTCGCGGTTACCGCGATTGTCGAAATACTTCTGGCGGTACTCCGTGCCGATATCGAAGATTTTTTTCACCTGCGCATCGGTGAGCCCGAGCTCCTTTTGCATGCGGTCCAGATGCGCGAATCCATGCGGACCGCCGCCCATTCCCGGGCACATCCCCATGCCCGGTCCGCGCCCGGGTCCCCGCTGGGCGAACAATTGCCCCGAAACGAGCGCAATGAGAGCGGCAGCGGCCACGATCGCCACTCCTTTAGAAATGCTTTTGTGATTTGCCATGTTTGCATACCTCATCGTACAAGATGCCCGTTTGACCCCGGTTCCGCAAAACCGGTTCCAGTTTTTTTGCGCCACGCCGACCGGGGCGCTATACGTATACGGCATCGAGGAGGTGATGGACATGCGCACAACGATTACCATTGAAGGAATGTCGTGCTCTCATTGCGAGATGCGCGTGAAGCGAGCGCTCGAGGAGATCGCGGGCGTGCGATCGGCGCGGGTGTCGCATGAGACAAAGAGCGCGATCGTCGAGACCGATGACGGCGTCGATGCCGCGATTCTCGAACGCGCGGTAACGGGCGCGGGCTACACGGTGACGGGAACCTCCTAGCCGGGTAAAATGTTCTTGAAACAAAACGGTTTGCCGGCACCATCGACCCATCACACATCCCGCACACACGAGGGGCCATGCCGGATATCGAGACTACCGCGACCGACGCGTCGGGCGACAATCCCCGCAGGCTGGCGCACGACCTGAACAATGCGATGGCGTCCATTATCGGATCGGTGGACCTGGCCAATCTCAAGGTCCCCGCGGACGATCCCGCGCGCAGGTACCTCGAGCAGATCGGCTCCTCGGCCGAGCGGGCGGCCGGCCTCATCCAGCGCCTCATCGTCATCCTGCGCCGCGACTACCCCGATGACCCGAAGTGAGCCCCGCGGGAGCATCACTTGCCGCTGAGTGACGCAAGCGCCTCGGTGTCGGTCTTGTGGATTTTAAACAGCTTGGAGAAGCTCAGGAGCTCGAAGATCTTCGCGATCTTGTCGGGGAGCGCCGAGAGGCGCACCTCGCCTCCCTGCTTCTTGAGCGCGGCGTTGGCGCCCACGATGATGCCCAGCCCGGCGCTGGCGATGTAGTCCACTTTCGAGAGGTTGATGACGACGCGGCGCGCGCCCTTCGCGATGTCGGCCGAGAGCTTCGCGTCGAGCTGCTTCGCTGAGACGACATCGAGGCTCCCGGCGATCGCGACGATCGTCACGCCGTCCTTTACCGTGGAGTTGTACTGAAACGCCGGCATGCCCGCTCCGTCCGCTATCGTTTTTCCCGGAGCTCGATACGGCCCGCCCCGAAGGCCTTCACGATACGGTCCCGGAGCGCGCTGTCAACACCATTTATGAGCTCTTCCTCGTTTTCGCTCTCGTTCACGACGCGCAACAGCGCGCGAACCTTCTCGCGGTCGCACCCCAGCGCACGGGCACGGCCATCGATGTCGATCGCGACGGCGGCGCCGTCGCCGTCCGGATCGGCATACGCGCCGGAGAGGAGCAGCCGCGCCAGCGAGCCCAGAAAGCGCCGGTCGGCGCGCATCGAGCGGTTCATCTGGCGCAGGTTCTTGAACATCGCGGCGTCGGTCTCGTGAAAGCGCGCGGCGAAGGTCTCGATGAGCGTGCGCGTGAAGTCCGGGTTGCCCCGGATGAGGGCGTCGAGATTGTCGGGATCGGCGATGGCCACCAGGCAGTCCGTGCGGCACTCCGCCGTGGCCAGGCGGGGCTGGTTTCCCACCAGTGCCATCTCCCCGAAGATGTCGCCGCGGGTGAGCGTGGTCATGAGCACCCGCCGGCCGTTCCGGAAGGTCTTGTAGATGTCCACCATGCCGCGCAGGACGAGATAGAACCGGTCGCCGGGATCGCCCTGCCGGAAAAGAACATGGCCGGCGGGGAAGTGCGCCTCGTCCTGCATCACCGACACGGGACGGACGAAATGCCGCCGGATGGCGCGGTAGCCGGGCAGGCGCAGGGCGAAGACGATTCCCTGCGAGACGCGGAAGAAATAATAGCGCGCCAAAAACACCCAGAAGCCCGCGGGCCGCGCCATAAAGCGCACGAGCGTCCCGTTGAGCGGCTCGGGCCCCGCGTGATGGTCCCAGGCCACCTCGCACTCCAGCGCCGGCGACGAGAAGCGGGAGCAGTACAGGATGCACCGGACCCGGGTCCCGGGGGCGAGCGGGGCGGCGGTCTTCACGAATGCGTTCAAGCCGGTGATGTGATAGGTGACGGCGTCCACCACGTCGTCCTCGCGCGCGGCGTCGACGTCGAGCGACATCACCGTGTCGATGATCACGGGAATCCGTATCACGCTGTATTTGAAGTAGTCCGGGTTCACGACGCCGACCAGCACGAGCTGCGCCGCGTACAGCACGGGGATGAGCACGAACACCACCAGCGACTCCTGGCCCGTGAGCGGCACGCCCAGCACCGACACCAGCCAGCCGCCCTTGATGAGAAACCAGGCCGCGAAGGCGACGATGCCCGCCACCACGACCATCTTCACCCGGGACAGCACGTACCGGAAAAAGGGGACCGCCTGCACGTTGCGCGCGCCCATCGAGAGCTGGATCCAGCGCTCGAACTGCTGCTGCCGCTCGATGGTCTGCCAGTCCTCGAGCGAGAGCCGCTCCTCGGCCAGGCCCTCGAGCAGCGGGAGCACCTGCGATTTCGCGAGGTTGAGCTCCATCAGCGCCATCAACAAAAAGAGGAGCCCCGCGGTGAGGAAGGTCTTGCTCCCGCCCAGCAGGATGAGCGAATCGTACATGCCGTGAAAGAAGACCGGCACCGCCACGGCCACGGCGAAATACGCGGCCCGGTGCGTGCGCGACGAGGAGAGCTCCCGGAGCGCGAGATAGTAGCCGATGAGCCCGCAGGAGAGCACGTGCAGCGGCACCGCGCTCATGAAGCGCACCAGCAGCACCGAGAGCGACGCGGTGGCCGCGAACACGACGTTCTCGACGGCCGCGAAGCCCATGCCCAGAAACATCGCGCAGGCAACGGCATTGCTCACCGTGAGGCGCGCACGGGAGCGGCGCATGAGCAGGAAGACGACGGCGAAGGCGCCGGCCTTCTCGACCAGGGCGATCTGCAAAAAGCCCTGCGCGAGCACGCTCTTCGCCGGCACCAGCGCAACCAGATGAGGCCCGGCGAAGAGAACCAGCGGCGCCAGCAGCATGCCATACGCGAAGTACTCCAGATGGTGCAATACGTCGCGCTTAATGGAAAAATAGTACAGGTAGAAGAAATAGATGACCGGGACGGGCGCGAATCCGATGAGGGCGGTTATGAGGGTGGCGTGCATGGCGCTATTCCCCTACTATGGTTCCATGAATATACTCGTTTCCCCGCGCAGTGCAAGCTTTTTTTACGGATTACTCCCTACCGGAACGGATCGAGCACCGGGACACCGCACCCTTCGAAATCACGCCCATTGCGGGTGACAACCGTGAGGCCGTGCACCAGCGCCGTTGCGGCGATGAGCATGTCGGCCTGTGTGCGCGTGATGCCGCCGGCCCGCATCCTACCGCGAAGTACTCCCGCAGCGCGGGCGATGGGCTCCGTGACCGGTAACACCTCGGCGTGGTCCCGGACGAATCCCTCGACCCACGCCTGGACCCGCGTATTGGGACGCCATGACAACCCATAGTGCAGCTCCTCTATGGTAATCACGCTCAGGGCGCATCCCGCAACCGTACCCGCCCATTCGATTACGCCCGGGTTGGGCTCGCCTTTCGCGAGTTCGCTGATAATGTTGGTGTCGCAGAGGTACTGCATCAGGGAAAACTATTCTCTCGATCGCTTCGAGCGGGCACGATCAGTTCATACGAATCATCGGCACAGATGGATCGCAATTCCTCGAATGCCGATGCCAGGGAGCGCCGGAATGACTGCTCTTTCATGGCAAGATACTCCCGGTATTCCTCAGGGCCGATAATCGCCGCCACCATGGTCTCACGATTGAATATCAATTGTGGCTCCTTGTAAACCATACGGATGAGCTCGGAAAATTGTAATTTCGCTCGTGCTATTTTCCATTTCATATCATCACCCAACATGACCACACCACATGGACAATATAGTCATATAAAGTGAACGCGTCAAGGCGATTATAGTAAATTTTTTCGAATATCGACGGCAACTCACAGGCTCTACAGAACTAACGCCTTATCATACAAAAATGGGGCTTTCATGAATTTTCACGGGAGCCCCCAATCGTAATTAAACATGCTTTGACTTTTAAATCTTGTCCCGCATCCAGACCGACGCGTCCCGCACGATCCGTCTCCACATGCGCTTCTCGACCGTTCCCACCGACGCAAAAGGCATGCCGACGATCAGGAGCATCTGATACACCGAGGTAAGCTTTTGGTGTATCACCCTTTGGCCCACGTACCGCCCCCTGCGGTACAGCTTGCAGGTCGCCGTAAACTCCTCGCTTTGGACCGTCGGAATAATCAGGAGCGTGAGCCCGCTTGCGATACTCAGGCAGTTGTTCAGGTTCGCCTTGTATTTGATGTGAATGTCCAGCGTGCAGTCCGACGGTTTGCCGGGGGCCGCGTACTTGAAATACTTGCTGTCGTCGAAGATGTCCTCCGAGACGTCCATGATGTAGCCGGTGGTCGTCTTCGCCATCGACGCGTTCACCGCCCCCTGGACATTGCTGTTGTCGACCGGATAGTTCACCTTGACCGAGACAAGCTTCGGCTTCTTTTTCGTCATGAAGTTCTTCGGGGGATAGGGATCGATGATCCGCGCCTGTCCGGACTGAAATCCCATGCACCCGGAGAAAAGCGATGATGCGAGGATCGCCGGAATAAGATACAATACTATTCTTTTCATGGCATGCTCCCGTTATACTTCACATTGACGCTAGGTGCGGTGTATCGCGAACAACCTCACCCCGCCTCCGGTGCGCCCTGCGCGAAGCCTCCCCTTTGGGGACTCCCAAAGGAGTGGGCTTCATAGCAGGTAACTTCCCGTAATTCATTCTTCTCGCTCAATCAATGAGCCCTGCGTAATGCTCACGAATGGCTGGTACTACGATAATTCCATTACGCCGACTTTCTCCTCCGCCGGATGACCGCCACCGCCCCGATGATGCCAATGGCCAACACCCCCGCGCCGATCGCGATGAAAAGCGTGGTGCGCCTGCCCAGCATGGAGCGGATGTTGGCGCCGAGGGGGGGCGGTTTTTGATAATAGACATAGAGCGCCCCCGAGTCCGCTCCCTTTGGATATTCTCCGGGCGCACCGATTGCAATCATGTTGTTTAGATTATTCACTGCGACCGAGAAACCGTATTGGGCCCCCATTACTCGCTGAGGAGACGTCAGCCGTGCAGCCTCTTCCCATTTCGAGTTATTATATCCCGACCGCTTGAATATATAGGCGGCGCCGAATCCATACCCCTGTCTTTCGCCACTGGAACCCATGACGAGCATATTCTTGTTAAATGAAACAGATGAACCCGCCATCTCGTTGACGGCGACATTACCGGGAAACAGCTTCCGGGACAAATTCCATCTGCCACTATCAGTATAAATATATACCGATCCAGCACCCGTCCCCATGTCGGTATCATTAGGGCACCCCACTGCGACTTCTTCGGCATATAAGCCTTCAAGTTTATAGATCGAAACCGCTTGGCCGAAGTAATCTTTAGTCATACCATCACCGGCTACAATCTTTGTCATGTAGTTCCATGTATTGCTAGCTCTGCTATAATGATACAAGTATACAGAACCTGACCTCTCACCCATGTCGTTTTCATAGGGAACGCCCACGGCCAGATATTCATCATGCATGGAGATGGAGGTCCCGTAATACCGGTAAGGTTCCCCGTCAGCGGCGGTTAGCTTGTTTGTTGCCACCCAAATGCCATTTTCCATGCGGTACGTATACACGGAACCCGAATGAGTGCCTTTATCATCATCATACGGTGCGCTGACAGCCATCAAATTATTATAAACTGCGACGGACCTGCCAAAATTTCCTTCACGCACGCCATCGGCGGGCGCCAGCTTCTGCTGTTGGGTCCATAAAAATGGATTACCGCTTCTCGTGAAAACATATGCAGCACCGGTGAGATTATTATAAGGGGCCCCTACGACAGCTATATAGAAGCCATTTCCATCGGATATCGCGACGGAGTGTCCAAATCTACCACCCACATTATCCCATGAAAACAACTGCGATTCCTGCACTATTGCATCATCCTTCCATTTATATATAAATGCGGTCCCCTTGCCTTTATCACCTGGAGCACCTGCAATGATGGTGTACCCGTAAATACTTACTGAAAAGCCAAACTCACTCACCGTACCGGTGTTATCTGGTGCAATCATCCACATTTTCGTGTGCCAGGTGGGATCAATCGGCGCGGCGGTTACGATCTGCGGCTCATCATCCGCCGACCCACTCGCGGCGTCCTGCTTGCCGTCTGATGATGTCGACACGGTACCGGCATCGCCGCCACTTCCGTCCCCACCATCCCCACCGTCGTGGCCTCCGGCGCAGGCGAGCGCCAATAACAATGAAAACATGCCGTATAGCAATAACCGTGTCATATGCAGTCCTCCGCTAGGTTTATTTTCATTTCCTCAAACGAACCCGTAATCATCCTCTTCGCGCAACCGTGCGCCGGACGTATTATTTCCGCTTTAGCTTATACGTGTGCTCGGGATCGTAGTCGGTGGCCCACAGGAAGAACGGGAGACAGAAGATGCCGCCGACGATCGCGGGGATGTTGGCCTTCTCGTCCCGCTTGATCTCCGTATTATAATCGGCGAAGCCCCGCTTGGCCAGCTTGATCTTGGTGCTCGACCCGATGATCGAGCGAGTGGAAAGTGTATAGGGCGTTTCTCCCTTGTACTCGTCGTTAACATACACCTTCGCCTTCGCGGGAACCGACTTGATGATGGTAGAACTGGAACAGGAAACGCAACAAAACGCGACTATTGTCGCTACTGCCACTGATTTGATCATACTCACACCCTCCAAAATATTTTTCCATCATTTAACACCATGCGAATAAATTGTCAAATGACATATTGCTGAATATTCGGCGCGTCAACAATAACGACGTTAATTGACGCGCCGCAATCCCTTCACTTCACTCGTTTCAGTATCTCCTCCTGGTGGAACGGGGCCCATTTCTCACGATGGTGATCGAAACGGTAGCCCATGAAATCCTGCTTCAGCGTGTCCGCATCCAGGAAGGTGAACTCGGAGGCGTTCACGAACACGCCGCCCGCGCCGGACTCGGTAAAGCGGCTCTCGAAGCTGAAAAAACCGGTTCCGTCCTTCTTCGGCCAGTAGTTGCCCAGGAAGTAGCTCTTCGCGCCGTCGGGCTCGCTTTCCGTGTTAAGCGCGAGGCTCTCGAGCGAGAAAACGTCGTCACCGTCGTACACCTTCAGCGTGACGCGCCCGCGCGTCTCCGTGAATTCAATCCGGCGCGACGAGAGCTTCCCGTCCTTCTCCCACTCCCATTGTCCTTTCAGATCATGAACCAGCTTCATCTGCCGCCTCCATGTATACTATTCTCAGTGCTCATTGCATCGCGAACCGATATCGCATCTCACACGTCAATGAATGATTTCGCCATCGCACCATCATCCGAGCGCGCAGTCCGCGAAAACATGGCGGGCCTCGTTAAAACGACATGCTTGCGTTAAAGCCGGGGAAGAACGGAACCATCCCCTCGGATATGATATTAACGACGCCGATCTGCACGCCGCGCATCCGCCGTGTGTAGTTAATGATACCGATCTGCACGCCCTTCACCCGGTCCGCAGAGTTGATGAAGCCGATCTGCATCCCATACACATCCTTGCTGGTAACACTAACTCCCCCCACCTGGAGGCCGTTCATGTAGTTACATGCCCCGATGAACGCCGAGGCCTGGAAGCCGTTTACCTTGTTGGCGTAATTGACGATGCCTGCCTGTATCCCGGAGAGGTCGTCGTCCACATAGTTGCCCAAAGCCAGCTGTATGCCCCGAACGTTGCCATCATCGATATCGTTAATGAGACCTGCAACCTGCAGGCCGTTCATGTCGCCTTTGTTGCCGTTGTAGAAGGCTGCCATCTGTATGCCGTTGATATCGCCCCCCATGTTGCACGAGATAGAAAGCTGCACTCCCCGCAGGGTCGCGTTTCCGGAAATATTAAAGCCGCTGATCTGCAGCCCGGTGAATTCGCCGCGCTCGATGTAATTGATCAAACCCAGCTGGGCGCCCCCGCCGTTGGAAACGTAGGCGAAATTGAACCAGCTGACCTGGATGCCAAGAAGGTCCTTGCCGGCGATATTCGTGAACGGGCTCACCTGTATGCCGCCCACCTTCCCAGTGGCCCGGTTGACAAGCCCCACGTCGATACCGTAGACGTCCTTGTTCACGCCATAGATGAGATTGACCCGCGCGCCGTAGATCGATGTTTCTCGGTTGAACACCTGCACCGGCTCCCAGATCGCGATCTGCAGGGGCGACCATGTGAGCGCATAGGATGAGCACGGAACGGCAAGCAGGGCTACCACCAGGAAAAGGACACGAGCGCGCCGTACGACGAAATATCGCATCATATCGTATACCCCTTGATCACGGCCACGACGCGCCGGAGACGGCATGAAGGCCATGGAGTTGTTTATATACGACAATGATACATCATAACAACGGTCATTTCAAGATGTTTTTTCACTCACGACGCCCGGCGAACAAGGTCATCGCCCAGTGAAAAATCGCTTGATTACACGCGTTCCCGGCGATAAGATCCCACGGGGGTACATGTGAGTGAACGGGAGAATATAATGAAACACCCATCGAGCGGACAACGACTCTGCTTCATGCGGCCGGCCGGCCTCATCTTATCGCTGCTTCTCACCACAGGCGCCTGCACCTCGAACCGGGTAAACGCCGTCCTGGACGGATCGTACACGCTGGCGCCGATGAACTTCACCGAATATGCCGAAAAGAAGGCGAACGAAAAGATCTCTATCCTGCTCAGCGGGAAGGCGGCCAACCGTTCCCTCCCGCTCCGCGGCACCATCGTGTGGGACGACTACCGCTTCAAGCAGAAGCACGTCGCGAAGTACGGCCCCGCCTCGCGGTATCATCTCTACTTCTACGCAGGCAGGAAGGGCACGGAGTTCCCCTCGTCCTCCATTACATTTCCCCTGCTTCTGACTAACTCGAGCAGCCAGTGCCGATACATCATTTCGCTGCACGACAGCTACTACATGTCCGGATACGAGCAGAAGTTATGGCTGGACGACGGCGATTTCAACACGCTGTACAGCCTGTTCATCTACCTGCCCCTGCGGAGCATCGACAACCGCGACGTCTTCGAGGTGACGCGGAAGCCGTTCAGCTCGGGGGCCCTTTATTACCTTGTCACCAGAATCCACTTCAAGAAGGACTTCATCGTGTACAACGAGAAGAAGGACCGGAAGCTGCTCCGCATTCGCAAGGGATCGGTCATCTACTTCCAGGATAAAAAGCTCTTCGAAGTCAGATAGGAACGGCTCCGCGGGGAAGTGAGCTCCAGATCATGCCGAAATGGAAATTCACATCGCATTCGCCCAAGGAGAACGTCACGATATTGGCCTGCGCGTCAATCTTCTTTTGATAGGAGACATGTTGTTTCGCTCGACGTCATCGCGAGCAAAGCGAAGCGATCTGTACGGTTAAAACCGCAGAACATGAATATCTGGTAAATACAAGTGTGTTTTTTCCGAAAAAGGCGCCAGAACTCCCCTCGTCGGCCCTACCACCTTTGCAGCCCTTCAGTTCGGGATAACGTATAGTATCTTTCGCACATTTAAGCAATAAAAAAGTCCTCGAGCTGACGAAAAGATAAGTACCACCAAATCTAATTGTCAGGAGGACTTAATATGACTGGTAAGATTATCGAGGT